>Ga0209257_1000005_pt1 | contig 1592528 bp, 1330 predicted proteins | sample AraplaCvi_mCL_r2_FD_184277 | JGI IMG/M metagenome (GOLD analysis project Ga0209257, IMG submission 184277) | Arabidopsis root microbial communities from North Carolina, USA - plate scrape MF_Cvi_mCL_r2 (SPAdes) (version 2) | ecosystem: Host-associated > Plants > Roots > Endosphere | place... | reverse complement strand
CCAGTCGTAGCTGGTACCCGTGCCGCTGAAGTTCACTGCCGTCGTGGATGCACTGCGGCAAACGACCTGGTCTGCTGGCTTCGTTACAACCGGCGTAGGGTTAACTGTGATCGTAAAGCTCTTCGTTGGTCCGTTGCATACAACCGTGCCCGTGAACACAGGGGTGACGATGATCGTTGCCACCACAGGAGATGAGCCCGTGTTGATCGCATTGAAGGAGCTGATGGTACCTGTACCGCTTGCTGCAAGACCGATCGTCGGGTCGCTGTTGGTCCATGTATAGCTGGTACCCGTTCCTGAGAATGTGACTGCTGTGGTCGGTGCACCATTGCATACAACCTGGTTGGCGATCGCATTCACGTTCGGTGTAGGATTAACCACGATGCTGAAGCTCTTCACTGGGCCACTGCATATTCCTCCAAAGCGTGGTGTGACGGTGATCGTCGCTGTGACAGAAGCTCCAGTGCTGTTCACCGCCGTGAAGGCTGCGATGTTACCTGTGCCGCTGGCCGGAAGACCGATCGACGGGGTGTCGTTGATCCATGTGTAGCTGTCGCCCGTGCCCGTGAAGGTCACTGCCGCCGTCGAAGTTCCGTTGCATACCTCCTGGTTCGCGATCGCTGTCACAGAAGGAGTATGATTGACTGTAATGGTAAAGGTCTTCGTTGGACCATTGCATGTCACCGCTCCGAAAGTATACTTCGGTGTGATGGTGATCGTTGCAGTGACAGGTGAAGTGCCTGCGTTCGTGGCAGTGAATGATGAGATGTTGCCTGTGCCGCTGGCAGCAAGACCGATCGACGGTGTATCGTTCGTCCAGTCGTAGCTGGTACCTGAGCCTGTGAAGCTGACTGCCGTCGTGCCTGCACCGTTACATACCGACTGGTCGGCAACCGTGTTGACAACCGGTGTCGGGTTCACCGTGATCGTAAAGACAACAGGGGTGCCTGTGCATGATCCGTAAAGAGGGGTCACCGTAACAGTGGCTACCGTGTGAACGCTTCCTGTGTTCACCGCTGTGAACGATGAGATATTGCCTGTGCCGCTTCCCGCAAGACCGATGCCCGTGTTGTTGTTGGTCCAGCTGTAACCGGTCGCTGTGCCCGTGAAAGCTATTGCCGTAGTCGAAGTACCGTTGCATACAACCTGGCTGGCGATCGCATTCACCACAGGGGTCGGCTGTACTGTGATCTGGAAGGTCTGGGTCGCTCCGCTGCAGGTCACCGATCCATACGTATACTTCGGTGTGATGGTGATGTTGGCTACAAGCGGTGTGGTGCCTGCGTTCAGAGCCGTGAAGGAGGCGATGTTACCTGTACCGCTCGCCGCAAGACCTATACCCGTGTTGTCGTTGGTCCAGTCGTAGCTGGTACCCGTGCCGCTGAAGTTCACTGCCGTCGTGGATGCACTGCGGCAAACGACCTGATCTGCTGGCTTCGTTACAACCGGCGTAGGGTTAACTGTGATCGTAAAGCTCTTCGTTGGTCCGTTGCATACAACCGTGCCCGTGAACACAGGGGTGACGATGATCGTTGCCACCACAGGAGATGATCCTGTGTTGATCGCATTGAAGGAGCTGATGGTACCTGTACCGCTTGCTGCAAGACCGATCGTCGGGTCGCTGTTGGTCCATGTATAGCTGGTACCCGTTCCTGAGAATGTGACTGCCGTGGTCGGTGCACCATTGCATACAACCTGGCTGGCGATCGCATTCACGTTCGGTGTAGGATTAACCACGATGCTGAAGCTCTTCACTGGGCCACTGCATATTCCTCCAAAGCGTGGTGTGACGGTGATCGTCGCTGTGACAGCAGCCCCTGTGCTGTTCACCGCCGTGAAGGCTGCGATGTTACCTGTGCCGCTGGCCGGAAGACCGATCGACGGGGTGTCGTTGATCCATGTGTAGCTGTCGCCCGTGCCCGTGAAGGTCACTGCCGCCGTCGAAGTTCCGTTGCATACCTCCTGGTTCGCGATCGCTGTCACAGAAGGAGTATGATTGACTGTAATGGTAAAGGTCTTCGTTGGACCATTGCATGTCACCGCTCCGAAAGTATACTTCGGTGTGATGGTGATCGTTGCAGTGACAGGTGAAGTGCCTGCGTTCGTGGCAGTGAATGATGAGATGTTGCCTGTGCCGCTGGCAGCAAGACCGATCGACGGTGTATCGTTCGTCCAGTCGTAGCTGGTACCTGAGCCTGTGAAGCTGACTGCCGTCGTGCCTGCACCGTTACATACCGACTGGTCGGCAACCGTGTTGACAACCGGTGTCGGGTTCACCGTGATCGTAAAGACAACAGGGGTGCCTGTGCATGATCCGTAAAGAGGGGTCACCGTAACAGTGGCTACCGTGTGAACGCTTCCTGTGTTCACCGCTGTGAACGATGAGATATTGCCTGTGCCGCTTCCCGCAAGACCGATGCCCGTGTTGTTGTTGGTCCAGCTGTAACCGGTCGCTGTGCCCGTGAAAGCTATTGCCGTAGTCGAAGTACCGTTGCATACAACCTGGCTGGCGATCGCATTCACCACAGGGGTCGGCTGTACTGTGATCTGGAAGGTCTGGGTCGCTCCGCTGCAGGTCACCGATCCATACGTATACTTCGGTGTGATGGTGATGTTGGCTACAAGCGGTGTGGTGCCTGCGTTCAGAGCCGTGAAGGAGGCGATGTTACCTGTACCGCTCGCCGCAAGACCTATACCCGTGTTGTCGTTGGTCCAGTCGTAGCTGGTACCCGTGCCGCTGAAGTTCACTGCCGTCGTGGATGCACTGCGGCAAACGACCTGGTCTGCTGGCTTCGTTACAACCGGCGTAGGGTTAACTGTGATCGTAAAGCTCTTCGTTAAACCTACACAGGTATTCAAAACAGGAGTTATCGCGATGGTTGCAGTTACAGGAGTTGTTCCGGTATTTACCGCCGGGAACGACGCAATGTTACCAGAGCCACTCGAAGGCAAACCTATGCCTGGTGTATCATTCGTCCAGTTAAACGTAGAACCCGCAGTGCCTGCAAATGTTATTGCTGATGCATTTGCACTGTTACAAACGACCTGGTTCGCCGGAGCTGTAACAGCTGGAGTCGGATTCACAGTGATTGTGAAGGTCTCGGTTAAACCTGCGCAGCTTCCGAACTTCGGAGTAACAGAGACAGTAGCTACAACAGGACTCGCAGTTGCATTCACCGCGGTGAACGCAGGAATATTTCCAGCACCTGCGGCAGGCAATCCGATCGACGGTTTATCATTCGTCCACGTGTAGCTTCCGGCAGTTCCCAGGAAGACAACAGCTGTCGTTGACGCGCCATTGCAAACCACCTGGTCTGTGGGATCGGTAACAACAGGCTGTGGCGGAATAGTTATTGTAAATGTTTCAACAGATCCTGTACAGGTAACAGCGCCGGTTGTATACTCAGGCGTTACTGTGATCGTGGCAACAATGGTTGAAGCCGTCGCATTTGTAGCTATAAACGGGTTGATCGTACCGGTTCCACTCGCAGGCAAGCCGATCGTCGGCTTGTCGTTTGTCCAATTGTAAGCTGTCGCGGTTCCTGTAAATGTCACCTGGCTGGTTGCAGTACCTTCACACACTGCCTGGTCTGCCGGATCATTGACAACAGGTGTTGGGTTCACAGTGATGGAGAAGCTTTCAGGAGTACCCGTGCACAATCCAATCGATGGCGTTACTGTGATCGTTGCGATCAAAACGGTAGATCCGGAATTGGATACGGTGAATGCAGAAATATCTCCACTACCTGAAGAAGGCAGGCCGATTGCCGTATTGTCGTTCGTCCAGTTAAATGTCGTTCCCGCTGATCCGGTGAATGTTGTTGTAGCTGCCGTTGCTCCATTACACAAAATCTGATCAGCAGGCGTATTGACGCTCGGAGTCGGATTAACTGTTATTGAAAACGACTGTAGCGCTCCCGGACATGTGGTGAACCCGAAAGTATAAAGTGGTGTAACTGTTATTGTAGCCACGGCCGGGCTGGCGCCACCGTTAGCCGCGATGAACGATGGAATATTTCCGGTACCACTCGAACCCAGGCCTATCGATGTATTGCTATTCGTCCACGTATATGAGGTCGCTGTTCCGCTGAAATTGACTGGTGCCGTATTATCTCCAATACATACAATCTGATCAGCAGGCTTAACAACAGATGGTGTAGGATTTACTGTAATTGTAAATGATTGTGTAGGTCCATCGCACCCTCCTATTGCCGGTGTGACAATGATTGTTCCGGTCGCCGGAGTCGTTCCCGTGTTAGTCGCCGCAAATCCGGCAATGTCGCCGGTTCCACTTGAAGGCAATCCTATGCTCGTATCGTTGTTGGTCCAGCTGAACGTTGCACCGGATGTTCCTGTGAAATTCACTGCCCCTGTAGTAACACCATTGCAAACTACCTGGTTAGTTATCGCCGATACAGTTGGTGTCGGATTAACGATGAACTGAAATGAGGTTGCTGTTCCTGTACAAGCACCAAATACAGGAGTCACAAGTATTGTAGCTGTGACCGGTGATGCTGTAAGGTTGATTGCATTGAATGATGTGATGTTCCCAACTCCATTGGCCGGCAGGCCTATCGAAGGTGTATCGTTGGTCCATGAGTATGAACCGGCCGTACCACCGAAAGTTACCAGGGCGGTAGCCTCTCCATTACAAAGCGTCTGATCTCCTACCGGGTTTATGGTTGGCGTCGGTTGTACCGTGATGGTGAATGTCTGAGGTGCGCCAGCGCACGTTGTTGCTCCATAAGTATATTTTGGAGTAACCGATATCGTTGCTACCACCGGAGCTGTACCACTGTTCGTTGCCGTAAAAGCAGGAAGGTTTCCTGTGCCGCTCGCTACAAGACCGATCGACGTATCGCTGTTCGTCCAGTCAAATGACGTGGCCGTTCCCGAAAATACAATTGAAGAAACAGATGCATTGTTACAAACTCCAACATCCGACGGCTTCACAGCCGTTGGCGTCGGTGCAACGTACACCACAACATTCTGAGTTGGACTGTTACATCCTGCCGCAGACACGACATAAGCATACGTTACTGCAACCGGAACGTTCGATACGTTCGTAAGCACCTCAGTCACGCTACCGGTACCCGATGAAGCGCCCTCACTGATCCCTGAAACCACAGCGCGGGTCCATGAATAAGATGTGCCGCCAGTCGGGACATAAGTGAATGTGGTAGCACTACATATCGGGTTCGGTGTTAACGTGCTTGTAAGTGCCGGTACCGGGTTTACTGTAACATTCGCATTAGTTGTTGCAGTAACGCCGTTTGCATCGGTAACGGTGACAACATAATTCGTGGTGGTGGTTGGCGAAGCTATGGGGTTTGCAACAGTCGATGCACTTAATCCGGCTGCAGGTGCCCATGAATATGTGTAAGGAGCCGTTCCGCCGGTGACAGAAGTAGTGAGAGTAACAGAGCTGCCATTACAAATGGTATATGGTGCCCCTATCATGGTTACGATCGGATCGTCGCCGGACAAACCGGTAACTGCCGATGAAGTACCTGCTACAACGTTAACACCTGTCGCCGTTAACGTATTCGAACCCAGCGCGCCGTACTTCGTCCACGGATTTGTTGAAGCGTTGAATGTACCACTCAGGTGTGCAGCTTTGATCAAGCTTTCGGTTCCAACGATGTCCGCCGACGGGTATGTAGCAGTGATCGTTGCTGTACCTCCACTGATCCCTGACTGGTTGATGGTCCAGTAACGTGTAAGATAATTTGTTGCACTCGAATTGAATGGATGCTTTGCATCGGCAACTGAAACACCTACGTAAGCAGAGGTGAATGATCCTGAGGCGTAGTTGACAGTAACTGGTGAATACTCGAGAGATCCGGTGTTGTCGCCAACAGGAAAGACAAAAGAACCGGCGCCTGTAAATGTTGCGCGCACCTCGCCGGATCCGGATGCGATGATCATCTTCGAAGCCGACGGTGAAACAACCGACACAGGGTTTGCAAGCAAGAGGATGTTGGAACCAATGTTAAGGTTTCCACCCGAGAGCGTAAGCGTTCCTTCTACCGAAGTCGCTCCGCTCAAACCTGCTTCCCCACCCGACTGGTTGATCAAAAGGTTGTGATATGCTGTCGGGAAAATCGTCTGGCTCGACCCCGCATAAGTAACTGCGTTGCCTGTAGCATTGGCACTCAGATTTGAAATAGTAATTCCTCCGCCGAGTGACAAGTTCGCGGAAACACCTTGCGTTAAGGTGCCGGTACCGGTAAGTGAATTACTGATGGCAAGGTTCGAAACATTGTTCGTCAGGTTGATCCCTGTTACTGTTACGTTCGGGATTGCCAACGTTGCACCGTTGAGCGCCTGTGGATTTGAAATGAAATTATGAACTCCTGTTCCCGCTGTGAATGTACCATTGTTTGTAAGACCTGCGCGGAATATGACCGGAGCATTCGATGAGTTGTCCCATGTTGCGCCGCTCGATACAGTCACCAATCCTGCAAACACCTTTGAGCCGGTACCCGATGTGATCGCCAACGTAGCTGCGCTTCCGCTGCCTATTGTTGTCGTGCTCGCAGTAATTGCATTGTTAATATTCAATGTCGACGTGTTGTCTACCAGCAACGCACCGTTTACAGTGGTTGCCGTTGATATCGTGGTGACTGAGCTTCCGCTTGTTGTAAGGTTGTCAAACGTTGTAGAAGTGCTGCCTCCGATTGTTTGCGTGCTGCCGTTGAAATTGATCGTGCTTCCCGCGAATCCGAACGTTCCGGAGTTGTTAATCCAGTTGCCCGCCACAGTATGAGTAAACGAACCGCCGGTAAACGAGCCGCCACTCAACGTGAAATTGCCAGCCACCTGTAAACCCGTAATTGCCGTGGCACTGGCAGTTCCTCCAATCGTAAAGTCTCCGCTTATCATGGTTGTACCAACCTGGAGCGTCTTCGCGCTCGTACCACTCAATGATAAGTTCCAATAGTTGTTACTATGAACAGTCTGTGGCGTAGCTCCATCATAAGTAACCGTGTTACCGGATGCAACTGGTACAAGTCCTGTGATAGCAGACGTGCCGCCGATATTCAGCAGCGCATTCGAAGCCTGTATTAGGGTACCGGATCCACTCAGGGCAGTTGAAACAGTAAGGCTGTTGTTGTTTGTCAGGTTAATGACATTGACTGTGACATTCGGGATTGCGAAAGTACCGGTTAAAGACTGGGCATTCGTGTCAAATGTATTTACACCAGTGCCCGCTTGGAAAGACCCATTGTTTGTGATACCGCCACGGAACGTTACCGGTGAATTGGCTGCGTTGTTAGCCCACGTGCCACCACTGAAGAGTGTAACGAGACCGGTGAAGATCTTCGTGCCCGCCGTACCGCTAAATGCCAGTTGACCGGTTATCGACGTTATTCCGGTAACCGTAAGCGGGAATGCAGCAGCAGTGAACGTTGTTCCTCCGCCAATAATAAGATTGCCTATTGTAAGACCACCGGCATTAACCGTTGCCGTTGTTGCCGTACCAGCGAGAGTGAAATTGCCGGTTACATTAGCTGTTCCATTCTGCAATGTTTTTGCGCCACCACCGGCTAAAGTAAGATTCACATAATCGTTGCCATGGATCGTTTGCGCTCCCGCATTATTATATGTCACAGTATTGCCGCTGGCCGTTGCCGTTAATCCCGTGATGCCTGATGTTCCGGTTATCGTTAATGATGCATTTGCCGCTTGTGCGAGGGTACCAGTTCCAGATAGCGCGGTCGGTACAGTAAGGTTGCTGGTATTTGTGAGCGTTACACCTGTAACTGTCACGTTATCGATACTGAAAGTGCCGTTAAGTGACTGGTTGTTCGTATCGAAGGTATGTATGCCTGTTCCTGACGTGAACGTCCCGTTGTTTGTAATGCCATTGTTGAACTTCAATGGCGACGTCGTATTCGACCAGCTTGCGCCGGATCCAATGGAAACGGGACCGACAAATACCTTCTCTATCGCTGATGGCGAAAACGACAGCGTTCCGTTGACGTTGGTATTGCCACCAACACTCATTGCAAAGTTTGCTGAGGTAAGCGTACTTCCACTTGCGACACCAAGATTGCCTCCAATGGTCAAACCCACTACCGTTGTTGCGGCCGCTGTTCCCTGGATTGATAAGTTTCCGGCAATTGAAGTCGTTGAGGCTTGTAATGTCTTGGTCCCGCTGTTGCTTAATGTCAGGTTCCAATAGTTGTTGCCATGCACTGTTTGTGCCCCTGCTCCATTATAGTTAACATCGTTACTTGCGGTAGACGCGTTGATGGTTGTAATGCCGGAGGTACCGCCGATATTCAGAACAGAACCCGTTATCTGTGTGATCGTACCGGTGCCCGCAAGATCCGTGGTCACACTAAGCGTTCCATTGTTAGTAAGCGTAACGCCCGTAACCGTAACCCTGGGTATCGTGTAAGTTGGAGTTGTACCAGACAGCGACTGATTGCTGGTATTGAATGTATTCACCCCGGTTCCTGCTGTGAAAGTACCGGCGTTGTTAACAATACCACCGCGGAAAACCACATCGGATCCCGCCGAGTTATTCCAGGTACCACCGTTAAGAGTTACAGCTCCGACGAATGTTTTAATACCGGCGGTAGCACCGAATATCAGATTGCCGGCGGCACCGGCGCCGAGAGTCGTAGTTCCATTTACTGTAAAGTTGAACCCACCGAGTGTTAACGATGCTCCGCTTCCTACTGTAAGAGCTCCATTAACCGACAGCGCACCTGCTGTTGTTGCAGATGCCGTTCCCATTACACTTAAGTTATTCGAGATCGTCGCAGTTGTTCCCTGCAAAGTTTTTGTACCCCCTCCCGATAATGTGAGGTTATAATATGTTCCTGTGCCATGAACAGTCTGTGCCCCCGCACCAGAATAGTTGACAGTGTTGTTAATGTTAGTCGCAGTCAGGGTGGTGATCGTAGCAGAGTTGCCAATATTCAAAATTGTACCCCCTGCGCCCTGAGTCAGTCCACCAGTGCCGGTAAGATCCGTGACATTGAGAGTCTTGTTGTTAGTCAGTGTGATGCCCGTTACCTGCACATTAGGGATCGTGAACGTGCCATTGGTCAGTGACTGGTTGGATGTAGTGAACAGATAAATACCGGTGCCCGCGGTTAAAGTGCCCGCAGCGTTGAGGTTGATACCACCCCTGAATTCGACATCTTCGTTGATGCTGTTATCCCACGTTGCGCCAGACTGGATTGCAACGTTACCTGTGAAGAGTTTTGCACCCGTAGTTGATGACAACCTGAGTGTTGTTGCACCTGCGACTACGGTTGTTGTTCCTGTTACAGTGAAACCATTGCCAATGTTAAAGGTCGTTCCGGCTCCTACAGAAAAGTTATTGCCTACAGTTTCCACCTGGCTTGATGTTACTGCCGTACCAGCTCCACTGGTTGAGAGGGCATAGAATGTAGTTGGTGACGTGCCACCAAGGGCCTGCGCTGTGCCGCCATTAAATACTACGTTGAGTCTGCCCGTATTGAGCGCTGTGAACGTACCGCCGGTCCGGGTGAAATCACCCGCCACGTTCATTGTATGAGTAAGGAAAGTTGTCGAAGTTGTTACAGCACCACCCGTTTGAAGGAAATCTCCTGCGACGGTGATCGTTCTGTTTCCACTCGTAGTTCCCACCGTCAGGGTATTGGCCTGTACTGTAAGGTCAGTGAGGCTGGGACTTGTATCTACTGTAACGTTGTGAAGGATAACTGCATTTGCACCTACGGCTCCGCCTACACCGGGTATTACGCCCCCCTGCCATGTAGAGGCCGTATTCCAGTTACCTGCCTGGACAGACTGAATGGTCTGGCCAAAACTTAATTGGGCAGACAATGTCCACAAGGAGAGTAAGAGTACAGGAAGTCTAAGGAGGTACAATTGCTTCAAATTAGCGCCAACTAATTAATTTGAATGACTCAAAAACCTTAAAAGTAACCGTTTTAACCTTTAAAAAATACTAATTGCCTAACATCCCTTGAGTATTCAGTTTCATCAACACAATCTTCTGCTGTCCAAGGGCATCTCCAAGCACCATTGTTCCGCAAATGAGGACCGATCCATCATTAGCTTCAGCAAGAGCACCGGCAACGTCGTTTCCTGCGCCCCCAAAAACACGGGCGTCGGGAGCGGTCCACACGGGATTTATAATGTTATCTACCCTCGTCAGGTACAGATCGCTGTTCCCGGTTGAGTTTTTCTCGCCGAGAACGTAAAATCCGGATGAAGCAGACGGGAATGTGCTGGCAAATGACGCAGATGAAGCACTCGATAAGCCTGAAGATATGTTTTTAGGCGCCACCGATATAATGTCGGGAGTTGTCGTAGGCACTTCCAGGGCCCCAACCACGCGAAGCATGAAAAGCTCCTGGGTGCTGCCCGTGGTTGAATAGCCTGAGATCACGAATCCGGCGCCACCAGGCACCTTCGTTACAGTTGTCACGCGTTCATCGGACGCAGCAGATGTTCCCTTCGGCACAAAAACCCTCAGGAGACCGTTCAGATCATTGGTTGCCGTAATAAGCACATTGTAGTCAGGGCCGCCACCATCGGCTGTGGAATTGGTATAACCGAAAGTATAGAATACGGTACCCGACTGAAACACTTTAACGGGAATAACATCATGGCCGCTCGCGCCTTCAAACTGGTTGATGTCGGAAGTCCATTCACCGCCAAATTCAACAAGGTCCGTATGAAATCTCCGAACCCATCCTGTCTTGAATACACCCTCATCAATGTACGAGGCGACGATAAATCCATCGGTAGTTTGAGTTATGCTGTTCGCATAATCTGGTTTACCCGTTGTTCCTCCATTGCCCGTCATGATCAACGTACCGTCCGAAGCATTCAATACGTAGATCTGGAAATCCCTTTCTCCTGAATCAGTCACGTCTGCAACGATCGCCAGGTTTCCATCACTCATAAGCTCAATGTCTTTTGGAGTCTCGTCACCTGCCCCACCGTAAACCTGCTCCCAGACCACATTGCCGTCCTGGTTGGCCTTCACTATGTAAAGTTGCTGCGCACTGTCGACTGAAGTCGTGCTTCCCAGGATGTAGATTCCGCCTTCGGCATCAGTGGTCATGTCTATCCCCGTCTGATTTCCGTGACCTCCGATGTATTTGATGAATGTTGTCGGCTTATCGATGTTCAATTTAGAATCACACGACTGGTAACTGATCGCCACCAGCACTATCATCAGCACTCGCAATAAGATCAAAAACCTACTTTTCATTTTTTTCGCGCTTCATCATTTTCCTCGACACCGACCTGGTATTTATATGCGTCACCCTGCGGGGATTATACAATGGCCTTACGTAGCCCACCGACAGGGAAAAGTTATTCACCCTGAACACGTCTCCGATCGTGGCAAATTCAGTTGTCCACGGGTCGATGTCCGTCCTGTCTTTAGATGAGTAGTTGTTATACTTGAGATTTGTGACGTTGGTAAGCCCCGGCATGAATCTCACGTCCACCACGATAAAGTCTTTACCGATCTTGATCTTTGTACCACCTCCGACTACCAGTGCCCTGTTGAAGAAATTCCGTTTGTATGTAATGTTTCTCGGAGGCGCAGAATAAGGTACCACCTGGTCGGCCGAACCTATCTCCGGATTTGAATTTGGCGTACGGTCATTGTACGTTTCTTCAGCCTTCGCCGACAGCAGCAGGTTCAACGACCCACCAGCGTAAACAAATGGCCTGATTCGTCCCTGTGTGTTCCAGCCGTAGCGAAGATATACCGGTATGTCGACCCATAGCTGGGTTTCTTCAGCCGAGCTGTTGTCGCCGCCATTAAAGAGGCGGGAAATATCTGTTTTGAACCTCTTCTGGGAAAGGAACCCTTCAACACCAATTCCGAAGTTGTCGTCAATGTTCCACTCCACCCCGCCGCCGATCTGCCATCCCGGCAAAGAACGATGCCTTACCGATGCAGTGTCAGGCGTACTTATGATATTCTGGCCATAGATAACACTCTGGCTCGACATGTTTCCGCCAAGTTTGAAATGTGGCGTAAAAACCGGTCTGGACGTAAATTTTTTACTCAGGTAAACCACATCAATTGGATCCAGGTCCGAAGGAATGAACTCAGGATTGGCAGTCAGCAGTTGGAGAAATGCATCGTCTGCAGCGGTCGGGTTGTCGGTAAGGAGATAGACCTGCGTGAGCAACATGTATACCCTCACCTTTTCTTCGTTGGAGAAACGGTTACCCTTAAGGCATTCTTCGAGCATTCCGGGTATACCGAAAAACCTGCCGCCGGCAAACTCGCTCTCGGCGTGACTAAGAGCCGTAAGGCAGTCGGTATCTCCCTGTGCAAACGCACGTGTCCCCATCATGAGGGCTACGGTTGCAAACAGGGCTGCCAGGGTAATGCGCATATCAGAATTTTTCAATCACAAGACTCTTGCATGTGATCTCGGGATCTTTGTCTTTTTCAACATACAAAGACCACTCTTCACGAGTCATATTACGGGTAAGCTTCGGACATACAAGTTCGGCCAGCGCTTTGGGATCGGTAGGCCAAATCCTGATCTCGCCGGAGTTACAGGAAGCTATGAGGTAATTGCTGTCTTTAGTGAATGCGATATCCCAGATGTTACCATTGTTGTTGGCCATCTCAATAGGAAGATCCTCGGGATGTTCGACAACCCACATCTGCATTTTTTTATCCAGGCCGGCACTTGCAAGAAGCAATCCGTCTGGACTGAATTCAAGAGCAGAGATACCAGACTTATGACCGGAGAGTTGCTTGGTGACTTTGGCTGAAGCAATGTCGTATATCTTAACAGTTCCACGTAACGTCAGCTTGTTTTCATTTAGTACTTCTACCCCGTATGCGATCAAAGTATTGGATGGGTTCAGCGCGATAGAAAGGATACGGTTCGGTGCTTCATCGGCTATAACCTCATATTTGCGCGACGCAATATCAAGACGGATGACCTGTCCCTTCGACGATGCTCCCACAAGCCACTTGCTGTCCGAGCTAATGTCGATCGACTTCAGATCGAATGGCAGCGTCACGAGCACTTCGCTCTGGCCGGTCTTATGACTCGTAAGGCGAAGTGTCTTATCAGATGACGCTGAAATAAAACCAGTGTCGTCGGGTAAGAAATGAATATCGTTGACAAAACCTTTATGACCTCTTACTGTCGTCGACCTGCCATTCGCGAGGTTGAATATCTGCATGAATGACGAATCGCTACCGTTCACAAGATATTGTTCGTCAGGACTGAGAGCCAATACCCGGTTCGGATATGGATTGGACGCAACTACGTTGGCTGCAGTGCTCCTGTCTATGTCGCCCTGGATGATACGGCCGTCGTTACCCGTTGTAAAGAACGTGTTGGTTTTCTTCGACATTGCGATCGAGAACATCCTGTTCTTTGTCTTACCGGATACACGGATCTCGTTGTAGTTGTAACCATTCTGTTTCGCTACAGCGTGATAGAGACCACTGAATACATATGGGTCGTAACGCGCGCCACCATAACGTGTGTGGAAGAGATAGCCCTGCATGGCAAGCAGGCCGGCAAGCTCTTTATCGTCCATGGTAACGGACTTCGCCTCCATTGACTGTGCGATCTGGAGGTAAAGCAATCGGTTCGCGTCTGCAAGAGCAGCCTGCGCCCGTTCATACTGACGTGTCGCTTCCTGGTTGGCTGCAACGGCCTTATCGGTTTCGTTCTTCGCGATATCTGTTTGCTGACGTGCAACCACCAATGCGGCCTCGGCACGAAGACGTTCGGCCTCTGCCTGCTTTAAAGCAATCTGAAGTTTCTGTTGCTGCTCACGAAGCCTCTGCGCCTGACGTTCCACTTCCTTCGTTTGCTCTTCAGCACGAAGACGTTCTTGTCTTGCAATGATGGTTTGTGCTTCCGCCTCGTTGCGGGCCGCATCGGCTACAGCCCTTTGTTGTTCGGCCTGGAACTGGCGGATCAAGCCGTAGAAGAAGAATGCAATGGCGATCACAAGGAATACAACAAGGATGAAGTTGGTTACCCGTGCTCTGCGCAGCATACGTTGCTGCAGCATCTCCTGGTTCTTTAATTCAGCTTCGTATGTGATCCGGCTTGTGTCGAGAAACACGATGGCTCTCTCGAAAGCTTCATCGTAGCGCTGCGCCCATGTGCGTGTCGGCCGCTGCTTCTTCTGCCAGTTCAATGCAAGCTGTAAGTCCGGCGGTCTCCACAAACCAGTCTTACCGATCTGGTACATGGCAGCCGCTTCGGAGATACGTTTATACATCTGGGCCGAGTCTGTCTCCTCGTCAACCCATGCGTTCAGACGTGTCCAGATGCGCATCAAACTCTCGTGAGAGATCTCAACGAAACTATTGGAAGTAAGAGGAACCTGTACACCCGGCATCAGGAATGAACGTCCGGGCTTTCTGAACTCTTCGATAACTTTTATAACCTCCTGCTCACTTGCATCAGCCAGCTCGCAGATAAGCTTCACCTTACATGGTCTTCTCAAACCCTGGTTCTCGACGTTCTTTTCAGTGAGGTTCTTGAAGAGAACTTCGGCTATTTCTTTTTCGCGGGACGTGAGCTCGTCAAATGCTTCATTGGCGTGGAGCGACAATGCCTGGCTGATCTTACCAACGGCATTGTAGTGGCGAAGGTCGATCGGTTCGCCTGGCTCGCGGTTAGCGGTCCAGTAGTCCCAAGTACGCATCATTGCGTGCTGAAGGATCGGGAGCTGATCCTGGTTGTCGCCGAGGTCTGCGAGGAGCCGCTTTAACAGTCGACTCGAGATCTTTCCGCCGCCAACAGCGATCGGTCCTTCAATGGCCATCTTCTTCTGATCACGCGTCATCTGCGGAACGAGGTAGTTACTCTCGTTGATCATTTGTGTCAGTCCGGAGAATATGGCACAGTCGCCGATAAAGTCCGACCTCATATTGATCGAGATATAGATCGGCACTTCTTTCTGGTGCACTGCCGTCAACACGAGGTTCACATACAGCGCTGCGTCGTTAGCGAAGTCAACGTCACCCGAATCTTTGAACCTGAAGATCTCTTCGAACTGATCAATGAGGAAGAATACGTTTTCTCCTTCTTTTGCCTGAATGTAACGGCAAACTTCGACGAGTCCATCGGGACCGCTGCGAAGTACGGAACTTATGATAGCCTGGTGTATCTGCAGGTCTTTGACCTCGATACGTCCTTTCTGCACCAGGAAATTTGTGATCGAATTTGTGAGGGTGGTAATTGGAGTACTACCGGGTCTCGATGCGATGACAGCCCAGTGTGGACTTGTATGCGTCATGAAACCGCCGAGAAGTACGGGAACCACACCGCAATTCATGAGACTGGATTTTCCGCTACCGGAATAGCCCATGATGGTCACCGAACGATGGCGGGCAAGCTTTAGAAGGATATCATCGACCTGACCCTCGCGGCCAAAGAACAAGTGGCATTCGTCCATCGTGAAAGGACGCAAGCCAGGAAACGGATTAGCACCTACGTTCTGCGGAACCGCGTACGCGTCTGCCTCCTCGTTCTGTTCGCCAACTTTGACCGAGTAATTTAACATTTCAGGTTCGAGGTGTCTTTCAGTTTAAAAAATTCGCCATGTCGCTTCTGCGAGCGAGGATTTCTACACTAAAAAGTCAGGAAAATTAATGAAATTAAATGGATTCCAAAACCTTATCGGTCAATTTGACGCTGCCCGCCAGGAGCTCGTAGAAGAGGTCTTTACTGAACCTGAGAAGAAGCGAATCCTCCCTGGCAACCAGAACGTTTGCATTTGCAAAACCTGACGGCGCCAGCATCTCGCCAACAAACTGTCCGCTCTGGAATTCGCCCTGTATTCTGCCCTTGCAGTAGTACTCCAGTGTTCCCGAATAAACCACGTAGAAATGGTTGTTCATTTTCTCGTCGAGCGATAACGACGCATTGGCTTTGAGGCGTTCCTCCTCGGCGAAGTCGGCAAGGTGTGACAGTGCCACACCAGGTGTTCCTTCGAACAACCTTATCGACTGGAAGAAAAACACCTTCTCGATCTTCATGAGCCTGGATTGCTGACCAGGAAGTATGGATGAGTCGAGTTCTCTCTTTACAACCTCGCCAAGACGAGTGGAATGCGTCTGGTAGGCTTCAGGATTGATCTGGTACAATGCCCAGCCCGACACCTCTCGAATGAGCTTGTCTGGATTGAACATATGGGAGATCAAATCAAGCTTGAAGTCTGCGATCTTGAGTATACCGATCTGGTAAATTACAGTTGCTTTAGTCCATCTATTGGTCTGGGTGAAATCCCTGTTGATCAGGAACTTAAGAACCAGTTTCGAATCGAGTTTTACACGAGGATAGAACACTTCAAGACGATTGATCCTTTCGGCGTCGGTAAGCTCGTCGAGCACGGGTATCACACGCTGCTTGAGTTGTTCAGAAAGAAAGACGTCGAGAAGCTCGACCGCATAGGTCGTACCCTCTGTTGTACCGCTCTCGATATTCTCTTTGACAAGCTGAATAGATCGTGTATCATACAACATGGCAAGCAGCATGTAGATGTGCTCGATGTCGTTCTGTATCTCGCGACGGAGGGCTTTCTTCACTTCGTCGGCATTGCCCTCGTCGCCGATCTCCTGCAGGGCTCCGAGGTTCCACCCGATATCGGCAATATCAAGTTCTATGGCATACTTGATGCGGGTGATCTGCGAGATACCGGCTTTGAAACCACATTCACCAAGCGCCAACAACACACTGGAGGTCACCACTTTATCGGGATAATCAATCTTACCCCAAAGCAGGTCCTTCGCCCGCTGGCCCCCTATCCTTCCCATGATCTGTACGACCTTCAGGAGGGTTTGTGTGTTCTGACCCGACCTGTAAAAACCGGTATCGAGAATGTTGAGAGCCTTGCCGCCGATAAGCGTAAGCGTATGCATCGCCTGGTTGCTGTAGAGCGGGTTTGTGAGGTTATCGATCAGCGAAAGGATAACTTCGTTATTATGCTTTTTTGCAGCCGTTTTGATCGCCGTATTCCGGACTTTTGGATCAGGGTCGTTCAGCAATTCTATGAGGAACGAGGTGTTCTCATCGTTTGAAGAGTGCAACAGCAGTTCTGCAGAATACTGGCGGTCTTCAACGTTTGGTGATCGCGAGAGTTTCTGGATCCTTGTCTTGGTGACATCACCTCCGCTGTTGATGATCAATTCCAGATCGCTTTTAGTGAGGATGTTCTTCTCTTCGCCCGACTGTTTACGCATGTCGAAACGAACCACGTAACGATCGGAAACGGAGAGACCTTTGAGCTCATTGAGGCGGCGGTTTCCGTATTCGAGAACTTCGTCGCTGCTGTTTCGAAGGAGGTTACTCACCCATCCTGCGATCTGCGAAGGACTTATCTTTTCGAGGAGCTTGAAGGAGAACACTGCCTTCGAGGATTCGTTTGAGACGAGGCGCTCTTCCAGTTTTTTGGTGATCTCGGCATAGCCGATCTCGAGCTTCTCCTGGTGAAACTCGGAGCTCTCGAGTTTCGAACGGATCTTATTCCGATATCCCGCATATAAGTTATTGATTACAAGCACATAAGCAGCTGCCAGCGCAAGTATCAGTAACGTAATCCAATAGGTCTTGAAAATAGGGATCATCGCGAAAGCGAAGATCATTAAACCTGCCAGGAAGCGTCCGGACTCGTTAACGATACCTTCGAGCTTTGCCTGTATGTTGAAACGATAACGGCTATCGAGTGGGATAAACAATAGCTTGAAGACCGGCGTCTCCAGAGAATCCCTGATCATTGCGTTAAAGAGTCGCATCAGGGCCACCGTGAGGAAGAAGAAAATGAAGGTGGTAGGATGCAACACCGGGTCGTCGCCGAGGAAGATACCAGTGAGAGAAGATGCGAGGGCGAAGAAGGCTACCAGCGCCGGCAGGATGAACATCGACGTCTTGATGCCGTAGTTGCTCATGATCTTATCGTTCACGAACGTCTGCATGATAAGGCTAAGTCCGTATATCGCGCCGTTGAAATAAGCGAGGAAGTTCGCCAGGTCTTTCTGATCGGGGTACTGGGTATTCACCAGGTTCTGGAATGAGTACTGGCTGAAGATGTATGTGATCATGGAGACCACCAGGAACAACGACAGGAAAAGTGTATACCGGTCTGTAAGGATCTTACGGAAAGTTGTTTCCTTCTCCACGGTCTCGTCGAATTCCCGGGGATCGTTCTTTGTGAGTTTGAACCTGAATGATATTACGATCATACACACGCAGGCACCAAACGCACTTGCATTGCAAACGATCAGGTAGTCGGAAGTGTCCTGGAAAAGGGACGCACTAAGGGGTATGAAAAGGAATGCGAGAATGGCCGCGATAAGCTGGCCGGTATCGATCCAGCCAATGATCCTCTTGGACTGCTTGAAGTTGAAGAGCCGGCCGAAAATACCCCAGTAGCACAGCAACAGGATGGCCGTAACCGGTCCTGTGAGACAATACATGGCGAATAATACTTCGGCGTGATATTCCGGGGGACCGAAACGATAAAGGACATACACCACAGTCACCGACGCGATGATGAGGATCATACAGGCTATCGCAAGACTGCTGAACTTGATTTTGTTCTGGAAAAAAGAGAAAAGGCCTGTGCAGACTATGCCGAGGATACCGGCAAACAGGAACGCGTTGTTGAGCTGGTCGCTAAGCTGGCTAAGAAAGAGTGAGTCGGCTGTTACCGTGAAAGTTGCGATGAACGTTCCCATGAAAAAGCCCACGGCCAACATGAGAACGACCTGCATCTGCTCTTCTGGCCTGACATTGAGGGCCGCTAAAAGTGAGCGTAACATAGCTAAAGGTAACAGGTAAAAGTGAAAAGGGAAAAGATCCTGGTCTACGCGGGTCTTTTCCCTTTACCTTTTACTTTATTTACTTTTCGCCTTGGTTGTATCTGCCTTGGGGGCGGTTGTCGCTTTCTCTGACTCGAGCTTCCAGGCATCGTTCAGGCCTTTTACAACATCTTTGGAGATGTCGAGGCTATCGCCGGCAAAAAGAAGGTCGCTGCCGCGGTCGAGTTTCAGGACCACTTCGATGCCTTTCTCCTTGCTATAGTCTTTAAGGAAAGCCGTGATCTTATTGTAGAGCTCTTCGCTGATGCGGCCCTGCTCTTCGGCAAGTTCTTGCGAAAGCTGTTGCTCATACATCTGAAGGTTCTGGCCCTTTTGCTGGAGGTCCTGCTCAACAGCCTGTGCCTGACCGATGGTCATGCTATTAACGTTCGAGCGATAAGACTGGACTTCGCGCTGGAGGCTCTGCTGACGGTTCGTCAATTGCTGCACAAGTGATTTTTGCTTGGCTTCGAACTTGTCTGTGTTGACTTTCACAAAGTCGTAATACTTCAGGACTGTGTCCTGGTTGATGTACGCGACTTTAAGATTCGAAGGTCCGCCGTTGGACGTGTAAGATCCGCCCGAGCTCTTATTGGAAGAGAAGTGGAGGACAAACAATACGATAACGGCTACGAGCAATACTCCATTGAGGATAAGAGAGGCGTTCTTCATGTTTTTGATCTGAGATTAGGGGCAGCAAATATAAAAACTTATTTGTCTTCGCTCTCCTTAAACCACGACGCGTACATGGGGTAATTTCTTGCGGTACGTTCTATGACGGCTTTCATTTCCGGGCCGGTGTCTTTTACCTTCTTCGCAGGTATACCCGCGTAAATGCTTCCGGGTTCAACCCGGGTTCCCGGGAGCACGATGGCGCCTGCTGCGATCACGGAGCCGGTCCCGATCACCGCGTCATCCAGGATAATAGCGCCGATGCCGACGAGGACGTCGTCTTCAATGGTGCAACCATGGACACATGCATTGTGGGCGATAGATACCCGGCTGCCGATAACTGTTTTTGCCCTTTGATAAGTGCAGTGGATCACCGCCCCATCCTGGATATTGGTATCGTTACCGATCGTGATCGAATGAACGTCTCCCCTTACGACGGCGTTGAACCAAACGGTACAATTGTCGCCCATCGTTACTTCACCCACAACTATAGCCCCGTCGGCCACGAAACAATCCTTACCAAAAGCCGGCGTAAAGCCTCTTACAGATTTAATAATTCCCATACTGACAAGATGTCACCTTATACGAACTAAAAATACTAAATTTGCGTCCCTTGAGTGGAGATATGGAGAAAGTAATCACTGACCTCAGTTTTTTTGAACAGGAGAATGTAGAGCAGGAGAATGTGAAGCTCCTGCCGGACGAGTCGACCGGGAAATCGCGGAAGTTGTATATCGAGAGCTACGGCTGCCAGATGAATTTCTCGGACAGCGAGATCGTCGCATCGATCCTGCGCAAGGAAGGCTTCGACACTACCTCTGATATCAACCAGGCCGACCTGGTGTTTTTGAACACGTGCTCGATTCGTGAAAAGGCAGAGCAGACCGTACGGAACAGGCTTAACCTGATCAACGCCGTTAAGAAGAAAAAGCCGGAAATGATGGTGGGCGTTCTTGGTTGTATGGCCGAAAGACTGAAGACTAAACTTCTGGAAGAAGAGAAGATCGTGGATCTGGTAGCCGGCCCGGATGCTTATCGTGATCTGCCTAATCTTATCAACCAGGTTGATGAAGGTGAGAAAGCGGTGAATACATTTCTGTCACGTGAAGAAACCTATGCGGATATCACCCCGGTCAGGCTGAACTCGAATGGTGTTACTGCATTTATCTCCATCATGAGGGGCTGCGATAATATGTGCTCTTTCTGCGTGGTGCCGTTTACCCGTGGACGTGAGCGGAGCCGTGATCCGCATTCGATCGTTGCGGAAGCACAGGACCTTTTTGCAAGAGGGTTCAGGGAAGTAACGTTGCTTGGCCAGAATGTTGACTCATACAAATGGAGCGAGGAGGAAAACAATAAAGCGCGACTGGAAAAGAATGACGTAGCGAACGTGATCCATTTCGCGGGATTGCTTGAGATGGTTGCGAATGTGCACCCGGACCTGCGCGTACGTTTCTCGACATCACATCCGAAAGACATCACAGACGATGTGCTTCACACGATGGCGAAGTATGAGAACATCTGCAAATACATTCATCTTCCTGTACAGAGCGGCAATAGCCGTATTCTCGAAATGATGAATCGTGGTTATTCGAGAGAGTGGTACCTGGAAAAAGTAAAACGCATTCGTGAGATCCTCGGTGATGATTGCGGCATTTCTTCAGATATGATCGTCGGTTTTTGTTCGGAGACCGAAGAAGAACACCAGGAGACGCTTTCATTGATGGACATGGTGAAGTTCGACTTCGCCTATATGTTCTTCTATTCAGAAAGACCGGGAACGCTGGCTGCGAAGAAATATGCCGACGACATCGATATCGATGTTAAGAATCGCCGGCTGAATGAAGTGATCGTAAAGCAAAGACAGCATTCTTCACTCAGTCATCAGAATGATCATGGCAAGATATTGAGGGTGTTGATAGAAGGACCTTCAAAAAGGTCTGACGATGATTTGCAGGGACGTACGACGGCAAATAAAGTGGCTGTATTCCCGAAAAAGAATTATAAGAAAGGCGACTATGTAAATGTGCTGATCCACGGCAGCACAGGTGGAACATTGTTAGGAAATATAGTGGAGGCTTAATTAAATCATGGCAATTACAGAACAGGAAATACAAAGTACGAAACAACGGTTCGGAATCATTGGAAATTCACCGATGCTCAACAATGCCGTTCGTGTGGCAATACAGGTAGCGCCTACAGAAATGACGGTGCTTATTACAGGTGAAAGCGGAAGCGGTAAAGAATCTTTTTCAAAGATCATCCATGCGCTGAGTCCCAGGAAACACAAAGAGTTTATCCCGATCAACTGCGGTTCGATACCAGAAGGAACGATCGACTCCGAATTGTTTGGTCACGAAAAAGGATCATTTACCGGTGCTCACGAAGCGCGTAAAGGATATTTCGAGAGCGCGAATGGCGGCACACTTTTCATGGACGAGATCGGGGAAATGCCGATGAGCACTCAAGCCCGCTTGCTTCGCGTTTTGGAATATGGCGAGTTTATTAAGGTCGGTGCCTCAAAACCATTGAAGACTGATGTCAGGGTTGTAGCGGCGACGAACGTCGATCTTTTGAGAAAAGTTGAAGAGAAAAAGTTTCGCGAAGATCTTTATTATCGGTTGAACACAGTGCCGATCGTTGTTCCCCCGTTGCGCGATCGCGGGCAGGATGTCGAATTGCTTTTCAGAAAATTCGCAACAGATGTTGCCGAGAAATACAGGGACAAAGCGATTCATCTTACTGAAGATGCGAGAGTCGAATTATTGAAATATCGTTTTCCCGGAAACATCCGCCAGTTGAAGAATATGGTGGATCAGCTTTACGTGATGTTTCCTGATCAGAAAGAAATTAATGCAGAACGACTTCGTAGTGTGATCCCTCAAACACCGAGTCTGCCTGCGTTATACCTCGATGGAAACAGTAAGGAAAGCATGTCAGAGCGTGAGATACTTTATAAGGTATTGTTTGAGCTGAGAAAAGATGTGAATGATCTGAAGATGGCCGTTGAAGGCAACTTCACGCCTTCACAACAGGCTCCGACAGAGGCCGATCTCTCCACTAAAAATGAACCGTTCCTTTATAATCTTGCGGAAGCCAATCATAACAGGGAAGTTTCGAACCATGAAGAGGTTCAGGATGTAACACACGTTGCTGAAGACGATTCTCTTTCGATCGAAAAGAAAGAAAAGGAGTTGATCATGCGCGCCCTTCAGAAGAACAACAATAAGAGGAAATACGCGGCACGGGATTTGGGTATCTCGGAGCGAACCCTCTATCGAAAGATAAAACAGTACGAGCTTGAAGAGTAAGACATTAAAGATCGTTGCCGCGACGGCAGCCCTCGCCGGGCTTATTTTTCTTCAGTCCTGTTATTCGTTCTCGGGTATTTCTACAGATGCGGACTCGATACAGATCGATCAGTTCTTCAACAACACCGATTTGGGTCCCGCTAACCTTGGTCCTGATTTCACAAATAAATTGAAGGACTATTACCAGCGCAACAGCAGCTTGCGTGTTGTTCCCGAAAACGGACAGTTGCAACTGGAGGGTGTGATCACAGATTATCGCCTCTCCCCTGTTGCCCCGGTATCGTCGGGAAGCAACACATTACCTGATGCGGCTGCATATACGCGACTCACAATTGTTGTGAAAGCGAATTATGTGGACAACCAGGTGCCGGAAAATAGCTTCAAGGACAAAACCTTCAGTTTTTACGCTGACTTCGACAACACCCAGGACCTTGTAGCAGTCAGGGAAGATCTGGAGCGAAAGATTTTCGACCAGATACTCCTTGATATCTTTAATGCGACGGTTGCTACGTGGTAATTTTTATTAGATTTACCTTACATCACCGCATCCCGTTTTGGAAAAGGAACGTTTCCTTGAACTAGCTCGCAACTACACTTCTCTCACGAAAGAAGAGACGAACGATCTTGATGCGTTGCAAAAAGAATATCCATACAGCCAGGTCATTCATAATCTTGCAAGCCGTGGGGCGCAGGATAACGGTTTGGAAACATCCAGGCAGTTACTGACGATCAGCGCGGTATATTCAACCGACAGAAGTGTTTTAAAAGATATCATCACATCTCCCCGTACAGAAAGGGGAAGCGTCGGTACGGACATACAAACACCGGAGGACGCCGATTCGGAAACAACAGAAATCAGCGAATGGACTGGCCATTCGAATGGAGCTGTTGCCGATGAGATACTTCTCGACCTGGAAAGACTCAGGGAACTGAAACATAACTTCGAACTCTCGATCGAAGCATTCCAACATCCCTCCACCGCGAAGAAGGCACCTGTAAAAACGAAGAAGAAAGAGGAAACGGAGATCCTGCTCGACGAGATCCAGATAAAGAATAAGTTTGTTCCCGAATCATCGAAGCAAAAGGAGCAGATTGAGATCATAGACCAATTTATAAAGAAGGCCCCGTCAATCAAGAAGAGCACTGCCTCATCGGATGCGTCGGACCTGGCTGAAACAAACTTCAATCTGACCGAGAACGTGGTTTCAGAGACTTTAGTCGAGATCCTCCTTCGTCAGGGCAAGAAAGACAAGGCCATCGAGGTACTTAAAAAGCTGATTTGGAAGTTTCCACAAAAAAAGGCGATCTTCGCGGCTCAAATTGACGAACTGAAAAAGTAGAACGAAGATGACAGTCCTCATTATCCTGGCCATGGTTGCCTCAATTTTATTGGTTTTGGTGGTTTTGGCTCAGAATTCCAAAGGTGGTGGTCTTTCCAGCGGATTCGGCGGCTCCGGAGCGAGCAACCTTATCGGCGTTAAGAAGACCGGCGATATCCTCGAGCGCCTCACATGGGCATTCGCCATCGCTATCATCCTCTTCTCTTTAGGTGCTAACCTTTTCGACCCTTCAACAGGAACTGACGAGCTTTTGGACAAAGCCAAGCAGCAGAAGGTTCAGCAGCCTGCCAACAACCAGGCTCTTCCTCAGTTGGAGGCTACTCCTACAGATACTACGAAGAAGTAATCAGGCGGCAGTACTCGAGATCTGTTTGATCAACAGTCGTTTTGCCACGGGCACAAAAGTCTGTGTGTACGGGAATTTCAGCTTCGAATGTACAAGGTACACCGATGGATTAGGAATCGCTTTGAATTCCCGGATCAACTGCAGTTTAATATGCTCATAGGTATTGGCAATGCTCCTCTGCATGGTCCTCACATGTTCGATATGAATGCCCCTCATAGCTTCGTTTCTTTCAAAGAACGTGAGGTGGTATCGATAGACGTTCGTTTCTGTCTCCGGCGGCTGCGACAGGAAGAGATATCCTTCGCGTGCATAAAGTGAAGTAAGCCCTACCGGGGATATCTGGCAGTTAGCTTCGACATAGTCGTATATCTGCGCGCCTTCGTCCAGCGAGCTTTTGAACTCCGGCAATGCGAAAGAGATGATCGCTTCAATCTCTTTCATCATAGCGTCGTCCTCCACCAGTTTGTTCCAGGTGAGCTCGAGGTTCCGGATGCTGTCGAGCGACAGTTCCGTTGGGAACGCTTCGTTGATCTGCGCCTTGTTCTCCTTAAAGGAAACCAGGTTGGTATAATGGTGGACGAGATCGGACAGGAACGGGTATAGTTCCGTTTTGCCGAACGCCGTTTTTACTTTGTTTAGATAGGCGAGCACAATGTATTTTTTGTACTCGAAATCGATAAGGCCTTCCGTCAGCCAGTTTTCTCTCAGTTCTCCCATAAGACGGTAATGGTGTCTGATCTCAATAATACGAAATCTGACATTTTTTTCCATCTTTGCCCGCACTTCGGACGGACGCTGAAAATGTGGCAGAAACAGGTTGAAAAAGCCCGGGATGGCACAGAAATCGTTAAACCCGGGGTCAGAAACTTTTTATCTAAAACAAACAAAAATCTCGACACCATATGGCGAAGATCAATTTCAAACCCAACGAGGACAGAATCCTGGTAGAACCGGCAGAGGCTGAAGCAAAGACAGCATCTGGACTTTATATCCCTGACACCAGCAAGGAGAAGCCTCAGAAGGGCAAAGTAATTGCAGTAGGCGAAGGCCTTAAAGACAAGCCCGTAACTGTTAAGGTTGGTGATCAGATCCTTTACGGAAAGTACTCAGGTACCGAGATCACAATCGACGGCAAAGAGTATCTCATCATGCGCAATTCCGACATCTTCGGAACTATCTAATCAAAATCAGTAAATCTGTAAATCACTAATAATTATGGCTAAAGAAATTACATTCGACACCACCGCCCGCAATAAGATCAAGGCTGGCGTTGACAAGCTCGCGGATGCCGTTAAGGTTACCCTCGGCCCTAAGGGACGAAATGTTATTCTCGATAAAAAATTTGGCGCTCCTACCGTTACTAAAGACGGTGTGTCTGTAGCTAAAGAAATCGAACTGAAAGATGCTATTGAAAACATGGGCGCTCAGCTCGTGAAAGAAGTTGCATCGAAGACAGCTGACGCGGCAGGTGACGGTACTACTACCGCTACAGTGCTTGCACAGGCGATCTTCAACATCGGTATCAAGAACGTTGCCGCTGGCGCGAACCCGATGGATCTTAAGCGTGGTATCGAGAAGGCTGTTGAAGCCGTTGTAGATAGTCTCAACAAGCAAAGCAAGAAAATCAAAGATTCAAGTGAAATCCAACAAGTAGCTACCATCTCTTCCAACAACGATGTTGAGATCGGTAAGATGATCTCTACTGCGATGGATAAAGTTGGTAAAGACGGTGTTATCACTGTCGAAGAAGCGAAAGGAACTGAGACCGAAGTGAAAACTGTAGAAGGTATGCAGTTCGACCGCGGATATCTCTCAGCTTACTTCGTAACCAACACTGAGAAGATGGAAGCTGACCTCGACTCACCTTTCATCCTGATCTACGATAAGAAGATCAGCAGCATGAAGGAACTCCTTCCAATCCTCGAGCAGTCTGCACAGACTGGCAAGCCTCTCCTCATCATCGCTGAAGAAGTTGATGGCGAAGCTCTTGCAACACTCGTATTGAACAAGATCCGTGGCGCTCTCCGCGTGGCAGCTGTTAAAGCTCCTGGCTTCGGCGATCGTCGTAAGGCTATGCTCGAAGATATCGCGATCCTCACCGGAGGTAAAGTGATCACTGAAGAGCTCGGTCTTAAACTTGAGAACGCTACGTTGAATGACCTCGGTCGTGCAGAGAAAGTGACTATCGATAAAGACAATACGATCATCGTGAACGGCGCTGGTAAGAAGAATGACATCCAGGCTCGTATCGGTCAGATCAAATCACAGATCGAAACAACAACTTCAGATTACGATAAAGAAAAACTCCAGGAGCGTCTTGCAAAGCTTTCTGGTGGTGTGGCTATCCTCTACGTAGGTGCTGCTACTGAAGTTGAAATGAAAGAGAAGAAAGACCGCGTTGACGATGCATTGCATGCAACACGCGCTGCCGTTCAGGAAGGTATCGTTCCCGGTGGTGGTGTAGCTTACATCCGTGCTATTGAAGCGTTGAAGAACATAGAAGTGTCGAATGATGACCAGGAAACTGGTGTGAACATCATCCGCCAGGCGCTTGAGGCTCCTCTTCGTGTTATCGCATTCAACTCTGGCCAGGAAGGTTCTGTGATCGTGAACAACGTTCGCGAAGGCAAAGGCGACTATGGCTACAATGCACGTGATAACAAGTATGAAAACTTCTTCAAGGCTGGTATCATTGATCCTACGAAGGTGTCGCGTCTCGCTCTCGAGAACGCAGCTTCTATCGCTGGTCTCCTGTTGACAACCGAAGCGGTTGTATCAGAGATCCCGGAGAAGAAGGAAGGTCCTGGAATGCCTCCCGGAGGTATGGACGGAATGATGTAATCGGAAATTGATTATAAAAGAAAAAGCCCTGTCGGAAGACGGGGCTTTTTTTGTTTAATTGAACAGAAGAATATTGAACAGAAGAACAGTAGAACAGAAGAATATTGAACAGAAGAACAGTAGAACAGTAGAATATCGAACAGAAGAATATTGAACAGTAGAACAGAAAAAGTAAGTGCTATCGCTTCATCACGACGCCCATCTCAATGATATCCTTAAGCTGATTCAAAGCTTTCGTTTCTGATTCCTCCACCTTGCCGTCGGCATGAATGATATCGTACATGTCGGTATAGACTTTATACTTCTGCGCGAATCGTACTGAGTTGAAGTGTTTGAAAGTGTCTTTGATGATAGTGTCGATCTGCGACTTTTCGACGGCAGAATATTGTTTTTCTGCACGGGCGAGTTTGCCGTTGATGTCGGTCTCATCCGGGAACAACTTGTGAATCCTGTCGGCAATGACTTCACGTTCTGACGGGTGATACAGACCGTCGGCATGCGCCATGTGGATGTACAGGAATAATACGAAATCGGCGAAAGTGTCGTGGATGACCATAAGTCAAATATTGCAAAAACGAATTGGAAAATAAAATAGGGTAAGGATCACTGTTTCAGTTCAAGATTTGCAAGGATAGTTTGAAAGCGACGAACGTTGCCGGGAACCTCGGGTTTCTGCCAAATGAATAGTATTTGGAAAGTTGGAATGAAATCTATGAGGCGCCCTGATTTCAATTCGATCTCGAAAATGATATCTCCTGCCGAATCTGGAGCGTTTACAGAAGCAACGTCGGCGAGCGGGATCTTTTCGGTCTTTAAAAACCGGCGAGCATACAACGATTCGCCGTCGTATGAAACGACCCGGACCCTTCTGAAATAGAAGAATACAAAAGCCAAAACCAATAATGGGAACGCCAGCAGGCCCGGAAGAAACGGATCGCTTGTGATCACTACGTAAAACGTCTCCACAATCACTATTGGAAAGACGAAATAAAAGAAGATCCACGTTACTTCCGTCGAAAGTCTATGCATATCCTATTTATTCGTGGCAAGTCTATAAAGTATACCGCACATTACCATGAAAAAGGCAACGCCCAGGAGCAGATAGGTACCATGACCTATAGATCCCACGATCGATTCTTCCATGTTGAGCGCTGTCGTGAAATTCGGAGTGAGCACCGACAATATAGCGACGAATACACCGGTTAGCGCACCTCCCGCGATGAGTCCCGTAGCGAAAAGACTTCCGCGACTGAGTTCACTATCGTCGACCGCTTCGCCGCGGCGCTCGGACCTCCAATCGACAATACCTTTTATAGCACCGCCAACGAAGATCGGGAGCGTTGTGGACAGCGGCAGGTATAATCCGATGGCAAAAGCGAGGGCTTTAAGTCCGCAGAGCTCAACGGTAACTGCTATGAAAACACCGACCATCACGAATTGCCAGTCGAGGTTGAACGACAGAATACCGCGGGCCAACGTAGCCATGAGTGTTGCCTGCGGTGCGGGATAAGTATCGCTGCCGATTGCATGCTTAAGGCCCTGGGCGACCATAGCCGGCGTTGGCGTATCGAGAAGCTGAACGACCCAACCGATGGCTATAGATGAAACGATAGCTCCGATAAACAATGCAAGCTGCTGGTATTTTGGAGTGGCGCCGACGATATAGCCGGTCTTGAGATCCTGCGACGTTCCGCCCCCGTTTGCTGCTGCAATGCAGATCATGGCGCCTACGACGAGTGCCATGGGCTCATAAACTTTCCCGGACCACCCGATGCTGGTGAAAATGAGACATGTGCCCATAAGGGTTGCGATGGTCATACCGGATATTGGGCTGTTGCTGGTTCCCACCAGGCCTACGATACGACTGGCCACGGTAACGAAGAAGAAACCGAAGACAACGATGAGAATACCGATGAACAATTTCTGAAAGAAGCCATCGCCGGGAATGACGGGAAGTACGGCAACAAGCAAGACGAGGATCACGCATCCGATTACCACGACTTTCATGGAAAGATCTCTTTCGGTACGCGATACACTGGCGCCGCCTTCTTTCTTTAATGATCCAAGGCTGTCGCGGAATGAGCTGAAAATAGTAGGAAGTGTTTTAACAAGCGTGATGAAACCGCCGGCAGCAACGGCGCCGGCGCCTATCTGGCGAATGTAGGCGCGATAGATGGCATCGGCGTAACTGCTGAATGAATGCGTGGCAGGATCCCAGCCGCCTGGACCGCCGGCGACGGCGATATCTTTAAGGTAGCCGATCTTCACGAGTTGTGCCGCTATGACGTCGGGACTTACGAGTGTTGCAAGCAACGGGGTGATCGCCCACCATGCAAGAACAGATCCGGCGACGAGCACGCCTGAGATACGGGGACCGATGATGTAACCGACACCAAGATATTCGGGAGTGATCTCGGCGCGCGTAGCTGCCGAAGGCCAATATTTGTTAACCTGGCTTGTTACGAAGCCTGGCACTTCAGCGAAAAAATGAAGAAGCTTTTGCAGGACGGCATACACGAAGGCTACTGCCATGCCGATGAAAGCCGTCTGCGCGAATACGCCTCCCTTCTCTCCTGCCTGGAGTACCGAAGCGCATGCGGTTCCTTCAGGATAAGGAAGAATGCCGTGTTCTTTAACGATCAATGAGCGCCGCAGCGGGATCATCATCAATGTTCCCATCATACCACCGAAGGCGGCCAGTGTGAAGATGGTGATGTAATCAAAATAAGCTTCGCCGATACTTACACCGTCGGGATTTGGTGAAAGGAAAAGGAAGCCGGGCACCGCAAAAACAACACCACCGGCAATGGATTCACCGGCGGATCCTGCGGTCTGAATGATGTTGTTTTCGAGAATGGTTGTTTTAAGAAGTGCACGTCCAAGCGTGATGGCGATAACGGCAATCGGGATGGAGGCGGTTACGGTAAGTCCGGCTTTAAGAGCAAGGTACACTGTGGAGCATCCGAAGAGGATCCCGAAAACAGATCCGAGCACGACTGCTTTGACCGTGAATTCTGCAACGGTCTGTTCGGGCTTTATGTATGGCTGAAACGTTTTATCCATAATGGCATTAAGAAGTCTTCTTCACCAAAAATCGGTCGTAAGCCACTAACAGGATAGTAGAAACTATACCAATGGCAGCAAGGATGAACCACATCATGGAAGGCCTGGTCATCATGTATTCGCGCTGGAAGAAGTCGGATAATACACCCGACATGAATGCGCCGATAGCGACGGGGAGAAAGGCGAATCCCATATAGGTTCCTGTTTGCGATTTTGGCGCAAGGCTGTTTACATATTCGTAGAATCTTGGTGCCGAAAAGCCTTCGCCCAGTGCGAACAGGATAATTGCGACGACCACGGACGTTGTGTTTCCGAATGCGGCGATCAAAAGCCAGGAAAGGCTCGATACGATGAATCCGAATATCATACTTCTGAATGGCTTCCACGCACTGAGAAGCGTCCCGGAAACCATGCTGAAGAATATGATAAACCAGGCGTCTACCGACTCGAGGAATTCAAATTTTTCGAAGTGAAGTATTTCGAGCGCATAAAATGGTATCAGTAAAAATATTTGCCAGAACATTGTCCAGAACGCTGAAAATATCAGCAGGAAGAGCATGAACTTGATGTCGCTGAAAACGACGAGCATATCTGAGAATACTTTTCCGAAAGTTTTCTTTTCTGCGTTTGGATCTGCGTCCGGTTCGCGGAAGAATATCATTGTGCCGATCATCAACAGGAATGAGGTGAGTGATGAAGTGATCAGTACCCATTCGATGCCGAGGTCTGTACGGATAAAATAAGCGATGACGGGACCGACGGCACCGCCGAAGTTCACCAGCGAATAGTAAATCGAGAATCCCAGTGTGCGTGAGTCGGGCGACGAGGTACGTCCAACGGTTCCGACGATACATGGTTTGATGAGCGAGCCGCCTATGGCGGTAATCACCAGCACAACGATCACATAGGTGCGTTTACCTACGGCGGCAACGATCTCTTCGCTCCACTGCATGCCGGCCATAGCTATCAGCAGGTAACCGACACAGAAGATACCGAAACATGCGGTGAGCGCCTTCTTGAATCCGTAACGATCGACGAAGACGCCGGCTACGACAGGGAGAGCATACACCAATGAAGTGAAGAGTCCCGCAAGTGTGGCTCCTTCGTTGTCGAGCCCAACCTTGTTAGCGATAAATACTGCCAGGATTGCTTTGGCTCCATAAAAAGCAAAACGCTCGAACAATTCGAGCGTATTAGCAATCCAGAAAAGATCGTTAAATCCCTTGAAAGAGTTTTTCAGACGTGCGACGAGACTCATTTAGACGGAATAGGCGGAAGTAGGTTATTCAGAAAAATAACGGATTCATCTCACATTTCACATTAACCATTTCACATTTCCGGCCTCCGGATAATGTGAAATGGTCGAAGTCAAATGAGTTATTCTTCTGGTAATTCCGGATCGAGGCTCCACTTTTCAGGTGAACGCCAGAGGCTTGACAGGAGCAGTTCTCTCATGAAGATAAATTCCTTCGGCAGCTTGTCATACATGCGTTCGAATAATTCGACGTGCGACAGAAGTTCTTGTTTCCACTGCTCGCGATCGATGGTCATGATCTCATCGAACTGCGCTCTCGAAAAGTCGAGGCCATTCCAGTCGAGATCTTCGTAATGTGGCATCCAGCCGATCGGGCTTTCAGTGGCATTCGATTTACCACGGATCTTTTCGACGACCCATTTCAGCACGCGCATATTCTCGCTGAAGCCGGGCCACTGGAAATTCCCTTTCTCGTCTTTGCGGAACCAGTTCACACCGAATATCCTCGGAGGGTTTGGAATGTCGCGCCCGAACTGCAACCAGTGGTTGAGATATTCTCCCATATGATATCCGCAGAAAGGCAACATCGCGAACGGATCGCGGCGAACTTTACCCACCTCCCCGAAAGCAGCGGCTGTAGTTTCCGAACCCATAGTGGCAGCGAGATAAACACCGTAGTTCCAGTTATGCGCCTGGTAGACCAAAGGTATCGTTGTACTTCTGCGTCCGCCGAAGATGAATGCGCCAACGGGAACACCCTGTGGATTCTCCCAGTTGGCATCGATGGAAGGACATTGAGAAGCCGGCGCCGTGAAGCGGGCGTTTGGATGCGCTGCCGGTTTGCCCGAAGTTTGTTCCCAGGGAAGGCCGCGCCAGTCGATAAGTCCATCTGGTGGCGTTTTGCTCATTCCCTCCCACCACACGTCGCCGTCTGGTGTTATGGCAACGTTCGTGAAAATGGTGTTCCTGGAGATCGTAGCCATCGCATTTGGATTGCTCTTCTCGTTGGTGCCGGGAGCAACTCCAAAGTATCCCGCTTCGGGATTGATGGCATATAGTTTACCGTCTTTACCTGGCTTGATCCAGGCGATGTCGTCGCCGACCGTTGTTACTTTCCATCCATTTAATTCCTTCGGTGGGATCAACATGGCGAAGTTTGTTTTGCCACAGGCGCTCGGGAATGCAGCGGCAACGTAGGTCTTTTCTTTATCCGGACTTTCAACACCGAGGATGAGCATGTGTTCGGCGAGCCAACCTTCTTCGTGCGCCATGGAGCTTGCTATTCGCAGCGCGAAACACTTTTTACCCAGCAACGCATTGCCGCCGTAACCGGATCCGTAAGAAACGATTGAGCGCTCTTCAGGATAATGAACAATGTATTTGGTAGTTGGATGACATGGCCATTTAACATCCTCCTGGCCGGGCTTTAATGGAGCGCCGACAGTATGAAGGCACTTAACGAAATCTTTATAAGGACCGAGCACATCGAGCACCTTGCGGCCGACGCGCGTCATGATATGCATATTCACAACCACATATTCAGAGTCGGTGATCTCGACACCGATATGGGAGAATGAAGAGCCTACTGGTCCCATGCAGAATGGAATGACGTACATGGTACGGCCTTCCATTGATCCTTCGAGGAGCTTTCGCATGGTCTGTTTCATCTCGCGCGGATCGACCCAGTTGTTGGTCGGCCCGGCGTTTTCGCGACGACGGCTGCAGATGAAAGTACGGTCTTCGACACGCGCTACGTCACTGGGGTCGGAGAAGCAAGCGTAGCTGCCTGGTCGCTTCTTCTCATTGAGCTTTATGAAGGTCCCTTTGTCGACCAGTTGCTGACAAAGGTCATTGTATTCTTGTTTGGAACCGTCACACCAATGGATGCGATCGGGTTTGCATAGGTCGGCTACCTGTCGAACCCAGTCTTTGAGAGCTGAGTGGTTTATTTCGTAGGTGGTTGAGATTGAAACATCGTCGGTCATAAGAGGGAAAGGTTGACCTAACAAATGTAAGGAATTTTCCTGCAATCGATTGAATTAATCAAAAACGAAGAAAAATTCGGTTTTTGAGCGATATTCAAAAGAAATTTTCAACTGTAGAATATCGAACAGCAGAATGTAGAAGTCTGCGCCGCTGGGTCAGAAGTCAACCCTGTAAACCAACACAGGAATAAACCCGACCTGGTACTGTGTCACCACTTTTCCCTGGAATGAGTCGTAATATTTATACGCCTGGTTCTTGATTCCCGCCACGTTTTGAACATCGAGGGCTATTGTGCGAGTGTAGTTCTTCTTGTCTTTTCTCCAGCTCAGGCGAAGGTCGAAGCGAACGTAATCGTTCAATGTAATCGAGTTAGCGTCCTGTGTATAAACCGTAGTCTGTTGCGTTTTAGAGTTCTCTTCATCGATCGGCGTATCGCGAAGGCCGCCGAGATACATGAGCCTGCCATGAATCCCGAAAGAGCGCCGGTTATCGTCGGCAATTTTCGCCCATTCGCGACCACCGGTAACCATTAAAGAGTATCGTCCATCAAATTTCGTCGGACGTTCGATATTGCTGTGATCCATATATAGTGATCGATAGACGCTCGCCCCGGCCAAAAGGTAATATCCCCCAACGAAAGAGCGCTCGGCCTGGAAGGCTACACCTTTGTTTGTTCCTGATCCGGTTGCGGTAAGTTGCTCTGTTACCGTTCCTTCGACATAATTCAGAACGGAGAAATTATTTACAGGCGACACAAATGCATTCCTGTAGTCGTGATAGTATACAGATGAATTGAGTTTCCAGTTGTCTAACCGGATGATATGACCTGCTTCAATAAAATACTTGCGAAGGAAATCTTTGTCCGTTTGCATCAATGAAACTCCCAGGGGCAACATCTGGCTCAGTTGTCCGCCAGTAGCATAGATGCTCGACGCAGGAGTGAGCTGGAACTGGAGGTTGAGCCGGGGATCGACTGAGTTCCTGTTGTAGGTTGAATGGAGATACCTCACTCCTCCGGTTGCGGAAAATTTTCCGTCGCGGAATGTTAGTTGTCCATATGGCTGAAAGAGTGTGTAGTTCTGATTTCCCTGCAGAATGTATTGATCCCACAGGATGAAGTTGCTGTAAACCGGGATATCAGATAAATGGCTATCATACAAATGATCCTGGCTGTGATTTACCATCACACCAAATTCTCCGGAAAATTTTGGTGACCATTTCCCGCTGATCGAGGCAAATGCGGAGATCAGTCTTCTTGTCTGATCAAAATCAGATTGCTGTCCATAAAACTTGGGTGTTTTGACAGATCGTGACGTCCTGGTCTGATCATTTGATGAATACGTTATCCCTGATGAGAACGTGAATGACTTCTTCAACGGAAGATCCAATCGCGTACCGACGGCGTACGTGTTGTTCTTGTAATAGATATTGAATCGATCTTTATCTACTTCCCATTCCGTCGAATCCTTTGCATCGAAATCATTTGTGCTTTTGCCGCCGAAGCCGAAGAATGAAATATTTCCACCGTGATTACCGATCAATGTATTCACGTTAAAAGACAGGTCGTAGAAATTGATCTTCTCGTCACTAAAGTCGACACCGATGTTTGAAAGAAGTCCGACGGTTGAATAGCGAGCGTTGGCTACGTAGGTGGTCCTGCCCTTCTTATCCAACGGTCCTTCGGCCGCAAAGTCGAGACCGATAAGACTTGCCTGTGCGGTGAATTCCTGCTTTTGCGAGTTGCCGTTGCGCAGGGTCATGTCGAGCGCTGCGGAGCTGAGGTTTCCATAGCGTGCCGGCATCGAGCCGGAATAAAAATCGGTGCGATCGAGCATTTGAGCGCTAAGTATATTCACACCGCCTCCGTTGGCTGTCGGCTTGTCATTGAATGTACCGGCATTCGCGAGGTGATTGGGGTTCACGATATCCATGCCATTCAATCGCCACAATAATCCTGTGGGCGAGTTTCCTTTTACGACGATATTATTCGCCTGGTCGTTTGTTCCTACAACGCCGGGATAGGATGTTAGCATCCTTACGGGATCGAAGAAATTGGCAGGCATGCGCATCACCTTTTCGATGGGCAGGGACACTGAGCCCACTTCGGTCGTATTTGTCGGGCGTGCCTGGATTGTGAGCGTTTCCAACTCGGTAACTTTTTCCTGGAGGATGAATTCCACGACGGTTGTCTTCCCGGCAATGACGAGGGTTTCCTGCTGGTCGGTTTCGTAAACGAGAGAGTGAACAGAGCAAATGTATCTTCCGGGTTTCACGGCGGGTATTGTGAATTTACCCTGGAGGTCGGTTGTGGCGCGAAGAGAGTCGACGCCGGTAAGAAAGACTACTGCGCCTTCAACGCCTTTTTTCGAGATAGCATCGCGTACTACGCCGGTAACAGATGAAGATTGAGCAAAAGAAGGAAGGGCTCCCAGAAGGAGTATCAGGAGAGCGGGTAGGTTCCTAAAATTCATATGTCTCAATTTTGCTCACAGATCACACGGATCGCACAGATGAATACATCTTAGTAAGACTGCTTTTCTGTACACCATTGCCTACCGGCGGCAGGTCACACCACGGATCGCACAGACCCGTGAGCAAAATCAAGAATCAAATCGACTTAAGGTAATCGATAGAATTTTTAGCACTCGTCATCGGGTCCACAGGATAAGTCTCCTGTTCCACATACCAGTGCTTCATGCCTGCGTGTGATGCGTGCTGGAACAACTTTGTAAAATCGATTGAACCCGTTCCGATGTCTGCATTTTTTGAAGGATCTGTTTTATCCATGTCCTTCACGTGCCATTGTTCGAAACGACCTGGATATTTAGTGAATATCTCTTCAGGGTTTTGGCCTGCACGTACGACCCAATAAAGATCGAGTTCGAGAGAGACATTTTTAGGATCGAGGCCTTCGAGTAGCAATTCAAAACCGGTCTTATCTCCTACTTTCTGGAATTCGAAATCGTGATTGTGATAACCCATCCGGATGTTGGCGGACTTCGTCGTCTCGGCAGCTTTGTTCACCAGGTCGATGATCTTCTTGTAACCATCGGGTGTACGCTCCTTCTCATCGATATATGGTAACACCATATATTCCTGGCCGGCATACACTGCGTCTTCGACAGCTTTCTTCCATTCGCCCTTGATTACGTCAGGGCCATAGTGACCGCTAACAACGCGGGCGCCGAGGCTCTTAACGAAGTCGTTGAACTCTTTGCTGGTCATGCCGAACATCTTGCCTTTCGAATAGCCATAGGATTCGAAATCGGTGTAGCCCCACTGAACCAATTGTTCGATGGTGCTCTTCACTTTGGTGTTATCTGAAAGAATATCACGCAAGGTGTACAACTGGAGACCGTAAGGTTTGACATCGAGCAATTTCTTAACGGTAGCCGTGGTATCGGCAACGGTGGTTGTGTCGGATGATGATGAGCTTTCGGCTGCTTTACCGCAAGCAATGACAGCCGCACCGCCAATGGCCATCAATGAGCTACTTAAGAAAATTCGTCTTTTCATTATTTATCCATTGATATGTTAGAGAACATGAACAGGTCAGCATCGCCTGCAGCTGAATTATTGAATACGAGCACAAGCTTGTGTTTGCCTTCCACAGGAGGATATGTAAACGATGTCATTGCGAGATCGTAACCATCGGCAACAGGCATTTTCGGAGCGCCTGCAAAGTTCGCGGTACCCAATTTCTTGCCGTCTTTGCTATCGAGATATACATCGATTGATCCGCTCTTGCTTACGTTCTGAACCAACACAACCATAAGTGTTGCCTTACCGAATCCGGTAAGATCGACAGCACGTGTTGTTGCAGTATGTCCGTTCTTGACACCCATGAGTGCTTCGCCCCCGGTAGGAACTTTGAAACGCGAAGGGCCGCTGAGCTCTTCGAAGTAAGATCCGTCCAATGTTGGAGCGGTGAGTACAACTGTTTTCTCAGATGAAAGTGAAGGGATGGTGTTAGCTCCGTTGTCTTCGTATATAGCTGTCAGCAGGTAAGCGCCTTTCACCATAGGACCTTGCGTTTTCGTTTTATCGAATTTCACAGTTCCTTTAACAGGAAGACTCTTCTTTACTTCAACTTTTGCGAGAGAGATGATGTAATCTACCATAGCCATCGTCTGCTCCTTTGTTAGTTGAGGGTGTGCGGCCATCGGAGTTTCACCCCAAACGCCGGCGCCCCCTTTCAAAATTTTATCAGACAACACATCGATCGCTTTAGGATCCTTTTCGTATTTAGCCGCGATCATCTTATAGCTTGGTCCGGCGGACTTCTGATCCATCTGGTGACACGCCTTACAATCGCTTTCTGCGATCAGGATCTTTCCTGGCAACTCGGCTTTCTGGTGGCCCTGGGCGATCTTGGTCATATCGTAGCCTTGTTCGAGATAGTCGAAAGTAACGAGGACTTTGGATGGATCGATTCCCTTGTCTAACGAACCATCTTCAGGGTCGGTGACATTCACAGAATATTGAGCTTGTCCACCATTGACGAAAAATTCAGTGTTGCCAGTCACTGTAAGGTCGACAGTGGGTTCTGCATTACCGACAAGGATTGTCAATTCCGATGTCGACTGAGCTCCGTTCTTGTCTGTGACGATCAGTTTTGGCCTGTAGATTCCGGGCTTATCGAATGTATAATCGAAGTTTCCGTTGTCCGACTTTTTAGTTTCGCCGTTGAGCTGAAGTTCATAAGTAAGAGCATCGCCATCGGGGTCGTTTGATTGATCACCTGCGAGCTTAACAGCAAGCGGAGCAGCGCCTTTTGTTTTGTCGGCTGTGAACGCTACGACCGGATTGCGATTGCCTTTATTGAATTCGATCACTTCAAGGCGGGCATCCATGTTCTGCTTGAACCATGTTGTACCATACTCGAGCATATACAATTTCCCATCTTTACCGAATTCCATATCCATCGCATTGTTGAATGTGATGTTGCTGAGGAATGGTTCGATGTCTGTGATCCTGCCCTGGTCATCCATCGTCACGACGCGAATCCATCCACGGATCCAGTCATAGATGATGAGTTTCCCGTCGAGGTACTCGGGGAATGCGTCGGGTTGACCGGCGAATTGATCCGCATAGAATACAGGACCGGCCATGGCGTTACGTCCACCGGTTTTCATCAAAGGGAAATCGGGTGATTCAGCGTAAGGATACCAGATAAACGGGGCGCTTACGGGAGGAAGCTCTGTTAACCCTGTGTTGTTCGGAGAGTTGTTGATCGGGTGGTTGGGATCGTGACGAGGTCCGGCTTTCTTCGCAGCGAAATCATAATCTGCGTAAGCGTAGTTGCCACCTACAAACAACGGCCAACCGAAGTAGCCGGCTTTCTGTGCCTGGTTCAATTCGTCGTAGCCGCGAGGTCCGCGTTCAGGACTATCATTGCCAGCATCGGGACCAACTTCACCCCAATAGAGGAAGCCAGTCTTAGAATCGACGGAGATACGATAAGGATTCCGGTTACCCATCACATATATCTCGGGTCTTGTTTTCTCTGTTCCTTTCGGGAAAAGGTTTCCGTCTGGAATAGTATAAGTGCCATCTGGTTCGGGATGGATGCGAAGGATCTTACCGCGGAGATCGTTGGTGTTTGCCGATGATTTCTGGGCATCGAACGGTGAACGATTAGGGCGCTCATCTGAAGGGCTGTATCCATCCGATTCGAAAGGACTTGTGTTATCGCCGGTTGAGATGAAGAGATTTCCCCCGGGACCGAACGTTAACGAACCACCGGTGTGGCAGCAGGTTTCACGTTGTGTAACAACTTCGAGGAGCTGTTTTTCGGAGCTCATGTCGACTTTATCGTCTTTGAATTCGAAACGGGAAAGTATGTTGGCTGTCTTCGTCGGATGCGAATAGAAAATATATATCCAATGATTTTTTTCGAAGTCCGGATCTTTGGTAAGACCTATCATACCATCTTCGAACTTGGTGCCGACGTTGAATGTATTGGTTGTGATGAGCGTATCTTTCTTTGGATCGTACAGACGAACCTCGCCTTTACGCTGAACGAACAGGATACGTCCGTCGGGAAGTACGGTCATCTCGGTGGGTTCATCGAGATTGTATGCAAATACTTTTTTGCTGTAGCGATTGTCTTCGGGACGAAGTTTCTCTTTCGCTTTAGAATAGTCGAGTTTATTATCTCCGATGGCGTATTTGATACCAGTAGTTAAATGGGCGAGGAATTCGGGTTCGCTCCACGACTCGTCTGTGTGACCCATACCTGTATAGAATGAACGACCTCCGTCGAAGTCATGCCACCATGCCCAGGGATGATCGCCATTGTTCTCCCCTCCTTCGTATGATGATTCGTCGAGTTTGTAAAGGATATTGAGATCGTCTCCTATCTTCTTATAGTTATAGAGCTCATCGGTACGCTCCCAGTTAGAGGGAACCGATATCTTGAAGCGGGGGTCTGTATTCTCCACCTGGATGATCTTCGCCTTTTGTGTTTTTGGATGGCTCTTGAACCATGCTCCTACAAGTTTGTTATACCACCACCAGTCATATTCTGTGTCGGCAGCAGCGTGAACACCGACATATCCGCCGCCAGCCTGGATAAATCTTTTGAGTGCGTTTTGTTGCTGAAGGTCGAGGACATCGCCTGTTGTGCTCAGGAATACGACAGCAGCATATTTTTTCAGATTGTCTTCTGTGAATGCAGCTGCATTCTCGGTCGTATCAACATCGAAGTTGTTTTCGGTGCCGAGCTTTTGAATAGCTGGCTTACCGACGTTGATCGACTGGTGACGGAATCCTTTGGTCTTTGAGAAGACTAAAATTTTCGGTTTCTGATTCGAACAAGATTGAAGTAAGAGGCAAAATAGTGCCAGGAGAGGGAGGAATCTCATAGAGGTTTTAAAATTTGAGATTTGAAATTTGAGATTCGAGATTGCATTTGGACCAATCTCAAATTTCAAATCAGTTTCTTTATCAATGCTCTTTCTCGCCATCAAGCGAGAGCACGTATCTAGCCATCTTCTCGGCTTGATCCATAGGAATATCGTGAGCGGTCATTGGAACTTCGCCCCAAACGCCCGACCCGCCGGTAATGATCTTGTTAGCGAGCATCTTCACATTTTCTGCTGTAAAGTCGTATTTCTTGGCAACATCCATGTGTGACGGTCCGATGATCTTGTTGTCTTTAGCGTGACAAGTTTTGCAGTCGCTCGCTTTCACGAGAGCTTCACCTTGTGCGATAGCATCGGCACCGCCCGATTCGGCTGGTGCAGCTGTTTCGTTCGGTCCGCCAAAATCTTCTTTCTCAGTCTCTGTCTTCTTCGAACCGCATGCGGTCAAGATCAACGCAATTGCAAAAATTGAAAAAATGGTTTTCATGTATTGGGTCTTATTTAATGTCTGAGTCTTAGTGTTTAAATGCCTAAGACTTTCTTATTGAACTTAGTGTCTTTACCTGTAGCGGCGAAATCATCGAATGCCTTTTCGGTAACTCTGATGATATGATCTTTGATGAAAGGGGCGCCTTCTTTAGCTCCCTGTTCAGGATGCTTGATGCAACACTCCCACTCGAGCACAGCCCAACCGGCGTAGTCGTATTGGGCAAGCTTGGAGAAGATCGATTTGAAATCGACTTGTCCGTCGCCGAGTGAACGGAAGCGTCCGGGACGATTGATCCAATCCTGGAATCCACCATAAACACCGCTTCTTCCTGTTGGATTGAACTCGGCATCTTTTACGTGGAACATCTTTATGAACTGGTGATAGAAATCGATGTATTGAAGATAGTCGAGTTGCTGGAGAACGAAGTGACTTGGATCGTACAGTATGTTGGCACGTGTGTGCTTTCCGGTAGCTTCCCAGAAACGTTCGAAGGTAATTCCATCGTGAAGGTCTTCTCCTGGATGGATCTCATAGCAAACATCTACTCCATTCTTATCGAATGTATTCAGGATCGGAAGCCAGCGACGCGCCAATTCCTTGAAGCCATCATCTACCAATCCGGCAGGACGCTGGGGCCATGGATAAACTGTGTGCCACATCAATGCACCCGAGAATGTTGCGTGGGCATTGAGACCGAAGTTACGGCTGGCTTTCGCGGCAAGCTTTAACTGGTCTACGGCCCAGGCGGTACGTGCCTTGCTGTCGCCGTGGACGCTCTTTGGCGCGAAGCCATCGAACATTGCGTCGTATGCTGGGTGCACGGCCACGAGCTGACCCTGGAGGTGTGTAGACAACTCCGTGATCTGAAGTCCTGCAGACTCCACCGTTTCCTTAAATTCAGCAACGTAGTCTTTATCGTCGGCGGCGCGTTTAAGATCGATACAACGGGCATCCCATGTAGGGATCTGCACGCCTTCGTAGCCGAGCGACTTTGCCCACTTGCAGATGGACTTAAGATTATTGAATGGTGCATCGTCGCCCATGAACTGGGCCAGGAATATACCAGGTCCTTTTAGTGTTTTCATGCTTTAAACTTCAGGCTATAAACTTCAAACTTCGAAAGCTGTCCACTTTTCTTTGCTTTGACCGCTCTTAACAACAGTATCGATGAATGCCATACCTCGGATACCATCGTCGACACCCGGGAAATCGAGAGCTTCTTCTTTTGGCTTCGTGCCGTCGAGACGCGCTGACAATGTAAGGGCGAAGTTGCGGTACAGGTTAGCGAAAGCTTCGAGATAACCTTCAGGGTGGCCTGCTGGAGTACGGGCATTGTGAAGGGCGTATGATCCAACGAATCCGTTAGTTCCTGCGCGAACGATCTGCGTAGGTTTGTCGAGCCACTTCACCAACAATGTGTTTGGTTCGTGCTGATTCCATTCGAGTCCGCCTTTCTCTCCATAAATACGAAGTTTGAGAGCGTTCTCTTCGCCGGCGGCAACCTGTGAAGCCATAAGGCATCCGGCAGCACCGTTATCGAATTTAAGGAGAACGTTACCGTCGTCGTCCAAAGCACGGCCATCGACCATGATATTGAGATCGGCACAGAGATGTGTGATCTTCAAACCGGAGACATATTCAGCAAGGTGGGCGGCGTGTGTACCGATGTCGCCCATAGCACCGGCTTTACCGGAACGTTTAGGATCGGTTCGCCATGCAGCCTGTGCATTGCCTTCTCGTTCCGACATTTTGCTGAGCCATCCCTGGGGGTATTCAACCAGCACTTTACGGATCTTTCCGAAGACGCCCTCTTTCACCATCTGGCGAGCCTGTTTCACCAGCGGATAGCCGGAATACGTATGAGTAAGCAAAAGGAGAAGGCCGGTGTCCTGGACTTTCTTTTTCAACTGTTTTGCTTCGTCGAGTGTAAGTGTGATCGGTTTTTCGATCACGACGTGAAATCCTTTTTCGAGAGCCAGCATCGCGGGGGCAAAGTGTGCGAAGTTTGGGGTAACGATCGTCACGAAATCTATCTTCTTATCGGCGGGGAGCTTGCTTTCTTTCTCGATCATTTCTTCGAAAGAGAGATAGGTGCGGTCCTCAGGGAGGAACAAAGCTTTACCGCTGGCTTTGGCAACATCTTCTTTGATGCTCAAAGCGCCGCAAGACACTTCAATGAGTCCGTCCATATTCGCTGCGAGACGGTGCACGGCTCCGATGAAGGCGTCGAGTCCCCCACCGACCATGCCCATGCGAAGTTTTCTATTCATAGGTATTAGTTATTCGTTATTAGTTGTTCGTTAGTAGTTTGTTGATCCCTTTCTTTGAACCGGGTGAAAATACTAAAATTTCTTATCCGCAACCCCGCCATACCCAACTTTCAGCCAGGCATTAGGCGCATATGGCGGGGCTCCAGAAAAATCTTAGATAAATCTGTTGATCAGGTTCTCATAATACTCTTGTTTGCCGCTCGTCATCTCCGGTTCACCGTTCGTATGAGCAAGATCTCGCAACGATTCGAGCGTCAGTTTTCCCTGTTCAAACGCTTTCCCTTTTCCTGAGTCGAATGATGAGTAGCGCTCTTTGCGGAGCTTTGCATATTCGCCGTTGTCGAGGATGGCCTGGGCAGTGAGCAGCGCCCTGGCAAACATGTCCATTCCGCCGATGTGGGCATGGAAGATATCCACGAGGTCTGTCGAATTGCGACGTGCTTTTGCGTCGAAATTCACCCCGCCGGACTTGAATCCACCCGACTCGAGAATGATGAGCATCATTTCTGTAAGCTCATAAATATTGTTAGGGAACTGATCGGTGTCCCAACCATTTTGATAGTCACCACGGTTGGCATCGATGCTTCCGAGCACGCCGGCGTCTGCCGCAACCTGTAGTTCATGCTGCATCGTATGGTGCGCGAGTGTTGCGTGGTTTACTTCTATGTTCAACTTGAAATCATCCATAAGATCGAACTGGCGAAGGAATGAGATCACCGTTGCAGAGTCGAAATCATATTGATGTTTAGTTGGCTCCATCGGCTTTGGCTCGATGAGGAATGGCCCTTTGAAACCATTCTTTCGTGCGTAGTCTTTTGCCATGTGAAGGAATCTCGCAAGATGTTCCTGCTCTCTCTTCATGTTTGTATTCAATAATGTCATGTAACCTTCGCGGCCGCCCCAGAACACGTAATTGGCTCCGCCGAGCGCAATGGTTGCGTCAAGTGCATTCTTCACCTGGGCCGCAGCCCAGCACACAACGTTAAAATCCGGATTGGTCGACGCGCCGTTCATAAAGCGTGGATTCGAGAATACATTGGCTGTTCCCCAAAGAAGTTTTATTCCAGAAGCTTTCTGTTTTGCTTTTGCATAGTCGACGATCTTCGCGAGACGCTTCTCCGATTCTTTGAGATTCGGTCCTTCGTCTACGAGGTCATAGTCGTGAAAACAATAGAACGGTGTACCGATCTTGGTCATGAATTCGAAAGCTGCGTCCATCTTTTCGACCGCGCGTTGATTGGCGTCGGTGCCCCGGTTCCAGGGGAAGTCTTTTGTTCCCGGTCCGAATGGATCGTTGCCCGTTCCGCAGAATGTATGCCAGTAAGCCGTTGCAAAACGGAAGTGATCTTCCATCGTTTTTTTTCCGACTTTCTGCTTTGCATTATAGTACTTGAATGCTAGAGGATTGTCGGAATCTTTTCCTTCGAATTTTATCTGGGGAATGCCTTTGAAGTATTCGCGGTCTCCGGTTGTTACTTTCATAATATTGGTTGTTGGTTAATAGTTGTTGGTTGTTGGTTACTGGCTATTGGAAACTGGATATTCGTCTGTTCAGATTTTCAAGCCAATGTGAATATGCTGCATGATATTGCTCCGAACGAATCTTGTTTGGCTCTTCAACCAGAATTCTCTTTAGCCCTTTAAATGCATCGGGGAACGTTTTATAAAGCCCCACTCCTTTTCCCGCGCCAAGCGCTGCACCTTTCGCGCCATCTGTGTCATACAACTCCAGTTGAGCGCCAATGGTGTTCACAAATGCATCCCTGAAGAGCGGGCTCAGGAACATGTTAGCGTGACCGGCACGGATGACGTTTGTTTTCAATCCGATATTTTTGAGAATATCGAAACCATATCCCAGAGAGAAGACGATGCCTTCCTGCGCAGCCCTGAATAAATGACCCTGAGAATGAATATTGAAGTTCAATCCTTCGATCGACGAATCGATGTTTTTATTCCCGAGAATTCTTTCGGCACCGTTTCCAAAAGGGAGAATAGAAAGTCCGCCGGAGCCGATCGGAGTTTGTGATGCAAGGTTATTCATCGCATCGTATGGAATTTGTCCGGCAGCTTTGCGAAGCCAGCTGTTGAGAATACCGGTTCCATTAATGCAAAGCAAAATGCCCTTCGTATTATCGTTGACGTGTAAGAAAGTATTTACCCTCGACTTCGGGTCGAACGCATTCTTGTCTGTAACGCCGTAGATGACACCCGACGTACCCGCCGTAGATGCAACTTCTCCGGGATTCACAACATTCAACGAGAAGGCATTGTTGGGCTGATCGCCCGCGCGGTACGTTACAGGTGTTCCGGCAGCGAGACCAAGATCGGCGGCAACATCTTTCAGGACTTTTCCCTGTACCGAGAATGTCGGAAGGACGGTTGGTATCAGCGACTTTGAAAAGCCGTAGTAGTCGAGGAGCTTATCGGCGACTTTGTTCTCTTTAAAATCCCAGAGTATCCCCTCTGATAAGCCCGAAGCCGTTGTCACTACGTCGCCGGTCATTCTCATTGCCAGCCAATCACCGGGCAGCATGATCTTATCGATCTTCGCAAAGATCTCCGGTTCATTTTCTTTGACCCACTTCAGTTTAGAAGCGGTGAAGTTTCCAGGTGAATTCAGAAGACTTCCGAGAGAGTAATCTTCTCCCAGTTTTTCGAAGGCGGCTTGTCCGTACGGAACGGCGCGGCTATCGCACCAGATAATCGAGGGACGAAGGACCTTTTGGTTTTTGTCGACGCAAACGAGGCCGTGCATCTGGTAAGAGATGCCGATCGCCTGGATGTCGGCGCTGTTGATCTTCGATGATCTGAGGCAGGCGTGTATAGCGTTGCGCGCATGTTCCCACCAAAGTTCAGGATCTTGCTCGGCCCAGCCGGGTTGAACGGCTTTCATGGCCATTTCTTCCTGTGGCGATTGTGCTGAAGCTATTGATATTCCAGAGTCGGCATCTACCAGTGATGCTTTTACGGAGGAACTGCCGAGGTCGAGTCCAAGAAGGTATTTCATGAGGGATTTTTACCTTATAGTCAATTTGACTATCAAGTTGGGGAAAAAATATTAATTTCAAAATGAATTTGTCATAGACGAAATACAATTTTGCTCACAGATCACACTGATCGCACAGAATTAAAATGAATTTGCGCACGGATCGCACTGAAAAATAAAAAATGGACTCCTCGAAGAATATCATAGATGCCCTATCAATAGACTGCCTGATCTTTGGATTCAAAGAGGGAGAACTCGATATCCTGCTCGTTCAGCACGGAGAAGGTATCAGCAAAGGTAAGTGGGCATTGCCGGGCGGTTGGATTCGTTACGACGAAAGTGTTAACGACGCCGCGGTCCGGCTCCTGAAAGACCTTACCGGCGTTTCAAACATCTACATGGAGCACCTGGGTGTGTTCGGTGATGTGGATCGTTATCCCAACAAGAGGGTGATCACCATCGGATATTTTGCCCTGGTGAAGCCGGAGAATTATCAATTACATGCGGGCTTCACCGCCTCGGATGCACAATGGTTTAAGCTGAGTGAAGTCCCGAGGCTTCCGTACGATCACAACAAGATATTGAAAGACGGGGTAAAGCATTTGAAGCACAAGGTCCGGCATGAGCCTATAGGATTCAATCTCCTTCCGAGGAAATTTACATTGCACCAGTTGCAGGAGCTCTACGAAGCTGTGCTGGAGACCAAACTGGATAAGCCGAACTTCCGCCGTAAGCTCATGAAAATGAATTTACTAACGACGAGTAAAGAAAAACAAAAGGACGTCTCGCATCGCGCCGCCGCGCTATACAAGTTCGATAAGAAAGCTTACGATCGCTTAAAAGAAACAGGCTTCACCTTTGAGTTGTGACCCAGGTGAATTTCTCTATAAAATAAAATCCCGCCTTTAACTGCAAAGTGCTAAAGGCGGGATGACATTCACCATGTTCAGGCGTGAGCAGCAACGACAGTTGCTGACTTCTTACCCTTCATCCAGAAGTAGAGTATCGTGAACAGCACGATCAATATTGCCGGGAATGAGATCATATAGCTGAGCGCCGATTGGCCGGCGATAAGATCTGCTTCGGCGCCGGTAAGACCTGACGATGCCGCCTTCTCGCGGGCGTTATCAATCCAGATACCGATGATTGGCTGCCATATCGATGTCGAGAACATTCCCATTGCCCCAACGATTGACATACCCAAGGCACCGCTGGCAGGGATCTTTTCTGCAGTGAAGCCGATCATGTTCGGCCAGAAATAACAGATACCCATACCGAAAATGATCGCGGCAACATATGCCATCGGGCCCGTCACCATACTCAGCATCGTGATACCCAGTGTTGCAATAATTGCAGACGCAAGGAGCACGCCTGTCTGATCGAATTTATGTACGAATTCACCACCGAAGTAACGGCCGACAGCAGCAACGCCCGCAGTAAGGGCAAGGATGAGCATCGGTTTAGCGCCACTGCTTGCCAATACGATTCCGGCCCATTGTCCGGGACCGAATTCAGAAATAGCGGTGAGTGACATACAAACGCAGATGAAGATAAACAGTCCGATCCATGAGCCGATCGAAGCATCACCAGAACGTTGCTTAACAACTTCAGCGCTGGTGCTGGGGAATTTCTGTCCCCAGAATGTTATTGCGTAAGCGATAGTTGGCACCATGAGTACCCATATCTGTCCTCTCCAGCCGACGCTTGCCATATTTTCTGTCATGAAGAGCGAGATCAGCGATCCCAGCAGAATTCCTCCGGGGAACCACATATGAAAGCGGTTGAGGAGCGTGTTCATTTGCTTGCCGCTGTAGCTTGTTGCGATCAACGGATTACATGCAGCCTCGGTACATCCGTTACCAAGACCGATGAATAAGGTGGAGATAAGGAGTGTCGTGTAGTTCGTTGCGAAGATCGTCAGCAGGATGCCTAATGTGTGAGCGAAGAAAGCGAATCCCATGATCCTCTTCGCACCGATCGTATTATAAAAGATCCCTCCAATCACCATCGTAATAGGAAATCCGAGGAACCACATTTGATTGATAAAACCGAGTTGTTGTGCCGAGATGCCGTACTCATCACCAATCTGGCTTAAAACGCCGGCCCTGATGCTAAATGAGAACGCCGTGGTGATCAATGCAAGACAGCTCCCATAGAACAGCCTGAGATTATTATTTTCGCTCATATTCGAAAAGGTAGGTTTGAGGTTTTTGTGATTTACGGAAATGAAAGTAATTATATTTTTAAAATATTACTACTTGGATTTTTTGCGCTGACCGAAGCTGCCACAAATCGAGCAAGCAACGACGACCTGACTGCATACTTATCTGCCTCAGTTCTTACCGACAGTTTTTTTTGAATTGTTTATGTAAACATCCAGTGGTTCGCCGTGTTCGAGTACCGTGCTGACGTTATTATTCTTTCCAACCACAACTTTGATCACTCTTCCGCGAAACTCCAGCCTGAATGAATAAGACGTCCATTGATCGGGGATGAAGGGAGTGAAATGCAAAGCGCCATTTTTCACACGCATACCGCCGAAGCCTTTCACGACGCTCATCCACGTGCCGGCCATACTGGTAATGTGACATCCGTCTTCAGTGTCGTTGTTATAATCGTCTATATCAAGGCGTGCTGTGCGGAGATACATTTCATATGCCTTCTCTTTGTATCCTATAACGGATGCAAGGATGGCGTGAACACATGGAGAGAGCGACGATTCATGAACGGTCATGGGTTCATAGAAATCGAAATTTTTCTTGATCGTTTCTTTGTCGAATCGATCTTCGAACAAATAGATACCCTGGAGCACGTCGGCCTGTTTGATGAAACAGGAACGGAGGATTCTATCCCACGACCATTTCTGGTTGATCGGCCGATCTTCGGCTCTCAGGTCTTTCACAGTGAGGATCTCCTTATCGAGGAAGCCGTCCTGTTGAAGAATAACACCGCGTTTCTCGTCGAATGGATAGTACATTCGTTCGATGATGTCTTTCCATTTTGTAGTTTCTTTTGCCTCGTCAAGTGAAGTTTTTTTAGCTATCTCTGCGAAACGGGATGCAGATTGTTTCTTCACTTTATCGATAGCGTCGAGTGTGAACTGAAGTGTCCAGGCTCCGAGTGTATTTGTATACCAGTTGTTATTTACGTTGTTCTCGTATTCGTTGGGACCGGTCACACCGAGGATCACATATTTATTTTTCTCTTTGGAGAAGTTAACGCGCTGTTCCCAGAACCTGGAGATACCGATCAAGACTTCGAGGCCAAATTCCGACAGATAACCTTCGTCGCCCGTATAATCGATGTAATCGCGCATTGCATACGCCATGGCGCTGGTGCGGTGGATCTCTTCGAAAGTGATCTCCCACTCGTTGTGACACTCTTCACCGTTCATGGTCACGAATGGATAAAACGCAGCGCCGCCGGTGAATCCGAGTTTCTTAGCGTTCTCGATCGCTTTCTGCAAATGCTTATAGCGATAAATGAGAAGATTTCGTGCAACCTTCGGATCTGAAGTTCCCAGGTAGAAAGGCAGACAGTAAGCTTCGGTGTCCCAGTAAGTGCTGCCGCCATATTTCTCGCCGGTGAAACCTTTCGGGCCAATGTTGAGGCGTTCGTCATCGCCGGTATACGTCTGCAACATCTGGAAGATATTGAAACGAATACCTTGTTGCGCCGCTATGTCGCCTTCGATGGTGATGTCGCACATCTCCCACTTCGAAGCCCATGCATTTTTATGATCTTCGAGAAGTTTCTCGAAGCCGCGTTCACGCGCATGCTCCAGTTTCGCGAGAGCTGTGGCCGCCAGTTTATCTTTTGGATGATTTTCAGAAGAGAGAACAACCCCACACTTATCAATGACGAGCTCCACTCCTTCTTTGAGGTCGGTTTCGACTGTATTTTCCGCGTACTTTTCAGTTGTGCTCGTGAATACTTTTCCTTTGATGAACTTACCTTCCGACGCGAGGCTGTATTCCATGCCGGTGGCAACGTGGAAGAAAGTCTTACGTGTTTCGGCAACCACGATCGCATATCCCAGCTGGGCTTCTTCCGAGACAGCGTTCCAGAATTTCTCGTCGTAATTCGAATCTTTGTTAACCACGTCGGCATCGACCGTTAGCGTGATCCTGGCAGGTGCAGAGAAATTCACGGGAGTAATCGAATATCTTATTGCGCCAAGTTCGCCGTCGGCCATGCTGCAGAAACGCTGCGAATAAACTTTTATCGTTTTCCCAAGGGGTGATGTTGCAGTGAACCACCGATGAAGAACACCGCCTTTCATATCCAGCACTCTTCTGAAGTCAGTTGCTTTCCATGAGGCAAGATCCAATTCTTCATTGCCGGCGACGACACGAATACCGATCCAGCTTGGTGCATTCAGTACTTTGGCGAAATATTCGGGGTAACCGTTCTTCCACCAGCCCACACGTGTTTTATCGGGATAGTAAACACCGGCCACATAACTCCCCTGGTGCATTTCGCCGCTGTACTTCTCTTCGAAGTTGGCGCGTTGCCCCATGCGACCGTTGCCGAGACTGAAGATACTTTCGGAGATGCGATTAAGGTGCGGATCGAAACCTTCCTCGACAATTTCCCAGGGATGATGTTTGATGTAATTCTTCATAACGAATCGAGATCTTCAATTTTAAAATCGGCAGTTCTCTTAACTACTTTATTTGCTTTAGAAAGATTTTCGGAACCAACGCCCACACATTTCATTCCGGCTCGTATGGCAGCCTCCACTCCTGCTTCGGCATCTTCGAAAACAACACAATCCTGTGGTTTGATCCCAAGCTTTCCTGCGGTAATCAAAAATATCTCGGGGTCGGGCTTTGTATCGATGATCATACTGCCGTCGACAAGAACATCGAAAAGATTTTGAATGCCGAGAAGTTCAACAACCCGAGGGGCGTTCTTGCTGCTCGATGCCAAAGCAATCTTTATGTTTTTTTTACGAAGAGACGAGATGAGCTCTTTTACGCCCGGAAAGATCTCTTCAGGCTTCATCGCTTCGACGTACTCGACGAACCATTCGTTCTTTCGCGTTGCAAGAGACTCTTTACGTTCCTTAAGGATGTTGATCTTACCCATATCGAGGATGATCTGCAGCGACTGCATCCGACTAACACCTTTGAGTTTTTCGTTGTCGGCTTCCGTGAGATCAACGCCAAGCTCTTTGCCCAGTCGTTTCCACGCAAGAAAATGATAACGAGCCGTGTCTACAATAACTCCATCAAGGTCAAATATTACTGCTTTGATCATTCCGTCTGAATATGTCCCTGCTCAATGATTTTTTTTGTCTCTTCGAGTGACTTAAATACCGAAAATGTCTTTCCCTGTGTTCTCAAGGCACCTAATGCATTTCCGTAGCTCGCGGCCCGGATATAGTCTGTCGGATTCTCCATGAGTCCGAAGCCGATGCCGCCGGCGAATGAATCTCCACAACCTGTTGTGTCGACCACGTGATTTACTTTGATAGCGGGGACCATCTCTTCACGGATCTTTCCACGCACTTTATAATAAACCAGGCATCCGCGCGAATCGACGGTGATGTAAACGCATTTCACCCCGGACTGCAAACAATGCGATGCGAAGGCACGAAGTTCCTCGCGATCAGGCTCTTCATTGGTTGTAAAGTCACTCGATTCATATTCTTTCTTGAACCACGAAGCCTGCGCTTCTTCAAGGTTCATCTTCAGCACGTCGATGTAAGGAAGCCACTGATCGCGGTCGATCCAGAATTTTCTCATGCGCTCACCGTTGGCGAGGCAAGCTGTTGTGGGTCCGTGAGCATCGAATACAACTATACCTTTGCTCTTCTTTTTCAGAAACTTTAAAGTCTCGAGAGAAATCTCGTAATCACTGATAGGCACAAAAACAAAGACCTTGCAATCGAGAAGGTCTTTAACATCATTGGGCATAATGGGATCCATGAAACCGGTCTGGCGTTCGAGTCGGTTGTTCATGTCCACGAAACGAAGACTGATGATGTCGCCCTGATCGTTTTGAGAAGTAAGGTAGTTGCAGTTGATCCCGCTGTAGCCTTTGAACACCTCACATACGTTATCGACATCCACCGACCGAAGATGTGAAACCGGTATGATCTCAGTTTCCTTTCCTACCATTACAGAGAGTGCTATAACGGGATGGGTAACACATCCCCATTTTTGTATGAGGTCGCCCTGGTGGGTAACGATATGATCCCTGGGAATAGGGCCAAGAATTGCAATTCTATTCATAGTCAAGCAACTAAATATGCAGCGCCGAATACACCTGCGCTATCACCGAGCATCGGTTTCACAATAGGTGTGTCGAGCTTATGATTAAAAACAAATTTCTTACACGACTCCACACCATCCGTGTAGATCTCATCGATGTTTCCGACGCCGCCACCGACCACGATCACATCCGGATCGAGGATGTTGATGAGGACGCTGGTTGCCAAGCCGAAGAAGTGCGTGAGCCTGTTCAGGGTCTTTGTAGCCGCTTCGTCGGTACCCGCCTTAAAGCGGGAATAAATTTCCTTCATAGGCAGCTTGTTACCAGTAAGCGACTTATAATAATCTTCGAGCTTAGGTCCCGCGAAAACCATTTCAACACAACCACTCTTGCCGCAATAGCATTTACCACCAGATTCGTCGAGGAAATTGTGTCCCCACTCGCCGGCGATACCCTGGAGCCCGTTGATAACATGGCCATCGATAACGAGACCACCACCAACTCCCGTGCCTGCGATGATTCCGAAGACTACTTTTGCCTTAGGAAATTTTTGTGCCACTACGCCCATGCGGGTTTCTGCGAGTGCAAAACAGTTTGCGTCGTTAGCAATCTCTATTCCGAGACCTAAAACGCGCTCGAGGTCATCCTTCATAGGCTGACCGTTCATGCATTCGGAGTTGCAGCCTTTCATCACGCCGAGACCTGGATCGAGGGTACCGGGTGTACAAATCCCCAATCTCTTTGGACGATAGCCCATTTGTTTCTCCATTTTCTCCACCAGGATCTTTATCTGGTTAAGAATAAATTCATATCCATTCTCTGCTCCCGTCGGGACGCGGTCGCGAAACAGGATGTCGTTCAATCGTCCAGGTCCTAAGACAATTCCTTCTGCTTTTGTACCGCCGAGGTCAATCCCCCATAAGTGATCCTTTTCCAAGTTAGTTACTAGTTATCAGTTATTAGTTATTAGTATTAGTCGTGGTGATATTGGGTTGTGTGGGGCCGGAAGGTTCTCCACGAATGCCAATACTCCTGGTATGCCTGCTGATATTTTAATTCTTTGCCTAGCAATTTTCCATTCACACACCTGCCCTGCCAATTCCAGACCGACCCTGTTTGCTGGTCCGCAAAGCCCGTTTCATTTTCGCGAAAGGTCAATGTATCCGGACGTTGAAAAACGTGAAACGTCACGTTGTCGTGCTCTATCGCTACGACAACCGGTTGTGAGCCGATGGTATCGTTGATCACACGTGCATGCAGGGTCTCGATCCAATCATAGGCTCTTGCATGATTGCCGCTCTGAACCCCGATCACCCAGGACTTATCTTTCCACGAAGTCGAATCTTTGCTTTCGAGACGTCCCTTCATCTTACCTTCATCATACAACGCAAGGCTGTCGTACTTCGCGATGAAGTCTTCGTCGCGCTGCATGATTTTGGTTTCGGGATACGCGGCGATCCACGCACCGAGTGACATCTGCTGCGATGGAATTTCTTCAAGTTGTTTACCCTTCAAATCGCCCACTATTGCTTCGCCGTTAACCTGACGCCACCAGCTTTTTGTTCGACTGTCTTCGAACATTGCGTTGTAATGATCCATGCCAACGAGACGAAATGTTTCCGGTTGACCATCAACTATCGGCGAATAAACACGACCGGTACGGCACACTGTGCAATAGGTAACCATGATCGGCATACCTGCAATGCTATCGCGTACCTGGTGATGATAGCCGATGATCTCCATTGGGTATGCTTTGCTTTCGCCGTTGATCGAGACACCGACAACAAGATCGCTGAGCGGAATTTTATTATCGGCAACGGAAACGAGTTTCTTATGCTTTGGCTCTTTGAATAACTTGTCGGCGAGAAGAACAAAGTTTGTCATGTAGGCGATAAAGAGCCAGACCCCAAGTGCGACAATGACGGGCCATTGCTGCCATATTCTTCCCGACTTGAGGTAGTTCCATGCAGGCCATGCGAGGAGGGCAAGTCCAAGTATCCGGAATAGCCAGATATTGTTATGGAGCATGTATGCGAATCGGATGGTCTCGTCTTCCTGGCTGCCGGGGAACGGCATGATGTAATAGATCTTAAGAAGTTCGGCCCCAACCAGGATGATGATCCCGAGCAAGAAGAGCAGCAGTCGCAACATTACCTACAAAAATTGTCCGGACAATTTAATAGATTCTTTCAATCGATTTCGTTCTTCTTCCATTTTAGTTTGGTCCCATCCGAGCCGCTCTTTCATGACCGGTAAAACAAGGTCCATACCTTCCCTCACGAGACCGATGTTGAAATAAAGTGCCCCGGTACGGCGTATGAAGAAGTCGGAGGCAAATAGCACCATTTCGTTCTCCATACAATATTCAAGCTCCGTAAGGAGATTGTTCATGGAGGTAGAATTACTAAACCCCGTATCCGTCAGAAGGATCGAAGCAGTAAAACATTTTTTCAGGTCCCGGTCCCTGAAATATTTTTCAATAACGAGGTCCACTACCCTTTCCGACATTTTCCTGTAACCGGTAAGCTTTCCGCCGGCAATGGAAATGAGCCCGCTTTGAGATTCGAAGATCTCGTCTTTGCGGGAAAGCTCAGAAGCTGACTTGCCTTCTTCGTGTATCAGCGGCCTGAGTCCTGCCCATGACGATTCGATATCGCCAACGGCGAGTTGAGCCTGGAATGTTTTGTTGCACGCATCTATGAGATATTCTACATCCGTCTTTGTCGCGACTACATGTTCTTTGCTGCCGTCGTAGTTTGTGTCGGTTGTTCCAACGTATGTTGTTCGGTCACGTGGTATAGCGAATATCATACGGCCATCGCCAACGTCGAAATAGATAGCCTGTTGAACAGGAAGTTTCCCGCGGGGAAGAACGATGTGAACGCCTTTTGTAAGATGAAGCCGTTTTCCTTTTTTGGAATGATCTACCTCACGAAGCTCGTCTACCCAGGGGCCGGCGGCGTTTACAACGGTGGTTGCACGGATCGTGAAAGAAGAATTGGTTAGCGTGTCGCGAACTTTTGCCCCAATAACTTTTTCGTTCTCATAAATGAAATCGTCGACTGAGCAATAGTTCACCGGCGATGCTCCATGCTTATGAGCAGTCTTTATTATCTCGATCGTAAGCCGGGCATCATCTGTTCGATATTCTGCATAGATCGCTCCTCCTTTGATGTCGGATGGCTGAAGAAGCGGCTCCGCCTTCAATGTCTGTTTCCTGTTGAGCATCCTTCGCTGATCTTCGGGCTTTACACCGGCGAGCCAATCGTAGAGTTTCAGACCAAATGAGGTGAGTATACTTCCGAAGCCACGTTTCTCATAAAGTGGCAGCAACATCTTTTCAGGGAGAACAAGGTGCGGAGCGAGCTGATGAACGACGGCGCGTTCGCTTCCAACTTCTTTCACCAGACCAAATTCAAGTTGCTTGAGATAGCGGAGTCCGCCGTGAATGAGCTTCGTGGAGCGACTGCTTGTTCCGAAAGCGAAATCATGCTTTTCGACAAGGGCGGTTCTCAATCCGCGCGACGCAGCATCGAGTGCAATGCCTGCGCCTGTAATACCGCCGCCGATAACAAGAAGATCGAAAGATCCGGATTGGAGTTTCTTGATGAGATCAGATCGTGTATGAGCAGAGAACACCTTAATCGACCCAGCCTTTTGTACGATCCACCGCCTTCATCCAACCTTTATACAGCTTCTCTCTTTGTTCTTCAGACATCGCCGGAGTAAATTTTTTCTGAATCTTCCTGTTATTCAAAATATCTTCTTTCTTCCAAAGTCCGCACTGAATGCCAGCAAGGTATGCTGCCCCGAGCGCTGTCGATTCGATCACCTCCGGCCGCTCGACTTCCGTTCCCAAAATGTCGGCCTGGAATTGCATGAGAATATTATTCGCACTTGCACCGCCATCGACTTTCAAACTGGCAAGCTTCAAACCTGAATCCTCCTGCATGGCGTTCAGAATATCTTTGGTCTGGTAAGCCATCGACTCCAGCGTGGCTTTAATAATATGGTCTTTGCCGGTGTCGCGCGTGAGACCGAAGATGGCGCCGCGGGCGTACATATCCCAATAAGGAGCACCTAACCCGGCGAAAGCGGGAACAACATATACATCGTTCGAACCCAACGCCTTCATTGCAAAATATTCCGAATCCTTCGACTGATCGATAAGATGAAGTCCGTCGCGGAGCCATTGCACCGCGGCGCCCGCAATAAACACGCTGCCTTCAAGAGCATATTCGACTTTATTGTCAAGACCCCAGGCAATGGTGGTGATCAGCCCGTTCTTCGACTGACGAATTTCGGAACCTGTATTCATCAGCATAAAGCAACCGGTGCCGTAAGTATTCTTTGCGAGCCCGGGCTCGAAGCAGCCTTGTCCAAACAATGCGGCTTGCTGGTCTCCCGCCACTCCACAAACGGGAATAGAAGCGTCATCAAATGTCCATGATCCAAAGTTGGATGCCGATGGTTGTACATCGGGGAGCAGCGACGCAGGAATTGTAAGTGCACGCAACATCTTTTCGTCCCATGTGAGAGTCCTTATGTTGTAGACCATCGTCCGCGAAGCATTCGAATAATCTGTAACGTGCGATTTGCCGTTCGTAAGCTTCCAGATCAACCACGTATCGATGGTGCCGAATGCAAGCTCACCGCGATCGGCGCGTTCCCGTACGCCTTTCACATTATCGAGTATCCATTTGATCTTCGTGCCTGAAAAATACGAGTCGATCACAAGACCTGTATTCTGCTTCACGTACTCGGAGAGGCCTTGTTTCTTTAACTCTTCACATTCCGGGGCGGTACGTTTATCCTGCCATACAATGGCGTTATACACCGGCATGCCGGTCTTACGATCCCAGATAACTGCTGTCTCTCTTTGATTGGTAATGCCGATTGCAGCAATCGACGATGCTTTGATCTTGTTCTCCGAAATAACTTTGGTCAATACACCATGTTGCGTTTTCCAGATCTCTTCCGCGTCGTGTTCAACCCAGCCTGGTTTTGGAAAGATCTGCGGAAACTCCTGTTGAGCGATACCTTTGATCTGGCCGTTGTTATCGAACAGAACAGCGCGCGAGCTTGTTGTTCCCGCATCCAACGCTATAATGTATTTATCGCTCATCGGAACAATGCGTTATAGATCAGGGCTCCCAATGCTCCGCCGATTATCGGTCCGAAGACCGGGATCCATGCATAAGACCAATCGGAGCTGCCTTTGCCATGGATGGGAAGGATGGCGTGTGCAAGACGTGGGCCGAGGTCACGTGCGGGATTGATGGCGAAACCGGTAGTTCCTCCGAGACTTAATCCAATCGATACGATCAGGAGACCGACAATGATCGGCTTGAGTCCTTGGGCAAAATCATTCCCGAGGAACAGCAGACCGAGTATCAATACAGCTGAAGCAATGATCTCGCTGATAAGATTTGCCACTGGCCTTCGTATCGCAGGGCCTGTCGAGAACACAGCAAGTTTCGCTGCGGCATCCGGTGTTTCCTTCCAATGAGGCAGGTAATGAAGCCAGACAATGATGGCTCCTACAAATGCACCGGCGATCTGCGACAGAATATATCCGACAGCAAGGTCGGTTGGAAAACTTCCGTCGACCAGCAGGCCGATCGTAACTGCGGGATTTAAGTGTGCACCACTGAATTTACCGACGGCGAATACTGCAAGGGTAACAGCAAGACCCCATGCCAACACAATAGTAAGCCAGCCGGCATTCTCAGCCTTCGACCTTTTTAACACGACACCAGCGACAACACCGTCACCTAAAATGATCAAGAGCATTGTTCCAATAAATTCAGCGAGGTATGAATTCATTTTTTCGCAGTTTGAGTCTTACGGGTATTGACGTTCTGAAGAATGAACTCACCCAATCGTTTTCCCTGGGTCTTTCCATTCTCACAGGCAGCACGATAATGAATACCACCGTACATCCTGCTTTGTGCAGCTTCTTCAGCAGCATGATAAAACGACTTAAAGCTTCGTGCAGTCATTCCATACTCCACTTCGGTAGAATCTGTAAAGGCAAAGTTATCACCATATATTCCCGTAAGGGCAACCGACGCGGCTGCAGAGATCACACTGTGACCGCTTGTATATTCAGGGAACGGTGGTGTTTGCAACATCGGCACCCAGTTCTCATCAATGTATTGATTGATGTAAGTCTCCGGCCTGATCACTTTGCTCCGATACTTTTCATCCCAGCAAACAATAAATCCGTCAACGAGCGACAATGCTACCCTTGCATAAGCTTCCGCTGATTGTACAGGGCTCGCCTTTGCTTTACGACTTGCCACTGCTGTGATGTTCATCCAATGTCCGCCTGGAGATATCTTCTTCGTCGCAAACATCACGTGGCCGCGAACATTCATCACGAAAGGATTGCAATCCCAGAAGCTGGCGATCTCGCGCTGCTCATTTGTAAGGCCTTTACCCATCTCGTAAACTTCCACGGCCTGCAGGTAGAACGGTGCCTTTTTATCAGTACTGAATTTTACTGCGGGCTCGGGACGAAACTGCTGCGCCGAGTCGATCACGAATGGGCGGATCTTGTTCCAGTGTGGTTCAACAGCATCCATATATGCGGGAGGTGTTGGCTTCCACGTAGCAGGATCGCTAAGAATAGTATACTTCGGAAATGATCGTGTTTGCAGATAGTTGTCTTTCGAAGACCACTTGATGATCCGGTCCGCCACCCTGTTTCCGTATTCGACCGAGCGATCGAAGACTTCACCGGGAACTCCCCTGTCTCTGAAATCTTTCAATATCTGTTGATGAAACTCTTCTATTTCGGGCTCGGAGAAAACCAGTTTCTTACCCACTTTCATAATAGCTTCGGCGCCCGCAAGCTCGAAGCAATATTCGAGTGTTGGGTCGGGTTGCGGAATGCTGTCGAGACCGTTCAATTGACCGCTGAAGGATCCGAAGGCCGGATCCAGATGACGGATAGCTTCGTAGCCGGCGACACTCGAATAAGTATAAATGCGACTCGCAACTGGTGGCGAGAAAATATCGTGAACAATACGATCTGTGATCTGCTTTATCGACCGGTGAATGAATTCAGGATCGTTTACACTGGCTTTGTAGTCCTTGTTGTCTGAACTACAGCCAATTAACAGCAAGCATAAGAGGCCGGCGATTCTTTTCATTGAGGGTGTATATCTCAAATTTAATTTAATTCTTGAACGAACGCTCATCAATCCCAACTCCTTTTATCTCCAGGGATCTCCAGCCCTCCGGCAATTTTGTCTTCAGTTGAGAAATACCGGTATCATTGATTTGCAATCCGCCGAAGCCGAAGATCACAGCCTGTAAAAATCCACCCGCGCCGGTCGCGAAGTATGGATTATTCCCACCGGCCGTTTCTGCGAGCACACCAAACGGCGGAACCTCGTTTGGTTTGTATGACTTCGCAAACCACTCGTTTGCTTTAGCCATGTTGCCCGTGCGTGCATAGAGTAATGCCAGCACCGAGCTGCCCATCGCCGGACCTTCGGGCGACATACGCGGCTCATAGTAATTAAGATCTTTAACAACCTGCGGACCTGTAACTATATCGAGGGGGAATGCGAGCAGGTTCACATCGGCCTGCTTGATCATCACACCATCGTAAGTTGCATTCTCTTTCGTTACACCATCGGGAAACCTAAGGACAGGAATGTTTTGAGCAACGTGTTCCCAGTCGGGATTCGGTGCGATGCCGAGCTCTTTTGCAGCCTGTGTCGCATAACGTAACACCGTGATCGCCATTCCGTTAGTGAACGCATTGTTGTCGATATTCTCCTGCCATTCGTTTGCGCCTATCACGTTGTTGATCTCATACTTGCCCGGACCTTTCCTTTCTACACGGCTCGCCCAGAAGTCTGCCACTTCCTTCAACATAGGATAACCCCTGTCGCGAAGCCATATCTTGTCTTTCGAAACCTGGTAATATTTCCAGAACGCCCAGCCGATACAGCCGGTGATGTGATGCTGAAACGGACCCGTCAGTGCCCAAACAGGCGTGTCTTCGGAGCCTTCGTCCGACGATTCCCATGGGAACATGGCACCCTGATAGCCGTGTGAGAACGCATTCTGCCGCGCTGCCGGAAGTCTTTGAAAACGATATTCAAGAATGGATTTGGCAATGCCGGGCTGAAGAACAAGCAATGGAGGATACATCCAAAGCTCGGTATCCCAGAACACGTGACCATTGTATCCGAGGCCCGAAAGTCCCATCGGGCTTAGACTGTAAGCTGTGCCTTCCCGTGCGAATGAATATAGATGATACAGTGCGAAGCGAACATCTTTCTGCGTCTGAAGATCGCCTTCGATAACGATATCGCTCTTCCATAGCTTATCCCATTCGGCAACATGACGATCAAGCAATCGTTGTGTGCCTTCCAGTGCCGCGAAAATTGTGAGGCGCTCCGCTTCGTTCAACGGATCCTGGTAATGTTCGGTCGACGTTGCCGAAGCCACAACGGTGAATGAGTAACTTTCTCCCGCCTTCAGTGTCTTATTGAATTTCAGCAGGTGCATGTTGTAATCCCAGTCTTCGTGAATAAGCTGCGGTTCGGCGCCGTGTGGTTCTTTGAAGATGATACTGTTGCTTGCCGCCAGCGTATGTTTTCCGGAAGGACTTTTACCGACCGACGTCATCAGTGGGATCTTCACGTGAGGTCTGTCGATCTCCGCATAAGTGTTCCGGACATCAACCAGGTGATTCGGAGCTTCGATAACACTCATCGGCGTGATCTTAACATCCTGCTTCGCCGTGATCTCTACAACCGACATAGCCGTGTATGGCAAATGTCTCAGCGACATCATCGAATGTTTTACCGAAAGCTTATCTCCAACATCGAACGTCGTCACAAGTATCGCCTTCTTCATGTCGAGTGATTGACGATAGTTAGAAATATCCTTTTGTCCGATGCGGCGGCCATCCACCTCGAGATTCATATTCACATGATTGAACGTTTTGAGGATATTCGATACCCGCCCGCGCTGATAGTAATCGTAGACTCCGTTAAGAACCACATCGCGGACTTTCATCGGCTCCGGCGAGGAAACGAGTCCAACCATACCATTGGCAACGGTAACTCCGAAGTAATTATTCGGGTCGATGTTCTTTGCTTCGATGGTCCATTCAGGTGCCTGAGCCTGCAAACCTTTCAACACGAGAAAGGTAAAGATGAGAGTCAATGTTCGTTTCATTCTATTTCTTTTTGAAGACGACAAGCGAGTCATTATTCCGGGCGACTATAAACAGTTTTTCCTTGTTTGCATTCAACAAAGTTTTCACATCACGACCTTCTCCCTTTACATTCAAAGGAGCCGCGATCTTCCCGCCCAATAATATTAATCCGTAACCGGAATCGGGGCGACCGAGTGCAGGCTGCACCTGCGACAAATTACCGACAAGCATAATGTCCTTCTTTCCATCGCTGTCCACATCGGTAATATTGATACCCAGCACCGGGAAATACTGTGCAGGACCGGGCAACGGGTGTTGCGTAAAGTGACCTTTTCCGTTGTTCTCGAACCACGAAGATTCGAGAGTAGTGATTTGACGCTCCATGTGATTCTTCGAAGCAGGTAACTTAAGTGGCTGTTTACCAGATGCTTGTGCTCTCGAATTCAAACCAAAATTTCCGGCCACAAGGTCGGTATCACCGTCGCCATCCAGGTCATCGGCAGCCAGCGAATGCCACCAACCCGAGGTGCTGTCAAGACCATTACCCGTTACCTTTTTAAGCACCGTACTGTCGTTCCTCCAAACGGTAATGTTCATCCATTCGCCCGCCGTTACGAGCTCCGGGAACTGGTCCCCATCGAGGTCGGTCCACACGGCTCCCTGTACCATTCCCCCGGGCCGCTGACGATTCTCGAAAGACACTGCGCTCTCCGTAAGCATCCCCTTTCCGTTGTTCAATAAAATGAAACTGTCGCTATCGGTACCATAGCGGCCAGTCACTGTTCCGCCTCCAACAAACACATCGATGTCGCCGTCGTTGTCCACATCAGAGGGGACAAGAACAGACGCATTCACGTATATCTTCTGGAGGCTGCTTACAATATCGGCACGATTCAATCCATCCTGCCGTTTCGCGAATACTCCACGACCATTGTTGATATAAAGTCTGAGGAGTTGTCGCTTGTCGAGGAATTCTTCGCCGCCACTCCCGACGAGGAGGTCGAGGTCTTTGTCGCCGTCGGCATCGAAAAAGGCAGCGCACGTTTCTTCACATTGCTTATCAGTTTCAAAACCGGGTTGAGGTATTTGCACGAACTTCCCAGCCTTTGTTTGTATATAGATCGCACCGGGTTGACCTTGTCCGCCGGTTACAAACAGATCGTCGAGTTTATCTCCATTGATATCAGCCACGGCGATCTTCGGTCCCCGATTGGAGTTAGTGAAAGGAATGAGCGGCTGTCGTGTTAATGTATTAAAAGCGTTCTCATTGTGTTTGAATGCGATGGCCTTAACGGGCTGTAACAAAGCAGTGGGTCTCGATACTGTTATTTTCTTTTGTTCCGTCGGCTCATCAACCAGGTCGTTACGCAATAGTGATGCTTCGGCGTTGATATTGTTCACGACGATATCAATATCACCATCGTTATCGAGATCGGCATAGGCTGCTCCGTTCGAGAATCCGGGCGTGTTGCCAAGCCACTGTTTTGTAACGTCTTCAAATTTCAATTCATCGACCTGCCTGAAGATAAAGTTCGGCGCGGGACCGGCAGGAGGCTCCACTTCACTCCTCTTCCTTTTCGAAGTATCCTGGAGATATTTCAGATCATTGGTTCGTCCAACAATGCCGGCTGTGATGAACAAGTCCTTTCGACCATCATTATCGAAATCGGCGATGATCGGTGTCCAGCTTTTGTCTGTCGCGGCAACACCGGCATACCACGCAATGTCGGTATACAAATTATTGCCCTGGTTGATCAGTAGTGAGTTTGCGGGCTGCAACGCTGTCGTTTTCAGAACTTCCTGATCGAATGGAAATGCGCCGGCCCTGAAGATGTCTTCGAGTCCGTCGTTGTTGATGTCAGCTCTTGCTTCTCCCAAATGCAGGTTGAGTGTGTCGAAACCGAAGAGCTCGAATGATTTGGTGAACGTGAGGTCTCCGTTATTCAGGAATAGCTGGTCTTCGGTGTTGATATACCGGTTGCCCTTAACTCCGCGCACGTAGATATCCGGGCGACCGTCGTTATCGGCATCTTTGATGAGCACTTGTGTCTTCCAGTTGCCGGCGCCCGTAACTCCGGCTTTCGTTGTAATATCCTCGAACTCGAAATCACCTTTGTTCAGGTAGAGCTTATTGTCCCATTGGTTTGAGACGAAATACAGATCGGGAAGACCGTCGTTGTTAATATCGCCGACTGCAACGCCTGCCCCATCATAGAAACCCGGATGGGCGTTGATATTAAAATATTCGGAGCTTGAAAGGATATTAGAAAACTTGATGCCGGTGCGGCTTGATGGGACACTGGTAAAGTGTGCGTCGCTATCCGGCTCTCCCGGTTTTTTTTCACCACAGGAAGCGAGCAATGCCCAACCAAGAAGGCAAAGGCTGGCTAACGCAAGAGATAGTATCCTATTCACTATTCAAACACGAAATATGCCCAAAATAACCAAACTTGAGCGATTAATAGTGGAATTTTGCTATGTTGGGATAAAGCCTTCCAGCCTTGCCTTGCGTGGTCATTAAGACGGAGCGAGGACTGCAGGCATGGCGAAACCGTTATCTTATTTTGAGGAAATCCTGGCTCTCGGTCCTTCTCAGTCTCACGTTCATTCTGCCCCTCACGGCGTCGTTTGGCCAGGGAAAATATGACAGCATCATTACGCTCGGTTACAAGGAACAGGCGGTCACAAGCACCCTATACACCATACGCGGTGTAGTGGTCGACGAAAAGGGTGAACCACAGGCGCAGGCTCATGTACTGTTAAGTCGCATCAACAAATCGGTGAACTCGGATAAAGATGGTGTGTTCACCTTCACGGCGCTTCCAGGCGAATATGAGTTGACCGTCCGTTACCTGGGAATGAAGACGGTGACTTATAAGCTGAATCTATATAAGGCCGCCTTCCTTACAGTGGTACTTCACCCGGATACCGAACTGCTCCAGGAGATCGTTGTGCTCTCCGAGGCGGCCGATAAAAACGTGAAAGGATCGATCACGGGTGTCAACAAGCTTAACATCTCGGAGATAAAAAGAATACCACCGTTGCTCGGCGAGGTGGACGTTATAAAAAGCTTGCAGCTACTTCCCGGCGTCAGTTCCGTTGGCGAGGGTGCGAATGGATTTAACGTTCGCGGCGGACGTGTCGATCAGAATCTCGTCATGATGAACGGCGGACAAATGTTCAATACTTCTCATTTGCTCGGATTCTTTTCGGCTTTCAATCCCGACGTAACCGAAAATGTAGTTCTGTATAAAGGGAACGTCCCGGCTCAATACGGTGGAAGGATCTCTTCGGTACTCGACGTCCAAAACCGCAACGGGGATTTCGAAAAGTATAATGTCAAAGCAGGTATCGGCGTCGCAGCCGGCCGCATAGCTGTCGACGGGCCTGTTGCCAAAGGAAAATCGTCATTCATTGTCGGATCGAGATTCTCATATTCAAACTGGCTGCTAGGGATGGTGAAGAACGCGGACGTGAAGAATAGCAACGCTTCGTTTTACGACTTCAATGCAGGGTTGTCGCAAAAGTTGGGAAACCACACCGTAGCGTCATTATCGTATTACAAGAGCAACGATTATTTCAAATTCAGCCAGGCCTTCGGTTATCATTATGGTACCGACCTTGGTATACTGCACGTGAAAACCACCCTGGGTGCGAAATCGACATCGCAGTTCTCCGCTTCGATGGGACATTACGTCAGCTCATACTTCGATCCGGAAAGAGATGGCGGTATCAACGTTCAGAACGGCGTGAAATATTTCCAGGTGAAGGAGAACTTTGCTCTAACACCTTTCGAAAATCACGACGTTAATGCGGGCGTCGAATTCACTAATTATGCGGGCGATCCCGAACGCGTTACAGCTTACGGCGATGGTTCAGGTGTGATCCCGCAAACCAATCCGCGAGATACCGGTCGCGAGATCAGTATTTATGCGTCGGATGAATTCCCCATGGCCGAATGGATCTCATTCACACTGGGTCTGCGCCAGACATTCTACCAAAACGTTGGTTCCGCGCGGGTATATCAATACGACAACGTTTACAATCGCACGGAAAGCGGGATAATCGACAGCACATTCTATTCGAAAGGAAAGACGATCAAAAATTACAGCGGGCTCGAGCCGCGTCTTTCCGGTCGCGTGAGTCTCAACAAAAGCACGTCGATAAAGTTCGGATACAACAGGATGAGACAATACATCAATCTTATTTCGAACACGACCTCTCCCACTCCCGTGGATCTCTGGCAGGTCAGCAATACGTATGTGCCGCCGCAAACCGGAAATAATTATTCAATCGGGTTCTTCAGGAACATGAAGGAGAACAAATGGGAAACATCGCTCGAGTTCTTTTATCGTCAAACGAAAGATCTCGTCGAGTATAAAGATTTCGCCGTGTTGCTTATGAATAAGCATCTTGAAACAGAACTTGTTCGCGCGCAGGGAAGATCCTATGGCGCCGAGTTATTCATCAGGAAAGTATATGGCTACTGGACCGGCTGGCTTTCATACACCTATTCGAGATCATTTGTGAGAGTTCCGGGCGACAATGGACAACCGAGTGTCAACAATGGAAAATGGTATCCATCGAATTACGACAAACCACACAATGTAACATTGTCGATGGTGCGGCGATTCGGAAAAGAGAGCTCATTCTCGTTTAACGCTATCTATATTTCGGGGCGCCCGTTTACAGCTTATTCAACAAGCTATTTAAGCGGGAGCGCGGTGACGCCCGTGTTCCCCGAACGCAACAACGAGCGTATACCCGATTACATCCGCCTCGACATGGCGCTTACGATCGGCAATGTGTTTCCTAAAGTCAAAGACGATCTCACGTTTGCATTCTACAATTTGCTCGCGCGGAAAAATGCCTACTCGGTATTTTACCAGCGAACAAACGCAAGGCCTTTACCCGAAGCCTATAAGCTTTCTATGATCGGCACAGCATTGCCATCAGTCACCTACAACATATCCTTCTGATGAAAGCGTGGTCATTTATCATCGGCATGCTCCTGTTGCTTAATTGCAAAGACCCGATAGAGATCGACGGCGAGGGAAGTATCGGATCGTTGGTTGTCGACGGACGAATAACAACGCTACCAGGTCCTTACGAGGTGAAGCTCGGACTGACCGTCGGTATCGGTCAAAAGCCCAACCCAGTTTCGTTGGCCACGGTTACAGTGTTCGACGACAACTCCGGAGATTCTGAGTCCTACACGGAAATGAGACCCGGTGTTTATTCGACTCCTGGAAATATTGTACAGGGAATACCTGGTCATAGCTATCACATCGAGGTAAAATTGGAGAACGGGAAAACATATTCGTCGGCACCCGAAACAGTTCCATCCTCAACGGGCACGGACACGCCGTCTTATGACTTTGGACAATACTCAACATTCATTGGAGAAACGGAGGTCAAGACCAACGTTATTAACGTATATGTCGACAGCCAATTGCCGGCAAACAATGAGAAGCCGTTCTATTTCCGCTGGGACGTTACCGAGACTTACATGTTCGAGCAAACTCCGATCTTCAACCCGCTTCTCGGCGGGCTTCCGCCACCGTGTTATGTTACCGGCTTTTCCGACCCCCAGAGGATAACGTTATACAACACCAGAAATCAAAAGGTGAACGAGAAGAAGCATACGCTGGTAGCAATACGGAAGCTCGACTATGCCTTCCTGGCCAAGCACTACTTTACCATTTACATGAATTCTGTAACGCCGGAATCGTACAATTACTGGCAAAACGTGGATCAGTTAATCAATCGATCCGGATCTATCTTCGATACGCCGCCGGCTCCGATCAAGGGAAATATTTCTTCAGCGACGGATAAATCCGAAACTGTCTTCGGCTACTTCGAGGCCACAAATACATCGCTCTCGCGTTTCTTCGTCTTGCGTGGCGACGTTCCCGTTTCTCTCGTCAATTACTGCAACGATGAGCATGGCCTGTATTGGAACGGGTATGCGCCCGCATGCAGTTATTGCCTCTCGCTGGATGGCAGCACGTTGACACCGCCCGACTGGTGGCTGGCAGATAACTGAGACTATGAGGGTACGTGTTTTCATTGCAGGGATGTTTTTGTTGCTCAATTGTAAAGATCCCATCGATATCGCGGGCGACGGAAGCATCGGCGCATTGGTTGTGGACGGACAGATCACTACACTCCCCGGACCGTATCAGTTGAAGCTCGGCTATACAGTCGGTATCGGTCAAAAGCCTGACCCGGTTTCCGGTGCAATCGTAACATTGTATGACGATGCAGGCAACTCGGAGAATTATTCAGAGACGAATCCCGGTATCTATTCGGTATCCGGCGTTATTGTGAAAGGGATTGCAGGTCATACGTACCATGTCGAGTTAATATTGGAAAACGGGAAGAAGTACTCTTCAAGATCTGAAACCATTCCCGATGCGACGGGATCCGATATGCCATCCTACGATTTCGGGCAACGATCTGCGTTCACAGAAAATGTGGAAACGAAGATAAACGTTGTCAACATCTATGCTGACACCGACTTGCCTGCTGCTGCCGCGAAGCCATACTATTTTCGTTGGGATGTTGGAGAAACGTATATGTTCGAGCAGTCACCGGAATTTGATCCGTTCACCGGCACCATTCCGAAGCCGTGTTATGTCTCCGGCGATGCGGACCCACAACGCATCACGTTGTATAACACGAAGAACCAGGCGATCACAAAAAAGAGTCATACGCTCATTGCCTCCCGTGATATTGACTATTCATTTTTGTCCAAGCATTATTTTCACGTGTATCTTAACTCGGTCACGGCAGAGTCTTATCGCTACTGGCAAAACGTGGATCAACTGATCAATCGCAGTGGGTCTATCTTCGACACACCACCGGCTCCAATCAAAGGAAATGTTTCCTCACTTACGGACGAAAACGAAGTGGTGTATGGTTACTTCGAAGCAGCCAATACATCGTTGTCCCGATTCTCTTTACTGCGTAAGGACGTTCCTTTTGCGTTATATCCCTATTGCAACGATCCTGTATATGGTCCATATTGGCAAGGATACCCGCCTGCATGCAAGCGCTGCCTGTTGCTTGATAATAGTACGAAAACTCCGCCGGACTGGTGGCTGGACGATAATTAAGTAAACAGTAAACAGTAAACAGTAAACGGTCAAGGCTATTAATAGGTGAACACGGAGGTTGCGTCATTATTGCGCACAACGAACAGGAGCTCTTTACCTTTCGCATCTTTAATGATCCTCACCTGGCGGATCTGTCCTTTGACGCTAAACCCTGACTGTGCCTCGAGGGGAACAAATTTTCCATCACCAATGCCTTGTAAGATCAGTCCGTAGCTAGCATCGTAACGACCCATTTCCGGGATCACATCGAAGAAATTTCCACAAAGCACGAGATCCATCTTACCGTCGTTATTAAAGTCCATCGATTCGATTGCATGCACGGGCGAAAATTGTGCGGCTACGGGTAATGTCTTAAATGCGAAGTTTCCATTGCCATTGTTGATCAGCAACAGCGATTGCGACTGATAAACATCTTTCGTGAACGACGTCTCCAGCTCTTCTTTGGTGAAGATTTCCTCGATCCGTTTACCCGCATATTTATTGTTCTCGATAAATCGTTTCTTGATCAAAGGGAGTTGTTTTTCAAGATTGGCCTTCAGTAGGAAGGGGTAATTCTTACCGTCTTCCGTATACGAGGTTATCACCTGTTCAATGGCACCATTTGAATCGAAGTCATTAACATACAATCGTGCGGGGTGAAGTGAATCGGCTTTTAACCTGCTGTTGAGACCAAGGTTTCCCAGGACGAGGTCCATGTCGCCATCGCCATCGACATCAACGTCTTTCACACAATTCCACCAACCTGCAGACTTTGCGAGAGCAGGTGCAGTAAGGCGCTTCAATGACTTACCTGCGTCATTCATATAGATCATAACGGGCATCCAATCACCAACCACAACAAAGTCCGGGTATTTGTCACCATTGAGATCGGTCCATACAGCGCTGGTGACCATGCCAAAATCGGTAGTATCAAAATAACGACGTGTGAAATTCCTGAAGTTTCCGTTGCCGTCGTTCACATAGAGATAGCTTGGCGGGTCGATACCGTATTGGCCGGAGATCATTCGACCGCCGATGAACAGATCGATGTCTCCATCGAGATCAAAATCGCTGGCGGCGACACACGATCCATTTCCGGTGAGAGAAGGAAGTCCGTCGAACGAGCTAAAGTTCCCTTTGCCATCGTTGCGATATATCCGGTCTTTTAAATTGGGACTGTTTGCATCGAATTCGTTACCGCCGGTCACGACCACGAGATCGAGATCCTTGTCCTGGTCCGCGTCGAACAGCAAAGCCGCTACGTTATCCGATAGAGTATCCGCAAGAAAAACGGGAGGAGTGTTCTTTGTAAACGATCCACTTTTTTCCTGCAGCCAGAGTTGCATCGGTTGGCCCTTCGAGCTTCCGAAAACAACATCGTCGAGACCGTCACCATTCACATCGCCGGTTGCAACAGCAGGACCAAGAGTTGAAAACATTTGCTTCAGCAAACCATCGCGATAAAAGTCCACGTAGGGATTCTCTTTATGAACATAGTCGAGGTTCCTCTCCCGCGTTACATCTTTAAACTTCGCAGTAATAGCGCTCGATGGTTTCCACGTCTGGCTGGCATCCAAATAATTCAACGTCAGGGTCCGGTCAACAGTCACGTTCTGCAATGTCTGCTTTCTATCATCAGGCCAAAGGACGGTCAAAGAATCTATTGCAGTGGAATCCGTACCAAAGCCAAAAATTAACGTCCTGTCCATAGACGATTCGAATCCGCGGTTTGGCATTTGCTGCAGCTTCTGCATTGCGCCGTGCTTCCAGACAGTAACAGTTGCTCCTATTCCGGCCGGGTTCTTAATCCTGCCCTTAAGCTTCACGCGAAGGAAGTGCGTGTGGTCACTCGACGAGTTCCTGTACACAGCTGCTTCCATGTTGACCCTGTTTACGATAAGATCGAGGTCACCGTCATTGTCCATGTCGCCATAAGCTGCGCCATTTGAAAACCCGGGCTCGCTTAAGCCCCAGGCCTTCGCAGAGCTTTTGAAATTCAGATCTCCCGTATTCCTGAAAGCATAGCTCGACAACGGCGTCGATGTCATCTTATTCTGCAGCGTCCTGAAATCGAACTTACCCGCTTCCACCACCTGTCTCATGGTGGTTTCATCGCTAAGGAAGTTGATGAAATCCTGGTTCGTCAGATCCTTGTAAATTCCATTGGCAACGAAGATGTCTTTATAGCCGTCGTTGTCCATATCGAAAAGCAAGGCGCCCCAGCTCCAGTCGGTTGCATGAACATTGGCAAGACGGGCAATCTCGCTAAACGTTCCATTTCCGTTGTTCAGCTGGAAAGTATTTTGTGTGATCTGGTGATGATAGTCCCGGGTAAGCTTCAACTGGTAAAGGTCGTAGCCTTCGTTGGCCATTGTTTGCTTCAGGCGTCTGTCATCAGCCGGAAGCATATCGGTAACGAAAATATCCAGGTTGCCGTCATTATTAACGTCCGCGCAATCGGCGCCCATAGAAGAAAGACTAAGGTGCCCTATCTGGTTTTTTATATCCTCTTTAAAAGTTCCGTCGTGATTATTTATATAGAGATAATCGCGCTCGTAGAAATCGTTCGAGATGTAAACATCCAGCCAGTTGTCGTTGTTGAAGTCACCGATCGTGATACCTAATCCAAAGCCGATAAGGCTGCCATAGATGCCTGCCTGCTCACTGACATCAGTAAAAGCCTCGCCATCGTTTCTGAACAGTTTATGTCCACCTAAAGAATCACGTTGCGGCCGGAGATTTTGATACGCGAGCTTACCAACCGGAATAAAACTGTTGTTTAGCAGATACATATCCAGATCTCCATCGCGATCATAGTCGAAAAACGCAGCATGAGTTGAAAATCCCTTGTCGTCGAGCTTGTATTCGTGTGCTTTATCAGTGAACGTTCCGTCGCCGTTATTGATAAAGAGTTCGTTCGACCGATCGTCGTTTGCACGATTGCCTGCGTTGCAAACATAAATGTCGAGGAATCCGTCTGCGTTAACGTCTGCCATAGCAGCTCCCGTACTCCACGCGCGGGTGCCTGCTATCCCGGCCTTCGCGGTCACATTGTCGAATTCGAAGTCCCCCTTGTTGATGTAAAGCTGGTTCTCACCCATATTGGAGACCAGAAAAACATCGGGAAGGGAATCGTTGTTGACATCCCCGATGGCAACACCCCCGCCATTGTAGAAATTACGGTAGTTGAAAATATTCAGCTCATCGTCGCCATTCACTTCATTTACAAAAGTGATGTTGGTTTTATTCGATGGCATCTTTTCGAAGAGCGTATGCTCCGTCGAAGCTGTGTCGTTTTTACAGGCGACCAGCAACGTAATGAATACAACGCTCCAATATGGTTTCAAAAACCTCATTGCAATTTTATAAAATCCAGTCGTTCACCATTCTTCGCTACCACGTAGATCACTCCGTTCTTTGTGCGAACGGGTTTAATGCTCCTCACCTGGCCTTTCAACCAAAGACCGGAAGCTGGCGAGGGAACATCTGTAAATTTCCCATCGCCGATATTCTTCAGCAATACACCCTGGCTTCCGTCATACACGCTTTGATAAGAACTGCCACCGTAAAGATTACCTGCGAGCAAAACGTCTTTCGCGCCATCGTTGTCAAAATCGTCTATCAACACTTCGAAGGTCTTGGTTATCTGCGCGGCATTCGGAAGCGCGGTGGCAACAAATTTTAAATTGCCCTTATTTTCAAAATACAGGGAAGCGAATTGGTCGATGACCATCGTCTTAACGCTGTCTTCCTCGAGAGCGTCTCCCATTATTTCATTAACTGTCTTACCGGCGAAGTTCTTGTATTGTACAAATCGTTTCTGGATCAACGATGGCATCTGTTTCGCAAGCTCATCTTTTGTCGCCAGCGGATAAATCTTACCGTTGGGCAGAGTGTATCCCAGTATATGCTCGCGCTGACCGTTATTATCGAAATCGCCGATATACATCGTAAGTTTCGAATCATCACCTCTCTTCCGAAGTCGTGTATTCAAGCCCAGGTTGCCCGCAATAAAATCCTGGTCGCCATCGCCATCAACGTCGGCAACGGCAAGGGATTGCCAGAAGCCATTCATGTTCTTCACAACAGATGTCGCGTCGAGGATGTCCTCAACTTCGGAAAACACCTTACCATCGAACCTGAAAATTCTGACAGGCATCCAGTCGCCTGAAATGATCAACTCTACTTTGCCGTCATTGTCAAAGTCGGCCCATGCTGCATCTGTGATCATTCCTGCATTTCTCAATGCAGGTGCCACTTTATCTGTGTCGTCGGTGAACTTTCCTTTGCCGTCGTTAACAAGCAGGAATGACTTTGCGGACTTGCCATATTGATATCCAACAACCCGCCCGGCGGCAAACAGATCAAGATCTCCATCATTGTCGAAGTCGTATGCTTTCACACAGCTCTTATTTTCACGCATTGCAGGGAGTGCATCCGTCGAGCGGGTGAAATTACCTTTACCGTCATTGAGATACAGCCTGTCGTCCTGCTGCTCCATGTTACCGAAAAATTCATTACCGCCGCTAACAACATAAAGATCGAGATCTTTGTCATTATCGATATCCGCAAACAGGGCATCAACATCTTCATAGACAGAATCTATATCGAAAGATTTTTGTCGTGATAGTTTGAAGCCCATGTCAGATTGTATGAACAATGATCCTGCCTGGTGCTTCGCGCCGCCTGCGTAGATATCGTCGAGTCCGTCGCCGTTCACATCGCCGACTGCTATGCCAGGACCTTCCTTAGAGATCATGAATGGCATCAGGCTTTCGCGATAAAGGTCGAGATAGTTATTTTCCTTATGCTTCCATGTGATGTCGATTGCTGGCGTAATATCCTTGAACAGTGGTTTCGGTATCTTAAGTGCTGCAATCTTGATCTGATCCGCTGATGCATTCTTCTGATCGAAAACAATAGTTGAATTAGCGGCTACATTTGTCTTCACCTCGCTCCTTCCGTCGTTCCAGATCACAATAACGCTGTCAACCTTATTATCCCTCTTCAAGCCAAAATGCAGTCGTGGTTCAACAGACGATAAAAACCCGCGGGTAGGCATCATGTGCTTCAACTGGAGATCTCCCTTATTCAACACAAATACTTTTGCACCAAGTCCGAATGAATTCTGCTTCTCACCTTTCAATGAAACCGTGAGAAAGTTGTTTTGAAGTTGCTGGTCGGAAAGATTTCGATAAATACCGGCAGGTTCGTTGATCTGGTTTGTAACCAGGTCAAGATCACCGTCATTATCGAGATCGGCGTAAACGGCTCCGTTTGAGAAACTCTTTTTGTTCATTCCCCAATCGGACGAGCGATCTTTGAAAACAAGGGTGCTGTCGCCCTCAAACAAATAATTGTGCGCCCTGCCCTCAGGCATTCTTTTTATTGCCATCTCCAACTGGGCATTTGTAAGCTCGGGGGCAAACAACATAGAATCTTCATGAGAGAACTTCAGGTAGTCGAGATCGTTCGGTCTGCGTGCAATACCATTGGTAATAAAAATATCTTTCCGCCCGTCATTATTGAAATCTTCAATAAGCGGTGCCCAACTCCAATCGGTAGACTGCACACCCGATAACATTGCCCAATCTGTAAATGTCTTACCGCCGTTACTTATCTGCAGTGTATTGCGGCTAAACTGGTAATGATATCCGAACGACAACTTGTACATGAACATATCCCATCCATCTTCACCCAAAGAAGATTTATCCAGTACCTCATCGTCGGGCGACATATCAAGGGTCATTACATCTTCGTATCCATCGTTGTTTACGTCGGAGGCGTCAACACCCATGGAGAAACGGCTGAAGTGGCTGAATGCATTTCTTCCGTCTTCTGTGAATGTACCGTCGTGATTGTTGATATAGTAATAGTCGTCCTCGTGGAAATCGTTGGTAGCATAAATATCCTCCCAACCATCGTTGTTCAGGTCGGCAATAGTAACACCGAGTCCATAACCCATCGGCGCCTGGTAAATACCGGCCTCTTTGCTGATGTTGACGAACTTACCATTGTCGTTGCGGTAGAGATAGTCTCCGGCGTCTTTATCAGTAAGTGTACGTGCGATTACTTTGTCATACGACCTGGAGGTGTGTGTTGCATGATTCAGGAGATACATATCAAGATCACCGTCGTGATCGAAATCGAAGAATGCAGATTGTGTCGAGAAGCCGGAGAAGTTCAGACCATATTCGGCAGCACTCTCTGTGAACGTATTATCACCATTGTTGATGTAGAGCTCGTTAACGCCCTCGAGGCTCATGTAGTTGGCCACAGCGCAAACGTAGATGTCTAACAGACCATCACCGTTTACGTCGGCCATCGTTACACCAGTCTTCCATTCGGCGAAGCTTTTAAGGCCAGCTTTAGCAGTAATGTCTTCGAACTTGAAATCGCCCTTGTTGAGGTAAAGCTTACTAGCTCCGCGGTTCGATACAAAGAAAAGATCAGTTAAACCGTCATTGTTGATATCTCCGGCGGCAACGCCGGCGCCATTATAATAATACAGGTAGTCGACGATCGACAACTTATTGCTGATCGGGTCGACCTTATTTACAAATGATATTCCGGTCCGCGCAGAGTCGAGGGTTTCGAAAAGCGAAGGAGCTTTTTGTTCTTCATTACACGAGTAAAAGAAAACCAGCAGCAGTCCAATCCAAACAATTCCGCGATACATGAGAGGCAGTCCTAATGAAAGGCTAAAAATATTAAAAATGAAGGAGCCACGATAAACACCGTGGCTCCTTTTAGAAATTATAAAGACATCAGATCAATAACCAGGGTTCTGTATAAGGTTCGGGTTAAGGTTGATCTGGCTTTGAGGAATCGGGAAGAAGTTTGTATGTGTATCAGCTTCCTGTGGTTTGAAACCGAAGGCATCATCAAACGTACCGAAACGGACCTGGTCCTGGCGGCGGTGGAACTCCCACGCCAATTCACGACCGCGTTCCGCAAGCATATCAGCTTCAGTGATGGTAGCATCGAACGGCTCGAGTGCAGCGCCACGCAACGACCGGATGACGTTGAAGTCATCAGCAGCCGCACCGGGGTCGCCGAGGCGGAATGAAGCTTCACCTCTCATCAGGTACACATCGGCAAGACGATAGATAACGAAGTCGTTATCCTGCGAGTTGCCCGAAGTGTGGTTGTGAAGCTGGATCTGGTATTTCTGGCTTCTTGCACCTTTCAAGCGGCCGAATGCCCCTGCAGCCATTTCGAACGTAGGGATGTTCGGGTCAATGATCATATCAAGGTCATCATCCTTCATAGGATTACCAGCGATGTCATACTGCTGTCCAACGATCCACATGTTTTTACGAACGTCGCCGTCCTCGAATGTCTCGTAGAACTCGGCAGCTGCGCTAAAGCCGTTCCATGGAGCTGCACCGAGGTCGTAAGTAAGCTGGTGCTTATAGTGCAGTGTCGAGAACTGTGTATTGAAGCCGGTTCTCTTCGTCTTATCCATCGGTGTTGCAAGAATGATCTCAGGCGATCCTTCGTTGTTGATAGTAAAGTTCGAGAAGAAGTCAGCAGCTAGCTGGAATTTTCCACTTTTGATGATAGCATCACAATGATCCCATGCCTTCTGGTAAGTTGCTGATGTTTCGGCATCCAGGTAGGTCTTATGATTCAAATACAACTTCGCGAGGATCATGTGAGCAACCCATGAGGTCATACGACCATAGTTCACACCACCGGCAACATCAGAGAGATCAGGAAGTGACTCGGTGAGTTCTTTCTCAACAAAATCAAACATCTCTTTCTTGCTCGCCTGTTTTGGCAATGTTGAGCCTTCACTGGAAGCACCTGCCTTTTCAGTAACAATGATAGCCTTACCAAAGTTATCTAAAGCGACATAATGGTAGAACGCGCGGAGCGTTCTGAGCTCAGCATAAGTTTGAGCGTTACCGCTGATCGCTGGATTCAACAATTGCTGGTTGATCGATGCAACGTTGTTATAACACCATGACCATATACTGTTGAACGCACCGTCGTCAAGTGTCTGGCTCCATGTGTGGAACTCATAACGTTTCCATTGGTCACCGTCTTTCCAGTCGCCACCACGCGTCGGCACGATCTGCTCGTCGGTCACTGCATTCAAACCTGAAAAGTTTCCGTAGTAGTCACCAAGACCGCCATAGAGAGGACCGATCAGGGCCGCGAGCTGTTCCGGATTTTTACCAAACTGGTCGTCCTTAACAACGTTATAAACTTTTTCATCGAGGTTGGTACAAGCCTGCATGGCAACAAGAGCTGCCGCTGCAACACCTATCTTAAAAAATTTGTTATTCTTTTTCATGATTCGTTTCTGCGTTAGAAGGTTAAGTTAACTCCCAACATAAATGTCCTTGTCTTAGGATAGATACCGGAGTTGTCCATGCCCATTGGGTTCGGAGTATTCGAGTTCTGATCTGACAAATCACCTTTTACTTCAAGTTCCGGATCTACTCCCTTGTACTTGGTGATGACGAACAGGTTGTTTCCGCTAAGGAACACGCGTGCATTGGTTAACAGGCTGTTTCCGGTAGGGATGTTGTAGCCAACCTGCCAGTTATCCAATCTTACAAACGCGCCACTCTCAAGCCAGAGGTCTGAAAGCTGGTTTGTGCTGTAGTTGGTAGGGAATTGAGAAACAACTTTCAGCATGTTTGTCTCGAGGATCGAACCAGGGATCGCGAGGTTCGAACGGAGGTTGTTCATGATCTTGTTTCCAAACACACCTCTCAACTGGAAGCTGAGGTCGAAACGCTTATACGTTAAGCTGTTGATCCATGATGCAGTGAAGCGAGGTTGTGACTGACCAGCGTCGTACAAAAGAGCTTTGGTATAGTCTGTTGTAGGAGCACCACCATCGGCCGCAACCATTGTAACGTTTCCGCTGGCATCGAAGCCTGCGAACTTAGGGATGGTGAATTCGCCAAGAGGGTGACCTTCACGCAACTGTGAAGCAAACACGTTAGACAAACCACGGCCGCCGAACGGGTTGTAACGGATGATGGAGTTTTCGAAACCAGGTGAACTTAACGACGTTACCACGTTTTTATAGTAAGATGCGACCACTCTTGTGTTCCACGTGAGATCAGCTGTGCGAACCGGAGTTGTTCCCAACGAGAGCTCGATACCCTTGTTGCTCATCGATCCTGCGTTACGGAGCACTGTTCCTGCCTGGTATCCGAGACCATTGTTATCTGGGTTTGGTGCACTTGCAGACACCGAATAGTTGAAGAGCATGTCTTTGGTAACTTTATTATAAACTTCCAAAGTACCCTGAACTTTACCACCCATGAATTCGAAGTCTAAGCCGATGTTCGTCTGCTCTAGTACTTCCCACTTCAGGTTGTTGTTGGTATTCTGGGTAACACCGTATCCTGGCAAAAAGTCGCCGACAGTACCGTCATAGTATGTGCCTTTTGGACCATACAAGCCGAGGGATCTGTAAGGAGGGATACCTTCAGAGTTACCGGTTTGTCCCCAACCCACTCTCAATTTTAACATAGAGAGGAAGCTGTTTCCCGCAAGAAACGATTCATTCGAGAGCGTCCAGCCACCGGATACTGAAGGGAAAGTACCCCATTTGTTATTCTTACCCATTTTCGTACTTCCGTCTTCACGAACTGTTGCCGTGAAGTTGAAACGATCGTTCCAGTCGAATGTACCACGGGCGAAGAATGAAATGAGTTTCCAGTCTGTCTTATAAGAATACACGTAGCTACTGCTACCGTTCAACAACGTGGCTCGACCAAGTTGCAACGCGTTGTAGCCGATGAGGTCATAAGAACCGGCAACGTAGTTATTGTTGTTAGCACCAAATCCATCATCAACGTTGTCCTGGTATGAATAACCACCGAGTACGCTGAACTTGCTGGAACCTGCGAGTTGCTTTGAATACGTAGCTGTCAATTCCAACAGTTTGTTTGTAGTCTGAGCAAGCGTCTTTGAAGTGTTACCCTGGTTACCGGTGTAAGCTTTTACGACAGCATTGTAAGCCTGGCTGTTGATCGTGTTCTCGTTCTTGAACGCGCCGTTCGCGCCGAGAGTAAGGCCTGGAAGAACTTCATATTTCACGTTCATACCACCAACGAATGTTTTCTTAACATCGTCGTTCTGGTAATTCTTCTGCATCGCCACAGGGTTGAACAGGTCGAAGCTACCTTCAACTTCATAGAAGCCGCCATATTTTCCTCCAACCTTGCCGAGGTCGTCGTACACCGGGGTTGTAGGCAGCATTGTTGCTGCGCGCGCCACGATGTCGCCGTTTGAAAGCTGTGAGTTCTGGTTTGTGAACGAAAGATTATACTGAATATTCAGTTTGTTGTTAAGAGCTTTCTGATCGAGGTTGATACGACCAGTCATCCTGTCAAGTCCTGTGTTCTTAACAATACCTTCCTGCTTAATGTAGTTAACAGATCCACGATAGCTGAGTTGGTCTGTACCTCCCATAATTGCAATCTCGTGGTTGTTGATAGCGGCAGCCTTAGTGATCTCGTCCATCCAGTCGGTTTTGTAAGTGTTTCCACTTGCATCCTTTGGAAAGCGGAGATTATCGCCGAATGATGCATCGCCTTTGATACGCGACACTTCCGAGCGATAGCCGTCTGCATCGAGAAGATCGAGGCTCTTCGAGATCGTTGCAACCGAAATGTAATTGTTGAAAGTTACTGTAGTCTTACCAGCCTTACCACGTTTCGTTGTGATAATGATAACGCCGTTTGCACCACGTGATCCGTAGATCGCGGCAGCAGAAGCATCTTTCAACACGTCGATTGTTTCGATGTCGTTAGGAGAAACAGAGTTGATCGGAACACCGATCACACCATCCACTACATAAAGAGGATCGCTACCGCCCGCCAGTGATGTATAACCACGCAGACGAACTGTAGGCTGTGCGTTAGGATCGCCCGACGCTGTAGTGATGTTAAGACCTGCTACTTTACCCTGGATGGATTGCAGCGGGTTAACGTTCACACCGGCGTTGAAGTCCTTCGATGACACCTGTGCCACCGCACCGGTCAGGTCTTTCTTCTGCACCGTTCCATATCCTACAACAACGACTTCCGAGAGCGCCGTCACATCCGTCTGAAGACCTACATTAATTGTCGATTGCGTTCCCACTGCAACTTCCTGCGTCGTGTAACCAACGAAAGAAAATGCGAGAGTAGCCCCACTTTGTACACTTACACGAAATTGCCCGTTCGCGTCAGTGACAGTTCCGTTTGTTGTTCCCTTTTCTACAATGTTAACTCCGGGGATGGGGGAACCATCATCCGCTGAGGTCACGGTACCTGTAACTACCTGTTGCGCCATTGCCATGGATGTGGCAAGGAATACAAGCAGAACAGCGTACCTGCATTTCGACAGATACAATCTGATCATACTGGTTTAGTTTGGGTTTATAAAAAAGAAATAGATGAGTTTTCAACTGTTATTCCGTATTTTCGGCTTCAAAACCTGAGCGAGAGTACGATGAGTCACCCGAGGCTTTATCCGAATTTTAAGGTTTTCCGGAATAAACTTAATAATTTTTTACGGAATCGGTAGCGCAAACGGTTCCAAAATTAAAAAAAGTAAAAGAAAACTAACTGTACCCTGTCGAGCATAACCACCCAAAAATGAAGTTCAATCAAGTCACTATCAAAGACATCGCCCGCGAACTCGGCATCTCCCCCTCAACCGTGTCAAGGGCCCTCAAAGACCATCCGGACATCAGTGCGGAAACAAAGAAGGCAGTCAACGAACTCGCCGACCGGCTTAACTACCAGCCCAACATCGTTGCCCTCAGCCTTCGCCAAAAGAAAACAAACACGATCGGCGTCATCATCCCGGAGATCGTCAACACGTTCTTCTCTACCGTTATCAGTGGTATTCAGGATGTTGCATACGAAGCCGGCTACAACGTGATCCTCGCCCAGTCGAACGAATCGTACCAGCGCGAAGTCACCGATATGAAAGCGCTCTTCAACAGCCGCGTCGACGGTATGTTGCTGTCCTTGTCGCGCGAAACCACCAACTTCGATCACATCGAGGCCATCATCTCCAAAGGCGTACCCATCGTACTCTACGATCGCTTCTATAACAACCCCAACATGAACAAGGTGATCGTCGACGACTACGTTGGCGCCAAAGAGGCCGTGCTCCACCTCATCGACCAGGGCTGCAAACGCATCGCTCACCTTGAAGGGGCCCCTAACCTCATCATCAGCAAGGATCGCCTCCGCGGATACCAGGACGCCCTCTCGGAAAGCAACCTGGAAATCCGTGAGAACTATACTATCGTATGTCCCAATAACTCATTCGAAGAAGGACAGCGCGCCGCACAGAAACTCCTGTCGCTGCCGCATCCTCCCGACGCCATCTTCGCAAGCAACGACCCTATGGCGATGGGCGCCATTCTCGCAATCAAAGAGAAAGGCCTCTCAATCCCCGACGACGTCGCAGTAGTCGGTTTCAGTAATTACTTTTTCGCACAGATCACAGATCCGTCACTGACATCGGTCGATCAGCCCGGCTTTGAAATGGGCCAGGAAGCAGCCCGCCTGCTCATCCGCCAGATCGAGGCAAAAGACAAAGAGCTCGACGACCTCGCGCCCGAAACAAAAGTGCTGAAGACAAAACTGATCATCAGGAACTCGTCATTGCGGAAAAAGAAGAAATAATTTCACGCAAAGGCCGCAGAGTAGGTCTCACGCAAAGGACTTTGCTCACCTTTGCGTAAAATTACCTTCGCGTACTTTGCGCGAAATTCATTATGAAGAGTTCGGTCAGCCAAACGATTGGCAATTTCACTGGTCATCAGAAGATCAATTCCGGTATTGTTATCAAAGGTGATGAGGGCTCGCTGCGTGTCCTGCTCTTCTCTCCTTCTGTCATAAAGATCTCTTTATCGCAGACCGATCACTTTGATGATCAGAGCTACGCCGTCGTTGCACAACCCGGCGCCGTTAACTTCGATCTGAAAGAAGACGATCTGTTTCTTCGCATCGTCACCTCTAAGCTGAACGTCGTTGTCAACAAAGCGCCGCTAAGAGTCCGCTTTGAAAATCTCAATGGCGATGTCATCAACGAAGACGAGCCAGGGCTTGGAACATCGTGGATCGGCGACCAGGTCACCACCTACAAGAAGCTTCATGCCGACGAGCGTTTTATTGGCCTCGGGGAAAAGACCGGCAACCTGGACCGGCGCGGGCACCATTATCAAAACTGGACCACCGACGCTTACGGTTATCACGGTGGACAGGATCCATTGTATGTCTCCACTCCTTTCTACATAGGTATCCATCAGCGTTCGCTGTACGGCATCTATTTCGACAACTCTTATAAAACGTTCTTCAACTTCGGAGCTTCCAACAATCGCTTCTCGAGCTTTTCGGCCGACAGTGGTGAGATGAATTACTACTTTATCGAGGGAGGCAACGTCAGCGAGATCATTCAGCACTATACATGGCTTACAGGTCGCATGGAGATGCCTCCCCTTTGGAGCCTGGGATACCAGCAATGCCGTTATAGTTACTATCCCGACAAAGAAGTAAAGACGCTCGCCCAGACATTCCGTGAAAAAGACATGCCCGCCGACGTCATCGTGCTGGACATTCATTACATGGATAACTATAAGATCTTCACATGGGATCCTAAAAACTTTTCCGATCCTAAAGGTCTTCTGAAATTCCTTGGCGACAACGGCTTCAAAGTCGTCGTGATGTGCGATCCAGGCATCAAGATCGAAGAGGGCTATGAACCGTATGATAATGGAAGGAAGAATGATGTCTTCTTGAAATATCCCGACGGAGAATATTACGCCGGCCAGGTTTGGCCAGGCTGGTGTCACTTCCCTGATTTCACGAAACCACAAACACGAACGTGGTGGCAGGAACATTTGAAGACGTACGCCGACATGGGCATCGAAGGCTACTGGAATGATATGAACGAGATCGCCACATGGGGTCATGGCCTTCCGGAAAATATCGTCTTCGACTTCGATGGCAATCCAGCTACGACCCGTAAAGGCCGCAACCAGTTTGGTTTCCAGATGGCGCGCAGCACATACGAGGGCACAAAGAATTTATTGAAAGGACGCCGACCGTTCAATCTCACCCGCTCAGGATTTTCCGGCGTTCAACGATATGCCGCCGTTTGGACGGGTGATAATGTTTCTTACGACGATCACATGCTGCTCGGCGTAAGATTGGTTTCAAGCCTCGGTGTCACAGGCATCGCTTTCGCGGGATATGACGCCGGTGGATTCGTTGGCGAAGCAAACCCGAGATTGTATGCCCGCTGGATGTCTATCGCCGCGCTATCGCCATTCTTCCGTGGACATACCATGATCAACACAAGAGATGCCGAGCCATGGTCTTTCGGTGAAGAAGTGGAACAGATCGCTCGCAATTCTATAAAGTTCCGTTACCAGCTCCTGCCCTATATCTATTCGTTGTTCCACGAAGCAGCGACTACAGGCATGCCGGTACAGCGAAGTCTCTCTATCCTGTATCCTTTCGATCGCCGCGTGTTCGATCATCAGTTTCAGAATCAATATCTTCTCGGTCCGTCGATACTCGTTTGTCCCGTCGAAAGCACGCGCGACGTGTTGAAAGTATTCTTACCCGAAGGGGAATGGTACAGCGTTTATAACGGACATAAATACATTGGCAACCAGGAGATATTTATCGAGTGTCCTATTCATCGTTTGCCGGTATTTGTTAAAAGCGGATCGGTGCTGCCGATGAAACGTGCGGGTATCAATACAAAACAAAACATGGATCAGCTGATCCTCCACGTCTATCATGGAGCGGAGCCGACGTCGTTCGATCTTTATGAAGACGATGGCGAAACCTTCCAGTATCAGCAAGGGTCCTACTCGAAGCGTAATATTGTATATAACCCGATAGATTCTACGATAAAACTCACTGCCTGTGAGGGTTCGTACCAACCAGCGTGGAAAACAATAGTTGTTTATTTCCACGGGTTTGCGAAATTGTCTGGTGCTACGGCCGTTGAATTCTCCTATTTCACCCCTATCGTGAAGTACGACCCCATCAACGACCCCGAATGGATTGGAAGCGAAAACGTGCAGATGATGTCTGTCCCATTCAGCGCCGGCGATTTTGTATTACGGATCTCTAATGAGTAATAAGTCTTTTCAGCCAAATCTCAGTTTCTTCCAGATCCTGAACATGAGCTTCGGGTTCTTTGGCATCCAGTTCGGTTTCGGATTGCAGAATGCCAATACAAGCTGGATCTTTTCCTCCCTGGGCGCCGCTCCTGAAAATCTCCCGATACTTTGGATCGCTGCGCCCGTTACCGGGTTGCTCGTCCAGCCGATCATCGGCTATTACAGCGACCGCACGTGGTCGCCAAGATGGGGCCGGCGACGACCTTACTTTGCCATGGGCGCATTACTCGCATCCATCTCGCTGATACTGATGCCTAACTCGTCCACATTATGGATGGCCGCCGGCGTTCTTTGGATGATGGATGCTTCGATTAACATCAGCATGGAACCTTTCCGTGCTTTTGTTGGAGATATGCTTCCTCCCTCGCAAAGAACATTAGGCTTTGCGATGCAGACTTTCTTCATAGGGGCCGGCGCCGTATTGGCATCATCACTGCCGTGGATCTTCGCCAACTACTTTCACATATCCAATGTTGCAGACGGCACCTCAATCACCGATGCCGTGAGATATTCATTCTACGTAGGTGGTATCGTGCTCTTCGTGTCTGTGATGTATACAGTTTTTACCACGAAAGAATATCCTCCGACGGAAACCACGGAACAACGAATTAGAAATCGCGAGATCGAACAAACTACGAACGCCGACTTTTATAAACAACGATTCGCTTACACCGGTATTTCACTGATCTGTGTCGGCATTCTCGGAAGCATCGCCATCATTTTCTTTGAACTCGTTCAGGACCTCTACGTTCTCGCCGGCGGATTTGCTGTCTTCGGTATCATTCATATCGTTTCGTCATTGCTCATCGGCAGCGGTCGATCCAATGTCGCAGTCGTAAACATGGTCCGCGATTTTCATGACATGCCCTCAACTATGAGACAACTCGCCGTTGTTCAATTCTTCTCATGGTTTGCTTTGTTCGCAATGTGGATCTTCACGACAAGCGCAGTGACATCCCATATCTTCGGTACGACCGATCCCCTAAGTGCCGAGTATAGTGAAGGCGGTGCCCTGGTAGGAACACTATTTTCGGTTTACAACGGTATCGCCGCCATAGCCGCCATCTTCCTGACCATGCTCGCCAGATCTTTAGGCAGAAAAGTAACGCACCTGATCGCATTAACTCTAGGGGGACTCGGTCTTATCTCATTCTATTTCGTACCCGACCCATCGTGGCTCTGGCTGTCGATGACGGGCGTCGGGATCGCCTGGGCCAGCATCCTTGCCATGCCCTACGCTATTCTCGCAGGCTCGTTGCCATCCGGTAAAATGGGATACTACATGGGTATCTTCAACTTCTTTATCGTCATTCCCCAAATTATCGCTGCAGCATGCCTCGGTTCGATCCTAAGGGCATTTTTCAATGGCCAGTCAATACTCATACTCGTGCTCGGCGGATGCTGTATGATTTTGGCCGGGTTATTGACTCTAGCAGTCAAAACCGAGTAAATTTGTAGTTAGCAAAGTACCCCTTTATGCGAAAACACTACCACGTAGCCATCCTTTTGGCAATTGTTGTCATTATTTCGGATTCATGTAGCACAGGCAAAAGCGCCTATAAGCACGGCGATTACTACGAAGCTGTTCTTGCATCAGTGCAACGCCTTCGCTCCAACCCCGATCATAAAAAATCAAAAGAAGTACTTACCCTCAGCTACCAGGCAGCCGTCGATTTTCTGGAAGCCGATGCACAGAACCAGCTGGCATCAAATGCCAACTTCAAGTATAAGGCCGTCGTAGCCAACTATGAACGTATCAACCATCTCTATAACGAGATCCACACTTCACCAGGTGCCATGAAGGTGATCCCATCTCCCGTCAATCGTTTCAAAGAGCTCACAGATTATAAAGCAAAGGCGGCGCAGGAAAGCTATGACGCCGGCATACAGGCAATGATGGTGAACACACGCGCCGACGCAAAAAGAGCTTACTATCTCTTCAACGATGCAAACAATTTTTCTCCAGGCTTCAGCGAGTCCATCGAAATGATGGAACAGGCAAAAGAGAATGCAACCGTCAACGTTATCGTTGAACCTGCACTTTCAAATCGTTACTCATGGAACTTCGAACCTGTTATCTTCGGGTACAACAGGAATATGTTCGTAAAGTTTTACACTCCGCGCCAGGCCGAGGAAGTTGGACTGAAACGCGTCGATCAGTTCCTGAAAGTGTCTGTTAACGGGTATACCGAAGACACCCCAAGGCTCAACCGTAGAACCGAGAACCGTGTCGACAGTGTGAAGACCGGCGAAAAAACTGTAAACGGTCAGAAGGTTCCGATCTACCAGAAGATCAATTCTACCACAACGATAATTACGAAGACGGCCGTAGCACGGGGTTCCATCAATCTCTGGATCACGGACGCGCAGAGCAAAGCCGATATCACCAACCAGGTGATCAACAGCGGTGACCAGACATGGACCGATTCATGGGCCTTCTATACCGGTGACCTGCGGGCCGTTGCTGACGGTAATAAGAAGCTCATCGAAAAGAGAGAATCCAATCCCGGGCCCGGCTACCTGGAAAATGCGACAAAGAAGGCTTTGGATGCCAATCTTGCAAACGCGATCGCCAGCTACTATAATCAGTTCTAAACGCTTCGGAAATCCAAACCTTTTTGCTCTTTCGTAGGTTATCAGAACAAACCTGGAATTATGAAAGTGTTTTTGACAATCGCAGCGGCTCTTACCGCTGTTACCCTGTCGTTTTCTCAAACAAAAAAGCCTGACCTTGCCCACCGGCAGTCAGATTCGAAGCCTATGAATAATGAAACCCAATTGGCAACCTTCGGTGCCGGATGCTTCTGGTGTACAGAAGCTGTTTTCCTGAATGTTAAAGGTGTTACAAAAGTCGTTTCCGGATATGAGGGTGGTAAGGTGAAAAATCCCAGCTACCGCGAAGTTTGTACCGGCGAAACCGGTCACGCCGAGGTTACACAGATCAGCTACGATCCTTCGAAGGTATCTTACGAAGAACTCCTGGAAGTTTTCTGGAACACACACGATCCCACAACTCTTAACAAACAGGGCGCCGACGAAGGCACACAATACCGTTCGGTAGTATTCTATCACAATGATGAACAGAAGAAAGTTGCCGAAGCATACAAGAAGCAACTCGACGCATCACATGTCTATAAACATCCGATCGTCACTGAGATCTCACCTGCTTCAACTTTCTATGCCGCAGAAGATTATCATCAGAACTATTATGAACTCAATCCTAACCAGGGTTACTGCCAGTATGTGATCCGTCCGAAAGTGGAAAAGTTCAAAAAACAGTTCGCCGATAAACTTAAAAAATAGTTAACGAGGTTAAAAAGCGATAAAAATGACCGCTCCGAAAACGTTTTCGGAGAAAGATTTAGGGATTTTATCAAAATGAAATGAAACCAATTAGACCTGGCCGCGTTGTAGTGTTATATAGAGTAGAGTAATCTTCTCATAGGTTTAGGTTTAGGTAAACAAGAGCCCCCTCAGTCGGAGGGGGCTCTTGCGTTTTATTACCTTTGTTGAATGCAATATGATATCGTAGTGATCGGCGGAGGAATCGTTGGCCTCGCGACAGCCCTTCAACTCAAGAACTCGAACCCTTCTCTCAAGCTACTCGTCATCGAAAAAGAAGATGTCCTTGCCAAACATCAAACCGGCAATAACAGCGGCGTTATCCACTCCGGATTATATTATAAACCCGGCTCCCTGAAAGCAACTAACTGTATTCATGGCTATCACCTGCTCCTCGATTTCTGTAACAGGAATGAAATACCGTATGAACTCTGCGGGAAGATCGTAGTCGCTACCAGCCAGGAAGAAATTCCGTTACTCAACAATCTGTACGTTCGCGGACAACAAAACGGACTAGCAAACCTTAAGAAGCTTTCCCAGGGAGAACTCAAAGAATATGAACCACATGTTGCAGGCATCGAAGGGATATTTGTTCCGCAGACCGGCATCGTGAACTATACGATTGTTGCCAATAAGTATGGCGATCTGATCAGGAAGGCTGGCGGAGAAATTCATTTAGGAGAGAAAGTCATCGGCATCGAAAAAAAATCAGGCGAAGCAGTGGTGATCACACAAAAGGCATCTTACAAAACAAAGCTGGTCGTCAATTGCGGCGGCCTTTATAGCGATAAGGTTGCGGAGATGACCGTTCCTAACCTTAACGTGAAGATCATCCCGTTCCGTGGAGAATACTATAAACTGAAAGAAGATAAAGAATACCTCGTCAAGAACCTGATCTACCCGGTACCCGACCCGAACTTCCCGTTCCTGGGTGTTCACTTCACGCGCATGGCGAAAGGTGGTGTTGAAGCCGGACCAAACGCAGTGCTGGCATTTAAGCGCGAAGGTTATAAAAAGTCTGATATCAATCTTTCAGAATTGGCGGAGTCACTGGCATGGCCTGGCTTCCGTAAGGTTGCTAAAAAATACTGGCGTACCGGCTTCGGGGAAATGTATCGTTCATTCTCCAAGGCAGCATTCACGAAAGCCCTTCAGAAACTTATACCAGAGATCCAGGAGGGTGATCTTGTTGAGGGCGGTGCAGGCGTACGCGCACAGGCATGTGATCGTACGGGCGGACTGGTCGATGACTTTATGATCCTGGAAGATTCGTATGCTATTAACGTATGCAATGCCCCATCGCCCGCAGCTACGTCGTCTTTAGCAATCGGAGAAACGGTGGCCGGATTGGCTTTGAAACGATTTTAATAAAGCTTGAATGCAAGGCCTGCCTGCACGCCCCAGACATTGATGGAGCTGTAGTAACGCTGGAACATCGCGCCACCCGTAGCGAACACATGTATCGCCTTGTGATCGAATAATTTTCGTTGAACGCCGAGACTCGCTTCCAGCCTTGGAGTCGTATTCAAAGAATAATCGCGCGACCACCTGAACTCTCCCATCCCTCCTATTTTCTGATCCGGTCGCATCACGCTAATGCCAATAGCCGACTCGCTATAAATATTTCCGTCGCCGAATGCTTCATGCATGATACCCGTACTGATACGGGCCGTAACCATTCTGGTGTTCACAACATTCAATCCCAGGATCTGCCAATCGTCTGTACGAAGATCTACGGGACCACCGAGTTTATCTTCGATCATATAATTCATCCGGAAGTCTGTAAGCAGAATTCCCCAGTTACCCCTGATCCGCGGCTGGAAGATGTAATAAGTCGCGGGCTGAATGGCAACCTGGCCATATACTTCCAACGAAAGAACATTCGGAACTTCTCCGCGTTTCCGGAGTGTGTTGATCTGCCACGGCACCACATTGCGAATGGCAAAGTCTACCGCGAAGTAAGCCAGGCCAATACCACCGCCACCGCCGCCGCGTTTCTCCGAACCGCCAGACTTGCCTGAAGACGCTGTCTTGATATCACTCACCTGCGCGAACATCGATGTGGTCGCCAGGAAGAGAATCGCCAAAAACAAATACTTCTTCAATGTATAATGTGTAATGTGTAATGATCAATGCGTTCTCCTCGCAGTTGCTTCTATCTCGATCAAATAGCCAGGATCGATGAGCGCCTTTACTTCAATCATCGACGTAGCCGGTTTGATGTCTTTAAAGAACTCACCATGCGCGCGGCCAGCTTCTTCCCAACGCGAAATATCGGTGACGAACATCCGCGTCCTCACAACATCTTTCAAAGAGAAACCCGCCTTCTCGAGGGCTGTCGCTATTTTCTGGATTGCAAACTTCGCCTGGCCATACATATCGCCGGGCGCCACAACACCGTTGTCATCGGCAGCTACAGTGCCTGCAACTTCGATATGATCGCCCGTTTGCACGGCACGTGAATATCCTACAATATCTTCCCATTTGGCACCGGAAGCATAAACCGTTCTTTTCATGAATTGAGGGTCTGGAGTATTAAATTTAGTGCAAATGGATCAATTCACACCTGAAGAAAACATACGTTATAGCCGTCATTTTGTTTTGCCCGGCTTCGGTAAAGACGGCCAGGAACGGCTTAAAAGAGGGCGTGTGCTTGTTGTCGGGGCGGGCGGCCTTGGCTCTCCGGTCCTTTTTTACCTCGCGGCCGCCGGCGTAGGAAAGATCGGCATCGCGGACCATGACGTGATCACGCTTTCAAACCTGCAACGCCAGATTCTTTACAATACCAGCGATGTTGGAAAAGGCAAAGCGCCTGTTGCCGCCGGCCGCCTTAGAAACCTGAATCCGGGTATTTTTGTCGAGGCTCTCCCGCTTAAGATCACCAGCAGCAATGCCCTCGGGCTTATCAAAGATTACGATGTGATCGTGGACGCTACCGACGATTTTCCCACCCGCTATCTTCTTAACGACGCCGCGGTCATCGCCCGGAAGCCGCTCGTCTACGGATCGATATTCCGTTATGAAGGACAGGTTGCTGTGTTCAATCATAACGATGGTCCGAACTATCGCGACCTCTATCCTGTTCCCCCGTTGCCCGGCTCCGTTCCCGACTGTGAAGAAGGCGGCGTGCTCGGAGTTCTTGCCGGGATGGTTGGAACCTGCCAGGCAAATGAGGTCATCAAGATACTTGCTGGCATGAATGATATCCTGTCGGGGAAGCTACTGATTATCGACAGTCAATCGCTGGAGAACCGGACGATCAACATACCAAACCGAAATGCAAAGGCTGCTATAAAAAATTTAGTAGATTATGACGAGTTTTGCAATCAACGAACAAATGCTATGAAAGAGGTCACTGTACAGGAATTGAAAAAATTGAAAGACGATAAGGCAGATTTTCAATTGATAGATGTTAGAGAGCCACACGAAGCCGACATCTGTGAGATCGGTGGTGAGCTCATCCCGCAGGGAGACATTCCTGCAAATGTCGATAAGATCTCGCGCGACAAGCAAGTGGTTATTCATTGCCGGAGCGGTGCACGCAGCGGCAACATCGTGAAGTGGCTCGAATCCAATCACGGCTTCACCAATCTTTATAATCTAAAAGGCGGAATACTTGCCTGGGCAAAGGAGATAGATCCGGAAATGCCGACGTACTAAGTATTGATTTGAAACCCGATTTGAGATTTGAAATCCGAGATTGTGAATTTCAAATCTCAAATCTTGAAATTCAGGAATTTTTCAGTGCCTGTTCAATGTCCGCAATGATGTCGTTCAGTTCTTCAAGTCCAACAGAAACCCTGATAAGTCCCGGGTTAATACCAACTGCAGCTCGTTCTGCATCCGTTAACTTCGAATGAGTTGTAGACGCAGGATGCGTTGCTATAGTCCTTGTATCACCCAGGTTGGACGCGTGAGTGATCATCTTTAATGAATCGAGGAACTTACGGCCACGCGCCATACCTCCCTTAACTTCAAAAGTAACAATGCCGCCACCATGACGCATCTGCTTCTTCGCTATCTCATGCTGCGGATGTGAAGGAAGAAAAGGATATTTCACACGTTCAACATCTGGATTTTTTTCGAGATGCTGCGCAAGAGCCAATGCACTTGCACAATGACGTTCGAGACGAACAGCCAACGTTTCAAGGCTCTTCGATAACACCCATGCATTGAATGGAGAAAGCGATGGGCCGGTATGACGTGCGAAGAAGCGCACCTCTTTTATCAAATCTTTTTTTCCAAGGACAGCGCCCGCAATGACACGACCTTGCCCGTCCATGAACTTGGTTGCAGAATGAGTTACCAGGTGTGCGCCCCATTGCGCAGGACGTTGGAGATATGGTGTCGCGAAACAGTTATCGACGTTAAGAATGAGATTGTGTTTTTGCGCGAGCTTTCCGAGCCATTCAAGATCGATAAGATCGAGAGCGGGGTTCGATGGAGTTTCAACGAAGATCATTTTCGTATTCTCCTGGATCTTCGACTCCCAAACTTCGGGCTCAAACAAGTCAACATACGTATGCTGGATATTGAATCGCGGGAAGATCGTATTGAGAATCTGGTGCGTTGAACCGAAAACCGATCTCGACGCGAGAACATGATCGCCCGCTTTCAGCAATGAAGCCATGCTTATGTACATAGCGGCCATCCCCGACGATGTTGCAATACCATCTTCGGTTCCTTCCATGACGCAAAGCTTCTGGATGAATTCAGTATTGTTCGGGTTTGAGAAACGGGTATAGATGTTACCCGGGATCTCATCGGCGAATAAAGCCCTCGCCTGTTCGGCATTTTCGAACGTAAAGCTCGATGTTAAGTACAACGGAACAGAGTGCTCACGAAACTGTGTGCGTTCGTGTTGTGTCCTTATCGCTTCGGTTTCCGAATATTTCTTTTTAGAAAGATCTTCACTCATATGATCTCAAAACTGTAGGTGATCTTCGTCGTTTTATTGATCGTCTCCGCAACAGAGCAATATTTTTCGACCGACAAACTTACGGCTTTCTGAACTTTATCAGGGTCTAATTTACCGAAGAGCTTGAAATGAATATGCGCACCCGTAAAAGGCGCCGGTGTTGTGTTCGGACGTTCCCCCGTTACGGTGATCTTAATGTCTTCCAGGGGCTGACGTTGTTTCTTGAGGATCGATATGATATCGATTGTTCCGCATGCACCTAAAGCTGTTAACAATAATTGCATCGGCCGCATGCCTGTTGCAGTCCCCCCTATATCGGGAGACGCATCCATGCGCACTGTGTTGCCTTCTTCATTGCGGCCTTCCAGCTGGAAGCCATCATTCAAACGATTGATTTCGATTTTCATACGGGAGAAACTTGCTTATCAGGGAACAATAAACTTCCGGTAATCATTCCAACCACACTGATAATGGTAGATGGAACGAGCGCAGGAGTCGAAAGTTCTACATTGACAAATATAAACCAGGCGATGCCACCTCCAAGTATCGACAGAACTGCCCCAGTGCTGCTTGCACGCTTCCAGTAGAGGCCAAAAAGCAAGGGTATAAACAAAGATACAAGGCTTAGAATGCTCGACTCTCCTACTAATTCATAGATATTGGTCCTCAGGCAAGCCATAATGGTGGCAACCGTGGCGAAGATCAATACTGACAGCCGCGTTAAAGCTAACATCTGTTTGTCGTCATATTTTTGTTTCGACAACGGCCTGATCAGGTTCTCGGCAAGAATAGCAGCCGGCGCGAGGATAGCTGAACTGGTTGTGCTCATGATGGCCGACAAGAGTGATCCGAAGAACAGCACCTGGACGATGAGGCCCGTATGCGTCATAACCATATTAGGTAACGCGAGCTGAGGGTCACCCACAAGCTCGGGGTATAAATATTTCGTGCAGAGACTAATGAACAGCGGCAACATGGCCACGCTCAGGTAAAGTATCGCGGCAATGTAACACGACCGGACGGCCGTATTCGCAGAGCCCGACGACATTGCCCGCTGAAACACATCCTGCGAGGGAAGCGAGCCCAGGCCCAGAACGGCCCACGCCGCCAGCCACCCTACAATTTCTTTTGCATTAGCGTTGGGGAGAAACTTAAACGTATGATCCGGAACCTGGCTGATAACATTCATCACACCGCCGGCTTTCGTCGCGAGAACTGCCGCCAGTACTATCAGGCCAACGATGATGATAACACTTTGGAAAGCATCGGTAATAGAAATGGCCCACATGCCACCGATGTAAGTGTAAAATGTAACGATCACTGCGCTGATCAAAACACCCTGCCATATCTCGACGCCCGCAACAACATTCAGGATCAATCCCATTGCCACCATTTGCGCGGCGATATATCCAATATATGGCCCGGCGAGAAACGCGCTCGCCACAAGCTCAGTTCGTTTTCCAAAACGGTTCTCGAAGAAATCTCCCAACGTGAGGAGATTCATGTTGTACAGCTTTCGCGCGAAGAACAACCCGAACAGGACCAGGCACAATGCTGCTCCGAAAGGATCTTCAATAACTGCGTACAATCCGCCGTGCATGAACTCAGCCGATGCGCCGAAGACGGTCTCCGATCCAAACCACGTTGCAAACAATGCAGCTGAGCTGAGCAGGATAGGAAGGCTCCTTCCGGCGAGCATAAAATCGCCCGACGTCTTTACTCTTTTAGATGCGAGATAACCGACGAGAATGGTGAGAGCCAGGTAGACGGTGACGGAGACTAAAAGCAATTCTAATTCGAATTTGAAACCTGCCCAGCGCAGGCAGATTCGAAAGTTAGAATTATTTCCGTTTCGCCAATTGAAATGTTCTGGTGATGTTGAATCCTAGATGAATATCCCCGTTGAAGAAATCGCCGGTGGTCTCTGTAAGCCACGCACGCTCGGTAAGGCCGCGGGTATTTGTTAAAACCAACTGGAATACGTGACCTCCCGTTTCAATGTCGATGCCAAAACCCAGCACATTTTTATTGGGATTTGTATCAAAAGTATTCAGGCGATAGTAGTACTCCGTTGTCAGAGCAACACTCTTACTCACTTTCAACCTTCCTCCTATGCCCATGGCAAACTGGTCGTTGTCTTCAATGGTCTTATCAACCCGATTGCGGTGGACCATGGTAGGCATTAGTTGCAACGAGAGTACCGAGTTAAACTTACGCGCAATCAGCAGCTGCGCCGTGTACGAGAGCCTGTTTTCAAACGTAAGCGTACCGGTAGGATCATCTTCTTTCCTCGGCGACATTTTCGCGGCGGCCTGCCCGAATGCAGTTACAGTTACCGGCATATTCTTTTCTCCGCGGCTCTGGCGGAGCACTTTATAGCGCCCATAGAAGTCCATCGTCTTATCAACCGAGTTTCTTCCAAAGCCAACGCCGAAACGATCTGTAATTCCGTATTCCAAACCAAGTCGCACATACGCCTGGTCCAACCCGAAGAGTTCATAAAGTCCGCCGTTCATCGGACCGAAGCGGTGTTGAAAGATGAATTCCAGCGCTCCCTTTCCGACAGTCTCAACCGATTGACCATTTACGATCCTCGTTCCTTTAAAAGTCTGCTCGATATATTCAGTTTCAGGCGCCTGATTCTTTTCAAGTTCTTTTAAAAGATCTTCCTGCGCCAGTGCAACAAAAGAAAGGCATATAAACAAAGCCGTAACGAAAACCTTCATAGGTATAGGGTAAAAACGAAAGTTATGAATTTACATCTGTTTGTAGGTGAAGTCGACAGTAACTTCGACCTCCTCCGCAATATTCTGAAACACAAGCTGCGGGATCGTTATGTCGTAGTCGGCAACCTTAACATTAAACTTGGATTTCATCTGGAGTTTCTTTCCCTGTGCTTCTATCGTACCGGGAACATCGATGTCTTTCGTAACTCCATGGATCGTCAGCTTGCCCTGTGCCTTTACCTGCTGTACTCCATCGGCACCAGGTTTAAAACCGATGATCTTTCCCTGGAACGTGCCTTTCGGAAATTTTTCAGATTCAACATACTTCTCGTTGAAGTGCTGTTGCATCAGCGACTTCGCAAACTTGAAGTCCTTCATGGTGATCACGAATGCAATATCACCGGTTTCTGAATTGAATATAGAAGTTGCTTTCTTGTTGTCGGCCCTGATGTCTTCGACAAGAGCATGCGAGTAAAACGAAACGAACGACTTCTCCGAGCTATATTTCTGGGAGAATGCCGCGACCGCTGCACAGTTGAACAGGATAAATAAAATTAAATGTTTCATAATGTTAGTTATCTAGTGCTCCATCATCTACCCAACATCCGATCTTGTCGATATCTGACTGGCTCAATGGAAAATCAGGAGGCATGGTACGATTTGCAGTACGCAGTTTCACATTCGTTGCATTCGCTTTCAGCTTACTGAAATCAGTCCAGTTCCTTGACCCCGAACCCGCATCGTGACATCCCGATTTCGCACAATTGGTGGTAATGATCTCTTTGATATCATTCTTGTAGCTGATGCCTGTGTTGCCGTGCTCTATATGTACACTGAGAGTTGTCTCGCATCCTTCAGAATCCTTTACAACTACAGGGTGTATACCTTCATTCAATCCTTCAAAAGTATTGCTTGCACCAAAGCCCTTTGCATCGATCTGGTATTCATATGTGCCTGAACCGCCGGTAGCTACGATGGTCGCAATTCCATTGTCGCCCCCGCACAGGTTGTCGGCTGTTGTCTGAACTGTGGCTGCGAGTGTTGAACCTGCAGCTCCGATTGTTACTTCTATTGACTTCCAGCAACTGTTCATGTCCTTCACACGGATCTGGTAAGTGCCAGCCTGCAGGTTTGCAAGCACATTGTTAGTCTGGTATTCACCTCCGGCGATACTATAGTCGTATGGTTCCAGTCCGCCTGTTGCAATAACAGTGATCGATCCATCGATAGCGCGACAGTTTGTTGCGTCTGTTTTTGAAACAAGTGCCAGCTCAAGTGTCGATTGATCGCAGTTGAAATCGACATTGATGTCATTGTACGCACATCGGTCGAATGCGAGAACAAGGATGATAATAAGGCTAAAGGAAATCTGGATGCGCCGTCTCATATGCAAATATTGAAAGGATAACTCGAAGGGAATTCAGTGTCCGTAACAAATAAAGAGACGTTGTGTGTTACAACATCAATTCACGCAATGTGCGGTAGGAAAAGTAACAGGAAGTCGGCGAAAAGTAGCGGGAAAAAACCGGGAGGGATAAAAAAAAGAACCCCCCAAAGTCCTTGACCCCGGGGGATTCTTCTGTCTATAGTTGGCTTTAATCTGTTACGAAGGTATTGCCGGGAAGCAAACCTGCAAATTCGCAAACGATTTTCTTATGATTTTGGCTGTGAGTTGCCAGTATTCGCCGATGAGTGGTTGGAATGACGGCCAGGAAACGTTGTCCTTCTCGAAAAATCCCAGATGATGATGCCCACGATGAGGATGAAAAGCGCGGCAATGATGAGGAATACCTTTTTTGAGCGACTCATTGGATAATGAGTATTAATAAAAAAGGGCTCCCGGAGGAGCCCTAGTGTTTGATTCTTATTTTACTTTCTTAACAATCGCTTCGAAAGCCTGCGGGCTATTCATCGCCAGGTCGGCCAGAACCTTACGGTCGAGGGCGATACCTGCCTTTTTCATTTTACCCATGAATTCGGAATAAGACATTCCGTGCTGACGTACACCTGCGTTGATACGTGCAATCCAAAGAGAGCGATAATCGCGCTTCTTCGCCTTGCGGTCACGGTAAGCATAAGTGAGACCTTTCTCGACAGCATTCTTCGCTACTGTCCAAACATTCTTTTTACGACCAAAAAAACCTTTGGCCAACTCGAGAACGCGTTTGCGTCTTTTCCTCGAGGCTACATTGTTCACTGAACGTGGCATTGTACTTTCTTTTTTAGTGGATGGCGATCCGCGTTAACGAATACTTTGAGCCAGACACCGGGTTAAACATCGTCCGGGGATTGGTCTTTGGTTCCCGGAAATACCAGTTTCCTTTAGAGTTCTTCGGCAGACGGTATTAGATACCGTAAGGGAACATCAGCTTGATATTACGCTCATCGGCTTTGTTAACAACCGACTTGTGGCTGAGTCTCCTCTTCTGCTTCGTCTCTTTCTTTGTCAGGATGTGGTTCTTGAAGGCGTTCTTACGCTTGATCTTACCGGTACCGGTCATCTTGAACCTCTTCTTAGCACCTGACTTGGTCTTCAACTTAGGCATTTCTATATGTGCATTTAAAATTAAGCCTCTACTACTACTTCTTTCCTTTCGGAGCTATCAACAGAAACATTCTCTTTCCTTCGAGGTGAGGCATCTGTTCTACCTTACCAAATTCTTCGAGCGCCTGCGCAAATCGAAGAAGAAGGATCTCTCCACGTTCCTTATACACGATCGAACGACCAGCGAAGTGAACGTATGATTTCACCTTCGATCCCTCTTTGAGGAAGTTGATCGCGTGCTTCACCTTAAAGTCGAAGTCATGATCGTCTGTATTGGGACCAAACCTGATCTCCTTTACAACGGTTTTTAATGCGTTTGCCTTGATCTCTTTTTGCTTCTTCTTCTGTTCATATTTGAACTTGGAATAGTCAATGACCTTGCAAACGGGCGGATCAGCGTTCGGCGATATCTCTACCAGGTCCAAACCCTGCTCCTGCGCAAGTTTTATAGCTACTGAGGTTGGATATACATCCACCTTTATATTTTCTCCTACAACTCGAACACGAGGGGCTGTTATCCTCTCGTTAACGCGATACGGTTCTTCGACAACTCTAGGCCTGAATCCACGTGGACGGTTACCACCACCGCCTCCACCATATGGCCTATTGCCACCACTGTTTCCTTGAAAAATTGCCACCTATTGGGTTTATGTTAAACATCAAAGCTTGCCATTTTGGCAAACAGGCTGCAAATATCGGGATATTTTGTGAATTTCAAAGCTCCTCTCACACCCCTGGCAGCGCGAAATCGGCGCCGTATTGCACCACAAATTCATCCAATCCCACCGATCCCTGGTCTGCCGCACCATGGCGACGAACAGAAACCGACCTGCTTGCCACCTCTTTCTCCCCTACAATCAGCATAAAAGGCACTTTTTTAACCTCCGCGTCACGGATCTTCCTTGTGATCTTCTCATCGCGATCGTCCAGAAAACCTCTCACATCCCTCGCTTTCAGGGTATCGATAACCTCCTGTGCATAGTCGTTGAAACGCTCCGAGATCGGCAACACCGCGATCTGATCAGGCGCCAGCCACAACGGGAAATTACCCGCGCAGTGCTCGATCAACACCGCCACGAACCGCTCCAGTGAGCCGAACGGAGCCCGGTGAATCATTACCGGCCTGTGCTTCTGGTTATCGGAACCTATGTACTCAAGCTCAAAACGATCCGGCAGATTATAGTCCACCTGGATGGTGCCCAGCTGCCACTGGCGGCCCAGGGCATCCTTGACCATGAAATCTAGCTTAGGTCCGTAGAATGCTGCTTCGCCTTCCACTGCAACGGTCTTCAGACCACGTTCATCGGCTGCCTCCTGGATCTGCCTCTCTGCAAGATCCCAGCGCTCGCCAGCTCCGATGTACTTTGTCGGATTAGTCTTATCGCGTTTTGAGACCTGCGCTGTATAGTTGTCGAATCCCAGCGACTTGAAAACATGAAGTACAAGGTCGATCACCTTGATGAATTCATCCTTCACCTGGTCGGGGCGACAAAAAATATGAGCATCGTCCTGGGTAAATCCGCGCACGCGTGTGAGACCGTGAAGTTCACCGCTTTGCTCGTAGCGATAGACTGTCCCGAACTCCGCAAGACGTATCGGCAGGTCTTTATACGATCTCGGTTTTACTTTGTATATCTCGCAGTGGTGCGGACAGTTCATTGGTTTCAACAGGAACTCTTCGCCTTCATCGGGAGTGTGAATGGGTTGAAACGAGTCTTTACCATACTTCTCGTAGTGACCGGAAGTAACATACAATTGCTTGCTGCCGATGTGCGGAGTTACTACCGGGTCGTAACCTGCTTTGATCTGCGCTTTACGCATGAACTGCTCGAGACGTTCACGAAGAATGGTTCCTTTCGGCAACCACAAAGGAAGTCCCATTCCTACATTCTCGGAGAAAGCAAAAAGCTCGAGCTCCTTACCAAGCTTGCGGTGATCTCTCTTCTTAGCCTCCTCGATGAGGTGCACGTATTCTTCGAGTTCCTTTTGCTTGGGAAATGTGATACCATAGATACGTGTAAGCATCTTGTTCTTTTCATTACCTCTCCAGTAAGCGCCGGCAACATTCAGGAGCTTAACAGCTTTGATGAAACCGGTGTTTGGAATATGCGGACCGCGGCAGAGGTCGGTGAAATTGCCTTGTGTATAGAACGTGATCTTTCCATCTTCAAGCCCATCGATGAGTTCGAGCTTGTAAGGATCATCTTTCTTCTTGAAATAATCGAGGGCCTCGGCTTTCGAAACCTCGCGGCGTTGGAAGACTTCATTCTTCTTGGCCAGCTCGAGCATCTTCTTTTCGACAGCAGCAAGTTCTGCTTCACCGAAAGGTCTTCCATTGAGATCGATGTCGTAGTAATAACCGTTCTCGATTGGAGGACCGATACCGAATTTAGTCCCAGGATAGAGTGCCTCGATAGCTTCGGCCATCAGGTGAGCCGATGAGTGCCAGAAGGCAAACTTGCCACCTGCATCATTCCACGTGAGGATCTTTACCGATGAGTCGCTCGTGATGGGCCTGCTGAGGTCGATGATTTCATTGTTCACCTCGATCGCGAGTGAATTTCTCGCGAGGCCTTCGCTGATGCTCTTCGCGATCTCCATACCAGTTACCCCGGAAGGGTACTCGCGAACGGAACCGTCGGGAAGAGAGATTCGGATCTGATCCATGCTTATTTGAAAAAATTGAGGTGCAAATATAACGAGAAGCTAGAATTGTAGCTGTGCGGTGAACAATACACCGAATCTTCTCGCGTCCTGATTATCGAGATAGGTAAGTCGGTGAACGAAATCCACCCTGAAAAACTTAAAGATATTCTCTACACCATAGCCTACCTCCACGTAGGGTTTTCCGTTGACAAAATACCCTGCACGAAGTGTCTCGTTACCATCGGGAGAAAGCTCGGAGATAAGATTCCTGTTTGCCGTCCGCATCCCTCCCATGATCATGCTGCCGGTGGCCAGCAATCGCCAGTTGAGCTTTTTAATAAGTGGTATTCGGTTCAGGATAAATCCTTCGAGATACTGACGGTACTGAAGCGCCACATAGTGATCGCTCACAAACTCTCCGTAGTTCATGAGGTTATAAGTAATCGGCGAATAAATCGGTGTCTGGTTTCCCAAATGAAGTACCAGCAACGGATACGGCAGCGTATTGAAAATATATTCTCCGCTCACTGTTGCGTAGCCGACACCCAGTGGTCCTGCTTTAATTCGCTTCACAACGCTAAACCGGAGCTTATCGTATTCGAAGTCACTACCCAAGACACCCTTCACACCGTGTGTATATCGAACTGTGATCACGGGCGACTTTGTTGTTCCTAAACTGATACGATCATTGTCGTCCTGGAGAAATATCTCGTCGCGTGCATACCGCGATTCGAGCGCAACCTCTGTGGTCTCGAAGGTGTCGTGGATCGGTGAATTCAGATCGGATGGATTTTCCAGGTAGCCGAAATTGTAAGTCGGGTCGAATGTAAAATGCTTGACGAAAACTTTCTGCGAGAATCCTTTAAATAGCTCACGCTGGAAGGCAAGACGATATTCGTTCATATAATATCCACGGCGGAAGTAGCCCCACCGCTGGCCGGCAAGAAATATTGGATTGTCGGCAAGGGCTTCATCGTCAACTCCAAGCCTGCTAAGGTCGCTTCGCGCGCGGAAGCTCCAGGTTGTCCATCGTGTCCTGGAAAGGATGTGTGTAAACGAGGCGAGGTATTTCAGTCTTTCATCGGAGAATCCATAGCCGAGCTGAGCTGCGATCACAAACTTCTTACTGAAAGAATAATTGGTTTTGAATCCAGGTTGTATCCGCACACCCTCGATGTTATTCCATGATGCTGCACTGAGATAGGGACCGAGATCTACTTTGCCCGCCGTGATATATCCATTCAATGCAATTTTCACGATATCGGTGTAAGTCCTGACAACCGGAATATTCTTAAGTGTGTCGATCATCTTGTAAACGTTCACCTCCGTGGTCGACAGTGGCTCATGCCGGAGCGTGTCCCAGTAATGTTCGTCCTGGAACATTCGCGCGTCTTCCTTGATCTGGATCGGACGTTCGTAGAATGTGACTTCGTAGGGTTTGTTAACGACAATATTCTTATTGCTTGTGTAGAACTTTGCAAGCATACCTGCCGATGTCTTGGTGAGCTCGCCAACATCGACCAGCACACGGTTCTTCACAGGGAGCCATGCGCCCTCCGCGGTTTTCTCGAGCTCCTGCTGGATTTTGATCTTCTCAATGAAGTTGATATTTGCACGGCTATCCATCGTCGCGTCCATTCGCTTCAGGGCATAGCCTTCTTTGGTTATCCACATTGTCCCGGTGAAAGCAAGCTCCTGGGGGCTCTTGGGGAAGAAGTCGAGACGATAGCAAAAGTTATCGTCGATGTAGGCGCTGTCGGTCAGATCGTATTCATAGTAGAGACGCCAGCCGTCCGCTATCGGCGATACAAACTCTTTGCTCATGATGTTGAGCCAGTTCTGGTAAAAGTTGTATTCCTGGAATGATGATCCGATAACCTGTTGTATCAGCGTTCCGTCTTCCATGCCCACGCCGTTGATCTTGCTCTTTTGAAGGATCTCGGTTTTAAGGGAAGGATTGTCCCTGTAGTAAACTTTCGAAACGCTCTCGGAGATCATGAGCGGAAGTATCGGCGCCCCGTCTTCACCCGCAATCCGATCGATACTGTCGAGGACCTGCTGGATCTTCTTCATGAACTTCTTCTCACGCATCTCTTCGGAGATATTGTCTACGTCTATCTCGATCTTGGTATAGGTGTCGTATTCGTAGGCACTGAGCTTGCGTTTATCGTTCGCTTTCTTATTGTCGACAACCTTCCGGAGTATCGTCCACGCAGGGTTTTCGCCTGCTTTGAAGACCACTTCCTGGAGATTGGTCGCTTCTTCGGCAAGCTGGAAATTGACGACCTGCTTAACGCCGCGCTGGACGGCCTTCGTCCTGGTCTTGTAGCCGACGAACGAAGCAATTACTGAATCAACAGGCTGTGTGGTCCTGATCAGGAAGTTTCCATCGAAGTCGGTATTGGCTCCGTTGCTGGTACCTTTGAAAATCAGATTGGCAAAAGGTATGGGATCGCCGGAATTGGCATCGGTCACTTTCCCCTGGACAATAGTTTCCTGAGCTACTGCGGCAGCCGAAAAAAGCAGGCAAGCGACAAAATAGACAAAGCCAACAATCCAAATCCCGCTCTGGCGCCTCACAATGGTGTATTCTTAAATTAGGTTAGCGATTAAACGGAGTTTAGCGGTTCAAAGGTTCCTTGTCGCCCATATGCTTTGGCGAAGTTTTGAACACATAGAGATCCAGGACTGCTTTTGCCCTCGCAAAATATTCTCTCACGTACACCCTGGCTTTCGCTCCAAGCTTATATTCCGGATCCTCGGTCATTACCGCTACGGCATTCATATCATAATAATTACTTATGAACAACGCCCTGTTGCAATGAAATGGCTGTGTGATAATTGTGATCTTGTTCTGCCCGAAAATCTCTTTACATCTTACGATCGTATCGAGCGTCCGGAGACCTGCGTAATCCAACGTGATCACGCTGTCCGGCACACCACTTTTCACGAGGGCCTTCTTCATTTCATTAGGCTCGTTGTAGTATCTGGTCCTATTGTCGCCGCTGACGATAAAATGTTTTACTTTACCTGAATGATATAATTCGGCAGCCATCTTTATCCTGTACTCGAAAAATGGATTTGGTTTTCCCCCCGCGAGCTTGTTGGCTGTCCCGAGAACTACTGCAACGTCGTTAGCCGGAATGGCGTCAGCAGTAGAATAAACCTTATCCGACGTGCTATTTACAACCCACAGGTTGGCCACGATCAAAAGTAACACAAGCGTGCCCAACGTTATCAACGCTCCCTTCCTGGCCCGTCTCCAAAACATAGAACAGTAGATTAAAGCAAATCAAAATTAACAGGGAAAAGGTAAAAGGTAAGAGGGTGAGAGATAAAAGGTAAAAGAGAAAAGAGAAAAGACCACGAACAAAAGCGATTGCAATCGTTACCGACCGTCTTTTACCTGTTCCCTATTACCTTTTCACTTTTGCCTTTTACCTATTCCCTTTAAAGAATTCTTTTTCCATCACCCCTGGCTTACGCAAGCTCTTACGGTACCAATCTAAACGCAATTCTGCTTTTTCCGGGTTGGATAATTGCCAGTTATGTTCGGAATTCCTTATCCGGGTAACTAATGACCGAACGCAGAGCGCAGCGCTAACGGAAATATTCATGCTCTCCGTAAAGCCAAACATGGGAATCCTCACAACCTCGTCCGCGTTATCTAACGCAAACCTGGTGATACCCTTCAACTCATTGCCCATTACGATCGCCAGCTTCGAATCGATCGGCAGTTCATCGATCGATATTCCCGCACCCGGCTCCGTCACGACGATCCTGTAACCGTCGGCTTTCAGCTTCGCATAGCACTCTTCGGTGTTATTTTTATCCTTCTCCTTATAACGTATAAGGTTCATCCATTTGTTCGATCCCATCAGTACCTTCTTATTCACATTATACTTGCTGGTCGTCTCTATAATATGAAGGTCCTGGATGCCCATGCATTCGCACGTCCTCACAACAGCACTCGCATTCTGCGACTGGTAAATATCTTCGAGAACGAGCGTCATGTAGCGCGTCCGCTGGTCGAGTACCTTCTCAATGGTGACCTTTCTGTTGTCTGTAATATATTGACCCAAAAAGTCGGTTAGTGACTGGGTATCAGGGGTATTCATCGCAGCAATTTCGTTATCTTTGCATCACTTTTTTGCACCCCATGCACAAATTCACTCTCGTGGCTATTTTTTTTAGCCTTGTCTCTTACGCGAATGCGCAAAATGGCCTTGCGCCATGGTCCGACGAACGCCTTGTTGTCGTCGACCAACTCAACCAATCATTCATCGTACCGGAGGAGACCCCTGTAATCGACCTCGACGACGAGTGGATGAACTGGGAAACCGTACACAATTTCGCATTCGGAAAAAATCGCGGCGAAATACCCATGATCGTCGACCTGGATGCGCTTCATCCTTATTTCCGTGATAAGATCGTTGAGCTCATCGCCACCTGTAAATCAAAAGGCATCGAGCTGGCCGTTGTGGAAACATACCGGACGGTGGCAAAGCAAAATGAATATAAGGGACTTGGTAAGATCTATACGCGTTCCAGCGGTGGTCGCTCTAAACATCAGTACGGTCTGGCGATAGATGTGGTGCCGATCGTAAATTCGGAAGCCGAGTGGGATAACATCGCCCTTTGGAAAAAGGTCGGTGTCGTCGGTGAAAAACTGGGACTTCGTTGGGGCGGGCGATGGAGACATCCTTATGATCCCGGTCACTTCGAATGGAGCGGCGGAATTTCAGGTGCAGCCATGGAACTTGGTCGCACACCGGTAATACCTCATCCTGAAAATTATCCTTCCCTTAACGATGATCTGGCCAGGCTCCACGTATATTGGGGCCACTGGGAGAACGAACAGCGAAGTTCTCCGGTAGCGCGGGCCAAACAATCAAAATAAAAATGGAACTGCTGTTCCCTAACGACTTCATCTTCGGTACCAGTACAGCAGCCACTCAGATCGAAACTGCCTTCGAGCACGACTGGCAGGGCATCAAAGCCAAAGACGGTTTTATATTCGACAGGACGACCGATCACGAGCTTCGAACAAAAGAAGATATCGAGATCATCTCGTCTCTCGCACCACATTACAGGATGAGTCTTATGTGGAGCAAACTTCAGCGCGCTCCGCTGGCCGAGTTCGACAAGGAGACGGTTGATCATTACAAGTCTATAATCAAGAAGCTTCGTTCCAGGGACGTGAAGATCATGATGGTGCTTCATCATTTCACCAATCCGTTGTGGTTCGCCCGGAATGGCGGTTGGGAAAATGAAGCGAACATTCCTTTGTGGATCGATTATGCAAAAAAGGTTGTCAGGACTTTCGGCAAGTATGTTACCCATTGGAATACTTTCAATGAGCCAAATGTGTATTCGACTTTTGGATGGATTGCCGGCTTCTTCCCTCCTTTCAAGAAACATCCTGTAAAAGCGGCGATCGTTATACGCAACATGGGACGCGCTCATGATATCATTTACGATTTCATCAAAGAGAAATATCCCGATCAGCCGGTTGGCATATCGCACAACTGCGTGGTGTTCTCACAGGAGAATGTGATCGGTTGGTTTTCGGCAAAGCTGAGCGACTGGTGGTTTATGGAATTTGTTCCAGGTCATTTTCAGAAAGTCGATTTTTTCGGAATGAGTTATTACGCGCGTATCTCCCACGATCCTCTCCCCATTACATTTATAGATACTCCCCACAAGCTTGCAGATAAAGTTCACGACGACATTTGGGAATATCATCCTGAAGGACTTCGTGCATGCATTGACCGTTACTGGAATAAATACAAGAAACCGATCATCATTACTGAGAGCGGCGTTTGTGATAAAAGCGATAAGCTAAGACAGCAGGCCATCGGCGATTACGCACGCATTATTCACAAGGCTTTGCAGGATGGTATCGATATCAAAGGATACTTTTGGTGGAGTACATGGGACAACTTCGAATGGCATTTGGGTCCGTCGATGAGATTCGGTCTCTATGAATGTGATCCCGTTACAAAGGAGCGCAGGAAAAGACCGAGTGCAGATATCTTCCGCAAGCTCGCGTGGAATAAGATGATTCAAACCAACTAGTTACTAGTTACTGGTTATTAGTGCAGGCGTTTCTTGTTGATCGTGCTCTTTCCCTTCTTTGATTCTTCGTTTCTCAAGTCCACCAGGTAAGAAAGACTAACGCGGATTCCCTGGATGTGTATCCTCAGATCGTCTTTGTATTCATTAGTGAGTGTAAACCGGCCGGGATTATTCGGACTGAGGTAACTTCCCCCTAACTCATATCTTAAAGTAAGCATGACTTTCTGATAGCCGAGTGGTTCAAACACAAATCCCGTGGCAAAGTTCAGACCGAATTGCCAGCGATTCGGATCCACCACATTCATCTGGTTGTCATTGAACTCCCCTTCTTTTTTATCGAATACAACTTTATAGTTAAGGCGATCGATGATCACCTCGTTGAGCTGGCTGTTTTCGATATAACCTTTGCTATTGAGCCAGTAGCTTACGTTAGGACCTATACCGAAAAAGAACTTATACTGCTTTACCTTTCCAACTTTATGAAGGAACTCGACAGTATAGATCATCGGGACATCGATATAATTATACTTTGCCTGGAATTTCAACAACGGGTCATCCTTCCCTTCGATGTACTTGCCTTTTGTTGAATACAGGAACGCCGTGTTAAGAAAAAATCTTTTGTGAACGCGGAATGAAACTCCAACGCCCGCATGAAATCCGTAGACGGGTGTTTGTTTGTAAAGTCCTTTGCTATCGCTATTGCGATCGTACGACACCCAGGACACCTGTGGGCCTGCCACTGGTCCGATAAGTATCTGTGCGTTCAGGGTAGCTGTCGATAACACGAGTGTTGTCATCAACAACAGCGCAAATCCTTTCATTAGTCTGCCATTAGGTTTGTTTACCGATTTCGATCCGGCGTAACGGGGTCTAAACCTGTAAGTTACCGAGTGAAATTTCGTTGCAAGATAGTATTTCGACGTATATTCGCGGAATCCTTTTGTTCTTCTTATAGAGTCGACAAGAGGTAAATCACTCGGTCGAGGTTACTATCGGAGCCGTTTGGTAATTTAATGCGATGACGTTTAAGCCACGTTTACTCTCCTTACTTATCACGATAACTCTGACCAATGCATTCGGTCAGGTTCCAGTTATCAACAACGTTGATAGTTATCTCACTGCAAATGGTCAGAAGGTCACGATTACAGGTAGCAATTTTGGAAGCGCTGCAGATCTCGTGGTCTGGTTCGGCGCCGCAAAGGGTAACATCCAAACAGCTACGGATCAGACGATTGAAGTGACCGTTCCGCCCGGCGCGACTTATGAAAGTATCGTGGTCACGAACACATCCACCGGGAAGTCGGCCCAGTCGAAACGGGAATTCATGTTGTCGTACGGAGGAGAGTCGCCATTCCTACTCACAAACCTCGTTGCCCAAAGTGATCTCAGCGCGGAGACTGGCCTTTATGATATGTGTATGTGCGACCTTGATGGCGACGGGCTGAACGATGTTGCCGGCTCAAACTCAGGTGGCAATTCGGCTCCCCCAAATGGTGTATCAGTCTTCAGGAATACCACAGCAGCTCCCGGAACATTCTCATTTGCCCCGAAGGTTTCCTTTCTCGCAAATACAAAGACACTCAATATTAAGTGCGGCGACCTCAATGGCGATGGCAAGAAAGAACTGATCGTTAGCGACGGATCGGACCCGGGATCAAAAGTCTTTATTTTAAAGAACACCAGTACTGCAGGAAGCCTGTCTTTCACACCCCAGAATGTAACCATCAGTGGCATTCCAAAACGTATCGATCTCGCAGATCTCGATGGCGATGGCCTGCCTGAGCTCGTCGTCACCGATCAGGACACCGACAATAAAGATCTCCTGATCTTACCGAACACAAGCTCCGGTGCAACGATATCATTCGGTACGCCCATATCAGTCACTGTACCAGGCAATTCCTCAGACGGGCTTGCAATTCAGGATATCGATGGCGACAACAAGCAGGATATCATTATTGCAAACTTCGCGTTTTCATCAGCAGGTAATGTTTACGTTTTACGCAACGAAAGCCATATCGGCACTTTCATTTTCAATACCGTTGTAAAGGCCGACATATCACCAGGTAATCCAGGTAACACCGGAGCAGCAACCAATGTACGTGTCGGCGACATCGATGGAGATTCAAAACCGGATATTGTCGTTACCAGATTTTTTGGCTCGAGTGTAGTTGTACTTCGCAACACAACTTCCGGAAGCTCAATATCATTTGATGCCCCGGTATCAATGACTACCGATGTCTTTCCCTTCGGTCTCGATCTTGGCGACATCGATGGCGATAAAAAATTGGATATCGTCGTAGCATCATTAACCGGACCTCTCACTGATCCAAACCCGCAGTCATTATCTATATTCAGTAATAGCAGCACACCGGGTAACATATCGTTCTCCGCGAATCTCATTAAGGCAACGACGTATATAAACCGGCACATTGTTGTTGGCGACCTCGACGGCGATGCAAAGCCGGATATCGCCTACACAAGCGTCGACGACGGAGCGCGTGGAGTTCCCGCTTCAAAGCTCTCGTTCTTCCGAAATAAATCCTGTATCGTTCCCGAGATCACGCCCGGCGGACCACTCGTAGTATGTACCAGTTTCCCGGTAACCCTGGAGGCCACAAAATCGGCCGGAGCTGTCTATGCATGGAAGGAAAGTGGTGTCGCCAACGGTACCGTCACCCAAACATTTACTCCTTCAGCATCAGGCAATTACAGTGTGGATATTACCAGCGACGGCTGCACCCGTTCTTCAAATACCGTTGTGTTTACGGTGGGCACCGGCACAGCCGCAGCGCCAACGATCACCAACAACTCCCCGCAGCTTTGCGTGGGTGGCACGATCGATCTCCAGGTAACACCGGTTGGTGGCGAAACTTATAACTGGACAGGTCCACAGGGATTTACAAAACTCAACGACTCCCATCCTACCCGCCCGTCATATGTTCCGGAGTTCGCCGGACGATATGAAGTAGAAGTCTTCAATAATGGATGCCTCGCGGCGAAAGCATCTACCCTGGTCGAGACCGTTGCTATACCTTCGTTCGCCGTATCGTTCGCAGGCTCCGACGTGATCTGCACTGGTGACACGAAGTTATTGACTGCCGTTCCTAATGATCCTGATTTTACTTACCAGTGGGCAAACGCAGGCGGGAACATCGGTGGTGCAACAACCTCATCATTCACTGCGAGCGCCTCGGGAGCTTATTTAGTTAAAGCAAAATCGACACTCTATCCTTCTTGTCCCGAAGTTTCTTCAGACCCGGTTGATATCTTACTCGCAACAATCCCCGGTGGAAGTTTTCAGTCACCTCCGGAAACATGTAAAGATGTTGTTACATCATTTGTTAACAATACGACGACCGACGAGTCAGGTGATCCAGAATATAAATGGGACTTCGGTGATACTGGTACATCGACCGAGAAAAATCCAACGCATACATATTCTGCGCTCGCCGCAAATCTGACTGTGAAGCTCACCGTTTCATATCGCGGCAATGCATGTGCGACAGATTTTACCAGGCCGATCAAAGTTTCTGCTCCTCCGAATGCGGCAAATATTACCACACCTGATGGTGCGTTCGAGTTCTGTAACGGCGGCCAGATCACGCTCGGCGTTAGCGACACATTTACAAAGTACCTTTGGAGCACAAACGAGACATCGAGCACGATCAATGTAACTACCGGCGGAACGTACACGGTAGATGCCGAGAACAGCATCGGATGTAAGCTTCATTTAAGTCAGAAGGTTGAAATACTGCCGGCGCCACCTATAGAGATCACTGCAGAAAAGAACCCCATCAATCTTGGTGAGTCGACGAAGCTCTCGGCGACGTCGGGCTATCCAACCTACGAATGGACACCTGCAGAGGGATTGAACAATACTAATTCGCAAGAGGTGATTGCATCGCCTCAATTTGACACGGAGTATAATGTAACTGTTGTCGGAACCAATGGATGTCCCGGTATTGGAAGACTTCTTCTTTCCGTCATTTCCGATAATCCGACGAACCTGTTACAGGTTGCTAACTTCTTCTCACCGAATGGAGATGAAACAAATCCATATTGGTCTGTGCAGCCGCAAACAATTCTTGACAGTAAACGATGCGGCGTAACCATCTTTGATGAAAAAGGTGTGAAGGTTTTCGAAGCGAAACCGTATATGAACGACTGGGACGGAACCAGCAATGGGAAGAAGCTCCCTGACGGAGTCTATTATTATGTAATCCGTTGCGATGGCGACAGTGGTTCTAAGACAGGTAGCATCACTATTCTTCGCTAAACCCTACATGAACCGTGGCCATGAAATACCAGAATTCCTCTAGAAATGCCCAGAAACGCAGTTTTTAAGGTCAATGACCGGCGATTTATGTATATTCATCGAGAATTGCAGTCCAAGAATCTTACAAGCCGGGTTACAGAGACCACTATTCCTAAATAAATCCCCGGAAACAACTGATTTTGCCAACTGTTGGCTTTGATCTAGCAAAATCAACCTGACGAAACATGAAAAGACCCTCTCTTCTCACCCTTGCGCTGTGCTTAATCTCTTTTTTCGCCGCAGCCCAGGTCGAAATCTGTAACAACGGAATCGACGACGATCACGACGGTTTTATTGACTGCTACGATGGTAGCTGTGCAAACATCGGTAACTGCGATGGCACCTTCCTCGGCAACGATGCCAAGTGCGAGGCCAAGCCAGCGGAATTCCCCAAGTTCACGATGACCCTCGACTTCGCGTCGCCCAATGAGACGACCAATCACCTTGCCCGCACTGCAGTTGGTGACCTCGACAGGGACGGGATCCCCGAGATCATTACCATGAACCGTTACACCAAAAAGGTGTTCGTGCTCAATGGCAGAACAGGTCAGGTCAAGAACAGTCTCGACGCTCCCTTCACACCGCAGTGGGAGGTCGCCATCGCCAATATTGATAACGATAATTGTGCCGAAATATTCACGTTCGGTAACGAGGGCAGTCAGATGTATCTCTATAGCTACAACTGCGACCTGACAACTCAATTATGGAAGACTCCGATCCAGGGTGACCCGATCAACTTCGGAGTTGCCGATTTCGACGGCGACGGAAAAACGGAAGTATACGCAAAGGACGAGATCTACGATGCAAAGACAGGCACCCGCCTGGTAAAGAGTAAAAACTGGAGCGACATGAACGGTGGCCCGGTGGCTGTCGACATCATGGGTGACGAAGACCTGGAATTGGTTGTGGGTGGTTATATCTACGACGTGAATCTCGGACCGGGCACTACCGATGGTGGTCAGCTCACAGAACTAAAAAAGCTCAACGATTATTATATCCGCTTCGACTTCAATGCAACAAGCGTTGCCGACTTCAACCTGGATGGTGACCTCGATGTGATCATTTCAGGCTCGACGAAATCCAAAGGCTCGAATACAACCGTATTCTTCTGGGATCCAACGCATGACATTGTAAAGACATTCTTCGATAACACACCAGGTTCATACCAGCCGAATGGTTGGGACAATGGTACCGGCCGTATCAACATTGCAGATCTCGATGGCGATGGACAGATGAACGTATCTTACGTATCGGGTAAATTCCTTTACGCACTCGACGAGAATTTCAATCTCTTCTGGAGGAAGGTCATCAATGAAGAAACATCTGGTCACACAGGTTGTACTCTTTTCGACTTCAATGGTGATGGTAAATCGGAGATCGTTTACCGTGACGAACAATTCCTCTACATCATCAATGGTACCGACGGTTCGGTCTATAATCAGCAGAACTGTATTTCACGTACCAACAGGGAATATCCGATTGTAGCAGACGTGGATGCCGATGGATCTACGGAGATGTGCGTGCCCTGCGGTTTCAATGACCAGGATTCGTGGGACAACTTCGGCAACCTGAACTATTCAAGGTATTCACACATCAGGGTTTACAAGTCGGCATCGGAGCCATGGGTACCGGCGCGCAGGGTTTGGAACCAGCACGGTTATTTCAATGTGAATGTTAACGATGACCTGACGATTCCCAAGAGACAGCAGAAACATCACCTCGTATTCTCCACTGGTAGCTGTACAACAGGACCTAACAGGCCGTTGAATGGCTTCCTGAACCAGTCACCTTTCCTCAACTCGCTGGGATGCCCTACCTATGCATCGCCCGACCTGGCTCACGTAGAAAACTCTCTTGTTGTCAACCAACCAACGTGCCCCGATAAAAAGTTTACCGTTTCATTCAGGATCACGAATAAGGGCGACCAGATACTTGACGGTGATGTTCCGATAACATTCTATAATGGAGATCCTGCGGCAGTGGGTGCGATTAAGCTGGGAACGATCACTGTAACACTTTCGCAATTCGGTCCGGGTGATGAATTCGCGATCAACAATGCGCAGGTCAATGGTCCGGGTGGAGACTTCACACTGTACATCGTGTTGAACGATAACGGTTCGACGATCCCCACTCCTATAAAACTTCCGAACACGAATTTTATTGAGTGCGACTACAGTAACAACATTATATCTGCGCCGATCATACCAAAAGGTGTTCCGATCGTGGCAACAACGACGCCGAACGCACACTGTTACCCGGGAAGTACAACACCTCATAATGGTACTGCAACAGCTCACGTAGAATTACCGGGCGGTCCTAACACCAGTGATTTCAACTTCTACTGGTTTAAAGGAACGGTAGATGCAACACCTGATTTCGTTGGCGTAACATACACTGGTCTCCAGGATGGATCGTACCAGGTATTTGCGCGACATAAAACTGCACAGTGTAATTCAGATACGGTGACAGTTACAGTGGGTCTCGACCAGGGTCCGTTGGCAGTTACTATACAGGAGTTATCGAAGGTTACTGACTGTAAGACTCCAAACGGTGGACTTAAAGCAATTCCTAACAGCAAGGGACAACCGCCGAGTGCGTTCACATATCAATGGTATAAAGGTAACGTGGCGTTCACGACCCCGATGATTGGTAACAACCAATCGGCTACAGGCCTTGAAGCTGCTACTTATACGGTGTTTGTAACGGAGAAGCTCTCAGGCTGTACGGCAACGGAATCGAAAGCCGTGCAAAGTATTGCCGTAACACCGGTTACAACAGCGACACCAACGGATATTGTCTGTTCTTCCTCTAATTCAGGAAAGCTGGATGCAACTGCCGACGGAAAAACCACGGGCTATACTTTTGAATGGTATAATGGTAATGTTGTTAAACCTTCACCTGATTTCACAGGTGCGAATGTCACAAACAAAGCCCCCGGAAGTTATACATTGGTTGCCACCAACGATGTAACGAAATGTCCTTCGACACCGCAGACGGTGACGATCAATCAAACGCCAGCTCCCGTCGTAACAGCAACATCAACGGCGGATATGACATCATGCGACAATACGAAGCCCAACGGTTCGGCGACTGCCACCGTAACTGGTGGAAACGCCGGCTTCACATTCGAATGGTTTAAGGGCACGACCCTGACAGCTGCGAATAAGATCGGCACATCTGCATCGATATCGGGTCTTGCGGCAGGAACCTATACGGTTCGTGCAACACAAACTGCGACGGGTTGCAGCGATACCGATAAAGTTGTGATCAAGCTCAATATGACAACGCCGACATTAGCCGTAACACCGACAGACGTGACGAAATGTATACCTCCCGACGGATCAGTGACTGCTGTACCGTCGCTGGATACGCCGGCTGATTACACCTACGAATGGTTTAACGGTCCATCGGTAAGCGACCCTCCGATCGCCGATACAGACAACACGATCACGGCACTTGCTGTTGGCCAGTACACAGTGCGCGCTACACACAAGACGAAGTTTTGTGTTACCGCGCCGGTAACGGTCGACGTGCTGGATAACTCCCCTGTTATCTCGATGGTGTTGGATGGTACCGCGACTACATTCCCTAGCGACTGTAATGCCAATAACGGTGTGATGAAGGTAGATATATCCGGTGGTACCGGATCAGGATTCGATGTTGACTGGTTCGCCGGATCTCCGTTTACCGGGACGGTTCTTCACCATGACAATGCGGTAACCACTTCGACGGCAAGCAGCCTGAAAGCAGGCTTGTATATAGTAACGGCAACGGATGTCGGATCTGGTTGTAAGAAAGAGGATGATTTCGATCTTCCGTTCGCAAATCAACATAAGCTCGATCTGGTCTCGATCGATCATGTAACAACGTGCGTACCTGGAAACGATGGTGCTGTGACGGTAAAATTGACGAAGAGCCCATTACCTGGCTTTGTGGAGAGTGACTACGATATCCTGGCGTATAAGGGAACAAAAGATCTCAATGATGGATCTGAGATACGCACGATCGCCGGCGTTGATGGTCAATTGAATTATTCGACGAATCCTCCACTCGACCTGCTGCCCGGTGACTACACGTTCGTCGCTATCTCGCACAATCTGACCATGAACGGCTGTCGCTCGATCCCGGTAACTGCGAAGATCGAGAAGCAAACAAACGATCCTGTAATTGCTACAAGCGCAGCTAACCCAAGTACTAATTGCGCGGGTATGAGTGGCAACGGTAATATCAGTCTTAACATCGACAGCGGTGCTCCGTTTGCAAACTATACATATCAATGGTTTGATGGTAGCTCGGTAACGGATCCTCCCCTTGCCGGAAATCAAACTATATCGGGACTCGATCCGGGAATCTACACTGTCAAAGTAACGGGTACCACGGGATCGCGCACGGGCTGTTTCAGCATAGCGTCGGTACCGATCGGCTCTGATCCGACCACGATAGATATTGCAGGCTCGGGACTTACAACAGTCGACCTGATGTCATGTAATGCTGCCACGGGTAATGTTATCGCCAACGGTACTGCAACGGTAACGGCCATCACCGAGAATGGAGGTCCTGGAAATCTTGCGAACTATACGTTCCAGTGGACCAAGGCAGATGGAAGCACAATTGGCGGCGCGACGCCAACAGTGAATGGCCTTGCGGCGGGCGATTATTTCGTACTTGCAACCAGCACGGTGAGCAACTGTTTTGTTACGATACCATTCGAAATAGAAGATGCAACCATCGGAACGATCGGTGTCGAATTGGTTAGTTTCAGCGATCCGAAAAGATGTCTTGGTTATCCCCCGGATCCAAATATGCAGGGAACGCTTCAAGTGCAGGCAACCGGAAGTGGTGCTGCAACAAACAACATATCCTGGTATGATGGAAGCACCGCCACTGGTCCTGTTATCAAGAACGGCCCAACCTTGGATGGAATTACCGTTGCCAGTGGTGACACAGACGCAACGAAGACGGTGCTTATAGTAAATACGGCCAACAATTGCCGCGCCGTTGATACGTATACCATTCCGTTGATCGTGAACGACGTGAGACCGACTGTGTCTTCATCTCCTCTAACGAGCTGTATCACAAACGACGGCAGCGCATTCGGTTCTGTAGCGAACGACGCGCTCCTGACGTTGCCTCCGCTCGTTCCATCCGCCATACCAAATTATGATTTCAATTGGTACATCGGGTCGTCCGTCAAGGCAGTTCCTGACTTCACTATAATTTCAAATAGTGCCTCGGCAGTAGTGCCGAATCTTGGCGAAGGAAGCTATACTTTCCAGGCTGTGGATAGGCGGGATAATTTTTGTAAGTCGCCCGCCGTCACAATCACCATAGAGAAGCAGCAGGAAATGCCGATTGTTACAGCTACGGTTAGCACACCAGTGTCGAACTGCGATCCTGCAAAAGCAAACGGAAGCGCATTGGCTACGGTGCAAGTGGCTGCGGAATCTGCTGATTTCGTGAACACCCTTTATGATTACCAGTGGTTCGTGGGCGGCACGCCGATACCTGGAACTGCTACAGCATTCTACAATGGTAACGATCCCAATGGACTGGATGTAGGCACTTATTCGGTGCGCGCCACAAACAGGACCTCGGGTTGTACAGGCGAAGCTTCGATCTCCATTATTCAGCAACTCGATCCTATTCCTAATCCTGATATCGTTGTGTTGCAAAACGTAACGAGCTGCGTGGATAACAATGGTATCCTGAGCGCTTCTGTTGGTGGCAATACGGAAGACTATATCTTCAATTGGTATGTAGGCAAAGAAGTCACCGGCGACATCTTCGAGCATGGAGAAGTTATCGATAGCCTCGCTGTTGATTTCTACACGGTGACCGCTACGAGCCGGATCACTGGCTGTACAACCGGTCCGGATACCGATCAGATCATCAAAGACGTAGTATTCCCCGACTTCGAGTTCAAGATCATACCGGCAAGCTGTAATGGTGACAACGGGTTCGCATCGCTGGTAATGAGCAGCAACGTGCCGATCGAGACGATTGAATGGTCAACCAGCACAGGGGCTATTTCTGCCGGTCCGAACCTCGAGAACATCGGGGCAGGTACTTACACTGTGACGGTTGTTTCGGAATTGGGATGTTCTACAACGAAAGATGTGGAAGTCGGTACCGAGATACGACCACACAACGGTGTTTCGCGTAACGGCGACGGGCGAAACGATATTTTCAATATCTCATGTATTGAGAATTTTCCTGGCAACAACGTAAAGATCTATAACCGCGCGGGAACGCTGGTGTACGAGGGAGATGGTTATAACAACGTGGATATCTATTTCGATGGTAAGTCGAACCGTGGTGTAAGCCCGATGGGTGTGTTATTGCCCGACGGAACTTACTTTTATGTGATCGACAAGCGTGATGGCTCTAAGCCACTCGCCGGTTATCTTGAAATTGTAAAATAAGGCAGACCTGAACCGATATACGCTATGCGAATTTTTATTCGAATACTATTTTTTGGGATCATCATATTGCTGGCGCCTGGAGCCCGGGCCCAGCAATACCCTGTATTCACCCAGTACTATTTCAATGAACTCGTGATTAACCCTGCGTTTGCGGGAAACCACGTACAATTAAGCTTAACAGCTCTTTACAGAAATCAGTGGGTTAACCTTCCCGGAGCACCCCGCACGTTCTCTTTCACAGGGCATACCGCTTTGCTGAAAAGTAAGATCGGCGTTGGCCTTATGGTGAACCACGATGAGATAGGAAGTTATAAGAACGATCACGTGTATGGAAGCTATTCGTACATGTTGAGATTTCCTCATGCTACACTGGCAATGGGATTGCAGGCAGGGTTCAATATCGTGGGAGCAGATTTCAGTAAGCTCGACCTTTTGGATCCCAATGATGCGTCGTTTGCTCCGTTCAATAAGCTGAAGCCGAACTTCGGTGGTGGCGTTATGTTCAGCAAGAAGCACTGGTTTGTCGGTTTCTCTGTTCCTTTTTTGATCAACAGTGCAGTTGCATCCGGATCATTTGAAGGTATTCTGAATGAGATCCGTACCAAGAGATATTACTTTCTGAGGGGTGGCACGATCTTCCCATTTGCGGGAATGAAGGATGTGCAGTTGAATCCTTCCATACTTGTGCGATCGCAGGAAGGGCAACCATTGAGTGTCGACCTCAACGCAGCGTTTATATTCTACGAGGTGTTCAGTATCGGTACGTCGATACGAAGCGGCGATTCGTTTATAACGTTTATTGACCTGAAGTTGAGTGAGAGTTTCCACTTTGCTTATTCGTATGACTGGACTTCGTCGTCGTTGAATAAGTTCTCGAATGGTTCACACGAGTTTATGTTGAATTACAGGACGAGGATCAGGGGGATACATCACAATGCGCAGTGTCCGGACTATTATCGTTACAGGGAATAATTCCGGTTACAGGGAGTAGTCCTCACCCCACCGTTCTTTTGCAAGTTGAAAGGGGCTGATTAATTGAATTCTTCCATCCCTCATTAAAATAAGAGGACGGTTGATTTTCATGCGCTCACGTATAAGCTTGTCACTTGACGAGGTAAAGGCAGCAAGGATTTTGCCGCGAAGGAGGTTATAGTTTGTTTTTGAATTCATTGTATTTTGATTTCATTTTAATCCAAATGTCAGAGCTTAAGACATTAAAATCAATTCCGCTATTCCCTTCCGCAACAATTTTCTTCGGCTGATTAGAATTGTCGATGATCGCCCAGTAGTCGCACGTCCAAATATAAACACTAAATAGATTTATCAATCCGCGTTTATATCTCCGTCTAACCACGTCGCTGGCAATAGGATGCCCTCCCAATTCAACTCTGTCCTTTACCCGCTCGATCGCCATTTCCTCCGTCGCCAGCCAAACATAAATTAATATCACTTCGTAACCCTGTTCTTTCGCAGACGTGATCAAATGTTTGTGCGACAAGCCCGACAGTGTGGACTCCACAGCAAAATCAATTCCTTTAGAAATACTCTGCTTCATCAGTTGAAGTGCACGCTTACCTGAGATTATCCCGGCTGCGTCATTGATGCGGGCTGCCAATAAGTCGGCGTTTACAAACTCATTGCAATTTAAATAGTTAGGCAAAAGATCGTTGGCGACAGTCGTTTTCCCGGCCCCATTACATCCCGCGATAAGATACATCTTCGGCATGATGCAAAGGTCATGAGCCACACAAACCCTTACAAAAAACCTGCTCCGGAAAACCTGATGATTATCGTAGAATTAATTTCACATTACCGTCATGTGTTTCGGAAGTTTGATCGACCCAATCAATAGTAATAGTCAATCGGCTATAGTCGTGTTCCAACCAACTAACTAGGTGTACGAACACTGTCCGTTTTTGCAGCGTGACAAAGTTTTACATTTCATTACTCTTCCATTACATCCTTTTTTGATTTTCACCGGTATACAGAATAGTTCAAAAGAACCAGAAAACTATTCCAAACATTCAACGCAATACCATCATGAAAATGAAACTTACCTTCGCTGCGCTATGCCTGATGATCATAACGGCAGCCAATGCACAGGTGGTGCAACCCACCAACTCCACAGTCGACGCAAAAGTTAAAGGTACCCCCTACCTCGACGAAGCGTACGTAGACGGCCGCATCCTCACAGCAACAGCGTCGCGCACCGTACCGGTCCGTTACAACGCCTACAAAGACCTTATCGAATTCCAGGTTGACGGGCAACCGCGCGTTCTTGACCCTTCTACAACCGTGAAAAAGGTGAGCCTCGGCAATTCTACCTTCGTGGTCGAGAAATACGTTACCGACAAGGGCATCCCAAAATATGGCTATTTCACCCTGCTCGATAGCGGCAAAGTGAATCTCTACTCAAAGAAATCAGTGAAGTTTACTCCTGGTCTTAAGGGTCGCGCCCTCGACGGCGGCGATCAGCCAGCCGAGTTCCGTCGCAATCCTGATGAATTCTATTTTAAGATAGCAAATGGTGAGCTCGTCGAGATCAAAAATATAAAGACGATGATAGCAGCGTTCCCTGATAAGCAGGATGAGCTTGCAGCCTTCGCTAAAAAGGAAAAAATATCTCCGAAGGATGAAGAAGAGCTCGTGAAGCTGGTGCAGTACTACAACTCGCTTTAAATGAATTTGCCCCCTTCGGGGCAATGATTCTAGAAAAGTTTTACCTCTTCGATAATCTCGCGGGTAAGCGTAAAGAACTCTTTATGAATGTTGAACGGAGGACTCCCCTGGGAGTCCTTCTTCGTATAGCTCCCGTCTTCATGCATGATATAGCTATTCACGTTATCCTTCAGGTTGTAACGAAGGATGTTCATAGCCTGCTTCTTGAGAATATCCTGCTCGAGCATAAACAACGACTCGATACGGCGATCGAAGCTTCGCACCATCGCATCGGCGCTTCCGATATAAACCTTGGGATTATTGTTGTTATGGAAGTAATATATCCTCGAATGTTCGAGGTACTCCCCTACGATCGAAAACACCTGGATATTCTCACTGAGGCCTTTGCGCGCGGGGCGGAGACAGCATATTCCACGCACAATCAAGTTGATCTTTACGCCCGCCTGTGAGGCCTCGTAAAGTGCGTCGATGAATTCTTTGTCCTGCAGTGAATTAAATTTTATAACAATGCCAGCGGGCAATCCATTGCGTGCATTTTCGGCCTCCCTCCTGACGAGATTGCAAAGCTGTATACGCATGTCACGGGGAGATGTGATCAGGTTGCGATAAGCGAACGGAGCCGAGTGACCGGTAATTACATTAAAGAAATCCGATACGTCACTTCCGTAAATTTCATTTGTGGTCAGCAAGCCAACGTCGGTATAAAAGCGCGCCGTCGCTTCATTGTAGTTCCCACTTGAAAGGTGAACATAACGAAAAACGCGGTCGTCGTCTTCTTTACGAACGATCAGCAGGAGCTTGGTATGTGTCTTTAAGCTGCTCACCCCATAGATCACAAAACAGCCCGCCCTCTGGAGCTTCTGTGCTTCGCGGAGATTATTCTCCTCATCGAATCGTGCCTTTACTTCGAATAGCACCGACACGTGTTTACCACTTTCGGCAGCTCTCAATAAAGCCGCAGTAATTCGCGAATCTTTTGCGACCCGATAGATGGTGATCTTGATCGACAACACTTTTGGATCATCGGCTGCTTTTTCCAGGAGCTCGAGAACAGGTTCCATCGAATCGTATGGATGATGCAATAGCAGGTCCTGTTTCTTCAAAAGGTCGAACAGATTCGGATCAGCATGCTCCGGGTACAATGGCGGCTTCCGGTGAGGTCTTACCGGCGCCCTCTTATCCTTAAAGTTCTTATGACCGACGATCTGCAGAAGCCCGGTAAAGTCTATAAGACTTTCTTTTGAAACCGGGATGATGTTCATATCATCGATATCCCATTGGATCTTGAGAACACGAAGGATCCACGGATCGGCGTTCTCTTCGACATCCATGCGCACCACACGGCCGGTGCGGCGTGTCTGAAGCTTTCGCTTAAGCTCTTCAAGGAAGTTGGATTCTATATCCTCACTTTCTTCCAAAGTAAAATCACCATTCCTGTTGATACGGAACAAGGTGACACTCTGAACCTCGACGTTGCGGAAAAGGTGATGGATATTGTTACGTATGATCTCTTCAACAGGAACAAACAACGTCGTGTTACCAACCACGAGCTCATAGAAACGTGGAATATTGCTCGGTATCTGGATGAATGAAGCTTTTTGTGTGGCAACGCCGTCGTGCATGTACTTTGTCACCACGCCCAGGAGCATCCTGTTGTTCTTCAATACCGGGAATGCGTGGTAGTTGTCGAACAACATCGGTGTAAGCATCGGGTACACCGTTTTCACAAAATAAGAATTGACCAGGCTGACGAGTTCCGGCGTCAGTGAAGTATATGAACGGATCTCGAAGCCATTTTCAGAAAACAATGGCTTGAGTTTATTCAGATACACATCATGCTGTGCATCGATAAACTTTCTCACCTCTGCCAGCAGCAATTGCCGGAAGGGTTCTTCACGAAGTCCGCTATAGTCGTAACGTTCTTTATTGAAGTCGAGATAGTTGTACAGTGATCCTAACCGGATGGTACAAAACTCATCGAGGTTGGACGACGTGATGGACAAAAACCGCAGGCGGTCGAATACGCCGCGTGATGTCAGCGCAGTCTGATCGAGCACGCGATAGTTGAATTGCATCCAACTGAGATCGCGACTCACATAGTTACTGCGGAATACCTCATCCCTGAGAATATCAGGCGAGTAAACAGGATCGTTAGTTGTTGTACTGGTAATTTCCATCAACGTAAAAATACGGGTCCCCTAATGTGCGCCTTGCCGACGGACATGAAGTTGATATTAAATCTTGTCAGATATCTACACGCGCATATTTGGCGTTCTTCTCGATGAACTCACGGCGGGGAGCAACTTCGTCACCCATGAGCATTGAGAAGAGAACATCGGCTTCGGCAGCCGATTCGATGGTCACTTGTTTCAGAGTACGATGCTGAGGGTCCATGGTGGTGGTCCAGAGCTGTTCAGGATTCATCTCTCCTAACCCTTTGTATCTCTGCACGTTAACGCTTTCTTCCTTACCATCTTTCGCCATCTCTTTGATGAGTGCCTGGCGCTGTTCTTCCGTCCAGCAATACTTCTCTTCCTTACCCCTTTTGAGGAGATAGAGCGGTGGCAGAGCGATGTAGATGTAACCCTGCTCGATCAACTCGCGCATATAGCGAAAGAAGAACGTCAGGATCAATGTGCGGATGTGACTTCCGTCGACGTCCGCATCGGTCATAATGATGACCTTGTAATAACGAAGCTTAGTCATGTTCAGGGCCTTCTCTCCGTCGGCGGTACCGAAGGACACACCGAGGGCCGTGATCATATTCTTGATCTCTTCGTTTTCATAGATCTTATGTTCCTGCGCTTTTTCCACGTTCAGGATCTTACCACGCAATGGAAGGATCGCCTGGAAATTTCTGTCGCGGCCTTGTTTTGCGGAACCACCGGCCGAGTCGCCCTCGACGAGATAGAGTTCGCAGATAGCGGGATCGGAGCTTGCACAATCGGCAAGCTTACCGGGAAGACCGGTTCCTGTAAGCACATTTTTGCGCTGAACCATTTCGCGGGCTTTGCGTGCCGCGATACGTGCCTGTGCGGCAAGGATCACCTTGTTAACGATGAGCTTTGCTTCACGGGGATTTTCTTCAAGATAGGCGGCAAGGATCTCACCTACTGCCTGGTCTACAGCGCCCATGGCTTCGGAGTTACCGAGCTTCGTTTTGGTCTGCCCTTCAAACTGTGGCTCTGCGACCTTAACGGACACAACCGCGGTGAGACCTTCTCGGAAGTCGTCGCCACTGACCTCGACTTTTGCTTTCTCGAGGAGACCTGATTTATCAGCGTAAGCTTTAAGAGTTCTGGTGAGGGCACGACGGAAGCCGGCCACGTGTGTACCGCCCTCGTGTGTGTTGATGTTGTTTACATACGAAACGAGGTTTTCCGCGTACGATGTGTTGTAACTCAGCGAAACCTCTACAGGAACTTCCGACTTGTCATTTACGACGTAAATGGGTGACGCAATGAGCTTCTCTTTTGTTGAATCGAGATACTCGACAAATTCCTTAAGACCGCCGGCAGAGAAGAATGTATTTGACTTCGGCTCTCCTTTTTCATCGAGATCACGAAGATCTTTAAGATAAAGCTTAATGCCTGCATTCAGGAACGCGAGTTCGCGCAAACGCGCCGCAATGGTTTCGTAGTTGTATTCAGTAACCTGGAATATTTCTTTATCTGGCTTAAAATGAATGGTGGTACCCGTCTTATCCGTTTCGCCGATCACACGCACCGAATACTTTGGATGACCGCGTTCATATTCCTGTTCGAATACCTGGCCTTTCTGGTAAACAGTGGCATGGAGGTATTCTGAGAGGGCGTTAACGCAGGTAACACCCACACCGTGGAGTCCCCCGGAAACTTTGTAAGTGTCTTTATCGAACTTACCGCCGGCGTGAAGTACTGTAAGTACAACCTCGAGCGCGGATCGTTTTTCCTTTTCGTGCATGCCCGTGGGAATACCACGACCATTATCACTTACCGTTATGGAATTGTCAGCGTTGATCGCAACGAAGATCTCATCGCAATAGCCTGCTACGGCTTCATCGATAGAGTTATCGACAACCTCCCACACGAGGTGATGGAGCCCTTTTACGCTCACATCTCCGATGTACATGGCGGGCCTTTTCCGGACCGCCTCAAGGCCTTCGAGGACCTGTATATTATTTGCTGAATAATCGTTGCCTTTACCTGCTTTTTCTGATGACATATTAGAGTGCTTGCAAACCGTCAAAAATAAGGTTTTTCGCCTCATTTACAGCGATTTCTGAATAAATAAATGACTTATTTTTGATAATCACCGGCGAAAGTTTTTTGCCTCGTCAACGCCCCTAGGAAATCAATAACTAAAGTTTTAGTTTTAAGATATGAGGCACGGTTTTCTGGTCATTCTGGGGATATGTTTTTCTCTCCAAATCACAGCACAAGAGAAACAGTTTTCCGGCTCGTTTGCTCCTGTATTTAAATACAAGTCAGACTCGATTGAATATGCAAGACTGGATCCGGAGCATCGCCAGAATTTTCTGACAGGCAAGAAGTACAGGATGCGAATGATTGTGCGACAGAACAGGGACTTTACTCCTTACCAGGAGCTATCGCACATCACGAATAAAGACTCGATAACGAAGATCTCGATCGCTGGAAACAATGATCGAGAGCTCCCGCCAGGCCTGTCGGAATATAAAAACCTCGAATCGCTGGAGCTGATCAACTTCAGGCTAAGGAAGTTACCAAAGGACATCGCGGTAAAAAGGCTGATACTGTATGTCAACGGTCCTGCGAGGCGGTTGAGATTACCGAATAACTCAACGATCAGGCAACTGGTTATCCGTGGTGATGAAAAGAACAAGTTACCGAGGAGATATGATCGGTTGAAGAGCCTGGAGAGTCTTCAATTGTCATGGAATCAAATGAAGAAGTTCCCGAATGTGAAAGGGTGCGACAGCCTGAAGACGTTGGATCTGAATAACAATGACATTCAAAGGATCAGTCAGGCCGTGGCAGGGCTAAAGCGCCTGGAAAATCTTTCACTTTACAATAATGATCTGAAAGAGATCCCGCCCTTTTTATACACGATGCAATCACTTCGCATCATAGACTTCTATTACAATCATCTCACGAATGTCTCACCGGCTATTGCGAAGCTGAAGAATCTGGAGATCATCTATTTGGCGAATAACGAGTTAAGGGAATTGCCCGATGAGATCGGGGAGTTAAAAAATCTTTGGGCATTGTATGTTCATCATAATCTGCTGACGTCACTCCCATCGTCGGTAAGAAATATGGCATCGCTTTCAATATTGCGCGTAAACAACAATAATTTGACGCAATGGCCGGAGGGAGTTACGGCCCTGAAGGGTTTAACAAATTTCGATTGTTCGTTCAACTTGCTGCAAACACTTCCTGTTAACGAGTTGGATTACCCCAACATGAAACTTATCGCCCTTAGCGGAAATCCCTGGGATCCAAAAGTCAAGCTCGATTTGCAGGCATGGGCAAACAAGCAGCAGGACAAAGACGTGGTAATTATTCTTGAGGGAATAATGGGCGGCAAATAGTTACTTCTCGTTCTCTAAAGCTTCCTTCGCTTTCAAAAGATCTTTCCTTTGTGCTTCGGTCACTTTAGGATAATGCATATCCAGGTCTTTCAATGTGTCGAGAATAACGTTGGCAACAGCTAAGCGTGCGTACCATTTATCGTCTGCGGGGATCACGTACCACGGAGCATCTTTCAGAGAAGTTTTCCCGAGCACGTCCTCGTATGCATCCTGGTATTCTTTCCAGAAGCCTCTTTCTTTGAGGTCGCTCGACGAGAACTTCCAGTTCTTTGAAGGATCTTCGATCCGTTCGAGAAATCTTTTCTTCTGTTCTTTTTTCGAAACATGAAGGAAAAATTTGATGATCACCATTCCGTTCGAAGCAAGAGTTTTTTCAAAACGACGGATCTGCTGAAATCTTTCCTCCCAGAATTCATCATCGATGTCTTTAACGGTCTCGATACCGGGGAGCAGTTCGCCAAGAATGTATTCGGGATGGACACGTGTGATGAGGACGTTCTCGTAGTGCGAGCGATTGTGAATAGCGATCTCACCGTGGGCGGGAAGGGCGATCATATGACGCCACAGATATTGATGATCAAGTTCGGCACTGCTGGGATGTTTGAAGCTCACGACCTTCACACCCTGTGGATTGAACCCTGACATCACGTGCTTGATGGCTCCGTCTTTTCCGGCTGCGTCCATCGCCTGGAAAATGATAAGGACGCTGTGCCGATTGTGGGCGTACAGCATATCCTGGATCTTTGCCAGAGCCTTTCGGCTTTCGTCGAGGAGCTCGGCGGCGTTATCTTTTTTAAGATCTTTTCCCTCGTAAGAGGTGGCGATATTCTTAAGCTTCACCTTGCTCCCCTCTTTGACAAGGAAATCTTTGGAGTTAATGGTCCTGGGCATGCTAGTATTGGTTTGTCCTTAGCATCACTAAGGTACAAGCTTCCACGACTTCAATGCCTTTTGACTCTGCCAATTTTTCGAACTCCGGATTTTCTGCGCCGGGGTTGAAGATGATCCTTTTGGGTTTAAGGCTCAGAAGATAATCGTACCAACCTTGCTGGCGGGGAGCGCCAATATACATGGTGATGGTGTCGACGTCTTTGATGGCGGGTTTATCTGCAATGTTTTGAATCGGTTCGCCAAGCACCTCGCCTTTCTTGATGCCTATGGGAACGAACTCATGCTTATACGCTTTCAGGTTTTGCGCAGCAAGAAACGCATAACGTGAATCGTTTGGCGTAGCGCCGATAATGACCGTCTTTTTCATAACCTTGTTCTTTCTACCTTATTTAACAACGAGATCGCCTTCGACGATGATCTCACTCTCTTCTTTAAGCTTATCCCATATCCTCATCTTGGCGTGATAAGTTTGTCCCGACTTCATAGGTTCCCCTACAGTGATCGTGCCACTGAGAACTGTAGCCTCGGACGGTGCGTAGCCGTTATCTTTTTTAAGGATGTCAGCGCCGTCGAGAACAACGTTTCCGTCTTTATCCGTTACACGCAGATCAAGGCCGGGAAATACACGACCTTCCTTTTCCTGGTAACCTTCGATACCATCGACCTCGATGTTGACAACCTGGCCCATCTCTACTTTATTCGTTTTGATCTCTGCGTCGTTCATTACCAGTCCGAAGGCGCCGACACGAAACCCATTGTAGGAAATAGAGAATCCTGTGTCGAATTTCTTTTCAGTTCCTTTGCTGAAGTTGCAGGATGTAATTACGATCAGTAAAACGAGTGGGGAGATCAGGCTTTTCATAATGATTGGGTTAAGAGTTTCTAGTTTCTAGTTTCGAGTTTAGTGTTTGTAGATGTATTTAGTTGCAACAGCTTCGGCGCAACGTTCACCATCCATAGCAGCCGACACAATGCCGCCTGCAAATCCTGCGCCTTCTCCGCACGGAAACAACCGCGCGATCTGTGGATGCTCTAATGTATCGTCGTTCCTTGGAATACGCACCGGTGACGATGTACGGCTTTCGACACCAAGTATTTGAGCTTCGTTTGTCAGGTATCCCTTCATCTTACTACCGAAACTTATAAGCCCTTGCCTGAGGCTTTCGGTAATAAAACCCGGAAGTACCTCGCTTAGTTCTGAAGACACTACCCCTGGCTGGTAGGAAGTGTCCGGTAAGCTTGATGATATCTTCTTTTGTGTGAAATCTATAATTCTCTGGGCGGGCGCCTGCTGTGTGCCTCCGGCTATCTCACAGGCCTTTTTTTCTATGTCGGCCTGGAAATATATGCCTGCCAGTGGCCCATATTTCGCGTATGCTTTGAAATCGTCGGGCTCAACAGCCACCACGATGCCCGAGTTGGCATATTTTGAATCGCGACGCGACGGACTCATGCCATTGACAACAACTTCGCCGGGCGATGTTGCTGCGGGGACGATAAACCCGCCGGGACACATACAGAATGAAAATACTCCCCGTTCGCGACCACCTACTTTAGCCTGGTGTACCAAAGCATAAGAAGAGGCTGGAAGGTAAGGACCACGGTCGACAGCGCAATGATATTGTATCCTGTCGATAAGGTCCTGGTGATGTTCAATGCGAACGCCCAATGCGAAAGCTTTCGATTCCACCAGGATCTTTTTTTCATGGAGGATATGAAAGATGTCGCGGGCCGAATGACCCGTGGCAAGAATAACGGATATTCCCCGCAACGTTGTGTTGTCGTGAAGTTTCACACCACGGCATTCATTGCCTTCGACAATGAAGTCGGTTACTTTGGAATCGAAACGAACAATACCTCCTGCTGCGATGATCTGTTCGCGTAAAGCCGACACCAGCTTCGGAAGATTATTGGTCCCGATGTGCGGATGCGCATCGAAAAGGATCTCATCGGTTGCACCATGAGCGACCATGACCTGGAGGATACGCAAAACGTTGCCACGTTTCTTTGAACGGGTGTAGAGTTTGCCATCGGAATATGTTCCTGCGCCGCCTTCGCCAAAGCAATAGTTTGACTCCGGGTTTACGATATTCTCTTTGTTGATCGCAGCGAGGTCTCTCCTCCTCGACCGGACATCTTTACCACGCTCCAACACAATGGGTCTTAAACCGAGTTCTATCAGCCGCAGCGCAGCAAACAAGCCAGCGGGACCAGAGCCTACAACAATAACTTCAGCGTTCTTCGAGACATCGGGATAATTGAATGAAGGAAGATCGGGATTGAATGGTTTCCGGATAGCTTCCACCTGCATGTGAACGACAACGTGACGGCTTCGGGCGTCGATGGATCGCTTGACGGGACGAATATACCAGTCGGCTTCGGGAGATTTAATTTTTGATTGAGAGAAAAAGATCCCGTGAATGCTTCTTCGGGAGAAAGAGTTAGGTCGATGATCTTTGACATAAGGTGAAAGGTGTTAGTCCTTTAAACCGATGCAAAAGTACGAAGCTGGACGCAAAGGATACGCGGAGAGGCAGAGGAACGCAAAGAATATGTCGCGTATCCTCCGCTGCCTTAGCGTATCCACTGCGTACAGCATTAGCGGCGGCTGAATGAGAACGCAAAGCCTATGTTCAGTCCAAAGCGGAAGGTTTGCGACAGGTGACTTTGATTTATATTTCCAAACACTCCTTCGAACATAGGATCGGCCACTTCAAATTTCTTATAGCCAATCGCATATCCCGCGTAAGCGTCTATCGTGACGCCGTCGCCATCGCGGCGCTGCATAAGCCGGGCGCCTGCAAGAACCCCGTATTCGGCACGTTGCTCTGTAGCCGTAACAGTTATCACATTGCCGCTGGACCGGAAGTCGATGTTTGTAAAATACCCGAGGTTCGTAAAACGCAATTCGTGCCCGAAGTACCACATACCGAAGTCCATCGGGTTATAGAATTTTTCACGCAACGCTATCGCATATCCGCGGTTGAAGATCTTATTCTGCGCAACATCAGCATCGCGGGTGAAAAAAGGATCGCGAATGCCATCGAAAGCAAACTCGTGACCCAGGCGTTCCTGGTTATAAAATTCGATACCGAACGGCATCGTTCCGATAAACGCCATGACCGGGTTCCCTTCGATGATCACACCATGATACTCGGGAAACTTCGGCTTGAAATAATTGAAACCTCTCCGGACGTTCTTTGTCGCCGCGGCTTTAGTTACGGTCGGCGTTTTGCTTTTTGTGATCAGTGCATTGATCTCGTTCACCAACGCCTTATTCTCATAGATGGGTTTGTAATAGCCCGACAGGCTTCCATCCTGCTCGTATAGCTCCCACGTTCCCACGCGAAGCTCGTTCTCGATGGTTCCCTTGGTCTGCAACGTACCGTCGGGATAGTATCCGTAATAGATACCTTTTCCTTTATCGAAAGTACACTGTCCTTCGAGCTTACCGTCGTTGAAATAATATTCCCACTTACCCTGGTTCTGACCATCGACGATGGTTCCTTTGACTTTCAGTTTGCCGTCGGGATGATATTCGCGATACTGGCCACTCCCATCTTTGTAGGTGATCTCACTCTTAACAGAACCGTTGTTGTTGAACGAAGCCCAGTAGCCGTCTTTCTTTCCGCCGACAAACTCGCCCGTGCTGCTGGTGGTTCCGTCTTCGAAGAAATAATTCCACTTACCTACCGGTTCATCATTTTCGAAATAACCGGATGCAGATATCTTTCCTGAAGGGTATTTGTATTCCCATTTGCCGTTCTTCTTTCCATTTGTATAATCACCCTCACTCTGAAGCGTGCCATCTTCGGCGAAGAACCGCCATCGTCCGACATTCCTCACTCCCGATCTGGGTCCTTCCGCCAGCACTTTTCCTGAATGATAATATTCGGTATAACGGCCATGATCGTCGGTGTATTCGATCTCGCCGCGGACTACGCCGTCTTCAAAATATGTCTTCCACAATCCAGACCGTTCATTGTCGAGATACAGACCCGATTCTTTTAATTCACCGCTTTCATAATAGATCTTCCACTCTCCCTCTTTGCTCTTTCCATTGATGGTACCCTCCATGCTTTTGGTACCGTTCTCGTAGAAGTATTCCCATAGGCCGTAGTTCGAATTCTGCCGGAGGATGCCCCGCATTTTCATATGACCTGTCGAATAAAAGAACTCCCACACGCCCGTAGTTTCGTTGTTCATGAACTGGCCCTTCGACTCCATATTTCCGTTGACGAAATAAGAGATGTATCGGCCGTGAAGGATGTTGCGTACAGTATCTTTTACCTGGAAGATCTCTTTGAGGATCTTTTTGTCGGCGTCGTGGTAGGTGTAACGGGTGATGCCCTGCCCGCAAAGGCCAAGGGGTATTATCGAGGTAATAAGCAGGGCCAGGTAAAGGCGTCTCACAAACCGGCTGGTTTACCAGAACAAATCTACTCTTTTTTACGCTTTTCTCGCCTGATTTAACGCATTCATAACCGCTCCTTTGCCCCATTCCTCTTTCTCGGAATCCGACCAGATCTCGGGAAAGAAATGGATCTTCTGGAAGCGTGGCGGAAGGTACTTCTGCCAGTTGGTGCCGCCGGTAGCACGAACATCCTCCGGGGCTTTATGGAGGTAATGTCCTGCGGATTTCAGGTGAGCCAATGGCCACTCCACGTTCGCGAGGAGATCGAACTCGCGCAGCACTTTTATGGCGGGCTCAATGCCCCTGAATTTCTGAAGATAGACCTGGTAGAGATTGTTCTTCCGGTAGGCATTTACGGTCTCAACAAACTGTTTCATGTACTTCTCTTCGAACTGCACGAGGGTGAGTGTAGCCTTGCCGGATGACACCTCTGTTGAGCCCTTTCTCCAATAAACTTTTTTCAGAAGCGATTCAATGTCGGTTGGATCCAATTGTGGGTTCCGTTCGTCGGGGCTTACGAGATTGATGAGGTCGGTTGATGTAAATTCTATTAATCGATATTGCGCCGACTGAAATCCGCTGGCGGGAAGCAATGCCATGCGGAACTTGAGGAACTGTTCTTTCTCCATGCCTTCGAGCATTACCGAGAATGAAAGCTCAAGCTGGCGGAAATAGTTGATGACGCGCTCCATCCGGCGAATGAAGAAGTCGAGCGTAAGGTGTTCGTTGAAACAGATCTGTTCGATTTCCCACAAGATCAGGTTGAAATAGAGTTCCGTGATCTGGTGATATATGATGAATACTTTTTCGTCTTTGAATTGTGTCCGGGGATTCTGAAGACTGAGTAAAGTATCGAGATGGATGTATTCCCAATAGTTGGTATAATCAGAATAAAGCAGGCCGTCGAGGTAAGAATTAAGATCCTGGCCCATTGACGCATATTTCTTCTGCAATTTCTCCAGAAGTTCGATCAAAGACGGATCTAAGGGCTTGTTTTCCATTTTGTGTAAATTTGGAATCTTAATTTAGAATAACCAAAGCTTGAAAAAAGATACCTACGAACACCCGGACTTTTATGCTATAGACAGCCTTCTGACTGAAGAGCATAAATTGATAAGAAGTTCCATTCGCGACTTCGTTAAGAAAGAGATCAGTCCCTATATAGAAGATTGGGCGCAACGAGCTCATTTTCCTTATGAGATCGTGAAGAAGTTTGGTGATATCGGTGCGTTCGGTCCGACTATCCCACAACAATATGGTGGCGGGGGTCTCGACTATATCTCTTATGGCATTTTGATGCAGGAGATCGAGCGGGGCGATTCGGGTATGCGATCAACTGCTTCCGTGCAGGGATCTCTTGTGATGTATCCTATCTACAAATTCGGCAGCGAGGAGCAGCGCAAGAAATACCTTCCTAAACTTGCATCAGGCGAGTGGCTTGGATGCTTTGGATTAACGGAACCAGATCATGGCTCGAATCCGAGTGGAATGGTCACCAACTTCAAAGATGCCGGCGATCATTATGTTCTCAATGGCGCGAAGATGTGGATCTCGAATTCACCCAAAGCCGACGTCGCTGTTGTGTGGGCAAAGAATGAAGAGGGCCGCATTCACGGATTGATCGTCGAGCGTGGAATGGAAGGTTTCACCACGCCTGAAACGCATGGTAAGTGGAGCTTGCGCGCAAGTACAACGGGCGAGCTTGTCTTTGATAATGTAAAGGTGCCGAAGGCTAATCTTCTTCCCGGCAAGAGCGGTTTGGGTGCGCCGTTGATGTGCCTCGATTCTGCGCGTTATGGAATTGCGTGGGGAGCTATCGGCGCTGCGATGGACTGTTATGAATCAGCAAGGCGGTATGCTGCTGAAAGAATCCAGTTTGGCAAGCCCATCGCTTCATTCCAGTTAGTTCAGAAGAAGCTTGCAGAGATGTTGACGGAGATCACGAAAGCGCAGTTGCTCAACTGGCGTCTGGGTGTGTTGATGAATGAAGGTAAGGGAACGACACAGCAGATCTCGATGGCAAAAAGAAATAATGTGGCGGTGGCATTGGAGATAGCTCGTGAAGCGAGACAGATACATGGCGGTATGGGTATTACAGGCGAATACCCGATCATGCGACATATGATGAATCTCGAGTCGGTAGTGACATACGAAGGAACGCACGATATTCACTTGCTGATATTGGGTAATCACATCACGGGCATTCCTGCATTTGTTTGATGAAGGTTCTCACAGTTATCGGCGCCCGTCCCCAGTTTATTAAGGCCGCTGCCGTTTCGCGCGCACTGAAAAAAGCAGGCATCACCGAAGTCATCGTTCATACCGGCCAGCACTACGATCATAACATGAGCGAAGTGTTCTTCAGCGAGATGGAGATACCGAAACCCGACTATAATCTAGCGATCAACGACCTCGGCCATGGGGCCATGACCGGCAGAATGCTCGAAAAGATCGAAGCCGTTCTCATCGATGAAAAACCTGACTACGTTGTCGTTTACGGCGACACCAATTCGACGCTCGCCGGGGCCCTGGCCGCAGTAAAGCTTCACACGAAAGTAGCGCACGTGGAAGCCGGCCTACGCAGCTTCGACATGAAGATGCCTGAAGAAGTAAACCGCATTCTTACGGACAGGATCAGCAATATCCTCTTCTGTCCCACGCAGGCTGCTATCGACAATCTTCATAAAGAAGGTTTCAAAGAATTCGATGCAGACATAGTGAACGTGGGCGACGTAATGCTTGACACATTACTTTATTATAAATCGAAGGCCGCAGAAAAGTCGAGGATCGTCAGCGACCTGGGCCTTAACGGCAAAGATTTCGTGCTCGTCACTATACATCGGGCGGAGAACACCAACGATCCGAAAAGATTGACAGCAATCTGCGATGCAATAAGCGAGATCAATAAAAAATTGCCCGTTATTCTTCCATTGCATCCACGGACAAGAAATTACCTGGGCACCAACAACATTAAGCTTGACGCAACGATAACAGAGCCGCTCGGATACTTCGACATGCTGTCGGTACTCTCATCGTGTAAAATGGTTCTTACCGACAGCGGGGGACTCCAAAAAGAAAGTTATTTCTGCGGGAAGTTCTGTGTTACGTTAAGAGATCAAACCGAGTGGGTCGAGCTTGTGAATGTGGGAGCTAACGTGATAGCTGGCGCCGACAAAGACAGGATTGTTAAAGAAGTCTTTAAGAATCTCAATAGGAAGATATCCTTCGATAAAAGTCTCTATGGGGATGGTAACGCGTCGGAAGCGATAGCCCGTTACTTGATGTCGGCCTGAAGCATTACGCGTTGAACCGGGTGCACAGGATCGTTTGAATAAAACGTTACCGCTTTATGTTGCGCACCATGCTTGCCTTCCGACTTCCATGAGAGAGTAACTTTGATCTCCTGGCCGGTTTTCGCTTTTTCTTTGTCGGCTTTCACCGTAATGCAAGGGCAATTCGGTTGAATATACCGGATATCGAGTTCCTTCTTCCCTGTGTTACGGATCCTGATCGTTTTCTCGAGCGTTGAGCCCATATTGAAACTTCCGAAGTCGATGTTCTGAGTTTCAATCGCCATCACGGGAACCTTGTCTGCATCTTCAGATGATACGGGCAGGAAAAATTCTTCTACCGTCGCGAACACAGGATAATTCTTGCGGGGCATTGCCTCGTCGTTCGTAACCAGCTCGATCTTGTCGGTAAGAAAACCATACTGGTTTCGCAGCATTGCATTGTAAGTGATCTTCATCACGACACGTTGCTTCGAAACGATCGAATCGGGCAATTCGACCTTCAGGTATTTCGGAGCCTTAATAGAATCTATCTTTATTGTTTTTGAGCTGGCATTATACAACGGCATCTCCTGCACTGCGGCGGGCCTGTTAATAAAGATCTTCCCGAAGTTGATCTCTCGTGTGCGACTTGTGATCGACCCGTTCTCAACGCGATAGCGCGTTACGTCGTTCTCGATAGCCTCGTTGGTAACGGTACCTTTGATCGTTAAGACTATAGGCGGGCCGTTGAGGTTTGTGTTCACGGTAAGTGTTTTATTAAAAAAACCGGGGCGACCTTTCGGATCGAAGCTCGCCTTGATCGATCCTTTACCGCCGTGTGGAATGGTCTCTTTGGTCCATCCCGGAGTAGTACAACCGCACGACGCCGATACTGAAACAATATTGATCGGGCGGTTGCTGTTGTTGGTGAAAGTGAATTCGTAGACGGCATTTCCGGCCTTCTCGTCGATTGTTCCGAAGTCGTGGGTGGTCTCGTTAAAAATCAGTTGTTTTGCCTGTTGTCCGTAGGAAAAGGTGGCGGCCAATACGATCAAAAAAATAAAATTCTTCATAAGATATGTCGCAAAATTAATCGTATTTCGCCTGTTTCTTCACAAATCTATGGCCAGAATTCTTACCGGAATCCAGAGCAGCGGACGACCACATTTGGGCAACCTGTTGGGTGCGATCATTCCCGCTATCGAACTTTCACGCAAGCCCGGCAACGAATCTTTTTTCTTCATTGCCGACCTGCATTCCATGACATCCATAAAAGATGCACAACTCAGGGTAGATAACGTAAGAGCTGTGGCTGCAGCATGGCTTGCCTTCGGATTTGATGTGGATAAGAATTTCTTCTATCGTCAGAGCAGGATACCCGAGGTAACGGAACTTACCTGGTATCTCACGTGTATGACGCCATACCCGATGCTTGCTAACGCGACATCTTTCAAAGATAAATCGGCCAACCTCTCTGACGTTAACGCCGGCATCTTCGAATACCCTGTTCTTATGGCCGCAGACATCCTGATGTACGATGCCGATTTCGTTCCCGTCGGAAAAGATCAGCGCCAGCATTTGGAGATAGCCCGTGACATCGCATCGTCATTCAACCGCACCTACGGCGAAACTTTCATTGTGCCCGAAGCCAGGATCTCCGAAGAAGTGATGACTATTCCGGGTACCGATGGACGTAAGATGAGTAAGTCCTATAACAACATCATCGATATCTTCCTGCCGGAAAAGGAATTGAAGAAACAGGTGATGTCGATCGTGACAGACTCCACTCCAATGGAAGAACCGAAAGACCCGTCGAACGATAACGTGTATTCGATCTATAAAATTGTTGCTACCGAAGAACAAAGTAAAGCGTTAGCGGATAAGTACCGTGGCGGAAATTTTGGTTACGGTCACGCAAAAACTGAATTGCTCAATCTCCTCCTCACTAAATATGCGAAGGAGCGGGAGCTGTTCAATTACTATATGACCAATACCGAAGAGCTCGACCGGAAGTTAAAGGTGGGCGAAGAGAAGGCCAGATCCATGGCTCTCGCCAAACTCGCTGAGGTGAGGAAGAAGACGGGGTACGCGTAATCAAATTAATTTGAGATTTGAAATTTGAGATCATTAAAGCTTCGGGGGTATCGTTATCCCCAGCCATCATTAAATCTCAAATCTCAGATCTCAAATTTCAGATCTCAAATCATTTCGCAGTCCAGAGAACTTTCTGTTTCTCCTTCCCTCCGTTGAGGATAATACGTGGCGGGTTCGGGAGAATAACAAGCTTCGTATTCTTGCTTGGCTGCCCGTCGATCTCGACGAAAACACCTTCAGTTTCTGCTACCGAATATTCGTTCTTGTCAGATACTGTATAAGTCTTTGCGAGGTATGCAATCGGATATAAGACATCCGTATCAGGCGCATATTTGTCGTGTACTTCCTGCAAAACGCTTTCAAGATAATCACCATAGTTATCCTGTAGATTATCTTCCAGGTCGTGAAGCTGCTCCTCCAGGTCGTCGTATTTAGGATTGTTGTAGTCGATCTTCGCAAGCTCCATTCTTCTCTTAACGATTTCCTGTAGTGCCTTATCGAGTGCTTTGATGTCCATAGAAGTACTGTATTTGAGGATGTAAGATTATAGAAATGTCGCGGATTTTGAAAGTGGCTAACAAGTGGTAGGGAGAATTTTTTTAGTATAACTTTGTGTCGATTTAAAACCACTTTTTATGAGCCAGGACTTCCTTCCTATCAATGGCACCGACTATATCGAGTTTTATGTTGGCAATGCAAAGCAGACTTCACTGTACTACCAGCATTGTTTCGGATTCGAGCTGGTTGCCTATGCCGGACCCGAGACCGGCGTCAAAGACAGAGTTTCATATGTCCTGAAGCAGAACAAGATCAGGTTTGTGCTTACCACGTCGTTGCAGCCGGGAACTCCCGTCGCCGACCACGTTTATAAACATGGCGATGGTGTCAAGGTACTCGCCCTGTGGGTAGATGATGCAAATCAGTCGTTTATTGAGACAACGAAGCGGGGTGCGGAAGTTGCCGCAAAACCACAGACTTTCAAAGATGAGAATGGCGAAGTTGTGATGGCATCAATAAAGACTTACGGTGAAACGGTCCACACGTTTGTCGAGAGAAAAAATTATAAGGGTATTTTCCTGCCAGGATATCAACCTGTGAAGAGTACGTTTAAACCAACCCCTATCGGCTTACTCCATGTAGATCATTGCGTCGGTAATGTGGAGCTGGGCAAGATGAACGACTGGGTGAAGTTCTACGAAGATGTAATGGGCTTTAAGCTATTGATCACGTTCGACGACAGCGATATTTCTACAGAGTATAGCGCGTTGATGTCCAAGGTGGTTTCCAATGGCAATGGTTATATCAAGTTTCCGATCAATGAACCCGCCGAAGGAAAGAAGAAATCACAGATCGATGAGTATCTCGATTTTTATAAAGGTCCCGGTGTACAACACATTGCAATAGCAACAGAAGATATACTTCATACGGTTGAAGAGCTTCGCAGGCGCGGTGTTGAATTCCTTCGTGTTCCCGACACATATTATGAAGATGTTCCAGAGCGCGTCGGAAAAATCAACGAAGACCTTCAGGCGCTGAAGAAGCAGAACATTCTCATCGACCGCGACGAAGAAGGATACCTGTTACAGATCTTCACGAAGCCGATCCAGGACAGGCCAACCGTGTTCTTCGAGATCATAGAACGCAACGGCGCCAAGTCGTTCGGCAAAGGAAATTTCAAGGCTTTGTTCGAATCTATCGAAAGAGAACAGGCACTTCGTGGAAACTTATAGAACAGTTGTGGAATTGCTGTGGTAACTGAACCACAGCAATTATTTCTTCCCGTTATCTCTAACTAAGCGGCTCTTTTCTATTTACTTTTACCCGGTTTAAAATTAAATAGAGGATGGAATCTTTACACGAAATCTCAAAGAAGAAAGCCAACGACTGGCTTAACAGCAACATAGACGATGCAACGAAGAATGAGATCAGGACCATGCTCAGCAATCCAGATCCAAAACTTCTTATCGATAGCTTTTATAAAAACCTGGAGTTCGGAACGGGTGGACTGCGCGGCGTAATGGGTGCCGGCTCCAACTGTATGAATATCTATACAGTGGGGATTGCAACGCAAGGTCTTGCCAACTACCTGAAGAAGTCCTTTAGTGGAAAAGAAATAAAAGTTGTTGTTGGGCACGATAGTCGTAACAATAGCCGCAAGTTTGCCGAAGTTGTTGCCGATATTTTTTCAGCAAACGGAATTACAGCTTACCTGTTTCCTGCGCTCCGCCCTACCCCACTCATCTCATTTGCGATTCGCTACCTGAAAGCACAGTCGGGTGTTATTATTACAGCTTCGCATAACCCGAAGGAGTACAACGGATACAAAGCATACTGGGAAGACGGTGCGCAGCTCGTACCGCCACACGATAAGAATGTGATCACTGAAGTGAATCAGATCACCTCATTCGACCAGGTGAAATTCAAAGGCGATAAATCGAAGATCATTACAGTTCCTGCGGAAGTCGAGAATGCCTATTACGAAGAAGTGAAGCAGCGCATTCCACGCGAAGACGCGATCAGCAAAGAAAAAGATATTCCTCTCGTCTATTCGAGCTTACACGGTGCAGGTATCACCATGGTGCCCGAATGTTTGAAACGCTTGGGCTTCAACAATGTGATCATTGTAAAAGAACAGGAGGAACCGAATGGCGACTTCCCTACCGTACAATCTCCCAATCCTGAAGAACGATCTGCCATGGAAATGGCCCTCGCGAAAGCGAAAGCCGTTAACGCAGAGCTCGTGATGGCTACCGATCCCGACACCGACCGTGTTGGCTTCGGTATCAAAGATGAAAAAGGCGAATTCTATCTATTGAACGGCAATCAGGCTTTCGCGCTGATGATGTACTTCATTATGAAGAACTTCAAAGACAAGAAAGACGCCTACGTGGCTAAAACCATTGTGACAACAGAGCTCGTCGATACGATGGCGGAACAGCTCGGCGTCGAGTGTTACAATACCCTTACCGGTTTCAAATACATTGCCGAGCTTATGACAAAGCTCGAAGGCAAAAAGAAATTTATCGCCGCCGGCGAAGAGAGCTACGGTTATATGGTCGGCGATTTCGTTAGAGATAAAGATGCAGTCTCAGCGTGCGCATTTTTCGCAGCCATGGCCGCCGTAGCAAAGGCCGATGGATTTACGTTGCATCAAATGCTGATCAACATGTACCACGAGTTCGCATTTTACAAAGAAGATCTCGTCAATCTCGTACGAAAAGGCGCCGAAGGTGAACAGCAGATCAAAGACATGATGGAGAAATTCCGTAAGGAGCCTCCACTGACAATCGCCGGCGACAAGATCATTCGTGTGCTCGACTATAAAACCGGTATCGAAAAGAACCTGTTACAGGGGACCGAAACGAAGCTCACTCTTCCTAAATCTGATGTGTTGCAATTCTATACGTGGGAGAATTCAAAGATCTCGGTACGTCCTTCCGGAACAGAGCCCAAGATCAAATTCTATATTAGCGTCAACACGAAACTGAATAAGAAGGAAAATTACCACGCTGTCGACAAGCAACTCGGTGCAAAGATTAAAGCGATCGAAGCGGAGCTTATTAAATAGTTCCTGGTTTCGAGTTTCTACTCAGGATACAGGTTGATCTGAAATCGTTAAATTTGCGGTCTTGTTATGAAAAAGGTCGCGTTTTACACCTTAGGCTGCAAACTAAACTACTCGGAGACTTCCACCATTTCGCGGAACTTCGAAGAAAAGGGCTACCAAAAGGTAGAATTCAACGAAACGCCCGACATTTTCATCATCAACACCTGCTCGGTCACTGAGAATGCCGACAAGAAGTGCCGTAAGGTTGTTCGCGAGGCCCGCGCCATCTCACCCAACGCCTATGTTGCTATTATCGGGTGCTACGCGCAGCTGAAACCCAAAGAGATCTCGGAGATCCCCGGCGTTGACGCAGTTCTCGGCGCAGCCGAAAAATTCCGACTCCTCGAATTGCTTGATGGCTTCGTGAGACCCGCGCAGCCCGTTATGCTTGCCTCGGATATCGACACTGTTAACACATTCAATACTTCCTATTCGATGCACGACCGCACCCGCACATTCCTTAAAGTGCAGGACGGTTGTGACTACTCCTGTTCTTTTTGCACAATACCACTCGCGCGCGGCGGAAGTCGCAGCGATACCGTCGAAAACATTGTTGCAGCAGCAAAGTCGATCGCTACCCAAGGTGTGAAAGAGATCGTGCTTACGGGCGTGAATACGGGCGACTTCGGTTTACGCGACGGAGTTCGTCACGAGCGTTTCATCGATCTTATCAAAGCCCTCGATGAGGTCGAAGGCATCGAACGTTTCAGGATATCGTCTATCGAACCAAATCTTCTCACGGATGAGATCATAGAGTTCGTTGCGAAATCCAAAAGATTCGTTCGCCATTTTCATATTCCACTTCAGTCAGGCTCGAATACGATCCTCAAGCTGATGCGCAGAAGATATCAGCGCGAGCTTTATGTGAGTCGTGTCGAAAAGATCAAACAGGTAATGCCGGATTGCTGTATCGGCGTTGACGTGATCGTCGGATTTCCCGGTGAAACTGATGAACATTTCCTGGAGACTTACCATTTCCTGAACGAGCTGAATATCTCTTACCTCCACGTATTCACGTACTCCGAGCGCCAAAACACGCTGGCGGCAGAAATGGATGGTGTTGTTCCCGCGAATGTCCGCGCAGACAGGTCAAAACAACTTCACAGCCTGTCAGACAAGAAAAGAAGAGCTTTTTACGAAGAGAATATCGGCAAAGAAGCGACCGTGCTTTTCGAAAATGATATCGAAAACGGAATGATGTTCGGCTTCTCCGGGAACTATGTGAAGGTGACGGCTAAATATGACCCCCTTCTTGTGAATGAATTAAAGGTGGTTCGCATCACCGGTCTCGATAAGAATGGATGCGCGGAAGTTGAAGAAGCCAGCAAAGAAGTGCTGGCGCATTGAAGTTTTACTTTAAGTAAAAGTTTTTCTCATTTTTTATCATAAGTCTTACACGAATTCGTTTCGGCAAGCCTACATAAAATCCGTCCGGCAGGGGTTACCGACTTTTGAGTCATCAATAACAAAGAACTCTCCCTGATGAAAACGATCCTGTCTATTGTTGTGGCTGCTATTATTTTGACCAGCTGTGCTACTTACGAAGGATGCCCTAGTTACGGCAACACGAATAAAATCACGAAGCATGGCTATCGGGCACAGTCGAAGTATACGAAGAGGCATATCTAAGATCCGGAGCTAGACGATCTGTCCGTCTTTCATCTCCAGCTTCCGGTCGGCCATTCCTGCAAACTCCATGTTGTGAGTTACGATCACGAACGAGTGCTTGAATTCTCTCCTGAGTTCCAGGAACAAATGGTGCAGCTCCGAGGCATTCTTTGAGTCGAGGTTGCCGCTTGGCTCGTCTGCAAACACCAGCGCCGGTGAATTGATCAGTGCGCGTGCCACCGCGGTGCGTTGTTGCTCGCCACCCGATAGCTCCGATGGCTTATGATGAAGCCTGTCTTTCAAACCCAGTCTGCTGAGCAAACCCGTTGCTTTCTCCGTTAGTGTTTTGTTATCCTCTCCCGCGATCATACCGGGGATCATTACGTTCTCGAGCGTGGTGAACTCCGGGAGAAGGTTATGAAACTGGAAAACGAAACCGATATTCTGATTCCTGAAGTCGGCCAGCTCCTTTTGTGATTTCCCGAATACGTCTTTGCTGTTGATCTGGACCGTTCCCTGGTCGGGTGTGTCGAGTGTGCCGAGTAAATGGAGAAGGGTGCTCTTGCCGGCCCCGGAGGCGCCAATGATGGCAACTACTTCCCCCTCAGCGACTTCGAGGTTCACTCCCTTCAGTACCTGTAGTGCTCCGTACGACTTGTACAACCCGGTGGCTTTCAACATATATTTGATCCTTGAATTAAAGAACTAAAAAAACTAGCTTGCTTCCAAACTTAGACATCCCATGAACATTCACGAGTACCAGGCTAAAGAGATCTTAAGGAAATATGGCGTTGCCATCCAACGCGGCATTGTTGCCGACACTCCGGAAAAAGCACATGCTGCCGCTAAGGAGCTTGCTGCCGAAACCGGTACCAAATGGTTTGTCGTAAAGTCTCAGATCCACGCCGGTGGTCGCGGTAAGGGAAAGGTTAAGGAGACGGATTCTAACGGTGTTGTCCTCGCTAAAGGCCTCGACGAGGTGCTTCCAAAAGCCAAGGCAATCCTCGGCGGTACACTGGTTACTCACCAGACCGGTCCTGCAGGCAAAAAAGTAAATAAGGTGCTCATCGCGGAGGATGTTTATTATCCCGGCGAGTCACAGCCCAAAGAGTATTATATGAGTATCCTTCTCGACCGTGCCACCAGCAAACCGGTGATCATGGCATCGACCGAGGGTGGTATGAACATCGAGGAAGTAGCGGCGGCGACTCCCGAAAAGATTGTAAAAGAATGGATCGATCCTACTATCGGACTTCAGCCTTACCAGGCGCGTAAGATCGCTTTCGCCTTGGGTTGGGAAGGCAACGCTTTCAAAGAAGGCGTGAAGTTCATCAACGCATTGTTTACGGCTTACATGGCCATCGATGCATCGATGTTCGAGATCAATCCCGTTCTCAAAACATCAGACAACAAAGTGATTGCAGTTGATGGTAAAGTAAACCTCGATGACAATGCACTCTATCGTCATAAAGACCTCGAAGAGCTTCGTGATCTTTCTGAAGAAGATCCGCTCGAAGTGGAAGCTGGTGCATCCGGCCTCAACTATGTGAAGCTCGACGGTAACGTGGGCTGTATGGTCAACGGTGCGGGTCTTGCAATGGCGACCATGGACATCATTAAGCTCTCAGGTGGCGAGCCCGCCAACTTCCTGGACGTAGGTGGTGGTGCGAATGCCGAAACTGTAGAGGCTGGTTTCAGGATCATCCTGAAGGATCCTAACGTGAAGGCTATCCTGATCAATATCTTCGGCGGTATCGTTCGTTGCGACCGTGTTGCAAACGGTGTGGTGGAAGCGTATAAAAAAGTCGGAAACATTCCTGTTCCGATCATCGTGCGCCTCCAGGGCACTAATGCCGAGGAGGGCGCGAAGATCATCCAGGAATCAGGTCTTAAAGTATTCTCTGCGATTTTGCTGAAGGACGCTGCACAAAAGATAAAAGAGGTTTTAGGGTAAACAGTAAACGGTAAACAGTATTCAGTAAACAGTATTCAGTGTTTAGCGACCGGTTACCGGATACTGAACACTGAATACCGGACACGCGGGAATTTTTTTAGCAGAAAATAGTCTAACGAATACGCCCCTGCGCCCATAATCATTATACCTGAGCTTAAACCGAAGGTGAGGATGTCGAACTCGATGCCCTCACCTTTTTGATTTCTAAACCAGTCCATAAAGAAACCATACTGAGCGTGGTCGAGGACCATTGCGCCAAGCATGATCACGAACAGGCTTGCGGCCATAAGGCGCGTGAACAAGCCCAGTGCCAGCGCTACGGCGCCGAGGCTTTCGCCCAGGATCACTAAGAATCCTACGAGAACGGGAAGTCCCTGCGTGCCCGTGAAGTAGCCCATCGTACCTTCGAAGCCATAGCCTCCAAACCAGCCGAAAAGTTTTTGTGCGCCGTGCGCGAAAATGACGCTGCCCAATGCCAATCGCATAATGAGCAGTGAGATGTTGTGTTTTGTGTTAGTTTCCATGCGACAAAAGTCACCGGATCGGGTGAGTATCGCATTGATCTGGATCAAGATCAGACTTTCATCATCGAGCGACGGATGCGCGAGATCGTTTCGGGGGTTATGCCCAGGTAAGAAGCGATCTGGTGCTGTGGAATGCGCTGTTCGAGGGAAGGATATTTCTTGATGAACGCCAGGTACTGTTCTTCTGCGGTCTGGCTAATGGATGCAATAATGCGCTGCTGGTTGGCCACGAATGCGTTTTGCAAAAGGATCCTGAAGAAGCGATCGAATTTGGGAACCTGCAGATACAGCTCTTCGAGGTCCGATTTTTCTATCTGAAGAACCTCAGTGTCTTCAAGAGCATCTATGTTTTGATTGCCAGGAGTTTGCGTCAGGAAGCTATACAAATCGGACACCCACCAATCTTCTGTAGCGAACATCACCACGTGTTCGTACCCGGATTTGTCGATGGTGTAAGCACGGAGAAGTCCTTTAACGACGAAGGTTTCGTATTTGGCAACTTCGCCTGACTGAAGAAGAAATTGCCGTTTGCGGATGACGCGGTGTTTTAAAAGGGAGATAAAAAATTCGGCCTCGCGTTCTGTGAGGTTTATGTGCCTGGAAACATTTTCGAGGATCGTCTTCAAGAAAAGATCCTTTTATATTCTGTTTCGTCGAAGCCTAAAGTCACCACTTTACCCTGATCTTCGATCAATGGTCTTTTGATCACAGAAGTTTTTTCCGTCATCAGTTCTATGGCAGCCTTTTCATTTGTCACTTTCTTCTGAACGGCTTCATCGAGTTGTCTCCATGTGGTGCCGCGTTTGTTCACAAGGCTCTCCCATCCTACCTGGCTGCTCCATTCTTTGAGCTTCGAAGCGGTGATACCTTTGGCTTTATAGTCGTGGAATTCGAAATCAACATTACGTTTCCTTAGCCAATCGATTGCCGACTTGACTGTATTACAATTTTTGATTCCGTAGAGGGTCATCCGGAAAATTAATTTGTGGTATAATCTGATTTGAAATTTGAGATTTGAGATTTGAGATTAGTTCAGTGTCCCGTAGAATCCTGGACCAATTTCAAATTTCAAATCTCAAATTTCAAATCTCAAATTTCAAATCTGTCAATCCTAAAAGTTTTGCGTCAGCTCAAATGATTTCTTCATCCTGCTGATCAATCGTGACGATTCTGCAAAGTTAAGAGTTTGTGCGCCATCGCTGAAAGCTTCTTCCGGTTTCTCATGTGTTTCGTAGATGATCCCGTCGGCTCCGGCCATCACTGCGGCCAGCGCAACTGGTTCTATGAACTCACGGATACCGATGCCATGCGAAGGGTCGGCGATCACCGGAAGGTGCGTTTTATCTTTAAGTATCGGTATCGCATTCACGTCGAGGGTGTTACGACTCGCACGTTCGTACGTACGAATACCACGTTCACACAACATTAACTTTTCATTACCGGCGGCGAATACATATTCCGCAGAATAGAGAAGTTCCTCGATAGTTCCGGAAATACCGCGTTTGATCATCACAGGCTTATCCACTTTTCCCAGCTCGTCCAGAAGATTGAAGTTTTGTGTGTTCCTTGCACCCACCTGGAAAATATCCACGTACGGATACATGTCGGCAATCTGGCTCACCTGCATCACCTCGCTGATGATCTTGATGCCGGCTTGTTTCGCGAGTGAATGCCACATTTTCAGACCGTCGACGCCGAGACCGCGAAAGGCATAAGGTGAGCTGCGTGGTTTGAATACTCCACCACGCATGATCTTCACGTTGTTCTTTACGAGGTGATCGATCGTTGCTTTCACCTGCTCTTCCGTTTCAATGGAACACGGACCGGCCATGATCGCCAGGGAATCTTCACCAATCACGACGCCGTCGCCAAGGTCGACGAAGCTTCGTCCAACCTTCCATTTTCTCGAAACGAGTTTGTAGTCGTCCGATACCCAATGGATATCGGCGATGCCCTTCATGTGGCCGAGCTGGCGTGGATCTATTTCCGCTTTACCTATTCCTACGAGGCATGTACCGCGTTGGGTCCTGACTTCAGTAGATTTGAAGCCAAGCGATTTCATTTTGGCCGAGATCGAAGATTTATCATCGTCGACTATATTCTTATCCAGTTGAATGATCATGATCTCAATGATTTGATGAATGTGTTGATGTCTTTATCGAGATCTTTTGAATCTTTCAGGACATTAACGAAAGCACTGCCTACAATAGCGCCGGAGCCGTACCCGGATGCTTGCGAAAACGTTTCCCTGTTCGAGATACCGAAGCCGATCAAAAACGGATTCTTCAGTTTCATTTTCCTGAGCCTCTCGAAATATGAAAGTTGTTCGGGCGCGAATCCGGACTTTGCCCCCGTTGTTGCTGAAGCAGATACGGCATAGATGAAACTCTTCGACAGCCCATCGATCTTCCTGATCCGGTCGTCGGAAGTAGTTGGGGATATCAGGAAGGTGAGCAATAAACCTGCGTCTTCAAAAATTGCCCGATATTCTCTTTCATATTCAGGTACGGGCATATCAGGAAGGATCACTCCATCGACACCGGCTGCAACTGCGTCTTTCGCAAATTTCCCGATACCGTACTGCATCACAGGATTGAGATAACCCATGAGGATGACCGGTAACTTAACCGATTTCCTGATTTCCTTCACCTGATCAAGTATCAGCGCGAGCGTGATCCCATTCTCAAGTGCAATCTTGTTGCTTTGTTGAATCGTTGGTCCGTCGGCTACAGGATCCGAGAACGGGATGCCGATCTCGATGATATCAGCGCCTGCCTTCGCGAGACACGAAGCAACGATCGCTGTGTCGTCCAACTTCGGGAATCCCGCGGTATAGAATACCGACAGCAAAGGTTTTTTCGAATTATTAAAAAGAGTGTGAAGCCTGTTTTCCATGAAGTTCATAATTTTTTTCGCCGGCAAGAATGCTGACGGGAAGGATGTTTTGTTTCGGAGGCAGAGGGCACGTCGCGAACTCCGTAAATGCGCAGGGAGGATTTTCCGATTTGTTGAAATCGATAAATGCGTTGCCTAAAGAATCCGGTGCATCGGGATAAAGGAACCTTCCGGCACCATATGTTCCTTTGCCATTGGTTGAATCGCCAAAGACTATGAACAGCTGATCTTTTTTACCGGTAGCCGAAAGATGATATTCTTTTCCGTCTAACTGGAAAGTGAACTTGCCGGCGAGGGGTTGCGACATGGTCTGACCCAACACATTGGTGATTTCGATCGTCTCGCCATCCCTGGCAGCCTCGAACTTCGCGGGTATCTTCCACGAATATTCGACCGGATAACGATCGATCCCTTCGAAGTTCTTCACGTTGTCGCTTTCGAGATCGCGAAGGCGGATACCCAGCTTGTCTTCGCGTTTGATGATAAACCATTCAAGGGATCCGTGGTTCTGAAGTATCACGTTTGTTGAATCGGGGTGAAAGACAACGGATTCTTTCAGGTCGAAACCGGGCGCGGGCATCATCGTAACCTGCTGACCTTTCACCAGGAAATAACCTGCCTTTGGAGCGATCTTACCGGCAGGAAAAACGATGTCGTTAGCGGAATCACTTCCGAATGAATTCATTCCTTCGTTCAACCAAAAGAGGCCGGCAAGATTCAACCAACCATTGTGATCTTTAAGGTCGTTGATCCTGGTTGAAAACCACAATTGAACGTCTTTTTGGTGTGCTTCGATCTGTTCGGGTGTCGGTTTTGGTTTCGTTGAACAGCCGATAACCAACGTCAAACAACCAACAACCATTATCCAACTTCCAATGAGTATAGACTTTTTCATATCACATATCATTTGAATACTAGTATTTTCCCCATTTTATATACGTTTCCAGGTCTTTATCACCTCGTCCTGATACGTTCACGACAACGACATCGTCTTTATCGAGATCGAGCTGTTGCAATGCTGCCAGCGCGTGTGCAGATTCCACGGCAGGAATAATACCCTCCAGCTTAGCCAGCTCGATACCGGCAGCCATCGCTTCATCATCTGTCGCGCTTAAAAATTTCACACGCCCAACATCGAAGAGGTGCGCATGCATAGGACCGATACCGGGATAGTCCAGTCCAGCAGAAATAGAATATGGTTCTATGACCTGTCCATCTTCAGTCTGCATCAAATATGTTTTACTTCCGTGAAGCACGCCTGGTTTGCCGAGTGCGAGGGTTGCTGCTGATTCGCCGGAGTTAACACCCTTACCTGCAGCTTCCACGCCGATCAGGTTCACGTGCTCGCTATCAAGGAAATGATAGAAGGCGCCGGCAGCATTGCTACCTCCGCCAACGCATGCAATCACGTAGTCGGGAAATGGATTGCCTGTTGCCTCGGTAAGCTGCTTCTTCATCTCTTCACTGATCACGGACTGAAATCGCGCAACCATGTCTGGATACGGATGCGGTCCTACAACAGAGCCGATGATGTAGTGAGTGTCTGTTGGGTTGTTGATCCAATGGCGCATCGCCTCGTTTGTGGCGTCTTTCAACGTCATATTGCCACTTAATGCGGGGACTACTTTTGCACCGAGGATACGCATGCGTTCCACGTTTGGTCTCTGCCGTTCCATATCCACTTTTCCCATGTACACCACGCACTCCATGTTCATGAGGGCACATACTGTAGCGGTAGCAACGCCGTGTTGTCCTGCACCTGTTTCAGCAATGATCTTCTGCTTGCCCAAACGTCTTGCGAGGAGGATCTGCCCTATCGTGTTATTGATCTTGTGGGCGCCGGTATGACAAAGGTCTTCACGTTTCAGATAAACCTTCGCGTTGTATTTGTCCGACATCCTGCTTGCGTAAAACAACGGTGTTGGACGGCCGGCATAGTCCTTCAGTAAAGAAGTAAACTCCTTCCTGAAATCATCACTGTTGATGATTTCGAGATACCTGGTACGGAGCTCCTCAACGTTGGGGTAAAGCATTTCGGGGATGTACGCGCCGCCGAATTTTCCGTAATAACCTTCGTCGTTTACATTATACATGACATTACGTTTTTGATCTTTTCAATATTTTTTAATCCTGGAGAATCCTCAACGCCACTGTTCAGATCGACAGCGTACAGATTCATTCCGTTCAACAAATCTAAATTCATTAGATTCTGCGCATTCAATCCTCCACTCAAAAAGAATGGTTTCGACTGATCATATTCATTGAGCTTATTCCAATCGAAGGGATAAGCATTGCCGCCGTAGAATTTTCCCTTCGTGTCGAACAGGAAATAATCGACCACATCTTTGTAGGGGATTGTTTTTTCGAAATCAAAATCATCATCGATCGAGAATGCCTTGATCACCGTAAGTCCCCTCGATCTCAATTCAGAACACTGTGCCGGAGATTCGTCGCCATGAAGTTGAACAATGCCGACTCCTTTTTTCAGGATCACTTCAGTACTTTCGTTCACAAAAACTCCCACAGCGTTCTGCACTGGTGGGATCTTGAAATCCTTTCCCACATACCTGGGCGACTTCTCGTAAAAAATAAAACCCATATAGTCGGGATGTAGGGCTTCGACAGCCGTGATATTGGCTGCGTCTCTCATCCCGCATATCTTAAGCTTTATCATTTTATCTGTTTGATAAACTCCATGGCAGCCTCTTCGGGGCGTCCGTGTTTCATGAATGTCTCTCCTATCAAAAAACCTTCGTACCCCACGTCTTTAAGCCCGGCAATAACATCCGGATCCGACAATCCACTTTCGGAAACCATGACCTTGTCATCCGGGATGAGCGAAGCCAAACGTTTCGATACATCGATGCTTACTTCAAAAGTTTTGAGACTCCTGTTGTTCACCCCGATCAGGTCAGCATCTACGTTTAAAACACTTTTGAGCTCCGCCTCGTCGTGAACTTCCAGCAGTACCTCCAGTCCAAAAGAATGTGCGAAGTTCGCGAGCTTTTCCGCTGTCTTGGGATCGAGCGCAGCAGCGATCAAAAGGATCGCGTCGGCACCGATCGATTTCGCTTCGATGATCTGGTATTCGTCGATAGTAAAATCCTTCCGAAGTATTGGACAGAAATTGAACTTGCGCGCAGTCGTAAGATCATCATTTGTACCGCCAAAGAACTTTGTATCGGTAAGGATCGACAAAGCGGAGGCGCCAGCCTGCATGTAACCGATCGACGTCCGTTCGATGGAGACATTTTTATTCAATATCCCTTTCGAAGGAGACTTTCTTTTGATCTCTGCGATGACGCCTGACAGGTCAGGACGTTGAATGTATTTGCGGAGAGAAACAGTCGGCGAAGGAAAATAAATGCTCTTCTCCAGGAGTTTGGTCGGATAGAGGGATTTGCGCTCATCGACTTCTTTACGCTTATGTTCTATGATTTCATCGAGAATATTCATCGAATAAGTTTTTTAAATGCGTTTAATGCGTTCCCGGAAGCAAGCGTTTCTTTTGCCAATGCCACGCAGTTTTCCAAACCTTTACTTCTGTCTCCCGCATATAATGCCATCGCCGCATTTGCAATCACAACGGAGTTCTGCGCTTCTGTTCCTTTACCTTCCAGTATTGTCATAAAGATCCCTGCCGACTCTTCAACGGTTTGTCCACCTTTGATCTGCTCATACTTCAATTGTGGTAATCCAAGGTCTTTCGGAGTTGCCACTTTCTCCCCTTCGTTATAAAAATACTTGAAAGGTCCGGTCAACGAGATTTCGTCGTATCCTTCGAGAGAATGTAAGATCAAAAATTGTTTGTCGGTGTTCTGGTACAGGTAACCGTATTGTCGTGCCAGCTCCAGGCTGAATACTCCGACCAGCTGACGTTTTGGGAATGCCGGGTTTACCATCGGTCCGAGCATGTTAAAGAACGTTTTTACGCCGAGCTCTTTCCTGATCGGCCCCACATTTTTCATCGCCGGGTGAAACAACGGCGCGTGCATGAAACAGATATTTGCATCGTCGAGGTTTCGCTTCAAAGTGTCGATATCGTTCGTGAATTTGTAGCCGAAGTATTCGAGTATGTTGGAAGAGCCGCTTACCGAAGACACGCCATAATTCCCGTGCTTTGCAACGGGCTGTCCTGCGGCAGCAACCACAAAGCTGGACAGAGTTGAAATATTGAACGTGTTCTTTCCATCACCGCCGGTACCACAAACATCCATTACAGGTTGATCGAATTTTACGGGAATACAAAGCTCCAGCATAGCATCACGAAAGCCCTGCAGTTCGTCGATGGTTATGCTTCGCATCATATAAATGGTCATGAATGCGGTGGTCTGACTTTGATTATACTTTCCACTCGTAAGATCGACCAATACCTGGTGCGCAGTTTCCCGCGTCAATGAACGGTGATCTATAAGCTCATTTAATATCTGTTTCATTCGAAGCTATAAAATGTGAAATGTGAAATGTTCAATGATATTGTTTAATGGGTAATGTCCAGTGAATAATGTTTAATGTCTTATCCAGTTGGCAATCATTTTAGGTCCCTCTTTGGTCATAATCGACTCCGGGTGAAACTGCAGTCCTTTCACATCATATTCAACGTGTCTCAACCCCATGATCAATCCTTCGTTGTTACTTGCAGTAACTTTCAGCGACGGAGGGATCGTTCCCGGCTTCACAGCCCATGAATGATAGTGCGTAGCATCGAAGTTATTTTCGACACCATCGAAAAGATACTCACTCTTATCATCGATAGTGACCTTCGACGTCACACCGTGAAGCACTTTAGGGATATTGAATAGTTGAGCTCCGAACACCTCTCCTATTCCCTGGTGACCGAGACAAATACCGAGAATGCTTTTCGTTGCTCCGTATTTACGAACAACGTCTTTCATGATACCGGCTTCGTCGGGTATGCCAGGACCGGGCGACAGCATGATCTTATCGTATTGTCCGACGTCTTCGACAGATATCTTATCGTTGCGAAAAATATCAGGTGCATGACCGAGCTCACGAAGGATGTGAACAAGGTTATAGGTAAAAGAGTCGTAGTTATCGAGTACTAAGATTTTCATATTTTCTCTGCTAGTTCTATGGCCTTACGTAAAGCCGCTAATTTGTTGTTGACTTCCTGTAGCTCGCTCGCCGCTTCCGACTTCGCCACTACCCCCGCCCCGGCCTGGTATACCAGCCGGTTGTTCTGACTGAGGAACGTGCGGATCATGATAGCGTGGTTGAAGGTTCCGTCGAAGCCGATGAATCCAATGGCACCACCATAAAATCCGCGATTCACATTTTCATACTTCTCGATCAACGTCATCGCCATGTGTTTGGGCGCGCCCGATAAAGTGCCGGCAGGGAATGTATCGGCAGCCATATGAACGACTGAAGAGTCGCGATTCACGGTGCCTGTAACTTTTGAAACCATATGGATCACATGCGAATAAAACTGGATCTCTTTGAAGACTTCCACTTTTACATCGGAAGCGTTCCGGCTCATATCGTTCCTCGCCAGATCGACGAGCATTACGTGCTCCGCATTTTCCTTCTCATCGGCCATAAGCTTTGCTGCGAGAACTGCATCTTCGGAGTCATTTCCCGAACGACGAAATGTTCCTGCTATCGGGTAGATGTTGGCGTGGCCATTTTTTACCTGCAGTTGAGCTTCCGGTGAAGAACCTATCAACTTGTAATTGCCATAGTCGAAATAGAAAAGATATGGTGAGGGATTCACAGAACGGAGCGCGCGATAAACGTTGAACTCATCGCCACGAAAGCCACATTCGAATCGGCGCGACAGCACGATCTGGAAAACGTCGCCACGATAGCAATGTTCTTTGCCTTTGTCGATCACCTTCAGGAACTCGTCGTTCGTGAAATTCGATTTTTCCTCTTCCGATTTCTTGAAAGGATATGTTGCGAACCTGTTACTGAAGATGATTTGCTCCAGCTTAGGTAGTCCAATGCCTTCGGCTGGTCCGAAGTTATTTTCGAAGAGACTGAGCTCGTTAGAGAAATGGTCGACAACGATCACATAACGATAAAGCTTGTATACCATGTCGGGGATCTTGTCCTCGCGCTTCGAGATCTTCACATCTTCGAAAAAGCGAACCGTATCGTACGACATATACCCGAACAGCCCGTTGCTCACATATTTGCTCGATACTGTCACATCGGCTTCGAAGGATGTCCTGAAGTCGTCGAATTCACCGGCCAGGTTTGATATCCCGGAATTTGATTGCTTTCCGTCGGGATATGTCTTCTCGATCCTGTTGCCCTCAACAACGAATGACGCGAGCGGATCGCAGCAGATCATCGACAAGCTGTTCTCGTGCCCGTGGTAGTCGGAGCTTTCGAGAAGAATGCTTCCTGCAAATACGTCCCGGAGCTTCAGGTAGATGTTCACGGGCGTAAGTGTGTCGGCCAGCAGTTTCTTGTGGCGGGTCTGAAGTTTGTATTTCATCTGTACACTCATGTAATAGTATTAAAACAAAAAAGCCTGCTTCCTTTGATCGGAGCAGGCTTTATAAAATTCCTGGTATGATACCAATTAAACAATAGCCGTTAGCCGATCCTGATCAGAACCGTGCCACCACCATGCATTGTTAAAATTGATATTCACTTTATAATTCGATTCGTAATTAGCGATAATCTACGCTTCTTTTTTCTTTACCACTCTGCGAGGTTTAGCAGCTGCTGTTTCTGCTGTTGCCGGCTTCTTCGAAGAAGCTCTTTTCAACCTTGCCTTGATTGCCTTACGGTTTCTTGAAACTCCATAAGAACCTTTGGAACGCTTTCCTTTTTTGGTCTTTTTGTCTCCTCTTCCCATTAATGTTTGAAATTGAGAGGGCAATAATAGTAACAGGGTTTAAAAATTCCAAATTGCAGGCGAAATTTGCAGTGTTTCGAAGCATAATGGCAAAGACTAATAACATAGTACACCTCTATTTCAGAAAAGAGGACGAAGAAGGAAAAAGCCTTTTAAAGATCAATCCCATCCATATGACGGGAATAGAGATTATTGTGCCCCTTACGGGCGAGCCATCGAGCGAAGAATTCGAAGTTCCTTCAGACTACGAAACCAACTTTGTCAGCCAAGGCTACGTTGCCTGCAATCCTTTGGAATTCAATCTCTACCTGAACGGTTTGGTGTGACGGAAAAGTGATTTTTTAACCGAAAATCAAATAATTAATTACTTTTGCAGCTGGCAAGTCGGCACGACCAGCTCCTGCTGAACTCCCCCAGGACCGGAAGGTAGCAAGGGTAGGCGGTTGTAGCGGTGCGATGTTCGGCTTGCCTCTTTTTTTTCTAATTTTAATCCACAAATTATTCAATACGATGAAATTCTTCATTGATACCGCAAACCTCAAAGAAATCAAAGAAGCTTACGACCTCGGCGTTCTCGACGGCGTTACGACAAACCCTTCGCTGATGGCCAAAGAAGGCATTGCAGGTCATGAAAAAGTAATGGCACACTATAAAGCCATCTGTAATATCGTAGACAATAACGTGTCCGCAGAAGTTATCGCAACAGACTTCGACGGAATGATGAAAGAAGGAAAAGAACTCGCAAAGATCGACGATAAGATCGTAGTGAAGATCCCGATGATCAAAGACGGTATCAAAGCCATCAAGAAATTCACAGCAGAAGGTATCCGTACAAACTGTACGCTCGTATTTTCTCCAGGTCAGGCAATCCTCGCCGCAAAAGCGGGCGCCAGCTACCTCTCTCCTTTCATCGGCCGCCTCGACGATATCAGCCAGGACGGTCTCGACTTCATCGCACAGGTACGTCACATTTACGATAACTATGGCTGGAACACGGAGATCCTCGCAGCCAGCGTTCGTCATACGATGCACCTTATCAAATGTGCAGAACTTGGCGCCGACGTAGTCACCTGTCCATTAAATGTGATCACAGCTCTGCTGAATCACCCGCTCACAGATTCAGGCCTCGCCAAGTTCCTTGCAGATCATAAAAAAGCGAACAGCTAGGACATTAGACACTAGACATTATTCATTGAACATTATTCATTATCAATGTTCTCATCGGATCCGGTCGTTAGTATAAGGGAAGCATCGATATTCCAGGATCACAACGAGGTCCTCTCGGATATTTCTTTCAATATTGAAAAAGGTGAATTCCTTTTCATCGTCGGACGAACCGGCTCAGGTAAATCATCGCTACTTAAAACCCTGTACGCCGATCTTCCCCTACGCAAGGGCGAGATCAACGTGGCAGGCTTCAACATTCACAATCTGAAGAGCAGCCAGGTTCCAATGCTGCGTCGCAAAATCGGCATCATATTCCAGGACTTCCAGCTGTTCCCCGACAGGAATGTTCAGGAAAACCTCATGTTCGTTATGAAAGCCACAGGCTGGAGCGACAACGTGAAAATGAGAGCACGTGTAATGGACGTACTCATGCAGGTTGGCCTCGGCACTGTTGAAAAGAAGATGCCACATCAATTATCCGGGGGCGAACAACAACGGGTGGTTATCGCGAGGGCACTGCTCAACGAGCCGTTCATTTTGTTTGCCGACGAACCCACTGGTAATCTCGACCCGGAGGTAGCTTCCGGCATTATGAAAACATTCCAGGAGATCAATAAGAGCGGAACAGCCGTGCTCATGGCTACACACAGCTACGGACTCATCCGTAAATTTCCCTGCAGGATCCTTAAGTGTGACAGTGGTAAGGTGTTAGATTCGAACGTTGATAAGTTCGAGCTCACGACTGAGGAGTTCTTCTAGATTGCCGCCGATTCTTTTTCGCCCTTCTCACCTTTACGATGATCTTCAAGCTTCTGGATCTGCTGATTCAACAGATCTATTCTTATCAGCATGTTCAATATCAGGGCGTCTTTTACCTTTTCGCTCGGACTTGTCTTCATCTCTTCTCTTAAGACCTCATACATCGCGTCGAGTTTCTGAACATCCTGGGTGAATTGGTCGTCTTCGTAACCCGTATCGAGCTTATCAATGAACTCTACCTTTTCTGCGATCTGGTCGCCATAAAATGATTCAAGGTCTTTGAACTCGGTCTGAAGTTTTGAAACCTGTTTCTTTTCAGTGTACTGATTTGTGAAGAAGAGATAAGTAGATAGTCCAAAGAATATGATCGCGGCCGCGCGCCAGATCGAAACCGATGTCAGAAATGTTTTTTTCTTTCCGAAAGTACCCTTGTCGATCACAGTCCAGACCTTCTCTGATGGTTCTTTGTCATCGAACCCGGCCCGATGCTCCCTGATAAAATCCTCCAGCCTGTCTTTCATATCTTTTACCTTTTACCTATTCCCTTTCTCTAATATTTCTTTCAATTTCTTCTTCGACCTGTTGAACTGTGATTTCGAAGTCGACTCCGATATCCCCAGGATCTCTCCTATTTCGCCGTGGTCGTAACCTTCCAGTAAATATAGCGAGAGCACTGCCCGGTAACCGTCCGGCAAGCTGGCTATTGCCGCCCTCACCTGGTCTACCGTGTAGCGGAACTGTTCCAGGGAGTCGCTCGGCTCCTCGTCTTTAACGTCCCATTTGTCGTCATCCGGCAATCGCTCTAAATGCCTCTTTTTCAGGTAGTTGATTGCCTTATTAACAACTATCCGTTTGAGCCATGCTCCAAATGTGGCATCGCCCCTGTAGTATGACAGGTTCCTGAAGGCGCTTATAAAAGCCTCCTGGAGAACGTCTTCCGCTTCCTCCTCATTATTCACGATTCTATAGCCAACGTTGTACATGCTTCGTTTGTACAGCTGGTATAGCCTAAAATGCGCCTCCTGGTCGCCCTCGCGGCAGCGCTGGATCAGGTCTTCATGAATATTTACAGCCTCGGCCGACAAGTCACATACTACTATTTGATAATGACAGGGAAACCGGACAACGGTTGCACGGAATTACTTCGTTTTTTCAAGATTTGCTTTCGCAAGTGCAAAATCGGGGGCTAACGCCAGGCAATCTGTAAACGCCTTCTTCGCTCCCGCCTTGTCGTTTTGCTCAAGCAACAACATCCCTTTCAGGTTCAAAACAGAGACCTTCATTGGATATTCCTTCGCAACACCCTTTGCATCGTCATAAACCACCTTTTCGGTATTCACCGCCGGCTTGGCCATAAGAATGTCGATGCTGGTCTTACATTCAGCAGTACGCTTTGTCTGGTATTGGAGAAAAGCGATCTGGTATAACGTCCTGATGTTGTCGTTGATCAGGTAAAGGCTCTCATAAAACTGCAGGGCCTTATCGCTGACACCAAGTTGCTGCGCCGAGCTTGCAGCCATTTCCAGGTACATTGGGTTCTTCTCATCGCGTGCCAGGAGGTCCTGTGAGATCAACAGCGATGAAGCGAACTTTTCCTGTTCGTAATAGAAGTAAGCCAGCGAATAGATCAGTGAGTCAATACCTGGATTCTCGACGATCACGTCGTACAATGCATCCTTCGCGACGTCGGCGTCATTCCAGCGGGATGCCGCGGAGTACTTCTTAAGAAAATGCTCCGTAAGGATCATACCGGCACTTGGAATAGTATCGGTTGCCTGCACGTCCTGCTGTGGTTGAGGCTGCGTTTGTGTTGCTGCAGGCTGCTGCTGTGTTTGAGCAGGCTGCGCCGGTTCCTTGTCCTTTTTCCTTTTCTGTGCGAAACCAGCCGTTGAAACGAGCAACATGAGTACTACGAGAAAACGCATAACTATTGATTTAAATTTAATTGAGTGACGTTTATACCTTTCTTTTGGGCTAACTGGATCATGTACCGGATCGCTTCTTCACGATCGTTGCGGATAATGCCATCCAAAATAGCATCTTTTATTTGTTCTTTGATATCGCCCACAATCGGTCCGGGTACGAGCTGCAGCCATTTAATGATCTCGTCCCCCGTAACGGGTGGCTGAAAATTCCTCACACGATCCTTCTCCTCCACCTCAACCATTTTCTTTTGGACCAGATCGAAGTTCTTCAGGAACCTCGTTACTTTATCGTTGTTTTTTGATGTGATGTCGGCACGGCAAAGCTTCATAAGCCCGTCGATGTCTTCTCCTGCCTCAAACAACAACCTCCGCACAGCCGAATCGGTAACCTCGTGTACCAATGCGATCGGGCGCAAATGCAACTTGACCAGCTTTTGAACGTAGGCCATCTGGGGACCCATCGGCAACTTAAATCTTCTGAATATCCCCGGAGTCATCCTCGCACCTTTGTCTTCATGACCATGGAATGTCCAGCCGTGCCCGGGCTCGAATCGCTTCGTTGCCGGCTTTGCGATATCGTGAAGTATCGCTGCCCATCTCAACCAAAGATCATCAGACACCTTCGCCACATTATCGAGGACCTGGAGCGTGTGAAAAAAGTTATCCTTATGGGCGTGGTTATCGACATACTCTACACCATGCAATGCCACGAGTTCGGGAAAGAAATATTTCAAAAGTCCGCTATGGAACAAAAGCTTGAAACCGTACGACGGCGTCGGCGACAGAATGATCTTATTCAGTTCTTCCGTGATCCGTTCCATCGAAACGATCTTGAGTCGTTCACCATTTTTTATGAGCGCATCGAACGTATCTGCATCTATGTCGAACTTAAGCTGCGACGCAAAACGAACAGCTCTCATCATTCGAAGCGGATCATCCGAAAAAGTGATCGACGGATCAAGCGGAGTCTTCAGCATCTTCTTCCGGATATGTCCCATCCCGTCGAACGGATCTATCAGCGTTCCATAATCATTCTTATTAAGACTTATCGCCATCGCATTAATGGTAAAGTCCCGGCGAAGCTGGTCGTCCTGTAGGGTGCCGTCCTCGACTATGGGTTTCCTTGAATCACTCCGATACGATTCCTTGCGGGCTCCAACGAATTCCAGGTCGGAATCACCGTACGGGATCATAGCCGTTCCGAAATTTTTGAACACGGTGATCTGGACGTTTCCCAACTTCTTCGCAACGGCTTCGGCCAGTTCTATGCCGCTGCCTACACACACAAAGTCAATGTCTTTTGAAGGTCTTTTAAGGATCAGGTCGCGCACGAAGCCACCCACAATAAATGATTGATAGCCAAGGGTTTGTGATACCTCAGAAACGATCTTAAATACGGGGTTATTTTCGAGCTCAGCAGTGAACGTCATGTACAGGTCTTTCAAGACCTTGCCTACTTGCCGTCGCGTAGCGCTACGGGCGAAGCAAGGCCGGCAAGGCAGGCGCAAAGGTACATTAGTTCTTCCAGAAGTTCGGTTTCTGATGGAATGTCGGGCAAGGAATAAGCTTGTTGTGCTTCTTCACCTGGCGCGCTATAGGCTTCGCCACAAACTCATAAACCAGGCTGATCTCATGAGCACCACCAGCGGAAGTCGACAGCTGGGAAACGTTGAAGTCGTAACTGTATCCGATGTTCAGGTTCTTCAGGTATAAACCCATCGTAAAAATAAGCGCATCCTGGTTGAGGGTACCGATTGCATTTTCCTGGAAGGGCTTGCCACGATACCACACGCCAATGGAAACGGGGTCGATGTGATAATTCACACCCAGATCGAGCTGGCTGATCGGACCTTGTATACGATAGATGAATGAAGGTGTGATGTAAGAGATCTTCGCCGTTGTTCTCGGTCCATTATAAAGTGATATGCGCGCGCCACCATGGATCGTCGTCTTCATCGGAAGACGTGCAGTACCATTCAAGATTGAAAGGTTCGGTTGGTTCATATGATTGAACGACGCGCCGATCCACAACGTCCGGCTATAAAAAAGGAAGCCGGAACTGAAGTCGAAGTACTGTTGATTACCGAGCCTGTTCACATCAGGGTCGAGTGATTGTCCGTTGAATTCGAGACCATCACCGAGACGAAGTCTTGTGCGATCCAAACCATTGATCCCATAACCGAACTGAAGGCCTGGTGAGAACACGATCTTATCATTGATACGGACCTTATAGCTATAGAGCAGGGCGGCTGTTGTTGTCCTCCACCCTGCCGATCCCATTTTATCTGTGGTAGCAAGGAAGCCGAAACCACTCTTGAGTTCATCGACCCATATATCGTAGCTGGCGGCAGTTGTAACGAATGCCTGTGGCAGGTTTGGCCACTGGATCCGTTGGTTGAGGGCGAAGCGCTGCTGCGGCGTGATTCCGGTGAATCCTGGATTCAGGTACAGTGGCGCCTGGTAGTACTGCGAGAACTGAGGGTCCTGTGCAAAAGCACTGGTTGCCATCAATCCCAGAATCGCAAAAAATAGAAGTCTCCTCATGCTATCCCTTTAAAGATCTATCATTCGTTTACCTGATCATTGTTATATCACCCACTTGTGTGGTTCGCTGTCCATCCGACAATCGCAATGTGAGTTTATACACATATACGCCGGCCGGCAGCAGCTTGCCATCTTTAGTGTAACCGTCCCAACCTACGTTGGAGTTATTGCTTTCGAAGATCAGGTTACCCCAACGATCGAATATCTGCATGTTAAATTCTTCGGCACCTTTCACCTGTGGCAGGAACACGTCGTTGAATGAGTTTGCACCTGGTGTACCGTTTGGTACAGGACCGTTCGGGTTAGGTGTGAATGCATTCGGAACGCGGGTAATACCACCTTGCTTCGCAGTTACTTTCATCACAGCAGTATCGGAGCACACAACGCCGTCGTCGTGGTCCATGTAAGCTACGAGTGTAACATCGTACACATTTTCAATTTTATACGTGTGTGTAGGAGCCTTTTCGTCGCTGGTCTCTCCATCGCCGAAATCCCAGAGGTAAGTCTGCGCCCCTTCAGAGATGTTGTAGGTTATCATCTCTGTGTCCGGTACATAAACTGTGGTCGGACGAAGCGTGAACTGCGCTGTCGGCAGATCGTAAATGATTACATCCTTCGAAACTGACTTCTGATATTCCGGATCGCTTGGATCGAGGTATATGTTCGTGGTAACGAGCTGTACCGTGTACTGACCAGGAGCAGGAACTCTGAATGTTGGTGTTTTAATGTTCGAAGTGGATGCTATACCGGCATTATCAAACAACGTCCATTCAAAAGTATCGCCGGTAGACCTGTTGGCTGTAACTTCGATGGCCGCCGGGAAGCAAGCTTTTTCCGGTATCATATCGAAGTCGGCAACGAGGATCGGCACCGGGATATTGATTGTCGTGCTGAATTCACTCGCACAGGAAACCAGCGCAGCTTCAGCTGCGATGTTGGTCGCTTCCAACGTGATGGTCTTCGAACCAGGGTGTTTGTAAACAACAGGGATCACTGTAACGCTGCCGTCTGTTGTCTGCACACCGGGGTTTGAATCGGCACCGAAGTTCCACTCGTACCTGAACATGTTGTCTACAGGATCTGAATCGTTCGTGAATGTCACGTTCGATTCGCCGGCCATGTATATCGTAGGTGTCGTGTTCTGGAAATGAGCATCAATTCCACGGTAAACCGCTACGGTCACCTTCTTCTGATCGCCAGGGCAATGTCCGTTGTCTGAGTCATAGAAGATATCGAAGAATGTCGGGTTTGCACCGGTCGTGTTCTTGATCTGGAACACAGGTGCAATAGACGACGACTCAACAAGAGTACCGTTCTCATCGGTATAGAACCAATGGTTGGTTGTGGCACCGAGAGTGCTGTTCGACAATTTCACGTTATCATCGCTGCAGTACGCATCCCTTTCAACAGCTATATCGGCAACCACTGTAGGATATACCTTCACGGTCACCGCAGCAGATGTCTTGCGACAACCGTTGAGAAACTTCGTAGGATCGAGCGACGCTTCGTATGTCACCTTGTAATCTGAAGTCTTCGTAGGATTGGAGCTTGTACTCAAAAACTGGTGAGTTTTTGTCTGGTTGGCTGTCGATGAACCGGCAATTGCTGGTCCTTCGTCGTTACCATCACCCCAATGCCATGTGTATTCCACCCCGGAAACTTCATTATACCTGAACTGCGCATCGAATGGCTGACAACGAGGGTTGGCGCCATCGAGACTCAATGAAACATCTACTGCGTCGACGTTAACTGTAACTGACTTATTGATATCGATCTTACAGTTGAATTTATCGGTTACACGCTTCAACAGGTAAGTTGTAGTTTCAGTCAGTGCCGAGGTCAGCAGTTTACCACCCGAACCGGTATAGCTGAGATCGGTAGTGCCGGAAGAGTTCGTGATCGAATACTCGACAAAGAAGTTCTGCAATCCGCTTGGTTCGAGAGTTACACGTGATGTAGCTCCGCGACACACAAAACCATCTACTACTTCATTGCCATCGAGGTCTGTTGTAAAGATATCTCCACCAACCTGCGGAGCAACGTTTACAAACAAGGTTGTAGACGACTGGTTCACGCAGGTATTTCCATACATCGGATTTGCGCCTGCAGGAATTGTGAGGTGAGCATCGATCGTGAATGTTTGCACTGCCTGGAACGGATCCGGGTTAGTGAACATCTGGCTGATCTGGGTCTGGTTTACCAGATTTGACTGAGGATTTATTCCGTCGTCAAATACCCAATCGAACGTAGTACCTAACGCGGGCACTGTAGATGGAGTGAGCACATAAGGATTCGGGTTAAGGAATCCATTGTTACATACGTCCATACTTCTAGGCAGCCCAACCACCTTCGGATTAGGATATACAGTTACCCTGAGGTCTGTGATTCCTGATGCGCATGAAGGTGAGTTCGAGATGTTGATCGCCTTGAAGTGATAAACAACAGTCTGCTTATCGCTTGTGTTGTTGGTCAGCGTCTGCGAGAATTCGTTACCTGCACCGGCAGACTTACCACCCACACTAGGGTTTGGATCTACGGTCCACGTGATGCTGGTAGGAATTCCGCTAGCCTCTGTATCCGTATTGATATTAACTACGGGATCCATTGCAGTACCGCTGCAGACAGCAAAGTCGGCGATCGGCGCTATGATTGGTGTTGGCGACACGCTCACTACCACGTCGATTGGTGTTCCCGCGGTACAGATCGTTGCGTTAGCACCATCCACGTTGCGCACTTCGAGATGATATGTAACCTGCTTCGTTGTTGAAGCCGAGTTCGACAACGCATCTACGATCGAAGAGTTGTTATTGAACAATACGCCGTTCGAGAAACCGGTTACCTCCGGATCTGCGGTAGCAGTCACAAAGATCTTGATAGTTCCACCGGCGATCGGGTTAGTAGTCGAAACAAGTGAAAGATTAACCGGCTGACCTTCGCAGACATTCTTATTTGCAATGTTGTTGATCCTTGGCATCGGCTGCACGATCACGGCCACATCTTCAACACTACCCGCACAACCTACACCACCGGCCGCAGCTGCTGCGCGAGGCGTGATCCTGTAATGCACAGTGATCGGGTTGTTTGTCGTGTTCACAAGAACGTCGGTGATCTTATCGCCTTCTGCAAGGTTGTTACCTACTGTTGCTCCCTGGATTGCAGAAGCAAGTGTAGAGTAGCTGAAGGTTACGCTCGGGTTCGTAGGATCTCCGTTGGCATAAGTAGGCGAACCAAACGTGATATCTACCGCATTGCCACTGCAGATAGTAAGAGTATTGTTCAAAGACACTGACTTAACGGTTGGCTCAACCATCAAGGTGATCTGTTTCGCCGGACCAGGACAGCTGTTCATTGCAGGTGCTGAGATCGGTACAACAGTGTAAGTCACCACGATACGATCATTTGTATTGTTCTTGAAGTGATCGTTCTTAATAGCGTTGACATCGGTTGTAGTACCGCCGGCAAAGTTAGTTCCGGCAGCCGTAAGGCCACCTACTGTTGCTCCGGGTGCGATAGGTGAACCGCCGACAGTGATCGTTACCACGTATGAATTGGCAGCGACGCTTATCGGCGAGTTATCCTGGAGAACGATGTTAGAGTTAGTATCGTCGCAGACAACACGGTCGAGACCGTCTTTAACCGCAGGCGAAGGATTTACCCGAACAATCACGTTCTCTTTCTGACCAAGACATGAGCCTGTAACAGGCGTGATCTCGTACGTAACATCCACCGGTGTATTACCGGTATTTACCCAACTGTCGTTGTTGATAGCAGTCGCAGGTTTACCTGTGCCTGTGGTTGCGTTTGATGAGCCAGGCGTTAAACCGTTCGGGAAGATATTATTGATAATGAACGATGTTGCAGCAACCGAAGCAGGATCTGCCTTGAGCAGGAAGCCAGGGTTTCCACCAACAACGGTTACGCCGGAACAGATCGGCGCAGGACTTAAGCTATTATCGAGATCCGGCTCCGGATTAACGTCTACCGTTACCTGAGCAGCATCGCCAAAACAACCTGAAGGACTTGCCGCATTACCTACGCTATAAGGTGTAACTGTGTAGCGAACTGTAACAGTGAACGGTGTCAGGTTGGTGAACGCATCGTTCTTAATGATCGTAGGATCGTTAGCCTGTGCGCCAACAAGTTTGTTAGTGCCAGGGAATGTAAACGATGCCGGGGGAACTGTACTGAATGGACCTCCATTGCTGCTGTATTCGATGTTGTCTATACGGAAGCCCTGCGCGCCTATTGAAGTACCGTTTGTTGCCAGCGTGATATTCGTCGTTCCGCGGCTACATATCGGCGCGTTCGGTGTGATACCCAAAACAGGTTCCGGGAACACAGTGATCTTGAATACCATGTCGACACCTGTACAGCCATTCTTCGTTCCATGAACGCTTACATTGGCGATCATCGGAGCGCCGCCGGTATTTACTGCGGCAGCAAATGCACCGATATTGCCTGTACCGCTGCCAGCAAGGTTGATCGCGGTATTGTCATTTGTCCAATCGAACGTCACGCCAGGATCGGCATTCGAAGTGAAGCTGATCGCGCTAACCATATCGCCCGAGCAAACATTGATCGCGGTGACTGTTGCGACTACAGGAGCTGCCTTGATCCTGATCTGGAATGTCTTCTGATTCGAAAGTCCGCTCACGCACGAGTTGCGTTCAGCAACAACCGTGATGGTTGCCACGAAATCTGAACCCGTGACATTTACAGGCGCAGTGTAGATGATATCACCCGTGCCGCTTGTACCTATACCAATTGCCGGGTTCGTGTTCGTCCACGAGATCAATGCGCCGGAAACGTTGCTTGTCAAAGGAATATTAACAACTGCCCCAGGACAGTACTCCTTGTCTGTAATCGCATCGACCACAGGTTCGGGATTGATCGTGATCTTGAATGTTTTCGAAGGACCGGAACAAGTATTCTTAATACCTGAATAAGTGATCTCCGCAGTCATCGGCACACCAGATACGTTGGTCGCTGCTGTGAATGAAGTAATATCGCCCGAGCCACTTGCTGCAAGGTTTATCGCAGGGTTGTCGTTAGTCCAGTTGAATGTTACACCACCGGCCACCACGTTAGATCCGAATGCAGGCACGTTGACCGTACCACCGGAACAAACAACGATGTCTGCGATAGTGTTAACGATCGGCGTGGGCTTGATCGTGATCGTGAACGTCTTCTTATTAGAGCCGGCGCTCAAACATCCGTCTTTCGTCGCCGATACGGTGATCGTACCAATAATGTCGGAACCTGTGTTATTGGCAGGAGCCGTGTAAATGATATCACCTGAGCCCGCTGTTCCAATACCGATCGAGCTGTTGGTGTTGGTCCACGAGATCGATGCACCGGGAACGTTGCTTGTCAACGGAACATTGACCGTTTCGCCAGCGCAAAATGCCTGGTTGGCTACCACCGCCACAACAGGTTCGGGGCTTATCGTGATCGTGAAATTGCGAACAGGACTAGGACAGCTGTTCCTTACCGCCGATACCCCGATCGTCGCAACGATTGGAACACCTGTGAAGTTAGTAGGTGCTGTATACCCTGGAATGTTTGTGCTTCCCGTTGCAGGGAGACCGATCGCAGTGTTATTGTTGGTCCATGTGTACGTTTCGCCACCACCCGTATTTGCGGTGAAGTTTATCGTGGAGATCGCTGTGCCTGAACAAACAATTACGTTCGGTATAACATCCACGATCGGTGTTGGCTTGATCGTGATCTTGAACTGCTTCGTATTTGTACCTGAGCTCTGACAACCGTTAAGGGACGCATTAACAGTAACGGTACCAACGATATCAGCACCGGTGTTGTTGGCAGGCGCCGTGAATGAGATGTCTCCCGAACCACTCAATCCAAGGCCAATCACAGTATTTGTATTGGTCCAAGTGATCGATGCTCCAGCCACATTGCTGAACAACGGGATGTTCACCGTAGCGCCAGGACAGAATTCCTGGTCGAGAACGGCTGTGACCACCGGTTCCGGGTCAACATGAACTGTGAGGTCGAACGCATTACCCACGCAACCAGGTGAACCCGGGCCTGTTGGTATCATGTGGTAAACGATATCTTTCTGTGAGCCGGTAATGTTGGTCCAACGGTCATCCTGTATCTCGCTGGCGGTTGCCCCCACCACGTTTACAGGAGAACCTGCGCTTGCCGGGAGTCCCGCAGAGTTAGTGATCGTGATGTCATACTTGGCAGCAGCACCCGAGATCATACTGTTCAGGTTTACGGCAACTGCGGCATCGCTGCATACCGTAACAGCACTGCTCGTACCTACAGGTTGAGGAAGAATTGTAATTGTAAACGTCCTTACAGGGCCCGTGCAGAAATTCTTCGTACCGGTAACGGAGATCGTTGCAACCATAGGTGTGCTGGTCAGGTTAAGACCTGCTGTAAATGCACCGATATTGCCCGATCCGCTTGCCGGGAGATTGATTGAAGTATTATCGTTCGTCCAGTCGAACGTTACGCCGCCCGAAGGAACGTTAGAGCCGAATGTGATCGCAGAGATCGAACCTCCCGAGCACACGGTGACGTTCGATACAGCATTGACGATCGGCGTCGGCTTGATCGTGATCTTGAACGTCTTCAGGTTAGCGCCATCGCTTATACACGAATTCTTCGAAGCTTTAACGGTGATATTCCCAACTATATCGGCGCCAGTGTTATTCGAAGGCGCGACATAAACAATATCGCCTGAGCCGCTTACACCAATACCGATCGCAGTGTTGTCGTTAGTCCAGGTGATGTTGGCACCCGCAACGTTGCTTGTGAATGGAATGGTGACCGATTCGCCGGGGCAATATGTCTGGTCTGTGATAGCAGCGACAACAGGTTCCGGATTAACGGTGATCTTGAAAGTCTTTACGGGACCAGAGCATGAAAGTCTTGAAGCCGACACGGAGATCGTGGCAACGATCGGCACACCGGAAACATTTATCGGAGCTGTGTAAGCACCAATGTTGCCAGTACCGGTTGCCGGCAAGCCAACCGCTGTATTGTTATTAGTCCAGCTAAAGGTTTCGCTGCCACCGGTGTTTGCAGTAAAGTTGATTGCTGAGATCGCTTCGTTAGAACATACCGCCACATCGGTGATCGCATCTACGATCGGAGTCGGTTTGATCGTAATTGTAAATGACTTCTTGTTGGCACCCGCGCTTGTACAGCCGCTGAGTTCTGCCGATACGTCTATCGTAGCCACAATTGGAACACCTGTGTTATTCGCAGGAGCTGTGTAAACGATGTCACCCGTTCCGGTAGAAGCCAGACCAACCGCAAGGTTAGAGTTTGCCCAGTTGATGTTCGCACCAGCGACGTTGCTTGTCAACGGAATATTGACAGACTCGCCAGGACAGAAGATCTTATTTGTAACCAGTGTTACGATCGGCTCCGGGTTAACATGAACAGTGAAGTCGAAAGTGGTACCAGTACATGCAGGACTACCACCACTGATTGGCGTGATATGGTAAACGATATCGTGAGGCACACCAGTCTGGTTTGTCCACTTATCGTTTTGTATTTCAGTTGCTGTGAGGTTAGTTCCATCGGCAGGAGCGCCGGCACTTGCCGATAAGCCTGCAGAGTTGGTGATTGTTATGTTGTACCTGTTCGCAGCTGCACCACTCGTGATCAACGTGCCTAGGTTCACACCTACAGCCACATCGCTACATAACGTGATATCTGTGTTTGTACCTACTGGCTCAGGAAGAACTGTAATTGTAAACGTTCTTGCAGGACCCGAGCACAAGTTCCTTGTTCCGATCACAGAGATCGTAGCTACAATCGCTGAGCTTGTTGTATTTGGCGACGCAGGGAACGCCGTGATGTTTCCGGTACCCCCTGCCGCAAGACCGATTGCGGTCTCGTCGTTCGTCCACGCGTACGTTACGCCAGAGCTGATGTTTGATCCGAATGATGGAACAGTCACCATACTTCCTGAGCAAACCGTAATGTTTGTGATGGCATTTACGATCGGTGTCGCCTTGATGGTGATCGTGAACGTCTTGGAGTTGCCGGCTGCGCTCGCGCAACCACTGTTGGTCGCAGTTACAGTGATCGTACCAACAATATCAGCACCCGTGTTATTCGCGGGAGCAACGTAAACAATGTCGCCGCTGCCGCTCGCACCTATACCTATTGCAGGATTAGAGTTTGTCCAGGTAATGTTTGCACCAACAACGTTGCTTGCAAACGGTATGTTAACCGATTCGGTAGGACAGAATTCCTTATTTGTAATTGATGTTACGACGGGTTCAGGATTAACGGTGATCTTGAACGTCTTCGTAGGTCCAGCACAGCTGCTGCGTGCTGCCGATACCGTGATATTTGCAACGATCGGTACACCACTCACATTTACAGGAGCATTGTAGCCTGTGATATTTCCGGTTCCGCTGGCCGCAAAACCGATCGCAATATTGTCATTCGTCCAGCTAAATGTTTCAGCGCCACCGGTATTCGCAGCGAACACGATCGTGGATATCGGTTGACCGGAACATACTGTGATATCGGATATCGCATTAACGATCGGTGTGGGCTTGATCCGGATCGTGAATGTTTTCGAATTCGTTCCCGCGCTTGTACAACCATCCTTGGTGGCTGTTACAACTATAGTTGCATCGATGTTTGCACCCGTGTTGTTAGCCGGAGCGGTAAACGCTATGCTGCCGGTGCCTGAAGCCAGCAATCCTACAGCAGTATTCGAGTTTGTCCAATTGATGGTCGCACCAACAACGTTGCTCGCAAGTGGAATGCTCACTGCATCACCAGGACAGAATTCCTGCGCTGCAACGGTAGTAACAACAGGCTCCGGACTAACCGTGATGTTGAATGTAACCGCGGGACCTGAGCAAGTATTCTTAACACCTGTTACACTGATCGTGCCGGTAATCGGCAAGCCGGTGAGATTCGTCGCCGCTGTGAAAGCCGCGATGTTACCGGTACCGTTCGATCCAAGGTTGATCGCAGGATTCGAATTGGTCCAGTTGTAAGTAACACCTGATGCAATGTTTGAAGCAAAGTTGATCGCTGGAATAGTGGCTCCGGAGCAAACTACAATGTCGGAAACAGCATTAACGATTGGCGTCGGCTTGATCGTTATCGTGAAGGTCTTCGTGTTACCACCAGCACTTGTACAGCCGTTTGCCACAGCCGACACGGTGATCGTCGCATTGATATCCGAACCGGTGTTGTTCGCCGGCGCAGTACCGGTAATGTCACCCGTGCCTGAAGCCGCGAGACCTACTGCAGTGTTCGAGTTCAACCAGTTGATGGTTGCGCCACCAACATTGCTTGTCAACGGTATGTTGATCGTTTCACCCGCACAATACGATTGATTGGCAATTGAAGTGACAACGGGCTGAGGTCTAACCGTGATCTTGAATGTCATTGCAGGGCCGGCGCAAGTCAAACGAGTCGCTGTCACGCTGATGTTCGCGACCTTATCCACGCCTGAGTTGTTGGCTGCCGCGAAGAACGAGTTGATGTTACCACTACCCGATCCACCTAAACCAATGGTTGTATTATCATTCGTCCACGCGTATGTCTCTCCGCCAGGTGTGTTTGATACAAAATTCGGGATCGTGATGTTGTCACCCGGACAAACGACGATATCTACTACCTGGGTGATAACTGGTCTCGGCTTGATCGTAATGGTGAATGTCTTGGTATTGGCACCAATACTTGTACAACCGTTCGACGTTGCCGATACGGTGATGATAGAAGTGATATCGGCACCCGTGAGATTATCTGCAGACGTGAACGAAATGTTTCCTGAGCCGCTGGCTGCTGCCAAACCGATGGCCGGGTTGGAGCTCGTCCAGTTCATAGTGGCACCCGAAACGTTACTGTTTAAAGGGAAAGACAAGGCGCCATTGACAAACACGTTCGGACAGAAAATCTGATCTGCTATCGCGTTAACGATCGGCTCCGGTTTAACTGTGATCTTGATCACAGTAGCGGCGCTCTTACAGTTAGGTGCTGCAGATCCGGTAGCTGTTACAGTATATTCTATGACAGCATCGGCACCGGAAGTGTTCTTGATCGTAGGCAGATGCTCGAGCGGCCCGCTTCCTGTATCATTCAGGTTGACACCGGTAACTGTACCCGTGACTTTCGTAACAACCCACGTGAAATTGCTTGGCACGCTGATGTGTGTATCGAGGTCATATTGAGAACTCGGTTGCTCTCCGCTACATATCGTCGCTGTTGTTCCACCAATAAATTTCGGTTCATCCAGCAACGAGACAACCAATGAAGGATAGCTTGCAGGACAACCGGTAACGTTGGTTTCAGTTACATCGATCTGCGCTGAAGGTATGTTGCTGTCGAAGTTTACAATTACCTGGTAGAGGTTTGTACCCGCTGAAGGACCATCGAAGTGAGCACCTGAGCTTACCGACCATGTGAATGTCGAGCTTGAGTTCTGAGGAACAGAAAACACGACACCTTGCTGACCTTTACAGAAGACGTTACCACCGCCGATAGGAACAGTTGGAGGACTATTCGCTGCTACGATCACCAGGTCGTTAACGGAACCAATACAGCCGTCGCCACTCTTTTCAATTACTTTGATCGGAAGACCTCCGGGAGGTGTCGGCGTACTGAACTTCAACAGGATGAAGTAGTCGGATGTGAATGCGCCAGGACCGCCGCCTGCCACAACGCCACCACCGGCAGCTTCAACTGTAAACGACGCTGGCACTTCCCACGAATAAGTTGAACCCGCACGTTGTGTTACGGAGTAGAAGAACGGGTTGGTGCCCACGCAAACGTTCGCCGGACCAATAACAGGATTCGGGAGCGGAGTTGGGTTAACCCGCACAACAACATCCTGACCTGTATTAGAACAGGTATTGGCTGTAGTGATAATTGTATATGTAACGTCTACCGGGGAAGTGGTAGGGTTCGTCAATGTCTCATTGATATCGTTGTTACCACTCGATGCACTTTCATTAATACCTGGAATGTTCGGACGACTCCAGGTGAATGTTGCTCCGCCCGTTAAGCTGGTAGGATGATAGAAGAATGTTCCGGTACAAATGTCAGGAGGAGTAAGACTGCTGCTGAGCTTTGGTATAGGGTTTACCGTAACAATAACTTTGAAAGTTGCACCGACACAACTTCCCGCTGCACCAGATGTAGGTGTTACGGTATAAGTTGCCGTTTGCGGACTCGTAGATGGATTAGTTAGTGTCTGGCTTATTGAGGTCTGTCCTGTTGCTGCAGCGCCACCGGTTACGCCACCAGTAACAACGGGCGCAGCCCATGCATAAGTCGTTCCTGTAGGTACAATGGTTGTGGGCGCCGCGTTCGCCGGGATCACACTAAATGCAGTGCCGCTACAAACCGCCGTAGGGATATCTGCAATCTTTGGTGTAGGATTCACAGTGACATCGACAAAGAACGTTCCGCCAACACAACTGCCAACCGGCGCGCCTGCTGTAGGAGTCACCGTATACCGGATTGCCTGGGGAACTTCTGTAAGGTTAGTGAGGGTCTGGCCGATGCTTCCCTGAGGCGTCGCCTGGTTAGACGCACCGCTTATGTTAGCGTTGGGCGTGATGGTCCATGTGTACTTGGTCCCGGCAGGAACAATCGTGGTTGCTGAGGGATTGCCGTCGACCGGCGTAATGCTGAAAGCAGCACCGCTGCAGATCGTTTGGGTCCTGTCAAAAATCTTCGGAACCGGATTTACCGGTACTGTGATCGTAAATGTAGATCCCGAGCAGGCCGGTGTTGCTGTCGACTTCGGGGTTATTGTAAACACAGCATTTTGTACGGTGTTGCTTGGGTTTGTCAATGTACCTGCAAGTGTCGCAGTGTTTCCACTGGTCGCCATACCTGTAAGAGTACCATAGCTTGCAGTCCATGTATAAGTACTCGTCACATTATTACCACCCGCCGCCGTAGCCACGCTTGTGTTGAATATATCAATGTTGATAGCATCCGGCGAACACACAGCCGTCAGCGTCTTGTTTGCTCCCTGTGGTAAAGGATTGACCGTGAAATTAAGGTCAACGTTGAATATGGATTGACAGCCCCCGGGAGGAGGTGTTGTAATAGAAACGATCCTCAATACGTGAGGAGTAGGTGTTGTCGGATCGAACTCTGTATCGTTGAATGTAATGGGAACCGTTGGATCACCAGACGCTGTTACCGAGAAAGTCTTCGTCCTGTTTGTGCTACCATCTGCCTTATAGACAAGAGTGTATGATCCTGCTCCATTCACATCAAGACTGAAGGTAAGTGCCGGATCAGGCGAACCGCCGGTTACGAAGCAGACCGCTGAGGAAGTCAGCGACGGCGCCGTATCGAAGTTCGGAGCAGTACCACCGATCGTTACGTTTACCGATCCACCAAGTGTTGTCGCGTTACAGGAGTTGGCATCAGCCAATGAAAATATCTGGTACTTCGTATCAAATGCCGGGGTAGGGTCAGTGATCGTGTAAGTAAGGGCGTTGTGGTTGTTAACCGGGACATCGACGAAAGTACCATCGGATATCTTCGTCTGACGGATAACGAAATTAAAATTCGGTGTTCCCGTGAAAGTGAATGTGATATCAGGTGCAGGGTTTCCGGAACAAACCGAACCACCACCGGTTACACTGGCAACCGTCGGGAGCGGGTTAACTGTTACCTGTATAGTATTTGAATATTGAGCCGCACAAACACCTGCAGTCGTCAAACGACGATACCATGTTGTTTGAGTAAGCGCTCCAGGTGCGAAGTTAAGGCCATTGGCACCGCCGATAGAAGAGAAGCCGGAAGTCCCCGGCGATGTCGTCGATTTCTCCCACTGGTAAGTGTAGGTGCCCGAGCCGCCGGTCGATGCTGCGCCCGTGAGTCCAACCGGGGTTTGACCGTTACAGATTATCTGATCACTGCTTATTGTTCCAGGAACGATCGGCTGTTCAACCGTGAGCTTAACTATGTTCGAATAAGCAAATGTGGGAACGCAGACGCCCGAAGTGTTCACACGACGATAGTATGTGTCAGCGGTCACTGCTGATGGAGGATCATAGGTCGCCGAAGTAGCACCGGGAATCGTATTGATATCTGCACCGAAGTTATCTGTACTGAACTGCCATGAATAGGTCGGAGTACCGTTACCACCGCTGCCTGCAACCGAGCTGCCAAACGCCGCCGGGTTAGTTACGCCTCCGCAAACTGTTTGATCGTTATTGATAGTGCCACCCTGAACCGGCGTATCAACCGTGAACTGGAATACATTCGAGAAAGCTTCATCGCAACCTCCTGTGATATTATACCATGATTCACGGACACGGCGACGGAACTGTGTGGTCGCTGTCAGTGCCGGAGGATCATATGCTGCTACCGTACCGCCGGAACCTGCGGCAATATCAACCCATGTGGTTCCACCGTCCGTACTTTGCTGCCATTGATATAGATCGTCAGACGCATCGTTGTTACCACCACCTGTGGCGGTTACTGTGAACGCAGCCGGATCGGTTCCGGTACATATGCTCTTAGGCGACGCGCCCAGTGCATGACTTATTGTACCCGAGGTCTTAACGGCCTGAATGCGGATCTCGACATCTAATGGATCGGAAACGCAGTTGTTTGACCCTGTGAGCGTGGCATACTTGTGATAAACGTTAGGGTTTGCCGGAGGAGGCGTTACATCGATCTGGTTGGCAACAGGTCCCTGGTTAACGGGATTAAACGTAAACGGAGCCGAGTTATCAGTGAACTTCTGTGCAGCTGAAAGCGCCGCCGTCGGGTAGACATCCAATGTGTATGTGCCCACGCCGTTAGGGTTTCCGAAGGTGATGTTGAAGTCGCTTGCTACCGGAGCTCCCGAGCCTGCAATTTCGCAGAAGTTGAGTGGGCTGTAAGTTGGAGGAAGTGGCTTTGTCTTAAGACGGATCGTATACGTTTTATCAACCGAGTTTGCGTTGGCATAAATGGAAGTGCCTACCGGTTTGTTGAACTCAGCGGCTGAATAAATGGCCGGTTGTGTGCTACCCACGCCTGAAGACACGTGAGTGAGGTCCTGAACGTTATTAGCACCGCCCTGTGTCGGACTAAATCCTAAACCGTTTCGATCGAGCTGGTTACAGTAGTTCCAGCTTCTCATGGTCACCATCAGGATCTGACCCGTGGTACCACTGGTAGGCATTTGGATGTCGTCGGTGACTGCCGGCAAAGGAGCCGTTGTTGCCGGAGGCTGCCACGTGACCTTACCGTAAACCGGAAGGTCGGTGGAGAGATAGTCGACGCCGTTAATGGTGATCTTTTCCGTGGCACCCGGCCCCGTCGTGACCGTTGAGCCAGTGGTACCATAAACGAACTGTACCCAGCGGCCTTCAGTGTTTTCTGTAACGGTCTCACGGATGCTACCGGTTGAAGTACAGTTAAAGTCTGAGGCGTCCTGCACACGGATGGCGGTGCGATCGCCAACGCATATGTCTGTGATCTCACCGGTTTCAACACCACCTGTGCCTGCCGTGTGGTTGATGTCGAAAGTACCGAGAGATGTGTTGTTTTCTTTATCCCAAACCGTGAATGGAGCTGTCTGTACGTTACCAGGGGCCGACGATGCGCAGGAGAATGTACCGATACCCCAGGTTACCTGCATCGTGTAAGTACAAACCTGGTTAGCTGTGGTAGAAGGTGTACTGGTACCGCCGGTAGTCGTATAGTTATATTGGTGAGTCTGGTTTGTTCTCCAGACCATGTTAGTCGAGTTCGTCAGGTTGATCGTGTCGTTCCTGGTAACAAGCGGGTTTACCAGGGTCGGCGAGTATGTTTGATAACCGCCACCGTCATTCCAGTTCACAAAGATCTTCGGCGCATTGGCGTTGTTGAAGTCGATACCGGTATAGCTGATCTCCCAACCAGCGTTACGTGGAGAGCACAAGGGTGCAGTGGCATCCACGTTGTTACCGAAGCTGACAGTACCACCACCTGCCTTGCTACAGGTAAATGTGTTGGAAATGACTTTGTTCTTGTTGAGGACGTGTCCGGGAAGTGTTCCGGAATCGAAGGCCTCGAATATACTCGTGGCACCTACCTCCCCGGCGAGGTTTTTTGGTGTTACTCGTACAGAAATATATTTCGAGAGCGCCGAGGCCGGTATGGAAAACGTGGACCCGGTTCCGATTTGGACGGGATTCGCGCCGGTTTCATCGTCATGTTGCCACCACGTGATCGTGGTACCGGTGCCCGATGTATTCTCTGCCTGAGACGCCCCCGGGTCCGGATCGATATACGTATAATAAACACGGAGAACCTGCCCCACCTTCATTGCAACTGCAACGGAGGGGTTAGGTCCCTGGACTGTACTTGTTATATATACCTTGTAAGCCCTTGGCGGTGCTGCAAATGCAGTACCAGAAGCGAGCGCGAGTAGAACAAAAATCCAAAAAAGGTGGAGCCTCCCGAACGTGGTCTTCTTACTCATAGGGTTTGCCTGGGTCACAGTAATTCAACGTGTGGATACAATTCAAAAGTGGATTGTAACCGTTCGCCGAATAATTCTGCAGTTTAAAAATTCCACACAAAGTCCTCAAAATTCAAATAATTTCAAAAGGGGGTTCAACTAACCCCCCCATTTCCGTACCTTCGCCCCCGAATTTTTTGACCCTTCCATGTCGACCACTTCAAAATATATCTTCGTCACTGGTGGCGTAACTTCTTCCCTCGGAAAAGGCATCATCTCATCATCTCTTGGTAAGCTATTACAGGCCAGGGGATTCACTGTGACGATCCAGAAGTTCGACCCATACATAAACATTGACCCCGGTACCCTTAATCCTTACGAGCACGGAGAGTGCTATGTAACCGACGATGGTGCGGAGACCGACCTCGACCTGGGACACTATGAAAGATTCCTGAACACCCCGACTTCACAAAAAAATAATATCACCACAGGTCGCATTTACAATAATGTGATCACCAAGGAAAGAAAGGGTGAATATCTCGGCAAGACCGTTCAGGTTGTTCCACACATCACAGACGAGATCAAAAGAAACATTACCCAACTCTCCGAGGATGGAAAATATGACTTCGTGATCACTGAGGTCGGCGGATCTGTCGGTGATATCGAGTCACTTCCTTTCCTCGAAGCTGTTCGCCAGGTAAGATGGGAACTCGGCGCCAACAACGCGCTCGTCATTCATCTTACGCTTATCCCCTACCTCAACGCGGCGAAAGAACTTAAGACAAAACCAACGCAACACTCTGTAAAAGAGCTGCTTTCATATGGTATTCAGCCCGATATCCTCGTGTGCCGTACCGAACATCCCCTCCCTATGGAGATCAGGAAGAAACTCGCTCTTTTCTGCAACGTGAACCTGAATTCTGTAATAGAAGCGATCGACGCGGATACTATATACGACGTGCCGCTTCTCATGAGAAAGGAAAAGCTCGACGAACGGGTACTTGCAAAACTGAAGGTAGTCACCAAGCAAGAGCCCGAGCTCGAACAATGGAAAACCTTCCTTGGCAAGCTCAAGAACCCGATCGAGGAAGTAACAATCGGACTCGTCGGCAAATACGTTTCGCTTCCGGATGCCTATAAATCGATTGCGGAGGCATTCATTCATGCCGGTGCACAAAACGATGCAAAGGTGCGTCTGAAGTGGATCTCCTCCGAAGAGATCAACAAAGAGACGGTAGATAGTATTTTGGGAGGATTGCACGGTGTGCTTGTTGCTCCCGGGTTCGGGGAGCGCGGCCTCGAAGGAAAGATCGCTGCCATTCAGTATGTTCGGGAAAATAAGATCCCGTTCCTCGGGATATGCCTTGGAATGCAGATGGCTGTCGTCGAATTCGCCCGTAACGTTATGGGGCTCGAAGCAAGCACAACCGAATTGAATCCAAAGACAAAGTACCCCGTGATCGACATGATGGAAGAACAGAAGAAGATCACAACAAAAGGGGGAACAATGCGTCTTGGCTCATATACATGTAAGCTTAAGAAAGGCTCCAAGGCATATGCAGTGTATGGCGATTCGATCATACACGAACGTCATCGTCACCGCTATGAGTTCAACAATAAGTACCTTCACCAGATTGAAGAAGCCGGTCTGAAGGCTGTAGGTGTGAATCCTGATTCTGAATTGGTAGAAGTTGTGGAGTTGAAAGATCATCCGTGGTTTTTAGGGGTGCAATACCATCCTGAACTGAAGAGTACTGTAATGAATCCGCATCCATTGTTTGTTGGGTTTGTCGGAGCGGCATTGAAGAATAAAAAGAACGATCTATAAGAATGGATAGGAATTCGGTCATCGGGTTATCGCTGATAGCCCTCATTTTTCTCATTTACATTTTCTATTTCGCGCCGGATTCACCTCCGCCCGCGCAAAGCACCGCTAACGAAGTTGTAAAGGCAGATACAATTCGCAATAAAAATGCGAACGACACAACAGTAACACGCAGTGCAGACAGCACCAACATACTCGTTGTTGATTCTTTCGAGAACCAGGACATCGCCGTTGATTTTAACAATCATGGTGTGATAAACTCCCTGCAACTGAAGAACTACAGGACCTATTATCAGAAAGACCTGATGCTCGTCAATCCCGGCGACAATCATTTCTCATTGATGGCATCGATCGATAACAAGCCGGTAGATCTTTACCAGTTATTCTACACACTCAGCAAATCTACCAAAGGCGACAGCACCGTAGTTGCCTACTCTGCAACGATTGGCACTGCAACTATAACGCATACTTATTTCATTCCGAAGTCTGGATACCAGATCAGGTATGCGCTTGATACGAAGGGTGTAACCTTCAACACAGCCCTCACCTATACATGGAACGACAATATTCCCTTGCAGGAAAAACAGGTGGAAGACAGCCGCATCCGCACAACGACGAACTGGTATTCAACCGAAGATGGTTTCGACAATATTTCCGAGAGCTCATTGGATCTCGAAAATGAATCTGTCACGACGCCAATCCGCTGGGCCTCGTTCCGTCAGAAGTTTTTCTTAAGTGCAATCATCGCCGACAAGCCTTTTGCAACTGGCGATTTCTCGACGTTCGCGAATAAAGCAGATACCTCGCACGTAAAGGAAGCGATGATGAAACTCACGATACCGTCGGATCATGTAGTTAACAAGACCGCTGGTTTCAAATACTATTTCGGTCCCAATGACTACAAAGACCTTGGCAATATTGCCGATTCATTCGAGCGCAATGTTTACATAGGATGGCCCCCGGTAAAATGGGTTAACCAGCTCGTTATCATGCCTATCTTCCATTTGTTGGAAAGAATCATCTCTAACTATGGCGTCATCATCATGATCCTTGTGATCATTATTCGTTTGTTGCTTACGCCACTCTCCTATTCATCTTACCTCGGTATGGCCAAGATGAGATTGCTTAAGCCAGAACTCGACGCTATCAAAGAAAAGAACGGCGATAACCTCGCCCAGGCACAGCAAGACCAGATGAAGTTGTATAAAGAAGCCGGCGTAAATCCATTCAGCGGATGTATTCCCCTTCTTCTCCAGTTGCCAATCCTCCTGGCAATGTTCTACTTCTTCCCTGCAAGCATCGAGTTCCGCCAGCAGCATTTCCTATGGGCCGAAGATCTGTCGACATACGATTCGATCCTGAACCTGCCATTCACCATTCCTGGTTACGGCGATCACGTGAGCTTATTCGTGTTGCTGATGACGGTTTCAACGCTGGTATCGACGTGGCAAAACAACCAATTGAGTGCGCCGCAGGGACCGATGAAGACGGTGTCTTACATCATGCCTGTTGTGTTCTTGTTTATCCTTAACAGCTTTTCGGCTGCCCTGAGCTTTTACTATTTTGTTTCAAACATGTTTGGTTTCGCACAACAGCTTGTGATCCGCCGGTTTGTTGACGAAGCGAAGATCAAAACGGTCATGGAAGAACATAAGAAGAAGATGGCTACCGGTGGTCCGAGCACTGGCAAGAAATCGAAATTTATGGCCAGAATTGAGGAAGCGATGAAGGCGCAGGAAGAAGCGAAGAAGAAAAATCCCCGGAAATAACCATTTTTACATCCCTGAACTGAACCGATGGGTAAAATAGTAGCGATAGCGAATCAAAAGGGAGGCGTTGGTAAGACGACCTCGGCGATCAATCTGGCAGCGAGCCTGGCCGTCCTGGAATACAGGACCTTGCTTGTCGATGCCGATCCGCAGGCCAACTCTACCTCCGGTCTGGGTGTTAACCCTAAAGATGTAAAAGCGGGCGTCTACGAATGTATGGTTGAGGGTGTGAACCCGAAAGACGTCATCATCAAGAACGATCTTAAGTTCCTCGACATCCTTCCTTCTCATATCGACCTTGTGGGTGCGGAAGTTGAGATGGTGAACATCGAACGTCGCGAGGAGAAAATGCGCGATGCGCTGGGCAAGGTGAAGGGCGACTATGATTTTATCATCATAGACTGTTCTCCTTCGTTGGGTTTGATCACGATCAACTCGCTTACGGCGGCTGATTCTGTGATCATTCCTGTACAATGCGAATATTTTGCGTTGGAAGGTCTCGGTAAGTTGCTCAATACCATTAAGATTATTCAGACCAGGCTGAACCCTGCTCTGGAGATCGAAGGCATCCTGCTTACGCTTTATGATTCACGTACTTCCCTTGGCAACCAGGTTGTGGAGGAAGTGAGAACGCATTTTAAGAACATCGCTTTCAATACTATCATACCCCGCAACGTTAAACTAAGTGAATCTCCAAGCTTCGGCTTACCGGCTATCGTTCACGATGCAGAAAGCAAAGGAGCAATGAGCTATCTTAGCCTTGCCAGGGAGATCCTGGAGAAAAACGGTAAATCGAAATAACGGAGGGCAAAGGAGGACATGTCAAAGAAGAAAGGATTAGGCAGAGGATTAAGCGCATTGTTGAGCGATACTCCTGCTGAGGAGAATCTCGAAACAGATGTGCCCGAAACCAACGTGGTTGTACCTCAGCAGCAACAGCAGGCGCAGGCAGGCAACCTCAACGAAATACCACTTAGCGAAATTGAAGTAAACCCGTTCCAGCCGCGACAGGATTTCAACCAGGAACACCTGCAGGAGCTGGCCGAATCTATTAAGGTTCACGGGATCATTCAGCCAATAACAGTTCGTCGCCTGGCGAGGAATCAGTACCAGCTGATCTCGGGTGAGCGACGCTTCCAGGCTTCGAAGCTTGCGGGATTAGCAATGATCCCGGCCTACATCCGTTCTGCGGATGACCAGCAGATGCTGGAGATGGCCCTTATCGAAAACATCCAGCGTGAGAACCTCAACCCGATAGAAATTGCGTTGAGCTATCAGCGCCTCATCAGCGAATGTCATTTGAAGCAGGAAGAGCTCGGCGACCGCGTCGGGAAAAACCGGACGACGGTGACGAACTACCTGCGTCTTCTAAAACTTCCGCCCGACATCCAGGCAGCGCTTCGCGACAACAGGGTGTCGATGGGCCACGCACGCGCGATCGTGAGTGTCGAGAATCCAGACTCACAGCTTTACATCTTCAAGAAGATGATCAACGAAGACCTTTCGGTTAGAAAAGTTGAAGAGCTTGCGAGATTGGTTGCCGGCGGTGTGGTGGAAGACGAAAAGACCACAGCGACTGCGACAACTTCAGGGCCTGCAAAGGAAATTATTCAGCTTCAGTCGAGGCTTTCTTCACATTTTGGCACGAAAGTGAAGGTAAGCAGCGATGGAAAAAAAGGAGACATCAGGATTCCGTTCTTGTCGGTCGAAGACCTCAATAGGATCCTTGATATCCTGAAGCTTTGATATGAACATCTTCCTCCGGTCGCTTCTCGTTTTCTTGGTGGTTATCGTGAGCCTGCCGGCTTTTGCCCAGCAGGATTCTCTGAAAAACGTAGACCCTGCCGATTCGATGTTTGTCATAAAAGACGGCAAGGCGATCCCCATCGAATCTTATGCATCGAGGTACGATCCGAGACGTGCAATCTTATTGGCCGCCGTATTTCCCGGTGCCGGCCAGATTTATAACAAAAAGTACTGGAAGCTTCCCCTGGTTTACGGTGGCTTCATCGGGCTTGGTTATGCCGTGTGGTGGAACCAAGATCGTTATCTCTTCTACAGGCAGGGATTGTTTTCCCTTTTGAATGACGGGCCTAATCCTGTGCCTCTCGATGGAACGAACGTGACCAGGAATGGTAACGTGATCCTCAATGGGACGCTCTATCACCCCGTTGGAGCCAACGGTTTCCTGACCCTCGAGGTGGCCAGGACCGCCGTAAACAAATTCCGTCGCGACCGCGATTATTCACTTATTATGTCCTTCCTGTTTTACATCCTGCAAATGGTTGACGCCCATGTAGATGCGCATCTGAAAGAATTCGATCTCAATCCGCAGCTGAAGGTTTCGATAGACCCTGTGATCAAGCAGAGTGTTTATTTTGGGAGGACGAATGGAGTTGGGTTGACGTTTAAATTCTAGGGTGAGAAGTCAGGAGTCAGGAGACAGGAGTCAGGAGTCAGGAGACAGGAGTCAGGAGACGGGAGTCAGAAGACAGAAGTTAGATAGGATGAAGATATTGCTGGTTGGTTATGGAAAAATGGGAAAGGCAATTGAAAGGATTGCTTTGCAGCGAGGTCACACAATTGCCGGCCGGGTCGATGTCGAAAGCCCGGATTTAATCGTGCCCGGTGCAGACGTGGCAATAGAGTTCACTCAGCCAGGCGCTGCTGTCGGTAACATCAGCAAATGTCTCGAAGCGGGCATTCCTGTCGTTTGTGGTACTACCGGCTGGCTCGAGAAGCTCGATGATGTGAAGAAACTTGTCTCAAAATACGACGGCGCATTCTTCTACGCTTCGAATTACAGCCTTGGCGTTAACATCTTCTTCAAGGTGAATGAATACCTCGCGAAACTGATGAGCAGCCAGGCAAACTATCACGTCGAGGTCGATGAAACTCATCATACCCAGAAGAAAGATGCACCCAGCGGAACTGCGATAACGATAGCCGAAGGAATTATTCGTTACCTCCCCACAAAAACTTCATGGGTGAATGAGCCATCTGAAGCGTCCGAAAAACTCGTCATCAACTCATTCAGGGTCGACCCCGCTCCCGGAACCCATACCGTTAAGTACAAGTCACCAATTGATGACATCGAGCTCACTCACAGCGCCCATTCACGTGAAGGTTTTGCTTTGGGTGCGGTGCTTGTGGCCGAGTGGATCAAGGGCAAAAAGGGCACCCTAACCATGAGTGACTTCCTGCCATTCTAAGGCAAATTGTGGCCGTTCTGACTTTAGGTCGTTTTTTCCTTTATTTGCATCGCAAAAAAATCCATTCCAATAAACTTCTCGCACGGTGACAACACTGGTGATCTACCTGGTACTCTACGCGGCTATTGCTGCTGGTCTCTGGAAACTATTCGAAAAAGCTGGTCGTAAAGGTTGGGAAGGCGCCGTTCCCGTTTACAATCTGTGGGTCATCCTCAAGATGATCGGCAGACCGTGGTGGTGGATCTTTTATCTATTCATTCCTCTGATCGGACAGTTCATTGGCATCGGCGTGATGAGAGACTTCCTGAAGCTCTACGGAAAGGGTTCGATCGCAGACCTGATCATGGTGGTGTTGGTCCCGTTCATTTATCTTCCGTTCATAGGCTTTAGCAATGACGTCAGGTACGTAGGTCAGCCACCTTACGACGAAAACAAAAAAGACGCTGTACAAGAGTGGAGCGAAGCCATCGGATTTGCTGTCATAGCGGCTACATTGATCCGTTGGCTTATCATGGAGGCTTATACGATCCCTACTCCATCTATGGAGAACTCGTTGCTTGTTGGCGACTTCCTCTTTGTAAGCAAATTCCACTACGGAACACGTACACCTATCACGCCTATACAGGTGCCATTAACACACCAGAAGATATGGTTCACCGACATCCCATCGTACAGCAGGACTGTTCAGCTCCCGTCATACAGGCTTCCAGGCATCAGCTCGGTCAAGCGGGAAGACGTTGTCGTCTTCAACGTTCCTCCGAAGTGGCTGAATGACGGCATCGACTACCCGGTTGACCTTAAGACAAACTACATCAAGCGTTGCGTGGCAATTGCCGGCGATGTGCTGGAGATAAAGAACAAACAGGTTATAGTGAACGGCACCCCCCTGAAGAACCCGGAGAAAATGCGTTACAGCTATAAGGTTATTACCAAAGAAAATATCAACGAAAAGAACTTCGAGAACCTCGGTCTCGATCCCGACGATGTTCCTTTCGAGAATAACGTTGGTCCGAATAAGGTCGAGTACGTGATGCACCTCGACTCGGCACACGTTGCTGCATTGAAATCCACTCCGTACATCGTTTCCGTTGAGCCCTACCCTTCACAGGTTGGCCGCGACCCGGAGATCTTCGGCCGTACGAAATATGCTCCATGGAACAGGGATAACTTCGGACCGCTTACGATCCCTAAAGAAGGATGGACAATAGACCTCAACGACTCCACGCTTGCGCTTTATGGCGAGACCATTACTTTGTATGATCACAACAAAGACGCAAAGATCGATGGCGGCAAGCTGTATATCGATGGAAAAGAACAGACGTCCTATACGTTCAAACAGAACTACTATTTCATGATGGGCGATAACCGTCACGACTCTCTCGACTCACGGTTCTGGGGATTTGTTCCGGAAGATCACATTGTCGGAAAAGCGTTCTTCATCTGGTTGTCGCTCGATAAGAATGCAGGATTCTTCAATAAGATCCGGTGGTCGAGGTTCTTCAATCTCATCGAGTGACGATGGACGAGGTGACGATAGACGAAGTTACCAGTCTATTTCGGTGATCCCTTTGCTTCGAAGATAGTCGTTGGTCATGCTGAAATGCTTGTTGCCGAAGAAGCCATTGTATGCGCTGAACGGTGATGGATGTGCCGATGCCAGTACGTAATGTCTGGAGCGGTCGATGATCTGCCCTTTTTTCTGGGCGTAAGCACCCCAAAGCAAAAACACCACGTTATTCTTCTTCTCTGAAACTTCGCGGATAACGGCATCCGTGAATTCTTCCCATCCCTTATTCTGATGCGAGCCGGGTGAAGCTGCCCGGACGGTTAACGTTGCGTTGAGCAACAGCACACCCTGTTTCGCCCATCGTGAAAGATCACCGTTTGGAGGGAAGGGTTTGCCGAGGTCAGACTGGATCTCTTTGAAGATGTTCACCAGCGACGGGGGCATTTTTACCTCAGGACGAACCGAAAAACAGAGTCCATTTGCCTGTCCTGCGCCGTGATATGGGTCCTGGCCGATGATCACAACCTTCACCCGGTCGAAGTCGCAGTAGTCGAATGCGCTGAAGATTTCGTTTCCCGGCGGGTACACAACCTGCGTTTTGTACTCATTCCTCACGAACTCAGTCAGTTGCAAAAAATAAGGTTTATTGAACTCCCCGTTAAGTTTTTCCTTCCAGGAGGGGGCTATTTTTACATCGTTGGGCATCCGAAAACGGTAAGGTTAATTTTTGATTATACGCAGGTGGCCGATCCTTGTAAAATAGAAAATTTTGATATTTTTGGTGTGGATGATCGCTGAAATCACACAAGGTGTTAAGGTGAGTGTAGAGACGGAATATCAACCCTCATATTCCAGTCCCAGTCAATATCACTATGTGTTTACCTATCGCATCACGATCGAAAATCAAAGTGACTTTACAATTCAATTGATGCGCCGTCACTGGTACATCCACGATGCTGGTTTCCAACCACGTGAAGTTGAAGGTGAAGGTGTTGTTGGACAACAGCCGGTTCTTGAACCTGGCCAGTCACATCAGTATGTGTCGGGTTGTAATCTGAAATCAGGAATCGGAAAGATGGTTGGTACATACCTGATGGAGCGCATCGTCGACGGCACTTCATTTAAGGTGAACATTCCTGAATTCATCATGGTCGCTCCTCTGCGACTCAATTGATGTCTAAATTCTTCCAGGTCAAAGCTTATATCAATCATTGGCTCGATACGGTCGAAGCACATTCTCTTCATTCGCCATTCTTTTTCGACTTCTACGATAAGGTTATCAAAGGGAAACCTGAAGAAGATTTTTCTGCGATAGAGGCAATCAGGTCGAATTTAATCGCGAATGAATCCGTGCTAGAGGTTGAAGATCTTGGTGCGGGGAGCTCAATAAAGCAACTTCAGGGAAATCAAAAAAAGATATCTGATATCGCTCTCAACAGCCTTACACCGGCATACCTCGCACAACTGTATTTCAGGATCTGCCAGTATACGGAAGTTCATAACGTGGTGGAGCTTGGAACATCGCTTGGTCTAACGAGCCTGTATTTCTCTGAGTTGCCTGACTGTAAGGTCAGCACTTTTGAAGGCAGTCACGCCCTTGCGAATGTTGCCCTCACGAATTTTGAGTATCTCGATAGAAGGAATATCCGCCTTATTGAAGGTGATATTGCCAATACGCTGCCGCGATATCTCCAGGACAACCTGACGAAGATCGGGTTCGCGCTGGTGGATGCCAATCATCGCTACGCTCCTACTATCCAGTATTTCGAGTGGCTTATGAAACGTTTCAATGAGAAAAGTGTCATGGTCATCGACGATATTCACCACTCAGCGGAAATGGAGAAAGCGTGGAATGAATTGAAAAAACATTATTTGGTTTACGGAAGCGTTGACCTGTTTCGTTGTGGAATACTGTTTTTCGAGCCAGGATTGAACAGGCAGCATTTTGTATGGTCGTTATAGCGGGCTTATATTTGCGAAATAAACTTTCGAAGTGAGCGAAGAATCCCCAAAAAAGAATAACAAGGCTGCGGTAGCAATCGCGTTATTATCAATCATCGTCATCGTCCAGGGTATCAAGATATACCTCGATTACAAAGAGAAAGCACAGGTTAAACAGGAGCTTGCAACAAGCGAAGAAAATCTCGCGTCAACGATGCAACGCCTCAACGAGATCAAGCTTGAGCTCGACGATAAGATCAAACAGATCGAAAAGCTTGGTGGCGATGTAACGGAGCTTCAAAAGGCCCGCGCCGAAGTAGAAGTTGAGCTTAAGAGTGTCCGCAAAAGGAATGAAAAAGCCATCCGTGAGCTTAAAGACCGTGTTGAAGGCTACGAAGAACTTTTGAATGTGAAAGACCAGGAGATAGAAAAACTCCAGTCGCTGAATAAAGAGCTCTATACTGAAAACAAGGATCTTAAGACGAAGCAGAACGTGCTTGGCGATTCGATCAATCGTCTCGCAAAGACGAAAGACGATCTTCAATCGAAAGTGGTTATCGCATCGCAGTTGAAGGCCGAGAATATTGTTGTTGCTGCGGTAAGCTCTAAAGGAAAAGAAAGGGAATCACCATTCCGTTCACGTCAGCTCGAAAAACTCAAAGTTGAATTCAATCTTGCAGACAATAAAGTCGCTCCTATCGAAGGAAAAAAGATCATGATCCGCGTTCTCGATGAGAACGGTCAACCCATCTTCAATGTCGATAAGGGATCGGGCACTTTTATGCTCGACGGTAAGGAAGAATTTTATACAGCTGCCCAGGAGATCCTGTTCGACAACACCAAACAGAAGCTCACATTCGTTTACGAAAAAGGTTCTGATTATGCATCGGGCAACTATACGGTAGAGATCCTTACAGATGGATATAAACTGGGAACCGTTCAATTCTCGGTAAAATAATCGTCTATCGTTTATCGTCAATCGTTTATCGCCTATCGTCAATCCTCTATCGTCTATCGTTAATGCTCTACTATTGGCTTAAATACATGACGCGCTTCGCGTTAACGATATTTTATCGCAGGCGTGTATTTACCGGCTTTGAAAACGTACCGGCAACGGGCCCCGTGATCTTCGCATGTAATCATCCCAATTCATTCCTGGACGCAATGATCATCGGTGCGCATCTCACAAGAGAGACACACTTCCTTGCACGTTCGGATGTATTCAACACACCATTCAAGCTGTGGATCCTTTCACAGTTCAAGATGATGCCTATCTACCGGCTGTCGGAAGGCAAAGAAGACCTTGGTAAGAACCAGGACACGTTTGAGAAATGTCATAAAGTATTCCGGAAAGGCGGTGCTGTGCTGATGTTCAGCGAAGGTATCTGTGTGCAGGAGATGAGGCTCCGCCCCTTGAAGAAAGGAACGGCTCGCATAGCGATGGAATATTCGAAAGATGGCTCGCCGCTGACCATTATCCCTACGGGTTTGAATTACCTGGACCCTATGAATTTCAGGGAAGATATGATGGTCGCGATGGACACGCCATTTAACGCTGCCGACTACGCTGCTGAATACAAAGAGAATCCCGCGAAAGGCATCACGTCGTTCAATAACAGGCTCAAGGAAGGCCTCCAGAATGCCGTCATCGACATTCGTGATAAGAGGAACGAAAGGGCGATCGCGCAACTCGTAGAGATCGAATATAACAACGGAGCGGAGCTTAAAAAGCTTGTCGGAATGGTAAACACCCAGTTTTCCGAAGAACAGCTTACGCAGCTTGCTGACTATCGCGCGGCATTGCAAAAGAACAATCTCCGTGATGAGGCTGTGGCCGGGAAGAAATCGAATGTATTCCTCGCAATACCAGCGACAATCATTTTTGGATTGGCATTCTGGTGTTACCTGATACCCATTGCGCCGGCAATGAATCTCGTTAAGAAGAAGATCCGTTTGGTTGAATTCAAAGACTCCGTGCTGATCGGCGCAAGTGTTGTATTCACGTTCCTGTATTGGATCGCCGTTTTCTTCATCGTGGGATCTTTGATAAGCTACCAGATAGCGACGGCAGTGATACTATTCTTTGTCATGATCGGACTTCTCGCGGGGCCATCATACGACGTGATGCGGTCGGTTCGCAATGCAACGCTCGCTAAAAATTACCCTGACCTCGCGAAGCAGCGATCAATCCTTCACTTTGTTTAGTCCCATCATTCCCACCATCCAGTTGGGAAGTGGCTTATTAGGATCACGATCTTTCAGGTTCAGGTATATTCCCAGCTTTGCAAGCACGGGCACTTTATGCGTCTCTACGAACTCGATGAGGGTGCTGTCTTTATCTTCTACGTAGGTGAAATGTCCGGCAGCTTTACCCATGTCGAATGAGTTGGCACTGTCGACAGTAAACGGGTAGCCGGCTTTTGCAACACCTTCGCCAAGTGCTTTCATATTGCGGATATCGAAACAAAGGTGGATGAAACCCATGTCACCCCAGTTACGACCTTCGTAGATCTTGCGGGGAGAGTATCCTTTCACTTCGACCAGCTCTACGTAAGCGCGACCGAGTAAGCGACCGAAGGCTCCGAGGCCATGATGTTTTGCAGCGATAAGAACTCGACGAACTTTACCGTTCGTTGTCTTCAACTCCTGCATATCGGGCGCATCGTCGGTTACATCGTAAACGACATCTGTTGCACCAAGAATTGTTTTGTAAAGCCCGACTGATTGATCGATGTTGCTTACGCCGATGATTGCGCCGGTGACGCCACCGGTAAAATGACCTTTTGCTTTGAACCAGTCGTTGCTTTCTACGACCTGGAAAACGTTACCGTCGGGATCTCTTGTGAAGAATGTTTTTTTGCCATCGGGCGTTTTACGGACCTCTTTCGAGATGGCGAAGCCTTTTGATTGAAAGTGCTTAAATGCGTCGTCGACACGCAGGGCTTTCATTTTTGCGGCGAAAATTCCGGTGTCGCCGAGAACGGGCTGGAACGGTTGGTCGACCGACACTTTGGAAGTGTATTGCCATATTTCCATGCCGCCGCCGCCCTGCATGTTCATGGCGAGGATGGCGTAGCGGTCTTCGGCTTTTCCGCTGGTATAGCGGGTCATGAGATTGGCGCGGGCAGCGTCTTTAAAGACGGGTACGTTCATCCCGAAATTCTGACGATACCAGGTGAAAGATCTTTCGGCATCCTTGACGCCGATCCCTATCTGCTGAATGCCTGAAATGACCCAATTCATGGCCGCAAAATGCTTAAATTTCTTCAAAATCACGCTTTTTTGATATGCCATTTTCTCCTATCTTTGCCCCCTCATTTAAAAACCTAAAGGTTAAACATGAAAAATTACGAGACGGTATTCATTTTAAATCCCGTTTTGTCTGAGGACCAGGCAAAGGATACTGTCGAGAAATTCGTGAAGGTGTTGAAGAAGTCTAAAGCAGACATCGTTAACACAGAAAACTGGGGACTTAAGAAACTGGCATATCCAATCCAGAAAAAGTCAACAGGTTTCTATGCTCTCGTCGAATTTACGGCAGCTCCAGAAACGGTAAATGCACTTGAGACTGAGTTCCGCAGGGACGAGTCGGTGATGCGTTTTCTTACTACAGTGCTTGATAAGCACTCGTTGTTGTACAACCAACGCAGGAGAAAAGGCGAATTTAACAAAGGAAAAAGACCAGCAGGTCAAGTAAGACGCGAGGAGGGCAAAGAATCATGACATTAATGAATGAACCTATCAAGCGCGCAGAGATCAAGCCTAAGTACTGCCGCTTCAAGAAAAACGGTATCCGTTATATCGACTATAAGGATCCTGATTTCCTTATGAAGTTCGTGAATGAACAAGGAAAGATCCTTCCACGCCGCCTTACGGGCACAAGCTGGAAGTTCCAGAAGAAAGTGGCTCAGGCTGTTAAGCGTGCACGTCACCTGGCGATTCTCCCTTACCTGGGCGATTCATTGAAATAACCTTAAAACCACACGAACATGGAAGTGATTTTGACACAAGATATCCAGGGACTTGGATATAAGAATGATGTGGTAAAGGTGAAGCCAGGCTATGGCCGCAATTACCTCATCCCGAATGGCGTTGCACTGATTGCCAACGAATCGAACAAGCGCATGGTCGCTGAAAACAGCCGCCAGGCTGCTCACAAAGCTGCTAAGATCAAGCAAGATGCTGAAGCTATTGCAGCGAAAATGGGCGAACTGACTGTTGACGTGAAGACTAAAGCTGGTGAAACCGGTAAGATCTTCGGAGCTGTTACAGCTATCCAGATCGCCGATGCTCTCAAAGCTAAAGGCTTCGACATCGATCGTAAAAAAGTTATGCTGAAAGATCAGCCCAAGCAATTGGGTACTTATAAGGTGACTCTCGATCTCCACAAAGAAGTGAAGCACGAGATCACTGTGAACGTTGTTGGTGAGTAATAAGTCACCCCTTTTTACCAAAACTGTGAAAGAAGCCCTGTGAAAACGGGGCTTTTTTATTTCTATTCGCTCAGGATCCTGATCTCGACGCGACGATTAAGATTGCGGGCTTCCGGGGTCTTTTCTTTCGACAAAGGCTGAGTTCCACCAAATGCCTTCGTCTTAACCCTGTTCTTGCCCACCTTTTTATCTACAAGATACTTCTTTACCTCATCTACACGCTCCTGCGACAACTCCATATTCTTAGACATGCTTCCCTGGTTGTCTGTGTGTCCCTCTAACTGTATAACAAGTTTTGGATTGTCAATGAGCATCTGTGCGAGCTCGTCCAGTTCGTCGAATGAGGCGGGATCGATAACAGATTTGCCTTGTTCGAAGATGAGGTGAGTTAAACGGATTGTTTGTCCCTTCGGGGTAAGTACAAGATTGCGTTCGATCTTCCCGTTGACACCTTTTTTCGGGTCAACGATAACTACCGCCCTGATGTATCCGTCTACTTCGGCGGCGACCTCGTATTTGGAAGATCCGAATATCGAAAAGCGATAAACGCTGTCTTTGAAAGAGCCGTTGATGCCACCGGTAGGAAGGCTCTTATAGTGAATGTTGGCTTTGATTCCCTTGCCGGTGCCTACATCCAATACTTTTCCTTCTATCCAGATTTCATCAGCATTCTGACCGTACGTTGAGCCGATGACAAACAACAGACCAAGAGTTACTAGAATTTTCATAATGGTTGTTGGTTACTGGTTGTTGGTTGATGGCTATCTGTTAATGTTATTAGTCCGTTTCCGAAGCAAAGACCAACAACCAATAACTAATAACCAACAACCACTTACAAATCAAACTCGATCGTCTCACCGGCCTCAAAAGTCTTACCGCCTTTTACTTCTTCCTTTTGTTCCTTTTGGAAGAGGTCGGCTTGCTCCTCTTGCTGCTTTCTTTGGGCTTTGACGACTGGCGCTTTTCCGTTGATGACCGGCCCCTTTGTCGGCTGCTCCGCTTTTGGTTCCCCGAAGAGGCTTGCTTGCCCGTCCTCGTCGATTGCCTGCTGTTCGGGATCCGGCTCCCATTTTTTTTTTGACGATGGAGAACCGTTTCCGGATTCCGTCGTCTTATCGACCAGGCTATTGTCGTCGTCGCCTTCTTCCAGCCCCGTATCTTCGGGGTCTACGGCGAGGGTCACCTTTGTGACCTTGTTTACAGAGAGCCTATTGCCCACGGACTTCCATCCTTTCACATCGATGATGTCTTCGAGGTTATAGGTTTCTTTAACCTTTTCTTTGTTCTTAACTACCTCTACTTCGACTTCAGGGCTATCGCTTGTTGTTACGACTTCCAGTCGTGACCCGATTCCATCCGAGATGAAGTTGAAGTCTTTGTCGGGAGTCGTTGTTTCGATAAGGAAACGTTTTACAATATACTGCTTTGATTCTCCATCGAGGTAAACTGCAGAAATGACCTTCTTCGGTTTAAACTTTTCGATGAGCAATGTTTTCTCTTCCGGTTCGAAACGTGTTGAAAGGTCGTAGCCGGTGATCTTGTAGTTACCGCTCTTTGTGATCGAGAGGATCTGATCGTCGCCATCGAATTTATCGACACGAACTCCCCGTTTGTCTTTGTTGAGACGACCGGTGATCTTATCGAAGTACAATTCGATACCGCTGAGGGTAGAACCTTTCGCTTCGAGAAGGTCGACTCTGCGGATCGGATATTTTGTGATCGTGTTTCCTTTCGAGCCGCGTCCCTTGATCTCCAGATCCGAGAAATCATACTCGAATGTTTTCTTTCGGGCCGTGCTGCCTTGCGTGAGCTTCACTTCAACAAGCTGCGCTTCACCATTGGGGTTAGCGCTGAGGTAATGAACTTTACTGTTTGGACTTTCGCCTGCGAGCGGATATTCCCTCTCGCGTGTAACGCCTGGCACAGAGAAACGTTTTGCAAAGCCTTTGCCGGTATTGCCATCGGTATAGATCATGTTGTATACCATCCGCTCGTCGCCCTTCTTGAAGATGCCAACGTGCAGGATGTCTTTACCCATGAACACCCTTTCACCGATCTTTTTAACGACCATCCTTCCGTCTTTTCGGATCACGATCACGTCGTCAAGTTCGGAGCAATCGGTAACGAATTCAGAACCTTGCTTGTTAACCCAGCCTATGAATCCGTCTTCCCTGTTTACATACAACTTCGCGTTGTTTGCAATAACTTCGGAAGCGGTAACAGACTGGAAGCTCTTGATCTCGGTGCGGCGCTCGCGGCCCTTGCCGTATTTTTCGAGCAGTCTCTGAAAATAGGAAATAGCATACTCGATGAGATGCTTGAGATGATGAATTGTCTGCTTGAGCTCTTCTTCGAGATCACGCAGTAATTCGTCGGCTTTGAATGAGTCATACTTGGAGATACGTTTGATCCGGATCTCGAGCAAACGGAGGATATCATCACGGGTGATCTCACGATAGAACTGTTTCTTATAGGGCTTCAATCCTTTGTCTACAGTATCGATCACACCTTCAAAGGTTGATACCTCTTCGATGCTTCTATAAATTCTTTTTTCAATGAATATCTTCTCCAGCGACGAGAAGAGGATCTTCTCCATAAGATCTAACTTCTTGATCTCGAGCTCGCGTTTCAAAAGAGCAACGGTCTGCTCGGTATTGATCTTCAGGATATCCCCTACTTTCATGAACTGCGGCTTGTCGTCGACAATCACACAGGCATTAGGTGATATACTGATCTCACAATCCGTGAAAGCATAAAGCGCATCGATGGTGATTTCCGGCGACTGACCTGGTTGCAGGTGCAATTGGATCTCGACGTCTTTCGCCGTGTTATCTACAACCTGCTTGATCTTGATCTTTCCTTTCTCACTGGCCTTAACGATGGATTCGATCAGCGAAGTCGTGGTGGTGCTGAATGGCACTTCGCGGATAATAAGGGTTTTCTTGTCGTGGATCTCGATCTTCGCGCGTACTTTGATCTTACCCCCGCGTTGTCCCTGCTCGTATTCGGAGAAATCCGCAATACCCCCTGTCGGGAAGTCGGGATAAAGCTTCGGATTCTTGCCTTTCAGCACATCGATCGAAGCCTTGATGAGTTCGATAAAGTTATGTGGTAATATTTTAGTCGACAGACCCACCGCAATACCTTCCACGCCCTGTGCGAGAAGCAGAGGGAACTTTACCGGAAGGGTAACGGGTTCCTTCTTACGACCGTCGTATGAAAGCTGCCACTCTGTTGTATCGGGATTGTAAACGACGTCGAGGGCAAACTTCGAAAGACGAACTTCAATATAACGTGGTGCAGCGGCGCCGTCACCGGTAACAACGTCGCCCCAGTTACCCTGTGTGTCGAAGAGCAGTCCCTTCTGTCCCATGTTCACAACGGCTTCGCCGATCGCTGCATCACCGTGTGGGTGGTATTGCATCGCGCTACCGATAACGTTGGCCACTTTATTGAAGCGACCGTCGTCCATCTCTTTCAGCGCATGCATGATGCGTCGTTGAACAGGCTTGAATCCGTCTTCGATGCGGGGCACGGCGCGTTCAAGAATTACGTACGAAGCGTAGTCAAGGAACCAGTCTTTATATAAACCTTCGAGAGGAACGCTATGAACAACATCCTGGCCGTTCTTCTGGCCATTCATCTCTTCGTTCTTTTCGTTTTCGGGTTTTGAATTCTTCTTACTCATAATTCTTATTCGTCAGCTAATGCTTCTTCCACGGGTTCATCTTTCTCGACTTCGTCTATTTCTATCTTGAGGTTGCCGATAACGAACTCCTGGCGGTCGGGCGAGTTTTTGCCCATGTAAAACTCGAGTGTCTTCGCGAGGTGACTCTCTTTATTAATTATCACGGGTTGTAAACGGATATTCTCGTCAATGAATCCGGCGAATTCGTCTGGCGATATCTCGCCTAGTCCCTTGAATCGTGTGATCTCCGGTTTACCACCCAGCTTATTGATCGCTGCTGCTTTCTCCGTAGAGTTATAGCAATAGATCGTTTCCTTCTTATTCCGCACGCGGAATAGCGGAGTTTCAAGAATGTATACGTGACCGGCCTTCACCAGGTCGGGGAAGAACTGAAGGAAGAACGTCATCAGCAGGAGACGGATGTGCATACCATCCACGTCGGCATCCGTAGCAATGATCACTTTGTTATAACGAAGACCATCCATACCGTCTTCGATATTCAAAGCATGCTGGAGGAGGTTGAACTCCTCGTTCTCATAGACCACTTTCTTGGTGAGACCGAAACAGTTCAGAGGTTTACCACGCAAACTGAACACAGCCTGTGTTTCCACATCGCGTGACTTGGTGATAGATCCACTGGCAGAGTCACCCTCGGTAATGAAGATAACCGACTCCTTGCCCTTCTCTCCTTTTTGGTCGTCGAAATGGAAACGGCAATCGCGGAGCTTACGGTTGTGCAGATTGGCCTTCTTCGCACGTTCGTTTGCGAGCTTCTTGATACCCGCGATCTCGGTACGTTCTCTTTCAGACTGAAGGATCCTTTTTTGAAGTTCCTCAGCCACATCTTTATGATGGTTGAGGTAGATCTCGAGTTCTTTCGCCACATAATCGCCGACGAAGTTTTTGACTGGCGGACCATCCGGGGCCATGTTCAATGAACCGAGCTTCGTTTTGGTCTGCGATTCGAATACAGGTTCCTGCACACGAATAGCAATAGCGCCTATGATACTTGCACGGATATCGGCAGCGTCGTAGTTCTTTTTATAGAATTCACGAACACCTTTCACGATGCCTTCGCGAAATGCCTGGAGATGAGTACCGCCCTGTGTTGTGTTCTGACCGTTTACGAATGAATAATATTCTTCGCCATACTGGTTGCCGTGAGTCAAAGCAACCTCGATATCGTTCGCCTTGAAATGGATGATCGGATAGCGCATCTCCTCGGCATCGACTTTCTGTCTAAGCAGGTCGAGAAGACCATCCTTCGAATAGAATTTACGGCCGTTGTAATTGATGGTAAGGCCGGCGTTGAGGAACGCATAATTCCACATCAGGTCATCCAGGTATTCGGGGATGAAGTGATAGTTCTTGAACATCGAGTTGTCGGGCTCGAATTCCACCAGCGTACCGTTCTTCTCAGATGACTTTGATTGCTTCGGGTCGTTGAAGAGAACCCCCTTCTTGAATTCAGCAACCTTCGTTGCCCCCTCGCGGAATGCCTGCACTTTGAAATAATTTGAAAGGGCGTTAACGGCCTTTGTACCGACACCGTTCAGACCAACAGATTTCTGGAAGGCTCCCGAGTCGTACTTCGCACCAGTGTTGATCTTTGAAACCACATCAACCACCTTCCCGAGAGGAATACCGCGACCATAGTCGCGAACGACTACGCGGGATTCGTTGATGGTCACATCGATGGTCTTTCCATATCCCATCATATGCTCGTCGATACAGTTATCGATCACCTCTTTTACCAACACATAAATACCGTCGTCTTTCGCAGAGCCGTCGCCAAGCTTACCAATGTACATACCGGGGCGAAGCCGGATGTGTTCCCTCCAGTCGAGCGACTTGATGCTCGATTCGTTATACTCAAAAATATCCTTTGCCATTAATGGTTATTAGTTGGTCGTTACTAGTTACTAGTTGTTAGTCTGTGCCTCGAAAATTACCCAGCTCAAAAAATTACCACTAGCGCGGTTTTTCCTAAAAGCCTCAATAAAATCAATTTTGATGATGTTGCGATATCTGCATCCTACAAACTTTCATAAAGTGAAGATGCATAAACAATTGATAGTCAACTATTTATTGCCGGTTTCCTTTTAGCAAAGATCAAATACACCGGCCACGCAAAAGCCCATGCGATCATCAGCCCTATACTGCTGTAGATTATAAACCCGATGCGGTGATACTCGAATCGCTCTCCCCCATTGAACAGGCTTATGTAGCTCACTGCAACTATGAAGAAAAGATTCAGGCAAATAACCAGTCCGTAAAACCACGAAAGAAACGGGTCGGCCGACCCGTCGGTGCGGCTGCGGTGCAGCGAACGGAACACGTAGACGAACATATTGAATATGGCTACGAGGAAAAGCACGGAATAAAACCATACTTCCTTTCCGATACTGATCTGCTCGGTGTTGTCCATGATCACGATCGGATCGGGCAACGCGGCATAGGTATACATGAAAAATCCGAGCACACCAAGGATCGAGAAAAACCAGACAACACGGAAAATCTTGAGGATCATACTAATTCGAAAGTGGTGCAAAAATGTGGTAATTCTTTCGAATGGCTTATACCGCCGTGCGATATTTTTCCACCAAACTATTCATGGTCGAAAACGTCGCATTACGGCTCTTCAGGAAAAGGATTGTCTCCCGCAGGCGGTCGACCAATGCCGGTCCGGAATTTTTTGTCATGTACCAAGGGAGCGGATGACCGACCTTGCGGAGGTCGACGAACTCCCAGGGATGGAGATACAGGTTCAGGTATCCATCGTGTGAAAGCGTGCGATCACACAGCATATGAAATACGCTTTCGGGAAGCACGTGGGCACTGATCCAGAAGAGCGGAAAACGAATCAGTGGACTTACAGAGGCGGGCACCTCCACCAGGTCGTCGATTAAATGCATTGTCCGTTTTCTTGAAAGGTTGTTGTAACGCCCGGGTATGCAGGTCGGGTTGATCGATGAGTCGTACGTGTAGCCCGCCGCTTTAAGTCCCCCGATCGAAACAGGCATCATACGTGGCATGCGGAATCCCGTGATCTTCACACCGGATAGTTGCTCGAGTTCAACCTTTGATCTCAGCAGGTCGCCCTCAGAAAATTTATCGTGAAAGTAACTATGCGATGCAATCTCATGTCCCTCGTCAACCATCCGTTTGATTGTATCGGGTGCTTCGATCGCAAACTGGGTAGTCGTGAACAAGGTGGCTTTGACACGTTGTTCGGCAAGCAGGTCGAGGACGATATTGGTCCCTATCCGCGAGACTTCAATCTTCTCCGAAAGAGACGTTGGATACCCGAGTTCATCGGGAACGTCAAATTCTTCGACATCGAAAGTTAAGACAACGGTACGATCGTTCACCAGAGATTTGATTTTTGAACGATATAATGTGGCCGCGATTTCGCCTGCATAAAAAGCTTCCCGATATACAGTCCTATGATACCTAAGATGATCAGGTTCAGTCCCCCAAAGAACACAATAAGCGTGAACAATGACGCCCATTTTGGAAAATGATTTCTCTGCGAAAGCATGAAGATCACGTAGGGCAAATAGACAAGGATCGAGAAAAAGGAAAAGCAAAAGCCCATGGTTATCGAGAACATCAGCGGTCTGGTGTTGAACGATGTAACCCCCTCCATTGCAAGTTGTAACATTTTGTTCAACGAGTACTTCGTACGGCCTGAATGACGCTGTGCCGGTGTATATGATATAGGCCATTGTTTGAAGCCAACCCATTTCACAAGCCCGCGATAGAATGGCCCCACTTCCGGGAACTTCCGTAGCTGATCGACCACCACGCGGTCTAACAACCTGAAGTCGGCAGTACCGTGTTCGAGGTCTACTTCCGACATCATGCTCATCACTTTATAAAACATCTTGCTCGACGTCCGTTTGAACCATGATGAATGTGTGTCGGCATCACGGATCGTATACACGATGGAGTAGCCAAGCTCCCAGTATTTCAGAAATTCGCCGATCAGCGACGGGGGATGCTGAAGATCACCATCCATCGAGATAACACAATCGCCACGGGCATGATCGAGGCCTGCTTTCAGGGCATTTTGATGACCGAAGTTGCGTGAAAAACTGATAAAAAATACATGTGGATTCGAAGCGGCGAGCTTCGATAGTTCGAGGAGCGTACCGTCGGTACTGCCGTCATCCACGAAGATGATCTCGTAGTCGTAGCCGCTATTTACAAACTCGGCACTGACCTTTTCGGCAACGATAGCCACGTTTTCGGCTTCGTCATAAACAGGAATAACAACACTTACCTTTTTCGGCACAATAAAAATTTTAGAGGGTGATCAATTTTTGTTGTGTGGCGCGCCTAAATAAGCTCAGATTTTAAAAACGACAAAACGTGTAAACCGCTCGTCACCTGAATCTGCCTTCTTTTGCCGGCACAATTAACCAATTACTAACTAACTTTGTTGTTATTCACGTCCGAAATACGGTTCTTTTAGCCGGAAAGTGGAGATATTAAATCTCACTTAATTGTTGATTGGAGCGTTAAAAATTCATCCCTCATGAACATTAACCCGATTGTCCTTTCTATACCTATTTTCTTTCTCCTCATCGGGATCGAGCTGGCCGTGGAGCGACTATCGAACCGGAAACTTTATCGTCTTCCGGATGCTATTGCCAATATGAGCTGCGGAATTACGTCACAGCTGTCCGGGCTCTTCATGCGCCTCCTGGGTATCGGTATCTACGAATTGCTTTTCGCACAGATGGCGATCTTCGACGTAAAAGCATCTCTCCCACCCTGGGCATACTGGCTGACATTATTCCTCCTCGTCGACTTCGCTTACTATTGGGCACATCGACTGAGTCACGAGATCAATTTGTTCTGGGGCGGACATGTAGTTCACCACCAGAGTGAAGACTATAATCTTTCGGTTGCGTTACGACAGAGTTCATTCCAGGTGGTGTGGACCTTCGCATTCAGCCTGCCGATCGCAATTATCGGTTACGACACATACGACTTCGCATTGGTGTCTGCATTGAATACCCTTTACCAGTTTTGGATCCACACGGAGACGATCAAAAAAATGGGCTGGTTCGAGTGGGTGTTCAACACTCCGTCTCATCATCGCGTGCACCATGGGCGCGATCCGAAATACATCGATAAGAATCATGCGGGTTCGTTGATCATCTGGGACCGAATGTTCGGAACTTTCCAGGCGGAGGAAGAACATCCCACCTACGGCATTACAAAACCTATCAATAGCTGGAATGCTGTGTGGGCAAACTTCAGTCATTATGCCACGATGAGCGACGAGCTCCGAACCATCCCCAGGTTCTCCGACAAGGTGAAATATCTTTTCAAGAAACCGGGATGGCTTCCGGAAAGTATGGGCGGCTACCGCCCCGCGCCAGCTATCGACAAGAATAGCTACAGGAAATATGAGACACCTGCGCCAGTATTGTTAAACTACTATGTGCTCGCTCAATACATCGTTTGTCTCGGAGTAACATCAGCATTCCTCTTTAAGCAGGCGGAATTCAGCTTGATGCAAAAGTCGGCCGGCGCGATACTCATCTCGTGGTGGGTTGTAAATTGCGGCGTGTTGTTCGAACAAAAAGTATGGGTAAAGGCTGCTGAATATTTAAGGATAGCCTTGTTCTCGGCTGGCTTGTCAGGCATGATAGTATTCTATGGCTGGGATCCTTTGCTGCACATCGCCAGTGTTGCATACGCTTCGATCTCTATTTTCTGGCTCACAAAACTTCCACGCTATGAGGTTAGGCTTGCTGTTTAGTTTGTTGATAGCATTCGGGTGTTCGAAGCCCGTGCCACAGCTCGATGGAATTGACCTTAAGACCTGGAAAGACGACGCTAAGGCTTGTCAAAATAAACGCGGTGCTTTTATAGATGCTCTGAAAAATCAGAGAGATAAATTAAAGGGCCTCGACGAAAAGGATCTTACTTCTTTGTTGGGTCAACCCGATCGCAAAGATCTTTCTGAGCACCACGGGAAAACATACCAGTATTTCCTGTCGCCCGGTCCGGGTTGTGAAGGCGTCGATTCTGTAAGCCTCTCCCTTATCGTTAGATTTAATGCAACAGGCGTCTCGAGAGAAGTCGCAGTAGAATAACTATGAAAAACATTTCTGTTATCGGTTCAGGAACGATGGGTAACGGCATTGCCCATGTCTTTGCCCAGTTTGGTTATGATGTTACACTTATCGATACGTCGGAGGAAGCATTAAAGAAAGGAATGGCGACGATCGAGAAGAATCTTGCCCGCCAGGTTGAGAAGGGAACGATCGATGAAGCAACAAGAGCTGCGTCGCTGAAAAGGATTACGCCCTCGCCTACTCCCGAAAGCGTATCGAAATCGGACCTGGTAGTTGAGGCGGCTACGGAGAACGTGGACCTGAAGCTCAAGATATTTCAGAACCTGGATACTTACGCCCCGAAGCATGCGATCCTGGCCACCAATACATCGTCGATATCGATCACAAAAATCGCGTCGGTAACACAGCGTCCATCACAAGTGATCGGCATGCACTTCATGAATCCGGTCCCGCTGATGAAGCTCGTGGAAGTTATTCGCGGTTACCAGACGTCGGACGAGACGACCAGTGCAGTATTCGAACTATCGAAGAAACTTTCAAAGGTTCCGGTCGAGGTAAACGATTATCCCGGCTTTGTTGCTAATCGCATCCTGATGCCCATGATCAATGAAGCGATCTATTCGCTGTACGAAGGGGTGGCAGGCGTTGAAGAGATCGATACCGTGATGAAGCTTGGTATGGCACACCCGATGGGTCCGCTGCAGCTCGCAGATTTTATCGGCCTCGACGTTTGTCTGTCGATCCTGCGCGTATTGCACGACGGCTTCGGAAATCCAAAATATGCTCCGTGTCCACTGCTGGTCAATATGGTTCAGGCGGGACACAAGGGCGTTAAATCGGGCGCCGGGTTTTATAAATACACGGCAGGAAGCAAGGAACTTGTTGTTGCCGACAGGTTTAAAAAGTAATTTCGGAGCCCAAAATCCAAACCACGATGTTAAACGAATTCAAAAAATTTGCAATGCGGGGAAACGTGATCGACCTGGCAATAGGTGTGATCATGGGAGCTGCTTTCGGCAAGATTGTTAGCTCATTCACCGAGGATGTTATTACTCCGCTTATTCTGAAGCCGGCCCTGGATGCTGCCAATCTCACACACCTGAGCGAGTTCACCATACTTGGAACGGTCAAGATAGGAATGTTCCTCTCGGCTACGATAAACTTCATCATCGTTGCGTTTGTGCTTTTCCTTATCGTGAAGGGAGTGAATTCCATGAAGAAAAAAGAAGAAGAAAAACCTGCGCCCCCCGCTCCGCCGGCGCCCGATATTTTGCTGCTTACTGAAATCCGCGACCTGCTGAAACAGCAGAACAGATAAATAGTCCGACGCTACAAAGGCTATGGAAGGATCTTGATCTGGTTTCTTAGTCCTTTGAAAGAAGCCAGTTCAAGACCCGTATGACCGATGAACATCTTGGCCTGGATCTTTACGGGGATCTTATTTCCGTCGTCTGAGATCCAGACCGTGATCGAATTCTCCCCATCGAAGAGCTTATTATCGGGCATAATTGGTTTCATGATGTTGCAGGGGATCTTGCCAACAGCGGTTTTGACAGTCTCCTTGCCCAGGTACATGATCCGTAGATTGTATGATGTGTCTTCGAAGAAGCCAGAGATGGTGACCGTGTCGCCTTTGTGAAGTTTCATGAAGTCGATCTGACGAAGGAGCATAAAGCCGCCTACGAGATCTTTGGCATTAACAGGTATATCGTATTTGTTCTTCTCCTCGAATACACCGGTCTGTTTGTTCTTAACCTTGACGGTGACCTTGTGAGTATCATGGTCAAAGTTCGCAACCTCCTCGTATCGATAGTTATTCTCCTTAAGCTTACGGTAAGCCACCTGGGTAGACATCGTAGTGGTATCGATGTATGCACCCCAGTTGTCGTCTACCTTGGCTACCCATGACATCCAGTCGCTGGTTGAACCGAAGGCGTCGATCTTGTAGCACGGTCGTGAATTGATGCTGAACACTTTGTTCTCGATGCGGGTAATGGCTTTACCCACGTGAAGGAATCCGAAGTGTACCTTGTATTCGAGCTCTTCACCCTTTCCGAAGCTGGTGGGATGCTTAACCATATAGGGCACGTTGCCTTGCCTGGCTATCATGAATCCGCTTGCCAACAGGATCAGCAGTGTGCCTGATACGATCAGATTAAGCCTTTTCATCTTTTAAAAATAGTGTTCAAAACACTAAAGACAAAGCCTATGCCACGCCTTCGAGAAGGGACGCCGCGAGGCACCCGCGTCAACAGTTTTTTCTATGCAGAAACATTATTTTCCCTTAGTGCCTCGTTGAGGGACGTTTTCTTGTCGGTGCTCTCTTTCCGCGTTCCGATGATCAAAGCACACGGTACATGAAATTCCCCAGCGGCAAATTTCTTTGGAAGAGTACCCGGAATTACCACTGAGCGCTCGGGCACGTAACCCTTATATTCCTTCGGTTCGCTGCCGGTGACGTCGATTATTTTCGAGCTGCCCGTGAGCACGACATTGGCTCCAAGCACTGCTTCTTTTCCAACCCTGACACCTTCTACCACGATACATCTTGAGCCCACAAAGACATTGTCTTCGATGATGACGGGAGCAGCCTGAACCGGCTCGAGCACACCCCCGATCCCAACCCCTCCGCTCAGGTGAACGTTCTTTCCGATCTGTGCACAACTGCCGACGGTTGCCCAGGTATCGACCATTGTTCCCTCGTCGACATAGGCGCCGATGTTCACATACGAAGGCATAAGGATGACCCCTTTGCTGATGTATGATCCGTAGCGGGCAACGGCGTGAGGCACCACCCTGACTCCGAGTTTTGCATAATTCTTTTTGAGGGCCATCTTATCGTGGAACTCGAATGGACCAATCTCGATCGTCTCCATTTGCTGGATGGGAAAGTATAGGATCACTGCCTTCTTCACCCACTCATTTACCTGCCATCCGCCGGCCACCGGCTCAGCTACGCGGAGGTGCCCTTTGTCGAGTTGCTCCATCACTTCTCGGATGGCTTTTTGAGTGTCGGACGATTTGAGCAATTCGCGGTTCTCCCAGGCAGATTCAATGAGTGATTTCAATTCCATACTTTTAGATTGTGCGGCAGCAAAGAAATGAAAAAAAGTAAGATAGTTATCGCGTCCATTCTGAAACCGGCAGACGATGTACGGGCGTTCGAAAAGATGGCGATGACCCTTGTTGCCGCGGGTCACGAAGTGTACGTCATAGGACGACCTTCGACGACGCGATTAACGCCCCCGGGAATACACTTTTTAGAGCTCGTACCCTTCCCAAGACTGCATTGGAAAAGATTCCTGGCGAGGCTTGAAGTGCTCAAAAAAGTGCATAAAGTAAAACCTGAACTATTGATAGTTAATACCCATGAGTTACTGTTAGTTAGTTTGGTAAACAAAATTTTATTTGGTGCCCGGATCGTCTACGATGTGCAGGAGAATTACTATCGAAATATTCTTTGGACCTCCGCTTTTCCCAGGTTGCTGAGGCGTCCGTTGGCCCTCTTGGTCAGGCTCAAGGAAAAAGTGCTTACCCCCTTCTTCGACGACATCATTTTTGCCGAGAAATGCTATCGAAACGAGATCAAATTTCTTGCAGCCCGGGCGACGGTTTTGGAGAACAAATCGGTGCTGCCCGCGGGCTTCGTCCGGCATCCTGTGGAGGGTAAAATCATGCTCGCTTTTACCGGCACTTTGGGCGAGAGCACCGGGGTGTTTGAGGCCATCAAACTGGCAGACAAGCTGTATGAAAAACGAGGTGACATCGAGCTTCGTATCCTGGGGTCGTGCCCCATCCCGGACGTCCTTGCGGAGATCATGAATTGCTGTTCCGGCAAACCGTATATCAAACTCACGGCGGGTAAGATGCAGGTGGGCCACGAGCGCATTTTGGACCTCATATCAAAAGCACATTTTGGGATCATCTCATATCCTCCGTCGCCACATACGGCCGACAGGATCCCCACAAAATTGTTCGAGTATTTGTCGGCACGACTTCCGATCCTGCTGACCGACAACCCGGCCTGGCATTCCCTCACCGACCCGGTGTCGGCGGCGATACATGTTGACTTCAGGAATCCTGATGTTGAGAGCATCCTGGTGGAGATGGCCCGGAAAGATTTCTATTCGGGGGCGGTGGATGAATTCCTCTGGACGTCGGAGGAGCCGAAGCTCGTTGCCCTGGTAAACAATCTTTAAAAAATTTGCCTAATTTTTATTTTAGACTAATCTAAATTTATAATTTTACGTATCGAATACTATGCTTAGTCTTACGGAAGAAAATTACCTGAAGGCCATCTACCATCTTTCACGGGATGGGAAGAAGGGCGTTCTGACCAGTGAGATTGCCGAGGCCATGCAGACGAAGGCGGCGAGTGCTACCGACATGATAAAGCGCCTGGCGTCGAAGGGGTTGATCTCTTATGAAAAGTATCATGGCGTTGGCATCACGAAGGAGGGCAAAGCGGATGCGCTGAGCGTGATCCGCAAGCATCGTTTATGGGAGACTTTTTTGGTGGATAAACTCGGGTTTGCCTGGAGTGATGTTCACGAGGTGGCCGAGCAGCTCGAGCATATACAGTCGCCGTTGCTGATCGAGAAACTCGATCAGTTTTTAGGACATCCCTCCCACGACCCCCACGGTCATCCGATCCCTGATAAAGACGGCAGGATCATGACGGCTGAAAACTGTCCGCTATCGCATATAGAGAAAGGAAAGGAATGCAGAGTCTGCTCTGTGACGGACAGCTCCTCGTCGTTCCTTCACTACCTGGATAAAGTCGGTATTCACATCGGAAGCGTGCTGCTGGTACGGGAGAAGGAGGCATTCGATGGATCGCTGGAAGTGACTGTAGATGGAACGAAAACAACGTCTCTTTCGAAAGAGGCATCGGAAAACATCCTGATTAGCATATGATAAAGGAACATAGCGAACATCCCCACGCACACAGATCATTAAGCGAAGTACACTCGTCGATCGACGTAACGAACCGAACAGGCTGGCGTAAGATCTTCGCGTTCCTGGGACCAGCCTACCTTGTGAGCGTAGGTTATATGGATCCGGGCAATTGGGCAACTGATATAGCGGGCGGAAGCAAGTTCGGGTACACACTGTTATGGGTTCTGCTTATGTCGAACCTGATGGCGCTGTTGCTGCAAAGCCTGAGCGCGAGACTTGGAGTTGTTCGTCAGCTCGACCTGGCGCAGGCATCGAGGCAGACCTATCACCCGGTGGTGAACTTTGCGTTGTGGATCCTTGCGGAGATAGCCATAGCAGCGTGCGACCTTGCAGAGGTGCTGGGTATGGCGATAGGTCTGCAGCTATTATTCGGATTGCCGCTGATCTGGGGTGTATCGTTAACGGTTTTGGATACACTGCTCCTGCTCGTTCTTCAGAGCTATGGCATGAGGAAGATCGAGGCATTCATTGTTGCCCTCGTGGCGATCATTGGAGGAGCCTTCTTCGTGGAGATGGTTCTTGCCAAGCCGGTGGCTGGTGAGCTTGTAAAGGGATTTGTGCCGTATCTGCCCGGCGAAGAGGCATTATATATAGCTATAGGAATTATTGGTGCAACGGTGATGCCTCACAACCTGTATCTGCACTCGTCGCTGGTTCAGACACGCCGCATAGAACGTACGGAGAAAGGCATCTGGTCGTCGATCAGGTATAACTTCCTGGATTCGGCTATTGCCCTGAACGCTGCATTTTTCGTGAACGCGGCCATTCTCATACTTGCAGCATCCACGTTTTTCAAAGCCGGCTATTTCGAAGTGGCCGACATACAGGACGCGCATAAGTTATTATCTCCCCTCCTTGGCACCAACATGGCTCCTATCCTTTTTGGTATTGCATTGGTAGCGGCAGGTCAAAGTTCGACGATCACAGGAACGCTGGCGGGACAAATTGTAATGGAAGGTTACCTGCAATTGCGGATTGCTCCATGGTTACGAAGGTTGATCACACGTGTGATCGCGATCATACCTGCGTATATCGTGATCCTCGTTTATGGTGAAGGTGAAACCGGGCCGTTGCTGGTTCTTAGCCAGGTGGTGCTGAGCTTGCAGTTGGGATTCGCGATCATTCCGCTGATACATTTCACAAGCGATAAAAAGACAATGGGAGTGTTTGTGATCCGCCCGTGGATAAGGGTCGCTGCATGGATCATTGCACTGATCATTGTATCGCTTAATGTGAAGCTCGTGATCCAGGAGATCACTGGTTGGCTTGACAATGCGGGCGATCATGCGTGGATCGTCTGGGTGACGGCAGTGCCGGTCTGTGCCATGGTATTCGCGCTGTTGTTATACATCACGATAAAACCCGTGATCGATAAGCGCAGAGGTGAAAGAGCGTTAGTGCCTCATGGAACTTCGAAGGCGATAGAGAACATTACGCAGCCTGTTTACAATCGTATCGCGATATGCATTGATTTCAGCAAGATAGATTCGCTGGCGATCAGAAGCGCTTTGGCTCAGGGCGGCAGGGGTGCTCGCTATTGCCTGATACACGTAGTGGAGTCTGCAGGTGCTATGATGTATGAGCATGAGATTGCCGATATGGAATCGAGTGAAGATGCGGCTGCATTGAATGATTATTGTCAGCAGGTCGCGGAGAAGGGGTTCAACATCGTAGGGCGTGTTGGTTATGGAAATCCTAAGAACAGGATTCCCGAGATGGTAAAGGCATTTGATGCCGACTTGCTGGTGATGGGTGCTCACGGTCACAGGTTCTGGAAGGATCTGGTGTTCGGAACGACACTGGATTCGGTGAGGCATAGAGTCAACATTCCGTTGTTGATTGTTCGCGAAAAATAGTTCAGAAACGGGGAATTTGGGGCATTATCGCGGGCAGGGTTGTTGCAAAACGCAGGCATATGAATATCAAAAATCTCCTGTTCCTGGCGCTTGTTGGACTGATCGCCGTTGGGTGTAAGAAGTCGGATGATATCCTCGACTCGCTCACTCATTTTACTTATGAACCGACGTATGTGGTTGACGTGCCGGCGACGCCGCTTGCATCGTTGCCTGTCGATTTCCTGACTCCGGATATTTCAACACAATCGGACATCGAATATTCTGCGAATAATACGCGCGCTGATCTTGTGAGGCACATAGATTTGTCGCAACTCGATTTAACTGTGGTCTCGCCGAGCGGCGGCACGTTGTCGTTTTTGAAATCTATCAACATTTATGCGAAGGCTGAGGGCTTGCAGGAGGTGAAGGTAGCATTCAAGGACCAGGTGCCGGACGATGTGGGGGTAACATTGATTTTGGATGTGACCGGCGTTGATCTGACAGAGTATTTCAAGAAAGATACATACCAGCTACGTATCAGTGTGGTGACTGATGAGGCGGTGAAGGAGGATTATAAGGTTAATGCCCACGCGAAGTTTGAGATCGAAGCGAAAAAGATCAATTAGTCTCCGCGGATAGCTCACTGCCCTTTGTATTTTGGGGAAGTGGTTGACAAATATGTGTCTATCTTTTTAAGATAGAGTTTAATATCGACAAGCTCTGCCTCGATCTTATCCAATCGCTGATCGATCTTTTCAAATCGTTGATCAACTTTGTCAAATCGCCCGTCAACTTTCCTGAATCGATCATCCATGTCGTTTTGCATGTCTTCGACTCGTATCTCCAGTCGTTCGATCCTGTTTTCCACTTTTTCCACCCGATGAGTGAAGTTGTAGACGGTGCCTGTGACGGCTACGGTGCAGATAACGATGATGATAAAAAATGCCACCTCTGGCTTATGATTCATTAACCATTCCATTCCGGTCTCTAATGCTGTTTTCATGTGACTTGAGTTTAATACTGCAAATCACGGATGCGATAAAAGTCTGACCAAGTATTAATAACGATACACCTTAAAATGATCAGGTTTTCTGGTGACGTGCTATCTTGCGCGATGATTTCTTCTCATAACGACACGATTGTCGCCCTCGCTACGCCGCAGGGCATTGGTGCCCTGGCGGTGATCCGGCTCTCCGGCGAAAATTCGATATCGGTTGTTAACTCTGTTTTCAGAGGAAAGGACCTTAATGGGCAGCCAACACATACTATTCATTACGGACATATTGTCGATGGCGAGCGCATGATCGATGAAGTCCTGGTTTCAATATTCAAGGGCACAAAATCATTTACAAAGGAGAACAGTGTGGAGTTGTCATGTCATGGTTCGCCGGTGATCGTGAAAGAGATCATCAAGTTGATCCTTACAAAAGGTGCGCGGCTTGCAACGCCTGGAGAGTTTACGAAGCGTGCGTTTTTAAATGGCCGCTTCGATTTGGCTCAAGCTGAGGCGGTTGCAGATCTGATTGCAGCGGAGACCGAGAATGGCAGGCAAGCGGCCCTTAACCAGATGCGTGGTGGTTTCTCACAGGAGATCAAGGTATTGCGTGAAGAGCTGATCCACTTCGCGTCGATGATCGAGCTCGAGCTCGATTTTGGCGAAGAAGATGTTGAGTTTGCAAAACGCGATGATCTGAAAAACCTGATCAACAGGCTTACTAAGCTCCTCGACAACCTTATAAGATCATTCGATCAAGGTAATGTGATCAAGAATGGTGTGCCCGTCGTGATTGCGGGCAAGCCCAACGCCGGCAAGTCGACTTTGCTGAATACACTATTGAATGAAGAGAAAGCGATCGTGTCTGATATTCCGGGCACCACGCGCGACTTTATTGAAGATGAAGTTGAATGGGGCGGTGTCTCCTATCGTTTCATCGACACGGCGGGGTTGCGTGAGACGAAAGATGTGATCGAGGAGATGGGTGTTAAGCGTACGCGTGAGCAGATGCAGAAGGCCGCGCTCATAGTCTACCTGTTTGACATAAGAGATACCTCGACGGAGCAGCTTGCACAGGAAGAACTCTCATTGAAAGAGATGTCTATCCCCTACTTCCTTGTCGGCAACAAGATGGATGAAGTTTCTAACGACGTATTGAAATCATTCGGCAATTCGATCATACCAATCTCGGCCCTAAGGAAGACGAACATCGACCTTATGAAAGAGAAGATAACATCTCGCTTCGCGATGAAGGATGTGAAGCAGGGAGATGTGCTGGTCACTAATCTTCGTCACTATCAAAACCTTGTTCAGACTCGCTCTGCATTAAACCGTGTGATCACGGGCATCGATGGCGGCATCACAGGAGACTTCCTGGCGATGGATATCCGTCAGTCGCTACATTTTCTTGGAGAGATTACAGGCGAGATAACAACGGATGATCTGCTGGCGAATATTTTTGAGAAGTTTTGTATTGGGAAGTGACTTTTTGAAAGTCTTTCAACATCTGGCTGAAAGAGTTTAGAGTGTATTTACTTGAACTTGACAAGCGAAGTGGAAAACCAAGACTTAGTTCAGGCACAGCTCTCTCTCCTATTTCAACAGAGTTCGAACAGCGCTAACAACTGCTTACGAGTGAAGAATTATTACTTCTTTTTCAATTATAGGTATTTGCCGGGCTTGGTTGAAAAAGTAAACAAACGTTAAATTCGTCTACGGGATGAACTCGTTGGTTTGACCTCGCTAAATTCATTTAAGTTTGAGATCCACTTTATTCCGTCCACTTTATTGATCATGTACACACTCCTCAAAAAAAACCTGGCACTAAACAGTTCACTCTCGGACGATGAGACAGACCGTTACTGTAGTTTATTCAAATTACATGCGATAAAGAAGAAAGATTTTTTTCTTCACAAAGACGATATCTGCAAATCTGAGGCTTTCGTGGTTAAAGGTCTTTTTAAAGTATATCATATCGACCAAAATGGTTTTGTACAGGTGCTTTATTTTGCTATGGAGGACTGGTGGCTTACAGATATAGACAGCTTTACCAATCAGAAACCGTCACAATTATTTATTGAAGCATTAGAGGACAGTGAAGTACTGGCTATTTCAAAACGTGACAAGGATTTTGCTTACGAAACAATTCCAGCGTTAGATAAGTTGTACAGGATCATGACACAGAAAACGCATGTTGCGCTTCAGCGGAGAATGATTGACAATTTAAGCAAGACAGCGGACCAACGTTATGTCGAATTCATTGAAAAATATCCTCAACTCGGCCAGCGCCTGTCCAATATTGAAATAGCCTCCTATCTGGGAATCAGCCACGAGTTCCTAAGCAAGATCAGGAAGAAGATTGCATCGAAAAAGTAGATCCTTTCATTTATTGAACTTGTTCAATGTTCCGCCCCCGGAGCAGCAAGTAGCTTTGTGCTTATAAATATTAATCACATGAAAAGATCTTCTTTAACAACAATTTTCGTCGTCTTAATTTTATTGACCGTGAAAACAAAAGCTCAAAGTCCAAATCCATCTGGAGAACAAAAGACCAAAGAATTGCCAAAAGCATCCGTTGTTTTAGTGACCGAAACGCCAAAAGCAAAGATCTATACTCTTGTCGCTCCTAATGAAATGTTTGCGAATACAAGTCATGTTATCGAGCTGAAGAATCAATTGATCGTGGTTGACGGACAGTTCTTTGCTCCTTACGGCCATCAGCTAAAAGCTTTTACGGAAAGTTTGAAAAAACCGGTCACAAGGTTTTACATTTCTCATAGCCATCCAGATCACTTCCTGGGATTCGGTGACGCGTTTCCTAACGTTCCCGTTTACGCTTTGAAAGAAACAAAGGAAGAGATTGAAAACGAAGGACAGCAGACTTTAAAGAAAAGACAACAGCAATTTGGTACCCTCATTGCAAGCTCACTAAACATTCCAAATCATGTTCAACAAGAAGGAAGTGAAGCAATTGATGGCGTTACATTCATCTTCGAAAAGTCAACAGACAATGAGGTTGCTTCCTCGCTGGTCATCAAAATACCGGAATTAAAAACATATATCGCCCAGGACATCGTGTACAACAAGACTCATTTGTTTATATCCGGAAGCACGGCAGGCTGGAGAAACGCATTGCATCATCTGGAAAAGGAAACCGCATATACGCACATTCTTCCCGGGCATGGCCAGCCAACCGACAGATCAACCATTGCAGAAAACATTAAGTATCTTGATTTCGTAGACCGGGCACTCGCAGAATCCAAATCGAAAGAAGAGTATAAGTCAAAAATTCTAACTGCGTATGCTGGATATGCCGGTATTCCTCTTTTGGATATTTATCTGAACCATTATTTGCAAAAAGCCTGGGCAGAACAATAGGTCAATTGAAGACACTCTTAGACTTTAGTTTCTAATTTATTGAACTTGTTCAATGTTTTAGGTAACCACATCACGGTAGTTTTGTATAGATCAATTTTCTAGACCATTTCAACAACAAAACTTTCTTTTAAATAATGAAAACAAATCTGCAGAATTTTAAAAAAATAGAGTCAGGCAAATTAACACTCGAAGTATTCAATGCATCTGAAAATAGTTTTGGAGTAGCATCTGTGATCGTTTCGGGAAAGACAGATTCCGTGTTGCTTGATGCTCAATTCACGTTGGCAGATGCCGAGACAGTGGCGCACCAAATCAAAAAATCTGGTAAAAGACTCACGACGATTTATATAAGCCATGGGGATCCGGATTTTTATTTTGGCCTGGAAGTGTTCAAAAAGTATTTCCCAGAAGTAACAGCGTATGCATCGCCAGCCACAGTTGACCACATCAAAGCTACTGCGCAAAAGAAATTAGAAGTTTGGGGTGAACGTCTTGGAAAAGCGATAACATCTAATGTTGTTTTGCCCCAGGTACTTCAGGGTAACATCATTGAACTGGAAGACGAAAGATTGGAGGTGATAGGTTTGGATGAATACCCATCAAAAACATTTTTATGGATACCCTCCATTCGTGCAGTTGCTGGTGGCATCAATGTTTTTGGAAATACTTTTCATGTTTGGATGGCCGACGCACAAACCGCGGCGGCTCGTAAACAATGGATAAGCATTTTGGATAAAATTGAATCATTGCAGCCGGCCAATGTAATTCCAGCTCATGCAAAATCTGAATCGGTCTTTGATTTGACATCAGTGAAGCATACAAAAAGTTACATCCAGATCTACGAAGAAGCTTTGAAAACCAACAAAACTTCGGAAACCTTAATTGCTGCGCTTAAAGCAAAATATCCTACACTGACTTTTGATATTGCTTTGCAGATAGGAGCAAAAGTAAACACTGGGGAAATGAAATGGTAAAATGAAAAGCAAGGTGCTGGCACCTTGCTAAGATCTTAACAAAAACAATGACAAACCTGGAGATCATCAAAAGCACCTACGAAGGTAATTCCTCAGAAGAGAACGGAGAAAACCTCGTTAGGTATGCAGCAAAAAATATTTCATGGACAGAAGCAAAAGGCTTTCCATATGGAGGTACTTATATCGGAGTCGATGAAATAATGAAGAATGTTTTTACTCGTCTGGCAACTGAATGGATCAACTACAAAATTGTCCCCGAGGATCATCTTGCGGATGGAGATAGCGTTGTGGCTTATGGCCACTATAGCGGCACCTATAAGAAAACTGGTAAATATTTCGAAGCGAGAGTAGCCCATCTTTGGAAATTGCAAGATGGCAAAATCAAAAGTTTTGAACAGTTCGTGGATAGCCAGACGGTTAACGAGGCGATAAGCTAACCTGAGCCCAAAACGAAGCGCCACCGTGCTACTCACATGGTGTTCAAAATGAAAGAAGCCGTCTGAACACTTTTAGTTAGGCGGCTTCTTACTTTAATCAGGAGCTACTTCGTCTGATCAACAAATGTCATTTGCATCGGATTCATCCGACCACCATGCACCACTAGTTTGGCAAACCCAGTTTCAATATCGCTGAGGTCTTTAGCAGAAAGCTCAACATTGATTGCTCCCAGATTCTCATTGAGGTGATCCATATTTCTCGTACCAGGGATTGGAACAATAAATGGCTTTTGTGCAAGTAGCCATGCTAATGCAACTTGAGAAGATGTTGCTTTCTCTCTTGCTGCAATTTGGCGAAGCAGGTCAATTACTGGCATGTTAGCCGCAATCGTTTCAGGCGTGAACCGCTCAAAACCCGATCGCAAATCAGTCTGGGGATCGAACATTGTGTTTACATTGATCTTACCCGAAAGATATCCCATGCCGATTGGCCCCCAGGGTACGAACCCAATTCCCAGCTCTTCACAAGTTTGCAGGATTCCGTTTTTCTCTACATTTCTCTCCATGAAAGAATACTCCGTCTGAACCGCTGTGACAGGATGAACCGTGTGAGCCCTTCGAATGGTTTTCGCACTAGCTTCAGAAAGTCCAAAGTGCAACACCTTACCTGCATCAACGAGGTCTTTAATAGCTCCAGCAACGTCTTCAATCGGAATTGAAGGATCAACGCGATGCTGATAATAAAGATCAATTCTATCGGTCCTTAATCGTTTTAGCGATCCTTCAACAACTCTCTTGATATGCTCCGGCCTACTACTCAACTGAATTCCAGGAGCACCAATATCAAAACCAAATTTTGTGGCGACAACAACTTGATCACGAAATGGAGCAAGTGCCTCGCCTACCAGTTCTTCATTGGTATATGGCCCATATACTTCTGCGGTGTCAAAAAATCTTACTCCCTTTTCATAAGCATTTCGAAGTACCTGGATTCCCTGTCTTTTGTCAGCCGGTGGTCCATAATTCGCACTGATACTCATCGCCCCCGCTCCCAGTTCTGAGACTTCCAATTGACCGAGCTTACGTATTTTCATTTTGTCTTTTGCTTTGAAAGTATTTATTCCTCCACTTGACGATTTCGCCGACGCGAAATTACCAACAGTTAAACCTGCACCCATCAAGGCCGTTCTGGCTATAAAGTCTCTGCGGCTAATTCCTGCGTTTTTCTTTTTCATAATCAAACTGTTTATGGTTGTCGTTTTTATGAAGACCTATCGATTACAAATCGGCCGGGACATCACCTTCAAGCCGGTCATCTTTAATGGTACTCATTCGTGCAGTCAGTCCAAGGACTACAGGCCTGGCCAAACGATTTAATTCAAATTTTCTTGTTTGTAAAAGTGTCGTAACCTGAAAACCTCATTCAGGTGTGACGGATAGCGTTCAATATCTTTGGCAATGTCACTTCTTCTGAAAATATTAAAACAGTTAAAGCCGTCGATGATCTCATAGCCACAAAAACGGTAGTTGCTTGTAATATTCAGGAAAAGGTCGGCTGCGCTTTTGCCTCGCATAAGTTGCTGTGCAGGATTGTCAAACGCTTCTGCCGGTGCATTCCAGGTTGCGCAAATCATAAATTTTTTCCCTTGCATGTGACCACCTGTTCCATACTGCTTTGTCGGATCGTCGTTACTTCTTCCGTCCCCATCCAGAAATGTTTTGCCAAACAACCCTGAATTAAAAACCTCATCGACATATTTTTTGTAAATCCATGGTGCACCGAACCAGTTAACTGGCATTTGCAGAATCACGATATCAGCTTCTAAATGTTTTTGTACTTCTTCTTCAGGATTGTAACCGTCTTCAATGGTCGTCTCCAAAACCTGGTGTGACGTTGATGTGAAAAAATCTTTCGCCGCCTGATAGAATGAATTGTTTAATGTCCCTTCGGTCCAATTGGGATAAGTCAAATGTGAATTGATGAGTAAAACTCTTTTTGCCTGTGCCATTTCTTATATTCTTTATGTTGATCCTGACAACACAAAAATAGAAACGTGCTACATGGTGGACGGATAGAAATTACCAGGAAAAAGGAAACAAATTACTGTAGACCGGAAGTCTTAAAGTCGCTGCTTACTGACAAGCTTGTCGGATACTTGCAGTCTATATTCTTTGGGAGTCAGGTTAACCTGCTTTTTAAAAAACTTTGCGAAGTAATTTGGGTATTCAAAGCCAAGCTCATAAGCAATTTCCGTGTTGTTTAAATCGGTTCTTTCTTCAAGCATCTCTTTTGCTTTCTTCACTACAAACTCGTGAATGTTTTCAATAGGAGACTTTTGCGTGAAGTGTTTAATGATGTCCCCTAAATAATTCGGAGTCAACCCTAATTTATCTGCAAAGTATTGAACTGTGGGCATTTGCTTTATCGGTTCATTGTAGTACGTTATCAGGAGCCTTTGAAACTCGGATACAATGGGACTGTACTGTACTGGATTAGATGAGAATTGCCTTTTGTAAAAGGCTTCCACCAGCGACACCAGAACATGGACATAGGAAAGCAACACATCGAAATTATCTTTTCTCGCATCGTAGTATTTCAGCATTAGGGAAAAGATCGTTCTGATTTCCTGTTCTTCCTTTTCTGTCAAATGCAACGGTTCATGCTGACCGTAGTCAAGGTAATTTTTAAACAGGAAACGATTTTCCTCAATCAGCTTCTTAGAAATCTGCAAATACATTCCGTTGAATGTAGGTTCTATCTCCCAGCCTCCTGAGTACCCCGGACTGTTAAAGAAAACAGCTGTAACGGGTTTGGGATTGACCGGATTAAAGTGTGCACTCGTTCTGTCGAGGAAATTGCTTTTAATGGAAATTCGGTAAAAATCAATTGATATAGGTTCCGACTTTAAACGCATTTTAGGAACATCATAGTAACCTATGTCAATATCATTGTCCAAAGGTTTCGCTACCCCCAGGTACTTATTATACGATGCAAAATCTTTGAACAATGTCATTCTATAAAGTTACCATTTCCTGGTCTATCTTGTTGCTGCCTCTACGCGGCTGTTTGTTCATATGCCAGCGATGAAGATAACTCGCGATAGGCATTGGCTTGATCTATTAACTCCTTTGCCTTTCTTTCGGCTTCGGAAATCGCATCTGCACCCGCCATCCAGCGTTTAGGAGGATTTTCCTCTCCGGCAATTGCTAGTAATGCCGCTGCCAACTTTGCAGGGTCGCCACCTTGTTTTCCGCTCATACTTTCCCACCAAGGTTTCAGAGCAGCAATTCGCTCAGCATAATCTTTCACTTGAAGCTCTGACCAAATCGTGGAAGACGGCTCCAGTAAGTTGGTTCTGAAAAATCCAGGTTCTACAATTGTTGTATGGATACCATACGGAGCAATTTCCAGGCTTAAAGATTCCATCCATCCCTCTACCCCGAACTTGGACGCAGCATAAGCCGAACATAGTTCGTAACCAACCAATGCGGCAGTAGATGAAATGGTTACAACGTGTCCTGATCTGTTTTTTCGCATAACAGGCAATACAGCTCTTGTAACATTCATGGGACCGAACAAATTGGTAGCCATCTGACGTTCGATCTGATTTGGGCTCAACTCCTCAAAAAAACCTGCATAGAAATTACCTGCATTATTAACCAGTACATCGATCGTTCCGAATTTTTCAATTGCTGAATGTACTCCGGTAGATACTTCGCCCACATTAGTAACATCCATTTTCACCACCGTTAAATTTTCCGTGGCATTCCCTATAGCCTTTGTCACCTTACTTGCATCTCTCCCGGTAGCAATTACTTTGTTGCCCGCACCAAGTGCAGCTTTAGCAATTTCCAATCCTATACCACTACCCGCCCCGGTTATCAGCCATACTTTATCCTTCATCGTATTGTAGTTTATTTACAATGCAAATGTAAAAGCCGGGGAAAAAGCGGAAGAGTACATTTTACCAGTAAAAAGGAAACATATTACTGGGGATTGGACGGGCACGGAGTGATCGTTTCCAGGTCATCGTTACTTCTGACAATTGAACGAGTGTTGCCTGACGTTTAACTCGCATCTGCAAATATCTTAGCTCCGAATAGCTGAAATAATCTAGTTGATAGACTTAATGAGTTTCGCAGGGATCCCCCCCACAATTGTATTGGAGGGTACATCCTTATTTACAACGGCTCCCGCAGCTACTATTGAGTTCTCTCCAACAGTTACACCTGGAAGGATCGTAGCTCCTGCTCCTATCCACGCGTTTCGCTTGATAATGATAGACTTCAGATCAAGGTTCTTCCTTGTCGCGGGATCAATTGGATGATTCTCAGTTACCAGATTTACTCTCGGTCCGATCTGAACATCATCTTCAATTGTAATTCCCCCAAGGTCCAGAAAGCTGCATGCGTGGTTAATAAATACATTCTTCCCAATCTTGATATGCTTTCCGAAGTTGGTATGGAAGGGTACAAATACTGTCGAACTCTTGTCTACGTTGCTGCCGATCAGTTCGCTGAGTCGTTCGCGTATCTCCTCCATGCTTGTTGATGCGTTGAGCAACGGTGACAGTCGTTGTGCCCGTGCAACCAGCTCCCACACTTCGCTCATTTCATCGCTTCGAATGATACCTCCAGCAAGCATCCGATCTAATATTGTTTGTGCCATCCTAAAATGCTATTGAACCGCCGCTGGCCTCAAAGAAGTTGGATTAGTACCAGTGATTCGTTTAAAAAAGTTATTGAAGTATGTAGGATATTCAAGTAGCGAAAGCGGCAATTGTCTGACAAATTGTTGTACAAGATGCCGGAGTAAAACCGGGAATTTCAATCGTGTCAATTCTTACTGGAAAAGCCAAAAAGGAATATCTTTGCTCCCTTATTTTTTAATCCATGATTTCAGTTGACGCAGTGACAGTGGAGTTTAACGGCTCTGCCCTTTTCAGTGATATTACCTTCAATATCAACGAGAACGACAGGATCGCTTTAATGGGTAAGAATGGTGCCGGAAAGTCGACACTGCTGAAGATCATCGCGGGCGTGAATAAGCCGACGCGAGGCAAGGTTTCTGCCCCCAACAACGCCACCATTGCCTATTTACCTCAGCATCTGCTTACTGAAGACAAGTTTTCTGTTTTCGAAGAAGCATCCAAAGCGTTCTCCAAGATCCTCAATATGAAGAAGGAGATGGACGAACTAAATCATCAACTGGAGACGCGAACGGACTATGAATCCGACGATTATGCGAAGATCATTGAAAAAGTTTCCGAACTAAGCGAGAAATACTATTCCATTGAAGAGATCAACTTCGATGCCGAAGTGGAAAAAACACTGATGGGTCTGGGGTTTGTCCGGTCTGATTTTACCAGGCCGACAAGCGAATTCAGCGGTGGATGGCGGATGCGTATCGAACTGGCAAAGATCCTTCTCCAGAAGCCTGACTTAATCCTGCTCGATGAACCAACCAACCACATGGACATAGAGTCTATCCAATGGCTGGAAGAATTTCTGATCAACAATGCAAAAGCGGTAATTGTTATCAGCCACGACAAGACTTTCGTCGACAACCTGACGAATCGCACCATCGAGGTAACGATGGGACGTATCTACGATTACAAGACTAACTATACGCATTATCTTCAGTTAAGAAAAGAGCGCCGTGAGCAACAGCAGAAGCAGTTCGACGATCAGGCTAAAGAAATTGCGGATATCACAGCCTTCATCGAAAGATTTAAGGGCACTTATTCAAAGACCCTCCAGGTACAGTCACGGGTGAAGATGTTGGAGAAGATCAAGATCATCGAAGTAGATGAAGTCGACAATTCGGCTTTGAACCTGAAATTCCCTCCTGCCCCTCGCTCGGGTAACTATCCGGTGATCGTGGAAAGCATGACCAAACGCTACGGCGATCACGTGGTTTTTAAAGATGCAACGCTAACCATCGCTCGCGGCGAGCGTGTAGCGCTCGTAGGTAAGAATGGTGAGGGAAAGTCTACCCTGGTGAAAGCAATAATGGGTGAGATCGACTTTGAAGGTAAAGTACAGCTTGGTCACAATTCTATGATCGGTTACTTCGCACAGAACCAGGCGTCGCTACTCGATGAAAGCCTGACCGTATTTCAAACAATAGATCAGGTTGCGGTTGGCGATATCAGGACCAAGATCAAAGATATCCTTGGTGCATTTATGTTCAGCGGAGAAACAATCGACAAAAAGGTGAAGATGCTTTCAGGTGGTGAAAAAACGCGACTCGCGATGATCAAGCTGTTGCTGCAACCGGTGAACCTCCTCATACTCGACGAACCGACCAATCACCTTGATATTAAGACGAAAGATATCCTCAAAGATGCACTCAAGGCCTTTGATGGAACACTGATCCTTGTTTCACACGACCGCGATTTCCTGGATGGTCTCGCAACAAAAGTATTTGAGTTCGGTAACAAACGCATACGCGAACACTTCGAGGACATCAACGGTTTCCTTCGCAACAAGAAGATGGAAAACCTTCGCGAGATTGAGCGGACTGCGAAAAGCTGACCGATGCGGTCACTCGTTTTTGGATGAAGTAACGAAAAGACATATCTACGCCATTACCAAACGAAGAGAAGCGCGTTGATCAAGTAACCGTTACCTGACTACAGGTACGGCTTCAACACGTTCACACTATAATCCCAAACCTTCTGTTCACCTCTTGTTTTGTATCGTTTTAATGGTGAGAAGTGCGCTAGCCTTTTACCACTTCCTTACGGAAATGAGCACCCCAGATCAATATCTCGTCTAACAATTTCTTCATCGAATGTCCCAGCGGGGTCAGCGAATATTCTACCGTTACCGGCATACTATCGTAAAGCGTACGTGTGACAATCTTATTTTCTTCAAGCATCTTTAATTCCTGCGAAAGCATTTTTGGTGATATATCGACAATATCTTTTTGAAGTTCACCAAACCGTTTGTTACCGAACGTGAGGGCAAGTACGATCGGCAAACGCCATTTTCCTTGTATCACTTCCAGTGCATCTCTTGCGATCCTTAGGTTCTGCTGGCATGAAGGTGTCTTTTGATTCATCGTAGTTCCGGTTCAGTTACGCGAAGGTAAGTACTTACCACGAGGTAACTACTATATTTTCGATAGCCAAGATAAATACTTTTACAGCCTAAACAATTGGAAACAATCATGAAAAAATTAACGACCTGGATAATTGACCCATTGCATTCCGAGGTACAATTTAAGATCAGGCATCTGGTGATCTCCACGGTCACCGGCTCGTTCAACAATTTTGAAGGCCGTGCCGTAACCGAAGGAGAAGGATTTGCAAACGCAAAAGTCTATTTCACAATTGACGTAAAAAGTATCGATACGAATCAGGCGCAGCGTGATGCGCATTTACAGAACAGCGACTTCTTTGCTGCAGATCTGTATCCACAAATCACGTTTGAGTCTACGTCATTTGTAAACACCGGCGATAACCGGTTTAAAATGATTGGCAATCTCACCCTGAAAGATGTAACGAAGCCGGTAGAATTAAATGTTGAATACGGCGGATCTCAAAGGAGCATACAGGGAATTATCAAACATGGTTTTGAGGTGACGGGTGTAATCAATCGCAAAGAATTCGGAATGACCTGGAATTTAGTTACTGATACCGGGAATTTAGGTCTGGGAGAAGATATTAAACTTGTTGCAAATATCCAGGTATCCGAGTTGGTGGAAGCTGTAGTGGAGAAAGCATAGTCAAAGGTTTTCGTTTAATTAAATCAGGGTTCCTCATGTTGGAAACCCTGATTTAAAGCGACGGACGCTCTTGATTTACAAGCAGGCGGAAACAGTTGGGGATAGCAAGTAGCATGATAATCATACACAGGTGACTACCCATGAACGCCTGATTCCCCTCATAATAGTTCATAATCAACCTCCAGGAAATCTCTTACATTTTGAGTCCAATAGGTTTTAACAAAAGATTCATGCACAGGATCTTTTTGATATGATTCGTACGCCTGTAAAGAATCGAACTCCATGGATAAACCAAAGTCATAGTTATTTTTAGGACTGACTTCACGCAAGCATTCGAAGCGTTTTACTCCTTTTATGGAAGATAATATTCTGGCTGCGTCAAGAAATATTTGTTCTTCAATAGAGCCCTTGGGATGCTTAAGATTAAAAACAACAGTGTGACGAATTTTGAAGTCGCTCATGGGGGAATTTGTATTTGATTGGTTCTTACTATCGTTGAAACCAAACAGCGATAGTATTAAGAAATGAATCATAAAGATCTGTCTCATAGCTATAAAATTTTTAATCGCAGGTTTTGGTTTCGGGAAGTGATTCGCCTAAGCGTCTTTCTTATTCAACCACCACCCGCACGCGTGCAAGGTTTTGTATACTTGTGAGTGCATCCGTAGCGTCTCCTTGCCGCTGCGACACACCCTTCAATGTAACGAAGTAAGTTCCATGCTTTGAAAATGTGTGTGTCGTTTTCAAATCTACCTGCTGTCCTGCATTTTTGGATATCTTGAGTTTTTCCTTAACTGGAAAAGTTCCTTTCCCCTCAAAATCCCACTCTGCTGCTATCACTTTTCCGGCACCCGGAGGTACTTCGATGTTGGCAGTAAAAGTGACTGACTGTCCTGGTTTTACTTCGGCTCGTTCGCCACCGTTTGCCCGCAACGTTACAACTGGCTGAATGCCCTTGCGCTGTGCTGCAGAAGCAGGTACAACAACCTGCCCGTCTATTATTTTGTAGTCAGTAGTTGCGGCAGGCGCAACTCCTTTTTCCACCCATGCACTCACGTCACGGAGAGCCTGGTGCAACACAGGCATGTAGCTAACCAGGTGCGTCGGTGCATCTGGATTTGATAAGTCTCCATGATTGGCGTGGTCGAGAAACCACAGGCGGAAATTATCATCAAGGTTAGCATCCATGTTCTCCTTCAGCTTAGTCTTATACCAATCGGCTTGCCACGGGAATGCTTCGCTGTCCCATAAAGTCTCCACCAAAATCATTTTTCCATTGAATTTTCCCTTGGGTAGCACGCCCGAAGCGGATTGAGTAAAGAGTGGTCCCAGCTGCATGGGACGTTGGGGATAAATTGGGTTGCCAGCAGAATCACGAAACTGATCCCATACATAATACTCTTTACCTGGCACCTGGTGACGATGGTAAGTTTGTACCGCGAGGAAATTCGAATTGTCTACTTGTACAGTATCTCCCGGTTTAAGCTTGGCGAGCAAAGCCGGGTCGTTCGTAGGGCTAAGAACAACTTTATCATCGGATATCTTAATCAACTGTAAAACCTGGCCAGCAGCAACCCCGCTTTTTATGATTAAGTCACCACCGATAAAATTTACATCAGGCAGTAAGTCGTCCAGCTGAAAAGCAACAGGCATCGTTCCTTCTTTTTCACCTATGCTCTTCCATGCAGCATCGGCTGTCCCTTTCTCCTCATCCGATAACGGTGCTGTCAGACCAAGTTTGACAGCATCGTCACTCGTTAGTCCCGTTTTTATCCTGCTAACTTTTTGTATTCGTGCCTTTAATAGGGATGCAGTTGGATTAGCACCAAGATAGCCAGGCACATTCCAGAAGTCTTCCTTGAAATATTTCGAATCGATGCTAACAATACTTTTGTAAAGAACTAAAAAACCATGAACGCCCATCGTCTTATACGCGAACCAGGCCTTTGGTGGAAAGCCCATCCTGGTTACCTCCTGAAGCGCCTCCTTTTCTTCTGCGTTGAGTCCGGCTTCAATTGACACCTTGCTTCCTGGTTCCAGTGCATCTACAATGCCTGGAAGTTTGTCGTGGAGTATCCTCATCGCATGCATTCGCACAGTGAAGACGTTCGGGATAGCCACCGGTGAACCCAACACGAATGGAACAACACCATCCCATACCTCTGTGTTTTCAATAGCGCCAAGTGTGCGATATGCACCACCACTGCCACCAAAACCATAACCATATGGTCTGTTCTTGTCTCCATAAATTTTTGCAACAACTATCCGTGAAAATTGTGCTGATGCCGCATTAGCACGGTAAGCTCCGATGGTAGGATCTGAATTCGCTCTGGGTCTGGAAAAATCAATTTTTCCACCGCCATTCGTCTCGATAAAATACGCGCCGCTCTTGCCGGAAAAGCTGATCATGTCATTCTCCCCCTTCGCATTCTGTGCTAAATTTTCACTGTCCGGGAAAGGCGTGAAGTATTGAAAAAAACGACCCGCGTAGTTCTCTTTCGGTGGGAAGTAAAAAGAGAAACGGGTATCGGTGCCCTTGAAGCCTCCGTGCACATAGCGGTGTCGCAAAGGTTTATCACGCCACTCGTCGACATCAACATACGGCCTGTTGAAGAGGGTGTCTGTTATTTTGAATTCTTTTGCCAGTTCATTGCTGAATTGCGACAAACTATTTTGTGCCTGAAGACCAGAAGAAAATAATATGGACAACCCAAAGAAGATGTTACGAATGCGGATGAAGATCATAAACGGATATTTTGTGGCGAGCTGAATACTTATTTTTTCTATTCTTCGACAGAGTGTACGTTTCTGATATGCTCATCCAAAGCCTGGATGCCTTGTTTTGTACAGATCCCCCTGATATAAACAACCGATGTAACCAAAGGCAAGTCCTTGGCAGATAAGTGGAATCGTTTAAACTGTTCTGTGCGAACAGCAGCCCTATGAAGTACCAACACACTTTTTAAGGCGACTTCGGGATCGATTTCTCTTCGAAAGAATCCCTCCGCTATGCCCTTTTCAATAACAGAAAGGAAAAACTGCTCGAACTTTTTACCGATGGCCTTCTCTATTTTCTTTTCCAACTCCGGGTAGTAGTGGTGAAGTTCGCCATAAAAGGCTTTGTTGATCTTGCATTCAGTTTCTACCGCTATGCGCCAGATGTCAACGAAAAGGCATGCCGGATTTTGTCCTATTGAAAGCTTTTTCAACATCTCATACTGCTCTTTGTGATAGAGATGTAGGACTTGCTCTAACAACTCCTCCCGGTCGCTAAAATGTTTATAAATCGTTTTGCTTGAAATGCCCAGGTATTCAACGAGCTTCTGATTTGACATTTTCCGAATGCCATACTTCAGAAATAGCTTCAGGGATTTTTGGAGAATTGCATCTCTCATACTGGATACCATGGAAATTATTATTAATACGATAATCTCCTATGCCAAGTTACAGGAAATTATTCACTATAAAATAATTTCCTGTAAAATAACACCAAGCCCGAGAGCTCGTAAGCAGCGATATACGATGATGGAAAATTAAAATCGAAAGAGCATCCAGACGGCAGCTATAAAGAGCGGGACATGCCAGTGATTTTAAAAAAATGCCGCCCGTTCATAATTTTTTTTTGCTGGACTTCCAAATTGCAAACGTTTACGTTTTATTTTTTTTAGCTGAAATCTCAGGCTTTTTCGGGTCGGATTCAGCAACAATCCACCACAAAAACCTCGAATATTCATATGCTACGCAGGTTTATCCCAAGTGACTTGAGTTTTATACCCGAGATTGTCACCCATAACACGCTATTCTTTTTGAGTGTGTTTAACGGTAAATTTTAGTGATGGGGAATTCGTACCCATAGCCTAATCAACCTTAAAACACTTCCATGAGAAAGATTTTACTATTAGCAGTCGCATGGTGTTGTTGCCTTTCGGCAATCGCACAAGATCGAACGATCAGTGGGAAAGTAATTTCCGCTGAAGACAAGTCATCATTACCGGGTGTAAACGTTGTGGTTAAAGGTTCCGTGAACGGAACGGTAACCGACACCGATGGAAAGTATATACTATCCATTCCCAATGGCAAGGTTACCCTCGTGTTTACTTTCGTCGGCTTAAAGACGGAAGAAGTCGAAGTTGGCGACAGAACTGTTGTCGACATCGAACTTTCTGCCGACGTAACACAGCTGCATGAAGTCATTGTCACAGCTCTCGGCGAAAAAGTTGATCGCGACAAGTTCGCATCTTCTGTATCGACCGTAGCCGGCGGCAATGTGGCACGTTCAGGGGAAACAGGCTTACTGCAAGGATTGTCGGGCAAAACTGCCGGCGTGTTGATCACACGAAGCGGCGGTGATCCCGGTGCAGGCGCTTACATCCAGATCCGTGGCCAGAACACGATCAATGGTAGCGCGCAGCCCTTATTTATCGTGGACGGCGTTCCTGTAAGTAACTCCAACGAAGGCACAACACCCAACGGCGGCCCACTGGCAGGTGCTGGTAACGCTATCGTGCAACAGTCGCGTATCAACGACATCAACCCCGATGATATCGCTTCGATGGAAGTATTGAAAGGTGCATCAGCTGCGGCTCTGTGGGGAACCCGCGCAGCAAACGGTGTGATCATCATCACTACCAAGAGAGGTTCGGATTCGAAAGGAAAAGTGAACATCTCTTTCAAGTCAACAGTCTCAGTCGACGAGGTGAACAAGATGCACCAGCTTCAAACAGCATATGGTGGTGGTACCAACGGCCACTATGTTCAAGGTGCCCGCGAGTCATGGGGTGACAAGATCTCCGACAGATCAGGTGGCACCGATGCATTCATCACCGATCCATCGGCTCCCGGCTATGCTGGTTTCGTGACACTGAGTGATGGTTCGAAGCGTTATGCGATCGCACCCGGCACCGGTACAACATGGGACGGTACAGGCGCTGCTGCCCACGGCGGCAAGAACTCGAGAGATGTATTCGACCACCGCTATGATGCCTTCAGAAAAGGTCATTATACAGACAACAACCTGACCATCTCCGGCGGTAACGCAAGAACACAGTTCTATCTTAGTTACTCTAACCTCGATCAGAAAGGTATTGTAAAGGGCTTCAGTGACTACAAGAGACACTCGGCACGCGTAAATGCTTCGAGCCAGTTCACCGATTGGTTCAGAGCATCTGCATCCGCTTCGTATATCAACAGCTCTTCGACGCGTATCCAGGGTGGTGATAACCTCGATGGTCTATTGCTTGGCGGTCTGCGCACATCACCTGATTTCAACAACTCGTTGTACACGGGGGACTATACAGACGTAACGGGCTTCGTTCACACGAACAGGCACGTGTCGTACCGAAATCCTCTTGGTGCTTCCGATAATCCTCGCTACTCGAACCCCCTTTGGAACATCAACAACAACACCAACACTTCGAATGTTGATCGTTTCATCGGTAACGCGGAGATCTCTTTGGATCCCCTATCATGGTTGAATATCACAGGTCGTTCAGGTATCGACTATTACACGGACAAGAACGCTGAGAAATTTGCAGTGCTTTCCGCTTCGTTCCCACATGGTATGCACCAGGTGAACCCGACCACTGAAAAGCAATTCAACAACGACTTGTTTGCCAAGGCTTCGAAGCAGTTTGGTGAGAACTTCAGCGGTACGATCCTCGTGGGTGTGAACTACAACGATCGTACTCGTTCTACTGATCACACACAGATCGTGAACTTCGTAGCTCAGGATGCCCCAGACAACCTTAACAACGGTCTGAACTCAAACCTGACGGCATACAGCTACAAGACACACATCAGGACTTATGCATATTATGCATCGGCCGACTTACAGGTATACGACCAGGTCTTCGTTACGCTGACAGGTCGTTCGGAAGCTGCTTCGACTTATGCCAACAACTTCTTCTTCCCTTCGGCAGCCGTTGCATGGCAGTTCACAAAGCTTCCTTTGATGGCCGACAACCCGGTACTTAGCTTTGGTAAATTGAGACTGACCTGGGGACAGGTTGGTATCCAACCTCAACCTTACCTCGCCGTTACCCAGTTCCCCGCTTCGGCTTACAATGACGCCTTTGCTGAATCACTCGTTGCATCGAGCGCTGTGTACGGTGGTGGTTACTCACAAAGCCTTATCAAAGGAAACCCGAACCTGAAACCTGAAACTAAAACTGAAAGTGAAGTTGGTTTCGACACACGTTTCTTCAACAACAGGCTGTCATTCTCTGCAACTGCTTATTATAACAAAACTAAAGATGTTATCCTGACCCTGAACCTCAGCGAGGCCACAGGTTATCAGCAGCAGAACAGGAACGCAGCAGAGATCCAGAACAAGGGTATCGAGATCGAGATGGGTTATGATGTGATCAAGAAAGGATTCTTCACATGGAATGTGGGTGGAAACTTCTCGTTGAACAGGAACCGTATCAATTCATTGTCGGGTTCTGCAGCACAGCTTGTGCCCGGTCCCGGTACTTATGGAACGCAGTCACTCATCGAAGGACAGCCTTTCGGCGTGTTCTATGCGACAGACTTCCTCAAGGATGAATCGACAGGCAAGTACAAACTCGATGCGAATGGCTTCCCGATGGACGGTGTGCAGAATGAGATCATCGGTAACCCGAACCCCAAGTGGCGCGCTGGCGCGAATACTATGATCAGCTACAAGACTTTGTCACTTTATTTATTGTTTGATAAAGTTTACGGTAACGACTACTGGAACGGTACCAGGGGAGCTCTCTATTCATTCGGTATACATGCCGACAACGGTGTGACTTCCATCGCTCCTGCGGGTGGTATCAAAACCTATGATGGTCAGACAATCCCTGCAGGCCAGGAATTCCGCGGCCAGATCAAGGATTTCGGTGGTGGACCTGTTGCCCTTACACAGGCGTGGTACCAGGGCCCTGGAACTTCGTTCAACCAGTCGTCTGCAAAGCAGTTTGTAGAAAATGGTGGTTCAACCCGTCTTCGCGAAATTACTCTTAACTACACATTGAAAGGAGCTGGTTTCACCAAGGCAACTAAACTTGCTTCGGTTGACTTCAGTCTCACAGGTCGTAACCTGGTGTTGTGGACGAAGTACACTGGTGTGGACCCTGAAACGAACATCACCGGTGCATCACTTGCGCGCGGTTCAGATTGGTTCGTAAACCCGTCGACCAAGTCGGTTCTGTTTTCAATTAAGATCACTTATTAAGCAACGAAAAGAACAGAAATTGTATGAAAACAAGATTTAACAAAATACTCGTTGCATTGGCCGCCCTGTTTGTGATGGCATCGTGCAGCGACATGTTCAATGAGGATGACCTCAAGAACAATCCAAACAACCCGAATGAGGATCAGATCACGATAACACCGTTGACCACCGGTACCTTGGTCGGCCTTGCACAATTGCATGAAGATACCGATGTACGCATTGCGTATATATGGTCTGGCCAGCTCGCTGGACAAAGCAGGCAGCACCAGGGTTTTGGAAACTACACAGTTGCAGCTTCAACTTTTGCCTGGGGTAATACTTACAACTGCTTGAAGAATGCGCGACTCATCAACAAGAAAGCTACCGTTGAAAACAACAAGCTTGCTATTGGTATGTCGCAGGTTATTGAAGCAATGGTGATGATGAAGGTAACAAGTCTCTGGGGTGATGCGCCTTATTCTGAAGCGTTGGATGATGTAAATCACCCGACTCCGAAGTATGATGCACAGCTCGATCTGTACAACACGCTCGTCGCGTTGATCGATACTGCGCATGACAACCTCCTGAGTGGTGTCGGTAGCATTACCGGTGACTTCCTGTATGGCGGTAGTGCAACAAAGTGGGCTAAAGCAGCGAAGACACTGCAGGCAAGGATGTATCTCCACCTGAAGAAGTATGACAAGGCTATTGCTGCTGCCACAGAGGGTATTACCGACCCGTCAGATGACATGCTTGTGCCACACGGTGGTACACAGGCTGTCGACCTTAACCTGAACTTCGACTTCTTCGACCTGGCTCGCCCCGGCGACACCAGCTTCGATGCTCCGGCATACCTGCCCGTGTTTATGACAACCAACATCAACACCGGGACGCCGCTGGCTGATCGTGCTATTCGAAACGCCAAGACCGATGAGACGGGGATGTACTTCCATTTCTTCAGCTATGGCGCTGAGAGCTCAAACGGACGCGATCCCAATACCATCGATGGTATGTTTGCAGGAGATGCTCCGCATCCTATGCTGACCTTCTACGAAAACCAGTTGATCTTTGCGGAAGCCAGTGCTCGTCTCGATAATTTCAATGATGCATTGGATGCATTGAACGGCGTTCGCGATCTTCTCGCATCTGGATATATCAACGGTCTTCACACCAACTACTCAACGATCTCCAAGAGCGGTACGATCACTGCATCTGATGCGTCGGATGTAATTGTCGGTGGCACTTCCGGCGACGACGAAACTGCATTTACAGAAGAGTTACAGGTGGGATCAGTGATCTACAACAGCGACGGCGATGAAATCGGAACGGTGGCTTCCATCACCGATGATTCGCACCTCACTCTCGAATCCAATGCGGCAGTGAACGTGGCAGGTGACGGATTTGGAGAAAGGGGCCTTCTGTATCTTCCTTATGATGCAGCTGATTTCGATCCGGATGGTGTTGCTAACCCGAGTGCACTCGGCCGCGATGCAAAGACAGCATTGTTGTACGAAATCGCTTCTGAGAAGTACATCCTGTTGCTCGCTCAATACGAGTCGTTCAGCGAAGTCAGGAGGTTGAAAGCAGCAAGCCCTGCGGTTGACCTTGGTGTGCCGCTGGTAAACGGAACTCGTTATCCTGAGCGATTCATCTATCCTCAGAATGAGATCAACACGAATCCGAATGTTCCTAAAATAAATGGATCAGTTCCTGATCCATTCGTGAAACTGCCAATCTTCGAATAGTCCCGGTTTACGTTAGGTTTGAAAGGGTCACTCCAAAAGAGTGGCCCTTTTTTTCTCCCGGAAGACATTGGGCGGGTTTCCAAATTATTATTCATTGTTCTTGCCCTACCTGGCTTGGGAAACATGTCTCCTCTCTTTTGCGTTATAATGTTCGGAATAAGAATTGCATAGACTTTGTTCAAGTTACCAAAGACCCATTTTCTTCAGTCAACCTCCCCAAGCTCGATAATTTTAGCGTAATGAAATTCTTCTTCGTCATTTCCCTCCTCCTCCTCTCGACCCAGGTCTTTTCCCAGGAGCTCACACGAAAACAGGCCATACAAATCTGCAAAGATCAGGACTATTCGATTAAGAAAAGATCTGCACGTCTCACAAAGAATATTTCCGGCGACACAATATGGAAAATCAATGGCAAAGTGTTCTTTCGTGGCCGTTGGTATAAGGGCGCATTCGAGATCAACGCAAAGACCGGAGCCGTTGCAAAGGCGTTCGCCGTGCCGTGGGATTAAAGAGCTGGTTACTTCGCCAACTCCTGATTATACTTACAAATTGTAATATCAAATCGGGTTGATACGGGATTTCCTCTAGCCATTCAAAATGACCCACGACTTACAACTAGTTCATTCTAATGCATCGGTAAATAATTTCTGAAAATCGGGGCAGGATCAAGTCGATTCAAATCTGCAATGAAAGTCAGACCTGGTGGGACTGGCGAAACTCCACAGGGGATAATTTGGTTTTTTTCTTGAACAACGTACTGAACGATTGAGAATGTTCAAATCCAAGAGCGAAAGCGATTTCGCTGACTGACAACGAGGTTGCGGCCAATTTCTCCTTCGCCTTCTCAATCAGCTTCTCATGAATATGTTGCTGTGTATTCTGCCCGGTATGTATCCTTAATAAGTCGCTTAAATAATTGGGAGAGATGTTCATCCGCGATGCGACATATTGGACGGTCAACAATCCCTTCCGGGATGGCGTATCATTATCGAAATACTCAGTGATAATTTGCGTAAACCTCGCCAATAATTGATTGTTGTGGTTTTTTCGCGTGATAAACTGACGCTCGTAAAATCGATTAGAATAGTTAAGCAGTAATTCTATTTGAGAGATAATAATTTCCTGCGTGTGCTTATCAATGTGTTGACATTCCTTATCAATCTTGTTCAGAATGGTTAGCAGATCCTCCTCCTCCTCTGCAGACAAATGAAGGGCCTCATTGACCGAGTATGAAAAGAATCCGTAGGTGTTTATGGTATTAGCCAGGGTATGCGTAAGCAGAAAGTCAGGATGAAAGATGAGTAGATATCCTGCTCCACATTCGACTGTCTGAAGATCGAGATACTGTACTTGATTCGGTGCGGTGAAACTCAGAACACCTTTGTCATAATCGTAATGCTGCTGCCCATACTTAATCTTGCCCTTAGCATCGCGCTTCAGTGCTATGCAATAAAACCGATTAACAAAACCCTTCCAGACATCATCTTGCAGAAATACACTTTCGGTCAGATTAATGACACTGACCAACGGGTGCCTTGGCGCTGGCAAACTAAGTAACCGATGAAACTCTGAAACTGATCGAATTGTATTCATGATCAAACTTAGATTCTATTACATGAACTTAGTCCTAACGATTTTTTAATCAATCAGGTTCATGCTAAACTCGTCATAAGGTTCACCGGTGTCTGTTCCCAGGGGAACAATATTTTCGAGCTTAAGAAGGTCCGCATCATTCAAAACAATCTCCGAGGCGGCAATATTCTGCTCAAGATACTTTCTGCGCTTAGTACCGGGAATTGGAAGAAAACCCTTGTTGATAATCCATGCCAGAGCCAATTGAGATGACGTGATTCCCTTTTCGATCGCCATCGCTTCTATCGCTTCTACCAATTCTATGTTTTTGTAGAAATGAGTATCCTGAAAACGAGGGATTGCTCTGCGAAAATCGTCTTTTGGTAAGTCATCGATACTTTTGATTTGGCCAGTCAAAAAACCGCGACCAAGGGGCGAATAAGGAACAAAACCAACACCAAGCTCTTTCAATGTCTTGAGAATACCACGCTCTTCTACTGTACGTTCGAATAGAGAATATTCGCTTTGAACAGCAGTAACGGGATGAACCGAATGGGCGCGGGTAACTGTTTCAGAAGACACTTCTGATAAACCGAGATATCCTACCTTTCCCTCCTTCACCAATTCACTCATCGCTCCCACTGTTTCTTCGACCGGTGTGCTCTTGTCGAGGCGATGCATGTAATACAGATCGATAAAATCAGTTTTCAGATTTTTAAGAGAACGTTCTACCGCTTTCTTTACATATCCCTTTTTACCATTGATTGCCCACGTTACTTTTTCATCATCATTGATTTCCCAACCGAACTTTGTAGCGATGATGTATTTATCACGGCTGCCTGCAATCGCCTTTGAAATGAGGCGTTCATTTGTAAATGGTCCATACAAGTCAGCGGTGTCGAGAAAATTCCCACCAAGTTCTAATGAGCGATGGATAGTGGCGATAGCTTCTTTTTCATCCGCTGGCCCATACATATTTCCTTCTTCAAATCCTGTCATACCCATGCAGCCAAGGCCAATAACCGGCACCTTGAGTCCCTGAGATCCTAATTCCATTATCCTCATTTTCATCGTTTATATGTTGATGAATCAAAGGTCGGGAGCACACTGATTGCACGTGTATGCAAAACCCCGAATCTTGTATGCAAATCAGGAATCAACCTAATCCTGGCTTACTCAGCAGCCGGGAGATACTGCCACGGCGTACAGTACATTGCCGGAAACATAAAGTTTAAATACTTTCTCACGGGCAGGATCAGAACCCGATACGAACTTCGAAGCATAAAGCAGCTTACCAAGACCTGTATGAACACGATGCCATGTTTTACCCATATCAGATGTTCGGAATATACCATCCGGATGACCGACGAATAAATCACTGCCCATTTGTTTAACAGATGAAATGTTCGACGATGGCTCAAGTCCTTCATCAATCGCTTGCCAGGTTTTTCCATTATCTGATGAAATGTGTATCGTTCTGGATTTAGTTTGTGTATTGTAGATTATCGCAGAAAATCCATTATCAATTTGCTCAACATCTATACCTGCTCCTCCCTCGCTAAGTACCACTTCCCAGTTCTCTCCTTTGTCGGTTGAACGCATGATCCCGTTTTGACCCGTCGCCAATAGAATACCCTCTGACTCCACGATATCCCCAACCAAACCTTTTTGCGCCAGTGTCCAGGTTTGTGCATTATCGATCGACCTGAAAAAATTCTTTCCCGTACTCCGAAGCAACGTCCCGTCCGACACTTCAAAAATAGTTGCTATCTCATGCGACCTGAGATTTGTATATACCCAGGGTCCGGATGACGATTTTCTTTGATAAGCTTCTCCATCATAACCGTAAGCCATGACGCCGGAGCGATTGAAGGCAATCGAAATACCTTTTAGCTTAGGAACGTTCTCTTTTTCCCAAACAGGCGTTTTAAGATTACTCTTACTGCGATACAGTACACCGTTAGCGCGTAAATAGAGTTCTGATGCACCAGCAAAAAAGACGTTTTGCTGTGCTATCTCCGGCAAACCGGGGCTGATATCCTGCCATGTCTTGCCGCCATCTTTTGATTGAAGAAGGATGTTGGCGTCCCCGGATCTTTTAGTCGGCTCAACAATCGTTGTTTCCAATGACGATGAATATTCCGAAGCCTGATCGCCAACAAAGAAGATAAGCAGGCAAAACAAATAGGTCAGTTGCGAGAAAGGCATAACGAATTTGGGTTTAGTGAAAATGATATCACAAAACTACAAGTATGGTAGCCGTATGCAGCCCATTCATTCGTTAAATGATTCTAAATGATATGTTAAAGAAAGATTGGAACAATGCTTACAAAAGTCAGACCTGGAATTCGGGAATCTCTTGTGGTGCTGGTGTTCGACTCCACAACTCATCCTCACATTGGAAAACGAGCTCGCCTCAACATCAGGTAACTTTAAAAACAGTGTGGCATTCTCCCCGGGTATTCGGTTATACTCCTGAAACCACCATACCACTGGGTGCAAATCTGTTCACGCTTTTCAAGCACAAGGGATCCGATTCGCTCACCCGCACTTCTTATGCTGATGTGCTGGCAATAGTCACACTCAATAAACAATTGGTGCTCGAGCAGAACGACACTCTTTTCACACGAGGAGAAAAATATCTTCTCAACGGTCTCACGGGCTTTTCGAAATTTCCACAATACTATTATGGTATCGGCAATGCAGAAAATGGCACGAAGGATATCATCAGCTACAATCAATTTCGTGATTCACGATTCTGTTTTTGAGCAAGAACTTCTAAGCGAGGATATCCGGCACCAGAAAGCCAAAAAGCTAACAAGCAAAAAGAGAAGCGGAAAGAAACTACACCAGCCTTAAGCGGTCATTACGCGTATTGCTCCCCAACATACGTCGTAATACCTTTACCAGATGCAAAACACCACGAATGCCACTCAAGCTGATTATTTGAAGAATATAGGCATCGAAACCCTCAATTCCATGCAGCTCGAGACGATCGCGAAGGCTGCAACCAATCCGAATTTGATGTTGATCGCTCCCACTGGCTCCGGTAAAACACTCGCTTTCCTGTTGCCTGTTATCCAGGCTTTGAGATCCGGACAGGACCGCGTTCAGGCGCTCATCATCGTACCTTCACGGGAATTGGCACTTCAAATCGAGCAGGTGTTTCGAAATCTTAAAACAAATTATAAAGTGTGTTGCTTCTATGGCGGACACGCTATGAAGATCGAAGAGAGTAGTCTCAGCACATCGCCAGCCGTGATCATCGGAACCCCGGGACGCCTGGCTGATCACATCACCCGAAGGACCTTCGACACCCACGCGATCCGCCTGGTTGTCCTCGACGAATTCGATAAGACTTTGCAAATGGGTTTCGAACCTCAGCTCGCTGTCGTTTTCAAATCGCTTACAGGCAAACAACATCATTTGCTCACTTCGGCTACATCCATGGATGTCCTGCCGTCCTTTCTTCCCTTTTCACGGAACGCATCAGCTATCTAAACAATACTATGCCAACGCGGCTGAAACTCAAGAGCGTTCACACACCAAGCACCGACAAAGTGGAGTCGCTCATGCGTCTTGTGGCGGGATTCAATCAGGAGTTGTGCCTTGTGTTTTGCAACCACCGTGAAACTGTTGATCGCATCAGTGCGCTCTTCACTCGTCATAACTTTGCACATGGCGTCCTGCATGGCGCTCTTGAGCAGATCGATCGCGAGAAAAACCTTATCAAGTTTCGATCGGGCGCCTGCAATGTTCTAATCGCCACGGACCTCGCCAGTCGCGGTCTCGATATCCCAGAGATTAAACATATAGTCCATTATCAATTTCCGCATCAACGCGACGCATTCATTCATCGAAACGGCCGCACCGCACGGATGCACGCCGAGGGACAGGCATATTTTGTTCTTGCCGATGATGAAGTGCTTCCTCCATACATGGACGACGATATCACCGAGATCAAGCTAAACACGAAACTCATATTGCCCCCACCGCCGGAATTTGTCTGCATCTATATCAGCGCAGGCAAGAAAGACAAAGTCAGCAAAGGCGATATCGCAGGTCTGCTCATGAAGAAAGGCGGTCTCACTCCGAATCAAATCGGATTGATCACCACGCTTGACCACGCTTCTTATGCTGGCATCCGACGCACGCATTTGAAGCAAGCGTTGGCGGGCATTAAAAATGAGAAATTGAAAAAGATCAAAGTAAAGATCGAAGAAGCCAGCTAGGGTATCGTGCGACGTGTCCTATTGCTATGCCAAGGATCGGCTTCAAAGTATTTCCCTTTCAAGTTCAACGTCCCAATGGGCAACATCCCGCACTCAATCTCTCAGAAACACTTCAACCCGCCTGTTAACCGACTCGTATTCTTCCTGACCGCGAATCGTTTTTGGTTGCGCCGACGCAACACGTGTAACCTTTATCCGCTCATCATCCACATCGCGCTTAAGCAGCAATCTCTTTATAACTTTCGCACGCTTTAATGACAGCGTTCGGTTGAGTCGCGAGCTGCCGTCGGCGCTTGTGTGCCCAACGATTGCGATATTCATGTGTTGATTTCTTTGCAGCACAGAAACAACCGAATCGATCTTTGATGTGTAGTCATCTTTCACTTTCGATTTCGACTGTTCAAAATAAAACACCAACAGAACAACTATCTCAACTCATATCTCTCAACAAGAAAGTTGATAAGATCTTTTCGTTCATTGTCAATTCTGCGACGGTTCGCCACCTCGCTGTTGAACTGGCTTCTTCGAAGATACAGGTGGTAAGCCAATTTGTTCATCATCATCCGGTCGGTGTTTATAAAAGGCGGATCACCGTCCGGCATTTCGAAAAGCGTGGCATCATTATTCATTTTCATTCCTGCAAAGACCTTCGTATCGAAAATCAGCGGTATGTCCTGCCACAACGTTCTTGACATTTCTTCCTCCAGGTCTGTAAGATTTTCAAGCCATTTCAATCTCGCCTCATATCGTTGAATATGCTCTTTGACTTCATCGTCACTAAGATGAATGTACTCGTCGCTTTTTGCGAGGAAGTTAAGTGTACTTAACCCTGGCCTGCCGGGAATTAGCCTTGTAGAATACCGGGCCAGCAGGTACGCTTCCGCATTTCTGTTTTGCTTGTTCAACGTCAGTATGGATATCAGCGTATCCATCCATATTGTCCGGACCCGGGATGCGGAGTCGCGATTGGCGTAGGTGGTAGAGTCCGTTTTCAGATTTCTTACCAACGATTGGAGAAAATCTTTCTCATGCGATTTGTCAGAATAATACTCCCTCAGGTTCTCGGCAAAAAAGCCAAGGATAACAGCTGAAAACACAAGAATAAATTCAAGGAGGTGACTACGACTGAGGAAGGATTTCATCTATATTTTTTATTCGTGTCAATAACCAAAGCGGGCGTCACCAGCCAAAAATAGGAAATAGATTCATGAATCATCTTTTTCAGATAAGCTGATGAGGCGCGGGAATTCATTTTAATTTTCCCTATTTTAGGTTACAAGTGACTGCCCCGGTATGCGCAATTCGACAAAGCGTGCCTTCATTTTCTATTTTACAATTCTCTTTTGCAAGACCGTTTTTTGCCAAAGTCAGGATATCAAATTCAATCGACTCACACCTGAGGCCGGCCTGCTTAGTGGTAATACGTTATGCGCCGTTCAGGACTATCAGGGCTTCGTTTGGTTCGGGTCGGAAGAAGGTCTCCAACGATACGATGGATACTCGTTCAAGAACTACTTCGCTGTCGAGAACGACTCCACCAGCTTGAGTAGTTCATTCGTTCGCGAGATACTGGAAGACAGCCACAACAACCTATGGATCGGCACATTCGATGGCGGCCTGTGCTGGTACGATCGCGAGAACGATCGCTTCATCCGTTTTCAGCATGATCCAAACGATGAGCATTCGATCATCAGCAATTTCACGCAGATGATGTTCGAGGCCGATGGAATGATGTACGTCGGCGCAGTCGGTCATGGTATAAGCGCGTTCAAAATTCCTGAAAAGGTTACCGATAAGATCCAGTTTGTCAACTATCGCTTTCCCGAAACACCTGAATATGCAACTACCCGTTGGGCAGGCGCGATGGCGCAAACCAACAGGGGCCTGCTGGTGGCCATCAACGGACAAGGTGTAAACCGCCTGGATCCCGCGACCGGCAAATTCACCCGTGTGATGAAAGATTCCACGGTAGCACGCACGCAATGTTTGCTGTTCGACTCCAGACAACGGCTATGGATCGGAACATGGGATGATGGACTTTATGTGATTGACTGGAGCAAGGGCAAGATGGCCCATCATACAATAGGAACCGCTTCGGGCTATTTAAGTCATAACCAGGTTTACACGCTCAACGAAGACGACGCGGGAAATGTCTGGATCGGCACCGACAACGGACTAAATTTAGTACGGCACGACGCCGATCCATTTCGTCCGGCTCCTTTCATCACGTTCAAGCACGATCCCCTTGACGGCTACAGCCTGCTATCCAATTCTATCAAGGACGTCTATGTAGATAAACGCCAACGCCTGTGGGTAGCCTCTTACTTTGGTGGGATCAGCATGTATGACAAAAATCTTCCGCAGTTCCGTTCCTTCAAATCAAACGGTCCTGGCAATGCGGGGTTAAGCCACAGTAATGTATTTACACTCGAACAAGATGGCTCGGGCAACCTGTGGGTTGGAACAGATGGCGGTGGGCTCAACTTCGCGAAGGGCCCCGTTGCCGAAATCCAAAAAGAGGATTTCGTTAAAATTAAACTTTCACGAAATGGCCTGGCAGTCGAGAAAATCAAATGTCTGAAGGCCGACAGGAACGGGAACTTGTGGGTAGGAACCTGGGGCGACGGCTTGTTCAAAGTGAATGCGAAAGATCATTCATCACAGCATTTTCCTCTTGAGGCATATAGAGGCGCCAGGCTGCCGGTGAATGAGGTGCTCGCCGTCGATATCGATTCGGTTGGCAATCTTTGGATCGGTACGTTCGGGTTTGGTCTGCTGTACTATGATCTGGCCACACAATCGGTACGGCAATTTCTGCAGGCTGAGAGCGGCAGCGACGAGCGCGAAGTCAATAAGATAAATGATGTTCATGTAGATAAGTCGGGCCGTGTATGGGTAGCGCGCGACGGTGGCGGATTATCCCTCAACGATCCGCGCGAAAACCGATACCGGGTTATAGAGAACGGATTACTTACTAACACACTCACCATTACTTCCATTATGGAAGATTCAGGCGGCCTTCTTTGGCTTGGCACCAACGCCGCAGGTGTGATCATTTACGACCCTCTAATGAAAACTGTCACGTCATATGACAACACCTCGGGATTGACAACCAATAGCGTGGTCGCAACGGTGGAAGATAAATCCACCGGCGATATCTGGATGAGTACCAACAAGGGTTTGATGCGTGTTGACAGGACCACGAACAAAATCAATCATTTCACAAAATCGGATGGCTTGCCGGGCAATCAGTTCAATAATAATTCAGCCTTGCGAGACAAACAAAGCGGCATGTTGATGTTTGGCGGCAACGAGGGACTTTCATTATTCGATCCTCAACGCATTCAGATAAGCACGTTCCATCCGCCTATCCTGATCACAAGTTTTAAGTTAGATAATCGTGATGTGACCATTGGACCGGATTCACCCCTTAGGAAAAACATTACCCTTACAGAGAAAATAGAATTGAAGCACTTCCAGAATTCGTTCAGCCTGGAGTTTGCCGCTCTTCAGTTCGATCCTGCACAGCGCATTCAATATGCATACTGGATGGAGAACTTTTCCAACAAGTGGATCGAACTGGGATCGGAAAGAAAAGCAATCTTCACAGCCCTTCCACCGGGATCCTATATTTTCCGGGTGCGGGCAACCAACAACGACGGAGAGATCATGAGTCAACGGGCCGTTCTCCCCATTGTGATTCACCCAGCCTGGTGGCAAACCATCGTGTTCAGGATCCTCATGTCGGTTTCACTGATTGTTATAGCCGCCGCAATCGTTCGGAGTCGTGTCAATTACCTCGAGCGCCAGCGATTGATATTGAAAAAGCAGGTAGCTGAAGCCACACAGGAGATTGAAAATAAGAACGTGGAATTGCAAGCCAAAGTGTTCCAGATCGGTGTGCGCGATCATGAAATTCAGGCGCAGAACGAAGAACTTATATCGCAGAACGAACAGATCTTGCTCCACAGGCAAAACCTTGAGGAAGCACATGAGAAATTAAAGGCGATGAACAGTCACCTCGAAGAACTTGTGCGTCAGCGAACGGCTAAGCTGGAACTCACGGTAAAGGAGCTCGACACCGTCGTAAGTGAATTGGATCGATTTGTATACAGCGCATCCCACGATTTAAGTGCTCCGTTGAAATCGGTGTTGGGACTCGTAAACATCTTGCGGTCGGAGAATGATCCCGAAAAACTTAACATCTATTGCGATTACATAGAGCGCAGCATCAGCAAGCTCGACAACGTTATCAAAAGCCTCGTGGAGTTTTCGAGAAATTCTCATTACCCGCTGGCACGCGTAGATGTTAACATTCATAAAATTGTTGCAGAGGTCATCGAAGATCTTGCATTCTGGCCGGAGGCAGGACGAGTGCAATTTCATAACATGGTGACGCCGGATCTCATAATGAAATCAGATCCCGAACGGTTGAAGGTTATTCTCCATAACCTGGTCAGCAATGGGATTAAGTATGCGGATATCACAAAGCCCTCCCCTTCTATCTGGATCGAAGCGTTTTTTGATCAAACAACATTGGTGCTCCGGGTTAAAGATAATGGTATAGGCATCGAAGAGCCGAAGCAGGCGCGCATCTTCGACATGTTCTTCCGCGCCAGCGACCGGTCGAAAGGTTCCGGTCTCGGATTGTTCATTGTGAAAGAGACAGTGAACAAGGTGAAGGGCACGATCAGCGTAACTTCCGAGTATACCGTCGGAACAACCTTCGAGATAAGAATACCGGCTTAAGAATAAACAGCCTAGTGCTTATTGATGATCTGCTTTAACGCAGGCTCTACTGCAAGGCGGTGAGCCCCGCCGAATACAACGAACACCCTGTCATACCTGGTCAACGCCGAATCAATCTTTTGCAGTAACGCCCTGTCGCGAACAATTTTTGTTTGCCTGCCAATATCGCCGAACTTCCCATCGTCGAGGAGATAATATTCATGCAAAGGGACAAGACTGTCGAGCACCAGGTTCCGGTCAAGATGTTTTCTATATAGGTCCTGCAGGTACTCGAATCGCTGCTCCTCCCCGGTCACCGGGAAATCGTTTTCTTTCAAATAGTCGATAAATTCTTTTTGGAAAGCTTTATCTAAATCGTTGCCAAAGTATCCATCATGATATCCGTTCAGGAATCTTTCAACAGCCATGTAAAGATATAGTTGGTCTTGTGGCACAGTCTTCAACAACTCGCTGAATTCCTCCCTGGTGTCCATATCGCCGTTGATCATCGTGATGCCAACGCTGTCGCACAGGTATTTCAAAAGTCCGGCTTCGCCGTTTTGAAGGATCGCTGAGTTAAAGTCTGCATAAGTTCTGCTGCGTGAAAACTGGCCTCCTTCATTAAAAGCAATTTCAGGTTTCATTTCCGCGAATAAAGTTGCCAGGAACTTAAACTGCGGATCATTGACATTGCGATTGTGGCTGGCTCCAAAAAAAATGAGCCGTTTCTTTCCCTTCGAAAGATCAGTGTATTCAATAGTATATGAACCGGTAGAATCGATCTGAGCTCTCCGCTCTGCATTCAAGGTGTCAAGCATAAGCTTAACAGTGCGGTAGTCGATAACATCATATTGCTCCGCTTCTTGTGTTGACGTGGGTTTAGGCTCACAAGACCACAAGATCAGTGAGCAAAGAGCAAGGAGGAAGGGCTTATACATGAAAGCGAATGTACACGGTTCTTTTGAAAAGAAGAACCTGCTTCATATCCGGGTGGATCATGAAGTTTGAAGAATAGTTTTTGATTGACCCGATGCCGTTATCAGGATTCGATCCCGGCGGTGATCTTTACGTGGTTTCCTTCCGGATCCAGCACAATGCTTTCATAGTGCCCGCTTTCTGCTACCGCAGGTTCATTGGCAATAGAATAGTTGTGTGCCCGCAATCTTTCAACCAGCCTGTCGACAGTTTCTTTGTCATCGACAGTGATCGCGAAATGGTCGATACCATTCAGGTATGTTGTTCTTTCCGGTTCTGTTCTTAAGCTGAGCCTGTTCCTCAGTTCAACGCGGTTCTTGCCGTTGTTGAAAGAAAGAAAATAGGAAGCCGATCCCTTACCGTCGTTTCCGTGCTTCTCGCTGCTGACCATGTTAAAGTATGCGAGGTAAAATTGACGCATCCGTTCGAGGTCGTCAACCCACAATGCGAGATGCTCAACTCGCATAGGGGCCGACTTATAAACGACGAAGTATAGAACGCCAGCCTCTTTGGTCCGAGGTTCTTCAACGATTACGCTTTTAGAACGGGACAACGGCCTCGATACAGTTTCAAACCACATTCCGACGGTCTGAAGAACATTTCTTGATAATGCCTTAATCAACATCGATTCCATTTTTTGATTCTGCGGCCCTCTGGTTTCTTATGAGCTGCTCCTGGGTTGCCTGCAACTCTTCCATATTCTGGCGCATTTCTTCTTCCTGCGCGCGCATTTCTTCGGTCATCTGTTGTGCCTGCTCCAGCAATTGTTTTGTATGTGCTGCCGTCTTCGCAGAAGATATCGTAGACGCGATGCTCTGTCCTACTTTTTCAACAAATTCAATGTGGTATGGCTCAATCGGCTCGAACGATGCCAGTTCAACTGCTCCGAAGATCTGCTCGTCGAGACGAAGCGGAACACAAAGCACGTGGCGTGGCAATGCCTCACCCAGACCTGATGTGATCTTGATATAGTTGGATGGAACATCCGACAAATAGATCGTGTCGCGTTCCTGGATACACTGCCCGGTAACACCCTGGCCTATCTCTATCCTCTTATTTAAATACTTCTTCCTGTCATACGCGTAGCATGCTACCATTTCGATGAAGGTATCATCCTGGTCGGCGTCGTTGACTAGGAACAATGCTCCCTGGTTCGCATTCAGGTACTTCACCAGGCTGGCGATGATCTTATCGGAAAGCTCATCAAGGTTATTGGTACGCGAACGAAGGATATCTGCAAACTTTGCAAGACCCTCGGTAGTCCACGCTCTTCGTTTGTCGTCGATGGCAACCTGAACAAGGTTAGCTCGCATCGTCAACAAGGCTGTACCTAACACATCCTTATCACTGAGAGGTGTGAACTCAGAGTCGTATTTACCTTTACCGATGTTTTCAGCAAACTGCGTCGTGGCCTTCAAACCTTTTACCAGGTTGTCCATGGCTCCAGCCATCTCTCCTATCTCGTCCTCGCTGAACTTCCTGTGGTGGTTTTCCACAAGCTCACCACGACCCATTTTCACAATCATGTTCCTCACATAATGGATAGGTTCAGTGATAGAGCGCTTCAACAAGTAAGCAAACAAGAGGGCTACAACAATGAGGACCACGCTCAGGATAAGCGTAAGTATCAACAGACTGGATGTAGAAGAAACCAGGCTGGCCTCTGATGCCGCTGTAATACCATTCTGACGTTGACGGAGATGCTCCAGCGTTTTGATCAAAGCTGCCGATTCGGGCACCACATACTGATCAATGTAGTCGGCCGAAAGCATCTTTGTAGTAGGATCCTCATAGTCTTCGAACTTACGAAGCTTGCCTATGATATTTTCAGAAGCACCGTTGAGCAGCGCATCGAATTTCGCCAAAGCCCCTTTCATCACAGCTTGCGAAGTACTGTCGGCCTTGACGTCCTTTCCTTCGTCCCACTGCGTCATCAGGTTCGTAAGCCTCTCTTTAACTGCAGGATAGTCTTTCTCAACGATCCCCATGAGAAGAGCCTTGTCGTCCTCATTGCTCTGAAGATATACCCAGTTAGTGATGAGCATCTTCGAGCGGTATACGATGGTAATCAAGTCATTGATAGCATCCCGTGACGGGTTAACTACCTGGGATGAATTTGTTACAATTCCCTTTACTCTGTTTGCCGTGATAAGAATGACCGATGCGTTCACTGCAAACAACAAGACCAACACAATAAATGCCGCGAAGATCTTGTTGCCTATGTTAAGGGTAAGGCGTTTTTTTCCTGACTTTTCCTCCATCGCTAAAAATTGAGAATGACTTAACCGGTTAAAAAAGAAGGATTAAATGACGATTGCGATACTAGTAAGCTGGCTCGATACTTTCAGTTCAGATGCACTGAGCGCTGCCTGGTTCAACTCGAATTTGAGTTTACCGTCTACTTCTTTGAAGTTCAGGCAGCTTCCTTTAGAACCCAGGCTTGAACCATCGGTGATGGTCAGCACATGCTTTCCGCTGATAGCAGTCTTCAGTTCGTCAAAGTCACGGCTCTTGTTCTTTGAGAGGTAAACCAGCGAACATGAAGAAGCTTCTGCCGGTGAGGACAATTTCTTCACCGCGATCTTCTGCGTGCCTTTGTTTTTGCCGTCGTACCAGTTCTTAAGTGTGTTGTAAACTTCGTCGTTACCGATCACACCAATCACGAACTCCGGCTGCCCATCGCTAGGCCACTGGATGTACTTCATAAAGTTGTTGATGAATGCCACGTGGATCTCATGCAATGGCCTGTCCTGGGCGCTGGCTGAGGAAATGATGGCACACAGTAAAAGGGGTAAGAGGAGCTTTTTCATGTCGTCGAATTGTTTTCTTCGACAGCAAAAATGTACACATCTCCAGTCTCCATATACTGTAAACCAGCATGTGGGTGCTCTGTATGAGCAGGTGGAGTATGAAGTGAGCGAGCGGGAGACAGCAAAAAAAGCCGGCTAAACGGCCGTCGCGTCGCTTTATCGGAAAAAACGGCCATTCCGGCCCTGATTTCGGGCCTAAAAGACTGCCGCAAGGCCAATTTTTCTCCTAACTATTTGTCTATCAGCAACATTCATGATCTATTTCACTCCCAGGCCTGGCCGGTCTGCCGATAAGTGTATAGAATACACTAAAAATTTATATCTTCAATTATGATAAAACGACTTGCCACCATTATCCCGATCTTCGTTTTCGCCTCCGCGGCCATCGCACAGGACGGAACGATCTATCCGCTGGAGGCGCCCGCGGAGCCCAACGCCATCAAACTGGGCACCGGCGGTGTCCAAAATCAGCCCGCGCCCGAAACATGGTTTCGCCAGTGGGGAGATCCTATGGCCAGAAATATCTCTACTGCCACACTTACGCCCTTCCTGCCGAAAAAAGGGCAGGCAAACGGAGCTGCCGTTATCGTTGCCCCGGGTGGCGGCTTCAGGTGGCTTTCAATGGGTAATGAGGGCTGGGAAGTTGCCCAGGCACTTGCAGATAAGGGAATTGCCGCCTTCGTTCTCAAATACAGGCTTCAACCTACTCCAGAATCACTCGACGGCTTCAAGGAATCGATGAACAGGACGTTTGCAGCTGCGACACCGCCGGCAGACGGGAAAGAAGCGCCGGCTCCGAAACGGCCGCCGATGGACCTCACGAACCAGCTCGCCGACGCGGAGGCTGCTTATGCTCTTATTGTAAAGCGGGCGGCCGAATGGGGTGTCGACACCACCCGGTTAGGGATGATCGGGTTTTCGGCCGGTGCCGGGCTTACCATGCACACCACCCTCCATTCCAAGGTGGTGCAACTAGATTTCATCGGCCCGATCTACGGTGGTATGGGGCCGGTAGAAGTTCCGAAAAATGCTCCGCCAATGTTTAACGTGATCGCCACAGATGACTTCCTGTTCCAGGGGCAGTTCGGCATCATCGAATCGTGGTACAAAGCAAAACGGCCGGTCGAGTTTCATCTATACCAGAATGGCGGGCATGGATTTGGACTTGGCAATCCGAACAGGACGAGCAACAAGTGGTTCGATGCTTTCATCCACTGGCTGGACGTCAATGGTTTTCTGACTGCTAAGGCCGTTAAGTGAGGATCAATGCTGTCTTATGACAGCTATATTCAATTCAACGTGGCGTAAATGTTGACTGCAGAATTGCTGACAATCAACCGATAATTCGCATGAACACCACGAAAGAAATAACCCGGCGTAAAGCAATTGGCGGACTCGGCGCAGGCATCGCAGCCATCGCTTTCACTCCCGCCATTGCACATGAAAACCAAAACATCCGTTCGACAGCAGGGCTTGAAAACCCGGTAACGAAGTATCCTGCGCCACCATTCGAAAAACAATCACAGCCGTGGCCCGGTCTCGCTTCGAAGATGAATCCACGGCCCGATCATGGTGAAAAAAGTTACAAAGGAAGCGGACGCCTTGCCGGGCGGAAGGCATTGATCACGGGCGGTGATTCCGGTATGGGACGTGCGGCCGCTATTGCCTTTGCCCGCGAGGGTGCCGACGTTGCTATCAACTATCTGCCGGACGAAGAGCCCGATGCTAAAGAGGTGATCGAACTCATTAAAGCTGAGGGCAGGAAGGCGATAGCAATTCCCGGGGACATACGCGAAGAGTCGTTTTGCAAGAAGCTGGTAGCGGATGCCGTTAAAGCGCTGGGCGGTCTTGATATCCTGGTGAGCAATGCAGCGCGTCAGCAGAATCGTGCATCTATTCTCGACATTTCTACAGAAGACTTTGATGCCACGATGAAGACTAACATTTATGCTCCGTTCTGGATAATCAAAGCATCACTTCCTCATCTTAAACCAGGATCGACGATCATAGCAACATCTTCGGAACAGGCGATGGATCCTTCCGAAGATCTTTACGATTATGCGCAGACAAAGGCAGCAACAACAAACTTTGTAAGGTCGCTTGCAAAGCAGTTCGCACCGAAGGGCATTCGCGTAAACGGAGTAGCACCAGGACCAATCTGGACACCGCTACAGGTGAGCGGCGGAACAACCCAGGAGAAACTTGTGGTATTCGGAGAAAAAACACCGATGAAACGGCCGGGCCAACCTTCAGAGCTTGCATCGATATATGTTCAGCTTGCCGACAACAGCGGCAGTTACTCGACAGGACAGATCTACGGAGCAGCGGGAGGATTCGGGCAGCCTTAGTGCTAAAACTGGAATCCGGCGGTCAGGCTCGGCAGGTTCTCGTCTTCGGTGAATGCCATGTTAAATGCGAGCACCCACTTGTTGATCGGCGCTATCCAAACGCCGGCCCCGACGCTATTGTGCCATGTGGCCGACTTCTCTCCTTTCAACCATACTCTCCCTATGTCATGAAATCCGAGAACGCCGATGCTTCCGGGGAACAAGTAGGTTCTGAAGCTGGCAAGTTCCAATCGCAGGTCGAAGTTGTGATACATAGCTTCCTGTCCGATAAAACGTGTCCGGCGATATCCTCGTAACGTTTCTTTACCCAGTGTTGCTCCATTAAAAAATTCGATGTCACCGAAGTTTGCGATAGCTCCGATCCTGTTTGCCACAGTTAATTTCAGCGGAAGCTGGAAGGTGAAATAGAAATTGAATTCACCGGAAAGTTGAGAGAAGTCCTTCGCTGCCGTGGTGATATTGAGGTAGCTGGAGTAGTTGGCAAACGCATATATTCCCCGCTCGGTCAGCTGAGGATGATTGCGTGTATCGACAGATATGTTTGCGCGGCCACCTATATATTGAAAATCACGGTAGATCCTGTTTTGATCGAGATCGCTCTGTGGTGAGGAAATGAAACGACCGGCATTGTCTTCTAACTTATATTGTAAATATTCGGGCCCGATCTTGAACATTCCTTTTTGCCCGAGGTTTCGTGAGAATCCGGAGAAGAGATTGATCTTTTGAAATCTGACCCGGTAATAGTCGATGACATCTTCTTTCACAGGAATGGCCTCCCCTTTTACATCGAAGGTGGATTCATTCCCCATACCGAAATAATTGCTGACTGCGAAAGGTTTCTGTACAAGGACGTCGTTGGTCCAGTTCCATTTACCGATCACATGATTGAATGTGCCGGCGTAGTAGAGATTGAAAGCGAACGTAGAAAATGCAAGGTTGCCTTTGAGGCTATGTTGTTGAGCCCACGGTTCTTTTCTCCATCCGTGTTTTGTATAAAGAAATCCGCCGCCCACAAAGATCCCATCGTCCCTGTTGTACTGCACGCTCAACGCGGGCATAAGCTTGTCGTACCTGAATGCTGTGCGGTTGTATGCATTCACTTCTACATTATTACTGAGTCTCGTCGCCGTTTCTGAGCTTCCGTCTACTGTTGTATTTTTCCTGAGATCATACACGAAGGTCTTATGCAGTAAACCTGTTACGCGGCTGGAATCTGAGATCATGTCTTTGTCGGAACCGCCGATCACCCGGACGTTGATTCCCTTGCGTACTTCACCTCTGATGTTGAAAACATCTTCGCCGCCAAGGCCGTAGAGACGAACTTCACGGGTCTCCGATGTTTTGAACACGCGATTATAGATCTCATGATCGAGCTTGCCTTCCTTGGATCGCTTCCAGACTGTAACCCGCGTCTCCTCGTCGTTCAACCGATCTACCTGGAATAGTTCGTGTTTATCTGTTCCCACGATTTCAACTTCGCGGGAAATGAACAGGTAGTGTTCCCTTGCCGAAGCCACGAGGTTGTCGCGGCGCTTCTTCATGATGTCGATGGTCCGTGAAGCTACCTGCTTTTGAATTGTGTCGGGCCAGTGTGTAAATGCCTCTTTGATAATTTCGTCTGTAAGACTGCTCTGAAGTTCTTTGATACCTTTTTCCCATTCATTCCAATCCAGATCATTGAGGAATGAGCGATCGAAGAAACGTCCGTTGTTGTTGAAACCGGGCGCCCACTGAACTTCTTCGCGGAATCCCTCGGTAAAAGGTAATGCCCATTTACGTGCCGCTATCCATGGAATGATACCCTGGTTGATGAAGAATACCTGGTCGCGATCTCTTGGGATCGGCCTGAACATTTTTCCATGCTTACGATCTACCTGGACCCATCTCCATTGATCATCGTGGCGGTCCCAATCGCCTAGCACATTGTCGAACAACCGTGATCGAAGTACGAAAGGCTGATCGACAAAATTATCGTTGTCTTTGTGAAGCTTCTCCACCACGTCGAGTGTGCTCATCGCTTTTTCTCCGCTTCCAAAGAAAGGTTCGGCTGCAGATTCGTCGGTTGCGCGTTCTTCATAGATCATTACCTCGCCGGCAAATGTTTTCTGATAGTCACCAAAACGCGGATCGTTTGGAATGTAGACCATTTTTGGATTTGCGTGGTACACTCCGACCGCTTCGGCGAGATAAGGAGCTACAAAAGCACCGTATGGGTTGGCCGTTGAAATTTCATCTTGTAAGATATCTGCAGCTAAAGTTTTCTTCAGCTCACCAGGCAGGATCTTGTCGGTGTATTTATCGAGAGAGCGCAGCACATATTGCCGCCCGTTTTTTGCTTCCAGTCTCAAAGAGCGCGTCTGGGTGCGTCCGCCCATTTTTTTTATCTCGAGACCACCGTGTTCTTTTCCGACATTGAAAACGGGAATATCCACGGGCGTCGCCCACAGGTCACGGTAATTGGCGCCCAGCATTTTCTTCTGGAACGATGATGCTTCGTATCGCGTGCTTATCGGAACGTGTACAGTGCTATCATTAAAATCGAAATCGGTGAGCACAGTCTTGTTCTGCACTACGGTCTTCTCGTAGAGATCCTTTTCATACAACAGCTTCCTGTTGATGCCATCCCAGAATTGAACAGATACTTTTCGATTGTCTTCATAGGTAAGATTTGCAAAGCCAATGCCTTCGTGGCAATAAACGGTGTGCCTGCCTTTCCTGATGGGCGACGATTTTGAACCCGACCCGCTCAGGATGTGATGCTCGTCTTCGACTTTGATGTATTGAAGTGAATGCTCGTGTCCTGCCACATAAACGAGATTTTCATTCTGAGAAAAAGCAGCCTCCATATTCTTCCGAAGCGTGCGATAAACAGGATTCTTAAGTTCCTGCCTGCTGCCTATCAACTGCCTGTAGAGAGGATATATACTTCCTAATACGGGGATGGGGATCCAAAGCTTTCGATTGACGTCTGTAAGCGGAAACAGATGTTGACGAAATGTGAAGTAGCCGCCATGCTGACCATAAGAATAAACAGGATGATGAGCTGCGACGATGACATGTTTATTTGCATTCCGTTTTATTGCATCCGACAACTCAAGCATTGATTCGAAGGTCGACTTCTGCTCGCAGTCACTCTCCTCGCCTGGTTTATTCCATGGATGCAAGTAATACTGCGTATTCAGGAGTATCAGTGTGATCTTATCATTCAATTCGATCTCGACGGGACCGGGACATCCTCCACGAGGCAGGAATGTTGTTGTGTTGCCAAGATATTTTTCGACGTAGTCCTGCATGCGAAGCACCCATTCGAGGCCATCTTTCTTTCCATCGGCCCAATCGTGGTTGCCTGGCACCATAAAAGAACGTCCCTTGAAATTTTTGATCACGTCCAATTGTACATTCAGGCGATGCTCTGCCTCTTCTCTTTCCGGGTGCTCTTCCGGCGGGAGGCCCCTCGGATAGATATTATCTCCCAGGATGAGCAGCACATCATCTGATGTTCCTTCCGAAAGTTTTTCAGAAAGGAATTTCAGTTGAGGATTGTCGGGGGGAACGGGCTGGCCGGCATCGCCCAACAGGTATACCCGCGTTGTCTGGGCGTGACTGAAGCTGATGGTCAAAACAAAAATAGCCAGCCAGATTTTTTTCATTTCCGTTTCAGGGAATACTTCAATATGTAACCTTTGTCTCCGTCTCCTTCGCTCGAGATGAACATATCTCCGGTCGGGGAAAAGCATAATCCTTCCGGTTGACCTAACAATGAGGCAGGAATAGAATATGTAGCACGAATCGTTGCCCCGGCATCGAAGACTATGATCAGTTTTCCGACTGACGCCATGAGATAGTAAAGCTGATCTGCGGGGTTGAAAGCGATAGCAGATGGTTCGAACCGGAAGCGATCAGCTTCGTAGTCACGCTTCCTGGCGTGTTCGAAATATTTTTCAAGATCGTCCGGAGTGACCGTGAAGAAGGGACGCGGATCGAGTTTCATCGAAGTGATGTCGAACCTGTAAACAACTTTTCCTTCGATGTGGTTTTTTTTCAGGTCGCCCGAAGCTTTACATGCAATCAGCAGGCTATGGCTTTTGGGATCATAACCCAATCCTTCCGTGTCATTCTTTGTCGACAAGTCAGTTTTTATAACCTGCACATCTTTCTTGTTGTGAACAGAGTCGGAAAGCAGGAACATACGGATATGGCCATTGCTTTCGAGGACGAAAACGGAATCGCCCACCAATTCGACACCTTCAAAATCGTGATGAGTAGCGAAGCGGGATGAGCTTACGACCTTTCCCGACAGCGGACTGAATTCATAAAGTAGTCCTTCTTCGTCCTGGATTGCCAGCAAGGCGTCGGGAGATTTGAACGTAAGCCCGGAGATTTCTGCGAGATAGTAAGGGAGAAAATATTTTTCGTCGGGCTCATTCAAATTATAATAAGCCTTCAAATTTTGCGTACTTAGAAGGAGTGAATCACGAAAGCCACCCCGGTTAGGACGACTGCAGTTTGTAGACACCATTCCGGCAAGGCAGGCGATAAACAAACACATCGGGGCCGGCTTCATGCGTTGAAAATTCGCTTGTAAAGTAGATAAAAAATCGATAGGTATTGAATCATACAACAGCCATAGCTGAAGAAGCTTCCCGTTATGCCCGGGATATCCTGGAAACCAAACTCCCGGACGATATTACCTATCATAATATAAACCATACTGAGTCGGTAGTGGATGCGGCATTGGAAATCGGAAGAGCATCTGGTTTAAATAGAGATGAACTGGAGATCGTTGAGCTCGCCTGCTGGTTTCATGACGTGGGTTATTCACAGGACGCACAGGACCATGAAGTTATTGGAGCAAACGTGGCCTATAGTTTTCTGATGGCCCGCGATTTCCCTGAAGCGCGGGCTCAGCAGGTACGTAATTGCATTCTTGCCACGAAGATGCCGCAGCGGCCACACACCAAGATCGAAGAAGTGGTGTGCGACGCGGACCTCCTCCACCTTGCCAAGAATGATTTCATGGATAAGACCAAATTACTGCGCCAGGAACTGGAAGGTACGTTTGGTGAGAAGATACCAACCCGCAAGTGGTTGAAGAAAACCTGCGAGTTCATGGAAAACCATCATTACTTTACCGACTACGCGAGAAGAAAGTATGACAACGCCAAGCTGAGAAACCTGCAAATGGTATCTCAAATAGAGAAGAAAATGAAACACGAAGACGAGAATAGCCACGGGTCCACGAAAGAGAAGAAGAAAAAGAAGGATAAAGACAAGTCGAACAAGGTAAAGGGACTCGAGCGGGGTATTGAGACAATGTTTCGGTTAACGTCCAGGAATCATATCGATTTGAGCTCGATGGCCGACAACAAGGCCAACATCATGATCTCCATCAATGCGATCATTCTATCGGTCGTGGTATCGGTATTGATCCGGAGGCTGGAAGAGTTCCCCTACCTCGTTATTCCAACTGTTATCCTCACGTTCGTGTGCCTGATCACGATCGTTCTTTCGATACTCGTGACGCGTCCGCAGGTGGCGCTTGGCAAATTCTCGAAGTCGGATATTGCCGACCGCAAAGTGAACTTACTTTTCTTCGGCAACTTTCACAGGATGAAGTTGAATGACTACGAGTGGGCAGTGAAAGAAATGATGAAAGATGAAGATTACCTTTACTCGAATCTCATTCACGACATATATTACCTCGGCGTAGTACTGGGCAAAAAATATCGGCTTCTTCGTATGTCTTATACGTTCTTTATGTTCGGATTCGTGATCTCGATCGTATCGTTTCTCGTGGCCGAGATCTTTTTCAGGTCCGCGTATCCATATTGAGAAGAAGTATCTTCCACTTTATAGATCTTAACAGGAGTACCTAGTCCGCGGATAAGTTCATCGCCGAGGAAGGTGATCGTCTGTTTTCCCGGGGTGATGCGGTTGTACACTTCTTCGGAGATGAGGAACTGCGACTCATATTTCTTATTCAGCTGTTCGATCCTTGAAGCGATAATCACCGGGGTGCCGCTGATCGAGAATTGTTTACGGTGTTCACTGCCGATGTTCCCGGTAACGAGTGTACCGCTATGCAATCCTATTCCAATGTTAGTGACAGGAATTTCATCCGTCGAATTCAATTCCTTAAGCCGCTTCAAAATCCCCAGGCCGGCCTGATAGGCCATGTCGGCATGAAGAACGTTTTCTACGGGTGAGCCGAAGCATGCCATGAGACCGTCGCCGAGAATCTGGAAGACAACTCCCTGATGATGATTGATCACATCGATGGCAGGGGCTAATAATTTATTCTGGTATTCGATAACGTCTTCGGCGGGATGTGCATCTGCGAAAGCGGTAAAGTTGCGCACGTCGACAAACATCACGGTGGCTTCCTGTCTTCTGCCATCGCCCCCTCCTTCTATCAATGCTTTTGAAACTTCCTTCGATACCTGCTGACCGAATAAAAGCTCGAGCCTGTTCTGTGCCTGCTGACTTTGAAACGATGCCCTGATCCTGTTCCTGAGCTCGAGTGACACGAATGCCGCGGCGCCGCCGCACAACACGTAGATCACCCCGCGCACATAATGTGAGTTCTGGGGGACTATCAATGCCGGGTCGCCCTGGGTGTCGATAAGATTATATCCGATATAAGTAAGCACGGCATACTGGAAGGCGGCAAGAATCCCGGTGAGCATATTGATCTTGAAATCAAGGTGCAGTATCGAAAGAATTATAAATAAGAAGTACATGTAAGTGATCGGGGAATCGATCACTATAAGTATCCTCTGGGTATACATCGCATATAAAATGAATACCGTTGGATAGGTTACTTCAACAATGGTATTGATGAGCTTGAAGCGAAGGGAAACGGGCCGGGAATATTTGAATTTGGCTCTCAGGTAAAAGAGCACGCAGGCTTCGTATAAAATGAATGAACCCAGCCATCCCTGGACAGCAAAGTACATGGATGACCCGCCAAATACATTGAGGACGGTTTCGTCGATGAACGCGTAGTTGACGATGGTCGCGAGCAGACCGAGTGTACACAGGCCGATCAACAGGATAGATCGAAGGAATTCAGTTTTGAAATTCTCCAGCTCCAGGCCTTCGATCGGGTCAGTATTAGGTTGCAGCTTCACTTATTAATAACGCACACTTACTACAAAGGAAAATCTAATTTTGTTCGTCGCCAACCACATTTCGAGGTTTCTCCGAGTCTACCGGCAATCGATTGGCGAAGAAGCGAATTTATCGATATACACCGGGCTCACGTCGCCGGCGGTTACGAATCCTTGAATTGCGAAAATGCCGATGTATCGTGGCGAGATATTGAATTCACGAACAGCCACCTCCTTAAAGGCTGCGTTCTCCAAAGGACCTGCTGAATATAAAAACCGGAATATCGAACCCGATTTCTCTATACGTAACGCAGACTTTGATAAGTTGTTCTCTATCAATTCAATCTGACTACTGTCGATCTTCACCACGGGAATGTGAACAAACTCTTCCGGTTTCCTGAACCCACCCGTTTCGAGAGAACTGATCGCCTGTACAATGATCTCAGGTTGTTGGTCGTATCCCCCGAAGAAATTATTGTATGCTAATGATAACCTGATGCCTTTGGATGTCAGCAAGGTGTCTTCCAATAAAAGAAGCCCTGCCTGTTGCCAGTTATGCCCCGGAACAAATTTACTGAAATGAGCTTCGGCCGAAAAACACGATGCGTCAACCTCTTTGACCAGGAGATTGGAAATATGCGCCGTATGTGACGAATCCGACCAGATATCACCCGTTAATGTATAAAGGGCAAGATGCCCGTCGCGTCCCGATCTTTTTTTCCACCACGATGGATCTTTTGAGATCACCTTCCATCCATGTGCGGTTAACGCGGCATCGTCGACAGAATTAAAATCTTCGGTGAAGGGCCCTTCAGCTGCGTTTTTATTGTAGATATAAACAGCGGTTACGATTGCGACGACGATCAGTGCAATTATCGTGACCCTGATAGTTTGTTTAAACGAACGCCTTTCGGCAGGAATATTTCCTTCTTTTAACGGGGTGGAAGATTGAAGATGGTTCCGTTTGTATTCGAACCAGTAAGGATGATGCGGCTCCCGGTCTTTTCGTATCGCTTCGTCGATCGTCGGGGCGTCCATTACAAATCTCGCGAGCGTGTCGAGTGTCGCAATCGATGGATTTTCCTGTCGCCCCGAGCCGGTCACAAACTGCGAATAGTTCTTGATGCTCTTCACGCCGATCACCAGTCCCGTGGCTTCGAAGATCGTTGTACTCAATTGCTTGCTTTCTGTTTCGGAAAGTGATGCTGTGAGATCATGGCCGAAGCATTTTTTGCATGCTTCCCTGAAAAGTCCAATAAAAATTTGCTGGTCGGAATTCTCCATAAACTCCGGAAACGAACATTTCCAGCGTAATTCTAATGATTTCCAAGCCAATACCGAAGGGCCGGCAGGCGGAAGGCCACTTTTGCCTGCATGAAAAAATTACTGACTATCCTCCTGATCGCGGGTACCACACAGACCTTCGGACAAAACATCCAGCTTCACTACGACTTAAGACATAGCCTCGACCCGGCACACCAGGCAACGAACTATCCATCGATGACCTTCGAATATTTTAAGAATATCGACACGCTGGAATCGGGTTCTTTTCTTTTCAAAATGCAGTCAGACCTCAACGGGCAACACAAGAATGTGAGCCAGGTATTTGTGCAGCTCTCGCAGACGCTCCGTTTCTGGAAACCGAAAGTATACCTGTCGTTGAACTATACGGGCGGGGTTGGCGTGGCTGCAGGGCAGTACGGTTATTACCTGACAAACTCTTTTGCGGCTGGTGTTTCATACCCGTTCCAATGGAAGGGTGCATGGCTCAGCGCCAGTGTTCTTTACCGATACAACGCGTTTGCCGAAGGAAGCCACGATACACAGGTGATCTTCTATTTTGGAAAAGGCCTTTGGAATTACAAAGTTTTTATCGCTGGAAGTTTCGTAGGGTGGACTGAAAACAAAAACCAGGGGAATGATTTCACGGCAGGCCAACATGGCAAGAAGGTCGCGTTCTTTGGCGATCCGCAGGTCTGGCTCAAGGTCAGGAAAGGATTTTCAATAGGTTCCAGGATCAACGTGTACTATCATGTCATCAATATGGAAAGCAGGGTGCAGATCTACCCCACGATCGGCGTGAAATACCAGTTCTGAAAGGGTCGTTTCAGGTCACCCGGCGATTATTTTCAATTTTGATGATTTCAATCATCGGTTCTGATTGAACAAATCCCGGACGAAGTGTTTAATTCGCGTTAATATTGGTTTACGTGGGTACGTATTTCCAGGTAACATTAAAAACGTAAAAACAAATTTGAAAATGAAACAGGGTCTTATTATCGTCTTCACCCTCTGCTTAACGTCGGCCATGGCTCAAGGATCGCTGGAGAAAGGAAAGGCACAACTCAACGCAGGCTTCGGGTTTTCTACATGGGGTGTTCCGATCTATGTGGGCGCCGACTTCGGAGTTCATGAAGACATAACGGTGGGTGGTCAGCTGTCGTACCGGAACTATTCACATTCTTATGTTGGTGATCGTTACAGCCAGTCATTGACGGTCATCGGGATAAACGGTAACTATCACTTTAACCGAATTCTCGAGTTGCCGTCGGAGTTCGACTTATACGCCGGTATTACACTTGGATATTATATCTGGTCCGATGTAAAATGGAAAAACAACAACACGGTTGTATACGGTGGTGAGGCGTCGGGCCTCGGTGCCGACATCCAGGTTGGCGGTCGTTATTTCTTTAATGACAACTTCGGTATCAATCTTGAGATCGGCGGTGGTACAGGTGCCGCGGGCCGGTTCGGTATCACGTATAAATTCAAATAACACTTGATAAGTTAAGTGAAGGAAGGCCGGGGTATCTCCGGCCTTTTTATTTACAAGCAAAAGGTTTCTCAATCGAGGAAACGAAAATTCCGTTGTGACTCCGACGGGTTGCCATTGGTCGCGAAGCCGCCACTACCCGAAGGGGTAGGTACACTAATAGTGATCAGGGGGGACAACCCCTTCCGGGGTTATGACTATATGGCGTTACGACCACGCAGTGTAATGCAATCAATTAATCATCACCTTCACTGTGTCGACGGCGTTTGCTGTGTAGATATTTAACATATAAAAACCGGCGGCTATATCAGTAACACTAAGTGACAACGTCGCGTTACCTTCATGATTGACGAACGTCTTCACCTTGTGGCCGGCGACATCGACGATATCCAACTGCAAAATTTCCTTTCCGGGATATTCGACTATCAAATTATGTGACGCCGGGTTCGGATATACTTTGCAAGACGTACCGGATGGCTTCTCAGTAAGTCCCATGATCAGATCTTCTTTCACAAATGTGATCTTGTCGATATTAAATCCGCCCGTCTCTTCGAACAATTGAAGGATGTGAGTGCCCGCCGACAGGGTGATCCCCTTCGTTGAGATGGTTCGATAAGCCTGCCATCCACCGGTATTCGGGATAACAACGGATGCCGTGATATCGTCATCATCAATCCTGAACCTGATCTTGCTATTATTGTTTGGCGAAGCTGCAACGGTATTGATCGTATACATGGCGGTCTCCCGAACATTTACTGTGTACTCCATCCATTCACCGCCATTGGTCCAGCCAACGTTGTAATTACCGGGACTATTCATTTCAATGTCGACTCCTTCGTTAATGCGATAGGCATTTCCGTTATTGAGGGATTCCGAATCGCTGTAAGCTTTACCCTGTCCACCCTGGTCGTAGTCTTCTACTTCGAGAGTTCCGGGGATGGTCAAAGGATTTTCATGGAACGAGTTTCCGTGCTCACGTGTTTGTTGGATCATCTTTATCGTACCATCGTCATTATAATAAAGCGGATCGACGCAAATAGAACGCAACCACGGATTCCCCGACAACACGCTATTGTGATAGAATGCATACCATTGTCCTTTGTATTCAATAATAGAACCATGATTCGTGGGACTTCCGGTTGGCTTTACGTAAACGCCTTTATATGTCCAGGGCCCGAGTGGATCATCGCTTACGGCGTAACGCAGTTGATTGCCGCCGGTGGGATTATTATCAGCATAAGAGAGATAGTACTTTCCATTGTACTTATGAACCCATGAGCCTTCATGAAAATCGGCAAGACCTTGCATCGGTTTCACTGTACCGTCGATCTCGATCATATTGTCTTTCAGCTTCCCGGCTTCGCATGTTCCGCCGCCTCCGTAATATAGATACGCCTGGCCGTCATCGTCGACGAACACACAAGGATCGATCATTGATTTAAGTCCGGAGATATATCCCTGCACCTGGAAATTAGCGGCCGGCTCGGTACTTGTGGCTACACCGATCTTCCACGTAGAATTCCATGCATCGCCACTGCCGGTGGGATGAGGAAAATAGAAATAGTAGGTTCCATTTTTATAAGCACAATCAGGCGCCCACATAAAACCACCTTCGGGTCTGCCCCACGGCACGTCCGCGGCAGCGAGGATCTCGCCGTGATCAGTCCAGTTGATCATATCGTCGGTTGAATAAACGTGGTATTTATCCATTAAGTCGCAGCCCTGTGGCGGATCTATATCGTGTGATGGATATACATATAAGCGGCCATCTGCCCACACATGAGCTGATGGATCCGCAGTATAAATACTTCTTACGAAGGGATTCGGCGTCTGCGCGATCGCCGTAAAACCAATTAAGAATAAAACCACAGCTGACGATACTCCTCTCATTGGACGATCAATTTTCTTATTCGGGATCCGTTGGTAGTTATCAGGCGAACGAAATATATCCCCGGAGATATGCCATTTAGCGGGATCGGAGTATTGCCGGCATCCAGTTGACTGGTATGCATGATCATTCCCAGGGAGTTAAGAATATTGAGCATCCCCTTTTCCTGAGAGACGATCGACACGTTGTGCGAAGCAGGGTTTGGGAATAAAGTGAAGCCTCCTGATTCGAAATCGTCAACTCCTAACGTGATATCGCCAACGAGCGCTTTAAGTTCCGCTTTCATGATACCATCCATACTTACGGATGTGATGGTAGCGACGCCGTTAGCAAGACCTGTGATGTTGCCATTCACATCAACCTGCGCTACCGATGGTTTACTCGAGATCCAGAAAACGTTCGTGTTCACTGCATCTTGCGGCTGAAGCTGAGCATGTGCCTGGTAGGTATCGCCGATCGCGAGGGTCACTTCCTGTTCTTCGAGGCTTATACCGGAAACACTGACAGGCAGTGCGCTGCCGAATGCATAGACCTCGTGGATAGACCACCAATTGCCTTTCGAACCGGTCTGCACGATCCTGACGTATTGAACCGTTGTTGACGGGAAGCTGATGATGGTCATCATATCGGCACCGGCACCGGAAGATCCGGGACCATACCAGTTCACTCCGTCGTCTGAAACAAACAACTGGTACTTCTGAGGTGAATCGCCGGGGCTTGCTTTGACATCAAGAATGATCTGTTCGATCTTTTCCGCTTTACCGAAATCGATCGTAAACCATTGTCCCGAAGTCTGAGGACCACCCGTATACCAACGTGTGGTTGGATTATTGTCAATAGCCTGAGCGGCGTTGTTTGTATTAACGGATGCGGAAACCTTCCAGGTACTCCTGCTGAGTGCATTAGCGAATGCAACTTCAGGTGCATTGCTCATATTGTTGATCCACAAAGCACAATTATCCTTCTGTATTCCATTCGGATCCACAATTGAAGAATGAATTGATAAGTGTGATTCCGTCCCTGCAGACAGCAATTGATTCACAGGGTAGATCCCCGACCCTTCAACGAGCAGATCACCACTATTAATTAAAGCGAAACGTTGCTGACCGGGCTGATTGAAATTTGCTTGCTGAATGGTTAGCTCACCGCCGTTCATGAGTATCCCGTTGGAAGGGTTTCCCCACAGGTCGATATTAAATAGTGTGACGCCAGAGGCGTAGGCGGCCCCTGTCTCAATATACTTCGTATTCTGGTTGCCGATAGCAACGATCTGTGAGTTCACGAGATCGAAACCATCGTCGCCTGCAGATCTGATGACCAGGGCATTTCTCGATCCATCGATGCCAGTACCGATAGAGATCCCCGAAGGTCCTGTTCCGTCAACATCACTGAGGATCAAACCATTTTGAGAGCCGTAATGAAAATCGTTATAGAGGATCTCGTTCTGGCAATCTCCGAGTATCATGAAGTTGAGATTGGCAAAAGCATAGTCGTAAGCAGGCGCGCCATTGCCTGTTGAATTGGGCCAGCTTCCAAACTTCGATTCACTTCCATTTGAATAACCGAGCACATTGAATTGAGTGTTATATATCTTGCCGTTCTTCGTTCCTCCTCCCACACGAATACCTACATCGAATGCATGACCGGCGAGATAGTCGATGTAGTGATTATCTGTAGCATATGTGAAGAGATCCACACCCTGAGCCGCTGCACGCATCCCGACATTGATCATATAAGTGTTCTTACCCGTTGCCTGTATACAATATGGATATTTGCCGATGGCAGGAAGCTGTGAAAGCAATTGTTCCGGATAGTCGAATACAATTCCGCGTATCCCGCTGTTCTCGGAAAGTTTCAGGAAGGGTTCTCCGCCGGGATTATTTCTATCGGCGTAAACTTCGAGGATACTGCCCGGACCAGTAGGTACCGTACTCACGTCGACGGATCCTTTGAGCTCCACATTGGAAGGGATCACGAGATGTCCCAGTACTTTATATTTTCCAGGCGGGAGGAACACGACTCCACCCCCATCCGCTGCAGCCTGGTCGAGTGCAGATTGGATCACATCGGTATTATCGTTCGGGTCGTTTTCGACGACATACAATTCAAGTCGTGTGGGCTTGTGCTCTTCCGGAGCTATGTCGGCAATTGCAGGAAGCTGTTTCATGTTGACAGCCGTGTGATCGATAATGTTTTTAAAGATGGAACTCTCCGCAATCTGAACAGGCTGGGTGAACCGATTCCCTGTTATCACGGCACGGGCACTCTTCATGATGTTGATCTGCGGAGCAGCATTCATAAAATCGCAGTCGCTCGCAGTAAACGTTCCGCCGCTCACATTCACCTCTCCTGTTACAATATCCGACTGCAGCATCATAAGGCGGGTACTTGAAGATTCGTCTACAAGAATTGCGTTTTTCGTGGCATCAAATGAGCACGTATGCAGCTGAACAACACCGGAGGCAGATCCTTCGACGTAAATTCCTGTTTCACACTGCACTGTCCGGATCCCGGTAAACATCAGGCCGACGGAATTGGCGGCGCTGACATTCAAACCCGTTTTACAATTCGTGAAGGTCATTGAATAATTATGACCGTTGGGTTGAGTTCCGGGACTGGTGATAGATTCAACGGCGTTAAAGCCTTTGCTGTAGCCCTCTATGTTCACGAAGCTGGTGTACGACCAGTCGTTTCGTCTCATCACGATACCGGTTCCATTTTCATAGATCCATGCCTTGTGATCACCATCGATAGACGGCGAATTCGGCAAACCGGAACCGGCCCAGTAGTCCGGAGAAAAGTTGATCCATTCGATACGGCCAACATCGACAATATTATCGATCTCTACTCCGCGCGATAAGGGCGTACCATAAACACCATTGATAGTAGGACATGTTCCTCCATTCTTTCTTGAGAATACGATGCCGGCGTAAGAATTCACCAGCGTGATATTTTTTGCATTACAATTTTCGTTACCGAAATAATTCGGCCTGCCGAATTCAATCGTGGGTGGATATGGGGTGATGTCGGATGCCGTTTGTTCGGGATACCATATGGCGAGATCCATCACTGCAGAAGATGGTTCCATCGTAATGAACGGCGTTGCATCTTCATTGCCTCTTCCCGCATATGCCATCAATATTGTTCCAACAACAGGATCGCCTTTAACAGGCTTTTTCCATTCACCGCGAAGCGTGATCCCTTTCGGCAAAAGAAGATTGCCTTTTAAAACGTACTGTCCCTCGGGCACAAAAAGCGTTCCGCCGCCAAGTGTTCCCAATTGATCGAGGGCTTGCTGAAACTCGCCTGTGACATCGGTGACGCCATCGCCCGTTACTCCAAAATCTGCAATCGAATAGGCGATCACAACATTGTCGATCGTCGGATACTTTGTATCGATCAGTCTCCAGTTTTGAGCAGACAGGCTCGAGAACGCGAATAGAATAATAACACAAAGCCAAAGTTTCATCTCTTGATCGTTAACGGACAAAAATCTCTTGATCTGTAATAGATAAAAAGGTTGTCCAAACACTTGTGGTGATGGACAACCTCACTTCATACCAATTAACCCAAACTATTAATTGATCTTTTCCAGCTTAACCAATGACGGTCTCACATTCTGCTGTTCACTTGTAAACTTCACTACAAAACCAGCCGACACTTTTTGAGGTGCAGCCAATGTAAACTCGAAGCTTGTTTGCCCGTCGTTAGCGAGGCCATGGAACTCCGAAGAGCCGAGCGCAGTAGCGATATTTTCTATATCGGGCAACGTATCGCCGGTTGCAGCTGCTATGTATCTTGGATCGTTACCGCTATTGCTGATAATAGGATTGGCTCCTCCCAGGCTCATCGTAAACCTGTATTGACCGGCAGGAAGATCCCATGTCTGGTAGAGTTTACCATTTACGATATCGGCCTCACCAGCGCCCCACTTTTCGAAACCGAGGCTCTGCTTGTCGTTGGCGGGTCCTTCCCATCCACCATCGTAACCGCCTCTGCCGTCTCGTGTACGCATGGCGTCGTTGGTAGTCCAGTTGAGCAGGTTGCCCCAACGATTTCCATCCCAGTCGTCCTTAACGAAAGGCCATTCACCATTCTTGAAGAAGTTGTCAGGCACTTCGTTCGGATCGTCGTGAGCATCGGCAGGCACAACAATCTTTATGATCTCGCTGTAATTGTATTTCCTGTTTGCGTCGTTAACGTTAGCGCCCAGGCGGACGTAGTAAGTATAACCCGCTTTCACGGGAACGATGATCGTTTGGATCGGGCTTTCTTCAACATCGCCGAACTTATCGATCCATGGCTGGTTGTACTGAATTCTTTTGTTGTTGAAATCAGGAAGGTCGATGAAGTTGTTTGCTCCACTGAACTGGCTAAGGCTCAGGAAAGGTTTAAGTTCGACGAGGTTAGGAAGACCATCGCGGATGGGAGCCTTCAACGTCGCGCTTAAAAACAACTTCAACCCGGTTACTTTTGCTTCGAAGCCGTTCACTTGTAAGTAAGGAGTGACTTCGAAGTTCTGTTCCGTATCGCCGCCGAATGTTACACCTTTAATGGTATCGACCGGCCAGAAGGGACCGCCATAAGGGAGCATGTCGTAGGTGCCTGCAAACACTTTGCTGTTGTTGTAGGAACCGTCCTGCATTACATTGAGTGATTGCGCCGTGGGTGCCGATGCAGTCCAGGATCTCTCCCAGATACGGATACCCCAATCTCCCTGTGCCGTCAGAAGATTTTGTCCCGTGTATTTATCAATGACCTTACCATGGATCCTCGCATTGGGTTCGTCCCAGTTGTCGATCTCCATACAGGAAGTAACTGACATTGATATCAGCACGACTCCCAATATTATATAAAGAATGTTTTTCATTGTTTTAATATCAATTGGTGTATCAATTAATAAAGAGGGTTCTGGGGTAAGAGGTTCCTGTTCTTGCCAATTTCGCCGTAAGGGATTGGCTCGTAGTAAACCTGCTTCGAAGCTGTCCAGGCTCTATTGTACCTGTTAACTTCATCGATGTAGATATATTTATTCTCGTCGGCCACCCAATAGCAGCTAAGCATGCGATGACGGAACTGGTTCAACACCTGGTCGGCAGTTCTCCAGCGACGGATATCCCACCACCAGTGATTTTCGCCGTAAAGCTCACGTGCTCGCTCATCGCGGATGAATTGCAACGACTTCTCGATAGCGTAGGGATAGTTTGCCTTGTTGATTGTTCCGATGTTTGACATCGTCATATCGATCGCAGGACGAGGCACGGCCGAACCGGCACGTACGCGGATCTTTTCCACGTAGTCAAACGCTTCGTCTCTCTTCCCTAACTCATAGAGAGCTTCGGCGGTGTTCAGGTATATTTCTCCGAGACGGAACACGATCCATGGCTGAGAGCTTCGATACACACCAACCTCGGGTGCGGACATTGCAGGATTAACATATTTACGGACAAAAGCAGAGCCCCAACCGTTGTTCTCACCGCCCTGGTCTTCAAAATTTCCATGAGCACCGGTGATGTTGTATGTGTTCCCGTTGATGTCGGTAGTCCAGCCGCGTCCACCGAGGATGCGGTTATCGCCGCTATTGACAGGTGCCGAACCATTTCCATTCTGCGCATCTGCAGCTGTAACATCAAAAGTTTTATAAATACCTCTCTGGATGCTGAAAGTTTTACCACGTAATTCATCACCGTCGAAGAACATGGTACCACGCATACGAGGCTCCATACCATTCCTGATGTCGGAGCGTGAATTGAAACGCACCGGTGTTCCATCGGGGTTAGTGATAGCAGGCATATCGTACAATTCCATGAAGTCGAATGGAGGATAACTTTCTGAACCTACGAACGAAGACATATCCGGGGCAGGCGACATCAATGCGTCATAAGTGTGACGAAGGCGATTGTCGTTTGGCGATGAGATATCGTAGTCTTTGATCATGATGTTCTCGGGTGAACCGGCATCCAGGAACAGGCTTGCAAAGTTTGCCGCCTTGTCGGGATAACCTGCTGTATACAAGGCATAAGGTCCTTGCTCAACAATTTTTCCGGCGTCAACAGCGTACTGGAAGAACTCGTCGGCTTTCGCAGGATCAATTCCGGCCATACCTGCTTTTGTTGCTGCTTCATTTTCGAAGCCGAGATACTGGCTATACTTTGCAATAGAACCGGCATAGAGCATCGTGCGTGACAACAGAGCGGCGGCTACGTATTTGTTTGCACGACCCGTTTCCGGTTCGGCAGCAGGAGGCAACATATTCTCAATAGCAAACGTGAGGTCCGAATAGATCAGTTTCCATGTGTCATACTCAGAGCCACGAGGGATCTCGAGTTCTTCGGCTGGAGCAAGGGGATCCTGTACTTCTGTTACAAGCGGAACACCACCGTAACGTTTTGCCAAACCGAAGTAATAGAAAGCACGCAGGAAATATGCTTCTCCCAGGAGACTGTTATAAACCTCGTCGGTGTAATTCTCTTTGTAATTAGGAAAATTCTGGATGAACATGTTTGCAGCGCGAATACGATCATACGGCCAGTACGCCCAGCCATCGTTGTCGACCAACACCCATGTATTGAAGAACTCTCCGCTCATATTACCGAGACTGTTCTTTCCGTTCTCCCAGTAGTTGTTCGGACGATAACCGGAAGAAGCATCACCGGTGTTAGTTCCATAATACAGGAAGTCTTCTATCGGTAGATTGTTATAAAGGGTTGCGAAGTATTTCTTCACACCGAATTCATTGCCGTACAATTCGGGTTCACCCAATTGACCTTTAGGCTCGAGTGTCAGATCCTTGCAGGAAAAGACCCCGGCGCACAAAAGAGCTATGTATATAAATTTCTTTTTCATATTAAGTCTTATCAGAATTTGATTGATGCACCAACTGTGTAGGTCTTGTTCACAGGATAGTTGTAGAACTGAACATAACTGTCGCCCGATCCGGCTGTTGGACGCTCAGGGTCCACATTCTTAAGACCAGTGAATGTTAACACGTTGTAACCGCTTACATAAAGCCTTGCGCTCTGCATTCCTACTTTGGATACCCAGCTCTTCGGGAAGTTGTATCCGATCTGTGCAGTCTTCAGACGGATGTACGATGCATTCTGAACGCCATTGGTACCTGTGCGACGTCCATCATGACCGGTAACCGGATAATAACCCGGGATCCACTGTGTATTAGGATTAAAATAATCGGCATTAGGATCAACAGGGCGCCACCTGTCCATGAAATAGTCGAGCGTGTTTTGACCACCGAACGGCAAAGCTTCAGTAAGTACTTCTGCATATTGAACATATACTCCATATGCTCCCTGCCAGTCCAAAGCGATATCAAAATTCCTCCATGAACCGCCCAGTGAAATACCGTAGTTGAAGACCGGGAGACCCACCGAAGCGATCGGGTGCTGATCCTGGTCGTTAACCACTCCGTCCTGGTTCCAGTCGTTAAGAACCCAGTCGCCCGGCAAAGTATTTTGCCCAAGAGGAAGGTTGTAATTCTGGATCTGGTCGTAGCTGGTTAACTGAGTCTGGGACTCGTTGCCCCACCATATATTATCGTAACGTCCGTTGGTACGATTTCTCCACCTGTCGTATGAATTGCCTGCTGGTGTTTCGAGACGCTTCGTCCACTTACCTTTTGTGGCAGAGATCTGTCCACCGACGTAGTAGTTGAATTCTTTAAATGAATCGGTATAGCGCAGTGCGACTTCATAACCGAAGTTGCGATAAGCATTGTAGTTGATCTCAGGTAATTGAGCGCCAACCGTACCAGGGATCACCACGTCGCTAACAGCTCTTAAACCTGTCTGGTCTCTTTTATATACATCGAAAGTACCGTTCAGTTTCTTGTTAAGGAATCCGAAATCAATACCAGCATTATAAATCTTCGAGTTATACCATGTCAGGTTAGGGTTAGGGATAGCGGCCGGCGACACTCCACCGGTGAGGTTGCCTCCACCATAGATCCAGGCATATTGACCGCCGTCGAGAACATAACCGGGTGCAGGAGGATAAGGAGAGAAACCACCGTCATCAGCCATCTCTCCGTAAGAAGCTCTCAGCTTCAGGTTACTGAGGAATGAAATGTTGTCTTTGATGAATCCTTCTTCACTCAAGCGCCAGCCGGCGGATACTGCTGGAAAGAAACCGTAGCGGTTTTTCACAGGGAATCGAGACGATCCGTCGTAGCGGAATTTAAAGTCTAATAGGTACTTGCCTGCGTAGTCATAGTTGGCACTACCGATAACCGAGTGCTTTGCGATGTCAAAAAGACCATTTTTATCCTGGCTTGCATTCTGCGCCGGAACTTCGCCCGCAAACAGGTATTGTGAGTTCACCTGGAGCTGGCGGTACAGGCTGTAGTTATCGTAATTGTTATAACGTTGTTCATAGATCACGAAGCCCTGAACATTGTGACTGCCAAACGAGTTGTTGTAATGCAAACCGGTTTGCATGTTAGTGCTGTATGAAAGGCCAAAGTACTTGTTGATACCGGCCGGTTGGTTCCTCGGCATTTTTGAATAGGTATCTGTATCCGGGTTGTAACGGAACAAGTCGTATGCTCTCTGGTAACTCGTGTTATACGTGAGGTTCGGAGAGTAGTCGTATACACCTTTTGCAGACAATCCTTTAATGCCGGGGATCTCGTACTCCAGTGTAAGTGTACCGTTATACTTTGTGTCCTTGTTTTGAGTATAGCCGACAACAGATGATTTTGTCTGCTCGATCATATTGGCACCTTCGTTCAATAGATTTGAATCACCGTTGGGATATTCCGGGTTATCGTTGGCGTAGAACGGTGCATCGGGCCGCGTTAACCATGTGAGTTTATAAGTCGACCAACCGGTTCCTGTCGGTTGATGAGTATCGACCATGATGGAACCGACAGCAAGTCGTGCACTCAGTCTCTTCGTGATTTGCGCATCGATATTCATACGCATGTTGAGACGGGTCGAATAATAGTCGCCGCTCCGGTAAGAACCTTCCTGTTTCGAATAGCCGAGGTTGAAGAAATATTTCACTTTCTCGTTTCCTCCACCGATCGTCAGATCTGTTTGAGTCTGGGGTGTCGTTTTCCTGAAGACCTGGTCGAACCAATCATAAGATTGTTTTGTCCCGTTGCGATACGCTTCTATCTGCTCGTCTGTAAACACAGGGTTTGTACGGGTGAGATAGTTCTTTCCGAAGTCCTGCCACTGCTGTTCGTTCTTTAATGTCATATAGTCGGCAGCTCCCACACTTTTTGGTACGTACAGGAATTGCTGGAATGACATGCTTGAACTCAGGGTGACATCGACTTTTCCACCTGGATTTGAAACCCCTTTCTTAGTTGTTACGAGAACAACACCATTTGCTGCACCCAAACCGTAGATTGCCGCAGAACCGTCTTTAAGAATGGATACATTCTCGATTTCTTCCGAGCTCATCCTTGAAAAGAAAGCCTGGTCGCGGACAATACCATCGATCACGAACAATGGAGTGCCCATACCGCGTATGTCTATCTGTGTATCGTATGCACCGGGGGCTGCGCTTTTCTGCACGATACGAACGCCCGGCAGTTTACCGGTGAGCGAGTTGAGTACGTTCTCGTTCTTGGTCCGAACGATGTCTTTATTATCGATCGTGGCAACAGCACCAGTCAACGTATTTCTTTTCTGCGTGCTATAACCGACAACGACGACCTCTTCGAGGGATTTCACATCGGGAGCGAGCTTGACGTCAAGAATAGCAAGAGATCCTACTGTGATCTTTTGTGTTTCATAGCCGATGAAGCTGACAACCAGCACGGCGTCGTCTGACGGAACTTCGATGGTAAACTTTCCATCTGCGTCTGTCACCGTGCCCACTGTCGTTCCCTCAATAATGATATTGACCCCGGGAAGTCCCGAGCCATTTTCGTCGGTCACGGTACCGGTGATCGGCCGTGCTTTTTCGGATCCTGGCCCGACTTCCCAGCCCGACGCGATGTGCGCCGAGGCCGTGGAGCACCAGGCCAGCGAGAGAAGCAAAAACAAGTAGATTTTACTCATAAGGTGAACAATTAAGGGTTAGAGGTTTGTTGACTTTTCATTTTCTGTTACCGTTTGCGACGGGGGGTTCAATCGTTCGCGGTGAAGTAAACTTCGGCGGGGTCGCTTAATTTTCTCTTAAAAGCCTCTTAACAGTGGATTTTTAAAAGTTTTTTTTCAAAAAAGTGACCGTGCTATGCCTGCCGCGCCTCGCTCACCGTAGCTACGCCGGCCCGAGGCGCGCCGACTACTTACGGGCGGGTTTTGCCGCACCATAATTTCCTTCACCATGAAACCAGTTGGCCCCCTGCCCTATAAGCCACAGGTAATAGTCTGTGGGAAGGCCCTCTTCCACACCGACGAATTTCAGACCCGTGTCTCCGTTGAGGGGAACATGATTTTCGTTGCTCACTTTATAAATGGCTGTTCCTTCGTCGATCTCATCGAACATGGCCACGTAAAGTGATTGCGCACCGACCGATTTTGCACCGGATATCTGCTTCCAGAGGAAATCTCCTTTCAGCCTCGGGATCTGGTTATATATCTTAGGGTTGTTGTGCATGTTGGCCCAGCTGAATCCCGGAAAAACCAATGGCACATAATCGACACCATTCTCCTTGCACCACTTGATGTCGTCCGCCACATTGATCTCTTTATAGCCGCTGATGTTGAACCGGCCGACTGCCCACGGCATAATGATATCTGCCTTCCTGATCAGTGTGTGGAGTGATTCATTTTTCTCGGTATCATTGCCAAGCGTTCTCCAGTAATATGGAACGCCAAGCATGATCGATACTTTATTGGTTGCCTTGAGCTTATCGACCAGTTTGTTTACATCCTCAATCGTGTATCTGCGGTTATCGTTGAAACCTATTCCCCAGAGAGTAACCAGCGGTTTTCCATTATGATGCAGGTAAGTTGGATTGGTTGCAGGATTAAGGAGATCGAAAGTTGCAATCAATTCATTGAGATCTGTTTCGATAAATGGAATATCCGACGGTGAGCATCCGCTCAGGTCGTACATAACACTGATAGCGCGATTGTATTTTTTCGCCGACTTCAGCGCATTGTCGAGAACCTTATTGAAATGATCCTTTCCTTTTGGATTTTTTACTTCGCCAACGAAACGCTGCATATGAACGCCATCGAGGCCGTATTCCTTCATCCATTTGAAATGGGTGTCTACAGTCGATTCGTCAGCAGGACTATAAACGTAAGCATCCGAGCCGTCTGGATACTTGAACGAAGTTTTGTATTTGATCTCATACTCGTTCATATCAGGCCACAGGTCCACATTGGTACAACCGGGACGAAAGCCGCAGCCTTTCTTCTCGTAATGATACCATCCGCGCTTCGATGCATCACCTTCTGCAGCATGCCATCCCTGGTAGCCAGCCATAACAAGCTTGTCGTATGATGGATAAACGGGTTTTACACTTCCGGCCACCACAGGTTTATCGGTCATCGTAAATTCCAAAGTACCTCCCGATGTAATGTCACTGTGACTGATAAAGTTGTTCTGCAACTTCACACCGTTCAATTTTACTTCCGACACGTATTTGTTTCTATTGCTGTTATTGATTGCGCGAACGGTAAAATTCTTCCCATCCACGAGGTGGATCGTTGCTTCGTCAAATAGCGGCCGGCCCAGCGTGTAAACAGGGTTTCCTGGAGCCACCTGGTAAATACCGAGACTGCTGAGAATGAACCACGACGACATCTGGCCACAATCTTCATTGCCGGATAGTCCATTGGCATCGTTGAAATAAAGCGTTTGCAAAACAGAATCTACAAGATGCTGCGTCTTCCAGGGCTGACCTGCATGTGTATAGAGATAACTGATGTGATGACTTGGCTCGTTACCGTGAGCATACTGCCCAATCAGACCGGATATGTCGGCAGAAGAATTTTCTCCGTCAACAACTGAACTGACTCCGAAGAGACTATCGAGTTTGGTTAGAAACTGCTGTTTTCCACCGTGCAATGACATTAAACCGGGAACGTCGTGAGGAACAAACCATGACCATTGCCATGCATTGCCTTCCACATAGTCATCTTTACGATGGTTTGAAAATCTCGGGTTAAAAGGAGTCTTCCAGGTGCCGTCGGCATTGACACCGCGCATGAAGCCCGTCTTCGTATCGAAATAGCGCGCATAGCGCTTTGAACGCTCCATGAATTTCGTGTAACCCGTTTCGTCACCGAGGTCTTTAGCCATTTGTGCAATACACCAGTCGTTGTAAGCAAACTCCAGAGCTTTGGAAACAGATTCGTTCTCCTTGTCTGCGGGGATAAATCCCATTTTCTCATTATAGAACTTTGCCATCGGCATGATGCCTCGTTTCACTTCATCATCAGCAAAGGCGATGGTGCTATCGTACGACGAAGCGTGCACGATAGCCTTGTATGCTTTTTGAACATCGAAGTCCCGGTAGCCCTTCATGTATGAGTCTACGATCACCGGCACGGCATTGTAGCCGATCATTGTCCCTGTTTCATTCGAAGCCAGTTCCCACATCGGCAGCGCACCGCTTTCATCATACTTTTTAAGCATCGCGCGGATCCACGCTTCGTTCATCGACGGATTGATGATGGTCATTAAAGGATGGAATGCACGAAACGTGTCCCACAGTGAAAAGACGGTATAGTTCTCCGAACCTTTCGTTGCCTGGTGTACCTTCTTATCCATGCCACGATATCTTCCATCCACGTCGGAGAAAAGGTTTGGACTGATCGCTGTATGATATAGCGACGTGTAAAATATCTTTCGTTGATCGGCGGTTCCTCCTTTGATATCAATGCGATTCAGCCATGAAGTCCATTGCTTCGCTGCATTAGCTTTCACAGATTCAAACTTCCAGTCTGTGATCTCTTTTATGACATTGTTTTTCGCACCGGTATAATCCACGGATGAGATCCCGACTTTCACCATTACCTCGTTACCTGAAAGCTTCCTGAACTGGAGGAGCGCCTTGGTCCCCTCCTGCCTGTATGTGAATGGTTTCGAAAAAACGGCGTGGAAATAAACATGATGATCACGGGCCCATCCGTTCGTTACTTTGTGTCCGCGTATTTCATGGTCATTCACCAGTTCGACGAGTGCAACTTCGTTGCGGTGACTTTGCAGTGTGTGACCGATATCTACGATCACACCGGGATTCTTAGCGTTAGCGGGAAAGGTGTACTTGTGGAAACCGGCGTGCGCGGTTGCCGTCAACTCTACTTTAATATTGTAGTCTTTGAGCGTTACACTATAATATCCGGGCGACGCCGTTTCGGAGCCGGGAACTTTCGGTGAAGCGTACCCGTCGTCGGGTTTTTCTGCGGTTCCCTGGTTTAATGGTTGTTGCCCGGTTGTTGGCATAAACAGAACGTCGCCATAATCGCCAATGCCGGTGCCGCTGAGATGGGTATGTGAGAAGCCGAGGATTGCATTATCGGAAGCGTGATACCCGGAGCAGGCGTCCCAGCCGTTGAGACGTGTATCAGGACTTAACTGTACCATTCCGTAGGGAACCGTGGCTCCGGGAAAAGTATGACCATGGCCGCCGGTACCGATAAAAGGATTAACAAGGTCGAGATTGCTCACTTGTGCAGAACAGCTTATAATTCCTGTGAGCAACAGGATCAATGTCCAAAACGATTTGCGCATCTGTTGTTGAGGGTTTTGGTTTTAGTGCGCGCAAACCTAAAGTGGCCCTCTTAAAAACCGCTTAATATCCTCTTAACCGACAATCTCAAACGATTTTTTATTCAGAATTTCAATTTTTTAATAATATTGATCAAAAAACCGGTCCCTCGGAGAAAGTTGCGAAACCGTTGTTGTACGTATAAAACCGTACGACGACATCTTAAAGGTATGTGGAGAGTTCTGCTATGCGGAGTATACTTGGTATTACATTTTTTCTTCTCTCTCTCGCGACGCTACATGGTCAAACACATGATGGCCGGCCGAAGTATGGATTAGCGTTTGCGTCCCACGAGGTCAGCAAGGATCATCGCACGGGCTTGAACCTGAACCCGGACGGACCATACAATATTAATAGCGATTTCGAGCTGGACTTTGACCTCGCCCTTCAAAGGCATACAAATGCTTACGGCTATATTTTAAGAATAATTGCGAACGACACGCTCAACATAGACCTGATGTCGACGCCGGAGCACGATGAGTTCCGCGACATCACACTCGTCATCAATAATAAGCCTACCAATGTACAATTTGAATTTGCAGAGTTGAGCGTTAAACCCAACGACTGGACACATTTCCGATTGTCATTCCAGCGGGCCAAAAACCAGGTCGCGGTTACATGGAATAGTACGACACTGACGACCGCCTGCGATCTTTCAGATTTGACGAAGTTCCGTTTTTTCTTTGGTGTCAATGACTTTAACAAGTACAACACGACGGATGCTCCTCCCCTTGTACTACGTAATGTTGCGATTGCCGAGAATAACTCTTTGATACGGAAGTGGCCGTTGAAGAATCATAATCGTACTGAAGTGTACGATAGCGTGGCTAATGCGAGGGCGGTTGTTAAAAATCCTACCTGGCTTATCGATCTCCACACAGCGTGGACGCCGCGTCAGCATTTTACGACGGGCAGATTTTCTTCCGTGGCGTTCAACAGCGATTCAGCCATCGTGTACGTAACCGATCAAAACAATCTTCATATATATGATCTGAAGAAAGAACGGGTTGTGACAAAAAAAGTAAAAGGCAGCCCGGTCCATACTGATGCAAACCAGTTGATTTGCATCGAAGGAAAAAATCAGCTCGTTAACTACGACCTTTATAAGAATAAATATCTTGTTTTTGATTTTTCCAATGCGACCTGGAAAAATTCAGATACGACCTACCATGAGCCCGACAAGTGGCATAACAATAAGTTCTACAATGCCGACGACAGCGCTGTGTATGTGTTTGGCGGTTACGGGCACTTCACTTACTACAACGACTTCTTCAAGTTCGACGATTCGAAAAACAGTTGGGTAAAGGTCGAGACAAATGGAACGGTGCCGCCGCGATACCTTGCTGCATCGGGCATTCAGCAATCGAAGAACCAGGTGCTGATCTTTGGAGGTTATGGAAGCATGAGTGGCAAACAGGAACTATCGCCACAGAGCTTTTATGACTTGTATTCTTTCGATTTGAGATCTCATGAAGTAAAGAAGATCCGCGACTACGATGCGCCGGAGAAAACGGAAGACATCACGTTCTCGAATTCGTTGATCGTAAACCAGGAAGAGAATTGCTTTTATGTGTTGAGTTACCCGAAGAACAAGTACAAAGGGCAGATCAAGCTTCGTAGGTATGCGTTAGATAAAAACGAGTCGACGGTGCTGGCTGATTCTATTCCGTTTGCATTCCATGACGAAGATTCATTTTGTGATCTCTTCTATTCGAAGGCTTCGAGTGAATTGATTGCCGTAACGGCTCACAAAGAAAAGGATGGATATGAGGTCGAGATCCATTCCATCAACTATCCTCCGTTGCGATTACAGGAGTCACGTCAGCCGTTGGAAAAAGAAAGGTTGAGCTTTGCATCGTACATTACGGTGATCGGCTTTGCTATCCTGAGTGGACTGGTCATATTCTATTTTAGCAGGAAGAAAAAAGAAGAACCCATAGCGTCCAGCTCAACTTCCCCTGAATTAAAAGAGAAAAAATCACTGCAGTTCGACGAACCTCAGAAGCTGGTGTCTTCGATTATATTCTTCGGCGGGTTCCAGATCTTCGACAAGGAAGGGAATGATATCTCATCGAAGTTCACGATGACGTTAAAAGAACTCTTTGTGCTGATCGTGCTCCATTCTGTAAAATTCGAGAAGGGCGTTTCGGCGACGGTGATACAGGAATATTTATGGTCGGATAAAGATGAAGTAAGCGCACGGAACAACAGGAATGTGAACGTAAAAAAACTACGAACGCTGCTGGAGAATATTGGAGGGATAACCATCGAGAATAACAACTCGTATCTGAAGTTGACGATGGAGGGCAACATTTTCTGCGACTACCAGGAAGTGTATAAAATGCTGACACGCGAGGTGAAGGATATCGCTGATGAGAGGGATAAGATCGAAGCTATCGTTCAGAACGTAAAGAGAGGAAGCTTGCTTCCAAACCTGCAGACGTCATGGCTGGATAGTTACAAGTCAGATATATCGAATCTCATTATCGATACACTTATCGAGTACTCTCAAAAGCTTGATGCTAATAAAGACGATAAGTTGCTGCTGGAGATTGCCGATGCGGTGTTTATGTACGACACTATTAACCAGGAAGCATTGAAGATCAAGTGCTCGGTGCTTAACAAAAAAGGAAAATATTCTCTGGCAAAAACCTGGTACGACCATTTTGCGAAAGAATACCAGAGATTATACGCTGAGGATTATCCGAGGAGCTTTGAAGAAGTGATATCGTAAACCCAGGAAAACGTATACCGGGATCAATCCGAAATTTTATAATCGGTTAACCGTGGTGCTTTTCGATAATCAACTCCGGATACCGGTTTCTTTCGAATAGACAGGGATCATTATTTTTATCTCTTTTAACTCCATATTCTTACAAATATTACTCACTCGCTACCAATCCATAGTCTATGGTCAGCTCCTGTCCTTTCTTGATATCGACAAGAGCTTCGAAATATTCGCCATTATTCACGGGTGCAATATTCGGTGTTTCCGAGTGATTCACGTAACAGCAAAGATCCATTTTCTTGAAACCGGTCCGTTCGATGTAGTATGAGTCGTGATCGAAAGTGCAGTATGTCTCTACCATTTCGCGGGTATAGGCAGGCATCTTTTCAACTTCCTCTTTCGGCACTTTTATCCATTCGCCGGTGTCCCTGGTAAACATTTCGCGGCAGCCTTTGGGTATGTCGCGAATCGCGAAGACGCCTATTCCTGAAATCGATGATGGTTTAAGGCGAACGTAAACGTCTTTAATCTCCGACAGGACAAGCTCGAGGTCACTCATTATTACGGAATTTGTCGCAACGATAAGCGACAAGCAACAGAAATCAAAATGCACTGCAAAATAAAGTTCTGTCGTTCGTAATAGATTTCTTTTTTCTCAAGGCGACGTTAGAATTTTGAAGACCGATTCCGCACCATTTCTTCAATTCGCTTTGAAGACTATCTAGCGCCTATAGATTTTAATTTCAGACGATGAATACGACTTGCAATTTTCCTTCAGCCATCTTTTTACGACGGGATGCTCTCTTTGAACTATGGTGGTGTTAACGCAAAGAAATCTGATCTCCTCAACAAATACTGCAAGTCGATTCTTTGCAGGCTTTCCCAAACTCTCCACAATCAAAAAAATAAGCTGATGAAGTCTCCGATTTGGAAAGGTGTAACTGAGCAGCTGCGTCGCGACGAGGTGCTGCTCTCTGCGTTCGCACACTACAGTGTCGCCCGGAAAAAACTCCCAAATACCGGTTTGATCCGCCTCGATATCCAAATAATTATTCTCAACGATTTTAAAGGTATTATCGTTATCTCGAATAGCACTCACTGGCACTAAACTTTCAGTTCCCTCCAATAATCTCACGTATATATTTTCCATCACTACTGTTCCCGCCTAATATTTTGAATCCTTCGCCATTGACTTGACTCGCAGCTAAGATAAATTGATTGAGAAAGCAAATGAAGATACAGAATACTTCCAGCAAGAGGAGTTTACCATTATGAAATTTACACAAAAACCGCTCTTTCCTTACAACACAAAATACGTATCCTCGACGGGAGCGGGAGTCGGCACGGGTTCTTCGATCATCTGCTTTATGTTCTTCTCAATAGTGCGGCTGATGGCTGTCATCGGTGTATCCAAAGGAAGGTTCTCAAACGGATCCTGCATGAGAATAGACGTCTTTTCGATGGCAATAAAAACAGATGGTATTGCAATACACAGGAGCACTTCCAGGACAATATGATTATCGTCGATCCCAAATGGCAAGATCGTTACGATGAAGTAGATCAGGAAGTGGATCAAAGTGCTGTACGACGTAGGGAAGACCGTGTTCTTGATCCTTTCACATTTTCCCATAGCGTCGCAAAGCTTGACGATGGTATTGTCGAGCTGGATCTGCTGAAACTGGTTGATGTTGCCCTCAATGAACGCCTGGCGTATCATTCTTGAATGCTCACTCAACATACCATTCGGTATGTTTTCGTCTTTAAGATTCAAAGAATCGACATAAGCCTGGCAGTCTTCCGGAAGTTTCGTTCTGCGTAAAGTGCTCGCCAGGGCATAGCACCAGAAGATCTGGCGGTGACCGAAGTCTTTCACGAATGCTGTCTTGTCGGGACCGTCATAAAATGTCGTTACCTGCCTCATCAGTGTTCTCGAATCATTCACGATGGCGCCCCAAACAATGCGGGCCTCCCACCAACGATCATACGACTGGCTGGTGCGGAATGCGAGCAGAAGTGATACTGCCGTACCAACCACCGCCGTCAGTGCAAGCGGTATCGACTGGTCTTTAAAAAACGAATAGTTATCCAGATACCCGATCGCAATGGCGTATACTGCGATCGTCGCCAGATCATATTTGATCGTGCCGAGAAAATATTTTATCGAGATCCGTTTGTTAAGCAACATAGGCGGCCTGTTGATAATTCTACGACCGCAAGTTTGCTAAATCAGTGCCAGGATCGATTAAAAGAGAATGAGATGGTTGTTAAGATCCGATTAGAACCCATTTGAACCAGGGTAAATTTTTATGGTGCAGGCTGACTGCATCGCTTAGCGTAATAGGACTTTATGTGTGAGCGGCTCGTCGATCTTCCCGCGCAATATAAGAATATACATTCCGCGCTGGAGGTGGCTCACATCAATCTTAGTAGTAATGCCCGGAGTCAGATTGGAGACAGCCGCGGTTCGTCCCAGTGCGTCAACAAGATGCGCACTATCAATGCCCGCGTGAGAAGCCACAGCGATGTAAAGCTCCTTGCTTGCGGGATTCGGGAACGTGGAAACTCCGTAGTCCATGTTGCCAACCTGGGTAACAACTTCGGGATCTTCAGGCCGTTCGATCTGAGAATCGATCCAGTCGATACGATCCGATAACCAATTCATTAAATAATCGACCTCACCTTCGTAAGAACCAACAACAACGGGACTCGGCCAAACTTCCTGGTTGAGAATATTCCACCTGTAAAAGTTGTATTTCTGCGATAGTTCCAATTTGTCGGAATAGTCATTGATCATCTGCGGTAACTTCGGGAGCAGGTCATCTTTCAATTCGAACCATCGTTTTTCGGCGGCAGCTTTGAATACGGAATCTTCAAACAATCGTTTAAACCATTTCGACTCACGCACATAAAAACCCGTTGGATCATCGCCACCATTTACGCTTGCATTGCCGGAAGCCACGTCCAGATCCCAAAGTGGCCCCATGTTCAGTTTTTGACCACGTTCTTTATAATAGAAAATGCTGCTAACGTCCTGGGCATCGATATTCTTAAGCACTTCCATTACCCAATACCATTCGATGAATGTCTCCGGATTGATGTACTTCGAATAACCATCTTGCGGATCGTTAAAATCATCTGAGAAGATCACATCTTCCGTGGTCTGCATGTAATTCTTAATATAATCCATCTGCTCCTGCGGGATGTCCTCATCGGGTGACTTCATCACGAAAGGCAAGCCGCTTCCCAGCTCGAAATAGATACCATCACGGTAGTCATCGAGCTCAAGAAAATAGCCCCCGGTTATTTTTTCTTCGTCGATATCTTCAGGATCCAGTTCTGTAATATTCACCCTGTTGCTTGCGACTTTAATATGTTCTCCCATCACGTAATTACCCTGGTATCTGCCGTTAAGGATCACATCCACATGAGTTGTTCGCGGAGTGTACGCGAATTTCATCTGTGAGCCCAGGTCATAGGCGATTGAATTCCTCATCAATGTCTTATCTGCATAGTTTGCAAGCAGTACCCAGTCCTTTTCGGAAGGCATTCCTAAGATGCCTGCCTTTGAATCGAGCTTTATCCTGTAAGGCTTCTTGGGAAATGTCCACGTAGTATTGCCACGGCCCTTGATCTTCATGGTACCCGCATAAGCTGCGGAGCCATCACTGGGATAGATCCTGACCGTTCCGGTGACATAGTCTTCTTTGCTGGTGATTGGTACAGCACCCGTCGTATAAACATAAACTAAAGGGAGGCCCGTGTGAACGAGTCTTATTTTATAGTTTCTCGATCCGGCGCCGGATGAAATCGTATAGATGATATCAGACGAAAAGTCGTTCGCTGTAACGGTACTTTGCTGATCTATTCCTTCTGCCTGCACGGTTGTGGCATCGGTCTCAAATGTAGCTTTCAGGTTGAGATCGGTCACCTGTGCCGGGATTATCCCCACGATCAGGGTGTCGCCATATATGTCGGCGACAATGTCTTCCGAGATCTTGCCCGTGTTGTACTGTACTTCGATTCTGTAGTCGGTGATTTTTGGTTGTGCGAGTGCTGTAGCCGTGAGCACAGACAGCAGGAGAACACCTGGGAGAGTTATGGTCATGACCGCAGGGAAAGCAAACCATGTGCTGGATATGAAACAGGCGGATCTGATGCATAACACCTGTTTGGATGGGGAAAATTTTTCAAAACGACTGTGACTATTTACACGGTTGCGTATTCTACTGTCAATACGCCGGCATAGTGAACGCAGCCTAATCTCTGCGAGAGTACTTATTTGATCGCATTCAAAAAAGTTTATCAACTATGGCAGATATTGTTACCGGTCGTAAAAGATCACCACAGCTCGATATGACGCCGATGGTTGACCTCGCCTTCCTGCTTCTTACTTTCTTCATGCTGACAACCGGAATCACGGCATCAAAATCTGATCGACATTTTCGACGAAATGACGATCACAGGAGTAAGCCGGTATTACCCGGTCGACGTCACATCAGAGGACATTAATCTTGTTAAATCTAAACTTAATCAACATGAGTAGCATCCGTTGGGAAGACATGGTTTTTATGAATAGGAACCAGTCGTATGGGGCATACGTGCTCCGCAAAGCTTATCCAGATCGTGTAAATCTTTCGTTTGTTTTTGCGATGATGGCAGTGGCTTTGATATTGGCCACGCCGACTATCAGGTCACTTTTTAAAAACCAGACGATCGAAGAGCCCAAGGTTATATCTGATAAATTTACCGTGATCGAGGCACCGCCGCCAATCACGCTTGACGAATTACAAAAGCTCAAACTGACGTTACCTGACCTAAAGACAATAAGATTTGTTCCTCCCAGGGTCACCGAAAGAGAGGTGGTCGACGAAACTCCCACCATGCAGGAATTGCTCACCACTACGCTCTCTACGGAGACTAACGACGGCGAGCCTATCTTCATCGAAGATGCTCCGGCTGTTGATCTTCCGGCGACCACCGGAGAAGACCTCAATAAAGTCTGGACTTTCGTGGAGATCGCTCCCGAATTTCCAGGCGGAGTTAAAGAGATGATGAAGTTTATCGCCACCAATATAAAATACCCTGCCATAGATCGTCGCCTCGGCAACGAAGGAACGACATATGTGAGCTTTATCATAGACACCGACGGGACTATTACCGACATTAAAACGGATAGAGGTTTCAGCGGAACTACTGACGAAGAAGCTATGCGCGTGATCGCTAAAATGCCGAAATGGAAACCTGGCCGACAAGGAGGAAGCGCCGTGAAAGTTCGCTTCATACTGCCGATCAAATTCAAACTTGGTAGCTAATAAACTTAAAAAGTTTCATCAGTGAGCTCCTTATTGACCATAGCGCCGGCAAAGTTCCCACTGAACACTGCATTGGCAACCGAACGCATCATGGCCGCATTATCGCCACAGGCGAAAACACCTTCAACCGTTGTTTTCTGAAAACCGTCGATCTTAATGTAGCCCTGCTCGTTCAACTCACAACCTAATGAAACCGGGATATCAGAGTGTTGGATAAACGGGATGGCAGCGTAGAGAGCATTGAATTCAATGTTGCTGCCATCCTTGAATTTCACACTCCTGATGTTTCCATCGTTATGTTCTATTTCCGAAACCTCAGTTTCAACGATCTCAATATTCCGCTTCTTCAATTTATTGATCTGCTCCTCATTGAAGTCGGCCTTTCCATTCGTCAAAAGCGTGATCCTACTCGTCAGATTATTCACCAGCGAAGTCACATGCATCGCCTTTGCTCCATTTGCCATAATGCCGGTTTTCTGTCCACGGATCTCGTAGCCGTGACAATATGGGCAGTGAACGACCGATATGCCCCAGCATTCGGCAAGGCCTTTGATGTTCGGCATCACATCTTTTATACCGGTTGCGAAGACCAGCTTTTTTGCACCGAATTCCTTACCCGATTGCGTGGTGATGGAGAATCCATTGACTGTTTTTCTACCAGTGATTGCCAGGTCGTCGATGATCTGCACAGTGTCGTAAGCTAAGACTTCTGTCCTCGCTTTCTCGCGGATAACAGCAGGCTTTTCTCCGTCGTGGGTGATAAAGTTGTGCGAGTGTGGTGTCTGCCTGTTACAGGGAAGTCCACTGTCGATGATCAGGACGTTGCGCATCGAGCGGCCTAAAGACATTGCTGCGGAGAGTCCGGCGTAGCTTCCGCCGACAATGATCACGTCAAAATTCATGGGTCAGGTAAATTGCTGAATTGTATAACTCATTCGCCTGGTGCAAAATTCCGGCATTGTACGTTTTATTCGTCGTCCTCGTGTACTTCGTCACCTCCTCACCTCCTCACCTCCTCATCTCCCCACCTCATCACCTCTTCCCCTCGTCTCGTTATCTTCACTTCAAATCCTTATTTTGCGGTAGTTTTCCCTCGGAATTCTGTAACTATGTACCTGCTAGTGAGGTTGTTCTGCTTTTTGCTCCTTGTCCTGGCCATTCTGCCAGCGCGGGCTCAGACTTCGCTTGGGGGCCTGAAATTCCACGGCAACGAAACGTCGATCAACCAGAGGACGTCCTACAACGTCTTCGGCGAAAAGAACGTCGGCTTTTCCGAAAATTTTGACATCGAATTCAATCTATCGCTTTATCCGGCCAGCCAGTTTGGGTACATCCTGCGTATCAAAAACAAAGAGAGCAACAGGATCTATAATCTCTTTTATGATGGACAGGGTGGCAACCTCATCTTCAAGCTAAATGAAGAGGGCCGGAATAACCTGATCATCGCCAGTGTAAGTCGCGACCAGTTGCTGAATATGCACTGGTTTAAGATGAAGATCTCGTTCGACCTTTTGAAGGATTCGATCACGCTCACGATCCATGACCAGGTATTTTCTGCGGGTAACGAGGAGCTGCCGGATACATATTTCCCTGTAATTCTTTTCGGAAGAAGTGATCATATCATCGATGTGCCGTCCTTCGCCATCAAAGACCTTTCTATCGGAAATCAGCAGCGCTATTTTTTCGAGCTTAAGGAGAGTGAAGGGGTGAATGTTTACGATGTGGCGGGTAAGACCTTCGGGAAGGTTGTAAATCCCGAATGGCTGATCAACGACGCCTATCATTGGCGATACAAGACTTCATTCAAATCCAAATCTGTTGCCGGCGCAAACTACAATGCAGAAAGAAAAGAGATCTATTATTTCAACAAAGACTCGCTTTTCATCTACAATGTAAGGTCGGGTGAAACAATTATTAAAGTGTTCGATCAGCCGAACCCGGTAAAGATGAAGCTGGGAATGAACTTTATAAATCCCCGTACCAACAAGCTCTACTCTTACGAGCCGAATATTGAGAACTATAACGGCACCACGGTGGCAAGCCTGGACCTGGGCACCTACCGCTGGACCGCTGAAAACTCGCAGCAACTTGCAAGCCCATTGCACCATCACGGTTCGTATTTCGATCCAGTGAAAGAACAATATACGATCTACGGCGGCTTCGGCAGGATGCAGTATAGTAAGGACTTTTTCACATACGATTTGAATTCGAAGAAGTGGGACACTCTTGGCGGATTCAATGGTGACTTCCTTTCGCCGCGTTATTTCAATTCGGTTGGCTACAGGAAAGAGACTAATTCCATTTACATATTCGGCGGGATGGGTAATGAGTCGGGCGAGCAGACGGTAGGCCGTAAATATTACTATGACCTCTATAAAATAGACCTCAACACAAAGCATGTTTCAAAGCTTTGGGAAATTCCATGGGACCGCGATAACATGGTGCCCGTACGTGGAATGGTTGTGCTTAACGATTCAGTATTCTACACGCTGTGTTATCCTGAACATTTTTCGGAATCGCTTTTGAAACTTTACCGATTCTCCCTGAAAGACGGTAAGTATGAGATCCTTGGCGATTCGATACCGATCCATTCAGATAAGATAACCACAAATGCAAACCTGTATTACGACAGCAGCCTGAACAAGCTCTTCACCATTGTCCAGGAGTTTGATGACGATATTTCGTCAGATCTGAAAGTCTATTCACTTTCCTTCCCTCCCATCAATGCGGATGAGCTTGCGAGCTACTCGAAGAATAAAAAGATCAGTACGCTTGCGATCGTGTTGGTCTCTGCTGTGTTGGCACTCGGGGCGGGTTATCTGCTGTACAGAAAATTTAAGAGTTCGAAACAGGCACGGCTCGATGCAGAGTACTTTCCCGAAGACCATGAGCAGATTCTGAATCACAAGGGGGATCAAATAAAGACCCGCGCCAACGCAATCTATCTCTTTGGAGAATTTACTGTACGAGACAGGAAGAATCGAAATATCACATATATGTTCAGCGCCCAGCTGAAGCAGATCTTCTGTCTCGTGTTGCAGTACAGCACAACTGAAGGTGGCATCGCATCTCAGCGACTGAGTAATATCCTTTGGCCCGATAAGCCGGCCGATAAAGTGAAGAATTCACGCGGCGTTACGATCAATCACCTTCGCAAAGTGTTGAGCGAGCTCGACGGTATTGAACTGGTCTATAATAAGGGCTATTTTAAAATAGAACAGACGGAAGAGTTTTATTGTGATTACGCACGTTGCATGCACATCATTTCGAATAACGAAGAGGAGAAGCATCGCGATGAGCTTGTAGAGATCATTTCACGTGGTAAGTTCCTGCAGCTGTCCGACCACGAGCTTTATGACTCGTTCAAGGAAGAGATGGAGAAAAAGCTCGAGCCTGTATTGATCCTGGAGATGGAAAAAAGTTACAATGCAGAACTTTTCCAGATAACGATAGCTTTCGCGGAAGCTCTCGCCAATATCGATCCGCTCAACGACGTGGCATTGACGTACCTCGTAAAGGCCATGCACCGGCTAAAACTGAATGATGAAGCGAGGATCAAATACCAGGCTTTCGTTATCGAATACAAGAAGGCAATGGGAAATGATTACCACGTTCCGTATAAGTCGATCGTTTAGAGAAGTATCGCGATGATTTATCCTGCGAGTAACTCGCTCTTTCCTTCCTTCACCAGCTTCAACACCAGTTCTCCGAACAACGTATTAGCCCACGCAAACCAGCTGCGGGTGAAGTTCGAAGGATCGTCTTTATGAAAACTTTCATGCATAAAACCCGTGCCACCATCGGTATCGCGAATGGTTTTGATGCACCATGAAATCTCTTTGTCGTCGCTACTGGTCATTGCCCTCATGATAATACTCATAGGCCAGATCATATCGTAACCGACGTGAGGCCCGCCTATACCCTCTGCTACTTTACCCTTGAAGAAATATGGATTGTCGGTACTCCAGATAAGCTTGCGTGTATTCTTATATATCTCGTCGTTCTTGTCAACGCTGCCGAGGTATGGAAGTGCTAACAGGCTTGGAACATTCGCGTCGTCCATAAAACTGGCGTTGCCGAAACCGTCGACCTCGTATGCATAGACTTTACCATGCTTTGGATGATTTACGATGCCATACTTTTGAATTGCAGTTTCAACTTCACCGGCAAGAGCAGAACAGGATCCTGCGAATGCCTCATCTTTTGTCACCTTCGAACTGATCTCTACCAGTTGCTTTAACGATGCTACGGCAAAAAGATTCGAGGGAATAAGGAATCCATATGTCGATGCATCGTCTGAAGGACGGAAAGATGAATTGATCAACCCGACAGGATTAAGAGGTTGTCCCCAACCATTGTTCGAGAGTGTGTCCAGCTGCCGTGTTGTCTCGCGCTCGAATTTATATGGTCCCGGGCCGCTCTTGCGTTGCTGGGCCCTAAAGGTGTCGACGATCAACGCCGCAGCTCGTTTCCAATCTGCGTCAAACACTGAGATATCGCTCGTGGTCTTCCAATAATGATAAGCCAAACGAACTGTATAGCAGAGGGAATCGATTTCCCACTTGCGCTCGTGCAGACCGGGCTTCATATCGGTTTTGTCACTCATCCATTCGCCCGGAGTCAGTTCTTTATTAAATGCGTTGGCATAAGGATCCAGCAACACACATTGCGCTTGCCTGTTGATAACGCCGGCGAGCAAAGTCTTAAGTTTTTCATCTTTAGCCGCCAACGGAAGATATGGCCACACCTGCGCGGTTGAATCGCGAAGCCACATCGCATGAATATCGCCGGTGATGACAAAGGTGTCCGGCTTACCATTTTTTGTTCCGTGCTCGACGGTTGTATCCAGTGTGTTCGGGAAACAGTTCTCAAACATCCACGCGAGCTTCTGATCTTTGATCTTCGGTTTCGTAGCACTGATCGTTTCTTCTATAACAGCAGAGACAAACTTTCTCGAGCCGGCCGGTGGTCGTTTGGACGTCAATTTATCCTGCGTATAAAAACCGAATCCATTGACGCTTGCCAGCGAAGCACCTGCCATAGCAACGGTGCCTTTTTTGATGAAGTCTCTCCTGTTTGTCATCGGGTGTGGTTGACTATTTCTCCAACATTTTAATATAGTAGCCACCGACTACCGAGCGTGCCTGGAATCCAACTTGTTTTGCGTCGGTCGTTTCATACCAGTCGCTATTCGGAACCCGGTCCGGCGTCTCTATAACATAGAGATACACGGGATCAATAAACTTCCTGAAAGTAGCAGTGTCCTTAGCCAACGTAGCGGTCCAGACAATCCAATCGGATTTTGTGTATGTCTTACGGCTATCCAAAGGCAAACCATACTTATTCTGTTTGGTAAGATAGTAAGCGATCTCTTTGTCCATCACGTCTGCGGGGAAGATCTCGAGCTTGAGGATCTTGTCCCAAACGAGGTTATACTTCTGGCTCCATGTACCTGGTTGGTCGAACGTTAATTTATAATGATCGCCATCGGCGGCCATCCTGATCCACTCCTGTGCCATTCTTCTGGCTTCAGAAGTATACTTCTCGGCAACATCTTTCTTGCCCAGGCGCTCGGCGAGTTTCCCGTAACCGGCGATGCCCATGATCGCTTTCGCTGAAAGATTTATGTTGTGAGCGAAGTGACCTGCGAAGTCGTCGGTGCAGAGCTGGTTCTCAGGATCGAGACCTTTTTCGAGGAGATAGTTGGCCCATGTCGTCAAAACGTCCCAGTGCTTTTCGGCATAGTTTGCATTGCCTTCGACATCTGCAATTGCCGTGGCGAGGATCAGCATGTTACCGCTTTCTTCAACAGGCATATCGCCTCCGTAAGTTTGCCCATTCGCTTGCGGATAGGTACCCACGTCGTGGGCGGCAAAGGGCTTCGTCCATTTTCCGCTTTCGGAGAAATAGAAAATCGGGTTCAACATACCTTTAAGAAGCTCGGGATTGTATTTCAGGTACAATGGCGCCGAAGGATAAGTAACGTCCACGGTGCCGATCGACCCGTTGCTGAAGTTCTCCTTGGAAAGGAATAACGTATTTCCTTCTGGGTCTTTCACGAGTTTATGCGCGGCGATAGACTGGCGATAAGCGAGCACACAAAGTTTCGCGTAGTTCTCTCCTCCTGCTTTAAGGGCTTCGTTGTAGATCTTGTCGTCGAGATCATCGCAACGAGAGATGATCTTATCGTTATCCGAAGCTGCAGAAGTGAGCGCCTGGTCGAAGGTAACTTCTCCATTGTGTCTCCACCATGCTTTAAGATTCGTCCCGAAGTATTGAATAGATTCAATATCATCATATGCGATCATCAGTCGTCCTGAAGGATTCTTGTCCACATAAGCGAGAACGGGCATTGACTTGGTCATCACGGATGTGATCTTGTCGCCTGTCGATGTCACGGTACCGTTTTCAATGAAAGAAGATTTCATGGCCGAAAAATCTCCTATAGCGACCGGGTTTTTATCTGAAGCCATGTAGAAATAACCCCAGTCGATACGAACGTTGTCTCCTTTCTTCTTTAAAACTGGTTGCTCTGTTGTACCTGCTTTAGCGAAACTAACGTCGCCTGTTTTACCGGAGGTTACTTCAACTTCCTGGTTCAGTTCATTGACAGCCCACTCGGGAGTTGCTTCGAAATAAATTTCAGAAGCGTGATCTTTCCCATCGTTCGAAGTCACCTCATAAGAGATATAGTTAACAGGACGGGAAAACAGGTCGAGATCGTCCATCAACAAGGGTGAAGCGAATTCAAGATGAAGGTCTACAGGGCCGGCCGTGAAATCATATTTCGTTTGAGTTGCTGTGATCTTTACATTCTTTTGAACAGCTTCCTGTGCAAATACGGGCTTTTGATCGCTGTCTTTAAAAATTCCGAAATCTACATAGGCCAGGCCACCGCGGTCCAGGCAATGAGCCGCGATAACGTTCTTTCCATCGGCACTCAAAAGACTCTTATCCAGTTTTTCAACAACATGACCTCTTGCGCGATTGCCGGTGTTTACGATCTCGGTGCCATTCAAATACAATTCGAAGTCGTCGTCGTGAGCGTAGATCAAATAATATTCACCGTCGCTGGCCGGCGTGGGCAAAGTGAATTCCCTGCGAACCCAGATCTCTTTGGATTGCCACGCCGTTTTCGTATCGAATGTATTCGGCGTGCCGAAGCCAGCTTTGCCGGTCTTCCAGGATTTGTCGTTGAAGCCAGGTTTTTCCCAGCCTTTCGCAGGAGCCTTCTCGATATACTTTCCTTCCCACGCCTCGTGTTTGGCATTTGCCAGAACGGGTTGCATTGCAAACTCCTCTTTTCCCATGAAACGGTATGTTGTTCCGTCGACCCGGATGGCACCGAGCAGCGAATGATTTCTTCCGGTCCAGTGCTTAACGGGAGAGTCGAACAGTTTATCTGAAGTTGACCATGCGCTGGTGTAAGGATCGATCGTGATCAGCGGGAACGCCGGTGCACGAAGCTCTACGCCTGCCTCATGTTTAGATGAACCGGGTTGTTGTCGGCCACCGCACGATGCGAGGACAATTGCAGTTACGAAAAGGGTAAGAGAGATTCTGAACATACTTGTTATTTGCTTTCGTTTGAGAAAGAGTACGGGAAGTCGGATTTGTCGACGCCGCGTGTCTTATTAGGTGCCGGGCTCATTTTGAAGTTGATCTTCGCTCCTTTCATGAGATCTTCGTGTGTAAGATAATTCTTTGTGTACTTTTTATCATTCACGCTCACCTCGGCGATGTATCGGTTTTCCCGGGAGTTGTTTTCTGCCCTGATCGCAATTTCTTTCCCGTTATCCAATTTGATCTTCACCGATTTGAATAAGGGCGAGCCGAGAACATATTCGTTGCTGCCCGGGCAAAGCGGGTAGAATCCGAGCGCAGAGAAAACATACCAGGCTGATGTCTGACCGTTGTCTTCGTCGCCGCAATAGCCGTCGGGTGTTGGTGCGTAAAGTTTATCCATGATCTCGCGCGACCAGTACTGAGCCTTCCATGGTTCGCCGCCATAATTATACAAATAAACCATGTGCTGTATCGGTTGATTTCCATGAGCGTACTGGCCCATATCCATTACCTGCATCTCGCGCATTTCGTGGATCATATCGCGGCTGTCCATTCCACGAGAACCGGGAATAACGAAAACCGAGTCGAGCATATTCACGAACTGTTTTTGTCCACCCATCAATTGGATCAGGCCGGCGGGGTCGTGGAACACTGACCATGAGTAATGCCAACTGTTTCCTTCCGTGAAGTCGCGACCCCAATCGGTCGGATTAAATGTAGTGGGAAACGTGCCGTCGGTAGCGCGGCCGGCCATCAGTTTATTCTTCGACGAATAAAGATTTTTGTAGTTGAGGGCGCGCTTCGCGAATACGTCTGTTTCTTCTTTCGGCTTATTGAGAGCTTTGCCCAGACGATAGATCGCCCAATCGTCATAAGCATATTCCAGTGAACGGGCTACATTCTGATCCACATCTACATCGTTAGGAATGTAACCATATTTATTATAGTAGTCGTATCCCTTTCTCCCGGAGGCTGAAATTTTCGGGTGCACGTTATTCGCTCCATGTTTTACGGCTTCCCAAAGTGTTTCCACATCGTAACCGCGAAGGCCTTTCAGGTATGCGTCGGCTACCACGGAAGCAGAGTTGTTTCCGACCATGATATCGCGATGACCGGGACTAGCCCACTCGGGCAGGAAACCACTTTCTTTATAAGCATTAACAAGACCTTCCTGCATCTTCGTGCTCTCTGAAGGATACAGGAAGTTCAGGAAAGGGAACAGGCTGCGGAATGTATCCCAGAAGCCAGTGTCGGTGAACATATAACCGGGAACAATCTTTCCGTTGTATGGGCTATAGTGGACTGTCTTCCCGTTTGCATCGATCTCTGTAAAGTTTCGCGGGAACAGAACAGATCTATAGAAAGAGGAATAGAACACCCTGAGATTATCGATATTATCGTCTTCAACCCTGATCTTACCGAGAACTTCGTTCCAACGTTGTTTCCCGTTGCTTACCACTTTATCAAAGCTTGCATCGCCCAGTTCCTTCAGGTTTCTTAAAGCTTGTTCTTCACTGATAAATGATGAAGCGACCCGTGCATGCACCTTCTCACCTTCTTTTGTGGTGAAGCCGATGATCGCTCCCGCATGATTTCCCGAAAACTCCTTTTCACCATCGGCGATCTTCCGATCCTTAACGATGGCCGAATAAGTAAAGGGCTTATCGAAGATGATCACGAAGTAGTTCTTGAAATTCTCGGGAACTCCACCGCTGTTCTTCGTTGTGTAACCGACGACCTTATTCTGTTCCGGGATGATCTTCACGTAAGAACCTTTGTCGAATGCATCTGTTATGATGTATGAATTCCTGCTGTCGGGGAAAGTGAAACGGAACATCGCCGCGCGTTCGGTCGGTGCGATCTCTGTTGTCACATCGTAGTCGGCGAGGTGAACGCGGTAGTAATATGGTTTCGCCGTCTCAGCCTTGTGTGAAAACCAGCTGGCCCTTTCGTTCTCATCGAATGTTAATTTACCTGTAACAGGCATTATTGAAAACTGGCCGTAGTCATTCATCCAGGGACTTGGCTGGTGTGTTTGTTTGAAACCCCGAATCTTGTCGGCTGTATATGTATACATCCATCCGTCGCCCATCTCGCCGGTTTGCGGCGACCAGAAATTCATTGCCCAGGGAAGTGCAATAGCGGGATATGTGTTCCCGGTCGAAAGCTCGAATTTCGAGTTGGTTCCAACGAGTGTGCTTACATAGTCGACGGGACTATTGGTTTGTGCGATTGATTGTTGGGTCAGGCAGCATAGGAAAAGAAGCTGCACGATCAATTTATTTCTCATAGCGTAATTTTTACATTCACTCCATCGGGATTGTTCTCGAAGCTCAGGAAACATGTTTTGCTTGCTTCGTCCCACGACGTTTTATAATCAGTACTTACTTCGATCTTCCTGGGCTGCGATGGCAAAAGCACCCTCATCACGTTAGTTGTGTTAAGGGGACTTTTTGCGACAAAGGAATATTCCTTCTTCGATGATCTTTCGTCGTATACTCTTGCAGCCGTTGCCAGTACCTGTGGCTTCTTTTTATTCTTCACACTCCCGATGTTGTATAGGAATGCCTGCTCGCCGGGATTCACCGACTTCTTATCCAGCACAGGGATCTCGGGATCGAAGAGATCGATGAATTTTCCATTAATGGTGTAAGGCGACTGGTCTTCGTTTTCATCGACCACGGAGATCAACTCATACGGTCCGCGGGTTAGAGAGAAATGGTTTTTTATTTCGAGCTGACCGTACAGCCTTCTGATCGTGTTGATGTAGTCGACATCATTGTTCTCATTCAACACAAACTCTTTGGGGTCGTTGCGCATAATGACAACCCTACCCTTGCCAAACTGATACTCTCCCGCTTTAAACGGGGCGGAAATCCCAAGCTTTCCGAACAAATGCTCTGAGGGCGTGTTGAAAGAATTCCCGTTTGTATTCCACCACTCCTGTACGCTCTGAAAGGCATCTTCATCTTTGCCGCAATACAACAGCGTGCCACCGTTCTTCACCCACGCTGCAATATGATCGTGAGCCGTTTTATCCATCGGCTTCATATTGGAATACGACATTACGAGGATCTTAAGATCGTCCCAGGTTTTCGGGAATGAGGCGTTTTCGATGTGAACGGTCTTCACGGGAACACCTCGCTTCAGCAACGGCAAAGCCTGTCCATAGAAGTTGGAGAATGCAGGATCTTCATAGCCGTTGTGCGTGGGAAAACGCTGGAACATCAATGAGTTCGACATGAGTACACCGATGCCCTGGGATCCACTTACCCTGTTATCCGATAAAGGCATGTTATTCAGTGTATTCACCATCACCTGCATCTGCGTCGAATAGAATCTCGGTATCTGCTCTCTCTTTTCGCTGTCTTTGCTGGTGCGATACTTCCCTTCATAAATGCGGTCGGGCCATGGCATCACTTCGTAGTCGGCAATCATCGGGTAAAGCAATTGAGCCGTGAATGTTGCCTGGTAATTTTTCTTGTAGTCTGCCCAGTCGCGTGGCCAGTCTTCGATCGGGTCGGTCAAAAAGAACATCTTTCTTCCAGTGGGAGCCGTCATAGACTCCATAGAGCCGTATTCAAGAAAGGCAGTCTCGAATACGCGTTCTTTTTTTTGTCCGTTAAAAAAATTCGGCTCGCGCGACGTGCCCGTCCACACCTGGGCGATATAACCGTCGACGCATGGTAGCGAGGCAAGACTTGCTTCGGGACTTACGATCATCCACTGCGAGTAATTAACCAGTGAGTGGGTCGGAACATAGCAACGAACTTTCATTCCCTTGCTTTTACCATATTCCTTGGCATATGTGAACACCTCGTTCAACGCGCGATAGTATAAATGATACTTGAGCTTGTTCGACAGATATGTATTCTCCGGCGACTCATGCTGAGGCCTCCACTCGAATCCATAATAATCTTTCCATTCTTTCTTGAATGAGCTGCTGTAACCTGCACGCATCCAGAATTCAGGTTCTTCCAGATAGATCGCATCAATGCCCGCATCGATCACGCGCTTGATGATCTTCTCTTTCATGTACTTGATAAAGTTCGTTGAGGGAACGATGTAGGGAACCATGCGCCCATGCCAGATGGTATCTCCCTTCTGGGTTACCTGGCCCTCGTCGAGATGTTTTTGTCCATCCCATTCGCCGGTGAAATAATCCTGGTATTCGCCCCATGCGATACCTGTCATGAAATGAGTTTTGTAACCCTTATCCCTCCAGCTCTGAACACGTTGTTCGAATGTGATCGCAGTTTTCTGATGATGTTCTTTAACACTGTAAACGATGGCAACGTCGGCGCGTAAGTCTGTTACAGGCTTCCACGGATTGGCAGTTTGAAAGGTAGTTTTCTCGTTCTGTGAAAAGGCGTGGGAGACGATGAATAAAAAATAAAGGCAAATCTTCTTCATATTAAAAAAGGTGAAGGCATGAAAAGTCATCCTCCCCTTTTTATCGGGGAGGAAATGACCTAAACCTCAAACAACATTTGTCTTATGGAACTAGTACCTGCATGGCTTCATTGTAATTCCATCTACGTGTGCCACTTCCTTTGGGAGTGTCGTAGTTGATGCGTGAAGCAGCGCGAACGAAGACTGCCCTTCCTGAAGGAATGGTTCCGGCAGATTCAATCGTGATCGTTTCTCCGAATTTTGCATTGAAGGCTGTTCCGGAATATTCGATCTTACTTGACCAACGCTCGTCGCGTGCGCGATAACCTACAGATGAGGAATAGCTCACGAATAGCTGGATGTCTGTGACGTTAGTAAACGCCGAACTGTATCCACCCATCGGCTCTATCTTCGACTGAAAATCTTCAACGGACACGCCGCGGGTAACGCGAACCTGTGCTTTTATCTTTCCATTGATCACTTCGGGAGTTCCAACCCATTCAACTTTGAGGAATGGCTGTACCTCGAATCTCACCTGTGTCGTACCGCTGATGTCCAGTGTCTGAGTTTCATCAGCGATCGGAACACCGCGGTCATCCTCACGAAGCAACGGAATGAATGGTCCGTCGATGCGAACATTATATTTCCCTTTGAAGATTTTCGTGTTCTGAAAAGTCCCATCGGGTTTCGCATAAAAGTCCGGGTTCGGGGTGACATTGTCACCCCAGCTGAGCTCCGTCAAACGCACACGGATGCCTTCGCTTCCCTGGTCTGTAAGCACCGGCTCGCCGGTCCCCGCAGCCACAACTTCGCCCTGTATTGTTTCAGCAGGAGCGTCTTTGTTGTCCAATTCAAAAAGGCTGCAGGAGGTAAGGCTTAACAGACTTAGTAATAACGTATAGTATGATATTTTTTTCATGACTGGTTACCTGTTTGGTTGTTGATCGATCGACGAGCTCTTTGAAACCTCCCCGCCCGGGATCGCGAAATAGTAATCGACAATATTGTACTCGAAGGTTTTCAGGCTAACCCATTGGAAACGGGCGTCGAAGAAATACTGACCGGTCGTCGTATTGAAGAACGGATATAATCCGCGGAAGCGATAACGTGAGTTGTTGCTGAACATATCCTTGTTCCTTGTCTCTCCCCAGAAACCATCACGGTTCTCATAGTGCTGAACTCTCCAGCGACGAAGGTCCCACTTTGTCTTATGTTCCAAAGCAAGTTCCTTACGCCGTTCTTTACGGACAAGGTTACGTCCGTCGACGTCGGGAGTAATATTCCCAACAACCAACGATGCTCCTGCCCTTTCACGAATGTCGTTCACAGCCTGTGTTGCCTGCTGCAACATATCCGATCCGTCAGGAGATGCCTCGCCGGCCAAAGCAAGCTCTACTCCTGCTTCGGCCGCGTTCAGCAATACTTCTGCATAGCGCATCAAGATGAAAGGCTGTGCCGATTTACCTTCGCCTGCCTGGAAACCAGGATCAGGATTCAACCATTTACGACCATACAGTCCCGTCAGGTTACCTTCACCATTATCGTAGAAAGGACCGTTAGCGCCGGCGGCTGTCATCGTAGTGCTGTTGTATGAAACGATCTCCTGTCCGTTCCCTTCTCTTGAGCTGAGATATAGGACCTTAGGATTTTCTTTATATAGTGGTGTACTCTGGTAACGGGTTTCAGCTGCATTGTAGCTGTAGTCGTTAAAGAATGGAGTAACTGAAGCGCCACCGGTGTAAGTGCCGGCACGGATCTCAATGGTCTTCCCTTTGAACTGGTCTCCGGGGAAAATTACATACGCACGAAGACGTGGTTCTGCATTGGCAAAGAAGTCGAGTGGCGAATCGTACATCAGGTATTCACCATCTGTGTTGTTCGTTCCCGTCGTTACTTTAACAGTACCATCCGGGTAGCGATCGAAACCTTCGAACAACTCCAGGAAGTCGAGTGTAGGACAAGTTCCCGATGCAAGTGGTGCTTTGAAAATATAAGGAGCACTGTAGGCATCGTATCCATGAGTGAATGTCGGGTAAACATATTCTTTCACATAGATATTCTCCGGGCTTGAAAGGTCGCTGAACATATCGACCATATTCTGATACTGGGCGTCGCGATCCGATGCAGACCACTTTGCCTTATAGAGCGAATACTTACCGCTGTTGATCACCTCACGTGCCGCGAGATAGGCTTGTTTGAAATATCTCTTTGACGCGTCGGCGGCTGTCGCCTCATCGAAACCGATAACCCGGTTTCCTGTTTTCGCTCCAAATCCGGTGAGGCGTCCGACAACAGTTTCATTGTACTTGGCAACGCTGCCTGCGTACAACATAGCATCCGACTTATAAGCAGCTGCTACATATTTGTTGGAATAGCCTCTTTCGGGACTTGTGGGTTGCAGCAGGCTGATGGCCATGTCATAGTCGGCAGCGATCTGGTCCCATGTTTCTTCCTCGGAAGAGCGGGGAATCTCGCTTTGTTCATCATCGGAACCGAGCACTTTCGTTACCAACGGCACACCGCCGAAACGTTTAGCCATTGCTGTGTAAGCAAATGCCCTTACGAAGTACGCTTCGCCTATGAAGTGATTATAAGTCCCTTCAGCGAACGATTCTTTATAAGTCGGAAGCGTTTCAATAATGTGATTGGCTTCGCGGATCAGGTAGAATGCATCTCCCCAATAAGGAGTTCTCTCACCTGTAAACGCAGCACAGATACCGTCGCGGTTCAGCGACTCGCCCGTGCCTTCGATGCCCATAGCGCCAAGCCACGAGTTGTATTCCATGCCCCACTGGGCCATGTATTTGAAATCCTCGAACGGCATGTGGCTATACATGCGGGCCATGTACACCTTCATACCAGACTCGCTGGTCAGGAGATTAGCGTCGCTGATAATGTTCGGCGGTGTTATGTCAAGGTCTGTACAACCACAGATGGTAAACAAGCCGATTAAGAATAATGTATATATACGTTTCATATATAGTTCCTTTTAAAGCTTCGCTGAAATTCCGACTGTGTAGGTTTTGTTAAGCGGGTACATCCTTCCGAGATCATCATCCGGGTGCTCAGGATCAACGAACTTCACCTTAGTAATTGTGAAGACGTTATATGCGTTAGCGAATACACGCACACTCATATTTGCGAATGGCTTAACGGTCTTTGGAATCGTGTAACCAAATTCCACGCTCTTCAAACGCAGGTAAGCTGTGCTCACGCGGTTGAAGTCGGAGTTAGGTATAGGATATCTTCCCGTGAAAGCGTAGTAACCGCTCGCCCATTGTGTTGAGGGATCGTAAGGATCCGCCTTCGGATCTATGGGATGCCAGCGGTCGAGATACTGTGTAAGGGTACCACCACCGTTTGTTCCCCAGATAGAGTATAACGGTTCCTGGTATTGCATCGAACCCAACGCCGTTCCCTGGAAGAGGAAGTTCAGGTCGAATGCCTTGTAAGACATATCCACGCCTGTGCTGAAGTTGACCCATGGTGTCTGATCATAAGCAAACGGATGTTCATCCAGTCCATCGATCTGGCCGTCGCCGTTCCAATCCTGGTATTTGTAATCGCCTGGCAGCACGTCACGCTCTTTATAGATTGGATAGCTCCAGATGTCCTCCCAACTTGTATAACGGCCAGCTCCTTCGTAACCGAACTGCACGCCCTGGTAGCGGTTGTTCAGGTTGTCGTGTCTCCACTGATCGTAAGAGTTACCGTAAGGTCCATTCTCTTTGCCGATCAATGTTTTTCTGCGAGTAACTGTAGCGATGGCTTTCACACGGTACTTGAGATCACCGATCACATTGCGATGACTGATCTCGAGATCGAGACCTATACTTCGATCGCTGTTCAGGTTTTGTCGCGGCGCCGTTGCCCCGATAACAGTTGGAAGCTCTCCCTGGCTGTTCACATACAGACCAGTACGGTAGCGGTTGAAGTAATCGAACGTGAACCCGAAGAGTCCATTCCATGCTTCGAAGTCCATACCTATATCGAGCATCTTCGATGTAAACCATGTGCTGTTCGGATTGGCGATCGGCAGCGGTGTGGCAGCGTAGGTAAACGCTCCGCCGAATACATAACCCGGTGCATATTGATTGTAGTAACCTGCGTCGGCGTTGCCGCTTGTTGCGGGATAGTTATAACCCACGGCCCAATCGTAGTTTGTACCAACGTCATCTCCCATTGTACCGTAGCTTGCGCGGAATTTCAACTGGCTGACAAACGACAAGGCATCCACATTTTTGAAGAACGATTCTTCAGAAAGGCGCCAGCCTACTGAACCCGAGGGATAGAAACCCCACTGATGACCTTTCGCAAATTTGGAATTCCCGTCGTAACGGAACTGACCTTCTACGATATACTTGTCGGAGAATGTATAATTCAACCTGCCGAACATCGCCTCATTGGCAATGGTGTAGAGATCATTCGGATCGGTAGACATTCCACCGACCTGTCCGTTCACAACACCGCCCAGGAGATAGTCCATGTTGAACGCGAGGTTCCGTTGCGCGTAGAAGTTGTCTCCTTTTCTTTGCTGTGATTCAAAACCTAACAAACCTGTAACGTGATGTGTATTGGCAAACACGCGGCTGTAGTTCAAAGTCACCTGTCCGAGCCATTGCTGTTTCGAATACAGGTCGCGACGAACCTGGCCCGGAGAGCTGGAAGCATACAGTTTCGAGTTGTATAACCCGCTGGTCTCGTCGTACATGTACTGATAGTATTCCCTGCGAACGGAACTATTGTTATCGGTGCGATAATCATAGCTGAAAAGACCTTTTATATTAAAGCCTTGCAATACCGATGTTGCTTTTCCGAAGTCATACGTCAAAGAAGCAGATGATTGAAAGAGTTTCTGCTGATACCTGTGGTACCCGGAGATGTCTGCATATTCTTTTGCAACGGTATTCTCCTCGAGGTCGAGCCCCTGGTAGTTAAGCATTGTGTTGTCTGGATCGGCGTAGGCCGGGAACAATACACCCTGTCTCCAGTAGTTCCTGATAATGTCGACGGCACTAGAGTATGGTGTGTTGCGCTGATCACCCATCGCACTCAGGTTCAGGTTGAAAGTCAAACCCTCACCAAGTTCGCTTGTGATGTTTGTTCTCATGTTGAACTTCTTGTAGTTAAGATCTCCGGATTTGAAGAAACCGTCCTGGAAGAGATAACCCATGCTCACATAATACTGTGTCTTTTCAGTACCACCGCTCAGGCTGAGGTCGTGTTGTGTTTGAGGAACGTAGTCGGCGAACACGAGCTTCGTCCAATCGGTAGTGCGGCGGGCGCCGCTGCGGAATGCTTCGAAGTCGGCGTCATCGTAAATGATGCTGCCGCCCGAAATGTTGTTCATCGATCTCTCGTTGTAGAGAGTCATAGTCTGGTAAGGATCGGCAAGCACTGGAAGACCGGAAGGTCTCTGCACGGTATAAGATCCGTTGTAAGCAATGGACGTTTTTCCTCTCGAGCCTTTTTTAGTTGTGACGATAACCACGCCGTTAGCGGCACGCACACCGTAGATGGCGGCTGACGCATCTTTCAACACGGAGATGTCGTCGATATCGGCCGGATTCAAACGCTGGAAATCCTGCACAGAACGAACTACGCCGTCGATAACTACCAATGGTGCGCCAAGACCACGAATGTCGAAGTTGTTATTATATGTTCCAGGCTCCGCACTTCTTTGCCAAACGCGAACACCGGCAATCCTGCCGGTGAGCATGTTCTGCGGGTTTTCGTTCTTTGTCTGACGCATCTCATCCCCCTTGATGTTTACGACAGATCCGGTCAATGTTACTTTTTGCTGTGTACCATAACCAACAACGACAACCTCGTTCAATTGCTGAACATCGGCAACGAGTGATACATCGATCACGGTTTGTGCTCCTACAGGGATCTCCTGCGTTGTATAACCGATGAATGTAAATACCAGGATTGCGTCATTGGGATCGGGAACCTGGATCACATATTTTCCGTCCGCATCCGTTGTTGTTCCAAAGGTTGTACCCTTGATCACTACGTTCACGCCGGGTAAGCCGGTTTGATCTCCGGAGGCCACGACCGTACCTGATACGGTGACCTGTTGCTGTCGCGCCGCTCCATAAGCAACGGAAGCAAAAACAAAGCATTGGATAAGTATTCCGAGCAGGGAATATCTTCCCAGGTTTTTTAATTTGTGCTTGTAATTTTTTTCCATAGGCTGAAAGACTTATTCTTTAATCAGTTCAAATCTCGACAGCGTTGCATATTCTGCAGCCCACGTGAAATTGAACATCCCTTCTGTGTTGTTGTTGCCATTGTCACGACTCCAACCCACCAGTAAATTTGTTGGAAGAAATCCTTTGTACAGGAAATTTTCGTATCCATAGTCAAGGTTCTTCTGAAAAGAGTCGATGTATTCATCTACATTTTCATAAGCTGGATATACATCCACCCAACCGCGCATCATTACATTGTTGAACCAGTTGTTAAAACCACTGATATCATAGGTGTAATAACCCGGTCGGCTCTGACCCAGCTTCGCGAAATATGTGAAGCATGCATCCGACAATTTCATAATGTCATCCTTATAGGCATTATCGCCGGTTGCACGGAAAAGGTCGGCTCCCCCCGAAAGCATGGAACCACTGTTGTAAGTGTATGCCGGACCAACACGATCCTGGCAATTGCCTCCTTTGCGATATGTGACTCCATTCACCACTTCTGTTGTTACGCTGCCGGGATTACATCCGCCTCTCATATCGTCATACACGCCATCACCGCGCAACAGCGCGGCTTTTTGCCATGCATAGATCTTTTTGGCGAAGTCGAGATAGTAGTCGCTCTTTTTTACTTGTTCTGTCAGGCGGGTCTGCTTGTCCGTAGCATCGATAAAACGATGTGTGATCTCATCATCCTTATCTTTATAAAGTTCGTGAAGCCATACCAGCGAACTTATCAGTGGACCGTTGCTGCACGAGTGCTTGGTAACATAGCCCGGTCCCCAGGTGATACCACCACGTTCGTTTCCATTGGAATCGCGTGAAGGGTCCCATCCGTCGAGTACATAATCTGTGAGGTATTCCGCTTTCTTTAAGTATTCATCGTTGCCCGTTACTTTATAAGCTTCGAGTAACTCGCGGATGAACCACATCTGATCGTCATAAACATTTTCGATCCCATCTACATGAGCACCACCTTTTGAGCCGCCTCGATTCACGCCATAAACAGACCATTCGCGCGTTTGCGTGTATGATACCAAATCGAACGTGCCGAGGTAATAACCTGCGTTGTCATACAACTTGTAAAGAAGGTCCGAATACTTACTAAAGTTCTCGTCGTAGATAGCAGTATTGCCTTTTCCTTTCTGCTCTTCGAGCGCAAGAAGAATGGCATTAACTGCTTCAATGGCGCTTGTATACATCCATATACTGCCCTTCTCGTCTGAACGAAGGCCAGTATATGGATTGTAATACCTGGCCATCGCCATCCCGTCTCCCGTAAAGTGAGACGCGATGGCGTTGTCAGTAAGTTCCATAGAGCGACGGAGGTTTTGCTCTGAAAGACTTACCTCCGCCGGTGGATTTCCAGGATCAACATCCGATCCACTATCATGACATCCTGATACCGATACCAGTATGACAAAACCTAAAATTGTGATCATCGACGCTATCCCGCGAAATCTTCTCATTGTATAACTCATTAGTTCAAATCGATCGAGTGGAAAACAAGCTTGTTTTCACCTGTATTGGCAGCGCCGTTGTACACACCGATCACAATCGTTACATCTTTACCATCGAAGGCCGACAGATCATATGTGAACGTTGCGTAATCAGTAGGAACACTTACGTCGCCCTTGTTATTGATAAATTTCCAAACGCCATCACTTACTGCGCTTGCCTGCTCAGCCACGTGCGAGCTCGGCTCAACGTGTGTAACGGTGCCGTCGTCCTCTACAGCCGAAACCTTGAAGAACGTGAAGTTTGTACCGTCAAAGTTACGGGTCGAGAATACTAACTGGTCGTGACCGGCACTGATCGAGAACTTCGCGTACATATACGCTTCCGGCACTGTTGTACTCACGTCGCTGATGTTACGAGTCTTGATCAGGTATCCTTCGTTGGCGAATGGCTCCGGGTCTTTTTTCAAAGGTGCGAAAAACCATTCAGCTCCAACGTGGTTAACGCCTTGCCATGTCTTATAGCCGTCAATGTAGTTGTCGCGGTTTCCGCCAACAGGGCTGATACCTGTGAATGAGTAAACTGTTTGCGGCGTTGTCGAAGCGACAGTTTCTTTTGTCAGCTTCCAGTTAGCAACAACTTCAGTTCCCGGCAACCAGTCTGCCGTACCTGTCACTTTCGCATTCGCGAAGCGCACCGCGCGGAGAACGAGTTGCTTGTAGTAGTCGCCCGTTGCTGCACGGTAGATACCAATCGCGATGATCACTTCCTTACCTACATAAGCGCTAAGGTCGAAATCGAGGTCAGTATAATTTTCGTTACCGTAAGTTCTGTTTTCGCCGATCTTGACCGCAGTTGCTTCAGGAGCCGAAAGATCAACTACCTGCACACCGAAGTTTGCGGGCGCTGCATCGTCGGCATTGTGGGTACGTACCCGTAAAGACATGATCTTGTTATCAGCAGTGATCTTTTTGCTGCCGTAGGTATATGAATCGAATACATCGAGGTCGGCAGGGTTCGCCTGGTCAGCTTCGCCATTGCGGATCTGGAGTGTAGTACCTTCATTCTGTTCTTCCCATTGTCCTGAGAAGACAAAGCTCGCAGCCATGTAATCGCATGCCCAGTCGAAGTGCGGATAATCATCTGCGTTACGACCACCACGATATTCGTTGTAATACCATTTGCGTGCTCCCTGGAGATCTTCAGCTGTCATACCGCGAAGAACTTCGTTCGCACCCATCGTTACATCAAGCGTAGCAACATTCGATACGAAATCTGTTGCAGCTACCGTACGGGTTACCGTCGTATAGTTTGCTTTTGTGAACGATACAGAGAATGCACCGGGAACAAGATTTTCAATGGTATAAGTACCATCAGCAGCACTCGTTGCCGAACCTGCAGCGCCAACAGACACCGCCACACCTTCGAGGGGCGCGTTATCGTTCTTTGCATCAACGATCTTACCCATGATCTTACCGGAAGCGTTCACGAGGGATGCGTTCACGGTCGCGACATTGTCTTTGAAATCATTCGCTGAAACCGACTTGCTCGTTGTCTGCCATCCTGTTTTTGAGAATGTAACCGAGTGTGATTTAACCGAAACATTTGAAACGGTGAATTTACCGTCGGCTCCCGTTGTCGCCGTAAGGTCTGTTTCATTTAGACCTGAGATTTTTACTGAAACGCCGTCGATCGGAGCTCCGCCCTCATCGGTCACGGTTCCGGTCACGGTGCCAGTGCCATTCTGGACTGGAGTGTCGTCGTCTTTCTTACAAGAGCTAACAGATACAATGAAAGTACCCACCACAAGGAAGTACATCAAGGTTCTTAAAATCTTACTCATTTGGGTTTAATGGTTTAATGTTTAAACATCTAACTCGCATCGGCCAGCTTGGCTCGCAAAGCGGGGGCTTTGTCATTTGGTCAGCAGTCGTTTGCGTGTCGTATTTCTTTGCAAACGTTACCGCACACCGGTTAAAGCAGGGGTTAAAAACGGGTTAACGCAGGGGAAAATGTTGTTAATCTTCGAAATTTGAGGGAATTGGCGAGATCGGGGCCGAAGAAAGATTCCGGAAAAATGAAGTAGAAAAGTACGCCGCGGGATAAAATTAGCCTCGGCGGTTTGGGGTGAACTGCTAAATCATCGGGGAATGAACAGGACGGCATCGGCCACCACCACTCCGCTGGCACCCCGGGAGGTGATCTCCACGACGTTTGCACCTTTTGCGCTGAGGGTAAATCTGCCCAACGAGATCCATTCGCCGGAAGTCTGGCCCTCAATTTTCATGGAATTCGGGTGAAGTGTCACCATCTTTTCCTTCTTGCCTGCATGGACGACGACATTGATGTCCGCAGAGGCGTTTTCGACACGTGGAAAATACGTATAGATCTCATATTCGCGGGTGGCGGAGATCGTCGGCTGAAATTTTACAGACTGCAGGTTATCATTCTTATCTACTGTGAGCTTCAGCATGGATGGGCCATAGCCTCCTTTCGGATCTTTGCTCCAGTTGCCTGTGATCACGATACTGTTCTGATCATCGTTGTCGACGAGTATCTCTGCAAGTGACCCGTCGGCTAACGGATTGTCTTTTAATTTTTGCTGAAGGGCTTTAACGTCGATTTCCTGGATACTCACTTTGTTGTCGATCGCCAGGGAGGCTGCTTCCGCAGATGACTGGGCGAGCACCATAAATACAGGTTCCATCCTGATAGATCCGTATGCAATGTGTGTGGCGGAGAGGCAGACGGGCACGAGAAGATTTTTGCATTCATTGGATTTGGGGACCAGCGAACGATAAGCGATCGGGTAAGGAGGAAATCCGCCGATCTGGACATCGCCCTCGTTTTTCACCATACCGTTGATGACAACGCGACTGGTGTTATGCGAGTCCATGGTGTACGCTGCCATCCCAACACCGTCGGTTACACGCTCTTTGCCTTCGCAGTTGGCCTGGGTCATAACGTATGCGCCGATCATTCTTCGCGCTTCGCGGATGTATGGCTGTGGCGACCAATTGTCATTGTCTGTGTATTCATCTTTTGGATAACCCCAGCGGAGCATTTCGGTGCGAATATGTTCAGGGATGCGCGAACTGTGACCGATAAAATACAGGAAACCTTTGGTATAGAGCTCATGCTCTTTGATGATCTGTTTTCGACGGTCGTACGATGCCTCGGGATAATCGTAGTTCATACCGATCATATCTGTTGAGAACGGACCGTTGTTGTTGATGTCCGTTTTATGATTAGGCATCATGTCCGGCTTCAATATCTGGTTGAATGGACGAGCTGGTTGTTTTTCGAATAAGCGGACCAGCAGTTCGTATCTGGAAGAATCGTAGTCCGCCGGCCTGGTGATCGGGATAAGATTTGACCGGTTGTCGGTCAGGCATATCCTGAAATTATATGCCTGAACTCTTTTATCGCCGGAGCCGTCGACGGGAAGAATATCGGGACTGATTCCCCACAGTAGTCCACTTTCGGGCCTACCTGGTATTCTATATGGGTCGATGCCTTCGGGGAACTGGTGCTTGTCGCGCACCTGCACGCCGTTGTAGGTTTCGTTGTATTGGCTGTTGGCTTCACGTCCTACAATATATGATACACCGGCGCGTGCCATGAGATCGCCTTCATATGTACAGTCGATGAACATTTTAGCGCGAATGATCCGTGTCGCGTTGGGTTGTTCGGGATCTTCGATGACAATTTGTTGTATGTACCCTGAGGCGTTTTTCTGGGCGCTGACGATATGGTAGTTATAGATTACATCGGCGTTGACGCGGCTGATATATTCTTTGAAGATGTCTTCGGCGACGTGAGGTTCGAATATCCATTGTTCGAATTTGCCGTAGTGTTGGCCGATGCGGCGATAGAAATCACGGGCGAGGCCGGTCACTGCATACTTGTTGCCGATGTCGGTGTAGCCCAGGCCGCCGGTGGAGAGTCCTCCGAGATGTTTGCCGGGTTCTATGAGCAGTACGGACTTGCCGGCGGATTTAGCGGTATAGGCGGCGATGACGCCGGCGGATGTACCGCCGTAGACGCATATGTCGACGTCTGAAATATTCTGACTGAGTGCAGCGATAGACAGTGTGGTGAACAGGCAAACAAACAGTATTCTCATAGCTTCAATTTAAAGGTATTTTTTCGATTAAATATTATTTATCTTTGTAACTAAGATATTTATCCGATAAGATAATGAGTTTAAAAAAGCTGACACAGGAGTATGCTTACACATCTCTCCAGATGCACGAGGCGGTTTCGAAAAAAGCTGGACTTCCGGGAACAGACCACAAGTACCTGGGGTTTCTCCTTACGAAAGGAAAGATGACAGCAGGAGAGCTTTCAAGGTTAACAGGCCTGACAACCGGCGCTGTTACGGGACTCATCGACCGCTTTGAAAAAAAGAAACTTGTGAAGAGGGTATTTGCCGAAGAAGACAGGCGAAAGGTGCTTATCGAACCGAATACGAAGAGGATCATGGAAACCATAGCGCCGCTTTACAAAGACTTCAGGGCCAAGTCGGAAAAATTGAACGCGTCGCTCTCATCCAAAGAAATAAAGATCGTCGAAACCTATCTAATGAAGTCGATCGCGATCATGAACGAAACTACGGAGAAGGTAAAAGGGAAAAGGTAAAAGGTGAACAGTGAACGGTAAACGGTAGACAGTAAACATTGGGAAGGGATATGAGTAAGTATGTTGTTAGTCTTTCGGATGTTGACAGATCAAGCCACGACCTGGTTGGTGGCAAGGGTGCTAATCTTGGTGAATTGCTGAAGATCGATGGTATCAATGTGCCGAATGGATTTTGTGTCACAACAGACGCGTTCAGATCTATCTTTCAAAACAACGAGACTTTGCAGGAACTGATTCGGCGTTCGGATTTTGCGAAAGTACGTGCGTTCATTGAGTCCACTCCCATTCCTGCGAATTTACGCGCGGAGATCGCCGGCAAACTGAAGGATGTGCCGTACGCCGTAAGATCGAGCGCTACCGCAGAAGATCTTCCCACAGCATCGTTTGCCGGTCAGCAGGACACATATTTAAATATCACCGGAAGCGAGTCTGTGCTCGGGCATATTTCGAAATGCTGGGCTTCACTTTTCACAGACAGAGCAGTCGCCTACCGAAATCAAAATGGGTTCGACCACCAGAAGGTGTACCTGGCGGTTGTTGTACAGGAGATGGTGTCGCCAAAGGTTTCAGGTATCCTGTTTACTGCCGATCCGATTACTTCGAACCGGAAGGTAACGTTGATCGATGCCGGCTTCGGTCTGGGTGAGCACCTCGTTTCCGGCAAGGTAAACTCCGATGTTTACAAAGTGAGGAATGGTAAGATCAATATAGAACGGAAGCAACAGGAAGTCGCCGCTCTCGCTACTGAACAAATACTTCAACTTGAAAAGATCGGGCGAAAGATCGAAGCACATTTTGACTATCCGCAGGATATCGAATGGTGCTTCGTCGATGATACATTTTATATTGTGCAGAGCCGGCCGATCACAACCTTGTTTCCTGTCCCTGAAGCCAACGACAATGAAAACCGGGTTTACGTTTCTGTAGGGCATCAGCAAATGATGACCGATGCGATGAAACCCCTCGGCATTTCTTTTTATCTATTGAGAACATTCGCTCCCATGCATCCTGCAGGTGGAAGATTGTTCGTGGATGTCACTTCGAGTCTCGATAAAGTAGTCAATACACTCGGACACTCCGATCCGTTGACCAAAGATGCGTTGTTAACGATCATTGATCGCAAGTTCGTGAAGATACCGACCAGAGAAGACAAACAGGCCATTGCACCTGCGAATACAAAAATACCTGACTACAATCCGTCGCTTGCCAGCGAGCTGATCAAACAAAGCGAAGAAGATCTTGTATCACTGAAGAAGAGCATCGAAGGAAGATCAGGAACGGAACTTCTTGATTTCATTGCCGAAGACAATGAGAAACTCCGTAGAAGTCTGTCCGACCACCGGAATCTTGGGTTGATCATGGCAACGATGAGCGCAGCATGGTGGCTTAATGAGAAGATGAATGACTGGTTGGGAGAAAAAAACGCGGCGGATACATTGTCTCAATCGGTGCCCAATAATATTACGTCGGAGATGGGTCTTGCATTGCTGGATGTTGCAGATGTAATCCGCCCCTACCAGGACGTCATCAATTATCTTGAACACACAAAAGATAATGGTTTCATCAATGAACTTTCAAAGTTCGAGGGCGGCAAAGAAGCGGAGTCGGCAATTCGTTCATTTCTCGACAAATATGGAATGCGTTGCGCCGGTGAAATCGATATCACAAGGCCGGCGTGGAGTGAAAAACCGACAACGCTGATACCGATGATGCTCAATAATATCAGGACCCAGGAAGCCGGCGCGGGAAAACGGAAGTTTAATGAAGGGCTTCAACAGGCTTTAAATAAAGAACGTGAATTGCTGGCCCGGTTACAGAACTTGCCGGATGGAGATCAAAAAGTAAAAGAGACCAGGCGAATGATCGACATGGTGAGGAACTTCAGCGGCTATCGTGAATATCCGAAATATGCGATCATTGCCAGATCGTTTGTTTACAAAAAAGCATTGCTAAGAGAAGCAGAACAGCTGAGAAGGGAGAATGTAATTCACAATAAAGAAGATATTTTCTACCTGACCTTCGAAGAACTCAGGGAGGTAGTCCGCACGCGACAGATCGACTACAATCTCATCGATAAAAGAAAAGACGAACATAAAATTTTTGAAAAACTCAGTCCACCGCGTGTTATTACTTCTGAGGGCGAGATCATAACGGGGAAGTATAAGCGGGGAGATCTTCCGGCGAATTCAATTGCAGGCCTGGCTGTTTCCTCCGGCATAGTTGAAGGGCGTGCACGCGTGATCCTGGATATTGAGAATGCGAGCCTGGAAGACGGTGATATTCTTATAACATCATTCACTGATCCTGGTTGGACTCCCCTTTTCGTTTCCATTAAAGGCCTGGTTACCGAGGTTGGCGGACTGATGACACACGGCGCTGTGATTGCACGTGAGTATGGCCTTCCTGCCGTGGTTGGCGTTGAAAATGCAACAAAACTTATCAAAGACGGTCAACGAATTCGGGTAAACGGAAGTGATGGGTACATAGAATTTCTATAATTTGGCGCATGGCGCACATCAAATTAGATCCAGACCTTCCAGGGATCCTGGGCCCGCTGGCCTTGCGGCCGGAGCTACGAAAATCACTTGCAACGTTCACTGATCAGCTCATGCGCGGCGATAACAGTTTGAGTCGCGGAGAACGTGAATTGATCGGCGCCTACGTCTCCTATTTGAATGAATGTTTCTTTTGCGAGCAATCACATGGATCGCTGGCCCAACACTATCTTCAGTGTGAAATAAACTTTATTGAAGAGGTAAAAAGAGATTTCAAGGCCACTCCCCTCAGTGATAAAATGAAAGCTCTTCTGACTATCGCCGGCAGCGTTCAAAAGAGCGGTAAGAGCGTGACCATCGATCAGATCGAAGCAGCTAAAAATTCGGGCGCCACCGACCTCGAGATCAATGATACGGTGCTGATCTCCTCGTTGTTTTGTATGTTCAATAGATATGTAGACGGACTGGATACTTGGGCGCCCCAGGCTAAAGAATCTTATATTCAAGATGCGCCGATGCGTGCAAAACTGGGATACTCGAGGTTCGATTGATTAATATGAAGGATTTTTATCAACAGACATTCGATAAGATCAACGCCGCGAATTTCGAGAAGGGCGAATACGAGCAATGTAAATTCATCAACTGTGATTTTTCAAACGCCGATTTCTCGGGTGTAAAATTCGTCGACAGCGAATTCATGAATTGCGGGCTAAGTCTCGTTAACCTAAGCGGGACGGTCGTCAATAATGTCAAGTTCATTCAATGTAAAATGCTTGGATTAAGATTCGATCACTGCAATCCATTCACTCTTTCGTTTAGCCTGGATGATTGTGCATTGAATGACTCATCGTTTTTTAAATGCAAGTTGAAAAAATCTTCATTCAGGAAGTCGCAGTTCCATCGGGTCGATTTTGCGCAAAGCGATTTATCTGAATCGTTATTTCATGATTGCGATCTGCGTGAGTCGATATTCGAAAACACCAACCTTCAGAAAGCAGATCTCAGAAGCGCAGTCAACTATTCGATCAATCCGGAAATGAACCAGGTCAAAAAAGCAAAGTTCAGCGCCTCGGGATTAAGAGGTTTACTCGAGAGATACGACATCATCGTCGAGCTTTAGCACCGGATCGGCCGGCCAAGCGGGTCAATGACGTTTTTGGTATGATTTTTTACCTGCGTTCGGCATGAACGCAGATGAAGTATACGACAGGCTTGTCAAGTGGCTTATCGATCATGGGCCCAGGATCGTTTTCGCAATAGTAATATTTCTCGTTGGGCAATGGTTCATCCGTATGTGCAAGCGATGGTTGCACAACCGCCTCGACAAACGGGGAATGGATGCATCGCTGCGCCCCTTTTTCCACAGTTTACTGGTAACCGCTCTACAGGTTCTACTGTTGCTTCTCATCATGCAGATCATAGGCATACAAATGACGTTGCTGGCTGCGGTGATGGCATCGCTCGGTGTTGCCGCCGGTTTGGCATTGTCAGGAACGCTTCAAAATTTCACCGGAGGCATACTCATTCTCATACTGAAACCATTCAGGGTCGGCGATATTATCCTGGCGCAAGGACAGGAAGGTAGCGTGTCAGAAATCCTGATCTTTTATACGATCATCACGACGATTGATAAAAAGACCGTGATCATTCCCAATAGCAAACTCTCGAACGAAGTGATCATCAATATGAGCCGGCAAGGTTTCCGAAGACTCGATGCCGAGATCAAAATTCCTTACTCGTTCGACACGGGACATGTTAAAGAAGTTGTTTTGAATGAGCTCAATTCGATGAAACATCCCGAGGATGCTCCGGCCCCCGAGGTGAACATAAGTACCGTGGAAACCGACGGTTACAAATTGCTGGTGTCGGTTTGGGTCGATGCATCTGACTACAACGAGGTAAAGATCAAATTAAATCAAACGTTACTGGACGGCCTGAAAAAAGCCGGGGTGAAATTCGCGGGAATGCCGTAGCGTCGTGGGAATCACGGGAGTGTTTTCAGCGACCTTACTCCTTCCGGCGGGATAACCACAACGAGGTTCCCGATGTCGTCATACACATAGTAAGTTGTTGCATACACGTTATTGCCGGCTTTCACTTTCTTGCAAACGGCACGATTCAGCTTATCGACAAATTCGATCACGTCGTTTTTTTCCTCGTCGATGACTTTGTTCCGAAGAAGGACTCCGGGAGGATACAGCAATCCCGCCAACGACGAGGTGCTCGCGTTATAGCTGAACCGCATGATGGAGTCTGAAGCCATGTTCAACGAGTATTCAAATTTCATAGCGTGATCAGGGCTGACACCGGACGCATCTGGCTGCCAGTCCGTTCCTGGCGAACCTTGTTTCAATATCCGGTTCAAGGGCGAGTCATCAAGCAGAGATTGCGAATAGGGCGCGGGATCACGCGCAATCCGATCATCATTGGACTTATAGAAGATCTGCTGATCGGTGGTAGCATTCTCCTGGTATCGCCCGTTGTCTTGTGAAGAGACGTATGACAAATATTTCGTGGTCTCACGGCCGAACTGATCATAAGATACGGGTTGGACGAGATCAAAATGCGATGGCGAGATTCGTGTGTTGACGGTCTGGAGCGGACGACTCATGCCGTCGAAGTATTGGATCGATTCCATCACTTCAGTCTCGGGCCTGCAGCTCAAATCCGCTTCCGATGTCATCTTCCGAAGAGGCATACGGGTGATGATGTAATTCTTTTTGATACCATAGAATTGATTGCCTACCGTGAGGATGTCAGACTCCCCTTTCAAACCATTTCTCATCACAACAAGCCTGAACGAACCAGGCTCGGCAGTCCGATAACTTGGTTGATTTGAAAGGAGACGACCATCATCCGCCCACCATTGGTAACTGTCATACTTGTCTGTACTCAACGTCGCAGAGAGACCTTTGTAAACCAGGTTTCTATCAGCATAAATCACCGGTTTCTTATAAACCGTAACGGTGACCGGCTTCGTGCTGCTGCATGCACCGCTCGTTGCTTTCAGAAGATAGTTGACGATACCATCGGAATTCCCCGAAGTCACAAGAGTATCTACCTTTAAGATGCCTGATGTTGTCGCGCCCTGGAGCGTGGTGAAATCAGATGCCCCTTGAACGCCTGACGCGTTCGTGGAGACTGTGATCAACGCCAACGGAACGTCTGACACGGGGATATCAAATGTCTTTCCTGAAAAGATTGTCTTGTCTGAAGCAATGATCTTCGGAGTTTGCTGCACCGCCATCGATACAACGTTCGACGTGACGAGGCCACACCTTGTCTCGTTGAGCTTTATCCGGAAACTCGTGGATCGCATCAGGTCTGGAAACGAGGATGAAGAGACATTCGCATTATTGATCCAACCCGCCGAAGTCGGTGTGCAGTCGCCGGAACTACAATATTGCCATGCATATTCGTTGCTCGATGGGCTCTCAGCTAATGAAACATTAACGGAGTAGGGACTGCAATAGGTACCGGCCGGGATCGGATTGATCCTGCCTCCGTTCAGTTTGGCTACTGAGGCAGATATCGGCGGCATAACGCCGTTCCACGTACGTGTTCCATCTGAAACGGTATAATCGACTTTGACGGTTCCGGAATTATTCCACGTGACGGTCCACTCTACGGGTACATTGTTTTCGAGTGCATTGAGAGCGACACTAATACCTGTCGACGGAATCAGTATTACACGCGTGAATGAGAACGTGTTGTTCGATGTCGTGATCCGGTACCTCGTTTTGGTTCCGGGGCAATAGATCGGCGGCAGAGCTGATGTGGCATAAATAAACGGTGCCGGCGGGGCGAGAACGGATATACGTTTTACGTATTGTTTTGATACCGAACATCGCGTGGATGTCACTTTTACATCAACCACGCCGACAAAATCTTTCGGCCAGGTGATCGCCGTTTCCCTGGAAGCAGGGCTCGCTATCGCCGTTGAATAGATATTGCCTGAGACCACTGAAATAATCGTCAACTGCCAGGAATACGCCGGTTGGTTACTGGATCCATCTGAATTGTCGTATGTGGCCGAAGCAGTACTTCGGTCTCCCGAATAGATCCTGGCGTCGAGACCGGAAATGACGGGTGTGATAGAGACGGGCGGTGACATTCTCAACGTTTTTCCTATGGTGCCGCTCGTGGTTCCATTACAGGTATACGGACCATGAACATCGATGGTGGTCGTTCTATAAGTTTTATAAAGGATGCGCACGCCGACAACGCCTTCGTGCCTGATCGTATGATCGACTATGTCCACGATCTCGTCAGGCGCGGGCGTGATACTCAGTTGAGTTCGAACCAGTCGTTGGTACGTGCAACTTGCCGGCAGCGATACCGTAAACCATTCACCCGGACAAGGATGTTCGTTGTCAACCTGGAAGATCAGTTGAGAATAGCATGTTGTCGATATCGACAGGATCAGCAAAAGCAGCAATGACCCGATTGTAGCATTTCTAGTTTTCAGCATAGTTGTAGGTGTAAGATTTCAAGATGTTCTGATCGTGATCTCTAACTATGGTGAGCCTGCCAAGTTTATCATATTGGAAATAGGAGACTTTGTTGTTTTCGTCATTGGCGGATGTCATTCCGCATGACGGGTCATAGGTATATGTTGTTATCTGCGCCCCGGGAGGAAATAGTCTGACTTCATCGACAAGATTTCCATTCCCTCCAATTGTCGTATCCGACGTGATGGTCGTTTGTATCAATTGCCAGGGAGCGTCGCCCGTCTTTATCCAATACGTGAGATTAAAGGTGCCGGCCGATGGAAGTTTGACCAGATACGATCCGGAAAAACTTCTGGTGCCTGTTTTACTTTCGTTGGAACAGTTGCCGGTGAGATCTTCAAACGATGTATAAAAGACCTGTGAAGATATCGCATTCCTGATCTCTGCAACGGGACGGGAACCCGAATAACCCCAGACGTAGCTAATATGAACACCGTTATCTTTCGATAGCTCCAGGATATTTCCTGAACCATCGTATGCATTGAATGATGTTCGCCTTTCATAAAGAGCATCGGGATTGAATGCATTGTCGGTCTGATTGGAACGTCTAAAGGTGCTTTCTGAAACCGGCTGCTTTACTTTCAGTGAAAATAGTGCGTCGGGGACTGCGAGGTCAGGGCGAAAATATGTCAGCGAACCGCTAATCACCGCGCCCGTTGTCGTACCGGTCATCCGTTTGACTGTATACTTTTCAACAGGAACGTTGATAAGATTTGCCTGCTGCAATTTCCGGATACCGGCAGACGGTGACATGATGTTTCCATAGTCAGGAGGAAAAATGAATTTATCGACATACTCTACATCGTCGATTGTTTTGACCACGCTCGTAGCCTGGAGATGCCGGGGACTGTCATAATTGTAAGTTGTTACGATACTTGTTGGATTGTATCCATTTGCGTCGTAGTTGGTGCTTACCGTGGTGGTCTTGATCCGGTTGGTTGCCGTAAAGACCGGGTAATGCGTATAGCCGACGTAGAACGTTGGTTGCGCGATGGGCGCCCGGAGAAAGTCGACTTTACTTGCCCGCATCAGGAAGATGTCGTTTGTTGGTTCGTAGGTGTGATAGGTGCTCATTACCAGCTTGCCTCCATTGTTGTAAACTTCTTCTCCAAGGAGATTACCCTTCTCCAGATCCATGGGCGGCGGATAAACGGGGTAGCTATACCGCCGTCCCTCCGCTTCGTAACTATAGGTATTGCCTTTAAACCAGGGATCGTTGTTGAAATGATATGGATGCTCGGCAACATCGTAGGAATAGATTTTGTAACCGTTTCCTTTCTGTTCTTCCCCAACCCAGCCGTACCCGATGTGATTGCCCTGGGTAGTACGCATGGGAAGAATACTACTGGAAGCCCAAAGCTGATTGAAAGTCCCTCCTTTGATCGCACGGATCTGGTCGTACGGATTATCAAATAAGAACTGTATCCTGTAGTAATACTGCGGTTGCGACAACAACACTCCTCCACCTGGTGGATAAGTAAATATCCTTTCCTGGTCGGGAGAAGAATCCGACCCGTGTGATGTGATTATCGATTTGATCCTGAGACCGCCGATACTGGCGAGCTTCTTTACAATTGGAACCTGGTAGTTCGGATCCCGGTCGCGCGAAATAAAAATATTGAATGCAGCGGTGAAGACGTATGGAACGTCCTGTCGCTTCCCTTCGACACGATATGTCTTTGCGTAGTACTGCCCTGGAGGAAGATCGATATAGTCACTGCGCGAGATCTCGCGGAAGTATGTGCTCTGACCTGATATGGAACACAGGATATTACCTGGCTCGCAGGTATCGAGTCCTCCAAACTCATATAATTTGATGGGGCTTGAATCACCCACGCGATATATCTCGATTGCATGCTTCGTGCGGAACGCATTGTAGTCGAGATCATAAGTCCCGCCGGTAGGACTGCCTGCTCTGAATTTCAATTGGATCGTATACCGATTGCAGTCACTGCCAATCGTTACACAGGGATTTTCAAGAAATACAGGTGACGAGGTGGCAAATGATACCATTGATGATGCCCCATCGCCACTCACCGTCCATGAGTCGGTTGGGTAATTACGTCCCAGGTCCGGCGTATTGATATCCTCTATTGTGGCAACTGCCTGGTGCGATTCATAGTTGAACGTGGTGATCCCACCTGTCGGATATTGAATCGATCTTAAAGATCCAAGCTGCGTGTATTGATCATTCGTATCGCGCTTATTCTTCCTTGGAGCGATCCAGAATGAGATCAAACCGCTGTTCCCGATCTCATGGTTGTAATATCCCCAATGATCCTGCTGGTAAGATATTCTCCTCGGCAGAGGCTGATCTTCTATGTACTTGAATCGGTACGGCGGCAACGACGTTGTTCCGTCACCGGAGGTTTCAGTAAGGGAATTCAGCTTCAACCTTTTCCTGTCGGTAGTGAATGTCGTCTTCAGACCTGAAAGGTCTTCAATGAACTTCGGGAACCGGCTATCGCCGCTTATGAAGTAACTATAGTTAAAAAGAAGTTTCTTTACCACCGAATGATCAGCCCGGTTGATTTGGATGTAGTCGAGCCAGCTGGTTGTCGTGTTGTTAGTTTCTTCTCCACCGCCGGTGTTTTCATAGTTGCCCAGATCTTCGCGGGTGGTTTCGGCTTTGAATAAAACTTCTTCGGTGCCGGAAGTAATCCTCGCAAGCTTAACGCCGTTTACGATAGCTCTCGCAATCGCCTGGTCCTGCAGGTTCAGGAATTCGTCGCCGGCCCAACATCGTTCAGGGGCGAGATCGTAGTAGCCGAAAGTATCGCGCACGTATTCGAGATCGATATGCTTTCCGGTTGGCGATTCGATCCTCGTTAAGTACCACGCAGACGGCGCAAGGACTACTGCAGCAGTCGAATTGTAGCTGCTGAAATTGAACACCTGGTTGTTAGTGTAGTCGGTTGCATTCTCTCCGCCGAAATAATACTTGAATCCATTCGGCATGATCAGTGTAAATCCGATGAACGTCTCAGTTGTTTCGGTGCCAGACGGGTAATGAGGTACTGTGGTTGTTCCATATCTCTCTTCCACTTTGATATCCGATCGCGGAATGAACATCGGCGTTCGGGTAATGGTGTTCTCTGTTTTGTTAACATCGACCTTGAAGAGGAATTTCCCGGAATAGCCGCCGATGTTAAAAAAGAAAATGTCGGGCTCCGTATCGCTGTTACCCTGAGCCGCATCCATCATTGCATTAAAGGTGGTATGATCTGCACCCTGCATAGCCGGATCGAAGCTCATGACGTCCTGGTAGTTCGGAGGGAGTGTAAAACCATCACGGTAATAACCGGTATGAAATGTTGGCGCATCGCTGTAGTAAGGTGGCGGTGGATGACGGATCGTACCGGGCAAAGGCCCTTCGTCGGGAGCATGTTGCACGGCACGTGTGATAACACCGCCTGCATTCAGCGACCACCCCAATCCTACCCACGAGGCGACTTCAGATACACGGATACCGGAGGCATGATAACTCAACGAGATGGGCAGGGTGACGTCGCCTTCCTTCAATTCATGTAGTGGAATAGAGATGTCGGCGACACCTGTATGATATCCGACAGGTATATCGGCATACTTACCCAACGATGCGGCATTAGGTGATGGTGGTATTATGTTTTGACCGAATACGATTTGTGGTGCAGCCAATAACCATAGTGTTATGTGAGTGAATGATGTTTTCATTTTTTTCGCGGGATGTATGCGAATGTAGATGAGCGATGAAGCGTTTGTATAAACTTTTTATCAAAGTTGTTTATTGACGGAAAACCGTACACGGGGAGTTTGCGAAAGATGGTGTGATGGATCCTTCGCGTTAAAATTGCCGGGAACTTGAGAAAGACCTTGCGAAAAAATCAAGGGTCAAAACTTTAAAAATTAAAAAGCACTTTTTATTTAAAAGTACTTTCATATATTTGAAGGCTGGCTGTCGAAAAGGCTCAGGCATCATGATCTCATAACGCTCTATATATATTATGTCCCTCCAGATCACCGACATCTCCAAAACATACCCGAACGGCATCCAGGCCCTCAAAAACGTCACACTCAACATTCAAAAAGGAATGTTCGGACTCCTCGGACCCAACGGCGCCGGCAAGTCTACCCTCATGCGCATTCTCGCCACCCTGCAGGAACCCGATCACGGCAGCGTCATCCTGTCCGAAACCAACACATCCACTTCCCTCCACCCTGGTAAGATCATCGATGTGATCACGGAAAAAGATGAGGTGAGAAAGACACTCGGCTATCTGCCCCAGGAATTCGGTGTCTATCCAAAGGCCAAAGCCGAAGATCTCCTCGAACATTTTGCTATCCTTAAAGGATTCTCCGAACGCAAGGCACGAAGAGAGGTTGTTGAAGCACTGCTGCGTCAGACGAATTTGTGGCATGTTCGTAAACAAAAGCTCGGTGGTTATTCGGGCGGGATGCGTCAGCGTTTCGGTGTTGCCGTCGCATTGCTCGGCAATCCCAAACTCCTGATCGTTGATGAACCGACGGCCGGTCTCGATCCATCAGAGCGCGTCAGGTTTCTTAATCTCCTCAGCGAGCTCGGCGAGAACAGTGTCGTTATTTTATCCACACACATCGTGGAAGACGTCAGCGAACTTTGTACAAGTATGGCGATCATCGACCGCGGCGAGATACTGATGGAGGCCGAACCACTTACATCGATCAACAATCTGCGTGGCAAGATCTGGCGGCAGATCATCGACAAGAGCAAGTTGCCCGACATCGAAAGAACTCACGCCGTGATCTCCACGAAACTCCTTTCAGGAAGAACCGTCGTTCACGTGTATAGTGACGGCAAACCCTCGAATGGCTTCGAGGCGGTTGAACCCGATCTCGAAGATGTTTACTTCTGTACCATGTCGGGACAAATTGGCAACCGAAAACCCGAAGTGAACGCATGAAGTTCCGTGAGATCTTTCGTTTCGAACTGAACTACCAGCTCCGGCGCATATGGACGATGCTGTTCTTCGTCGCATTGTTCGTCATCTCATTTTTAATGACGCGCGATGGCGCACTTTCGGAAGCACTGATCGACGAGTTCTTCGTCAACTCATCATTCTCTGTTGCCAAGGTCACTATTGTCGGAAGCCTGTTGTGGCTCATTACCGCCGGAGCTATCGCGGGAGATGCCGGCGCACGCGATGTTGCAACACGCATGAGCGAGCTCGTGTACACAAGTCCCATCAAAAAAATTCAATACCTCGGCGCACGATTCTTTGCCGCCCTGTCGATCAACGCTCTCCTGCTTTTAGTCGTGCAACTGGGTATCCTCGCCGCCATATATCTGCCGGGCATCGACCAGGCTTTGATCGGTCCGTTCCAGCCATTCGCCTTCATCAATTGTTACCTGGTACTGGCGCTCCCCAACGCGATCTTCGCCACCGCAGTTCAATTTGCGCTCGCTACAACTACCGGCAAACCTATGACGGCATATCTCGGAAGCTTCATGCTTTTCGTGATGTCATACGTCGTTGCTCTATTCGTGTTCCTCAAAGGACAACGCGACGCTGCCTATGTTCTTGACCCGATCGGAGTTCATTTCATCTTATCGAGATTGTCTTACGACTGGACTCCCACAGAGAAAAGTTACAGGCTTATCACACCGGAAGGTATCGTACTCTGGAACCGCCTTCTGTGGCTTGCGGTGGGATTGACTGCCATCGTGATTACTTACATCAGGTTTCAGTTCAAACATCGAACATCATCTAAGTCCAGGTTCAAAATCATCAACGTTCGTCTGCCTCAGGTCACTTTTCCCTCGCCGCGATACACGAGCCGCATCCAGGCAATCGCGTGGACCTCTTTCAAAGTGGTTGCTACAAGCTGGCCCGGCATTTTCATGCTCGTAGTCATTCCCCTGGTAACAATCCCGGTGCTGATCGATCAAATGGAAATCAGCAGTATCCCGATCCTTCCGACCACCATCCGCATCCTGGGTGAACTCACCGCTCCCGTTTCAGCAGAGTTAAGTCGCTGGATCGTGATCCCTGTGTTGATCATATTCTTCACAGGACAACTCGTGTGGCGCGAACGCGATCATCGGGTAAACGAGATCATCGATACAATGCCGTTGAACGAATGGACATCATTCTCGGGTAAATTCATCGGACTGTGCATTGCGCTTGGCCTTTTCATGTTATTGCAAATGCTCTCGGGGATCGTCGCTCAAAGTATTCTAGGGTATCATAGCCTGGAGATCGGTTTATATATTAAAGTATTGTTCGGACTCCAGCTTCCTGAATATATTTTGTTTGCTGTGCTCGCATTCGTGATCCACATAGTCGTGAATCAAAAATACGTCGGTCACTTATTGAATATACTCGCTTACGCGGTGATAGCACTTGCGCCGATGTTTGGACTGGAACACAATCTATTGATCTATGGCGCCGGCCCCGGCTGGTCTTACACCGATATGCGTGGGTTCGGCGGTACCATCCTTCCCTGGATCTCATTTAAACTTTACTGGTTTGCCTGGGCTTTGCTGATTTCATGTGCTGGAAAGAGATTTCGCGGCACTACCGTGTGGATCGTCAGGTGCGCCCTTGTTCTCATCATCGTATCGGGAGGCTTCGTTTTTCTCAACACCAACATTGCTAACGATTATCGCACGGAGGATGACATCAAGGAACAAAAAGCGGATTATGAGAAGCAGTACAGGAGTTATAAAAATACACCACAGCTTTCGTTGATAAAAGTTCACCTCGAGATCGATCTGAAGCCTGAGGGACGTTTTGCAAAGATCGTAGGTAACTATGTTCTCAGGAACCGGACTTCTGTACCCGTCGATCAGCTTCATCTCTCCACAGGGTTAAAGTATAAGATCATTAAGCTTGAAAAACCCGTGCTGCCCGGCGATACGATTGTTCATCCTTTTAAGGTATCGATCAATCCAACCGGCTTCGAAGAAAATGGCATCGACCTTTCCATTACAAAGAATGCAACGCATCTCAAGCTCGAAGAATATCTCCCGGCCGTCGGGTACCAATCAAAGAACGAATTGATGCTCCCTGGCGATCGCAGAAAGTTCGGTCTTGCCGAGCGTAGCGTGATCCCGTCACTATACGACCCTCAAGCGAGAAAAGAGCGACAACCCGGCGTTGAATTCGAAGCTATTATCAGTACCAATGAAGACCAGGTCGCGGTTGTACCTGGGGCGTTGATCAGGAGATGGACGGGGTCAAAGGCATGGCCCGCGATGGTGCGGCAATATTTTCACTATAGGACCAGCGCGCCGATAGGCTACGATTGGCCCTTATTCTCTGCGAAATATGATACCGTAACCCGGGAAATGAACGGCGTGAAAGTTTATATCTATCATCACCCCACTCACACGAACAACCTCGATCGATTGATCGAAGGCACTGCTGCTTCGCTCCAATACTATTCAAGCCAGTTCGGCCCTTATCCGTACGATCATCTCACCCTTATTGAACATCCCGGCAACGGAAGCGGGATGCACGCCGATGCGAGCATCATTTCGTTCAGCGAGGGATTTACCCAATGGGGCGCGAAAGACAAGACCAAAGGACTCGATCTCCCCTACGCGGTTGCCGCACATGAGATGGGTCATCAATGGAATGTTCCATATGCCAGTGTCGAAGGTGCGCCTGTGATGTCGGAAAGTGTTGCATGGTACTATGGTATCAAGATGGTCGAGCATTCGCGTGGCAACGATCAGCTCCGCAGGCTCCTCGACTTTATGCATTATCCATATCCTTACGCGCCCATCCGCCGCGGAGAGCCTTTATTGCGTGGACTCGATCCATACCTGTCATATCGAAGAGGCCCGTTCGCTTTGTATGCCATGAGCGAATATATCGGCGAGAAAAAAGTGAACGAAGCGTTGAAAGAACTGCTGGATGAACATGAATCCGACAGCACAAGCCTCGCTACCACGTTAGACCTGCTCGACAAGCTGAGATCTAAAACACCGGATTCGTTGCAATACCTTTTACATGATCTCTTTGAAGTAAATACCTACTGGGATTTCACAGCAAAGGATGCCACCGCGGAGAAATCGCCTGATCATAAATGGGCACTCAGGTTCGAAGTGGACGCCGGTAAGATCGTGGCAGATTCAGCGGGCGTTGAAACGAAAGTTCCCCTTAATGATTGGGTCGAAATCGTTGCATATAGTGACAGCGGGGAGATCTATTCGCAGAAGCATCTGATCAACTCAGAAAAGCAAACGGTCACTATAACTCTTGCGGAAAAACCTTTGCGTGTGGGCATCGATCCGGGGCGCTTACTTATAAGTTCGAAGCAGCATGATCCTATCGTCTCCGTGCGTGATCCCGATAGCGGCCGGTGAGATCATATAAAAAAAATAATAACTTTCGTGGATGCTGATCTCACGGGACAAACTTCAACACTGGCTCGATCACTTTTATGGATATGGATCGTGGGACGCAAAGTTCTGGTTTGTCGGCTATGAAGACGGCGGCGGGGATCTTCCCGAAGAGGTTGCCGACAAGATCAACTGGTTTTACGAGAAACATGGAGTTTCAAACGATCAGCTCTGCGATATCCGCGATCTCTATAAAAACGTTGCCGTCTACCTCGAAGGTCCGAAAGCAGGAGTTTTCAATACACGATTCGACTATCGCTTCGGCGACAAAGCAATACAACATGGTATCTGGAAAAATCTCATCGCTTTTATGCATGGGTATGAAAACAGGAAGGTGCCCGACCTCCTCGCTTTCCAGAAAAAGAAATTCGGAATCAACGAGGCACTGATCTCACTTTACCCGCTCCCAAGTCCTCATAATCACGCCTGGTATTACAGTTGGCTGGATATGCCTTCGATGCCATTCCTGAAAAGCCGCTCACTATATGAAGATCACGTTTATGAACAGCGGATCAATGCGCTTCTTTCAAGGATCAAAAAGCATAACCCGGAAGTCGTGCTGATGTATGGAATGAATAACATCAACACCTTAAAGAAGTCGTTTCAGTCAGCTTTCCCGGATGTAGATTTCAAATCTGTAAAGGCCGAAAAGCTCGTGACGCCACAATACCACAAGGCAGAGATCGACGGAACACTATTGATTATTACCACCCAGATCCCGACGCTGCGTCATGGACGGATTGAAACGGGCTTCGAATGGGCCAAATTTGGCCAAATTCTGGGGTCTTAAAATTTTTTGTGCGGATATGTAGCCAAATAGCTAAACGTCTATATATTTGTAGCCACATAGCTACACGTTCAGGAAAACAGAATAGAGCATGAAACTAAGAAGGGACCCATTTCAAGCCATCGCCGATCCTACCCGCAGGGCCATACTGGTATTATTGGCAGCACAGACAATGACCGCCGGAGCTATTGCCGACAACTTCAATGTTGCGCGACCTACTATTTCGAAACACATGCAGGTGCTCAGTGAGTGCGACCTGATCACAGCGAATCAGAAGGGTCGCGAGATCTATTATGAAATTAAAGTGGACAAGATGAAAGAGATCGACAAATGGTTAGACCAATTTCGAAAGATCTGGGAAGACCGCTACAATCAATTAGACAACCTATTATCAATTATTAAAAAGAAAGAATCATGAAATCAACTCTCGCCTTCGACTTCAGTGTCGATAAAGCTACAAACACGATGACCGTTAAGAAAGAATTCGCTGCAAAACGCCAGCTCGTTTGGGATTGCCATACGAAGGCCGAATACCTCGACCAGTGGTTTGCACCAAAGCCTTATACAACGACCACGAAGTCTATGGATTTTCGTGAAGGTGGTTACTGGCACTATGCGATGGTCGCTCCCGACGGAAGTAAGCACTGGGCCCGTATGGATTATAAAAAGATCAATCCGATTGACGGCTACTCATTGGTGGATTCATTCTGCGACGAGAATGGTGTAATCAATAAAGATCTTCCTGGTGGTCAGTGGAAGACTAAGTTCACAGATCTCGGTGAGCATACAACTGTTCAGACAGATGTTACATTTCCATCACTGGAAGCGCTCGAAACGGTGATCAAGATGGGAATGAAAGAAGGGCTCACAATGACTCTGGAAAATCTTGATGAGCTGATTGCTAAGCTAACTAAGTAAGGAGTCAGGAGCCAGGAGTCAGGAGTAAGAAGTAAAAGAACGGTTAGCGTTAACCGATCGGCCATTCTTACTCCTTACTCCTTGATTCTTACTCCTTAATTCTAATTATTATGAAGATCGAAACGATCCAGGTTCATCACCTTCGTCCACGCTGCCGCAAAGTCTTTCACAAACTTCTCCTGTGAATCATTGCATCCATAAACTTCTGCCACTGCACGAAGCTCGGAGTTCGAACCAAGGATCAGGTCAACACGCGTACCCGTCCATTTAACCGCATCCGTCTTACGATCGCGGCCTTCAAATTCCGTTTGTTTGTCCGACGTTGCACTCCATGTAATGCTCATATCGAGCAGGTTCAGGAAGAAATCGTTAGTAAGCTTGTCTTTGTTCTTAGTGAACACGCCGTGCTTCGACTTATTGAAGTTGGTATCAAGCACGCGCATGCCGCCAAGGAGTACGGCGAGTTCGGGCGTAGTGAGCGTGAGCAACTGGGCTTTGTCGATCAACAACGCTTCTGCGGAAGCTACGTGATGTGGCTTCAGATAGTTCCTGAAACCATCGGCTTGTGGTTCCATCACGATGAATGAAGCAGCATCAGTCTGTTCCTGTGTTGCGTCCACGCGACCGGGCGTGAAAGGCACTTTGACATCCTGACCTGCATTCTTTGCGGCTTGTTCAACGGCAGCAGAACCGGCGAGTACGATAAGGTCGGCGATCGAGATCTGCTTACCATCTTTTGCCGAGCTGTTGAAATCTTTCTGGATGCCTTCGAGAGTCTTCAAAACTTTCGCGAGCTGCGCAGGATTGTTCACCTCCCAGTCTTTCTGGGGTGCAAGACGAACCCGGGCACCGTTGGCACCACCACGCTTATCGGAACCTCGGAACGTAGATGCTGAAGCCCACGCTGTTGACACCAGTTCAGAGATGCTCAGACCGGAAGCAAGAATTTTCTTCTTCAGATCATCAACATCTTTGTCGTCAACAAGCTTATACTTTGCTTCGGGAAGAGGATCCTGCCAGATTAAAACCTCTGCAGGCACTTCGCTTCCGAGGTAACGCGCGCGCGGACCCATGTCGCGGTGAGTAAGCTTATACCACGCACGTGCAAAAGCATCGGCAAACTGATCAGGATGTTCCAGGAAACGGCGCGATATCTTTTCGTATACAGGATCAAAACGTAAAGCAAGGTCGGTTGTCAGCATCGTTGGCGCATGACGCTTTGTTTTATCGTGAGCATCGGGCACCGCGTTGGAAGCCACGCCGCCTTTCGGTTTCCACTGGTTGGCACCTGCGGGGCTTTTGGTTAATTCCCATTCGAAGCCGAAGAGGTTTTCGAAAAAGTTGTTGCTCCACTTTGTGGGAGTAGTTGTCCACGCACCTTCAAGACCCGAAGTAATGGTGTCGGCGCCATGTCCTTTACCGAAAGTATTTTTCCAGCCGAGACTCATCTCTGCTATGGTTGCACCTGCTGGTTCTGCAGCCACATATTTGCCAGGATCTGCAGCTCCGTGTGTTTTTCCGAATGAGTGACCACCCGCGATCAATGCAACAGTTTCTTCATCGTTCATTGCCATACGACCGAACGTTTCGCGAATGTCGCGTGCCGATGCAACGGGATCGGGTTTACCGTTAGGTCCTTCAGGGTTCACGTAGATAAGTCCCATCTGAACAGCACCGAGTGGAGCCTCGAGCTCACGCTCAGGAGTATATCGCTTATCGTCCAACCATTTTGTCTCCGATCCCCAATACACTTCTTCCTGTGGTTCCCATACATCTTCACGTCCGCCGGCGAATCCGAAAGTTTTGAATCCCATCGACTCCAGGGCAACATTGCCTGCGAGGATCATAAGATCGGCCCAGGAGATCTTCTTTCCATACTTTTGTTTGATCGGCCAGAGAAGAAGACGCGCTTTATCGAGGTTGGCATTATCGGGCCAGCTATTGAGTGGCGCGAAACGCTGTTGTCCTGCGCCGGCACCGCCGCGGCCATCGTGTACGCGATAGGTTCCTGCCGAGTGCCATGCCATACGGATGAAAAAAGGACCGTAATGGCCATAATCTGCAGGCCACCAATCCTGTGAGTTCGTCATGAGATCGTTAAGATCTTTCTTAACGGCCTTAAGGTCGAGTGACTTGAATTCTTTTGCGTAGTCGAAGCTTTTATCCATCGGGTTCGACAATGTCGAATGCTGACGGAGGATGTTTAGTTTCAGTTGGTTAGGCCACCAGTCACGGTTTCTTGTTCCGCCGCCGGCAGTTTGTTTCAACGAGCCGTTGAGGAATGGGCAATTCACCTCACTGTCGTTAACATTGAGTGATTTTTGATGGGTTGGGGTCTCGTGATTCATTGGATTGCTTTAGCTGTTTATGGGGAGCAAATATTCATTAATAACCAATATCGATCAAATCAATTGTGTTTATCCAAATATAGATTTTATCTATCAAGATGTTGATATCTTGCCATTATGAAAAGATCATTACTCCTTATTTGTCTGCTCGTGTCCCTGAAGCTATCTGCCCAGACGGGCGAGGAGATCTACCGGAACTATTGCGGCGGATGTCACGGTGCTCAATTGCAGGGCGCCATCACTACGGCACTCATCAAGAAAGAATGGAAACACGGTGGCGACAGAAACTCAATTATCAGTACGGTCACCAATGGCGTTCCCAACACAGAAATGGCAAAGTGGGGAAGCATCCTCACACCGAAGCAAATACAAGACGTTACCGATTTCATTTTAAAGGCTAACGAAACTCCGGGGATCGCGAAGACTGCCGCAAAGCCGCTCAGCGTTCAAACGAAGCACTATAAATTAAAGATCGAGAAGCTCGTCACAAGTGGATTGAATGGTCCGTGGGGATTTGATTTCGTTGATGCCAATCGTGCACTGGTGACAAGTAAATTCGGTGTGCTGAGCTGGATCGTAAACGGAAAATTAGATCCCACGCCTATCGGGGGTACTCCCAAACCTTATGCATATGATAACTGGGGCGGAATGCTCGATGTAGCCGTTGATCCCGACTACGCGAAGAATGGATGGGTTTATATCGCATTCAGTCATAATCCGCAAGGATCGACCGACAAGATGACGCCGGGTATGACGAAAGTTGTTCGCGGAAAAGTTAGCGACCATAAGTGGACCAATGAACAAACGTTGTTCGAAGTTGAAGACTCCGTTCGTATTCCCGGGGGAACACGTTGGGGCTGCAGATTTCTTTTCGACAAGCAGGGCTATCTTTATTTCACGATCGGCGACATGGACAGGGGAACTGATTCGCAGATCCTCTCCCGTCCTAACGGAAAGATCTACAGGATCAATCCCGATGGATCGATACCGAAAGACAATCCGCTGGTGGGTCAGAAGAATTATATACAGCAGATCTATTCCTGGGGAAACAGGAACGCGCAGGGTCTTGCGCAACATCCGGTGACGGGTGTGATCTATGCGTCGGAACACGGACCAAAAGGTGGTGATGAACTGAACATCCTGAAGAAGGGAGCCAACTACGGCTGGCCTGTGATCACTTACGGCATTGGATATGATGATAAACCGATCTCGGATATCACTGCTAAAGAAGGAATGGAGCAACCGATCACTTACTGGACACCATCTATTGCCGTGAGCTCTATTGATTTTGTAACTGGAAAAATGTTCCCGAAATGGCAGAATAACCTTATTGTAACAGCATTGGCATTCGAGGAAGTGAGAAGGCTGGTGATCGATGGCGACAAGGTTTTGGAACAGGAAATATTGATGAAAGGTTACGGGCGTGTTCGCGATGTGAAAATCGGTCCCGACGGGGCATTATATTTACTTATGAATGCTCCGGATGAGCTACTGAGAGTTACTCCAGAATAAAACATAACAAAGCCACATTATGAAAAAAGTATCGTTACTATTATTTGCCTCTGCATTAAGCATAGGTGCTTTCGCTCAACATTCATTAGAGCAGATCTGGGTTACCGACACAACTTCATTAAAAAATCCCGAGTCTGTGCTTTACGATTCGAAGTCGAAGACATTGTTCGTTTCCAACATCGGTGAATTTGGCAAAGAAGGTGTTGGCTTCGTGAGCAAACTTGGCCTTGACGGAAAGATGATCAAGGCCGATTGGGTCACCGGCCTGGATGGAACGAAAGGATTGGGGATGTATAAGGACAATCTGTACGCTGCGGAAAATCATGCTGTGGCGGTAATCGATATTGCGAAGGGAACGATCCAAAACCGCGTTGTCATCGAAGGATCACAGATGCTGAACGATATTACCGTCGATCCGAAAGGTATCGTTTACGTGAGCGATTCACGTACAGGCAAGGTCCATAGAATTGAAAATAACCAGCCCGCGGTTTATCTGGAAGATCTGAAGGGCATCAATGGTCTCCTGGCAGTCGATAAAGATCTTTATATTCTTGCCGATGGTGTTTTCAAAAAAGCTGGCGCCGATAAAAAGGTTACTGACATTGCAACAGGAATAGAGGGTGGCGCAGACGGGATCGAAATGGTTGGAAAGAACGAATTCGTGCTGACAGGCTGGGGCGGTACGATCTATTACGTGAAAGATGGAAAAGTGCAGCTCCTGCAGGACACACGCGATCAGAAGATAAACGCCGCAGATCTTGGATATGATCCGAAGTCGAAGACAGTTTATATTCCACAGATGACGAAACACCGTGTTACGGCATACAGACTAAAGTGATCCTCTCAGCTTATTGGCACGTTCCAATAATCTCGGCTCTTCGATCTTCTTTGTAAATTTTTCGAAAGCAGAAGTAGGTCCTTTCCAACGGAGCTCTTCTGCTTTCTTAAAAAGCTTCGCATCCGTTCGAAGGGTTGCGAGCTTCTTGAATAACAAAGCATCCCCACGGTTATCGCCCAACACATTTTGTGGAAACTTTTCGATAGGACCGTATTCATTCAGCAACCTCGCCGCACCCATACTTCCTATGCCTTTAATTCCGGGATAGCCGTCGGCACTGTCGCCAACCAACGCGAGATAATCGGGAATGAGTGAAGGACTCACACCGAACTTCTTCTTCACTCCTGCTTCATCGCGGATAATTTTTGCACGACGATCGATCTGAACCACCCGATCGTCGACAACACACTGTGCAAGATCTTTGTCAGGAGTCCAGATACATACTTTGAGAACTTTCTTGTCTTTGTTTGCCAGGTATGCCGCCGAAGCAAGCGCATCATCGGCTTCGAGCTCCACCATCGGCCAGACCGTAACACCCATTGCTGCAAGTCCTTCTTCAAGGGGAATGAACTGTGCGCGTAACACCCGGTCGATCCCCGCTCCTGTTTTATATCCGTCGTAAAGTTCGTTGCGAAATGATTCAATTATATGATCCGTAGCAACACCGATATGCGTAGCACCTTCGTCGATCATTTGCAGAACACCGTTCAAGACGCCGGCAGCCGCACCAAATCTTTTGTCTTTGCCCTTGTTGAAGCTACGCTGACCGTAGAAATGGCGAAAGAGTTCGTACGTGCCGTCGACGAGGTGGATGATCATAGAGTTCTATTCAGTATCTTGTCTGTTCCTAACCCTAAACTATGAAAAGCCTTTTTCTTTCCCTTCTGTTACTCATCACATTTTACGCGTCCGCCCAGGTTAAAGCGCTGGTTGGCGGCACGTTGATCGATGGCTTCGGGGGCAAGCCTATCCAGAACAGTGTTGTTATTATTGAAGGCGAACGTATCAAAGCTATTGGAACTGTTGGTCAGCTTGCGGTACCTGCAGGTGCCGAAGTGATCTCGACCGAAGGCATGAGCGTGTTGCCCGGGCTTTGGGACATGCACGTGCACCTGATGATCAATGGCCACAGCGATTATACTCATTGGGATAAAAAATATCTGAAGGTTGCAAAGGATGTGATCATGCCCGCTTCAGCTCACCAGCTTCTGATGGCAGGTATTACCAGTGCACGCGACCTCGGCGGCCCCCTCGAACCAAGTATCAACGTTCGCGATCGCATCAACAAGGGAGAGATACCCGGACCTACGATGTATATGTCGGGACCGTTTATTCAACACGAGGCATATCCCGGTACTGCAGATTTTCGCTGGGGCGTGAAAGGCGTTGCCGATGCGCGTGCGAAAGTCCAGCAACTGGCCAAAGCCGGCGTCAATTGCATCAAGCTTATCGACCAGGACCAGATGACCATGGAAGAAGTGATTGCCGTGGTTGATGAAGCGCATAAGAATAAGCTGAAAGTTGTGGGTCATTCACATCGTCCCGAGGAGATCCGTCGCGGACTCAAAGCAGGCGTCGATTGCTTTGAACACACAGGTCTTGCATCGGCCCCGGAATATCCTGAAGATATTATTGCGATGATCAAAGAGCGCACAGCACAAATGAGTCTGGGACCGTTGTTCTGGACTCCAACCGTCGAGGGACTCTATAACTATGAATACATGCGCGATAATCCCGAGCGTCTCGATAACACGTCATGGCACCTCGACCTCCCGGATTCTATTGTTAAAGACATCAAACAGTCGATCGAACATCCCGGCGAGCTTTCTTATTTTCAGTTGAACCCGATCAGGAAGCCCACGCTTGAAAAGAAGGTTAACCAGCTCAAGAATGCCGGTGTCGTTCTGCTGGTCGGCACTGATAGTGGTATCCCTATGAAGTTTCACAGTCAAAGCACCTGGAACGAACTCGACGTGTGGGTTAATAAGTTTGGCTTCGATGCGATGTATGCGATCCGCGGGGCAACTTACTGGCCATCGGTTGCTATGGGAGTTGATAAAGATTTCGGCACCGTTACACCGGGAAAGTATGCGGATATTATTGCAGTGAAGGGAGATGTGCTACGACATATCGATCTGTTGCAGGATGTTGACCTGATCATCAAAAAAGGGAAAAAGTATAAATAGTTTCGAGTTTTCAGTTTCGGGTTTCGAGTTAGTTTCGGGTTCGTGGTTAATCCAGGGTCGATCAGAAACTAGAAACCAGAAACTAGAAACTGTAAACTAGAAACTCGAAACCATGATAAATTAACTCTTGAGAAGATTATATAGCATGGTGAGGTATTGATCCGTGGTTTGCGCGCCGCCTTCCCCCAGCTTATCGTATTTCGCGAGCACCTTGTCGCTCGTTAACTGTTCCAGGGTCTTTTTCTGTTTGATACCGTTCTCAACGATAGAAACCGTCTCTTTCAGCATAGCCACATAATCGGCCAGGTCTTTCATCGTCGCGAGGTTTCCGTGGCCGGGAACAACTTTCACGTCCGAAGGAATTTCAGCAAGGAGCTTGTCCAGCGATTCGATCAGTCCTTTGATGTTCCCTCCACCTTTGGTATAGACGGCCGGAAACATCTCGAAGAAGAACATATCGCCAAGGTGCAGCACTTTCGACCTGGGAAAATAGACGGCGAGGTCGCCGCTGGTATGACTGTTGGGACATGGGATCAGTTGGATGTCTTCGTCGTTGAACGTGATGATCGTCCGGTCTTTGATTCGGATCATGGGCATCATCTTCACGGCATTGTTTTCGATAAGATTTTTTGCCGTATTCTCATGCGCTACGATGGCGGATGTTTCTCTGAAGACCGCATTGCCCTGGATATGGTCGCCGTGAAAATGGGTGTTCACCACGATCTTGACCGGCGCGTCGGCGAGCTGTTTCAATGATTCTTTCAGCTTCGGGGCCATCACGGCATACATATCGTCGACTATCAGGATCCCGTCTTTACCAACGGAAGCCGCGACGTTGCCACCGCCGAACCCATCGACGCAATCCATAAAATAGACATTGCCGCCAGCCGGAAGGGTCCGGATCGTGATCTTGTCGAAGTCGTCGTTTTGACCATATGTAATAGAGCAAAAGACCGTTAGCGCGGCCAGGAGAGAAATCCGAAGCTTCATAGTTTTTGGTTTGCGGGCAAGATAAGGCAAGCAGAAAACGATTGTAATCACCAAGAATGCGTGAAAAACGACAAACTGGCACTTTAGGAACCTGTAAACCTTAATGCGCGTTTAATCCACATTATCTGATCTGCTCTTGTCTGTAAAATTGGCATTGTTTAAGTTTGCGCCTCGATGAAGAGGGTTGTTATCGGCTTTTTTCTCTCATTACTCCTTTTGCTTACCGGCGGATACACGCAGGTGTATGCCCACTCGATACAGGAGAAAGCCATCTTCGCGAAGACACACATCGTTACACACAACCTTCCCCACAGAGACAAATTTTTGCCCGCATCCGATGCGAGCGCCATTGAAGAAGAAGACGACGACAACACCTCTTCTAAAAAGTACCTAGAGTATACTGAGACATCCCCAGCTCAGTACTACGGTCAATATTCTGTTCAACGCTTACCTTTCAGTAAGCCGTTCGCTAATCCCTCACCTGTACATTCTTATATTCTTTTAAGAGTATTTAGAATTTGAATCTCATGAGGCCAGGCATGTTTGATTTTCTCCCGGCCGATGCATCCCCGACAATAGTAGTAGCATTAGTAGTAGTAGTTTGTAGTTGTGCTGACTGTCTCACACAACCCTCTCAATAAAATCTAAAAAAAACGGAAGTAGTATCTTTTTAAAGAACACAATTATTATGCGGAAAATATTAATGTTCATGGGCTTGTGCGCATTGCTTATTTCTGTGAGCTGTAAGTCTCACAAGGAGGAAGGCGAAGGTGAAGAGCAAGTCGATTTCACATCCACCAGTCCCCTGTTGAGGGACACACTCACTACGAAAGAGTATGTGTGTCAGATCAGGGCGATCCAGCACATCGAGTTACGTGCGCTGGAACGTGGATATCTCCAGGAAATTTTCGTTGACGAAGGTAAGTTTGTTCACAAGGGACAGAAGATGTTCCAGATCATGCCCCTCTTATATAATGCAGAGCTGCAAAAGGCGAAAGCCGAAGCCAACTTCGCAGAAATTGAATACATGAATACAAAGTCTCTTGCAGACAGCAACGTGGTGTCTAAGCCGGAGCTTGCGCTTGCAAAAGCTAAATGGGACAAGGCGAATGCAGAGCTTCAGTTAGCCCAGGTGCACCTCGGTTTCACCGACGTAAGAGCGCCATTCGATGGCATCATGGACCGTTTCTATGCACGGCAGGGAAGCTTGCTGGAAGAAGGTGACCTTCTCACCATTCTCTCTGACAACAGCAAGATGTGGGTATACTACAATGTTCCCGAAGCCGAGTATCTCGAATTCAAAGCCCATGAGAAAAAGGACAGCGTCATGCGTGTCCGTCTGAAGATGGCTAACCAGGAAATATTTGAATACCCGGGAATCGTTGAAACGATCGAAGCCGATTTCAATAACGAGACCGGTAACATCGCGTTCAGGGCTACATTCCCCAATCCAAAAAGATTGCTGAGACACGGTGAAACTGGTAACGTGCAAATGATCGTGCCCTACAGGAACGCTCTCCTGATACCACAGAAGGCGACCTTTGAAGTTCTCGAGAAAAAATATGTTTTCGTGGTGGGCGACGATCATGTGATCCACCAGAAAGAGATCGAGATCGCCGGTGAGATGCCCGACTTATACATTGTCAAGAGCGGGATAACCAAAGATGACAAGATCATGCTCGAAGGTATCCGTAAGGTTCGTGACAACGACAAGATCGAGAAGATCACCTTCGAGGATCCCAGGACGGTTATCGCTCACCTGAATGTGTACGTTGAGTAATCACCTAATCTAAGACACAAACGAAATGTTCAATATATTTTTAAAGCGACCAGTACTTGCTATTGTGTTTTCGCTGGTGATCATCTTTATGGGTGTTCTCGCGATCAACACATTGCCTACGTCGCAATTCCCATCCATCGCCCCACCGGTGGTGATGGTGTCTGCATCCTATCCGGGTGCCAGTGCGAAGACGCTTACGGAGTCCGTTATCATTCCGCTCGAACAGGCCATCAACGGTGCCTGGGGTATGCGTTACATGACGTCGGATGCCACGTCTGCCGGTGAAGCCAACGTGCAGGTGATCTTTGAGCCGGGGACCGACATTAACCAGGCCCTCGTCCAGGTCTCGAACCGCGTGGAACAGGTACGAAACCGACTCCCGATACTTGTACAACGCGAAGGTGTGATCATCACGCCGGTGATCCCTTCCATGCTGATGTATGTGAACCTGTATAGTACCGACAAGAATGCAAACATGAAGTTCTTGTTCAACTATGCCGGTGTTACAATGATCCCGGAGATCCAGCGTCTGAATGGTATCGGCCAGGCACGTATCCTCGGTTCCCGCCAATACGCGATGCGTGTATGGCTGAATCCCGAGCGTATGAGAGCCTATTCCATTTCGCCAGACGAAGTGATGGAAGCCCTCAACGACCAGAGTATCATCGGTAAACCAGGCCGTATCGGTCGTGGTGATGCGAGCCGTGCAGAAGCGCTCGAATATGTGTTGGCTTACTCCGACCGTTTCAGCGATCCGAAGCAGTATGAGAACGTTATCATCAAAGCGAATCCAAACGGAGAATTACTTCGTCTAAAAGACATCGCGAAGGTTGTGCTCGGTAGCGAGTACTATGATATCTATTCGAACATCAACGGCTATCCTTCTGCTGCGATCGTATTGAAGCAGACATACGGAAGTAACGCCAGCCAGGTGATCGAGGAAGTGAAGAAGAAACTCGAAGAGTTGAAGGTAGACTTCCCTCCCGGCATGGACTACGAGATCAGTTACGACGTATCTGCCTTCCTTGATGCGTCTACCGAAAACGTTATTCACACGCTGCGCGATGCCTTCATCCTCGTGGCGTTGGTTGTGTTCATATTCCTTGGTGACTGGCGATCGACGTTAATCCCGACACTTGCCGTACCAATCTCGCTGGTCGGTGCCTTCATCTTCATGCAGGCTTTCGGTCTTACGATCAACATGATCACACTTTTCGCGATCGTGTTGGCGATCGGTATTGTGGTCGATGATGCTATTGTGGTGGTGGAAGCCGTGCACGCGAAAATGCACGATGAGCATCTCTCACCATATAAAGCCGTTAAGAAAGTACTTGGTGAGATCAGCGGTGCCGTTATTGCGATCACGTTGCTGATGACGGCGGTGTTCGTACCTATCGCATTCATGTCGGGTCCTGTGGGCGTATTCTACCGCCAGTTCTCGATCACGATGGCGAGCTCGATCATCCTCTCAGGTCTGGTGGCGCTTACACTTACACCAGTGCTTTGCGCAATGATCCTCAAGAACACGCATGGCAAACCGAAAAAACGTAACCTGTTCAACAGGTTCATCGATGGATTCAACCATGGATTTGAAAAAGTTACAGACAAGTATGTGAATGTGTTATCACGCATTGCTCACCGCAGATGGATAACTGTTGCACTGTGGCTGTTCTTCGGCGCCGGTATCATTCTGATCGCCAGCAATCTTCCGTCGGGCTTCATTCCCGGTGAAGACCAGGGTATGATCTATGCGATCGTGCAAACGCCTCCCGGATCGACTCTCGAGCGTACAAACGATATCTCTCTTCAATTGCAGAAAGAGGTCCTTAAAGTTGAAGGTATCAAGTCTGTTTCTTCGATCGCAGGTTATGAAGTTCTTACAGAAGGTCGCGGTTCGAATGCCGGTACCTGTCTTATCAACTTGAAGCCATGGAACGAGCGCGAGAACAGTGTACAGGATGTGATTATAGAGCTCGAGGAGGTTGCGAAGAAATTCCCCGGTGCTACGATCGAATTCTTCGATCCGCCAGCAGTTCCGGGCTTCGGTGCAGCCGGTGGTTTTGCGTTGCAGCTTCTCGATAAGAACCCCGACGGTACTTACGAGGATCTTGAAAATGTGAAGAACGAGTTTATGGAAGCGCTCGAAAAGCGTCCCGAGCTCACGGGTTTGTTCACCTTCTTCAGTAACAACTATCCTCAATACGAGATCAATATCGATAACCAGCTCGCGATGCAGAAAGGTGTTTCAATCGGTAATGCGATGAACACGCTCTCCATTTTCGTGGGTAGTACGTACGAACTTGGTTTCATTAAATACCAGCGTTTCTTTAAAGTGTTCGTGCAGGCAGATCCCCAGTTCAGAAAACTTCCGTCCGACATCATGAACCTGTGGGTTAAGAATGATAAGGGAGAAATGGTACCATTCTCGGCATTCATGACGCTCAAGAAACAACAGGGAGCGAACGAGATCAACCGTTTCAATATGTATAACACGGCAGCCATCCGGGGAGGTCCCTCAAAGGGATACAGCTCCGGTGAAGCGATCCAGGCTGTGCAAGAGGTTGCTGCCAAAATTTTACCGCGTGGTTACGACATCGACTGGGCTGCCCTTTCGTATGATGAGGTGCGCCGTGGAAATGAAGCGGTCTATATCTTCCTTATAGTACTTGCGTTCGTGTACCTCGTACTCGCTGCACAATATGAAAGCTTTATCATCCCGTTGGCAGTGGTGCTCTCGCTCCCTGCCGGTGTGTTTGGTTCCTTCATGTTCATCAAATCGATGGGTCTCGCGAACGACATTTATGCGCAGGTGGGTCTTATCATGCTTGTAGGTCTCCTTGGTAAGAACGCCGTATTGATCGTGGAATTCGCGATGCAAAGACACAGACAGGGATTAACAGTGCTTGAAGCTGCTATCGAAGGCGCGAAGGTTCGTTTCCGTCCAATCCTTATGACATCATTTGCCTTCATCGCGGGTCTTATCCCGTTGGTGCTTGCACATGGCGCCGGTGCGATCGGTAACAGGACCATCGGTGGTTCTGCCCTCGGAGGTATGCTTTTCGGAACAGTATTCGGTGTGATCATCGTACCAGGCTTGTATTTCATCTTCGGCACAATGGCTGAAGGTCGCAAGCTTATCAGGGACGAAGATGAAGATTCACTTACCGAAGACCTGGTCCACAGAATGGATGATTTCCCTCAACACGACGATGACGACGACAATGACGACAAGACACATCACTAGATATTTAGGAGTAGCGTTCATCGCCGTAGCTGTTACGGCGTGTACGGTACCGTCGGCGTTGACGGTACATACCAACGAGAACAGGAATACGCCGGAAGCTTTCGCCGGAAGAACTGCGCAGGACACGATCAACACTGCGCGGATCAAATGGCGTGAGTTCTTTACCGATCCGAATCTCACTGCACTTATCGACACTGCCCTGGGCAACAACCAGGAACTGAACATTACTTTGCGCGAGATCATTATCGCCCAAAATGAGATCAGGGCCCGTAAAGGGGAATACCTCCCCTTCCTTGGTGCCGGTGCTGCTGCTGGTATCGACAAATCAGGTCAGTATACAACCATGGGTGCTGTTGAAAAGAACCTCGCTGTAAAAGATGGCGACAAGTTCCCGGATCCGGTTCCCAACTACATGATCGGCCTCAACGCCTCATGGGAAGTCGACATCTGGAGGAAGTTACGCAATGCCAAACAAGCTGCAGTGCACAGGTATCTGTCGAGTGTTGAAGGCAAGAACTTCATGGTGACGAACCTCATCGCTGAAATTGCAAATTCGTATTATGAGCTGATGGCATTGGATAACCAATTGGATATCCTCAACCAGAACATAAAGATCCAGACCAATGCGTTGGAGATCGTGAAAATGCAGAAAATGGCGGCGCGCGTTACCGAACTTGGTGTACGCAGGTTCGAAGCCGAAGTGTTGAAGAACCAAAGCCGGATCTATTACATCAAACAGCGGATCATAGAAACCGAAAACCGGATCAACTTCCTTGTCGGACGATTCCCGCAACCTGTTCAGAGAAACTCGCAGCAGTTCCTGGGCCTCGTTCCGGATTCGATCCACGCCGGTATTCCTTCACAGCTTCTTATGAACCGTCCTGACATCAGGCAGGCAGAGCAGGATCTGCTCGCTTCGAAGATCGATGTGAAAGTAGCCAAGGCGCAGTTCTATCCTTCATTGAGGATCACAGGTGCCCTCGGTTACCAGGCATTCAATCCGAAGTTCCTGATCTCACCGGAGTCGATGATGTATACTGCGGCCGGTGAATTGATCGCGCCACTTATTAACAGAAATGCCCTGAAGGCGTTCTATTATAGCGCTAACGCGAGACAGATCCAGAGTGTTTATAACTACGAACGCTCCGTGCTGAATGCATATATCGAAGTTGCAAACCAGATTTCGAATATGTCGAACTTAAGGAGAAGCTTTGACTTGAAGCAACAACAAGTGACAGCGCTTACGGAGTCGATCACGATATCGACAACATTGTTCAGGTCTGCGCGTGCAGATTACATGGAAGTGTTGTTGACCCAACGCGATGCCCTCGAAGCGAGGTTTGAGCTTACCGAGACCAAGATGCAACAGATGCGGGCGATGGTAAATATTTACCAGGCCCTGGGAGGCGGATGGAACTAATCATTTCACATTGACCATTTAACATTGACCATTTAACATTGACCTTTAACATTGACCATTAACCATTTCACATTTGGTGGGCTAACGAATCTGCCTGCTAATGTGAAATGGTCAATGTGAAATGTCTAATGTATAGTCGCTTGTACGAGCTGTTCTATACTCAGCTTTCTCATCGACATAAACGCCTTCGCAGCTTTCCCTGCTTTCGTCGGATCACTCATAAGTTTCGTAAGGATTACGGGAATGATCTGCCATGAGACCCCGAACTTATCCTTCAACCACCCGCACATACTTTCTTTACCACCCTTCTCGGTAAGTTTAGTCCAATAGTAGTCGATCTCCGCCTGGTCTTCACAATGAATAGTGAGAGACACACCTTCGGTGAACGTGAAGTTATGAGTTGCATCATCCGAAGTAGTGAACGTTTCCAGCTCTTTAGGTTTAAGAATCCCCGAATAATAGGTCCACGCTTCTTTAGCCTTACCGTTGAAAACAAAATTCGGTGTGATCCTTTTTCCGGTTCCAACACCGGCATCAATCGTCAATTGCCAGCCTACGCCGAATTTGTCGACCACCCAACTGTCGGTGAGCTTCTCCCCTTCTTTCGAAATTTTTTTCCAGATTCGATCGAATTCCTGTTCATTCTCACAGGCAAAACGGAAAGAGATCGAAGGATTGGGCCTGTACATCGGTCCGCCGTCGAGCAACGTGATGCTTTGTCCGGATACCTCGATGGATGTAACCATTGGCGATTGCGATGTGATCCTGGCATTGGCGAACGCAGAACAATACAGGTCTGCAGCCTCTTTTGCCTGGCCATCGAACCATAAACATGGAGTAATTTTTTCTTTCATGATATCAGTATTTTTTGATCATGGCCTAAAGGTATTTTTACGCACTTCCGGACGATAGAATAATTCCGACACGGTTCATTTCAACCCTTTCTTCAGGTATTCCTTCGGCGTGGTTTCCGAAAATTCTTTAAAAGAACGTATAAAATGACTCTGGTCGGAAAAGCCATTTTCATAGGCGACGGCTGCCATTGTCTCAAAATCTTTCGTACGAAGCTGGGTGAACGACTGCTGGAACTGGCAAATGCGCCGATACTGCCCCGGCGTAACTCCGACAAATTTCTTAAATGTCCTTTGAAGCTTTCGTTCATTCACGTCCAGCTTTTTCAAAGATTCCGGACTTGGATCGATCATGATCTGATCTGTGGCATGCCTGATCAGATCACACTGATTCCGGTTCGCTTCCAGTAATTCGAGCAATGAAGTCTCAGGTGACTGCGATTTAAAAACGATGGGCCCAGCCATCAACTTCTTTATATCGAGATTGAAAAGTGGTGCGATGGTGAAGGGCATAAAGAAATACACGATGGTGTCTTCCCCGGTATTCCAAAACTCTTCGGGAACAGACTTCGCGAACAGCGTTAGCTCACCGTTCCGCCAGCAAACGGCAGGCATTCCATTCGTTACCAGCGGCTGACTTGAATTTTCCTGCTCGGCAGAATAGTCAAGTATTACCACCGTCCGCACATAGTCCGAAAGAGACGGATGGGGGCTTTGATACTGGTATTTCATTCCTAAATTTAAGAATTAAACGACCAGCATGCTTTACATCACGCAACTGATCTATCTTAAAGAAGGACAGGAAAAAGTATTCGACGAATTTGAAAGCGTGGCTATTCCCCTGATCTCGAAATACAATGGAAAGTTATTGTTTCGCGTAAGACCGGGTGATGCGGCGTACATCGAAAGTGAAATAGACAAGCCTTATGAGATCCACTTCGTACAATTCGAGAGTGAGGCGGATTTTGGAAATTTTATGAAAGATGAAGAGAGGAAGAAGTTCCTTCATCTGAAAGAGCAGTCTATCAAGACCTCGATGTTATACGTTGGCGCGAAATTATAATCTCATTTGAATATCTGTCGAAACTCGTCGGACTTCGCATACTCTGCAAAGTCGGGGTCGTTAGCGATACGTTCTTTATTTTTTACTCCGCGAGCCATCGCCTGGCGGAGATAGTCAAGCATTTCAGATTTTCTTTTTTGTAAGGCAAACGCCTTCGCAGCCAGGTAGCACGGCCATGCGCTGTTTGGTAAGATCAGCGCAAAGATCTTCGCCGACATAGCAGCCTGCCTGTATTGCTGTTCACCTGTGAATATCCAGTAATTCTCTGAACACCGGTGCCAGCCGAAATCAATTAAACGAAGTCCGGCCAGCTTCCTGGTCCGGTCGCCACTCGCGATCAGCTTATCGCAGTCTTTGCGGAAATCCTGCCAGTACTTCGGATGAAAAGCAGAATCGGGCGCTGCATAAGCGATGTGTCTTTGATAGGCGTATAAAAGCTGTTGCTGCAATTGGCGTTCTGTAAAATCCATTTTCTCCGCCTGCTTTATCTGCGGGCGCGTACGTTTATCTTTTTGCACGATGGCAAACATCGAGTCGATAGGCTCCAGTCCCAGGTGTTGTTTAAGAATATGACTGGCATCTGCCATATAGCCGGAGTCGATCTTTACCTGTGCTTTCTTCAATGTCTTCGCGATCGCATCACGTTTAAGAACAGGGTTGTCGTTGACCCTTAGCTGATGCCATGCCACTGCCTCTTCATAAGCATCGGCAGGAGGCCATTGATGATAAGCATAAAAGAATGTTAGGAATGCGGGATTGTGGATCGACTTCAGGTAAGCGTTCGCTTCCAGCGCCTCCTGGTAATTCATCTCTATCTGGCCGATCACTTCGGCATAAGGAATCTGCCGCTGCATGGTGATAGCATCCGGTCTGTTGAATGCGGCGCCGCAGCCAATGATACCTGTGATCCTTCGATCGTTACTTGCCATACCTGTCGCGGCTCTTGCTCCGCCCGAGAACCCGGAGGTGATGATGAATCGCTTGTCGATGTTGAAACGGGTCAACACATCTTCGAGAACGGCGTTGCCCGCGCGCATGGAAGCGTCTACGGAACCATTCTTTGAATTATTGGAGCCTGCCAGAATGAGGGAGTATTTGTCCGCGATAGCCTTGTATTCATTTACCGGAAATTTTCCTTCAGCACCCGGATCGAAGAAGATGATCAACCCGAACGACTTTGATTCCGAATAACCTTCCGGAAGGTAAAGCGCATAAGTCTGGCTGGGTGATTTCCTGCAGGAGACAGTGTCAGTAACAACACCGGGCTTCTGAGCTAACGTTAATTGAGGGAGAAAAAAGAGAACTAAACCAGTGGCGATCAGTTGTCTAAGCTTCATTTCGAATAATACAAAATTCCATTCAGACTGGTCTTTTCGCCATGGGTGAATTTGCAGATGCGTATATTGATGATGAATCGCGCCCGCACAAAGAATCTACGAAATGAAAAAGCCTGTTAAAATAACTCTATGGGTGATCGCCGCGCTTGTGGTATCATTCGCGCTCTTCATGTCCTTTTTTATTTACAAGATCAGGTATGGACTTCCCATTTACGAAACTGACATTCCTGCCATCGAATTTCCGGCCGACAAAAGAAAAGTTTTACTCTTCTCGAAGTCTACCGGGTTCCGGCACGGAGAATCCATCGAAGCCGGCAAGAAGGTCTTTGATGAGCTCGCCGCGAAGAATAACTGGTTTTTATATAGTACCGAAGAAGGTGGTGTGTTCAACCCGGAACAACTTGCAAAATTCGATGTCGTGATCTTCAATAACTCGACAGGAAGGCTTCTTAACAAAAAGCAGGAACAGGACCTGGCAATGTACGTTGAAGGCGGCGGCAGCCTGATCGGAATTCACGGTGCCGGCGATAACTCGCACAACTTCGATTGGTATACGAGAAACCTTGTGGGCTCCGAATTTTCACACCACGCCATCGAGCCACATTTACAGGCAGCCGAGGTTACATTAAATCCTGTTCCCGATTCTGTCCTGGTGGAAGGATTACCAAGGTCGTTTACAACAACCGACGAGTGGTACGTCTTCTTCGATAATCCGCGTGCAAAAGGATTTAATATTCTTTATACGATCGATGGCGAGAAGATCATCCCCAACGGTAATATCCTCTTTGTAAAGGACAAGAACTTTGGAATGGGTAAAGATCATCCGGTGGCATGGTACAAAGCAACCGGCAAAGGACGAACGTTCTATACTTCCATGGGACACGATGCCACTGCATGGAAGCAAGAAGGTTTTGTGAGAATGTTAGAAAATGCCGTGAAGTATTAAAGGTATCGAAGCCATGCTTGCTCCGGGTGCGCCGATTTATACTTCGCATACCATCTGCAACCCATATAAAGGATCAGCACATCCAATGCCCAAACCAAATACAGTAACGGAAGACTCCATCGCAAGTCTTCCGGCACTGACACAAATGGCGCGGTCTGGTACCAATCCTGGTGTATGGTGCCATAGAGGATCTCGTTAACCCCATACGCGGTGAGATGAATGAGCGGGATGTGCAACAGGTAATAGAACATCGGCACCCGTCCTATCACAACCACTGCATCGGCCAGTTTCCCTTTCACTTTCTCGGCCCACGGCACCAGTGCAATCAGTGGACCGAGTGTCATCATAAGATACAATTGCGATGGAGGATATTTCTGCTGATTGAGAAACTTGAAAAAGAACGGAGCGTCTGCTGACGACTGGGTAGCCATCACACCGGCAATAGCAACGAATAGGCCGGTAACCACCAGGCCGATACGGATGCAGAGCTGATCGCGTTTCTCGGGTTCCATCAGCAAGATCCTGCCGAAGCCAAAGCCGGCCATCATCACGCCTATCCACGGTATCAGCACATAGAAAATTTTTATTCCAAAGAATTCGGGCAAGCCGCTGTTGGCCGACAGTATTCCCGCCTGCCCTGCATTGGCTGAGGGGTAAAACACCTGCCATACGTAGCCGACACTCGCCGGCATGAAGGCAAATACCTGTTGAATAACAATCATTACCACTCCGATGATCGCCATGGTTGTCGGTTTCATATTAACGAACAGGGCAAGCAGCACCATACACCATCCCAGCATCCATATTACTCCTGCGAAGGTGAAGCTTTGATAATCGAAATTGAACTGCCATGAGAGTCTTATCAGCGTAAGCTCGAGCACGACGAGCAATAAACCGCGAGTCACCAGGAATTTCCTGAGATCGCTCACACTGTTCGACTTCATTAAGAAGAGGAACGCGCTGGCGCCTGCAAAAAATGCGAAGCCGGGAGCGCAATAGTGGGTGATCCATCGCGTAAAGAAAATTCCCGCCGTGGGGCCGCCGGCGGGTAATCCTGAATAAACCCTTACGTGATCGATCGCCATGATGATCATGATAAGGCCCCTGAGCAGATCGATTGATTGTATTCGTCGCATTTGTTTTTAGATGCTGGTGGTAGGGTCCATCATACTCTTCACTTCCGAAATTTTGTTTGCGGGAAATCCGCCGCGCTTCGCATGTTCCCTGACTGTTGCCTCGTCCGGTGCGATGTGAACACAATAAAGCTTGTTGTCGGTCACAAAGGTTTCGACCCAGTGATACGGTGCGCTCAGGCCTTCGACTACGTCGCATGATTTTGCGGCGATGGCTTGCAACTCTGCCTGTGTGAGTTTTCCTGCACCCGGCAATTCGCGTTCGATGATGAACTTCTTCATAATCTCTTTTTTGTTTCGTTTAATTTGATGTGTCAAAGGTATAGACCGTCTCTGCAGCGGCTGCCAGTGAAATTCCCTATTTAACGAAACATCATTCCCTATTTTAGGAGCCCGATCTCCCGCGCCTTGCTCACCGCCCTGGAACGGGAATTTACGTCTAGTTTACTCAAAATCGCAGAAATATGATGGTCTACCGTTTTCGCGGAAATGAAAAGCCGGTCTGCTATTTCCGTGTTTTGCAGTCCCTCGCTCAAAAGATTTAAGACGTCTATCTGTCGGTTCGTTAGCTGGAATGGATTAGACTTCGTGCTATCCCTCAGGCCACGGGGTATAGCGATTCCTTTTTCTTTCATCAGAGACTTCAGCTTTTCGACAGTCGCGGTGGCGCCAAGAAGACTTAGCGTTCTAAGGTCGTACGACTCGATGGCTTTTTCGTAAGGTGTGTCTTCGCTGCCCTGCATCCATTGAGTGAGCATGCGGTAGTGATAAGAATGCTTACGTTCCGTGAAAAGATTGTCTTCTGCATCGCTGATCTCCTTCGCAGGAATTTCGTCGCCTGCGATCCAGCATAACTCCAGCTGCGCAACGATCACGGGAACGATACGCTGCGCTTCACCGGTCAGGCTGGCGAGCGATCTCGCCTCCGCGATCAGTTTCCTCGCTTCGTCAAAATTTCCTGTCCTTGTCCGTATCCGCGCCAGGACTACTAACGCCGCAATGCGAACCATGGGCGGATGATTTTCATAAGCCAATGCGATAGCGCTGCTTTCGGCTTCTTCAACCTGGCCCGTGTTCAGTAACAATTTTATCCGCTCACTCTGCATGTAATAGATCCACGAGTTCAGGTCGCGGTCTTCGCAATACCTGAACCCGTCGCTGAACACAACCTCGGCTTCGGCATATCGATGCGACAAAACCAATGTGAAAGATAAATTAGTATAGGCCCTGGCAACGTGCTCATGAAAACTCCGCTCGAGAGCGATCTGCAGGCTTCGTCTCAGTATCTCCTCTCCTTCTTTTTCCGAATCGGTGAATCGCATCATCACGGAACCGATGTTGTTCAGCGCGTGGCAGACGATCTCATCGTCGTTCATACGTGTGGCGAGGTCGACGGCGCGATGTCCCCACAGCAACGCGTTTGCCCTGTCTTCTGCGAGCATGTAAAGCTGTGCGAGGTTGCTGTAAGCCATTGTACGCTCACGCGTTGGAAATCCATTTTCAAGGATTGTAATAGCTTCATCGGCGAATAGCACGGCGTTGGCGCGATTGCCTGCATACCACCAGAACCTCGAAAGTAAACGAAGGGCATTGCCTTCATTGAGATTTGATTTCAGTTCCCGCCAAAGCTCGAGTGCTCTTTGTTGCGATTCTATAGCCAGTGTGATCTGGTTGGTGAGATAACATTCATATGCGTGTCGCTCATACAACGTAACCTGCCAGGCGGGATCCTTATCGGCGAATTTTATCGCGATCGCGTAAAGCTTCGATGCTTCAACATGGGCTCCTACTTTCGACGCTTCCTCGGCGGCGCGGGGAGCAATCTCGGCGACGAGCTTGCGTTCATCTGCATATTGCGCGTGATGAACATACTGCGAAAGACTTATCGAATTCAAACGCCCTTCGGAGATCAAAGCCAATATCTTCTTATGCAGCGCACGTCTCTTCGACGGGCTTAGTGATTCTTCGATGGTGATCCGGAACAACTCGTGTTTGAATGAATATTGATTTTGCCTGAATACCAGGATACCTTGTGAAATGCAGGCATCCGGTGCGCCGGGAAACTCTTCTTCGAGCCGGTCCACGACGTCCTGCTCGATCCTCGCCGGATGAATCGATATGAACTCGAGGAATGATCTGACGTTATCGTCTTTCGAATTGAATACGGTGAGTATCGAATCTTTGACACGATCCGGGATCGAGTTTTCGTTGTTGGCCAGGATCTCGGTTACGTAGAATGGGTTTCCCCCCGTAAGCTCATATAGTTCTTGTCCGGAACGGTTGCCATGTTGGGCCGCAAGTTGTTGAACTGCATTTCGCGACAATCGCTGTAACTGGATCTTCGAAAATGTGTGAGGGATCAATTCACCGAAAATATTCTTCAAGGCATGACGTCCATGAATTTCATCGTCACGATATGTGAGAAGGAATAATATCCTGTACCGGTAGATCCTTCTCGAAAGAAATTTGATGAGGTCGATCGTGGCCTCGTCAGCCCAGTGAATATCTTCAAAAATAAGGACGACACGTCCTCTCTTTGAAAGCTCTTCGATCAATGCAGAAAAAATGACGTGACGGGTTTTCTCTTCCTTCAGCAAAGAATGAAAATCGTCGCTCACCTGCGCCGCGATGTCGTACAGCGGTCCGAGTGGTCGTGGGGTTGATAACGGATCGCAGCCACCGATGAACACTGTGCTGGTTTTGGGAAGTTCCTTCAGGAAATGATTTACAAGCGATGTCTTGCCGATGCCGGCTTCGCCGAGAAGAAAGGCGGTGTGGCCTTCCGGCGAGTCCAGGAGACTCAAAAGCTGGTTAAGATTTTCGGATCGTTCGGCGAGAGTCATGGTTAGACGCAGAGATTCGCTAAGGTAGCAAAGGATACGCAAAGGAATTTATCCGCGTATCCTCAGCGTTTGCCTTTGCGTATCCTTCGCGAGACAGCTTCCGGCTCTTTTTCCTAAATTGAAGAAAGCCACCAAAAATTCCGTCAAATGGAACTCAAAAGAGAAAATCTAAAACAGGAAGTCTTCGATCTCTACGATGATTACGCTCACAACCGTATCGACCGCCGTGAGTTTGGACAGCGACTCTCTGCCTATGCCGTCGGCGGCGTAACCGTGGCAGCGCTCATGAGCTTCCTGATGCCCGATTACCAGGGAACGATCCAGGTTCCCGAGAACGACCCGCGCCTGAAAACAGAGACCATCGAATATAAATCGCCTAAAGGTGGCGGCACCATCAAAGCACAGCTCTCCAAACCCGTAGACGCAAAAGGAAAACTGGGAGGCATTGTGGTGGTCCATGAAAACCGTGGACTCAATCCGCATATTGCCGACGTTGGACGAAGAGCGGCCCTCGCAGGATTCATCTCTATCTCACCGGATGCGCTCACTCCGCTCGGTGGTTATCCCGGCACAGACGATGCAGGCCGCGAGCTCCAAAGCAAACGCGACAGGAATGAGATGCTCGAGGATTTTATTGCCGCTTACGATTATCTCAAGGGTCATAAAGACTGCAACGGCAAAGTCGGAGTGGTCGGATTCTGCTTTGGCGGATGGATCTCAAATATGATGGCCGTGCGCATTCCCACGTTGTCGGCTGCCGTTCCATTTTACGGCGGACAACCTTCTTCAGAAGATGTTGCGAAGATCAATGCACCGCTCCTTATCCACTATGCTGAACTGGATACACGTATCAACGAAGGATGGCCCGCCTATGAAGCGGCGTTGAAAGCGAATCATAAAGAGTATACAGAATATATGTACCCCGCGGCGAATCATGGGTTCCATAACGACTCCACTCCACGGTATGATAAGGCTGCGGCGGAATTGGCGTGGGGAAGGACTATTGAGTTTTTTAATAAAAAACTCAAATAGTTTAAAAGTCTCGAGTTTAGAGTTTAGAGCCGAGTACTAGAATTCTTCTTTCAGCTTTTCGAGAGATGTGTTCTCCGTATACAACAGCTCGGTCTGCTTTCTCTTTTCGTCGTAACCCACCCGAAGCTTGATGCGGTTGCCGTTCCAGGCGTAAACTTTATCGAAGCGCTCCGTGTCCTTTGACTTCTCTTTTTCTTTTGAATAGGGACCGTAGAGAGTTTCCAATGACTTGAGAATATCTTCGAAGCCTTCTTTTTTCGAGTTCTTGAAAGTAACGATCACTTCCTGCACCTTGTTTTTATAAAACTCGAGCTCGACCTCGCCGGTATAGCTCTTCACGCTCACAAGCTCCTTCACGAGATACAATTTCGTGTCAGCGTTATCGAGCGTACGCGAGAACGTGATCTTGTTCTTATGAACGGAAAGACTGTCGCCGATCTTAAATTCCTTGAACCCACCCTTTGAGTCGAGCTCATTGATAGATTGTGCGTTTGCCGGGAGACAGGTACTGAAGGCAATTATGAAACCGACCAGTACCAGGTAATTCGTTGCTCTCATAGCTGTGAAATTACTGCTATTTTATTTTAATTACACTCGTGCCACAAGGTTACAAAATTGTTAACACCCAAATGGAAGATCTTGCCCGGATCATCCGTTTATTCGACGATTCCATCGCTTACCAGGAGCGGAACGGATATCCCACGTGGAAAAATTACGATAAGAACACCATCATCCGCGATATCCAGGAAGGGAATCAATACAAAGCCATCAACGATGAAGGTATCGGCATAGTATTCAGCGTTACTTATCGCGATAAGATCATCTGGCGCGAGAAAGACGACGGTCAGTCGGTCTACCTCCATCGCATCGTGGTAAATCCCAATTTCAAAGGACAAAAGCTTTTCGGTCAGATCCTGGGTTGGGCGAAGGACCATATTCAACAAAGAGGCCTTAAGAACATCAGGATGGACACGTGGGCAAACAATCCCACGATTATCGAATACTATAAAAAGTTTGGCTTCGAGGTAGTCGAGAATTACACAACACCAAATACCGACGAACTCCCGGCGCACAACCGGAACCTGCCGCTGACGCTACTTCAATACCATGAACAAGGCCACTCTCACGAAATCTGAAGCACGCAAGATCATCCTCCATGCATCGGGACTTGCAAAGCGAGCCACCTTTGGCAAAGGACAGGAGGCGGTGTACAAGCTCATCGATCATCTCGGCTTCATCCAGGTCGACACGAACTATGTGATCGAGCGGGCTCACCATCACCAGATCTGGTCACGGGTGCCGGACTATAAGATCGAATGGCTCGACGAGCTTCAGTCAGACGGACTGATCTATGAGTTCTGGACGCGTGATTCCGGTTTCATGCCAATGAATGATTTCAGGTTCTCGTACCCGATAAAGAAGGCGCTAGCGTCGAGATTCAAGTCCACGCCGGCTGAGATTACATTGAAAAGAAAGATACTGGACCGAATCTCGAGGGAAGGTCCGCTTATGGCCCGGGATTTTGAAAATGACCGCGTCGTGAAAAGTAAAGGCTGGTGGGACTGGCGTCCATCCAAAGTTGCTCTCGAGCATCTTCACAACGAAGGGAGTTTGGTGGCAACGCGCATAAAGAATTTTCAGAAGCTCTATGATCTCCCCGACAATGTGATCCCTCTAAGCATCGATCGCACGGTGCCAACGGATGAAGAGTTCGCACGTCACATGATCCGCCGTGGATTAGGTGCCCTGGGCGTCGCCTATGCCAACGAGATCGCGTGGAGTGGAAAGTTCGTGAAAGACAACCTCATCAAACAGGAGTTAAAGAAAATGAATGACGAAGGCGAGCTGACCCTCGTCGAGATCGACGGCCTTAAAGGACCGATCTATACTCTTACTAAATTCCTGAAAAAGAAGATCAATATCACCGGCGAAACTTTCATCCTCTCCCCTTTCGACATCGTGAACGTTTTCAGGAGACGATTAAAAGATTTCTTCGATTTCGATTACCAGATCGAGTGCTTCGTTCCTGCACCAAAAAGGAAATACGGGTATTTTTCACTGCCGATCCTCGTTGGGGAAACATTCATTGCACGCATGGATTCGAAAGCAGATCGTAAGACGGGAATTTTGAACATCAACAATCTTCATTTCGAAGATGTGAAGATCACTAAAGCGATGATCTCCGATCTGACTGGCGCAATAAAAGCGTTCGCAAAGTTCAATCAGTGCGCAACAATCAAAATAGATAAGTGCAATAGTAAAACGGCATTGAAACAAATTCGCGCCGAGCTAGGTCTTTAACCGTTTGTGTATCTGTCCACACATCTCCGACATAGTATCGTTGTCGAGATGAGAAAGTACGACCTCGAGCATTCCCTTTACTTGCTTGAAACTATCCGGCTTCGTAACAAAACATGTAGCTCCAAGATCCTGAGCGATCATGCGATCACTTGGCCTTGACGAGGTGGAATAAACGATCACCGGAATGTGGCCGATATCTTTTCTGCTCTTAAGATTTTTCAAAAGATCCCATCCGTTCATGACCGGCATATTGATGTCTACGAAGATGATATTCGGTTGCTCGCTTTTTACAGATGAAAGATGTTTCAGCGCCTCATGGCCGTCTTCACATCCCTGGCAGACAATGCTCGGGTCGAGCGCGGCCAACGCTTCAAAAAACATCTCACGATCGTCGATGTCATCGTCGGCGAGCAAGAACTTTTTTACTTTCGAACTCATAGTTTGTATTCGGCCATTTCTCAGCGGCCCCTGGACGATACGTGGAGTCGTCGTACCGCGCGCCTATAGTTAATCCACGTTGGAATTTGCCAAAATAATACCGGAAAATCCACAAAAAAGCGACGTACGGCTATAGTTATGTTTTTATCTTTATGAAATGCCCCGGTCGATTTTACTTGTGTTCATCTTTTTGTTGAGTTTATTCTACAATTGTAAGCTCAAGTCGACGCCAGATCTTCCGAAGCCTGACGCCGGCAATGGAGGGCTGATACTTCCTGGCGGATTCGGCGCAGTAGTAGTCGCGGATAGTATCGGTCCGGCCCGCCATCTCGCCGTTGCAGACAATGGAGATATCTATGTAAAGTTAAAAGTTATAACGCCCGATCCCGGCAGTGTCGCTCTTCGCGATACGAACAACGATGGCAAGGCCGACATCATCACACCTTTCGCAGGTTATGCCAACGATGGAAGCTTTGCAACCGAGATGAGAATACACAATGGCTACCTGTACTTCAGCACCGAGCTCGTTGTATATCGCCAAAAGCTAACGCCAGGTGAACTCGTTCCAACGGAACAACCGGAAGTCATCGTAAGAGATGATCACCCGATACGCTGGCACAATGCAAAGACACTTGCTTTTGATAAAGAGGGCGGTTTGTACGTTACCTTCAGCGCACCGACGAATGCCTGCGAAGACTGGAACACAGTTCCGGATTATCAAACAACAAAATCGTCAGCGGGTGTCAAAGGATACTACCCATGTCCACAATTGGCTGATCTTGGCGGCGTCTGGCGATTCGATGCGAATGCGCACAATCAACACCAGGCCGATGGCAAACGATATGCGACGGGCCTGCGAAGCATCGTCGCAATGTCATGGAACGATGAAGATAATTCATTGTATGCACTCAATCATGGAAGGGATTACCTGGCACCGCACGATCCTCAGCACTTTACTCCATGGCAGAATGCCGTATTGCCTGCCGAAGAGCTTATGAATATCAAACAAGGAGAAGACTATGGCTGGCCATACAACTATTACGATGGATTTCAACAGAAGAGAATAATAGCGCCCGAATACAATGGCGATGGTAAGACGGAAGCAACGTCCTACGCCAATCCTGTCATGGCATTGCCGGCTCACTGGGCTCCCAACGATATGTTGTTTTACAAAGGCGATCAGTTTCCGGAGCGTTATAAGGAAGGAGTATTTGTTGCTTTTCACGGGTCCACCAATCGTGCCCCTTATCCGCAAGCCGGATACATTGTTGCGTTCATTCCCTTTAAAGATGGTAAGCCAGCAGGACAATGGGAGGTCTTCGCCGACGGATTTGCCGGCGTCGACGTGATTACCGATATGAAAGAAGCCCGTTACAGACCGATGGGTCTTGCCGAAGGTCCTGACGGCTCATTGTATGTCTCCGATTCAAAAAAGGGAAAGATCTGGAGGATCATTTTCAACGGCGACAGAAAGTCGTTCGGTAATACTGAACTGGCTTCGATGGAACAGCGCAAATCAAGAAGTTATATCAGGGTCCCCGACGAGCGAGCGGATCTATTGGAACAGCCAAAGTGAAGATGAATCCATCTTCCAGCGCAAAACCTGGTCTGAACGAAGTGAGGTATCGCATATAAGCGCTTGTGAGTGTGACGGAAGTCTTCTCGTTGATCCGGATGATCGGGAACGTCAATGCGAGCGATGCCGATATCGCGTGTTTCTTGTCTTCGAGCACAGTCCTATCCCAGAGATATATTTCCGTTTTGAATTTCGGATACGTGATCGCGAGCAATAAACGATTGGCCAGCTTCCGTTTGACATTGTAGTCGTAAAATAAGACTGTGTTCTGGACGGACAAATGTTTCACAGGGTCCCAGTACAGGGTCACCGCGGTGTAATAGTCTGAATCGCCATCGCGAAACCCATGGGTCTGATTGAAAATGTATCCAAAGAAAGCACGCGCTTTAAATGTTGAATGCATTTGCCACTTGACGAACACACCTGGCTGAAAATAATTGACATAGGAATGCCGGTCTTTCAAGTCGAGTGACTGGTAGACGAAGAATCCAACCGATCTCTTTTCGTAGAACACATTTACGTCGAATACGGGGTTGTGATTCAGATACGCTCCGCTGAACGGAAAATATCCTGCAGAATGAATCCGGGGTAATACCTGAAGTGCTGTGGCTGCCTGTTTTGTAGAATCCTGCGCAGTTACATCACCAAAACAGATCGTGAAGGCCAACACCAGTTTTAGGGAGCTTTGTAACAGAAACCCTCCATTTGTTTTCATGCTTTTTGATTTTTATTTCGCTGATCGACTGACTGGAATTTTTTAATCCCGTCAGGTACGTGATCACTTCATTGAAGTCTTTCATACAAATGTGTTTTGAAAGTGATAGGAGCTCAACCCGTTTCTTGCGGATCTGCCACTATTCAAAAGAAGTGACACCGACTGCCACCCCTATGGCAGCGCGAAAAAAATCACGCAATCTTCCAGGTAGCAATATGCTCGTCTAAAGTGATATGGTCTTTTTTGCGAAAACTGTTCTGGGTCAGGTGTAGCATATCGATCTGTTTCACGATAAAGTCACGGTAGTCGGACCTCAGCCAGCACCAGGCGATCAAATGCCATGTGTCTGTATAGTAGATGATACCAATGGGCTCCACCTCACGCGTCGTCTTCTGGTTCTTGAGGTCGGTATATTCCAGGCAGAGGATGTTGTTATTGGAGATTGCCTTCTGGATGTCCGACAGGTAATCGATGGGCTTGTCGTTGATAGAGTTCGGTTGCATAACGCGAATGCGGTCTCGCAGCTGTGATGCCGATTCTTTATCGCGTGATTTTAAAACGGTACGGATCTTCTCCATGGCGTTCTCCGTGTTGCGGACCACGCTGGCGTCGGCGAACCTGCTGGCGAGCGTCGACCGCAAGATCATAGCATTGGCCTCGTCTGCCGTAAAAGTGACGGGTGGAAGAAAATATCCGTCGACAATAAAATAGCCCTTTGTGTTCTCGAATGAAACGGGGATGCCTATTTCCCCCAGAGCACGGATGTCTCGATAAACGGTGCGTACGCTGATCCCGAAACGGTCGGAGATCTTTTCGGCAGGAACATATTTCCTCGACTGCAACATAGTCAGGATACCAAAAAGACGATCTACGCGATTCATGGTGTACGGAAATGAGGGTTGAGATTGTCTATCAAAGAAAAACAAAAAATGAAGCAAACCATCATCCTCCTGCTTATCTGCATAAGCGCACTAAACAGTTTTGCACAAAAACTTGAAAAGATGCCGGCAGACCTGGAAACAGACTTCGCTCTGAGTTCCCTTCCACCCCATTTACGCAATGAAGCGACCGTATATCTCCTCGATCCCGATAAAGGATACTATGCTACCCGGAAGGGAAGCAATGGATTTAGCTGTATGGTACTCCGTACAGAGTGGGAATGGGAAGAATTTACAGACGACTGTTTTACGGCCCTGAGCTTTGACGCTGAGGGATCGAAAACGATAGTTCCGGTGTATCTTGACGTAGCAGCGATGCGGGCTTCGGGAAAATACACTCCTTCGGAAATAAAAAGCACCGTCGTGAAACGCGTGAAAGACGGCACGTACAAAGGTCCTGCGCGGACCGGCATTTCATACATGCTTGCGCCCATGATGCGCTCTCACCCAGGAACGAAAGAAGTGGTGAATATGATAATGCCGCACTACATGTTCTATTCTCAGAAGCTTACAGATGCTGACATCGGTGGAAAATACCTGAATACGTCCCAGCCATTCATTCTTCAGAACGATCCTGCGCTGGCGGACTATGGCATCTTCAACTACATTATTGTGAAGGCGGGTGAAGCAGAGATCGCCCAGATCGTAAAAGAAAATGCGGATCTACTGCGGCGGCTCGCCGAGTTCAGACCCGCATTGAAGTTACACGATACTACAAGTCATCACTGACCGGTGGTAGTGGTTGCGCTTGAAGCTGGTTGCGGCACACCGTAGATCGCATCGCGATAAGCTTTGTGAAGTTCGTTGCTGAACGGGAAGATCTGCACGAAGAGAACCGCCGTGAGCTCATTTTTTGGGTCAACCCAGAATAGTGTGCTTGCGGCGCCGTCCCAGAAGAATTCGCCTACAGTTCCGGCCTTCTCATTTTCATCTACCGGCGGGCGCATCCTTACGGCGAAGTCGATACCGAAACCAACCTGGCCCTTGGATGGCAGCCACATGCGTTGTGTGACGCTATCGGCCAACTGGTTAGTAGCCATGAGTTTCACGGTTTCAGGTTTCAATATTGTTGCGCCATCGAACGTGCCCTCGTTAACAAGCATTCTGGCGAAGCGCATGTAGTCGTCGATCGTTGATGTTAATCCGAATCCGCCGGGTTTCAATGGCCACTCCTGTTTATTGAAATCATTTGCCAATGAATCGGAGATGCGATTAAGATTTCCCTCCTCTGTTTTCTGATACATCGCTGCGAAACGATTCATATCCACAGGAACATAACGGGTCTCGTTCATTTTGAGCGGATCGAGAATATTTGTTTTCACGTATTGATCGAACGGAACGCCTGAAAGCTTTTCGACTAAAGCCGCCTGCACATCCACGCAAATTCCATAAGCCCACTGCGCGCCGGGATGAAATGCGAGAGGAAGTTTTGAGAGCTTTTCAGACATCTGCGCAAGTGTATTGTTCTTGTTCATGACGTTGGCTTCGCGCACCATCTTGCCGAGAATAGTTGTGTCGGCGCCGCTGGCAAATCCCGCGGTATGACGGGTGATGTCACGAACAGTGATGGGACGCTTCGGGTTTTCCAGAACCGGTTTTCCTTTTTTATCGACGCCCGCAAAAACTTTTACATCGGCATACTCAGGGAGATACTTCGAGAGGGGATCATCAAGCTGGAACAGTCCTTTCTCATACAGTTGCATGAGAGCTGTGCCGGTCACAGGTTTCGTCATGGAGTAGATCCTTACGATTGTTTTGCGATCGAACGGTTTACCTTCGTCGGCATTGCCGAACGAATTAAAGTAGACTTCTTTATCGTTTTGAACGATGAGGCCGGACGCGCCGGCGATCTTACCGTTATCAACCATCGCCTTTAACGTAGAATCGATGCGTGCCTTAACGGCGTCGGTAACAATACCGGTGTTGGTTTCTTCGGTCTTCCCGGAAGAACAGGATGCGAGCACGATAACGGCTGCCGCAATGAAGAGAAGTCTTGACATAGCAAGGGGTTTAGAAGAATTAAATTAACCCTTTGCCCGTTTATTACCAACTTAAATTATTCGCCGCCACATTCTAATAACAACTGTCAAAACCGATGGTTATCTTTAATAACACCATAATTTCATAAAATTATGAACATAGAAATCCGCGAAAATCTGACTCTTCGTCTTTATGGCTTCTCGGCGCCGGTTCCGGATTTTAAATTCGGCCAGACCGGCATTGCATTGTCGAACCGGATGTGGGACATCGTGAAGAAAAATGATCTTCCTCATAAGGGAATAAACGTTTGGGTGTATGATTCACAGGCTGGAATGTTTGCCGGCGTAGAAATTGAGCCGGCGCCTCCTCAAACTTTTGGCCTCGAAGCGAAAGATCTCCACCTCAAAAAATATGCATGGTACAAACACGTTGGACCTTATTCAAAACTCTTCGAAGCCAATGTAAAGATGCGTGAGGAGCTTAAGGAACATGGCCTCGCTTATGGACCACCTTCACTTGAAATTTATGGTCATCATGGCCCCGATGAAAATAAGTTAGAGACCGAAATTGTCTATACGATCTATTAAAGGGGCAGTGACCGCCTCAACTACTTCAGCTTCAGGTCGACCTCCAGGCTTTTATTATCCCCGATAAGAATATTCCCTACTACAAACTTATGCGTAGCCGGGGAGTTCTTGCTTACACGAACTAAAGTCACCGCATTGGGTCGGATATAAACCTGCTTCGGCTCAATGTCCTGGTTCACATTTTTCAACCTGAATGGAATAGCACCCTTGTTCACCACCTGCACAAACATCACATCTTTATCTTCGGAGTGGGGCGACTCCACCTTGATGGAGTTCCTGAAAAATTCTTCAGCCCACTCTTTCTTTCCGCCCAGGCTATCTCCATGAAATAGGGCCAGTGTCCTCCCGTTCTTCAACGCATCCCTGACACCGTCAACCGATCTGTCTTTTGCAAACACCAGTGTTACAGGCCTGACCTCTCCCCTTTCTTTCTCCCAGAAATCGCTTACTGCAATATGAACATCGGAGTTGGCGAACACAGTTAAATTCCTGTCCCTGCACCAATCGAGAACAAAACCGTAGGCAGCCTTCGTATTATAAAATTCCACCCCGTGAAGCCATCCTTTTTTCAAAAGCTCCTCATGAACGGGATGAAACCTCGGAATGCCATCCGGTTGTTGCGTTTTCCAACCCGGGTGGTTCCAGAAAACAAACGCGCCCTGCCTGTTGGCTTCCTCCATGACCTTCATAAAATCAGGCTCCGTTAACTTATCGACATCAGTAACAAAAAGACAGTTAAGATGACCGGTGGGCATTGGACGGGTGATCTCGACGCCTTTAACAAGAATCACATTACGATCTTTCGCATAAGGCAAAGCCACGTTGTATGACTGATTGTGGCCCGGATCTTTCATAAAATCCTTATGTGGGCGGTATTCGACATGGTCCGTGATAGAAATGATATCGATGCCTTCGTGCACTGCTTCATCGATACGGTATGTAGGCCATACAACGCCGTCGGAAAAATCGGTGTGCACATGAAAGTCGCCGGTCAGCGTGATGTAACCCGGTATATCGGGATGCCTGTTAAGCTTGCTTTGCGCAAACGCATTCAAAGCGCCGATCCATAACACGATGACCGACAGCGTTCTCACAACTACAGTTTAATTGTCTTCAGGTACGCAGCGCTTTGAGGGACCTGCTCGAATTGTCGCGACGATTCATCTTCGATAAAGAAGTGCTTGATGCCAGCTTTGTGTCCCGCGCGAACGATCGCTTCGATATTCACGTCGCCTGTGCCCAGCACAACGTTCGCTTTCTCAACGTCGGCCCGGCCGTTGTTCGAGTCGGGCATTCCTTTCAGACGATCCTTCAGGTGCATAGAGATAAATCGGGTGGGATATTTATTGAGGAGTGCAACAGGATCCGTTCCGCTTTGCTTGATCCAGAAAACATCCATCTGGAAATTCGCAAAACGAGGATCCAGATTGGCCGCTATGTAATCGAACAATGTACCGTTCTCGTATGGACGGAATTCATATCCGTGCGCGTGGTAGCCAAGTGTAAGCCCGTTGTTCTTAAGTAATTCACCCGCCTTATTGAAGACAGCTACACCTTTCTTTGCATCGTCGATGGTAAAGTTATCTCCATCGTGCGGGATCCAATAGCAGATGACCTGTTTGGCTCCGAGTGATTTTGCCCGATCGATCACTTTCTGTGGATCTTTATCGAGGTCGTCGAAGCCGGCACCTGTAGCGATGAGAGTGAGGTTATTTTCTTTGAGGAGCTTCAGGTAATCTGCAGCTTCAATTCCCTGTGGAAGTCCGCCTTCCAGTTCTTTGATACCCCATTCATTAAGTTTCTTGAGTGTCCCGGGAAGGTCGGCCTTTGCCTGCTTGCCAACAGAACCCATTTGAATGCCGATGGTTATTTGAGAGAACGCTGCGAAAGAGATTAGCGTAAGGAAGAGGATAATAATATTTCTCATAGTTAAATAAGATAAGAAAAAAGATAGGATCTTGTATCGCTGAGGATACGCAGAGGTAAACGCAGAGGACACGCGGAGTTTTTTTGTTTTGATATAGTCATCCTGCGTCCCTTCGCGTCCACTTTGCGGGACTCAGTGTAACTTACCTCGCAAAACGATAAGCCGTGAGCGGCTGCCCGTTTATTCCAAACAATAGCATATCGTTTAATTGAATGGAACTTCGCACGTCTCCTCTTAGATCGAACCCCGAAATGCTTTGAGGAATATATTCGAACCCGCCTTGTCCGTTGCCCTTCATCAAGACACCATAGTTCGCATCAAATTTACCCAGGCGGAGTTTCGCTTTATTGATATTGCCCGTTAGAAGAACATCTTCATTTCCATCCTTATCATAATCCAAAACAAGGATCGAATACACCGGCGAATACTGCGCTTCCTTTGGAAGGACGGCTTCTTTCCATGAATTGTCCGCCTGGCTCAGGTATAAAGTCGTTTCGAGATGAGTTGCCTTCAGACTTTTGAATTTTGACAACTGCTCGGCTGTGAACAGATCGACCATGGTCACATTTGAATACGCCTCATAGTTTGTAAATCTCTTCCTGAACGAACCTATTTGCTCCAGCAGCTCATCACGGGTTACATATGGGTAACTCTTGCCCTGTATGTAGTAACAGAACAGGGGATCCACGGACCCATTATTGTCGAAGTCGGTATAATAAAGCTCACCGGGTTTCTCCGGCGATATCGAAAATTGCGTGTTCGTTCCCATGTTGCCGATGAGGAAGTCGGGCTTACCATCTTTATTAAAATCTGCCGTCGCGATCTTATTCCACCAGCCGGGTTGCCTGTTCATGAACCCGGTCTCATCGCGACGAAGTTGCTTACCATCGTTAAGAAACACCGCAGGCGCCATCCACTCGCCAACAACGAGAATGTCTTTCCGGTGATCGTTGTTCATATCCATCCAAAGCGCATCGGTGATCATCCCATGTGTTTTGAGGTCGTTCGGAGTTGCATCGGTGAACTTGCCCGAGCCGTCGTTGATCAAAAGAAAACTCCGGGGAGTTTCAGGATAACGGCCCGGCACCGTTCTTCCTCCGACAAAAAGATCCATGTCGCCGTCGTTGTCTATGTCGCCGGCGCGAACACAACTCTTGCTCGACAACATAGCAGGGAGAGCATCGATACTTCGTTTAAAGTTTCCCTTGCCATCGTTCAGGTAGAGACGGTCTTGTAACGCCTTATCGCTTTCCTCGAGGTTGTGATAGCCGCCGCTCGCAACATAAAGGTCGGGATGTTGATCCCCATTTGCATCAAAAAATTCAGCATCGGCATCTTCACATTGATCATTTTTCTCAAAGACCTTCCTGGCAAAGTTTCCATTCTTTTGTTGAATGTAAACGGTTCCTGAATTGCCGATGAAGAGATCTTCGAGGCCATCGTCGTTTACATCTGCCTTAGCCAGACATGGACCTGAGAACGACAGCGGATTGATCAGCAGCGGCTGACGTTTGAAATCGTTCACATCAGCCGCCTTACTTGTATGATCGATCGGTGATCGAACTTTCGTGAAAAGAGGCGAAGATCTTTGCTGTGTCGTCTCGCGATCCGCGTCAGCTTCGTCGAGTGTGATTGTTTGATCGGCCCTGACGTCGCGAAGCAATTGCTGTTTTCCACCGGGCCAGGTTACTAATAAAGAATCGACCAGGTTATTGCCCGAACGAAGGCCGAAGTGTAAAACGTTTGACACGGTAGACAGGTATCCCCTGGTCGGCATCTGCTCGCGATATTGCGATTGACCACCGGAAGTAACCTTTACCTTTGCGCCAATCCCAAATCTGTTTTTTCCTGAACCGTTCAATTTTACGGACAAGTAACCGTTCGCGCTGTCTGTGTTGTTCTTATAAATGAATGCTTGCTGGTTAATGTTATTCACTACCAGGTCCAGGTCACCATCATTGTCGAGGTCGGCGTACGCGGCTCCGTTGCTGCTGGATGGCCTGTCCAGACCCCATTCTTTCGTCCGGTTATTAAAGCTTGCTCCTCCGCTATTCTCAAAAATATAGTTCACTACATTCGACGAGGGCATTTTCCTGATAAGCTCCAGAACATCTTCACGGGTCATCCTGCCCTTTACTTTCACAAAATCATCCATATACTTTATGAAATCGAGGTTGGTGTAGTCGCGGTAATAGCCGTTCGTCACCATCAGGTCTTTAAAGCCGTCGTTATTATAATCGGCAAATAATGGTGCCCAGCTCCAGTCGGTATTTGAAATACCTGCGAGCTGCCCGACTTCACTAAAAGTATTATTGCCATTATTAAGCTGCAGCATGTTCCTCATGTACTGATTACCGAATCCAACTTTTACATTGAAATCAAACTTTCCATAGTTATCCGGTGCAAGCAATATCTTCTGCCGATGATTGTCTTCCGGCAACATATCCAGTGTATAGATATCCATCCAGCCGTCGTCGTTCACGTCCTCCACGGCGTTACCCATCGAGAACTGGCTGTTGTGCCCTATCGACTGATTGAGTTTGTCGGTGAATGTTCCGTTGCCGTTGTTGATATATAAATAATCCGGAACGGCGTAATCATTGGAAATGTAGATATCGGGCCAACCGTCATTGTTGATATCAGAAATGCCTGCACCCAGTCCATAGGTCAATGCAGAGCTGCTGATCCCCGACTTCGGTGTGATATCCTCGAATTTATTATCAGTTTGCCTGAAGAGCTTGATACCGATAAACGGATCTACCTGTTTAAGGATCGAGGCGGTGCCGACTTCATTCAGCACGGGCATCGACCGCGGATTGTGATTGAGCTGCAGAGCATCGAGGTCGCCGTCGAGGTCGAGGTCAAAAAAATATACCTGGTTACTGAAAGCAGCATTTGCCAGTCCATATTCTTTTGCTTTATCGGTGAAATGAAGATTGCCCTCATTGATAAATAGCTGTGAAAGGCGCTTCTGCTCGGGAAGCATTCCGGAATATGAAACGTGAATGTCAAGCAGGCCATCGCCATTAACGTCGGCCATGGTTACACCGGTTTTCCACGGACCAGGACGACCTGTTACACCAGCATCTTTAGTAATGTCTTTGAACTTCATCGATCCCTGGTTGAGATAAAGTTTATTTTCTCCCATGTTCGATGTGAAATACAGATCCGTCAACCCATCGTTGTTGACATCGCCGGCAGCGACGCCACCGCCGTTGTAAAAATATTCGTAGACAAGAATGTTTGTGTTGGGACCTTCAGTGAGATTATTACTGAAATCGATCCCTGTTTCAGAAGAAGGAAGAAGGGTGAATAGCGTCCTGTTCTCCCCGGCGACGGGCCCGTCTTTACGACATCCCGCCAGGAGAAAGACGAAGACAAAAAAATATATTCTCATATATAAAAGAGGGCCGTCCCCTCATCCAGGAACGGCCCAACAAACGCTAAATCAGTACCCTGGATTTTGCACCAGTTTCGTGTTCTTGTTCATTTCATCTCTTACAATCGGCCTGAAGTACATCTTGTCGACCCATGTACGGGTTTCGTTAGATGTGTTGTCTTCGACCTTGTAAGTGTAGTCATAAACAGATTTATCGTGACGATAAGGAGTGAGTGCAGTCTTACCGGCTTTCAACTCTGCCTCAACGTGTATACTCTTGATGCCTCTGCCGAGAGTTGTTGGCGCAATCATCCAGCGACGTGCATCGTGATAGCGATGTTCTTCGTACGCCAATTCGATACGACGCTCGTTGCGATAACGATCGCGAAGAGCCGTACCTGTTTCGGTGATTTCCGGCATGCCGGCGCGATAGCGGATCTTATTCAGCCATGTCTTCGCTTCCGTTTCTTCACCAAGCTCGATGCAGGCTTCCACATAATTCAAGACCATCTCCGTATAACGAAGGAATGGCCATGGCACCACCTGCGCGCTCGACTGGTTTTCGATAACTTCAGGATCCGGGTCGATGAACTTCCTCACATAGTAGTGAGTGCGGCTGCCGTTCCAGTTCTCGACGGCTGATTCGCGTGTATCAACACCATTGATGATACCTTCGTTGCCGTCGTCGTAATAGCCTGTCTGTATCTCGTTCGCCGGATCGATCGCCGCTACGTCTGCAGGACGTGGTTTCCACGGCGCTCCATCGTAAAGAATTGTTGCATAGAAGCGAGGATCACGATTAGCATATGGATCTGCAGCCATCGCATCGTCTTCCCAATCGAACTTCGATCCATCCATCATTTCATAGTCGTCTACCAATTGCTGTATCGGTGTATTACCGGCCCAGTTATGATAGCCGTTTGGACCATTGTTTATACCGAAGTGAATTGGGCCCAGCGGCCAGTCGTTCTCGCGGGTGTAAAGCGGTGTGACTGTTCTTACGAAGATGAGTTCGCCTGCGGCTGCAGCATCTGCTACGTTGCTTCCACCACCCATCGACAGCGCCAGATAGTTAGCCTGGCCTTCTTCAGGAGTTACCGGGGCAATCAGGTCCATCTTGTATCCCGACATTTCGTCGATGACGGCTTTAGCTGCATTCTTCGCAGCGGTCCATCGTGCGATACGGTCGCCGCTTGTATACGCGAAGAGTTCTTTATTCGCATATCCGGCCAGCGTTGCAGAATTTGCAGACGCGGTGGCCGCATCGTGAAGATCACTTGCAGCATATAACAACACCCGGGCTTTCAATGCACGTGCGGCCGTAGCAGTTGCACGTCCCGCCGACGTAGACTTACCTTCCAGTTTCGCCACGGAATTATCGAGATCCGAAAGGATCTGGTTAACGCACTCTTCCCAGGTATTGCGAGGCGCGGTATAATCTTCGTTAAGATCATACAGCTTCGTGATCAAAGGAACGGCACCGTAGTAACGAATAAGCTGATGATAGTAGTAAGCGCGCAGGAAATATGCCTCGCCAATCAACACATCTTTATCGACATCTGTAAACGTTGCTTCGGGTAAGCGGGCCAATGCGGTGTTTGCCGCACGGATAGCTTCATACATAGTTCCCCAGGCATAAGTGGAGCTGGTCCACGCCGCTGACGAAGGACTCTCGTTACCTTCATTGAAGGTATTGATGCTACGACCGGCATGTGTGAACATTGCTTCATCGGTATACGACGCAAGCATTTGTTCTTCAAAACCGCCATAACCGAGATAGGAATAAACGCCATATACAAAAGCACGCGACAATGCGCCGTCCTGCCATGTAGTTTCGGTAAGCACACGATCAACAGGCTCCGTATCCAGGAAGTCGTCGTTGCACGAAAAAGGTGCGACAATAAAGATCGACGCAACAATGAGTTTTAATATCTTTTTCATACTTGTCGTGATTAAAAAGTTAAACGAAGACCAGTATTGAGCACTCGCGCCTGCGGATAATATTGACCTGAACCGCTCGTGGTTTCAGGGTCGAATATTTTGTACTTATCCCATGTGATGAGATTCAATCCGTTTACATACAAACGCAGGTTCGTTAAACCTACCCTGCCTACGAGGCTCGACGGGAAGTTGTAACCGAGCTCCACGTTTTTCAGGCGCAGGTAGTTCTTGTTATACAGGTAATATGTATTCGCAGAGTATTCACCGCCCGTGTAGTACGTGTCGTTACGGGTGGCCAGACGAGGATCCTTGGAACTCGGATTGTCGATTGTCCAACGGTGATCATAGCTATACTTGAGGTAATTACCGATGTCACCCGACTCTGTGCCGAACGGAAGCAATGCGCCGGTAGCGCCCTGCAACAGGATCGAGAGATCGAAGTTCCGATACTGGAAATTCATCGTGATACCATAGTTGAAATTCGGAGTCGAAGTTTTATTCAACCGCACTTTATCATCGGCAGTGATCTTTCCATCGTGATTATAGTCAACGAACTTCATATCGCCAGGAAGCAGGTTTCCTGTTACAGCACTGTAATCAATAGTATTTGCTGCAATCTCCTCCTGGTTCTTGAACACACCATCGTATTGATATGCGAGATAAGAACCCCATGGGTGACCTGTTTGCCATTGATAATCCGGATTCGAAGTTGTCTCATCCATGTAGAGCACACGGTTGCGGTTCCAGCCGGCATTTGCACCGAGCTGCATATTCAAACCTCCGATAGAAGTATGATAGGCGAGTGTTACATCAACGCCGCGGTTTTCCATCTTACCCTGGTTCACCGGCGGCAGCCGGTTAGAAATACCACTCGACGCTGGAGTCGAACCCTGCTTGAAGATCAACATCTGTGTGCGCCGGTTATAGAAATACTCCACTGTGAAATCGAGTTTGTTGTTAAGTACCGTTCCTTCCAAACCGATATTCGAGTTATTCGAAACCTCCCATGTGAAGTTCGGGTTAGCAACTGTTCCTTCTATCAACGTCTGAACAACAGAGCTGTTGATCGGGTATGCGTTCGGCACGTTCGAAGGAAGGAATGCATACTCAACAAGGTTCGTCGTATTACCAGGACGATAGATCTGGTCGTTACCCATGCGCCCGTACGAAGCACGAAGCTTCAGGTAGTTCACGACATCAGTCGCATTCTTGAAGAAATTTTCATTCGAAATGTTCCATCCCACCAAAAGACCGGGGAAGAAACCATAACGATGTGCTTTCGGGAAGAACGACGAACCGTCGCGACGCCATACAAACTCTGCAAGATACTTCTCCGCGTAGTTATAAGACACACGACCGTAGTAACCGAGGCGCGCACGATTGTAAGTCTTCGTATTGTCGTCGCCGCCGGTAACCAGCTGTGTTGCACCTCCGAAGAACGGTTGTGACAACGCGCTGGATATATATTCACGGCGATAAGCCGAAATCCAGTCGCCCGTGAAAGTCTCACGCGTAGTACCTACCAATATCCCGAGATTATGTTGGCCGAAACTCTTATCGTAATTCAATAAACCAGTGAGGTTTGTATTGAGCACGGAGCCTGTAGACATCGTCAGGCGCGGATCGCTGAAAGTTGAACGCATCGCCTTCGTTAGTTGTGGAAGGCCATCGGCACCGAACGTCTTCTTATCCCATGAATACAAATACCAGGGTGTCTCCCACTTCTTATACCGATCTATCGTCTTATCGACCGATCCCATCAGCGTAAGTTTCAATCCTTCGATCCATGGATTCGTGACCTCGACTTTTCCATTGCTTTGGAGGAAATCGCGCGGGTTCTTCTCATAACCCGTTGCATTTGTCGTGATCACGTATGGGTTCTGTCCGTTCTCTATATCCGGACCCGGAAGACCGTTCGGCCAAACCTCCGGTTCGGTAGGACGACCACGCATCAGCATACGGAAGATCGATCCTGCAGATTGTGTCGGAAAGTTCCGGCTCTCTTCGCGGGCCATCAAACCAAGACTTGTGTTCACGTATTTATTTACACGAGCATCGAGGTTGATACGGAAGTTATACTGCTTGTAGTAAGTCGCAGTGTTCTTGTAATACGCATCCTGGCTCACGTAGCCGATGGACGACATATACTTCACATTTTCATTACCACCGGAGATCTGGATGTTGTGACGGCCCTGCGGCGACCACTTGTTGAACGCATCCTTAAACCAGTCAGTATCCGGGTAGCCCCATGGGTCGCTGTGGTTTTGATACTTCGCAACGGCGTCGGGGCTGTAGTTCGCATTCAGCGTTGTACCATTTCCCGGCGACGTATACGATCCTGTTGTCTGCATCGCAGTCCACGCAGCACCCCACTCGGCAGCAGGTATGTTCTTATAGATCGGAACTTCGTTCATGATCTGTGCATACTCGAATGCGTTCGACATCTTAGGGATACGTGTCGGCTGTGCCCATCCCTGGTTGAAGTCGTAAGAGATCTGGGGAGCACCGGACTTGCCACGTTTTGTGGTGATGAGGATAACACCGTTGGCTGCACGCGAACCGTAGATCGCAGAAGATGCATCTTTCAATACAGATATGGATTCTATGTCCTGTGGACTGAGTCGGCCAAGACCACCGTCGCGATCCGGAATACCATCGATAACAACGAGCGGTGATGTATTACCAATTGTGTTCACACCACGAATACGAATAGTAGATCCATCGTATCCGGGTTCACCACTTGTCTGCACGGCAACAACACCGGCCAAACGTCCTGCGAAGGAGTTCGACAGATCTACCGCGGGAGATTTCTGAAGCTCCGCTCCTGCCACAGCAACAACAGACCCGGTAACCGTTACCTTCTTCTGTTCGCCGTAACCGACCACGACAACTTCATCAAGTGTTCTGGTATCAGCAGCAAGCTTGATATCAATCATCTGGCGGCCGCTTACAGCAACTTCCTGCGTTGCGAAACCGATAAACGAGAATACCAAAGTTGCATTTTCGTCAGCAACCATGATGCTGTATTTACCTTCAGCATCTGTTGTTGTACCGTTAGACGTTCCTTTCTCGATGATGTTCACACCGGGAATGGCAGCCCCATCGGCATCGGACACGATGCCCGTAACCTGGAAAGCCATAAATCTATCGGGTTCTTTAAGTTCTTCGGGTTCTTCCATCTCGCGGGCAGTGAGAATGATTTGTTTGCCCACGACTTCATAGTCAACAGAAGCATCGAAGATCTTATTCAGCAGGTCGCCCACCTTCTCATCGGTAGCGGCCAGGGTTACATTTTTCAATCCCTTCAGAACACGCGACCGGTAGGTGAAATTGATACCGGCTTTGTCCTGGATCTCGGTCAGCACATCCTTCATTTTCGCATTTTCAAACGATACTGAAACAGTGCGGTCCAAAACCTCCTGGCCGTGTGTTTCACCGGCTGTGGCGCAGATTATGGAGACCGAAGTAAGCAGCATTTGAATCAACGTGAGTCTCATAAGAAATAGCAATGCATTGCTACCTGGTTTAGGTTTATTCTTCATACATTGGAATAGGTTTTTGTTTTGTAAAACAGGCAAAAACTGGATGAGCCCCCCGATTCCTCGGGGGACCTCCGTCAAAAGGCCGGCGGTAGTGCAAGTACTGTCCGGCCTACTTTTTTGTAGGGGACTTATTTCATAGGCGGGAGGTTTGGTTTGGGTTTGTTGGGTTCATGAAGCGTTACAATGGAATTGTGAGTTTTATTTTTCTTAAGCCTTAATTCTCTTATTCGCAGCCCTGGCTGTCTATCAGGATCACTCCGTCGTTTACCCGGTATGTCGCCTTCAGCGCTTTACAGATCACTTCGATTCTTTCGAAAAGTCCTTCGTCAGACATTGCCGTGGTGAGCGTGCATTTGCTCAATGCGTCTTTATCATACACGATCGGGATGCCGTAATTTTCCTGGAGTACGTCGAAGATGGTTGCTACCGGCGCTTCGTCGAAGCTCATGCGGAAGAGATTCGATTTGGGTAAGATGATGGCCGGGTTCTCCACCACTTCGCGTACGACCAGGTCTTTCTTCTTATCGTAAACTGCCTGTTGATTCGGAGCCAGGATGACCGTCTGCTCCGTTGCTTTCGTTGTTGCGGATACCTGTACTTTACCGCTTTTAACTGCGACCGTTACTTTCTTGTCGCCTTCGTATGCTTTAACGGTGAAGCTTGTACCAAGCACTTGCGTTACAACGCGTTCTGAATAAACTCTGAATGGGCGCTTCTCGTCGCGGCTTACGTTGAAGAACGCTTCTCCACTCAGGCGCACTTCCCGCAACGGCCCATTGAATCCTTTCGCGAATGATATTTCGCTATTCGGCTGCAACGTCACCGTGCTGCCATCGGCCAGTTCTATCGTCGAAGGTTTTTGGGTGTTGTTTAAAATATGCTCCTCTGAACTCCCTGGCTGGTCAATACCCTGTGGTATCTGTTCGTTCTGTTGTGCCTGCTGGTTCTCCTCCCTGCGCGACACATAATCGCCAACAGTGGCAATCACGATCAACGCTGCTGCTACGCCAACAGCATAACGCCAGTAAGATGTCTTCCTGGCGGGAGGATGCGGACTTACCTTCGACCAGATGCGGTCTTCGATAACTTGTTTATAGTCGGCAGACATTTCAGACATCTGCGGAGCGGCGTCGTGTTCGGAATAAATATTTTCATACCAATCGTTGATCAGCTTTTCTTCGGCGGGAGTGCATTCGCCACGGAGGTATTTATCGAGGAGCGACTTGAATTCTTCGGGTTCCATAGAGATAAGACGGGGAAGTCTGAGGAAACCCTAAACTGGCAGAAAGAAAAAATTATTAGAAGGAAACCATCACCGCAATCACCGCAATAAAGTCTTTGAGATGGATGCGCAGCGTACGCATCGATTTTGTGATGTGATATTCTATGGCCTTCTCGGAGACCTGCAACAGTTGCGCTATCTCGGCATTCGAACGTCCTTCCAGCCTCGACAATTTAAAGACCTTGCGGGAACGCTCCGGCAAATGATCTATCGCTGCCTCGACGGCACCATTAAGTTCTGTAAAGGTGAATGCTTCTTCTGTTGCGGGAAGCTGTTGCGGAATGAACTTACCATAACGTTCCCAGTATTTTTGCTGGATCGACTTCTCACGAATACGGTCGATCACGCGATTCTTGACAGCTGTCTGAAGATAAAAGGGAAGATGTGTAATTAAAATGGTCGCGCGCTTTTCCCATAAAGTGGAGAAGATCGATTGAACGATCTCTTCTGCCTCGTCGTGGGACATTGTTTTTGAACGGGCCTTGAGATAAAGTGAATGCCAATGATTTCTAAAAATCTCTTCAAAGGCTTCGACATCTCCCTTTCTCAGCCCCTCCAACAATACCGTATCTCTTTTTGCGGATCTATCCGAAATCATGATACAACCAAGTTAAAAAAAAATACGAGCAATCGATTGCAGGCCGGAAAAAGAAATCGAAAAAAGAGAAAATAAGTGTTTGAACTACATTTTTGAGGTCAGAAGCATGTTGCGAAGTTCAACAGTTTGTCGTCTTCGTTCTTTATAATAATTGTGTTCCAGCCCACTCGCATAAAATGTTACAATGAAGAAGAGGATCATTGCAATCATCACCGCAGTCATATTCTCTTTATTCCACAAACCTGATATGATCAATACACCAACAGGTATTATGTTCCAGCGCATCAACCCGGAAAAGCGCACCTGGTAATTTGCAACCGACACTGCATGATCAAGGTCGCCGAGCATTGTTCTGTCGAACTTCTTCTCCCCTTGCCTGCGCCTGATGCGGCCAACCAGGCAGCAAAGGGCAACGACGGTCATCCACGCACCGAGCAATAACATGCCGATCGAAATCAGGAAAGCACCCGCACCGGCATATACCACGATGCATAAAAGCTCGCTCACGTTCGTGATGCGTAGACCTTTGTCTTTCTTCCTTTCGATCGATTTACGGAGTTGCGATTCATTGATCACATACAGCGGCTCATTGTCCTGTCCGCTCCAGACCTTTTTCATTTCTTCAAATTCCATCTTTCAATCAGTTGTTTTTTTATCCGGTTAATTCGCACCCCGATATTCGACTCGGTAATGCCGATAATATTCGCCATTTCCTTGTAGCTGTAGTCTTCCAGCATCAGCAAGGTTATAGAACGGTCTATCTCATTAAGCTTTGCGATCTCGGTATACATCCATTGCAATCGCTCGTCTTCATGGGTCTCAGTTTCCACAAGAAGGATACTGTTCTGCGACCGCTTCTTTTCGCGCATCGAGAACCTTATCGCAGTATTCAGCGACACACGGTATAGCCACGTTGTTACGGCACAATCGCCGCGAAAAGACGGGATCGATCGCCAGACCTGCAGGGAGATGTCCTGGAAAAGGTCTTCGCGGTCCATAGCGGTAAAAGCATAGGAACGAACGATTTTAAAGATCAGGGCTTTATATTGCGAAAGCCATCTGTTTAGGATTTCGTTTTGCTCTTTGTCGGTCACATCCTGTTTGTACGAATCACGGAAGGATTCTTACAAATATCCTAAATAGATTTCATGACAGCTTCGACGAGCGCATCGCAACGGGAGTTGCCAAATCCGAAGACATCGGCACCTTCCGTGAATTTCAATAACAGATCCTTGATAATTGCCCGCGCACGGTGCAATCTCACTTTCACGTTGGCTTCTGAGATACCCAGGATACCGGCCACCTGGAGATTTTCCATGCCCTCAACTTCTTTCATTACGTACACTACCCGGTATTTTTCCGGCAGGCCGTCGATGGCGTGCTCCAGCACTTGTTGCATCTCCTGTTTTATGATCTGCTTCTCGATACTCACTTGCTTATCGGGGATATGGTTCAATTTTTCCGCATCAACATGATCGCTGTTCAGATAAAGAACTTTGGTCTTTTTAATGTCTTTTATCCTCATCAATGCTTCATTTATTCCAATGCGGATCAGCCATGTCGAGAAAGCGGCATCACCATGAAACTGGCTTAGCTTATCGAACGCTTTCAGATACGTGTTTTGCATCACATCACGGATCTCTTCTTCATCGCGCAGGTAGCTCCTGACAATGCGATACAACTTCTGATTGTTTCGTCGCATCAGGATTTCGAAAAGAGATTTCTCGCCGGCGATGACGCGGCGAACCACGTCATTATCGGCTAACAGGCTTGCTACAGGATCGATCCTTGCTGAATTCATGACCATTAGATTGTATAGTCAACGCCCGGTTACAAAAATGAATTCCAAAAATTTTGTAACGCTTTCATCTATCCGCCATCAAATCAAAACAAACTAAATCCAAAACACATGGAAACCTCAAAAGTCCTTACGTTATTGAAATTCACATACGGCCTCGTGCCAATTGTAGCGGGTCTCGATAAGTTTACGAATATACTTACGGACTGGAGCCAATATCTTGCGCCGTGGATGGCCTCGATGCTGCCGTTCAGTCCCGAAGCGTTTATGATGATCGTGGGCGTTATCGAGATCGTTGCCGGCATTCTCGTTCTGACGAAAACGGAATTCGGAGCCTACCTGGTTTCCGCATGGCTGATTGCAATCGCGTTACAACTCCTGTCATCAGGTAATTACCTGGATGTGGCGGTCCGCGATCTTGTGATGGCTATAGGCGCATTCTCTCTGGCAAACCTCTGGAGATCACAAAAACAACGTCAAAAAGCGGTATAGCGATGATTTTTCTTCCATTTTTCGATGATGCAAATCATTGGTAAAATGCCCGTTTAAACGCCAATTTTCGCCTTTTAAAATAGACGAAGGTGGAAGCGGAAACATTTAAAACCCCTGTTTTATTCATCATATTCAACCGGTCGTGGACAGCCCAAAGGGTATTCGATCGTTTGAGAAAGCTGAGACCGGCAAAATTATACGTCGGAGCCGACGGTCCCCGGCCAAACAGGCCCGACGACATTGAAAAATGCGCCGAGACCCGTAAGATCATAGAGCAGGTTGACTGGCCATGCGAAGTACACACACTTTTCCAGGAAAGAAACCTCGGTTGCGGTGAAGGTCCTTCGACAGCCATCAGCTGGTTCTTTTCACATGAACCGGAAGGGATCATCGTAGAAGATGACTGTCTGCCATCGATGTCTTTCTTCAACTACGCTGAGGAGCTTCTCGAAAAGTACCGCAATGATACCCGTGTGATGATGATCGCTGCCAACAACATCGAGAAACCGGAGGATCGCGAAAAAGAGTATTCATATACATTCTCGAACATCACCTATTGCTGGGGCTGGGCGTCGTGGGCAAGGGCATGGAAGCTGTTCGATTATAAAATGGAACACTATAAAGAGATATCGCGCAAAGGATACCTGATGTCTTCTTACAGGACGGTGTATGAGAAGACAGCATGGGAATACATTTTCAGCCGCATGTATGAAGGCGACGACCGTACGAGCAGGAAGACCATTTGGGACTACCAATGGCAGTTTGCATGTATGATCAATTCAGGACTCATAATTGTGCCTAACAAGAATCTTGTGGAGAACCTCGGCTTTGGTGAGGGCGCGAGCAATACCATCGATCCGCAGGCTTTTTCACATGTACTGAGCACCGATGAGATGGACTTCCCGCTGAAGCATCCGCAGTTCATGATGGTGCACAGGGAGCGCGATCTCAGAACTTTCAAGATCATGCACACATCGCGGTCGTCAAGATTAAAGGCCATTATAAAGTCGCTTATTCCCGCTTCTGTCGTGGAAAAAGTGATAAATCCGTTCAGGTCGAAAAAGATTTTTATGCCGGCGCAAACGATGCAGGCTTTGAAATCCTGAACTTTTTTCCTTTTTTAGTGATGTGAAGAAAGTCGTATCACTAGCGCTTATCGTCGTGCTGCTCATGAATACCCTGGGCTACTACGCTATCTTCATGGGCTTGCAATACAAAAATAACGTCGCAATGAGCGAGCGTCTCGACGCTAACCAGTACGACGAATCGCAGGCTATCAGGCTGGAAATTCCAATGAATGTGCCTTATCTCACCGACGATACTGATTTCAGTCGCGTCGATGGGGTATTCCAATACAAGGGCGAATCTTACCGCATGGTCAAACAAAAGTATGCGAAGGATGTCCTCACTTTGATCGTGATCAAAGACACAGAAAATAAACGTATTGCCGATGCGATGTCGGATTACGTGATGAGTTTCACCGACACTGGTGACGACGGCAAAGCCAGCCTCGTTGTATCCTTTATCAAGGATTACATTCCTCAAACTTTCTCAATCCAAACGACCTCACTTGGTTGGTCAGCCGATGTTCTTGCTAACGTCGACACCAACGATCTGATCCCCACATTCACCGTATCGGTGATCCATCCGCCCGAAAGGCTTTAATCTCGCAGTCCCTCCTTTTTGCATCGCCTTCGGCCTGGCAAAATCAGGGACATCTCACGCGGTGAGTTGAACATCAATTTCATTTTTGGTAGCACTTCGTTAAGATGAGTTTCGAAGTACAATTAATGCCTGAATGGATTGCAGCTCCACATACCTGGTTTCTGGTTTAACCAGGGAGTGAGTTCAAAGAAAACAGCCTTGCTGATTTCCTTTTGGTTTGGGTTTTCGGCGGGCTGTTTTTCTAAATTTTTAGAAGACGTATTTCATTTCCTTCTCCCTTTTTCATGCCTTATATTCCTTTAGAAGAGCATTTGCCCGGCATTACCGGCTTGCTCGAATACAGAAAAGATTCTGCGGCTCCTATCCGGGAGCTCACACAATTCCTTCTTCGCGGTCCCAACACGCTTACGGAAGGTGAACGTGAGCTGATCGCGACGATCGTTTCCCACGGCAACAACTGTACGTTTTGCACGACCGCTCATACAGCGGCTGCCGACCGTTTGCTGGGCGAGTGCGACACCACGGCGAAGATGAAAGAAGACATCGAGACCGCTCCTGTCAGCGAGAAGATGAAGGCCTTGCTCACGATTGCCAAACAGGTACAGCAAAGCGGCAAGAATGTTACCACGCAATCTGTAGACCGCGCCAAGAAAGCCGGCGCAACGGATCTTGAAATTCACGACACGGTTTTGATCGCAGCATTATTCTGCCTCTATAACCGGTACGTCGACGGTATGGCTACAAACCTGCCCGACAATCCAAAATATTACGATGGCCTTGCGGACCGCCTGACAACCATTGGCTATCAGCGATTGCCACAAGGATACGATCACCTTAAGAAGAAGTAGTTGTTTTAATCCAATATCCCCCAACAAATGAAGAGACTTTTACTGCTATTACTATCATTCATTCTATTCTCGCATTTTTCGAACGCTCAAAATAAAATAACCGGATCGATCACCGACGAGAAAGATCAGCCCGTTGCCGGGGCAAATGTTATCATCAAAGGAAAAGTTACTGGTACCGTTACAGATGCGGGTGGTAACTTCGAGCTCAATACAGCATCGCAGCCTCCATTAATATTGGTTGTGTCGATGGTCGGATACCAGAGGCAGGAAGTTGAAGTTACAACCTCCGGGACAGCGATATCCGTAAAGCTTGTCGACGCCGTTGAAATTATGGACCAGGTTGTATTCGCGGCGTCGCGTGTCGATGAGAGTATCCTCGAATCGCCCGTGAGTATTGAAAAGATGGACTCACGCGACATTCGCACAACACCTTCGATGAACTTCTACGAAGGACTTCAGAATCTGAAGGGTGTAGAAATGGTAACAAGTGGTTTGACTTTCATGCAGATCAACACCCGTGGTTTCAACAGCACCGGTAACTCGAGATTTTTACAATTGGTAGATGGTGTCGATAACCAGACACCAGGTCTCGGGTTCGCTGTAGGTAATATGTTCGGTTCGTCGGACCTCGATATGGAGAGCGCCGAATTGATCCCCGGAGCCGCGTCGGCATTGTACGGCCCGGTGGCTTTCAACGGTGTATTGATGATGCGAACAAAAGATCCGTTCCAGTACCAGGGACTTAGCGCACAGGTGAAGGTAGGTGCAAATCACTTCGGCGAATCTGAAGTAAGTCCTCACATGCTGGGTGATTACTCGATCCGTTACGCAAAAGCATTCAACAACAAATTCGCTTTCAAGATCAATGCATCATACATGCACGGCCTCGATTGGTATGCTACCAATTACACGGATGTAGATCCCGAAACACCGGCAGCACAACGTGGTCCGAACAACCCGGCATACAATGGACTCAACCTCTACGGTGACGACGGCGCGCAGCTTCCTTCCGGAAATTCGACTGCAGGACGCGTAGCCAGGACAGGCTATGAAGAAAAAGATCTTACCGACTACAATGTTTACAGTTTGAAATTGAATGGTGCTTTGCACTATCGTATAACAGAGAACGCAACTCTCGCCTATCAATATAATTTCGGCCAGGGTACTGCGAACTACACAGGCAGCAACCGTTTCTCGATCAACAACTTTACACTCCAGCAGCACAAGGTTGAATTGAAGGGTGCTAATTATTTCGTGAGATATTATTCCACGATCGAGGACTCACACGATTCTTATAACGCAAAGGGTTTAGGCCAGGCAATCAACAGCACATGGAGATCTGATGCTGACTGGTATGCCCGTTATGAAGATGCCTGGGAAGGAAACGTAAATGGAACTTCGGCCGGCAATCATGCAGCCGCACGCGCATATGCAGACCAGGGAAGATATCTTCCAGGTACGCCTGAATTTGAAGCAGCGAAATCTGCGCTTATCAAAAAACAAGGTGGCGGTGGCGCTGGTATCCTCAGTCAAAGCGCCTTGTCGCACGTGGATGCCCAGTACGACTTCTCAAGCAGAATAAAGATCTTCGATCTTTTGGCAGGTGGAAACTTCCGCCGTTACAACATGTATACAGGTGGAACATTGTTCGACGATAAAGGCGGACACATCTTCATCAACGAGGGCGGTGCTTTCGTTCAGGCTGGAAAAAAACTGGTGAACGAAAAACTTAAGTTGACTGCATCTATTCGCTACGACAAGAATCAGAACTTCGACGGTCACTTCACTCCTCGTGCTGCAGCTGTCTTCTCGGCAAATAAGAATCACCACTTCCGTGGTTCATACCAGACAGGTTTCAGGAACCCGACACCCGGCGATCAGTATATCAAATTGAACGCAGGTGTGATCACGATCCTTGGAGGCGTTCCGGACAACAGCAGGGATCTTACCGTTTACCAGAACTCGTTCACAACAACATCGCTGGGAGCCTTCGGGGCAGCATTCGGTCAGTCGATGCAACAAACAGGAGGAAATTTCCCTGCATCGATCAATGCCGCGAAAGACCTGTTGGTAAAATCCAACGTTGCATTCATCAAACCGGAACGCGTGCAGGTTTGGGAAGCCGGTTACAAGGGTCTGCTGAACAATTCGCTGATCATTGATGCCAATTACTACTTCAATGCATACAACGATTTCATCCTGAACCAGGTGGTAATGGAACCTCAGCACAACGTGATCGGGACTGATGGAAAGATCAATTTCGATGCTGCAGCGGATATCATCCAGGGTAATACACACCTCTACCAGCTTTACACGAATGCAAGCGATCGTGTAACATCACAAGGCGGAACACTCGGTTTGACGGGCCTTCTTCCGAAAAGCTATACCTTAGGTGGTAACGTTACTTACGCCGCGTTCAATCTTCACAAAGCAAGGCCTGAAGATATCCCGGCGTTCAACACACCAAAGTTCAGAACGGCGGTAACATTCGGCAATGCAAAAGTTACTGAGACCCTCGGCTTCAACGTAGCATGGAGATGGCAGTCTACGTACGACTGGATCAGTACATTCAACGGTATGCGTCCCGGCACTATCAACGCGTACAACGTGGTGGATGCACAGATCAGCTATAAGATCCTTCCCATTAAATCGATCATTAAGATCGGCGGAAGCAATATTTTCAATAATAAAGTTTACCAGGCATATGGATCGCCTTCAATCGGTGCCATATATTACGTAAGCCTCACATTCGACGAACTATTGAGATAATGAGAAATCTTTGGATATCGTTTGGCATCTGCTTCCTCTGCAATGTGTTTGCAGGATTGATCTCTACGCTTATGCCTTCGTACTTACCGATCGTTGTGCGCGACCTCTCGGGTCCGGACGATATCGCGTCCATAAGTGCCGTCATTAATGCGTTGTACATCGCAGGATGGACACTGGGCGGGTTTACCTGGGGATTCATCAGCGACCGCATCGGGAGAGCAAAAGCTCTTTCGCTATCGGTCGGATCTTTCGGATTGCTGACAGTTCTCATCAGCTTCGCAGGTTCATGGGAATGGGTTGTTGCCGTAAGATTATTATCGGGATTTGCCGTAGGAGGAATTTTAGTTCTTACTCCTACCCTTTTGTCGGAGATCTGGCCCGAGAAAACAAGATCGGTAATGATCGGTATCGATTCGATCGGGTTCCCGGTAGGGATTTTCTCAACGGGAATTGTGGGTATGGTTGCAACCGATTGGCGCGCCGCGTTCATGATCGGTATTCCACCATTGATCATCGGCTTGATTTCTCCATGGATATTGATGGAGTCGGATAACTGGAAACGTTCAAAAGTAAAAGAGAACAAGTTCGTTGAGCGCGATCCCTACGCCAACGCAAATCTTCTGAAAGGGGCTATGATCTTCGGGTCTATGCTCATCGGTTTGTGGGGAATGTTTTCGTGGATCCCGAGCTGGGTGCAAAGTTTACTCGCCGGCTCCGATGGACAATCGGAGCGCGGACTCACGATGATGCTGCTCGGTGCCGGCGGATTGACAGGTGGATTTCTCTCCGGATGGATCTCGAATTCACTCGGTGTCAGAAGAGCCATGCTGATGTGCTTCTCCGGATGCCTGGCTTTATCCATCTTATTATTCGGGACCAATATCTCCGTAACGGTCGCAGTGTATATCGAACTTGCACTGCTGTCGTTGTTCTTCGGGATCAGCCAGGGACTACTGTCGATCTACATCCCACAGCTGTTCCCGTTTTACATACGGGGAACCTATACAGGAATTTGTTTCAACGTAGGACGGATCGTTACGACAGTTGCCGTATTCTTTGTCGGTGTATTGGTTACAACCCTCGGTGGTTACAGCAATGCATTACTCACATTTGCCGGTATCTTTATCATCGGGTTCCTGGCAGTGTACTTTACGAAAGATCAGAAACAGGTAATCACTCAAACTCAACATGCCGCACATTAAACTTGAAGAAGGCGTCCCTGGCATTCGCAGCCTCGCTCTTTATCGCCCGGAGACGGGAAAACATCTTTATGATCTTGTACAGGTGTTGCTCCGCGATGAGTCGCCATTGAGTCCAGCCGAACGCGAGCTGATCGCTACGCACGTCTCCAACAGGAATAACTGTACGTTTTGTATGAGCAGTCACGCTGCGGCCGCGCGCGAGCTCTATGATAAGGATCGCGAGATCGTTGATTGCGTGATCGAAAGTAAAGACACTGAAAAGCTTTCGCCAAAGATGAAGGCCCTGCTCAATATCGCCGGCAAAGTACAGGTCAATGGTAAGAACGTTACCCCAAATGATATTGACGAAGCCAGGAAACACGGCGCCAACGACCGGGATATCCACGATACTGTTTTGATTGCAGCAACTTTCTCGTTGTTCAACCGGTATGTTGATGGATTGGCGACGCTCACCCCCACCGATCCGAAAGACTATGAACCGATGGGCAAACGTCTCGCAACGATGGGATACGTGGTCCCAAAAACCTCCTGACCCGCAGTCTTTAACCTTTTCCCTTTTACCTATTCCCTTTACCTTAAATGGCCCACATTAATTTACCAGAAGGACTTCCAGGCATACGCGGACCGATGGCATTCAGGCCCGAGACAGCGAAGCCATTGAATGATCTTGCCGAAGTTTTATTGCGCGCCGAAAATTCTCTTACACGTGGAGAGCGCGAGCTTATCGCAACGTACGTTTCTTATCTCAACGACTGCTTTTTCTGTCAGAATGCTCACGGTGGCCTCGCACAACATTACGTACAATGTGATCTTACATGGATCGACGCTTTCAAAGCCGATCCGGAAGCTGCACCGGTATCCGACAAACTGAAGGCGCTGCTATCTATTGCTGCCAGCGTTCAGAAGGGTGGCAAGAATGTAACGCAGACCCAGGTAGACAAAGCGAAATCGCTCGGTGCCACCGACATGGAAATTCACGACACCGTTTTGATAGCTGCCGCCTTCTGTATGTTCAACCGGTATGTCGACGGCCTTGGCACATGGGCTCCCGAAGACCGGATGTTTTATGTGAATCGCGCACCTGCACGGGCAGAAGAAGGTTACTCGAATTACAATCCTTATCATTAGAATGAAAAAGCTTTTCTACACCGGCTTGATCCTGCTGGGCCTCTACGAGATCGCCAACGTGTATTTCATCATGCCTATGCCCGGAAGTCAGCGGATGAATTCCATCGGGCTGGCATACTTCCTTTATTCATATCGCTGGTGGTTCCGGATCCTGTTTATAGCTATGATGGCCCTCGGCGTGTTGGATGCCCTCAGGGTGAGAAAAAGATGGATGAAAGTATTGCCGGTTATCGCGATCATCCCTGTAGCCGTGATCGTTTATATGTTCAACTTCAGGATGGTGGCCGACCATATGTTTCTTCAACCGGAGCATGTCGTATTTAAATCGAAGACTGAAAATACACTTGTCGATAGCGCCATCGTGGTCTCGGTAAGTCATAACGGCGAAGCGAAAGCATACCCGATCCGTTTCATTCAATATCATCACCAGGTGCGCGACACCGTTGGAGGGAAGGCAATGATGATCACCTATTGCAATGTTTGTCGCACCGGTCGCGTGTTCGAACCGTTAGTAGACGGCAAGCCGGAAAATTTCCGGTTGGTGGGGATGGATCATTTCAACGCGATGTTCGAAGACGAGACCACTGGCAGCTGGTGGCGACAAGCCAACGGCAAGGCAATCACGGGCGATTTAAAAGGGTCGATGCTTCCGGAAGTTGAATCTAATCAGTTCAATCTTCGTACATTCTTCGCAGTTTATCCTGGCGGAAAAGTGATGGCCATGGAACAGAAGTTCAAAGACAGTTACGATACAGTGGGCCGCTATGAAAAAGGAAAAGGCCGCAGTAGTCTTACACGCACCGATTCCCTTTCATGGAAAGATAAATCATGGGTTGTCGGTATCGATATCAATCATTCGGCTAAGGCTTTCGATTGGTTTGATCTTAAGAAAGCGAGGGCGATCAACGATAAAGTTGGTGATGTCCCTGTAGTGGTCGTATTGGCAAGCGACGACCAGAGCTTCGCCGCTTTCAAAAGAAGTGAAGGGGAGAATTTTATTCTTCGGAACGATTCGTTGATCGGCACAAGTAATCGCTACGATCTTTTAGGGAAGAGTGTTGATGGCAGCACCCTTCCGATGGTAAAAGCATACCAGGAGTTCTGGCACAGCTGGAATACATTCCATCCGTATACCGAGAAATATTCTAATCAATGATTCATCTGCGCTACTTCATCGTCGCTTAGCGCGCGATTCCAGATAGCCAGGTTATCGATCGATCCGCTGAAATAACGGCCGAGCGATGCCAGCTCGCGACCGATCTCGAGCGGTTCGTTGCTATCCTCAAAGTAATTTACGATCATGCTCTCGTCTTCCCTGGTAGTGGTCGTGCTTCCGGCGAGAACGCCATTTACATATAACTTCATAGTCTTCGTATCATACGACGCCGCAAGGAACACCCACTCTTCCGCGGGTACCTTTGTCGGAACTTCAACAGATACGGGGCCTTGCGCACCGATCATACCGAAATAAAAAACCCTTGCACCATTGTCTTTTACGCCATAACCGAAATTAAACCCGGTGCCGTTTGCGCTTCTTCCCCTCGAAGCAACGGTTCCCAATTTTGTACCGATATCTGAAAGCTTCACGTAAGCGGCGATTGTGAACGGCGGCTCGAGTTTGTTGTCATTCCATTGGTCGATCGTGACGTATGAATTCTTACCATTGAATTGCCACGCTGCCATCGCGGAACCATTCTTGTCGTGATCGAAACTCACCTCGTAACTCGTTCCGTTGTGATGAAACCCTGTTGCATCTTCAACCGCGATATGATCCATTTCATAGTGAGCAACGAGACCTTCCTTTGGGGGAAGCAATTGCATTTGCATAATTCCAAAGCCCGGATCTTCTTCCTCGGCTCCTTCGTCGATCGCATCTGCTTCATCGCCTTCATATCCGGTCCTGCCGATCACGTCAGCTTCACTGTCATTTTCCAAATCAAACGGCTTGCTATGTAATGCTATGAACAGGTCCGACTTCATCCAGAGATCGGGGTTGTCAACTTCCGCCATCATCTGGTCCTGGATCTCCTGGTCCTTTTCATCAAGGGCACGCTGATGCTTTGTTGCAAACGAGATATCGAGTGGATCGTAAGTAAGTACTGATGCCGGAACAAAGCCGGTCACGTTGCCTTCATTGTTATACGTTTGTTCTTCCCTGCCGCCTCCCCTCACTTCAACGAAGTCGCCAACCTTACTGAATGCCACCACAAAATCGCCGGTAAGGAAGCTCTTTCCTATCGGCGAGCCCCCCGGCTTGTCAAAAATTTGTGTCTCTCTCATTATCCCCGCGGGAAGAACACCGATACCGACGAGGTCGTCGCTGATCCAACCTTTCTTTCCATCTTTAGTTCTCACCTTATGATAATGAAGTTCCTTTCCATCCACGATCTCCGTCGAAGACCCGAGATTTTCGACGGTATCACCCACGTGAACGGTGGCGATCAGCTTGCTGTCTGCGTCGGTCTTCTCGCGAATGAAAGCCTCGCTCGCTGTAACCACGCTTATCGTGGAGTCGCTTCCGCCTCCGAAAAGCTTCTTAAGATCAAACCGCTCGTTTTCGGGAACGAACTTGAAGTAGGCAAAGACCATAATAGCCGCCACGACGGCGAAGGATAGAAATTTTCTCATAGGACCAAAGTAGTTGGGATGTTCGGGGTGAAACAAGATACACATAGCGATTGACAGCTTTGTGACACTGTTTGGCAGAATTTTGCCTTATTTTTCGGAATGCAATCACCTCCAAGGCACATCCGGCTTTCGGAACTGAACCAGAGGATCGGCGCCGCCATCTTCAATACGTTCAGTAACGCCTCTTATTGGGTGGTTGCCGATGTGACCAGCCACAGCTTCCGCGACCAAAAGGGATATCACAGTTTCGTGCTCGTCGAAAAAGATACGATGACCAGCCGTATCCTCGCACAAATCCCCGGGAAGGCCTGGGGAGCGGGTGCCGACCGGATATTCCTCTTCGAAAAACAGACCGGACAGAAATTCACGAACAACATCAACGTCCTCGTGAATGTTTCAGTTGAATATCACCCCGTTTATGGACTCCAGGTAAACCTGGTCGACATAGACCCGGCGTTTACGCTTGGTGTGCTGGAGCAGCAACGAAGAAATGTGCTGGATGAGCTGGTTAAAAAGAACCCGGAATTCATTCAACGGGTGGGTGATCGTTTTATCACAAAGAATAACCAGCTGAAGCTGAATGTCGTGATACAACGGATTGCAATTATCTCATCGAAGACATCTGCGGGCGCCGAAGATTTTCTTCACACACTTGAAAATAATCCGTTTGGCTATCGCTTCCTGGTCGATAACTATCACACGGTGGTGCAGGGAGAAAACAACGCCGACCAGTTTCTTGCGAAGATCATCGAAGTGTTCAATTCAGGTAAGCCGTACGATGCTGTCGTGATTGCACGGGGCGGTGGTGCACAAACCGACTTCCTGATGTTCGACAGTTACTCCATTGGCCGTGCTATCGCAAGATTCCCTATTCCGATCATTACGGGGATCGGCCACCAGAAAAATGAAACGATAGCCGACCTGATGGCTCATACACAAACGAAGACGCCGACCAAAGCCGCAGAATTTATAATTGCACACAACCGTATCTACGAAGATAAAGTAATGTCGCTGCAGCAACGTATCGTGAATAAATCGCAACGGATGCTTGCAAATTCATTACAACAGATCGAATCATTAAAAGCAGATGTGATCAGTTGCTCGAGGTCAATCGTCTTGTCGCACCAGAGAACACTTGAACACCTCACATCATTGGTAAGGGTCGCACGTCCCGACAACATTCTGAAACGTGGCTTTGCAATCGTCCGTGTGGGAAATAAGATCGTTACAGACGGAGATAAGATCGATGTAGGATCGCGCATCGACATTGTGATGTCGGGAAGTATATTGAACACGACGGTTAATCAAAAAACGAAGAGAGATGGAGCGGGAAATGACTTATGAATCGGCATATAACGAGCTGTTGCAAATAGCCAGGGAGATCGAAGATGAATCCGTTTCGGTAGATGTGCTTGCCGAAAAGGTGAAGCGCGCTTCGGAACTGATTGACTTCTGTCAGAAAAAATTGAAGACGGCGGAAGGTGATTTGAATAATATTATTGACCGCATGAATGAGAATTGATATTTTCATTCATGCCGGCAGTATTGATCCCGCGTGCTGTGATCACAATAATGTTTTCAGACTATTAGAGCATCACTCGCCAACCCGCCGGCCGTATTGAGAAACAAGTAAGAAATCTCTTACACATCGCACGTTGATCAACTTGCCCTTTTTCTTTGCATCTTTTGCAAAGTTCTGAAGCTCGATCTTCCTTGCACCTTTTGCTTTTTCAATGGCATATTCCAACTCTCCCTGTGAAGGCAAATGCCATCCACCCGGACATACATTCTGTGCTACAGTCCACGTATACTTACCATTGTCAAACCTGAGATTCTCGGCCATCCAGACCTGGTTGCCGATTGTTATCGTCTTATAGACGTTGCCGTCGCGGCCATCAATTAATTCGCCTTGCGCAAATAGTGTCGTTGTTATCAACATTCCAACACCTATAGCTTTGATCCGTGCGCTTACGATCAAACGCTCGTAAAATCTTTCCATAACCCACCATGCCTACATCACAATTTCAAAAGTGGATCCTCGTCCTTCCCCGTCGCTGTATGCGCGGATTTCTCCTCCATGCATAGTAACGATCTTCTTCACAATTGCCAGCCCGACTCCCGTTCCTTCGAACCGATCTTTCGAATGTAATCGCTGAAAGATTTCGAAGATCTTTTCCGAATGCGAATTATCAAAACCAATGCCATTGTCCACAAACAGGATGCGGTTCATAGCGCGACCTTCTTTTTCAAGCACAGACGCAGTTATCACTATCTCCGGATCACGTTCCGGGTGCGTAAACTTCAATGAGTTACTAATGAGATTTTGGAAGACTTGCCCCAGTTGCAATGCAATTCCTTTCACAACCGGCAAGCCTTCGAATTTGATCGTTGCCCGCCTATCCCTGATGGTCAGCTCGAGGTCCGAGACGATCTGTGACAGCAGGAAATTGAGGTCAACGTCCTCAAAAATGATTTCAGATTGCGACAATCGGGACAACGAAAGCAGGTCATCAATAAGATACGTCATCCTTTCCGTTGACTGTATGATATTGTTCGTGTACTTCATCAGTTGCTCGTCGAGCACACCTTCTCCCTTTTCCCGAAGTAGTTTACTGAACACGCTGATCTTGCGAAGCGGTTCTTTCAGATCGTGGCTGGCAACCGACGTGAATTGCAACAGCTCATAATTTATCTTCTCCAGTTCCGCGGTACGCTCCTTTACCTTACGTTCAAGGTCGCTTGTGAACCTGGCCACGGTCATGGAGATCGCGGCCTGCGCTGCAATGCCGGCAATAAGTTTTTCACTGTCTTCCGTAAAAACGCCCGGCTCGGGATGACCGAAGAACAGCCCGCCGATCACTTCCCCGTCGATCGACGAGATCACCGGCGCTGCCAGGTAGCTTCTGACCGGAAGGTGCCCTTTGGGATGTCCATAATACGGCGGGTTCTGCCCGAAGTGAGGCTGCCTGGTTACGTCGTCGTACCTGACAATGCCTTCGCCCTGGAAAGTCGGATTAAATATCTTGGTGTTCCTGGGCATCGGGAACTTCGAAAACATCTCGCGCGGCACACCGGATATCGTGTATAACACGTACTTCTCTCCGCTTGCATTGATCACGTTGTAGAAGAACGCACCAAAGGCCGCGTTGGTGACCCGTGTTCCAACATCCGTAATCCGTTGAACAAGTTTTTCGAGGTCCGTCTCGGAGCTTAACTGCTTGCTGGAACTCAGAAGCAACTCCAGAACCGACGTCTCTTTTGAATCACTCATCACTACGATAGTTTGGAATTAAACTGAACTTATATAAATTTAAGCCCCCTGACCATTCAACGTTAATAAGCTATCCAAAATTTCTTTACACTTGATAAAGTCAGATAAAACGATTGAGATTCTGCTTGCTGATGATGACGCCGTCGATCGTGAACTGTTTTCTGAAGCCTTAAAATCAACTCGAGTTAAGCATAAACTCATCGAAGTGCAGGCAGGTGACGAAGTTATTGCACACGTTAGCAGCTCTTCCCAGAAGCCGGACCTCATAATACTCGATCTCAACATGCCCGTGAAAGACGGCAGGGAGACATTAAGAGAATTAAAAGCTAACAATAACTTCAAGTACATCCCGGTCATCATTTTGTCGACTTCAAATTCTCATTTCGACATTCGCTTTTCATACGATCATGGTGCGAGCCTCTTTCTCACCAAACCCCACTCCTTTCACGACCTCGTAGAGATGATCGACACCCTTCTGACCCTCAGCTCCAAGTACGTATCGTTCGCCCACAGTTAGTACCTAGCTGCGAAGCATTTCGTAAAAGTCGTTTATGTTCTTATCCGTAAGTATAAAGTCGGGTTTGATCGTTCGCATCGCCTGTTGAGGCATAAAGCTGAATTCGGCCCATTCCGGATCCTGGACCACGATCGTCGCTCCATGTGCTTTGGCGTTGACCAGTCCATCGACACCGTCGGCGTTCGCGCCCGAGAGTAACACACAGATCAGCGTTTGGCCATATACATCTGCTGCACTTTCGAAGCTTACGTCTATACTCGGTCTGCTATAGTTCACTTTTTCCGAATCGTCGAGCGTGATCGTATGATCTTTTTCGATAAGCACGTGGTAGTCGGGTGGCGCTATATAAATGGTACCAGGCTTCATCTCGTCTTTATCTTCCGCCTCGAAAACTTTCATGGCCGTTTTCGATCTCAATACTTCAAGGAGAATATTTTCTTCTGAAGACTTCCGATGTAAAACAATCAGCACGGCCAGGTCCATGTCGGTTGTTAGCGACTGTACGATCTGCAGTACAACCACAAGCGCACCGGCAGATCCTCCGATAACCAGGGTCCTTCTTTTTCTATCGTCGTTCGTCATCTCGTCCTTCGTCGTCTCGTCATTCGTCACCTCGTCTATCGTCACCTCGTCTAACTAATTTTCTTCCAGATCTTCTCCTTGCTCTCGAGTTGTTTGAAGTGCTTGCTCACCACGCTGAACTTCAATGTTTCTTTCGATCCAAGCGCCAGGTATCCGAACTTTTCAAGACTTTCATTGAACAGTTGCAACGTCCTATCCTGGAATGCCTTATCGAAATAGATCATCACATTTCTGCAAAGGATCAATTGAAACTCGTTAAAGGATCTGTCTGCCACCAGGTTGTGCGTGGCGAGAACGATCCGTTTACCCAGAAACTCATCGAATTTAGCTGAGTTATACTGCGCTGTGTAATATGACGAGAAATCGGCCTTGCCGCCCGAAGCAATATAATTCTCCGAATATTGCTTCATCTGGCTGATGGGGTAGATCCCGTCTCTTACTCTCTCAAGAACTGTCGGATTGATGTCGGTTGCGTAGAGCAAAGACTTTTGGAGAAGTTTTGCTTCGTGAAGAAGGATTGCCATGCTATAAACTTCTTCGCCGGAGGCGCATCCGGCATGCCATATCCTGATCACGGGCCATGTGGCAAGCAATGGGAGAACGTCTTCACGCAATGACTTATAAAACAAGGGATCACGGAACATCTCTGTTACATTCACCGTGATCTCCTCCACGAATCTCTTGAAGTATGGCTTATCTGTGCGAAGCCTGTATCGGAACTCGGCAAAACTCGAGAACCTGTCTTTTACGATCAGCCGCGCGACCCTTCGTCTCATCGATGCGCGTGAATAATTCGTAAAATCGTAACCATACAATTCCACGACGTCATTGAGAATGACTTCGAGGTCTTCGTCGGTTACCGGGAAAGATTCAATCATTTCGTTCCACTTTCATACAACCACACACGCAATAGCGAGAACAACTGGTCTACATCCACAGGTTTTGTAATATAGTCAGAGGCGCCTGCGTTAATGCACTTCTCCCGATCGCCCATCATGGCTTTAGCCGTAACGGCGATTATGGGCAAGCTCTTGTATTTTCTCTCTGTTCTTATTGCTTCGATGGCTTCATAACCGTCCATCTCGGGCATCATCATGTCCATAAGGATGATGTCGACCTTCGCTGATGCTTTTAGCTTCTTCAATGCATCTTTCCCGTCGACAGCTGCTATGACATTCATCTGGTATTTTTCCAGCGCCCTGGTCAACGAAAAGATGTTTCTCATATCATCGTCGGCCACAAGAACGGTCTTGTTCTTCAACACTTCATCGAGAGCACCCAGCTTGTGATATCTGGGAGTTGCGGGCTCACCCTTCCTGTTATTTTCCATCAGGTGCAGGAACAGCGCTACTTCGTCGTGGATCCTCTTATAGGAGTGCGCTGTCTTCATCACGATAGAATCTGCATACTGGCGAACCTTCATGACCTCGGGCTGCGACAAATTCTTCCCGGTGAATATGATGACAGGAAGATTCTCGAGTCCCGGGGTCTTCTTCACGGATTCAAGTGTCTCGTAAGATTGCCTGTCCGGGTTACCCATATCGAGGATCACACAATCTACCGTATCATTTTTCAATGACTCGATCGCAGAGCTCACGTCATTCCTGATCTCGAGGTTTACGTCGAATGTCTCCAGGAAGTATGCGAGCGCTTTCGCGTGACGTTCATTCTCTTCGACGATGAGAACTTTCTTCGGATGATGTTGAAGAGCATATTCGATCTTCTTGAAGATCTCCTGCATTTGTTCGAAAGCAATAGGCTTTTCAATAAAATCCACGGCACCTTTAGTGAGGCTCTCACTCTTCGCTTCGTGCGACGACATCATGTGCACAGGGATATGTCTCGTCTCCGGTGTAGTCTTTAACTCCTCCATCACCTCCCACCCGCTTCTGACAGGCAACTGGATATCCAGAAGGATCCCGACGGGCACGAACTGTTTTGCAAGCTCGATCGCCTCATCACCACGAACGCTCACAATACCTTTGTAACCTTTTTTTCGCGTGAAGTCGAGCAGCGATTTAGCGAAGTTCGTATCATCTTCAACGATAAGTATACTCTTGTCACCACGCGATACGGCGGCCCTGTCATCGGGAATATTTTCAGGAATGGTGGTACTGATAAACTTTTTATCGATTTTTCTTTCCACCGCCTTGTCGGCTGGCGGATCAACATTCGTCGGAGCCAGCAGCGGTGTTTTCACATCTTCATCCATTTCAGCTAAAGCAGCATCCTTAAAGATCGGGATCGAAAGGATGAACTCGGAGCCCTGATCAGGCTCGCTGTTGAGAGTAATTTCACCACCCAGCAATTTCACGAGCTCGCGGCTGATGGAAAGTCCGAGACCTGTGCCGCCATATTTCCTCCGCGTCGATCCATCGGCCTGCTGGAACGCTTCGAACACGATCGACTGCTTCTCTTTCGGTATACCGATGCCGGTATCTTTCACCATAAAGATCATGCTGTTGCCATCGCGGCTTCTTTCAACCCGTAACAACACATATCCGTCGGCCGTGAACTTGATGGCGTTCGAAACGAGGTTTCGTATCACCTGCTCAAGGCGAAGCTTGTCCGTCTCAAGAGTACCCGGCGCGCTTGCGTCGATCTCCGTCCGGAACTCGATATTCTTTTCATGTGCAACCGGTCCGAACATAGAGCTCATATTGTGAAGGATCTCTTTCACTGAAACATCCATGTATTCCAGCCTCATCTTACCGGCTTCGATCTTCGAAAGATCAAGGATCTCGTCGATCAGCGACAGCAGTCCGTGACCTGAGCTTTGAATAACCCTTGCATACTCCAGCTGGTCTGTCGTCAGGTTTTTGTCATTGTTCTCGGCCATCAATCGCGACAGCAACAGGATCGAGTTCAGCGGTGTGCGTAGCTCGTGCGACATATTCGCAAGAAACTCCGACTTGTATTTCGTGGTCTGGGTAAGCTGATCCGCCTTTGCCTGGATCTCCAGGTTACGCTCAGTGATCATGTGGTTCTTCTCCTCAAGCAACCTGCTGCGTTCTTCGAGCTCCTCATTTGCCTGCTTCAGTTCCTCCTGCTGAACCTTCAATTCTTCTTCCGAAGCCTGGAGCTTCTCTGCCTGTACTTCGAGTTCGGAGTTGAGATTCTCGAGCTCTGTATGCTGAATCCTTAACTCTTCCGATTGCGACTGCGTTTCTTCGAGAAGCTCCTGCAGGCGTCGGCGGTTCTGCGCGGTGCTTATCGCGATACCGATGTTCGGGGCCGCGGCCGTAAGGAATTCGACCTGGAGTGGTGTAAACGTACCAACCGAAGCAAGCTCCATCGCACCTTTAACGGTATATCCATCCAGTACCGGGATTGCAATCACATGCTTCGGCTTCACTTCGCCGGTTGCAAAGCTGATCGTTACATTATCGTCGGCGAGATCTTTAAGTTCGACAAGCCTTCGGGAAGTAACAGACTGTCCAAGTATGCCGTCTCCCACCTTGATCGATTCGCGGGTCTTTTCAATCGCGAAGGCATAACCTCCACTCCTTCTCAACTCTTTTCCGTCGAGGATATAAAGGGCACCTGAACTCGCATCCGTATATGAAGCGACAGTAGTGATAATTTCGGCACTCAAAGTTTCGATCTCTTTCTCACCGATCATCACATTGTTCAGATTCGTAAGACCAGCCTGCAACCATTCTTTTTCGACGAGCCGGGTAAACGATTCGTCGAGTGACTCTGCCATGGCATTCAGCGATACTCCCACACCTCCCAATGCATCACTTTGTGTATCGTCAACACGAGTATCGTAACTACCCTTCGATATCTTTTCTGCGATGTCTTTTATGATCGAAATCCGATTCTGTATCTCGGCATCCTTTTGCTGAAGGACGTCCTGGAGCCTTACGCGCTCGGTGTAATCGCCGGTAACACGTGTGTAGAAGACAACCGATATGATCAACGCTATGATCGCGCCAGTAACGATCAACGTCGGAGTATACCGCGCAAGTCGATTCATACTTTCGGTCCGGTCGTTCAGCAATAACGTTTCATGCTCCTCCATATCCGCAAGTATTCTCCGGATCTCATCCATGGCCTCGCGGCCTAATCTCAAATTTGCAAGGTTGGGACTAACGCCTGACTTTTTGTTTTCTATCGCGGCCTCCAGGTAACGAAATCGTCCTTCGATCAGTCTTCGTAACATCGGCATCTTTTCCTGCTGCCGGGCGTTGTCCCTCGTCAATACTTTTACTCTGTCAAATGCCTTCATCGCCCTCTCACGCGCATCATTGTAAGGAGTGAGGAATTCACTCTCGCCGGTGATCAGGAATCCCCGTTGACCCGTTTCCGCATCGATCAACGCTTCATTGGTCTCCTTGAGATTCAGGATCACTTCGTTAGTGTGATTCACAAGGCCGGCGCTCTCCAACAGGTTTGAAATACTAATAAACGATGCAACAGAGGTGATGATCAGGATGACCATCGACACACTGAAACCTATGAGCAGGTTCCGCTTGAAATTACTTTTCATCCCGGGCGTAAAAATTATATTAAAGCCGATCGCGAATGCCGTACAGGTAAGACGATGGTAAACGTTGCTCCCTCATTCTCCTTCCCCCATGCATCTATGATCCCGTCGTGACGTTCGACTACCTTTTTAACGATCGCTAATCCAATTCCTGTTCCTTCGTAAGTCTGCTTACTGCTCCTCAATCGCTGAAAGATCTCGAAGATGCGGCTCCGGAACTCGTTGCTGAAACCGATGCCATTGTCTTTCACCTGCAACCTGCAGTATTGCCCGTTCTCATTTGGCTTCGCATCTAAGGACTTCTCATCCACCAGCTCTCCCGTTACCGAAATCAAACACTGGTCGTTCCCTTTCGAGAATTTAATAGAATTACTAAGCAGGTTTTGAAACACCTGTCTCATCTGGAATGCGATGCCTTCGATCTCCGGTAATCTCCCGATGTCAAACGTGCAGTGCTTTAATTCGATCTGAAGCTCGAGGTCTGACATAATCTCCGATACCATCACATTAAGATCGATCAGGCCGAATTCCTCATCGGTGTATATCTTCGAAAATTGAAGCAGGTCGGTTACAAGATTGCGCAGTCGAGTCGCCGACTCCAGTATCTTACCGAGATAAGGCTTGATACGTTCGTCACTTCCATTGAACTTGTCCAGCGCAAGACCGCTGAACGTCTGGATCTTTCTCAACGGTTCCTGGAGATCGTGTGATGCAATGAAGGCAAACTGCTGTAATTCATTGTTACTCTCTTCCAGGCGCTGGTTCGACTTCACCAGCTCCCGGGTTCTCTCCTTCACTTTTTCTTCGAGGATATTCTCCGCCTTCTTCCGGAGCTCTATCTCTTCCCGGAGATTCTTCTCCATATCTACCAGCATCCGGGTCTGTTCAGACAGCCGATAAAATGTTTTGATCTTCAAAAGAAGGATATCGGGGTCGACCGGCTTTGTAACATAGTCGATCCCGCCCGACGTATAGCCGCGGGCTACAAACTTCTTATGAGTATTGATAGCTGAAAGGAAAATGATGGGGATATCCTTCGACTTGCTGTAACCTGAGATCGCCTCAGCCACCTCAAAGCCGTCCATCTCCGGCATCTGCACATCCAATATAATGAGCGCGTACGAGTGCGTAAGTATCTTCTTCAGCGCTTCCTCACCGGACGAAGCAGTATCGACCTCGAAATTATGGAGGGTAAGCAGAGCCTTCAAACTGAAGATATTCTCCTGGTTATCGTCGACAATCAGGATCATGCAGGGCGTAAACTCTATTCAAGAAAACTGTATTAAAGTCGAAAAATCGGTCTCAAACGCACCGTGTGTGGATTAAATCCTACGATTCAAGTCGTCACATGGTGACAAAAATCAACAACCGCCACCCCGATTTTCACATCAGGCCGGCCCGGGTCCCTTTCTCACTTTTCTATCGTAGAAGAGGACAATTATTCGGCCATCATCTGCTTATACATCTCGGAAAAAGCCTTTTGCTTGAGTTCGATGCTTCGACGCGAATGCATCGCCTCAGTCGACTGGAGGAGTTGGATGCAGGTTAGGATAGTGTCGTCTGACAGATGCCTGAAGATGATCTCGTTTACTTTTTGCGCGTCGGACATACACTCTTTCAGCTTGCGCAGTCCCTTGTCGGTTATACTAACAAGTTTCGCACGTCCATCGCCGGGATCTGGACGTTCCTTCGCCAGACCGGCTTTCACTAACTTATTGATTCCTTCCATGCCCGTCGTAGTCTCAGCAAACATATAATTAATGAGCTCCGTCTTCCTGGTCTCACCGAGCTGGTAAAGACAATTGAGATAAAAGAAACTATCGTTAGCAGGGAGCTTCGATCCTTCCATAGCCGCCCGGTGATAAAGTCCATATGCGCTGGCCAGTCGCCCGATGATGCGGGCCAGTTGCCCGATGTTCTCAGACCGGTTGGCGTTTGCTTTTGGCCCGCCTTTCAGCAAAACATATCTGCAAAACGACTGAATATCGGCGTTGGGAAATTCTTCCTCGAATGCGCTCCATTCCGATACAAGCTCAACAATAGGTTTTTTCATAATAGGATCAAAAATAGCATAATTATTACCATTTCGTATTAAATTTGTACCATTCCGTTATAAATAATAGCAATATGTTACAATTTGGTATTTATCCTGGTGGAATGGCGGGGACGGCCACCGGCATGACCACCGGTCCCTCCAATGATCCGCAAAAGATTCGGGAAGCACTCGACAAACTCCAGGGCTCTGCGCCAACATTTATCGTCAGAGCTTACGTGGGATATAAAGGCAAGGGACAACCTGTTACTGTCGTGCCGGAAGAGCCCGAACAATACGCAGGTTCAAACCGGGTGCTCGATCTCGTTCTCTGTTTTCAAACTGAAGAAACAGACCTCAAAGGATGGAAAGACTTTATAGGGAAACAGGTAAGAAAATACCATCGACATATTCGATACCTTCAAATAACTGAAGAGGCTAACGTTGATCTTCCAAGTCTGGACGGCCACTATGCCGCCTCGCGGAGGGCGCTGGTTGAGGGAATTGTATTTGCAAAAAACGAGATCAGGAAAACACAACTCGACATAGAGGTCGGGTTCAATGCAACTCCCGACTTCAATCCCAACCGGCGGTTTTGGAAAGAGATCAAAGCGTTGGCGACGCCGGAGTTTTATCAGTCCTTGGATTATGTGGGCCTCGACTGCTTTCCTGACGTCTTCCGTCCGCTTCCTCGTGAGAATGGAAAAATAAAGACGTTTGAGGCCCTGAAACACCTTATCAGTTTCTTCAGGAATGACATCACGGAAGCGGGTATTCGTGGCAATGTGCCGTTGCATATCACCGAAAACGGATGGCCAACAAGCGCGTCACGGAGTGAAGAAGAGCAGTCCCAGGCTTTGGAATCCGTCATAAGGACCATCCATTCCCTGCGATCTGAATTTAACATCCGGACTTATGAGATGTTCGACCTGCGGGATGCCGACAGCGGATCGGAAGACATCTTCTACCGTTTTGGAATCATGAACGACGACTATACTCCTAAGCTTTCATTTGAAACATATTGCACATTGATCTCTGAACTTTCTTAAATCTTGTTTAAATTTAACTCAAGTCATTCAACAGGATTGGATGACGTTCGGCAAACGAAAAACCAAACAAAAAAATTTTTCAACGCTATGGCTAAAAAGAAGAAGGCTGCAAAAAAAGGGAAAGCAAAACCCAAAAAGGCTGCGAAAAAAGCTGCTAAGAAAGTAGTTAAGAAAGTCGCAAAGAAGGCTGCTAAAAAGGCGGTTAAGAAAGTAGCAAAGAAAGCCGCTAAGAAGGCTCCAAAAAAGGTAGCTAAGAAAGCTCCTGCAAGGAAGCCGGCTCCACGGAAGCCTACAACTCCTAAGGCACCTGCCCCTGTAGCTCCTCCACAAGCACCAGAAACTCAAACACCGCTGTTCCCCGAGTCACCGGCAAATTCCGAGGACACTAACAACGGAACGCCCATGTAATGGGTCGAATGAATCATACTGAATGATAAAAAGCGATGGATGCCATCGCTTTTTTTATGACCTTTAATTATTAACCCCCAGCAACTGCTATGAAAATTAACAAGTCATCAAGACGCGACTTTATCAAAAAGGCAGCGGGCACCGCGTTAAGTGCTGCAGCCCTGCCGGCTCTCGCGGGTACCAAGTCAAACAAGAAAACTGTCGTTCTCGAAAGTCGTTTGCGCGACGAAACGAAATACGCGGCCAACGACAAAGTGAACGTTGCCGTGATCGGCATGGGTATCATGGGCTTCGCCAACGCGGAGACATCCGCCAAGATCCCCGGCGTGAAGATCGTTGGCGCATGCGATCTGTATACCGGCCGTCTCGATCGCGCCAAAGAAGTTTATGGAAAGGATCTCTTCACAACAAAAAATTACCAGGAGATCCTCGATCGCAAAGATATTGACGCGGTGATCATTGCAACATCAGATCACTGGCACGATCGTATTTCAATGGACGCAATGAACAAAGGCAAGCACGTGTATTGCGAAAAGCCTATGGTCCATCATCTCGACGAAGGCCAGGCCGTAATCGACACACAAAAGAAAACCGGAAAAGTATTCCAGGTGGGAAGTCAACGTTGCTCTTCTATTATCACCGAAAAGGCAGCAGAGATCTATAAGTCCGGAATTATCGGCGACCTTGTTCTCGTTGAGACGCGGAATGATCGTCATAGTGCCAACGGCGCATGGCAATATTCTATACCCACCGACGCAAGTAAAACGACGGTGGATTGGGACCATTTCCTCGGTGATGCGCCAAAGAGAGATTTTGATCCCGTACGTTTCTTCCGTTGGAGAAATTATAACGACTACGGAACAGGAGTTGCCGGCGATCTTTTCGTTCACCTGTTCACCGGTATTCATGCGGTAACCGGCTCTCACGGACCTGTCCGCGCTTTCGCTACGGGTGGACTTCGCTACTGGAAAGACGGCCGCGATGCTCCTGATGTTATGGCTGCCTTGTTCGATTACCCGGCCACCGACAAGCACCCAGCTCACACCATGCAGATGCGCGTGAACTTTGTCGACGGCAGCGAAGACGGAGAATTATTGCGACTGGTTGGTTCCGAAGGAGCGATCATCCTCGGTTGGAACGATATGACCGTGATTCGTCATAAGATCGGCAAGAACCCCGGCTTCGGCGGATGGGACACGTACCATACGTTTACCGAGTCGCAGCAGAAGGAATATGAAAAATGGTATAAGGCCAACTACCCGGATCCAAAACCCGAAGTGATCGAGCCGAGTATGGACTTCAAGGCACCCGAAGGTTACGATGCTCATTACGATCACCACGCAAATTTCTATGCAGGTATCCGGGAAGGCAAGGCTATCAAAGAAGATGCGTTGTTTGGAATGAGAGCGGGCGGACCGGCGCTTCTTGCAAACAAAAGTTATTTTGAAAAGAAAGTGATCAACTGGGACCCGGAGAAAGCGATGGTAGTTTAAAGTTCTTGGTTTGTAGTCTGTAGTTGTCCGGAGTCAGTGACAAACTACAGACTACAGACCGGAAACTATTCAACTGTTAGTATCCACGCATCTTTGAAATAGTGCTCACGCCTGAATTCATCGCGTAGCTTTCTTGCTTCGTCAACGTCTTCGGACATCCCGAGGTAAACGTACCACAGGTTCCGCGCAGAGATAAAGCCGTAATGAGAGTCGGCATACTCCATATCTTTTAATTCTTTCGAAAACTTCTTCGCGTTGGCTTCTGATCTGAATGCGCCCACAATTATATAAGTACCCGCAGGGAGGTCGTTCTTATTTCTGACGCGCTGTACGATCTCGTGACGCTCGGGTTTTACTTCAACAACTTCGGGTTGAGGTACGACGGTCTTAGCTGTATCAACAGCAGGCTGCTGTTTTTGTTCGACAACAACGGGTTCTTTAACCGGCTCCTTCTTCTGCTCGGTATTCTTCTGTTGATTATTCTGCTGTTCCTTCTTCTCCTCTACCTTCTTTGGTTCAGTCTTCTTCGCCTCCTCTTTCTTATGCGGCTGATTGTGAACATTCGAATCCTGGTACTTTTTCGCCAACGCCTCCTGCTTCGCTTTTCTTTCAGCAGCCAGTTGGGCAGGCGATTTCTTCTTTTTCTCTTTCTCGGTATTCACGAAAGAATAGATCCCCACGGCATCCTTATGTCTCTTGCCAAACAGCAAAGCGATCTGCACTTCATGCGAAGGGCGGGCGATCATCTTGTCACCGAAGCCGGTTGTGAATGAATATCCGAGAGTCGACACCTTGTTAAGCTTGATCCCCGCCATAGCGGAAGCACCAAGGCCCTGTCTGAACCCCGCGCCAAACCACACCTTGTTTTGAAGATGAAGCAGTGTTGCCACCTCGAACTGCGACGGACGTAGCTGGTTATACCTGTATATCAAATATGGCTCGAACACATTCTTATTCCTGTTGAAATAAAAACGATTCGAAACATGCGCAACAACACTCTGGAATGGAGTTATCCCCGGGAACGAAAATGCATCGGGAGAATAATATGCAGGCTTGAATAATTGTGGCAGCGCTAATCCTAAATGTAATGTCTTCGAATGATATGAAACTCCGAAGTTTCCCTGCACAAAAAAATTATTTGCCTGCGCGGTAAGCAAGGTTGGATCATTAATATCAGCAAACTGCACCTTACTTATATCGAGGCGATTCATGACGCCGCCGACAGACAATCCGAAACGAAGTGTCTTCTCTTCGGCAAGAGTAACCTGGTAGCCCCCGGTAAACAGGAACGCCGATGTATTTAAGAGGCCTCTCTTATTATTGGATAATGTGACGCCACCCGAAAGTTTTTTTGAAAGCAAACCCTGCAAACTCACCTGGCCCAACTGCGGTCCATCCGGAATTCCTGCCCACTGACGGCGGTAGCCTAAGTATAGGGCAGGCTGGCCATCAATACCGGTATAAGACGGATTAAGTGTGGCCGAATTGACGAAAAACTGTACAAAGTCCGTGTTATCCTGTGCGGAGACTGCGGTTACAAAAAATGTCGAGATCAGCCAAAGACAAAAAAGTAGACGTCTGGTCAAATTACGGTTGTTAACGTCGAGTGTATACAGGCAGTAAAGATAAAGTAAGCCCTGAAAATACCGGGGTAGGCCCCGAGAATTTCCCTAATTTGTGGTCGAAACCCCTAAATCATATGCAAAACCGTCGCTTACCGATCATTATTGCCACAGTGATCGCAGTTATCGTGTTAATGGCACTGTCGTCCAGCTTGTTCTTCACCGTAGGAGCTACAGAAAAAGCGATAATGTTCTACCCACTTGGAAAAGGCCTCGATAAAGAGGAAGTTCTTCAACCCGGGGTCCACATGAAAGCGCCGTGGAATGACGTCATTATTTATGAGACGTCGGAACTTTCGAATGACGAAACGATGGATATCAACGACAAGAACGGACTTCCCATTCACGTTGACGTAACCATCCGTTTCTCACCGCAGCACGATAAGATCGGCTACATCTATGAGAAGTTCAATAAAGATTATATCGACAGGCTTGTTGTCCCTGAGATGCGTTCGATGACACGCCAGGTAATGGCACGTTATACCGCCGAGGAGATCTATTCAACAAAGCGTGCAGAAGTCGAAAGCACTATCATCGGGGAAACCGAGAAGGTCCTGGCAGCGAACTATGTTACTACAAAAGCAGTCCTTATTCGTTCAATTAAACTTCCAGACCAGATCAGGGCAGCTATAGAAAATAAACTTCAGCAGGAACAGGAAGCCCTGGCATACCAGTTCAGGCTGGAAAAAGAAAAGAGCGAAGCGGAACGTAAAAGAATTGCGGCCGAAGGTGAGTCGCGGGCCAACAACATCATTAACAATAGCTTGTCGGACAAGTTATTGAAAATGAGAGGTATAGAAGCTACTCTTGAGCTGTCAAAATCACCTAATTCAAAGGTGGTGATCATAGGCTCCGGGAAGGACGGTTTACCCATGATCCTTGGCAATAATTAATTGGAATTTATTTCCCCATACCTTTCAACTGATGGGATTGGGGGCTATTTTAGAGCAAATTTGATAGTATGGCAAAGACGGCAACATTGACAATTGACGGCAAATCCTATGAGTTTCCCATCATGGAGGGAACAGAAAACGAACTTGGAATTCAGATAGGAGATCTGCTGGAAAAGACCGGGGCAGTAACCCTCGACCTCGGTTATAAAAACACCGGCGCTACAACCAGCGCCATCACTTTCCTCGATGGCGACAAAGGAATATTAAGATATCGCGGTTATTCAATTGAAGACCTGGCTGCCAAGTCGACTTTCCTCGAAGTTTCTTACCTGTTGATCTTCGGAGAGCTTCCGACAACCCAACAACTCGATAAATTCACGAACGACATCAAAACACACACAATGGTGCACGAAGACACCCGCAAGATCCTTGACGGGTTTCCTTCTACCTCACACCCGATGGGCGTGCTCGCATCTTTGTTCTGTGCACAAACTGCATTTTATCCTGAGTCGCTTGATCCCAACAGCAACAAAGACGCTGTTTATCTCAGTATCATCCGTTCGCTGGCCAAAATGCCTACGTTCGCATCATGGGCTTACAAGAATGCCGTTGGTCATCCGGTAAATTATCCCGACAACTCACTCGACTACTGCTCGCGCTTCCTCAAAATGATGTTCGGTCTCCCTGCAGAGAATTATGAAGTCGACCCGGTTGTTGCCGCAGCACTCGATAAGCTTTTGATCCTCCACGCCGATCACGAACAAAACTGTTCAACATCTACAGTGCGTATTGTTGGATCATCTAAAGCAAGCATCTATTCCTCTATCTCCGCTGGTATCAACGCACTCTGGGGACCTCTCCACGGTGGTGCGAACCAGGAGGTGATCAACATGCTCGAAAGCATTAAGAAAGATGGTGGCGATACCGATAAGTGGATCGCGAAAGCAAAAGACAAAAACAGCGGTTTCCGCCTTATGGGCTTCGGACACCGTGTGTATAAGAACTTCGATCCGCGTGCGAAGATCATCAAGAAAGCAGCCGACGACGTATTGAAGAAGCTCGGCGTGAACGATCCGGTTCTCGAGATCGCTCAAAAACTCGAAGAGGCTGCATTGAAAGATTCTTATTTCGTAGAACGCAAGTTGTATCCTAACGTAGACTTCTACTCCGGTATCATCTATCGTGCGCTCGGTATCCCTGAAGATCTCTTTACTGTAATGTTCGCCATGGGCCGTCTCCCTGGCTGGATCGCACAGTGGAAAGAGATGCGCGAGAACAAAGAACCTATAGGCCGCCCACGCCAGATCTACACTGGTCAGAAGCTTCGTGAATATAAAGAGATAGGGAAACGGTAAAAGAGGAAGAATGGCGTTAACCGAAGATTTTCAGGCTGCCGTAGCCAGCTCTCAATCGCTCACAAAGCGTCCCTCCAACGAAGAGTTGCTCGATCTGTACGCTCTTTTCAAACAGTCCACTGAAGGCGACGTTTCCGGTGATCGTCCAGGTGGTTTTGATTTTAAAGCTATCGCCAAGTTTGATGCGTGGGCAGAGAAGAAAGGGCTAAGCAAAGACCAGGCGATGGAAAAGTATGTGGCCCTGGTCGCTCAGTTGAAAGAACAGTACGCCTGAGAAGCGTGACCCTATTTTATCAGCCACGATTAAAAGAAGGGATCAATATCCTTGAAGAAGATGAGGCGCATCACGCTAAAGTGTTGCGCCTTTCTGTTGGTGACAAGTTTCTCGTCACCGACGGAAAAGGGCTTCTGTGCGAAGCAGCTTTTACAAAGGGATTTGATTTTAAGATCTTAAGCGAAAAAAATTCGCCCCGAAATTATTCCACACATCTTTTTGTAGCGCCAACAAAGAACGCCGATCGTATCGAATGGCTCGTTGAGAAGGCCACAGAGATTGGTGTAAGTTCAATTACCATGCTTCAATGCGAGCGTAATGAACGCAAAAATGTCAATCACGACCGCCTTGTGAAAATGGCAATAAGCGCAATGAAGCAATCCCAACAATCATGGCTTCCGGAGATAAGACCACTCACAGCATTCGAACGAATCGTACAAGACAAATCCTCTGACCAGAACTTTGTCGCATATGTCGATCACACCAATCCCGATCAATTGAAAAATCTTGCGAAGGCGGGAAAAAGTTATTCACTGTTGATCGGCCCCGAAGGAGATTTCACCGACGAAGAGATCGGCCTGGCTTTAAAAAGCGGGTGGCAGAAAGTAAGTCTCGGTCCTACCCGGCTCAGAACTGAAACAGCAGCACTTGTTGGCGTCTTGACGTTGACGCTCGTAAATTCTTAATTTGCACTATCAGCGCGATCCGTGCGATCCGTGAGCACAATTTATGACCGAAAAAGAAGCCTCTAAACTCATCGATAAGCTTACCGATCAGATCAATTATCATAATGATCTCTACTACCAGAAAAGTAAAACAGAGATCAGTGACTTCGAATTCGATCAGCTTCTCAAACAACTCGCCGACCTCGAAAAACAATTCCCCGGCTTAAAGCATTCTCACTCTCCTACTCAACGTGTTGGAGGTACGATCACCAAAAACTTCCCAACCGTTCTTCATCGTTACCCGATGCTTTCGCTGGGAAACACCTATTCAAAAGAAGAACTCGAAGAGTGGGACCAGCGCGTTAAGAAAGGTCTCGACGACGCGAAGTATGAATATTTTTGTGAACTGAAATTCGATGGCGTTTCGATAAGTGTCACCTACGAGAATGGGATCCTGGTGCGGGGGGTTACCCGTGGCGACGGCGTTCGCGGCGATGACGTCACTGCAAATATCCGCACGATCCGTTCCCTGCCATTGCGCATCAAAGCCAAAGATGTTCCCGAAAAATTTGAAGTCCGTGGTGAAGTATTTCTGCCACGCGAAGTCTTCAAACAGCTTAACAAGGAACGTGAAGATATCGGCGAAGAAACTTATGCCAACGCCCGCAACACTGCGTCGGGCACCGTAAAGATGCAGGACTCTTCGGAAGTCGCACGACGAAAACTCGATTGCTATCTCTACTATCTCCTCGGAGAAGACAACGACGTGGACACACATGAAGAGTCGATCAAAAAACTCGAGAAGTGGGGATTCCAGATCTCGCAGACATATCGCAAGTGTAAAAACATAGACGAAGTTCTCACATACATTAACGAGTGGGAAAAGAAACGCCAGGGCCTTCCGCTCGATACCGACGGCGTTGTAATTAAAGTAAACGACATCGCGCAGCAACAAGAACTCGGCTTCACCGCGAAGAGCCCACGCTGGGCTATATCGTATAAGTACAAGGCCGAAAGCATGAGCACCCGCCTGAAGAACATCGTTTACCAGGTAGGACGTACCGGCGCCGTCACTCCTGTTGCCGAACTGGAACCTATCTTCCTTGCCGGAACAACTGTCAAGCGGGCATCTCTTCACAATGCAAACGAGATCGCACGACTCGACCTTCGTATCGATGACTACGTGTTCGTTGAAAAAGGCGGCGAGATCATTCCTAAAGTAACAGCCGTAGACTTACCCAAACGTAAAAAAGATTCCAAGCCATTTAAGTATACAGACAAATGCCCTGAATGCGGAACAAAGCTCGTTCGTGAAGAGGGTGAAGCCGCGTACTATTGCCCGAACTATAAGGGTTGTCCGCCACAGATCAAAGGACGTATCGAGCACTTCATCCAACGCAAGGCTATGAATATTGACTCGTTGGGTGAAAAAACCATTGAAGGCTTATATGATCTCGGCCTGGTGAAAACTCCCGCCGACCTCTACTCTCTTAAAAAGGAAGACATCTTCAAGCTGGAGGGCTTCAAAGAGACGTCGACAAAGAACCTGTTGGATGGCATCGAAAAATCGAAGGAGCAGCCTTTTGAACAAGTACTTTTTGCGATAGGCATTCGTTATGTGGGCGCGACGGTTGCGCAAAAGCTTGCACGTTATTTTAAAACAATGGACAGGCTTGAAGCTGCAACACTCGAAGACCTCTTACAAGCCCCCGAAGTAGGTGAAAAGATCGCCGAGAGCGTTAAAGAATTTTTCAGCGACGGCGACAATCGCAGGGAAGTGTCTCGTCTGAAGAAAGCCGGGCTGAACTTCGTTTCCGACGCAAAAGAGCCGGAAAAGGTTAGCGACTCCCTCGGGGGCAAATCTTTCGTGATCTCCGGCACGTTTGAAAAATATGAGCGCGATGAGTTAAAAGATATTATCATTGCGAATGGAGGTAAAGTTTTATCGGGTGTTTCAGGCAAATTGGATTACTTGTTAGCCGGGGATGGTATGGGCCCATCGAAACTGGAAAAAGCAAAGAGTCTGAACATTAAGATCATCTCTGAAAAGGACTTCGAGAAAATGTTAAAGCCCTAACCCTAAAAAATTCGAATTCTATGTTCAAAATGAGTTTTCTTAAGATGCGCACAACTTCTGCGCTAAGAAAAAGTCACGCTAAACGCGCCAGCACTCCCTACAAAGCCGCGGAAAACATCGGTATCATCTTTAGCGTCGAAGACAGGCAGAAGCACGACTACATCAAAGAACTCATTAAGAAGTTTGAAACCGACGGCAAGAAAGTATCGGTCCTCGAGTTCCTCCCGAAGAACAGGGAGAACCACGAGTTCCTGTTCGACTTCTTCACAGTTGACGAGCTCTCCTTCTGGGGCGATATCACTTCAGAGAAAGCCGTAAAATTTTCGAATACGCCTTTCGATTACCTGTTTTATATCGACTCGCAATCCAACCCACTCGTTTTGAATCTCCTTGCCCGAAGCAGGGCGCATTGCAGGGTAGGCAAGTTCAATGAAGCAGACAGTAAATACTTCGAGCTCATGATCGAGGACAATGGGAGCACAAAAACTTTAATTGACAACGTGTATAAATACACACGTCAGTTGAAGTGAATCGAAGCGATTCAAGCCGGGTGACCGATCCCTGATACTTCAGTTTGTATCATAATTCACATATACTTTAATTTGCCGAATGAAAAAGTTATTCGGCACCGGCGTAGCACTCATTACTCCTTTCCTTCCTGATGGTTCTGTTGATTTCAAGTCCCTCAAAAAGATATTGAAACATACCGCAAAGGGTGTCGACTACTACGTAGTGATGGGCACGACCGGCGAAGCGGCTGTTCTTTCGAAAGAAGAGAAGAAAGCTGTCCTCGAATTTGTTAAAGAAAATAATGCAGCAAAGCTTCCGATCGTCTATGGCATTGGTGGAAACCACACTGCTGCTGTCATCCGTGAGCTCCGCGATACCGACCTCTCCGGCGTCGATGCCGTCCTTTCTGTAAGCCCGTATTATAACAAGCCATCACAGGAAGGCCTGTACCAGCATTTTCATGCAGTAGCGGACGCATCGCCGCTTCCGATCATTTTATACAATGTCCCAGGACGCACGGCGCTGAACATGACCGCCGATACCACACTGCGTCTTTCTGTTCATAAACGTATCATCGGGATCAAAGAAGCAAGCGGCAGCATGGAACAATGCATGCGCATCGCTCATTATAAGCCATCAGACTTCATGCTCATCTCGGGCGACGATATGCTCACCGTTCCTTTCTATGCAATCGGTGGAATTGGCGTAATCTCAGTGCTGGCGAATGCCTACCCTATTCCTTTCAGAAAGATGAAAGATGCTTCAAACAAAGGCCAATTCAACAAAGCGGCCTTCGAAGCATTCAAATTGCTTGAAATCAACGGCCCTATGTACGAAGAAGGAAGCCCCGTAGGCGTGAAATACCTGATGTCGTTGATGGGATTATGCGAGCCAACAGTGCGTTTACCACACACAATGCCATCCAGGGCACTCCAAAAGAAGATTGAAGGGCTGTACGAAAACATCAAAGGGACCGCCTAAGCAGTCCCTTTTGAAATTATCGTTAAGAAAGAACTTAAGCTGCTCCTCCTTCTTTATTCTTGAGTTCCTGAACCTCAGCGCGGATCGCCTGAGCGATGTTCTTAAGATCTTGCATGCCTTTACGCACGCGAGTACCAGCAGCGCTGTTGCCCTTTGAATAGAACTTTTCAGCATCGGGTTCAATCGATGCGATTAGGGCTTTAAGTTCTTCAAATCTTTTCATTTGACTAGGATGTTTAAATGATTAAAAATGGGTTACCGTTATGCCAATTTAATCAAAAGCCCTAAAAAACAAGCAAAAAGGCACTTTTTAAATTCCCTTTGTCACGGAAACCAGGTTTTCCTCCTTATAGAAACCTGAGTCAAGCTTCGATTTTAGGGCAGAAAACGCGGTTAAAGTCCTTTCTACGTCGGCCAATGTATGCGCAGCCGTCGGGATAATCCTGAACATGATAACGTCCTTAGGAACAACCGGATAGATCACTACAGAGCAGAAAATGCCATAATTCTCCCTCAAATCCATCGACATATTGGCTGCTTCGCCCACCCCTCCTTTGAACAGGACAGGCGTCGGCGGCGTCTGTGTCGGGTTGATCGAGAAGCCTCTCTCCTTCAACCCATTCTTCATGGCCGCCATGATAGTCTTCAGGTTCGATCTCAGTTCCGGGTGCTTTTTCACGAGCTCAAGGCGTTTCAAACCACCGATAACCAATGGCATCGGGAGGGATTTCGCATAGATCTGCGAACGCATCGTATAACGAAGGAATTTCAGGATCTTCTTATCACCGGCAACGAACGCACCTATGCTTGCCATAGACTTTGCAAAAGTAGAGAAGTAGAGATCTACCTCATTTTGCACGCCCTGCTCTTCTCCCACCCCGGCTCCCGTTGCACCCATAGTTCCAAAACCATGAGCATCATCAACAAACAGGCGGAAATTGTATTTTTTCTTAAGAGCAACCACACCTTTCAGGTCGCCCATGTTGCCAGACATACCGAAAACGCCTTCAGTGATCACGAGGATACCGCCGCCGGTCTCATCACAAAGTCTTTTGGCACGCTCGAGCTGCTTCTCGAGGCTTTCCATGTCGTTGTGATTATAAACAAAGCGCTTGCCCATGTGCAGGCGAACACCGTCGATGATACATGCATGTGATTCAGCATCGTAAACGATCACGTCCTTACGATTTACGATCGAGTCGATGATTGAAATAACGCCCTGGTATCCGAAATTCAGCAACATCGCGTCTTCCTTCTGAACGAATTCAGCAAGCTCTTTTTCGAGCTGAACGTGATATTTAGAATTACCCGACATCATGCGGGCGCCCATCGGATATCCAAGTCCGAACTGCGCTGCAGAATCCGCATCGGCTTTCCTCACTTCCGGGTGGTTTGCTAAACCCAGGTAGTTGTTCAGGCTCCAGTTAAGAACCGGCTTGCCGTTGAATATCATATGCGGGCCAATCTCGCCCTCCAGTTTCGGGAAAAAGAAATAATCGTCCGGGAGATGCGAATACTTGGCCAATGGGCCCGCTTCCATTTTCAACTTGTCAAACAGATCTACCATGAGTGGGTGATTAAATTTGCCGCGAATTTAACAAAAAGGTAGTAGTTTGTGAACTTCTATGACAAAGATCAGGAAACTACTCGTCGCTAATCGCGGCGAAATTGCCCTCAGGATAATGAGAAGTGCCCGTGAAGCAGGGGTGAAAACAGTAGCAGTTTATAGTGAGATCGATCGCCAGGCCCTTCACGTACGTTATGCGGATGAAGCTGTCCTTATCGGACCCCCTCCTTCCAATCAATCTTACCTGGTCATGGAAAAGATCATCGCTGCCGCGAAATCCACCGGCGCCGATGCTATTCACCCCGGTTACGGGTTTCTTTCGGAGAACGAAGACTTTGCGAAAAAAGTAAGGGAAGCGGGACTGATCTTCGTCGGTCCATCCCCTGAATCCATAGAGCTCATGGGAAGCAAGCTTGCCGCGAAATCCGCTGCAGCAAAATTCGGAGTGCCTCTCGTACCCGGAACCGCAGAACCCATTACCGATATCGCGGCAGCAAAAAAGTTAGCTAAAGAGATAGGTTATCCCGTGCTCATCAAAGCCAGCGCAGGTGGTGGTGGTAAGGGGATGCGTATCGTTGAAGGAGATGGAGAGTTCGAAGAACAGATGGAGCGCGCCGTCAGCGAAGCCACATCGGCCTTCGGCGATGGATCGGTGTTCATCGAAAAGTACGTTACTCAACCACGACATATCGAGTTCCAGATATTCGGAGATCAGCACGGAAATGTGATCCATCTTTTCGAACGTGAATGTTCGATACAACGCAGACATCAGAAGGTAATTGAGGAAGCGCCGTCGTCGGTACTTACACCCGAATTGCGAAAGAAGATGGGCGAAGCAGCTGTGAATGTTGCAAAGGCAGCCAACTACTACAACGCCGGCACTGTCGAGTTCATCGTTGACGGAAATCTGAATTTCTATTTCCTCGAAATGAACACACGCCTGCAGGTCGAGCACCCGGTTACCGAGCAGATCACAGGCCTCGATCTCGTTAAGCTCCAGTTGAAAATTGCCGAGGGAGAAAAGCTTCCATTCAAACAGGAAGATCTGAAGATCAATGGTCACGCCGTGGAAGTGCGCGTGTATGCCGAAGATCCTACCAATAATTTCTTACCCGATATCGGAACGCTCTCAACATACCGTCGCCCGCAAGGACATGGTATCCGCGTCGATGATGGCTTCGAGCAGGGTATGTCGATACCATTCTATTACGACCCGATGATCGCGAAGATGATCTGTCACGCCGAAAACCGTGAACAGGCCATCGCGAAGACCATTCGCGCTATTGATGAATACGAGATCACAGGAGTTCAGACCACGTTGGGATTCTGTAAATATGTGCTGGGTCACGAAGCATTCACTTCAGGCAATTTCGATACGAAGTTTGTCGAAAAATATTTCAAGCCGGAAGTGCTTTCACCGAAGCTCTCCGACGACGAGGCTATGATCGCTGCAGCGCTGGCAGTTGTTGCATCTCAAAAAGCTGTGAAGAAATCCAATGGTTCTTCCAATGGGCAGCCTGTAAGCAAGTGGAAAACAAATCGTACTGTATAGCGAATGGCCGAGATCAGACCCTTCAGAGCCTGGCGCTACAACGAGACGCTTTCTGAAAATATCGAGTCGCTGACGAGTCCGTTATTCGACGTTGTTTCCGAAAAGCAGAGAAAGGCCCTCTACCAGAATCCGTTGAATTCGATTCATCTTTCGGTCCCTGAAAAAGGAGCAGACGTCGCCACGCGTCTTCTTGAAAAATGGAAAGTAGACGAGATCATAAAGCAGGATGCGTTGCCGGGCATCTATGTCTACTACCAGTATTTTAAAATGGCCGGCTCGCCGAAGCCATTGGTCCGTAAAGGGTTTATCTGCTTCATTCGTGCATATGACTGGAGCGAGAACCAGATCCTTCGTCACGAGAATACAATTCCGAAAGCTGTAAACGACCGTATCGAGCTCCTGGAGAAAACGGAATTGAATGTGAGTCCAACCCATGGCTTGTATACCGACAAGGATTATGAGCTGGAGAAATACATGGATGAGGCGATCACCAATCCATTGCATGAAGCAGAAGATTACCAGGGAGTCCGCGATGTCCTGGCGGTGATCCACGATGCTGCCGTTATTCAAAAATTTATCGACGTCATCCGCGACAAGAAAGTGATTCTTGCAGATGGACATCATCGTTACGAGGGATCCCTGATCTACAAGAAACAGAAGGCGTTAAGTCCCTCCCACACCGGCAACGAAGGTTACAACTTTCACATGATGTACCTTACTAATACAGAAGCCGGTGACCTGGCCATCCTGCCGACGCATCGCCTGATCAACGGCATCAAAGACTTTGATGAACGATCGTTCACAAAAAGACTGGATGAATTCTTCACCGTCAGGCCGGTCGAAGATGCACACACGCTGAACGAAGTGATCCAGGGCACTCCATGGACCTTCGGGGTCCTCTTCAAGGAAGCGGCATATAAGATCAAGCTCAGACCGGAGGCTTTTATCCGGATGACGTGGCCATTCCCCGATGAGATCAAGTCGCTCGACCTGACAGTACTTCATTACTTTGTGATCGAACGGATACTCGGTATTCCAGGGAAGGATCAGCGCCGTTCCGAGAATATTTCTTTCGATCGAAGCTTTTCAGATTGCCTCACTAAAGTTATTCGCGGCGAAAGCCAGGTAGCATTGATAACCCAGGAAGTTTCCATCGACGACATCATTCGCGTGTGTAACAGCGGCTACACCATGCCTCAAAAATCGACATACTTCTATCCGAAAGTTGTTTGTGGATTCGTGTTCGGATCAATCAGTCAAAATGAATTTCAGACGCCATCTTATTCTCGCTTCTAGCTCGCCACGGCGACAGTTCCTGGTTCGCGAGGCGGGATTTACCTTCGAGCTCCGGAAACCCGATGTAGAGGAAGACTTTCTTGAAACAATGGCAGCGGAACAAGTGCCGTTGTTTCTCGCATCGAAAAAAGCCGATTATTTTCAGATCAAAGACAACGAGGTCGTGCTTACCGCAGACACCATTGTGGTGATCAACGGCCGCATCCTGAATAAACCCGCCGATCGTAAAGAAGCAATCGAAATGCTTAGCATGCTATCGGGTAATACACACCAGGTTTATACAGGCGTCTGTATTTCATCTTCGGAAAAAAGGAAGCTGTTCCGCGAAGAAACAGGTGTAACGTTTCGTCAGCTTAACCAACAGGAAATTGAATATTACGTCGATCATTTCAAGCCGTTCGACAAAGCCGGATCATATGGAGCGCAGGAATGTTTGCCTCACGGAATGGACCCCTGCTCTCCCGACGAGATCGCGTTTTTGAAAAAGATCGGGAAACCAGGTCTTGTCGCAACAACGATGGAGTCGAAAGCAATAGCCGCTATCGATCGCATAAGCGGTTCCTATTTCAATGTGATGGGATTACCGATACACAGGGTGTACTACGAATTGAATTCGTTTTGAAGGAGAGTATTGAACAAAGGAACAGTAGAACAGCAGAACAGCGGAACAGTAGAACAATAGAACAGCAAAACAGCAGAACCGTAGTATTACTTCTTCGGTTCAATTGTTCGATATTCGATATTCTGCTGTTGGATTAAAAGTCAATTAAACGACTGCCTGAATTCCACCGGTGAATATTTCGTTTTTGTCTTGAACAACTTACTGAACGACTGCGAGTGCTCGAATCCAAGTGCATAAGCCACTTCTCCTACCGTTAAATTGGTTGTCGACAACATCTCTTTCGCCTTTTCGATCAGCTTATCGTGAATGTGTTGCTGCGCACTCTTTCCTGTAAGAACACGCAGCATATCACTGAAATAACCCGGTGAAGTATTGAATTGCTCCGCTAAATACTGAACGCTTGGTATCCCTAACGTCGACGATTGCTCACTTTCAAAATACCTGCTCAATATATCTTCGAGCTTTTCCAATACATCGTTGCTGGCCGCCCGGCGTGTAATGAACTGCCGTTTGTAAAAACGGTTGGCATATGTAAGCAACAACTCCAGTTGAGAGATTACCACATCCTGGCTGAAATCATCGATCCTCGCATTCAACTCCGAATCAATCATCTTAAAGATGGAGATTATCGTGTCCCTTTCTTGTTCAGAAAGATGCAACGCTTCGTGAGACGAATAGGAAAAGAATCCATACTGCCTGATCTTCTTCGCCAGGGGATGACCTAATAAAAAGTCAGGGTGAAAGAGAATAGTATACAACGAACAGGTTCCGGTAACGTCACCTTCCTCGTTGTGATTGCCTATGATCTGGTTGGGAGCAGCGAACAAGAGTCCGCCTTCATCAAAATCATAATAGCCCTGTCCGTATCTCAATCTCCCCGACCGCCCGGGCTTCAACGCTATCTTGTAAAAATTCAGTACATGTGATCCAACCCCGGCAGGCATCGACGCAGGCGTAGCCGTATTGTCGACGAAGCTGACGAGCGGATGCTTGGGTTCAGGTAAGCCAAGCGCACGATGCGCCTCCGAAAGAGAATTGAATTTAACAGGCGTATTTCCTTTCATGTTATTGAAACCGGTTTTTACTACAGCTGGTTCATTCCTGTGCGGAGTTTGAAACTTTCTCCCAGGCTTCCCAAACAGCTAAACGCTCCTTATAAGCTTCCCGGACCCACGGGAGATTTTGATTGCCCAGGAAGAACCGGAGAGGCGGGTTTTCTACGTCTACGATGCTGAACATCGCCCCCGGCGTTGCTTTGGGATCTCCTCTTTTTATCGTTTTCAATTGCTCCATAAACTGAGCTTTGAAGCCGGCATAAATATCGAGCGTCGGAGCAAATTTCAGAGAGTCCTGGCTTCCGAATTCTGTTGCGTAAGCGCCCGGCTCTACGATCGTAACGCTGATGTTGAAAGGTTTGATCTCCTGTGCTAAACTTTCGTGGATCGCTTCGAAAGCCCACTTGGAAGAACAATAATAGCCGATAACCGGAAGTACTACATGCCCGAGGTTGCTCGAAACTCCGATGATATGTCCGTGTCCTTGCTTTCTGAGTAACGGCAGGGCAGCTTTGATAACGGAAAGTGTGCCGAAAATATTTGTTTCGTACATCGCCTTCACGTCTTCGGCGCTTGCTTCCTCGATGGTGCCGACGAGAGAATACCCTGCATTATTTACGAGCACGTCAATTTTTCCGAAGTGCGCGAAAGCCTGTTCAACAACATCTTTCACCTGGCCGGGATTGGTAACATCCAGTGCTAATGTCAGAACATTGGCGCCGTATTTTTCTTTAAGGTCTGCGATGCTTGAAAGTTGTCGTGCTGTTGCCGCAACCTTATCGCCACGTTCGAGGGCAGCCGTCGCCCAAATACGCCCGAAGCCACGCGAGCTCCCTGTGATAAACCAAACTTTGGAATTTTTCTTCTGTGTCATAGATGAGACATTTAATTTCTGTCCCAAAGTTGATCAGAAGGGGGAACGGCTTTGTAGCCGAATCGCGGAAGGTTGTGTGCAAATTCCTGACTAGTCTACGAGTGCTCTTTGGACGAACGCCGCGATTTCCATCATCCACGCCAACCCAACGTGCACCATCACTCCTCCCCAGATGTTGCGTGTGTAAAATGCAACCACTCCTAAAATATAACCACCAACAATAGAGCTCACGCACTCACCCCAGGGCTTTCCGAAGTGTAAAAAACAATACGAAGCCACCATGGGAAGTATAGCTTCTTTGCCGATCACTTGCGAAACGCCGATCACCAGCGCGCCACGAAATAAAAATTCGACGTTGAAGAAATCCATCCCGTACGCAGTTTCAAAGCCTAATCCGAACAACCAGGTAGGCACGCCGGAGGTGTTCACTTCCTGGGTTACCTGGTATCGTTGGTACACGGGGTAATACTTCGCGAAACCGGGCTCGAATGAAGCAATGATCACCAGCGGCAGCACGATGGCGAGTAATTGCCAGTAAGGTTTCAGATCGATGTTATTTGTGTTCACACCAAACCTCTCCTTCTTCTTTTCAAAAAAATACGCAAACACGAATAATGGGAATGCCTGTACCAGGAAGTTGACCATGTTGTCAACAATTCCATACGTCCAGCGAAAGAGATAGTAACGATCGGATGCGATCTTGCCGGCTATTTGCCAGCTGTAAGGAAATCCAAGGTTGATGGCAAGGAACAACAGAGAGACAAACGTTATTGTCCAATATCTCGGCGACCTGAAATGATGAAATGTGCTGTTGAAATAAAATACGATGACCGAGACCCCGAAGTATGCGAACGCCTGCTCAAGAAAATACCACAGGATCCTGACGGGCTTGCCTACATCTTTATCGATAATACCATTCTCGAAGTTGACCTGGTAGTTGACGATCACACATGCTGCCAGGAATATCGCGACGGCGCTATAAAGCTTCCAGTTGAAATCTACAGCGAGATGTTCTTTGAGGAGCTTCCAGATCTTTTTCAAGCGCGCCTGTTTAATTCCTGTAGATCTTCATAAGCTCGGCGGCAATAACGGCCGGGGCAAACCTTTCGATATATTTCCGTGATGCATCCGTCATCGTTGCCCGCAAATTGGAATTATCCAGGACCATCGTCATTGCGTCGGCAAGCTCTTCATGATTTGACGGGTTGATATAAATACAATCGGGTCCGCCGGCCTCGGAGAAACAGGAGCCATTAGAGGTAATCACCGGCACACCGCTCGCTATCGCTTCAACGATGGGAATTCCGAAGCCCTCGAACACAGAAGGGTAAACAAACAACGATGCAGCCTGGTATATGGCGGGCAGGTCTGCGAAAGCAGCGTCGTGAATAAAAATGACCTGGCTGGAAAGACCGTGTCGTTCAATAAGCGCCTCCAGCTCGGCCTTATATTTTGTGGCGCGGCCAACAATAACGAGCGGGACTTTATCCGTCATCTGCGCAAGCGCCCTGATAATCACACCTGCATTCTTTCTCTTCTCTATCGTTCCCACGTAAAGAATGAATTTTCCCGGCAGCGCGTATTTCTTCGTAACAGCTTCTGTCGAAACTTTTCCGTAAAACTGGGGATGACATCCCTGGTAGACCACGCAGAGCTTGCTCTCATCTACGCCCAGGAAGTCTTTCAGATCATTGGCCGTCTGGCGGCTCACGGCTACAATCACATCAGCGCTTTCGCAAGCCCTCTTCAGTTTCCATTTGTAAATAGAAACGTCGACGACGCCATAGTATTCCGGAAACCTCAGAAAGATGAGATCATGAACTGTGAGCACGGTTTTTAGTCCAGGGGGCTTTCTCAGGGGCAGCTCATTGCTCAGTCCATGATAGACGTCGAGCTTATCTTCTCTGATATCATTCGCAATGGAAAATGTTCGCCACCATGCCCCCGGTGTTCCCTTCTCCGGCTGTCTTATATCGAGACCGAGATATTTCTTTACCTCGGGGTGCTGCCGGATCTTTGGAGTGTATAAGAGGTATTGATTTTCAGGGTAATGCTCCAGTAATCCATCAATCACAAACCTGCTGTAGTTGCCCAGACCGGTGAAATTGTTGAATACCCTTTTCGCGTCGAAGCCTATCTTCACTTCCTGAATTCCTGTTTATAGAATTTGATGGCCTGATCTATGATGTCCATCGCCTTTTGCTTCGACTGGAATTCATCTACAACAACCTTCCTGTTCTCAAGAACTTTATAGTTTTCGAAGAAATGCTTGAGCTCTACCTTAAAATACTCCGGAAGCTCATCCACATTCTGGATATGACTAACGCTGGCGTCCTGTAGTGCAACAGCAATGATCTTATCGTCGGCTTCGCCGCGGTCGATCATTCGCATAACGCCGATCACCCGTGAAGGAATAAGGGTTGTCGGAACCACCGTAACCTGTGTAAGTACTACAACATCCAGGGGATCGTGATCTTCGCCCAAGGTTTGCGGGATGAAACCGTAATTGAGCGGGAAATACATCGAAGCATAGATCACACGATCGAGCTTGATAAGACCACTGTCTTTATCGATCTCGTACTTGGCACGGGATCCTTTCGGGATTTCTATGATTGCGTTTACGAGCTCAGGCGGATTATCGCCGATGCTCACTTCGTGCCACGGATGTTTTGTCATGGCACAAAGGTAATCAGTATTCAGTAAACAGTATTCAGTAGACAGTATTCGGTATACAGAACACCGAATACTGAATACCGTTTACCGTTTACTATTCTCCCTCCGGCTTATCCTCTTTCTTCTTTTCGTCCTTCTTCGTCGGGACGATCTTATCTCCATCTTTCAGTCTCTTGGAGACCACAAGGAATGGTCCGATCACGACCTGGGAACTGTCGCTAAGGCCGCTTACAATCTCAATATTGTCGTAGTCGCTGATACCAGTCTTCACCTCGATCATCTTAGCAATACCTTTGTCGTTCACGAATACAACGACCTTGTCTTCTTTTTTAGCCGCAGCCTTCGCCGCATCGGCATTCACAACCTTGTGATCCTGATTTCCGCTGCCTGGGCCCCCGTCTGGACCATTGTCCTTTTTGTCTTTGTCCTTATCGCCACGGGTTGTAACGGCTGCCAATGGCACCGACAACACTCCGGACTTACGGGTTGTAATGATCTCCACGCTGGCAGTCATACCAGGACGGAATGGATATTTGTTACCGGCTTTTACAAGATCCTGGTAAGACGATTCGAGGATAAGAATCCTGACCTCGAATTCGGTGATCGCATCGGTCGAAGTTTTGTCTTTCGCGGTATTCGCAATGTTCGTTACAAGTCCCTTAAACTCTTTGCCTGTTGTCGAATAAGCATCCACGTCGATGAGAACAGTATCCTGGAGGTGCACCCGAACGATATCATTCTCGTTCACATTCACACGCACTTCCATTTTGCTGAGGTCGGCGATACGAAGCATCTCAGTACCTGTCATCTGTGCGGTCCCTACAACCCGCTCACCAGCCTTAACACTCAGCTTAGATACGACGCCTGTCAACGGAGCGACAACGCTTGTACGACGCACGTTCTCACGCGATTCTTTTACAGACGCCTCCGTACTGCTCACAATATACTTCGAAGCTTCAAGTTGTTCTTTTGCAGCCGCGAAATCATTCTGGGCAACTTTATAATTCTGTTGTGCAAGCTGCCAGTCTGATTCAGAGATCACTTTCTCGTTGAAGAGTTTCTCCTGGCGCTTATAATCCTGCTCTGCACGAACGAATGTCGCCTCAGCACGAAGCAACTGCGATTCCGTGGATTTTACGTTAGCCTTCTGCTGATTGAGACCTGCCTCCGCACGCTCGAGCTGGCTCAACACGATATCAGGCCGGATCTTCACCAGGAGTTCGCCCTGAGTAACAGCATCGCCATCTTCAACCGTAAGCTGGATGATCTCGCCGGAAACTTCGGGGGCAATCTTTACTTCTGTTACCGGCTGTACTGTTCCCGACGCCGATACTTTCTCTACGATGTCCGACTTCTTCGCAAGCGCCAGATCCACTTCGATTTCTTTTGCCTTGCCGATTACACCGGCCGACTTCAGTCCAAAAAGAAGAACCACGACTACTATCAATCCAATGATCGAATATTTAACAAGGTTGTTGGACTTTTTCTTTTGTTGTTTTGCCATGTAGGAAGGGAATTTTCGGGGTATTAATTAGGTCTTTTAATGGATCAATGTCCGGTTGGATCAATATTCAATCTGCTTGCCCTGGTAGAAATCGAGGATCTTCTTACGGAAGATGAAGTTGTACTTCGATCTTGTAAGGTCGCTTCGTGACTGGAACAAGTCGTTCTCAGCGATCTGCTTTTCCACAAAGTTGGCCGCACCGATATCGAAACGCTGCAATACCATGCGATAAGCTTCTTCGCGCGCACTCACCTGTTTCAAATTGGCTGCATAGGTCTTAGACGCAGCATATGCATCGTTATAAGCCGACTCGATCGTTTGACGAAGCGTGTTCTGTGCCTGGATCTCATTCAATCGTGCAACTTCAGTCTGGATAGCCGCGCGCTGCACATTTCCTTTAACGGACCAGTTGTTGAAGATCGGGATCGTGAGCTGAAGCGATACCTGTTTCGCAAGGTTGTCTTTCAATTGCTCCGTTTCGGTATACGTTCCGGGAACCGTTACATTCTGGAAAGCGTACACAGGAACGTTCACACCAGCATATTGTGCCATAGCAACGGGCTGAGCTGTATTCAATACCGTTTCGCCCGTCGGGATATTCTGATCGCGGCTGAAGCTCGAATAGTTTGAAAAGGCCGACGCATTCAGTGAAAGACGAGGATAGAGGTTTCCTTTCGCCGCAGCCAACGCAAATTGCGCGCTCTGTACTTTCAACAACGCACTCCTGATCTCAGGCATTGTCTTGATCGACTCTGCATAGATCTGGTCCGGTGTAGAGTCGAGGATCAGGTCCTCCAACTCGATCTCCGGGATTATGACGTCCATCGGCTCCGAAGCAGGAACCTGCATCGCCTGCTTCAACTGGAGCATCGAAAGATTCAATGCATTCTCCTGGTTGATCACATTAACCTCGAAAGTCGCCACCTGCGCTTCCTGCGTCAGCTGGTTTGACTTCGGGAGTGCTCCTGCAGCTACCTGTCTCGTAATGCGATCGAGTTGCTGCTGGCCAGAGCTTAACTGGTACTTATTGGTCTCGAGAAGCTCTTTATTAAAGATCACGTTGATGTATAACGTCACCACATTCACGATCACATCGTTCTTCGCCTTCTGGAGATCGGCATTTGATGCCTCGAAATCTTTCCTGCTTTGGCGAAACGAGTTCTGAAGGCGAAGTCCGTTGAAAATCAGTAAGCTTCCGCTCAACTGTGCATTTATCGCGTTACCGTTCCTGACAATATATGCGTTGGTTACAGGGTTCAGGGAACGACCGAAGTTCAATGAATACGAACCCCCACCGTTTACCGAGGGCAGGAAGTTCATCTTCGACTGGAAGAGGTTGACGTCGGCGGTCCGCACATTATAAATGCTGCGTCTGACGTTCAGATTGTTCTTCAGGGCAATATCGACGCACTCGGGAAGCGTAAGGGGCTTCACATTCGACGTAGAATCGAACTGATTCTGCGCGAACCCCTGGGAAACAATTGTAAAAACTACTGCGAGGAGTAAAAACGCTCTCTTCATAAGTTTATGTCTGGTATATAATTCACCTCTTTCACCCAGCTTAGACTTTTCAGGTACTCAAATGTTACAGCCTTGATGCCTGAATCCATCTCAATTACCATACACGCCAGGTCTGCCTTCCCTTTTCGCGATACCGACATGGTCGCGATATTACAGTCGTCGTGGGCCAGTACGTTGGCAATGAACGCGATAGATCCCTTTACGTCGTCTGCGAAAATGATGATCGTGTGCAAACTTGCCCTGAAATCAGCTCTGAATCCGTCTACTTCGGCAATGTTGATAACCCCACCACCCTTGCTTTCGCCCAAAACCTCGATCTCCCTGTCGCCCTTCTTGAGATTTAGCCTGATACTATTCGGATGAAGTGTCGACGCATTGCCGACCGATTTAAAAGTGTACTTCAGTCCTTGCTTCTCTGCTATTTCTAATGAGTCTTTGATCCGTTTGTCGTCGGTAGCAAAATCCATCAGGCCGGCGATGATCGCCCTGTCGCTACCATGCCCCTCGTACGTCCGGGCAAAGGAATTGTAAAAAATGATCTCAGCTTCATCGGGAATTCCACCGAGTATTTTGATGGCCACACGTGCAATGCGAACGACCCCGGCAGTATGTGAGCTCGATGGTCCGATCATTACAGGACCAATCATGTCGAAAACACTACTTTTTTCAGCCATACGGGTTGAATTAACGAAATAGTCCCTAAAAGGATGTTCGTTTAGAGGGATTTCTACCGTGAACGGAGGTATTTTACAAAAGGAGACAGAAGTCAGGAGTCAGGAGACGGGAATCAGGAGACAAGAGCACATTCTGAATTTTGTCTCCTGTCTCCTGAATTCATTAAGGTTTCACCTTACGCAAAGGTTTTGCCGGCTCGATAAATCGCTCGACAGCCACCTTTTCCTTGATGCGCTTAGCACCGGAAATGTATTCACGACACTTCGGACTGCCGCACTGGCAGAGGAATGGCTCCATGTTCTCGTCGAGGAACGTTGCATAGTCGAGGGTAAGCTCTTCACCTTTCGCGATAGGACGCATGGCAACCACGTTAAGTCCCTGGTAGCCGGTATTGGCATCGCAGCTGTGGTTCTGAGGCGCCCAATTCGTAGGATTCTCATCCCAAAGAATGAAGACATCCTTACCAACGGGATAGGCGTACTGGCGGAAGTCCATTTTCTGACGCTCGTTCCAATGAGTTTGAACATATCGCTTAGAAACGATACGCTGTGCGAGTGTCTCGCCCTGGAAGATCACCTCGTTCTTGGAAATGTCGCGGGTGGCGAATATTCCGTAGCCGGCGAGTGAATTTCCTTTGAGGATATATTTCTTCTGTTTCGCCGCATGACGGGCGATACCTTCTGCTATGATCTGGTTGAGGAAGCCAGCTTTGCCGGCGCCATCGTACTTCAGGATATAGTCGGCAGATCCTTCCATACCGTCTTCATAGAATGTAGAGCACGTGAAGTTGATCTCGAGGAAGTATACCTGGTTGTTTTTGTCGACACGGAAGTCCATACGGCCATAGCCAACGCCACCGAATGCTGTGAAGATCTGTTCTGCAGCGGTCTTCAGTTGCTTTTCGAGCTTGCGATCCTTGCATGGAACATTGGCGTCGGGGTGCAATTCCGACGTCTTTAATGAGTAGGTCTTGAATGTACGTCCTTCGGGGAAGATGTATTCCACCGGTTTATAGACGGTACAGGTACGGCCATCCGGGTTAGCGGCAACGAGAACGGTGAGTTCACGGCCATCGATGTATTCTTCAACAAGGACTTCGGGATACTCCTTAAGGACGACCTTAAGTTTTGAGCGAAGCTCTTTTTCGTTGTTCACCCTTGAAAGCTCGTCGATGCCGAGGCTGTCGCCGGCTTTGGCGGGCTTAACGAACAATGGGAACTTGAGCTTGTCTACAATTTCATCCACGTCTTCGAGGGACTGCACTTCCACGGATGCCGGGGTTTTAACGCCGGAGCAATAAGCCACATATTTCATGAGGGGCTTTGGCGGATCGTACAACGTTGCGTTAGGGCCGGTGTACGGCAGGTTCAATGAATCCAATGCATGGATAACATCGATAGAAGGGACTTCCCATTCCAGGTAGCCTTCGCAGAGGTTAACAAACACATCGTAGCCCTTTTTGCTGAGCTCTTTAAGCTGCGCATAGGTCGTGAGTTTATTAAGAAACACATGATCTACGGTGTGCCCGGGAAGCAATGGAGCAAGGTTCCTTGGCGGATCATAGTTCTTATAATCTACGTTTGTTGTTGAATAGTCTGGTTGAAGCACACAGATTTTCATGCGAATAAGTGGTTGTAGCGGCGTAATTCTATTATCGACTGGAGATAGTAGTTCCTTTGAGGGGGAGGGAGATGCAAGTGAATCGATATTGGATCTATATCACTGCAGTTCATGCAAGGTTATGTTTGGTCTTAACATTATGACGTATCAATGCATCTTCGATTATCTCAATAATTAAATAAGTAAAAGATTTTTTCGCGAATCTCAAAATTGCACCGATAGAAGTATAGTCTTCATCCTCACTTAAGCCACATTGTGCATTCACTTCAAGCACATAAAGCTTACCGGTTTTGGTATTCATACGAATATCGAGTCGCCCATAACCCATTCCCCCTACAGATTTAAATGCATCAATGCTCAATTGCTGGATCATTGGTACTAATTCGGCTTCGGGCATGAGATACTCATAAAGGTTCTCCTCGTTGGGCATAGCCTGTTCCTCTTTATACATGTTCCAAAGACGATCGTATGAGAGGAATTTTTCCTTTTCGGGTAGTGAGTTATGAAAAACACGCTCCACGGGAGGATAACACCGGAGCTTTGAAGGGTTTGTCGACGATCCTACTACCAAAGTGGTGAACTCCCGTCCTTCGATGAATTCTTCAACGAACAGGCCACCGGTATCGAGCTTCCAGCCATGGTGACCATTCTGCATCTCGAATAAGATCTCTTTATAGGCCCCCTCGTTGTCGACAACGTTGCGGATGCCTAATCCCATGCTGCCTGCAGATATAGCCGGTTTTACGATCATGGTCTCCCCTATCTCATTGAATAGCTGTTCGACACTCACGTTGTCGTCGGTAACAACCTTCCAGGGCGCTGTCGATACGTTATGCTTATCGAAGGCTTCCTTCATAGGGATCTTGGACGTCGTAATCGTATAGAAGTGCTCGTCGGAGCCGGTATAGATGATGTTTCTCTTGTTAAGCCCCCTGATAACCGATACACCGGGGACGCCGTTAAGCTCGTCGCCATCGCAAAGGTTGATGACCACGTTGGCCTTATTGCTCTTATGATTAGCAATTTCGTCAAGAACGGCGTCGATCTTCGTGATACTGACATCGCGCCAATAGTTTTCGCAACCGATCTCTTCGAAGACTTTCTTATACTCTTTATGACTTTGGGTAAAGTCATAATAGTATTGAAGCTCCGGATCGTCCGTTTCCAATAGAGGAGCAAGTACCCAAACTATGTATGAGTCTCTCAGATCCTCTGCCGTCATATATTAGATCGTCGCATTGCCAATTAGTGCTATACCGCTATCGGGGCCTTTATCGAAGGATGGGCCTGGTAGTTCAATATTTCGAAGTCTTCGAACTCATAATCGAAGATCGTTGATGGCTTCCTTTTGATCGATAACGTTGGCAATGGATACGGCTCACGAGCGAGCTGCAGCCTTGCCTGATCAAAATGGTTGCTGTAAAGGTGTACATCGCCGCCTGTCCACACGAAATCGCCTGCTTTAAGGTCGCATTGCTGTGCTACCATATGAGTAAGCAGGGCATAACTGGCGATATTGAACGGTACACCCAAAAAGAAGTCTGCGCTTCTTTGGTATAGTTGGCACGAAAGCGTGTCGTTGGCAACATAGAACTGGAAGAGTGCGTGACATGGAGGTAAAGCCATGTTGTCGACTTCTGCGGGGTTCCATGCGCTAACAATATGCCTTCTGGAATCTGGTTTCGTCTTGATTTGATGAATAACGTTGGCGATCTGGTCGATATGACGGCCATCGGGAGCCGGCCAGCTACGCCACTGACTTCCATATACAGGTCCGAGTTCGCCGTTTTCATCGGCCCATTCGTCCCATATTGAAACACCGTGATCTTTCAGGTATTTGATATTAGTCTCACCACGAAGGAACCAGAGGAGTTCGTAAATGATGGATCTAAGATGAAGTTTCTTGGTAGTTACGAGGGGAAAACCTTTCGACAGATCGAATCGCATCTGTCTTCCGAATACTGACACTGTACCTGTACCCGTTCTGTCGGTCTTTTGAGTACCTGTCTCGAGGATGTCACGCATCAACTCAAGGTATGGTGTCATGGTTTACTGTAGTGATTGAACTACAAATAAAACATATTGATAATGAATGACCAACATTAATGTAGTAAAAGTGCGAAGTGCAATGTACAAAGTGCAATGACTGGTTAACACATCATTGCACTTTGCACCCTGCACTTTGCTTTAGATCTCTATCTGCTTGGAAGAGCCATCAACTGAAATAGTAACTGTACGGTCGCAATCGCCAGTACCATAGTCAATTGTAAGTTTCCTTCCATTCACTGTAAGCTCCTTCGTACCAGCCACCGGCATAAAGACCTTAGCTGTTATCGCACACTGACGCTTATAGACCAATTCACTTGTTATCTCCATTTCATATGCTTTTCCTTCGCGATTGGTACCGTTTGCTGTTCCGGTAACGTGCCATTCGTCATTTACAGGGTTCGAAGCCCTGATCCACTCGCGCGTACGGTTCACTTCACGCGTTGCCACCGAGGCATCAGGCCATGTCGCCTTACCGTTTTCCAGGACAATATTGAATTTTGGAGCTTCATCAGTGCTTCCGGATACATTTGTAACCGTCCTGGTACCCTCAAGCACTATATCATTGATTGAATAACCGTCGGTTGTCGTCACAACAGTAGAACCAGGATAGAAACGGCGGCCCTTATACTCCACAATTACCTTTCCCTTTCGAACATTTCCCTGGTTATCCGTACAACCAGTACCAAAATCAACAGTTATCGTACCGTGAGGCACGGCTTTAGAGTTATCTGCAGCAAGTTCTATTGTAACCGTCGCACATTTAAACCGATTATCAAGAATGCTATTGGAAATAACACGGCCGCCGTCATCTCCCGTAAGGGGACTACTATCGGAAGAAACAGCCGTTACAGCGATATCATCCGTGTCTTCGAAATAACTGTCAACCACCGCTTCGTTCTCAACACTTGACGAATCATTGCCATTCAACTCCACCTTATCCTCGCAGGAAACGAGTCCGGTCAGCAAAACGACCGCCAGGGCGCATACATACTTCACATTTTTTGTAGTTTTCATGGGTAGTTTTATGTTTTTTGGCGTTTAGACGTAGATGGAGCGAACTGGTTTAACAGGTATGACTAAAATATTAGGATACACATCGGCCGTTGTGCTGGTAATCGTTTGTGGTTTCTCACAAACGGCACAGGCTCAGTTAAAGATAGCCAAGCTTAAATACAATGGCGGGGGCGACTGGTATGCCAACAAGACCGCCCTGCCCAACCTTATTCGTTTTTGCAACAAGGAGCTCAATCTTCTGTTGGAAGCCGAAGAAGACGCCGTTGAAGTGGGAAGCCAGGAGATCTTCAATTACCCGTACGTATACATGACAGGTCATGGTAACGTCGTATTCACACCCGACGAAGCCTCCAATCTTCGTAACTATCTTATCGCCGGTGGATTTTTACACATCGACGATAACTACGGGCTCGATAAGTTCATCAGGATCGAGTTGAAGAAAGTATTCCCTGAGCTCGAACTCGTCGAGCTTCCATTCGATCACCCGATCTACCATCAAAAATTTGATTTCCCGAAAGGATTGCCAAAGATCCATGAGCATGATGGAAAGCCTGCCCAGGGTTTCGGCCTTGTTTATGAAGGAAGACTGGTTGCGTTCTATTCCTTTGAGTGCGACCTGGGAAATGGATGGGAAGATCAACGCATTCATAATGATCCTGCTGCCGTGAGAGAGAAGGCACTCCAGATGGGCGCTAATATTATAGCGTACTGCTTTACAAATTCACTGTAGAACCGCAGGATATCAAATATCGAACGTTGAACCGGAGAAGGTCGGGTTCATTGTATCGTAACTTCTTCGGTTCAGTGTTCTTCTGTTCTACTGTTCTGCTGTTCTTCTGTTCTTCTGTTCTTCTGTTTGAATTGAAAAAACTTTCTCAAAAACACTTGTATCTATATAACTAATTATTTAGTTTCATACCTAAATACTACGTTATGAAAGAGCTTACAAGGGCCGAAGAGCAGGTCATGCACGTGCTATGGGATCTTGGCAAAGGGTTCGTGAAAGACATCATCGAACGGATGCCAAATCCCAAACCCGCCTACAATACTGTATCTACCATTGTCAGGATCCTCGAAACCAAAGGCTTTATCGGTCATAAAGCCTATGGTAAAACACACGAGTACTTCCCGGTGGTGAGTCGTCCAAAGTACACCCAGTTCTACCTGAACAACATGGTGAAAGGTTATTTCAATGGATCGATAACGAGCCTGGTGTCATTCTTCGCGAAAGAGAATAGTCTCAAGGCAAATGAGCTCGAGGAATTGATGAAGAAACTGGAGGAAATCAAAAAGCAAAAGCCATGAACTACATCATCGAAGCAAACATTGGTATAATATTCCTGTATGGCGTGTATGTGCTGGTTCTGGGAAAAGAAAATGATTTCAGGAAACAAAGAATTGCGCTGCTGACGATCATCGGGTCGGCGTTGATCTTTCCCTGGCTGAAATTGCCCTCGCCGATCGAGCCGGTGGAAATGGCCGCGGTCACTCTTCCCGAAGTGATTATCGGAAGCGGAACAGGTATCCAGCCCGTAAACTTCAGCTGGATATACTTATCGGTCGCGGTATTGATCGCCATACCGGTACTGTTAACCGCACTCAGGCTTTATCGCATCTCGATAAACGAGAAGGGACGATACCAGGGCTCCTATTTCATCATTGAATCGGATAAAGACTCCCCCTCCTGGTCGTTCTTCAATCTCATTTATATCGGCCGCTCCAACGAGTTAAGTGCGGAAGACAAGGATCTGATCATAAAACACGAAATGCTTCACGGGCAGCTGCTTCATTCATTGGATATGCTCCTGGTAACGCTTCTCTGCATCGTGTTTTGGTTCAACCCTGTACTCTGGATGATGCGAAAAACAATTGCAAAAGTCCATGAGTTCGAAGTCGACTCGATCATTGCCGGGCAAAGCGGTGCTATAGGCTATTCGGTATTGCTTGCGAAGACGGCTCTTTCACGCAATGGATTTCTTTTAACGCATCATTTCAATCAATCATTCATCTTAAAACGAATCACCATGATCAACATGATTAAAAGCAAGATCAGTAGCTGGAAGCTTGCCGGACTGGGCATAGCAATAGTCTTATACCTGGTTGCGGCTGCCTGCACCGAGCCTACGAACGAGGTTGTTACCGAAACTGCGAAGGCGCAGAACCTTACGGCCGAAACCGGTGAAGTGTTTACTGTGGTAGATGAGCCTCCAACCCCTCTCAACGGTATGGGTGAGTTTATGGAAGAGCTTACCGGAATTATGAAGTATCCGACGGATGCGGCGCAAAAAGGGATCGAGGGGACCGTGTTCGTCGAATTTATCGTAAATACGGATGGAAGTCTCTCGGGCTTCAGCGTATTGAAGGGAGTTAATGCCGACATGGATGCCGAAGCGCTCAGGGCAGTTGGCGAGCTTACAAACTGGAATCCCGGAAAACTAAATGGTCAGACCGTGAGAACGAAGATGGTGTTACCCATCAGGTTCAAACTCGGATAATCACTTCTTCCAATCCTGGAGAACTTCGTATGGGATAATGATCTCTATAGGTCCTTCGGCGAAAGACCCTACTTCATAGTCGTTGAAGTAAAACACAATGCCTTCTTTGCGGAAACCATAGTTGTCGTTCAACTCGAACTTTCCGTCTTCAAGTTCCGGCAAGGCGAGAGAATCTGTTTCACCCAGCTCCAGTTGGTTGCGCAGATCTTCCTCGCCTAACCGGTTCAATTCGTCCTGGTACCCGGGGCGAAGCATTGCGTCCAGCAGGAATGAAGTACCTGTCTTCGGTTCCACATTGACGAAATTCGTGGCGTAAGTCGGATGAACACCCCCGGTGAATGACTCTGTGTCGATCTGTAAGCTGATAAGCGTGTCGGAGGAGATAAGTACTTTAACTTGTCCGCGGAAATACCAACCAAGATCATAGCCCGGCATCTCCTTTGTGAACTGCTCGAAATCTTTTACGAAATCGTCGCCCATTTCCTTAAGCGATTTCGGTTCGCCGGCGGAGCCATTGAGGATGTAGTTCACCTTCTCGGTAATGCCTTTACGAACTGTCGTATCGAGACCGATGAAATCGGGGTATTGAACTTCGAAAGAGACACAGGTAGAATCGCCACTGCAGCCTCCGGCGCTTTCTACTTTAAAATCCTTCATTACGAAATCGACAACAGGTTTTTCCTTAAGCTGACTGCACGAAGCCGCGAATAATCCTATTAAAACAAAACCGGTTGTCTGCCTCAGTGTCATGACTTCTTGTTGAATACTTCTTCAAGCTTTTTCTCTAATGCCTTTCCGCGCAGGTTCTTAGCAATGATCACGCCATTGGGATCGAGTAAAATAGAGAACGGGATAGAACTGATGTTATAATCGAGTGCTGCCTGCGACTCGAAATATTTCAAGTCCGAAACGTGGGTCCAGGTGAGACCATCTTCCTTTATAGCTGATACCCAGTCGGCCTTATCGCGATCCAATGAAACGCCGTAGACTTCAAAGCCTTTGTCTTTAAACTGTTTGTAAGCCTTCACAACATTCGGATTCTCTGCACGACAAGGCTTGCACCAGAATGCCCAGAAATCGACCAATACGTATTTGCCCTGGAGCGAACTTAGGGGAACAATTTTTCCATCGGGGTTGGGCAGGGAAATTTCCGGGGCCTTCTGTCCAATCGCGATTATGCCCATCTTCTTGACGTACTCAGCGAATTGCTTTACGTGAACAGACGTGGGCATCGAAGCCGTTGCCTCTTCAGCTACTTTCTTGTATAAAGGGTAATAGCGGTCGGCTTCGAACGTAGTACTCTGCAGGAGATTGAGAAGACCGAGGTTCACAGGTTTATCTTCGAGACTTTTCGCGATGCTGTCGTATGCGTTATAATGCTTTTCCATGTACTGATCCTGGAGCTCGCCAATTCTCTTTTCATCTCTCGCCCGCGAAGCCGTCTGAAATTCTGCTTCTATGGCTTTTACATCCGCCCTTTCCTGGAATGCCATGATCTTCGATTGAACGGCGTGAATAAGATCATAGTCGGGAGAACCGACAATCTCATAGTCACCACCGGAAGTGCCATCGAAGTTCACGGTAAAACTTGCGCGGTCGATAACCACATCCACTGACTGAATATTATTGAAATTCAGCCTATAGATCCCGGGCTCCGTGAGGTGCATGGTCTTCGAGTAAGTTCCATCTTCCGCTACCGTCACAGAATCCTTTCTTGGATTGTCGGCCGAGGTTAGCTCTTCAATCAGGATCTGACCGGGCTGTGGGGTCTTTATTTTTCCGCTTACTGTTACATCCCATCCATTGTCGGCAGCGGGTTTCTCCTTATTGGAGCATGCGACAGCCACAACGGCGATCAACAGGTATATTACTTTTTTCATGACGTTATATTCTACTTCAGATTTTCGACCAGCAATTCATTGGCGCGCTTCGGATCGGCTTTCCCTTTACTGCGTTTCATCACTTCTCCCATAAACATCGTGATGATGGCCTTCTTGCCGTTCTTATATTCCTCCACTTTCAGAGGAAACTCCTTAATGACTTCTTTTACGATGGGAAGAATGTTATCAACGTTGCTGTCCTGGATAAGGTTGAGCCGCGTAGCTATTTCGATAGGCGACGATGAGCCCCCCGATAACAATGCCGGAAATATTTTTTGAGACGCCACGGAGAAGCTCACTTTTCCTTCGTCGATCATGGCGATCAGATCGGCAATGACGTTCGGCGCGACTGAAGGTAATTTTCCGTGCTCGTTCACATAAGATTTCACCGGGCCCATTACCCAGTTAGACGCCGCCTTATAATTCGCCGTATGCCCGCACACCTGTTCAAAGTAAATGGCAACCTCTTTCGAGTCTGTGATCACCAGGGCGTCGTATTCAGGTATCTTGTACTTACTGATAAATTTCGTGACCAGCGCTTTGGGCAACTCCGGCATCGAAGCTTTGATGTCATTCAGCCATGAATCGGAAACATGGAGTGGACTGAGGTCCGGATCAGGAAAATAACGGTAATCGTTGAGTTCCTCTTTGGTGCGCATACCAAACGTCTTCCCGGAACTTGCTTCGAACAAACGCGTCTCCGAAATGATCGCGTTTCCATTCTCCACTTCTTTTATCTGACGCTCGATCTCGTGATCGATCGCACGCTGCACGTTCTTGATGGAGTTCATGTTTTTGATCTCCACCTTCTTGCCAAACACTTTCGAGCCAACAGGCATGATGGAGACGTTGGCATCGCAGCGAAGGCTTCCCTCCTCCATGTTGCCATCGCAGATCTCCAGGTAACGAACAAGCTGCCTGATCTCACTCAGTATTAAACCGGCTTCTTCCGACGTGCGGATCGCAGGCTCCGTTACAATCTCGATCAATGCAGTACCTGCGCGGTTGAAATCCAGCACGCTCTCGTTTTGTCCCTCGAGGTGCATAGACTTACCCGCGTCTTCTTCGATATGGATCCTGTTGAGCGGAATATTTTTTTCCACCCCGTCTTTTGTCTTTATGGTGATATAACCGCCCTTGCAAATAGGAGTACGATCCTGCGTGATCTGGTATCCTTTTGGAAGATCGGGGTAGAAATAATTCTTACGATCGAAGATCTGCTTTCGTGAGATCTCGCAATGGCATGCGAGTCCCATTTTGATAGCATACTCGACTACTTTCTTATTGAGCTTGGGAAGCGTGCCAGGGTGCGCAAGTGTGATCACACTTACGTTCGTGTTCGGCGCATCTCCAAAAGAGTTGGCATCGGAGTTATAGATCTTGCTGCGCGTAGAGAGCTGGGCATGAACTTCAAGTCCAATTACAGGTTGATACTTTTGTATGGTCTTATCCGTTGACAAGAAGTTGCTTTGCTTTTGTGATCACAGAAGATAATCCTTCAATTTTCTTTCCCCCCGCCGTCGCGTAAAAAGGTTGTCCGCCGCCGCCACCGTCGATCTCCTTCGCGAGCTCTTTGATAAGCTGTTGTGCATTGTACTTCGAAGTTTTCACAGCTTCTTCGCCCAACATCACGGAGATCTGAGGCTTGCCTTCAATGTCGGCAGCAAGCACAAGCAAAAGATCCGAATACTTATTGCGCAAATTGTATGAGATGGTCTTAAGCACCTCTGCATTCGGCACAGAAACACTTTCGACGATCAAAGTATGATCGCTTTTCCTGTTCGCCTTTTCCGCAAGCGAATGTGTCAGGGCCGCGGCCTTCTCCATATTCACCGCCTCTATCTTCTTCTCTAATGCATGTTTCTCTTCAACGAGAGATTGCAGTGAGGCAGCAACATCTTTAGGATTCTTTAACAGGGATTTCAGCTCGTCCAGCAACGCCAGCGACTGACGGAAGTAGTTCAAGGCGCCCTCGCCTGTCACCGCTTCGATGCGGCGAACACCCGCAGCAACAGAGCTTTCCGACAGTATTTTGAATAAACCGATATTTCCAGTTGCAGGCACATGTGTTCCTCCGCAAAGTTCGACGGAAAACTTCGGATCGAATGTTATCACACGAACGAATTCACCGTACTTCTCTCCAAACAACGCCATCGCTCCAAGAGATTTCGCCTGTTCGATCGGAACATTGCGTTTCTCATCCAGTGAGATGTTCTCCATCACCTTCTGATTCACAATAGCCTCCACCTTCGAAAGCTCCTCCGGCGTCATCGCCGCGAAATGGGAGAAGTCAAAACGAAGGATTGCATCGTTGACCAACGATCCTTTTTGTTCTACGTGCTTACCCAAGACCTGGCGAAGGGCCGCATGCAACAGGTGTGTAGCAGAATGGTTATTCATCGATGAACGACGCTTCTTATTGTCGATCTTCAGTTCCCAAACACCATCGAGCTTCGAAGGAAGCTTCTCGGCAAGGTGAATGATCAATTCGTTCTCCTTCTTCGTATCGATGATCTGGATATTTTCATTACCGGTTGTAGCCACCCCGGTATCTCCCACCTGTCCACCACTTTCTGCATAGAACGGTGTCTTGTCGAATACAAGCTGGTAAAGCTCTTTATTCTTTTGCTTGATTTTCCTGTACTTCGAAAGATGCGCAGACGACTCGCTGAAGTCGTAACCGATGAATTCGGTTTTGACATCGTCGCCAACCGTGGTCCAGTCGCCCGTTTCTTTGGCAGCATCCACTCTTGAACGGGCTTTCTGTTTGGCCATTTCGTCTGTGAAGCCTTTCTCGTCAACGGTAAAGCCACGCTCGCGCGCAATCAATGATGTTAGATCGAATGGGAATCCGAAAGTGTCGAACAACTCAAAAGCCTGTTCGCCGGAAATGGATTCAAGTCCTTCAATTCGTTTCAACCCTTTCTCCAAAGTTCTTAAGAACGATATCTCTTCCTCCTGCACCACTCTCTCAACATAGTCGAGCTGTGAATGCAATTCAGGAAACACGTCTTTCAATTGTAACGAGAGCAACGGAACCAGGCGATGGATAAACGGTTCCTTGAAATTCAAATACGAGAATCCATAACGCACCGCCCTTCGAAGGATACGACGGATAACATAACCTGCCCCTGTATTTGAAGGAAGCTGACCATCGGCAATAGCAAATGCCACCGCACGAATGTGATCGGTAATTACACGGATCGCTATATCCTGTTTGTTATCGAGAAGTCCCTTGTACTTCACGCCTGCATGTGTCGCCACGAATTCGATAAGCGGACTAAAAACATCCGTGTCATAGTTCGAAGTCTTCTTCTGAATTGCCATGCACAGGCGTTCGAAGCCCATACCGGTATCCACGTGCTTATCGGGTAACGATTCAAGTGCTCCCGAAGCCAGGCGATTGAATTGTATGAAGACGAGGTTCCATATTTCCACGACCTGCGGATGATCGTTGTTTACCAGCGAAGCTCCTGGTCGCTTATCATTAGGATCCTGTCGTATGTCAATGTGTATCTCGGAGCAAGGACCGCAAGGGCCGCTCTCTCCCATCTCCCAGAAGTTGTCTTTTTTAACACCATGAAGGATGCGGTCTTCGGGCACGAAACGTTTCCAGAGCTCTTTCGCCTCTTCGTCGACGGGAAGGTTGTCTTTCTGGTCGCCGCCAAAAACCGTAACATAAAGCTTGTCTTTCGGCAGCTTATACACTTCCGTGAGCAGTTCCCAGGCCCATTCGATCGCTTCTTTCTTGAAATAATCACCAAACGACCAGTTTCCAAGCATTTCGAACATGGTCTGGTGATAGGTATCGAGGCCCACATCTTCCAGGTCGTTGTGCTTTCCGCTTACGCGGAGACATTTCTGCGTGTCTGCGATTCTTTTATACTTCGGAACGGCGTTTCCGAGGAAATTGTCCTTGAACTGCACCATTCCAGAGTTGGTGAAGAGCAAAGTGGGGTCATTTTTAAGCACTAAAGGTGCTGAGGGGACGATTTTATGTCCCTTTGACTCAAAGAAGTCTAGAAATTTTCGTCGAATCGTAATGGAATCCATCGGTTCTGGCTGTTCATTGGTCTACCGCCCACCACCCGGCGGGCTTTGCCAACTCCAATTTTTAATTATCTTTATCGGCCCAAAACCCCAAATTTAGCAGGATTTAAAGGACTTACATGGCCCCAACGAAATATTACTACAATGTAAAAACACTGCGGTATGAAAGGGCGCGCCTGTCGATTTCGGGCTATTTGTCAACGGGTGTAGGCCTCCTGGCCTTCGGCGCCGTGTTTTTCATAGGGCTTTTTTATCTCCAGAATAAACTGATCGATACGCCGGCAGAGAGACAACTCCGCATGGAGAATGCTGCCCTGAAAACTCATTATAAAATACTGGCCGCCAAGCTTCAGACCTCGAAGAGTAATCTGAAGGAACTGGTAACTAAAGAAGAAAATCTCAATAAGACGTTTTTCGACGCTTCGCCGGAGCTGGTGCAGGCTGAAACGCGTGAGAACAACATCTTAGTGGCTGATAAACAGCAATTTAGCGAGACGATCCACGAACTGGAATCGATCTACGAGTCTTCGTATTTAAAAGCGGCCGTCAGCAACGACCATTATTCACGTTACGCAAGCATTTCGAAGCGCGACTTTGCGCAGATCAGGGCATTCCCGGGCGCATTGCCAGTGCAAGACGCTGATGCCAAGATGCTTGTGTCGGGATTTGGAACCCGCATCAATCCGTGGCATAAAGCAAGATATCATCACGATGGTGTAGACTTCGCCGGTGTGAGGGGTTCTCCGGTGCTTGCTACAGGCGATGGCATCGTGATCCTTGTAAAACAAAGCGATCTGCCTGCCGGCTACGGCAGCTACATAGAGATCGATCACGGTTACGGATACGTAACGCGTTATACGCACCTCGGAGAATTGAAGGTGCACACTGGTCAGAAGGTGAAGAAGGGAAGTACTATTGCGATCGTAGGTATGAGCGGTGGCTCCATCGCTCCGCATGTCCATTATGAGGTCCTGAAAGACGGGCATCAGATCGATCCAATGAAAGTGCTGGTAGAAGGGCTGGGCTCAGATCAGTTTAATCTCATGGTGAAAGCCGCGAGACAACCCAACCAATCCCTCGACTGATGCCAAAGATCCGCTACCACTACAACGAAGAGACCTGCAAATACGAGCCGATCATTATTCGCGGGCGTGCACTGTTCCGCCGCGCCCTCCTCTTTGTAGTTGTTTCCTATTGTATTGGTCTTGCCGGTCTTCTATACTTCAATTACAAGTACCCTTCATGGGATGAGACCGAGCTTCAGAATGAGAACCGCGTGCTGATGGCACAGTGGAAGACACTCGACGACCAGGTAAAACAGACGTCCGACAGGCTTACGGCTCTTGAAAACAGCGACGACAACACTTACAGGACCATCCTCGATCTGAATCCGCTTGACAGCGCTGAGCGCGCTGCCGGTGTGGGTGGTCGCGAGAAGGAAGCTGCAGACATTTTCTATCCGACCATCAGGAACGCCTATGAGAAGGTCGCGAAGCTGGATGCCCGTCTTGAAATCGAAACACAGTCGTTCGACGATCTCCTGGGTGAGCTCCATACAAAGGAAAAGAAGTGGGCATCGACACCTGCGATGACTCCTATTGCAAACAAAGATCTTATCCGCTTACATACTACGTTCGGTATGCGCCTCCATCCTATTTTGGGCTACTGGCGCGAGCATCGTGGTCTTGACCTTACAGCTCCGAAAAACGCGCCTGTTTATGCGACGGGTGACGGTTACGTACAAAGAGCAGATTATTCGGATACTTACGGCGAGGTAGTCTACCTGCGCCACGGATTCGGCTATGAGACGCGCTATGCTCACCTCACAAAGTTTATCGTGACCGTGGGACAGAAAGTGCAGCGCGGACAGGTTATCGGCTACGTGGGCACAACCGGCCAATCGGAGGCGAATCACCTTCATTACGAAGTACTTTTGAACGGTACGCAGGTGAACCCGATGAATTTCTTCCATCGTTACCTGAGCAACGATGAGTATCAGAAGCTGATCGATCAGGCGAAAATTGGCGGACCACCGTTAGATTAAACATTTCACATTACCCATTTCACATTGTCTGACAACTGTGACCAATGTGAAATGTGAAATGGTCAATGGAATATTATCTTTGGTGCGTCAAATCTCCTATGAGACTACTATTCGTTCTGGCCTTAGTTAGCACTGTTTGCGTCGCTCAAACTCCCAAGACGCCAAAACCTGTTGTTTACAACGCGCTGGGCATTAAGTCTGCCCCAAGCCCGGCTGCCGTTTCCATGGAATTATATGCCCGTTTCCAGCATAAGGTCGCGGCTACCAAGAACGCAAACGATAAGTTCGATGTGAGCATCAACTCGCCGAAGTCGGTGAATTACCTCCCTGAAAAAGGCAAGTTCTATGTTCAGTCGCTGGAGGGCAACGAGACAGTTGTTTATGATCTTAAGTCGCTCCAAAAACTGAAAGTGATCAAGCATGACTTTAATGCGTCGAACGCGCATTTGTTCAAGGATGGCGAGTCGACGGTGTTCGATTATAAATTCCAGTTCAGGAGCGGAAGTTTCAATACGTTTAAGGGAAAACCTGTTGAGAGCTGCTTCTCTCACGGTGGACGATTCCTTTGGGTGACCTATTATCGTCGCAGCTATGATCCTAATGCGATCAATCCGTCGGCTGTTGCGATCATCAATACGGATACTGATGAAATTGTACGGGTAATGCCTGCGGGCGTGTTACCAAAGATGATTGCGGCTTCACCGGATAATCGCTTTGTTGCTGTCACTCATTGGGGCGACAACACGATCGGTATCATTGATATTACCGGTGAGGATCCGTTTCAGTTCAAGTATGTGAAGCACCTTATTGTGGATCGCCGTTTGGAGCTCAGCTTTGGCGTGAATGAGAAGATCGATCGTGATGCGAATTGCGGGTATTGCTTAAGGGGCACGGTATTCACGCCCGACAGTAAATATTTGTTCGTCGGACGCATGGGCGGCGGCGGAATAGCCTTGTTCGATGTCGAGAAGGACTTTGAATACATGGGTGTTACATTCACGCAGTATCACAACATCCGTCATCTTGTTATTTCCGGCGACGATCTGCTTGTAAGCACGAACTCCAATGGGTTTATTCAGAAGACATCATGGCGTTCTTTCGTTGAACATCGCATTGCACAGGCCGGAAAGGTGTCGACCCTTAATGAGGGATGGCAGAATTGCTATGTGGGGCCGGGGGTTCGAACGATCTCAGTGTCGAATGACGGGAAGTTCATCTTTGCAGCTGTGAATGAAGCCAGTAAGATAGTTGCGGTGGATGCAGCGACGATGAAAGTTATTTCGGAGATTCCTGCCGATTCGTTCCCGGTGGGCATGGAGATCACCGATACTAATGATTTTTTGCTTGTAACAGCCCAGGGTAAGTCTAATTCCGGTGGTGGACACTCTGTAACGATCTATAAGGTGAGTTACACGGCACAATGAGTTGTCCACAATTCCACGTTGACATCTTGTATATTATTTTTGCCTGATCGCGTTGCACACCGTATTAAGAATTTATTATTTTGCATGAAGATCACCGCAAAAACAACGGTGAAACACCCATCTTAGCTACTACATGGCGTATAAAGAGAAAGAAATTGAAAAGATTTACTACTCTATCGGTGAAGTAGCAGAGATGTTCAACGTAGCTCCATCACTCATCCGTTTCTGGGAGTCTGAATTCGAGCTTATCCAACCAAAAAAGAATCGTAAAGGCAATCGTCAGTTCACGAAGGAAGACATCGAGAACGTGAGGACGATCTATCATCTTGTAAAAGAGAAGGGATTTACGCTGCAGGGCGCTAAAGAGATGCTTAAAAACGATTCGCAGGCGGTTAAAGACAAGATGGAGATGATCTCTTCACTTAAGAGAGTCCGTCAGTTCCTCACCGAAGTGAGAGAGAAGCTGCGATAGTCGCTTTTCATCCTTTTTTCTTCGCTTTGATCTCAGTTGCTTTGTGTTCAAGCACCCTTTTTCAACATTACTGTGCGATCGGTTGCCTTCAATAGATGTTATCGCGTTTTCGGTGTGTCTAACGCAGATCAATTTGCTCACAGGTCGCACAGATAACACAGATCGGTGTATGTCTTCCGTGCGATCCGTGTGATCTGTGAGCAAAATTTTCAGCGTCCTTTTTCTTTTCTCCCGGACTTTTCTTTTACAAAGAGGGTACGATGATTTTTCCGATCATATTATTCCGAAGTACAGGTTTTCCTGACAATCGTGGCAACTAATAAAGTCACACTTGCCTTGCGTCCATTTAATTGCGGAATGGATCAGGAACGACTCTCATTTCTCGCATTGCACTTCATTCCCGGCGTGGGCACACGTCTTGTCAAACAACTGGTGAGTTATTGCGGCAGCGCTGCCGACGTGTTTCAAAAACCCAGAGGCAAACTTCAAAACATACCCGGCGTTGGTCCCGCCACCGCGCAATCTATCGTAACAGGAAAAACATTTGACCTTGCGGAAAAGGAATTCAAAAAAGCGGAAAAGAATGATACGCGGATACTCTTCTACACCGACAAAAATTATCCCGAACGATTAAAAACAATAGATGATGGACCGACAGTGCTATACTTCAAAGGCAACTGCAATCTCGATCATCCGAAGATCGTGGGCATTGTTGGAACAAGACAGGCAACTTCATATGGAAAGAAAGTCGTCGAATCCATTGTCGAAGAACTTGTTCCACACCAGGCAATGATACTGAGCGGGCTCGCCTATGGGATCGACATTCATGCACATCGCGCAGCGATCCAACACCAGCTGCCCACTGTTGCGATCATGGGGAGCGGCATCGATGTGATCTATCCGGCCAATCATTCCGATATCGCACGAAAGATGATGGATTGTGGCGGCGTTATAACCGAGAACTTCTTTGGTACAAAGCCTGACGCGCATAACTTCCCTTCCCGTAACCGGATCATTGCAGGCATGTGCGATGCATTGATCGTAGTGGAGGCAGCGGAGACCGGCGGCGCGCTGATAACCGCGGAGATTGCCAATTCCTATAACAAAGATGTGTTTGCCGTACCGGGTGCTCTCGGGCAGGTATATTCGCAGGGATGTAATAAACTGATCAAGATCAACAAAGCCGCGCTGTTCACTTCTGTGAGAGATATTGAATACATCATGAACTGGATACCCGGCGAAGCTGGTGATGTCAGAAGAAGAAGTTTACCGGAGCTTTCTTCGGAAGAACAGATACTCGTTGACGCGATCTCCAGCAAAGGTATGTCGATGCAGATCGACGAGCTTTCCTGGAAAACAGGAATACCTCCCGGAAGTTTAGCGTCCCTTCTCCTTCATCTTGAATTCAAAGGTATCGTTAAGCCGTTGCCGGGAAAATTGTATCAGCTAATGCTATAGCCTTCGAGAACTCGTCCATTTCCATTGTGAGGGAAACATTCTGTTCCAGCAGGTATTTCACGATCGTTTCTGTTGCAATGTTCCCGACAAGGTCGTCTTCCGCCATCGGGCAACCACCATATCCTTTGATTGCTCCATCGAAACGCTTGCATCCCGATTGATATGCAGCTTCTATTTTCTCCATCGCCGTCGCCGGATTGCTGTGCAGGTGTACACCGATCTCCATTTTCGGAAATCCAGACGACAACCCCGTAAAGAGCTTAGTGATCTGGGCCGGCTTCGATACACCGATCGTATCGGCAAGCGAAACGATAGTAACGCCCAGGGTATTCATGATATCAACAAACTTTTCAACGATACCTTCATCGTAAGGGTCACCGTAAGGATTACCGAAGCCCATACTAATGTAGACCACCAGTTGCTTGCCGTTCTTCACGCAAAGATTTTGTATCTCGCCAACGGTGTTCAGCGCCTCTGTTATCGATTTGTTTGTGTTACGTTTCTGAAACGTTTCCGATATCGACAGCGGGAAGCCCAGGTAAGAAATCATTCCGAACTTACAAGCATCTTCAGCGCCCCGCGTATTTGCAACGATTGCAAGCAGCTTGGTACGACCGATATTCATATCCAAACCGTCCAGGACTTCTGCCGTGTCACGCAATTGTGGGATAGCTTTCGGCGATACAAAGCTTCCGAAATCGATAGTATCGAATCCAACCCGCAGAAGTTGATTGATATAAGAGATCTTTTTGCTTGTATCGATAAATTCATCGATCCCCTGCATGGCATCGCGTGGGCATTCTATTATTTTCATGGCCGGTAAAATTACGGTCGTGGTAAACTAGTTTCGTAGAAAAATATACACAAGTGAACGCTGATTTTGTCAACTCATCTCTATTCTTTAATAATTATTGTCACTCTATAGATTAATTGCCTGAATAAGCCACTCCTCTTATGCCATTGACGCCCCTTTCCGGCCAGCTTGGAATACAGCGAGCCGCCCACCTGTTGCGCAGGGCAACGTTTGGACCAACCACTCAGGACATCGAGACCTTTAAGGTCAAGACTGCCGCCGAAGCTGTGGCCGCGTTGTTCGGCAATGCCTCCTCCCTGCCTGTCCCAGACGCCCCGATCGACGACAAAACCGGCCTCGAATGGATGGAGACCGGAACTACCGACGCGAACTCCAACGAAGGTGACCTTCAGAACTACTTCAAGGGTTGGTTCATCGCACAAATGATAGGCATCGGCCAGGACCCTTCTGTAATATTAAGATATTCGGCACGAGAGAAAGTCGTTTTCTTTATTCACACTGTTCTCACCGCAATCACTTCAAAGATCGACAGCAGCCGCGCGTTGTATTTCCAAAACCAACTCTTCCGGGAGTTCGCATTGGACAAAGATGCGGACGAGAAGATCACCTTTAAAGAACTGACGAAGCTCGTCAGCACCAGCAACGCCATGCTGCGATTGCTCGATGGAAATCTCAACGTTGTTGGGAGTCCTAACGAAAACTATGCACGCGAGCTTCTCGAATTGTATACCATTGGTCGCGGTCTCGAAGGACATGTTCCCGAAACGACAGAACAGGGAGACTACTATGTATATAAAGAACAGGACGTGCAGGCTGCAGCGCGCGTTCTTTCGGGTTGGGATTTCGATCCGGATTTTACCCCGGATCCGGAGACAGGACGCCGCGGAGGCGGAAAAGTAAGAGGCAGCATCGACAATGCGGCTTCGCACGACAACACACCGAAAGTTTTTAGTGACCGCTTCGACGGAACGATTATCCAGAGGCCGACCGACCAGGTCAAATTTCCAGGCACGAATGCTACCAAAGCGTCTGCACTGGATGAGATCTCTCAACTGATCGATATGATCTATTCGAAACGGGAGACCGCGATGAACATCTGTCGTCGCATCTATCGCTTCTTTGTTTATCATGACATCACGGAGGACATCGATACTAACGTTATCTCCCCACTTGCCGATACTTTTATTGCAGGCGATTTCAAATTACAGCCCGTACTCGAAGAGCTCTTCTCGAGCCAGCATTTCTACGAAGCGGGCGGCACTGTAACCGACGATAACTTCGGATCGATCATCCGCTCGCCACTCGATCTCATGTTGGGAACATATCGTATGTTCGACATTACCCTGCCCGACTATAAGACCGCGCCTGTCGATTTTTACGCGCGTACCGGCGAAATGCTCTCGCAGCTTTCGAACATGGGAATGAATTTCTATGAACCGTATGATGTCGCGGGCTACGATGCATATCACCAGTACCCGATATTCCACCGTGCATGGATCTCCACAAACTGGCTGACACAGCGTTACCAGTTCATCAAAGATCTCATCAGTCCGATGATGATGCCCGACGGAAAGCCGAGGATCGACACATTCCAGTTTGTCTATAATAAAATAGTATTTGCACGGGCTGCCGATGCAAATCTTCTCATCCAGGATCTTACAACATATTTTCTTCCGCGACCGGAGAAGGACACAGAGCTCACAGCGGCTCGCGTCAATTACTTCAAGAAAGTTTTTCTCGAGGATTTCCAGATCGACGCCGATCCCGAAGGCCGGTGGACGACACGGTGGAACGACCAGTCTGAAATTGAGGCAACGATCGGTCAGCTCAATTCATTGTTCAATGCTTTGTTACAATCTCCCGAATATCAACTTTACTGAGCCATGAAGAGAAGAGATTTTATAAGAAACCTGTCACTGGCTACCATCCCCTTCAGCATCGGTGGACTTCCCGTTAAGTTGATGGCGCAAAATTCGCTCACGCGGATGGCGAAGAAATCGACCAACGATCGTGTGCTGGTTCTCCTGCAAATGCACGGCGGCGCCGACGGCCTGAACGCAGTGATCCCAATAGATGCTTACGATCTTTATTATAGTCGTCGCGCGAACATTGCTATTCCTTTAAAGAACAGCCTTCGCAAGCTCATTCCTCTCGACAGCACGTTGAAGAAAGAAGCACAGGTAGGTCTTCATCCTGATATGTTCCACATGAAAGACATGTACGATCGCGGGCGCGCTTGTATCGTGCAGGGTGTTTCATATAAGAACAACAACGGTTCTCACTTTCGCGGCCGTGATATTTCATTCATGGGTGGAAGCTTCGATGACTATTTTTCATCCGGTTGGGTTGGACGTTACCTCGGACAGGAATTTGACTTCGCCCACACGCCTTATCCCGAAGCCTATCCCAATCCTGAAATGCTCGATCCGCTTGCAATAGAAATCGGCAGCGAAGTGTCGTTGATCTTCCACCAGGAGAATCATATCCCGACTTCTGTATCGATCGACGATCCTGATGATTTCGCCAAAATGGTAGATGGTCAGGAAGGGTTTGATGACAATAAGAAATTCGATCCGACCGGCATTCCTCCGGATGATCTTACCGATTCGCCATATTGGAAAGAGCTCAAGTGGATCCTCGATCTCGAAGATAAATCGAAGGATTACGCGGATCGATTAAAAACGGTTTATGACGCTGCAGCCGAGACAACCGTATCGTACCCAGAGAAATATCTTTTCAATGCGCCGGCCGGCAGCATGACAAATCCATTGTCACATCAGTTAAAGCTTATCGCGCGATTGCTTGCCGGTGGTTGCAAAACGAAGGTATTCCTTGTGAAGATCGGCGGCTTCGACACACATGCCGAGCAGGTAGAAAATTACGATCCGACTATGGGGGTTCACGCTGCATTGATGTACCACATCTCTTCGGCAATGAAAGCCTTCCAGGACGACCTCGCGGTTCGGGGCATCGAAGACCTCGTGCTAACGGTAACGACGTCGGAGTTCGGCCGACGCGTTCATTCGAATGGAAGTTACGGCACCGACCACGGAACAGGCGGTCCCGTGTATATTTTCGGCAAAGGAGCCAATCCCGGTGTTATCGGAAATGTACCGGACCTGATGCAGGACAATGTCGAGATGCAATACGACTACAGGCAGGTTTATGCTAGTATCCTTAAAGACTGGATGGGCGTTGCTCCATCGGTCATAGAAAACGACATATTCTTCAAGAACTTTATCGACGGACCGAAGGAAGAAGGAGTCGGCAACTACGAACCGATCACCGTCGCGCAGAATATCATCTCAGGGGTGAAGGATGATTTCAAAACATCACGATTTACTTTATACAACTGTTATCCGAATCCTGTTAAAGGAGACGTGAACATAGGTTTCAGGATCAATGTGAAGAGTCATGTGAAGCTCACACTGCTCGATTCACAAGGCCGGGCACTCAGCGTGCTGATGAACCAGGAGAAAGAAGAAGGAGAACATTTTGTGAAGACGGATATGGGCCAGTACCCTCCCGGGGTCTATCTTTATCAGATCAAGGCAGGCCTGCTGGAAGACACTAAAAAAATGATTGTAACACGATAGCACATATCCTATGAAGAGAACTCTACTCCTCCTCTTTTTCACCCTGACTGTGGCGGGAGTTTTTGCTCAGAGACGAAGTGGTCCTCCTTCCATGAGATCGAAGGGCACAGCACAGGAAAAATTTCTTAACAAACAGTTCTGGCTTGGTTTCAAAGCCGGTGTAAATCTCACCGACCCGATTTCGCAGGCAAGTTATGCCGTGATCGTGCCCACCAACTACGATGCGATCGCGAACAAAAAGAAATACGAGCATTTCAATAAGCTCGGCGGGCAGGCGACACTGGAAGTAACTTTTACCTTCAAGGGCATTTCTATCAGCACTCAGCCCACGTACCGCACTTCGAAATTCAGCTATGCCAACGAATACACCTGGCAGGGCAGTTCGGAGGCGGGAACTAAATTGAATATGAAGTTCGACCAGGAACAACAGCTCGATTATTTTGATCTGCCCCTGCTCGTCAAATATGAGTTCACACAAAACAAGCTAAAGCCATTCATCCAGGGTGGCGTGTATTATTCGATACTTGTTAATGCTACGAAGGGCGTCACCGTGTCGGGAAGCGACAATGCTTCGGGCGGAACAACCGAGTTCAGGAATGAGCCCGTTGTTGTAGGTGCGAAAGATCTTTTCACAAACAATTGGGGCGCTATTGCCGGTGCCGGCCTGAACTACAATCTCGGGAACATACGTGTTATACTCGATGCATCTTATCACATCGGTATGAGTAACATTGCCAACGTGAAAAACCGTTACAGCAATGACCGACTTAGCGGCATTGGCGATGCGCAGGACGACATCAAGACCAATCACGTGTTCATCTCACTGGGATGCCTATTTCCCCTGCGATTCTTAAGTAACGATTACAAATCAAGCAACTGACATGAAGAAGCCAAGTTTACTAATATTAATTATTGCCTTCGTTTCTTTCGTGTCGTGTAAGAATGAAGCAGATCCGGAAGCCGATAAAAACTTCTTCACCAAATTTTACGACCACAACGGGTTCGACACGAAGTTCATCCCGCTCGATGTTGCCCAGACCAGCGACGGCGGTTATCTCGTGCTTGGACTTAAGACGACAGTCGATCCTGACGGCGACGATGTGAACCCGGCCCTGATCTATCTTATGAAGACCGACGAATTCGGTGAGTTTAAGCTTGATAACACCCTTGAGGCCAATTTCGGCATGCCTGCTCCCTCGCTCCTGGAAGTCGGCGGGAAGTTCTACTTCTTCGGTACAGACAACAGCACGACTCAATTGATGGAACTGAATGAAGACGGCACCGTTGCGCAGCAGTACAACGTTGGGGGCTCCTATCCCCTTGCAGCTGCTGTAGATGGATCGTCACTGCTTCTCCACAGTTTCGATGCTGGCTCGAGGAGTTCTGTTATCAGCGTTGTTTCAACAACGGGCGTTACCGGGTCGGCAAAAGGATTCTCGATCGGCGCGGCTGACGGCGAAGGTGCGCCTCCCGACAACGCTATTTACAGCCACGTTCTTCGCACAGGCAGGCAATTGCCTTTCTTCGTCGGCAGGATTCCAGGTGGCCCGTACTACTTCAATGGCATCTATAATTATTCACTGTCGACCGTTTTCACAGACCTCAATAACGACACGCCGGCCAACGTTGTACAGGGCAGTAATGTAAACGGCGGTATAAGCGCGCTGTATCCATTGAACGGCGGTCAATTCGCGGCATCGCGGTTCAACTTCGGTGATAACTATGTGATGCCCTTCTTATCGGTTCCCGGTGGATCGCCTAAAGCCGAGAACTTGTCGGGTTATCCGTTTCCCGAACTTGTACAGGATGCACCAGTGAAGATCACGACCGCGACCATCAACAACAATCCACGAATTTTGTATGGGAGCAACACACGTGGCAAACAAATTGCGTTGTACGGATACAATCCAACGGATGGAAAGCTTGTTGGCAGCCGTTATATCGGTTTTTCAAATTCATTCGAGCTTGCATCAATGAAGGCGACAAAGGATAACGGGCTGATTGTTTTGGGAACAACGTATATTGCAGGACGTTTCCCGAGGATCGCGCTGTTCAAGCTTTCTCCGGAAGCGCTTGGAGAGTCGTTTCAACAATGATACAGATCCGCGAGAAAGTCAATCTTAAGCCTTACAACACATTTGGGATCGCTGCGCAAGCGAAGTATTTCGTCGACGTCTCTAATGAAGACGAAGCATGGGGAGCCCTTGATTTCGCTAAAAGACAATCATTACAGGTTTTAATCCTCGGTGGCGGCAGCAATGTTCTGTTTACCAAAGATTTTGATGGATTGGTGATCCACAATAGCCTCAAAGGCATCAGTGTGGTCGATAAAAACGAGCATCATGCCACTATAAAAGTTGCTTCCGGCGAGATCTGGCACGACCTGGTGATGTATTGCATCGCCAATGACTTCGGTGGGGTGGAGAATCTTTCGTTAATACCGGGAACAGTTGGTGCTGCGCCCATGCAAAACATCGGTGCGTATGGCGTTGAAGTGAAGGAAGTGATCATTAAAGTAGATGCGATCGATCGTTCAACAGGTGCATTGAGATCGTTCACAAGCGATGAATGCAAGTTCGGATACCGCGAAAGTGTCTTCAAACATGAGTTGAAAGAAAAATTTTTTATTTCAAGTGTTACTTTAAGTCTGACTAATGAATCACATCACTTAAACGTATCGTATGGTGCCATTGCTGATACGTTGAAACAGATGAATGTATTGCAACCAACGATACGCGATGTTAGTGATGCAGTGATATCGATAAGAAGAAGCAAGTTACCTGATCCTAAGGTGATCGGTAATGCAGGAAGCTTCTTCAAGAATCCAGTTATCGATGCAGGTAAGTATAATCTTCTTAAAAAGGCGCATCCTTCCATGCCAGGTTATGTATCTGATAATCAAGAAGTTAAAGTGCCTGCAGGATGGCTTATCGAACAATGCTCGTTAAAAGGAATTCGCATTGGTGATGTTGGTGTTCATCAGCATCAGGCACTCGTTTTAGTTAACTATGATAACGGAAGTGGTGATGAAATTCTTTCGTTATCGAAGCGTGTTCAACATGCAGTGAAAGAAAAATTCGATATCGAATTACATGCTGAAGTGAACATCATTTGATATAAAACTTCATTCATTGTTGTCATCACTTATAAAAATCTCACCACTGAAATTTTTTCGACAATTGAAAATTAATTGCTTAAAATTTTTGTGATTAAATTTTTTCTTTTACTTTTATCATAAGTTTTAAACTAAAATATTAAAACGCTATGGCAAAGAAACCCGCTAAGAAGAAAGCAGCTAAGAAAAAAGCTGCTAAGAAGAAGAAGTAATTAGGTTCGCCTAATGCTTTAACAACGGGAAGTAATCCAGGATTGCTTCCCGTTTTCTTTTACATGAGTTGTATAACCTGTATACAAGTTATTGACGTTCTCATTCGGTTGCATAAATTATCTACTGATACTCAATACATTCTCATGTAATCCTCTCCTACCTTTGTATTGTTGATCAACTAAACATAACATTCAATGGCTAAGATGAAAACAGAGAAAGAAGCTGCTGCCAAGCCCGTGAAGAAGGCTGCTGTGAAGAAAACATCTTCATCAAAATCTCCTTCACAGATCATTGAAGCAGCTGCCGAAGCATCTCTTGCGAAACTTCGTGATCTCAATCTCGATCCGCAACTTCAATCGGAGATCGACTGGTGTCTTGCAAGCTATCGCAACGATGGCAATCCGGTAGGCTTATACGAAATGGTTGAAAGAACGGTCAGCGTGCTGAAGCCGGAGCTTGCCAGGAAAACAAAAGGCATTACTGCAAAATCTATCTCTGATCTCGAGAAGGCGTTAGCAACCCGCTAACATCAGATCAACCGGGTAACGTTTGTCAACGTTCCTTCATACTGTCGGCAGGTAATCCCAAACCTGTTCAGGAAATCAACGCCTTCATCATTCGAGATCCCTTTATACAAAGCGTATGATTTCAGGTAGATCACTTTACTGATCCCCATACTGTAAATGATCCGCGCACATGCAAGACATGGCGACAATGTTACATACAGCGTCGCTCCTTCTACCGACGTCTTGTTCTTCACTGCATAAAGAATAGCATTTTGCTCTGCGTGGATCGCCAGCGAGCAACCACCCTTCGAATCGCGGGGACAACCTACCTCCGGCCACTCCTCATCACAATTATGAGTTCCCGACGGCGGGCCGTTATACCCTATAGATATAATGCGCGTGTCTTTGGTGAGCACAGCCCCAACATGGCGCTTGATACAATGCGACCGCTTCGCCAGGTTAACGGCCAGTTCCATGTAGATGTCGTCGAAGTGAGGTTTGTCGCTCATAGTGTGTCGCAAAGATGCGTGAAAAAATCCTATCTTTCGGGATGCAAAAACACTTCCTCCTGTTTCTGCTCATAGCTGCAACCACCACTGTCTTCGCACAAGAAGCAGTGCAATCCCGGCCCAGTCCACTTGCAGTAGTATCGTGCAAATACAAAGACTCTTATTTAAAGATAGTTTACAGTCAACCCCATAAGCGCGGCCGTGAAGTTTTCGGTAAGCTCGTGCCTCTTGGCCAGGTATGGCGCCTCGGAGCCAACGAAGCCACGGAACTCACTCTTTCCCGGGAAGCTTTCATCTCCGGCCAGCTTCTGCCCGCAGGGACCTATTCAATGTTCGCAATACCACAGGAAGACAAGTGGACGATCATCTTCAACAGCGAGCTCGGACAATGGGGATCTTATAATTATAACCAGGCCAAAGACATTCTCCGGATCGATGTACCGGTTAAAAGATTGCCCGGCGAACTGGTGTATGAGGCTTTCACCATTGCGATCGATCAGAAGAATAACAAGGCAGATATAGTTTTTACGTGGGATAAGACGTCGGTATCGCTCAGCGTTGATTTCATCGAACCCAAACCGTAAAGGGAAAAGGTAATAGGTAATAGGGAAAAGGTAATAGGTAATAGGTAATAGTTAAAGGTAATAGACGTGATCAAGATTGCCCCTCTTTTTGTTCTGGTACTGTTTATCTCCAGATCTTTCGGCCAGGATATCGCCGAGCTCGAAAGACGTAACGGTTTTAAAGACCTTAAACTTGGTACTCCCATCGACAGCGTGAAAGGCGCTGAGTTCAAAAAAGATATCAAAGAAAAGAACGAGTTCCCAACCAAGCTTTACGAAGTCGAAAACGAAAATTATAAACACATAGGCGAAGTGAAAGTAAAGTCTGTCGAGGTCAAGACTTACAAAGACGTCATATACGAGATCATCGTCATCACTCATAAAGACACCAGGCTGATGAAGGGGATGGTCAAATCATTCGGACAGCCCAAGTACAACATGATCGGCGACACCTATACCTGGTGGGGACAAAATCTTAGTCTCACGTTCAAGGATCACTCAAAGCATGAGATCAAGCTCGCTTACCGAAGCTACCCGGTCATCAAAATGATGTATGCAGACAAGGGAAAGAAAATCGACGAGATCGCCGAAGACTTCTGACCGAAAACTCGAAACCAGAAACTAGAAACTCGTTCAACTCTTCTTATAAGTAATCCTGTAGATCACATTCGCCTGGTCATCCGAAACCAGCATCGATCCATCCTTCATCACGATAACATCAACAGGTCTTCCCCAAACTTTTTGCGTCGCATCGTTTAACCAGCCACTCGCAAAGGTCTCGTAGGCCGTAGCCTTTCCCTTGTCGTCGATCCGAACCAGGGCAAGCCTGTGACCGCTCTTCTTTGAACGATCCCATGAACCGTGCTCGGCAATGATCACCTGGTTGTTGTATTCGGCTGGAAACATCTTTCCTGTATAGAATTTTACACCAAGCGGGGCAACATGCGCTCCCAGGGTCTGCACAGGTTTCACGAAATCGGAACACGGACGTTTATTCCCGAACTCCGGATCTTTAATAGTGCCGCCATGACAATAAGGATATCCGAAGTGCTGACCTTTCTCGGTTATCGCATTCAACTCACACGGAGGTATGTCGTCGCCGAGACGATCGCGACCATTGTCGGTGAACCATAGATTCTTTGTTGTGGGATGCCACGTGAACCCTACCGTATTGCGAATACCGCTTGCGTAGATCTCGAAGCCGGTGCCATCGGCATTCATCCGCGTGATCGAAGCGTAAACGGGGTTCGACGGTTCACAGATATTGCACGGAGCGCCTACAGGCACATATAGCTTCCCGTCGGGACCAAAAGCGATGTATTTCCAGCCATGTGAATCGTCGGTCGGAAACTTATCATAGACCGTTTGAAGCTTTCCAGGATTCGAAAGATCGGATTCAACCTTAATGATCTTTGAAATCTTACTTTTCTCGGCGATGTACAGATCTCCGTCTTTGAAGGCCACACCGTTCGGCATCGTTAGATCCGACGCGAGCGTATAAACCTTGTCGGCCCTCCCATCATTGTCACTATCCTGGACGGCATAAACTTTATCTTCATTCCTGTTTCCAACGAACAGGGTTCCCGAAGGACTGAGGGCCATGGACCGGGCATTCTCCACTTCCGCATAAACAGATATCGAAAATCCTTTCGGAAGCCTGATCGAGCTCAACGGAAGGTCTTTACTTTTCTCAGTGATTGCGGGAACGTACCCATCGCGTGTTGCGTTCGGTTCAGTGAGCTGCTCGCGCGAAGGCTGACTGCAGGAATTGAGAAAAAATATTGTTGCAACGATTGCGATCGACCTGTTCATACGTGTTCAACTTGGACACCCAATTTAGTCCTGATTTGAATATCTTTGCACCCTTTATTTGCCCAAAATGGTCTCTATTGACAAAATTTCATATTTCATAGGTGGTAGAGCGCTCTACGAAGACGCGTCGATGTTCATTAAGCCCAACGACAAAATCGGGCTTATTGGTCTGAACGGACGTGGGAAATCCACCCTTTTGAAGATAATCATTGGCGAATACCGCATCGACTCGGGAAATATCAGTAAAGCAAAAGATTGTACGATCGGGTTCCTCAACCAGGACCTGCTGTCATACCAGAGCGACGATGCCATCCTTACGGTGGCCATGGAGGCATTTAAAGATGCCGTGGACACCCAGCGACAGCTCGAGAAAGTACTTCACCAGCTGGAAACAGAATATTCAGATGAGCTCGTTGATAAGCTCACGAGACTCCAGGAGAAATTCGAACACCTCGATGGCTACACCATGCAGTCGAAAGCGGAAGAAGTTCTGGAAGGTATCGGTTTCGCTACCAAAGATCTTCACCGTCCCCTTCGTGAGTTCTCCGGTGGATGGCGTATGCGGGTCATGCTCGCGAAGCTCCTCCTCGAAAAGCCATCGCTGCTCATGCTCGATGAACCTACCAACCACCTTGACCTTCCATCTATCGAGTGGGTTGAAAACTACCTGAGAAATTACGACGGCGCTGTTGTTATCGTGTCGCACGACAGAACGTTCCTCGACAATGTGACTACAAAGACCGTTGATGTTACACGCCAGCAACTGATCACATACGAAGGAAACTATAGCTATTACCTGCAAGAGAAAGAATTGCGTGAGGAGATACAGCAGGGTGCTTATGACAATCAGCAGGCAAAGATCCGCCAGGCGGAACGATTCATTGAACGTTTCAAAGCGAAAGCAAGCAAGTCACGCCAGGTGCAATCACGCGTAAAGGCGATAGAGAGAATGGATCTTGTTGAAGAGGTTGTAAACGATACGGCGGCTGTAAACTTCCGTTTCACTTTCAAACAGCCTTCAGGCCGTCACGTGGTCACATTGAAGAATCTTTCGAAGTCGTATGGCGACCTCACCATTCTGAAAGACACGAACGCTGTTATTGAACGTGGCGATAAGATCGCATTGATCGGCGCCAACGGAAAGGGTAAGTCCACATTACTTCGCATTCTTTCAGGTACAGAACCCGTTGAAGGCGAAAGGACCATCGGTTACAATGTGATCCAGGGTTTCTTCGCACAGCACCAGCTTGAATCGTTGCATGTAGAAAACGAAATTCTCGAAGAACTGAAACAGGCCGGCTCCGGCAAGCTCGAGCAAGAGCTTCGAAACGTTCTCGGTTGCTTCCTTTTCTCTGACGAAGATGTATTCAAGAAGATCAAAGTTCTTTCCGGCGGTGAGAAGTCGCGTGTGGCTTTGGCGAAAACACTGATCTCAGAAGCTAACTTCCTGTTGCTCGATGAACCTACCAACCACCTGGATTTCATTTCTGAGAACATTCTTATCCAGGCACTCGATCAATACCTCGGAACATTCGTGGTCGTATCGCACAACCGTCACTTCGTTTCACAGGTTGCCAATAAGATCTGGTACATCGAGAACAACCAGATCAAGGAATATCCTGGCACCTATGAAGAGTACGAATACTGGAGAAAGCAAAATGAGGCGAACGGTACCACAAGCGCTCCTCCACCAGCTGTGAAGAAAGAACAGAAGCCGAAGCAGGAAGAGAGATCCGACGAGACCGACAAGAAGATCAAGTCACTCAAAGCCGATCTGAAGCGCACTGAAGATTCTATCGTTCAACTTGAAAAAGAGAAAGCTGCTGTTGAAGCAGATCTAGCGATGCCGGATGTTTATGGCAATCCTGATAGATTGGCAAAAGCCCAGGCAGCCTTCGAAAAAGTCGAGTCAAGCCTTAAAGAGGCTAATCAGAAATGGGAAGCACTCGTGAACCAGCTCGACGATGTCTCATAACTAAGTTTAGAGTTTCTGGTTTAGAGTTTCTGGTTGGTTATAGGAATATGAATTTCCTTTGAAACCTACTCTAAACTCTAAACCAGAAACTAGAAACCAGAAATAGTTTAGTTTATTCAAACAGATACCTGAACCTGAATCCAACATCAAGGATCACCGGCCTTCCATTATCCGCCGGCTCCTTTAATATCGATTTAAAGGAATATCTTACTCCCGGAACGAGCGAAAGTCTATAATGACGTCCGAGTCTATAGCTCAATTCTGTATTCAGCAATCCTGACCAGTTTACAGAACGGTAAGGCGAAGAACTGCCAGCAGACTGTGTTAAGCTTTCACGCTGACCGGATTCATCCTCCACTACATTTTTTAAAAAGAAGTCAGGAGAAACACCCGCGTTCACCTGCCACCCGATCTGCCGATCAATGATCATATAACCGGCTTGCACTGGAATTGAAATGATCTCCATGGTGCTGTGAACAGTATAGTCAGTTGGCGTAAATGCCAGCGCAAATTCCTGTCCCTGCGTGTCGAGATAGTCTACCGAAGCAGCTTTCGCAGTATTCGAGGTCGCTGTTACCGCGTTGTAATTGGATGTGTATTCCACTTGTTGTCTTCCTAGGCTCACGCCGGTTTGCACAACGATGCGTCCGAATTTTTTACCGACCGACAGTCCGAATGAATACGACTGGCCCACTTTCGGTTCGGTTCGTTTCGGTGGCGCAGCAGCGATGAGGAAGTTGCTCACGGCGCTTGGGCGTGCATCTAGGGTTGGCTGCGGCACGCTGGTGGCCGAAGGTGTGTTTTGAGAATAGTTACCCGCCGAAGCCCCGAGCGCAAGCCAAAGATTGTTCTCACGCGATCTCTTTTTAGGCTTGACAATTTCTTGCGGTTCTTCCACTTCCTGGAGCAGGGGCGAAACAACAGCGATGGTCTCTTCTTTCTTTTCTTTTTCTCCTTCTTTCTTTTCTCCTTCAACGACAGCTTGTGGCTCAGCAGCTTGCTGTTGTTCTTCTTCTTTTCTCGTCGCCGCCACAGATTGAGTTTCAGCAAGTGCAAGAAGAACCGGTTCCTGCTCTTCCCCTTCCCTTACTTTTTGTTTTACTTTTTCCTTTGCTATCAATATCCGTTCGGTCGCCGGTGTCTCTCCTTCTTTCTTCACCTCGCCACCTCGTCCCCTCGTCCCCTCGTCACCTCGTCCCTTCATCACCTCGTTCTTCGTCGTCTCCTGGTTTCTGACTCCTGTCTCCTGACTTCTGCCAGAGTAATATCCATATGCTCCCGCTCCCAACGCAAACAACAACATCGCAGCGGCCAGTCTCTGGTAAAAGACCACTCTCTTCTTCATCACCGCACTCTCCTGCCCTGCGAGATCCACTTCAATAGAATTCCATACGCGGTCTGGCGGCGTCATCTCTGCACCGTCGAACGCCTTCTTCCAATTCTCCTCAAACTTTTGCTTCTCCGAATCTTGCATACCTGCTTTCTTTTTCAAGCTTCGCCTTCAACAAACTCTTCGCCCTGTTGTATTGCGACTTTGATGTTCCTTCGCTTATCCCCAGCATCTTCGCGATCTCCTGGTGTCCATAACCCTCAATAGCAAACAGGTTAAATACGATCCTGCAGCCATCGGGCAGTGATTGGACCATAGCAATGAGGTCGTCGAGATGGAATTCCGACAAGCTTATTTCTTCCCTTTCGGGTAATGAGATCTCGGTTACGTCTACCATAGGCATGAGGTAGAGCTTCTGACGCTGACCGTTAAGTGCAGTGTTGATCATGATCCGGGTAATCCATGTTTCCAGCTTCGATTCGGCCCTGAATTCCCCGATTGACTTAAATATCTTGATAAACCCCTCCTGCAGGGCATCTTCCGCCTCATGGGTGGATCGCGAATATCGCTGACAAACCACCATCATTTTTTTACAATAGCGTTCATACAAGGCCTTCTGCGAGGCTCTGTCACCTTTGGCGCAGCCTTGTACTAGCTCCTTTTCTGCGAGCATGAACCCTATATGCACGTTAGACACGCGGTTTTTAACGGAAGTTGGAATGCAATTTGAACAAAAATTATCGTTTAGCTTTGAACATGAAGTTTTGCCCTACCCTCCTTGTCATTTTTCTAACCGTCTCATTTTCAGCTACCGGCCAATTGAAAAAGCTCCTTTTACAGGATGCCGTCTACGAAGAGAATATCAAAACGGTCATGCTCTATCCGCCTGCCGGCGGCTCCCGCGACAATCTTCGCACCGCCACCGCAGCGCTCTCTCAACAAAATCTCGTTCTCGAATTCGACGATATCCAGGAACAACGCAATAACTACTATGCAAGGATCATCCACTGCAACTCCGACTGGAGCAAATCACAGCTTGTCGATCTTGACTTCATGACCGTGTATAACGAGTTTAATGTGAACGATTACCAGTTTTCGAATAATACGTATCTGCCCTTTGTTCATTACCGGTATCCGCTCCCTCGCGTAAAGCTGCCCGGCAATTATGTCGTGATGGTCTACCGGGATGGTAACAAAGACGACGTTGTTCTTACGGCATGCTTCATGATCTTCAGCAGCCAGGTGAGCCTCTCACCAAACCAGGATCTCCTGGGCAACAGTACACTCAGCGGTGGGAATCAGCAGATCAATTTCCTGATCGACTACCGTGACCTGCAGGTCTTTAATGCGATGGATAACTTCAAGGTTGTTATAAGACAAAATCAACGTTGGGATAACGCGCGTTTTAATGTGAAACCAAGTTTCATTCGCGAAGATATCTCGCAGCTGGAGTATCGTTTCTTCGACCAGGATAAACAATGGCTTGCAGGAAACGAGTTCCGGTTTGTCGATTTCAGATCGTTGAACTCACCGGGTCGTAATACAGAACGTATCGATAAAAGTCAGAAACCATTTGTTCTTAAGGTTGCTGCAGATCGCCCGCGTGGCGACCAGGCTTACGCGCAATACGCCGATCTCGATGGAAACTTCGCCATCGAAAATCTCGACTATCGCGACCCTGCCTTGAGTGGCCAGTATATTTTTGTCGATTTCACATTACGTGCCGACGAGCTCAGCGGCGCGAACGTATACGTGGTTGGAAACTATAACCATTTCGTACGCAATGAAGAAAATCGTATGAAGTACAACAAGGCGACATCCAGTTACGAAACTTCCATTGTGCTGAAACAAGGCTGGTATGATTATACTTACTATGTTGAATCACCATCGTTGCCGACAACATACTTCGAAGGAAGCCATTACCAGACGGAGAACTTCTACGATGTCTTTGTGTACTACAAAAGCTTAACTCCTATGGCCGATCTGCTCGTAGGATATTTTGTGGTGCCGTACCGGTAGTTATGCATAGTTCAATTCATGATCTACTTCGTTCTTGATCGAAGTAGTTGTAGCAACGTCCAGCATTCCAAAGCCCTTGTGAGAGAAATGCCCCAGGCCGTTTTCATAAACGAACTGCTGAACAGGCTGCGGTGCATATAACGTGAAAGGAAAGGTATAGCCACGCACTTCGTATTTGATATCCGAATCGTACAATGGATAGATACGGGCAAATTTCTTATGTGATGATTGAAGCCTGTTTATATACTCCTTATCAGGTACCAGCTGGAACTTATAGAAATCGGCGATCTGTGTAGCCGAAAACTTGCCGGAAGCCTCCATTCTCTGGATAGTAGAATCATAAAGAAGGTCGGAGAATTCATCGGTGTCGGGTAGCACAAAGCGCTTGCTGCTTTCATCATTAAATGATGCGGGCAATACGACGATTGGCGATATACAAAGAAACTTGACAGAGTCGCTGATCACCACCGGCTCTTCATTTTCAACAGATTCAGGAACGAGCTGAAGACTTCCGATAACAATCTCCTTCTGTTCGAAGAGGGTGCTTACCAGGTAGTCCAAAAATGCTTTATCCGATGAGCTGAACACCAGCGTCACCTTCGAAGAATAGAAATGCAGACCCTTGCGACTGATCTTTATCTGGCCTTTTAATCCCGAAAAGTTGTACTGGATGAAATTCAGGTAGTCCTTTTTGCCGCCTGTAACCAATAGTCCCTTGACTGTCTGGGCAAGCAAAAACTGGTGATGGAAAGGCACGTAGGCACCACGGTTTTTTAGTCCAAAAACGATCCTGATTCTCAAGGGTCAGACGGTTATTAAAAAAATCGAGTCAGTGTATTCCGCTACAAAAAATGCACAAAGCGGGTAGCTAAGGTACTAAATACCAGTCAAATCAGGTTCGGGACCTGAAGGAAAAAAATACGTCGAAAGAGCGGTTTTTCTTACATCACCCGGGTTAAACATTGAAGCGGAAGTGCATCACATCCCCGTCTTCAACTACGTATTCCTTGCCTTCCACGCCGAGTTTTCCGGCCTCGCGGCATCCCGCCTCGCTCTTATACTTCTGATAATCAGGGATCTTGATCACTTCCGCCCTGATAAAGCCCTTCTCGAAATCGGTGTGGATAACGCCAGCCGCCTGGGGTGCTTTCCAGCCCCTGTGAATCGTCCAGGCGCGTACTTCCTTCTCACCGGCCGTAAAGTAGGTGATCAGGTTCAGGAGATGGTATGCGGCCCTGATAAGCTTGTTCAGCCCGGACTCCGCCAGTCCATATTCTTTCAGAAATTCCGTCCGGTCTTCTTCACTTTCCAGCTCGGCAATCTGTGCTTCGATAGCGGCGCAGACGATCACAACCTCGGCTCCCTCGTCCTTCACAAGGTTCTTGAGAGCTTCCGTGTGCTTGTTACCGGTGTGTACCGATGTTTCCTCCACGTTTGCCACGTAGATCACCGGCTTCGCAGTGAGAAGCTGAAGATCCTCGATCGCTTTCAGATCGTCGTCAGTCGGCTGTATTGCGCGTGCATTCTTACCCGCCAGCAATGCCTCCTTATACTTAATCAGGGAAGCCTGTTCCTTCTTTGCAATGGCATCGCCGCTCTTCGCAGTACGCTCTACCTTTGACAGTTTTTTCTCAACCGACTCGAGATCCTTCAGCTGGAGTTCGGTGTCGATGATCTCCTTGTCGGCAACGGGATTCACGCGGCCGTCCACGTGGATGATGTTGTCGTTGTCGAAGCACCGTACCACGTGTGCGATCGCATCAACCTCGCGGATGTTGGCAAGGAACTGGTTGCCCAGACCTTCGTTTTTGCTGGCGCCCTTTACGAGGCCTGCGATGTCCACGAACTCGAATGTTGTGGGGATGATCTTCTGGGGGTTGACGAGGCCGGAGAGTATTTTAAGACGATCGTCGGGTACCGAAATGACACCTACGTTCGGCTCTATAGTGCAGAAAGGGAAGTTGGCGGCCTCCGCTTTATTGTTCGTAAGCGCATTGAAAAGGGTCGATTTGCCAACGTTTGGCAGCCCTACAATTCCACATTTAAGTCCCATGGTATTTAAATAGGGCGCAAATATAATCATGTGCAACGTGCAAAGTGCAGGGTGCAACGAAAATGGCTTGGAGAACGCGTTGCACGTTGCTCTTTGCACACTGCACTTCGAAACAAGAAAAAGCCCTGTCCGATTTCTCGAACAAGGGCTCTTTCCGGTTTAGGTTTAGGTTAGAAAAAAGTCTAGTCCCATTTGAGCTCCGAAGCTGAGTCGACTGCCGGAGGTTGAACATCCGCTGCAGCTGCTGCTTCTTCACGCTCATCTCTGGCATGATCGAACTGAGAAAAATCCACATCGGGCATGAGCTCAGTCTTCACGTGATTCACGGTGGCATTCAACGCCTCCATGAACTTGTTGAAATCTTCCTTGTACAAGAAGATCTTGTGCTTTTCATAAGTGAATCCTTCATCATCCTTGTTGTACCTCTTCTTACTTTCAGTAATAGTGAGGTAATAGTCATTCGACCGCGTCGATTTCACATCAAAAAAGTAAGTTCTTTTGCCAGCCTTTACTTTCTCTGAATAGATCTCATCACGTCCATTCGTCTTTTGATCTTCCACAGAACTTAGTGTTTAGTTGGGTTTTTTGGGGTAATTGGTGGAATCGAAGATAGTATTTTACAAAAATATAACAAACTATGGCCGGGAAAATGGATATTTCTGTGGGTTCCGTCGTTATATAGGTTTCTGGAAACCCAATTTTCAGGGGATTTAAGCAGTATTCGTGAACGTGAACTTCGAAGACATCAAGCAATCGGGAAGCCTCGAATTATTGGCTAAACAACTGGTCGAGGGCTTCATTACCGGCCTCCATAAATCGCCTTATCACGGCTTCTCCGTCGAGTTCGCTGAACACCGGCTTTACAATGAAGGGCAATCCACCCGCCATATAGACTGGAAGGTATTTGCACGCACCGACCGGTTGTATACAAAACAGTATGAAGAGGAAACGAACCTTCGATGCCTGCTGGTGATCGATTGCTCACCGTCTATGTACTACCCAAAGGAGACGTTGGGCAAGCTACGGTTCAGCATCCTTGCGACCTCCGCCCTCGCCTACCTGCTGCACCGCCAGCGCGATGCCGTGGGTCTGTGCCTGTTCTCGGATAAGATCGAAGAATACACTCCCATTAAATCAACTGCCTCGCATCTCGACAAGCTCTTCCACCTGATGGAGCGAAAGATTGAAGAGGGCGTGCCCGCCCCGAGGTCGACCAGGGTTGCGACGGTATTGAATGAAGTTGCCGAGAAGACCCATCGTCGTTCGTTGGTGGTGATCTTCAGTGATATGTTCGACGGCGGTGAAGATGCGGGTGAGCTATTTAAGGCGCTGCAGCATCTGAAACACAACAAGCATGAAGTGTTGCTGTTTCATGTGAGCGATCATGAAACAGAGTTGTCATTCAACTTCGAGGAAAGGCCGTATGAGTTCATCGACCTGGAGAACGGTGAAAGGTTGAAGTTGAACCCCACGGAGATCAAATCAAAATTCGAGGAACAGGCAAAGCTGTTTCATGATGAGTTGAGGATGAAGTGTAATCAGTTGAAAATAGACTTTATCTCGGCCAATTCGAGGACCGACTATTTCCAGGTACTACAGGCTTATCTGATTAAAAGAGCGAAGATGAAGTAATCCGTTAATTTGAAATCTCAAATTTCAGATCTCAAATTTCAGATATCAGATCTCAAATCGATAATCTACGCAAGCTCCTCGTTATGCAACCAGGACTTCTTAGCCGTAAGCTCTTCTTTTGATTCTACCATATCCGGATCAGGAACACAGCAATCAACCGGGCAAACTGCCGCGCACTGGGGTTCTTCATGAAAGCCGGTACATTCGGTACACTTGCCCGATACTATATAATAGAATTCGTTAGATACGGGGGATTGACTTGCTTTCGCATCAACGCTCGAGCCGTCTTCAAGTTCTACCTGTGTAAGCTTGGTACCGCCAGCCCAGTTCCATTCCCTGCCGCCTTCGTAAATAGCGGTGTTGGGGCACTCGGGTTCGCAAGCTCCACAGTTAATACACTCTTCAGTAATCTTGATTGCCATCTTTCTTAATTTTGTCCCAAATCCTAGTGGGACAGTAGACGTAAAATTACGTTTTCCCGTCAAGGTATTCAAACAGGTTTCAGTGATTAAAGGTTTTGGGTCATAACATGAAATTATCAGAGCGAATAGATGCTTTTGCAAAGCTTGGGAACGTATTGCATTCGATTGAAGAGGGGGATAAGAACACTCTTTTCGTCCAGGCCGGCAACAGCAACGCGTGGTTTATACCGGAATCCTGCGAGCTGGCATTAAAAGGTATTTCTAAATTTCTTGTTAAAGGCGACCTCGGGGAATGGCTTAAGTCATACGAGATGAAGACCGGGCCGTCGAAACAGGTCGGTGTGGTCATGGCCGGAAACATCCCCCTGGTCGGATTCCACGACCTCCTGTGCGTGCTTATCAGCGGGCATCGGCTGGCTGCAAAGCTTTCGTCGCAAGACACGGTATTGATGCGATTCGTGATCGAGCAACTTCTAAAGATCGAACCGCGATTCGGCGAACAGATCTCTTTAGTTGAGCGTATGAACGATGTTGACGCTGTGATCGCGACGGGAAGCGACAATACGTCCCGTTATTTTGAATATTACTTCAGGAGCAAACCGCACATTATCAGGAAAAATCGTTCGTCGTGCGCTGTACTAAGCGGTTCGGAAACGGACCAGCAGCTGGTCGATCTGGGCCGCGATGTGTTCAGTTATTTTGGCCTGGGATGTCGCAACGTATCGAAGCTGTTTGTTCCCGCGGGCTATGATTTTTCGAAACTGCTGGATTTATGGCAGGTGTACGAGGGTATTTCCAATCATCACAAATACGTCAACAACTACGACTACAATAAATCGATACTGCTGATCAACGGGACGCCGCACCTTGATAATGGCTTTGCGCTGATAACGGAAAACGAGGCGTTGGTCTCTCCTATCTCGGTGGTGTATTACCAGGTAGGCACGCCAGACGTCAATTCAGAAAAGATCCAATGCATTGTTGGCTCAGGAAGCAAGCAGGTTCCTTTTGGAAAAACCCAGGAACCCGGTCTTGCCGACTACGCTGACAATGTCGATACGATGAAGTTCCTTACCGGGCTCTGAGGATCTCGACCCAACCGGTGTACTTCTCCTTACCTACTGTTACCGTGTAGTAGTAAATTCCATCCACCGCGTCGACACCGCCCCAATCGTTCTGGTACGACGATGACTTATAGATCTCGTTACCCCAGCGATTCGTGATCAACAGTTTCGCATCGGTAGGAAGATTCCTTATGTAGAATACGTCGTTATAGCCGTCTTCGTTCGGTGTGAAGATGTTCGGTATAAAGAGGTTTGTATCTACGTCCAGTGAGAATGGATAATTTTTCTGGCAACCAAGAGAATCCCTCAGGCCGAGCACATAATCGCCTGCATAGAGATTCTTGAAGTTGTATTCGAATTTCAGGTTCTGCTGGTTCAGCGGAACTTCGGTCCAGTCCATTACAAACTGTTGCGAAGCGAACAGTGGTTGCACGAGTTCCAGTCGAACTTCGTAAGGTTCGCGACCACTTGGAGAAACGCCGACGAGCGCAGACCCTGACGCAAGATCAGGGACCGACATTGTTCTCTTGATATACAATGTATCGAGGGCCGCAATAGGCGCGTCTACGGTCAGTGCGATAGCTGAACCTGCGATCGGCGCTACACAGGCGGCTACCGACGATTGATCCTGTGTGATCAACAGCGAGTAATTGCCTTTGCTGACACCTGTTATCGAGTACGTCGATAATGCCTGCGAAGCGCTGATAGTGCCTGTGCGCACGGAGTTATCGTTAGTGTTTGTAAGCGTGTAGGCAAATGGAAGACCCGGTGCGCCTTTGATATCAGTTACAGATACTGCAGTCTCTTCCGAGAAGCATATCACGTTCGTGGCAGTGGCTTCGTACGATACCTGGCTGACACCGCCTACGGATGCAAACACTTTGGTGGTACACTTAAGTCCGGCGCCCATCGGACGCATCCAAACAGCATAATCGCCACCAGCAATGTTCGGTATGAGGATAACGCTATCGCCAACTTTGTTATAGGTCAACGGTTCATTAACGAGATCTTGAGTGAACGCAAACTCGAAGCTTCCCGGGTCGCTGATCACGAGTCTGATACTTCCGTTCATGCCGTTTGCAGTACAATCAGGGTTCGTGATCTTAGGTGTGTAGTGAGCCACAAATCCTGGCCATGATACCACGGTTGTGAATGTCTTTGTGCAAGACGTTGCATCGGTGATATCGAGTGTATATGTATTTGCAGTTAACCCTTTGAGCGTATTGTCAGCCGGCAGATTAACGATAGCGCCATTCAATGTAAACGTGTATGGAGCGGTTCCTCCTGTAATGTTCTCGACTTTGATCGAACCGTCGTTGTTGTTACATGTGGCGTCGGTGACAGTAATGGTAGCTGTTGTAGTACAGTTACCAGGGCCGCCGCTTCCGGTGCATGAAGGATCGCCGATCGGTTTAACCGTGATCACGACAATATCAGACACCGCACTGCAGGTCCCGGACGTTGGTGCGCCTGTCGTCAATTGCAATTTGTAAACGCCTGGCGTTGTCCCTTTAAATGTTGAAGCCTGTGCAGTGGCACCATTTGTTATCACCCCATCGGTTCCAGGTTGCTGAATGATGGTCCATGCAAATGTTGCTGAACCGCTCACGCTGGCCGTGCTTAATGTCAACACAGCATCAGAACAGATCTGCTGAGGAGCACCTGCATTGGCGATGGCACCTGAGTTCACGATGATATCGAGATCGCGGGTGCGGCCGTAACATCCGTTCACACCCTGAGAGATGATCTGGTAACGAACAGTTGCCGCAGCACCTGCCGGATCGAAGTTATACAGTGTATCGAGAATGTGTAGTGTTCCGGCAGGATCAGCAAGAACATCTTTCCTGGACGTTGCTGAGCCGGCTCCATCCGGATCAGGCCATGAGAACTTTGTGCCTGACGGTGTGTTAGCTGGCGACAACAATACTTCATAGTCAACACGATCACCACTGCATATTGTCTTGGTCTGGCCAAAAGCAACGACTGGTGATGGTTTAACGGTGATCACGACGTCTTCGGTATTTCCCACGCAAATGCCTGCAGCCACTGTGACGGTATAAGTAACATCGATATTGGCGTTCGTCTCATTGCGCAGCTCGTCGTTGATATGAATAGTCCCGACAGGTCCCATTGGTATTCCTCCGGGAGGACTTGGCTTAGCATTCGCTACACCGGTAGGATCGTTCGGGTTTGGCCATGTAAATACTGCAGCGTTGTTGAAATCCCTTTGAGTCATCAGGATCTCATAAGCAACGAGGTCGTTACCGCAAATAGTCTTCAGTTGAGGACCAGGGGCAATAACAGGTCGTTTAGTAACTGTGATTGTCACGTGATCGATACCCTGATTGCAGAGGCCTGAAGGATCTGTATTGGTCTCGAGTCTCAATATATAATCACCTTCTATAGTAGCATGGAACTGAGCTGTCGACGGGTCATTGATATCCGTTGGAGGATCGAGTGTTCCGTCGCCCGGGTTTGTTTCTATGAACCACTGGAATGATGTGGCAGCTCCACTGATGGATGCGCCGGCCAGGAAATATCCGGTGAAGTCGTCGCAGATCGTCTGGTCATTACCAGCGTTGGCGATCAATCCGGGGTATACCGTAATCTGTACGGTCTGCGAAGCTCCAAGACAAGCGCCGAGCACAGGCGTTACAGTGTAATCAACGGTCTGCGCCGTTGCTCCGGTGTTAACAAGCACGTCGGTGATCGATGGACCCGTCTGCAGACTTGTGCTTTCGCCGGTGATGTTCGGATAGTCCATCACAGCAAACCAGGTGAACGTAGTGCCAACTGGCTGACCGGCTGGTGTAAGCTGGAATGCATAATTAACGGCGGTTCCACCGCAAACATCGGCAGGCCCGTTGGTGCCGAGAACAGGCTTGGTTGCCACAGTCACAGTAACCGTGAAAGGTTTACCTGAACAGCCTGCTGCGCTTTTAGGTGTTACCGTATATATAACATCCTGATTTGTTGTGGTATTGTTTGTAAGTACATCGTTGATCGTTCCGGTTGACTGAGTCGCAAGGCTTTCACCACTAACATTCGTGTTATCCGCAGCTTGCCATTGGAATGTTGAAACAATTCCGTTGCCGCCGGCATTGATTGCATCAACCTGGATATCGAAGTTTACATTATTACCGGTACAGATCGTCCACGTTGCATTAACCGAAGTTGGCTCGGGATTGATCGTTACCGTAACCGTGAACGGTGCTCCGTCGCACGTTCCGGCTTTAGGTGTGATGGTATAGATAACATCCGCCGCGACAGCAGTTGTGTTCTCCCACGCGTCGTCTGTAAGATCGCCGGCAGTAGCTGCGCCCGCAGTCTGCACCATGCCATTGGCGTTCACAACTACGGCGAACGATGATGCCACAGCGCTTGATGGTTTTTTCAGTGTGGTAATGTCAACGTTGATCACATCCCTGCTGCAAACACCACCAGGTGCGTTGTTGTTATTGTAATTATTGTAGTCTGGTGTCGGTAGGATCGTTACCCTTACATCGAATGGATCCCCATCGCAACCACCAACAGAAGGTGTGATATTATAAACGATATCGAGATTTCCTGAGGTACCATTCGACCAAACGTCATCAGAAAGATCATTCGGAGTGCCTCCATCCGTTACCAGCGTAAGTCCTGGTGTAGACGGCATTGCAAATGTGAATGATGTTGCAGCAACGGTATTTGGTTTCTGCAACGTAGTTACATCGATCGCCAGGGGAACAGCACAAATACCACCAGGTACATTGTCGTTATTATAGCTTTTATAATCCGGCTGCGGATTGATGTTCACAGTAACGTCGAAGCTCGCACCAGAACAGCCATTGGCGGCTTTCGGAGTGATCGTATAAGTAAGCAGGATCGGCGCATTGGTCACATTCTTCCACTGGTCGTCAGCGATCACCATGTTGTCGCCCGTGTCTGCGAGTTTCGTATTGGCATTAGCAGGCGTTAATGCGCCTGCGTTTGCGCTGATTGTGAACTGAGTAGCACTTACGCCGGGAACGAATCTTTGGTTTTCAAGATCGAAGTTAATAGCCGTGTCACTACAGATATCCGGAAGGGATTTGTCTGCATAAAGGGGTTCAGGATCTACTGTTACGGTTATATCGAAAGATGCGCCTGCACAGGTTCCTGCATGGGGTACGATCGTGTACACAACCTGCGCTGATCCGGCCGTGATCTTTGTCCAAACATCATCCATGATCTCGGTCTTGGTTACGCCGTTCGCAACCTGTGGATTTCCGGCTGTTGCAGTTACGTTTACGGGTATAACAATATTGGTGATGTCGAAAGTACCAGCAGTTATACTGCCAGGGTTCTTTGCAACGTCGAGATTGAAGTTAAGAGGCGTGGAGCTACATGCCGTGATCGGAGTGCTTGCATAGTCAGGTTGTGGCTTGATGGCAACTTTAACCGTGAATGGTGAGCCAACACAAGTTCCTGCTTTAGGTGTGATTTGATAAGTAACATCCTTAGAAGAAGCTGTAACATTAGACCAAACATCATCAGCAATTTCACCCGTAGGTGCATCTGAGATCAGTGTCAATGCAGGAGACCCACCGACAGCGGTCAGACCAGTATGATCTATGACAATAACATCGTAAGCCGTTGCGAGGACGCTGGTTGCACCCTTACGCGCATCGAGGTCCACTCCTAAAGGACTCGCACAGATACCGGTGGCGTCAACATAATTATTATAAACGGGCTTCGGACTAACGGTAATAGTAACGGTAAATGTATTTCCAACACAAAGTGCAGGTGCGGGGCTGGTTGGTGTTACGGTATAGGTAACCGTCTCTGCAACCGAACTCGTACTTGTAAGTGCATCGGTGATCGTTTGAGTGGTTTTGGCAGTCAGCGATTCACCGGTAACATTGGGATTGTCTACCAATACGATCCATGAGAATGTAGTATTAGCAATAGCGTTACCCAGATCGATACCTTGTGTCTGGAGATTAACGCTCACGACGTCGGCACTGCAAATTGTCTTTGTGATCGGAGGTGAAACAGGCTGCGGGTTGACTGTAACGGTAACTTTGAATGGAGTACCGACACAGCCTGCCGGGCTCGTTGCGGTAACGTGATATACAACCTGCTGGCTTGTTGAGCTCGTGTTCACCAGGGCATCGTTGATCGTTCCACTAGCCTGGGTAGCGAGGCTTTCGCCACTCACACTCGTGTTATCATCAGCGAACCACGAGAATGTACTCGAAGCGATGGCATTTCCATTGGTGTTAATATGATTCTGCAGACCGAAGGCTACTGCATCTTTACTACATGTAGTCTTCGTGCCGTCAGTTGCCGTTGGCCCTGCATTAACCGTAACGGTCACAGTAAATGGATTACCAGTACAACTTCCGCTTTTCGGTGTGACTGTATAAACAACCACCTGGTTCGACGTGGTCAGGTTCACCAGCACATCAGTAATAGAGCTCGTCGATTGCAATGTTAACGTTTCACCGGTAACATTCGTGTTATCCGCTGCCTGCCACTGGAACGTCGTTCCGGAAATATTATTTCCGTTAGTCGCATAGTGATTAGCGAGGTCGACATTCAACGCAATGTTACTGCAGGTAGACGCTACAGTATTAGGTGCGCTGGGTTGCGGACTAACAGTAACGGTGACAGTAAAAGTATTTCCAACGCAAAGCGACGGCGCAGGGCTTGTTGGTGTTACCGTGTAAGTAACAGTCTGCGCAACTGCACTTGTATTTGTAAGCGCATCTGTAATGGTCTGAGTTGTCTTGGCAGTCAGTGATTCACCGGTAACACTCGGATTGTCGGCCAATACTATCCACGAGAATGTTGTGTTCGCGATTGCATTACCAAGGTCAATACCTTGTGTCTGCAGGTTAACATTCACAGCGTTGGTACTACAGATTGTCTTCGTAACAGGAGGTGAAAATGGCTGAGGATTAACGGTAACTGTAACTTTAAACGGCGTACCGGCACAACCCGCAGGGCTCGTCGGTGTTACGTGGTACACAACAGTCTGACTTGCCGGGCTGGTATTGATCAACACGTCGTTAATCGTTCCGCCAGCCTTCGATGAAAGACTTTCACCGGTTACGTTAGTATTATCGTCGGCAAACCATGTAAAAGTGCTCGAAGCAATCGCATTGCCGTTAATATTAAGATGGTTCTGAAGGTCGAACGCGACGTTGTCTTTGCTACAGGTCGTCTTCGTGCCATCCGTAGCCTGCGGCTCTGCATTAACGGTAACATTCACAGTGAATGAGTTACCCGTGCAACTTCCGGTTTTCGGCGTAACCGTGTAAACAACAAGCTGGTTGGATGTGCTCTGGTTTACAAGAACGTCAGTTATCGAGGTCGTAGACTGTAGTGTCAAAGTTTCGCCCGTAACATTCGTATTATCAGCGGCCTGCCATTGGAATGTTGTCCCTGGCAAATTATTGCCGTTCGATGAATAATGATTGGCGATATCAACAGCCAGGGCAACGTTACTACAAGTCGCACGGTTAGTATTCGGCGCATTAGGCTGTGGATTGATCCTGACAGTAACCGTAAACGGACTTCCCGAGCATGAACCAAGTTTCGGTACGATGGTATAAGTAACATCACGGAATGTTGAATTCACGTTCTGCCACACATCGTCAGACAAGCTCGTGTTGGTTGCCGCGTAAGGCGTGGCACCGCCAATTCCTGAAATTGCTGTAAGGCCGGTAGACACTACGTTGGTCACGGTATACGAATCTGCCGTCAGGTTCACGGCTGCACCGTCGAGTGTTACACCAAGTGCAGTTTTGCTGCAAATGCCCGGAGCCGTGCTGGTAATATTATTATAAACAGGCTGTGGAGCGATGTTGTAGGTTACGGTAATCGTATTACCCTGGTTTGAGCAATGAAAAGTCTTGAGGGTGTAAGTAACAGTATGAGAAGTGACGTCGCTGTTGAGCCATACATCATTAGAGAGATCGGTCGCATTAAGAACTGTGCCTGCAGTTGTCGTTACGCCGGTGCTGGCGGTAAGACCTGTAGATACTACGCTCACGATTTCAAAACTGGTTGCCGTTATACTGGTTGCCTTCTTAAGGGTAGTGAGGTCGAGCCCAAGGGGATCTCCACCGCAAGCCGCGCCATTGGGCAGATTGTTGTAATCCGGTGGATTAGGATCGTTGATGTGGATAGGACCAAGCGTACACTGCGTTGCCGGTGAATTGGAATCTTTATAAGTAAGAGTATAGTCACCGCCGCGCAATCCTGAAATGTCCTTTGTTCCGGGATCTGTGAATCCTGCGGGACCGGTCCATGAATACAGTATCGGGCGTTCCGCTACACCTGTGTTGCCGGCCAGCGTCACGTTGATGGCGCCATTCGGAGTCGCGCAGTTTGCGCTGGTGTTGTCGACCGCGCTTCCAACACTAGCCTGGAAATTGAAAATGTTATAGTTCGCGCCGCCGTCAGAAATACTTGAATTGTCGGCATCCTGCACCAATACGAGGTATGATCTTGCACCACCTGCCGGCGCACCAGACAACCCTGTAAGGGTTGTTACGATCGGTGTGGTCGGAAAACCGGGGGGGATCGGTATGGTCTGAGTGATGGGTGGATTAATACCTACCTGTGCCGATACAGTAAGGGTTCCCTGTGCGGGGTCGCCATCAGTAATTGTAACTGTGATACTACCTGTAGTGGGCGTGCCCGGACCGCAGGTATGTTGAAGGTCTGTTACCTGGAATTTCGGAGGCGTACCAGGTGCACCGTTCTGAGCAAATGCCCGGGGCATCAGACCCAAAAGAAAAACCGTGAAGAGAAAAGTGAGTGGGGTGGTAGAAATTCTCATGGGCGGCTCAGTTTACAGTCACCTTTCGTGTCTCCGTACAATAATCTGGATTCGCGTAATGAATGATCAGATCGTATTGTCCAGGCTTAATGTTTTCGATAGTACCTGTACTTACTTTGTCTGGATTGTTTTTGGTGCCACGACCCTTACCGACGAGGTGAAGGGTGAAAGGCTCACTTGAATTTTTTGCCTTTACAGTAATCGATCCGTTGCTGCCATTGGTGGCGTCGCTGATCTTTACGGTGTGCTCGATCTTGCGACAATTCTGATCCTGCGCATGGGTGCGGATAGAGAATGTCACTAAGAAAACGAAAAAGCTGATTACAAAGCCAGTACGGGGTCTCATCTCACTAAGGGCTTAAAAAAATATAAGTAATAATAGATATCCTTCAAAAATGTATTGTAACCCAGGTATACAAAGGTAAAAACATGCGAAAGAACGTTTTCTGCGCGCTTTACGATTATCTTACTTCATTAGAGGTAATATTTATTATCAAAGAGATCCCTGTCGTAAGCTTAAACAGGCTCTTTCTAAAATTTAGGTTTTAATATTTCGCTCATGATGAAGGCTTTTTTAAAGCCGTCGGGATCTTTGAGATCCTTCAAAAAATCGCTGGCCAGAGTGCTTTTTGGAGCCTCATCGTAGCCCTTGAAATGATCATATCTCATGATCGTATCCTCAAGCTTGAGAGTTTCTTCTAACGATGGCCTTCCAAACGCCTGTTTCTTGGCATTTTCATAGATCTCATAAGAGCGGTTGTCGTTGGCGGGAATAGTTTCGAGGTCTTTCTCTTCTTCTTCAATCTCGTCGTCGTAGTCGACCTCGTAAGATTTTGCCGGCTGGATAGGCCTGGCGGGTTGAATTTGTTTCGGCTGCTCCCATTTTTCGACAGGCTGAGGTGGTGTTTTGGAAGCCTGTATCTCCCTGAGCAGCTCCTCGAAGGTCATAGGTTTATGATCCGACGTGTCAGACTCCGTGCGGGGCTGTTCTGCGGGGGAATTAGGGTTTTTTGCGGTCTTCTTCAGTGCCCGCGACACAAGCGTCGCGACCACGATGATCAACCAAATCCAAAACTGGAAGTCCATAAACGATCAAATATACTGAAAATCACATATTTCCATTGTGACTAATTTGTGCCTAACCGCGGGATAAAATGTGGATGGATTTGGGATTGAGTGTATTTCAAAACCTCTGCGTGAAAGATATATTTGCTCCCTTCTTTAAATAGTTGTTGGTCATTAGTTCTGGTTATTGGATGCTTCCGAAACTAAACTGACCCCGCCAACAACTAATAACTAGTAACTAACAACCACATGCAGTTAAGTAAACTGGAGATCAAAGGATTTAAGAGCTTCGCAGACAAGATCGTCATCAACTTCGATGAAGGGATCACCGGTATTGTAGGGCCGAATGGTTGTGGAAAGTCGAACGTCGTAGACTCGATCCGCTGGGTGCTGGGAGAGCAAAAGACGAGCGCGCTCCGTTCCGAAAAAATGGAGAACGTGATCTTCAACGGTACCAGTGGCAGATCTGCTCAGCAACTCGCCGAGGTATCGCTCACCATCAACAACACGAAGAACCTCCTTCCAACCGAATATTCACAGGTAACAATCACCCGTCGTCTTTACAGATCCGGTGAATCTGAATACTTATTGAACGGTGTTGCATGTCGCCTTAAAGACATCACCAATCTCTTTCTCGACACAGGTGTGGCTTCGAACAGCTATGCCATCATCGAGCTCGGCATGGTCGACGACCTTCTCAACGACCGCGACAACTCGAGACGTATGCTCTTCGAAGAAGCAGCCGGTATCTCGAAGTTCAAAAAGAGAAAGAAAGAAACGCTTCGTAAGCTCGAAGAAACAGACGCCGATCTTGAGCGCGTTGAAGACGTTCTCTTCGAGATCGAAAAGAACATGAAGAGCCTCGAAAAGCAGGCCAAGCAGACTGAGACTTACTACAAGGTTAAAGAAGATTACAAGAGCAAGAGCATCGTGCTTGCGAAAGTTGTTGTAAGCAAACAGAAAGAAAAGTTTGCAGCAGTGAACAAGCAACTCGAATCGGAAAGCGATCGCAAAACAAAGCTTACCACCGAGATTGCCGAGAAAGAAGACTTGATCGAAAAGTCGAAGGCAGAGCTTCTCATCAAAGAGAAAACATTGTCGTCGCGCCAGAAGGCGATCAATGAGCATGTTGCAAAGATCCGCGAGCACGAGAGCACAAAGCAGATCCGCAATGAACGCCTTCGTTTCCTCAACGACCGTATCAACAACCTGAGAGAGCAGATCGACTCTGACAAGAAAAGCAACGAGCGTTCGAGATTCAGCTTACAGAGCCTCGAAGGCGAACGCAGCTCTGCGCAACAGATCCTGAACGAATTCCAGCACAAGCTGGACACGCTTAAATCGGAATACGAAAGTCAGAAGGCGACAACATATACTCTGCAAGGTGAAGCCGACGCGCTTCGTCAATTGCACCGCACACGCCAGGAAGAATTCTTCCAGATCAATAAGGCTGCGGAGATCCGTGAGATCCAGGTTTCGTCTTTCAAACAAGAGCTTGAAAGAACAGCTTCAGATACGAACCAGCAGAGCGCAAGTCTCCAGGAGTTCGAGAACAAGCTCGTTATCCTCCAGGAAGAGATAGGCCAGAAGAACGGCTATCTGGAAAACCTGAAGCGTGAGGAAGAAGAGACGCTTGCACGCATTGCTTCTCTCGAAAAGACGATCGAGATGATCCGTGAAGAGATGACGGAAGCAGGTCGCTCGCTCGACTCACGTCAGAACGAATTCCAGTTGACAAAGTCACTCGTTGAAAACCTGGAAGGGTTCCCCGAAGCCATCAAGTTCCTCAAGAAGAATGTCGGTTGGACCAGGAATGCTCCTCTCCTTTCCGATGTGATCTCTACAAGTGAAGATTTTAAGGTTGCTATAGAAAACTATCTTGAACCTTACCTCAACTACTATATTGTCGATCACGAGGCGGAAGCTTACGAAGCGATCAATATCCTTAGCGATGCAAGCAAGGGCAAGGCCAATTTCTTCATTCTCGATGCATTCGAGAAGTTCCAGCCGTCGCCGATCAATATGTATCCAAATGCTTTTCCTGCAACGCAGATCATCGAATTCGATCCGCGCTTCACGAAGCTCATGGCCTACATTCTCGATAAGGTGTATATCTACGAGGGTGATATCAAATCATTACCTGTCGATAACGACAATATCTTTATTGCTCGTACCGGCAAGATCACCAAGCGCAGGTTCAGTCTTTCGGGCGGATCGGTAGGTCTCTTCGAAGGTAAGAAGATCGGTCGTGCAAAGAACCTTGAGAAACTCGATCGGGAGATCAAAGAACTTACGAAAAAAGTGGAAGACGTTCGTCACTCATTGATCGATCGTCAGCGTGAACTCGAAAGACTTCGCAACAACACTTTAAAACAACAGATCGAGGAAGCACAGAATTCGATCAAGCTCGTCAACGACGAATACATTTCCGTTAAGACCAAGAAAGAGCAGTTTGCACAGCTCCTCAACAACGCCGATCTCCGCCGCGAAGACATCCTTGAGAAGATCCAGGGATTGCAGGATGAGATCGACGAGATGAGACCGAAGGCTGCGCAGGCACAGGCAGAGCTCGAGCAACAGGAGCTTCGTCTCCGTGCTATCGTTGCAGACCTGGCCCAGCAGAACGAAATTCTTTCTCAGAAGTCTACCGCCTTCAACGAGCAGAACATCTACTTCCATCAGCAGGAGAACCGTGTGAAGAGCGTGGAGCAGGAGATCCGTTTCAAGCAGGAAGCGATGGAGACAAGCGCACAGCGCATTGAAATGAACGTTGAAGAGCTTCGGAAGAACGAAGAGGAATCGACGGGCATTACCGACAAGACCAGCATCAGTGAAGAAGAGCTTCTTTCGATGTACGCTGAGAAAGAGCAGATGGAGACAGGGCTTAGCGAGGCCGAAAAGGAATACTACTCAGGCCGCGGTGAGATCGACCAGTTCGAAAAAGATCTTCGTGAGATCTCTCACCAGCGCCAGAATATCGACACGCTGTTGCTCGAACTTCAGAACCAGATCAGCGAAAGCAGGCTGCAACTGAATTCCGTGAAAGACAGGCTGTCGGTCGAATTCAATGTTGACCTCGATTCGATCGCCGCACTCCAGGCTACTGAAGAAGAAAACAAGGAGCTTGCAGAGGCCGACGAGGAAAAGCTCAGGTCACAGGTAACGAAGATCCGTGAGAAGCTCGATAATATGGGGCCTATCAACCCGATGGCGATGGAGGCTTACACAGAGATCAAAGAAAGGAACGACTTCATCATTGCGCAGAAGCAGGATCTTTTGAAAGCGAAGGAATCGTTGTTCACGACCATTAACGAGATCGAAGGCGTTGCAAGTGCCACGTTCCTCGAGGCGTTCGAGAAGATCAAGACAGAGTTCATCCGCGTGTTCCGCTCACTCTTCACGGCCGACGACTTGTGCGACCTTAAGCTTGTTGATCCTACGAAGCCGCTGGAATCGGAGATCGATATCATCGCCAAACCGAAAGGCAAGCGACCACTGTCTATCAACCAGCTATCGGGTGGAGAAAAGACGCTTACTGCGACTGCCCTTCTCTTCTCGATGTACCTGTTGAAGCCGGCGCCGTTCTGTATTTTCGACGAGGTGGATGCCCCGCTCGATGATGCGAACATCGATAAGTTCAACAACATCATCCGTACCTTCAGTAAGGATTCGCAGTTCATTATCGTTACGCACAATAAGCGCACGATGACGAGCACCGACGTGATCTATGGTATCACGATGGTTGAGAAAGGTGTTTCCAGAGTGGTGCCTGTAGACCTGCGAGAACTAGCTTAGACGTGCAACGTGCGATATGCAATGTGCGATGTTCCGGTTATCCCGACTTTGCACTTTGAACATCGCACCGGCACATCGTACGTAGCACAATAGTACTTACCTGACATTCGTTAGGAGAGATTTTAAAAGGGACACAATTCTTTTTGTGTTCCTTTTACTTTATTATTGAAGGATAATGGAGGCATCAAATCTTTCAAGGAAGGAGCAAATCTTCCGGACAGCCGCAGAGTTGTTCCGCGAAAAGGGCTACGTAGCTTCGTCTATGCGCGACCTTGCACAGAAGTTGGGCATCGAAGCAGCAAGTCTTTACTCACATATACGTTCTAAAGAAGAAATCCTTCACAACATCTGTTTCGACATGGCTGCGGAATTCCGTAAGTCACTCGAAGAAGTTGAAAAGCAAAAAGATCTCAGCGCGAGCGAGAAACTTCGTCGTGGTATCATCGGACACGTGCAGGTAATGGCCCGTGACCTGACGGCATCTGCCGTTTTTATGAACGAACATCGCCACCTGAGCGAACCGTTCCTGCGGGATTTCTTATTGCTACGGATCAACTACATCAACCGCTTCAAGGCGATCATCGAAGACGGCGTGAGAGCTGGTGAGTTCAAATCTAATATCGACGTGAAGCTTGCGGTGATGACCCTGTTCTCTTCGTTCAACTGGATGCCACAATGGTACGATCCGGGTGGTCACATAGATCCCGTAGAACTCGGTAGACAGCTTACGGATATGCTGGTTAACGGCCTGAAGAAATAGAATAAATTTCCCCACGGGCTGTCCGTTTTTTAACCACGTCAGTTTTTTCCTATTTGTTTTTGACGACGAGTTGTTTCTTGTCATCGCCGAACGTATGCTTATAATGGGCACCCGGTTTGGATAAATGGAACGAAATCCGGCAATACGAACTAACAATTTTCATTAGATTTGGTATAGACCCGGAGGATCAGAAAGTGATAAAAGAAAAAAACGGTATGGGAAACTTTAGAAAGCAGGACCTCGCGATCAAGAAATCAGACCTCATCTCAATAACAATAGGACTTGTCGGCGCAGTTTTACTCTGGATAGATATCGATCCCGGTGGATGGATGCTCTACCTCGCCTTCCTGGTCTACGGATCCCTCAGGGTATCCGACTTCTTCAGTCTCAATCCTTATCAAAGGAATAGAACACAGGTTGTCAAATTCATTTTCTCTTTGCTGATGATCATCACAGTGATCACGCACGTGATCTGGGGTGGCGGCCCTTTGTTTGGCCTGTTAGCAACGCTCGTTCTTGTCTATTCTATAACCAATATGGAATCGCAGGAAAGGAAGCTGGCGAAGGAAAACCAGGGGTAAAATTTTTCACCCAAAAAGTCAACCAAATTCCTTCGTCTTCCGTATACGCGGTTTTAACCTAAAAGATGAAGAGCGTTTCGTTGATCGGCTTTGCCGCCATGGCAGTATTTGCTATTGCCTGCAGCACATCCAATTCCATCCACGAGCATACCAGGACCAGTTTTTCAAAAGCAGATTCCCTTACAGACGCCTACCTGACGTTAAGTGACAGCGTTCTCCAGTCATGGAACAGGATCGTAGGCAACGAGATCGATAAAACCAGGACTTTACAGGAGATCATCACCGACCTGGACAACGCTTCCCTCCTCTCCGACGAGGTTCGTGAGTCGTTCCAGGTGAGGATGGAACAGCTGGAGCGCCTGCGATTCACACAGGAATCGATCAAGGACCCAAACGCTGTGCAAGACTACGATCTGGCTTTCCAATCCATAGTAGATGACCTCTCGAAATTGACCGAAGACAATTCCGAGGCTATTTTTGGTCAGCTCCAGGAAAATTCAATAATCACCCGCTCATCTTACGACCGCTTCGCCAGGGCGTTCAATGATTTCCTCCAGGAAAACCGTTCAATGCTAAAAGATCTCAACGCGAATAGTGAACTTGACGCCAAGCCTTTGTTCGTCAACGTCAAATAGTGCCTTTCAGGTTTAAACAATTCTCCGTCGAAGATGATAGGTCGACCATGAAAGTCGGCACCGACGCTGTTCTTCTCGGCGCATGGGCCGATGTTGGCGACGCAAAATCGATTTTGGACATAGGCACTGGTTGCGGGGTGATCGCACTGATGCTGGCGCAACGGGCCCCCGGCGCACGTGTGGATGCCGTGGAAATCGATGAGCAATCGGCACAGCAGGCTGCAGAGAATTTTAAGACTTCGCCTTTTGCTGAAAGACTAAAGGTTTTTAATACAAAGATCCAGGATTTTGCAGGCGACGGCCGGAAGTTCGATCTCATCGTCAGCAATCCCCCTTTCTTCTCCAACAGTTTACTACCGCCCGACGCCAAACGCAAGATTGCCCGGCATACGGGGACGCTCTCTTTTGACGAACTTTTCGAAGCCGTTGAAAGACTGCTAGCCCCGCAAGGAAGATTTGCAATGATCATCGCTGAGCCGTTGAGCATGCAGGGCTTTCATTTCATTCGTCAGACAACTGTCTACTCCAGGGATAAGAACAAACCGGAACGTTTTCTCCTGGAGTTTTCCCGGGATGTGAGACCGGCTGCGGTAAGAGATGAGCTGGTTCTGCTCGACGGCGATAGGCGTAGTGCCGGCTACGAAAGGCTAACCCGGGATTTTTATTTAGGAACTTTTTAACAATCCTATATATTTGTAAATCAGCGTCTTACGGTCAAGTCACAACTTTCGCTTTAGATGTTTAAACATCCGGTTTGATTTATGTGTTAGACTTGCAATTCAAAACCATTAAATACACAATGAAAAAACTTAACGTACTCTTCCTTGGATTGATCCTTTCAGGAAGCGTTTTCGCGCAGACCAAGTGGGACCTTGACAAGGTACACTCAAGCCTTACAATGTCTGTGACTCACATGACAGTTGCTGAAACCACTGGTACTTTCAGCGACTACACAGTGAATGTTACAAGTCCTGCAGAAGATTTCAACGGTGCGGATGTGCAGTTCACTGCGCAGTCGGCATCAATCAACACTGGTAATGAGCGTCGTGATGGTCACCTTAAGTCGCCCGATTTCCTTGATGCTCAGAAATATCCTGAGATCAAATTTGCCGGTAAGCTTGTGAAAGAAGCTGGTAAGTATCAGTTGAAGGGTAAGCTTACAATTAAGGATGTTACTAAAGACGTAGCATGGGATGTGACTTACAGGGGAATGTTGAAAAGCGAAAAATTCACCAAAGCTGGTTTCAAAATGGTTGGCAAGATCGACCGCTTCGACTATCATTTGAATTTTGATGCGAAGGTTGAAACTGGTGGTCTTGTAGTGGGTCAGGAGATCGAATTCATTGCGAACATAGAGTTGAACCTTGCAAAGTAATTTTTAATTAAATTGCCATAAGGAGAAGGGAGTGATCTGATCCTCCCTTCTTTTCTTATGAAGATTGAAGACGAAATCAAACAATCGCGTTTCCGTGATGTTTACCAGAAGATATCGGTAAACCTTCTCTTCACGTCCAATTGGCTGGTGGCGCGACATCAGGAATTCCTTAAGCCTTTTGGCATTACCACACAACAATTCAATATCCTCAGGATCCTGCGGGGGCAACATCCCAACGCCATTTCCGGTGTCGAAATAAAAAGCAGGATGATCGACCGTAACTCCGACATTTCAAGACTTCTGGAGAGGCTTCTTAAGAAGGAGCTGGTGTCTAAATGCCAGTCGGAGAATGATAAGCGTGCTGCCAATGTATCCATTACACAAAAAGGTTTGGACCTTCTTGTGCAAATGGACGACAAGTTTAAAGAGTTCGAGATGGGTCACTTTAACCTGACGGAAGCCGAGGCGGAACAATTAAGCAGTCTGTTAGATAAAGCGCGTGGCTGAGATAGTTTCTAGTCTCTAGTTTCTAGTTTGGAGTTATACTGGTACACGGGAAACTTCGGATCCCCAAAAACTCGCGGACCAAACTAGAAACCCGAAACTAGAAACTGGAAACTACAGACTAGAAACTACAGACTACTGTACTTTACTCATCTCTTCTTTTACAAACTGCATCAATTCCCTGATGTATGCTTTGCTGAAATCGAATTTGATGCCTGCTGCGTTATAGATCTCGGGAATGGTTTTCATATAGCCGAGTTTCAGCGCGTTCATGTATCCTTGTAATCCTTCTTTATTGTTGCGTTTGAAGTTTCTCCAGACCGCAATAGCACCAAGCTGGGCCATACCGTATTCGATATAATAAAAAGGAACCTCGTAGAGATGAAGTTGTTTCTGCCACATGAATTCTTTCGCCTCGTCCAGCCCTGACCAGTCGGTGACTTTATCTGCAAACTGATCGAAGATACGACACCAGTTAGCTTTACGGTCTGCCAGTGAATGCGCGGGATTTTCATAGATCCAATGCTGGAACTTATCGATGGTAGCAACCCACGGCAGTGTTTCAATAATATCTTCGAGCTGCTCCGCTTTAGCACGCTTAAGCTCCGCGTCGTTAGGGAAAAAGATATTCCAGTGATCCATAGAGATCAGCTCCATAGACATAGAAGCAAGCTCTGCAACTTCCATGGGGGGAGATTTGAAATCGTTGAGCGCAAGATCCTTCGTAAGGAAATTATGAACTGCATGACCTCCTTCGTGCATGATGGTGGTCATGTCACGGAGAGTAGAAGTTGCATTCATAAAAATGAACGGCACACCGATCTCGGCGAGCGGATAGTTGTAACCGCCGGGGGCCTTGCCCTTTCTTGATTCAAGATCGAGGTGGCCCATTTCGCGCATGATGGTTAGGCACTGGCCGAGGAACGGATCGAGGCGCTGAAAGGTGTCGATCGATTTCTCCGTAAGATCTTTTCCATCCTTGAAAGCTTTCAGTGCTTCGCGGCTCTCAGGGTCTACGGCTTTGTCCCAGGGACGAAGCTCGCTTACTTTCAATTTCTTTTTACGATCTGCGGCGAGATCGTTCAGGATCGGGACAACCTCCGACTGAATTGCTTCGTGGAATTCAAAACAATCTTTCGGCGTGTAGTCGAAACGGCCGTATGCTTTGAACATATAATCGCGAAAATTCGCGAAGTCGGCATTTTTCGCGACGCGGTCGCGTAGTGAAACTAGGTTTGTGAACAGGTTATCGAGTGTTTCTTTGTCCTGGAGTCTCCGCTCCTGCACTTTCCTGTAGACCGATTCTCTTTTGGCGCGATCGGTGGACATGAGCAAAACGGAGGCCTGCTGCAATGTCATTTCCTGGCCGTCGATGGTAACGGTCATTGCCCCCGATATCTGCGAATACTTTTGTGTTTCGGTATTGATCTCCGTGAAGAGCGGAACGTTGGCGTCGCGGAATATCTCGATCTCCTTCTTCATATTGCGGATCATCATCGAATAGCCATCGCGTGAAGCGAGGTTGTCGAGGAATGGGCTTTCCATTGCTTTTTTGTTGAGCTGATCCGCGAGCGGTGCAATGTGCGGCTGGATATTGGTGACGAAGTCGGTATATGCGTCGTTGTATTCCTTGTTATCAGTATAGCAGGTCATGCGGATATAGCGCCATCCCATATCTTCGGATACGACCGACTCGAGTTCGCTGCGGTCTCTAAGCCATTTTTCGAGCTCTGCGGCGGATTTTACCGGGCGACTGAGGAGTTCTTCGAAATAGGATTTCAGGTTATCCCAGGTTGTTATCTTGAAGTTGTCGGGAAGCAGGTGGCGCTGTGGACGTGTTGGAATTGAAAGTGACATTGAGAGTGATTACTTTGTGAAACTTTGCGTAACATTTGCGGAACTCTGCGTTATAGCTTTCAGGCTGTACCGTGAAGTTTCGCGAAGAGTCGCAAAGTTACGCAAACGTGTATGCTTTATCACGCATTTCCAGACTTGAAATGGTTAAAACACCAGGCTGAAAACAGGTTTTCGGATGGCAAAGGCTGGCCGAATGTTGTGATCAATGTGAAGAGCGGAGCGACGGTCAGGGATAACATCCCGGGGCCGCTATCGCTTTTCAGCAATCACTCGGGAGAGAGCCTGGTGAGTGTCGACAACCGGACAACCATAGTACGTGAAGATCATTTTTTCATCAGCAATAATTCTCAGAAGTATACTCTTCAGATAAACAAGCCGGCAGAGACGTTCAACATCCATTTTGGTGAAAGCTGGACTCACAACGTGATTGGCGATGAGCATGTGGAATTTTATAACAAGCTTTATCCGAAAGACGAGGTTGTAAGATTTCTTCAGAGCCAGCTCAGATCACCGGAGAAGACGAACCTTGAGCGCGAGGAGATTATGACTCACCTGGTTGTGCATTTACTCCGGGTAAACAGAAATGAAAAGATCAGGTTGCAATCATTGAGTGCTGCTAAACTGTCTACACGGAAGGATATATTGCGGCGACTTCATCTTGCTACGGACTACATCTATTCCTTTTATCATAGAGATGTCTCGCTCGATGAGCTGGCAAAGATCAGTATGCTTTCGAAGTTTCATTTCGTCAGGGGATTCAAGGAGGCGTTTGGGATGGCTCCTCACCAGTTCCTGAATTTTGTACGAATAGAAAAAGCCAAAACGCTTTTGTCGATGGGGATGACCGTGTCGCAAACAGGGCGTAGCGTCGGCATTTCCGATTCATCATCATTTAGCCGCCTGTTTAAGAAGCATACCGACGTTTATCCGACTGCCTTCGGAAAATAGCAAGATTTGTCATTCCGAAGGGTGAACCCAGGCCGTAAAAGGGAATAAAATAAACCCATATGAAACTCTTGATTGGCGCCGGATTTACAGTTCTCACGATCCTTTTTTTCGGACTGTTGATTTCCAAACTGCAGCTTTCCCAAAAAGCTCGTCGAAATTCTATTATCGGAATTGTCCTCTGGGCTCTATTCCTTGCGATATGGAGCTTATCGGGTATGGCAATGCGGTTCGACCTGTTTCCTCTGAATATGACGCCCGTGCTGGTGATACCTCTCGTAGCGATCATTATCATCACAATAAAATCGAAGGACGTCTTAAGGAATATTTCTCCCAAAGTTCTGATCAACCTCCAGGTGTTCCGTGTGTTTGTCGAGCTCTTGCTTTGGGCTTCCTTCGCAGAAAATCTCATTCCCGTTCAAATGACATTTGAAGGAAGGAACTTTGATATAATCAGCGGGCTTACTGCACCATTCGCTGCGATGTTTCTCGCCAGGTCGAAATGGGGTCTTGCGATATGGAACGTGATGTGCCTTGGACTTCTTGTGAACATTCTAACAGTGGCGATACTTTCGATGCCGGGACCACTTCGTGTGTTCTTCAATGAGCCGGCCAACACGGTCGTTGCAACGTTCCCGTTTATATTGCTTCCCGGTATGCTCGTACCACTTGCCTATGGGCTCAGCCTGCTGTCGCTGCGACAGATATTTTCGTTAACTTCACAAAATGAAGAAACTTCTACCCCTGCTTCTCATAGCGGCAGCTTGCAGCACAACTAAAGATGTAAAAACACTGGCAACAGTCGAGCGTCTGGATCCGGCACTTGATGAGACTATAGCGACCGATGCGGCTGTTGAAGTGATCGCGAAAGGTTATACGTGGAGTGAAGGACCTGTTTGGGTTGAGTCGGAAAAGATGTTGTTGTTTTCGGATGTTCCCGAGAATGTTGTTTATAAATGGACAGAATCAAAAGGTGCTGAGGAATACCTTAGACCGTCTGGTTTTACCGGAGACAAGACGCGAAGTACGGAGCCCGGTTCCAACGGGTTGATCATCGATGATCAGGGAAGACTGGTGTTATGTCAGCATGGAGATCGTCGTATCGGTTTTATGAAAGCAGGACTTGGTTCGCCGTCGACTGACTATGGTTCGATTGCCGATAATTTCAGGGGTAAGAAATTCAATAGCCCCAATGACGTGGTGCAGGGCAAAGACAAAAGTTTTTTCTTCACAGATCCACCATATGGTTTAGGTAATCGTGATGAAACGGACCCTGAAAAAGAAATTCCGTTCCAGGGAGTTTTCAAGGTTACGCCGAATGGCGAAGTGAAATTGCTGGTCGATAGTATTTCGCGTCCCAATGGGATTGGCCTATCTCCTGACAATAAGTACCTGTATGTGGCGAGCTCCGATCCGAAGAAGGCGCGCTGGTATAAGTATGAGCTTGCGGACACATCGGTTGTTTCAGGTTCTGTTTTTTACGACGCAACAAATGAAGTGGCAGCAGGCAGTCCGGGTCTCCCCGATGGATTTAAAGTGAGCTCGAAAGGAATTCTCTTCGCTTCAGGTCCCGGCGGCGTGTGGATCTTTAATTCCGCGGGGAAAGTGCTCGGAAAGATCAGGCTTGAAGCTGCGTGCGCCAATACCGCGCTGACGCCTGATGAGAAATGGTTGTTTATAACGAACGACAGCCTGGTGCTTCGTGTGGCCCTGAAATAATTCCTGCGTGAAGCTCTTTGTTGAAATCCTCGGTTGGATCGGCGCCGTAGAAGTGATCGTTGCATATGCCCTCAATAGCAGCGGCGAGATGAAGTCCGATTCCGTTACGTTCCAGCTGCTGAATCTTACCGGCGCAATTCTTCTTATCGTAAACACCTGGTACAACGCGGCCTATCCGTCGATGGTGATCAACATCATCTGGACTGGTATCGCCATAGCAGCACTTGTTCGAATCAAAAAGAAAACAACATGAGATATATGAAGCTTACTGTGTTCTTTGTTCTGCTGTCTCTTACAGCATTCGCTCAAATTCCCGAAAAGAAAATACAGGAGTTCGACGCGTACGTTCAGAAAGCTGTTAAGGACTGGGAAGTTCCGGGTCTTGCGGTCGTCGTTGTAAAAGACGGCAAAGTGGTCCTTTCGAAAGGCTATGGTGTCCGGGAGCTTGGAACGTCAAACCCAGTCGATTCGAAAACGCTTTTCGCTTGCGCTTCCACAACGAAGGCGATGACAGCTACGTGTATGGGCATTCTCGTGGACGAAGGAAAGATAAGCTGGAACGATCCTGTTATCAAATACCTTCCCGAATTTCAATTGTATGATCCATACGTAACACGGGAGCTTAAGATCAGGGATCTTTTTGTTCACGACAGCGGTGTGGGCAATGCCGACTTTCTATGGGGGATCATGGATATTCCCGCGGAACAGGTGCTCGAGAAAATGCGTTACGTGCAACCATCGTATTCACTTCGCTCGAGCTTCATTTATCAGAACATCTTTTACCTGGCAGCCGGAAAAGTGATCGAAAAGGTCAGTGGCAAACCCTGGAGTGTATTCGTTCGCGAGAGAATATTCCAGCCACTTGGAATGACACGCACGTTCCCTTTGATCGCAGACGTGAAAGATGCAAATCAAACCGCACCACATTATAAGATCGAGGGAAAGATCACCGTCATCAAGCACACGAAAGCCGATGAGATCGGACCTGCCGGCAGCGTTTGGTCGTGTGTCGACGACATGGGTAAATGGATGAGTGTAATGATCGACAGCAGCAAATATTCAGGTGGTCGTTTGTTGAAACCGACCACGTGGACGGAGATGTTCAAACCTCAGGTGATCGTTCCGGCTAACCAGTTCTACCCTACTCAAACGCTTACCAAACCAAACTGGACGACATATGGACTCGGCTGGTTCCAGCATGATTACAAAGGAAAGAAAGTGAATTTCCATACCGGGAGTCTTGCCGGCGCAGTAGCTATTCACGCACAGTTGCCCGATGAAAAGCTCGGGATCTATGTTTTCGGAAACTACGATCACGCCGAGATCCGTCACGCGCTCGTATATAAAACGTTCGATCATTTTGCATTGGGTGGTACCCGCGACTGGAGTGCGGAATTCCTGAAGCTCTATAAGAACATAGAAGCCGGTGGCGAGAAGACAGAGAGAGAATTTGAAGCGAAGCGGGTTGCTAACACGAAGCCATCGTTGCCATTGAGCGATTATGCCGGCACGTACACCGACCCACTATTCGGCACTGTGGTCATCACGGCAGAAGGCGATCAACTCGTTGCTGAAGCCAATAAGTTCGTGAAGGCGAAATTCTCGCACTGGCATTACGATACCTTCAGGGGATGGTATGACAAGAAGTGGTATGGAAAGAGTAACCTGGTCTTCAGACTTGGCGCAGATGGCAAAATAGCGGGCGTCAACTTTGAAGGAATGGAATTTACCCTATCTCGATAACAACGTCGTCGGTCAGAGGGTGACCTACACAAGTTAGTACGTAGCCCTCTGCTTTTTCACTGGCCGACAATCCATCTTCTTCGTCCAGTTTTACTTTACCTGAAAGAGCTTTGCCACGGCACGCAGTACACAAACCGCTCTGGCAGGAATAAGGAAGATCGATTCCCTGGTCGAGGGCCGTCTCGAGGATCGTACGGTTCGGCTCGACCATAAACTTGAACTCGTTGCCGTCGTAACGAACTGTCACTTCGCGTGCCTTGTTGGCTGAACCAGCGGTACCCGCGTCATCTTTCTTTTTGTCGATCGTTCCAGTTACGAAACTTTCTTTGAATATTTTCTCTTTGGGTATCTTATGCTCGTTCAATAAAGATTCGACATTCTTCATCATGCCTTCCGGTCCGCACATCAGGTATGAGGTCTTGTCGATTCCCCAGTTAGGGATCCGTTCAAAGATCTTCACAAGCATATCGTGATTGAGGAGGCCTGAATAACCCTGCCAGTTCATGGCAGCTTCATCCAATACATGGATCACGTGAAGGCGTCCTTCGTATTTTGTCTCCCATTCATCGAGCGCATTCTTGAAAATGATGCTATCGATATTCCTGTTGCAATAGATAAGAGACACGATGGTGTCGGGTTCCTGTGTGATCAAAGTTTTGATGATCGACATCATTGGCGTGATACCTGATCCACCGGCGAACATTACGACGTGACGTTTATTTGTCTTCGAATATTCTGTGGTGAACTGGCCCATCGGTTCCATCACTTTGATGGTGCTTCCGGGTTTCAGGTTATCGGGCAGCCAGTTCGACATCAATCCGGCATCGACGCGTTTTACGGTAACGGCAGGATTTTCGTCGAGGTACGGTGAGGTACAAAGTGAGTATGATCTGCGGATTTCCTTCCCTCCGATATTGACGATCAGGGTGAGGAACTGGCCGGGTTTATATGAGATCTTGGTGGCGGGTTGTTCGAAGACGATCGTGATGGCGTCTTTCGTTTCCTGCACTATCTGCCTGATTTTCAGGTCATAATAATGAGGTCCGCTACGAGGTTCTTCCTTCTTTTCTTTCTTAAACAGTCCAAACATGCCGCAAAGGTACGAACTAGATATTTAACCAGTACGTCAATTTGAATACCAACGCCCTACTCTTGCTGGCAAACGTTTGTGGCAGGTAATTTTCAGTGTAGACCACGAAGAAATCCGACGCCGGTTTATACCTCCACTGGAACCTGGCATTAAGGTTCACATTATCTGCCAGCGTGTTGTATTGAAGGAACGTCGTAAGGAAAAGCTTATGGGTAAATGTAAGGTCCATGCGGGGACTCACGATGAAGAGTTTCTCTTTACCGTAGACCGACGGCAACCTGATATCGTTATAGTCGAAACGAACCGATAAGCTCCCGAAGGGTTGATATCGATAGTTGACCTCACCGTTCACGTTCACGTTCGTGCCATTGTAGAATTGTCCGAATGTCGATTCAAGCGCGTAACGAAAAACTTTACGCTGATCAGATGCGTAGTTCGCCGTTACACTGTTCCATGCATATTCGTCACCTGTCTTAAAGCTCAGGAACTTATCCGGGTCGATCGGGTTAAATGAGCTGGTCAGCCGCTGATAGATATAGTTATAAGTAACCTGGGCTTGTGCCGTGTTATAAAAATTCAAAATATAACCGGCATTCACGAGCTCATCCGTCAGCAAACCATCCGGCAACGTCGATGCCTGTCCATTCAGCAATGGACCATGATTCACCAACACTTTACTTTTCGGATAGAACGTTCCTTGTCCGGTGAAATAATAATTTACCAGCCCCGGGTACACGCCCCGGGATGGAACATAACCCACCTCGGCATTGAAATTTTTCTGAATAAAACTTCCGCCCCCCGACAACATGATGTTTCGTTTGGTATAGGTCAGCCAGCCGCCTGCAGATTGCCGCTTATCGGTATTGAAATTATCGAATGAATGGTTGTAAAATAGACTGGTGTACCACGTATTGTCTTTGCTTCTCGATTCGAGGTCGATCGCTAGCACACGGTTGTATTTATTCAACGCACGAACGGTGTCGTTGCCATTCCATTTTTTGCCCCACAGGTCTTTGTTGAAATACTTCAAAGAATCACCCTGGTCAATGCCTGACGATTCCTTATTCACAAACGAGAACTCGATGTTGGATTGAGCCCAGAAGTTCCGCTGCACAGATGCGACCATGAAGTTCTGCCCGGGCAGGCCGATACTCTCTTTCTCTTTGGTCTGCATGTTGAGCATGCTGATCCGCCAGTCTTTCGACAGTGAGCCGCTGAGTCGTGCGCCGTAAAGTATCGGAACCTTTACAATATTTCCCATGGTATCTCTTGCCAGCCCGATCCTTCGGGTGAAGAAGGGTCTTGATTCGGGGAAGCCCATTCTTTCGAAGAGATCGTTGTTCTCAAGAAAGAACTGGCGTCTTTCGGGAAACTGGAATTCGAAACGCGTAAGGTTGATCACTTGCCGATCTACCTCAACCTGCGAGAAATCCGGGTTAACGGTAAGGTCGAGGTTCAACGACGGCGTTACCCCCACTTTGGCGTCGCCACCGAATTGAAGGTCGTTTTCTTTTTTGACAGGAGTTGTTTCCCTGTCCTGTTGCATCCCGCCCGCTACAAATGGTATCAGGGAGATATTGGTTGTATGATGCGGCGGCTTGTCTTCCCAGACGAGCTTTCCTGCATAGGCAAACGAAGCCGGGATGAATTGTATCGGTGTAGCGATCCAGCTCGAAGTATGGTTGCGTTTAAGATCGTATCGAAGAAAGGTAATGTTCCATTCGTCGACATCACTTTTGTAACGAAAGCTTTTGAACGGGATGGCGATCTCGGCAATCCAGCGATCGTTGTGTCGAACAACTTTCGAATACCATTTGTTGTCCCAGGTGCTGTTATAACTTCCATCGCCATCGGCACCACCCGAGGAGATTGTTCCTTCCATCTGCACGCCCATTGGAGTGAGCACAAAATAAAATCCGTTGATAGCATCGTTGTACGGACCCACATACATGCCCATGTTGTCGTTCGTGTCGAAATCGAAATCGCGGCGAAGAGATTGAATCACATTCGGAGTCTGGTTGTCATAGCATACATATGAGACGTAGAAGTTATGATCGTCGAATGTAACGCGTGCTTCGGTTTGAAACTCTGCAAGGGCGGTATCGACCGGATAATTGAGAAAGAAGTCTGTGGCCGCCTGGGCATCGGTCCATGCTTGTTCATCCAGGATTCCGTCGAGCTTTATTGGTGCCGGCGTTTTGCGGATCGACAGTTTTTTGCCGGGCGCGTTCTTAACTCTCGATTGCGATAAAGCAACCGGAGACAGGTGGGCAAAGCAGATGACCGCCAGAATGGTGAGGGTGCCAGGGGTATGGCGCATAAAGTCGTCCAAAATAGGTTTTTCTGGCCTCAAATCACCTATTTTTGAACCTCTACAAAAAAAAGAGCTTCAATTGAGCACAAAACCGACGTCTGTTTCACTCTCGACATTAACTGCTATATCGCCGGTCGACGGCAGGTATTTTAAGGATACCAACGAGCTGTCTCCATACTTTTCGGAGTTTGGTTTGATCCACTATCGTGTGAGAATAGAGGTGGAATATTTTATCAGGCTCACGCAAGTTCTGCCGGAGTTAAAAGATTTTCCGGCGTCGGAAAAAGAACCGCTTCGCGGCATCTACAGGAATTTTAACGAGGCCGATGCTTTGGCGGTCAAAGAGATCGAGAAGACAACAAACCATGATGTAAAGGCGGTCGAATATTTTATCAAGAAACATTTCGAGCAACGTAAGCTCGATAAGTACAAAGAATTCATCCACTTCGGACTGACATCGCAGGATATCAATAATACTGCGATACCGCTTGCTACAAAGGAGTTCATGACATCGTACATGCGTCCGCTTTTTGAACACCTGATGAATACCATTGCGGAGCTTGCCGATCGCTGGCAGGATGTTGCAATGCTCGCGCGCACGCACGGACAACCGGCTTCCCCTACCCGCCTGGGAAAGGAAATGAAGGTCTTTATGGTTCGCCTGTCGGTTCAGTACCAGAGTTTTATTGATATCGTTTACAGTGCGAAGTTTGGCGGCGCAACCGGTAACTTCAATGCTCACAATGTTGCATACCCGCAGATCAACTGGATCGAGTTTGCAGATAATTTCGTAGATGAGCTGGGACTTGAGTTAAGCTACCCTACGACTCAAATAGAACACTACGATAATTTCGCCGCGCAGTGCGACGCGTTGAAGCGAATCAATACGATCCTTATCGATTTCAGCCGCGACATTTGGCAATACGTGGCGATGAATTATTTCAAGCAAAAAATTAAAGAAGGAGAAGTGGGGTCGTCGGCGATGCCACACAAGGTTAACCCGATCGATTTCGAAAATGCAGAAGGGAACCTGGGCCTGGCGAACGCACTGTTTGAGCACCTGTCTGCCAAGCTTCCTATTTCAAGGTTGCAGAGAGATCTTACCGATTCGACCGTTCTTCGCAACGTAGGCGTGCCTATTGCGCATACATATATTGCTTTAAAGTCGTTGTTGAAAGGAATTTCGAAACTTGAACTGAATAAGGCTGCAATAGACCAGGATCTGTCTGATAACTGGGCTGTAGTTGCAGAAGCCATACAGACGGTGTTGAGAAAAGAAGCCTATCCAAATCCTTACGAAGCACTGAAAGAGCTGACGAGGAAGAATGAAAAGATCACGAAAGAGAGTATCGCGTCGTTTATAGATGGACTCAATGTTTCAAAGGAATTGAAAGATAAATTGAAATCGATAACTCCGTTCAACTACACCGGAATTTAAAAATTTGAAATCTGAGATTTGAAATTGGTCCGGAGTAATCTCAAATTTCAAATCTCAAATCTCAGATCTCAAATCTCAGATCATTCATATTTCAGCGAATCCACAGGATTTGTTCTTGCCGTTCTCATTGAGTGAAAGGCAACGGTTACGAAGGCAAAAATCAAAGCCAAAGCGGCCACAAGAATGAAGAACATCACATTCAATGGCTTCTGGTATGCAAAATTCCCGAGCCACCCGTTCATCACATAGAATCCCAGGGGAACAACGATAACTGATGCGATCAGCACCAGGTACATCACGTCTTTATACAACAGGTAAATGATGCCGGGGATAGAAGCACCGTGAACTTTCCTGATTCCGATCTCTTTCGTTCTTTGCGCGGCTGTGAAAGCCGAGAGTCCAAGTAATCCAAGCAGCGAGATGAAGATACATACGTACGAGAGGCTGGAAAGCAACTGGTACTGAACTTCGTCAGCCTTGTATTGCTCGTCAAAACGGTCGTCGAGGAAGAAATAGTCGTAAGGGTGAGCGGCATCGTATTTTTTCCATGTGTCGCGGATATAGTCGAGCGTTTGAGGAAGATCGTCGCCGCCCGCAATCCGAAGGTGTAAGAACCCTCCGCCTTCGCCGTTCACACGATTAATGATCAGGGGCTCGATCTTATTGTGGAGCGAGCTGAAATTAAAGTTCTTCACTACGCCGATCACTTTTTTATTTTCATCCGTATCGTGGAAGAATCTGAGCTTCTTTCCGACTGCTTTATCGTTCCATCCCATCAGTTTTGCGGCAGCTTCGTTGATGATAAAATTGCTGTGGTGATCGGCATCGCCCTGCACGAAGTCGCGGCCGTCAATGAGCTCGAGTCCCATCGTTTTGATATAATCGTCGCCTACGTGCATCATGGTGAATTCCTGCTGTGTCATCCCCTGGTCCGATTCGGCCATCATTACCGGCCCGCCATTCACACTCATCCCGATCACATTATAGGCCACGGTAGAGTTGATGATCTTGGGATTCCTGGCGAAGTCGGCGCGGATCGTGTTAATGTGATTTTGTACGGCAGTATCCTGGATCTCGAGCAACACTATGTTCTCTTTGTCGAAGCCCAGGTCCTGGTTTCGAACATAGTCGATCTGGTCCTTCATGAAAAGTGTGCATACAACGACGAAGATCGATATCACGAATTGCGCGGTGGTCAGTGATTTGCGCAGGTATAAACTTGACTTCTTATTCTTGAAGGCTCCCTTTAAAGCTTTGATGGTAGGAACAGAAGGTAAGTACAATGCAGGATAAATCCCGGAAAGCACACCGATTGCGACGGTAAGCCCCAGTGTTCCAAACAATAAAAGTTTGTTACCAAAGAAATCGACCGCAAGATTTTTACTTGTCAGTGAATTGAATGAGGTGCCGTTGACAACGAAGAATACGATACCGATCGCAAGCACCATAGCGATCAACGAAAGTAAAACTGACTCGGCGAGAAATGAAAGTATCAATGCGCTCTTTGGAGAACCCAGCGTTTTCTTCATTGCTATCTCGCCAGCGCGGTTCACCGACTTGGCCGTCGAAAGATTCATGTAGTTGATACATGCAAGAATAACGATGAACACACCGATGCCGGTGAATGCATAGAGGTATGCGAGATTTCCGCGGGCTACGTCGTTGTCGAGGTTTGAGTGGAAATGAATATCCGCCAGATTTTCGAGTATGGGTTCATAGCTTCCGCCAACCGTCTGCCCGAACGACTTAAAATACTTGTCGTAGATCGCCGGAAACTTCTTATAGAAGTTATTGACGTCGTATCCTTCAGGGAACAATAAATATGTGAACACATCCGGATTCCAGAACGCTTCAGATATCACCTCGCCATCTTTCACCAAACCGTCACGTTTCACCAGTCCCGACATCAGGATGTCAAACTTAAGGTGGGTGTTCTCGGGCACATCCTCAACAACACCGGTTACTGTGTGAAGCTCTCCGCCAATCGACAATTGCTTGTCGAGAGCACTTTCCTTACCGAAATATTTATTCGCAGTTCTTTCTGTGATCACAACCTTGAATGGTCCGACAAGACATGTTTTTGGATCACCGGCAATAAAGCGGTGAGTGAACATTCTGAAGTAGTTTGAATCGGTGCGAACAACGTTATTTTCATACCAGTATTTATCATCTCCCTTGATGTCCTGGTAGCGAATGAGTGTGCGGCTCCAGTCGTTTGCACGAACAACATCAAGAACTTCGGGAAATTCCTCTTTTAATATCGTACCCAACTCGCGCGCCGATCGAGCCTGGTTGAAATCTACACCTGTACCACGGAGGTGACCGCCTAACCGGTAGATATCCTTGTGCTTTACATGATACTTGTCGTAGCTGAGATCGTTTTGCAGGATCAATAGAAGGATCACGCTCACGGCTATGCCCAGAGCCAATCCAAGGATGTTGAGAGTTGAAAAGAATTTATCCTTCAGGAAAACTCTGATCGCAAACTTGATTTGATGCATAATTAAATGTACGAATATATTCGTAGCAGCACATCTTCAAGTTGTAAAAAAATGTCACTGCTGTGTATACAGAAGTTTCTCGTCGGCGAAGTCGTACAAAGTCAGCCTGCGCAGTTCGTAGTAAGCGGTCCAGAACAATTTAAGCGCTTCGATGTAGCTCCGCTTGGCAGTGTCTTTCTCGGTAAGGGCTATATTAAGGTTCGTGATATCGATCTTGCCTATGAGGTACCTGTTTTGCGCGACGATGTAACGGGTCTGCGCAACCTGGTCTGCTTTCCTGGTGATCTCGATAGACAGGCGAAGCATTTCAAATTGTCGCACCTGCGTGAGGATCTCCTGCTCGAACACAACTTCATCCTGCGCGATCACATAGTCGGTAAGCTGCTTGTTCGCATAGGCGGTTTTCATCAACGCCCTTCTCCTGCCCCAGTCAACGAGTGGCACGTCGAAGGTGATGTCGGCAACACGTTGTTTAGACATATTGCGGTTTACGTCGGAGAAATTAGTTGCTGCATTGGTTGTACCGTAGGCCGCGGAAATACCGACGTTGTATCGTTGTCCTTTTGCCTGCGCAACTGCCTGCTCTGCTTCGATCTTGCGTCGTTGAAAGGCGATGAACGCGGCGCGTGTTTGCCGGGCATAGGTGACGGCTTCCTCCTCCGTTACCTCGAAAGTAGGGATCTCGTCGGGCATGACGAGTGTGAAACCCTCACCGTTGCGGAGACCTATATAGGTACGCAGATCGAGACTGGCGTTCTGGAGATCGAGGCTTGCACGTGCAACATCCTGGCGCGACCTCAGCAACTGAAGCTCCACCTGCAGGAGTTTGTCTTCGGAAGTCGTACCGATGTTGTAACGTCCTTGCTCGATCTTATAGATAGTATCGTTGTTGGCAAGATTGTACTGTGCGATCTGCAGATTTACCTGTGCCTGTAAAACGTTGAAGAAATTGGTTACACCATCGCGGGCAATCGCTTCCATTCCTTCGGCATACTCTCTTTTCGATTCTTCGAAGCGGATCGGTTCGGTTTTACGGGCCCACTTCAGCGGGTTGAATGCAAATATCGGTTGGTATAGTCGAACGTAAAACGGGCTGGCCGCCCACTGTTCGCCTTTGCCTGCTTCGGGCTGGTAATCTCTTAAATAGGAATATTGTGTATTAACCGATATAGTTCCACCTGTCCATTCGATCGGCTGTTGCAGTGACAAGTTCAACCCGGGATTCAATTGGTTTACATAGTTGTACTGGTAAGTGCCGTTTACCGGGAACTGGATGAAACTATTGCTGTATAAAGCTCCTGCAAGGTTGCTGGTGCTATTGGCTCTTATCTGCGGAATGTAGTTGGTCTTATAATATTGATATTGCCAGTAGCGGTTCTCACGACGGGTTTCAGTTTGCTTGAAAGCAGGGGATTGAGATTGGGCGCGGGTGATCACCTCGTTGAGGGAAAAGATGTTTTGCGCGCTTGCATTTAGAGCAAACGTCAAGCAACCAACAACCAAGAACCAATAACTGAAACGGGGTTTATTCATATCTGAGCGATGCAATTGGGTCTTGACTTGCAGCCTTTCTCGCGGGCGCTATACCGAATACGAGCCCGACTGTGGCTGCCACGCCAAATGAAAGTATGATTGACGAAAAACTTATGATGGTTTGAATCCCCGCCACCGTCGACACAACGTATGCCATACTTACTCCAAGCATTACACCGATCAATCCACCTGTAATACTGATCATCATCGCTTCGAAGAGAAACTGCTGAATGATGTCGTTCTTCTGAGCGCCGATCGATAGGCGCAAACCGATCTCTTTGATACGTTCGAGTACCGAAGCGAGCATGATATTCATAATACCGATACCTCCGACAAGCAATGAAATTCCGGCGATAGCACCGAGAACATAATTAAAGATATCGTTGGTCCTCTGTTGTTGTTTCAAAAGCAACTCGGGAATTTCAATTTCATAGTCGATCACATCATAATGCTTTCGTTGCAACATGCGCTGAAGGATCTCCGCAATGGGCTCGAGCATGCTCGTTTGATCCACCTGGATAACGAGGCGGTCGAGCTGGTGATAGTTCTTCTTTTCAGCTTGCTGTTCAGCCGATTGATTTGGGTCGTCCTGGATATTGCCCCGGCTGCGTTGTGCTGCCAGGCGTAATGCCTCTGTTGTGATCTTGTCACGATCTCGGTAACGGATAAGCATCGACTCCAGGGGCGTATACACATCCATGTTAAAATCACGAATACCCAGTTTGCTGATACTACTCGATGAGACCTTGCGTTCTTCGAGAACGCCTATGATCGTGAGCCAGTGTTGTCCCACCTTTATACTTTTACCGATCGGATTGTCGACAGGGAAGAATTTCGATTTGATGCCGTGACCGATGATACAAACGGGGGCGCCAAGTCTTCTGTGTTCGTCACCAAACTGCTGACCGTCGGTCAACCGGAAATTGTAGATCTCGAAATAGGTTGGATTTACTCCCACGAGTTTCGCGCTTCGACGATACCCGTTGCGGATAACGTAAGTGTCGAGGGAAACTTCGGGACTGATCTTATTGAGCCCGGGAATAACTGAGGAGATGCTTTGAACATCACGGATAGTGAGGCCGGGAGAAAATTTCTTTTTTTCTTTCTGACCTGCCTGTTCTTCTACTTTTTCTTCCTTCTGCTCAACGATCGGTTTGATAACGATGTTGTTCACGCCAACCAGCTTGATCTGGTCGAGGATCTCCTGTTGGGCACCGTTACCGATGGCAAGCATGGCAATCACTGCTGCAACACCGAAGATGATACCGAGTGCAGTCAGCAGAGAACGGACCTTGTTGGTAATCACTGCTGAAATAGCGATGTAGAGGTTCGCTAATAGTCGCTGCGAGATCATGAACTGCTTATTTAGATTCTCCGGTGGATGCGACTTTCGAAATAGGGCCTGCAGCGGGCTTCGTGTCTTCTTTCTTCTCCTCCTTCTTCTGACGTTTACCGTTGAGCTCGGGCAATAAGTTTACATCATCTTCTTCTGTACCGGCAGGTATCGACAAATAAATGAGGTCATTTTCGGCAAGGCCACCGCTCACCACTGCGTCGTTCGAATTGGTTTCCCCAACAATGATCTCCTGCTTCGTCACCTTCATGCCGTTCTTTTTATACACATAAGTGATGGTGTCGGCTTCGTTGTGTAAACACTCCAAAGGAATGAATAGAGCATTCTCAACAACCTTGGCTACGATCCTGTTGCTGGTTGTCATAGAAGGACGAAGCGTCGGATCGGTTCCCTCGAGTTCAACAGATACTTCAAAAACTTTAGCATCTGAATTCGGACGTTGCTCCCCAACGTTGGCAACGCGGAAAACAGTGCCCTTCAATTTCTTATCCGGGTATGCGTCGAGGCCGACGGTAACTTGTTGCCCCTGCTTTACTTTACGTACATCGACTTCGTTGACGAACGTTTTTGAGACCATTACGGTGAGGTCGGGGAGTGTGGCCACGGTAGGCTCCCACATATGAATTTGTGAGCCGGCCTTGATGGGCTTTCCATCCCAGCCTTTTTCATAGATCACCATTCCGTCTTCAGGAGCAAGAACGTTGAATGAGGAAAGAACTTCGTTCATTCCGTCGAATTCACCTTTAACTTTTCGAAGCTCCGCCCCTACTTCGTTCATCTTTTCCTTGTTCTGATTTTTCTTGATCTTATAATTCTCGAGTGCCTGTTGATATGCACGTTTCGCTTTGTCGAGATTGATCTCGGCTTGCTTAATGGTTGCCGGCGGCTCGAACTTGGATTGCTCAAGAATGATGGCCTTTTCTTCTACATCATACTTAAGATTGATGAGCGCATCACGCGACTCGCGCAACAGGAGGGTTGTATCGAGTTGTGTTTGTACAAACTTGGAATTTGCTTTTTCGTAGTCGATCTGCTTCTGGGCAAACTTGTTCTGGAACTCGGAGCGGTCGAGTGTCGCAACCCAGTCGCCTTTCTTTACCACCGTTCCTTCGTCGACAATATTCTGAATCGTAACCTGCCAGATCTGGAAGTTCCTAAGGCCTCCGGGACCACTTATTTTTACGGAGTTTTTTGCTTCGAGCTCACCCGTAGTCTCGATCTCTACTTTGAAGTCACCTTTCTTTACGGTGGCAAGGACATCGGCGGCTGCGGCTTTATCATTGCCTCGAACAAAAAAGTATGCGATCAGTAGCACTACCAACACACCAGACCCGATCAGTAGTTTTTTCTTCATTGTGGCTGAGATTTAAAGTAAAGGTCGTACCAAAGAGGTATGTGTTAAATACCTCCTTAGAGGGATTTGGTTACAAGTTCCGAATCTAGGAAATTCCAACGCAACGAATTCCTACCGGGTTGTTAATGTGGGATGACCGGTAGGATTTTCGTTGCGAACTGTTACTGAGCAACCCCTTTCTTCACGTTGATAGCATTTACCACCTCAGCCTTCGAGGTTTGTCCCGCCGCAAGCTTGCGCACCAGGCCGTTCTTGAGACTTAACTCCAAAGTAGACGGAATATTGCATCCAACACATTTTGTTACCTGCACGTTGAACACGATCATCTCGTCGTCTTTAAGACTCTTTATAGTCTGGGCGTACTCTACGATGTTTTCTTTAAGCTCCTTCTCGAATTGCGGGTAAAGCTCGATCACCTTCTTGTTACGTTGTTCCTGGGTAAGTCCTTCGAGGCGCTGGGTAGGCATTCTCCACAAGCGTCCTTCGTTCTTATCTTCCGGTGTCCTGTTCTGTTCAACGCCTGAGTATGCGCTCATATAATAGATCACACCGAATTCTTTCAGGCGCTCATAATAGATATTGTCGTCGCAATAGAAGGTCTTCGCAAGATCGGAGCGATACAGGCGTCCCATGATGCTGGAGAAAAGCTCGAGGTCCGTTTCAATCTCATTGGTCGACTCTGTATTCACAACTTTGATCTTTGCCATCATCTGGTCGCGTGTGATCTTGCCCTGGCGAAAGCTGCTGATGTCACCTTTCGTTGCTTCGATAGTTACGAGTTGCCGCTTTTGATTTTTTCCGTCGGGGCCCCAGCTATAGTTATAGTATCTTCCACCTTCACCACGATTGGTGATCAGTATTTTTTCTTCCGGAGCGAGCTGGCTGATAAGATCGCCATAGTCGGCAAGAAAATCTTTTGAGGCTTTGATCATTGCTGTGTAATACACTGTGCGAGCGCTGTCGCGTGATTCAGGCCGGGTCTGTTTTACCCTCTCCTTTTCTTTTGATCTCGCCGGTCTTTCGTCGTCGCTGTATACGGTTATTGTGCCGGCCGTCGGAGGTTCCGGAGCTATCACTGCTACGCCATTACCACCACTCCTGATGTTGTAACCAAAGCCATTGCTTTCAAATTGCCATACATTGTCGTTTGGCAGGCGCATGGTAACGCCGAAGCCGGCAGTGTAAGTCGATTTGATATCTAACCAAACATTTCGTCTGTCGAAATTTTGTTTGATGATGGTCTCAAGGGCATTTTCGGCGATCTCGAGATCACGGCTCATTCGGTCCTGGTCGATCTTTGCTTGCCCGAAGGATGAGGAAATCGCTACAAAAAAGGCAACTATAATTATGATGTTTTTCATGTGTCTTCGCTGTAAATTTTTTAATAACTGCTTTGCTGAATTTGGGGTGAGCTCGAAATGATACTCGCTAAGATCTGCTCGGTTTCTGTTTTCAGTTGATCTGTGTTTTGTTCGAGCCTGCTGAAACGGGTCTGGTACATGTTAAGATCCTGGTTCCGCTGCTCGTTAAGATATTTCGAAAACTCTACGATGAGGTTATCGGTATACTTACGCTGGTCGGAAGCAGAGAGCTGAAGGTAGTCTTTCAGCTGCGCGAGATTATCGCGTTGCATGGACGACACGAAATTGCGGATATCGGCCTGCGATGCAGTAGAAGCCTGCTTCACCAGCTCATTGATCTGCGTGGTGTTGTTTGCAAGAGTCTTCTGAATGCTTTGATCCAGGGATGAGTCGATCATCTTTTGAACGTCGTCTGTGGTGAGTGACGGAGATGGTTGAACCTCTTTCGTTTCACCAAATGCTATGCGCAATTCATTTTTGGAATAATGAACACTTAAGTTCAAAAGTTTCGCAGCTATGATCAAAACCAGGAATGAAGCTGCAATGCTCATGATCGTTTTGAATGAACCCGACCTCCAGAACGAAACTACTTTCACATCGTCGTTTAGAAACAGCGGTGGAGCGATCACTTCCTTATCCCGGAGATTACCCATGATGTTACTCACATCGCGCAACTGCTGCATTTTCTTCAGCTCTTCCGGATTTTCCTGGAAATACTTTTCCACTTTTGCTTTCTCCACCTCATCGAGTTCTCCATACAACCAGGAGATCAGGACGCTTTCATCAGGCTTATAGCTCATAACCAATTGTTTCTTTAGTAATGCTGTACTTTTCTAAGATCTTCTTCAATCCATCCAACCCGTAATACATTCTCGACTTCACCGTGTTCTCGGAGATGTTCAACGCTTCCGCGATCTCCCTGAACTTCAAACCTTCATACTCTTTCATGATAACCACCTCGCGTTGTTCGTCGCTGAGCTCCATCAAACATTTCTGCAGAATGTCCGACAGTTCACTTTGTCTAAGCTGACGCTCGGGATTTTCATGGCGCGCACCACTTTCTTCCCAACGATAACTATCTTCTCTTTCGCCGGGCTGAAGATCGCTGAGTGAGACGGCCCTTCTTCCCTTCGATTTCCTCAGCTCTTCCCGGCAATTGTTAACGGCTATGGTGTACATCCACGAGCGGAAGCGGGAAAGATCATTGAGGTGCGTGATGTTCTTATGCATACTGATGAATGTCTTCTGGGCTACCTCCATGGCCAGGTCGTGGTCGAAGAAGAACTTATAACTGAAGTTATAGATCCTCTTATACCAAAGCTGTACCAGCCTTCCCTGGGCATTCTTATCCCCTTCGCGGGCCCGGGCGATCAGGGCATCAGAATGCATCATAGCTATGTCGAGTAGAGTACCAGCCAAAATTTTCCGTTATACTATATAGATGGAGGTAGGGCAAAAATAGTTTTATTGCCACATGAAGAAAATCATCGCCTTTCTCATCCGTTTCGTGCCCCGAAAGTACCTGCAGCTCTTCAGCGGCGTGGGCCTGAAAGTGGTGGGATGGTTTTATACAGGCAGCAAGGTAGAATGCCCTGTCTGCAATCATAAATACCGCGAATTTTTACCCTATGGCAGGATAAATCCACGTCCTAATGCCCTTTGTCCCTCGTGCTTGTCTCTCGAGAGACACCGGCTGATCTGGCTTTATCTAAGGGAAAAGACGCCGTTCTTTAAGGAAAAGATGCAGGTCCTCCACATAGCGCCGGAGCATTGTTTTATGAAGCCCTTCGAAAAGCAGCACGGCGATGGATACATTACTGCCGATATCGAAAGTCCGCTGGCGAAGGTAAAAATGGATATACACCGGATGCCCTTCGAAGACAACCGGTTCGACGCCGTGTTGTGTAATCACGTGCTTGAACACGTTACCGACGACATCAAAGCAATGAGCGAGATCCGTCGCGTCCTTAAGCCGGGGGGTTGGGCTATTATGCAGATACCATTCTTTTCACCGGTACCCGATGTGACCTTTGAAGATCATTCGATCACCGACAAAAGAGAAAGGGAAAGGATCTTTGGACAGGATGACCATGTAAGAAAATATGGCCGCGACTATCCGCAGAGAATTGAAAGAGCAGGATTGAAAGCGAAAGAAGACCGGTTTGTTTTTGAGCTGCCGAAGGAAACAGTAAGTAAATATGGGCTTTCGGCTTCGGAGGTAATCTATGTCGGAGTCAGGAGTTCCTAGTTTCTAGTTTCTGGTTCGGAACCAAAAAACTAGAAACTAGAAACCAGAAACTATTTCAGTTTATCAAGCACATCCATAACCTCCTTCACGTGCTTCTGGCTTGTATTTAGTAATTCTCTTTCCTGGTCGTTAAGATCGAGCTCAATAACTTTTTCGATACCATTCTTACCAAGAATAACCGGAACACCGAGATACGTGTTCTTGATGCCATACTCGCCATCGAGTTGCATACATACCGGCAATACTCTTCTCTGATCTCTTACAATAGCTTCTACCATCTGTGCTGCTGCAGAACCGGGAGCATACCATGCCGATGTGCCCATCAGTTTCACAAGCTCGCCACCACCAACTTTAGTTCTTTCGATGATAGCGTTAAGTCTCTCAGATGAAATAAGCTCAGTAACAGGAATACCTCCGACAGTTGTGTAACGTGGAAGCGGAACCATCGTATCACCGTGACCTCCGAGCAACATTGCCTGGATATCTTTTGGCGACACGTCGAGCGCTTCTGCAAGGAACGCACGGTAACGGGCTGTATCGAGAATGCCGGCCATACCCATAACCCGTGTTCTTGGGAACTTCGAGGTGAGGTGCGCCTGGTATGTCATAACATCCAGTGGGTTCGACACCACGATGATAATAGCGTTGGGGGAATACTTTACTACGTTTTCAGTTACCGACTTCACGATACCTGCGTTGGTACCGATTAAGTCGTCGCGGCTCATACCCGGCTTACGTGGAAGCCCCGAAGTGATTACAACAACCTCAGAATTAGCCGTTTTTGAATAATCGTTCGTTGAACCGATTGTGCGCGTATCGTAAAGATCGATAGGAGCTTTTTGCCAGATATCGAGAGATTTGCCTTCAGCAAAACCTTCCTTGATATCCACGAGCACGATATCATTGGCGATTTCTTTGTACGCAAGAACATCGGCGCAAGTGGCACCTACGTTTCCGGCGCCAACAACTGTAATTTTCATGTGAATGAGCTTTTAAAACCGGGCCCAAAGAACAGATTTTTTTTCAAATAAATCTAGCTCTTCCTCTCTATTGTGAAGCGCACCAGCTGTTCGAGTGATGTACGGTAACGCGACTCAGGCAGTTCTTCGATCATCTTCATCGACTGGTCGAAATAACGCTGCATGGCCTGCTTGGCGTAATCGATTCCTCCCGACTTTTTCACGAAGTCTATCACCTCTTTTACCTTTTTAGGTTTCTCGCTCTCGTTCCTGACAATATTGGTGATCCGGCGTTTTTCCAGCCACGATGCTTTAGACAGAGCATATATGAGCGGCAGGGTCATCTTCTTTTCTTTGATGTCGATACCCAGCGGCTTGCCGATCTCGTCCTCGCCGTAGTCAAAAAGGTCGTCTTTGATCTGGAAGGCCATGCCCACACATTCTCCCAGTTTCCGCATTTTATCAACTGTCTCTTTTGAAGCGCCCGCGGAACTGGCTCCGATGGCACAGCACGAAGCCAGCAGGGAAGCCGTTTTCTGGCGGATGATCTCGTAATAAACCTCCTCGTTCACATCCAGCCGGCGGGCTTTTTCCATCTGGAGGAGTTCTCCCTCGGCCATCTCTTTCACGGCCGTGTTGGCTATTTTGAGCAGTTCGTATTCGTTGTTCTGGAGACTGAGATCGAGACCCCGTGTAAGCAGGAAATCGCCCACGAGAACGGCGATCTTGTTCTTCCATAAGGCATTCACAGAAAAGAAACCGCGGCGATAATTCGCTTCGTCCACCACATCGTCGTGAACCAGCGATGCCGTATGAAGCAGCTCGATCAGCGACGCTGCGATGTAAGTCGATTCGGTGATCCCGCCGCTGGAACCGGCGCTCAGGAATACGAAGAGCGGCCGCATTTGCTTACCCCGGCGTTTCACGATATAGCTCATGATCTTGTCGAGCAAGAACACGTTCGTTTTCATGGAAGAACGAAACTTGATTTCGAACTCATCCATTTCCCGGGCCACGGGAGCTTTGATATCGTCGAGGTTGAGGGACATTGCCGCTGCAATAATAGGCTAATTACCTCTCTTTTTTGCTATTTTCGGGTCATATGACCGGTGTCGAAAAGATTTGGGAGCAGGTTGGTTTCTCTCTCCTTGTGCTTCTGTCAGCTCTCATAGTCGGGAGGGTGATCCGCTTTATCATTGGCCGTTTTTTCAGGCGGAATGCGGTAAAGCTTAAGGTCGATCCCACGCGGTATAATTTCTTCAAGAACGCAGTGGAATTCATCGTTTTCCTGATCGCTATCATCATCATTTTCAGGTCAATACCTTCGCTTCATGCCTTTGGCACTACCCTGTTGACCGGCGCAGGCATCCTGGCCGCGATCGTCGGCTTTGCTTCACAGCAGGCTTTTTCGAACATTATCAGCGGGATCTTCCTTGTAATTTTTAAACCATTCAGCGTGGGTGACCGCGTGAGGATCGGGACATTATATACTGGCGACGTCGAAGATATCACGTTACGTCACGTGGTGATCAAAGACTTTGAGAACCGCCGCATCGTTATACCGAATAGCGTGATCAGCAACGAGACGATAGTCAATTCGACTATAACCGATGAAAAAGTTTGTATGTTTGTTGAATTCAACATTTCGTTCGAGGCGAATATCGACCATGCTCTGAAAGTAATGCAGGATACGGCGACAGTCCATCCACTGTGTATCGATAACAGGACGGAAGAGGAGAAAGAGAAAGGAGAGCCAAAAGTGGTAATGCGGGTGATAGAGATCACGGACTTCTCGGTAAAGCTAAGAGCCTACACATGGGCAAGAAATCCATCGGAAGGATTTGACCTTAAGTGCGACCTCATCAAACAAATCAAAGAGAACTTTGATAAACAGAATATCGAAATCCCTTACCCGCATCGAACTGTTATTAGTAGAGATCAAGCATCTGCTGTTGATTAAATGACGCGACACAAGAAACTTCATGAGCATCGCCTGGACGAAGCACCGGACATGCCGGATGCATCGGCGCCCCACCAACTGGAAGGCAGCAGCACTGTTATCCTGGAGCTCATTCAATACAATGAAAAGGAATTCCGGATGGAGACGAAGCTCCCGATCGAAACCATCCTGGGACATCTTCGAACCGGCGCAATAAACTGGATCAACGTCGACGGACTCAGTGATCGCAACATCCTGGCGAAGCTCGGCGAGCATTTCAATTTACATTCACTCCTTCTCGAAGACGTTTGTTCCGAACATCAGCCGAAAGTCGAAGAGTATGACGACTATATCTTCCTTACGCTGAAGATGCTCTACCAGATCAAAGACGGCGTGATCGACTACGAGCAGATCAGCTTCGTTCTTGGCAAGAATTATCTTTTATCGTTCCAGGAAAAAGAAGGAGATCTCTTCGGTGCGTTGCGCGAAAAGATACGGCAGGATCATGGTCGCGCACGGAAACGCGGAGCCGACTATCTAATGTATCGCCTGGTCGATATCATCGTCGATAACTATTACAATGTTCTCGATGCCGTGGGATACCAGATAGAGCAGATAGAAGATGAGATCGATAAAGGGTCGGATAATTTCGAATTTCAAAAGATACAGAAGATAAAGAAAGAGCTCATCTACCTGCGAAAGGCCCTCTACCCTCTTCGTGATGCCTTGAGTAAGCTGATCAAAGAAGAATATGGGCTGATCGATCCGGCCAATACCAGATATTTCTCTGACGTGTACGATCACGTTGTACACCTGATCGATTCGATGGATACTTATAAAGATCTTACCAGCAGCCTGATGGATATTCACATCAACTATATGAATACCCGTATGAACGAGGTTATGAAGGTGCTGGCCGTTATCTCGACGATATTCATGCCGCTTACGTTCATTGTAGGTGTTTATGGTATGAACTTCGAATTCATGCCGGAACTGCACTGGAAATTCGGCTACGGGGAAGTATGGGGATTAATGATCCTTGTTGCCGTGGCAATGATCATGTTCTTCAAGCATAAGAAATGGTTCTGAGGAGAGGTGAAGAGATGAAGAGGTGAGGAACGGTCGAGCCAGACTCCTCCCATCTTCACCTCCTCACCTCCTCCCATCCTCATCTCTTCACATCTTCACTTCCTCACCTCTATTATGACTTGGTAATATCAAGTTTCATCTCGACCAGCTCAGGCAACGTTTTAAACATCTTCAGGACTTTCATCTGATATCCTGAAAGCTCGAACACATCTCCCTGCTGTATTGAAGGACGCTCGGTTGTGATCATACCCGCAAGCGTTTCATACTCTTCCGATTCCGGGATAGGTATATCAAGATATTTGTTGATATCATGAAGCGGTGAACGCGCGTGAACCTGGTAAATGTAATTACCGACCGACGTTACTATCTGCGACTCCTGGTCGTGCTCATCCTGGATCTCTCCTACCAGCTCTTCAATTATATCTTCAAGCGTAACGAGGCCGATCGTTCCACCAAACTCGCTGATAACGATCGCCATCTGTGTTTTCTTTGTCTGGAACTCGCGCAATAAGCTGTCAACCCCTTTTGTCTCCGGAATAAAGTAAACAGGTCGCATGATGTCGCGAACGGTTTTATCGGGAGTAGAGATATATGCTGGTACGATATCCTTCAATGTAACAATACCAACAATTTCCTCGAGAGAATCTTCGTATAACGGGTATCGTGAAAAACCTTCCGCCAACACGATCTGCATTGCATCGCGGATCGTCGTGGTTGCTTTCATACCACTGATCTTGATACGGGGGATCATTACCTGGCGAACAACGCGATCGTCAAAGTCGAATACATTTTGAATAAGCTCGCGCTCGCCCGGTTCAATAGCCCCGCCTTCTTCACTTTCAGCGATAATAAGTTTCAGCTCATCTTCGGAATGTATCTCCGTTTCTGTTACAGGCTTTATTCCGAATACTCTAAGGATAAGGCCTGCAAAACCATTCAGCAACCATATAAAAGGACGGAATACAAAGTAGAACACACGAAGCCACGTCGCTACCGAGATCGCTGTTGACGTCGGATAGCGGATCGCGATCGACTTCGGCGCGAGCTCGCCAAATACAATGTGAAGGATCGTGATCATCGTGAAGGCGATCGGTATCGCAACACGGTGCGCGGTCGCTTCGCTGATCTCGACGCCGATCCCACCCATCACATTCGTGATGATCCGGGTAGCCACATCCTCACCAAACCAGCCAAGTCCGAGACTGGCCAGGGTAATACCAAGCTGGGTTGCCGCCAGGAAGCCATCGAGGTTATCGATGATAAGCTGGGCAGAACGCTTCGCCATCCCGTTTTTCTGAAGGGCGATCTGAGACGCCCTCACTTTAACAATCGCAAATTCTGCCGCAACGAAAAAGCCATTTAGGAGGACAAGGAGGAAGGTAATAAGGACGTCCAGGGTCATAAGAACGGCAAAGATACGAATAATGATGAGGTGACGAGAGGAGGAGGTGATGAGGGGACGATATCTCCAGGTATAACTTGATAATCAGCCACTTATGAGCATCTCTTCATCTCTTCCCCTCTTCACCTCATCACAACGTAAACGCCTGCTGCACCCACTCCGCGCTGCCTTTGTCGGTCAGCACCAGCATGTGATCCGCCGCCTCGATGGTCGTTTCCCCCGTGGCTGTCAGATACTTACCGTCGCGGTGGATCAGCACGATCAATGCATTTTTGGGCAAATTAAGCTCTACAATCCGCTTTCCTACGGAGGGCGACGTGGCCGGCACATCCACCTCCACAAGGGTGGATTTCAGGTCCTCTTTGAGCTCTATATCCAACGGGAACTTACGCTTCAGCTTTTCGGGCACGCTCACATGAAGCCACCTGGCCATTACCGGAAGGGTGGTTCCCTGCAGCAGGACCGACGTGGCCGAAATGAAAAAGACAAGGTTGAAGATCGTTCCGGCGTAGTGAATGCCCGCAAGCATGGGATAAGTAGCGAAAACGATTGGTGCTGCACCCCGCAATCCCACCCATGAAAGAAAAAGTTTCTTTCGCCAGTTGAGGTCTTGTGCCCGAGCCAGCGAGACGAAGACGGCAATGGGTCGCGCGACGAAGATCAGGAACGCAGTGATCAACAAACCCTGTGGAATAACCGGGGCGAGCTGCGATGGGAACACAAGCAGTCCCAGCGCAAGGAACATGACTATCTGCATGAGCCAGGCCTGACCATCGTAAAAGCGTATGAGACTTTTTTTATGAATGAAGGTACTGCTGCCAAGCACGATGCCGGACACATAAATGGCCAGGAAGCCGTTACCTCCTATCCTGTCTGTGAAGGAGAACGTGAAGAATACCATCGCGAGGATCAACACGGGATAAAGACCGTCGACTTCCAGCTTGATCTTGTTCACGACCCAAGTCATTGCACGACCGGAACCATAACCACAGACACCGCCGATAACCATACCGATAAAGAATTTGGGTATCAGCATCATGATAGATGTGTCGGGATTTTTTACGAGGTCGATGAGGCTGACGGTGAGGAAGTAAGCCATGGGGTCGTTACTGCCGCTTTCGAATTCGAGGAGCGGACGAACGTGTCCTTTGAGTCCGACATTTCGCGAACGAAGTATCGAGAATACCGCCGCTGCATCGGTAGAAGAAATAACGGCTCCAAGAAGAAGTCCTTCGGTCCATGTAAAGTTCAGCACATATGCGGCGAACAGTCCTGCGAGACAGGCGGTGATCAGCACGCCGATTGTTGCTAATGCGATACCGTCTTTAAGAATGGGCTTGATGCTTTCGGTCTTGGTGTCGAGGCCACCGGAGAAAAGGATGAATGTGAGTGCAACAACTCCGAGAAATTGAGCGGTTTCGGGGTCGTTGAAGTAGATGCCGCCGAAGCCGTCGGACCCCGCAAGCATTCCTATGATCAGGAAGAGTATGAGGGTAGGTATGCCGAGCTTAAAGGATGTCTTGCTCGCGATGATACTCACGAAGAGCAACACCGAGCCTAACAGAAGCACATTCTCCGACGAAAGCTGGATCATCGTTTCAAGATAGAAAGGATTTTATACAATCCTTCCCCTCTCCCCGGCAAACTATGACTATACCTCGGTTAGAATTTTCCTAAAAGCTTTTGAGGAAGCTTCAATGCAAGTGTTGTATATAATACTACACACATAAGCCAGATAGCTACAACGTTAAAGATATAGGTTGAAACCGTGGTCCCTAACAAATTTTTCTCCGGAAGGAAAAATGCAGTACGATAGTCGCCGGCCCACGTAGGTTGTGGCGATTGATATATCGGATCCAATTGTTGCACGAGGTCTCCCCTGTATTCGATAACAGGGTCGCCGGCGTGGACGTTTCTTACCAGATCGTTGAGGGATTCGTTGAAATGCTTATTCTTATTTTCATTAACGGACCAGCCGTTCTTCTCCTCAAAGGCCATTCGTTTGTCGATCACGATCTCCATATCGTTATAGACCTTACGGTAATGATCGCGGTACTTGTCGAGCCATTTGTCGATATGAAGACCGAGGGGTTTGGTATAACCGTTGTTCGCCAAAGATTTTGCGATAACACTCGCACCCTCGAACGGTTCGAATTTGAAAACGGTCTCGAGAATGTGAATATCTTTTTGTACGATCGCCTTGATGGAGTCGTTTGTCGCATCAAGATTGTTCGCAATGAAGTCATTCTTCTTCCGAAGCTCTTCACCGATGAAGGTCGCCTTGACGTTGGCTTGTGACTGCTCGCGATTGTATTTATGAAACGCGGCAGCGTAGTCATTTTCCACGAACTGGTGAACGGTCATGGCCTCGAAAGCCCAGCGCGATACCATGAGGTCGGCCATGAGCGGAACTTTTCCGCGCTGGCTGATTGCATTGTTCAGTTTATCGTAGGAGAAAAGAAGACCGCTGAGGATCATTTGCGGGATCAGCAACAGCGGGATAAGAATGTATACTGTAACTGCCGATTTAAAGGCAGCAGAGATATTGAGACCAAGAAGGTTTGCAAAGCAGGCAGTTGAAAAAAGGACAAACCAGAATGAGATCGTCATGCCTTTGATCTCCAGGATCCAATGACTAACAGCCACGAACAAAAACATCTGGATGGCCGACATTGCGAAGAGGATACCGGCTTTGGAGGCAACGTAGCTGTTCCAGCTCAGGTGAAGGAATGATTCACGTTTCAGGATCTTGCGATCGCGGATGATCTCTTCGGCGCTCACCGTTAATCCCATGAACAGGGCTACGACAACGCTCATCAACAGGAACGCGGGAATGTTGTCGTTGAAACGAAAGACATACTCCGTTGCCTTTGCCGAAGTCTTATATTTTACGATGAACGCAAGCAACATCCCGAGCAATGGCGCTTCGAGAAGGTTGATGATCAGGTATTGACGATTGCTGATCTTCGAACGGAGATCGCGGGCGGCAAAAGTTACTGCCTGCTTGATACGATTGGGAAGATCGAGTGAACGGGGTGGTTTTTCCGTTTCATCGTCGAGTTTAGAAAGCCTGAAGTTCGATTTGAACATCTCGAACCACTGGGGCGGAGATACTTTTCTTTTTGTGGTGACTTGTCCGTATTCGTCGACGACCCTTGCTTCGATGATGTTGAATATCTGCTCGGGGTTTACGTTACCGCAGACTTCGCAGGCACCGCGGTTGGCATCGGCCTGGAGGGTAGCTTTTTTGAAATACTTAATGGCCTCGACGGGTGAGCCATAGTAAGCTGGAAACCCGCCGGTATCCATTATGATCATCTTATCGAAGATCTTATAGATCTCCGATGAAGGCTGGTGAATTACGACGAAGACGAGCTTTCCTTTCAATGAAAGTTCTTTGAGCAAGTCGATAACGTTCTCCGAGTCGCGCGACGACAGACCGGAAGTGGGTTCATCGAGGAACATGACAGCCGGTTCGCGGATCAGTTCGAGAGCGATATTGAGACGCTTTCGCTGGCCGCCGGAGATGGTTTTATCGAGCGCGCTTCCAACGCGGAGATTCTTTCTTTGGTCGAGGCCGAGGTCGGCGAGTACTTTATCGATGCGCTTGTTGATCTCTTCTTCCGATGCCTGACCGAAACAGAGTCTTGTATTGTAATAAAGGTTCTCGTACACGGTAAGTTCTTCGATCAGGAGGTCATCCTGGGAAACGTAACCGATAACACCGTGAATATTGTCTTTATCTGCGTGGATGTCGATACCGTTGATCTTGATAGAACCTTTCGTAGGTCTTTCCAGGCCTGCGAGAACGTTCAACAAAGTGGTTTTACCGGCACCGCTGGCACCCATGATACCGATAAGCTTTCCGGGACCTTCGCTGATGGATACATTACGAAGGCCGATAGCTCCATTCTTGAACGCAAACTCCTCGATGTCGGCGTTGAATGAAAGGCGTGTGGTTCGTATCTCTTCATTGAAATGAGAAACGACATCGCCGTAGAAGATGGCGTCGCTGTTCTGTGTTTTGATCGTGCTTCCGTGCGAGAAGAGGTAGATACGTCCGGGCTGCATAACGAAGCCGTTGAGCGTATTGCTGTCGTTGCCGACGGAACGTGCGAAGTAAAGGTCTACACTTTTTACACGTATGAATGCCACGTTGCCTCTCATGAACGTGTTACTGAAATCCTCCGTGGTGGCAAATGCCTCGATCATTTTGTACTCGTCCTCTCCTATGTTAAACACAGTAGAAACGGTATTGATGATCTGCATTCGCTGTGCGCTGAAGTTACGATCGGAGCCAACCATCTCGAGGATCTTGATCAACACGATGACCTTCTGCTTTTGTGTGAGGGTCTTGTTGATCTTGCGACAGATACCAAGGGTCTTAACGGAGTCTTTTACAGACGTTAGTTTGTTCTTGCCATCGTCGGATTTGGAAAATTGATCGTACAACTCTACATACTCTTTCACAGAATCCTGGTCGAGTTCCTGTTGAAAGAATCGTATCACAAACTGTCTTTCGTTTTCCGAAACGCCGTCATCCTGCTTAGAGATGATGGCGAACAGTTGTGTCAGCGCCTTGAGAATTTCTTCACTCATATCGTCTTAATAACTGAATGAGACTAGATCGTTTTGTATGTAAACGGGACTTCAACCAATTCAGAAAATTCTTTACCTGCTTCTTCCATGTCTTCGTCGTCTTCAGAGTAGCACCATTCTACTTTGATGCCCTGAATATCTTCGAGCGCAGAAAGGATGTCGAGAATAAGCTTTGAAGAAGACGTATTGAAGTATTCGAGCTTAAAACAGAATTCAGTCGTCGGGTTTGGATCTTTCGCATAGTTCGCGATCCACTCGAGCACGGGACGATAGAATTCCACGGAGTCTTCAGGAAGAGAACGACCCGAGATTTCGAAGATCTTGTTCGCTTTGTCAAGAATGATTTTTGGAGTATCAGAAGTACCCTCGAGGTTAAGGATGTTCATAACGTTATAGGTTGCTAATGTTAGACATTGTTCGTTTTCGCAATATTTACTTTCAAGCAGAAGAATGACAGCTCATCAGTCATTGGTATAAATGCCCACTCAAGCTTCTCGCCGGATTTACGTGCCATATCTACGAAGCCGAGGCCAGCGCCACCTTTTTCAGAGATCGTCGTATTCTTGATGATCTCCTTATAAAGCTCTTTCAGACCGTCTTTATCGAGACTGTTGATACGTTCGAGGGCGTTCTTCAGCGAAGGAATATTCACATTCTTCACCGGGTTGCCCGACATGATCGAATACTGGCTCTTTTCATGGCCGATAAGGAATATCGCTGCATGGTGACCCGCTTCAACACCTTCCTTCGCCTCATCACTGTGTTTAACGATGTTCTGAAGAGCTTCAACCATCACGTTGAAAATCCTCTTTTTTATACCAGACTCTTCGCCAGACTGTTCGAGATTTCGCTCGGTCATAGACAAAATTGACTTCGTAGTTTCCTGGGTGAAGTCTCCCTCATAAATAAGGATGACATTATGTGCCATCATCATCTTGTGTAGATCGTAAATGAATTGCATTTAGTTATTGATTATTAGTTGTTAGTTATAGGGGATTAAAAGCGGACTCCAATCAGTAACACGTCATCGGTCTGTTTGGTCTGTCCTCGCCAACTTTCCCACGCTTCGTCGAACGCCTTGTGTGCTTCGCTTGCCGGCAGGTGATGAAGTTGCTCAACAAGCTCTCGCGTGCGTTTAGAACCAAACTTCTTTCCTTCGGTTCCACCGAACTGATCAGGGAAACCATCGGAGCTGAAATAGATCGAATCATTTTTACCCAGTTTGATCCTGGTCGTAGTGAAACGCACCTGGTTCTTCGCAATACCACCTCCAACAGGGAATCGATCGCCCTTGATCTCTTCCATCACACCATTCTTCATCACAAGCAACGGCCTGTGTGCGCCTGCATATTCGACAATATTCTGCTTCAGATCGATACGACACAATGCGATGTCCATACCGTCTTTCGTAGCTGCATCTCCCCTGTCCTGGCGAAGTGTTTGCGTAACACCTTCGTCGAGCAGATCGAGGATCTTTCCAGGATCGGTTATACCACGGCTGCGCACGATATCGTTCAACAGGAAGTACCCGATCAACGACAACAGCGCCCCAGGGACTCCGTGACCGGTGCAATCCACGGCAGCAATAAAGATATTATCGCCCGATTGAACAAACCACGGGAAGTCACCGCTCACCACATCGCGCGGTTTATAGAGAACGAATGCGTCCGGCAACGCTTTATTAACGATGCTGTTATCCGGCAGGATCGCATTTTGAATTCTACGCGCGTAGTTGATCGAGTCGTTGATCTTCTTGTTCTTTTCCTGGATATCGAGCTCTATCATCTTACGCTCGGTAATATCGTGAGAAACAACAAGAACCGACTCAAGCTTACCCGTTTCCGTGAATTCAGGGATCGCATTTACCTGCATCACACGCTTTCCAAGCTCAGAAGAGAAGTCCATCTCCGTGAGCACCTTGTCGTTCGTGCGATTTACTTTTTCCACAATGTTAAGCCAGTTCTCGAGAACGACCGCGTCGAGCTCTGCCTCATTGATATTCTTATTCAGGAAGGCAGAAGCATCTTTGCCCGTATATGTCTCGATCACAGGGTTGATGTAACTGATCATTCCCTCTTCGAGTCGCGTGATCAGGTCCATCGAGTTTTCCGACAGCGCCTGCATCTTACTGCGCATGCGTTGTTCCTGTTCCGCCCTTCTCCTTTCGGTGATGTCGCGCGAGTTGAGGATAAATCCGTGTATCGCAGGGTTCGACATCAGGTTGGTTCCGGTGGTTTCCAGCCAGATGTAATTTCCACGTCGTGTCTGGTACTCGTACTGGATGGTGACCTTTTCGTGGGGATTGTTCAGCAAACCTTTGAACATATCCTTGTACAATGCGTGATTGTTGGGGTGAATGTGCTCGATGTTCGACTGTCCCTGGATGTCTTCCGGCTGGTAGCCGAGGATGCTTTCCACGGAAGGGGAAACATAACGAACGGTACCGTCGTCTTCGCAGATCGTAATAACTTCCGACGCATTCTCGAGCAACAGCTGCATGCGGTCGCGGAGCCTGCGCGTTCTTTCGTTCACCGTGATGTTAAAGATTGTTCGTGCAAGGATGACACTAAGCTCTTTAATAAACTTTATGCGGGTGCCGTCCAAAACATTCAGGCTGGCAAGCTCGATCGCTCCGTAAGCCTGCTCGTTCGCGATCAGAGGCATGACCAGCAAAAACGAAGGCTTGCGGTCGCCGAGGATACCGGAGCTGATAGATACATAGTCGTCGGGGATCTCCGTGCGGATAATGATGTCTCTCTCGGCGACAGCCTGGCCAACAAGACCTTCGCCTACTCCAAACTTCGCGGCCAGGTACTTCTTACGGTTATATGCAAAGCTGTTGGTCATCTCGATGACGCCCGTCTCTTCGTTGATCACATAAAATGCACCCTGAACAGCGCCGATCTTCTGAATGATAAACTTAATGATATCTTCACCGAGACTGGACACAGTGTCTTTTGTTCGAAGGATATCTCCTGCTTCGGCGAGGCGATGCATGATCCAGTTGCGCTCTGTTTCCTTTTGTTCGTTGGCAACGAGGTTATCGCGCATATCGATAAGTGCATGGCCCAGCTTGTCGTTCTCGCCTGCGGGAACAAACGGTGTATCGAATTTTCCTTCACCTACTTTTTCTGCGAACCCTGCGTTTTCACCGAGCACTTTAACGAGATCGTCGAGGCGTGATTGCATGCGGCCGAATTCGCCGGAGAATCTAACCTGCGACTTTTCCGGAAGTTCTCCACGGGAGATCAACTTCAATGTGGAGTCAAGGGAAGTTAACGGGCGGGTAAGTATTTGTGCGTACACCAATGCTATAAGCGTTGCGAAAGAAAAGATCGCTATCCCCTCGTATAACGGGGTACCGAGCGCTAGTACGGCCAACAATGTTATCAGCGACACCAGCAGCGTGATCCTGTATCCTATTTTAATATTTCTGAACATGATTCTTCGATGTGTTTCAGTGTGGAAGGGTTAATGTCGCTGAACGTTGCAATTTCGATAACACCAGATTTGATCGGGATCAAAGCGAGACGTCGTGGTGATGAGTTTCCCAGGCCCGAAAATACGGTAATGTAACCTTCGGGCAACTCATCCAGGTAGAGTGTTGATTTCTCGGATGCGACCCTGCCAACGAGTCCCTCTCCTATTTTATACGAAGCCTGAACATCCGGCAGAGCGTAGCCATAAGCAAGTTCAAGCGTGTCCTCCTTATTAACATAAATAGCGCCCTGGCCTGCACCGAGCCTGTTGCATATCTCGTTAAGAACGAGTTGAGGATCGTGAGCAACTTTCTTAAGAGCCTCATCGTCTAACTGTGTGTCTTTCACAACAGCTTTTTGAACGACCTCCTCTTTCTTCTTTTCAACGTAAACAACGACCTCCTGCCTGTACTTCGCGTTGAAGAAGATGGCCAGCAGACCTACCAAAAAAGTGGCGCCAACTATCTCATACCGCGACATACTGACAGATGCAATAATGCCCACGACATAAGCAGTTGTAAATAACGTCGCCACTAATGGACGTTTATAAAATCCGATGTTCATGTTTGTATTGTTGACTCAATTCATTTAAAAAACTTATAATCCCTTCGATCTTCAGCGTGTGATCGATTGGCGTCAGCGCCAGCGCTGCCTTAGGCATCGTATCGATCATACACTCCGACGGTTCCTGTACGACTGTCATCCCACCCTTATCGGCGATGTTCTTCATTCCCATTCCACCATCTTTATTCGCGCCCGACAACAGGATGCCCACAAGCTTGTTGCGGTAGACATATGCTGCGCTGCTCAACGTGATGTCGATCGCAGGGCGCGAGTTATTGACCATCTCTTCAGTCGACAGCGAGAAATGATTTCCGAGCTCGATCGACAAGTGATAGTTCGCCGGCGCGAGATAAACCGTTCCTTTGCGAATCGTTTCTTTGTCGTTAGGTTCAACAACGGGCAATACACTCTTCACCGACAGGGCTTCAACGAAACCATGACGCACATGCTTGAGCCGATGCAACGCCATAATGATGGGCAAGGGAAAGTCGGCATGCAAGGCAGCCAGTATCTTTACAATACCCTGGAAGCTGCCGGCCGATCCGCCGATCACAACTGCACGAAAGCCATTATGAAGATTAAAGTTCGACATGAATCGTCAGTCTTTGATCTTACGATAAACTTTCTCTTCCTCGTTCACACAGATGAAGCGGTTTGCATATTCACACCACATCAAAGATTCCTTTGAGCCTATAGCCAGGTATCCATACTTGAAAAGACTCGCGTGGAACTTCTTCAATACTTCGTTTTGCAATGCCTGGTTGAAATAGATCATCACATTGCGGCACAGGATAAGATCAAACTTGTTGAAAACCTCTCCTGTCACAAGATCATATTTCTTGAAGGTGACGTTCTTCAGCAGCTCTTTATGGAAAATTGCCTTTCCATTGTCTTCGCGATAATAATCGGTGATCTTGCCGCTACCCTGGAAGCGAATGTAATTCTTCTCGTTTACCTCCATATTCTTTATAGGATATGTGGCCGTTACCGCCTTCTCAAGAATGCCCGGATCGATATCCGTTGCCGTGATCGTGATATTGTTGGCGATGCCCATCTCCTTCAAAAGGATACACATCGACACTACCTCTTCGCCTGATGAACATCCCGCGTGAAGTATCCTGAATTCTTTATTATTCATCAGGATCGCCGGGATTATCTCGTCGCGGAGCAAACGCCAGAAGCTCGGATCGCGAAAAAGCTCCGTGACGTTTACGGTAACCTCATCGATGAACTCGGTAATGAAACCGGGTTGCTCGTTGAGCTTTTTCAAAAGTCCGTCCGTCGTAAGAGACTTCATTTCGAGTAAACGGATCATCCTTCTCTTGAAAGATGACATTGCGTAGTCGCGGAAGTCATAACCATACTTGGATTGAACCAGGGTGGTTATCTTCTTTAAGTCTGTTATGTCGAGATCTTGTATCACGTGAGTAGAATTATCTTCAATAACCTTATTTCGATTTGTATGAGTTGACAGCAACCGGGATTGTTATCTCGATCTGCTGATGTGTTGCATCTATGAAATCAACCTGCAACGAACCGCGCAACAAACTTGCTTCCTTGTATGCCACGTAGTAGTTGAACAACAGTGGGTGCGAAAGCAGGTCGTTGTAAAGCGACGTCGGCTGACGGATCACTTGCCTGATCGGGTCCGTGGTTAGGAATCCCTGTGCGCGGATCTTGATCTGCAAGCTAGCCTTGAAAACGCGCGCCTGAACATCCACCACCAGCTGGTTGTCCTGTGTTGCGTTGGATACCGGCAGGCTAATGATGTGCAGTATCACGTGACGTACCAGGCGGATGATCGCCCGGTCATTCACCTGGCATAGCAACGCCGACGGCGCATGAAATCCCACGATCGCCTTATCCAGCTGACAATTGTCTTTCAACGTCGTCAGGATCGTTTCTTTCAATACTTCGAAATCTACACATCCTTTTCCATCATCGTACAGACCGTCGTCGTTAGCCAGGTACAAAAGCTTAAACAACCTGTCGTCGAGCTTATCGGCATGAACTTCGATAAGACTCGTGAGCTCATCAACTTCAACATCGGTCTTGCGGATCTTAAGGAGATTAACAAGACCTTTGATGGTTGCCAAAGGGCCACGCAGGTCGTGAGCCGCCCTGTAAATAAACGTATCGAGTTCGCGCTTCTGTGTATGTAATTCGGATCTGAGGACAGAGTCGTCTTCCCTCTTCTGTTTTACCTTAAGGATCACGTACCCGTTAATATCGCTTATCAGACCAAGATAATATCCCGAAAGGGTAACAGTAACAGATTCACCACGGCGTGTCCAGAGATTTGCCTCGAGCCCATGGAAGTATCCTGACTTCAGGCTTTCCTCCACACGTACACGCACACTTGCATCTGCACACAGCTTCGAAAGATCCTCACCACGAAATTCTTCTGTCGAAATTCCCAGTATCGCTTCGACATCGCGGCCCAGGGCAGCAATGCCCAGTCCGAGATCGAGGATCACAGAGTCGGCGAGAATGTCATTGAGCCGATCCATCACTCCGTTCATGGAAAACACAACTCCTGAAATGTCTGATACTTCGTTCACGGGCGATGTTGTTTTACTTGGATGAATTGCCTGCTGCTACAAGTTCCTTCAGTTCCTGGTTTTCGCGGAGAAGTTCTTCCTCACGTTGTCTTACCTCGCGGAGCACTTCCTCGCTTCTTCGTTGTGCACGATGCATCTCCTCCTGCGTCGCAGACAACTCTTCCATATTCTGGCGCATCTCCTCCTCCTGTGCACGCATCTGCTCTGCCTGGACTTGTGTTTCCTCCAGGAGTTTACGAGTGCGATTATTCACTTTCGCGGATGCAATTGTAGAAGCTATGCTTTCGCCGAGCTTCTCTACGAATTCAATATGATGTGGTTCAATTGCCTTGAACGATGCGAGCTCCACAGCCCCGAAGATCTGCTCGTCCAGACGAAGCGGCACGACAAGCAAACGTCTTGGAAGGGCATCACCCAAACCAGAAGTTATCCTCAGGTAACTGTCAGGTATGTCCGACATATAGATCGTATCGCGTTCCTGGATACACTGACCGGTAATTCCTTCACCGATCTGTATCCTCTTATTGATGTATTTCTTCCTGTCGTATGCATAACAGGCCACCAGCTCGATGAATACATCATCCTGGTTGTCGTCGTTTACAAGGAACAGAGCACCCTGATTAGCATTCATGTATTTCACAAGATTGCTGATGATGTTATCCGATAGTTCAGACAGGTTGTTTGTGCGTGAGCGAAGGATGTCGGCAAACCTTGCGAGGCCTTCGGTAGCCCAGCTGCGCTTGCGATCTTCGTCGGCAGCACGCTTCAGGTTGTCGCGCATCTGGATCAATGCACCACCCATCACGTCTTCTTCACTCACCAGCTCGAAATTGCTTTCGTAGTTTCCTTTACCGATGTTCTCCGCGAATTCAGCTTTCGCTCTTAAACCGGTAAGCATATTTTCAATCGCCTCAGCCATGCGACCAATTTCATCGGCACCCTTATTCAACGTTACTGATACGAATTTTCCTTTCGAGAGCATCGTGATCAGATCGCTCAGGCCGGCAATAGGCTTTGTAATTATTCTCGTCGCGAAATAGCTGGCATAAATTCCAATACCGATCAACGCCAGGATACTAGCGATGTACAGTATCGTAAGGATAGTGGCCAATGTCGCCTTGCGTTCCTTCACAGTCTGAAGCAATTCGCTCGGACGTACAGAAGCGCGCGAGGTAAGATCGACCAGCGTCGTATAAACCGGCGTGACCTTCGTATTGATCGTGTTGATCGTCGCGGCCATTTCTATAGCACGCAGACTGTCGCTATACGATTCGGTGCTCTTCAGTTTATCCATCACTGCCCGCTCTTCCACCATGAGATTTTTCAGTTCAGCCACAACCTGGCGAACTTCTTCGGTTGCCGAAGGATCTTCCATCCTGGAGCTGATCTCTGTCAGCTTCTCAGCCTGCTCTTTAGCTTTGGTCTCGTGGATTGCCTCGAGTCTTTCCTTCTCCGCGGCGTTGGGTTGATACGCCCAGTTTTTCATGAGGTTGTACGACTCCGACGCGAGCGACTCGGTCTCCTTCAGCGACAGGATCATCGGGTAACATGCCTCCGATACCAGCTCATCCATGTTGCGATTCTTAAAAACCGTGTATATGCTCACCACGGTCGTTACAAAGGCAAGCGCTATAATCGCGGCATAGCCCAGCATGATCTTGCCGACCAGCGAGTTCTTTATTTTGCTGAACATCTGACTGTGGGATAAGTGGTTGTACCAATATGGCGGCCCAGCGGGGAAATAGCAGGGGACACGCACGTAAGGCTACGCGTAAGAGCCCAGATGGCGATCTGTAGAATTCGATTCATGAGGGGCAGGGTATTTTGCACAGCTTTTTGTGCAATACTATGGCTCATGAGCCCGCCACGCTATCGGCAATGAGTAGGTGGCGGAGTTATTTAGTAGTCGTTATTTATTCGCTATTCGGGCTAAAAATCCTTCTTTCTTACGTTTTGAGACGTCCAGTGACTGCCCCGTGATCATGATAACAGACCCTCCCTCTCCACGGATATACTTCTTCACCGCGTTCAGGTTTACCAGGTATGAGTTGTGGATCCTGTAAAAATTATACTCGGAAAGCAGCTCGTCGTACTCTTTCAACGTACGACTGACGATGTGTTTCCGGCCGTCGTCGGTCACGATTTCTGTATAGTTCGACGAAGCCTCGCAATAAACGATCGACGAGACCTTCACGAAGAACAGGCCGTCTGTCGTCGGCAAAGCCAGTTTATAGTTCTCACCCGACGTTTCACGAAGGTTTTTCAGGAGAGTCTGAAGCTTGGAGGTTATCCCCTGCCCCTGGCCCACCTTCTTTCTTACTTTCGCCAGCGCGCCCTTGAGCTCCTCCACGTCGATAGGTTTCAGCAGGTAGTCGATCGCTGAAAACCGAAACGCTTTGATCGCATATTCGGAATGTGCCGTAGTAAAAATTACTTCAAAATTGACCTCGCCGATCTTTTCGAGCAGATCAAAACCAGTTTCCCGTTGCATCTGGATATCCAGGAATACAACATCAGGCTGATGAATGCGAATGGCTTCAATACCTTCGTCGACGGTCTTGCAGATCGCACAAGCGGTAACATCATCGCAAAAATCCTCAATAAGGATCTTCAGGCTCTCCCCGCTCTTAAATTCATCATCTACGATGACACTTTTTAACATATAGACAAACTTTTCTTCTCTCAATAAGGAATTGAAATCCGGACCTTCGTTCCCGAAGGTTCTCCATTTTCGTCTTCCAGGTCTTCTATTTCCAAAGCTGCGTTGTTCTGCTGCTTGATAAGCTTTAACCGTTCTTCTGTAAGCCGGATACCCATCGATTTGTGGCTCGGGAAATTTTGTGCCCGCACCCTCATCGCTTCTGCCCGCCCCACACCGTCGTCTTCGATTTCAAACACCACAGAGCCCACTCCTTCCTTTACCCGGACCGTCAATGTACCCGGCGATCTCTTGTTATACAATCCGTGAAGGATGGCATTTTCGACATAAGGCTGAACGAGCAACGATGGTATCTCGATCGTTTCCAGATCAACACTGTCTTCGACATCCAGGACGAAATTGAATTTCGCTTCAAAACGCGTCATCTCCAGGTGCACGTAATTCTTCAACATATCGACTTCTTCAGCCAGCTTGATCCTGTTTGAAACCGATTGGTTCAAAATGCTTCTGATCAGTTTCGAGAATGTCGACAGGTAGTTGATGGCATTCAACCTGTCGTTGCGCGCGATGAAGAATTGAATCGAGTTCAACACGTTGAATATAAAATGAGGACTCATCACAGATCGCAACGCCATCAGTTTGAGTTCTTCGATCTTTTGATTCGCTTCAACCAATGCCCGGTCGTGTTCCTTCCGTTTGGTAATGTTCTCCGCGAAAATACTTGCCCCGATTACCTTATCGCCTTCGTGGATAGGACTCAAAGAATATTGATAAGCTCCGCGATGACCTTCGTCTTCGAGCCTGAAAGCTTCGCCAGAGAACACGCGGCTATACCATTCTTTCCAGCGTCCCGAAAATCCGTTATCAGGGAAATCATGACCGAACAAGCTCATGCCGGGCGTTGCCTCGATACCCGATACTTCCTTGATGTAGTTTGCAAATGTATTATTGAATGTGAGCAGCCGGTGTTTGCGGTCCACCGACCAGATGAGGATATCGGTATTATTGATGGTGGCGCGAAGGTTTGCCTGGCTCACCAGCAGCCGCTCGTTTGCCTCTTTCTCCTGTGTTACATCTTCGACCTGGGCTACACAGTATAACGGTGTTGCGCGATCGTCTTTGATCATCGAAACGTTCAATCGCACCCACACGATACGTCCATTCTTATGAATGTATCGCTTCTCCATCCTGTATGTTTCGCGGATTGCTTTAACCGCTTCCTCAAATCTGACAACATTTTCCCTGACGTCTTCCGGATGCGTGATCTCGGTGAACTGGCGGCCTATGATCTCATTTTCGCTGTACCCTACCATATTCAGGAACTCACGGTTAACGCGTAGCCAGTGTCCTTCCAGTGAAATGATACCCATACCGATTGCACTGTATTCGAATGCACCGCGGAATCTCGCTTCGCTGATCTGGATCTGTTTCTGAACCCGTCGAAGTTCCGTTACGTCACGTATGATTGCCATCACATGACGATCGTCGATCCTCTTTACATTGGCTTCGACATCACGAACGGTTCCCTGCTTGGTAACCATTCTCTTCTCGTTGAAGATCTGAATACCGTCGGCGAGAACATCGAACATAATGGGGCGCCGGAGCATATCTTCAGACTCGATCACGTCGCTGATATTCATACCGAGAAGCTCTTCGAGAGCATATCCAAACATCTTGCAGAAGCTTGTATTTGCATCCGTAAAGTTCCCCTTGAAATCAGTTACGATAATCGCATCAGAAGCCTGCTCGAACAATGAGCGGTATTTTTTATCCCTGGCCCTGAGAAGTTCCTCGGCCTCCTTGTAATAAGTAATATCATGACAAATACCACGCACGCCCAGAACGGTTCCATTGTCGAGAACAGGGTAAGCATATAAGCGAAGCCACTTCATGTAGCCGAGGGGCATTCTTATCCTTGTGGTAAGGTCAAAGGGTTCCCCGGTCTTTAACAGATTCTCCATTGCACCGGTAACGGACTGGCCAGCTTCACCGCCCATCACCTCGCCAAGGTTATTTGCCTGTATGTAGAATGATCTATCAAGACCGAATATGTTATACATCTCGTCGGACCAAAACAACGATGTGCCTTCGACAGTATATTCCCAACTACCGATCTTGGCGATGCGCTGCGACTGATTAAGAATAAATTCGCGCTCGCGTAACTGCTGAAGATTTTTATAGAGCTCCCTGTTAAGCTCATGAACTTTGTCAGAAGCCTGGCGCTGCAATTCTTCATTCTTGAGGGCAAGTTCTCTTATCAATTTATTGTTGAGCTCTTCATTGCGATCAGCCCTGCTCTTGAGCATGTAACAACAAATACTGATGACTGCTGCAGCTACCGTCGCACGAACATTGTTGAAATTATAATCTACGAAAAATGGTCCAGAATAGCCAACCCCCAACATGTTCAGGATGGGATCGAATGAAATGATCACGATCAGCGGAACTGCCAGCGCAGCAAGGAACATCCTGTCGCGGGGAACATCAAAAATGAGGAAAGGAGGGCAACAAAGTCCGAGCAGGAAATATCTTATTCCCACATACGAAGCGGCCGTTGCTGTTTCTCTGTGAAGCACGAAATAGGCCACTACCATGATCAGCACTGGCGGCAGCCAACACATGGCAATTCTGCTAACTGTGGTTAAGCCTTTCCGGTTTAATAAGATAGGGAGAGTAAAGACTATGGCAGCGAAATACAACCACGTTTGAACCCCTGCCAGTGGCGTGTCTTGCACTGCGGCCCGAAAGATCATTAAAACAACGACCGCGCACGATCCCACGATGGCGATACCATTGGTAAGAATGATATTTTTCCTCTCAGATTCCGATTTTGCGAAGGATGTCCCGCTTTCGGTAATATCCTTGAGCCAAGCTATCCTTCGATAGCTGAAGAAGAGGGATTCCATAGATTATCACGGCCCGGAGAACGGGGGTTCCGGATCTTATGGTGCAAAGATACGACGCAAAATCATTTTGGCATCGCCGTTGAAAGAATCATCCTGGTACTATCGTTTCCAACAGCTTCCAGGCGATAGAATTCCACGTTAGAATGGGGTTTTAAGATGGGAAAATGATAGTCGCGGCGCGTAAGTGAGTAATTTAAACCACGTAGCTCGCCGAGATGCTCGTATCTGGTGCTATCATGATAACAGACAACTTCGTATTGCTTTACGTCCAGTTCTCCAACCGATGCCCAACGTAAAGTAAGTTGCTCATCGTCGCTCTTCGCTTCGAAGAACATCAGGGCAACCTGTAAGATCTTTGTACCGATCGTAGCCGGTCCTTCAATTACAGTTCCATGACGAAGATCGTGGGTGGTAACTCCGACGTTGATCCTTCCGCCAAGTCCGTTCGCAAGCACCTTTCCTCCAGGAACCACTGTAAGCCTGTCTGATTCGTCCATTTGAATCAATCCATTGCTTAAGTCGAGTACACCTGCTACAGTTATTGTGAGTGCGTTCAACGCCAATGGTCTCGAAATGCTGACGGTAATGCCGTAAGGAATGATCACATTATCGCCGGCCATCGGGGTGCAGTTACAGCTCCAGGTTCCGGGCAATACCCAGTTTCCATTTGCAACGGCTGTGAAAGTCTTTGAATATGCGTTCGTTAAGCCCGCCGTGATCGTCAGGCCTAAGATCAGAAGAATAGCAGAGGCATTTATTCTCATAACGACAGCAAAGTGCGACAGTTCCGACATTAATATTATGGGGAATGAGCAGCTGGCGAAAAAGATTGAGCAAACGGACGATCCGGGCATTACCTATTACACACCAGACAAAGCCATTACCCATTAGACATTGCCCATTATCCAGTGCCATTGGTCATTGATCAATGGCTAATGTCCAGTGTATAATGTAAAAGGCTGCCCCTTACCCCTGGCAGCCTTTTTTCACTAAACACCTATGATAACTGTGTCGAATGATGAGTCTAAAGTACTCTGCTTGCAGACAGAATGTAATACCCCAGAATTAGTGAAATTTCAAACAAAAAAGCCCTGAAAACAGGGCTTTTAAGTGATATTTTGAATGATACTAGATCTTTTTCTCCAACTCGGTGATTTTAGCCTGCGCTTCTGCTTTTCCAAGTGAAAGCGACTTCTTGTAAAGTTCAAGAGCTTCTTTGTAAGTCTCTTTTTTCTTGCGTGGCGCAAGTTTGGTACGGGTTGCAGCAAGCTCTACCGCCTGCGCGCGAGCATAGTAACCATCAGCTTCGTTCACTTTGCTCTGAACCATCAACTCCTGGATACGAGCTTCGATAAGCTCAAGCTCCTGGCGTTTTGCAGTAAGCTCCGCTTCCTGGTCGTCGATTTCCTTAGACTGGAGAGAAACTGTTTCAACGAGGTTAGAGTTCTCGTTCCTGAATTTCTCAACCTGCTCCTGCAATACGGCGATCTCTTTATTCTTTTTTTCGATGTCGGTCTTCAACTGTTTGATGATGCCGGCATATGTGTTATTGCTTCCCTTCGATTTCTTGAGCGATTTCTCGAGGTCCTCGATCTTGCGCTGAGTATCTTTTACATAGTTATTGATATCCTTCATGCGCGACGTATAGTCTTCGTACGTGGTACCTTCAACCATATTAACACGCAACAACTGGCGGTTAGCATCGATTGAGTCCATCAACACGCCTACTTCCTGAAGTGTCGAAGCAAATTCCTGACTCGCTTTCAATTCGGCTTTCAGTGAATCGACCTGCGTCTGGAGTTTCTCAGCACCCTGGTTACAGCTCATCATCAGCGAAGCAACGCCCAGGACAAATACAAGTTTTTTCAGCATACTAATTAATGTTTTTTGAGTGGTTATGTGAATGCAGGCGGTAAAAATACGGGGTTTAGACGTGCAATAGCGGGGTTTAAAAAATTTATTTATCCCTATGCTAAACGACTTCCCCGGGTACGTAAATTGCGGCGTTTCCAGCAAATTTTTGCGTTTTTTAGATGCCCAAACTTATAACCACGCGCACGCGTATAGCGGACCTGGGCAAACCCCGCGTAGTAGTCATCGGAGGAGGATTCGGTGGAGTTGAAGTAGTGAAAGCTCTTCGCAAGGAAAACGTACAGGTCGTTCTTTTCGACAAGTACAACCACCACACGTTCCAGCCCCTGCTCTACCAGGTTGCCACATCAGGACTGGAAACAAACTCGATCGTGTTTCCTTTCAGGAAACTGTTCGGAAGACAGAAAGACTTCTATTTCCGTCTCGCCGACGTGAAAAGGGTCATTCCCGAAGAAAATTGCGTCGAAACTTCCATAGGCTCAGTTAAATACGACTACCTCGTAATCGCTACCGGAGCCGTCACGAATTTTTACGGAATGAAGGAAGCCGAAGAAAACGCTTCCGTCATGAAGACGATTGTCGACGCCACCAAGCTTCGCAACAAGATCATCCGCAACCTCGAATATGCCCTCCTAACCGAAGATCCAGACACAATGAATAGTCTGATGGACTTCGTAGTGGTTGGCGGCGGACCTACCGGGGTAGAATTAGCCGGCGCCCTTGCCGAGCTGAAAAGCAATGTTTTTCCGAAGGACTACCCCGAACTCGATATGCGCGAAATGGATATCTATCTCGTGCAGGCCGGTAACAGGCTTCTCGACGGCATGTCGGAAGACGCGAGCTATAAAGCACAGAAGTTCCTTACCGATATGGGTGTGAAAGTGCTCCTGAACACCGCCGTGAAAGCTTACGATGGCCAGGAAGTACAGTTAAGCAACGGCCAGACACTTCATTCACGATCTCTCATCTGGGCAGCAGGTATCAAAGGCTCAGGTCTTGCGGGGATTCCTCCTGAATCGATCGGGAGAGGAAACCGGATTCTTACAGATGCCTATAGCCTTGTGAAAGGTTATTCGAACATCTTCGCTATCGGCGACGCCGCTTTGATGGAAGGCGACGAGAAGTTCCCGCAAGGGCATCCCCAGATGGCACCTCCCGCGCAACAACAAGGAAAGTTGGTTGCGAAGAACATCGGGCACATGATCAACAAACGGTCACTGAAATCATTCAGCTATTTCGACAAAGGATCGATGGCAACTGTTGGAAGAAATAAAGCAGTTGTAGATCTGAGAGGCGGAATCAAATTCCAGGGGATCTTTGCATGGTATGTCTGGATGTTTGTTCACCTTATGTCGATCATCGGTTTTAAAAATAAATTACTTACACTGTTCAGCTGGTTGATCAGTTACATATCGTACGATAGAAGTAACAGGTTGATCATCGGTAGAAACGAAGAAAAAAACCTGCAGGCCGAAGTAAAGGTCGACGCAAATGGGAAACAAGCTTAATCGGTTACAGGCCCTCTCTGCCGGGGGGGTCCTGGTATCACTGGGTATCATCTACGGAGACATCGGTACATCCCCACTCTATGTATTCCGTGCCATCGTCGGACAAAAGACCATTATCACTGAGGGTTTAGTACTTGGCGGATTGTCGTGCGTGTTCTGGACGATGTTGATCATCACGACCCTCAAGTATGTTTACCTCGCACTCAACGCAGACAACAAAGGTGAAGGTGGTATTTTCGCTCTCTATGCGCTCGTAAGAAAATTCAAAGCTCCCTGGGTAATCTATCCCGCGATCATCGGATGTTGTACAATTATATCCGATGGTTTCATAACTCCTGCATTCAGCATCTCTGCGGCTATCGAAGGTCTGACCATTAACTATCCGGGCATACCCACCGCCCCTATCGCCATTGGTATTCTCGTCGTCCTTTTCTTTTTCCAACAGTTCGGCACAACTGTCGTTGGAAAAACATTCGGACCGATCATGCTCATGTGGTTTATCACCATCGGTATTTTCGGCAGCATTCATTTAATTCAGAATCCGTGGGTATTGAAAGCTGTGAATCCTATTTATGCATGGGATCTTCTCACTAATCATACAGGAGGTTTCTGGATCCTGGGCGCCGTCTTTCTTTGTACTACGGGAGCCGAAGCAATGTATTCGGATCTCGGTCACTGCGGAAAATCAAATATCCGTGTCGGTTGGTGGTTCGTGTTCCTTTGCCTGATGCTCAACTACTTTGGACAGGCTTCATTCCTTATGACCAAGGTTGGAACACAGCTCGACGGTGTATTACCGTTCTACGCGATCGTGCCCGAACCGTTGCTCAACGTGAGTATCGTTCTTGCCACGATGGCAGCCGTGATCGCAAGCCAGGCTTTGATCTCCGGCACATTCACCCTCGTGAACGAGGCAATGAAACTGAAGCTCTGGCCAAGTACACACGTTCGATATCCGAGCCAGATGATGGGCCAGATCTACCTGCCCGCCATCAACTGGATGTTGCTCGCCGGAACTATTCTCGTCGTTATCATTTTCAGGAAATCAGACAACATGGAAGGCGCCTATGGTCTTGCGATCACCGTCGATATGTTGATGACAACAACCTTGCTTGTTTATTATTTCAGAACAGTAAAGAAATCGACGATACGTTTTGTAGCCCTTGCTGTGATGTTCTTCACATTGGAAGGAGCCTTCCTGATATCCAACCTTAGCAAGTTTTATCATGGCGGTTGGTTCACCTTCTCCATCGCGTTCATGTTCTTCCTGCTGATGTTCGTCTTATTGAAAGCACGAAATCTCCGGGATCGTCACACCGAGTTCGTCGATCTTAAACACTATATCACTCTGATACAGGATCTTCAAAACGATCTCAGCGTTCCCCGCGAGGCCACGAATCTCGTATACATGGCCGTCGCCGACAGCAAGCGTTATATCGATTCCAACATTATCTATTCCATCTTTAAAAAGAAACCAAAACGTGCCGACGTTTACTGGTTCATACACGTCGATACCGTCGATAGCCCTTATACTTCAAAGTACTCTGTCGATACCATCATACCGAAGAAATGTTTCTTCGTAAGGATCAAGCTCGGATTCAAAGCCGACCATCGCGTGAACCTGTTGTTCAACAGAATCCTTCACGACATGGCCGAGAACGCAGAGATCGATCTTGTAAGTCATTACGAGTCGTTGAACAGGCACAGTATGCCGGCCGACTTCAAGTTTATCATCCTTCATTCACTGGCTTCGGTCGACAGCGAGATCTCGACCTTCGACGACCTGATCATCCAGGGATACCGGTGGATCAAGAAACACAGTCTCTCTACCGAAGAGATCTATGGCCTCGAATTAGCCAACGTGGAGGTAGAACGCGTTCCTATCATGGTCGGTCCTCCGGCAAAAGTGCATATCAAGCGCGAGCGCGAGGACATCGCCAGGGAGAAAGAAATCCGGTACTCGGAGCATCGCCTGCAATAATTCGGTTTTTCCGTAGGGGTAAGTCGTTATTTGGTTGTCATACGCCAAACAGCCAAAATATGAAAGCCTTATTTACGGTCGCAACAGTGTTTTCGGCACTCGCAGTATTCGCGCAGGAAGCCGAATTCAATCAAAAACTCAAATCTTTTAACAAGATCGTCGTATCTCCGAAGATCGACCTTGTATTGATCCCGGGTGAAACCGAGTCCATCAGGATCGAATATTCAGGCGTGGGCCGGGAAAACATCGTTGTGGACCAGAGAGGCAGGCGTGTGCACGTATATCTCGATCACGCGAAGATCTTCGACATTGGTGAGCGTCGTAAAGACCATGATATGTTCAACCGTCGCGAGCGGTATAAGTTCGCGCATGTTACGGCTTACGTGACTTTCAAAAGTCTTAAGGTGATCGAATCGCGCGGTGAAGGCGATGTGCTGTGCGAGGGAAAGATCTCATCCAAAAAAATCAAAGTAAGAGCTTATGGGGAAACGGATGTTCGCTTCGCCCACCTGGAAGCGAAAACGATCAAGGCAAGATTGTACGGCGAGAATACAATGAAAATCCTCGAAGGCCAGGCAGGACATCTTAGCTATAAGATCTACGGGCAAAACAAGATCGATTCACGCGGATTGATCAGTGTTACCTCCAGCACGACCGTTTATGGAGAGGGCCGCATAAGCTTGCATGCAACGGAAGAAGTGAGGGTAAATTCTTTCGGAGAACCAAGTTTGATCGTGAGCGGCTCGCCATACATCAGCAAGGGAATAATTTTAGGTCACGCAAACATCAGAAGTTATTGACATATTTGGGAAGTGGCTCTCCCCAATACCATACAGGTAAAATCCGTTCTCAATAAAACAAAACGCCGCGATCCCTGGTTTCTCGACGACTATACAATCAATCCCAACAGCGGCTGTTCATTCAACTGTCTCTTCTGTTATATCCGTGGAAGCAAATATGGCGAGCATATGGATCGCTCGATGGCCGTCAAGGAGAACGCCGTTGAAGTACTGGAGAAACAACTCGCATTACGCGCCCGCAAGAATCAGCATGGCATCATCGTAGTTTCCTCTGCTACCGAGCCATATTCACAATTCGAAGGAGAGATTCATCTCACACGAAAGATTCTTGAACTGATCTTACACCATCGCTTTCCTGTTCATATCATTACACGCTCGAATCTTGTTACGCGCGATTTCGATATACTTAGTGAGATCAACAAGCAAGCGATACTTCCACTCGACCTCGAAGGGCGACTGCCTGCCAAAGCACTCATTACATTTTCATTCTCGACACTCGATGACACGATCGCCAGGATCTTCGAACCGGGAGCTACTTCACCGTCGGTACGATTGCAGGCACTGAAGTCTGCTATCGAAGCCGGGTTTCATTCGGGCGTCAGCCTTATGCCTCTGCTTCCGTTGATCACAGATTCTGCCGGCGATCTCGACCGGTTCTATTCAACCTTTTCAGCCATTGGTGTCAAGTATATCTTTCCTGCTTCCATCACTCTTTTCGGTGATACACCTGCAACCAGTAAAGTGCTGACAATGCGCGCTGTTGAAAAGTATTACCCGGAATTAATCGATGAATGGCGAAAACTCTTCTCTTATGGCTTCCAGATCAACAGTAGCTATGCGAAAACCCTTAAAGATCGAATTTCAGTGGTACAAAGAAAGTACAACATTCCCGGCAGGATATTAACTTAGGGGCTAATGTCCCTCAAAACATATTTCTATCTCGCTGCATTTACAACACTGCTTTGCTTTGATTGTTTCAGTCAGACTACTCCTCAGCCAGGAGTTATCGATGCCACAAAATTCGATTTCGAGCATAAGCGGCTCAGCTTAAGTGGAACCTGGATCTGGTACGACAACAAACTAATAACGCCGGAAGAACTCAAGTTCAACGATGGCGTTCCCACCGAAGTGCCGGGAACATGGAATGAACGTCGTACGAACGAGCGCGGACAAGGGTATGCAACATATCAGCTCACATTGATCCTTCCTCCCGTTGCTGAACAGATGTCGCTGGAAATGCCTCACATGTACAGCAGTTATATCCTTTTCGCAAACGGCAAAGAGATCACAAGAAATGGTACGCCTGGAAACACCGCCGAAAATACAATACCTCAATGGAAGCCTGGCGTGGTTCCGTTGATCTATGAAAGTGATACGGTTCAACTGGTATTGCAGATCTCAAACTTCCATCATAACAAAGGAGGGATGAAAGAACCTATAATGCTGGGTTTCGCATCACTTCTTGCGCAGAAAGAATTTCTGTCGCTGGTGGGCAAGACTGTGGCGGTCGGATTATTACTGATTCTTGCGATCGGATTTTTTATAGTGTACTTCAGGTATGGAATGAAGCCAGTGGTGATCTATTTTTCATTGTTGTGTCTCACCTGGGTTGCGCGATCAATGTTCAGTAACGATTACATGATCACGAAGTTTTTTCCTGATTTCAACTGGTATCTTGCTGTAAGGGTGGAATACATCACACTGTATCTTGAGATGATCTGGGCCGTGCTGTTCCTCGTTGCCCTTTTCAAGAATGAAGGAAATCGCGTGGTTAAATACATCCTTGTGGCAGTCAATCTTGGCTTCACGATATACACACTGATCACACCCCCCGTTGAGTTCACCACATTGCTTCAGTTGTACCTCGTTACCGCAGGAGTATTGCTCGTGTACGGCGCCGGCGTTGTTCTCGTGGCATTGATCAACGAACGTAAAGGAGCTACATTCCTTACAATATCAGTAATGCTTGGATTGCTGATCTACAGCTACGATATCTTTGCATATGAAGGATGGTTCTCATACAATTCGGTTGTATTCAGCGCGGGATATCTGATCATATTCCTGCTGATGGGTACAGCATTGTTGTTGCACCTCGGTATTATCAAGGGAAATAATACCACAACAACAATGCTTACCTATAAAGACCTGTACGGCGATGGAGAAAGCAAATAGCCTAGCGAAACTTCTTCACAACGAGCGTTGCATTGTGGCCGCCAAATCCGAACGTGTTGCTCATCGCAACGTTCACCGTTTTCTTCACAGCTTTACCTAACGTCAGGTTCAATCCCGCTGGTACGGCCGCATCCACCGTAGTGGTGTTGATCGTCGCGGGGATAATATCATTCTTGACAGCCAACACGCAAACCGCCGCTTCGATTGCACCGGCACCACCAAGCAAATGACCTGTTGCCGACTTCGTAGCACTGATATTGAGATTTGCAGGATTGCTTCCGAACAAACGCGTAACTGCCTTGGTTTCGCTTTCGTCGCCGAGCGGCGTTGAGGTCGCGTGAACGTTAAGATAGTCGACATCTGCTGCCGTCAGGCCGGCATCTTCCAACGCCAGGCTCATTCCAAGCAGAGCACCTTCTCCTTCAGGGTGAGTGCTTGTCAGGTGATAAGCATCGGCCGACATTCCGCCACCTCCGACTTCACAATAGATCTTCGCACCGCGGGCAACAGCATGCTCATATTCCTCGAGCACAAGTGCAACACCACCCTCGCCCATCACAAAACCGTCGCGGGTCTCATCGAACGGACGTGACGCTGTTTCAGGACTGTCATTTCTTGTAGACAATGCTTTCAGCGCTCCGAAACCACCGATGCCCGATTCGTTGATCGCAGCTTCCGAACCGCCTGCAATGATGATATCGGCTTTATTCCACTTTACGTAATTGAATGCGTCGATGATCGAAGTAGTCGATGTAGCGCAAGCCGACACCGTGATAAAATTCGGTCCCATGAATCCATATTTCATCGAGATCCAGCCTGATGCGATGTCTGGAATAACTTTTGGAATGAAGAATGGATTGAAACGCGGAGTACCATCGCCTTTCGCGAACTCCATCACCTGTTCCTGGAACGTAAGAAACCCACCGTTACCAGAACCCCATATCACTCCTACTCTTCTCTTGTTCAGTTTGTCCGACAACATCCCCGAATCTTCGACTGCCTGTATTGCAGCAACCATCGCGTATTGGGTGAACAGGTCCATTTTGCGGGCATCCTTCACGTCAAAGTATTGCTTCGGATCGTAGCCTTTTACTTCGCAGGCAAACTTCGTCTTGAACTTCGTTGTATCGAACCGGGTAATTGGCGCTGCGCCCGATTTACCGGCGAGAAGGTTTGTCCAGAAATCATTGATGTTGTTACCCAGTGGAGTAATCCCGCCTAAACCTGTAACAACTACGCGTCTTTCTTTCATTTCGAAATTGGTTATTGGATATTGGTTATTCGTTATTGGTTATACTGTCAACGATTCTGCGCAGGTTCTTCGTCACAATCTCCATCGCTTCTGTCGACGATGAGACCCTCGAATACATGATCGCCCCTTCTATCGCACAGAAGAACAACATCGCCATTTCCCTCGACTCGAAACTGTTCTTAAACTCACCTGAATCCTTCCCTTTATCAAGGAGCTTCGTCATGCTTTTCACAGATTTCTCCAACTCCTCCACCACAACTTTCCGCATAGAAGGTCTGTGGTCGTCTGCTTCGACAGCCGTATTGAGTAAAGGACATCCACCACGCACGGGCGGATTTAAAACTGCTTTTAAAAAGAATCCCAGGAGTGCGTCCAGTTTTTTTCTATAGCTGCCCTGCGAGAGCATGGAACGGCTGCCTACGGATCGCATTTTAGAGATCGTATAGCGGAACGCCTCCGTGGCCAGCTCCTCCTTGTCGGCAAAATTCCCGTACAAAGCGCCTTTGGTAAGCCCTGTTACCCGGCACAGCTCGGTGAGTGACGTGCCGTCAAAACCGTTCATATTGAACAGCGGGGCCGTTTTCTCTATAATATGACGTCGCGTGCGCTGCGCTTTGTTCATGATGCAAAAATATACCGATCGGTATAATTTACCAAACAGATGTTAGGGAAAGTTGGTTCACTAAGTCAAATGCTGCGGTCCCTAAGTCTTGGTACCCTTCCTCTCCGCAATCCGTGACATTTCTGAAAAAGATCACCGTTATGAAATGGAAAATCCTCGCTGCGATCATCACAGTATGTGGTGTAGCAGCACTCACTGCATTTACGCGTCGCACAGAGACACCTAAGCGCATGCTCAGGCCTTACCCGAAAGGGTGTGTATTCCGCACCGTCATGGGCGAAGAATCTTCGGACAACATGGCGATGTATAATACTGCTGCCAATGTTGTTACATCTCTCGATCGCGGGCTTGCATGGATGATGAGCGCACAAAACGCGGATGGCGGCTGGGGCGCAGGTACGCACGCACGTCAGGATATCCAGGATCCGCACGCGGTTCAATCGGATCCTGCAACAACGTCGATGGTGGCGATGGCTTTACTGAGGACGGGATCCAGGCCTGACCAGGATAATCTTGCAAGCTCGATCCGGTATCTGTTGGAAGTCGTTGAGAAATCGTCGCCCGGATCGTTTAACATCACGGAGCAAACTGGAACACAGATACAGACAAAGCTGGGGCAAAATATTGATGTAGTGCTTACCTCACAATTCTTCTCTAACCTGCTCGATCAACTGGAAGACTCGCCGTTGAAAGAACGCGTGAAGAAAGCCAATGCGATCTGCATCGATAAGATCCAGAAAGCACAAAACTCCGATGGAAGTATGAATGGCTCCGGTTGGGCTGGTGTACTTCAATCTTCTTTTGCCGCGAATGCACTCGAGTCGGCCGATGAGCATGGAGTTGCAGTAGACAAGAAAGTTCTCGCGCAGGCGAAGGCATTTCAGAAAAATAATTACAATGCGCAGACAGGTGATGTGAAAACGGATCTCGGTGCCGGCGTTGTGCTTTATTCTGTTTCAGGATCATCGAGATCTTCGGCGAAAGAGGCACGTCGTGTAAGAGAAGAGATGACGAAGGCTAAGCAGGATGGTCGCCTCGATGCGAACGCACCGGCGACGCCGGAGAATCTCGAGAAGATCGGGTTTAAGCCGGGGGAATCGCGGAATTACTCGACATCATACCAGGTGTATGAGGCGGCCAAAGTGCAGGCCCAGCGTGACGATGTAATGGCAGGCTTTGGCAATAACGGTGGTGAAGAGTTTCTCAGTTACCTGCAGACAGGTGAAGGTCTTGTGATCAATAAAGATGATCAGTGGACGAAATGGTACGACAACGTGAGCGGTCGTCTTGTGAAAATTCAAAATAATGACGGCAGCTGGAACGGACACCATTGCATCACAAGTCCCGTGTTTTGCACGGCTACGTGTCTGTTGATATTGTCGGTAAACAACGACGTGGAACGTCTTGCTAAACTTGCGGAGAAGAACTGAGGATGGGAGGAAGTGAAGAGAAGAGCTGAGGATGGGAGGAGGTGAAGAGCTGAGGAATGTTATACTCACCTTCTTCACTCTTCACCTCTTCATCTCTTCACTCTTCACCTCTTCATCTCTTCACTCTTCACCTCTTCAGATCCTTATATGAGATCAATTGGATACCAAGCCTCTTGATCTCTTTTTTCACTTCTTCCGACGTGAACAGATCCGTTACGCCCTGCCTGTCGATTGCCACGTTCTCATAACCGATATGAGAAATTGCACGAAGCTCTTCATTGTCGAAGCCGGGATGTTCTACAAACAAATAAGTTTTACCCTTCTCCAGCTTATTCAACATCTTGATGAAAGACGAGATCTTTTCTTCTTTCGTAGCATGAGGACCGTCGAACGGCGCATAAGTAACGCCGAGGTCTTTCATATCCATATCAACTAAATCGATCTTATACTCTCTGGCCAGCTTCTTTTCGAGGGCTTTCGTTTCGTCGCTCAGCCATGTGCACCCCATGTGAGCCGAAAGGTGACTGATACGTCCGGGAAGGTTCTTCATCGCCGTTTCGATCTGTGCGCGGAGTTCCTTCTCAATGTCTTCGATCTTCCATGCGTTTTCTTTGATCGACATCTTCGGATAATTCGGGTTCGGCATTACCATCGGGAAGAAATAACCATCGGGTGTACGAAGACTGGGGGCGTCGGTCATAGGGCGCCACTTTACATTATCCCACTCGCTGGTAAGAGCAAGGTGAATTCCAACGTCGGTGTTGGGATTCTCTTTCAGAAATTTCACAGCTTCGGGGAACCAGGGTGAAGGCACAATGATCTCGATAGAAGTCTGGATACCTTCCTTTGCGCATTTTACGAGAGCAAGATTACCGGAATGTGAAAATCCCATATCGTCGCCGCGAACGATGAGGCGCTGCCCGAAGGATAACGTTGCGACGAGGGATAAAATAAAAATCAGTCGTATTTTCATGATATCAAGATAGCCAATGTGTAACATTTCTCCTTACCGCCAGTCTTGAGTGCATGAAAAAAATCCTGGCATCGTTCAGTCACGCGTTTCACAATATTCGCTCTCATTTCTTCCATACCTTACTTTCAGTGCTGGGTATTGTGATTGGGGTAGCTGCACTGGTATCGATACTTTCATTGATCGACGGTATGGAGGAATATGCGAAGGAGCAGATCACTAAAACGACCTCGTTGAAAGCGATCACGGTCGCACCAAACCCTTACAGGACAACAAATGGCGTAAGGATCAGAAAAGATAGTTTTGACGTTATCGATTATGAAGATTTTGACGATCTTAAAAAGACCCTGACCAAGCCGAACTCCGTTCATTATATGGTTTCCTTTGCAGGAACAGCCAGGATAGATTCCTCGAAAGAAGTAGGTGCGTTGTTCTATGCATTGGGTTCCCCGGCAAGAGCGAATGTTAAAGTTGTTGCGGGAGATCCGTTGAATCCTGAGGACATCGTTGCCGGGAAGAACATTGCCGCCATTAACCTGATATTCCTGAAAGCGATGGATTCAACGTTGAAGGCAGATGATGCCGTCGGTCAAACGATATCGGTTAAAGATAGGCGACTCAAAATATCTTCTGTATTCGACGCTGGCGGTGACCAGGCGCGTGTGGGATTTCCACTGACGCTATTGAGTAACCGCGAACTTCATTCCGACCCTCCGTCTCTTATTGTCGAAGCCGAAGCGATCGAGGACGTAAAAGATCTCGAATCCCAGATCAATGCATGGATCAATAAAAGATTTCGGAACACTTCAGATTTCAATGTATTTACCAACTCTATGCGGGTTCAACAGGCAGCACAGGGATTCCTGTTGTTCCGTGTGATCATGGGTCTTATCGTGGGCATCTCGGTTGTCGTGGGCGGGATCGGTATCATGAACGTGCTGCTGATCTCAATTACCGAACGGACTGTCGAGATCGGGATCCGTAAAGCTGTCGGCGCCAATCGCCGTGACCTGGTGATGCAATTCCTGGCCGAGTCTATTACGGTGTCGGTCTTCGGAAGCGTGATGGGCCTGATACTCGGGGTTCTTGGAACGATGGCGGTCGTACCTATTGTGAGTCATTTCACAAAGATCCCGTTCTATGCAAATTATACTTTGAATACTATGTTGGTGGTCGGTGTGCTGGCCGTGTTGCTGGGCATTATCTTTGGCACATACCCCGCACTGCGTGCATCACGCCTCGACCCTGTAGAAGCAATTCGCCACGATTGATTCGGTAAACGTGAGTTCATTTCGACGAATTCTGGCTTTTCTATTGCTTAAAGAAAGCCACATACAGAACTTTGTTCGATGGCGATTACGGCAGTTTTTTTCGACTTCATTGGTACGACGGTATTAGAAAAGAACAACGATGTCGTTATCTCCTGCTTTCAAAAGGCATTTGATGACTACGATATCACGGTCGAGAAAGAGGTTCTCAAACAACATCGCGGGAAAGACAAACAAGAGATGATCTCGGAAGTGATCAAAGCTTCAGGGAAAAACGCCAAACAGCAACGCGATATCCTAGGCTCCTTTAAAAAGCATTTCATAAATAGCCTCGACCAGTTCTACGAGCCCAAAGACCTCGACGCGACTATCGCTCATATCCGGAGCAAAAAGGCAAAGATCGGCATCGGTACCGGTCTCACCCGCGACATCATGCAGATCCTCCTCGAACATTTCCGTTGGGAACGATTCGGCTTCGACTACATCAACACTGCGGAAGATATCGGTAAAGGCCGCCCCGACCCTACCATGATCATCGATATGATGGTGAAGCTTCATTTGAATAATTTCCAGTTCCTGAAAGTTGGCGACACGACTGCTGATATCCAGGAAGGAAAGAATGCCAATGTCCTTACGGCTGCGATCCTTACGGGAACACAAAGTGAATCTATCCTCAGAAAGGAACAGCCGGACTATGTGATCAAATCATTGGGGGAATTGAGGATGATAGTTTAGAGTTTAGAGTTTCTAGTTTCTAGTTTGATCAGAAAGTTATTTAAGGCAATACACCGTTCCTTCCGCCGTCGTAATAATTATTCTATCCTGCACAAGTAACGGAGTCGACCAGATCCCTCCCATCCTGTATTCCGCTGCAATCCATTCTACCGGCGATCTGAGTATCGAACCGATATCATCCCTGAACGCGTCGTCTTTCTTAAAATACTTTTCATGATTGGCTTTGAACCCATCGGTATCGAACGTCCATTGAATGGAACCGGTCTTTGGATCGACGGCCAGCAAGCGTCCCCAGATAGTTCCCACATACAATGACTTTTGAGTGACCACAGAATTTCCGAAGATGTTGAATTTCACGTCGGTCTTCCAGATCTCACGGCCATTGCGTGCATCGAGTGCTAGCAACAACCTGTCGTCTGACGTACCGACGTATACGACAGTATCGCGAACCGTATACGAAGGAGCCCACGCGAGAAATACCTTGTTCCAGTTTGCATGCCCCCCGTTTACATTGATCGCGTAGGTGTTGAAATCGCGACTTCCAATAAATATCGTATTCTCATTTGCAGCGGGCGATGTATTGAATTCACCTTTCGGAAAAAACTGTTGACCTACGGATTTGAATTTCCACGCGAGACTTCCATCGCGGACATCGAGCGCATAAACGTAACCATCGTATGAACCGAAGCAGAGTTTTTCCTTCACGATAATTGCCGTACTGTGAATAATGTCGCTGGCTTTGAAAGACCAAAGCAACTCACCGTTATCGGCCCTGAAAGCCTGCATCAGTCCACTGCTGTTGCCTATGTAGATGTTATTATTGTGGATCATCGGCGACGAGTGATAATAGTCTGCGAAATCATACCGACGCTCCGCCAGGTACAAAGCGTTATGGTCGAAGATCACCCGCCACAGCGCCTTGCCGGAATTTTTATCGATGCAGGACAGAACCCCGTTGCCGCCTGCTAAAAACAACTGATTATTATGTAACACGAGATTCGACCTGATCTCGCCGTTTGTGCGAAGCTTCCACTTCAAAGAACCTGTCGCGATATCGAGGGCATACACGGTGCTGTCGAGCGCAGCGAAGTAGGCAACGCCCTCACTGGCGATGGGGGATGAAAAAATGGGTTGCTTGATCTTGAACCTCCATTGAACCTGGGGTTGAGCCGCAACGCCGAAACTTATCAACGTCAGGATAAATAATGCTCTCATTGAGTTAGAATTTTATGATCCGAAAAACGGAAATTTGCCGACCGGGAGTAATTTCTGGCTTTAACAAGTTCGTTCAAGTAGGTTCATGGAGTTCGAGACCGACGACATCGCCCTGGAGAAGTGCAAAACCAAGATCGAGGAAGAACTCGATTGGGGTGATAGCGCCCATTGGAATACCAAAGACTACGAGACGTTGAGTGCCCGCATTCATGAGCGCACCGGCATAACGCTTAGTGTTGTCACGTTGAAACGACTCTGGGGAAAGATCCGCTACGACAGCAAACCCACGCCAACCACTTTAAATACTCTCGCTCAATACCTGGGGTACGAGAACTGGAGAAGTTTCAGGGTGACCCAGGAGGCAAATCGCATAAAGCCAGCCAGGGAGAAAAAGAAACTAAATCCTTTGCTGTGGCTTCTTGCCATTCCGCTGATAGTACCACTAATTTTCTTTATCAAGCCGAAGTCCAAACCTGATCCACTGAATTTCACTTTCACCAGTAAGAAGGTAGTCGACGTTGGCGTACCCAACACGGTTGTCTTCGACTACGACGCCACCGCGGCCTCACCGGAAGATTCGATCTTCATACAACAATCGTGGGACAAGCGGCTGAGTCGCCAGGTGAAACGCGACCAGCAACAACACACGTCGATCTATTACTATCCCGGCTTCTTCGAGGCAAAGCTTGTTGTAAATGGTGAAACTGTTAAAGAACATAATCTCTTGATCAAGACGGATGGCTGGCTTCCTTTGGTTGAGCAACCCGGAACGCCTGTGTATTTCAAGCAGGAAGATGCGATTCACGATGGCATTCTTCAATTGCCATTGTCGACCATACAATCGAATAACATTGCGACGCAGCCGGTGGCACCGTGGACTGCCTATTATATAGTGAAAGACCTTGGTGGCTTAATGAGTGATGATGTGGTCTTTGAAACATCGTTGAAGAATGATTACGCTGTTGGGAGCAATCCCTGCCAGTATACGGAGATCAGGCTTCAATTCGAGGGTCCGGCGGTTCTAATTCCGTTATCGTCCAAAGGCTGCGTATCAACTCTTGCCATTGCCGATACCGATGGAACGAGGCGCGATCTCTCGGCTTTCGGATGTGATTTCAATGAGTGGGTGAATGTGAAGTGTGTGGTTAAAGATAAAATCGCTGAAGTATTTGTGAATAATGTCAGCGCCATCAGGTTGAAAGTAACGGGCGGGCGGGCGAAAATGGTGGAAGTGGGTTACAGGTTCCAGGGAACGGGCAGCGTCGATTTTGTGAAATTAAGTAACAACAAAGGAGAAGTATTCTACGAGGAAGATTTCAATGAGTAATCCGACGATCAACAGTATTCTTAAACAGATTGGAGACAAAGATCTGCTCGAGAAGTTAAAGCTCTTACCTCCCACCGAGCTTCATTCGCTATTACTCGAGATCTTTCGCAACGCGGCCTCGGAAATTAGCCCGTCGCAACTTTTGAAATCTTATGAGAGCAATCGTTTTGTAACGCCCTCTTCTATTGATCCTATTACTTTCTATAAAATGGAGCTGGAGATGCTGGAGCTGGCGAAAACGTGGTCGTTCCAACCCTTAGAGCTTTCTCCGTTAGCTCCTTTGGGCAATTGCTCTGTGATAGGTCTCGCCGACCAGAATAAGATCATTTCATCGGTACGTGGAACGGAAGTCGTTGCCGATGCAACCAACCTTATGGCGTTAGAATGTGCAGTGAGGCGTAAGCAGTCGAAATTCGGCAATGACGTCGTCGATCTGTGCAGCATTCATCGTCATGTGCGGGCACAGGCTCTTCCGAAGGTCAAAGGATTTACTTCGCACTTCAAGATCTTTACGGCGATAACTTCGGGCCGCGATACAGGATCGTTGGAATTTGAGAAGATGGCGCTGCTTAAACATCTCTCGTTCTATAACAGATACTTTTCAGATCACCTTAAACTTGACAGGACCAAGATTATTATCAAAGGGCTGAAGTCTTCCAGCCACGATACGATTCGTTCCTGTCAACTTTTTGACTTCATAAAATCGAATCTACCGGCGACCGATGTATCGTTCGAAGAGGTCGAGCAGGACAAACATCGATATTACCAGCACACGCGGTTTTCACTGAATGTTGATTTCAACGGAACAGAATTCAATATCGGTGACGGCGGATTTGTTGATTGGGGTGCGAAGTTAACCAGCAATCATAAAGAGAGAATGTTTACCAGTGGGATCGGGATTGAGTTGCTTATAAAGCTCGTGAATGGCCTGGCCTGAGCCTGAATAGTTCGGTCAGCGCGTCCGTTTTGTTCATTTTTGAACATCGCTCGACCACAAACAGGAAAAAAATCAAGATTTTTTGACTGGCCCTATTCTTGGCTGCAACCGGTCGGCCTCGACTGCGGTCTTATGGGAAATTTGCTCGCAGATCAATTTTGCTCACGTATCGCATTGATCGAATGCAATGATACTGTGCTGCCTGTGCGACTCACCTGTCGGCAGACAGATTTGTATTATCTGTGTGATCTGTGAGCAAAATTCTTGTGAATAAAAATTCGTAACCATTATCACCATGCGGAGTTGATCCATTAAATACCAACCGATGATCCAAAACTATCTTAAAGTCGCGCTTCGCTCTATCTTCAGAAATAAACTCACGGCGTTCATCAACATTTGCGGGCTGGCCTTGTCGATGGCTTCGGCGGTGTTGATCTATTTGTTCGTATCGGACGAGTTAAGCTTTGATAAATACCACACTAAAAGCGATCGCACATACCGCGTCACCAGGATATTCTATGATAAAGACGGCGAACAATCACTTCACCTTTCATCTGTCGCACCGCCGATCGGGCCGCTTCTGAAAAATGATTTCGGTGAGATCGAGCTGATGGCGAGAAGTCTCCAGACAGGCTCCGTGATCGGGTTAGAAAAAGACGGAGAGCTCATCTCGAATACTGAAAACAACATTTTTATCACAGAACCCAATCTCTTCAAGATCTTCGATATAGAATTGTTGTCGGGCAAGCCTGAAGAAGATTTTAAACGCCCATTCGTCGTAATGCTTTCAGACAAAGCAGCGATGCGCTACTTCAACTCCACGGATATCGTCGGTAAAAGACTTCGTTACGATAATTCTCTGGACCTCGAAGTGGTTGGTGTTTTCAAATCCTTCCCTCTTCAAACTCATTATCATCCCGACTTCCTCGTTTCTTTTGTTACACTAGAAGATGACAACATTTATGGTCGGCGCGGCCTGGAAACAAACTGGGGAAACAATGCATTCGCTACATACCTCCTGCTTTCGGAGGGTGCGAAACCGGAGCAATTAACTGCACAATTCCCTGCATTTCTCGACAAGCATTTTGGGTCCTACGCAAAAGCAAACTGGGGCGCCGGGGAAGATTTCGTTGCACATAAGGCGACGCAGCTAACCCTTCAAAAAGTTACAGACATTCACCTTCACTCGAACCTTGACGATGAGATCGAGGTAAACGGCAACATCAACAACGTTTACATGATGTCGGTGATCGGCGCATTCATCGTGCTGATCGCATGTTTCAATTTTGTAAACCTCTCTACCGCACGGGCTACTAAACGTTCGAAGGAAGTAGGGCTCCGAAAAGTTGTTGGTGCTATCAAGAATCAGTTGATCGGGCAATACCTGAGCGAGTCGGTGATGATCTCGATCTTCGCGTTGGTGCTGGGCGTTGCCGCGGCCATACTCGCTTTGCCGTGGCTTAACCAGTTTACGGGAAAGGCGCTGTCGATGAATATCATCGGCAACTGGCAGCTGTACGTTGGGGTGATCTTCTTCGCGATCTTTGTTGGATTGCTTGCCGGCGTTTACCCTGCATTTGTTATCAGTGGATTTAAACCTGTGGCTGTATTGAAAGGCCAGAAAGGTTCTTCAAAAGGCAAAGCAGGCATTCGCAAAATTTTGGTTGTTACCCAGTTCGGTATCTCTATCGTTTTGCTGATCGCGACGGCGATTACATTCGAGCAGCTGAATTATCTGAACAACAGGAGTCTCGGCTACGATCGCAACCAGGTAATTACCCTCAGCTATTATAATCTCCTCGATAAGAGCTACGATGCATTCTATAATGAGATGCTGAAGTCGTCGTCGATCAAGAATGTAGGTCGTTCTTCGAGGATCCCCACCGGCCGCCTGCTTGATAATATGGGCGGCACCAGGGTAATGCTGGGCGACAGCCTTGTTCCCACCAGTGTAGGTCTTAAATACGTGGGCATCGACGACCAGTTCTTCGATACTTATGGGATCGAGGTGGCCGCGGGAAGGAATTTCAGCAAATCTATCCCTACGGATGATAGTGCCGCTTTCGTGATCAATGAAGCCGCAGCGAGAGCTATCGGCTGGAAAACGAACGAAGAAGGGGTGAATACCGACTTCGTCTATGGAGACATCAAGGGAAAGCTCATCGGCATCGTGAAAGACTTCCACTTCGAATCGCTCCATCAGCGCGTGGTGCCGATGATCTTTATGCCTATGAAGGCCAGTCGCGGCGCAAACTATCTCGCCGTCAAGATCTCCGGCAACAATATGAATGAGGGGATCAATCACCTGGAAAAGATCTGGCGAAGCATGCTGCCGGGTCGCCCATTCGAATACCAGTTCCTGGACGAACGTTACCGGAAATTGTATGATGCCGAGCAGAAGGAAGGAAAGCTGTTCACCATCTTCTCCGGTATGGCAATCTTCATCGCGTGCCTTGGCCTGTTTGGTCTCGCTACATTCAACACGATGCAGCGCGTGAAGGAGATCGGCATCAGGAAAGTTTTAGGCGCTTCTGTTCCAAGTATACTGAGGCTCCTCTCTAAAGAGATCGTGATCCTTATCGTGATCGCCAACGTACTGGCATGGCCTATAGCCTGGATCTTTATGAACCAGTGGCTCGATTCGTTCGCGTACCACGTAAACATGAATATATTGATCTATTTACTGGCAGCGGTGGCGGCCGTTGTGCTTGCGCTGATAACGGTGAGTGCACAGACGATCAAAGCAGCTATGACAAATCCGGCCAATACACTTCGTTACGAATAACAGCCAAAGGCATTGAACATTTCACATTGACCATTTCACATTAAGATTGACCATTTCACATTAACCATTTATTATGCTGTCGAACTATATCAAAGTTGCAATCCGTCAGCTTTTAAAAAACAAGACCTTCTCGTTGATCAACATCTTCGGATTGTCCGTCGGTGTCGCGTGTTGTGTTCTCCTCACGATGTTCATCCAGGATGAATTCGCTTACGAGAAACATTTCAAAGATCACGATCGGATCTACCGGATCTACACTTCTTTTACAGATGAGAACGGGTTACAGGAGTTTCCGCGGACTTCACCTCCTATCGCGACCGGTTTGGCCGAAATGATCCCGGAGATCGAATCAGCATCGCGCATGGTGATGCCCCCCGACGTTACACGGCATCTCGTTCGTTACAAGGACAAACAATTCTTCGAATCCAACGGACAATTAGTCGACTCCACCTTCTTCGACATATTCAACTACGAGTTTCTTGAGGGCAGTCCCGAAACTGCACTCGATGGTCCGTCGACGGTGGTGCTCACGGAAGATCTATACAAAAAAATATTCGGTGATCAGAATGGTATCGACGAGCTCGTGATCATCAACAGCGGACGTGCGCTCGATACATTCAGGGTAACCGGGGTTCTTAAGAAGAGCACAAAAAAATCTCACGCCGATGCTTCATTCTTCATGTGCATGAGCAGTCGTGGCTGGGGAAAATTCGTTCAGCAGGAAACGACATGGGCCTGGAACAACTTCGTATCGGGTTATGTGAAGGTGAGACCGAATGCCGATCTCGTAGCCATCGATAAAAAGATGAACGAGATACTTCAGGAACGCGCGGGTCAGGATTTGAGAAATGCGGGAATTAAAAAAGAACTTCATCTTCAGCCTATCGACGACATCCGCTTGTATTCGAATTTTTCGAATGCGTTCGGAGATATGGGTAATGGCAACATCAAATACATTTACATTCTTGGTTCTATCGGCATCTTTATTTTGCTGATCGCCTGCATCAACTTCATGAACCTCACGACAGCCAAAGCAGCTCAGCGTGCGAGTGAAGTTGGCATCCGGAAATCGATGGGTGCTTATCGCTCCCACCTCATTCGTCAATTCCTTGGGGAATCGTTTACGATCGTCGCTATCTCCCTGATCCTGTCGCTTATTCTGATCTACATCGCGTTGCCGACGGTGAACGAAATGACGCACAAACAACTCGCTATCGGCGACAGCAATTTGCTCATGATCTCCGGCGCGCTGATCGTCGTTGGACTCGTTACCGGACTGGTCGCGGGAAGCTACCCGGCGTTCTTCCTGAGTGGGTTCGAACCCGCCCGTGTTTTGAAAGGAAAGGCAGCGAGCGGCGACGGCTCTTCATTGCTGAGGAAAGGACTTGTTGTGTTCCAGTTTGTGATCACGATCACACTCATTTCATCGATATTTATAATTCAAGAGCAACTTACTTTCGTTCGCGATAAGTCGCTGGGTTTCAATGACAAAGGCGCCATCATGGTTCCGATCCAGTCACGTGAAGCAACACTTGCATATAAGACGCTGGAACGGGAGTTTTCAAGAATACCGGGCGTTAAAAAAGTATCGGGCACCAGCAGCCTTCCCTCCACTCCGCAGTTTCAGGATTGGAAGATGTACCCGGAAGGTTCGACGAATGACAAAGGTATCTTAAACCGCGTCGTGAACGTGGATGAAGGATACTTCGAGACCATGGGCATCGAGCTCATCGAAGGCCGTGACGTGGTATACCCGACCGACACATTTTCGTACATAAAAAGTTACAATAAGATCATCATCAACGAAGCGAGTCTTAGAGAATATGGTATTGCTCCTGAGAAGGCAATCGGCCAGAAATTATATGCTGAATGGGAACAGGGAAAACGTACCCATGAGATCATCGGTGTGATCAAAGATTATCATCATCGTTCCCTTCACCTGCCTATCGTTCCAACCATCTTTGTTTTGCCCACCGGCGACTCCGGATACAACTATCTCGTTGCTTCCACCGAAGGCGGGGATTACCAGGCTATCTCTTCTCAGATGAAAGAGATCTGGGATAAGGCAATCCTCACAACTCCTTTTGAAAGTCAACCATTGTCGGCCAGTGTAGAAAAACAATACGAAGAAGATGCACGCGTGAACACAATGCTTTCCGTATCGACGGCTTTGGCGATCATTATCTCGTGCATGGGACTCTATGGCCTATCGATATTCGTTGCCGAAAGAAGGATCAAGGAGATCGGCATTCGAAAAGTTCTTGGCGCGTCGGTACCTGGTATCGTCGGCATGCTCTCTAAAGATTTCATAAAGCTTGTGGCTATATCATTTGTTGTTGCAGTGCCGATCGGTTGGTATCTGATGGGTGAATGGCTGAAGGGTTTCGAGTATAAGATAGAGCTCGGGTTGCAGGTGTTTATCCTGGCTGGAGTTGTTTCATTCCTCATTGCGTGGATAACGATTGGATTTGAATCGGTAAAAGCTGCGCTAGGGAATCCCGTGAAAGCGCTTAGATCTGAATAGTGATCCAAAAAATTTGAGATTTGAGATTTGAGATTGACCTTCGAACGTTTGGAGAATAATCTCAAATCTCAAATCTCAGATCTCAGATCTCAGATCTCAAATCTCAGATCTCAAATCTCAAATCTCAAATCTCAAATTTAGCGTCATCTTGAAAGCAAATTATCCCCCAGTATTCTTCTCATCACTTCATCTTTAAGGGTTCTCGATATGGGGACTCTTGTGTTTTTAATGATGATCTCATTGTTTTCGATCGAGGTCACCTGCCCGATCGCGACAACAAAGCTCTTGTGAACTTTCATGAATTTTTTCGGGGGTAATTGCGCTTCCAATCCTGCCAACGTCATATATACGATGAGTTTCTGTGCCTGGAGGTGGATGATCACATAGTTCTGCATCGATTCTACAAAAAGAATTTCGCTGAATACCACCTTTTCGTATTTGCCGTTACTCTTCACGAAGAAATAGTCGGGCGCCGCCGATGTGGTTTCCTTCCGGCGCATCGAATGAAAATCGAATGCTTTTTGCACGGCCTTTAAGAACCGGTCGAAAGGGATCGGCTTCACCAGGTAATCGATCACATCCAGACTATAACCTTCAAGCGCATATTCGCTGTAGGCTGTCGTGATGATCGCCATGGGCGGGTGCGTGAGCGTCTTCAGGAAGTCGATGCCGGTGAGTCGTGGCATCTGAATATCCAGCAGCAGCAGGTCGACGGAATGTTGCGTTAAGAGACTGGCTGCCTCCGCGGCACTGCCGCATTCGCCAACGCCGTGAAGAAATTCTATTTCCTTCACATACTCAGCTAAGCCTTTGCGCGCGAGTGGTTCGTCATCGATGATGAGGCAATTTAATTTCATGCTCTATTCCCTTTTACCTTTTACCTCTTCCTTATTCCCTTTTACCTTTTACCTTTTCCCTATTCTAAGTACTACCTCAAACTCTTCCCTGCCGTCATTGATCTCCAACTCATACTTCCCCGGGTACTGAAGCTCAAGGCGTCTTTTTAGATTTCTCAATCCAATACCTCCTATCTCCTTTTGTACCGTCACCCTTGTCTCCTTCGTGTTGACGATCCTCACCTCCATCGACTTTGCGTCATTACTGATATTTATCATAACACGGTTGTTTCCCTCCGGAAAATGCGACAGATACTTGAAAGCATTCTCTACCAACGGCATCAGCAGCAGGGGTGCACACTTAAACTCACGACTGTCGCCTGAGGTGCTGAATTCGATCGTATACTTATCATCGCGGCGGAGCCTTTGCAGATCGACATAGTTCTTAAGATAATGGATCTCGCGCTCCAGCACCATTTCATGGCCGTTGCATTCATAAAGCTGGAACCTGAGCATATCAGAGAACTTCGTAAGAGTGTTTCGCGCATCGATGTTCGCCTTATCGATTTGAAAAAAGATCGTGTTCAGGGAATTGAACAGGAAATGCGGATTGATCTGCGACTTCAGGTACTCGAGTTCCGTATTCAATTTTTCGACCTCCAGTTCGCGAAGGCGCTCCCGCTGGAAGTACCATTCCTTGCTAAGGAACAATGCCAGGCTGAAGGCCATATAGAACAACGAAATAGAGAAATTATAAAACGAATATCTCCAGAACGGCAACACGGGCTTACCCGTAAACACAGTGAGATAATAATCGTGCGTGTTCTTCACAAGAACGTAAAATGCGAAACAGGTGATCAGGCCGGCGGCATAGAAGACAAACTTCTTTTGTTGGGCGAAGACCGGGATAAGATATTCGAAGTTCGCATAAATGATGATAGCCAGTAATGCGTTGCGAATAACGATCTCCAGGATGAACTGCCCCCACCCTACGAATTCGACAAGGTATGCCCTGGTGTATACATGAAAACCGACGGTAACCAGCCAGAAAAGAATATGATCCAGGCGATATTTCCAGAATGTTTTCACAATGAAAATTACCTGTTTTATTTTTTTACGATCTGCATTTCGTCAAGAAAAGCAGGCGGGTTGTCAGGAAAGGTCTGGCCAGCAAGTAAAAGTTCGAAAACAGAGATATAATTCCGGGAATAACATACCGGATTATTGAAAACAGTATATTGAATTCATGAACAGGAGAGCATTCTCTAAAATTGCGTTAAGCGCCATCCCATTCATGTCTTTCAAACCCGCCACCTGGTCGGTACGACTTCTCCGGCACGCAACTTTGCTTATTGAGACCGAAGACACCAAGATCCTTGTAGACCCGATGTTTTCGCCGAAGGGCGCGATGGATCCCGTAGCCAACGCAGGCAACGACATTCGTATACCCATGGTCGATCTTCCCATCAAAGACGATCAGCTGGCGAGCATCCTTGCCGAAGTGGATATGGTTCTCGTTACCCATACGCATCGGGACCACTGGGATGCGGCCGCTCATAAACTTATCGATAAATCGAAACCGGTGTTCTGTCAGCCCGACGACCTTGGTAAGATCAAGGGGGCCGGGTTTATGCACGTGTACGCTATCGAGGATAAGACCCAGTTCAACAGCCTCACGATCCATCGAACCAATGGCAAGCATGGCACTGCGGATATCGGGGAAAAGATGGGTATCGTTTCGGGGTTTGCGATCAAAGAAGGTGTTAAGTCGCTTTATATCGCCGGCGACACCATCTGGTGCGCCGACGTTAAGAATGCAATCGAGGAACATCATCCGCAAATGATCGTCGTGAATGCCGGGGGCGCCCGCTTCAACACCGGCGATCCTATCACCATGGATGCGGGCGACGTAATGACGACCTCGAAGGTAAGTCCCGGCTCGATCGTCGTGGCTGTTCACATGGACACCGTCAATCATTGCAAGGTTACCCGCGAGATCCTCAAGAAGTTCGTCTCCGGCCACAATCTTCGAAACGTTCGTGTGCCCGCTGATGGAGAAACGCTGGTTTTCTGACTGCATTAATTGCTATCTTCCTGAAATCAATATTGAATCATGAAAAGAATTTCTTTGATAATGATGCTTGCGTTGGCGGCAACATTTATGACCTCCATGAAATCCCCGGAGCCAGCCGACGGCTGGGTGAGTTTATTTGATGGTAAAACTCTCAATGGTTGGAAGGTGAGCGAGCATCCTGCAACTTTTTCCGTCGTTGACGGTGCTATCCAGGTGTTCGGCGAACGCGCCCACCTGTTCTATGAGGGCGATGTGAACAATCATAACTTCAAGAATTTCGAGTTCAAAGTAAAAGTGATGACAACACCGGGCTCTAACTCCGGCATTTTCATTCACACTGCCTACCAGGAAGAAGGATGGCCTTCTCAGGGTTATGAGATCCAGGTAAACCAAACTCATACGGACTGGCGCAAGACTGGTAGTGTTTACGCCGTGCAGGATGTGAAAGAAACTTTCGTTAAAGACAACGAATGGTATACCGAACACATCATCGTGCAAGGCAAAAAGATCACCGTAAAGATCAATGACAAGGTGATCAACGAATACACCGAAGGAGCGACCTCGAAGCTCAATGGTGGTACGGTGGCTTTGCAAGGCCACGATCCCAAGAGCAAAGTGTTCTATAAAGATGTTATGATCAAAGTACTTCCCGACTAAGGGAAGGATCTTCTTCGGCGGGCGACAGGTTCCTCCCGCCGAAGTATAACAGTCCCGCTACCGCCGCAATTGCAAACATCATCAGTACAGCCACCGGCAGCTGTGTGATCTCGTTCTTCACCGCAGAAGTATCCATGACGAGAGATAATACCCAAAGTCCCAATCCGCCTCCCAAAAAGTAAAGCGTCGTCTGAAGTCCCGTTGCAACACCATGTTGCGCGTCAGGAACTTTTTGGATCGATAATACGGTGAGTGTTGTAAAACAAATGGCCATCCCAACGCCCGACACACAGGCGAACGACAGCAGCAGCAATATGAGATTATATCCCCACGACATCGAGGCGAGTATTAAAAGGGAACCGATCACCATCAGCATCATACCGATAACGGCGGCCTGGTGAACCATCATCTTTCGCATCAGGATCGGAGGCGCTATGCGCGAAGCCAAAGCTGATAATAAGCTGAACGGGAATAACATCAGTCCGGCGTTGGCAGCCGACAACTGCATGTTGTTTTGAAGGAGCATCGATACGAGGAACAGGAATCCAGTAAAGAAAGCGCCAAGCAACATGGTCATAGCCGAACCCAGCAAGAGGTCGGGAATACGGAACAGCGATTTTGGAATAAGCTCTTTGAACAATAAAGGCAGTGCCGGCTCACGCGACCCTTCACGGTCGATAAAGAGATACGTCAACGTGAGGGTTGTGGCAATCACGGGTACGTTGATCAGGAAAACAGACTGCCATCCGAACCAGGAGGCGATCATCCCTCCCACCGACATACCGCTGCCGGATCCAACGGCTGCGAACGCACCGAAAATGCCCACTGCTTTTGCACGTTCGGGGCCACTGGTAAAGGTATTGGTGATGATCGACAACGCCGAGGGCATCATTAAGGCAGCGCCAATCCCCTGGATGGCACGGAAGGCCACCAGCATGCCGAACTTTGCCGAAAATGCAGCGCCCAGGGAGGTAAATAAGAACAGGGCATTGCCGATCATGAACGTCCGTCGCCGGCCGAACGAGTCAGACAGCTTACCTCCGATCAACAGAAAAGCGCCATAAAGAAGTATGTAGAGCGTTTGAACCCACTGGATCTCGTCGTTGGCCAGCCTGAAATCCTGCTGGATCAGCGGCATCGCCAAATTGACAATCGCAATGTCCAGCGCTTCGAAAAAAACGCCCGTCGAGGCAATGATCAGTATAAGGTTTTTCCTGGCTTTCATCACTTGTTGTGTCAAAGGTGATAACTTTGAAGTCGCGTTGAAAGCAAGCGTAGTAAATCAGAACAAACTGCCTGTTGCCTTTCTTTTAACAGAACAAAAAACTTTTTAAACATGGCGTCTGTCCCACAAGAAGAACAAAGTCTTCAGCTCGATGATAAAGACATAGAGATTCTGAGGTTACTCCAGGAAGATGCGAAGCTTACCGTTCGCGAGGTGGCCGACAAGATCCATCTTAGTCCAACTCCGACGCACGATCGTATCAAGCGGTTGGAGAAGCATAAGGTTATCAGGAAGTATGCTGCCCTGATCGATCACCGCAAGGTTAACAAACCACTGGTCGTGCTATGCCAGGTATCATTGAAAGATCACGACAAGAAGACGGCCCATGAGTTTGTGAACGCGGTTGTTGCTTTGAAAGAAGTGATAGCGTGTTATAATATTTCGGGCGACTTCGACTTTATGTTGAAGATCGTGGCGTCGAGTATGGAATCATACCATGATTTCTTTATCGGCTACATCAGTGGTATTAAGGGTATTGGTCAGACGAAAAGTATTTTCGTGATGGACGTGATCAAAGAAACGCACGAAGTAATTTAAGATCGTGTTTTCCTGAGACGCATTTGTACGGATAATTTTCCAATCCTTCCCCGGCTTTTTTCCTTCTCCCTGGTAATTTTCAAATGCAGGGCCGCTAACTGTTATCGGGAATTCTCGACGAGGGGAAATTCAACCTTTGCTAACAGTCCTTTTTTTCCTTTGTCATAACGAATGGAGGCTTTGATCGCCTGTGATCGCATCTGCAAGGTGTTGTGCTTATTTTGAAGAGTTGCGGTAATGTCGTTCATCCTTGCAAGACCGGTGCCGTCGTCTTCGACTTCAATGATCAATGCGGGCGTGGTCCATGTAAGCATGACGTCAACTTTCCATGCGGCAGAATGCTTGAATGCATTATGAATGAGTTCCTGGATAATGCGATAGAGGTAGGTGAATGCAAGTTGGCCAAGTGGTTGATCGTCACCAATAATTTTACAAGTAATATGCCCATTTCCAGGACGTTGCATCGAATCACAAAGATGCCTGATGGAATTGCTGAACGAATGCCGGTTGGTATGAACGGGATTGAGTCGTTGCGATATCGCTCTTACGGCCTGACTGATGTTCTCAAAGTCGGTGCGCATGCGCGAAACGATATTGTTAATCTCATTTGGATCGCTGGCAGCCTGCTCGATTCTTTCAATATAGAGCGACATAGCCAAAAGTTTTTGAACTACTTCATCATGCAGTTCCGCTCCCATTTCGGAAATCGCCTGTTCGCAAAACTCTGCTGCTTTTATAGACACTCTTTCATTAAAATCGGAGTTGCTACTGAAGAACATAGCTGATGATTTGATAACCCATTGAATTTAAAAAATAATCGATTCGAAAAAATGAACGACTGCCTGAGCGAGATACTTAAGTACCAAAACCTGATCCTGGAGATCATTGCTTTATGCGGGGCGTTGATCTTCCTGTTAGCGTTAATATTTTACCGGGCTGGCAGGTCGGGTAAACAGCAGGCGATAGATCTTGAACGACTCGTGCGCGACCGGACATTCGAGTTGAGGAAATATGTAGATACTCTTGAGCGCTCGGAAGCCGAGAGAACTTTTTTATTGAATGGAATTTCTAAAAGGATCAATGCTTGTCTCGCGACGATGAAGGGATTGAATGGAATAGCTGCGACATACGACAATATCCCGCCTGACCTGGTTAAAAATATTGATATCACTACCGATACGCTGGCAGACATTCTTCAGCAGATAGCAAAAGCAAAAAGACTTTAAGAGAAAGCGTGGGTGAGCTGTGTGAACGGGATGTTATTACGTTTTTTAAACCCGTTCGGGACATCGAATGTTAGTTTTTCGATAAGAACGAATCCGATTTGCTGGTTACCTCGTGGCTATTGCCGTTGATGTGACGATTAAACCGCTTTATCGCATTTACCCCCCCTCGAGTAGGGTTTTCACTATGTAAGATTTTGGTCGAATTTTGCACAAAATCCCACTCAATTGGCATTTTCTGCCGCTTATATACATGGGAAATCCGGGGGATTTCCAAGGGGTATAGGAAGTGTGACTACTTAGTACCGAAAAAAAGAGGCAGTGCGACAGGCCGGGGTAGTCGACGAAACGGAAGGGGTCGATGTTCAAACGCTCATCGGGAATATTCTGGCGGCCCCTCCGCACACCTCGCTGTTATACTTTCATATACGGCGAGGTGCACAGTGGTTGGTCGCCGGATTTCCATCCGGGCGGGACTAACGTCCTTTGAAAATTAATCCTTGGGATCGAATGCGAAACCTCCAGTGGTCTGTGTGCTGGCTTCGGTTTTACCTGCTGCAGCCTGTGATTTCGTGTGTTTTTTGCCTGGCATGGTGAAAGCAACAGAAACTGCGATCACGACGCATACAGTAACGAGTGTTAATACCTTTTTCATATTGATCTATTTAGGGTGTTCTTTAATCGTTTTAAGAAGGGAAAAGAGTAACTAGCTCTTATTGACCTTTAGGATCGATTCCGCTGCCCATGCCACCACCTTCATTTGTCTGTGGCTTAACGTTCTCGTCTGTGCACGCGACGAATGAAGTAGCGAGAACGGTAACAAGGGCAATCATGTAGAGGACTTTTTTCATGGTAGATTTAGTTTTTGTGGTTTGGAGATTGTGTTTAAATTACGGTTCAAAGATGTGGGTTTGAATTTTGGTACGTCATGGAATAAAACGGCAAAGGATACACATGTACCAAAACACATTTGGTAGGTGGGTACTCGCCCTCTTGTTGCCCGCCCTTCTCGCCGCAACACCAGCATTATCACAGAATGAAAAGGTCTATAAAAAGGTAGACTCCCTGAAGAATGAGATCCGTCATGCTGAAGGCACTGATCTCTATAAAATCTACTTCGCTGTCGCTTACGAACTGTTTGATGTCAACAATGAAGAGGCAGTAAAATACGGCGAGCTCTCTTACGATATTGCCCGGGAGTTGGGCGATAGTCTTAATATCACTCAGTCGGGCCGCCAGTATGGACAATTACTTCGTCGCATTGACCGGCTTGACGAAGCGATCGATGTCTTTAACGAGGTGCTTGGGATCGCCGAGCGAAATAAAATCGTCAGTGAAGAGAAACGGATATTGAATGCGCTTGCTCTTGCCTATAACTATAAGGCGATGTACGACAAAGCGCTCGAATTGAATTTCAAATCATTGGAGATACGAGAGCGTGAAGGCAACAAGGAAGAGATCAGTCATGCGCTCAACAACATCGGTCTTGTTTATTATAAGCTCGGAAATTTCGACCAGGCCCTTGAATTCTTCTTACCATCGATCGCCACGAAGCTCGAATCGAAAACAACGAAAGGCCTCGACGAAATGTATGTCAACGCCGCGCTCTCATATGCTTACCAGGGCGCCTATGATGAATCGAGAAATTATGTGAGCAAGGCCTACGAAGCATGTGGCGAAAAATGCTCCGAAAGACTGATCGTCCAGGCAGAGTTTTGTCTTGGTGTCTTTTACCTGAATGCCCGCGAATTGGATCAGGCACGTGATCATTTCATAAGATCATATGATCTTTCAAAAAAACTGAACGACAGCCGGTACATCACCGACAATTCGCTGCACATAGGCACGGTAGATCTTGAATTCAACCGCTACGATTCGGCGACCAAATATTTATTCGAAGCTGAGAAGCTTGCCAAGGCTTCGAGCTACAATCAACTTCTTATATATGCGTACAACAGGCTCTCTACTTTATACAACAGATTGAAAGATTACGAGAACGCAGCCAAATACCAGGCGAAGTATATCCAGCTCAAAGACTCTATATATAGTGAAGACCTGATCAAGAATATCGCACGTGTTCAGACCAACTACCAGGAACGCGAGAACATAAAGACGATCGCCGAAAAGAACCAGATATTGACGCTGACGCAACAAATGGTGCAGCGACAACGGGAAGTCTATTTCTTTGTGGGATTGGTGGCTGTGCTGTCGATCCTTGGAACGTTCATGTTCCTCAGGTATAGCCGTATGCTCTCGAAGGCGAAGCAGGAACTCTCGGTGATGAACCAGACGCTTGAGAAGCGCGTTGAAGATCGTACCAAGCAGCTGCAGAACGTGAACAACGAGCTGGACAACTTTATATATAAGACATCGCATGATATCCGCGGGCCACTGGCCAGCCTGAAGGGTATCGCCAACGTGGCGTTGCTGGAACTGAAGGACGAGAAGGCACAGGATTACCTGCAGAAACTTGATGCGAGCGCCGATAAGCTGAACTCTATATTAACGCGACTTTTGATCGTTAACCAGATCAATCACGCGGTGCTGAACCCTATCAAGATCAACTTCCAGGAGTTGATCAATGAGATCCTCGTCTTTGAAAGAAAAAAGGGCATTCCCCCGCGGATGGCCATCACCCCGGAAATAGATCCCGATGTGTTACTGATCACAGATCGTCACGTGCTCCGGATCATCCTGGAGAACCTGATCGACAATGCCATTAAATATCACAACAGTTCCGAACGTATCGAGCCGTTTGTGAAGATCAAGGTATCGCTTAGCCCCCACGGAGTTGTCATCAGTGTGATCGACAACGGTATCGGTATCCAGGAGCGCGACCCGCAGAAACTTTTCCAGATGTTTGTGCGCGCTTCAGAGCGATCTGAGTCGGGTGGCATAGGACTTTATCTTACTAAACTTGCGTCGGAACGTCTCTATGCGCAGGTGGATTTCTCGATCACACAGGAGAAGTACACGCAGTTTACTGTCACGATCCCGGAAAACCTTTCCGTAGTGCTCGCTGAGAAAGAAAAAGAAGAGCACGAAATGCGCTAGCCGCGCATTATCTTTACAACTCAAATTTTTTATGACTAAGTACAAAAGACATACAGTCACGTCTGCCCTGCCCTATGCAAATGGTCCAAAACATATCGGACATTTAGCCGGAGCCTATATTCCTGCCGATGTCTATGTGCGATATCTTCGCGCCATCGGGGAAGATGTGGTGTTTATCTGCGGAAGCGACGAACACGGTACAGCTATTCCCAACCAGGCGCTGAAGGAAAATACAACTCCGCAGGCGATCATCGATAAGTACCACGCACAAATGCGCGATTGCCTGTACCAGCTTGGTGTGAGCTTCGATATCTACCATCGAACGAGCGAACCGATTCATCATCAGACCTCGCAGGAGATCTTCATGACATTGTATAATAAGGGCCTTTTCACCGAAGAGACTTCAGAACAATACTATGATGATGAAGCCGGGGTGTTTTTGGCCGACAGATACATTATTGGTACCTGTCCGAATTGCAAGAACCCGAACGCTTACGGCGACCAGTGCGAGAGGTGCGGGACATCGTTGAGCCCGAAAGAACTGATCAACCCGCATTCGGCATTGTCGGGTAAGGCACCAGTGCTGCGTCCGACGAAGCACTGGTATTTGCCTTTGGGTGACTACGAACCATGGCTGAAAGAGTGGATCTTAAAAGGTCATAAAGACGACTGGAAAACAAACGTGTACGGTCAATGTAAGTCATGGATCGAAGCCGGTTTGCACCCACGCGCGATGACCCGCGACCTGGATTGGGGTATTAAGGTACCGTTGGAAGGCGCCGAAGGAAAAGTGTTGTATGTGTGGTTCGACGCTCCCATCGGTTATATCTCGGCAACAAGGGCCTTATTCGACGAGCTGGCTTCAGGCAAACAGAAATTCTCGAGTCCGCAACGAAACTTTGGAAAAGTTGCTGCTGACGACTGGAAAAAATACTGGCAGTCGGACGATACAAGGTTGTTGCACTTCATCGGGAAAGACAACATTGTATTTCATTGTATCATCTTCCCGGTGATACTTCACGCGACTGGAGAATACATTGTTCCGGATAATGTTCCGGCCAATGAGTTTATGAACCTCGAAGGGGATAAAATGTCGACAAGTCGCGGATGGTCTATTGAAATGCATGAGTATATCGAGGACTTTCCAGGTAAAGAAGACGTGTTGAGATATGCATTGCTCGCGAATCTTCCCGAGACAAAGGACAGCGAGTTTACATGGAAAGACTTCCAGGCAAAGAACAACAACGAGCTGGTGGCTATTTTCGGAAACTTTGTGAATCGTGCTTTGGTGCTTACACAAAAGCACTTCGACAACAAAGTTCCGGCGCGCGGGCCGTTGACCGACATCGACAGGAAAGCGATTGCCGACATTGCAGGTTTCCCTGCTGCGATCGGCAAGGCATTGGATGCTTATCGTTTCCGCGAAGCCACGCAGTTGGTGATGGAACTTGCCCGTGTCGGTAATAAATACCTGGCCGATACTGAACCGTGGAAGCTGGCAAAGACCGATCTCGCGCGTGTTGGAACTATATTGAACATAGCAATACAGGTTGCAGCAAACTTGTCGATCGTTGCCGAACCATTCTTACCATTCTCTGCTTCGAAGCTACGCACGATGATTGGGGCCGGCGAACTGGGCTGGAAGCACGCGGGTTCTGCTGACCTTATCCACGCTGGAAATAGTTTGGGTGAAGTGAAGCTGTTGTTCGAGAAGATCGAAGACGATGTGATTGCACGACAGATCGAAAAGCTCGAGAACAAAAGAAAGTCGGTCGAACAAGCGGCTGCACCCGCAGAACCGCTGAAACCCGAGATCGTATTCGATGACTTTGCGAAGGTCGATATTCGGGTCGGGACTGTTGTGGCGGCGGAAAAGATGCCGAAGTCGGATAAGCTCCTGAAGCTGACGATCAATAGCGGACTCGACAAGCGCACGATCCTGAGTGGTATTGCGAAGCACTACAATCCTGAAGATCTTATAGGCAAGCAGGTAACGTTTATCGCGAACCTGGCGCCGAGGAAGATGATGGGAATTGAGTCGAATGGAATGATCCTGATGGCAGAAGATAAGGATGGAAAGCTTCGGCTGGTCAGGCCGGTCGATGAAGTAGCGCCGGGGTCGAAGGTCAACTAGGTAATGGTTGTTGGTTGTTAGTTATTGGTTCGTAGCTGGGAGTTTGTAGTTTGTAGTTTCGAGTTTAGTGTCCAACAACCAATAACCAACAACCACTTACTGCGGTTTTTCCTGCAGCCAGTGAAATTGATGGGGCCTTGCCAGACGGTAGGGCTCTTTTCTTTTACGGAAGATGACCATCAGGTTACGACCATTGAATTGTCCATTCAACCGAAGCATTTCACTTCCCATGACTTTATAGTTCAACGAGGCGATATACGTCGTGTCGTCATAGCGTCGTTTTATTTTGAATTGCTTTGCAAGAGTATCGACTTCGAAAGAAAAGTATGCGCGCTTATATCGTTGTTCGAAAACGGTGTCGGCGGTCTTGATGCTGCCGGTAACTCCGTAGAGCGCCAGGTCGTGCCATTTAAGAGAATCGTTGATGAGTGAATCGCCTGTGACCACGAAACTTTTAACGTCATAGAATCCCTGCCTGATCGGCGTGGTGTTGACCTCCAGATGCTGACTTTTGTAAAAGCGGATGGATAACACTACGACGGCGATGATCCCAACATAAACGAAAGCAAGCTTCGCAATGATCCTTGCAAACTTTGCCCGGCCTTCGAATTTGACCTCGTATAAATTCGTGGGGAGTGTCGGCTTATTCAGGAAGAAATCGATAAGGCGCCGGCTTTCGAACATAAGGAGATAAACACTCATCATGAAGAAGTGCAACGACATCAATTTCACGGGGATGTCGTAGGCGAAGTTGAGTGCGACCACGTTACCGAAAACTGCGACCGATAAGATCAATCCTGGCGTTATGGTACGCCGGTACATAAGAAATAAGCCGGCAGCAGTTTCTATGACACCGGAAAATACCTGGTACGATGTCGATGCACCGAGAAACATCCACGCTAACCGTGTTGGTGAGAAATCGCCAAGCGTGGTTGCCAGTTGCCCTGGCGACGGCGACGGCATTTGCAACGCGAAGAGTTTTATAATGCCGTAGTACAATGCGAAGTATGCAATGAAGTAGCGGACAGATGTTCGAAGCCAGTATTCAGCTTTCTTATACTCGCCTTGTTTCCTGTCGATGATCGTCCACACGAATGTGATCACCACGCTGATAAGCAGCATGGTGTAAAGCGATGCCCATGAAAAGGACGTGTCGGTACTTCCGTTTGGATCGATGAGTGTGGGTCGAATGTGAAGCAGGTGGTCGTTGAATGTTACAACAACGGAGCGCCACAATGGCCAGAGGAAGCGGTGGAGTTGAGTAAGGCCCGGGATTGTTTGAAAACGGACCAGGGTGTAGAACATGTACATCGCGGAATAAGCAGCGATGAAGCGGAAGCAGACCTTGCGCGCGGGCGTCCAGGGATGAAAGCGTTCTGTTGGTTCCGGGGCATTCATTGTGGTGACGCAATATCGGAATTATCAGGAGGTTTGTGATGTTTTAATTGCTTTCGCGTCATGCATCAGGATTCCGGTAGTCCTTATAAACATGTAACTTGACCTTATCAAAACGCACAAGCCATGAAATCCCTATTGCTACTTGCTATCTCTCTCCTGTCTTCCTCACTCTTTGCGCAACAGACCATCCAGGAAAAACTGGGGTACCCCAAAAACACAAAGCTCCTTATCATCCATGCAGACGACATCGGAGTATCGCATTCCGAAAACGCCGCTACTATCACCGCCATGGAAAAGGGGTACGTTTCTTCCGGCAGTATCATGGTGCCATGCCCATGGATGCCCGAGATCGCCTCATATGCATCGTCACATCCAAACGCCGACCTCGGCTTACACCTGACGCTCACGTCCGAGTGGCAACAATATAAATGGGGACCGGTCTCCCTCCGCTCTGAAGTCCCATCACTGATCGACAGCAAAGGTTTCTTCCCTGACAACAGCACCGACGTCGCTAAAAATGCAAAGCCGGCCGAAGTTGAGAAAGAATTGCGGGCACAGGTGGAGCGCGCGAAACAATTCGGCATCGATCCCACCCACTTCGACACACACATGGGCTCGGTCCTGACTTCCGTGGAGATCGCAAAAGTTTACGTGAAACTCGGACACGAATACAAAGTCCCTGTTCTCATGAGCGGACCGGTCGTAAAAATGTTTCTCGGTGCAGAGCTGAAAGATGTGGGTGCCGAAAATGATGTACTTACAGACAATGTAGTGATGGCGCAGCCCGATGACTACAAAGGGGGCATGAAAGCATTCTACACAAAATCGCTGAAAGCCCTTCAACCTGGACTCACTGTGTTACTTCTCCATGCCGCTCATAACGATGCGGAAATGAAAGCAGTTACCATCGATCATCCGGATTATGGCGCAGAATGGCGTCAGGCTGACTTCGATTTCTTTACAAGTGACGATTGCAGGAAGGTGCTCCAGGAAAATAATATCAAGGTTGTAACGTGGAAAGAAATTCGTGATAAAGTAGTGCGGAAATAAATATATTTATCGATCCTAAACCTATGAAAAAACTGATATACCCCTTCATGGCTCTTGCCATCATCTCATGCTCGAAGAAAGAATCGAGACTTGAGGCGTTTCAACGGATCAACACCGAAGTAAAGCAAAATTCAAATGCCTACGCAGCGCTGAAAGATGCGACGAGCACAATTGGCCATCGCCTTACGGGATCGGCCAACGGCGCCAAAGCCGAAGAATACGCTTACAATAAATTCAAAGAGTACGGCTTCGAAGACGTTAAGTATCAGGAATTCGAAGTCGAAGCGTGGTCGCGCGGCGACGTAACCGTCGAACTCGACGGACAGAAAGTTCCAGCCGTTACACTCGGACATTCCCCTGTCACAGCAGACGTCTTCGGTGAGATCGTGGACATGGGTAACGGGCTGGATGCCGACTACCAGTCGAAACCCGGCGCTGTAAAAGACAAGATCGCTTTCGTTTACATCGGCATCCTCGATGGCAGTGGCGACGGCCTTAAGAATCTTCACCGAAGCGAGAAGACCGCCCTAGCAATCAAGAATGGCGCTAAAGGTATGATCATCTACAACCAGGTAGACAGCGGTGTGCTGCTCACCGGCACTGCATCTGTAACCGGAGAGCTCCTGCAAATTCCTGCTGTGTGTATTGGCAAAGAAGTTGGTACGGCTTTAAAGGAAAAGCTGAAGACCAAAAAGGCGCAGGCACACATTACCATGACAAATCATAGCGATATGATCAAGGCCAGGAACGTTGTTGCAACGCTGAAAGGCAGCGACCTCCCCGACGAAAGGATATTGATCGGTGGTCACCTCGACTCATGGGATCTTGCAAGTGGTGCTATAGACAATGGCATCGGCTCATTCTCCGTACTTGATATTGCAAGGTCGTTCAAAGCAAATAATCTTCAGCCAAAAAGGACCGTACAATTTATCATGTTCATGGGCGAAGAGCAGGGATTGCTTGGATCGACATATATGGTGCAGCAGGAAGTGAAGAATGGAACGATCGAAAACATCAAGTACATGATGAATCTTGATATGACTGGAAATCCAACGGGAATCAATGCGGGTGGAAAGATCGATGATTCGACATTTTTCAAGAATGTATCTGCTGAAGTGGCGCAGATCGATACGGCCTTTAATGGAAAAGTGACGAATTATTCAGGTTTACACAGCGATCATCAGCCTTTTATGCTGGAGGGTGTGCCTATCCTTGGATTGAATGGCAATTTGGATCGTTCGGTTTATCGTTGCTATCATTCTGATTGCGATCATTTCGACCTGGTGAACCAGGAACACCTGACAAATACCGTTCGTTTCGGAACGATGGTGTTGTTTGCGTTGGCAAATGCAGAGACGTTGCCGGCGAAGAAGATGGACAGCGAGACTACGAAGCAGTTTATGATCGACAACAATCTTAAAGAACCGCTTCAGATTGCGGGCGATTGGAAATGGGGTGACTAAATGTATAGAGTGCAATGTGCAGTGTGCAGGGTGCAATGTGCAGAGTGCAAAGAAAGTTGACAACAGGGATGTGAGAAAGGAGCCCTTATCTCTTTCCCTGGGCCGGCATCGAAAGGTGCCGGCTTTTTTTATAACATTCCGTTACGGTATGCATAGGCCAAAAGTGCGGCGGTGTTGCCGACATTGAGCTTGCGTATCAGTCGTACGCGATAGGTCTCTGTTGTGGCTTCCGCCATTTTCATGTGAATTGAGATCTCCTTCGTTGTATAGCCCATGGCGATGGCTTTCAGCAGATCTCTTTCGTGGTAGGTGAGCGTTACGGGTGGGGCAGCATCCCAGCGGGCTGCGTTGTTCTGGATGATCTTGATTGTTTTCTCCTGGAAATAGGTTCCATGCGGACCCATAACGGCTTTGATGGCGCCAACGATCTCTTTGTATCCGTCGAGCTTGTGTACGATACCATCGATACCTTTCTTTAATAATGCGATAACAACTTCAGCGCCTTCGAGACCGGTAACGGCGATCATCCTGGGCGGAACTCTTTTCTTCTTGAGGGCGGTAAGAATATCGAGACCACTTGCTCCCTGCAGTCGCATATCGAGCAGGATGAGGTCGATGCGATGTACCGCCATCTTCTCGTAGCATTCGCGCAGGCATGATGCTTCGTGCACCTCGCGGACGAAGTCTTCACGTTTCAATAAGGCGACGAGACCTTCGCGCACCAGGGCTTCGTCGTCGATGATAAGGATATTGATTCGGTTCATGCATCAATATAATCACGAATCAACTCAACCACGGATTTTACCCTGTCTGGTTTTCCTTACAATTTTTGAGGCAGTCCATTTGATCGATTCCTGAAATCCAGTCTCGCTAAGGATCGCTCCGCGAGACATTCGCCCCCTCTCTTTCTGCTCATTGTCAGTTATTCCTTACAGATTGCTTGTACGGTTTTCCTGATCAATTAATGTGCATCATTGCACCACCTAAATCTCATACCAACATTCGTCATCATGAGATCAACCAATAACATCCAGTCGGCCGCCGAATGCATCCGAACCCTATCCAGACACTACGGCATCCGTCCCGGCAACATCCCCTTCGCTCACGATACCGATGGTATCATACAGGTTTTAAAGAGCTTGGATTTCTATGCATGTGATTTACATACAAACACGCGCGGACTCATCGATTGTCCCAAACCTGCAATCGTTCAAACCATTACGGGATTCATGACATTATTAGACGCCAGCAAGATCAGCGTCAAGATCATGTACGGCGACAATGAGGTTCACCGCATCGCATTGATGGATTTTGTGAAAGTGTGGACGGGACTTGTCATCGTTGTCGAGCCACCACCAACCAGGAAGTGGAGCTTCTTCGGAAGATTCTTCAACTAACAACCAACAACCAACAACTTGAGAACTCTAAACCAGAAACTAGAAACTTCCCTTAAGCCCCTGCTTCAACGCCTTGTCATATTTCGCCTTATTGAACTTATACAAATACGGCGCCTTATGAGCCCCTCCCATCTTTCGTTCTTTTAAACGCTCCAGAATTCCCAGCGACAACATCTTCTTTTGAAAATTTCTACGGTCAAGCGATCGATCCAGGATTGTCTCATATAATCGTTGCAACTCAGGCATCGTAAACTTCTTCGGAAGCAACTCATAACCGATCGGATGATCATTCAAACTCATCCGCAACGTATCCAATGCTTTTTCAAAAATGTCGTTGTGATCCAGAAACATGTTCTTAGGTACCGAATGAACATCCCACCACTTGCATTCGCTTGAAAACATGTCGGGTTTCGGCAATACTTCTGAAAATTCTACAAGCGCGTAAAACCCCACGGTCACAAATCGCTCCATCAGCCAACCTTCCGACGACGCATAGGGCATCGACTCCTTCTTCCGCTCACGGTCAGGCGAACTGAAGACATGGAATTGTTTTAAAAAGATATTGTCAAGACCCGTGCGTTGCTTCACAATCCTGATAGCCGATTCTTCCAGGGTATCCTCCTTCCGCACAAAACCACCCGGCAAACACCATGGACCGTCTCCCTTCCATTTGAGCAACAACACACGGAGCTCATTTTCATGGAAACCAAAGATCACACAGTCGGCCGAAAGGTGCCTCAGATACACCAGGTGCCCGCGCTCCACGAAGTCCTCGTCAAATTCTGCTTTCAAATCATCCATTTTGTCGTCGTAAAAATATGGATGTGTAACAAATACACATTGAAAAATCTATTATTATTGTTAAGCGTCCGCCTGCCAGCGGATCATCAAATTATGACAAAATCCACATTTTTATGAAGAGAAGAGATTTCATGAAGGGCACAGCCCTTACGGCCGCAGGACTCGCCATCGCCGGACAGGGCTTTTCGAACCCGTTCAGCAGCACGTTCGCTCCCCGTCCAATAGGTGTTCAATTGTTTACCCTCTTTGGTAAAATCGAAGCAGATGTTCCGGGAAACCTTAAGAAAATAAGAGACCTCGGATACACCGAGCTCGAATCGGCGTTCAGCCTGAAGCCTAATTTCTACGGCTACAGCGCAAAAGAATTCGCTGCCCTCACCAAAGAGATCGGCCTCGGCTGGAGATCACACCACGTGCTGGGCACGCCATTCGTTCTTCCGCCCGACGCAAAAGTTCCCGACAATCTCAAGAACATGCCGAAACCAAAAGATCTCAAGAACAACGCGCAAGAGCTTGTCGATGAGGTTGCCGCCGGCGGTGTGAAATACATGGTTTGCGCTTCGATCGACGTGTCGTCCGCAGACGCAGTGAAATCTTCTGTAGAGATTCTTAACAAAGCGGGAGAGCTTGCCACAAAAGCCGGCCTCACCTTGTGCTATCACAACCACGATGCAGAATTTAAAACTGTAGAAGGCATCGTGCCTTACGATGTATTCTTATCACAACTAAGTCCCGCCATAAACTTCGAGCTCGACCTCGCGTGGGTATCGAAAGCAGGTAAAGATCCTGTTGAGATATTCAAGAAGAACCCCGGACGTTTCCCTCTATGGCACGTGAAAGATTTCGATAAAGACTTTAAGACGCTGATGCCTGTGGGCCAGGGTGTGATCGACTTCAAGAGAATATTCGCAGCCGCAGATACCGCAGGCCTGCAATATGCTTTCGTTGAACACGACATGCCGCCGGATGCTTTCGCAAGCATCACTGCAAGTATCAATTACATTAAGACAATCAATAAATAGTCAAATAGATGAAACTTGTCGTTGTAAGTGCAGCGGTGCTGTCGCTGGCATTGGTTGCGTGCGGACCGAAATGGAAAGAGTCGGGTGATGGGGATATAAAAATAGTTACGAACGAAGGCGGACAAACGCTCGGTTACTCATCTGGTTCCGGTGTAAAGATCATTACCGCCGATCGTTTTGGTTTTAAAGATCTCAATAAGAACGGATCATTGGATCCTTATGAGGATTGGCGATTGAGCGCTGATGAACGTGCGAAGGATCTTGCTTCGAAAATGAGCATAGAACAGATCGCAGGTTTGATGCTCTACAGCCGCCACCAGGCAATACCCGCTCCTGCCAACGGTTTCCGCGCCGACACTTACAACGGCAAACCTCTTTCAGAAAGTGGAATGAAACCATCGGATGTTTCCGATGGACAGAAGAAGTTTCTCACCGACGACAATCTTCGTCACATTCTTATTACTTCTGTTGAAAGTCCCGAAGTGGCTGCAATATGGAACAACAACGTACAGGCGATTGCCGAGGGTATTGGTCTCGGTATTCCTGCGAACAACAGTTCTGATCCTCGTCATGGAAGCGATGCAACAGCGGAGTTTAACGAAGGCAATGGCGGCACGATATCGATGTGGCCGGGATCATTAGGTCTCGCTGCGACATTCGATCCGAAGATCGTTAAAGACTTCGGACATATCGCCGGCGTCGAATACCGGGCGTTGGGAATTTCAACTGCGTTGTCTCCACAGGTCGATATCGCTACCGATCCACGATGGAATCGGGTGTCGGGTACTTTTGGAGAGCATCCGCAGTTGGCTGCCGATATGGCCCGTGCCTATATCGATGGGTTCCAGACTTCGTCGGGACAAAAGGAGATCAAAGATGGTTGGGGATATGAGAGTGTGAACGCGATGGTGAAACACTGGCCCGGCGGTGGATCGGGCGAAGGTGGTCGTGATGCACATTATGGTTTCGGGAAATATGCCGTGTATCCCGGAAAGCAGTTTGAAACAGCAATGATCCCGTTTACCGAAGGAGCATTCAAGCTTGAAGGAAAAACAGGTATGGCATCTGCGATCATGCCTTACTATACGATCTCTTACAACCAGGATAAAGTCAATAAAGAGAACGTCGGCAACAGCTATAACAAATACATTATCACGGATCTTCTTCGTGAAAAGTATAAGTACGATGGTGTTGCATGTACCGATTGGGGTATCACGGCAGATGAAACTGCGCTCGATGTTTTTGTTGCCGGCAAGCCCTGGGGCGTAGAGAAATTGTCAGTTGCAGAACGTCATTATAAAATATTGATGGCGGGTGTCGACCAGTTTGGTGGCAATAATGATGCGAAGCCGGTGATCGACGCTTACAACATCGGTGTGAAAGAACACGGTGAAGAATTTATGCGCCGTCGCTTCGAGCAATCGGCAGTGAGGTTGTTGAAAAATATCTTCAGGCCCGGGTTGTTCGAGAATCCTTATCTGAATGTGGAAGAATCTAAAGGTGCTGTCGGTAAACCTGAATTCATGAAAGCGGGCTATGAAGCGCAACTGAAATCCATTGTGATGTTGAAGAACTCGAACAAGGCTCTTCCCCTTCAAAAGAACAAGACTGTTTACATCCCGAAGAGATTTACTCCTGCCGGAAGAAACTTCCTCGGTATGCCGATCCCTGAATCATTGGATTATCCGGTGAAGATTGAAACGGTCAAAAAATATTTCAATGTGACCGACGATCCTGAACAGGCCGACTATGCATTGGCATTTATAGGCAATCCGAATTCCGGTTCAGGTTATGACGCGGCCGACACAAAGAAAAGCAACGGCTATCTCCCGATTAGTCTTCAATACAATGAGTACATCGCAAAAGATGCCCGTGAAACTTCCATCGCCGGCGGTGATCCACTAGAAAGCTTTACCAACCGTACCTACAAAAACAAAAAGGTAAAAGCCATTAACATTACCGATCTTGGTATGGTTAACGACACCTTCAGGAAAATGAAGGGTAAACCTGTGATTGTTATCATGCAGATGAGTAATCCGGCAGTATTCAGTGAATTCGAAGCGAATGCCAATGCTATTCTTGTACACTTCGGAGTTCAGCACCAGGCCGTCCTCGACATCCTTACCGGCGCTGCCGAGCCCTCTGCCCTTCTTCCATTGCAGATGCCTGCCGATATGACCACCGTTGAAAAACAAGCCGAAGATGCCCCGCTCGATATGAACGTATATGTCGACAAAGACGGTAACAAGTACGATTTCGGTTTCGGTTTGAACTGGAATGGCGTGATCAGCGATGCGAGAACTGAACGATATAAAAAAAATTAATTTTAAATAAATGAGACTCATCAAACTTCTTTTCGGTTTCCTGCTTATGGCTACCATAGCGTTCTCACAAACATTGCAATCCGGTCCACAGGTCAGCACCTTCCATTCCGACGTCGACGACACGGAACAACCTTACGGGCTTTATATCCCGAAGAATTACGACTCTAAAAAGAAATATCCGCTTGTGATGATGCTCCACGGCGCCGGTTCGAATCACAGGCTCGAGTTGCGTCGTGTGTTCGGCAAGAGTAATGCTCCAGGCGAAACCGATGTTGAAGCAAGCCGTGTATTCCCTGAATGGAAGGATGTTGACTACATCGTTGCCGTTCCTTTCGCCCGTGGTACCATGGGCTACCAGGGCATCGCCGAAAAAGATGTGATGGACGTGCTCGCCGATGTTAAAAAACGTTTCACCATCGACGAAGATCGCACTTATCTCACAGGCCTTTCAATGGGTGGCGGTGGAACGCTCTGGATCGGTCTCACCCGTCCTGATCTCTGGGCTGCCATCGCGCCGGTTTGCCCCGCTCCTCCGCAAGGCACCGAAGACCTTGCGCCCAATGCGTTGAATTATCCTTCGTGGTTCCATCATGGTGATAAAGACCAGGCGGTTCCCGTTGCCGTATCACGCGACTGGACGAAGAAACTCAAGGATCTTGGCTACCAGGTTGAATACACCGAATATCCTGGCGTTAATCACAACAGCTGGGAGAATGCTTATGCCAATGGGCAGATCTTCGATTATTTCTCGAAGTACAAACGCAATCTCTTCCCTGACCGTGTCCGTTTCGTTTCCAGGAACTACGCGTACAACAAAGCTTATTGGGTAACGTTCGATCAGCTCATCCCCGGGCAGCTGGCAAGCATCGATGCGAAGTTTACAGGTCCCAATACTTTGGATATCAAAACAGCAAATCTTCCTGCGTTCACCCTCAATCTCGCCGGTCACTCAAAATACAAGCCCGGACAATCTCTGAATATCACGATCGACGGAAAGAACCTCAAGACGACAACGGGTAATGTTGTTTATTTTAAATCAGACAACGGCAAGTGGTCTAATGTGAAATACGAACCCGCTGCGACCGCGAAGAAAAAAGGATCTGAAGGACCCGTTCCTGCGGCGATGAGCGATCGTCACGTTTATGTTTATGGTACCGCCGGCAATCCTTCTGAAGAAGAATTAAAAAAGAGAAGAGCTGTTGCCGAAGAAGCCGCCAATTGGTCGACGTATCGTGGGGAGTTCCTGGGCCGCATCATGGTGTTTCCTCGGGTATTGTCTGACAAAGAAGTTCGTCCAAGTGATTTCGAAGCAGCGAACCTGGTGTTGTTCGGAACAAAAGAAACAAACAGCATTGTTGAAAAGTATAGTGCCAAAGCTCCTCTCGAGCTCAACGCATCCGGTGTTGAAACGCATGGACTGGTTTATGTAATGCCGGGTGATAATGGACATTATGTGGTTGTAAACTCAGGTCTTCCCTGGTGGACAACAAGCAAGCCGCCACAGTTTGGGTTCGTTCCTCCTCCTTTGCAATCGCTATTTTCAATTAAAGATTTTCTCGTGTTCAAAGGAAGTAATGATGCGAAAGTAGCGGAAGGGTATTTTGATAACGGCTGGAATACGCCAGCTGAGTCCAAAAAGATCATCGAGACTTCCGGAGTTGTGGCGGTAAAACACTGACCATTTCACATTTCTTACGCTGAATTACGCGCCGCGTTAATTATCCCGAACATGCACCTTATAATGAGCCTGCGATAATATTGCTCGAACTGTTTATCCGATTCGCGCAAGTTTCGCAGGTTCATCAGTGCATACTGTTGAATAACGATCAACGGTAACACGACCTTCTCCCTCAATGCAACCGAGCTCTTGATCATCGGATTGTTATTCATAAGGTCAGGCAGTCCGCTGATCTCCAAAAGTTTTTTTATCGACAGCTCGTACTCATTATTCATGATATCCCAGAACGGCCCGAACTCAGGATCGTCGTGAAGGTAATTGGTCGCTTTGAAATTGGTCTTCGTCAGCGACATCATACTATTGCTCAAGAGCGTTCTGAAGAACAATGAATTCTTATAAAGCTCTTTCAGCTTCTCTCCTTTTCCTTTTTTCTCCATCGCTTCAATGGCAGAACCCACGCCGAAGAAACCGGGAATATTTTGTTTCATCATAGCCCACGACCCAACGAACGGGATCGCACGAAGATCTTCAAACTTCAATCCTTCCGAAGCGCTGCGCTTCACCGGGCGTGAACCCACGTTCGTGTCGCCGAAGAAAGCCAACGGGGTAATACGTTCCAGGTAAGGAACAAACTTCGGATGATTCTTCAGCGCCAAATACGATTTATAGCCTTCGTCTGCAAGTTCATCCAGCAACTGCTTCGACTCTTCAGAAAGATTATTTTCGTCCGACTCGAAGACATTACTCATAATACCTGCCGACAACAGCTGCTCCAGGTTGTACTTACATGAGGCAAGCTTGCCAAAGTTCGAGCTGATGGTCTGTCCCTGTATCGTGATCTGCACCTGCTCCTTCTCGATGGTATTTCCCAACGAAGCATAGAAGTCGTGCGTGTTGCCGCCGCCACGTGCGGGAGGACCGCCACGACCATCGAAGAAGACAACTTTGATATTAAATTCTTCGGATACTTTGCTGAGTGCTTCCTTTGCGCGGAAGATCGACCAGTTTGCGCGCAGATAGCCACCGTCTTTTGTTCCGTCGGAGAATCCAAGCATGATGGTTTGCAGCCCACCGCGATGTTGAACGTGCTCCCGGTATGTGTCGATACTATACAGTGTTCGCATGATTTCTTCAGCGTGGGCGAGATCGTCGATGGTCTCGAACAGCGGAACGATATCGAGCGGAAGCCTGTCGTTCTCCGTCATCAGTAATCTTGTGAGGGCGAAGACCTCCATCACGTGAAGAGCGCTCTGGCAATTCGAGATCACATAACGATGACAGCCCGCTTCGCCGTTCTTCCTTTGAACTCCTGAAATAGTTTGTATCGTTTTGATCACCTCTTCGGTGAACTGATCTTCGATCGAAAGAAAAACAAGATTGAGGCGGAGACCGAGTAAAAAGTCGATCTTTTCTTTTTCGGACTTCGCGTGATATTCCTCCAAAGAGATACCTTTCTTGTCCTCATTCAACCTTTTGATGATCACATCCCACACAGCTTCATGCTTCGCGCTGTGTTGGCGGATATCGAGGCAAGCGAAATGGAATCCGAAGAGACGAACACGAAGGATAAATTCATCGAGCAGCTCCAGGAATAAACCGTCATGATCTTTTATAAGCTTTGCGCGAACGCCGTGAAGGTCGGTTAATATTTCCTGTGGCGTGTTGTATCCTTCCTTCTGCGCATACGCCATTTCGTAAAGCTTGCGTTCGATCTCAAGTACCATGTTGTCGATACCTTCAAACGTCAGCCTCCTGCGCAATAGTCGCATATCGCGGTAGTAACACTTCAACAGTGCTTCTTTGAGACGTGTTGCCACCTGGCCCGTGATAGAACTCGTCACGTACGGATTTCCGTCACGGTCTCCTCCCGGCCAGAACCCGACGGTAATGAGTTTATCGTTTTTCCAGTCGCTGGGAGAAATATTCAGTCCATCGCAAAGCGACATAATGATCTGTGGGATGGCCTGGTAGAATACATTTTCAAGGAACCATGAGAGACTCACGGCTTCGTCGTAAGGAGTTGGCTTCGTCTTATTGATGAACGCCGTCTTACCCAACTGCCGCAGCAGCAGGTTGATTTGAGGAATATCGTTGGCGCGGATGGACTTCTCGAGGTCGGTAAGGATGCCCAGTACGAATCCGGGGTAGAATTGTGTCGGGTGGGCGGTGAGCACCACACGGAGCCCGAAAGTGTCGAGTCTTTCACGAAGCTCCTCTTCCTTGTTCTCGAATTTTGCCCTCATCACCAGCGCCGACGCCGTACCCTTTCCTTTCAGGTCGTTGATCTGTTCGAAGGCAGCATCTTCAATAGAGTCGAAGAGGGCGACCTGCCGCTCGACGTATTGAATGAAATTGAACAACAGGTGGAACTGCTCTTCCCGTGTCGGTTTCTCGATCAGGTTTCCTATAAAATCGTTGATTATATCGTTTGCGGAGAGACCTTTTTCGAATCCGGACTCCGCCTGTTGTTGAAGCAAAGGGAGCAAAGTGCCGGTACGAAGGATGTTACGAAACGGGAGGTTCAGGAAGAGACTATTATAAATATGGAACCGTGATCCTACCGCCTGATCGTAGAGATTATTGTATTCGTTGTTCATTTCAGCCTGCCCGAATTAGATCGGAACCCTGAAATTAACGCCCAATCACCAGAATGCTTAGTAATTGTCAGGAAAATCCAAGCCCGTCATCATTTTGTGGTGCGTAAATCATTTGCTACATGAAGCCTTTTAGGTAAATTTCATAGACAAACTGCTAATACCCTATGAAGAAGTTGTACTACGTAGCGCCGATGCTGTTTTTGCTTTGTTCCTGCCTGGGTTATAAAGAACTCCCCGTTGAATACGACTACAGTTATCACGGTAATTTCAAGAAATATCGCACGTTTGACATTATGCGACCAATTGGTATCACCGACACCACGATGACCAATGAGTTGATCGAAAAATCGATCATCAACCGCATGAAGTTCCTCGGCTATAAGCAGAGTGACCACCGCCCTCATCTCATCATCGGTTTTAAAATGTATACCGACAGCCTTTCGTTCAACGGCTATAACCAGCCCGACATCGAAGACTGGGTTAAGAGTCAGAAGGACGACATCGAATATGATCGTCAGAAGTACAGTATGAAATCGGGTACCCTGCTCATCCAGTTTTTCGACCGCCGTCAGAACCGTTCTATCTGGCAGGGCTATGCAACCACGCTGTATGGCTCAATCGACTTCGGAAATAGCCGTCACCTCAAAAACGCGGTAATTTCCATCCTGGACAAATACAGGTTCTGGGCCGAAGGTTTCGTTGAAAAAAGTACCGCATCCGAGACCTCGGAAATGGAATAATCCCGAATTTTTCTACCTTTGCACACCCTTTTTAGGGGTAACCGGGTGGTTTTAGGCCATTCGGGGTCAACTTCTCCGCCTTTGGCGGAAACGTAGACCGAGGTATTGTCCGATGGTGTAATTGGCAACACGCTTGATTTTGATTCAAGAAAGTCCAGGTTCGAGCCCTGGTCGGACAACAGAAAACTTTAGGTCCCGCGAAGTCCTCCTTCGCTAAAGCTACGGAGGCCGCAGTGGGATTTTTAATTGAAACACCCGGATGGCTGTAAAGATCTTTTCTGGACAAGCTACGATCTACCTGGCAGAGAAAATCGCTCACGCTTATGGCGAGCAACTCGGTAGGGTCGATTATAAACACTTCAGTGACGGCGAGATGTCGCCCTACCTGAGTGAGTCGGTTCGCGGCCACGATGTGTTCATTGTACAATCTACTTTCCCGCCGGCAGACAACTTCATGGAGTTGATGCTGATGATCGACGCGGCGAAGCGCGCAAGTGCTCAAAACGTCAACGTCATTATCCCCTACTTCGGGTATGCCAGGCAGGACAGAAAAGATAAGCCCAGGGTTGCCATAGCGGCCAAGCTTATCGCAAACCTGATCTCGGCAGCCGGCGCAGATCGCATCATGACATGCGACCTTCACGCAGACCAGATCCAGGGATTCTTTGACATTCCTCTCGACCACCTCGACGGCAACTATGTATTCGTGCCGTACCTGAAGTCGCTGAACCTGAAGAACATCATGTTCGCGTCTCCTGATGTTGGTGGAATCAAGAGGGCACGCAGCTTTGCGAAGTTCTTCGACGCAGAACTCGCTGTCTGCGACAAGTATAGAAAAGAAGCGAACAAGATCGAGTCGATGAGACTGATCGGTGAAGTTGAAGGCAAGGACGTGATCCTCGTAGATGATCTTGTTGACACAGCAGGCACTCTTTGTAAGGCTGCCCAGCTGTTGAAAGAAAAAGGAGCTAACACGGTACGCGCAGTTTGCACTCACCCGGTAATGTCGGGTGCAGCTTATGAGAACATTCAGAACTCTATGCTTGAAGAGCTCGCAGTAACGGATACTATTCCGTTGAAAAAGAGCGTCCCTAAAGTAAGAGTCCTGTCGATGTCGGACCTGTTTGCGAAAGCGATCAGGAAGATACACGATAACGAATCGATCAGTTCGCTGTTCATTCGGCTTTGACGAGAGACGATAGACGACTGACGACTGACGACTGACGATTGACGATTGACGAGAGACGAGAGACGAGAACAAAAGACTAATAACTAATAACTATCAACTAATAACTATTTCATCATGAAAACCATTGAGATTATAGGGTATCGAAGAGCAAATCTCGGTAAGTCTGATGCGCAGAAAGTTCGCGACGAAGGTATGGTACCATGTGTACTTTACGGCGGCAACGAACAAGTGCATTTTATCGCACCGATGATCCTTTTCCGTGAGCTTGTTTACACGAACGAGGCTCACTTTGTACACGTGAACATCGAAGGCGAGGAAGCACAGGCGATTCTCCAGGAAGTGCAGTTCCACCCTGTGAGCGAAGTTATTCTCCATGCCGATTTCCTCCGTATTTCAGAAGATCGCAAGATCAAAATGCAAATCCCGGTTCGTCTTGTAGGACAAGCTCCCGGCGTTGCTAAAGGTGGTGCGCTTGTAAGAAAGCGTGCAGCTTTGAAAGTTTACGGCTTTGCGAAACACATGCCTGATCATATCGACATCGACGTATCTGGTCTTGATTTCCACCACGCTATTAAAGTTGGTGATATGAAGCTTGATAACCTCGAGTTCCTCGATCCAAAGGCGGCTGCTATTGCTGCCGTGGAAGTTCCACGTGCTGCTAAACTGGCTGCTGAAGAAGCTGCTGCTGCTCCTGCCGCTGAGGCTGCTCCTGCTGCAGCTGCCGCGCCTGCTGCTGCTGCGAAAGCTGAAGCTCCTAAGAAGGACGAGAAGAAGAAATAAGGAAAGTAAGATTTCTCTTATCCATATTACACTACCACATCCCCGCCGGGTTCTCCAGCGGGGATTTTTTTTATGTGTTAAAGAAATTCATGGTACGCTCCGCACCTATCGTCGCAAAAGATTTGATGGCTTCGATAGATTTATCCATGATCGCCGGCAGTGCTGTGAATTCTTCCTGCGTGAAATTGCTCAACACGTAATCTACCTGCTGACCCTTCGCATAGTTGCTGCCTACACCGAAGCGCAACCTCGAATAATCCTGTCCATTCAGGAGCAATTCAATATTCTTTAACCCATTGTGCCCACCTGCGCTTCCATTCGTTTTCAGTCTCAATTTTCCGAATGGCAGCGCGATCTCATCCACAATCACCAGAAGGTTCTCTTTCGGAATCTTGAGTTCCTGGAGCCAGTACGCTATCGCTTTACCACTGAGATTCATATAAGTATTTGGCTTGATGAGATGAAGCGTGCGCCCCTTGAATCTTACCTCTGCCCTGTCGGCAAGGCGTTCTGTCTTAAACGCCACCTTTTCATTATCTGCAAACCTGTCGAGAACAAGAAACCCGATGTTGTGACGGGTAAGTTCATACTCTGGTCCTATGTTGCCTAATCCTGCGATCAAAAACTTCATGGTGTGAAATTACGTATCTTACTCATCGTGAGGAAGCTGTTAATATTATTTGCGATAGTCGCGGGAGTTTTCGCCTTCCAGGGCGCGATCACAGAAACACTGCCAAAGGAAAAGGCACGGATCGAGCTCGTTGTAAAGATTGAAGAAGAGCAGGCGCTGGAAAATCTGAATGCTGTTGTTCCTCAGGCTTTCAATCGCGATCTCGCCCTCGGCAAGCCACAGGTTTGCCGTCCCCTTCTCCTCACGCTTCTCATCTCCTCCGAGCATCATCATTCGTCCCTCTGATTAAAGGAATTCACCCTTGGTGTCTCTCTTTTAAATCAACTGAAATCTTTTATGATGAAGATCAAAAAGGTGCTGCGATACACTGTGCTCGGCATCTTAATACTCCTTGCTATGTGCGGGATCCCGATAGGAACATACTTGCCGGCGCGGAAAGAAATGGACGAAGATCCGGAGGTAAAGACCGAAATCGTGGAAGGTGCCGAGCAAAAAGATTGATCCAATGACAGATCAATCTTTCTTATTGGCATTGATCCTTCGAACAACGTCGACAATCGAGCTGTCGTTGACGATAACATCAACCAGTTTCGAATCGCCATTCAGGACCTTTACTTTGGCGTACATCACGAGTGAATCTGTGCGTGATTGCCAATAAAGTTGTTCTGCCTGGGAGGCTTTCGACTCTTCCAGGTAGAACTCCTTGAAGGGAAAGTCGAACGTAACAATATTGTCGTAGATGTAAACTAACTCGAGGGTCAGGTAATCTGAACCGATCACTGGCGGCTCGCGATCCAGCTTCTCGATTTTTGCAAAACCGGCAGAGTCGACTCCCAACCTGGCGTAGATCAATTGGCCCGACTCCAAACCGGAGATCTCGCTCGTATCGGCAGGATGATAATCCTGGGCCTCGTATTGAAGCGTGATGTATTTGCCTCTGAAAGGATCCGCCGGATCTACGGGAAATGTTTTGAACCTGTACTCTTTTCCGTTCTCGATGGTCTTCTCCGACTGAAAGATCATAGACACCGGCGCATACCATTGCGCGGCAACCATCAATACAAACCCGATTATAAAAATGCTTTTCATGATGTCACTTTCCTTTTCCTGATCATGTAGGTATTCATACCAAAGAAACCTGCGCCGATCACCACAAACAACAATCCACGGGCTACGAACGAAATATCACCGTCGAAGAACCTGCAGGCGATCAGCACTGAAAGGATCAGGAGACCATAATTCATCTTCCAGAGTTTGTCTGCCATTGCTCCCTCGCGAATCGTGTAAACACCTAACGCAAGCAACAGAATATTTGTAAGTCCACGTGCTACGGCAGGGTAACTGATTCCGATCAGCAACAATACAGGGAAGATGATGAAAGTGTAGCTCTTTGACAGGACATTACGAAATCCATTTTTCTTTCCGACGATAAACAGCAATACCCCGGCCACCACGCTTAAAAATATCCATATAACAAATGGCGGTGCCATTGCCCGTCTTAGAGTGACCCATTCGAACGTAAGCGCGAGCAGCATAATAATGATTCCTGCGCTCCCCCCGATAAGCCATGCATTATTGATCAGCCTGCGATCGGCGAAAACCGGTAGTTGACCCACCAGAATAAAAATCGAGAACAGCGCGATATAAGCAGGGACCAGGTATGCATTACCTGTATCATAACTACCGAAGCCCAATGCAATCGCCAATGAAATACCGACGATCCAGTTATGAAACGATACGCTATTCGCATCGGGAGACCTTCTGACCAGCTGAACAAAAAATGGTGCCGCCGCCACTGCAAAGATCCAGTAGTAACTTGAGCTTGCTTCAACGGTGTACCATGTGATCAGCATCCAAAAAAGCAGCGAAGATGTCCTGGATTGCAACAGATACATTACGGGCAATGTAAGCGCCGACCACACCAAAAGAAATTTCGTGAACGATCCGTGGATGTTATATACCTGGCTCACGATGGAGATCGCTGTTGCCACGGCAAACATCAATATCACGCCGATACTTTCTCTCCACGCCTGGTTCCTGATGTCTTTGATGATCACAAATCCTGCGAGGAGTTGTGTGATCAGAAGCGGCGCCAGGCCAAGCATCAATTTTATTCCTGTTGAAAGGTCATCCCAGTTGTGTGCTATGATAAGTACGATGCCCATGCCTATGAGCAACGCTCCGATAATGCCAAATGCGATCACCAGCAGGCTTGCACCTTGCGATGGTTTACTATAATAGCCGCGGATGTTTTCGGCTATTTCAGGGGTAATTACTCCTTTGGCGACGAGCTCGTCGAGCTCGCGGGTGAATTTTGCCATGAACGAAGCTAGAAAAATTTAGTAATATTAGTATATGAGAGGATCGATGACAATTATCGCCCTGTTGTTCAACGTTTCTGCGTTGGCGCAACTCTGCCAGGGCAATTACTACACCGAATCTGAGGGCGCTCAAAAACTTATGCAGGTCCTCATGAGTATTCACTCATTGAAAAACTGGACCCGCCATGCCGACAGCATCCGAACGCAAATGAAAACCGGAATGGGCTTCGAAAAATTTCCGGAACGGACTCCGCTCAATCCGAAATTCAGGAACAAGCAAACGCTGGATGGATATACCGTCGAAGCCGTCATTTTCGAAAGTGTTCCGGGTTTTTATGTAACTGGTAATCTCTACAGACCCACCGGCACTCTCGCCCCGAAATCAATTGCTGCTATTGTTTGTCCACACGGACATTGGGATAAACCCGAAGACTATGGTCGTTTCCGTAAGGATATGCAGTACAGGTGTGCATCGTTCGCCAGAATGGGCGCCGCCGTTTTTTCTCCCGATATGATCGGCTATGGTGAAAGTCAACAGCTGCCGCACGAATATCCGAAAGGAGTGGCTATACAGACCTGGAACGTTATGCGCGTTATCGATTTTCTTTTAACGCTTCCGGAAGTGGATCCTAAACGGGTTGCGGTTACCGGTGCGTCCGGCGGCGGCACGCAGACATTCCTGGCAACCGCTTTAGATGACCGCATCAAAGTTTCGATACCCGTTGTCCAGGTGTCCGCTCATTTCTTCGGCGGATGCACGTGTGAAAGCGGAATGCCCATTCATAAGACAGGTGATAAAGTCTTTAGCAATGTGGAAATTGCAGCGCTCGCAGCACCTCGGCCTATGATGATCATTTCTGACGGAGAGGATTGGACGAAAAACACTCCGCGTGTCGAGTTTCCATTTATCAAAAGCATCTACACACTTTACGGCAAGCCCGACCTCGTTGAGAATGCACATTTTGGTGATGAAGGGCACGACTACGGGAAAAACAAAAGGATCGTGGCATATCATTTCCTGTCCAGAAACCTTGGATTGGATCTCAGCAAGATCAGCAATAATATGGGTCAGGTGGACGAAAGTTTCGTAACGATTGTGGACCGAACGACGTTGGAGTATTTTAAACCCGGCGAGACCAAAGGTTTCATCAAGGGCGACCAGGTATACCAGGCCTTTAAACCTCAACCACAAGGAAAGAAATGATCCGCAATTATCTCCGAATCGCAGTCCGTAATTTCTTCAAAAGCAAGATCCACACAACCATCAATCTCGTCGGCCTCACGGCAGGTATGGTCAGCATTTTCCTGATCGGTCTTTATATACAGCAGGAACTCAGCTACGACAAATTCCATGACAATGCTGAGAACATTTATCGTATAGACTGGTTCAGCGACAATCCTCAGACCCGCACCCCTCACCCGATGGCCCAGGCGATGGCCGAGGATTTCCCGGAAGTCGTAAGTGCCGTAAGTTTAAGTCCGCTTTGGGGTCCCGGACTTACACGTGAAACTCATTCTTTCAGAAATCTCGCGAAGGACGAACGCTATGATGAACAAAACATTTTAGCCGTCGATACTTCGTTCTTTAATGTATTCTCGTTCCCGGTTGTAAGGGGTGACGCGAAAACGGCGCTAAAGAATCTTCGTGGTGTGATGATATCAGAATCAACGGCGAAGAAATATTTCGGTGACGAGGATCCGGTGGGTAAACAACTGGCGGTAGATTCCGATACAATGATGATCGAAGTCGTTGCCGTATTCAAAGATGTTCCCGCAAACTCTCATTTCCATTTCGATTTCCTTGTAAGCTATCTCCGGGAAAAATACGGGGATCCCAACGATCCATTTTACCAGTGGGGTGATTTCGGACACTATAATTACATACGTGTTGCCCCTGGTACGGATGTAAAGCAGCTCGAGAGCAAGGTCATGCCATGGTCAAAAAAATATACCGGCTGGTCTGACAAGGATTACGAAGCACTTGCCGAATCGAACTACGGATTTCGCTTAACGCCGATCACCGACATACATCTCAAATCCCATATTCGTTGGGAGCTCGAGCCGAATGGAAACATCAGTTACGTTTATATTCTCGGCACGGCAGGTTTATTGATCCTGGTGATCGCCTGCGTGAACTTTATGAACCTGACCACGGCACGATCAACAGAACGTGCGAAGGAGATCGGCGTTCGTAAGTCGCTCGGGGCCTTGAGAAAGCAACTCGCAGGTCAATTCATTTTCGAATCGATGTTGATCTCTATGGGCGCTGTCGTTTTCTCTTTGGGGATCATATACATGGTTCTCCCGATATTCAATAACCTCACACAGGCACATCTTGCTTTGTCGTTCTGGCCCTATGGCTTTGCGATCATTACCTGTGGCCTGCTCATTGGATTGCTTGCGGGCATATATCCTTCGTTTATCCTGTCGGGCATTAAACCTTCATCGATATTAAAAGGATCTTCTTCCGTTGCGGGGAATCGTTCGCGGCTCCGCGATGGGTTGATCGCCCTGCAGTTCGCCATCTCTATGGCATTGATCTCCGGAAGCGTTATCATCTTCAGTCAGCTCAATTATCTTTCGGACCACAGCCTGGGCTACAATCAACATGGCGTTCTCGTTGTTCCGCTCAAGACCGAAGATTTCCAGGGCTTCGACGCGCTGAGAAATGAATTATTGAAAGTCAGCGGCGTGACAAATGTGACTGCAACAACCAACATACCGGGTGGACAATACAATCAATTTTCCGTGTTCCCCAACGTCGACCCGATCAATCGAGTAGATGTGTCCACTTGCGCGGTCGATGTTGACTTCTTCAAGACGATGGGAATTACCTTGAAAGAGGGTCGCTTCTTCAATGAAGGCAGTGTGGCGGATACCTCGCGTACTTTCGTGATCAACGAATCGGCGGCCCGTCAGCTCAATCTCGACAACCCGATCGGCTCCGAAATTTCTATCGACCAGCACTTCCGCGTTGTCAAGGGTCGTGTAATCGGTGTGGTCAATGATTTCAACTTTCAATCTCTTCACGATCCGTTACGACCTCTCTTATTTGCTGTTAGAAAAAACGGGTTCAATTATCTGTTGATCCGTGCCGATTTCAGCGATCTCACAGCGAAGGTCCGCGAGATCGAAAAAATTTATCACCAGTTCGATCCCTTCTTCGCTTTCGATTTCTCTTTCCTCGACGATCGCTTACAAAACCAGTATGTATCCGAATCGCGCCTCGGCGTCGTAATGGGAGTATTCTCAGGCATTGCTATACTTATCGCGAGTTTCGGGTTGTTCGGCATGGCCTTGCTCACCTTCTATCGTAAAACGAAAGAGATCAGTATAAGGAAAGTATTGGGTGCCGGCGTTCCTCACCTTATGTTCCTGTTATTGAAAAATTTCACAATACTTGTATTGATCGCGGTTGTCATCGCAACTCCCGTTACATGGTGGATCATGAACGGATGGTTACAGAATTTTAGTTTCAGGATCGAGATATCTCCTCTTATCTTTGTAGGATCGGCTTCGGTATTGATTGCAATCTGTTGGGCTACGCTGAGTTACCTCACCATCAAAACAACGCAATTGAATCCCGCTGAAACCTTAAAGAGTGAGTAACATGAAGATCTTCCAAATCGACGCTTTTGCAGAAACCGTATTCTCGGGAAACCCCGCCGCCGTTATTCCACTCGACGCCTGGCCCGACGACAGTGTGATGCAAAACATCGCCATGGAGAATAACCTGGCTGAAACGGCGTTCATCATCAGCCAGGGCGACGTATTCCATATCCGCTGGTTCACCCCTACTGTCGAAGTCGATCTCTGCGGTCACGCCACGCTTGCTACGGCGCACGTATTATTCAACCACCTCGGTTATCCCGGCGAAGTCATTAAATTCTTTTCACATCACAGCGGCGCCCTGAATGTTTATCGCCAGGGCGAATTGCTGATCCTCGATTTTCCTTCCGATAAAACTGAACCGGTCACTCCCACTTCCGACATGGAAGAAGCTTTCGACATCAAGCCGAAAGAGTTCCATAAAGGAAAAACCAACTATATGTTCGTATTCGAAAATGAGGACGAGATTCTCAACGTGAAGCCGAATCTTCCTGTCATCGCGCGTTTGCCGATGCAAGGCGTGATCATCACAGCTGCAGGCTCGCAGGCGGATTTCGTTTCCAGGTATTTCGCACCTTCCTGTGGTATTGACGAAGATCCGGTTACAGGGTCGGCACATACCTCATTGATACCATTCTGGTCGAAACGCCTGGACAAAGAAGCATTGTCTGCAATACAGCTTTCGAAACGCAAGGGATTGCTGGCATGCAAAGACCTGGGCGAGCGCGTGCTTATCAGTGGTAAAGCGAAAACATATTTGATCGGCGATATCTTCGTGTAATGGAACAGCGCCTTCGCGAGTGTTTTATAAAACTTTGTGCGCGATGTAATACTAGCGTCGATGCCGCGAAGCTTTGGGATGACATTCGTGAAAAGTATACAAGCCCCAAACGGCATTATCACAACCTGGCGCACCTCAATGCCATGCTCGACGCGCTCGAATCATGTCACGACCTCATTCACGACTGGGACAGCATCCTGTTTGCACTCTTCTATCACGATTACATATATAAAGTTTCAAACAAGGACAATGAAGAGCGTAGCGCCGACGAAGCTTCGAAGAAATTGTTCCTCCTGCAGCTTAGTCCGTCCCGGACCTCATTCATAAAAGATCTCATCCTTGCAACGAAGTCACATCAGCTTAATGCAAACAACGATGTAAACCTGTTTACAGATGCAGACCTTTCGATACTCGGTAGCAGCCGTGAAACATACGATGAGTACACCAGGCAGATAAGAAAAGAATACAGCATTTACCCGGACCTTCTTTACAGGCCAGGACGAAAGAAAGTCCTCAATCATTTCCTCGATATGCCGTCTGTCTTCAAAACAGAATTTTTTAAGGAACGGCTTGAACAAACCGCCCGCGAGAATATCGCGCGGGAACTCGATATACTTCGTTAATTATAAGAAAACCTGACTATGTACCGCACGTATTGGCTCACCCTTGCCATTGTACTGATTGCCATCAATTCTTTCGGCCAGATCTCATTCAAAAAAGGTTACTACATCGATTCTCAAGGCGAAAAGACCGAGTGCCTCATCAAAGACACTGACTGGAAGAATGCTCCCTCGTCATTTAGCTATAAGATGAACGAAGATAGTGATGTACAAAAAATGGAAACGAAAGACATTACCGAATTCGCCGTCGGCGATACCAAATATATTCGCGCACACGTTCAATACGATCAGTCGTCACAAGAGCTTTCAAAGATCACTACCCTGAGCAATCCTGATTGGGCCGAAGGAGACTTGCTGCTTAAGGTGATTGTAGAGGGTAAAGCAACCCTCTACGCATACGAAGATCCTCACCGCACCTTATTCTTCTTCAGCGTAAACAAGAGTTCAATAGAGCAGCTTGTTTTCAAGAACTATATGCCCGGCGGGGATATCACCACAGTTGCGGCTAACAAGATGTATTTGAGCCAGATCAATGGCAAGGTAAGGTGCATGGGCGTGACACCCGTAAACGACAAACAGGTTCCTTACCAGCAACGTCCGCTCGCGAAGCATTTCCTGAACTATAACATATGCTCCGGGGAAGTCGTAACGAAAGCACCGACGAAGGCAAAAAGTTTTTCATTGCGCATTACTCCAGGTGTGGATTTTACGAACGTGACTGGCAATTATGGTACGCGCAATTATGAGTTTGGAAACAATACTTCATTCAGGCTCGGCGTCGAAGGGCAGTTTACTCTTCCGTTCCAGCATGGAAAGTGGGCGGTGATCATCGAGCCAACATATCAATCGTTTAAGAGCGCTAAAGACGGCGGACTTAAGTACAGCGGCATCGGTGTGCCGATGGGAATACGTCATCGATTCTTCCTTAATGAAAAGAGCTCGATCTTCGTTAACGCTGCTGCCTTTGTCGAAGTTCCATTCGAACATTCACAGACAATCGGTCCGTCGAATCTTAAAGTCGACAATGCTATTATCGGTTTCGCAGGCGGTGCCGGTTTCTCTTACGGAAGATTCTCTCTTGAAGGAAGATACTATCCCCGGCGCGAACGCAACGTCGCGGGCGTTCTTCTATATCACTACACAAATTCGACCGTGATACTTGGCTTCAGGGTGTTCTAACGGTATCTTTGCCCCGTGACTCTCGAACAACACAACACTCGCACCGATGGATACTTCGTGGCGAAAGAAGGCGACGAAGAACTCGGCCGCATGTATTATTCCTGGTCTGGTGTAAACACTTTTGTGATCACGCACACCGAGGTGAAACCCGAGGCAAAGGGCTCGGGCGCCGGAAAATTCCTGGTGGAAGGCGGAGTGAAATACGCCCGTGAAAACAAATTCAAGATCGCCCCTGTCTGCCCCTTTGCCAATGCCCTATTCAAAAAACACGGCGAAGAGTGGAATGACGTTTTGTTTCAATGATGACCGCTGTCGAACACCCCCGGCCGGAAGCGTTCATTTTTGAAACCTGAAACCCTCTCAAATAGCCCGTTTAAGGCGATTTCTTTTGGTTCGATTGTTGGAAAATGCCCGGTAATTTAATGCCGGGCCTATGTTATTCAATTATCTCACCATAGCTTTTCGCAACCTCGCGAAATACAAGGTCTTCTCAATTATAAACATCACCGGCATGGCTATCAGCCTCGCCTCGTGCTTGCTGATCACCATTTTTGTTGTCGACGAGCTTTCATACGACAACCATGTCGAAGACGCCGACCGGAAATTCCGCATCTATAATATTGTAACAATGGACGAAGGTCAGCGCTACATGCCGATCGCTCCATATGCTTTCGCGAAACACATGAAGCGCGATTATCCCGAGATTGAGAGCACGTTGCAAATACTCGACACATACGAGTCGCAACTGTTCCGTGTGGGAGAGAAAAAAGAGAAGGAAGGCCAGGGTGTTATTTCGGAGTCTGCGATCTTTGATATGCTATCTCTGAAAGTTATCAGCGGCCGGGCCGATTCGGCGTTGAATCGTCCACAAACCATAGCGCTGTCGGCATCGCTCGCGAAAAAATGGTTTGGCGATCAGGACCCTGTTGGAAAGTCGGTCATGGTAGATGAACTTCCACGGGAGATCACAGCTGTTTACGCAGATGCCCCGGAGCAATTCCACCTACGTCTGAATTATATACTCACATTCGCGGGCACAAGCTGGCCCAAATACAGAGAGAACAATTTTCGTCAGTCACAGATATTCACTTATCTGAAGCTGAGACCAGGTGCTGATCCTAAAGACCTCGAGCAAAAATTTATCGCATTCAACGAAAGATACTCTGCTCCACAAATTAAAGATGTGGGCATGTCGTACGACACACGCCTTCAGAAGATGGAAGACATTCACTTGCATTCGTCCAACTTCGAATGGGAGCTCGCCCAGCGCGGCGATGCACAAAGCGTTTACATATTGATAGCAACAGCTTTCATGATCCTGGCAATTGCGTGCCTGAATTTCATCAACCTCTCGACAGCACGCGCCGTGAAAAGGATGAAAGAAGTCGGTATCCGGAAAACGACGGGAGCACAGAGAGGTCAGCTTGTTATCCAGTTCCTATCGGAGTCTATGATGTTTACATGTATCGGGCTGGCCCTCGCAGTCATGATCGCCGAGCTCGCCCTTCCGATGCTTAACCTGATCGTCGAAAAACACCTGTCCATTCCATACAGTGTAACTTACGTTTTCGGAACGATCGTATTCTGTCTTATTCTCGGAGCCCTGGCTGGTGGCTATCCTGCAATCTACCTGTCGGGCTTCAGACCTGCTGTTGTGCTCGCCAGGAAAAATGAAAAGCTGGGAGGATCAGGACTGTTCCGTCAATCGCTGGTTGTTGTACAGTTCATGCTATCATTCTTTTTGATCAGTGCGTCGCTGATCGTGCTTTCGCAAAATGACCTGATACATTCGAAAGATCTTGGTTTCAATAAAGAACACATTGTTGTGATCTCATTGCGCGAGCAACAAATGAAAGACCTCGAAGCGACAAAGAACCGGTATAAAGACCATCCCAATGTTATTTCGGCAACGATAGGATTCGGGTTGCCGGGTGATATCGTAGCGGGCGATGGAGTGCAGGACCTTTCGGGTAAAGAACTGTTGAGCGGGATGTTCAACGTTGACCATGACTACCTGACGACAATGGGGATGAAGGTTATAGCCGGTCGTGGATTTTCACCGGAGTTCGGAGCCGATTCAAGCAATGCTTTCATCGTTAATGAAACATTCCTCGAGACCTACGGCTATGGTACGCCGGAGGAAGCAATTGGTAAAAAGCTCGACTGGCGTCGTTGGGACAATCAACAGCTGAAACACGGGGAGATCATCGGTGTTGTTAAAGACTTTCACTACAAAAGCCTTCGCGAAAAACTCTCGCCTGTTGTATTGCAGATCTATCCGAAATCCGCATGGAAAATGGCGGTTAGGATCAAAGGAGAGGACATCCCGTCTACCATCGAGCATCTTAAGAAGACTTATGAATCGTTAGACCCCGAGTGGACATTCTCTTACAATTTCCTGGACGAGAATTTAGATGCGATGTATAAGTCGGAAGAAAGACTGGGACAGCTGTTTACGGTCTTCACGTATCTTGCCATCATCGTTGCCTGCCTTGGATTATTTGGCCTCGTTGAATACAGTGTTAATCAAAGAACGAAAGAGATCAGCATCAGGAAAGTATTCGGGGCAAGCATCACATCGTTGCTCCTGTTACTCACGAGACGCTATTTCATTTTACTGGTCATCTCCTGCCTTTTGGTGATACCGGTGATATTTTACTCGGCACAACAATGGCTGAGCCGGTTTGCTTACCAGGTACAGATCGAGCCGATGTTGTTTATAAAGGCTGGCGGGCTCATTCTTTTCATTACAGCGTTTACCGTTAGCTTCCAGTCAGTTAAAGCGGCGTTAAGCAATCCGGTTAAAAACCTCAGGAACGACTAATCAGATAGAATAAAAATGTTATTTCTCAGAACTCTTAAGATCAACCTTCGACAGCTTCTATCCCAGAAACTGAATACTGCCGTTCACATTGCCGGTCTATCACTTGGCATGACCGTATGTCTGCTGATCGGATTATTTATACGATTCGAGATGAGTTTCGATAAATATCATCCGAATGCAGAGAGAACATATCGCATTAACGAGGCATGGATCAATAAAGGCGAAGTCAATAAAAATTTCTCTACACCTCTCCCGATGCTGGAGGCTCTCAGGAAAAATGTTGCGGGCCTGGAGCACGTCACGATAGCATTCCCTTACTGGAACAGTATTGTTGATGTGGCACCGGGAAAAAGATTTGATGAACAGCACCTGATGTTGACCGATCCGGAATTTGTGAAGGTGTTTAAGGTTGAGGCTGTGAAGGGTAATCCTGCAGAAATACTGGCAAAACCATACCATGCGTTGCTCACAGAATCGACCGCCAAAAAATATTATGGTGACGAAGATCCTGTCGGCAAAGTATTCAAGTTGCGTTCAAAATTTGATATTACCGTGGGCGGCGTTATCAAGGACATGCCGGCAAATACGCACCTTCCGGCAACAGTTATCGTCTCGTATATTCCCGACGAAAAATTCCTCGGACCAAGCCCGGATCATTGGACGTATACGACCGGAAGTCAAACCTATGTGACGTTGCCTGAAGGTTTTGATAAAAGTATTCTTCTAACCCAATTGAAGAAACTTGCCGATGATCACATCAACAATAATAAATACATGCCGACCTTTATGAGGGCTGGCTATGATATTATACCGTTAACAGAAATTCACTTCGACACCGAAGCACATGGAAGTATGTGGGTAGCCGCTGCAAGCAGAACCTGGATCTGGTTCTTCGCAGCCGTAGGGATTGCCGTGTTGCTCCTCGCATGTATCAACTTCATCAATCTTTCTACTGCGCAGGCGTTAACACGTGCGAAAGAAGTAGGTATACGAAAAACCGTGGGCGCGGGAAGAGTGAACCTGGTTTTGCAATTCCTGAGCGAGGCATGGCTGCTGGCGTTGGTTTCTGGATTGATTGCGATTGGCTGTGTGCAATTGGTATTGCCGATGATGAATTCGCTATTGGAGAAAGATATCCCGTTCGATATTACTTCATCTCCGGAGTTGATCGTCGCACTTGCTTCAAGCATATTTATTACTGGTTTACTAGCCGGCTTATATCCAGCGTGGATCATTACCCGATTCAACCCTGCAACGGCATTGCGATCAACATTCACTTCACAGGGTGAACAAGGTACTTCGTGGTTACGACGATCGCTGGTGGTTTTGCAATTCAGTGTGTCTGCCGGACTTCTGATCACGCTGATCATCATCTCTGACCAGGTCAGTTTCATTCATAAAAAAGAGCTCGGATTCAACAGGGATAATATTGTGATGGTTAAAACGGGTGTGCAGGGATCCAGCGAAACTTTCGCCAATGCGCTCGAAAAGATCCCGCAGGTAGAAAACTGGTCCTTCTCGACGGCAGCTCCCAGCGACTACGGTCATTGGGGAAGCGTGATGAGCCTGAATGGGAATGACGATCCTTCGAGACAGAATGTAACAATTATCATAGCCGACGACAAATTCGCGCAGATGTATGGCCTGCGCTTATTGGCCGGCCGTTACCTCCAGGCATCCGATACAAGCGCGATGTCGAAATTATTACCGAAGGAGCAACGGCATACTCCGTGTATCGTGAATGAGCGTGCCCTTTCGGTTTTGAATATAACGAAACCCGAAGAAGCAATCGGAAAGAGGTTCTGGTCCGGGGCAGGTGCTGTACACGACTACGAAATTGTAGGTGTTGCTTCCGACTTCAACACGAATTCACTGCACACCGCGATCGCCCCCGCCATTATCAAGTCGGAGCCTCAGTATTATACAACCACAGGTATTAAGCTCCGCGAAGGAAGCGATGTGAAAGAAACGATGGCTGCGGTGGAAGCTGCATGGAAAGCAGCATACCCCGATGCCGTATTCAGTTACAAATTCCTGAACGAGCAGATTGAAGACTTCTATAAGTCGGAATCCCGGATATATTCATTGTTCCAGGTCTTCTCTATCGTGGCGATGGTGATCTCCTGCCTCGGACTCTGGGGACTGATCACCTTTACAGCGCAACGCAGGACAAAAGAGATCGGTATCAGGAAAGTTTTAGGTGCGACAGCGTCATCCATAATAATGCTGCTATCACGCGAATTCTTTTTTATGGTGATAATATCACTGGCGCTAGCCGCACCTCTCGTTTATTATGGGATCGGTCAATGGCTGGATGAGTTCGCCTTCAGGGTTCCGATCGGATGGCAATCATTCGCGATCGCCGGCATAGTTTCAATATCCCTTGCATTGATAACTGTCGGCATTCAATCTCTGCGCGCAACGTTTACTAACCCTGCATCTGTATTAAAGTCAGAATAATATGATCAACAGGAGAAAATTTTTAACCCGGTCAGTTACAACAGTCGCAGGGCTTTCACTCGCCCACGATGTCTTCCCGGCAATATTGCAGAAGAAAGAAAAACTAGGCGTTGCACTGGTCGGACTCGGTTATTACAGCACGGATCTCCTTGCCCCTGCCCTCCAGCTTACACAGAAATGTTACCTCGCCGGTATTGTTACTGGCACTCCGTCGAAAGCCGAAGCGTGGAAGAAACAGTATAACATCCCGGATAAGAATATTTATAATTATCAAAACTTCGATTCGATTGCTGACAACGCCGATATCGATGTTATCTACATTGTTCTTCCCCCCTCCATGCATGCAGAGTATTCCATTCGCGCTGCGAAAGCAGGCAAGCATGTGTGGTGTGAAAAACCGATGGCAGTTACCGAAGCCGAATGCAAGAGTATCATCGATGCTTGTAATCAGAACAAGGTAAAATTAAGCATCGGCTACCGGATGCATCACGAGCCCAACACGCAAGAGCTTATGAAGTGGGCAAAGTCGAAGCCTTACGGAAACATCCTGAATGTTTCGGCAGCGGCCGGCTATTTCGATCCACGTACCGATCATTGGAAACAGAAGAAAGCGATGGGTGGCGGAGTAATGCACGATATGGGTGTTTATCCTTTGAATGCAGCCCGCTACTCAACCGGTCTCGAGCCGATTTCCGTATCTGCCGTTGCATCTACAACGCGACCCGAGATTTATACAGAAGTACCGGAGACCATGGTCTTCGATCTTGAGTTTCCTGGTGGTATAACAGCACATTGTGAAACCAGTTATGGAAAAGGTATGAACGATCTTATGATCAACTGCAAGAATGGTTGGTATAAGCTTTCGCCATTCCAGGCTTACAATGGTATCAATGGTGAAACCAGCGATGGCAAGAAACTGAATGCGCCCATTGCCAACGAGCAGGCAAAACAAATGGATGACGATGCTATTGCGATCATGACGAACAAACCGGTGCTTGTCCCGGGCGAAGAGGGATTAAAAGATATAAGGATCGTGGAAGCCATCTACCGTTCTGTTTCCGAAAAGAAGAGGGTAACAATTTAAATAATAATATGATCAGGAACTACATCATTATTGCTTGGAGAAACTTCGTTAAGCATCGTACTTTCTCCTTTATCAATATCGTAGGTTTTGCTCTCGCCATGGCGTCGTGCTTCCTGATCATATTTCACATAAAGAGCGAGCTCAGCTACGAGAAGATCTACCCGAATCATAAGAACATCTATCGCTTTCATGTGCTCACGTGGGCGAAGAGCTCGCCTGTGATGGCGCAGTCGGTAAAGGATTTCTTCCCGGAAGTAAGGTCCGTAGCACGCTTTTATGAATTCGGCAACGGCTCTGTTCTTTCCTATAACGATTACCAGACCGTCATCGGGAATTCTCTTCTCGCCGATAGTTCTGCGATCGATATGTTCAATTATGAATTCATCGCCGGGAATCCTGAAACTTCTTTACGCGCGCCATTTACTTCAATAATTACAGAATCTCTTGCCAGGCGTGTTTTCGGCAACGCACACGATGCTGTCGGCAAAACGATAGTCCTTAATGATGACACGGAGCTTGCGATCACCGGCGTGGTCAAAGATGTCCCGGAGAATACGCACATACAGTTCGAAATGCTTACCTCATTCTCCAGCTTCTACAAGTTTATCCCGGAGAACTGGACGTCGAACAGGGGATGGATGGCTCCATACACTTATCTCGAGCTTGAGCCCGGTAAGGCTGCGAGCTTCGAAAACAGGATCCTCGACTTCCAGGTTAAGTTCTACGAAGGATGGGACACACCGGAAAAGCTCAGGTCAAAAAAAGAATTGGCTATAACGCCAATCGACGACATTCATCTTTATTCCCACCTCGAACAGGAGATGAGCCCCAATAGTAACGCAAGTTACCTGTATATCTTCGCCGGCGTCGCATTGTTCATACTCTTCATTGCATCGGTGAACTTCATCAATCTCAATATATCTCTCGCGTTCCGCAGAATCAAGGAAACCGGTCTTCGCAAAGTGATGGGTGCTGTACGACTACAGCTGATCAACCAATATCTTGCCGAGACATTAGTTACCAGCTTCATTGCTCTGCTCATTGCTCTCGGTTTATTCTTCGCCGTCATTCCCAACTATAATGCACTTGCCGGACGCGATGTACATATGTCGGATGTCATCACCTTCGAGAATATTCTCATCATGGCCGCACTTATCCTTGGCGTGAGCCTGTTGTCGGGAGCCTACCCCGCTTTCTTCATGTCGCGTTTCAAACCGACCGACGCTTTGAAGAGCCAACGGGGTCCGGGCTCGTCGACACCGTTTGTCCGGAAAAGCCTCGTCGTCTTCCAGTTCGCTGTATCTGCATTTATGATCGCCAGCACGATCATTATCATCAGGCAAATGAATTTCTTCAGGAACCAGGATCTGGGTTTCAACAAAGACCAGGTGATCGCCGTGCGACTCTATGGAGATCTCGCGAAAAAGATCAACAATGCACCGGATGCTGTTAAGAACGAACTCAGAAAAGATCCTTCGGTAATATCTGTTGGCCGCGCTTCAAACCTTCCCGGCGACATGATCAGCGTGGAGGAGATGACTCCCGAAAATGCGGATCCCAACGCACAGTTTCCGGCGTTCCGTGTGATGCGTGTCGACGACGAGATGATCGACGCCTTGCAGATTCCCCTTGTCGAGGGCCGTAAGTTCTCGCTCGCCTATAACGACTCCGCATCGTTCATCGTAAACAAAGCAGCCCTGAAAGCACTCAATATCACGAATCCCATCGGCATGCGCGTGAAGAACAGTGCAACTGGCATTACAGGTCCTATTGTCGGTGTGGTCGAAGATTATCACTTCTCTTCACTGCACAGTATAGTCGAGCCGTTAGCCCTTCAATACTATCCTGTAGGCGCAGGAAATCTTCTTGTGAAATTGAACACAAAAGATATTCCCGCCGCTGTGTCGAGGATCGAAAATACTTTGAAGTCGATCTCTCCTTCAAATATCTTCAGCTACTCTTTTTACGAAGACAAATGGAATTCCCAGTACAAGGAAGAAGCGAAGATGAATGTTCTCTTCAACACATTCTCCTCTTTCATGATCATCATCTCATGTATCGGCCTGTTCGGATTATCAGCCGTGATGCTGCAAACGCGTCGTAAAGAGATCGGTATACGAAAAGTTGTAGGCGCAAGTACGGGCACCATCGTTCAGATCATGTCAAAAGAATTTGTCATCCTCGTATTGATCGGCGTAATGGTTGGATTGCCGTTATCATGGTATGCAATGAATGGCTGGCTGTCGAAATTCGCGTACAAGATCGATATCACCGCCGACGTATTCCTGATATCCGTGGGAGTCTGCGTGGCAATCGCGTTCGGCTCCGTGTTGTTCAACGCTCTTCGTGCGGCTCACACAAACCCTGTCGAATCCCTTCGAAGCGAATAACCCGAAACCAGAAACTCGAACTACAAACTCGAAACTAGAAACTTATGGTCCGGTATCACTTAACATATGCCATCCGCCACCTCCGTAAGAATACCACTTATACTTTATTAAACGTAGTGGGTCTTTCCATCGGTCTTGCCTGCTTCGCCATCATCGCTCTATGGGTAAGTTCCGAGCTAAGCTTCGATAAGCTTCACGCGAAAGGCGATCGCATCTACCGCGTTGCCGGCCGTGTTATCGACGAGATGGCGACATCGGAACAGGCGGTCTCTTCTCCCCCGTTCGCCGTCGCATTAATGAAAGACTTCCCCGAAGTCGAAAATGCTGTGCGCATCGACAACGTGAACGCAACCGTTCAATACCAGGATCAGCGTTTCATCGAAGACGACATGCTCGTCACTGATCCGTCGTTTCTCGATATTTTCGACTTCAAACTAGTTCGCGGCAATAAGCAAACCGTTCTCTCACAACCTTACAGCATCGTTCTGTCTGAAAGCCTCGCGAAGAAATATTTTGGCAACGCCGACCCCATCGGTCAGTCCATGACCATCTTTCGTTACGATCCCGACGGCAACGGCGCTCAATATAAAGTGACCGGCATTATCGAAGATTGCCCGCTCAATTCTCATTTCAATTACACCGCTCTCATCTCTTTCAAGACATGGGAAGTTGCAGAACCGGCAATTCTCGGTAGCGACGGCTGGATGGACAACAGCCTTTACACTTACGTGCTCCTTCACCAGAATGCAGATCCTGCCTCAATGCAATCCAGGTTCGGGGAATTTGCCCGCACCTACTCAGGCAAGATTATGGATCAATTCAATTTCAGGTACGAGTACTTTTTGCAACCATTGTTCGATATTCATCTCCACTCGAATGTTCGCTACGAGATCGGGCCAACCAGCAGCATGTCGTATGTAATGATCTTCGGAACCATCGGTGTCATCGTATTGCTTTTGGCCAGTATCAATTATGTTAATCTTTCCACCGCTTACTCTGCAGAACGATTCAAGGAAGTGGGCATTCATAAAGTGATGGGTGCTGAAAAACGACAGCTTGTTGTTCAATATCTCACCGAGTCGTGGCTGCTCGCCGTTACCTCTTTAGTTGTCGCTTTCGCGTGGATCGAACTCGGTCGTCCCATGTTCGAAAGTGTGACCGGCCGGCCATTTGAAGGTTTATATGAAATTCAGTCACTGCTGATCCTCTTCTCGATTGCCTCGGTCGTTGGATTGCTTGCCGGGTTTTATCCATCCATCGTGCTCTCGGCGTTTCGTCCAGTCAATGTTCTAAAAGGGAATATCTCTGGTATGTCGAGCTCACTACTCCGCAAAATCCTTGTTGTATTTCAATACTCGATAACCATCATTCTCGTCATAGGAATCATCGTCGTACAGGTGCAGATGCGATTCATCGACCAGAAAGATCTCGGGTACAACCACGAGAACCTTGTGATCCTCGGCGTTAACGGCAGCCGCGAGGTGATGAACGGATACGAGGCATTTGTCAACGAGCTCGCTGCCAGTCCCGATTTTGCAGGTGCCGCAAGATCCAACACATCGATCGTCGGTGGACTTAGCAACGCCATGGCTCTCAGCGAAGATGTTACTGGCCAGAAAGTAAATTCAGCTGTGTATCGAGTTCGTGCCGACTACGACTATATCGATGTATATGGAATGAAGATCGTTGCAGGAAGGAATTTCCGCACCGATAACGCCGCCGATTCAACAAAGGCATTCATTATTAACGAGGCCACTACTAAAGCCTATGGTTTCGCGAATCCTTCCGATGCAGTCGGAAAGACTTTCCAGTTCGGTGGTCTCGACGGACAGGTGATCGGTGTCGTTCGTGATTTTAATTTCAACGGACTTCAGCATCGCATAGAACCAACGTGTCTTTATTTGCTAGATGGTGGCTTCTCCAGGATTACCGTGCGACTCAGGGGTAACACGAAGGAAGCATTCGGGCAGCTAACAACTGTATGGAAGAAACATTTCCCCAACACTGTGTACGATTATCGCTTCTACGACGACGCTTTAAACAGATTGTACCAGTCTGAACGCCGCTTCTCGACCATCTTCCTGGTGTTCTCGATGATCTCGCTGGTTATTGCCTGCCTCGGATTATTCGCGCTGGTGTCTTACACGGTAGAAAGACGCTCGAAGGAGATCGGGATTCGTAAAGTACTTGGCGCTTCGGTAACGAATATTCTCTCAATGTTATCAAAAGAATTCCTTTTGCTTGTCGCTATATCGTCGATTGTAGCGATTCCGGCAGGTTATTACTTCATGAGCGAGTGGTTAACGGGCTTCTCCTATCATGTTTCGCTTAACGCCTTCATGTTTATTACCGCCGGAGCGCTCGTACTCATTGTTGCATGGGCGACAGTTACCTTACGAACGTTCAGAGCAGCTGCTTCTAACCCTGTTAAGTCGCTTAGAAGCGAGTGAATGCAACTATTTTTGAAAAATCCCCGTTGTTAGAAAATATTTTTGGATTAAAGTTTGTTTGGTTCGCAGAAAACATTCGTAACTTTGATCAAATGTTTTTTCATGCTTTTATAACCACTTAAGCAAGAACAACGAAATTGAATAATGCAGGCATCTTCTCAGCGCGCATAGACTTCCAAGCAAGTCTCCTCTGCAGCCGCTTCACCTCACTCCCGACGGTGATCAAGAGCTTCCGAAGGCAAATCAGGATTTGATACCGGGGCCACGCCTTACGTAGCCATCGTTTTGGCAAGTAAGGACAAGGCTTTTGAATGCTTTCCAGGACGGAGAGCATCCCCTCCACTCACTTTATTCCATTTTAATCATTTACTGATTTGGACCAAAAAATAACTGTCCGGGTAGCAACACCGGCTGATAAACATTACGCTGAGACAATTGTCACTGAGATGGCAGAATCGGCAAAAGCGCGCGGAACCGGTATCGCCAAGCGTTCTCCTCTATATATAGAGAAGAAGATGGACGAAGGAAAAGCCGTTATTGCTCATACCGCCGATGGTACATGGGTTGGCTTTTGCTACGTAGAAGCGTGGGAACACGGAAAATATGTGGCCAATTCGGGCCTGATCGTTTCTCCTGCATTCCGCAAAACCGGTGTGGCCACCGAGATCAAACGCACCGTATTCGAGCTTTCACGCCAAATGTTCCCCGATGCGAAGATCTTCGGACTCACCACGGGCCTCGCGGTAATGAAGATCAACTCGGATCTCGGCTACGAACCCGTTACTTACTCTGAACTCACAAACGACGAAGAATTCTGGAAAGGTTGCCAGAGCTGCGTCAACTTCGATATTCTAACCAGCAAGAACCGGAAGAACTGCCTCTGCACGGCTATGCTCTACGACCCGGTTGAAAAAGAAGGCAAGAAGCCCGAGCCGCCAGCCCCGCTTCCAACGATCAGGAAACCGGAAGCCAGGACCAAACAGGTGTTCGGCGAAAGTCTTACCCTTGTAGACCGTTTTACGCGCTTCAAACAGTTTGTTATGCTTAAAAACTGGAAGAGGAAGTCGTCAGACGGACAAGAGAAGGGTATTCTCAGCTTATTGTTCTTTTGGTAACCCGGGAGGTGACGAAGTGAGGACGTGAAGATGTGATGAGTCTTTCACATTATCATTTCTTCACGTCTTCATCTCCTCACATCCTCATATCTTTGAAAACATGAAAAAAGTAGTTCTCGCTTTCAGCGGAGGTCTCGACACCTCCTATTGCGCCATTTATTTGTCGAAAGATCTCGGCTACGAAGTCCATACCCTTACCGTGAATACTGGGGGCTTCAGTGACGAGGAACTCGCCCAGATTGAGAAACGTGCTCTCAGCCTCGGTGTGAAATCTCACAAGGCTGTCGACGAGACCCGTAATTACTACGATAAAGTTATTCGTTACCTGATTTACGGCAACGTGCTCAAGAATGGCACTTATCCGCTTAGTGTAAGCGCTGAACGTATGTCACAGGCGCTGGCCGCTGCCCGCTATGCGAAAACGATCGGGGCTACAGCCATTGCACATGGAAGTACAGGCGCCGGCAACGACCAGGTTCGTTTCGACATGGTGATCCAGATCCTCGCCCCTGGCGTGGAGATCATCACCCCCATCCGCGACCTTCGCCTGAGCCGTGAAGCAGAGATCGAATATTTGAAGAAGAACGGTGTTGACATGAACTTCGAAAAAGCGAAGTACTCTATCAATAAAGGGATGTGGGGAACGTCAGTTGGCGGAAAAGAAACATTGAATTCATTGGGTATGCTTCCCGAAGAAGCGTGGCCCACTCAGGTCACCAAACAGAATAGCGAAGAAGTGAAGCTCGGCTTCAGCCGTGGTGAGCTTATTTCAATCAACGGGCGCGAATACGATCATCCTGCGCTGGCCATTCAGAAGCTGCAGGAGATCGCCGGACCTTATGGCATCGGAAGAGATATTCACGTTGGTGACACTATTATCGGTATCAAAGGGCGCGTCGGCTTCGAAGCTGCCGCTCCTGTTCTGATTATAAAATCGCATCACGCACTGGAGAAGCATGTGCTCACCAAGTGGCAGCTGAGCTGGAAAGATCAATTGTCGCAGTTCTATGGCAACTGGCTTCATGAAGGCCAGTATCTCGATCCTGTCATGAGAGACATCGAATCGTATCTCGCGAGCACGCAGCAGCATGTTACAGGAACTGTCTCCCTGTCACTTTACCCTTACAGGTTCCAGATCAACGGCATCGAATCGGCATACGATCTCATGTCGTCGAAGTTTGGTAAGTACGGCGAGATGAATCTCGGCTGGACGGGCGATGATGTTAAAGGTTTCACGAAAATATTCGGCAACCAGGTCGGTATATACCACCAGGTAAAAGCTGAAGCAGACAAGCAATGATCAAGGCAGGAATTATAGGAGGTGCAGGTTATACCGGTGGCGAAACCACCCGCTTGCTGTTGAATCATCCACAGGTTAAATTGACTTTTGTTCAGAGCAGAAGCCAGGCGGGGAAGTTTTTATATGAAACACATACAGACCTTCTTGGCGAAACTGAACTTAAGTTCTCCGCGGAGATTGATGAAAATGTTGACGTCATCTTCCTTTGTCTCGGTCATGGTGAAAGTAAAAAGCTGTTGGGTGAAACGAAGTTCCCTACTTCTGTAAAACTCATCGATCTTGGTAATGATTTTCGCTTAAGCGATGCTGAAGGTTTTGTTTACGGCCTTCCTGAATTCCAGAGAGAGAAGATCAAAAAGGCAACCCGCGTTGCAAACCCTGGATGCTTCGCAACTACTATCCAGCTTGGCTTGTTGCCGCTGGCCGGAAAGCTGGGTGAAGTTTACTCTACAGGAATCACCGGCTCTACCGGCGCTGGTCAGAAGTTGCAGGACACTACGCACTTCACCTGGAGAGCAAATAATATTTCCGCATATAAGACTCTTACTCATCAACACATGGGTGAGATCAACAGAACATTGGGCACCAGGAACCAGATCAATTTTGTGCCATGGAGAGGCGACTTTACTAGGGGAATTTTCGTGAGCTCGATCCTTACGAATAACGATCCTCTTGCCGACCTGAATAAGTTGTATAAAGATTTTTATAAGGATCATCCATTCACACACGTGGCAGATTCAATGATCGATCTGAAACAGGTTGTGAACACGAACAAGGCTTTGATCTTTTTAGAAAAAGAGGGAGATAAGCTCGTCGTTCATTCGGCCCTCGATAACTTGCTGAAGGGCGCGAGCGGGCAGGCTGTGCAGAATATGAACCTGATGTTCGGCTTCGAAGAGACTGCCGGGCTTAAATTGAAATCAATTGTTTTTTAAATATGAGTGACCTGAAAATTGCCATCCTTGGCGGCGGAAACTTAGGCGCCGCAATCGCGAGAGGTGTTGTGAAATCAAAGCTCACAACTCCATCATCCATCACGATCACGCGAAGGCATTTGCCGAAGCTCGAACAATTGAAGTTCGACGGCTACAATGTGACGTCTGATAATAACGTGGCTGTGAAATCCGCAGCCGTTATAATTCTCGCCGTCCAGCCCAAGCAGCTTGCTGCGCTCATCCAGGAGATCGCACCATCGGTCACCGATAAACATATTCTCGTTTCAACGATCACGGGTATTTCAACAGAAGAGATCGCAAATCTGGTTGGAAAGAAAGTTGCCATCGTACGCGCAATGCCTAACACTGCTATTGCCATCGGCGCTTCGATGACCTGCCTTTGCGCGCGTGATGCAAGCGAGAAACAACTCGCCGACATCCGTAAGCTGTTCGATGCCGTTGGTGTCACCCTCGTGATCGAAGAACGTCTCATGAAGGCTGCCACGGTCCTTGCAGCAAGCGGTATCGCATTCTTTATGCGTTACATTCGGGCTGCGACGCAGGGCGGTATTCAAATGGGATTCGATGCCGAAGAAGCACAGCTCATCGCAGGTCAGACTGCACGTGGCGCCGCTTCCCTCCTTCTCGAAAACCAATCGCATCCTGAAACCGAGATCGATAAAGTAACAACCCCGGAGGGCTGCACAATCACAGGTCTCAACGAAATGGAACATCAGGGATTGAGCTCCGCGCTCATCAAAGGAATTATTGCGTCATTTGATAAGATCAACACAATTAAGAAATGAAGTCGTTCGATGTATATCCATTGTTCCCTATCGAGCCTGTGAAAGCACAAGGTTCATGGTTATGGGATGATAAAGGAGTTAAATATCTCGACCTGTATGGCGGTCACGCCGTGATCTCTATCGGTCACGGTCACCCTCATTATGTACAAACGATCGAAGATCAGCTCAGCAAGATCTCGTTTTACTCGAACAGTGTTCAGAATCCTTTACAAGAGCGTCTCGCGGCGAAGCTTGGAGAAGTTTCCGGTTACCCTGATTATCAACTTTTCATGGTAAACTCCGGCGCCGAAGCAAATGAGAATGCATTGAAACTCGCTTCGTTCGTTACCGGTCGCAAAAAGGTTATCGCCTTCAAAAAAGCATTTCACGGAAGAACATCGGGCGCTGTGGCTGCTACCGACAACCCGAAGATCGTTTCTCCATTTAATGCCGGACACGAGATCGAATTCATTGCTCTCAACGACCTTTCCAGCTTAGGTAAGATCAATAACGAGGTTGCCGCCGTTATCATCGAAGGCATTCAAGGTGTTGGAGGAATCCAGTTCCCCGAAGATTCATACCTCGTCGCACTATCCAGGAAATGCAAAGAGGCCGGCGCACTTCTCATTCTCGACGAAGTTCAGTCGGGCTACGGAAGAACCGGTAAGTTTTTCGCCCACCAGTTTGCGGGCATCAAACCCGATCTCATCACCGTCGCAAAAGGCATGGGTAACGGGTTTCCCGTTGGTGGTCTCCTCATCGAACCAGGGATCAAAGGTGTTCACGGTATGCTCGGCACAACCTTCGGTGGCAATCACCTGGCCTGCGCTGCAAGTCTCGCCGTACTCGAGGTGATCGAAAAAGAAAACCTCATGAAGAATGCTCAGGTGCTCGGCGACTACTGGATGAGAGAACTCAAATCGTTCCCTTCCGTGACAGAAGTTCGCGGCCGTGGACTGATGATCGGCTTCGATCTCCCCGAAAGCATGGCAAGTCTCCGAAAGGATCTCCTGTTTAAGCATCATATTTTCACAGGCGAGGCTAAACCGAACGTTATTCGTTTGCTGCCCTCGCTTGCACTGAAGCAGGAAGAAGCGTCGGCACTGATCGAAGCCCTTACCGTTGAATTTAATCTTACCGTCGCGTAATGAAGAACTTTCTCTCCGTTGGCGACGTCAATGATCTCGACAAGCTGATCGAAAAAGCTCTTGAGTACAAAGCTTCGCCGTTCAAAGATCAAGGCCTTGGGAAGAACAAGACCATGGGCATGCTGTTCCTTAATCCAAGCATGCGCACGCGGTTGAGCACCCAGCTCGCGGCAAAACATCTCGGGATGGAATCAATCGTCTTCAATGTGGGACAAGACGGGTGGGCGCTGGAATTCGAAGACGAGGCGATCATGAGCGGCACAACCGTTGAACACGTGAAAGATGCTGCTCCGATCCTCGGAAAGTATTTCGATGTTCTCGGCATTCGCACTTTCCCTACTCTTACGAACAAAGACGACGATTACAGCGAATTGTACATCAAACAATTCATGAAATACAGCGGCATTCCTATCGTTAGCCTTGAAAGTGCCACGCTCCATCCATTGCAAAGTTTTACCGATCTCATCACGATGAGAGAGGTATTTAAAGAGAAAAGAAAGCCTAAAGTTGTGCTCACCTGGGCACCACACGTAAAAGCCCTCCCCCAGTGCGTCGCCAATAGTTTTTCACAATGGGTCAACTATTGGGGAGGTGCCGATTTTGTGATCACTCACCCGGAGGATTACGATCTGAGCAAGCAATTCACCAAAGGCGCACGAATCACGCATGACCAGGACGAAGCCCTCGAGGGCGCCGATTTCGTATACGTGAAGAACTGGAGCTGCTTCGAAGACTACGGAAAAGTGTATACGGCGGATCCTCGCTGGATGCTTACACAGGAAAAAATCAAAAAAACGAACAATGCAAAGGTCATGCATTGCTTGCCTGTCAGACGAAATGTTGAACTTAGTGACGAAATACTCGACAGCGCGAGCAGCGTGGTAACGCAGCAAGCCGGTAACCGCGTGTGGGCGGCGCAAGCTGTATTGAGTGAAATATTGAAAGGATGAACAGGCTGTATATCATAAAGATCGGAGGCAACGTACTCGATGATGAAAACTCACTCAAAGTCTTCTTAAAGGACTTTGCATCTATCCAGGCACCGAAGATCCTTATTCATGGTGGCGGTAAGATCGCGACGAAGATCGGAGACCAGCTCGGTATACAATCCAACTATGTAAAGGGCCGTCGCATTACCGATGCGGAGACTCTCGACCTCGTTACCATGGTGTACGGGGGTTTGGTTAACAAGCAGATCGTTGCAAAGCTCCAGCAGCTTGGATGCAATGCAATGGGCGTTACCGGCGCCGACGGCAACATGATCAGGGCTGTGAAACGCCCCGTTAAGGACGTAGACTACGGCTTCGTTGGTGATATCACTGCCGCAAGTGTGAACTCCACCCTGCTTTATTTTTTACTGAAACAAAACGTCATTCCCGTATTCGCCTCACTTACGCATGCCGATGGAGTGATGCTTAATACAAATGCAGATACCATCGCACAGGTGTTGGCCGTATCGCTTTCAAAACATTTCGATGTGCGATTGATCTACTGCTTCGAGAAGAAAGGCGTTTTGAAAGATGTCGCCGACGAGAACTCGGTCATCAAGCAACTCGACGAAGGTCAGTACAAGCGCTACCTGAAAGAAGGATCTTTTCACGATGGTATTTTGCCGAAGCTCGAGAATGCTTTCGAGGCAATTAACGCCGGGGTCCGCGAAGTGCTCATAGGCGACGCTACGCATCTCACAAGAAATACCGGGCAGGAAACAGAAGGTACGCTGATAACCAAGTGATCATGAAGGACGAAGCGGTTCAGTTATTGACCCAGCTCATTGCGATCCCTTCGTTTAGCCGGGAAGAAACCAGGACCGCAGATCTTCTTGTCGGATTTTTTACGAAACACGGTATCAAAGCAGAACGGCATTTAAACAACGTCTGGGTTCAGTCCCTGAACTTCGATCCCGGCAAGCCAACTCTCCTTCTCAACTCACATCACGATACTGTAAAACCAAATCCGGGTTATACCCGCGATCCTTTCGCGCCTACCATCGAAGATGGAAAGCTTTATGGTTTGGGAAGCAATGATGCCGGAGGCCCGCTCGTATCGTTGATCGCCGCCTTTCTTCATTTCTACGGGAAGTCATTGAAATACAATCTTGTTTTCGCGGCAAGCGCCGAAGAAGAGATCTCAGGTACAAATGGAATTGAAAGTATCTGGAACCTTCTTCCGAAGATCGACTGCGCAATTGTTGGCGAACCGACCCTGACCGACATCGCCATTGCCGAGAAAGGACTCATGGTCCTCGATTGTGTTGCAAAAGGAAAGGCAGGCCACGCCGCCCGCGAAGAAGGCGTTAACGCGATCTATGAAGCGCTGAACGATATAGAATGGTTCAGGACTTTTGCATTTCCAAAAGTTTCTGAAACACTTGGCAAAGTGAAGATGTCGGTTACCATGATCAACGCAGGCCAGGCTCACAACCAGGTTCCACCAGAATGCAAGTTCACAGTCGACGTTCGCGTTACCGACGCATATACCCTGGAAGAGGTTCTGGAGATCGTAAAGTCCCACACAACTTCAACCATCGTTCCGCGATCGCTGCGCCTGCGATCGTCCGGCGTGGATAGCAATCACCCTTTAGCTATTTCAGCCAGGAAGCTTGGACGAAAAATGTACGGTTCGCCGACAACGTCAGACCAGGCCCTGATCCCAGTGCCGTCGATAAAGGTCGGCCCCGGCGATTCCGCACGCTCGCACTCTGCCGACGAGTTCATTTACGTGGACGAGATCGAAGCCGGTATCAACACATACATCAAATTGATCGAAGGATTATGAAGCTCTGGCAAAAAGATAAAGACTCGTTACAGGAAGTCACCGCTTTCACAACTGGTCTCGATCGGGAAATGGACCTTTTTCTTGCTCCCTACGATGTGCTTGGATCGTTGGCTCACATCAAAATGCTCGAGTCGATAGGTCTATTGACAAAAGAAGATCTTACAATGCTTTCAGCCGGGTTAAAGCAGATCTACCAGCAGATAAAAAAAGGAAATTTCAGGATTGACGATGGCGTCGAAGATGTGCACTCACAAGTAGAAATGCTTCTGGGTGAAGCCGGCAAAAAAATTCATAGCGGACGTTCCCGAAACGACCAGGTACTCGTGGATGTAAAGTTATATCTCCGTCACGAGATCCAGGAAATAGTAGCGCTGACGCATTCCTTCTTCGAGCTTCTCATTAAGAAAAGCGAAGAGCACAAAGACCAGTTAATGCCCGGCTACACGCATCTTCAGCTTGCCATGCCATCGAGCTTCGGCTTGTGGTTCGGCGCTTATGCGGAAAGCCTCGTCGACGATATGATCACGCTCCAGGCGGCATTCCAGGTGGTGAATAAAAATCCCCTGGGATCAGCAGCCGGCTATGGATCATCATTTCCCCTCGACCGTAAAATGACCACGGAACTTTTGGGTTTTGACGATCTCAACTACAACGTTGTTTATGCCCAGATGGGCCGTGGTAAAACCGAGCGCATTGTTGCTTCGGCATTTGCCAACATAGCCGCCACACTTGGAAAGCTGTCGATGGACGCAACCTTGTTCTTAAACCAGAACTTCGGTTTCATCAGTTTTCCCGATGAGCTCACGACCGGCTCAAGCATCATGCCTCACAAAAAGAACCCCGACGTTTTTGAGATCATCCGCGCACGCTGTAATCAATTAGTTGCATTACCAAACAGCATAGCGATGGGCACAGCCAATTTACCCTCAGGTTATCATCGTGATCTCCAGTTATTGAAAGAGATGTTGTTCCCGGCAATACAGCAGCTAAAGCAGTGCATTGAAATGGCACACCTGATGATCTCCAATATAACTGTAAAGAGCGGTCTCCTCGAAGATGAAAAATATAAGTACCTGTTCAGCGTGGAAGAAGTGAATAAGCTTGTGTTGTCGGGGGTTCCCTTCCGTGATGCCTATAAGAAGATCGGACTGGATATCGAGCAATCAAAATATACCCCATCGACCACGATAGCTCATACCCACATTGGCAGCATCGGTAATCTTTCGAATGCATCTGTTTCCGGGATGATGACGAAAGTGTTGAAGACGTTCCCTTTCGATAAGATCGCAGAAAAAGAGAAAGCCTTAGTCGAATGATACTCGCAATTATCATTGCCATCTCCGTTGCAGGATTCCTGTTCGATACTTTCCTCGAAATCCTGAATGCCAGACACCGCAGAACCGATATACCGGCCGAGGTGGCTTCCTTTTACGACAAAGACAAGTATCTCAAATCGCTCGAATACCAGAGGGTAAAGACAAACTTTTCATTTCTAAGCGGCGGCGTCAGTTTCGTGATCTCATTGCTGATGTTACTGCTGGGCGGATTCGGTTACATTGATTCGCTGCTTCGCCCACACATACACGATGAAATTTTACTGGCGCTTACTTTCTTCGGCATCATCCTCGTTGCTTCCGATATTTTATCACTTCCGTTCCAGTTGTACTCCACGTTCGTGATCGAAGAAAGATTCGGGTTCAATAAAACAACGATGGGAACGTTCCTCGCCGACAAGATCAAGGGTTACATCATGGGCGCTCTTATAGGTGGTGCCCTGCTTTCTTTGCTGATCTTCCTTGTGAATAAATTCGGCCCCCAGTTCTGGATCTTATTCGGGATGGTTGCTGCGGTATTCGTCCTGGTGATCAACTTATTCTATACGTCATGGATACTGCCGTTGTTCAACAAGCTCACGATCCTGCCAGATGGTGATTTGAAATCGGCGATCACGGATTTCAGCAAGAAGGTGAGCTTCCCCCTCGATAATATTTTCGTGATGGACGGCTCGAAGCGAAGCAGTAAGGCGAATGCATTCTTCTCGGGAATCGGTGCAAAGAAGAAGATCGTCCTTTACGATACGCTCATCGCCAATCATACAACCGAAGAGCTGGTGGCCGTCCTGGCACATGAGGTGGGCCATTTTAAAAAGAAGCACATTGTATTGAGTCTTGTACTATCGGTAATACAGATATTCTTTGTGTTGTTCGTGCTTTCGCTGATGATCTTCAACGAAGACCTCTCGATCGCATTGGGTGGCACACAGCAGGCAATTCATCTCAACCTGATCGCTTTCGCGATATTGTTTTCGCCGATCTCTGCGATCACCGGTTTATTGATGACGCTCCTGAGCCGTAAGAATGAATATGAGGCCGACGCCTATGCTAAGGAGACCTATAGTGGTGTTGCGCTGGGCGAAGCCTTGAAAAAATTGTCGGTCGATACCTTAAGCAACCTTTACCCGCACCCGGCGTACGTATTCTTCCATTACTCGCATCCTCCACTTTTGCAAAGACTTGCAGCTCTGAATAGTCGCTAATTCAATTCAAAACACATTTTTTCTAAAAAAATCGCGCTCCCTATTGCGTAAGTAAATACTTACATATATATTCGTAAGCAGATACTTACACATAGACAAACAAAAAAATGCAAACCCGCAGAGACGTGTTCCAGGCTATTGCTGATCCCACGCGCAGGGACATCATTAACCTGATCGCTTACCAGTCCATGAACCTCAATTCCATCGCCGAGAATTTCGATGTGAGCCGGCCGGCAATCTCACAACACATCAAGATCCTCATCGAATGCGGACTCGTAACAGTCAAGCAACAAGGTCGCGAACGGTTTGTCGAAGCCAGCCTTCAGCCCCTCCGGGAAGTAACCGATTGGATCACACCGTTCCGTAAAATGATAGATGAACGATTCGATACACTCGACGAGGTACTCGAGGAAATGAAAGCCGAGGCTAAAGAGAACGTGAAAAGGAAACGTAAAATCAAAAAACGAAACTGACATGACAACGATGACTAAATCAAAAAACAAATCCCAGCTCACCGTAGAACCGGGAAAGCAGGAGATAATCGTGGTACGCGAATTCGACGCGCCACGCGACATGGTGTTCAAAGCTTTCACCGATCAAAAGCTCATCGCAAAATGGCTCGCACCCAAGCGATTGAAGATGCGTATCGAGAAATTCGACGCGAAACCCGGCGGCTCCTACCGCTACGTACATACCGACGATGCAGGTAATGAGTTTGCCTTCCGCGGCGTAACACATGAACTCATCGCCCCCGAACTCGTCATCCAGACTTTCGAGTTCGAAGGTCTCCCTGAGAAAGGACACGTTGCCCTGGAGACAACGCGCTTCGAATCGCTGCCCAACAACCGGACACGCATCGTCAACCAGACCGTTTTCCAATCCGTAGCAGACCGCGATGGCATGGTGGCATCCGGAATGGAAGGCGGAATGAATGAAGCTTATGAAAAGCTCGATGAGCTCCTGACAACCCTTTGAGAAGAAATCGATTAATGGGATCAATCGATTCTAATTGAATTTAAAGACGCTCAAAGTGAAGATGGTAAGAAACAGGATCAGTTGTGAGATATGAAACAACCTGGTCCTGTTTCTCACTTTTTCAAGCTCAGCTTTATGGCCGTCATTCCCTGGATCATCGCTCAATAACCTGAAGAGCTTCAATCCATTTCTTCTTCCCACGATCAGTACGTTCAGAATAACCAGGACAACCAACCCTATCTTGATCCGCATCCACGTCTGCTGACCGTAGGCGCCGTGCATTACCGCCATCATCGTTATTCCCGTTAGCACAAGCAATGCGATGCCCACGCGTGCAACTACGGGAAATGCACGCGATGATCTGCGCATGATGATCGCATCGTGACGGTTTTCAGAGTACGTTTTCCAGAATTGATAAGTTGTAATAAAGTCGAGAATAGTCGAGCCTGCGATTAAGGTCAGTCCAACCAGGTGAAACACCAGTGCGATGTTCAGAAGGGTAAGTGAATTCATGAACCGGAAATGTTTTGTTTATTTGCTTCATATGACCGGCAACTGGAACAGAATGTGACATCTTTCCCGTTTTTTTTCCTGTCACGTTTGGTGTGTCTCAACTGTCTAATGAAAAAGCGATAGCTGCCATGACAAAAGACGAACAATTTCTCGACTACCGTAACCTGCTTTTCTCGATCGCATACGACATGCTGGGCAGTGTGTCGGATGCCGAAGATATGGTCCAGGAAACTTACCTGAAATGGACTGCATCTTCGGAGGTTGTCACTTTTCCTAAGTCTTATCTCGTCAAGATTATCACTAACCTTTCTATCAATTATCTCGATCTGGCGCGTAAGAAGAGAGAACAGTACGTAGGAGTATGGCTCCCCGGCCCGATCGTTCAAAAGGCAGGCGCATCTTTTCCGGAAAGTGAAAACTACCACGCACTGTCGATCGGGTTAATGGTCTTGCTTGAAAAATTAACGCCCACGGAACGTGCTGTCTTCCTGTTGAAAGAAATATTCTCATACGATCATCACGAGATCGGCGAGTTTATCGGGAAAACCGAGGACAATTGCAGGCAGCTGCTGGCTCGCGCCAAAAAGCAACTAAGCAACGATCATAGGCGTTTCAAGATCGATTTACACGCACATGAAGCCATTCTGCACCAGTTTATCAATGCATGCAGGAATGGCGATCTCGAAAGCCTGATCGCGATGTTGAAAGAAGATATCACATTGTATGCAGATGGTGGTGGCAGCTCTTTCGAAGTAAACCACCAGCGTATCACTGCTATAGCTCATCCCCTTCACGGCCAGGAGCAGGTAGCGAGATTTTTGATCGGTATAACGGCACGCTTCCGGTCGATGGCCCCCGATCCGGAAAACAAGATAGTTTTGGTTAATGGTGCTCCCGCCCTGGTAAACTATTCCCGGGATCGTCCCATCAACATCATCATTCTGCAGATTGAAGAAGGAAGAATTGCCAACGTGTTTGGACATTCCAACCCGGAGAAGATCCGACACAGTGGTCTGATGACGTGATCGTCAGGGAAACCTGATCGTGTATTTCGTCAATTACACGGCATTTATTACATCCAGCGACCCTAAAAACGGCGTTTTTCGTCAAAATCAGCCCGATTTCATAAATTCCGTCAATGAAAAACACCCGGCGGAAACTTAAGGGACGATATAGCATCTTCATCGCTTCAATTGTCATCATCATTCTTACCACGCAAGCCGTTGTGCAGTACGATCTTCAACAACAAAACGAAGACGCCAAGCTTATCAACGTTGCCGGCAGACAACGCATGCTCAGCCAGCGCATCGCCAAGCTGATGCTCTACATCCAAAATGGTATCGAATCAACTGGTGCACCGGTCCCCGCGTATCATCAGATCGATACATTAAAAAAGATCGTCAACGAATGGGAAGGCGTTCATTACATGCTCCTCGACAGATCAAAGACGGGCGATAACAGTCCCGTTATCGATTCCCTGCTCCGCGTAAATTCCACTTACCTCGCTCCCATGGTAACGGTCTGTAAGGCCGTTGTTGAAAAACCAGACGCATCTACGGTTGCCGCAGCTGCAGACACAATAGCCGAAAGTGAGATCTATTTTCTGTTGACAATGGATCGCACTGTAAATCAATACCAGCATGAAGCTGAAAAGAAGCTTCAGACCATTAAGGTCATCGAATTGTTACTCGCCGCCGTCGCACTCGGCGTGATCGTATTGGAGTTCATGTTCTTCTTTTTACCGATGCTCAACAAGCTTCGGCAAAACAATAAAAAACTTTCGAGGCTCAATCGAAAGCTCCTCCAATCGAATAGTGATATCGTCGCATCGGAAGAGGAGATCCGTGCACAGCTCGACCACATCAGCGAGTTACAGGCGGAAGTCGAATCGCGCGAAAGTCAGCTACGCGAACTTGTGGAAACGGCTACCGACATGATCTATGAGCTCGACGAAACCGGCAAGTTCTCGTTTGTGAACCCTGTGCTGGAAAGTGTAACCGAATGGACACTTCAAGAGCTGAAGACAAAAACATATATCGAGCTTGTCCATCCTTCCGACCGTGAAGACGTTTTTGCGTTTTATTCGAAGCAACGCAAGGAAAGAAGGGAAACAAGTTTTTTGCGACTACGAATTCAATCCAAGTCGGGAAAAACGATTTGGGTAGATCAGAATGTCCGGATGTTCTTCAAACAAAATTGGACATATAAGGTCAGTGTCGTTGCACGTGATGTTACAAAACTTCGTGAGGCCGAACTCCGGGTTGCCGATAGTGAGCGTCTGTTCAGGACCCTCGCAGAAAGTGCGCCCGTTGGTATCTTTCAGACCGACACCAACGGAAAGTGTGTATATGTAAATAAGCGCTGGTGCCAGCTTACGGGATTAACTGAAGAACAGTCGTTCGAAAACGGCTGGATCTCTGCAGTTGCCCCCGAACAACGTGAGACGGTGCTTGCGGAGTGGAATAAAGCTTTCGCTGAAAATCGTGAGCTCAGGATGGAAGTCAAGTACGTTACGCCGGAAACTCCTTCCGGTGAAACCTGGGTCGATTCCCGCGCCATCGCTCTTCGCAGTAATAACGGAGACATCACCGGGTTTCTCGCGGTATCGATCGACATTACTCCATTGAGGCAGGCCCAACAAAAGCTGGCCGAAAGTGAAAAGCTATATCGCCTGCTTGCGACCAATTCCAAAGACCTTATCACCCTCTATCGTCCCGACGATAACGCGACACGGGTCTTTGTCTCTCCTTCTGCGAAGGATATTCTCGGCTACAGTGCAGAAGAGCTCATCGGTAAATCGCCTTTCGATATCATCCTCGAAGAAGACGCTCAAAGGATGAGAGAAGAAACACACCGTATAACCCTTAGCGGGCGGCCCGCCGCCGTCGAGTATCGCATACGCAAAAAAGACGGAACTGTGATCTGGATGGAATCAAGCTCGCATCCCTTCTTTGATACCGATGGCAAGATGATCGGCTTTCAGACTTCGGCGCGCGACATCACGCAACGAAAAGAATTTGAGCAGGAGCTTATTCTCGCCAAAGAAAGAGCAGAAGAAGCAACGAAGACCAAGAGTCAGTTCCTAAGTATGATGAGTCACGAGATCCGAACGCCCATGAATGCCATCATCGGACTGTCGAATCTCCTGTTGGGCGATAATCCACGCGAAGACCAGGTCGACAGCCTTGAACTTCTCAAATTCTCGGGGCATAACCTCCTCGCGATCCTTAACGACATTCTCGATTTCTCGAAGATCGAAGCGAACAAAGTAACGCTCGAACAAATCGATTTCAACCTCGAACAATCTGTCGACAACATCGTGAAGATGCTGGAGCCACGGGCGAAAGAAAAAAACATCGAACTGAAATTCAGCTTCGATCCAAAACTTCCGAAAGAAGTTAAAGCAGATCCCGTTCGACTGAGCCAGGTGATGACCAATCTTATCAGTAACGCGGTGAAGTTCACCGAAAAAGGAACTGTTACTGTTGAGGTTAAACACGGCGTCCCCAGCCAGCAACTAAATGGACGCGAATATTTCTTTTACGATTTCAGGATCAAGGACAGCGGCATTGGCATACCGGAAGAAAAGCTGCAGTCGATCTTCGAAAGTTTCTCCCAGGCAGCAAGCGATACCACACGTAAGTTCGGCGGCACGGGTCTCGGCTTAACGATCACACGCAGGCTGATCAACCTTATGGGCAGTGATATCCGGGTCACGAGCAAGCTGGGTAACGGCTCCTCATTCTTCTTCACACTGAAGCTTGAACGTGGAAAAATCGCAAAGTCAGAACAGAAAGCGTCAGACAACACGAGTCATGTCCTTAAAGAGCGCGACATCCAGGTATTGCTGGTAGAAGATAACCGCGTGAACCAGGTTGTTGCCACCAACTTCTTCCGTCGCTGGGGTGTAAAATACGACATCGCCAACAATGGCATTGAAGCGGTCGATATGGTCACGAAGAAGATGTACGACATGGTATTCATGGATCTCCAGATGCCCGAAATGGACGGCTACCAGGCCACGCACGCGATCAGGCAGATGAAGGATTCGTATTTCAAGAAACTTCCCATCGTGGCGCTCACCGCGTCGGCAATGATCAGCATGCGGGATAAAGTGATGGCTTCGGGAATGACCGACTTCATGACAAAGCCATTCCAGCCGGAAGATCTTCAACAGATCATTCTCAAATATACAAGCTCCGAAAAAGCCGCGGGCATTGGATCAATTACCAACAGCCTCGATATGTACACGGAGGGAAATATCGATTTCAAGAGACAGCTTATCGGCCACCTGATGAAAAACATCGAGGAGCTCAAAGCATCGCTCGAAATTTCGATCAAAACAAAAGACCCGAGCACGTTCCAGGCTGCGGCGCATAAGTGCAAGACAACACTAACGATGTTGGGCGATCACGAATTATTGAAAGTCGTCGATGAAGTGAAGCAGGCGCTGGAAAAAGAAAGCGGCACACTGACGGCCATTCTCGATCAGAAGTTTGCAAAACTTGTAAACGAGACGATGGACGGCCTTTCCGAAGAACTGGAAGCAATTAAGATTCACTGATACCAGGACGCGATGCTAATGTAAGATCAGCGTCTGGATCTGTTCCAGCGATTTCCCTTTTGTCTCCGGCATGATCTTCCATGCGAAGAGCAACTGCAGTACTGCAACGGCCGCGAATATTGCGAACGCTATAGCACCTCCCATTTCGGAAGATTGTACGAGCACGGGAAATATCCAGGAGATCAACCACGCCATGATCCAGTGTGTTGAACTGCCTAATGTTTGTCCTTTTGAACGAACGCTGTTCGGGAATATCTCCGCCATGAACACCCATATCACGGCCCCTTGCGACAATGCAAAGAATGCGATGAAGATAATAAGATAGATCATTACGGAGTAACCGATAAATTCTCTCGTGAAGAATGCCCATGACACAAGGCCGAGAGAAACAATGATCCCAACCGATCCGATGATCAACAAAGTTTTTCGCCCGAGTTTATCGATCACCGAGATGGCAAGTATCGTAAAGATCATATTTGTTACACCGATCGAAACGGCCTGTAACAATGAAGTATCTTTCGCGAGACCGGTCAGTTCAAAGATCCGCGGGGCGTAATACATGATCGCATTGATGCCTACCATCTGGTTGAAGAACGCCAGGGTTACCGCATAGAAAATCGGCTTCGAATATGTCTTCGTGAAAAGTTTCTCCTGTTTACCGGTATCAGACTTCAGTGAACTGGAAACATCGCTAAGCGCTTTCTCAGGATCGGCCTCTCCTATCGACCTCAAAACATCCAGGGCCTCGGAGTTTCTTCCACGCCTGATGAGCCAGCGTGGACTTTCAGGAACGAGGAACACCAACGCAAAATACAAGGCCGCAGGGATCGCCTGTACACCAAGCATCCATCTCCACGCTTCTTCGCTAACTCCGAACAAAAGGTAATTCGATACAAAGGCGATCAAAATACCGGATACCACATTGAATTGGAACAGGGCCACCAGACGTCCTCGTGAAGCCGCCGGTGATATCTCTGAAATATACATTGGTCCGACAACCGACGAGGCTCCCACGCCGATCCCTCCAAGGAACCTGAAGAGAACGAATATCTCCCATGTGTTCGTCAGTGCCGTAGCGAGTGATGTTGCCAGGTATAAAATACCAATGGCCTGAAGCATTTTCTTGCGTCCATATTTCTCAGCGGGCTGCCCAGCGATCAAAGAACCCAACACAGTTCCAAACAAGGCAGCCGACACCGTAAAACCATGCCAGAAGTCGGACAACGACCAAAGCTCCTGTATCGACTTCTCGACGCCTGATATAACGGCTGTATCGAAACCAAAAAGAAATCCACCCAAAGCGGCAACAATCGAATTGCGAATGGCGGTACCGGAAGTATTCATATTTTTATTGAGGGTATTTCGATTGAAAGATGTTTCCTGGCTATCGATCGGATAATCTATATACAAACTTGAGTCCCGACCACGTCTCATCAACAGCACAAACTTTAACGTCCACCAGACCATTCTGCAGGCCGAAGTCGCGAATTATATTCTCATCGAGATCAGTTGGAACCTTCGAAGATTTCTTTGGCCATGAGATCCACATCATTCCGTTGGTTTTCAATAGCTTCTTGTGGGCGAGAAAATGCTTCGAAAACTCCTTGAAGTTCGTCGTGAAGACATGGACGAAGTCGAGGTCTTTTCCTGATTTCAGGAACTTAGCGTCAGGAAGCGGGCTCAGCAGAACAAAATAATTTTTCGGTTCATTGATCACGGTGCACTTGTGACCATCTTTAATTCCAAGCTTTTTCGCCAACGGTGTTCCTGAATAGCCAGCCATTCGATCTTCTATTGAGCTTTCCCCGGTAGCGGGTATTTCCTTGATGCATCGTCGATCACCAGCACCCAATCGATTCCTTCTTTCGGCGGTGTAAATGTTCTTTGCCCCGATTTCACGTCTGCACCCGGAGTTACCTTGCCGGTCTCGGGGCTAAACCAATAAACTTTCTTTATGCTTCCGCTGATACGTGACACGTCGATGGTTAGCGGTTCATTCTTCGGGAGGTAGATCATTGCATAAGTGTTGTTCGAATCGCGCGTCGCTACCAACAGATCTTTGTAATCGCTGCCAGTATTCGAAAGGATGATGGACTGATCCGGAATGCGGACAAAATAGGGTCGCGATAACATGAGGTCTTTCAAATGTTTCATTTGGTTCGCCGCAGCGGCTTCGGCAGCTTTGGGCCATGCAATGATCGTATCTCCTACATTGATCGGAGCATAAAGCTCTTTATTTGAAAATGGCCATACCTGGTGGTGTCCATAGGTTACACCGCAACCGCCTGCGAACACGCCACGATAAATTCTCGCGCGAACATCGTATGCGTTAAAATATCCTCGCTCGGCTCGTGTCCATTTACCGTCCCATGGATTTACGGGGTGATCTTCATAGCACGGCTCCATGTCGAGAACCGGCTTCGTCGGTTTCAATGAAAGATCGCTTGCAAGCATCTTCCATGCCTCGGTCTCACGGGCGCCATGTCCCGATTGAATAGCATTCATGTCGAGCCATGCTTCGTTATGAACGAAAGCTGACGATGAATGACCGCCGTTTGGGTGGTAAGTGATGAAGGCCTCTTTGCCCAAAACGCTTTCAATACCTTTTGCCATCGCATCCCACACGGCAAGAACTTCGGGTTGCTCTACGGGACGATCGCCACCCAGGATCCAAATGATCCGTCCTTTATGTTTCTTGTATCGCGTTGCCAGCGTCTTCCCGTAAACTTCAGCATTCGCTGGATTGAATATCACCGGACCTTCGCCCCAATTCTTCGTTACCTTATCGCCCCAGGTAGGAAGAAAGCCGACGTACATCCCCTTATCAACGATCTTGTCGATAATGAAATCGACGTGATCCCAGTAATCGTACTCATATGCATCCTTCGGATCGTTACCTGGAGTAATATTCAGTTGAGTGGGATCTTCATTGTTCAAAGGAAAATCTCCATAACGGTTAGGCTGGCGGATGCCATTGAATTCGGCAAGGGCCACACCCTGTATGACGTTGAATTCCTGCTTGCGACGGATCTCTAAAAAGTGTTCGGCTTCTTCGCGGGTAAGCCTGTGAAAGATCTCCCAATCGGTATCTCCAAGCCAAAAGAATGGCCGGCCTGTAGAATCTGCAAGAAACCTATGATTGTCGCTGACGCGTATCTGAGCAAAAGAATTGGAAAGAGAGACTAAAGAAAACAGACAAAGCAGGTTTAGGGCTCTTCTCATATCTAAATATAAACAAAAAAGCCCCCCGATTGTATCGGGAGGCTTTTCTAAACGGTTTGAGTTAAACTAATTCGCCGGGGCGAATTAGTTCTTCTTCATTTTATCCATCTCTGCGTTGAAAGTATCTTTGAACTTTTCGTAGTCGTAATCGATCTTCAGTTTATCGTCCTGTGAAAGACGTTCGTTGTATTTCGCAAGAAGATCCTGTGCTGATAATTCGATAGCAACATAAGTTTTGTAGTTACCATCCTGTGTCTTAACAAGCTTCTCACACTTGGTTACGATACCAGAAAGAGTCTGGTCTACAACTTCGCGGTTGAGGCTCTCGAATTTTTGTTCGAGGTCTTCTTTGTTGTTCATCGTACGTGAGTTCACGTAGTTGTCGGTAACAGTCTTCACTGTTGTGTTGATTGCTTGTGCAAGTTCGTTGCGGGCGTTAGTAAGGGCCTTCTTTTTAGAAGTCACCTGGTCCATGCTCTCGCCAATTGAGTTAGCACGGAACGCATCCTTTGTAGTGAAAAACTCAGGGCCTGAGCAAGGAACAACTACTTCAGTTTCGCCAGTAGGGAGTTTCTCTTTGCTCTTACAGCCGTCGATTACCACGGCCGCGGCAACTACAAGAATGAATGAGAGGTTGGTTAGATTTTTCATATTCGACGTTTGAAATTTGGTGTATGTTTATAAGGGTTTGCAATTAATAGGCCATTTCTTAAACCTGCTTTTCTACTGCAAAATAGCATTTAAAAGCTCCGGCAGTTTTTCTTTCTCCAGCGATTCAATAGACTTATTGTAAGCCTCCTGGCTGGATCTTTCATAGTCTAAGCTATATCCTTTTACGCGGTCTAAGGTAGTCGCGTATATCTCTTTATTATCTTTTGTTGTCGCAACTTTAATGATTGCTGTAACATACGTGATATATATGCTTCCTGTTGCAGATCCCTTTTCTGAATCTGATTGAACATCGACCCAAAGCTCTGAAAGATTCTTATTGTCGGTGAACTCGAAACCGGCCGTAGCAAGATAATTCTTGATCTTGTTGGTTACCTGTCGCGTCGACTTGTCGATGCCCAGGCTCTTCTCTGCCGACGTCACGTACACGAGAGGTCTCGCCACCTTCATGTTGACATTCGCAGTAGGCACCGCCATACTTTGCGTAACGAGCGTATACACCGGAGATGCATTTTGCCCCGCGAAAGCGAGCGGATCTACTTTTACCGACATTGATTGCTCCACGTCGCGTGATGTGATCTTTGTAAGGAGGATCTTTGCACTGCCACCCGCATCTGTTTTGTAAGTCGGGAACACATCGCCGGAGCCTTTTTCAAAAGTTGCTCTCAACGGAAGATCGATCACAGGTTTGCCGGAATCCTTGTACGTCGCCTTTGCGGTGATCGCCTGGCCGGTCTGTGCAACACGACGGTTCACGTCGAATGCATCCGGTGTGTTAGTGATCCTTATATTATCCAGTTGGTGCTGAATGCTTGCAATGATCTCGTTGGTGAGAAGGATCTCTTTTCCTTCATACTCGATGCGGATCGGCTCCGCAAGGTATTTCTCAACGGCGTGAAATCCCTGGAAGTAAAAACCGAGAGATTCAACTGTGCTTCCCGCCCTTTCCGATTGCTTGGCCTTCGTAAAGAAGTCGAGCGCTAAAGCGACGGCATCGCGCTTCTGCTGATCTTTAATTTCTTTATAGCGCTGCTTGGAGAGACGATAATACAACCAGTAGTTCCGTTCATCTTCCCATGAATCTACCTGCTCAAATTCTTCGAGCTCGTCGGCAACCGAGGTATTGATGATCTGTTCGTATTTCTCCGTAAATTCTTTGTTCACGTCTATCGATGTGAGGACGCTGCTTGAAGAAACATTGACTTTGATCTCGGAAATAAGGTCTTCCAGGGCGCTTTTCTTGGCAGACTGTACGTAATTATTGGTACCGTCCTTTACGCTATGGCCAATGCCTATGTAGTAGATATCTTCCGGCGGTTTTGCCGAAAGCCACGCTGGTTTGACGGTCGCGGGGTCGACCTTAGCTTGCTTTTTCTTCGACTTCTTTTGCGCATTGCAAGACGCGCAAATAAGCACCAAAAGGAGGATGGAAAGGGGTTTCACAGACTAAAGATATCTACAAAATCGTTTCAATATTAGCCAGATTCGTGCCACTGGTCAATCTTAATGTTTTCTTCAGGCCGAAATCGGCGGAAATGCTTAGTTTTAAAGACTTTTATTGCTTGAATGTGAAGGGATTATGAAAGGAATACTCTCAATTTTATTTATTGCAGCGCTGCTCAGCTGCCAGGAGCCTGAGGCCGTTTCTGAGTTCACCGGGAACGAGCTCACCTACGAGCTCGTGGCAGGGTCGGAATACAATGTCAGCGGCACAATTGCCTTCAAGGAACGTGTCGATGGGTTTACAACAGTAAAGATCCAGCTTACAGGAACAGACGGCGATGCAAAACACCCCGTGCACCTCCATTTGGGCTCGATCTCAACGCCGCAGGCCGACGTAGCCGCCCTCCTTTCGCCTGTTATTGCATCGACAGGTGTAAGCGAGACCTTGCTGGATCGCCTCGCCGATGATACCCCCGTGAAATACAACGATATCAGTAAGATCAAGGCCTGTATCAAAGTGCATCTTTCAGACGATGGTCCCGGCCGCGATGTAATCCTGGTCGGAGGAAATATCGGCGAATCTTATGTCGAAGGACTGTCTTCCGGCAGACAGGGATTTGCTGTTTGTAAAAGCAACTAATTTTTGAATCTGTACAGTATTCCCAGGCTCATTCCTGCACGATAAGGTTTCAAAGAAAAAGGTTCTTCCAATTTCTCTTTCGAGATAAACGAGTAAACGAAGTTTGGTTCAATGAACCACGACAGGTAGTCGTTTACCTTCACTTCATTTCTGTATGAGAGCTTGTAAGCTACGTAGGTATTCGACGCATTCAGGCTACGCGTGTACATTAATCCAGCGCCAAACTTGTGCTTTAACTTCTCTCCCTTCAATGTAACAAGCACCCCGGCACTCACCCCGATATTTGTCATTGAATAATTAAAGGTCTTCGTGCGTTCCTGCCTGAAGATCTCGTAGGTGAATGAATCCCCTATGCGCGTCACTTCGGCCTGGGTGTTGTAATACTGGTACGAAAGCTCCTGGTTTTGACGATGGAACGAAAGTCCGCCATAATATCCGAAGTACCGGTTGATGTCTCGTTGTAAACCGGCGTCGATAGAGAAGCCGAAGCGTTTCAGCGACATCGGTGAGCGCGACACGAATCCTTCCACGATGACCTGGTCGTTCGGTGAAGGAGTCATTTTCTGAAAAGAAAGAGAAGGGGTAACAGAAACGTACAGTTGAAATTTAGACTTCGGTTTCTTGAACGGCGGGACTATTTCTTTTGGAGCCGACGAAGAATCTCTTCTGGTTTCGGGTTTCGAGTCTGTCGTCTGTCGTTGGGTTGAGTCGAACGGATGGACTTCGATTTCGGCGGCTTCGATTAAAGAAGGAGATGTTGAGACGGGCGGTTGTTCCTGATTTTTATCCAATACGCTTTCGCTTAAAACAATATCCTGAAAGACCACGGGTTTCACTGTCGACATACCGCCCTTCGTCACTTCGTCCTTCGTAATTGTCGTCACCTCGTCTCTCGTCACCTCGTCCTTCATCACCTCGTCTCTCTTCACCTCGTCTGTAGGTCCGATCAACAACGCGACGCCAATGATGATCACTCCAATTGGTTCCAGGAAAAACGGCCACACCTGCTCCTTCTTTTTCTTCGAAGCGATCTTTTCCCACAACTCATCTGAAGGAGCCTCCTCGTAACGTCCGAGTCGTTCGCGCATGGAGCCAAAAAGGTTATCCTCTTGCCAGTCTTTCATAATAGTTTGGGCTTCCACCGGCGCCGGGGCGCGGCTCTACACCCTTTAATTTTTCTTTCAACAATGATTTTGCATAGTGCAGCTGCGACCGTGATGTACTCTCAGTAATGTCCATCATCGCAGCAATCTCTGTATGAGAGTACCCTTCAACTTCGTATAAGTTGAATACCATTCTGCATTTATCCGGAAGATGATTGATAAGTCCGACGAGATATTCGTCGGACACATGATCGATTGAAACTGCTTCGAGCTTTAAAAGCGCAGTCTCTTCGTCGTTATAGAGATCCTTCTCCTTCTTGTTCTTATTATAATGATCGATGGCAGTTCTCACTGCCACCGATTTTACCCAACCTTCAACTTTATCAGGAGAACTGATCTGTTGAAACCGAGTGAATATTTTAATAAACGCTTCTTGCAGTACGTCTTCGGCCTCTTCGCGATTCCGGGTGTATCTTCTGCACAATCCGAAGAGCTTCGATTTGAACAGGTCGTAGAGTTCCCGTTGAGCTTTTGGCTCATTCTTTTTACACCGGTCGTATAGGCTTTGAAGTCCCTGCACGCAGTTAATTGCGTTTGATTACTACTGTCGCCGCAGTGCATTCGACCGCGCTGCATAAATTGTATCGCAACGTGTCCGGGTTATTCGAGGCAGGTAAGTTCCTGTAGAAGATCTTCTTCGACGTGTTATCGTACCACGCATAGCCATGGTTAGGATTTACGCCGATAACAACATTAGGCACGCTGTCACAAAGAATGTCGTTGGCGAGAACATCCAATGGCATTGCAGAAGTATCGTTCAACGGTTTATAGAACAAGTCGTCTACCGCTGTCGGAGTACAGTCTGCATTCGTTCCATAGATCCGGAGGAACGCATAGCCCGCTACCACCGAAGGATTGGACGACGTTGCTTTATATAAAAGGAAGTCAGTTCCGGCGAAACCCGCCTGAGGGATATAATGGATCTGGTTGCCGACGACTGTCGCTGTTCCAAACGCCGGTTGTGTTGAAATGGCGATCCTCAAAGAATCGGAGCAGGAATAGTCATTCGCGGCAACGTTAACTGTGATCGGACCCGTAACATTCCATGCTGTGTCGCTTTTGGCATACACATACTTGCACGGAAGGCTGGTAGTATCTGTGGGAATAATAATTCCTATGGAATCCTCGCGGAGTAACCTGTCATCGGCCGACAGCACTCTGAACCTGAACGAATCATGCGTAGAGTTTGAGGTGCGCGAATAATGAAGCAGCCCTTTTCCTATATCCTGGAGACTTCCGTTGCGTGTGGAACCTGTGATTTCCACCTTTATTTTTCCTGGCGAAACGATCCTTGACTGAAGGTCGATAATCCCGTCGCCGAACAGGTATGCGGGCTCGTTATTTATTGATAGCATCTGGCCGTCTGCATCCCGGTCCATTGTGTCGCAGCCTGCGGCAAAAACCAATGCCAGGGCGACAATTGCATATTTGAATTTCATCTTCTAATGGCGTTTGTAGGTAAGACGGGCTTTGCGGCTATAACGCTGGAAGGGAATTTAACTTATATAAAATAAAAAAGGCCCCGAAGGGCCTTAATTCGAAATCACGATTCGAAAATCTATTAATAACGATAGTAATCAGGCTTAAATGGACCTTTCACCTCTACACCGATATATTTCGCTTGCTCAGTTGACAATACATCAAGCTCAACACCGATCTTCTTCAGGTGAAGGCTCGCTACTTTCTCGTCGAGGTGCTTGGGAAGCATGTAAACTTTGTTCTCATACTTACCTGAGTTTGTCCAAAGCTCAAGCTGTGCGAGAGTCTGGTTTGTAAATGAGTTAGACATTACGAAAGAAGGGTGACCGGTAGCACAGCCAAGGTTCACGAGACGACCTTCGGCAAGAAGGATCACCTGGCGGCCATTCTTCAGTGTATAAAGATCAACCTGTGGTTTCACTTCATCTTTGGTAGCGTTGGCATTCAACCATGCAACGTCGATCTCATTGTCGAAGTGACCGATGTTACAAACGATAGCCTTGTCTTTCATTTTTTCGAAGTGACGGCCAAGAACAATACCGAAGTTACCGGTAGCTGTAACAACGATGTCGGCCTGGGCAACAGCCTCGTCCATCTTTCTCACTGCGTAGCCGTCCATGGCTGCCTGCAATGCGCAGATCGGGTCGATCTCCGTAACGATAACGCGTGCACCGGCACCACGAAGAGATGCAGCAGAACCTTTACCCACGTCACCATAACCGGCAACCACGGCAACTTTACCAGCCATCATCACATCGGTAGCGCGACGGATCGCGTCCACGAGAGATTCTTTACAGCCGTACTTATTGTCGAACTTCGATTTTGTAACCGAGTCGTTGATATTGATAGCAGGCAATGGCAGCTTACCATTGTGCATGCGCTCTACAAGGCGATGAACACCTGTAGTAGTTTCTTCAGAAATACCTTTGATTCCCTTAACAAGGGCAGGATACCTGTCGAGAACCATGTTTGTAAGGTCACCACCGTCGTCGAGGATCATGTTGAGCGGCTGACCATCTTTAAAAGCATGGAGGGTCTGCTCGATACACCAGTCGAATTCTTCGGCGTTCATACCTTTCCATGCATAAACCGGGATGCCCGCTGCTGCGATAGCTGCGGCTGCATGATCTTGTGTAGAGAAGATGTTGCAAGAAGACCATGACACTTCAGCGCCAAGCTCGATAAGAGTCTCGATCAGCACAGCAGTCTGGATAGTCATGTGGAGGCAACCTGCGATGCGGGCGCCCTTGAGCGGCTTCTGTTTGCCGAATTCTTCGCGGATGGCCATCAGACCAGGCATTTCAGCTTCAGCAAGCTTAATTTCTTTACGACCCCAAGTTGCAAGGGAGATATCCTTTACCTTATACTTCTGCGTTTGAGCTACCATTTTTTGTTTTTTTGATTGACAAAAGTAATAGATGAAACCGTCACTTTGAACCTTTTGATCGACGAGCTGTGTTAAAAAGAATATTGTCCTGAATAAAGGTTTTAAAAGAGAACAAAAGCGATGGAGAAGATCAAAATCAAGATAGATGTAGTGTCTGATGTGGTTTGCCCGTGGTGTTACAGGTTGCCAATACAACCAGGAACGCTATTACCTATGAATGGGACTACGGAGACGGGCGGCGTTCAGATTTCAAATCTCCACAGATACCTTACAACGATACAGGTAAATATACCATCTCGCTTTTCGCGACCGATCCTTATGGATGCGAAAGAAAACTCGTGAAAGACGAATTCATTGTTATCGAAAAACCGAATGCAGCTTTCAGCATTGAAGATGCATCGAGTGTTTGTCCTCCATTCACAGGTATCTTCCACGATGAATCGGATCCCCTTATCAAAGAATGGCAATGGGATTTTGGTGACGGACAAAGTTCCATATTGCAAAATCCAACCAACATATATCTCAAACCGGGAAAATTCAACGTGTCGCTAACTGTTACGGATAATAATGGCTGCAAAGACACCAAAACATCCAATGAGTTTGTAACTATCGATGGACCAACCGGAAGCTTTCTATTCGATGGCCCGAACGAATGTACAAACACTACCATCTCTTACACAGCCGACGTTAAAAACACAGCCATCCTTCGCTGGGACTTTGGCGATGGCACTGTACAAGAGACCACAACCACCAAAGTGTTTCATACATATAAATTCCCCGGCACCTTCGCTCCTGCTCTCTTCCTTGTGGATGGAAATGGTTGCCAGAACCAGGCCGACGGAACCGATTTCCTTCTGGTCAGAGATACAACCGCTGTTACCATGAAAATATCGCCTGCATGTATCCGTGAAGGCGAACCTTTTACCCTCGAAGGATCCAGTGACAAAGAAGATGAAATTATCGACTGGACATGGTCTATCAACGGAGTTGAGCTGGGAACCGGTAGCAGCTTCGATGCAACAGTCGACAAACCGGGAATGGCTGTCATAACCGGGTATGCGCTCAATAAATTCAATTGTATTTCCAGGACTACAGACACCGTTCGGGTACAAGGCCCGTTAATCATACCAAACGTGATCACGCCAAACGGCGACGCTTATAACGAATCGTTCAGGATACCCGGACTCGAGAACAGTGTATGGCATCTCAATGTCATGAACCGCTGGGGAACCAGTGTCTTCCAGGAGTCGGATTATAAGGGCGACTGGAATGGTAATAACCAACCGGCAGGCGTTTACTACTTCATCCTTCGCAACATTATTTGCAAAGACGAAGATTACAAGGGACTTATTTCTATCGTGAAGTAGGTCGAAGTTTCGGCAATACGTGCTTCAGGAGAATATCCAATGATTGTTCTATAGTAAGTTGGTTCGTAGCAATCGTCACATCCGGTTTCGATGGACGTTCGTAAGGAGAGCTGATACCGGTGAAATCGGCGATCTGTCCAGCTCTTGCTTTTTTGTAAAGACCTTTCACATCCCTAAGCTCACAGACTTCCAGGGGGCAGTCCACAAACACCTCAATCATATTACCATCGCCAATGATCTTACGTACCATTGCGCGATCGGATTCAAACGGAGATATGAAAGCGGAAAGAACAATAACGCCTGAGTCTATAAACAGCTTAGACACTTCGGCGATGCGACGAATATTTTCTTTGCGATCGGCGTCTGAAAAGCCCAGGTCTTTATTGAGTCCACGCCGAATAACATCGCCATCGAGAACAGTGCAATGAAGATCCCCGGCCTGTAGCTTTTCCTCTAACAACGTAGCGAGAGTTGTTTTACCTGAACCGGAGAGACCTGTAAACCATATTACTTTAGCCATGAATCGAAAGTATGCTCCGACCTTTCATTCTTGTGCCAGGGCATCGTTATTGCCAATACACTTTGATCTTCATGTTTTACGATCGTTCCATTCTCGGTGATCGTAGCATAAGTATAGATCACTTTCCTGATCTTTCCGTTGCGTGTGAATCTAACCCTGAATATCTCGTTCGAAAGAATAGTTTCGGTACATGTGAGAGTTTTCTGAACATCCAATTCATCGTTCACAAACTCGTCGATCACTTCCTTATCTTCTATAAACAAACTGAAACGGTCGTTGTCGAGCCAGAAAATAAACAATACCGGGATCAGGTTTTCATTTGAATACAACTGCACGGCGATGGCTTCGTCGTCTTCGAAGACCAGGCTTTTCGCGGCATCCAGGTCTCGTTGCATTTTATTGATCACGAGATCGATCAACGGAGACAGCAGATTTCGCGTGGTGCGATAGTTATTGAGCGCCTTTTCGATATCCCCGGGTTGCAGTGCCATCCCGCAAGAAAAGAATTTTCCGGGAAAGTCAAGCGCGCTTTATCAGTGGAAGCAGATCTGAGATCCTGTCGATTATATAATCCGGCTTTGCCGCCTCGAGCTGCTGTCGGGTATGGGCACCTGTCGTAATTCCAACTGTGAGTCCACAGTCAGCGTTTTTTCCTTCTTCAACGTCGATTGTCGAATCTCCGATCTTCGCAACAGTTCCTGCGTCGTTCACACCCATGAGCTCCATTGCCATAAAGATCATATCCGGGAAGGGACGGGTTTTGGGAACATCCGAAGCCGTCACGATATCGTCGTAGTCGCGATCTTTTTCCCAACCGAGTTTTGATACGAGCTGCATAGCCGTCTTTTTGCTATAGCCGGTGTTCAGGATGCGGTACACTCCCATCTTCTTCAACTCCTTGAAAATATCCTCGGCGCCATCAATGGGTGTCACGTTCATATCTTCATAAGCTTCGTCGAGCATCACAACGAAATTATGATACATAGCTTCAACATCGTCTTCGTCTTTGGTGGGATCGTACTTTTGCGCTATGTCGGATATCGCTTTCGATTTTTCTTTCCCGGCGCCGTCGGCTAAAACCTGTTCGAGCGTCACGTTCACGCCGCCATTCTGCAATGCTTTCTGAAGTGTCTTATAAACAACGTTATCTTCGTCGACAACCGTGCCGGCCATATCGAATACCACCATCTTAATCATGATTAAATTTACTGACGCCAATGGTGGCGAAAAAGATGTGAAAGCGATCGTAATGATTATTTAACGCTCGCTACATTCCGATCATCCGGATCCTGGAAGTGGATCTTCCACCGGTAGAACTCCAATCCTGTCAGAACACCATCCTGGTTTTCATCTGCCTTCAGGAACATTGGATCTGCCGCCATCTGGTCTTTCTTCCCCACAAAACCATCCCGCACACAGCCGGCAACAAATTCTTCTTTGTCAACTTTGGAGTCTGCATTTGTATCCCATTCTTCGAAGTAGGACCAGCGATTTTCCTTAGTATAATCCTTAAAGAATCCACAACTTGCCATTAATGGCAGAAGAATAACGATTAAACGAGCTGATTTCATAAAAAAAAATCATCAAAATGAATGCCACATCATATGATCAACAGCCCATTCTTGATCACGTTGAGCCGGTACTCGCAGTAACCGACGTTGCCGCAACAATCCGATACTGGCAGGAGGTGCTGGGATTCCCGAATCAGTGGAAATATGGCGATCCCACCTATCACGGCGGCGTTTCATGGCAGAACACACACCTGCAGTTTACTACTAACCCCGAACGCGCAAAGTTGTCAGCCGGCAATTACATATGGATACGGGTAAAATATATTGCTAATCTTTACGAAATCCATAAAGAAAGGAAAGCCGATATCGTAGAAGTGTTGCAAACACGCCCGTGGGGAATGGATGAATACGTGGTCAAAGATATTAACGGGTACCATATCGTCTTTTCAGGCCATGCCAATGAAAGACCGAAGTCAGTGGGTTTCCCCGAAAATATTTCAGTTGTAGATGGCCGGCCGACTGCCGAGGAATTTATTGCGTTGCATCATTCTGTCGGCTGGACAGATTCGATCAACATGGCGCATATTAAAGATCAGCTGGCAGCGCCCGTGTACAGTGTTATTGCTGTAGATGAAAATAACGGACGCGAAGTCATTGGATGTGCTTTGGTGATCAGCGACAATGCTAATTTCTATTACATCAAAGATGTGATGATCAAGAAGGAATGGCAGGGAAAAAGAGTCGGAACAGCAGTGATGAAGAAGCTTGTTGAATGGATCGATAAGAATGGGATTTCAAAAAGCCTGGTGGGGTTATATACAGGAGAGAATCTCGAGCCATTCTACGGACAGTTTGGATTTACAAGAGCATTCGGTATGGTGAAGCGGGTTAATTGACTCACCTTTTGCATTCGATATTCGGTGTTGGATTGTTCTGCTGTTTGTCTTCAAATACTTCCACAACAGAAGAATATCGAACATCCAACAGCAAAACCGAAGAAGTTGGTATTATTTAAAATCACGTGAATCGGCTGTTATCTCTCCTTTCAGCAACCTATTGAAGTTATGACACCGGCTTACTATTACGTGAACAACCTCCCCTTCTATCTGCAGCTTCCCTTCCACCATCAATAACGTAGACTGTAATATCTCCTTCCTGAACTTATCGAAAAGATGCTTGAACACCACCAAGTTTGCGTTTCCCGTTTCATCTTCGATAGTTATAAAACAAATACCACTCGCTGTCCCCGGACGTTGTCGCACTAAAACGATACCCGCCGTTTTCACAAAGCTGCCATCCTTCAAATCACCCAGCTTCGACGCAGGTGTAATTCCAAAACGGTCGAGATCAGGTCGGGAAAAACTCACCGGATGTGCTTTCAACGATAAAGAAATAGACGCGTAATCCTGGACAACATGCTCGGGCAACGACATCTGTGGCAACGACACCTTCTCTTCCGGTTGCTTATCCGGTAATACAGGCAATGGCCTTTCCTGCGTGGAAACCTCCCATAACGCCTGTCGGCGGTCGAGACCTATAGAATGAAATGCATCGGCATCCGCGAGTCGCTCGAGAGAACTTTCAGGAACACCAGCTTTCCTTAGATCGTGAATAGAAGTATAAGCTTTGGTTCTATTACAGATAAGAATATTAATGTCCTCCTCCCTTAACCCTTTGACCTGCCTGAAGCCCAACCGCAACACATTCTTCTTTTCAATCGAGTTATCCCAATTCGAATAATTCACATCCACATGTTCCACGACCACTCCATGTTTCTTCGCATCTATGATTATCTGCGCTGGCTGATAAAAGCCCATGGGCAAACTATTCAGCAGTGCACATGCAAACACATCGGGGTAATAACATTTCAGCCACGATGAAACGTAGACGAGCAACGCGAAACTTGCCGCATGACTTTCAGGAAAACCATAACTACCAAAACCTTCAAGCTGACGAAAAACTCTTTTGGCATACTCTTCCGTGTATCCTTTGTCCTTCATCCCCTGTATCAGCTTCCTTTCGAAATTTGCTACAACTCCCCTCGCCTTGAAAGTCGCCATACTTCGGCGGAGCTCGTCGGCTTCCGCCGGTGAAAAACCGGCTGCAACAATCGCGATCTTCATTGCCTGCTCCTGGAATAATGGAACGCCAAGAGTTCTCCTCAGGATCTCTTCCAATTCAGGAGACGGATACTCGATCTTTTCCTCGCCATTCCTGCGTCGCAAATATGGATGAACCATATCTCCCTGGATAGGACCCGGCCGCACGATCGCAACTTCGATAACAAGATCGTAGAAGGTCTTTGGACGTAACCTCGGCAACATAGATTGCTGTGCTCTGCTTTCGATCTGGAACACACCGATCGTGTCGGCATGGCTTATCATTTCATAAACCTTCGGATCGTCTTGAGGAATGTTGGCCAATGTAAGTGAAAGCTCATAATGATCTTTTGCGAGTGTGAATGCCTTGCGGATACACGTGAGCATCCCGAGACCCAACACATCTATCTTTAAAAACTTCAGGGCTTCTATGTCATCTTTATTCCATTCGATACACGTGCGATCTTTCATACGCGCATTCAATATCGGGCACAGGTGTGCAAGCTTACCCTCCGTTATCACAAAACCACCCGTATGCTGTCCAAGCTGACGAGGGAATCCCATGAATTGCCCTGTGAGCTGTAAAGTTTTGAGCAGCGTCGGATCGTTACGATTAAATCCCTGCTCTGCAAGCATATCGCCCTCGAGCCAATCATCGCTAAAGTCCCAGATAGTACTCGATAATTTACCAATGGTATCGACCGAAAGCCCCATTGCTTTACCTACATCTCTTATAGCCCCACGGTGATGTTGCTGTGTGACCGTTGCAACGATGGCTGCACGCTCGCGTCCATATTTCCTGTATATGTATTGAATAACTTCCTCGCGTCGCTCGTGCTCGAAGTCTACGTCTATATCGGGAGGCTCATTTCGCGCAGAAGATATAAAGCGCTCGAACAGCAGTTCAAATTTGGAAGGATCAACGGAAGTTATGCCCAAACAATAGCATACAGTCGAATTAGCAGCAGATCCACGACCCTGGCAAAGTATTCCCTGCGAACGCGCAAAATGAACGATGTCGTAAACAGTTAAAAAATAATGAGCATAATTCATCTGCTCCATAAACTCGAGCTCATGCTTTATGTTCGCTCTTATCTTATTGGGAATGATCTCTCCATAGATATCATGCGCGCCTTTCCACGCCAGATCGGTAAGATATTCATGCGGCGACATTCCATGAGGAGTAACCTCGCTTGGATACACATACTTCAATTCATCCAGTGAGAACGTACAGGCCTCTGCAATTTCATTCGTTCTCCGGATCGCGTCCGGGTATTGGGCAAACAACCGTTGCATTTCAGCCTTCGGTTTAAGGTATCGTTCGGCATTCGGATACAAACGGAATCCTGCATTGTGGATGGTGCACTTTTCACGAACACATGTGACGATATCCTGTAATTCTCTCCTGCCGGGATTGTGATAGTGAACATCGTTGGTGGCGATCATCGGGGTATCGATCCGTTTCGCTAATTGAGATACCTGGTAAAGTATCTTGTTATCATCGCCATTGTAATAGCGCGTTGCAGCCAGGTAAAGATCTTTTCCAAAAACATCTTTGTATTCTTCAATATCATCCGACTTTAGAAAATCAACTGCTATCAGTTTAGTACCCTCACAATATTTATAGACATCCTTCTTGTACAAAAAACATTCTCCTTTATCGGCCCTCAGATTTCCTACGGTCAACAGCTCCGATAATTTCTCGTAAGCATTTCTGTTGGTCGGTAATGCCAGTAAAGACGGGCCATCGATAATATCCAGGCGGCACCCGGGAATGATCTTCAGATTATGCTTTCGCGAAGCTGCGTGTGCTCTTACAATACCTGCGAATGTATTCCTGTCTGTAATTGCAATCCTGGGATAACCGAAAATTGCCGCCTGCTCCACCATCTCGTTAGGATGCGATGCTCCCCTCAGGAAGCTGAAATTCGTCGTTACCTGCAGCTCAGAATACTCCATAACCTCTTAAGCAAAAAATCCATGTATGAACCACTGATATTTTTTATCGTCATAATGCCCCAACCTGAAGATCCAGTAGCGACAGCCTTCTTCGTCCTCCACATAGTAATAATCACGATGCTGGCCCTGCTGTATCCACCACTCCTGTTCAATGCGCTCAGGCCCATCAGCTCTCGCGATCTTATGTATCTTATCTTTATACACAAATAACATCGGCGGATAATCGGGTATCGGCGCCGTGACTTCTATCGGCTCAGGCGTTGGCAGTATTTGAAGGGGACGGGGTTTATCAGTAGGCCATTGAGTCGTCGGTTTCTCAACAAGCGATTTCGCTTTACGAAAAGATCTCTCGGGCCAGTAATGTTCGTCAGGCAAATAACGACTGATCGCATCTGTTCCTATCCTTCCCGCAAGACGATCGATCAACTCCGCTAAACGAATATCTTCGAGCCCGCCAGCGCTCTCGAAAAATTTCTCCTGTTGAGGAATATGATCTTCAATAACAGGAGCTTCAATTACAAATAATTCTATTCCAGGATCAGGTTCTAAAGCAGAGATCTTCAGGCTGAATAACTTAAAAAGATGTTTCACATTACACGATGGTCTTCCCGTCGCTATCGAGATCTGCACGATTTTACTATCTGCCCTATAACATTTAAATACTGCGATACGAAGTCCTTTCTGCTCATCATAAAGCCGCTTACATAAACCAGTCAGCACTCTTTCCAAAGCTATTTCGATGCCCGTTGCTGTAACGATAGGCTCCATGCATGGTAATCGTTCCTGGTAAGGTTCAATAGGTTGTATAGATTGAATGATCTCCGGTTCACGGCCTGTCGCCTGGTCTATACGATCCAAGAAAGGTTGACCGAATCTTTTTCTCAATGTGGGCCTGGGCATCGAAATGAACTGACTTATGCGATGAAGTCCAAGCCTGTGCAAGCGGTCTGAGACCAACCGGTCTACCCGTAAACTTTCAGGTGGCAACGGAAGCAACGAATCGATGTGATCATTCTCTTCTATTAAAAGTTTTTTTGAATAACGTGCCGCTGCCCATGCAGCCCCAATGGTATCGGCCATAGCAACCCTGACATGATAACCACGTGTTGTTAACCGCTTTGTGATATCGTCGAGATAATTTTGATCTCCACCCCACAGATGCGAGCACCCGGTTGCATCGAACAAAAGTCCATCCGGCATATCCACAGCCACACCAGGTGTAAATCGAATACACCATTCTCCAAGCTTATTCAATAATCTTGCAGGCAGATCCGGTTTATCATCGAGTACCTGGAGATCTTTGACAACTGCTCGCGCATCGGCAAGAACCATTCCGCTTGCAATGCCTGCCTTCAATGCAATTGGATTCACACCAGTTATGATCATTCGTCCACGTACTGGTGTTCGCAACACAAAAGGCTTTTGATGAAGCTCCGGTTGCTGCTTCTCAAACCAATCTGTTGACAGATGCTTAAACCATATTGACACGTACCGGCGCCTCATCCAACCTTGTGTTATTATCTCTTTCGGTCACATAATTAAATTTTCCGTTCTCCCATCGAAGCTCCCAGGTTCCCGGCTTTCCATTTCTTATCCGAAGCAGCTCCACTTTCCATTGAGGATATCCAACGCCAGGCATTCCATCGATCGATTCACTTTGTGTGGGTGTGATCTTCCATCGCGACACACATGCCGTTGTGCTGATCTTCTTCGGATTTGTCCGGAGCACGAATCCCGTTACCCTGCTTTTCTCTACGGCGAGTTGAAGCCGTCTTGATTCTGTAAAGCCCAGCCCGCTCATCTCGCCCACGACGGCAGAGAGGGCATCGCATTTAAGGGCTTCGTCCATAGCCCAAATGATATCTTTTTCTTTTTTAATGTCGACGAAAATGAGGTGATCGGGTTCTATGCCGAACGACTTCAGTGCAGCAGGAAATAACTTCCTCGATTGGGCTATCCAGAGCATGGGACCCGTATGCGAATGCGTGCTCCCCTTGATCGATGTGAGCAGTCCGGCAATGAAGGCACTGGTAGAAGCCGATGACTCTTTGGTATCGGTAATAAATTCGTGGACGGCACCCGTGGGGAAAGAATAGTTAGGGAAGGAATAACGTAAGGGGCCCAGGGAATGGTGAGCAAAGGGATTTGCTGCAGGGCGAATGCCTTGCATGAGCAGAATTTGCTCCTGGAGAGGATGGAGTGGAACTACTCTCATTTACGTCTGTTTTCCCTGATTCTCAAAGAGGCAGGGAGACAAACATAATGCCATTTTACTAAATATTTTAGTATATCTTATGCTAAATTTATTAGCCTTTAAAAGGTCATTTAAGCCTATTTAAAGGGAAAATCGATGGTGCCTCATTCTCGTTAAGGGTTGTTCAGATACAACTTCTTACCTTTACCCATATCCAAACGTGACCACTCCCAATGCTTAAAAAAGTCCTTCTCTCTCTTCTCGCTATCCTTGTCATCATCCAGTTCTTCCGCCCCGAAAAGAACACCGGCGGTGATAACACTTATTCTATTGCCACTCAATACACCGTTCCTGAAAACATCAACCTCATTCTTGAAAAGTCGTGTAACGATTGCCATAGCAACACCACACACTATCCCTGGTATTCCAACATTCAACCATTTGCGTGGTGGATGGGTGATCATATAAGCGAAGGCAAACGCGAGCTCAACTTCTCCGAATTCACAAAACGAAGGCTCGCCGTACAAAATCATAAGCTAGAGGAAGTCATCGAAACCGTTAAAGAGCACGAGATGCCCTTACCGTCTTACACCTGGTTAGGAATGCATTCCGAAGCAAAACTTTCAGATGAAGAACGTCTTGCAATTGCCGACTGGGCTGCAGCACAAATGGATTCGCTGAAAAAGAAATGGCCGGCCGACAGTCTCGTTCTTAAGAGAAGGAAGCAGTAAATATCACCCCACTCCACAAGAATCTTTTGTAGCAATCGTGCCCCGGCAAAAATCACCGGTATCAAAATTCCAATCGATTGCCCCGGTACCTTACTGGAATAAATTTTGTCCACCACTTCAATATTATAAAAGAGGCGGCGATGAAATGGGGAGTGTTGATGATCTTGATCCTGTTGTGCTCGGCGGTGATAGCTCACCCGCGCGATAGTGCAAGGATGGCTGAAAGGACGAGGGCCAAAATCGAAAGACAAAAGAAGCGGATTGAACACAAATGGGATGAACGCACGATCCAGCAAAAGAGAAACGATCGTCGCGCCCTCGTATTCCTCGTTATCAGTGCGGCTGTCCTCGTAAATAGCGTTGCTGTAAAAGAATAGCAAAGGAGTGAGACTTCTTTTACTTTTACAGGATGAAACTCCTCAAGAGAATTGCCAAATGGGTTGGCATTATCGGCCTTATCTTCGTTGGCTCCGGCGCACTATTCTATGGACTTTACGTTAGTCCTGTACTCGAAAAGATAGAGAGAGAAAATAAGATCGATTACGACAAAGATCTGACGATCTATGAAGGTGGCGGTGGAAATTCCGGTCTCTTTATTTCCGATAGCCTCATATTGGTTGTAGATACCAAGATGGGCGACGCTGCCGAAAAGTTTGCAGTTTCTGTAACAAGCCTCGCCGCCGGCAAACCTGTCCTCGTTGTTAACACGCACTATCATATCGATCATACCAGCGGCAATCGCTTATATCCGAAAGCAACGATCATCGCAGGTGCAGGCTACACTCCCGAAACCTGGGTCGGGGAAGGGAAGAAAGAAGATATGCCCAACCAATGGCTGGCAGATAAAATGAATGTGAAGATGAACGATGACACTATCACGATCTTCACACTCAACATGAGAGCGCATACCGCCGGCGACGTCTTTGTTTATTCACGCAAGCGCAAGATGCTCTTTGCCGGTGATGTTCTTTTAAATGGACAAGTGCCGTCGATCAACAATGGAGATCCAGAAGGTTACCTGGTAGCATTCGACAGGCTTCAGAAAGAATATGATATTGAGAAGATCGTTCCCGGTCATGGTTCTACCGGAGGCATCGGGATACTCGAAAATTTCCGTCAGTACTTCAATGATATGAAGGCGGCGGCAAACGATCCTTCGAAAGAAGACGAACTCATGGCAAAATACAAAGACTGGTCGCAGGTGCCCATGCTCATGTCGTCGGCAAATGTTATTGATGCATTCAGGAAAAAATAGTTACCAGAGAAACTCTACCTGCCGATTATTTTCTTCCGGTGACTCAATCCCCAATAATGGAGTTCTTCTAACAGTTTGTTGAGCGAGAGACCGTGGCTGGTTATTGAATATTCTACCGTGGGCGGAAATGTGTCTTTCACTTCTCTTTTTATCAGCTTATTTAATTCGAGATTTTTCAGTTCTTTCGATAGAGTTTTGTCCGTGATGCCAGTCACTTCCCTGGCAATCTGCGTAAATCGTTTGGGGCCTTCGGATAGCGAGAAAAGGATCAAAAGCTTCCAGCGACCTTCGAGCGCTTCAAGGGCATCTTTGATTGAAAGCATTGTTTTAGGACATCCGCCGTTGAGCATAATAGAGGTTCTTTCCGATACTATCCACATGGATAGTACTATCTGATGGATAGCGAAGTTAGTTAGTTTTGTAAATAAAATAACCCCTATGAAAATCGCCCTTTGGATCGCGCAGATCTTCTTAGCAGTCGTATTGCTTTGGACTGCCTACACAAAATTGCTCACACCTCCCGGCGAGCTGGCAGCCATGTGGCCCTGGACCGCCGAATATCCTGTCCTCAATAAGATAACCGGTGTTCTGGATCTTCTCGCGGGTATCGGCCTGATCTTCCCCGCGTTGTTAAACATCCAGCCGAGGCTAACAACCTATGCAGCTTATGGTGTAGTAGCGTTGATGATCGCAGGCATTGTCTTTCACCTGTCACGTGGCGAAGCGCCGGTAACAGGTTTCAACGTTTTCGTTATAGCCGTAGCCGTCTTTATTGCGTGGGGACGTTCGCGGAACGTCTCATGATGTAAAGCGTATAAGTTAGCTCAACCGTACTAAAGATCTCGAAGCCGAGCTTTTTATAGAAGGGCAGGTTTTTCTCCATCGATGTTTCGAGATAGATAGGTCTGTTCAGGCTGTCGTAGTGTGCGATCACTTCCCGCATCAAAGCGCTGCCGCTGCCCTTCCCCTGAACATCGGGATCTACGCCAAGGAAAAACAAATATGCAAATGCTTCTTTGGGATGATTCGCTTTGATCATCTCATCGCGTTTCAAGACAGCTTTTACCCTGTTGAAGCCTATTACCCGCCAGGCAAGATCGATATCCCAAAAGATTGTCTGCAGAGTAGTTTTCTTTTTTTCCATAAAAAGAACCAGGGCGCATGCTTGCCCATCGTCTGATATCCACACTTCTCCAAACTTATTGCAGATATTAAATGAATATCTCATCAATCGCCTGATGCGCCGGGTACGATGGCTATCTCCTTTCACAACATAGTTCACGCTCTTGTTGCCTTCGAATGCAGGTGCGAGGATGTCGACAATGCGGGGTCTGTCTGCTAAAGAGGCCTTTCTCATGATCTACTCTCCGGAGGGAACAGCAATCTCTTTATCAATAGAAACGGGTTTGCCAAAGTCAGGGCGGCCGTCGGATGTCCACGTGAACTTCTGCATACGGGGAGAACGGAAATTGCCGCATCCCTGTCCTGCTTCTGGATTAGCATGATAGATGATCCAATCTTCTTTGCCGTCGGGAGATCTGAAGAAGCTGTTATGACCGGGACCGAATGCTTTCGCCTCCGGGTTCTTGCTGAACACAGGCCGCTGAGACTTTGTCCACGACGCAGGGTCCAGAAGATCGGAGCCGGCGTTTGCCTCGAGCATACCTAATGAATAGTCATCGGTCCAGCAGCCACTCGCAGAATAGATAACGAATACTTTATTGCCGTGAGCAAGAAATTGGGGACCCTCGTTAACGGCAGGAAGCTCCTTCGAAGTTCCCTTCGTTTCCCATGGCAGCTCAGGCTTGGATAGCAGAACGCGTGCGGTATCGGGAGTCCACGGATTGACCATCCGCGTGATATAAATATCCTGTCTCACGTTGACGTCTCCCTCCCATCCCGACCACATGAAATATAATGATCCTTTGTGTTCGAATACAGTACCGTCGATGGCCCACTTGTCCTTCGGAAGATCCAGCTTGCCTTTGTCTTCCCATGTTCCTTCGAAGGGATCATCGGAACTGTTCTCCAGCACCCACATACGATGATGATCGTTATTGCCGTCGTCGGCAGCGTAATAGAAATACCATTTTCCGTGCACATGATGAATTTCCGGGGCCCAGATCTCCCTGCTGTTCATGCCCGTCGCCGGAGGAGTCCAAACTGTTTTAGATTCGGCACGCGCCAGCCCGCTCATGGTTTTGGAACGATAGAGCTTGAGGTTACTTCCAGTACTATGAGTGATGTAATACATGCCATTATAATATTCCACCCACGGGTCGGGACCGGAAGAAAGCAAAGGGTTCGTAAAAGTCTTCGACTGGTTAGTCTGGTGTCCGGTCTGACAGGCTGACACGAAAATAAGAAAGACAAATGCGCGGGAAACGATCTTCATATCCTAAAGATATGAAGATTGTGATAGGCCAAAAGACTTAGCATCTTGCAGCATGTATACCCGTGAAGAGAGCTCACAGATGAAGCAGGAATTTTGGACCGCGTTTGGAAAATACATGGGTCCGATTCCTTCTGCCGAAGGGCTCAGGATCAATTGGATCAACTACAGGACAGGGATCAAGGATGTGCATTTCAGAATGGAGACACTCGCTAATTCCGCGTCGATATACATCTCTTTGGAACATAAAGATACTGGTATCCGTGAGCTGTTCTTTGAACAGTTCCTGGAGTTGAAACTAATGCTTGAAAGCGCACTTGAAGAGGAATGGACATGGGAACCTGCAAGGATCATCAGGGAGTTGCCGGGTACATCGGTTTTCAATAAAGACCAGTGGCCTGAATTGATAACATTTTTTAAACCCAGAATTATTGCACTCGATAGCTTTTGGGAGAACGCAAAGTATAATTTTGAGTCACTGAAATAACATCCGGATCATGGCACCTATCTCTAGAAGAAATTTTATGAAAGCAGGCGCGGCTACCGCTGCGGGACTTTCAATCGCATTAACATCTGACGCAGCGCCTAAAGGCAGGGCACTGAGGATCGCTCACATATCCGACATACACCTCGACGAGCGCCAGATCGCTGTCGATAACTTCAGGAAAGTTCTGACGGAGATTAATGCGATGAAAGACAAACCGGACCTGATCATCAATACCGGCGATTGCGTGTTCGCCGCCGATAAGAAAACTTACGAGGAAGCGAAAATACAATGGGATCTGTTCGATAAAATGGTGAAGACATATAACAAGATCCCGATGATAGGGTGCATTGGTAATCACGATGTTTGGTATGGGCCCGATGCGGCTACTGACGAACAATACAAGTCGAACAAGTTGTACTACAAAGGATGGGTGAAATCCGTACTCAATATGCCCGAACGGTATTATTCCACAACGCAAAAGGGCTGGCATTTTATTGCGCTCGATAGCATCAATAAAGACGAGTTCTCGATTGATCCGGAGCAGTTTTCATGGCTTGAGGCGGAATTGAATAAAGTACCTGAAGAAACACCGGTCTGCGTTTTCAGTCACGTGTCGATCGTATCGATCATTCCAATGATGCGTGGGCTTATTGAAAACACGGCCGATAATTTCAAGCTTCCTCTTTGGGCAATGCATAAAGATTCCCGCCAGTTGAAAGAGCTGTTCCATAAATATCCAAACGTCAGACTTTGTCTTAGCGGACATACGCACCAGGTAGACGAGGTTGATTTCTACGGCGTGAAGTACGTTGTTGGCGGAGCCGTAAGCGGAAACTGGTGGGGCAATCACGGGAAGGCGTCCATGTTATTCGATGACTTCCCTCCTGCGTATACGATCATCGATCTGTATAATGATCATACTATAGGAAATGTAACAGTGCCTTATAAATACACAAGTTAGATCATTAGAGTTTAGCGTAAGATAAAAAAAGCCGCCCGGCAGTCCGGGACGGCTTCTCACCTGACAAACTAACGGTTTACTCTAATGTTACTTTGATAATGCTCGCTATCGGAGGCAAAGTTGTGAACTCGTTCGGATTTGGAACTGGCTGTATATTCAAACTTTCATTAAGGGGTGTTCCGGCAAGATTAAACTGTGTAATTCCTGCACCTGGGTATTGATTGATGGCCGTTCCATCGTCGTACAGACCGATGCTTGAAGAAACATCACCTTTTGTCATCGCATCGATATCCTGTCCGCTGGTCGCGAAGAACCAGTCATTGGAGAATCCATACATCGTGGCGATAGCGATCCTGTCGCCGCCGGAGACGGTAAGTTGTTGTGAAACTTTACCTCCCGGAGTCGCACCTGCCTTAGGGAGCAATACAGTATTAGCCGGATCCTTCAGAACATACACGGCCTTAACTCCGGCCCTGCTCATCAACAGGCTCGCCAAAGCATCGGCGTTACCTTTTTGTGCAATGTCTTTGAGGCCTTCGCCACGATCTTTCTCACCGACTTTAAAAAATGGATTCTCGCTTCCATTGTAGACAACCACCAACGGTGGCGACAGCGGTGTGAATATCCCGGTAAGACCCGTGAGATAACCATTCAACACACTGTTGTCGCCCTGTTCTGCAATGTTAGTAAGGCCGTTTGCCGTTGGCTTGCCGGAAGAATATATCGGCTCCGAAAGCAATTGATTTCCTCCTGCCACGTAAGAGATCGCCCAAACGCCGGGACTAAACGGGGTCTCATTCATTGTGCCGCCCGAGATATTCTTGATCGTCAGTGTGAACCTTGAATTATTATCGTAAGCTAAAGTGACCTTCATAAGATCGGACGCAGGAAGAAAAGTATTTCCATAGTCGTCGGTATCGGTAACTTCTTTCACATTTTTCGCTGAAGTTTCTGCAACGCCGGGATGAGTTATTGATGAACCCGGTTGCACATTGACGCGAGTGCCATTGTCCCAGAGCTTGATCTGCGCAGATACATCGCCTGTTATTGGAGTGCCATCATCATTGTATAATTTGATTCCGGGATTTTCGGGAGCAAAAAACAGGTCGTTACTCCATCCATACATGGTGGCGAATGTAAGGCGCTGATTCTTTGCCGCCGAGAAAGAAATAGACACAGATTGATCCGGTAAAATAACCGGCGGCATTCCCGTTCCCTTGAATGTGCCGGATTCAACCAATGGTTTACTGTCTAATACGTTCTCTATCGTAATCGTGGTCGATTGAGTCATGTTTGCGTCGTCGTCGTTGCACGACGCCATCCCAAATACCGTGAGCAAGATTGCCGCTGCATTTAATGTTTTCTGTTTCATGAGCATTTTCTTTAAACTTTGCTCAAACCAACAAAAACAATGTTGCAGGGTCGTCCCGGAATTGTAACAAAAGTATCACAGCTTCAGATCGGTTTTTTATTCAACTTTGAGACACTATTATGGCTAACCGACGGGTTTTAATAATTGAGGATGACAAGAATATTGTCGAACTGTTGACGATCCATCTCGTCGATCTGAATTGTAATGTTACACCTGCTTTAACCGGAACTGAAGGCCTCCAGGCTGCGAAGGATAAAAAATTCGATCTCATTATTCTGGATCTTATGCTCCCGGGATTAAACGGTATGGAAGTCTGCCGGAAGATCAGGCAGGCAGACCGTCACACCCCAATCCTAATGCTTTCAGCGAGATCAGAAGAGATCGATAAAGTGATGGGACTGGAGACAGGTGCCGACGATTATCTGACCAAACCGTTTAGCATCAGGGAATTTATAGCACGTGTGAAAGTGATCTTTCGCAGAAAAGAAGATAATGATGCCGAAGCCGGGACGCCACTGACGTCGTTAATAGAATTCGGACCACTGAAGATCGACATCGATAAAAGAAAAGTTACGCTCAACGACGTCCGCATCGAGCTTTCACCAAAGGAATTCGACCTGATAACATTGTTGGCATCGAACCCGGGAAAAAGTTACAGTCGTAAAGACCTCCTGAACATTGTGTGGGGTTACGACTTTGAAGGATACGAGCACACCGTAAATAGTCATATTAATCGTCTCCGTGGAAAGATAGAGGACGATGTATCCAACCCTGTCTTTATTCTCACTACGTGGGGTATTGGTTACAGGTTTAATGAAGATCTATAGTCATCGATTATGTCAGTAAAAACGATTGGCGGAAATTTATTGTTCTGGAAGATCACGGCAGTATTTACCGGGTTACTTCTTGTATTGGGAGTAATATTCATTTCGATAGCATCTACTTTCTCGAAATCGTATTACAACGCAGCGCATCAGCAACTCTACGGAAATATCGCTCAGCACCTGGCAGGGTTTACCCATCCTTTTAAAGACGGAAAGCCGGATACCATTGTAACTCACGATATCATTCATTCGACAATGGTTGCCAACCCCAGCGTGGAAGTTTACCTGCTGGATACCGCAGGACGAATTGTCGATTATGTGGTGCCCGACACAACGGTCTACCTGCATCAAATAGACCTCGCCACAGTAAAAGATTGGTTGAACACGACCGACGGAGTGTATCCTATGGGCGACAATCCGAAGCAGCCGGATGAACCGGGAATATTTTCAGCTGCACCGGTATATGAAAATCAAAAGCTCGTCGGGTATGTCTACGCCGTATTGGCGAGTGAAAAACAAAAAGAGATTTTGAGCGCCCTGAACGACCATTATCATTTCAGGTTAGGCGCATACATTTTCTTCGCCGCACTGCTTGTTGCGTTCATCGTTGGCGTTGTCACTTTCTTTTTGATAACCGACAGTATCTGCACTATCGCAGGCACCGTAAGAAGATTCAAAGAAGGCGACTACACCGCAAGGATCGAGGGACATGCAAGCGGCAACCTGGGAGTCCTGACATCGACATTCAACGAAATGGCCGATGTAATTGTCAGCAACTTCGAAAAAATAACAGCTACGGAAAAATTCCGCCAGGAGCTTATCGCCAACGTATCTCACGACTTGCGTACTCCCCTTTCAATCATGCAGGGTTATGTAGAAACAATGATGATGAAGAATGAGGCTCTTTCAGCAGTTGAGAAAGACAAGTACCTGGCGGTAGTTTATGAAGGCACAAAAAAGTTATCCGGGTTGGTGGACCAACTTTTTCAATACTCGAAGCTGGAAGCAAATGTCATCGTTCCCGAGAAAGAACCATTTCTCATCAACGAACTGGCATCCGATATCCTCATGGCATACCAGCTAAAGGCCGATACAAGATCGATCAAATTACGTCTGGAAGCACCGAATAATCTTGTACCTGTTTTTGCCGACGTAGCTCTGACAGAACGTGTACTGCAAAATCTTATCGACAACGCTTTCGACCATACACCCGATGGTGGTGATATTACAATAAGCCTGCATAAAGTGCCGTCGGGAATAAAAGTACAGGTTGTTGACACTGGTGTCGGTATTCCGATAGAAGACCAATCTTACATTTTTGAGCGCTATATTCAGCTCGACAGCGGCACCACAAAAAAAGGAATGGGCATCGGATTGGCGATTGTTAAGAAGATACTGGAGTTACATCAGACTGCCATCGAGGTAACAAGCGAACCGGGAAAGGGAACTACTTTCAGATTTGTGTTGCCTGTAATTCCTAAAGGAGCCGGCGCTTCATAGATGGTTTGAACAGGCTTTCACCTGACCACCATCCTGTACATCTTCTCAGGGATCTGCGACAGCGTCGATTCGTGAACCTGGTCTCCCAATCCATAAAACTTCTGAAAGCTCATGATCAGCGGTCTCCACTTGTCCGGATCTACCCTGTCTTCATAACCGTCCATCAGGATCGATTCTTCGATGTGCACGCGAACGATCTTCAGCTCGAAGGTTGTGATCCGGCCCGCGATCGTTGGATCATCCTGGCCCAACAGGTTGACGGCAACAACCTCCGCTTCCATCTGCACCGGGCATTCACGAACTCTCGGCGGCATTACAACATGTGATTCTTCGGGAGTAAGCCCCGATGTCGTAAACTTATCGGGCTCAAAAACATAGCCACGCTTTGCTTTTGTTGGAGGAACCGGGTTCGAGCTGGTCTTAAGGGCGAGTCGGTCAACATTCGACACTTCGTTAACGGATGGCATGTTGATCACACACTGTCTCGTCTTTATAAGATTTTCAGTCGTTTTGTTGGTTGATCCCAGCCCGATAATACAACGCCAGCCGAGCCAGAAAATGGAGGAAATTGGCGCAAGGTTATCGGTTCCATCTTCATTTTTGGTGGATACGAGAACAACAGGGGTTCCAAAATAAAGGATCGCAGGTTCGCAGGTGGTGTGCATATCGTTTGAATTTATGATTCAAACATCGCACAGATAGCGAAGCCCGGAAACCCGATTCTTGCTATGTTTCCGCTCAGGTGTACTTCAACCGTTCCTCTTCAATATCGATCCTGGTCAGATGCTGACGTAAAACAGGGTCGTCGAGATCGTCGTGCTCGTCGCGTATCTTCAACAACAGCGCCCGTTGTGCCTGAAGTGCTTCCATGTGAACAGCCTTGTAGTCATTGGAATCGGGGAAAACATTCTCATTGCTTTTCTCCAGCAAGTAGATCGTTTTATTCAACAACGGCAGTGTCTCGAGCTTGTCCTGGTAATTTTCTTTCAGGAAAGCCAGCGTATGTTCGTTCAGGGTCTTACGAATGTAAGCGTGCGCTTCGTCATCAGGCATTGTATCATGCATGTAAGGCGTGTCGAATTTCTTGATGAAATATGGCAGAGTGAGTCCCTGGAGGATCAGTGTGGTCAGGATCACAATAAAGGTGATGAACAGTATGAGGTTTCGTTGAGGAAAAGGAGTCCCATCAGAAATATAAACCGGTATTGCCAGTGCGGCAGCGAGGGAAACAACGCCCCGCATACCGGTCCATCCAAGTATAAATGGAACTTTGAACCCCGGATGCCGTGTATCTGCAACGGTAATAAAGTTCCTCATGATCAAGGTAACGATCACAGCCCCGTATGCCGATAACATCCGGCTCAGGATAAGCGCCGCAGTGATCAATAAGCCATATCCGATTGCAGCAGACAAATGCATGTCTCCAAGACCTCCGACAATTTCCGGGAGTTCCAGACCGATCAGGATAAAAACGAGTCCGTTTAGAACGAAGACGAGACTTTCCCAAACGTTCACTCCTCTTATTCGCGAACTGGTGCTGAGGAATAAGTAGCGTTTGCCCGATAGTAATATTCCGCCGCTTACCACCGATAGAATACCGGAGCTGTGAAGGTCTTCCGCAGCGATGTACATGATGTATGGTGCGACGATGGTGAGAACGATATCCATGTTCGGATCTGTGGGAAGGTGTTTTTGTCCCTGGACGAAGATCCAGCCGATGATCGATCCGATGATAACACCACCGCCCACCATCCATGCGAAGCTCAGTGATGCATCGAACCAGATGAACTGGCCGGTCGAGATGGCAATCAATGCAAAACGGAAAATGATCAGCGACGACGCATCGTTCAGGAGACTTTCTCCTTCAAGGATAGACGACAGCCGCCGCGGCACTTTCACAAATTTCACGATAGCGCCGGCGCTCACGGCATCGGGCGGAGAGACAATGCCGCCAAGGAGAAATCCTAATGCGAGCGTGAAGCCTGGAATGAAATGGTTTGCAACCAGCGCAACTGACAGCGCGGAGACGAAAACGACTATGAATGCAAAGCTGCCGACGATCCGTCGCCACTTCCAGAGCTCTTTCAGGGAGATCGACCATGCCGCTTCGAACAGGAGTGGTGGCAGTACGATCAGGAAAATCATGTCAGGATCAATACGAACAGAAGGAAGGCCGGGAACGAAGCTTACGAATAATCCGGCTACGACCAGGATGATTGGATAGGCTACTTTGATATGGTTGGCCAGCATGACCAGCAGTACGATGGCCACGGTGAGACCGAGATAAAAGGGGAATTGGTCGATCATGTTCAAAGATAATAACACGATGCCAACCCTTCCGAAAAAGTTATAAAAGAGGGCGGTGACGAAAGCAAACACGAATGCCTACCTCCACCACCGCCCGACCATCACCAACCTGGACTACAAACTAACCAACTCCACAATTCCAACGCTGGTAACTTCACCCGTCGTTACCACGACGTCGGAAATCTCTTTCGATTGATATGGCGTGTTTGGAACGAATACCACTCTGTATGTGCCACTATGAAGACCGCGAACAAGAAAATCGCCTGTAGATGCCGCCGTTGAAGTGGATACGGTATCTGTTCCGATAATTGCATAAACCGTAGAGCTGGCTCCGATTGGATGAACTGTGCCTTCGATTGCACCATCGAGTGCTTCGGTAACAGACCTGATAACAGGTTTGAGATTATATTCACCGTTGCCCCGGACAACGATCGAAAGAGCAGCATCAAAATCCAGCAGGATCTTATAGGTGATGCCCTGTTTCAACTCCTGGTTCACTTGTATTTTAAGACCGCTCTGCTGAGCGCTTGGTGTAGTCAGAGAAAGCGACTGACCATCGATCTTGATGGTGTTATTTGTACCCAGAATAAGTCGTATCTGCGAGATCTTTCCAGCCGGCAGGTCCACAGAGCAGAGTAAAGTGTCGAGACCATTGGTTAACTTTTTCAGATCATATACGCCCTTTTTGATCGCAAGGGACTGCCATCCGGAGTCGTCATCGCCGTTCGCATTTACCTGCACTTCCTGGATGTCGACGTTAACTTCCTCATAATCCCCGGGAGCGTCGGTCAGGCGAACCTCTAGACGCGCCGTTCCAGATGCATCATCGTCGTTCGAGCATGATGATAGCGCGAGCAGGACGATTCCAAAAAGCAACACCATTAAAACGTAGACTATTTTGTCGGTATTTATCTTCATTGTTGATCTCATCTGTGTGATATATTTCGTCCTTAGACCGCGGGAATGCGGCCAGGTTTAATCGGTTCACAAAACCGGCGTCGAAATACCTTAATGAGAGGTTAATTTGCTTTTTACGTGGTCCGACAGTCTTAAAGACAGGGCCACGATCGTCAATGTCGGGTTGGGTGCCGCAGAGGTTACGTAACATCCCGATCCCGCGACGTACAGGTTACTGATACCATGCACCTGACAATTGCTGTCCACAACACTCCTGGCCGGGTCGTTGCCCATTCGTGTTGTGCCCATGTGATGCCATCCGCCACCGGTACCCGCAGGCCAGCTCATATCCTGTTCGTCGCGCAAAAATTCCTTTAACCGCACACGACCCACACCAGCTCTTGCCAATTGTTGGCCAACAAGTAAGTTGAGTGTTCTGATGCTTCTCTTATCGAGGTCTGTTAAGGCCCAGTGCAGGTTCGCACGAGGAACACCAAGCTCGTCTTTCCCGGCATCGAGTGTGATCCTGGAATCAGGATTTGGTGCCTGCTCGATCCTTGTTTGAAATTCGTAAGCGTGTTCCACTGCGCCGCCAACGCTCGCCAGGCTGTCAGCCAAAGCCCATGCTCTATGCATATTATCGGATGCTTTGCGCGGATCCTCGTCCTGCCAGGTTTCCATGACAGATTTTCCCCGGTGCTCGGGCACCAGTAGCGGATTCAATCCGGTAGTGCCGTTGAGTATTTTGTGTTTTATCTGGACGTCTTTGGCTATCGCCAGCTCGCACCATAGTTTTGTTTGGCCGGGTTCTGACGCGTAAGAGAAAAGATTAGTGGGAAATGGTTTCAATAACCACAGATCGGCGGTCATGATCTCGAGATGTTCCATGAAATAACGACCTACGACATCGTGGTCATTGCCGAGTCCATTTTTCGCCTGAGAATTCGATGCAAGCAGCATTCGGGCGTTCTGAATTGCTCCGCCGGCCAATATGAAATGCTTTGCTTTTACCCTGTGAGATCTCCCCTGGAGGGTTTTCACCTGCAAATGAGTAATGTTTGAAACATTCTCATTAGCGATTATATCGACGACCGTTGCGTAAGTATAGAGGTGAATATTTTTTGCACTTACGATATCGTCCTTGTATTCTTTACTCATTCCTCCATGAGCACCGGCAATGGGACTGAACTGCCACATCTTATGCCATACGATGTTTTTGTCGAGGGGAAATGAATTCAGCTTCGGTCGTTCTTTTTGCCAGTATTCGAGATCATATTGGTAAGGACCTAGTTTCAATTTCTCACCAGCGCGCGCATAAAATGGGTCGAGCTCTTTTCTGGTGATTGGCCATCCGCTATACGGAACATAGTCGCGCTTTATGAAATCAATTTCATCGAATGGAGAGCACATGCCAGCCCAGTGCCCGGTTGTTCCGCCGAACATGGAAAGGCGGCTTGATCGTAAGGGGTAATATTTCTGGCCGGTGCCTTTACCTTTATAGAGGTCCTGCACTTTGTCGTCGTACTCGAATCCTCCGCTCTCCAGCATGATGACCTTGTGCTTTGAGCCGATCCAATCCAATGAAATACTGATACCGGCGGCGCCGGAGCCAACGATGCAAATGTCGCCTTCGATGACACTATTGTCGGGTAAATCTCTTGCGTCTGTGTGCATCACCGCTAATTTGACTGGGTCATGGAAGCGAGTGCGCACTGGCGGGCTTCTGTTTCAGAGAGTATCCATCCATCGACAAGTAATGTCCTTCCCGTCTGGAAATCATTGGTGACGCGGTTATTCAGATCGGGACCTGCTTCATTTAATAGTTTCACGAGGGTATGTTTGCTGGATTCAGCGGGCGTTTGGATAAGGTATTGCTTGCCGATCTTTTTGATCTGTTCGTTATCCCAGATCATGGAAAGTGATTTGGGCTGCGCGATGGAGTTATCGTATTCGACGTCACGAAAGAAGTACCAGGTAGTTACTGATATAACGCCGGCGCCGGCTGCTGCAGACAAGATAAAGTCTCTCCTCTTCATGTTTAAATCAAGCAATTGAATATAATGAAAGATGTGTTTGGAGACAACGAAATTTTGGTTGTACGGAAAACCTGACGATATACATGGCAATGAATGGCTCTGTGAATAAAAAATAATGATTGTCTCGTATCTAGCGTAAAAAATTAAAATATTATGGAAAGATCAGATTGGATTACCATCATTAGCATGTTCGGCGGGGTACTACTGACAACGCTTGGTAGTGCCATACATTTATCTTTTAAAATGGGTGGTGTCACGGAAAAAGTTATGTTGATGGAAAAGACGATGGAAAATATGACGATGCGCATTCCTCGCATGGAGGTTGAGATCGCCGAGATCAAAGTCAAGGTCGATGCCTTGTGGCAAAGTGAGATGGCACGAGGCAAACAAATAAGGGCGGGTGATCGGGAAAGAAACTAGTTGCTTGTTTTAGTCACTTAACGATATTACTAAATTACCTCCATGAATATCTATCAATACATGGACGAAGATCTGATCGATATATTGAAAGCTAGCGTAGTCCCGTACATAGCCCTTTAAAATCTTCGTACCTTTACCTCATGAGCCAGGCATTTGTTCGTGAGGGAGATCACCAGGATTTGCAAGACATATCCCCTACCATCACAGCGCTAATTTCATTTTTAACCAATGAAAATGGCGGGGTCAGGGTGTATGAGAAGAAACGGGTGAAAGGCGAAAATGGAGAGATAGTCCATATGATGAGTAATGGACTCGGGTATAAAGTGAACGAAAAGGGAAAGTGGGAGGCGGCTTAACAGTCCGCCGGTTATATCAGCATCCGATTATATCCACGACTATTTTTTCGGCTTTACTTTCATGTCATCGGGTGGCTCGATGATATAGATCACCTTGTTTGCTGCTTTCTCCGCCGTGATCTTTCTGTATATTTTCGAGGCAAGCGGCAATGCAGCAAAAATCACCAGTAGTACGACCAGCATAAATACAAACGATGCGGCGAGAGCACTGGGATACTCTTTACGGATAATATAAGCTCCATACGACCGGTTCCGATTCTTGAAAACCATATCGTCCCAGGACATATTCTTCATAGGTTTTAAGTTTTGCGTTTAACAACCGTTGATTTGTCAATAATAAGATAATCAGAAGTGCAGAAAAAAGTCACATCGGATTCTGAATATTTTTATCTAGTCATGCGAAAATCGATTTTTGCCGGCTCCTTTTCTATGGTCCGCAATAGGGTTGGCAATTGAATGGGGTGAAAGAGAGGGAGTGCGAACTTATCAGGAGCGTAATCCCGTTCTAAACCTTTCCGGCAAAGCATTTCCTCGATTAGGCTAATCCGATAAAAGGCTTACATATGAATTTTGTTTCATTAATTAAATGATGAAACGATGAACAGAATACTTGGAAAAAACGGTCCCTCTGTTTCGGCAGTGAGCTTAGGATGCATGGGAATGTCGGGAGCCTATGGACAAAGCGATGAGAAAGAATCGATCGCTACCATCGAGCGGGCACTTGAATTGGGGCATAATTTTCTGGACACAGCAGACTATTACCTCGCCGGTCACAACGAAATGTTGATTGCAAAAGCAATCAGCGGTAAGAGAGAAAAAGCCTTCCTTTCTGTGAAGACGGGCCAAATGACTTCGCCGTCTGGTCCAGGCCCGGTGAACGGTCATCCGGATTATATCTATAATGCGGTCATGCATAGCCTGCAGCGACTGAAGACTGATTATATCGATTTATATTCGCTCGCCCGCGTGGATCCGAAAATACCAATTGAAGAAACGGTCGGTGCGCTTTCGCTGTTGGTGGCAAAAGGGATCGTGCGTTACGTCGGACTTTCAGAAGCGTCTGCAGAATCTATTCGCAGGGCCGCAACCGTTCATCACATCACCGCTCTTCAGATCGAATATTCACTTTGGACGCGCGACATTGAATCTGAAGTGCTGCCAACCATTCGCCAGCTGGGTACGGGACTTGTGGCTTACGCACCTCTGAGCCGTGGCTTTCTGAGTGGTGAATTTAAAAGGCCCGAAGATGTCAAAGACAACCGGGCCTATATGCCGCGGTATCAGGGAGAGAACTTTTATAAAAATCTTGAATTGGTTGAAAAGGTCAAGGCCCTCGCGAACGAAAAGGGATGCAGTGCCTCGCAGCTGGCAATTGCCTGGGTACTTGCTCAGGGTGATGATATCATTACCATACCTGGAACGAAGCGGGTGAAGTATCTGGAGGAAAATATAGGGTCAGAAAAGTTTCAGCTTACAAAGGCCGACCTGGAAACTATTGAAGCAATACTCCCCGCGGGAATTGTATCGGGAACACGTTATCCCGAGAAGTTCATGAATGCGCTCAATCGATAGTTCGTTATACGCAGGTAATCGTGTAAATTGATACTGATGAAAAATGAAGATCACACTCCGCAACGGTTCGAGTCGTTAACGGAACTGCATCGAAAGCTGGGGCTGCCTGGGCCGCTGCATCCGTTGATCAGCCTGATCGAGATCACCGACAAGCGCATGGATCTAAGTAATCTACCTGGCTCGATCGTTTATAATTTTTATAAAATATCGTTCAAAGAAAATCTCACCGGGACAGTTAAATATGGCCAGGGATACTATGATTTTGATGAAGGCGGATTGTTTTTCAAAGCTCCGAATCAAGTCACTGCAAACGGAGAGAATAACGGTGACCACACGGGATTTACGTTGGCGTTTCACCCCGACTACCTGTCGAACTATGCATTGGCAAAGAAGATCAAACAATACGGTTTTTTCTCCTATTCCGTAAATGAGGCCTTGCACCTTTCGGAGAAGGAGAAAGAAACCGTTATCGCCATCTTTAAGAACATCCAGGAGGAACTACAAAGTCGCATCGATGATTTCAGTCACGACGTTATCATCTCTCACATCGAGACGCTGCTTAACTACAGCAATCGTTTTTATAAACGCCAGTTCATCACACGCAAAGCGGTGAGTCATGACCTTCTCGGGAAGCTCGAAGAATTACTGGACGAATATTTCGATAGTGAAAGGCCATCTACAGAAGGAATTCCTACGGTTAAGTTTCTCTCCGATAGTTTAAATCTCTCCCCCGGATACCTGAGTGATATGCTACGTAGTCTTACCGGGCACAGCGCGCAGCAGCACATACATCATAAACTGATTGAGAAGGCAAAGGAAAAAATTTCGACAACGTCGCTCTCGATAAGTGAAATTGCCTTCCAACTTGGCTTTGAACATGCGTCCTCTTTTAATAAAATATTCAAATCCAGAACCAAGCTTTCGCCGATGGAATTCAGGCAGAGTTTTAACTGACTGGCTATCGATGCCGTCCGGCTGTAAATCGGGAAATAAACACCATGAGAAACCGTGATTAATTCCCGGGCCGGAGGTAACTTTCTACCAGTACAACGAAGCGCTTTCTATTAGTTATCTGAAAATAATTTCGGTATGGATGATCTGGAAATCCAACTTAAAAAAGATCTGGGTGAAGAAACGAACTTTATCACTTCCTTTTTGAATCGGCTAAAGAGAGATAAGAACAGAAGTGTATACCTGGTGAGCTGCTTTCAAAATAAACATCTCTTTGTTGATGATTTCTTTAAAGAGCTGACTGGCTATGAATCGTCGCAGTTGGTGGAGGGAGGAATTGAATTCTGGTTGCCATTGATCCATCCGGAAGATAAGCCCGTGGTCATGGACACGATCATTCAAGGTCATGCAATGATATCTGATCCAACGGTAATTGTAAACGAATTAAGGCCAATGGATCTGTTCTATCGATTCAGAAAGAAAGACGGCAATTGGATCTGGCTGTGTGAGACCAAATGGATTGTTCCATCAGACAAGGGTATCAAAGATTATATTATTGGGTCATTCATGGACATCTCTGAACAAAAACGGAAAGATGAACAACGTCTGCTCCTTTTGAAAAATGACGGCACAAATGGTCTATTAAAGGCCGCCATGGAATTTAAGGAGTCCACGAAAAAGCATTTGATCAATCCGGATCAGGTGGTGGGGACGGAAAAACCGATTGGTATCGATCAGCTGACCAAAAGAGAAATCGAAATTCTTAAATTGATCGGAGAAGGGTTATCATCCAAACAAATTTCCGATAAACTCTTTATCAGTTTAAATACGGTAGAAACACATCGGAGACATCTGCTTGAAAAATTGCAGGTGAAAAATTCAATGGAATTAATAAAGGAAGCTGCAAAAGCATTCTGGCTTTAGTTCTTACATTCTTCCTGTAGCAGAATTTATCGATTTATCTTATCGGATGACTTTTCAATTCTCTTAGCAATTTCCTTTGCGATAAATTCAGCGTCACGTCCAACGCCACCTATGATTGCGGAAGTAAGGCTAAACTGAAATATCATCCCTACGAAGTATAGTCCCTCACAATTCGAAATACCCCTGTTTGTTTCCGGCCATCCCAGTTTGTCTACGATTAACCCTGTATTAATCCAGGAAAAGTCAGGCTTGAATCCCGTGGCATAGATGATAGAATTAACCTGTATCACTTTTCCATTTTCAAGTTTTGGCTGACCATTTTCGTTGCCGATCAAGCGTGGTAACCGTTCAATACCTGCAGCTTCAACATCTTTAACCGAAACGTTAATGAGTGGACCTCCCCCATTTAAAACAGCTTTCCTGGCATTACGTCCCATAGGCGTCCTTATCGTAAGAACGTTATTGATGAACCACCAATAAAATCTGCCGAGGTAACGAAACACAAAATCGGGAATATGAAACGTTGGTTTTCCGGCCAGATACACCTTATGTGTTTTTGAAAGATCGATGGCAATCTGCACGCCCGAAGCGCCCGCTCCTACCACTAAAACATTTCCGGAGGGAATGGTCGTCGGGTTTTGGTACTGAGTGGAATATATCCTATAAATTGATGGTGCAAGTAGCTCATCGCACGCTGGTTTCTTCATTACCTGGTGACCGCCCGTGGCAATGACCAGGTTATCGCAGGTGAAACTCTCGCCGTCCGTAAGAATTTCATACTTAGAATCTATTGATCGAACGGAAATTACTTTTGTTCCCCGGCAAACAGCAAGATCGAATTTGATCGCATATTCTTTGAGATACCCGGCCATCTCTCCTTTAGTTGGAAATATTCCCCTGGGTGCCGGAAAAGGATAGCCCGGAAGTCCATTGTATTGTGAAGGAGTAAACAATTTGAGCGTGTCCCATCTTTTATCCCACGCCGCACCGACTTCTTCCGACTCATCAAGGATCAAAAATTTGATCTTTAATTGTTTCAGATAATATCCTGTTGCCAGCCCCGACTGCCCGGCGCCGATAATAATCGTATTCTCATGTCTTTTCATAGTTGTCAGTGAGGGTTCTATGCCCTCCCTCCAAACAATGCAAGATTAAGAACCGGATGAATACCAGCGTATCACGGTTATCCGTGATTTTGAGTCATTGATTTTCAGTCGCTACGGAAAATTACGGTAGGCTGTTAGTGCTCTTTTCAGAATGCCATGACCATTCCCATTCATCATCCACACGCGCTTGACTTGCATACTTGGCTTTGAATCGCTTGAATGTCTCCTCACTTTGCCTTTTGCCATTTACCACGAGCCCTTTATTTGATAGGCTAAAGGATACGATTTCGGATTCTTTGATAGACTTATCCTTTATTAGATCAGCTATCATCCTAACGTTTTGTTCTTCGTTTAACTTTTCGAGAGCGATGCGATCTTCCTCAGAATACCCAGGTGCAATTGGATACGGTTTGTACTCGAGTGGTTGAGCAAAAGAAACATTGAACGTGGCCACTAACAGGAGTAGTAGGGAAAGGTATTTTACTTGCCTCATACTTGAATTGGTTTGATATAGCTAGGATGCACGTCGGATTCAAAAAGTTTGATGTGAAAAAGAATTTTGGGGTCTCGTGTGCCACTGAACTCAATCTGTCTGCGAACTACTTTGAATGTCTAATTGATTGGTAGTAAAGAGCCTCGTATGTATAGGCACAAAAAAAACACCAAACATTCGCTTCGGTATTTTTAATTCAATTTGAATGATTTGAGGTTCCGAGGAACCTGCCTGCGGCAGATACCGTTCGAACCGCTGTAGGAGATCAATTTTGCAGCAGAGCACACAGCTATGCAAAAGCTCCAAACAAGAAAAACCAGAACCACTTTCATGGTCCGGGTCTTACCTATTCATCGCCTTCGCTAACCTTCGGCGATCGAGGGAGGGCCCAGGCGGACAATTTTCTAATCACTTTTTCAAGACTTGCAAAATCTCGCAGCACTAACGGAATAACTAATATCCGTTCCACCACGGAGGCAGCTTTTGATTCCCATAATAGTCCCTAAATCGCTTAATACGTAATAAGTAATGAAACTCATTATGTTCTCCGTCTATTTCAAACTCCAGTTTGAGTTTTTGCCCGTCGATCAACCACATCGCCTTAACGATAGGCCCAGAAATAATCTTTTTGTTGGCCCCGTAGGAATTCTTATCGTTAACAGTAGCCATTGCCGGTTCTCCGTATTTGGTCTTAAAGATTAACATCAGACTGTCGGCCTGCTTGCGAAGTGCATCGTACCACTTTTTTGTAATAGGAAGTTCAAGTGAAGAAAATGAAATTTGGTCGACGCTATCTTCCCTGGAAACAAAGCTCCAATTACCGAAAATCTCCCCCTTGTTATCGTAATACGAAATGCTGAAGAAAGCCGTATCGAAATGAGAATACTCGAAGCTTCTGCCCCCTACGTATCTATCAATCAGATCACATTTATCTAACTTCTCTGCATAAAGTTTCACATCAAAAATATCTGCCGTTTGACTATATGAAAGTTTTGTCAAAAGGAGAAAGGAGACCAGGAAAACTAATCTTATTGGATTCAAGGGGCTTTTCTAATTCATTCAAAATCCGTGATTTCAGATAAAGTCACAAATTGTGGGGCACAAAAAAACCATCAGAAAATTAATTCTGATGGTTTTTACTTCAATTGAACTGTGAGGTTCCGAGCGGATTCGAACCGCTGTAGGAGCTTTTGCAGAGCTCAGCCTAGCCACTCGGCCACGGAACCGTATCGGTTGTCGGTCTTAAGTTGTTCGTTGTTGGCGCACCAACCACGAACAACCGTTAACCAACAACCATTAACAAATTACTCTCCTTTATTCATCTTCTCCTTCAACGCCGCAAGAGCATCAAGATCTCCCAGTGTCGACTTCTCAGTCTCATTGTTGATCTTCTCGATAGTCTTGCCCTTAGGAGCCGCCTTCTTCGCAGCAGGCTTCGCCGCTACCTTGTCTTCCTCTTCGTTAGACCATGTAGCCTTGTGACTCAACACAATCCTACGATCATCTTTAGAGAATTCCAACACTTTGAAGTCTAAGCTTTCACCAACTTCTGCCTTAGAACCGTCTGCTTTCGCAACGTTCTTCACCGAACAGAAGCCTTCCAATCCATATGGCAACTCGAGGATCGCTCCCTTGTCGTTCTTGTTCACCACTGTACACTTGTGAACCGATCCAACTGTGAAGATATTCTCGAATGTATCCCAAGGATTTTCTTCCATGTGCTTATGGCTCAGCGCAAGACGACGGTTAGTCGCATCAAGCTCGAGGACTTTCACGTCCATCTTCTCTCCTACCTTAATGAATTCAGAAGGATGCTTGATCTTACGTGTCCAGCTCAAATCAGATACGTGCACCAGTCCGTCGATACCTTCTTCGAGTTCAAGGAACAAGCCGAAGTTAGTAAGGTTACGAACGATACCTGTATGTGTTGTGCCAACCGCATATTTCGTGAGCACATCCTGACGTGTCCATGGATCAGTTGTAAGTTGCTTGATACCAAGCGACATCTTACGCTCATCGCGATCGATGGTCAATACAACTGCTTCGATCTCGTCGCCAACCTTGATGAAATCCTGTGGATTACGCAAGTGCTGTGACCAGCTCATTTCGCTCACGTGGATCAAACCTTCTACTCCTGGCTGAAGTTCGAGGAATGCGCCATAGTCGGCTACGTTCACGATACGGCCTTTCACCTTCGATCCTACCTGGATGTCTGCAGGCAATGAATCCCAAGGATGAGGCGTGAGTTGCTTCATACCCAAAGAGATTCTCTTCTTGTCCTGGTCGAAATCCAACACAACCACTTTCACAGTCTGGTCGAGTTTGAGAACTTCCTCCGGATGGTTGATACGTCCCCATGAGATATCTGTAATGTGGAGCAATCCATCTACACCGCCAAGGTCGATGAACACACCGAAGTTTGTCATATTCTTGATAACACCTTCGAGTACCTGACCTTTGTCGAGGTTTGTGAGGATAGCTGCCTTCTGTTGTTCGAGATCTTTCTCGATAAGTACTTTGTGAGATACAACCACGTTGTCGTTCGTGTAGTTGATCTTCACAACCTTCACTTCGATAGCTTTGTTTACATAAACATCGAAGTCGCGGATAGGCTTCACGTCGATCTGTGAACCAGGCAAGAAAGCCTCGATGCCGAATACATCGACAATAAGACCACCTTTTGTTCTGCGCTTCACGAAACCTTCGATAACCTCATCCTTATCAAGAGCTGTTTGTACACGCTCCCAGCCTTTAACAAGCTTAGCCTTACGACGCGACAGGATCAATTGACCCATTGCGTTTTCACGCTCTTCGATGAACAGGTCTACTGTATCACCGATCTTGAGGTTAGGAGTGTCTTTGAATTCAGCCAATGGCACGAGACCATCCGACTTGAATCCAATGTTCAGGATAACATCGCGGTCGTTGATACCAACCACAACACCCTGTACAACTTCACTTTCATTTACTGTTGTTACTGTACCTGAATACAGGTTCAGCATGTCTTCTCTTTCTTTCTTGGAATAACCTTCGCCGAAGCCTTTCTTGTCGAAAGCTTCCCAGTCGAAGTTTGCAAGGTCAACCGGAGCTGCAGCAGCCTTACGAGCTGTCACGTCCTTGATGATTCGACCAATTCCTTCTTCGTCTTCCTGTCTTTTCTTGTGACGGAGCTCTGCGAGTTCGTCTTTTTCGAGGGGCACCTCAGGCTTGTCGACAATAACCTCCTTCGCCTTTGCAGTCTGCGGATTGTCTTTTTTCTGAGATGTTTTAGCTGGAGCCTTGGATTGACCCTGGTTTCCTCTTGGAGGCTGACCGCCCCTGATTGGTTGTTTAGCCATGATTATGGTTGCCCTGGTGACATGCGGCGGTCGGGCTACCCGTCGCAAATTTGTTTTAAATCCTCGTTTTTACTCAAAAAACAAGCCCCGTCACTCGACGGGGCTGCAAATTTAATCAAAATTATGGGTTTTCAGGCCTGGAACTGCAATTGTTTATTGACCGATAACATCTTCCGGTCGCAGTGTGCCTACGGCATAATCGATCAGGATCTTCTGGAAAACCAGACGATACTCTGCCTGCGCCTTATCGGTCTGTGCCTGCACAAATACCCGGTTTGCATTTGTATAGTCCACGAAGTTCGTGACACCAAGATTATAACGTTCAGTCTCGAAGTTGAACGCATTTTCTGCCGACTTCAACTGGTCAAGACTCACTATATAGGCTTTCATCGATCCTTCATAAGTTCTCACAGCACGAAGCACGTCGTTGTGAATCTGAACTTCGAGGTTCCTGTGAAGAAGCTGGTTGTTACGGAAGGTGATCCTGTTCTGAATATAGGTGGTCCTGTTCCTGAACCCATTCAGGATCGGAACATTCAACTGGATACCGATATTCTTCTGGACGTTATTGACCCTGAACTGCTTGGAGAAAGAGATGTTATTCTCGATCCAGGACGGATTTGTAACGGTTGCTCCAGTGTCGTCCGTTACGAATTGAGGGACACCATGCTGATAGTTAAAGTTCGAACCTATACCGGCAAATGCCGTTAAGACCGGCATGCTGGCTCCGAGTGACCCGGCCGCATTGAGACGCGTTGCATTTTCCAGTTTGATCGCACGGAGATAATCCGCGCGGTGTGTCTTCGCCTGTTCCACGAGAGAATCCACCGCCAACTTGCGATTGATCATCGCGCCGGCATCCCAGGCTGGTTTTTCAACCTCAAATGGCTCGGCAACCGCGTCGATCAGTAAAGTCTGGGAAAGCAAAGCCCTGTCATTATCAAGAGTTACCTGTGCGAGCACCATTCTATACTCGGCCGCTTTGGTAAGGGCATCCTGGTTATATACGTCCACCTGTGATTTTGCACCCACGTCAAACTGCCCCGTTACTTGCTCCAGCAGTTTCTTCTGGGCCTCATAATTTTGTACGGCAATTTCGAGAAGCTCTATGTCCACAAGAACATTCAGGTACTGTGTTGCTACAGTATTCATAATGTCCTGCGTAGTACGTTGAACGAAGTATGTGGCTGCATCAAGGTTTTCATTCGATGCACGCATATAGTTGATCGCGCTGAAACCATTAAAGATCTGGATGTTGGCATTCAACGATCCATTGATGTTATCACGCGTTCCGTTTACAACGGCACCCACCTGCTGGTTGAAGGAGTTACCGTTGAATCGTGAAGCCGATGCTTGTCCATTAATATTAGGACCCAGCGACATAATGCCCGACAATTTCTGAGCCTGTGCAAGGTCGAGGTTGTTCCTCGCCGTGTTAAGCAAATAGCTGTTCTTCAAAGCAATCCGGATCGCCTCTTCAAAAGTCAGTATCCTGGCTGCTGGCTGCTGCTGATCCTGTGCTATGGCCGCAAAAGCAACAAAGCATCCGACGATTATTGATAAACTTCTCTTCATATGGTTTTTTATACTACTATTTTCTTACAATCTCATCCGATGCCACCGCACCGTCCGCGATACGAATGACACGCTTGCCGCGCTGTGCATTCTCTTCGGAGTGTGTCACCTGGATGATCGTGATCCCTTCGTCATTCAGCTTCTCGAAGATGTCCATGATCTGCTTACCCTGTTCAGAGTGAAGGTTACCGGTAGGTTCATCGGCAAGAAGCAACTTTGGCTGACCGACAATAGCACGAGCAATACCAACGAGCTGTTGCTGACCACCGCTTAACTGTTCCGGGAACAGGTCTTTCTTTGCAACCATGTTGAAACGATCGAGTAACTCGGCCACCATGCTCTTGCGCTGACTTCCGCCAACACCTTTATATAACAATGGCGTTTCTATGTTTTCGTAAACTGTAAGCTCGTCGATAAGGTGGTATGCCTGAAAAATGAAGCCGATATAATTCTTATGCATATCGCTCTTCTGTTTTTCCTTCATCTTATGAACAGGTTCATCGAAGAAGTAATATTCACCGGCAGAAGGTTCATCGAGCATACCGATGATGTTCATGAGGGTCGACTTTCCGGAACCTGAAGGTCCCATGATCGTGAGGAATTCCCCTTGCTGAACGTCGATGTCGATGCCTTTGAGAATGAATGTGCGCTGGAAGCGGGAATCGATATACTTATCGATGTTTCTGAGTTTGATCATAAATTCGGGTGCGTTTAGCCAATAATGGTGCCACAGGCAATTTAGGGATTAGACGTGCGAATTTGGGATTAGTTGCACGATTTTACGTCCGCTCATGAAAAAAGGTGTCCGGAAGCGGGCGGAGACGCAGATGGCAAAACAGGATGGAATTCAGGATCGCGGAGTTTTGTAAATTTATAGGTATGAGGTGGGTGCTGGCGATATCTATAATGCTTGTGAACATGAGCTCGCTGCGCGCGCAACAAGACGAGATCAGGAAAAGCATATACTTCGATGGCGGCAGCTGGTATATCGACGACTTCCAGGTGGAAGAGTTGACACACTGGATCGACTCTATACCAAACCTCCTGGATAAATACGAGATCCAATTGATCAGTCACACCGATCCGATCGGCGGAAAAGAATACAATGAATGGCTTTCACAAATGCGAAGTGAGTCCGTCTACAAGATCCTTATCGATCAGAATATCCCGGAGAAGAAGATCTCCGTAAAAGATTGGGGATTAGAGAATCCCGTTTATCAGAACGACTCGTGGCGCGGAAGGATTATGAATCGGAGAGTGGACGTTATCCTCCACCCTCTCGTCTTTTAATAGCGAAGGTGAGTAACGGACCCGTCTTTAATGATCAAGATGTTTCCGAAATCAGTATCGTCAAAAGTCTTGAATTGTTCTTTACCGATAAGAAGATTGGCGAGCGCAGGAATCGTATTAGAGTGCCCGCAGATAACGATAGTCCCTCCTTTCATCTTAAGCTTGTCGATATCAGGCTGCTTGTCATATATCTGTATCCCGAGATTCTTTGAATCCGCAAGGGGCTTCACAGTATTCTTTGTTCTGTTGAAATTAGTAGAATAGATCGCATCAATATTTTGCTTTTCGAGAAGCTTAACTAATGACAGCGCGCGAGCTTCACCATCCTTAGTGAGATTTGGATCTTTCGGATCGGCACCGGTCGCTTCCTTCTCGGCATGACGAACGAGAATGAAGGTGGTCTGCGCCCATACCGGGAAATTAATCAGCAGGAGAAAAAAGATCAGTGCTCTCATTTAACTCTAAACTAGAAACTAGAAACTTATTTATACTGATTCGCTATAGTCGGCGGAACGTTACAACCATCTTTCCATCGTGTATCCGTCAAATGAAAGATCTTCCATTTACCATCTGCTCCTTTGAAAAGCTGGAACGCGTCGACTCCACAATGACTAAAAGTCTTTCCAAGATAAAACGCATACTTGGCCCATACCTGCGCGAAGTTTCCATCCATCTGGATCTTTGGTTCCCAAATAGGCTCCGACCATTTCTCTTCATGCGGAGTGCCAACGGCCTTCAGAAACCCGGAGAGGTCGGCTTCCTGCCGTAGTGTTACCACACCGTCTTTATTCTTAAAAATGGTAGCCATTGTTGGCGATGCCGCAAACGCGGAATGTACCAGCGCACTGTCGCCAAGGCTCATGCCCTTAAACAGGTTGTTGATCGGCTCGAGGATTTCTCTGTTGTCCTGGGCCGTCTGCGCCTGGCAAACGACCGAACCTGCCACTAAGCAGGTGATTATCAAGAGGGTTCGCATGTCGCAATATATATGTATTTTTATAACCTCTAAAAATGTGCAAATGAGAATCCGCCCCTTACTCGGCTTTATCCTCATCTCGGCGACAGCGTTCGCCCAACGTGTCGACAGCCTTGAAAATGTATTGCAATCGGCACAGGGTGATCAGAAAGTTAAGACCCTGAACGAGCTCTTCCGCGCTTACAGTCCATCCGATCCCGTAAAGGCAATCGGCTATACCAAAGAAGCCCTCGATCTCGCTACGAACATCGGCGACAAGAAAGGGATGGCGGCTTCTTACAATAACCTCGGTGTGGCTTACAAAAACCAGGGGGCCCTGGACAAGGGCCTTGAATATTACCTGATAGCCCTCAGGACATACACTGAGCTCGATAACAAAGAAGGTATTGCGACTACGAAGAATAACATTGCCAACATCTATTCGATGAAGAAAGATTATGATCAGGCAATGAAATATTTCCAGGAATCGGAAGAGATACTCACACAGCTCGGCGACAAAAGAAGAATGGTTGGCACGATGAACAATCTCGGTAATCTTCATAGCGACCTGCAGTTGTTCGAGCAAGCTCTAAAATATTATACCGACGCGTATCAGCTCAGCGAAAAGATGGGGACGCCATCCGCTGATCCATTGAGTAATATAGGGAACCTTTATTTCAGGCAGGGAAATTATCAGCGCGCGGTGCAGTACTATGAGCGCGCATTGGATATGGCTGAAAAAGAAAACAACAAGCTGAACATACTCAACATCACGGCGAATCTCGGGGAAGTTTATGTTCGCGCAAATCAGCCGAAGCCTGCTCAACAATATCTCGACCGCGCGAAAGCGTTAAGCGATGAAATGCAGTCGACATTCTTTGTGCCACAGATCCTGCGGAGCATGGCCGACAACTATGCACGCCAGGGAAAGACCAAAGAAGCGTATGACGCGATGGTAGCTTACGATAAAGCAAAAGAAAAAGTCTACGGCGAAGAAAGCAGCCGCAAGATCGCGCAGATGGAGATGGCTCTCGATCTCCAGGAAAAGGAAAAAGAAGTGGATGACCTTCGCCGCCAGGATGAGATCAAATCCCTTCAACTTCGCAATACACGAATGGTGATCACCATGGTGATTATGGGTATCGTCATCATTGTGGCAGGTTTCAATTTATTCTTCTCCAGGAAAAAGTCGATCCGTTCTTAAAATGAAGATCGAAGAAGCACGCTCTATACTTACATCGATGACTCAAAGTGCGAGTCTTTTGCGACACATGCGGACCATTGAGCTGGTGATGGAAGCTTATGCTGAAAAGCTGGGTGAAGACAAGGAAAAGTGGGCTGTTGCCGGCCTCCTTCACGATGCCGACTACGAAGCTTATCCGGACCAGCATCCGAATGTGATCGTTAAAAAATTGGAGGGCATGAACGAGAACGATATCGCGCACGCGATTTCTGCCCACTATACAAAGTGGAACGTTCCTTACGATACGGCTCTTGATAAATACCTTTTGGCAAGCGACGAGCTTACGGGTTTCATCGTTGCCTGCGCCCAGGTCCGGCCTGAAGGTATCTCGACCCTGGAAACAAAGTCGGTCATCAAGAAACTGAAAGACAAGGGGTTTGCGGCAAAAGTCGAGCGGGATGAGGTTTACAAGGGTGCTGAGCTGATCGGGGTGCCGCTGGACCAGCATATCAGTTTCATCATAGATGTGCTGAAAAGAAATAAAGAGGAACTGGGGATTTGAGAATTTTGCTAATTTTAGCCCTGTAAATTGTACAAAACTCTAAGGTTATGATCTTCGAACAAGTGATTGGAAGCCCCGCAAACGCATTTATCATCATCGTTGCAGTAGTAGTAGGCTTCGTTTCAGCACTTACTTTCCTTGATTCTAAGAAGACTTTCAAGGACAACGAGGATAACGCTCCTAAATTCTAGGAGAGCTTTTCATTCTGACTTACTGATTCTTATTGACCTTCGGTCTTGGAAGTTGCCGCGTAAGGTGACACGTACCCGCTTTTTACGTAATCTTCCAGTTTCTGGCCTTTCTTGTAGATCTCGTCACCGAAATAGCTCAGGAATATGTGGAATTCCTCCGGTTTACGATAGCCAGGAAGCACCTGCAACATTTTGAAGTCTTCGTCGAGGAAAACGAAATTGGGATAGCTAAGCTGGTTGTTTAACAAAGCTGCAGCAAGCTGGTGAACTCCCCTTCCATTGCCATCTGACACATATTTGAACGTGTAGTTATTAAAAACCACGTCTGCAGTCTGTTCTGCATTAAACTTAACAGGGTAAAAGTCTTCGTTAAGGATCTTCGCGACTTCGGGATCAGGGAATGTGTTTTTGTCCATCACTTTGCACCATCCGCACCAGTCGGTGAATACATCCACGAATATCTTTTTCTTCTTTGTTTTGCTTGCTTCAACAGCCTGTTCCCAGGTCATCCAGTTAACGGGGCCTTTGTGTACGCTGGCTTCAGTAGAAGGTGATGAAGCAGAAGGAACGCTGTGGTCCTGTGAGTAGGCACCAGGGGCAAATGCAGCTGAAACCGCCATCACCAGCCCAACCGAAAAATATTTTGTCGCTTTCATGTAATTATGGCTACAAAGGCTCAACAAATCTAAAAAGAAAAGAGGTCCTATTCACGTTTATTTTATTTAGGCACTCCAAGTAACCTGTACGCACATCGAAGGTAATACTTCATGACGGGCAGGTTGACCGCAGGGATGTACAGAATTGGACAATTAACGGATCGTTAACAAGAAAATTACCCCAAAATACCCGATTTACCATATGGCACCGGGTTTGGTAAGTTTGAAACATAAATCTATGAGACTGTCGAACCGAGATCTTGTACTGCTGTTAGGCATCGTTGTGGCGGTGGTCATCACACTCACGGCCCTCGTGTACAAGGATCAGGTTACGAATGCGATGAATGAATTCCGCACGCCGAAGAAAACATCCTGGAACGCCACAGCTACCAAGCTTCTCGAGCTTATCGGTAAGCGTAGTAATGTAAAACACTTTCAATAGCCTTTCTAATTGCAATGTTGATCGGGTAAAATTCCGTGGTCAGATCACGATCAATGGCATGAAGCTGCATATAGAAATTACTCATCACCGGAACATCTCCTCCTCCTTCAATTAATTCAACTCCCTTTTGATATTCTGCCGGCTCCTCTGTTTTGATGATCTGGCACGTAACGAGCTCTTTCTTTTCGTGTTTGTTCGTGCGAGCGGAATATCCAAACAGCCTGCAGATAAGTCCGCGGTGTTTATACTCGGTGCATAAGCCGGCGCCCGACTGTGTGGGATTGAGAATGTGACAGAGTTGTTCTTCGGAAGATCTTAGTTTGTCCCACCATTCTTCGGCACGGCCTTCCTTGTACAGGTGATAGGCGAATGGAAGGAATTCGAGTGGTGTTGCCTCGATATCGGGTTTGAAGCAGCATTTGCCACAACCCCATTTGCAATGAATGCCAGTAGATGATTGGAATGAAGAGATCGCCTCGTCCAGTTTGAGGAAGACGGCTTCTACTTCATTTACTTTTTCTTCTAAAGTCATCGAGGTTTTTTCTAGCGAGGGTTCTTACTTTACCCGACACAACAGGTGTCCAACCAAGTAAAGTTCCGGAAAGTCCTAATGCCTGGTGCGACCAACGCCAGAAATTAAAATCGTCTTTTTGATTGAATATAAGCCCCTCACGAAACGTAAAAGATGATCTTACAATATTGTGAACGGGACGTCCGCTTCTTGAAAACGTATACCACGCGTCCCACCGGGCGCTATTCTCCGTTACGTCGCTGAATTCAACCTTCAGATCTTTCGAAGACCTGAGAAGCATTTCCCACATGGCTTTTACTTCGGCACTGTCCAGGTTTTGAAAGACCGGGTCGCTGAATGTTGCCCCGGGGTGATAGCAGGATTGCATAGCCAGGAAGTCCTTCTGCTGGAATGCAGTGTAGAACTTCCTGATCAATGCTTCGTTGTTGTTCATTCTTAAAGAGATCACCTCAGGCGAGTGTCGCCTCCATGGTGATGTCAGTGTTCAAAAGTTTCGAGATAGGGCAGTTTGCCTTTGCGTCGGCAGCAGCCGCATCGAATTTTGCTTTGTCGATACCCGGGACGGTCGCTTTGAGTGTGAGGTGTGAATTGGTGATCGCACCGTTCTCGAAGTTGATCGCACAGGTAACATTGAGCTCCGTCGGATTGAAACCACCTTCCTGGAGTACGAAGCTGAGTTTCATCGCGAAACAGCCCGCATGAGCGGCTGCGATGAGCTCTTCAGGATTTGTTCCAACGCCATCGGCGAAACGGCTATTGAAAGAATATTGTGTTTTATTAAGTACTGTGCTGGCAGTGGTAAGAACTCCTTTTCCATCTTTCCCGGTGCCGTTCCACACCGCGTTTGCTGTACGTTTCATAAGCTGGTATTTTGATTAGGTCACGAAGATAAGGGTTTTGGCATTTTTGGCCAGCCACTCTTTCAATCCTTAACCTTTCGGTAAATTCAGCCTATGAAAGCCTAGTTCCTGCTCTCCAGGAGCTTTCTCATCTCTTCCATGATGTGCGCCCAGTTCTGCTCCGTGTGACGTGCTGCGTCCTCTGTTTCAAGTCCCTCCTGCTCCACAACATATTCGGTGTTGCCACCCATATCGAAAAGCTTATATGTTACATTGTGATAATTCTCAGGAACGTCGGGTTTGCCAGTCCACGAGCTGAAGTAACTGTACTTTAACAGTTTCTCTTTTTCAATATCGAGGATCACACCTTTGTCTTCGTAAGGTTTTCCCTCCCATTCGCCGGTGAATTTTATCGGGTCACCTTTCTTCCACGTCGATTTCACATCCGTATTGAAGAAGTATTTTTTAACCAGTTCCGGTTTTGTAAGCGCTTCCCAAACTTTTGCCCTGGGTGCCGCGATTGTAATAGATTGTTTTGCTGTGTACATATTAAAATGATTTGAGATTTGAAATTTGAGATTTGAGATTTGAGATTTGAGATTAAGATTTGAGATTACGATAAAGAGTATTTTAATGATACCAATCCGGTGTTATAAGTTTTTGAATCGATCAAAGTCAGTTTCTTTCTCTCATTGATATTTTGAAACAATGGTTTTCCCTTTCCGAGGATGATCGGATGCACCGCCATTCTCACGATATCGACCAGGTTCCTGTTAAGAAACTGCGATACAAGATCCGCTCCTCCAAACAACCAGATATCCTTTCCCGGCTGCCGCAAAATCTCTTCCACTTCATTCATATCACGAATGAGGATAACATTTACGGAAGGAGAATTTTTCATAGAGTTCGTGAACACATAGGTCCTCATATCCCTCCAGGGCCCGGGTTCTTTCAGGGCGATCTCATACGACCTCCTTCCCATGAAGATCGCGTCGATGTCTTTCATGAACTCTGTAAGACCATAATCCTGGTCGTTGAAACACCAATCATACTCGCCGTTCGGTCCTTCAATGAATCCGTCTAAGCTAACTGCCAGTTCAAGTATAACTTTTCTCATATGATAGCTTCAAGGCGAGACGTACGAAGTTCGACGATGTCAGAAAGTTGGTGAGCGGAAAAAATTGCAATGCCTTTCATCAGGCAATGACTTACCAGTGGTTCTATCTCATCATTTGTCCCGGGCAGGATCAGCATTGCCGTATTATCGTCGTCTATATCAAAAAGATCCACTTCCGGGAAAAAGTCAAGATCAGGTATCACGGTTAACCCGCTCATCGCTTTGACGGGATCTTTCGTGATAGCAATTGTTTTCAGGTCATATTCGCCGTGGCTGCGAAGATTGGTTGCGGCTAATGAGATCTCATGATCCGCGAAGCCATCGTAGATAAACAGGTAGCAGGTCTTCTTTTTCATACGTTCATTACAGGTTTGATTACTTCACGCCAAATTGAATTTGAGTGACGTTCGCCTCAGGATCCTGGAAATCGGAGTTCACATAGATCTCGCGCATGATTGCACTTGGCTCAAGATTTTCACTGGCGATAAACTGCTGGATCTTGCCGTAGCTGGTCGGCAGGCTGTCCCATCCACCTTCGTGGGTCAGAGTTACACACCGAAAGGGCTCGGTGCGTTTGAAATGGAAGTTCCCGTCATAACCCGCGACCACATCCGATACCGGCAATGAGATCTCGAGCGTAAATTCAGTTGACAAGTCGCCGTTGAAACCAAAATAGTGCCAATGAATTGGTCCCGTAACATGCAAGTTGTAATTAACTGCTTCCCTGAAAAGGTCTTTTGCCACGGGAATAAAGTTCACCAGCTGATCCACGCGTGTCTGCGCACGGAAATACAAGAAGTTCGCGGGTTTAATTTCTTTTACTGTGGGTTGTGCTTCGATCGTTTTCATGATACGAACTAACTATCCGTATATGACAACAGTGTGGCAACAGGAATCGGCCCGACAACTTTTATTTGAAAAAATATTGAGATTTTTCTCCGGTGGGTGACAACCCTATGTCAGTAGCCCGTAAATGGTATTCAGTAAACGGTGTTCAGTATTCAGTAAATAGTGTACAGTAGACGGTTCACTTCGGGCCGAATACTGCTTACCGAATACTGAATACTGTTTACTGTTTACTGTTTAAAAGGGAGTAGTGCTCATGAAGTTCCTCGACCAGGTCGGCCATGGCAACTTTCAAAGATTCTGGTTCTTCCACCTCGATGGCAGTTCCATACATCAACAACCATTTGGCGATGTAGTTGGTACTGTCGACCATAAACTCTGCGCGGATCTTATCCCCGAGGTCGTTTTGCGAAATGCTTCCGTATAAAGGGCGTCCCCTGAGCACAGATTTCTCGAATACAACCACCGCCTTTGTGAGTCCCTGGTTAGACGAGAACATCGACTGGAAATACTCTTTCAGTGACAGGAGATTTCGTCCTTCGAAAGTCTGGCCGGTCATCACGAGATTTTTAATTCTGTCGGCGCGAAAATCACGATAGCCATTACGGAGCCTGCACCAACCGATGAGATGCCACGACATACTGTAATAGAAGATACCGATGGGCTCCACTTCGCGCGAAGTAAACTCTTCCTCATTGTTGGAATAGTCGATACGAAGCACTTCTTTCTTTGCGACGGCACGCTGAATATCGGTCATGAAGTGATCGGGGAACTCTTCGCGCTCTTTGTGCTCGTAACGTGAGCGCAGAAAGACCTCGATATGCGACTCGAGATTCTGAAGATGATCTTTCTCCGATTCGTTAAGCACGGATTTGATCTTGTGCATGGCCGATTCATACGCGGCACGAACAGATTTATCGGCCATCTTATCGACGAGCTTTCCGGCCAGCAACATCGAGCTTGCCTCGTCCTGTGTAAACATGACGGGAGGCAAGTGATACCCATCTACGATGAAATATCCTTTGCCTGCTTCGGAGCCGATAGGAACGCCGGCTTCCATAAGTGCTTTCACGTCGCGGTAAACGGTTCGGAGGCTCATTCCGAAACGCTCGGAGATCTCTTCTGCCTTAACTACTTTCTTCGTCTGAAGATGTATAAGAATAGCAGTAAGACGATCGATCCGATTCATTACCAGAATATGATATACAACGCGGCAATAATGCCCGACACAAGTATTGTTCCCACAGCGAATGCGCCGGAGATCTTGAACATCCCGGCATCCACTTCCACCTGTCCCTCGCCAGGTTTTTGCGGCTTAATGAGGCTGATGATAACCATAAGCGCAACGAGAATGAGGAACACGTAACCCATACGATGCAGGAACGGAATGTATGGCATCCATTCGTTGAATGCGAGACCAAGAGGCAACGTGAGCAACGCAGCTACGAGGGCGGCAGTGCCGTTTGCTTTCTTCCAGAACATACCGAGAAGGAATATTGCCACAACACCGGGAGAGATCAAACCGGTGAAATCCTGGATGAACTGGAACGCCTGGTCGAAACGGCTGAGTGCCGGTGCCACAATGATTGCAATGATCATCGCGCCAACAATGGCAACTTTGCCAACATTTACGAGGTGACGTTCGGAAGCATCTTTCTTGAAATATTTTTTGTAAAGATCGAGTACGAAGATGGTAGAGATACTGTTTGCTTTTCCAGCCAGCGAAGCAACGATAGCGGCTGTTAATGCGGCGAACGAAAGTCCCTTCAGACCTGCGGGAAGAAGTCCCAACAGAACGGGATATGCTTTGTCGGATTTCAAGACTTCTTTCAGCGTACCGTCCTCCAGGGTGATCGTACCCATCATTTCCGATTGGAAGACTCCGTTCTTATACAATACGAATGCGGCGATGCCGGGAAGTACAACGATAATAGGCATCAGCAATTTGAGGAAGGCAGCGAAGAGTAATCCGGAACGGGCCGTTTTAAGGTCGGCACCGAGAGCGCGTTGAGTGATATACTGGTTACATCCCCAATAGTTTAAGTTCGCGATCCACATGGCGCCGATCAAAACCGCGAGGCCGGGCAATGCCTGGTATGCATCGATCTGTCCTCCTTTGCCGTCGGGCATCATCATCTGTCCTTTATTGAGGATCATATGAAAATGGTCGGCAGCGTCCGTGCGGATGAAGTTCACGGCGTTCCCCATACCTCCGAGGTGCAGGTCGATATTAACTTTAGAAATAGCGAGGTAAGTGGTAACAAGCCCACCTGCAACGAGCACGACCACCTGGATAACGTCGGTGTAACCGATAACCTTCATGCCACCAAGGGTAATGAAGACGGCGAATACCGCGAGACCAATGATACAGGTAGTCGACCCCAGACCGCTGATCGTATCGACGGCGAGTGCACCGAGGTAAAGGATAGATGAAAGGTTAACGAAGATGTACACTAGCAACCAGAATACCGCCATAATGGTGGCAACGGTTGGGCTATAGCGTTGCGAAAGGAACTGGGGCATCGTGTATATCTTGTTGCGGAGATAGATCGGCAAAAAGAAAATAGCGACGATCAGCAATGTTGCCGCGGCCATCCACTCATATGACGAGATAGCGAGACCCATTGCAAAGGCCGATCCCGATGTTCCAATAAATTGTTCGGCTGAGATGTTGGATGCAATCAGCGATGCACCGATCGCCCACCATGTAAGTGAACCTTCTGCGAGGAAGAAATCTTTTGAATCTGATTCCGCTTTTCTCTTACGGATATAGATCCAATATCCATAACCCGAAACAGCGATGAAGTAGACAAAGAATACAACGTAATCCTTAAGCTCGAGGCTCTGCATAGCAATTACAAAATTTAGGTTCGAGGGGTTCTGTCATTCCTGGTGAACACCTTCGGCAAGGCTCACCATGTAAAAATCTGGTTCTTTTCTAAAAGTAGTAAAATATTTGTCGTGAACGTAGCCTTTCATAAAGTCGACTTTTGAACGGTGGACGAGGTTTATAGTACAGCCGCCGAACCCCCCTCCCATCATGCGGGCGCCGATAACCGAATCTTTATATTCTTCAGCCAGAGTTACGAGAAAGTCGAGCTCTTCGCAGCTTACATCATAAGATTTGCTGAGGCCCCAATGTGTTTCATAAAGGAGGCCTCCGAACTCAAGTATCTTGCCATCTTTCAATAACGTTGCAGCCTTTTGCGTGCGTGCAATTTCATCAACAACAAAACGACATTTGATATAAACTTCCTCGCCGAGCTTGTCCTGATTTTGATCAAGCATGGTGCGCGTAACGTCACGCAAAGATTTTACCTGGAGGAGACGCGCACCTTCTTCGCACGATGCCCTCCTGTCGTTGTATGCCGTTGATGCCAGCGAATGTTTCACTTTGGTATCGATAAGCATGATCCTGTAATCGCCTAACGATACCGGCAATGTCTCATACTTCAACGTCTTACAATCGAGAAGCAATGCAGAATCTTTTTTTCCGTGCAACGAAGCAAACTGGTCCATGATACCACATCGTACCCCTGCAAATTCATGCTCAGAACGCTGGGCAATTTTAGCGATGGTGATCAACGGAAGATCCAATGAATACAATGAGCTGAGGGCATATCCAAATCCACAGCATAACGCCGCCGAAGATGATAAACCTGCCCCAACGGGTATTGTGCTTCCAAAAACACAATCGACGCCTTTCACTACGTTCCCGTTCTTCGTAATGCCGTCGACCATACCCATGAGGTAGTTCACCCACCCGTCACCCGGTCTTATTTCGCCGGCGTTAAACGAGATCTGTTCTTTATAGTCTGCCGCATAGATATTGAATTTATCAGTGCTGTTTGGAGCTATAGCAAATGTGATGTGATGATCGATAGCGGCGGGCATCACGAACCCGTCGTTGTAATCGGTATGTTCGCCTATAAGATTAATGCGGCCGGGAGCAATGAACATTGCGGGGCTGCCATTAAATTTTTCCGAGAAAATTTCTTTAACTGTCTTCACCGCGCCAATATATTAAGAATTCAGGAGTCAGGAGTCAGGAGTCAGGAGACAGGAGTCAGGAGACAGGAGACAGGAGTCAGGAGACAGGAGTACGACTTTAGTTTTAGCTTTACGAGATGGAGTTCTTAAAAAAGATGCCGGCCACGATCCTCCTCGCGATCATCAACATCGTAGTGTTCGGATGGCTATACTCCCAATATTGGGACAACGGAGGCCAGCTCTGGTTTTACGCGCTGCTCGAACATGGCGGGTTATACAATCCCCTTGTTCTCGGTGGCGACTGGTACAGGATCTTCACACATATGTTCCTCCATGCAAGTGTTATTCACATATTATTCAACACGTATGGTCTGATCTCGATTGGCCAGGACATTGAGCCCTATGCGGGTACCAAAAAATTTCTGCTGGTCTATTTTCTCGGTGGCGTCGCCGGAGCGCTGGGTAGCCTATACTTTCATTTATTCACACTGGGAGTCGGTGCGTCGGGCGCAGTTTTCGCGTTGTTCGGATATGCGCTGATCGTCGACATAGAACGGAGCAAGCTGGAAGGACGGTCTATGACTCCGCTGATCGTGAACTTCGGCCTCGTGCTCGTCGTGAACTTTTTATTGGCCGAGGCGATGCATGCCGACAATGCCGCTCATATCTGCGGCGCACTTTTCGGGATTGCGTTCCGTCTCATAAAAAAACGCGCGGCGCTCATCATTGCTCCGTTGCTGATTATCGTATACTTCATATTGCCACGATACCAGGTTCATTATTTCAACTTCTTCCAGGAAGTTTTAGCCGCCCAGGATTCGACCAATGATGTCCTGAGAAATTCTGCTAAGGAAAGTGATGAAGATTTTCTCAAAGATTATCGCCATGCAAATTCGAAATGGGATTCCGCATTGTCGCTGCTGAACGCGCAGACGTACATCCCTGAAGAATTGTCGGGTGACACATTCAAGCTCCGACGATTACTTCGTTATCATAAAAAAGAGGGCGACTATCGCATCGCCATGATAGAGAATGAATCGTACATCTACGCTGACAGCATGGAGATTGCTCAGGATACGATCATGAAGTACAATGCTCTCGAATATGTCCTGAACCTGAAATATGCTCCCCCTCCTACGCATGATACCACGGATGCTCCTGCTTATGAGACAGCCAGGATCTGGTATGACAGCAATTGGGTGGAACTGCCTTATCCGCCAGCTGAATATTTCCGTGTCGGTCAGCGCGATAGTCTCGGACTTTGGCAAGGGCCATTGGTCGATTACTTCAAGACCGGGGTTATTCAAATGAAGGGCACATATAAAGATGATGCGAAGGATGGCATCTTTATCTACTATACAAAAGCAGGGATGTATTCGGCAGCCGGTGTTTATCGCGAGGATCAGCGTGTCGGTAAGTGGGAAACATTTCATCCGAATGGGCAGATGGAATCCGAGATTTATTACCGCGATCGTTATTTCTTAAAAAGCTATTGGGACTCTCTCGGCGTCCAAATGGTTAAAGATGGTTATGGTACCGAGACCCACAAGTATTCTAACGGCGTGATTGCAAGCGAAGGGAAATATGTTGATGGCTACCAGGAAGGTTACTGGTATGGAAAACATCCTAACGGCGAGATGTACTTCGAAGAAAATTACAATCGCGGTCGTTTGATCAGCGGAAGATCAAGAAGCAGGAACGGTGGAAGAATGGTTGTCTACGATGAGACCACATTCTTTGCATTACCTGAAGGCGGCTATCAAAAATTAAATGAATACTTGCGCTCGGCGGCGAAACCTGCCGGACTCGGAACGGTGAAATTATCGTTCAGGGTAACTACTTCGGGGCAGATAACCGACTTCAAAATAGAGAAAAGTGTCTCAAAAGAATTGGATCTTAAAGCGAAACAACTGATCCTTGCGGGACCTAGATGGCTCCCGGCGAGATTGCATGGGCAGGAGCCGACAGATGGATTTGCCCTTGTGAATGTGGAGTTCTGATCACTTATTCTTCTTCAGGAACGTCAGCACTTCAACAGAGAAGTCCTTAGAACGATGCGTATCGTTGTGAACACCGGGCACTCTTTTATAGGTCGACTTCGGTATCAATGCAGCAAGCTCTTTCGAAGAACCATTATCTTCATCTTTATCGCCACAGATAACAAGCACCGGCTTCTTTAATTTGCCAAACTCGGAACGACTGGTTGATGGCTGTGCCTTCTGCATATAGGCGAGAGCAAGCTGATCCAATGTAGGATCATCTTTAACGCGTTTCACGAGTCCTTCCAGTTCCGGTACCGATTCACCGCTAAGGGCTTTATAAAACATAATTCTTCTCGGCCACTCCGGGTTGGTGAAATCGGAACCCATACCACCGAGTACGGCGCTCTGAACGCGCTTGTCGAGTATCAATAGACGGGATGCGATGATCGCTCCGCGTGAATATCCGACAACGGTGTATTTCGTAGCTCCGATCTTATCGGCCAGCACCATAAGATCCATGGCCTCCGCGTCATTTTCATAAGCCTCGGGATTATGCGGCTTACCGGATCTGCCGTTGCCACGAAGATCGACGGTCACGACTTTATAGCCGGCTGCTGTGAGATCGGAATACAAGGCTGTTTTTTTCCAGGTGTCCCCGGTATTTAAAAAGCCATGCACAAGAATAACCGGGTAGCCCTTGCCCGCCACCTCGTAGTAGATTTTTGTATCGTCGAATGATTTGAATGATGTGGTATCAGGAGCTTGCCTGTCTGCTGGCAGGTTTTGTGCCGACAACTGTAATGATATCAATAACAGGAGACTAAACCCAACTGGTTTCATGCGACTTCTGGCTTTTGTCGAAGTTCTAAAAATAAAACCCCAACTACAACCAGGACGAGCAATACAGATGCCACCATCGTTACTTTATTTCCAATAACATAAGCATTAGGCGCGAATGTGAACTCGATGGTGTGTTTTCCGGCAGGGATATCGAGGGCACGCAACGTATAGTCTGCACGGTAGATCGGTGTTTCCGTCCCATCGATTGTCGCTTTCCAGCCCACAGGGTAATAGATCTCTGAGAAAATGCCGAGTCCCCCCGACGCCGATTCCGACTCATACTTCTGCCAGTACGGTTTCTTTTCAATAAAACGGATTACCGCTGCGCTGTCGGTGTTGGCCTTTGCCTGTAACTTCATTTTTACCTGATCAACAACCGCAACGCGGCGTGTGTCGATCTCCGCAACTTTAGAAAGCTCTTCGTTTGCAGAATTCACCGACTGTATCTCGTTAGGGAACCAGGCATTTCCATTGGCAGCAGGATTCTGCAATACCTGGTTGGCTTCTGTTCCGTAGATCAGGTACTTCGCATTAAGCATGTTGAGCACTCCATACTTGGCCATATTCAATGGGCCTGCGCTGGCGTCGGCATACAATTCTTCGGCGTCCCGGCTGATCGCCGAATCGTATAGTTCCTGGTAGCGTTTGAGGCGGATACCGCTATAACCTCCTAATGAATTGTGATGATATGAAGTTGTTGCTTCATAAAATCCATTCAGGTTAAATACGCGATAGTAGGATTTGTCCTGTGATATCCGATTGTCTGCTGCACTGGGGGTAAAATCTGCGGCCATCGCTTCGGGAACATAATTTTGTTTCGAGAAATATCTCGAGTCTACGATCGCGAGATCGAGTGTGACCATGAATGCGAGCAGCGCGAAGAATCCCGTTGCAGAAATTCTTTTCGGCACATTGAAGAACAACATGATAAAGATAAATGCGATGAAACCGAGTGAACGGAAGGCGTCACTGCGCAATAATGATTTACGGTCTGATTTTAGCGCATTTGTAAACCACACCGGCAATTGATCTTCTATCGTTTTTTTGAAGTCCAATATTCCTGGGATTATCACAAGCAGCAAGCAAATTCCGCCGGTGATACCAAAAGCGATCAATAGCTTTTTCTTTGTTTGAGTAGTAAGTCCTTCGTTCAAAAACTTTTCGACTCCGAGACAACCGAGCAACGGCATCGCAATGAAGACAATGATCAACGCAAATGTTACAGATCTGAATTTGTTGTACCCGGGAAGATGGTCGAATACGAAGTAGTTGAACGATTCGAAACTGCTTCCCCAGCTGAGCATAATCGCAAAAGCGCTGATGGACAACAACCACCATACATATTTTTTCTCGGCGACCGAAATACCAAGCACGAACATAAAAACAATAATTGCCCCGGCGTAATAAGGAGTTGCCAGGGGCTGTGGTCCCCAATAAGCGGAGCTGAACTGCACAAGCTGGTTTGCAAGACGATTGTCGTCCGAGCCTGTCAATGCCTTGTACGTTGCACTATTTTCATCAGAGACCAATGCCTCACCGCTTCCTCCGCCGTAGAAGTTCGGTATCAATAACGTCATAGGCTCGAGAATGCCATTTGAATATTCGAAAGCATAGCTCTTTGCAAGGCCGCTGGCTGCTGTATTCCTGGAGGCAGACGTGAGATCCGTCTTTCCCCTGTGCGAATATTTGGCCATCTCGGAAGCAGCCCACAACTGACCGAAGAATGTTCCAACGGCGAGGATAACGGCGACCGTAACGATCCCGACAGTTCTCGCAAACTCGGGAAGTTTCTTTTCGCGAACGGCGTTTATCAATTCAGCCAGACCGTACACGCCAACAATCATTGCCAGGTAGTAGGTCATCTGTAAGTGATTTTCGCGGAGGTGCAACGACATGCCCAGGGCAGTTACGCCGAAGCCTAAAAGTTTTTTATCGGTGAACGCAAGATGAATACCGGCGATTGCCAACGGCATAAACGCCATGGCACCAACACGCGCGTTGTGACCGGCGCCTAAACCCACGATCATGAAAGAGGACAGCCCGAATGCTATTGCGCCGGTTATCGCCAGATATGGGCGAACCCTGAATGACAATAACATTATATAATAGCAGACAAATGCGAGGAAGATATTTCTTACCGGGTGAGGCAGAAAAAGGGCCATCACATATTTCACGGCGGTCACGGCTCCATCGCTCCAGTCGAGGTTGATCATGTAAGCAGGCATCCCGCTAAACACGGCGCCGGCCCAAAGACCCTCTTCATCGTTTGCGTTCCGGAAATCAGTCAGCTCTTTGCTGGCGCCGATGTGCTGGTTGATGTCGCCCTGGTTGATGACCATATCGCTGAAAAAAACCGGCCTGAAAAACAGGACGGTAACGAGCAGGAAAACCACGACGGCGATTGCGTGTGGAAGGACATCGGTAGAAAAGTTAATCTTCTTCATAAAATTGGTTCTCACGGATCGCACGGAAAACACGGAACGGCAAAATAGGAAGGTTTAACGTAATTTAGAGATATGAGAAAATATGTGTTTTTGATCTTTTGCTTCGCTTGCACGATAGCCTTTGGCCAAACGATAAAGGGAAAAGTCTTCGACGAGGCCACAAAAAAGGGAATCGCAGGGGTAGCCGTCTCCGACCAGGCCACGGTAACGGTAACAGACACCAACGGCAATTATCAGCTGGCGGCAACACCGGGACGTGCTTTCCTCATGATCTCATTGCCGGATGGTTACAGAGGCAGTTACTACAAGAAAATTGAAAATAACAGCACGCTTGATTTCTCATTAAACAAAACATCTGCCCCAACGGAATTCTCTTTCATCCAGGCATCCGACACTCATATCAGTGAAAAGTCTGTCGACCGGACCGTCAAGCTTCGTGAGCTTACCGGGAAATTGAAACCAGACTTTGTATTGGTGTGCGGCGATCTCATTCGCGATGCCCTTCGTGTTCCCGAAGAAGAAGCGAAAAGTTATTATCAACTTTACGTCGACAATATTTCCAGGTTCACGGTACCTGTATGGAGTGTTCCAGGCAACCACGAGATCTTCGGTATCGAGAGACATCTTTCGCTGGTGAGTCCGAAGAATCCATTGTATGGAAAGAAAATGTTTGCACACTATCTCGGTCCCAACTACTATTCATTCAACTACGGCGGGATCCATTTTATCGGACTGGACGATGTGGATTTCGATGACACATGGTACTATGGTCACGTCGATTCGCTGCAAATGAGTTGGCTAAAGCAGGATCTTGCGGCAGTGCCGAAGAATACGCCGGTGGTGACGTTCAAGCACATGCCGATGTTCTCCGGCGGATTAAGTCTATCCCCTTTCGAGGAAGCCGGACCAGGCCGAACTTTAGAAAGAGTGAAAGGTGTGAATCAATTCAGGCATGTTGTGTCGAATGCACAAGAGATGCTTGAACTGTTACAAACACATCCATATCCACTGTCGCTGGCTGGACATTTCCATGCCCGGCAGATCTTTCGTTACGAAAGCACGGGGCAAAACACACGCTTCGAACAAACCGGCGCGGTTGTCGGAGATGGCGGTGAAGGAAATATAATTATGAGGTCCGGGGTAGTACTCTACAGAGTAAAAAATGGCGCGATCGATGAGGGTAAGTTTATCGCGCTTGATTAAAAAACCTAGTTCTTGACTCTTACTTTCAAAGTCTTGAGCCGCGCTTCGACTTCGTTCTCCTGGAGGTTTGTCCATGCACGATTAAAGCGTCTGTAAAACGAAGGGTCCGATTGGGGGAGTTTGGGCCACGTCGACTTTGTGAATCTGAAATTTATCATATCCTCAAGTTTTTGTTGACACACTGTTAGACGAGGGTGTGACGTAATTAGTTTACGCTTTCTTGAGAATTTTATTGTTTTTAGGTTAAAAAACGGCCTAAAACGGTTGCAATCGCAGTATCGCCCATCGTCTATCGTCTATCGTCTATCGTCGGTCGTCTATCGTCCCTCAGCTCGATTTTTTAACGGACCCGCCAGAACTGGAGTCTGTATTGGTACTTGTCGGGTTTCCACGATATCTCACGCTGCCGCCACTGCTAGCCTCTGCGTCGAGTGACTTGGTTACGTTAACTTTTGCATTGCCTGCAGACGATACGGTGGCTTCAACCCTTTCACATTCAAAGTTGTAGGCGTCTACAGAGCCCGCGCTGCTTGCTTCTACGGAAAAGTTCTTGGCCTTGCCTTCTATGGTCACATCGCCGGCGCTTCCCACATCGACGCGCACGGTTTCTGCTTCAACGGAGAGCTCGACGTTCGCTGCGCTGGTGGCACTGATGTCGAGCGTAGTCGTTTTCAACACACCCTCAGAGAATACGCTTGCAGCAGATGATGCGCCAATCCTTTCAATGTTAGAAACATAGGTAATGTAAACTTTCACGGATTTCCGATTATGGTAATTTCCGGACCTCATATGAACGCGGAGATAATTTCCGGAGATCTCCGTGATGACGTCGGTGAGCTTTACACCTTCGACTTCAATTTTCGCACTCTCTTTATCGCCCTTCTTCAGATAAAGATCAATCGCCTCTCCTACCCGGACACCAGTGAATTTTTCCAACGAACGTGTTTCGGTTTGCTGGGCAAATGTGCTGCACGCGGTAAGTACCAGAATCAGAAGAATGCCAACCTGTTTCATATAAAAGTATTTTGACTCAAAGACCAGAGGACGATAAAAGGGTTGCGTCCATATTAATCCAAACAGTCACATTTTTTTTTAAGCGTGTAAGAAATTATCGTTTTTTGCCTAAATTTCGCTTAAGCCCTGCAATAACTTCGCGCTAAATACAAAAAAGTTTATGATCAAAGAGCAACTTAACGTCCTTATTAACCTTGCCGCCAGCGATTCTAAAGTTGCGGAGAAAGAAGCGAAAGTCATCCACATGATAGGCAAGGCCAATGGCATCTCTAAAGACGAAATTGATTCCATGTTGAAATCACCTAAAGCCATCGGGGACCTTTCCAGTTTTACTGAAGACCAGAAATTCGAGGCTCTTTACCACCTCATTCAATTAATGAAGAGTGATGGCCAGGTATTCAAGAGCGAAGTTCATTTCTGCGAGGAGATCGCAGAGAAACTTGGATATAAAAAAGGTGTAGTTGGAGAACTCTCTTCACGCATCTACAGCGACCCAAGCATCACAGCCGACAGAAAATTGCTGTCAGAAAGAGCACACAAATTCCTGAAATAAGATATGAAGAGGTGAAGAGGTGGAGAAATGATGAGGTGATAATCCTGGCTCGACCATTTTTCACCTCTTCACATCCTCCTATCTTCATCTCTTCACATCCTCCTATCTTCATCTCCTCACCTCTTCATCTCCTCACCTCCTCACATCCTCACCTCTTATAGATCACTTTCCCGTCTACGATCGTCATTTCCACCTGTGTCTTTAAGATATCTTCTTCCGGAACCGTCATCAGGTCCTGAGAAAATACGGTGAAGTCGGCGAGTTTTCCCGTCTCTATAGATCCCTTCATCGATTCCTGGAATGCCCCGTAAGCTGCATCGAGTGTGTAAGACCTTAATGCCTGTTCCCGCGTCATCTTTTCTTCCGGTTCATATCCCGATGATGGCTCGCCAGCTAAAGTCTTACGTGTAACAGAAGCATAAAAGCAAGCGATCGGATCGATAGGCTCCACAGGTACATCGGTGCCGTTAACGATCTTGGCACCTGACTTCAATAAAGTCTGCCACATATAAGCGCCTTCCTTGATGCGCTTCTCCCCTAACCTTTCAATTGCCCATGGGCGGTCGGACGACAAATGAATTGCCTCAATGGATGGAATAACGCCCAGTTGTGCAAAACGCGGGATATCATTCGGATGAAGATGTTGTGCGTGCTCGATGCGGAAACGGGCGTCTTTGGCTTTATCGGGATTCTCTTTGAAAGCAGCTTCATAACGATCAAGGATCTCATGATTAGCACGATCGCCGATCGCATGAGAGCAAACCTGGAAGCCGTACTTCAACCCTTCCTGTGAAGTCTTTAATACAGTGTCCATCGGAAGCGTTGCCATACCTGCAAAATCCGGCCGATCGGTATAAGGTTCAAGCAACCAGGCGCCGCGCGAACCGAGAGCCCCGTCGCAATTGAGTTTGATGGAGCGGATGGTAAGCCAGGCAGTCGAATCTATTTCAGGACCCTTCTTAAACCACTCGTACAACATCGGTCTGTCGAAGCCTGTGAGCATCACATACATTCTCGACCTCAGCTTTCCTTCATTCTTGAATTTATGAAACAGTTCGATGTTCTCGCGTGAGGCGCCGGCGTCGTGGAAACCGGTGATACCATTGCGGGCACATGCATCCATAGCCAGCGATAATGCTTGTGCGTCAGATTCCTCGGTAGCTTCAGGGATATAGTCTGCGATCAACGACTGTGCACGCTCATTGAATATACCCGTTGGATTTCCCACTTCGTCGCGAATGATCTCACCACCTTCACCGAGATCTTTGGCAAGCTTCTCCTTTGAAAGATTGGTGATACCGGCTATCTGCATGGCTTTCGCGTTGGCAAAACCGGCGTGTCCGCTGGCATGACGAAGGAACACGGGATTGTTTGGAGAAACTTCACTCAACATCTGGTGTGTCTGGAAGCCCTTCACCATTTTCGGGGGTTTGGTACTCCATTTATCCTGGTGCCATCCGCGGCCGATGATCCACTGGCCTGGCTGCGCTTTGGCAACGGCTTCTTTAACGCGGGCAACGAGCTCGTCGTAGCTCTTAACATCGGCGAGATTGAGATTGAGTTCATTGTAACCGAGACCCATGATGTGGCCGTGGCCTTCGATGAGACCCGGAGTCATCGTCTTGCCTTCAAGATTGACAAGCTGGGTGTTATCATCCTTATAGGCCATGGCATCTTTCTCACTGCCGGCAAAAACGATCCTGGTTCCGCTGATGGCAACGGCCTCCACTTCGGGTTGGGCCGGATTCATGGTGTATATCTTTCCGCCGGAAATTATAGTGTCGGCGGGTGTCTTTTTTTCTGAACATGAGAACAGAACGAAGACAATGATGAGTGCAGAAAAGAGGCGCATATGTAAAAGTATATATTTGCGTTGAATGAAGCGGCGACTTTTGCTCTTTGGATCCCTGGGATTGTTTTGGATGGTCTTTTTTACGATCAGCCGGATATTATTTCTCGTCTATCATCACGACCTCACTTCTACAATCTCGTGGACGGATATATTGACATTGCTGGCATTGGGTACGCGCATGGACGCAGCGATCGCAGCCGACGCGATCATCCTCACAGGATTGCTGCTAACGGTTTCCTGTTTCAGGAACTGGAGATTTCTTGCGATAGCAAATCATTGCATTGTTGCGCTCTTTTTGATCGTGTCGTCGATCATCGTCGTCGCAGACTTTGAATTATATCGTCACTGGGGTTTCAGAATGGATAGCACCCCGTTGATGTACATTGGTTCTGAAGGAGCGCAAAGCATCAGCATCACGGTTACCCTCATCTTGCTGGGTCTGCTGTTAGCATTGACCATCGGCGGTTGGTTATTCTATATTAATAAGATCGCACCCAGGTTTAAAGAGCTCCCGCCCGTTAAGCCATATAATGCCCTTACGATGTTGGTCGTAACGGGCTTATTATTCATTCCCATACGGAGCAGTTTTTCGGTGGCACCATTAAATACCGGCGTCGTTTATTTTCACAAGACCGTTCCGTTCGCAAACCATGCGGGCATTAACGTGGTCTGGAATTTCTTCGAGAGCGTGGCCGACGACCACCGTCACATGTACCCGGATAATTTTTACGACTCGGAGCAATCGAAGGTCATACTCGACCAACTGACGAAGGGTTCAGGGATCACTAGTAAAATATTGTCGGCAGAGAAGCCCAACATCTTGTTGATCGTTCTTGAAAGCTTCACCGCGCGCATCATAGAACCACTGGGGGGAGTTCCGGGCGTAACGCCGGAGATCAATAAGCTCGTACACGATGGGATCCTGTTCGATAATTTTTATGCAAGTGGCGATCGCACAGATAAAGGTATCGTGGCGATATTGAGTGGTTATCCCGCTCAACCGAGGAGTTCAATAATCAAGTACCCGAGCAAAACACAAACGCTTCCTTTCCTTTCACGCTCGCTGGCAAATGAGGGCTATCACACATCATTCGTTTACGGCGGCGACATCGGCTTCGCGAATATGGAATCGTATTTAACAGAAGCCGGTTTCAGCAATATTACCGAAGACGATGACTTTCCTTCGAAGCTCGACAATTCGAAGTGGGGTGTGATGGATCACTTTGTTTTCGACCGGTTGCTTACCGAGTGCGACACTGCAAAAGGTCCTTTCTTTAAGATGATGCTCTCATTGAGCAGTCACGAACCCTTCGATGTGCCGCTGGACCCGCCATACCTGGAAGGCCCGGATGAAAAGAATCTATTTCTAAATGCTTGTCATTATACCGACAAGAGTCTCGGAGAATTTATCGCGAAAGCGAAAAAGACAGACTGGTGGAAGAACACGTGGGTGATCATCACAGCCGATCACGGTCATCGGTTCCCGGACTCCGAAGAATTACAGGACAAGGGAAGATTCCGGATACCAATGATATGGTTAGGCGGAGCTGTAACGAAAGCCGACACGTTGATACACACCATGGGTGGACAAACAGACATCGCGAACAGTGTCCTTGCGCAGGTTGCGGACACTTCCGATAATTTCACATTCAGTAAGAACATCATGGATCTGCAGCCCAAGCCTTATGCCGTTTATATTTTTAATAACGGTTATGGATATCTCGACGGCGTGAACGAGAATATCTATGACTTCAACGTAAATGACTACGTTTCGAAGACAGGTGGTGCGGAAGATATTGGAAGAGCCTATATGCAGATGTTGTTCACTGATTACAATAATCGCTGATTATGAAAAAACGCATTTACTTCATTCTCGTTTTTTGCCTGATCGCCGAAGTCGGTTACTCACAGGAATTCGGACTTTCCTTCTCCTACTTCCTTCCGAAGAACGGTGACTTCTCTACTCCTATCAGCCCGTTTTCTTTCCGCGGCGTTGGCTTGAACATGGGCCGTTACTTTGCACTTGAAACCGGCATTTCGTTGTACAGGATGTCGGGATTGAATATCAAAGACACTCCACTGGAATCGAACAGATCGTTGGTGGGTCCGAATTTTACTTTCTTCGTTCCAGGTGAATTTGTCATCCAATTGCCTGCGAGGAATTTTGAGTTCGACATAAAAGCAGGTGGATTCGTGTTTTATGGCCTCGGTCAGAAATTGAATTACGGAAATATCGATCGTGCCATACGTACTATGGAAAGCTGGGATGTGGCGAACTCACAGTTCTCTTATAAAAACTCACCGGGTTATGGAGTACACGCGGGCGTTGAGTTGAGCGTAAATGTTACCAAGCAGTTCGGGGTTTCCCTGGAGGTGAATTACCTGGCTGGCGGATCGGCATTGCCGCTGACGGGAAGTTATACCGGTGGCCCGATAGCGGGCCCGCTGCAGACGAAAGATGTAAGCTATGACGATGCGAAGGTCGACTTCACCGGACTTGAGGTATCGATCGGCGTGTATATGCTGAATAATTCAGGACCCAAGCGGGCGAAGAAGCGTCGTTAGGGAACTGCAATCTTCTCGTCGTCGGCGTATTTCAGGTAAGCGAGAAGGGAAGCCATATCGTCTTTTTTCATCGACGTGAAGCTGGTCATCGCCATCTTATTATACTCAAGGAACACCTCTACGGCCTCGGGATCTTCATCTGCAATCATCTTCGATGAGTTCGTGATCCATTTTGTGATCCATAAGGAATCGTGACGTGAGAATACACCCCGCAGCGCAGGCCCCACCAATTTCTGATCGAGCCGGTGACAAGTCTTACAGTTCGCGTTGAAGACTTTCAGTCCGGCGGCTGCCTTTGCATTTGAAATGGTTTCAAGGCGAACCACGGGCTCTTTTGCAGGAGCGGGTACGGTATCGCCATTTTCGTCGATATTATAAAGTGTAAAACCCGTGAGGCTGAAAGCGAGTGCTGTGGCCAGGGCGAGAAGTATGAAAGCGGTTCTAAGCGGGCTATTCATCACGTATTTATACGTGAATACCGGGCTGGCCGGATGCAACATTCCGGCTTTTTAACAAAATGATTTTGAATGCTGATTTTTTTGCCTTATTTGCTTTACAAAATATAAGGATATATATGCCTAAAGAATATCTGGGAGAATTTGAAGAATTGGTGTTAACGCTCGTCGCTGCGCTGCAAGACGATGCCTACGGCGCTGCCATCGCCGACGAGATCGAGACGCGCCTCAAACGCGAAGTGAACCTCAGCGCCGTGCACGTCACTCTTTATCGCCTCGAGGACAAGGGTTATATCAAATCGAGCCTGGGTGGTGGAACTAATGAACGCGGCGGCCGCCGTAAGCGCATCTATACAATAACAACAGCCGGCATGGCGATGTTGAGGGCATTGAAAGAAGTAAGGTTGGATCTGTGGAAGATGGTGCCACAGCTGAAGCTGATAAACGGTAAACAGTAAACAGTAAACGGTAAACAGTAAACGGTAAACAGTAAACAGTGAACAGTAAATAGTGAACGGTAAACGGTATTCAGTATTCAGTGGAGGATAGTTCGAAATGGGTCGGCAAACTTTTGAATCTCTTTTGTCCGGAGGCTTTACGGGAAGAGATTGAAGGCGACTTGTTTCAACGGTACCAAAAAGATCTTGGGAATCACGGTAAGGGTAAGGCGAAACTCAACTTGCTCCTGAACACGCTGAAATTCTTTCGTCCTGGAATTCTCTTTAGAAATAAAATCTCAACAAGGCCACCCTATATGATCGGAAACTATTTCAAAGTGATGTTACGGCATCTCTCACGTCATAAAGTAAACGCGTTCGTCAACATTCTCGGGCTTACCACCGGCATCACCTTCGCGCTCGTGATCGGTGTTTATGTATGGGGTGAGTTACAAGTGAATCAACAGCTAAAGGATGTCGACAGGTTGTACATCTTCGATGGAACAGATTCGCGTGGCAACTGGACCGGCTTCTTCGCACCATCACCCATGGGAAAAGTTCTCGCCGAAGAGTACCCGCAGATGGTTGAAAGCTACTATCGCTTTTATGACCGTATGCTGAAGTTATCGGTGAACGATAAACATATTCTCTACCAGGGTATCATGGGCGACTCGACCTTACTCACCATGCTTGGATTGCCTGTATTGTTTGGAGATCCGGCGACAGCGTTGGTCGAACCTAACTCAATAGTGATCACAGAAAAAGTTGCCAGCACATTATTCGGAAGGCCCGATGTTGTCGGGGAAACAGTGACGATCCCGGATCGCAACGACCGCCAGGTTATTTATAAGATCACCGCCGTTGTTCCCAAACTTGAACGCAATTCGGTAACAGATCTTGTGGACATCGATGCGCAGGTTTTTCTTACCGGTAAGAATAACGCGCAGTTCAATTACCCTGACCTGGATAACTGGACCTCAGGACAAAGTATCACGTACCTTAAGCTGGCAAAAAACGCCGACGTGACCGCGGTAGAAAAGAAAATTGCCGAGCTCAAAAAAGAACGGGTGCCTGCCACGTTGCAAGACGATGTGACATTGAAGCTTAAGAATCTTGGAGATTACTATTTGCTCACGCAGAACGGTGCTGCACGCAAGATGATCCTGACGTTGTCGGGTGTGGCTTGCTTTATTTTGATGCTTGCTGCAATCAACTTCATAAATCTTTCTATATCAGGCGCAACAGCGCGTTTGAAAGAGATCGGTGTAAGGAAAGTTATCGGAGGTGTTAAAAGGCAGATCGCAACGCAGTTCCTTACGGAGACGGTAATGATGACATTGTTCGCCGGGCTGGCTTCGCTGATAATCTATTCGCTCTTGCATGAATTCTTTGAAGGCGTTTTAAATACTCCATTACTTACCATATTTGAATTCAGCAAAGAATTCTGGTTCTGGTTTACGGGCTTATTGATAGGGGTTGGAATCATTCCCGGACTCTATCCATCTCTCCTGCTATCGTCTTACAAGACCGTCGATTCATTAAAGGGCAAACTAAGATCCGGGACATCCGGTAACTGGTTATCGCGGGCGCTTGTCACCGTTCAATTTACCATCTCGATATTCGTTTTCATATGCGCCATTGTTGTAAACAGCCAGATCTCGCTGTTCCTTCATAGTAATCTGGGCTATGAGAAGTCATACCTGCTTACTGTTTCTTCTGTTCCAAGGATCTTCTCCCCCACCGGGCTCAATCAAATGGATGCAGCGAAAAATGAATTCCTGCGTGTACCACAGGTAGAATCCGCAAGCCTGTCATGGGAGATCCCTAATGGGAATAACTGGGGTGGCATTAGTGTATATCCCGACGGCGGCGATAAATCGAAACCTGTACCTGTTCTCACTCTCTTCACAGACGAAGACTATGAAGATGTTTACAAAATTGGAATGATCGAAGGCGATTTCCTGTTCGACGACGGTGATCATTGGAAATACAATGACATCGCTATTTCGGAATCTGCCTCGAAGGCTTTAAATGTTGGCGTAGGAGAAAGAATTCGTCCACTTAATTCAGACACAACAGTATTCACGGTCAAAGGCATCACCAAAGATTATACGCAGGCATCGATGCGCGATACACAATCGCCAATTCTATTCTTTCATCCGCGCCAACAGTATGTATATCGCTACTTTTCGTTTCGACTGAAGCCCGGTGATGTAAAGGAGTCTGTTGCTGCTCTGGAAGCAAAGTGGCGGGAGGTATTCCCGGAAGACCCATTCGACTATGCTTTCATGGACGATCGATTGGCGGACCTGTATAAAACAGAGGTCCAATTGCAGAAGGCTGTGGATATTGGAACAATTGTGATGGCGGTGATCGTTGCCATTGGACTGCTCGGAATGGTTTCGTTAGCTGTCTCGCGGAGAGTGAAAGAGATCGGGGTACGGAAGGTGCTCGGCGCTTCCGTGTGGAGTATCCTTCGTTTGTTCTCGGCCGAATACATCGCCATAATAATTATCTCGATCATCATTGCTATCCCGCTTGCCTGGCTGGAAACAAATAACTGGCTACAGGGATTTGCCTTCAAGATCGAAGTAACGTGGTGGATGTTCGCTATTCCTGGAATTGTGTTGATGATGCTTGCACTGTTGGTTGTTATGGCAACCACAAGGAAGGCCGCTGTATCAAATCCGGTCGATGCATTACGAGCAGAATGAATAAGATAAGAGGACTGTTTTTTATCCCGTATCACCTTCGTGAAGAGATCGAAGGTGATCTTCTTCAGCGATACGAAAGAGATGTCGCGAAGAAAGGTGTGCGCCGTGCGAAACAAAAACTATTCTTCAACGTCATCCGTTTTCTACGGCGCGGAATTGTATTCAGAAAAAATCCACATAAACGCTCATCCCACACCTTTATGTTTCGAAACTATTTCATGATCGCTGTCCGCAATGTGATGGCCCATAAAGTGAATGCAGGTATTAACATCCTCAGCCTTGTTGTCGGGATCGCTTCGGCTCTGATCATGATCTCGGCGATACGCTACGAACTGAGCTTTGACCAGTTTCATTCGAACAAGGACAGGATCTATCGTATTAACAGGTATAATGCAAGCGGCTTCGATACACGCGAACCGGGGATCGCTTATCCTGTTGCTGATGCTTTCCGGAACGAAATCACGTCCATCGAAAAGATCACTGGATTACAATACTACGGAGCGTTACAGGTAGATGTAGAGTCAAACGGGGAGGCAAAGAAATTTCGCGAGACTAAAGGGGCTGCATTCGTAGACCACGAATTCTTCAACATTTTCGATTTCAATGGAACCGGCTTCAAGTGGATTTCCGGCAATCCTGCGACAGCACTGAAGGAACCCTTTAGTGTCGTGATCACGGAGTCGATCGCAAAGAAATATTTCGGCGATGTCAATGTCCTCGATAAAAGCATTCGTCTCGAAGGACAACTCGATGTGAAGATCACCGGCGTTATCAAAGACATTCCCGTGAACTCAGATCTTCCATTCAGAATATTGGTGTCGTACGCAACACTTCTACTGGTCGAGGGAGAAGATCGAATGAATGAAGACTGGGTTTCTATAAACGCGAATCACCAGGCGTACGTGTTGCTACCCGAAAAAGCTTCCACGACCGAGGTAGAAGCGCAATTCGACAAGGTCCATGAAAAACATGTCGGCAAAGAGGTGGCCGAAGCACGGAAGTACCGCCTGCAGCCTTTGTCGGAACTTCATAAAGACGCGGTACTCGGTAATTTCAATGGCCGCACCGTAGACGTCACAACTTTGTTGATCATGGGCGTCACCGGCCTGCTGCTACTCGCCGTTGGCTGCATCAATTATGTCAATATCACCACGGCGCAATCGACGTTGCGTGGAAGAGAGATCGGTGTGCGAAAGATCCTGGGTGGTCAGAAGAAACAATTGGTCCTGCAATTCATCAGCGAAACTTTTGTCCTGGTATCGGTGGCCTGCATCCTGAGTTTATTTATAGCCGAAACCGCCATTGTGGGCATGTCGGAGTTAATTAATGTCACATTGCTTCATCACTTATTCCTCGATCCTTTCATATTGACGTCGCTGGGATTGTTGATTATAACGATCACTTTTGTCGCCGGGCTCTACCCTGCTATCGCAGTATCCACATTTGGAATTATCGATGCGCTTAAAGGAAGCATGAGCAGTGGCGCGAATAGCAATTTTCTTCGAAAATCGCTCGTAGTAGTTCAGTTTGCTGTTACCCAGGTGTTCCTGATCGGCGCCTTTATCGTGATCAGCCAGTTGCGCTATTCACGCACGATGGACCTGGGCTTCAACAAAGATTTTATCGTGAATGTGGCCGTGCCTGACAATAGTGAAGAGAAAAACACGAAGCTCCGAAACATTGTTCTCAATAATCCCGCGGTATCCGGGATCAGTATCAGTTCGTCGTTGCCGGCGGGGAGTATTCGCAACAACTGGTTTGTAAGTCTTCGAAAGAAAGAATCCGGCAAAGAACAGAACATCATCACCGAGAATCAATCGATCGATACGGCGTACCTCAATCTCTACGACATCAAAGTCATTGCAGGAAGAAATTTTGTGAACAGCGATTCCGTGAACAAAGCAATATTGAATGAGGTCGCGGTTTCCGAGATCGGCTTCAAAACCCCCGATGATGCGATCGGAGGAGCTATCAGCATCGACGGTAAAGATTATACGGTCGTCGGCGTCGTGAAGAATTTTCATAGTTCTTCGACCAGGAAACAGATCGGCGCTATGGCATTCATATATAAGCCGATTGGTTCTTCTGGTCAGGCATCAAGCTTAAAGCCGATCCGGAAGATCTGCAGGAGACAATAGTCAGCATCGAAAAGATCTGGGCAGAAGTATATCCCTCCATGTTATTCGACTACGAGTTCTTCGATCAGAATATAGAACGATATTATCGCGAAGAGAAAAAGCTAAGCAGTCTTTTACAGATCTTCTCGGGTGTATTTTTGCTCATCGCGTGTCTTGGGTTGTACGGGTTGTTATCGTTTGTCGTCAACAGGAGAATGAAAGAAGTAGCCGTAAGAAAAGTTTTCGGAGCAAGTATCGGCAACGTCATTAATCTTATTTCCAGGGACTATCTTATTTTGATTGTGCTGTCGTTTGTGATCGCTGCGCCGTTCAGCTATTATTTTATGGACCGGTGGCTTGAAGGTTTCGTTTTCCACATCCCGATAACATGGTGGATCCTGGTCACACCCTGCATCGTAGCATTGGGCATTGCTATGATAACCCTTAGTGGAAAACTTCTTAATGCCGCTTCCAGAAATCCAGCCGAAACATTGAAGTACGAATAGTATATTTATGTCGTGCCTAAAGTTCTCCTTACCCGCGACTATCCTTCGATAGCAAAGGACCTTCTTCAAAAAGAAGGCTTCGAAATAAATATATGGCCCGAAGAAAGGCCGATGTCTCCTGAAGAACTCGTCGCTCAGTCGAAGAAAGCCGATGCCATTCTTTGTACCATCACAGACAAGATCTCGGCTGAGTTTCTCAACAAGTGTTCTCATCTTAAAATTATCGCACAGTTTGGCGTCGGGTACGACAACGTCGACATCACCGAAGCCACCAGGCTTAAGATAGCGGTTGGTAACACCCCCGGCGTCCTCACAGATGCTACTGCCGATACCGCTTTCGCGTTGCTACTCTCCGTTGCACGAAAAACGATATTCAATCATAAACAGATCCTTGCCGGCAGATGGAAAACTTTCGAACCGAATAAACACCTCGGCGTCGAATTGAAGAACAAGACTTTGGGAATACTCGGTCTCGGTCGCATTGGTGTTGCTATGGCACGCCGCTGCAAGGGCGCATACGGGATGAACATCATCTATCATAATCGAAGACCAAACGAAGAGGCAGAAAAAGAACTCGGCGCTCAACTCGTTTCGTTCGATCGCCTTCTGCGCGAAAGCGACATCATATCCGCGCACTGTGCGCTGACCCCTGATACAAAAGGTATCTTCAATAAAGACGCGTTCTCAAAAATGAAGAACACGGCGATCTTCATCAACACTGCACGGGGCCCCGTACACGATGAAGAAGATCTCTACAATGCGTTGGTCTCAAAACAGATCTGGGGCGCGGGGCTCGACGTTACGAACCCCGAACCCATGAGTTCCGACAATAAACTACTCGATATGGAAAACGTGGCTGTCCTGCCTCACATCGGTTCAGCCACCGTTGAAGCGCGAACAGCAATGGCAAAACTCGCCGCAGAAAATATCATCGGGTTCTTCAAAAACGGAAGAGTTCCGAATCTCGTTAACCCCGATTATCAAAAGTGAATCAACGGTCCACCAGCCTCTTTCAGTTAGCAGTTATTGTCAGCGCCCTCGGTTTCTTCGTAGACGTTTACGATCTCCTCCTGTTTGGAATTGTTCGAAAGCCAAGTCTCGCCGACCTCGGACTTACACCAGACCAAATTCGTTCGGAAGGCGAACTGATCATCAGCATTCAAATGATCGGTCTTTTAGTCGGTGGCATTATATGGGGAATTCTCGGCGATAAAAAGGGACGTCTAAAAGTTCTGTTCGCGTCCATATTGATGTATTCAGTCGCCAATATTTTTAATGGGATGGTCACTACCATTCCGCAATACATTATCCTTCGATTTATCGCAGGCGTTGGGCTGGCAGGCGAACTCGGCGCGGGCGTTACCCTGGTAAGCGAGATCCTTCCCAAAGAAAAAAGAGGAATCGCTTCGGCGATGATCGCATCATTCGGAATACTCGGAGCCGTAACAGCATTCTTATTGAATCGATACTTCGACTGGCGCACGTGCTATTACATCGGGGGCGCATTGGGGCTCGTTCTTCTCGCACTCCGGATCTCCGTCAGCGAGAGTGGTTTATTCCAGCAAGTAACAACCACATCCGTCGCCCGGGGAAATTTTCTCATGTTCTTCAACGATCGCGATCGTTTCTCGAGGTTCGTTAAATGTCTCCTCATCGGAATTCCAGCCTGGTACATCATCGGCGTCCTCGTAACCTTTGCCGACGAGTTCGGAAAAGCCTTCGGCGTGCCTGGCATCGATCCCGGCAAAGCGATCATGTTCCTCTATCTCGCCATTGCATTCGGAGATCTCACCGTGGGTTTGTTAAGTCAATACCTCAGGAGCCGGAAAAAAGCTCTCTATATCTTCTACGGTGTCACGATCTTTTTCATGACACTGTATTTCACGCAAGACGGCGGGTCGCCGGCCTACTTTTATATGATCTGTGCCGGACTCGGCTACGGCACAGGATTTACGGTGGTTTACATCACAATGAGTGCCGAACAATTCGGGACCAATCTCCGTGCTTCGGCCGCCATCAGCATACCGAACATGGTCAGGGGCGCGCTTCCGCTGATCATTCTGCTGTTCAAGTTAATGCAAAGCATCACCGGCAGCTACGTTACCGGCGCGTGGGTTACCGGTGTCATATTATTTGCGATTGCTATACCCGCCGCGATCTTCACCAAAGAAACATTCGGACGAGACCTGGACTTTGTTGAAACGTAGAGACCGGATTACTCCTTTCTCCTGCGCATCAACTTCGGGTTGGAATTGGGAAGCTGCGTTTGTATGTCGATCAACGCCTGTCGTGCAACATCCCTGTCGTAGAATTCACCGATCCTTATAGTCGAATCGCGCTTCACGCCATAGAATTTAATCGCCGTTAAGGCCGTATCTGCTTCGTCGACCACGATAAAATATACAGAGTCCTGTACCGGCCTCTCGCCAATGTTGACGTTATGCTCCCTCAGCAATTTCCTGGAGTCGGAAGCAAACTCCCGAATAGATGCACGTGCAGACTTCTCGTTGATCAATGTCGTATCAGACTCAAACTGTTTTACCGGAATGATATGGTATTTTTTCAGGGGATCTCTATAAACATACTGGAGCTCATACTCTGCCCTTCCGATCCGGGTCACACTGTCTTTCTTTTGAAGCTCCACGTACAGCATCGCTCCACCATTCTTATATCTCGACGACTGACCCGACACGAAATTTCCAAGTGAATACACAACCAGTTCGTCATTCTCTTTTCTCCATTCCATCGGCTGTATCACGTGAGGATGCGCCCCAATCACGAGCTTCACCCCTCTCTTAAAACAAAAGTCGGCGAGACTCTTCTGAGATTTATTCGGAAGCCTTTGATATTCATCACCCCAATGAAAGAAAGTTATGATCACATCGGGATGTTGCTCTTTCGCTTTAAGAATGTCCAACGCAATCTGGGTGGTATCGATATAATTAACGATGTTCGGCTTCGTTACCGGTATGCCGTTAGTGCCATAAGTATAGTTCAGTAAGCTGAACCTGATGCCGTTCTTTTCCATCGCCATCGGGTACGTATTCGCACGATGAGTCGAATCCACGAAAGTGCCTGTGTGAGGAATTCCCAAAGTATCGAGAACGCTGATGGTGCGCTGAAGGCCTTTCTTTCCACGATCGAGACAATGGTTATTCGCTGTAACCAGAACATCCACGCCACTATTGATCAATGTATGAACGAGCTCATCCGGTGCGCTGAAAGCCGGATAACCCTTGTATGGCGGACCGCCTAAAGAAAGCTCAAGATTCCCGATGGTAAGATCAGCGGATTGAAAAACGGACTTTACATTTCCGAAACAAGGATCGTAATCATATTTTCCCGAAACAGGTTCATACGCCGCAGCTATCTGCGTATCGTGCTGCATGATGTCGCCAATAAAAAGAAGAGAGAGCTTGGTTGAATCTTGTGCATATGAAACAGACGCACACATGATCAGTAGCACTAAACTCGAAACTCTAAACCCGAAACTCATTTTTCAATAATCTCTTTACTTACTTCAATCACTTCACCTTCTGCAATCACATAAACACAATCCCCTTTCACGACCTTCACAGGATATAGCCCGGTAAAAGATCCGAACGCCGGCAATATTCCCTGCTGCTTCCCAAAATAAAAACACGGCAGCAACAACGCCTGCCTGCCCTTGCCAAACAACTTCGCGCCAGGATGAATGTGACCCGCCAGGTTATAGATACCTTCCAAAGGTTCTTCCAACGGAGCATGCGTGAGCAGAAGATCGTCGATCAAAAGCTCCTCCTTGTGAACAAGAACTTTATGCCTCTCGTACTGCAACGTGCTCATGATATCGTGATTGCCCATCACGAGCTCGAACGACGTAGAACGAAAATGACGTATCACCTGGCCCAACACCTCCCACTCTTCATTATAATGACTATGAAAAAGATCACCCAGGAATAATATCCTTTCAGGTTTATAATGATTCAGAAGATCGATGAGTACACTGGTATTTTCATCGTTGGCCCTGGTGGGCACAGGGTACCCGGCTTTGCGATAATGATTCACCTTACCGAGGTGAAGATCAGCTATTAACAATATTTTTTTAGACGGCCAATACAGAGCCTTTTGAGATAATAATTCGAACGAAAAATTTCCTATCGCTGCAACCATCCCGGAATGATACTAAAAATCTTAAAGGTTTCTAAATTATCTGATAATCAATTACTTATAAGCAAATCGATACCGTTAAAAAAAATCTATCGCACGCTACGTTAAATGTTAACATTGTCATAACATTGGGTCTGATTGCCTGCTATAACTTGGTGCCGTTAAAACCGAACTCCTTAAATACCCCTGCGCATGTTTGAGTTAGAACTCTCCTACACCGTCTTACTCATTGTATGTCTGATCGCTGCGTGTGGGTTTGAATTTGTTAACGGATTTCACGACACCGCGAACGCCGTAGCAACGGTTATCTATACTAACTCATTGAAACCCTGGGTCGCCGTTATCTGGTCCGGGTTCATGAACTCGGTCGGTGTCTTTGCTGGCGGTATCGCCGTAGCGATGAGCATCGTTAACCTGCTGCCCGTCGAATCCCTTGTGGATCAAAATATTGCACATGGACTATCCATGATCGGCGCACTCCTCATAAGTGCCATTACCTGGAACCTTCTCACCTGGTACTTTGGAATTCCCTGCTCGAGCTCACACACGCTCATCGGATCGATCCTCGGCGTAGGTATCGCCTACTCCCTCCTCCCGGAATCAACCAGCGTGGCGGTCGACTGGTCACAGGCATCAAAGATCGGCTGGTCCCTGCTGATATCTCCCGCTTTCGGATTTACAGTTACTATCATCGTCATGTTCCTTATCCGCGTCATCACAAAAGGACGCCCCGATGCTGACGACCTCTTCAAAGAACCAAAAAAGAATCAACCACCTCCAACCTGGGTGCGCGGTATCCTCCTTCTTACATGTACGGGCGTCAGCTTCTTCCACGGACAAAACGATGGACAGAAGGGCGTTGGCCTGATCATGCTCGTGCTGATCGGCATTGTTCCAACCTATTTCGCACTCAACGTGAGAATGGATAGTAAAGACGTTCTTCCTGCGCTTCAAAATGTGAGGACCATCACTGCAGGAGTAGATGCGCGTCCATTGTCTGCCATTGATAGTGTGAAGCTTGGTGAATCGTTACGAATGACAAACGAGCTGATCGTAAAAATCGGAACGGTTGAGAACTTCGAAGCGATTCCCCGTAAAGAAAGATTCGCTATAAGAAAAGATATCCTGTTGGTAGATCGTAACCTGAAGAACCTTCTGAAGAAAGAGGAACTTCGTATCAGCGAAGGCGATCGTAAAACACTTGAAAAAAATATGAAAGAGATCCGCAAAGCTACGGACTATGCACCGTTTGCTGTGATAGCGATGATCTCATTGTCGCTTGGACTAGGTACGATGATCGGCTGGAAACGTATCGTGAAAACCATCGGCGAAAAGATCGGTAAACAACACCTTACTTATGCCCAGGGTGCAAGCGCGGAAATGGTTGCAACGATGACCATCGGGCTTGCCAGCCAGTTCGGTCTGCCCGTGAGTACAACGCATGTGCTTTCTTCAGGTATCGCCGGAAGTATGGTGGCGAGCAAAGGGGTTAAGAATCTCCAGGCTGAAACGATCCGAAATATCGTGCTCGCATGGGTGCTTACCTTACCGGTAGTAATGGTGCTCTCAGGAAGCTTGTTCCTGCTGTTTAGAAATATCTTCTAGGACTGCAACCACAAATCAGCTTCCCTCAAAGTCCAGCATCATTCTTTTAACCCTGTCTGCCAGCTTCTCCGAAGTCAACTTCTCCCTCGTTCTGTCTACCATGATCGGGAAGGCGAACGGCGTGGGCTTCTCCGGCTCTTTTACTATGATCTTTTGTTTACTGATCCTGTTCAACGCCCGTCTCAACCTGCCTTCCTCCAATTGGAAATCCATCACCTCTTCATAGGCCTGTAACAGCAATAAGTTGGTCGACTCGTATTCATGAAACACGTTAAAGAACAACTGCGACGACGACTGCAGATGTTTGTCTTTGATCTGTTTACCGGGAAATCCTTTGAACACCAATCCTGAAATTGCGGCAATATCACGGAACTTACGTCTTGCCATCTCGGTGGAATTGATGCTCGCCTGTATATCCTTTAAAAGATCGTGTTCGCCAAGCACATCTGTTTCTATAGCCTCATATATCGGTATCTCCTGGTCCGATAAAAGTTCGAAGCCATAGTCGTTCATTGCTATCGAAAATGTTATCGGTTGTATCTGTGCAATCCGATAAGCAACCAGTGCCGCCATTCCTTCGTGAACATTGCGTCCTTCGAAAGGATACATCAGCACGTGATATCCTTCGCTCGTGTGAAAATACTCGACAAGGAATTCATCTTTCGCGGGCAGATGCGATCTCATCCGCTGAAATTCCATCAGTGGTTTGATGAACTTCATTTCCTCGTCGCTCTCCTTATTCCTCGCAGCCTCATCGATCTTAAACCTGATCATTTCACTGAGCTGCGACGACAACGGCATCCGGCCACCCTGCCATGAAGGAACTTTTCCTGATTTTTTTTTCGATTTGCGAACGTGAGCTTCATTCTCTTTCACGCGCACCAGTTCCAATGCCTGTCCGGCAAACCAGAAAACATCACCCGGATTCAGCGCGGCAATGAAATACTCTTCAATCATACCAAGATATTTACCGCTGACGTACTTAACCAACAGGGAATTGTCGCCAACTATAGTCCCTATTGAAAGCCGGTGCCTCATCGCGATCATCCGGTTATCCACGAAGTATCGACCGTTCTCGTACAAGACTTTCCTGTACTCGTTGTATGCCGTCAACGACGAACCGCCCGTTGTGATAAATCGAAGGCACCAGTGAAATTCATCGTCGGTAATAGTTGAGTAACTGAACGTTCCCCGTACTTCTTCGAGTATCTCTTCTGCTTTAAATCCATCGGAAACTGCAAGCGTGATCAGGTATTGAACCAGCACGTCGAACGACCGCACGTACGGAATTCGCTCTTCAATAATGTTACGGTTCATTGCCTCACGCAGCGCCGCCCCTTCTGTTAGCTCCAGCGAATTTGTGGGAAGAAAATAAATGCGACTCGTGGCACCCGGCTGGTGACCGCTTCGTCCACCACGTTGTAAGAATCTCGCTACACCTTTCGGACTTCCAACCTGGATCACCGTCTCAACCGGCCTGAAGTCGACACCAAGATCGAGACTCGAAGTACAGACAACACATTTCAAATTACCTTCATGCAACTGATCTTCTACCCAATGTCGCAACTGCTGACTGATGGAGCCGTGGTGCATGGCAATCTGCCCGCTAAGGTCGGGAGCGATGTCCAGCATTTTCTGGTACCATATCTCTGCGAATGATCGCGTATTGGTGAAGATCAATGTACTCTTACTGTTCTTCACGATCGGTATCACTTTCGAAAGAAGTTGAATACCGAGATGGCCGGCCCACGGCATGCGTTCTACTTCGTCGGGAAAGATCGAGAGTATCTCCGTCTTCTTCTTGATGTTAGCACGTATGATGACCGAGGTCTTCTTGCTGTAGTAATTTCCAAGCAACACTTCTACAGCCTGCTCCATATTGCCGATAGTTGCCGAGATACCCCACACCTTTAATCGGGGAGCAACAGTCTTTAACCGGGAAAGTGCCAGTTCCATCTGAACACCGCGCTTCGATCCCATGAGCTCGTGCCATTCGTCGACTATGATCGCATTCAGTTTCCCGAAGTATTCCGCATACCCTTTCGATGCGATGAGAAGGTGAAGGCTTTCTGGCGTTGTGATCAAAAATTCCGGCGGCCTCTCACGTTGCTTCTGACGCTTGGCCAGTGATGTATCGCCCGAGCGTACTCCAACCTTCCAGGGTAATCCCAACCCTTCGATAGCCCGATTTGCCGCGTGCTCTATCTCCTTCGACAACGCACGGATCGGCGTGATCCAGATGGCGCGCAGACCGCTATTCTTCGGTTTATTCGGATGATCGCGCAGGTATTCCAGCAAAATCGGTACGAGCAACGAGTAGGTTTTCCCGCTACCGGTAGGTGCGTTTACAAGGCCGCTTTTCCCCGACAGGTAACCCTCCCATGCCTCCAGTTGAAAATCAAACGCTTTCCATCCATTCGCCGAGAACCACTCTTTGCCAATCTCAATCATTACCCTAATTTACGTCCCGGAATATATCTATGGGAAAATATTCGATCAAGGAGCTCGAAAGATTATCAGGTATAAAGGCGCACACCATTCGTATCTGGGAAAAACGCTATCACCTTATCGAGCCTCAGCGCACCTCAACCAACATCCGTTATTATTCTGATGAAGAGCTTAAAAAGATCATCAACGTCTCTTTACTGAATAATCACGGTGTTAAGATCTCTCATATTGCAGATCTTGATAATGAATCCCTGATCAAAAAAGTTTTAGAGTTCACTGAAAAGAAATCCGAAGCCGACGTCTACATCAACCAGATGATCGTAGCAATGATCGACCTCGACGAAGAACAACTCGCGCAACAGTTCGCAAAGCTTACGATAAAATTCGGGATGGAACGTACGATCACAGAGATCATTTATCCCTTCCTCGACCGCATCGGCATCCTCTGGCAGACAAATAACATCACTCCGGCCCAGGAACATTTCATTTCAAATATGGTTCGACAGAAGCTGATCGTCGCCATCGATGCTCTCCCCGGTCCGCCCAGCACTGCGCGTAAGGCCATATTGTTTTTGCCCGAAGCAGAGCTCCACGAGATCGGACTTTTGTTCTGCCATTATCTTCTGAAAAAGGAGGGCATGCGCGTGATATACCTCGGCCAGATGGTACCGTACCAGGATGTAAAATCGATCGGTCTCTCACACCAGCCAGCTCTGTTCGTCACATCGATCGTTTCGGAACAACCGCCTAAGGAACTCCAGAACTATATCAACACGATATCCAACGACTTCCCGACGGCGCGCATTGTTGCCACCGGCGGAGCCGTCGCAAGGATAGCGCTTTCGTTTCCTCCGAACTTCCGTTTGGCCGGCAACGTATTGAAAATCAAAGAGTTCGCAATAATATAAAATTGTTTAATACTTTGCGTAAAAGATTAAACAAACTTGAAAAGAGTTGCCGTTATAGGAGCCGGCTTTGCCGGCATTTCCGCCGCCACATGCCTGGCGAAAGAGGGCTATGACGTAACCGTTTTTGAAAAGAATTCCTCCGCCGGCGGAAGAGCACGGCGCCTGACATCCGACGGCTTTACATTCGACATGGGCCCCAGCTTTTACTGGATGCCCGATGTTTTTGAGAAGTACTTCGGCCTCTTTGGGAAGAAGACATCCGATTACTTCCAGCTATCGCGACTCGATCCGTCCTACAGGATCTACTTTGCTCCCAACGATCACATCGATATTCCGGCGGGAGCAGACAACGTAGCACAACTGTTCGAACAGCTGGAACCCGGTAGTTCGGCCAGGCTCCGCGCATTCCTGGAAGAGGGGAAGATAAAGTATGACATAGGCATCAACGACCTGGTTTACAAGCCCGGGCTATCGCTTACGGAATTGATGACGATGAGCGTGATCAAAAACACGTTTAAGTTCCACATCTTCTCGTCGGTCTCCACATACATTAAAAAGTTCTTCAGGCATCCGAAGATCGTTCAACTCCTTGAATTCCCTGTCCTTTTTCTCGGCGCTGCTCCGCAGGATACGCCGGCGCTCTACACGCTCATGAACTACGCCGACATCGCACTCGGCACCTGGTATCCAAAAGGCGGGATGTATAAACTTGTTCAGGCGATGGTATCGCTTGCACGCGAACAAGGTGTACGATTCAGGTTCGATTCGGAAGTGACGGGCATATCCATTAAAGGGAAAAGGATAAATTCTCTTCATCTGAAGAATGAGGAGCTGCATTTTGATTACGTTGTCGCTGGCGCGGATTACAATCACGTTGAACAAGATCTCCTTCCAAAAGAATATCGCCGCTACGACGAATCATACTGGCAGGAAAGAACGATGGCGCCGTCTGCGCTGCTGTTCTACATAGGTGTCAATAAAAAATTGAAGAACATGGCTCATCACACATTGTTTTTCGACGAGGATTTTAATGAACACGCGAGGGAGATCTATAAAGATCCTGCGTGGCCCAGGGCTCCGCAATTCTACGTTTCGTGTACATCGTCGACCGATGAGACGACTGCCCCACCCGGCTACGAAAATCTTGTGGTGCTGATACCGGTAGCTGCGGGTCTTAAGGATGATTCGCAAACACGCGATCATTATTTCAAGATGGTAATCGACAGGCTTGAAAAAGTGACAGGGGAATCTATACGAAATCATATTGTGTTTAAACGGTCATATGCTCACAACGATTTCACCAAAGATTATCACGCATGGAAAGGAAATGCATATGGCCTTGCAAATACCCTTAAACAAACTGCAAATCTCCGTCCATCAATTATTAATAAAAAGATCAATAACCTATTTTATACCGGTCAACTGACAGTGCCAGGACCGGGAGTACCGCCGGCAATAATTTCCGGGCAGGTTGTCGCGAAACTTATAATTGAAAAAACACGCTAAAGAAAATTTGAATGACCTCAAAAGCCCTCTTTGACAAAGTGTCTATTGAAACTTCAAAGCTGACTACAAGGGCCTACAGTACATCATTTACTATAGGCATCCGTTGTCTCGCGAAAGAGCTTCGTAATCCAATCTATGCGATCTATGGCTTTGTTCGCTTTGCCGATGAGATCGTGGATTCCTTTCATGATTATAATAAGAGCGATCTTCTGTTTCGGTTTCGCAATGATACACTTACCGCTATCGAAGAAAAGATCAGTGTGAATCCGATATTGAATAGCTTCCAGGCAACGGTAAATGAATACGAAATCGATATCGATCTCATCGAAACTTTTCTGAAAAGCATGGAGATGGATCTCACCCTGTTATCGTGTGATCAGAAAGATTTTGACGAATACGTTCTCGGATCTGCAGAAGTTGTCGGACTTATGTGCCTTCATGTTTTCTGTCAAAGAGATAAACAACTCTTTGCTAAACTGAAGCCGTACGCGATGAAGCTCGGTTCTGCGTTTCAAAAGATCAACTTCCTTCGCGACCTCAACGCCGATTTTAATGGACTGGGAAGAACTTATTTTCCGGAGGTGAACATCAAGGAGTTTGACGAAGAAGATAAACGTAAGATCGAGCAAAGCATCAAAGAAGAGTTCGACGCAGGCTTCGAAGGAATTCGCCAGCTTCCCAGGTCTTCGAAGCTCGGTGTATACATTGCCTATGTGTACTACCTGGCTTTATTCAGAAAGATCCGCAACACGCCTTCAGGCTATGTATTGAAAAAACGTATCAGCGTACCAAACACGGAAAAGCTCTCTATATTGTGCTTTTCCTATTTGAAACATCAGTTCAACCTGATCTAATGGAGGAAGTAATCCTGGTAGACGAAAACGACAATCCCATCGGCACAATGGAGAAGATGGAAGCCCATCGCAAAGGGTTACTCCACCGTGCCTTTTCGATACTCGTCTTCAACTCGAAAGGTCAGCTTCTCCTCCAAAAACGATCCTCAAAAAAATATCACAGCGGTGGGCTGTGGACCAACACCTGCTGCAGTCATCCCCGTCCCGACGAAGATATTCTGAACGCTTTGCGCAGGAAGCTCAAACAGGAAATGGGCATCGACGTAACGCCCAGGTTTTCCCATAAATTCATTTACAAAACGGAACTCGACCACAATCTTACAGAGTACGAATACGATCATGTCTACGTGGGTCGTTATGACGGGGAGCCCGATATCAATCACGACGAAGTCGAAGAATGGCGTTTCGAAGATCTTGCCCAACTGAAGGAATCTATCAGGAAAAGTCCGGAAGATTTCACATATTGGTTCAAGCTTATCATCAACGACCCGGATTTGAAGGCTGGCTGATTCGTGGTAAATTAGGGGTGTCGAAAATACAATGAATTTAGTTCGCCTGCGGGCTCTCTCTGTTGTACTGTTGGTTGTTGTTGCATTCAGTTGTAACAAAGATGAAGCAACACCCCCATTTGACATCAACAATTCGGTTAAGCCCGCCGATTTCCTGATCGACAGGGATTACACGTCGCTGAATATCGAAGTGGCATGGGTCGACGGCGCAAAGCCATCGACAACTTCTCTGAACAACATGATCACGTTCATTTCAGATCACACCAATAAATCTGCAGGCATCACAGTAACTCAAAGAACAATCCCATCACCCGGTAAAACAACGGTCGACTCCGACTTCCTTCGTTCGTTTGAAAAATCTCAGCGTACCACTGTTACATCCGGAAAGAAGCTCACTCTTTGGATCGTATTCCTCGACGCTGAATATTCTACCAGCACGAGCACTGAAAAAGTTCTGGGCGTTGCTTACGGCGCTTCCTCCCTGGCTGTTTTTTCAAAATCTACTTACGCGTTAACGCCTTATGGCGAGAATGCACGCATCACCCTCGAAACCTTTGTTCTCTCACACGAGATGGGTCACATCTTTGGTCTTGTAAATAATGGAACATTCATGCTTACCGACCACCAGGATACAGCCCACGGTGCACATTGTTCTAACACGGAATGCCTCATGTACTGGAAAGCCCAATCCAACCTGGATCTAAGCGGCCCGCTCGATGCCAACTCTGTTCCGAAATTAGACGACAACTGCCTGGCCGACCTGAGGGCCGCAGGTGGAAAATAACAGGGGTATCGCCGTGGCTATCGATTGCGCATTTGCGCTAACTTCCTGACCTAAACTCCTCCGTATGTTGTCCCGGATACGATTGCCATTACCGATCTGAAATCTTTCGAGCTGCAAAACCGAAAGAAGATCACCGACGGCGACACTATCTTTCTTTGGGTACCAATCGTTGACGCTGAACTATCTCCCGATCCCGCACCCGATTTTGCTCTTGGTCTCGCCTACGCGACCTACATCTATGGCAATCTTCGGGAAGACGCTCGATAGACTATTAGCAAGGGATATGGTGTCGCGATGGACCCTTGAAGATTTCGCCTTCGAGCACGAGTTCTGCCACCTGCTTGGATTGACTAACAATGGAACACCGATGGTCACCGGCCACCAGGATGTTGCCCATGGAAATCATTGTTCCAATCCCGAATGCTTAATGTATTGGCGCGCCCTCAACAGTATTAAGCTTGTCGATATTCTCGACAATTCGGGAACGAGCGATGCTCTTCCGGTATTGGATGCGAGTTGTATGGCAGATCTGCAAGCCGCCGGCGGCAAGTAGGTTATTCTTTCGTAAGATCTATGTTGTAAGCAACATTGGCCTGGAATCCGAAGTTATTCTCCTGCTGCACACCATTCAGCTTTACAAGCATATGATACAGGAAGCCAGTAGTAAGTGTAAGTTTCCTGCTTACCTGGTATCCTGCTCCTATAAATAACCTGTTTTGGTCAGGGTTGTGATAAATGGCTTTCTTACCAAAATCGAGAAATGCTTCGTCGTAGAAACTCGCGAACACTTTTTCAGATTTGTTGATGGGAACGTTTACCATCAACCTGTAACGAAACCTGTTAAGGTACAGATCATATCCGTGATTGATCACCTCGCCGTTTTGCGTTGAGTGCACCTGGATGAAACGCTCTTCGATCCTGCCGCGATGTGTGAGCGACACACGACCGATCTTGTGTTTATAGGTCACCTGTTGAAAGATACGGTGCTCGTTGTTCACGAATTTATTGGGCTGCTTTCCATACGTCGGGTTCCATGTGTATACATACCCAAGCGGCGCTATCGAAAGGCTTTTGTTGATATGAATATCGGCAGCCGTGCGAAACTGGAACTGCATCGGCTCAAAATCCCCCGCAAAGCGGAACTGACCTTCGGCCAGAATTGTGAGGTTTTTGTGGACTTTTACGTTGTTAGCCAACGAAAACCATTCGATGGCCTGGCTAACTTTTTCCTTCGATCCACTTTGCGCCAATGTTACGGCGGGCAGGATCGTTACGAAAATGAGGGGCAGTAAATATCTTTTCACGGTCAAAAAGCAGGTTTTTGGCTGTTTCTGAGCGTAAAAATACTTCGGCTAATATTGCCATAAAGTTATCTTTATAATGTTGACTTAACATTAAGTTAACATTGCAGCTGTTACACCAGCGGCTAAACCGGCAGCAATCAATGCTCGTTTCAAAGGCTATGAAATTCAACTTCCGGAAGCCTTCAAAACCGAAAAAGCCTGTCTCCAAGCGCAGGGAATGGTTCAACTCGATCACATTTGCCATCGTTGCAGCAACGCTCATCCGTTGGACGGCTGTGGAGGCTTACGTGATACCCACCCCTTCAATGGAAAACTCGGCCCTCGTCGGCGATTTTCTTTTCGTGAGCAAATTTCATTATGGCACCCGCACAACGGGAACTCCTTTGCAGGTTCCACTTACGCACCAGAAGATCTGGGGAACAAATATCCCTTCTTATGTCGATTGGATCCAGTTGCCGATGTATCGTTTGCCCGGTATAAGCCAGGTCAAAAAAGGTGACGTGGTGGTATTCAACGCTCCTCCGCTCGAATTGAATGAAGGCAAGCTCCATCCTATTACGTTGAAGAATAACTATGTGAAGAGATGTGTTGCCCTTCCTGGCGATATCATCCAGGTAAAAGATCGCGAAGTGTATGTGAACGGACAATTACTGGCGAAGCCGAAGGAGATGAAGTTGAGCTACATCGTTATCTCTTCTGAACAGATCAGTGAAAAGAACATGAGACGTCTCGACCTCGATTCAGACGATCAATATTATCTCGGTGCCGATGATAACAACAAAGCCTACTACCGGATGCTTCTTACAGAAGAGCAGCTTGCGATGGTAAAGAGCCTCTCCTACATACAATCGGCAGAGCCCGATCATACACGGGATGAAGGTTGGGAGGAAGACATTTTCCCCGCTTCGCCTTATAGTCGCTGGAACGGAAATTTCTACGGACCGCTGACGATCCCTAAGAACGGAATGACCATCCCGGTAAACGATAGCACCATGGGCTTGTACGGTGAAACAATACAGTTATACGAACATCACCGGAATGTGCAGACTTCCGGAGGCAAGCTGATCATTGACGGAAAAGAGTTGAGTGAATACACTTTCACCCAGGATTACTACTTCATGATGGGCGACAATCGAAACAACTCGCTCGACTCCCGCTACTGGGGTTTTGTGCCCGATGATCACATCGTAGGCAAGGCATTGTTTGTGTGGATGTCGATCGACCAGGAAGCGGATTTCTTTAATAAGATCCGCTGGAAGAGGCTGTTCTCACGTATCGAATAATCGAACCAGGTTACTTGACAGCCTGAATTGCCTTCCACATTTCGGCCGCCACGAACTCGTTGCCCTTCTCGTTCAGGTGAACGCGGTCCGTTGTCAATATCCCCTGCTCCTTATTCTCCGGGTTATTCTTCAGATTGTATTCTAAAAATCCTTTGCGGAGGTCGACAAGCGGAAGATTGTTCGTTGCTGCCAGCGTGCGTATGTAAGCGCTGTAGCGATTCAGATCTCCATCGAGCGGGTTTGTATTGTCAGTTCGCTCACCGATAACGGCTGGTGTAGCAAGTATCACCTTGATGTTCTTTGCCTGGAGTTTTTTGATCAGCGCTTCATAAAATTTCCCAAACTTATCGTAGTCGGTTCCGGTCCCTGTCAGAGATTTGTGCCATACGTCGTTCACGCCGATATAGATCACAACGATCTCGGGATTCTTTGCGAGTACATCATCGTCAACACGCAGGTAAAGATCATAAACCTTGTTGCCCCCGATGCCCGCGCCGATAAATTCATACTGATCTGATTTCTTATCCTTTGACGCCATTTCTCCGACCTTAGTGATATAGCCGTTGGGCTGAACGCCGGCCTGCGTGATAGAATCGCCAAAGAAGATGACCTTTTTCTTTGTAGCGGTTTGAAACGACATCGTGAAAATAAAAAGGGCAGCAAGTATCAGTTTCATGATCAAAAGTTTACCAATTCAAGGTAAGGATTATTTTTTAGAGGAACGCTTTCCGAACGGATCAACAAATATGAAATCGAACGCAACGTGTGTGATCAGCCCTTCACCCGCAAGCACTTGAGACATCAATCCCACGTCGGCGATCAGGGACGGGTTTGCAAAAGTGTGACGGAAATAAATCGTTGCCCTGTCTTCCGTATAATTATAATCGGCAAAACGCGGTTCTGCAACGGTCAATATCTCGTTGCCGACTATCAACTGGTTCGACGATGTTTTGTTTAACGGAATCGCAACCTGTCCCTTCAAACGAAACCGATATTCATATAATATTGCCGATGGATGATATGTTCTGAACTCGGGCCTGAAGGAATATGTGAGCGCTATCCGGTTTACCTTATGACGATAGTATACACGCATATAGTAGCGGATCTCGTCGCGGATAGCCGGATCCTTTGATTCATATGGCGGCTCGTCGCTGTACCGGTTTTGCTCGCGATAACTTACTGCCGCCGAAAGGCTCCAGTGTTCATCGATCCGGTAGAGCTGGCTAACGTCGATCACCGAGATAGCGGGCTTCGACAAGACGGAAAAGTTGTTGGGATTGCTTTCGCGCGAGGCACCGGCATAAACCATAGTTTGCCATTTGGGGCCGAGATTTTGTGTGAAGCCAACTGCTCCCCAGAGAACTCCGCGCGTGTCGTCGAGCCCTGGTGGCGAAATTTGCGCCGATGCCGTCAAAAAAGCCCCGAAATAAAGTAAAAAGGACGTTACGTAACGCACAGTTAATATTTAGGTAACACAAAATTAACACACAATTTGGAATCCTTTGCTTCCACACCAGCGGCGATTATGTGGTTTCGGCGTGACCTGAGACTTCACGATAACGCTGCGCTCTACCACGCTTTGAAAGAAAATGAAGCCGTTTTACCGGTCTTCATCTTCGACACCAACATTCTCGATAACCTCGATGATGATCACGATGCCAGGGTAACATTCATCCACGATTCTTTGTTGGTGCTGAAGGCAGAGCTCGAAAAGCATGGAAGCTCTTTGAAAGTTTTCTACGGTAAACCACTGGATGTTTTCAAAAAAATAAAACCAGGTAAAATCTACGCCAATCACGACTATGAACAGTATGCTATCAAAAGAGATGAAGCCGTCAGTAAAATCCAGGGTGTAGGATTTCATTCATACAAAGACCAGGTGATATTCGAGAAAGAGGAAGTCGTCAAAGACGATGGAACGCCGTATACCGTTTTCACTCCATACAGTCGCAAGTGGAAAGCGAAGCTCGATAAGTTCTACACAAAAAGTTATCCTGTCGGGAATTATCTCGGCAATCTTTACAGGACGAAGCCGTTCGATCTCCCCTCTCTGGAATCGATGGGTTTCAAAAAAAGCACGATCAATTTTCCTCCCCGGCTTATCAAACAGGATATCATCAATAAATATCAACAGCAGCGCAACTATCCCGGCATACAGGGAACGTCGCGACTGAGTGTTCACCTTAGGTTCGGGACCGTAAGTATCCGTGAGCTGGTACGATTGGCACAAAAGAAAAATGAGACCTGGTTGAACGAACTGATCTGGCGTGAATTCTACCAGATGATCTTATGGCATTTCCCTCACGTTGAAAGCCGTGCATTCAAACCTGCATACGATGAGGTCGAGTGGCGCAACAATGAAAAAGAATTCGATGCATGGCGCAATGGGATGACGGGCTACCCGATCGTAGATGCAGGTATGCGTGAACTATCGGCCACCGGCTTCATGCACAACAGGGTAAGAATGATAGTGGCAAGTTTTCTGACAAAACATCTACTCGTCGACTGGCGTTGGGGTGAGGCCTGGTTTGCGGCAAAGCTCCTTGACTTTGACCTGGCAGCGAACAATGGCGGCTGGCAGTGGGCCGCAGGATCAGGTTGTGATGCGGCTCCATATTTCCGGGTTTTCAACCCCGCTCTGCAGACCGACAAATTCGATCCCGATCACATCTATATTAAAAAATGGGTACCCGAGTTAAACACGGATCGTTATCCCAAGCCGATTGTTGAACACACTTTTGCCAGAAACCGCGCTATACAGGCGTATAAGAAAGCCCTTGCCTAGTATCTTTGCAATCCGTCAGATCGAAACAAATTATGGTTGCTCTTTATTGTACTCTTATTGTGGTTGGAACATTTCTGGCGTGGGAATTCGTTGCATGGTTCACCCACAAGTATATCATGCACGGATTTTTGTGGGTGTGGCATCGTTCACATCATACGGTACATGATCATGCCCTGGAACGCAACGATTGGTTTGCAGTGGTCTTCAGTATTCCTTCGATAGCGTTGTTTTATTACGGATCCGTTCCAGCCTATAATCCGTACCTGATCGCCATTGGATTGGGAATATTCTGTTACGGAGTTTTTTACCTGGTCTTTCACGATGTGATCGTACATCAACGCATCCGTTGGAGACCGAAGAAACAAAGCAAGTATCTCCAGCGGATGGTCAACGCGCACTATGCGCATCATAAGAAGCATACAAAAGAAGGTTGTGAAGCCTTCGGTTTTTTGTATGCTCCTAAAAAATACGAGATTACTCGTAGCGTAAAGAGTCAGCAGGATTAGACCTGGCCGCTTTCACGAAGTGGTAACTTACAGTACCCCACGCGATCGCCGCCGCCAGCAATCCGCTTATAATAAACACTCCTGCAGTTAGCGGAACCCTGTAGGCGAATGAGCTAAGCCAGCTATCCATCGCATACCAGGCGATACCCGACGCCATCACGAACGCAATCCCCACAAGGATCATAAACTCTTTTGATAAAAGAGTGCTTACCGAAGATACTGTTGCACCCATCACCTTCCTGATACCGATCTCTTTAGTACGTTGTTCCGCTGTGAACGAAGCCAGCCCAAGCAAACCGAGACACGCAACGAAAATCGCAATCATGGTGAGAACGGTGAACACCTGTCCTAATCTTTGTTCTTCCCTGAACAATTTGTCGAAGCTCTCATCGAGGAACGCGTATTCGAAAGGATCATTCGGAGCAATTTTCTTCCACGCAGCCTTAACCTTATCGACAGCATCCTGTGCAGATCCCTCGTAACGGATCACCAGGTTATTGGCATTCGGCGTAAACTGTATCACCAGAGGCCTTACTTTGATCTTAAAAGACTCGAAGTTGAAATCCTTAACGACGCCGATCACGGTCATATCATAGGGCTTCTCACCGTTGTAATTTGTAATCCTGCGATTGAGAATTTCCCCGTCCCAGCCGAACTCTTTCACCGCAGCTTCATTGATAACGCATACTGAAGAGTCTGCAATATGTCCTCTTGTGAAGAATTCACCCTGCAGCATTTCAAACTTAAGCGCCGCCGCCTGCTCATAGTCGGTATAGTACGTACCAAGGATCCTGTCTTGCTCAGTGCCTGCTACGCGAAATACGGTTGTGTTATTGATGCCGGGGAAAATGTTATTCGTAAAGCTGGCAACCTTGATCCCAGTTTGTGATTGCACCGATTGTTTGAAACTTTCGCGGCTATCTCCAAGACGGGCCGTGTTGCGAAGGACCATCACATTCTGCTTGTCCATGCCTATATTCTTCTCCTGCAAATAGTTCAACTGGTTGTAGACGATCAGGGTGCTGATCACCAGTGTGATCGATATGGTGAATTGAACTACGACCAGCGTACTGCGAATTCCCTTGCTTCTCAATCCTGCCTTCATCTTGCCCTTCAGCACATCGACAGGCTTGAATGATGTTAAATAAAATGCAGGATAACTTCCCGCCATGAACGACACCAGTACGAATACACCTGCGACTCCCATCAGCATTACTGGTTGCAGCATCGCGCTAAACGTGATCTCTTTACCCGACAACAACTGGAACGACGGCATCAGCAGATAAACTGCAATGATCGCGATGATCGTACCTGCCAATGTATAAATGAAAGATTCCGAAAGGAATTGAAGGATCAGCTTACTTCTCTGCGAACCTAATGTCTTTCTCAAACCAACCTCCTTGGCACGGCTCGCCGAACGCGCTGTTGAAAGGTTCATGAAATTGATGCATGCAATTATCAGGATAAATGCTCCGACAGCTCCGAGAATGTACACATACTTGATATCACTCTTCGGAACCAGCGAGTCCATCAACTCAGGCTGGAACAAATGAATATTTTCGGCCGGAAAAATATAGTAAGAATAAATACCCCCGTTCTTCTGAAATTCAACGAACGAAATACCAAATCCGGCTTCAAGTTCCGGGCCCACGTGTACGCGAACAAACTCTTCAAGCTTCTTATTGATCTCGTCGACCGATGTTTTCGGCGTTTTACGGATGTAGGTATACAAACCATTATTAGTCCAGCTTACACTCTTCATGAAATCATCCGATACCGAAGAAAGAAGAACTTCAAATTGGATTGACGAATTGCCGGGAGGGACTTCCGCGATACCCGTTACCCTGTAAGCCTTGTTATCGTTACCAACGCTCACCATTTTACCTATGGCATCCTGGCTTCCAAAATAACGCTTGGCAGTCTCGGTCGTCATGACCAAAGTATTGGGTTCCTTCAATACAGTTTCAACTTCACCCTGGATAAGCTTATAGCTGAAGAACTGGAAGAAATTACTGTCCGCCAACAGGGCTTTGGTTTCCGTGAATGCCTTGTCTTCGTATTTAATGACGAGATTTCCATACTGCCTGAGTCTTACGGCCTCCTCAACGCCTGGAATGCCTGTAACCATCGCTTGTGCAATGGGTGGCGACGAGCTTGATGTATAAAGCTCTTGTCCCCCGATCCTTCCATGCAATGCCACTGAATAGATATTCTCGTGGTCGGTATGGAATTTATCGAATGTAAGCTCATCGAGGATATAGAGACCGATAATGAAACAGGAAGCAAGTCCCAGGGCAAGACCTGAAATATTCAGGGCCGAGTAGAACTTGTGTTTGAGGATGTTCCTGAGGGCAACTTTGAAGTAATTCGAAAACATGGGCGAAGGTTTTGGGGTCCTGTCTACTGTCAGGCCGGTTCTCCTGTCAGACGCCATCGCCCACGTGAATGTTGCATGCGTTTTAAAAATATTTTCTATTCATCGCGAAGAACGTGAACCGGGTTGGTCTTCGCTGTACTATAAGTTTTAAACGACACCGTAAGAGCTGAAGTAACAAGCATAATTGCTGACGAGACTACCATCGTAACAATTGTCGTTTGCTTGAAAAAATCCCAGATACTGGCCATCAGCATCTCGGCCATGAACTGGCCCAGATAGGCCCCGACAACGCTCGCCAGCAAAAGTATGATCACAAATTCCGTGTTGATCACCCTTGCTATATTGCTAATGGATGCGCCCAGTACTTTTCGCACGCCAATCTCTTTCATCTTCTTGATGATATTCAGGGACACGAGGGTAAACAGCCCTGTTACCGATAACAAAAGCGCCACAATTCCGAGGAACGTAAACATCTTCACGATATTCACGTTCACCTCGTTTGCTTCGACCATCGTATCGTCCATATACATGCTCGCGAATTTGCGATTGGGGAATACTTCCTTCCAATGATCCTCCATGTACCTCTTGATCTCCGGAAGCTTTCCCTGCGCTGCACTAATGCTCAGAAATTTATAGTCAGCAGGCGGTGAATAGCGGATCATAGTCGGTGCGAACTCCTGCCATAATCCCCGGTTGTAGATATCTTTCACGACGCCTACTACATAGAACTTCACCGTATCCATCCACACAATTTCTTTGCCTACCGGATCATTCATTCCCAGCATGGAAGCAACCTTGCTTGTTATTATAACAGACTCCTTCTTATCAGTTTCAGAATCTTTTTCAAAATTCCTTCCCTGCACAAGGGTAAGCCCCATCGTGGGCAGATACTCGGCACTAACATGCAAAATATCCACTTCGATCTCTTTGCTGTCGTGTTTGATAGGATCGTTATAAGATCCGTACATGATCTGGTGCTGCGAGCCCGCTACGGAGGCTACATCAGGATTCTGCACCATCACATTTCTTAATGCATTGTATTCATCTTCGGAATTCACCCATGTGAACATGGCACCGTTCCGGTTATAACCGAGATCAAAATCGCGCTGAAATTTGGAGTTATCTATGAATGCCAGGCTGCAAACGATGGCCATCAGGGAAATTGCGAACTGCGTTCCGAGAAGGAATTTTGACAGCCAGCTGGCACCTCCGAACCTTTGCTTTCCCTTCAATATCGTTGTCGGCTGGAATTTAGTGATGTAGAATGCGGGATAAGCTCCTGCCACCAGGCTCGTGAATATCAATACCGCGACGATGACAATAAGGAACTCCGGGTTACCGAAATAGTCCGTCTTCAGTTTCATGTCGGGCCATAACACATTGAACTGCGGAACAAGGAACAGGTCTGCGATGAGCATCCCGAGTAACAGCGCTATGAAGCATACCAACGCAGTCTCTCCAATGAACTGGGCCACCAGCTGGTTTCTCCTGCTACCCATTACCTTTCGTATCCCGATCTCTTTCAAGCGCTTCGACGACATAGCGATCGCCGTATTCGTCAGGTTAAAGCATGCGATCAGCAAAATGAAAATAGCCATCACGGCACAGCCGATCACAGCGGCTAACGGCGTCGCATCACGGGTCCACGTTCCCTCGCGATTCTCATATTCATCACGTGGCGCCATTCCAACGAGCGGATCGAGGTGGAAACCTTTAATGACAAAATCTTCTCTAACCTTATTATTATTCTCCGATAGAGGCTTCAACTGACTTTCGATCACGGAGATGCGATTGGCATCGGGAACCGTTACAAATGCCGTCACACGATATTTCCAGTTTGCACCCTTCAATGCCTTCTCGTCGAGGTCATAATAGTTTTCAAAAAGAACGAATGAACCGTCGTTGAAACTGGAGTTGATCGGCTGAAGCTTGAAGACACCCCCTATTTCATATTCTTTCTTAGGTAGCCCCGCCTCCATCATTGTGAAAGTTTTACCTACTGCATTCACCGTGCCGAACAACCTGATGGCATTTTCATCACTGATAACAACCTTCGATTTATCTTTGATCGACATCGGGTCTCCTTCGATGAATTCGAAAGTGAACATCTGGAAGATCTCCGGATCTACATATGAAAGAGTATTATCGAATATCTCGTCGTTCACACGAACGTCTGCATAGTTGGTAAGATAGCGGGTGATCTGAGTAATGTCTTTTGCGTTGGCTTTTGCTATTTCCGGTAACGGCATTGGCACGATACCGTAGTCGGTATCTTTATCCTGGAAGTGCCTGATAGAATTGATCCTGTATATCTGGGCTGCGTTCTTATGAACTGCATCGAACGATGCGTTGAAATTCCAATTGTAGTATGCGGTGATGCAGCAGCCGATGGAGATCGCCATCCCGAAAATGTTGATGAAGAGATATACTTTACTCTTCAACATGCTCCGTAAAGTGATGAGGAAGTAATTTTTTATCATGGGTGCCAGGTTGGTGTGCTAGGTTAAGACGACTATAATGTGATTTAAGTTACATCGTTCAAAAGCGTACACTTCAGTGTTCAATAATATTACGACAATCTTCCATGGGCTTTCCCCTATGTCGATAATAAAAAAAGCCCCTGACTGGTGATCAGAGGCCTTTTCCTAACCTAAACCTAAACTATGAAGAACGCATCAGGGTGTATTTGGCTGAAGCACCCTGAAATCTTAAATGCTATTTAGCTCACGTGTTCCAAGGGATAGGTGTTCTGCCTGAACAGAACACCCACCGGGTAAGCTTATATTAAATATGGAAATGTTCTTTAATGTTCTCAGTTACAACCTTACCGTCGAACAGGTTCACGATACGGTGTGCGTAGTTTGCATCATAAGGAGAGTGAGTTACCATCACGATGGTTGTTCCTTCTTCATTCAACTGGGAAAGGAGCTTCATTACTTCTTCACCATTCGCTGAATCGAGGTTACCTGTAGGTTCATCGGCGAGGATCACTCTTGGCTTAGCAACGATGGCGCGTGAGATCGCAACACGCTGTTGCTGACCACCAGACAACTGTTGAGGGAAGTGATTGCGACGGTGCATGATGTTCATGCGCTCGAGCACCTCTTCTACCCTCTTCTTACGTTCGTCTGAAGGAACCTTCATGTAAAGCAAAGGGAGCTCAACGTTTTCATAAACAGTCAATTCATCGATAAGGTTAAAGCTCTGGAATACAAAGCCGATAGAACCTTTACGAAGCTGTGCACGCTGGCGCTCTGAATATTTTGATACTTCGTGTTCACCGAAATGGTATTCACCGTTGGTGGGATTGTCGAGCAACCCGAGAATATTAAGGAGAGTAGACTTACCGCAACCTGAAGGACCCATGATCGCAACAAACTCACCTTCTTTGATCTCAAGGTTGATGCTGTTGAGAGCGGTTGTTTCTACCTCTTCTGTGGTATATACCTTCTCGAGGTTTTTCAGTTTAATCATGCTCATGCGTTTCGCTGTTTTAAGTTTAGATGATGGAGGAACGATTTTAGTTTTATGGAGTACTCGTTAATTTACAAAAGGTTACCGAGGCTTTAAAGATATCTGCTACAATTAGACGCCTGCTTTTCCAAATAGTTGCATCAGCAGTCGGGGAAATGTATTGAACCGGCTTAATTCAGTATCAAAACCTCGTTATTTCCAAAGTTCTCATACGACGACGTAATTACCCTGTCGCCCGGCTGAAGACCTTCGAGCACCTCGAAATAATCAGGACTCTTTCTTCCGAGCTTAATGTCGCGCTTCACAGCCTGGTTATTCTGGTCGAGTACAAACACCCAGTTACCGCCGGTGTCTTTATAGAATCCGCCCACAGGCAACAACAACTCTTCGGAAGACTGACCGAGCTCAATTCTCAGACGGAGAGACTGTCCCCTGCTGATACCTTCTGGCGCTTCGCCTTCAAATTCCATGTCTACTTCGAAACGACCTGCAACAACATCGGGATACTTATAAGTGATCACGAGACCATAGCTTTTACCGGCATATTCGGTGGTTGCGTGAAGACCCGGTGAGATACGGGGCTTATACAATTCGTCGATAGGTACGCGCACTTTATATTCTCCGAGCACATCGACCTGGCCGAGGCGCTGTGCTGTATTTACCGCCTGACCTACATCCCAATGCTGAAGGTATGACAACTGTCCGTCTATAGGGCTGCGAACAGAAAGCTGGTCGAGGATATGACCAAGGCTCTCGAGTGACAGGATCATTTTCAATTCCGAAAGTTCTGTCGATTTCATCGAACGGATACGGTCGGCAGAGTCGGCCCTGTATACGTCGTACTGGATCTTATAGCGTTGTAAATTGTATCTGTAGTTAGCCTCGGTCTGCTCATAATCCTGGAGGGCGATCAGTTTCTTCTCATAGAGTTTTTTCTGACGCTCATACTGAGGACCGAGCTTATCCAATTCGTTTTTGATGGTTGACAACAACAGGCGCTGTTCCGTGTCTGTCTTCATGATGTTCAGCTTCGTTTCACGCGCACGGTTGATAGATTCGTTGAGCTGCGCTTCCTGAGTTAGGACGCTGAGTTCGCGGTTTGCGTTGGTAAGCTTCATGATCACATCGCCCGCTTTTACCATCGCGCCTGATTGTTTGAGGATCTGGGCTATACTACCACCCTCGATAACGTCGAGGTATACTGTATTCTTAGGTCTTACTTCACCGGTCTGAGGGATTGTTTCCTGGAACACTCCACGTTTTACTTCGGAAATAGTGATTTTGTTAGTTTCTACTTTCAGCCTCGAGCGACGATCCGCCCAGATGAACTGATATGCAATGAATACGATCAGAAGTGCACCACCACCCCAGGTAGCGACCTTCTTCACTGTGAACTTCTTCTTTTTAAGTTGTTTATCCATGAAACGGGAGGGTATTGTGATTTTTCCTGCCTATTGCCAACAAGTGTGCCAACGAGAGAACTTGCATTTTTGATGCGCTTTCAGACTTTTTAAAAGATATTTCTCGTTCAGCATTGAACGCACCTGTCCGCAATCGGACGTGAGGTTGATCGCAAATCCGGAAAAAACCGCCATTTTCGGGCGATTTCAAAAATCTTCGTTTTCGGCCTTATTGTTGCCCGAAGGCGGACGGTAGTGACCAATTTCAAGCACCTCTATGTCGGAAAACAAACAAGGAAAGATCCTTATCGTCGACGATAACGAAGACCTTCTAAAAGCAGCGAAGATGTTCCTCAAGCGCCATATGGCCCAGGTGGACATCGAGAAGAACCCCGAAGCGATCCCGGCACTCATGCAAAATGACAATTACGATGTCATTCTCCTTGACATGAATTTTACGAAGGACGTGAGCAGCGGCAGCGAGGGATATTTCTGGCTGGAAAAGATCCTCCAGATCGATCCGTCGGCGGTGGTTGTGCTGATCACTGCATATGGAGATGTTCAGATGGCTGTGAAAGCGATCAAGGCGGGCGCGACAGACTTTGTGCTGAAGCCGTGGGAGAACGAGAAGCTTCTTGCGACCTTATTTTCTGCAATGAGGCTAAGGGAGTCGCGTGACGAAGTTCACACGCTTCGTATCAAGAACCAGGAATTCAACCAGGTTCAGAATGAAAAATATTCCGATATCATCGGCACAAGCCCAGCGATGCAAAAAATATTTGCGACCATCGATCGCGTGGCACATACCGATGCCAATGTTTTGATCCTTGGTGAGAACGGTACCGGTAAGGAACTGATCGCACGTGCCATTCACAGGAATTCAGCGAGAAAGAATGAGTCGTTTGTAAGTGTCGATCTCGGATCGATCACAGAGACTCTCTTTGAAAGCGAGCTGTTCGGTCACAAGAAGGGTGCGTTCACAGATGCAAAGGAAGACAGACCAGGACGTTTCGAGATGGCTAATGGTGGCACCCTGTTTTTGGATGAAATAGGAAATCTTTCGATGCCTTTGCAGGCAAAGCTGCTCACTGTTCTTCAGAACAGGAGAGTAAGTCGCGTGGGCTCCAACAAGGAAACACCGGTGGATATCCGGTTGATCTGCGCGACGAATATGCCGTTGTACGATATGGTGAAGGAGAACAGGTTCAGGCAGGATCTCCTCTATCGAATCAACACGATCGAGATCGAGATCCCATCGTTGCGTGATCGTATGGAAGATATCCCATTGCTTGCGGGACATTTCCTGAAACAGTATTCAGGCAAGTATCAAAAAAATATTTCGAAGATCAGCGAGGCAGCGATGGCGAGAATGCATAAGCACCCGTGGCCCGGGAATATCCGTGAGTTGCAACATTCGCTGGAGCGTGCGATAATTTTGAGCAACTCATCGGTGCTGCAACCGGAGGATTTCAATTTCACGGTGGGAACATCTAAGGAGAATGAACAGAATTTGTCGCTGGATCAGTATAATCTCGATGAGGTCGAAAAGCTGCTGATCCGCAAGGTTCTGAAGAAGTATAATGGCAATATTACACAAGCAGCCTCTGAGCTGGGCTTAACGAGATCTTCGTTGTACCGGAGGTTGGAGAAGCATGGTCTTTAGTTGTTGGTTGTTGGTTAATGGTTGCTGGTAGGCGGCTACTAGTTGTAATCACTGAGTGTTAGATACGAGCTTAGCATACCCACTAACCTCCAATCACCAACAACCAACAACTAATAACTAATAACCACTAACTTACGTCATGGCCTTTAATGATTTTCGTTTCCGGGTTGCTTTTCGTGTAGTATTAGTTGGTATAACCATGGCTCTGATGGTGTATATGGTTAGTCGACCCAACATGATCTTTGCGGCTGGCTTAACGGGGATCATTATCGTACTTCAGCTACTCGAGCTCTATCGTTTTACGTCACAGACCAATCGAAAGCTCACAAGATTTCTTGAGTCTGTAAAATATTCCGATTTCATCTCCGGTTTCAACACCGACAATCGTTTAGGTCAAAGCTTTCGCGATCTGAATGTCGCTTTCAATGAAGTGCTTGAGGCTTTCAGAAAAACCAGATCGGAGAAAGAAGAACACTGGCAATACCTGAATACGGTGGTACAACAGGTTCGCACTGGTATCATTTCGTTTGATACCGATGGAAGCGTGCAACTGATCAATACAAATGCAAAGAAATTCCTGGGCGTCACCTCGACGATCAAGAACATATCAGAGCTTCGCGACAGGAACCCGCAGTTGTATGAGATCATTTCGACAACATCACCGGGAAAGAGTTCGCTCTATAAAGAAGGTACCGAGCTGCAGCTGACGATACAAGTAACCGAGATGCGGATCCGCAGCAGCGTAGTGAAACTCATTACCCTTCAAAACATCCAGACGGAACTTCAGAAACAGGAATTGGAGGCCTGGCAAAACCTGACACGTGTGCTTCGCCACGAGATCATGAATTCGATTACGCCGATTTCTTCCTTAACATCTACGCTCCGTGAGATCCTCGACTATGATCTTGTAAAAAAGGAAAGCGGCTACGAGCTGAAGAATGAGGGTGCGGAAGATCTTCGGGAGGGATTGGATACGATCGAATCGCGAAGCAAGGGACTGATTAAGTTCATCGACGCTTACCGCGAGTATACGTCACTGCCGCAACCGAAGATGAAGACGGTCAGGATCACAGACCTGATCGACCGTGTTGGTCAGTTCATGAAAACACAATTAAAAAAATCGTCGATAGAGTTCAGTTATTCCTGCGAGTCGGAATTTCTTACGGTGCAAGCCGATGAAGAGATGATTGAACAGGTGTTAATCAACCTGGTGAAAAATGCTATCGAATCGTTATCAAACTCCGATAGAGGAAAAATCACACTTCGTGGTGAGACGAGGGATAACAATGTGATCATAGAAGTTATCGATAACGGTCCCGGTATAATCAAAGAGGCGTTAGCCAGGATCTTCGTGCCGTTCTTCACGACAAAAAAATCGGGTTCTGGAATCGGGTTAAGCTTGTCGCGGCAAATTATGCAGATGCACAATGGAACGCTCACTGTTGAAAGCGAGCCGGAGGTAAAGACGGTTTTTTGCCTGAAGTTCTAGTACTGGATTTATCCGAACAAGTCTTGCAATGACTACGCTCCAAGAAACTCGTCCCATTCTTCCTGCTTCATACCACTGATATCCCTCAGGAAGAGCGCGTATGACGGTTTATAAGGTTTACGAGGCAGATCCATGCCGGCTTCTTCCAACATATAATCGCCTTTCTTTGCATTACATCGCTTGCATGCAGCAACGAGGTTAGTCCATGAGTGTGCGCCTCCACGCGAGCTTGGAATAACGTGATCTAACGTGAGGTCTTTCTTCGTTCCACAATATTGACACTCGAAGTTATCGCGTTTAAAAACATTCTGACGCGTAAGATTCACACCACGATAGGGCGCACGGACATAACGGTTCAGACGGATCACAGACGGCATGGGAAATGAACTGCTCACCGACCGGATCTTATGACCATTAGCGCTTCGTACTAATTCGCTTTTGTTGAGAAAAACCAGCACAAAGGCGCGTTCTACCGAGCAAACCATCAGTGGACTGAAATCCTGATTCAGTACCAGTACACGGTTGTTCATGCCTTAAGATAAAAAAAAATCTTAAGAGATAACTCGCCTCAGGCCCATCAAAGAATGTGTGTAGATTTTTGTTTCGGCAGAAAGAATTCCTTCTTCCACGAGGTGATCGACGCGGACCCGGCCCGTGCAATGAATTATCTTCTGATCGTCGAGCAGGATGCCCACGTGGCCAGGTCTGTTTCCTTTACCCTGGAAGAATGCGAGATCGCCCGGGACAGCAGAAGCCAGGTCGTCGACAGGCTTAGCCTGCGTCCACTGTGATTGGATGTCGCGGGGCAACTGGTAACCTGCAACCCGAAAGGTCATTTGTGTGAACGCCGGTGCATCGATACCAAATGGACTTTTTCCACCAGGTAGATGCGGGGCATTGAGATATTTGTTTGCTATTTCCCTGACGTATTCGAAGTCGCGGCGTTGACCGAGTGACTTGGTTTCACCGTTGAAGGCGAACTGTTCTTCCATTTTGAAGAGCTCCGAAGCAGAGATCGGAACGATGCTCCCGAGTACGATCGTAAGCTGGCTCTTCTTGTACAACATCGTTGAAGCGATGTCGGTTGTTATCTTAAAATTAGCGAGACCGATCTGCTGATGATATTCTTCACTGATCGCATGATGCTGAAGGCGATCGATCCAACCTGTGCTCTGATCGGCAGTGATAACGATCGATAGCCAATTCTCATCTTTCGACACAAACATCACCTCATAGTGATCGCCGAACAATAGTTGTGTCACCGGCTCGCTCTTGTAGTCGGGTTCTTTCCTGACTGTAACTATTGCCAGTCTGCAAACGCCATAATCTATTGCTTCACTCATGCTTACATCTTGATGCGACCAAGCTCGCGTTTCATGTCACGATCTTTGATACTATCGCGTTTGTCGTGAATTTTCTTACCACGCCCGAGAGCGATCTCGAGTTTGGCAAAACCACGATCGTTTATAAACAATCTTACAGGTATCAGCGTAAGACCCTTCTCCTCTACTCTTGCCTCCAGTTTCTTCAACTCCATTTTCTTCAACAGCAGCTTACGATCGCGGATCGGCACATGGTTGTAGTGTGTTCCCTGTTCGTAAGCAGAGATGTTAACGCCTTTCACAAAGGCTTCTCCATTGGAAAAATAGCAATAGCCATCCTGGAGATTGATCTTTCCTTCGCGGATCGATTTGATCTCAGTGCCACGCAATTGTATACCCGCGATGTATTTATCGAGCAGTTCATACTCGAAACCAGCACGTTTATTCTTTACGTTTACTTCTTTTGCAAACCTGTCCGACTTCGCCATACGAGCGCAATTTAAGAATTAAGATTTGGAACGGGAGCAACATCCAATCCGCTAAACTCCCCTCTCAAAAATTTGTAATGCGCAGCCATCGCGATCATCGCTGCATTATCCGTGCAATATTCCATCGGGAGGATGAATACTTCCCAGTTCTTCCTGGACGCAGTGTCGGTAAGTCTTTTTCGTAAACCGGAGTTAGCTGAAACACCGCCGGCTATCGCAACCTGTTTTATACCTGTTTGTTGAACAGCAATCTCCAAACGATTCATCAGCATGTTAATAAGCTGTCGCTGAAAAGAAGCACAAATGTCGTTGAGATTCTTTTCAATGAATTGCGGATCCTTCGCTATCGAGTCACGAATGAAATACAGGAATGCCGTCTTGATACCGCTGAAGGAAAAGTCGAGACCTGGAATGGATGTATCCGGGAAACTGAATTTCGTTCCATCACCCTGCGATGCATACCGATCGATCAACGGTCCGCCGGGATATGGAAGTCCCAGGATCTTCGCGGCTTTATCGAATGCTTCGCCCACTGCATCGTCGCGGGTTTCACCGATTACTTCCTGTTCATTGTCGCTTTTAACGAGAACGATCTGCGTATGACCTCCGCTAACTGTAAGACACAAGAAAGGAAATGCTGGAACTTTCGCACCACGTGGGATGAAATGAGCGAGGACGTGAGCCTCCATGTGATTTATCTCGATCAGGGGAATACCCAGCCCGAGCGCCATGCCCTTGGCGAATGCCGACCCGACGAGAAGCGCCCCCATAAGCCCTGGACCACGCGTGTAAGCGACGGCATCAAGGTCGCCCGCCGACATACCTGCAGAAGTCATCGCGTCGTTAACAACGTGGAGGATGTTTTTTTGATGGGCACGGGAGGCAAGTTCGGGAACCACGCCACCGTATTTCTGGTGGACATTTTGCGACGCTATAACGTTATTGAGTACCTTGCCGTTCTGAATAATTGCAGCCGATGTTTCATCACAGGACGATTCAATGGCGAGGATCACAGGCTGCATATTTTTTGACAAATGAGGTGGCAAGTTATCAAAATTCGGACGTTCCGATGGGTACGAAATATTGTGCTTTACGGCCTTTATGCATCCATCGTGCTCCTGCTTACCGCCTTCCTCCTCCTCCAACTCCCGCCGGTACAAAAAGCACTCATTGAAAGATATACCGGCGGACTCGAGAACGTGATCGGGTTTAAGGTCACTTTCAGCTCCATTAATGTCCGGTGGTATGACCGGCTGGAGATCAAAAACCTGCTGGTAGAAGACCCGGAGCACAACGAAATGATCCGGGTGGGCGACCTGAGGGTAAACTTTCGATTCAGCAGTCTCCTCGACAGAGGTGAGATCAATATTGACGGTGCAGCGCTCGACAGCGCTTACGTGAATATGAAACAGATCCAGGAAACGGACAGTACCCGTGATCTGAATATGACGGTGTTCGTGGACCGTCTCAATAACATGTCGAGCGGCGGTGGTGGGAAAAGTCCGAAACTAAATATCGGCGAAGTTGTGCTCGACAGGTCAACTTTCATTTACAACCAGAGCGATTCCGATTCCATAAAATACGGCTTCGACTATCGTCACTTTAAGTTGGCGTTGAGTGACGGCGAACTCACGAACTTCAAAGTGATCGGCGATACAATTCAGTTCAACCTGAATTCCCTCTCGGCGGTTGATGACGTTACGAGGCTCGAGGTCAAAAGTCTGAAGACATTCTTTTTGATCTCACAAACATCCATGGAGTTTCTCGGCGTGAACGCAGAGGTCGGTAAAAGCATCATCAAAGACACGGTGATCTTTACATACAACAGTCAGCGTGACTTCAACGATTTCAATAACAAGATCAACATGCACGCGAAGCTGAAGGATTCCTACCTTGATCCTGACGATCTCGAGTTGTTTTTCCCAGGTGCGAAACAGATCGGTCAACCGGTGACATTGAGTGGAACGGTTACCGGTCGCGTAAGCCGGTTGAAATATTCCAAAATGGATCTGCGGTTTGGAAATACCCAGTTGTACGGATCTGTAGACCTGGATGGACTTCCATCGATCAACGAAACGTTTATCACATTGAAGCTTAAGAGAAGCAGTGTTGACATACGCGACCTGAAATTTGCTTTCGACGATTTTGCTTATGACCGGCTAAAGCCGCTCGACAAGGTTTCAATGACCGGAACATTCACCGGTTTCACGAACGACTTCGTTGCTGATGCAACACTTGACGGCAGATTGGGCTGGATACGCTCGAATATAAACCTGAAGGTGAACGAACGGGATTTTGACAAGACCCTGTACAAGGGCGGCCTTGAATTGAGAAACTTCGAGTTAGGAACATATTTCAACGATACCACCCTCCTTCAGGACGTTACACTGCGCGGCAACATCAGCGGACGTGGACTGACCTATGAATCTGCCGACTTTTTCCTGGTGGGAACGATCAACTCCGTGGGAATCATGGGGTATGATTATGTGAACATCACGACCAATGCGCGTTTTGCCAAACAATTTTTTTCGGGTTCGATGAAGATCGACGATCCCAGTCTGCGCTTCGGCGCCGAAGGATCTATCGACTTTAGAAAAGGCAGGGATCTCGTTCAGATAAGAGCTAACCTGGATACAGCACTCGTTCATAAACTTGGGTTCTCGAAAAAAGACCTTGCGATAAGTTCTTTCATCAATATCAACTCTCACGGGCTCCAGATCGATAGCCTGTTTGGAGAGGCAACTTTGAGGAACACGAAAATCCATTACAACTCCAAGTTTATTCAACTTGATTCAATGCATTTGATCTCTGAAAAGAAAGACACGGAGAGACAGATCACTTTCAGGAGTTCGTTGTTCGATGCAACGATGAAAGGAAATTACTATTACTCGACATTATTCCAGGATCTGAATAAGCTCTTCCAGGAGCTGATGTTGAGTATCAGGAATGATAAGGCTGCGATAGCTTCATATTATAACAGTAAACGCAAGAGCAGCCAGGAATACGAGGCGAACATCGTTATCGACCTTCATGACATCAACCCGTTGTTGAACCTGGCGGGCCTGGATCTTCAGTTAAGTCACAAGACAACAGTGACGGGACGATTTACAAACGGATTGACATCGATACTCCAGGCGTTTTCGACGATCGATACGATCCGGTACGAAGGAAAAGAATTCCTTGGCAACGACATGGAGTTTACCGGGTCGAAGATCCGCGACAGCGCGAACGTGCTTGCAATGGCAACGATCAATTCGAACCGGCAGACTCTTTCGAAAGCACTGTCGACAAAAAATCTTCTTATCGAAGCGATATGGAATCGCGACCATGTTGACCTTGGTGTGGACGTAGACCAGGAAGGTTTCAACAATAAATTACGCCTGCGTTCTGAAGTCGACTTCCTCGCCGACAGTACGAAGATCAAAATCCTTCCTTCGCGAATACTGGCGCTGGATCGTGAATGGACGGTTAACAGGAGAAATTACATTTTATTCAAGGGAAAGGAGTTTACCGTGAAAAACGTAGAGATCCATCACGAACAACAGTCTATTTCATTGGACGGGCAAGTCTCTGCCGACCCGGAAAAGGAATTGATACTACAGGTCAATGATCTTAACCTCGAGATCATTAACAACTTCGTGACCGAAAAATTTACCGGCATTGTGAATGCGAAGTTTGTCGGCAAAGATCTCCACCGGCGGCCGTTGATCCAGAACGATCTTAATGTCGATTCGTTAACGGTCAACGAATTCCTGATCGGTGATGTGGATGGAAAGAATCAGTGGAATCCGGAGACACAAAAGTTCGATATCAATTTTTCGATCGACAGGCTCCAGGAGAGAACGATGGTGCTTGAAGGAATTTATGATCCGGCGAAGCAGCAAGATCCGCTCGATGTGAAGGCTACGTTCAATAAAGCAAGGTTAAAGTTACTCGAACCCCTGCTGCGTGGATTATTCTCGGAGATCGATGGTGAACTTACGGGAGTGTATGCGATCAAGGGAACATTCGGAAAGCCTACACTTTCGGGCGAAGGTACTGTGAACGATGGAAAGATACTGATCGACTACCTCCACACGGTTTATTCATTCGCCGGCAAGATCGGTATGGCCCCCACGCAGATCATTTTCGACAATATACAGGTAACAGATGCGTATGAGAACAAAGGCACGCTGCATGGATACATTGCCCATAAGAACTTCGGAAAGTTTATAATTAATCTCGATGGCGAATTCGCAAACTTCCAGGTCTTAAATACGACGAACAAAGACAATGATTTGTTTTATGGACAAGGCTACGCAACAGGCAGTGTAAATATTTTCGGACCGTCGTCGAATCTTAAGATCTCGGCAAACGCGAGAACAGAGAAGAATACGAAGATCTATATTCCTATTAGCGGAACTTCGGAAGTCGACAAGAAAGACTTCATCAGATTCGCTCACTTTACCGATAGCCTTTCGATGCCCTCCGACCCTGGAAAGAAAACTTCCAAGAAGCGGGAACTTACGGGCATAACCGTCGACATCAATCTCGACATCACGCCGGCAGCGTACGCCGAGATCATTTTCGACATCAAGGCGGGTGATATCATTCGTGGTCGTGGTAATGGAGATCTCAGGTTACAGCTCGACACAAAGGGTGAATTCAATATGTTCGGCGGAATCGAGTTCACGGAAGGTGCATACAACTTCACGCTGTACGATATCATCAACAAGGAATTCAGCATCAAGCCGGGAAGCCGTCTGCTTTGGTATGGCGACCCATATGCGGGTATCATGAACATTACAGCGAGCTATCGCCAGCTTGCTTCGCTAGCGCCCATTTACGACAAGGAGCCGAATATCCAAACAGAGTCTGCGATCAAACGCAAGTACCCGATCGAAGTACAATTGAAGCTCGATGGGCCGATGTTGTCACCGACGTTTGCATTCGACCTCGTCTCCGCCGATCTTCCGACGCTTATTACTTTATCGGATGGAACACAGAAGCGATTGAGCTTCGACTTCGCTGCTTTCAAAACGCGCCTCGATGAGCAGGAGTTGAAACGACAGGTGTTCTCATTGATCATTCTACGTCGCCTGTCGCCGCTCGATGCGTTCAGCACGAGTGGGTCGCTTGCCAATAGTGTGAGCGAATTGCTCTCGAATCAATTGAGCTACTGGCTCACGCAGGTAGATCAAAACCTGGAGATCGATCTCGACCTGGGCGCTCTCGATGCAGAAGCATTCAACACATTCCAGCTTCGTCTCTCCTACTCCTTCCTCAATGGACGATTGCGTGTTACGCGCGACGGTACGTTTACGAACGCCAACCAGCAGCAGCAAAGTGTTGCATCGATAGCTGGCGACTGGACGGTGGACTATCTCTTAACACCTGATGGAAAGTTCAGGGTAAAGATGTATAGCCGCTCGAACTTCAATGCGTTGTCGAGCTCGCTCGGTTCGCAGACAGCAGTAACTACCGGATTCAGCCTGATGCATACACAAAGTTTCAATGAATTGAAAGATCTGTTACGAGGGGCGAGAGAACGACGACGAAAAGAAATGGAGAAAAACATGGAGATCGAGGAAATTGAACAAGTTGATTCGATCGCGAGTAAAGTCGGCGTGAAATCCGGGAACAACTGAGATGAGATCCTTGCTATTGCTTCTATTCCTTCCTGCAGTAGCCTTTGCACAAAACGACTCTATTGTAAATAAGAAAAAACTGATCATTGCTTCGTCGACAGTTGGCGTTGCCTATACGACGTCGATGATCGTGCTGGGAAATGCGTGGTATTCTGATGCTCCCAGGGAGTCGTTTCATTTTTTCAATGACGCCCCGGAGTGGAAACAAATGGATAAGGCAGGACATTTCTTCTCTGCCTTTCATTTGTCCGACAACTCGTCGATGATCCTAAGGAGTTGCAATCTTCAAAGAAAGAGATCCGACATCATTGGCGCGGTAACGGGCATGGTCATCATGTCGTCGATCGAGGTATTCGATGGTTATTCCGCTGCGTACGGTGCGTCGGCTTCGGATCTTGCGGCAAATGCAGCGGGAAGTTTATTCTACCTGGGCCAGGCACTCGCCTGGAAAGATGTTCGCATCCATCCGAAATTTTCGTTTCACCAGACATCATTGGCGAAACAACGACCTGATGTTTTGGGTAGCGGGATATCAGAGATCCTGAAAAATTATAACGGCCAGACTTTATGGCTATCGGTTGATGTCGCGAAGTTTATGCCCGGCTCGAGATGGCCGAAATGGCTCGAGCTTTCGGGAGGTTATGGTGCAGAGAATATGTTGTATGCGAGAGATGGTGTGAATCATGCGGCCGGTTATGATCCTTACAGGCAATATTATCTGAGCGTAGATGTAAACTGGACAGCCATAGAGACGAGGTCTAAGTTCCTGAAAACGGTTTTGAAGATCGTGAATATCATTAAGCTGCCGGCACCGGCAATAGAATTCTCTCATAAAGGAGTGAAAGCACACGCTTTATATTTCTAAATTTCCGTACTTTAATACTATGGATCTCAGAGCCTTCATGACTCGCTACGCACAGGAAATTGGCGGCGAGTACAACGAGTACGCACCCGAATTATTTATCATCATCGTTCCCGTTTCGGGCGGACGAGCACAAACCGTTGTCGGGGAGATCCGCTTCAGCGAACTTTACAACAGGAAGATCATACATTTTTCATCCAAGGTTTGTCCTGCCGGACCGGAGATCGATTACCGGTCGTTACTCACTCAAAGTTCTTTTCTTTCATACAGCCGCTTCGCTGTGATAGAAAATTATCTGCAGGTCCAGGCCGGCGCAGACTATGATCATATCAGCGAGCCTCAATTGAAGGAAATGATCCATGAGGTTGCCAACGTGGCCGACAACTTCGAGAAGAAACTCACCGGCGCCGACGTCCAGTAACTAATTATTACTTTTGTGGTAATGCAAGCCGTTCTATCGCTCTCCGTTTAGACGAAGAGAGGAAAGTCCGGGCAACAAAGAGCATCGTACTTCCTAACGGGAAGGCTCTGCCATACTGCACGCTGAGCAATGCTTAACGCGCATTTTGACGGGGACAGATAGTGCCACAGAAAACAGACTTCCCATGATGACTCGTCATTGCGGGTAAAGGTGAAAAGGTGGAGTAAGAGCCCACCGCCCTGATGGTGACATCGGGGGCATGGTAAACCTTACGAGTTGAAAGGCCAAATAGGCTCCGATACGATTTGCTCGATCGGGATTGTCGGGGCGGGTAGGCCGCTAGATTTCTTTCGCAAGGGAGAAGCAAGATAAATGATAGAAGTCCGCTTAGGCGGAGACAGAACCCGGCTTACAGGCTTGCATTATTTTTTAACTTGATTTATGCCGAACATACTCATAATTGAAGACGAAGCAGCGATCCGCGCCGTACTGAAAGACATCCTTAAAGATCAGAAGGAACTAAAGCTTGAAGTTGAAGAAGCCCGCGATGGTCAGGAAGGTCTGGCTTTACTCGAAAACAAAAGTTTCGACGTAGTGTTCTGCGATGTAAAGATGCCGAAGATGGATGGCATGGAAGTTCTTCAGAAAGCGAAAGAGAAAGGCATCGGCACAACATTCATTATGATTTCCGCACACGGCTCAACTGAAATGGCTGTTGATGCGACGAAGCTTGGCGCTTACGACTTTCTTCAGAAACCGCCGGATCTCAATCGTTTATTGATCACGCTGCGAAATGCCCTCGATAAAGGGAATCTCGTTCGAGAGACGAAAACCCTTCGTAAGAAACTGGTCAACAAATTCCAGATGGTTGGCGAATCGAAGGAGATGGAGCAAGTGAAAGAGATGATCTCAAAGGTTGCTCCTACTGATGCGCGTGTGTTGATACTGGGACCTAACGGCTCCGGTAAGGAACTCGTGGCCCGCGCTATTCATGAGAACAGTCCGCGATCGAATGGCGACTTTGTTGAAGTGAACTGTGCAGCCATCCCTTCAGAACTTATTGAAAGTGAATTGTTCGGTCACGAAAAAGGATCGTTCACGTCGGCGATCAAACAACGCATCGGAAAGTTTGAGCAGGCCGACGGTGGCACGTTGTTCCTCGATGAGATCGGGGATATGAGTGCATCGGCACAGGCGAAAGTACTTCGCGCGTTGCAGGAGAATAAGATAACTCGCGTTGGCGGCGATAAAGATATTTCAGTCAATGTGCGAGTCGTTGCCGCTACAAATAAAGATCTGAAGAAAGAGATTGCGGCGAATAACTTCCGCGAGGACCTTTATCACAGGCTCGGTGTGATCATTATTAAAGTACCGGCATTGAAAGATCGCGCAGAGGACATTTCGTTGCTGACGGAGAAGTTCCTTGGTGATATTGCGGAAGAATACGGAGCTAAGAAGAAGTCGATAGAGCGTAAGGCGCTTGACGAGCTGAAGAAGCAACCCTGGTCGGGGAATATTCGGGAGCTACGAAACGTTGTTGAAAGACTCGTGATCATGAGTGATGACAAGATCACGGAAGAAGATGTAAAGAAGTACGTGTAAGAGGGAGATCGGAAAGCTCCGAAGAGCTCAAAGGCTGAAAGACCTTAAGATCAGATCTTGTTCTGTACAGTGTTCTTTTTAACGTCTTTTTTGCTGTACGTAGGGCAAGTGTAAGTGCTGCATGATGATGCGATAGCGGCGATTACAACGATTGCGAGTACTTTCTTCATGACGATTACAATTTGGGTAACGAACAAAAATAGGATTCCTAAAGACGAAAACAAACCCTGTAGTGTAATAATTCCCGTTCAGCGAAGAAATCGGCTACTCGACTAAAAGGTTGCAACCCCGGATATCCGAGTTATCCATTCGCCCAAGTACCTCAAAGTAACCGGTTTGCCCTAACCTCCCTAAATCCTGGGTTTCGATGAAGGCGCAAGTGTTAAAGTTTGTTAAATCGATAATGTTAATTCCTCCCCGCTCCCTCTTTGGGTTCATGTCGCGCGGGTCTTCCGGATCCCTGAGCACGATTTTCATCCACGGAGGGCATTCAAAAAGCCCTTCGCCCCTGGAATAGGCCTGCGACAGCAGTTCCGTCATCCCATATTCGGAATGGATTTTAGGGGTATTAAACCTTTTTGTAAGGAATTCATGCAGTTCTGTACGGGTTATCTCCGCCCTGCGGCCTTTCATGCCCCCGGTTTCGATCACAATGCAATCTGAAAGGTCCAGTTCCTCCTGCTCGGCCAGGTCGAGGAGCGCGTAGGTAACGCCCCAGAGGATCGTTTTCTTTCCTTTCGAATTCCTGAGAGCATCAAGTAATCCTGACCTGTTCTGATGATAAAAGCCGCCAGAGCCGCGACGAATGAAGTCCTCTATCATCGCTATCAAAGAGGAACCTCCTCTTTCCACGTACGACGGCAATAAAGCCAGTATCGTATAGGAACCAGGATCGCCATAGAAATGAGAGAAGCAACGCGCAGCATTATTCAAATAGAAACTCAGATCCCGAACGGCGTGCCTGGATGAGATCATTCCTGTCGTTCCGCTGCTGGTGAAGGTTGTCGCCGTCGGCCAGCTGCCTGTTTTTATATCATGAGTCTTAAAGAAGGATACCGGTAAATACGGTATTTGTTCGAGCGACTCCACAGCCTCGGGACGAATGCGCAGGTGTTTTATGTATTCGGAATAAACGGAATTGTATTTTGCCTGGAAATGAAACAGCTTTAAGGCAATTTCGATGAAAGATCGATCGTTTACACGGTATAAAACTTCCCCAAAACTTTCAAAAGTCTCCAAGGGTTTGAGTAATTTTCATTTTGTAAAATTAGAAGAATGAAGACGTTCCGGTGGTTGGCGACAGTTGTTTTTTGCGGAATCGTCGTTTCTTCCTGCTTCGATCCACCTGAATATCCGGATTCCCCGGAGATCACATTCAAAAGCCTCGACTATGTTAAGGGCGGCGTCGACGGAAGCGGCCAAAAAGTGGCCGATACCATTGTCCTGATCATTAGTTTCAAAGATGGCGATGGCGACGTGGGTGTCTCGTCGGACGACATCTACCCTCCTTTCAACGATCGTTGGTACTATCTCAAGGAGAACATAACAAAAGACGTAGGACACTACGACGACTGCCGGTCGTACGGTGGACGCTGCTGGTTTATTCCAACGGACGACAAAAAGAAGATCATCGTCGATCAGCTCCCAAAATTTGTCGGCTACGGTGATGCAGGAAGCTCCCCTTATGACACGTTGAAAGCGTTTGCCAAACCTTACGACTGCACAAACTGGCAGGTGATCACATACGACGATGACAATAACACGCAGACAGCAGAAGTGCCGCTGGATACTTTGTACTTTTCCCTCAATCCGCACTACAACAACATCTTTGTTGATTTCGAGATAAAGAATGATAACCCGACCGATCCGAGTAAGCCTTTCGACAAGTTTGACGAGCTGGATTTCTTCACGTACCCTAATTGCGGTGTAAGGGTTTGGAACGGACGTATACCGGTGCTTTCAGAAAATCCCAACAGCGATACACCACTTGAAGGAACGATACGTTATGCGATACCTTCGAGATTTTTCACGGTATACTTCGGTGCGAAAACTCTTAGACTGAGAGTAAGAATCGAAGACAGGGCGTTCCACTCCAGCAATGAAATAGTGACACGCGAATTCACCTTTACCGAGTAGTAATCAGGAGACAGGAGTCAGGAGACTAGTAAAGTGGCTTGAAAGTCGATGGATCTGCTTCCCTCATCATCTCGTAAACAACGTCGAAGATCTCTTCAGCATTTGGTTTACTGAAATAATCCCCGTCGCTTCCGTACGCAGGACGATGCTCTTTTGCTGCGATCGTTCTTGGCCGTGAATCGAGAAATTGATATGCGCCCTGTTCTTCAAGAACTTTCTGCATCATAAAAGCTGTGGCGCCGCCGGGAACATCTTCGTCGGCGAAGATCACACGGTTTGTTTTCTTAACTGATTCAACGATCGTGTTATTGATATCGAAAGGCAACAATGTTTGCACGTCGATCACTTCAATGGATATACCGACTTTAGCGAGCTCTTCGGCAGCTTCCATAACGATGCGGCACATAGAACCGTAGGTAACGACGGTGACGTCTGTTCCTTCGCGAAGGGTTTCGGGAACACCGAGAGGGACAGTGAACTCGCCGATGTTATCAGGAATACGTTCCTTTAAACGATAACCATTGAGACATTCGATGATCATCGCGGTATCGTCTGACCGGAGCATGGTATTGTACATACCGGCAGCCTGTGTCATGTTACGAGGCGTGAGCAAATAGATCCCGCGAAGACTTCCCAGGATCATACCGATCGGTGAACCTGCATGCCATACGCCCTCGAGCCTGTGACCGCGGGTACGGATGATCAATGGAGCTTTCTGACCTCCGCGTGTCCTGTACTGGAGACAAGCAAGATCATCGGATAATGTTTGCAGCGCGTAGATGAGGTAGTCGAGATACTGGATCTCGGCAATCGGCCGGAATCCACGAAGGGCGGCGCCGATGCCCTGGCCGATAATAGTAACTTCACGGATACCTGTGTCGGTGACACGAAGCTCTCCGAACATTTTTTGAAGGCCGGCAAAGCCCTGGTTCACGTCGCCGATCTTACCTACATCTTCGCCGAAGGCTATAACGAGGGGATCTCTTTGTAACGCTGATTCGAAACATGCGCGAAGCACTTCACGGCCATCGACCACCAGTGAATTATCAGAAAAGACCGGCTCTATGTGCTGAACTTTCATTGCTGAATGTTCGGACTGACTATAGAGATATGAGCTATAACGATCGAGGTTTTCGGCAGCGGTGCGACGTATCCATTCGGCAAGCTCGGTGCGCACCGGCAGATCCGAATTGATCAGATGACGAAAAGCTGCCTTGGCTGCTTTCTGATCATCGAGGCGCATCGGGTTAATGGTTTCCAGGAGCGTGCGACGAATGTCTTCGATGGCGTCATTTCCTTCGGCGGCTTCGTCAAGTATTTTAAGCAGCGACTGATGATCCACATTCATATCATCGACGAATGCTTTCCACGCATTATCGCGTGCACGTTTTGCTCTTGCCTTCGCCTCTTTTTCGATGCGATCCATTTCTTCGTCAGTAGCAAAGTTCTGATCGATCACCCATTGGCGAAGCTTGCGGATACAATCGAACTCCATTTCCCACTGGAGTCGCTCTTTTGATTTATAACGTTCGTGCGAACCAGAGGTAGAGTGACCTTGCGGTTGCGTCATTTCTTCGACGTGAATAATGACCGGCACGTGTTCTTCGCGACAGATCTTCTCCGCTTTGAGATACGTTTCGATCAAGGCATTGTAATCCCAACCTTTGACGGTAAAGATCTCGAAGCCTTTGTCAGCAAGATTTCTTTGGAAGCCGGCGAGTGCTTTTGAAATGCTTCCTTTAGTGGTCTGGTATTCGTTTGGTACAGAGATCCCGTAGTCGTCGTCCCAGACAGAAGTTAGCATTGGTACCTGTAATACGCCTGCAGCGTTGATGGCTTCGAAGAACAGGCCTTCGGAAGTAGATGCATTACCGATTGTGCCGAAAGCGATTTCGTTACCGTTGGTAGACAGGTTTTTATATTTCGCGAGCTCAGGATTTTCCCTGAATAATTTCGATGCGTAAGCGAGACCGAGAAGACGCGGCATTTGTCCGGCTGTCGGAGAAATATCGGAACTGCTGTTCTTAAGCTTTGAGAGCTCTTTCAATTCGCCGTTCTCATCGAGCATACGTGTGGCGAAGTGACCGTTCATGAGACGTCCTGCAGATGCGGGATCTGCAGTTACGTCGGGATGTGCGTACAATTGTGCGAAATATTGCTCGAGAGTTAGTTCGCCGATGGCGAGCATGAATGTTTGATCGCGGTAGTATCCTGCACGGAAGTCGCCGTCGCGAAAGACTTTGGCCATGGCGATCTGCGCGATCTCTTTGCCGTCGCCGAAGATCCCGAATTTGGCTTTACCGAGAAATACCTCTTTGCGCCCAAGGAGACTTGCTTCCCTGCTTTCGCAGGCAAGGCGAAAATCGGCCAGGATCGAAGCGATCTTTTTTTCCGATTTCGATGCAGTTGCTGTTTTGGGTGCGCTCAAATCTCAAACGTTTGTGTAAGCCAGCTCAAAAATAGGTAAAATAGATTCGTTGCTCAAAGCATCGGGGCGAAGCGCAATATTATACTTTCTCTAATGTGTTTCACGAAAGAAAGTTACCCAATCTCCACTTTTAACAAGCGGATAATTTTCCGGGCTTTCAACGAGATAGATCCCGGCATCAACGCCATCGATGGAAATGGTTTCTAAAAAATATCCTTCGTCCATCTCAAGCTTGTGAATCATTTCTCTTGTATTTCTATCGGCAATGCTGAATATCTCGACCACGATAGAATCGTTGGCATTGTTTGATTTTACTGCGATGGGAAATTCACCACGCGAATACAACTTATATCCGCTAAGGCGTGCTGAAAAAAGATATTTAAGGTGGTTTTTATGCAGAACGTGATTTTCCATACCACGACGCAGTGAACCATAGAATGCAAAAACCGTTGTGTTCATTATATTTGCACGCCCATTTTAAGGCTTTAAATCGATTACGGAAAATTAAATATCATCAAATATGATCATCGGAGTTCCCAAGGAAATCAAGAACAATGAAAACAGGGTTGCTCTTACGCCGGCAGGCACACAAGAACTTGTAAAACGCGGTCACACCGTTTATATCCAGGCCAAAGCAGGCGAAGGTAGCGGATTCAGCGATGATGAATACAACAACGCTGGCGCTAAGATACTTTCAACAGCCCAGGAGATTTTCGCTACCGCGGAGATGATCATGAAGGTGAAGGAACCGATTGAACAGGAATATGATCTGATCCGCAAAGACCAGCTCGTGTTTACATATTTTCACTTTGCATCGTATGAACCACTTGCTCATGCAATGATCAAGACCGGTGCAGTTTGTCTTGCTTACGAAACTGTGGAACGTCCCGACGCAAGTCTTCCATTGCTTGTACCTATGAGTGAAGTTGCCGGAAGAATGGCAATCCAGGAAGGTGCCAAGTATCTCGAGAAGCCGTTGAAGGGTCGTGGTATTCTGTTAGGCGGCGTTCCCGGAGTAATGCCTGCAAAAGTGTTGATCCTTGGTGGTGGTGTTGTCGGTACAAACGCCGCAAAGATCGCTGCAGGTATGGGTGCCGATGTTACGATCACTGATGTGAACATCAACCGTCTCCGTTACCTGGACGATGTGATGCCTAAGAATGTTCACACAATGGTTTCAAGTGAATACGTTCTGCGCGATCTTGTAAGAACTCACGATCTTATCGTTGGCGCCGTTCTGATCCCGGGTGCTAAAGCCCCCAAGCTTATCACGAAAGATATGCTTAAGACCATGCGCCCAGGAACTGTGCTTGTCGATGTTGCTGTTGACCAGGGCGGATGTATTGAAACCTGTAAGCCTACGACACACGAGAATCCAACATACATCATTGATGATGTTGTTCATTACTGTGTTGCTAATATGCCTGGTGCGGTTCCTTACACTTCAACACTTGCATTGACGAACGCAACGTTGCCTTACGCGATTAAGCTTGCCGGTAACGGCTGGAAGAAAGCTGCGCAGGAAAGCCAGGACCTCCGCAAGGGTCTGAATGTGATCAATGGAAAAGTAGTGTATAAGGCTGTTGCCGATGCCTTCGGTTTGCCTTACACAGACATCGCCTCAGTATTGTAGGTGACGAACAGTGAGGCCGTTGTTGATCAACTGCTTCAATGATCCAATTCCAATCTTAATATGTAATTCGACGAAGTTAGTGGTAACATGTTTATCACTAGCTTCTGTCTTTACACCTTCGGGACTCATTGGCGAATCTGAAACCAGTAAGAGAGCTCCGGTCGGAATATCGTTGTAAAACCCTGTAGAGAATATCGTCGCGGTTTCCATGTCGATGGCCATGGCGTGAATGCGAACCAGATAATCCTTGAATGCCTGGTCCCACTCCCACACTCGACGGTTTGTTGTGTAGACCGTACCAGTCCAGTAGTCCTGGTTGTAGTCGCGAATGGTTGTTGATGTCGCCTTCTGCAGTGCGAATGCGGGAAGTGACGGAACCTCGGGTGGGAAGTAGTCGTTCGAAGTACCCTCTCCCCTGATCGCTGCGATCGGAAGAATGAAATCGCCGATCGAATTCTTGGCTTTTAGTCCACCGCATTTACCTAAAAACAGGCAAGCTTCGGGTTTGACTGCCGTAAGGCAATCCATAATCGTCGCAGCATTGGGACTTCCCATACCAAAGTTAATGATGGTGATACCCTCGGCGGTTGCACACTGGAATGCACGACCGGTTCCGTAGACCTCAACGTTGTGCCATTCGGCGAACAACCGGACGTAGTTATCGAAGTTCGTCAGTAAAATATATTTTCCGAATTTGTCGAGCGGCATCCCCGTATAACGCGGTAGCCAGTTTTCGACGATTTCTTGTTTGCTCTTCATAGACTATTTTTGGATCGTGTATAAATTAAACCTTCCTGAAGCGGCACTATCCTTAAAGAAAGAGGAAGGCAAAGTATATATTTTCGACATCATTAGAAAAAAATACGTGGTTGCAACGCCCGAGGAATGGGTACGGCAACATTTTATTCATTTCCTGATCAACAACTTAAAATATCCGAGGTCGCTGTTTCGCATTGAAGGGGCGCTATCATACAACCGTCTTCAGAAGCGTTCCGACATTTTGATACGCGACCGCGATGGCAAGCCGTGGATGCTTGTCGAGTGTAAGTCGCCGGTAATAAAGCTAACTCAAAAAGCTTTTAACCAGATCGCGGTCTACAATATGACGATCGGTGCGACGTACCTGGCAGTTACCAACGGAATGGTGCACTATTGTTGTACTGCTCCCAGGGGTGGCGAGGATGCTAAGTTTGCGACGGACTTCCCGGTGTTTTGAAATACAAAGCCTTGATGCTCTGCTGTTCGATATTGGTCTGCCGTTCGATATTCTATTGTTCGATATTCTGCGGTTTTTTAGGGGGAATACCGAAACATAAACAGCAGAACAACAGAACACCGAATATTGAACCGCAGAAGTTGCTGAACTTGCGTGATTGTGTTTTAGCTTTCCGGGACAGAAGACACTCACGTACCCCATCTTATCTTGCGCTGCTCTTGATCCGATCGGTAATTACTAACCCGATAAATCCGAGTACGAAGAAAACGATAAGGCTTAACACGGAATTTTTCATTCCGAGAATATCGTCGATATAGCCGAACGTGAATGTTCCCACGACGATTGCCGTCTTCTCCGTGACATCATAAAAACTGAAGAACGACGCCGTGTCTTTTGTTTCGGGCATGAGTTTACTGTACGTGCTTCGGCTGAGTGCCTGGATACCGCCCATAACTAATCCCACGCCGACAGCCAACCCGTAAAACATATTCAGTACGTCGTGACCAGCTTCTTTCTGTAAGGCAACATTGTACGCGGCAATGCAAATGAGAACCCAGAACAAAACTACTCCCATCAACACTTTTAAATTTCCGAATGCTCTCGAGAGCCTCGACATAAGGAATGCACCTGCAATAGCAACGAGTTGAATTACAACCAGTGTGATGATGAGCTTATCGGAAGGAAGTCCTAACGTTTTCTGACCAAACATCGTAGCGGCAAGCATTACCGTTTGAACACCCATGCTGTAGAACCAGAACGACACGAGGTATGATCGCATCTTGGGAAGTCCTTTTGAAATATTCCAGACTTTACGGAGCTCGATAAATCCGTCGGTCCAGATGTTGTGCTTTTCCGATTTCTCTTTCTTTGGAGGATTTGGTAACCGAAGGAATGTGATCTGGGCAAAGCCGATCCACCATAAGCCTACGAGGAGGAATGTGATTAGCGGACCTGATGTTTTGTCGCCTTTGCTGCTGAAGTAGATCACTAAAGCAAAGCCGATCAATTGCAGCAGAACTGCCCCGACGTATCCCATTGCAAAACCACGGGCGCTGACACGATCCTGGTTTTCCGGCGAGGCGATCTCGGGCAAGTATGAATTATAGAATACAAGGCTTCCGCAGTAGCCGATGACAGCAAGGACAAAGCAGGCTAATCCCCATTCAACACTGGGATGAGCTCCTTTGAACCAGAAGAGACCGATGCAGCCGAGTCCTCCGACGTAGCAGAAAAATTGCATGAAGCGTTTTTTACTTCCGCGTGCGTCGGCGATGGAAGATAGTATGGGCAATAACAGCGAGATCGACAGGTAAGCGAAGGCGACGGTGTATTGATACAACGGTGAGTTCTTGAAAGTGTGCCCGAAGAACGGAACGGTGTCTTCGCCATAAGCCGACTTCGTGACGGCGAGGAAGTAGATCGGGAAGAAGGTTGTGGTGATGACGAGGTTGTAGACTGAATTTGCCCAGTCGTACATCGTCCACGCGCGGATAACGCGCGGCTGGTCGGGAATGATTGCGGGGGTACTCATAAAGCCAATAAAAACGAGGGGTCGCCTTCGACTTGCGGATAAACGGGCCCAATATTATAGAAATTTTCTATTTCTTTGTGGGCCTTTTTGGAGAGGTGTCCGAGTGGTTGAAGGAGCACGCCTGGAAAGTGTGTATACCTGAAAGGGTATCGCGGGTTCGAATCCCGCCCTCTCCGCAGTTATAGTTTATAAAGGTCACTTCCTGTGACCTTTCTTTTTTCTCATCCTTAAATCTTTCTCGCTGCTGGTCAACTGATTATAAAATCATTCCGGTTTTTATCATAAAACTCGTTAAGTAACTTAAAAGTTACATATATTTGCGTAACCTTAAAGTTACTTATTATAGAGAAGCGAATTTCTCAAACGTGGTTTTTTCGGCAATCGCCGGAAGAAGTGTGGGAGTATCTCACCAAACCTGAACTCATCGAGCAATGGCTAATGAAAACGGATTTTAAACCGATCGCCGGTGAAAAATTTCGCTTCATGTTTACTGCAAAGCCCGGAAGTATGTATGAAGGCGTTGTTGATTGTGAGGTGATTGAAATAGTGCCATTCAGCAAGCTTTCCTACACATGGGATGGTAGCCTGCAGGACAAAAGTCGCTACTTCAACTCTCTTGTAACCTGGATGCTGGTGCCAAAGAATAACGGCACAGAACTCCAGTTAGAGCACGACGGCTTCCAGATCCTGGAAGATATTCTTAGTCATTCAAGCGGTTGGGAGAGTTGCTTAACAAAATTGGAAGAACACATTAACGCACGAAAGAAATGACAGCGCACACTTTAGACGTTTTCCAGGTTATTGCCGACCCTAGTCGTCGTCAAATTCTTATGATGCTGTCGAAGGACAGTATGACGATAAACTCGATTGCGGAAAATTTTGAGATGAGCAGGCCGGCAATATCAAAACACATCAAGATCATGTACAACGCCGGGTTCATCAATATAAAGGACATTGGCCGGGAGCGATATTGTGTTTTGAAGCAGGATGGATTCAATGAGCTACAGGACTTCATCAGCTACTTTGACAAGTTCTGGACCAATAAGCTCGGTAAGCTGCAGTCCATTCTTGACAGTAAATCGAAATCAACTGAATGATATGCACTAACAAATAAACAATGGAAACACAAAGCTTCAATTGCAGTTTTACGGCTAACATCAGCGCAGACGATGCTCTGAAAAAAATCAGCAATGTCCCTGATTGGTGGGGTGTAACGTTTATCGGTACAGCTGAAAAACCGGGCGACAAGTTCGTAGTCAAAATGGGAAACGATGCATTCTTTAATTGCACGGTATCAGAATTGATCCCTGGAAAAAGCGTGGTCTGGACAGTAGGTGATTGTAATATGCCCTGGTATTCCAATAAGAAAGAATGGTCTGATACGAAAATGAGCTTCGATATCTCCGAAGCTGGCGGCCTAAGTAAAATAACTTTCACCCATCACGGTCTCACACCTGACGTTGAATGTTACAAAGATTGTGAGCCAGGCTGGACACATTGGATCAAAACAAGCCTGTTGTCATACCTCGCCACAGGCAAGGGAGTGTTCAGGGAGCCAACAAAGCAATAGGGTCTTTATACCAGGTGACAGGAACGAGGAAATTAGCTGATGGTGAGTTCGCCGGCGATCGACTTGTCTATTCTCTTCTTCGTCTCCTCCACCCCATATTCCCCTATCAGGATCATCAGTTTTGTTAATGCAGCTTCGGTGGTCATATCAACGCCGCCGATCACTCCGATTTGCTGAAGGTGCTTACTGGTTTCGTAACGTCCCTGCATCACCATGCCGCCGGAGCATTGTGAGATGTTGACGATCAATAACCCCCGATCGATCGCCTTTTTAAGCATATCGATGAACCAGCCGGCAGTTGGACCATTTCCGGAACCGAATGTTTCGAGTACCACGGCTTTGAGGCCGGGTGTATTGAGAATAGATTGCACGACTGTCGGTTGGATTCCCGGAAATAGTTTCAGGATAGAAACCGACGAATCGAATTTTCTAAAGAGCTGGAGTTTCTCTCCTTTTCCTGGCGAACGAACAGCAGATGTATTGTAGTCGATCTTCACTCCTGCTGTTGCAAGGGGCGGATAGTTCCCCGACTCGAATGCATCGAAGTGTTCACTTTCAACTTTCCTGGACCGGTTGCCACGGAGTAATTGATAGTCGAAATAGATACACACCTCCGGAACGTTATGTTTACTCGCGATCTCGAGTGATGTAATAAGATTTTCACGCGCATCCGATCTCGGCTCTGCTATGGGCAACTGGGCACCGGTAAGTATCACGGGCTTCTCCAGCTTCTGCAGCATAAAGCTTAAAGCAGATGCAGTGAACGCCATAGTATCGGTACCGTGAAGCACGACGAAGCCGTCCTGTTCATTGTAATTTTCAAAAATAATATCGGCGATCATCTGCCAATGCGGGATATCGATATTTGAAGAGTCGACAGGATTCTCGAAGGAGATTACAGTAAGATCGAGATAAAGGTTTCTTAACGTGGGAAGATGTTCCAGTATCAATGAGAAATCGAAAGGCACAAGAACACCTTTTTCATCGTAAGACATACCGAAGGTACCGCCGGTATAGATGATCATCACGCGGGACTTGGCGGCTTCGGGTGAAGCGGTATTGATTCTTTGCTTATTGTACATTGAACAGTCTTAAAGCATTTCTTGTGGTGATTGCCTGGAGTTCTTCTTTAGTGATCTTCTTCAAAGAAATGACCTTTTCGGCAATAATCGGAATATATGACGGCTCGTTGCGCTTACCACGATGCGGCACCGGGGCCAAATAGGGACTATCCGTCTCCAGCACGATATTATCGATATCCAGGTCTGGGATCACATTGTCCATCCCGCTATTCTTAAAAGTAGTAACGCCTCCAAGCCCCAGATAAAATCCCATCGAAGTGATCTTCTTCGCCTGCTCTATAGTACCATTAAAGCAATGGAACACACCCTTCAGTTTTCCATCGAGCAGCGGCTCGAGTAATTCTATGGTTTGGTCCATCGACTCGCGACAATGAATTACGATCGGAAGATCCAATCGCTTTGCCCAACCGATCTGGATCCTGAAGGCTTCCTTCTGTTGCTCCCAAAAAGATTTGTCCCAATAGAGGTCTGTTCCCATTTCACCGACAGCTGCAAACTTTCTTTTGAAAAGCCAGCTTTCGACGGCGTAAAGTTCTTTCTCAAAATCTTTCTTCACCGACACGGGGTGAAGGCCCATCATAGGAATACAGGTTCCCGGGTTTTTCGATTCGAGCTCCAGCATCTCGTCGACCGAAGTATGATCGATGTTGGGCATGTAGATCTTTTTTACGCCGGCATCCACGGCGCGCCCAATGATATCGGTGCGGTCGGGTTTAAACTCGTCGGCATAAATGTGCGCGTGGGTATCAATCCAAAAATTCACGGAGGGTTTTCTGTAAATAGTTCGTCTTTAGATAATCGTCGGTAAAACCGGAGTATTCACCAAGCTTCGAAAATGCAGAGGTTAATGACAGCTCCCGTTGCAATATCATGGGCGCGATCTTCTTTTTTTCCAGCTCGCGCGCAAGATACAACTGTTCGGTTTGACCGGGCGTGGGTACAAAGATCGCTTTCTTCTTAAGTATGGCAAGATCCATGATGGTGCTGTACCCTGGACGAGACACGACGATCTCTGCAGCATTGATCAGATCGTTGAGTTGTTGTGACGGAAGGTGCGTGAAGGATCTTTCATGCTCCGAATTCTTGAGCGAAGGCAGGCCTCGCACTACGTAGTAGTCGAGGTTGGAACCGTTGAGTTGATCGAACAATATTTCCTCAAACATCGTCCGCTGGGGCTCCGGCCCGGATACCAATCCGAGTACCCTGAACGTTGCCGTACTGGTCTTGTTGCCGGTCATCCGCGAAAGCGGACCGATAAATTTTGGAACTATCTTTTTGCTCTTCGTCGTAGAAAGTATGCCTCCCAGTTTTCGATCGGGTGTGTCGGGTATCCAGCATTCCCTGAATTTTTTTATCAATCGGAGATTGTAAGAATCGGCTGCGCCTTTCATGATCAGCGGAAGTTGCAGCGACAACTGGTGGATGATGATTGCCGATGGGATATCCTTATGGTAGCAACCGTAGCGGTTATCTGAAATTATAACGTCGATGTTCTCCGATTTTACGATCGACGCAACCTGTCTGTTTTCTTTCCTTATGATCGATGGCAGCGATGGGAGCTTCATAAACAAATGGACCATCAATGGCACGTGCCGCGAGTAGTTGATACCGTACGATTCTATCGTGTGAAATTTACTGGAAGGAAATTCTATACGAAGAAGATCGAGCGAAGGGCCGCTGCCGGCGATAACAACGTGATGTCCCTGGGACTGAAGCTCGCGGATAACCGGTATACACCGGGTTGCGTGACCCAGTCCCCAATCGAGCGGACAAATGAGAATATTTTTAGACACTATAGCGCCTTAAATGAATACCCTTGCATTGCACAATGTTCCATAAACCTTGGAAGAACATAAGTAAGATTTTTCTCGGCCTTGATACTGTCGTGAAAAACAACGATCGAGCCAGGACGAAGCGCACCCATTGCACCCCGAAGGCATTTCTCTCCGGAAAGAGACTTGTCGTAATCGAATGTAAGGATATCCCACATAACGATGCTGTAATCTTTTTTTATGCGTGATATCTGAGATGATGTTATCCTGCCAAAAGGAGGGCGAAATAATTTCTTTTCCGAAGGAAGTAACGTATCACATTCTTTAATGTTTTGAATGTATAGATCATCGGATGTTCTCCATCCGTTGAGATGATTGAACGTGTGATTACCTGTAGAATGACCTGCACCAACTACCTTTTTAAATTGGCCCGGATGCTTTTGAATGTTATCGCCTATGCAAAAGAAGGTTCCTTTCGCGTTGAACGAGCTTAGTGTATCCAGCACAAAATCGGTGGGACCATGAATAGGTCCATCATCGAAGGTCAGGTAGATCTCCTTTTCAGAAGTATCTACCCTCCATGTTAATGAAGGATAAAAGGATCGGAGAACAGGCGGTGTCCTGAAAAACCTCATGGGTTCGCTACCCGGCAGCTGAGCAAAGTAATATCGTCGCGATAACTGTTGCGGCCCTTGAAACCGTCGAGTGCCACGATGATATCCTGGTGAATGGTCTTGAGATCTTTGTCTTTGTTGTTCTCGAAGTATGTCTGCAGCGACTGAAGCCCAAACTCCTGGCCGGCTTCGTTAGCCGTTTCCGTAAGACCATCGGTATAAGCAAACAAAGTAAAGTTCTTGAGACCGGTGATGAAACCTTCGTTCATGAACGGCAGCGGGTGCATTGCTCCCAGCACGGTACTTCCATCTTCGAGCAGCCTCAGTCCATTTTCGGGAGTATAGAGTATCGGTGGATTGTGGCCGGCGTTGACGTAAACCATAGTTTGCAACGAAAGGTCATATACGGCTCCGAAGAACGTGATAAACTTCTCTCCTTTCGTGTTCTCCAAAACCTGGTAGTTGAGTGCTTCCACGATCTCGGTGAGATTCGGTGTTTGTCGCAGGAGCGTGCGCAACGATGCTTGGAAATTCGACATCATCAAAGCTGCCGGTATCCCCTTTCCACTTACGTCGGCCACGCAAATGAGAAACTGATTTTTATTGATAGGAACGTAGTCGTAGTAGTCGCCACCTACACGATCGTGCGGCAGGTAGCTGGCTTCCACGCGGAGCCTTTCCGTATTCGGGAGTTTCTTGGGGAAAAGGAACTGTTGCACGTCGCTGGCGATCTCAAGCTCTTTCCGGAAAGCCTCCTGTTCGAGTTGCTTCCTTGCAAGTTTCTTATTTTCGATCGCTACGATAATGATATTGCTAAGGGCCTGGATGAACTTAAGACTTTCGGCCTGGTCGTGCTCCGACAAAGTATCTTCGAGCTTACCGATGAACACCAGGGCAAGTGTTTCCGTTTTATGGGCAACCGGAATAACCAGGTCGAACTCATCGAAGTCGCAGTTATCGAACTCCGACATATGGTGAACGTTCTTTATGAGCTTCACACGCTCGTCGAGGCGGGTTTTGGTGTAATTCTTTGTGGTGCCAAACTGAACTTTGCAGTTCCAGATCTCGTCGAGGACGAATAGCGCCATTTTCCGCAGGTTGAGGTTCGAGCGGAGGGTGAAGTTGAATATTTTATAGAGAGATTCTTCCGGCAGATTGCTATTGATCGCCTGCGTGATCTCGAGGAGGGCATTTAGCTCCAGCTCCTTCTTTTCGATTTGTTTCTTCAGCAGCAGTTCGGTCATACAGGTCCTAAAATTAACAATTCCTGTCTAGACCTTCGTTTCCACCGTCCTGCCTTTCCACTTTGGTAAAACTACCTGCGACAAAAGTCCGATGCTAATAACGTAAACCGGGTAAACTAATTGTAGCGTGAAGAACGGAATCCACCGCCATTTAATACGGAAGAATTCTGAGGCGGGGTAGAGTAAAACCGTTTCTACCAGGGCTTTAGCGAGAAGGACGATCAACGAGATCTTAAGGGCGACGAAACCAAGTAATATGTTGAGCAATGCTGCCACAAAAGCAAGATGAAATCCGAAAACGATTACGGCAAAAAGCCGGGTTTTTAATGAGGTGTTGACGCTCCACTTGCCGGCCCATCTCAGGCGCTGACTTAGAAAAGAGATGAGACGGGGAATAGGTGAGGCGGTGACGAGACAATCATTTGAATAGAGATATTTTACCGATCTGTTGTCGAATTTATTCATCAGGAACTCGTCGTCGCCGGAGGATATATTTTCATTTCCTTCGAAGCCGTTCACCTCGTAAAATGCGGATCTGCGGTAGGCGAGATTTGCTCCGTTGCACATCGTTGGAAATCCCAACCCGATTGTGGCCGCACCGGTCGCTGCGACACTTACAAATTCCAGTGATTGTAATTTCGAAAAGAAACTTCTCTCCTCTTCGATCCTCACACCACCGACGAGCATTTTTACACCGACCTGTTGAAAGCCTTTATTGATCCCGGTCAGCCATTGTGGTGTAACGCGACAATCGCCATCCGTTGTAACGATGATCTCTCCTTTGGCTGAGGCAATACCCGTAGCGATCGCTGCTTTTTTTCCTTGACCCCGGTTTGGAATGAATTGAGTGTTTGGCGGAATTGAAGAATGATCGTCGACCACTATCACTTCGTAGCTGGAATATTGCTGACGTGAAAGATCGGCTAACAATTTATCCAGGTTCTGTTCGTCGCGAACGGCAATGATCACTGAAATAAAATTATTGATCTTAACATCTTCCTGAATATTCTTTAATCTCAGGAATCCGAAAAGCAGCACCAAAATAAAGATGGCATAAAGGGAAATGATAATTATAAATGCCATGGCGCTTTAGCTAAATTGCCTCCGCCAAAATGCAGAAAAAAGCAGTCAAAGAAAAAATCATTCTCGGCCTCGACCCTGGCACACAAGTCATGGGTTATGGTGTTATTATGGTAACTGGTCAAAATCTTACGTTACTGCAATACGGCGTGATCCAGCTTTCGAAATATGACGAACATGAGCTGCGACTCAAAAAGATCTTCGAAAGGGTTTCGGCATTGATCGAGGACTTCAATCCTGATGAAGTTGCCCTCGAAGCACCATTTTACGGAAAGAACGTTCAATCGATGCTTAAGCTTGGGCGTGCACAGGGCGTTGCTATGTCGGCAGCGTTGCACCGGGGGCTGCCAATCGTTGAGTACGCGCCAAAAAAAGTGAAGCAATCTGTTACAGGGAATGGCAACGCATCGAAAGAACAGGTTGCCAGAATGCTGATGTCATATTTCAAACTCAAAGAGGTACCTGAGTTCCTCGATGCCACCGATGCTCTTGCCGTGGCCATGTGCCATCATTACCAGGGTGGCCCGGAGAAAAAAAAGAAGAGTTCGTGGGAAAGTTTCCTGAAAGATAACCCAGGAAGGGCCCGTTAGGAATATCTCTTCGTCATTTCAAAGATCCCGAAGCCAAAGTGGCACCCGAAGTTGTTCTTCACCTTAACGGGATCTAATTCGACATTAGGATAGAAATTCGATCTGTCATCGACATAGGAAAAATGATCGATGTCATACAATGGAAGAAAATACTTCAGCAGGTATTCCATATCGAACGCACGGTGTGCATTGAACTCAATTCGTTGCGGACCGATCGGGGTCGAGAAATAAAACTTACCTCCCGGTTTCAGCACCTTATACATATTATCGAGTCCTTTGATGTGTCCGTATACATCGATGGGATCGCCATAGCGGCCCAGGCCGAAGTGCTCGATCACGTTGAGTGATGATAGCGAGTCGGTGTAATTATGAAGCTCCGGCGAGACATCCATAAAATCGGCGGTGACAAACTTGATATTCTTCACCTTGGCTTCCTGCGGCCTGATATCGAAAACTTCTATCTCACGGAAAGATGCCACGTGCCCTACGAATCCATCGACGTGTGAACCGACATCCACATGACGAACAGGTTTATTCTCAAAAATCCTTTGGGCGACAGAAAGATTCTCGTAAAAGTAATGACCGAGGTTCCCGTTGCTTTCAAATCTGTCGCGGAGCACCGGCCGAAGCATGGTGATGGGAAAATCGCTGTTACCCTTCAGCTGTCGCCGCATTTCTTTCAGATCTTTTCTGAAATACGGAAGACCTTTAAAACTCGTCTTTATCGTTTTCGGATTAAGGCCGATGCTGACCAGATATCGGTATAATGCTTTAATCATATCTCGAAAGGGAAAAGTTAGGGGGTAAAAAATTTCTTATAGAGATTGATCAATGTTTTGGACTCTTCCTCCCATGTATATTTTGATAGAATGAGTTGTCGCCCACGTTTACCCATCTCCGACGCTTCTTCGGGATGCCCGAGGATCCAAAGGATCGCGTCTGCAATTTCGGCCGGATTTTTCGGTTCGACAACAATTCCCGCATTTGCTTCGAGCACAAATCGCGCAGACTCCCCGTGCTTCGAAGCGATCACAGGCATACCGGCGATCATGTATTCAAAAGTTTTGATGGGATAGTTAGTATTATATCGTTCGATGGAATGAGGAACGATCAATCCCGCTCTCGAATCCATCATAAGCTCCACGAGCGTGTTGAAGTCCATCCATGGAATATATTCAACGGGAAACTTTCCAATGACCTCATCTCGTAGCGACGCCGGGGAGAAATCGCCTGCGAAGATCATATTGAAATTTGTGCGCTCTCTCGCGAGCTTCGATGCTTCGGCCATCTCAACGATTCCACGGGGTCTGCTGAGCAATCCCGCGTAAATGATCTTCTTCGAACGTGATGAGTAAGGGAGTGCTGGCTCAGGAAATCTCGCAGCGATGGGAAAGTTTCGAATAAGTGTCGTCTTCGACGGTGGAAAATATTTGGCGATCACGGGTTCTGCGACGATGATGGCATCGAACCAACGGCCACAAAGTTTTTCCAGGAGGTAATAGAACCATCCGTAAGGTTTACGAAGCAACGCAGGGATCCAATGCTGATAAGTGATCTGCAGCGGCGTGTCTTCGTGAGCATCGTAAATGAGTTTACGTCCGCGAAGTTTCATCAGCACACCAACCCAAAGCAATTCTGAGTCGTGAAGATGATAGACAGCGTCGCGGGAAAATTTCATTGCGCGTTTGTAAACTAGCCATGGGGAAACGACCAGCTTTTTCCATCCTTTCGGATGTCGTGGAACCGAGGCGATCTTAACACCATTGCGTTCTTCGTCTTTGTCGTGCGGGATAACGAGTGTTACATCGAAGCCTGCCTGCACGAGCGATCTTGCCTCTTTTAAAAAGATACGCGTGTCGAAAGGACGGTGTCCCGCATTAGCCATCATCACGATCTTCTTTCCCTGCTCCATGATCTACAGGCGTATCCAGGTAGATGGAATAATATCTTTCGTATTATAGAACCTGCAGGGATAAACGGGCTCCTTCTTTGTGAGATAGTTATTGTGGAACCACTGCTGTGGTGCGATCACGATCTTATTCGTGAAATCATTGAGCCATGCCGCCCACCAACTAAAAGTACTATTGGCAATAACCTGGTTCCTGCAAGCCGACATCACCAAAAGATCTTTGTATGAATCATCGCCCTTGTTGTGATCGATGAACGTTGCATTGTTCAAATGGGCGAACTGTTGTTTAGTCCAGCTGATATCGTCAGAGAAAATGAAAAATTGGGGATTGCTGATCCTGTTGTTTATTTCCCGTATCGCTTTCTCATAATAGTCGAGGCCCATTACCTGGAAAAACGAAGTCGTTACGTAGTCGCTTCGCCGAATATGAATTGCAACGCTATTGCTTTCGCGGGCTTTTGCAACAATCTCTGCGTTCTTTTGGTCCAAGGCCTTCGACGGAGTCATCACCTTCCTGATGTCATTCGCTACGTTCAAAAAATACTTCTCGCTCTGCCAGTATCCCGACAGGTAGATTGGCACAGGCAGCGAAAAGAAATCTTCGTAGAAATGGTAGTGAGGCTGGGCAAAAACTTCAGGGCTATAGAAATAATTAGTCTTCTTATTGAGATATCGTTCTATGAAATTCTTACCTGTAAACCGGTGGATCTCTCCGCGCGTTGCTTCGGGTAGAGTTATATTGAAATTATGGAGCTCGTATTTCCTGAGCGGATGCCTGGTGTACGTGTAAAGGTCAGCCTTTAGTGCAACACCATTGTGAGCAGCGAGTGAATGAGCGGCGGCGTATTGAAACAATTGATTTCCCAGGCCACCCCTGAGACGAACTATAACCATAAGTGCCGTCCAACCTTTATCTTGCAGTAAAATTAGTTAAATGGGTTTCAAACAAAAAATCAAGAACCTTCCCTGGCTGTACAATACACTGCTGTTTTTCCTCAACAACACCAACTACTTCAACCGTCGTTTTCACAGGGCTTTCCCCGGATATAAGGTTTCGCCGTACTGGCGCGCGCGTATCGAAAAAGTCAAACAGAGCACCGATAATCAAAAAATAGATCACGTAACAGATGCCGGTAAGATCTTCCCCGCCTACCAGCTTATGCATAACGGCATCAGGATCACCCTCGGCAGCTACTACGATTATGGCAATACGCATCTGCTCGTAGAGAACAAGGGCGTTCATGAACCCCAGGAGGAATATGCATTTCAGCAGGTCCTTCCTTTTATTCCGAAGGGCGGGACCATGATGGAACTGGGAAGTTACTGGGCATTCTACTCATTGTGGTTCAACTCGAAAGTGAAAGATGCGAAGTGCATTATGATCGAACCCGATCCACACAAAATGAATTTCGGCAAGCTCAACTTTGCGTTGAACGGTTTCAGGGGAACATTCAGACTTGGCTTCATAGATGGACATACCGACCTGAAACCAAATATTCCTTTCTACAATGTCGATCACCTGATGAAAGAATTCAATGTCGGTTTTCTCGACATCCTTCATAGTGACATTCAAGGCTACGAATTGAATATGCTTAAGGGAGCCCACACGGCATTGAGCAACAAGAAGATCGGCTACGCTTTCATTTCAACGCACTCGAACGAGCTTCACAGGGATTGTATCAATGAATTGAAGAAGCACGGTTACACCATCGTATGTGATGCCAACCTTGACGAAAGTTATGCAACTGACGGAGTGATCGTCGCGAAGCTGCCCGGAACTGCCGGTCCCGATTCGATCACGATAAGTAAAGCGGCTAAGACCGGCGCTTAGCCAGGTAGTTGGCCGACTGGAAGATCTCAAGCTTCTCGCTATAAACCGGAAGCTCGCGAAGTCCCTTAGGCAATATGCGATAGATCCTGTACCTGGGAGCAAGCAGTTGAAAGAAATCTTTGAAGTAGCTGCGGGAGTCCAGGCTTGTCCCGCCAAATTCGAATTGAATGACCTCGATCGCATTACGTTCCATCATCCCGGTTGCTCCTTTCAGAACAGCAAGTTCGTGTCCCTCCACATCGATCTTCAGAAGGTGAATATATTCGATATTGTTTTCCTGGCAGAAGCTGTCGAGTCTTACGAGCTTCACCTGCTCTTTTTTTCCAAACTCCTGGTTAATGTGCTTCAGGTCGCGTTGATGAAGCGAAGCCAGTGCTGATCCTTCGTTAGGAAAAAAAAGATCTGCAGTTCCATTTTCGTTGCTAAGCGCGGCTTGCTGTATGTGAACGTTCGGAAGAACGGGCACCCGCTGCTTGAGCTGTGCCCATGCGGTGGACGATGGTTCGAAGGCATACAACCGGAAAGATCTTCCATGGAATGCTTCGAGGATCTCGAGGGTAAATTCACCTACGTTGGCACCGACGTCGAATAAAGTGGCGGACTGGTTCTGCCATTGCCGTGAAAGTTGTTTCAGGGAATAGAGCTCACCATTGATCCGGTAGTTGGCAGCCTTACCGAAATTCATCTGCCGGAGCGACAGGTTGTAAAGCTTTTCAAAAAATAAATTCCAGGTACGGGAAACAAAATTCATTTGCGTCAAAATTAACTAATTTGCCCTTTAACTATTCCCGCCTCAAATCGGCGGGCAAAGGTACATGGGGCTCGTTGTCCGGCAAAGTATTTTCACAACCATCATCGCGTACATCGGAGTAGTCCTCGGATACGTGAATGTTCTCTACCTGTTCCCGAAGTTCCTGGAAGCCGAGCAGATTGGCCTTTTGCGTTCAATCCAGGATGCAGCAATATTGTTTTCGCCATTCGCTCAGTTCGGGTTAGCGCACAGTCTTATCCGGTATTACCCGCAGCTTGTAAAAGAGAAAGAATCCCAGGGTGGTTTCATTGCTCTAATCCTGTTGCTTGCCATGGGCGGCTTCGTCATCTTCCTGGTCGTGTTCAAAGTATTCGAAGGGCCGATACTTTCCTATTTCAGTGAAAACGCTGCAGAGGTAATCGGGTACGTTCCGATCGTTCTCTGGCTGACTTTTATTCTTCTGATGAGCGGTCTCCTCGAAGCATACTCGCGCTCCCTGCTAAAGACGGTATTCCCCAACCTCATGAAGGAAGTTGGAGTACGCGCATTGCTCGCGATACTGGTAACGATGTATTTCCTGGGATGGCTTTCGTTCGAAGCTTTTATCGTGGCAACCGTTATCGCGTACCTGATCATACTCATTACAATGATGATCTACCTCGCTTCGGGGAAAGCCCTGGCGTTTAACATGAACTTCGGGTTTATCACCAAAGAGAAAAGAAAAGAGCTTTTGTTGTATAGCCTGCTGAGCTTTGCGGGAGCAGCAGGGATGATCATTATCGGTAAGATCGATAGCCTGATGATCGCGGGAATGCTGGGATTGAAGTCGGTAGCCATCTACACGACATCTTTTTATATCGCCAGCGTGATCGAAGTTCCGAAGAAGGCATTGTCGTCGGTGGCGATGCCGATCATTTCGCAGGCATTCGAGAAGAACGACATTAAGCACATCAATACGATGTACCGGAAGACTTCGCTTAACCAACTTATTACGGGAGCATTGTTGCTGATCGGTGTGGTCATTAACCTCGATAATATTTATGATCTGATGCCCAACAAAGAGATCTATGAAGCTGGAAGGTGGGTTGTAATATTTGTCGGTGTCGGGAAGCTGGCGGATATGTTGTTTGGTCCGAGCAGCGAGATCGTTGTGCTGTCGAAATATTTTTGGTTCAATATCGTGTTGATCCTGGTGCTGGCCGGGTCGGTGATCGGCGCAAATAATATTTTGATCCCGATATACGGAATTGATGGAGCGGCGATGGGTGTTGCCCTGGCGCTTACCAGTTTCAACGTGGTGAAGTATGTGTTTATCTGGATCACGCTGCGCATACAGCCGTTCAATCGCGCAACGTTGGTCGTGATCGTTATAGGGTTGCTGACGGTTGGATTGAATTATATTTTACCGGTTTTTGATAACCTTTTTGTGGACTTGATCTTCAGGTCATCGATCGTGACGGTATTTTATGGGGGAGCGGTGTTGTTGACGAAGGTGAGTCCGGAGGTGAATGAGATTTGGAAGAAGGGGTTAGGGTTACTGGGGTTGTGATTTGGAGAAGACTTGTTTAAGTGTTCGAATGGCCAACCAACCTGTGGCCAAAAATCCGACAATGAGAAATGCCCTTTCGAAGTCGGAGTTACACATGAGACGCATATAGGCATCGTGACATAACGGTGGCGTCATGACCAGACCTTGTGTTGCCGCACAAATCTCCAGGACGTGTGCAAAGTCTGCATTCTTCCTTCGAATCAGGAAATAAATCGATATGAGGATGCTGGAAAGAAGGAGGCTCAATTGCCACGTATCGGCTACCAGTGAAACGAAGTCATTCATTTCTCAGCTGATCTATCTGTTTGAGACCTTTCCCTTTTGTGATGAAAGTGGCAATACAAATAAAACGCTATGCCAATTAAAGCACCTATATGTTGCCAATTCTCAGGATCGCTACCAATCGGTCCAAAGATCATAAATCCTATCGGTCCAATGATGGCCATACCCGTAAACAATCCTAAAACGATACTACCCACAATTCCAGGAATTTTTATATCATCCATGACGTGCTGATTTTTTAACTATACAAATCAACGACGTCAATCAACGAAATGCCACTGCTCAACCTACAACCTGTACGGTATTCCGTACACCACAGGCGAATAAATATTTCCTAAAACATTTACGATTTAAGAGTTGTAAGAAACATGCAACTCCTTCGAGCTACAACTCCTCCAAAACCGAGATCAACTGATCCGTTAACTTCTTACGGGTGAACAACGACGCATCGGTAGTCGACACCACCCTCCCCGATTTCCAGAGCTCATAATGCCTGCGAAGCATCTCAGTCATCCCCTCTTCATCCTCGCGCGAAAAGATCTCCCCTGCCTTCGACCTCATCAATACATCCGCAGCATCGCCCGCCACCGGACCAACCGCTACAATAGGAACACCAGACGCCAGGTATTCGAAAAATTTCCCTGGAAGATTTCCTGGAGCGATCGCCGTGTGAGCAAGAATCAAAAGCAACACGTCGGTTTCTCCATACAACCGCAGAAGCTGCTTATGGGGGATCGTATTGGTGAACTTCGTAATCTTGTTGAGGACGGGATCTGCAGCAACAAAATCCTTGAATGCCGAATTCACATTCCCGATAAACTCGACCACAATATCTTCATTTGCAGAAAACGCTTTCATCAAAGCCGACATAAACGGCCGCGGATCGCGGAGCTCATCCACCACACCGGTATGACGAATGGTAAACTTCGAAGTCTTTACCCGATCGATCTTTTCAAAATCATCCGTATCAAAACCATTCGTGATCAGGTCAACTTTTCTTCCACCGAGTTTTTCGAACAGCTTCACGTGAAAGGGGGCAATCGTAATCACGCGATCGGCCGCCTGCAGGACTTTACGCTCCAGCAATCGATGCTTATTCCTCGACGACTTCGACAACGACAACGTATCCAACAGGTCCCATTCGCTCCACGGATCCCTGAAGTCTGCGATCCATTTCAAGTCGGGATTCCTTTTCTTTAACCGCAGTCCGATCAAATGAATGCTGTGGGGCGGGCCCGTAGTAATGATCTTATCGATCTGATTCTTTTTAATGAGGTCATTCAAAAATTTTGAAGCCGGCTTCACCCAGAATATCCGCGGATCGGGTATCAGCAAGTTTCCCCGCACCCAGCTGCTTACTCTTTGAAAGAATGATTTCTTTCCCGTCGAGATCATATCGGTGGCGCCGGGCTTCTCCTTCCCCAGCAATTCCGTGATCTTGTAAAAGGCGTCATACGGTTCCCAGATGGGAAGCTTGATAACTGTTGTATTCGAGGGAACGTCGCGTTGCAGCGAAGGATCCAGGATCTGGAACTGTGGATTCTCCGGAGCGAGAACGAATGTCTCCCACCCGGCCTTGTCGAGGTATTTGACAAACTTGAGCCAGCGCTGAACACCGCTCCCACCCGATGGCGGCCAGTAGTAGGTAACGATCAGTACTTTTTTGCCCGTGCTCATGATTGCGTTGCAACATTAACGATTTCGCTCCATTGATCGGGCCTCAGCCAAACGAAACCAGGGTCTTTTCTGAACCAGGTCAGTTGCCGCTTGGCATAGTGACGTGTGTTTCTTTTTAAAAGGCGTATCGCTTCCGCGCGATCATATGCGTGATCCATGAAGGCGAAGATCTCGCGATAGCCTACCGTTTGAAGCGCCTGGAGATCGCGGTATTTATAAAGTTCCCTCGCCTCTTCGAACAATCCTTCGGAGATCATTTTATCCATCCGCTGATCGATGCGCTCATACAAGACCTCCGCAGGCAAAGTGAGCGCGATCTTAACGACATGGAATTCCAGTTCACGCTTCGCCTGCATTCGCCATTCCGACATCTTCTTCCCCGTAGCTCTCGATAACTCGAGTGAACGAATGAGCCGGTGCGGATTTTTCTGGTCGACGATCTCAAAATATTCAGGGTCGTGTGCTCTCACCTGTTCCTGGAGCCACGATAATCCCTTTTGATCGTACTCGTCCATGATGGAATTCCTGACACTTTTGTCGATTTCCGGTGCTTCATCGAAGCCTTCAAGTATCGCTTTAATATACAGACCGGATCCTCCACACAGGATCACATAGTCGTGCTTTTCGAAAAGCTTGCGGATGAGGGTGAGCGCCTCTTCGCCGTAGCTGGCGGCATTATATTCTTCGTGGATGGAGTGCGACGAGACGAAATGATGAGGGACCAGGGAGAGCTGTTCCACGCCGGGCTTCGCCACACCGATGCCAAGCTCTTTATAGATCTGGCGGGCATCTGCCGAAACTACCTCAGTATGAAAGTGTTGCCCGAGCTTTATGGCAACATCCGTCTTGCCGACAGCAGTCGGTCCCGCAATAACAATCAGCTTCTTAGTGTTCACTCGATCACAAATTAAGCTTATCTTTACATTTGAATCACTACGAAAATAATGGTCAAATACACGAATCAATTCCTTCTTAAACTCGAAGAACTGATTGGCGAGTCGGATTACATTCTCCGTTACGAAAAGGGGAACTTCAAATCCGGCTATTGTGTGCTCAAGGATCAAAAGATCATGATCGTCAATAAGTTTTTCGCCCTCGAAGGAAAGATAAATGCGCTGCTGGATATTTTGAAGGGAGTTGAGCTCGATACTACGAAGTTCTCTGAAAAGAACCTTAAGCTTTACGAAGAGCTCTCGCAGGCCGAGGTGAAAGCATAGATCATTGATCATTATTCATGATCATCAATCATTAATCACTGACAGGGTTTGAAAGTCACGTTCCTCGGTACCGGCACATCGCAAGGCGTGCCCGTAATCGGGTGCACGTGCGAAGTGTGTCGCTCCCTCGACTACCGCGATAAGCGGCTCCGCTCTTCCATTCATATAGAAGTGGACGGCATCAGTCTCGTCGTCGATACCGGTCCGGATTTTCGCCAGCAAATGCTTCGCGAAAATATCCGCCATCTCGACGCCGTACTGTTTACTCATGGTCACCGCGATCATCTCGCCGGACTCGACGACGTAAGGGCATACAATTTCCTCCAGAACTCCGACATGCCTTTGTTCGGTACCGATATCGTACTCGAACAGATCCGGACGGAATTCTTTTATGCCTTCAGTCAGAAGAAATATCCCGGTATTCCACAGCTGCAACTGAATACGATCGACTCGCAGCCGTTCCGGGCCGGTGAAGTAAGTGTCATCCCGCTGCCCGTAATGCATTTGAAATTACCCGTGATGGGGTTTCGCATCGGTAACTTTAGCTATATCACGGACGCTAATTTCATTCCGGAAGAGACCTACCAGCTCCTGAAAGGCACCGAAGTATTCGTCCTGAACGCACTTCAAAGAGAAGCACACATTTCTCATTTCAATCTTGCCGAAGCCATTGAGGTCGCAAATAAGGTTGGAGCAAAGCAGACATATTTCACGCACATAGCCCACAAGCTTGGCCTCCATAAAGAAGTGTCGAAAGAGCTTCCCGAATCCGTAGCTTTGGCGCACGATGGACTAAGCATCGTTCTCTAAGTGCATAACAGCTATTATTTTCTAAGGCAGATCAGTGCGCGGCTCCAGGAGAACCTGGTTGGCTTTACCCTCGTGAGCTGCTTTAGTCAGAATAAAGACGAGCTCGTTTTCGAATTCAATGACGCGAGAACATCTTTCTTTATAAAGGCCGACCTTCAGGGAGATTTCAGTTGCCTCACGTTCCCCGACGGCTTTCACAGGGCGCGAAAAAACAGCATCGATCTCTTCAATGAAGTGATCATGAAAAAAGTTGTAAGTATCCGCCAGTTCAGGAACGAAAGATCGTTCTCGGTTGAATTGGAAGACGGGCTAGCGGTGCTTTTCAAAATGCATGGCAACAAGTCGAATATTGTTCTGTTGAATAACAACGAAGAGATCGGCCGGTTCAAAAGCAATATTCCGGGTGGGCCGTCGGAAGACCGGGAAATCGATTGGTCTGAAGGTGCCTTTTCAGGAAATCCGGGAAAACAATATTTTACTATTGGTAAGGTCGTTGCCGGCAAGAGCTACGAAGAGATTCAAAGAATAAAGAAAGAACTGGAGAACCCGAAATACTACATCGTTCGTGAGAAAAAGATCGCGTTCTCTTTATTGCCCGGAGAAAATGTGGTCGCGGAATTCACAGACCCTTTCAAAGCGATCAATGAGTTCTATTATAAATACATCACCGAGAATTCGTTCTTACAAAAGAAGAATTCGTTAACGGCGCGACTTCTGGCAGAGATCGGCCAGACCAGGTCGTGGCTCGCGAAAACAGGCGATAAACTGGAAGAGCTTCGTCGCGACGAGCATTATAAAGCATGGGGTGATCTGCTGATGGCCAATCTGCACCAGATCGGGGCCGGTATGAAGTCGGCGACCGTAGAAGATTTTTATAACGACAACAAACCGGTCACGATCCCTCTCGATAAAAATCTTTCGCCACAGAAAAATGCCGAACGATATTACCGCAAGAGTAAGAATCAGCAGATAGAAATTGCAAAGCTGAATGAGGGTCTTGAAAAGAAATCGAAAGAGCTCATTAAGCTGGAATCAGAGTTACTTAAAGTCGAATCCGCCGACGATATGAGATCGTTGAAAGATTTTACTCCGACAAATCAGAAACCAGAAACCAGGAACTCTCTCCCCTACCGGGAATTTGAATACAAGGGATTTAAGATCTGGGTTGGAAGAGAGGCGAAGCACAACGATGAGCTCACATTAAAATATTCATACAAAGAAGATCTATGGCTTCACGTCCGTGATGACTCCGGTTCACATGTCTTATTGAAACATCAGTCAGGAAAACCGTACCCTAAAGATGTAATTGAATATGCCGCATCGATAGCAGCATTCTTTTCGAAAAGGAAAACAGAAGCGCTATGCGCGGTGATTGTTACGCCCAAAAAGTTCGTAAGAAAAAGAAAGGGTGATCCCGCCGGTGCGGTGGTTGTTGAAAGAGAAGAAGTAATACTGGTCGAGCCAAAAAACCCGACCAGTATCTAATTATTAAGCAACGTCCTACTTAACGACGTTCACTTTCAGCATGTTAGTCCTGTTCCTTTCGTGAATAGGCATACTCGCAAGACTGATGAATACATCTCCTGACTTAACGTGACCGTCGCGTTTCAGCACCTCCTCGATGTCTGCGATCGTGGTATCTGTGCTCTCCTGCTTCTCGTAATAGTACGTCCTCGTAGCCCACACCAGATTCATTGTATTCAGGATGGCTTTATTACCTGTGAACACAAAAATATTACAGTTTGGCCTGTGCGACGATGACTTAAATGCTGCATAGCCGGAATTCGTCAGGCTGACAATCGCTTTCGCTCCAACAGATCGTGCGAGCTGGCATGCGGCCAGGATCACGCTGTCATTAATAAAGAACGGCGCGTTTACATCGACCTCTTTGAATCTGTAATAGATCGGAGCCTGGCGCTCGACAGAATTGATGGTACGAACCATGCTTCGGATAACTTCCAATGGATATTTACCGGCAGCGGTCTCCGCCGACAACATCACGGCATCGGCCCCGTCGATGATAGCGTTAGCCACGTCGTTGGTCTCTGCACGCGTTGGTCTTGGATTTTCTATCATACTCTCCATCATCTGTGTTGCCACGATAACGGGTTTCGCATACTTGTTACATTTCTCAACAAGCATCTTCTGAACCATAGGAACCTCTTCCATGAGGATCTCCACACCGAGGTCGCCCCTTGCGACCATTACGGCATCGGTGGCCTGGATGATGGCGTCGATATTCTCGAGCGCTTCAGGTTTTTCAATTTTCGCAACGATGCGCGTAGTAGATTTTTTGCCATCGATAATACTCCTGATGTATTCGATGTCTTTAGCCTTACGAACGAATGACAAAGCCACCCATTCAACATTATTTTTAAGACCGAACTCGAGATCTTTCTCATCTTTCTCTGTGAGGGAAGGAGCAGAAACTTTCGTGAACGGAAGGTTGATACCCTTACGTGATTTGAGCGGGCCGCCGTAGATCACTTCAGAAATTACTTCAACGCCCCGAACCTCTTTTACCTTGAGTTCAAGCTTACCGTCGTCGATCAATATCATGTCGCCCGGCTTTACATCTTTAGGCAGACCTTCATATGATGTGCTAACGATCCGTGCGTTTCCTTTGAGTTGTTGTGTGGTGATTGTGATCTCTTCACCTCTTACGATCACGGTACCATCTTCAACTTCGTTTACCCTGATCTTTGGTCCCTGGAGATCCTGGAGCAATGCGATCTGGAATCCGTATTCTTTGTTGAGCTCGCGCACGATGTTCACCACCTTCTGGTGGTCGTCGTGCGATCCATGAGAGAAGTTGAGCCGGAAAATATCCACCCCCTCTTTTGCGAGTTGCAGCAGCATCTCTTTGTTATTGGATGCCGGTCCTACTGTTGCGACAATCTTGGTTTTGTTGTAGCTGTTTTTTTCCATAGAGAAGGGATGTGTAACGACTACACATTCGAAGGTTTAGAAGATAAAGTTGTCTTTCGATTTTAAAGCGGCCAAAGGTAAAAAAGCGAGTAATTCTACGGAAGAAATATTGCGCAAGACTTCCTGCAAACGTTTGCTGGAAACATCTTCGTCGCCTTTGGTATAAAGTATATAATCCAGGTGAGCATGGTCCGGCACGAGGAACACTTCGCCTTCACTGGCGCGGTTCCTGAAAAGCTTTACAGTGTTTATTGCCGACTGGTGCTCGAAAAAAGCGAAAAAGAATTCGCCGTCTCTGGTGGTCATTTTGAGGTCGTCTTTGCGCACCAGGTTAATACCCAGCGCATGATTCACTTCCCAGGCCAGCTTGTATCCCCGTGCCGACGAGGTGAGTCCCATCAGCTCGAAGTCGTACGCAAACTCAACATCCAGGCGCCTCTTTTTCATGGCTTGACAATATTGCACTAAATCTCTTTATTTGCACTGTTTTTTAAATCTCTAAACATTAATAACATGTCTGAAATCGCACAAAAAGTAAAGCAGATCATCATCGACAAATTGGGCGTGGAAGAATCCGAAGTTACTCCTGAGGCTAGTTTCACAAACGACCTTGGCGCTGACTCGCTCGATACTGTTGAGCTGATTATGGAATTTGAAAAGGAGTTCAATATCTCCATTCCTGATGATCAGGCGGAAAACATTGCAACCGTAGGGCAGGCGATTTCCTACCTCGAAGAACACGCGAAGAAGTAATCGGTAATACCGCACTAAACCTTTCATATGAGTTTTAAGAGAGTAGTAATCACTGGTTTAGGTGCGCTTACGCCGATAGGCAACACCCTCCAGGAATACTGGACCGGTCTGAAGAACGGACAAAGCGGTGCTGCGCCTATCACCAAATTCGACACAACTCTCTTTAAGACGAAGTTCGCCTGCGAGGTTAAAGGCTTCGACCCCGGTAATTTTATGGACCGGAAAGACGCCCGCAAGCTTGACCCCTTCGCACAATATGCGATGGTGGTGGCAGACGAAGCGATCAAGGATGCCAACCTTCCTCTTCCTGATCTTGACCCGGACCGCGTAGGCGTTATCTGGGGCTCGGGAATCGGAGGGTTGCTTACTTTCCAGGAAGAAGTGAGGTCCTTTGCTGCCGGAGACGGTACTCCAAGGTTCAATCCTTTCTTCATTCCGAAGATGATCGCCGATCTTAGTGCCGGTCATATCTCCATTAAATACGGTTTCCGTGGCCCGAATTACGTCACCGTATCTGCCTGCGCATCTTCCACCAATGCACTTTACGACGCCTACACTTATATCAAGCTTGGTAAGGCCGACATAATCGTGTCTGGTGGCTCGGAAGCCGCAGTCTGTATCGCCGGCGTGGGCGGATTTAACGCATTAAAAGCACTCTCCGAAAGGAACGACTCTCCCCAAACTGCTTCCCGTCCCTACGACAAAGACCGCGACGGTTTCGTGCTGGGCGAAGGCGCCGGTGGGCTGATCCTTGAAGAATATGAATTCGCGAAAAAACGCGGGGCGAGGATCTACGGAGAGATCATCGGAGGTGGAATGACTTCCGATGCTTATCACATTACAGCACCTCATCCTGAGGGCCTCGGCATTACGAAAGTAATGGAACAAGCCCTCGCCGAAGCTGGCTTGCGCCCTTCGGACGTAGACTATATTAATACTCACGGAACTTCAACTCCCCTTGGCGACATTGGTGAGATCAAAGCAATCCAGAAAGTATTTGGAGATCATGCCTACAAAATGAGCATAAGCTCTACCAAATCGATGACAGGTCACCTCCTCGGAGCCGCCGGAGCCATCGAGGCCATTGCATCGCTGCTGGCCATCAACGAAGGCATTATCCCCCCTACCATAAATCACTTTACAGACGATCCTGAACTAGATCCCAGACTGGACCTGACTTTCAACAAAGCTAAGAAGAGAGACGTGCGTGTTGCACTCAGCAACACTTTTGGTTTTGGAGGACATAACTTCTCCATCATTTTAAAGAAAGCAGAATAACAGTGTGTGGAGCATCTTAAAACGATCGGGCCAGGCATCTAAAAAGGATAAAGACAAACTGATTAACGCGATAAAGACGATAGGTGGTTTTACCCCGTCGAATATCGCGCTCTACCAGCTCGCCGTAATTCACAGCTCCAAGGCCAAAGAAAAAGACGGCTTCCGCGAAAGCAATGAACGCCTCGAATACCTCGGCGACGCTATTCTCGGAGCAGCCGTAGCCGACTACCTTTTCAAAAAATATCCTTTCAAAGACGAGGGTTTCCTTACCGAAATCAGAAGTCGCATCGTCAACCGCGAATCACTCAATGCCCTTGCCCGTAAAATTGGCATTGGCAACATTGTCCAGTTCGACAACAAGAATTCGCAGTTACAACAGGTCATTTTAGGCAACACCCTCGAAGCGCTCGTCGGCGCCGTTTATCTCGACAAGGGTTACCTGCGCTGCAAAAAGTTCGTGATCGACAAGCTCATCCAGCCACACTTCGATCTCGAGCTCGTGATCCAATCGAATGCCAACCACAAGAGCCGGATCATCGAGTGGGCACAACGAAACAATAAAGAGATCAAATTCGAGATACTCAATGTGAAGAAAGCGCGGAATGGCCGCGAGTTTTCCGCACAGGTATTCATCGGCGAGCAACCTTATGGACTCGGATTTGGTTTTACAAAGAAGAAAGCTGAACAGGACGCCGCTCAGAAAACCTGTGATATGCTTGAAATAGCATGAAACTGACAATCGCCGGAGCCTCGCTGAATCAAACTCCTTTAGACTGGGAAGGCAACACGTCCCGCGTGATCAGCGCGATACAGGAAGCCCGGAATCAAAAAGCCGACATTGTTTGCCTGCAGGAGCTTTGCATTACGGGCTATGGCTGCGAAGACCTCCTCCTCGCCCCCTGGCTTAGCGAGCGCGCATGGAATGAACTCGAAAAAATTGTTCCACATACAGCCGGCCTGGTCGTCACCATCGGCCTCCCGATCCATCATTTCGACAAGGCTTACAATGGAGCAGCGGTCATCCACGATCAGAAAATCCTGGGGATAACTCTCAAACAAAATCTTGCGCTCGACGGCGTCCACTACGAACCGCGTTGGTTCGAGCCGTGGACTCCCAACGAAGTAGCTCACATCCAGCGCAACGGGAAAGATATTGCTATCGGCGATCTCGTCTACGACGCACTCGGAATCCGTTTCGGCTTCGAGATCTGTGAAGATGCATGGCGAAAGGTTCGACCCGGCGAGATCCTTTGTCAACGTGGGGTCGATCTCATCATCAATCCAAGCGCGAGTCATTTTGCTTTGGGAAAAAGTCTTACAAGAGAAACTCTCGTCCTCGATAGTTCCGACAGGTTCGATTGTGCTTACGTGTATGTGAACGTCCTCGGCAATGAAGCAGGCCGCATGATCTACGATGGCGACATCCTGTTTGCACAAAAAGGAAAGATGTTAGGTGTACACAGACGCCTTTCATTCAAACCATTCCAGGTTCAGTCCTGTGAAATAGATTTCGGTGATGTTTCGAAGTCGCAGGTTTTAGGAAAAGATGATATAACCGACAGGAATGAAGAGTTTACACAGGCTGTATCTCTTGCATTGTACGATTATTTAAGGAAAAGCAAGGCTAAAGGATTTGTCCTGAGCTTAAGCGGAGGCGCAGATTCGTCGGCTTGTGCTGTTCTTGTCGCCGAAATGGTTCGAAGGTCCGGCTCCGCCCGGTCCGTGGCGGATATACTCACCTGCGCTTACCAGGGCACGAAGAACTCATCAGATAAAACACTCGAAGCTGCCCGCGAGCTTGCTCTTTCGATAGGCGCCGGTTTCCATCAGTGGACCATCGATGAAGAGGTGAACTCGTATACTGCAAAAGCCGAAAAGGCGCTCGGAAGAAAACTTGAGTGGGCGACCGACGATGTTGCCATGCAAAATATACAGGCGCGGGCGCGCTCTCCGATCATCTGGCTTCTCGCGAATATCAAGCAAAGCATTTTATTGACCACTTCAAATCGAAGCGAAGGCGACGTGGGTTATGCAACCATGGATGGTGATACCAGCGGCAGCCTTGCGCCCATTGCAGGTATCGATAAACCATTTATCATGCAATGGCTGAAGTGGGCAGAAAAAGAACTGGGTTACACGGGACTGAAATATGTAAACAATCTTCAGCCCACGGCCGAACTTCGACCACAGGAACGTGCACAGACCGACGAAAAAGATCTGATGCCCTACCCTGTGCTTGTGGACATTGAAAGGCAGGCTTTTCTTTACAGGAAACCTCCTATCGACGTCTACCGGGAGCTGTCTAAAAAATATGAGCCGGTCAGCCTTAAAGAATATATAAAGAAATTCTATCGCCTCTGGTCTGCAAACCAATGGAAACGAGAGCGACTTGCCCCGTCATTTCATTTAGATGATCTGAACGTGGATCCCCGCAGCTGGCTGAGGTTTCCCATCCTGTCCGGAGCCTTCAAAAGCGAATTGGAAGAGCTTGAGGGGCAGTAAGCGGTAAACAGTAAGCGGTAAACGGTAAACGGCATTCGGGTTCCTGAATTGACGCAGCAACTACTGTTTACTGTTTACCGAACACTGTTTACCGAATACTATTATCTTTGCGCACCCTGAACTTTTCAAGAACTCATAGCTGATATGACACTTAGTTATCTCATTTGGAATGGTAACACCGAGATCTTCTCGTTGTTCGATTGGATCTCTCTTCGTTGGTATGGATTTCTTTTCGCCGGCGGTTTCGTACTCAGCTACATCATATTGAACCGCATGTTCAAGAAGGAGGGCAAACCACAGTCCGACGTAGACACGCTCACCGTTTATATGGTGATCGCTACAGTGCTCGGCGCCCGACTCGGTCACGTCATTTTCTATCAACCTGAAATTTTCCTCGAGGATCCTCTTAGTGTTCTTCTCCCGTTCGAATTCGTTCCGTCATTCAAGTTCACCGGCTTCCGCGGTCTTGCGAGTCACGGTGCAGCCTTCGGAATTTTGTTTGCGCTCTGGCTGTATTCCAACTACCTGATCGTTTGGTCGAAAGACAAAGGCGAGAATATCGACATGGCGCCTAACGATGGAAACCTACCGGTGAAAAATAAGATCAAAAAAGGTTTTAACATCATTAAGCGTGTAAAGCCCGGCCAGTCGTATATCCAGGTACTCGATCGCATCGTGATCATGGTTACGCTCTGCGGCGCCCTGATCCGCCTCGGAAACTTCTTCAACTCGGAGATCATCGGTAAGCCCACAGACAGCGCCTTTGGTATTGTGTTCGCAGGAAACCTCAGGGACCTTTACACAAGAGGCGATAATAGTATTGTTGACTATGTAACCGTAAAGAAAGATCTCGATCGTCCCGAAGGCACCAATGGACGCAAGCCTGTTAACGTTTACCTGTTCTTCAAAGACGGTGTCGATCGTTCCCGCGCCGATTTCTACATGATCCAGGAAGGAAAATACTATCTCACACGGGACAATGAGTTCTTCGACGAGCCCTCGCAGAAGCCACTCGAATATCTCGTTATAGAAGATCAACCCGGAAAGATCGTTGGAAAGATCAGGACCCTGGCAATTGCACGTCATCCTGCGCAGCTCTACGAATCGATCTCGTGTTTCGTATTCTTCCTGTTCCTGATGTTCCTCTGGTATCGTGGAAAAGTTAATACGCATCCAGGTCTGATATTCGGTGTGTTCATGGTAGTGCTGTGGAGCCTTCGATTCTCTTACGAGTTTTTAAAGGAACCGCAGGTTGCCTTCGAAAACAGCATGGCACTCAACATGGGACAGATCCTCAGTATCCCGCTGGTGATCGTGGGTATCTTTATCCTGGTAAGAGCGCTGCAAAAGAAATTCTGATCACCCCCATTGCGGCCTGTTTGAAACTTGGTCGCATTTGATTATCTCGTGGGTTGGCCTGCTTAACCGGCAGGCATTCCCGGTGAAAGTATGCTCGTTTTTCTGGTTTTTATTAGCAGTCTGTTTCAAACGCAAGAGCAAACCCCAGCAGTTTCCCCCGCGCCGGCGCAGTCTGTACAGCCCCTCGATACCCTGGCGGAGCGTACCCTGCGAATTAACCGAATCATAATACTGGGCACGCGGATCACGAGGGATCGCATTCTCCTGCGGGAGATGAGCCTCAAGCCGGGCGACACCATCTCTTCTCTTCGCCTCGATAACGTACTCGTTCGCGACCGCGCAAAGATCTACAACCTCAGGCTGTTCAATACTGTCGTTGTGAGGTGGATGGAGTACGATCCGGCCGCCGGACTTATCGATATCATTATCGAGGTAAAAGAGCGATGGTATATTTTTCCCGCTCCCATCTTCGAGCTATCCGACCGTAACTTCAACGAATGGTGGCAAAATTATGATCACGACTGGAAGCGTGTGAACGTCGGGCTCCGGTTATATGAAACAAACTTCCGCGGCGCTAATGAAAAAATACGGCTAACAACACAGTTCGGCTTCACGAGGAAGTTCTATCTCACCTACACGATCCCGAATATCGGCAAGACTCAAAAGCACGGACTCATATTCGATCTGGGATATGACGAGCCGAAGAACCTCGCATACTTTACTGATGATCATAAGCTCGATTATCAGCAGGGACGAGTCACGTTGAAAAAACAGTCCTACGGTTCAGTGACCTACAGTTACAGGAAAAATTTTTACGAGGTCCACAGTTTTCAACTTGAATATAATCGCACGAACATCGCTGATACCATTGCGAGGCTGAACCCGAATTACTTCAAAGAAGGATCAACAACTCAGCGCCTGGCTTCAATAGCCTATTCATTCAACTCAGAGCATCGTGATGTTATCGCATACCCGATGAAAGGCTACCAGTATACTTTCTATGCACAGAAAACGGGACTTGGATTGGGATTGGATGTCAATCTTTGGGAATTGAATTCCACTTTCGCCAAACACATGGACCTCGGCAAGGGATTCAACCTGGCGAACTTTTCATCGTTGTACCTGAGTGCTCCCACAAACCAGCCTTATTCCATGTATGGTGCGCTTGGTTACCGCCGGCAGTTCATTCGCGGTTACGAGATCTACGTGATCGAAGGTCCACAGTTCTTTTTAAATAAGACCACCCTGAAGAAAAAAATATTTTCACGGGCATGGACGATCGAGGATATGCCGTTGGAACAATTCAGCTACGTTCCTATTGCATTGTATCTGAAAGCCTATTTCGATTGGGGTTATGTAAACAACTATACCCGTTATGACGAGCTGGGTATCAACACACGATTATCAAACAGGTTTTTGGGTGGCGCAGGTATGGGTATCGACCTGGTGACGATGTACGATAATGTGTTCAGGTTTGAGTACACATTCACCCGCGAAGGAACACATGGGTTCTTCTTTAATATCAAGAAGGAATTCTAAGCCCTTTTACCTTTTACCTTTTAGCTCTTCCCTTTTACCTTTTTTACCTTCTCCATTTTCACTTCTTTCCCTTCCTTATAGGTGCCGATAAATTCGAGCTTCCCGTTCTCACCGTAAAATTTCCATTGTCCGTCTTCTTTCCCGTCTCTGTAAAATCCTTCCTGCATGATCGTTCCGCTATCATGATATTCTTTGAATGCGCCTTCCGGTAATCCATTCGCGTAGCTCACAATTCTTTTCGGATTGCCATTCTCGTGATAATGTCTCCACTCCCCCGCATATTGACCCTGCTCATATCTTCCCTTCTTGTCCAGTTTTCCATTCTTATGCCAGTAAGTTGCTGAGTCCTGCATTACCCCATTCGTCCAGTTCTCTAAACCTTGCCTGACTCCGTTTGGATAAAAATATTCAACTGTCCCGTCGAGCACCCCATTTTTAAAATGTTCAACGGCGCTCTTCTTTCCATCTTTAAAATAGTAAGTCCACGTTCCCTCCTTCTTATCATTTACCATCTCTCCTTCGGCCTCCTGCGCTATCGCCAACGCGGTTACGCAACAGAAAACCTGACAAAGAACCAGCGCATTCCTGACTTTCCTCCTTAATAAGAAGTCCCATGTCTTCATTTGCGTATGCTTTACGTGATCCTTCTGATAGCAATCTTACTGCCGTTAAAGATAAGCGCACAAAGTGTGCTTCCTAATACGGGCGCAAAGAATGAATCGACCGGCTCGGTAATTTCAGTGACAAGCGACGAATGGTCGCTCTGGAGAAACCCCGCCGGACTTACCTCCGTCGATCGGCCTGTCGTTGCATCTTCCATCAGGAAAGCGCAGTCCGCGAACGCTTTCACGAGGTCGGCGTTAGTTGCCGGCTCCGTAAGATCATTCGCAGGGGCCATAGGCGTTTCCAGTTTTGGCGACGAACTATATAGCGAAAGTGCAGCCTCAGTCGGCCTTGCAAGCAAGATAGGACTCACGAGTATCGGCTTGCGCACGGACCTCAACCAGCTTCGTATCGATGGCAACAGCACGCGAACCGCTTTCGGGATCTCAGTCGGATGCCTCGCCCGGATCACCGGAAGGTTGTCCATCGGCATCTCCGCCCGTAACATCAATCTTCCATCCTGGTCCCACGGTCAATCTCTTCCAGTGCTATTAAACACCGGTATCGCCTACCTGCCCGGCGAAAATTTCTTGATCGTCGCCGAGGTAGAAAAGAACACCGACTTCAACGCTGCTTTCAAAGGTGGCTTCGAATACTCGATGCGAAAGAAATTTTTCGTCAGGACCGGGTTCAATCTTTTTCCGAATGCTGCCTTCGGAGGAATCGGCCTTCGTATGTGGCGCTTCGGAGTCGACTATTCCTTAAAGTTTGGATATCTCCCCGGCTACGCACAACAGCTGTCGATCAACATGCATCTGAAAAAATGAAAGTCATTACAGCCATATCGTTTGTCTTCCTCATGCAAACTGCCCTTGCACAGGAAAAGCTTGCAGAGAATATTATTCCTTCAGGCGACGACGATCTCAACTATGAAGACCTTTATGAAAATATTTCTCAACTCGCATCCAACCCGCTCGATCTTAATACAACTTCCCTGGAATCATTGCTGTCACTCGGAATACTCACGCCGCGACAAGCAAACGATATCATCAACTACAGAAATGAAAACGGCGATCTCCTCGAGATCTATGAACTGCAATCTGTCGGATCACTCGACCTGTCGACCATCAACGAGCTCCGGCCTTTTGTAACTGTAAAGTCTTCTGCACCCGGAAGAAAATTTGTTCAAAGAATACGATCGCAGCAGAGTACTTATTTCATGAGCCGTTATGAAAGAACGATAGAGCTTGCACGCGGATATAAGTCAACCACAGACAGCAGTTCGCGTTACCGAGGGGATCCAGGCCGGCTCTATTCCAGGTTTCGGACAACCAGTCGCGGCGACATCAGTGCCGGATTTACTGCAGAGAAAGACGCGGGGGAAAAGTCCGGTTTCGATTTTTACTCGGCCCACCTGCAGGTCATGAACAAAGGTCCGCTCGCCAATGTCATCATCGGAGATTATACCGCGCAGTTTGGGCAAGGACTAACGGTGGGCGGAGGCTTCGGCATTGGCAAAGGTTCGGAGACGATCACAACGGTCCGCCGAAGCTCCACCGGTTTTATGCCCTATACGTCGGCAAATGAAGCAGGCTTCTTTCGTGGTTCTGCTCTAAGTCTATCGTTACCCGCAAGCATCGTCATACATGCGTTCGCTTCATCTCTTCCGCGTGATGCCTCCTCGTCCGACGAAGGATCGCTCGCCATCCTCCAATCGGGCAAGCACCGGACGCCGGCGGAATTCATGAACCGTCATCGCATGCGGGAGAAAAACTTCGGCGGTGCTATCGAATATAAGGGCAGGTCGCTGCAAGCAGGGATGATCGTTCATCGTACTCTTTTCTCGCAGCCGATCAATAAGTCGCCCACGATCTACAATAGTTTCGATTTCGACGGAACATCGAACATGAACATCGGCGCATTTGCCAGTTATAATTTTCAGAACCTGGCATTTTTCGGGGAAGCGTCCGGGACTGTCGACGGCGGTCGCGGATGGGTCGCCGGCTTGCTCGGAAGCATCTCCCGCAACCTCGATATCTCCTTTCTCCTCAGGCGTTACGATCGCGATTACATTTCATTCTATTCAAATGCCATCTCGGAAAATACCGCGCCTAAAAATGAGTCGGGCGCGTATTGGGGTCTAAAGCACTCAATTAACCGTAAGCTGTCATACACCGCCTACGCCGACATGTTCTCCTTTCCCTGGTTGCGGTTCAGGAGCTATCAGCCCTCCGTTGGAAATGAGACTCTCGTAAGGATTACCTATAAGCATTCAAAGACCGTCGAATGCTTCATGCAATTCCGGGATGAGAGAAAGCCAAGAAATATTCCCGGCGAGGCACCCTCTTACCAGCTTGCAAATGTTGTCCGGCGAAACTGGGTCATCGGGTCGTCTTTCGCTTATGATAAGTTGTCGCTCAGATCAAGGATCCAGTGGAGCTCATTCCGCCAGGCGAACACCACGTGCGGGTTCGCCATGGCATTTGATGCTGCCTACGACTGGAGCCGGTTCTCTATTGCCGGGCGGTTCGCCGTATTCGACACGGATGATTTCGATAACCGGCAGTACATGAATGAGAGGGATGTGCTCATGGCGTTCTCTTTCCCGGCCTATTATGGCGAAGGCACCCGGATGTACCTGGTAGGAAGGTATCAGCCGGCCCGATGGGTCGATTTCTGGGTGAAGGTGGCTGAGACCAGCTATTTCAACCAGGCGGACTCTGGCTCCGGTGGCGACACGATCCCGGGCAACAAGCGACATGACATCAAACTTGAGCTGGTGTTCAAAGTAATCTGATCGGTAATGTCTTAGATTTGTGTCAATGCATGCCGTAAAGCTCATCACCCCGGGTCTATACATCACAATGATCGTGGGTGTGATCATCTTCATAGTGATTTACCGGACCCTCTTCCGCAAAAAGTAAGGCCAAAGTAAGGTTTGAGTATGATAGCGACACCGACCGGCGGTTTGTCGCTAAAAATGTCATATTGTCGATTCATAAACCCTTGATTTATTGGGGTTTTGCACCTTAGATTTGTTAAAACCCCTTAAGCACAACTTCCGGCCTTGCCGCGAGCAATTTTTTAACCCCTTTTTGTCCAATGAGAAAGATTAATTTCCTTTTCGTACTGGTACTTTTTACCCTGGTTCTTTTGTCGGTTGCATCTCTGGCTTTCGCTCAAAACACCACGAAAACACTTGAATTGTCGGAATTCCAGAGCATCTATGTGAATTCTAACTACACGGTCTACCTGAAGCAGACCAACAAACAGGAAGTCAAAGTGGAGGCGCTTTCAGAGATCTATGCGCTCACAGAGATCAAAGTCGAGAACGGCATATTGATGATCAACGTCGAGAGAAAGCCCGACAATCCCAATAAAAGCGTTTGGGCGAAGATCGACGACATTAAGCTCAACCCGACCATGAAGGTCTATGTGAGCGTGAAGAACGTTAACGAGTTGCAGGTGAATGGAGGGGGCAAGATCATTTCTGAGAATTCAATCGCATCAGACAACCTCACGTTGGCGGTTGCTGGCAGCGGCTCGATGGACCTGGACATCAAGGGAAAGACGCTCAAGACGGAACTTAGCGGGTCAGGTAACATTATCCTGAAGGGCTACGCGTCCTATAACGACATCCTGATGACGGGAAACGGTAACCTCAACGCCTTCAATCTTGAGCTGGAGACCGCGAAGATCAAAATGAGCGGATCTGGGATCGCGGAGATCAACGTGACGAACTCCCTGGATGCTGCGGTTGCTGGAAGTGGCAAGGTGAAGCATAAGGGAAATACCAAGACGGTAGCGAAGAAGCAGTTTGGTTCCGGCTCGGTAGATCGTGCCTATTAAAAATCTAAAAACGAATTAACCCGTATAGAAGCAGATTCGACGGCTACAGTCGACTTTGATCGCAAAAATCTTTGAAATTCGATGATTTTAAAGGATTTTCAGGAGATTAAAGGTTAATTAAAAAAAAACATATCTTTGTATTTGTTAGTCGAATAATTTTTCTGCGTAATCAATTAAATCCTACCAGGTTAGTTATCTCCATTAGCAAGAACATTTATCACTTAATTTCAACAAACACAATGAACATTTACGTAGCCAACATTCCCTGGAAGGCTTCAGAGGACCAATTAAAACAACTCTTTGCAGAGTTCGGGGAAGTAAATTCTGCGAAGATCATCATGGACAAGGTTACACAGCGTAGCCGTGGTTTTGGTTTCATCGAGATGGCTGACGACACTGCAGGACGCAATGCAATCAACAGCCTTAACGGTGCTGATTTCCTTGGCAAAAACCTCGTGGTAAACGAGGCTCGCCCACGTGAAGATCGCCCTAACAACTTCCGCAGCAACGGTGGCGGCGGTGGCGGTTACAACAAGAGAGGCGGTTATAGCCGCAACGACGATTAATATTTAGAATACAATTCGATAAATCGTATAACAGGATCCCTCCGAATCATCGGAGGGATTTTTTCATTTATAGCGCTCCGGGGCAAACATCGCGATGTCGACATCCGGCTTCGATCCCTTGATGAGGTCGCTCACAATTTTTCCCGTCGCCGGTCCCAGGCTCATGCCCATCATCGAGTGGCCTGTTGCAATGATCATGTTCTCAGGGGCGATCGTTCGGCCGATGAACGGCAATCCATCCGGTGAGCATGGACGAAGCCCGTGCCATATGTTCGTCGGGAAGTCAACTTTCATCTCAGGGAAGTACTTCGGTATTGAATCGACGATGCCGCGAACCCGGCTGTTGTTTATGTTGTGATTGATCCCGCCAATCTCCATGGTTCCGCCAAAGCGAAGAGAATTTCCCATCGGCGTCACGGCCACACGCGCCTCGAGAAGGATCGATGGTATGCGAATATTCTTCGTCACATTGTCGACAGTAAAACTATATCCCTTCCCGGCCTGCATGGGGATATTGAGATTGAATTTCTTTCCCATCGCGCCGGACCACGACCCGGTAGCAAGTATGTATTCATCAAAAGAATAAGTGCGGCCTGCTCTGATCTCCTTTATCCTCCGACCTTCAATATGCACCTCGCTTACTTCGGTGCCGGTTATGAATTCGACGCCAATGCCCTTCAGGTAATTGATCAATCCCATCACAAGTTTCCGCGGCGTCATGTGCGTGTCGCCGGGAAAATAAACCCCTCCCCTCACATTCACCTTAACATCCGGTTCCAAAGCCTGGACCTCCTCTTTCGACAACACGCGGGCTTCGATACCGAGGTCATTCGCTGCATGAGCTGTCTCCTTTTCCTCTTCTCCCGTTTCTTTTGTTTGAAACATCATCATCAACCCGCGCTCGTGATATTCGAAATCGAACGGAAGATCTTTTGCCCATTGAGAATACAATGATCTGCTCAGCAAGCTAAGATCCCTTAATGCGGGAGCGGATTTTCTTACGTGATCTTCATTGCTGTGCTGATAGAACTGGAATCCCCATTTCAACATATCGAGGTTGAAAGTGGGCTTCACATAAAACGGACTTCTCGAATTGAACATCCATCGGATCCCTTTGCTGATCATCCCGGGTGCCGCCAATGGAATGAAGTGACTGGGTACGATCATTCCAGCGTTGCCGAATGAGCATCCATCTGTCAGATCAGATTTGTCGATGATCGTTACTTTGTAACCGGATTGTGCGAGATAATAGGCTGAACTGAGTCCAACGATTCCTCCGCCGATAATTCCAATGTGTTTACTCATATTACCTGGAAACCGTATGCGTAAGGATCATCGTCAGGATCGATAGTGATCGTGTTATATCCATAAACCCTGGCCCATCCCTCCACACTTGGAACGATAGCCGGCTTTCCATTCAATGTTGTTTCTTCTTCGATACGGCCAATGAATTTTGAGCCGATGATACTCTCATGGATGAAATCCTGCCCTTTCTTCAACTTGCCTTTTGCATACCACTGTGCCAGTCGTGCCGAAGTCCCCGTGCCGCACGGAGAACGGTCGATCGCTTTATCGCCGTAGAATACAGCGTTCCTTGCGGTCGACGATGGATCGATGGTCTTACCGGTCCATAAGATATGCGAGCATGAATTGATCGTCGGATTTTCAGGGTGAACGAACTCATACTTTGCATTGATGTTCTTACGAAGCTCACGGCTCCACGCGATCAACTGATCGGCTTTATAATGCTCGAGGCCTGGAAAATTCTTTTGAACATCCACGATTGCGTAGAAGTTACCGCCATAGGAAACATCGAGCTGCAACGTTCCGAGGTCAGGACATTCCGCTGAAATATTTTCCGCAGCGAGGTAAGATTTCACGTTCCTGATCTTTACCGACTTCACTTTCTTTCCCTCCTGCTTGTACTCTACTTTCACGATGCCGGCAGGAACTTCCAGTGAAAGAACTCCGGGTGTTTTTGGAATAACAAGTCCTTGTTCGATAGCGATAGTCACCGTTCCGATCGTTCCGTGACCGCACATTGGCAGGCATCCGCTGGTTTCGATAAAGAGCACACCGATGTCGTTGGCTGGATCGGTTGGTGGATAAAGTATACTTCCGCTCATCATGTCATGACCTCGGGGTTCGAACATGAGTCCTTTGCGGATCCAGTCGTATTCACGAAGAAAATGCTGCCGTTTCTCGCTCATATTGTTTCCGACGAGAATAGGGCCGCCGCCTGCAACAAGTCTCACAGGATTACCGCATGTGTGCGCGTCGATGCAAAAGAATGTTTTTGAAGCCATTATTTTTTCCATTCGCCGTTGAACAGGCGCCAGATATTTCTTGGATTAGATGTTTTAAGCTCTTCGGGGAGCAACGATTCGGGGAACGATTGAAATGACACGGGCCGGATAAATCTTTTGATGGCGTCATGACCAACGGCGGTGAACCTTGAATCGGTTGTGGCCGGATATGGTCCGCCATGATTTTGCGAAGCACAAACTTCCACGCCCGTTGGAACACCGTTAATGATGAGTCGTCCCGCCTTTTCGATGAGAATATTCATCATGTCCTTGTATTTCGCGATCTCAGCTTCGTCGCCGATAACAGATGCTGTAAGCTGGCCGTGTGTATTATCAACAACCGCATTGAGTATGTTGATGTCCCTGCAGCGAACGATCAATGAGAATGGTCCGAAAACTTCTTCGCCTAACTGTGGATTTTTGAAATACTCCGCAGCGTCTACAGATGCAATGAGGGCACGGCCCTGCGCATTGTCTCCTTCACTGTTCGACTGGCCTTCCACTTTAACCCCTTTTTGCGCCAATGCATTTGCAAGTCTCTTATGATAATTGTCGGCGATTCCCTGATGAAGCATCTTCGCAGGAACGACTTCCTTAATCCGTTTGTCCAGCTCGACAATAAACTTATTGAGGCCTTCACCTTCGACGGCGAAGATCAATCCCGGATTGGTACAGAATTGTCCGACACCAAGCGTGATCGACCCCGCAAGCTTTTCTGCGGTCTTGTCTGCATCGCGGTTCAACGATTCGGGAAGAAGGATCACCGGATTCACGCTGCTCATCTCCGCGAACACCGGGATCGGAACGGGACGTGAATTGGCGAGGTCGAACAACGCCTTACCACCTGTAAGCGATCCTGTAAAGCCGACGCCACGTGTCAGTGGATGGGTGACAAGCGCTTTGCCGACTTCAAATCCATTTCCATGGAGATGTTGAAAAACATGCTTTGGCATGCCTGTGTTTAGTGCTGCTTTGAAGATCGCTTCGGCAACGAGCGAAGAAGTCCTCGAATGCGCCGGGTGTGCTTTCACGATCACAGGACATCCTGCTGCAAGAGCCGACGCCGTGTCACCACCTGCCGTTGAATAGGCGAGCGGAAAGTTCGCGGCACCGAAAACAACGATCGGTCCTACGGCAACCGACATCTTTCGAAGATCGGGACGTGGCAGTGGCTGGCGGTCAGGCAGCGCCGTGTCGATTCGCGCATCGACGTAAGATCCCTCCTCCACGTAATCGGCAAACATGCGACAATGACTTGTTGTACGACCGCGCTCCGAGATGATCCTCGCTTCGGGAAGATTTGTTTCTTCCATGGCTGTTTTCACCAGCGTATCGCCAAGACCTTCGATCTCTTGTGCAATGGCTCGAAGAAATGCGGCCTTTCGCTTGCCATCAAAATTTTTATAAGTAAGGAATGCACCCTGCGCGTCTCTTAGCGCCTGGTCAACGTCCTGTGTGGTTGCATCTTTGAAAGCCATGTGTTTGTAGATTTAATTGTACCACTGTTTCACCTGCTGATCGGTGAGATTGCTGCCCGTCAGTATAAGGGCAACTGTTTTACCGGTAAAAAGTTCACGGTTTTCGAGCATTGCCGCAAGGCCCACCGCGGCCGACGGCTCGATTAATATTCCCGCGTGCTGACGGATGAGCTGCATTGCCTGGATCAGGGTTTCTTCCTTCACCAGCATACCCTCGTGCACCAGTCGTTTCATTTCATCGAGCGCATCGATTACGGGAATACGAACTCCAATGCCATCGGCGATCGTGTCGATCTTTTCATGCTTTACGAGTTTTCCCGACCTCCACGATTCAATCATCGCCGGGGCGTTGGCAGATTGAACAGCTACTATTTTTGTTGAAGGGTAGTTTTCGGCAAATGCTGTAGCGATCCCGTTAACCAAAGCGCCATTTCCCAGCGGAACGAGTATCATATCGAATTCGGCTTGTATGGATTCCAACTCCATACCGATCGTCCCCGCCCCAATAACAGTTTCCACGTCGAAGCTGTCTTCGACAAAACGAATTCGTTTCGACTGCGCAATGTTGCGGGCTTCATCTTTCGCCTCATCGAAATCTTTACCGTACTGGATCACATTTGCGCCGAGCTCTTTCATACGCGCGATCTTAAACGGATTTGCATTGACGCTTGCGTACACCGTGAGAGATATTCCACGTTCACGGCAACTCCAGGCCATTGCCTGTCCGAAATTGCCGGCGCTGGCGCACATCAATGACCTCTCGTTGGTTCTGCTTGTCAGGAGCTCCGCTCCGCGGCCTTTGAATGAGCGGATCGGGTTTAAAGTTTCCACTTTAAGAAGGACGGAAGCGCCGAACATCCTGCTGAGCGGCTCGCATTCGAATTGTGGCGTGTCTAAGAAAACGTGACTTATCTCCCCGAACGCTTTGTTGATGTCTTCGAAAGTGAAACGTGCTTTCAATGTTTACAACTTGGGCCTGTTCCTGAGACCTTCGCGGATAACAGCGAGCACACGTTCGCGTTCTGCACCTTCGAGCGTTAATCGCGGAGCACGAACGATCTCGGAGCCGATACCAACCTCTTGTTCTGCAAGCTTGATGTACTGAACGAGCTTCGGATGAATATCGAGTTCGAGTAATGGAAGGAACCAACGATAGATCTTCGCGGCTTCGGCAAGCTTGCCTGCTTTTACAAGATTGAATATTGTGACAGTCTCTTTGGGAAATGCACATACGAGCCCGGCAACCCAGCCATCGGCACCCATAACGAGTTCTTCCATTGCAAGCGGATCAACACCACAAAGGATCTTATACCGATCACCGAAACGGTTGATCATCCTTGTAACATTCGATATATCGCGGGTCGATTCTTTAACAGACTCGATGTTTTTCTTGTCTTTCAATTGATCGAACATATCGAGTGTTACTTCGATCTTATAGTCGACGGGATTGTTGTAGATCATGATTGGGAGACTGGTTGCATCGGCAACTGCTTTGAAATAGGTAACAGTCTCGCGATCGTCTGCTTTATAACGCATCGGTGGAAGCAACATCAACCCTTGTACACCGATCTTCTCTGCATGCTTTGCAAGCTTCACGGCTTCGCTGGTGCTGCCCTCCGCGATGTTGAGGATCACAGGCACTTTCCCGGCCACCTTTTCGAGTGTGAATTTCACAAGCTCGAATTTTTCGTCGTTCGTAAGAACGCTTGCTTCGCCCAGGCTGCCGCCGAGGATCACGCCGTGCACGCCGGCATCGAGCTGGGCGCGGAGGTTCTTTTCAAAAAGAGGAAGATCGAGCTTGTCGTCGGCAGTGAATTTGGTAGTAAGGGCGGGGAAAACGCCGGTCCAGTTGATGGCCATGGGTTAGGATTAAGTGTGTTTTTTACAAATATAAAAATCCGGACAATCCGGGCGTTACCACTCCGGTGTTTGTTTGTTCAAAAAACCTGAAATCCCCTTTTTACAGTCATCTGTTCCTCTCGCATTGGCGTTCATCCTGGCAGCGTAGCCCAGAGCTTCTTCGAGTGGCAACGATTGAACTTCCGCAATCATCTGTTTAGTGGTCTTCATCGCCTGCGATGAATTTGTTTTGATCAGCTTATTCGCCAGGTCCAGTACTTCACTTGCGATAGTCTCTTTCGCAGAAACCCTTGTGATCAGTCCGAGCTCCGCTGCTTCCGTGGCGCCGATCAGGCTTCCCGAAAGCAACAATTGCCTTGCGCGCTGATCACCGATCTTCCTTACAAGAAACACCATTACGATGGCAGGAATAAAACCGATCTTCACTTCCGTGTAACCGTATTTAGCTTCAGGAACGGAGAAGATAAAATCGCAGACCGTCGCTAATCCACAGCCGCCTGCTATTGCATGACCTTCAACCTGTGCGATCACGATCTTATTCAAAGTATATATCTTAAGGAAAAGATCCTTGAGTCTCGTAGAGTCGGCAAGATTATCATCGAAAGAGAAACCCTGGAGTTGCTGCAGGTAGCCGAGATCTGCGCCCGAACAGAAAGCTTCGCCGTTGGCTTTCAGGACAATCACTTTTACGGAATCGTCGTTCGCGGCTTTGTCGAACGTAGTCGCCAGATTTTTGATCAGGTCTTCGTTGAGAGCATTTCTTTTCTCAGGCCGGTTCAGCGTAATGAAACCGATACGGTCACTGACTTCATATTGAACTGTTTCCATAGCTAGAACGAATATTGAAAAGCGCCTTTGTGCAGAACAGAATAAACCTCGACATCAGAAGGCATTTGCTGGTGCAGAAGCCTCTCCGCAAGATAAAAGGAATTACTGCTATCGATAATAACTTTCCGACATTTGATTGGTGGGATGGAATCGACGGAGTTGTTGGAAATAACCAGGATATCCACGGGGATATTAAAGGGAATTTTCTTACAGCCAACAAGTATCCGCAGACCCTTCCAGATGATCAGGCTATCGGATGTGGGCTTTACAGTTATAGCACCGAGCTGAACCCGGTTGGCCGACATATGAAACGCGTCGAACTCACCGTACGAAACGGATTCACCATTGCCGATAAGGTCAAGGGCCGTTCTCTTTGGGATGTTGTAAACGGTAACGTGATTTTTCGCGACCACATTATTGAGATGCATCCAATCGATAGCTGAAAACCATGTTGTTAAAAAGAAGGAGATCCAAAGCCAGCGGATATTCTTAAAGATCAGGCAGAATAACAGGCCCGCACTTATGCAGGCCAGCAACAATGCCTGTGATCCATCGATGTAAATGTTTTTAATGACAGCATATGGAAGACTGCCAATGAATAATATGATGCTGTTCATCAGGTAGATCGTCCACTGTAAAATAAATCCCACCGCCTTCGCAGCTATTGGAACGACAGCCAGTGGCAGAACGGCAAGGCCGGCAACCAAAACAACGAACGATGCTGGGATCACCAAAAGGTTTGCGACCAGGAAATAGTTGGGGAACTGGTGAAAGTAATAGAGACTAATCGGTACCGTGGCGATCTGCGCAGCAATAGAAACGCTCGTCACTTTCCATATCTCGTCCCAGAGACGATTTTTTGGTTCCCAAAGCAGATATAGGTGCGGATGAATGAACACGATCCCAAAGACTGCGATGTACGATAACTGGAAGCCTACCGACATCAAAAAGAATGGATCGTAAATAAGAAGGCAAAATGCCGAAGCTGCCATGGTATTGTATATGTTCGTACTCTGCTTCCATGGACGGGACAGCGCTACGAACGTAAACATCATCACTGCACGCAGGACAGACGGCGACCATCCCGTCACAAATGCATAGACCCACAAGAGCACGACGCTTCCGACGGCCAGGATGACTTTGCCTGACTTCAATTTTTCGAGTGGCTTTCCGATCAGTAAAATGATCCAGTAAATGATACTGACGTGCAATCCGGACACGGCAAGCACATGCATCGCTCCTGTTTGGGAATACGCGCGGAGAAGATCGTTATCCAACCCGTCGGTTACTCCCAACACCAGCGCCGACGCCGTAGCCTGTTCACGATCCCCATGCACATACTTTTTCAATTGCTGATCTGACCACAGCCGGACTTTGATTGCCGAGCTGATCAGGAAATTCCCCTTGTCATGATCGATCAAAAAAGCATTACCCTTAGTGATGTAATGCTGGTAATGAATATTTCTATAATAGAAATGGCGTTGGAGATCAAACTCCCCGGGGTTTGAAGGTCCTTTGATCAGAGATGGTGATCCGCGGATCAGAAGGACGTCACCGTAATGAAAGGGCTGCGGGAAATCTTTCTTCGCAAAATAAAGAAGGATGTCGCCCGCCTCGATGCGCCATGAGTTCTCACGCTCTTCGGCATATCGTGTAAGGATTACCTGGTATAGGTCAGAGTTTTTAGGATAGATCTTCTCCCCAACGTGATATCCGACGCGCGCAAATCCAAACAGAAAAATGCAGGCAAGTCCGATAAAGCCGGCAATACGCGTGCACGCAAGCAATAAATAGGCAACGACGCATGAAATCAATAGCCATACAGGAATGCGCAATGAGTAGTTGATCGCGCAAAAAATTCCTGCAACATAAAAAATGGTGACGCGCACCATGGCATATGGTATCCACCGGAACACAGTGGACGAAATAAATGCCTTGCGCTAATGAATGGAATTCTTACCTGTTGGGATTGTCAGGATTTGCTGACAATGTATTGTAAGCTTCGATGATATCTTTCACAAGCCTGTGACGAACAACATCTTTCTCGGTAAGCTCAACGATACTAATGCCTTTCACATTATCCAGGATCTTGACAGCTTCTTTCAAACCTGAGCTTTGTCCGCGTGGCAGGTCGACCTGTGACCGGTCGCCCGTCACAATCATCTTGGACTCAGGCCCCATGCGGGTAAGGAACATTTTCATCTGCATAGGCGTAGTATTCTGTGCTTCATCCAGGAGAATGAAAGCATTGTTGAGGGTACGTCCACGCATGTAAGCCAAAGGAGCGATCTCGATGATCTCGCGCTCCATGTAAAACTTCAGTTTTTCGAAAGGGATCATGTCGCCCAACGCATCGTAGATCGGGCGCAGGTATGGATCAATCTTTTCTTTAAGGTCTCCCGGAAGGAAACCGAGGTTCTCCCCTGCCTCGACAGCCGGGCGGGTGATAATAATTTTTTTTACGTGCTTATTCTTAAGAGCGCGCACGGCCATGGCCACGGAAATATACGTCTTTCCCGTACCTGCCGGTCCCAGGGCAAATACAAGGTCTGTGTCTTTCACAGCCTGCACGAGACGTTGCTGGTTGGCGGTCTTGGGTTTTATAGGATTGCCGCGGGTCCCGTACAGCAATATGCCCTCATGGTCGCCGGGAAGTTCTCCGGGTTTTTCCTGAGATATATAGCCTCGTACGTTTTCGGCGGTTACTTTGCCGAATTGATGGAAATGATCGACAAGAGCGTCGAGGATGTCCGAGATCTGTACAACTTCGGAATCGTCGCCTTTGACGACAATTTCGTTGCCTCGTGAGATGATCTTTGATTTCGGAAAAGCAGCAGAAAGTTCGTTGATATTACGGTCTTCAACTCCAAGAAAATCGATGAGTGAGACGTTATCGAGCGTGATGGTTTTTTCTATCAATGAAGTAAAGTTGTTGAAATGACTTATTTTTGAGTAGCAAAATTAGCGAAACTCCGGCTTAATAGACAAACCACGAAAGCCGGTGCAAAGTTCAGCGATGGCGATCGTTACACTATTGACCGACTCCGGAGAAAGCGATTTCTACGTAGCTGCCATCAAGGCAAAGATCCTGAGTACGAACCCGGGACTTACCATCGTCGACATCAGTCACCAGATAGCTTCCTGTGATATCGCTCACGCTGCGTTTGTGTTGCGTGCGGTGTTCCGCGACTTTCCGAAAGGCACGGTTCATCTTGTGGGCGTTGATGCGGGGGGTGGTCGTAACGACGCGATGGTAGCGGTGCAGCTTGAAGACCATTTTTTCGTGGGAGCTGACAATGGTATTTTCGGTCTGATCACCGAGAAGCAGCCGCAGATGGTGATCGACATCAATTCGATCAATAAAATTTCGAGCACGTTTCCGGAAAAAGATATTTATGCGCCGGCCGCCGCGAAGCTGGCGAGTGGTGTCACTATTTCGAACCTCGGGGCGCCATTGCAGCAATTCAAGAAGATGACCGACCGGTATGTGAAGGCGACGAAGAAAATGATATCGGGTCATGTGATCCGCGTGGATCATACCGGAAACCTGATCACGAATATTCCGCGTGAAGCGTTCGATGTGCTGAGTAAGGGAAAGAACTACGTGGTGCAGTTTGCCGGCGAGAAGTTCAGAAAAATACAAACCAATTATAACCAGGCAGAGCAGGGCGATTGCTTCGTGATGTTCAATAGTCTGAATCTTCTAGAGATCGGCATCTATAAAGGAGACGCGTCGGCTTTGCTGGGATTACAATACGACAGCCCGGTGAGTATTATTTTCGAGGAGTAAGATTTCTTTCATTCTTCCTGATCTTCCGAAAGAAGAATTTTCTCATCAACCTGAATATCCCCCAAACCACGACAGCTGGGATGGCCACCACGAGGATCAGGGAAATGTACGGCATCCATCGCTCACTGATGCCGTTGAGGCCGTCGTGATCTTTGGCGATCAACACCACAATGATTGTAAATGCCAGGCAGAAGCCGGCGATTATCGCCAACCCAAGGATTATGTAGGTGAAAATCCGTTTCATGGGATAACACCAAGTTATCAATAAAACCAGTGAAAAGAAATTGCCTTAATTGAGTTAAGAATTAATGAAGTAGTGTTTTACTGAAGGTCTTAACAGATACCAAACCAATATTCCTGCAGGTACAGCAGTACCCAGGAATGACGGGATAAAAAATACGCCGACAGTACCTATCTCAAAGGACGAAGAACTAACCATCAGGACAATCGAGAGGATCTCAATTATTGGCAAGAGCGCAGACATAATTATGATCGTCCAATAAGACCAGCTCTCAAATTCCCTGAATCTCGTCGCTGCATAAATGTAAATAAGACCGTAGATGACAATAATCGCCCAAAGCGGGGTTAGCTGTATTATGTAATAGAAAGGATTGTCTTCTATCTCCATTCCGGGTGGTGTTATATCAAAAACCCGATCAGGTGACAGAAACAATGACAGCAGCAACAACATGCCTGCTATCATCACGATTGTGATACCGACAAATATCAATCCCAGGCCTAATGCCCTTAGCGATGACGGTTTTTCCGTTTCCATTACCAGAATTTTTTCACAAGAGCGATCGTGCTCCTGATCCCTGAATCTTCACTCTGTCCGGCACCTTCGAATTCTATCCCGACGTATCCTTTAAAACCAGATACTTTAATAATGTCGAACATCTTCTTGTAATCGATCAATGGCTGCTCGCCTTTATCATTGAAATCATAAGACTTCGCGCTAACGCCTCCCTTTGCGAAGGGCAGCATTTCCTTTACGCCCTTATACCGGTCATATGCCTCTTCGCATCCCTGCTCCGTTGAGCCCCATGGATGTGTGATACAGAAATTTCCGAAGTCCGGGAGCAAACCGACGTTCGGTTTATTCACGCCTTTCATGACATCCGACAACCATGTTCCCTTCGAAGAATCGCTTCCATGATTTTCAACAACAACGTTAATATTCAATGGCTTTGCAAACTCTCCAAGCCGGGACAACGAATCGATCGACGCAGTCTTCTTCGCATTTGTCTCGCCGTCGCCATGAAGATTGACCCGAACGGTCTTACAACCCAGGAACTTTGCGGCTTCGATCCATTTTTTATGATTGTCGACCGCTGTGAGACGTTCCTTATCCGAAGGCAATGCAAGCGGTCCTTCGTTGTCGATCATGATCAGGTGATTGACAACACCTGCGTCGTTGCTCCTTTGAAGAAGTTGTGAAGTATATTTCGTGTCGGCCGACTGGAAGAACTGATTCACATATTCGACGGTGTCGATGCCGTATTTGTTCCTGGCGATCCCGGGGAACTCGAGATTGTCGATCTCCTTCGATTCCAGCGCGCGGTGTAGCGACCATTCTGCCAGGGAAAGTTTCAGTTGAGGATGTTGTGCTTCAGCCAAAAGTCTTGTGGTTAAAATGGCTCCCGAAGTTAGCAAGGATTGTTTTAAGAATGGGCGGCGTTTCATAGGTATAGTGGTGTAATAACAAGTTACTACAATTCAATCCACAAATGAGGCATCCCGTTTGCGGTGGGATTTTCCAACAACCAATAACCAACAACCAATGTCGGGTGTTGGGTACTGGGCATTGGTTACTAAATATTCGATTTCCAAACACTTATGATATGATCCGCAAACTGGCAGCCGGCGGGTACCGACTTTACTCGCGAAAGAAAAATCCGAGGACGGGAAAACGCCGCAATCTTGGAACATTCAAAACATTAGCAGCAGCTCAAAAACACGAGCGTGAGGTCCAGTACTTCAAACGTGCCGGTTAAGCGCTCTGCTTCCTGTATTCGGTTGGCGTAACACCAACTCTCGATTTGAAGAGTTTCGTAAAATGTGAAGGATGTTCGAAACCGAGGTCGTACGCAATCTCGCTTACGGTTTTTTGGGTGCTCCAAAGCATCGACTTCGCCTTATCGGTAAGCTTCAGATGAATATGTTCCTGCGTCGTCTTGCCGGTGTACTTGTTGAGCAGGTCCGACAAATAATTCGGAGATAAATTCAATAGCGACGCAAAGTATTTCACGTCAGGGAGACCTGTATCGATCAAAGAATCCGGTGCGAAGTAATCGTTTAACAATCGCTCAAATTTTTCCAGTGTATCATTGCTGACTTTCGTCCGCGTAAGGAACTGTCGTTCGTGAAAACGCACGCAATACGCGAAAAGCAATTCCAGGTTACTGAGGATCAGCTCGTGCGAATGATTATCCAGATTTTGCGAGATCTCACGTTTAATGTTGGCCACACATTCTTTCAGGATAGTCTTCTCTGTATCCGATACGTGAAGAGCTTCATGCGTTTCATACCCGAAGAAGGAATAGTTTGTGAGTTTCCTGCCTCTTTCCGTTGCATTGAAAAAATCAGGATGGATATGAATAATCCATCCTTCTGAAATTTCCATGTTGGGATCAGGGGTGATGATCTGGCCGGCCGCTATGAACACGAGACTTCCTTCCGTGAAATCATAACTGGTCTGGCCATAACGCATTATACCATTCACCTGTTTTTTACAGGCGATGGAATAAAGCCCCATGCGCAAAGAAACACCTTTTACATTCGACCGGTTGAGCACCGAAAAATCGTGCACGGAGATCAGGGGGTGCGCGGGTTTGCCGGAATCATAGATCTCGTGCAGTTGCCCGATCGAGGTGATGTCGAGGTATTCCATTGTGCAAAGTTACTATAAATACATTCCTCCTGAAGCTTCGAGACGTTGTCCGTTTACCCAGCGGGCCTCTTCAGAACAAAGGAAGGCAACGACGCTTCCGATATCGTCTGCCTGGCCGATCCTTGGCAATGCCGTGATTGACCTTACCATGTCCTGGACTTGTTGCGTATCGCGGAAACGTCCTCCGTTAAAGTCGGTCGCGATTGCTCCGGGAGCAACGATGTTTGCACGAATGTAGCGCGAGCCGTATTCTTTTGCCATGTACTTTGTGAGGATCTCTATCGCACCTTTCATGCTCGCATAGGCACCGCTTCCGGGAAGTGAAAATCTTGTGAGCCCCGAAGAGATGTTCACAATGCCGCCGTGATCAGTGATGATAGGCTGAAGTTTTTGCGTGAGGAAGAATACTCCTTTGAAGTGTACATTCATCAGCTCATCGAACTGTTGTTCCGTAGTTGCAGCGATAGAAGGAACTGCAATACCATGACCTGCATTGTTGACGAGATAATCGAACGTCTCTGAACCGAATTCGGATTTCAGTGAGCTCTTCAATGTGTTTACAAATGCGTCGAAAGTATCGACTTTTCCTGTGTTGAGCTGGAGAGCGACAGCTTTTTGTCCGAGCTTCCTGATCTCCTCTACAACTCCATTGGCTTCGTCCCTATTATTGTTGTAAGTAATAACGACGTCGTTGCCACGTTGTGCAATGTTCAGCGCCATGTCTTTGCCCAGTCCGCGATTCCCGCCGGTAATAAGGGCGATCTTTTTCGTTGATTTCATTTCTGTTTTTTTTGTTTTAAAAACATTACAAAAATGGCGGTCAGTTCAGGCCTGGCCTTATACTTTTCCCGCAATCCCTTATACTTTTCTCGTATTTTAGTCAACAGAATAGATAAAAATGGAATACCAGGTTGACTACGAGATCCTCATTCGCTTTTCGATGGCCGTACTTTTCGGCGGGATCGTTGGTATAGAAAGAGAATACCGAAGCAAATCGGCGGGTTTCCGCACGATGATCATGATCGCATTCGGTTCATGTTTCTTTACACTGATGTCGGATTTTATCGGGCTTAAAGACACCGACCGTATCGCGTCGAATATTGTAACCGGCATTGGCTTTCTCGGTGCGGGGGTAATTTTCAGAAGCGAGAGCCGTGTGAACGGGATCACAACAGCAGCAACGATCTGGGCGGTTGCCGCTGTGGGGATGGGCATCGGTGCAGGGCACTATTTTGCGTCGGCATTCGGAAGTGCCGTCATCATTTTTGTACTCGCCATTCTGCCCTATGCTGAAAATTTTATCGAAAAACTCAATCGCTCTATTACCTATAACATCACGGCCAAATACAACGCCGAGCAAAAGGCGTTCTTCGAGGAAAGATTTAAACACTACAGGCTTAAGGCACGGCTGGTGAAAGAGGTGAAGGAAAAGGACGAGATCCTGCTATCGTTCGATGCGGTCGGTTCACTGAAGCATCACGAAAATATGGCCAAAGAATTGCAGGCGCTTCCCGGGATCATACGGGTAGAACATTATTGATCCCCTATGGAACAATGCAAAGAATTGGTACTTCACTCGAGATCATTCGAAAGAAACTGCTGAGTAAGAACGAGACGCTGGGTGTTGCCGAAAGCGTGACGGCGGGCAACCTGCAGGCGGCGTTTTCACTCGCCAAAGGTGCCACTGAATTTTTTCACGGCGGGCTCACCGCTTACAACATGGGTCAAAAGGCACGTCACCTCCACATCGACCCGATACTGGGTGAAAAGACAAATTGTGTTTCCGATAAAGTGGTGCAGGGAATGGCTCTGGGTGCATGTAGATTTTTCAGCAGCAACTGGGGAATAGGGATAACAGGTTATGCAGCACCGGTGCCGGCATGGCACGTCAACAACAAGTTGTTTGCCTGGGTATCAATAGCCCACAACGAGACGATCGTTCTCACTCAAAAGATCGAGACGCCGAAAAAGCCGATGGACGTGGTGCAGCAATTCTACGTTAAGACGGTGATAGAATTATTTGCCGAACACCTGCAGTCTGTGTGAATTGAAACGGCCCCGTTGGCGGTCCGGCATTAATTGTTAAGACACAGTTAAATCAGCAACTCAACATTCCGCGATCCGTTAATTTTCCTACATTTAGGAAATTACATTGCAATGAAGAAATTCCAGCTGGGCGAATTCGAAGAGATCGTGATCCTCACAATCGGTGTCCTCTATAAAGAAGCCTATGGTGTGGCGATCAAAAAAGAGATCGAAGCGAGGCTTGCACGTAATGTGAGCATGGGCGCTATGCACACCGCGCTGGTGCGACTCGAAGACAAGGGTTACATCAAATCGTTCGATGGCGAAAAATCCGAAGAGAGAGTCGGCAGACCAAGGCGATATTACCAGATCACTGCGCTGGGAAAAAAGGCCATAGAGTATTCAAAGAACACACGCAACCAGCTGTGGAACGACATTCCTAAAATAGCGCTCGATGTAAAAATTGTGGGCTGATGAATAAAGCCATACAACCGCCACGACTATTCCATCGCTTTCTTCGATGGTTTTGCAGTCCCAAATTGTTGGATCGCATCGAAGGAGATCTCCTGGAAGTATACTACGATAACCTTGAACGATCGGGTAAAAGAAAGGCCGACACCCGCTTTGCATTCGATGTGATACTTCTTTTCAGGCCGGCAATTATAAAGTCATTTGGCGGGTATCAAACTTTTAACAACGGTATGGTTAAAAACTATTTCCAGGTTGCGTGGCGGAATGTGATCCGTAACAAGACGTTCTCTTTTATCAACATCGGTGGCTTGTCGCTCGGCATCACAAGCAGCTTGCTGATCTTCTTGTGGGTGAGTGATGAATTGAGCGTCGACAAATTCAACTCGAAACCCGATGTATACAGTGTTTACGAACGCGTATTCTCCGAAGGAAAAGTGGATGCCGGTCCGTGGACTCCCGGCGAACTGGCAGCCGAGCTAAAGCAACAAGTTCCAGAAATAAAATACGCAAGCGGCTTCTGGACCAACAATGAATCGACTTTGTTTAATGTCGATGAGAAGCGGCTGAGCTTTAAAGGCGTTTCTGCCGACAGCGACTTCTTCAGGATCTTCGATTACACTTTGATCAAAGGAACGGGAGTAGAAGCATTAACCGATCCGGATGCTATTGCGTTGTCGCGGAGAATGGCCGAAGCCTTTTTTGGGTCGGCCGAAGCTGCCTATGGCAACACCATCAGGATGAACAACAGCAAAGATTTCAAGATCACGGCTGTGTTCGAGAATCTTCCAGAAAACGCATCACAACAATTCGATTTCATCAGCAACTGGGACGATCTTCTCGAGACAGTTCCCTGGCTGAAGATCTGGGTCTATCGCGGACCCTTTACGTACATTCAATTACACCCGGGAACAGATCCTGCAAAAGTCGAATCAAAAATTAAAGACTTCCTCACTCCTTTCCTGACGGCAAACAGCGGCGAAGGATATCGCACGGAACTGGGATTGCAAGCTTATGGTGAAATGTATCTCCATTCGAATTTTGAAAATGGTTTCCCAAAGGGCGGCCCGATAGAATATGTACAGTTATTCGCGCTCATTGCGGTATTTATCTTATTGATCGCGTGCATCAACTTCATGAATCTTTCGACAGCAAGGGCTGTGAAACGCGCGAAGGAAGTCGGAATCCGAAAAACGATGGGAGCCTTCCGCTCATTTCTCGTTAACCAGTTCATCGGCGAGGCGATCATGCTTACGTTCCTTGCAGTTGTGTTGGCGATCGGCTTTGTGGCCTTGCTCCTCCCCTGGTTTAATCTCGTCACCAACAAGCACATTCTGCTGCCGTTTATGTCCCTGGAATTCTGGAGCATGTTGTTGGGGCTGCTGATCGTGACTGGTTTTGTTGCAGGAGCTTACCCGGCATTCTTCTTATCGTCGCTTAACGCAATAAAAATACTCAAAGGATCATTGAAAGCAGATCCGAACTCATTGCTATTCCGGCGGGGATTGGTCGTGTTCCAGTTCGTTCTCGTGATAGCGTTTATTGCAGGTACGGCTACGATCTCCCGCCAGGTCGACTATATGCAGTCTAAAAATCTCGGGTTCGATAAAGAGAACCTGTTGTATGTTCCGCTCCAGGGCGACCTTGCAAATAAATATGAAGTATTCAGGCAACAACTGCTGACTCGTCCCGGCATCCAAACAGTGACGCGAAGCACCAATGCTCCGTCGCATATCAACACACACGAATACGACCTCAGTTGGGAAGGAAAAACGGAAGACGAGAAGGTTGTTTCCATTCACAATGGCATCGGTTATGATTTCATTCCGATGATGAACATCACCGTTCTGCAGGGCAGGAATTTTTCGAAGGACTATATTTCCGACAGCACCGGATTTATCATCAATGAAACCGCCCTGAAGACGATCGGCTACGAAGACCCGATCGGGAAGCCATTATATTTCTTTGGAAAACGGGGAACGATCGTCGGCGTTGTTAAAGACTTTCACCTCGGATCTCTTCGCGAGCCGATCAAACCTTTGATCATGTTCCTCGGAGAAGAGATCTCGTGGGGATTTATATTGATCAAAACACAACCGGGAGAAACGCAGGAGGCTGTCGCGAGCCTCGACGACGTGTTCAGAAAAATGGAACCCGAGTTTCCCCTTCGCTTTTATTTTGCAGACGAAGAGTTTCAGAAGCTTTACAACGGCGAGCAGACAGTGAATCGCCTTTCGGTGAGCTTTTCTATTCTTGCAATCTTCATCTCATGCCTAGGACTCCTGGGTCTCACCATGTTCACGGCCGAGCAACGAAGAAAGGAGATTGGTGTACGAAAAGTGATCGGCGCAACGACGCTCAATATAGTAGGGATGCTTTCCAACGACATCATCAGGCTTGTGATCATGGCGGCGGTGATCGCAACGCCGATAGCGTGGTTTGCTATGAATAAATGGCTATCGCAGTTTGCTTACCAGGTTGAATTAAGCTGGTGGCTCTTTGCAGGGCCTACATTGATGACACTGCTCATAGCCCTGTTCACAACGAGCTACCAGGCTGTCAAGGCGGGGATGGCAAACCCCGTAAAGAGCCTCAGATCGGAGTAATTGAGGCTTATCGCCTCAAACTGATCCGGTCAAAATTCTGAAAATTGCATCTGTTACAATACCGCACGGAGACGCAATTTTGTTATTATGAACATCTACATCATCGGTCGCGGCGCTATCGGCAAGGCTCTCGCCGTGTTCCTGAAGCTCAATGGAAAAAACGCGGTGCTGGTCCGTGGCAGCGTGAACGATTCACAAAATAGCTCGGAGAATATCCAGGTTACGATGAACGACGGCAGCATCATCGAAGCTACTGTCGAAGTCACCACGCTGAACAACATCAAGGAGCTTAAAGGTGTCGTCGTGTTAACCAGCAAGTCGTTCGGCAACTCAGAGCTTGCTCAAACATTGAAAAGCAAGATCTCGGATTCTCCCATGGTGATCTTACAGAACGGACTTGGCGTGGAAGAGCCATTCATTGACAACAACTTCCCGGCAGTTTACAGGTGTGTACTGTTTGTTACAAGTCAGAACATCGAGGGCGGCGTTCGTTTCAAACCTGTGTCTGTGTGTCCTGTCGGTATGGTGAAAGGAAATGACGATGAGCTTAAAGAGATCACGACTATACTTACCACTCAGCATTTTCAATTCAGGCCCGAACGCGATATCAATCTCGTTGTATGGAAAAAGGCGATCATCAATTGCGCGTTCAATTCCATTTGTCCTTTATTGGAGATCGATAATGGAATATTTCATCGTGATGAGAAGGCATTGGAGCTGGCCCGGCGTGTTGTCAATGAATGTCTGCTGGTTGCTTCCAAAAAAGGAATCCTTCTGAAGGAAGATGAAGTGATCGAAAATCTTTTGCTGATCAGCAGATCTTCCGACGGGAACCTCATCTCTACTTTACAGGATATCCGCAACGGACAGCGCACGGAGATCGATACATTGAATTTCGAGATCGCGCGGTTAGCTGAGAAGTTCAACATCAGTGAGCAGGTTCAGCAAACAAAAATACTCGGGGAGTTAACTAAATTGAAGTCCGAGATTGCGCAGCGTGGTCCCGCGAAGGTGAAGCAGGCCGTGCATTGACAGCTACGATATGACGAAGAAACTTTCAGCTCCGGCTCCCGGCCAGAAATGGCATCTCCCAGACTACGACAGGAAAGGAAATCCATTCGAAACCTTTATCGGTAACTATGAGGCAAAACCAGGTGCTCCATATGTGCCGGAGCTGAGTGCTCATTATTATCGCCTGGAAGCCGGTGAAGAAGACAAGCAGAATCCACACCACGAGGACGAGCTCTATTACGTATTGCAGGGTGCCCGTGACATCCAGATCATAACCGGCAACGAAACAACCGTTGTGCCGTTGAGCCAGGGCGATCTCGTGTTCGTTCCGAAGCATGCGAAACACAAGTTTATCGGCAACGGACAGATCTCGTTGCTCGTATTTTTCGGCCCTTCGTTCACGGGTCCGACCGGTCGCGTAGAATAATTGTAAAATCTTTGTAAAGAATTGTAACCATCGCGGTTTAACGAGGTTTTAATCGGTACTTTCATTTGTCCGAAGTACTGTCACTATGCTAAAGAATTACATCGTTACATCGATTCGTTCGCTCATGCGAAGCGCCGGGTTCTCGATCATCAATATTGTTGGACTGGCCGTAGGCCTTGCGATCTTTGGCCTGATCTCGTTTTACGTATATCACGAATTCAGTTTCGACAGGTACCATGCGAATGCAGACCGGATCTTCCGCGTCGTTGAAAATCTCCGCACGGAGAACGAGCTTTTGTTCCAGTCGACGAGCTCGCCCCCAATGGGACCACGTTTCCTGAAAGATTTCCCCGAAGTCGAAGCGTATGTACGTTTTCAAAACTGGAATCTCCTCGGACAACGAAATGGAAATTCATATTACGAACCCGATTCATATATCGCCGACAGCACAGTGTTTGAGGTCTTTAGCTGGAAACTCCTTAGCGGGGATAAGAAGACAGCTTTAAGGGAGCCTTTCTCGATCGTGCTGACTGAATCGATGGCAAAGAAATATTTCGGTAACGAAGACCCGCTCGGCCAGACGTTAAAGATGGACTACGATAACTATAAAGTTACCGGTGTAATGGAAGATGTTCCTGAAAATTCCCATTTCCGTTTCAGCAATCTCATTTCGTTCTCTACGTGGAGCCGTAACAATAAACGGGGCGAGGACAATGGCTGGTTCTGGAATGGTTTTCACACTTACCTGCTTCTTCGCGATGCAAAGGCGGCTGATGCGATCCACGATAAAATGGGGGGATTCATCAGCAAGAACATTGAAAAAGGCGGGATGTATTACGAAGATCTGCCGCTTCAATCGCTTACGAGCATTTACATGGCCCCGGCACGTTCGTGGGAAAATGGAACGAGGGGAAGCATGAACAACATGTATATCCTTTCGATCATTGCCGTGTTCATTCTTTTGATCGCTTGCTTTAACTATATCAATCTCGCCACGGCCCGTGCATCCCGGAGGTTGAAAGAAGTTGGGCTCCGCAAATCTCTTGGCGCTATGAGGAGAATGCTCGTTGCGCAGTTCCTCGGAGAGTCGATCATCGTTACGATACTGGCTTCGATATTTGCGTTCCTTATCGGGTGGCTTGCGTTGCCATCGTTCAGAACACTTGTGGAGTCGCCGCTACCATTCTCGGTGCTCCCCGGTGCCGGCACGTTGTTGGCCATTGTGACCGCTTTGGTTCTTTTCATCGGTGGTCTCGCAGGTGCTTATCCGGCGTTGATCATATCCGGTTTTCAGCCATTGCAAATGTTCCGTCCTTCTTCAAAAGGACTTTATAGCCATCAGAGCTTTAGAAAGATCCTTGTCGGCATTCAGTTCATGATCTCGATCATGCTTGTTGCCGGAACGATGCTGGTAAGTGACCAGATCAACCTGGTGAAAAATCAGGATCTCGGTTTCGATAAAAACGCAGTGATCTATGCACGAACGAACGGTGACACCTCTATCGTCCGGCATCTCGATGCTTTTAAGAATGAATTGAAGTCGGTGCCCGGTGTTGTCGCTGTCGGCGGATCGTCTACCGTGCCGGGACAATCGACCAACAATCTTTATACTGAGATCGAAATGACAGACGGGAAGATGTCGCCTACAAATATCAATTACATTTTTGTGGATCACGATTTCATCAGGACATACGATATCAAGCTTCTTTCGGGCCGTGAGTTTCTTCGTGAAGTGAAATCGGACGATACTACTGCATACATTATAAATGAAACTGCGGCAAAAGATTTCGGATGGACGCCGGAACAGGCTCTCGGAAAGAATGTTCATGGTCCGTACAACGGTAAGATCATCGGCGTGATCAAGGATTTCAACTACGCATCGCTGCACGACAAAGTGCAACCACTGATGCTCGCAATGACCAACTATGTGAGCAGGATATCCATCAGGATGGATAGTCAGAATTTCCAGAAGACCATCGAACAGATCCAGCAAAAATGGAGCGGACTTGTTTCATACCTTCCATTCGACTATTCCTTTCTAGACGTCGCATTCGACCAGCAATACAAAGCCGATATGCAGTTGAATAAAACTGCAGGCGTATTTACCGGCCTTGCGATCTTCATTGGATGCCTGGGACTCTTAGGTCTCACCTCATTCTCTGTAGAGCGCCGAACAAAAGAGATCGGGATCCGGAAAGTTCTTGGTGCCTCAGTGGGCAGTGTGGTCGTGTTGATCGCCAGCGAGTTTATGTGGCTTATCGTTATCGCTTTTGTGCTGGCAACGCCGCTCACGTGGTATCTTATCAGAGAGTGGCAGCAGAATTTCACGCTCCAGGCGATGATCAATCCGCTAAGATTCTTCCTGGCCGCTGTTTCTGTGCTTACGTTCGCGTGGATCACGATCAGCTTCCTCTCGTTCAGGGCGGCAACCTCCAATCCCACGAAAGCACTGCGGACAGAATAAAATAATATATTTGGGGAGTGAACCCTCGTCGCTCCCTCGCTATATTTTGCCTGATCCTGGTCTTATTCCAGTCGGGCGGGTATTACGCTGCAATGGAGTTTCTCAAGACGCAGCTCTCGGAAAAAACAGCGCGAAAGATAGCGACAGAAAAAACGCCACTCGGCGGGCAGCTCGTGTTTCGGATACCAGTCGCTTCCGGATCACTCACGCTCGACGAATACTCCCCTAAAGACAGTCATTTCACTTTCGAAGGAGAAGTTTACCAGGTGATCGATCGCCACGTGTACGAGGGCGTGTTATATGTTGTATCGGTACGCGATGCATCGGCGACTGATGCGCAGGAGACTATAGAAAGCTACGTTCAGTCACTCGCCGGAAAATCGGGCGAGACAAAATCCGGTTTCAATCTTCTTGAAAATATTTCGAAGTATTTCTGCAATGAGCCATGCTCGTGGGGTACAGCTTCAATTGGCTGGAGCTCGCCGATCTCTTTTTCAATTGCAAAAGATCTTTACCAGTTTCATGGTGAGAAGGCTTTCTTCCACCCGCCTTCTTTTGAGACTACGTCTATCTAGTCTCAGTTATCAATTTACATTTTCCATAATCCATGAAAACAATCACTGGCATTGTTGCCATTACTATATTTTTATTGTCGGCTTGTTCGCAACCAAATAATTACAAAGCGAAAGCCAACGACCCCATCTTTTTACACAGGAGCATCAAAGAAGTAACAGACCGCATTGTTCACGACATCTTCTCGCCTCCTGTTGCAACACGGATCTATGCTTACATCAGCATCGCAGCGTACGAGGCCGTGCGACATTCGGATACCACGCTCGTCTCGATGGCGGGGCAACTGAACGGTCTCGGAGAGGTTCCCAAACCCGAAGCCGGTAAGGAATATGCATGGGGTCTCGCAGGCACCCAGGCAACCCTTGCCACCGCGAAGGCATTTATCTTTTCCGAAAATGAGCTCGGGGCGTTTCAGGAAAAGATCTTAACTGAATATCGCCAGCTCGGAATTCCTGACGACGTTTACAATCGCTCTGTCGCTTACGGCAACGAAATCGCGAAGCATATTATCGAGTGGTCGGGGAAAGACAATTACAAACAAACACGATCGTATCCCAAATATTCAATTCAGCAAAGTGAAGCCACATGGAAGCCGACGCCCCCGGCATATATGGATGCGATCGAACCGCACTGGAATAAGATCAGGACGTTTGCCATCGATTCAGCCTCACAATTCAGATGCCCTCCACCACCGGCTTTTTCGAAAGATAAAAACAGTGAGTTTTATAAGTACGCCATGGAAGTTTATGAAACCGGAAAAAATCTGACGCAGGAACAGGAAGCAACGGCAAGATTCTGGGATTGCAATCCATTCGTGATGAACGTACGTGGTCACGTAATGTTCGCCACGAAGAAAATTTCTCCCGGTGGTCATTGGATGAATATAGTGCGTGTTGTAAGTACTACCGTTAATGCCGACCTGCCGAAAGTGGCCGAGGCATACTTGTACACCTCACTGGCTTTAGCAGATGGATTTATTGCCTGCTGGGATGAAAAGTATCGGAGTTTACTGGTAAGACCCGAAACGTTCATCAACCAGAATATCGATCCCAACTGGACGCCATTGCTGCAAACACCGCCGTTCCCGGAATATGTCAGCGGGCACAGCTCGATCTCCGGTGCTGCTTCCACTGCGCTCACATATGTGTATGGAGATAATATTGCGTTCGCCGATTCGACGGAAGTTGAATTCGGTCTTCCTGTAAGATCATTCAAATCGTTTAAAGCAGCCGCCGAAGAAGCAACGATCAGCAGACTATACGGTGGCATTCATTACAGGCCGGCCAACGAGGAAGGTCTTAAGATGGGACGACGGTTGGCCGGTTTCATTACCGCGAACGTTCACACACGACGTACATCAAAGTGAGGTCGCCTGGTATTTCGCGACGAGATTCATAAGCTGGCTTGTTTGCACTACGCCCGCCTGCCGCCAAAGCATCTGGCCACCTTTGAACAGCATAAGTGTTGGTACACTGTTGATCTGGTAGCTGGATGCGATTGCCGGATTTCGGTCGACGTCGATCTTGATGACCCTGACCTTGTCGCCGACTTTCGATTTGAAATCGTCGAGGATCGGGGCCATCATTTTGCATGGTCCGCACCACTCCGCGGAGAAATCTATGAGTGTTGGCGTATCGCCATTGATCAGTTCCTGGAATTTACTTTGCATACCAACGCCCGAAGCAAAAAACGTTCCCTTAGTCTGCGATGATCTTGAAAACCGAGATCTTGTCTGTCGTAGTTACCTTCAGGATCATCATTCCCCTGAATTCGCCTGCTGGATGGATCTCTATCCTGCCGGCGTGGTCGACAGTGCTGAAGTCAATTCGTCTGCCTGAAAGATCGGTTAATGCCAGGCTGACAACGTCCGATCGATTTGTGTCGATGGTGAACCGGCCCTGGCGCGCCGGATTTGGATAAGGCTGAAGAGATCTGGCTGCTTCGAGGCCTGTGACCATCGGCGTGTTCCATAATGTCTTCAGCGTTGCGATCTCCTCCGGTGAAAGCTCCTCATTATAGATGCGAACTTCATCTAGAATTCCGCTCAGGAAATAACGCGTTTCAACTTCATCCTTTCGGCCGAACGTGATCGATTTGGTTGTTTGAAGCAGTGAACCCGAATGTGCAGCGAAAACATCGAGCTCGCCATCAAGGTACATTTCCAATGAATAGCCGCTATACACGACGGTCACGTGATGATATTGGTTAAGCACAAGCGGATCCGAACTGTCGAGATCGACGACGCCCTCTGATGTTTTGACAGTCCAACGAAGCTTGCCATTTGGAATGATCGAGATCTTGTAGCGTTCTTCCCAGCTGCCATGCGAAATGATAAACGATTCTTCCGCAACGGTCGTTGCTTTGATCCAGAAACTTAAAGTGACGGCGTCAACGAAATTCAACGTGAGCTTATTTGGAATAAAAATTATATCGGCACCACTGTCGAATAAATAAGCACTGTTGGGATTTCCTCTTTGATCAGGAGCCGGATCAACATTGGCCGACTGTGCATCATTATTGCCTGCGTAGTCGTTCACATCGCCGTCGAACGGGAAGTATGCGAGAGCATCGGTGGTTCCCTCCTGCCGTTTCTTAACCAGCACATCGCGTGTATAAGTCGATTGCAGGTCCAGGTGATTGGTTACGGTAACCGAGATCTTGTAAATTCCCTCCAAGGGAGCGGTCCACGCGAGTAAAGAATCGTTTGACGTGAATGTGCCTCCAGTGATGTTCCATTCATACGATAATTTTTCAGTTCCTGCCGATTCCACTGCGGCGATCAAAGGAACCTGTTCGTCTTCATAAAACATTTTTTGATCAGGTGAAAGCCCGGTGATATTGGGCGGAGCTGGAACGACCTGCCACACGGACAAGACAATGCTTTCAATAGCATCATCGCCGCCGGAAGATGCTTTGAGTTTTATTGTGTAGTCACCTTCAACAGAGGGTGTGGTCCAATTAAAGACACCCGTCGGCGTGGTTGATGTGAGAACATCGTTAACATACCATTCATAGGTAACGGCAGCAGATGCATTATCCACGCTTGCATAAACCGTCGCAGTTTCCGCGAAAGCAAAATTCTTGTCTGTGGCCGCCATCGATTTTACCCGTATCGCCGGAGTGAAATCGTATCCATAGTGAAAGTCGACGACGTTGCTGCCGATCACCAGCTTGCCCTTCTCTTCCACCGGGGTTGAACCGGCAGGAAGGTAGGACAACAGCAGAGCCTCGTTGGCGGGAATCGAGACCGATTGATTTCCCGTAACCGAAGACTGAATGATCGTCTCGCTGATGGCATCGTAGATATCATAAGTATCAGATCCGAGTGCTAACGTTACCTGCTTTTGAGTTGAATAAGGATTATAAAAGGCGAAAGTCGGATAAGCATTTTGTCCATAGAAATCGGTCTTGTTTACATCCAGCTTCAGAATACCTTCAACATCGGTCGTCTCGACGATGGCGCCGAGATATCCGACATGAGATGATCCGTAGAGGCCCAGGTTGGTGGAAGCCCAGCCATTTCGTTTTGCGTCGCCGGTGCCGTACAATGGAAGATTGCTCGCATAAACGTTGTGTTCCTTCAGGGCCTCGTAACCGATAACAGACTCAGGATCGTTTGTACTGCTCCAGACATAATCATCCTGGCGATCGCTGGCCAAATATTGTGAATAATAGAAGCGGCTTGCGTTGGCGAGATTCAAAGTCCACTTGGCGATGGCGCGTGCATAACGTTTATCGTATTTGATGAGAGGAACGAGTGCTGCAGCCTGCTGGTATCCATTCATCGCGAAAGCGTAGTCATTGCCGCTATCGTTGGCTTCGCCGATCAAACCTGAAACGTCTTTACCGTCCCATTTACCGACAATAGTTCCCCAACCGCGGAGCTCTCCACGGTCAAAAGACCAATTCAGCATTTTATTGATGTCGTAGCCGGTTCCCTGTTCGGCGTTCATTCGCGCAGCTGTTAGAGTTCCATAAGGAAGCTGAAGTTCATACGATGGATTTGAATTGAGAGATGAAAGGAACTCAGTACACATATGCGCGCCATCGAGATATTTTTTTTCGCCGGTTCTTATGTATGCATTGTATAAAATCCAGGCGATCGATCCGGCAGACTCGGGCTCGAGTACACCGTCGGAGTTTCCAGTCATTGACGCCAATCGCCAGCCGCGATAATTCATATCGGGAGCTGACCATGGAGTTGAAGAGCCTCCCATGTGATAGACAGCGTCCAACCAACGATCGGCAACAGTAACAAACTGACTTTGAAAATCTGTATCGGAAGGATACTGGGAATACATCTGGTAAAAGAAGACGTTGGGCATTACGTCGTACCACCAATCGTTTCCGCTAACGGAGGAGTAGTTGTTGAGATAAATATTTTGTTGATTCGCTTTATTGAAGAAATCTTTGGCCTTCTGAACCCAGTTTATTCCGTTCTGATTTGATTTATCTTTTCCAACGAGGGTAGCACTCACAATAGAAGGAATGATATTAATGGCTTCGGCAGCATTGGTTGGTCCACCAACATAAGTCTGTAGAAGAATGGGTTGAAGACCCGGATAGTTTGTTGAGGTGGATTTCAGTTTAACTAATGGAAGGTATTGACCGATCTTATCGGTTGCGTAAATAAAGTCGTCATAACGGCGCGCCACTTCTTTCCAGTTGCGCATTTCATAAGGAGCAGGAAGATCGGGCATCTGATCGACCCTGCTAATATTGATCTGGCCGACCTGGCCGAACGAGGAAAAGTTTATAGCAATAAAGAATACAACGGCAATTGATCTGTAAACTTTTCTCATAAGAATAAATAAACAAGGAAACACTGTAAGCAAAGAAGACCAGGGAGTGATGATCACCTTCGAGAGATCATTTCCTCCACTGGTCATTCCCAACTTCGCTAATTAACCAATTAACCCATGATTAGTTTGCCGGAGCTTCACGGTCGTAGATGCTTGTGATCTGCGAGCCTGTGAGAACGGTGTTATAAATACGAACTTCGTCGATTGCACCTCTCATGTGACCACCCCATGCCAATGGCAGTTTGTGAAAGTCCGGGCTGTCTGCTGCGTCGTAGTTAGCATCCGTAGCAACATACTGATCTGTAGGGAAGTCCTGGCCCATTACAAAATTGTAGGGCTTCGCGGAAATCGAAACCAGTGGATCCGGAAGATTATCCCATGTCTTGATCAGCTCGCCATCGACATAGAATAACATTTGATTGGTACCATAAGTTACTGCGATATGGTGCCACTCTCCGACAGGAAGATTTTGTTCTGAATCTTTGTCGATAGCTCCGTTAGCAGTTGCCGCCGTGAAGAAAGGACGATTCGCTTCCTGCAACTGGAATTTGTAACCTAACCATGAGTGCAATCCGAGGAAACGGTTGCCTGCTGCGATAGAGTCGGCCTTTACCCAGAGAGCGATTGTTATCGAAGTTGGATTCAACTTTGTGCTGTAAGGCACTTCGATAGCGCCACCGTCTGAGCTGAAGTGAATTGCTTTTCCGGCAGTACCATTCCTGTCTTCCCACCAATCAGGCATATCTGCATTTGCATGCCATGGCTCAGGCCACACCGGACCATTTTTCAATGTACCGTCGAATGCATTAGCAGACTCGTCGTGAGCTACAGTACCCGTTCCTTCATCGAACGACCAGTGTGCCACAAGTGCTTCAGCTGCGATCGGAGTGATCTTGGCAGCATCGTACGCTGTTATCGCTACGCCAAGCTGAGTGTTTGCAGCATCGGCCTGTGCCTGTGTTGTTGCAGGGTTAGCAACCACCGCTTGTGCGGCAGTGATCGCAGCCTGCAATGCATCTCTGGACGCTTTAGGAAATTGTCCGTCAAGCTTGCCTTCTTCTGTTGAAGTCAGCTTTGCCTGTGCAGCCGTGATGGATGCGTTCAGCGCCGTGAAATCCGTTGCCGGCGTTGCATCTTTGTCATCATCGCCGCACGACGCAACCACGAATGCGCACAGCAAGGCGGCCATCAAGAACATGACCGGGTTTCTGAATCTAGTTTTCATAAAATTTAATTGTTTGAGATTAATTGAATTGGTTTTTGTTTGACTATTGATTGATAAGTGGGTTTGTGTCCAGCTCTGCCTGTGGGATCAGGAAGTACCTCTTTGTTTCATAGTTGAAACCGTCGCCAGCCAACGCATCTTCGGCAGCCGTCTTTCCGTATCTCATGAGATCGAAATAGCGATGGAACTCCATTCCCAGTTCAACTCTTCTTTCATGACGAATAGCATCGCGAACATTCGCTTGAGACGAAGCCGCAACATCCGGAAGGAGAGCAGCGGGAACGGATCCGAATCCGCCGATGCCCGTATCGTACAGGTAACTTTCGCGGGCTCTTTTACGAACCGCGTTGAGCGGATCGACAGCCTCAGTCGGACGATTGAGCTCATTCAATGCCTCTGCTTTCATCAACAATACTTCTGCATAGCGCATGTACACGTAATCGAGACCTGCGTCTCCCTTCGTTCCTTTGGGCACCTCGCGCAATGGCTGAACATGCTTCCTGCTCAGGTAACCTGTAGAAGACCATGATGGATCGAAAAGCTCTCCGTTAACCCAGGGTTGTCCCTCTCTTCCGACTGTATAATCCAATCGCGGATCAACCACGTCGCCCGGTGTAACTTCAAACTCATCGACGAAGTCCTGTGTCGGTTGATCGAAGTAATAGCCGTTCTCTACAGCAGGAGAGAAATATTGATTCAGAAAACTTCCGAGACCTGGCTGCTGTCCTTTCAAGTGTTGTATCTCGAAGATCGCCTCACTGTTGTTTTGCGTCGAGTCGATAAAGTTGTTCTTGTACACGGGCTGGAGTGAATAAACACCGAGGCCTTCCAGTGCTGTGATAGCGTCGAGAGCATCCTGCCATTTGCCCTGGAACAATTTTGCCTTCGCGAGCAGTCCGTAAGCACTTCCCTGAGTAGCGCGACCGATATTAGCAGGCGTCACTTTCAAGCCTGTAAGAGCTTCCGTCAGGTCCTTTTCGATCTGGGCATAAACAACATCAACGGTTGACGGCGCAAGCGGGCTATCGTCGGGACTAAGTGAAGGTTCTACACGCAACGGTATCTCACCGAAAATATTCACGAGATTGAAGTGGAACCAGGCACGAAGGAACTTCGCTTCTCCGACGATCTCCGCCTTACGTTCATCTTTCATCTCGATACGATCGATGAAATGCAAGAGGAAGTTCGCCCGGTTGATCCCTTCGTAGTACTGTCTCCAGATTCGCGCGAGATATTCATTCGACCTCGAATAGTCGAATTGCTCCAGGAACTGCACATCGGAAAGGTCGCCGGCGAGCCCGCCTTTTACGGCGTCGTCTGAAACAACGTCGCCGAATACCCACAGAGCGTTGGAGGTAGAATTGAACGACGCAGCATTGTAAACGCCGGTGATCGCTATCTCCGCATGAGCCGCCGTTTTATAGAACGTGGCGTCGCTATAAGTTCCTTCGAGTGTTTCGTCGAGGAAATCATTGCACGACATGACGGCAAAAAGAAATGGGATTAAGAGATATATTTTTTTCATGGTGATGTTCATTTAGAAGGTCACGTTTACACCAACACTATAAGATCGTGCTGCAGGATATGTTCCCCAGTCTAAACCATTGGCGATGTCGCCGGTCGTTCCTGTGCCCCTGGCGTTATCACTGATGGTCATCTCCGGATCGGCGCCCGGGTATTTCGTCCACGTCAGAAGGTTTGTTGCTGCCACATAGATCCTGAATGCGCTGAACCCATAACGGGTCGCGAATTCCTTCGGAACGTTAAAGCCGATCTGCATATTCTTGAGTCGCGTGTAAGATCCGTTATAGAGATAGCGAGACGAGAACAGGTTGTTGTTGCCCGAAGCATCCCATGATGCACGCGGATATTTATTCGTTGTGCCTTCGCCCGTCCAATGATTGAGGAAGTAATCTTCGGTTACATTAAATGGGCGATAGAATCCTTCGATATCACGATTAAGCACAGAAAAGATCTTCTGACCATAGGCGCCCTGGAAGAAAAGGGACAGGTCCACACTCTTATAAGACATCGAGATGTTCAACCCGCCTGTGAATTTCGGGATCGCACTTCCCAGAAACTGCCGGTCTTTGCCATCAATAGTGCCGCTTGCGTTCTGGTCTTTATACATCACATCTCCGGGCTTGATGTTACTTCCCTGGTACGCGTGGGTAAACACTTGTGCAGCGTTTTGGAAGATGCCTTCCATCTCATAGAGATAGAAAGATCCGATCGGGTGGCCGACAGCCGTTTGCGTGAGATAAGTGGAACCTACATTGCCGGAAGATATAGAACCTGTGGTGAGTTTGAGAACTTCGTTACGGTTTACCGCCCCGTTAAGATTGACCGAGTAATGGAAGTTACCAATCGTATGCTCATGTCCCAATCCCAACTCGATGCCCTCGTTCAGGATATCTCCCGTGTTTGCTGTTGTCACGGGATTCAAACCCAACGATGCAGCCAGTTGCTGTGGAAGCAAGGCTTTTGTGGTCTTCTTATGATAATAGTCGATCGAAGCCCTTAGCTTTCCGCTCCATAATTCTATATCTGTTCCGAAGTCGAACTGGTTGCTGGCTTCCCATTGGATTGTAGAGTTGCCATAGCTGGCGATAGAGGAACCCATCGAACGAACATTACCATAAGGGTAGTATGAAGAAAGAGACAGGGTGCTGGCATAGCCGTAGTTGTTTGGTATCTCCTGGTTCCCGATAACACCATAGCCGGTGCGCACCATCCAGCGGTCGACAACATCATTATTTTTAAAGAACTCCTGGTCGAGTCGCCATCCTAGCGAACCGGCATAAAATGTTCCCCAACGATTCTCGGAACCAAAGCGTGACGAACCATCCCTGCGAACTGTTCCGGAGATGAAGTACTTGTCGGCAAAATCGTAGTCAGCCTTTCCGAAGAATGATGCAAGGGCATTTCCTTCGGGATGTTCTACTGTGTAGATCAGTCCCTGCCCCGCTCCTACGTACACAAGACTCGGATCCTGGTCTGAAAAGTTGGTCTGACTTGTATCGAAAAGGTAAGTCGAGCCCTTAACGGTCTCTTCACCAACAAGAACGGTTAAAGTATGCTGACCGAAGGTCTTCGTATACGTGGCATAGTTACTCCATGTGATGACTTGGTTCTTGTATTGTGTTACTTTCAAACGGTTTATGCCGTTGATCCGTGAATCGGTTCCCCAGGTGCGGTCGAACCTGCGTTGATTGGAATTAGATATATCAAAACCAAAATTTGTAATGAACTTCAGACCCTTGATGGGCTCGATGTTCAAAAAGAATCTTCCGAAGATCCGATCTTCCTTCTTTTTGTTTTGATTGTAAGCCAGCATCCCGACGGGATTGTAACCATCGCCAAAAAGATCATAGCGTTCAGGCTTATCGGTAAAGTTTCCATTGTCGTCGTAAACCGGGATAGCAGGGGTACGGAAATATGCATAGCGGATCACGCTACCACCATTGCCACCGGCGCCATCTCCGGAACTTCCAACGAAGTCTGTCGTTGCTCTCGACAGGTTAAGGTTTGCGCCAACACGGAGCCAGCTCTTTACATCAGATTCCACGTTAACGCGGCCGGACAAACGTTGATAGTCACTCGCTTTCACGATACCGTCCTGTCCAAAATAATTGCCGGCGACATAGTAACGGGTCTTCTCATCGCCGCCCGATACTGCAACGTTGTGTGTTTGAATAACACCTTGCCGCATGATGGCATCTATCCAATCTGTGTTTGCAAGATTTGAAGCGATATCCTCGGTGATCAGCTTTCTGAAGAAGAGTGGATTGTTCTTTGTCGAATTGTCGTTGTTGGCGGCTTCGTTATAGATCTGAACATATTGATCTGTATTCGCCATCTTGATTTTCCGCGACGGCTCCTGGAAGCCAACCTGGCTATTAACAGTTACCTGCATCTTTCCTTCGGCAGCACCAGACTTTGTTGTGACTATAATTACACCGTTGGCAGCACGCGCACCGTAGACCGCCGTGGCACTTGCGCCTTTTAACACAGTCATTGACTTGACGTCCTGTGGTGCTATCTGGCTGATGTCGAGTGTAGGGAGACCATCCACAACATAAAGCGGGCTGTTGTTGCTGTAGATAGAACCAACGCCGCGTATGCGCACCGTAGATCCTTCACCAGGTGCACCGGTATTCTGCGAAACCTGGACTCCGGGAGCACGACCTTGCAATGCCTGATCCAACGAATACACCGGAAGCTTTACGAGGTCATCGGGATCTACCTGCGCCAGAGCGCCGGTGATCTTATCTTTTCTTTGTGACTGATAACCGGTTACGACAACTTCATTCAACACCTTCAAATCTTCAGCGAGCTGGATATTAAAAGTCGATTGTCCATTGATCGCCACTTCCTTAGTGAGATAGCCAATCGACGAAATGGTGATGGAAGCATTTTCGAAGCCGGAGGGTATTTGTAACGAGAAATCTCCATTGATATCCGTTACGGTGCCGTTCGAGGTACCTTTGATAACAACGTTCGCGCCGATGAGCGCCTCCCCGGCGTCGGAAGTCACCTTACCTTTGATGAGCGTTTGGGCCTGTGCGGCGGCACCTATCAGAAGCGTCGCCAGGATTAATAAACAGTATTTCTTTAGCATGGGCTATCTGTTAAAATCTTTCAATTTTTAGTTTCAGGTGCTGAGTAAGCGACAACTTTTCCAGCTGCGCTGTAAACGGAACCGTTCTTCTCGATCGAACTGTTTGCAGGTATCACAACGATCAACCGCGAACAATTCGGAGAAATTGTGAACTCGGTTGAAGCAGTCGCGTTCTTTACGATCACTTCTTTTGTCAATGCGTCATAGAGGTCGAATGCATTGCGATCACCGGAGTCAAATGCTACCGTCTTACTTTCGTCGTAAGGATTATAGTAGAGGTAGGTCGGCCATGTGTCGTCTGAATAGAAGTCAGTGGCATTGCAATCGAGCTGAAGGATCTGCTCTACATTCGTTTTCTTAACGATCGATCCGAAGATCCCTACCTGACATGAGCTGTAGAGGCTGAACATCGATTCTTCCGGCTGACCTTTTACCCATTTGGGACCATCACCCGTAGCAACGGGCGACATCCCCTTCAATTCTTCTTTTCCGTAGTCATCCTGCTTACGAAGTCCTTCATAAGCGATAACATTCCTGGTGATATCTTTTTTGTCAGGAAGGAACTGGTGTTGATCATCGATCTCATAAGGATAGAACAAACGTGCGGCGTTCGTCACGTTAAGCATCCACTTACCAATTGCATTTGAATATCGATTATCGTACTTGACTGTGGGAACTAAAGGCCATGCAAGGGCAAACGAATTCATGAGGAATGCATAGCCGCCACCATCTGTGATACTTCCCTGTAATCCATAAACATCATACTCGCCCCATCGCCCGGAAATAACACCCCAACCTGTACGACCATCGGAAGCTTTGCAACCATCAAAGGTCCAGTCGATCACTTTCTTGATCTCGAAATCCGTTCCGTGTGTTGCATTGAGCCTGGCACCCACATAAGCACCGAAAGGCATGAGCAATTCATAGAAACGACTCTCTTTCTGACTGTGCATTACCTTCGTGGCAGAGATCGCTCCTCTCAAGTACTTTTCGTCGCCGAACTTTTTGTAAGCTGAATAAAGTACGAACGCATGACCGCCGGCTGCATCCTGCTGGTGCGGAATGTGGTTATTCATCGGCTTCATCTTTCCATAGTCGAAATAGCTGTAGTCGTAATTGCCGTCAAGGATCGAATCGGCTTTGTAGAACTGGTCTGCGATGATCCTCTGGAGACTGTCGGCACCATCTACGTTCGGATAGATATCGCACAGTGCATAGAACAAAACGTTAGGAACAACATCATACCACCAGTCTCTCCCATAACCACCACCGAGCATCGCCACCTGGGGATTGGTGTTATTCATCATGATGTTCCATCCATTGTCTTTATTGAAATAGTTTTGAACCATTTTCACATAGTTCACGCCGTTCTGATTTGTTTTATCGATACCGACCAGGCCGGCGCCCATCAGGGCTCCCATAGAATTGAGTGCTTCATGAAACTCCCTGTTCCCCTTTGGTCCCTGACGCACATCGCCGATCACCGTGAACATTCCGAATGTCTTCTGATCGATATTTCGCAGTGAGCTATCCGTCCACAGGAACGGCTGGAAGTCGCCCTTCAACGATGTGTTAAAAGCATACTGATCGAAGTTGATGGCCTTCTCCTTCCAGTCGAGCATTTTGTAAGGACTTGGATGATCGGGCATACCCGCTATGCGATCTATGGTGATCTGCGCAACGGGTGTGGGATCCGGCTTACAACCTGCCACCGCTACAGCGGCAATCACGTATAGTACAATTCTTCTCATTCGCTCAGGCGTTCTGCTTCTTTTACAATGTGTTTGGCAACCGGAATAGATGCGAGCTGCGTAACAGCTATAATGACGAGCGAGTACTTCAATGCGAAAGTCTCTGAAACATATGTCGCAAGGAGGATGAACAACCCGAGACCGATGAGCCGGCCCAGGAACAGCCCGAACTCATGATTGAATATGTATGTGAATTCATTCCTGTTCTCGATTCCCGACACCACGTCGATCACTCTCATCTGTATGGGGAAATAGCCGATGTCGTGCAAGGGCTGAAAGAGCACTTTACAGAGAACAAATGTTATTACGCCAACAGCGGAAAACAGCCACGCGTTTGCAATCGTACCGATCAGAAAAATTGCAAGACCAATACTTAAGATCGCTATACGATGGCGTGGCTGTGTGAAACGTCCCAGCAAGTACAACATCACTGCTGTCACTAATCCGCTAATGGCCTGTACAGTTCCGAGAGAGCCCTCGTTACCAACCAGTCTCATGATGAGGATCGCCGGCGCCGTAACAAGATATCCCTGCACGAGTCCTTTCAATCCCGCGAGACCCAGCATTTTATTCCAGAGTGAATGGAACCTGAAGTACACAAAACGTTTTTGCTCCGGCCTCTTGAATCTTCCCTGGTGAATCACAATACTCGAGAGCACGGTGAGCACGAAAACAACGCCTGTTACCAACTGGTACGCCGTATTGATATTTCCCGAAAACCAACCGCGTGCTTCCGCGCGGCCGAGGAAAGCGCCGATAGCGAATGGTACCAGGATGCCTGTGATGGTATAGAAGAATGTCTCGAGGCCGTAGTAGTAGTTGCGTGTCTTGTCGGTTGTTGTACCGAGTGCGAGGTAATCGCGGTTTGCCCAGAAGAATCCGAAAGAACATCCCATCAGGATACCGGCCACACCAATGCCCGTCATCGTGAGCGTGTCGAGCGTCATCATTAATAACATGGAAAGTCCGCTCAGCAACATTCCGAAACTATAGAGTGTCGCAAGCTTTACACGGCTCACCAGGAATCCATTCACAAAAAACGTGACGGGTATACCGGCATATACCGTGAGCTGGTACAACGCCACGATCTTCGGATCATTCGAGTTGCGCATGATGTACGCACCCACGAAAATCTCTATAACTGGAATAACAAAAGCGTAGATCAGGTTTGTTACCAGCAGCACACGCATATCGTGCGGCATGGTCTTAAAGAACTTATACTCGGTAGCCAGCTTCGACACGGGATTTATCGATTCACTGGTAACCGACTCATCTCCCAATGGAAGCTTTGGTTGCTTCGTAAGAATTTCCAGCTCGAGGTCTGACGGAATTTTTTCCATACAACACTTATTTCAATGTTTTTAAAATCTCTCTTATCGATAAGTCCGCCCCACAGATCACTTCATCGCTTGCGCCATAGTACATGCGAAGGCGATCGTCTGCCACGATATGTCCATTTGTAAATACCACGTGCCCGAAGAAGCCTGTGAGCTCATACTCCTCTCGCGGCTGCATGATCGGCTCCTCGCTGCGGGCAAGCACCTTCGAAGGATCATTAAGATCGAGCAACAAGGCGCCAAGGCAGTACTGATGCTTTTCATTGGCACCGTGATAGATCTCCAGCCAACCTTCACTTGTTTTCACAGGCGCAGCTCCTGCTCCTACACGCGCACTGTCCCAATAACCTTTTCGTGAAGTCGCTATACATTTATGATTTCCCCAGTGAATGAGGTCCGGCGATTCTGCTATCCAGATATAGTTGCCGCCCAGTTGCGGACTGCTCGGACGATGCAATGCATAGTAATTGCCATTGATCCGTTCTTCGAAGATTGCACAGTCTTTATTGTGAGGCGGAAAGATCATTCCCTGGTGCTTGAATCGTTTCCAATCCTGGGTCTGGATCAATCCGACTCCAACACCATATTTTGAAACTTCCGTGAACGTGAGCTGGTACGTATCTCCAACTTTGACCACGCGGCAATCCTCGATACCAAAAGCTTCCTGCTTATTCGAACCGAAGATGGGCTCGTAGCCGCGTGGCTGTTGGAACACCACACCGTCGGCACTGTTCATCAACCTGAGGTGTGATAATGTTGTGAGGTAATCCTGCCCTTTGTAATTGATAACACGGGCATCGGTAATGCTGAGATCGGGGTCGTTTTTGTCAAAAGTGAAAATCTCGATCTGCCCGCTCTCATTATATACAGGGAAGCTGATCTTTCCCGGCTGTTGTTGCGGTGTTTCCGCAACCCTGATCAAAAGCCAGATCTTGCCGTCATACGTAAAAACCCCGGGGTTGAGAAGACACTCTATCTTCATATCCTCCCGGCTTGGCTTGAGGTCCGATGGCTTTAAAATGGGGTTGTTCCAGAATCGTCTTGCAATGTCCATTCAGGGCTTTTGCCCGACGTAGCCTTCGCGAAGTCGGGTCGTAAACGATTGCAATTTGCCTTTCGGCCCCCTATCGGGCGTCCGCCCTGTCGTCTATTTCCGTTCACCAGGTTAGAAAAATGCATTTTTTACAACGCGGTGGACAAAGAAGTTACCGGGTGTACAAAATCCGTAATTTTCCCAGCGGGCGATTTCATAGCTTTACCTGCAACCGATTGAGAGAGCCCGAATGAAGCTTACAGCGATTCTTTTGGCTATTGGAGGACTATTTCCCGCGGAGGGCACATCTCCCTGGCCGAATCAGCATATTAATAAAGAGTCAGGTCTATCAAACAGCGCAATAACGGCTGTGTATATGGACAGCCACGACTTCGTGTGGTTCGGGAGCTGGGATGGACTTAACCGCTACGACGGGAGCAGCATCAAGGTTTATAAACCCGATGCTTTCGAAAAGAACTCTATAAGTAATAACGTAGTCAGAAGTCTTCTGGAGGACAAGCACGACAATCTCTGGGTTGTCACTCACCAGGGCATCAATAAATACGATCGCGATAAAGATCATTTCACACGCTATTTCAACGAATCGGAGAACCTTCCTTTCATCGAATACAATCTTCACGCAGTATTAGGTCCCGATTCAAATATCTGGATAAGCCTTCGTGGCCAAGGTATTAGTCGCTTCGATGATCATGTCGATAAGTTCGAAGCCGTGAACATCGCCGGTATCGATGAGCAGTGGGCGAAGAACGTTATCGATATGGGAAGCGCTGCAGGACTACTTTACATGTTGGGCGCCGACGGAGATCTTATCTGTTCTTTAAACGGGAAGGTGATCTTCACTCGTCAGCTGGGTGCAAAGCATATCGCATATCATCAGTTCGTTACAGTTGATAATAAGTATTATGTGGCAATCTCTCCGGGCAACGGGCAACTCCTGTTGTATAATCTTACCGAGATTGAAACCAATCCTCTTGAGGTAAAGCTGCCGAACGCATTATCCTCCATTTCAGAAACGAAGGATAAGCAATCCCTTTGGTTAGGAACGGAGTTGGGAGATATTTACAAGCTGAGTATAGATAACAACAAAGCCGCGCTTGCTGATATGACCCATTTCTTCCCGTTGTTCTCAAAAGCGCAACGCAAGATCTTAACCATCACTGAAACGGAACAGGACATTTTGTGGGTGGGAACTGATGGCGATGGGATTTATAAATTCCTCGCGCGTCCGAAACCATTCAGCGCTATCGAAGATATCTCGAACAGCATTGTGCGCTCAATTTATGAAGACACCGACGGAACGCTATATGTCGGAACCCGTGGCGGCGGATTGAACATCGTCGATCCTTTGCGCAACAAAACGAAGGTTATCAATACTCAACGTGGATTAAGCAACAACACCGTACTCTCGATCGGCAAAGACAAGCGTAACAATATTTGGATCGGTGTCGATGGCGAAGGGATCGATATGCTTGAACGCCGCTCGGGAAGGATCCTCCACTTCCCGCGGGATTTCGAGAATAAGCAGGACATCGCATTCAACTACGTGTATTCAATTTGTGTTGATGCGTTCGGCGATATCTGGCTGGGCACGAGCGGTAACGGTATTATCAGAATGAAAGTGGTTCAGACTCCACGGGGCACATATCGTCTTGAAGAGCACAATCAAATCAGTCATTCAGCTTCAAAAAGCATAGGAGCAACAATCAACAGCAACATCGTGTATGCGATCGTCGAAGAGACGCCTAACATACTTTGGTTCGGAACGCGTGGCGCCGGCATCTATCGATATAACTCGCTTGCGAACAAGATCGAAGAGCATTTTCATACCGGCTCCGAAATACAAAATCGTTTGGTCGACAATGATGTGTTAAGTCTGCACGTTGCAAAGAACGACGAGCTGTGGATTGGAACAAGCGGTGGTGTCAATCGTCTCTCCCTGCGCGGACGCCCGTTCAATAATATCTATTACACACAGCGCGATGGGCTTCCAAACAATACCGTTCATGGCATCCTGTCGGATAAACAAAATCGTGTCTGGCTCTCCACGAACAACGGCCTGGTGATGTTCAATCCCGAAAAGAAATCATTCAAAAGCTTCGATGTGAACGACGGCCTTCAGAATAACGAATTCACCGATGGGGCATTCTATGGATCCCGGATCTCGGAAGACCTGTTCTTCGGAGGCATCAACGGTCTCGATGTGATCTACCCGGACCGACTCGACACCACGAGCTATTTCGGAAAATTGGTCGTGAGCGAATTCCAGGTGCACAATGTGGTCGTTACCCCCGGCGACTCGAGCAGGATACTTGATAAACACATAGACGCTACGTCCGAGATCGTTCTGGCTTATGATCAGAACTTCATCAGCTTCCATTTCACAACATTGGACTATTGGAACAAGCAGCGCACGAGTTATGCATACTTCCTGGAAAATTTCGATAAAGACTGGAACTACATCGGCCAGCAGTCGGTGGTGAACCTCACGAACATCCCACCAGGCAATTACACGCTCCACGTAAACTATTCTAACAAGAACAATCAATGGAGTCCCGCACCAAAGACAATCAACATTAAAGTCACCCCTCCTTTCTGGCGTTCGGCATGGGCCTATGTTTGTTATGCATTGATGCTTATCGGGCTGCAGGTCGGCGTTGTTCTCGTTATCCGCAGACGCGCAAAAGTGAAACGTGCAGTGGCGATGGACAAGTTTAAATTACAGCAACTGCAGGAACTCAACGACTATAAGCTCAGGTTCTTCACCAACGTAGCTCACGAGTTCCGTACTCCTCTTACGCTGATCCTGGGACCGGTGATCTCATTGATCAAGCGTTCGAACTCATTATGGGAAAAGGATCAACTGAAGACCATTTACAACAACTCTCTTCGTCTGCAGAAGCTCATCGACGAACTCATACAGTTCAGGAAAATCGAGAGCGGCAAGGAACGACTGGAGATCGCAGAAGTCGAGCTGATCTCGTTCACGCACGAGATCGTGGATTCGTTTCAACAGTATGCTCACGAGCTCGACGTAAATATCGATTTCATCCCGCAGGTAGAATCTCTGAATGGCTGGGTCGATTCCCGAAAGCTCGAGAAAGTGCTGATCAACCTGATATCCAACGCGATCAAGTATAATACGAAAGACGGTCACGTTGAAATTACCCTCGCTGAGAAGAACGAGACAGCCGAATTCACCATTCGCGATACCGGCATCGGCATCGCGGAAGAAATGAAGGAGGCGATCTTTGAAAGCTTCTTCTCTCATCCACATCAGGGTGAAGTAAACTCGAAGTCGGCCGGAATTGGCCTCTCTTTAACAAGAAGCCTGGTGCAGATCCACAAAGGCACAATAGACATGGAAAGCCAGAAGGGCAATGGCTCTACCTTCATCGTACGGATCCCGATCAGCCGCAACGCCTACGAAGAGATCGAGACGAAGACCCTTATCCTGGCCACAACAAATCTTGCCGAAAAGATCTCGCAGGAATTTGGCATCATTTCTCCTGCCGAAGAACAATCGCACACAGAAGAGATCTCAGAAAAGGAATACACGCTGCTGGTTGTCGACGACAACGCACAGATCATCATTCTCCTGCAAAGTATCCTGTCGGACAAGTACAAAATTGTCAGCGCCATCAATGGTGAAGACGCGCTTCGACTTCTCGATGAAGAAAAGATCGATCTCGTGATCAGCGATGTGCTGATGGCAAAAATGGATGGTCTCACGTTGTGTCGACACATTAAAGACAATATCCAGACAAGTCACATACCCGTTATTCTGTTGACTGCCAAAGCCGAGATTGAAGATCGCATCGAGGGTCTGCAGGTTGGCGCCGACTCTTACATTCCGAAGCCGTTCCATCCCGAGCATCTTTTTATAAGAATTGAGCGGCTGATCCGCAACCGGGAACAGATCCGTAGCCGGCTTGTTAACATCAACGAAGGCGAGCTTGATTCGATCTCTACGGGCATCGGTGAAAAAGACGATGCATTCTTCCATAAGATCACGCAGGTTATCATGGATCATCTGAGCGAACCGGAGTTCTCGGCGGATATTATCGCCGAAGAGGTAGCCATGAGCAAGACATCGCTTTATAAAAAAGTGAAGGCCGTCACGGGGTTAACGCCACATGGTTTGATCAAACAATACCGGTTAAAGAAAGCGGCAGATCTGCTGAAGAATTCGAATATGAGCGTATCGGCTGTTATTTATGAAACCGGGTTCAACAGCAGGTCATATTTCTATAAGTCGTTTAACGAAGTATATCATTGCCACCCGAAGGATTTTGGCGGGGCTAAAGCCGGATAGGAATTTTTGAATTTTGCTCACAGATCACACAGATCGCACGGATGGTGCAAATATGCAAGAAAGGCGTGCCCTGCATTTGATCAGTGCGATCTGTGCTATCCGTGAGCAAATTTTATCAAAAGCACTCACCGAGATTACCAAAGAAGCTATGCGACCCATTCTTACCCACACCGTAATCAATGGCAACATTCGCATTCGAAAGCTTATTGAATTTAACACGTAGTCCAACACCACAGGCAAACGACACCACTTCAAAACGATTGCTGAACTCGGAAAGAGATTCCGCATTCGCAAAAACAACACCCCCTAAAAGTCCATCCTTCGTTACCGGGAACCTGATCTCCGCTTCCAGGTCTATCATATTCTTTCCGAGAAAACGCCCCTGCTCATATCCCCTACCCGTATTATTATACGTGTCGCTTCCCGTTGCCGGAAGATCGAGGTACGGCGGATTTCCGTGTAATGTCAAAACGTTGTAACTCCACAACGCCAGTATCATCTTATGAGGCAGTCGAATGTACTTCCTTATGTCGATCAACAAACCGCTCCATGGCTGTGTACTTCCAAGCTCCGTAAAATTATACCTGTACTCAATATTCGTATAGAAACCACCGGCCACCGGGTTGATGGAATTCTTCCGTGTATCGAACAACAGATTCAAAGTAAGTCCCGAGGAGATGGACGTCTTCGAATAACCATATTTTGTGAAGTCGGTAACAAACTCAGGATCGATCAGGAGCTGGGAGATCTGCCAGTGATCATCGAGCCTGTAGCCAATTCCGGCATAGAAATTATTGGCCACCTTCCTGAAGACGGTTTCATAAAATCGTAGATACTTATACGAAACAATGTAGACGTTTGTCTCCGTCGTCCTGCCACCAAATCCATATGTATCCTGCGGGTAATGCATGAACCTCCAGTCGCCCAGGAAATAATATTTATTCCCCGGAAGCCAGATCGATGATTGAAGAGGAAGAAGAAATTGCTTTCGTTGGGTATACTTGACGGTAAGCAGCATTGAAGAGAAATTGGTCTGATGGGCAGTGTCTGTAAGAAAACCGCCGTTTACTGCGGCACCGTAGGCCACACCCGTCGCTTTCAGGTATTCGATGATCGGCCCGGCGGATATTTTCATTCCTCCCCGGATCTCTTCGTTGGTCTGCGTCCTCGTGCGCGGGTCCTTGCCAAGCATCTTCATACCGATGTCGACAAGATCCCGCTGCTGCCTGACTGAATCTTTAAGCTGTGCGCACAGATCGATCGGGTAACAGAAGAATATCGACCAGAATATCACGCACAACTTTTTACGCATGCCGGGCGGAGAACCAATTACGTGCCGGACTTTGTGTAGTTTTGAGTATGTCGAAGGCAGACGATACCCGGGCGCTTCTTTTGAAGAAAGCATTTGATCTTACTTATGCTCATGGCTACCAGCTTACGAGCGTAAATGATATCCTCGCGCAAACGCACGTCACCAAGGGTGCGTTCTTTTATCATTTCAGGGACAAAGACACGATGGGCCTGGCCATGATCAAAGAGATCCTTTACCCGGGAATGCAGGAGGCGCTGATCAAGCCATTACGATCGGGCCACGACCCCGTGTTCGAACTGTACGATATGATGAAGGGCTTGCTTTACGATCCATTGTTCAATGTAAAGTACGGTTGCCCGGCCATCAATCTTATCGACGAGATGAGCGCCGTGAACAAACAGTTCAACAAGGCGCTGCAATCACTGGTTGAAGAATGGCACGATGCGATTGTTGATGTTGTCGAAAAGGGGAAAAAGTCCGGAAAGATCAATCCGCAGGTCAATGCAAAACAGGTGGCTTTATTCATCTCCGTGGGCTACAGCGGGGTCCGCAATATGGGAAAGCTTTATGGTGATGCGGTCTATGCGACATACCTCAAAGAATTCAAAAAATACCTCGAAACGTTGAGATAAACCTAAAACATACCACCCGGTATTTTTTTTGTTTTAAAAACATACCAGTTGGTATGTTTTTCTGTATACATTTGATCCATGTACTCAACGCTCCTGGTCATTCACAACCTTTTCAGGTGGATAGCACTCGGATCCATGGTCTACAGTATTATAAGAGCACTTGACGGCTACCTGAATAAAAAAACATTTTCGAATACCGATAATGCGTTCAGACACTGGACTGCGACCGTCGTACAAATACAAATGATGATCGGAGCTGTCCTTTATTTCAACAGTCCATTCGTGCAGGCGGGCGATGATTTTTTCAGGGAAATACATCCGACGCTGATGTTCATTTCCGTGGTGGTGGTATCGGTAGGATCGGCAATGGCCAAAAGAAAATCAACAGACCGGGAGAAATTTAAGACCATGCTTACGTGGTTTTCTATCTCGCTCCTCATAATCCTGGTTTCTGTTCCGTGGCCGTTCTCTCCCCTTTCACAAAGACCTTACTTCAGAATCGTATGAAACGTTTACGACTCCTCGCCTTCCTGGAAGGCACGTCTTTAATATTGCTTGTGTTTATTGCCGTGCCGTTGAAGCACTTCGCGGAAAATCCGGCGTTGGTAAAAGCGATCGGCCCTGTTCACGGGGCACTCTTCCTGTTCTTCGTCTTCCAAACAATAATGGTTGCTATCGAACAACGATGGTCGTTTCGCGAACGAACATGGAAAGTTCTTGTAGCGTGCCTGGTTCCGTTCGGCACATTTTATATCGACAGGACGATCTTAAGGAAACTTGTGAACTCTTAAAATTTACGGATGGCTCTTACCCTGAATAGCTGATCTCTGCCAAGGTCGTTTCTTATTCCGCATTGATCAGAGAACTGAATGAAATTAGCGTTACGTATTCTGTCGGCGTCGGTAGAACTCCAGTACATATTGTCGCTGAGATCACCAATACCATCCTGATAAAGGTTCTGACACATCAACTGTAATTCGCCTGACGATGGGAGGAACCAGTCATCATGGTCATTAAGAACGAGATCCGAACAGAGCTTCGCGGCGTATGTTCCGTCGCCCTGGAGACCAACCTGTGTTGCCGTATTCGATTCTCCTGCGCCGACCGATTCATCGGGAGTGTTACTTAATCCTTCTTCATAATGCCAGGTGCCGATCCAGAAAACGATACCGTCGCTTTGATCTGAAGGAGCGGCAACGAGGCCGTGCTCGCCGGTTTCATCTACATAAAATACGATCCCACCCGCATACTCCTGGCCAATCGAAATTGCAACAGTGATTTCCAATGTTGCCGTCAAAGTCCCAACTTCGGCAGTAATAGTCGCATTACCGAAGCTATTTGCAATCAAGTAAAAGGTCGAAACGTCCCAATCCATTCCCACTCTTTCACCATCTGATGATGACCACGTGATGTCGTCGAGGGGAATTTCAGCAGTTGAATCATCTGTATACGTCCCGATTACAGACGCCGCCTGAGATTCTCCCGGAATCATTTTATCTTTCTCCGCCTGTATCTTAATGGACACAAGCTCTGCTGGAGTTACTGTTACTGTAAACTCCGCGACCTGGTCTTCGAGTGTTGCAATGACTTTAGTTTCGCCTTCACCCTTGGCGATAAATGTTCCCGGCTCTTCAGCACCCGAATAGGCAGCGATGCTGCTGTTTGTGGAAGACCAAACCACGCTTCCGGTAACGTCCTTAGTCGTGTTGTCGGCATATTTTCCTTCTGCCTTTAACGAGATAACAAGTCCTTTTGCAGCCGTATTATTAACGGCGGAGATCGTTAGCCCGGTGAGGCGTACAGTGGTTGTGAATTCCACTTCGCTGCCATAGGTTGTACCGCTTTCATTTGTAGCATAAGCCCTTACAAAATATTTCGTTTTAGGCTGAAGGCCGGTTATATCCGATGAGAAGACCCCGGCACCGGTTCCATTCGAAGTTTTATTGTCGTCTATTGTCGGACCTGGAACCGTACTCCAGCAGAGCCCGCGGGCACTTACGGGTGTGTGTCCTTCCGACGTCACCTCACCTCCTCCTTTTGCGCCTGATTGTGCAATGCTTGTTATTGCTGCTGTTGTAACTGTTGGTGTCTTGAATATGTCTTCAGGATCGCACCCGGCAAATACTAAAATGAATAAAAGGAACAGGGGCAGGGATTTTTTCACGGGGATAGGAGTTGTTAAAATCTGTTTAAAAATAAGCAGTGTTGGGTGAAAACGACGCCGTTCATACCCCTCAAATTTTCCCCACAGATTACCACTATTAAATGTGGAAGTTTGTTTATAGATTATAAACCGGTAAACTATAAACCCTTAAAATCTTTCTTTCATGAAAAACAAAGACACGTATAGCTCGAGGAGAAAATTTTTGCAACAGATCGGCGCAACAGGTCTCGCCATGGGGGCCATTCCATTGTCGTCTTTAGCTGCGAAAGGCAAAGCCGAAGAACGTATTCTCCATTATGAAAGGAAGCAATCTGCCAACGACAAAGTTAGGATTGGTGTGATCGGTTATGGTGTCCAGGGTCATTTCGATCTCGCGACCGCATTGAAAGTTCCCGGTGTGGAACTGGCCGGTATCTGCGACCTCTACACAGGCCGCATCGAGAATGCAAAAGAAACGCACGGCAAGGATCTCTATACGACCACGAATTACAAGGAGCTTCTCGACAGGAAAGATATCGATGCGATCCTGCTTTGTACTACCGATGTATGGCATGCGAAAATAGCCATCGATGCGCTGGCCAAGGGCAAGCACGTGTATTGCGAGAAGCCCATGGTCTATAAGATAAGTGAGGGTTTTCCGGTGATCGAAGCTGCCAGGAAGGCTGGAAAAGTTTTCCAGGTTGGAAGTCAGCGTGTGAGCAGCATCGGGTATGCGAAGGCGAAAGAAATACTTGCGTCCGGTGAGATCGGTAAGCTCAACATGGTAAACGCCGTTTATGACCGTCAGAGCTCCATCGGTGCATGGGAATATACCATCCCAAAAGATGCGAGTGCAATCACCACCAACTGGGATAAATTTATCGAGGTAACTAACAAGATGCAGTTCGATGCCAAGAAGTTCTTCTGGTGGAGAGCGTTCAAAGAAGTGGGTACAGGTGTTGCCGGCGATCTGTTCATCCACCTGCTGAGTGGCGTTCATTTCATTGCCAACTCAAAAGGGCCGGACACTATCGTTAGCACGGGACAGTTCTCGTACTGGAAGGATGGCCGCGACCTGCCGGATGTAATGGCCGGGGTGATGCAATATCCGGAGACGAAAGAACACCCGGCATTCCAGCTCACATTGCAGGTGAACTTCATCAGCGGTACAGGTGGCCAGCAGGTGATCCGTCTCGTTGGTTCCGAAGGTGTGATCGAGGTGGACAATAACAACATTACTGTGAAGCACAGCATCATGCCGCAGGCCCCGGGCTTCGGCGGATACGATTCAGTGTTCACGTTCTCGAAAGCGATGCAGGATGAGATGACTAAAGAATACGAGGCGAAATGGACTCCTGAACAGAGGAAGCGTCCGAAGAAAGATGATATCGTCTTCAAAGCTCCCGAAGGTTACAGTGATCACCTGGATCACTTTACAAACTTCTTCGATGCGATCCGTACAGGTAAGGCTGTTGTGGAGGATGCTGAATTTGGTTTCAGAGCAGCAGCGCCGGCGCTCTCCTGTAACGAAAGCTATCTCACCAAGAAGATCATCAGCTGGGATCCGGTCGCAATGAAATTGAAGAACCAGGGATGACCATTAACGGGCATTTCAATTTATTGACAATGCTCCCGAACATATCGTTACTTCCAAGAAATAACTGTGAGCTGACAACAATCATGCTCACAGTATTTTTTTGTGTATAGGCCTCGATCCTGTCTTTAATAAATCCAACCTCCGGTCTGAACTCTACCGGCACGTTCCGTTCTTTAAAGAGATCCCCGGTAATGCTCTTGAATCGTATGTTCGCATCTTCGTCGAGGGTCCTCTTCCACTCCACAACATTGGCAACATTTCGGGGCTGGTTGAGCCGGTACGGGTACAGTACCGCCAACGGCGAATGCGAGTTACCGGCAATCTTGACTGCAGCTTCGATGGCTTCTTTCGATTCGTCGGAGAAGTCGATCACGCAAAGTATCGATGATCCAGGATTATTCATTCAACAAACATATGCGCGCGTTGCCGGGCGGAGCCTAGTATTGGTCACCCTGAAAACTGATTTTAGTCATGTTTTCGTGTATTTTTAATCCTAAATTGTAACGTGAGTAATCCTTTTGAACTGTCAGTCGTTTCCAACGACGCCTTTCGTGAGATCTTCCAAAGTATGACGGAGGGGATCATTGTCGTGGACCAACGCGGAAGCATCCTGGTTGCCAATCCGGTTGCGGAGCAGATGTTCGGTTATGATAACCACGAGCTCACAGGCCTCAAGGTCGAAAGCCTGTTGCCGGAGAGATATCGTGGGAAGCATTTATCGTTCAGGGAACAATTCAACGGTCATCCTTCGCCAAGACGAATGGGCGTGGGCCGCGACCTGGCGGCGCTGAAAAAAAATGGAACCGAGTTTCCCGTCGAGATCAGCTTGAGCTTTTCCCAGGCAAAGGGAAATTTCATGGTGATCGCTTTTATCACAGACATTTCACTACGCAAAAAAGCCGAAGAAGCCCTGAGGGCCGGGGAAGAGCAACTGATGGTATATGCTACGGAGCTCGAGAAGAAAGTAGAAGCAAGAACGGAAGACCTCCGGAAAGCGCTGGAGGCCGAGCGCGAATTGAATGAGCTCAAGTCAAAATTCGTCTCTATCGCATCGCATGAATTCAGAACGCCATTAAGCACTATCCTGAGCTCGATATCGCTGGTTGACCAATACAATCAGAAAGGTGAAACGGAAAAGATCACCAAGCACACGCAACGTGTAAGGCAATCGGTCAATCATCTTACAGGGATACTGAACGATTTCCTGTCGCTGGGAAAACTGGAAGAAGGCAAAGTTGAAGTCCACGCGGAGTCCGTCGATCTGAAAGCTTTGCTGGACGACATCAAGGAAGAAGTTCAGTTAAGAGAAGGGCAGGTAATCGAGATCGATATTCAAAAGGGAACGGATGGCTTCACATCCGACTCAAGGATACTCAGAAATATCCTATTGAACCTGCTTTCGAATGCAAGCAAGTATTCCGAGAAGGGCACGATCAGAATCGGTGCTTTACAAAAAGATAACACGGTCGAGATAAGTATTGCCGATCAGGGCATTGGAATTCCTGATGGTGACAAGAAACATATGTTCGAGCGGTTTTTCCGTGCGAGCAATTCAGGGAACATACAGGGAACAGGCCTGGGGTTAAATATCGTGAAACGATATGTAGACCTGTTAAACGGATCGATATCATTTACGAGTGAACATAAAAAAGGCACGACTTTCTTGGTGTCTATTCCAAAGCAATCATGAAAAAAATTCTCGTTATCGAAGACAACGCGGATATCCGGGAGAATACCGCAGAGATCCTTTCACTTGCCAATTATTCCGTATTGACGGCGGAAAATGGAAAGGTTGGTGTTGAGCTGGCGAAGAAGGAAAAACCCGATCTCATTATTTGCGACATCATGATGCCGGAACTTGACGGTTACGGCGTACTTCACATTCTTTCGAAGAAGCCTGAGACAGCGGCGATACCTTTCATCTTTGTAACAGCCAAAACGGAGCGGTCTGACATCCGTAAGGGAATGGAGCTGGGTGCCGACGACTATCTTACGAAACCATTCGATGACAACGAACTGCTTAATGCCATTGAGATCCGCTTCAGGAAAAATCAATTGAGATCCAAAGAGTATGACCTCGATGCCAATGGACTGGATTCATTTATAAAAGACGCACAGAAGGCCCTTAACCTGAAAGATCTTTGCAAGGACAGGAAAGTGAGATCGGTTAAGAAGAAAACGGAAATCTATTCTGAAGGCGACAGTCCACAGGGTGTCTTCTTCATTCAGTTTGGGGAAATAAAAGTTTCGAAAGCTCATCCTGAAGGGAAAGAGCTGATCACCAATCTTTATAAGGCCAACGACTTCTTTGGCTTCGAGCAGATACTCGAGAATACAGACTACCAGGACTCGGCGGTTGCGCTGCAGGACTCAGAAATCATTACAATTCCCAGGCACGATTTTCTGACCCTCGTCTTTAGTCAACCTGATGTATCGGCAAGTTTTATTTCGCTGCTGTGTAAGAAGGTGGCGCAAAAAGAGGAGCAGCTGATCAACCTGGCATATAGCTCGGTACGTCAACGGACAGCAGAGGCGTTGCTGAAAACAAGGGACCTGAAGGATGAGAAAGATAAATCGAAATTGACGATCAGCCGCGAAGATCTTGCGAGGATGGTGGGCACCGCGTCGGAGTCGGTGATACGTGTGCTTTCTGAATTTAAAGAAGAAGGAGTGATCGTAGTTGAGGGTGGCAAGATAGAGATAAAGCAGCCTGCGAAGCTGGAGAAGATCGTGCGCTGGAATGTAGCACGATGAATTTTGCTCACAGATCACGCTGATCGCACGGAAAAAAACTTGTAATATCAGTTCGGAACCGTCCCGCAGACAACGATCTCATGATCTGCTGCGTGTGAGTGGACTTCAATGACTCCCCTGCCGATCAATATCAATCCCGCGAGGATCATCAAAACTGTTTGAACATTCGGCAGCCTCCTGACCAGGGGCTTCGAGATGTATTGAAATCCAAGCATAGCAGGCAGCGTTCCCAATCCGAACAACATCATTGCAACAGATCCTTCGAGAGGTCCGTTCAGGGTTACACAATAACCGAGGGCCACGAAGGTCATTCCACAGGGAAGTATCCCGTTAACCATTCCCGAAAACAATGCGTTAAGCCTGAAATGTGTTCTCACGAAAATTATGGTCTTCAATAGAAATGAAGGAACACCGAAGCGCATCCTGGAGACAGCCACAAAGAGGATACCCGCCCCTACTGCGATCGATACAAATTGCTGTACGCCGGCAAAGCTCAATCCCATTCCAACGAAGCTCACCAGGGCGCCGAGTAAGCTATAGGTAACTATCCGTCCAACGTTGTACACCAGATTTTTTCCGCCGCTGAGGGCGGCAGCCAACGGCCCGCACATACCGATGCAATGCAGGCTTCCGGCGAGGCCGATGAGAAAAGGTGCTGTGAACATTCTACAGGTTTACGGATTCTTTAAGCAAGAATGACTTTCCGTCCGACTTCCAGCGCAGGCTTGCATTGTATTTTCCCGAAGGGTAATTCGAGAGATCGAAGGTTTTCAGCGAATCGATGTCAAACTTCGCATCATAACGCGAGTCTGATGGACGGATCAACGTGAGTTCTCCGCTTTGAACCCCGATAACTTCGACCTTCTTTCCATGCACCAGGATCACCGGTCGATCTTTGAGTAATGCAGAATTGTTGAGCTCGTTAATCTCCTGTTGATAATTGAGCTCGTCCTTGTAATAATCTTTTGAAACAAGGCTGATATTTTGCTTCACGCAAACTGTAACCAACACGCCGATAAAGACGGCGAATGAAATGAATGCAACCATGATGCTTTTCCCCCAATTCATAAATTTGATTTTACAGGACCAATAAATTTCACTTTCAATTTCTCGATCTGCTTGCCATTGCTGAAAACACCCAGGGTTACCACCGTTTTTGCCGATGTGATCCTGTCGGCCGGGATCTCGATAAAATAGACTGTCTTCAGCATAGCCTCTGCCGCGATAACCAGCGGTTTTCCATCCGGTTTTCTTAGGGTGACAAATCCCGGTTCGATCACTTTCAATTCGAGCGGCAGATCGTTGAATGTCTTGTTCACAAACTCGACGTTATAAAGGTTGGTGATCTTCCCGTCGTCGCTTTTCTGGTATAATGTTCCCGGAACTTTCAGAACCGTGGTCTCCACGTCGGCGCGCGTAATGAGTGCGAAGCCTACAATACTTATCAGTCCGACAAGAATAACGGCATAGCCGATCACTCTTCCGGACAACAGCTTTTGAATCCCGTTCTGGATCGAGTTGTACGAAGCATAGCGGATAAGGCCTTTTGGTCTGCCGATCTTCAACATCACATCATCACAAGCATCGATACACGCGGTGCAGTTTACACACTCGAGTTGAGTACCATTACGGATGTCGATCCCCGTGGGACAAACATGAACACATAACTTACAATCGATACAATCACTCTTCTTTACTTCATTCTTCTTCAGCTTTCCTCTCGGTTCGCCACGAAGCCAGTCGTAAGCAACAACGATCGAATTTTTTCCCAACAACACCCCCTGCAATCTTCCATAAGGACATATTGCGACACAAACCTGTTCGCGGAAATATGCGAACACGAAGTAAAACACGGCGGTAAAAGCGGTTAGTCCAACGAAGCCTGCAAGATTTTCTTTTGGTGAATGACGAACGATATCGAATACAGCGTCTGTCCCGATGAGATACATCATCGTGGTATGCGCGATGAGGATCGAGATAAGAATGAAGATCGATTGCTTGAGCGTTTTCTTCCCAATCTTCCCGGCGGTCCACGGCGCCTGATTCAATTTTCTCTGGTCGTTTGCATCCCCCTCGATCAGGTATTCGATCTTCCGGAATACCATTTCCATGAATAACGTCTGGGGGCATGCCCAGCCACACCAGATCCTTCCGAAGACCACCGTGAAAAGAATGATGAAAACGAAGAATGCGATCAGCATCAGGGCGAGCAAAACAAAGTCCTGCGGCCAGAATGCCTGTCCGAAGATCACGAATTTCCTTTCGAAGATGTTCAGCAACAAAAGGGGTTGTCCGTGAATACGAACGAATGGTGCGCCGAAGAGCATCGTCAACAGAACGACGGTGACGATGATCCTCAGTCTATGATAATAACCCGACGGCTTCTTCGGATAGACCCAAAGCCTCTTGCCCTTCGAATCAACGGTCGCTATGGAATCCTGGAATGTCATTTAGATAATTCTCCTTGTGGTTTTTTCGCGTCGGGTGGATTGCTTCCCTTTAGACTCAATATGTAAAAGGCAACATCACGCACGTCTTTAGGACTCATCACTTTCCCCCACGCCGGCATGCCTTTCTCGACGACACCGTGGTTTATGGTGCTGAAAACATTTTTTATAGAACCGCCATGAAGCCAATATTCGTCGGTAAGATTCGGACCAATTGAATTCCCACCTCCATCGGCACGATGGCATGAACCGCAGTTGTTGGAAACAAACACGGACTTTCCTCGACCGAGGATCGCCTCGTCGGCCTGGTATTCCAGTGAAGCTTCGTCTATAACTTCGGCGGGCTGCGATGCTTTCAGTATGCGTGCATGCTCTTCAGCGCTCGCCAGTTCTGCCTGGTATTCCTTTTCCTGTAACGGCAAGCTGTCGGTAACATGGTAGACGATCATGTAACCGATGCCCCAAATCACGCAGGCATAGAACAAACCCTTCCACCATGGAGGTAAATGGTTGTCGAGCTCGCGGATTCCGTCGAAGTCGTGACCGGTGTCGATGTCCTGCTCATTTTCGAGGGGAACGGTTCCATTGACGTCGTCCCAGAAGCGGAGCCACCATGAAACTTTCTGTTCGCCTTTGATGATTGATAAAACACGCAGGACATACACAATCGTCGCGATCAATAATATGATCGTGATTATCATAAAGGAGATGACGATATAAAACTGGATCATCATACTATTGGTGTTTATCGTTTAAAGGAAGATTCTTCATCTTATTGATGAAATTCTTGTCGGCGGATAAAGCCCACCACACAAGCACTATGAAAAAGACGAAGAAGATCACAAAAGACACAACAGGCCATATTGCGATGTTGTCGATTGCCTGAAGAACATTCTTATACATACTCTTACTTGTTTTCGTTATTCTCAGCTACTTTTTCCGTTTTGATATCCTTGCCCAATCTTTGGAGGTAGGCGATCAGGGCAACGATCTCTGCATCGGATCTTGTTTCGATACCGTCCGCCTGCAGGTTAGCAGCGATCTCGTTTGCCTGCTTGTCGAGCTCATCGTTCGCTACTTCTTCGAAGCCGTCGGCATAAGGGACACCGACTTTCCGTAGTGCGGAGATCTTTCCGGCTGTGAGACCTTTGTCGATGGTCTGTTCGAACAACCATGGATAAGGGGGCATGATGGAACCGGTTGAAACCGCATCGGGTGCAAGCATGTGATTGTAGTGCCATGCGTTCGAATACTTTCCGTTGGTTCTGTGAAGATCCGGGCCGGTTCTCTTGGAACCCCATAGGAACGGGTGATCATAAACATATTCGCCGGCTTTCGAATATTCGCCGTAGCGTTCAGTTTCGGAGCGGAACGGTCTCACCATTTGAGTATGGCAATTGGAACATCCCTCTCTTATGTAAATATCGCGACCATGTATCTCGAGCGGAGTGTAAGGCTTCACGCTCGCGATTGTTGGAACATTCGATTTGATCAGGAAGGTGGGAACCATTTCCAGCGCACCACCGATCAGGATTGCGATCAGTGAAAGTGCAGTAAATAATACCGGTTTATGTTCGAGCAGCCTGTGGTGCCATCCTCCGGAAGTTGCCACATAATCTTTAGTGAGTGGTGCAGCTTCGGCGGCCTCGTTAGCGATGAACTTCCCGGCGTAGGCGGTCTTGATCAGGTTGTATGTCATGATGATCGCGCCGGTGAGATATAGCCCTCCTCCTATCGCGCGAAGCATATGCAACGGGAGGATCTGAACGGTTGTCTCCAAAAAGTTTTTGTATACCAGGAATCCTTCAGGATTGAACTCTTTCCACATCAGGCTCTGCACAACACCCGATACATACATCGGCAGTGCATAGAAGATGATACCGAGTGTTCCAAGCCAGAAGTGAACGTTGGCGAGGCGTGTCGAATACAATTTGGTATCCCACATTTTCGGAACAACCCAGTAGAGAATTCCGAATATCAGGAAACCGTTCCAGCCAAGACCACCTACGTGTACGTGAGCTACAATCCAGTCGGTAAAGTGAGCGATCGCGTTAACATTTTTCAGTGACAAGAGAGGTCCTTCGAGCGTGGCCATACCGTACGCTGTTACGGCAACAACCATAAACTTCAACACCGGCTCTTCGCGTACTTTATCCCACGCTCCCCTTAACGTCATAAGGCCGTTAAGCATACCACCCCATGATGGTGCGATGAGCATTATCGAGAACACCACACCGAGTGATTGTGCCCAGTCGGGAAGAGATGTATACAATAAATGATGCGGTCCGGCCCAGATATAAATGAAGATCAAAGACCAGAAGTGGATGATTGAAAGGCGATAGGAATAAACGGGTCTGTTGGCAGCTTTCGGAAGAAAGTAATACATCAAGCCGAGGAATGGCGTGGTAAGGAAGAATGCAACAGCGTTGTGTCCATACCACCATTGCACCAAAGCATCCTGGACCCCCGCATACCACGAGTAACTTTTGAAAAGCGTTACGGGCATTTCGAATGAGTTAACGATATGCAGAACAGCTACGGTCACGAACGTTGCGATGTAAAACCAGATGGCCACGTACATATGCCGCTCGCGGCGACGAAGTATGGTCCCGATCATATTCCACCCGAAGATCACCCATACGATAGCTATAGCGATATCGATGGGCCATTCGAGCTCCGCATATTCCTTGGAAGTTGTCAGACCAAGGGGAAGCGTAATGGCGGCAGCGACGATGATCGATTGCCATCCCCAGAAATGGACCCAACTCAGCTTGTCATTGAACATCCTTGTCTTGAGAAGACGCTGCATCGAATAGTACACGCCGGCAAACATCGCGTTACCGACAAATGCGAAGATGATCGCATTGGTGTGCAGCGGACGAATGCGACCGAACGTGGTGTATTGCGTGTCGAAGTTGAAGATCGGATAAAATAGCTGTATGGCTGCCGTAAGCCCTACGAGCATTCCCACCAAACCGAAGATGACGGTGGCGATGATAAATGCTTTTACAATTTTGTTGTCGTAGCTGAACTGTTGTATTTCCATGCTTGGGATGTTAACGGGTTAAAAGTAGAACCCGTCCGTTGCGTGGATACTGACTAAACTTTGTCGCGATCCTGATTTTTGTCAGGTTCGAAAAGTATCCTCACAGATGGCGTATAAACATCGTCGTACTGCCCGCTTTTCATGTTCCACAGAAATAATCCCAGGAATAAAAGGGCAATGGTGAGACTGATCGAAATAAGGACGATGACAATCAGCATAATTTTCTTTTTGATATGACGTTAACTGCGACCGTTGAGAAGCCAACGACGCTCACGCTGCTCACGGGCATCAGGATAGCAGCGACGAGCGGTGTTAAATTACCTGTTACGGCAAACGACAACGCAATGGCATTATACATGAACGAGATGCAGAAAGCGATCTTCAGTATAATCGCGGCAGACTTCGACAGGTCAAGAAATTTATCGAGATCATGCAGCCTGTCTCCCTGGAGGATCGCATCGCAGCCGGGCGTGAACAGGCCGGCATCGTCGGTAACGGCGATTCCAACATCGGCCTGTTTTAAAGCAGCAGCATCGTTAAGACCATCGCCCACCATAAGAACCTTATGGTCCTGCTGTTCGAGATTACGTATGTATTCCATCTTATCACCGGGACCTTGATTGAACCTCAGTTCCGTGCGATATGGGAATAGTCCTCTCATGATACTTTCATCAGCCGTTCCATCACCCGACAGCATGGCAGTGCATTTCTTGCCGAGACGATGAAGCATGTGCTGGATCTTTTTCCTTACGGAGATCCTGATCAGAAAATATCCTTTGATCTCTTCGTTGACGGAAACAAAGACCGTTGCCCCGTTTGAATCGACAGCGTGTTTAAACCCGACAAATTCACGCGAACCGATCCTGTATTCTCGGCCGTCGATTGTTCCGGAAATTCCCTTGCCTGGTCTTTCTTCGAAGTCAAATACCTTTCTTCCGGCACTTTGCCTGATGAAACGATTCACCATTACACTCAATGGATGCGTCGAAAATCCGGTGAGCGTTTTGACGTCTGCAAATTCATCGTCGGATAATTCTCCGGAAAAATTGACGTGTGGTGTGTGGCCGTGTGTAACAGTACCGGTCTTATCGAACACGACCGAATCGATCACCGAAAGCCGTTCAACAACATCAGAGTTCTTCAGGTAAAAACCATAGCGGCCAAACACACGCATCATGCTGCCGTATGTGAACGGAGCTGCGAGCGCCAGCGCGCAAGGGCACGCAACCATCAACACAGAAGTTAACACCAGCCACATTTGAGATGGCGAATTGAAATGCCACCATACCGCTGTGATAGCCGCGATACACAGAACGATCCATGTGAATACTTTCGCAGACCTGTCTATTATTTTTCGATACTTGCTCTCATATTTCTTCCTGAAAATATCATTGTTCCATAGGCTGGTAAGGTGACTTTGCGAAGTCTCCCTGTCGACAATCAGGTCTACGGGCTGGCCGATAAGCTTGCCACCGGCGTAAACAACGTCACCCGCAGAGGCTTTTACGGGTCGCGATTCGCCGGTTACGAATCCATAGTCGATAAAAGCAGCGTTGTCGATCAAAATGCTGTCGGCGGGTACGATCTCGAAATTGCGAACGCGAATTCTATCACCTTTCTTAAGATCGAAGATCACGGTTGCAATCGCTTTGTTATTCTGTATGCGATGAACAGCCAGGGGAAAAAATGATTTGAAGTCGCGCTCGAAGGCGAGGCTTTCATAAGTTCTTCCCTGGAACCAACGTCCGATAAGCAAAAAGAAAACAAGGCCGGTGAGAGAGTCCAGGTATCCAGGACCTGTATGTGTAATGATGTCGTAAGAGCTTCGAAGGAATAAGGCAAGAAGTCCAAGAGCTATCGGCACGTCGATGTTGATCTGCCTTTGCCTGAAACTCTTCAATGCGGAAGAAAAATATTCTGAAGCGCTGTAGACGATCACAGGGATGGCGAGAGCGAAATTCAGCCACGAGAACAGGCGGCCCAATGAAATGTCATTAGGGTCGAGCCCGAGATATTCCGGAAAACTGAAGAGCATTACGTTTCCGAAAGCGAAACCGGCAACTGCGAGTTTTGTGACAAGCTGCAGATTCTGTTTCTCTTTCGGCTTCTGATCGTCGACTGTGACACGGGGCGGATATCCCAGGGCATCCAGCAACTCTGCGAGACTGGCAATAGATGTCTTTGCAGGATTGAAATCTATGGCAACCTGTTTCTTATTGAAATTGACCTCCGACTTAAACACTCCTTTGTCGGCCTTCTGAAGATTTTCGAGCAACCAGATACACGACGAACAGTGGATCGCGGGCACATCGAAGCGGATCCGGGAGAAATCTGCCGAATCGAATTCAATCAACTTTCTCCGGAGCTTTTCGTCATTCAGGTAATCATATTCACCGCGACGGCGATTCTTCGCATTGATACCAGGGTGCGTTTCAAAATTATAGTATTCACAAAGATTGTTGTCGTTGATCAGTTCATAGACAACCTTACATCCATAACAGCAAAAACGTTTCTCTCCTGTTTCGAACCTTTCATCGTCGCAAGGTTGTCCACAATGATAGCACGCGACCTTTTCAACTAATTTTATCATAACAAGGCTGTGACTTTGGTATTCGCCGCGATTTCATTCGGAGAACGACGACCCTGGCCCCAGCAATCGAGGTTGGCTATGGTAACGGTCGCTATGCCGGCAATGGCTTCATTGGTAAGGAACGCCTGGTGCCCGGTGATGAGGACATTTTTAAAACTTCTCAGTCGCGCGAAAAGCGGATCTTTCAAAACATCTTCGCGATGATCTTCGAAAAATAATCCCTTTTCATTTTCATAAACGTCGAGACAAACGGCTTTAATGATCCCTTCTTCGATCGCTTCGACCAGGTCGTAGGTGTTGATCACGCCGCCGCGCGCAGTATTGATCAGCATCGCGCTCTTCTTCATCTGTTTGAACTGCTCCATTCGAAGCATGTTCTTCGTAGATCTGTTTAAAGGACAGTGGATAGAAACGATATCGCTGTCCCTGAGAAGTTCCGGGAGTGAAACATAATCGATCCCCAACTTCGTCGCTTCGGGATTTTGAACCGGATCGCAGGCAAGAATGTTTGCGCCGAAGCCCTTCATGATCGACGCAAAAGCGATCCCGATCTTTCCGGTGCCAATGATACCGACTGTCTTGCCATGCACATCGAAGCCGGTGAGTGAGTCGACCCGAAAATCCTGAAGTTGCATGAGCACCCTGCTTTCGACGATTTTCCGGTTCACAACCATCATCATCGCGACAGCGTGTTCGGCGATAGAATACGGCGAATACTCGGGCACATTGGCAACGCGAATACCCAATGCCTTTGCTTCTTCGGTATCTATGTGATCGGTGCCTACGGAACGCGTCGATATAAAACGGACCCCTAGTTTCGATAGCTCCCTGATCACGGGCGCTGAAACTTCATCGGAGGTGAAGACAGAAATGGCGTCGAAGCCTTCAGACATGTGAACAGATCCCGGATCAAGTCTTACCGGCGTAAAGGTCAACTGATGTTTTTCTGCGGCGAAGCTTTTCAGGATCTCGATTTCGTAAAGGTGGCTGCTGTAAATGAGGACTTTCATACTTCAAATCACGGAATATGAAAATGCAGGACGCCTGACAAAAGTCAGTGTCTGTAATGATTTGCCTCAGAACTGAAAATGGTCAGGTTTTCCTGAGCGCCATTTAATGCGCATTCACTATTTTTCGAGGTTACCGAGGGGCACATATCAAAATCATGAATCACGAAGAGCCACAGTATACAGGTATTATGCACACCGCCCTGCAGTTCATCAACAGCACGGGACGTCATATTTTCCTTACAGGAAAGGCAGGAACGGGTAAAACCACCTTTCTCCGGAGCCTTCAGGCGAAAACGCATAAGCAAATGGCCATCGTTGCTCCCACCGGCATTGCAGCGCTGAACGCCGGCGGAACTACCGTACACTCTCAGTTCCTCTTTCCCTTCGGAATGTTTATCCCCGACAGAAACTATACAGAATCCACGGAGGAAAGGATGAGCATGGCTGCGGGCAGGCAGGGTTGGTATAACGAAACCTCCCTGATAAAAAGACATCCTTTAAATAGTCAGCGACTGCAGGTGCTTCGCTCAATCGATCTTCTCATCATTGACGAAGTCAGTATGCTTCGCGCCGACCTCCTCGACGCCATCGACGCCCGCCTGCGAAACGCCAGATCGAATCACCGGCAGAGCTTCGGCGGAGTGCAGCTTCTTTTGATCGGCGACCTGTACCAGCTGCCGCCGGTGGTGAAACGGGAAGAAGAAAGATTGCTTAACCAGTTTTACAGGAGTCCCTGGTTCTTCGAGTCGCATGCCCTGAAACGGGACGGCTTTACATACATCGAGCTCGATAAGATATTCCGACAGAGCGATAACGATTTCATTCATGTGCTCAACAACCTCCGTGTCAACAAACCGACGCGTGAAGACCTGATATTTCTGAACCGGTTTTACAAAACGGAAGAAGAGATCCAGAAGTTAACTGAAGTCATTACCCTCACGACCCATAACTACAAAGCCGATGAAATGAATGCGAAGGCACTGGCGCAGCTGGGAGATAAATCTCATTTCTTCAATGCCGGCATAAGAGATGATTTCCCCGAACAGATCTATCCTGTGCTGCCGAAGCTCGAGTTGAAGGTCGGGGCGCAGATCATGTTCACCAGAAACGACAGCGAAGACGGAATCTACTATAATGGCAAACTTGCCACGGTTACTGCGATCAACGGCACGAACGTGACCGTTTCCCTTTCGGGAACGAATCGACCGTACACGTTGAAGAAAGTGGTTTGGGAGAACAAGAAATATAAAGTGAACCCCGATACGAAAGAACTCGAAGAAGATGTTGTGGGTACTTTTGAACAGTACCCGGTGAAGCTTGCCTGGGCTATCACCGTTCACAAAAGCCAGGGCTTAACATTCGAGAAGGCAATTATAGATGTGGGCGAGGCATTCGCCGACGGACAGGTTTACGTGGCACTTTCACGGCTTCGCTCGATCGACGGGCTCATCCTGCGAACGAAGGTCGACCCTTCGATTGTCAGTACAGACCGCAACGTGGTGTCGTTCGACGTAGAGAATAACAAGCCCCACGAACTCGATGAAGTGATCAGGGTTTCACAAAAGACGTATATGCTCGATCAGTGTATGCGGGCGTTCGATTTCAGTGCGATCATCAAAGGTATCGAACGTGTAAACAAAGGCGACGACGACCACAGCTCGGTGCTGGATGATGAGACGATGAAGCCTGTGCTTCGCCGCGTAAACGAGGCATTTACCGCGCAGCTCAATAATACACACCGCTTCCGCGAACAATTGAATAATTTATACCAGTCGGGAAACTTCGATGAATTTCTAACGAGGCTCAGAAAAGGCCAGGAGTATTATATCGCCATATTATGGGAGCAAGTGAGTCTTGTGGCGCAGCATGCGGAAGACATCAAAGCGCAGAATATCAGGCAGAGTTATTCAACGCGGTTGGGCGATCTCGATCAGCTCCTGATGAAAAAAGTTGAGGATGTCGACAACGTTCTTCATTTATCGGAAGTAATCCTGGGTGTAACGGCAGATTTCGATTTCACCTCTTTAGGTAAAGAGCGGGCCAGAAAGCGATCGGCAATCCTGGATGGACTTGTAAAGCCCGGACCAGAAAAGAAGAAGAAAAAGAAGAGGTCGAAGAAAGATGCGGGCACCCCAACAACATTCGAGATCTCTATGGTGATGGTGGAACAGGGAATGAGCCTCGATGAAATTGCGCAGACGAGAGACCTGACGCGCGGAACAATCGAAAATCATTTGGCTAAGGGAATTGAAACGGGACGCATCAGCATCTTCAAGGTAATGACCTCAGAAGAAGTGGACGAGATCTCGAACGCATATTACACGATGGAAGAAGGGCACACTTCAGCAGATGTCTTTCATAAGCTGAAGGGAAAATATTCTTACGGGCAATTAAAAGCGGTGAGGGCGCATAATGAATTTAGCAAGAAAGAATAACTTCTGGACCGAAAGATCACAGGATATTTCGAAGTTATAAAAAAGGCGCCCAACTGTAAGCCGGCGCCTTTTCTATTACTGAAGATCCAGGTTAGAATAACTTTTCCTGCGGAGGAGTTCCTTTTGCCAAACGGATATAGACAGTAGTCTGGCCCCTGTGGTGAGTTTGGTGTTCAAAAACCTTTTCGAGAGCAACCTTGCGTGTCATATCGAACCGACCGAATACTTTAACCGTTTCTGAAAGACTAGCCGCATTCAGCTTCTTCACGTTGTCGATCAGGAAATCGTAGCCGTCCATAACCAGCTTTGTTACGTTGGCCTTCGATTTATCTGTCGTCGTTTTTTCGAGATCTTTTACAGTTGGTGTACCTCCTGTTGCAGCAGCAGCAAAACCATAGTTTGCATCTGTGAGGTGGAGCATCTGCTCTGCGAACGAGCGCATCTCAGGAGTAGGCTTCAATGAATATCCCGCTTCAGGCATCGCATCGAGGTATTCCTTTGTGTATGCTTTAGCTCTCTCCCACTCTTTTACAATCTCGTCTACCGACTGTGCCTGGGCAAATGAGAATAAGCTTACGAACAAGAGAGTAAAGAGAAATAGTTTTTTGTTTTTCATGAGGTATAAATTTAGAGCAAGGTATGAAATCGGCACTGGCGGCAACGGACCATGTCAAAAATAAACCGAATGATAATATTCGACGATCAATCAGCATGGCAAGATTCAACCATGCATATTTTCAAGCTGGAAAATATGTCGTTTCAGGTGCATTTCAATGAACCAGAGCCATTCGTAGCGCGTAAGATATCCGACCGTCGGCAATTCAAAGTCCATGCAGGTAACGGAAAGATCCTTAGTCAGTAATATATCCAGGTCTTTTTGGCGGACACGGTTCAACTCATCAAGAATAAACTTCCTGGTCTTCGGCTTATCGTCGGGAGTTAGCTCATTTGGCGCAGTGAATTTCTGACTGAGATCTTCCCACCATGGGCGAATACGAGGCAGGTACGCATCTGCTTCGCGGTCTGCAGTTTTCGTGGAACGATCAGGTACGCCGTCGGTTGCGAGGATGATGTGCATCCCTACCTGCGCGGGAGTCCATCTGCCTGGAGCAGGCTGGACGTTGACCCGGCTCTCGTCGAACCTGGAAAATTCAGATATAAATTTATCGAAGGCGAGGGTGAGCGCCTGTTGTAGTTTTTGCTTTTCGACTGGCATAGTACTGTAGTTTTTATTAATCAAAAGTCGGGATTTGATAAGAAGCGCGAGGGGTGTGAGTGGGACAAAAAGCGGGTGTGATGCGACGTCTGAAAAATTTCTAAATTTATCGATGGCATTCTCAATCAACGACAACCCGGCGCTGCTACTGATCGATATTCAAAAGGGGTTCTCAGACATTCCTTACTGGGGCGGCGCACGAAACAATCCTGATGCGGAAATAAAGGCAAGTGAGTTGTTAAAACTATGGCGCCAAAAACGACTTCCGGTTTATCATATAAAACATTGCTCTACCACCCCCGCGTCGCCATTGCGGCCCACGCATCCGGGAAATGAATTCATGGATATCGTTACACCGGTTCCGGGCGAACCGGTGGTCGAAAAAAATGTAAATAGTGCTTTTATAGGCACCAATCTGAAAGAGCAGCTCGACCGCGCGCAGATCAAAACGCTGGTTATCGTTGGACTTACAACGGACCATTGCATTTCAACCACGACGAGAATGGCGGGAAATCTCGGCTACGAAGTTTACCTCGTCGCAGATGCAACCGCCACTTTTAACAAGAAAGGTTTCGACGGAAAAATCTACGACGCTGCCCTGATCCATGAAACTGCGTTGGCAAGCTTGAATGAGGAGTTCGCAAACGTGGTTACCACAAAAACCATTGCAGCGGCTTTTGCCTGAATAAGTCCCCGAGGATTCATTAAAATCGCTGACATTTTTGTTTGACTCCTTTATATCTTGTAGCGTGAAAAATCTGTTCGCTGCAATATCCCTCCTCCTTTCCCTCAACTCCTTCGCGCAGGATCCGCTCCCGATGACCCTTCCGCTAGTGCCGAATGCCACCGACGGGCAAAATCGGAAACAAGGATACTGGCATGTGGATACAGATGCCTACGGCCAGATCGAAATAAATTTTTATAAAAACGACGTCGCGACAACCAGGTTTAAATACTACTCCGATAGTACTCTTTGGTGGGTCTGCCCTTTGAAAAATTCAAAGCTTCATGGAGAGCTTCAATATTATGCATATGGCAAACTCGCTCAGATCATGTGGGAGACTGATGGTAAAGTTGACTGGAAGAAATCGATAGAAATAACGACCAGAAAACTCGATGAGGTTACAAAGTCGGATGGCAAGCTCAGCGATGCCAGGTCTGCCTGGCTTCTGAATGTTGCCACGTTCGTGAACGCTACCGGCAAAGTGAAGGAGGCCGAAAAGATGTACGTGGAGTCGTTCAAGATCCAGCAGCAACTTAAAACTGACTCATTGATACTCGCATCGAATGGCCGGGACCTTGTAGATTTTTATATCAACAACGAGATGCACAACAAGGCCCTTGCGATCTTACCTGAGGTGATTCCCGTTGACAAAGCGTTCTTTGACGACCAAACCTATTATTATACTTCCCTTCGAAAGCTGGCTACATGTTATTTAAAACTCGGAAGGCGCGACAGTGCTGTAGCTATCAGGCAAAAAGTGAGAGATTATTATGAGGAAGAGTTGCGAAGGGATTCCAACGGAAGATATATACTCGACGGTTATATCACAGCTTCGTTCGAGCTTGCCAACGCAGCGAATGATTCGACAATTATTGAGAACATGCTGTCGGAAGGCACTGCGTTTTGGGAGAAGACTTCCGGTTCCTACAACGACCAGATCCTGGATCCGGCTTACAAGTATTATCGCAACCGCGGGAGATATGCACGTGCATGGGAGTTGTTGAATATCGCGAACGCAATTCAAAACCAGATCCCCGACAACCCATGGTACATTGGCTGGAAACCAGATGAGGCCGACCTGTACAGGCGTCAGAAAAAATATGCGCTGGCAGAAAAAAAATATCTGGAAGTGCTTTCCATTTATGAAGATCGATCGCTGGAGAAAGACGGATCATACGATGATATACTTAACAGTCTCGCAACCGTGTATGAAGAATGGGGTAAGCCGGAGAAGGCAAGAAAGTACTATGAAGTGGTGGTTAGCAGGTCGAAGGAAGGAGACGACGTGTCCGGGCACGGCATTAATTACATCTCGGCTATTACTAACCTGGGAAACAACCTGATCACTACGAAACAAATCGAGAAAGGCGAAGCGCTGTTGTTCGAAGCCTCGACACTTGCGGCAAATATAGAAGGTGAAGATGGGCCCACCTATTTGTATATCCTCAACGCCATGGGTCTTTCATACTGGAATGCGGGACTGTCGGGTAAAGCGGAACAAATATATTTGCGTGTACTGGACGCCTATGAAAGAAACTATGGCGCAGACCACGTATATACCGCCGATCTCCTGGTTACGATAGGGCAACTTTACAACGAAATAGCATTATACGATAAGGCGCGAATATTCCTGAAACGTTCGATGGATGCGTATGAGCTGATCTACGGCAACGAAAATATTGAAACGGGATACGTATATAACCAGCTCGGGGCCGTGGCGCAAAGTGAATTTGAATTCTGGCGTCAGCGCGATATCAATCGGGCCTGGCCGCATTTATGGAACATGGAGCGTAACTATCAAAAATACCTCGAATATGCGGAAAGATTGAAAGGTTTAAATTCAGAGGAGTACGTCATAGCATTACATAACGTCGGACTCGTTGAACTCTACAAGGGAAGTTACCAGGCGGCGAACAAATATTTTTCGAGGGTCATCGACATCTACGATTCACTGAAGTTTGATAAGAATGATTCCAATTATCCCAACTTCACCGGCAGCCGTGCAATTGCCTATAGCCGTGTTCGTGACTTCAGGAATGCTAATACTTATTTCGAAAGATCCATACAGTATGCGAACGCAGTTTATGGTGAAAACTCTTTTAACGCAAGCTCATACTACACCTCGTATGGCATCGACTTGTGGAAACAACATAACTGGAAGAAGGCCGCCGATGTACTGAGGATTTCCTATAAACTCAATCTTAAGCGCCTGGAAGATCTTTCATTCCTCACCGACAGTCAGCGCGAAGCTTTCTGGGATTCATTCTCCCTGTCGTTCGACACATACAAGTCGTTCCTGATGGAGTATGCGATTGCCGATAAGAACCTTCGGGCGGATCTTTTTGCTGTGATCCTGAACACCAAAGGACAATTATTTCGCGCAAATACCAGGTGGAAGGAAAAGATCAGGTCCAGCAGCGACAGCCTCGTTGTAACGACTTTCCGCGAGTGGGAAACGATCAAATCAACGTTGGCAACTTTAAGTATTGCATCAGACAATTTAAAGGAACGCGATAGCCTGAATGCGCGGGTGCAGAAGCTAGAAGAATTCCTCACCGCGAAGACAGCCTATTTCGGCACTGCAGCCAAAGAGAAAGAATATACCTGGAAAGATGTGAAGAAGAACCTGAAGCGCGACGAGGCTGCGATTGAGATCGTGCGCATGAGGAAACGCGGATACCCGTATTCACTTACGGATTCGAGCGACGTTCGCCGGCCGAAATATCCATACTTCGGTTTTACTGACACCGTCTACTATGCTGCTCTTATCGTTACGGCCAGGTCGAAGATGCCCGAGATCGTGTTATTAAAGAACGGCAATGAAATGGAGCGCTACGGAAGATATTATCGCAATATGATCTCGATCGGTGCCAGGGACACGATGACATACAAACTATTGTGGCAACCGTTCGAGAAAAATCTGAAAGACATAAAGCGGATTTACTTATCTGTCGATGGCATCTATAATACCGTTAACGTAAACACACTTCTCGATCCGAAGTCCGGGAAATATCTGCTCGACGAGAAAGATATCACTACGATCAGTACCACGCGTGATCTTGCGCTGGCATCGCCTGGTAAAGGCAGGAACAACAACGCCGTTTTAATCGGAAGACCGACCTATGAAAACCTCGCCGACCTTCCCGGTTCCCAGGCAGAGATCGAAAACATCAACGATCAGTTCCTCAAGATGGGGCTAACAACCAAAGTGTTGCTCTCAAACGAAGCGAGCGAAGACAATGTCAAGAAGACAAAGAGTCCTAAAGTTATGCACCTTGCAACCCATGGGTTTTTCCGCCCGGATACGGAGAACTTCAAGTCAAATCCGCTGGTGAAATCAGGGCTTATGCTCGCCGGGGCGAAAGACATCTCGCAAAAAGACCGATCGGAACTCAATCCGGGGAATTCGACGGAAGACGGAATTCTCACAGCTTACGAAGCGATGGAACTCGACCTCGAAGGCACGGATCTCGTGGTATTGTCGGCGTGCGAAACCGGTTTAGGTGAACAGCGTAATGGCGAAGGTGTGTACGGACTACAACGTGCATTCATGGTTGCGGGGGCGGAATCAATCATCATGTCGTTGTGGAAAGTAGACGACGAAGCGACGAAAGAGTTAATGACTGCCTTTTATCGCAAGTGGGTTAGCGGGCACAACAAGGCCGCCTCCTTCAAAGAAGCCCAGCTCGAAGTAAAACGGAAGTATCCTAACCCGGTGTACTGGGGTGGATTTGTGATGGTCGGAAAAGATTAATTTTAATATAATAGCATTTTCCTGTAAGATTGAATTTCAAGTTAAATAGAACATCTTCATGCCTAATCAATCAAAGCCACTACGTGTTCTCGTTGCCGGTTGCGGAAATATGGGTGCGTCGCACGCCCAGGCCTATCATATGCTCGATGGAGTTGAGATCTGCGGTCTGGTTTCTACCGGCAAAAGCAAGGAAACACTCAATGCGAAGCTTGGTGGAAAATATCCGCTCTATAATGATTATGAAGAAGCCCTGAAGGCAACAAGTCCCGATGCGGTTTGCATTTCCACGTATCCCGACACACACGAACGATTTGCGATCATGGCATTGGAACAAGGCTGCCACGTGTTCATAGAAAAACCTCTTGCCGATACCGTTGAAGGCGCCGAGCGAGTGGCAGCCGCAGCGAAGAAGGCGAATAAAAAACTCGTGGTCGGTTACATCCTGCGTCACCATCCATCGTGGGAACGCTTCGTTCAAATCGCTCATCAGCTCGGCAAGCCGCTCGTGATGCGCATGAATCTCAATCAGCAAAGTCACGGCAATATGTGGACTGTACACCGGAACCTGATGGAAAGTCTGAGTCCCATCGTTGACTGCGGTGTGCACTACATTGATGTGATGTGCCAGATGACTCGCTCAAAGCCCGTACAGGTATCTGCGATCGGCGCCCGGCTTACTGAAGAGATCCCCGCAGGAAATTATAACTATGGCCAGTTGCAGATCCGCTTCGAAGACGGATCAGTTGGCTGGTATGAAGCAGGCTGGGGACCAATGATGAGTGAGACTGCTTTCTTCGTAAAGGATGTTATTGGGCCAAAAGGTTGTGTCTCTATTGTTGCGCAGGAAGCGGCCGGCTCGGGAAAGTCGGATTCTGTGGAAGCGCATACAAAAACCGAGTCTCTCAGATACCATCATTCCGCGCTCGATAAAAACGATCAGTTTGTAAAGGCCGACGAGTGGATAAACTTAAAAGACGAACCCGGCCATCAAGAGCTTTGCAATCGCGAACAACGGTACTTCCTGAAAGCGATCAATGAGAACATAGATCTCACAGATCATGTGCAGGATGCTGTGAATAGCTTGCGCATCGCATTTGCCTGCGACGAGTCGGTGAAAACGGGAAAAGTCGTGATGCTTTAGTTCCAACACGATGACTGGAAATTTCACCAACGCTACTTTAAAGCAACTATCGGCTCACCAGGTAGGAAACAAAACAGACGGTTCGATCATTGTGTCCAAAAATCCGTTGGAAATCGATGACGAAGAGCTGCGCGCCTATCTGCTGAAGAATTTTACGATGCCGTTTGCCAATACGGAGGACTTCGCATTTACTTCAGCGAATGACGACCCGATGGTGAACCCCATGTATCAATATATTTCATCGGCATTCGCTTCGCCCGGCTCACTGCATATTAACTCTATCAATATCGCGAAGCACCTGTTTGATATCTCGGTTCATCCAAATATTAAAACAGGTGACCTGCTCGTGGCGTTATTCGAGAACGTCCAGGTCGCCGGAAGCCCTACGAATGTGATCGGCATTTTTAAATGTGAGACCAAATCGAACTTCGTCAATATCGAGTATACAAAAACTCAAAGCTCGTCGATCACACATCAGCTTGGCCTGAGCCTCGAGAAGCTGGACAAAGGCTGCCTGATCTACGATATTGAAAAAGAAGACGGCTATCGCGTCTCCATCGTTGATAAATCGGGTAAATCTCAAGACGCTTTTTACTGGACTGAATTATTCCTGAAGGTCAGGTCCGTTGCCACTAATTTCTCTTTCACAAAGAGTGTGTTGGATGCAACGAAAACGTTCGTTACCGAAAAGATGGCCGATGAATTTGAGATGTCGAAAGCCGATCAGATCGACATCTTAAACCGTTCAGCAAAGTATTTCAAAGAAAAGGAAGAGTTCAGCAGTAAAGAATTCGAGTCGGAAATATTAGAAAGCCCTGATGTTATCCAATCATTTCGCAAGTTCAGGAGAGAGTACGAAACAGAGCATAACGCACCATTCGAAGACAATTTTGAGATCGAACAGGGAGCCGTTAAAAAGTACTCCAAAGTATTCAAGAGTGTCCTTAAATTGGACAAGAATTTTCATATCTATATCCATGGCGACAGGGATCTTATTGAAAGAGGCCAGGAAAAAGACGGACGAAAATATTATAAGATCTACTATAAAGACGAGTCCTAGTTTTTAGCGATAAACAATTTAACGAAGCGCCTTTGGCTGGCGCTTCGCTAATCATTCTCATTTGGATGTCTTAATGAGCTCGAGATTGATGTCAAGGTTCACTTCATTGCCGACTAATATTTCTCCCGTTCCAAGATTTCCGTTCCACGTTAACCCAAACTGGGTTCTGTCGATTACCCCTGAAACTTTAAAGCCAGCCTTCGTATTGTTGTAAGGATCCACAACAGTGCCTTTGTAGATCACATCCAATGTAACCTCCCTGGTTATTCCATGCATAGTCAGGTCACCTGTTAACTTATACTTGTTCTGCGCTACCGACTTGATCGATTTGCTTTTAAATGTCATCGACGGAAATTTTTCCGCATCAAAGAAGTCGGGTGACTTTAAATGTTTATCCCGTTGAGCGTCGTCTGTGTCGATAGAATTCACGTCGATACTAAACGTCACTTTTGCGTCGGAAAAGTCGGTCTTCGAAGCCATAACGGAACCATCGAATTTTGTAAATCGTCCCTCCGTTTCTGAGATCCCGAAGTGAGAGATCGTAAATCCGACTTTGGCGTGAGAGTTATCGTAGGCCCATTCCGATGTCTGGGAAAAAGAAATAGTTGCTATAAACAGCAGTGGTAGCATGATTGATTTCATATAAGAATTATCTTAAATCTTGGTGATTGAAAATTACTTGAGTGCTTCCAGGATCTCAGAAGTCTCGACGCGATTACGGTAGTCGGCACCTTCGCTCTTCGCAAATTTGACGATACCATCTACCCCTATCACGAATACCGCGGGAACCGGAATCTCGTTGGAGTCATCGCCGTAAAACGACTCGAAGTCAATTCCAAGTTGTTTCAGGATTTCGTTCGCTTTATCGGAGTGTGTGAAGACCGTTGTAAATTTCCGCGCAACCACATTACCCACGTCGCTCAGGACGTCGAAAGTGATCTTATTCTTTTCGACCTGCGTCAAAGAAACGTCTGGCGATTGAGGCGAGATAGCCACGAGAATGGCGTTAAGTGATTTCATTTCCGAAAGAGCACTTTCCAATTGAGCCAGCTGGAGATTACAGTAAGGACACCATGCTCCCCGGTAAAATACCAGTACAACCTGTCCTTTTCTCAATAAATCATAAAGTGCGACCGATTGCCCCAGTTGGTTGTTGAGCGCGAAGTTATGAGCCTTCTCGCCTTTCTTAACTTTGAGGATGCCCGACAATGATTTCTGCAGTTCTTCGGCATAACCGTCGAAGTCTGAAAGTAATTGAGCAGGCACCATCTTCGTAAGGTTGCCGCGCAGTTCTGCATAGCCTTCCTTGTAGGAAGGAATACTTGTTCCATGTTCCATTGTAATGTTGGTTTAATAAATAACGTTACAAAGGTGTAGTGGCCCGGGAACGTGAAAAATAAGATGGAACAGGAAATACTCTTGAACCAGATTAAGATTTCGGCGTGAGCTGCGATCTTATCTTGCTTAGAAATTCGGGCGAGATGCCCAGGTATGAAGCGATTATTTTTTGAGGAACGCGCTGAACAACGCCTGGATACCTCTCAAGAAATTCGAGATATCGTTCTTCAGCTGTCTTACTTAAATTAGATAGTGCCCTTCTGCGCGAATTTGCAAATGCTCTCTCCGTTGTTATCCGAAAATATTCGCTCAGGTGATGACTACGGCTGCACAGTTTTTCTATGTCATCATACTTCATCTGAAATAACAGTGAATCTTCGAGCGCCTCCACGTAGAGTGTTGCCGGTGTTTGAGTAATGTAACTATAGAAATCGCTGATAAACCAGTCCTCCACGGCAATCTGCACAGTATGGTCCTTCCCGTCATTATCCACAAGAAACGAGCGCAAGGCACCTTTCACCACATAGTTCCGGAACCCGCTGACAAACCCGGGTTGATCCAGGAATTGCCGTCTCTTCACCCGCGTGGTTCTTATTATCGCGATCAACTCCTGTTCCTCGTCCGATGAAAATTCAACAAAACGACGGATGTTTGCGAGCAGGCTATTGTAATCTTGGGGATCACTCATGGTTACGAAGATATGGCAAATCCGATAAAAAATTCGGAAGGTCTGTAAGCCATCGTGAACATTGCCGTCTAATTTTCTAAAAAGATATGCTCGGGGAAATTCTTTCCACACGGAAGCTCGGGAAGTCAGACCCGGTGCCTTACGATCTGTTGTTGCTCGCAGACGAAGAGATCCAGGCGATCGATCGTTACATCAATCGTTCCGATATTTATGTAACGGAGCTCGAAGGCCGCGTGGTGGGCGTATACGTCTTATGCCCGATCGATAACGAGATCGTCGAGATCAAGGCAATAGCAGTGTCGGAACCGTACCAGGACCGGGGCATCGGCAAGTTTATGTTGCGCGATGCGGAAATCAAATCAAGAGAATCAGGTTACATCAAGCTAATCATCGGAACTCCCAGTATTGCGCGGAAACAACTGTCGATCTATCAAAAGGCAGGGTTTACTCTGTACGAAATACGAAAGGATTTCTTCATCGAATATTACTCGAAACCGATCTTTGAAGACGGCGTGCAATTAAGAGATATGGCGATGCTGGTGAAAGATCTCCTAAATGGGAAATGACCACCACCTTTGTCCTGTCCGGAATTCTTACTACATTAGTTAAACAAATATTAAACAAATGGGTAAGGAATACCTCGGTGAGCTGGAGGAACTCATTCTCACGGTTGTTGGAATACTCGGCGAAAACGCTTACGGATATGCGATCGTCAGGGAGATCAAGCAGCAGTTGAAGCGTGACGTAAGCCTTCCGTCCGCGCACGTTACTCTTTACCGTCTCCAGGATAAAGGATACGTAAAGTCATCTGTCGGCGGCGCCACCAGCAAACGCGGCGGTCGAAGTAAGAGAATATTTAAAATAACGGCGTCCGGCACAGCTGTGTTGATATCAATGAAGGAAGACAGGTTAAAATTATGGAACCTGAATCCCCAATTGAGATGAAATCGTCTTCGAGCCAATCGCATCCCAAATGGCCCTTGCGCCTCCTCGAACGCTTTTGTCCCCAGGAGCTTTACGAGATGATCGAAGGTGATCTGCTGGAAGAATTTGAAGATAACGTTATCGAGTTGGGGTCGGCAAAGGCGCGGCGACGATTCATTTGGCATGCGATAAAATTTCTGCATCCTTATATTCTCAGGAAACGAAAATCTTCAAGAAATCCGTTTATGATCACCAGCTATCTCAAATTTTCTCTGCGAAATCTGGCAAAGAAAAAAGTCTTTACGACGATCAACATACTCGGTCTCTCGGTGGGAGTTGCAGTTTGCCTTGTTATCGGAAAGTATATCTTCTTCGAGTCCAGCTACGACAGGTTTCACGCCAATGGAAAAAATATTTATCGTGTCATAAGCTCGTTCTATACAGGAGATATCAAAGACGCAACTGACGGTTACGATCTTGGTCCGTCGCTGACCGCTAATTTCCCTGAGATCGTCAGCTTCGCCCGCACTCACGGAAACGGAAGTCTCGTCTCATTTACATGGAACGGCAAAGAAATAAAATACCATGAGAACCAAATACTCTTCGTTGATACCTCCTTCTTCAAAATATTCTCATTCAAGATCCTGAAGGGAAATCCATCGAGCACATTGAGTAACTCCAATTCAGTAGTTGTCGCCGAATCTGTCGCAAGGAAATACTTTGGAGACGGCAACCCGATCGGCAGGGTTCTTCGTCTTCATGATGGATGGAAAGAAGGACTGTATGAGATCTCAGCTGTGATCCAGGATGTCCCGGAAAATTCTCATCTCTCTTTCGATTTCTTATTACCCATGCAGGCATTGCTACAAAGCGGGTTTTATCGGGATCAGCATCAACGCTGGGATAATTTCACCACGTATGTGCAGTTGAAAGAAGATCACAGCGTCGAGGATTTCAACCGAAAACTCCCCGCGTTTGTCGACCTGTACCGGGGGGAAGATAAGGGCATCGATGCGAATGCCTATCTCGGGTTACAGAACTTGTATGATATACACTACTCGCCCGACCTGAATAATCCGGGGAGCCGGCTCATGACCCTTTATGTCTTTGGAGCGATCGCATTGTTCGTATTGGCGATCGCATGGATAAATTATATCAATCTGGCAACGGCGCGCGCGCTTGAACGTGCACGTGAAGTTGGTATTAAAAAAGCGATCGGTGCCTCACGGTATCAACTCATCACACAATTTATTGTCGAATCATTGCTCGTAAACTTTATCAGCGTGATACTCGCTACATTGATTGCGATGTCGCTTCTTCCCATTCTTAACAGTTTTACAGGGCGAAATTTCGAATTGAACCTTTTCGAACCAACGTGGCTCCTTGTCCTCGCCGGTTTATTCGTAGCAGGTGGTTTGATCTCGGGTATTTACCCGGCGATTGTACTTTCTTCTTTCACCACCAGTGAGGTGATCAAAGGTAAAATTCGTGATAAAAACGATGGATGGTCGTTGCGTAACACGATGGTTGGAATTCAATTTGGTTGTTCGCTGTCACTCCTCGTGGCGACATTCCTGATTTTCAGGCAGGTGAATTTCATGCAGAACCAAGACAAAGAATTCAATACTGAAAGAACGGTCATTATCCGCGGACCTGAACTGTCCGACGCGAAAGATAGCGAGGAAAGGATGTGGTCATTTAAAAATGAGCTGTTACAATATCCTTTCGTTGCAAAAGCGGCCACCTCGTTTTCTATTCCCGGTGAAGGCCCGGGGGTAAGTGGCGGCGTTCGAAAATTGGGGACGCCGGCGGGCGATAATCGTGTGGGAGACGTATATTGGATCGATCCATATTTCATGGATTTATATGATATCAAGATATTGAGCGGCAAGACGTGGGACCCTTCAATTAAAACGGATTTTGAATCTGTCGTCATCAACGAAGAGGCAGTGAAAGTATTCGACCTGGGCGACAATCAATCCGCACTCAACCAGAAACTGATCCTCCCACACGACACAGTGGAGATCATGGGAGTCGTGAAAAATCATCATTGGAATTCCATGAAGTCTCCCTATTCGCCGATGATCTTTTCGGCCGAGAGAATCTCAGGTGGTTTTATGTCAGTTCGGCTTGATGGTGATATTCATGAAGCAATGGAAACTATCGAAGCGAAGTATAGATCTAATTTCCCCGACGACGACTTTCATTATTACTTTCTCGACGATTTTTATCGCGAGCAGTATCACCAGGAAGAAGTTTTCGGAAAGCTTTTCACTGCATTTTCAATATTCGCGATAATGATAGGATGTCTGGGGTTGTGGGGATTAGCGACCTTCTCCACATTGCGACGGAAAAAAGAGATCAGCATCAGAAAGACATTGGGCGCGTCCGTTTACTCGATTGTCGGTTTGCTTGTGAGCCAATTTCTTCGCCCCGTGCTCGTTGCGGGAATAGTCGTTGTGCCACTCGCATCATTCGCCGGAAGAAACTGGCTCGAGCAATTCCCATATCGCATCTCTTTTTCGGCAGACCTTTTCTTGCTCCCGTTAGCTGCTCTCTTGCTTGTCGCCTTAATCACCGTTTTATATCAAACCCTGAACGTGGCACGTTCAAACCCTGTCGATTCTCTCAAAGGAGAATGATTACATAAAATCAAAAATTTCAATTGAATGTCACTTTCTTTTCGATCCGCATCCTTGAGATCGTTCCGCTACCGCTTTTGAATTTCGGATCGATCGTTCCATACTCGACACCTGTGAGTGTGATCAAAGCGCTGGTAATTCCTGCTGGCGTGGCAAACGCCGATTTCGGGATCGTGAATGTACCCGCCTGCATCTGAGTAGTGGTAAGGTTATAGGTCGGTCCCGCCACGGTGCCCGCCGGAGACGTGAGGTTAATTGTGATGATCATTTCGTCGTGCACATACACGTCGTTCCATGAAATTACAACATCCTCATTGATGGTCGGATTCGACGGAACAGTTAAGGATGTGAGTGCCTTTGCCTGTGTCTTGACCGCTCCTTTATAAATGTTTCCATCAGCAAGGGACATTTCAAAATTGTAATCGGTATTCAGGCTAATGGTGGGCTTTGAAATATAATAGGTCTTGATATTCAAGATCTCGGTAATCGACATCTGCTGCCCGTTCACATTCACGTGTCCGTTCTTCAGTTCTACACTTGCAAGGTTCTTATCGAATACTGTTGCCTTCAGGGCGTCCAAAACGGTCCCGTCGTCAGACACAGACCGTTCTACAGTGAAATTCGTTATTAACAGGCCCGGGTCTGTGATCTCCACATCCGACAACGGAGAATCACAGTTGCTGAAGCAAAACGCGAGCGCGAGAGCACATAACACCTTTACTTTACCTGAGAAAATTGTTGAGACCAAATTCATAGCGTATTCTTTTATAGTTTCTGAATACGGCTTTCGTCCCAAAGGTGACACCTGGGATTTTTACGTAAAATCGGGCACACTTAGCCCAACCTCTTCGCCAACTCAAGACGTTGCGCAACGTTATCCCAGTTAATGATCGGGAACAGGTTGTCAACGAACTCTCCCCTCCTGTTCCTGTATTTGAGATAATAAGAATGTTCCCACACATCGATCACCAGTATCGGGATCACTCCCCATTGGGTCAGTTTTTCATGATTCTCACATTGAAGTACTGTGAGCTTTTTTGTATAAGGTTGATAGCCAAGTATACCCCAGCCATTGCCGTCAACGCCCTTCGAAGTTTTCGCGATCAATAACTTGAGCTTATCGTATGATCCAAAATCTCTTTCGATCTGTTTCAACAACTCTCCGGTCGGATCAGTTTTTTTATTGGTAAGATTGCTCCAGAAGACGGTGTGTAAAATGTGAGACGACAGATGGAAAGATAATTTCTTAGTCCAGTAGTCCACCGTGTCGAGGGTGTTTGTGTCGATTGCCTTCTTAATATTGGCGAGATCGGTGTTTGCAGCCTTCACCGCGTCACCATGATGAAATGTATAATGCAGGTGAAGCGTTTCCTGGTCCATTGATGGCTCGAGGAATGTTTCGGAATAGGGCAATGGCTGCAGCGCGAAGTTTCCATCTTTATCAACAAGCGTGTCCATACCCGATTGCTGCAGCGATTGAGCGACAACACTGTTTCCAGGCAATAAGGAAGATCCTGCTATGATAGCAGAGGTTTTCAGGAACTCATCTCTTTTCATATCTCTATAATTAATTTTATAACAATTCCTACCATGGCCGCAATGGCGATGATTATCGGTTCCTGCAGCTTCTTGAAACGAAACAGTAACAGGAACGTAAAAACGGCGATGATAATTGTGGGAATATCGATCAGCGTTCTTTTACCCAGCACGAGAACCGCACCTGCGATAGCACCGATGGCTGCTGCAGTAACTCCATCCACAAACGCCTTGATCGCCGGATGTTTCCCATATTTTTTAAAGTATGGCGCCGGGATAACGGTGAATAAGTAACACGGTATGAATGTAGCAAGTGCCGCGACACACGCGCCCCAGAATCCGGCGACAAGGTAGCCGATGAATCCTACAGTGATCACAACCGGGCCCGGTGTGATCATCGCAACAGCGACGGCGTCGACAAACTCTTGCTCAGTAAGCCAACCGTATTCTCTTACAACGCCACCATAGAGAAATGGTACGATAGCCAGTCCGCTCCCGAATACAAATGCTCCCGCCTTTGTGAAGAACCATGCGATCTCCCACAGTCGCGACGATGATACAACCGGATGTAGCTGAAATAACAGCGGGACGAATACGGATGTTTTAGGCGATACGAAAGATGGAGGAGATCTTACAAACCATACCACCACACCGGCAGCAAGCATCAGCCACAGTAGCTCCTCCTCAGTGAGGAATGTGATCACTGCGAGCACAATAAAAACAGACCACAGCAACTTATCATTTCCAATGCTTTTTGTGGTAAGCTTATAGCTGCCGATTGCGACAATACCGATGACAGAAGCACCCACTCCATAAAATACGGCCTGCATCCACGGAAGTCCTCCATAAAGAACATAAGCATATCCTATCCCTATCACCATAATGAATGATGGAACGACGAATGCCAACCCGGCGAGTGTTGCTCCGATCAAACGATAATGAACATATCCGATATATATCGAGAGTTGTGCCGCTAACGGACCGGGCGCGAGTTGAGACAACGCGAGTCCTTCTTTGTAGTCATCTTCGGAGAGCCATTTTTTTTCGATCACGAGATCGCGGTGCATGTAGCCCACGAGAGCAACCGGGCCGCCGAAGCCCCACGTTCCGAGTTTCAGAAAATAAATGACTAGATCCTTAAGAGAGTATACTGGTCGCATTTCTTGCCTTTGAGAGCAATATCGTCAAAGGTGCTTCCTGAAAATAGAATGAAATTTACCTATTGTACCCAATTTACTGTTTTGTGAGCGTTTGCATCCGCCTGAACCGCATGAATGAATAAACCGTGGGTATTGCAACCAACAACACCGTGATCACAATGAAGATAACGAACATAGAAGCGGGCGCCACAACCAGGGCAAGGGCGGCGGAGAGCAAACCGCCAGCGAACCAGATTATTCCCGCCAGCCTGTGAGTCTGTCTCCAGTTGTCCGCGTTCTCCAATGTCCACGGCAATCGTATACCGACAAAGTAATTGGGTTTGATGTTGTACATCACGTTCCCGATAAATGCAAAGAGAAGGCTGACCGCAACCAATACCACGCTCGTTACATTGTATGCGATGCCCCCGGGTATTAATATAACGAGACACAACAGGGTATTGACCGTAAGAACGGCGGTGCCGATCCTGATGACCAGATCCTCATTCATCTGCGCGCTTCTTTTTGGATCGATCCGCTTAATGAATCGAAGCATCATATATACTCCGAAGCCAAGGCCGCCAATCAACAGCAGTATGAATGGGAGTTTACCTTTCCCGATCCAACCATTCGGTTCACCGTTGATGCCCCAATGGATCGTGACGTTATCGGGAAGTTTATCTTTGACAAGAAACCAGACCAGGAATGGTATTACAAAGAGTACGACTGCGAACAGATCCGTGAATTTAACTTTAGCCATAACGGTAAAATTTTAACTATTCTTATTTTTCGACGATAACTTTATAGTCCACTTCAGCAACTCATCTACTATTGTGGTGTTGAGCGAGTAGTATAAGAATTGTCCTTCTCGTACCACGTAAACCAATCCTGCCTGCTTGAGGAGATCCAGGTGGTGAGAGATACTGGGTTTCGAAATAGTAAAGCGGTCCGCGATCTCTCCGGCCGAAAGGTCACCCTCCTTTTTCAATATCTCGAGTATTTTCCGCCTGATGGGATCGTTCAACGCTTTGAAAACCTGATTCACGAATTAGACATTTAGACAACTGTCTAAATAAACGGGACTCAGAAAAAATGGTTTCAGGTATTTTATACAAAGCCTCCGGAACATTGTCATATTGCCACGGTATTCACCAGCGTACCGATCCCATCGATAGAGATCCTGATCTCATCTCCTTCGCGAAGCGAGAATACATTGGGTGGAACTATACCCGTGCCCGTCATAAGATAGACACCATAAATAAATGACGTCTCCTTGAATAGATATTCCACCAGGTCCGTGTGTTTCCTCTTCATCCGGTTGATCGATATCTCCCCAAAGAAAATATTCTCGTCATTGCTGATGATCTCGAGTTGGATCATTGCATCCGGATCAATACTATGTTTCGGAACATAAAGGCAGGGGCCAATCGAAGCCGACGCATCGTACGATTTCGCCTGCGCCAGGTAAAGAGGGTTCTCCCCTTCTATGTCACGCGACGAAACATCGTTACCGATCGTATACCCTTCTATCGTTCCTTCCGAACAGATAAACAAAGTAAGCTCCGGCTCCGGCACATTCCATTTGGAATCTTTCCTGATCCTAACCTTATCGCCCGGCCCCACAGTCCGGTACGCTGTTGCCTTAAAAAATAATTCGGGACGTTCCGCCTCATACACACTTGCATAGAATGCACTGCCCAGCTTGGAGTCGTCCATTCTCGCCTGTCGCGTCCGAACATAAGTGATACCCGATGCCCAAACCTCCTGTCGCCCGATCGGTGATAAAAGATTGTTTTCAAGGACAGATACCAACGCCGGATCCTGTTTCATGAACTGCAATTCGTCCTTCACCTTATTATATAGTGAAGTGCGGTTGGTGAATGCATCCCAGTCCGTTTCAGACGCCAGGTAAAGCTTGTTCTTATGCTCAACGACTATTCCTTTACTCGTCTTATATATTTTCATTGCACTTCGAAATTCGGGGATAAAGTGTAACTGATACACCTATTTTACGCTTTTTTTGTCGCAGTACAATCGTTTGCGTCCAAATTTTGCCTAACTTCCTAAAGAATGACTGTTTGCAACAAATTGGGCCATATTGCTACGCCGGGTGCAACCTCGGATGCTGTTCTATGGCTTAAAATGAAGCAAGGGAACGAGAAGGCCCTCGGGCAGTTGTATCAACTATATTTTAAGGCGTTGCACAAACACGGGTCGCTTCTTTGCAAGGATCGTGAGCTTGTAAGCGACTGCGTGCACGAGCTGTTTTCGCGTCTATGGACTCGCCGGGAGCGCATTTCCGAAGCTTCGAATGTGAGAATGTATCTCTACCGGTCGCTCGACCGCATCATTGTTTCGCAACTGTTGCGGTCCAAAAGACAGTTTTCGTACGACGGCGAAGAGATCGCGTCGCCCGACTCGTTCGAGCAGCTTTTGATCAATGGTGAGCTCCGCAAACAACAGCTAACAGAGATCAGGAAGTGCCTTTGGTCTCTTCCGAAATGCCAGCGGGAAGTAATCCTGCTGAAATTTTTCAATGACCTAACCTATACCGAGATATCCGAGATCATGGATGTCCAGGTTGCCTCCGTTTATAATCTTATCTCCAGGGCGATAGAGCAGTTGCGACAAAAGATGCAATTCAAGGCCTTTGCCGCCTATTGATCCTCGCAACGAGGGGTCTTAGAAAAAATCCGATTTATTTTTTTTCAAAACAGTGAGAACGGTCACCGGACCATGTCTTTTCTCCTAAGGCGCATTCTGCGATCGCAGAGGTGGCCCTAAACCATAACCAAACCGTTTAGCTATGAGAAAACATTACTGTTTTATCGTTTGCGCATTCGTATTGTGGCTAACATGCTTCACTCCCCAGCATGCAACAGCCGCCACGAATGCAGACTTCTTCCAAAGCCAGCTAACAATTACCGGTGTCGTTAAAGACGAGACCGATGCGCCACTACCAGGTGTCAACGTAGTTGTTAAAGGGACGACCACCGGTACGATGACCGATTCGGACGGCCGGTTCTCACTTGTTGTACCCGATAATAATTCGGTGCTGGTATTCTCTTTTATAGGCTACGCTGAACAGGAAATCACTGTCGGCGCTCAATCAAACATCAACATTGCGATGACGCCCGACGTCAAGGCCCTTCAAGAGGTTGTTGTTACTGCCTTGGGTATTGAAAAGAGTTCAAAAAGCCTCGGCTATGCGACAGCGAAAGTAAGTGGAGAAGATATCTCAATAAACCGTACTGCAAACTGGATGAATGGACTGTCGGGTAAGATCGCCGGCGTCAGCATTTCATCATTAGGCACCGGGCCTGCAGGTACATCGAAGATCCGTATTCGCGGCCAGTCATCGATCGGCGGACAAAACAATCCCCTCCTTGTAATTAACGGCGTACCGATCGACAACACAAACTTCGGAACAAATCCAGGCAACCAGGGATCTGATGGATCTATCGCTAATCGCGGTGGTGGTATAACATCCGACGGTGGTGACGCTCTTTCGAGTATCAACCCTGACGATATCGAGAGCATGACGGTATTGAAGGGTGCGGCGGCATCTGCTCTTTATGGATCCCGCGCAAAAGATGGAGTTATCATGATTACCACGAAGTCGAAGAATTACCAGCGCGGCGTTGGCATTACATATAATCTTAACTACACAAACGACACGCCGCTCGACTATACAGATTATCAACATGTATATGGACAGGGCGAATATGGGGTGAGACCAACGTCGCCGAACCCTACTTCCGGAGAGTGGTCGTTCGGAGAAAAGATAGAGCCAGGAATGACCCAAACCCTGTTCAATACGCCAAACATTCCATATGAGGCTCAGACGGGTATCATTAAAAAATTCTATCGCAACGGTCAGAACCTGACCAATACCGTTTCGATCAGTGCAGGTGGTGAAAAAGGTGGCATGAACATCTCACTGGGCAGTACTAAAGCCGATGGCATAACGCCGAACAATTCCTTCGACAGGAAAACCATTAACCTCGGTTACTCCTATGATCTTTCGCAGAAGGTGAGTGTTCGTGGATCGATCAATTACTCGAATGAGAAAAATTTGAATCCACCCGTTGTTTCCGAACAGGACAACTCGATACCGACTTCGTTGTTTGCTATGGCCAACACGATGCCGCTCGAAGTGATGAGGGATAATAAGTACAACTCACTTGGCGGTGAATATGTGTGGTCGCGATTTACAAACCGTGTGAATCCGTATTGGGCTTTGGAAAACCAGTTCAACCGCATCCATCGTGACAGGATATTCGGCAACATTTCTTTGAAATACGATCTCACCAACTGGCTGTCTGTTCAGGGACGCGTTGGTCAGGACTACTGGTCGCGCGACCAGGAATACGACAACCTTCCTACCGGCAAGGCTTCTATAAGCAGCGGGGCAATTGCCTCTGCGCAGTCTGGCTACGTGAACGGGATGTATACACAAGAAAGCAGGAGGTTCCGCGAAATAAACATGGACTTCCTCATCACCGCCGCGAAAAAATTCGGAGACTTCGGGATCAACGTCAATGCCGGCGGAAACCAGATGCGTCGCCGCACTGACCTGACAAGCTTGCAGGTAACCGACTTCGTGGTAAAAGGACTGTACACTGTGCAGAACGGAAGAGCAAAAGATCCCCTTTATGATCTGCAGGAACGCGGCGTGAACTCGCTGTATGGCGCAGCTGAATTCAACTTCAAGCAGTTCGTGTATTTGAACGCAACGTTACGCAACGACTGGTTCTCGACGTTGTCACCTGCAAATCGCAGTATACTCTATCCATCGGTGTCTGCCACTTATGTATTCTCACAATCTCTTTCGATGCCCAGTTGGATGAACTTTGGAAAGTTGCGGGCAGCTTATGCTGAAGTAGGTAGCGACACAGACGTTCCACCTTACTCAAACGTGTTGTTTTACAATGTGAACGCAAACCAGTTCAACGGCCAGCCGGTGAGTAACATCGGCACGACTATACCGAACGTGGACCTTAAGCCGATGCGTACGAAAGAAACAGAAGTGGGCTTTGAGTTGAAGATGTTCGATAACCGCGTGAATGTCGACATCGCCGCATATCACAAGCTCACTGTCGATCAGATCGTGAACGCGCAGGTATCTGATGCCTCAGCTTACACAACCATGAGGATCAACAGTGGACGCAGTCAGAACCAGGGTATCGAAATGATGGTTAATGTGATCCCGGTAAAGACGGAAAATTTCCAATGGGATTTCACATTCAACGGGGCTTACAATATCACTAAGGTGTTGAGCCTTATTACCGACACTCCGGGGTCGAACGTCACTGTCGGCAACCACGTGTTCAATGGCAGTGTGCAGCAGATCGTAGGAAAAGAGATGGGACAAATTGTAGGATTCGGCTATCGCCGCGACGACGGTTCAAAGAACCCGGATCACGCCGGCATGATCGTTTACGGATCCAATGGAATTCCCTTGCCAACAACTACGCAGATAGCCTTCGGCAGCGCCCTTCCAAAATGGGTCGGCGGTATTACAAACTCATTCAACTACAAGGGTATCATGCTGTCGTTCCTTATCGACTTCAAACTTGGAAACAAGATGCTTTCAGGAACGAACTTCAATGCATACAGGCATGGACTTCACAAAGCAACGTTGGTCGGCAGGGACAACCAGCCTATCATCAATGGAAAGAAAGAAGTTGGCGGTATCGTTGTTGGTGAAGGTGTAACCACAACCAGCGAAATAAACACGGCCGGCGCACGGGTAGAAGATTACTATTCCGTTGTGCGCGGTGCAGGTCTTATCGAACCCGTTGTTTATAACGGCGGTTACATTAAGCTGCGTCAGATCTCTATCGGGTATGATTTCTCGAGGTTCTTCTCAAAAACTCCGATCAAGGGCGTAAGGCTGAACCTTGTTTCAAACAATGTGCTGATGTTGAAGAAGTGGGTTGACAATATCGATCCGGAAGGATTCACTTATTCATCAGATAACCTTGTTGGTATGGAGTCTCCGGGTCTTCCGACAACGAGAAGCATGGGTTTCAACCTGAACGTCAAATTTTAACCGACATTCATCATGAAAAATATATTTAGAACAATATTATCCTCTGCGTGCCTGTTAATAGCATTTTCATGCGACAGTGGCTTCGACGAGTTGAACACAAGCAAGACGGGCGCTATGGCGATCGATCCTGCATTCCTTTTTAACAACGCAGTACTCAATTCATCTCCTCCGGGGGGTACATTGAATTACGAGATTGGCATTGTTCAGCAACTGATCTCGCCTAATACGGGAGTGTTGCTTGGCGCCAACTTCAACCAGGTGAACATCAACGCAACGAACCAGGTGTGGATCAATTACTATCAAAACGTGATCAAGTACACGCACGAAGTGATCGTTCAAACTAAAGACGTTGCGGCACGAAAGAACCTGTATAACATGGCTCGCATCATACAGGCAAATGCATTCATGGTTCTCACAGACACATACGGAGATGTACCCTACGGTGATGCCGGTAAAGGCTGGACTGACCTTCTTCTCTTCCCGGAATATGAAGCGCAGTCGGCAATCTATCCGAAACTGATCGCAGAACTGACCGAGGCCACAAACAACCTGGATGCGGCGAGTCCTGTTGAAGTGGCCGATGTTCTTTACGGCGGTGATATTGCCAAGTGGAAGAAGTTTGGATACTCCCTGCTTCTGCGTGCCGGTATGAGGCTTTCGGAGGCAGATCCACAAGCCGCTGAAACGGCTGTATCTACAGCATTCAACGGCGGAGTGATTCTCAGCAACAGCGAGAATGCTTTCAATAAACACGATGCGAACAACGTCAATCCTCTGGGTAACATTGTGAACGGAACTGAAGCAGCAAACTTCTATCTGGCCGAACCACTGGTCAATGCTTTGAAGACCAACAACGATCCACGACTTAAATCAATCGCTGTTCGTTATGTTGGCGCCGGCTCCGGTAATGATCAAGCAGACGCTATTGCGACACCCTCCAAAACAACTGTTGTTGCGACGACGGACCCCGATAAGCAATTCGGTTTGCCTGTCGGAAGTACCGATTCACAGGCAGATGCAGCGGGAGCACTCCTCCCCGGTGGCGGAAAGCGTTACGCGTTCAGCCAACTCGATCGCACCAGGCTGGCTAAAAGAACATCTCCGCTCTTTATTGTAACAGCCGCTCAGAACAATCTCTTACTCGCGGAAGCTGCTGTGAGAGGCTGGGTATCCGGCGATGCAGCAACATATTTTGCAAATGGCGTGGCAGCGCATATGGACCAGATGGCTTCGTACGATTCAAAATCCGCAGTAGCCGGCGCCGATCGCGACGCATACGTTGCAGCACATCCATTAGATACGTCAACCGAAGATGCGGCTATCGAACAGATCGGTTACGAATATTGGATCGCTTGCCTCCTTGCACCTCATGAAGCATGGGCTAACTTCCGCAGAACGGGTTTTCCTGCATTGACCGCAAATCCCTATTCAGGACGGACGGTGGACTTCATAACACGGCTCACGTACCCGGTTTCCGAAACGTTGGTGAACAATACCAATGTTCAAACTGCAATTACAGACCAGGGACCGGATGCTCTCGATACAAAGGTTTGGTGGAATAAATAGTTTGGGTTTTCCACCGGGGGAAGGTTCATATAAAATGTCCTTCCCCTTTCATATTTTTTTCATAGTTTAAAAGAGACCTAAATCTCAAATTATGATAAGACCTTTATTCATCTCATTTATTTGTATGTGCTCACTGCTTTCAAATAGTCGTGCACAACAAGTTTCATTTTCCAAAGATCAGATCATAGCATTGACCTCCGAGTGGAAAGGTGAACGCTTGCCTGACGGTCGCCCCTTGATATCCGACCGGATCCTCGAACGTTTGAAAAATGTATCACTCGAGGAAGCATGGGGTATACTTCGAAACAAAGGATTCAATAACCAGTTCGAAGGAGATTGGATGATCATCGGAGCACCGGATGTTCTTACAGGCCGTGCATTGACAGTACAATATTTACCGAAGCGATCGGATTACGATAAACTTATCCGCGACAAAGGGAAAGCTGAAAACCGTATCGGCAACTTCAACTCGTGGCCGATCGATATGCTTAAGCCCGGCGATGTGTATGTTGCCGACAGTTACGGAAAAGTTGTCGATGGCACTTTGATCGGCGACAACCTCGGGAACTCGATCTATTCAAAATCGAAGAACGGTGTGATCTTCTATGGATCTGTCCGCGACATCGAAGGATTGGAAAATATCAAGGGCTTTAATGGATGGATCAAAGGCTACGACCCTTCTTATATACAGGAAATGATGCTCGGCGGCATTAACGTTCCTATTCGCATGGGACGCGCCACAGTGTTACCCGGCGATGCAGTTCTTGCAAAGAAAGGTGGGGTTGTATTCATCCCGGCACACCTTGTGGAAGATCTCGTTTTGAATGCAGAGTTCATCGCGCTCCGCGACAACTTCGGACACCAGAGACTGCGCGAAGGAAAGTATACGCCAGGTCAGATCGACCAGGAGTGGACTCCCGAGATCAAAAAGGATTTTATGTCGTGGATAGATCAGAATACCGATAAGCTGCCGATGACCAAGGCTGAATTAGAAAAATACATGAAGGATAGAAACTGGTAACAAGGATTCGTATGAAAACACCATCTGAAAAATATCTCGAAAGGCATAACTTAAAAGAACCCGAATCTTCACGTCGCGACTTCATTAAGAAAGCAAGTCTCGGAGGAATGATGCTCGGAGGAATGATGTTCAGCTCGATTGAAGACACCTTGGCGCAGTCAACATCGAAAGTCAATCGCGCGTCTTCGCCATCCGATCTTAAGATCACGGACATGCGTTACGCAGTTGTCATGAATGGCGGCGGAAGATGCCCGGTGATACGCATCGATACGAACCAGGGAATATATGGTCTCGGCGAAGTTCGCGACGGAGCTTCGTGGAGATATGCCATGTTCCTCAAAAGCAGGATACTTGGAATGAATCCGTGCAACGTCGAGATGATCTTCAAGCGCATCAAACAATTCGGATTCCATGCGAGACAAGGCGGCGGAGTTTGCGGCGTCGAGATGGCACTCTGGGATCTTGCAGGCAAAGCTTATAATGTGCCCGCCTACCAATTGCTCGGCGGAAAGTACCGCAGCAAGGTGAGATTGTATGCCGATACGCCCGAAGGAAACGACGAAGCCGACTTCGTAGCGAAGGTTAACAAACGAATGGGTGAAGAAGGATTCACGTTCATGAAAATGGACTTCGGCATTGAATTACTGAAAGGAATTCCCGGAACCACGACGAACAGCAACTTCTGGGACATAGGCAGGCAATGGACAAACGAGCCTATGACCTATGGTGGCACCGAGCACCCTTTCACACAGGTGCAGATCACCGACAAGGGTCTTGATATTATGACCCAGCGTATCGCGCTGGTTAGAGAAAAGATCGGTTATGAAATCCCTCTGGCGTCGGATCACTACGGTCACTTCGACATGAACAATGCCATCCGCCTTGGACGTGCCGTCGAGAAATATCGCCTTGCATGGCTTGAAGACATGATACCATGGCGATTTACAGACCAGTTGAAACAGATCTCCCAGTCTATTGAAACTCCTTTGTGTACGGGTGAAGACATCTATCTCAAGGAAGAGTTCATAAAGCTGATCGATGCCGGAGCCGTCGACATCGTACATCCGGATCTCGCAACGTCAGGCGGACTTCTCGAAACGAAGAAGATCGGCGATTACGCCGAAGAAAAAGGCGTGGCGATGGCCATGCACTTTGCGGGCACGCCAATTTCGTTTATGGCCAACGTGCACTGTGCCGCGGCAACACAAAACTTCATGGCACTGGAGCATCATTCGATAGACGTCGACTATTGGACGAGCCTCGTCAAGACGAAAGGTCCGATGATTGAAAAGGGTTTTGCCAATGTACCGGAAGCACCCGGTCTTGGGATCGAATTGAACGACGAGGTAGTGAAAAAACATCTCGACCCTGAAAATCAAAATTATTTCGCACCAACACCCGAATGGGATAAAGACAGATCGTGGGATCGTTTGTACAGTTGATCTATGAAATCATTCTCTAAAGTTTTTTTCGGACTGGCGACTGTCTTGCTGGTTGTTTTCGCTTATGTAACGTTTAATGGTGATCATCAATATGGAGGCTGGCTTCTTACCGGCAGCCTGGTGTCCGTTGCGATTGCCTTTCGTGGCATAGAACTGCTCAAGGGCTATTCGTACACGATCACCATTATTGCTGTGGCGAGCCTTGCGATGTATCATCCCTCCTACTTCATCTCGATCGGGGATTTCAAATTATCGAAGCTGATCACGCCACTGCTGCAGATCATTATGTTCGGTATGGGAACTTCCCTGAGCCTGAAGGATTTTAAGGCGGTTGTAGCAATGCCGAAAGGTGTTATCGCAGGCGTGCTCTGTCACTATATCATTATGCCTACGGTGGCGTTCCTCATAACGCTTATGTTTTCATTCCCGCCGGAGATCTCGGCCGGCATCATCCTCGTTGGAAGTTGCCCGAACGGACTCGCCTCGAACGTGATGACCTATCTCGCAAAAGCGAACCTGGCGCTGTCTGTGACATTAACTGCAATCTCGACTTTCCTGGCACCGTTCGTCACGCCGTTGTTCATGCAAATGCTCGGTGGCGAATATATCGCGGTGGACGTCATGAAAATGCTGCTCGACATCGTTTACATCACGATCATCCCGATTGTAGCCGGGTTAATATTCAATCATTTCCTTCACGGGAAGTTCAAGGTCCTCGACAGTATTATGCCGTTGCTATCAATGGGTGGAATCGCACTTATCATTGTAGTGATCACTGCCAGCGGTCGTGACAATCTTCTTGCTGTCGGACCATTGCTTCTTGTTGCCGTGCTGTTGCACAATCTCAGCGGCTATTTCCTTGGGTACTGGTCGAGTCGCGTATTGCTACGGATGCCGGAGATCGATTGCCGGACCATCGCGATCGAGGTCGGGTTGCAAAACGCCGGTCTTGCATCGGGACTTGCCAACACCATGGGAAAGATCACAACCGTTGGTCTTGCTGCTGCGGTCTTTGGCCCGGTCATGAATATTACCGGTTCAACACTTGCACTCTGGTGGCGTTCGAAGCCCGTCGATGAATCAAATAGTAAATCCTCAACAGAAAAAAATAACAGATGAGATCCCGTGTAACCATTTTATTCGCATTTATCTGTGGCAGCGCTGTAACGTCGCTCGCACAACAGATCTCGAAGGAAGAATTGATCTTTCTGACTCCCGAATGGAAAGGCGAGCGCTACCCCGATGGCCGCCCGAAAGTTCCCGACAATCTTCTCGACCGTATGAAGCTCGTAACGCTCGAAGAAGCGTGGGCAGTCCTCAAGGGCGACAATTACAAACACCAGTACGACGACGGATTCATGATGATCAATCCCGACAGCGTGCTCGTTGGCCGTGCAGTAACAGCCACGTTTGTTCCGGGTCGTCCCGATATTCATAAAGTTATCGACGACAGGGGTCACAACCGCGATAAACGTGTGAAAGCCCAAAACTCGTGGACCATCGACATGCTGACAAAACGTGATGTTTATGTGGTCGACCAGTTCGGGGCGCACGAAGATGGACCGACCATCGGTGATAATCTCGGTAATTCTATTTTCGCGAAAACGGGAAATGGAATTGTTTACGATGGAGCGCTCCGTGATATCAACGGGTTGAAAGAGATCGGCTCATTCACATCGCTGTTCAGAACCTATCATCCTTCACACCATCTGAACAATCCTGCCGGTGAGCTAAACACGACACTTATCGGGATCAACACTCCCACGCGTATCGGTAAAGCAACCGTCATGCCCGGCGACGTTGTTTTAGGCCGCGACGGAGGCGTGATCTTTATTCCTCCTCATCTTGCCGAGAAAGTTGTAAAAACATCGGAGATCGTCCGGCTTCGTGACATGTTCGGACACCAAAGACTCCGCGAGCAAAAATACACTCCGGGCCAGATCGATACACGATGGTCGGATGAGATCGAGAAGGACTTTTCCAAATGGCTTAACGATCATATCGACAAACTTCCTGTTCCAAAAGAACAGATCCAGGAATTTCTGAAGAACCGTACGTGGTAACTAAAAAATCCTCAACATGGCAAAAGCAACATCAAGAAGAAATTTTTTCAAGAATGCAATTACATTCGGTGCACTCGCTTCACCCCTCGCAACATTTGGCAGTGGTTATGAGCAGGCGATCAATAAGGCGAATAAAATGTCTAATCCCGCCGATCTGAAAATCACAGGGATCAAATGCGGTTATATTCGTTTCGGCCACAGCCTGTTCGTGAAGATATTCACTAACCAGGATATTGTAGGACATGGTGAAGGTGTCGACGCAACTCCAGGGACCTATCATCTTGTTAAAATGTTTGAAGCAAGATTAAAAGGAAAGAGTCCGCTGAACGTTAACCGCCTTTTTGAGGACATCAGGCGTTCCGGATTTTTCGAAGGTGCGCAGTCAGGAATGTTCATCGCTGTATTATCGGCCGTAGAAACTGCTTTATGGGATCTCGCGGGCAAGGCGCTCAACGTTCCCGTCTATCAATTGTTGGGTGGAAAATTCCGTGATAAAGTAAGGGTGTACTGCGACACGGCCTTGTATCAGTCTAATCTTCCGCAGCCAAAGGATTTTGCGAATGCTGCACTCGAAGCAAAAAAGATGGGATTCAATGCCGTTAAATTCGATCTTGATCAATTGAACGACCCTGCCAAATACGACAGGTATAACTGGACAGCCAGTCCCGGCGAAGTGCAAAGGATGATCGACCAGATCAGCGCAGCAAGAGAAGCCGTTGGCCCAAACGTAGACATCTGTGTCGATATGCATGGACGTTATGACGCTCCCACCGGTCACATCGTTGCGAAGAAACTCGAGCCATTGAACCTTATGTGGCTTGAAGAACCGATACCGGCAGAAAATCCCGAAGCTTATAAATCGATCGCCGACTCGACCACCACTCCTATTTGCGCCGGCGAAAATCATTATCTCGCTTACGGCTTCAGGCGCTTACTCGAGATCAATGCTGTCGATATTATTATGCCCGACCTTCAGAAAGCAGGCGGGCTGGGTGAAGGCCAGCGCATCGCAAATCTCGCCAACCTGTATTATGTTCCTTTCGCCCCTCACATGGTAGCATCATTCCTGGGTGCTATGGCATCGGCACATGTGTGTGCTTCTGTTCCAAACTTCCTGATATTGGAATGGCAGATCTATTTTCATAAAGATCCAATGTTCAAGGAGATCGTTACTTACACAGGTCCGCAGGTCGAAAACAGCTTCATCACAGTTTCCGACAAGCCGGGGATCGGTGTCGAGATCAATGAAGAAGGAATGCGCAAGTATGCAACACCTGGCGTTCCCTTTTTCGAATGATAGAATTATTTAAATAGTTCCTGGGCAAACATATAGAGGTCATGCCGCCATACAGGCCAGGTATGACCTCCCGGGTACTCACTGTATTTATAACCCACGCCCATCTCGTCGAACTTTTGAAGCATGATCTTACAATTGTTGTAGGCGATATCCTTCTGCCCGCCCATCGAGACCCATAGTAATTTGATGTTGTCTTTTATCGCCGCACTATTTTCCTTCATGAATGCATATTGCGGATCGGAAAGTGTAGTGTTGTTTGCAAACCATCCGGAGCTGAACACACCCAGGTAAGAAAAGAGCTGGTAGTTATGAATACCGGCATGGAGCGTTTGTAGTCCGCCCATCGACAGGCCGGCCAGCGCGCGATCCCTGCGATCCGTTTTGGCGCGGTAGTTCTTTTCGACAAAAGGGATCACTACCTGTTTCAACTCGTTCTCAAATTGCTGAAGAGTTCGTTCTCCGAAGTTAGCGATACCACCGCTGCCAACATTGCCATCCATCATGACTATCAACATCGGCTTCGCCTTTTGTTCAGCAACGAGATTATCGATGATGAGATCTGTTTTCCCCTGTGTACTCCACCCACGTTCATCTTCACCTCCGCCGTGGAGCAGGTAAAGCACCGGGTACTTCTCATTAACGTCGCTATCGTAGCCCGCCGGGGTGTAGATATAAAATCGCCTCCATGCGTTGAATACGGTTGAATAATATCGTTTCATCCTTATCTCGCCGTGGGGAACATCTTTTAACGCATAAAAGCTTCCGTTCTTCGATGGTATCTCTATGCCGGCAGCCATTCTTCCCATTCCATAAAATGTTTCACTTGCGGGATCTGCCAGTGCAACTCCATCGATAAGAAGAGAGTAATAATGAAAGCCTTCACTGATCGTATCTGTAGTAACAGTCCAGTAGCCTTCTTTATCCTTAACGAGGTCGTATTTTTTCCCGAGATCGACCTGTACTTTTTGTGCGTCGGCCTTCAGCTTGAATATGACACGATTGTCCGGCGTTATTTGAGGATAGCTCGCCGACCTGATGTTCGTGGATGCAGGCGCCCCGAGGACAGTGACCTCCGGAAAGACCGACTCATTGACCGGTTTGAAGAGAAATTGCGAAAACATGTAAAGGTCGTTCTTCCAGACTTTGAAATCATGACCGCCCGGCTCTATGTAAAAAATATGAGGCACGTTATTCACATACAGGTAATCGTGCGTCCGCCTACTGAACTGCATCAGGTTGTCGGCATCGCCGCAGGAGATCCATAGCAGCTTAAGATCGGCTTTTGCTTTTGCAGGGTCGGGCACCAGTTGCTCGGGAAGCCTGGTATTGGGAGCAGAAGAAAATCCTCCGATCCATGCAAACTTATCGAGGTTAGTCAGACCGAAGTTGAGAGATTGTCCTCCTCCCATTGAAAGTCCTGCAATGGCCCTGTGCTCGCGGTCTTTGAGGACGGGATATTTCTTTTCGATGAATGGTATGAGGTCGCCGGTCAGATCCTTCTCGAATGTTGTGAACGCTTGTACCTTTTCAGGATCGAATACATTTCCGACGGCGCGGTCGTTCTTCATCGCACGACCGTTGGGCATAACAACGATCATCGGTTCAATCTTTTTCTGATCGTAAAGATTGTCGAGGATCACCTGGGGCTGCCCGTTCTTCAGCCATTCCTTTTCATCACCGCCGATACCATGCAACAAATACAGGACGGGATATTTCTTCTTTTTGGAAAAACCGGGGGGCGTATAAACGATCGCCTTCCGGTTGACTCCCACGGTAGCCGACGGGTACCAGATGGTATCCAGCTTTCCGGCCGGGATACTGTTGACCTTTTGGTCGAAGCCTTCTGGTGCTATTTTGTCGCGGCCCTGTGCGATCGCCTGGGAATAAAGAACAATTGCGACAAGGATAAGTGCTGGAACATTTTTCATAACGATTATGAATAAATGTTAATTTAACACTTATCGTCGCGGATTACAACACCAAAAACACGGAAATTAACTACGTGTTGAATTCCCTGACCTCGGCATATCCGTCGAATTCGTAGATAGGACATGACGATGCGATACGGGTGGCTTCGTCGAGGTCGTTTGCCGTGATCAATAAGAATCCGCCGACGATCTCGGTGCCTGCTTTGTGGATGGTGTTCGTAATGGTTGTGCCGTCACCCTTTATAAGTCTTCCTTCGAGTGTCAATGAAGATCCTCCTTTCAGTCGCCCTTCTCCTTGCCATCGTGTCATCCATTCGGCCCAGTGCTTACGGTGTTCTGCCAACCCGGCTTCAGGATGCGGATCCATTCTCCCATCCGGCTCACGGAATAAAATGATGTAGTTTTTCACAAAATCAAGTCAGATAAATACAACGTTTTCGATGTAATTATAACGGAAATAATTATAATTTTGTTATCGCATCATGAAACCTTTAGTAGAATTAATCTCAGCATGGCAAAACTTCACCGACAAGCATCCAGGTGCCGGCGTCGAAAGCTTCTGTCATCATTACCTGTCGACGACAGGCAAGGCAAACCATAAAAGCAATGATATCGGCAAGGATGCCGTGCTTTCAAAGCTGATAGGCAAAACGAACAGCCTTCTGAAAATCTATCTCAAGCTGGCCCTCCGGCAAGTTCCCGGCATGGAGCTGGAGTGGTTCTATTTATTGGATACGATCATTTCCAACGGCGAGATCAGGAAGACCGACGTGACGAGCTTTAGACTCTTACTGGAGCCTACAACGGGAATCGACATACTAAACAGGATGATCGCCGCGGGCGTGATCAGTGAACGTATCGATCCCACAGATAAACGGGCGCGACTGGTCAAGGCAACAGCAAAAGGCATGAAAAAACACAACGAGGTCAACGCGCTGTTTCGCGATGTAGCCTCGCATTTTTTTGAACCGATCAGCGCCGAGCATAAGGCGATAATAACGCTGGCGCTTGATAAACTGACCGGCGATCACGACGAGGCGATCAGGAAAAACAAGACCCAGGCGTTAATGGATATGGAAGCAGTGGTGAAAAAGGCACATCGATAGCGGAAGTATTACGCGTTCAGCCAGAAATCTTTATAAAATCTTTATACGTTCAAAAAATTTACAGCATTTATCAGCATTGCTGACAACTATGCTTTCGAGTGAGGCGGGCAATAACGAAATTTGCCGCTTCTAATGGATTTCCCTACCATTCTGATCATCGACGATGAGTTGCAACTCCGGGGCCTTCTCCGGCTAACGCTCAAGCTCGACAATTACAACGTGCTCGAAGCGAGCACAGGGCTGGAGGGGATTCAGTCGGCAGCTCATTCAATTCCCGATCTCGTATTGCTCGACCTCGGCCTTCCCGATATCAGCGGTCACGACGTGCTCACGCGCTTACGAGAATGGTACTCCTCCCCGATCATCATATTATCTGCCAATAGCAGCACCAACGATATCGTAAAAGCTCTCGATAACGGGGCGAATGACTACCTGGTGAAACCGTTCAGTCCCGAAGAGCTTACGGCCAGGATACGGGCGTGCCTTAGAACATCGCAAATAAATAAGAATGTACCGGTAGTGAAGTTCGGTGATCTCACAATCGATTTCCTTTCCAGGACAATCAGGAAGGATGATGTGCCGCTCAAATTGACTTCGACCGAATATGCCTTGCTGGGAATTTTTGTAAGAAACGAAAGCAAGGTATTGACTCATCAATATTTGTTACGGCAGGCGTGGGGACCTGAGAATCAAAACGACATACAATACCTTCGTGTCTTTGTGGGAACCCTGCGAAAGAAAATCGAAGATGATCCCAATAATCCAAAATATATTTTAACGGAGTCAGGTGTCGGATACAGGTTTGTTGGAAACTCTTAAACAAGAACAGGATGCAGTCGTCAGTTAATAAGCACCATCAACTCTCTTTCGGCGGCGTTCTTATCGCGCTTGGAATAATCTACGGCGACATAGGTACGTCCCCTATCTATACACTCAAATTCATAATCGGTTCGGAAAAGATCACGGAGGAACTCGTATTGGGAGGTGTGTCGTGTATTATCTGGACGCTGACTTTAATCACGACGATCAAATACATTTACCTGGCACTGAACGCAGACAATAAAGGTGAAGGCGGAATTTTCGCATTGTATGCGCTCGTTAGAAAATATAAAGTCAGCTGGGTCATTTATCCGGCAATTATCGGTTGCTGCACATTGATAGCCGATGGATTTATTACACCTGCGATCAGCGTCTCTTCGGCGGTTGAAGGTTTGAAATTACTATACCCATCGATCCCGACCACTGCGATAGTGATCGTCATCCTTATCTGCCTTTTTCTTTTTCAACAATTTGGATCGGCCGTAGTCGGAAAAACGTTCGGACCGATCATGGCCGTATGGTTTGTGATGCTCGCAATTCTGGGTAGTGTATACATCGTCGAATATCCTATGGTCCTGAAAGCGTTCAATCCAGCTTATGCCATCACGCTCCTCACCCAACATCAACGTGGCTTTTGGTTGTTAAGTGCAGTATTTCTCTGCACCACCGGAGCCGAAGCCCTTTACTCGGATCTGGGGCACTGTGGCAAAAGCAACATAAGGATCTCCTGGACTTTTGTGAAAGTGTGCCTGTTGCTCAACTACCTGGGTCAAAGCGGATGGCTTTTATCACAACAAGGGTCAGTGCTGGGTGAGAAGATCCCCTTCTATTCAATTATGCCCGAGTCTTTTCTGTTGATCGGCATTGGTATCGCGACGTTAGCGACGATCATAGCAAGCCAGGCGCTCATCTCGGGAACTTTCTCGCTGGTGAATGAAGCCGTTAAGCTGAAGCTGTGGCCAGGCACACAAATTCTATATCCGAATGCCTCTCGGGGACAGATGTATATCCCGATGCTGAACTGGACACTGATGGTGGGCAGCATCATGGTTGTGGCAATATTTAAGGAATCGTCGGCAATGGAAGGGGCGTATGGTCTTGCTATTACCGTAAACATGCTCATGACAACTTCTCTCCTTGTATTCTATTTCAGAACGGCCAAGAAAAATCCAATGTTGTCGATCGTACTTGCTGTAACTTTCGGCACAATAGAGGGTTTGTTTCTCACGTCCAATCTCAGCAAGTTTGAACACGGCGGATGGTTCACATTCCTGATCGCCTTCGCGTTTTTCGTCATGATGTTCGTGCTGCACAAAGCGCGGCAGCTACGGCAGCAGCATACAGAATTTGTCGACCTGCGCCAGTATGAGACCGCGCTGAGGGATCTGCAGAACGATGAGTCTGTGCCGAAAGAGGCGAGTCACATCGTATATCTTGCAGCAGCGGACAGCCGTCGTTTTATCGATGCCAATATCATTTATTCTATTTTCAGGAAGCGACCGAAGCGGGCAGACGTGTATTGGTTCGTTCACGTCGAAACCGTAGATAGTCCGTACACTTCCAAATATTCGGTAGACACCATCATTCCACGAAAATGTTTCTTCGTGCGGATCAAACTCGGATTCAAGATGGCTCCAAGAGTCAACTCCTATTTTTCGAAAATTGTCAACGACATGGCCGCAGAACAGGAGATCGATCTGTTGAGTCCGTACGACTGCCTGAACAGGTTTGGGATGAAAGCGGATTTCAAGTTCATCATACTTCATTCGTGGGCATCCGCCGACAGCAGTCTCACTACGTTCGATCGCATTGTGAACTCAGGCTATCGCTGGATCAAGTCGATCAGTCTTCCTCCCGAAGAGCAATTCGGCCTGGAGACCGCAAACGTGGAGATTGAGAAAGTTCCGATCCAGTTAGGATCACCGCCGAAGGTTCACATTAAGCGTGAAAGGAACAGTATACCGGTTCACCTTAATTAGCATCAGGCATCCGCCGCCTGAACACGAGGTAGTAAAGTGCCGGGATAACGACCGGTGCGAAGATCAACGTGGAAGTCAGTCCGCCGATAATTACCGTAGCCAACGGCCGTTGTACATCGGAGCCGATACCTTTTGAAATTGCTGCCGGAACGAGACCGACGATCGCTACGACAAGAATAGAGAGCAATGCTTTGAGCTGTTCGGCCGAAGTGTGTTTGATGCCGTTCATTAATTCCTCTTCGGAAGCAAAGTTGAGACGATTGAATGATGAAACGAGCAGCACCCCCGCCATAACCGATATACCGAAGATGGAAACGAAGCCTACGCCGGCAGATACGTTGAAGTGATATCCACGGATCAGGAGCGCAACAATTCCTCCTCCGAGCGCAAACAGGATACACGACATCGTGATGAGTGTGCTGGTCATATTCTTATAGAGCATAAAGAGGAAAAGGAAAACAACAACGATCGTGAGCGGGATGGTGACAGAAAGTTGCTTACCGGCGCGTTCGAGATTTTCATATTGACCACCGTAGATGATCTCGTAACCTTTAGGAATATGAACGCTCTTGTTGATCTTGACGCTTACCTCTTTCACAAAACTTCCCTGGTCGCGATTCCTGATATTGGTCCTTACCGTGATCATGCGTTTCCCATTGATACGATATATATTGGTTTGTCCTTCAATGTACTCTACTGTCGCCAGTTGACTGATCGGTACGAGTGCCCCTGAAAAGGAAGGAACCAACAACTGTCTCACGCGGTCTATGGTGTTCCTGCTCTCGGGAAGATACCGTATGACGATGTCGTAACGTTTGGCTCCGTCGTATAGATTACCGATTGCCTGTCCGCCGATAGCAGCTTCGATCATCGTTTGAATATCGCTCACATTAATGCCGAATCTTGCAGCATTCTCGCGATTATACTTTATACTGATCTGTTCCTGCGGTCCCTCCTGCTCTATGTTTACAGCTTCCGCACCGGCGGTATGCTTGACGATAACAGCGATGCTGTCGGCTTTCTTCCGCATCATCTCGAGGCTGTCGCCCACGATCGAGATTGCCAGGTCGGCGGCGCTGCCTGTAACGATCTCCATAACCTGGTCTATGATAGGCTGACCGAATGAAAAGTTAGCTCCGGGGAAATGCTTTTCAAGATCTCCTTTTACGGCTTGTATGAGGTCCTGCTTGGAAATCGTGTCTGTCCACAAATGATAGTCGCGGAGGCCGATCAATATTTCGGTCCTGTTGGGCGGAAAGGGATCGGTGCCGTCGTCGTTGCGGCCGGTTTGAGTGATCACATAATCAACGGGACCATATTTCGTAACGATGTTCCTGATCTCGGGACCGAGCTTTGAATTTTCCTGGATGGTGATACCTGAAGGCATGAAAGACCGGAGGAAAATAGAACCTTCGTCGAGTTGTGGAAGGAATTCGGAGCCGAGTTTTATTCCCAGTCCCACGAGGACCAGTACGATCGCAAATCCTGTAAACACGGTGACCCGTGCCCAGTTCATCGTTTTGCCAAGTGTGTTCTCGTAGCTGCGTTCAAAAAAATTGAGTATCGGGTTGCGACGTTCTTTCAGAGGCTCGGTCGACAATAGTTTCTTCTTGAATGCGAATGATATCAGGACGGGTATCAGCGTGAGGGCGATGATCATCGATCCGATCACTGCAAATGCCAGTGTTAATGCCATGGGAGAAAACAATTTCCCTTCCACGCGTGTCATCAACAGGATCGGCATATAAGCAAGAATGATGATGGTAACGGAGAAGAAGATCTCCCGGCCAACTTCCTGCGCCGCGTTCAGCGTGATCTTCACGATGCCCTCTTTTCTCTCCTCTGCATCTGCAGTCCGGTATTTCCGGATAAGGTGTTCGGCCATGACGCACGCACCGTCTACGATAATACCAAAGTCGATAGCACCCAATGAGAGAAGGTTTGCGGGAATACCCGTTACCCTCATCAGGATGAAGGCGAACAAAAGAGAGAACGGAATCGTGATAGAAACAACAAGCGCCGACCGGATACTTCCGAAGAAGAAGATCAATATGATGACAACGATGCTGATACCTTCAAACAATGTGTGACCGACTGTAGTTAAAGAGTGATCTATCAAAAAGCTTCTATCATAAAGTATCCTGAGCTTAACGCCGGAGGGCAGTTCATTTTCATGAAGGTGTTTGATCTGATCTTTTAAAAGCGCCAGGACTTCGCTCGGATTTTCACCTCTTCTGAGCAGGATAATTCCTTCCGTTCCGCTTGGCACACTCACGGAATCTTTCGGAACGGCGTATCCGAGCACACCGGAAGGCGGTGGCGGCGTGATCTCGACGGACGCTATGTCTTTTACGAAGATCGGCACGCCATTGTCGGATGCCAAAACAATGTTTTCGATGTCGTCGTGCGATTTCACAGCACCGAGTCCGCGCACGGCAAAACCCTGCGCACCTTGAGCGATCACGTTGCCTCCCGTGTTGAGGTTATTTTTCTGAACAGCTTCAATTACATCGTTGACCGTGAGGTTATACTTCAATAATTTCTCCGGCGAGGTAAGGATGTGGAACTGTTTCATAGGACCGCCGAACGTCGTGATATCGGCAATTCCAGGAACCTGCAGCAGGTACGGACGTATCACCCAATCCTGCAAATCGCGCAGCTGCATTGGTGTGTAGTTTGGAGGAGCTTCCACCACATATCGAAGGATCTCCCCGACTGCCGTCGTAAGCGGTGCCAATTCAGTAGTAACACCATCGGGAAGCTCCAGGGAAGTCAAACGTTCCATGACCTGTTGCCGCGCGAAGTAATCGTTGGTGCCGTCCTGGAATGTAAGCTGTACAACCGATAGTCCGAAGATGGTCCGGCTCCTGCGATCGAGAACCCGCGGAACGTTGTTGAGGGCCCGCTCTATCGGGATGGTAACCTGCTGTTCAACCTCCTCGGCGGCTCTTCCTTCAAACGGGGCGACAACGATAACGTTCGTATCGGCGATGTCCGGATAAGCTTCGATCTTTAATTGGGTGAAACACCAGTAACCAATTATCGAGACGACAATTGATACTGCTATGACGACCCAACGATTGGTCATCGAGAAGATGATCAGTTTACGAATCACAGGTTATTCGAATTTGTCGACTTTATGTGTTGTTATAAATCCACCGGTAAAGATGTTCCTGAGTGCCTTTAATGTGGCGATCACTTTCTCTTCTTCATCAACAAAAACGATTACCATCGGAGACTCGTCGAACGAGAATAGCCGCGTAGGATTTTTGATGATCTGATTTTTCCCGAAGCCCGCTTCCCCGCTGAAAGCCGTTGCCCCGTTGATCTTGTGCCTGATCAGGAACTTCATGATGAACTCACTTAACGGCCTGTCGCCGTGGAGCTCATCTTTGTCGAAAAAGATCTGTGCTTCTAACATGGTGAGGTTAGGTTGGTTTTTTTAGTATCCAAACGACAATCCCTTTAGTTGCATCGCACCGTCAGTAACCACTTCCTCGGAACCATCGATTCCCGAAGCGATCACCGCCTTATCTCCGACAAGGGATGAAACAATAACTTCCTGTCTTTCGAATTTGAGTGGACCTGTTTTCACGAAGCAATAAGTTTTCCCTTGTACTGTAACGACTGCCTGTTTGGGGATAGTAACGGCATTCTTCACTGCTTTATCGAATGAAACGGATGCGAACATTCCGGCCTTGAGGCGAGCATCAGGATTCCGCACAGCAATCCTCACTTTAACCATCCTGGTGTTGCGATCCACAACATCTCCGATCGCCTCGATCTTTCCCTTAAATTTTTCGTCGGCAAATGAAGTCAGGGATATCTGGCACTCTTCTCCGGTTGAGACTCCAGCTAACATTGTCTCAGGTATCTCGCACAATATCCAGCACTTACCTGCAGGTGCGTTTACCAGTTCGTTCGGATCGAAGCCCGCCTGTTTCAAGTTGGCTTCGTGCTCTATCAACGACGCCCTCTCATTTCCAAGGTGAGCATTCTCAACAGCCAGGGCGGTCTCTGCTTCCAATACATCTTTACCGGTTGCAGCACCATTCGCCGCAAGATCTTTAGCACGATCCAGCTCCGTGGTCTTTTGCTTGATCGTCACATTCTTGATCTGGTTCACGTTGATCAGGTGCTGGATGAGCGCCATATAACTATCGGTCAGTTCGGGATCTTCAAAAAGAATGATGTTGCGTTCCGCACCTTGCCTCGAGGTTACCGACGTGGCGGCAACTCTCGCCGGGAAATGTAATTCCGATGTAAGCGACGATGCACTGAGATGGGCAGTCTTTATGAAAGACAGGTTGGTGGTGTCGTTGAATTTAATGTTCACACCGTCGCTCGAAACTGTCGGCTTCGAGTCGCCCTTAACGGACTGTTTATCCTTATGATCACCCCCACACGCCGACAGCACCAATAGTAAAAGAACAATGAATTGTCTCATAGGGATCAGAGTTGGGTGATTAATCCTGCAGCCAGTAATAGCTGGAGATAACTTTGATAGTACTGGTATTGGGCCTCATAGTATAACTTTTGAGTATCATACCACGATCTTTGTGCTTCGAGCAAGTCGATCAACGTGGTTCCTCCCCGCAGGTATGAATACCGGACCGATCTGAGTACCTGCCTGGACTGCTGGAGTATCTCGTTATACGTACCGATTGTTTCTTTTTGAAGATGATAAGTTTGCCACGCGGCCGTTATCTCGGTATTGACCTGCAGTTGTATAGTTTGCAAGTGCAGGTTGGCCTGGTCTCTTCTTACATACGATGCCGCGATGTTTCCCTGGTTTCTTGAGAACAACGGAATTTGAATCGTTCCGAAAAAACCGAGATAAGGAATTGTATTCTGCGGGTTCCATATCACGCCGAGTTCGGGTATCGGAAGTCGCTGTGCGCGCTGAAGCTTTATATTGCTTTCCGATACGGAGATCTCGCTCAACGTAGCTTTCACGTCCGGCCTTTCCTTGATCACTTTGGCAATAAGACTATCTTCTGTGCCGGTAATAGCTATCGGCTCCGGCAAATTGTCTTCGACAACGTCAATGCTATCCGTCGACCCGAGCAGGAACTTCAATTGCTGCAGGTTGTTGATATAACCTTGCCGTGCAGCCTTCAGTTGAAGCCTGTATTGCTCAAGAGGAATTTGTGTTCTCAAAAGTTCAGTCGATGTAATGACCTGGCTTTTGTAACGCGCCTTCTGGATGGCAACGAGGCTATCGAAGTTAAGCTGGGCCTGTTCAAGATTCGAGAGCACTTGTTTCAATCTCCATACCTCGAGGTATTGCGAGGCCACGTCGAATGTCAGATTTCTTTCAACATCGTAGAAGTCGTTTTCTGCGAGCCGTACCTGTTGTGTGGCAACATCTATCTTACCCTGGCGAATTGCTGTCCACTGGAATTGTTTCGTCAGCTGCCACCACACCTGGCGATTGGTCGCACTATTCCACCTGCTGTCGTTTGGAAAAAGCGAGGGCTTAACCAACTGCAGCGTCTGATTATTGAGCGTCGGGTTTGGCCTCAGCGCAGCCGTAATGATATCGGCCCTGGCGGCATCTATGTTTAACTTTTCAGCTTTAAGGACAGTATTGTTTTCCTTTGCGATCCTTACCGCGTCGGAAATGGACAACAGCCCTTGCCCATTCGAGGACCATGATATTGCCAGGAGCAGGCAACAGAGTATCGGGCAATACCTCATTCGGCGTCTTGACATCTTGGGCTTGCAAAGTAATAATTCGGATGTCAAGGGGAAATGGCTGGACGAGCCGAAGAGGTACGTTACCGGTTAAAACGGGATTAATAAAGAGGTTTTTCGCGGGATCCCGGCAGGATGGCGGTCCTCGAGTCTGAACAGGCGGAGAAATGTATCAAAACTCTGCGCTTTCGGATAAATTCCCCGGGGTGCTCCCGATCTAAGTTTGTGTCGTCAACAAAGAATAAACGACACAACAAATGGGAAAGAAAATCTTAATTACCGGGGCATCCAGGGGCTTCGGAAAAATCTGGGCCAAAGCATTTCTGAAACGTGGCGACAAGGTTGCTGCCACCGCAAGGAACCTGAGAGATCTTGACGATCTCGTTAAAGAATTCGGAAGCTCAGTGCTGCCAATCCAACTCGACGTAAATAACCGCAACGATGTGTTCAGCGCAATTAAAAACGCTAACGATCACCTTGGCGGGATCGACGTGCTCATCAACAATGCCGGCTACGGTCTATTCGGCACGATTGAAGAAACAACAGAGAAAGAGGCCCGCAACCAGATCGAGACGAACGTCTTCGGACTACTCTGGGCAACCCAGGCTGTTCTGCCGGTCATGAGAGCGCAAGGCCATGGACACATCATTCAGGTATCCAGCGTTCTTGGCATAGTAACTCTGCCGGTCCTCGGACTTTATAACGCATCGAAATTTGCGGTCGAAGGACTAAGCGAAACGCTTGCATCGGAAGTAGAAGGATTCGGCATCAAGGTTACGCTTATTGAGCCAAATGGTTTCTCGACTGATTGGGGTGGTGCATCAGCTGCTAACACGACACCGATGAAAGAATACGAAAAGGTACGGGCGGACTTCCAGGCAGGATTGGTCGACGATATCTTCGGAATTCCTGATGCTACGAGCGAAGCAGTGCTGAAACTTATCGATTCTCCAAACCCGCCATTGCGTCTCTTCCTCGGTAAGATGGCTCTACCCTGGGTGAAACAGGTTACAGCCGCACGCATGAAAACATGGGAAGAATGGGCCGCCGTAGCTGAGAAAGCCCACGGAAAATAATTCCAGGTAAACTTATTTTCATCAGAACAGGTTTGTATACAGCCCTGGCGGAAGAAACGCCGGGGCTATAGTATATATAATTGAGAACTCCATGAACCACTACAAAACCATTTCGGAACTTCATGCAGCTAATGGGTTCGCCGCGCCGGAAAATCCACTGCTCAGTATTGTGAACTGCAATTCGTCGCGCACCTGTTCAATCGGGAAGAGCGAGTTCACTACCGACTTCTATATGTTCGGTTTCAAGAAGATCAAATCGGGTGTCATGCTGTACGGTCGTACAAAGTATGATCACGACAGCGGAAGTTTATCTTTTATCAAACCCAGGCAAGTGATCGAAATAAGAGATCTGGAGCTTGAGGGAGAAGGCTTCCTGATGTTTGTTCATGAAGACTTCTTCAACGGTCATGCGCTTCACTCCGAGATAAAGAAATACAGTTACTTCGACTACGAAATCTCCGAGGCCCTGTTCCTCTCTCCAAAAGAAGAACAGATCATCGGGGAGATCGTAAAAAAGATCGAGCTAGAAATCCACAACAACCAGGATGAATACAGTCGTGAAATAATACTGGGTCATATCGAATCGTTCCTGAAGTATTCACAGAGATTTTACAAACGACAGTTCATCAACCGCAATGACCTTTCGGGCAGAACGGTTTCCAAATTCAATGATTTGTTGAGTAACTATTTTGAAAAGAATACGCTCAGGGATAAGGGACTGCCTTCCGTCGCAGAGATAGCTTCACAGCTGAATGTATCTCCACGTTATCTGAGCGACACGCTGAAGCAGGAAACGGGGAAGACCGCGATGGACCTGATCCACATCTTTTTAATATCCGAGGCGAAGAACCTGCTGAAGGTTAAAGAGCAAAACGTCTCAGAGATCGCCTACTCACTTGGATTTGAAAACCTGCCGTACTTCTCGAGACTCTTCAAGAAAGAAGTTGGTGTGAGTCCGAATCAGTTTAAGAAGGTACATTTGAATTAAACAGTAAACGGTATTCAGTATACTGTATACGTTCACTGAATACGGTATACTGAATACTGAATACCGTTTACTGTTTAGTTTTGCTTGCTAAAGAAGTTCGTGAGTTCTTCGGCATAGACTTGAGGAACTTCCAATGCTGCAAAGTGACCTCCTTTTTTCATCTGCGAGAAGTTTGCAACGTTTACCATCCTCTCTGCCCACTCCTTCGGGAACTGTGCTTCTTTCGGGAACAGTGATATACCTGTCGGAACGTCTACGTGCTGCGCAGACTTTACGCCTCCCATATAGCTCGCGCGCGCATTCTCCGCATAAACCCTGATAGAAGAATTGATCGATTGACTCACCCAGTAGATCATAATATTAGTAATGAGCTCGTCCTTCGACAAACATTCGTTGAGATCTCCGCTATGATCACTCCACGAATAAAATTTCTCGACGATCCACGATGCGAGTCCAACGGGGCTGTCGTTTAACCCGTAGCCGAGAGTCTGGGGTTTTGTAGACTGTATCATATTGAATGCTCCCTCGGTAAAGAACCAGTGTTGTATCTGCTGGCCGAATGCCTGTTCCTCGGATGTCATCTTGCTCCAGTCCTCCGTTCCGTTCGGATATCCCACATCGGTCAGGTGAATCGCTTTTATATTGTCAGGGAATTGAACTGCGAGCGACTTGGTGATCTCCGTACCAAGGTCACCTCCTGCCGCGAAATAGTTTTTATAACCCAATACGCCGGTCATAAGTTTGTTGAACACGTCTGCGATGCGGTCGACGTTCATTGCTGTTTGTTGCGAGAAACCGAACCCCGGGATCGACGGAATTACAACGTCGAACGACGCGGTGAGCAACGGGATCACTTTAAGATAGCGATAGAAAGAATCGGGCCATCCGTGTGTAAGGAGAAGAGGTGAGTTTTTGGAACCATTTCCTTTAACATATATGAAATGGATCGTTACTCCGTCTACGTCTGCTTTGAACTGCGGATACTTGTTAATAGCTGCTTCGTGCTTCCTCCAATCGTACTCGTTCTGCCAGTAGGTAACGAGCTCGCGTAAATAGGCAGGGTTGGTTCCATAGCTCCATCCCGCATTCTCCGGCTCATCGGTCCAACGAGCCTGTTTTAAACGTGCCGACAAATCAGTCAATACTTCCTGTGGTACTTCGATCTTAAATGGTTTCATGGTTTTTCGCTTTTGTTATTTTGATAGATCAAAGCTAGGCAGACGCTATTCCGTGCCATTGTAAAAATTTTACCTGGCCCGGGGATCGAAGGATGAGATAGGGATCAGGACGGCAGCTGTAAAATCACATCAGAGACCAGGCTATTTTCCTTGATGGCCTTCTGGGAACTGACATAGTCTGTAGGGCTGATGCCTGAAAAGTGCGCGAAGTCTTTGATAAGATGAGCCTGGTCATAATAACCGTGACGATGAACGATCGAGAACCAGTCTATTACACCTTGCAGTGTCTGGATCTCTTTTACCACCATTTGAAAACGATGCAATCGCTGCAGGTATTTCGGAGAAAACCCGGTGTGTTTTTTAAGCAGATGGATGACATGTTTCTGGGAATACCCGGATTTGTTGATCAACCATTCGATAGGTTTCTCGATATGCTGATCGATAAAACGGACAACGGCATGTTCCGTGGTCTGTTCCGTCTGGTATTGCAAGAAATAATTTTCAATCAATGCAAACATCGCGGAACTGGTGGATGCATTGATAATACGCTGGTATAACTGGTCGAACGAGTTTCCAAGCAGGGCCGACGCTTCCACGCCGACGTGCCCGATTGCAGTAATCGGAATTTTGGTCAGGCAGAAAAATCCTCCCGTAGTAAACCTGACACTTATGATCGACGAGTTTGTATTGTTCTTATATAGAATAGCCTGTTTTTGTAAACCTGAGATCCAGGCATATTTTACCTCCTGTTTTTTCCGGAGCTCCCCGTCGGGGTAAATTGTATTGGTGGTCTTATCATTAAGTTCGATGATGAGATTGACGCCGCCGTCGGGCAATTCTTTCAAGTATGGGATGGGCAAAGAACCTTTCACATGCACCATATGCTCGATGAATTCCGAAAGAGGAAAAGCAGGTATGTGCCTGGTAACGTTCATGATAAGACTTCAGATGTTAAAGATAGACCGAAGTACCCGAACTAATCAAATCCCACCAGGAGCTTTTAACCGGGCTTTTTATGACTAGTAATACAGTAAATATTTATTGTTTATCAATAAATATTAATTAAATTGCGGTATAAAATCTAAGACCATTATGAAAAGGATTTCAACCACATTTCTGCAGGCAGTCGTCGTGCTTATCGGCATCGTGGTACTCGCCGTTTTGATCCGGTTTCCCTTAACCGAGGGAAGGGCCGCAAACCTGGACCTATTTAGTATTTACGCCGACCCGCTGATCCTGTATGCCTACGCCGGCTCGATCGCCTTCTTCGTCGCGCTGTATAAGGCCTTCAAACTACTGATGTACATCGGACAAAACCGCGTATTTTCGCCGGAGTCTGTCGGCACTTTGAAGAGCATAAAGTATTGTGCGATCGTCCTAAGTGTTTTAATTGTGATAGCAGGGATATATGTGAAGATCTCACATCATCCTGACGATGATCCTGCAGGCTTCATGGCCATCTGCATGGTGACGACTTTTGCGGCCATCGTGGTTGCAACAGCAGCCGCAATATTTGAGAAGATCCTGCAGAACGCAATAGATATGAAATCGGAAAACGACTTAACAATTTAAACGATGCCGATCATTGTAAACCTGGATGTGATGATGGCAAAACGAAAGATGTCGCTGAACGAGCTTTCGGAAAAAGTCGATCTGACATTGTCCAACCTCTCGATCCTGAAGACAGGTAAAGCGAAAGCAATTCGTTTTACCACCCTGGATGCGATCTGCAAAGCGTTAGACTGCCAACCTGGCGATATCCTCGAGCACGTAAACGAAAAGAAAAGGACGATAAAGAATCCGCACTGACCTATTTCAAGTCACATTCTGTCGATTTAAGAAGTACAGGATTGCACCGACTGTATTTCCCGTCAAAAGCAATTTCGAAATCCTGGTTTGGACTTAATGACTTTAGATAATAATCGGTTGTGATCACCTGTGCTCCGGAGCGCATCGCAGCTTCAAACCGGGTCTTGTCGCCGGTTCGTGCTTCCTTCGTGTCGGCATCCGAGCGGGTGCGGACCATGAAGCCTTGTCTTACACGGTCAGCGATATCTTTCTCCTGTTCAACAGGATCGTTCATAATAAAAAAAGCAGCATGGGGATTGTCGAAATCCGTATTCGCAAACATTGGCCTTGAATAAGAATCGTCTCCATTGATATATAGCTCTGTAAGGTCTTTTCCTGCATCGAACACAAAGAGGATCCTTCCTCTCGCTTTGGCAAGATCCGGCCATCCTTTATCCATAACAGCGTTCCGCAATGTTTTAGATTTTCCTTTTACCTGCTTAGGAGTAATCAACTGGTCACTGCCAAATACGCCCAGTATCTCTTTATCCAATGCATCCAGTACATTTTTATCGAAGGGAAGGACTTTGGCAAAACCAGGTTTGTCTAGTCCCGATGTTTTTGGATTGATCGTAATAATGATCGGCAAATGATCCTTGTGTGCTTGCGACCAGCCCTGGACACTGAGCAGGCAAGCCTTGAACGTTGCACAGTCACTCCTGAAATCGATATCCGGTATATGAAGGACTTTGAACCCGGGATCTTTCATTGCCACAGCATTGTACGGTTGAGGTTCAGCGCCCGCGGAGCTCATGATCTCTAATCCCTTAGGGTTTGCGAATCGGCCTCCTTCAGGATCGTAGAGCACATCTATCTCAAGACCCCTCAAGCCCAGATCCAATTGATCGGTAATCGGAATATGCCGATAGTCCAATCCTCTGGCTTCAGGACTTTCCAATAAGATCAGTTCCATCAACGGTTTTTCGATACCTGTTTTGTAACTGTTATGACTACCGATCACCTGCATCTGGTTCATCTTAAGATGTTGGGCCCCTACGTGGCCGAACGACAGGCAGACGAGTACTATCGAAATAAAATGTTTCATAAGATTAAAATAAAAAAAAGGTCGAAAGCCTTCGTGAAGCTCCCGACCTTTTGACTATCAATTCATTTAGTATCCTTCATTCTGCACTAAGAAGCCATATTCAGCAGACGCGGCGTCGATCGCTTTCTGGGGGATCGGGAACAATCTCTTGTGTGGATCGTTGTCGGTCTTTTCAGTATACGGCGCTTCGTATTTACCGAAACGGATCTGGTAAGTTCTTCTTAAACCTTCCCAGTACAACTCAAATCCTGCTTCACGATACAACACATCAAGATCAATAGAAGCCAAAGCTTGTGGCGTCTGCGAAGGACGCGCGGTCCTCGATGTTCTCAAAGTATTGATATCTTCGAGGGCACCAGCCTCGTCACCGTTTCTCAACTTCGCTTCTGCACGCATCAGGTACATTTCACCCAAACGCAGCAGAACGATGTCGACGCTGCTATATGAACAGCAGTTGGTGTTAGTGTGACTAAACTGGTACTTGGAAAATCTGTAACCTGTATTGTGCAAGCTGCCGGCGCTGGTAAAGTCAACGTTGGGCGTATGGTTGACATAGACCTGGTTCGCATCGCTATCGTTCAATTTGATGACAGGGTAAATCTTTACCGTTCCATCGTCGCACTTCAAAATATTACCACTCTTGTCTTTACGAGGTCCCCAGATAACGCCGCGAAGAATTCCCCTGTCGATCTCGAAATCACTTGCCTTAACGCAGTAATAATGTTCCGAGTCGTTGGACGGATTTACACCAGTAAGGTCTTTAAGCGCATCCGGAACCATCGTCTTCTTCATATAGAAACGTGCATCTGCATCAGCTGGGTCTACATTTCCATAAGCGTCGGTCCAGGTCTTGATGAAATCAGGCGTAGCTGCGGCAGCATCCGTTCCGCGTGTGCTTGGCTGTTCTGGCCGTGGCACCTGCGCGCCTGAGATTGGCCAGTAAGCCCACCTGCTCTGGTCTGTCTCAAGAACACCTCTTTGGTCGAGTGCGAATATCAATTCAGTGTTCGTATGGTTGTTATCGCTGAAGAGATCAAAGTATTCGGGTGACAATGTATGCGCACCTGAAATAATGCTGCTTGTATACTGAATAACTTTGTCCATGTCTTCTTTCTTAAAGACCGGTGTTCCGTATGGATCGCGGTACACGGCAGCATTCATGTATAAACGAGCCAGGAATCCACTCACCGCATCTTTAGTGATCCTGCCGGGGTTGTCGCTGTTCGTAAGAACGGCGGCTGCCGACAGTAACCTTGCTTCCAGGTAGTCAATTGCCTCCTGACCTCGCAGTAGTTGAGAGAAGTCAGCTGTATGTTCCTTTTTGAAAATCAGACCCCAGTTATCAAGCGCAAGCATATTGAGGTATGAATTGATCGCGATCATTTCATACAATGGACCCTTCGCATCCTGGTTACCTTTTTCGACTTCAGCCTTTAACTTTTCTTCGGCAACTACTGTTCGCGAGAGGGCCAAACCGATATTTGTCCACGCATCGCCAACCAGCGCATTGCTGGGTGTTGTGAGATGCTGGTAAACGGCGATGTACTTACCGCCATCATACCAGTCTGTACCTCCACGATATGGAAGGATCGCTTCATCGGAAGCAATTTCCTGGAGTCCGAAATTAATGGTGTGCATCCACACCTGGCGGAGCATGCCATACACGGGTGCAATGGACCCGCTGATAACTTGCGCCTGGCCTGTACCTGTAAGAGACTCATCGAGGATATCTTCTTCAAGGTTGGTACAACCGAACGTGAGTAAAAACAACCCTATCAGTAAAGCTCTATTTAATCTTATATTTTTCATTTGATTCTTTCTTAGAATGTTACGTTAAGAGTGACCATATATGTTTTCGCCTTCGGGTAAGTGAAGTAATCGATACCAAAGGTTTGAATTCCGCCAATTGTTGATCCTGTATTGATCTCCGGATCGAACCCCGTGTACTTTGTGATCACAAAAAGGTTCTGTCCCGTTACAGACAGGCGAACGTTCTGGACTGCGTTTGCCAACCCGATCTTCGCGCCTGAAAGTGTATAGCCAAGAGTTGCGTTATTCAATCTCAGGAAAGATCCGCTCTCGAGGTAGCGGGTAGACACTGTATTGTCATTGCTATTGATCTCATTAGGATACTTCACAGCAAAATCCGTTGTGTTATTAGATTTAGCCAGCTGCGCTTTGGTGAACAGCGACATCGCAGTGTGATTATAGATCTTGTTTCCGGCAACGCCGTTGAAGTTGATGCCGAGGTCGAAATTGCTGTATCTAAAATTCAGGTGGAATGCATAAATCGACTTTGGAATAGCACTTCCAACGACTGTTCTGTCATTGTCCAATGCTTTCCCATCAGGAACATTATCTCTGAAAATATTGCGGCCGTCTTCACCGATACCATCAAATGTTTTCATATAGAACGCACCGATCGGTTGGTTGTTGATATAACCGTTGATGGTCGCACCGGTCTGACCTGAACCCTGCGCCCCACCGGTAGCAAGCACCGAATACGGCGAATTTGTCACTTTGTTATCGATGAAGGTTACGTTACCACCAATATTGTAAGTAAAGCTTCCACCTGCATTGCCGTTATATTCCAAAGCCACTTCGATACCGTTGTTGTGGATCTTCAAATGATTGATGTTTGTCCAGTATGTGGATGCAGGCGAAACAGGATCAGGCGGAGCAACTTCCAGGAGGATGTTTGACGAAACCTTGTTGAAATAGTCTACGCTACCGGTCAACCGGTTGTTCAACACGGCAAAGTCAACGCCCACGTTTGCCTGGGTCGACACCTCCCATTGGATATCTGGATTCGCGAAGCGTGTGTAAGTGATCCCGTAAGGATAGCCGGTAATTGCAGTTGCGTTAGGATCCAGCGGATATGTGCTAAGACTTTGAGCGCCTGTGATCAAACGATCTTCAGAGTAACTTGCTTTTGTGATCTTCGCGGGAATTTCCTGGTTACCTGTCTGACCCCAGCTTGCACGCAACTTGAGGTTATTAAAACCGCCGCCGCTCATGAAACTTTCTTTGCTGATGTTCCAGCCGCCGGCAACCGATGGAAAGTAACCGTACTTGTTATTCGCACCGAACTTCGATGATCCATCGGCACGTAACGTACCAGTAAACAGATATTTATCATCGAAAGAGTAGTTTACCCTTCCGAAGAATGACTGCAGTTCGTTTTTGGTTGCAGACGCCGTAACCGTTGTAGGATACTGCGTTGAACTTGTTTGATCCTGGTACTTCGGTTCGATATTGTTGTTGGCAAAACCGCTGTAAGCGAAGTTCCTGTTCTCTTCAAGGAAACGCTGGTAGGAATGTCCCGCCAGTAAAGTCAATTTATGAGCATTCTTATTCCAGTTATACGTAAGGGTATTTTCCACGAGTTTATTCGTGTTCGCAGTGATGAGCGTATTCAGAGAACCGTTTGAAATATTCGATTCATTGACAACAGAAGGGAATGGCTTGTATTGCTGATCCCTGGTCGTCGTTGAATAGTCAACACCGAAGTTCATTTTGTAAACAAGACCATCGATGATCTCGATCGATGGTGCGATGGTTGCAAGAATACGGTTATTGAGAGCCTTATCGCTAAAGATCTCGTTTCTCTGCAATGGGTTCAAGGCATTTGTAGTCAACAGTGTAGGCTCGCCGTTTGTGTATGCCGGAATCGTTGGGTTCATGCTGATCATATCGCTGATCGTTGAACTGATGTTAGGGCGAAGATTTTCTGTATGAGATGCCGTAACATTATAATCGATAGAAAGGCGCCCGTTGAGTGCCTTCTGATTCATGTTCAACTTCGTTGAATAGCGTTTGAGGTCGCTGTTTTTCAGGATACCTTCCTGGTCCTGGTAGCCAAACGATGTATAATAAGAGAACTTCTGAGAAACGGCTCCGCCGATAGACAGATCCATTTTCTTAGAAAAACCAACCTGGGTCAATTCCTTTTGCCAGTCTGTGTTTCCACCGAAATCGAGCAGCGTTGCGCCAGTACCTTTCACCTGCGAACGGAATTCGTCGGCGTTGAAAACATTGATCTTGTTAGATAAAGAAGACCAACCGGTTGATACAGATGCATTCACTTCAGTCTTTCCGGCTTTTCCTTTTTTAGTAGTGATAACGACAACGCCGTTAGCCGCCCTTGAACCGTAAACCGCTGTGGCGCTCGCGTCTTTCAGCACGTCGATACTTTCGATGTCGTTAGGATTGAGAAAGTTCAATGGATTGGTGTCGAGGCCCATTGAAGCGTTGTCGAGCAAAAAGCCGTCAACAACATAAAGGGGCTGTGTTCCAGAACGCAAGCTTCCGATACCACGGATGATCACGTTCTGTGCAGAACCTGGCTCACCACTTGCGCTGGTTACGTTCACACCAGCGACCTTTCCTTGTAAGAGCTGGCCTGGATTTGTAACGATACCCTGGTTGAAGTTCTCGCTCTTCAAAGATGTTACTGCTCCTGTTACATCAGATTTTTTCTGTGTACCGTAACCAACTACAACGAGCTCTGCCAACATCTCAGAACTCTGGGCCATCGTTACGGAGATCACCGTCTGGTCGCCAACTTTGATTTCCTGTGTTTCAGCTCCAACAAAAGTGAAAGTAAGGATCGCATTAGACGATGATACATTTAACCTATAATTGCCTTCTGCGTCACTCGTAGTTCCGTTAACGGTACCTTTTTCAACAATGTTGACGCCGGGCATCGCTACGCCATCGGAATCTTTAACATTTCCGCTTACAACTATCGTTTGCTGATAGTTACTCTTTGCCAATACTTCTTGTGAAGAAAAGCAGAGGGATAATAATCCCACTGCCAAAAGGAACTTAAAACTCAATGCTTGCAGTCGACTCCGCGAACGGAGCAGCTGGTAGAAATTTTTCATAGAACAGGGTTAATAGTGGTTTGATGATTGATTTTCCTTTGGTTCTAAAAGACCGCCAAAGTAAAAGAGAAATAGAAAGAGGAAATGGAACTCTCCGTTAAGCTTGAGTTAATGGGTCAATAAGCTTTGATGTCCCAACGATGATGTGATGATACACTTCGCCGACCTTGAAATCGATTGATGTCGGTCGTGACTTAATTATTCCTTAACGAACTGATAAAAAAAAATTCTCAGCAGATTGCTGATCCCTACCCGATCTCCATTTCCAGCAACGCGTAGCTCAGTGTTTTGCCATGCGTATCCATGGCCAGCGACGTTGTTACTCCTCCCAGCAGTGCGTTTTGGCAAACGAAGAGTAATGAAGAAATATTAGGCAATTCGTATCGGACGATCTCGCCGGAAACAATGCCGCGAAGGTGGTCTTTTACCTTAGCCGCCGTGATCTTCTCGCAGAGCATTTCATAATCTGATTCATTGTATGGGATCAGCGCAAGAGTAAGCGTATTTCCTTTATCCCCTGCCCTGCTGTGTGCGATCTCGTAAAGTTTCATTTTGTCAGGATTCTATAATGGCAACCTGAGGTTCAATTTTCGTTCTATCGATCAAAGTCGAAACGATACCAACTACTTCGTTTATCAGTTTTCTTACACCACCACCGGCTGCAGGCCCATTGGTATATAAGGCTTCCACTTCTTCGCCGATCAACGCAGCATCGTCGGCATTCCCGGCTTTGCCGGCCACCCGTAATCTCACCTCGTAAGGCGAAGCAAAGCTGTTTCCGAGGCCCGATCTGTGAACAGAACTTATACCGATGTAATCGACCCTTACGTCGGTTATTGGATGATGCGATATCACCAATCCTTCAGCAAATCTTTTTGCTATGATCTCACCCGCAAGCTTCGCGCGTTCCACGGCGGAACTTCCGGCATAAGATATCTCACCCTCCCCGAGCCAAAATGCTTTATAGCCTACGCTGATCTTATAAGTCGAAGGTCTTTCTTTTCCGCTTCCGCCAGTTACTTCTACTTTATCGACACCGATTTCTCTTAGTTTCACCGAGGTAAAGTCCGCACTCACATCCGGAGTCAGGTAATTAAACGGGTCAACAACCTCATAAAGTAACTGTTCTTTAGCAGTGCGAAGGTTCACCACACCGCCCGTGCCCTTCACCTTGCTGATAACAGCAGATCCATCCTTCGATATGTCGGCAAAAGGGTGACCAAGGGAATGCATTGCCTCCACGGGCTTCTTAACAGGATCGGCAAAATAACCGCCGGTGATGTGTCCGGCACATTCAAGCAAATGACCGATCACCGTTCCCTTGCCAAGAAGGTTATAGTCTGTGGCAGACCAACCAAACTCATGCATCATCGGCGCGAGAAATAACGATGGGTCCGCTACTCTGCCGGTAATAATAATATTCGCACCATCTCTGAGCCCCTGCAAGATCCCTTCAACACCCAGGTAGGCATTGGCCGAGATAAGTTCACCGTAAGAAGACAGAGGCTGATTACCTTCCATGGTCAACGCAGCTGTTTCCAGCTTGTCGAAGACATCGTCGCCTGTAACTGCGGCGACTTTAACTTTGAGATTCAATTTAGCCGCGATGTCAACGATCTTCCGCGCAGCCGCCATTGGATTTGCTGCGCCCATATTGGTGATCAGCGTAATTTTGTTTTTCAGCAAAGCCGTGAGCAGCGATTCGATCCGTCTCTCCAAAAGCGGATCATATCCTTTAAGCGGGTCTTTCATTTTTCGCTTCTGCGCCAGTGCAATGGTGCGTTCTGCGAGGCATTCCAGAACGAGGTAGTCGAGCTCGCCCTTCTCCGCGAGTATGATTGCCGGGTCGAGGCGATCGCCCGAGAATCCTGCACCACAACCAATCCTGATCTTATCTTTCACAGCTAAAAATGTATCGAGCCAGTAATGAGGGCTACGATGGTCATCACTATCGTGGTGCCAAAGGCCCATTTGAAAATAAACTTCTGATGATCACCCAACTCAACTTCGCAAAGACCTATGAGTAAGAACGTGGACGCGGTCAGGGGACTTAACGGAAAACCGACGGTCATTTGACCAAGCAATGCTGCACGGCCGATCTCCAGTTGATCGATGTTATAATGTTGGGCGGTTTGGCTCAGCACGGGAACGACACCAAAATAATATGCGTCGGGTGTGAAGAGCATACTCGACGGCATACTCGTCACCGCTGTTAATACCGGCAAAAGGTTCGCATGATGCTCGGGTATCAACGCGACTAACGACGAAGCCATTCCTTCGATCATTTTGCTGCCGGTGAGAATACCAGAAAAGATCCCGGCGGCGAAGATCATGCTCGACACAAGGAAGATATTCGAGCCGTGACTCTTTAATATTGCCTGCTGATCCTTCAATACAGGATAGTTGATGAGCAATGCCAGCACGCTTGCAACCACAAATAAAACAGGAGCGGGCAGCCATCCCATCATCAAAATTATTATCAACGATACCGTCATCAATGCATTCAGCCAGACAAGCTTCGGTCTGCGAAATGATCTTTGCGCCTCCGTTAGTGAGCTATGATGATTATAGTCGAACTCGACGATGCCCAACCGCTTTCGCTCTCTCTTCCCGAAGATGTAGGCTACGACAAGCACCCACGCGATGCCCGCAATGATAGCAGGTACATTCGGATTAAAAATTTCGGTAGCGGTGGAATTCAACGTGGATATCGCGCGCGCTGAAGTTCCTGACCATGGAACAAGATGTAGCGGTCCCACACTCAATGCAACAATACCTGCAAGCAGAAGCCTGCTCATCTTCAATTCTTTGTATATCGGCAGGAATGCAGACAGAACGATCATGAACGTGGCAGTGCCGTCTCCATCCAGGTGAACGATCATGGTAAGCACAGCCGTACCAACAACGACTTTCAGAGGGTCGCCTTTAACACTTCTTATGATGAATGCTACTACCGGATCGAATAAGCCGGCGTCGAGCATCACGGCAAAATAGAGAACAGCAAAAACCAGCATGATGCCGGTTGGTGCAACCTGTTTGATCCCTGCCAGCATCATCTCGCCAAGTTCCTTCGGATTGAAACCAGCCAGCAATCCGAAAATAACGGGAACAAGTACCAGCGCCGTGATAACCGACAGGCGCTTCGTCAGTATGAGAACGAGGAAAACAGCAATCGTACAGAAACCGAGGAGCGCGATCACTTCTTTATCTGTTAGTTGAATTTCAAATACTCATTGAAAAAGGGAAGCAGGTCATTCAGCACTCTCCCATCCGTTGTCCATATCTTATTCACATGGTTGCCTATGTATTCTTCCGCAAAATGATCGATACCGAGATTTTCCAGACGCTGACTGAACATCCCGCACTGAACAGGAAAGCGGCTTGCATCATTACGACCCCAGTCGAGTTTCAACGCTTTGAGCTTGCGAAGATTGGAGGCATACTTATCTACCATGTACACAGGCATATTCTGATTCCACTTTTCAACGACGGCGTGGTTTATGATGAGGCTATCGCCCTCATAGGTAAAAGGAAGATCGCAATAAAAAGGCGGCTTGTCGGGGTTTGGCGACCAGGCTCTCGCCACTGCCACCAGCACCTTGGGATAATAAGTTTTCTTCAGCTCTTCTGGTGTCTTGATCTTACCAAGTTCTTTATATGAATCGCTGTTGGGTCCAAACTCTTTCACAAACGCCAGCAGCCCCGGGCTCAACGCGTAAACACAGCTGAATACTTCGGGAAATAACATCCCTGTTTTAATTGCGCCATATCCTCCCATGGAGTGCCCGGCTATTCCACGGCTGTCGCGTGTGGCCAATGTTCTGAAATTCTTATCTACGTACTCGACAAGTTCTTTAGCAGCGAAATCAGACCAATTGCCGGTAAGAGGAGAGTTGCTGTAAAAGCTCCCTTCGTAAAGTGTGTAATGGTCGGCGATCACGAGAATAAACGGGCGTATCTTCTGCTGAGCAATACCTCTGTCCAGTATCATCTTCATCTGGGCAGAAATACTGTCGGTACCCATGAAGCCGTGCATATAATATATAACGGGAAAACGTTTGCTTCCCTTTTCGTAATCGGGTGGCAGGTAAACCGAGACTTTTCTATTTGAGTTTTCCCCACCTTTGTTTTGCAGCGTTTTCGCGTTGATCCTGAAGCTGACGACCTTGCCGGAAACGGTTTGACCGTATGAATGCTGAGTGACCAGCAATACGAGTAAGATAAACAGGAAGATCTTGTTCATAATTAGTTCTGTTGAACGTTTGTCTTGTTGGTCTTAAAGACCTCTGAAAAGAAAAGGATATGGTGAGGTAAAGAATTTTCCCAGTACTCCCATGCATGACCACCGGGACGTTCGGAGTAGTCGTGTGGTGTTTGATTAAATAAAAGTCTTCGATGAAGTTCACGATTGGGTTCGATCAGAAAATCATCTACGCCGCAATCGAAGATCAGTTTTGTTCCGTTCTTCTTAATTGTTTCCGCCATACTGATCACAGAATATATAGAGTAGTCAACCGATTCCGTAGGTCCCATGATCGCTGCAAATGCCTTCTTAATATTGACAGCCATCTCGGGAGGAAGTTTCCATGCAAGCATGTCCGGGTTCAGCGCACCACTCATACTCCCGGCAGCGCCAAACACGTCGGGATGTCTCGCTGAAAGATATAAGGCTCCGTAGCCGCCCATCGACAAGCCGGATATTGCTCTCGCCTTCCCGCTGCGATTCGTCCGGTATGTGTTGTCGATTTTGGTGACGACGTCTTTTATTATATAAGACTCGAACTGGCTCGCTTTGTCGACCGGGCTATCGATGTAATAACTGAACACTTCTCCTTCGGGTAAAACGATGATAATATTATACTGGTCGGCCAGGCGATGAAGGAGGTTCTTGTCAGGTGTCTTGTCGATCCAGTCGCGATAATGACCGAAGCCTCCGTGAAGGAGGTACAGTACGGGATAACTGCTTTTATTTTTTTCGTAACCCGAGGGGATAACGACCGCGGCTTTGTAGGTCTTGTGCATTGCTGCGCCGGGAATATCGAGGGAGTCGATACGGGCTGCCGATAGCGTATGTGAAAAAACAATAAGCGAGATAGTGGCGAATAACCACGACGGCCTTTTGACGATCATGAACGATAAATTTTGAGTCAGTGTGTAAATACTACACAATAATATAATGATAATAAAAAATCCCGACTACTTATCAATAGACGGGATTTTTGTGGTGCCGGCGGAGACTCCTTTTCCAGTCAGCCTTATTTCAACTCGGTTCTAACTTTCTCCAGCAGAGCTTTCGTCGCTTTGATTCCATCATCGTTCGAAAGGAACGACATATCATTGCCCATATCCCTCATAAGACCGCCTTCGTATTCGACGCCCACGTACCCCCCGGTCCAACCCGAGGCTTTAATAATGCCGAAGATCTTTTTGAAATCTGTCTCCACATCATTACCGCTAGCATCGAACTTATGCGTTTTTGCGCTTACACCTTTGGCGTAAGGCATCATCATTTCAGTGCCTTTGTATTTATCATATTCTTTCAGGCACTTTGTTGCCAGGAGGGCCTTAAAATCCATCGACTCTGCCTTGCTTCTTTCCATGCAGAAGTTTCCGAAGTCGGGAAGCAGGCCTTTGGATTTGGAAGGCAGTTGTTTCATAATGCCGACAAGCCATTCCGGATTCGATGAATGCCCGAAATGATTTTCAACGATCACGTTCAGGCCGGCTTTCTCAGCATACTCCAACACCTTCCCGTAACCGTCAACAGCAGCTTTTGCGGCATCTGCTGCGCTTGCCTCCTCTCCTTTTCCTGTGAGTGCAGAGATGGCATCCCCAAGATTGACGCGAATGCTGGTACATCCCATGAATTTGGCGGCGTCAACCCACGGGTAGTGGCTCTCCACTGCATGTTGACGCTTGGCTGCATCAGTAGTTGCGAGATTTTCGCCGTCGACCATGATCAAATGACTTTTGACACCGAGGTCGTCGCACATGCTTTTCAATTCATTCATGTATGACTTATCGGTATGCTTGTTTTCGAAGAACCCCGAAACCCATTCAACCACATTGATCCCATGATCGACCGCTCGCTGCGGAAAATCGAAATTCGTCATCTTCTTTGTGAAGAGTTCCGAAGCATAAGAAAATTCGGCAAGTGAGATCTCGAATGTGAACGGTGATGCAGAGCTCTTTGAAAATGCGGAAGACGATAACATAGCGCCCGCCGATGCAAGGCCCAGTGTTGAAAGAAAATCTCTACGTGTATAATTCATAGCGTTGGGTTTTATTCTGCTGAAAATGTTACTGAAAGAGGTACAAACAATGCTCCTGAAGATTTATCATTCCTGAAAACGAAATACAAGTCGTTGACGCCACTGCCGTTGATCGATACTTTTTGTGGCGTCGGCATTATGCCTTTACTCATCATTGCTGCAATCGGTTCGGTAGATGGCGGAATGAATTCGGTTTGACCAATCACAGGACCATCCACGGCACCCGTGTGGACTTCAATAATTCCACCTTGTGAATTCAGCTGATCTACGGGCGCCATTACTGTGAAATACAAATTCTTGATACCGGTCAGATCTATCTTGCTGAAACGGGCGAAAGTGTTTCCTGCCGTTACGATCAAAAAGTTGTTGTCACCCATCTTGAACTTCATCAGGTTAGGCGATGCATCTTCGGCATTGCCGAACAACAGTGTGGGATTTCTGAGGATCAATGTCTGCTCCGACGTTATGGATTTCACGCCGTTAAACCCTTTGTCTTTATAGGAAGCCGAGATCCTGTAAACGCCTTTCGTCGGATCCACTCCCTCTGGAACTTTCACGGTGAGCTCTCCCTTAACCGGCAGTTGAGGTTCAGCCTTCTTCACACTTGAAAGGCTCAGGATGTATTGCACGATCTGCTTCGCCTCGGGCAACCCAATGTTGGGATGCGGCGCCATTGCTACATCGCCCCAGACACCAGAACCACCCTTGATGATCTTGTCGGAAAGCAACGTTATGTTCGCAGCGGTAGGTTTATACTTCGCAGCAATATCGTTGAACGAAGGGCCGATCGACTTCTTGTCTTCAAAGTGACACGCCTTGCAATCGCTCGATGCCATAATATTCTTTCCGGCGATGAATGTCACCGGAGCTTCCTGGTGGCCGGCAACCTGTTGTTGGGTTCCATCACCATCCTGGTAATTCGCGGTTATGCGTACACCCGAAGCTGGTATCCTCTTATCTTCAAGACTTCCATCTTCCTTGTCGCTAACCTTAACTTCATAAGAGATCTTCTGGTTGGGGAAGAAAAACGACTGATTACCTCCATTCAATGAAAGTGTGACCACAGGCGGTTCATTTCCTGCCGATATCGTGAAGTCTTTCGTATCGGATAACCCCTGCGCGTCGGTCACTTTCAATTTAACTTTATAGTTTCCTGGCACTTTGAATTCGTACCCGGCGTTAGCATCAGTTAACGTAGCTACGGGTGCGCCCGCGGCATTAGTTATCTTCCATTCATAGGTTAGCGCATCGTTGTCGTAATCCTGCGTTCCGTCGGAAGAGAACTTCACATTCAATGGCGTTGATCCCGCCGACGCGCTCGTTGACGCCGCAACAACCGGTTTACGATTGCCACCATTATATTCTATGCGTACCAGCTTAGACTCCGGGTTGGCCATAAACCAACCTTGTCCGTACTCCAGCATGTACAGGTCACCATTTGGACCGAATGCCATATCGATGGGATGTTCGAGCTTCACATTTGGAAGAAACCTTTCCATCCTCGAATAATTACCCTTGTCGTTCATGGTAACAACGATGATCCAATCGCGCATCCATTCGTAGATAAACCATTTGTTATCGTAATAAGAAGGGAAAGCGCGTTTTGCGTTGGCGAATTCCTCGGCATGATAAACCGGGCCAGCCATTGCGCTACGACCTCCGTTACCTAGTAAAGGGAAACGATTCGAGGAACCGGCGGTGTACCAAATGAATGCCTTCTGTGCTGGAGGAAGTTCTTTCAAACCGGTATTATTCACAGAGTTGTTGACCGGCTTTTCGGCAACGAACTTGTCACCTGATTTCTTCGTCTCGAAGTCGAAGTCCCAATAAGCTTTATTGTCGCCGACAAAATAAGGCCAGCCAAAATTACCGGGCGCTTTTGCAACGTTGAATTCGTCTTCGGCGGTAGGGCCAAGACCAACAGAATCTTTTCCTGAATCAGGGCCTACGTCTCCCCAAAACACGTAACCGGTTTTTTTATCGACTGCGATGCGATAAGGATTCCTGTGACCCATTGTATAGATCTCGGGTTTTGTCAACTCCGTTCCTTTGGCGAAGAGATTTCCTTCAGGTATTGTATATGTTCCTGTTGGCTCGGGATGTATCCTTAAGATCTTCCCGCGAAGGTCGTTGGTGTTGCCTGAAGATCTTTGAGCATCGAATGGTGTTCTGCCGGGGCGTTCGTCGATAGGTGCGTAGCCGTCCGAAGCGCGGGGACTTGTGTTATCGCCTGTTGATAAAAATAAATTTCCTTTTGCGTCCCATGCCATTGAACCGCCGGTATGGCAACATTCGTCTCGCTGGACAGGGACTTCAAGTACGACTTTCTTCGAAGTGAGGTCGATCTTATTGCCGGTCATCTTATACCTCACGAGTGTATTGACGGGATTCTTTCCTGCGGGCGAATAATACAGGTAGATCCATCCGTTTGTTGCAAAGTTCGGATCGATGGTGAGCCCGAGCAGACCATCCTCGGCTTCGGCCTGAACTCCTTTTTCATCGGGGTTGTACTTGGTGCTCACAGGAATTGTGGCGATCACAGGCATTTTCTTTGTCTTCGGGTCGTACAGCTTTATGAGTCCATGTCTTTCGATCACCAGCACTCTTTCGTCTGGAAGGACGGCAAGTTCGAGTGGTTCATTCAATCCTTGCGACAGCGTTACTTTCTCGAACCTGTTTTCATCGGGTGCCTGGGCAAATGCTGTGTCCGTGGACAGGCAGCATAGCGCGGCTAACGACGTGACTATCATACTTAAAGTCTTCTGCATAATGGGAGGGCGGTTTTAGTTCTTTTTTGTTTAACTTAGCCTGTGCGTAAAAAATACGCACTGAAGCTATGAAGATTAGTCAACTAAAAAAAATATTTGATTCTGTTTTAAAGGAAGTATCGATCGACTGCGTGATTTTCGGCTTCGAAGCTGGAAAATTGAAGATATTGTTGATACGCTGGAAGGCGAGCGACAAATGGAGTTTACCCGGCGGACGTATCTATAAAAACGAGGGAGTGGAAGAAGCGGTGAATCATATCCTGCTCTACAGAACGGGAATGAAAGATGTTTTTCTGCAGCAGTTCTACACGTTTGGGAAAGTAAAGCGGACCACCTACTACTCGGAAAAAGAAACTGTAAAAGTGATGGAAGGTGCGATGGGAGAATCTCTCAAAGACATCGATATTCCTCCGCGCACCGTGTCAATAGGATATTATGCACTGGTCGATATCGGGAAAGTTGTGCCGCGGCCGGATCTTTTTTCCGATGAATGCCGCTGGTTTGACATTAACGACATTCCGAAATTATTATTCGACCACAACGAAATGATCACGTCGGCGCTGCGAACGATCCGGAGGGATATAAGATTTCAACCTGTTGGAAAGCTGCTCCCGCCGAAGTTCACACTTAACGAGATCCACAAGCTGTTCGAGACGATACTGAACATAAAACTCGACCGCCGGAATTTTCACAAGCTCATAACGAGCTACGATTTTCTTATCAGGCTCAATGAAAAACGGACCGGCGTTGCCAACAAGGCACCGTATCTGTACAGGTTCGATTTCAAAAAATATGAAAAGGCATTGAGAGAAGGGATCTCGGTATAGCTACCGGATGAAGATCGATTTTCTATCTCCGAAGTTTAATCCTCGTGCCAACCTGCCTGCCGAATTTATAGGCCTGGTCCTTTGCGATCTTAACGTTCTCCTCGTCTATCCGCGATTCATCGTTGGGTCGCATTAACCACCATTCGCGCTCATCAATCACATCGATGTTCCGTGAACCCAGCAACTTATTCAGACGATGATGTGACGCCGACGTCGATCCGGACCCGACTGTAACAGCTACCACAGGGATATCTTTCAATTGAGGATGCGATTTAATAAACCTTGTGACGGCCCAGTCAGGCGCCCAATTGTAAGTATTTGCACAAACCACAACCGCATTGAAATTCCCAAGCATATCGTCGTGGGTTGCGGCAGCTGTTGCAATTATAACTTCGGCATCCTCAAATCCAATTCCTCTGGCAATCTCGTTACATATCTGTTCGTCCAGGTTGTAGATTGGATCCGGATCGTAGACGATGAGGACTTTCAATGAATCACCTGCTTCACCCAATCTGGTCCATCTTGCTGGGCCTTCCATCTCAACCCAGATCGTCACTGCAGTCCATAACAAGGCAACGGAGATGATCGTCCAGGCTAAACGGTTTACTAGTTTGCGTCTTTTCATTTTCGGTAACGGAATTATTAGAAATGGAACATTCTGGATTGTCGATCTCTATTGAAACGACCTCTCTTCGGCTCCCGGCCAAACAAACGTAGGTCAAAACTCACGCGAAAGGCTTGTGTTTTTTCAGGCACCGACCTGATTTTTGTCAGGCCGGAGAACTAATAGAAACCGTCTATTAGTATCTTATTCTAATACCGTGAAAACATTCGTCAGCGATCTATCGAACAAGGAATACCCGTTAACAGATCTTGTTTCCGGAAAGACGGTCCGCAAATCAATATTTGATCAGATCTGCAGAGATCATCCGCAGTTCTCCAAGGATTGCAACCTGGCAATAAGTGAATTGAATGTTTATCGTCAAAAGTATATCGCCAGCTTTCTAGCAAAAGAGATAGGCGAATTGTCGGAACTGGAGGAGACCGTGCTGGGCTCGATGCAATCACGCCAGACATTGGTGGATAAGCTCGAAGACACAAGTGAAGAGCTTACCACCGGACAAAAGCTCGCCGACATTGTAGCGACTTTCGGTGGCAGCTGGAAATTCATTGTCACCTTCATGACATTTATGACGGTGTGGATCGGAACGAATGCTATCCTTCTTTCTTCACATGCATTCGATCCCTATCCATTCATTCTATTGAATCTCATTCTTTCATGTATTGCTGCCTTGCAGGCACCGATCATCATGATGAGTCAGAACCGCCAGGAAGAAAAAGACAGGTCAAGGGCGAAGAAAGATTATATGATCAACCTGAAGTCGGAACTGGAGATTCGTATGGTCCACGAGAAACTGGATCACCTGATCATGCATCAGCAACAGGAGCTCATTGAAATTCAAAGAGTGCAGGTCGAAATGATGAATGATATTATGAACCGGCTGGGATGATCACATTTAGGACTTTTTTTGTGCAAAAAATCAATAGATCGTTCTTTCGAATTCGTAGCTATGGAATCTCTCGAACGCCGCCTTCTCCAATTCTTCACGATGGTTGGGGTGCGCAATGTTGATGAGTTCCTTCGCACGCTGCTTCATATTCTTTCCATAGAGGTTGGCGATACCATATTCGGTAACGATGTAATGAGCATGAGCTCGTGTGGTGACCACCCCCGCGCCCTGCCTGAGTGTTGAAACTATTTTTGAAAATCCTTTGGCGGTCATTGATGGCAACGCAATGATCGGCTTCCCTCCTTCCGACAATGCTGAGCCCCGCATAAAATCCATTTGTCCGCCTACGCCTGAAAAGTGATATGTGCCGATCGAATCTGAACAAACCTGGCCGGTGATGTCTACCTCCACTGCACTGTTGATCGCCGTCATCTTCGGGTTCGTCCGGATCACCGCCGTGTCGTTGACGTAGTCGATATTTAATACAGCAATTGACGGATTGTCGTCGACGAAGTCGTATAGCTTCCTGCTGCCGAGTATAAACCCTGTTGCGATCTTGCCCCTGTGTTTCTTTTTAAACTCGTTAGTGATAACACCTTTTTCAAGGAGGGGAAGAATACCATCTGAAAACATCTCGGTATGGATTCCGAGTTTCTGATGTCCTCCGAGACTGGCGAGCACAGCATCCGGAACGGCGCCGATACCTGTTTGAAGGGTAGCACCGTCTTCGATCAGCGACGCTACATTCTTTCCGATGAGGTCGAAGATCTCACTGTTGCCTTCTGTAGAAACTATTTCGGGCAATTCTTGCTCTGCGAAGACCATCGCGTTGAACATCTTCACGTTCACCAGTCCGTCGCCATGTGTTCTCGGCATTTTAGGATTTACCTGCGCGATAACATGCTTTGCGCATTTGATCGCAGCGCCCGCAACATCCACTGAAACGCCGAGAGAGCAATAACCATGTTTGTCTGGCGGCGATACCTGGATGATGGCTACGTCGACCGGTAGTACATCTCTTCGGAACAGGTTTGGTATTTCGCTTAAAAACACCGGCACGTAGTCACCCCTTCCTTCATTGACGGCTTTACGTACCGGGGCAGACACAAAAAGCGAATTGATGAAAAAGCTGTCTTTGTATTTAGCATCTGCAAAAGCAATATTTCCCTGCAGTGAAATGCTAACGAGCTCGACATTCCAAAGGTCGCCGGCACGTTCGACCATCTTATTGATCAGGTAATGTGGCGTTGCAGCTCCACCGTGAATAAAAACCCGGTTACCGGGTTTTATGATCTTAACTGCCTCTTCGCCCGAAATATATCCTGTATCCATATTGTTACTACTTTACTTTCATGGTCCATATAGGACAATCGATATGATTGACAACATCTTCTGCTATGCTGCCTAAACCCAGGTGTGCGAGACCTTTTCTTCCATGCGTTCGCATGGCAACCATATCGGCGTGTTGCATTCTGCTGAAGTTAATGATGCCATCCTCCTCCGACATATCATTAAAAACATTCAGTGTATAGTTCTTAAGCATGAATCTCTTCGCAAACTTTTCCAATTGAGGAACGGTCTCTGTGTCTCTTCTGAAAAACGCCGGCGTATTGATGAATACCAGGTGAAGCTTCGCATCAAAAAAGTTTTGAAGGGTCTTCACTTCCATGGTCAATGATTCCTGGTCCAGGTCGGGACGAACGGGGAAGACTATATTCTCTATCTCTCCCGGGGTCTTCCGTACGCTGATAACCGGCACCGGGCTATTTCTTACCACTTTTTCCGCGTTCGATCCAAAAGTATATTCCTTAAGCCCCGACGCGCCGGTCGTACCTATCACCACGAGATCGTATTTGCCGCTCTTCAACTGGCTCTTGAGCTGAAACAGGAGATCGCCGAACTGTACTTCAACCTTAGTTTTAACATTGGCACCTATGTATTTCGATTTCACCTTTTGCAATTCAGTCAGAGCCTTCTCGCGTGTTTCGTTCATATAACTTTTCTCATACGCAAGGATAGCCGACGAATCATACAATGTTGGAAGAGCGATTGTATGAAACAGAGTTACGTGTCCGTTACTCTGTCGTGCAATATTGGCAGCAAACCGGGCGGCTTCCAACGAAGGTTTGGAAAAATCACAGGGTACAATGATGTTTTTCATGGTTTTCAATTTTTATCAAAAGTATCCGACCTCTCTTACCGCGGCCGTGAACTTCATCAGCGGTAGACCTGATTTTTATCAGGTTTCAAAATGATCTTTCATCCCCTTTATCACCGTTACCTGGATGACCTTTGATAAAAAACGTCATGACACATATGCGATCGCAGAACGGCCTCCAGGCGAGAAACATCCTGATTGTTTCCGTGCCTCTGATCATACTGGTTATTATAGTGAGCCTCGTAGGATTGCTTTATCCGCAGATATATCGCGCCGCCACTCCAAACTGGCTCGCCCAGTCGATCGGTCAGGATGCGATAGACCTGTTTCTCATAGTGCCCGTGCTTATCGTCGGAACACTTTATTCGTTCTCAAGTCACAAATATGCTCTTTACCTGTGGGTGGGAACGTTGTTGTACCTCGTGTACACGTTCCTGATCTACTGCTTTGCAGTTCGTTTCAATCCCCTGTTTATCCCCTATTGCCTGATACTGGGTATCTCGATATTCTCTGTCATCTGGTTTTTTTCCAACAGCAAGAATTCATTTTATGGAAATCGGCAAAACAAAGTTTTGACGATCATCGGGATCTATTTCATCACCATTTCCGTCATCTTTTATTCCCTGTGGCTGATGGAAGTTCTTCCCGCGACATTCAACGACGAAGTTCCACAAAGTGTGATCGATGCCGGACTGTTTACAAATCCGGTTCATGTCATCGATTTATCATTTATTCTTCCTGCAACTTTTATGATCGGAGTTATGGCGGTAAGAAGAAGTATCAGGTCAACTTTGCTGGCGCCGATACTCCTTACGTTTTTTATACTGATGGATCTTACGATCGCCGCGCTTTCAGTGATAATGACAATAAGAAATGCAGGGGGAAGCTATGCTATTGCGATCGTAATGACATGCCTCGCATTATTCAGCACGTTGCTTCTTGTGAGTTTCATCAGGAATGATGAACAGACCGTTTGACTCTCAATCCGAAATCATGATCCAATCAGATCGAAAAAAGTCCTGATGAAAATCATAGGTGTTATTCTTCCAAGTCAACTTCCCTGGAAGTTACTGCCCGTAGTTTCACTTCGTGAAACTAAATGAAATGGAATAAAATGGAAACGTTAAAAAAACGAATTATCGATACGGCGATCGAACGGCAACGACAAGTGATCGGCGACTTCAGGGAACGTGTTAAGGACTTGATGGCAACCGATGGCAACGTTAACGAAGGAGAATACGACAATCATCAGCAGTTTAAGTCACAACGCATGACCGAGGTTGACCTGCTCAACGAGGAATTGGAAATTGCCAACAGGGAATTTGCGGAGCTTCTAAAGATGAGAGGATTCCCGGAGCATAAACACAAATGCGTAGCGTATGGATCTGTGGTCAAGACCGATCGAAAGACGTTCTTTGTATCTGCGGGTATAGAAGACTTCTACGTAGATGAAATACCTCTCTTCGGCGTGTCGGTCAATGAGCCTGTTTACAAATCAATGAAAGGAAAAAAAGTTGGTGAATCGTTTACCTGTGGCGAACATAAATATAAGATCCTGGAAATATGGTAGGATAAGGTTAATGGGCAACAAGTCTTCGGGCCTTTCTATTTCTTCTTTAAGGTAAATACCCTGCTGAATGTAAAACCAATTCTCATTCCCCTTGGCCCGTCAAAAAAATTTGTTGCAGTCTGCCCCAGGAACTGACTCTCGATCAACCCCATACTATTGGTGAGCATGATCTGGAAAATATGTCCGCCGGTATCGATATCGTAGCCAATTGCAATAGGATTATAAAAGTCCTTGCCTAGCGCAGATGAATTGCTTGTATAGTACTCAAACGTGAATGCCGTCCTCTTCGACACCTTCCATCGCCCGCCAACACCAATCGAGGGCAGATTTTTGTCCTGATCCAACTCCGCGACGACGTTCCTTCTAAGATAGGTCGGCATGATTTGCAATGAAAACCGATCGGTGAATTTTCTTGCGATCAGCATTTGTGCAACATAACTCATTCGATCACTGGGTTTATGGACTGTCCCGTCGTTTGGCCATTGTTCTGTATCGATGGCCGATGTAAGCAACACTGAAATAGAAAATGGAATCTCCCTGTCGCCGTCGGCCTGCGATACCAGTCTGTATTTTAAATAACCGTCGTACGTAGGCGGTGGTGTTGTACCTCCAAGTCCGCTGCTTCGCCCGATTCCGGCTGCCAGTCGATTGGTAATCCCGTAGTCAAAACCAAACCGGATAGATGCCTGGTTCATTCCTAAAAATGTGTAAACAGGATCCTCAAGCGTTCCAAAGCGATGAGAGAATGTACTTTGGAGAACGCCTTTAGCGGGCGATTCTATCGAGTGACCGTGAATGAGATGTGTTCCCTTAAAGGTTCCCGTTACGACGGTTGGCACAGAGTCCGCCTCCTTTTTTATCAGATCATCAAGGGACTGACCATTAACGACGCTCCTTAGCGACAGTAATAGGATGTTAGCGAGGAGAAACAGGTTTGTACGCAGCATAGATAATTTTAACTTTTACTTCAACTTGGTCAGCGAGTTTCTCCCAAAGGAGTTGCGGACGATCAATATTATGGTCAGCCAGTGGCACATAAAAGTCTGACGTCACAACAAAACCCTTCTCAACAGAAGAGATCTGAACTTCAAGCGTTCTGATCTTTGAGACGCCATGCATGGTCAAAGTACCATCAACCAAGACAGTCTTCGCAGAAAGAGACTGCCAATCGATCTCGCCATTGTTCCTGATTGTGCCCTTGAATTCAGCCTTTGGATACTTCTCAGATTCCACATAATTCTCATTGAAATGATCCTTCATCAGGGAGCGATCAAATTGAAAACTCGTCATGGGGATATTTACTATTACCTCCCCGCTTTGTGTATTAAAGAAGCTTGTGGCCTTTGTGCTTACCGCATTTATGTCTTCTATCGAAGTTCCAGCGAAGAAAGACACTGTCGTCTCGGAAGATTTATATATTGCCTGTGCGTATAATGGCATCACTACGATCATAAGCACTATTGTGAACTGTAACTTTTTCATTTCAGGAAAATACTCGTAGTGAATTGCCGGAGAGGGAAGTCTGATATTGTGCCAGGTTGTTTCTTGCAGGACCTTTCGTCACTTTCCCGGTGTTGTCGAAAGTTGCTCCGTGACTTGGACACTCGAAGTCATTTTTCGACTGATTGTATTGAACGGTGGTTCCTTCGTGTGTGCACGCCGCAGATACGGCAATAAAATCGCCGGCAATCGTTCTTGCTACAAGGACGCCGCTCTTTACCAGGTATCCCCCATTCTTTGAAAGATTCCCGCTCGACACATCGAGAGTGAAATCGACATTAGTAGGCACCGGCACCGGGTTTAGTCCACTACATCCCTCAAGCATTCCAAAGCATACTGGAAGCGCCATTGCCGACACGCCCATGCGCATCATGAATTCCTTTCGAGTCATAAACTGGTCTCTTCGTTGTTTTAGTGCCTCACGCCTGAGAACCCAAAACGGTTGGTCGTACCCGGAATTAAAATGGACTTAAAAGTATTATAAAGCTTATAACTCTGATAAAAGTCAGTATGAATAAGCGTTATCTGATCGATCTTCGTCCGTGAATTAATTTTCAAGCGCGACCAACCTTTCGAGATATCCCTTCGTGAACCTTAATTAGTCCGACAACTTGTACATCGAGCAAAAAGGAGATTTACAAAACCTGATCAACGCTTGCCGAAATAAGGATTCGCATGCGCAGGAGAAGCTTTACCGTGAATTTTATGGTTTTGCTATGGGTATTGTACGACGATATGCAAGATCTCGTGAAGAAGCGATTGAAATAGTGAATGACGGCTTTTTTAAGGCCCTTACCAACCTCGACAAATATTCTATCGAACTATCGTTCCCAGGTTGGCTCAGACGCATAATGATCAACACTGCCATCGATCATTTTCGTCGCAATGAGAAACATTACAATTCAATTGATATCTCGTATTCAAAAGATAGTAGCAATACGCCGGATGCCCTCAGTCAGATCGCAGCAGAGGAGATTCTGCATGCTATCTCCCAGTTGCCTTCATCTTATCGGATGGTATTCAGCCTTCATGTGATAGAAGGGTACAGCCATGAAGAAATATCCCAGCTTCTTGGAATAAGTGTCGGTACCTCAAAATCAAATCTGAGCGTGGCGAGAACAAAACTTATGAAATTGCTCGGCAGCGACAATCAATCTAAGCAAATGAACAATGGATGATCAATCGTTTGACAAAATTGTAAGGAGCCAGTTACAAAACTACAATGATCCCGGCGACGACTACGACTTCGGATCACTTAAAAACCGGCTCGGCGCCGTTAGGCACAAATCAGGCCCCAGGATGTTTGCTTATGGCTCCATTGTTGCCATGCTGCTGTTAACGGGGATCAACTTTTATATCACATTCTATAATCCACGGTCTGGATACCCCAATACAACAACGGCGAAATTCGATTCACTTGTCAACGTTATCAATCAGCTAAATACGAGATCAGCTCAACTCGAAAAGGAACTTACAGTTGCCAGAACTCCAACATCGAAGAAAAGTGAAACCTCTGTCGGCAGCGGGCCGGCGTTCAAAATGGAGGTAGTTGAGCACAGTTCTACTGAAGACAATACTGAAAATGAATCGGCGCATGATCATCCATTTATCTCCGGGCACGAGAGGGTCCTGAGTTCTTTTAATGATCCGTTACGGATTCCGACTGTTAAGTTTATCGTCGTTGATAAAACAATCGAACGAAAAAACAAACCATGGAAGTCACCAGGGATTTCTGCGGAAACCAGAAACAAGCTCGAGCGACACTACTTCAATGGTATCGGGATCGATCTTGCGCCTCAGGCTTACGTCGGCGTAACAGCGCTGAATAAAAATCTGTCACTGAATGGCGGTCTGGGATTCGGCGCCAACTGGATACTCAGCCCTCGCTTTAGCGTAGAAAGTAATTTCAAATATTCGCTGGTAAGTTTTCTGTTGAAGAAGGACGATCCATCCTATCGATCGCTCAGCGACAAGTATTATGGGGCGCCCGCTGAGGTAAAGGAATCCGACAACCTCGTTTCCGGTTCTATATTATTTGGCTACCGCCAATGGTTGACAAATCGCGACCAGGTGAACTTTAAGATCGGTCTGACCAGGTACGAAGCCTTGTTTGGAAGATATGACGTAAAGTATTCGCAGGGCAACTATTTCGACCGAGATGACTATGGCTATATTTCACAAGTACATAAACTGGAAGGTGTGCGTTCGTTCGGAACAACGCTTTTGGTAAGCAGCGGGATTTCGAGGCAGGTTAACAGGAACCAAATGCTGGAGGTTAATGCATTCTACGAACACGGGATAGCAGGCAGCAAGCTTCAGGTATTTGGCTTACGATCTTCACTGTGGTTCAAAGTCCGGTAACCGGTTGCGAACACTTTTTGATCAAAATTTTTAAAATTCGGTTCGATCATTGCGGCTCACGAGGCTATGCCAAATCCGATCATTACTCATACTTGTACCGCCGATCCCACCGCGATCGTATTCAATGACAAAGTATACCTGTATACAGGCCACGATGAGGCCAGGCCCGAAGAGAATAAATATGTAATGAACAAATGGCTCGCCTTCTCTTCTGGTGACCTCGTAAAATGGGCCGAGCACCATGATCCATTGAGCCCTGCAACCTTCGAATGGGCCGGTGCCCGCGCATATGCCTCGTGCGCTGTGAAGCATAACGACAGGTTCTACTGGTTTGTGGCTGTCGGTTTAAGAAATAGTGACCAGCAGGCAATTGGTGTCGCCGTAGCCGATCGTCCCGAAGGGCCATTTAAAGACGCCAAAGGTTCACCACTCATCGACCCGCCTGTTCTTACAGTGCCCGGGAGTGATAATTTCGACCCCAGCGTTTTAATTGACGACGATGGTGTTGCCCATATATTCTGGGGCAAGAAAGTATGTTATCATGCAACGCTTTCAAAAGATCTGACAAAGCTGGAAGGAAAAATCAGGACCATTGACGTTCCTGAATTTGAAGAAGGCGCGCACATCCACAAACATGCCGGCTGGTATTATCTCTCCTACGGTTACGGTTATCCCGAAAAGGTGGCGTACGCCATGAGCCGCACTCCCGACGGACCCTGGACATTCAAAGGAATCCTCAACGAGCTTGCGGGAAATTGCGCAACGAACAGGCCATGCATCCTACAATTCAAAGGCACCTGGTATTTCTTTTATCACAACGGGGGACTGCCCGACGGCGGATCGCATCGGAGGTCAGTGTGTGTCGACTATCTTCACTACAATGCAGACGGCACGCTGAAACGTGTACAGATGACGTCGGAGGGCGTGAAGCCAGCCTGAAGCGTTACGCTTTGTCTATACTCTGGAAAATTTCTTATTGCTTCGCTGTCGCGAAACATTGTACGGTATCATCGTTGCGGATCGCAGCGAAGTGAGTAGCACCGCCGACGTTCAATTTTATGAGCTTCCTTACTTCGCCCCGCACACTGAATCCTGATTGAACCGGCGGAACTGGTGAAAATCCTCCCCTGCCGTTTCCGAGCAACACCAGGCCATAGCTTGCATCGTTGCGCCCCATCTGAATATTTATAGGGTACGAGTTACCGGCCAATATCAAATCCGGATTTTTATCGCCGTTAACATCGCTTGTGATGATAGCGTTGACGGTCGAAAATTGTGCGGCCACCGGAAGACGTTTCATCTGAAATTTGAAATTCCCTAAGTTTTCGATCAAACAGGTCTCAAACGTGTTAACGATATGCTGTTCTTTATTACTAAGAACGTCGTTATTAAACATCTCGTGGAAAGTTGTCGATGCAAACTTCCGGTACGAAAGATATTTCTTTTTCAACGATGGCATTTGTTTCGTCATCTCATCGCGGGTATTGAATGGATATTCGTCTTCGCCGATGTAGTATGTAAGAACCTGGTCGATACTGTCGTTCTGATCAAAATCTCCTGCGTACAATCTCACTGGTCGTTCCGGAGATGCACGGAGTTTCGAATTCAATCCCATGTTTCCTGCAACCAGGTCTAGATCGCCGTCGCCGTCAAAGTCGACCGGCACGATGGTGTTCCACCACCCTTCAGTGTTCGTAAGCCCCGCTTCTTTGATTTCCAGCAGTTGAAGTTTACTTCCCTCCTTCCTGAAGATCGAAATCGGACTCCACTCCGCGGCAATCACTAACTCGTTAGTCTTGTCGCCATCGAGATCCGTCCACGATGCATTTTTCACAAAGCCGAACTTCCTCAGTTGAGGAGCAATGGCATCCGTAGCATCTGCGAAGTTTCCCTTACCGTCATTTATTAAAATATATGAATCGGGTTTGATACCATAGCGCCATGGCATTGCGCGGGAGCCGAGAAACACATCGAGATCACCATCACCATCGATATCGTTGACAGCCGCACATGATCCGGTATTAAAGATCGCGGGGAACCCGGGTGATCTCGAGAAAATACCTTTGCCATCGTTGATGTAAAGTCTTGAATTCATGTATTCAGACTGGCCGGAAAATTCATTGCCGCCCGATACAACAAGCAGATCCATATCCTTGTCGTTGTCCGAATCGAAGAACGTGGCGTCAACATCTTCGTACACGCTGTCGGCAAATATTGCCGGTTGCATAGTTGGTATGAACTTTCCATCCGGCTGCTGCGTCAACAACGATGCGGCCTTCCATTTTGCACCACCAAGGAACAGATCATCCCGACCGTCTCCATTAATATCGCCGGTTGCAGCTGCAGGTCCTTCTGCGGAAACCATGTGAGGGATCAGTGCTTCCCGGTTAAACTCTACGAACTTGTTTTCAGCATGGCGATACGGAATATTGTCGTCAACTGGTTTCAGCATACGATTTGAGCGATGAAATCGTCCATAGTCAAACTTGCCCGATGCATTCTTCTGATCCAACGTCATCCGGCTATCCGATTTTACATGGTCCATCTTTTGGAAACTCCCATCGTTCCAGACCACGATAAGAGAATCAATCTCCTCAGTATGACCTAAACCGAAGGTCAGACGTGGATCAACAGAACTCTGGTATCCACGGGTGGGCATGCATTCCTGCAATTGAAGCTTTCCTGAATCATAAACAATCACCTTAGCGCCAATGCCATAGGTATTCCCGCTATTTCCCGATAATGATATTTGCAGAAACTTATTCGGTTGAGTACTCTTCGCCGATATCGTGGTATTCTCATACAATGACGCCTCATCCTCGAGATTGTTGACAACAAGATCTATGTCGCCGTCGTTGTCAAGGTCTGCATAGGCGGCCCCATTGGAATAGGAAAGATTTTCGATACCCCAGTCTGCCGATTTATCGCTGAACGTGGAGTCGCCATTATTTTTGAAAATATAATTGGCCAGTTTTATCTGCGGCATTTTGCTGATATACATTAACTCCTTCTCGCTCATATCGTACTTCATTTTCATTTGAACTGAATCAACCGAAATGAAATTGATATAATCGAGGTCGTTGGATCTTCGCAGTATGCCATTTGATATGAAAAGGTCTTTGTTACCGTCAAGGTCATAGTCGGAGAATAAGGCAGACCAGCTCCAGTCGGTAGCGGCAACACCGGCCAGCAGGGCAATCTCACTATAAGTACCATCCTGGTTATTCAGCTGCAGACAATTTCGTGCGAACTGGTGATTGAATCCGTATGATGTTTTGAAGTTATAGACGTCATATGGGTCCTCGGCCTGGGATGCTTTAAGGATCTTAGGATCTGCAGGCAACATATCCATTGAGATGAGGTCGGGAAATGCGTCGTTATTGATATCGGCGAAATCCACACCCATGGTATACCTGCTTGTGTGCATCATACTCGATTCAAGTGTCTCGCGAAACGTGCCGTTGCCCTGGTTGATATACAGGTAATCGTTTTCGTGGAAGTCGTTACCAACGTAAATGTCGGGCCACCCGTCAAGATTAACATCACTTATAACAACGCCGAGGCCGTACCCGATCACGCTACTATAAATGCCGGAACCCTCGGTCACTTCAACAAATCGTCCGCCGTCGTTCCTGAGAAGCTTGTCACCCGCGAGCGGGTGCGAAGTATTGCGCAAAGTAGATCTGCCAAACGTTCCCTGCTCATGCAGCGAATGATTCAACATGAACATATCGAGGTCGCCGTCGCGGTCATAGTCAAAAAATGCTGCCTGTGTCGAAAAGCCCACCAGGTCCAGTCCGAACTCAATCGCCTTGTCGGTAAACTTCGGTATACCGTTGGCGTCGTTGCCTTCGTTAATGAACAACTGGTTTCTTCCGCGGAAGATCAGGTAGTCGCCGAGATAACCCACGTATATGTCCAGCTTGCCATCATTGTTGACGTCGGCCATGGTAACGCCGGTGGCCCATCCATTAAGGCCGGAAACACCTGCCTGCTCCGTTGCATCAATGAACTTGAAATTGCCTTGGTTTATATAGAGTTTGTTATGAACCTGGTTGGACGTAAAATAAATGTCGGGCAATTGATCTCCGTTCACATCCCCTACTGAAACACCACCACCGTTGTAGAAGTACATGTAGTTGAAGATGTTGAAATCTACCGTTTCAGTTAAGGTATTCCTGAAGGTGATCCCCGACGTGCTTGAAGGTACAAGACGAAATTTCTTGTCGGGAGTACTGCACGAGTTTATAAGAAAAAAAACCAGGCAAACAGAAACTACTATTCTCAGTCTGCTCATTTTTGAATCGAGTAAAATTTCACGTCTTCGTTGTTTCGCACAATAGCTATAATTTTCGATTGTCCTTTGCCTTTGCTAAGGACATTGATATGGCGCACCTCCCCGTTAATCGACAGTCCGGACTGCCGGGATGATAATGGCTTGAAGTCACCCTTTCCGTTGCCAAGTAATACCAGCCCATGAAGTGCGTCGTACCTGCCTATCTCGGGTTTCACTGCAAAGAGATTTCCTCCAAGAATAAGATCACTTGTGCCGTTGCCATCAATATCCTCCACGGAAATTCCAAAGACCGGCGATATCTGTGCTTCTTCAGGCAGTGGCTTTAATGAGAACGATCTATTTCCGAGGTTCATTAATACGGACGACCTTACTTCACGGATCTGAAGTTCAGTTGCCTTTTCCAATAACTTCGGATCGAAGAGATCCTCGAGTGTCTTCTTCCCATACTGCTCGTAGTAGATTATCTTCTTTTTCAGAGAGCTCATTTGCTTGACCATGTCGGTCCTCAATGCAAGCGGAACCTTTTTTCCATCCTTTTCGAACGCGAACACCGGCTCGATCGATCCGTTCTGGTCGAAGTCATTTACCTCGAGCCATAGGGGTTTTTCTTTCGATGCTTTCAGTTTCGAATTCAAACCAAGATTACCCAAAATAAAATCGGTATCGCCGTCACCATCGAGGTCAGCAGCCTGAATACGGTTCCATAGTCCTTCCGTGTTTTCAAGGCCCTTGTCATCGGTAACTTTAGTGAATTGCTTCCCGTTGTTGGAAAAGATGGTTACAGGCATCCAATCGCCAACGATTATAAGATCGGGAAAAGCGTCGCCATCGTAGTTGAACCATGCTGCGTCGGTAACCATTCCCAGAGCCCGCAATTGCTGAGCCTGGCCTGCGGTGGCATCGGAGAAGTTCCCTTTGCCATCATTGATAAGTAAGAACTGGTCGGCGGGAAGCCCGTAGTAGCCAGGCAAACTCCTGGAACCGACAAAAAGATCGAGGTCACCATCATTGTCAACGTCCGCGGGCCGAACACAGCTTCCACTCTCATAGAGGGTCGGTATATTCTTCTCTCCTTTTAAAAATTTTGGTGAACTCCTGGTCCCGACGTTTTCATAATAATTGTCGCGCAGTTGCAGTGACTTTGTCGTATTCTCCGCTCCGCCGGTCACCACGTAAAGGTCAAGGTCGTTGTCATTATCAGCATCAAAAAATACAGCGTCTGTCTCGTCTGCATTTGTGTCGCTGGCTGTCGTTCCATTCTGCGTTGCCAAAAATTTTCCGTCGCGCTGCATGAACACGTTGCCGGAATTGCCGGGTGATCCACCAAGATAGAAATCATCGAAGCCGTCGGAATTTAAGTCGGCTGCAGCGAATGCAGGACCTTGCGTTGAAAGCATATGGTAGCAAAGGCGGTCGCGATCAAAATCGTTGTATTGATTTTCGATATGTCGCACATTTCCGCCTGCGACTTCTTTCAATAATCCTTTTACATTTCTATCCGGAACAGCCGGTGCCACGATCGCATTAGAATATTCGGCAGTAAGTACCTGGTCAACCGCCACATTTTTCATCAACTGTATTTTGCTATCGGGCCACGTGATCAGCAGACTGTCGATAACATTCTTGCTTCCCATCCCAAGCACCATTTTATAATCCATGCTCGACTGAAACCCACGGATAGGCATGTGCTCTGCGGTGACTATTTCGCCTCCAACGTAAGCCTTGACGTTGGTACCGATCGCGAAAGGATTTTTACCCGCACCTTTAAATTGTATCGCGAAGTAGTGATTGGCTGTCTTTTCGCGGGATTGATTCTGGTATACGAATAATTCCTGGTTCACATTGTTGATGACCATATCCAGGTCTCCGTCATTGTCGAGATCGCCGTAAGCGGCGCCGTTAGAAAAACTTGGTTCATTAAGTCCCCATTCCGCGGAGACATTCTTAAACCGCCAGCTTCCGGTATCTTTCGTGAACATGTAGTTCGAAAGTTTTACCGACGGCATTCTGTCTACGAGCTTCCTGAAGTCTACCTTTTTTCCGTCTATGGCGGCATGCATCTGCTCGCTGCTTCCCAGGAACTCGACAAAGTCCTGGTTCGTAACGTCTTTATATATACCGTTGCAGACAAATATCTCTTTGTAAAGATTGTTATCGAAGTCGGCGATCAATGCGCCCCAGCTCCAGTCTGTCGCCTCAACGCCTGCCATCTGTCCAATCTCGCTGAAAGTATTGTCACCATTATTGAGCTGAAGCATGTTCCGCATGAACTGGTGATAGTAACCATTCCGCAGGCGAAGCTGATACACATCATAAGTTTCGAACGATGACAGTGTCTTGAGACGATAGTCGTCTTCCGGCAACATATCTGTTGAAAAGATCTCAGGGTACCCATCGTTATTAAGATCCGCGAGGTCGGCGCCCATCGAAAACATACTGATGTGGCCCATATAGTTCTCGAGACTTTCTGTGAACCCGCCTTTCTTGTCGTTGATGTAGAGATAATCTCTCTCATAAAAATCATTGGCCACGTACATATCGAGCCAGTTATCCTGGTTGACGTCGCCGACGGTTACGCCGAGACCAAAACCGATCACGCTGCCGTAGATACCGGCCCGCTCACTGATGTCGGTGAAATGACCATTATCATTCCGGTAGAGCTTATGGCCACCGAGCTCATCGCGTACGTCCCGGAGGTTTTCATATCCGAGTGATGCTACCGGCCGGTGTGAATTATTGAGGACGAAACAATCAAGATCACCGTCCTTATCGAAATCAAAAAATGCTGCGTGAGTAGAAAAGCCATTGTCGGCAAGACCAAATTCCGATGCCTTGTCTGTGAATGTAAGATCTCCATTATTAATAAAGAGTTCGTTTTCGCGGTGGTCGCCGTTAACATCGCCGGCATTGGAAATATACAGGTCGAGGAGTCCGTCGCCATTTACGTCGGCGATGCTTACACCTGTGGACCATATCCGTGAACCTTTAACACCGGCCTTCTCAGTGATGTCTTCGAACTTCCAGCTCCCCTTGTTGAGGAAGAGCTTGTTATCGCCCATGTTGGATGTAAGATATACATCAGCGAGGCCGTCGTTATTAAAGTCGGCGATGCCTACACCACCGCCGTTATAATAATTGCGATAGCGAAAGACGTCGAAGTCTTCTGAGGGTGAAAGTGTGTTCTGGAATTTTATTCCTGTCGAATCCCCGTTAAGCTTTTTGAAAAGTGTTGGACCTGAGGTTTCAGCGGATTCAGTCTTTTGATCGACACAACCTGATAACAACAAAAGAGCGGCTAAATAGAATCTCCACATTTGGACGGAATCATAACCATAAGATAAGAAATGGCAGGTTCTCTACATAGGCCTGCCATTCTTTATCAATACGAAAAGAGTACTACTTACTATTTGCTACCTGCGTAGCCGGGATTTTGTTTCAGGTTAGGGTTTGTGTCTACTGCGAGTTGCGGAATTACATATAATACACGATAAGCGTCTGTGTTACCACCCTTTTCCGCCCATACGGCGTTGAATTTTTGAAAGCGGACCAGATCAATTCTGCGCAAACCTTCCCAATAGAGTTCACGTCCTCTTTCATCAAGTACGTCGTCGAGTGAAACAGAGCTGAGAGGTGCAGCACCGCGGATCGCCCGCAGGGCATTAATATCTTCGAGTGCCGTTGTCGGGCTGCTCGGATCGGAACCGCCTCTAACCTTTGCTTCAACCATGTTCAGGTAGACCTCGGCAAACCGGAGCAATACGTACTTATCATAGAAAGCCGGGTGATATTTCATTACACGTATACCCTTATTCGTGGCTGCACCGGAAAGCGGCACATCCGGCGTGAACTGTAATGGGAGACCGGTGCGTGTATCTGTGATGTCCGCGCCGGTATCGTCCTTCTGTTGTCCGACAAGGAATCCGAGACCAATGCCTGCGTACTTATGAGGGCATGTGGTGCAGTCTTTTGGATCAACACCAAAAGAAAGTCCTGGAATTTGGCCGGCGGGAATGCCTTTGCGTTTATCGGCATCTTCGAACTTCCCGTAGAAATCCGCCAGGGTAGCAAATCCGTTCCAGCCGCTGGGATTCTGATTGTAATGCAAGGTCATATAAACGCGGTTCTGCGGTGAACCCTGGATACTCGTGAGGATAACCTCCGTACTTGGACCGGTTGCTTTGAAGTTGTCGAAGTAATTGGCATTCAACGCATATCCATCATCCATGACAGCCTTTGCATATTTTATCACTTTACCCATGTCGGTAGCATCGAATGTATAGGGGCCTTCAGGAGCTGCAGACGTGTAAACTGCTTTGTTGAGGTACAGTCTTGAAAGCATCGCATTCGCCGCAGCTTTCGATGCCGTTGGCTGAGGCACGCTGCCTGCGGGGATAGTCGGAAGATCTACGAGAGCCTCGGTGAGATCTTTTTCTATTGCCGCCAATCCCTCGCTGCGGGTCAACACTTTGGGATTCACTGATACGCCTTCAGACGTCTTGCGATCGGGAAGTACTCCCCAAAAATCAATTACGTAATACCGGTTGAAAGCTCTCAGGAATTTCGCTTCAGCGACCTGTTGTTTGGTCACGCCACCCGCTTCCATAATATACTGCGTGTTATATGCATTCTGGTTGAGCGTATTCCATGCATTATTAATATTTGAGTGAGACGACTCCCATGTATGTGTGTACAGCGATCGCCATACTCCATTATCACTCCAGTCAACCCCACGTGTGGGCGGTATCAATTCGTCAGTCGTGTGCTCGAGAAGAGAATAGATACTACCCTGATCTGCGAATGCACCCAATGCTTTGTATGATCCTTCGAGAGCATCTGCCGCAACAATGTTTGTTGCTCCCGACTCGTCAGTCACGATTACCTTCGAATCTATTTCTTTCGTAACAAGGTCGGTACATGAGGCCATTAGTCCCAAGCCCACCAGACCTACCATTATTTTCGTTGTGTGTTTCATATTCAATAGCTGAAAATGCGTTTTCATTTTTAGAAAGATGCGTTAATTCCCAACATGAAGCTCCGTGCACGCGGGTAAGTGGTATAGTCAATACCAGCAACCGAAACAGGAGGTGTTGAACCCAATGTTACAGGTTTCGGCACGCTTACTTCAGGATCCTGGAACGGATACTTCGTAAATACCGCGAGGTTGGAACCAGTCACATATATCCTTAGTGATTTGAATGGACCCGTGTTTGATTTCAGGTTGTAGCCCAGCGAAACGTTTTGCAGTCTGACAAACGATGCAGCGTACAAGAATCTTGTAGAAACATCCGGAGCGCTCAACTTGTCCTCGTTGGTCTTGGGAACATCCTTAGTCGTGTTACGACCGTTCGCAAGTGATCCGGCGGTAAAAAACGCGTTTGCTGTGTTACTATAAACATACTGTCCGAGTTGCCCTGTAAAAAAGACAGTAAGATCGAAATTGTTATAGTTGAAAGTGTTTGTCAAGCCCAGATTCCATTTAGGAAGTGGTGACTTGTTAACGAACGTCTGCACATCGCCGCCTTTGTACTTAACAAGGCCATTTTGATCGAAGCCATCGAACTCACGAAGATAGAAGGCATAAAGTGGATGGCCACTTGCAATTCGCTGCGAATACGCTCCTGTCAAACCCTGTCCGTTGATCTCGCCGGCATTGTAAAATGTATTGAGGTTGGTAACCTTGTTGTTGTTGTAGGCCCCGTTAAAAGAAACATTCCATCTGAATGGAGCACCAGCTATTACTTCATAATTCAAACCAAGTTCAACGCCCTGGTTGATGATATCCGCCGGAAGGTTTTGATAAACGAACGGGTTCGGAGCAGGTTGTGCTGCATATGTGATCGTCAGAAGATTGGTTGTATTCTTCTTGTAAAGATCCAGGGTACCATTCAATCTGCCACCCATCAGGCCAAAGTCAAATCCTACGTTCAGCTGCGAAGTAGACTCCCACTTAAGATCGGGGTTACTGAATGCGACCGGGTCAAAACCTCCGCCGCTTACTTTATCTGCAGCAGTATTGATCGACCAGTCTCCATAGCGGCTTCTTTGCTGATAGAGGTTGTGACCAAATTGCTGATTTCCGGTAACACCATAGCTAACGCGCAGATTCAGGTCCGAGAATGCATCGGGAACAAACGCTTCCTCGCTCAATCTCCATTTGAAAGCTGCGCTCGGAAAAATTCCATACTTATTGTTTCCGCCAAATCGCGTAGATCCGTCAGCACGAACAGTTGCAGTGATCAGGTATTTATCCTTGATACCGATATTGAAACGTGTGTAGTATGATTGAAGCTCATCAGTAGTGTTACCCGAGTTCGTAGCCACCGCGCCACCGGGAGTGGTTTGGTCTGCCGACGCAACGTTATATAACATATCGTCGAGGCTGCTTGTCTTGAACTTGCTCATTTCAAAGCGATCGCTTAGCGTATTGAAATTCTGGTATGAATAACCGGCAAGAGCATTGAATGAGACGTCACCGAACTTATGATCGTAGGTGAAGTAATTTTCCCACAGGTTGTTGTATTGAGAATTATTCAGGAAATACGCGCGACCTACATTATAAATACCGGTAACATTCAGAAGCTTTGAATATGCCTGTCTTCTTTCATTTATCTGCGCATCGAAGCCGTAAACTGTCTTGAACTTCAAACCCTTGATGATCTCCACCTCTGCACCAATCGAACCGAGCGCACGCAAAGAGTTTGTAAAGAGCTTGCTCAGGTTGAGCATCGCTACGGGATTAGGTTCTGTATTGGCAAGCTGGAAATACCCGCTTGGATCCGAAGGATTGTAGATCGGGTTCGAAGGCGCCTGTTTCAAAGCATTACCCCAAAGGTCTCCTTCGAAACCGGAGTTGACAGTAATCGGCACCTGGTCGTCATGAGTTTTTGCCAGCGTGAACGAAGTGCTTATGTTAACTTTATCGTTGAGGAACTTCTTGTCGCCATTGAATCGAAGAGTAAAACGTTTCAAACCGCTTTTCTCCACAATTCCCTGCTGGTTCAGGTAACCTGCAGAGAATCGATAACTGCCGGTCTTATCGGCTGCGCCGTACGACAGGTTATACTGTTGTGAATATGCAGCGCGCAGCACGGCATCCTGCCAATCTGTGTTCCCTCCTCTATCGATCGTTGCTGCCGCACCTTCGCCGTTGTATTTATCATACGCAGCAAGAAATTCGTCGCGGTTCAGCAGATCATATTTTTTGGTAATAGTACTTACACTTCCCTGGAATGAGAAGTCGAGTTGCGGTACGCCAGCTGTACCTTTCTTGGTCGTAATCAGAACAACGCCGTTCGCACCGCGTGATCCGTAGATCGCCGTGGCAGAGGCATCCTTCAGCACATCCATGCTGGCAATGTCGTTCGGGTTAAGAAAGTTCAACGGATTTCGCGCAGGAGTATTACCCGCTCCCCCGGCCATACCGTTTCCTATATCATCGTTAGTTACGGGAACACCGTCAATAACATATAGCGGCTGATTACCGCCGATCACCGAGCTCGTGCCTCGGATACGGATAGTGTTCATCGCACCCGGTTCACCGCTGTTCGATGTTATCTGAACACCGGCAATCCTGCCCTGCATCAACTGTTCGGGCGAGACAACCACACCGGGGTTGAAATCTTTCGCTTTTAATGAAACCAGTGTGCCCGTTACGTCCTTCGCTTCAACCTGGCCGTAACCGATCACCACTACTTCCTGCAATGCCGTGATGTTAGCTTCAAGGTTGACGTTGATCACACTTTGAGTTCCAAGAACAATTTCCTGGGTGTTGTAGCCGACAAAAGAAAAAACGAGGGTGGCACCAGCAGGTGCGCTGATAGAGTAAGATCCACTCGCGTCGGTTACAGTACCATTGCTCGTACCTTTTTCAATGATGTTTACTCCAGGTATTGCACTGTTGTCATCACTTGATGTTACGGTGCCTGTTACAGTGCGGTTTTGCGCCCACAGCGACGTTGTGATGAGCATCATGAGTATCGCCAGGTGCCGCTTCTTAAAGAAGGTTTGATAAAATTTTGTCATACCAATTGGTTTAAGGGTCTTCCCATTGCGCCGGAGATGAGCCTTTGCAATGTTGAAGCTCAAAATCGCTAATCCCTGAAAGAACCGCTTCCAATAAAGACCGGCGATGATTTTTGAACAAATGTCTTCTTTACACTTATTGTGTTCGGGAATGGGATTAGCCGGCCAGTACAGACGCAGATAAGCGACCAGAAACATCCAGGGCGTGCTTTTTTCTAAAACCACCCGGTGTATAACCGGTGAACTTTTTGAAAGTAGTTGAAAAATGTTGCGATGAATAAAATCCTGTGGCCAGCGCGATGTCAGTAAAATTAGCGCCCGGTTCCTGCAATAATTTTATTGCTTCAGAGATCCGGATGTTGATAAGATAGTTGAGCGGAGAAAAACCCGTATGTGTTTTTACTTTTTCTGTGAAGGCAGTCGTGCCCAAGCCCAATAATGTTGCCATTTCTTCAACTGTCCATTGATGGGAAGGCTTTGCCCTAAGTGTTTCTTCCAGCTTGGCGAACGTATCCGATATATCCGCTTCTTTAGCCGAATGTCGCGAAGAATGTCTCGCAATTAAAATGAGTAACGTATCGATGAGATGGTTGACCTGCGCAACATGGCCGATCTCATGCCGGAGAATCTCAGAACCCAGCTCATAAAGTATAAGCTCTGCTTCCTTGATCTTCAGTACATGTATGTCGTTAAACATAAGGGCCCTGGTCACAGCGCAACGTTCGCCGCCGGTTAATCCACTCCACTCGCCAAGCACGATATCTGTGTTATCGTGGTTTTCTTCAAGTTGAATGAACAGGTGGACAATTGTACCTAATTCAAGAACTCCGTTGACACCACCGATCTCGCTCCCGGGTAATATCAGCACGATATCACCGGGGTACAGCGTGTGCTGTTCCCCATTGATCACCCAATCAAATTTGCCGTCGAGGATATAATAGATACGCAGTGCATTTGAAACGCTCGTGGGGAACGAATTCAATTGGACCGTAGTATTCCTCTGAAACGCTACTTCCCTTATATGTGGAAACGGCTCCAACTCCTTCGAACTCTCATACCGAAAACTAAATAGGTTCATTATAGCATCGGATTACAGTGTCAATCATCAGCGTCTACAGTCGCAATTTTTGTATGTTCAAACAGCGATTTTTATATTTTTAGAAAACACCCATATCCGACTCTAAAAAAGAGGCATATCTAATATTTCAGGGATAGAAGGTATTTCATTCGTTTGAAATACTAATTTACCTTACAGGATTGGTGACGTCATTGTATCAAAGAGACTTTGTTTTATACAAATCCGACCTTTTGTATTTACAAAAAATGAAGGAAGTACGCTTATGAGCAATCGGCTTCTGCAACACTCATTTTCACTTCTTCACATAGACCATGTGAAGCTGGATTCGAAATGGAACTACCCTCATGTGATCAGTCCATACTTTCGGATATATTTCATTGACGCCGGTGAAGGAACGATCTCCGATGAATACGGAGATATCAAACTCGAGCCCGGATATCTTTATATAGTACCGAGCTTTACACCGTGCAATCTGCATTGTGACAGCTTTCTCAGCCAGTACTTCCTTCATTTCTTCGAAGAGTCGGCGAATGGACTCTCTCTCTTTGAATACAACCGCAGGATAATAAGAGTAAGAGCACGCGAGATGGACCGTATGAATATAAGCCGGCTGCTCGAGCTGAACCCTGGCAGAGGTATCAACCGGTCCGACAATCCTAAAATATATGAGAAGAACGATTATTACAGAGATTACCAGGAATTAAACAAGACCGTAAGTGAATCGACGTTCATCGAAACACAGGGGATAATCCTTCAGCTCATCTCGCGATTCCTCGTGTCAAGAAAATTCGATCTGAAAAAGACAGAACCGATCCCTTCCAAGATCCTTGAATCAATGAGCTACATTCAATTGAATCTGAAAGAATATCTCACCGTCAGCCTTCTTGCAAAACGAGCGTCACTTCACCAGGATTATTTCTCCAGGTTATTCTACCGGTTCACGGGGGAAAGACCACTGTCATATATTCACACGAAACGCATAGAGCGCGCTCAATACTTAATGACGACAACGCGACTGACATATGCAGAGATCGCGGAAGAGACAGGTTTCGAAAACGTTCCTCACTTCGCCAAAGTATTTAAAAAGGTTACCAGGGTTACCCCGGGTACATACAAGAAAAGGAATCAGCACATTACTGATGCGACGGTGTAGATCCGGAGACAGACTTTGCCGGAGAGTGGATGATCAACCTGGGCCTGCGCCGGTATAAAATCAATGAAGGATGTGTACCAAGAAGCTTGCACGCGCGTCGAACACTGATGGCGTAAGCCTGAGTCGACGATGCCACTGCGCGACGTTTCTCTTCTGGTCCAAGCTGGCCTTTTGAAACAAGATGCTTTAAAACCTGGATATCCAGCATCTGACTTGTAACGACCTTCTTATAAAATATGACGAGCGCTTCGAGCTCTTTAACGCGCTTCATCTGTCTTATACCCATCCCCGAGTACTTGGTTCTCCATTGATAAAAGGTCGGTTGACTGATCCCGTGATCACGACAGATTGCCGCCACACTCCTGCCTCTCTGATATTCATTGAGGATGGTGATCACCTGGCGTTCAGTAAACCTCGACTTTTTCATTCATGTCGATTTTAATATCAAACAGGATCCAGGATTTTCGGTCTCTCAACTCGGTAACCACTCCAACCGAAAAATGCGATGAAAAGAAAACACACGAGTGGCACAATATAACCCAATTGAATGTCGCCGGTCTTATCGCTGATCAAACCAAAAAATCTTGGCATAATGGCTCCGCCTACGATAGACATTATCAACAGGCTGCTTCCATATTCTGTGTCTTCATGAAGGTCTGCAATGCCGAGTGCGAAAATCGTGGGAAACATTATCGACAAACAAAAACAAATGCCGATCACCGCATAGACCGTTATCATGCCATGTCCATAAATAGCCACCAGGCAAAGGAATACGCTCGTCAGCGCAAAAATTGTCAGGAGCCGGTTTGGTTGTATAAAGCGCATTGAGAAGGTGCCGAGAAAACGACCGGTGAGAAAAGCAATTCCACAAACTCCGAGGAGGTCGGCTGCCTGCAATTCGGTAATGTTCGCAGCGTCGATCGCATATAGAACAAACAGGCTAAACACGGATACCTGTGCCCCGACACAACAAAACTCCGCGATAACGGCCCACTTCAAATGTTTTCTCCTCAATGCATGTAAGATGCCCCTTCCTCCTTTCGCATTTTGACGCTGTTGGATCTCCGGCAGTTTTGTGATCCAGAAGATGAACGCGATCAGTAACAGAACCACTCCAAGAACCAGGTACGGCGTCTTCACCGACGAGGCTTCTGCAGCCAGCGCCAGTCTTCGTGCTTCCTCACTCATCGAAGCCAGCTCTTCTCCTGAATGCCCTTTAGTTAAGATGATCCTTGCTCCAACCACGGGCGCGATTGCTGCAGCCAGTCCGTTAAATGACTGAACAAGGTTCAGGCGCTGAGTACTTGTGGCAGCACTTCCAAGGTTTGCGGCAAACGGGTTCCCGGCTGTTTCGAGGAAGCTAAGACCGCTGGCTATTATAAAGAGTGCGAATAAGAAGAAATCGTATGACTGGGTATTTGCGGCGGGAATAAACAAGAATGCTCCAAGCGCAAACAGGACGAGTCCAATTACAATTGCTGGTTTATAGCCATATCTCTTCATTAAGTATCCGGCCGGCAAAGCCATCACAAAATATCCGAAGTAGACTGCCGAATCGACCAGGGTCGATGCCGTTGTAGAAAGCGTGAACGCTTTTTTCAAATGGGGGATCAATATCGGATTCAGATTATTCGAAAATCCCCACAGAAAAAATAGCGACGTGATCAGTACGAGTCCCAACCGATGTGTTGTTCCCGTTTCGGTCAATGTATTATGACGGACTACAACATTCATAGGTAAGGAGCGTCATTTCCAATTTAGGAACGCCGCGGTCAACATGCGTTGCATCAATAAGACTTTGTTTTATTTAAATCCGACCTAGCGTCAAATAAAAAGGCAACTGATCAGATCAGTCGCCTTTAAACTCATCGTACTTTTTTACAAACGTTCGGCTCGCCGTACGAACGAACCCAAACAAACCAGCCGCGTTAGCGGAAAGTCTTTACAAATAATGTATGATAAAACAGATCATCCAACTGAATAGCGAAATAATTGTTTTAATTACACTTATTTGTGATAGTTCAATGATCCACGCAGCAGATTCGAAAACCGGAAATCCATAATGTCTTTGTTTCATTTAAAAATATAGAATTGTTCAACCGGTTAGTGTCACAATTCTCTTACCTTCAGCGCATGAATCTAAATCTCAAAGCACAAGCACAAAACACATTCGACGCCATCGTGGTTGGAACAGGCGTTAGCGGCGGATGGGCAGCCAAAGAGTTGACAGAAAAAGGTTTAAAAACACTGGTTCTCGATCGCGGAAGAGATGTGAAGCATGGCGAGTATCCCACAACGAGTCTCGACCCCTGGCAGCTCCCGCACGGTGGACAAATGACTGCTGAAGAACGTAAGTTCAGACCCGTGCAAAGCCGCACCGGATGGATCGGTCAGACAAATATGCATTGGTTTGTCAACGACTCTGAACATCCTTACCAGGAGACCAAACCATTCGATTGGATTCGGGGATATCATGTTGGCGGACGATCGATAACCTGGGGCCGGCAGACGTACCGTTTATCGCCGATGGATTTCGAAGCCAATGGAAAAGAAGGAATTGGTGTCGACTGGCCGGTACGCTACGAAGATATCGCTCCGTGGTACGACCATGTCGAATCATTCATTGGTGTCAGTGGACAGGCCGAGGGATTACCTCAATTGCCGGATGGCAAATTCCTTCCGCCAATGGAATTGAATTGTGTAGAGAAAGAACTGCGTAATAAAGTTGCAGAAAAATTTAATGGACGCGTCGTTACGATCGGAAGAGTTGCGCACCTGACAGCTCCCCTCGCACATGACCCTTCGCGGGGCGTTTGTCAATCCCGGAACATGTGTGACCGTGGGTGTCCTTACGGAGCGTATTTCAGCAGCAACTCATCAACATTACCGGCCGCAATGAAGACAGGTAATATGACACTTCGGCCAAACTCTGTCGTTCATTCAGTGATCTATGATGAACAAAAACAAAAAGCGGTCGGCGTAAAAGTTATCGATGCCGTGACTAAGGAAGAAGTCGAGTTTTATGCGAAGGTGATCTTCCTCAACGCATCAACGCTAGGCAGCACATTTATTCTGATGAACTCCACGTCGTCACGATTCCCCAATGGTCTCGGAAACAGCAGCGACCAGTTGGGACGCAATCTGATGGACCATCAATATAGAGCGGGCGCTGAGGGCAAGTTCGACGGATTTGAAGACAGTTATTATATAGGTCGCCGCCCCAACGGCATATACATTCCCAGGTTTCGGAATGTTGGAAAAGATAAACGCACAGACTACCTGCGAGGCTTCGGCTACCAGGGCCAGGCCACACGTGCGAGCTGGGCTCGTGGCGTAGCTGAATTATCTGTCGGCGCCGATCTCAAAGATCTTGTAACGGCACCAGGCGGCTGGTCGCTCGGCATTACCGGCTTCGGTGAATGTCTTCCCTATTCGGAGAACAGAGTGTCGTTGAATCGAAATGAAAAAGATCCGTTCGGATTACCGTTGCTTACTGTCGATGCAACATGGCGCGAGAATGAGAAGGCCATGAGGGAAGATATGAAGATCGCTGCCGCTGAGATGCTCGAAGCAGCAGGCTTTAAAGGTGTGAATACATACGATGCACCGAATAACATCGGGCTCGGTATCCACGAAATGGGAACAGCGCGAATGGGTAAAGATCCCAAAACGTCGGTGCTCAACAAATGGAACCAGGTTCATGAAGCGCCAAATGTATTTGTTACCGACGGATCATTTATGACTTCCTCTGCTTGCCAGAATCCTTCGCTTACTTACATGGCATTCACTGCACGGGCTGCAGACCATGCCGTTAACGAACTAAAAAAACAAAACCTATGACCAGACGAGAGGTATTACAGCGCGCAGCAGTTACTCTTGGATACACGATCTCGGCACCACTGGCCGCAGCCGTTCTCAACGGATGCAAAGCCAAACCCGATCTGACTTTCGCTCCCAGGTTTCTCAGCGAAGACCAGGCACGGCTGGTGTCAGCCCTTGCGGAAACAATTCTTCCAAGAACAAGCACGCCAGGTGCTATCGACGCCGGTGTACCCGGATTTATCGACGATATGGTTGGAACCGTGTACGACGCGGAACAACAAAAGAATTTTACAGACGGCCTCAATGAACTGGCATCAACTGCAAAATCAAGGATCGGCACCGACTTCGTAGACGCCACACCTGAGAAACAACTTGAATTTGTGAAGGCCCAGAACTCCGAGATGCTTTCCGGAAATAATGCCAGTCAATCCGAAGGATGGTGGGCCGCCGGAGGCGCGAAGAAAAAACCATTCTTCCTGGAATTAAAAGAACTTACCATTCTTGGATTCTTTACCAGTGAGCCGGGAGCTACGGAAGTCCTTCAATACAAACAAGTACCCGGACCATTCAAAGGATGCGTTCCTTTGTCGGAAGTCGGGAAAGCCTGGGCTTCTTAATGTGATAGCTAAACGTCAACTTCAAAGCGACTCGTCAACGATCTGATCCGTTGAACGGGATCCTTCCTGGGGAAGAACGACTTTGAATGTGGATCCTTTGTCTGGCGCCGAGCCGACTTCGATCGTTCCGCGCAATACTTCAACCTGCGACTTGACCAGGTATAATCCCAGTCCGCGGCCTTCGACGTGTGTGTGAAAACGCTTGTACAGTTTGAAAAGCTGTTCGTGATGAAGCTTGATGTTGAAGCCCAGGCCATTGTCTTTGATCTCCAGCACAGCATTTCCATTGGCCAACTTACTGGTAGCAACAATCGTGAGCACCCGCTCGGGCGATTTGAATTTAATAGCGTTGCTAAGAAGGTTGTAGAAAATACTCTGGATCATCGGCCGCACCGAATTGATCACAGGAAGATTTTCGAAGTTTGCAACGATCTCCTCGTTGCCGGTAAGCACATCCTGTAAAAGGCTTTTACTTTGATCCCACTCCGCAGCAAGATCCACAGCTTCATAAAACTGGTTCGGATTATTTCTAAGCTCCAGGAGCTTGCCCAGGTCTTTTATAATTGCGTCGAGATCCTGTGATGTCTTTTCGATGTAACCGACAAGATTTCTTATCTGGTGAATATCGCTTTCCTTGTGGGCAAGGATCGCCAGCCCGAGCAACCTTGCCACAGGTCCGCGCAGGTTGTGCGAAACAGTATATGAGAATTGAAGAAGTTCATTGTTGTACTTCACCAGCGCTTCATTCGAACGGGTCAACTCGATCGTCTTGTCCTCAACAATTTTCTCAAGGCTGCGATTGATCTCCTTGATGTTACTATTCAAAGCCTTTACTTTGGAATAATACCAGTAGTAAGTAATGGCAAGGGCGCTGATCAGCACAAGTCCTATAACCCCGGCAATCAATAAGGTAGATTGTTGGTTTAGCGTAGCCTCCTGTAAATGCAGTTTCTCTCTCGCGATCAATTGCTCCTGTTGCAACACTTTGATGTCGCGGTTGCGTTGTTCGATCTCCTGGACCTGCTCAAGATTTTCGAATCGCCTTGCAACGTCCGTGCGATGAATAGAATCGTTTAAATTATTCGCAAGGGTAGAATACTTTAAAGCTTCTTCGAAACGTCCCTGCGATGTAAGCAGATCTCTTCGGGTCGTATAGTTCGAAACCATTACGTCGTTGGAGCCGATCTGTCGCGCGCAAACGAGCGACTTATCCAAAAACCGGATGGCATCTGCAAACTTGCCCTGCCTGAAGTAGATATCACCAATACCCCAATACGACCATGCAAGTCCGTAGTTATACTTAAGAGTTTCCGCGAGCTGGATGCTCTCACGATAATGGTCCAATGCTGCGTTATATTTCCTGCGTTGACTTTCAAGATGACCGAGACTTCGTTGGACCTCGCTTTTTCCGTGAACGCTTCCCAGATCTGTATAGATCTTCAAAGCGGAATCGAGATAGATAAGGGCCTTATCATAGCTTTTGAGATCAATGAGCGCAACGCCTTTTAACGAAAACGCATCGGCAAAATCTCCCTTCAATAACTTTTTCGGCCCGAGTTCCATCGCTTCATCAGCCATCAACACCGCCTGTTGGGGATCCCCGAGATATTCATTGATCCAGCCGATTGCAATGCGGATGATTCCCACTTCGCTATTGAATCCACGAACCTTGCTGATTTTCAATGCATCGTAAAGATTATTGAGCGCGAGCTCGTACTCTCCCCTGCCCGAGAAAACATTTCCCAGGTCGATAAGCAGGGTAACATATTTCCTGATAAGATTCTTATTGAAGAAATAGTTACGGACCGAATCCGACAAAACAACACCTTCCTTGAACTTCCCTTTTTGGAATAATATCAGCGCACGCATGTGCAGGATATCGTATCGATTCTCTTCGTCGCCGGGTTCATCTCCAACGATCTGCTCCGCATCTTTCAGCACCACATCGGCTCCTTCGAAGTCGCCGATTCTCACCAGTGAATTTGCCTTTGTTATTATGGCTTCCGCCAACAACGCCTTATCCGGCAAAAGTCTTCGTATGTGTATTGCACGGTCAAGGTAATATTGCTGCGAATCAGTCTGGTATCGTTGCCCGTAGAGAGCGCTTATGTTTCGATAGAGCTTCGACAACGTAACCGGGTCAGCGCTGTCTTTGAAAACCTCGCGGCTTTTTTTGAAGAAATAAAGTGCAGAATCTGTTTCAACTTCTTCGAGACTACAAACACCCAGCTGAAGTAATGTATATCCGCGCAGCTGATCATCACCTGCCTGTGTGGCCAAGGCCAGCCCGCGATTAAGATCTTTATGTCCTTGTATCAGGTGGCCTGAAAGATATTCATACACGCCGCGATAAGTGTACGATCTCGCCTGGCCTTTAAGATAGTTTATGCTCTTGCTCAGCTCGATAGCCTGCTTGTTGTAACTCTCGACCTTCAGGCTGTCGTGCGTGATGAATTCGTAAGTAAGTCGATTAAGTATATCGACTTTCACTTCATCTTTAGAGTGCCTTAATTTCTGTTCGAGACTGTCTGTAATTCTCGATTGCCCTTGCCCATGAGTGCGATAAGAGAGAACTGCGGCGAGCAGGAAAAGCAATGCGATTTTGCGATTCATTGAACGAAAGAATCCACGTGATTCACGGCAAAATTAAGACTGAACGCGCGTTAAAAAAAGTATTACCTGAATGTGGGGTTTAGAACGCGTTTCAATCGGATGTTTTTCTGTTTTTATTTATAGATATTCTGCGCCTAGCGCCATATCACTCTTTTTCTATTCCGAACCTGGTGATGATCTCTTCCAGCATCGGTCTCGTAAGCGGTTTAGAACGGAAATCAGCAACGATTCCGGCAGTTTGTGCCCTGACCTCGTCGTCCGGGTTCTGTGAGGTAGTCAGCATCACGATCACAGGCGCCTGCTTCTCTTTCTCCAATTGCTTGAACTCCTCGAGGAAATCCCACCCGTTCATCCCGGGCATATTGATATCCAACAGTATCAGGTTCGGATACTCTGTACTCCTGTGGGCTGTCGTTCTTAAATAATTAAGGGCGTCGAGAGCCTTCTTTTGAACAATGACCATTTCTGCTACCTCCGCTTTTCGAATCACGCGTTCATGAAAAAAATTATCGTGCACGTTGTCATCAATCAGCATGATACAGTTAAGCTTATTTTTCATAGTTCAATTCGGAAATGGTGAAATAGAAAGTGCTGCCCTTATCCACCTGTGATTCCACCCAAATCTCCCCGTCGTGAAGCTCGACGATCTTCTTACAGTTGGCCAGGCCGATCCCATTGCCATCATACTCGTCGATTGTATGGAGTCGTTGAAAAATATCGAATATCCTCGCAAAATGCGCCGTGTCTATACCTATCCCGTTATCGGATATCGCGAACTGCCACTTACCGCCAACTTGTGCGGCACTTATATTTACTTCCGGTTTATTGCCGGGATTCTGAAATTTGATGGCATTCGAAATCAGGTTCTGGAAGAGTTGTCTCATTTCAGATTCGTAGACAAATAATCGCGGCATTGTCGTCACTTTGATTTCAGCGTCCGACTGCCGTATCGTGGTTTGCATATCATCGAGAACGTCGCGGATGAGTTGTGTTGCATTAATTTCTACGAGATGCTTGTTTCGTCCGAGCCTCGAAAAATCGAGCAGAGCTTTTACAAGCGTACTCATCCGGCCCGTTGCACCTTCTATTGATCTGAGATATTGCCGTGCCTCATCGCTAAATTCGTTTCCAAACTCCTCTTCGAGAAGCTGGATATAGTTCGAAACGGTACGCAAAGGTTCCTGGAGATCGTGTGATGCGAGGTAGGCGAATTGTTCCAGCTCCTTGTTCCTGATCTCGAGTGCAACCTGTCTCTTGGAATTTGCTTCCTGGAATTTGCGTTCGGTGATGTCGATAATTGATGCGAGGACAACCTGACCTTCCGGAGTTTCAATGGGATTCAATCCTATCTCAACCTGTATCTCGGTGCCATCCTTTTTCCGTGCAAAAAGATCACGGCCCGCTCCCATTGCTCTTGTCTGTGGCTTTTCGAAAAATGTTCCGCGGTGGCCTGGATGATTTGTCCGAAAACGTTCGGGAATAAGCATCTCGAGCCTGTTGCCAACCAGCTCACTACGTTCATAACCAAACAGCATTTCTGTTTGACGATTGACGAGCGTAATATGACCACCGGTGTTTACAAGTATCATTGCGTTGGGCGCTGATTCAACCACCAGTCTTACGCGTTCCTCCGCTCTCTTTCGTTCGCTTATGTCGATAATAGAAGCGAGAACCAATGTGCCCTCGACTGTGACAACAGGATTCAACCCGATCTCAATGGGAAACTCTGTGTTGTCTTTTTTAAGAGCAAACAACTCGCGGCCTGCTCCCATCGACCTGACACTTGGAGAATGAAAAAATGTTTCGCGGAACCCGGGATGCTTTTCCGTGTATCTCTTCGGCAAAAGCATCTCTACCAAACGGCCGATGAGCTCAGACCGGGAATATCCAAACAACTTTTCCGTTTGGTTATTTACATAGGCAATTTTACCCTCCTTGTTAACAAGGACGATCGAGTTAGGGGAAGACTCTACGATCAGCTGAAATGTGAGTTCGTTGTGACGAACTTGTTGTTCATTCATAACCCAGGATCCAAACAGACATTTAGAACAATATCTAATACACGACGAAACCATGCGACATCTGTCGCACAATGTGGCAGTTTAGAAAATAACTATGGGCTCTGGATGAAGGTAGAGATTTCCAGCTTAGGAACAAGCTTACTTCGTCAATTTATCGAATCCTGGAATTTACTTCTTATGACTCCTTACATACCACGATCCTAGCTTGCGCCGATCTCAATCAGATACTTTAACACCGTCTCCGCATTTGTCTTCCCTTGCTGTGCATGATGTAAAAGCTTAAGTCCATGCGGACCTTTCGACGTTTTCAAGTCAGGATATACATCGAGTACCGATTTCAATATTTCAAGCTTACCAAGCATAGCCGCGCAGAAAATATCCATCCTCGCTCCTCTCGATAAAAGAAACTCGGCGATTTCAACCTGCCCGGTATGACCGGCGGCATTCATCGCCGTTTCAAAGTCTCCGCCTCCCCAATCCCATGACGCATTGAGCAGTCCAGGATACTTGTCCAGTAACTCCTGTACTTTCTTAAAATTTCCGTGGGCATTGGCGACGAATTCCTGTACTACATGAGGCTCAATCGGTGAAGGTCTTTCTTGCATAGTCGTTTGATTTAAGTGTTTTCCAAAGGTCTTGCCGGCGATCATGGCTGATCCAAGGATCGCCATGCTACTCTTTATAAAGAGGCGTCTTGATTCCATAGCTGAAAATTTTTCTTCAAAGCAGCGCGATTTCAATCTAAAAGGACTTCTGATTCGCGAAATCGTAGTTTTTAATCGCAGGATTTTAGTTTTTTTGATCCATCTTAATTCAAAGCATGGACTTGTTCCTCCTCATTTGCTGTCTCGCCGTGGCGCACGCTCTTTTCCTGGCGTTGCTTCTTATCAGCTTTAGTGAGTGGATGTCAAATCGTTTGCTTGCCCTGTTACTGATCGCCCTTGCCATCAGGGTCGGGAAATCTGTGACCGGTATCGTTGTGCCCGGCTACCCGGTTTTCTTCAGCATGGCAGGTCTCCTCGGTATGATATTCATCGGTCCATTGCTGCGCGCTTTTCTTAAAAGCTTTTTCGACAATTCATTTCGCCCGGGGAAAATCGAGGCCGCGGAGTTGGCGGCAAGCTCGATGTTTTTCCTTGTGACAGTTATCGCCGGTGAGGCGGTGATCAATCTCTCATACTACCTGGGAACACTTCACCTGCTGGTGTATTTGTCAGTTTGCATCGTCTACCTGTTTAATCACCGTGAACAGTTTCGAAGTGACGATCTGAAATGGAAATGGGTATTGACGTTGCTCGGCGCGACGTTGTTGCTGTCGATCACTTTTGTTCTTCAGCTTTTGATCTATCAGCCGTTCGTTTATAAAATGATCGTTACGACGGCAGCTTGTATCTTTTACGGACTTTCACTCTGGGCTATTCCCAGGTCAAAACTTTTTCTTCCTGAAACCAAAAAGAGGTCGGGCGACTATCCCGAAATGGGCGATAAAATTCTTTCGCTGCTCCGCGATGACGAATTATTTATGGATGCGAATCTGACGGTAACGAAACTCGCCGGTATTCTGAAAGCTCCACCCTACCTGGTCTCGCGCGTCATCAATCACACCTTCAAAAAAAGTTTCTCAGAACTTCTGACACAATACAGGATCAGGAAGGCAGAGCAATTACTATTGCAAAAGGGAAGCAAGGCATTAACTATTGAATCGATAGCTTTCGAGAGCGGATTTAATACGCTATCATCCTTTTACACGTCGTTCAAAAAAGTGAACAAGGTTACCCCGGCTCAGTTCAGAGATTCGGGTGACAATGCGAAGATGAAGATCGCGTAATGACTTCCCTATGCGCTGGGAACGCAATGAACGCTTACAACTCCCTTATCGATGACCGTCTCCGGGTGAAACCCTTTCTCGCAGGATATATCAAGAAAGTTGACTCCCTTTTTGACTATTTTAATCTTACCTTCCTTTGGAGGTTTCGACTTTTTCACCGCTTTGATTTTTTTTGCTGTGGTCTTCTTCGCTGCCATATCCTTATCGAAAGGAAAAAGCATGCCACTAGCTCGGCATTCATCAAATAAACGAACGCAATACCTGGCGCCAATCTGAATATCGGACAGGTTTGGTGACGAAATCTTTCGCTCCAAGCGAGATTGTTTCCGTCATCGTTGCTTTGTCGGAGGTGGTAGTCAACACTACAATTGGAATATCTCTTAGCGTTGGCCGTGCCTTGACTTCTTTAAGAAATTGTCTGCCGTCCATTAAAGGCATATTCAAATCGAGGAAGATTATTTCGGGTGTGCTTTTGAGTGTCTTTAACTTAGTCAGCGCGTCACGTCCATTGACTGCGAGTAGACAAGATGCCTCTGGTGAAATACTTTCAAGGACCTCCATGAAGACTTCTCTGTCGTCTTCATCGTCGTCTACGAGCATCAAAGTCGTCTTCTTAGTCATAACAACTACGATCGCTTGAAATGAATGACCAGGTTTTTGAACAGAACCACCGGAAGGCGGTACTATTATAAAGATAAAGCGATTGCCCCGACAACGAAAGTCGTAGTGGTGCAAACGCCAGTTTTTTTGTCCAAATGCTGTTTTGGGCCGGACTCAGGTAAAATAATGGGGTCGAACGGTGCAATAACATATACCTATGTAAATGAAACCTGGGTCAGAAATGAACGCCTAAAATGGTCCGTGGTTGTGGAAATTAATCCCCACGGCTATTTTCCCAACGTGGAATTTTATCGACCTGGGCTAACCAGGGACAGTTTTGTTTAACGGATTTTTTTGGCGTGGATTTGGAAACCCAGTCGTGTTTGCCAACCCAAATAAATTAAAATCTCATCGCCACATGGGAAATCTGCAATGTTGCCACACGCGAATCCAATGAAGGGACCATATGATGCAAACTCAATACTGTTAGGCTTCTTGAACAAAAGTATTTATCATTTATCCGAAAGGGTGAGCACGACATAAAAACCACGACGTTGACAGAGAAGAAAATTGAACAGGATACTTTCAACGAGTACGTTGAGCAGCTTCGTCGTGAAAACGAGCTACTTCGTCTGAAAGAAGAGCGGTATCACAAAATGATCAGTGAGGTTGCTGATTACGCCATCATCATGCTGGACAGGCAAGGAATCATACTCGACTGGAACAAAGGAGCTGAAAAGATCAATGGTTATCGGCCTGAAGAAATATTGGGCAAGAGCTTCCGGCTGTTCTACCTGAAAGAAGATAAAGATGAGGGTCTGCCCGACAAGCTATTGAAGCAGGCAGCAGAACATGGTTCAGTTCAGCACGAGGGCTGGCGAATTCGTAAGGATGGTACAAGATTCTGGGGCAGCGTTACGATCACAGCCTTACACGATGAGGCAAACGAGATTTTTGGATTCTCCAAGGTAACCCGCGACCTCACAGCAAATAAGGCAACAGAAGACAAGCTTGCATCATATGCCAGTGAGCTCGTCTTCAAAAACGAAGAATTAGAAAGAAGCCAGGAGCTATATCAAAGAATGGTTGCCGAAGTAAAAGACTACGCGATCATCCTCCTCGATGAGAATGGCATCATAAAAAATTGGAACGCCGGCGCAGAAGCCATCAAAGGTTATCGCCCCGCCGAGATCATCGGGAAGAGCTTCGAAACATTTTATACGCCTGAAGACCGTAAAGCAGGGCTTCCCAAAGCGTTGCTGGCTCAGGCATCGATTGAGGGAAAAGCTATCCATGAGGGCTGGCGCGTTCGCAAAGACGGAAGCCGCTTTTGGGGATATATCGTTATTACAGCGTTGCATAATAATGCCGGCGAAATAATCGGCTTCTCCAAAGTGACACGTGATCTGACCGAAAAGAAACACGCCGACGATCAGCTCAAAGCAAATGCCCTTGAGCTTGATCGCAACAACCGCAGTTTGCATAGATTAAATCAGGAAATATCCTCGTTTGCTTACGTGGCAAGTCATGATCTCCAGGAACCGTTAAGGAAGATCCGGACATTCGTATCCCGTATTTCGGATGCTGAGACAGTCGAGCAGGCACGGAGCCTTGGTGATAAGGTCGAGGGCAGCGCCGCGAGAATGCAAAAGCTCATACAAGATCTCCTCTCGTACTCTGAGGTATCGAACGACAAAACAACGTTTGAGTCAATCGATCTGAACGAAGTTATGAAAGCGGTCATAACAGATCTTGAAATTCGCATCACTGAAAAGGATGCGACGATTAAAGCAGAGCAGCTCCCGGTTATCGATGGAGTGGCGTTCCAGATCCACCAGCTTTTTCAAAATATTTTATCCAATGCTTTAAAATTCAGCCGGCTGGACGTGCCACCAGTGATCTCCATAAAATGCTCTAACGTTCATGGCAAAGATCTGCCGCTTGGCCTGGCCGAATTGAGACCATACTATATGATCAGCATTGCAGACAATGGAATCGGCTTCGATCAAAAAGACAGCAAAAAGATATTCAACGTGTTTCAGCGATTACGTCCAAGAGGCGAATTCGGGGGAACAGGGATCGGTCTTGCGATCGTCAAGAGAGTGTTGGAAAATCACGGAGGATTTGTCAACGTTATATCCAAAATATCAGAGGGGTCGACCTTTCAATTATTCTTTCCAGTTAAATGATCATTTTTTACGCCGATGACGATCCGGAAGATCGCGAATTGTTCTCCGATGCTTTGAAGGAAGTTCAGCCCGACATCGAGCTGGTACTTGCAGAACATGGCAATGATCTGTTGTCCCGCTTAAAAGACACACCTAAAAAGCCTGATATTATCTTCCTGGATATCAATATGCCTGTTATGGATGGTCGTGAATGTCTTACTGCACTGAAACGATCTGCCGTTTTCGCAAATATTCCCGTGATCATCTATACAACTACGTCGAGCAAACGCGAGTTGGAAACATTTTTAGTAGCTGGTGCGCAGGGTTATTTGATCAAAGTGCCGTCGTTCCAGGGAATGAAACGGTCTCTACGAGATATCATCAATCAATACTCTTCTCAATAAACCGGTAAGACTGTCTGAGGCTGGTGAACTAAAAAAAGACCAGTTGCAAATCCTGCCCTAACAGCGATAGATAAGCCCGTTGATGTTCATTCCGGCTCCTACAGATGCCATCACAATGATGTCTCCTTTTTTTGCCGAATGTCCGTCCAGGTTACCTCGCAAAAGCAAGTCGAGCATGGTAGGCACGGTTGCAACAGAGCTATTACCGAGACGGTCGATCGTCATCGGCATGATACCCTCCTGCTTTTCGTCCTTCCCGCAAAGCTGGAAAAGGCGGGCAAGTATGGCTCTATCCATTTTTTCATTTGCCTGGTGCAGCAAGATCTTGCTCACCTCGTCGATCGATATTTCCGCTTTTTCCAGAAGTTCCTTTATCAGAGCCGGGACGTGCGTGAGCGCGAACTCATACACCTTGCGGCCCTGCATCTTCAGGAACAACTCTCTCTTATCCTGTCCATAGGGAGAATAAGATCGTCCCATCTCGAGGCAAGACACGTAGTCAACCGCGAATGTTCTGGTCTTATGGGCGACGATGCCGCTGGAGCCTGAAGCTGACGCCTCGAGGACTACCGCACCGGCACCGTCTCCAAAGATCATTGAATCACGATCGTGGGCATCGATAACCCGCGACAATGTTTCAGTTCCGATGACGAGGCATTTGCGCGCGTCACCGGATCCAATAAAATAATTCGCTTGTATCACCGCCTCCACCCATCCGGGACACCCGAAAGCGATGTCGTATGCCACGCAATCGGGATTGTGGATTTCAAGAAGCGATTTTACCCGCGAAGCAATCGACGGTATCATGTTCACACGGTTGGTGTCGAACGCAACATCGCCGAAATTATGTGCTACAATAATATAGTCCAGTGACTCTTTGTCGATCGCCGCTTTCGTTATCGCCTGTTTTGCAGCGACAAAGGCAAGATCAGATGCGTTCTGATCATTGCGGGCATACCGACGTTCATCGATCCCAGTAACGGATTTGAATTTCTCGATAATCGATTTATTGCCTTGATACAGTTTATCCCCGTCCTTCCCAAAAAATTGCGAGTCAAGGAACGAACTGTTGTTTACAATAATATCAGGAATGCAACTACCCGTACCGGTAATTATCGATTGAACCATGCAACTGGAAGTTATTGCTTGCGAAAGGAATTAGCGGATCGCTCTTACCTTGACTGCTGTCATGCCCTTCTTTCCGCGCTCTTGCTCAAACTCCACTTTGTCGTTTTCACGGATCTTGTCGATAAGTCCTGAAGCGTGAACGAAGATATCTTCGTTTGTAGATGTAGAATGAATGAACCCAAATCCTTTTGCGTCATTGAAGAATTTAACTGTGCCTTGCATTTTTTTAAGTGTTTTAAGAGTAATTAATATTTGAAAATAGTCTTTTTATAGGATTGCTTTTCGAACATTTCGTTCATTTTGCAATATGTTCCCGAAAGGATGATCCGCCACACGGATCTTTCCGGGGTGCAGCTTGTTGATCTGCTTTAGTTGCGCCGATTCCTCGTGGTCACAAAAAGAGAGCGCCCTGCCTGTATTTCCGGCACGACCGGTACGGCCGATGCGATGAGTGTATGTCTCCGCCGTGTCCGGCATCTCATAATTGATCACAAAAGGAAGGTCACTGATATCAATTCCCCTGGAGGCGATATCGGTGGCAACAAGAACTCGTGTTTTCTTGGATTTGAAATTCGTTAACGACCGGTAGCGTGCACCTTGCGATTTATTGCCGTGGAACGCTTCTGCAGATATTCCTGACCTTTGCAGATCAAAAGCGATCTTATCAGCGCCATGCTTCGTTCTCGCGAATACAATAACATTCGCCATCTGGTGCTCCGAGATCACGTGTTTCAGCAATGCCCTCTTATTTGATCTGGCAACATGGTATACATTCTGTTCGATCCTGGCAGCTGTCGCTACGTGTGCAATATTGATCCTGATCGGATCTTTTAGTATCGTTGAAACAAGTTGCTGAATCTCTGATGGCATCGTTGCGGAGAGAAGTACCTTCTGGCATGAAGCAGGTATCATCTTCAGGATCTTCATAACGTCGCGGATAAATCCCATGTCAAGCATGCGGTCTGCTTCATCCATAACGATTATTTCCAATCCGGAAAGATTAAGTGCCCGCTGCTGGATCAAGTCCATAAGCCTGCCTGGTGTTGCTACAACGAGGTCGCAACCGCGCTTGAGCGCCTGCACCTGCTTTGTTTGAGGAACGCCGCCATACAGGAGTACGCTGCGAACGGCCAATTTAGAGCCATACTTATCTACGTTATCCGAAACCTGGATCGCCAGCTCGCGGGTAGGTACAAGTACAAGTGCGCGAATAACATTTGCGCGTTTTTGATTTGAAAGCTTCTGTAACACAGGAATTGAAAATGAAGCTGTTTTTCCGGTTCCTGTTTGCGCACACGCAACAACATCGCGGCCCGAAAGGATCGCTGGTATAGCTTGTTGTTGAATGGGAGTTGGTGTTTTGTATCCTTTTTCGTGAAGTGCGGCAAGGATGGGTTCGACAATGTCGAGTTGATTAAATAACATTCTTTAGTTAAAAAATTTAAAATAGCATCACGAATGTTTCGGGATGGCCGTTCACGAAAAGGTTGTGTTTAAAGTCAGATACCTGAGGTTTAACATTTATTCCCGTAATGCTGGCAATGCCCAAAACGGCTTATTTCGTGGACTACACTGAGGAGAGAATTAATGGCCGCGATTCAGAGATGAATGGGCGGTAAGTAAAAATTTCCGCAATTGACGCAGCAAAGATACGACAAACGACAGCCGTTTCCTAATATCACCGATTTCACGTTTTACAGACCAGATTGCGGGCCTTTGCTGACCAACATCGCGGAAGGAATCACTATCTTTGTGTCTTATTCAGCCTGCGCTTCTATAAAGTCAGATCTCGTTGATCGGCTTTCGAAAACGGCCTAATTAATCTTTTAACCAATGAATTCAGAAGTTCCTTATCACAGGTTTGCAGCCTTTTGGAATAAATACCGCCCCGCAATACTTAAAATGATGCAGGGTTCACTTAATGAATGGCAAGAGTACCAGTTCATGAAACATGAACTTAATGCCGTAGAAAAAAGACCCAAAGGCGGTTTCAACTTCCGCGTCGTGATATCAATGAGCAAAGCTTCACTCGATTCCAAAGACTCCGAAATAGGCAGGGACTTTATAGATATGCTGAAACTGTCCCAGACGGGTTCTGCTCTGATCGCGGCTAATCGCTACGAGATCGTCCTCGAAAAGAACCAGATGTTGCGCATCAACAGGCAGAGCATCAGTTAATCCGTCGCAAGACTAACGATGAGGAATTACCCGGATGCCGGGAAAATGTAATGCCAATGCGTTATTCATTTTTCTGACATGGTGTTATTCGTTTGCCGAAAAGAAATCAATCAATGCTTTCATGGTTTCTCCCGGATTCGATTCAGGAAAGAAATGACCACCATCGATCGCCTTGCCCGAAACTTCGTCAGCCCATTTCTTCCAGACTCCTGGTACACCACCAAGGCCGGAATACCATCTGTCAAGCGAACCCTGTTTGTCCCAAAGAACAAGAAGAGGACATGATATCTTCTTCATCGCCTCCTCATCTCTCTTATCAATTTCGTAGTCGATGGTTGCCGCTGCCCGATATTCTTCACATATGGATTGAGCCTGCCCCGGGTTTGAAAGCTGCCGGACATAAGCTTCTTTAGCTGTCTTCGAAAAGAATTCCGGACTTGTACCCCACGTCGATAGTGCATCTTCGACGATGGTCGTCGCATTTTTCATCAATATACTTTCTGATAACGGCGCAGGCTGCGCGAGCAAGGTCCAAAGCATGAAGGAGATCATCACCTCCTTAGTCGCGTTGTCCCACACCACGGAAGTAGGCACGATATCCAATACCGCAACACGATCGATAACCTCTGGATGGTCGACGGCCATGCGATAAGCGATACGTCCTCCGCGATCGTGACCCACAACGGAGAATTGATTGAACCCGAGTTTCGACATGACCTCGATCATCTGATCACCCATCGATCTTTTCGAATGCGGCTCATGATCTTCCTTTGGTATCGGACAGCCGCTGGAACCGTAGCCTGGAAGATCGGCACATACAACGGTAAAGTATTTAGATAATCCGGGGGCTATATGTTGCCACATCAGGTGTGTTTCGGGAAAGCCATGAAGCAAGAGCAATGGCGGACCTGAGCCCGCACGTGCCACGAAAATATTCCCTTTACTTGTTGAGACCGAGATTTCAGCGAAATCCATAGCTATTCGTTCATACCAACGTTTAAATGGAAGACATGGAAGTTACTTAAAGTCTCCCGATTAGAACACGGCAAAAAGCCGGAAAAAATATTGACAAAGTTCAATGACGTTCGCTAAGTTTCGTTAACCAAACGCACTGCTCCCTGGAAATACTGGAAACATTAAAGGATGAGATCGTCGGTTTCTTCTCAATAAATGGATTGGTTGAGCTTATTCAGTCCGGCAACTACGATTCTCTGCGCACGTGGAAAGGAATTCAAACGGTTCTTTCTCCTCTCATTCCATTCATCGTTATCATTGAGGTCCTGCTGGCGTTCGCCCATAAGAACTTCAATAGATCCGAGTATAAGATCCCGTTCTTCATTTATGTGTTTAATCGCATCGTAGGAAAGTTTATTTCATTTGGCGTTGTCGCATATTGCATCGGTCTCTTCTCCTCATACGCATTGTTTCCGGTATCTCTCACGTGGTATTGGTTCATCTATGGTTATGTCGTTTGGGAGTTCGCTCATTTTATCTATCACTATCTCGCCCATAAGGTAAGGTTGTTCTGGTGCCTGCATTCTTCTCATCATGCCCCTGAACAAATGAACCTGTCGGTTACATATGCCCATTTCTTCCTGGAAGCCCCCTACGCCGACTTTATTCGTACCTCCATTTGTATCCTGGCCGGTGTTCCTCCCGTGATGTTGTTTGTTATTATGTTTATCGACGGCACCTGGGGTGGATTTATTCATGTCGGCGAACACTTCATGAAGGACGCACGTTTCGGATTTCTCGGCAGGTTTGTCCTTACTCCCTCACACCACCGGGTACATCATGCGCGCAACCCGTTATATATGGACACCAACTTTTGTAACCTGTTGAATATCTGGGACAGGGTTTTCAAGACATATCAGCCCGAACAGGATAATATAACCATCCAATATGGTATCACCCGGAATATCAATGCCGGGAATTTCTTCGACGTATACTTTGGTGAATTTTATTACCTGGCCAAGGACATTGCAAGGGCGCCTGGCATCAAGAATAAATTCCTGTACCTGGTGATGCCGCCAGGCTGGGATCACAATGGCGATCATAAACTGGCGAAAGACATCCGAAGGCAATATATAAAAGAGCATAACGAGGTCGTCCTCGAAAAGAACCAGACGTTACGCATCAACAGGCAGAGCATCGAATGATCCGCAAGAGCTGCGAATAGCATACAGGTGGGCCTTAGCCCACCTTTTGGTGATCCGACCTGTAAAGGATCTGTCTTACGTCTTTATGAATGCCGCTAATGAGCTTGGCATGTGCTCCACAAATGTGGTGAAGGGATTCTGATGCATCCTGCGCAAATCCTCGTTCGGGGTAAGCGCAAAAAAGACAGAATGCCTCGTTCTCACAGAACTTGTTCCATAACTGTTCAAGCCTCACCGTAGCTCCCACTTTGCCTTCGGCCCAAAGCAATGCCACCATTTCGCCGAATGCCCGAACTCGTCGTCCATCCGCTTTTGCAGTTTGAATGAGCTTGTCAACTTCACTTTTAAAAAGATTTTCATCCGGCCAATCGTGGATCATGAAGCGGGACAATACTTCTGCCGCCTCGACCGGAAGATATTGTCTAGCGGCAACCAGGTCGTCGACCGAATGACCCAGGAGTTGCAGTCGTTTTGCCAACTCAGCAAGATGTGAACCCGTAGCGATAACAATAGCACAATCACCGGAGGAGATCCCGTTGTCGACAAATCCCGCCAACAGTGCTAAAAAGTTTTCCTCGTCCCTGTAAATCTGTACAACATGATCATTAGGCGCGAGTTCTCCCCAGAACACTTCGTAAGGTGCCTGAGACCATGTTTCATTATTCAATTTTTCCATTTTAAATTAATTCAGATAAAATACTCCGATGGAGTTTCCTTCGACTATGCGTTGATTATTGGCAGGAAGACGTTAAAAGTTGCTCCGAGACCCGGGCTGCTCTCGGCAGCGATCGAACCTTTGTGATTCTCGACGATCTTTTTACAAATGGCGAGTCCGATCCCCGTGCCTTCATACTGCTGGTTCCGATGCAACCGTTGAAAGATCTCGAAGATCTTGGTACTATACTCAGGTGCGAACCCGATCCCATTATCCTTCACGCTGATTATGTTATAATCTCCTTTGTGACTGGATGGTGACGTAGAGGCTTTTCTGATTTCGCTGAAAATATTGATAACAGGCGAGACACCGTTACTTGAGAATTTAAGTGCGTTGCTTACCAGGTTTAAAAACAGCTGATGCATTTGAAATTTTATACCATATATCGTAGGAAGCTCGCCAACTGTGATCTTAGCCCTGTTGTGCGCGATCCTCGTGTCCAGTTCTGTGAGCACGTTCGCAACAACTTCATTCAAGTTCACCACTTCAAAGTTTGTAAAAGTGGTCTCATTCGAAGCATATGTGAGAAGGTCGTGTATCAGGTCTCTCATCCGCTGTAAAGAATCGATAACGCGGCGATAGAGATCAGTTCCTTTCGCAGTAAAATTCTTGCCCTCATTCTCAAAAAGGAAACTTAAGAGGGTCTGGATCTTGCGTATAGGTTCCTGGAGATCGTGACTGGCTATGTGGGCGAAGGACGATAACTGATTATTGATTGCAAGTAACTGGGCATTCTTGTATTGCAGATCATCCTTTGCAATTGAAAGTCTCTGGTTGGCAATTCTCAACTGGTTCGTCCGCTCCAATACGATCTGCTCCAGGGCGTCCTTGACTTGCTCTTGCGAAGAAATATCCTGGAAGATGCCAATGTAACCCGTGAATTCGCCTCGCTCGTTTATCTGAGGTTTACAGTTAACGTATGTGGATGTATAATTACCAGCAGCATTTCGCAGCCGCATCTTGGCCTCAAATTGCGCATGACCTTTCATTGATTCGAGCCACGACATATTGATCTTTCCACGATCGTCAGGGTGAACTGAATTCATCCAGCCATCGCCAAGTGCATCAGCGACCGGCAAACCGGTTGCCTCTATCCAACGGTTGTTTACAAAATTACAGCTGCCATACCGATCCGTGGTCCAGATCACGAGAGGTACAAGGTTTGCCATCTGAGAAAAGCGCTCATCTGTTTGCTTCGCTGCAGCCTCAGCACGCTTTCGTTCTGTAACATCGATCGTAAAACACCGCGTATGAACGAATTTATCACCTTCCCAAAAGACACTCGAGTTGATCAGTACATTTTTAATGCTTCCATCTTTACAAACGAGCTCGGCATCGACATTTCTTAGTACTTCCTTGTTTGATAACCGGGTGAGAATATCGTTGATCACTTCGGGTTTAGCATGGAATTCCGAGATATGCCGTCCAACGTATTCATCTCTTTCATAGCCGAGCGCTTTTAATTCTGTAGGGTTCGCCCAAACGATCATGCCGTTCTCATCGACCCAGTGCAAACAAATGGATGCGTTCTCGAAATAATCGCTTAGTCCGCGTTCAAGCTCGACTTTTGCGGTAACATCGGTTGCGTAGAAAACAAAACCGGTAACATTTTTTCCGGTGCCGAACTGCGGAGATAGAAAAACGTCAAGGTATTGAACAGGTGCATCGACATTCAGGACTGCGGCCTGGAATTTTGCTTTTTGCCCGGTAAGGACCCGCCCCATATGCCGTTGTATCTGATCAAACAGACTGCTGCCAACGAGTATGGGAAAGGAAGGTCCGGCAAAACCGACCGTTGATAAAGACCATTCTTTAAACAGTTGATTACAATATTTAACTGTCATATTGCAATCAACGTAGGCAAGCAACCCTGGAAGGGCGTCTGGAATAGTTGTTAATAATTCAGAATCAAGATTCTGTGTTGCTAAAGAGTCCAGTTCAAAACGATCAGGGCTGTGCATTTCATAGTTGTTCATGCTCAAGTCACGCCATATTTTTCCCAATTAATGGTTCAGCCGTGCAAAAAGGGTAACAACGAATCAGTATTTCCGGGGAATTTTTTACCCAGAATGATCAAACTAGTACCGACTGTTTTGGCTAATAGCCACACTTTAATCACTGCAATCAGGATGTTGGTACAAACTCTTCAAATTTTACACCACGATAGCAACAATCTGCCGAACAGATGATTTTCGTCATTGGTGGAGGTGTTATGTCTTTATTTAGTAAGCTAAATAGACTTACATTTAACGGTAGCGACACTCATAGCGATAGATTATGCTACCCGGACAAATGTTGCTTGATTTGTCCCAATCTTCCGACCAATAACGAATAACAATGGAGCCTCAGAAAAGTCTAATCATGAATAAAAAAGGTCCAATAATAATTATCGAAGATGATTCTGACGACCAGGATTTTTTGACCGAAATTTTTAAAAATCTGAACTATCCGAATCGCGTGATATTTTTCTCGGACGGTGAGGAAGCACTCGATCACATCGTAAAGACCAGCGAACTGCCTTTTCTTATATTATCCGACATTAACATGCCGAAACTGAATGGTTTTGAACTGCGGGAGAAATTGAAGACAGATGCAAAATTGAGCAATAAATGCATTCCTTACCTGTTTTTCTCTACGGCGGCCAATCAGAAAGCGGTGATCCAGGCGTACAGCCAATCTGTCCAGGGATTTTTTGTGAAACCGGTTTCGATCGCCGAATTAGAAAAAACTATTCGGGTAATTATGGAGTACTGGAGGCTCTGTGCAGCACCAAACGACTTCCAGGAATAAAAGCCCCCGCGGTAATGTCGACTAAAAAGCGTACATTTGTACCGCATCAGAAAAATTCCCACCAATTCTTCCTCCAATACCTGTCTTAATTTGCCTGGATGCACCATCTATGCTAAGATGGATTTAGTGTCTTTATTTATCACCAACTATTTTACATGCGTCAACTCAAGATCAGTAAACAGATAACAAATCGGGAGAGTCAATCACTCGACAAGTATTTACAGGAAATAGGGAAAGTGGACCTGATTACTGCTGAGATGGAAGTAGACCTTGCCCGCCGGATACGCGGTGGCGATAGGGTAGCGTTAGAGAAACTTACAAAAGCAAATCTTCGCTTCGTGGTTTCTGTAGCCAAACAATATCAGAATAACGGGCTTACTCTCGGTGACCTCATCAACGAAGGAAATCTCGGACTGATCAAAGCTGCAAGCAGGTTTGATGAAAAAAGAGGATTTAAATTCATCTCCTACGCGGTATGGTGGATCCGTCAGTCGATCATGCAGGCACTCGCTGAACAATCACGTATCGTGCGCTTGCCGTTAAACCGGATCGGCTCCCTTACAAAGGTGTCGAAGACATTTGCGGAGCTTGAGCAAAAGTTCCAACGTGAACCATCCAACGAAGAGTTGGCAGAAGCGATTGGTGTTACAGCAGAGGAGGTAAGAGAGAATTTAAGAATAGCAGGAAGGCATGTTTCCGTTGATGCTCCTTTTTCGCAAGGTGAAGAAGGCAGTTTACTCGACGTGCTTGCTGACGCGAACGAGTCTAATCCTGAATCTGCGATGATGGCAGAATCTCTCGTGGATGAAGTGCAGCGATCATTGGCAACATTGACCACGCGGGAAGCGGACGTTCTGAAACTATACTTTGGTCTGAACAGAAAAGAACCCATGACTCTCGAAGAGATTGGAGATAAGTTCAACCTGACGCGGGAACGCGTACGACAGATCAAGGAAAAAGCGACACGACGGCTCAGACATACTTCCAGGAACAGAACATTAAAGTCGTATTTGGGCTAGTACAACCGGCCCTACTTATAAGTCATAGAATAATTTTTAATTTTAGTTTAATACAATGCAAGGAATCGTAAAGTTTTTCAATGAAGCCAAAGGATTTGGATTCATCACACCGTCACATTCACAAACAGACATTTTTGTACACGTTTCAGGTCTCGTCGACGAGATCCGCGAAAACGACGAAGTGACTTATGATGAACAAGCTGGCAAAAAAGGAATGAATGCCGTGAATGTTACCCGGATAATGGATTAATAGGATCCTCAGATAACATAAAAAAGGATCGGCCTGCTTCAGGTCGATCCTTTTTATTTAAATACTTATTAAAGAATAACGCGGACTGCTAGAGAACCACTCTCATCAATGCCACCGGCTCATTCTCCCGTTTTGCATCATGCTGAGTAAGACTGATCAGTTCGATCTTGCAAGAGATAATGATCTCATCACCGACCAGAAACCCCTGGGCTTCCATCGCCGATGTCCAGTGAAGACCCCAATCCTCGCGCGTGATCTTACCTGAGATAGTCACACACGCAGTTTCGTCGCCCCATGAATCTATCGAAGGAACTCCCATTTGCATATCGAGCCTAATGTTTTTTGTCATTCCGGCGATTGACAAATCACCGTGAAGACTCATTCTGCCTTTGGCATCGGGCTGGGAAATAGATGTCGACCTGAAGGTGATCTGTTTATGTTGATCTGTGCAAAGGAAATCCGCTCCCCGAAGGTGAGCATCGCGTTTCGAATCACCGGTATCAATAGATTTACTTTTAATGTTCAGGCTGATATCTGCGGTGGAAAAATCTCTTCCATTTGTCAATATTGTAGCATCGAATTGGGAGAACTCGCCTTTTACATGAGAGATCATCAGGTGCCTTACCTGGAAAGAAATTTCGCTCTGCTGCGGGTCTGACGTCCACCTGGTCACTTCTTCATCTTGGTATATCTTCATCATTCTGGGGGTTTTGTACTTGTTCGAAACACCGTAAAGGATCAACGAATTGGGCCTTAGGTAAAGATACACTGGTTCTGATCAGGACATGTTACACTAAGCCCGTCGGGAGTTACACAATTCACGTATTGTGTGTTAAATATCCTCGAGATTTCCCTTTCGCTTCTGCTTTAATTGCTTGAAAAACGAAGGAGAAAGGCCAGTTACTTTCTTGAACTGGTTGGAAAGGTGTGCTACACTGCTATAATGAAGCTTATATGAGATCTCGGTCAGGTTCAATTCATCATATAAAAGCAATTCCTTGACGCGCTCTATTTTATTGTCGATGATGAACTGTTGAATGGTCACACCCTTTACCTCCGAGAAAATGTTCGAAAGGTAAGTGTAGTCATAACCGAGTTTCTCGCTGATGAAATCGGAATAGTTTACTTTGGGAAGTTCATCGGAATAATGGATCATCTCGGTGATCACATTCTTTATCCGTTCGATCAAAATACTTCGTTTGTCGTCGAGCAATTCCAGGCCCGACCGGAGCAGTTCGGATCTGAGTGCATTACGCTGTTCATCGCTTATTGTATCGAGAACCTCCACCATTCCCAGTTCCACGGCCATATGTTTTAACCCGAGTTGTTCAAGGGTTTCCTTCACGATAATCTTGCATCGTAAACTGACCATAAATTTTATATACAGCTTCGTTACGGCCATTTGCTTAATCAGAAAAGATAATTCACCCTGAGATAACTGTAATATACGTCAAAACTCTGAGGCATATGAGTGAATGATGTAACAACGAGAACTTGTGGTGTAATGAGTCCGGCTATTTTTATTCGTTATTTCGGATCTAATCAATAACAAATGCCAATTCCAGTGAACAACGATAATATCTACCCGGTAGGTACTATCATCTACGCGAAGGCACAGCCCGATCTGAAGCTTGTAATCGAACAATACATGCATCGAATATATTTTTGTGGTGTTTTCGGGCAATCTACCGGGAAGCAAATACCATATTTTGAAAGGGAACTCATTCCGCCGGGAACCAGGTGATGTTTAAACGAAATCAACTTTTCAAACCTGCTCCCGATCGTGATCTGGATAAGTTTGAAATTCACAAGCGTTTTAAGGGATTGCCTGAAGTACGCTGGAATGACAATAGACTGGTGCGGATAAAGGGAATATTCTTCTGTGGAATATAATTCACACTTCCAGGTATTTTGATCAGTTACTTGTGTTAAAACTGTGGAAAATACGGATATTTTTTGCGACAAATTGTACTTTACCGGCGTAATGAAACAGACGTCCAGACCTTTGTTCAATGAGCGTACTACCGACCACCGACCCTCCGCGACGAATTCTGATGGCCGATGATGACGACGATGACTTTGACATTTTTTCTCTCGCTTTATCAGACGTTCCCGTCAAAGCAGAACTGTCACGCGTTGTTGATGGGGAAAAACTTTTGGAACATTTAAATGTTTCAATCCCGGATTTGCTTTTTCTTGATATCGTGATGCCGTGCAAAAACGGCAAAGACTGTCTCTGCGAAATCCGTCGCGACCCGCGATTCGATCGGCTACCAATAATTGTTTACACTTCTATGGACGACCTCATGAACATAGAATTTTGCTTCAAAGAAAAAAGCAACTTATATGCGATAAAGCCTCTCAGGCTTGTCGATCTGACGGCGATGCTCAATAAAATCCTGACGATAGATTGGGACGAATCATCATACTTTCCAAAGAGAGAAGACTTCATTTTACGCGCTGCAGGTTAGCCGATACATTTTGAATGTAAGCGACCGGCGTTTGCATTCAGCAACCCGATCTTTCGGAGATTTACCCGGATTTCGGCATATTCACTTCGCTGAAACAAAAGTCCCCGAATTAAAATGAGAATAAGCATCATCATCCCGGCGCTCCTTGCCGCGCTTTCATTCACTGGTTCGCTTCATGCCCAGCAAAGCCAGGACTTAAAGCTCTGGTACGACAAACCCGCAGCAAACTGGAATGAAGCGCTTCCTGTGGGCAACGGACGACTTGGCGCCATGATCTTCGGCGATCCATCATCGGAACTACTTCAGCTGAATGAAGCTACCCTTTGGTCGGGCGGGCCTGTTAACGATAATCCAAATCCTGCTGCGCCGGCGCTTTTAAAACAGATCCGTGAAGCGTTCAATAATAATGACTTCAAAAAAGCGGAGGACTTGACCAAAAAAATGCAGGGTCTTTTCACCGAATCATATCTTCCACTCGGTGATCTCCATATAGATCAGGAATTGCCTGGTGAGGTGTCTCAATACAGGAGGACGCTCGACCTTAGCAACGCTACCGCGACCACCACCTTTAACACGGGAAAGACAGAATTCAGGCGTGAGATATTCTCATCGCATCCCGACCAAGTCATAGTGATGAGATTAACGGCCAGCCAGGCGAATGCATTGAATGTTTCTCTTCGCGTGAACAGCCAGCTTTCCGGTCGTGTAACAGTCAGCGATAACCAGATCACCATGAACGGAAGAGCTCCCTCCCATGTCGATCCGAGCTATCTTGAAACTATGGAGCTGCCGGTGATCTACAACGATCCACAGGATTGTCGCGGAATGCGCTTCGAATACCAGGTGAACGTACATAAAACCGATGGATCGATATCAGTAGAAAAGGAAAGACTGGTTGTTAAGAGTGCGACTGAAATTGTATTGTTGATCTCGGCGGCCACCAGCTTCAATGGGTTCGATAAATGTCCTTCCAAAGATGGTAAGGACGAGCACGCATTGGTGTCGGGAGCTATCACAGCGGCGCGTGCGTTACCTTTCGGGGATTTGCAGAAGCGTCATATCAACGATTACAAATCATTGTTCGACCGGGTATCTCTTTCGTTAAATGGAAATTCTATCAATACAAAAACGACGGATAAACGTTTGATCGATTACACGAAGGGTGCGAATGATCCTTCCCTCGAAGTATTGTATTTCCAGTTTGGCCGCTATCTATTGATATCTTCTTCGCGGCCTGGTGACAGGGCGGCGAACCTGCAGGGAATATGGAATCATCATCTGCGTGCACCGTGGAGCAGCAACTACACGACGAACATCAATACCGAAATGAATTATTGGATGGTCGAATCGTGCAATCTTTCTGAATTGCATCTGCCGCTTTTTGACCTGATCAAAGACGTGGTGGTCACGGGTCGGAAGACGGCGAAGAATTTCTATGATCTCGACGGTTGGACGCTGCATCATAATACGGACATCTGGGCTACAACTAATCCCGTAAGCGGAAGTCCGAGCTGGGCCAATTGGCCAATGGGAGGCGCGTGGATATCACAACATCTGTGGGAACACTACCAATTCACGGGCGACGAGAATTTTCTCAGGTCGACTGCCTATCCGATCATGAAAGAATCAGCCCGGTTCTATCTACAATGGCTGGTCGACGATGGAAGCGGATACCTTGTAACGATTCCGTCGACATCACCGGAGAATTTTTATGTACGTAGCGATGGCTCGAAGGGATGCGTATCGAAAGCCAGCACCATGGATATGGCGATACTCAAGGATCTTTTTAACAATGTTATAAGGGCGTCCGCGCTGATGCAAGTTGATGATGATTTCAGGGAACAGGTCAGCAATTCGTTGGCACGTCTTGTTCCGTATAAGGTCGGGCAGCATGGTCAATTGCAGGAATGGATAGAGGATTACAAGGACGACGATCCTCATCATCGTCATATATCGCACCTGTTTGGATTATTCCCGGGAAGTACCATTACACCGAACGGCACTCCGGAGCTGGCTGCGGCAGCAACACAATCGCTAAATGATCGCGGCGATGGCGGCACCGGGTGGGCTAAGGGATGGAAAATAAATACGTGGGCACGTTTGTGGGATGGTAATCATGCATACAAACTTGTTCGCCAACAGTTGACAGTGACAGGCGTCGAAGGCACAGACTATAGTAACGGCGGAGGCACTTATATCAACTTGTTCGATGCACATCCGCCATTTCAGATCGATGGAAATTTTGGTGGCACATCAGGGATGACGGAAATGCTGCTGCAAAGTCACGATAGTACGATCCACTTGCTTCCGGCCCTCCCCGACGCGTGGAAGTCAGGTGACGTGCACGGCTTGCGTGCGCGCGGAGGATTCATTGTCGACATCTCCTGGACGAACGGAAAATTGAGATCTTCTATTACATCTACGCTTGGAGGAGTTTGTTCGATCCGCTCTAAAACTTCTTTTCGTGTGAAGGGTATAAGAACGGCTCCCGAAAAAACACCGTTCGGATATGTACTCAAATTTGCGTCTGAAAAGGGACGGAGATATGAAGTTACGGGAGATTGAAACAAATTTTGAATGACTTACAAAGGTGATGCATGGCCTGGAACAATAACATGCATCACCTCGATAGCCGTATTCTCAATGAAGTTTACCTTTCTTAAGATCTGAAAAGTATTCCCGTACGTCATTGAGCCACACGTCGTGCACGCTCATCACAGCATAATGTCCGCCCACCGGATATTCCTTCCAGCGAACTATTGTATTTGCCTGTTCCGAAAAATGCCGGATAGCAATGTCGCCATCCTGGTATACTGCAACACCAGTAGGCACTCCTGAGTTTTTCATCGACGCCCACATAGATGGATCGTGCGCGGCTTCGTAGTACAGGCGCATCGACGAAGCCATGGTACCCGTTGACCAATATATCATGAAGTTCGTGAAGAACTGCTCTTCCATTTCAGGTGAGAATAGCTGACTGATCCATGCCATTTGACCCACGGGAGAATCGGCGAGAGCAAATGCGAGCAGTTGCGGCTGATGCGACTGTAGTACGTTGAATCCAAATTTTGTTTGCATAAAGTCACCGATACGCGCAACCCGTTCTTTCTCTGCCGGCGTAAATTTTGAGCTGATCGCCTCATCGATGGGGCCAAAAGGCATGAACCCGAACGTAGCGGCATTCACGTGGACGCCTATGAATTTTTCGGGAGCCAGTCTGGCCATTGCGGGTCCAAGTATTGCACCGGCGTCGCCACCCTGAACGGCGAACCTGGAATAGCCAAGCTTGTCCATCAACTGGATCAATGTGCCGGCGATCCTATTATAGTTCCATCCGGTAGTTTTCGTTGGTCCGGAAAAACCGAAGCCTGGCACCGAAGGAACAACCACATCAAACGCCGGTTCTCCCTCCGTCAGTGGTTGAATGACATCGAGAAATTCAACGATGGAGCCGGGCCATCCATGAATAAGCATCAATGGTGTTGCATCTTTTTTCTTCGACTTCAAATGAATAAAATGAATCGTTTGTCCGTCGATCTCCGTGATAAAATTGGGGAGACTGTTAAGTTTCGCTTCGGCTTTTCTCCAATCGAATTTTTGAAATTTAGCAGCAACCTCTTTCATCTCATTTATTCCCGGACCGCCGTAATTTTGTCCTTCTATTGTATTTGGCCAGTTTGTTTTCTGCACTCTCGACTTTACATCATCGATAACGGCTTGAGGTACCTTGATTTGAAATGGTTTGATGTTTGTCATTGCATTAGGTTGATTTGATTGTGAAAAAGTGATCAGGGGCATCAGTACCAGCGGGAGCAGAAGCCTGAAGTGTTTTGCTGTCATTTTCCGATTTGTTTGATTTGCTTCCGAAATAACATCCAACCGTTTCGTTCAGAAAGTAACATTGACCAAATGCAACCGTGAATTGACCAACTGCATGAGTATTTTGAAGGGATGTGTCGTGGATCGTGTACCTTTTTGGGTTGATAACAAAAAAAAATTACGCCTACATTTACAGGCACAATGGCATCGCACGTCCCTTCCAATTCATTTGTTAAGATCCAGATCACGCTGTGGATTCTGTTCTTTGCGATGGACGTTACGCTATTGTACCAGCACGGAGAACCGATAGAAGAGTCGGTGAGCGTTGCCCTGAACAGGTTGATCACGTACTCGGTAATAATTTATTGCAACGCACTGTGGCTTCTCCCATCCTACTATCAAAAGAGAAAGTTCGGCGCCTATGTATTCTTAAGCGCCGGTCTGATCATTGTTGTCACGATGGTCAACCGGCAGGTGAGCGTGTTATCCTGGACATGGATCAATGAAGGGACCGAAATGGTAAAGAATTATAAAGGGCTCACCTACCTGGATTATTTTGGGATGCTGACCTCTGTGATCCTGGCATTCATCTTTAGTATAACCTTCCGGTATGTCCTGGATTTTATTGAAATCAAAAAACGGCAGGAAATACTGGAAAAAGAAAATGCAGAAGCTCAGCTGAATTTATTGAAAGCGCATTTGCAGCCACACTTTCTTTTCAATACCCTTAACAACATCTATTCGGAAGCATACCAGGATTCGTCGAGGAGTGCCGTGCTGATCGAAAAACTGGCGGGCATTATGCGGTATTTCGTTGATGAAAGCCCGAAAGATCTTGTGTCCGTCTCGACAGAGATACAATTTCTCGAAGATTATATTGCGCTGGAGCGCGTACGTGTCCGCTACCCGCTGGAGATCAATTTCACCAAAGACGTTGTACTGGAAGAAACGATCCCTCCCATGTTGTTCATGCCGCTAGTTGAAAACATTTTCAAACATGGGGTCGATAAAGACAAAAAGCAAAACCGGATAGATATCAGGATGGTGAAAGACAATGGCAGGCTCACATTCACGACCGAAAATAAAATTCAGCAAACTGTGGGCACGTCACGGACCGGAAGCGGGATCGAAAACCTCAGGAAGAGACTTTCGCTTTTATATGGTGACTCGGCATCGCTTTCAACCAGCACGGAAAACGAATTATTCAAAACTACTCTTCAACTTTCGATATGACCAAGATCAAGTGCGTGATCGTTGATGACGAGCCGGGAGCCGTTACATTGCTGGAGATCCTTATCAACCTGATCCCTTCCTGGAAGTTGGTTCAGAAATTTTACAGCTCTACCGAAGCCCTGGCGTATCTCAGTGAAAATCATGTCGACCTGATATTCCTCGATATCAATATGCCGAAGATCAACGGGATCGATGTGGCTCACCGGCTGCCGCCGGAGACTCACATTGTTTTTACAACAGCGCACGCCGAACACGCTGTGGAAAGCTATAACGTCAACACGATTGATTACCTGCTGAAACCGATTACCGAGAGCCGTTTTCTTCTCGCAGCAAAAAAGATCAACGAATACTTCCGCGATGATCACAGCAAATTAAAGAACGAAGAGTTCTTGTTCGTGAAATCGGGAAAAGCATTTCGAAAAATTCTAAGAAGCGAAATTTTGTACTTCGAAGGTGAGAAGGAATATGCACGTCTCGTTACCGCCAATGAACAAATATTGGTTTACAAAAGATTAAAAGAACTCGAGGAAGAGCTGGCGCCGGGATTCCAGCGCATTCACCAATCTTATATCGTTAACCTCTCGCAGATCGATGCGATCGAGGATAATCACGTTAAGATCAGGCAGAAAAGGATGCCGATCAGCACTAAGTTCCGCAATGCCTTTATGGCAATGGTTCATAACAAAGCCCTCTGACACACCAACTCGTTTACGGTTGAATGAAATGACCGGATCGTTGAAATTTTACGGTCTGACGTTGATATAACGTGTAACGGCACATCCAAATCCCTAACTACGGGCAACAACCTGAAGCCTGGACCGGGATGACGACGAAGATAAAGACCATCATAGTCGAAGATGAGCATCTGGCCCGCGAAGGACTGATCAACTACATTCGCGAGCTGGATTTTATCGAGTTCGTCAAAGAATGCGAGAACGCCATGGAGGCAAATCAAACCCTGGCATCTGAAAAGGTTGACCTGATGTTCCTCGACGTGTACATGCCGAAGATAACGGGTCTTGACTTTCTGAAATCCCTGAAAAATCCACCGATGGTGATCCTGACCACTGCGTATCCAAACTTTGCTTTGCAGGGATACGAGCTGGATGTCCTGGATTATCTTATGAAGCCGTTTCCCTTCAACCGGTTTTTGAAGGCTGCGAATAAGGCGAGAGATTTCTTCGAATTAAAAAACAATCAAGCGGCGTCTGAGAATATGAAGTCCGGCCTGGACTACTTTTTTATTAAATGCGAATACCGTTACGAGAAGATCCATTTTAAAGATATTCTTTATATTGAAGGAATGGAGAATTACATTGTTATCTGGACGAGCTTGCAAAAATACATGACACTGCTACGGATGAAAACGATCGAAGAGACGTTACCAGCGGCTCAATTCATGAGAATTCATAAATCGTTTATTGTCTCCACATTGGCGATTACGGCGATTGATGGCAGCGAACTGGTGGTAGGTGGAAAAAGATTGCCGATCAGCCGGGAGAAGAAGAATGAAATTATGGAGAGAGTGATCAAAAATTAATCAAAGAGAAACAATTCATATTACGATGCTTTTTATTAATCCCCAGTGGCAGGGTTCGGGTCTCACAGATGAGCTAAGATTTGGAGCGGAAACACTCAGTTCGTATTACGGCAACTCTCAAAAAACCATCATTCCGCTTTCCAAAAAAGCGCTAACGACCATAGACAACATAAAATGTTACGAACCGATCCTGGAACAGCTAACACGTTTCAGGCAAATTCTGGCTGACAGTAATGCCAGGAAAGTATCGACGGTTGGGGGTGACTGTGGAATTGAAGTTATACCTATCTCCTATCTCAATAAAATATACGGGGAGAACATCGGCGTTATCTGGATTGATGCGCACGCAGACCTGAATACACCTGACAGCTCGCCCAGTAAAACGTTTCATGGAATGCCTTTGAGAATGCTGTTAGGAGAAGGCAATAAGAATTTCGTCGACCTCCTCTTCTCGCGCCTCAAGCCTGAACAAATATGTTATGTGGGATTGAGAGACCTGGACGAGCCGGAAAGCGAGTATATACAGCGTCATCACATGGCCACGGTTGATTATTGTCAATATGCAGCCGTTGAACCGAAGATTAAAAACTTCGACAAAGTTTACATTCACCTCGACCTGGACGTTTTAGACAGATCCGAGTTCGAGTTTTCGATGTTCCCTACAGATAATGGATCGTTAGTTTCAGATGTGGCCGCGCTGGTTGAAAAAATAATAGCGCGTCACAACGTCGTTGGATTTTGTGTCACGGAATGCACGGCGACGAAACTGGAACAGTTAGAAAGAATAAAACCTATCCTTGATCGGGTTGAGCTTTGAGGAGCCAATGCATTTTACTCGATTTTCGGGCTTCACCTGCGGCTGAACGATCTCGCAAGCGCAACAACTCCGAAAATCAGCAATCCGAGGAATAGCCAGTTGATCAGCATACCCGTGACGTCATTGCGTTCCTCAACCTGTATATCAACTATATCTTCACGCGGAAAAGATTCGGTGACCGCCTCGTAGTCGCGATAGAATTTATCGACTGATGCGATGGTCATCCTATAGTGAGGACCGTTAGGTTCAATGCCAAAGGGACTGTTTACCTGCTCCAGTTCCATCCTGTAGACAGCATTCTGAAGACCTTGAGGTTCAAGAGTGATTTCGACGACCATTTCATTCCTGACGAGGACAATCTTTTTAACAACCCTTTGTGCAACCATATTGTTGAAACGGCTTTGCTGGATTTCGGCAATCGGGCCGGCCCTGTTCATCCAACTGATGATTAATATAAACGCAACTACTCCGATTGAAATCCATATCCAGTAACGGGGTCTACGTTTTTTGATTGCGCCTGATTGTTCTTCGGCCGTAGGTTGGTGTATCATTCTCTTGGGGGTGATTACATCTAAGTTCGGAAAAATGGGGTTATAAAAGAAGTAAGATCGCAGTTGTGTAAAGACTGGTCAGGAAAATCAATCGGATAGTAAGATTAAGCCGTGGCTGTTTGAAAGGATTAAAACGTGTAACTTCATGGCTTTTGTTGAAGCATCTCCTTTATATCCTTTTGGCGGCGTTTGCCACCCACTCCATATCAGCTCAGGATATTGGATCTGTGCGGGGCACTGTGAAAAGCAATTCGAGCCCGGTCGAATTCGCCAACGTCTTCGTCAGCTTTCCGGAGGATTCCACTAAAATATATAAAGGAACGATCACGGATAGTTTGGGAAGATTCATGCTTGGCAGCCTGCCCGTCCGTAAATACTTTCTATATGTTTCTGCTGTAGGCTTTCAAAGGAAGAAAGTCGAGATCACGCTTCCCTCCGAAAAAGATATACTTGACCTGGGCGACATCTCTGTCGTGGCCGATACACAATTATTAAACGCAGTAGAAGTAAAATCAATGCGCGACATCGTCGAGCGGACCGAAGGAGGGTTGATATTGAACGCAAAAGATAACCTGACGCAGGCCGGAGGAACAGCAGCTGACCTATTGAGAAACATGCCGGGCATTCTTGTCGACTCCGATGGTGGAATCACCATTAGGGGAAAGAACCCCCTGGTTATGATCAATGGTCGGATCTCAGGGATTGCCGGCGTCGACCGGTCTGCTCAACTCGACAGGATTCCGGCAAGTACTATCGAACGTATAGAAATTGTAAACAATCCCACAGCACGGTATGACGCAGACGCCGAAGGTGGAATTATAAATATCATTCTAAAAAAGAACATGGACCTGGGCACGAACGGCGCATTTGCAGTCGGGATGGGACGAGGTGATAGAAACCGCGTGAATGGATCAGCATTGATAAATCATAAAACGACAAAATGGAACTTCGGCGGCGCATACGACAACTGGTACACCACAAGGACCCGACGGGTAACAGGTGACAGAAATAATTTCGATATACCCGATCAATTTTACCTTATGCAACGGCGGCACGATGAGCGATTGATCTTCTATCAAAATGCGAAGGCTACGATCGACTTCACCCCGAACGACAAGAATGCATTTAACTTCGAAGTGCTTTGGGCTTTTCCTGGTGAAAACAACCACGAGACACTTAAGAATACCAATGAAACCAGCGATGACCGGTTCGTGAACAGGAATCAACGGTATTCAAATGAGATCCGAAGGACTCATAATGTAGAACCTGCTTTGACTTACAGAAAACGCTTTAAGGACAGCGGCAAATCGTTAACAGCGACCATCAGCGACGCCATTGGAAACGACAGGGAGAATACGGACATCACAACGACTAAATTGTCAGAAGAGGATGAAGATCTTGGAAACTCATCTGTCCAACGGACTCGTACTTATCAGAAAACGAATCTTCTGAATGCTTCCCTGGATCTTAGTCATCCGATCGGCAAAGCACTGTTACTGGAGTCCGGGTATAAAGGTATCCAAAGGATGCTGAACGCAGACTATGGACGATCCGATCTCCAGGGAAATGAATATGTCGTCGATCCGCGAAACACGAACGTTTTTGATTTTCGGGAACAAATTCATGCGATCTATTCACAGATCTCGGGATGGACAGGCGACAAGCAATCACCGCGATTCAAATACATTATTGGCCTCCGTGCCGAGAAGGTTTGGAACCATGGACATAATCTTGACAAATCGACTGACTTCGAAAACAAGTATTTCTTTCTTTATCCGTCGGCCAGTGTGAACTTTAACACGAAGGGTGGGGACAACATAAAGTTCACGTACGGTCGCCGGATCAACCGGCCTGGACTTGGGCAACTGAATCCGTTTACCGATATCACCGATTCCCTTAATCAATATTCAGGAAACCCTCACTTGAAGCCGGAGCTTGTAAACTCGCTGGAGTTGGGCTACAACATTGCGCTCGCAAAAGGATCTATTAATATGACATCGTTCTATCGCAATCGAACGAATGCGATCTACACATACACGGTGCTCAACGACGACGGTGTTGCCTTTACAACTCCGTTAAATTTCGGCACTGCGTCGAGCTTTGGAGTTGAAGTTATAGCCAGCCGTAATTTATATTCCTTTTGGAACGTCAACCTGAGCGTGTCTGCTTTCGAAACAAGAATTGATAATAGCGCTGCTTCAGCCGAAGTGGCTTTGACACAAAAAAGTTGGTACACAAAACTCATCAACAATATCTCAACGGGTAAGAAGGCCAGGCTGCAAGCGGTATTCAGCTATGTTTCGCCGACGGCAATAAGTCAGGGACGGTCTATCGCTATTTATAATGTCGACCTTGGTTATCAACATCAGGTCTTGAATGGTCGGGGAAAACTTGGCGTTGTTATTACCGACATTTTCAATACCCAGAAATCGGGGCTGGTGACATCCGCCAACAACTTCACATTCGCCCGCTCGACGAAGCTCGACACAAGAGCGATCATGATCACATTCGGTTACACATTCCGTTCGGCGTTCAATGAAAAGTTGATGGAGAATAGATTCAGAAATGATTGATCGTCATCAGATCCCAATTTTACTCACAGATCGCACGGATCGCACAGATATTTGCATTTCTTCTGTGCTATCTGTGAGCAAGCTTGTTTTTCAATTACATCCTCTTATACGTCATACTCAAATCCCCTTCCCAGCTTCCACCTTCTCTCGACATTTCTCCTTTACTTACGATCGTTTTTCCATCCGGCGAAAAAGTTAACGTGTTCCGCTGTGAAAACTCCGGAGAGTCTCTCCACCACTTCAACACATTTCCTTCAAAGCTTACATGTTGCATCCTCGATACTTTGCGTTCATCGAAATATAACATATACAGCTCGTGCGCTGTATCATCGCTTCCGAAAAGCGCTACGCCAGTCGGAATTTTTCCCTCGTCGTTGCTTGAGCGCATGATCACGAAAGCACCGCCTTCCAACCATTCAAACGAGGTGCGACCATTCAACGTCACGCGCGGCAACATCGGGTGACTTCCCTCCCATCGCCATTCGCCGATCAATGCATCGAATTTTTTCAATGCCGGGTTCGGGATCTGTGCGCTTTTACCAAAAGATTCCATGTTGCTCATTTATTTTTAATCAAAGATAGTTTTGCCTGCTTCACTTTGTTTTCATCAAAATTTCGTCCAGCTGGTCGATCGTTGCAACGAATCCTTCGCGGAATCCCATTTCAATCATCTTCTCCATGCGTGCAAGAGATTCGTTCTTAATGATGATCGTAACCTTCGTAACGCCGTTGTGTTCACTGAAATTCAGATCCCACACGGAGCCTGGCCATTGCGGATCGACGTTTTCGTCCTTATCGGCAAAGGCAGACACATACTTGAAATTCGTTTTCGGGTCAATTGAAATATAACGTTGAACCTGCCATCCCTCCTGCCCGTCGGGGCTTACCATTGCATAGAATCTTCGTCCACCGACTTTGAAATCCATAGCTTTTGTTCTGGCCATAAAAGGTTTCGGTGCCGACCACTCGTCGAGAATCTCTTTTTTAGTGAATGCGTCCCATACCATTGAGAGGGTTGCCGGGAATTCGCGGGTAATGGTTACCGTTTTGTTGGGTTTGTCGACTACGAAGTCGAACAGCATTTCTTTTTTCATTTTTTCTGTTTTTTCATTTTTGACAGGACTTTGTCCAATTGATTGAATTGTGTTTCCCAGATCTTCCTGAACTGGTTTAACCAGATGTCGATCTCCTTCATTTTTTCGATCTCGAGCGAGTAGAAGATCTCGCGACCTTGTTGCTCAGCTTTGAGCAGCTCACATTCGGTGAGGATTCTCAGGTGTTTCGATACGGCTTGCCGGCTCATGTCGAAGTGTTCGGCCATGGCGTTGGGTGTGAGGGCGCCGAGGGCAACGAGCCCGATGATGGCTCTGCGGGTGGGGTCGGCGACGGCCTGGAAAACGTCTCTACGCATATTTCTCTCAGCGTTAATGCAACTGATCGGTTGCTAATGTACGTGCAACTGATCGGTTTCACAAATGTTTGGATGAAAAATTTTTGTGAGTTTGCTCAACTATCGCGGCATCACGGGCCGGGATTAATCCTGGCGCAGGGCTTTTACGGGATCTTCGAACATTGCACGCAAGCAAACTGCAATTACGGTGACGCTGGTAATCGTTGCCAGGAACAGAAGAGGTGCCGCAAATATCTCCCAGCGCAAGGATATTCGTTCCGGAAAATTTGCCAACCAGTTGCCGCTTGCCCAATAGATCAGGGGAGTTGCGATAGCATACGAGATCAGCAGTGCGCTGATAAAATCCTTAGAAAAAATAAAGAGCACTGCAGACGCAGGCGCTCCAAGTATTTTCCGAACGCTGATCTCCTTCGTCCTTTGCGAAACAGAAAAGATCGACAACCCCAACAATCCCATGCATGTGATAATGATCGCGAGCGCCGTAAACGTATTGAAGATGTTCCCGAATTGCTGATCATCACGGTACTGTTTATCGAAATGATCATCGAGGAAGAAGTAGTTGAACGGATGTCCCGGAAACGAACTGACAAAAGCCTTTCTGATCTGTTCGATATCAGGAGCATTGACACCTTCAATACGCGCTGCAAAATACTGCGCATCCTGCCACGCGGGCTGAGCATACATAATGGCATCCACTCCTTCTTTAAAGGAAACCTGATGATGATTGGAAACAACTCCGACTATCTTCGCCATTCGCATGTCCGGGCCCCAGTTGAATGTAATGAGCTCCTCTAGCGCATCACCCAAACTTGCGTAGCCAAGGCGCCTGACAAATTCTTCGTTAACCAGGACAGGTATCAGTTCATTTTTCTGCAGTCGCCTGAAGGTCATTCGCTGTTTATCGTCGAACAATCTTCCCTCCATTATCCTGATATCGAACGTGCTGAAAAAACCAGAGTCGATCAAACAAACATCCGTACCGAAGTAATTGTTATTGTCTGTTGATTTCACCGACATCACACTGGCCTGTTCAACGATATGTTTTCCGGGCACATCGGACGTAGCAGTTACATTCTTTACGGACGAAATTTTCATCATTTCGTTTCGATAGGAAGAAATCCGATGCTCAGAAGTTGAATCGAACACTGCCGGCGCCTCGGTCACGATCACCTGGTCTTTGGTAAAACCTGTATCCAGCGAGCGCATATGATCCAGTTGCAAGTAAGTCGTCACAGTCCCTGCGATCAACAGGATTGCAAGAACGTATTGGAACATGACCATCAGTTTTCTGAGAAAGATCCCGGACGAAGATTTTGTAAACTTCCCTTTCAGGACCGCGGCAGGATTGAACGAGGAAAGAGTTAATGCAGGATAAACACCGCAGATGATTATGCCCATTACGAATATTGCGACGGCCAGGATCCATGGAACGATTCCGCCGGTGAAGACGATGACTCCGATCTGCTTACCAATCAATTGTTCGAAAGGTGCCCACGAAGCCACCACGATAACCAATGCAAGAACCAGCGCAAACACGTTGATCAATATCGTGTCAAACAAGAATTGTGTGATTAATTGAAATCTCGTTGCACCGACGGTCTTGCGAAGCCCCACTTCTTTTGATCTCTGCAATGCCTTAGATGTTGAAAGGTTTATGTAGTTGATCCACGCAACGATCAGGATAAAAACGGCGAGTAACGACAGGAAGTAGACGGTACGTTCACTGCCCACAGGGCTTTGCTCACCGAAATACTTCGATTTAAGGTGAATGTCCAAAACCGGTTCCAGCACGAACGAAGTCTTGAAAGTGGCCTTCGCCTCATCGGGGAATTGCCTGATTGCAAGTTGGTTCAATTTTTCCTGGACGTCAGCGGCATCTGTACCTTCCTCAAGAAGAACGTACGTATAAAAAACACTCCATCCCCAGAAGTCGTTCATGTCGCCGATGCGTGGTTTCATGGTGGTGAAGGAGAGAAGTATGTCGAACTGCAGATGAGAGTTGGCAGGTACATCTTCGATAACGGCGGTCACTTTATAAGTCTCATCACTGTTCAGACGAAGATCTTTTCCCAGTGCCCGACTGTCACCGAAATATTTCTTCGCAATGGATCTGGTGAGAACGATTGAATGTGGCTCCACAAGGGCGTCTGTCGTCCCCTCAAGTATTTTGAATGAAAACATCTCGAGAAGGGACGGATCCGAAAACCAAACGTTCTCTTCAATGAATGATACAACATTTCCTGCTTCATCGATCCTTGAAAATTCCAGGGCATTCGCGACATATCGGCCAAGGTCGTTGGTGAACAATGACGTCTTAACTACGCGAGTATAGTCTTTCACTTCAGGCATCGAGGATTTCATCGAATATCCCAAAGCGGAAAAAGTGGAAGCGGAAGGGTTGATGAGCTCACCGTTATTACGGATCTCCATGGGCACCCTGAAAAGCCGGTCCTTATGCTTGTGAAAAGCGTCGTAGCTCGATTCGAAACGAACATACTGCCATATCAAAAAGCAGGCGCTTAGACCGATAGCGAGCCCTGCAATATTGATGAATGAAAACAAAATATTACCGCGAATGTTGCGGAGCGTGACGAGGAAGGAGTTTCGAAGCATCTGTCTCGGATTCTATCTAAAGATATACACGATCAGGCCAGGTTGCTTGTGTTGAGAGTGAGATTTTGCCAGGTTCCTGACGGGCCATCCCGGTGATTATCTCCCCGTCTCACCGGCGATCTTAAAATAATCGAAATCGACGTAGCCGCCCGGCTCCTTCTCCGCGAAGTTGAAAAGCGCATACCTGTATCCCATAAAATGAGGAAGCGTATACGACATCTTTGTCTCAGGTCCTATTTGTTGCCACGTCTTGCCATCGCTGCTGAAAAAAAATCTTGCGGTGTCTTTAAGGTCCTTGAAGTCGCACTCTATCTTGAAATACACCTTATTTCTCCCGAACTCCCTGCGATAGCATTCTACCGGCTCGCCCGACTCAGCATTGATCATGACGACGTATTTGTGCTTTCCTTCACTTTTGACTCCGACAATACCATACTTGCGCTGCAGGATCGCCAGGCCGGCAAAGTCGCCATCGCGCATACCTGAAACATCGAGCGATGTTGTACCGGAACAACGTGGACCTATCGTGCGTTGCGTAAGGCTATTCCTCGCAGTCAGAAAAGAAGTGTCAATTCTTCCCGTCTTCAGGCGCAAAAATCCCTTACGCGCGTCCAATGTCCAAAGTCGGTTATCGGGGTTGTGGTTCCATTGCCATACCAGCGGAAGTTTCCTTTCACCCTGCTTCCTTGTGAAATCATCTGATGCAACAATTCCCGGTGCAAGACTTTCGTTTACCGGCAGATCAAGAGTTTCAGGCACCTTGCCGTCGATACCCAGCGAAGGCCAGTCATTGATCCATTGCACAGGAACGAGATATGGTATGCGGCCAACAGAGCCGTAATCACTAAAGAGGTATGCATACCAGCTGCCTTCCGGCGTGTCTATCAATCCACCCTGGGCAACACCCATATCCTGCAGTACAACACGTCCTTCATAAGGACCCGTAATCTTATCGGCCCGATGCACAACAACGGTTCGCATGCCTCCCTTGGGCCATACAATATTGAATAGATAATATTTTCCGTTCCTTTTAAAAAGCTGCGACCCTTCTGCAGGCAAACCGATCTCTCCATTTGCCGGTGCGCTTGCGTTCTCTATCAGAACCTCCTCTTTGGCAGAATCTTTAACCCGCGATGCATCTGAATTCAATTCGATAATTTTAAGCTTACCGGCGCCATAGATCATGTATACGCGCCCGTCATCGTCGAAAAAGAGTGAATGATCATGATAGGCCGGTTTGAAGGTTGAAACTACCCACGGACCTTTTTCAATATCGCTCGTCCGGAATACATACGTTTTGCCGGTGGTCTGTGCAAAGGTGCTTACATAATAGTTACCATTGTGATAGCGAAGACTGCTCGCCCACGATCCGCGGCCATAAGCGTTCTTGCCACCGATAAGATTCAATTCGTCAATATTCGCAAGTGTATCATATGCATAGTTGACCAGTTGCCAGTTGACCAGGTCCGTTGATCTCATGATGGGCAGACCAGGGCTCATGTGCATGGTGGTACTACTCATATAGTAGACGTTGCCGACGCGGATCATGGCCATATCGGGTACGTCCGCGAAAATAACAGGATTGTGTGCACGGTCCTGTTGAGCGATTACGATAGACGAAAAAAGCAGAGCGACGATGAAGGCCGTTATGTGTTTTAAATATTCTGTTCTACTGTTGATCCGCATAAATGTTTTCAAAGACCAAATACGATCCTGTCAATGTTCACACCATATCCATTCACCACCAATTTGAGCAGATGCTCACCCTTCTCGAGCTTTAAAGTCTTCGTCACCAAGGTCCAATTCTGGCGGTCGCCCGTCAGTGGCAGCGGGATGATCCCCGGCTGATCCGCGCCATCGCATAAAAGGTGAAGTTTCGCATCATCAGTGGAACACGCGATGTTAAAGGAGACCTTATAAGTACCGGAACGCTGGACGTTCACCTTGTAGGTAAGCCACTCGCCTGGTGTAAATCTCACATTGTACCCGCCTGCGTCATTGTTCTCGATATCAACCGGTTCGCTAACACGATAAAGCCCGCTGGCATTGATCTCGTCCTGATCGAAGTAAGCTTCGCCGTGACAACCCGAATTGAAATCCTCAGCTTCAATTGTTCCTGGGATGACGAGAGGCTTGAATGGTTTGGTTACTTCCTCGCACGAGGGCTGCAGTTGCCACCCTATAAAACTATCATCTGAATTAGCAGGAGCAAGAACATATTGTGGATTTCGTTTATTCGTTATCCTTAATAAACCGTAAAAGGTTTTCTCCAGTCTCCATACCTGCTCATCAGTTTTCGATGGAGTCGAGATATCCAACGAGTCCTTATTATCGAGCCCAAGCACATTACCATTCCGACGCGACACTATATTATATAACCCTTTATCCACTGGCACCAGCTTCCACTGAGTGTCCGGAGATCGTACACGTTTTGAAAGAGCGAGATCATTACCCAAAGCGAGGCTGTCGGTCTTGTGTCCCGGGATGAGGTAATAATGCGCCGTGGTATCGACTACAGCAGATCGATCAACTGGTGGAATGTGATCTTTAAATTTAAGCTTGATCACATAAGCAAGATCTTCCGATGGCCGGTCAGGCAGTTCTACAACCAACCCGTTTTCATCCTGCTTAAATCGTAATGTGCCGGCATCACCGATCAGTCCGACTGATTCGAGGCTTTGAATATCGATCCGATCGGATGACAGAGACGCGATCGTTGCCTGCTTCTGATCCTTGTCCCATCCCAGCAAGATCGCATAAAGTGTAGAGTTATCTTTCGAGCGGGTAAATCGAATATCTTTATTTGTACCCTCTGCCGGTGCCTGGAACACTCCGTGAGCTGCGCCCATCTTTGTCGGCCCTTCGCCATAAATATCCCACGCTCTCGTCGCATACACGGCTTCTCCATATTTTTTAAGCCATGAGCCCATTGACAGGAGGATATCTTTTTGCTCACGTGGGATCGATCCATCGGCCATCGGTGAAATATTCAAAAGCAGGTTCCCATTTTTACTGATCCTGTCGAGGAAACCGTGAAGCACCTGCTTCTTTGAATAGTACCCGATGCCTTCGGTATAGCACCAGCTTGAAGAACTGATCGCATCATCGGTAAGCCAATAGTTATCGGTAAGATCCGTTGGCCCTCCCCGCTCGTAGTCCAACACCGCACATTTTGTATTAAGACCATCTTTATAGGTGGCAACAACTTCTTTATTCCAATCCAATGAACGATTGTAGTAATACGACAGGAATTCGAGCAAAACAGGTTGAGATATCTTATGCAGATTAAAATCCTGCCAAATGATGTCCGGTTTGTAATTATCGATGATCTCTTTATGCTTACTTAACCAAAGCGATTCATTTTTTTCTTGCCCCAGCTGGCCGTACAGTATTTGCAATTTCGCGTCATTGGTCGGAGGCACGCGATCATAAAAGCCGGTGATGTTAAATGCATGGTGCATCGACAAAACCACCTTCATATCTTTCTTTCGGATGGCGCCTGTCAACAGTCCCACGAGATCGAGACCCGGCCCCATCTGATTCACATTCCATGGATTTACTTTGCTTGCCCACATGGATATGCCGTCGTGATGTTCAGCTACAGGGCCGGCGAATCGTGCGCCTGCGTCTGCAAACAGCTGGGCCCACTCTTCAGGATCGAAGTTGCCGCCTTCCGACTTCAGCTTAGGCGCGAACTTTACGAAGTTCCCCTTCTTATCGTTTGCGCCAATAATGAAGTTGTGATATGGCCAGTCTGATGGCTCGCCATATGTTTCACGATGATGCACATTTTCGGAGCTGTTGGTGACATACATATGACGGGGATACCATTCGTTGGCAAACGCCGGCACGGAATATACTCCCCAATGAAAATAGATGCCGAGCTTCGCATCTTTGAACCACTCCGGAACTGCATTGGCAGTTTGTAAAGACTCGAAAGTCGGTTCGAATTTCGCACTACGGGCTGTCTCTTTCTGCCCACCGCAAGCGGCGAGTGCGAAAGACATGGTGATAACGATTCTGAGTTTCATGATAAACGTTAATTTAACACTTATTACTTATTATCGAACATGAATTCGGCAGGATTATCCAATCCATTGATGAACGATCCAGATTGATTCGGTAAAATCAACATCATTGATGATATTTAATCCGAGAGTTTATTTATCGCAACTTTGGACTCATTATGAATGAACAGCCTGAAATCCTCTTGAATTTTTGGAATTTCTTATTCATCGGCCTTTCGTTTATCGGGATATTCTTTTCAGTCAAACTCATTGCCGTATCTCGCCTGAATGACAGGACTTCGAAGTCGCTGGGTTTGTACCTTCTATTACAATCCGCTGCCCTGCTGGAATCATGTCTTTTCTGGACGAACTATCTCTATCGTGTTCCCGAACTTTCCGGGCTCACCTCCCTGTTTGCCCTGCTCTATGGTCCGTTACTTTTAATCTATTTTGATTCGGTGTTTGAAAACCCCAAGCCATTGATAAGTTATTGGTTTCACTTTCTACCCTTCCTGGTCATGTTGGGACTCAAGATCCCATTTTATTTAAGCCCCGGAGATATAAAGTTTTTACATCCGGATCAGGCGCCTCTTTCCTATTTTATCGCTCCTCATATCGATTATGCCGAAGTCGTTAAGATCGGTCACCTTTCAATTTACGGTGTCATCCTGCTGAGACAGATCCGTTCGTATCCGAGTATTGGGTATATGCGCACCTGGGCCAATTGGATATTGACCTTCTTCATCGCTTTTATTGTACTGACAATTCTTTATTGGGTAATGATCGTTACACTGGGATACATCCTGGTTGCCGATTACTTTATCTCTCTCTCGGCTTGCGGCTCGATAATACTTTTTGCCTGGCTCGGCGATAGCTATAAAAGAGTTAAAGAAGGTGAGCCGATAATCGACTCACTGATGCCGCCCCAGTTAAAATTTCAAACGCAGCAAAGCCGGTCATTACAAGGCGCCCCCGCGCAGGAAGTCATCGACGAAGAAGATATAAAATATAAAAACTCAGGTCTCCCTAGCTCTTTGGCCGAAAAACTGGCCGGGGAACTAGGGCAATTAATGTCGCGGGAACAATTGTATAAGGAGAACGACCTGAAGCTCGAAACGCTTGCGGATAAACTGAATACCAACCGGCACTTTGTATCGCAGGTGATCAATCAGTATTACAAGACCAACTTTTTTGATTTTATCAATACACACAGGATTGAAGAGGCTAAACGGCTATTGGTCAGCCGGCACGATATGAACATCATAGAAATTGCCTATGCCGTTGGCTATAACAACAAGGGGACTTTCAATACGGCATTTAAACGGCTTACGGGCGCGACTCCGTCAGAGTATCGAAAACAAAATCACCCGGTTTAAGCAGAGAATCAGGTAATACTTTATCGGGACAACCGGGTTACGACCCGCTTCCGCTGAAATTTGTTGGAAAACGAAGCCGATCAATTTCATGGAAAAAATTCTGATTAAGGTCCTAATTGTCTGCATTTTAAATATTGCAATAATTGTTTATTCCACTGCCCAGCCCGTCGCCGGAAGAATTGAAGGAAGTGTCGGCAACGAGAAGGGTGAGCTGATTGAATTTGTTACGGTCTTATTGCGGCAGCCAAATGATTCGACCCTGATCACCGGAACAACCACGGACCAACGCGGTGAATATGCATTCGAATCCGTGGCGCCGGGGAGATACATTCTGACCTTGACATTTGTCGGGTACCAAAAGCAATCGACGGTCATCGAATTACAACAGGGCACGGGTCTCAGTCTGCCAACAATCACTTTACTTGAAGATTCCCGACTCCTTGACGAAGTGGTGGTGCGTGGCAGCACACCTTTAATTGAACAGGACGGCGACAAAATCGTGCTCAACGTTCAAAATTCTGTTGTTGCGGCCGGCGGCAATGCCGCTGACCTTTTGACCCGGGTGCCCGGCGTGAGCCTCGATCAAAACGATCAGATATCACTTAACGGAAAGCAGGGCCTTACCGTAATGATCGATGGAAAGGTTACGTATCTGCCGGCTGCCGAACTTGCGGTAATGCTTCGCAGCATGAGCGCAAACAATATTGCTGCCATCGAGGTCATCTCCAATCCATCATCACGTTACGATGCGAGCGGCAATTCGGGAATGATCAACATAAAAACGAAAAAAAACACGTTGGAAGGCTTCAATGGCTCTGTCACAGTGGGAGCAGGTTATGGTCGCAATGGCAAGGACAATGGGAGCATCAATCTCAACTATCGTATTAAAAAATGGAATCATTTTCTCAACTATGGCTATACTTTCGACAAACGGCCTTACTCGGCTGATGCCAACCGGATCTCGATTGATCATGATACGAAAATCTCTTTCACCCAGGAGTTGCGTCGGATTCAAAAGTTGCCGTCGCATACGTGGCAAGCGGGTTCGGAGTGGCAATGGAATTCACAGAATTCAATTACAGTAAATACGACAGGCAGCTACAATGAAAGATGGACTGAAAGCAGTGCGCTCCTGCAGATCAAACCGGCATCGGCCAACGAAGCAGATTCCACATTCATTGTCGACGATAACCAACGATACCGGTGGTATAACTTTTCAGGGTCAGTGGGCTATAAGCACATTTTTAACCGCGCCGGCAGTGAGCTCACAGTCGATCTCGATCACTCCAGGTACGAATTCAGCCTGACCGATAACTATCTCATCAAGCAATCGAGGAGAGAGGACAATTATCAAAAAGAATATAATATACTGAGTGATCAGCCCTCCGCATTTAATATCTACGCGGCGAGAGCCGACTATACCCATCGGTTGAGTGATCATAGTTCTTTCGAAACCGGTATCAAGTATAGTTATGTAGAAACCATAAACGATATACGCTTCTCGAACAACCGGAATGGTCGATACGAAGCAGATACGATTCGATCCAGCGACTTCAATTATACTGAACAAATCGGTGCGGCCTATATTAATGTAAAAACGAGCTTGCTTGGGTTCGCTACACAATTGGGTCTCCGGGCGGAGCAGACGCGATACGAGGGTTTTTCCGTGAGGGCCAATAAATCTATCGGGAGAAATTATTTCAGGGTCTTTCCATCCATTAACCTCAATCGCAATTTCTCAGAGAAATATCAATTGGGTTTTTCTTACAGCTATAGAATTGACAGACCTTCCTATAAAGACCTATATCCCTATGTCTACTTTTATGACCCGTTTGACAGTCAGTTCGGTAACCCGACATTACTACCGCAGTATACCCACAACATCCAGGTGTCACAAACGATAGCAAAAGACTACATAGTGAATGTGGGATACAGTTCTATTACACAATATATGGCCTATGCAATTCTTCTTTATGAAGATCAGGTCTCCAGCTACGCCATCAAGAAAAATTTTGACGTCTTTCAAAACTACTATCTCAGCGCGATAGCACCCATCACAATAACCAGGAACTGGACGATGAACTGCAGCCTCAACTTATTCTACATTAATTTCAATACACAGCTCAGGGATGATGTGTATAAATCAAGTCGTTTTAGCGGTATCGCGAATCTTTCAAATACAATTACATTGCCATGGGGAATCACGGGGGAAATTACCGGAGTCTACAATGCTCCTACTTTTAGCGGACTATTCCAGACGAAAGCACTGGGATCATTGAATGCGGGACTACAGAAACAGTTATTTGAGAAGAAGGCAACGTTACGATTGAGCATCGCAGATATATTCCAGACAAACCGGGTACGAAACAGGATCCAGTACACGGGGCTGGAAATGGATATTTACAATCGCCCTGAAACCCGCATCGTACGGCTCAACTTTACTTATAATATAGGTGCGGCTTCGGGCAAAGTGTTGCGTCGCAGGAATACAATGGAGGATGAGCAAAAAAGAATTGGAAATTGAAAACCCTGCACTTCTTTTCCGGAAAATAGTGAGAATAAAAAAGCGGACCATCTTTCGATAGTCCGCTTACTTGCGGTAATCTCTTTAGTCGTAATTATCCACTCAATCTATTTCGCGACCAGGGTTCCCGTTATCGGCTCATCGTGTCCGAGGATAGTATAGTGATACAACCCGCTCTTTGTTTTATTTCCATTATGATCGATACCATTCCATAACACTTGATGGTTTCCTCGATCCATGGTTGCGTTGAGTAACTCTGCTACAGGTGTTCCCATGTTGTCATAGATCATCACGCGAACGTGGGTGTTGTCTTTAACTACTGTGAATCCTATGGTCACCGATTCAGCAAATGGGTTCGGGTATGCATTCGCGGCAGATGCCGGACTGGTTTGCTGCGTGCCTTCAAGAGGACTCGTCGTCATGTAATGAAAACCGCCATCGTTGGTGTACGAATACACGTCAAACCAATATTCGGTACCGGGATTGAGGTATACGATGTTTAGACTGGTTGCCGGTCCCACGCCAACCACAATCGAAGAACTTCCGATTACGTTCCCTACCTGGTAGGAAGTTCCATCTACGGGAATGTCTTCGGGATACGAAGACGAGTATGCCCTCATCACGGCAATGTATCCGTCTACATTTTCACCCGACGATGCTGTGAATGAAACGGTCATACTATTGTCGGTAACATCAGAGAAAACAAGGTTTGTCGGTTGAGGGATCCTACCCGGAGTTGCCTGGCTGCCAAGCACAGGGCTCGCAGTTTGATAGTTGAGGCTGCTGTCGAAGGTAAACAACGCGAAATAGTATGTCGTTGAAGGCGCCAGGTAAACGACATTAAACTCGTGACCGCTTCCCTTCCCTACCACGATCGTGCTGCTGCCGATCACTTGTCCAACATGATATTCGCTTCCGTCTGTTGGAATGTTCTCCGGGTATGGACTGCTGCCTGCCCGCATTACCAGCAGATAACCGCCGCTGGGCGCAACGGAATCGGGCGCGAAGCTCACTGTCATGGTGCTATCCGTTACGTTCGTGAATGTGAACTGGCCAGGCTGCGACGAGGGATCTCCGGAACATGGGCCGTCGGCAACGATCTGCTCGGGCGTCGTCGACCTGCCGTTGGACGTGATCGTGATAATGAGGTCATCGGGAGCCTCTGAGATCACTGTGTAGAGTCCGCAGAATTTCTTTAGCATAGGATTCTCCTGGACAGTAAGCGATTTCATTTTTTCACTGCTTGCTGTGATAGCCCTCAATGATGACAGACTGTCAACATTCTGCAGCACTGCGTTGCCCAATATCAGCACGTCTATATTCTGATGCTGATTACCTCCAACCTGCTCGAGCGAACCGAGGTCGTTTAGATTTTCCAATGCCGGGCTGAATGCTATCCGCAATGATCCGGGCATGGATCGTAACTTTCGTACGCCGAGATCCTTCAGAACGGTATTACCATTTACGAGAAAACTCAACGGTGATGATGCAGACGGGCCAGCCAAATGAGCAGTTCCGACGGACGTTATGTTTGACAAGGCGCCGAGTGTTTCCAGGGATTTGTTTTGTATAAACAACATACCTCCGCCCACCGAGGTGATCCCTTCGAGACCATGAAGGTTCTTGAGTGAATCACAATGGTCAATAGTCAATGTTCCCCCCAACGACGTAAGGTGACTTAACGCCGAGATATCTTTCAGCACCGGATTTCGGGCTAGCGTCAAAGCACTTGTATCGGGATACGTTGTGGCGCCCGCTATATACAGGAGCGATTGAATGCCATTAAGGGAAGTAAGGTTGGCGTTGTCGGAAACATTCAGGTGCCCGATCGATACGATTTTTTCAAGACCCGAAAGATCAGCGAATGTTTGCTGGCCGATTGAAATAGTACCGGAAATGTTGGTGAGATTGTGAAATCCGTGGAGATCGGCGAGTTGGTTTTTGGAAAGGTAGATCCCGTCGATCGTCGTGAGTCCTGAAAATGCATCGAGACTCGTGATCGGCGTATTATTGATCTGCACGTTGTCGAGTTTAGTGAGGGACGACAGCACAGAAATGTCGGTGAGCTGAAAATTATCGACTAAAGTCAACCTGCCTAACGAGTCGGCGGCAGGCAGGCCGGCAAGCGATGTTAAATTGCTTTGTATGATCTGGATCTCGGCGGTCGGGGAAAAATGAACCTGCTCCAGGCCGCTGAGTGATGTGAGGGACTGGTTATTATAAAGTTCGAGACTCCTCGTGATCGTACGGGGACCGCTCAGAGCGGATAGATCGCTTAATTGCTCGTTCGACGACAATGCCAGTCGTTCCATCGATGTGAGATTCTGCAGTCCGTTCAGGTTAGTAAGATTATTTTGTCCTGTGATTACCAGGGGCCCGCATGTTCTCAGGTTCGCCAGGGCACTGATGTCGCTGAAAACGCCTCCCCACATAACGAACTGGCCGGATGATTCAAGATTGTCGAATCCGTCGAGGCTGGTTAACAAGGGATTGTCGCTCAGCCAAACTCCCTGATCAACTGCCCTCAGGTTGCGAAGGCCATGCAGGTTTGTCAAAAACGAGTCACGGTCGATGGTCATTTCGCCGGTGACACGTTCGAGTCGGTACAAGCTGTCGACATTGGTGATATCACCATTGTTCCAACCAACAATATCCAGGGAACCATCGAACACCGTGCAACCACGGGACGCGAACGCGTCGACATCAGCCTGGGTAAACAGGCGTAGTGTGCCACTACACTGCGCAAATGCAGAAAGAGAGCTCATCGCGATTGCGAAAAGCAATAGGTAAAGTTTCCTAACCATACGTAAACGTTAAAATGTGTTGAAAATACTGGGAAGCGCCAGCCCGGGGAGAATTGACGAAAGACTTCGCGAAATTATTTTGTCATTGAAAGGACTTCAATGACGGAGGTCATTATGTTTCGATGATTGATTACGCGGGCGGCAGCCTCAAAATATCTATTCAGGGAGCAAGATATCCTGAGGCTGCCGAGAAAATGACTGGTCGCGGACTATACTATAAGACTGTGCCGTTATTTTTCTTTAGTGCCTTCGAAATTGAAGCCCATCGCTTCCATCTTCATCAATTTTACAATACCTGATTCGCGCACGAAAGAGATCTTCGCCTGGCCACCGGCATCAAATGTATCATCTCCGGTCTGTTTCAACTCTCCACCCTGTCCGCCGGCTTCCATAAAAAGTTTGCCATCCTTCTCTGTGACAGTAATAAACTCGAAGGGCAATCCCGTCATCTTATATTTCCCAGCATAGTCACCAAGATTGGCTTTCGGTTCGACAGCGGATGCCGAATTGATTGAATGCTGGGATGTCTTGAACGTTGTATTCATCACGACCATCAAAGCGCCGGATGCTTTCGGATCCTCATTTGTGAAGACCACATACAAATCGTGTGTTCCTTCAGTTGGAGCGAGATTGATGACCACCGGCTTGCCACCAAAACCACCACCTGTGTCGCCAATAAAATCAGATTTACCTAAAAGCTTGCCACCCGGTGAGTCGGTCCTGACCTCAATAAAGCCTCCGAGTGCAGAAAGCTGAGCTTTGGGTGCTACGGCCATCACTTCCATTTGTGTAAGCGAAGTAAGGTCGATGTTCTTCAAAGTAATGTAGGCTCCCGATTTTGTTGGAATTACAAAGCGGGTGCCATTAAAAGCCATCTTATTTACATCGACAAACTCATTGAAATCCTGTGGATTTACATTCGCATTGCGAAGGATGAACGATTCTTCTGACGATAAGCCAGGCAACCCATTGGCGCCTTTGTCTTTATATGCCGCACGGAAAATATAAACACCTTGACCTTTATCTCCGGCCGGTACTTTTGTTGTGTACTTCCCATTCAATGGCAGCGTCTTTACCTTTGCCTTCTCAGAACCAAGACTCAAAATGTATTTGACCATCTCCGCCGCGTCAGTCGTTGAGATCTGGGGATGCGCGGCCATAGGCACTTCTCCCCACACTCCGCTTCCGCCCGCGATTACCTTTTTCGCCAGGAGCTGATCAGCCGTAGCATTGCCCTTGTATTTTAAAGCAACGTCACGGTAAGCGGGCCCGATCGACTTTTTATCGATGCTATGACAAGCTTTGCAATCGCTCGCTTCGATCAACTGCCTGCCTTTAACAACGTTTACATTTTCATCGGCAGTTCTGTGTCCTTGTGCGACAACGGTTTTATCAAACCCTTCGGCCAGGTAGTCGATGTTGACGGACACTTCATCTGCTTTGATCTTTCCGTTTGAAGTAGAACCATCTTCTTTATCCGATACGGAGACTTTATAATCATAAGTGTTGTCCGGAAAATAAAAGGACTTGTTGCTTTTACCCAGATCGAAGGTTAATACAGGAGGCTCATTCCCGACGGTCAACTCTAATGACTGCGTTGAGGCACTGCCTGCAGCATCGGTGACTGTCAATTGTGCTTTATAAATTTCAGGCTTATCAAGCTTAACGGTGATATTGGGACCTGTCAGTGCCTTTACATAACCTGACTTTGAAGTGATCTTCCATGAATATTTCAATGAATCTCCATCAGCGTCTTTCGTTCCATCAGCCGAGAGCTTTGCAGTAAATGGAGCTGATCCACCCATCTTCTCAGCGTTTAGGTTTATCGAAGGTTTGCGGTTGCCCCCGTTGTATTCGATCCTGATCAAGCGCGCGTCGTCATTGGCCGAAAACCATCCTGATCCATATTCAAGCATATAGAGATCGCCATCAGCTGCGAACTCCATATCCATGGGATTACTAAATTTATAGCTGGGCATGAAACGCTCCATCGATACGTAGTTTCCTTCCTTATCAACGGTAACAGCCATGATCCACCCGCGCATCCAATCATAGGTAAGGAGCTTGCCATCATAATATTTTGGAAATGATCTCTTCGCAGTCTTGAAGTCTTCAGAATAAAACACCGGGCCGGCCATTGCGTTACGCCCACCGGTACCCACCAGCGGAAACTCTTTTGAATCGGCGTATGGATACCAAATGAAAGCTTTCTGTGCGGGAGGAAGCTCCTTCAATCCCGTATTGTTCGGCGATTGATTTAATGGTTTTGAAACGTCCCATAGGTCGAGACTTTTATTGGTGGCGAAATCATACTTGCGATATGGTTTGTTATCGCCAACAAAATGTGGCCACCCGAAATTTCCAGCGACACGGGCCTGTCCAACTTCGTCCTGTCCTGCGGGACCGCGTGTTGAATCGGGACTGTTCGCATCAGGACCAACTTCTCCCCAGTAGAGATAGCCTGTGTGCTGGTCCACAGAAATCCTGAACGGATTGCGATGGCCCATTGTATAAATCTCAGGTCTTGCATTCGCTGTTCCCTTTGAGAAAAGATTTCCTTCAGGGATCGAATAAGTACCATCGCTGTTCGGTTTGATTCGAATGATCTTTCCACGAAGATCGTTCGTGTTAGCCGATGATTTTTGTGCATCCCATGGCGAACGACCCGGACGTTCATCTGTGGGACTATACCCATTGGATCCATGCGGGTTTGTATTATCACCCGTAGATAAATACAGGTTACCTGGTTTATCGAATGCAATTGACCCGCCGGTATGACAACACTGTTCGCGTTGCGTCGGCACTTCAAGCATTATTTTCTTTGACGTCATGTCAAGAACGTCGCCATTCAATGTAAATCGGGCTAAAACATTCTGAGATTTGTCAGGATCTGAATAGTACAGGTAGATCCAATGATTCGTGGCAAAATTTGGATCTTTATTCAGACCAAGAAGGCCATCTTCTGCTTCTGAAATCTTTCCGTCAGCATCTTTGTATTTGTTGCTGACAGGGATCGTTGCTATCGTCTTAAGCTTCTTTGTTTTGGTGTTGTATAATCTGACTGCACCATGACGCTCAATGAAAAGGATACGTCCATCGTTAAGGACGCTTAGCTCCATGGGCTCATTGAGTTTCTCTTCCAGAATTACTTTAGAGAAGCGATTTTCCTCCGGCCTGGATTTCTGATAGTCGAGCGTGCGTGGCGTTTCGCCAATTACATATTGCAGTCCGGCCCAAACGTGATTGAGGAAAAGAGGTTCTGTGAACGTTTCTTTGGTGTGTCCCATTCCGGTATAGAATGCTCTTCCACCGTCGAAATCGTGATACCAGCTTATCGGATGGTTATCTCCATTCTTGCCGCCACGGTAACTTTTTTCATCCAGCTTTACGACCACTTTTATTGTTGGGTCAATTTGCTTGTAGCTATAAAACTCATCCGTGCGTTCGAATGAATCCGGCATACCGTTCGTGAAAGAGTTTTTCTCGGTTACATAGAATCGGCCTTTCTGCACGTTGTCCGGATTGGGGTGATCCAGAAAATAAGCGCCGGCCAATCGTCCATACCAGTTCCAGTCATATTCGCAGTCGGCAGCAGCATGAATTCCCACGTACCCGCCGCCGGCCTGTATATATCTTTCAAATTCGGCCTGTTGATCATTATTCAGTACGTCACCGGTGGTATTGAGCCATACTACGGCATTATACTTTTTAAGTGTAGAACTTGTAAACATGGCGGCGTTCTCGGTAAAGTCGACGTCAAAGCCTTTCTCGTCGCCCATCTTTTTAATCGCGGCTTTGCCGGCGTCAATCGATTCATGCCTGAAACCATCCGTCTTGCTAAAGACAAGAATCTTTACACGAACCGGACTTTCATCGAAAGAGAACAGAGCTGAAACAAGCAGCGGTATGGCTACAATCGTCAGAAGCCGTCTATGGAGTGATTTCATATAAATAAATTTGTATTGCGTCAAATATACGCAATAACTCTTAGATTTGTTGTATGGAGAACGAAAAGGAACTGCGTGACTTCCTTGTAAATGGTGGGGAACGATACATTCATGGGCTCACCATCGACTGTGTAGTCTTCGGATATCACGATCGGGAATTGAAGGTATTGCTTGGAAATTATAAGGGATTGAAGGGATTCGGACTTCCCGGCGGGTTCATTAACAAACTGGAATTATTGTCTGATGCGGCCAAACGGATCCTGAAGGAAAAAACCTCACTCGATAATCTATACCTTGAACAATTTTACACTTTTGGTGACACCCCATATCGCAGGAAGGCGCCGGCGCTACCCCACATCGAGAATACTTGGCTTGCAAACAGAACGTTGAGTATCGGTTATTATGCACTCGTTGAATTTTCAAAAGTTACGCCTGTGCCGGATTTCTTCATCGATCACTATGAGTGGCATGACATCACCAAGCTGCCGAAATTGCTTTTCGACCACAACAGCATGATTGAAAAGGCGCTTGAGCATCTTCGCGTGTTCATCTATCATAAGCCCATCGGTTATAACCTTCTCGAGCGGAAATTTACACTGCCAGAGATCCAATCCCTTTACGAGACGATCCTTGATAAAAAACTTGATCGAAGGAATTTTCCAAAAAAACTCATGAGTCTCGGTCTGCTCAAAGACACGAACGAAGTAAGAAACATTGGTCAGCATCGGTCACCGAAGCTGTACACATTCGACAGGAAAAACTATAACGATGCGCTTAAGAACGGGATAGTGCTCGTCTTCTAAACACTACTTCATTTCTATTACTACTTTCCCTTTTGCTCTGCCTGTTTCCACATATTCCATGGCCTCATTGGTTTGCTCAAATGCGAAAACCTTATCGATGACTGGTTTTATGACGCCGGCTTCTATTAGTTTAGTTATCTCACCCAATTGACTTCCCTCCGCTCTCATAAATAAAAATCGAAAATTCACATTCAGTTTTCGGGCATACTTTCTTGTTTTCGCACTTAATAATTTTATCACGAATCTTAAGTGGTAGCTACAAAGGCTGCCAGGTATTTTGCCAGTTGAATGGCAACACCACCGGAGCCGGCCTGTATAAATACTTTTTGTCCTCGTTTTATTTTAGCGATCTCGATCAGCGTTTGCCGGGCAGTTAAGCCCACCAGGGGAATGGAAGCAAACGGGTAACCCGATAATTTACCTTGTCTCATTTTGTATTACTATATTTAGTAAGAACGAGTTCCTTACGATTCAATCAACAAAAATGACGACATGAAAAGAAAACAGTTTGTGAGCACCTTGATCGTTGGAGGCATCGCCCCTTTAACCGCCTTCTCCGGCTCGCGCAACGCAGATACACGCAGCGATTCCGGTTTCATGGTCAAAGCCGGGGAAGCCAGGAAACAAAAGAGTTTTAAGCTCAAGGGAGTCAATTCAAACATTCTTGATGTAAAAATCTCCGGCGACGATACCAATGGTGGATTTGTATTGTTTGAGCAAACATCGGTCTCACCGGGAAGAGGCACTCCCCTACACGTTCACCACAAGCAGGATGAAGTTTTCTATGTGATCGAGGGAGAATACTATTTTCAGGTTGGTGAGGAAAAATTTAAGGCATTTGCCGGCGATACGATCTTTTTACCAATGAAGGTTCCTCATGCATGGACACAGGTGTCGCCGAAAGGAAAAATGACGGTGTTGTTTCAACCGGCAGGAAAGATGGAAAAATTTTTCACCTCGACGGCAGCATTGGATCACGAGCCTACGAAGGAAGAAATCGCGAAAATGTTTGAAGACAACGAAATGACAGTAGTAGGTCCGCCGTTGAAAATTGACTAGAGTTCACGTAAAAGATCCGGGACATCTCCCGATATACTATAAAAAAGCGAAGTATAACCTTCGCTTTTTTTATCAGACTACAGCAGGTTTTCCATATCGGACCAATAGTTGAGAATGGCTGCCTTTATTCATAAGTCAATGCTTCCCTGGTAGTCACTTTGTTTGCTTTTCGTGCCGGAAAGATAGTGGCCAGATATGATCCCGCGATAATAATCGCAAGCCATACCAGGATGCCCACAACGGAGATCGTCAGCGTCAGGGTGGTCCTGAAGGAAATCTGCCCAATAAATCTTCCCATAAAATAAGAGAGTGCAATCGACACAAGAAATGCAATTACCACACTTAACAGCCCAATGATAAATCCTTCTGATACAATCAGGCTTCTGATCTTCGCCGGTGTAGCACCGATGGCTCGCATCACACCGATCTCGCGCGTGCGCTCAAGCACATTCATGCTGATGGTCGAAGTTAGTCCGAGTGTTCCCACTATCGCCATCAAGATCGCCATCGCAAGAAGTGAATTCACAAGCACTTTCATATGCGCCGCCACTGCGTTATGAAGGAGCCATACGGGCGTGCTGGACGCAACTGTAACGTGCTGTTTCTCCAACAGCTGATCTATTTCACGACTCTTGTTTCCGGCAAACTCTCTTGAGCGATCATTGTAGGCAATCCTTAACATTTTTATAGCTCCCGGTGAATCGTTCAGTTTGGCGAAAGTCGTGAGTGAAACATATGCGGTTGCCGACGATCCGACGTCTTCCGTAAAACCAATGATTTTCCAACCGGCAGATCGTCCATCGATAGACAATACGATTTCGTCACCAAGGTTCATTTCAGGCGACCGTGCAAGCTGGTTCAGCACGACGTCATTAGTGCCTTCCGCGGTAAGCCAGGTTCCTTCAAGAATTGTTGGATTAATTAACTTAGAGTCAACAGGAAGTGCAAGCATCGAGAAACTGCCGTGACCTTTGTCCGGATATGTCTTTGTGACCTCGTAATTATTTCCGTTTACAACTGAAGTCGGCGAATAATCCCAACCTTCAACAATCTTTACATCTTCAACACTTTCGACTAAGTCAATCAAAGAATCGGGACTGACACGCTGATCCAATCTTATCTCCTGGTCATACAAACGTTGGGTATAAATTCTTTTCAGGTTTATGTCCCATGCATCGGAAACGTTCAAGGCAGTCATAAACATTGCACCACCCGCGGCCAGAAGTCCAATAGTTAAAGCCAGCCTGGTGCGTTGACGGAACGCGTTTCGCAAAGCAAGTCTTAACGAGTCGCCCAGAACTGTTGATCTCGACAGAAATACGGCGAACTTTCCTTGTCCGGCAGACGACACACCATAATTATCGAGCGCTGCCCTGATCGGGATCCTGCTGCCGCGGATCAAAGGCACCGCCGTCGCCAATAATGGGATTAAAATGCCGGATGAAATTTGCACGATGACAACCGATATCGGAATTGACGAGTCGGTAATTTCAAGATTCAGCAGCGTAGCGATTTGCGAATAGAACGCATACGCGGCAAGTCTGCTCAGCGGGATACTGATGGCTAAAGCCACGGTACAAAGGATCAGTATCATGAAGATGTACATCGTTCCAATTTGCCCGGAAGTCCCCCCGATCGTTTTCATTACCCCGATTTGTCTCAATTGTTTCACCATTAACGTCGCCATCGAGGTGGCAACGAGTATTGAGCCTAAACCAAGTACCATAAAACTGAATATCGTGAAGATCGAAAGCACGGCAGTCATCTGACTTTGATGTGGGTGCATTCCGGGCGGCGGCACCTGGATCTCGTGCACTTCAAGTCCATGGTTTTTGATCCAATCTGAAACTTGTGTTGCCGTCCTCGTGATGTGATCCCGGGAAAATTCATTTTCACTTACCTGGAGCCGAAGCAGATCGAACCCTTGTTCTTCACCCAGCATCTTCAGAGTTGATAACGTGATATAGGCATACCCGGCTTGCTCTTGCCATGCCGGGGCGAGGCCTGGATCATGTACCGTACCCGAGATCCTCAGCTCGCGAGTTTCTCCATGAGGAGTCTTAATGGTAATGCTTTCACCTTCGCCGGATTGCATTACAATGAGTGCAGTGCGCTCGACAAGCATTTCGCCTGTTGCAGGAATGCGGTCACCGGTAAGATAACCGACCTTACTCACTCTCATGTTTTCAAAATCGTCGATCACGAAAAGTAAAACGGGGTACCATCGCTGTTTTATCTTCATCCTGGCGGTGATGGTGGCCCGCCTTTCGGCAACCCTGATACCGGGAAAGCGACTAACGCTGTCAAGCAATTCTTTTGAAATGCTTCCATCAACTTCAATAGTAGCAGATGCAGGATTGGTGCCCATGTAGTTTACCCTCATTTCACGCATCAATACCGAATAGCTGCCGAGGATAGATCCCACCCCAAAGACGCCAATGGCGATGGCCAGAACCAACATCATGTTTTTAGGTATGTCGGATGTAAGGTCACGAATGACCTTTAAGTATCTTGTTTTCATTGCAGCAGTTAGGCGTTTACCAGGTTATTTGACGCGATCATACCATCAACGATATTGATGGTGCTTTCAAAATAGGAGGAGAATTCGCGTTCATGTGTGACTACAATCACGGTCTTGCCGGACTTTGCGAGACGTGCAAAAAGTTCGAAGATCGATGTTGCTGTCTGAGAATCCAGGTTGCCGGTTGGCTCATCGGCTACGATAATCGGCGGATCATTTGCCAGGGCGCGCGCAATAGCCACCCGTTGTTGTTGCCCCCCGGATAACCCCGATGGAAACTTATCGGCCTGCTCCCGGATATTGACATTTTCGAGAAGCGCCAACGCACGTTCCTTGCGTTCCCTCTTTGGATAGCTATCGCAAAAATCCATTGGCAACATTACATTTTCAAGAATAGTCAGGGTTGGAAGTAGCTGAAAGAATTGAAATACGACGCCCACATTTTTACCTCGCCACGACGCAAGCCCGGTTTCTGAAAGTTTATCGACACGTACGCCGTTGATCATGACGCTTCCGCCAGACGGTTTATCAATTCCCGTGATGATGTTGAGAAGAGTTGATTTTCCGCTACCTGATTTTCCTGTAATTGCCAGCAGCTGACTGCTGCCGATGGAAAGCGAGATGTCTTTCAGCGCGGTGAATGTTCCTGAAGCAACGGGATATGCCTTGACAACGTGGTCCAGTTCAATAAGCGTTTTTCTTTGCTGGTTATCCATAATGTTTTTCCAGCAACATTACCGAACCTGGTCAGCTGAGTCGACCACGCTATCCCATTGGACGTCCGGCTACGTGATATTTTTCTTGTACTCTGTCGGCGTAAGGCCGGTAAACCGTTTAAAGATCAGGTTAAAAGTTGACTTCGATTTAAACCCCGCTTCGAGGGCAATTCCCAATAAATTGTAATTCCGTTTTCCCGGATCCATCATCAATCGCTTCACCTCTTCGACACGGTATTTGTTCACGAAGTCGTAAAAGTTTTCGCCAATGCCTTCATTTATTAATTGAGATAGCTGATTTCGGCTTAGTCCGATTTCCTGAGACAACGTGCTGAGCGAAAGATCCGGGCTGAGGTATGGCTTCTTGTCTTCCATGAACGCACGCAGCCGGTCGATCGATATCTGGTCGGCTTTTGTGTTTATCGATGCTTTCGGCTCCCCGGGCGTAAGCGGGGCATCTGCCCGCGATGTAAAGATCTCTTTTTGAAGTATCCCCTTGTAGCCCAATGCAAAGATTGAAAGGGAAAGAATGAGTCCTACGGATTTCCAAACCCAGTTCATGATGTCCAGATGGATGACCGCAAACAGGCTGAACAAGAAAGAGGCATTCACGATCAGGAATACGATCATAAAAAAGCGAACCCAGGAAATATTAACATTTTCGGTGTTAGAAACTTCCTGTTTAATAACAAGCTGATAGGTCTGCCATCTACGGTGAATTGAAAACTGGTAAGCGGAAAACTGGACCACGACGACAATCCAGAAGATTGTGAACGGAAGGCGCGGATGACTTTCCAACAGGTTGACCGTCGATGAGTGGCGCAGGTAAGAGTCGAATGACAGAGAACAAAAAATAGCGATCGCAAAAGGAGCGAAATGCGCGATGGTTGGGAGATTGAAGCGAACCCGATCGTTGGTCAACTCCATAATATAAAACCAAAGAAGAGGTGCGATCAGCAGAAATGTTGGATCCCCGAACGAAAAAACGCGAAAGGAAAAATGGCTAAGAACTTCACCGGCATACCGGAGATGAAAAACGCTGAAGGTGAGGGCGGCAAGTAATATGGAGAGAAATGTGTTCGCCCTTGACTTCCTTACCTCTTTATTATTCAACAGCAGGATTACGAACACGCCCAGTACGATTGCACCGTTCACGCTAATGACAAAAAAACGCTCGATAAACTCTTTGAACGGCAGGTGCATTGACTGCCAAATTTACGCAGAGGAAAGACGTCCACCCAGATAAATGTGTCCATTAAGGACGTGTTGGACGGGACTTTTCCCGATTCCTGGCGGCACAAACTGCGTTTGTTTGAAAATCCGATAAGGACGTTGCAGATCCTTATCGGATTCATCAGATCAATAGCACGTATCAGCTTCGCACTTGATTATAGGATTTGTGATGGTGTGTCCACCGGTAGCGGTTACTGTGAGTTTCACAAACCTGGGTCCGGGAGGCATTACGTAGTTTGAAAAAGTCATGTTGCCCACCACAAAACTGCTTACTCCGCTTGGGATGGAACCGACGAGAGGACTGGGTGATACTCCAACACCGGAAGTCAGACCCGGAGTGACGACGATATCGCCCGGTGCGGGGCAGCTGCCATTATTATAGCTTGCTGTGACGGTAATTGTTCCGCAAGGGAATGGATTAGACTGCGAATAGGTGATTGTCCACGAGCCGGTGGTTTCCGGACTGCATGTAAACTTCCTTGCGGGAATTTTTAAGTGATCGACGGGCTCGTAGGTGCCGGTTGATATGAACAACGGCAGCATGAGAACGACACTGAGCATTATGTTTTTCATACAATTGTTGGTTTTGATTGTATGAGAAATTACGCCTTATGGAGATGCTGCGAAATACTCACTTGTGAGTAGTAAGATTGTACTAGTGGGTATGTAGACTCAAAGCAGCGAACACGTTAGCCCGGAGGGAGATTTCTTCCCATTGTTCCGATCTGTACAATTTAACCGGGCCCAATAACACAAGCTTTGCATATATAAAACGACTGAAATATGAAAATCAACCTTTCACCACTGTCCTATTTTTGGATACCGTTCCTGTTGTGCGTTAGCACCGTAAACGCACAGACACTATCAACGTCTGACCTGTCATCTCTTAAAAAAATTATAGAAGACAGGAACCAGCAATACTTCACAGCTATAGAAAAGAATGATGTGAAGGCTTTTGAATCCCAATTCCTGGAAGAAAGCTGGATAATGGCACCTGGCCTTCCCGTCTATTGTGGGCCCATTGCAATAGCAGACTATTTCAATGAAGTTCTGCTGAAGCAAGGAATTGCAAAAGGCAGACTAATCACTATTGACCTCTACGGCATAGGCACAGACATAGTTGCCGAAGTAGGGTTCTATCAATTCTACAATAAATCAAATGAACAATTTGATGATGGAAAATTCATAGTGCTTTGGAAAAGAGTTAATGGGCAATGGAAACGCCTTCGGCATACGATAGCCAGCAGCCAGACCAATTGATATTAGTCATTTGAATCATTCAGGAAATATGTTCAAAAAATAATTATATGAAGAAGATTTTAGCTTTCGGCCTTTGTATGTGTCTTTGGGTTTTTGAGTTACCCTCGATACAAGCATCCGATCATCTTGATACCCCGGCGGTAATTAATGATCCAGCGGCGGACATCGGCGATTTATATGCGTGGATGTCGCCGAATGGTAGTCATCTGAACCTGGTGATGACCATCGTCGGAAAAAGATTTTCTGATCGCTTGCAATACGTTTTTCATATCGATAGCGGAGAAAAATTCGGCAAGACCAGGAAGACCAGGCGGATTGTTTGTCATTTCGATAATCAAAACATCGCCGAATGTTGGGTCGATGAAGTCGACTATGTAAAAGGAATGGCTGATAATCCGCGGGGGCTGACGAGTCAGAACCAAAAATTTCGGGTTTTTGCCGGACTGCGTGATGATCCCTTTTTCAACAACGTGCGTGGAACAAGGGCTGCTTTGAATACTGCGATGCTGGCGTTGAAAAATGGCACATCGAAAGATATTGCGGGCTGTCCGGATTTTGCCCCATCCGTCAGTGATCAGATTTTTAACAAATGGAGGCATACCGAAGATGGTGATGCGAAGAATTTACTCGCAGGATGGAAGACGGCGGCGATCGTAATTTCGATTGACCTGGAAACAGTTTCCCAGGGAGGCAAACAGCTTGCGATTTGGGGTAGCACACACGCTTTGCCAAAAGCGAAGCAAACTATAAATGCATTCCCAAAAATTGGAGAACCAGTGGATCGAATGGGACGTGCTTTGACAGCAAATATGTTGATTGGGTTGTTTGATTCGGAGGAGACTGCGAATGCCCGTAAAGACGAATATAATCGCGCTCCCCAAAGTAAATGGCCGCAATTTGCGAAAGATTTTGAGCGAACGCTGGGACTTTACGACGCATACGACCGCAGCTGCGGAAACCAATGGCTCGCGGAGAAAAAAGAAAATCGCTATCGAAGTCTTGCAAAAATTCTGGCCGACGACCGGCTTTGGATAAATGGCAATTCAAAAACCTGTAAGCAATATCTGGGGGTCGAACTTGCTTTCTTAAATAAGGACTCAACATTGCTATGCGATTGCGGCGGCAGAACTCCGAATTACAATGCAAATGCCGCATTCCGTTCACTTCTGGTCGAGGGAACACCCGATAAAATTTATGACGGCTTGTATCAGGACGATGCCGTTCATTCGGCAGATACCTTTCCTTTTCTGGCGCCGCCAAATGATTTGGGGCAGGCGACAGATTATTCGGGCAACAGTCAAAACAGCAACAATGCTCACCCACGATTTACAACCTCTGGCAAAATTGCTATTGAAAATCTCGACCACCTCATCGGGCAAGCAACCGATAGATTGACATCTTTCGATTTGGTTCTAACTCGCTGTAAATTTCTTAACGACTACAGAGCTCTTGACGACATTATTTCAAATGCGGAAAGCAAAATGCCGGTGACAGCTTCCGATTTCGTGTTGAGATCAAAGGCTCGTTTGGCTGTTCATCGCTTTGAGGATGCTTTGAAAGATTTGCAAACATCTCAGAGCCTTGGCGGCGACGAACGAAGCATCTTCGCGGTTTTTGCTTCAATCAAGATTGCTCAAGGTAAGGCAGACGAAGTAATCCCAAAGCTCGAAAAAGAAGTTTCTCTCCATCCGTCATATGCTTCCTATTCATCACTTGCGAATGCATATGCAGAGGCCGGACGCTTTATCGATGCCGACAATTTTTATCAAAGGTCGCTTAATGAGCTTAAAACGACATCACCGTTTCCGCATGCATGGATCTATTTTGCACGCGGTTTAATGTGGTCGGAGAAAGCCGATGACAAACGATCCGGCGAAGAGTTTTACAGACGCGCTGTTGAAATTCTTCCTGAATTCATTGTTGCAAACATTCACCTGGCCGAGATTGAAATCACCCGGGGCAAAATTGATTCGGCAAGAGCACGACTTGAACGAATTATCGAAACAAGCGAAGAGCCGGAAGCGATGGAGATCTATGGCTTGTTGGAAATGCGTTTCGGAAAAGTAGCCGACGGGAATCGATTTATTAACCAGGCGCAAAGTTATTACGAAAAACTCCTGGAAAAATATCCGCTTGCATTCGCCGACCACGCTGCGGAATTTTATCTGCGAACCGGAAACAATGCAGAGCGAGCCTTGGAGCTGGCAGAACTCAATCTTGAAAACCGGGAAACCGAACGGGCTTATCTTCTGGCAATTCGTGCGGCAAAGGCGGCAAACAGGGAAGATAAAGTGCGACAGTTAATGGCGATGTCTGAAATCAAATTCGGCCGAAGTTTAGCTCTTGACCAGGACTAATAAATGCGAGGGCAACGGCACAGCCCTGTATTCAAACAACGGAACTCGCTTACCGATCAATGGAATGTTAAAACAGCCATCACCACAATAGATAGTCCTGTGAGAAATGTAAGTATCCCAAACGGCTTCAGTTTGGCAAAAACTGTCGGGTCGTTATTTTTAACTCCTTTACGGACCAACAGAGATGTTACGGTGATAAGAATGATCAGTATGGCCACCAGCACCAACTTAGCGATAAGTGTAGGCATCGCCGACAGTGTGCGCCAATAAGGAGTGACAAGGTAGAAGCCGGAGAGCAGCAGGAGTCCAAGTCCGGTTTGCCCCATGCGAACGAGAACGGTTGTGCGTATCATAAACTTGCCGCGTTCGGCCGGTTCCAGCTTTGCTGCTGCCGAAGCGAGGAACAGGTTGGAAAAACCGGTGCCCACGGCCATCGCCAGGCCGATAAAATGAATAATAAGAAAAAGGTCGTGCATAACTTTTTACTTCTTGAGATACAAATTCTCAGAATTTTCTGAGAATTACCCGAATGCATGACAAATTATTCACAACAAATGTCAGCGACGCCCTCAACGATCTATTTGCGACGTGCATTTCTAAACTCTACCGGTGTTACCTGAAAGTTTTTCTTAAACAGCCTGCCAAAACTACTTTCATTTTCAAAACCGCATTTCGTGCAAATATTATTGACCGGAAGTTGCGTATCAGTAAGCAGCTTACAAGCGGTCTTTAGTCTCAGGTGTGTCAAATATTCAAGAGGTGTTTTTTCATAAACTTTCTTAAAGCATCTCGAGAAATGATAAGGAGATAAATGCGACGCCTCGGACATTTCAATCAAAGAAATTTTACCTGCAATATTTTTACTCATGAAGGTTAACGCCTTTCGAAGTTTCCGTTGAATATCGTCTTTCGTACTATTTTTCTTTGCACTGAGGAAATTCTCTGATCGATACTGGGGAAGTTGATGCCAGGCTTCCTTCGGCCGACTCGACGGGTATCCGTTCGCCAGGCGATAAGCCTTTCGTTCTGCTGTGAAATCCCACCAGTTCTTATGAGAATCGGGATGCCTTGCGTAATGAACTACAAGCCTGAACTGGTCTTCCACGCAGGGATCAATCCAAACTCCTCTTTGCATCTCATATTGATCAGTGAGCTTCGCCCCATCCTTTCCTTTAAGCTGCTTCAGCGAATAATATCCCATCGAAATAAGGTCGTGCGCAAACCGTACTCCGATTGAAGGCAGGCTCTGGAATTCGGACAAGGCAAACAATTCCATCGCGCGGACCTTTGAGACCTTAAGAAGATCTGTTATTTCAATAATTGAATGCTGATGAATTTCGTTGACCCGTATCCTGGCAATCCGCAATTTTTTCCGCTCACCCGGAGTAATGCTCAGATCCATTGGCTGTGTTTCATTGATGCTCCGCAAAAGTTATAACAAAGTTATCAGGACTCCCTCGTCGACCGGAAATTCCTGATGTGCGAATATTGCTAAGTTTGGTCGGGCGAAAGACACAGTCGAATACGCAACGGTAAAGTCTTTTATTCGATCAGGTGGAAGAAAATAGAGATCGGCATCATCGCGAACAGGATACAGATGACGATCGAAAAGATCACACCCGTCGAATCGATCAGTACTTTATATTTCGTATGATGCAATCCAAGCGATTGAAATGAGCTTTGGAAACCATGAAGCAGGTGCCAGAGCAGCGAGAGAACACCGACCATATAAATGCCCACCTCAACAGGATTTTGAAATTTAGCGATCATCATTTGATAAAGAGGAAGCTCCTCCCCTGTCGTGAATTGGCTGGCGCGATTGGGTATCCAGAAATTCGATGTGTGGATGACAAGAAATAAAAGGATGATCGTTCCGAATAGCGTCATACTGCGACTGTACCAGGTGCTGTGCTTCGGAGGATTGCTGACTTTGTATCTTACTTCGCCCCTCGCCGCCCGATTCTGTTTCCATAACAACAATCCCTGGATGATATGAATTATGAATCCGGCGACGAGGAAAATTTCGATGGTGCGGATGACAAAGTTAGTGGCCATGAAGTGAGCCCAATGAGTAAAAAGCACTCCGCCGTCGTTATTAAAAATCAAGGCATTGATGCCCGCGTGAACGACCAGGAAGCTGATGAGGAATAATCCGGTAAGCGCCATGACGATCTTTTTGCCGACGGCGCTTGTCAAAAATTGATAAAACCAATTCATATGTAAAGCTTTTACAAGAGTACAATCCAACTTCATTAATTGGACAGAATCAGCGGAATTTTTTATGCCGTGAAGAATATGGTTATGCGAAATTTGCAGAAATACCGAATACCGTCACCATGATAGTTTCACCAACGACACGCCCTGGCGAGGGAGGTTAAATTTCAATACCAATTTCCCGTCCTTTACCTCCTTCCATTCAGGGGAAGTCAATAGTTGAAGTTGGCCACTCTTTTCCAGTTCAGCGTACCGCGCCTCGCTTAACTCCTGCGGTTTGCCCATTGCCTTCCACTTTTCGAACGAGTTACTGAACTGACTGTCGATGCGGTAATGTTGAGCGACGACTTTCTTTGAAGGAATTTCTTTTATAGTCAATTCTACCGATGATGGCTCACCCGCAACATCATCATCATGATAGTTCCAAACCAGGACACTGATTGAATTGTCGTCCTTGCTGGCCATAGCGTTGATATCGTTGTCTTTCCTGATCCCATTATTAATGATGTCGGTGACACTCTTTCCGTGTTCAGATGTTACGGTCAATCTCTCTCCAGACATCAGCCCAAACATTCGAAAAACATTTAATACTGGTTTGTCCACGCCATGTGTCGCCAACTCACGAAAACCCGCAAACCACTCCTGGTCCTCAAACTCGAATGACCAGCTAACGACACCTTTCAGATTAACTTTATATTGATCCATGAGCTCATAGATCCGTGCAAAGGAAGAGGCGGTATAGCTGGAATACATGGTGCCATTGCGATAGCCATATTTCGGATCTCGTTTCTCCGAACATGCCGCGCATCCTTCGGGATCACACTCACCGATTATGATCGGAATATTCTTAAGCTCTGGAAATGAATTGACCGCCTCAAATGCCCTTTGTATGTCTTTTAATTGAACGGCCATATTCATCCTTATGTGTCCATCTACAAATTCCGGTGAACCTTTCGCGTGGAACCCGACATATTGCAAAGGTGTACCCATCTTGCCGGTCGCATAATTTTTTCCATGAAGGCAATGTTCGATAAAGTCAGTAAGATACTTATAGGCTTTTTCGCTTCTTGGGCTCGTTGTGTGCGGCCCGCCGATCGTGCATTCCGGACACGCGCGTTTCAAGCCATCGGCCGCGAAATCGTAAAGTTTACAATACTCTTCGAAGGTGCCGGACCAATATGAAATGTCCGGTTCGTTCCACACTTCCCATAGCCAGGTTGCCACCTCTGCTTTGCCATAGCGTTCGACCGTGTGCTTGACCCATTGATAGACGAGTTCTCGCCATTTATTATAGTCTTTCGGAGGCTGTGTCCAGCCAGTCCACAAATTGCCTCCATTACTCCATGTATGTTCGTAGGGGTTTGGTTTTGACGACAAGTCCTTTGGCATGAATCCTATTTCCATCAATGGTTTCATGCCGCGTTGCGTGTACGTATCAACAATACTGTCAACAACGTGCCAATTATATATTGGATGGCCCTTCTCATCTTCTTTGAACGCGTCCGTGTAGCCCCACTTCAAGTCGGCACGTGTACTATTTCCTCTTGATGTAAGAAGATTATGGGCTCGCACACTAACGGGTACAGGGCTCAACTCCATCAATTCCGTGAGAAGCTTCTTGCCATTGTTGCGTGTGGTATAGTTTGGTTCATCATATCCGAAAAAAGACCAGATCGGTTTCATTTCACCGATTGGTTTTGAGGAATCTACAATGATTGAAATCGTACCATCTTGAGAAAATGCCTGGAAGCAAGCAAGTGTTAACGAAATAACCACCAGAAGTCTCATAGCACAGTTTTTTAACGGTCTCAGATAGTTCAAATTACTCTCACACCAGTCTGTTTTGAAAATTCTTCCATTGTCTCGGGACCTTCGCCATCCGTAATTATGGTATCTACGGACGACAATGGACAAATAAAAAAAGCTTCGGCGGAGTTTAATCGGTCGCTAGGGGTTACAGCTATGATCTGCTTCGACACTTCGACGATGGCTTTCTTAACTTCACTCTCCTCATAGTTTATTGTTGTAACGCCACTCGTGGGATGGAGCGCGCATATTCCCATAAAGTAAATGTCGGCCCGTATGTTGTTGAAGAACCGGATCGTGTCGTAACCTGTGGATGTAAAAGAGCCCTTGTGCAAACGGCCCCCCGCGAACAATACTTCTATGTTAGGATGAGACTCCAGGACGCTGACAACCGGAAAGCTGTTTGTTACGACAGTGATCTTAAGAGTTGATGGCAAAAGGCTCGAAATGTTCAGCGCCGTCGTACCTCCGTCGAGTACAATTACCTGGCCATCGCGAATGAAGCCAACTGCTTTGTTCGCAATTGCTTTTTTCTCGTCCATCTTATAGTGGAGACGATCAAGAAAATGATGCGGCGTAGGCGTGTGTGGGATCGCTCCTCCGCGTACTGCCTTCAACATACCCCGGTCGGTCAATTCTTTAAGATCGCGGCGGATGGTATAGTCTGACACTTTGAGTTCGTCGCTCAGAGACTTCAAAGTAACTTTTTGGTCTTCCGAGATCTTGTTGAGGATATAGCGGAATCGTTCTTCCTTAAGCATATACAATATTATATAGTCTTCTGATCAATATTGCACAATCTGCCCAAAAATTGCACAGAATAGCACAAATAATTGCACATTATTGCAATTATAATGTACATTTATGCATAATTCTGCCAAAATATGACACGAATGACGTTTACAGATGAAAACCGGAACCTGGCGACAGCTACAAAAGCGCGGCGATTGAGTCGTCTAAGCGTCAGTGTATTTTTCTTCATGCATGGCCTGTGTTTTTCCGCCTGGGCTTCAAGGATCCCCACCGTTCAAATCGCCCTTAAAATTGGAGTAACCGAACTGGGAATGATACTCCTTGCGTTGCCACTTGGGTTCTTCATTTCACTACCGTTCTCGGGGTGGATGATTTCACGGCTCGGAAGCAGGCAAGCGACTATCGTATCTGCCATCATCTACAGCCTCTCACTTTTAACTCTCACCATTTGCTCATCGACACAACAGGTAATGGGTGGTCTATTTCTTTTTGGATTTTTTGCCAATGCTTTAAATCTGTCGATGAATACTCAGGCGGTCGAAGTCGAAAAATTATATCAGCGGCGGCTACTGTCGACGTTCCATGGGGTTTGGAGTATTGCTGGGTTTACCGGAGCTGCAATTGGCGCATGGAGCATTGGAAGGTCCGTATCCCTTTTCCAGCACTTTGCCGTGATATCAGCCTTGTTCATCATAGCTGTCATCATTTTCGCTCGCCACCTGGTGAAAGGTGTTGCAAGTGAAAAACGTAACGAGCCCTTCTTTATATTGCCGGAGAAAGGATTGCTTCTCCTTGGATCGATCGCGTTCTGCTCCGCCATGATCGAAGGTGCGATGTTTGATTGGACTGGTGTCTATTTCAAGGACATCGTAAGAACCGATCAGAAATTCATCGGTCTGGGATATGCTTCTTTTATGGTTGCAATGGCAGCCGGACGATTTTGTGCAGACTCATTAACTGAACGCCTCCAATTAAAACGCGTACTCATTGGTAGTGGAATACTTATAACTACCGGGTTGCTCATAGCGGTCGTCTGGCCTACAATGGTTCCGGTTACGTTCGCATTCATATTGATTGGCGCCGGCGTATCGTCCGTAGTGCCATTGGTCTACAGCACGGCGGGAAGATCAAAAACGATGGCTGCGGGTACGGCGCTGACAGCGGTCGCTTCATTAGGGTTCGTTGGATTTCTTATCGGTCCGCCGTTGATAGGATTTGTTGCTGGTCTCGCCTCACTCAAGGGTTCCTTTCTCGTCCTGACGATCTCGTCAGCTGCGGTTATCACGATGTCGTCGTTTATAAGACACGATCGATAGATAGTGGAACCGCAGGACAAATGAACTTCAAACCGTTTATTAAAAAACTAAGCGCTTTTTAAAACTTTTTACAGGCACTCAAGCCGGTCAACCGACCATCAACAACGTCTATATCCTTAAGAAATAAATACTTAAATTATTCTTTTAAATATCCTTATTATGAATAAGATCAGTCGCCGTTGCTTTCTTGCTGTTAGCGCATCCGGCATTGTCACAGTTACATTCAGCGATCTTTTTGCTGCTGCAAAAGCAAAAAATATTGTGCTTGGATTTCAAACATGGCCGATCAAAGAAATGCTTGCAAAGGATATTCCCGGCACATTGAAGACTATGTCGGCCATGGGCTACAAGCTTATTGAAATGTGTTATCCCAAAGGATATGAAAAGATAGGGTTCGGATCGTTCGTTCAGTACAAGGGCAGCGAGCTTAAGAAAATGTTCAGTGATGCCGGACTCACTTGTCCCAGTTGCCATTTTGGTACCGGCGACCTGATCTCCGACGATACAAAGCTCAACGAAGCTATTCAGTGGTCGAAGGATATTGGCCTCAAACATATGATCCTGTCTACCTTCTGGCTTCAGAAGGACGGAACGCTGAATGACTATCTCGTCGCGGCCGATAAGCTAAACAAGGCCGCGGAAAAAATTAAAGCTGCTGGCATGCAGACTGCGTTCCACAACCACAGCTTCGAATTCGTGCAACTCGATGGCAAACTCGTCTACGATGCGTTATTGGAACGCTTCGACCCGAAGCTTGTGAAAATGCAGTTCCAGACGGAGGTGATCAACCTTGGATATAAAGCTTCGGATTATTTCAAGAGATATCCGGGAAGGTTTGTGTCAGCACATCTTTCGGATTGGACAGCGGAGAAGAAACAGGTTCCCATCGGACAGGGTGTTATCGATTGGAATGAATTTTTCACGAACGCGAAGACCGGTGGAGTAGAGACATTCTTCGTGGAAATGGATTTTGAAACCTATAAGCCCAGCGCGGAATACATCAGTAAAACGGCGAGGATCTAAGAGATTAGAGTTAATGCACTTCGTAGCTTTATAAGCCAGCTGCGGATGACTTAACGGGGATTCTTCATACCGTCGCGGCAGCTAACCGATTCGACATCATCCACATGATCGAATGAAAATCCGTCTCGCGAAACCCGACTTCGTTCGCGCTCCTTAAGATCTATTACCGGCGTATTGTCCGATATTCGCAGGTCACCGAGAATTGTGGAACCTTCGAATCTATCGAAAAGGGATCGCTGAACCCTTATTCTTCAGGATGAATTTATCGCCACAACTTCGGCTCCCGTCGTCAGTATAATTATGTCGCCGGTACCTTTAACGTACAGTGCAGTGGCCTGAGAATAGAAGTTATTCTTTATTGCCGGTAAGCATTAAAACAAAATCATTACCAAAAGAATAGGCCGCGGGATACTGTGACTTACCACTCCACTTTTCGGATAAGTCAGGCACAATATTTTCAACGTAGGTACTCAGTTCGCGTATGGTGAGCTTAGTATCTTTATTGGCATCGCCTGCGCCCTGTAGTCCTTCCAGCAAACTATGAGTAAAAACACCGTGACCTAGTTTTTCCACTTCGGCAGCAAATTGGCTTGAGCCGGCCGATGTTATCCAAAACGTTCCTGTTGCATGAGCGAGCTGAGCTATGATTTTTTCTTCTGCAGCACCCCTCATCCCCACTGATTCAATTACTCCTGCTGATTGACAAGCATCTAATATAAAAACCTGCTTTTGTGCATTTATGGATTGAGTAAACCCCTTCAATTCAGTTGCAGAAATTCCCTTTTCCATCATCATATCATTCTTTCCATACAGTTGGGTGACATCATGTGGTACAAGAAAAAACTCTTTGTTCTGTTCTTCGTCTCCAGCCATTACACCGTGACCCGCATAATAGATCAAAAGCATATCCTGTTCTTTGGATTTGCTTCGGATATCTTCTAACGCTTTGATGATATTCGGCTTGGTTGCCTGGTTGTTCCGGATAGTATATGTAATGATATTCTCAAAAATCGAAGTTGACTTCGACTTAATCAGCTCCTCCACTCCATTGGCATCTGCCAAAGCATAATTCAAATTATACTTTGGGTTTTTGTATTCATTGATGCCGATAGTCAATAAATACATCCTGGGATTATCCACCGACGCGCCGCTATACTGAATTTTAAACTTAACCTTCTCTGCCTCCACACCCGACTTACTAGTTGCTGTAACAAAAAAATAATTATCCGGTCCAAAGGCATTGGTCAACGAAACATCGAACGTATAGGTACTGCCGCCCCCGTTGGGCAATGCACGGACCAATTTACCGTTTTGATGCAATCTCACTTCCTGGATCTCTTCAGGATTTGAAGACACTTTCACACCAAGTTTGTTGGTTTTAAGATTTGACTTTAAGGCTAAGTCGTCAATTGCCTGATTATTGAATGTAGCCAATTGAAGTACTGGGATTTTTGTTAATGCCTGATCAATATCAAATGCCGTTTCGATCTGCTTATCCTGATCTGACAACAGAGCAGCCAATAACTTTGGTGTATAATTTTTATCTATGGTTCTATCGAGATAAGTTTTTTGATCAGACCTGCGCGATGTCCAATACACTTCATGGAGAGCTTCCGCATCACCATCCACTCTTCCATCTCTTGACACCACACAATAGTTAACTCCGTCGGAATAAAAATATCCCGTCATCATTTTATTGGCAACATCATATAATTTCGAATTGTTGTAAAAAACATATTCCTTGTCCTTGCCGGCTGACTTTTCAGAGTAAACGAAGTATTTTCCTGCACTTAACTTTACCAGGCGCGTAGGGACGTACGTTCCACCGATCACCATTGAAAGTTTATCCGCTTCTGAATGATACACTGTAGCTCCATTGCGGATATCCATCGCAGAAAATGCCGTGTTGTATCCGGTGATCAGGTAATTGTCGTCCAAACGAATAGTACTGATCATGCCCTTTGGTTCAAACCCGGACAATTGACGTTCGTAAAACGTGCCTTCCTGCACATCCATTACCTTGACAAAGTAAACATCGTTTTTATAAGTAGAACCTAAACCTATCGGCCTGCGATAAAACAGATATCCCAGACGCCCACGATCGTCCAGGCATATGCCGTTTAATGCATCGCCACGCGGCAATTCTATTGTATTGATCGTTTTTCCCGTCAACAAATCAATCAGCTTGATTTGATTAATGGAAGATGCTGCTACCACCTTGCTGGAATGTTCAAACGCCAATTCGCTATTCGTATCACCTGACTCTATTGTATATATTTCTTTATAAGAATCTGCGGGATCAAGTACCGTTAATAATTTCTTTAGCGCCATCGCAGATTTCTTCGACGTAAATAACACCCGTTTGAGGGCCGTGGAGTAATTGAGTGACGAGTTAAAATCTATAAGTGTCTGGATGGCATAACGCTCGGTGTGTGCACCTGTGCTGATATCATAAGAGAAAATTTTATAATCACCTTTACCTATAAATTTGGCTGTCTTCGGTACTCCGATATAGAGTAACTCCTGCGGGCTGGTAAATGTCATCAGGTAGGGGTAAATAAGATTGGTCGTTGTCGTTGATACATACACTTGTGCTTTTGTATCGAAGATCCGGATCATCTGATTAAAGTAGCGGTCCTTTATACCGACTGAATCAGCAAAATTTTGATAAGCAAATGCCAGGTATCGGCCGTCAGGCGAGGCAACCACTTTCATTTGTCTCCAGCCTCCCTTCACCTCATAGCCAAGACGAAGATCATCTGTTACCTGAGCGTAGCTTTTTGTTAATAGCAACATTAGTATGATAGCTCCCAGTAATCTCATTTTTATAGGTAATGGTCTTTTGATATAAATTCCGCGAACGGGTTCGGCTAAAAATATAGGAATTCCCTGAAAACAAAAAGACCTGGATCTCCCGAGGGTTTGAAAATCCAACTAGCTCGCCCGTTGGCACCTGTGAATAATGCAATTATCGAAACGCCGCGTGTAACGGGTATCTGGCTTGGTTACTGCACCTTTATATGGCGAGGTAGTGTCAATTCAGGTTTACAATAAGTCTGCGACGCGCAGCAATTCTAATGAACTTCAAATACTTTCTGCTTCTCAGTATCGCCCTGACAATCGTCTTTCTCTCGTCGGGGATTACTCTTATCGGTTCGATTCACGTTGACTCAATAAAGGAATTTGGGAAACGCAGTAAACTCCGTGGCTGGCTGGCTGATAATCTTCTTTTTTTTATTACATCTACGAAAAAAATACGTCGTGCGTGGATAAAAATGATCAGTCCGCCAGGTGATGAATAAGTCAGTTTCGCCTCAACACAATCATCGTCGTTAATATTAAGTGCACAACAACTTTAATAACATCTACACCATGCTATCCGAACAAGAACAAACCAACATACTATATCCGTTTCAAGTGCTGGTCGCTAAATTCGGGTCTGCACTGGGAAGGGCGAAACAAACACTCGATGAATGGGAGAAGGCACGAACCGTCGATGCAACTGTCCGGGGCGTTGGACACAATGATGAGTTATCAGAGAAGGTCAGGCAACTGGAAGAAGGAAAAAGTGATGTTGAAGCCGTAGTTTCGAAAGTAACTCAACGATCAAAGATGTCGGGCGCCGATTTCTCCGAAATGGTAAGTGAGGTTGAATCAGACCTCATCAGCTATTCGATGTTGTTTAATGAGGTGTGCCTGCTTTACAATCATAAGTACACAATAGAGCAGAAGAACAAAATACCCAGGCGTATTACGGTTGTTAATTCGATGAAAGTGAATTTTTAACCTCCGCTCATTTCTTGTCTTTTCCCGAACCATTCAGCACGGCGATTACTTGTCGGTCCATTTACAGATTTCTTAACGCCGCCATTTCCTGTTCGACCGGTGCTATTGTCGATTGACCGCCGGTCAACCTTTCTTAAGATTATTTTAAGGGTATCTTCATATAACAATCCCTTCTTATTATGACAATCCTATACGTCGACGACGATAGCGATGACCGTGAAATATTCGGGGCCGCGATTCGTGCAATAAATCCCGGTGTTGTTTACAATGACTTCGATGATGGTACAAAGATCATCAGCTTTTTGGGCGCAGGGATATCCCAGCCCGACTACATTTTCATTGACATCAACATGCCAAGGATGAATGGTTACGAGTGCGCACACGAGATCATTTCAGTTTATGGGATCGAGCGTTCAAGAATTGTAATGTATAGCACGACATTCAGTGGCACCGACATCGACAAATTCACGAGAATGGGTGTTCAAATGATTCAGAAAGCAACCAGTTTCGATCTATTGATCAAAAATCTCAGGGCGCTGTTGGCAGAAAGTCAATCGGTGACTGCTGGTTAGTCGGAAGTATAATTGTAAATGTTGCGCCTGCGTTTGCGATGCCTGTAGCGTAAATAACTCCTCCGTGCTCCTCAACTATTTTCTTGCAGATTGCGAGACCAAGTCCAGTCCCGTCTTCAGTCTTACGGTCACCTAACTTCTGAAACATCTGGAAGATCTTGTTGGCGTACTTTTGCTCGAAGCCGATCCCGTTGTCAATCACGTCTATCACCACATACTCTTTATTCTTATCCAACTGGGGATAAGCTGCCAGTTCGGACATTTCAAACTTACTTCCACTGATCCGTATCACGGGCGATTCCCTGCCGAACCTCAGCGAATTGCTCACCAGATGACAAAATAATTGGAAAAGGTGTTCATCATTACCTTCAATTGTCGGCAAACCTGAACGCTCAATTCGAGCTGACTTCTCCTTGATGGCAGCCTCATGATACTTTTCGACACGATCCATTATTATTGCAAGGTCGACAGGGATCTTTTCGCCATTATCTGTTCTGAGCAAGGTCGAATAACGAAGCAATCCTTTTAATAGCATTGACATTTTTGCTGTCGACGCCTGCATCTTCGACACGTACGTCCTGGAGTATTCATTCAAGTCGGCGTGAGGGCGTCCCAGCAGGCTGGCAAAAGTCGTGATCTTCCGTAACGGCTCCTGCAGGTCGTGGCTGGAGATGAAAGCAAATTCTTCCAGTTGCTGATTGACATTTTTAACACTTTCCAATGCGTTCCTGAGTTCCTGGGTCCTTTGATCCACTTTACGCTCCAAAGCATCGGACTGCATTTTACGATCGGTGATATCCATACTCACCCCTATGATCCGTTCCGGTTTCTCGTCGGCGCCGTAGTAAACATGACCTTTCGACATGATCCAATGAACGCTCCGGTCCGGTTTCCGGATCCTGTATTCTATTTCTACCGGTGATCTATCAAGGATGTTTCGTTTCAGGCTTTTCTGAACAAATGGAAGATCTCCGGGGTCGATCAGGCTTTCCCAATCACTATACGTACCGTTGAATGTACCTTCTTTTACCCCGTTCAGTATTTCGTTTTCACGCGACCATTTCATGTTATTCGATCCCAGGTCCCACCACCATGTTCCTATCGAATCACCGATAAGTGACAACTTCAATTGTTCTTGTGTTTTCAGGAGTGATGCCTCTGCATGAAGTCTGCGTGTCACGTCATCAAATGCGAGTAAGATCAGCGTCTCCCTGATATTTTCGTTCTTCTGTAATTTGTAGGCGTTCACCACCAATGACTTTTCGCCAATACCGGGAAACGTATGTTTTAATTCAAAGTCCTTGAACGTAGCTTTATTCGTAAAGATGTTTTTAAGATGCTCACGCAGAGCCGCGATATCCCACGCATTGTCAGCCAATTCGTAAACGAAGTTTCCCTCCGTATTTTCGGGATCCAGTTTAAAAGTCTTATAAAAAGCACGATTCGCCATACGCACCTGCAGGTTCACCGTAAGAACCAGTAACGGACTATGTACGGTCTGAATGATCGCATCCGAAAAACTTTCAGATTCTTTCAGGTCGGTATTTCGTTTGAACAGCTCCTCATTGATGGTCGTAAGTTCTTCGTTTGCTGACTGGAGTTCTTCCTTGGATGTCTCCAACTCTTCGTTAACACTTTGAAGTTCTTCATTAGAGGAGAGAATCAATTCATTGTTCGTCTGAAGCTCCTCGTAAGTCGACTCGTATTCTTCCGTGGTAGTTCTGATGATCTCACGCGACTGCATAAGTTCCTGTTCGAGTCTTACGAGATCTGAATTGCCTTTGGCCGTCTGTTTGTTCTCTTTTACGGTCCTGGATACACCTACATTTTTTTCCCTGAAGATCACCAGGTAATAAGGTTCGTTCAATGTAGTGTGATATGGCATCACTTCGATGCTGACAGTTTTAGTCGATTTCTTATCATTTAGTGTTATGTCTTTGCTCGTCACCGGGGCGGCGTCCCGCTGAACTGCCTGGATCAGGGTTCGTAGCACCACGACCAGGTCTTCCCTTACCATCTTGAGCACATTCAGAGTGGCTTTTCCCGTAACCGGCGACAAGTATGAGGATGTGTTGCCGAAGAATTGAACGATCATCAGGTTGCGGTCGACTGCAATACCCGGGAATACAAACCGGGACAGCATGATCTTCTCGATCTCCTTACTGAAATCCTGATCGCCGATTCGTGAGGGAGTAGTCACCCGTTCAGGAAATGCGCCGGGCGGCCGGATCAAAAAGTCGATCTGTTGAGACCGTGTCGGTTTGCGCGAAAAGATTTTTACCTTTTTGTCGATGGATTCGAACAGCTCGTTGGAGGCTGTCACCGTTTCCGCCTTCCCCAGAAATAAATACCCTGGCGGCTTCAGCGCAAAATGGAAAGACTGTAATATTCTCTTTTGAGGTTTAGGCTCCATGTAGATGAGAACGTTCTGACAGCTGACTATATCGATCCGTGAGAACGGGGGATCGCTCAACAGGTTGTGCTGCGAGAATACGCACAACTCCCTTAACTGAGTTGTGACGCGATAGCTTCCATCTATTTTTTTAAAATAAGTGTCCAGCCTTTTAGTGGTGACACCTGCAAGCGAGCTTAGTGAGTAAATGCCGCTACGCGCCTTCGCGAGGGCCTGGCTGTCGAGATCAGAACCGAATATTTGAACCGGGAACGACAACTTCTTTTTTTCCAGGTACTCCAGGATACTGATGGCAATAGAAAATACCTCTTCGCCGGTAGAGCAACCCGCAACCCACACGCGTATCGGGTCGCTGTGCAGACGTCCCTTCGTAAGACTTGGCAAAGCACGATCGTTGAGTGCTTTGAAAAAATCCCCGTCTCTGAAAAAACTGGTGACATTAATCAGAAAATCATCATAGAGGGCATCAATCTCTTTCTCAGATTTCGAGATGAGCTTAAGATAATCGCGAGGGTTTTGGCATTTATTCAATACCATTCTCCTTACAACGCGGCGATATATGCTCGCGCGCTTATAGTGCTGATCAAAATCGGTTCCCCACCGGTCTTTGACTACCTGGAGTATCTTCCGCAATACATCTTTATCAACCGGACCGGGTTGGGCCTGTTCAATTTTTTCGGGCGGCAGCGCAGCGTATGTCTTAACGATCCTTTGAAGCTCTTTTGCAATCTTCTCAGGCGGGAACACGTAATCCACAAAGCCACGATCAACGGCATTCTGGGGCATCCCGGGAAACCTTGCCGACAGGTCTTGCGCAAACGTGATGCCGCCATACGACTTTATAGCTTTGAGGCCCAGTGTTCCATCGGAAGCAGTGCCCGATAAAATAACGCCCACAGCTTTGTTTTTATAGATCTCCGCGAGCGTCGTCATGAAATAATCGATAGCGAAATTGCCCAGACTATTTATCGAACGAGGAGCTAACCTCAAGTGCCCATCCACAACACTCATGAATGTATTGGGCGGGATCACATACAAGTGGTTTGGTTGAAGCTTCATTCCATCCTTGACAGAATGAACAGGCATTTTTGTTTTATGCTGAAGTATCTCGGGAAGGGCACTTTTATGTGTTGGCGATAAGTGCATAATGAGCACATACGCCATTCCCAGGTTAGGTTTCAAGTGCGACAGTAAACTGGAAAATGCTTCGAGACCTCCGGCTGAAGCGCCAAATCCAACGATTGGAAATCTTGGAAAAGGAGACTTGCTTTTCTTTTCGGCTTTGCGAACTGGGGTGGTCTTTTTTCTTTTCAATTTATGACACCCCTCCTTTTGCAGGAATGAAATATAAGATACGCAGTTCCAGCGACTATTCCTTGAAAGCAGTCAATTAGCTAAGCCGGAATCGTGAGCGGTTTAAGACTCAACTGTCTCAATAGATGAAAGTGCTTCACCAGAGCCTGAAAGAAGGTTTCAGTGCTTTTATATGGCAACCCGAATTCAAGAGCAGTAGTCTTAACGATACTGGATATCTTCCTGTAGTGTACATGACAGATATTAGGGAACAAATGATGTTCGATCTGGAAATTGAGTCCACCAACAAACCAAGAGAACCACCTGCTTTTATTGCCAAAATTGGTCGTTGTCAGCAATTGATGAATAGCCCAATTGTTTTCAAGCTGATTATTGTCGTCGGGCAATGGGAACTCTGTTCCTTCTATTACGTGAGCTGGTTGAAAGATGATTGCGAGGATAAAACCGGTTATATAATGCATAATGAACACACCGAGTAATACCTGCCACCATCCCAGTGAAGTGAAGATCAACGGCAACGCGATAATATATCCTAGGTAGAATAGTTTGGTTGCGATCAGTATAAACCACTCCTTAACGATCCTGGCGTTGTGTTTTTTTGCCAGCCCATTCTTATGATAACGATGCAACCTTGCGAAGTCTTTAATAAACATCCACGCCAGTGTCATCATTCCATATAAAAACCACGCGTAGATGAACTGAAAACGGTGTATTGTTTTCCATTCGGTGTGGGGTGTGAAACGCAGAACACCTCTTGAGCCAATATCTTCATCTTCTTCATACACATTGGTGAAAGTATGGTGCAACACGTTATGCTGCATCTTCCAGCTAAAAGCATTCGCACCGACGAGATTTAGCGAGTAGCCCAATAATGTATTTACCCATTTATGCCGCGAATAAGCACCGTGATTGGCATCGTGCATAACCGACAACCCGATGCCAGCAAGTCCGGCACTCATTACAATGACAGAGATCATCAATGGCCAAAAACCGGTAATAATACCCAGGATTATAAGGGTGTAAGGCACAAGGTATGTGGCAAACATGCAGCAGGTTTTGATAACCATCTCCGCATTCCCATGCTTATCAAGGTTTTTCGATTTAAAATATTCGTTTACGCGAGTATTTAATGTGACGGTAAAATCCCTGCGCGTAGCGGGGAACGTTACAGCTTTCGTTTTTTGCATTTTATTTTCTTAAGGAAAATCGACTGCCGGGGAGCACGGAAAAGGCAGTTTAAAGACCTGAACTATGATACAACAATTATACAACGAATTGATTCCCTGAACTTGTTTTATTTATCAGAATTTAATTCACGCTTCATTGCTGTGAATCATGCAACATTTATCATGCTCGCTGTAACGGATTCGAGCATGCAATAGTCACCTTTATCATGAACGAAGTCAATCCAGCTCTGACGCTAATAATCAACGATTACAAGACAATGAAAAAGAATATTCGCAAAATCTCTTTAACGATCATACTCGCAGTCGCAGTACTGATCAGTTTCGCACAGGACACAACGTCTGTTGTCGGCGGCAGGAGGAAACAAGGTTTGTCAGTATTCAAATACGCCCGGATCGATTCAGCAGCCGATTTTCGACATTTCAAAAACTACGCAGAGGCGAACATAACCAATAACAAGTTGATCATTGACCAATTGAAAGTCCATAAAACAAAGGGCGACAGTGAAATGAGGGCCAAATACCTTACCGCGGTTTCAGGACTTGAAGAAAAGAACAATGAAATGGCGATAAAGATTGCGATGGCCGATATGATAGGAACCCGTAACTGGGCGGCTTTCAAGAGCAATTTCACTGAGGAGATGACCGAGCTCACTACCGGTCTCAAGAATGTTTCAAACATCCATTTTATCAATAAATAACATGAACACCACAATATACATTAAAGGAGATCCTGGCTTTAAAGCTGCCATTCTTCAAAAACTCGGCGGCACCTGGATACACGGAGTGGAATATTGCGACGGAGATAAGCTTGGATTCTCTATCCCGGAAGATATCTTGCTGGAGGATTTCAAAAGCATGATTGGCTACACTACCATCGTCTCGTATAGCCTCCACTTCCTCGACAAACTATTGGGAGATACGTTCTCTGAGATACCTCCCAAATTTGTTCCCGGCAAACCCATAAAGATGAGTATCTGGACCAATAATAAATTATAACATACATCGGGTCATCCAGATTCCCTGGCGCCAGAATACCTCGATGTGGGTAATAATATTGACGGTCAGCTATCCTTTTGCTTGCGGGAAACCATTGACTTTTCTGCTTTAAATGTATCGCGTCCTGGGTTTTTTTGGCTTAATGGTCTGAAATAGACCCATAGGTCAAACAAATCACTATTATCCGTAGGATTTACCAGCTCAAGATTTTCAGAATCGAACATAATGTTGTGCAAAGTGCGTATCTCATCACCCTCGTTCCAGTGAACGTCACACAGCACTTCCTCTTCTCTCCTGTCATGAGGCATAATCAGACACCTGGCGGCAGGAATTTGATAGTGCTCCTCGTAACGTTTTTCTTTGTTGCCGATGATCTTGTATGGCTTCTTTAAGCTTACCCACATATATTTTGAATTTATGACTGTAGAAATAGCACGAATAACTTGCTCACTAACTAATTCTGTTCAAGATTACGATTTATCCCGCTCACTAACCTATTGACACGTCGAATGGCCCGTTCTTTGTTGTATCATAGATATGAAAAATACTTCTATCTATCTTACCGGCTTTCCCGGATTTAAGTCGGCGGTGATTGCAAGCCTGGGACCGGAATGGATAAACGACACACAGGATGTAGGTCAAGATCTTATGCATTTCAATCTGCCAAAAAAAACCAGCCTGGAAAATTTCAAGCAATTGATTGGAGAAACTACCTTGTCCACGCATAGCATCATGTTTCTTTACGATTTCCCCAGGGCTTAGTGCAACCTTACCCCGCTATATCTTGCCGCGTGCCGGTAGATAAATGATCGTTTTTACAAGAAATACCACAATCGCTGTTAAAAGCACGACGTGTGTTTTTTCCCCTCCATTGTATCCGAAATATTCGATGATCCAAATAACAAACAGCGCTCCACCAAGAAGACTTAATGTTGTACTCATTTTAGTTGCCTGACCTGACTACTATTTTCGTTTTTGTCAGATGCAATATCCATGATTATCCGCCCCCTTATGTTGTAGAGTAACAAACGAAGATTGTATAATTCACATACGTATTGATTCCGTTGTTTTGAAAGGTCTTGTTATGTTCACCAGGGACAGTGAAATATGCAATATTGAACCTTGTCGTTGTAACATTAATCATCGGCCGATAGACTTTTTTGCATCATGATGGAAACTATCGAGAAAGGCATTGCGTACACGACCGCTGACGTTGTAGATTATGTGCCTGGCACAGAGCAAACTGTAAAATTGGTAAGTAAGCTCACTGGAAGCGTGGCAGTTATTGCTGTCGATGCCAGTGTAAGTACGCCGGGCAAAATATCGCCATTTGATACACTGGTCTACGTGATCGATGGGAATGCCGAAGTACATATAGGTAACGCCAGTCATCAGCTGACGGGCGGCCAGTGCATCATATTACCGGCTCACATAGAGAATCGCGTCGGCTCCAAAACCAGATGTAAGATACTGTGTACCGTGATTAAGAGCGGCTACGAAACCTAGTGAAAAGCCGTTTTCTGCAGGATCTACATGCAGTTCATACGTTAATGAACTGATTTATTAACCTTGACTATTGTGACTACAGGGCTGCCGGGCACCATCAACGAATGGCCTGAAGACTCCGACACTTCAAATGAAGGTTTGCCTACAACATTCTTAAGATTAAACACCATCGACAATCCGCCACTTATCTTTTTGTCTTCATTGAAGATCACAGCATCATTGCCATCATAGATCTTTATAGTGATGGTCTCTACACCGACATGAGACGAAGAAAGAAGGTAACGACCATCCCCCAGGTCGACAACACGCGAATAAGTAGGCGCCATATTGTTATTGTAGTCTACCTTCACAGTTTGTTTTTCAGTTCCATTATCGGTTTCAACGTAGTAAATGCCTTCCATTACAGATGCAAAATTTGCAGGCATCGTGAAGCCATTCTCATTCTTGATTATTCTTTTAACAAGAACAGTTTCATGATCGTCTTTAATAGTGAGAGTAACCTTTCCCGGCTTGGTATTCGAATAACTCACGGTGTAAACGCTCGATGAGTCGACACGATTAACAGTTAACGACGGACGCGTATCTGCGATGCGGCCGAACGCTACCGTCGATAATCCCAATAGGGCAATTGCCAGTAATTTTAATTTCATAACGATTGATTTATTTTGATAAGCCCGCAAGGTAGGACGCCGATCGAACAACTTGTTGTAAATGACTTTCCTTATGTTACATCGTTCACACTTTAACCACTACAAGAAGCGTCACGCTGCGGGAAACACGAGCGTAAATATTGTTCCTTCACCAATCTCTGACGAAACGCCGATAGTAGCCTTATGCGAAACAATGATGGCTTCAGTGGCGGCCAGCCCTAAACCTACACCTGTCGATTTCGTGGTGAAGTATGGCACAAAAAGATTTTGGATCGTGTCCCCGCTCATGCCGCAACCATTGTCTGCAATTTCTATTTCATGAAAATCCTTTCCATATATTACTCCGATCTTAATTCTCCCACCTTTCTCCATGGCCTCGATGGAATTGATAATCAGGTTTGTCAATGCGATTTTTAATTTCTCCTGATCGATAAGACTCATTGCCTCTTTTGGCGAATACGTCCTGTACAACTCTATTTTATTTAACGTCAGCCTGTCCCTGACAACATACAGCGCATCATCCATAACCGACTGCAGGGATGCGGGCTCCATCTGCATTTGTTGAAACCGGGTTGAGTCGAGGAGATCATTAATGAGATCGTTAATGCGCATGCTGTTTCGTCCGATAATTTCGAGATATTCCGGCGTCTCTGTTGGATCCGATGATCTCAGGTTTTCGATCGAAAGCTGGATGTTGTTGAGTGGATTACGAATTTCGTGGGCAAGTGTGCGAATCACCTTTCCCTTCGCTTCAAGCTTCTCCATTTGTATGCGGAGCTCTTCTGTCCTTTTCAGCAAGGTGATCTCATGAATCATCCCTTGTGTGTAGCGACGACCTTTTAGATCTGTTTCGAAAGAAGCGGAGAGTAAACCGACTTTGTTGGACCCGGTAGTTTTCAACGTTACCTGGTAATCGGAGATCCTGCCGTCCTGGAGGAGCTTTGATTTTACCGATTCTTTGTCGCTCTCCTGAAAAAACAAATCAAATAACGTAAGTCTCTTAAGCTGAGATTGCGAATAGCCAAACATTAGTTGCGCAGCGGCGTTTACACGCGAAAATTTCAGCTGATCATCTGCGACAAAGATCACGTCGCCCGTGCGCTCGAAAATATTGCGATATTGCCTTTCGCTTTCCTTCAGCATTCTCAGATTAGCGGCCCGCTCAACCGAATAACGAATACAGCGCTCCAGTTTTTCAGAATTCAACTCCGATTTAACAAGGAAATCCGATGCTCCCAACTGTATTGCTTTCCTGTCGGTGACCGGATCTGCCTCACCCGTGAGCATGATAATGGGCGTATCCGAGGGATCGACCATAGCTTCCGCAAGAAGATCCAACGCCATTTTACTGGTGAAGTTATAGTCGACGAAGTAAAGTAAATGCGAAGATCGTTGAATAGCATCAAGCGCGTCTTCGTAATTATTGCACCAATCAGTCCGGAATTTCGTCCCGGGAATATTTTTGATAAAGTCACTGATAGCAATATAATCCCCTTCATTATTTTCCACGACCAATATTCCTGGCGACGAAGGTCTGAGGTCGGCCGATGTCATAAATTATTTCAGAAGATTAAATTGCTCGAGTTTATTGTAAAGGGTCTTCCGGTCTATGTCCAGAAGCCTTGCGGCCTGGCTCTTGTTGAAGTTAACTTCTTTCAATGCTGCCAGGATCATCGTATACTCCGCCTCCTTTCCTGCTGTCTTCAACGTCCGCATCGTCTTTACGTTCGTTTGTGCGTAATGCGGCTGGGGAGTAATTGTCATTTTGGTTTTAAGCTCAACGATATCAAACTGCAACTTATTAAAGTTGGATATCTCAAACGGTAAGGAACGCACCTCGATCCATTCATCATCCGTCAGCAAGGCAGCACGTTTAACAACATTTTTCAATTCGCGCAAATTTCCATACCACACGTAGTTGTTGAAGATCCGCAGCACTTCCTCTTTAAATCCTTTGATGCTCTTTCCAAGATCCCGATTCGTAAGGGCGAGAAAATGGGTGGCAAAGATTTCTATGTCCTCCTTTCGTTCGCGGAGAGGCGGAACGGTAATGCTGAATTCGTTGAGACGATGAAAAAGGTCTTCACGGAATTTCAACTTGTTTTTCAGCTCGGGGTCCCATAGTGATTCATTGCTGGCAACGATAATGCGGGCATCGAAATCGATGTCTTTAGTTCCCCCAACGCGACGCATTTTTCTTTCCGATAAAACGCGAAGCAATGAAACCTGTACGTCGTAGGGAAGGTTTGCAATTTCATCAAGAAAGATCGTACCTCCATTTGCGGTCTCGAAACTGCCGATCTTTTGATTCATCGCACCGGTAAAAGCTCCCTTCTCGTGACCAAAGAGCTCGCTCCCGGCAAGCTCCTTTGACAACGCACCACAGTCAATTGCAACGAACGGTTTCAAATTGCGTTCGCTCCGTTTGTGTATTTCGGCAGCTACAGCTTCTTTTCCGCTCCCGGTTTCTCCATAGATGACAACACTATAATTTGTAGGCGCGACACGGTCGATTTGTTCGATCAACGCGCTAAAATGTGAAGTTTTTGCTATGAGATAATTCGACGGCTCGTCACCGGATGGATTTATCTTCATCTCTGCTTGCAAAGCATCCGCAGGCGCGTTGCTTTCAAGTGCCTTACGAATGGTGAGTAAAATCTCATCCGGGAAAAGCGGCTTGGTAACGTAGTCATAAGCCCCCAACTTGATTACTTCAACCGCTATCCTCACGTCCGCATAACCGGTTATGATAATAACCGGCACATCACGATATTTTTCCTTGATCCTGACAAGAAGAGATGTACCAATTGAATCGCCGAGTCGAAAATCACAGAGGACAACATCGGGTCGCACTTTACTCAACACTTCAAGGGCAGTCTTTTGATTGACAGCTTCCAGCACTTCATAGTTATATTTCTGTAAAAACTTTGTCAGCACGAGTCGCATGTCCCGGTCATCATCTATAATCAGTATACTCTGCATATTTATTTTGGTTCGTTATTAATCTAATCTCTCAACCCAGGCCGCACATTTCAGCTCTCGAGCTGAAATGAAATAGGTATACTAAAACTAACATCCACTGCAGTGCCATGTTGACGACCGGGCAGCCAACGTGGCATCGATTTCACGACACGCAGCGCCTCATCAATAAATCGCTTATCGACTTTCTCCCCGGGGATATCCATAACCGTTACGTCCCTGACATTTCCGTCTGAGGAGACAATGAAATCTATAAACACCGTACCTTCAAGTCCTTCCGAAGCTGCATCTTTCGGAAACTTGACGTTGTCATGAAGGAATTGCTTCATCGCCCTGTCGCCTCCGTTAAAAGAAGGATCTTCCTCCGCTTTATTGTAAACAAGGTTTCCGTCTGAATCTTTGTAGGTAAGTGATGATTTCAGTCGTTCCTCGAATGCTGCCTTTCTTTTTTCTTCAAGAAGTATTTTCTTCTTTTCGAAAGCTGCGCGACGCTCCGCAGTTGCCTTTGCAACATCCTCCGCCGACGGGGATACTGCAGCTTCAGCAGTCTTATCATCTTTCCCTGATGTTGTGCATGCCTGGACTGCTAACAGCGTAACGGCCAACAGCAACATGTTGATACTTTTCTTCATAATTATTGGTTTTACTTTAAATACAATGGAACGAAAGGTTACGAGACGCATTAATGTCTCACTAGAATCAGCGCCTCAATAGAAAGTGACAAGGGCTTGTGCCTGCAAAGATGGCAGGCTCGCTGCGGGATTTCATTACACACCAAAAACTGATTGTTGCATCAATCACACAAAAATGCTAATTGGGCTTCCAAATGTGAGAAAGCCGGCTGCTTTCCCGGGCCTGTGAAATATGCAATCTTATGAACTCCAACTGTAACACTAATCACCCTCTATATACCTTCATTGCATCATGAATGAACACAAAATATACATTAAGGGGACGACCGGTTTCAAGTCTGCATTGAAGACAAAACTGAAAGATGTCGCGAAGTACAAGGTCAGGAATATCAATATCGATAACATGATGGTGCTAATGACCGCCGGATCTCAATTAACGGAACTTAAAGCCTTTCTTGGCAAAGACGTGACAACGCTCTACGGACTTCAATTTCTCACCAGCCTCGAAACTCAGGATGCATTTGAACTGTCGAGAGGCCAATTTTCAGAACCTTCTCTCAAAATGACTCCCTGGACGAACGACCACTCGAATATCAGGGCCAGGGGATTGCAGCGGTCTCAACGTCGTGCCGGAGTAACAGTATTTTAAAACAGCATAAAAAAAGGGTATGGCATTTATGAAAATATTAAAGGCTAAAATTGAGAGTAAGTTCAGGGAGAACGACCTGGTCTACGAAAGGATCAATCCCTTCCGTAAAATGGTCGTGAAGCATTTTACCAACGGTTTATACTATTGTCATTTCCCCGAAAGTGTAAAGCGATTATTCGTTTATCCGGAACGTGAGTTGATGGGATGCAAAATTCCTCTACATGATTAAGATAAACCGCGCGAAATCAAACCACCACTCAGTCAATTTTCGTAGATAATCTTCCACACTCGGGCAGGAACTTCAAAGAACATTCGCCAACACTTGAATTCCGCGAATGAAAGAACGTAATTTTATGAAGCGCCGGCATAAGATGGCGCTCTGTCGGTGACCGGAAATTTAAATAAGGAAGACATTGATTCATTGAGGCCGACAATGGGCGAGCGGATCGCTTCATTCGATTGGAGTAAAACTCCCGTCGGTCCTTTGCAGGATTGGCCGCAGAGTCTCCGGGCAACTGTCAAGACCTTGGTTGGATCACGTTATCCTATGATCCTTCTTTGGAGCGATTCTTACATTCAAATCTATAACGACGCGTATACCAATCTTATCGGGAACAAGCACCCCGACGCCCTTGGCAGATCTATACGCGATACACAAGCCGAGTCGTGGGAAACGATTGGGCCAATGATCCGTCACGTAATGACTACCGGCACGCCCAACTGGGTACCCGCACAGATGCTGGCCCTTACAAGGTCCGGGTATATCGAGGAAACATATTTCAGCCTTTCCTACAGCGCGGTTGAAGACGACAATAACAACATCAATGGTATGCTGTGTGTCTGCAGTGAAGTAACACAGCAGGTGATCGGCGAACGGCGTCTTAAACTTCAGCGGGATCTTTCTTCAAAGGCAGGTGAGACCCGGACCGTCGAAAAAGTTTGCGACGACATCATGGCTGCAGTGTCAGAATACCGTAGTGACGTTCCGTTCATGCAGTTATACCTCATCGGTGCAGATGGAAAGCTGAACCTCAAAAGTTACACGGGTATCGACCACGCAAAAATAGATCGCGTATCACACGATACTTCACGGATTTGGTCACTGGAACAGGCGGCTAACGGTGCAGTGGTAGTAACAAAAAACGTTGCCGCCATTATACCAGGTGTCGGCGGTCCATGGGATCATCCTGTAAACGAAGCGATCTCTATCCAGATCCCCTCCTCCACGCCGGGCAGCCACTGGGTGTGCTGGTCGCCGGTATCAGTCCCAACTGTTCGCTGGACGAAAATTATCGATCGTTCTATGATCTTCTTACCGGGCAAATCTCCGTGGCCTTACGCAATGCACTGGCTCACGAAGAAGAACGAAAACGGGCAGAGGCGCTTGCCGAACTCGACCGGGCGAAAACAACATTCTTCAGTAATGTCAGTCACGAGTTTCGTACCCCGCTGACACTGATGTTGGGACCTCTCGAGGATATTCTCGCGGAGTCAAACAAATCGCTACACGCTAAAGACAGGGATCAGCTTATTCTCGTTTACCAGAATGCATTGAGATTGCTCAAGCTGGTGAACTCGCTGCTGGAATTTTCCAGGATCGAGTCGAACAGGGCTGAGGCTTCGTATAAAGCAACCGACCTGGCCATGTTCACGCATGAGCTAGCCAGCTCATTTGAATCCGCTGTCCACAAAGCAGGCTTAGAATATCGTATCAACTGCCCTCCCCTCACAGTACCAGTTCACATCGATCGTTCGATGTGGGAGAAGATCGTGTTGAACCTGCTTTCCAATGCGCTCAAGTTTACATTCGACGGCTTCATAGAAATCACGCTTGCCGAAACCCCCGCGCATGCTGTTCTCAGCGTAAGCGATTCGGGCGTGGGAATACCGGCGGAAGACCTTCAAAATATTTTCAAGCGTTTTCATCGCGTTCAAAATAGCCGCTCACGTTCGTTCGAAGGAACGGGGATAGGATTGGCGCTGGTGAAGGAGCTGGTGGCCATTCACAAAGGAACGATTGAAGTAGACAGCAAACGTGGTGAGGGAACAACCTTTAAGGTTATCATTCCGAAGGGAACCGCACATCTCGACCCCGGCAGGATAGAATCGAATGACCCATTGACGCTGACAACAACGGACAGTAAGGCCTCGTACGTTAACGAAGCATCACTTTGGACAGAACCCGCAACCGCCGTACAGACTGTGCACCGGCCAGGGAAAGACAATCGCGTCGTTATCCTGGTGGTGGACGACAACGCGCAAATGGTAAAATACCTCAGTCGATTGTTGGAGGAATTCTGGGAAGTGGAGACAGCTAGAGATGGTGTTGATGCTCTTGCAATGATCAGATCGGGAAGACCAAATCTCGTATTGAGCGATGTGATGATGCCGAATATGAATGGCTTCGAATTACTGTCGGCGATACGCGATGATGAGAAACTAAAGACGATCCCGGTGATATTGCTGTCTGCAAGGGCAGGCCAGGAAGCCACCATCGAAGGTTTGGAAAAAGGTGCCAACGACTATCTCGTGAAACCATTCTATGCCGGCGAACTTATCGCGAGGATCAAGGCTCAACTCGACATCAGTGCCACCCGGCTCGATAACGTCATTCTCGAAAAAAGAGTACGTGAGAGAACGCTTGAGCTTGAACGTATCAACCAGGAGCTCGAGCAGTTTGCTTATGTTGCGAGTCACGATCTCCAGGAGCCGCTCAGAAAAATTAAAACGTTTGCCGGCCTGCTCGAAGACAATCAATCTAAGGCGCACGCGAAGGATTACATCAGAAAGATCTCGACAGCCTCGCAGCGGATGAGTACACTTATAACAAACCTCCTGAATTTTTCCAGGCTCACGGGAAGCGTACCCGAATTCGAGGATACAGACCTGGACAAAGTGTTTGACGAGGTTTTGAAAGATTTTGATTTGCTCGTTGCCGAGAAAAAGGCTCGCATAAGCCGCAAGCCGCTGCCTGTCGTCAATGCAATTCCGTTGCAGATGTATCAGTTGTTTCACAACCTGGTGAGCAACGCCCTTAAGTTTACAGACGGTGGTCGTCAACCTGAAATCGATATCGATGCGTCAGAAATGAGCCGCGAGGATATGAGTGTATTTCCGATGCTGAACCCGGATGAGGTTCATTATAAGGTCGAGGTAAGGGACAACGGCATCGGATTCGACCAGCAGTATTCCGACCAGATTTTCACGATTTTCAAGAGACTGAATCCAACCACTGCGTATGCAGGAACAGGTATCGGGTTGGCGCTTTGCAAGAAAATTGTTCTTAATCATTCTGGTGCGCTATTCGCCACTTCGAAAAAAAATCAAGGAGCGGTGTTCACTGTGATTCTGCCAAGAAATCAGAAAGTATGATGGAAAAAATTAGCCATCCGAAAATCAGACGGCTGAAAATTTACTCGGGTACGGTGTACGTATCGAACGGTTTTCTTAAGAATTTTTGACCGGCTTAACGACAAGAACCGCTGGGTTCAAGACCCGCTTAAGACATTAATTTCCCTACCACATCTGCAGCAAAATCAACTTCTTTTTCTGTATTGAAGATGTGCATCGAGAACCGTATACCATTAAACCATTGCTTGTGTGTTGCGCGGATGCTGATCTTATGTTTCTCAAAGAGCAGGTGTGCAAATGAAGTTTTCTCCAACCGGTCGGGCAACTGACAGGCAAGCATTGGAGATGCGAGCGGACCGGGCTCCGGACTCATTATCTTTAAGCTATTGATTTTTGAAAGATGGTCGTATAACCTGTTTCGGAGTTTGATGTTATGTTCTTCAATCTTTGCTATTCCAACTGTTTCGATATACTCGATCGCTTTTGCTAATCCAAGTATCGCTGCCTGGTTCACCACTCCGTTTGAATCATTATAAGTATTATGCGATTCTTCGAACTGTATGGGCCGGATAATGTCTTTAGTTTCCTCCGACAAGTACAACAAACCTGTCCCTTTCGGTCCCATCAACCACTTGTGTCCACTGGTGGCATATGCATGGCATCCCAGTTCTTTCACGTTTACCTGGATGGCCCCCGCAGCTTGTGCGCCGTCGACGACACATAAGATCCCCTTCGATCGGGCAAGCGCTGAGATTTTATCTATCGGTAACCGGAGGCCCGTAGATGAGAAGACGTGACTTACACTGATCAGTTTCGTGTCCTTTTTGATAGCATCGCTGATCCTGTTCAATACAATATCTGCGTTGTTTTCCGCGGGAGGAATATTGATTGTATCGACGATGGCACCGTTGTACTTCTGATAGTAATTCCAACAAAGAATACCGCCTCCATGTTCCTGGTCGGTCGTAAGGATGCGGTCGCCAGGTTTTAATCTCAAACCCTGTGCGATTGCGTTCATACCCGCCGTAGTGCTGGACGTGATCATCACTTCATTTGTATCGCAACCCAGGAATGCAGCTGCCGTTGTTCGTGTTTTTTCGGCGAGCGATTCTGCGCCCCATCGTCCATAAAACTTTAAAGGCAATAGCTCCAGTTCTTCCCACATCTTTCTCGAAGCTTCCATCGTATCGCGACGGCATGGTCCCAATGTTCCGGTATTCAGATAGATTACTCCCGGGTCAAGCGCATATTCAACGTTTGCTTGTATCGGACGGGGTAAAGGAGACGCCTCAGCATCTGCGGTAATAAATGGACTGACGAGCTGAGTGCCGACAGCGGCCGACGCCGCATTCAGGAATTTTCTCCGGCTGTACTTCGAGGTGTTCATAGGTAAAAAGGTAATAATAAAATTTCACCTCACCGTTTCGATGATAAGGCAGTAGTAATTTTTCGAAGACAAGCTGGATAATATTGACATCTGGTGATTCAATTTTTTTGAAGCGTCAGTCCCTCATTAGCTGGCCAGATGCATCAGCCGCAAAGAATAAACCCTCGGATTTCCAGACGCAATTTCCGCGACAGGAGAGTATAATTCGAGTTCTAAAAATTTTCTAAATTGATTTAGATCGTTCGGAATGCGAACCCGTTCGTTAGGAGCGGCAGCGTTTCACCCTTTTGTTCCTCGCTTATCGCTCAGCTTTGCGCATTCACCGGCCGATCTGTTTTGGGATAATACAGCCTTTACAACCCCTTTCCCAACTAATAAGAATACCGTGTCAAACAGAGCTATGTCGTACATGCATAATTCTCCAGCGGGAGTTCTGCAACCCTCCAGATCATTGTATGCTTTCGCTCGTGGCATTATTCCGGCGATGTTTACATACTTCCGCCAAAGAGAGAAATTTCTGAATTTCTATGTTCTGATTATTCTGATACAATTTGGGTGTGAAGGCACCGAAGAATCGAAACCCAAACTATTTACCAAACTCTCAGCTGCCGAGACGGGTGTTGAGTTTGTCAATGCCCTCCACCCTACAACTACAATGCATCCATTTTCACGACACAACTTCTATAATGGCGGAGGGGTGGCAGTGGGTGATCTTAACAATGATGGATTGCCCGAACTTTTTTTTACCGGGAATATGGTTCCAAATAAGTTATACTTAAACAAAGGCGGGTTTCAATTCGAAGACATTTCCTTGAAGGCGGCAATATCTGCCGAGGGTTTGTGGTATACAGGAGTGACGTTTGTCGATGTCAATGCAGATGGATGGTTAGACATCTACCTGTGTAGGGCGGATGACCTCATTGTTGGTTGGCGAGGAAATCAACTTTTGATCAATAATAAAAATCTTACATTTTCTGACCGCACACTGGAATATGGACTAACGTTTACCGGATTTTCAACCCAAAGCGTATTTTTTGATATTGACAACGATTCAGATCTCGACTGTTATTTATTGAACAGTAACGGCGCATCTGCGAACAAATATTATCCGCCAGTTGAGAACCGAAAAGTAATGGCGAAGGGCGCCAGCAAATTGTTCTTAAATACAGGCAATCACTTCAAAGACATTACGTCAGGAAGCGGAATTTTCGGAAGCGAACTTGAATTGGGATTGGGCGTAACAATATCGGATGTGAACCAGGATGGTTGGCAGGATATCTACGTTTCGAACGATTTTTTTGAAAGAGATTACCTGTATCTCAATAACCGCGATACCACATTTACAGAGTGTCTGGAGAAATATATACCCGAGATCAGCATGTTCTCAATGGGCGCTGACATTGCGGACATCAACAACGACGGTTATCCCGATATCTTTGTCAGCGATATGCTCCCCGAAAGCGAGGAGAGGATTAAATCCAAAACCACTTTCGAAACATGGGAAAAATATCAATACACCGTAAATGCAGGATACCATCACCAGTTTCTGAGAAACGTCTTACAGCTGAATCGCGGTCCGCATTCATTCGCGCAGGGAGTTAATGCAGAATACTTTTTCAGTGAAATCGGCCGATTGGCGGAGGTGCACGCAACCGACTGGAGTTGGGGCGCCTTGATTGCCGACCTGAACAATGATGGAAATAAAGACATCTTCGTATCGAATGGCATGTATAAGGACGTTACCGACCAGGATTTCATCCAGTTCGCGGCGAACGATTCGGTTCACGGACGGAGAGACTGGAAAACAGTCATCGACATGCTTCCTTCGAAGGCCCTTCCAAAAGCTGTTTTCGAAAACAACGGAGATTTAACTTTTACAAAGAGAGTGAGAGAATGGGGTTTAGACGAGCCCACGTTCTCAAATGGTGCGGTATACGCCGACCTCGATAATGATGGCGACCTTGATATCGTGACAAGCAACATCAATGAGCCTGCCGGAGTTTACCGAAACAATGCAGAACAAGTGTTGCCCGATAATCATTGGCTGAAAATTGCGCTTGAGGGAGAAGGTAAAAACACATTTGGAATTGGTGCAAAAGTCACTGCTTTTTTTTCCGATACGCTTGTTTTTGCAGAGCTGCTTCCCGTCAGGGGATTTCAGTCGTGCGTTGATCATGTACTTCATATCGGCACGGGAAAGGCTGCTCGTATCGATTCTTTGAGAATAGAATGGCCCGATGGCCGGATGGAAACGGTTACTGATGTGACGACGAATCGAAAATTAACATTCCAGCAAAAAAATGCGAAAAAACCGAGCGTGTGGAAGCGCCTTCCACGTGTTGAGCCTGTATTCAAAGCCGCAGACGTGAGCATCAACTTTGTTCACGAGGAAGACTCAATTGTAGACTTTAATAAGGACAAGCTCATTTACTACATGCTCTCTACATCAGGACCAAAGGCGTGTGTTGCTGATGTGAATGGCGACAAAAGAGATGACATTTACATCTGTGGTGCCAAAGGTCAGCCTGGAGCGCTGTTCGTTCAACAATTGTCAGGCAAATTCCGCAAGCAGATAAATTTGGTTTTTGATAAAGATAAAGATCATGAAGACACTGACTGTGCGTTTTTTGATGCTGACAAGGATGGAGATCAGGACCTCTTCGTTGTCAGTGGCGGAAACGCTTACCCGAAAGGGTCGCCTTATCTCAAGAATAGAATCTTCATCAACGATGGCCGGGGAATTTTTTCAAGGGGACGTGATGTGCCGCTTCCGCCCGATCATAACGTCGGAACAGCTTCGGTAAGTGACTTCGATAACGATGGAGATCCAGACCTGTTTGTTGGTTCCCGATCACGACCGGATGAATACGGATATTTGTGTGGCGGCCAACTCCTATCCAATAGTGGTGATGCGTTTTTTACTGATGTCACCGATTCAATAGCTCCGGGGTTATTTGATGCAGGCATGATTACATGCAGCCAATGGTTCGATTACGATCGTGATGGAAAAACTGACCTTGTAGCCGGTGGCGAATATATGCCCATACGAATTTTTCACAATGAAGAGGGCAAATTAAAAGAAGTAACTGTCTCAATGGGCTTGGAAAAGACCAATGGATGGTGGAATTGCATGGTTGTAAGTGACATTAACAATGACGGATATCCGGATCTCATCGCCGGGAATCATGGGTTGAACTCTCGCTTTAAGGCGGGAGAAGCCGAACCCGTTACGCTTGTCAGCGCAGACTTTGACAACAATGGCTCAGTTGAACAGATCGTTTGTACGTATAACGAAGGCAAACAGTACCCGATGGTTTTGCGGCATGATCTTGTAAGTGTCTTGCCTGGCTTAAAAAAGAAATTTCTTAAATATGCTGACTATAAGGAAAAAACGGTCGACGATATCTTCACCAGTGAGCAGCTTGAGAAAAGCGTTAAGCAGCATGCTTATACGTTTGAAACCGGAACCTTCATAAACAATGCAGGACAAGGCTTCACGTTTTATCCATTGCCGGTGGAGGCGCAGTTTTCACCTGTCTATGCGATCGTTGCAAGCGACTTTGATGGTGATGGAAATCAAGATCTGATTATGGGAGGGAACTTTTATCAGTCTAAGCCCGAGGCAGGTATCCACAATGGTAGCTACGGGCTTCACCTTAAAGGCGATGGTAAAGGAAATTTCAAACCGATTCCTTTTTTCGAATCAGGATTTTTTGTGAAGGGGGCAGTGCGCGACATGGAACTTCTGCATGTAAAAGGCAAGACTATGGTACTGGTCACCAGAAACAACGATGCAACGGCAGTGTTTGAGTTGAAGTAAGAACTGCCCGTGGGGATTTACACGATTATCGAGCCAATGGAATTAATGTTATCCTTGAGCTAAGTCACTCATTTCAGGGAGACATCCGAAATGAAAACGCGGACCTTCTGCCTACAGCACAGACAACGCAGTCTTAATGATGTCGTTAAACATTGTCTTGTCCGTTGTGGACTTGGCCGAAACACGTATACCCTTCACTGTATTTAATAAAAAACGCGCTAAGGCTCTCGCATCTTGCCTATCTGTAATTTCTCCGCTCTTTTGGCCGGCCTGGATCACCTGACGAAAGGTTTCTTCTATGTGCTCCTCATTTTTGCGGACAATCTCTTTTACTTTTTCATCGTGAGGTGCCACTTCAACCTCGGCATTCACCATAAAGCAACCTTTGTGTTGCTTGTCGTTTAATAAATCATTTGTAACAAGGTGAAGAAGTTCTTTGATCTTGACTTTTGCGGGTTTGGTGCTGGTCAGGACGTCCGTTAACCTCGCGCCGCCAGATTCCTGATAATAAGCCAGTGCTTTGAGATACAGGCTTCGTTTATCTGCATAGGTATCGTAGAGACTCGACCTGCTGATCTTAAGTGTCTTCACCAGATCTTCCATAGAAGTGCCATTGTACCCTTTTTGCCAGAATAGGCATACAGCTCTGTTTAATACCTCACCTTCATCAAAATCTTTAGTTCTTGCCATGACAAAAAGCTTCGCCTTATGTAAAGGCAAAGCTATTCATTTTTAAACTATCGTCGATAAGATTGCCTTCGGACTACTTACCTGATACCACCGCTGGCAAGTATTGTTTCACCAGTAAGCCAGCGCGAATCATCGGATGCCAGGAATACAGCTACCGGTGCGATATCCGTTGGCAGTCCTGAACGTCCAAGAGGTGTTGTATTGATGATGTTGGTATGAAACTCGCTTCCGATGAAGCCCGCCGAGTGAGCACCCTCCGTCTCAATCATTCCCGGGTTGATGGCATTTACACGAATCTTCCTGGATCCCAGCTCTTTCGACAGTACCTGCGTTATCGAATCAACGGCACCCTTCGTTGCGGTGTAGATCGAACTGCCTGGAGGGGTAATACGCGTTACCGTAGAGCTGATGTTAATGATGCTTCCACCATTCTCGTTAAAATTCTTTACCGCACCTTGTGTCACCAGCAACAGTCCAAGAACATTCGTATTGAATTGCCGATTGAATTCGTCGACGGTGATATCTTCGATAGCGCCGAATTGATACACACCTGCATTGTTGACCAGGATATCCACGCTGCCAAACGATTTCTTTGCTTCCGAGAAGATCCGATCCACGTCACCTGGTTTCGATACGTCACCCTGTACGGCGAGCGCTTTCCCTCCATTCTTAACTATCTGGTCGACTACTCTATCGGCCCCGTCTTTGGCCGAGGAATAATTGATAATAACGGACGCGCCCTCGGCAGCCAATCCTTTAGCAATTTCGGCACCGATACCTTTTGACGCGCCTGTCACGACAGCCACTTTGTTGTCTAATTTTTTCATTTGTCTGGGTTGTTAATAATTTTGGAACAATCGTTCCGATATCATTAACACATTACCGGAACAATCGTTCCAGAAATAAAAATATTATTTTACCTTGGTCAGCGAATGACGTACGCCAGGAATTGCTCCCGGCGTCATTCAATTATGACTCATCATTGATAAGCGCCGACAAAACTCGGAACCAGTTTCATTCGAAAGCATAAAAAAAGCCCACGCCCTGACTTTTGATCAGAACTGGGCTCCGTCCTGATCTAAATCTGTACGTGAAAATAAATTCACAATGCCGGTAGGAGTCCGGAAAAGCAATGAGGTTGGCAACACCAACGGCACTTCCAAGAGATGCAAGATGAAAACAACCTGGCCCTGGAAACTTTCGCGTTGTTGGTTGGTCATTGACCTTTTGTTCCTCCTTGTTTATACAGGCCGAATGAATGGATCGCCGGGCAGGCAACTCCACCCGTTATCCTCAGTCGGATGTGCGAAGCCTTCACAGTCTTAAATCTCACCAACCATTTATGGCCAATACTCTGTTTATTGCTTGCCTCGACGATAGGCGTCCATGATTTTCCATTGACGGAGTAATCAACCGACCATCCTGTTGTTCGATGCCCCAACTCGATCATCTCTTGCAGCATCAGGCAATCGAAAACTTTCGTCTTGCCCAGATCGAAAGTAACAGTATCGGTAGTAATGTTGTCGGGTGTGGAGTAATAAGTTTTATCATTTACATCGACCAGGTTGGCAGCATCGAATTTCTTTCCCCTTGAATGAAGTGATCTCACTTTGGCGCCAGCGGCAAGGTTGGTATTAAAAGTACTATTAAGCCAATACCGTAAACTGTCGAGTCGCTCCGCGTCTTTTTCCGGAACAAGACCTCGTTTATCAGGGGCGAGATTGAGCAGCAGCACACTGTTGCGGCCCACAGAATTGAAGTAGAGATCAACGAGTGTGGCCACACTCTTTACTCTTGTGTCCTCTTCGGGATGATAAAACCAGCTGGGCCTGATAGACACGTCGGTCTCCGCAGGAACATACACGGTGCCATTGAGCTCACCATGATTAAGTTCATCGATATGAATCGCTTCTTCTTGTATGGAGACTGGATGAATAGTCGACCAACAAGGATCGCCGGCGATGCCAGATTCATTTCCCACCCAACGGCAATCGGCTGAAGCGAAAGAATTTTTTGTACCAAAGATCACACACTGTGGCTGAAGGGTGCGAACGGAGTCGGTCCATCTCCGGTAAAAATCGATTGTAAGCTGATCGGCACCGGCTCCGTCCCACCATATCTCCCACACTTGTCCGTAGTTTCTCAACAGTTCAGACAGCTGGCTGGCATAGTAGTCGTTATACACCCTGGTGCCATACCGCGAATCATGACGGTCGTGGGGACCCAAATATAAACCTGTCTTGATGCCATCAGCTTTGCATGCATTTGTAAACTCCCTTACCACATCGCCGTTACCGTTTTTCCAGGGGCTACGTTTAACTGAATAGTTGGAATACGCTGTTGGCCAATTGCAAAAACCATCGGCATGTTTGGCAACGAGTATGGCTGCCGGAATCCCGGCACGTTTCAAAACATGGGTCCATTGTCTGCAGTCGAGTGCAGATGGATTGAACAATTCCGGATCGGCCGTTCCATCTCCTTCATTGTCGTTTGTGAAAGTATTCATCCCGAAATGAAAAAACGCGATAATCTCGCGCTGGTACCATTCAATTTGCCGGGAATTAGGCACTGGTCCGTGTGCCACGGGATCGTGCTGAGAAAACACCTCCAGGGAAATGCAAAAACACACGAGCAAGAATGTAAAACGGTTCGACTTCATGGCTTCGGGTTAGGTACTGATAACATCAATACAATTAAGCGACTGCTTACCCCGACAAGGAAGATCAAATTTATAATCAGAATTTTTGAAGCACATCCATCGTCATTGGTGTAAATTCAACGCCGATGACACCTTTGCGGCAAATACTGACCTGCGCTTGTTCATTGCTGCTTTTTCTTTTGCTCTCCTGCTCCAGGCCGACAAAAGAAGAGACGCTCTTTGAAGCTGTGAGTCCCGATCATAGCAACATTGCGTTTGCAAATCAATTGACGGAAGACCGCAACCTCAACATACTTACATTCGAATATTTTTATAACGGCGGTGGTGTCGGCGTCGGCGACTTCAACAACGACGGTCTCAACGACATTTTCTTTACCGGAAATATGGTAAGCAACAGGCTGTATCTTAACAAGGGCAATCTCGTCTTCGAAGATATCACAGCAACTGCCGGCCTCTCCAGCAAAAACAAATGGGCATCCGGCGTATCGGTTGTCGACATTAACCAGGATGGTTGGCCGGACATATACGTTTGTTATGCGGGTCCGTATTTGGAACCCGAACGCAGAGCCAATGAACTTTATATCAATCAAGGCAACAACACATTTACCGAGCAGGCTAAACAGTATGGGCTCGATGACACTGGCCATTCTGTACAAGCCGCATTCTTTGATTACGACCGGGACGGCGATCTCGATATGTATCTACTGACCAACATCACCGATGCAACGGGTCCCAACATTATCAGGCCGAAGCGATTACATAGTGAAATGGTAAACACCGACCGGCTCTACAGGAACAACGGCAATGAAACTTTCACAGATGTGTCGCACCAAGCAGGCATTACCATCGAAGGCTACGGACTCGGTGTCTCCATAGTTGATATCAATAGCGACGGCTGGCCCGATGTCTATGTCTCGAACGACTACCTTTCCAACGACCTGCTGTATATTAATATGAGAGACGGCACCTTCCGGGATCGCGCAGGACAGTACTTCAAACACACCAGTTATTCGGCTATGGGCAACGACGTGGCCGACTTCAACAACGACGGTCTCACCGATATCATGTCGGTCGATATGTTGCCGCCCGACAACAGGCGTCAGAAGTTGATGTTCGGATCTACCAACTATGATCGGTTCCAGTCGGAGATGCAATATGGATACGCGCCCCAGTACATGAGAAACACACTGCAGTTGAATCGTGAAGCATATGACGACCCAGACGCGACGTCCGTCTCACCTGTGATGTTCAGCGAGATCGGGCAATTAGCCGGTGTAGCAGCTACCGACTGGAGCTGGTGTCCGTTGTTTGCAGATCTCGACAATGACGGATGGAAAGATCTTTTTATTACCAATGGATACCCAAGAGATATCACTAATCGTGACTTTGTGAACTACAGGGCAAATGAGTTCATCCGATCCGGAAGCAACCCTTCGTCGACACAAGATCTTTACCAGTTGCTTCAATCGCTGGAAGGTGCTTACCGTCCACCGTTTGTTTTCAGGAACATGGGCGATCTTACCTTCTCCGATCAATCGGCCTCCTGGGGATTTACTATTCCTACTTATGCCGCCGGTGCCGCTTACGCCGACCTCGACAACGATGGCGACCTGGATATCATTACCAGCAACATCAACGCTACGGCATCCTTGTACCGAAACAATGCGTCCGTAAACAAGGACACACATTTTGTAGACATCCGGTTAAAAGGTCCGAAGGGAAACATGGAAGGTCTTGGTACAAAGATCGAGGTTCACCATGGTGGTATAACTCAATACTTCGAACATTATAATGCGCGGGGATACCAGTCTTCCGTTGACCCGCGTATTCATGTGGGCCTTGGTCATTCAACTACCATCGACTCGATAAGGATCAACTGGCCCGACGGGAAGCTGGAGGTGAAGAGGAATATAAATACGGATCAACAGGTCATGGCATCTTACCCGGATTCGAGAAAAGTAAGCTCGGCGCACACGCAAGTAATCAAACCCGTGTTTCATTTGGCAACTGAAGAGTGTTCCATACATTTCAAGCACGAAGAAACGCACTATGCAGACTTTAAGGTCCAGCCACTGTTGCCACACAAGCTTTCGCAGGAGGGTCCCGGAATAACAGTGGGTGATATCAACAACGACGGTATGGAAGACTTCTTCGTAGGTGGCGCCTTTAAACAGTCGGGAGTTTTCTTCATCCAAAAAAAGGATGGCACTTTTCAAAAAAAGCCGTTGACTACCGAAACGAAATATGAAGAAGACGCGGGCTGCCTGCTCTTCGATGCCGACAATGATAAGGATCTCGATCTCTACGTCGTGAGCGGCGGAAATGAATTCGAGAACAATTCGAAATACTACAACGACCGGCTCTACGTCAACAATGGTAAGGGCGATTTTACTTTGCGAAGAGAGGCTCTTCCGCTGCTCGCTTCGAGTGGGTCGTGTGTGATTGCCGGCGATTACGATAAAGACGGAGATCTCGATCTTTTCGTCGGCGGACGACATACTCCTCAACACTACCCATTGGCCGGCCGGAGTTACATTCTCAATAATGAGGGTGGGACGTTTCATGAAGTTACCGACGTGGTTGCGCCAAAACTGAAGGATATCGGCATGGTGACCTGCGCGTTGTGGACCGATTACGATCATGATGGCGATATTGACCTGGTGACTGCCGGGGAATGGATGCCGGTCACATTCTTCGAAAATCACAGCGGCAAACTGGCATTAGGGGGTATTATTGAAAATTCCGCAGGCTGGTGGAACTATATGGCGTCCGCCGATTTCGATCGCGATGGCGATGTTGACTACGTACTCGGTAACCTCGGACTTAACTCACGCTACAAAGCATCTCCCAAAGAACCGTTAAGTATTTTCACGGGCGATGTAAACCAGGACAACTCGATCGATGGCATCATGAGTGTTTATTTAGATGGCGAAAATCGACCCGCTCATCCCCGCGATGATCTTTTGACGCAGGTGACGTCTTTCAAAAAGAAATATCCCAGTTACTCATCGTATTCGGAGGCGAAGACCACCGACATCATTCCGAATGCCGAAGGGCTGTTGAAAGCTCAGACGTTTGCTTCAGCTTATCTTGAGAACAAAGGCAATGGTAACTGGCTGCTCCGGCCTCTGCCGGTAGAAGCACAGTTTGCTCCTATATATGGTATCGTCGTTGGTGACTTTACCGGCGATGGCCTGGATGATGTTGTCCTGTCCGGCAATTCTTATGCACCCGATGTTCTCACCGGTCGCTATGATGCATTTAAGGGATTGCTGTTGGAGGGCGACGGGCATGGAAACTTTCATGTTCTCAGTACCCGGCAAAGTGGACTGCTCATCGATGGTGATGCGAAAGGTCTCGCTGTGTTGAACACAGTCAAAAACGAACAGTTGATACTCGCCGCGCAAAATAACGACACACTATTGGTCTTCAAGAAAAATAAAAATAAATGAGCCGTTTGGTCTGCATTCTTCTGTTGTGCTCGGCATCCGCTTATGCACAAATCGATCCTGCTTCACTCGAAAAATGGAGAGGTCTCAAATATTCGATGTTCATTCACTTCGGTCTTTACTCGCAACTAGGTGGTGTGTGGGAAGGCAAAGAGATCCCGAAAGGACTCAGCGAACAAATACAGGCACACGCTGGCATTTACAGTGACACCTATGCAGACGTTGCGAAGGCGTTCAATCCCACAAAGTGGAACCCGGATTCCATCGTCTTACTGGCAAAGGCCGCAGGCATGGGTTCGGTCGTCATCACATCAAAACATCACGATGGATTTGCCATGTTCCATACGGCCCAGTCCGATTTCAATATAGTAGACGCAACACCATACAAGAGAGATGTGCTTAAAGAGCTGTCGGAAGCGTGCGTCCGACACGGCATCAGGTTCGGTGTATATTTTTCATTGATCGACTGGCATTTCCCCCAGGCTTCGCCCATTTCGAGTCACAACTCCGATAACATCACGCCCGAACATCACGAGTTCAATAAAAAGCAAGTCACGGAACTACTCACCAATTATGGCCAGGTGTCTGAACTCTGGTTCGATATGGGATCCATGAGCATCGATCAAAGTAAAGAGATGCGGGTACTTGTACATTCGATTCAACCAAACTGCATGATCGGCAGTCGCATTGGCAACGACATGGGCGACTTCACCGTGTTGGGCGACAACCAGGAACCCGATTATATCATTGGCGTTCCGTGGCAAAGTCCGGCTTCGTTCTTCGATGAAACGTGGGGATATCGGTCGTGGCAGAAAAGAACGGATGCAGATGTAAAAATGGACGAGAAACTGACGAGCCTCATCAAGGTGATCAGCCGCGGAGGAAATTATCTTTTGAATATCGGCCCGCGGGGCGATGGGTCGGTAGTCGGGTATGAAAAAGATATACTGTTGCGCATCGGTAAATGGCTCGATACAAACAGAGAAGCTGTCTACAACACGAAGCCAGATCCGTTTCATATCGATTTCCCTTGGGGCAATATCACCACGCGCGGCAATAAATTGTATTTGCATCTCCTGAAAATACCAGCTGACAGAACGATAACGTTGCCGAACGTAACAGGCAACGCCATTAATGCTTTCATCCTGGAGAACAAGTTGAAATGCCCGGTGAGGAAACGGAGTAGCAATATCGAGGTGACCCTGCCTTCATCCGTTTCGCCATACCAGGTCGTTGCGATCGAGTTTGAGGGTAGTTACTCTGTCCCACCTCCGGGGATCATCGACTTTGCTTCCGCTGACCTTGCATTGAAGAACAACAACAGTTTTCGCTATTTCAGCAATTCGGGTATCGACTACAATACCAGGTACACGAGTACCATCAAGTGTCTTTGGAACATTCGCTCCAAAACAAACCAGGCTGTGTTAGCGGAGTTGATATACACAGAGGAAGAAAAAGGTAAAACGATAGACGTCGTGATTGACGGTGTGTTGCAGAGTATCAGGTTAGATAACGATGAGCCAACAAAACTTCGAAACGATCTGTCGTCATTGAAACCCGGGGCGGTCACACTGCGTGGTCCGTACTGGTCGGGCATAGAGGAAATTGCATCCAATGAGCAACTCCCGTTGTATTCCGATTCCGAAAATGATAAGATATACACTCTTCCTGCCGGCCTCAATACAGCATACAATGCTATGCAGGAGATCGAATCTCCAACCGGCCAATCCGTTATCGTCAGGATTATTTCGGGCGATGGCATAGTCGTAACTTTAAACGGGGAGCAACTTCTCGTTCAAAACAATCCACTTAAAAAGGAAAAGGTAGAGCACTTTATCAGGCTTGATCTAAAGAAGGGACAAAATCAGTTGCTGATAAAACTGTTCAACCACTTTCAAAAGAGTATTTATTTCCGGATCGATTACGATGTTCCGCAGGTACAGTTCGTAAAAAAGCTGACACCAATCAAACTAAATTCGAAGGAACCTGTTGACATCAGTTGGCAGATCAATCAACCCACAACGCCGCACGAAGACATGGATACACCCAATCTTATTTTGCGTCTCTCGAACAATAGATGAGTTGGTATCGCGTTTGACCTGCCCCGGCAAATACGGGTGCTAACTCTTTACGGAGCACCATCTGTGAGTTATTAATTTTTAAAATCCGGAATTTCTCGATGAGCCTGTAATCGGTCCCCTGATGAAAGAGGCTGTCGTTATCCTTGATGGTATAAGAAAAAGTGCGCGACTCCGGCCCACGTGTCATCACAAGTTTACCATCGGGTGAATAGCTCCGTACCGGTTCCTCTTCGAAGTCATACTTCGTGGAGGCAAAGCCATTGTAGTACGAATAAACGGAATCGGTTTTCCATGCTCCACCCACGATCAGTGAATCCGCCGGACGTTGACACTGAAAGAATGTTGTCAGCAACAAAAGGAATATGACCGGTCTCATCCCGTTATGAGTTGTGAGTTGCGGGTTGAGAGTACTCACAACTTACAACCCGCGATACTGATCATTAGCAAAAATTAATAATTCGGATTCTGGATCAGTACGCCGCTGCTGAGATCTATTTCACGTTGTGGAATCGGGTAATAATAGTGCTTCGGTTTCACGAACGTCCTTCCGGGTTTAAATGGACCACGGTCGATCGCATAGTGTGCAACGATATCGATGATGCCAGCTTTGTCCCAGCGCATCAGGTCCTGATGCCGGTCATTCTCACCCGAGAGCTCTACTCTCCTCTCGTGCATGAGGTCCTTGATGGTGGGATTTGTTTTTGGAAGCAGACCGGCACGGGTGCGCACTGCATTAAGTTCTGCACTTCCATCCTGACCGGAACGGATCTTTGCTTCTGCGACAAGAAGATAAACATCTGCCGAACGCAACCACGGAGCATTCAGGCTCTGGCTCATATCCCCCGACGAAGTGAAGTTGCTATACTTCTTGAAAGCATAACCTGTGAGGCGAGTATCTTCGGGTGCGAAGGTGTGTATCGTTGAACCCATCGTAACTTCGTCGCCAGGCTGGAAGATGGAGTATTGCAAGCGGGGATCACCGGCTTCGAACTCATCTACGAGATCTTGTATCGGTTCATGGAAGCCCCATCCGCCGAGGCCGCCGGGTGTGTGGTAAAATGCGGGCGAGTCGTCGGTAGTCCACCCTTGCTCATACTGAAGACTGTACAATATCTCGGTGTTGTTTTCGGAAGACAACTGGAAGTTATCATCGAAGCTCGGCGCCAGTTTATAATTAGTGTTGTTGATAATGTTTCCTCCCATCGCTATTGCATCGCTCCATTTTTCCTGGTAGACATACAGTTTGGTGAGGAAGCCATAAGCAGATCCCTTCGTAACACGGCCGGCGTCTGCACCATCGTATTTTTCCGGAAGCAACTCTGCTGCCTTTTTGAAATCGGATTCAGCCTGTGCCTGTACTTCGGCGAGCGTTGACTTTGGTTTGTTGAAGTTGTTTGCCAGTGCATCGTCTTCGGTAATGATAGGAACCTCGCCCCATATTACGGCCAGTCGCCAGTAAGCAAAACCGCGGAGAAAGTAAGCTTCGCCCAAACAGCGGGAACGAAGCGATTCATCCATCGCAACTCCCGGCGTGTTGATCAACACGGCATTCGCCCTGGAAATGACTTCGTACTTCGTCGACCAGGTGTTGCCGATATGTGAATTAGAGGCGTTGAATGTAAAAAGCTCCAACTGTGCTTCGGAGTCGCCATGATCACCTGCTCTCACCATATCGTCCGACGAGTTGTCGAACGTGTATTCGGTATGGGCAAATCCATCTTCATCGAGCAGTGGAGAATATATCGCGTTGGTTGCAGCTACCACGTCGTCGCCATTCCGCCAGAATTTATCCGACGATGTTTGACCGTAAGGCTGTGAGTCGAGGAGATCAGACTGGCATCCCACCAATGATGCTACGAAAAGCACCATGATTCCCTTTGCTATCTTGTTCATATCAAAAGATCTTTTCATAAGCTTAAAATGAAATAGTGGCACCTATCGTAAATGTTCTCGACAACGGGTACTGGGCATAATCGACATTCACTTGCGTGTATTGACCTCCTGCCCTGTTGCCATCGGCATATCCCAACTCAGGGTTGAGACCTTTGTATTTCGTCAAGGTGAATATGTTCTGACCTGTCACATAAATTCTTGCCTGCGACATGCCGGCTGCCGTTATAATTTTCTTTGGAAGCGTGTAGCCCAGCACCACGTTCTTCAGCCGGAGAAACGCGCCGTTCTCAATGAACAGGTTCGAAGTACGAAAGTTGAGATTAGGATCTGTTGAGCTTAAACGAGGGATGGTATTGCTCGTATTTTCTCCATGCCAACGGTTGATTGCTTCTGCATAAAGATTGAACGAGTACGCAGCATTCAACCCCTGCATGCGATCGGCATTGTAAATGTCCACACCCCCAACGCCGACGAAGAAGATGGTAAGATCGAAACCTTTGTAAGCCGCATTGGCATTGAGGCCGTAGGTAACTTTTGGCTGCGGACTTCCCAATATCGCGCGGTCTTTATCGTCGATCATGTGATCACCGTTGAGATCTTTGAAACGCACATCACCGGGGTGTATTTGTGTAGCTTTCCTCGGATCATCAGAAATGTTTGGATCTGAGTTGATCTGTGCCTGGTTCTGGTAAATGCCATCGGCTACCCAGCCATAGAAGGTACCATACGGACTGCCTACATAAGAGCGTGTAATTTCCTGGTCGGTACGTCCGTATGTTTGCGAAGCAAGGAAGCTTCCAGGTGTAAGAAGTTTGGTTACCCGGTTTTGAATGAACGTTGCATTCCCGCTTACCGTGAATGTAAAGTCACCAATAGCTTTTCGATAAGAGACTTCAACTTCCAAACCTTTATTGCGAAGCTGACCAGCATTTTGATCCGGTATAGTTGCTTTACCCAGCGTTCCCACTGAAGGAGGTTTCAGAAGCATCCGCTTGGTGTCTTTGATAAAATACGCGGTCGTTATCAACAGGCTGTTCTGGAGGAACCCTGCGTCGAGACCAATGTTTGTCATCTCAGCCGTCTCCCAACCGATGTTGGGGTTCGGTATCACGGCCTGCGCCGTTCCCTTCACCTGGTTCTGTGGCTGGCTATCACCAAATGCATAGTTGTTGTACGTTCCACCATTGCGGAGCAACGCGAGGTATTGCAGGGAGTTCACATTCTGATTACCGAGGTGACCCCATCCGCCTGTAAGTTTCAGATTGCTGATAAACGGAAGTCCGTCCTTAATAAATGATTCCTCCGATAAACGCCATCCTACTGAAAACGCCGGGAAGTATCCCCACTTCAATCCCGGACGGAACTTCGACGATCCGTCGGCGCGATATGTACCGGTAAACAAGTAGCGGTCCCTGAACGCGTAGTTCACCCTGCCGAACGCCGACTGAAGTGCATCGTAACTCTGTGCGCCGTTGTCGGCACCGAGGTTCACGATAGTGCCGGCTTGTGACATGAATCGCAACCCTGGATCTTCGCTGGGAAAATCGCGGCCTACCACTTTAGAGTAGATATCGTTGAATGTTTGCGAAGTGTAGCCTCCAACAACGCCGATGACATGGTCGCCAAATTGTTTGTCGTATGAAAGAAAATATTCCTGGAGGAACGCCCAGTACTTGTCGTTCTTGACCGTGAGCTGGTTGTAGTTAGTCTGACGATACTGGCTATCAATTTTCACATCAAACTCGCGGCTGTATGTGAACGTTGCGTCCATCGCGAGGTTGGCTTTCACCTTAAGACCTTTTGCAATCTCATACTCGCCTGTTACGCTTCCGAGGATCCTGTTGCGCGCGTTGTCCTGGTCTTGTGTGTCGATGGTATAAACGGGGTTGTTGATATCGCCAAAACCCGGAATACTTGAACTGTACTCACCGTTTGCTTTAAACACCGGGAGGCCGGGATGAAACCGAATGGCACTCCACAACAAACCGTCTTGTGCGGATAAGGTATTAGGCGCGTTGTCGTGCGTGTTGGTGAACTGAAGGCTCTGACCGATCTTGAGATGCTGGCCGATCTTATGGTCGCTGTTCATGCGAAGTGTATATCGCTTGTAGTATGATTTGCCGATAATGCCTTTCTCATCATACTTTCCACCGGAGATAGCAAACGAAGAATACTTTCCACCACCGCGGACGGAGAGATCTACGTTATTCGTCGTCCCTTGTTTGAATACCTGGTTTTGCCAGTTCGTTTTTTGTGTTTGATACTGCGAATCTTTCCAAACATCGGGGATGGTCGAGCCGTCGGGCACGTCGTTCGTGTACGACTCTTGTTTCAAGGCCGTGTATGTCGGAGCATCGAGAACATCGATTGTCTTGATGCGATTTGAGACACCACTGTATGCATTCAGGCTGAACGTCAGTTTGTCGTCGAACTTACCACGTTTCGTGGTGATCAGTACAACACCGTTAGCCGCCCTGGTTCCATAGATCGCCGAGGCCGATGCGTCTTTCAAAACATCGATCGACTGAATATCATTCGGGTTCACGTCGTTCATCGTTCCGGCAGGGACACCATCGATCACAATGAGCGGATCGGCATTGGTCACTGTACCGAGTCCGCGGATCCGGATGGAACCGGCATTGCCCGGCGCACCACCGTTGCGCACGACGTTCACACCGGCCGCCCTTCCTTGCAGAGCCTGCTGGCTGCCGCCCGAAGGAAGATTTTCGATATCAGATCCACGTACTGCAGAGATGGAACCTGTAACATCCTTCTTCTCTTGCGTACCGTATCCTACCACCACAACTTCGCCGAGTGTTTCCACATCGAGCACTAATTGAACATTGATCACATTCTGCGATCCTACAGCGACTTCCTGGCTTGCATATCCAACGAAGCTGAATACCAGCACCGCGTCATTCGACGAAACACTGATGGTGAAAGTACCCGAAGCATCGGTAACGGTCCCGTTGGTTGTGCCTTTCTCAATAACGTTCACGCCTGGAAGAAGTAAAGATTCTTCGTCGCGAACAGTGCCGGTAATTGTGATGGCCTGGTTGTTCGCAGCTAATGCGGGCGAATAAAAACCAGAACTGCTTGCGGTCAGCGACTGTTCGTCGTTGATGTTGAAAGACTGTGAATTAGCGGGTGAAGCGGCGGGAGCCACCGAGATCAGGGTGATCTGCTTTTTCCGGATGGTGTACGTGATGTTAGTGCCTTCGAGCACTTTGTCTAATACCGATTCGATCCTGTCTTCCTTGATCTCCAACGTTACGTTCCGGTTCAAGGTCGTAAGCCGGTTGTGATTGATCACAAAGGTGTACGACGATTGCCGTTCAATTTCGTGAAGGACATTCTTCAGCGGTTCGTTGGTAACGGAGATCTGGATCGTTGCCTTTTTACCTCTTCCCTGTTTCTGCCCGCCTTCGCCGGTCAGTGGGATCATGAGGATACAAGCCGTGAAAATAATTAACTGGTACAGTTGCTTCATAATTCCGTGGGTTTGCGGCTATTGATGTTCATATATCTTAACCTGGTTTCCTTCAATCTTATACTTTAGCGAAGAGGATATTGTGATAAGTTCCAGCACCTCTTCCAATGTTTCTTCCCGAATGATCATCGAGAGGTGTTCATGATTGCCGATTGACGAGTCGATACTGATTGTAACCTGGTAGCGTTTGCCGATTTCGTCGATGATATCCTGCAGAGAAGAATTGTCGAATCGGATCTCTTCTTCTTTCCATACCGAATAGCTCGGAGCATGTACTACCTTGCGAGTGACCTCCGAAGATTTTTCATTGAACGTGATCTGGTCGCCCGGCTTCATTTCGATAGGCCGGTCTTGTCCTTTGATCGTCAGCGCTACGCTGCCCTCCTCGAGTGTCGTCGATTCATTGTCATCCGCAAATGCGGTTACATTGAAACGAGTGCCCTTCACACGAATGGACATGCTGTTGGTGGCCACCACGAAGTCGATCCCTGTTTTTGCCACATCGAAAAAAGCTTCGCCCGCCAGGGAAACATGCCGGTTCTTCACACCGAATTCTTTTCCATAACTGATAGAGCTGCCCGTGTTCAACCAAACGATCGTGCCATCGGGCAACAGCAGTTGTTTCTTTTCATCGCCGGCTTTTGCAACCACATCGGCCGAAACCGAATCACTTCTCACCATGGTGTATTTCCATATCCCGCCGAGCGATACCAGCACCAACGCTAGCGCTGCTGCGATCTTCAGGTATGAAAAGCGCGGTGCAACGGGTAGCTGGACCTCTTTATCTTCCAGCTTATCGGCGAGAGACTTCCACGCATCGCGTGGACTTTTGCGGGCATAGTTACTATGAAGTGCCTGGTAAGCTGTATTGATCTCGTCGAACTGGATTCGGTGCGAAGGGTCTTCCCGGAGCCATTCTTCAAGCTTCCGCATTTCGTATGTGGAAGTTTCGTGCCTAAGAAACCTGATAATCAATTCCTCAATTTCCGTCATACCCTAAGTACAACTCATCGAGTTTTTACCCTGACAGAAAGAAAAAATTTAGTGAAGGGTGGCGATGTGCTTCTTGAGCTGAAACCTCATTTTCACAAGGGCTCTCGACATCTGGGTTTCCACCGTCTTTATGGAAATGTTAAGTCGGACAGCAATTTCGTGGTATTTCAATCCCTCGAAGCGATTGAGTTCGAAGACGCGCCGGCATTGCATCGGCAGCTCATCGAGCACCTGGCGGAAGTCTTTCTCTATGTCGTCGGCGATCAGGGACTCGTGTGGAGTAATGAGGCCTGTGTTGCGTTCATAGACAACCGTCATTATCCTGGCGTACGCATCTTCAGTCTTGCGATGCTTCAGCCAATTAAGACAACCGTTGCGTGTGCATACAAACAGGTAGGTTTGTATTGATTTATTCTCATCGAGCTCACTCCTCTTATTCCAGATTTTGAGGAACACCTCTTGTACGATGTCTTCGGAATCGTCGGGGCTGTTCGTCAATGTAATGGCATAGTTGCGCAGGCGAACATACAAGCTCATGAAAAGCCTCTCGAGACTTTTCTTGTCATTCTCACGAATGCCCTTCACAAGCTTTGCATATTCTTCCTGCGATGTCATGCCATGCTCTTTAGAACTTCAATGTGGCCGGGAGATATTTAGCAACAAGGTCTTCATAATAAGGTTTCAACTCGGTCCAGTTTGGAGGAACCGGGTTCTTCGAGTACAGGTCGTAACGATTAAACAGCTTTACCCACTTGAACATCTCCTCGTCATGTCTGTCCATGAGATGACTGTATGCATGCTCACGATGTTGTGCATAAAAAGAATGATAGCGCAGCATATACAGGCCCGATTCCGGCAGATGATCTTTAACCATGTGGTAGACATATTCGTCGTGACCCCACGACATGTGGACATTGCTTAATCCGCAGTCAGGCGAATAGACACCGTACTTCGTGTTAAACGCAGGGTTGTTGATGTCGGGGTTGGCCGCAAAGAATTCGGGGTAAACGATCTTGTCAGAGAATGCACAACCAACGGGGAAGGTATCACCAACAACAGCCCACTGGGCTTCGCCAAACAGGCAGAGCACTTTTCCCATGTCGTGCAAAAGGCCGGTCAATACCATCCAATCGGGATGATCGTCGCGCCGGATTGCTTCCGACGTCTGCAGAAGATGTTGAAATTGATCGAGATCCGTATCGGGGTCGGAATCATCTACCAGCTGATTCAAAAACTGGAATGCATCCCAAACCGGCATCTGCTTCCTGTTGAAGCCGAGGAATTCGTTCTTTTTGTTCAGTACAAAATCGTAGGTCTGGTATTTATGGTTCAGGCGATAAAATTCGCGGACCGTGTCGCGTTCCGGGTTATCGTAGTTCCGATAATCTTCCCTGGCTTTACTCGCCAGGCCTTGTTCTTCGGGATATCTCAAAAGGACGTCGTCTTCCCAGACATCGAGGCTCTTTAATGGCATGTTCTCCTGGTATTTTTCCATCGTGGAATGTTCATTAACTTTGGGTACCGTTCAAATCGGATTTTTACCCCTCTGCTAAACTGATGAAAATTGATCAGCAAATTTTTTAGCGGACGCTCTTTATTTACGAAACCGGTTTCGCCAGTAGTTGAGAGAGATGTATGAGTATCACGATCAAAAAGATAGCGCGCGATCTGAACCTGGCCGTTTCAACGGTTTCCAAAGCGCTGGCCGATAGTCATGAGATCAGCGAACACACCAAGAAAAGAGTGCTCGATTATGCCAGCGAGCTCAACTACGTTCGCAATACATACGCCAGTAACCTTAAGAAAAAAAGGACGGGGAATATTGCCGTGGTCGTTCCCGAAGTAGCCGACAGTTACTTTTCCACGGCCATCAATGGAATCGAATCGGTCGCGCAACAGAAGAGCTATCATGTTATCATCTACATCACGCACGAAGACCAGTCGAGAGAGGCTTCTATCGTGCACGAATTCCGCAGTGGGCGGGTGGATGGTGTATTGATGTCGGTGTCGACTGGAAAAAACAACACAACACACTTACTGGAGCTATCACGCTCAAACGTTCCCCTCGTTTTTTTTGACAGGGTTTGCGACGACATTGAGGCATCGAAAGTGATTACTGATGACTTCGAATCAGGTTATAAAGCTACCGAGCTATTGATCCGGCGAGGATGCAAGTCGGTTGCGTTTCTTGGCATGGCCGAAAATCTTTCCATCATACGAGACAGGCTCGACGGTTGTAAAAAAGCGGTGGCCGACCATGGGCTCGACATTGAAGATAACATGATCGTATCTGTCGGTAACGACGAGCAGTCTGGCATCGAATCGGTGAGTGCTTTGCTAACGTCCGCTTCGAGACCGACAGGTGTGATAGGCTCCACGGAGAAGCTCGCAACATTGGTGTATGTTGTATGTAATCAACTGTCGCTTAAAATCCCCGATGATGTAAGAGTGATTGGATTTTCAAATATGGGCATTGCATCTTTATTAAGTCCTCCTTTGACAACGATCACGCAGCCCGCATTTGAGATGGGTAAGGCGGCGGCAACGATATTATTTAAGAACCTGGAGTCCAAAAAGCATGATGTTGCCATCGAGAAGATTGTGATTGGATCGGTGCTGCACGAAAGAGGTTCGGTTGAAAATTTGAAAGCTCACAATTGATGACCGAATTCTATTTTTTTAGAGTATCAATTCGTGCCGTCTGCTCCATTTAATCTTTCTCCAACAGGCGGTTCATCTCTTTGATCACTTTGTCGAGTTCATTGGAGGCATCATACAGAAGGCCGATGAGCTCGCTTTTTTCGCTTTCGGTGGTGGTGGTGTGCCGGATCAATTGCATTAGTCCGAGCATTCGTGCCAAAGGTGCCCTGACTTCATGTGAATTCATATGGGCGTATCTGGACAACTGCTTTAACTGGTCGTTGATCTTGTCAGTCCGTTCCCTTACCATCTGCTCGAGGTTTTCATTCAACTGTTGGATATTTTCATTAGACGATTTGAGCTCTTCATTCAAACTTAGCAGTTCGTTATTGGCAACTGTCAGTTCGGCAGTTCTTCTTTCAACTTCATGTGATAAATTCTCATTGGTATACTCAAGGGTTTTTCTCATCTCGAACTGCACGGCATAGAAACCGACAACGAGTGCTGAAGAGATTATTTCGAACGAACTGAGCGTTATAAATCCAAGATAAGTAGCCGTGAAGGATCGCTCAATGGTGTGGATGAAGGTTGTAACAGCGAGTGCGGCCAGTGGAAGCAAAATGAGCAGGTAGTAGCCCAACGTTATCACAACAGATGATAGTCCGAAAAAAATGCTTGACAACTTTATTTTTTCGACCAGTTTAAAAAATAACCACGCAATCACTAGTGGTACGAGGTGTACGATGTATATAAACCAAAGTGGAACCCCAATTGGGGCGTTGAGGAGCGTAAAAAAACTAAGCACAAAAACAAAGGCTGGTTTCCGGATGTGAATCAGACAAATCAAAAGTGGTATCTCGCGTAAATTTGTATCGTCTACAACGCCAACCAGGCTAAGTATCCAGGAAAGGATACCGAACAGGATTGTGTGCAGTACATCCGTTGCCAATGGGATATTGAACAAACGCTGATTAGCGAAGGGTGAGTCCATTCTCGTGGAAATAAAACGCATCAAATTTACTCTATATTTTGTGTCGAAGTGTCTCACCAGGATATCTTAACCCATATTTGCGGTGTCGGGCAATTCCCCGCTTATGTAGATGAATTTTAGTAACGAAGCTGGGGAACGACAGGCATTTTCTGATATAATCAGTTCATTGACTGACACCGAAAAAGACTTCGAAAAAAATTCCAATCTCCGGATGGAGACGGATTGATTATACACTGGAGGCCTGAAATATCGAACCGGTTTCCCGAGGATCTGCCTGCTTTCGAAGAGTTTATTGAAAGTGACAAAAAAAGACTATAATTTTATAAAGATGATCGTTCGCACGGCTCCTACTTCCCTAAATAACGACGAGTATTTACAATCCGGGGGCATCACCTTTGCGCGTTACAGACAGGCTTCGGAAGCATACCAAAAAACTGCTTTCCTTCATACCAATTGCCTCATCTATGTATTAGAAGGTTATAAATTGGTCCACTTTCCCGGTGAGACAGTTACTGCAGGTAATAATAAGCTGCTGCTTATTAAAAGCGGATTATATGTCATGTCTGAATTTATACCTGAAGGTCTCGATTACCAGGCAGTTATCATTTACTGCTCCGATGAAGTAGTGCGTGAGTTTTGTTTGAAATACTTTTCATCTGAGGAACAAAAGTCAAACACACCGTCGTCTTATGTCGCAATCCAAACCAACGAATTATTAGACACGTTCAGAGATCAGTATTTGATTTACTTTAATAAAGACTTTCCAAACCTCGAGGCTATTCTCAAGGTTAAGCTTTATGAATTGCTTTTGCTCCTGATTTCCGGCGAAAATAAAGAAGAGGTAAAAACCTGGCTTAAGGCCATTGCCTTCCAGAAACCAATAGAGATCTCTCACATCGTTAAAAAGTACTTGTTTCATCAATTGACATTGGAAGAATTTGCCAAACTTTCCGGCCGCAGCTTATCTTCTTTCAAGCGAGACTTCCAGGCCCACTATCATACATCTCCGAAGAAATGGATTCATCAACAACGACTTATCCATGCGAAAATGCTATTACAAAGCGGGGATCAAAACGTATCGGAGGTTGCATACGCCAGTGGTTTTGAAAATATCCCCTACTTCACACGTTCTTTTAAAAAGGAATTTGGTGTAACGCCCACTCAGTTTCGGACGAAAAGTGCAATAGTTTGAGCTTTTCGCATTAACACCTCCGTTATCGTTGCTTCTACTTTTGCCAGAAAGTTTTAAACACCATGAAGCAACACGTTATTTCAATTCTTTTGTGCTTTAGCGCATTGGCCAACTTAGCGCAAACGACCACTGTCACAACCGGCCTTCAACACCCGGAAAGTATCATATCCGATGAAAATTTCTATTATGCTACGAACATCGGGGAGGCTTTATCCCCAATGGCTAAGGATGGAGATGGATCGATCTATAAGTTGTCGTTAGATGGGAGACTGATTGACCATCACTTTAATAAAAGCCCGCTTAATGCACCTAAAGGAACCGCCATTATAAATGGGATCCTTTACGTTGCAGACGTTGACCGTGTAGTCGGTATCGATATTCGAACCGGTGAACAAGTTAAAGAAATCAGTCTTGCCTCTTTCGGAACATCTTTCCTAAACGACATTACTGTAAAAGATCCAACTACACTTTTCGTTGGATCAATCGATGTTAGTAAAATTTTTGTGATTGAACTCACAAATCCTGCGAAAATTGAAGTACTGGACGTGCCAGAAATCAAATCCCCAAATGGGTTGTTTTACAATAGTCCGACGAATCAACTGTTTTTTGTAGAATTAGTCCGAAACGATTTACTACAAGGAAAAATTGGTGTGATCGATTGGGATAATAACAATCGTCCAAAGATGACTTATTTGTCTGACCTCAAAGGAAATTTCGACGGACTTCAAATGATTGATCGAAACACTTTAATAGTCAGTGATTGGTATAACTTTAAAGAGTTAAAGTGCCGATTGATAAAGGTGGACATTGCTCAGAAAAGAGCGACTCCATTCCTTGATGATGTGGATGCTGCAGACATTCTTTATGAGAAGCACAATAAGAGAATTATTGTTCCCGGCCTTATCAAGGGAACAATAAGTACTTTAGGGGTTAAGTAGGTTCAAGGCTTAAGAGCCCAAAAGAAAATTCGAGACAAACGAAAAACACTTAACGAAGTGATGTGTAAGCTCCCCCTCAAAGGTGGCGTCGTTAATTAGACTTTTCGGTTTGTAATTGTAATAATATTCCCCAAAAAGCAAAAAGACCTTCGATCGCTCGAAGGTCTTTGTACCTGAGGCCGGAATCGAACCGGCACGCCTTGCGGCACACGATTTTGAGTCGTGCGCGTCTACCAGTTCCGCCACTCAGGCATGTCTTTGACGGGCGCGCAAGATAGAATTTTTCATGAAATCTTCGAAATTTTAGCGTTTTCATACGACTATTTTATAAGTCAACGCTCGAGGAAGCACCAGATCTTGGCGCGTACGCCAGATTCTCTAGAAAACCGTTCATATTCCAGCCCCTCCAACGTTCCCCATATGGCCATCATCGGTCCAAGAAGATAATATAAACCTACTTCCACGCCTGGGTGATCAGCGCACGCATCGAGGCGATCATCGGAGCAGCTCCGTATTTTGCCGTCAGTTCTTTCTCCACTTCCGCAGAGATCCGCTCCAGCCAGGAGGGGTCGCGCTTCATGATCTCGTTGTAGATCGATCCGCCCTGTACCATTCCTTTCGTCGCGAGCGCGGCCGAAGGTGATACAGACTTCTTTGTGATTACATCAATATTGATCTTTGAGAATCCCGCTTCATTCAATTGGCTGCGGACGAGATCACCGTCATGCATCGAGTAAGGGATCTTGTAAGTGGGAGGCAATGTATCACCGAAATACTTTTTCACGATCGTCCGAAAGACGTTCGAAGCCTCATTGTACTCGAGCTTGTCCCACGTGCTCATAATTAAACTTCCGCCGCTTCGAAGAACGCGCAATGCCTCTCGAAACGATCCGACCTTATCTTCGGAGAACATGTATCCAAAACTGCAGACGATCAGATCGATACTTCCGTCTTCGAACGGCAGCCGGTTAAAGTCGATCGATCGCCAGTCCACCGCAAGATCTTTTAACCTGCTTTTCGCCACAGCCAGCATGTCGGGACTGATGTCGGACGCGATGAGCTCCGATGCCTGCGACAATCTTCTCCGGATATGATTGGTCACCCGCCCCGTGCCACAGCTGAGCTCCAGCGCTCTGGTTACTGATGCGGGTTCAATGCGGCCGGCGATCTCTATCGCATAGTCTTCGAAGAACATCGGCCCCATGTATTCGTCGTAGTTCTTTGGGATCGACCCGGTAAAATGTGGAGTTTGCATGAGTCAGGGTTTATTCCATAATCCATTATGAGGCTAATTGGTTTCAACCCAATGCTTAAAAAGCCGTTTTCGCATCATTAAAAGCCACGCTTTTAGATTTCGCGAAATCACCGCTCTCCAAACTTCTCCAGGCTGAACGCCTGGGTGCGCTCCGAAAACAACGTCTTCACCTGACCCCAAACGCCCGCAAACAGTTCCGACTTCCGGTATGCGTCGAGGTCCGCCGCGCTATTCCAGTAACTCATCGTCGCGAAACAGTTCGGATCATCATGATCACGCAATAATTCCAGATGCGTACACCCCGGAAATGAACCTATCTTCTCACGGTGCTGAGAAAAAATGGAAAGGAACTCGTCGACGCCGGCATCTGTGAAATGCATCCGTACAATCCTGATAAGCATAATTCAATGTTGTTTTTTGAATGTCCCCGTAAATGTACATCAGGTTTTCCTGACGATTTTAGAAGTGATACTGAGCTGGTTACATCAATATAGGGGCGCCGGTCGTATGTTGCATGAGTTAAGTTCAATGAGTTATGAGTTATGCAATATTAATCTCCGTACAAGACAAAGTATTCGACTTCGTTTCTGTCAACTATCCCGTTATCGGGCTCGTGACCGTCATGGCCATTGCAACATGGAAATGCAAAAGCTATCTCGATGGCAGGACCGAAAAAATGATCACACATATCGACAAGAACAATCGTGAGTTGATTAAGTATATCGATATCAGGTTTGATAAAAATGAACAAGTGTTCAATGGGAAACTCCAGCATCTGGAGAAAAATTTTGACAACAAGCTCGACCAGATGGAAAAACGATTTGACGAGAAGCTCGACCAGATGGAAATGAGAGTTGACGGTAAGCTTGAACAGATGGAGAAGCGGGTTGACGTTAAGTTTGAACAGATGGAGAAACGATTTGATGTCAGGTTTGAACAGATGGAGAAGCGCTTCGACGCAAAGTTCGAGCACATGGAGAAACAGTTCGATATTAAAATTGATCACGTCAACGAAAAGCTTGAATCCTTTCGCGTAGAAGTCAATACCAAATTCGACAAGATTGATATTCACTTTGAAAAAATCGACACACGACTTACCTCAATCGAGAAAATCCTGGACCGTCATGACCATAAAATCGAAGATTGCGATAAAAGACTCCACATCCTGGAAGGCATTCACAAACCAAATCCCCTTTCCCTCCAGAAACCATAATCCACAACCCTTTCTGGCAACATTATTGCCCGCCCTTTTTTAAAAAGACGCATGCAAAAAGGAGGCAAACCAAAGAAGATCCGCGCCCCGCAATCGCAACGGCGGCCCGGCAACCAAAAGGCCATGAGACCACAGCCCGTATCCGAAGACAATCGTCCCGGCTCCGGCAAACTCCTCAACAAAGTGGCACTCATCACCGGCGGCGACAGCGGCATCGGACGCGCCATCGCGATCCTGTTCGCCAAAGAAGGAGCCCAAGTGGCCATCGCATACCTCAACGAACATGAAGACGCCCGCGAAACACAACAGCGGGTCTCCGAGTTCAGCCAATGCATCATCATTCCCGGCGACCTCAGGAAACAAAGTCATTGTAAAAAGGTCGTCGACAAAACCATCAAAGAATTCGGTACCATCGACATACTTATCAATAACGCCGCGCTCCACTGGGAAGAATCGGATTTCCTCAAGATCTCCGAAGAGCAACTCACGAGGGCATTTTCAAATAACGTCTTCCCATACTTCTGGGTAACACAGGCCGCTCTCCCTTATATGAAGAAAGGATCTGCCATCGTGAACACAGCATCGGTTACCGCATATCGCGGAAGCGGTGCCCTTATCGACTACGCATCAACCAAAGGTGCAATCGTAAGTTTCACAAGAAGTCTTGCCGGCAATCTTGTCGAAAAAGGAATTCGTGTCAACGGCGTTGCCCCAGGCCCCATTTGGACTCCACTCATCGCATCCACATTCGATCCCGAAAAGGTCGCAGAATTTGGAAGCGATGTTCCCATGAAACGCGCAGGCGAACCTATCGAAGTCGCTACAGCATATTTATTCCTCGCCAGCAGCGACTCATCATACTATACAGGACAGTTCCTCCACCCTAACGGCGGAGAGATCGTTAACGGATAACTTATTATAAACATCATGAGACCCGACAGCGAAATTCCAAAACAACTCCAGGGTGAAAGCTCAGATATCGAAGATCATGTGGATACGTCCACAAAGCGGCAGGCACATTCAACTTTCGTTGACGCTTCAAGCAGACTATTGAATGTTAACAGCTGGGGTGATATCAGCGGGCCTTTGTCGGCAGCCTTTCGTCTTACCGATAATCACGGCGACGAGATCCAACGAGTTCCTCAGCCAGGCGATTTCATTCGCATCGATCTTCCAGGTCCGGGTACCGCTACAGGTAAAGGATACGATTGGGTTCGTATCGAATCGATTGACGATAAAACGGACCCTGCGGGTAATCGTGAATCATTCAGCATAAGGGTTCGCCCCGCTCCCAGTCCCGTGAACAGTGAACCTGACGTCGCACATTTCTTTGATGACACCGCTACCAGTACTTTTATGATCGAACGAAATGATCTGCGCGTAAGCGCTTCCGTTCATGGACGAAACGAAATTCCCAATAAACAGGTGGAACGACTTACAGATAAAGTCAGAAATTCGGTTGTAGCGAATGTTGCTACTGCCGGGATGAGTGCCCGTCAGTGGAGTATGTTAACTCAGGGGATATTAAAAGGGCTGGTATAATTTACCAGCCCTTGTAGTAGTCATTGTCCGGGTAAACCGTACAACAACAATTATTCTGCATTCTCTTCTTCTTCAACTTCCTCTTCTTCATTCACTCCGGTCTGTGAAGCCTGGATGTTGATTGCAGACTCGGCAACTTCCGTCAAAGTTTCGTCGGCATTCTTCTCTTCATCGAGAGTTTCGCCGAGAAGGTCTTTGATGTCATCGAGTCCCAACGTTTTAGCGAACTGGCAAAGTGTTCCGTAAGTGGCAATCTCGTAATGCTCAACCTTCTGAGCTGCGGAGATTATACCAGCGTCACGCATCACGCCTTCGTCAGATTCTTCCATGATATCCTCAGCTTCAGTAATCAATCCATTCATCGCTTCACACTTCTTCGCCTGCGCGGTCTTACCGAGCAACTCGAATGCTTTCTCGCAACGTTGAACATGATTTTCAGTTTCTTCGAGGTGATTTTCCAATGCTTCGATCAATTCCTCAGATGTAGCATTCTTGATCATTTTAGGAATAGCTTTGGTAAGAGCCTTCTCCGCCCAATAGATATCTTTCAGTTCCTCCTCGAATAGTTTGTGGAGCTTGGATCTTTCGTCCTGCGACTCATTCTTGCCAGATGCCTTCGAAGAAGAAGTCTTTTTTGATTTGGTGGTGGTTTTCATAACACAATATTTTGTTGAACTACTGAAGTCAGCAGTTGTCAACATTCATGCCACCAACCTTATTTAACTAGAGTGAATCCAGGAACTTCTCCGTCATCTCAAGAGTATACTGGAGATCATTATCCGACAATGCAGAACAAATGAACCATGACTCGTAAGCCGACGGCGGCAAGTAGATGCCCGCTTCTAACATGAAATGGAAATATTTTTTGAAACGATCATTGTCGCCACGCTTGGCATCGTTGAAGTCGGCTATCTCACCTTCAGTAAAGTGAATGCTGATCATCGAGCCTTTCTGGTTTACAACGAGCGGAACGCCCGTTGAAACAGACAATTCTTTCATGCCTTCCGCCAGCTTCTGACCTTTGCTGTTTATTGATTCGTAAACAGAATCGTTGTCGTTCAGATACTGGAGTGTCGCGAAACCTGCCGACATCGCGATAGGATTCCCCGATAGCGTTCCGGCCTGGTATACGTCGCCAAGTGGCGCTATCCTGCTCATGATCTCGCGTTTCCCCGCGAAAGCGCCCACTGGCAAGCCGCCACCGATGATCTTACCGAAAGTGACCAAGTCGGCATTCACACCATAAGCTTCCTGCGCGCCGCCCTTCGCCAGTCGAAAGCCGGTCATCACTTCGTCGAATATCAGCACAATTCCATAACGCGTGCATTCTTCGCGAAGCATCTCTAAAAATCCAGGCTTAGGAGGAACGCAGCCCATATTACCTGCAACAGGTTCTACAATCACAGCGGCGATCTCACCTCCATGTTGCGACAATAGTGACTTAACTTCTTCGATGTGATTAAAACTGCAAACCAGAGTATCGTCGGTAACTGCTGTTGGTACACCACCTGCAACTTTGATATCCAATGTTGCCATCCCGCTTCCGGCCTTCTTCAGGAACATATCGGCATGGCCATGATAATGTCCTTCGAATTTCAAAAGCTTCGTTCGATTTGTATAGCCGCGGGCCAGGCGAACTGCCGACATACACGCTTCCGTACCCGAGTTTACCATCCTTACCATCTCAACATTGGGGACCATCGTGGTGATAAGTCTCGCAATGGAGGTTTCCAATTCGGTGGGTGCACCGTAAGAAAATCCTTTTTCTATTTGAGAGGTAACAGCCTTGATAACTTGTGGATGACGATGTCCGAGGACCATCGGTCCCCACGAGTTGATATAGTCGATGTACTTGCGTCCGTCTTCACCGAAAAGGTGCGCGCCTTTCGCAGAGCTCATAAACAGCGGCGTTCCACCAACTTGTTTGAATGCCCTTACGGGAGAGTTCACACCTCCTGGAATATATTTTTGTGCTTCGCTAAAAAGTTGCTCGTTACGCTCCATCAAGTTCTATTTCCCAAAATTTTGATTGTACAATTGAGCAAACTCCCGCGCAAAATAAGTGGCGATAATATCAGCGCCGGCACGACGAATAGCAGTAAGCGATTCGATCATGGCGTTCTGTTCATTTAACCATCCCTTTTCGGCAGCTGCTTTGATCTGTGCGAATTCCCCGGATACCTGGTAGGCCGCCACGGGCACATGCACCGCTTGTTTTACTCTATATATAATGTCGAGATACGGACCCGCGGGTTTTACCATAACAATATCGGCACCCTCATTTACATCTGTGATCGCCTCTTTAATGGATTCGGTAGAATTCCTGTAATCCATCTGATATGTTTTCTTATCGCCAAAACCCGGAGCACTATCGAGCGCATCCCGGAATGGTCCGTAATAGCCCGATGCATACTTTGCCGAATATGAAAGTATCCCGGTGTTCGTAAATCCTTTCTGATCCAGAGCAGCACGAATTGCTTTCACCCGTCCGTCCATCATATCGGATGGCGCGATAAAATCTGCACCGGCTTCGGCATGCGTTACCGACATCTTTGCGAGAATATCTACGGTCGGATCGTTAACGATTTGCTGATCCTTTACGATCCCATCGTGCCCATAGCTCGAGAATGGATCGAGGGCAACATCAGTCATAACCACTATGGTCGGATCGAAAGCTTTGATCTTCCTGATCGCCTGCTGCATCAAACCGTTTGGATTGATAGCCTCTTTGCCGGTGTTATCTTTAAGCTCGTTAGCGACTTTTACAAACAACAGCACGGTCTTCAATCCAAGTTTCGAAAGTTCCTCAACGTGCTTTTCGATTGAACTGATCCGAACGCGCAGATAGCCCGGCATCGATGAAATAACGAGGTCTTTCTCGTTATCGTTGACAATAAACAACGGAACGATGAGTTGCTTCGGCGTTAAGATGGTTTCAGCAACCATGTCGCGCACCACCTGGTTTACACGCAATCTGCGATGACGGTTAATGAGGTCCATAAGAGGTGGCAAAGCTAATTTTAATTCTTAATTATCTCATCAAGTATCGATCTTCCTTCCTCCGAAGCAAGAACCTCTTCGGCACAATACCTCCCGGCGTTGGAAAAATCACTCTTTCCGAAAATCCTTTCCACCCGAAAGTTCCTTTCCCCGTTAAGACTGTGTACAGCACCGGTAAATTTCAGTTGTTGCTGGCTGATCACAACGTGTGCGCTGATCGGCGCAGAACATCCACCTTTGAGCTCGTGAAGGAAGTCACGTTCCGCACTTACTGCGGTAAACGTCTCTTCATGATTCACTTTCAGGATCTTTTCAAGGACCGCCTTATCGTCATGCCTGCAAGCAATCGCAACAGCGCCTTGTGCGGGCGCGGGCAACATCCAGTCTAACGTTATCTTATGCGGAAGTTGCATATCCAATCTATCGATCGCTGCTTTCGCCATAAGGAGTCCATCAAAGCCGGATTCCATTAATTTCTGAATTCGGGTTTCAACGTTACCACGAACGTTTGCCGTCTCGTGATTCGGAAATCTCTCAAGCCATTGCGAACGACGGCGAATGCTGCTCGTTGCCACAATAAATTTTTCCTTACCCGGAAGTTTCCCCTTATGGATCAGAACATCATGATGATCGGCGCGAGGGAGTACCGACGCTATCGTTGTTCCTTTTGCAACTATAACAGGAACATCTTTGAGTGAATGAACCGCGATATCGGCGTCGTTATTCAACAAGGCGATGTCGAGTTCACGGGTGAATACACCTGTCACACCCATTTCATAAATCGGGTTAACGAGATCGATATCACCCATGCTTCGCACAGGAACGATCTCACAATTTACACCCTTCTCGAGAAGTCGCGCCGCCACTTCATTTGCCTGCCATAAAGCCAGCCGGCTGCTTCTCGTTGCCAGTCTCAATGCGCGCATTTTTAATGTTAAAAAGCCGATGCAAACATCGCCTAAAGTTTATTAATTTCAATTCGATGACCGAAACCCGAGCAAGAGAGACTACCGCTCATAACGTAAAGCCACCATTTCTTTTCGCCACCCTCGTAACGGTCCTGGGGCTCGGCGTTCTCGCGGGATGGATCTTCGACATTCAGTTTCTTAAGCAACCTCTCGCCGGGCTCGCTGCCATGAACCCAGTCACGGCCCTGTCATTCGCCCTTTTCGGGATCACTCTTATTATAGTATCACGTTCTAAAAAGATCTCGCAAGGTATCGGGTTTTCCCTTTATTTTCTGGCTACAATACCAATAATCCTCATTCTCCCGACGATTTTTGGGGTCGGCATAGACACCATACTTTTACCCAGGCCAACCGGCGTCGACATCCGGCCGTTCGAGCTTCCGCAGATGACGATGTGGAACATCGTCTTGATCAGTGTCTCCATTGTGCTCACGATCAGTGGCGAAGACAAAAAGAGGCTCATCGCCAATATCCTTGTCGCCATCAGTTTCGTGATAGCCCTCTTTGCGGTGATCGGTTATTCGTATAACGTATCGGAGTTTGGGAATTACAGCGTGCACTCGATGGCTGTTCATTCGGCTGCGGGATTTATTCTCACTCAACTAAGTATCCTCCTTATCAACCAAAACGTCGGGTTCATGAAAGAGATCATGAGTCCGAATTCCGGGGGAACGATTGCCAGGGTGTTGATACCGATGGCGCTCATCTTTGCAATTCTCATTGGCTACTCCCGATTGATCATCAGTCTCGAGTTCCCGATATCGATCGAGTTAGGTGTTTCCCTGCTGCTTACATTTTTTGTTTCACTGTTCGTGGTGATTGCAATGGTCGTAGCGAAAAAACTGAACTCCGATGATAGCTCACGTCGCGTTGCAGAGCGTAAGCTGGAGAAGATGGCGACAGATCTCGAGCACGAGGCAATTCTTAAAAAAGAAGAATTTAATCAAACCGAAAGAAGATACAGAGCATTGATCGATCAGAGTATCGATGGTATTTCATTGAGTGATGCCAACAACCAGTTGATCTTTCAAAGTCCCGCTGGCGAACGGATCACGGGATATTCATTCGAAGAGAGAAAGAAGATCCCGGGAACAGCCATCGTTCATCCCGACGATGTTGCAAACGTATACTCTACGATGGCAACGATCAAAGACGAACCCGGGCGTTCGGCGAAATATCAGTGGCGTGTTCGTCATAAAGATGGTCATTACTTTTGGATCGAGGGTGTTGCCACTAACTTACTGCACGACGAGAACATTCGCGCGATCCTCAACAATTATCGCGACATCACGGAACGAAAGCTGCAGGAAGAAAGGATCGCAGCAAGCGAGCGGCGCTTCAGGGTGTTGATCGAAAACAGCGCCGATGCAATCGTGCTCACCGATGAGAATATTAAAGTGATCTATCAAAGCCCGTCTGTTGAACGTATGACCGGCATCTCCCTGCAGCACCGGGAGAACAACCCGGGCATCAAACACACGCCTCCGGAAGATATGCCCCTGCTGCAGGCGCAGATCGAGAAAGCTAAACAGAACCCCGGCAAGCCTGTGCCATTCACGTCACGTCTCGTGCACCTGTACGGTCACACGATATGGATCGAAGGCGTGATCACAAACTTGCTAAATGACAGTAGTGTTGGCGCGATGGTGTTCAACTATCGGGATGTTACCGAGCGGCGGCAACTCGAAGAACAACAGGCGTTGTTTACTTCTCTTGTAAACTCGTCCAGCGACGCCATCCTCAGCAAGAACCTCGACGGCATCATTACGAGCTGGAACCGCGGTGCCCAATTATTGTTCGGGTATACACCAGCCGAAGCCGTCGGTGAAAATATAATGATCCTTGTGCCGCCGGATCTCCGGAAGGAAGAGGCTGAGATCCAGGCGAAGATCCGTCGTGGCGAAAAGATTGAAACATTCGAGACGCGCCGGGTAAAGAAAGACGGCACGATAGCCCAAATCACAATCACAGCCTCTCCTATTCGCAATGCAGATGGCGTCGTGATCGGCGCATCCAACATCTCGCATGATATCAGCGAACGTATCGACAACGAGGCCAGGCTTAGAAAGGAACGTTCTATGCTTAGAACACTTATCGATAACATTCCCGACTACATTTATGTTAAGGATGCCGATTCCAAACACATCATCAACAACAAGGCGATGGTTGAATTTATAGGTGCCGAGTCGGAGTCCGAAACATTGGGTAAATCATCGAAAGATTTTTTTGGGGAAGAAATTGCATCCGGATTTCTCGAAGAGGATAAGGAGATACTCAGCACCGGTAAAGGAAAGATCAACTTCGAAGAATCTGCCGTAACAAAAACCGGCATCCAGAAATATCTTCTCACCACCAAGGTTCCTCTTACCGACGAGAAGAATAACGTGATCGGTATCGTCGGCATCAGTCGCGATATTACCCATCAAAAAGAAACAGAACTCGATCTTCGCACGAGCAAGTATTTCCTGGAAAGAGCACAACAGGTTGCCAATGTCGGTCACTGGACGCTCCAGGCTGGACCAGCCGCTACCTCTAAATTATTCCTGTCAAAGGAAGCCTGTCGTACATTCGAAATAGAACCGGACTCATTCGACGGTAAGCTTCAAACCTTCCTGGCATTCGTTCACCCCGACGACAGGCATCATGTCAATAGTGCGATGTCGTCGGCTCTTGTGAACCAGACATCATACTCGATGGATCATCGCATCGTTTTAAAAAATGGTGTCGAGAAATGGGTGCACGTGCAAACGGAAGTAACACCTGCGACGGATACCGATGCCCCCATGCTGCTCGGGATCGTACAAGATATCACCGCCCGAAAAAAGACAGAATCTGAAATACTCCTGCTCAATGCAAATCTCGAGAAAAAAGTAAGCGAACGTACCGCACAGCTCGAAGCCGTGAATAAAGAGCTCGAAGCCTTCAGTTACTCAGTGTCTCACGACTTGCGCGCTCCGCTCCGGATCATCGATGGCTTCGCAACAATACTCGTGGAAGACTCTGCCGGTCTCGATGAACGAATGATTAAAAACATTCGAACCATCGCCCGCAATGCGAACCGCATGAGTCAGCTCATCGACGACCTCCTGAACTTCTCACGATTAGGTCGTACGCAGATCAAAGTCGCCGATATTGACATGCGCGCACTGATCGACCAGGTGCTGGACGAGTTCCAGGCCGCCGATATGATCAGGAATACGAAAATAGAAATTCATGATATTCAATCTGCCCGTGGCGACAGCAGTCTTATCAAACAGGTTTGGGTCAACCTTCTCTCGAATGCCATCAAATATTCGTCTAAAAAAGAAAACCCGATCGTCGAAGTCGGGATGGTCGACAATACAGAAACGCCCACGTGGTACGTGAAAGACAACGGCGCCGGCTTCAGCATGGAATATGTGAATAAGCTCTTCGGCGTTTTTCAAAGACTGCACAAACAAGATGAGTTCGAAGGGACAGGTGTTGGACTTGCCCTGGTTCAGCGTATCATCTCACGTCATGGTGGTCAGGTCTGGGGCGAATCGATACTTAACGAAGGTGCCACGTTCTACTTTACACTCTCGCAGCAGTAATTTTTTTTGATATTCAGCCGCTTTTGTGATAACTTAATGTCAATTGGGCTATTCCCAGGTTAACGTTGGTTTCATTTTTCATTTAACGTCACAAAATGTCACTTACTCCAACCACATCCCTGACGGACGTGGATATCCTTTTGGTTGAAGACAATCACGACGAGGCCGAGCTCACCATTCGCAGCCTCCGCAAAATCGACGCGCACAGCAAACTTATTCATATCGACGATGGCGCCGAAGCTCTCGACTTCATTTTCGCACGCAACAAGTATTCGGATCGTAACGTGGAAAATCCTCTGAGGATGATCCTACTCGATCTCAAACTTCCAAAAGTAAACGGCATCGAGATCCTGAGGCAGGTGAAGTCAAACAATACAACGAAAAAGACGCCCGTTGTACTTCTCACGTCTTCACGTGAAGAACGGGACATCGAAGACGGCTATAACTCAGGCGCCAACAGCTATGTAGTGAAACCGAATAATTTCGAGTCGTATACAAAAGCGATCTCCGACCTCGGCAAATACTGGATGCATCTCAATACTCATTTATAAATCGGATATCCCATGAAACACATCTTCATTCTCCTGATCACCTGTAGTTGTGTTTCTGTTATGGCTCAGACGCTCCCCGTCGAAATCCAGATCAAGAGTGCATTGCTCGCAGCTCCCGATGAGCTGAAGGATGGGGCCATGATCTACGGGTATAACGACAAATCAGAATTCATCGTCCTCCGCAAGGGAACAAATGAACTAGTGTGCATTGCCGACGATCCAAAACAGGTCGGTTTCAGCGCCGCATGTTATCACAAGGATCTCGAACCATTCATGGAGCGCGGACGTGAATTGAAAAAGCAAGGAAAGAATTTCAAAGAGATCCAGGACCAACGCGAAACAGACGTGAAAGCGGGAAAGTTTAAGATGCCTGCACAGCCTACCACGTTATATGTTTACTATTCGCAGGATGCCGCCGATGCCCAGACTGGCGAGGTCAAGAATGGAAACTTCCGTTACGTGGTTTACATACCGTATGCCACTGCGGAAACCACCGGCCTTCCTCTCAAACCAAATACAGATGCGCCAGGAATGCCATGGCTCATGGATCCCGGAACTCACCGCGCTCATATTATGATCACGCCGCCCGCTAAAAAATGACGAGCGACGACTGACCAGTCGAGTAAAAAAACCATTCCGTCGAGTAATAATTTTATAGTACCCGAACAGCAGCGGATCCTAACCGGCCCATCATTCTATTGCTTGTTCTTTGTGTACAAAATACACATCTTCGTAAGTTCAAAAACTCACGAACCACATGCGTTTTATAATTCCATTTCTCCTGCTACTCACGGTAGTAGCATGCTCAAAGCCGGAAGTCACAGAAAATGACGATCCCAATATTAAACCAGAAGACAATCGTTTCACCACGACGGTTCTCACCAAACCCGGTGAGCTCGACGAACCGATGGTCATCGACTTCCTTCCTGGCGGAAAAGTGCTTTGGGTTGAACGTAAAGGAGCACTAAAATCATTCGACGGTAATACCGGTATCGTGAAGACGATCGCGATGATCCCGGTAAACACGAAGTACACAAGTAAAGAAGGTGAAGTTCGTGAGGCAGAAGAAGGATTAATGGGACTTGCTGTCGATCCGAACTACAGTAACAACAACTGGATATACATGTACTATGCCGATCCTGCTGAAGCAAAGCACGTATTGGCCCGCTGGGAACTGCGCGACGATTCTCTTTACAACGATACGAAGAAGATCGTTCTCGAAGTGCCGACACAGCGTGAGACTTGCTGTCATACCGGCGGAGGAACCGCGTGGGACAAAGACGGAAATCTTTATTTAACTGTTGGCAACAACACAGGTAACCCCACAGCGGGGACATCAGGTCTTGATGAACGTCCGGGTCGTTCGAGCTGGGACGATCAGCGTGGTTCCGGTAACACCAACGACCTTCGTGGAAAGATCCTGAGGATCCATCCGGAAGATGATGGAACTTATACGATCCCTAAAGGCAACCTCTTCCCTGAAGGAACTGAAAAAACGAGACCTGAGATCTATACGATGGGACATAGAAATCCATGGCGGGTTTCGGTGGATTCGAAGACTGGTTATCTCTATTGGGGTGAAGTTGGTCCTGATGCTTCGAAAGATTCCATTATCGGTCCGCGTGGCTATGATGAGTTCAACCAGGCAAAAGGTCCCGGCTTTTTCGGCTGGCCTTATGTGGTTGCTAATAACAAACCGTATTCACATTTCAATTACGAGACCAATGAACCCGGTCCTTTGTTCGATCCTGCGCACCTGGTAAATGAATCACCTAACAATACTGGTCTTCGTGAGCTGCCGGCTCCGGTACCGGCGTTCATCTACTATCCGTATTCAACATCCGAAGAGTTCCCGTTGGTGGGAAGTTCCGGTCGCAGTGCGACAGGCGGTCCCGTTTATCACAAAGCTGACTTCAAGGGTGCGCCGCGGCCATTCCCTTCTTACTTCGAGAACAAATTGCTGATCACCGAATTTATGCGAGGCTGGATCATGGTTGTTACGATGGATGAAAATGGAAATTACAAGTCGATGGAGAAGCTCCTTCCCGGGGAAAACTTCAGCAGTGCGATCGATATGAAATTCGCGCCCGATGGCGATCTCTATGTTCTCGAATACGGGTCTGCGTGGTTCCGTGGCAACGACAATGCACAGATCGTTCGCATTCAATATAATGGTGGTAACCGCAAGCCGGTCGTTCATGCTTCCGCGGATAAGATCGCAGGTGCAATACCGATGACTGTTAAGCTATCATCGGATGGAACTATCGACTATGATACGTACGACAAGGATGCGCTTAAGTACAACTGGGTCATCAAGTCGGATAATGGTTTCAACCAGACGTTCACGGAGGCGGCACCGGGCGTTACGCTCGATAAGCCTGGTGTTTACACGGTAACATTCACGGCAACGGATACCAAAGGAGAAAGCAATACCCAATCTTTCGAATTGAAGGCAGGTAACGATGCGCCGGTAGCGGATATCGATATCACGAAAGGAAACAAGACGTTCTTCTTTGCAAACAAGCCGATCGATTATAAGATCGATGTAACAGATAAAGAAGATGGAAGTCTTTCTGGCGGAACGATCTCTCCCGACCAGGTGTCTATCAATTTCGATTATGCACCCGAGGGTTTCGATCCAATCGAGATTGCGCAGAATCACGTGGCTACAGACGAGTGGACAGAATTCTCGAAAGGTCTGCAGTTGATCAATGCAAGTGATTGTAAGTCGTGCCATATGATGGATAAGAAATCCGTTGGTCCCGCTTACCTCGATGTAGCGGCGAAGTACAAGAACGATGCAACGGCTCCCGAACGTCTTGCTTCGAAGATCATTACCGGAGGCAGCGGTGTTTGGGGTGACCACGCAATGAGCGCTCACCCGCAGATCTCTCCGCAGAATGCGGCCACGATGGTATCATACATTTTGGGACTTGGAAGCGCTTCAAAGACTGTTTCTAAAAAGCCGGCAGTACAAGGTTCATTTACTCCTTCGGCTCCCGCTGGCGACAATGGTCGCGGAAGTTATCTGTTGCGCGTGGCTTATAAAGACAAGGGCACTGACCAGATGACTTCTCTCGCTACGGAGAAGATCGTTGCGTTGCGCAATCCTTCACTCGATCCCGAGAAGGCTGACGTCCAGAAAGGAACTGTGCTGATGACCACTCCGACGCGTTCGTTCAGTCTGGTTGGAAACAACTCATACCTCGGTTACAAAGGTCTTGACCTTACGGGGATCAATAAGATCGAGTTCCTGGTGCAGGCCCAGCCTCGTTCCGGAGCCGTCGGAGGCTTGATCGAAGTTCATCTCGATTCACCGGACGGACCGGTTGTCGGACAAACAGAGAAGATCGTTCCGAAGGATGTTGATTTCAGGAAGGTGATGGCGGCTCAACAGAACAACGACAAGGATAAGAAGCCTGCGGGCAAGCAACCCCAGAGGAGACAAGGTGGCGGTGGTGCTGCCGGGTTCGACTTTTCGATGCTGCGTCGTCTGATGTCGATCAATGTGAATGCGCCTCTGAAAGCAACAGAAGGAATACACGATGTCTATTTCGTGTTTAAGAATGCTTCGGCGAAGGATAACCAGACGATTGTGGCTGCGGTGGAAATTACTGTACAGCAATAACGAGACAGGTAAGGAGTAAGGAGTAAGGAGTAAGAATTAAGAAGTAGGAAGTAGGGTTTTTGTTAACTTTGTTTCTAGCTAATTAATTCTTACTACTTACTTCTTTTTTAAATGCCAAATTTAAATCAACAACAGATCACTGAGGTCAACGAGATTATCGCGAAGATCCAGAAAGCCGTAAAAGCCAAGTGCGAGATCGGTTCGCAGAATAAGACCATCTTACGTTCGCTTCTCGTTGCGAATAAGATTGATAAGAAGCCCAAATTCTTCGACGTTAAGAGAGAGTATTCGGATACGATCGTTAATTATTTCGTTAACGAGAAAGGTGTAACGAGGAGTCGCTTCAGCATGAACAACCAGGATTCGATCTTCCTGTTGCTCTGATCTACGTGGATCCGTTCTCCGAACATATAGAAGTCAACGATCTCGAAACGGCTGTCAGGTTATTTAAACAGAGTCGCGAGGGTTTCCTCAAGCTCTTTTACAATAGCCCGATATGCATGAGCATGACGAAGACAAACCTCGACAGGAGGACGTATGTTCGGGTCAATAAAAAATTTCTTGATAAGTTCGGTTACGCAGAAGAAGAGATCATAGGGAAAACTTCCGTTGAATTCGGTATTCTCGATGCCGGTGAATCGCAACGAGTAAGATCGTTGATTGCCGAAAAGGGAAGACTTCAAAACGATTATGTAAAATGTATTACGAAGAGCGGTGAGATCGTTCATACACTCTCTTCCATTGAATACATCGAGATCGAAGGTGAGACTCACCTCATTTCTTTCTTTGTTGATATCACCGAGATCGTGAAACAACAGGGCATCATAGAAAGACATGCGCAACAGTTAGAGGCATTGAACCGGGAGCTGGAAGCTTTCTCCTACTCGGTCTCCCACGACCTGCGCGCTCCTTTAAGAGCGATCGATGGCTACATCAGTATCCTGGAAGAAGACTTTGCGCCAAAAATCGACCCCGATGCAAAGAAATTATTGGCGTCTGTATCGCGTAATGCGAGGAAGATGGGAGTGCTGATCGACAGCCTGCTGGATTTTGCGAGGCTTGGAAGGAAACCCATCACGCGGTCCGATATCGATATGAACTCACTTGTAAGCGAGGTACTTGCCGAGCTCAAGACAACTGTTGATCATAAAGCAGAAATCCGTATGGGCGACCTTCATCATATCAATGGCGATTTTGCTTTGATGAAACAGGTGATGTCGAATCTGATCTCGAACGGCATCAAATATTCGTCGAAGAAGGAACACCCGGTGGTAGAGATCACGTCGGCTATCGAAGGAGACAATACCGTTGTGACGGTGACAGACAATGGCGCGGGCTTCGACATGGCATTTGCGAATAAATTGTTTGGCGTGTTCCAGCGTCTTCACACGGTAACAGAATTCGAAGGCACAGGTGTAGGTTTGGCGATGGTGCAGCGGATCATTATGAAGCACGGTGGTACGATCCAGGGCGAGTCGGAGTTAGGTAAGGGCGCGAGGTTTTGGTTTAAGGTGCCGGGGGGATGAGGTGACTGTCGAGTTGATCTTAAAAGTGATGATTGCTGATTTCGAAAGAAATTTAAAATCAAGGTTGTAGAATCTCATGAAGTGGTAAATAGAGGTCCTCGTTAAGATCCATATATTTTAAAATGTTCTCTTTTTGCGAATAGTCCCAATACCAAAACTTATCAGGTTCGTTTTTGTGTGTGCTATAACTGTCTTGATATCCTGCAGAAAATAGGGTTAATAAAAGTTTAAAGACAGACTCCAGGTCCCCGGTCGATAAATCTACGATTCTCTTTAAGTGTGCCTCGTCATAGCCTTCTCTCAAGATCGCACAGGCTGGATTATTATCGTTTAATCGACTCTTCTTTATGGCCAGATCGGCCAAAGAACGATCAATCGAAAAATGGCCGATTAACTCTGTAATCTGTAACAAAAAAACTCGTCTATCCTCAGGTTTGAAATGATCCAGGCCATTGTAGTGCGTTTTAACTATGACACTCCCCTGAGCATATTTGACTAAGATATGTACGTTGCGGATCGTCATTTCTGATCTACAAGGCAAATCAAAAAAGTCTAAGGGAGAGTCCAAAGAATACTGATCTTTTACTTCATCCCATTTTTTCGTTGTTCCTTTTTCCTTTGGTTCTCCATGGAACGGCAGGACAATCCTCCCTCCCATTTCAAGGAGACATCCAACCGTTATGTCTACAAGATACCACGGATCGTCCCACAGACGTCCAATTTCGATTTTGTCGTCTATCCAGGTAATCCAAAAATTTCGAGCCGAAAAATATGGATGGATTGGCTCGTAACACCGATACTCAGTTGATACAAGATTAATCTCAACGTCTCTTAAACCTGAGGTCGCCACAATTCTCTCCCGCAGTTGTTCCGGGTCCGGTGGTTGCGCGAATTTTATTACAGTTTTACAGTACATAATTAAAGAGCAATTCCCCCAACTCTAAAAGAAGATAAAGGAACCTGGATACCAGCGATTGCAAGCATCATGGCATCCTGGCCATTCAATTCATCCGTCCTATTTAGCACTTCCTTCGCACTCATCAAATATTCGCAAAACAGTATCCTTCAAATCCTTATATTCCCCTACCAATTCTCCACCATGAAAAATCTTCTCACACTATTATTACTTACATCGGTAACCGCCGGCTTCGCGCAGGGGCTTTATAAAGCTGCTTTCGGAATCCAGACTTACTCGTTCCGCAACAGCTTTCCCAAAGGCGTCGAAGCCACGCTCGATACCATCAAAAGCTTCGGCATCACCGAGCTCGAGGGAAATGCCCCTGAAGGAATGACCCCTCAACAGTTCAGGAAACTCGCCGACGCCCGCGGACTCAGAATCCCCTCTACCGGCTGCGGCTACGACGAACTCGTTAAAGACCCACAGGCCGTTGCCAACACCGCAAAGATCCTCGGAGCCAAATATGTGATGACCGCATGGATCCCCCACGAAAGAGGTAAGTTCACGCTGGAAAACGCAAAGAAGGCCGTAGCAGACTTCAACGCCGGCGGTAAAGTGCTCAAAGAAAATGGCATCACCTTCTGTTACCATACGCATGGCTTCGAGTTCCAACCCTATGAAGACGGAACCCTCCTTGACTATATCATTAAGAACACAAACCCCGAGTATGTCTCATTCGAGATGGATATCCTCTGGACACATTTCGGCGGCGGCGACCCCGTGGCCCTGTTAAAGAAATATGGAAAACGCTTCAAGCTTCTTCACGTCAAGGATCTCAAAAAAGGAACACCTAAAGACCTAACCGGCGGAACCGATCAGGACAACGACGTCGTCCTCGGTACCGGCGAGATCGACATCGCCGGCGTCATACGCGAAGCAAACAAGATCGGCATCAAGCACTTCTTCATAGAGGATGAAAGTAAGAACGTGACTAAGCAGGTGCCCCAGAGTATTGCATACCTGAAGAGCCTGAAAAAATAGGAGTAAGGAGTAAGGAGTAAGAGTTAAGGAGCCGGAAGTATCTTACTTTAATCTGTACTCCTTGATTCTTACCCCTTACTCCTGTCATGATCCATTTTTTACACACACTTTGTGATTTTTTATACACGTTAACCGTGAAAATATACCTGACTAATTGATTTTTCCGATTGGCCTTTAGATTGCCTACGCAAGTTCAGTTCGTTAAAGTGTTGGCTTGTGTTGAGGTTGATTTTAAATATCATTTTCTTTCTTGGGTCACTGCTCTGTATAACTGTAGCTCCCACGTTCAGACTCTGGATCTTTTCAATAGCTATCTCAGAGTTCCCACTGATCTTTATAACCATCTCCCTCCTGCTTCTCGCCTGGAGCATCTTCGGCAAGAAGGTCAGTCCAACTCTGCAAAAATTCAATATCGGCCTGGCTTCGCTTGCGCTGATCATATTCTCCTTCCCCGTTGCCAATGCATGGTATATGGGCTGGAAGCTCCCGACAGAAATTGCTACGCAACTGGGTGGACGGCCCCACAACGGCAACGTTTTCCAATTCACGAGGATGCTTTCGATGACCGAGAAGATCCCGTACGAAACCAGGACATATGCCCAACGCGGCGATGAAAATCTCACGCTCGATTACTATCAATCGGCAAAGCACGGAAGAAGACCTTGCGTCGTGGTGGTCCACGGAGGATCATGGTGTGGTGGCAATAGTCAGCAACTGCCCGAACTTAACAGTGAACTTGCGCGCCAGGGATTCCAGGTGGCATCCGTAAACTATCGATTGGCACCCAAGCACAGGAATCCCGCGCCGATCGAAGATATCACCGATGCACTCAAGTACCTGAAGAAGAATTCACGCGAGCTTAAGATCGATACCAACAACTTCATCTTACTCGGACGTTCTGCCGGCGCTCAACTGGCTATGGTCACTGCATACACGCAAAACATTCCCGGTGTTCGCGGTGTCGTAAATTTCTATGGACCCACAGATATGGTCTGGGGATATGAAGTTCCAGCTAACCCTTTTATCATGGATTCCCGAAAGGTGCTTGAAGACTTTCTTGGTGGACCGCTCCACAAAGTTCCTCATATATATAAAGCGAGTTCTCCTGTGGAAATTGTCAACGATAAAAGCATTCCGACGCTGATCATACACGGCGCCAACGACGGACTCGTATCGATCGAACACGGCGAACGCCTGAAAGAAAAGTTAGTCAAGAACAATATCCCGCATTATATGCTTTCCCTCCCGTGGGCAACACATGGTTGTGACTATACAATCAACGGACCGAGCGGTCAGCTCACAACTTACGCCGTGGAATATTTCGTGAATCACGTTGTTAAACAGGTGACTCCCGACATTCATCTCACCAATGCAGATCGTATTACAGCCGAGAAGCTGTCATCGCCTGGAGCTTACGGAAGTTCTGGGAATTGAATAATATCAGTGCTAACGCGATGATCGAATAACCGATCACTTGCAGCGGACTTACTTTCTCGTCGAACACCAAAAACGCAATCGTAAAATTCACGATCGGGTTGATATACATCAGGATCCCAACCGTTGCTGAACTCACGCCCGTTAAAGCAAACAGGTTGAGGAACAGCGGCAGTACCGTAAATGCGGCGCCAATGATCGCCGTGATCACATAAAAATCCGGATCTGCCGGAAGCGCATTGATGAGGCTTCCATAAAAAATATTCAACAACAGGAACGAGAACAAGATCTGTACAGATAAAACCGTGATGCGGTCGAACTCTTTATATAATCTTTGTAAGATCAGGTAGAGGGCATACGTGGATCCAATCACGAAACTGTATCCCAGCTCGCTGACAGAGGTCATTCCCATCAGTACGCAACTGATCGCGCAAAGCAACACAGCCGTCCACTGAGTGGGCGACATTTTTTCCTTCAACACCACGTAACCGAGAACCGCCGTAAGCACCGGGCAGATCAGGTATGAAAATGATGCAGTCCGGATGTTCACATTATTGACACAGTAAATGAATACGAGCCAGTTAATTGTAAGCAACAATCCGCCCGAAAGCCATAAACTCACCACCTTCAATCTCTCCGCCGACGGGTAAGAACGAAACGTAGAAATGTCTTTCTTAAGTTTACTGTTCCGGATCACAGCTACGATCAGCAAGAGGACCAACGATGAAAAAAAGATCCTGAAATAAAGTATTTCACTCGCCTGGTGGCCCGCCAACGTTTTCAGAAGCCAGGGCAGAAATCCCCAGATCAAAAACGCTGAAACTGCCGCTCCGTAATGCTTTTTGTTATTCATGGGCGCAAATGTACAATTAGAACTTTTCTAACAACGTTATACTGGCACGCAGTTCGTAGCGTAGTCGTTATTTTTAAGTAATTTTGTACCCTCGAAATCCAATTAGACCCCATGAACCGTTTTTTCATTGCCGCAGCGGCGCTTTTCATCTCGATAGCTTCTTTCGGACAAGACGCTCAAAAGCTTGGTTACGCCGATACCGACTACATTCTCACACAGCTTCCCGACGCTAAAAAAGTTGACTCGGAACTGAAAGCTCACGGCGCCCAGCTCGAAGCGCAGCTGAAAGCAAAGTCCGACGAGTATGAAAGAAAACTTAAGGACTACCAGGCAAACGCTTCCAAATGGGTTGATGCCGTTGTTCAGGATAAGACAAACGAGCTGCAAGCTCTGCAGCAACAGTTCCAGAAATTCCAGCAGGATGCCGAAGCTTCTTACCAGAAGAAATTCCAGGACCTGATGGCTCCGCTTTACGACAAGGTTGGAAAAGCGATCGCCGAAGTAGCTAAAGAAAACGGATATTCATTCATCATCACGTTGAATACAACACAAGGCGGCGAACGCGTTCTTCACTACAAGGATCCTCAATTCGATATTTCGAATCTTGTTCTGAAGAAATTCGGTGTAACTCCAACAGCTACGGCTCCCACTCCAACAAAGCCTCAGCCCAAGTAATTACATACAGCTCCAATGAACGTCGCACGTTACCTGGAGCGGATAAGGTTCAAGCAACCATTGCATGCCGATGCGGAGACTCTCAAGTCGCTGCATCGGCATCATCTTTTAAGTGTCCCCTTCGAAGATCTTGATATTCATTACAGGCGTCCCTTCGACCTGAAACTGACGAACGTTTACGACAAAGTTGTTAACCGGAATCGTGGGGGATTTTGTTATGAGCTCAATTCACTGTTCAACGAGCTTCTGAGATCGGCCGGTTTCAAAACAAGGATCATTTCAGGGAAAGTAATTACTGACAAAGGTCAGCCCGGTCCGCAATACGATCACATGGCGATCATTGTAAGGTTAGACGGGAAAAACTTTATTGCTGATGTGGGCTTTGGTGACCTTTTCATCGAGCCGATCGAGATCATCAGCGACATTCAGTCCGATGGGCGCAATTATTTCCGGATCGATGAAGAAGACGGTGAGTTTGCGATCTATATGTCGCCCGACAAGGTCCACTTTCATAAGAAATATACCTTCACACCCGACGACACGCCGGTCGGATTATTCCAACCATCGTGTCTCGAAAAACAGGTAAGTGCCGATTCTCATTTCGTAAAGAACACGATTTGCACGTTGCTCACCGAAAATGGGAGGATAACGATATACAATGATAAGTTCACCGAAACTGTCGGCGAAAGAAAGACACAAAGTGTGATCCATAATGACGAGGAGTTGAAAACGATCCTGCGTACCAGGTTCGGGATCGTCATTCGGTAAATGATGAAGCGACTCATATCCATATCGATTGATTAAAACTTATAAGGTCTCATTGGGACGGAGTCCTGTTGGTGATAAAGCCGCCGAGGGCGATAAAAGAACTCCGGAAGGAGATTATTTCGTCAATGGCAAGAACCCGGGAAGTGGTTATCATAAGAACCTGGGAATATCGTACCCGAATGCAGAGGATCGTGCAAACGCCAACGCAAGGGGCTTAAGTACCGGCGGTGACATAAAGATACATGGCATCAGGAATGGCATGGGCTTCATCGGAAAATTTCATAGGATGTTCGATTGGACGGCGGGGTGTATAGCAGTTACCGATGAAGAGATCGATGAGCTGTATGAAAATGTCAAAGTAGGGACGCCAATTACGATTTTGCCGTAAGGCTGGAACTCTCCATCAAATTTTAAACTATTACCTTCGCACGGTAATGTCCGACTTCAAGTTCGCTCGCCGCCTCTCCCTCACCATCTTCTCCATCGGCACCATACTGATGGCCGTCTATTTTTTTACCATGTCGCCCGTAAGCGCACAGATCGGCTATGCATACACCGGTATCGCGATACTGGTCGGAACCATCTATATCATACTTGTCGGCTTCAAAGTGATCTCTAAAAAGATCACCACTACCGAAAGCCTCAAATGCGCCGGCGTCGTCTTGCTCAACCTTCCCGTCGCCTCGCTCTATTTCTATTTCATCGTCATCCTTATGACGACTGCGCGTATTACGTTTGAAAATAATACCGGCTCCGACATCTCTTCCGTTTCTATCGGCGGATGTCGCGACCAGGAGATCGGCGATCTTAAAGCCGGGGAATCAAAAACCGTTTGGGTGAAGATCAAAAGCGACTGCTCACTGGTTCTTTTTTACAAACTGAATCGCGAGCCCAAACTCGAAACAGCGTTCCCGAATCTCAATCAAAACCAGGGAATGATCGCCACTTACCAGATAGGATCTAAATAAGCTATGACTCCAAAAAAACAAGGATTCGCTCCGGTAAACGGACTGCAGATGTACTACGAGATCTATGGTTCTGGAGATCCCCTCGTTCTCATTCACGGTGGCGGATCCACGATTGAAAGCAATTGGGATATCATGATCCCCTTACTCGCTCCTTCTTTTGAAGTGATCGCTATTGAAACACAATCTCATGGCCGAACGGCAGATATCGACCGTGACTTTACGTTCGAACAGGACGCCGATGATATTGCTGCCCTTCTAAAATATCTCAACATACCGAAAGCGCATCTCTTCGGTTTCAGCAATGGCGGACAAATTGCGTTGCAGGCGGCGATACGTCATCCCGGAATTGTAAAACGACTGGTCATTGCATCTGCCGGTTACAAGCGCGAAGGATTTCAATCGTGGTTCTGGCCCGCAATGCAAAACCCTTCTGTCGAACATATGCCTCCCCAATTGAAGGAAGCTTTTTTCAAAGTTACACCTGATCACGGGCGATTCCTTAAAATGTTCTGGCGCGATGCCAACCGCATGAAGGCCTTTCAAAGCTGGAAAGATGAAGATATAGATTCGATAAGATCGCCGGCGCTCGTCGTTGGCGGCGATAACGATGTAATTACAGTAGAACATACGGTCGAGATCTTCCGCCGCATTTCTGGCAGTAAGCTTGCTATATTTCCTGGTGGCCATGGCGACTACCTTGCGGAGAATCCCGGCGGATATACCGACCCGGAACTTTACAAAGCTTTCGCTAACTTGGTAATAGCGTTTTTAAACGAAAAATGATCGACACCCGGCGCATTGCAATTCTCCTGGCACTATGCTGTTCTTCCATTTCATCGTTTGCCTGTAAGTGCGCCGGACAAAGCACAGTGAAGGCAGGCGTTGACGCAGCGTCGGTGGTTTTTACCGGCACCGTCATCAAAGTCGAATACGAAACCCTCGCCGAAACGATCGACCCCGATAGTCTTTCAATTGCACGCTCTCTTCCCCACGAAGGCACCAGGAATTATCTCGACATGCCAATGGTCCTCAAAGCAACATTCGTCGTCACCGACGATTTTAAAGGTGTCGCAAAAATGGATACGGTTGTCGTATACACCGGCATCCGTGGAGCAACGTGTGGATTTAAATTCGAAGCCGGAAAGGACTATACAGTTTACGGAACGACTGAAAATTATATGTATTCGTTTTTCCGCCTCGACCGTCAGCGCTTCAAGAACTTTACAAGAAAAGGAATTTATTGGACCAGCGTTTGTTCGCGGACCACTGTTGCGGTTGGCCAGGAACACAGCCTGTTGAACGAACATCTAAAAAGGTAAAAGGTAAAAGGGAAGAGGTAAAAGGGAAAAGGGAAAATGAAAGATTCAAGGAGAGATTTCATTCGTAAATCGATGATAACCCTGGCGATGCTTTTCTCCGGAAATTTTGTTGCATCATCCAAAACAATAGATCGCCCGGGAAGGAAGTCAGTAAACATCTTTTCAAAAAATCTTCACTGGCTCGACTATAAAGGAATGGCCGACTTCGCCGCCGCCGCCGGCTTTGATGGCATCGACATCACTGTAAGGCCGGAGGGACATGTTTTACCCGAACGGGTGGCTGACGACTTACCGAAGGCTGTTGAAGCCGTGAACAATGCCGGTCTCAAAGTGCATATGATCACAACAGCGATCACCAGTGCCGACGATCCATTTACTGAACCCATTCTAAAGACCGCATCATCACTTGGGATCGGGTATTACCGCATGGGGTGGCTCAGCTACGATGCGAAGAAGTCGATCCAGGAAAATCTGGATCTCTTCAAATCACAAATGACGAAGCTCGCAGCCCTCAACAAGAAGTATAAGATCAGTGGGGAATATCAGAATCACTCCGGCTTAAGTTTTGGCTCCCCTCTTTGGGATCTGTGGATGATCATCAAAGACCTCGATCCGGAATGGACAGGGTCTCAGTTCGATATCATGCATGCCCAGGTCGAAGGCGGCAACACGTGGCAACTAGGATTGAAGCTCCTGAAGTCACACATCAAGACCATCGACATCAAGGATTTTGTGTGGACAAAAACGGAGACGCAAGGATGGAAAACCGAGGTAGTGCCAATCGGCGAAGGCATGATCGACTACAAAAAATACCTGCAGTTTTTGAAGGAATACGGCCTCAACGGCCCATTTTCGATGCATTTCGAATATCCTTTGGGTGGTGTCGAGAACGGCGCGAAGAAAATTTCTGTTTCCCAGGAAGAGGTGATGAACGCTATGAAGCGTGACCTGGCGAAGTTCCGGTCGATGCTTTCGGAAGCGGGAATCGGCTAAAAATCCTAATTTTGACTCCGGTTGCCAATCCGCCTGTGACGGATAGCGACCGATTAATTTAACATACTAATTTACACAACATGCAGATCAAGAAAGACACGGTAGCATCGATCCATTACACATTGCGCGATGGCGATGGAAATATATTAGACACAAGTTCAGGACGCGAGCCGTTAACCTATCTGCAAGGCGCGGGAAACCTGATCATGGGTATGGAAGAAGGTCTCGAAGGAAAGCAGAAAGGCGACAAGTTCCAGTTGAAGATATCTCCGGACAAAGGTTACGGAGTTAAAGATTCTAACCTTGTTCAGAAGGTACCACGTTCGGCATTCGGAAACCAGAAGGTTGAAAAAGGTATGCAGTTCCAGACGAACCAGGGACAGGTAGTAACGGTGACCGATGTCGGTCTCGAATCAATTACCGTCGATGCCAACCACCCGCTTGCAGGCGTTGAACTTCATTTCGATGTCGAAGTTACCGACGTCAGAGCAGCCTCGGCCGAAGAGATCTCCCACGGACACGTTCACGGTCCAGGCGGACATCATCATTAAACTGATTTGAAATTTGAGATTTGAGATTTGTCGTTCAAATCATTCGTCGCCGATCTCAAATCTCAAATTTCAAATCGGTTATTTCAGCGTCGTCTCCGCGGAGGTCATCGAGCTCACCTGGAAGAACCCTAACGCTCCACCACTAATATTCGATCTGGGGTTTGCAGGCGGCGGACTAAACATCCCACCATCGCTGTTCATGATCGTCGACAGATCACTGTAGAACAAATATCCATCGTGCGAAATACTATACATTTCAACGCGGGCTGTATCGCCGGGCGCATAGTATACAGGTGAAGAAACGCCATCGATCCTCTCCCCTATTCCATAATCGTTGAAGACATAAACGTCTGTATCGTCTGTATAGATCAAGGAATCGTTACGATAAAACTTGAACAGGTAGTTATCGTCAGTGCCCTGCGGTTCTTTCGCATACATCAGCAATTCCCAGATTTTTCCGTCGGATGGATCATCACGGACACGAAAACGGTTTGTCTGATAACCGAGCGAGTCGATCGTCGTAACCGGATGCAGGGTATCGGAAGCCGTGTAAGTGGTTCCGTCAAGTTCTACATTCAATGTGTAGATCCTGTCAATCACGCCGACATAGCCCTTCGAAGGAAGATAATAACCGACGGAATCTTCGTTGCCATTAGGATTATGAACCAGTTGGATAGATTCGCCGGTGTTGTCCGTAATTGTTACGGTCGCATTCGATATCCTTTGTGTTCCACCGGACAGATAAAAGTCCTGGCTGTGCGACACACGAACGTATTGAAGACCTTTTATGTCTGTTACCTGTCCTTCAATAACCACTCGCGGCGGCGTTTGCTTCAGGTCAAGCTGAATAGCTTCGTCACAGCCGGTCAGCACTACAACTACTGATATTATTAATAACCAATGTCTCATCGTTCTTAGAATTTAAAGTTCCACGTTACTGAAGGGAAGAATGGGAAGAGATAGATCAATCTTGCCTCCTTTTGTGTTCCATCACCAATTACGTTTCCGTCCTTGTCTTTGGTAACCCTGGTATATACCGTGAAAGGATTATGCCTGTTGTACACATTATAAATTGAGAATACCCAGCTTTGTCTCCATGTTTTCTCCGGGTGATTCGGTCTTACATTCAATGTTGCCGAAAGATCGAGACGGTGATAATCGGGCAACCTGTAACCATTCCGCGCGGTCACCAGATCCACGTTGTAAGGACCGTACTCGTACCGCCCTGAAGGCAGTGTGATGGGACGGCCCGTGCTGTAAGTGAAGATCGATCCGAACTGCCACTTGTCGTTGAGATCGTAAGTAACTGCTATGTTAGCCACGTTACGCCTGTCGTGGTTGGCTGCGAACTCAATACCCTGGTTCACGCCCGGGATTTTCCTTGTAACCTTCGAAAGCGTATAGCTGATGAAGCCTGTAAGTTTGCCTTCTTTTTTCTGGATCGATAGTTCGGCGCCCTTGGCCCACGAATTACCCTGCCTGATCTCGACGGCGAGGTCGGGATTGAAGAAAATATTCGCGTTGTCGGCAAAGTCGGTAACATGCATCATATTCTTATAAAATCCCTCAACTGAAACTTCGTAAGCATTCTCTTTGAAGTTCCTGAAATATCCCACCGAATATTGATCGGCGATCTGCGGCTTTAAATAGTAGCCGCTTGGATTCCATGTATTAAATGGAAGCGGAACAGTTCCACTCGCGATGAGGTGCGTGTTCTGAACCATTCGGTTATACGAAAGCTTTATTGAGCTCACCGGGTTGATAAGATATGTTGCTGCAATGCGTGGCTCCAGGTTCACATAAGTCTTAACGGGTTCATTCTTTCCATAATGAAGGGTCCCGGTTTTAACGATCTGTATGTTATCCTGCGGGTCCTGGTATGTGGTAATATCGGCGGGACCGATATTCTGGAAGATCGAAAGACGGGTTCCGTACGCCACGGTCACTTTGCTGCCCACCTTCTGCTTGTTCTCGATATACAGATCGTTCTCGAAGACAAATTGCTTGGGTTGGGATATCTCGGTGAAGATTGAGTTCGGTGTGTTGGGGGCGATGAGTCCAGGCTGGAATTTCCTGTAACTCACATGATATCCGAAGCTGAGCTCGTTGTTTGTGTTGATATAATAACTGAAATCGTTATTCAGGCTGTACTGCTGAAGTCGTGACGTCCAGTCGAATCCCTGGACAGGATCTTTTAACTCCAGCTTGTAGTCGAAATTGCTGGCGATCACCGTCGTATTCAGGAACAGCTTATCGTTGAACAGGTGATTCCACCTGAAAGTGCCGGTCGTATTTCCCCATCCGAAGCCGAATGTGTTATCGAACCTGAACTGATCACGGCCGGAATAGAACGCAACGAAAAACCTGTTATTGTTTTTATACTTCCAGTTCACCTTGGCGTTCACGTCATAGAAATACACAGTATTATTTGCACCATTCTGGCTGAACAATGGCGTGAAAAGCTCTGCATAAGATCTTCTTGCAGAAACCACGTACGACGCTTTATCCTTGACGATCGGTCCCTCGAGCATGACCCGGCTCGCCAGGGTGCCGATACCGCCGGCGCCCGAGAATTTCTTGTTATTGCCGTCCTTGGTGCGCACCTCGAGGATACTCGACAGTCGGCCACCAAAGCGTGATGGAATTCCTCCGCGGTATAATTCGGAGTCTTTCACGACATCGCCGTTAAATACCGAGAACAATCCGAATAAATGCGAAGGATCATAGATCGGCGCTTCGTCGATAAGAATCAGGTTTTGATCGGCACTTCCACCTCGTACGAAGAAGCTGGATGTCCCTTCGCCAGCAGTGATGACCCCCGGTTGAAGCTGCACATTTTTAATGATGTCGACTTCACCGAAGATCGCGGGCAGCTTCCTGATCTGGGCGATGTTAAGTTTCGTGTGACCCATTTGGGTATCGGTAACGTTTGCATCGAGCCTTTCGCTGGTTATAACCACTTCTTTGATCGTAACAGCTTCGTTGACCAGGTCGACATTTTGCTCCGCATTCTGCGTCAGGTCAAAAGACTTCACCTGCGGGCGATACCCTACATAACTATATTGTAGCTCATGTTTTCCTGGAGGCAGGGTAATTGAATAAAAACCGTATGCGTTGGTGACAGTCCCCGTGGATGTTCCAACAACCAATACAGTTACGCCGATAAGCTCCTCACCATTGCCGGCATCTTTCACATAACCATTGATTGTGAATTTTTGCGCGAAGGCGGCCTGGGAGATCAGTAAGAAAGAGAGAAAGTAAAAAAGACGCATGACACTGAACACGTAAGAATAAGTATTTTGTTACTTTGCCTGAGACAATTAAGTAGCATTATACCCCTACGCCGTGTTCAGAAAATTAAAGGAGCTCTATAAAGAGTATAAGCCATACATAAAAGGCGACCTGATTATGTACGGCTTTTTGATATTCCTCGTCCTGCTATACGTCTTGTACCGCGTGATCTTTACCTGAAAAAATAAAGAAAAAATAACTCTTCGTTAAGAATTATCCCTCACACCGAGGATCTCGCGCACGTTGTCCCGGATCTTTGTGCAAAGATCGTCGGTAGGAAGATCGTTGATGTCGCGACCAAACGGCTCTTCAATTTCTTCCGCGATCAATTCCACGCTCAGGATCACATATGCGATCACGATAACGATCGGAACTGTCATATATCCCGATACGGTGACGAAGGCAAACGGGAGCGTGGCGATGTAGATAAAAATGAATTTCTTGATGTACATCGAGTATGAATAAGGGATCGGCGTGTTCTTGATCCTTTCACAAGCGCCCATCAGATCGATAAAATCCTTCTGTTCCTTGTCAAGATTGATCAGTTGGTCGCCTGTGATCTTGCCTTTAACATAGAGATCGTTCACACGGCGATACATCAGCGATGAAATGATGTTCGATTTATGCTTCGAGACTTCTACTTCTTTAAAATCGGCGTCCGAGGCGAATTCGAGTTCCTGCATGTGCACTCCTTTCCTTAGTGATTCCTTTACAGCGATCACGAAGTTCGGGATCATCATGGAAAACCAGCGGCGTTCTTCGGGGTCGTGGATACTTGCGCCTACTTTCAATGCAAAGTTGCGAGTGCTGTTAACGAGGCCGCCCCAAAGTTTCCGTCCCTCCCACCAGCGGTCGTACGCAGAGTTGGTACGAAACACGAGGAAGAGACCAAGCACGATACCGAGCAATGAGTGCATCGCCGTTGTGGGCTGAAATTCAGCTTCGTGCAACTCGAAAACCGTAACCATCAGATAACACACGAGGGCAGAAAAGAGACCAAGCGCTACAAGCGATGGTGTGAGCGTACGCATCACCTGTTTGCTGTACGCGTGGGTGATTAAAGAAAGCCAGTTCTTGGGGTTATAATCTATCATAAATATTGTGTCCTGGAATACGCCAGAACTCGTTCCGCGGCCCCAAATAACGCATTCAAAAAAATATTTCCAAAGGACAACCGACACGATGCCTTTTCGTTAGTATATTCAAAGTAATATCATTTTAATATCACTCCTATGAGTACAGAAAAATCCTTCAAACCGGTATCGGGCTACATTATGATGTTCGTCGTAATCTTGCTTATCCTTTTTGCGATCGTGGGTATCGCCGGGCGTCTTCCTGTCGCCGTGGTGCTTCTCATAATCGCATTGCCATTATCAGGCGGGTTCTTCTTCCTCAATCCTAATTCGTCGATGGTGCTCACGCTCTTTGGCGACTACCAGGGAACGGTGAAAGATAACGGCTTTCACTGGGTGAATCCATTTTACACAAAGAAAAAGATCTCGCTGCGCGCCCGAAACTTCGACAGCGACAAGATCAAAGTGAATGATAAGGTCGGAAACCCAATCCAGATCGGGGTGATACTTGTATGGCAGGTGCGCGATACATTTAAAGCCGCGTTCGATGTCGACAACTATGAAACTTTCGTGCGTGTACAGAGTGATGCTGCCGTAAGAACTCTTGCGGGATCGTATCCTTATGACAACTTCGACAACGAGAAGGAAATTACACTCCGCTCGGGCCAGGATGAAGTGAACCATGCCCTCGAAGAAAATCTGAAGAACCGCCTTGATATGGCAGGTATTCATGTGATTGAAGCACGTATTGGTTATCTCGCCTATGCTCCTGAAATTGCCGGCGCCATGCTGAGAAGGCAGCAGGCAGCTGCCGTAGTAGCCGCGCGTTTTAAAATCGTGGAAGGAGCGGTAAGCATGGTACAGATGGCGCTCGATCATCTATCGAAACAGAATATCGTTGACCTCGATGAAGAAAGAAAGGCGGCGATGGTAAGCAACCTGATGGTTGTTCTTTGCGGCGATAAAGATGTGAGCCCGGTGGTAAACACAGGTACACTACATCAATAACCATGAAAAGTTTATTTGAAGAAAAACAACGGTATGATCAATGGTGGTTGTGGCTGATCATTGTATCGGCTGCATTCCTCGTGGTCGGCATCTTTGGCCATGGCATGTATGTGCAACTGGTGTTGGGTGAGCCCTGGGGCGACCATCCCCAGAGCGACGATCTCCTGATCATCAATTCAATGGTTGTGATAAGCCTGATGGTCTTTATGCTTCTCATCTTCTTCAACGCATTGCTCGAGACCGGAGTAGACCGCTCGGGTATCCGGTACCGGTACTTTCCAATCATCCGTAAATGGAGGCAAATCGACCGGGAGACGATAGAAAGTTTTCATGTAAAGAAATCCTACCTGAAAGGTTATGGAATAAAAAGAGATCTGCATGGGAACAGGTTTATCAATGTTAAAGGCACAACCGCCATCGAGATCGTGACTTATGGTGGAAAAAAGATCTTGCTGGGCACACAAAGACCCGAGGAATTCATTGAGGCCCTCAATAAAATGAAAAAAGGAAGTTCAGATTAGATCATGGCTCAGAAAAAGCCCTTTGTATTAAGACTCGACCCGGAATTGCTGAAGGCCGTTGAAAAATGGGCTACCGACGAATTCCGCAGCACTAACGGACAACTGGAGTGGATTATCGCCAAAGCTCTAAAGGAGGCGGGCCGTTTGAAGCAGAAGTAGGACTAAGTATATTTGCTGTCCCTTAATCTTTTCAATCGTGTCAAAATTCCTGCTTAGCATTCTTTGCCTCTCGATCTCGACAATGTCCTTCTCACAGGATTATATCGTGACTATAAAATCCGATACGATCTTCGGAAACGTAAAACTTCTCTCCTACGACCTGCTCGACAGGGTGCAGGTGACTTCCAACAAAAAGAAATCAAATTTAACCGCCCTGCAGGTCCGTCGCGTTTCGATCAAGGGCGAACAGTATGCTCCTGTAAAACTTGATAAGAGCATCAGGCTGATGAAAATCCTCAAGACAGGATACCTTTCGCTCTACGCACACCGTGCGCAGGGACAAGGCACTTACGATTCGCGGATTATTCAAAAGGTTGGATTGAATGCTCTTGAAGTTCCCAACATCGGTTTTAAGAAATACATCGGCGAGCTGGTTGCCGACTGCCCGTCGGTTTCTGAAAAAGTGAGCAACGGCGACTACGATCGTCATGACCTCGATCAAATGATCGATGAGTACAATGCTTGTATATCTGATTACAATAATCGCAGAATGGCTGCCGCCGCCACGGCCTCTTCGCCCGTTGTGGAACTCATCAATCAGATGAAAACAAAACTCGCTTCGTCCGACATTTCGAATAAGACGGATGCCAACGACCTCTTGAATTCAATCTCCGATCGCTATAAGAAAAATGAAGCGATACCCGGTTATATGAGGGAGGGACTCAAAGGATATCTCAATTCAAATGAAGATCTGAAGGCAGACATGGAAAAGCTGTTTTCACTCCTCGACAAATAACTATTTTGGAACAATTTGCTTCGCAGGTCGGATAACATCGAGTATATCCGGATCAAGGGAGAGCGCGATGAAAATAAACGCCATACCTCCGATCATGGCCGCTAACATCATCAGCATGTAACCTGTCCAGTAAATGCCAACTCCTTTAAGAAAGGTTTTCCATTTCGGCTGCGTTTGAATGAATGACGTGTAGGCAAATCCCAGGTAAAAAGAAACAACGAGCAATTGAATTCCACTTCCAACCACAAAGCCTGTGAAGCGGAATATCACCGCTTCAATAATACTGAACCAATACCAGTTGCCGAGTAAATAGAAAACAGGAACGGAATGTTCAAGGAAATTCAAGCCCTGCTTCCTAAAGAATATCCGCTGTGATGCAAAGGCCATGAAGGGAGGAATTACAAAGGCGAGGAGCTTGGTATTATCGGAAACCCAGTTACGCACCAAATCAGCTAGTTTCGAATTGCTTTGCTCTTGCATTGGCAATTGCTCCTGCATGGCTTTTATGTAATCCCCAAACTTCAGGTCGATCAAACCGAGGATCAACAGGAACAAGGTTATCATAAAGAAATAGTAACCGATCGGCCCGAAATAACGAACACGGTTTCCGCGGATAAATTGTCTCGCTACATAACCCGGTTTTATCGTTACATCCTTTACCGTCCGGAAGAACTGGCCATCGAGGCCATACTCCTTTTCCACAAAGTCGTGCCATTGTTCTTTAACGGTAATTCGTTTCACTTCCAACGGCTGTCCGCAGTTGGAGCACAGTTTACCGTTGTCGTCGGTACCGCAGTTAATACAGGTCATGTTCAGGTTCGAGGTATGGGGTTCCTCAAAAATAAACAATGCGATTTAATTGTCGGGTGGCGCCGGTCTATTTATCGAGCCAATCCTTGAATTCCTGGACGCGCTCGCGTGCAACGATCACATCGTCATCATCACTTGACTTAAGTAATAATTTCAAGCGACTATTTGTATGACTGATCATATCTTTAATGGATGCCACCGACACCACATACTTGCGGTTGATCCGGAAAAATTTCGCAGGATCGACAATGTCCGCGATCTGATCCAATGTAAAATCCAAAACGTGCTTTCGCGCATCGGATGTAACGGCGAATGTCGTTTTCTCCAGGCTATAAAAATAGAGAACGTCATTAACCTCAACCGAGCGGAGATGCTCACCCACCTTGATGACGAAACGTTCCTTATATCGTTTGGTGAGCATCTGCATTGCAGCTCCGATACTTTCAATCATCTTATTGGGTGAGTGCGACTGACCGGTGAGATTCTCGTACTTTTTAAATGCAGCAGCAACCTCATCTTTATCCAGTGGTTTGAGGATATAATCGATACTGTTCACCTTGAAAGCCTTCAGAGCGTATTCATTGTATGCAGTTGTGAAGATCACAGGGGCTTTGATCTCTGCCTTTTCGAATATCTCGAAGCTAAGTCCATCGGCAAGCTGAATGTCCATAAAGATCAGTTCGGGGGATGGGTTTTCGCTAACCCATTTTACGGCGCTCTTAACTGAGTCGATCGAAGCAACGATTTTTACCTCAGGTTTCAGATCTTTGAGGATCTTCGACAGACGAGATGCTGCTTCGGGCTCATCTTCAACGATGAGGATGTTCATAGGAATGGAAGTTTTACCACAAAAGATCTTGAATCGTTAATGACCTCCACCTTCTTATCGGTAAGAAAACTATAACGATGTTTAATATTCTCCAACCCGATGCCCTTCGACTCCTCGGGAAGCACGTTCTTTATCTGAAGATTGTTTTCGACAACGATGTAATCATCGTCGAAAAAGATCCTGATCGTTAGCGGCTGATCTTTGGAAATGATGTTATGCTTGACTGCATTTTCAACCAACATCTGCAGCACCAACGGCGCGATCTGTTTTCTTGTCTCGTTGCCGAGATTGATATCGATCTTAAGCTTATCACCATAACGGATCTCCTGGAGAAAAATATATGATCTGAGAAACTTCAGTTCATCGGAGAGTAAGACCACTTCTTTACCCTGTGTGTCCAGCACATACCTGTAAACCTCCGACAGCTGCTTTACAAAACGAGCAGCCTTATCCTGGTTTTCGTAGATGAGGTTGGTGAGGGCATTCAGGCTATTGAAAAGAAAATGGGGATTCACCTGGCTCTTGAGCGTATCGAATTGCGCTCTCATACTTTCCTCCTTTAGCTGGGCAGCATTGAGTTCTGCCGTACGCCAGCTCTTCAGGAATCCGCGGCCATGCATAAACAAAGAGATAACAAACGTGATGGATAGCGATGTCCAGATCAATTCTTTAAGATCACCCATAAATCGCATACCCAATATATATTCATAAAAAAGTACGAGTGTTACAAGGGCTGTGACGGTGTACAGAACCATCACAATCATACCGACGAGGAAACGTTTTCCGGGTTCTTGCGTCCACGAGATTTTTCGGGAAACAAGATTGCTCGTGTAGTCATTACCCAGCCACATCAGTAACCACGTTGAAGCCGTGAAAGAGCCGACGCGGATGTACGCCTCCCACGAGCGGTCCCATGGTGCAGCGTACATCAGTGCCATCGTGTATCCGGCAGCTAACAGCCAGAGCGCCGTCTTCCACTTTTCTTTCAGGAACTTCTTCACAGGATTGTTTAAATCGAAATATAGCCTACTTACAACCTTTGACCAATTCTTCCGTCATGCCTCTTCCCCACGAAGGTGCGATAGTCAGCTCGAAAGGTTTCGCGTCGAACAATGCGAGTGCTTTGTTGGCGGTCTGGCAGGCTTCAGTCGGTTCCTGCTTGAAGAACTTTGCCGTCCCGAACTGCAACTGTGCCATGAGCGCGAGGGCGCGGGGATTTTCCGGATTGAGGCCGAGTGCTTTTCCATACGACTGCATAGCGAGTGTCGAATACTTTTGTCCTCTTGAAGCGGGATCTACCGAAACACGGATCATGTGAATGAATCCGTCAAGGGTAACGATCTCGGATTCGTCCGGTTTAATTGCACCAGCTTTGTCTATTGCGGTTTTCGCAAGATCGAGCAATGCATCTTTTTTAGCGCCATCCTGTTCGCGTACGGCCATCATGATATTGCCGAAAGACGCGTAGTAGTACGGCTCCCATTTGGTTTTCTCGGCGTTACCTATGCGTTCGAACGTGTTTACGGCTTTCTGAATTTCTTCTCTAGAGGAGTTGTTATAAACCGTTTCGATGTTCTTAGTCATCGTTTCTGTATACTTATCAGCATACACAAATAGAGAAATGAATAAAATGATAGTCTTCATAAATGTGAAATGGTTAAGTGAAATAGCTAATATGAAAATGGTCAATGTGAAATGGTCAATGTGAAATGTAGTATCCTACAGATTTGGTAACTGGTTAACTGATTTATTTTTAGAGATGGTTATAAAAACTCCTATGAACATAAACCTCGGAGCCGCCTGTCGCACAGCTCTTCCCGCGTACACGCCGTTCGCATCAGGTGTCTGCGCATATTCATAGCCGAAAATGTTATTGCGTCCAAGAAGATTTGTCGAAGACACATAAACGATAAGCCAGTTGCGTGGAAGGTAACTTATGTTTGCGCTCACATCCTGGTAAGTCGGTGTGAGGGAATGATTGAACTTTTCTTCATTGGGATTGTAATATGGACGACCGCTGCTGAATGAATAGGTAAGGCCGACCTGTGTTTTCAATTGCGTGATGAAATGCTTGTACACAAAGCTGAAATTATGCTTCGATGCGAACGACGGTGTGGCAGCATACGGGAACGCCAGGTAATTGCGCTCCGTGTCGAGAAATGAATACGAGATCCAGTAATCAACATTCCTGATCGATTTATTATCTCTCCAGAAGAATTCGACACCGCGTGCATAACCGTTGCCGGTGCTCAGCGGTTGGTACTGGTCGCCATCTTTAAACTTTACCAGGTCGGAATATTTCTTATAGTATGCTTCGATCCTTAAGGTCCTGTCGTTGTTGATCACCTGGTAGTTCAGGATGAAGTGTTCGGCTCGTTCGGAGCGCAGACCATTATTAACTCTCAGGTATTGGTTGGCAGCGCTCTGGCGAAATGTTCCGTAAGCAAACGAGAACTGTCCCCTGTCCCCGGGCTTATATGCAACGGAAATACGCGGGTCTACACCTGTCTTACCATTAAGGGAATTATGTTCAATACGGGCACCGGCCTTGGCAACGAGGTGTTTGTTTGCATACGCTTCACTTTCGGCAAAAGCGGCATAAATATTTTCGCTGAAAGAAGTGTTGAGCTTGCCTTGAGTGGCGCCATAAGTGCGGGAGATTGTTTCTGCACCGAATCGAATATCAACTTTATCCGACAGCGAATTCTCCAGGACGATCTTCTCATGAATACCTTTTTCAACTTCGCTTATCGAGTCGTTCAGATAGTTTCCGTTGAATGTATACGAAACTCCTCCCCTGAGATTCCACTTATCATTAAGTGATTGCTGGTATGATCCATTTCCATAACCGTATTTATTCGTAAGATCATACAGCGTCCTGATTTCAGGAACTGCGATATCGTGATTGTACATTGCAAGATTGGAGCTGTTGAAGTTTCCAAAGAACTTGAGCATCCCATCTTTGCCAACCTGCTGACGATAAGCGGTACTACCTTCAAGCGACACCGGAGCCGACTTCCAATCGACACGCTGGCTGATAAACCTGAAGTACGGATTTATGTTCGTGTATTGAAGTTTTCCAGTCCACGACGACCGATCGAAAGCCAGTGTCTGCGCAACGTCGGCACCAACTGAAAGAATGCCGATATCTGTCTGATTCATATCTGCTTTGTCTTTGGAATTAAGCACGAGCGCTGACGACAACGCTTGTCCATATTCGGCAGAGTAACCACCGGTACTGAAGCTCGTTCCCTTGAACATGAATGGAAGAAATCTTCCACGTGAAGGAGTGTTAGGTGCCGAAGGTCCGTAAGCATCGAGAACGGCCATACCGTCGATGAATGTCCTGGCCTCGCGACCATCGCCGCCACGAACGAACAGTCTTCCGCTTTCACCAACCTTTTGTGTCCCCGGAAGTGTATTGAGCGCTCCGGCGATATCGGCGGTTGCACCAGCCGTAGTTGCTATATCGACAGCCTTTAATATTGTGCGACGTTTCTCTTCTCCGGCGGTGAATGATCCTGCGGAGATCACCACAGCATCGAGTTGATTGATCTCTTCTTTTAAAACGATATGCAGATTGAGTGATGATCCGTTAATGTCGACCTGCTTTTGAAATCCCTTATATCCTACAAAAGTGACATCGATGAAATGAAGTCCTTTCTCTTCAGTGGAGAAACTGAATGTACCATCGACAGCTGTGCTTGTGCCATCGTATGTTTCCCGGATAACGATGTTGGCGCCGGGAATGCCTTCACCTTTTTCGTCGGTGACCGTGCCCGTGATCTGTGTCTGAGCTGCCGCAACGGTGGCGATGAAAAAGAATATTGGGGTAATGATCTGCTTCATGACCCGAAGTAGGCATGTGCAGGGCGGCTATAAAAAACAGGGTTACTGAACTGTAGGATGGGGACGATGAATTGTAAGATTGGCGACGGCAAAAAGTAAGGTGCATACAAATTCCTCAGGAAATAGACATTCTTCCCCAAACCTTTAGGCGAAACCTGAACCCACGATAGCAATTTGTGTTGGCCGATTTATTGCGGTTTGCCGGGAAAAACATTTTGACTGGCACGCGAAGGATGAATAGAGTTCTAGGGATTGCTGTCTTACTAAGCCTTGTTTCCCACACCACTAAAATAATCGCCCAAACCGGCGTAACGACCCAGCATAACGACCACGACCGCTCAGGGTGGTATCAAAAAGAAAAAATCTTAAATACCAATAATGTGCGGATGGGATCCTTCGGGAGATTGTTCAGCCGCGCAGTCGACGACCAGATCTTTGCGCAACCGCTTGTTGTCAACAATCTTAACGTCGGCGGGTCGGCCCACAATGTTGTCTTCGTACCTACCGTCAACAACAGCGTTTATGCTTTCGATGCGGAAGACCCAAACGCGACAGCGCCTTTATGGCAACGAAATCTTACTCAGCCCAACTCGAGGCCATTCAAGAATACCGACATGGGAAATGCCTGCGATGGATTCTATCGCGACTATTCCGGAAACATCGGTATTGTTGGAACACCTGTGATTGATACACTGACGAACACGATGTACCTGATCTCACGCAGCCGGAAGACCGATTCTGAAACATATTCACAATGGCTTCATGCGCTCGATATCACTACAGGTGCTGAACGTGCCGGCAGTCCGAAAATGATTGAAGCGCAGGTAAACGGAACAGGCGATGGAAGCGTCGGTGGCATCTTAAAATTTAATCCCCACACGCAAAATCAGAGGGCGGGTCTCTTATTGTTAAACGGCGTCGTCTACATCGCGTGGGCTTCGTATTGTACATGGCCTCCTTATCATGGATGGCTTCTTGGCTATGATAAAACAACGCTCGAGCAAAAGATCGTTTACTGCACAACGCCCGATGGAAAAGAGGGTGGTATCTGGATGAGCGGTGGTGCTCCGGCTGCTGATGCAGCAGGCAATATCTACGTAGCTGTTGGTAACGGAACCCCGGGTACTGGCGCAAATATTTCTGATGTTCGCAATCGTGGCGAGAGTACGATAAAGCTTACGCCGTCGGGGGGCACGTTAAATGTTGCATCATTCTTTTCTCCAAAAGATGTCGAACGTCTTGTTGCTTCCGATCTCGATCTCGGTGTAACAGGGATCTTGCTGATACCGAATACCGATCGTGCGCTCACGGGCTCCAAAGACGGAAAACTCTATCTCGTGAATCGTGATAACATGGGCGGTTTCAATGCTTCGTCCGACGCGAGTCTTCAAACAATCGACTTTGGATCTACAGCACACTTGCGTTCGTCATTCGCTTATTATAAAGGAGAAAAGGAATTCATTTATTCATGGTCGGAAAATGGACTACTTCGTGCGATGCCATATAATCGTGCAACGGGTCTGATCGACATGGCCAATTCCGTGAGCAGTGGTGTTCAGGGACCGATCGGTAACAACGGTGCTTTCTTGTCGGTGTCATCGAATGGATCTAGCGACGGCTCCGCGATCTTGTGGGCGAGTCACGCAGCAAACGGAGATGCAAACCAGGCGGTTCGTCCCGGTATCCTTCATGCTTTCGACGCAAACGATGTTACCCGTGAGCTCTGGAATTCGTCTCAATATGCATCAGACGCTCCCGGCAACTACGCAAAGTTCTCGTGTCCCACAATTGCTAATGGAAAAGTCTACCTGGCAACCTTCTCAAACAAACTTGAAATATTCGGTCTCACAGGAAAAAACGTGGCGCTTGATTGTACTGGAGAAAACATCGCAAAAGGAAAAACGGTTGTCGCGTCATCCGTCGAAAGCAACTCATACCCGGCAACCAATGTTGTTGATGGCGATACAACCACCCGCTGGAGCAGCGGTTATCACGACAACGACTATATCTATATAGACCTTGGCGAGCGTATGGATTTTTGTGGCATCAAGATCAAATGGGAAGATGCGATGGCCACTGACTTTCTTATACAGGGTTCCGATGATGCAGTTACCTGGAGGACGCTGGTAAATGTAAAAGGCAACAAAGATCATCACACAGATCTCCCTTTGGATGGTGCCGGCCGTTATATCAAAATGCAGGGTGTGAAACGCGCAACATCTTTCGGTTATTCGATATACGAGATACAGGTGTTTGGCGAACCAAGCAGTACATGTCCTATGCCCAGCAATCTGCTCGTTACCAATGTGTACCAGCAATCTGCAACGTTGCATTGGGATGCAAACGGACTCACATCGTTTAATGTTCAATACAAAACAGTTTCAGGCGAGACGTGGTCAACGATACCGGTTACAGGAACCGAGTTGACCGTCACCACATTGGGATGTGCAAGCGACTACTTTTTCAAAGTTCAGGGAATTTGCACCGGCAACAACACTACTGACTTCACCAACACGGTTGCATTCTCGACGCTTTCATGTGATGTCGATTGTCCTCCGCTTCCCACACGTTGGAATACACAGGATATCGGCGATGTGAACTTTGCGGGATCCGCCTGCTACAATGAAGGTGTATTCTCTTTATCTGCATCAGGCAACGATATCTGGGACTATGCCGATGCCTTCCGTTATACTTACAGGACAATCACAGGCGATGGTGAGATCCTTGCCCGCGTGGTGTCGATGGATAACACCGATGATTGGAATAAATGCGGTGTCATGATCCGTGAAAGCCTTTCGTCAGGCTCGCGTTATGCAATGGCGTTCGTGTCAAGTGCGAACGGAGCTTCGTTCCAATACCGTCCCGAAACAGATGGGATCTCTAAAGAAGCCAACGCAATCACCGGTATTACCGCACCTTATTGGGTGAAGCTTGTGAAATCAGGAATGTTATATACCGCGTATATTTCTCCTGATGGGTTTACGTGGACACAGGTTGGTGATACGATCAATGTCGGCTTCGGCGAAGGTGTCCCTGTGTATGCCGGGCTGGCACTCACAAGTCACAACATCAACCAGCTATCACATGCAACGGTCGACAGCTATTTATTCTCAGGTCTTCTCGACCTTCAGATCACACGATTCAGCGCTTCATTATCGCTCACTAACACGGTGAACCTCGAATGGATCACAACATTGGAAAACAACATCGAGTCGTTCGTAGTGGAAAGAAGTATCGACAACTTACATTATAGCGACATCGATACGCTGGCAGCAACGAACAGTGGCAACATAGAACTGACTTATACTTCTGAAGACAAGAGTCCTCCGTCGGGAGATGTGTATTACAGGCTTCGTATTACCGATAAGGATGGACGAACGAGTTATTCGGCACCGGTAACAATAGGCCAGGTGATCATTAACCCGATCACGGGTGTTGAAGATCAACTGAAGTTGCTCCCGTCGGTATACCCGAACCCGTCGAAGGATGGAAGTATCTTTGTGAAAGAAGGTGTGGATAAGATAAAGATGATAACACTGTATGACCCGGCCGGAAAGATGGTGATGCATATGGAGGGAGATGTTGAAGAGACTACCCAGCTGCCGGTGAGTATGATGGCGAATGGTTTGTACGTGATAGAGATAAGGACGGCAAAGACGGTTTACAGGGATAAGGTGGTGATTAAGAATTAAAACTGGACGCGGAGGATACGCAAAAGGCCGACGAGGATACGCAAAGATTCTGTCCTTTCTTATCTTTTTCGATCATGCCCCTATGCTAAAGACCATTCACAACGCGTTTGATTCCCTCTTTCAGGTGCGGTACATTAAAATTCATCAACAGGCCCAACCGATAGTCACCTAGGTTCAAATAGGTCATTAGTTGAGCAAAATGGACATTCAGCAACGCATCAACTGACTTAATCTCAAGCACTAGTTTATTGTCTACCAGAATATCCATCCTGTAACCTTGATTTAGTCTAACAGACTCATATGTAAGGGGCATTGCTTTTTCAACTTCAATGCTGTGTCCCTGTTTCCTGAGTTCGTAGGCGAGGCATTCCCGATAAGCCGATTCCAATAAACCAGGTCCAAATCTGGAATGCACTTTCATGGCAAGGCCTATTACCCCATAAGCGAGTGTATTTTCAATTTTTTCCACAGTCTGCCTAAGTAAAAGACCAGGACTGTAAAATGGTTGAGGCATGAATCAATGCTGTCCGGTTTTTCTTACTTCTGCGTATCCTTTTGTCTCCTTTGCGTATCCATTGCGTCCAGCTTAAAAAGCCTTAAATTTGAGGTTCATCAAAAGAATTCCATCCTCACTATGTCCGAGTACAGCAAAGACGAGATCAAAAGAATCGAAAATAAATGGCGCGAAGAGTGGAAAAAGACTAAGGTTTACCAGGTCTCTAACGACTCCTCCAAACCGAAATGCTATGTCCTCGACATGTTCCCCTACCCCTCCGGAGCCGGTCTCCACGTAGGTCATCCCCTGGGATACATCGCTTCCGACATCTACGCCCGCTTCAAACGCCTCAAAGGCTTCAACGTCCTGCACCCAATGGGCTTCGACGCCTTCGGACTGCCTGCCGAACAATACGCCCTGGAACACGGCATCGACCCGCGCGTTTCCACCCAGACAAACATCAACAACTATAAAAGACAGATGGACAACCTCGGTTTCAGCTATGACTGGAGCCGCGAAGTTCAAACCTGCGACCCCGACTATTATAAATGGACCCAGTGGATTTTCCTCCAGATCTTCGACAGCTGGTTCAACCGGAAACTCGAGAAAGCTGAGCGCATCTCCGAACTCGTAAAGACCTTCGCGAAAGAAGGAAATATCAATCATCCATTCCCCAATTCGAAATTCGAGATCCACGGAAAAGATACTTTCACGGCTTCCGACTGGACAGCATTTAACGAAATCGATCAGCAGGAAGTGCTGATGCAGTACCGCCTGGCGTACCTCGCTTATACCGATGTAAACTGGTGCGAAGCATTAGGTACCGTTCTCGCTAACGACGAGGTCATTAACGGCGTGAGCTACCGCGGCGGATTTCCTGTTGTCAAAAGACAGATGCGCCAGTGGAGCCTTCGCATCACCGAATACGCAGACCGCCTGTTGAAAGGTCTCGAAGAGATCGACTTCAGCGATTCCATGAAAGAGATCCAGCGCAACTGGATCGGGAAGAGCGTCGGCGCCCGGATCAATTTCAAGATCAAAGATCATGGTGACAAGAGTCTGGCGGTTTTCACAACGAGACCAGATACCATCTTCGGTGTAGACTTCATGGTACTCGCCCCCGAACACGATCTCGTTAAGCAAATTACGACGCCTGCCCAGCAGAATGATATCGACAACTATTTGAAGTATGTCGAAAGTCGTTCGGAAATAGATCGTATGGCCGAAGTGAAGAAGATCACTGGTGCATTTACAGGTGCTTACGCAATCAACCCGATCAGTGGTCGCGAGATCCCGGTTTGGATCAGTGAATATGTTCTCGCCGGTTACGGTACCGGAGCTATCATGGGCGTGCCCTGCGGCGATGAGCGTGATTTCAAATTCGCTACACACTTCAAACTGCCGATCACGAATATCATCGGAAAATATTTCGATGGCAAAGAGGCGAATCCTACCTACGATGCAACACTTGAAAATTCAGGCTTCCTCAACGGGATGAAGATGAAGGACGCGTCGCAGGCTGTCGTTAACAAAGTCGAAGAGCTCGGCATCGGAAAGCGCCAGGTGAACTACAAGATGCGCGATGCAGGCTGGAGCCGTCAGCGTTATTGGGGAGAACCGTTTCCCGTAATCTATCGCAACGACATTCCTTACGCGATGGATGAAAAGTCGTTGCCATTGTTGCTCCCACCTACAAATAACTTCAAGTCGTCGGGTTCCGGTGAAGGACCATTGGCAAATCTGAAGGACTGGATAAACGTCAGCGATAAAGAGAAGAGAGATTCCAACACGATGCCTACACATGCCGGTGCCGCATGGTATTTCCTTCGTTACATGGATCCACACAATAAGAATGCTTTCGCCGATCGTAAAGCATTGGATTACTGGAACCAGGTAGATGTGTACATCGGTGGTGCCGAGCACGCCGTCGCTCACTTATTGTATTCTCGTTTGTGGGTCAAGATCTTACACGATCTCGGATACCTGAACTTCGATGAGCCTTTCAGGAAGCTTATCAACCAGGGTATGATCGTTGGCGAGTCGAAGTTCGTTTATCGTGAAAGAGGAACGAATCGATTCATTTCTGCGGGGCTTAAAGATAAATATGAAACAGACCAGCTTCACGTTTGGGTAAACCTGGTTAACGGGAACGAGCTCGATACTGAAGGCTTCAGGAAATGGAAACCTGATTTTGAAAATGCAGAGTTCATCCTGGAAGATGGAAAGTATATAACGGGATCTGCAATCGAGAAGATCAGCAAGACTTACTACAATGTTGTAAATCCCGACGATGTTATTGCCAATTACAGCACCGACACGCTTCGTATGTACGAGATGTTCCTCGGACCGCTCGAGCAATCGAAGCCATGGAACACCAACGGTATCGACGGCGTGTTCCGTTTCCTGAGGAAATTCTGGAACCTCGCGCACGATAATTCCGGCAAATTCAACGTAAGCGACGCAGAACCGACGAAAGAAGAATTAAAAGTTCTTCATAAGACGATAAAGAAAGTAGACCAGGATGTGAACAACTTCTCGTTCAACACATGCGTGAGCGAGTTCATGATTTGCGCCAATGAGCTTGGATCTCTGAAATGCAACAAACGCAAGGTGATCGAACCATTGGTTATCGCCCTGGCTCCTTTTGCGCCACACATCACTGAAGAACTCTGGTCTCTGCTTGGTCACAAAGATTCGGTGCTCACGCAGTCGTTCCCTGCTTACGATGAAAAATATCTGATCGAAAGCTCATTCAACTACCCGATATCTATCAACGGGAAGGTGCGCGCCGAAATGAACTTCGCACTGGATATGCCTAAAGAAGATATCGAAAAGCAGGTGCTCGCTTCGGAGATCGTTCGGAAATGGACCGAAGGAAAAACCCCGAAGAAAGTGATCGTTGTACAGGGACGTATCGTGAACGTGGTACTTTAAGTAGCGGTTTTTCGCTATTTTAGACCTCTTATAACAAACGAATACATGCCTTATTCAAGGATTGTGGGTCTGGGACACCATGTCCCCGACACAGTTATCACCAATCAATACCTGTCCACATTGATGGATACGAACAATGAGTGGATTGTGGAGCGCACGGGTATTGAAGAACGGCGGTGGATGAACCCCGCCCAGGATACTGTTGCGAACATGGCCGCGAAGGCTACGAGAATGGCATTGCAACGCGCCAATCTCACTGAAAAAGATATAGAGTTCATTGTCTTCGCAACCATTACTCCCGATTATTTCTTCCCCGGCTCCGGGGTTTTACTGGAGCGCGAGCTTGGACTCGACGGCATTCCCGCCCTCGATATCCGCAATGCCTGTTCGGGTTTTATTTATGCTCTTTCGATAGCAGACCAGTTCATCAAAACCGGCATGTATAAGAACGTGCTGGTGGTAGGCGCTGAAATTCAATCGACCGCCCTGGATATCACCACCCGCGGAAGGAACACCGCCGTTATTTTTGGCGATGGCGCCGGAGCTGCCATACTCCAGGCTTCGGACAGACAAGGAGTTCTCTCCACGCACCTTCACTCCGACGGACGGTTTGCAGAAGAGCTTTATCTCAAAGATCCGGGAAGCAGTCGTCCGCATGCCGAACGGCAACCGGATCAGATCCTCGACACGACCTCATTCAAACTGGTGATGAATGGCAATAATGTTTTCAAACACGCCGTTGTCCGGTTCATGGAAGTTATTAACGAGGCTCTCACTGCGAATAATCTGAAGAAAGACGATATCTCGTTGCTTGTCCCTCACCAGGCCAACCTTCGGATCAGTCAATACGTCAAGGAAAAAATGCAGTTGAGCGACAGCCAGGTTTATAACAATATCATGCGTTATGGTAACACAACCGCAGCGTCAATTCCTATCGCGTTAAGTGAAGCCTGGGCAGAAGGAAGAATCAAAGAAAATGATTTAATTTGTTTAGCGGCTTTTGGAAGTGGTTTCACCTGGGCCTCCGCTCTCATCAGGTGGTAACGAAGTACACCCTTGCCCCGGGTTTTTCGGGGCCGTCGAGTAATGAAAACAGTTGCTTATAATCCCAGTCCTCTCGAAGTAGATTTCGCGAATGCGCTGATCATACTTCAAAAGGATATTCAAAAACATATACAGGACAATAAGATCGTTAACATAGAAAGTGACATCAACCGCGACAATCCAACTGTTAAATTCAAGCTGGTAGACAAAGATGGTGACCCACACGAAATCGTAGTTCGTATCGTACAGATCCCCGATAAATTCTGATAAACACAGGGCATGTCGATAGCCATTGTCATCCTGTGTATCATCCTGCTGATCCTGCTGATTACGTGGCTTAAGATCAATGCATTCCTTGCTTTTCTGATTACATCGATAACTGCCGGTTTGCTGTTGGGCGTCGAGCCCGCGTTGATGGGTAAAGTTCTCGAGAAAGGTGTCGGCGATATGCTCGGTTCCCTTGTAGTTGTGGTGATCGGGGGCGCCATGTTAGGGAAGCTCGTTGCTGAAACCGGCGCCGCACAGCAGATCGCCTCGGGTCTCATGCGGGCATTCGGAGAAAAATACCTCCAGGTCGCCATGATGATCACAGGTTTCGTTATCGGCATTCCACTATTTTATAACGTCGCGTTCGTACTTGTCTTTCCGCTCATAGCATCCATCGTGTATCGCTATAAGCTTCCCGCTGTGTACGTCGGTTTACCAATGATGGCCGCGCTGTCTGTTACTCATGGATTCCTTCCTCCGCACCCATCGCCCGCGGGCCTGGTGAAGCAGCTCGATGCAAGCATGGGACAAACACTGATCTACGGCATCATCATCGCGATCCCCACGGTTATTCTCGCCGGATACTTTTTTTCAAAAACATTGAAAGGCATCAACGCAAAGCTTACCGATACCTTTAAAGCCGAAGAGCTTCCTGAAGAGAAATTACCGGGACTCGGTGTCAGTCTTTTTACAGCGCTTTTGCCCGTGATCTTACTCGCGGTTACCACGATCTTCACAATGACCGGTTCTAAATCGCCAGTCATTTTGTTCCTGAGCGACTCGAATATTGTGATGTTGTTGTCCATCGCCATCGCCACCTGTACACTTGGATTGGCCAGGGGAATGAAAATGACGGCCATTATGAACATCTATGGCAACGCAATAAAAGATGTTGCACTCATCGTGCTGATCATGGGCGGAGCCGGAGCGTTAAAAGAAGTTCTGATCGTCACCGGTGTAAGCAAGGAAATTTCTGAAGCATTGAATGGATTGAGCTTCCACCCTTTATTCCTCGGCTGGCTGATCGCGTGTATCATCAGGGTGTGTGTCGGCTCGGCGACTGTGGCGGGCCTGACAGCTGCCGGTATTGTAGCACCGCTGTTGCTTGCGCATCCGGAAGTTGATCCAAACCTCATGGTGCTCGCTGTTGGCGCCGGCAGCCTCATGTTCTCGCACGTTAATGACGCAGGCTTCTGGTTATTTAAAGAGTACTATAATCTGTCGATCAAACAGACGATCAAATCGTGGTCGATCATGGAAACGATCGTCGCCGTTTGTGGTCTCGCCGGCGTACTTGTCTTGAACTTATTTATCAACTAGATCTTATGAATGAAACTCCCGAAACCCGTTTCGCGAAACTGGGTTTATCGCTTCCTCCTGCACCAAAACCACTCGGTGTTTATAAGCCATTTCTTATCGTAGGCAACTTCGTTTACGTGTCGGGGCACGGCACCGTGAAGGACGATGGTTCATTGATCATCGGCAAAGTGGGCGTGGATATGGATAAGGATGGAGCAAAGGCCGCAGCGCAGCAGGTGGGACTCGCTATCCTCTCCACACTCAGGAAAAATCTCGGCTCTCTCGATAAGATCAAGAGGGTGATCAAAGTACTGGGTATGGTCAATGCTACGCCCGATTTTGAACGCCATCCCTACGTGATCAACGGTTGCAGCGAACTGTTTGCAAAAGTCTGGGGTGACGATAACGGTGTTGGTGTCAGAAGTGCGGTAGGAATGGGATCACTGCCGGATAATATCCCGGTGGAGATCGAAGCAATGTTTGAACTCACTTAGCTGTACGCTGAGGATACGCGGAGTGAGCAGAGGATACGCAGAGAATGCATAGCGTATCCATGGCTACCTTGGCATATCCTTCGCGTACAACCTTAAAAAAATATTATGAACTGGTTCGAAGTTGAAAATATCTCCGACGTAGACTCTCCCGGTCTTCTCGTTTATCCCGATCGTGTTAAAGAAAACATCCGCATCGCGAAAAGCTTTCTCGACAATCCCGATCGCTTACGTCCCCATGTAAAGACAAATAAGTCTCCCGAGGTTACGCGGATGTTCGTCGAAGCGGGCATCACAAAGTTCAAGTGTGCCACCATCGCCGAAGCCGAAATGCTCGCCATGAACGGTGCAAAAGATGTTTTCCTCGCCCACCAGCCGGTCGGACCGAAGATCAAAAGGTTCCTCGAGCTCACAAAAACATACCAGGCGGTATCTTTTTCCTGCATTGTCGACGATCCATCGGTTGCAAGACAGCTCAAAACGGCGAACCTGTATATCGACCTGAACGTGGGCATGAACCGTACCGGCATCGAACCGGAGAACGCGCTTCCGTTATTCAACGAATTTCAATCGCAGGTAGTCGGCCTTCACGCATACGACGGCCATTTAAGGGACCCGGATATTGAAGTCCGCCGTAAGCAATGCGACGAAGGATACTCACGCGTCGAAGCGCTTCATCAAAAGATCAAACAGCAATTCAACAGGTCATTAACGATCGTCGCCGGCGGAACTCCATCGTACTCTATTCACTCCAAAAGAAAAGATATAGAATGCAGCCCCGGCACCTTCATCTATTGGGACAAAGGATACCAGGTGACTTTGAAAGAACAGCCATTCCTCATCGCTGCCATCGTTGTCACCAGGGTCGTTTCGCTGCCAACGACAAACACAATTTGCGTCGATCTCGGTCATAAAGGGATCGCTTCAGAAAATACGATCGACAAGCGCGTATACTTTCTGAATGCAGAAGGATTGATCCCTGTGGGCCACAGCGAGGAGCACCTCGTTCTTAAAAACGAAGGCGATCAGAAATTCAAAGTTGGCGATGTGCTGTATGGAGTCCCTCATCACATTTGCCCGACGGTGAACCTTTACGATTCACCTAACGTAATCACAGATCACAGATATGTTGGCAACTGGAACACAGTTTCCCGCTCTCGTAAAATAACTATTTGAAATGCTCTCTATCGACGCCCACTTAGATCTTTCCATGAATGCCATGGAATGGAATCGCGACCTCCGGATGTCTATCGCAGAGATGCGCGATCGCGAGAAAGATCTTAACGATAAGCCTGATCGCGGAAAGAACACGGTGAATTTCGACGAGCTTCGTCGCGGGAATTTCGGACTGGTGGTCGCAACGCAGATCGCACGTTATGTTGAGCGAGGGAGCTGGCTGCCCGGATGGAATTCTCCCGAACAGGCGTGGGCGCAGACACAAGCGCAGGTTGCCTGGTATAAGGCGATGGAGGATGATGGCCAGTTAAAGCAGATAAACAATCTCGCCACACTCGAAGATCATCTCGCAACATGGGATCATCACAAAACACAAATAGGGTACATCCTCAGCCTTGAAGGTGCGGACTCGATCGTGACATTAAAGCATCTCGAGAAAGCTTACGAATACGGACTCCGTGCCGTTGGTCCCGCGCATTACGGTCCCGGCCGTTATGCCTTTGGTACCGACTCCGAAGGACCCTTGGGCCCAAAAGGAAAAGCTTTGCTCAAAGAAATGGAGCGACTCAACATCATCCTCGACGCGACTCATTTATGCGATGAAAGTTTTCGCGAAGCAATGGACAATTTCAACGGACACGTTTGGGCAAGTCATCACAATTGTCGCGCGCTGGTCGATCACAATCGCCAGTTCAGTGACGATAGTTTGAGGGAACTGATCCGGCGCGGCGCCGTGATCGGTGCGCCCATGGATGCCTGGATGATCGTTCCCAATTGGGTTCGCGGTAAATCGACGCCCGAAGGTATGGGTGTGAACCTGGAGCGCGTTGTCGATCATATGGATCACATCTGTCAGCTTGCCGGAAATGCAAATCATATCGGCATTGGCTCAGATCTTGATGGTGCCTTCGGCAAGGAACAGAGTCCCTACGATATAGAAACCATCGCAGATCTTCAAAAAATCCGGGGGATACTCCAAAACAGGGGATACTCTCCGTCCGATATTGAGAATGTCTTCTCGGGGAATTGGTTGAGATTTCTGAGAAAGGCGTGGAAATAAGTCCGTAACTTGTTCGTTAAATTCCGGGAATGAAAGTGAAGAAGAGATATATTTTTAGCCTGGTCATTATCCTTGGCCTGACCGCAATGTCGTTCACGCGTCCAGCTGAACGTTACTTCGAAATTGCCAAGAACCTCGACATATTCGCGTCGCTTTTCAAAGAGGTCAATGCCCTCTACGTCGATGAAGTCAATCCCAATAAACTGATGCGCACGGGTATCGACGCGATGTTGAACTCGCTCGATCCGTATACCAATTACATTCCCGAAGACGAAGTTGAAGACTTCCGCACCATGAACACCGGCCAGTACGGCGGGATCGGTGCTATTACACGCCAGATCGAAAAGAGAACGGTCGTGACCATGGTATATGACGGATATCCCGCCGCAAAAGGAGGTCTTAAGATCGGCGACGAGATCATCAAGATGGACGACATCGTGCTGTCGAAGCTCACGATGGAAGAAGCAAATCATTTGATGCGCGGACAGATCGGTACAACCGTAAAACTTACCGTGAAACGTCCCGGTACGACGACGCCCGTGAACCTTGAGTTCAAACGTGAAAGGGTGAAGGTGAGCAACGTGCCTTATTGGGGAATGGTTGGCAACGACATCGGTTTCGTTCAACTTTCCGATTTCACACCGGATGCAGGCAAAGAAGTCAAGAATGCAGTTATCGCGTTGAAAGAAAAAGGTGCCAAAGGAATCATCCTCGATCTTCGGGGAAACCCAGGTGGTCTGCTTCTCGAAGCGGTGAACATCTGTAACATCTTCCTTCCGAAAGGAAATCTTGTCGTGTCGACCAAAGGAAAAGTAGAAGATTCGAACTTCGTTTACGAGACGACAAATCCACCTGTTGATACGGAAATTCCTCTCGCAGTTTTGATCAATCGCGGAAGCGCTTCAGCTTCCGAGATCGTCGCAGGAACATTGCAAGACTATGATCGCGCAATTATCATCGGTGAAAAATCTTATGGAAAAGGGCTGGTGCAGTTGCCCCGATTGTTGTCATACAACTCACAGGTGAAGATCACCACAGCGAAATATTATACCGCGTCGGGCCGCTGCATCCAGGTTTTGGATTATACGCATCGCCGTTCCGATGGAAGCGTCGGTGCTGTTCCCGATTCCCTGAAGAAGCCGTTCAAGACCACACACCAGCGCACAGTCTATGATGGTGGCGGAATCGATCCGGATATTGCCACACAGAGTGCGGAGGCCGCCGCAATCACACAGGCATTGTACAGCGAAGGATATCTCTTCGACTACGCAACAGATTACTATGTAAAACATCCGACCATTCCTCCGGCGCGGGATTTCACACTGACGGATGCGGAATACAACGATTTCGTTACATGGATGAAATCCAGGAAATACGAATATCACTCGCCCGTGGAACTTCAACTGAACCTTCTGACCGAGGAGGCCAAGCGCGAACGTGCAAGCAAGGAGTTACAGCCGCAGATCGATAAGCTGAAGGCGATGGTCGCTGAATATCGTAAGAACGATCTTGTCAATTTCAAAGATCAGCTTCGCGGTCTGTTGGAAGAAGATATCGTTGCTCACTATTATCTCGAACGCGGCGCTACCGAAGTATCATTTAAGACAGACCAGGATATCAAAAAATCTATCGAGATCCTGAACAACGCAACCGGCTATAAGAAGATCCTGAATCTTCAGTAAATTTAGGGATGCGTTGGAAGCGAATTGTGGCCCGCACCTCAATAATTACCATCATTTGTTTTGCCGGACTGATGATCCTCATGGACTCCTGCATGCAGTTCCGCATGAGCAAAAAGGAGGTCGACAACTTCTTTAAGAATAAGATGTATCCGGGGATAGAGTATTCCTACTACGTCGGCAGACAGCGGATCAACTACCTGGCAACGGGCAACGACTCTCTCCCACTGGTAGTATTCATTCACGGCTCGCCAGGATCGCTCAGCGCCTTCATCGATTTCATGGACGACACGCTGCTGCTCGAAAAAGTGAGAATGATCTCGGTAGATCGTCCGGGCTTTGGATCATCCAATTTCGGTTATGCAGAACCCTCGCTCGAAAAGCAGTCGGCTGAATTGAAACCTATCCTCGAAAAGCATAAGTACAACAAGCCTGTCTATTTAGTAGGCCATTCACTGGGCGGTCCGCTGATTGCTCGAATGGCAATGGATTATCCGGAGCTTGTAGATGGCCTCATATTCGTGGCGGGCTCAGTGGATCCCGATCTGGAACCTTACGAATGGTTCAGGGCACCGCTGGCAACTCCGTTTTTAAAATGGGCTTTACCCCGCTCCATGCGCGCATCGAACGATGAGATCTATCAGCTGAAGCCGCAGCTCGAAGCTATGAAACCATTATGGGCGAAGATCACGTGCAGGTCGATCTTTATCCAGGGCGACAAGGACGAGCTGGTACCAAAAGAGAACGCAGACTTCGCGAAGAAGATGCTGGTGAACGCGCCATTGAAAGTGGTGATGTACCCGGATATGAATCACTTTGTTCCATGGTCGCATCCGTTCCTGATCGACAATGCGATCCTGTATATGGCGGAAGGAAAGACAGGGCCTGTGTCGGTGGAAAGGCACTGACGCTTATAAACAGTGATACTGCTAACCAGTTCACACCATCAAAAATTATATACCAAAGTTCCGGTCCATCTAGCCCTACTGGTTATATCTGCCGTGTCATCACTATTATAATGTTGCACTATAGGCGATTGCATATTTACGCCGACGGTAAAATGACCGATGTAGACATCCATGCCTGCTGATGCAAGAGTTGCTGATCCTCCGGTGTTCACCTGTATGATGTTGCCGTCTTTATGCATCGCTGCGTTTTCATAGTATGCCCCGGCATGCGGCAGCAGTGAAAATGGTCCGACCTTTTGCCAGAAAAATAATTGCGACGAAAGCCTGAACTGGTTACCGAACAAATAACCGTCATGATTTCGCGTATTGATCTTATAACCACTCTCGACATTCAGTCCGGTTTTCTTATATCGGATCGTATAGACTGCGTTCAGGTTGAGGTCGACGCTGCCGGTGCCCATTTGAAAATTTCGATTGATGATCTTGCCCTTATCGTATAGACTGAATTTTCCCGTGGGAAGTTTAATACCTCCGCCGGCGATCAACGAATGCTTCCAGTCCACCTTCTCGTCACCATTATTGATCAAAACATAATTTACCATGGTATTGATGTCGCCGAGACCATGCGCATCAACGACCTGGTCGGTCCCGTTCATGCTGTTGTACACGTACGGAACGAAAGCAAAAAGCTGGATTCGTTTCGTTAAGTAATACCTGCCCCACAATTCGATTTTCGAATACGTGTCGTTCGATTGCTGTGCAGGAATATTCGGTGTCGGGTAGATATAGGAATGAAATTTCGCCTGCGACCAACGCAAGCCCACAAAATTCTTACTGTACAAGGGAAGTATTCCAAAATAATTTCCACCAAGCGAGCATCCGCAAACATCACAGGCGAACGTTTTGGTGGCCATCAAAAAGATGACCACCACAGATATCAGGAGTTTCATGATCAGTTAGCGTGGATGTGATCGACAACAAAAGCGTCCTGTAAGTTCGTATTCACCTTGTCCACATTAAAGATCAGGTGAACTTCGGGCTCGTGCTCTACTCTGACCGGCACAGCAGTCGTCATTAGCGTGTGAGTCGACTCGGCCGACGTGAAATCGAAATCGCCATGCACAGCCAACGATTTGACCGTGAAAGTCACTTCAATGTAATTTCCCGCTGGAACGTTTTTCAACGATATCTCTTGTGATCCCTCATCAGAAGCATCCACGTGATAGGATTGGCTTTTATTATCAAAGATGAAGCCGTCATCACGCTTCAGCTTAATATCGGTTACATCATACATAATTGAAAGACCCGGATGTTCATCGGGGCGGTTGTCGAACTCGAGGGTTATGGGGCCGACTGTTGAATTCTCTTTGTCTCCCGAACATGAGATAAATAAAATCAATAGGATATTTATAAGCAGTAGCTTTTTCATATAGTTATTAGTTACTAGTTATTAGTTACTAGTTATTAGTTACTAGTTATTAGTTACTAGCTATGAGTAATTGGAGATGAATAGATAAAGAAGGTAAGCGAAAAGCTACGCTACTGAAGGAGGATGAAAAATGCTTGTGTCCGGGCCGGGAGGATAGGAATAAACTGGTTCAGCAAAGGCTGCACTAAGCAGCAAAAAGTCACGCTGAACTTCGATCGTATTTGAAGAGAAAAATAACTGGATCGCCTTACCCTGGAACGTCACGGAAGGCCTGGCCTGGCTGTCATCATCCTGTTGAATGATGACAAGGCCATTATCAAGATAGCCGTTGCCGCAATCTGCTATGGGTCGCTCTTTCTCGAGACCAAGCTCGAATGCGATGACATGTCGTTGTTCATAGATCCACGACAATACTCCCAGCCTGCCTGCGCAATGCAGGGTCATGCAAATGAGAATTGTTATGGAAATGATCCGCTTCAAGCGGAACAAATGTATGACTTTACCTCAAAGGTTCGTATCGATTAACAACAATACCTACCTGGTGCGTCGTCGATTTTATCAGTTTCAGCTTTTTATCGCCCTTGAAAATAGTCATCCCTTTTCCGATAGCCGCCGGGTTAACGTGAAGAATATATTCATCGATCAGATCCTCGTTAATAAGGTTTGAAACAAAACCAGCTCCCCCGTAAACGATGATATCTTTTCCGGGCTGCTGCTTAAGTTTATTGACTTCGGTCTTAAGGTCGCCATTTTCAACACGCGCGTTCCGGCCGGTAGTGGCCTTCAGGGTCTTGCTGAAGATTACTTTCGGTAAATCCACCATCAGGGTGGCGAGGGTGTATTCCACATTATTTTTATCTCCGTCGACAACCTTCTCCCAATACTGAAGAAATCCAGGGCTCATCTTCCTGCCCATCAGGATGAGATCGGCTTCCTGTGCCTGTTTAACAGCAAGATCCAGGATCTCCTTGTCGCCAATGGCGACTATCCAATCGTTGGCGCCGTCAGGCCGTGCAACAAAGCCATCTATTGAAACCTGTATTTGTAACTTGAGCTTTCTCATATCCGTTTGTTTTATTGATAAGCTAAAATTACAATCAACATTCCGGCCGAAATGGTGGCATTCCCGTCAATAAAGGGGAGAATTGCGACACATATAAATAAAAAAAACGGCTCGCCTTTCGGCAAACCGTTCTTACAGGTTAGGTATAGGTAGGTCCCGCCAAAACACGCCCTGATCACTTGCTCAAAGCGCCGTATGGCGGGATCTGCATTATCGGAGGAACAACAGCTCGCGGTATTTCACCAACGGCCAGTTTTCGTTGTCCACGAGCAATTCGAGCTTATCCACTGAATCGCGGATCGTTTCGAAATACTTCTCTTTAATGTCATCACAATATGCAATCGCACGCTTGTGTCCATCGGTGATCTTATTGGCGCGCTTACGCTCTTCGATCATTGCACGAACATTCGTCTTAATGATCTCAACGTGTCCCGATATTTCCTTGATAGTTTGAACAACAGCTTTGTTGTCTACTTTGAGAGCAGCAAGACCGCTGGCGTTTTCTATCAATTTTGTCTGGTAAGCGATCGCAGTCGGGATGATGTGATTCATTGCGAGGTCGCCCATTACACGAGCTTCGATCTGCACACGCTTGATGTATCCCTCCCAACGGATCTCGTTGCGGGCTTCAAGTTCTTTATGCGAGCATACACCGAATTTCTCGAACACTTCAAGAGACTTCTTAGACAAGTAAGCTTCGATAGCGCGAGGCATGTTCTTGATATTGCTCAAGCCACGCTTCTTCGCCTCTGCTACCCACTCTTCAGAGTAACCATCGCCTTCGAAGCGAACGGCTTTCGATTCCTTGATGTATTTACGAAGAACGTTGATAATAGCGATTCTCTTTTCTGTTCCTTTCTCGATGTCTGCTTCAACAGCTTCGTTGAACTTCGTGAGCTGATCTGCCATGATAAGGTTCAAAGCTGTCATTGCGGTAGCGCAGTTGTCGCTGCCACCCACTGCACGGAATTCGAACTTGTTACCTGTGAAGGCAAAAGGTGACGTCCTGTTACGATCGGTTGCGTCGAGGATGATCTCAGGGATCTGGTCGATACCGAGCTTCATGTACATGTTGTCGCCCTTCTCGATCTTGATGTTACCTTTTTTCTCGAGTTCATCGAGAACGGCAGTCATCTGCGATCCAATGAACACCGACATGATTGCAGGAGGAGCTTCGTTCGCACCCAGGCGGAAATCGTTCTGAGGTGTAGCGATACTTGCTCTCAATAAATCGTTGTGCTCGTGAACGGCTTTGATCGTCGTTACAAAGAATGTAAGGAAGAGTAAGTTGTCGCGGGCACTGCTTGATGGTGCATAAAGGTTAACACCGGTGTCGGTGATCAAAGACCAGTTGTTGTGCTTACCGCTTCCGTTTACGCCTGCGAATGGCTTCTCATGGAAGAGGATGCGGAGCTTATGTTTTTCAGCAACACGGCCCATGACATCCATCATAAGCTGGTTGTGGTCGTTTGCTACGTTAACTTCTTCGAACAAAGGAGCTACCTCGAACTGGCTTGGAGCAACTTCGTTGTGACGGGTGCGAACGGGGATACCGAGTTTCCATGCTTCGATCTCAAAATCTTTCATGAAATCGTAAACACGGCCTGGAATAGAGCCGAAGTAGTGGTCTTCCAACTGTTGTCCGCGTGCTGGCGCGTGACCAAATACTGTGCGGCCGGCCATAACGAGGTCGGGACGGGCTGCGAAGAGGTCAGAGTCTACAACAAAATACTCTTGTTCTGGTCCAAGTGATGCTACAACCTTCTGAATGTCTTTATCGAAAAGCTGGCATACTTTCGTTGCAGCCTGGTCAACAGCCTTCAGGGCTTTGAGCAAAGGAGATTTCTGGTCGAGAGTTTCGCCAGTATATGAAACGAAGATCGTTGGAATGCAAAGTGTTTTTCCATAAAGGAACATGGGCGATGTTGGATCCCATGCTGTATAACCACGTGCTTCGAAGGTGCTGCGGATACCGCCGCTGGGAAACGAAGAAGCGTCGGGTTCCTGCTGAACGAGTTCGCTGCCTTTGAATCTTTCGAGACCTGCGAGAGCATCGAAGAATGAGTCGTGCTTTTCTGCAGTTCCGCCTGTCATTGGCTGGAACCAGTGTGTGAAGTGCGTTGCGCCCTGGCTCATAGCCCATGCTTTTGCAGCTTGTGCTACGGCGTCGGCAGTCACATCATCCACTTTCTCATGGTTCTTGATGGCGTTGCTTACCTTTTTGAAAACGGCCGGCGAAAGCGTAGCTTTCATTTTATCGATACCGAAGACATTGACTCCGAAGAAATCGGAAACCTTGTCTGAGGGGGCGTCGACAGAAACCGGAACGCGCTCGCTGAGTTTCTTGAGCGCTTCGAATCGTAGTGTTGACATTTGAAGGAGTTTTTTTTGGTTGCTGGTGGCGACAAAAATAGCCGAATATTCGAAGGCAGGGTCATTTTTGACCCTATATTTTTACAATAAGATAACATTCAGAACCAAGTAGGGTTAAAATAAATCCTCGAAAACGATTGAGATGAAAACCAGCCTTTTGATCCTCTTTTTATTTTTTTCCGGATGCAGCATCAAATTCGACCGGACCTCCGAAGAAAAAGCAATTCGCGACGGACTTAAGGCCCAGGAAACAGCCTGGAACCAGGGAAATATCGACGAGTTCATGGAAGGATATTGGAAATCGGATTCGTTGATGTTTGTCGGCTCCGGCATTACACAAGGATGGAAAGCAACGCTCGAACGTTATCACAAAAGCTATCCCGATCGCGAAACCATGGGACAGCTCGATTTCACTTTTTATGAATTCAGATTTATCGACGAGAAGAGTTGTCTTGTTACCGGTAAATATCATCTGAAGAGAACCGCAGATGAGCCAACAGGAATGTTCACGTTATTGATCAGGAAGATCGACGGCAAGTGGCTCGTAGCCTATGATCACACGTCATAGCGATAAGTGATCTTTCAGGATGTTGATGCCCGCAAGCAAAATAAGCAACGCTGTTATTCTTCTTATGTAAAGTGGATTGAACTTATTCGCTCCCAGCCTCGATCCTATCTGTCCCCCGATTAAGACTGCCCCCAGCAAGGGAAGAACGAATTGCCAATCGATCGTTGCGTTGCGGGTAAACTGGCCTGCAAGCCCGCTTATCGAATTTGCGAGAATGAAAACGCTCGCAAGAGCGGAGATCTTTCTCGCTGTATCCCATTTACTGAGATGCAAAATCGGCGACAGGAATATGCCTCCACCGATGCTGACGAGCCCTGAAAGCAATCCCACCCCCGCACTCACTCCTGCGTTGAGAAATGTGTTGTCCGATAATTTTCTCGATCCGTCATTCGGTTGTATCCATAAAGCGACTGATGCAAGCACGAGGGTAAATCCCAATAGAAGAAAGAACGCATCCTCGCCTATCTTCCAGTAACCGCCCAGGAAAGCAAATGGCACACTCGCCACGATAAACGGCCAGCTCTTGCGTACGTCGAGATAACCTGCTTTGCCAAAAATATAAGTGCCTCCAACTACCACAACGATGTTGCAAAGGAGCGCAGATGGTCTCATGATGCCCGGCGCCACACCCATAAGCGCCATCAATGCGAGATAGCTGGAACCGCCGCCAAATCCCACCGATGAATACACCGTAGCGATAATGAAGAAAGCGATCGTTAATATAATTACCGTGCTCACGTTATCCACCTATGGTTGACATCGACTCGCCCACTTCCTTCGAGCGTCGCTGCTCCGCTTCGAACCCGTCTTTTGGGCGCGAGCCAAACGCCGTCAGTAAATGTTTTTCGATGATAGCATCGGATTCGCCCGAACGCATGAGGTCTTTGATATTTAAAACACCATCATCGTACAAGCACGTCTTCAGCGTTCCCTGTGCAGTTACACGGATCCGGTTACAAGATCCGCAAAATGTTCTGCTGAAAGCGGCGATAATACCCAGCGAGCCCATATGCGACGGCACTTTGTAAGTATACGCGGTAGAATTAGGTTCGTCGTTCAGCTTAATAAGATCCGGGTAATGCGCTCTTATGTAATCCAATATTTTCTTATGCGTCCAGGTCAGGAGTGAATAATGATTTCCCTCACCATTGAACGGCATCTCTTCGATAAATCGCACCGACACATCCCTGCCTCTCGTGAGTTCGATCAAAGGAATGATATCATCGATATTCTTTTCTTCCATTACAACAGCGTTGATCTTCACAGGAATACCGGCCTCAAATATCTGTTGTAACGTGTTCCATGTTTTTTGAAACTCATCGCGGCGGGTTATCGCTTTGAACCGATCGGCATCGAGCGTATCGAGGCTGAAGTTGATCGACTTAATGCCAAGATCTTTTAGTTCGGAAATATGCGGAGCAGTAAGAACACCATTGGTTGTAATATGAAGTTCGTTGATACCTTTCACCCCGACGATTGAACGGATGATGTCCATGAGATCGGTTCTGACAAACGGTTCCCCGCCGGTTAAGCGGATCTTGGAAATTCCGAGGCGGGCCGAAATGGTCACGATACGAAGTATCTCATCGGCGGTGAGAAGTTCTTTCTGAGGAAGATACTTAATACCGTTTTCGGGCATGCAATAAAAACAACGGAGATTGCAGCGATCCGTGACAGCAAGACGCAGGTAATTGACTGGACGATTATGGTTATCTAAAAGCATGGCCGGTTTCCCGAGGAATAACGTATCTCCGCGACACATTAGTTTAGAAAGATATATCTTCGACCATGAAGTTCACAATAACCTCTTACGGGATAGCAAAAGACATAGTAGGAGAACGAACGGTTGTTATTGAAACGAACTCAAAGACAGTGGGTGACCTTCGTTCATGGCTCGTTCAAAATTATCCTTCCATCAACGATCTACGCTCATTGTTTATAGCGGTAAATAAAAATTATGCTGCCGATGACATCGTTCTGAAAGAAACAGACGAAATCGTTTTAATTCCACCGGTTAGCGGAGGATGATAAGTTTGCAGGGATGATTAAGATCACAAAAAATCCTATTGACGTCAACGAAATAATCGATGCCGTTTCCCATCAGGGAGCTGGCGCCGTCAACGTTTTTATAGGCACGATCAGGGATTCCACCCTGGATAAAAGAAAAGTCGTCCAACTCGAATACGAAGCTTACGAACCGATGGCCGTGTCAGAAATTCAAAAGATCGTGGACGAAGCAACGAAACGATGGGAGCTTATTGGCTTCGCCATCAGTCACCGCATCGGCACTCTGAAACCCGGTGAGGTTGCCGTTGCGATCGCCGTCTCTACGAAACATCGGCAAGCGTCATTCGAAGCATGTCAGCATATCATCGACACTCTCAAGGAGAAAGTACCGATCTTCAAGAAGGAAGTCTTCGAAGATGGTTCCGAGTGGATCTCAGCTCTTAATGAAAGAGGAAAGACACCACCCCAACAATAGCCATAGCGAGAAAGAACCCGGCAGTCATTATCAACAACAGATCCCTGTGGATCGGGTTGATGTGAATTTTGATTAAAGTCTTCATAGGGGAGAGTTTATGATATAAAAATAGTGTTCGCCTCCAGATGGCGATCTCCAATATGCATGGAAAGACAGTTAGTGTAATATTTTCGCACAGGCACCGTCGCCATGAACTGAAAACAGGTAATTGAATGCTTTTCAAGAGCTTTGCTAACTAGCTATTTATCAGACCTTAACGAAAAGTTACCCTTAGTTAAACCATGCACTCAACCCGAGTAAGTTTCAGGCTATAAAGTCGCTCTTCCCTCCCCTTTTTTCGAGAAGCATCACGCTTTCGATGACAATTCCGTGCGAAACAGATTTACACATGTCGTACACTGTAAGCGCCGCAACGGAAGCTGCGGTCAGCGCTTCCATCTCCACACCGGTCTTGCCCGTAGTCGCAGCTGAAGTCTCGATCACGACCTTTCCATTGCTTACTGTGATGTTTACCTGGCAGTTTTCGAGTCCGACCGGATGACATAAAGGTATCAGGTCTGATGTGCGCTTTGCTCCCATTACGCCGGCGATAATCGCAGTCTGGAATACGGGACCTTTTTTGAGAACGATCTCATTATCATTCAAAAGTGCAAGGATCTCCTTACCAACATTTACTATTGCCTTCGCCCGGGCCGTGCGCACGGTCGATTTCTTAGGTGAAATATTGACCATAGCCGCAGTGCCGGAAGGAGAAATATGGGAAAGCTTCTTTTTCATTAGTACTTTTCTTTATGATCACCGTCCAGCAAGCTACTCAAATCATAAATCAAGTTGCTTTCCGTCCAGGCGCAGAAAAGATCAAACTCGGTGATGCGACAGGGTGCGTGCTCGCCGAAAAGATCGGCGCCGACAGGGATCTTCCTCCATTTCACAGAGCAACTATGGATGGGATTGCGATAAAGTTCGAAGCTTATAAAAATGGACAACGCGAGTTTTTGATAGAGGGAATCCAACAGGCAGGCTCGCCCCAGATGGAACTAAAAAGCGGTTGCATTGAGATCATGACGGGTGCAATGCTTCCGCGTAATTCCGATACGGTAGTCAGGTATGAGGATGTAACTATAAACGACGGTAAGGCGATCATCAATGGACCCGTGGAAGAAAATCAAAGCGTCCACTCGCGGGGAATCGACGCGCTCAAAGGTTCGATCTTACTTCAACCCGGCACCAGGATTTCTTCTGCCGAAGTAGCCATACTTGCGTCCGTCGGTAAAGAGGAAGTTGTTGTTTTCAATTCCAGGCCATTCGCTATCATCACCACCGGCAATGAGTTGGTAGATATCGGTCAAACACCACTGCCATACCAGATCAGGAAATCGAATGGAGTAGCACTCGCATCGTCACTCGAAGTATCGACCCTGGCATCCCATATTTTTCACCTTCCCGACAACCCTGAAGTTCTGGAAGCAGAATTACAAAAGATCATCAATGATCACGATGTGATCATTATTTCGGGTGGTGTATCAAAAGGTAAGTTCGACTTCGTACCGCGCATACTGGAAAAATGCGGGATCAATAAATTGTTTCACCAGATAAAGCAACGACCGGGTAAGCCGTTCTGGTTTGGGAGAAGCGAAACAAAAACTGTCTTTGCCCTTCCGGGAAATCCGGTCTCAACATTCCTGTGTTTTCACCGATACATAAAACCATGGATCGAAGCAGGAATGGGTATCGAACCGCAAAATATAAAAGCAATTTTATCCGAAGACTATTCATTCAAACCGGATCTCACCTTTTTCCTGCAAGTGAAGGTTGATATGAGCGAGGGGAAAATTTCGGCAGCGCCGGACGCGGGCCAGGGCTCCGGCGACTTCGCAAACCTGAGGAACGTCGATGGTTTCATTGAACTTCCGTCCGACCGTAGTAACTTCCAGAAAGGAGAACTGTTCCCTTACATCCCGTTCAGATGAATGCGCTCTTTACGATCATCCTTGCACTCGTAGTGTCTGTTACGTCGGTCGTGATACTTACGCGGTTCTTAAATCTCCATGCCTTCATCTCTTTATTGATCGCAGCTTTTATCTGCGGATTGATCACCGGTCAAACGATAGCCAACATCATCGCGCTCATGCAGGAAGGTTTCGGGCTATTGGTTCGTCACATCGGTTTTCTCATAGCCTTCGGATCTGTGCTTGGAATGATGCTTGAAAAAACCGGTGGCATGGAAGTAATGAGTAAGAAGATCGTAAGCTGGTTCGGAAAAAAACGTTCGACGCTCGCATTGTCATTCACGGGCATTATCGTTGGCATTCCCGTCTTCTGCGACTCCGGATTTATAATCCTGTCGCGACTCGTTCCATCCATCGCTGCACAAACATCGGTGCTGCCCGCAGAACTGTCACTGGCACTCGCATCCGGACTTTATACCACGCATACGTTAGTTCCGCCAACTCCCGGCCCGTTAACCGCGGCAATCAATCTAGGTCTCGAGAGTAATATTTCAATGATGATGATCATTGGCATTGTCGCATCGATACCGGTTGGACTAACCGGTTATATCTTTTCGAAAAGACTTTCGAAGGGAATTATTTCAACAAGAGAGCACGAAGCCAGCGAGGTGAGGGATGTCAACGTATGGCTTGCCTTCCTGCCATTAATTCTTCCGATCATTCTCATCGCAGTCGGGCTAAACCCGATCATCTCGATCTTCATTGGCGTTATTCTCTCCTTCTTTTTGATTAAGAAAAAAGATCCGTGGCCTTCCTGGGTTACTGAAGCATTGAAAGATGCTGGCGTCGTTGTGTTGATCGTCGGCGCCGGCGGAGCATTCGGTTTGGTTATAAAGTCGAGCGGACTCGACAGCGTGTTGAAGGATTATGTCTCCGACTCGTCATCGCACGGTGTTGTGTTCTTATTGATCGCTTTCGTAATAGCAGCGACATTGAAGACAGCCCAGGGATCTACAACGACATCTATGATCATAACAAGTGGTCTGCTGGTGCCGTTGATCGCCTCGGCAGGTTTTGATACAACGGCGGAGTTGTCATCATTGGTTATAGCAATTGGCGGCGGCGCCATGGTAGTGTCTCATGCCAACGACGCATACTTTTGGGTTGTGTCGCAGTTTGGAGGCATCGTGCCGAAAGATGCATTCAGAAGTTACACGTTGATCACAGCGTTGCAGGGAATAACGGCCTTGGTTATGGCGATGTTAGTCTACCTCTTGCTATGAGAATCTTGATCTGCCCCGATAAATTCAAAGGCTCCCTCACCGCCCCACAGGTCTGCGACGCCGTTGAAGAAGGTATCTCCAAAAAATTTCCCCAGGCTCAAATCGTTAAACTTCCCCTTGCCGACGGTGGCGAAGGAACCGCCGTTATCCTCACTCGCTTCTTCAAAGGAGAAACAGTCAAAGTAAAAGTCCATGGCCCTCTCTTCGTTGAAGTAGAAGCGGAGTATGGTCTTGCCGGCGATCTTGCCTTCATTGAAATGGCAAAAGCTTCGGGACTTCAACTTATCATGAATGAAAAGAGAAATCCCCTGGAGACCACAACGCTGGGCACAGGCGAACTTATTGCCGACGCCGTCAGGCGAGGTTGTTCAAAGATCATCCTGGGCATCGGGGGAAGTGCGACAAATGATGCAGGCATTGGCATGGCGAGTGCCCTCGGTTATCGATTTTTAGATGAAAGAGGAATATTGCTTTCTCCGGTCGGAAAAAACCTGATCAATATCCGGAAAATTGAGACCCCTGGATCGCGACTTAACGTCACGGCTCTCTGCGACGTCACCAATCCGCTCTATGGACCCAATGGCGCAGCGTACATCTACGGGCCACAAAAGGGTGCCGATTCCGAAGCGGTTGCCGTGCTCGATCGCGGTCTCGAGAATTTTGAGAAGGTTGTCAGGGAAACCTTCCAAAAGTCTGCAGACTTCCCCGGGGCAGGTGCCGGCGGCGGCATTGCAGGTGGTGCAAGTATCTTCTTCAACCTCACCGTACGGTCGGGAATTGACTTTATCATGGAAACCCTGAAGGTTTCGGAGGAAATCCGAAAGGCGGACCTGGTGATCACAGGAGAAGGGAAGATCGATCGGCAAACGCTTTCAGGGAAGGTTGTAGGTCACGTAGTCCAACAGGCAACTGCATTGGGAAAGAGAGTGATCGCGATTTGCGGTGTCTCCGAGATCCACGCCGTCGACCTGGGCGCCGAAGCCATAATTTCCCTGGTCGATAATTTCACAAAATCTGACGATGCAATCAGCAACGCAAACTCCCTCATTGCTCAGAAAATGGCTATTTTTACCCCCTAATTTTCTCAAAAATCACATGTTCGACAATCTTTCATTAACGCTCGACAAAGCCTTTCAAAACCTTAAAGGCCAGGGACGGATTACCGAGATCAACGTAGCGGGCACGATCAAAGAAATCAGGAAGGCGCTCATCGACGCCGATGTAAACTATAAAGTTGCCAAAGACGTTACCGACGAGATCAAGACGAAAGCAATGGGCCAAAACGTGCTCACCTCGCTATCGCCCGGTCAATTGCTGGTTAAGATCACCAACGACGAGCTCACCGAGCTCATGGGCGGTCAGAGCGTCGACATCAATATCACGGGAAGCCCCGCCGTTATTCTCCTGTCTGGTCTGCAAGGTTCGGGTAAAACAACATTTTCCGGCAAGCTCGCCAGCTACCTGAAAAAGCAGGGGCGCCAGGTGATGCTTGCAGCATGCGATATCTATCGCCCGGCCGCTATTCAACAGCTGCAGGTTCTTGGAGAACAGATAGGCGTTGAAGTTTATGCGGAGCCCGAAAACAAAGACGCGGTTAAGATCGCTAAAGCTGCGATCGAATATGCGAAGAACACTGCTCATGCAAACATCGTGATCGTCGATACTGCGGGTCGTCTCGCTGTCGATGAAGAGATGATGAACGAGATCGCCAGGCTGAAAGAAGCGCTGAAGCCTTCTGAAACTTTGTTTGTTGTCGACTCGATGACGGGCCAGGATGCTGTGAACACAGCGAAAGCATTCAACGATCGTTTGAATTTCGACGGTGTGGTACTCACAAAACTCGACGGCGATACGCGGGGTGGTGCTGCATTGTCGGTGCGTCGTGTTGTTGAGAAGCCGATCAAGTTCATAAGCTCAGGTGAAAAGATGGAAGCTATCGATCGCTTCTATCCCGATCGTATGGCCAGCCGTATCCTCGGCATGGGCGACGTGGTAACGCTCGTTGAAAAAGCACAGGAGACCTTCAATGCTGAAGAAGCTGCACGACTCAATAAGAAGATCCGTAAGAACCAGTTCGACTTCAACGACTTCTTGTCGCAGCTCGAACAGATCAAGAAGATGGGTAATATGAAAGATCTTCTCGGAATGATCCCGGGTGTTGGCAAAGCGCTGAAGGGGGTAGACATCGACGATAACTCCTTCAAACCTGTCGAAGCGATCATCCGGTCAATGACATTATCGGAACGTGAAAATCCGGACATCATTAATCCAAGCAGGAAGACCAGGATAGCGAAAGGAAGCGGAACAACTATTCAGCAGGTAAACCAGCTGTTGAAACAGTTCGAGGAAATGAGAAAAATGATGAAGACAATGAATAAGATGGGAGGCGGAAAACGCGCCCTCAACCAGTTGAATCCTTTTGGAAGGTAAAAAAGAAGTTTTGCTAACTTTGATTTAAACAGAAATCCTCATGAAAAAAGTTTTTGTATTCCTTATTGTCCTGGTTGCTTTAACCGAGTTACAGGCACAGAAGTATCCTGCCCTCGATAAAAGTCCTGCCGACGTGGCGTGGCTTCCGGCGAACAGGAAGAATCCTGTTGCAAAGATCATCTATAGCCGTCCTGCAAAAGCCGGCAGAACTATGCTCGGTGAAAAAGAGAAGTTCGGCGAAGTGTGGAGACTTGGCGCTAACGAATCGACAGAGCTCGTGCTGATCAAGAAGGCTACGTTTGGAGATAAAACTCTTGAACCCGGAACTTATACGATGTATGCGATTCCCGAAAAAGACAAGTGGACGATCATCTTCAACAAGAAGCTTCATACCTGGGGTGCTTATGAATATGACAAGTCACAGGACGTAGCCCGTATCGAAGTGCCTGTGAGCAAGACTGAAACTGAGATCGAATCTTTCACTATGGTTTTCGAGGAACCTAAAGACAATACGTCAAACTTATTTATCGCGTGGGAAAATACCCAGGTCAAAGTTCCCGTTAAGTGGTGAGTAAACAGAAAAGATAAATAATTGTGCAGGTACTAGGTCGATGCGATCGGGTTGATTTGCCGAAGCTCGGCCTTTACAATGTGCATGCGAAGGTCGACACAGGTGCATACAACTGCAGTCTTCATTGTTCTGAAGCTAAAGTTGTGAATGGTGTTCTTGAATTCATCGTGTTGGATGAAGAACATCCTGACTATACCGGGTTGAAATTCACCTTCAAAAAATTCAAGCAGAAACAGATCCGGAATTCTTTCGGTGAATCAGAGCTCCGCTTCGTAATCAAGACTCAAATAAAAATTTTTGATCGATTGATACGGGCGGAGTTCTCTTTAAGTAATCGTGGCAATTTGAAATTCCCGGTCTTGTTGGGAAGAAAGATCCTGCGCGATCGTTTTCTGATCGATGTAACGCAGACCGACCTTTACTATAATTCGAAATCCCTCAAGTCATGAACATCGCAATACTTTCTCGTGACCCGAAACTCTATTCAACTGCGCGTCTGAAAGAGGCCGGGGAAGCTCGCGGTCATAAGGTGGAGATCATCAATCACATGAAGTGCGTGTTGATGGTTGAAAAGAAAAATCCGATGGTCTTGTACAATGGTCGTAAGCTCGACTATTTCGACGCAGTCATTCCACGCATCGGTGCTTCGGTCACTTTCTTCGGTGCTGCCGTGGTTCGGCAGTTCGAAATGATGAAGGTGTTCACCGCTGTTGAATCGCAGGCATTGATCCGCTCGCGCGATAAGCTTCGCAGCCTCCAGATCCTTTCGCGCGCCGGTCTCGGTCTTCCTAAAACCGTGTTCATGGATTATTCGAAAGACGCGGAAGGTATTGTTGAATCAGTCGGCGGCGCGCCCGTTATTATTAAGTTGCTCGAAGGGACGCAAGGACTCGGTGTTGTTCTTGCAGAGAATAAAAAGGCGGCCCAGTCTGTTATCGAAGCCTTTCACGGTGTTCATGCCAGGATTATCGTCCAGGAATTTATCAAAGAAGCAAAAGGTGCCGACATTCGTGCTTTCGTGGTTGATGGCGAAGTCGTGGGTGCTATGAAACGACAGGCGCGTAACGGGGAGTTTCGCTCCAACCTCCATCGTGGCGGCTATGCCGAAGTCGTGAAACTCACCAGGACAGAACGTGCTACGGCCATATCTGCAGCAAAGAAGATGGGCCTCGGGGTAGCCGGCGTCGATATGTTACCTTCGACACGCGGGCCGCTTATTATTGAAGTAAACTCGTCACCAGGACTTGAAGGAATCGAAGGAGCTACTAAAGTTGATATTGCGGGAAAGATTATCAAGTATCTCGAAAAGAACGCATCCAAGAAGAAGATACAGAAGGATAAGATAAACGCATGAAGGAACAGACACAGTCGCTCGCCGATATCAATCTAAAGCCTGGAGAGTTTAGAGAGATAAACATCAACATCGCCCGCCTCCCCTCACACACACAAATAGACACTCCTATTTATGTGTACCGTGGAAAAGAAGATGGTCCCACACTTTCACTGATGGCCGGCATGCACGGCGATGAGATCAACGGCATGGAGATCGTTCGTCGTATCCTCGACACAGGTCTCAATCGTGTTACACGAGGCACAGTGATCTGTATGCCCGTCATTAATATGTACGGCTTCCTGAACTACTCCCGTGAAGTTCCAGATGGAAAAGATATCAATCGCTCTTTCCCCGGAAATAAGAATGGTTCACTCGCATCCCGTGTGGCGTATCATGTTACGCACGACGTTGTTCCGTTTATCGACTACGGGGTCGACTTCCATACAGGCGGTGCTATGCGTACAAACTATCCGCAGGTTCGCTGTATGATGTCGGACGAAAAAAATGTTGAGCTCGCGGCTGCGTTCAATGCGCCGTTCACAATAGATTCTCCGTTCCGTCCAAATTCATTGCGACAAACTGCGGCTAAGAAAGGCAAGAATATCATTGTATACGAAGGCGGCGAATCGGTGCGATTCGATCAGCAAGCGATCGAGGAAGGCATTGAAGGAACATTGCGATTGATGAAACATCTCAATATGATCAGTCATGCTCCTGTGCCGCGGGAAGAGAACAGGATCATCTGGAGCTCTTCGTGGGTCCGTGCAAAGAATGCAGGTTTATTTCAGCCATCAGTCAAATGTGGCGAACTCGTACATAAGGATCAGCACGTTGGCACGATCACCGATCCATTCGGCGAATTCAAAGAGGTTATCAAGTCACCGACGCTGGGATATGTTGTGGGTTTGAATAACAACCCCGTGGTAAACGCCGGAGACGCGCTGTTGCATCTCGGATTGGATAATGTTTGTAAGATTGGAGGCAATTCAGAAGAGTGAACATTACTCACTAGACATTACTCAATGATCAATATACATTAACATTGGAACATTGAATAATTGATTCAATGTTATTGATCAATGGTGTAATGGGTAATGTCCAGTGAGTAATGTTTCATCTTGCGTTGCTTTTCGGGAAGAGCGCTTTATCGGGATAGTGGTTAAGTTCTCCCAGCACCTTCTTGATGATCCTTGTTCTTGTATCCGCCGCCTTTTTCGGACTCACAAGGTAAGTTACAGACGCCTCCACCCAGGTATTGGCATTAATCCTGAATGACACAAATGGATATTCTTTGATATCAACTTCATTCACCGGCGTATTCGCCATATACTTCTTAAGGTTCTCGATCTTTTCATCCGCATCCTGATCGAGCTCTGCCTTCGTTACTCTCTTCACAACCTCTTCAATCAATTTCAAGTCGCTTTCATACGCAAAATGAAACGGTATCTCATTCCATAAATAAGGAAAAGTGTTCCACGAATAGTTGAAGACTGCCGACTGCAAAACAAGACTATTAGGAAACCGGATAAGGCGGCCGCTCGGAAGATCGTTTGTAAGATAATCGCCGCCAAACTCCCAAAGAGTTGTATCGAGATAGCTGATCTCAACAACATCGCCTTTAAATGTGTCGATCTGGATCCGTTCGCCAACATGATATGGAGTTCTTACCACGATATACAACCAGCCTATCAGGGATGTGATCGGAGTTTGTAAAGCAAAACCGGCGAGCAACGAGAAGAGGCCGAGTGAAACTGCGGCAGTATACCAGTTCTCGAAGAGCAACGATGCCCCAATCATTATGATGACAATCACAGCCAACAGACGGATCATCCTGATCAGGTTATAGCGTGTTGCCGGCGATGGATGACCTCCTGCGACGGCATGCTCCACAATACGCGAAACAAAAAGAACAGCAAATGAGATCACAAACAGGAGTACACCCTTCTTAACGGTCCTGAGATGATCGCCAAAGAAATGGAATACGTTAAGGTTAAGAATAATATAAAGAGCCAGGAAGGTGAGCGACAGTAAGGCAAAAGTCCATATCCAAAACGTGGGTTGTGAACGGCGTGCCGATACCTCTGCTTTGATTTTTTTTGGATTGAGAATGTTCATTGCGCGACATCGCGCAAAAACCAAACCGTTTGAAATAACGGATTACAATCAGAACTCCGGACACGGGATCACCATCTTATCCAATGGCGGCTTCCGCGGGTTCCTGATCGGGAACGTGTAAACGAGGCTGAACTCATGTGATCCACCGCTTCCGGGTCCGAGCTTCGAGATCGTATAATCGTAGCTGTACCCGATATTCAGCACATCCTGTCTCTTTGCATCGCCACGAAGGATCGTAAGACCAACCAGCAACACAATAGATTCATTATTACTAAACCCATTCACCTGCTTGAATGGAATACCACGATACCATGTTCCTAACATGATGGGCTCGAACGTGAAGTACATACCAACATCCATCTGGTCGAACGGACCCTGGTGACGATACTGCACCGCAGGCGCAATGCTCCTTTCACTCTTTCTTGAATAAACGCCCTGCCCCATAATTCCGGGACGCAGGTAGAACTTATAGCCTCCGTGAGCCGAATATTTGATTGGCAACCTGCTTACCTCGCCGGAAATAGACTGGTTTGGCTGCGTGAGATGATGCGCCGAAAAACCGACCCAGGCCTTCGGTGTATAAAACACACCGCCCGCCGAGAGATCCGGGAACCATTTATTGCTTCCACGCAGCTGCTCGCCCGTTGGGTTCGTAGGCTGGCCCGTGTTGAAATCGAATTGGTCTCCAAAAGTGAGACGCCCGAAATTGATTGAACGGTTATAGACGGCTACCTCAAGACCGGGACGAAACGAAAGTCCTTTCGTGATCTCCAGGTCGTAGGAATATTGCAGGGCAAGATTTAATGATTGCAGCCCCACCAGGTTCACATAGTCACGGTTTATCAAAAGACCTACACCACTTTTGTAGTCTTCAAGGTAAAAGTCGGCGAAAGCGGATATTGTCGTGAAATTGGCGTCGATCGCCGGCCACTGATTTCGATAGTTGATACCCGCCCGGCCCTGGTTCGTAGATCCTGCAAAGGCGGGGTTCAGGTAGAGAGGTGCGGCATAAAATTGTGAAAACTGGGGGTCTTGTGCATGTAAAACATCTGCCGCAAAAAGCGTGAGAAGAACGGACAAACACAACACACGTCGCATCACGGGAGAAAAAAATTGAGCTTTCAATCTTAGCAAATTAAACCCTTTATTCGATTTAATAAAAGTCAGCCTTCCAGAGGTTCGTAACTCATTCGACGTTTGTTAGTTTTCATTGGTCGATCGGTCTTCTGCATACGCCGTCCTGGTCAGCCGACGGGCCGGTTGGTTAACGATTTTTTGTGTCAAAATGTATATTTTAGTGAACTTTGGCGTTTTAAAATCTGACCAATTTCAGGTAAGACCACGGTAACAGTACGAATGGGAAATCGCATCGGGAGTTTCTATGTTTTTGTTGGGTTGGGAATGCTGTTACTGACGAGCTTTAACAGCTTCAGTCAGACGCTTTCAAAACACAACTGGTATTTCGGCAGCACGCAAAATTCGATCCGTTTCAACAGGGTCACCGACGTGCCTGCACTTGTCACTAACAAAGCAGCTCTTTTCGGCACAGGTGGTAGCGCTGTTGCCACAGATCCGGGCAACGGAAACCTTCTTTTCTACACAGATGGAAATCGTATCTACGACGCACAGCATGTAGCGATGGCCACCGACATTATCGGTAACCCGGCAGCGAAGCAACCCGCAGTGATCTCACCTGTACCAAAGCAGCCTGGAAAATATTTCGTATTCACGAACACAGCTAACTTCATGGCGCCCGGAGCTATTCGTGTCACGGTTGTCGACATGAATCGTTTTGGCTCTGCAACATTCCCATCTCCTCCCTTCGGCGCTGTAGAAACAACAGTCAAGGCAAAGAACACTTTAGTAGCCGGCCTCGGAAATGTTTCAGAAGGCATGATCATCCTTCCCCATGACAATGGCGAATGGTATTGGCTGGTCACACAGGATGCGAACTCTTCGACCTTCAATGCTACGCTGATCGACGACAATTCCTACAGTGGAGCCATTGCTCTTCCTAATACATCAACAGCTCCTGCCGTTCCTGCAATGACCGTAGGTTCTATGGCTTATCATGAAGGCCTTAAGAAACTTGCCGTTGCTCCTAACGATGCAAATAAGAATGCCCTTATCCTGGATTTCAACGAGGTTACAGGTCAATTCTTATTCCCCGCAACAGGCATCATTTCAAACACTGCGGTATCGACAACTGCCGAGCCCGCATTCTACGACATCGAATGGAGCGGCAGTGGTCAATACATTTACCTTTCGGTTAACGGCGATGCGGGCATCAACGGCGATGTACTTCAGTACGACGTAAACAATCCCGGTACAACCATAACAACAGTCTTCCCCGCTCCTTCAACACTCTTCAGAAGTTTTGGATTGCAACGTGGACCCGACAGCCTTGTATATCACTTGTATCAGCAAACCAATGGCGGCCAATTTTTACTTGGACGGATCGATGAGCCCGAGGCCGCGGGACCGGCAGCAACTTATAATGCTGCACCAACCGGCTTCGGCGGTATCGACTTCGGGGGAAAAGGTTTCTCCGCTTACATTCCAAAAGATACGGTTGGTCTGAAAGCCGACTTCGTAACCGTGGGAACCTGTATGAGATCGCCCACCACATTCCACCCGATCATCTCTCCAAATGCAGACAGCTTACACTGGATGATCAACGATACGCTGACAAACGGCTGGAGCCCCAAACGCATTTTTTATAAAGCAGGAAGCTATGACGTGAAACTTACTGCTTTTTACCGCGGCCAATCGGTAGATGTGCAGAAATCGGTAGTCATACAGGATTTTCCTTTGACCCTGAAACTCGTTGCCGATACAACTGCGTGTAGAGAAGAGTTTCCTCCGAAGCGTGGATCTTCATCGCCAAAACAATTTAGTGTGCCGCTTAAAGTGTCGGGAGGAACTCCGGCATCTATCACCTGGTCGAATCTGGAAACGGGTATGACGCTCCATCCCGACTCCGCTGGTTATTATTATGTGGTTGTTACCGATGCCGGCGGGTGTTCAGGATACGCAGGGGTTAACGTAAGAGAATACGGTCTTCAAACGCAGATCTATAACAAGTGGTACTTCGGAAAAAATGCCGGTATCGACTTTAGTCAGCAACCTCCGAAACCATTAAGCGAAAGCGCGATGGATGCACCTGAAGGTTGCGCGATAGCATGCGACCGGAACGGGCAGCAGATCTTTTATACAGATGGATCAACGGTGTGGAACAAGCAACATACCGTCGTCGCCACGAACATAGGTGGCAATCCTAGGGCCAGCCAGTCATCGCTGATCATTCAAATTCCGGGTGACGAAACGCTGTATTATATTTTCACAACACAGGATATGAATGGAACAGACAAACTACGTCTGAGCTATTCGTTGTACGACATCAAAGCCAATGCAGGCAAGGGTGGCGTTGTTCAACAAGGCACATTCATGTATCTCCGGAACACAGAGCGCATCACGGGAACAAACGGAGCCCTTTTGGTTCACGAACTACAGAACAGCACATTCAGGTCATACGCGGTAACTGCGAACGGGATCGGCAACCCCGTCTATACAGACATCGGTACTCAGCATTCAATGGCTTTCCCTCACAACGTGGACGGCTATATGAAGTTGGGCGGAAGGGACTTTGTAGCCGTTCCCATCTCCACACCTGGAGTTAGCGCAAGGATCGAAGTATTCAAGATGGATACTACTGGTACTTTGTCGTTGTATAATAATATTAATCTCAACGACAACAACGCGCAGATCTATGGTGTTGAATTCTCAACGAGTGGTAAGAAGCTTTTTGCGTCGGTGAGATATACAGCCAACTCGAGTGCGATCTACGAATATGCAATCGACTCGGCGACACTTGCCCCGACGTTAATTCAAAAGATCCCGGTGACTGCAGATCTCGGTGCTATCCAGATAGGACCCGATGGTCAGATCTACGTTGCCGTAAACAACAATGGTAACAATACATCGTTGGGTACGATCACGGTTGTGGAGCAACGCGGACAACCACTGGCTAAGTCGAGTTTTAACCTCAGCGGCTTTGCGTTAGCCGGGGGAACCAACAGCTGGCTGGGTCTTCCGAATTTCATCAATATCAATTCAACTACTCCGCCGCAGCCAGGTCTTGCTGTAACAGCAACATGTTCACAACAAGATACCAGGTTCGACGGCTCCGGAAGAGATCCTAACATCGAGGAATATTATTTTACGGTAACAAACGCAGCGGGTCAGACCGTTGCACAGAGCGACCCGCAGAATAAATTCAATCCCCAGTTTACGGCCACGCTGCCTGCCGGTAAGTACAAAGTGACGCTGCGTCTGTCGAACCGCTGCGATGCTTCAATCGACTTTGCAAAAGATTTCGAGATCACAGGTCCCCCACTCGATCCAAGCACCGGTGTTCCATTCTGTAACACCCCAAGCGTTAATCTCGATGCCAATCCAACCAATGCTCCTAACCTCACCTACCTGTGGACGACCGGTGAGACCACAGAGACATTGACTATAACTAAAGTGGGTTTGTATGAGGTTACGGTATTCGACGACAAAGGCTGTAGCACTACAGGTCAGTTTGTTGCAGCCGATAGCCGGCCATTGTTCGACTTGGGTCCGGACCAAACGATATGTCAGAATCAGACGGTAGCAGATCTTGACTCACGCAATGCGGGAATGACCCATGCATGGACAGTCGATGGCGTAGGTTCGGGTTCAGGACAAACACATGTCGTTAATACTGCAATACTTGGCGTACACGATTACTCGGTGAGAGTAACAGATCCCATTACCGGCTGTTTCAGGGACGACACGAAGGTGTTTACGATCAATGCTCTGCCAACCATCAACTTCACGGGCACGAATCCTACATCATGCGGAGCAGCCGATGGCTCGGTTAGCTTAACGATAGTCAGTGGAACAGGACCGCTATTCACTTACTCGATCAATGGTCCGGGAGTAGGTCAGACTGTTGTCGATCAGCCATCGGGTGGCCCGCCGTATAATGTCCCTAACCTTGGTGCCGGAACTTACGTGGCAACAGTAGCAGATCAGACCTCAAATTGTACAACTACCATGACCGCAGGTTTGTCTGATACCAATTTCAATTTGGCTGCAACACCCGTACCTCCAAATTGCGATCCTGTAGATTTGGCCATCACAACAAGTCTTGTGTCTGCATCGGTAACGTGGACGGCGACCGGTCCGCAGACCTTCACGAACACCACAACAACAAATGGTACAGGCGGCTTCACGATCCCTGACCTGCCACAAGGTGACTATACCATTGAGGTTAAAAATGCAGGCTGTACTCAATCAATAAACCAGACCATTGCTCCTGCAGCGAAGATCCCGGTTACACTTACGCCGGATCTGTGCGCAATGACATTAACAGCAAGTTCTTCGGCTGCGGGAACAACAACATTCGACTGGTCTCTGACTCCGCCAGGTGCGATTAACGGAGCTCCGGCAGGTGCAACAATCTCCATCGCTGCCAACACAACGTCTTCGGTTGTATTCACAGTCGTGGCAACGAATAATCCAGCGGGTTGTCCTAACACGGCGACGATCACACTCAATCCGGGTGCGGGTATTCTTCCGAACTTATCACAAACCGATGCTTGTAAAGATATCGTCACGGTTAACGCAGTCCCCACGGGCAACTTCACTTACTATTGGCGTGTTAATGGAAATGCAACACCCGATCCGACGCTTGGTGGGTCTTCGATCATTCTGAATCGCGCGGATGATGGTAATACGTACCTCGTTACTGTCTATGAACCTCAAAGTGGTTGTAGCCGCGACGGCGGGCCGTTAACCGTGCAAGTCAATGGTCCGATCGATGCCTTCCTCGCTTCGTCTATTGCCTGCCAGGATGGTCAGCCGATTGACCTTACCGCAACGACTACCGATCCGACAGGCGTTTCTTATGCATGGAAACTGGATAACAATGATCTAAGTGGCGTAACTACTGCAACCACTTCGCAAACGGCAGAAGGGACCTACCAGGTGAAGATCAGCAAGGGATCGTGCGATGCAACTGCGTCGCTAACCGTGCGCCGTGCTCCGCTTCCTTCGGTTGATATCCCGACACGTGTTGTCATCTGCGACGATCCGGAGAATGTCGATCCCAAAACCCGTACTGTCGATCTCGATCCGGGCGCTTACATTTCGTACGAATGGTTCAAGAACGGTGTTACTCTTAACTACACGGATCGCGTTCTCACCGCCGACAGCAAAGGCGAATACAAAGTTGTTATCAGCGATGCCTTCGGCTGTAAGAACAACGACATCACCAAAGTTGATGAAGACTGTCTGCCATGGCTCAACGGCCCGAATGCATTCCGACCTTCAAGCACGATCGTTAACGCAGAAAGACCAGAGCTAACCAATGCCGACTTCTGGCTGGTAACACGCTTCATCGAAGACGATCAATTTAAAGTGTTCATCTATAACAGGTGGGGTGAAATGGTATTTTCGTCAACCGACAGATATTTCCAATGGAATGGCGGATATAATAACGATATTAGCCGACCACTGCCGCCCGGAACTTACTCTTACGTCGTGAAGTATGTTAGCTCATATCGCAAAGACGAAGGGGTGAAAGAAAAACGAGGTGGTGTGGCGTTAATCCGTTAACAAAACATCTTTTATGAAAAAGGTATTGTTCTCATTTGTCGCGGTCGGCTTCCTGATGCTGACACTCCAGTTCCAGATCATCAAAACTTCGATGAACGTTACTGTCCGTAACGAGCTTGGAAACACGGAGGAAGGCGCTACCGTAACGTTGTTCGAAACCGAAGAGGATTACAAGACGGAAAAAAATCCTGTTGGCGAACAAACGACGGACGCAAAAGGCCTCGCCCGCTTCAAAGATCTTAAGCCTATCTCCTATTACGTACTTGTTAAAAAAGGTGACAAGAATAACTTCGGCGGTGGCGAACAAACCGGCAAGCTCGAAGAAAAACGCATCAACAAAGTTACGATCGTTATCGAATGACGGACCGTTCGGAATTGCTGTCGGCTCTTCGCAATTACAGGACAGTTTACGAGGAAGAGAAATTATTCGTGCCACGCTTCATCGGATTGCTGCAACACCCCGATGCTTATCAACGAACACACCTGCCGGGCCATATCACCGGGTCGGCGTGGATCGTAAACAATGATGTAACCAAAGTTCTGCTCGTCGAGCACGCCAAGCTCCATAAATGGCTTCAGCCCGGCGGTCATGCCGACGGCGATGAAAACATCTTACGCGTGGCAACCCGCGAAGTCAATGAAGAGACCGGTTTAACGAATCTCACGAGCGTGGGCGACGGTCTTTTCGATATCGATATTCATACTATCCCGGCCCGCAAAGATCTTTCGTTTCCTGAACACGATCATTACGACATCCGTTTTCTCTTCAAAGCGAATGAAAACGACAAGCTGCTGATCAGCGACGAGTCTACCGACCTGAAATGGATCGATCTTTCGGAGCTCGATAAGTTCAATAATGAAAGGTCTATTCTCCGCCTCCGTTCCAAACTTGCTTAAAAGCCGAAATTCTGTCAATTTTAGGCTTGTCCCGACGAAAGTCGGGAGCCCCGATCAAGGGGAGCACGACTTACCCGCATGGCCGATATAGGTACAGATATTTCTATTGCCCGAAATCTTTTGCAGAGAGGCGAACTTGTTGCAATTCCAACCGAAACAGTGTATGGACTTGCGGGCAACGCGTTGAATGTCGATTCTGTGGCCAGGATCTTCGAGGTCAAGAATCGTCCGTCGTTCGATCCATTGATCGTTCATGTTCACGATTTCAGGGAACTTCCAAAATATGTGACCAATATTCCTCCGCAGGCTGAACGTCTCGCGAAAGAATTCTGGCCGGGACCGCTCACGATGTTGTTGCGAAAGAAGAGTATCATTCCCGACCTCGTCACATCCGGTCTCGATACGGTAGGCGTTCGCTGCCCGAATCATTCCACCACGCAAACTCTTCTCAGAACGATCGACTTCCCGTTGGCCGCACCAAGCGCAAACCCGTTTGGTTTTGTTAGTCCAACGAAAGCAAGTCACGTCAATGAACAGTTGGGTTCCAAGCTGAAATACATTCTCGACGGAGGTGAATGCACCGTGGGTATTGAGTCGACGATCGTTGGATTCGAAAACAATAAAACGATTGTACATCGTCTCGGGGGAATATCGATAGAACAAATTGAAGCTGTCGTAGGTCCTGTCGAGGTTATAACCTCTCCCACTGCCCTGAAATCTCCGGGTCAGTTAAAGAGTCATTATTCTCCGTCAAAAAAACTGTTCATGGCCGATCTCGAGAAGACAATCGGCCTCGTTGATCTCGACCGTGTGGCGCTGCTGTCTTTTCAGAAAGATTTTGGAGCGAAACATCAAATGATCCTCTCCCCGGGTGGAGATCTGACCGAAGCGGCAAAACATCTTTTCGATGCATTGCGCCGTCTCGATAAATTGCCGGTCGATTTAATACTTGCCGAGTTTGTCCCCGAAGAGGGAATTGGAAGAGCGATCAACGACAGACTTAGAAGGGCATCTGCCAAATAAGAAGTAACTTTTACGTATGAATAAAACTAAAAAGGTTTTGGTCCTCACCGGCGGTGGCGACTGTCCCGGTCTCAACGCAGTTATTCGCGGCATTGCCAAGCGTGCGCGTAAAGAAAAAGACTGGGAAGTCTTTGGAAGCATCGAAGCTTTCAATGGTGTGTTCAACGAACCACAGGAGATCCTGAAACTTACCAGTCGGGTTACCGCGGGCATTCATGTAAAAGGTGGCACTATTTTAAAGACAACCAACAAAGCCAATCCTATCAAATATCCAGTCGAACAACCCGACGGCACAACCAAGTTTATCGACCGGTCAGACGAACTCGTGAAGAAACTCAAGGCATTGAACTTCGATGCGGTGATCAATATTGGCGGCGACGGTTCTCAAAAGATCTCTAAAGTTTTATACGATAAGGGTATTCCGATCATCGGAGTTCCAAAAACCATCGATAACGATCTTTCATCTACCGATTATACTTTCGGCTTTCAAACCGCGGTGCAGGTAGCAACAGATAGTTTCGATAAACTCGTTACCACTGCCGAAAGTCATCATCGTGTGATGATCATGGAAGTAATGGGTCGCGACGCGGGTTGGATCGCATTGCATACGGCAATCGCCGGCGGTGCCGAGATCTGCCTCATTCCCGAAATTCCCTATGATGTTTCGAAGATCCTTAAGCGCATCGAGAGCAGGTATAAAAAAGGCCGCGGCTTCGTGAACATCGTCTTAGCCGAAGGAGCGAAAGAGAAAGCCGGCACGGTCACATCATCAAAAGGTGAAAAGGGTTCCGAGCACGTTCGTCTAGGCGGCGTTGCCTATCACCTTTCAAAACAATTGAAAGACCAGGGCTGCAAAGCCGAGATCCGCGAAACCGTTCTCGGTCACACAGTACGTGGAGGATCGCCCGTTGCCTTCGACAGGGTACTGGCCACACTCTTTGGCGTAAAAGCTTTTGAACTGGTTCTCGAAAAGAAGTTCGGGAACATGGTCAACTACAAGAACAATACAATCGATTTCGTAACCCTCGAAGAAGCTACGAAGAACCAAAGCCTGGTGAATAAAGACTCGTATCTGGTAAAAGCCGCCCGCGGTCTTGGTATTTCATTCGGTGACTGAAATACCTAAATTCGCCATCCTATTTTAAACCAGAAAATCGAAACTAGAAACTCACTTATGAAAACCATCAACGATATCAACTTCAAGGGTAAACGGGCCCTCATTCGTGTCGACTTCAACGTGCCGCTGGACAAGAGCTTCAACGTAACCGACGACAATCGTATTCGCGCCACGATACCCACGCTTAAGAAAATTCTCGATGGCGGCGGAAGCTGTATATTGATGTCGCACCTCGGTCGTCCGAAAGATGGTCCGGAAGAAAAGTATTCGTTGAAGCATACGATAAAAACAACAGAACAACTGTTGGGTCGTCCCGTTCAGTTTGCTAATGACTGTATCGGAGAAGAAGCAAAGACCAAAGCTGCCGCATTGAAACCCGGTGAAGTATTACTTCTCGAAAATCTTCGTTTCTATAAAGAAGAAGAAAAGGGCGACCTCGCCTTTGCTGAAAAGCTTTCGAAGCTCGGCGATATCTATGTCAACGATGCATTCGGAACAGCACACCGCGCTCACGCGTCCACTACGATCGTCGCACAGTTCTTTAAAGAAAAAGGTGCAGGTTATGTGATGGCAGCCGAGCTCGACAATGCAAAGAAAGTGATGGAGAATGCAGCGAAGCCCTTCACGGCAATCATGGGCGGTGCAAAGATCTCCGATAAGATCCTTATCATCGAAAAGCTTCTCGATAAAGTAGATCATTTGATCATCGGTGGTGGAATGAGCTACACATTCTTCAAAGCATTGGGTGGCAATGTCGGAAAATCACTCGTTGAAGAAGATAAGCTCGACCTCGCGAAAGATCTCATTCAAAAAGCGAAATCGAAAGGTGTTGAACTTCACCTTCCAATGGATTCTGTGATCGCCGATAAGTTCGATGCCAACGCCAATACTGACATCTCTCAAAATACTTCGATCAAAGATGGCTGGATGGGTCTCGATATCGGACCACAAGCGGTCCAGGTTTTCAGCAAAGTTGTTGAAGATTCCAAAACAATCCTCTGGAACGGCCCTATGGGTGTATTCGAGATGGAGAAGTTCGCTAATGGCACCAGGAAGATCGCGGAAGCTGTGGTGAAAGCAACTTCAAAAGGTGGCTTCTCGCTGATCGGCGGCGGCGACTCTGCAGCGGCTGTGGCGCAACTCGGTTTCAGCGACAAGGTTAGCTATGTATCAACCGGTGGCGGAGCGCTTCTTGAATATTTCGAAGGAAAAACTCTCCCGGGAGTAAAAGCGCTGGAACAATAGTCATTACACACTGGACATTATTCATTATACATTGTCAATGATCATTTCATCAATGACTCAATGTCATTGGATAATGGGTAATGTTTGTTCGGTTTTCAATACAGTGTACTCACTCCTCAACAACGGTGCACGGATATTCCCTATTTTTAGGAAATGTCTTCTCCTAAACAAATCCTGAAACAGTACTGGGGGTACGATCACTTTCGTCCACCGCAGGAAGACATAATCAATACCGTCCTCCGGAAAAAGGACGTTCTCGCTTTGTTGCCGACAGGCGGCGGCAAATCCGTCTGTTTCCAGGTTCCCGCCCTTTGCCTGGAGGGCGTCTGTGTTGTGATCACACCGCTGATCGCGCTCATGCAGGACCAGGTCGTTCAGCTTAAAGAAAAAGGTATCCAGGCAGTCGCCATCCATTCAGGTCTCAGCCGTGCCGAGATCGACGTACTTCTGGATAACTGCGTCTATGGCCAGATCAAATTCCTTTACGTTTCACCCGAACGTCTTCAAACAGAGATCTTCCAGGAGAGATTCAAGAAGATGAAAGTCTCATTGGTTGCAATAGACGAAGCGCACTGCATCTCGCAATGGGGTCATGATTTCAGACCTCCATATCTCCAGATAAAGATCCTTCGCGAGATCAAGCCCGATATAAATTTCATCGCTCTCACAGCTTCGGCTACCGGCAAGGTAAAGGACGATATCATCAAACATCTCGAACTAAAAGATGTTGTTCAGTTCCAGATAAGCTTTGCACGGAACAATCTTTCATTCGTCGTTCGGAAGACCGAGAACAAAGAGAAGAAGATGCTGGAGATCCTTCGTCGCGTGCCCGGGCCGGCGATCGTTTACCTGCGTTCCCGGAAAGGAACAATGGAATATGCGAAATACCTGTCGCGACAGAAGATCTCGTCAACGTATTATCACGCTGGATTAAAGCATGAAGAGCGCGAAACGCGACAGGCAGAATGGATCAGTAACAAAGTGCGGGTGATGGTGGCCACGAATGCTTTCGGCATGGGCATCAACAAGCCCGACGTGCGCGTGGTGATCCACATGGACATTCCGGAAGACCTGGAGTCGTATTACCAGGAAGCTGGTCGCGCTGGCCGGGATGGCAAGAAAGCCTTCGCAACTGTGGTCTATCACCCGAGCGACGTGGAAGGTCTCGAATTAAAAGTAGAGCAATCGAATCCCACCGCCGATCAATTGAAGTCCGTGTATCAATCTCTCGCCAATTATTTTCAGCTGGCTGTCGGAAGCGGCGAAGGAGAGTCATTCCAGTTCAACTTCGAAGAGTTTGCGAAGCGATTCAATCTCTCACCAGGAATGGCTTTTACAGCCCTGAAGAAACTGGAAGAAGAAGGATTGATCCAGCTTAGTGAAAGTTTCTATCAGCCATCGCGATTTCATTTCGAAGTCGACAACAAGAGACTTTACGAGTTCCAGATAGCGAATGCCTATTTCGAGCCGTTGATAAAAACACTCCTGCGGTTATATGGAGGGGAAGCATTCTCCGGTTTCTTAAAAATTTCGGAAAAACAGATCGCCTCTTTCTTAAAGACAACGGATAAACAGGTGATCGCTGCGCTCGATCAATTGGCAAAGCTGATGATCCTCACGTATGCGCCGGCGTCCGATAGTCCAACGATAACATATCTCACTCCTCGCGAAGATGCCGCGCACCTGTCGATCAACTGGAAGCGGCTCGACGAAAGGCGTAAGCTTCACATTGCAAAAATGGAGGCGATGCAAAACTATGTAACACAAACTCGTTTGTGCCGGATGCAGGTGATGCAGGAGTATTTCGATGAGATCAACACGAAGCCTTGCGGTATGTGCGATGTCTGTATCGATCGCAAAAAATCTGAAGACCTTCACGCATTGTCCAACTATCGTGAACAGATCTTATATCTGCTGAAACAAAAGAAGATGCCGGTAGATGAACTTGAGGATGCAGTGGATCCGGAGGATAAAGAAGTATTCGTCGAGGTGGTGAGGGAAATGCTGGATGAAGGGATATTGTATTATGATGATTTTTGGTTGATCGGGATTAAGTAGTAAACGGTGAACGGTATTCAGTATTCAGTGTTCAGTGTTCACTAACCCCTCTTCAACTCCACAACCGTCAGCTCCGGTGGCATTCCAATTCTTCCAGGGTAACCTAAATATCCAAATCCCCTGTTAACATACAGGTACTGCTTCCCTTCATTGTACAACCCCGCCCACTGCTTGTAAACATACTGCGAAGGACTCCATTTGAAACCTCCAACCTCCACACCGAACTGAAATCCATGCGTGTGTCCCGCAAACATCATATCAATATCCGGGAACGATGGCCTGATCTGCGCATCCCAATGACTTGGATCGTGCGACAGCAATAATTTCACCGCTGCATCTTCTGTACCCCGATAGGCAGCATCAATCTTTCCATGTTTCGAAAAACGTCCCGCTCCCCAGTTCTCGACGCCCAGGATCGCGATCTTCTCCCCTCCTTGCTGAAGGAAACGATTCTCATTCATCAGTATATCAAACTTCATTTCCTTATGTGCCTTCACCAGGTTCCTGAAGTTCTCACGCTTCGCATCGGCCGAGGACCACGAAGCATAGTCACCATAATCGTGATTACCAGTTGTCGAATAGACACCAAGCGGAGCCTTCAACTTTTCAAAGATCGGCACATAATCTTTCACCTCATCGGAACGGTCGTTCACGAGATCACCCGTAAAAAAGATCACATCAGGTTTCTCTTTCAACAGCATCTCCACGCCACCTTTTACAGCGGTCTTATTCCAAAAGCTTCCTGAGTGTATGTCTGATACCTGCCCGATCCTCATCCCATCAAACGACTTCGGAAGATTCGGCAGCTTCACCGTTACTTTTCTTATCCGATAATCGTGCGCTCCCGAAATTATCCCATACGTCATTGCACCAAACGGTATCGCCGACGCGACTAATGCAGTCTTTGCCAGAAATTCGGAACGTGATATTGTTTCACCTGGGAGACTGTCTGATGACGATCCGCGATTGAATAACGACGCGACCCACCTGAACAATCGCTGTAAGTCATCTATGAATACGAAGACGACTCCAAATACCTTTGCCAGGTACGATCCAAATACAAACGTCCGCAACCACTTCCACACATTATGATTGATCGTATATGGGTCCGATAAATTATACCACAAAAGGCTCGCTGCCGAAATAACAGTCGGTATCCAAAAGCCATAGCGTATCACGGACCTCCAAAGTGGCGACCAGTTCTTGCTCACTGTCAATACAGCCTGGAACAGGTAATAGTCAATGAGGCCCAGGAAAATGAGGAGTACTACTACAGACATAAATCGGTTGCTCATAAAAGAGGAAAGTCGCCTTACTTTTGGTGAGACGACTTTCCGTGGATTTTATTTTATTCTTTCGGGTGTCATTGACTACCCTTCTTTATTTACATCAGGTGAACGATATGCCAGCTCGCCGCCAGTTGCATATTCATGCTCATCTTCGACAGCCTTCTTAGGGAAAAGTCTCTCTTTCAATTTGGCTGTCAAAAGGTACATCGCAGGCACCACGAAGAGTGTAAGGAAAGTACCGAAGATCAGACCGAAGATCATTGTCCATGAAAGAGGTCCCCAGAAGGCAACGTTATCACCACCAAACCAGAGGTGTGGATTCAACTCGGTGAACATTGTCACGAAGTCGATATTTAAACCAACCGCCAGCGGGATCAATCCGAGTGTTGCGGCCATTGCGGTCAGCAACACAGGGGTCATACGTGTTTTCGCAGCTTCAGCAATAGCTTCACGCAATTCCATTCCCTGGCTACGCAACAGGTCGGTAAATTCCACCAGGAGGATACCGTTTCGTACAACGATACCGATCAGCGCCATGATACCTACGCCTACCATGAGGATAGACATTTCCATCTGGAAGATCGCGAAGCCGATCAGTACACCGATAACGCTAAACAGGATCTCGGATAAGATGATCACAGGTTTGCTCAACGAGTTGAACTGTGTAACGAGGATCATGAAGATCATGAAGAACGCGATACCGAAGGCAAGCAAAAGGAACTGTACAGTTTCCTGCTGTTCTTGCTGCTCACCAGTCATATCAACAGTTACGCCGAGTGGCAGCTGGAAATCCTGCAATGCTGTCTGGATATCGGCCACAACATTGTTGGGACTGAAACCATTCAACACTTCAGAGTCGAGAATGATCACACGCTTCTGATCGATACGTTTGATACCTGCATAGGCATTGGTATACTCAACGTGCGCGAAAGCAGACAGCGGAACCTGGCGAACCTGTCCACCTGAGCTCATATCACGATAAGTGATCGGCAAGCTCAACAACGCATTTACGTCGTTACGCTGATCTTCACGGATACGAAGGTTGATCGGGTAATCGTCATTAGCATCCCGGAACTTGCTGACTTCACGACCATATACTGCGGTGTATAATGCGAAGCCGATCGTTTGCGTCGATACTCCCTCACGATTCGCTTTTTCGCGATCGATCACCACTTGCATCTCAGGCTTGTCTGTCTGGAAGTCGGACTTCAATTCTTCAACACCTGGAATTGCAAGTGAGTCGAGATATTTCTTCATGCGGTTTGCAGTCGAAACAAGCTCAGGGAAGTCATCGGATGCGATCTGGATACTTACAGGCTTACCTGTAGGAGGACCGTTAGCTTCCTGGCCAACCCAAACCTGGGCACCACGAATTCCCTGGATAGCGGCGCGGATGCTGTCCATGTACGCAGACGTAGACACACCATCGCGTTCTGAAAACTTGACGAATGCTACTGTTACTTTACCGAGGTGAGGTGACGTACCGGCTCCTTCAGAGAATGGATCTTCAGCTGCACCTTTTGCTACGTTAGAGATAATTGACTGCACAACTTTGTTGCTATCTCCTAATACGTTGTGGATCCTGCCCTCAACAACTTTAGTTACTGAATCGGTTACAGTTTGATCCGTTCCGATAGGCATGCGAATGAATGTATAGATAAAGTTCGGTTCTGCATTAGGGAAGAACAGAACCGGTGGAGTGCGCATAGAGAACAGAACGATCGAGAAAATGAATGTAAACACCACGGCAGCCATCACCAGGAAAGCACGCTTACCCTTGATAGCACCAACGATCATCCTCTTGTAACTCTCCTGGAATCTGGGCCATGCATCTGTCTGGAAGTGCGATATAACGCGCACCAGGACGAAATGATACAATGCATAGATCAGGAATGCAAACACTGCGAAGTTACCTAGTCCGAAAGCGCCAGTGATGTATGACATCAGCGCAAGTGAACCAAACACGATTGCTGTGATCTTGAATCCCCTGGTGAACTTACTCTTGTTTTCATGATCGTGGTCGTGCTTCGTCATAAAGTCAGCTGCAAACACCGGGTTGATAATGTAGGCCACAAGCAACGAAGCAAGGAGCGCAATGATCAGCGTGATTGGCAGAAACTTCATGAAACTTCCGACGATACCAGGCCAGAACGCAAGCGGGATGAACGGAGCCAACACGACCAACGTGCCTGACAACACGGGAAGGAATACCTCACCTGCAGCGATCTTTGCAGCCTTGCGGATCGGAACTTTACCGTTGTCGAACACACGGTGTGTGTTTTCAATAACCACGATCGCATCATCCACGACGATACCGAGTGCCAGCAGGAATGAGAACAATGTCATCATATTGAAGCTGAAACCGATGGTCGGGAACACAAGGAATGCGATGAAACTTGAGAGTGGTACTGAAAGCGCAACGAATACCGCGTTGGTCGCTCCCATGAAGAACATGAGGATGAATGTCACAAGTACGAATCCGATGATGATCGTATTGATCAAATCGTGCAACGTAGTTCTTGTCTGGTCAGACTGGTCTCCAGTGATCGTGATCTTGGCCCCGGTGGGGAGAACATTTGCTCTAAAGTCCTCCACGATCTTGAAGATCTGGTCGGATGCATCAATAAGGTTCTTACCACCCATCTTGATCACGTTGAGCGTGATCACATTGTCGCCGTCGAGACGTGCGAATGTTTCCTGCTCTTTATGTGTATCCAGAACTTCGGCGATGTCCTTCAGGTAGATCTTACCACCTTTTGTGGAACCGATAACGGTGTTACCCATCTCTTCGGCACTCTTGAATTCACCTGTAACGTTCAATGAACGCTTCATACCATCGACAGACAGCTGTCCACCAGGCATGATCACGTTTTCTGATGCGATTGCCTGAGCTACGTCGTTCAGGTCTACACCCGCCAGCGAAGCTTTATAGATGTCTACATTGATCTGGAACTCACGATCGAGAGCACCGATGATATCTGCACGACGAATTTCAGGAACCGATTCGATACGATCCTGGAGTTGTTCTGCAAACTGCTTCAATACTGCCAGGTCATAGTCACCCGACAGGTTTACGTTCATGATAGGCTGTTCGGAAATATCGATGTCGATAACGCTGGGATCCTGGTCCATGTCCGTAGGCAGGTTGTTCTTTGCCCTGTCAACGGCATCTTTCACGTCGATCTTGGCTTCGGCTACGTCAACGTCGGTTTCAAACTCGACGATAACGCTGGAGTAGTTCTGGATCGAATTACTGGTGATCTTCTTTACACCTTCAATCGATTTTACCTCTTTCTCGATCTGCTTTGAGATCAGGTTCTCGATATCTGTTGGTGATCCGCGATAGATCGTGGAAACGTAGATCTGTGGAAACACGACTTCCGGGAAATTTTCCTTCGGAAGGCTTAAGTAGGTGATCATACCGAACAGCGTGATCGCAACGGTGGCAACGTAAATCGCCACCTTATTGTCGATCGCCCAACTGGTCGGTTTAAATTCTTTTTCGATGTCTTGCATAGTTGTGGGATTAAAATTCAGCCTATGAATTTCTCAATTCTAGTAATCAGATCTTGATGAAATCACCATCTGTAAGACCCTGGTATCCTGTTGTGATCAGTTTATCGCCGGCTTTGAGTCCTTCAACTTCTGCCTGGTTGTCGAATACACCGTCCACCTTCACCACTTTCTTGCGGGCAATAGTCTGGTCGCCTTTTTTCTCAGCGACGTAAACAACTTTCTCGTCGTTCACTGTTTGCACCACATTGATTGGTACAACGATCGCAGAAGGAGATGTTTCAAATACAACCCTGATAACACCCGTCATGTTCGGGCGAAGCAGAGGATCTGAAGGAAGGTCGGCTTCAACAGTAAATGTTCTGGACAACGCGTCGATGTTGCGTGCAACAAAGCTCACCCTTGAAGTGATCGTCTTGTTGATGTCGGGGAAAGTGACAACGATCTTATTTCCCTTCTTCAACTGGTTAGCATACACTTCAGACACACGTGCAGTGATCTTAAGATCCGAGTTGTTAACTACGCGGGCAGCAGGCACACCGGGAGCGATGTTCATACCAACCTTCACGTTAACAGCATCAACAACGCCTGATACAGGAGCCTTGATCTTGGTCTGCTCGTTCTGCTCTTGTAAAGAAGCGAGACGTCTCTCGAGAGATTCTTTATTTGATTTAGCCTGGAGAAACTGCACTTCGGTGCCTATCTTCTGATCCCAGAGGTTCTTCTGACGTTCGAATACAGTGTTAGCGAGTTCTAACTGTGATTTCAATTCGTCGATACTTCTTATGATAAGTGTGTTATCTGTCTGTGCAAGGGTCGCTCCGGCGCTCACCATCTCTCCCTCGCGAACGAAAACATGAGTGATCACACCAGGTGCTTTCGCGCTTACCTCGATGTTCTGCTCAGATTCAACAGCGCCTTGTGTTTTCACAAAGTGGTCAAACACAACCGGCTTGAGGTCGGTTACGATAACATCTTTCGCCTTGACTTTAGAAGGGTCGCCAGCTGGTTTAGAATCAGAGATTTCCTTCTCCAGCTTTGCGATCTCCTTACCTATTTTCAAATGCTGTTCCTTCAGTTCTTTCAACTGAGTTTCTTTATCCTTCTCTGCGCCGGCGCAGCCCGCTACGAAAGCGCCGATTATGAGAGCAGTTATTACCCGGGTGTATATTTTGGTTTTCATATGTGTATGTTCTGGGGTTAGTTTGTTGAGATCTATAGTTATTTATTATCTGGTGACGCCGGTACTTTGATACGACCATATGCTTTATCGAGATCCACTTTCGCAACCATTGCATCAAGCAGTGCCTGGTAGTATGCATTCTGTGCCGTTCTGTAGTCAGCTTCGGCCGTCACCACTTCTAGGTTAGAACCTACGCCCTGCTCGAATTTGATTCGCGTTACGCGATACACATTAGACGCAAGCTCCATGTTCTCCTTTTGTGATTCCAGTGCATTCATTGCATTTTCATATACCAATGCAGTGTTCTTGACATCCATATCGATGCTCGACTTAAGCTGTCTGAAAGAGTTGTTCAACTGTTGAAGTTTAATTTTTTCCTGCTGGATCTTGTGATACTTTGCAGTACCTGTGAACAAATTCCAGTTGAGGCTAACACCGAAAGCTGAATAGTTATACCATTTATCTGGACCTATCGCCGACTTATATTCATCAGGGATGGATGTATTCGTTTTGAAAATACCAGCGATGTTATTCGATTGGGTTTGGAAACCTGTTTTATAGTAAGCATTAAGCGTCGGTAATGTTTGAGCCTGGTTGTTTTTGATACTCAGCGCCTGGATTTTCTGATTTGCCTGCATCGCCTGGTAATCCGTGCGATTCTCATAAGTGAAGTCATTTGCATAGGCAGGAGTTTCAGTTGTAAGCTTCACATCCTCTATACTGCCTGTGATATTCAGGTCGTCATCCATCGGATAACCAATTGCGAACTTTAATGCTTCGATGGCTATTTTTTTATTGTTAAAGAAGCCCTTGCGCGTCATATTCGTGTTGTTGTATTGAACCTGTTGGCGTTGCACATCGATGTTCTCAGCCATACCGTTAGCGTTCATCACTTTTGTACTTCTCAACGAAGAATCGAGACGTGCAAGATTCGCATCCAGTGAAGTCAGGCGATCGTTAAAGATCAGCGCAGCGTAGTATGCTTTTGTTACGGTCTGGATCAAAGTGACCTGCGTAGCTGCAGCATTTTTAGTAGCATAATCTTTAACCGCGGCAGCTGCGCGCAATCCAACAAAATAAGATCCATTAAAGATCATCTGGTTTATTGTCACGTTCGCATCTCCCGAAGATTGCAACTGGAAGAAGTTTTGAGCCGACACGACCGAGCCCGGCGCCAGGCCCGGAATATTCGGGAAGAAAGAAATTCCGCCATCAGAAGGCGGCTGATACGCCTGGAAGAATCGTGGCAACTTCTGGTTGTGCGTAAGTCCACCCGCTACAATGATCTGCGGGAGACCCAAGCCGGTAGTTTCCTTAACCTGCTCTTTTGCAATCTCCTTGTCAAGTATCGCATTTAGCGCTGTTGCGTGATTGTTCAATGCATATTCAATACACTCGTCGAGTGTCATTGTCTTTGCTTCGGCTACAGGTGCCGTCGCTTGTTGCGCCATCAGGCCCGTGCCCGAAAGAAGCAGCGCGAGGATTATCGTATATATCCGCTTCATAAATTATGGGGTATTAATTCTAGGTTTGTTGGTTCTTGTTTATATTTTTCGTACAGTTTTCTTCCTTTCTCTGTGAGCAGGCCATACATGAAATGATCGAGCATCTGTGTCTGTATGTCTATCGCTCTAAACTTGTCGGTAGTGATCTGTCCATCGAAGATCCACTGAATACTTTCTACTCTCAGCGTTGCCAGGATCTCCGGATTCAGGTTGCTCCTGTAAAGCCCTTCTTCTATTCCTTGTTTCAGGTTTCTTACCACCGATTCGCGGACGTCTTTGTTCTTATGCTCCAACCATCCGTTCCACGCCTTGCTATGATACTTCTTGAGATCGAAGAGCAATGTCGGATTCAACTCCTGCATATTCCTGCTCATGAAATCCTGTATCCGCATCAGCTCGTCAAGCGCGCTTTTCGAAACCTTTGTGATTTCATCGAAGCTCGCTTTTACCTGGTCCATGTGATGTGACGTAGCCTGTGTGACGATATCATCTTTGTCAACGAAGTATTGATAGATCGTTTTTTTAGATATCGAAAGGTGCCTGGCAACATCGTCCATCGAAACACTCCTGATCCCATATTTGAGGAAAAGCTCGAGCGCTCCCTGAAGTATTTTTAATCGTATTTGATCGTGTTCTTCCATAAGTGTCGCAAAACTATGGAAACTTTTAAAATCTCCAAAGTTTCCATAGTTTCCTCTAACGGCCGTTTTTGGCTTTGGTTCGCGGTTTTTGGAAAAAGTTTTTGTGAATTTTTGCGAAAAATCTCCGTAACCGATTGAAGTGTCAGAAAAACAGCTTAAGCCGTAGCCATAAGCTGCCAGACATTACACATTGATCAACACGTAGAAGAAAACACCGTCCGTATTTCGAGGTTGGAGACGGATATTGATGATTAGTTATTCTTGAGAACGGAAAAAAAAGTGAGTAATCGTCAAAAAAAAGACCCGCTATTGCGGGTCCTTTTGTGCTTCGGGTGCTTTCACAGAACTCTCTTCCCATGAACACCACTTATCTTTAAACTTTTGTTTCAATCTCTCCTTGTCTTCAGGAGAAAGCCTGGAATACTTCTCCGCCCAATGACGCCTCCATTGATGTTCACGATGTGCGCCCCATTTTTTACCGCCGCCACCGAAACCAAAGATCAGCTTGGCAAGGATGAACATCGCAAGAGCTTGCCAGAAATTGATCACTGGAAGACCGAAGATCTCGGGCATTATAAAGTTCCATAAGAATTGGGTGACCACTCCAAGCAACATCACCATCAGGAATCCGAAGATTACCATCTTCCCAATCCACCAACCACGTTTTGTGTACATACTCGTTCGAATCTAAGTTCTTATTTATTTTTTTCTTTTCCGATCACGTCATCGTAGAAGCGTTGCAGCCTCTTGCGAAGACTCATGATCGCATATCTTTTTCGTGATAATAAGGTATTGATAGAAACGCCTGTCTCTTCGGAGATTTCGCGGAAGCTTCTCTCTTCCATTTCATTTTGAATGAAGATGGCACGCTGATCGGCGGGAAGTTCTTCAAGAGCTTCCATGATCTCGTCCCAGATCGCCTCGCGAAGCATGACCGACTCCGGCGAATTTCCGAGGTCGGGAAGGATCTCCTGTAATGTGAGGGGCGCCTCATCCTCACTGCCGGCAGTACTTTCGAAGTCGGCCTTTTTAGGCCGAACCGAATCACGCCTGTAACGGTCAATTATCTTATTCCTGGCTACACTGTATAACCAGGAGGTCACTCTGTCGAGCGACTCAATGCCGTCGAAGCCTGCAACGAATTGGTAAAACACATCCTGAAGGATATCCTCCGCCTCTTCCTCAGAAGACACGCGGCTGCGGATAAATCCAAGCAGCTTGTCTTTTTCCTTCAGGAAAGTGTTTTGCTTAATTACTTCTTGCATGGCTAAACTTATCGTCACTACTCGTTCCATACAACAGCATAGACGGCATGCGAATTCGGTTTATTTTAATAAAGGTGAGAAAAAGCCGGAATTTGAGGAAATTGCCCTGAATGAAGGTTTTTCTGAATGCCGTAAGGAGGGGACAAGGCAACAAGATAATGTTGACTTTTCACGGCTTTGGGCAGGATAATCGCGTTTTTGACGATTATCAAGATGAGGGGTACACACTATATAACATAGATCTGTTTTTCCATGGCGGAAGCAAGTGGAGCAAAGGTGAGGAGCCTTTGGAAAAATCGGAGTGGAAACAATTGATCGAAGCGTTTCTTAGAGAAAAGGACATCGACACGTTCTCTTTGTTAGGGTTTAGCATGGGTGGGAAATTTGCTATCGCAACATTGGAGGCCTTTCCCGATCGTGTGAAAGAGATCATCCTCCTCGCACCCGATGGAATAAAAACAAGCTTTTGGTACAGCCTCGCCACCTACCCTGTCGCGTTCAGAAAATTTTTCAAAGGAATGATCGGCAATCATGCACGATTCCTCTCCATTGCCAAAGCTTCAAAAAAGCTGGGACTGATCGACAAAGGTGTGCTTCGTTTTGTGGAAACACAGATGGACTCGGAAGAAAAAAGGGAAAGGGTGTATTACTCCTGGGTTGTGTTCAGACATCTGACATTCGATATAAAAAAGATTGCGGCGATGATCCTCCAACATAATATTACAATACGTCTTTATGTCGGCAAATACGATAAGATCATCACCGCAAAGAATATGAAGCGACTCACTTCAAACGTTCAGATCATTGAAGCTGGTCACAACGATATTATCCGAAAGGCTAAACCTTTAATTTTCCCCTGACGCCTTCTTCCATTGTCTTACCGGTGACGGCAGATGCGAGTATCTTTATCATAGAGATCATCTTTCCATTTTTCGTATCCCAATAATAAGCATCAAATGGTTCGACTTTCAGCAATGAAAGATCGGGATCGTCTACACCTTCAGGAAACCATGCTTTGGCGATAGGATTCCAAAGCTCTTTTATTCTCTCTTTATCGTTGATGATCTCAGTTGCTTCGCCGTACACGGTGAGATATTCCTGGTCGGACGTATTTGCAAAGAACAGCTGCACATGCGGATCATCGGATATATCCATATTCTTCTTTGTAGACCTGCCGCTAAGGAACCAGAAGTTACCCTGGTCGTCTACTTCTGCAACGCTCATAGGACGAGTTTCAAGTGGCGCATCGTCGAGATGGGTCACGAACATGCAGATTGAATTATGTTTGATGAGCTCTTTGAGCTTCGAGATTGCTTCGCGGTCTGAAAGGTCGAGGTCCTTGTCGCCTTGTTCTGCTTTTGTTTTCATAAGCTGAGTTGTTTGATGATTTCACCAAACAACTCAACAAAGTCTATACCTTTCGAAGCGGTTTTGTTTAACGACCAAAATCGTCCTGTACGCGAACGATATCATTTTCATCGGAAGGATTGCTGGCATCTGTGTGCTGCCATATCTCTGCTACCATGCCCCAGCCGTCGAGACCCACGAGACGATGACGTTCGCCCTGCTTGAGGCGCACGATCTCACCTTTCTTCATTTGTTTAACGAGACCTTGCTCGTCGGTCGGGCTGGTGACGATCCCTGCGTTGCCTGCAACAAGTTTCCAGATCTCAGCACGGCGGTGATGATATTGCCATGAGAGACGCTGGCTTCCCTGCACCATGAGGATCTTCGGACTCAGCTTACCTGAGATCTTAAGATCGTCGAATTTCACTTCAGGGAAGAAGTGTGCGGCGAAGCGGCTCGCCTGCGTTTCGTCGATTACGAAATATCCACCCCAGGGGCGGCCGAAGTCTTTATCTACGACTTTGAAACCGAGTGTATCGATCTCTTTCTGCGCCTTTTCAAAAGCTGTTTGCCTTGAATCGGCGCTGGTTAACTCTGCCATTTTGTTCTCTCTCTAATTTTTTTGGAAATATATAACCCGGGACAACTTTCATGCAAATGAAAAAGAACGCGGGTAACCTATTTCTATCGAAACTTTCCTCGGGTTCAACGATTGAAATCCCGGCTTCGCTTAATCTTTCGACCGGCTCTGTAGTGGGGGTTCCCCGGTTGTGTTGATTTTCCCATCACTTCAATATCACTTTCCGGGTAATTACGGATTGGTCGACGGACTTTAATTTCACGAAGTACATTCCGCGGGGAAGGTGAGAAACGTCGATAAAAGTTTCTTCGCCGGTAATATTTATGTTGATGACATCGCGGTCAAGAACGTCTTTAATGGCTGCAGTTTTAAATGATGAAGCATTTAAAATGATCGAATTGGTTGCAGGGTTTGGCCAAAGGGTGATTCCTGAATTTTCTTCAAGACCGAGGACTGTTCCGGGGTCTTCGGGATTCTCAGGATCTTCAGGATCAGGTGTTCCCTCTGTGTGATATTCCCAGATCTCATAGCCATGCACCCCGTCGTTTCCGAGGAAGATCAACTGATCTCCATTGGCGAGCATGCTTCCTGTTCCAGCTGAAACTCCGCTGGGTAATCCTGGATTAACGTCAGCCACAAGCGTTGTTCCCTCCGCTGTACCATCCGTTTTCCAAAGTTCGTAACCGTGCGTCTGATCGATCGCTGAAAAATACAGGATACCATCAATTACTTGTGCTGCACATGTGTTAGACCAGATCGATGAAAACTTACCAGGATAGATATCCTTTATCATCTTCGTACCTTCTTCTGTTCCATCGGTCTTCCAGAATTCATAGCCGTGGACACCATCATTAGCAGTAAAATAAATAGTGGATCCTGAAGTGGCGATGATGTTCGGGGAACTGCCCTTCCATCCTTCATAGATATCTTTGATAAGGTATGTTCCCTCTTCGGTCCCGTCAGTGCGCCAAAGCTCTCCATCGAGATATTCGGGATTAAAGTATGCAACATCGTCAACAACGGTCATCAGGTAAGGCAAATACCCAATGTCCGCCGACAGGTCTTTTACAATGTGAGTGCCCTCCGCAGTTCCATCACTTACCCATATCTGCCACTCCTCGTTCTCATCATGTTCAATAAAATAGAACTTGTTTGTTCCGCCGACCATGTTTTGTGCATTTGATGAAGAAGTGCTGTTAAACGCTTTTACAAGAACCGTTCCCGCGTCAGTGCCATCTGACTTCCATAGTTGATGACGGAGAAGGAAATATAATGTATTGCCAATCGATACCGTTTGGTTGCCGTTGTAACTCATCGGGAGAGTTTTTACTTTAACGGTCCCCGCAGATGTGCCATCTGATTTCCAAAGATTACGCGAAGCATCAAAGATGTATGTTGTATTTCCAACTTGCTTCATCTTCCCGTAGCCGTATGGATTATACCAATTACCGTCTTTCAATAGTTTCGTTCCAGCTGCGGTTCCATCCGTAGTCCAGATCGATCCAGAACTGCCGGATGATGCTTCGAAGAATACTTTATTTCCTTTTACAGCAACATCACCAAGAAAGCCATAAGGGCTGAACGATTGAACCATGTTTGTACCTGAACTCGTTCCGTCAGAATTCCACAGATCGACAACCTGCGAGTTGTTCCGGAAGTCGTAGCTCACATAGTTGAAACCTCCATCCTTTTTAATGAACCAGCGGCCATAATTAAATTTCGATTTGTTGATAGATGTGAGCGCTTTCGTTCCTCCCACTGTTCCATCACTCGACCAGAGTTCGCCCTGTTCGAAGATCAACTTGCCATTCAATTCTGTAACAACTTCTACAGACGCGTTGTTGATCGTTACAACCGCTGCTTCACCAAAAATCGATTTGAGATAATATCCGTAGCTGAAAAAGACGACATTACCCGCCGCGATAAGTGCCTTTGGATACTCTGAACCAAAAGTATAGTTGTTAAGATTTATCACTTTCGTGGTGTTCTCCGGAGTGCCATCTGTTTTCCAAATGCTATATGCCCCGTAGTTGAGATCGGCAAAGAACCATGCGGCGTCATTTACCAGTATTGGACGTATTTTAAAATTGCTGTCCCAGCTGTCGGAGGACCCCGGGTTAATATCTTTTAAAAGTTGCGCTTGTTCTGTTGCCAGATCGAGAGCATACATTTCCATTCCCTTGGTATCGGTGGAATGATGGAACAAAAGTTTGTCGTTGACGACCACCAGTTCCTCGCGCAAAGTAGTTTCGAACTGCTCAAAATCAGTTACTGCAACGGTGCCTTCTTCAGTGCCGTCCGTTTTCCAGATGTCATTGTCGAAAATGAAATAGGCTTTATCGTTATATGCAGCTGCAAAGGTGTAGAACCCAAGGTTGTTGCCTGGATTCAAATCTTTTACCAGTGTTGTCCCATCTGCCGTTCCATCGGTTCTCCAAACTTCCATGCCGTGCACGCCATCAGCGGCGGTAAAAAATACATAGTCGCTTGTCGTGGTAAGAATATCGCCGGCGCCACTGGTTGTACCAGCCCATATATCTTTAACTATGAAGGTACCTTCTACGGTACCATCGCTTCTCCACAACTCTCGTCCGTGTTGATCGTCAATGCCTATAAAGTAGAGAACACCATTCAATTCAAACATATATGAACCTGATACGAAGGGTGCCATTGTCGAAGAGATTTTCTTTGTACCGCTGTCTGTTCCATCAGAGCTCCAAAGCTGTCCGCCGTCTTCTCCTAAAAATCCGAAAAGGAGGAATTCGTCTGTTGCACCGAAAGACACCTGTGTTCCTATGCCCTTTTCGCCCGGAACCACCTCATGAAGAAGCACGCCGGCATCGATCCCATCTGTCGAAAACACTTCAAGTCCATTTTCTGTGGATTGGGCAACGAAATAATAACGGCCATTGAATTTTACTCCGAAGGGCGTAAAAATGGCACTGTTATTCGGCAGTGTTGACTCATCCGTGATGTCTTTGAGTAGCGTAGGTTGGGCCGATGCCGTCACAAATGTAAAAACGGTGCAGAGGGTAAAGAAAAAGCGCATAGACAGGGGTAAGACAACCCCCAATTTACCCGAAATAATGCCCCGAAACCGTTTAGCATACCCCCCAATTTTCTCGTACCTTTGCGCCTTCCAAAACCACTGATTTCCTTAAATGATAGCGTTTTTTCGTCGAAATCCTGAGCTGCATTATGCGGTCGGGCATGCGCAGCCTTTTTCTAAAACCGACATTGAGAAATTGACCTGGCTCTTTGGTGGCGCTCAGGCACTCGAAGAGAAATCGCTCGGAGGCCAGTTCGTCGGACCCCGCAAGGAAATGATCACCCCGTGGAGCACCAACGCCGTCGAGATCACACAGACCATGGGCATCGCCGGCATCGAACGCATCGAAGAATTCGCCAAGATCGAAAGCGGCACCGCCAGCTTCGACAGGATGCTCAATCAACTCTACACCGGTCTCGACCAAGAGGTGTTTACCATCAACCACCAGCCGGAACCCATCAAAGAGATCGACGACATCGCTGCCTATTCTGCCCAGGAAGGTCTCGCCCTCAGCAAAGAAGAGATCGACTACCTCAATGAGGTCAGCAAAAAACTTCAGCGCAAGCTTACCGACAGCGAAGTGTTCGGATTCTCACAGGTAAACTCAGAACACTGCCGCCACAAAATATTCAACGGTACGTTTATCATCGACGGAAAAGAAAAAGAGTCGACACTCTTTCAATTGATCAAAAAGACCTCAAAAGAAAACCCGAACTACCTCGTATCGGCATACAAAGACAATGTTGCGTTCATTAAAGGTCCGCGCATCGAACAGTTTGCCCCAGCACGCCAGGATGTTCCCGATTTCTTCAAGATCGAGGATGTGGATTCCGTGATCTCGTTGAAAGCCGAGACACACAATTTTCCGACGACCGTCGAGCCATTCAACGGAGCTGCCACTGGTTCCGGTGGCGAGATCCGCGATCGTCTCGCCGGAGGCAAGGGCTCGCTCCCACTCGCCGGTACTGCGGTTTATATCACTTCATATCCTCGCCTCGACGGCGGCCGTCCCTGGGAAAAGAAATTCGAAGCGAGGCCGTGGTTATATCAAACTCCGGCAGAAATACTCATCAAAGCATCTGACGGTGCCAGCGACTTTGGAAATAAATTCGGTCAGCCACTCATCTGCGGAAGCGTGCTGACATTCGAACACTTCGAAGGCGGAAAGAAATTCGGCTTCGACAAGGTGATCATGCTTGCAGGCGGTATCGGCTACGGGAAAGAGAAAGACAGCAAGAAAGAACACCTGAAGGCAGGTGATAAAATAGTTCTTCTGGGTGGCGACAACTACCGCATCGGGATGGGCGGAGCCGCTGTGTCGTCGGTGAAGACTGGTGAGTTCGGAAGTTCTATCGAGCTCAACGCGGTTCAGCGGTCAAACCCTGAAATGCAAAAGCGTGTGATGAACGCCATCCGTGCAATGGCCGAAGCAGACGAGAACCCGATCATTTCAATTCACGATCACGGCGCAGGCGGACATTTGAATTGCTTCTCGGAGTTGCTCGAAGAAACCGGAGGAACGATCGAGATCAATAAATTGCCGATCGGCGATCCAACACTTTCCGATAAGGAGATCATCAGCAACGAATCGCAGGAACGTATGGGTATTGCGATCAACGAGAAATACGTTGACCAATTACAACGCGTGTCTGATCGCGAACGTGCGCCGATGTATGTTGCCGGCATCGCTACGGGTGACAAGCGATTTACGTTTATCGATAAGTCGAAAAATTCAAATCCGGTAGCACTTGAGCTGGCTCATTTGTTCGGAAGTTCCCCCAAGACGATCCTCAGCGACGAAACTCAGAAGTCATCATTCGAAGAAATCGGTTACGACAAGTCACAGATCTCTTCATATATCGAACAGGTATTGCAGCTCGAATCTGTTGCTTGTAAAGACTGGTTGACGAATAAGGTCGACCGATCCGTTACAGGCCGTGTTGCCATGCAACCGACTACCGGCCCAATCCAGCTTCCACTGAATAATGTTGCCGTAATGGCACTCGACTTCAATAGTAACAAGGGTATTGCAACAGCGATCGGCCATGCCCCCGGTGCTGCATTGGTAGATCCTGTTGCTGGCAGCAAGCTGGCAATTGCCGAATCGTTGTTGAACCTGGTCTGGACTCCGCTCACTTATGGATTGAAAGGCGTTTCGTTAAGTGCAAACTGGATGTGGCCAGCGAAGAATAAAGGTGAGAATGCAAGACTGTATGCAGCCGTCGAGGCAGTTAGCGACTTCGCCTGTAAGCTCGGCATCAACATTCCAACGGGAAAAGATTCTTTGTCGATGACTCAGAAGTATCCGGATGGCGATGTTGTTTATTCTCCTGGAACTGTCATTATCTCCGCTGTAGCGGAGAGCGAAGATATCAGGAAGTCTGTGTCGCCGGCTTTACAGCCTGTAACCGGATCATCGATCATACTGATCGACTTCTCCAACGACGACTATGCGTTGGGTGGAAGCAGCTTCGCGCAGATCGTGAACAAGCTTGGAACACGTGCCGCCGACGTAAAGGATGAAAATTATTTTGCAAAGGCATTCGAAGCGGTACAACAACTCATCAGGAGTGAGATCATCCTTGCAGGCCATGATATTTCTTCCGGCGGTTTGATAACAACCCTTCTCGAAATGTGTTTCCCCGTGCCTGGCGTCGGCATGAATGTGTTCCTGAAAGATCATGAAGACCTCGTTCCCGTTTTGTTCAGCGAACGTCCGGGTATCGTGATCCAGGTTGCGAATACTGAAGCGGCCATTGGAACACTGGAGTCATCAAATATCGAATACGAAATTATCGGAAGGGTTACAGAGAATCGTGACGTCGCTATTACTGCGAAATCGGGCGACCTGAAACTCGATATCGACGCGCTTCGTGATGTTTGGTTCCGTACTTCTTATTTACTCGATCGTATCCAGCGTCCGAAAGGGCATGCCGAAACGCGACGCGAGAACATTTTCAGACAACAGTTATCGTACACCTGGCCGGATAAATTCGATGGAAAGTATTCCAGCTATGGCATCGATCCGCTGAGAAGGTCGCCCTCCGGTATAAAGGCGGCTATCATCCGTGAAAAGGGTGTGAACGGAGATCGTGAGATGGCGTATGCGTTGTATCTCGCAGGCTTCGATGTGAAAGACGTTCATATGACTGATCTCGTTTCGGGCAGGGAAGATCTTTCGGGTGTGAATATGATCGTATTCGTGGGAGGATTCTCTAACTCAGATGTACTCGGTTCTGCAAAAGGTTGGGCAGGTGCGTTCCTGTACAATCCGAAAGCAAAAGCAGCTCTCGATAATTTCTACAGCCGTCCCGACACGCTAAGTCTCGGGGTATGCAATGGATGTCAGCTCATGATGGAGCTCGGCCTCGTTTATCGCGAGATCGATATGGCTTCACATCCAAAAATGCATCACAACGGATCAGGAAAATTTGAGTCGGCGTTTATCAACATCACGATACCGAAAAATAATTCGGTGATGTTAAGCAGCTACGAGGGATCCCGTTTGGGTGTGTGGCTTGCACACGGAGAAGGCCAGTTCAAACTTGGCGATCTCGCTAAATACAACGTGGCGGCCACTTACTCCTATGAACAATATCCCGGCAACCCGAATGATTCGGAGTTTGCGGTGGCTGCTTTGTGTTCGAAGGATGGACGGCACCTGGCGATCATGCCGCATATCGAACGCTCGTTGTTCCCGTGGAACTGGGGATATTATCCTAAGGCACGAAAGAACGACGAGGTGGGACCATGGATCGAAGCGTTCGTCAATGCAAAGAACTGGGTGCAACGGGCAACGGGCAAAGTGCAATGAAAGTAGAGAGGTTTAAGGATTATCAGGAGCTTTCAAGGAAGGTTGCCGACCAAATCTTATCTGTGATCGAGAAGAAACCTTTTGCATATATCTGTATCGCTTCTGGTCACACGCCCGTTGGTGTTTTCAAATGCCTGCTAGACGACATCAAAGAGGGTCTCGACGTAAGCAAAATTACTTTCATTAGCCTGGACGAATGGCTTGGTATTGATCCGAAGGATCCCGGTTCATGCATCTCTATGCTCCGCAAAGATTTTTTCAACCATGTGAAGCTTCGCGATGAGCAGATCGTAACGTTCGACGTACAGGCAAATCCAATCGTGGAGTGCGCACGTATCAACGACATGATTGCATCGAACGGTGGCCTCGATGCTATGCTCGTCGGTATCGGCCTCAACGGACATATCGGGATGAACGAGCCCGGGACATCTTTCCGGAGCTATGCACACGTTAGCGTTCTTGCCGAAGAAACAAAATCAAGCGGACAAAAATATTTCGAAAAGCAGACAACTCTTTCAAAAGGAATAACTTTGGGCCTTCGTCATTTTGCGGAATGCAGATTGCCTATATTGATGGCGAATGGGACGAAGAAGGCGAACATCATGAATGAAGTGTTGAACACCAGTCCGACTGAGCAAATTCCTGCAACGATTATCCACAATATTCCACAGGCTTTGGTGATGATCGACGAAGAAGCCGCCTCTTTATTATAATTGTTTTAGTTAAAAGAAAAATGAAGTTAAGGGACACACTATACCAACTTGCGCTTGAATTTATCGACAACCGTATAAAAACTATTCGCCAGGCGATGGCAGAGACACAAGACTCTGCAGACCAGGAGACGAAAAGCAGTGCGGGCGATAAATATGAAACCGGTCTTTCGATGATGCAACTCGATATGGAGAAGCAGGCAGAGCAACTGAATGAGGCTATCCGTACAAGAACAGCCCTCGAACAGGTTCGCCTTCTCGATGAGATGAACGGATCAAATGGTATTCGTCCGGGAAACGTGGTTGAAACCAACAATGGAAATTTCTATATCTCAATAAGCGCTGGTCAGCTGAAGACTAACGATAAGACTTACTTTGCTATTTCTCCAGCAACGCCGATCGGATCTAAACTGATCGGCCTGAAGGCCGGCGAAGGCTTCACCTTCAATGGGAAAAACTATACCATCGACAAAGTACACTGAAGCATTAGCGAACGCATTCGACCGGAGACGGACAAGCTTCCGTGCTCCGGTTGCCTAATTCTCTTAAACACGCAATAAATCTCTGGCCTGAATTTGGTAAACTGGGGTACGCATTACCTTACCTCTCTCCTATGTTTACCAATTACCTGAAGACCTTCATACGCAACCTCCTGCGCTTTAAGGCCTATTCAATCATAAACATTTTCGGGCTCACCCTCGGCATAACCACAGCATTATTCATTGCACTTTGGGTAAACGACGAGCTCAATTTCGACCGGAACCATGCCGATAGCGATCGCATCTATGAGTTGATGAATAATCGGATATATTCAGATGGTCGCATCGAAACAGCATATTCGACGCAAGGGTTGATCGCAGAAGAACTTATGCGGAGCTACCCGGAAGTTGAAACGGCAGCACGTGGCGACTGGCCCGTGTCGTTGCTCTTAAAACATGGAGACCGCGCTTTGATGCAAAACGTGCTTTGGGCAGACCCGCAGATCATGCAGGTGTTTGGCTTCAAGGTGATCGATGGCAATCCTGCAAAACCCGTGGCCGATCAAAGCTCGGTTGTCATCACAAGATCGACGGCCGAAAGATATTTCCCGGGCACAAGCGCAATCGGTAAGATAGTCAGGCTCGACGACAGATATGATCTCCAGGTTTCGGCTGTCGTTGAGGACAACCTCCCTAACTCATACTTCGACTTCGATGTCATTGCACCTTACCATATATTATTAAAGAACAAACCCTGGGCGGAGAGTTGGGACAGCGAGGAGAGTCAGACATATGTGAAAGTAAAACAGTCGGCCGACATTGATGCGTTGAATGCACGGATCAGAAATATTGTTAAAGAACATTGTGCAGAGTGTAAGAATGAAGTGTTCCTCTTTCCATTTGGTGACCTTCGCCTTTACAATAATTTCGTTAACGGAAAGTCGGAAGGTGGCCGCATAGCTTATGTGAGGATCATCTCGTTTATCGGGTTCTTTATTGTGCTGATCGCATGCATCAACTTTATGAACCTATCGACGGCCCGTTCGTCCATTCGTGGCCGCGAGATCGGCGTGAGAAAAGTTGTTGGAGCGAGGCGTTCTTCTTTAACACTGCAATTTATTGGTGAGGCGACGATGATGGCATTGATTGCGTCGACGATCGCAATTGCGGCCACCCAATTACTTTTACCATTCTTCAACACACTCACATCCAAACACATTACGCTCAGTTTAAGTCCGATGTTTGCCGGCGGCGCAGTGCTTTTCGGTTGTTTCGTCGGGCTACTTGCGGGCAGCTACCCGGCATTGTATCTATCGTCGATCAAAGCAGCGGCTGTTCTCAAAGGTCAGAATCATTTTGGTGGTGCTCGGCTCCGTCAGGGACTGGTCGTATTCCAGTTTGCGCTTGCTGTTGTCCTGATGATCTCGAGCATCGTTGTCTACAACCAGCTTGATTATATCAAGAAAACGAATCTTGGATTTGACAGGGAGAATGTCATCAGGTTCCACTTGCGCGAGGGAGTTCGCGAGAACAAGAACGCTTTCAAAAATGAAGTATTGAAACACCCGGGAATCAAAAGCCTGACGTTTGCCGACAACGATCCATTTCAACTATCAAGATATAATACCGGGATATTCTGGCCGGGCAAACCTCCCGGTGACAATACGAAGTTCAGGACCATCTTTACCGACAAAGACTTCGTGTCGACAATGAAGATGACGATCATCGAAGGTCGCGACTATATTGACACTGAAGCGGACTCGATGAGCTATCTCGTGAACGAAAAGGCAGCAGAAGTGATGGGACTTAAAGACCCGATCGGAACGCCGGTTGTAGTTGAGTCGGGAGATCCCGGTTATATCGTCGGAGTGATCAAAGACTGGAACAACCAGAATCTTCACGACGAGATCGATCCGGTGATCGTACTTTGTTTACCACGCGCTTCAGGATCGGCCTTCGTGAAAATTGAGGGCGCCAATACCAAAGACGCTATCGATGCACTGGCCGCGGCGCAAAAGAAATTCGATCCGTCCTATCCCTTCGATTACTATTTCCTTGACGATAAATTCGAAGAGGAATACACAAGCGAGAATGCACTGCAAAACCTCTCCCTGGTTTTTACTGGCATCGCGATCCTTATCTCATGCCTCGGACTGTTCGGGCTGGCATCGTTTATGGCCGAGCGAAGAACAAAAGAACTGGGAATCAGAAAAGTACTCGGCGCCAATCTTTCTCAACTTATCGTTATGCTCTGTAACGACTTCATGCGACTGATCGTGATCTCGCTTGTGGTGGGTGCGCCGTTCGCATACTTGATAATGAAAGAGTTTCTCGCGGGCTATAAGTTTCACACGGAAATAACGTGGTGGGTATTTGCTGTTACGGGATTTGTATTGCTGGCGGTGGCAGCAACCACTGTTATCTGGCAATCCCTTAAGGCGGCGTTGCGCAACCCGGTCGATTCGTTACGAAGCGAATAAAAACACATTACACATTAACCATTTCACATTTTACATTTTGGGTAGATGTGAGAATTCCGTTACTAAAAATGTGAAATGGTCAATGTGAACGTGAAATACTTTCAGGCTAACACTTCTGACCCTTTGAACGCTTTCCGCGGCTTGAGATTTAACACCTGGAACATTTCTTTATCGGCGACATATCCAGGATTTGGCGTTGTCAGGAGCTTGTCACCTGCAAAGATACTATTGGCTCCTGCCATGAAACACAATGCTTGCTCTTCCAGTGTCATTCTTACACGACCGGCAGAGAGACGAACCATTGCCTTAGGCATAATGATCCTCGCTGTGGCAATCATACGGATCATCTCCCACACAGAGACCTTCGGTTGATCTTCGAGCGGCGTGCCTTCAACAGGAACGAGCGCATTTACAGGAACTGATTCCGGGTGCTCCGGCAACGTGGCCAATGTATGTAACATACCGATACGGTCGAGCTCCTTTTCGCCCATACCAATGATACCCCCTGAACACACAGAGATCTTCGCGTCGCGAACATTCTCTAACGTTTCGAGACGATCGCCGTAGTTGCGCGTCGTAATGATATCCTTATAAAACTCTTCGCTGGTATCGAGATTATGATTGTAAGCGTAGAGCCCGGCATCTTTCAGTTTTTGCGCCTGCTCTGCGGTAAGCATTCCAAGTGTACAGCAAACCTCCATACCCATGTTGCTGACACCTTTCACCATTTGCAGAACATTGTCGAAGTCGCGGTTGTCACGAACTTCGCGCCATGCAGCGCCCATGCAGAAACGAGTGCTACCAGCTTCTTTTGCGTCCATTGCCTTCTGAAGTACTTCGCCTACCTCCATTAGCTTATGCACCTTCACGTCTGTGTGATAGCGCGCAGCTTGCGGACAATAAGCACAGTCTTCGGGACATCCGCCGGTTTTTACCGATAGCAGCGTACACACCTGAACTTCATTGGCATCATTATGTTCACGGTGAACCGTTGCAGCGCGATAGATCAGGTCGAGAACGGGAAGGTTATATATCTCTTCGATTTCCTGTATGGTCCAATTATTCCGAATCATTGTATAATGAATATTGTATAATGTATAATGGCTAATGTCTAGTGGATAATGAATTCCGCCGGCATACGCGTCTGTATTCCCTGGTAATTCTTAACTCTCTCCCACTGGTTGAAGAAAATGTAATATTCGCCCGTAGCTTCTTTTAATGCCGAGATGCGAACATTGTCGTCGTAGTCGTTCATGAGCCGCTCGAAGAATGACTTTGTCTTGGGATAGTATTTCACTTTGTAATCATCGCCAAGACCGGCTTTACCGGCGGCGATCTTCACGGCATCGTCGAAAGAGCCGAGTATATCGACAAGTCCTTTGTCCAATGCCTGCTCACCGGTCCACACCCGGCCTGAAGCAACTTTCTTGATATCGTCCTGGCTCATATGACGACCCTGCGCTGCTTTGCTAGTGAATATCTCGTAAACCTCGTCCGTTTGTTTTTGCCAGATATCTTTTTCCTGCTGAGTAAGTGTTCTGGTGACAGACATGAGCTCGCCGATCTCACCGGTTTTTACCTGCTCGGACGTAATACCGAGTTTATTGCCCATGAAGCTACTGAGATCAAACATAACGCTGAATACACCTATAGAACCGGTGATCGTATTTGGCTGCGCTACAATCGTATCGGCGGCCATGGCGAGGTAATAACCGCCTGATGCTGCATAGTCGCCCATAGAAGCGATAACGGGTTTTTCTTTTGCTGCCAGAGATACCTCGCGCCACATTTCGTCTGCGCCTACAAAGGCACCGCCTGGACTATTCACGCGAATAACGATTGCCTTGATGCGATCGGTTGTGCGTGCACGTCGGATCTGGTCGCGGATAGTTGCAGAGCCCACGGAACCGGGATTCTCATTTTTGCCGGGAAGGATCTCACCATCGGCAACGATCACGGCAATCTCATTTTTAGAATCTCCCACTGTCGCAGGAACACTCTTCCTGTAATCCGAATATTTTACGAAAGGAATGGTCTTGTCTTTTTCGATGCCAAGCTTTTCGCGGACTACATCGCGGATCTGATCATCGTAATACAATGAATCGATAAGTCCGAATTCGACAGCCTGCGATGAATTGCGAACGAGCATCTTATCTGCAATTTCTTTCACCCTTTCAACAGGGAGGTTCCTCGACTTTGCGACTTCGGCGGTCATGTTCGAATAAATACTGTTGATCATTTCAGTGAGCTGAAGCCTGTTCTCGTCACTCATGTTATCGCGAATGAACGGTTCCACGGCGCTCTTGAAATCACCGACCCTGAACACTTCGGGTTTGATCTCCAGCTTATCAAAAAGCTTTTTGAAAAACTGGACCTCGATGGCGAGACCGTTAAGTTCCACGGTACCGGTAGGATTCATATAAACCTTATCGGCGATCGTAGACAGGTAATATCCACCTTCACCGTAATAATTCGAGTATGCGATCACCCACTTACCTGATGTCTTGAAATCTTCGAGCGCTTTGCGAAGTTCGTCGAGCGTGGAAAATGCAGCACCTACTTCGGGAGCGTTGAGGTAAATACCTTTGATCTTGTCATCCGTTTTCGCGTAACGAATAGCATCACGAAGCTCGATGAGTCCGAGCGATTCATTGTCGGCAGTCGGTAAGAATTCCGCGATCGGGCTTTGTACTTCCTGCTCCGAAATTTGTTTATCGAGTTTTATAAAGAGAACGCTGTTGTCGCCGATCTCTACGGGTGCTTCCCCCATCCGCACGGCAGCAACGAGATATCCGATCAATAAGAAGAAGACGATGGCGATCCCTACAATTGTCCCGGCACAGGAGGTCAGGAAGTTTTTCATAACACGATCAGGTTGTCCAATAAAATCCAAAAGTACTTAATATATTTCAAGTATGGAGGGGGGTATTTTTTTGTTATTGGGCTCCAATTTGGGTGACAAGTTGAGCAACCTGGAAGAAGCGAAAAACCGGATCGGCTCCGTGATAAGAAGCTCCTCCGTGTATGCGACCGGCGCATGGGGCAAGACGGAACAGCCCGAGTTTTTAAACCAGGTCATCGAGATAAAAAGCCACCTCAGTCCGCAGGAGCTGTTGCAGAAGATACTCGATATCGAAATTGCAATGGGAAGAGTCCGGATCGAAAAATGGGGATCGAGATCGATCGATATCGATATCCTGTTTTATAAAAACCAGGTTATTGACGAGGCAAATCTGAAAGTGCCACATCCGGAGATCCGAAACAGGAGGTTTACGCTTGAACCTTTGAATGAATTAGCGCCAGACCTGATCATACAAGACAAAACTGTTCACCAGCTTCTTGAGGAGTGTAAAGATCCGTTGCCTGTTAAGCGCCTTGCTTAGGCACTGACAGCTTCTGCTGTGGGCGCGATCTTCTTGACGAGACCCTGCAGAACTTTACCCGGCCCGCATTCAACGAAATGAGTAGCTCCGTCGGCAACCATCTTCTGCACCGACTGGGTCCAGCGTACCGGTGCCGTTAACTGCGCAATAAGATTCTTGCGTATCGTCGTCACATCAGTAGAGGGCTGTGCATTCACGTTTTGATAAACCGGACAGATCGGCGTGCTGAAATTTGTTGTCTCGATAGCCTTCGCAAGTTCTTCACGGGCCGGCTCCATGAGGGGAGAATGGAAAGCGCCGCCAACCTGCAAGGGCATCACTCGTTTTGCACCGGCTTCTTTGATCCTGGCCGAAGCAATCTCGATACCTTTCATGCTTCCCGAAATAACGAGCTGTCCAGGTGAGTTGTAATTTGCTGCTACAACAATTTCATCTTTGATCGAAGCACAGATCTCTTCGATCTTAGCATCGTCCATACCCAGCACGACCGCCATCGTTGAAGGATTGATCTCGCATGCACGCTGCATCGCCAGCGCACGCTTCGACACAAGTCTCAACGCATCTTCGAAAGAGAGAGTTTTATTAGCAACCAACGAAGAGAATTCTCCAAGTGAATGACCTGCAACCATGTCGGGCGTAAAGTTGTTCGCAGCCGATGCGATAGCTACCGAATGAATGAATACGGCAGGCTGTGTGACCTTTGTCTGCGTAAGCTCTTCCATGGTCCCGTTAAACATGATATCGGTGATCCGGAAACCAAGAATAGAGTTCGCCTGCTCGAAAAGATTTTTGATAGTGGGGTTAGCCTCGTACAGCTCTTTACCCATTCCTACGAACTGTGCTCCCTGACCAGGAAAAACGTATGCTTTCATTCTACAATATTAATAAAATCTTGATTTCAATTCGGGAGTGGGAATCATACATTCATCTTTCTTCCCAAACCACTTATAACGATTTCCGGAAACCCAGTCGTAAACAAAATTGCGAATGAATGGCGGGATTATAATGAACGCATACATCAACGGCCATAAACCATCCAGTCTCCGGGCGATCTCCAGCGCTGCCCTGCTCCTGTCGTAGGCTTTGCCGTCGATCACTACGATCACGCTGATCAATTTCTCTTTGCTGAAGTGATACCTGTCGAGTATCGCCTGGCCTATCGGTGATTGCAACGCAGCAAAACGGAATCCTGCGCGTGGATCGTGCCTGATCACAAACTGCACCGAACTGTTACAAAGATTGCAAACTCCGTCGAAGAGTATCAGCGGCGGATCTATCGTACCAGGTGTACCCATCCCTTCATGGATTGTACTGCCTGCGCCGGATCTACCACATCGTACGTTACCTCAGCAACATAATAATAGATGCCCTCACTAAGCTCGCCCCCTTTCGAATCCTTGCCATCCCAATCAATGTAGATGGATCTCTCTCCACCCGTCCCGAAGATGTCGCCCGTGTAACTATAAACCTCCAGGCCCCACCGGTTATATACCCGGAACTCTACGGCCTGTACATAACGCGCGCATTTGCTTCGCAGCCGAACCAGGTCAACTTCGCCGCAAGGTCCTATATTTCCTTCTCCAACTTTCACCCTGTCGCTGAAAGCACTGAAGAGATTGTTACACTCGTCGAGTCCACCCGGCGTGAAAACGTTCGGAAGCTCGTAGTACGGACAATTATCGAAACAGAATTCTTCACTCATCTCACTCTTGTTACCAGAGCGGTCAACCGCTTCGATCTTATAGCAGCGGGCGCTTGAACTCAACCCAGCGTGGATGTAGAACGTGTCTCTTACATTCTCGGCAAGAAGATTAAAATCCATTCCCTTTTTCAAAGACACGTATACATTGTAGCTAACAACGTCATTCCGGCAGGCAGGATCAGTTGGACGTGTCCATGTAAGCACGTTGTTCGAAATACTGAAACCACAGCTCAAAGCATTCAACTTATCCTCACAGGTTGGTTGTGTCACCTTGAGATCAGGTTTACAAGGAGGAATGTTGTCGTTAGGCTGTGCACACAGCTTTTGAGAATAATTGATCAGAGGTGCCGGGATCAGATCGTTACCATAAGTTCCGCGTGTAAGCACCTTGTAGCAATACACGGTATTCGCATCAAGCGGTGTATTATTGAAGCTGCCATCATCACTGAAAGTAAATCCCGATGTGTTCACATTCACCGTTGCTATAAACACAAGAGCTTCGTCCGGATCATTTTCGGCACCACGGTAAATGTCGTGTGTCTGAAATTGCTCCGACTTCAATGCCCATGGTACTTCAGCAGTCCACGTAAGATCGATCTTTCCAACCTGGGGCTTCGCCTCCAGTCGAACTGTCGACGCGGAGTCGGAATGGTCCGGCAGCGCATTCCCATTAGCATCGAAAGCAAATACACGATAGTTGTAAGCGATATCTTCAATTTTCAGATCAGGATCGTTCTGATCCACAAACACGGTATCGGTCTGTCTTCCCGGTGTTAACGGCGCAAGCTTCACACTGCCCGTCATTCCTTCAGCCCGGTAAACCTGGTATTCATAAGGCGGAGGGAACTGGGTCTTGTCAATTTCAAAGGGAGACGTCCATCGCACCGTTACCTGCCCACCTTCAGGCAAGGTCTTGTCGACAGTTACGTTTGTAATAACAGGCGCCGTGACTTTGATTGGCGGCAAACAGATCTCCTGTGAAACATAGCTCTCCCCGCCACCTGGTGCAGGAAATACTGCAACAAGCCTGTAGCAATACTGCGCCCCAATAGCGAGCCCTTTACCACCATTATTATCTGAATAGGATATAGTCTTTATTGGAAGGTCGGCGATCTTGGTATATCCATAACCGTCGGGCATACCCGTAACACACTCCGGTGGCGTATCGGAAAACTGGCCAATGCGCCTCCACACTTGCATAGTCGTTGCATTCTGACATGTATAATTATCCCATGTGAGGTTTGCCGTTCGCGTGGATGGTACCAGGTCGGCGGTGTTCCAAACAGGTTCCGGTCCGACTACCCTGATATTCCATGTTTTAAATTGTACGAGACGGGTTCCGCCTTTCGCCGGCTGGTCGGTGATCTTAAACACCACCTGGTAGGGTTGTTCTTTAACGTGCTTACAGTCGGTTTGCCAACTGAATGTGATCTTGGCCGGGTTGTTTGGACCGTTCTGGTCCTGAAAGACACTTGGTGAGGGAATGATCGTTGCTTTGGAAGGATTGATAGAGAACACCTGTGAGAATGCTTCGATCTTTACCTGGTCGGTATACTTGCCGAGTACGGAATCGTAGTCAGGGTCGTATCCGAAAATATCCTGGGTTATCTTGGTTCCGGCGACAACGCAGATATCGTCGGGAACAATAAGCTCCGGCCGTGTATTCTCACAATCTTCGATGATGATCTGCATGTCACGCCGGACGAATCCCATCTGTACCCATTCACCGTTGACCTTTCGCCATTCTTTTATGAGGAATGCGATATTGTATTCACCCACATACTGATCGCCCGGTGCATTCCACGTTATCGTTCCGCTAATGGAATCGATGGCGAATGTTGGCGGGCCGTCTTTATCTTCATTACCGATATTAAAATTTTTATAAAAAGTTTGGCTGTTTGGCAGTTCATAACCGGCAACGACGAGTGCTTTATCTTTTTTAGGGACTACCATTTCGAATGAAAGGCTGTCGCCATCGGGATCGTATGCGCCTGGATTGTGATACCATGCGGCACCGATACATCCTTTATCGATCGGGGGAACCAGCAGCTTCGGAGAGTTATTACAACCGAGAAGCGGATCGAGAACGATATTCGTCTCTATATAGAATCTTGTCTCTACCGAATTCAACATGTTAAGGATACCACCGTTTCGATTTGGTTCCAGGTAGCTGATCGTGTAAGAGCCGTAAGTTGCGTAAGAGTGAATGATAGAATACGATACTGTCCCTATTCCGTCACCAAGGTCTGTGTTTGGTACATTGGGTGGTGAGTGCACAGGGGTACCGTCACCGAAGTCGAGGATACCTCCACCGAACTCTATGTCGGAACCGGTGTTTGTATAAACGGTTATTGTGATCTTAAAATCAAGGCCTGTACAACTAACGCGTTCTACAGTGATCTCACCGGCGCGAAGGTGGGTGGCCAGGGCAAACAAAGGAGAAAGAAGCAGTAAAAACAGCAGGCCGGCAGCACGATTCTTCATAGATCCAAAGGCATCAAATTTGGGCTATAGGACTCTAAATATAATGAGAATGTTTGTTTTGCCAGCCGGAAAGGCTGAACTTGCATACCCGCCATCATTTTTAACTTAGAAGCTATGCGTGTTGTCGGCGAAATACCCCATCCTGAGTGTAAGATTACCATCTTTCACTGGAATAATCGCTACCTCATTAAGCTGGAGGCGGGTCCGTTTGAGCAGACATTTAAGTTAAGCGACTTCGATGTCAGTGAATCGGATCTCAACCGGATCGTTAGCCCGGAGTTTATTGCCCAGGCTATCGCAAGGTTTTCAGATATGTCGGCGAGCCTTGGAGAGGCTACAGACCAAATTTGAGTTTAAGGAATGGAAATAACCGAGAAGAAAAATAAAAATACCGGCGAGTATAAGCCTATCCTAGACGGCATCCCGGACTGGCCTGTATATCAGCTAAATAAATCGAGGAAGGAATTCATTGAAGAAGTGGCTCAAAAGGCGGTGCAACGCATTCGTCACATCAGGCCGACCCGCAAACAGCTGATCGACGACCTGGAAGCTACTGTTCTCAGGGAACAGAATCGCATGAAGCGAAATCGCTGGCGTGTCGATCCAAAAGACGAAGACAAGTTCTGGGCCCAGATTAAAAAGGAACTAGTCAACATATCGAATAAATCTCCCGAGGAATCTGCGAAAAAGGAGGACGAAATTTTATATAAGATTGTTCACCGTTATGCCACCGAGATCGCCGGAAACTTCAAACCATCGAAGTACAAGATTGCGCGCAGCGTTACAAAGTTCTGGTTCTCACGTTTGCTTAACGGCGCCCGTGTAAAACGATTCGGCGGCTTCTTCAGCAACGAATACAAGCTTCGCGATAAGATCCACATTGTCGGGAAAGTAAAGATGCTCCGTGAGCTTGCAAAGAAAGGTACGGTGGTTATGGTGCCAACGCATTTCAGCAACCTCGATTCGATCCTCATTGGTTGGGTCATTCATTCACTCGGATTGCCGGCATTCATCTACGGAGCCGGGCTGAATCTTTTCAACATCAAGATTTTCGCGTACTTCATGAATAGTCTTGGTGCATATAAGGTAGACCGTCGGAAGAAGAACCTCCCCTATCTCGAAACGCTGAAGATGTATTCGAACCTGGCGTTGCAGAAGGGTGCGCACAGTTTGTTCTTTCCCGGCGGTACGAGATCGCGTTCGGGTATGATCGAAAAACAGTTGAAGCTGGGCCTGCTCAGCACGGCGATCGAAGCCCAGAGAAATATTTACCAGGAGAATCCAAACGACACGCGAAAGATCTTCGTGGTGCCTGTTACCATCAACTATCATTTCGTTCTCGAGGCTCCGGAGCTCATCGAAGACTACTTACAGGTAAAAGGACAAGACCGTTACTTCCAGGAAGAGGATCCTTACGGAAGCTTCCAGATGATACGGTTCATGTTCAAGTTCTTTACAAAGGGCTCGAGCATTTCGGTAGCTATCGGTCCCGGCCTCGACGTAATGGGCAACTACGTGAACGAAGCCGGTGAAAGTCTCGATTCACAGAATCGTCCGATCAACACCGCAGACTACTTCAAGACCAACGGTGAGATAACCGAAGATCATCAGCGCGAAGACGAGTATACGCGTATGCTCAGTCAGCGCGTCGTAAAAGAATATCATGCGATCAATCGCGTGTTTGCGAGTCACCTTGTGGCTTTCGTCGCATTCCAAATGATGCAGAAGAAATACGGGAAGCTGGATCTTTTCAGTTTCCTCCGATTGCCCGAAGAAGACCTGGAGCTGGAATACGAAGAATTCAAGGCCACCTTCAAGCGTGTTCGCAAGGCATTGTATTTAATGAAAGAACAAGGAAAGATCAATCACGCGTCTCACCTTAAAGGTGATGCCGATGTGGTGATCAAACGCGGACTTGATAATGTCGGTATCTTCCATTTGAATCGTCCACTGCTTTTGAACAAGAAGGGTAAGATCGTGACACAGCAATTGACGTTGCTTTACTATTATCACAACCGCCTCGTTGGCTACGATCTTGAAAAATTTATCTGATAAGCCTGTTGGTGTTATCGGTGCGGGAAACTTCGGATCGGCAATCGCCAACATCATCGCACTAAACCGGAAAGTCCTCCTCTACGCGCGCGACGAAAAGGTTGTTGAGAATATCCTCGACAATCGTACAAACAAAGGCCATAAGATGCACGATAATATCGAGCCTACGAATGACCTCAGTCTTCTTGCATCGTCGTGCGACGTGATCTTCCCGATCGTTCCTTCGTCGCGGTTTCGTTCTATGATGAAAGATCTTTCCCCGTTCCTTCATCCATACCATATCCTTATCCACGGCACAAAAGGTTTCGACATAAAACTTCAGCCGGGCGAAACACTCGAGACCGTCAAGACCCTCAGCCGCGAGCAGGTAAAGACGATGAGCGAGGTTATCAAAGAAGAGAGCAACGTTGTTCGTGTCGGTTGCCTCGCGGGGCCCAATCTTTCGAAAGAGCTTGCCTTGAGACAGCCTGGTGCCACCGTGGTTGCAAGCCCGTTCCAGGAAGTGTATGCAACAGGAAAGAAGCTGTTGCGTAATGATCGTTTCCAGGTTTACGATAACAACGACCTCGTTGGCGTTGAGCTGGCGGGTGTTTTGAAAAATATTATTGCGATCGCATCCGGGGCACTGAGCGGTCTCGGCTACGGCGAAAATGCAAAAGGACTATTGATAAGCCGCGGCGCCGTGGAAATGGTCTATCTCGGCCGCGCATTGGGCGGCAACACCAAATCTTTTTTAGGCGTAGCTGGTATCGGCGACCTCGTTACAACATGCAATAGTCCGAACAGCCGTAACTATACCGTTGGATTTCGTTTAGCGAAAGGCGAACGCCTTGTCGATATTCTGAACAACATGGAGGAAGTTGCCGAGGGTGTGAATACTGTTCGTATAGCGAAAAAGTGTGCAGATTATTATGGTGTGCGTGCGTTGATCACCGACACATTGCATAAAGTTTTGTTTGAAGGACTGACGGTAGAAGAGGCTGTTCAGTACCTGATGCGATATCCGCTCAATGCAGATATCGATTTTATTTAAGATTCGCGCGGATCTTATCGGCAGCCGCGGCAAGTTCTTCCGCCGTTGGTTTCAGCTTGGGACGGGTGAAGTTCAGATCATCGGCCGTGTTCATCGGAACCAGGTGAATATGTGCATGTGGCACTTCGAGACCGATCACTGCAATACCAATTCTTTTACATGGAATCGCTTTGCGCACGGCAACTGCAACTTTCTTTGCGAAGACGTGAATCTCTTTAAGATCGTTGTCATCCATGTCGTAGATATAGTCCACTTCTTTTTTGGGGACCACGAGGGTATGACCGACCACGAGCGGCATGATATCGAGGAAGGCGATAAATTTATCGTTCTCGGCAATGATCTGCCCGGGAATCTCTCTATTGATGATCTTCGAAAAGATGCTCGCCATAACTCTAAACTAGAAACTCGAAACTAGAAACTCTAAACCAGAAACTATTAAGCAGTAATTTCAATAACCTCAAACTCCATCTCTCCCGCAGGCGTCTTGATAACAGCGCTCTCCCCTTTCTTTTTTCCCAACAGACCTTTTCCTATTGGAGATGTTGTACTGATCTTTCCCGATTTCAGATCTGCTTCTTCTTCCGCCACGAGTGTGTAGGTAAATGAAGCGCCGTTCTTCTTATTCTTGATAGTTACTTTCGAGAGAATAGACACCTTTGAAGTATCGACATTATTTTCATCGAGAAGACGTGCATTGGCGAGAAGGTTTTCGAGCTGGGCGATCTTTGCTTCGAGATGACCTTGTGCATCTTTAGCAGCATCGTATTCAGCATTCTCACTGAGATCACCTTTATCACGTGCTTCGGCAATCTGTTTCGCGATATCAGAACGGCCTCTCACCTTAAGGTCGTTGAGCTCGGTCTTCAATTTATCGAGACCGTCCTTCGTGTAATATGATATCTTTTTACTCATGATTCGTATCGTTTTCACGCAAAGGCGCAAAGGAAATTGCGTTATGCGTGCTATCGTTAAAAAAAGAACAACGGCTTCGTTTCCGAAACCGTTGTTGAAGACAAAGGTAGTAAATTAATCAGCTTCCTACTAATTCAGGCATTTGAGTTTTTACCTGCTCAATAATGTCGTCGTCGAACTTTGCGAGGTATAAAGTCTTCGCTTTAGAAAGCTGCTCCATCGTTAAGCCTTTCGCGCCGCGTAAATCGGCTTTATATAAACTTGCGTTCTCAAAATCGGCACCCATTAAATAGCTGTTCTGAAGGTTGGCCTCCATCAGGAACGCGTTCTTGAAATTAGTCTTGATAAGGAATGCACCCTCAAACTGTGTTTTGATCAGGAACGCATCTTTGAAGTTGGCACCGCTGGCATAGGCACCACGAAGATTAGCCTGGTTAAGATTCGAGTTCTCCAGGTTGGTCTGATTGAAACGAGTGTTCTCGAGGTTTGTCTCTATCAGCGAAGAGTTGCTGAGATTCGCGGAGTTCAGGTTCGAACCCTTCAGGTTCACATAGTTCAAATTGGTGCGGGCGAGGTAACAGTTCACCAGGTTGATCTCCTGGATCTTGTGCCTGTTGAGACGTTTTATATTACCGACGGTACGGAACGCCGCTTCCTCAGATTCCCACAACCGGAAGTCGTCGATCTCGTCTTTATAAGTTCTGATCCTCTGCCTGACCTCACCGCTCTGGTTCAGCCATGCGAGCAGGATGGCGATAACTGCGATGTCGAATATCATGCCGTGCATTTCTACAAGCACCTGGCTCCAGTAACTATCGAAGTCGCGGATATAATATTTAAGACTAAGACTAAGGACAACAATAGCAACAACAAGCAAAACCAATGCACTGGTGAGGAGCGGCCGCTCAACCACATTGTGGAATTGCTCTATAAGTTTTCTTCCAAGATTGGAGGCGCGAGGCATTGATTAAAGCAGTAAGAAATGGAATATACAAAAAAAGGACTTTTTGCTGATCGACGTGTAATATTTAAATCCTATCTGACGAAAACCGGCACCGGAAATACTCACATCAGCACTTGGATGCTCAGGAAATAAATTCCGAGTCCGAGCAGGTCGTTCAGCGTGGTGATAAATGGACCCGATGCAAGGGCAGGATTAAATCCGAATCGATTCAGCGCAAGCGGCGTCACGGTGCCAATAAACGAAGCAAAAATCACAACGCAGAACAATGCAATCGAAACCACAACCGTCAATCTATCGAAACCGAATACAAGACTGTTTGCACCTAACACCAGCAACGACAACACCACTCCATTTAATAAAGCAACGCTCAATACTTTGCTTAACCTGGTTAAAAGTCCTTCGTCTACGATACCTGGTGCAACCAGGCTTTGCACAACCAGCGACGACGATTGGATTCCGACATTTCCGCCGGTTGCCTGTATTAAAGGAATGAAGAATGCGATAGCTGCGATCCTTTGGATCTCCATTTCGAATGCGCCCATCAGTCGCGCACTCACCAATCCACCGACGATACCGATGATCAACCAGGGCAAACGTGCCCTTGTATTTTTCCAGATACTATCATCTTCTTCAACGTCTTCCGTGATACCTGTCATTGCCTGGCGGTCGGCATCGGCCTGCTCTGTGATCACATCCACGATATCGTCGATGGTGATGCGGCCAACCAACTGACCCTGCACATTCACCACGGGAACCGATTCGAGATCGTATTTCTTCATGATGTCGGCAACTTCGTGATCGGGCATATAGGTTTCCACCGATACGAGGTCTTCCCCGTCAATGATATCTCCCATTAAAGCGGAGGCGGGATTGAGGATGAGCTGCTGAAGGGGCATCCGTCCCATCAGTTTATCATTATCATCCACTACATATACGGCATAGAACTTTGTGCCTGTCGATGCCATTCTTCGCGCCTCGTCTGTTGCCTGCGCTACCGTCCAATCAGAGCGGGCTTTGATAAGCTCTTTGGCCATCAGACCGCCGGCAACATTCTCGTCGTAGCGGAGAAGTTCGACAACCTGTGTACGAACTTCCGGTTCGATGAGCGCCAGGATCTCCTCGCTCTCCTTGATGGGCAGCTCATTGAGGATATCGGCGGAGTCGTCGGAGTCGAGAAGATTGATGAATACAGCGATGTCTTTGGCATCGTAGACCTTCAGGAATTTTTTCCGCGTGTCCGGGTCGAGGTCACGAATGATCTCGGACCGGAGCTCCATTGGAAGGAGATCGAGAACGTATTTGGATTCTTCGCTATTGAATTCGTAAAGAAGCGATGTGATGTCGGCAGCGTTAACTTCATCCAGGCTTTGGCGAATGAAATCATCGTCGTGATCATTCAGGGCTTCCTGGAAACGATCGCGATATTCTGTTGTGAGCTCAAATGGAATTAGCTCTCTCACCTGCTTTTTCTATTGCTTGCGTAAGCAAGACAAAGTCGTTAACACTTAATTGCTCCGCTCGCTTATCCATTACCGGCAATGCATAAATCGAGCCGGGCAAATTTAGATTTTTCAGGGCGTTGCGCAAGGTTTTGCGCCTGTTATTGAATCCTTGTTTGATTACTTTTTTGTATAAGTCTTCATCACATGATAACATTCCGACATTATTCCGCTTCAAACGAATAACAGCGGAGTTCACCTTTGGCGGTGGATTAAAAACACCGGGTGGAACTTTAAAAAGATATTCGATATCGTACCAGGCCTGAAGTAATACACTCAAAATACCGTAGGTCTTGTTGCCTTCTTTCGATGCGATCCGGTCTGCGACCTCTTTCTGGATCATGCATACAACTTCCTGTACATGATTACGGGCGTCCAGCACATGAAAGAATATCTGGGAAGAGATATTGTAGGGGAAATTCCCGATGATCGCAACCTTGTGATTTATTTCGGTTTCCAGGAAGTCGCCCTCGATTACTTTCAGGGTTGGAAAATGCTGGTGGAGATAGGCGACCGACTCTCTGTCGATCTCTATTACAGAGAAATCATTTACTTTTTTTATCAGCAATTCGGTAAGAATGCCTGTACCAGGCCCGATCTCCAACACAGGGATGTCCGCCGACTGCAATGCCTCGACGATCTTTGAGGCGATGTTCTTATCTTTTAGAAAGTGCTGACCTAAAAACTTCTTTGGACGAACCATGATGATATGAAGATGTGAAGATAGGAAGATAGGAAGATGTGAAGATAGGAAGATGTGAGGAATCTGGCCTCCACGCCTCAATCCCGCTCGTCATCTCATCACCTCTTCACCTCGTCATCTCATCACCTCTTCACCTCTTCACCTCATCACCTCTTCACCTCTTCACCTCATTTATGTAGATTGCAATTATGACAAAGTCAGAAAAACCCCGGATCGGGATCACCATGGGCGACTTCAACGGCATCGGGCCGGAGGTTGTCATCGGTGCATTAGCCGATAGCCGGATCCTGAATATGATCACTCCCGTTGTCTATGGCTCAACGCGCGTGATATCTTTTTATAAGAAACTGATGAACCTCGAAGAGTTCAATTACAGTCAGCTGAAGTCAAAGGGTCAGTTCCTTCCGAAGACAATCAACGTGGTGAACTGCTGGGAAGACAATACGGAGATCAATCCCGGTAAGGCATCAAAAGAAAGTGGAAAGGCTGCGCGCATTGCGCTGGAGCGAGCTGTTGAAGAAGCCCGCGAAGGACTCATCGATGGATTCGTTACAGGACCGATCGACAAGTACACGATCCACAGCGAGCAATTTCCTTTCAGAGGTCACACAGAATATCTCACCAAAATATTCAATGCCACCGAAAGCCTGATGTTCATGGTAAGCGAGAACCTGAGAGTGGGTTTGGTTACTGAACATATTCCTGTTAAAGAAGTCTCACAGTATCTCACTAAAGAGCGCGTCGAGCTGAAGATCCGTTTGATGGAGCTCTCATTGAAAAAAGACTTCAATATTCAAAAGCCACGTATTGCCGTGCTCGGTCTTAATCCACATGCGGGGGACGAGGGACTGATCGGCGACGAAGAGAATAACATCATCAGGCCGGTGATCGCCGACCTTAAGACGAAAGGAAAATTGATCTTCGGCCCGTTCCCGGCCGATGGCTTCTTCGGCTCCGGCGCCTATGCGAAGTACGATGGCACCATAGCCATGTACCACGACCAGGGTCTCGTGCCTTTCAAAACTCTGGCGTTCAATAACGGTGTAAATTATACTGCTGGTTTACCGGTGGTACGAACTTCTCCCGATCATGGAACGGCTTATGGTATTGCTGGAAAGAATCAGGCCGACTGCAGTTCGATGCGGGAGGCGATATACGTCGCGACTGAGATCATCAAGAACCGGCTTTCACCACAAGAAGAATAGTTTCTAACTGATGTACCTTATTTGGTATATTAGGCAGCTTTCTGGTGTTTACCCTGTCTAAATAGCTGGCAATTTTTCTAGATTTATGGACGCGATGGCAATGGATATCGTTACTAAAAAACAGCTCAACATCCTGATCCAGCTGGCTGAAGCAGACAAGCATTTTGCCAAGGTGGAAAGAGAGATGGTTTTCCGGATAGCCAAAGAAAGGAACTACCCGGAAGAGGCTGTGAACGAGATCATCCGTAACCCGGAGCCGATCGGCACCCTGGGTGCGCTCTCGAACGAGCAGAAATTCGACTACCTGATCGAATGCATTATGCTGATGTTCATCGACCAGAAAGTCTTCGAAAGTGAGGTCATTTTCTGTAAGAGTATCGCCATCAAGCTCGGTTTTATGAAGAATGTGGTGGAATTCCTGTCAAAAAATTTCTCCAATCTCAGCCGGGAAGAGCTTAAAAAGACCGTTTTAAGCGAGTATATGCTCACTTAGGCTGTTTGGGCCTAACATAGCCTTAACATCCGGTCCGTTTTCCCTCCTTTTCGTTTCTTTTTTCTTAAATTTGCCCGCTTATTTCAAAAACACAGGCTGTGGGGGCGTATAGCGTAAATATCATAGGATTAAGCAACAAGGCCCATACCTTCGATTTTACAATCGGGAACGAGTTTTTCCAGACCTATGGTACGGAAATCCTTCAGGGCGGTGATTTTGAGGCAAAAGTGGTGCTTGACAAGCACGAAACGTTCATTGATGCCGATTTCTCCATAACGGGCAAAGCCAGGTTGGTTTGCGACCGTTGCCTGGAGCCGTTCGAAGAACCTGTTAAAGTTCATCGGAAGGTCATGTTCAAGTATGGTGACGAGCCCGCTGAGATCAGCGACGAGATCGTGATCATTACCCGCGACCAGGCACAGCTCGAGCTGGGACAGTTCATTTATGAATTCATCAGCCTCGATATACCGATCAAAAAGCTTCATCCGAAGTTCAGGGATGAAGAGGAGAATGACGATGAGCACAACGAAGGAAAGATTGTATATAAATCGGAATCGAAATCAGACGATGATAATGATGATGTCGATCCAAGGTGGGAAAAATTAAAAAAGCTTAAATAAACAGTACTATGCCAAATCCTAAACGAAAGATCTCGAAAACAAGAAGGGATAAGAGAAGAACACATTATAAGGCTACGCCTAAACAATTCTCTATCGACGCAGCGACAGGTGAAACACACCTTCCTCACCGCGCATACTGGCACGAAGACAAGCTTTACTTCAAAGGCCAGGTTGTTATGGAGAGAAGCAGCGCAGCTTAATTGACATAACCCTGATTACCCGATTGAAAACATCAATCGGGTTTTGTTTTTTATAAAGAGATACACAATGAGTAAAATAAGGGCTGCCATTACCGGTGTAGGGGGTTATGTTCCAGACTATATTCTAACGAATAAAGAACTCGAAACTATCGTCGATACCACAGACGAGTGGATCACCACCAGAACGGGTATCAAAGAACGCAGGATCCTGAAAGGTGAACACCAGGGCGTTTCCGTTCTCGGCATCAAAGCCGTGGAGGATATGCTTCGCAAAACCAAGATCGATCCTAAGGAGATCGACTGCCTGATCTTTGCAACAGTTACCGCCGACATGACCTTCCCGGCTACCGCCAACATCACAGCGACCGCTGTTGGTGCCACCAACGCATTCAGTTTCGATCTCGGGGCAGCTTGTTCCGGCTTCGTTTATGCTCTTGCTACAGGCGCAAGCTTCATACAGTCGGGCATGTATAAAAAAGTAGTGGTCGTCGGCGGCGATAAAATGTCGGCCATCCTTGATTATACCGACCGGACTACCTGCATTATTTTCGGAGATGGTGCCGGATGCGTTTTGCTGGAGCCTACCACCGAAGAACTCGGAGTGATGGATGCCGAGCTGAAGAGCGACGGCGCCGGAGAAAAATATCTCCACATGAAAGCCGGCGGCAGCCGCATGCCTGCTTCTCATGAAACCGTTGATAAAAAGCAGCACTTCGTTTACCAGGAAGGATCTGCCGTGTTCAAGTTTGCTGTAACGAATATGGCAGATGTAGCAGCGCAGGTCGCCGACCGTAATAACCTGAGCTCAGAAAATATCAAGTGGCTCGTTCCACACCAGGCCAATAAGAGGATCATCGACGCAACTGCCGAACGTGTTGGCATCACGGAAGACAAGGTGATGATGAATATTGCCCGTTATGGAAACACAACGAGCGGGACAATTCCACTTTTGCTTTGGGATTATGAAAAGCAACTGAAGAAGGGCGATAACCTTATACTCGCGGCATTTGGCGGCGGTTTTACATGGGGTGCGATGTGGGTAAAATGGGCTTACGACAGCAATTAGTCACGGCATATTGTGCTCACCGATTTTAGCCATGTGTAGCCTGGCGGGATCGAAAAAGATTTTATTTGTAATTTAAACTCTCGTTTACTGAATAATTTGAACTTATGGCAACTATCTCGGATCTCTCAAAAGGCAACTACGTACGAATGGATGGAAAAATCCTGCAGGTCGAAGAAATGCAACATCGTACGCCCGGTAACCTTCGCGCCTTTTATCAATTGAAGATGAGAGACGTGAAAAACGGAAGGATCGTAGAAGACAGGTTTCGCCCAGGCGATAGCGTTGAGATCTTAAAAATTGAAACCAACGACTATCAATATCTCTATGAAGAAGGCGATACTCTCGTAGTGATGGATCCAAATACATTCGACCAGATCAACATCGATAAAACATTGTTGGGCGATGCCGTTCTTTACATCAAAGAAGGTATCACATTGAGAGTTGCTTTCGAAAACGGCACGAATCCGATCACAGCAGAAGCTCCCCAGCACGTTGTGTTGAATGTTACTTACACTGAACCAGGTATCGCCGGTGATACAGCAACAAGAACATTAAAGGCCGCAACCGTTGAAACTGGTGCCGAGATCCGTGTACCATTGTTTGTCAACACCGGCGATAACGTTAAGATCAAGACAGCAACAGGTGAATACGTTGAACGTGTAAAATAATTGACTATGGCAAAGAAACCCGTCCAGGCGAAAGATAAATCCCTAACAAATTCGGAAATGAAAACTTCGGAAATCAGAGACCTCATCGACTTCATCGCTCAATCCGGGCTGAACGAAGTTGACATCGAAACGAAGGAAATTAAGCTGCACGTTAAGCGTGAGCCAGATCAGAAAGTTCTGAAGAACTCATCTGTAATTGCGGCTCAGCCGGTTGCAGTGCAAGCGCCACAACAGGTAGCAGCCACTACAACATCAGCCCCGCCAAAGGCAGAAAAAGCTCCCGGCAAAGCAACGGCTGACATCAAGTCGCCAATGATCGGTACATTCTATCGCTCGTCGAATCCAGATTCTCCTCCATTCATTTCTGTCGGTGACAAAGTTTCGAAAGGCCAGACCGTGGCTATCATCGAGGCAATGAAGCTCTTCAACGAAATAGAATCGGAAGTATCCGGGACGGTCGTAAAGGTGATGGTAGAAAACGCATCGCCTGTTGAATACGACCAGGTGTTGTTTGTTGTTGAACCGGACTAATACTTATGTTTAAGAAAATATTGATCGCAAACCGCGGTGAGATCGCCTTACGTATCATTAGAACGTGTAAGGAGATGGACATCAAGACCGTAGCAGTTTACTCTACGGCCGACCGCGAAAGTTTGCATGTGCGCTTTGCCGACGAAGCAGTTTGTATCGGCGATGCACCTAGCAAAGAATCATATCTCAATATTCCACGACTGATCTCTGCTGCCGAAATCACTAACGCTGATGCGATACATCCCGGCTATGGATTTCTTTCGGAGCGCGCAGAATTCTCTGCCATCTGCCACGAATACGGAATCAAGTTCATCGGGCCATCGCCTGCGATGATCGAAGCGATGGGTGATAAGTCGACAGCCAAAGATACCATGAAGAAAGCCGGCGTTCCGGTGATCCCTGGCTCCGATGGTCTGTTGTCTTCCATTGAAGAAGGAATAAAGCTCGCCAAGAAGATCAAGTATCCTGTAATCGTTAAGGCTACGGCCGGTGGCGGTGGTAAGGGTATGCGTATCATCAACGACGAATCCGAGTTCAAGAAAGCATGGGACGATGCGAAGCGTGAAGCTGCTGCTGCGTTCGGCAACGATGGACTTTATCTCGAGAAATTCATTGAAGAACCCCGTCACATTGAGATCCAGTTGGTTGGAGATCAGTATGGCAAAGCATGTCACCTTTCGGAGCGCGACTGTTCAATTCAGCGTCGTCATCAGAAACTTGTCGAAGAAACTCCTTCACCGATCGTGACGCAGGAACTGCGCGAGCGTATGGGCGAAGCTGCGATTAAAGGTGCCAATGCAATCAACTATGAAGGCGTTGGAACCATCGAGTTTCTCGTAGACAAGCATGGTGACTTTTACTTCATGGAGATGAACACCCGTATCCAGGTAGAGCACCCGATCACCGAAGAAGTTACAGACTACGATCTGATCAAAGAACAGATCAAGGTTGCCGCGGGCGTTCCTATTTCAGGAAGGAATTATTACCCTAACCTGTATGCGATGGAGTGCCGTATCAATGCTGAAGATCCTGCAAATAATTTCAGGCCATCACCCGGGAAGATCACTAACATGCACATGCCTGGTGGTCATGGTGTGAGGATCGACAGTCACGTGTACGCTGGTTATACTATTCCTCCAAACTACGATTCGATGATCGCAAAGCTCATCGTTAGTGGTCAGAGCCGTGAGGAGGTTATTACCAGGATGAAGCGCGCGTTGAGTGAGTTTGTTATCGAAGGTGTGAAGACAACGATACCGTTCCACCTTGCGTTGATGGACAATGCGCAGTTCCGTTCGGGTAAGTTCAACACGAAGTTCTTGGAGACAAGTTTTGATTTCTCTCAGTTGAAATAAAAAATGTTTTGAGTTGTAAGGATTGCCTTACACTCTGCCAGATAAAAAAAGCCTCGCGATGCGGGGCTTTTTACATTTATAGCCATGAGTAAATACTTAATGGCCTCATTCTTTGGCGCCTTGACTGGCGCATGTTGTGTGTTGATTGCCGTGTATGTTACTAATACCAGGGCGTTGGTAATTCCGAATACCGACATGCCGGAAGTGGTCAGTTCGCTTCATACGAGGATCAATGACTTCTACATTTTTGCCGGGATTGTGATTACACTATTGTTGGCTATAAATGTTGGGGTGTTTATTCGCGCAGAAGATGAAGTTGAAAAACATATCAAACAAAACTTTGGAGATATCGAGAAGGATATTAAGTCAATGCGCGACCGATGTAGAGAAATCCTGGACGATATGGAATCAATTAATGACAAACAGAAAACAATCAGACGAAAGAAATGAAAACGGAAACGAAAAAATATCCAGTCCTCACTTTGGAGAAGCTGTCGTTACTTGAGCGGAGAGTCAGGAACTACAACATAACCAGAGAGGATCTTGACCTGATTGACCACTACGTATCCTCTGCCAGCGGAGGTGAGGAGCGCATCAAGAGGGTATGCCTGGAACTAGGCATTCTCTCTATTGAAGAAGCTCTTGAAGTCATTCAGTACCGAGAGAATAATTTCAAAGATGGTTACGCGGCTGCCGGCCTGGCTGGATCACTCAAGGGTATGATCAACTTTTTGAAACGCGAAGTCAGCGCCGGCGAGGAAATTTATTAACCCACGGCTTCCATCGATTTCTCCCACCTCTCCTACCACTCACATAAAACCCATCTCATTTTTTCGCCCTTATGACAACAAACCCTACTTTAATCCTGTCTTTTTAAAACTTATATCCCTACATGAAAAGAAGAGATTTCGTCCAGTTGGCAGGTCTCGGACTCGGCACCCTCGCCATCCCCCTGTCTGCATTAGGAAATCCCATCCCGGTTGAGGCACTCCTCGACGCTCCCATCGACCGGGCACAGAAAAAGCAATTCGCCGACGTCGCTCTCAACACAGCAAGATCTGCCGGCGCCACATACGCCGACGTACGCATAGGCCGTTACCTCAACCAGTTCATCAGTACCCGCGAAAATAAAGTGCAAGGCATCACCAGCACCGAATCTTTCGGCGTCGGTATCCGCGTGATCGCCAACGGAACGTGGGGCTTCGCGGCAACGAATATTGTTACGGCCGACGGAATAAAGGCTGCTACTCTTAAGGCCGTTGCCATCGCGAAAGCTAACTCGAAGTTTCAGAAAGAGCCGGTAAAACTCGCACCTACAAAAGGTTTCGGCGAAGTGGTGTGGAACACACCTATTCAAAAGAATGCTTTCGAAGTGCCGGTATCTGAAAAAGCAGACCTTCTTCTCGCGGCCAATAGTGCCGCGATGAAAGCCGGTGCTGCGTTCGTCTCATCGAATCTTTTCCAGATAGAAGAACAGAAATACTTTGCATCAACCGACGGATCGTATATCGACCAGGACATACATCGTATCTGGCCCAACTTCCAGGTGCAGGCTGTAGACCGCGCTGCGGGAAAATTCAAAACACGGGCCGAGATGGCCGCACCGAAGGGAATGGGCTACGAGTATATGATGCCTAAGGCTGCGGATAAAATTGAAGGTCCCGGTGGAATGATCTTTTATAAAGACAGCTACGACATCATCGAGGATGCGACCATTGCAGCGAAGCAGGCGAAGGAGATGATCACCGCGAAATCGGTGGAACCCGGCAAATACGATATGGTACTCGAACCGAATCACCTCGGTTTGACGATCCACGAATCTGTCGGACACCCGCTTGAACTCGACCGTATACTAGGCTACGAAGCCAACTATGCCGGAACAAGCTTCGCCACGCTCGACAAATTGAAATCAGGGAACTTCAACTACGGAAGTAAACAGGTGAATATCGTTGCCGATAAAATTCAGCCGACATCACTTGGCGCCGTCGGTTACGACGACGAGGGAGTTAAGTGCAAGCAATGGGATCTCATCAAAGAAGGTGTTTTTGTAAACGTCCAGGCAATACGAGACCAGGTTCATATGCTCGGGCAGAATGAGTCGCATGGATGTTGCTATTCGCAAAGCTGGAATGATGTCCAGTTTCAGAGGATGCCTAACGTTTCGTTACAGCCCGGCAAAGAGACTTACAGCGCGGCGCAAATGATCAAAGATGTAGACAAGGGTATCTTTATCGCGGGGCGCGGCTCTTACTCTATCGATCAGCAGCGCTACAACTTCCAGTTCGGTGGAACTGTATTCTTCGAGATCAAAGGAGGACAGATCACAGGCATGCTGAATGATGTTGCATACCAGGCAAACACGCAGGAATTCTGGAACAGTTGTGTAAAAGTCTGCGACGAAAAAGATTACCGCCTGTTCGGATCTTTCTTCGATGGCAAAGGTCAGCCTTCGCAGGTGAGTGCAGTATCACATGGAAGCTCAACAGCAAGATTCAACCAGATCAATGTCATCAACACAGGACGAACAATCTAACCTAACCTAAATAATGAAGCGGAGAAACTTTTTACAAACAGCAGGCCTTGGTGCGGCGGCGGCAGTCATGCTTCCCATGCCAGGGTTCTCGGCGGTCGACGAGGCGCGGCTGCTCGACCAGATCATAGATACGGCAACCAAGAAAAAACTTTCCGACATCGCGTTGAACACCGCGAAACAACTCGGCGCAACGTACACCGACGTTCGCATTGGAAGGTATCTCAACCAGTTCGTTACAACACGTGAAAAGAAAGTTCAGGGCGTTGTCAACACCGAATCGTTTGGTGTCGGCATCCGCGTGATCGCTAACGGTACATGGGGATTTGCTGCCAGCAACGACGTTACACCCGAGGGAATGAAGAAGACTGCAGAGCGTGCCGTGGTGATCGCCAAGGCAAACTCGAAGTTCCAGAAAGAACCGGTGAAACTTGCTCCTACCCCTTCGTATGGAGAAGTGTCGTGGAAGACGCCGATCGTGAAGAACGGCTTCGAAGTCCCCGTAAAAGATAAAGTGGATCTGCTGCTGAAAGCCAACGATAATGCCCTCCAGAAAGGAGCATCGTTTGTTAACAGCGCGATATTGCTCGTGAATGAACAAAAATACTTCGCATCATCAGAAGGTTCGTATATCGATCAGGATGTTCACAGGATCTTCCCGACATTCACTGTAAGTGCTGTCGATCGTGCATCAGGTTCATTCAAAAATCGTAATTCTTTCAGTCAGCCTGTCGGCATGGGCTACGAATACCTCGACGGTAAAGCTGAAGATAAGATCAAAGCTCCCGGCGATATCATACTCTACAATAAATCGTACGATATCCTCGAAGATGCATCGATGGCTGCCGACCAGGTGAAACAAATGATCGCTGCGAAGTCCGTAGAACCCGGCAAATACGATCTCGTTCTCGAGCCATCGCATATGTGGCTCACCATACACGAGTCTGTCGGTCACCCTACCGAGCTCGACCGCGTTCTCGGCTATGAGGCGAACTACGCAGGAACAAGCTTCCTGACGATGGATAAATGGAAATCACAGAAATTTAAATTCGGTAGCGACATCGTAAACTTTAAAGCCGACAAAACACAGCCGGGTTCACTCGGTGCCGTTGGTTACGATGACGAAGGTGTCAAGTGCAAAGAATGGGATCTCATCAAGGATGGCATTCTCGTAAACTACCAGGCTATCCGCGACCAGGCTAATATGATCGGCCAGAAAGAATCACACGGCTGTTGCTATTCACAAAGCTGGGCTGATGTTCAATTCCAACGTATGGCGAATGTATCGTTGCAGCCGGGAAAAAATCAGCTCACACCCGAGCAAATGATCTCCAACGTTGAGAAGGGTATCTATATCGTGAAAGAAGGTTCATTCTCGATCGATCAGCAACGTTACAACTTCCAGTTCGGCGGCGTGTTGTTCTTCGAGATCAAGAACGGCAAGATCGCGGGTATGCTAAAAGACGTAGCGTACCAGGCAAACACCAATGAATTCTGGACCTCATGCGCGGCAATATGCGACTCACGCGACTATCGTTTGGGCGGCGCATTTAACGATGGCAAAGGACAACCCAGCCAATCGAATGCAGTATCGCATGGAAGCGCGACAGCCCGTTTCAATGGCGTCAACGTAATTAATACAGGTCGTACAATCTAAATTCCCCTATATGGCATTACTAAGTAAAGAAGAAGCAAAAAAAATATTAGATAAGGCGATAGGTTATTCGAAAGCTGACGGGATTTCAGTAAGTCTCAACGGCCAGGACCGCGGCAACATTCGCTATGCCCGTAACAGTGTCACCACTTCGGGCGAGGATAGCAACCTCAGTCTTGGTGTAACTTCATTCTTCGGAAAGAAGTCAGGTTCGGCAACGATCAACGAGTTTGACGACGCTTCGATAGAAAAAACGGTTCGTCGCGCCGAAGAGCTTGCACAGCTTGCTCCCGAAAATCCTGAGTTCATGGATCCGCTTCCGCAGCAGACCTATGGTCCTGAAGGTAAGACATGGTCTGAGGCTACAGCGAAGATCACTCCCGAACTTCGTGCACAGGCTGCCGCCGACAGCATTAACCCTGCAACATCAAAAGATGTAACGGCTGCCGGCTACTTGCAGGATAGCCGTGGGTTCAGTGCCATCGCCAATAATAAAGGACTCTATGCTTACAACAAGAGCACGAGTGTGGACTTCACTGTAACGATGCGTTCCAACGACGGAACCGGTTCAGGTTGGGCTGCTCAGGATCTCAATGACGTTAGTAAGCTCAATGCCGCTGCCACTTCGAAGATTGCGATCGATAAAGCGATCATGTCGCGCGAAGCGAAAGCAATTGAACCCGGCAAATACACGGTTATTCTCGAGCCAGCTGCAGCTGCCGATCTCATTCGTCTCATGTTGAACATGAATGCACGCCAGGCCGACGAAGGACGCAGCTTCCTTTCGAAAAAAGGTGGTGGCACCAGGCTCGGTGAAAAGCTCGTCGATGAGCGAGTGAACATCTATACTGATCCATGGAATGAAGATGCTCCCGCGTCGCCATGGACCGGCGATGGATTGGCTCGCCAGAAGATGGACCTCATTAAGAATGGCGTTGTATCAAATCTTTTCTACGATAGATATTGGGCACAGCAAAAAGGTGTTGCCCCGATACCATTTCCCGGCAATGCAATCATGGAAGGCGGCAATGCTACTATGGAAGATATGATCAAAGACACGAAACGAGGTATACTCGTGACGCGCTTCTGGTATATCCGTCCCGTTGATCCCCAGACATTGCTGTTTACAGGGTTGACACGTGATGGAACTTTCTATATCGAAAACGGAAAGATCAAGCATCCGGTGAAGAACTTCCGTTTCAACGAAAGCCCGATCATCATGCTGAATAATCTTGAAGCACTCGGTAAACCCGTGCGCGCCGTAACAAGCGAAGGGGGTGGACCTGGTGGCGGTCAGAATTTAATGATCCCGTTGATGAAGATCCGTGACTTTACATTCACGAGTCTTTCGGATGCGGTTTAATAATGTAGAGAGGAAGAGGTGAAGAGGTGAAGAGAGGAAGAGAGGAAGAGGTGAAGAGAGGAAGAGAGGAAGAGGTGAAGAGAGGAAGAGGTAAGGAAACTGGCCGCCGGGCTCTTCACATCTTCATCTCCTCACCTCCTCACCTCCTCACATCCTCACCTCCTCACCTCCTCACATCCTCACCTCCTCACATCCTCATCTCCTCACATCCTCGGTCGCCTCAAAAGGGTGACCTTTTTTGTTCGGATTCGGACGGTGCCGCTCTTGCCCACACCGCCACTTTGTGGTAATATGCTGCTAACATCAACATCTTCACTATGAATAGAAGAGACTTTATTTACCTGTCCGGACTCGGCGCCGCGGGAGCAGTAATGCTGCCGGGAATGGCAGGCGCAAAACCTATTACCCCCGAGCAGGCACTCACCCCCGTCGACGTAGCAAAGAAAAAGCAACTCGCCGACGTTGTCCTAAATGCTGCCCGATCCAAAGGAGCTACGTATACCGACGTACGTATCGGTCGCTACCTGAACCAGTTCGTTGTAACACGCGAAGACAAGGTCCAGAACATCGTTAACACCGAATCGTATGGTTTGGGCGTACGCGTTATCGCTAACGGAAGCTGGGGTTTCGCAGCTACCGATAAGCTCGACAACGACAGTGTTGCAAAAGCGGCTGAGCTCGCCGTAGCGATCGCAAAAGAAAACTCACGACTCCTCATCGAACCTGTTAGACTCGCTCCCCAAAAAGGCTATGGCGAAGTAAGCTGGAAAGCACCGATCGAAAAGAACGCTTTCGAAGTTCCGATCAAAGACAAAGTAGATCTCCTTCTCGGCGTCAACGATGCCGCAATGAAGTCAGGGGCTAACTATATCACTTCCCTTTTGTTCCTCATCAACGAACAGAAGTATTTTGCTTCGAGCGATGGTTCTTATATCGATCAGGACATTCATCGTATCTGGCCCGCATTCTTCGCAACATCTATCGATCCTACCACAGGAAAGTTCGAGACAAGAAACTCTCTGAGCGCACCGATGGGCATGGGATACGAATATCTCGACGTTCGTCCTTCCGATAAGATCCAGGTGGCAGGAGCTACCACTCTTTACAAAGGTCGTTACGATATGCTCGAAGATGCTAAAGCCGGCGGCGCACAAGCCGTTCAAAAGCTGAAAGCAAAATCTGTCGAGCCAGGCAAATATGATCTCGTACTCGATCCTTCACACCTTTGGTTAACGATCCACGAATCTGTCGGTCACCCTACAGAGCTCGACCGGGTGCTTGGCTACGAAGCTAACTTCGCGGGTACCAGCTTCCTTACCCTTGATAAGTGGGAGTCGAAGAAATTCAACTTCGGAAGCAAGATGGTAAACTTCGTTGCCGATAAAACGCAGCCCGGTTCGCTTGGCGCTGTTGGTTACGACGACGAAGGTGTGCAGTGTGGTAAGTGGGATCTCATTAAAGACGGTATTCTTGTAGACTACCAGGTGATCCGCGACCAGGCGCATATCCTCGGATTGAATGCTTCACGCGGTTGCTGCTACGCAGACAACTGGAGCAGCGTTCAATTCCAGCGTATGCCTAACGTTTCGTTACAACCAGGTAAAGACAAAAAGTCTGTCGACGACATTATCAAGAATACCGAGAAAGGTATCTACATCATCGGCGATGGTTCGTTCTCGATCGATCAGCAGCGTTACAACTTCCAGTTCGGAGGTCAGCTCTTCTACGAGATCAAGAATGGTAAGATCGCCGGTATGCTCAAAGACGTTGCCTACCAGGCCAACTCACAAGACTTCTGGAATTCATGCACTGCCATTGCAGATGCAAGTGACTATCGTCTTGGCGGTGCGTTTGGCGACGGCAAGGGCCAGCCACCTCAAAGTAACTCCGTATCACACGGATCTTCGACAGCGAAGTTCAATGGAATCAATGTAATTAACACAGCACGTAATCTTTGATATATATGCCAATACTTTCAAAAGAACAGGCCCAGGCTTTATTGAAGAAAGTGCTGAGCTATTCAAAAGCCGATGAATGCGAAGTAAATCTTACCGGAACCGACGGAGGTAACGTGCGCTATGCGCGAAACTCCGTATCAACAAGCGGTATCATAAGCCAGACACAGCTCATTGTTCAGTCTGCATTCGGTAAAAAATTAGGCACGGCAACGATCAACGAGTTCGACGACGCATCCCTCGAAAAGGTTGTTCGTCGCGCCGAAGAGCTTGCACAGCTTGCTCCTGAAAATCCCGAATACGTTTCTATTCTCGGACCTCAGACTTATACTGAATCGAAAACATTCGTTCAGTCTACCGCTTCTATCACGCCGAAACAACGCGCCGAACTGGTAGAGCAAAGTCTGAAAGTTGCGAAAGACAGTAAGACTATCGCAGCAGGCTTCCTTGAAGATAACGCCGGGTTCTCGGCAATGATGAACTCGAAAGGTCTCTTCGCTTATAACACTTCAACGGGAACGAACTTTTCCGTTACCGTAAGAACGGAGGACGGAAAAGGTTCTGGTTACGCTACCCGTGGTTATAACGATATCACCAAGCTAGACACAAAAACTGCTACGCAGGTTGCGGCTGAGAAAGCCGTGAAATCTTCTACGGCAAAAGCCATCGAGCCGGGCAAGTACACCGTTATTCTTGAGCCCGCTGCCGTTGCTGTATTGCTCGAGAACATCTTCTTCGGATTGGATGCCCGCCAGGCCGACGAAGGCCGCAGCTTCATGAGCAAGGCCGGCGGCGGAACACGCCTCGGAGAAAAAATGGTCGACGAGCGCGTGAACATCTATTCAGATCCTCAGCATCCTGAACTGCCAACCAGCCCGTGGGCCGGCGATGGTCGTCCACAGGAAAAGGTATCATGGATCGAGAAGGGTGTGATGAAGAATTTCACATGGGGCCGCTATTGGGCAGAGAAGAAGAACGCAAAAGCAATTCCCACTCCCGATGCGATCATCATGGAAGGCGGCAATAAGTCGCTGGAAGAGTTGATCAAAGGAACGAAGAAAGGTGTGCTCGTTACCCGTCTCTGGTACATCCGCAGTGTTGATCCGCAAACGTTATTGTTAACAGGTTTGACACGAGATGGAACTTTCTACATCGAAAATGGTGAGATCAAATACCCGGTCAAGAACTTCCGTTTCAACGAAAGCCCTATCATCATGCTCAACAACCTCGAAGAGCTTGGAAGACAGGAAAGAACGGTGAGTGTTGAATCGAATATCAATTACTTACTCCCCCCGATTAAGGTGAGAGACTTCACGTTCTCAAGCCTGTCAGACGCAGTGTAATTTTTGTACACATAAATTTTTGGAGGCTCATGTAAAAAGTGAGCCTCCTTCTGTTTTCCCTTCCGTACATTGCGTTGTGCTCAGCAATAAGTTTTTCTTTACAAGACTTCAATACGAATCAGGCGATTGGGACGTGGATCAGCGTATGCCGTCCAACGTTCTCAACTCATTGATCGAGTACACCACCGTGCCTGTCGATACGCAGGAAAACATTGTTGCCCTCAGCAGCGACGCCATCTTCCGTTGTCCCTTCTGCTACCTCAGTGGACACAAGCTCGTTGAATTTACCAGTGCAGAAAGAGAAAACCTGGAAAAGTATATCAACCAGGGCGGGTTTCTTTTTGTAGACGATTGCAATCACGACATCGACGGACTCTTCGCGAAATCGTTTGAATCGCAGATGGAAAAGATCTTCGGAGCCAATGCCCTGAAGAAGATCCCGAAGACACACCCGATCTATTCATCATTCTTTCATTTTGAAAATGGTCCCCCCGCAACTTCGCAGGAACTCAATGGGTGGGGCGACGACATTGTTCACGACTATCTCAAGGCTATCGAAGTCAATGGCCGCATCGGAATTCTCTATAGCAATAAAGACTATGGATGCGAATGGGACTACGATTTCAGGAACAAACGATTTTATAAAATAGACAACACAAGATTCAGCGTGAACATTATCATGTATGCGCTGACTGCATAACGATAGACGATAAAACGATAGACGATTTTATGAATGCAAATTTAAAGGCAACGGAACAAAGCGTAAACCAACTGATCGACTCGCTGAAAGCGTTGAAAACCGAGATCAGGAAAGTTATCGTTGGCCAGGAGGACACCGTCGACCAGCTGCTGATCACATTCCTCGCAGGGGGACACGCACTGCTCGAAGGCGTTCCAGGCCTTGCAAAGACCTTGATGATCCGTACTCTTTCCGAAGCCGTACATCTCAAGTTCAGGCGTATCCAGTTCACGCCCGATCTTATGCCTTCAGATATCATCGGTACCGAGATCCTTGAAGAAGATCACACTACCGGCAAGAGAATATTCAAATTCAATAAAGGTCCGCTGTTCGCTAACATCATTCTCGCCGATGAGATCAACCGTACCTCGCCAAAAACACAGTCGGCCCTTCTCGAAGCGATGCAGGAATTCGAAGTTACATATGGTGGCGTTACATATCCGCTCGAACGACCTTTCTTCATTCTCGCTACCCAGAACCCGATAGAGCAGGCCGGAACATTTCCATTGCCTGAAGCACAGCTCGACCGCTTCCTTCTGTATATAAGGATCGGCTATCCTACCGCCGAAGAAGAAAGAAGCATTCTTGAAAATACAACGGGCAAGAGAACGACGAAGATCGAAAAAGTAATTACAGGCGAGCAGATCATCGAAGCACAGAAGCTCGTCCGCGAAGTTCATATCAGTCCCGAGCTGGTTAGTGTTGTGAGCGAAACGGTTCGTGCTACGCGCCCGGATCAATCACCCGTAAGTGATGTGAAAGACTGGGTACGTTGGGGCGCCGGCCCCCGTGCAGGGCAGGCGATGATCTTAACGGCAAAGGCAAGAGCCCTGCAAAATGGAAATCTCTCGGTTACGCGCGAAGATATTTCGAAAGTAGCGTACCCGGTCTTACGTCACAGGATACTTATGAATTTCCGCGCAGAAGCCGAAGGTGTGAAATCCGACGACATTACAGCAAAGATCCTTGACCACACATTGAGATCCGTGCGATCTGTGTGATCAGTGAGCAAAATTCAAGTGAAGAAGGAGATCAACGATATTCTCAAACCGGAATTGCTGGCCACCGTCAATGGTCTTGAGCTGGTTGCCCGTATTGTTGTTGAAGGCTTTATGAGCGGAAGCAACCGCAGTCAGTCCATAGGCGTCGGGTACGAATTTTCTCAATACCGTAGTTATGAACCGGGCGATGACCTCCGTCTTCTCGACTGGAAGATGTACGCGCGGTCGGAACGTTATTACGTCAAGCAATCTGAAGTTGAAACCAACATCACCGTAAAATTCATCCTCGATGCAAGTCGATCGATGGATTATAAAGAAAAGGGCATCAGCAAACTCCAGTATGCCAAAGTATTGATAGCGGCGCTTGGATACCTGGCGCGGAAGCAAAGCGACACTTTTGGTCTGTACATAGTAAACGACCGGCAGATCTCTATGGTCGAACCTCGTTTCGAGCAGCAGCAGTTCATGCGTTTCCTCGATCAACTCATCTCTGCAAAAAGCGAGGGCCATTGGGGAAAAGGAAAATCGCTCGAAGCGCTGCAGCGTCATGTCGGCAAAGAGATCATCGTATTCTTCACAGATCTTTATGACGAGAACAGGGACATCCAGCAGTTTATAACGAGGCTCAAGACAAGCAGGAACGAAGTGATCGTCTTTCATATCATCGGCCACGACGAGCTTAACCTCACAGCTGAAGGAGTATTTACATTTGAAGATCTTGAAACGGGCGAACGAAGGAAGGTCGATACCGCCGTGCAGAGAAAAACTTATACCAAAAAGGTGTCAGACTGGATCCTGCAATCGCGCTCGTGGATGCTCGAAAAGCAAATCGACTACCAGACTGTTCAAATGGATGAACGTCCGGATTCTGTTCTTCGAAAATTTCTCAATGCCCGCAAGCGACTTCTATGACATTCGCTAATCCGTCATATCTGTGGGCATTGGCCGGCCTCTCCATTCCATTGGCAATACACTTGCTGAGTCGTAAGGAAGGAACGGTTATCCGCGTGGGAAGCATCAGGCACGTAGAAGAATCGAACACCAGCCAGTTCAAATCCATTCGTTTAAACGAAATCTTACTGTTGCTCTTAAGGATGCTGATGGTAGTTGCGCTTGCCCTGTTTATGAGTGGGGCACAATGCAGTGGAATAGATCCTGAAAAGAAACTGGTGTATGCAGAACGTGGCATCAACGCAGACAGCCTCGTCAAAAAGGGCTATGAGCTTCATGAGATACCAGGTGGAAATTACTGGTCATTCGCAGAGAAATTGAATCAGTCTTCCTTCGAAACGATCGTCATTTCCTATTCGAGGGTTGAGAATTTCAAAGGAGAAAGAATTTCCCTGCGCGACAATGTTAAATGGATAACGGCGGACCAACCTGGCTCAACCGATTTCCAGGCACTTGCATGGAGGATCGGCGATACAGTGTATGTGAGAAATGGAAAGTCGGACCAGTTGCTTACGTCTTACACGACCAGTCAAAAAATTCCCGACTCGATTAAAATCGTTGAACCTCACGCGGTCAGCATACAAACGAACGATAAAATAATTCTCGCAGCACTTAAGGTTCTAAAAACCGAATTCCACCTTCCAATAACCAACAGCCAACAACCGGTAGCCAACAACCAACAACCGATAGCCAACAACCAACAACCAATAACCACGATACAGGTTACTCCCGGCATTGGTCCATTAATCGAACGTGTCTCCCCTACTGAAATTCACATCAACAGATCATTGGACCAGGATATCGCTTTGAACGATAATCTTGTTATAGAGCTTTTTAAAGTGCTTTATCCGGAATTGCAGAAACCGGTATCAGCGAATAAGGATGCGCGCGTTTTGCCTGACGAGTTTTCATTTTCAAATAACTCACATGTACCATCATCGTCTCAAACGATTGTCACCTCGTCGATCGAAAAATATTTAATAGCACTGTTTCTCTTATCACTAACGATTGAACGCTTCATAGCAATCCGGAGGAATCAATGATATCACAAATACGATCCAGGTATCTTTTGATCAGGTGGTCCGAAACGATCTTGTTCGGGCTCGCCGGCGGAGCTATTGTTGGTGCTGCCTCATTTCTATTCGCGTCTTTAGCGATCGCAGTAAGTGCGGCGGCCATCACTGGCCTCGCCATCATATCCGCTCGCTATTATGCGCTTGGCCTGGCGAAAGTCGATGATCTGAAGATCTCGCTTTACCTCAATCGTTTCTATCCCGAATTGAAAGACAGCAGTGACCTGCTCGTTAAAGATTCGGCAGCGCTCACCGTCCTTGAACAAATTCAACTCAACAGGATCGAGTCCAAACTTGACGAGCTGGAGATAAAATTACCAAACAGGTTGCCTCAATCCGTGATCGCATTGACCATCGCCGCCGGATTATCCATCGCAGCAACCAACATCACTTTTACTCAAGACTCGAAACTCGAAACCCGAAACTTGAAACCTGAAACTACGGAGGCAATATCTGATCCCTCGATCAAATCCATCTCAATAGTCATAACGCCTCCTTCGTACACCGGTATTTCTAAAACAGAGATCAGTCAATTGACCTTCCCCGCCCTCGAAAGCAGCGACGTCACCTGGTCGATCTCTTTCCATCAACCCGTTGAGCACGCAAAACTTACGACAACAGCCGGCGACTCGATCGTCCTGAAACCCGGTAACGATCAAATTCAGTTTCGTTACAAACTCTCGTCTTCGATCTTATATCGCATCACCTGGACTATCGGTGGTCATTCCCACAGCTCCGACTATCACCGTATAGACGTCAAACCAGACCAGGTACCCGCTGTTTCAATAAAAGATCTGCCCCAATTCACACGACTCAAGTGGGGCGACAAAAATACCGTCGAAGTTGTATCAAATGTATCCGACGATTATGGCCTCACAGCGGCTCATGTGATTGCCACCGTAAGTAAGGGCAGCGGCGAATCCGTAAAGTTCCGCGAAGAAAAACTGGCATTCGCCTCGCCTTCGAAAATTGCAGGTAAAAGTATAACCGGCAAGCTCACGATCGATTTCCGGAAATTGGGGATGGATCCCGGCGACGAAGTCTACTTCTACGTGGAAGCGTTCGACAACAAGCAACCTCAGTCTCAAAGAAATCGCACGGACACGTATTTCATAGCCTTACAGGATACCACTCAACAGGAGATGGTTATGGATGAAGGACTTGGTGTCGACCTGATGCCAGACTATTTCAGAAGCCAACGGCAGCTTATCATCGACACGGAAAAATTATTGGCCGACCAGAAAGCCAGGAAGGTTACAAAGCAACAGTTCAACTCCACAAGCAATGAACTCGGCTATGATCAGAAAGTCCTCAGATTGCGTTATGGACAATTCCTTGGCGAAGAATTCGAGACGTCAATCGGCCAGGGTGAGTCTCATGAAGATCACGACGAAGGAGAAAAGAAAGAGGGCAAAGAAGGAGAAGATATCATGAAACAATACGGGCACCAGCACGACACTGAGAATGAACATAATTTAGTTGCCGATAAAAAGAAGGAAGATCCGCTCGAGGCATTCAAACATAATCACGATAGCGAAGATGAAGCGACGTTCTTTACACAGTCGATCAAAGCAAAGCTTCGCGCGGCCCTGACATTGATGTGGGATTCTGAGTTGAAATTAAGAATGTACCAGCCCAAAGAATCGTTGCCTACACAATACCAGATCCTCAAGTTACTGAAAGAGATCAGCCAGGATTCGCGCGTCTATGTACATCGCATGGGTTTTGATCCACCTCCATTAAAAGAAGACAAACGATTAACCGGATCATTGGAAGAAGTGAAGCCAGGTCGCATCGAAAATAATTCCGACGACAATTCCAGATATCCGGCAATTCGTAAAGCGCTCACCGACATTTCCACAGTGTTGCTCGATGATGCGATCGCGCTTAACGAACAGCAACGTGCCAACTTAAATGACGCGGGTAATGAGCTTGCAACTCTTGCATTAAAGCTTCCCGGCAACTACCTGAAAGCTTTGTCCGACCTCAAACTGATCGAGGAAAACAAACTTCCTTCGAACGAGATCCGCGAAAAGCTGGTGGAAATTCAAAATGCGTTCTGGACGGTTCTTCCGAACGAAGCTCCCTCGCCGACCCTGCGAAAGGACAATGTTCATTTCCTGGATCAAAAACTTCTGAAGGAAATCAATGATTGAACCGTTATTTCCCCTGGTACCGTCGATAATCGTCGCAGCGATCGCGGTTGTTGTTCTTTTGTTTCTCGAAACGAAAAGAAAACAAAAGTTCCTTTCCCTAAGAATGATCGCACAAACTCTGCTCGTTGCATCAGTCTTCCTGTTAACGTTAAGGCCTTCATTCGTCTCTACTGCATCGTCGTCCTCTTTCGTGTTGCTGACCGACGGCTACCGGCAATCCACTGTCGACAGTCTGAAATCATTAAAGCCGGTGGCCCTTAAGTCTTTCAATGAGCTTCCCGATCTAAGCGGAATCAGTGCTATCACCGGTAACGGGCTTCCTTCGTGGGCCCTGGAACTTCTTCCATCCAATGACTATTCGTTCATTCCGTCTCCGTCCCCAAAAGGGATCACGGCCATAGAAACCGACGAACATATATACGCCCACCGTTGGAACGAGATCAGGGGAACTTACAGCGGCCCGGAAAGTATGATCAAACTCCAGGGTCCCGGCGGCATCGACGACTCGGTAAAAATATCGGACGGTAATTTTTCACTTTCGTTCTTTGCTAAAGCTCCCGGCCGGTTCAACTACAACATCATTACCCACAATGGAACGGAAACTCTCCCGCTGGTCATAGAACCGGAGCGTAGCTTCAACATCATCATCCTTAGCAACTACCCGACGTTCGAGATGCGATACCTGAAGAATTTTCTTGCTTCGAAGGGTCATAGTCTCTCTATCCGTAACCAGGTTTCAAAAGGACTCTACAAATTCGAATTTGCTAACAGGAATAACGCCAGTGAGAATTTCAAATCGATCACATCATCTCTTTTAAACACCACAGATCTGTTGATCATGGATGAACGTTCGTGGAATACATTGTCATCCGGTGAACAAAAAAATATCCGGACGGCAGTCAATGATGGCCTTGGGGTGGTCATCATTCCGGAAAGCGAAAAGCTTCAACTCATTCCCTTCAAAAAGAATCAATTAAAAGATACTGTTCGTATCTCCTTACGACGCGCCGGATCATTTCGTTTCCCTGTATTGCCGCTGGAATCTAAATCATCCACTTCATTACTTACTTCCACCGACAACCGCGTGCTTAGCGGTTACATTTTCTCCGGTAAGGGAAAGATAGGCTATCAGCTATTATCGGAAACATACCAGGCTGGGCTGCAGGGAAAATCAGAAGTTTATTCGGCTCTGTGGGTTCCATTGCTGGAAAAGGTTGCCCGTGCCCATTCGAACGATCTGAAACTGAGGATCACTTCCCCATTCCCCTGCTATGAAAATGAACCGATCTCGTTCGACATCATCTCATCAGGAAAAGAACCGAAGCTAAAGATCGACAACATCGACTTTCCACTAATTGAAGATGTCTTCGTTGACGATCTCTGGCATGGTACTACATGGCTCGACGGGAACCAATGGCACGACTTCGCGCTCGACTCTGCGACAACAGTATTTCACGTAGCAAAGGCAGGAACGTGGAAATCGGTGCGTGCCACAAACAATCGCAGGGCAACGGCACTACACGCAGGACAGCAGACTAACAATGAAGTTGCGTCTATCTCTAAAGACAACAGCAAGATCAAGACCCTGTTGTTTATGATTTTTATATTGTCTGCGGGATTCCTCTGGCTCGCCCCAAAACTTTAAACTGGTTGTTGGTTAATGGTTATTGGTTATTGGTTATTGGTCTACTGATTAATACTTATCCTTTATTCCCACTAATCACTTATTTCAACAACCAATAACCAACAATCACTAACTATTCGTTTCCCCTAACCAAATGCACCCATCCCTTCAGTATCTGTAATTCATTGGCGGGATCGACGGTGATGTAATGCACATCCGCACGATAGTAGTAAATACCAGGCGGCACTTCCATGCCATCATTGTCGCGGCCATTCCAACGAATGTAAATACTTCGTTCTTTGCTGTCTTCCAGCGTCCAGATGGTTTTACCCCAACGATCGTATACAACGAAATCAACATGCTTCACAAACTTCACGCATTTCGCCGGGTCGTCGAAGTAGTTCGCCGGATGAATGGCCTCAGGATCTCCATACGCAGTGTACAGGTTATTGTAGGTATCTCCGTTCGGTGTAAACACATTGGGCAACTCGTAGTGTGGACAGTTATCAAAACAATACTGTTCACTCAGCTCACTTTTATTTCCGGACCGGTCTATCGCCTGGATTTTATAACATCTCGCTGCTGATCTCAGGTTGGCATCAATGAAGAATGTATCGGAAACATTTTCTCTATACAAGGTGAATTCTCCGCCGATCTGATCGGCAACATATATCGAGTAACTCACCACATCATTTTTACATGCAGCATCAGCAGGCCTGTTCCATTTGATCGTATTGGTTAAAAGAGTTATGCCGCAACCGTTTTCCGTATCACAGCTCCTGGCTATCACATCACTTCCAAACTCCGGCTTACACGGAGGTGTATTGTCATTCGGAATCGCGCAAATTTTTTGAGAATAATTCAATAAAGGCTCTATGATCCTGGGATTTCCATAAGCTCCTTTGGTCAACACCCTGTAACAATACGACTTCGTGTTATCGAGCGCAACTCCATCCGATTGACCTTCGTCGAGGTAGTGAAACCCATCTTGATTCACGTCTACACTGGCTATCAATTGCATTTGATCTTCCGGTGTTGCTTCCATCGCCCGAAAGATCAGATGCTCGGGGTATTGTTGTGTGTTGATACTCCATGGAACATCTGCAGTCCAAACCAGGTCGATCTTGTTGAGTTGGGGCGTTGCTTCCAGTCTCACGCTCGAAGCCGCGAACGATGTATCGATCCGTACATTCTTCGAATCGTATGCAACAACACGATAGTTATACGCAAGCAATTGTGTATTCAGATTCTGATCGACAAACGTGGTATCGTTCAATCTTCCCGGGTGAGCCAACGTTCGTGAATTTCCCTTAAGACCCTCGGCACGATATACCTCGTAAGTATAAGGCCCGGGAAACTGCACTTTGTCGACATCAAACGGCGGCCTCCATTTTACCGTGATCTGCCCATCTTTCAAACCGGTTTTATCAACCGTGACATTCGTGATCACGGGCGCATCAGCCAATACCGGTGGCAGGCAGATCTCCTGCGACACATAACTTTCAGCACCACCTTTCTGTTTATACACTGCAACCAAACGATAGCAATACTGCGCTCCGACAGCCAGTCGCCGTCCGCCGTTTTTATCAACATACGTGGATTGACCGATAGGAACCTGGTCGATCATTGTATACCCCAGCGCATCCGGCATCCCGGTAACACAATCTGGTGGCGTATATGGAAATGCGTCTACCCTTCGCCAGATTTGCATCGTAGATGCATTAGAACATTTATACTTGTCCCATTCGATATTAGCATACCTGTTGGCAAGATCTGTTTGCGCCGAATGCCACGTTGGCGCAGGACCAACAACTTTTATCGTCCATGTTTTGAACTGCACCAATCGCACACCGCCCGATTTGGGTTTATCCGTGATCTTGAACACAACCTGGTATACCTGGTCCCTCACATGACTGCAGTCGGTCTGCCATTTGAAATTGACTTTCGCGGGATCAGGTGAAGTGGACATGAACACGGGTGCCGGAGGAGTGATCGTAGCCGCAGGCGTTGTAATAAGAACCTCGGAGTAAACGTTGAACATCACATCGTCGGCGTCGGGGTCTGTTCCAAAAATATCCTCGTCGATCAAGGTCCCGGCTTCAACGCAAATGTCGGCGGGGATCTCGAGCTCCGGCCGTTTATTCTCACAGTCCTCCACAATGATCTGCATGTCACGCTCAACGTATCCGATCATCACCCACTCGTCGCCCACCTGTTTCCATTCCTTTATCAGGAACGCGATGTTGTATTCGCCCTGCATACCCGGGGCATCCCACGTTATTGTGCCGTGCTCGTCGATACTGAAAGTGGGCGGACCATTTCCCGCTTCGTTTGCTGTTGCGTAAGGGATGCCACCTCTGTTATAGAATTCCTGTGTGTTAGGATCGCGGTAGTTAACAACGTCCTGGTTCAATCCCATCTTAGGCACGATCAGCTCGTATGAGAGACTATCTCCATCGATGTCATAAGCACTCGGGTTATGATAGAATCTCGAACCAACACAAGCTTTGTCGATCGGTGGTGCGATAAGTCGTGGTGTGTTATCGCAACCAATCGCTTCGAGGATCACGGACGTCTCGATATAAAAGAGGGTCGACAAAGGATCGTTGAGGTTTACGACTCCTCCATTGCGAAAAGATTCCGCGTAGTGAATGAGATAGCTTCCCAGGCTCGGATACGTGTGTTCCACAACAAATTGTGCGGTGCCCATATTCTCTCCCAGTTCCGGTGCCGGAGTGGTTGGAGTTTCCGGTATGCGGATATAGTCGCCGTCGCCGAAATACAGATTCTGACCTGCGTTACCGAATTTTACCCCCGACTCAGTGTCGATATACACGGTCACAACAATCCGGAAGGTCAATGACGTACAGGAAGTCCTGGTTGCGATAATTTCGCCGGCGCGCAGGTGCGTTGCGAATGCATCAACGGCGCAGAAGCTGAGAAGAAAAAGAATAGGTATCAGGCGACGGATCATCACGATAATTAACGCATTGAACAGTGCGTTAATTATTCGCGTTGTGCAATAAAAGGCCTGCCGCATGATGAGACAGGCCTCCGTTTACACCAGGGGAGTTATCCTGATTTTTTCGGCTCCTCCTTCGCGGGGGATTTCGCTTTGACGTCGTCCGCGAGTTTCTTCAACTCGTCGGCAGATTTACCCTTCAGGTACTCGGGCAATTCCATGCCGGCCATGTTGAAGATCTCCTGCAAAGGAGGAACAGATTTATACAGTCCCGATATGAAATTAGCCGTCGAAGTTTTACCGTCAGGACTTGCGCCATTGCCTCCATCCCAAACAGTAAGCTTATCGATCTTGATATTCTTGATCGCTTCAGTCTGAAGTTTAACCAGTTCAGGCAGCTTATCGACGATCAACAACAGAACGGCATCGCGTGCGTTATCACCCGAGGCGTGAACGATCTGCTGGAGACCCTGCGCCTGCTTGGTCAATATCTCGAACATACCCCGCGCTTCCGCTTCAAGCTTCACATAGATCGCATCGGCCTCACCTTTAGCACGCTCCCTTACTTTTTCGGCTTCTGCCTGCGCTTCGATGATCGCCTTCTGCTTCTGGATCTCTGCACTTACAACGATGTTGGCATTCTGCGATGCACGTTCGCGCTCGGCACGTGCCGCTTCTGCTTTCTGTTCCGCAACATATGCCTCCTCGAGCGCTTTCGCTGATTGTACTTTTTCTGCGGCAGTAGCCCGCTTCAACGCTTCAGCTTCTTTCTCACGACGGGTGGAGTCGGAATTCGCGACATTGATCTTGGATGCATTTTCACCCTGCACGGCAAGGGCGTTAGCTTCCGCCGATTTGATACGCGTATCTCTTTCGGCTTCTACTTTACCGATCTGTTCGTCACGTTTAGCGCCGGCAATAAGGATTTCTTTGTCTTTAAGCGCAACGGCAACCTGGGTATCACGATTACGAAGATTCTCTGCGACCTTGATATCACGCATTGTCTCTTCCTCTGTTTTACCGATATCACCGATACGTTCCTGTTCTGCAACGCGGATCTTCGCTTCATTTATTGCACTTGCAGCCGCTTTTTTACCAAGAGCAGCGATATAACCGCTCTCGTCTTTAATGTCCGTGATGTTTACGTTGATCAGTTTCAAACCGATCTTCTTCAATTCTACCTCCACGTTGTGAGCAACGTTCTGAAGGAACTTGTCACGATTCGTGTTGATCTCTTCGATATCCATCATCGCCACAACCAAACGCATCTGGCCTACGATGATATCATGAGCCAATGCATGAACATCCGGGCGCTGAAGACCCAACAGGCGTTCAGCAGCGTTTTCCATCACACCGCTTTCCGTTGAAATACCAACCGTAAATTTCGACGGAACATCAACGCGAATATTCTGTTTACTGAGCGCATTCGTCAGGTTTACTTCTATCGAGATCGGGGTAAGATCCATGAAAGCGTAATCCTGGATCACCGGCCAGATGAAAGCCGCACCACCATGAATGCATTTAGCAGAGCCACCGCCACCCACTTTACCATAGACAACAAGGATCCTGTCGGAGGGACATCGTTTGTATCGCTTAAGCGAACTCACGAAGACGATGAAGATGAATACGACTACACCAATTATAATGGGAAGGGTGAACATAAATATGGATTGATTAAGGGTGTTACTAACTATTGGACTGTCACAAGCAGGATATTGTCGTTAACGATCTTCGAGACCTTAACCATCTTGCCCGTCTGTATATCAACTTCGTCGTCCGTCAATGCGTCCAGGGTGCGAAGGGCGCCGGATACGATGATCTGCACTTTACCTGTGCCTCCTCTTTTAGATTGAATGGTAAGGTATACTTCACCGGTATGTCCGACCGCATTCTTTATCTTCATCGTTCCATCATGCTGCGCTTTCATCAGCAGGTAGAACGTTCCCGCCATCACGAACATCATTAACGTACCTGAAACGGAAGCAACCGCAATTGCCGCACCCACGCTGGCGCCGGATTCGATCATGGCAATTCCCGCCCACCCGAAGATGGTGAAAAAACCAATGAAGTTCTTTAACGTGAAAAACTGGAATCCTGCCCCATGATCCGTTTCAATGTCTGTATCCACGACATCGTCGGGATGATCATGACCGAGAAATGACAGGATGAGCTGCAAGACAAAAATGAGTGTGAAAGGAAGCGCCAGAGCCCAAAAGATCTTGAGAACTGTGCTAAGTCCGTTCCACCAATCTGCGAATGATTCCATGTAGTAAGGGTGTTATCCGAAGTAGCCGTCGGGCTAAGTCGTGGGGTGTTTGAATTTAACAGAAATTCATAAAAAAAGGACTACAATTGTAACCCTCCTATAGACTCCGATCGCTTAATAGACTCAGAGTCAAGTGAATATAAAAAAAGCCCACTTTATAGCGGGCTCTCTTTTTATTCTATTCCTTTGAAATTACACGTACTGATTTAACATTACTGGCATTACCAGCATCAGCATGTCTTCATTTTTATCTTTATCAGCAGGCAAGATTACACCAGCCTTGTTAGGAGCCGACATATTTAATTTGATCTGCTCTGTGCCGATGTTACTCAGCATCTCGATAAGGAACTTCGCATTGAAGCCGATCTCAATATCTTCACCCTCATGCTCGCATGAAAGTCTCTCGTTAGCTTCATTAGAGAAATCCAGGTCCTCTGCAGATACCTGCAACTCGCTGCCAGTGATCTTCAAACGAACCTGGTGTGTGGTCTTGTTTGCATAGATTGAAATACGCTTCAAAGAACCAAGGAAATCAAGACGGTTGATCGTCATCTTGATCGTAGCCTGTGAAGGGATCACGTTCTCATAATCAGGGAAACGCTCGTCGATCAGTCGGCAGATCATCCTGATATTCCCAAACTTGAAGAATGCATTCGACATGTTGAAGTCGATGCTTACATCGCTGTTCTCAGTGGGCAATGTCGCCTTCAAAAGGTTCAACGCCTTGCGAGGAATGATGATCGCGTTACCGTTATCCGATTTCACATCAGTGCGGCGGTAACGAACGAGCCTGTGTCCGTCTGTCGCAACGAATGTTGTATTCTTCTCGCCAAGGTTCACATAAACACCTGTCATTGCAGGGCGAAGTTCGTCGCTGCTTGTTGCGAAGATGGTATTGTTAATTGCTCTTCCGAGAACCTCGGTCGAAATGTTTGCATTGAAGTCGTTGGAAACCGCAGGCACTTTAGGGAAGTCCGTTGCGTTCTCTCCAGACAATTTATAACGACCATTATCGGAGCTGATCTCGATGCTATATGTCGACTCGTCGATCGAGAAAGTTACTGGCTGGTCGGGAAGGTTTTTAAGTGTATCGAGGAGGATGCGGGCAGGTACCGCGATATTTCCTTTTTCTTTTGACTCCACCTGGAGCTCAGTGATCATTGAAGTTTGGAGATCAGACGCAGTAACAGTGAGCCTGGTTTTGTCGATCTCGAACAGAAAGTTTTCAAGGATCGGAACAACAGGATTTGTTGTGATCACTCCATTGATGTTCGACAGCTGCTTCAGCAGGTAATTGGAGTTAACGATGAACTTCATGTGGTTGTTTATTTGAACTGGGGGGGTAAAGATAGAAAAAATTGACTATTCCGGGGTGCCCCTGAACCATGACTTTTTCTTCGCAATTCGCGCCATTTCGGCCCTCGGGAAAACCATATATTCCCCATTTACACGGCCAAAAACATTGGTTTCTGATCGCAACGGAGGAAACACTTCCAGTCTGAAAGAATTGTTGCCCACATCTTTCACCGTCACTTCGAAGGAAGTCGGTCCCGCAAGCAGGCTGTCGATCTTTGGACGCTGCCCAAGGGTGTAAAAGCTCTCTCCAACCAGGAGCGAAACGTCGTCGAGGTACGTATTCACCTTGGCGGTGTCTACCGGGGTAAGGCCCTCTACGGCGAAGTAGTTGTCTTTACCCGAGATCGTAAAGGTCTCCTTCGGATCTTTCGTGAATGTGGTTGTCAGTGATTTGAAATTCTGCCAACGGAGGGAAAACACCCGCTTGTCGCGCCAGTCGTTTGCCGTTTGCTCAAAAACCCCGGCTGCATACACACGATAGCCGGGAATGTTCACGATCAGCGGGTCGCCTTCGCCCACCTGGAACCATGCCTCCGGCTTTTGCGGGTTGCCACCGGCCGTATAAGTTTTAACAAGATTATCTTTCACATAAAAGCGGACAAGAGTGCCGTGCTCTTTCAACTCCGTTTTCACCGCGTCCAACTGCTTCTCTCCTACCGGTCTTCTCGGTTTGATGTTTTCAACCGTTCCGAAAAGCACCTGGATAGCGCGACGATCGGCGGGATACTGATCGTTTACAACCCACTTGTTCCCATCATAGCGAAGAACGATTTTTCCCCGAGTCGATTCCATTTCAATACGATCTACGTTCGAAAGATCGTTAACGACCAGTACGTTCTCATCGACTTCAATTTTGCTTTCGCGGAAGGCAAAGAACCAGAGAGCAACGATCGCAAGGATCATTGCAACGAGAGAAAGAAATAATTTTTTGTTTCTCTGTTCCTGCATCACTTAAAGTTCGCGTAAGTTCTTTTCCTGAGCCATGAAAGCACAATTCCAAACAGAACGATGATCACGATCGGTAAAGCGAGGTTGATCGCCTGCCATTTCACTCTTTCGTTCTTAACCTTTTCCCTATCGAGAGGTCTTGCTTCGATCTCTTTATTTCTTGTTGTGATGAGTCCACCCTGGTTTGTCAAATACGCTACCATATTTGTTACAACTCTTTCATTGGCGAACACTCGCCCGGAGATAGGATCTTTTCCAAGTTCCTGCGGCATTCCATTTCTTGGATTGACATCGTTGCGAACGAAATCGCCATCACCAACAACAATTACTTTTCCGCTACCGCTTTCGAGAAAACCATCTTTCGAAGCACCATCGGGCAGAAACCTGTTCTTGTATAACGACGTGAATGTTCCTTCGAGGAGCCATGCAACGGGAACCATTCCACCATTGAAGTCTGCCTGAGTTAAATTGCGAAGATCGTTAACCGTAACTTTTACAGGAGCCGAAAGCTTTCGCGAATATTCTGACGTTGTAAAGAGCGGAGTTTTCTTAACGCCGTCGGCACGAACACTATCGATAGAGCTGACAAAGCGCATGAGCGAAGCATCCATATTTCGCGTGATCGGGTGGTTTGCGTAACGATGTATCAGCGGGAAGAACGGCCATTCCATAGGAACGATCTGCGGTTGTCCACCTACTTCGGAAACGACAACCGGGTACTGCGCCGCAAATGCGTCCTGCATCAGGTCAGGGTTCACCCTCACACCATATTTAAACAGCTGATCCTGGAGGCCTGTCTCGTAAGGAAAGGCAAAGTTGCCATCCATCGAAGCGCTGTCCATCGAGGCATGCATCTGGTCTATGAAGAACACAATGTTTCCGCCGTGAAGAAGGTATTGATCCAGCTGCAGCTTGTCGGTTTCTGAGAATTTTTGTTTGGGCTGCGCAACGACAAGAACATCGCCGTAGGCTGAATCGGATTGCACGACATCATACTGGTCGCGAAGTGTTGCCCGCAAACTCGCGGTCTGCAGACTATCTAATTCACCGTGGCCATCCAGGAAAACGATCCTCTTTCTTTCGGTTGTATTAAGAGCGTGGATCGTACTTGCGAGTTCATACTCAAGACCTTCGATACTTTGATTGATCACCTCCTGCGACGAAGCTGCAATGTTCTGTTTGAACAGCATCACGCCCTTCTCATTCCCATCGTACGAGATCAATGCACCAGGGACCACACGCTTCTCCACACGCTCGCCTTCGTTAGTCTCGATCACGGGCAATACCTGTATTCCCTTCGATGCGAGCTCCTGTAAGAATTCAGCCTGTGCCTTCTGACTCAAGGCAGTCATAGGATTAGTGAACTTATACTGAACCTTGCCATTCGAATAGATCCTGAATTCCTCGAGGATCTCGCGGATAGAATTGCGAAGTCTTTTGAATTCTGCGTTGAGATCGCCCTCGAGATAGACCTCCACGTAAACGACATCTTCAAGCTGACCAAGCATCTCGCGCGTTACGGGTTTGATCGAATGACGTTTCTCTTCGGTTAAGTCGATCCTGAAAAAAAACAACGAAGCCAGCAGGTTAACAAACACCACCAGGGCAAGTCCATTGCCCAGTGTTAACAGATCGCCGAGACGTTTGCCTTTCCAGTTTACCATGACCTTGAACTCAAAACGGTTTTGGTTGATAAAAGGAACACAAAGCAAACGCTGATGAAATAGAGCACATCGCGACTGTCGATCAATCCGCGGCTCAGTGATTCATAGTGATATAAAATTCCCAGTTGTTGTATGAATAATCCCTGTCCGCCCTCCAGTACCAGTGCAGAGAATGAATCGAAGCCTGAATAGAACAGGAAACATAAGAATGCAGCAACAAGAAATGCTATGATCTGGTTATTGGTGAGCGATGACGATAGAATCCCGATGGCACAGAAAACAGTTCCCAACAGGAACAACCCGACATATGATCCGGCAATGCCCGATGAATCGATGTTCCCAACGGGCGTACTTAACTGATAGACCGTGTAATAATAGACGAGTGTCGGAAGCAATGCACAGAGCACGAGCACAACCGACGCAAAGAATTTTCCCAGGAGAATATCCCAGTCGGTCAACGGCTTTGTCTGCAATAATTCCATCGTACCGAGCTTCCGTTCTTCTGCAAAGCTTTTCATCGTGATAGCAGGTATCAGGAAAACAAGCACGTATGGCCCGAGTGTGAAGAGCGTATCGAGATTAGCAAAACCGTTGTCGAGGACAGAAGTGTCTTTGAATACCCATGTCAGCAATCCGATCGCTGTTAAGAACACACCCACGACGATATAAGCGATGAGGGAATTAAGAAAACCACCGACTTCTTTTGAGAATACCTGGATCATGCGGCGGGTGTTTTGGTGAGATCCCTGAAGACCGACTCGAGGGTATTATCGCTACTGCGCGCCAATAAGTTATTGATCGTATCGTCGGCAACCAATTCCCCTTTATTGATGATCACGGCGCGGTGACACAACGCCTGTACCTCCTGCATGATATGCGTTGAAAAAAGTACGGTTTTGTTAACACTTATCGATTTTATCAACTGTCGGATCTCGACGATCTGGTTGGGATCGAGACCCGTAGTCGGTTCGTCCAGTATCAAAACCTGTGGATCGTGAAGGAGTGCTTGCGCAAGGCCGACACGCTGGCGGTATCCTTTCGAAAGCATCTCGATCTTCTTGTTCTGCTCAATCGTGAGCCCGCAACGTTCAACAGTATCTTCAACTTTTCTTTTCAATTCAGCGCCATGGATTCCGTACACTTTCCCCACAAAATTCAGGAACTCATGTACATACATGTCGAGATATAGCGGGTTGTGCTCCGGCAGGTAGCCGATCAGTTTCCTGACAGACCTTTGGTTGGCCACATCCTGGTCGCAGACAGTGACGAGTCCTTCGGTTGGCGGAAGGTAGCCGGTCATGATCTTCATGGTGGTAGACTTTCCGGCGCCATTGGGTCCGAGGAAACCCACCACTTCACCGGGGTTTACCGAAAACGAGATATTGTTCACCGCTGGCTTAGCGCCATAGATTTTCACAAGGTTCCTGACGGTGATAGACATATTAGAGGGTGCAAAAATAGCTTTTCGCAGTGCAGAGTGCAATGTGCAACGTACAACGTGTTCGATCAGCTCGCTGCACCCTGCACCTTTATCGTTGCACCCTTTTATTAAAAAAATGTTAAAGAGTTTACCAACTGCGTTATTCGCCGATTAACACCGTTGTTCCTAACGCCGATTTTCAGAAATTCGCACTCTTAAACGCCACATTAAATTATGTTGCACCGCCCCGCACTCGTCCTTCTGTTCTTCATATTCACCGCTTCGGCATTCGCTCAGACAGGCCATAAGCTCGATTTCAGGATCAAAGGACTGAAAGACACCACAGTTTTCCTTGGTTATTACAACGGCGAACAGACTTACATTCGCGATACCGCCAAAGTTAACCATACAGGCAACTTCACCTTCGATGGCTCAAAGACACTTAGCCAGGGAATGTATTTCGTTGTACTGAAAAACGTACCCATTCTCCAGTTTGTGATGGGCGCCGATCAACGGTTCCAGATCGAAACTGATACGGAGGACTACATCTCGAACGCGGTGGTGACCGGTGACGAAGACAACAAGCTCTTCTTTGAAAACTCCGTTTTCATTGCAGCTAAAATGAAACAGGCGGAACCTTACACGAAAGTTCTCCGTGACAGCACACAGAAAGACGAAAACGCGAAGAAGACCGCACGCGAGGAGTTCCAGAAACTCGGTAAAGAAGTGCAGGAGTATCAATCAGACATCATCTCAAAACATCCGGCAACATTCACGGCCCGCCTTCTGAAATCTACACGCGAGATCGAAGTTCCGCCCGCTCCAAAGAAAGCAGACGGCACCATCGACTCTACCTTCCAGTTCCGTTACTACAAAGCACACTATTGGGACAACTTCGACCTTGCCGACGATGCATTGATCCATCTTCCAAAACCACTGTACCAGGAGAAGGTGAAAGATTACCTCGACCGCCTGTTCCTCCAGGTTCCTGATACTCTTACAAAAGAGATCGTTCGGCTCGCTGCGAAAGTGAAGAAGAACCCCGACGCATATAAATATTTTGTTTGGGTGTGCCTGGGACACTATCAGCAGAACAAGATCATGGGTCTCGATGAAGTGTATGTAAATCTCTACGACAAGTACATCGCTTCGGGTGAAATGGATTACTGGCTCGATCCAAAATCAAAGAAGAGCATCAAGGAATATGTAGACAAGATGCGAATCAGTCTCGTAGGCAGTCCCGCTCCAAATCTTATCATGCAGGACAAAGACCTGAAGCCAAAGTCGATGTACGATATCAAGAACAAGTACACGCTATTGTTCTTCTTCAATCCCGATTGTGGTCATTGTCGTGAAGAAACTCCGAAGCTTGTGGATTTCTACAACAAGAATAAGGCAAAGTATGATTTCGAAGTTTACGCTGTCAGCACCGATACATCGATGGCTAAAATGAGAAACTACATTAAAGAATTTAAGATGACATGGCCCACTGTAAACGGCCCGAGAACATACGTTGGTCACTGGAGCAAACTGTATTACGCAGAGACAACGCCAACGATGTATGTCATCGATACGAAACATAAGATCATTGGAAAGCAACTATCGCCCGAGCTCCTCGGTGAGTTTTTCGAGAAGTACGATGCTGCTCATCGTCCGAAGCCTAACGGTAATAAGGGAACGTAAAAAATTGTCATTCAAACCTGGCCTCGGGGCAAACGAAGCCTGCCTTTCGGCAGACGAAGCGCGTTTTTTAACAATTCACACAAAAAAAACGTGTCTGGGTGCAACTATTTGGCCTTCTGTGAGTATCTAACATAGTAGTTCATAGTAAACCTTAACCTCCAATGGCAATCTTTGATACATTATTCGGAAAGAAGAAGAAAGAGCTGAAGGCATCGTGCAAGATCACTAAAGAGCCCATCGAGAGGGGTTTTGGATATATGCTCACAACGGCACAGATTATCTCGAGTAAAAAATACTGGGATATGATCATGACAGAGCCCGAAACGCTGTCGTATACGGTTAACCACTTCAAGAACCAGGCAAGCGGCACTCAAATGCGTTCGATGATATTCGAAAAGTATGCAACCGTTGCCAAACCGTGGCTCATCTCTGACTCGATCATCGGATATTTCGATGTCGATAAAGCAAAAGCGAAAGAAAATTCAAAGAAATGGTGGGATAGCGAAGGCACTTTCGCTCCCGACGACGCTGGTTCTGCATCTGATAAATTAGATGAAGCAACCTATAAGAAATGGAAAGACTACGCGATACTCGAAGCCGGTCGTGACAAGGTAAAAGTTTAGCGCTTATATAGTTTCATAGTTTAATGGCCGCCTGTATGGCGGACGAAGCGCCTGGTTAATCAACCGGGCGCTTTGTTTTTCTGATCACCAATACGCGTTTGGTCTCGGGAGTGATCTTGTAACGCTCATCGATCCGATGACTAACCAGCCACACGATGTTTCCTTTGGACGTGACAACCATTACGTTTTGCTTGTCGACGAGAGGCACCTTACTGTCGATTAAATAATCGCTTACTTTTTTTGTCCCCGTCATTCCGAGTGGGTGAAATGAATCACCCTCTTTCCATCTCCGCATTTCAATTGGATGCAGTGCCTTATCAGCATCTATGTATGCGACATCCGGATCGTTGCTGAACGAAACATCATTTGTTTCATACATCTCAAAATCAATTTCCGGTATCTGTAGCGACGTAATAATAAGTTCCTCCCTATCCACATTCAACGCATGTGTATGCGAAAAGAACATCTTGCCGGGCTGACCACCCATTGCCGCAACAATTGATTCTGCATCCGAAAAATTAAATCCAAACTGTTCGATCATCCTTAGCAGCACTCCCGATTTATGAATGAACCCTTCGAGCGCTTTTTTAGGAATATGTATCCGATTGTCTTTATCCAACCGGAAATTTTCATTCAGCTGCGAGAGTGATCTCTCCATCAGTTCACGCTCCGCTCCTAACCTCGAAAAATTCTTCGATAAGGTATCATCCAGCGATGGATTGATCTCCTTCAACAACGTCATTACCCTGTGACGCACAAAATTCCTTTGATAATGATCATCGAGGTTGCTTTCATCTTCACGCCACGTGATCCCATGCTCCGCTGCATATCTGCCGATCTCGTCACGGTTCGCGAAAGCCAGCGGGCGAATGATGTTGTTGTTCTTCACAGGAATCCCGGTGAGTCCGTCGATGCCTGTGCCCCGCACAAGGTTCATAAGCATCGTTTCACCCGAATCATTCACGTGGTGCGCCGTTGCCAGCACAGACCCCGGTGTGTTTTTGACGAGCTCCGAAAACCATTCGTACCGGAGATCACGGGCTGCCATCTGGATGGAGATGCCTCTGCCGGTGGCATAATCTTTGGTCGACACCCGCTTCGCAAGAAAACCGATACCCCATTGCTGACATTTACCGTGAACAAAAGCCTCATCGCCGTCGGACTCTTCACCGCGAAGTCGAAAATTGACGTGCGCCGCGGTGATCTTATAGCCGGCCGTTTTAAACAGGTGCAACAACACCATCGAATCGATGCCGCCACTTACAGCCACGAAGACGGGCTGATCTTTGGTGCACAGATTGTGCGACTGGATAAACTGGACGAAATGCTTCTGCACGAGTCAAAGTTAACTTTTATCTATTTTTGAGGCCCGGATGAAGCGATTAATCACCATTCTTTCACTAATACTTGTCTTCGCAACAGCAGCTGAAGCACAAAAAAAGGTACGGCTCAAGCACGCCGACTATAGTCGTGGTGGTATGAAAGACGGCGTGCGCACCGACTGGGTGATCGGCAACGTGGTATTCATTCAAAACCAGACGACTATCTATTGCGACTCCGCGCAGATCTTCAAAAAAGAAAACTCGGTTGAAGCATTTGGCCGTGTCAGGATCACAGATGGCGACTCGATCACTGTAACATCAAAAAATCTCAAATACGACGGCAATGAGCGGGTGGCACATTTGCGTAACGATGTAGTCTTTGTGAAGCTGGCAACTGCCACGTTGTACACCGATAACCTCGACTACTACAGGAATCTGTCCGAAGCGCGCTACTTCAATGGCGGTAAGCTGGTCGACAGTACGAATAACCTCACCAGCAAGAAAGGATACTATAACACACGAACGAATCTTGCGTCGTTCAAAACGAACGTGGTGGGCGTGAATCCGGACTACGTGCTGAAATCAGATACGCTCCAGTACAATTCGAAAACCAAGATCGTTTACTTCCGCGACCGCACGACGGTAACCGATAAAGACAACCAGACCGCTATCTACCAGGATGGCTACTACGACACGAAAGTGACCGAGAAAAAATCGCAGATCAACCGGGGCACCATTCAAACGCCAACCTACGAAATGAAAGGCGACAAATATTTTCTCGATGATCTTAAGAAATTTTACACAGCGAAGCAGCACGTGGTCATGACCTCGAAAGAAGAGAATCTCACCATTTATGGCGACGAAGGTTTTTACAATAAGAAGACTGGGCTCTCCAAGGTTTATAACAATGCGTGGATGGCCAAGGTGGGCGACGACGGCGATACTTTGTTCCTCTCCGCCGACACCCTTGTATCTATCGAAAGCAACAATCCTTCCAGGAAAAGGATGCTCGCTTATTCGAATGTGAAGATCTTCAAATCGAATTTACAGGGTCGCGCCGATTCGCTGGCTTACTTCAGTACCGACTCTGTACTTTATTTCTATGGTAAACCTGTGATGTGGACCACGGAAAATCAAATGACCGGCGACACTATTCGTGTCGTGTTGAAAAATCAAAATGTCGATAAGGTTTACCTGATGAGTAATTCCTTTGTTGTTTCACAAGACAGTCTGACAAACTTCAACCAGATCAAAGGGAAGCGCATGACGGCGATCTTCCGTAACAAAGCAATTCACCACGTGGATGTTGACGGGAACGGGGAAAGCATTTACTACGCGCTGCAGGAGGAAGAGAAAGATCTCGATTCCGTGTTATTGAAGATCGTGTACGTGAGCGGAATGAATAAAATGGTGTGCAGCAACATGAAAATCAATTTCCTTGCGGGTAAGATCGACAACTTCAGCGCTTACGTGAAGCCCGATGCGCAGTTCATCCCTCCGCATGAGATCAAGGAAGAAGACGAAAGACTGAAGGGTTTTATCTGGCGCGCCGACGAACGACCAGTTCGTGAGGATGTCGTGAAAACCGGAAAGAAGGCGCCTGAGATCCCGAAGAAAGAACCTAAAAAAGACACTCGTCCATCCCCTCAAAAAAGGGACGGTTTGAAGAAACCGATTCGCCAACGTACACCCTAGGACGAAATTGTACAGGCGGTAACCTATTTTTCGGCAATCGCTAGGACTCCCTTTCTTTTTAGATTACATTAAGTGTGAAATAGTGTATCTCAATGAGACTGTGCCGATTGATAACCCTGCTGTTAATTGGATGGTCCTCGGGCTTCGCACAAAGCCTCGAGTTCTTAGACCGGCAGGATTCCTATCTCGCATCAGTCGGAGAAACCATAAGCATCCCGCTTAAGATCAGGAACACGACCGACAAAGCTCAATACTACATCATCCGAAAAGTTTATTCCGATATGGGTACAACCCAAAGGGGTTATTTCTGCATCGGCAAAGACTGCCTGGAGGCGGGCATGGACGAATTCTCGAAGCGCCTGGAGCCCGGTGAAACTCTCGATGGACTGGCTTACACCCTCGAAGCGGGGATGGTCACGGGACAGAATAGCTTCAAATTCGAGGTCTTTCCCCGCGGCAACCCATCGGCGGCCGTCGAACACAACGTGGCTGTCAACGTCGAAGAAAAACGAACGAAAGCCCTGGTTTTCCAGTCAAAAGACATCAGTATCCACGACGTGTACCCGAACCCGGTCTCCGATATGGCGTTCATCGACTACACCATACACAACGAGAATATTAAAGCTAAGGTGGTGATCCACAACATTTTGGGTCGCCAAATGAACGAAACCGAGCTTCCCGTTTACGAGAACAGGATCAAGATCCAGGCAGACGAGCTTACCACCGGTATTTACTTCTATACGCTATACCTGGATAATAACGGCGTCCTTACCCGCAAATTGATCGTACGGAAATAGGCTTTCGTATACCAACCCCGGCCCCCTGCACGTTGCACATTGAACATTTCAGTATATTTGCAGGCTTATGCAGTTTAGAACTCTTTTCATGCCGGTAGGCAAGGCTTCCATCTGGATCGCCCTGGTGATTTTAGTTGCCTCTTGCAGCAAATTCAGGAGGATCCAGAAGAGCGAAGACTGGCGCGTGAGATATGAGGCAGCCCTCAATTACTACGAGAAAAAGGACTACTACAGGGCCTCGATGTTGTTTGAGGACATCCTGCCCGTTGTAAGGGGTTTGCCGGAAGGGGAAAAGGTGGAATTCTACCTTGGATACTGCCAGTTCTACGAAAAGACATATCTCCTGGCCTCAAACCAGTTTAAGACATTTTACGAGACCTACGGACGCAGTACGCTGGCCGAGGAAGCACATTTCATGTACGCCTTCTCTCTTTACACATCGGCGCCATCTTCGAACCTGGATCAAAGCGAGGGCATTGAGGCCATGGACGCCATGCAGGTGTTCCTGAACAAATACCCTGACAGCAAATTCCGCGACCAGGCAGCCGAGGTGATCACGGTAAGTCACAACAAGTTGGAAGAAAAGGGCTTCCACAATGCAAAACAGTATCTGACCCTCCGCAGCTACCAGGCAGCGATCATATCGTTTGACAATTTCAGGAAGAACTTTCCTGACTCTAAATACCTTGAAGAGGTATCGTACCTGAAAGTGGTGTCGCAGTATAAGCTTGCAGAAAAAAGCTTTCCTGAACTTCAGCCAAAGCGCTTCGGGACCGTGATCGAGCTGTACAAAGAATTCGTTGACGGGTATCCGCAAAGCAAATTCCTGAGGGAAGCAGAAAAAATGTATTCGGTAAGTCTCACGAAAGTGAACCCTCCGAAGGATGTAAAATCGTAATCAGTAAATAAGTAAAAATCATAAATCAACAAATAAGCATGGCAGCTCAACCATCTATCGTAACACGTGATATTGAAAAGATCGCAGGACCCACAGGCAACATTTACGAATCTGTTGTCGTGATCTCGAAGCGTGCGCGCCAGATCGCAATCAATATCAAGGAAGAGCTTAGCGGAAAGCTTGCAGAGTTCGCGACCACAGTCGACAACCTGGAAGAAATTTTCGAAAACCGCGAGCAGATCGAGATCTCTAAATTCTACGAGCGTATGCCGAAGCCTACATCAACTGCTATCGAGGAATTCCTCGAAAACAAATTGATGTATCGCATGCGTTCTGAAGAAGACAAACCAGAATAGTCATTAGTCACCAGACATTAGTCACTGATCAATGCTCAGAGGCCGGAAAATTGTTCTCGGCGTAACGGGAAGTATAGCTGCTTATAAAGCGGCGTTACTCACACGACTTCTTGTTAAAGAAGAGGCAGAAGTAAAGATCATAATGACACCAGCGGCGTTAGATTTCGTAACGCCGCTTACTTTTTCTACCCTTTCCAGGAATCCCGTTTACACAAAGTTTCAGAAAGACGATTCAGGTCTCTGGAACAATCATGTTGACCTGGGTATGTGGGCCGACGCCATGGTGATAGCACCAGCCTCTGCGAATACGATCGCTAAAATGGCCAACGGACTTTGCGATAACCTGCTGATGGCTGTATACCTCTCGGCGCGTTGTCCTGTGTTCTTCGCTCCTGCCATGGATCTCGACATGATGAAGCACCCGGCTACGCAGGAAAATCTGTCGAAGCTGGCGGGCTTTGGTGTGAAATTACTGGAACCTGGTTTTGGAGAGCTTGCGAGCGGCCTCATCGGCGTTGGACGTATGGCCGAACCTGAAGAGATCGTTCACCAGCTGAATATCCATTTCGCGACAACAGGTTCTTTGAAGGGGAAGACGGCTCTGGTGACTGCAGGTCCTACCCACGAGGCAATAGACCCGGTCCGGTTTATCGGGAATAACTCGAGCGGCAAGATGGGATATGCCATCGCGGAAGCTCTGGCCTTGCGCGGAGCAAAAGTCGAACTGGTTTCAGGACCAACCAATCTGGTAACGCATCATCCGGGCATACAGACCACACATGTCACCAGCGCGGAAGAAATGTATAACGCGTGTATTTCCGTTTTTTCGAAATCAGATATCACTGTATTGTCTGCGGCAGTTGCCGACTTCAGGCCGACGGTGCGAGCGGATCAAAAGATAAAAAAAGGCGATGGCGGTTTAACGCTGGAGCTTTCCAGGACGCATGATATTGCGAGCGAGCTTGGCAAGATGAAGAGGGCCGGACAGGTGATCGTCGGGTTTGCGCTGGAAACAGAAAATGAGAAGGCTAATGCCGGGAAAAAGCTTAGCGCAAAGAATTTCGATTTCATCGTATTGAATTCTCTGAAGGATGCGGGTGCCGGTTTCGGCCACGATACCAATAAGATCACCATTATCGGCAAAAATGATGTGGAGAAGGAATTTAGTCTGAAGAGTAAAAAAGAAGTGGCTAATGATATCGTTAACCTGATAATTCAGGAGACAGAATTCAGGAGACAGGAGACAGAAGTAAGGAGTAAGGAGTAAGGAGACAGGAGTAAGAATTATGATGCTTCGATTGGTATTTGCTGGTTTATTGTTGGGTATCGCCGCTCCTGCGATATGCCAGGAGCTCAACTTCAAGGTTACCGTTAACGCCGACCAGATCCAGACCACGGACCGCAACGTGTTCAAGGACATGGAACGATCTTTTGCCAACTTCCTGAATTCCCGCAAGTGGACTCAGGATTCGTACAAGAATTACGAGCGCATCAACTGCGCAATTTTTCTCAACATCAGCAAGATGCCGTCGATCGGGAACTTTATTGCGAGCGCGCAGATCACCGCGGCCCGTCCCGTTTATGGAAGCAATTACGAAACGGTGTTGCTCAACTTCGCAGACCGCGAGTGGGAATTCGAATACATCGAGTCGCTGCCGCTGGAATACAACGACAACGCATATATGACCAACCTCACGTCGATGCTGGCATTTTACGCATACATGGTGTTGGGATTCGATTACGATTCTTTCGGGGAGATGGGTGGCAACCCATATTTTCAGAAAGCGCTGCAGGTAGTTAACAATGCACAATCATCGAACCGGCCAGGCTGGGAAGCACTGGGCAGCAACCGGAGCCGTTATGCCCTTCTTGAGAATGTGAACAATCCGCAGATGGTTGAGCTTCGCAAGAACAGTTACCGTTACCACAGGCTTGCGCTGGATACTTACGCGAAAAATCCGGATGATGCGAGGGCTGTGATCCTGGAAGTGCTGCGAAATATCAAAAAGGCATGGACGATCAACCCGAGCTCTGTCTTTATAGTGACTTTCTTCGACGCGAAGGCCACCGAGCTCGTGAACGTGTTCTCGGAGGGGAACCTGACCGTTCGACGCGAAGCCTATGATATTCTGACCTCCGTCGATCCAAAGCGGAATATCTACCAGAAAATTATCAGTAATTAGATCAGGAATTCCTGACGTGATTTTCTCGCGCAGGCAATATATTGCACCTGATGCTGCGCCTTCTCACCATAAAGAACTACGCCCTCATTCAGCACCTCGAGTTGGAGCCAGCCAAAGGTCTTAACGTTATTACAGGCGAGACCGGCGCGGGGAAATCGATCATGCTCGGGGCTGTGGGACTTCTTTTAGGGAACCGTGCCGACACAAAGGTGCTGTGGGACGAAAACGAGAAGTGCGTCACCGAAGCCGAGTTTGAGATCGGGGAATACAAGCTCCAGAAGCTCTTTAAAGCCGAGGATCTCGATTACGAGCCACGTACTGTTATACGGCGGGAGATCAGCGCCAATGGCAAGAGCCGCGCATTCATCAACGACACACCGGTAACACTGGACGTCCTCCGCAAGATCACCTCGCGACTGATGGACGTACACTCCCAGCACGAAACACTGGAGCTCGGGTCGAGGACATTTCAGCTGAACCTGATCGATTCGTATGCCGGCAACCAGAAGCTTCTTGATGATTATGAAGCACAGTGGTTAGCCTACACAACGACCAAACAGGAATACGAAGATCTTCTTGCAGAGTCGAATGCTTTGAAACAGGAAGCCGACTTCGTGAAATTTCAACTGGATGAGTTAACGAAAGCGGAGTTTGCGGAAGGTGAGCAGGAAAAACTGGAATCGGAGCTGAAAGTCCAGGAGAACGCCGAAGAGATCAAGAGCAAGCTCAATCATGTTATCGCCGCCTTGGGCACTTCCGAGTATTCTGTAAGCACCCTGCTTGCCGATGCGCGGGCACACCTTAATGCATTATCATCGTATTCGCCGTCTTACCAGGCGCTTCATAAACGTATCGAAAGTTTGAAGATCGAGCTCGACGATATTCTGAAAGAGATAGAAAGTGAGGAGGAGAATGTAGAATTCGATGAGTCGCGTCGCGAAGATGTGAGTCAGCGTTTAAGCATTCTCTATACGCTTCTCAAGAAACATCGTGTCAACACGATCGCAGAGTTACTGAAAGTACAGGAAGATTTTGCAACCCGTTCTTTGAAGGTGAGCAATCTCGACGCGATGCTTGCAGACCTGAAACAGAAAGCCTCGAAGGCAGAGACGGATCTCAACAATAAAGCCGACGTTTTAAGCAAGGCACGTCAGAAAGTATTTGGTCCATTGTCGAAACAGATGACGTCGTTGCTGAAAGATCTGGGTATACCTGATGCCAAAGTGAAGATCGAAAGCGAAGACATTGTCCCGGGGCCGACGGGCAAAGACAATGTGGAGGTTTTCTTCTCCGCCAACAAAGGCATTGATGTTCGTCCCCTGGCACAGGTAGCGTCGGGTGGCGAATTCTCCAGGGTAATGTTCGCATTGAAATACATCATGGCCGAAAAGACCGCGATGCCGACATTGGTCCTCGACGAGATCGACACCGGTGTTTCCGGTGAGATCGCAATCGGCCTGGGACGGCTTATGAAGGAGATGGCACAAAGTCACCAGGTGATCTCGATAAGTCACCTTCCGCAAATTGCGGCGAAGGGTGATGCACATTACTTTGTTTTCAAGAACAGCACATCGAAAAAAACAGTGAGTTCCATCAAAAAACTCACGGCCGACGAGCGGGTGGAAGAGATCGCAAAAATGATCGGCGGGGCAAAACCATCGGCTTCGGCTATTGCCAACGCGAAAGAGCTGATCGCAAGCAAATAAAGTTTCTTTAAGATTTAGTATCTTAGGTAAGAGCACCCGTCTATGGTAGTTTCCGGACGGGCAGGCTTATTCACTTATTTATCCCCAATCCTATGAACATTTTCGTGGCCCGACTGAATTTCAAAACCCGGCGCGAAGACCTGGAGGCGGCATTCGCCAAATTCGGGCAGATTGCGTCAGCTAAAATTGTTAAAGATCGTGAGACCGGCAGGTCGAAAGGATTTGGCTTTGTCGAGATGCCCAATGATGACGAGGCAAATCGTGCTATTCAAGCATTGAATGAGACGGAGCTTGACGGCAGGACGATCGTGGTGAAACCTGCGAACCCGAAAGACCAGGGACACTAGACATTGACCATTTCACATTAAGGGATTCGAGCCCATGAATGTGAGATGATCAATGTGAAATGGTCAATGTGAAATGGTTAATGTGAAATGGTTAATGTGAACTAATTTTTCTTCTTCTCTTCAATCAGATATGCGAGGACGAGTCCGATGCCTCCGAAGACCATAAGCATCGAGAAATATCCCACATCGTCCATACGGAATGCTTCGTCGAGGATATAGCCAACAAGCAGGCCCAGGCCGGCTCCGATCAGCAGCAATGCCCAGCGAAGTACGGGCGAGGGATTTGACGATCTATCTCTCTTAAACAGATCCGGACTAAGTCCTTTCTCAATGATCTGCATGCGCTCCATGTTCTCAAACTTCCTTATATAAACAATCATCACGAACGCACCGAGGGAGATGATGATCGGGAGAAGGATTCCCATTACTGCTGCTTCCATATCTAATTCTGTTATTGGTTTCTGTGGACTATGACGCGAGGGTTTTGTGCCACGTTACACCGTTTTACTAAAAAAGTATACTAAATTATATAAAATACTGTATCCTGCAGGCTGTAACCTGCAATTACAAACCTGCGTCAAAAGCTTCGTGATCACAATACAGGAAGAGAATTTGCTGATCGACCGAATACTGGGCGGCGAAGAACGCGTTTATGCGGAACTCGTTGACCAGTACAAGTCGTATGCCTTCACGATTGCCTATAAGATTGTGAACGATCGCGCCGATGCCGAAGAAGTTGCCCAGGATTCCTTTATAAAAGCCTTCAACTATCTCAAAAGCTTCAACCGGCAGGCACGATTCAGCACCTGGTTGTATCGCATTGTTTTCAATACCGCCATCAGCTACAAAAGGAAGAACCGGATTGTTACCGAAGCTATTGACAACAAACACGTAGAAAATCCTGAACGGGCCGATAGCGCTGTAGAACGCAGCGATAAACACACTTTCGTAAACCTGGCCTTAAAGAGATTGAATGAAGCAGATCAACTGGCAATTCAGCTGTTTTACATAAAAGAATTCTCGTTGGAAGAAGTTGCCGACCTGATGGGCCAGAATGTGAATACGATTAAAGTGAGGATACACAGGGCGCGTCAACGGCTGGCAGATGAGCTCAAGATCATATTAAAAAAAGAAGCATTAACTTTGTGACCATGCAACGTGACGATAGTAATGATAGTGAGAAGGAGTTGCGCCTCATAGACGAGGTGTTGGGCAAAAAGAATAAGCTCGAAACTCCGTCGTCGAACTTCACGCACCGGGTGATGATGAATCTTCATTCGCTGCCGGCAACGTCGGCGCTTTCTCCCAGGAATGGATTGTTGCTCCTCGGCGGGACTATGGTAGCCGTTACGATCCTCACGTTCCTGGTGAGCGGCGGCAGGTTTGATTCAATGAATGAAACGGTCAATCTTCCCCAGTTGAGGGAAAGTATGCCTGTAACTGTAAGTGGAACGTGGGTGATGAAGGGACTTATTATTCTGAATATAGTCCTGGCGTTCGTTCTTTTCGACAGGACTATACTCAGACCTTTCTTCAATAAGAGGGCTTCAAACTCCTAAGTCGCCCAGGTTTTTCCTCCTGCCTCCTGTAATGAAATACATCCATGGTAAGCGCCGGGAACTGCCACGTATTGCAGCACTTGCGTGGCGCCAGGTTCTGATGTAAAGAATCCGACAACAGCCAGCTCTTTCATGATCATGATGAAGGGACGTGGTTTGTCTTTATTGGCCTCGTCTTTAGCTGCTTCGAGAGCTTCTTTGTGAACCTTTGTCACATACTCGACCCGCTTTTCAGAATCGAGATCGAGGAATGTGTCTCCATAAGAGTCCTTCGCGGCCTTGTCGAAATCTGCGAGACCTTTCAGGAAATTATCCTGGTCCTCTTTCTTATAGCAGTCTTTCACAAGAATGTCGATGAACTGGGGCACGCCTGCGTCTTTTGCACCTGGAGTGTCAGTCTTCGGGATAATGATCTCAGCAACTTCAGCAACGAGCGCCGCCTGGTCGGCATTCAGGAACTGTGGCTGAAAAGCGAGCTCGGGTTTTGCCTTGCAGCCCTGCAGGACAGCCGACAGCGTCGGTGCCGAGATAGCAAAGCCAAGTACGAGGCCTGCTTGTTTTAATGCTTCTCTTCTGTTCATATTCTTAATACAGATTAGATAAGTCTAGATGTTTTGTTTTTTAAGCTCAGACACCGCATGATCGACAGCGCGTGCAGTGAACGCCATGTACGTAAGCGATGGATTCACGCAGGCAGCAGATGTCATGAATGAGCCGTCTGTTACGTAAACGTTCGGCGATGTGTGCACCTGGTTCCATTTGTTGAGTACAGATGTCTTGGGATCTTTACCCATACGGGCTGTTCCCATTTCATGGATACCCAGACCGATACCGTGCTGGCTTTCGCGATCGTAGGGCTTCACGTTCTTCAGGCCGGCAGCTTCGAGCATTTCGGCAGCGTCGTTAGCCATATCCTTACGCATCTTATACTCGTTCTCGCGGAACATCGTATCGAATGTAAGTGTAGGCAAGCCATACTTATCTTTTACGTCTTTGTTGATCTCAACATAATTTTCGTGGTAAGGGAGAATTTCTCCGAAGCCACCGAGACCCATAGACCATTTACCTGGTGTTACAACTTCTTCTTTCAAAGCTGGACCTATGCTCATTTCGGCAACCATTCTCGACCAGTTCTGACGGCTGGCACCACCCTGGTATCCGAAACCACGGAGGTAATCGCGTTTTTCCTGGCCAGGAAGATTTCTGAAGCGGGGAACATACAAGCTGTTCGCACGGCGTCCTGAATAATACTGGTCTTCGAAACCATCGTATTCACCGGATGCGCCAACGCCAAGATGATGGTCCATGATATTGTGACCGAGCTCGCCGCTGTCGTTACCGAAGCCGTTAGGATAACGGTTATTCGTTGTATTCAACAGGATGTATGTTGAACCCATTGTTGACGCGCAAAGGAAGACAACCTTTGCTGAAAATTCGAGCTCTTCACCAGTCTCCGCATCTTTTACGCGAACGCCGGTTGCTTTGCCTGTCTTCTCGTCGACGATCAGTTGATGTACGATCGAGTTAGGGCGAAGCGTCATGTTACCTGTTGCAGCAGCCGCAGGCAATGTAGATGAGTTACTGCTGAAGTAAGCGCCATAAGGACATCCACGAATACAAAGGTTACGGTACTGGCACGAACCACGTTGAGGGCTCTTGTCGTGCGTGAGCTTATCGGTGATGTGAGCGATACGACCGATGGTCATAACGCGGTTGAATTTCTCCATGGTTGCCTTACGAACTTCTTTTTCGAGACAGTTCATCTCCATTGGAGGTTGGAAGACACCATCCGGAAGTTGCGGAAGGTTTTCAGCCTGCCCGGTTACACCGATGAATGTTTCAACGTAATCGTACCATGGTTTTATATCTGCATAACGGACGGGCCAGTCTACAGCGACACCGTCTTTCGCATTGGCTGTAAAATCGAGATCGCTCCAGCGATAGCTGTGACGTCCCCACATAATAGAACGGCCACCGACGTGATAACCGCGCATCCAGTCGAAGCGGCGGCCTTCTTTTTCTGTATATGGATTTTCAAGATCGTTGACAAACCAGTGTTTGCTCGATTGATGGAGGGTATACCCTGTCCTGTTTTGCTTAAACTGGTTTTTGAGGTCTTCCTGTGTGGGACGACCGCCGTTGGGGAACTCCCAGGGATCTTTGGTGGCAGTCGGATAGTTAGGGTGTTCTACCATCCTTCCTCTTTCCAAAACGAGGGTCTTCAATCCCTTCTCCGTCAGTTCCTTCGCCGCCCAGCCACCGCTGATACCAGTACCTACTACAATGGCATCATAAGTATTCTGCTGTTGAGCTTTGATATTCAGATTCATTATAAACAATGATTTTAGATTGGTTTCAAAAGGTAATGGATTTATATAAAAAGTAAAAGGCCCTTTAAGGGCCTTTTACTTGAGCGGGACAGATGACTATTTCTTACGGACCAAAATATCGCCGTTGTAATTTCTCATGATGAATTCGGGGCCGCCGCCGCCCACATCTCCCCTAACCCATTCGTCGAGGGTAACTTTGTACGTACCGCCTTTTGTGTCGGATTTCTGAACCGGCGCCGCAGCGGAAAGCTTTACGTCGAAGCCCGTCATGATCTCGCCTTGCTGGGTCTTCATTTTCAATGAAGCTTTAAGGGATGCGGGAAAAGTAAGGTCTACGTCGCCGTTGTAAGTCACAAAGCTCATGGGTGCCCCTTCGGTCACTTTATCGAACGATGCCTTGATCTCTCCATTGTAAGTTGTTGCTACCACGGAACCTGAAACATTTTCAGCAGTGATCTCGCCATTGTAGTTAGTAAGCTCGATCTCGCCTACGATGTTGCTGATGTAAATGTCACCATCGTTGTAAGTATGAAGCTGCAGGTCCATAGTGTTGGGAACTTCCAGAGTGAGGTTAAGTTTATTGCTCCAGGAATCCGACGTTACTTTCACCGCATTCGAATTTTCAGAGATCTCGAGATCGAGTGTACCGCCCCCGATGCGTTTCAGACCGGCCTTATTTCCTCTCTCGTCATGGTGGTCTTCATCGTTGCGGTCTTTTGCCGTCGAATATTTTACGAGGATGTCTTTTCTAGCTGTTCCCTTTACGGTGATTGAACCGTAGTTGATATGAACCCTGAGCTTACCTTTTTTCCCGGGATCACTGAGAGGGACCGGTATTTCACCGGATTCCTGGGCGTATGCCGCCGCGGTGAAAAGCACCAATACTATTGAACAAATTATGTTTTTCATGTCTTTAAATTCTAATTCTTTAATTCTTGATTCTGACTCCTGTCTCCTGACTACTTACTTCTCTTTTATGTATGCGTTACCGTTGAACGTTTCGAAATCGAGGAACGGTCCGCCAGGTCCAATCTTGAACCTGCTTCCTCCCAATTTATAACTCACACCTTGTCCTTTATTCGCCTTTGTCATGATCGACGGCAGCGATTCGAGATTACTTACGTTTGTGTACAGATCTCCATTGAAACTTTCGAAGCCCACGTTTGCCGCAAGACCTTTCACGAACAGAACATTTACGTCTCCGTTCAACGAGTAGTACCTGCATTCTCCGTTAGGATTCTTCGAATATTCAACATCGACATCGCCATTGATGGTTGATGCGTACGTTCCGGGACCCGACAAGTTCTCCATGCGAATACTTCCGTTGATGTTCTCGGCACTGCTGTATCCTGTCAGATTCTTTACTTCCACATCGCCATTGTTGATCGTTGAAGCCAGTACATTTATTCCCTGTGGCACTTTAACAGTGAAGTCCATATCCCAATCGAACTCCTTGTCGTCGTCGCAGCCCTGGCAGTTGTTTTGCCAGTTGTAACCCCATCCGCCATAGCGTTTGTTATTGTTCCTGTTCCTGTTTTTGCCAACGCTCTTGCCGAATTCGTCACACACACCTTGTACATAAAGTATGATGGTATCTGCGCGATCGATCACGCCAAGCTGGATCTCTTGCTTGCCACGTTCGAGGCGCGCATCCGTTTTGGCATAGATCTGTTTGTTAACTTCGACGATCACCTTATCGCCAGAATATCCCTCAACTCTCACAAATCCGTCGATATTGAGGATCATTAGCGTGGACGCGGGTGTCTTCTTTTCGAACTGGATCTCCTTGGTGATCTTCTCCGAGAAAGATTGTGCTGACAACAGTCCCGGGATGATCGCACTTATAATTAAGAGTAGCGTTTTCATTAGATCAATACGTTTATACTTTCCTTGATTCTTTTCTTTACGTCGTCGGGTGTTTTATTATCCTTAAGGATCTTATCGAATTCGCGGACGGATTTCTTTTCCTGGATTTGTCCCATCAGTTCGGCGAGAGCAACCTGTACGAGAGGCGACTCCTGTTTGGCGATCGAGCGAATGAGTTGCTCCCGTACTTTTCCATCTTTCGAATAAGGCGCAATCGCTTCGAGTGCAGCAAGCCTGACGTTCACACTTGGATCGCTATTGAGCGTTTGAAACAATGCCTGTGTTACGGTCTTGCTTACTCCATCCATTTCCGATGTGAGGCTCACCGCTTTAAGGCGATCGGTAGCCGACTCCTTTTCCAGCAGCGACAACATCATGGTTTCCTTGAGCGAGGCCACTTCGGCTGTCAGCTGATCGACGTCGGAGTCGTTTCGTCCATTGAAAACATATCCGCCTGCGAATCCTGCAACAATGAGAGCCATAGAAAACGCGAGCCGCGGCGCAAGCCATGACCATGAAGGCATCGTGAAGGAGAAAGACTTCGATTCCTGCCTCCTCTTTTCCTTTGCTAGCATGGCGTAGAACTTATCGTCCATCGCGAGAGAAGGAACCGGCGTTTCTGTCGCCATCAATCGCTCATCAAGAATATCGAGACTGCGAAGTTGCGTGAGATTCACTTTACCTTCTTCGATGAGTTTTTCGAGTTGAAGTACCTCCGATGGATCTGTCAATCCTTCATTGTATTTCGCAATCAGTTCATCGATCCTATTCTGTTCCATTACATTGTTTTTTCTAATTGTTGATAGATCACTTTCAGTTCCTGCAGCGCCCTAAAAACTTTCACTTTCACTGCTCCTTCCGAACACCCGAGGATGTCGCCTATTTCCTTGTACTTCTTTTCCTGGTACTTGCTCAGAAGAAGGATCTCTCTTTTATCGGCCGGCAGCCGGTCCATGGCCAGTGCCAGCATAGAGTTCTTCTCCGTTAATTCCATTTCGCCTTCCTGGTTCTCATCGTGTCCCAGCCGATCCTGCCAATCGTCGACCGACTCTTTCCATTTCAGTTTGTCTTTGCGGAAGTGGTCATGACTCACGTTCCTGGCAATGTGAAACATCCATGTTCTGAAGTCCCCTTCCCCGCGGAAAAGGTGTCGGTATTTCAGGATCCGGAAGAACGTGTTCTGTACCAGGTCTTCGCTCAATTCCTGGTTGTGGTTCATTCCGTAAAAGAAACCATACAACTGCCGCTTGTAGCGCTCAAACAGTAGCCCAAGACGTCCCACGTCGCCATCGCGGGCTGCAATCATTAACGCGTTGTCTGAAAGTGCTTCCAAAAGGCCGGAATAAGGTTTTTTAAGCTAGTTTCGTGTAGGGTAACCCGCCCTTTGTGGACTAGTTACAGGTTCTAAAAAAGAAATTTATGAAATATATCTTCCTCCCGGTTTTGGCGATAACGCTGATGCTGGTCGCTTTCAACGCACCCGAAAAGAGAAAACTGGTATGGTCGGATGAATTCGATAAGCCAGGTAAGCCCGATATAAGCAAATGGGGTTATGACATCGGCACATCCGAGAACGGGTGGGGAAACAACGAGCTTGAATATTATACCGACGATCCCAAAAATGTTCGTGTTGAAAATGGAATGCTTGTGATCGAAGCAAGAAAGGAATCAAAAGAAAATTCCAATTATACATCAACGAGAATTGTTTCGAAGAATAAAGGCGACTGGCGATATGGCCGTATCGAAATAAGAGCAAAGTTACCGAAGGGTCGTGGCACGTGGCCCGCGATATGGATGTTGCCCACCGAATGGAAATACGGTGGTTGGCCTGAAAGCGGCGAGATCGATATCATGGAACACGTCGGTTTCGATCCTGGGGTTATTCATGCCAATCTTCATTCAGGCAAATACAATCACGTTAAGAAGACCAACATCGATGGCAAGATCACCGTCGCGGATGCCATGGATAATTTTCACGTCTACGCGATCGATTGGTCGGAAGAACAGATCGACTTCTATGTCGATGATAAAATGTATCACTCGCTAAAGCATCAACCCGGCGACGACTGGATGGGATGGCCGTTCGATCAGAAGTTTCACCTCATCATGAATATCGCGGTGGGCGGTGGCTGGGGCGGGCAAAAAGGTATCGACGACTCTGTCTGGCCGCAAAAGATGTTGATCGATTACGTTAGAGTTTATCAATAAAAAAATTAAACAAAGGCCTTTATTTCACCGTTCTATCGGACTGGTTGATCAGTTAAATGAAATAAACAGTGATGCAAAGATTTATTAAGGTCTTTTTAATTTTCATCTCTTTAAGTTTCGCAAAAGTTTTCGGTCAGTCACCTGCCCGGGATTCAACAAAGCATCCTAACATTTATCCCGTTATTTATTTCTCGCCCGAAACAAGTTTGGGTTTGGGCGTTACGACGTTCAAGTTGTTTCATCTCGGTGATGAAAGCAGAACTTCCAATTACTCACTTACCGGACTTTACACTTTAAAGAACCAGGTCCTGGTCGAAGGCATTACCACTGTATTCTTCGATCATGAGAAATGGCTGGCGAAAGGTCGTGTCAACCTGAAGCATTTCCCGGAGTATTTCTACGGTGTCGGGGAGAAGTCGACAACCGACAATAAGATCATTACAACGTACTCTTATTATAATGTTCAAGGTTCATTGTATCGCAGGATCTTTAAAGGAGCTTTCCTTGGAATGCAGGCAACGTTTAATGATTACTTTAACGTGTCGTTCAAAGGACCAACACCGGGGGACCTTATAGGTGAGAATGGATCACGAAACGTTGGTGTTGGGGCAAGCTTTCTTTACGACGGGCGTGATAATGTATTGAATGCACGACGGGGAGCGTATACTGAGTTGTCGGCACTGGTATTCTCAAAAGATATAGGTACTCAATATCCTTACAACGCTTACGTTGCAGATTTCCGCAAATACTTTCCGATCAATGAAAAAAGTGTATTTGCATGGCAAGGGCTTGGACTAATAAAAACGGGGAACGTGCCATTTCTTCAACTATCATATCTCGGTGGCAGCGATATTATGCGTGGATTCTATTCGGGCAGGTATCGCGACAAAGTGTTACTCGCAACACAAATAGAATATCGCCGCCAATTGTCGGACGAATGGGGAGTCGTTGTTTTTGCCGGACTTGGTAACGTTACTGCTCAGCTAAAGAACTTCGATCTGCACAACCTGAAAAATTCTGTTGGTTTGGGAGGACGTTATATGCTCGACAAAAAAGATCGCATGAACCTGCGTTTCGACGCAGGAGTCGGCGATGGTCATCTGAATTTCTATGTGTCGCTAGCCGAAGCGTTTTAGTTACTGCTGCGAAATGCACTCAGCTTGTTTCGTTCACTTTGAAGTTCGCGTGAGATCTTGACTTCTTTTTCCAAAGCTTTCTTCCTGAACGCGTCGAATTCGGCCATGATACCATGAATGGTAAGTTCTTTCTCGCGGTTGGAACGACGAAGAACATTGAACGTACTGAAAACGGTGATCAAAGCTATGATCAACGCACCAATGATCACCATTGAGGTGGTCACAAAAACGCCCTTGGCGACGTGCATTCCAAATACCGTCATATGTGTCCGTTCGTAAGCCGACTCTTCCATCGATTTATCTGCGGCCGCTACCTTATCGGCTGCGCTCTTTATCTCGTTATTAAGCCTCGCTATTGTTGCGTTGGCGGTACGGAGATCCGATTTTGCCTTGGCAATAGAGTCCATTCCTATCTTCCAGACACCATTCAGAACTTCATTTTTGATGACTTTATAGTCGTTATATGATTCGGCTTTGTCTTTCATGATTTCGAAGCGCTCTCTTAAATTATGATCACCCTCGAGGGCTTCACGAGATTGAGCGTTTACCAACGTCACAAAAATCAGGGGGGCACACAGCAGCAACAATTTCTTCATGGTGAGTCTATTTTAATCCGCGAAGCTATCGTATAGCAAAAAGCATGTCAACGGCGGACTCCTGAGCGACCTTAAGATTCGATAAATTCAAGTTCTGCCCGTTGAATGTGAAAACCTTAGGGCGTACTTTTGGCGAAAACCTTCGTACACTTAAATGAGGTTAATCTAAGTACTGTGTTAGCCCCTTCGACAGCCCCTTTCCGTAGTCAAAAATCGCGTTTCATAGGATGAGATTGTTGAAGTGCCTGATTGTACTGCTTTCCGTTGCAACGTCTGTAATAGCCCAGGACGTCCCCACCGATCCCGATAAGACGCCGAAAGCCCCTATTGAAAAGCTGAAAAAGGATAAGTATGTGATCTTTCCCGTGGTGGTGAAATCACCGGAATACCGGTGGGGCGCCGGTGCGGCAGGAACGTTCTTCTTTAAGATCGGTAAAGACGATAGTCTCGCACGGACATCGAGTTTTAAAGCCGTGACATTTTTCACTTTGCGAAAGCAGCTGGTTGCCGCCACAGAAGGGAATATTTACTTCCCTGGTGAGAAATATATTCTATATGTTGTTTCGTCGGCCACCCGTTTTCCCGACAAGTTCTGGGGACTTGGAAATAACACGCCGGGTTCGGCCCTGGAAAACTATACGATCCAACAGTTCAGTATTTTCCCGAAACTCATGCGCCGTGTTTTTTCCAGCGTTTATGCGGGCGTCGGCTATGAGTTCCAGCATGTCTGGAAATTTGAATACGACCAAAGCGGCAATAGTATTTTTGATGCCGAAGACATCGTTGGAAGACATGGCGGCTGGGTGTCGGGACCTGGCGCAACAGTAACATGGGATAATCGAAATCATGCGTTCACTCCTTCGAAAGGATTTTATATGCAATTCTACGTGGGTATCTATCGACACACAGTGGGAAGCGATTTCAATTTTGCTGTGAGGAATCTCGATGTCAGGAAATACATTGCCTTGTCAAAGAACGTGGTACTCGCGGTGCAGGCAAACCTGATATCCACGTCGGGAGCGGTCCCCATCCGCCAGCTCACGAACATCGGCTCCAACTCGTATATGCGCGGCTACTATGAAGGAAGATATACGGATAAGGACCTTCTTGCATTCCAGGCGGAGCTTAGATTTCCCTTGTACAAACGCTTTGGTATGGTAACGTTCGCAGGTGTTGGAAGAGTTGGAAGCACATTAAGCGAAGTGTTTGTGCCTGAACACCTGAAACCATCGATCGGCGCGGGACTTCGGTTTGCGCTAAGTAAACAGGAACGATTACACCTGAGAGTCGACGTCGGATTTGGAAACAGATCGAATGGAACGTATCTGAATATGGGAGAGTCGTTCTAAACAGTGAACAGTGAACAGTGAACAGTAAACGGTGAACAGTATACAGTACTCATTGAACAACCTTCAACCCTATAATTGCCCACCACACCAAGAATGCCCAGCCCCATAATATCAACAGATAAATAAAACCGATTGCAAGCCTGTTTGCACGCACCCGCGCCGTTATCCATCCTGCAATCAGAAATCCGATCGACCACGCCATACCGGCGAGTATTGTTGAAGGCCACACGGTATCACCCGAAATAGAGTCGATAGATACAGGTAATGCAAACGATACTGCGTAATAAACGCCATAACCCTGAAGGCCCATACTCATTAATCCCAGTATGATGGCAATCACAAATGCGATGAGCGAAAATTTAGCGACGGGCGGAAGTTCTTTCCAGGACATACAGACGAGGGTGACTAAAGGGACGAAGTGACGAAAATACGATCGTCGCATGATCTCCCCATTATGTTGAATATTTCTACAGACAATTTAACCGCATTTTCCGATTGAATGTGACAATTTTTTTAAGAAACACCGATCAACGGTATGCAATGTTACTTCATCCGCTAATTCCGCTCTCAGCGAAAATGTTTTCGAAGGTTTGCGTTTATATACGCAACCGGGGAGACGCTTTAGTTCTGATGGTTGGAAGTCAGGGCCGGCTTTCTGAACGACGGCACTTCCCGGTTGCTTTTTTGTATATCCCACAACCATGAAGAAAACCCTAACCGCAGTCGCGTCCATATTACTGATGGTCGCCTGCCACGAAGAACTGGTTCCTAAAAAATTATCAAGCACACAACAAGCAGAACTAGCGGCTCACGACAACGCGGAAATGATGATCGCCGTGCAGGAAGCGCTCGACCTGACCGCCGGCGCCCTGGAAGATAAAGGCGTTGCAGAAGGCCGTGTAAAGAAAGGCGGCAGCCACGACAACTACGGATGCGCGCCGTCTGTCAACCTTACTTTAAATGTAGATCGCACGAAAACAGATAGCCTCATATATTCAGGAAGCATCATTATTAACTACGGCGATGGTGGCAGCTGTTCATCAACAGATAAACGTACCGGCAAGATCACCGACGATTTCAGGATCGCGATCAATACGAAGAAATCGTCATTCGTTTCGAAGGAAAAGCTCACCTTCGAGAACTTCATCAAATCGAATGTTTCCTACGATGGCATGATGACCGTAGGTTCTGCCAGCTTGAAGAAGACAACGGTTTCAACAACAGGAATGAAGTTGGGTTATGATGATGGCACGACCGCGACGTTGAATGGCAAGCTGGAGTTTGCGTATGAAGATATTATAAAAAGGAAAGGCGAGCTCAAGCTCTCTGGAAATATTTCCGGAACATCGAGACAGAACATGCCTTTCACGGCGACGATCACAAACGAATTGTTGTTCAAGACGGGATGTCTCGGCCTAACGAAACAAATACCGGTGCAGGGAAAGGTTACCATAAGTACGAATGGCTCGACAGGAAATGTTGACTACGGAGATGGTACCTGTGATAAGACGTATACCGTAACTGTAGATGGCGAAGCGGAGAGCTACACGTTTATCTGATCGTAAAATTTTTATCTTTTGCTGATCGCATATAAAATTGAAGACCGAGAGCCACTCCCGGTCTTCTGTTTTTTATATCGAAGTCCAGAATCGTCTCGACACCAATATTCGGGGCCACAAAGTATGTTGCTCCCACGCCGATGAAATATTCGGCAATCCTTTTCTTCGAGGTCTTTTTTATCACATCTCCTGTATCCCAGTCCACGAAATATTGTTTGACAGTCGCACTGCCAACGCCGGCCGATACCCGAGGGAATAAAGCGATCCTGCCGAGAGGAAGATAGTATCTCAGCACTGGACCCACGGTGTTGGAATGATCAGCCGGCTCATCACCAGGATGCTTTTTATAATTGAAATTGTCCTGCAAACCGATCATGAAATTCCTTACCACTATAACTCCGACAGTCGGCCGAAATGAAATAGTGCCTCTTTGTGTAAACGATCCGGAGCCGCTTGCGATGCCGGTCTTTTTGTCAAATTGGCCATTGACTTCGAAAGAGATAAAGATGACTACGGCGTAGAGTAGATACTTCACGCGCTAGTCGTTTTTCGGAAGGTAGAATTGAATTCCAAAATTGATATACAGGTATTTTGTGTCGCCCCATTCAGTTTTACTAACGTCTACATTCTGGTATGCAAAGATTCCTTCAATGCCAATGTTCGGCGCAACAAACCACGCCCCTCCAATACCAGCACGATAGCTGTTAGACTTCATTTTGTCGTTCGCGACGTGATCGATCTGGAACGTTTTAATTTTGGCAGATCCGTAAGAATAGGCCAGCTCGGGGAAGACGGCAAATTTACCGAAGGGTAAATAATACCGTGCAATTGGACCAATCCCCACGGTTTGTTGGTTATAGTAGTCAACGTTGGGCGCCCACGAATACGAGTAGCTGGGCTGTAATCCAATCATGAGATTGTTCGCAAAAAAGTAACCTACAGTCGGGCTTGCCGAAAAATTTGCAGTGGTGGAGCTTCCGGTGATTACCACGCCCAAAACCTGGTCAAATGTTCCGTAAGCAAAAGATGCGCGTCTGATCTGCATCGACCCGCCGATCATCCAACTGCCCTGACCAGTCTGTGCATTTACCTGAACCGCTGCCAGTGAGATCAATAATGCTGTGAGATATTTCATGGGGGTTAGTTTTGACGACCCCCAAGATATTAAAATCTGGTGTATGGCCTTGTGTAAACCAGCTGTTTCACGGAAATATGTGTAGTAGAAAATGCGGCCTCGCAATATTGAAGGTAATAATTCCATTTACGAATGAAAGTCTCATTCATTCCTAATTTCTTCACCTCAGTAAGTTTTTCATTGAACGCATCGAACCACAGCCGAAGCGTGCGTGCATAGTCGAGCCCGAGATCTTTCACGTCGTGAAGATTCCAGTCCGTTTCTCTATTTACACACTGCTGAATGTAACCAACCGATGGCGTCTGTGATCCCGGGAAGATGTGCTTCTGAATAAAATCGACGCTCGTCCGGAACTCCTGGTAGCGTTTATCTTGCGATGTGATCACCTGTATCGCCATTGCGCCGTTGGGCTTCAGCAGCTGATTGCATTTGGCGAAATACCCGGGAATGTATTCGTGGCCAACTGCCTCAAGCATTTCTATGGAGACAATCTTGTCGAACGATCCAGTGATAAGACGATAATCTTCTAACCTGATATCGATCAAATGTTCGAGACCTGCGTCATGGATCCGTTCCCTGGAATACTTGAACTGCTCTTCAGAGATGGTAACCGTAGTTACTTTGCAACCGTAGTTCTTCGCAGCGTGAACTGCCATACCGCCCCAACCACTTCCGATCTCCAGCAAATGATCGCTGGATCTCAGATCGAGAGTTCTGCAAAGCCGGTCGTACTTTTCCACCTGCGCTTCTTCGAGAGAGGTTCCCGGCGTTCTGAAAATTCCGCTTGAGTAGGTCATGGTCTTATCCAGGAATAAAGAATAAAAGTCGTTGCCGAGATCATAGTGCTCTGAGATATTTCTTCGTGAGCCACCGATCGTATTCTTACGGGTGGTATGGTACAGCTTATTGCCGAATCGCAGCATATTACTCACATATTTGCGAAGGCCTTTGCCTGTGAGAACGGAACACTGATCGATGTTTAATATAAACCAGCTCACCACATCTGCGATACTGTCCGTATTCCAATCTCCATCCATATATGCCTCAGCAAAACCGACATCGCCATAGAGCACGCACTTCGAGAAAAAAATATTGTTGTTAACACGAACCGATGCGCGCTGCCCCTCTCCGTTTCCAAAAAACATCTTACGCCCGTCGGGCAATTCGAGCTGGAGACGACCATACGGCATTTTATCGAAGATCCGAAGAAGGATGGCTTCGTAAAGAGAAAATTTTCGGGTGAGTGTGATTGTTGTAGACGACATAAACTAATTGTTAGTTATTAGTTACTGGTTATTAGTTGTTAGTGGTGGTTATGAAGTTCCGCTGGAGGTGCATATTATCTTTCTTCCTCCAAAATGGCAGACCTTTCAATCTTAGTTTTAATGCCTGCCAATAGATAAGCAAGATCACCTGTAGCGTGATGAACGGGAATCTCAATCCGTAAAGAAGAAGATTCGCATCGCTTAGTTCTTTTCTCTTTCCTGTCAGGGCGCTGAGTAAGATCCTGTCGCCGTTCTTGTAGTCGTCCACACGCATTTGCATGGTGGTTGACGGGATCTTGAAAATAAATTCAAATTCTGTGTCGAGATCGGAGAATGGCGATACGTAGAAATATTTTGGGGTGCGAAGCCTGAATGTTCCTTTATCCAGGCAATCACGATCGAGTAAGTAAAGCTTGCGCTCCTTATGAGTATTGGTGACCTCTGCAATTGCGCAGACAGGATTCTCGTGCTTGTCGAAGCAGAAGTAAAAGGAGATCGGGTTAAAGACATAACCGAATGTCCTGCAATTGGTAAGCAGCGTGGCCCTGCCATTCCACTCAATGCCTTTGGACCTTAAAAATGCGGCGAGATCCGTATGATCTCTATCTGCATATGAAAACCAGTTGAATTTATTCTTACTGAAAAGCTTAAGATTCTTATGAGCTGCATCGATCTCGCCAAGGTCGAGGTAAAACATAAACACCTTATATGCGAAGTCGTGATACCGGGGCCACACACGCTGGTGGATCACTTCGCAGCTGTAAAGGCACGAATATTGAAACCGTTGCATGGTCAATATACGAGCTCTGCCTTCGTTGTGGATTTTGGCTTTTCCAATGTGAGTTTCTCGCAAAGGTTCACAGCCGATGTCAGCGCATCTTCATGAAATCCAAACCTGAAATAGCTTCCGCAATAATAGACCGGTCCTTCTTCATTGAGCCTCCACAACTGTTTCTGTGCACTGGCCGTTTTCGGGGTGAACACAGGATGTTCATAGTCTATCACGCGGTGCACCTTTTCCGCATCAACACTTCCAGGATCGTTGATCGAAACGAAGTAATTTTTCTTGTCCGACACTCCCTGGAGAATATTCATATCGTAGGTTGTGCACGCCGTCAGCTCGCCATTCACAGGCTGCACACAATAATTCCACGCCGACCAGGCCTTCCTGACCAGGGGCATGACACTGGAATCGGAATGCAACGTCGCCTTGTTCAGCTGATACTCAAAAACACTCAAAAGCTGGTGTTCAAGCTCAGTTGCACCGTCTTTGATCATTTCGTAAGACTGGTCTGCGTGACTTGCGAGGATCACTTTATCATACGTGCGTTCCGTTCCGTCGCGGAGAATAACTTTCACGTTGCCGCCTGTCCTTACAACCCGTTGTACGGGTGTATTCAACCGTATACGATCTTTGAATGGAGCAATGAGCTTGTCTCTATACTGGCGACTTCCGCCGGTGACTGTATGCCACTGAAATTCGTCACCTACGCCCAGCATGCCATGATTGCTAAAAAACTGTACGAGTACCCGAACCGGGTATTTCATCGTGATGTCGATTGGTGTCGACCACAGTGCAGAACTCATTGGAACCAGGTATCGATAGAGGAAATTGTCGCTGTAATTTTTTTCTTTCACATAGTCCCACATCGACTGCGAAGCATATTTCTCGTTGGTTAAGACCTCACGGCCTTCTTTATAAAACCTGTTGATCTCGAAAAGAAGTTTCACATATGCAGGCTTGAGAATATTGAGTGGCTGCGCGAAGAGGTGCTGGCTGCTATAGATCAGTCCCGATTGCCGGTCCTGGACACTGAACGACATATTCGTCGGTTTCACGTCGACGTTCAGTTCTTTGAATAACCTCACCAGGTTCGGGTATGTGCGGTAGTTGAAAACAATAAACCCGGTATCTACAGCAACAGTGCGATCTGATTCGTTTACATCGACCGTGTTGGTATGACCACCAACGTAGTTGTTCTGTTCATAGATATCTACGTTGTAATATTTTTGGAGGTAATGAGCGCAACCCATGCCTGCTATACCGGTTCCTACGATTGCCAGATTTTCCATATCGCTTATTTCACTTTTGAAAACAAATAGTGACTAACAAACCATTCTTCTCCGTTCTTATATCCCCACAACTCCGCACACGCCATGAAGAACACACGCCAGTAGACCCACCAGCGTTTCGCATTTTCTTTACCGTAAGTCTCTTCAAACAAAGGGACGATCTCGTCTTTATGTTTATCCATGTTGTTTAACCATGCTTCAGACGTTTTGTTATAGTGCTTTCCGCTGACACGCCAGTGCTTCTCCGCCTTGAAATGATCGTTGAAATAAAAAAGCAGGTGGTCGCTTGGCATCACGCCGCCGGTGAAGAAATACTTAGCCATCCAATCGGAGTCGTCCTTCACCTCGTAGAAATAGCCAAAGTATTTATGAGTAAAAATGTGAATGAACATCTTGCCGTCTTCGACTAAAAATCCGGAGAGTTTCTTCATCAATTGTTGATAGTTCCTCATGTGTTCGAACATTTCAACCGAGACGATCCTGTCGAATTGTTGAGTTGTCGAGAACTCATTCATATCCGATGTGATCACTTCAAGATTTGTAATCCCTCTCTTCTTCGCACACTCATCGATAAAAAATTTCTGTGTTCTCGAATTGGATACTGCGGTAATCCTCGAACCCGGGAACTTTGCGGCCATAAACAATGAAAGCGATCCCCAGCCACAACCGCATTCGAGAATGCGCTGACCATTTTTCAACCCGGCACGTTCGCACGTGAGATCGAGCATATCCTTTTCGGCCTGGTCCAATGATGTAACACCGTCTCTCCAGAATCCGCTACTGTATTTCAGATGCTTTCCCAGCACCAACTGAAAAAATCGGGTGGGCACCTCGTAGTGCTGTTGGTTGGCCGCCTTTGTCTCAACTGCAATGGGGCTTTCCTTCAGTTGATCGACGAACGTCATAAAATGTTTATGTTGTTCTTCAACAGAACCCTTGCTCTCGTCTTTGAGACGTTGCTTGCAGATCTGCCTGATGCCTGTTCGAATCACAAAGTCAGGAACGATGTTCTTTTCAAGGATTGAATTATACCACATATTAACGATTGGACTAATTGACGCTATGACGAGTTGACGATCTTTTGGGGAGTGGCACGAATGCCGATGTTGTTTTCTGATATTCGATGTAAGCCTGCCCTTTGGATCTCACACTTTGAGTTTCTGTATAAGGGATGCCCGTGACTTTCAATAAAAAGTAAAGCATAGCTGCAGGGCAAATGACAGATATCCAACCGTAAGGCGATCCAAGGCTAAACACGAAGAAGGCAACCCATATCAGCCATTCGAAGAAATAATTCGGGTGACGTGAATAGTACCAGAGTCCGTGATCACAAACCTTTCCTTTGGTCCTAGGATCTGCCCTGAAAGATTTCAATTGTGCGTCCGCGATACTTTCACCGGCAACGGCAATGATCCAGATGCCCAGACCCGTTATTTCGAAAAGCCCGATCTTGAGATCGCTGTTCATTACGAGAGCGAATGGTATCGACAGAACGAGAGCGAGTATGGCCTGGAAGTAATAGAACCTAAGCATGAGAATGTTCTGTTTGTCACCCCACTCCTTTCGAAGGGCGGCGTATCGCACATCTTCATGATCTTCCCGAAGCACCCGGATCAGCAAATGAATACCCAATCGCATTCCCCAGATTACCACCATAGCGAGGAAGACGAGCTTCGTCGGGCTGCCGTCGTTCAATAAAAAATAAGTGATAGCGAGAAGAGGAAAACTGAGAGACCAGATAGGATCTACGATGCCGCCATTCTTCGTCTTCAATTGAACGAGCCATGTGGTCGTGAATACCACGAAGAGGATCGCAGCGGCAACGAGGAAGGTCTCAAGGATGGTTAGAGTTCCACTAAATAGCATAAGGTCGGCGTTACGAGATTTACGTAACGCCGACCCTGATTGGATCTGTGGGTTTTAAGGAATTTTCAGATTAGGGCAAGAGCAGGTGGGACTAAAACCACCAGTGTTATGATAGCCCGTTCTCACTTCTGGTAAAACTTCCAGGTACTTTTAAAGTCTTTCTTTGGAGGTGTGTTTGTGATCAGTGCCCTCACCATTTCAACCGGCATGGAATTTTCGCGCATTACGGCATCGTGATATTGCTTGTAGGTCATCTTACCGCTGTCGACCAGCTCTTTCTTCATGGCGTAGAATTGAAGCCCGCCTACCATATAGGCAAGCTGATACAACGGGGGATAATCGGTAGTGAATGAACGTCTCACCTCTCCCGCAGCATTTGCACGTTCATGACCGACACGATCCACAAGAAAATCGATACACTGTTGCGGTGTCCAGCGACCAAGATGATAATTGAGTGAGAAGATGATCCGCGCACAACGGTGCATCCTCCAGAACAACATACCGATGCGGTCTTCCGGTCCGCGGGGAAAACCCAAATCCCAAAGGATAAACTCCTGGTACAACGCCCATCCTTCGATCCAGAATGGCGTGTAAAAAGTACGATACGCTTTATTACGATCGTTCATAAAACCCTGGAGATGGTGACCAGCGATAAGCTCGTGATGCACGGTAGACCTCGAGAAATGCGGGTTGTTACCTCGCATACTCATCAGCTTGTCTTCATGATCCATTTCATCTGTCGGATACGATATCATCAGGACCTCACCGCCGAGGAAGAATGGACTAACCAGTTGCCGTTGCGGCGACATCATCGTCATTCTCCAAATCTCCTCTGAAAGCGGGGGAATTGTGATGAGATCATGTTTCTTGATAAACTCGACAGATTCATTGTACAACTTCACCATTGCCTCAGGCTGGTGTCCCTCAGGCACGAACGACATCTTCACTTTTTCCTGCGCCTCTTTCCATTTATCGCCGAAGCCCATTTCTCTCGATGCTTTCAAGAGCTCTGCATCACACCATGCAAATTCCTTATTCGCTATGTCAATGAGATCTTCAGGGGTGTATGGGATCATTTCATATTGAAGCTGTCGCATGAGTTCTTCACGGCCTACCGGGTTCCCGATAATACCGCTGCCATCATCTTTGGGAAGTGTTGCAGGATCCACTTTCTTTTTCAGGGCCTCTGCATAACGTGTGAGTGTCGTGTCCAGCTTTCCGAAAGGTTTTTTAACCCACCACGTAAACTGGGGATCGTAGCCGTCGTAAAATTCAAAGACACTTTTAAGTGCTTTCTGCTGACCCTTTACAATTCCTTCGGCACGATTAGCAAGTGCCCTCGTATAGTTTGGTTCGGAAGGAAGCTTACCGATGGCAGCAGTAATAGACTTATTAACATCGTTCCATTGCTTCGCAAGGTCCTGCCAGTTCATGACTTCGCCCCGCCTACGCTTCTTTTCTGCGGTGTAGATGGGATCGGCTTGCGCTACCAGCTTCGTGAGCTGATTAACTTCCTTTTCCTCCTGTGCATTCAGGTAAAGATAACTTTCAAGATCCCGCCGGAATAAAATAAAATCGACCTTACCTTCTATCGAAAGGCTTTCGTATGGAAGGGCGTTGAGCTTAGTGAGGTAATCATTGTAAAGCGTTTTCATGCGCTCCCTCCGCTCGGGGCTATTCGTAACAAAATAGAAGCGCTCGAGGGTACCCCTGTCGGCGTTGAAATTGACCATGAGGTTGTTCACTTCACTGGTCTGTGAAAGCAGGTCGGGATTTTGAGCAAAAGAAACTGTACTTATTAAAAGCAGCAAGACAAGAGAGAGGTTTTTCATAGGGAAGTTTAGGTTCCCTAAGATAAAATACATTTCTCACGGATCACACGGATCGCACAGAAAATGATCTGTATGATCCGTGTTATCGGTGAGCAAAAAATTATTCACTTCGCAGTACCTTGACAGGATTTGTCCGCGCCGCGAGCACCGAATGATACCCGACGGTGATCAGCACCACTGCAGTTATCAAAACGATCGACAGCAGGTATGCCAATGGACTTAGTGTAACGCGATATGCGAAATTACTAAGCCATTCGTTGCTGAAATACCAGGCGAGCGGACTCGCAATCAAAAATGCGACTGCAATCAACGTGATAAACTCACGATACATCAAAATGACGAGACCGCCCTCGGTAGCCCCCATCACTTTCCTTACACCAAATTCCTTGAGGCGGCGTTCGGCGCTGAACGAAGCCAGGGCAAATAATCCGAGCGACGCAACGAAGATGGCGAGCCCGCAGAACCATGTGAATATCTCTGCGAGCTTTTCCTCGGCGCGATATGTGTCGGTGAGCGCTTCATCGAGGAATGAATATGTAAACGGTGTACCGGGAACGATCTCGCTCCATATCTTACCGATCGATTCGAGTGTGTTCTTATGGTCTCCAGGACTGACTTTGACCGCCACATTCACGTTTGCAAGACCAAAGGCGATCACAAGCGGCCCGACACGCGATCGAAGCGGATCAAAGTTGAAATCTTTAACCACGCCAATCACCTCGTCGGCAGGGTTTCCGTTCACACCGAAAGTCATCTTGCGACCGATAACGTCGTTTCCCCAGCCGAGCGATTTCGCGGCCGATTCGTTAACAATAAATGCACGGAGACTATCTGTCCGATGCTCGATATCGAAAGCACGCCCTTGCACCATCCCGAGTCCAAATGTTTTAATGAAGTCGTGACCCACGTACATGATCGGAAGCATTTGCTCGTCCTCTTTGCCTTCGACTTTCATAGGCAAATACGGAAGAGCTTTTTGACCCAGGTCGTGGGAAAGGCTTGTGACTGAGATCACTTCCGGCATTGCCTCGAGCTTGTTCTTGAATGTGGCATAATTGGGCGCGAGCCCGCTTCCACCAACCGGCAGGATAATCATCTGCTCTTTATCGAAGCCCATATTTTTCTCACGCATGAATGAAAGCTGATCGGAGATGATGAATGTGCCGATCAATAGGATGCACGACACAGTGAATTGACCGATAACGAGGCCTTTTCTGAGATCGATCCTGGCATTTACTTTTTTATGCATTCCCTTCAGAACGATCACTGGCTGGAATGCCGCCATCACGAACGACGGATAGATGCCAGCCATAATTCCAGTTATCAAAACGATAGCGATCACGCCGAGAATGTTCAAGGGATCAAGCAGTTGAAAAGCTTCGATGTCTGCCTGGGCGAGCTCGTTAAATACGGGAATAAAAAGTATAACCACACCGGTTGCTATGATCCCGGCGACAATTGCGATCACGATAGATTCTCCGAGGAACTGGAACACAAGATTCTTCTTTTCAGCTCCCATTACTTTTCGCACACCGACTTCTTTTCCACGATTTGAGAATCGTGCTATCGAAAGATTCATAAAGTTGATGCAGGCGATCACCAGGACAAGAATACCTATCGAACCCAAAGTGTATACGTATTGAATATTTCCGTTCACCGACATATCCGCGGTCGAGAAATCGGAATAGAGGTGAATGTCTTTTATATTTTGAACGGTTAGACTTGCGTTGTTCTCCGTATAGCGTGGCGGATAATATTTCTTGACGAAGGCAGGCAGCTTGCCAACCAGCTGGTCGGGCGAAGCACCCGGCTGCAACACGACGTAACTATAATACCAAAGCCCTACATATTGATGATCCACGTTACGACCAACGATCTGGTTGAGTAATAATTTCGATTGTGCCAGAAAGTCGAAATCCAAATGAGTGCGCCCCTCAAATGGTGCAAGCACACCGGTTACTTTTAGTGCTACCGTATCCTGAAACTGAAGGATCTGACCGATGGGATTTTCATCGCCGAAGTATTTCTTCGACGTCGCCTCGGTTAATACAACTGAATAACTGTTCCTGAATGCCTCCCCGGGATTGCCATATTTGAATTTAAAATCAAACACGGTAAAGAAAGCAGAGTCCGCGATGTAAAATTTATTCTCTTCGAATTCGAGATCGTTGCGTTTGATCTTCGGCTGCACACTGGACAGGTAGAATGCTTTGTACATGGTAGTTGCATTCACAACTTCAGGGTAGTCTTTCACCATGTCGAAGCAGGCCGGGTAATGCGCAGACGGGTAATTGTTCGAGATGCCGTTCACATCCACATGGGTGTTTACACGATAGATGTTATCGGCATTGGAAAAGAACCGGTCGTAGTTGATCTCATTCCGGATGTAGATAGCAATCAGGACAAAACACGCGAGGCCGATAGCAAGACCTGTGATATTGATGACTGTATAAGCCTTGTTTTTGAGAAGACTTCTCAGGGCGATCTGTAAGTAGTTTTTCAGCATGGGTGAATTTTACGAAACATCCTGTGCCTTACAATCACCCTATTCGGGCGAACTATTAATTCATCTTTACGAGCTTTCGAACGATGGTGGTGTGCCCGAACGAGATATGAAGAATATACATTCCAGGGGTTCTTGCTGTAAGGTCAAGTTTGTTTACAGCCTGGGCGCGTTGCTTGTCGATCAGGGTCTGACCCAATTCATCCATCAAAGTAAAATCACAACCTTGCGATACAATATGATCGGCAACCGAAAGATACATCGTCTCCCTGAACGGGCTTGGATACGTCAATACATCGAGATCGTAAGATCCGCCTTCAAGACCGGTGAACACATTTACCTGGTCATCGGAGAAAACAGAGCACCCCGTCGCATCGGTGATCTTCACTTTATACGTACCGTTTTCCGTCATCTGGTAAGTCTGGCTCTTTGCATTTGATATCGCAACGTCATCCTTGTACCACTGGTATGCAGTTGCGCTGCTCGATTGCAATATATTCGGCGGAAGTACACTCACCTCGGGTGTTGGAGGCGTTCGAATGGTCATCGTAACTACCGGGTTACTTGTGATATCTACCGGTGCGTTACATCCTGCGGTATACCTCTTAACCGCTTTTATTTCATCCTGGTCAACGAGGTCGCTTGCCAGGTAAGTCGGAGAATCGCTTCCCACGCCGATATCATTCTTATACCATGTAAATCCTGTTCCGGTGAGATTGGAACTGAATGTCACCGGAACTCCAACACATACCGATGTTCCGCCGTCGGCTGTGACCACGTGGTTCGTCTCAACACGCGTAACCACGATCGAGTCGAGCAGCGTCACCATTTGCGGATTGCTTGAACTTAGACGGAAGTAGTACGATCCGCTTAACATGCCCGGCGGAATCGTAATATTGATTGTACCGTTCGATGCACTGGTGATTTTACTTCCGACACCGGTAACAACCGTAAAGCTTTGCGTCGGACTCAATTGCGCTGTAATGGTGTTGCCTCCGTTGAAACTAAACCCGGAAACATCGTAACTCACTGCTACACTTTCGGTAGAACAAAACTTCGAAGGAAAGGACGGGACACCGAAGAGATCGAACTCATGAAACACTCCGTCTTTGTAAACAAAGGAACGATTGCCGACAGTCAATCCGACACCGAAATTTTTCGTCGCCGGTCCCGGATAAAAAGGTTTTTGCGTCCAGCTGTCGGTAACGGGATCCCACTTATAAAATGTCGCATCATACCCAGCAGAAGAATATCCTGCACCAACATAGCCGTTACCGCCTAATGCAAATGTTGTTGGACGGGTGCGGGCACTTCCAGGCATACTTGCGCGTGCAGTCCACGCAGGAATTGCGGGATCATATTCGTAAAGGTCGTTATAGTATGTAGCGGATGATGAACTGTACCCACCAACCACATAACCTTTCGAGCCGATTGTAAACGCACCGGCACCGATCCTTTTGCCACCTGCAAAATTAGGTTTGGCATTCCACAGGTTTCCAGCCGACGGGTCGAATTCGTAGAAATCCTGCAGGTCTGCACCAGCTGCCACCCCTCCGCCGATGTATCCCTTACCGGCGACTCCAAATCCAAATGCCTGCTCACGCGCGACGCCAGGAAGTGAATTACGAGTAAACCATTGGTTGCCTATCGGATCAAACTCATAAAAATCTTTCACAAGCCCACCAGCAGTAACGCCCATTCCGATGTAACCTTTGGTATTGATCGCAAATCCAACGGCATTGTACCTTCCAACCCCGAGAAGATCTGCTTTTTGTGACCACGTATCCGTTACCGGGTTATATTCCCAAACATCCTTATGATACTGGGTCGTTGAACTCGTTCCGCAAGCCACGTACGCTTTGCCGCCAATTGCAAAACCCGACGCATTACTTCTGTTTATGAAAGCTCCGGGCTGCGATGTTCTCTTCTCCCAGGAGTGATTGCTCCTCGTCATATCCGGATCGATCGTAACGCCGATGGTGTTACTGGTTGCAGCACCTGCACAGAACGGTGTTACAACCACCTCGATCTGGTCTCCGTCTTTTGCACGCTCCAAAACATAGGCGTCGTTGTTTCCACCTTGCGCAGTAGTCAGAGAAATTCCATTTTTCTTCCATTGAAAAGCAGGTGCTGATCCGCCGTTCGTGACCGTTGGCTTGAAAAAGATATCGGATGTCGCGCCGAGCGTCGTAGAAGGATCTGCAGTTATCGAAACTGATGCGGTCAATGGCTGATCGATGATGAACGCAGTACCGGGTGTTCCTATGAATGCGGAATTGCTTGAGGTGACACGGATTTTATATCCGCTGCCCAATGCTCCGCCAGGAAATGTTACAGGAATAACTCCTGTCGAGGATGCGCTGCTTAGTGTACCGATAGAAGTTGGTGCTGCAAAACTTCCGGTGGCATCGCTGAGTTGCGCCGTGAACACGTTGCCACCGTTGATGGTAACAGTTGTCACCGTGTAGTTGACCGAAGCATTACCTCCTGCGCAATAAACACCCGACCCCGACATCGTGAACGTAATGTCGGTAGCCATCGCCTGCGTCGCTGCAAAGCAGGCAAATAGAAAGATTAGAGTCCGTACAACGTCAACGGGCCGCAACATCAGATACAATAATTTTGTCTCACTTTAATCGATAACCTTGAGTCGCCGAAGCTCCTCTGTCGTTATCGAAGGGGGTAGTTCCTTATTTTTTAACTTCCTTATCACCAACTCGGCCACCCGCTTCGACTCGTCTTTATTTTTGAAACCCGCTATTCCCGGCTGCCCTGGAATATTGGTTTGGTGTATCAATTTCTTTCCATCCACAAACACATCGTACCCGTAACCGCCACCTGGCGACGAAATTACCTCATAGGTGATTTTTGCCTTTGCCACCTGTTCTGCAGACTGCGCTGAAACCGTCGCAATCGGGCCGAAAAAAGCCATCAAAACGATCGACAAACCAGCACACGTCTTCATTCACCTGTTGGAAATACGTACCACCTTAAAAATAAGCCTATTATCGGAGATTACAGCCTTCGAGGCGTTGAAATTACCCGGCGACAGGAAGATAATTGTCATAAGCACACTTACTGCTGCATCTGCATTTCCTGGTATTTCCGGAAAGAATTCTGGTAGGTGGAAGTGACCTCGGTCACTGTCGTCTCAAATTGTGGCGAGCTTTCTTGTCCCGGGCCGGCATTACTTTTCTTTCCATCCTCGTAAGTCACTGACACTCCAACGTCTAACGTGTGGTTGGAGGTGCCTCGATATGTTCCTTTGACGGGTGAACAATCGGAAAAATCTTTTCCCACTGCCAGCTTTACATGCTGCTCGTTAACAATGCAATTGTTGGTAGGGTCCAGGCCCAGCCAGCCATAAAAGGGCACGTATACTTCAACCCAGGCGTGGGTCGCGCCCTCTCCCCGCATTCCTGATTTATTCGGACAAATGTATCCGCTCACATATCGCGACGGGATTCCGACCAAGCGAAGGATAGCTAAAAGAAAATGAGCGAAGTCCTGGCATACGCCCGATCTCAAAGTCCAGATCTCGCTAAGGGTAGTTTCTACCGTGGTGATCCCTTTCTTGTAAGTGAAGGTGTCGTAAACATATTTATTGAAATGCTTCGCGACTTCGAGAACAGACCGGTTTTTGCCCAGCTCATCGTTAACGATCTTCTCTACTTCCGAAATGGAAGAAAATCTTTCGACCTGCCAGAAGTCAATCAGCTCGAGATCGCTGCGAAGTTTTTTCAATTCACTCCAATGAAGTTCCGGCGGATCATTGTCCGTCGGCAAACTCTTTTCCTTTGTGTCGACAGTTACCTGCGAAAGGATCACCATCTCACGATGTGGCTGAGCGTATGTAAAGGTGCCGACTTTGTTGCCATAGTAGTCGTCATGAATGTCGACGACGGGATTTCCCGTGATTGTCAGCATCTGCTGGACAACCGATTGAAATTCGTCGTTCACCGGGTAAAGCATGATCTGGTTTGCGCTGTCGCGGACCTGATCTTCATATATATACCTGGTGATGTGTTGTATCCTGAATTGAGGCATGAGGGATTAGTTAGCTCGTCGCAAAGTAATATTTATTCAGGGTAACCGCGATCTCGTCCAGTTCCTTGGTAAGTCCATTCAGATAATTATGAAGTCCCATGTTCGAAACCGATTCCACATCGGAGTATTGAACCTTCGAACGGACTTTTCCGATCATGAGATGGACTTTATAAAAGCCCTCGCCGTTTCGCTCGCTTTTAAGTCGTTCGAAATAGCGATGCAGCTGGTTTAGCGAATAGAGTATGGATCGCGGAAAGTCGACGTTGAAGATAGTCTGGTCAACAACGTTGCGCGCTTCGAAGGCAGATCGATATCGTTTCAGGTAGAGAGCATAACCGGAGACAGACATCAGCAGGTGTTTCCAATACGTAGTATCGGTTGTCCGGTCAAGATCGTAAGAGAGGTCGGAAAATTTTACCTCAAGGATCGTCGCAGTTTGAATTGCCCTTTCAAGAAATTTCCCGAGGCCCATAAATGAAAGTCCTTCGCCGCGAAACATGGTAAGATCGGCGACACCATAGTAAACCACACATTGCCGGATGAGCCAATCGAGCGTGGTAACGGGATCTTCAGAGCGCAACGAGTGCTCCAGTTGCGGATCGCGTACACGGTGATAAAATTCATTGAGCGACTGCCAGAGTTCTTTGGTAATATTATCCTGCACGCCGCGCGCGTTCTCGCGTGCACGTGTCACCATATTAAAAACGGAATTGGGGTTGTCGCGATCGCAAACCATGTACATCATCAGGCGACGATTATTTTTTTCCATCTCCAGGCATTCCTCTTCTGTAAGTGTCGTAAACAATCGAAGCACAGGACGCCAGGTGAGCTGTTCGGGGTCGTCCTGCGCAGCCTGATGATTGATCTTCAGAACGCGAAGCAGGCTGTCGGTGCGTTCCATATAACGCGACATCCAGAAAAGTGAATCGGCAACGCGGCTTAGCATCTTTAGGATAAGAATTATTTAGTGAGCACCCAGGTATCTTTACTTCCTCCACCCTGTGATGAATTAACCACGAGTGAACCCTCGCGCAGGGCAACGCGCGTAAGTCCGCCCGGCACGATCTCTATTCCATTTGGTCCGCAAAGAGCGAACGGACGAAGATCGATCCTTCGGGGTTGGGCCTTACCCTGTATATAACATGGTGCTGATGAAAGGTTGATGACCGGCTGTGCGATGAACTGGCGGGGATCTTTTAATATCTGCTGTTTATAAGAGTCTATATCTTCTTCCGATGCGATGTGTCCCATCAACATTCCATATCCGCCGGAGCCGTTCGTTGTCTTTACAACCATCTTATCGATATTCTTCAGCACATATGCCTGCTCATCTTTATTGTCGAGATGATATGTGGGAACGTTCTTAAGGATCGGCTCTTCATTCAGATAATAGCGGATCATTTGGGGGACATAAACATATACAGCCTTATCATCGGCTACACCGTTGCCGAGTGAATTTACAATCGCAACATTTCCTTTACGGTAGGCCGACACGATACCCGAAACGCCAAGCATACTGCCCGGGGTGAAAACCAGGGGATCGAGAAAATCGTCGTCAACGCGTCGATAGATTACGTCTACCTGCTGAAGTCCTTCGGTTGTCTTCGTATACACCCGGTGATTATCTACAACCAGGTCCCGCCCCTCCACCAGCTCGATACCCATCAGTCGTGCAAGGGTCGTGTGTTCGAAATAGGCAGAGTTATAGATACCCGGTGTCAGCAGAACCACATTGGGTGAAGAATTCTGACGCGGCGACAATCCAAGCAGGTTCTTGTGAAGCAACGTCGGATATTGGGTAACGGGCCTTACAAAATTCTGCGGCAACAGATCTGGAAAGATCCGCTTGGTGATTTCGCGGTTCTCAATCATATACGAGACTCCCGACGGGGTTCGAAGATTGTCTTCAAGAACGTAGAATGTCCCATCGTGGTCACGGATAAGATCGACACCTGCAATGTGAACGTAGATGTCGAAAGGAACGTCAACGTTTCGCATCTCGCGAAGGAAGTGGGGACACGAATAGATCAGTTCGGCAGGAACAATACCATCTTTTATAATGAACTGCTGATGGTAAACATCTTTGAGAAACAGATTGAGTGCCTTTAACCTTTGTTTGATCCCCGATTCAATGATGTTCCATTCGGCAGCAGTGATGATGCGTGGAATGATGTCGAAGGGGAATATCTTTTCAATACCTTCTCCGCTGGAATATACCGTGAACGTGATCCCCTGGCTCATGAAGAGCTTCTTTGCAAGTTCTTCCTTCTTCGCTAGCTCGCCGGGTGCCAGCTGGCTCAGGTAGTTCACAACGTGCTGGTATGGAGTGCGAACCTGTTGCGAGTCGTGCATTTCGTCCCAGACATCGGCGCTTGTCGGATAATTGTTAAACAGTTCGACTTTCTCCATGCACGGAAAATAGCGAGTGTTATATTTAAATTCTACTGACTGGGTATTTGTTTTTACCGCAATCGAATGTTATGAAAACAGTTGTCGCCTTCAAAGACGTACTGATCCGCACCGAGCTCGTTCCGGGAGACCTGGGCTATGTGATTCACATGCATGGAAAACTGTACAGGAAAGAGTATAACTATGGAATTCATTTCGAATCGTACGTAGCATCAGGAATTCATGAATTCTGTGAGTCGCTCGGCTCGTCCAGAAGCCGCGGGTGGATTGCCGAACAAAACGGAAAGATCGTCGGCTTCCTTGCATTGATGGATCGTGGTGACCAGGCGCAGTTGCGCTATTTTATTTTGGATCCTTCGGTGAGAGGTATTGGCCTCGGCAGGAAGCTGATCGAGCTGTATATGGATTATTTGAAAGCGAGTGGTTTCAAAGGATCATACTTATTAACTACGAAAGAACTTCCCGCCGCAGCACATCTATATATGTCTCAAGGTTTCAAGCTGAAAGAAGAACATCCTGTTCATCATCCTTTCGATAAGGATGTGATTGAGCAGCGGTATGAATTGACTCTTTAAGATCTCAGGAGCTTGAAAGCGTGAGTCCAGCCCGCCCCATTCAAGCCGGGTATACACCATAGAACACAGAGTTGTTCGATAGCCCCCGCGGCATTCGCCTTACCCATGTCGGCGGTTTCCCAACCGAAAGCATCGAGAATAGCACTCACTTCCTTACGCGATGCTTCATTGTTGCCACAAATGAACATCGTCGGTTTACCTCCACTATAGCTGGGATTGATATAAGTGTAGCTGCCTGCATTGTTAAAACACTTCACGAAGTTTGCGGCCGGCGCGATGTTCTGAAGTCTCTCCATCAACGATTCGTTCATGCTCGTGAAAAACTCGAGCACACCGTTAACCGGTGGCTTGTTGGCAATAGGATTGGTTGTATCCATGACGGTCTTTCCCGAAAGGTTGCCGGCAACCGACTTCACTATTTCTTCTGCGGCAGTTCCCTTTACGGCAAGCACAACAGCGTCGCCGAACGCAGCGGCCTGATCGAAAGTGCCCAGTTTCGCCTTTGGATTCTTTTCCTGGAATTCCCTGAGCTTCGAAGGATTGCCGGTGCCGACCATCACTTCATGACCATATTTGATAAAACCTCCGGCCAGAGTTTGAGCAACGATGCCGGATCCGAGTATGCCTATCTTCATAGTTGTTAGTTAATAGTTATTAGTTACTAGTTATTGGTATTGGAGAGTGAGTATTGGTTGTTGGATATTTGCTGCAACAACATTTTCATGAAAATAGGTCTCATTTCTGACACACACTCTTATCTGGACACAAAAGTCTTCGATCATTTTAAAGGAGTGGATGAGATCTGGCACGCCGGCGATATCGGAACGATGGCGTTGGCGGATGAACTCGCAGCGTTCAAACCATTGAAGGGAGTGTACGGGAACATCGACGACAAGGAATTGCAGGCTCGATTTCCGGAAGATCTATGGATGGAGATCGAGGGAGTTAATGTGCTGATGACACATATCGGCGGTGCACCTCCTAATTACAATCCCCGCGTGAAGAAGCTTTTGAAAGATAAAACCCCTCAATTATTCATTTGCGGGCATTCTCACATATTGAGGATCAAGAGGGATCCGGCATTTAACAATATGCTTTTTGTGAATCCTGGCGCTGCGGGACAGCACGGATTTCACGTGATGAAGACGATCGTAAGGTTTGAGATCGCCTTTGGGGAAATAAGGAATATGGAAGTAATAGAGCTTGGTAAACGAGCCCAACTTCGCCCTTAGGCAACGTCGGGCACGTCTCTATTTCTTCTTGGCTGCTGCTTTAGCTTTGAATTCTTCTTTGATCTTTTCGATATCCACTGCCTTCATTACGGGCTGTGCATTCTGGATCTTGAGAGCTGTTCTGCGGCGCGCTGCTTTGGCCTTATCCTTACGGTTCTTGCGCTTTAGACGGGTAATAGGCATGACGATCGATTTTAAAGGCTGCAAATGTAGTGAAGGAGGAAGTGAAAACAAAATCGACTAAACAGACTAAATTGCCATCTTTTCGAGCGATACGATAATGGAGAAACCTTCACTTCCCAAAGGAACCCGCGACTTCGGCCCGGCAGTAATGGCGAAAAGACAGTTTTTGATCGAAACGATCCGCACTGTTTTCAAAAAATTCGGCTTTTCACCCCTCGAAACTCCCGCCATGGAAAACCTGTCGACCCTGACGGGAAAATATGGTGAAGAAGGCGATCAGTTACTCTTCAAGATCCTCAACTCCGGAGATTACCTTAAGGATGTCGATGCCGGCAAACTCGAAACAAGAAACTCGAAACTCATTACCTCGGATATTTCAGAGAAAGGTCTTCGCTACGATCTCACCGTTCCGTTCGCACGCTACGTCGTCATGAACCGCCACGAGATCAGTCTTCCTTTTAAACGTTACCAGGTCCAGCCTGTGTGGCGCGCCGACCGACCGCAGAAAGGAAGGTACCGCGAGTTCTACCAATGCGACGCCGATGTGGTTGGAACCGATTCATTGATATGCGAAGCCGAGATCCTTTTGATGATCAAAGAATCATTCTTAAAACTCGGCATCAAAGACTATTCGATCAAAATAAACCACCGTGGTGTATTGTCGGGACTCGCCGAAGTTGCCGGCCTCAAAGACAACGAAACAGTTTTGTTCGTCGCCATCGATAAGCTCGATAAGATCGGTGAAGAAGGTGTTAGAAAGGAGCTTGAAGAAAAAGGCGTCACGAAAGAAAAGATCGATGTGGTTTTTAATATCCTGAATTCAGACAGCGGAGAAAAAGAACTCAACGGTACCGAAGCGGGAATGAAGGGACTCAAGGATCTCGACACGGTTCTTTCATTGCTCGATCAATACGGCGTTAGCCGCGACCATGTGGAGACAGATTACAAGCTCGCGCGCGGACTGAGTTATTACACCGGCTGTATCTTCGAAGTGAAGATCAACAACGTGAAGATCGGAAGTGTGAGTGGTGGTGGCCGCTACGATAACCTCACGCAGGCATTCGGCTCCAAAGAAAAGCTTTCAGGCGTTGGAATATCTTTCGGCATCGACCGCATCTACGACGCAATGGAAGAACTCGCGTTGTTTCCCGCCGATTCGGAAATTTCATCGAAAGTACTCGTGTGTCATTTCGCTGAAGAGTTTCTTGGTGAAGGACTTTCTGTTTTACACGAGCTTAGAAAGAATAACATCTCGTCGGAAATTTACCCCGACACAAACAAGAAGATCCAAAAGCAACTCGAATATGCCGACAAGAAGAAGATCCCGTTCGCATTGATCATCGGATCCGACGAATCAGCATCGAAACTTTATACGATCAAGAATTTAAGTTCGGGGGAACAGCTGAAGAAATCGGTGGATGATATTATTAAGATGGTGAGATAGTTACTGCAAGTTGTGTCGCAAAGGACACGCTAAGGTAACGCAGAGGATACGCAAAGGATTTCTGCGAAATCTCACATTGCCACGTAAAGGATTGCAGAAAAGGCCCCAATAACTATTCGCCAAGGGAACTATATTGCGGTCAATTTCTTGATCTCTTGGAATCAGCACACTACATCTCGCCAAAACCACTTACCCTGCACGATCTTCACCGTGTCTTGAATGGTCATTCCAAAGTAATCCTATCGGAAGAATCGAGAAGGAAGATCATTGAGTGCCGCGATTATCTCGATCAGAAACTTGCAAGATCTTCGAGTCCGCTATACGGCATCAACACTGGCTTCGGATCACTGTATAATAAAAACATTCCACGCGACCAGCTAGAAAAGCTCCAGGAGAACCTTGTAAAATCCCATGCCTGCGGAACGGGCCCCGAAGTACCGAAAGAGATCGTGATACTTATGCTTTTCCTGAAAGCACAATCACTCGCCTACGGTTATTCGGGCGTACAACTCGATACGGTCGAGCGACTGATCTCCATGCTCGATAACCGGGTGCTTCCCCGTGTATACGAGATGGGATCGCTCGGCGCATCCGGCGACCTGGCACCACTCGCGCATCTTACACTTCCGTTGATCGGTGAAGGCGAAGTTCATTACCTGAACAAAATCTATTCAGGGAAAGAGATCGCACAGGAACTTGGCTGGTCACCCATCCACCTGAAGGCCAAGGAAGGACTCGCTCTTCTCAATGGCACGCAGTTCATGAGCGCCTATGGTGTTTATGGTGTACTTCATGCTCACAGATTATTAACGCTTGCCAATACCATTGGTGCCATCTCTCTCGATGCTTTCGATGGAAGGATCGAACCTTTCCACAGTCTCGTTCACCAGGTGCGCCCTCATCGCGGGCAGATCTCTGTTGCTTCAAACATCAGTAAGCTCCTCGAAGGAAGCCAGTTGCTGGCACAATCGAAACGACACGTACAGGATCCATACTCGTTCCGCTGCATTCCACAGGTGCATGGTGCGAGCAGCGATACCATCGATTTTGTGACCCAGACCGTTGTCACGGAAGTAAATTCAGTTACCGATAACCCCAACGTTTTCCCGAAAGATGACCTGATCATATCAGCGGGTAATTTCCACGGACAACCCCTGGCACTGGCGATGGATTTCCTCGCTATCGCGCTGGCGGAGCTCGGAAGCATATCGGAAAGAAGAACCTACCAGCTCATCAGCGGATCCCGCGACCTGCCCAATTACCTGGTGGCGAATCCAGGTATCAATTCAGGTTTAATGATACCACAATATACCGCGGCTTCCCTGGTTAGCCAGAATAAACAATTATGCACGCCTTCGTCGGTCGATTCGATCGTTTCGTCGAATGGACAGGAAGATCACGTAAGCATGGGAGCCAACAGCGCCACGAAGCTCTATCGCGTTGTGAACAATGTTTATTCGATACTCGCCATCGAGATGCTCACGGCCACGCAGGCCATGGAGTTCAGAAAACCTCTTCGCACTTCCCCGGCATTGCAATTGTGGATAGATAATTTCAGGCGGCATGTTTCGTTTATTGAGACGGACCGGCTCCTTCACGACGACATGATTGTATCGGAGAAGTTCCTAAAGGAAGTTAAATTAGAGGCGTGAGACGTTTCCTGTTTTGCTGTATTTGTTGTTTTGCGGTGACGGCCGTTTTCGGCCAGTATGCCAGTCGCCTGGGGCGCTTCTCGGTAAATGAGACCAAGGGCTGCGCTCCGTTAAGTATTACCATCAACGATGTCTCCGGTAAATGCGGTACCTGCATCATGGGATTTGGCGATGGAAGCACTTCTACAAACACGTTTTCACATACTTATGCAGCCCCGGGCACTTATAAGCTCGCCATCCTCTATCAAAGCGACGGTGGAATCCCCGATGATATCACGATCACAGTCGTTGACAATACTCCTCCTCCATTCAATGTGTACACTTGCGAGAATAACAAAGTGACCATTAAAGTCACCGATAAATCGTTCGACACGTACATCATAGACTTCGATGGCGATGGTGTCGACGACCAAAGCATAGCGATGGGTAACAATGCCACTGCGCAATTCGATTACACGGTAACAGGGTTGCCTGCACCGCAGACGTATAATATTTCTGTTCGTGGAAAGAATGTAAACGCCGCAGACAATTGCAGTGCACGCACCGAAGCTTATCAAACGGGAAAAACCATTACACCTCCCTCGATCACGAGTCTTACCGCCCTTGATGCAAACACTCTTTCGTTGAAGGTGAATCTTTCAGACCAGGTTCAATATAAAGTCGGAATTGCGGTGAACGGCAATGGTCCATATCAGACCATCATGACGGATCTTTATGAAACCGACAGCACCGGCGTCGGAAGTCTTTTGGTTGATGAGAACTATTACTGCTTTCGCCTGACCGCAATGGATCCATGTGCCGGTACAGATGTCGATGCTACCGTTGATGTTTGCAGCCAGGACTTCGATGTCGATTTTCAGAATGGCAATATTCATGGTGAATGGAATACTGCAACCAACAATATTGTGAATGTTGATATACTTCGTAATGATGGACAGAACAGGAATATTCCCGGTGCGCCAACATCGTTCGACGACAGTGACTATACATGTAACAAAGACTACTGTTATACCATTGTTGCACACTATTCGAACAATGCCACCAGCACATCGCTGGCGAAATGCGGAACCGGCAAGCTCGTAACAACCTTCCCTCCTATTTTAAATGTCACTTCCATAGTTCGTGCAGGGGCAGAACTTTCGTGGGAAGCCGATCCATTATTGAAAATAGAAAAGTTTGATATCTATAAGTCTCTTCCCGGACAACCTTTAACACCGTTTGTTACATCTACAGCGCAGACATATACCGACGCCACGTATGATTATGCTGGTGGCGCATGTTACCAGATAAACTACGGAGACAACTGCGGCAACCGCAGTGAGCCGGGCATCGTGGCGTGTCCCATGGCTTTAACCGGTTCGCTGGACGACAACAACATCATCTCGCTGGGTTGGAATTCATATAAAGGATATAACCAGGGAGTGAGCGGTTACTCCGTAGCGAAACGCACAAAAGACGGGACCCTGATCGGCGAATACCCGACTACAGATACGACGTTTGTAGACAATGACGCTGCGGATGAAAATCAGATCGTTATTTACGTGATCACCGCTTTCGCGAATGAAGCGGGTGTGAACAAGAGTATCTCCAACAATATCACGATAGAAAAACCCGTAAGATTGATCTTACCAACGGCCTTTACTCCAAATGGGGACGCGATCAACAATTCATTTACAGTTAGCGGAAAGTTCGTTTCCAGAATGAACCTGAAGATCTTCGATCGCTGGGGGGTGCTGGTATTTTCTTCCGACAAGAACGAGCCGTGGGATGGAACAAAAGGCGGGAAACCCATGCCTGAGTCGGCGTATGTTTGGAAGGCGGAAGTCGAGGATTATGCCGGCAACACATTTACACAACAGGGAACAGTACTATTGTTGCGTCCCGGCCATTAACTTTGCACTATGATGGACATGTTCAACATGATGGGCAAAGTGAAAGAACTCCAGGCCCGTCTTAAAGAAGCACAGGATAATCTCGTTCACGTTAAAGCTACCGGCGAATCGGGCGGCGGAATGGTGAAAGCTGTTGTCAACGGAAAGAAACAATTGATCAGTATCGACATAGATCCTTCGTTGCTTAAAGGCGACGACCAGGTGATCGTGCAGGATCTTATCGTTGCCGCAGTCAATAAAGCATCTGAAGAAGCGGAAACGCTGGCAAAAGAGGAGTTGCGAAAAAGTACAGAGGGAATATTGCCAAACATTCCCGGTCTGGACTTTAGCAGCTTCATGCGATGAGTTCCATTTCTGTTGTTATTCTTAATTACAACGGGAAAGAGTACCTGGAGAAATTCCTCCCAGGCATAATTCAATACTCCGGCGATGCAAAAATTGTTGTTGCAGACAACGGCTCTAAAGACGATTCGATCTCATTTGTCGCTAAGAATTTCCCCACGGTACGGATCCTCGACAATCAAAAGAACCTCGGCTTTTGCGGAGGATACAATCATGCGTTAAGTAAAGTCGACTCCGATTATTTCGTGTTGCTCAACAACGATGTAGAGGTAACGGAGAACTGGCTTGTGCCCCTTAAGAACCTCCTCGACAGCAATCCGAAGGTTGCAGCGGTTCAGCCAAAGATCTTATCGTACCGGCATAAGGACACTTTCGAATACGCCGGTGCCGGTGGTGGATTTATCGATGTGCTGGGCTATCCGTTTTGCCGTGGTCGCATATTCGATACTGTCGAAAAAGATATCGGTCAGTATAATGACATTGTGCCTGTCTTCTGGGCCACCGGGGCGTGCCTTGTGGTGAGGGCCAGTTTATATAGGGACGTTGGCGGCCTCGACGAAGATTTTTTCGCGCACATGGAAGAGATCGACTTGTGCTGGCGGTTGAAGCGCCGGGGCTATGAAGTCTATTACTGCGGGTTGAGTACGGTTTTCCATGTGGGTGGCGGAACATTATCGGTCGGCAGTCCCCAAAAGACATATTACAATTTCAGGAACGGGCTGAGCCTGCTGATCAAGAATGAGCCGGTGGCAACGCTGTTGTGGAAGCTGCCTTTCAGGGTTTTGCTGGACTGGGTGGCGGGGCTAAGATTCCTGGCGGGGCAACCGTCACATGCATGGGCTGTCTGCAGGGCGCATTTTTATACGCTATTTCACCTGAGAAAGAACTGGAAAAAGAGGGTTAAGCCGGTGAAACCGGTCTCCGGGGTATATCCGGGACTCATAGTATTCGACTATTTTGTCTTAAAAAAACGGGTTATTCACTAAACATTACGCACTAGACATTGATCAATGTCCAGTGGCTAATGACTGATGCGTCAGTAGTCCCAGATTGTGCTTCGGCGTCGCATGTGGCGTCGCAGATTCATGATGAATGCGAGGCCCAGATAGACGATAACGGGCGAGCCGATCGTCAAAAACGACGCATAAATGAAGAATAAGCGGATCGACGAGGTGGCAACCCCGAGCTTTTCGCCCAGCCGGGTACAGACCCCGAACGCATTTTCCTCAAAAAAATATTGTAATCTCTTCACCGCCTCGCTCATATACTTAACTGTTTTTCCCTCCGATTTACCTGAGTAAAACGCCTTTTGTCGACAAATGGCCGTAAACACAAATATAAGTAAAACGGGAAATGCCCTAAAACGGCCCAATTCTGGTTTTTTTGACTATTATTGCAAAAAAATTATATAAACTTAGTTTTGCGATTCGATTCACAGAACCCTAAACTCAAACCGTCCATGAGAAAATTACTTTACGCCTTCGTTATCATGGGGACCCTGACATTCACAGGTTGTACTCTCCCCAAGATGGTGAAGATGGCCAAGGATCAGAACCTGACCGTGAGCCCCAATCCCCTAGAAGTTCACAAAGACACGGTTAACTTCGAAATGTCGGCCACTATCCCGGCTAAGATGTTAAAGAAGGGTACTGCGTACACCGTTAACAGCTTCTACAAGTATGGTGAAAGCGAGCTCGCGCTCGACCCTGTAGCGTTCAAGGCAGAAGATTTCCCTAATGCCAGCACTACTGCCCCTACTACAAAGAAGTCTTTCACATTCCCTTACAAGCCAGAATATAAGGTAGGTACTCTCGAAGTACAGGGCGTTGCGTCTAAAGGTTCTAAGAACAAGACAACTCCTCGCATGCCTGTAGCTACAGGTCTGATCACTACTTCTAAACTGGTTCAGAACTCATATTTCGCTGCTTTTGCAGGTCACGGATACAACAACCAGGAAGAGATCATCCCGGTAATCATCCCTGATTTCATCTTCGAACAAGGAAAGTCAGTTCTCCGCACATCAGAGATCAAGAGTGAAAAAGGAAAGCAACTCGACGCTTTCATCGCGGCTAAGAACATCACACGTACGGTAACTATCACAGGTACCCACTCACCAGAAGGTACTGAGCGTAAGAACAGCAAACTCGCTAACGAGCGTGCTGCTGCTATCGAAAAATTCTACCGTGCTCAAATGAAGAAGTACGACTACAAAGGCATGGCTGACTCTATCAAGTTCATCCAGAAGCCTATCGTAGACGACTGGTCAGGTTTCAAGGCAGCTCTTGCTTCTTACACTGGTATTCCTGAAGATCAGAAATCAGCTATGCTGAACGTTGTAAACGGCGGTGGCGATTTCGAATCGACTGAAAAACAACTCCAGAAACTTCCTGGTTACAAGAAAGTATTGAAGGAAGTATATCCTCAGTTGCGTACAGCAAAAACTGAGATCCTTACTTTGAAAGTGAAGAAAACTGACGCTGAAATGTCAGTTCTCAGCAAGCAGGTTACAAGCGGACAGGTTAAAGCCGACACGCTCTCTTTCGAAGAGTTGATGTACTCTGCAACGCTTACTCCTTCTTTGGACGAGAAAGTGGCGATCTACGAGGCGGCAACTAAGAAAGGAACCAACTGGACAGCACACAACAACCTTGGTGCAGCTTACCTCCAGCAGGCAATCGAAAATCCTTCAAGCGCATCTGCACTTGTAGACAAAGCTCAGGCTCAACTTGAGATCGCTGAAAAGATCCAGTCTACTCCTGAAGTGAATGCTAACCTCGCAACGATCGCACTTTGGAAAGGCAACCCTTACAAAGCGTTCGCTCTTGCAAACAAGGCCCTCAACGGTGCTAACAGCGATGTGGCTCGTGGTGTGAACGGCGTGAAAGGTGCTTCCGAGATCTACATGGCGAAATACGCTGAGGCGGTTCGCTCTGAGTCTTCAGCGACAACTTCGGCTGTGAACAGCTTCAACAAAGGTCTTGCGCAGCTCCTCAACAAGGACTACACAAACGCTACAACATCGTTCAACGATGCTATCAAGGCCAACGCTAACTACGCTATCGCTTATTACGGCGCTGCTGTTGCAGCTGCCCGTGCAAGCAACGCAGACGGCGTGGTGAGCAACCTGACTAACGCGGTTAAGGCTGATCCTACATTGAAGGAAAAGGCCCTCACAGACCTTGAATTCACGAAGTACCAGACCACTGATGCGTTCAAAAACGCGCTGAAGTAATTCAGGACTTAAATAATCGGAAACCCCGGCCCAAAAGCCGGGGTTTTTTATTTGAAATACATATTTTTACGGCCCTATAATATCGACTAGTTATGCGCGAAATTCAGTTCAGAGAAGCCCTCCGTGAAGCCATGAATGAAGAAATGAGGAGAGATCCCAAGGTTCTCCTTATGGGTGAGGAGGTTGCCGAATACAACGGTGCCTACAAGGTTAGCCAGGGCATGCTCGACGAATTTGGGCCGGACCGCATCCTCGACACCCCTATTTCCGAGCTCGGATTCGCAGGCGTAGGCGTGGGCGCCGCAATGAATGGCATCCGACCCATCGTAGAATTCATGACTTTCAACTTCTCGCTCGTGGCGATCGACCAGATCATCAACAGCGCAGCCAAAGTTTATAATATGTCGGGCGGACAGTACAACTGCCCGGTTGTGTTCCGCGGCCCGACCGGTAATGCAGGTCAGCTTGCGGCCCAGCACTCTCAGAATTTCGAAAACTGGTATGCAAATACGCCTGGTTTGAAGGTGGTGGTTCCTTATACTCCTGCCGACGCGAAAGGCCTGCTGAAGACCGCAATCCGCGACAACGACCCTGTGATCTTCATGGAGTCGGAAGTCATGTATGGCGACAAAGGTGAAGTCCCAACAGAAGAATATCTCATTCCTATCGGAAAGGCCGATGTTAAGAAACAGGGTTCTGATGTGACGATCGTTTCTTTTGGAAAGATCATGAAGGTGGCTCTCGGGGCTGCCGCCGAACTGGAAAAAGAGGGCATCTCTGCAGAGGTGATCGACCTTCGTTCGGTTCGTCCCATCGATTTCCCGGCTATCGTGGAATCGGTAAAGAAAACCAACAGGCTCGTGATCGTTGAAGAGGCCTGGCCGCTGGCTTCGATCTCGTCAGAGATCTCTTACCACGTGCAAAAACATGCTTTCGATTACCTGGATGCTCCTATCCACCGTATCACCAACCTCGATGCGCCGCTGCCTTACGCGCCAACGCTCATCGAAGCCATCCTGCCCAACATCGCTAAGACTGTTAAGGCAGTGAAGGCTGTGATGTACCGATAAGGGAGGGAAAAGGTAAAAGATTGAAGGAATTAAAAAGATGGGGCCTGATGGCCCCTTATTTTTTGCGCGTAAACTTGAGAGTAGCGGTATAACTGAAAGAGTCGGGTATTCCCGAAGGAAGTTGACTCTTTTCCAGGGCTGTCTCCAACCATAGGTCGGTGTCGGTGAGCTTCGTGATGGTAGCCTGCTGTTTTGCTCCGGCTTCCGCATCGTTAGTGAGTGTGACGGTTTTTTCGTCGGACGTCAATTCCCATTTACCGGTAACGGGCGCGGTAACAAACTCGCTCGTGCCTGTCCATGTGAAGTCGTTCTTGATCTCCATCTCGGCAAAGAAGTCTGTGAGGGTCGACAATTCGGCTAAGGCGTCGGCGGCATCTTTCGCCTCTTCGGGAGTGAAACCGAAGGAGATGAGATATTCTTCGTACGTCTGGTTTCCGATCATCATTTTGGTCTCACTGCTCACAGCTGTCCAGGTGCCAACGAGCTTGCTGCTGGAGAGTGCCGGAGCTGCGTCGTCTTTTTTGTCGCAGCCATAGAGCACGAGGATCGAGAGAATGAATAATAGTTTTTTCATAAGAGATAGGGGTATTAATTTAGAGATAAGGGGTATTAATTGTTAGGTCGCGTTGCTTTTACAAGTACCAGGTAATCGACGGTTGTGCCGAACTTTGGTTGAGATGCTTGCCTGATCCCGAATTGAAGGTTGGAATTCGTCAATTCGGAAACCGATGCGATCATGTCCTCGTCTGCGTTAGCTGGACTGATCATTAGTTCTCTCTGATCATCGGTGATCTCCCAGGTTCCGACACCCGAACCGGTCTCATTGTTAGTTGTCACTGCCCAGTTTCCATCTGCCTTGAAATCAAATGATTTGAAGAGACCTTCCCAGTGGGCCTGGTTTCTTATGATGTCGATGTCATTCTGTGCTTCGGATTGGGATCTGCCGGTGCTCACCAGATAGTCTTTCAATGGCTGACCATTGACACTAAGCTGAAGGGTTGTGGTGTTCACCATCCATTCGCCAATGATCGTTGGAGGATTTCCATTGCCGGCAGATTGCAGCATCGGATCTTCTTTTTCGCCGCAACTGATGAGGGCGATAACTGAAAGGATAGTCGTCAGCCTGACCAAGTGATATTTTTTTAGAATAACCATCTTCCCGGGACAGTTGCCACGAGAAGATAGTAAATTTTATAACGTCTAGCCTTTCTTAAGTTTCGCAGACAAAACGTAAACAGCTGTGAAGCCTGATTGAGTGTAGCTGTCGATATTGAAGTCGAGGCTCATATCTGATGCAGCAAGACTTACGATCCGTTCCGTGAGATCGCCATCTCCGTTAGGATCAGAGTCTGTGAATGTCAAAGTCTTTCCATCGGTGCTTTGCTTCCATGTTCCTGTAGTAGGCTCGGTGTCGCTTGCGTCGTCTTTCTGAGTATACGTTCCGTCTGATTTTATTTCGAATATCACGCCTGTTGCCTCGATGTCATATCCGTCAAGATAAGTAGCGATGGTTGCATCTGCATCGGCTGCAGACATGCCGGTACTTACCAGATATTCTTTCATTGATTTTCCGTTGACCATCAGGTTGAGAGTGCTGCCCGACTGTACCGTCCATGTTCCCACTACAGAGAATACCGGATCATCGTCTTTCCCGCAACTCGCGAGAACGGCGATGGCTAATGCAAAAAATAATGTCTTTGTAAACAGTTTCATAATTGAAGGGTTATCCACAAAATTAAGGATGGTCCTTCAATATTGCCGCACGTGCATACCCCTGCTATTTTAGATCAATAAAGCTTTCCATGCGTCTGTAATATTTCCCTCGCGAAGGAGCCTTAGTGCCAGATCGACCGTTCCGCCTGACGTGATTGCCCATTGAGTGTCTGGTTTCAATGAAAACTTTCTGATCTCTTCTGGGTCGGGAAGTTTTTCGATGTTACCGAGCCGCCCCAGGTCATTCTTCGTGAACAGTGGATTACTGCGGATGAATGCGGGGATTTGGTCGTATCCTATTCCCACCTTCTCATTCGGCTTTGGAACAATGAAAATGCTGTCGGAGTTAACACGGGTATAATAATCTTGTCCGAGTCGCGCGACAGCATCGAGCTTGTACGGATTGATGGCGCCTTTATCGTCGAGAATATCGTCTTTTACATGGACCAGCAGCACTTCGCAGATAACGAGGTTTCCGGCTGCGCCTTCGGTTCCGAGCTCAATCACCTGGTTTACCTTACATTCAAATGAAACCGGCGACTCGGCAACGCGAGGTGGTTTCACAAGCGTGGACGCAATTTGCGTGAAGCCCGCTTTAATAAACTCATTTGCGTTCTTAGGGAAGTCGCAGCTTGCAAGCGAGGCTTGCTCGACCATTGGATAATTAACGAGGTTGATAACGACTTCGGGGACGTCCTTCACATTTTCATATGTGTGCTTTGTGGTATTGTCGCGGCCGCGACGTGATGGTGAGAAGATTAGTATCGGCGGGTTACTGCTGAACATGTTGAAGAAGCTGAAGGGGCTGAGGTTGATGTTGCCTGCAGAATCGATTGTGCTCGCGAACGATATTGGTCGTGGGATTATAGCGCTTTGGAGTAAAGCGTGTCGCTGGGGGATTGACAGGGATTTGGGATCGATGGTCATAGTTAGAGGACTTGTCGTGTACAATTTACCTTACAAAAAGATCATTGTTAAATAGGGCACAAAGCATAAGGAGAATGGGAGTTCTATCTTGACATCCATGAATGAAAAAGGAATTATTCCCGATGAATCGGTAGCAAACAAGATCTACCTGATCAGGGGTCAAAAGGTAATGCTGGATACGGATCTGGCGGACCTTTATGGTGTCGAAACAAAACAGTTAAAGCGATCCGTCAAACGAAATCTCTTCCGTTTTCCCGAAGATTTCATGTTTGAATTGAGTATGAATGAAATCGAAATGATTCGGTGCCAAATTGGCACCGAATCAACACTACGCTTTGGTGAGCGATACACCCCAATGGCCTTCACAGAACAGGGAGTTGCCATGCTTTCAAGCGTCTTGAACTCCGAAAGGGCTATTCTTGTCAACATCCAGATTATCCGTGTCTTTACCCGGATGAGAGAAATGTTGAGCGTGAACAAAGACATTTTGATCAAACTAAAAGAACTGGAACAGCAAGGAACACAGAACGAAAGCGATATTCAGAAAATCTTCGAATATCTCAGGGAGCTTGAAAGTCCCAAAACGGAAACAAGGCCGATCGGCTTCGAATACAACAAATCTTAGGTCACAATGCCTTCACAATCTCCCCTTTACATTCCCCAAACCCGATCCGCACTCCATCCTTCTCTGCAAAACCCTTTATCGTCACCACATCCCCATCTTCAATAAACTTCCTCATCGTCCCGTCATCCAGCTTCAACGGTTGCTGCCCATTCCACGTCAGCTCCAGCATAGAACCATATGATCCTTTTTCAGGACCGCTTATCGTACCCGACGCGTACATATCTCCCACCTGTATGTTGCATCCATTTACCGTATGATGTGCCAGCTGCTGAAATACATTCCAATACATATGCTTGAAATTACTCCTGCTGACAACCGTCTCTCCTATCAGAACTTCAAGATCGATATCGAAGTTCTTCTTTCCATGTGATGCCAGGTAAGGCAGAACTTCCGGCTCCTGCTTCGGTCCCTCGACCATAAACGGCTCCAGCGCATCCATCGTGACGATCCATGGTGAGATCGTAGAGCCGAAATTCTTCGCGAGGAATGGACCAAGGGGAACATACTCCCAGCTTTGAATATCACGTGCCGACCAGTCATTGAATAATACGAATCCAAAAATATGATTAGCCGCTTCGTCAACACTGATAGATCTTCCCAGCGGAGTTTCGCTGCAGGAGACAAATGCAACCTCCAATTCGAAATCTAGCTTCGAAGTTGGACCAAAAACGGGCGGAGCATCCGCGTTGGGTTTTGATTGTCCCTTCGGCCTTTGTATGGGAGTGCCGCTAACGACGATCGATGATGCACGACCGTGATATCCGACAGGTAAGTATTTCCAGTTCGGCAACAACGCATTCTTGGGATCGCGAAACATGGAACCTACATTGAATGCATGCTGCTCGCTGCTATAGAAGTCGGTATAGTTCGGAACTGTAACGGGCATTTGCATCTTCACCTCGCTCATCGGTATAAGCTTCATTTCGCGGGCCTCCTCATTGTCGTGTTGCAGGAGTTGAGAGATACGCTTTCGGACTTCGCCACACTTCTTCTTTCCCGATGCAAGAAATTTATTGAGCGTTCCCTGAGTAAATACTCCTGCGGGCAAATTCAAACCGTCTAAAAAACCTTTGTCGTGCAGGTAAGCGAGATCAACAATATGGTTGCCGATTGCAACACCTGCGACTGCATCCGAATTCCCTTTTTTAAAGACGCCGAAAGGAAGATTTTGTATCGGGAAGTCCGATCCGCGTGGAACGTCTACCCATGATTTAAGAGAAGGTGAGCTAAGATTCAGATTAGACATTAACTTTGAACGTTGGACAACGGAGCAAAAATACCAAAAGACATCAGCCTTCCTGAGGAGTTTGAACGAAGGATGAAGAAAACGCTTGGCGGCGAGTTCGGCGATTTCAAAAACAGTCTTCAACAGGAGCCTGCAATCAGCATCAGACTTAATCCACAAAAGATGCGGGATCTGCCTGGTGAAACGAGGGTTCCGTGGTCTGATACAGGGTTCTACCTCAACGAGAGACCCGTGTTTACACTCGATCCCCATTTTCATGCGGGAGCATACTATGTGCAGGAAGCGAGCTCCATGTTTCTCGAGCAGGCTGTGAAAGCGTCGGTGGATCTCGCCCAACCACTTCATGTTTTGGATCTTTGCGCGGCACCCGGAGGAAAATCGACTCATTTGCTGAATCTGATCAGCGAGGAAAGTCTTCTTATCAGCAACGAAGTGATCCGTACACGTGCAAGCATCCTTTCTGAAAACATTCAAAAGTGGGGTCGCCCCAATGTCGTTGTTACGAATAATGATCCAAAAGATTTCTCGGATCTCAACGGGTACTTCGACCTGATCGTAGTTGACGCACCCTGCTCCGGGGAAGGCCTTTTTCGTAAAGACCCTGCTGCCATCGCGGAATGGTCGGAAGAAAATGTAAACCTGTGTTCGCTCAGACAACGAAGAATACTCAGCGACGTGTGGCCTGCTTTGAAAGAAAACGGAGTGCTCATTTATTGTACGTGCACATACAACGAAGCCGAGAATGAAGACAACGTGAAATGGTTATCTGAACAGAAAGACATCGAACTTATCGATCTGCCTTTGTTTGAAGGGGTTCAAAAAACTACGGGCTACCGTTTCCTTCCTCATAAAGTAAAAGGAGAAGGATTTTTTATCTCTGCTATCAGGAAGAAATCGAAAGAGCAAACGGTCAGGTTGAAGCCAACGTCACTAAAGATCTCGAAGAATGATCCGGGGTGGTTGAGAAGCGATCATCGTTTATTCGAATTGAATAACCTCCTGATCGCTTCACCTGATATAGAACTGCCTCCGCTAAACTATGTACTGCGTGGCGTGGCTATTGCTACGGTTATGAAAAACAAGCTGGTGCCGGAACATGCCCTCGCATTATGTACTCATCTCAATACTGACACTTTTCCTGTTATCGATCTGAGCAAGGAAGAGGCGCTGAAGTACCTGGCTAAAGAAACTGTCGATCCAAAGGATAACGAAAGAGGTTTTGCACTCGTAAGCTATTCGGGAAGTCGTCTCGGATTCGTTAACCGTCTTGGCAATCGCATCAACAATCTTTACCCGGCCAACTGGCGCATCAGAATGAATATCAGATCGCAGCTGTGATTACATCTACAAGTCCTTCGATAAGTTCGCCACCGCTGAAGAAGATACCCACGCAGAGCACTTTCTCGTAGTAGTTCGCCTCATTGATCGCAAGTGGCAAGGAACTTACAGACAGCGTAGTGAAGCTTAATGCAAACAGCATCGCGAAGAACAATGTTGTGACCGCCGACGATATCAGCAATATTCCCACGATACTGATCACGCTTACCGCAAAACTATACCAGAACACTTTTACGACGCCATACCTGTTGATGACGTTGCTTGCCGGCATCGAGACCACGGCCGATATCACAAGAATGATTACGATAAGATATTTGCCTTGCATCGAGAACAGCGTGCTAAAATTGCTTTCGAGAGCTGCGGGGAAAAACTGGAACAATGCGGTTGTGGCTACGCCCAATGCAGCGCCCAGGAAGAAGATGTATGCCTTCGGAGATTTCTTCGTGTCCATCGTGAACACCGCTCTCGGTCGTCCGGCATTTTGCTGAAACAAGCCCAGGGAATTCCGTTTCAAAGAATATCCTGATACGAATACGACGACACCCCCTGCCACAAACGTGAGTGGAGCTCCAATGTAGTCGATGATATCCACGATCACAGGCTCGAGTGAATAGATGAGGTTACCGACAATCGTGATCACTGCCATAGCACTCGGTAGTTTATCGACCGGTGTGAATAGCTCGAGGGTCGATAAGGCCGGGCTCGTGAAAATGCTCATCGCCACCAACCAAAGGATGATCAGGACAGGAAGTATCCATTTGAAATACTCTCCAGGGTTGCTCACCAGTGTAAATGCCACTGCCATGAATACCATCGCTGCGAAGGCAATGCCTGTCGAAATGATCGGCAGCCGGTTGCCCTGGCTGAAACGAAATTTATCGCCAAGGCGGCCCGCGATCGGAGGTGTGACTACAAGGATGACCGCCTGTGCTATCGTAAGCCAGAGGGCATATTGGGTAAAATTAAACTGTACAAGAAGCTTTGGCTGATAGTTGTGGTAGGCGATCCACCCGATAATGATGGATGCATACATGGCCGTGAGGCTCCACAATTGTTTCCATTGAATGTTTTCCGAGCGTGAGTCTTCGAGGGAGAGGGTTTTTTCCATATTAAGTCAGAGTTGATCAAGATACGAGGGTTTTAACCGTGTTGGATTTGCTTTTTGCAATTTTGCTTCACAGCGGCCTTCCGGCAGTCAAGTCGCGCTGATCGCACAGATAAATGCATTTTTGATCCGTGTGATCTGTGTTATCCGTGAGAGAGATTGCATTTTTACCCCTATTTTTGCTGTTCTATGGCACTTGCAACGAAGTACAATCCCTCTGAAGTAGAAGACAAATGGTATCAAAAATGGATGGAAAAAGGCCTTTTTAAGGCCAGCCCGAACCCGTCCAAAGAGCCTTTTTGCATAGTCATTCCGCCTCCAAACGTGACTGGCGTGTTGCACATGGGGCATATGCTCAATAACACCATCCAGGACGTCCTTATCCGTAAGGCCCGCATGGAAGGCAAGGAAGCCTGCTGGGTGCCGGGAACCGACCACGCGTCCATCGCTACGGAAGCAAAAGTGGTGGCCATGCTTCGTGAAAAAGGTATCAAAAAATCGAGCCTTACGCGCGACGAGTTTTTGAAATATGCCTCGGAATGGAAGGAGAAATATGGCGGCATCATACTTAAGCAGCTCGAAAAACTGGGTGCGTCGTGCGACTGGGATCGTACCGCGTTTACGATGGATCCCGACTACTACAAAGCGGTTATCCGCGTTTTTGTCGATCTCCATAAGAAAGGCTACATCTATCGCGGCCTTCGGATGATCAACTGGGACTGCGAGGCGAAGACCGCGTTGTCGAATGAAGAAGTTCTTTACAAAGAAGATGGAGAAAAGTCTGTTCTCTATTCTGTAAAATATAAAGTGAAAGATACGGCCGACGAATGGGTAGTGATTGCGACACAACGTCCCGAAACGATCATGGGTGACGTGGCGATTGCTGTGAACCCGACCGACGAGCGTTATAAAAAACTGATCGGGAAGAAAGTGCTGGTTCCGTTCATTAACCGCGAGATACCGGTTATTGCGGACGATTATGTTGATAAATCATTCGGAACTGGTTGCCTCAAGGTGACGCCGGCGCACGACGTGAATGACTATGAGATAGGGCTTCGTCATAACCTCCCGGTTATCGACACGATCAACGACGATGGAACGCTTAACGATAAGTGTGAGATCCCGAAGTTTGTCGGTAAAGATCGTTTTGTCGTAAGAAAAGAGATCGTGAAAGATCTTCGCGAAGCTGGATGGCTGGTGAAGGAAGAGGAATTCGTTACGCGCATTGGTCGCTCTGAAAGAACGAACACGGTAGTTGAGCCGAAGCTTTCGCTGCAGTGGTTCGTGAAGATGAAGGAGATCTCGCATCGCGCTTATCGTGCGGTTGAAGACGATGAGATCAAACTGTATCCGGCAAAGTTCAAGAACACCTATCGTTACTGGATGGAAAATGTTCGTGACTGGTGTATTTCGCGCCAGCTTTGGTGGGGACATAGGATTCCGGCGTATTACTACGACAAGGGCGAGAACGACTATGTTGTTGCAGAGACGATAGAGGAAGCAGTAACGCTCGCTTCGGCCAAGTGTGGGAAGAAATTATCGGCGGGCGATCTTCACCAGGATTCTGATGTGCTGGATACGTGGGCGTCTTCATGGTTATGGCCAGAGGCTACCTTCTTTGCATTCAAAGACGAGTATTTCGACAAGGAGACGGGTAAGATCATCAAAGGAAAGAACAAGGATTTCGATTACTTCTATCCTACCCAGGTGCTTGTAACAGCGCCGGAGATCCTTTTCTTCTGGGTGGCGCGTATGATCATTGCCGGTTACGAATACACAGGTGAGAAGCCATTCAACGATGTTTATCTCACGGGTATCGTAAGAGATAAGCTGGGTCGTAAGATGTCGAAGTCTTTGGGTAATTCGCCCGATCCCCTCGAGCTCATGGCTAAATATGGAGCGGACGGTGTGCGTGCGGGTATGTTATTCAGCTCACCTGCGGGTAACGATCTTTTGTTTGATGAAAAGCTTTGTGAGCAGGGATGGAACTTTGCCAATAAGATCTGGAATGCGTTCAGGCTGGTGAAGGGATGGGAAGTAACGAATGCGTCTCAGCCTGCAGAAAACAAAATTGCCATCGAATGGTTCAGCAGCAAGTTAAATTCAACGATAACCGAGCTTGATGATCATTTCAAAAAGTTCAGGATGTCGGATGCGTTGATGACGGTTTATAAACTGGCGTGGGACGATTTTTGTGCCTGGTATCTTGAGATGGTGAAACCGGAATTCGGTAAACCAATCGACGAGGCGACTTATAAGGCAACGACGGGCTTCTTTGAATCGGTATTGAAATTACTTCATCCGTTCATGCCTTTCATTTCGGAGGAGCTTTGGAATGAGCTCAGCGATAAAAAGGAATATCTTATCGTTGCTGAATGGCCAAAAGCCGGCACGTCTGATCCTGCGATCATTCAAAGCGGGGAGCTGGCATTCAACATCATCACCCAGGTTAGAAATGTGCGGGCATCGAAAGGGCTTTCACCAAAAGAAACACTGCGTCTTCTTCAAAACGGAGATCTGAAAACCGGCGAGTTCGCTCCTGTTATCAGGAAGCTGGGCAATATTGCCGAGATCGTTCAGACAAAAGAAAAGCCTGCGGGATCATCTTTCCTGGTCAATACAACGGAGTTCACTGTTCCGCTGGAGGGAAAGATCGACGTTGAAAAGGAGAAGGCCGATATCGAAAAAGATATAGCATATCAGAAAGGGTTCCTGGCTTCGGTCGATAAGAAGCTCGGCAATGAAAAGTTTGTGAGCGGTGCGAAGCCAGAGGTCGTGGAGATCGAGCGCAGGAAGAAGGCGGATGCCGAAGCGAAAATAAAAGCGTTGGAAGAGAGATTACGGTCTCTCTAACACGCCTCCTTCAAACAAACCTATCCTAAACCAATTCTAAAGTGCTATGCAACTGCAGTTGATTCTGTTGGTGTGAGCATTTTTACGATAAGCTCGGCGGTATTCTTCGCTCCAACCTTCGCAAGCATATTCTTGCGGTGTGTTTGTACAGTATAAAAGCTGATACTCAGGCGCCTTGCGATCTCTTTGCTCGAAAGTCCACTCGCAATCAATTGCAGCACTTCACGTTCTTTGGGCGTAATCATAGGGTTATATGGCTTTTGTTTATTGCTTAGTGCCGGGGCCTGGAAAAAGTCACCTAAGTCAGCTAAAAGAAAATTGCTAATTTGGTTGGTTCTAATGAGGTTACCTCCGACGTATTTATGGACAAAACACTGATGTCCGATGCTCAGCTTCTTCACCTGGTACGGTCCGGCGACCCCAGTGGTCTGTCGTTCGTATATGAGAAATTCCGGAAGGAATTCATCAACTGGGTGCGTCGGTTCGGCAATTGCGGGATCGATGAAGCTGGAGAATTCTACCAAGGCACTATCCTGATTTTCTACGAAAACGTAATGAACGGCAAGCTCAGCGAGCTTCAGAGTTCGTTAAAAACCTATCTTTTCGGGATCGGCAAGAACCTGGTGATGCAGGAATACCGCAAAAATATGCGGGGAGAGCGGCTGAAAGCCGAATACATGTTACGGGCGCATATTGCCGACACAGCACAGGAATTGGCTGCAGAAGAAGCGGACCTGCTTTTGGTACATCGTTGCTTTGAGCGCATCGGCGAGTCGTGCGCCAAACTGTTGGAGCTATTCTATTTCCATCAAAAAAGTATGGAAGAAATATCCCAGACGTTGGGTTACAAAAACCCTGAAACGGCAAAAAACCAAAAGTATAAATGCATGGAAAGGCTCCGCAAACTTGTAGAAGACGAGAGGCCCTCAACCATGAATGTAGAGTGATGGAAAAGGACAAAGACAGAGATATATCGCAGGGAATTCGTTATCACGTGCTCCACAGGGAGCTCGAAAAACTTCGTGCGTTAGAAAAAGCATTACCTGTTGTTGAAGAAGAATCAGCGGTTGTAAGAATACTTCACTACTGGAAACCGCTTGCCGCAGCAGCCGGAGTTTTACTGGTGATCACATTCCTGTTTTTATTGAATCGTACAGAAAGTCCCGAAGAGCTGTATGCGCAAAATTTCGAACCATATCCCAACGTTTTTGAACCAACACAACGTGGCGTCGATGAAGTGAGCGATGTGCGTACGAAAGCATTCGCGATGTACGAACAAAAAAATTACAAGGAAGCTGCACCCCTGTTCGAAAAATTGCTTTCCGAAAAGAAAGAGCCAGAACTTCTCTTGTTACTGGGCAACTCGAATATGGTCCTCGAAAAATATGATGAGGCGAAAAATAATTTCCTTACCCTGATCCGCGACTTCGATGGACTGGATGAGCAGGCGAAATGGTTTCTGAGTCTTTGTTACCTGAAATCCGGAGAGAGTGAAAAGGCCAGGCTGATTTGGGAAGAGTTGGGAGATCCAAAGATCACTTATTCCGATAAAGCGAAAGAACTCCTGAAACATTAGACATTACCCATTTCACATTACTCACTAGACATTACCCATTTCACATTAGCCATTTCACATTTTACATTATGAAAGCGACGAATCCTGATGAAGAGATCTTCTTTACAATGAAGGTCTACGCTACCACATCGAAAGGAAAAATAAAGACCCTGAAATACAGCATCGATCTGAATCCACCCTTTGATGCTAATACGAAATCGATCAAACCGTATGCATCTCCGATCACCAAAGAGACAAATGGCGTTTTCAACAAGATATTTGACAACGTAATGGAGTTGTTCCGATTTATCGCAAGCCCCCTGGAATACAATTCCAAAGCACCACAGTCGAAAGGAATAAGATACGATCAGCAGAAAAATCTCGCTGAAGCAATAAGGTTGTCGAATGGCGCCATCAACTACATTACGTTCGAACAAAACAGTCCGCCGGAGATTACGGTTGGTGCATTGTTTACCACGACAGGTAATGGGGATATGAGGCCGCCGAAAGTTTAGAGTTTGTAGTCTGTAGTCTGAAACCAGAAACCAGAAACCCGGATTACTTTTTACGGGTCTTAATAACCAATACGACAATAGCTGTTACAAGGATCGTGAGCGCTATTACGACCCAACTTGTTTGAACTTTATCTGCTGTGAGGATTGGTGTTTCGCCGTAGGCAATGAGTGATCCCCATATTTTAGGGTTTGCAGAAATCTGATCAGCTGATGCCATGTAAGTTCGCTTGGCTATTGCAAGCGCTTCGTCGATCGCCATACCGTTGAGGAGTTCGGTGTAAAAGGTGTTCATTAATTTAACTGAGACCTGGTCGTCGACCTTCCAGAGTCCCATCACGATGTTATTACAGCCCGCAAATGTAAACGCATTAGCCATACTAAGCATACCTTCGCCCCGATAAGTTTTCCCTATACCTGATTCGCATGAGGTCAGTACCGCGAGCGAAGCTCGGAGGTTCATACTATAGAGTTCATACCAATACAAATGTCCATCTTCGGAACCGTCCTTGTCACGGAAATACAGTGTGGCAGAATAATCTTCGCCGGTGTCGCCACTGCCGTGAACGGCCAGGTGCAGCAGGTCGAAGTTCGGAGCGTTGTCTTTGAAGTTCTTTTCAGTTACATCGTTTGCATAGAGGAATTTGCCCGATGGAAATTTGTCCGACAGGTCTTTCAGCTCCGAATCTGTACCCGGGATATTCCCTGAAAAACCGAAAGCCAGGAGTTTCGGGTTTGCCGTCTGTGGTGTGTTGCTGCCCGTGAGCTGGGAAGCAGACAGTGAATAAGAAATTATATATTGATTTAAGAGATAGGGAAGCCGGTTATAACTATCACCTGTATTCTCCGAGATCAGGGTCTCGAACGGAAGTTGCAACAACGGTCCGTCGGGGACGATGATCAATCTCTTTTTGGTGAGTTGATCAACAAAGGGCCGGATCAGTGACGAATAGAGACTAAACGAATTATCAGCAAATATTCTGACGGCTTCCTTCGAGTAATCGTTCTTTTTATTCTCGAACAGTTTCAAATATTCGGAAAGTCCAGGTGCCTTCAGCTTATAAAAATTCACCGAGTCGGAGATCACCAGCGCATAAACAGTCTCCTCGCCCCAGAAGTATTCCACAAGAACAGCGTCGAGGGATGTTAATTTTTCTTTCAGCGCTTCCAATGGGACCGTCGAAGTTTCGTATTTCGTCTTCAGGTAGGAAGGATACTTTTCATTGATTCGAAGTTCGAGGTTGGAGATCCGTTTACCTATTTCGATCAGCTCATCACGATCCTTGCTGTCGTTCTTCTGGTCGATCCTGTGTTGCAAAACAAGCGAACGCTCTCTCAGCCTCCGAAGAGAAGGAAGAAGTGTATCGGACTTACCGAGAGCTTTCTTCAACTCAACTTCTGCCAGTGCATCGGCGAGCGACTTCGACTTGCTGCTTTCCATGAAATGAAGTAAAGTCGATTCATCGCGCTTGCCGGGCTGAATTTTATACAAAGAACTCATGATGCTTTCATAAAGTCTGTAGTTTGCGTCGATGTAGTTCCAGCGCGCATCCTGTGTGTCGAGCTCGGCGCGACTTGCGATCATAATTTTCTCGGCGGAGGCATAACAGTCGATGGCATCGTTGCCCGTTGTGACTCCCGCTTTTCCAAGCAGAGCGTCGTAAGCATAACTTTTGAAATTTACCTTGTTAATGTCTTTGGGATTTCCGTCGCGGCCTAAAGGTTCGGTGGTGGTTGCCTGTAGCGCTTTCTGATAGTATAAATATGCACTGAGGTTGTCACCTTGCTTCGCTGCAAGATCGGCGGTGCCTTTATAAAAGGCTGATGGCGGGCCACCGCGCTCGATGTTAAGTTGTTTCAGAAGCTCGCCTGCCTTCGCCATGTATGATGCTGCGTCTGCAATATTTCCGAGCTGTGTTGAGATCCCGGCAAGCTGCAGAACCGTGTGAAAATAAATAGCTTTGTCCACGCCCTTCTCTTTGCTATAGATATCTGCAGCAAACGACAGTTTCTTACCTGCATTTTCCAAGTCCTTCTGTAAGTAATTTGTCTCGCCCCAGCCCGCTATCAATCCTGCCAGTGTGATCTTATCTCTGCCATTATTAAGATCGACAGCACTTTTATAATAGTAGACGGCCGAATCGAATTCATGCATGTCGCGATAGATATTCCCGGCAATAGAATATGCGCGTTCCAAAAAAACACGATCATTCATTGCTTTGCAGCCGTCTACAGCCTTCAGACACCATGTGATTGATGTCTCATAATCGCGCTGCGAACGATTCGTAGTCGCGAGATTGTAATAAAGTCTTGTGATGTTCTTGACGTCCGAAGGGTCGAGCTTTTGCTGGATCGCCAGGGCGGTCTCATAGTTCGTTTCGGCTTTATCGAAATCGTAAAGCACATATTTATAGATATCCCCGAGGGCGTGACAAACTTCGGATTCCTGAAGGCTTCCGGGCGTGAAAAGCTCTCTTGCCTTTTGATACATCACGAGGGCGGAATCGTACTGCCCTTGCTCATCGTATTGCTTGCCGGCGGCGAAAAACGACTCAGCGGTTTGAGCGTTTCCCGTAAGGGTGAAACAAACCAGGGCAGTTAAAAGGATTCTCACAACAAAAAGGTAACGAGTATAATATTGAAAGAAAAGAGTCTGAGACTAAATTGCGGTTATGTGGAGTAACTATCATTGTCATACAAACTACTGCGATGGCAAGAAGCCCGTTGCCGATGTCGTTGCAGCTGCCAGAGACAAGGGCATGATCGCAATCGGGATATCGTCTCACGCTCCGCTGCCCTTTGAAAATAAATGGAGCATGCGGCCGGAGATGTTCGGCGCATATCTCGACGACATAAGAAAAGCAAAAGAGCAATACCAGGGAATAGAAGTTTACGCGGGCCTCGAAGTCGATTTCATCCCCGGAAAGATATCTCCCTACGATTTCAGAGGCCGGCTCGATTATACGATCGGGTCTGTTCATTTTGTAAACGGAACGTGGGAGATCGATAACACCTACGATGTATTCATGGAGGGACTCACGACGATGTTCGCCGGAAGCATTCGCAACGCTGTGGCGAGATATTATGAGCTCACGCGGGAGATGGTGAACACCACACCGCCCAACATTGTCGGCCACATGGATAAAGTGAAGATGCATAACCGCGGTGATAGATTCTTTATGGAAGATGAACCGTGGTACCGCGAGCAGATCGAACTCACGCTCGGCACCATCGCGCGGGCCGGTTGTATTGTGGAAGTTAATACACGCGGGATCTATCAAAATAAAACAGATACCACTTACCCGTCACCCTGGGTGCTTAAGGAGATCCTCAGGAGGAATATTCCTGTAACCATCAGTTCCGACGCACATCATCCCGACGACCTTGTCAATCAATTCCCCGAAACTGCCCGTCAATTGATCGATATTGGTTTCAAAAAAATACGCATCTTGTTGAATGGAAAGTGGACAGACGTCGCCTTCAACGAACACGGGATCGCCAATAACCAGGTGGCTTAGCACGACCAACGGCGTTTGGTTCTCGATCTACACGGCCGGTTCAGCGTTCGGACTTTACCTCTGCGTATTCGCGTTAAGAAAAACTTACAACGTAGCTCTCTACGATGAGTATGCATTTGCCGGCATCGGATACAAAGTGTGGATGGTGTTGTTCCAGGTAGTGGGTTATATGCTATCGAAGTTTATCGGGATCAAGGTAGTATCGGAGCTCAAGGCAACATCGCGAGCCAGGGGAATTTTACTGATGTCAGTGATCGCCGCGCTGTCGTGGCTGCTCTTCGCGGTAATACCGATGCCTTACAATCTTATTTGTCTTTTCTTCAATGGACTCCCGCTGGGAATGGTTTGGGGAATGGTATTCGGATACCTTGAAGGGAGAAAGTTCACAGAGGTCCTCGGCGCAGCGTTGTCCGTGAGTTTCATTTTCTCGGCCGGTTTTTCAAAAACGGTTGGACAATATATTATGACATCATGGGGCGTGTCCGAGTTCTGGATGCCGTTCGTAGCCGCATGTGTTTTCTTCGGTCCCCTGCTGCTGTTCTTAAAGATGCTCGACCAGGTGCCTGCACCGAACGCTGAAGATGAAAGACTTCGGACGAAGCGTGCACCGATGACTGGTGAAGAACGGATGAAATTCACGAAAACGTTTTTGCCGGGACTCATTCTTCTTGTTCTCACTTATATGCTGCTCACCGCATTCCGCGAGTTCAGGGACAACTTCTCCTCGAATATCTGGGCGGTGCTGGGCTATGGCAACCAACCGAAAGTTTTCACACAAACGGAGACGATCATCACATTAACGTTGCTCGTACTCATCGGAAGCCTGATGATCATCAAGAACAATAAAAAGGCGATGATCGTCAATCACCTGATCGTGCTGGCGGGGATGATACTCGTTGGCGTTGGAAACTTTGCCTTCGAGAAAGGATGGATCGGTCCATTGCCGTGGATGACATTGGTCGGCATGGGATTATACTTCGGCTACATCCAGTTCAACAGCATTTTCTTCGATCGATTGATCGCGGCTTTCAGATATGTGAGTACCGTAGGATTCCTGATCTACCTCGCCGATTCCTTTGGTTACGTCGGAAGCGTGATGGTGATGTTGTATAAAGAATTCGGCCAGAAAGATGTGAGTTGGCTCGAATTCTTTATTAATGGAGGTTACATTATGTCCGTCGCAGGAAGCGTGACGATCCTTATTTCCTTAATGTACTTCGTTCGAAAGCACACCGCTCTTAAACCTGAAGTCTGAAGTCAGTTCAAAATCCAGTTCTTTCACGTCACGTGAATTGGTACCTATGAATACCTTGAACTTTCCGGCTTCAGATCCGAATGTCATGTCTTTACGAAAGAATGAAAGATCCTCGGGCTTCAGTGTGAATACAACATCTTTGAATTCTCCGGCACCGAGTGTCACCTTCTGAAATCCTTTGAGCTCTTTCAATGGCCGCGTTACACTGCCGACCATATCGCGGATGTAGAGCTGAACGGTTTCTGTCCCGGCAACCTTGCCGTTGTTGGTCACACGAATGGAGAAATCATTATTGTTCAACGAGATCTCACCATATTCAAATGTTGTATAGCTCAGCCCGAAGCCGAACGGATACAACGGATCGTTGGGTATATCGAGGTATTTGGAGGTGTACTTGTTATTCGCATCCCTGGGGCGGCCTGTGTTCTTGGCACTATAAAAGACCGGCACCTGGCCCATTGCATACGGGAACGTCATCGGCAGCTTGCCTGAGGGATTATAATCTCCAAACAAGACGTCGGCAATGGCATTACCGGCCTGCGTGCCAAGGAACCATGTTTCTACAACTGCCGGAATATTTTTATCGATCCACGGAATCGTCAGCGGTCGTCCATTTGAAAGAAGAACGACAACCGGCTTACCGGTCTTATGAATTTCTTCTACCAGCTTTTGCTGAACACCGGGCAGATCGATGATCCCGCGACTCGACGCTTCTCCCGACATCCATGCGCCCTCGCCAACACTCATGATCACGACGTCGGCTTGCCTTGCGACACTTAAAGCATCAGCAAAGTACTTAGTGCTGTCGTCGTTGATATTGCAGCCTTTCGCGTACAGCAGTCTCGTATCGGGGACTTTAGCTTTGATGCCTTCAAATATCGAAACAGCACTGTCTCCTTTGCCGGCAGCAGACCACGCACCGATCATATCGATCTTCGATTTTCCAAGCGGCCCGATCAGCGCAATTGTCCTGGTGGTCTTCGCTAACGGAAGCACGCCGTTGTTCTTAAGAAGAACGATCGACTTACGTGCAATATCTCTCGATGCGTCGAGGAATTCCTTCTTCATGATAGTTTCCTTCTCGCGTTGCTCATTGCTGTAGCGATAGGGATCGTCGAACAATCCGAGTTCAAACTTCAGTCGAACACTCTTCTCACTGCGGTATTCAACACTTCTTCTGAAACTTTTCCGTCCTTAACGAGGCCAGGCAGTTTGTACTGGAAGAAGCCTGCCTGCATATCCATGTCGACGCCTGCGTTGATAGTTGCCGCCGCGGCTTCGGCCGAGTCTGCGACGTTACCATGATTCAGCATTTCCATGATGGATGTGTAGTCTGTAACGACCATTCCTTTGAAGCCCCACTCCTTCCGCAGAACATCGTTCATCAGATATTTATTCGCAGTGGCAGGCGTTCCGTCGAGTTCATTGAATGAAGTCATGACCGTAGCAGCGCCAGCGTCGACGGCAGCTTTATATGGAGGAAGATAGGTCTCGCGAAGCACACGGTCAGACATATCAACGGTGTGATAATCGCGGCCGGCCTGTGCAGCTCCATAGGCCGCAAAGTGTTTCACACACGCGGCTACTGAATTTAACTGGCCGACACCTTCACCCTGAAATCCCCGGACGCGAGCGGCGCCGATCAAAGATCCAAGGTACGTGTCTTCACCAGCGCCTTCCATTACACGACCCCATCGTGGATCACGTGCAATGTCTACCATCGGGGCATAGGTCCAATGAAGTCCATCGGCGGATGCTTCTTCAGCGGCGATGCGCGCCGATCTTTCTATTGCCTCGAGATCCCAGCTGGCAGCCTCGCCCAGCGGAATCGGAAAAATTGTCTTGTGGCCGTGAACGACATCGTAACCGAAAAGTAACGGTATATGAAGTCGCGTTTCTTTCACAGCGATCTCCTGCAACTGGCGGGTATACTTTGCTGTATAGGCATTGAATATCGCTCCAACTTTTCCAGCCTTGATATCGTTTTGGTATCCTGACCGGATCGAAGGACCGGTAACATCCCAATCGCTCGTGTACAAAGTAAGCTGGCCTACTTTTTCTTCGATGTTCATGAGACTCAAAACTGAATCGACACGCCTGTCGATCGGATCATTTGAAGACGTTTGATTTGAATTACACCCGGTGGCAATAAGCGCCGCCAGGAGAAAATACGGGAGGAATTTTTTCATGACTTATTTGTAAGTGAAGCCCAGCTTATCTAAACCTTTTTGAACTTCCGGAGCCTGCATGAATAATTTCCACAGCAAGCCACTGCGATAGTTCTCGATCATCACCGGGATCGGGCCCTGGTCTATCGCCAGGTACCTTGGCAACATCCAATGGTCCTGCAAATCGAAAGCATCATAGGGACCATATTTTCCAATCACACTATCGGCTTCCGGTGAATAGATATACCTGAGAAAGTTCATGCTCTCTTTGGGGGTATAAGGAAAATCAGAAAGCGCCGCCGTCGGTGAGATCACACCTGTGTCGTTCGTAGGACGATGTGCATCATAACCGCTGGTCGAATAGCTCGATGTAAGTCCCCAGACATATTGCCCATAGTAAGGATAGTGTTTCGGGTTATCGACCGCATATTTGTACTGGATCATCGCATGATTTTGATTGAGCTTCCAGTAGTCGGCGTATTTATCTTTCAAATGACGCGGGTCTAGACCCAGATATGAATAGTGAGCCCAGAACATAGGTCCCACGGGGTCCGGATCGTGTTCGTAATGATCGAGAACCACATCCATGTCGTAATACTTCTCACTGGAAACGATGCTTCCATTGCGGGCCCATCCTTTGTGATAAACTTCGGGTTTGATCGGGTATGTGGGTGACGACGCAGCCAGCACGTACATGATCAGGCATTCGTTGTAACCACCGACCGGGAAATTCATTTGCCATCCGTACTCGGGCGACCAGTGCCAGTAGAGAACATCTTTATTGTTGGTGTACCAGTTCCACTCAACACCTTTCCATAGCTTGTCAATCTTCGCGGCGAGCTTCTTCTCGTCGGCGTTACCGTCTTTGAAATATTCTCTGACGGCTATCAGGCCCTGTACAAGGAAAGCGGTCTCAACAAGATCACCGCCGTTGTCTTTCTGACCGAATGGTTTTACGTGACCTGTTTCACCGTCGATCCAGTGGGGCCATGCGCCGTGGAACCTGTCGGCGGTATCGAGAAAATTCACGATGTGGTTGAATCTTTTGTATCCTTCTTCCCTGGTGATAAAATGCCGGTCGATGCCGACGAGTATTGCCATGAGCCCGAAACCGGAGCCACCCGTGGTAACGACGTTACGGTCGTTGTCGGGATACACGTTATCCATGTGAGTTCTTTCGCGGCCGAGGCCGGACGTTGGTTCGCCATTTTCCCAGAAGTATTGAAACGTTTCGTATTGAACACGATTCAGCAGGGAATCGTCGGGCACTGTGCTGAGGTGAATTTCTTCAGTTGACTTCGGTTGATTGGCTGCTTGTTCCTGGTCTGTCGATTTTTTTGAACAGGAAATCCCGATCATCGCGACCAGGAGAGGGAGATAAATTCTATTCATATTTTTAATGAAGTTCTAAAACATCCTTTGCTTGTTGTATTTCGGGTGCCGACATAAACAAATCCCATAGCAGGCCTGTACGATAATTTTCTATCATCACGACAATCGGGCCCTGATCTATAGCAAGGTAAGAATTTGCGTACCACCCTTCCGTTATATTGAAGGCATCATAAAATCCATATGGTCCCCAAAGATGATCGCCAAGATTATAATAGAAGAATTTCATCGCCGCCATCGACTCTTCGGGCGTGTATGGAAATGCTGACAACGCAGCCGTGGGCGTGATCACGCCGAGATCATTATTAGGTGAATGGGCATCATAACCATCCTGGTTATCGCTGGAGGTAAGTCCCCAGCTTTGCGTGCTGTAGCCGGCATATTTTTTCGGATTGGCAACACAGTATGCGTAGTTGATCTTCGAGGCGGCAACATTCTGTTCCCAGTAATTTGCATAGGCGTCGCTAAAGTGAGGATCCATTCCCAGGTACGAATACTGTGTCCAGAACAAGGGTGAAGGACTGCCAAGAGGAAGTTCGATGTTATAATAAGTGTTATTTGTGACGATCGCTCCATTTCTTCCATAGCCATTTGAATAAACAAGTTTGGGAATACCGTATGTGGGTGAAGCAGCAGCAAGAATGTATGTGATCTGTTCTTCAAAATATCCATACATGGGGAAGTTCATATCCCAGTTGTAATTCGGCGACCAATGCCAGTAAAGAACGTTCTCATTGTTTTTGCGATACCAGCTCCATTCAACTTCCTTCCACATCTTGGTGATCCGGTTGATCAGGTTGTTTCCAACCGTATCGGAAGGTTGCAGATATTGACGGACCGTGAGAAGTCCTTGTACGAGGAAAGAGGTCTCGACGAGATCGCCGCCATTGTCTTTTGTGCTGAATGGAATTACGTCGCCCGTGTTTCCATTGATCCAGTGCGACCATGCGCCATGGAAACGGTCGGCGTTCTCGAGAAACGTGACGATCTTGTTGAAACGCTGAATGCCTTCGGTACGGGAAACGAAGTCACGTTCGATGCCGACGACGGTGGCCATGAGTCCGAAGCCGGATCCTCCGCTTGTAACCACGTCGCCGGATGTGTTACGCTCGCGGGCCATGCCGCTGGTGGGATGTCCGAGGTCCCAGAAATATTTGAATGTTTGTTGTTGTACGAGGGTGAGAAGCTCGTCGTCGGAGATGACGGGCATGACGGGGTTGGGATCGACGTCGGTGTAAAATGCCCGGATGTAGTTTGTGAATGTCTCTCCTTCGCTTCCTTTCAATTGGTTGGTCAATCCGAGGGTGTATTTGGTAAGTCCCTTCAGGGTACCGACTGATGTAATGGTTATAGTCTTTTTATCCTCAGACAATGACGTTTGAATTGTTGCATTGCTGAGACTGATCGTGCTGGTGTTCACCGACGTTGCGTCGAGCGGTTTTGAAAAGGTTAATGTCGCGCTGAAAGATCTGTCGACGTCCAATATTCGTCCGCTTGTCGAAAGCACTTCGTTGCCATTTAGCTTTAACGATGTAAGGGCAATTGTGCCTGAAGCTGTTTTGAATTTTACAATAAGCCCGGGAAAGCCGGAACCGTCTGTTGCTTTAAGGGAATTCTTGATGACAATGCTGTATTCACGACCACTTTTAAGATCTGCAGCCGGGTCTATCGAGAATGTCCTGTCGCTGTCGAGATAAGACAATTGTATGGCAACAGTGTCGGTGCCATCGAAAAGGCGCAGTGCTTTTTCAGCGGAAGATCGATCGAGTGGGGCGCTGAAGGTTCCGACGATAAACTGGTCGACGGGCAGGTCGATATTCTTTGATGCATCGTTTACGTCGAGGTTCGTAGAACCGACACGTATAGATGAAAGTTGGATTGTACTGGTAATGACGGGATCTGGTTTGTCGTCGTTCTTACACGATAACATCAGCGGCACAACACATATCAACAACAATAGCTTCCTCATTATTTATTTTTCTTAGAAAACGAAAAGAGAAAAGGTTTCTCCGGGGGGAGAAACCTTTTCAGGAAATCAAACCAAAAAACCAAACAACGAACTTTACTTATTTAACTTTTTCTGCTGTGTAGAGAGAGCTTACTTCGGAAGCTGAAAGAGCTACATTGAAAAGACGAAGGTCGTCCATGTAACCTTTAAAGGTGCTTGCCGCATTAGGGTATTTAGCCCAATCAGGGTTGGTGTTATCGCGGCTCGCGAAATAGCCAAGAGCAAGTTTATTCTGAACACCATCAAGATCGTTCAGGATCATATCCTTCAGGTTCCACTCGTTGTTTGAATCAAGTGTGTTGAAGGTTTTGATCTTAACACCGTCCAGGTAATCTGTCTTTGTGTAGGTCGTAGCATCGAAAGTCATAACCAGGTGGTGCCAGCCGGTTACGAGAAGAGTATTCATCGCGACACCATCATCTGTTGTTCCGAAATCACCCCACTGAGTTGCAAACACGTGATTTTGCGGATCTGGGTCAACCTTGTGATTAGTCGTGAGCTTTATCCAATTCGAATTTGTTTCGCCATCACCGAGTTCGATCATATAACCGTTGTTACCAGCCAAACCGAGAAGTGGCTTATTTGCACCACCTACATCAGGCAATTTGTAATCGTTCTGATCGATATAGAACCAAATGCTTAGGGTCATAGATGGCGCTATGAAGCTGTCGCCACTGAGTTCAACGATGTCGCCGTTTCCGGGCGCTGTTTGTCCGTTGAATTTAGCCGCAGAATTTGGTTTGCCGAAACGGTCGGCTGTGTATGAAACCTGTGCGAAAGATTTCGCTGCGTTACCAGTAAGGTCAACAACGTCGTTGCTGAATTGCAGATAAAGGAATTGTGCAGACGACTTTGGCGCTGTACCAAGACCAATACCTGTTGTTCCGAAAGTTCTATCGAAAGCGGTGAGTGCTTGACCTTGAGTAGACTTGACACCATTTGTAAATGCGATCTTGTACTGATCACCTTCAAAGAAGTTTGTTGAAGGAGTGATCGTCACAACTTTTCCAGCTACACTGATCGTGTTTGCAACTGCAGAGTTATCAAAAGTGCGTGTCAGCATAATATTACTTGCGGTTGCTGTCGCCGGATCAACATCTGTAGAGAACTCAACAGTAATAGGAGAATTTATAGCAACGTCGGTAGCTGATGTTGCACCGTTGAGATCCTTATCATTTGCTTTAAGCGTTGCCAGTGTTAGCGGCGTTGGATCCTCGCTGTCATCCTTGCAGGCATTCAGCACTACGAGGCTGGCCATCGCAAAAAGGGCCAACATAGAGATTAACTTTTTCATACTGATTAATTTAGTTTAAGACAAAAATTGGTTTTAACGTGTTGATTTATTTCCATGCATCGGTCTGTTCCAAAGACCCTTGCGAAAGATCGATTTCAGTTTGAGGAATAGGCAGGTACTCATGTTTACCCTTTTTAAATCCTAATGGTCCCAATACAGCTTCGGCTCGCCCTGTTCTTACAAGATCCCAGAAGCGAAGTCCTTCGAGAGCAAGTTCCACACGGCGCTCCTGGAAGATCGCATCCGCAAGCGCTGTTCCGGTTGAAACCACGTCCGGCAGAATTCCGTCGTCGCCGCCCCGTGCCCTTTCTCTTACTTTATTCAAATACTCCTGTGCGGAAACATCTTTTCCATTGGCATTCAATGCTTCAGCTGCCATCAATAGAACATCCGCGTAGCGTATAATGCGACGATTGTAATCGAATTGACTGGGGACATTTGTGCCTGGTGTCCACACTTTTTGATTATAACATTCGATCTCAACAACATCTCCATCACTATTCTTGGTTTCGTCGGGAGTACCTACATCCCCAACGATCGTAACGTCGTCTATTACCTCATTGAGGAAAATAATCGTAGCTTCTTTTCTTGGATCACCAGATTCGAAAGCATCCATCAAATTCAGTGAAGGACGATTGAAGCCCCACCCACGGTTCGGTGTTCCTCGAACGCCCTGGATGTTGCCATATTGTGCACCACCATTCTCAATACCTTCAAAACCGATAGCGCCAACTTCGAAAACGGATTCCGCACCAAATTCACCAGCCTTACTATTCGCATCCTTGAAGACCGGCATCAAATCATACTGAGATGAATTGATAACCTCGAGTAAATATTTCTCAGCGTTAACAGGGTCGCCGTTAAAAAGATACACCTTGCCAAGAAGTGCTTTTGCGGCGCCCTTCGTAGCGCGTCCCATATCGGCTGCAGCATAATCCGATTTTTCGGGAAGAACATCGATTGCCGCAAGCAGGTCGGCAACGATCAAATTATAAACATCCGCTTTTGGCGAACGTCCCACTCCACTCGGGGCATTTACAGTAGTTACGATCGGCACATCTCCCCACGCACGCACGAGGTCGAAATAAAAGAGAGCGCGCAAAAATTTCGCTTCCGCGACATAACGTCCCTGCAATGTGGCATCCATCTGTATCGACGGAACTTGTTCTATAACAAGATTCGCGCGTTTGATTCCCTGGTAAAGGACTGCCCACCACGATCCGTTGGTTTGTTCCGTAGGGATGTGCTGAAATTTATCGTAGGGTCCGATCGTCGCTGCCTGGTCAGTCGGGTTACTTCCTTTGTAAGCGTCATCAGACATTATATCCATGATCGGGTACAATCCAAAGTTGTAACTACCATCGCGAAGTGTATTGTAAACGGCGTTCGTGGCACCAAGCGCGTCGGCAGCAGATGTCGGGAAATTCTGACTGAGCAGCTGACCTTGTACCGGTTTATCGAGAAAATCATTACAAGCCAGCGGCGCCAATGCCAATGTTGCTATCGTTGCAACTCTTCTGAATGTATGTTGATATGAGAACATCTTCATGTCAGTATTAAATTAAAAAGTCACGTTTACACCAACCGAATACACTGCAGGTATCGGGTATGCACCCGCGTCAACTGAATTCAACAAAGGACTTGTTGATCGTCCATCCACGCTGTAACTCGCGATCTCAGGCGTATAACCTGTGAACTTTGTCCTGGTGAAAACATTCGTTCCGCGAACATAGATTTTTGCGGCGCTCATTCTAAGGTTCGAAGCAATGGTTTTGGGAAGATCATAGCTCAACGATATACTCCGCAACCTGAGGTATGATCCATCCTGGATGAAGCGGTCAGATGCAAGCCAGTTATAACCGCCCGATGTGGCGCGAGGTTCAGTGTTACTTGTTCCGTCACCATGCCAGAAATTGATCACGTGCTTCTCAAAGTTGTAAAGGTCCGGACGTACGATCTCTTTTCCATTGAGGATCTTATTGCCGCTCTGACCGTTGAAGTCAACCGATAGTGTGAAGTTTTTAAACGTGCCTTCGAGATTCAATCCGTAAAGTGCAGTCGGGATCGGAGATCCGAGTTTTACCCGGTCACGGTCATCCAGGATTCCATTATTATCGGTGTCCACATAGCGAACGTCTCCTACCTGTGCATCTGCCCTGTGTGGATATGCAGCAAGGTCCGATGCATTTTGAAATACGCCGTCAGTCTTGTATCCATAGAAAGAACCAATAGGATCGCCGATGCCAGTACGCGTTACAGTTTGGCCTGCAAAAATTCCATAGAGATAGTCGTCGGACTTGCCGGTGCCTCTCACTGCAAGCGTTTCATTATGCACAGTTGTTACGTTTCCGCCAACCCGGTAACCGAACTGACCGATCTGGCCTCTCCAGCCAAGATTCAGCTCGAAACCCCTGTTCAAAACCTCACCAGCATTGTAAGTTATAGTCGACCCGATACCATTGCCCCAATAACCGGGTACCGACAGGTCGATAAGAATGTCTTTTGTATCACGACGGAAGTAGTCAATTTCGGCAGTCAGGCGGTCGTCGAAGAATCCAATCTCAACGCCGATGTCGGTCTGATAGGTACTCTCCCATTTCAGATTAGGATTACCCGCAGCTGCGTAAGTCTGACCCGGATTGATCGTTTCAGAAGTACCGAATACCCCGCTGATGCCATTAGACACTATTGAATACTGTCGCAGGTAAGGGATTTTCTCGTTACCGATAATACCCCAGCTCGCTCTTACCTTAAGATTAGACAGTTTTGAGAATTGCTTCATAAACTGTTCATTGATCATATTCCAGCCTAATGCGAATGCCGGAAATGTAGCGAAGCGATTATTTGCCGGGAACTTTGAAGATCCATCACGGCGGAATGTAGCGGTCAAAAGGTAACGATCATCGTAAGTATAATTTACGCGACCAAGCACCGACAACATCGAATAGTAATTATTCTCGTCAACTTCGTTGTTCACCTGCTGGTAAGCATTGTTAGATCCTATATTATCACGATTGATATACCAGAAGCTGGGATCGTCGCGGATCACATTACGCGCCTGGAGATATAAGTTCTGAGAGGTAATATCCTGCATGGTATACCCAACCACCGCGTTGAATTTATTCTTACCGATCTCCTTATTGAAATTCAATGTATTTTCCCATAGCCATGAAAGGCGATAGTTCCAGTCTTTACCAAGCGTATTCGGATTATTCTGTTGTGTAGGCGATACAAAATAGACCGGTGTAAAATTCCTGTTGGTCACATATTCGCCATCAACACCGAAGCTTGATTTAAATACGAATGCGTCGAGGAAGTCAACTTCGCCATATACATTACCGACACCACGAAGTTGTTTTGAATACGAATTCGTATACTGAATATCAGCCAATGGATTTCCCACTCCAGTAACCGGCGAAAAGCTTCCATCGTTTTGGTATGGAGCCACAATAGGTTGCGCACGATAAACTCCGAACACAGCACCTCCAGCAGTGCTTTGTGATTGATTGGGACTTAAAGTGATATTATTACCGAGGCGAACGTGTTTCGTAATGTGATACACGTTGTTGAACTTAAGAGTGATACGCTCATACGACGATTTCGGGATGATACCATCCTGTTTAAAGAAGCCGATACCGAAATAGTATTGTGATTTGGAAGAGGCACCGGTTGCCGATATCTGGTAGTTCTGGATCGGGGCTCTCCGGAAGAGAAGATCCTGCCAGTCGGTATTCGGTACCGCATCGATGTTGTTGTACGTACCTGGTGTAATAGCATTTACAACAGTTGCGAACTGCTTTCCATCAAGAAGGTCAATTCGTCGCTGCAGGTTCTGCACGCTATAGTCTGCCGAAAATGTTATTTGAGAAGTCTCCGCGCCGCGTGATCCGATCTTGGTTGTTACGAGGATCACACCATTTGCTCCTCTCGATCCGTATATCGCCGTAGCTGACGCATCCTTCAATACTTCTACGGATTGGATATCGCCTGAATTCAAAAAACCGATGTCGTCGAGAATAACTCCATCCACCACATAAATCGGACTCGCGTTATTGAATGTGCCCACACCCCTGATCCTCACGACCGGCGAGGAACCAGGTGCGCCCGATGTGTTTGTGACCTGCACGCCGGCAACTTTCCCCATCAATGCCTGGACGGGGTTCTGCGACGGGATCTTTACAATATCAGCCGCCTTGACGGAGGAAACAGCTCCGGTGAGATCGGATTTTTTAACAGTACCGTAGCCCACGACCACGACCTCCTCAAGGGTCTCCGTATCAACCGGTAATACAACGTCCACAATAGTGCGTGTCCCGACAGTCTCCTCAGTCGTTTTATACCCAACAAATGAAAATTCGAGTACGGCGGTCTCGCCAGGCACCTCAAGGCGGTACTTCCCATAGACGTCAGTCGAGGTTCCGATGGTGGTTCCCTTGAGGATAACATTAACCCCGGGCATTCCGGTCTGTTCGTCGCTCGACGTGACGGTGCCTTCGATAACGCGGGACTGGGCGAATGCCACTAAATGAAAACAAGACAAAAAGGTGATTATCAGTAGCTTACCCCTCATAAATGGTCTTAAAAATGGCTTTTCAGGTGAGTTTCTATACACTAAATTTATTTACCTCCATGAAGGGGGCGAATCTTTTTGGATTAAATCGACGAAATAGGGCGTTTTCGAAACTCGTTGCGGGAAGAGCCTTTTCACAGGAAAAAAACATTGAATTTTCAGGCTAAACGGCCATTCAGATGATTCCCGGAAAATCTTCTCTAGAATAAAAACGATGGCCCGGATTCGATTGCGGAGGGGGTATTACGAACCAGTCTCTGCTGGTGGAAAAACAACTATTGCCGCGTGAATTTTAGCCTACCTAGATCACTCTTCCCCTCCTACTTAACGGGAACTACATCCGACACTATAATATCCTCCCACCTCGACCCGATCGAGTGCCTCGTGTTATGATCTAGCTGATCAATTCTTTCCAGGACCTTCGTCTTGAATGCCCAGACCGTGTTCACGTTCAGGTCAAGCAACTCCGCCAGCTCCTCAAGGGTGTTCTCATTTCTTCCCGTCACCGTCAGGTAAGCCATATAGAATGCCTTCTCGATCGGGAATTTCAGACTATGGAAGATTGTAAAGGCCGTGATAGACTCATTGTAGCCACAGCGGGTACAGCGTCGCGCGAATTTTTGAGCGCCGGCAAAAAACTTCTCGTTACCGCACTTCCTGCAGTGAAATCCCGACTGCCACTTCAAACTCTCAATAAACCGATAGCACGATAACGTATCAGGATACAATGTCATGAACTCCTCATAATCCATCGTCTTTTCATGAAGTCGCTCCTCGAGCACCTCTTTGATCTTATTCTTCAGCTTCCAGTTGTCGAGGTCGAGGATGGAGTTGATCTGGCTGATCTCCAGCGCCTGTTTCACCAGGAGCTTGTTGGTGTTCTCGAGTTCGTTGTTCTTCTGATCCAACTCGGCGGTACGCTCCCTCACTTTGTCCTCAAGCTCCCGGTTTACCGTATCCTTCAACTGCATGTTGGCCTCATGCTGATTGATGATCTTACGGAGTGCACGATCGCGATTGTCTTTGAGGATCCGCACACGGTCACCAAGTGCCATGGTAAGGAAAAGCATTTCAAAAACGAAACTGAAGTGAAGACTATAGTGCGACAGGGTTGTGAACTTCAGAACGTTGAAATAGACGAGTGTCCGAAGGAAGAATCCAAAGAACAAGAATCCATAAGCGATAACGAAAAAACGCGCAGGCTTATATCCATCTTTCCATACGACGATGCTGGTGTAAAAGATGAGCGACAGCGGGATAATGTCGTGGTTGCGATAGATCAGGTATTGTGGCCAGAGGGTCAGCTCGAGTGCGAAGTGAAGGCTTCGCGCGATGATCATCAGTTTAAGGGCTTTATCGAGTGTGGGTGCGTTTGCCGCCGTGCTCAGGAATTTTCGCGTGAACACGAGCGCCCACACGATCACACAGTATAAAGAGATCCCTGCCGCATAATTATTCCATTCAGGATGTGAGGGCCACAGGTATTGAAATCCAACACCATCGAGACTCATCGCATAAGCGGCAACGCTCAGGATGTAGAGGATGTAATAAACATTCTTGATCTCTCGAAGGGCAAGGAACACCAGGAAGTTGTACAACGAGATAATGAATATCATTCCATAGAATGTACCGAAGAGGAAATATTCGTTTAGAGAATAATAGATGAAACGATTGGCGGATCGAAAAGCAATACGGATATCGGCGAATTCGTGAGATCTCAGTTTGAAGTAGTAGTACTTCACTTCATCCGACTTCATCTCTACCGGGATCTCGAAATTCTTGTGCTTGAAAAACCTGTCGTGGAACGGATAACTATCGCCAAGCCGGCGGATCTCGTATCCTCCGCTATCGGCGGGAATGTATGCCTCGATGTAATCGATGGTCTGATCGTAGAACTCGATCAGCCAGACTTTATTGGTTGCGGCCGTATGATGAATTGGAAGACGGATCCAGTAGTCGACGTTCGTAAGAAAGTCTTTATTCTGATAATTCTTTTGTAACGCAAACTTATTGGTGAACTCCGGACCGGAAACCTCATCGAAGGTAAGCCGGTTGGTGGTATCGGCGAAAAAAGTGAGATCATAGGGCATGAGCTCTACCTCATCCACGTCGTCGTCGGGTTTGAGTACCGATTGACCGGCAGCACAAAACGACGACAGAAGCAATAAAATCAGGAATCCCCTCACAATGCGGAATTTACTAAATTTCAATATGAAGTATCTTCTCTTTCTTATTTCCGGCCTTCCACTGGTTGCTTTCGGTCAATCTTCTTCGGGTATTAAAACATATTGCAACCCCGTAGATATCAACTACCGGTATAACTACGAACAACTCAACGACAGTATCTCCTATCGTTCGGGAGCGGATCCTGTGATCATCAATCACAAAGGAGAGTACTATATGTTCGTGACAATCTCCGGTGGATGGTGGCATTCGAAAGACCTGTTACACTGGAACTATGTTGTTCCCGATAAATGGCCGATGGAAGATATGTGTGCGCCCGCGGCAATGTCGGTACGCGATACGCTTTATTTATTCCAGTCCACGTTCGAGCAACGTCCGATCTTTATCTCAACAGAACCCGAAAAAGGAAAACTGATCTTTTATAATCGTTGGTTGCCGCGTTTACCGAAAGATATCGGGCCATGGGATCCTGCCTTGTTTTACGATGAAGATCTCGATAAATATTATATGTATTGGGGATCGTCGAATGTGTATCCACTATTCGGTGCCGAGCTCGATAAGCGAAAACATCTGACTTATAAAGATCCGAAAGACTATCGTGCTATGTTGTATCTCCAACCGGGTAAACATGGCTGGGAAAGATTTGGACAGGATCATTCGTCGGATATCCGGCCATTTACCGAAGGCGCGTGGATGACGAAACATAACGGTAAATATTATCTCCAATATGGCGCGCCCGGAACCGAATACAATGTGTATGCAAATGGAACTTACGTCGGCGATCATCCCCTGGGTCCGTTTACGTATGCGCCAAACAATCCCGTTTCATATAAGCCGGGCGGCTTCGTGCAGGGCGCCGGTCACGGAAACACATTCCAGGATAATCACGGGAACTATTGGAACACGGGAACACCGTGGATCGCTGTGAACTGGAATTTCGAACGAAGGATAGCAATGTTTCCTGCAGGCTTCGACGAGCTCGACCAGATGTATGCAAACACACGGTTTGGGGATCTTCCACACTTAATGCCGACAAAAAAATGGAGCTCCAGCGAGGAGCTGTTCGCGGGCTGGATGTTATTATCATATAAAAAGCCGGTCACAGTGTCGTCGACAAAAGATGGACATGGCGGAGAGACGATCACCGATGAGAACCCGAGGAAGTTCTGGGTGGCCGATGAAAATAATCCGAAGCAATGGGTGGTGATCGATCTGAAAAATGAATTCGATGTGAAGGCATTGCAGGTGAACTTCACCGATTACAAATCGAACATCTACGATAGCGATTCTTCGGTGTATACCAGATTCAAGATGTACGCTTCAAAGGACAACAAGAGCTGGGAACTGGTCGGCGATCTTTCGAAAGAAAAAACCGATCGCTCGAATCCATATATGGAATTAGAGAAACCCGTAAGGGCACGATACATTAAGTACGAACATATTTACAGTAAAACACCGAACCTGGCGATCAGCGATATACGTGTGTTTGGAAATGGAAGTGGAAAAATCCCGTCAACACCGGTGAACATAATTGCGAAGAGAGATAAAGACGACAGGAACGCGTTTATCTCGTGGAAGCCCGTGACCGGGGCCGTTGGCTATAATATTCGTTGGGGAATACAGAAAGATAAGCTGTACCAGTGCTACCAGATCTTCGCGGATCAACCGACGTCGAAAGAGATAAGAGCACTTACAGTGGGTCAGGATTATTTCTTTGCAGTGGAAGCGTTTAGTGAAAATGGAGTATCGAAGCTAAGCGAAGTGGTGAGCTGTGGCTCAAAGTGACGCGGAGCCGCAAAGATTCGCGAAGCTTTGCTTTATCGAAAGGATAAAGTTTAACGTAACTCTTTTCCGATCTCCCAGTGCAATCCGAATGGATCGACCAGTCTTCCTATACGCCAGCCATGTGCTTCTTCGACGGGATTCACCTGAGTTGCACCCGCTTTCAAGGCCCGTTCAAAAAATTTATCCGGGTCTTCCACGGTGAGGATCATCCTTATGGAATCCCCACCAAGCGGTTGACGATCTTCGCCATCGCTGATCCAAAACTCAGCGCCATCAACAGACAATCTTGCAACAACGCTGTCTGGTATGTCCAGCCTGTAAACGATTTTTGCTCCGAAAGCTTCCTGGTAAAATTCCAGGGCGCGGACACCATTGCCGACGGTGAGCCATGGCGCGATCGAAGTTTTAGAATCCATTGAGCGAGATCCCCATTGTGAACGTCGTCATTATGGTAGGATCTCCCTTCGGCGACGGATTTCCATTTACAACGGCGCCTTCCACCGATGGACCTTTACCACTCTGGAACAATGGCGAGAGATTATAGAATGTAAAGAAGTTGAAGCCGCCGATACCGATGCGTGTGTATACTCCGTAGCGAAGCTGAGTGAGGCCCCAGTCCTGCTTATCTTTTACCTTCTTGGTTTGTCCGTCTTCCTTGTATTTCACTTTCTGAAAAGAGTCGAACATCCATCCGCCCCGCGCGCCGAAAGCAATGTTGAAGCTGCGGGAGATGTCTTCAGGTTTTGAATCGAAGCGGAACTCGATAGGAATATCGAGATAGTTTGCTCCCAGGGTCACTTTTTGATTGCTGCCGGTTCCATATTTGGTGTATGCCGACGCGAACTCATATCGTTCGATCTGCTCGGAGCCGGATTCTTTGGGGTTGACGAGGATCTGCGAGAATTTCCAACGGTATCTTTCGAAGCTGAATCCGATTCCCGGGTTGAAGGAGAATTTGCTGCGACCAAACCGGAGGGGATATTGGTAATATATATTAACTGTTTTGGTTGCGAACAGTGACTGGCGCCATAATGATGGTGAGTCCTGGGTGCCGTTGAAGCCCAAATCGAGGATTATGGAGCCGGGAATATTGGGGCGCCGCTTGATTTTGGCGGTTGTGGTAGTTTGCGCCTGCAGGGAGAAGGCGATGAGCACGAATGTGAGGACGGTAAAAGTGCGGCGGAAGATGGAGGCGTGCATTTGTTTTGCTTGGTGAATTTCTAAAATCTTAGTGTTTTGCGGGTTCTACCGGCAAAAACAGGGTCAAAAATAAGTTTTTTGTTGTCTGGGGCAAACTTCTGCTTTGGCCATATGGCTACAATCTGATACATTTGCGCTCTGTTTTTCAGGCACTCGTAGCTCAACTGAATAGAGCATCTGACTACGGATCAGAAGGTTTGGGGTTTGAATCCCTACGAGTGCACTTAGACCCTGGGTTTTTAACGAAGCCTGGGGTTTTTTATTGGGTATTGAGTGGCGACAATCCGGGATCGGAAAGTTGTATTAATTAAATGCAGCAAGGGCCGGGCGATGCATGGGTTGATCCAACACATGCTGTGTCGTGATCTCGTTTTTGGAAATTTCTCCACGTGACCACGCATCCAGGTTGGCGATGGTCGTATTTGCGATTCCTGTGAGAGCTTCGCTGGTTAGAAATCCCTGGTGCCCCGTTAACAAAACGTGGGAATGAGAACGAAGCCGTTTGAACAATTCATCCTCTATTTCAGAATTCAAGTGGCTCCGGAAGAAGATCGGCTTTTCGTATTCATACACATCGAGACCCGCGCGGCCGACTACACCATTGTCTAATGCATCTAAAAGATCTCTTGTATTAACAATTGCGCCTCGAGCTGTATTGATAAATACAACTCCCTTTTTCATCCATGAGAATGAATTCTTGTTGAACAAGTATTTTGTTGCGCCATTAAGGGGACAATGAACAGAGATGACGTCGGCAGACCTGCACAGTTCTTCAAATGAAGTATAAATGATCGGCACTTTCCGATCGGCATCACCGCTTTCGTTAACATCGTAAGCGATCAATTTGCATCCAAAGCCGTACATGATGTTGGCAAATGCAGACCCGATTTTTCCCGTACCAACAATACCTACGGTCTTACCTTTCAGGTCGAAGCCAACCAATTGGTCCAGGCGAAAATCGCTCTTGCGCATCAGAAGATCACCCAAAACGATTTTCCTGTTTAATGCCATCAACAGCGCGACAGCATGCTCGGCAATAGAGTATGGTGAATAGGCAGGTACGTTTGCCACTTTAAGACCAAGCGATTGTGCTTTCGCAATGTCAACATGATCATATCCGACAGACCGAAGTGCAATGTATTTCACGCCGGCTTCGCTTAACATCTCCAGGACATCGGCCGCACCATCATCGGACGTAAATAGAGTTGCAGCCTCGCAGTTCTCGGCAAGGTATGCGTTGCTAGTGTTCAATTCTCTCTCCGTAAATACAAGCTCATGCTTGTTGTTGTTCGACTTATCTAAAAATGGCCTTGAAAAAGCGTGACTGCTGAACATGATTGTCTTCATGACAACTTACAATGGAATTAGCATGCCACAGGATAATGAACACAAAAGTTCATATAATTCGATATAACAGCTTAAAGTTTGTGGAATAATAAGGCTTATTGCCCCAATTGAATCACATTAACGTTATATCAAGGTTCTGCTTTTTAAAACCGACATCTATAGCACACACCAGTTTATATATGCGTACATTACATCTCATTCACGCACAAGTTCGGATGAACCAATCCGATGAAAAAAACAAGCCCGGCTGATCTTTCTAAGAGACCCCGGGAAAATTTGAAAGTCAAATCTAAAAGTTTACAACCAGGCCATTTTCCAGTTGTCGGGATCGGCGCGTCTGCCGGAGGAATAAAAGCCCTGAACCAGGTACTTAAAAGCTTAAATCCAGGGCTCGGAATGGCCTATGTGATCGTAACTCATTTGTCACCGAGGCATAAGAGTGCGCTCGCAGAGGTCATCCAGTCGAAAATCAAGATCAAAGTGCAAACGGTCACCAATGGAGTGAAGGTGGTGCCAAATGTGGTCTTCGTTATACCTCCCAAGACTCTCATGACTGCCATCAATGGACGCCTGATGCTTCGTCCCATGCCACGTGATTCAAACGGGAATTTTTCAATCGATTATTTTTTTACAAGCCTTGCTGCAACCCATAAGAACAATGCTATAGGCGTTATCTTATCTGGTGCCGGTACGGATGGCACGCTGGGATTAAAGGCGATCAAAGCCGAAGGTGGAATTACATTCGCCCAGGATGACACGGCAGAGTTTGATAGCATGCCGCGTCACGCATACGAGTCAGGCTATGTGGATTTCAGGCTTTCACCGACGGAGATTGCCGGCGAGCTCGAAAAATTGGCTGGTATTCCTTACCTCATATTGCCATCCGACAAGATTGACGAAGTTCAGTCGAAGGAGATCATTGAGCATGATGGTGAATTACAAAAGATATTGGCGGTTGTTAAAGCAACAAAGGGTATCGACTTCTATCGCGACTATAAACATGCGAGCGTTTACAGGAGAGTCATGAGAAGAATGGCATTGAATAAGTTTGCGAACCTGCAAGACTATCGTGCCATGATACAGACGGACCCTAAAGAGATCAGTGATCTTTATGACGACTTTCTCGTCAACGTAACCGGATTCTTTCGCGACCCGGATTTTTACAAAACGTTGACAAATCATGTCTTCCCTTCTATTTTAAAACAACACAAAACTGGCGACACCATCCGGATATGGATTGCAGGCTGTTCGACAGGTGAAGAGGCATATTCCGTCGCTATTTGTCTAACGGAATTTCTGAACAACCTGAATGTTTCGGTGCCGGTTAACATTTTTGCTTCGGATCTTGATTCCAATGCGCTCGAGAAAGCGCGGATGGGGATCTACCCCATCATCGGCCTAAGGGGTGTTGCACCGGCTTACGTTGATAAATATTTTTTTCAAAATGGCAATCACTACCAGATAACCAAGGCGATCCGCCAGCTGTGTATCTTTTCACAGCACAATCTGATTAAAGACCCGCCATTTCCGCGAATGAATCTTATCAGTTGTCAGAACGTGTTGATCTATCTCGATATTCACCAGCACGAAAAAATATTGAAGACTTTTCATTACGCCCTTCAACCGGAGATGTTCCTTTTCCTTGGTAAGTCGGAAAGCATCGGGTCTATGAATAATCTTTTCGATTCACTGGATAAGAGAATCAAGATTTACAGCCGAAAAAACATTACTACTCCACTCGATTTAACTTCCCGCAGAAATGCAAAAGATGATACGGTCAAATTATCAGAACAGCCGGCGGAATTCAGCACTGAAAAAATGATTGGCAACCGCATGTTGTCTCAATTTGTGTTCCCCTGCATCGTTGTGAACCAGGACTTTGTTATTGTTCAGTTCTTCGGAATTACTGCTCCCTTCCTGGGCCCTGGTGCGGGAAAAGCCAGCCTGAATATCCTTAAAATAATCCGGGAGGAGTTGGTTATCGATGTTGGAACACTGCTTCAAAAGTCGAAGGCGATCGGAAAAACTTTCTCGAAGTCCGGGATCCAGCTAAGAAGTAAAAACATTACGACCGACATCACTATTGAAGTTGTTCCCCAGCCTACAAAGGGCGATACGTTTTTCATGGTCTTGTTTCGTGTTGAAGGCATTAAAGAGGTCCTGAAAGGAAAGCAACTGAAAACCAAAGGTGGCAGGGATCTGAAGAAAATCCGGCAACTGGAGGAAGAACTCAGTGAATCACGCGGCCTCGTACGCGCGACCAATGAGGAATACGAGACTACTTACGAAGAACTGCAGGCAAATAATGAAGAGATACTCTCGTCCAACGAAGAACTGCAAAGTGTCAATGAAGAACTTGAGTCATCGAAGGAGGAATTGCAGTCGGCGCTCGACCGCGTGACAAGTACTAACCTGGAGCTCAATGAGCGAAACGAGGAATTGGATCGATCGAAAAAGGAATTATTGAAGGTTAACTCGCAACTGGAACAATTCGCGTTCATTTCCAGTCACGATTTACAAGAACCATTAAGGAAGACCACTTTACTTTCAGAGCGTCTTTTAGACAATAAGGGCGATATCGACAACGAAGGAAAACAATATGCAACAAAAATAAAGGCTTCTGTCACCAGGATGTCGGCATTGATCAAAGACATGCTTCGCTTTTCATTGCTGGGCGCGAACGACAAACTATGGATTAAGGTTGACCTCAAACAAATAGTTACCGCAGTGATAGAAGATTTCGAGCGAACCATCGAAGAGAAAAAAGCGGAAATAACGATCGGCGAACTGCCGCAAATCATTGGGGAGCCATTCCAAATGAATCAACTCTTTCATCACTTGCTGGACAACGCGCTGAAATTCTCTTCGAACGACCCTCACATCTCTATATCCTCCCGTGAAATGGCATCAGACGATTATTCAAAATATCTGGAGCTCAACAAGCAGATGAAGTATTTCGTCATTGACGTGAGGGACAATGGCATTGGATTCGACGAAATGTTTTCAGATAAAATATTTCACCTGTTTCAACAGCTTCGCGATGACGAAGAGGTAGAGGGAACGGGTGTGGGACTGGCCCTTTGCAGAAAAATTGTGGAAACCCATGGTGGCTTCCTGTTTGGACATGGAAAGAAAGGCGTTGGGGCAATCTTTACCCTTTATTTTCCAGTTCGATAAGTTTCGTCCCTGCATAAAAGTAAAATCATGACTATCGACCAGGACTATCGCGGGATCAGGAGAAAATTGAGCCTTCAGGGCAAAACCTCATCATATTATAGTTTGAGGGCACTGCAGCAGCAAAAGATAAACGTCGAAAGGCTGCCATTTAGCATACGCGTTCTATTGGAGAATGCTCTCCGAAACTTCGACGGATATGTTATTACTAAAGAGCACATCGAAACGATAGCCGCTTGGAGCCCGCATAGTTCGGGAAAAGAGATACCCTTTGTTCCCGCCAGGGTGTTGATGCAGGATTTCACCGGCGTGCCCGCGATCGTCGATATAGCGTCACTACGAAGCGAGATGGTGCGTCATGGAAAAGATCCCTCTAAGATCAATCCACTTATTCCGGTCGACCTTGTCATCGATCATTCTGTACAGGTCGACTATTTTGGGAACAACGATGCTTATATTTTGAATGTCGACAAAGAGTATGAGCGCAACAGCGAACGATATCGTTTCTTAAAATGGGCACAGTCGGCGTTCAATAATTTCTCAGTGGTGCCACCAGGAATGGGTATCTGTCACCAGGTCAACCTCGAATACCTGTCAACTTGCGTCGTTGAGAGAAACGGCTTGTTATTTCCGGATTCTCTTGTAGGCACCGATTCTCACACACCCATGGTTAATGGCCTCGGCATTTTAGGATATGGCGTTGGCGGAATCGAGGCAGAAGCTGCGATGCTTGGACAGCCACAATTTTTCCCGTTGCCGGAGGTGATAGGATTAAAGCTTACAGGAGAATTATCGCCCGGCACAACAACGACAGACCTGGTATTAACCATAACGCAACTCCTTCGGAAGGCAAAGGTTGTTGGCAAATTCGTTGAGGTTTTGGGACCCGGCCTTTCATCTCTGACTGTTCCGGACCGCGCCACCATCGGGAACATGTCGCCTGAATTCGGATGCACGATCACTTACTTTCCAATTGATGACATGACGCTTCAATACCTGAAGCAAACAAACCGCCCTGATGAACTGGTGGCAACAATTGAATTATATGCGAAGGAAAATCTTTTGTGGCGCGAGAACGAAGATGCAATCGAATATAGCCAGATGATAACATTGAACCTCTCTACGATCGAGGCTACCATCTCCGGACCAAGTCGTCCACAGGATGTTATTCTATTGCGTGAAGCGAAACAAACGATAACCGGTATCATGGAGAAAGGATTTTTCCGGAAATACGTCAGTTACGTGGAGCGTCCCATCAGTCGTTGGGCCGGAGAGGGAGGAAATGTCGAGCCTTCGGAAGTAGCCACTGCTGAACATTCGGAGATACCTTCGGGAAACATACACCTGGGCAATGAAAGGTTCTACCTCAGAGATACGGACATCGTCATTGCAGCGATAACCAGTTGTACTAACACATCCAATCCGGATGTGATGATTGGCGCAGGACTGCTTGCAAAAAATGCATTGGAGAAAGGATTGCAGGTAAAACCGTGGGTAAAGACGAGCCTGGCACCCGGCTCCAAAGTCGTGACCGACTATTTGCGTGCATCAGGACTTCTCTCAGCTCTCGAGGAAATGAAATTCAATATTGTGGGTTACGGGTGCACAACGTGCATAGGAAACTCCGGACCCTTACCTGCGCCTATTGCAGAGGCAATTACGGACAACGATTTGATCGTGGCCGCCGTGTTGTCGGGCAACCGGAATTTTGAAGCACGTATTCATCCGCAAGTCAAGATGAATTTCCTGATGTCGCCGCTGCTGGTGGTAGCCTACGCCATCGCGGGAAGAACAGATATAGACATGATGTCGGAGCCTTTAGGTACCGACCAGAAAGGACGCAATGTTTATCTTAAGGATATCTGGCCATCGAGGGCATCTATTGATGAAGTTGTATTAAACACGGTGAAGACGGAATTCTATAAAAAGAACTACGACCAGATATTTGAAGGCAACCTGCAATGGCAGAAGCTCGCAGCTGCAACGGATAAGTCTTATCGATGGGATCCAGACTCTACCTATGTGAAGGAAGCCCCGTTCTTCAGAAATCTTTCGGCTACGTCGGTGGAGAGAGCCCCGATCAGCAACGCGCGGGTATTGCTTTCGCTGGGAGATTCGATCACGACAGATCACATCTCACCAGCGGGAATATTCGGCGCAGAAACACCAGCAGGAAAATATTTGCTTGAACGCGGAGTTTCTCCGGACCAATTTAATTCCTACGGATCACGGAGAGGAAATGACGAGGTGATGACGCGTGGAACATTTGCCAACGTGAGAATAAAAAATAAACTCGCTTCAAAGGAAGGAGGCTATACAACTTACCTACCGGACAATGAAGAGATGACGGTTTACGACGCAGCGATGCGTTATAAGGCTTCTCAAACACCACTGTTGATATTCGCCGGCAAAGACTACGGAAGTGGATCGTCGAGAGATTGGGCTGCAAAAGGCACCAGCTTGCTGGGCGTGCGGGCAGTTATCGCAGAAAGCTACGAAAGGATTCATCGAAGCAATCTCGTTGGCATGGGCGTGTTGCCCCTTCAATTTAGAAATGGTGAAAGCGTGGAGAGCCTTGATATCGATGCAACCGGCATTTTTTCAATTGCTGAATTAGATTCCGATCTCACACCCTCTCAAATTCTGACAATAAGCGTTACGAGTGCAAACGGCGATATAAGAACATTGACTGTCGTCAGCAGGTTGGATAGCGAAATTGAAATTGATTACTTCCGAAACCAGGGTATTCTACAATATATGCTGCGAAAGTTCCTCACCATGGGAACGTAGTGCTATCTTCGAAGGAAACATTTAATCACAATCGGTGACACAATATTTATTCACGCAAAAGGCAATTTTATGTCTCGCTTAGTAATTGTTCCTGCCAATTGATGCCGCCATGATAGATCAAACAAAGGAAACAGTCTCTAAACTGCACAACAGGCACATCAGCGAATTCACGAAGCAAATCCTTCAATTGTTTCATGGCATTGTCCGTCCTGCTGGAGATGATGATGAAAACACGTCAAATCTCGTTATCGACAGGAATGCAGGTCACGATAAGATAACTGGCTTCCGAAATAACCTTGGTACAACACCAAATTCCAACCAGCTTGAATTAGCGAGGTTAATCAACGATAGAACGAGCGAATTTGAGCAAGAGTTAAGGAAAACATCTTCAATAAATGAAATTGAGATCAGATGGGAACTGCAAAGGTTTAAGCAGGAATTGATGTCAATCATCTATAGCGGTGTCCAATAACCAAGACAGCGATACTGCATTTGCATAATATTTGTTACCCAAAAGACGTCCGCTTATCACCCCGAACCTTATGGAAAAGCGACGATTAGATATTGTTCAATTTGCCGGAAAAAAGGAGGGCGATTTCTTCACAACCGTTACCGCGGGAGTGGGCGAATACTTTCGTGCGAATCATATTTCGCCGTTTGCCAATACGCAAATGTGGATTAAAACAATCGTTATGCTTTCGCTATACATTGTTCCTTATGTGTTCATGGTTACTGGATTTGGATCGCATTCGCCCTGGATCTTTTTTGCCCTATGGTTTTTGATGGCCTGGGGAATGATCGGGATCGGCACGTCGATAATGCACGATGCCAATCACGGAACTTATTCCAGCAAGAAGAGAGTAAACACTTTAATGGGACGAATCCTGGAGCTTATCGGTGGATATACAGTCACGTGGAAAATCCAGCACAATGTACTTCATCACACTTACACGAATATCACCGGTCTGGATGAAGACATCACGAACATAAAACTGCTCCGTTTTTCGCCGCGTCAGCCACGGTATTGGTTTCACCGCTATCAGTATCTATACGCATGGTTCTTCTATATGATCATGACCCTATATTGGATGACGGCGAAAGATTATGTCCAGGTTTTACGATATAGGCAACATGACTTGCTCGCCAAGCAAAGGGTATCTTTTGCACAGGCGCTGTTCCGGATTACGATGTATAAGCTAATCTACTATTTCTATATTCTTGTCCTCCCTATCCTGTATTCGGGCATGCCCTGGCACTATGTGATTTTCGGTTTCCTGATTATGCACTTCACAGCTGGAATTTTTCTTTCCTGTATTTTTCAACCTTCTCACGTCGTTGAAACATCTGCCTTCGCCGCACCAATTGCTTCAGAAGGTAAACGCAAGATGGAAGATTCCTGGGCGGTTCATGAGATAGTCAATACCACAAATTTCGCACCTCACAACAAACTATTAACCTGGTTTGCCGGCGGGCTTAACTTCCAGATAGAGCACCATTTATTTACGGGTGTGTGTCACGTCCATTTTCCGAAGATCGCTCCTATTGTAAGAGCCGTCGCTCTCACATTTGCATTGCCTTATCATGAGGAGCCAACCTTTCTAAAAGCACTCGGTGGTCACTTGCGAATGTTGAAGCAGCTGGGAAGAGCATAATAAAGAAACCACGTTAGCACAGAAAAAAAATACACCGATCAGTGTGATTTGTGCGATCCGTGAGCAAAATTAAAAGCTGCTCCAATGAGATCCTCTCAAACAGCTTCTACGGAAAGGATCTCGATCATGCCATTCAATGCATCTGCAGACTCCTGCTTCTCCCAAAACATCTTGTCCAATAGGTTAGCAACGTCCATATATCCCAAACTCTTTGCCTGGATCGACAGCGTCTTGTACTGGATCATCTCATAAGCAATAATTTTCTGACAGGTAAAGTTGATTGCCAGGTCGCAGGTTACGGTTTCCCGCGCAGCATTTCCAATTGTCCTGTCCGCGTCGGACATTAAACCGTGCATGGTCTCAGATTTTACAGGTGCTGGTTTTTCATCCAGCAGGTCAAAGATCCTGATGAGACGACTTGTTTGAATTTCAGTAACTTCGAGATGTTGATCAATCGCTGCTTTCAACAATTGTGCGCTCGCCATACTCCTGAATTCCGGTAATCTTCTCATCAAATGATTTTCGGCGCCGTACGCACTCCTGATTGAATAAACGAAAAATTCGAAGAGGGCCGGCCGATTATTGTCAACTTCCATGTCATTATTTTTCTGATCAATCAGCAAATCCGTGCCCTACTTCCAGACACCCGTATCCGGCCGTTTACCGGGAAAGCTCTTGCGTTCCACGGGAGTTAAATGCTCACGTGTAGAATTTATCATTTGTCTTCGCTCATCCCGGTAACGTGATACTCATTCTCATTAAGTGAATAATGTAACATTTACTGCGCCGATTGTAACCGGCCGGGAATCGCTGATAGTGATCTTTGTGTGTGAAGAAGCAACAAGCTCCGGGAGGCGCGACCACGACATAAACCATATAGTAATACTGTATTGGCTTTGTCTGAAGCATCGTCGGTTCGCTGGCGGTGCTTTTTTCACAATCACTATTAAATGAAAATGTCATTCTCACAGTCAGTCTAAAAAATATCTCAGGCTATTATTTCATCAATTAACGACGTGGATTCGATATATATTAAAGGTGATGCCGGCTTTAAGTCGGCGATCCTTACAGAGCTGGGCGGTGCGTGGCTGCACGGATTTGACGATTGCGAAGAGGATACTTTGCGTTTCTCAATACCGGAAGACATCTCGCGCGAGGATTTCAAGAAGAAAATTGGCTATAATAATATCTCCATCTTCAACCTTAAATTTTTCAACGATCCTCCGAACGAAACTCCAAAGACAGCGCCTCGGTTTATCCCGGGTCGCCCCATTAAGATGAGTATCTGGGCTAACAAAAACTATAACCTGAATGTGTAAGGTGTTGACTAGACCCGGAACACGCTAAGGAATAACACGCGGTGTGTCTTTGCACTTACTCAGGCAAAGAAAGATAAACCATTTATTACTCGATCTTTTGCAACGTTTACATTGAGCAAAATGTTTGACAGTGAGTCCGCTCATAGCGGATGGAAACAATCTGTTACTGCGAATATGAATAATGAAACAAATGACGATTCTGTTACTGAACTGCACGATCGGCACATTCGCGAATTCATTAAACAAATGGGGGATTTGTTTAATGAGTTTGGCAATCTCATTGCGTATAGCAAACCGCCGGCAACCAACGATGATCATCCCTTTGTCCGGTCAATCGGTCGGGAGACCGGTCATGATAAGATAATCGGTTTTCGAAATAAGCTTGGAACAACCCCGAATCCCAACCACAAGGAATTAGCGGCACTAATCAAGAAAAGGACGAATGCCTTCGAATATGAATTAAGGAACTTACCGTCCATCAAAGAAAAAGTTATTGCCCTGGCCTTGCAGGAATTTAAAGAAGACCTCATGGCTACTGTCTACAGCGGAGTCCAATAGATTGTAGTTATGAAAATCACATCCATATTTGCTTTGAGTGCTATCCTGACGATCATCCTTTTTTCGTCGGACTTACCAATCTTTAATTCCTCTGAATCGACGTAGTGCAACACTTTGAGATTGTTATTTTAATCTTTGTGGTATTGATCGCGCTGCTTGCGGTGGCCGACAACTTGAGGATACCAGACTCCATCCTGCTTGTTGTTGCCGGATTGGGTATCAGCTTCATTCCATCACTTCCACAACTCTCGCTTGATCCGGCTATCGTGTTTCTTCTCTTTCTTCCCCCCGTCTTATACCATGCGGCATCGCAGACTTCGTGGCATGACTTCAAAACCGAGATCGGGCCGATCTCAACTCTGGCGATAGCACTCGTCTTCCTCACGACTGTCGCGGTTGCTACTGCATCCTATTTTCTCATTCCCGGCTTCACCTGGCCAATGGCGTTTGTCTTAGGTGCGATTGTTTCGCCACCAGACGCTGTAGCAGCAACAAACATCACGCGTGGTTTGGGGTTAAACAGGCGTATAGTGACTATCCTTGAAGGTGAAAGTCTCGTCAACGACGCTTCGGCACTCGTAGCCTATCGTTATGCAATTGCTGCCGTCGGCACCGGCGTTTGTGTCTTATGGCAGGCTGGTTTGCATTTTATTTTCGTTGTCTGCGGCGGCATCATCGCAGGGATTGTTGTAGGATATCTTCTCATCCAGGTACATAAACGAATACTCAATAATTCAACGCTCAGCACTTCACTAACTCTGTTAACACCATTTATCGCCTACCTGACGGCCGAACGTTTTCACACATCCGGTGTGCTTGCAGTTGTCAGTGCCGGACTCCTGATCTCCTGGCGCGCTCCTGAGATCTTTTCATACAATACAAGGATCAGGAATCGAGCTGTCTGGAGCACAGTGATCTTCCTGCTTAACGGATTTATTTTTATACTGATCGGGATGCAGATGGCGTCGATCCTGAAAGACCTGGAAGGTTATAAAGTAGGGCACCTCGTCATCTATGGATTGATCGTGAGTGGCGTAACGATTGCGATCCGGATCCTGTGGGTTTTCGGTTCCGCTTATTCCCCTTTTACAAGAAAACAGCATGACACCTGGAAAGGTGTCTTGATCGTGGCGTGGACCGGCACAAGAGGAATTGTATCGCTGGCCACCGCGCTGGCATTACCGTTGACTCTCGACAATGGAGATATATTTCCGCAACGTTCGCTTATTTTATTCCTGGCGTTTATAGTGATTTTCGTGACGCTTGTAATCCAGGGAGTATCGCTTCCCTTGCTGATTAAGATATTGAAAGTACATCCTGTGCCTGGCTACTCAGACCAGGAGAAAGAGTTAAGATTACTCGTCGCTAACCGGGTCCTGAATTTTGTTCACAGGCGGTTCACCGACCCACAACACCTCCATGCAAAGGCGCGAATTGAGCGGCGGTTCAAGGAGACCGCCAACTTTTTGTCGAAAGAACTGGCCGATGCTGTTCCCGGACTGGAACCGGATAAGAACCAGGACCACGACCCGTCGGCGATGCTTCATATAACCACGGAAATTCACCAATTCCAAAGAGAGCTTCTGATAAATTTTCATAAAGAGGGATTATATGATCAATCAATTATCCGTCAATTAGAATTAGAACTTGATCACGAAGAGTCACAATTAAACAGAAAAGCATCACGAAAAGTTATCTAGGCTTCAATTGTTTCCGGGTGCCAGTGAACGATGTAACATCCATCCGCGATTATGTAACGTGAAACGAACGGAAACAGGCCATATTTGCAGATAATCTTAAACGTGTATGCTATCACAAGAAGAACAATCTAAAATATTCTATCCATTTAAGAAGCTGGCCGCTAAATTCAATACAGAACTCGAAACCGCGCGGGAGGCATCTTCTAATTGGGAGAAGGCACGACTAATTAACGCTTCAGACGTGAACGTCCCCGATAATCATGAACTGGGTGAGAAGATCGAACAGCTTGAGACGGGAAATGCCGAACTCGGTGAGTTTATCGCAGCACTTACGCAAAAGTTACAGGTTACTGACACTGACTTTCAAAAAACGGCGTCGGACCTCGAACCAGATGTTGTTCGCTTCACATCGATCTTCAACAGTGCTAAGGAACTTTGCAACCACAGGTACACACTGAGACAAAAAAATGAAATAAATAAGCGTATAACCGTTATCAATTCTTCGAGGATGTTGTCTAACAAAGATATGGCTGATCTGCAGGAACAATGGTCAGCTCTCCTTGGCATGAAGAACGACCGGCGATTGGACGAATCAAAAACGATTTTCGAGAATCGGCTGTCTGACTGGGAAAAACTAATAGAAAAAGCAGCCACACGTCAATTCACCAATAAATTTTGATGAATACGCCACTAGGTCCCGAGAAAATCAATGATGTACTGCGTGTAAAAATTACTTCCGACGATCAGCAGCAATGAAATAATAAAAGCGATAGCCATGGATACCGGAACTTTCTTTGGCTCTATTTCAGGATCTTTATTATTGAATGCATTTTTCACCGGCCCGATAATATATAAGACGTTCACGATCGACCCGATCACCAGGAAGACAGCCGACGCATAATAATGAGAGTTCCACTCCTCGATCAACATCAGGTCCTTGCTATAATATCCGGCGAGGAAAGGAAATCCCGTGATCGACAATCCACAAATCCCTATCACCACGGCGATCAGTTTCGTGTGCGGCATGATCCGTCCTATGACTTTCGCGGAAACAGTTCCGTAGACACTATTATAGAAACCTGCGACATAAAATAAACATGATTTGGCAATAGCATGCGTGACGATGTGTAATACAGCGGCAATAATTCCGGTCTTTGTTCCGATGAGGATTGCAAGTATAATGTATGACAACTGCCCTACCGTCGAATAAGCGAATCGCGCTTTAAGATCGTCGGTTGCAAGTGCCTTGTACGCCGTATACAAAGCCGTCATACCACACAAGTAGGTCAGCCACCCTCCGGTTATGAAATTGGACGTCAGCCGATGAATAAAATCGAGTCCAAAAATATAGACAGCTATTTTGATCAATGCGATGGAGCCTGTCTTTACCGCTGCCACACTATGAATCAATCCGCTAACAGGAGCAGGCGCCGAATTGGTTTTTGGCAACCACGTATGAAAAGGGAACACTGAATTTTTCGAAATCCCAATGATATACATTGCCAGCAGCACCTGGGCCACACCTGTTCCGACGTGAGAACCGGCCAACGTGGGGTGTCCGCCAAACGACAAGTTGCCACAAAGACTTTTCGTGATGATGATGGCGGGCAGGAAGATCAACAATGCCGGGATGCCCGTTTGTTTCACAAATACTATTGCCGATGCTTTTGCAGCTGTGGTGTTTCTGATCTTTATCAGTGGATACGTCAAAGGGATACCTAAACAATAAAACACAAATAGCGTTACCAGGTTGCCCGCGCAGGCGTTTAGAATAACGACTGATAACAGGATGTTGAGGTAGATAAAAAATTCAGTCCTCTTATCCTGGAAATGATACCTGGTGAATTCAAAACTGTATATGATCGCGATGAGCCACGAACAATTGATAAGAACGAGGAAGACCTTGGAGTATTTGTCAATAAAGATGCTGAACCCAATTTCTTCCACTTCGAACCGAATGTTGACCTCAATCGCAAATGAGCACCAGATCGACACGCAGGAAATCAACAGCATCCCCGCATAGAATAGATTCCTGTGAGTCGGTTTTAGCGGCAAGAACAAAAGCGCAGCCAGCGGCGCAATAACGATCAACAGGAATCCAAGCATCAATTAAAGATGAGAATTTAAGCCATACCAAGTGGAAAAAGAGCGAATGACTTTTGTCAGTCCCGTCGGTGAGAAATGACAGGGTATAAAATGAAAGCGGGCATTGCTGCCCGCCTGTCATTATGCAATTTTTATTTGTCGCGCAGGTTTTTTTCGCGCTTCCTCTTTCTTCGGAACATTGATCTGTAAGATACCATCGAAATATCGCGCCTGGATCTTGTCCCCTTCTACCTGGTCTCCGGGCAATGTGAATTTTCTCTCAAATGCCTGGTAACTGAACTCCCTTCGCATATAGGTGCCGTCTTTATCATTTTCCTCGTGCTGGTCCTGGCGCTCAGATGAGATCGAAAGGATGTTGTTATCCAGTTCAACCTTGAAGTCGTCCCGCTTCAGTCCGGGTGCAGCAACAGAGATCTGGAATGCATCCGACGTTTCCCGGATATTCACCGAAGGAAGCGTAGCACCGTCTGATCTCCATTGCATGAACGGTAGCCTGAACAGATCATCAGAAAAGAAATCGTTCAGCAACGACGGCATTGATGGAGTCAATTGTCCATTCTTTTTCATTAATGAAGTCATAAAACCTCCTTTTTTTATTGTTAAACATTATTTTTTAAAAGATAAAAGCCAATGAAGATTTTCGCCGCTCTCAACGACTCACTCATGAAAGCGATAGAATTGGTTTTTAACCGAATCCACCGTCCGCGACGTGTCACCCTCGATGTTTGAATAATAAGTTGAGTAGGTGGAATCGAACGCGAGCAGGTTTCCTTTATCATCGTACGTTCGGTTCACCTGGATATTTACCTTCGGCTGATTTGTGCTGTCTGGTGCCGCAACACTGTCGGCACGAAGGCTGGCGGTATCCTGTGCGCGGCCGTCTTGCCGGCAAGACGTTACAGATGCCAATACGATGATCAGTATTATGAATAGTGTACTCTTAATTAGAAATCCCCGCGTACTTAAAGTAAAACGACCGGGATGTATGGTCTCCTGCCTGGCAGAAAGACCCGAATTTTTTTCAATCAAATTCATAGTCTTTGTGACAACTCAAGTTGGAAAATCGCCAAACAAGAATTGTGCAGAAGACCTTAGAAGAAAAAAATGACAGTGTGAAATGTCAATCCGACTGTTAGACAAATAAAATGGAAACTAACTCCTGACTTTTGACGTTGTAACGGAATGTCACTTCCACGACACATTTCGTCTTACTTCTCAGCGATCGGGCAGAATTCAATGCCTCTGGTCTTCCATTCCTAGCCGTCCATTTCCTACGGACGGAACATTTCCATTTTAATAATTCATAATCCAGTGGACTTATCACTGATAGGCCTGCCATTAACTATTATCTTATGGGTAAAGACGACCACCGTTTTGACTACATCCTGTTTGCAGGAATCTTGTTATATATGACTCTCCATTTCATTGTGCTTTAATATGAATGAGCAAACGATACTTTGGGGATCATTTATGGCGTTTGTGCTGGGGATGCTGGCGCTCGACCTCGGTGTATTTCATCGAAAGTCGCACGAGGTTTCCATTCGCGAAGCACTGACGTGGACGGGAGTATGGATTGCCGTGGCAATGCTATTCAATCTCTTTGTCTACTATTATTTCGGAAAAGAGCTGGCCCTTGAATTTTTCACAGCCTACCTCGTTGAGAAGTCTTTAAGCATCGACAATATTTTTGTGATCATCATGATCTTCTCATACTTCAGTGTGCCGAATGCATATCAGCATAAGGTGCTCTTCTGGGGAATATTAGGAGCACTCGTGATGCGGTTGATCTTTATTTTCGCGGGCATAGAACTCATTCATAAGTTTCATTGGCTGATATATCTCTTTGGCGGATTCCTTGTTGTTACGGGGATAAGAATGGTTACAGGCGGCGATAAGCCGATGAACCCGGAAGGAAATCCTCTCGTGAAATTCGTCCGCAGGTTATTTCCCGTGACCGAATCTTTTGAAGGCGATAATTTCTTCGTGAAGCGAGATAACAACACCTGGGCTACGCCTTTGTTTATCGTCGTAGTACTGATAGAGGGAACTGATCTGATATTTGCTGTGGATTCTATCCCGGCGATCATTTCCATTTCGGAGGATCCCTTTATCGTTTACACTTCAAACGTATTTGCGATTCTCGGACTCCGTTCACTTTACTTTGCCCTGGCGGGCGTCGAAAAGTATTTCAAATATCTTAAGTATGGCCTCGCGGCGATCCTGGTTTTCGTGGGAATCAAGATGTGTATTGCCGATGTCTTTAAGATCCCGGTTGAAGTGTCATTGATTGTAATCACTCTTTTACTCGCGATTTCAATGCTGGCATCTGTATTGAAAAAGTAATTGCTGCTATTCTTATCAGGACGATCAATCCCGCAGATACGATCAAATTCATATTCCTCGGCACGTCGAACCTGATAAGAACAAGATACAGGATGGCGCCTGCAAGACAAGCCGTGGCGTAAACTTCCCTGTCGAAGATCACGGGCTTCTTGTTAGTCAGGGTATCCCTGATAACTCCGCCCATGACGGCGGTAAATACTCCCATGATTGCAGCGATCTCCGGTTTTACGTCGAGTCCCAAAGCTTTTTCTGTTCCGATTATTGTAAAAAGAGCGATACCAGCCATGTCGAACAATAACATTGTCCTCTTCAATTTTCCGAGGTTTGTGAAGAAGATAAAAGATGTGATAACCCCGGCGATTGTCGCATAAAGAAAGTTCACGTCTGCGATCCAGATCAATGGATAGCTGCCCAATAACATATCGCGCAAACTTCCTCCTCCAAGAGCTGTAACGAAGCCTGTGAATGCAACGCCGAACCAGTTCCTGTCTTTGTCTTCCGTTGCCAGAACGCCGGAGATGGCAAAAAAGAACGTTCCGGCAAGCTCAGAAGCGTATTGTATATTCAAAGCGGTCGTGTGATTGTCATCAAAATTAGCCTTTAGAACCCTTGTATTCAAAAAGTGTGTAAAATCTTGTAACCAATCCGCAACCTTTTGTCTCCAAGTCGGTAGCTTTAATAAAGCCTTCCGCTATGTTCCGTCACAATATCCTTTTGGCCCTGAGAAATTTTGGGCGCTATAAAAGCTCGTTCATCATCAACCTCATTGGCCTTTCCACCGGCCTCGCCTGCACATTCCTTATTTATATGTGGGTCAGCGACGAGCTTACCGTCGATAAATACAGCAGCAACGACGACCGGCTTTATCGCACCATGGAATTCAGGAAGAGAGCAACAGGCATCTGGACTGCGGTGTCGTCGCCCGGGCCGATGGCTGATGCATTGGTTGCCGACATCCCCGAAGTGGAGATGGCTGCCCAGGTAACCTGGCCGAATAGTTATACGGTCTCAGTGGGCGAAAAAAACTTCACCGTCGATGGCCGCTATGCCGCGAAAGACTTCTTCAGGATCTTCGCCCTGAAAATGCTTGCCGGCGATCCAAACACAGTTATCACAGACAAGCGCTCAGCAGCCATCAGCGATAAGCTCGCAGTAACATTATTTGGCTCTGTTGAATATAGCATCGGAAAAACGATCCAACTCGAGCACAAAGAGGAGTTCAAAGTAACCGGCGTCTATCAAAGCTTACCTGTTAACGCAACGGAGCAGTTCGACTTTGTTCTTCCTTATCAAACATATCTCGACAACAATGATTGGCTCACCTCGTGGGGAAATACGGGCCTTATGACTATGGTCCTATTAAAACCAGGTGTCGATATCCAGGCTTTGAATGCGAAGCTCGCCGATTTCATTAAAGTAAAGACCAACAACGAGATCACACATCGCGCGTTGTTTTTGAAAAAATACTCCGAATCATATCTCTATGGACAGTACGACAATGACGGAGTGCTGACGGGCGGTCGTATCACTTATGTTAAACTGTTCTCGATCATTGCAGTATTCATATTGATCATTGCATGCATCAACTTTATGAACCTGTCTACGGCGCGGGCAACGCGTCGTATGAAAGAAGTTGGTGTTAAGAAAGCGATGGGTGCTGCGAGAAAGACTCTCATCGCTCAGTATATGGGAGAATCGATCATCACAAGCTTCATATCGCTCGCCATAGCATTGCTGTTGGTGTACCTGTTCCTTCCTGAATTCAATTCGATCACGCAGAAGCATCTTGCATTCGAACCCTTCGGCGATCAAATCCTTTGGTTCGTCGGCATTACAGTTATTGCAGGGATCCTCGCCGGCAGCTATCCTGCCCTTTACCTTTCTGGTTTCAGCTCGGTAGCAGTATTAAAAGGCAAACTCACCGGCAGCATGGGCGAAATCTGGAGCCGTAAAGGATTGGTCGGCTTCCAGTTTACATTGTCGATCATCTTCATCGTATCGATCATAGTCGTCTATGAGCAGATCCAATTCGTTCAGTCGACCGATGTTGGATATCACAAAGAGAATGTCGTCTTCTTCGGACTGACCGGGGCGTTAAACGATGTGAAGAACCAGGAACTGATGATCAATAGAATCAAAGCAATCCCAGGTGTCGAAAATGCTTCAAGCATGGGGCACAACCTGGCGGGGCACAACGGTGGCACCTATGGTGTTGTGTGGGAAGGGAAAGATCCTGAGGACAAAACGGAGTTTGAAAGGTTCATGGTAAACTACGACCTCACCGAAACACTTGGAATAGAGATCGTGGAAGGCCGCACATTCTCACGGGACTTCCCCGCCGACACATCTGCTATTATCTTCAATGAAAAAGCCATTGCATTCATGGGCATCAAAGATCCAATCGGCAAGGTTGTGAAGTTGTGGGGCACCGACCGCAAGATCATTGGCGTCGTGAAAGATTTCCACTACGAATCCCTTCACGAAGATTTTAAGCCAATATTTATGGTTGCAATGCCGGGCGAGACATGGAATCTTATGGTGCGATTCTCCGGCGGTAAAGAAAAAGAAGTGGTTCCGCAGATAGAAAAGCTTTATCATGAAATGAATCCAGGATTCGATTTCAACTACCAGTTCCTCGACGACACATACAAATCGCAGTATGGCAGCGAGCAACGCATTGCAACGCTTTCGAAATACTTTGGTGGCCTCGCGATATTGATCTCGTGCCTGGGCTTGTTCGGATTGGCTTCGTTCACCGCGGAAAGAAGGTTGAAAGAGATCGGCATCCGCAAAGTGCTCGGTTCCAGTGAAGCATCTATTGTATACCTGCTTGCAAGCGACTTCACGAAGATCGTTCTCGTGTCGATCATCATCGCCATACCCGTCAGCTATTTCACGTCGATGAAGTGGCTCGACGGCTTTGCTTTCAAGATATCGCTTCAGCCATGGTACTTCATTGGCGCAGGCTTAACTGCACTTTTCGTGGCATGGTCTACCGTTGCCTTCCAGGCATTCAAGGCATCGAAGGTTAATCCGACGGACTGTTTGAGGAGCGAGTAAACGTCGGGTAATTTTGACAATCGGCTCAAACATTGTCAAAATATGAGCCGATTAAAATCACAATCGGCTCACCAGATTACCGTCCGAACGATTCCGCTAAGTGATATTTCCAGGATATCGTAACTTATCCGCTCCACAAACACCCGCCATGAAACGTTCGGTTACTATAATAACGTGCATTCTCTTTTCGATAGCTCCCGCCCTTGCCCAGAAAAAAGGCACGAAGACTAATCCCCATATCCTCAATCCCTCCCCTGCCACTATCGCATGGGGACACTACTGGTCGGAAACTCCTCCTGCCCTGAAAATCAATTCAGGAGATATCGTGCGTCTGCATACCCTTATAACATCCAACCCCGAACGCCTGGAAGCCGCCGGGCTGCCAGCAGCCGAAGTAGAAAAGGAGTTGCGCGATGTTCAGTCCACCAAGGATCGCGGACCCGGCGGACATATTCTCACCGGCCCTATTTACATCGAAGAAGCCGAGCCGGGAGATGTGCTCGAGGTGAAGATATTATCAATCGATCTTGCTATTCCTTATGGATATAATGCGATCGGGCAAAACGGTTTCTTGTCAGATGAGATCTTCGACAGGAAAATGTCGATCATACGACTCGATAAAGAAAAGATGGTGGGTTATTTTGCCGACGGTATCGAGATACCTTTGAAACCATTTTTTGGAAGTATGGGAGTTGCTCCGCCCAAAGAAGCCGGACGCTGGAACAGCGCGCCTCCGTGGATTCATGCGGGCAATCTCGATAACAAGGAACTGGTCGCAGGGACTACCCTGTTCATTCCTGTTCACATCAAAGGTGCGTTATTCGAAATAGGCGATGGTCACGCTGCTCAGGGAAACGGTGAAGTTGATATTACCGCTATTGAAACCTCACTGAAGGGCGATCTTCAGTTTATCGTTCATAAAGGAAAGTCTTTGAAGTGGCCCATCGGCGAAACGCCGACACATATTATTACCATGGGATGCGACAGGGATCTTGTTATCGCGACTCGCACGGCCGTAAAAGAAATGATCCGCTACCTGATGGAGGAGAAAAAACTCTCACAGTCGGATGCATATATGCTCACCAGTGTGGCTGTCGACGTTAACATCACTCAACTGGTAGACGGAAACGTCGGTGTGCATGCAATGCTGCCGAAGGCGATATTCAAAAAATAGGCCGGTTCTCGGAAAGGAGCTTATCTCCAGGTCAGGACAAAAATCCCGGCAAAGACCAATGCGCCGCCGATGATGATCTTCGGAGTAACCGGTTCGCGAAAGATGAGGAATGATAGCGTCAGTGTAATCAGGATACTTCCTTTGTCTATTGCGGCTACGTAGGATACAAGTCCATCTTTCATGGCACGGTAATAAAACACCCAACTCAGAGTCGTTGTAACACCCGATAGTACCAGGGCAATCAATTGCCCCGTTGAAAGATCAGTGACCTGTCGATACCTTTCATCCACTAAATTCAATAACGCGACCAGCACGAATATGACAGTTGTTCTTACTGCGAGTCCGACGTCGGCGTGAACATTTTCGAGACCATGTTTTGCGAGGATAGAGGTGAAACCCGCAAACACCATTGAAAGGATCGCGTAAATAATCCAGGTCTGCATAAGATGTATGTTTTGTGGATAAAATGCTAAGATATCAACTTTGCGATGGTTAAGGAAAATGGCCTGCGGCTTCTCCAAACTTCATTTTTCTCCTATCTTTCCGCGCACCTAAACTCAAAATCTATGACGTCAAAATTCTTCGATGGTCACAATTATTTCATCGATGAAAAGGTAAACCTCTTCAAGTTCGAAAATCAGTACAAGGTATTCAACGACAACGGCGAAAACATTGGATCTATTAATCAGCGCTTGTCCACTGGCCAAAAAGCTCTTCGGTTGCTTTTGAACAAGGCAATGCTTCCGTTCCGTCTCGAGATCAAAGATTCAAATGGAATGCTGATCGCTTCTATTTCAAGAGGCTGGACCTTCTGGATGTCGAATATTATTATCAGCAGTGGCGACAATCAGCAGATTGGAAGCATCCGCCAGAAGTTCAAGTTCTTTAAGCCTACATTCCTGATCTTTAATCATCAGCAAACGCAGGTTGCGGAGATCGCCGGCGATTGGAAAGCATGGAATTTCGTGATCAACAATGAAAACGGCGGTTCTATCGGGGCAATCACCAAGAAATGGGCTGGCGCCATGAAAGAGATCTTCACCTCTGCCGACAAATATCTCGTGAATATCGATCCATCTTATTCTAACATGATGAATAAGGTGATCATCTTATCGGCAGCGATAACGATAGATATGGTTCTTAAGGAAAGTAAGAATTAAACAAAACCGGGGTTCATTGCAGCGTGCAATTAATTTGCTGCAATGGCCCTCCTTTCTAATCCAGCGACACGGCGAACACGCTCTCGTCGCCTTCGTCGAGTTTGATACTGTTTACCAGGGCAATGCACTCGAGGATAGTAAAATAGATCTCCTCCGAATTTTCTTTGAGGACTTCGCTGTCGGAAATCGTGATAAGCAGCGACTCCTTGATCTCGACCATGCACTCGATCCATGCGTCCATATTATCCGCATAATATTCGGGAAAGCTCAGTGTCTTCTTAAACACCTGGTGAAATGCTTTCCAGTCGGTGAGGGCATTGCCGTCGATTGTAATTTCCTTATACATTATTGCACTTTGAGCTCGGCTCTTCTGTTTTTTGCGTGTTCGTTGTCCTCGCAAATTACACCATTACTGCATTTGTTGAGCAATAATTCTTCTCCGAAGCCGATGGCCGTTATCCGGCCGCTGCCAACGCCACGGGTTCCCAGGTATTTTACAACTTCCCTGGCTCTCTGGTTGGATAAGGTAAGATTGAATTCGTGCGTTCCCTGTGAGTCGGCGTGTGCCCCAACATGCAAATGATATGCTTTGTCGCGCGACATAGCACGCGCAACCTTGTCGAGTACCGGATAGCTCTCCGGTTTTATGTCCCACTTCTCAAAGTCGAACTGTATCACAAACTTCTCCCGGAACTCCTCTTCCAGAACGAGGTCATTTACAAGTGAGCCTGTGAGAATGCCTGTCGTATTCAGCTCAAATTGGCGCGGAATAAATCCCGGCCGGTTTGCCCTGATCAAATATTTTTTATTCGGTCTCAATTCGAAACTATATGTGCCCTGCTGTGTTGAGACCGAATCGGAAACACCATCGGTAATATTCTTTAAAACAACAGTCGCATCCGGCAATTTGTCCTGGGATTCGTTACTGTAAATGATACCCTTTGCCAGCAATGATTTCGGCCATAGCTTCACGTCGATACTATCGCGACCGAGAGTGCGTCCATGTGTCGAGAACGTTGTCGTATCGATAGAGAGATAATTATCGCCAGAGCCAAAAAGCCTGAAAGATTTATCAAAAGGAACATCCATAAAGAAGTAACCGTTTTCGTCGCTTGTTACTTCTTTTGTCCACTGACCTTCATCGTCGGTAATAAAGATATTTGCTCCTGGTATCGCTTTGGAAGAATCTAGTTTATCGATCGCCCGTCCCACAATGGAAAACCACTTTACAGTGAAGCTGTAAATGTCATCGTAGCCGTGACCACCTTCACGATTTGAAGAGAACATTCCCTGGCGGCCATTGCGATCCATAACCAGCGAGAAGTCATCGCCCGGGTTGTTCAATGGCGATCCGAGATTCTGAGGTGCCGACCAGGCTCCGTTCTTCTTCGTTGTTACGTATATATCCAGGCCGCCAAATCCGCCGTGACCATTCGATGAAAAATAAAGTGTGGAATCATTAGCCAGAAAAGGGTAAAACTCATCTCCTTTTGTATTCACCGAAGCGCCGAGGTTAACCGGCTTTTGCCATTGGTTATGATCCCTGACGCTAATGTAAATGTCGATACCGCCGAGTCCGCCTGGTTGATTAGACGCAAAGAACATGACGGTACCTGCTTCGTTTACCGACGGATGAGCGTTTGAATACGTATTGTCGTTAAAAGGAAAGGGTTCAACTTTCCCGATGACATTGTTTGCCAGCAACTGCCCGAAATGAATGCCGAGATTGACTCTCCCGTCATGCCGCACTGCTTTTCCGTTGACCAGATTATTCCTGGAGAAAGCCACCCGTTCGTTGTTACTGTAGAATACGATCGGTCCGTCGTGAAAGGGAGAGTTTAGATTTGGATCATTGAATAATAACACATCTTTCTCCTCCACGACGTTCTTCGGCGCGAAGTATATATTCAACATCATCTCATTCTCGTTCAGAGCCGATGTCGACTGGCGCTTGACGAACATCTCGCGGTCGCGGGCCGAAACGAATACAACGCCGTCTTTGAAATACTGCGGGGCAAAGTCGGACTGATCTGAATTATAGCTTTGGTTCTGCACCTGGTACAGGGACGAGTCGCGGGAGTAGTAATTGATATTTCTGAAAAATTCTATCTTCGACAATGCCCGTTTGTCATCGGTCTCATTGGAATATTGCGTGAACCACTTCGAAGCTTCTTTGTAATTGCCGCGGCCGGCGAGTATCTGCGCATATTGGTATTTATACTCTGGTGACGCATTCGGTTGAACAGCTATCGTTGAATACCAACGCTCCGCCTCTTCCAGCTTACCCAATCTAAAATAACAATCTGCGATACGCTGACGTGCAACCAGGTTCGAAGAATCTTTACCTATTGTCGCGAGATAAAGCTCGAGAGCGTTGCGGTAAGCGAGATGCTTATACAGCTCTTCTGCTTTCTTAAAATTGCTTTGAAATACATTGCCGATGTTTGTACTCTGAGCACAGACAAGAATCGTTGTCACAGACAAAAAACAGGTCAGTATAAGTTGTCTCATCCTCATTAGAAATAACGTGGTGTAACCACACCTTCTTTACGGAATCGAAATACGTATTGCAGCAATAGTTCGTGCGACCCAAGTTCGGCTTGCTTGATTGGGCCTGTCGCAATTGAATAAGAGTATCCGAATCGCAACTGATCTGTGATCTGAAGTTCGGTAAGCAACACAACGGTGTTTACGAACTTATAGGATAGTCCCACCCAGATCACGTCATCAAAAAGAACATTAGCATTCAGATCGAATTCAACAGGCTTTCCGTCGATGGCTTTGAAGAGAAAATTCGGTTTCACTTTGAGCATCCGGTTCAAAGTAAAAACATAGCCACCGGTCAGGATCACCGGCACATTTTGATATACTGTCTGAAAATTCTTCGAACGATCGAAAATGTTGTTCATCATGTGGGGCATCGATAAACCGACGTACCACTTTGGCTTCGTGATGTAAATACCGGCTCCTACGTTGAGTCGCGTCTGGCGCACATTGCTGGCAAACAATGCATCGTTCTGGTATAGATCGAGGTCGGTGTAATTTGCCCTGTATGAACTTATGCCAGCCTGTAATCCAAATGAGATCATACCCCCGCGGCTCATCGGGATCCGGTAGGCGTAAATAGCGCTGGTACCCGTCTGGTTGATCACGCCGATGTGATCATTGATTACCATGAACCCAACTGCGAAACGCTGGTTGGCGATGGGTGAATGCACTGCAAATGTTTGCGTGGTAGGCGCTCCCGGAAGTCCGACGCTTTGTAATCTGCCGAGGAAACTCGCGCTCAGCGCATTGTGACTGCCCGCGTACGCCGGATTGATAGCAAGGCCATTGAACATGTATTGCGCATACGTTGCCTGTTGCTGGCCATAAGTTTGAATCGCGATAGCGAAGAACACAACGGTTAAAAGATGTCGTAAAGATCGCTTCATCAATTTCTTTTGAGTACCACGAATCCTTTTTTCGGTCCGCTTCTGTCGCCCAGGTCGATAACATAGAAATATGTTCCCTCAGGCAATCCACCGGAGCCTATGCCCCTGTTTGACTGGCCGGTCCACACTTTTTCTTCGTTGTCGTAGCCTTGTATTTCAAATACGAGGTTATTGAAGCGGTCAAATATCCTTACAACATTGCCGGTATAATAATCGATTCCTTCAATTCTCAGGTAGTCATTGTTTCCATCACCGTTTGGTGTAACGCCTTCGTAAGCCTTAAAGGGTTCGTCATCGACGGTTAACGTCACCGTAGCCTGACTGCACAATGAAGGCGTGGCAGAATCACATGCCTTGTATTCGAATGAGTCCGGACCGCGATACGTCTTTTCAGACAGGTATGTGAATGTACCGTCGGCGTTTAAAGTGAGCGTTCCGTGCGCCGGCGTCGTAACGGGGTTTAAATCAAGCGTAATGACGTCCCCGTCGACGTCGTAGTCGTTAGCGAGAATATTTCCGCCGGAAGGTACATGACGTAGCACAGTTATATTGTCGTCGACAGCCGTAGGGGAATCGTTCACTGGAGTCATAGTGATCTTCACGTTCGTGCTCGCGGTGGCACCAGATGGATCGGACACCGACAAAGTCCAAAGCGATTCACCATCGTAGTTCAACGCCGGCGTAAAGATGTAGCAGAAATCATACGGAGCTGAATCACGGATCATATTTCCGCCGCCGGAAATATTTACAGGTTGTATAAAGTTAATCGCGTCGCCATCGACATCCACTGCATTGACGCAAACCCGGATCGTTGAATCCTCGGGAATAAACAGTTCAGGTATCCCTGAAAGAGTCGGAGCATCATTTACCGGGTTCACAGTAATATTGATCGTAGCGATGTTAGAATCGGAAGAACCATCACTTGCCTTGAATGTGAATTGATCTCCGCCAAAGAAATTTGCAGATGGCGCGTACAACAACGACGGGGTGACTCCCGATAACCCGCCATGGGTAACCTGGGTCAGGATGGTGTATGTCAGTGGACTATTATCGCCGTCACTCGCCGTCAGCGTCACCAGGATCGATTCATCTTCGTTAACGGTAATATTCTGATCATCGGCAACAGGGGCGCTGATTACCGGGATGACGGTGATTGTAACGGTGGCCGTATTCGAATCGGTTGTTCCATCATTCACGTTAAATGTAAAGACATCAGTGCCGGTATACCCGGGATCAGGTGTGTACACAAGGTCTGGTGCCGTTCCATTTAATGTGCCGTGCGATGGTGGCGTTACTATAATGTATGTTAAAGCGTCTCCGTCGGGATCCGAGCCAACGATGGTGATTGAAAGCGGAACGTTTTCAGGCGTCGTTGTGGAAGCTCCATTCTGATCGAAGGCGACAGGCGCATCTGCAACTGGGGTCACGGTAATTGAAACGGTTCCCGTATTGGAATCACCGCTTCCATCATTCGCGGTAAACGTGAAACTATCAGTCCCGTCGTAGTTCGCTGCAGGTGTATACACCCTGTTGGGTCCGCTGCCTGTCAACGATCCATGAGTTGGCAAACCGACGATCGTCCACGTGAGAGCATCGCCATCAGGATCTGTGCCGGTCAATGAAACAGGTAGCGGCACGTCTTCCGGGGTTGAAACGGCCTGGCTTGTAACCGCGGGAAGGTCATTGACCGGCGACACAGTGATTGACACAGTAGCTGTATTCGAATCGCCAGTTCCATCATTTACTTTGAAAGTCAGAAAATCCGACCCGTTATAGTTTAATGCCGGAGTATAGGTAAGATTGGGCGGTGCGCCTGTTAATGTTCCATGTAGTGGAGAAAGAACGATCGTGTAGGTAAGCGCATCGAGATCAGCATCGGATGCCGTAAGAGTGATCGATGCAACTGCATCTTCATTGGTCGATACGTTCTGGTTATTTGCGACCGGGAGGTTATTCACCGCCGAAATGGTTATTGATACTGTCGCAGGAGTGGAATTGAGTGTTCCATCACTTGCACGGAATGAAAAATTGTCGGTGCCGATATAACCCGCTGCCGGCGTATAGGTCAGATTCGGCGCAGCACCGGTTAAACTTCCGTGCGATGGCGCGGCGACGATCGAGTAAGTCAAAGCATCTCCATCGGAATCGGTAGCAGTCAGTGTGATCGCCTTCGCGATATCTTTCGGGGTTGAAACATTTTGCGCATTCGCAACCGGTGCATCGTTCACAGGTGTGATGGACAGGGACACAGTCGCTGTGTTTGAGTCAGTGGTGCCATCGTTCGCCTTGAATGTAAATTGATCGGAGCCTGTATAGTTGAGTGACGGTGAGTAGGTCACGTTTGATCCCGTGCCTGTTACCGATCCATGCGCAGGCGGTGATACGATTATAAACGTCAGAGGATCTGCATTTGCGTCCGTGGCCGTAAGCACGATGGCAGTTGGAACATCCTCTGCAAGAGAAACCGATTGATCGTTTGCAACCGGCGCGAGGTTCACACCGGGGTCGAGAAACAATGAAACCGTGGCGACATTGGAATTGGTAGTACCATCATTGACCTTGAATGTGAAATTATCGGATCCGGTAAAACCATTGTTCGGAGTGTAGGTGAGATTAGGAGCGACACCCGTTAAAACACCATTCGCCGGGTTGGTTACTACGATAAACGTCAGTGAGCTTCCTTCAACGTCGCTGCCCGTTAACACTACCGACTTTGGCGTGTTGAGGAGATAATTAACACTTTGTGAAATGGCAACGGGGGCGTCGTTTACCGGTGTTACGGTAATGGAGACCGTGGCAATATTCGAATCGACACTTCCATCATTTGCTTTGAACGTAAAATTATCCGGTCCATTGTAATTGTTCACCGGTGTGTAGGTGAGCGATGACCCGCTTCCACTCAATGTGCCGTGTGCCGGAGCGGCAACAATCGTGTAAGTCAATGCGCTTCCTTCCGTGTCCGTTGCCGAAAGTGTGATCGTCGTTGCCACGTCTTCTGCCAGCGTTACATTTTGATTTGATGCCGCCGGCGCATCGTTCACAGGAGTAACAGTTATTGAAATGGTGGCGACATTTGAGGTCACAACACCGTCATTGACGGTGAAAGTAAAATTATCAGGACCATTGTAATTCGATGACGGCGTATACGTAACAGACGAGCCGGTTCCTGTAAGGCTTCCATGTAAAGGCGGGGCAACAATCGTATAGGTAAGTGCACCACCATCCACGTCAGTTCCGCTTAACGTTACCGGTAACGCAATATCTTCAGATGTCGTCAATGCCTGGTTATTCGCGATCGGCGCATCATTCACAGGCGTAACGGTAATTGAAACCGTAGCCACATTGGAATTGGCTGTACCATCGTTCACCCTGAACGTAAAGTTGTCGGAACCATTATAGTTCGCAGCCGGCGTGTAGGTTACGTTTGCTCCCGATCCCGCCAATGTTCCATGTGCAGGGTTCGTCACGATTGTAAACGTAAGAGCGTCGCCATCAACGTCACTGCCCGTCAACACGATTGCTTTGGGCTGGTCTTCCTGTGTCGATACCGCCTGGTTATTTGCAACAGGCGCATCCTGGACGGGAGTAACGATCAATGTCACTGTCGCGATATTCGAATCGACAGTTCCATCGCTGGCTTTGAATGTAAAGCTATCATTGCCATTATAGTTGAGTGCCGGCGTGTACGTGATATTCGCACCCGTTCCCGTCAGCGTTCCATGAGCAGGTCCTGTTACAATCGAATAGGTCAGCGATCCGTTGTCGACATCAGTAGCCGAAAGCGTAATTGCTTTACTTACATCTTCCTGCGTTGTGACCGCCTGGTTCGATGAAACCGGTGCATCGTTTACCGGCGCAACACTGATCGTTACTGTTCCGGCTGCAGCTGAATTAAAAATCCCATCGCTCACCTGGAATGTAAATGAATCCGGTCCCGAATAGTTGCTGTTGGGAGTGTACAGAACAGTTGGACCAGTTCCGCTCAACACGCCATGCGCAGGCTGGGTAACGACAGTAAAAACGAGTGGATCATTTTCAGGATCCGTTCCGGTCAGGGTGATACTCTTCGCAACATCTTCTGTAACGTTCACGCTTTGATTGACGGCGGTAGGACGCGTGTTTGGCTGAACCACAGTAACAGAGGCGCTTGCCTGGTTGCCCCCCGCCACTCCACACGGAACGCTGGTGATTGTCTTTTGTGCCTTCGCGATGATCTTATCGAAAGACTGCAATGGTGCGCTCAAGGCAACCGCCCAAACTGTACCAACTGCAGTATTGCCCTGGATCTCTCTGGGTGTTGCGCTCCATACAGGTGCCGCATCGGTTCCACCAGTGCGCGAATAGATCTCGACCTTGATATAAATATCAGGGTCGCTTCCTCCGGAGATCACAGTTTGCCCTGCCCTCACGGGAACATCGATCGTGGGCTTGTTTACCTTGTCTTTTTCGAAACCTCCGCAAGTCTGGCAAAGGTCGTCGATCGAGGTTGGACATTGATTGTCGATCAACGCAGTGAATGCGCAGCTAAGACAATTAGCATATTCCGGTGCGTTGTTATCGACACCGGAAACATCCGCAATGTTACCCGATAGCGCGCATGTTGCCGACACGTTCGTTACGGCAACAAATCTCAAACCACTGCTGCTTGTAATCCCGAATGCAGAGGCAAGCTCGTCGAATGGAACGTAGAAATCGTAGAAGTAGTCAGGATCGCCACAGGTCACTTCGTCTGCGATCGATATTTGAAAATGAGAAGCTATGGGATATGTTAGCTGGGCCTGCGGACAGGTATTTATACCATCGATATTATAAACATTGACGCCCGCATTGTTTCGTTTAATGAATGTAATATCGACTTCGAAGCCCGGGTTATTGGCAGTGGCATTTGGATCGGCTGCACCAAAAAGACCATCTGTATCAAGAAGGATTGTCCATGATTCGACGCTCGGATTGTCGTCGCCCACACGCATTCTGAAGATCAGGTTGTTTCCGTCGCGAACTGCGTAAACGGAGTGTCCCTTGGTGTCGGGAATGAGATCGGTAATGCCGCATGAATTCCCTACGTTGTCTCCTGTAGCATCGCCACCGGCCTGAGGAATGCCGAACATGGTGATCTCGAACTCATCAACATAATAACCGTCGTTGGAAAAACCGGAGACTGTTTTCGACACATAACCGTCGTTATTAGGGTCGAGAACGTTGGTTGTTGCAGCTCTTATAATACGGCCCCGCTGAGCAAAAACTGCGCAGGATAGTATGAAAAACGTCAAAAGCAGCAGGAGGCGCTTTGTCAAGGTTTAAGAATTTAGGGGCGGTTAACCCAATTTAAGAAAAAAAGCTTCCCTAACCCAGTTATTCTATCCCTACCAATAGCTTGGACACGGCATCACCTGGTGCAGCTTCGCAACCTTTATGCGATAGTTTACCATGATCTCGTGTGTACCATTAGAATATTGACTCAGATCACTAACAGTAAAATCGTAAGCATAGCCGACGTGAAAATTTTCATTCAGCTGTAACTCGAACAAACCCACAAAGCCCTCTACCAGCCTGTATGAAACACCGAGGCCGACGGTATTGTATAAAACGAATGTCGAGTTTATGTCGAAGCTCAATGGCGCTTCTTCCTGGAAGCGAATGAGCGTAGACGGTATCCATTTCAAATTCTTCCCGAGCTCCCGGTTATAGTTCGCGAACAAATAATAATATCGCTGCTGTCGTGACCCAAACGGAAGATTGCCCTCACTGGCGAATACCCTGCTCTCCATAAGTTGGGGCACAGAAAAGCCCGCGTTGAAATTTTTGGATCTGAGCATAATCCCTGCACCAACGTTGGGATTAAATCTTGTGATGACTCCCTGGAGATTCGGATCCGTTGCGGCTTTCAGGTTGAGCTTGGTATAATCTGATTTAAGATTGTTGAACCCGCCCTGTAATCCGAATGTCAGTGTGGTCTCGCGGGTCAGCCTGATCTTGTAAGAATAAACTCCATACAAACCGACATCATGACGAATACCGATCTGGTCATCCGAAGCTATCAAACCCAGACCCATCCGTGCCTGTTTCAGGAAACTGGAATGGATCGTTGCCGTAAGCGTCTTCGGAGCTCCGTCGAGGTTTACCCACTGGTTCCGGTAAATCGCGGTAGCGCTCAATTGCACCTGCGCGCCGGCGTAAGCCGGATTGATCAGCAACGGATCGAACATGTACAACGACTGAACAGGGCGCTGTTGTGCCACCAGGCTGGTAGCCGTCAAACCAAAAAAGAAGATGAACAGTCCCTTTTTCATTTATCAAGTTCAAGATATCCGGCTATCGGCTTCGATCCGTCTCGTTTATCAATAATGTAGAAGTAGGTACCTGATGGAAGATTGAGACCCTGCATGTAGACACCCTTCTCCCCGATGCCCTTGAATGAGACGTCATTGTTGTTATACCCGTCTGCTTCGTATACAAGAACTCCACTCCTGTTAAACACTTTAACATTATTCGAAGGGAAGTTTGTAATACAGTCGATGATAAAGAAGTCATTCTGGCCGTCACCATTCTGGGAGATACCATTGTAAGGAGCTATCTCCGTTTTAACTTCTCCATCGCCTTCATTAACACAACCTTCGGTGCTTGTTACAACCACATGGTAGAAGCCCGGGAACAGGTCATAAACTGCTGGACCGCTTCCCACTGTTCCACCAAGCGTGGCGTCTGTCCAAATCGCATTGTCAAGAACTATGTCAGGCGTTGTAAGTTCAATTGATATGGACCCGATACCATTTGGCTTACCGGTGTCGGAACAATACGAAGGTGTTGAAGAGATGTTGAATTCCGGTATCACTCGTTTATCGGCAACCATAACCGTACCTGGAGGTGAAACGCATCCCGTTACATCGTCGGTTGCCGTAACCGTATAAGGACCAATGTCCAGGTTCTGATAATCGACACCCGTAAAATCGCTGGAAGATTTCAATGTTGATCCATCATACCAGTTGAACGTGTAGTTGAAGATCACTCCTCCTACCGATGCGTTCACCCAACCATTTGGAGTAATACAGTTAGTTCGATCGAACACGACCTTTGGATCCGGAACAGGAGGAATTACAGTGGCATCAGTGATGTCGCCGGAAAGATCTGCTTGGCAACCCGTTAGGTCGTTCACCACCCTGACAGTATAACTACCTGCTCCTTTTGCGATAAGCTTATCATTTGTCGTCAACGGCACTCCGGCTGGCACGGGAACAGCCGCACCCTGGAACCACGAGAATGAATATCCTACAACCCTTCCACCATCTGCAGTAGCCGACAGCTGACCGTTGGCACGAACCGGATCGCAATTGGTCAATGGATTGTCTTCAAAAATAACGATGAGCGGATTCTCGCGGGCATCGACAACTTCTGCGGCAGCGATGCTCACACAACCTGTGTTGTTGTCTGTTACTCTGACTGTATAAGGACCCTGCGGGAGCGACAACTGTTCATAATCTGCAACGAACCCCGGGATCGGAGCCATCGAAGGAAAATCCGGAGCTGCCGAAAGATTCGGCGACGATCCAATATAAAGGTCCGCCGTAAAGCTATATACAAATGGATACTCCGACGGGCTCGGTTTCAGATTGGTTACACGAGCTGTTACTGATCCGTCCTGGCCAATACACAACGTACGTGGATATCCGCCAACCGAAACTTCCGGTTTAAATAGCGGAGCTTCATCCGGAACTGTGTAAAGAGCAGAAGCGCTGCAGCCGGTAACTGTGTTAGTGATATTCACCGAATAATCACCTACAGCAAGGTTCGTGATCGTGCTTGTAGTTGCAAACTGAGCACCGGAAAGATCCAGCGACGGGAACCATTGGAACGTGTAGTTCGGATCGGTGTCATCCTTACCATCACCGGTAGACATCAACGCTGCCGTTCCTGTAGCGGTACACGAGATCTGTTTAACCGTTTGCAATATTCGCGGCACGGGGTAAACGATCTGGTCGTCGTCGATTACCACCTCTTTAGGGCCCGACTTGCAATCTGTTGACGGATCCTGGACGATCACGAAGTATGTGCCCGGTAATAAGTTTGGTAATAACGGCGCTGTTTGTCCGGCAATCTGAGCCGACGGGGTGAATGCACCCTGATACCATTCGTAGCCGAAGGTTGCCAAAGCGGGACCTGTGATGGTGTTGTCGGGAGGAATATTCGGAGGGAAAAGCACAGAGCTTGTCGTGCTACCCAGGGTTATCTTTGTTACCTCGGCCGATCCTGTCGGCTTACAATCTACTGGATCGATCGTAGCCACATCGATAACGTTCGGCGTGCTCATCGTCGGATCGAGGATCAGCTTATAGTCTGAAGTAAACTTACAACCTGTTGCAGTGTTCGTTACCGTTAATTGGTAATTACCGTCGAGTGCGTTCGGGATCGTGTTTGTTACCGACGCATGTGGTGCGCTGTTAAACAGCCATGCGTAGGTGTATGTTCCCATAGAGCCATTGAGTTCGGTCGCCGTTGCAGTAACTGAGCCGTTGGCTTTCGCCGGATTACAAGCAGAGTTTGCAACAGATGCAAACGCCAGTTCAGGATCTGTATGAAGGTCCTTAATATCGACACGTACAGGTGTGGTTGTACATCCTGCGCCAGGCGAGAGACCAACTTTACGGGTACCAGTGACATAATACGTTCCTCCTCCCATAGCAAGATAAGGCTGCGATGTGAATGCAGGATCTTCCGTAAGCACATGATCGGTGATCACAGCATTTGCTGCATCCTTTAAAGGTGCCAAAGGATCGAAGACTGTTGGATCGGTTGTTGACTTAAACCATTCCAGGTCAAAGTTGGCGGCAAGTGTAGCAGGTGTGTTGTAGTTAAACACTCCAAGACCACTCGATGTTGCGTCGATAGATATCTTCGTTACCGTGATCTTTCCATCGGACTTACAGATCAATTGATCCTCCGTAATATAACTGATAAGCGTGATCGGCAGTTTTGCAGGAGATATTACGGCCTGTTGTGTGGTTGTACACTTGCTGTAATCATTCTGAACAGTGATCGTATACGTATCATCTTTCAGGCCCGCTGCCGGGAATGTTGGAGGTATTGTGAGCGCCGAACCAGTTGTGGGTGAATTACCGCCGCCGCCCGGATTACCGGCAAGATTCGATTGAACCCACTGATAACTGTAGGTTGAACCGGACTCAGCAGGTACCGATGACGAGGTGCTGACTGCAAGTTCGATTCGTCCTTCGTCTACTGCCGATACACAACTCGTATTATTGAATGCTTTCAAAGAAGTGATCTGCGGTGTGTTAACCTGCTTCACCAGGTCGATCCGAACCGGTGTTGTTGCACAACCTGCACCAGGCGTCATTCCCGGTTTGCGTGTGGCTATAACGTAGTATGTACCTTCTCCCATCGTCGGGAACGGCTGCCCGGTCTGCAACGGATCTTCCGAAAGTGTAGCGTCGGTGATCGGATTCGACAACGCGTCAGTCAACGGCGTAGCCGGGTTGAATGTACCAGGAGTAGCGGCTGCAGCCTTGAACCACGATAAGTTGAAGTTCGCGGAAAGCAAGGCCGGCGTATTGTAATCGAACAGACCGAGATTGCTTGTACTCGCGTCTATCTTGACGTCAGTCACCGTAATTCTTCCGTCCGGCGCGCAGATCAACTGGTCTTGCGACGTGTAGCTGATAAGTGTCAACGGGTAACGCGTTGGCGTTATCACCGATTGCACAGTTGTTGTACATCCACTGTAGTCGTTCTTCACAACAACCGTATAGGTATCTTCTTTCAATGCGCTGCCTGGAACGGGCACAGCTGGCGGCGGAGTATATGAAGGTGGAATTGTATAAACGGTAGTTGCCGTTGCGTTAGCAACATTGTTGTCGTTTCCGGATCCGAGAGGATTTCCTACAGGATTCGCCTGTGTCCACGTATACGAATACGTGGAACCTGACTCGGCACCCACACCGGATGTGGTCTTCACGGTGAGCTCGATCCTTCCCTCGGTAACCGCTGCATCGCATGATGTGTTTGCAAATCCTTTTATAGATGTTACCTGCGGATTGATATGCTTGTCCTCGATGGTGATCCTCGTTGGCGCCGTCGTACAGCCGGCTCCCGGGGTCAGTCCTGGCTTGCGTTTGGCAATCACATAATATGTACCGGCGCCCATGGCTGAATATGGCTGCAGGGTAACAGCACCGTCGTCTGTTAATACAACATCTGTGATATCGTTACCAGGAGTGAACTCGAGTGGCGATGTATTGTCAAAAGTGGAAGCATTGTTATCTCCATCGGCATCACCACTAAACCATTGGAAGTCGAAATTACCTTGCAATTGCGCAGCGGTCGCGAAATTATAAACCGCCGGACTCGCCGAAGCCGATGCATCGATCTTTACTTCGGTTACTCGTGCTTCTCCATCGGCCGTACAGATCAGCTGATCGAGTTTACTGAAGCTGATCACGCTGATGGGCAACTTATTTGTAGGCACCGTGGCTGTTCCTGAAACCGCGCAACCGTTTACCGAATTGGTTGATGTGATCGTATAGGGCGCGCCTCCGTTTTCATTCAACGCAGTGATATCAAAATCTACAGCACGTGCCACGCCTGGAGCCGGTGAAGTATTTCCCCCCGCAGGATCGGGATTCCATGTATATGTGTATGTCGCGGTATTTCTAACATTAGCATCGAGAGGATCCACAGCAATATCGGTATTGGCCCTTATCACGCCTTCGTTAGCCGTTGGGATACAGGATGTGTTAGCGAAAGTTGTGAGCTTGATATCAGGTGTTTTGTGCGTATCGAGGATCACCTTCTGTTCAAGCTGTGTATAACATCCGACACCGGTCGTACCTGTTACCCGTTTAGCTCTTACATAATACGTACGATCGCCATTGCCCGCACCCGCGATAGCACCGAACGACCAGCCCTTACCTGCCGGAACGCCGGCAGACCATCCCGTTACTTTTGTTTTGTCGAACAACTCCCCGGTTGTTGCGCCACCACCATCGTCTTCATAAACAAGATTAGCCGATGTTGAAAGATCCGAAGATGTATACCACTCATAGTGATAGTCTGGAATTGTACCAGGTCCCACAGCAGTTACAAGAACTTGTCCGTTCGATAACGGCGCGCAGTAACTATCATCTTGCGACGACACACTGAAGATCTGCGGAAGCACCGGTTGATCTGGAATATTCGCGACCACATCAGTCGCACACCCGCTGTTAAGATCTGTCACTGTTATCGTATAAGGACCACTTCCAAAACCCGGTATTGCCGAAGAGTTGGTGCCATTGTCAGGTATATCGAAGTTCGGTGTAAATCCAACCGGTCCTGGTGTAGCAGGTGTATTCGATACAATACCCGTTACCTGGAAATCAACGGGTGCAAGAAGAAGATCCTGCTGACTATCCGGCTTCGCATTCAATACAACCGATCCGCTTCCAAAGTTATCGGGATCGCACGATGTGTTTGGAAGAATGTTATTAGTGGCAACGATCGGGTTGAAAACAACCTGTTCCAGTTCTACGCCCTGACCTAGCGGACATGGCGAGTTCACCGGATCCACATCAGTTACTTGTACATAATATTGTCCTTTTGGAAGTGCACCGGCAAAGTTAGATGCAGGTGATACAGTCGGTCCGCTTGAAGCGAGCAAAGTACCGGTAGGACCGTTACCTGAAAATATTTCTATGGTGTAACCAGGCGCACTTGTACCCGACGTTATGTTCACATCGACACGTCCATCGAATGGAGCGATACAACGTCTGACATCCGTTTCAATAACGGTGAACGTCGGAGGGTTTGTGAACGGAACATTCTTGACAAAGTATGCACCGCAGCCCTTTGCGTCAGTTACGATGATCGTGTATGTTCCGGCGCCCACACCGCCCACAGGATTTGAAGGCGGTCCGAGATCTTCTGCGGTTCCGTTAACCGTACCGCTCGCTCCCGCCACTGCAGCCGCAGAAGTCATATCAGGAAGATTGGTATAGAAATTAATGTTGTTATTCGACGGCGTTCCCTTGTACCACTCATAGGTCTGAGGTGCAACACCGCCAGATATTGTAACATCAATTGCTCCACCGATGCCGCCGCAGAATGCAGCGTTGGTGGTGCCGTTTACCTGGATCTTGTTCTGAACGGTTGCGTCTATGATCTGGACAGTAGATGGATTCGATTCACACTTCGTATTCCTGTCCACGATCAATGCTGTGAGATATCCGGGAGCCATGTTGCCGTATTGTGGCGGCACCATCGCAGATCCATTCGCGATATTTTTTGGATCGGTCGATGCCTGGATAACAGCCGGATCTGTCGGGAACGATCCGCCCTGGAATGTATAGACATAGAACAGGTCGTAGTTTACGCCGGGAAGAGCAGACAGATTGCTCAACGTTGCCTGTGCTGCTCCATCCGGAGTTGGACGGCACACCGTAACCTGTGAAGTGCTGTTTAGAGTAACAACCGGGTACGTGAGATTGTTTGGCACGAACGCCGATTTAATGGTTTCGCATCCCGTGTTTTCATTTCGCACAAAGAGTGTATAGTCGTCGCTGCTCCTGTTCGATAGTGTGGTTACAGTACCATTTGGACGCGACGTCGCACTTGCGAGAATGCTTCCTGTCACTCCTATTCCCTGGTGCCATTCGTATTTGAATGTCGTTCCGATAGGCCCTCCGGTAATGGTTGCCTGAACTGCACCATTCGGTGCCAACGCATCGCACGATGTCTGGTCTGTCGGGGTCGGAACAGCTATCGCCGGATAATCGAAGGCATTCAGGATCGTCTGAGAATCGGGATCAGAAACACAACCCAGGTTCGTGTCTTCGACGGTTGCAGTGTATGTTCCCGGACCAAGGGCCGACAATACTTCTCCGTTAGCTGATGTTGACCATGTAATTGTATAGTTCAATGGCAGCGTGCCTATCGCAGGATTTTGTACGACGCTGTGATCAGTTACCGTCGCGCGTATCTCACCCGACGCACCCAATGCAACAAGGTCGCAGGTGATATTGTCTTTTACCTTCACTAGATCGATCACGGGTTTCTTGCTCAAATCCGGAAGTGGAATGCTGTGCGTGTTTACACAGCCCGTCGTTTTGTTAGTGATCGCTACAGTGTACTGGAATCCTCCTTGCACGTTGGGGATCGTAGAAATTGTTTGACCTGCAACAGACGTCGGTGTTAAGCCATCATCCGACCATAACATCGTATAGTTGACAGAAGCCGGAGATAGTCCGTCGATCGATACTACTCTTACCCTGCCGTTCACTTTCGCAGGAATACAGTTAGTGCTCGGGATCGAATCGGTTTCTATCACGGGAAGCTTAATAACATTAGGCAAAAAGATCTGCGCCTCCGTAGACGTGCAACCGAGAACGGTGTTTTCTGCAATTATGCCGTACGTCTTATTTCCATTCAGCCCGCCAAATTGAAGAACCGTGAGTGTTGGCTGTGCCGGTGGGGTTTTTCCCAGTGCGATATTATTCGTGACGTTCCTCCACGTGTATTCATAATTTGCCGCATTGCCTGAAGTGACAGTGAACGCTGCCTGGATCTTTCCAGTATAAGTGCTCGAAGCGAGTGCGGGATCACAAATGCCATTCGGATTCAACACAGACAAAGCCACAACAGGAATTACACTCTTGTCGGGCAATGGCGTAGAATGAGTGTTCTTACATCCGGTAAGCTTGTTGGTTACGGTTACAGTATAGGCAAATCCACCTTGCACTTTGATTACCTGGTTGCCGGTTTGTCCCGACACGCTGGTTACTGAACCGTTGTCGCTCCACAGATAGGAATAGTCGGTTGTTGCTGTTGGATTAAATCCATCAACAGTAAGGATCTTTACTGAACCATTGGAAATGTTGCTTCCCTTGTAAACCACCACGCAGTTGGTGCTTGGTATCGAATCAGTTTTTATTACCGGGAGCAGCAATGCATTCGGAAGCAATTCTTGTGAGGCACCGGAAGTACATCCCAGTACCGTGTTCTCTGCAACAACAGAATATGTAATGTTACCGTTAAGACCGCCAAATTGATTTGCCGTCAATCCGGCCTGCGCAGGCGGCGTTGTTCCAAGCGAGGTATTCGCCGTAACATTTTTCCATGCATACTGATAGTCAGTGGCATTTCCGGAAGTGGTGGTAAAATTCGCCTGGATCTTTCCATTGAAAGGAATACCTGCAATGGCCGGATCACAGATGGAGTTCGGTGAAACAACCACAAGGTCAACAACCGGGATCACGCTCGCATCCGGCAGTGGTATGGTGTGAGTATTCTCACACCCTGATGTCTTGTTGGTAACGTGGATCGTGTAGTTCAGTCCGCCCTGCACTTTGTTTACCACATCCGAAGTAGCACCGGGTATATTCGCCAGGCTGTTATCAAGCCACTGATAGAGGTAGTTGGTAGTTGCTGAGGGCAGAAGGCCATCGATCGTCTTGATCATAACCTTGCCATTGGATATGTTGCTTCCTTTATAAACTACAACGCAGTTTGTTGAAGCAATAGAATCCGTCTTGATGAGAGGCAACACAGTAGCTTTCAATATAGGCTCCGCATCGGGTGCAGAGGTACAGAAAAGATCGGCACGCGTTACAGAGATCGAATAGTTTCCTTCTTTAAGTCCTGTGAGCACAGGATTCTTGTTATCCGCAACCGGGATAACGGCGTTCGATCCGTCGAGCCATGTAAACTGATAGTTGTTATCAGGTAACGTTACCGGGCTTCCGCCAAATGTTACGGTGGCCTTAAGCGATCCACTGTAAGTTCCAGACGCTTTTGCCGGATCACATATCGAGTTTGGCGTAAGTTGTGCTAACGTTACGACCGGCTTCACCACATTTTCTGTAATCGTGAAATCGCTGGTAGAGAAGCAATTGTTTGGAGTTGTAACTTTTACAGTGTATGGAATACCACCTCCCGTTACTTTGTTCAGTGTTTTTCCATTGACGTCCGACGTGGTAGTGACTTTGTTAACAGCAAGGGTGTTCTGCCCCTTGAACCATTCGAATGTAAATCCGGCGGGACTTTGCGCTACGCCACCAATGAATACATCTGCTGTCAGGATACCGTTGGGTTTCGTCGGATCGCATGAAGTTTGTGCTGCGAGCTGTGTGATCACGGGCGGGTCCGGGATAACCTGTTGATTTACTACATGGGCAACCGGCATCTGTGGAGAGGTACATTGGGTCGAGATCTCTTTCACCTCCACCTGGTAGTATCCGACCGCTAGTCCTGTTCTTGTTTGCCCCGTACCATTCGCGGCAGGCAATATACTTCCTCGCGTCAGTGTAGGGTTGTCGTAAAAATACCAGTTGAAAGTGTAGTTCGCTGCCGGTTGAACAACGCCATTGAACAAAGCATTTGCTGTAACAATACCGCTATTCGGATTACTGCAATCAACTACATTCTGAAGAACGCTTGCCTGCACGTCAGGTATCTTCGGACCAAGGACGTTTGCCGACGCAGATGTTTTCGTACATCCCGATTTTGAAACGAGAACTACATAGTTTCCTGCAACAAGATTATTGGCAATAGGTCCCGATATACCCAAAGGCACCAGAGAAATGTCGTACCAATCGAAAGTATAACCGGCGTTGCCGCCAACAATGTCTGCCTGCAGTTTTCCATTAGCCGGGCTACACTGCGTTTGATCAGACAATACAGTAATGTTGATCGTTGGATCGATCACTGTTTGTGCGACCGTCCCCGTGATCGGCAAGCTCTTGCAACCTTTTTGAGTATTCGTTACGACAACGGTGTAATCTCCTGCAGGTCGGCCGAGAAGATTGTATGCAGTACCAGCGGGACCTGCGATAGGTGAAGCTGTTCCCGTTCCTGTGTACCATTGAAATGCAAACGGACTATAGTCAGTAACCTCCACGCCTCCCTTAAATATATGTGCACGCAACGATCCGTTATCGGCAGCAGCAGCCGAACACTTCATATTGTCGGTCAGCTTTTCTACAGTTACCGTAAATGGATCAGGCACTACATCGACCGAATAGATATTATTCGCAATCGTACATTCCTTGGTCGACTGCCCGGCTAACGATATTGGTAACACATTACCATCGTTATACAGGACTATATATAATTTAAACGTGGTACCCGGGCCATTGAACATCATACTCGGGGTAACGAGCTTCTGTCCCACCTGCAGGTTATTGATCGCGATCGTCGAGCTGAACAGCTTCGTTGCCGTAACAGGATTTGCGGTCGGATCCCCGTTAAAGAAACTTACCGGCACGTTATCGGAGATCGGCAAGTCTCCATTATTAATAATGTTGAAGAAAACTTTGATGCCGAGATCACCGCAGATCGGTGGTATGACGACTACGGCGGGCGTATACGTGCCATCACCATCCGTATCGGTGCTCGTCGGGTTAGGCGTATCGCCTATGAATGTCAGGTCGGGCGCAGGGTATACCGGACATCCGCTCGCGCTGAGATGAGGCACCTGGTTTAGGAATATATTGAGCGGCATCTGCGGTCCCGGCAAACCATTGGGACACGCCGCTGTGCCAAACACCATGTTCTGATCGAGTTGCGGAAAAGGTACGGTCAGGTCGTCATTGATATTCACTACAAAATACCCGGGCTGGTTCCAGACCTTTCGTGTTGGAAGCCATGCGTTGGCAGATGAGAAGAATAATCGAACCTCACCCAATGCCTGCTGCTGAAGTCCTCCGTTGATGTTGAATGCGTTTGCGTTACGATAACATGGCACACAGATATCAGTGCCGCCATCACCATTCACATCGGCGATGATCGGCCCTTCTGTGAAGGTATGCGATTGGCATACTGCAGACCACTGTTTATTTGTTCCGGTCTTCCCATCGATCACGACAAGCTCCTGCGAATCGCGGTATACCATTTCCGGATTTGCATCGTTGTTGAAATCATAGATCGTTACAGTTAATACTCCGGATCTGGAGTCATTGATCGTTCGTGTCCACTTTGGAGACGGCATTATCGTTTCGCGGTTCGTTGCCAGGTCAAACTCCATATTGAAGATCTGGCTTCCGGCAATGAACGTTGCCTCCGTATCTCCGTCCCCGTCCGAATCTCCGATATTGATACGTCCTGTACCCCATGGCCAGCCACTTGCAAACGTCGGATCGGGTGGTTGATACGTCGATACCTTACCTTTCTTGACATTCCAATAAAAGATCGTTGTATTCTGTGCAGCGGGGTATTTGATCGTCGATCCCGACATCAGCACATCTATGAATCCGTCCTCGTCGATATCGGCAACACTGGTGCTGCTGTGGTTATCGAGTCCGTACTCTACCACATCATCGTAAACTCTCGGAAAATATTTAACGGCCGACGTCGCATTCATATCGGCAAAGAGCGTGAGTGTTTGCGTCGTGCGTGAAGCGAGGCTCGGAACGCTGTAAATAAGGTTACCACAGATAAGCTCGAGCTTGCTGTCGCCCGTGATGTTGGCCGCTGCCGGAGCGCTGTTGATCTCGCTATCCCAGTTTCCTCCTCCGTCTCCGAGAAGTGTTCCATTTTCAGCGGCGTAGATGCGGTTCTTCAGGTATATCTCTGCTTTTCCATCGCCATCGAAATCGGCAACGCCGGGAACACCAGGACGGTCAGTTCCAACTCGAACCGGGTAGCCAGGCAATACATCCAGGGTTCCTCCACCAACGGGATAACGAAACGCTATAAGGAAATAACAAGTCGGGGGACTTTCGGGATTACCTTTCCGGTTACTGACGATGGCAAATATTTCGGCTTTGTATTTTCCGTCTGCCGCTTTAACGTGATCGATGTCGGCGATGAGGACCTCGTGTTCAAAAAGAAGGTTTTTTGGATCGCATGGATCGCCATTCGGGGCGCTCGGAAATATAGCCGCACCCTGACCGGTAGTTTTGAAGTCTGCTTTGATATCACCACTTGCAAAACCGCTGAAATTACCCGTCGAGACGACTCGGACCTCACTATTCCATTTCGAAGTGATAACAGCATCGGGATAACCATCACCATCAACGTCTCCCACCGCAACTTTCGATTGCGTATCTGCGGTGTTCTGTCCCGAAACAATAGGATTTCCTACTCCAGTAAACGGCGATGCAGAACCGGGAGGTGTAATACTGCAATCTGACCCTTGCCCGACGAAGGTTAACCCGAAATAGGATGCGCAATCGGGGTCTGCCTTGTCTATTTTTCCATCTCCGTCGTTATCCGCGTTGTCGTAGCAACGGCATCCCTTTTCGATAGTGACTGCAAACTGGCAATTGCCATCGGCACAGTCTACTAATCCATCACCATCATTGTCCACGCCATCATTACACAACACTTCGGACTGCGCGAACGCCGCGACACACGAGCCAACGATAAGGCACAACGCCAATACCATCTTCTGCATAGGAAATCGAATAAGGTCTAAGTCTAAAGGTGTTTGATCAGTTAATCAGTATGCCACCAAAAGGTGACCGGTTATCGGCTTCTTATCAGGACAACTAATTATATAATAATATGTGCCCCTCGGAACCTTCTTTCCTTTGTAGGTTCCATCCCAATCATTCTGATAACCCAACTGCTCAAACACCTTAGACCCGGCGGCATCGTAAAGGTTTAATGTACAGGCGTTAAAAATTTCCACGCCCTTTATGACCCATAAATCGTTGAATCCGTCGCCATTTGGCGTAAAAACATTTGTTAAATCCTGGCTGGCATCCACCTCGACGGTGACGCTGGCAGTTGAGGAACATCCGCCGTTCAGGGTGCCTGTAACGGTATAAGTAGTCGTCGTAAGCGGGGAAGCCGTAGGATTTGCCACTGACCCATCACTCAAAGTTTCCGCCGGAGACCAGCTATAAGTGTCAGCTCCTGAAGCCACCAAAGAAATTGAAGCTCCCGGGGCGACGGTTGGTGGATCCACCGACGGAGTGATCGTTATATCGGGTGTCGGCTTCTCCGTAAGAACTACGTCCTTGCTTGTTACACATCCGTTCGCATCAGTGGCAGTTACCGTGTATGTGCCCGCAGACGACACAGTTGTGGCCGGCGTAGAAGCTCCGTTAGACCACGTAATAAAAGTGAACGTTGCCGGAATACTCAGATCAACATCATCCCCCTCACATAGAGAAGTTGCAGATGCAACAATCGAAGGAACAGTTGCCGCAATAACATTAACCGGTTTCGACTTATTGGCCGTACATCCTGAAACACCCGCATAGCTGATGTTAAGACTCACCGATGCACTGATCGGACTTGCATATACGTGTGTCGGCGACTCGACTGTCGACGTTCCTGCATCTCCGAAATTCCATGAATAATTCGTAGTCACCCGGTTGTCAACGGTCGATTGATTGTCAAAAGTCAGGTCTTGTGAAGTACAGGTGATTGCCGGTACGGTGAAATCAGCAGAAGGCGTTGACACGACAATAACCGAAACGGGATTAGTTTCGCTCGAACACATTAGCGGCGCCGGACTGGTAACGCGGACTTTGTAAATACCTTCCTGGGTAACGTTAAGCGTCGCAGCCGTCTGAGAATTGATATCAGCGCCATCCTTGATCCATTGATATGCATAACCGGACTGCGACGATGTTGAGAGAGTAAGACTATTTCCCTGGCAGATCGTGTTCGAGGGAACAGAGCTATTCACAGAAAAGCTTTGAAGGCTCGCTACATCGACACGAACCGATGCAATATTACTCTTGCACGCTCCATTGGATAACTGGAGAGTATAAACACCAGCGTCATTGATATCGACATTGTTAATTGTGTTAACCTTGGACGATGCAGTATAGCCGTTCGGGCCGGTCCATGAGTAACCTGGATCGTTGTCGGATGTTTCCAGGGTCAAAGTTGTACCAACGCACACAGATATAACCCCCGCTGTTGCATTAAGGATGGTTGGATCCTGCGTAACCGATCCGAGGTCCGTTGTTACACTAAGAACAGGTGATGTTTTTGCGCACGCGCCGCTTTCGGTCGTACCAGTAAGCGTGTAGTTTCCGGCGCTTGTTATACTCAAAGTGGAGCTGGTGTTCGATGGGATGCTTCCACCTGACTCGAGCCACTGATACGTTGCAGCGGGATTGGGAAGACCGGTCAAAACAACAGTCTGCCCGTTGCAGATAACCACCGGCGGAGTGTTGAGTATCTGTGGCACGTAGCAGATCTGGTTTCTTAATATGTCCACCGAGTTTCCCGATACTGTAGTAAAGACCAGGTCCGGTTTCGCATCGCCATCGAAGTCTCCTGCCTCGACGTTCCTTGTCTTCTTTCCCACGTCGAAAGTTGTCGATGTAAATCCGATGTTCGGAAAATTCCCGTCGTTAATAAGCGCCGTGAGCTCGGTATTAGTCGCGGCGGGTGTGAAATCGATATTTCCGATGATCAAGTCAATATCCTTATCCCCGTCGATGTCGGTTGGTTTGATACCCCACGGACCATCGCCGGTATCAAAAGTCATCGGTGCACCGAATGTGATTGATCCACTGCTTTGATTCAACAATACGTGCACCTTGTTATTGACAGTACTGTTCGTTACCGCGATATCAAGCTTATTGTCGTTGTTGAAATCTGCTGTCGTAAGATGATTGAGCGTACCGGGAAGAGTGATCTTCTTTACGGCCGCGAAAGAAACACCGCTTCCTGCGAAAGTATTTTTAAGAATAAACAGGTCGGCGTTGTTGAACTGGTTGAAGATGATCTCCGGAAGGTTATCGCCGTCGAGATCCTGGACATCCAATCCATAGCTTGACGAGGCCTCAGGCACTGTGATCTTCACCGGCGTCGTGTTTATCGATAACGTTCCACCGCTGCTTTGGTTGACAAACACATACAACACATTGCCGGATGACTGGAATGCGTTCGATGCAATGATCTCGGGTTTGCCATCGGCATTTAAGTCGCGGATAACAAGTCGGAATGCGACGTGAGAGACATCAAGCAACAGGTTTGGCGTCGCAGAAAAACTGATGGTTCCCGCTGTGCTGGTGTTCTGCCTGACGAATATTTCGTTCCTGGTCGCGCCTCCGCGTGTGGCAATAAGCTCGGGTTTACCATCGCCGTTAAGATCGCCGCAAGCGGTGTTGAATGTCTGTGATCCGAGTGTGAGGCTGGTCTGTGCAAATGAAAGCGTGCCAATCGTGCTCGTGTTTCGAAGGATGATCATGTCGGACGCCGTGCCCTGTTTGCTTGCGGCAATATCCGGCTTACCGTCAAGGTCAAAATCGCATGAACAAACATCGAACACCTCGTTGGTAGTTCCGCTAAAGGTGACAGCTCCTCCGAACTTCGATCCATTGAAAGCCTCTCCGCCAAAATAAGGGGTGAATTTAAAATTGCTCTTTGTTGAAAGCTTTGAAACTTTGTTGATCACCTCGATATTCCCGCTTTTCGCAAAAGCAGGCACGGTAACTTCAATTGAGAAGTCTGAAGAAGCGGTGATCGTTCCAAGTACGTTATCGAACCAAACATCGAGATCCGCCGGGGTTGCAGAAAAGCCCGATCCGGAGATCACGATCTTCGATCCCGCGTATGATTGCTTAAGATCAACACCCGTGATAACAGGAGTCTGGGCGAGAGCGAGGCCGCACGCCAGGACCAGCAATGTTGTAGTTAAGATTTTCATACGCGCTATTCGTGTACAGTTAAAAGCCACGCATCTTTGAATATTGTCGATTGCCTGTACTTGTCCCTGATTGATTTTGCACTCTCCACATTCGTCGACGACGCGATGTAGACATACCAAAGGTTACGCACACTCACGAAGCCGTAGTGCGCTTCAGGAAAGCCTAATCTCACCAGTTGTTCGTCGTAGTTCCTTGCATTGGCCTCGGCCCTGAAAGCACCAACAATCACGTAGTTCGAGTAATCCATGTCTTTCTCGTGATTACCTTTCTTCACAAACTCGTGGCGCTCCACTGCAGGCGGCGGACCAACTTTGATATGGGCAACACTGTCTTTCAGGTGCGCGTCCATCAACGCGTTTAATTCTGCTTCGTGCTCACGTTGCTTCCTGTCTTCCTCTTCCGCGAGTCGCTGAGCATTGGCAATGGAATCGGTGTTAACAGGCTTCTGCTTAACAGGCTCCGGAGTCTTTTTAACTTCCTGTTCCTTCTTCGCAAGGGCAGCCTTCTTCGCTTCCTCTTCTCTTTGTTTCTTTTCGGCAGCCAGCTGCGCCGGCGTCTTTTTCTTTTTCTCGATCTCCGTATCGACGAAAGAATACATCATCGTATTCTTCTGGCGCTTACCAAAGAGAAACGCCAGCTGAATTTCGTGAGAGGCAAACGATATGTTGTTTGTGCCTACATTCTTAAAAGTATAAGAATATCCGAGCGTCGCCAGTTTGTTCATGTGGATACCCGCCATCGCAGAGATCCCGAAATTCTGTTTATACGATCCACCAAACCACAGCTTATTTTTAAGGTGCACTATGGTGGCAACTTCAAACTGCGACGGAAGAGAACTGTTTAGGCGATAAAGCACATACGGCTCAACCACACTTTTATGGTTGTCAAAATAGAACCGGTTGCTTGCATTAATTATAATTTGGGTAAACGGGGCAACTTTAGAAAAATTGACCGCATCGGCCGACAAATAAGACGGCGCAAAAATATTCGGGATTGAAATTCCTCCGTGAAAACTTTTGCCGTGGTACGAAACGCCTGCGCTACCAAGCGGCTGAAAGCTGTTGCTCATCAGTTCCGAAAGCATGGGATCGCCTTGTGTAACGAAGTTTAGCTTCTGAACATCGACCTTATTCCAGTTCGCCCCGAGCGAAAGCCCGAATCGCACCGACTTGCCCGTTCCGACGTCGATGGAATAAGCGGCGCTGAAATTTGCGGAAGATGCGCTAAGAAGTCCTTTTGTATCGTTAACCAGCGTGCCGCCAAAAGCGAGCTTATTACTTAATGGACTTTGCAAGCTCACATATCCCAACGACGGTCCGCCCTGGAGGCCTAACCATTGGCGACGATAACCGAGGAATATCGAATTATATCCGTCTACACCAACGTAGCTGGGATTAACCGATGAGGGATTTACAAAAAACTGTGTAAAATTCGAGTAGTTTTGTGCGTTTACCGCACAGCAAGCCAGTGCAATGAGCAGTATCGTCAACGAGCAACTCTGTCGAGGGTTCAATTTTGTGGGGTTGAATTATGGCTTACTTGCGGGTTAAAATTAAGACTGAATGAATAAGCTTTGCAAAGTTCTTAGCTCTTTTTCGAAGACATTCAACCCAGGGATCAACGGCTTGTCGAAAGCCATTTTTTTATTATTTATATTGTTTCTCAATAAGCTGGCGTTTGCGCAACCGTCGCAACCAACTCTTCCACAATACTCACTCGGGCTTTTCGGCGGGCCTACTATTACATATAGTTCTTACGGTGAGCATGATACGCAAAAGCATTTTCGTCCGGGGGTGGTTGTTGGCTACAATGTGGGCGGATTTGTAAAGTTTCCCCTGAAAAACCGCTATTCTTTTATTACAGACCTGTCGTTTGCACAAAAAGGCAGGACTACGCATTTCAACGAGAACTGGACCAACAAAACGATCTTTCGAATGGTCGATGCCGATATGGCGCTTCGCAGATCATTTCGCGTCAAACTGAAGAAAGATAAACGGCCGGTGAACATATTTGTCGGCGCCGGGCCCAATATTGAGTATATTCTCAATGCGCATGGTCAGATAAAAGTTACGCCGGGCGGATCCGCGAAATACGATGTGGTTTTTAACGGCACACCTGATTCGGATTTCAGCAAAGACTATTATAATGATGCCAATCGCTGGCTTTTTGGGCTCGACTTCCGCGTTGGCGGCGATGCACAGTTGTTCAACAACCAAACGATCTACATCGAGGCGCGCTTTACGTGGGGCCAAACCTTCATCGGTAAGAAGACCAGCTCCAGTTATATGGAGATCATCGGCTTCGAAGACGATCTGAAGTTCAACCTGAAAACCTTTAGCCTTCTTGCTTATTATTCCTTCGATTTCGATTTGAAGAAATCGAGAATGGGAAAGAGTAGCAAGGACAAGGAGATAAAAAGAAGAAGATAACTACACAACCCAAATCAATGTTTTCCTTAAAACACTATGCATCAGCTTTTGTACTGATTTGCTGCGCCATGCACGTACACGCGCAGAGCAAACAGGTGAAGCTTTCACTGGAAGATATGTCTTCCTTCAAACCACAAGCTGGCAATTGGCAGATCGTCGGCGATGTTACCATACTGCCTGACGTGGAGATCCATCATGAAGGCACTGCACCAGCTAATGAAGAAACAGGCAAAAAGAAAAAGAAGTCGAAAGACACGGCAACGGCTCCTGCCCATCCGCAAGCTGTTTCGTTCACTGCAGGCAAAGGCATCCTGCTAAACATGAATGACGACAAGACAAAAGACAATCTTGTTACTGCATTCGAACATGGCGACATCGAGCTGGAGCTGGAGGTAATGATGCCTAAAGGTTCAAACTCCGGGATTTATCTCCAGGGACGTTACGAAGTTCAGTTGCTCGACAGCTGGGGAGTGAAAGATCCAAAGTATTCCGACATTGGGGGGATCTATCGAAACTGGGAGAAAGAGCCGGGAAAAATTTATATGGGCAAGGCGCCACTCAGCAATCCCGCGAAAGCTCCGGGCCTCTGGCAAAAATTCAAGATATCTTTCCGCGCACCACGATTCGATGGAAGCGGAAAGAAGATCGCAAATGCAAAATTTGTTTCAGTTGAACTGAACGGTGTAAAGATCCACGACAACGTGGAAGTTCCTCTTCCGACTGGTGGTCCGATTGAAAACAATGAGAAGCCGCTCGGTCCGCTAATGATCCAGGGTGATCACGGTCCCGTTGCTTTCCGCAATATCAGTTACACGCTGGTGAGAGAAACGTCGGCGTCGTTGAGCAACATCTCTTACAAAACTTTTTCCGGAAGCTTTAAGGTAATCGATGATTTCAAGAACCTTAAACCTGAAACGACGGGAACGACCAACGAGCTTACCTGTGAGGTTACAGACAAAGAAGATCAGTACGCAGTTATCTATTCGGGAACGATCACTGTTCCTTCCGACGATGAATACCAGTTTGTACTCGCGTACACCGGCGGCGCACGATTCGTGATCAATGGTCAACAGCTGGTGAACTTACAGAGTGCAGATTCGTGGAGAGGTGATGATGTTTCCATCCAACTGAAAGCCGGCAGTTATTCTTTCGAGATCTATAATTACAAGGATGCTTCGTGGGCACCGCCACGCCTCGGATTATTCCTGAAATCGGGAGGCAATTTAAAATCGCTGCACGCCTTCAATTCCTATCCGCCCGACAACAATCCTGCGTCGCCGATTTATCTTCCTGTCGGAAGCGGCCCGAGATTGTTGCGTGCGTTCATGAATTTCAATAATGGAGGATTCGATCAACGCCTAACACACATTATCGGTGTTGGCGATCCGAGCGGTACTCATTATGTATATGATCTGAAATCGGGAAACCTGGTTTGTGTATGGCATGGAGACTTTGTCGATGCCACACCGATGTGGAACGATCGCGGCGACGGTTCATTCCGGCCGATGGGAGCTGTCCAATATCTTTTCAACAATGAACCGTTGGCGGCCCTTGCAACGCCTTCTGATGCCTTTCCAGCAATGCATAAAGAAACACAGCTGAATGAAACAGCCTACAAGGGAAAGGGCTACAGCATCGAAGAAGGAACTGGCCGCCCGATATTCATGTACAGCTACAAAGGCGTTGATGTAGAGGATAAAATCTATCCCGACGACAACAACCGCGTGATCACTCACGAAGTGAATTTCAAAAGCAGCATCGATGCATCGCAAAATTTGTATTACAAACTGGCGGAAGGAAAGACGATCACACAGTTATCTAATGGCTGGTATGCTATAGACGATAAAAAATATTACGTCAGGGGAACATTCTCCACCGCTCCCACCATCCGCGACAGCAATGGTAAAAAAGAGCTGATCGTACCTGTATCAGGCAATTCAATAAAGTACTCAATCATCTGGTAACATGAAGGCAAAAAATATATTCATAATCATCGCAGGGTTGATGCTTTTCAACGTCGCCCAGTCATTTGCTCAGAAGGCTCCGAAAGAGGAAGATTATTACACCATCATTACAGTACCGACTCCCGAAGGCGTTCTACTGGAGGTTGGCGGTGTTGCCACATTACCCGACGGCCGCATTGCGGTAAGTACGCGCCGTGGCGATGTGTGGGTGATTGAAAATGCAGAACAAACGGGGGGCTCAGCTCCGCGCTTCACGCAGTTTGCTACAGGCTTGCACGAGGCTTTGGGACTCGCTTATAAAGATGACGCTCTCTATGTTGCGCAACGTGGTGAGCTTACGAAGCTCAAAGACAACAACGGCGACGGGAAAGCCGATGTATATGAAACAGTTTATGCGTGGCCGTTATCAGGACACTATCATGAATATTCATTCGGTCCAAAGATCGCCCCTGACGGAAGTTTCTTCGTTACGGGCAACGTAGCCTTTGGTGATGAAGAATGGTGGCGTGGAGAAAGCAGGGTGCCGTGGAGAGGCTGGACCATGAGAATTAAACCCGATGGAACGATGGAACCATGGGCAACGGGAATGCGCTCGCCTTGTGGCATAGGAATGATCGATGGCGAATTCTTTTATGCCGACAACCAGGGCGACTGGCAGGGGTCCGGTGCGATATTTCATGTAACCAAAGGAAGCTTCACCGGTCATCCTGCGGGTTTGAAATGGACGTCATTGGCTAATTCTCCCGTGAAGATCACAACAGAGCAATTGTATGCCCGCGTCGATCCACGCCAGACAAAACGGGATGGTGCTTACATAAAACCTGAAAACATCAGCGACGAGAAAGATCCCAACTTCCTTTACGAGGTAAAAAAGGATTTTCCTGAAACACGATTGCCCGCCGTTTGGCTTCCTCACGGTGTCCTTGGTATTTCAAACTCCGAGATCATCACCGACGACACAAACGGAAAATTTGGTCCGTTCGCGGGACAGGTATTTGTGGGCGACCAGGGACAAAGCAAGATCATGCGCGTGGTAATGGAAAAAGTGAAAGGCGAGTACCAGGGCGTAGCTTTCGACTTCAAGTCTGGATTTCAGTCGGGTGTATTGCGAATGAACTGGGGCCACGATGGCTCACTCTTCGCGGGGCTTACCAACCGTGGCTGGGGATCTGCGGGAACAACAACGTCTGGACTACAGCAACTGATATGGACCGGCAAAGTGCCGATGGAAATGAAAACTGTTACCGCAAAACCCGATGGCTTCGAGATCGAATTCACTTTGCCTGTCGATAAAGCGACAGCAGAAAATCTTGACGCATACGTGGGAAGAAGTTACTTGTACAAATATCACCCGGTGTATGGAAGTCCTACGACAGACGAGCAGAAGCTGAACATCAAAGGAGTAAAAGTGTCTGACGATGGAATGAAGGTGAGATTACTTGTCGATAATCTCCGACAGTATTATTTACATGAGATTGCATTGATGAACGTAAGGTCGAAAGACAACGTAAAAGTTCTGCACGACATCGCATATTATACATTGAATAATATTCCGGATGGCGATAAGCTTCCTGCGAATGAGTGGAGTACGAAGAAAGCCTCTTCAGCAACTCCAGTTAAAACAGTTCCGGAGAAGAAGACAGCGGCTGCTTCGACATCAAACAAAGTAGCGACCTACGCTGAGATCGAGCCATTGCTTGTTAAGAACACCTGCACGGCTTGTCACCAGGTGAACAAGAGACAAGTGGGTCCCGCTTTCGCGGATATTGCCAAAAGGAAATACAGTGATGCTCGTATTGTTGAGTTGATCTATAAGCCGGAGCCAAAGAACTGGCCGGAGCACGAAACGCCGATGGCTGCGATGCCACAGGTACCGAAGAATGAGGCGTTGAAGATTGCGGGATGGATCAATAGTTTGAGGGAAGTGAAGCCTTAATATTTAAGGTATATATCATATATCAAACCCCGGTGTGACAGCCGGGGTTTTTTGTTGTCCGTTACCAGCAGTCGTCGGGAAGTCTTAAGAGTCAGTGAATTGTCCTACTTTACGCCCCAAATCTCCGCATCCAATTGACAACACCCCAGCTACTAAATACTGAAGTCCGTTATAAAAACAGGACATTCAACATCGAATATTTTCTCCGAAAAGGGAATAAGGAAACAATCGTCATGTTCCACGGTCTGGGCGGATGTAAGGAAAATTATTACGAAAGCTGTAAGTCGGATGCCCTCGATGGACATACGCTGATCTTTTTCGATAATCCGGGCACGGGAAATTCATCGTATTATGAAGACCTGCCGCTCAATGTTGATGATCTCGCTGCAATCAGCTCCCAATTTATCGATCAACTGGACCTTCCGGCTTTCATCCTTTGTGGAACGAGTATGGGTGGCCTGACAACATTACTGTTCCTCAAGCATCATTCGAGAAACAGGGTTAAAGCATATATCAACATTGAAGGAAATTTATTGCCTGAAGATTGTATGTTTTCGAGCAAAGTCGTGAGCTACAATCTGGAAACTTTTCGAAATGAGGTCTTTGACAGAACAGTGTCGGAAATGAAGGCCAAAGGAAATGCCGGGTATCACATTATAGCAAACAACCTTCAGCTAAACACGAATGTCCTGTCTTATTACAACTATAGTTTTCAGACGGTCGAATATTCATCAACAGGAGAATTGCTGCGCCAGTTTATTGAACTAAGTATTCCGAAAATATTTATCTACGGCGAAAAGAACAGGTCATTGTCATACATTCCTACACTCCTTCAAATGAATGTCAGTGTGCGAGAGATCTCAGGCAGTGATCATTTTGTATTCTATGATAATCCAAAGGAATTGTATGATGTTATAGGCGAATTCGTGACTTCTCTCACCTGACGGTTACCGCCACGTTACTCCGCTTTCAACCTGTTTGCCGGATTCTCAACGGCAGCCCTCCAGCCATGATAGAAAACAACCAGGAATGATACCACGAGCATAACAATTCCCGCTTCCGCAAACATCCACCACGACAACGATACCCTGTATACAAACTGTTCGAGCGCCATCCTGGCGATCCATACGGAGACTGGCGTCACTATAAGCAGTGCAATCCCGACGGGCTTCAGGATATCCGTGCTCAACGCCACGAGCATGCGCATGCTATTGGCACCAAATACTTTCCTGATACTCATCTCCTTGCTCCGCCTTTCAGCGACGAAACCCGACAATCCGAATAAACCGAGGCATGAAATAAAAATTGTCATACCCCCGAAGATCGACACCATCACGCTGACATCGGACATCTCTTCAAAACGGGATTGATATTCATCGGTGGTGAAATGAAAATCGAATTCTATGTCTGGGCTCACCGTCTTCACGGTCTTCTCGATCGAAGCTATTGTCTGCATCCATGAATCGTTGTTCTCGATCCTCACGTACAGGTGATCGATATCGTTCGGGTGGAAGAAGATCATCATGGGCGCTATTACACCCGAGGGGTTGTTATACACAAAATCTTTGACCACGCCGATCACTTCATTCCCACCGACGATACTTCCAACGGGGTCTGTCAATCTCATCTGATTCACGGCTGCCTGGTTTATCAGGACCGATCGTTGATCTGCAGGAAAGCGTGGATCGAAATCTCTTCCACTCACGATGCCGATACCCATCGTCTTTGTCCAATCGTAGCCAACATTCGATATTGTTATTGCCAGGTCTTCACCCGGCTTCTTTCCTGGCCAGTCCATTCCCGTTATGGCTCCATTCGAATACAGGATACTTCCACCCATGCTGGTTACGGCTGTCACACCGGGGATCTTCGCCACCTCCTCCTTGAGGATATCGACCTTACTTCCGGCGAGTGAATCGAGACGTATGTTGATAAGGTTCTGTTGCTCGTAGCCAAGCGGACGGCCCTTCACATAATCGAATTGCTTATACAAAACGATTGTCCCGATAAGTGCTGATATTGAAATAATAAATTGAAATGTTACAAGCACGCGGCGGACCGACGTTCCGCCGGGCTTGTCGGTGATCCCTTTCAGTACGCGAACAGGAACGAACCGACTGAGTACGAATGCCGGATAACTTCCGGCGATCAGCGCAGTAACAATGGCCACGCACAAGCACGCGATCCAGACGAGTGGTCTGTTGAGATCTAATGAGATCGACGTGTGCATCATCAGGTTGAATGAAGGGATCACGATGATCGTCATCACGACAGCTACGAGGAGCGCGAAGAAGGTGATGACAAAAGCTTCATTGAGAAATTGGAATACGATCCACCGGCGCATGGCGCCCAGCACCTTACGAACACCGACCTCTTTTGCACGTCGCATTGACTGGGCTGTAGCTATGTTCATGAAGTTTACACAGGCTACGAGCAAGAGGAAAACCCCGAAGCCGATTATAAGATAGATCACATTGATCAGGCCACCGGAAGGATGTCCGTTAGAAAAACCTCCGTACAGGTGAAGCCGGCTCAATGGGTAAGCAAAAAGGCTTTCGTTCGGATCTTTGGTGTTCCTGGTGATCAGTGGTGCGACCGCTTCGTTGAAATCATCAACATCATCGGGCGAATTCAATTCCACCCACGTAACAATTCTATTGTCATCCCATTTCACGAGCCAGTCGTTGTCTTTCTCGAAAGACTTGAACGGGATGGCCATCTGGAATTTGATTGTATTCGTGTTCGGGATATCTTCAATGATAGCGCCAACCGTAAATGACCTGGAGCCGATAACGATGGTTTGGCCGATTGCATCCTGTTCCGGAAAAAATTTATTGGCGAGGTTCTTCGCAAGGACAACTTCATTTTTATCAAGGGCAGCGGCCGGATCACCTTTAATCGACGGGAATGTCATCATCCTGAACAGGTCTCCGTCCGTGTAAGTGGGCTGCTCGGAATATTTGCGATCGTTCACAAGGACGCGCACTTCGGGGTATCGGACAAAACGGGCAGCTCTGACCACCTGGGAGAAGTCCGACTTCAGTGTCTCGGCCAACGGACCCGGCGTTGCACGCCCGGTTCCTACGCCTTCATTCGTCTTCTGATTTTTCATCATCATAAAGACAGAATCTTTCTTAACGTGTTGCCGATCATACGCGAATTCATTGAGCACGATCAAGAGCACGAGCAGGCTTGTCGTGAGGCCCAGCGTCAGACCGGAAATATTGATGAGCGACGAAATTTTATTTTTGAGGATGGTCCTCCAGCTCATTACAAAATAGCTTCGTATCATAATCAACATGGTTAAATTCGAAATCTCCTTTCTTTTGAATGGCCGAAGAAGGGTGATGACGGTGACCAGGTATTTGATGTTGGCGCGGGTTTGTCCATACCTGGCTACCCAGTCGGGATAAAATTCGAGAAGATCTCCCTCGACTTCTTCCAGTGTCATCTCATCAGCAAAGTGCCTTAAGAGCTGATGGATCCAACGAGGTGGTGTCATAATCACTCTCATGAACTCAACCTTTACTGATCCCGAGGACTTTTGGCGGCAACTCTCTCCAGAGTTTTTCGCGCAAGGCTTTCAGATCGCGGAGGGTACGGCTTCCCAACGCAGTGATCGTAAAATATCTCTTCCGTCTGCCACCGCGTTCGGCTGTTGCCCCTCCCATTGTCGACTTTATAAGTCCTTTTTCTTCGAGTCGCTGAAGGGTTGTATGCACGGTGTTAAAACCAACACTTCGTCCCGTTTGCTTCTCAAGCTCATTGGTGATCGTTACACCGTAAGCGTCTCCCTCCAACGACGCAGTAATGATAAGTACAATTTCCTCGAACTCTCCTATGGTGGTACGCTTCGGTGACATTTTATTACATCTTATTTTGTCGATGAAATGTAGCTAAAATACTGAAACGTTCTGAAATATTATTTGTTTTACTCGCTTCTGAGATTCCGGGCCGGGTTTTCGTTGGCCGCCCCGATGGTCTGTGAAAGGATTGTAATCAAACCTATTGCCAGGAGCAATCCGAAACAAAGGAATAGCTGTAGCAGCCCGACAGAAATATGGTTTACAAAGTTTGTTAGAAACAGTTCACCAAGTAAATACCCGATGGGCAACGCAATTGCGCCTGCAATGCAGAGTAACTTCAGGAATCCACCCGAAAGTAATGCAACCAACTGTTGTACCGACGCACCAATGATCTTCCTCACGCTGATCTCCTTTCGTTTAACTTCAATAGTATAAACCACGAGACCAAGCAGTCCGAACGACGCAATACTGATCGTGATGATCCCCAGGAACCCCAGCATCGATGTCGACGCCGACGATCCCTTCTCGCCGCTCAATTCTTCATCTATCCAGGTATAGTCGAACTGGTGCGCAGGGTTTTGTTTTAACCATAGCTGTTTAATTTCCGAAATGAAATCATTGTCAGAACGTTCAGATTGAATCGCGATCATCTTAAACAGGCTGCTGTCTCCACGAAAGATGATGGGCCGGATGGAATTCCCGTATCCATGGGAATAGAAGTCCTTCACGACACCGGAGATCGTCACCCTCGCAGAATCATTGAGATAAACCCGTGACCCTACCGCTTCCTCCGGGCTGTGAAAGCCCATGATTGCAACGGCTTTCTCGCTTGCGACGATGTTACCCGGATTACCGAGATCGTTGTTGCCTGCCATAACTCTGAGTTTCATCATCTCGAGCCAGTTCTTGTCACAGGCGTAAAAATCCACCGCCGATGGATTCTCTCCGTGACTCTCCCTCGATACAATGATCGTTAGATTATCTCTGAATTTCCCGGACGTAAATGCAGTTGCTTTTACATCACTCGCATTATCAAAAAATGCGGCCGTTACTTCAGGATGCATTCCGCGCGGCACTGTCAGAACACCTGTTGTGTCAAAACCCTGATCAGCCTGAGAGAGAAAATCAAACTGCTGATAAAAAGTGGAAAGGAAAACAAGGACCACCAGTGACAATGAGAATTGAAAAACCAATAGGCTTTTCCGCAAGGAAAGGTGGCCCATCAGTTTTTCTGTGCCCACACCTTTCAGTATGCGCGCAGGTTTGAATGATGATAAGAGCCACGCTGGCAAAATACCAGCCATCAGGCCAGTCAGGAAAGTAAATGCGGCAACGAAGCCGGCAAATCTCCAACTCATCTTAAATACCGGAATCATCTCGTAGCCATCATTGAACGGCTGGTATTCAAGGATGGGAGCCACGATAACATTGGCCAGGATCAACGCCAGAGCTGAGATCAATATAGCCTCCATTACATATTGAGCGATGATCTGAAATCTCGTAGCACCTGAAATTTTTCTGATGCCAATCTCTTTTCCACGTGTAAGAGCTCTGGCAATAGAAAGGTTTGTGTAGTTAAAGCACGCTGCGATCAACACAACAAACACGATTGCCATTTCAGCCATCAATGACCCTCGTGTCGGACCCCTTCCGATTTCGTAATACATATCGGATGGTGAAGGAGTGATCGACGATAAAGGTTGCAGTTCAAATGAAAGATCCGAATCATTCTTTACGTCGTTGATCTTTTTTTCCAATAGCCCGAGCTCGCGGACCAGCAATTGCTTTTCCTTATCGTTGTTGATCCGAACGTAAGTATAGCCCTCCTTGAAAGTATTCCAATCATTGAGCTTGTCGCCTCTGACAGATGCGATCGACACAAAAATATCGTAGTTGATATGCGATTTTGACGGAGGGGTCTGAATAACGCCCGTCACTTCGAATTCCCCGAGGTTATCCAGTGAAACAACTTTACCTACTGGATCGATCTCTCCAAAAAATTTCATTGAGAAATCTTCGCTCAGCAATAGTCGCTGAGCCTTATTGAATGATGTTACCTCGCCATATTTCAGACGGAACCCGAATATTTCGAAGAATGAGGGATCGATAAAAGCTCCGCTGCACCCGAATTCACGTGAAGGGTCTTTAACTACGGAATGAATACCAGGATATACGAGTGTGGAGCGGTGATTCTCATTGATCAACGATTCGTTTAAGGGAAGGGGTGAGCTGGCAAATTGCCATTTGTCCCCCCTTTGATTCGTCACGTTGGAAATGATCCGGTATATGTGATGACCATCCGCGTGGAACGTATCATAGTCAAAAGCGTCGGATATCCTGATCAATTCAAGAACTCCGATCGACATACTCAGTGCAAGGCCGAATATGTTGATCGTGGAAAAAAGCTTATTCTTTAAAAGGCTGCGCCATGCGATCAGGAAGTAATTCTTTACCATACCCTAATGTCAGGGAATGATGTTAGAAAGGCAACCTCCTTTTGACGAAAGGCGGAGTTCTATTTCGCCTTTTTCCGACCTATCACATACGTCATTACCGGCCGTTTCGAATGATTGACTACGTCTTCCGCGATACTTCCGTTGATCAAATGTGCCAGGCCGTGGCGGCCGTGCGTCGAAAGAGCGATCAGATCGGCATTCATGCCAGCGGCAAAACGAATAATTCCCCCCTCTTCTTCATAGTCGTTATAAACGTTGATAGTGAAACTCTTAAGTTTCATAACCTTCGCGAATCCGTCGAGCTTTTGCTTTGCATTGTAATCAGAGAGGAACAGCGATGGCGTATTGATCCGTACCAGGTGAACCGTGGTGCCATCAACGTTCATCAGCTCGCGCAACACCGCCGGAATCTCGGCGTCTTCATTTTTGAGAGACGTCGCCCACACGATGGATCTTATCGAGTCTATCTTTGATTTTCGGTTAACAGAAATAACAGGGCAGGATGATCGGCGAACAACCTTTTCAGTATTCGACCCGATCATGATCTCACGGAAACCGGAACTTCCCTCCGTGCCCATCACAACAAGGTCAGCTTTCTGCTCCACGATTATTGATTGAATTCCATGATACGGATCTCCCAGGCGAAGTGCCGATTTCACATCAACTCCTTCATCTTCCATCTCAGAAGTGGCCAGGCTCAATTGCTTTCTCGCCTTTTCGATCATCTTCATATTGAAGAGCTTGTTCTCCCACGATCCGTCGGCAATCGCCTCTCCTTCTATATTAAATGAACCCTCATCAACACTCTCCATCACATGAAGAAGTATGATCTTACTTTTGAACGCCTTCGCCAGGCTAACAGCAAACTTTCCGGCTGCCGCTGCGGCAGGTGAGAAATCGGTAGGAACAAGTATCGTTTTCATAACTTTTTTTGAAATAAGATTAACAGGATTATTAGAGGTCGACAGTCTGTGATTGTTCAGGTACTACAACATTCCAGCCAGCATTGGATTCTATCTTAAGCCTGAAAGCGTCGCGGGTGGCATTCTCTCCATGCACCAGGAATACTTTCTTTGGCGGTTGTTTCATCTCCAACAGCCATTGCAACATTTCGGATTGGTCTGCGTGGCCCGACATCGATGACAATGTTTGCGTTTTTGCCTTTACCGGGTAATAACTGCCGTGCATCTTTATTTCCGGAACGCCATTTTGTAATGCCCTGCCACGTGTGCTTTCCGCCTGGAATCCCGTTAGCAAAATTGTGTTGCGGCGGTCTTCCAGGTATTTCTCGAGATAATAAAGCACCCTGCCACCGGTGAGCATTCCACTTGCCGCTATAACAATTTTGCTTCCCGGCCGGCCGATCACTTCAAGCGTTTGCTCAAAACTTTTAACGATATGCACGTTGTCGAACATCGAATTACACTCCTGCGGCGTAAGCTTATGCCACGATGGATATTTCCTGAATATTTCACCCGCGTTAGCACCCATCGGGGTATCGAGATATACCGGCACGTCCGGTATCTTGTTGCCTGCCTTCAGTTCATTGATGAGGTGCATTAATTCCTGCGCTCGTCCTACGGCAAAACTCGGGATCAACACATTTCCTTTCAGGCGCAACGTATTATTGATCACTTCACCCAACTGGAATGATATAAGAGCGTCCGGGTGAAGCCTGTCTCCATAAGTGCTCTCCATCACAACATAATCTGCAGGCTGGATCGGCATCGGTGAATTCAATAGCGGAGAAACCGGTCTTCCGAGGTCGCCGGAAAAAAGGATCTTTGTTCCGCCGGCATTCACAACCAAAAAGCACGAACCCAGTATATGTCCATTGGGATAGAATGTGACAGTCGTATTTGATCCTATATCTATCGGATTATTCGGTTCTATGATCTGAAATAACGGAAGCGTTTTCTCAACGAGCTCCTCGGTATAAAGCGCCACTGCCGGTTTATGTTTTGAATAACCCTTCCTGTTCGCGTTGGCCGCATCTTCCTCCTGGATCTTCGCGCTGTCGCGCAAAATGACCTCGGAAAGATCCCTTGTGGGTGCCGACGAATATATTTTGCCCCGAAAGCCCGCTTTGTAAAGCAAAGGCAGATATCCACAATGATCGAGGTGTGCGTGCGTAAGCAATACAGCCTTCAGTGTTGAAATATTTATTGGCAACGGATCCCAGTTCTTGAGACGCAAGGACTTCAAGCCCTGAAACAATCCGCAGTCTATGAGAAAATCGCCATCCGGAGTTCTTAATAAATGTTTGGACCCTGTAACCGTTCCGGCTGCCCCTAGAAATTGAATAGAAAGACTCATGGTAATGTTACTTCTTTCGCAGCGCTTATTGGAAAGGTCTTGAATATCTCTGCGACAGCCTTGCTGATCAACTCCTCGTTGATCACATCGGTGTCTAAAACTGCCACAGCCCAACCACGCCAGATGAGATCACAGTTACGCGAGTCCATAAAATCGACAATCAAAGTACCCTCTTCGTAGCGATAGCTGTCCAGCTCGTTCTGTAACCAGTAACGGCCATAGTTATAGCCAAAAGGTTCCGACCGGATACTCGTCTTATTTTCTATGACAATATGATAGTGAACGATCATTTGCTCTGAGCTATCGGAGCGGATGTAGCCTTTTTCCTTCAACTGATTATCTACGGCTGTTTTGATACGCTTATCAACCAACTCATTGTAGACGATCGGGTTGTTCCGTGATTCAATTTGTTTTGCAGGCAGCCACGCATAATTGGTGAGCACCTGGATTGAAATACCCGGGTCGAAGTCGTGATAAACTCTTAGCTCATTACTGCAGCTAAAAAGTATAAGGATCGGAAGAAGTTTCTTGATAATCATTGCCGGTTATTACGATACGAATCTCGCAATCGGGGACTTCGCGGGCATTGACCTTAAACAGCCCCGATCCTGATTTTTGTCAGCCCTCAACGTCAGTCGACCCGATAGATTGCCGCTATGAAAAAGATCATCGTCCCCACAGACTTTTCAAAGGCCGCCGAAGCTGCGGCACATTACGGAGCGTGGTTGGCACAAAAGATGTCGGCCAGCATGGAATTAGTTCATGTGATCGGCATCACTATATCAAAAGACAGCCTGGCCAACTGGAGGGGAATGGAAAGGGAGATGGCAGCATCGGCCAAAAAACAGGCGGAAGAGTTGATATCCGGTATTCGCAATCCCGTTGAGATCACTTACAAGCAATTAAATGGAGGATTCGTTGAAAAATCCATATCGGACTACGCATTAAAGACAAACGCAGACCTCGTCGTGATCGGCTCTCTGGGCGCGTCGGGACTCAAGAAAACAATCTTCGGAAGTAACGCTCTAAAGCTGATCGATTGCTGCCCGGTACCCGTTGTAGTTGTGCCCTCGGCAACCGAATTCGACGGCATCAGGGAAATCATTTATGCTACCGATATGATCCATCTCGACGAAGAAATAAAAACGATCGCTCGCTTCGCAAAGAATTTCGATTCGAGAGTGGTCATCGTTCACGTTACGGAAGGAGACGCCGGCAAACGGGATCATTCGAATCTTAAAGCTATTCTCAGAAGGATCAGTGAGTATGAAAATATCGATTTAAAATTCGTTGCGGGTCACGATGTCGCAACCGTCATCCAGGAAGAAGCATCGACGATCAAGCCGGGCATGATTGCAATGTTCACTCACCAGCGCGACTTCATCGATAAAGTAATGGGAACCGGTGTAACGAGGCAGGTGGCAATCCGAAATAAAGTTCCATTGATGGTGATCAACAGATCGACATCGCGCTAGTGGAATCTCAGCAGGATCTCGACTCTCCTGTTCTTCTTCCTTCCCTCGGCGCTCGAATTGTCAGCAATGGGTTCGCTGCTACCTCTGCCTTCGGCAGTAACCGCGTCGCCGTTTATTCCAGTCGATACCAGGTAGGCAGCTACAGATTGTGCCCTCTCCTGCGACAACCTGGTGTTCGATCTCTCACTGCCCGAATTGTCCGTGTGTCCTATAACCTCGATACTATAATTTTTATGTTCCCTGATCAGGTTCGACACACTGTCCAGCTGATTTGTGAACGAGGGCTTTATATGGCTGCTGTTTACATCGAATAATACTTCGTTGAACACGAAACTTATCAAGCTATCTTTTTTAACCGGCTCCGACACCCGCGCTGTGGCGGTATCCTTCACCACCGGGGTCAGTTCCCGTCTATCCTGCTTCAGTGAATCATTCTTGAGATATTTCAGTCGTGGAATACCCGGCTTCTTGTAACCTTTAAACTTATTTCGTTGCTGCGTCTGTTTCCATCCCACTACGCTTCGGCATTTAAACTTGAAACATATCATCCTGCTTATTGCATTGTGCTTCGGCGCACCCGGCTTTGTGAGCATGATCTTATTGTTTCCGGACAGGTGGGAGACCAGGAAAGCTCTTTTATAATTGGGGATAGACTGGCAACGTGCGGTTACACTCAAGGCTACGAGAGTTATCAGGAGCACGACGCGCATTTCTTGGATTTAATTAAGGGCTAAGACCCGTACAACGAAGATCGATGTTTTTTATTTTGCATTCTTCCCAACGTGGAGCTTCTCCAACGCCTTAGGATCTCCGTCGATCTCAGGCAACGGCAAATTCAGGATCTTCGCCACGAAGGGATAGATGTCGATGTTTCTCACGAGCCCCAGTTTCACTCCCTTCTTCACCTGGGGTCCCTGGGCCAAAAATATTCCGCGCATCTCCGTTACAACCGTCGGGTCGAAACCATGTACACCAAAATTCCCCCCGGCACGTAACCGCGTATTTCCCTTACGATCGGCAAAACGAATATAGTGCTGCGGCTCTGCGATCATCACAAGGTCGCCGATACGATAGTTACTACCATAGTTCAAATGCTTTGGAAGCTCGCTGCGTTTATAAACCTTATAATTGTGTGCTTTCGATTTCAGCAAGCTATACATCGAATCAAGGGCCGGCTGGTCATCGATATAAAGATGAGCCAATGCACTGCTGACCACCGTTCTCACCTTCTTTGATTTGACATCGTAAAGCTCATCACAAAAAACAAATGTTTCATTCACGGATTTCAACTCCGCCATGCCATGATCTGATACAAGAATCGTATTAACAGGTGCCTTAACTTTTCTGACACCATCCATAAGATATCCAAGCACCGAATCCATTTTCAAAAGGATCGCGTGTGTCTCCGGAGAATTCGGACCCGTTTCATGAGCTACGTGGTCTGGTTCATTAAAATAAAGTGTGATCAAACGAGGCCTGTCGTTTTCCTTTTGATTCAACCATGATATAACAGAATCGGCACGCGTGATGAAACTCGTCTTCACATCATACACGAAAAATTTATCCGGTCTCTTCGATTCATCGCTCACCTCTGAACCAACCCAGAAATACGAAGCTGTTTTCATCCCGGCTTGCCTGGCCAGGGTCCACAAAGGTGTACCTCCATAGAACACGGGGTTCGAAACGAGCTCGCGATTGCTGATCGTATAGGTTACGTTCAGCGCAGAGTCATAAAACGAGTTGTCGACGAGCCCGTTATTGCTGGGATACATTCCCGTCACGATCGCATAATGATTCGCGAACGTGAGACTCGGATACGCGGGGATTAACCCGTCTGCGGAGGAGCCGTTCTCGCGGAAGGCCTTAAAATTTTTCAGATCGTGTTTGTCGATGTAGTCGTAACGGAATCCATCAAACGACACGAGCAGAACAGAAGGGGTGGAATTCTGTTTTTGAGCAAAGGCGGTGATGCTGACGAAGACAAAAAACGAGAGGCGGAGTGCAGAAATCATAGTGCAAGATTAATGATCAGAGTCGATTTCATCATGAAGAGACAATTAAGTTTTTTTAAATGGCAAGCAGTGCGACGAGGTTACGAAAAGAAAAAAAAGCGACACAACTTGTATTTTGCTGTTCTTCTTTCCGTGTGTACCTTATACACAATATGAAACGTGTTCTCCTTTTCTCCCTCACTATCGCTTGCCTCTTTGGCTGCAGCACCGATAAACCAACGTCTCCCCCTCCGCTTCCGTCGAAGCCACGCATCGTGATCACCGCCGATCCCGAACTCGACGACCTCAACTCACTCATCAGGTTTATCCTCTACAGCACTGACGTAAAAGTAGAAGGACTCATTTATGCCAGCAGCCAGTTTCACTGGGCTGGCGACGGCAAGGGCACAAAGAAACTTGTCCCCGGCCGTGAATATACCCGCGGCGGACTGAAGATCTGCCCTTGCGAATCGTGGCGTTGGGCAAAGGACGAACAGTTCATCCACGACGTGGTCGAAGCTTATGAAAAGTCGTATCCGAACTTAAAGGTTCACAACCCGGACTATCCCGCACCCGAATACCTGAAGTCGAAGATCAAATGGGGTAACATAAAATTCGACGGCGATATCTCCGAAGACTCCGAAGGGAGTGATTGGATCAAATCACTGATCCTCGATAACGAGCCCGGCAAATTATTTATAACTGCGTGGGGTGGGCAAAGCACCATCGCCCGCGCTCTGAAATCGATACAGGATCAATACCAGAATACGCCCGAATGGAAAAGTATACAGGATAAGGTGATCAACAAAGTTGTTCTGCTTCCTTCCGGCGACCAGGACGACACCTATCGTGATTACATAAAACCGAACTGGCAAGGGATCGACTACAGGCAGTTCCGTGGCGGACCCCGTTATTCTTATGGCGCGCAACTCGGCGCGTCCAAAAATGATTCGATCTATCTGACTCCCGCGTGGATCAAAGACAATATCTCCGATCGCGGAGCACTCGGCGCTTTGTATCGCGTGTGGGGCGATGGAAAGCAAATGGTGAAAGGCGACAAGTTCGATTACTTCGGTCTCTCCGGATATACCAACGAACAACTGAAAGCAAAAGGGTATTTCGTTTGGATGCCGGTTCAGCAAAAGGGATCGTGGCTCGGCGAGGGCGACACAGGAACGTTCATGAATATGCTCGATAACGGGCTCCGTGGCTACGAAGACAAATCGTACGGTGGCTGGGGCGGAAGATTTATTCCCTCGAAAGACGAGGTGGATATCTTTCAAATGGATTCTACCAAACGCGATTCGATCATGGGCGCGATGTTCTATCAAAACAAAATCGAAAACACCCAGGGCAACCTTGCATTTTTCCCTGCTGCGATGAATGATTTCGCCGCACGATTGAAATGGACAGTTACGCCGAAGTACGAGGATGCTAACCACGAACCGAAGGTCGTTGTAAAAGGACCATTGAATATAACCGCGAAGCCCGGCGACGACGTCGAGATCAAAACAGAGATCACAGACCCGGACAACAATGCCATATTCGTTCGTTGGTGGCAACACCCCGCAAGCACATATACGAAAGAAGTTCCAATGAAAAGTTCGAATATGACTGAAGGTTTTGTTACGATACCTGCCGACGCGAAACCGGGAGATATAATTCACATCATCATCCAGGCTAGCGACCAGGTAGAGCTGCCGTTGACGCGCTACCAGCGAATAATCATCACCGTCAATTGAACTTATTCTTCGGAGTTGTGGAAAAAGTTCCTAAGTCGGGTTAACAATTTGGCTTCGCAATCGCTTAAATCCTCATCAATTTACATTGGCATGTTTTTGAGTTGAGTCGTCATTGTATAATGATACGAGGGGTTGGATTTTATGAGGGCGAAGCTATATCTGTTATTTATATGCATTATCCTGATACTTGCAGGGGTATTCGGATGTTCACCAGCGGTCCACGTGGATCGCGACGAGAGCACAAACTTGTCGGCCTTCCATTCATTCAAGTTCGTCGACGGCAGCAGCGACACCATCGAGGCCAGGAAAGATTCAAATCCATTGTATGAAAGTTCCCTGCTCGACAGGTCCATCCACGCCGAGATAGCATCGCAGCTTAAGAGTCGGGGCCTGGCAGAAAACAAAAAATCACCAGACATACTTGTTGCCTATCATACTTTCACACAACAGAAACAGGACGCAGCTCCAAACTACCCGATGATGTATGGTGGCTGGGGCTGGCAATACTACCCCGGACTCTCTCCTTATCCATACGGATTCTGGAACGGTTACAACAGCACATTTGAATATACCGAAGGCACGTTGATCATCGACGTGATCAATGCTAAAACAAAAGTATTGGTTTGGAGGGGTTCGATATCCGATGCAGTATCCGACCCATCGAACCTGCACACAAAGGCCACCGACGCCGTAAAAAAGATCTTTAAAAAATTTCCACTGAAAAGTCAATCCATATGAAACTAGTTGCACTATCCGTCATAACTGCATTTTCATTTGCAGCCTGTGTTAATCATTCCGGCGAAAATCAGTTCGATACGAATGCTGCCGAAGCAAATGCCCTGCCCGGCGACAAAGCACGGGGCACTGGTGGCGACACCAATCTCTCTGCCGCACAACGCGCAGGGGAAAAAGGTATCGGCGAGCCCGCTAAATTCAAACAGATCAAGGGTGACGATTCGTTTGCCGCCGCAGCGGCAGAAGCAGGACTCGCAGAAGTCAGTCTGGGAAAACTGGCTGCTTCGAAAACAAAAAATGAAAAGCTTATCGAGTTTGCGAAAATGATGGTAACCGATCACTCGGCAGCAAACGAACAGTTGAAATCTATCGCAGAAAAAAAGGGCATGATGCTTCCGACCGAATGTACAAATTGTGGTGTTTCACAACGTGAGCTCGTGGGACTTGGCGAAAATGAATTCATGAACAGATATTCGGCGATGATGGTATCAGACCACGAAAAGGCCGTAGCACTTTTTGAAAAAGAAAGCGAGCATGGAACTGATCCCGAATTAAAAGCTTTCGCCAAAGAAAAGTTACCGGCGCTCCGTCATCACCTTGCAATGGCGAGGGAGCTTCAGTCCTCTGTCGGCCCTACCGCGTCAAATAAGGATAAGGAGGGGTTAAATAAGGATGAGTCAAAGCAGGCTGATCCAAAGACCAAAAAAGAGACGAGGAAAGAAAAGAAGGAAGCACGTAAAGCAAAGCGTAATAGCTGAACTTCCTGCGTCTGATCATAAACCGGAATTACAAAGGGGAGAACTAATTGCTCCCCTTTTGATATCTCCCCATCAGTTCGCCGTAAGCCACAATATGCCCGTCCATAGCATCCTCGAGTGAAAGCTTGTCGAACTTCTTATTCATGTCGAGAAGTTTGTCGAGCGCAAATACTTTGAAGAAATATCTATGAGCTCCGCTTGGTGGACATGGTGGCGTCCAGCCCATCTGTCCGCGGCTGTTCAACCCTTCCTGGCCGGGTACTGAATTCGCAGAGATCTTTTCTGCCGGTGGAATATTCCATGCCAGCCAATGTGTAAATATGCCTCCTGGCGCGTCGGGATCTTCCACAATAATGGCGAGTGTTTTTGCATCATGCGGGATGTCTCCGATCGTTAACTCCGGATTCTTTCCGGCTCCTTCGCATGAATATTCTTTCGGGATCCATCCCTCGTGTTTAAACGATGGACTACTTATCTCAAGTTTGGTTTTTGTCGCTACTGTTTCCATAACAAAATTATTTTTCGGTTATGGATCCGGCCACAAGAACGGGACCAGTTACTTATTTAAAAGAATATCGGGTATCCTGGCGCGCAGTCCTCGTAAACAACTCCGGATAATTTACAACGAGTCCTTCGTTGTCAACCGTGATCACAGCCTCGAAGTCATTCGGAATATTCTCATACTTATATTCGAACTCCGATAACCGGATATACTTTTGGCGGACGGGTGTGAACCTGTTGGCAAGCACATCCAGGTACATGACTTTGATCTCACGACTCTCCCCGATCTTCATCTTCAAGCGACGGATCGGAAGGGTATTGGTGAACGGTGTTAAAGGGATGTCGGGGTCAATACATCCGTCGAACTTGGGGCAGGCTTCTCCGAGATGAAGCCAGTATCCCGGTTCGTTACTCTGATAGGTGTGGACCTCGCGCTTGTTGTTTAGTTGTGTACTTAACCTGATTGAAGTCGTTTCCCACAATGTGTTTGTGTGGATCATATAGTGAACGCGGTACAAGGTTCCGTTATATAGCCCCACTATGCTCGAATCGATGGTGCATCGATCTTTACCTTCAATAACCAGGCAGTTTTCCAATGAGTAGTATTCGCGGCCGGTCCAAAGAATGTTTGCCTCCATCGCGACGTATCTTCTACTTCTTGAACATTACGTATACAGCTGCTAAAAGCAAAGCGAAGCTGACGAGATAACGCCAGTGGAAAGGCTCCTTCAAATAGAGTATTGCAAATCCTGCAAATACAACGAGGGTAATAACTTCCTGGGTCAGCTTCAACTGAAATCCGGTAAAGCCGGCGCCGTAGCCAAAGCGATTGGCAGGCACCATGAGGCAATACTCAAAAAAGGCGATGCCCCAGCTTATCAATATCACTTTCCACAAGGGAAGTTCCTGGAACTTCAAATGTCCGTACCAGGCGAACGTCATGAAGATGTTCGATGCTGTTAACAAAAGAATTGTCCGGATCATCTATGGAGCGTTCGATTTGGCCGTGGCCAGAACCATCTTCATGTTGTTCTTCACTCCTATTTGAAGAACATCGACGAGGTCTTGTATCTGGAGATCGCGGGCAGGACGTATCACGACGGTTGCATCGTGCTTATCAACCAACGCGATCAACTGTTCTTCGAGACTATTAAAAGGAATCTCCCTGCCATCAACGAAGTATTTCTTATCGGCAGTTACTGTAAGGGTAACAGGTTTTCGGGTCGTCGACTGTGAGGCATCAGCCTTCGGTAAGAGGACTTTTATAACACGTGGAGATCCGAGCGTAGACAATATCAGGAAGAACAACAACAGGAAGAACATGATGTCGTTCAGCGATGCGGAATACATTTCCGCGTGTGTCTGTCGCTTTCTTAATCTCATTTACCTGATCTATTGATCTGACTTAAAAAGCTGATTGATTCTTCCTGGAGACGTAGCGTAGTACGTTGCACGCGCAGGTTGAGTATGTGATAGCAAATGAACGCGATCATACCCACGATAAGACCCGCGCCGCTGGTAATCATCTTCTCGTACAAACCGCCGGCGATGATACCCATGCTGATATCGTCGGATGCTGCGATGTTATAAAAGATCCTGATCACACCAGAGATCGTTCCGATGAAACCAAGCATCGGGGCAACACCGGCAATAACGCCGAGGTAGCCGAGGTTTCTTTCCATTTTCCCGATCTGGATCTCGGCGGATGCTTCCATCACCGATTCGATCTCACGAAAAGGCTGACCGATAAAAGAAAGAGCGGGGAAGATCATGCGTCCGATAACGTTGGGTTCACGTTGCGCGGTCGACTTCGCCGCGTTCACGTTTCCGTTTTGCAGGTGATCTACGATGCTTTCGATAAATCCAGGACTGGTCTTTGAAACTGAGCTGATATATAACCATCTCTCAACAAACAGATAGATCGAGATGATAGATAACAGTACGATAGGAATCATAATGGGGCCACCCTTAGCGAGCAGCCCCATTAATGTTAATTCTTCCGGCCCGGTGGGCGTTGTAATTCCTTGCATCAATTATTATTTTGGCTTCGGAGCGTTTTGCATTTTAGTAAGTGCCGTCACAGCTTCTTTCGCCTGTGCCTGATTTGGATCGATGGCAAGTACTGCATTCCAGTTCTTTTTAGACTCAGCGAGATTACCCTTGAGGTAATAGTAGTAGCCAAGGTACGAATATGCTTCGATCAATTCCTTCTTCGATTTCTCTGGGTTTTGCAAACCTACCTCTACCAGTTTTTCATAAGCTGGTTTCGCAAGGCCTTGCTCACTCTCGGGATCCTGTTGCGCAAGTGAACGTCCCTGCCACTGGTAACCGACAGTCATTGTTGGTTGTGCTTCCTGGAGTTTCACGAATATAGAATCCGCTTTCTTGAAGTCAGCTGTATAGTAAACCGCTTTTCCGTAGTTGAAAAGATCTTGTGACAATGGCTTGCCGTCTTTACGTGCAGCGATCAATTCCTGGTAAGCCTTAACAGCTTGCGGATACTTTCTAAGGTCATAAAGGACTTTAGCTTTTTGCTGACGAAGCGCTACCTGCTTGTCATCACGTTTCAAAGAAGAGTCCATATATGCGACCGCAGTCATCATCGCAACGCTGTCTTTTGTGTCTTCAGAGAGCTTCAACTTGAAGTCAGCTGCTTGTTTAAATTCAGCCGCGTCGATATCGCCTGGTTTCGACACTTTCATAAATTCCTGGAAGACCTGGTCCGCTTTTGCAACATCGCCTGATTGGTTGAGAGATAACGCGTAATATTTCAAGCTAGTCTCTTTCAGCAGGCCTTTTGAATAGGCTGTTTCGAAGATCTGGTTTGCCTTGGCGTAATCCTTCGTCATGAAGGTGTAGTAACCGAGCTTGATGTTCGCCAGGTCTTTTTCTTTCTCGTCCGTATTCAATTGAATGAATTTCTCCTGAGCAGCAACGGCGTTTGCACCGTCTTTATTGTAGTAATACAATTCAGCTGCTTCCTTATATGAAGGAGCGAAATTAGGGTCAACTTCGATAGCTTTCTTGAATGCTTCGAGAGCGGCCTCACGGTTAGTGGAACGCAGGTACACCACACCGACTTTATAATGCGGGATAGCGTTCTTTGGCTCGATGCCTGCTGCATCTTCATAATTAGAGACCGCAGGACCACCTTGACCTAACGACAGGAAATAGTCACCAAGCAGGATCTTAGCTTTGTAAGTGGGTTTTACATTGATCGACTTCTCGAGCAAAGGTTTCGCTCTTGATGCAAGCTGTGGGTTTGTAAGCCATGCTTCAGCAACTGATGTGAGAATGTCGGGGTTCTTCGACTTTGTCATGTCGAGTGCTTTCTGAAAGTTGGCTTCGGCTTCTTTGAGATTGTTTGCTTTCAAAGCTTCCTTACCCTTGTCGACATAACTTTCTGGTGTGGGATTTTGAGAGAATGCAACTGTAACTGTGAATACCAGAAACAACGCAGTGATAAACGATTTCATTTCAGTTTTTCCTTTTTTAACTACTACAAATTTTCACGTCTGACTGACACGACGCGGATAGGCATCGTGGTAGGAACGAGTCCTGCCTTCAGAATAATGCGCTGTCCTTTGTCGCCAGCCACAAACGAAGCGAACCCCGTGCCAAGTCCAGAACGGCCCTCGCGGGTCGTTATTATAATATCCCGGGTAAGGAGATATTGTTTTTGGGCTATATAAGCCTGGTACGGCTGATAATGTTCACCCTGATTTTCTATACCGATCACACGAATAGAGCCCAGGAACTTGTTGGTTGTCGAGTCGTCCCTATCGCTGATCCAGGAGGTTCCGATAAGGCCTATTGCCTTAGGGTCTTTCGACACGTAGTCGATCACTCCTTCGTTGGTTCCGGCAGCATAACTGTTGGCCGGCATTTCTTTGATTTTGAGTATGGAGTCGCGCATAAAGCGGACGATACCCGAGCTCTGGTTATCGAATACAATCTTGTTAGAGGAATTCGTACCGAGTGTTTCTTTAAGCTTGGCCATGGACCAGAGGGTGTCCATGTTGCTTCTGTTGACGATGAGAGCTACACCTTCACGGGCAACTTTGGCCGGGTGCGTGGTGTATTTCTGTTTTGTTATTAGTTCTTTCTCTTCGGCAGTAAGCTCGCGTGTAATGATCGCGAGTCGTACGCTGTCGTTGATGAGGAGAGAGATGGCTTCAGTTTCGGAAACGTAAAGCGCCTCGATCGACGCATCATGGTAAATGCCCATAAAGGCTTTTACTTCTGCGTCGATCAAGGGCTTCAAAGATTCATCAACTGAGATCCTGATAGAACCAGACGTTGGAGTGTCGAGTTTTTTACCGCCATTACCACCGCCGGGGGAACATCCGACCATGATCACGGCCACCAGAGCCATGATGATGTATCTCATAATATTAACCAAGAACGAATTTAACCGGGAGAACGAAGCGCACGCGAACGGGTTTACCATTCTGCTTACCTGGTTTCCATGGTGGCATTTTCTGCACCACGCGAACCGCTTCTTCGTCGCAACCACCACCAATACCTTTGATAACCTTTGCCGCGGTGATCGCACCACTTGGCTCAACCACGAACTCTACGAATACAGAGCCTTCAGTTCCCATGCGTCGGGCCTGTGAAGGATATTTCATGTTGGCCTGGATGAACTTATACATTGCTGCAACGCCCCCAGGGAATTCAGCTGGCTGTTCAACGACTGTATAGATCTGGTTAGGGTCTTCAGCTGGTTCTTCTGCAACCTCTTCCACTGGCTCGTCGAAGATAACTTCGCCGGTACCTTCGGTCGTTTCGGCAGCAACCTCAACCTGTTTCAGTTCTTCGATCGTAGGTGTCTCTTCAACGACTTCCTTTTCCGTTACTTTAGGAGGAAGGAATTTGATCGCCTCTTTCACCGGAGGAGGAAGCTCCAATTTTGGAGGAGGAGGTGTATTCTGATCGATTGGCGGAGGCGCTGCAAGGTCAGTATACTTGATCGTCTTCTGTGTTGTGTCAACTTTAATTTCCTCTTCGAACATCTTCTTGATGTAAGGAAATGCGAGGATGAATGTAAGTGTTAAAGCACCGCAGATGAATGCAACGAGAACCCTGCTTCCATACGTTTGACGTAGTGGGTAGGCGCCATATTCCTTGTTTCGCCCGGCGAATACAAGGTCATTCCAATTTAATGACTGTTGTTTGCTCATTTTGTCTGCGGGTTAGCTGTACCACCATTGTCCTTCTTCTCTATCAAACCCTTGTCGGTCGGAGTGAATTCGACCAACGCATAACGTTTAATGCTGGTGATGTTCATCTCATCGAGGATGTCAACAACATTCTTATAACGCGAATCGTCCGAAGGTTTAATTAATACAAGCAGGTCTTTGATCGCCGCATTGTATTGCAGTAAGGTCTTACGGATACCGTCGGGAGAGAAATCTGTGATTTCAACCGTAGGGTCTGTGATACCCTGGTACCAGTAGATCTTATCGTTTTTACCCAACAGCAGGGTGAGAACTTTCTTCTCGTTTACCTCTGGCTGCTGCTCTTCATTTTTAGGCTTCTCAGGCATGATGATCTCCATCGTCTGAGGCTTATTAAAGGTAGTCGTGAGCATGAAGAAAGTAAGAAGGAGGAATGCCAAGTCCACCATTGGAGTCATGTCGATCTTTGTAGATGACTTCTTACTCCTGATCTTACCATCGCCTTTGCCACCACCACCGCCTTGTTGTACTTCTGCCATGTTTTGGCTGTTTAAATGTTATTTAGCTTCTGCAGGTGCAGCGTTTCTTTCCAGGTTGGTGATCAGGTTGAACCTTGTAACCTTGCGGTCTACAAGCGTTTCGATCACATCTTTCACGATCGGGTAGTTAGAATCCGAATCGCCTTTAATTGCTATACGAAGCTTCGGGTTGCTGATACGCGCCATTACTATCCAGTCGGCGAGCTCATTGTGAGCTGAGTCGACAGGAATTCCTGACTGCTTAACAAGCTTTCTTTCGTCGGGCCCCATATCAATATATTGAGGGAGGCTGGCTACCGGAAGGCCGAAACTTGGCAAAACTGAGAATCGAGCGATCTGGTCAGGAGAGAACGGCACGCCGTACTTCTCACCCATCTTCTGGATCAGTGTCTGCTTCGTATATTTTCCATCGAGGTTGAAGAACACCGCACCTTCTTTAGAAATGGTGATGGTGAGGATATCTACCTCGGGAAGCCGGATCTCTGATGTTGAGCTCGGCGTATCTACTGCCACGGGTTCTTCAGGGGCAAACTTTGTGGTAAGCATGAAGAATGTTACGAGCAGGAAGGCCAAGTCCACCATCGGTGTCATGTCCAGTGAAGGTGTCGTCCTATGAACTTTTATCTTTCCCATAACTCAATAATCACTTTAGTGTGAAATAGTCACAGACTAAAGAAATTAATCTTTAGTCTGGGCAGTGAAGTTCTGAACGATGCTATAACCAGCTTCGTCGATGCTATATGTAAGAGCGTCGATCCTGTTTGTGAACAGGTTATAGAATACGATCGCGAGGGCCGATGTACCGATACCGAGAGCGGTATTGATAAGCGCCTCAGAGATACCGTTCGCAAGACCTACGGCGTCAGGAGCACCTGCGGTTGCAAGAGCGGCGAACGCGTTGATCATACCAAACACCGTACCAAGGAGACCCATCAGGGTAGCGATAGATGCGATAGTTGCGATAATAACAAGGTTTCTTTCGAGCATCGGCATCTCGAGTGAAGTTGTTTCTTCGATGTCTTTCTGGATGATGAGAACTTTTTTCTCCTGATCGAGTGATCTGTCAGCCTGAAGCTCGCTGTATTTAGAAAGACCGGCTCTAACGACATTAGCAACAGAACCTTTTTGCTTATCACATTCTGCAAGGGCATCGTTGATGTTACCTGCAGCTGTAAGTGTTCTGATCTTGTTCACAAAGCGGGGAAGGCTACCGCGACCTTTAGCACGGCTGATTGTGAACAGGCGTTCAAAAAAGAACGTGAGTACAAGCATCAACAAAGCGATAAGGATCGGCACAACGCCAGGTCCACCTTTGTAGATAAGTCCAAGGAAGTTTCCTTCGATCGGGTGGTTGTGAGGATCTCCACCAACGAAGTTATTAGGGTTACCGAGTACGAAGAAATATATAACGTAAGCAAGTGCAAGCTCCAAGGGAATTACTACAGATGCGAAACCAGTTTTTAAGCTGTCTCCAAGGCTACCTGAACTTGCCGGTTTTGTCGTTTTCGATGACATGATTTTAAGGTTTAAGGTTTTGGTTAATGTTCTTTTTTGATCTAAAAATATTTAAAAAAAGCATTCTCAAGTGGATGGTTTCGGTATCCGCTCAAGAAATTTCCTTTCTTAATCGCGTTTTTCGCGCCACATTATATTAATAATGCAGCATATGTCACAACTAAATTTTGCGGGGCCATCGCCTTTAAACCCTCACGTAAATTGCGCTATGGCATTTTTTCGCGGCTCTGGCAAATCTAAAACAAAAATCTTTATTTGATGGAACAAATTTGAAAACTAAACGTACTGCCGTGCCCGGGTTCACTTTTTACAATTACGCTCCCACCCTGGGCTTCGATAAATTCCTTTGATATAGCCAATCCGAGACCTGTTCCCGATGGCGTTCCCGGCACCTGGAAAAATTTCTCAAACAAACGACCGACATATTTTGCCTCAATACCGGGTCCGAAATCGATTACGGAGAAGATTATGTTGTCCCCATCCCTCGCACATCGCAAAATCACCTTCTCATTCTCCGGACTGTACCTGATAGCGTTGGTCAGCAGGTTTACCAGCACCCAGGTCGTCTTGTCTTTATCGGCCCTGATATCCGGAAGGTCCTCCTCCGTCTTTATTTCTATAATAACCTTCTTTCTTTCTGCCTGGAATTTCACCGATTCGAGGGCATAGTGAATAACATCCCCGGGACTGATCTTCTGAAAATTCAATTTTATGTTGCCCGTCTCCACCTGCGCGAGGTCCAGCAACTCATGAGTAAGTTTTGATAAACGGCTGGTTTCGTCCGACAAAGTATCGATGATCCCCTTCTGTTCTTCATTCATCGTACCCACGCGATTGTCGTGTAATAATTTTATTCCCATCTGGAGAGATGCGATTGGCGTCTTTAGTTCATGTGATATGGTGGCTATGAAATTTGTTTTTGCAAGATCGAGCTCTTTGAACGGAGTAATGTTCTTTAAAAGGATCACCTCGTTTGAAATGAACTCGCGGGAAAAATAATTTTCTTTTCCATCCACAACGATCTTGATCAGGCCGGATACATCGAACCGGATAATGCTTCGGAAGAGGTCGTTGTCCACCGCTACGTCTGCCGCGTATTTGCCGATGATCTGTTCCGGCGCAAGATTTAACAAGCGCAGCGCTTTATCGTTGGCGAAGATCACGTTCCTGAATTCGTCCAATCCTATAACAGGGTCCGACATCCGGTTGATGATGGTCTCAATGCGTTTCTTCTCGAAGATGATCTTGGCGAGATTGCTGTGCTCGTATTCATCCATCTTCTCCGCCATTTTATTGAAGGCTTCGGCCAGCTCGCCGAACTCGTCGTCCCTGTCGAAGTTGAGTCGCTCTTCGTATTGCTTGTTGGCAATGGATTGAATGCTGTTTGTTAGCGCAGTGATCGGGTTGGCAATGTAGCCGGGAAAGTTCACGATGAAGGTGAATGTGATCACGCAAAGGATAGTCGCAACTATCATAAGATAATTCGAAGCATTGTTGCCTGTCGCCGATGCAATCTCGCTTTTGGTAACAATGGCTTTCATGTTGAGATCCTGGAGGGCGAAACAGAATCTGCGTATATCGACAACATTCTTATCACTGACAGCCTTACGAAGCATCAGGGTGAATTCACGTTCACCGGGTTCGGTAACGTTCTTCTCCTGGAGCTGCAGGTTGCCTTCGATCGTTTTGAAATTCATGCTATCGAGAGATTCCAGTATCCGTTGCGTGTACGTCAGCGATTCATAATTGTCTTTAAGGATATTCTCCGAATCGTTAGAGATCTCGGTGATGTAATAGACACTCAACACGACAATCCCCACAATAGCAGCGAACAGGAATGAGAGTCCGAGTGATATCTTACTTTTCAGCTTCATGACAATATGATCAAATCTGTATCCGACCTGGAAAGGCGCTGGAGCAACTGATTAAATGTGTTGGTCCGGAGGATCACCTGCCAAAGTCGTAAATGTGGCTTGCCGATACAAACGGTGGTGATGTGTTTCTCTTCGGCTACCCGCGCAATAGACGCCGGAACGTTGGTGTCTTTCACCTGGACAACCTCGGCACCCATTTCTGTCGCCATTTTGAAATTATTGATGAGATGCCGTTGCACCGAAAGTTTTATGCGATTGCCGCCTTCTTTTGGCGTCTGCACATACAAAACATACCATTTTGAATTGTAATAGCTGGCAAGCCTGGCCGTCTTGCGGATAATCATACGCGACACGTCATGGTTGCTGCTGATGCAGGCAAGGAAACGTTCGTGGCGGAGCTTTGTATTGATGGTCACTTCGGAGTCCACCTTTCTTTCCACCTGCGACGCAACCTCTTTTAACGCAAGCTCCCGGAGCTGAAGGATCTTTTCAGGCTGGAAGAAATTCCTGAGCGCCGTTTCAACTTTTGCTGCATCGTATATCTTTCCCTCCCGCAGGCGCGCGATCAGTTCGTCGGCAGTGAGATCGATGTTCACAACTTCATCAGCAAACTGCAGCATCTTGTCGGGAATACGTTCCGCAACCTCTATACCCGTGATCGTTCTTACTTCTCCATTAATGCTCTCCATGTGCTGAATGTTTACAGCACTGATAACGTCGATACCTGCTTCGAGAATTTCGAGTGTGTCTTGCCATCGCTTTTCATTTTTACTGCCGGGAACGTTTGTATGTGCAAGCTCATCGACGATCACAACATCGGGATGCATGTTGATGATAGTCTGCAGGTCCATCTCTTCGAGCTCTTTTCCTTTATAAAAAACTTTTCGACGTGGAATAAGGGGAAGGCCCTCGACCAATTCGGCGGTCTCTTTTCTATTATGAGTTTCGACATAGCCAATCCAAACGTCGACGCCCAGCTTAAGCAAGTTGTGTGCTTCCTGAAGCATCCGGTAGGTCTTCCCTACTCCTGCGCACATACCGATATACACTTTGAATTTGCCTCTCATAATTTTTACTCGCAGGTCGCACCGATTAAAACCAGATTGTAATGTTTGACGTAATCGTTGTACTGTTATTTACGGCCACCTTATCGCGAATGAATACATCTTTATCCGAGAATAATGTTCGTCCCTCCAGGCGAACCAGCATATTGTCGGTAATCTTATAATTTAAGCCGAGGCTGCTGCCATTTGTACTGAAACCTTTGACCGCAGTTATTGGAACTATTTGGACAGAGTGAGGGTCATTGAAATGTTCGACACGACCGGTGACCGAAAGCCTCTCGCTTAAATTATACCGTGCTATGATATTTGCCTGCCACCAGGCAGATTCCCGCTGCTTTCCGATGTATACACAACTGGTCGCCGAAAAACGTCCTTTATTATATATTATATAAAAGTCGGTAAAATACCTCGGGCCTTGAATCGAGTCGGAAGCTGAACGTTCCTCGCCAACGTATGTGTCCCAATTTAAAAGAAGGTTGCCGTTGGGGCGATATTCCAGCTGTGTCCCACCCGACATCTTATTGTTAGTGTCTTCTATCTGCTGCCATCCATTTAGCACATAGAAATAGGCGTTAAGCTTGGACGATAAGGGGACTGAAAGTTTTACACCCGACAGGTAATACGGAACATACTCGGCAGCGAACGATCTCGTGTAAGTCAGGTGATCTTTCGAGATCGCGCTTTCGTTGGTGTACGGAGATCCGAAGACTCCTGCATCGATCCAGATATTCTTCGATTTCGTGAGCCTCACGCCAACGCTTCCTTCGACGAGGTTCTTCAACGTACCCCGCTCCTTTGCGTAATTAGAATTCATATACGTACCAAAACCGGGAACGAGGCGTGCGCGGATCCGCGAAGAAGTATACTTCAGGTCGATGTACGCGAGGTTTAAGTTCACCTCGTTGTTGCGGGCCATCGAAACAAAGTAAGGCTGATCTTTCACCGGGCTGTTAAAATTGTAAGCATAGTAAGCATCCACATAACCTTCTACTGTAACTTTTCCCTTGATGTTGAAAGTGGTTGTGTCGATAGTTGCAGTGTTAACAACCTGGCCATACGCGACCACAGGAAAGATGCTGGTTATAAGAAATATTATCTTTTTCATAGGTAACGCAAAGTTCATAATTGATCCAATGCCCTGTTGATTTTCACAACATTAATATGTGACGGACCAGCCAGGGATGTCTCGATATTGGCTTGAATTACTTCGTTTATGGTTTCGACAGACCGGCCGCGCACTTTTGCGATCCGGGCGGCCTGCACCTGCGCAGCCTCTATGGAGATGTGGGGATCTAATCCACTGCCCGATGCTGTTACCAAGTCGACCGGAATTTGTTCACGCTTTACCGTTGGATTCCTTTTCAAAAAACTTGTGATGCGTTCTTCAACCTGCGCGAGGTATCCGGGATTCGATGGACCTTTATTCGATCCGCCGGTTGCAGCTGCATTGTAGTTAACGGCAGAAGGCCGGCTATTGAAATATTTGTCAGACGTAAAAGACTGGCCAATGAGTTCCATATTGCCTTTGCCGTGATCCTTTGTCGTCAGGAATGCAATAGCAGTAATGGTGAGCGGATAAATTACCCCGAAAAGGACCAGCGTTGTGAACGTCAGCTTTAACGAGGTGACGATAGGACGAGGTGACGAGGTGATGATGGGACGAGAGGACGAGGTGACGATAGGAGTTTTCATAACAATGGTGTTATAGCTAAGTCGATAAGTTTGATACCGATAAATGGCGCTACGATTCCTCCGATGCCATATATCAGTAAGTTCCTGGTGAGCAACGCCGAGGCCCCGACGGGTTTGTACTGAACCCCGCGCAGCGCGAGCGGAATCAGGATGGGAATAATGATCGCGTTGAATATTACTGCCGACAAGATGGCGCTCTCAGGACTTGTAAGATTCATGACATTCAACCCCTGCAGTGAAGGAATCGATGCGATGAATAAAGCAGGTATGATCGCGAAGAACTTTGCCACGTCGTTGGCAATAGAAAATGTTGTCAGCGTTCCTCGGGTGATCAGCAGTTGTTTACCGATCTCAACCACTTCGATAAGTTTAGTCGGGTCATTATCGAGATCGACCATGTTGCCTGCTTCTTTAGCGGCTTGCGTGCCGCTGTTCATGGCAACGCCAACGTCGGCCTGTGCAAGCGCCGGTGCATCATTGGTACCATCGCCCATCATGGCGACGAGCTTGCCTCCCGACTGTTCCTTACGGATGTAACTGAGTTTATCTTCCGGGCTTGCTTCGGCGATAAAATCATCGACGCCTGCTTTTTGCGCAATGAATTTTGCGGTAAGAGGATTATCACCGGTGACCATTACGGTCTTCACACCCATTCTTCTCAACCGTTCGAAACGTTCGGTGATGCCTGGTTTAATGACGTCCTGTAATTCGACGGCTCCAACGACTTCGTTGTTTTCCGTAACAACCAGCGGTGTTCCCCCATTATTCGAAATGATACTAACCATGTTAATGACCTCGAGCGGGATCTTGTTTCCGTTTTTTTCAACGAGTTTTCGAATCGAGTCGACGGCTCCTTTACGAACACTTCGATGATCAGCATCCACACCCGAGGTACGTGTGGCGGCACTAAACGGGATCACGGTGATGGAGCCATCAAGGGCGCTCATGTTCTTATAGCCTTTCTTCGAAGCCAGCTCGATGATCGATTTACCCTCTGGTGTCTCATCGCCCAGTGACGCCAGGGTAGCACACTCCATAAGATCTCCTTCAATGTAACCTGGAGCGGGATGAAACTGTGTTGCTTTACGATTGCCAATCGTGATCGTACCGGTTTTGTCGAGCAGGATCGTGTCGAGGTCGCCGGCAGTTTCCACAGCTTTACCAGACTTGGCAATAACGTTTGCCCGCAATGCGCGATCCATGCCTGCGATACCGATTGCCGATAATAGCCCGCCGATCGTGGTGGGGATCAAACAAACGAATAATGCTATGAGTGCGCCGATCGTAATGGGGGTCTGCGCGTATTCGCCGAAAGGTTTCAGGGTTACAGTGACTAAGAGAAATACGATCGTGAATCCCGAAAGGAGGATTGTCAAAGCAACTTCATTCGGAGTCTTCTGACGCGAAGCACCTTCAACGAGGGCGATCATTTTATCGAGAAAGCTCTCACCGGGTTGAGTGGTCACCTCCACCTTGATCTTATCGGAAAGAACCCTGGTCCCACCTGTAACACTGGACTTATCGCCGCCGGCTTCACGGATAACGGGAGCCGATTCCCCGGTGATCGCGCTTTCGTCGATCGTAGCGATGCCTTCAATGATCTCTCCGTCGGAAGGAATAATGTCGCCCGCTTCGCAAAGGAATACATCGCCTTTCTTCAACTGTGAAGAGCTGCGAATGATAACCTGCCCATTAACGACAACGCGGGCCGGAGTTTCTTCGCGGGTCTTTCTCAGAGAGTCAGCTTGTGCCTTCCCGCGCGCTTCGGCGAGAGCCTCCGCAAAGTTTGCAAAGAGAAGTGTTAAAAGGAGGACCGTGAAAATTGAAATATTGTAAAGCGGTGTTCCCTGGTCCTTGTTCTTAAAAGAGTATACACAAACAACAGCCATGATTACCGTGCCGACTTCGACGCAAAACATCACAGGATTTTTCATCATCAGTGAAGGATTCAGTTTTCTGAAAACTTCGCCGATGGCTGTCTTCACCAGGGCAGGTTCGAACAGGCTTATTTCAGATTTTGTTTTCTTATTCATATGGAAAAGTATTCAGCGATAGGACCCAATGTTAACGCCGGAAAGAATGACAATGCGGCAATGATGATGATTACCGATATCAACACCATGTTGAAGGCAATACTATCGACCTGTAAAGTTCCTGAGCTTGCCGGTATGTATTTCTTTGATGCAAGCGATCCTGCGATCGCCAGTGGCCCGATGATCGGGATGAACCTCGCGAACAGCATTACGAATCCGCACATCAGGTTCCAGAACGGCGTCGCATCACCAAGTCCTTCGAAACCGGAACCGTTGTTTGCAGACGACGAGGTAAATTCATACAACATCTCGCTGAATCCATGATGCGATGGATTGTTCAACCAACCGATCTCCGGATTACCGGCTTGAATGTGCGAAGCGATGGCAGTTGCAACCAGGATAAGGAATGGATGTGCTATCGCCACCAGCGCAGCGATCTTCACTTCGTAAGATTCGATCTTCTTCCCAAACAATTCCGGCGTTCTTCCAACCATAAGGCCGGAGATGAATACGGCCACTATAACGAACACGAAGAAGTTGATAAAACCGACGCCAACGCCTCCATACAAAGCGTTGATCATCATATCGAGCATGTAGACTCCACCGGACAATGGTGTGTGACTGTCGTGCATGGAATTGACCGAGCCATTCGATGTCGTAGTGGTAGACACGCCCCAGAAAGCACTCGCAGCTGGACCTACCCTTATCTCTTTACCTTCCATGTTGCCTTGCGAATTATCTATGCCCATGGCCGTAATATTTGGATTGCCCTGCACTTCCGAATACACTGAAACAATAACGAAGAATAAGAACAACACCGTCATGGTTGCGAAGAAAGCAAATCCAATACGGGGGCGATGCATGTGAAATCCAAATGCAAACACCAGGGCGATCGGGATAACGAGTATCGCGAAGTTTTCAACCACGTTGGCGAAGTACGTCGGGTTCTCGAATGGATGCGTGGAATTTGGACCAAAGAAACCACCACCATTAGTGCCAACCTGTTTTATAGCTACCATCGGCGCAACCGGACCGCGTGCAACTTTAACAGTATCGCCTTCCATGGTGACCACCGTTTCGGCTCCCAGGAATGTTGAAGGCGTTCCCTGCCACACTAATATCAACGCGATTACAAATGAGATAGGAAGAAGAATTCTTGTGCAACTGCGGACCAGCAGCGTATAAAAGTTTCCGATCTCTGTTCGCGAACCTTGTTGCAATGCATTAAATAAAAGCGCCATCGCTGCAATCCCGGTTCCCGCGCTGACGAACTGCAGGAAGCAAAACGCCAGTAGTTGTGTAAAGTAGCTCGCACCTGTTTCACCGCTATAGTGCTGAAGATTGGTGTTCGTCATAAAACTGATGGCGGTATTGAATGCCGTCGTCCATTCCATCGATTGAATTTTATCGGGATTCCAGAATGGATGCCATGATTGTGTCAAGAGAATGATCATAGCAAGGGCAAAGAAGATGAAGTTGATGATCAGCATAGCTTTCATATTCTCTTTCCAGTCCATGCTCTTTTCCGGTTCTATCCCGGAGATCCTGTAAATGATGCTCTCGATGGCCCAGTGTTTTTCGCTTGAAAAGACTTTCGCGCAATATTTCCCGAGGGGTATGGCCGCCGCGACGGTGACAAGAAACAGAAGTATGATACCGGGGATTTCAGTGTTCATAGGTTAGAATTTTTCAGGGTAGATCAGCGTGTACAAGAGGTAGCCGAGCATTGCTACCGAGATAAAAAGAAGAATGATCATCATAAACCGGGCTTTAACTTTCCGGTGGTACGACGAATAAGGGACCGTTAATTGTAACTAATTGATTTTAACCTTTTTGAGAATTTCGATGGGTTTGAAACCATGCGGAATCGGAAGGGTGATTTCAGATTTGGAAGGAGCTGGCGACACAGTCGTTACTCAGATACCGTAATCTTTGAGTTTCTGGTAAAGCGTCGTTAGCCCAATGTCCAACAGCTTTGCTGCCTGTGTCTTATTTCCATCGGTGATCTTCAAAACTTTCAGGATATGGTGCTTCTCAACAGACTCGAGCGTAAGAGCGTTTTCACCATCGGTATTAAAATCACCCGGAAGAATATCGGCTGTCAATTCGTTAGTATCTGAAAGTATCACGCATCGCTCGATCACGTTCTTGAGCTCACGGATATTTCCTTTCCACGGATGATTTTTCAACGCCGTCAGAAACGAACCTGTGAGATTGACATTTGATTTATTTGTCTTGGCCGCAAATTCCTTCGCAAAATATCCGGCAAGCAAACCGATATCTTCTTTCCTTTCTCTCAACGAAGGCAATTTTATTACGAACACAGAAAACCTGTAATAAAGATCTTCCCTGAAGTTGCCTTCTTTGATTTCCCCTTCAAGATCCCTGTTCGTTGCCGTAATAAACCGAATATTCGCCTGACGTGGCTTCGGATCGCCAACACGAAAATATTCGCGGCTCTCGACAACGCGCAACAACTTCGCCTGGAGATCCATGGGCATCTCCCCGATCTCGTCGAGGAATAGTGTACCCTCCTGTGCTTCTTCAAGAAGTCCTTTCTTCGATCGAACAGCGCCCGTGAACGCACCTTCGGCGTGACCGAACAATTCGCTCTCTAAGATCTCTTTCGGAAAAGCACTGCAGTTGAAACCGATGAACGGTTTTGTACTTCGATGGCTTTGATAGTGGATAGCTTGCGCAAAGACTTCTTTGCCTGTGCCCGTTTCACCCAACAGGAGAACGCTCGTGTCTGTGCCGGCCACTTTCTTCGCAAGGTCGAGACTTGCTTTGATCGCGGGACTACTACCGATCACACTTTCGAAACCAAATTTCTTCCTGACCTTCGATTCGAGATTGAAGACCTGTTGCTGAAGCGTGGCTTTCTCCGAAGCCTTATTAAGTAACGGAATGATCCTCTCCTGGTGATCTCCTTTTGTGAGATAGTCGAATGCGCCGTTCTTGATTGCCTTCACACCATCTTCGATCGTACCGAAAGCAGTGATCACGATGATCTCGACTGCCGGATACTCCGCTTTGATCTTCGCAGTCAGGTCGACACCGTTACCGTCGGGAAGTTTAACATCGGAAACGACAACGTTGATGGTCTCGCGCGAGAGGAGCTTCAGACCTTCTTTGATCGTTGCGGCCTGGAAAACAGTGTAGCCCTCGAGTTGAATAATCCGCGCCAACAACCCACGCAAGGTCTGTTCATCGTCGATTATTAAAACATTGGCCACATGCAAATTTAGAATTTATATGTGTATCCCAGTCTGAACACCTGGGTTTCATAATAGTCGGTGCTCACATAATGAAATCCATCGCCAATTACGCTCTTCTTTATTCTCAAAGTATTTCCCACATCGGTTGCGTTCAAAAACACTTCGCCCCGGCCGTTTTGAATGGTCTTTTTCAAGCCCATGTCCACGTAAGTACGCGAATAAGTTTTACCCTGCGGCACAATGTCGGGAGCCATGTAAACTCCTGTTACCTGCAGATCCCATTTCCCGGGTAGATGAAAAAGTCCGTTCACCTTTACACTCCCGGAAACGATCTCCTGCCTGGCGGCGCTGAAAGTATTCTCCTGGGGATACTTATTCAACACTGAAAATGCATCGATGGTATTCTGGTATCCATTAAGGTTGATGTTGAGCACAGCCCATTTGTCGATGTTCTGTGAGAGGATGATCTCGACGCCCGACATCCTGCTGTGCCCCGCGTTCTGAAAAATATTATAAATGAGCGTACTTCCCGGAACCACGCTGGCGATGCGTGTAATGGTTGCGTCCATCATCTTGTGATAAAGCGCGGTATACAGGTATCCGTTCGACCAACCCGATTTATACCCGAGCTCGAATGAATTCGTGAACTGCGGACGAAGCGCCGGGTTCCCAACTTTAATGATCTCCGCATCATCATACTTCGGGAATATCCTGATATCGACTTCATTAGGTCGGTCGACGCGGCGATTATAAAAAACAGAAAGGGTATTGTTCCCGTTGACCTTATATGCAAAACGAAGGTTAGGGAAAGGTTGCGTGTAGTTGTAGCCGCTGCTCTTATAAACCGGGTGCTCCGGATTCACATTGTATTTCACCTGTACATATTCAACACGAAGCCCTGCCTCGACTTCAACCTTCTTGCTTTCATAAACATAGTTTCCATATGCAGCGGGAATTAGCTCACCGTAGTTTGCCCAACCTCCGGCGTTAACGTCCAGCGGAGAATTTAACCCGGGATAGAATTGCATATTGGTGGGGATATATCGCTTGCGCAATTTCACGCCTGTTTCGAAACGTCCATAACGCAGCGGTTGAATGTAGTCTATGTTCAGATCGCCAACCTGCTCGTCGGACAATAGCTTGAAAGCATCCTGACCTGTGAACGTCGGCATGATGTTCGTAAAAAAATATTTCTCATTCTCACGATGGAATGTATAGTTGAATCCGACATTCAATGAACGTCCGGGTTGCGTGAACTTGTGCTGCCACGTGGCTGTGGCGGTGACCGTTGTCTTCAACTCGTCTTCGAGGAATTGCCAAAGGCGAAGGCGCTCCGTAAGACTTCCATTGAAGAAAGGTTCATCGCCGTGATCGAGGATCTTTTCGCTGCTGAATAATCCCGAAACGGAAATGATGTTCGAGTCATCTTTGTACCAGTCGAAACCCGTTTTCCCCGTAACGATGTTTGTATCACGATTTCGTTTAGTCTGCTGACGAACTGTGTCACTGTTGTCATAATAACGGTCGACGAACTCATTTTTATTGAGTGTATGAGTATATAGATTGTCCCCCTGGAAAAAGAAATTGATCTTCTTCTTGCGATAGTTCAATGAGAGGCTGGGATTAAGCTTCGGAGTTACCTGGTACTGTGGGCGGATCGATGGAAGGTTATCGTGTTTGATCCACAACGCGCCGGCACCCGCGGCGATACCGACCTTACCATTCCAGCCTTCTTTAATTTCTTTCTTGAAGATGATGTTGATGATGCCCGCATTTCCGTTGGCGTCATACTTTGCAGAGGGATTGTTGATCACGTCGATGTGATCGATAGCAGACGCAGGAATATTGTCGAGACTCGTTTGATTTCCGAAACCCGTAAGCGCCGTTTGTTTGCCATCGATCAATATCGCAACACGATCGTTGCCGCGAAGCTTTACAGTACCTTCATCGCTGATCGTGATGCCGGGAAGATTCTGCATCACCTGCAATAACGAGCCTCCACTTTGGTTGATATTGTCTGCCATCGTGAACGTCTTTTTATCGAGAGTTTCGGAAACGGCATCCCGCTGCCCCTGGACGACGACATCGCCTAACACTGTTGGACTTTCGGAGATGTCGAAGACGCCAAGATCGATGAACTCACTCAGCCTTCCCACAAGCAAAGGTTGAACGACTGGCTGATATCCGACAAATGACAATTCTATGAGATGATCACCCGGATTGATGCCCTCGATCTTGAAACGCCCGTCGTTGTCGGTAATGGTGCCGGCAACGAAGGAGCTATCAGAAACTTTTTTAACGACGACGTTCACAAATGGTAATGCTGTTTGCGAACTCTTGTCTTTAACGATTCCGGAAAGGGTAACTTTCGAAACCTGGCCAAATGCAGCCAGCGAAGCTGCCAGGAGGAAGATGGATATGACGGTTTTCACTCCACAAACAACGTCTAAGATTTTGGAGATTTTTTGGATGCCGGAATTCTGATCGTGAAAGAATGCAGATCATTTTCAAAAGAATACGAGATCTGCAGGTTGCTCACATCGCATATCCTCTTCGCGATAGCAAGGCCCAGCCCGAGACTGTCTTTATTCGCGCTCCCCTTCTGAAAGCGGTGGAATATCTTCTCCGGGGAGATCGACAGCGGCGCACCCGGATTTTTTATCGTCCAGCTTTCGTCATCGATCGAAATAGATATTTGTGACCGGCCCGATGAATACCGGAGAGCATTCGACACAAGATTCGACAACAAAATATCCAGCAGCTCGGGGTTCATCACGATCGCAGTCTTTCTTCCCTCCAGCGCAATAGTCGTATCCCTAATGTGCCGTTCAGTTGCAGCAAACAAGTCCACAGACTCCGACTCAGAATATTGACTGTTTTCAATCCTCGTCAGCAGCAACAATCCCTTGTTCAGACGATTCAACCGGCGCGTAGCCTCATACAACGAATCGATCACCGAGGCCTGCTCCATCGATGGTTGTGTTTGAAGAAGTATGTCGAGCTTCGACTGAAAAACGGCGAGAGGTGTTTGCATCTCGTGGGCAGCGTTCTCCGTAAATTCACGCTGACTCACAAAAGCCTGGATACTTCGCCTGGTGAGTTCTTCAATGGCGACATTCAGATCCCTGAATTCCGAGATTGTCGAAGGTTCTAACAAAAGAGGACTGTTCTTCTCGATGTTGAATGATCTCAGCTTATTCAATGTATCATAGAATGGTTTCCAGACTGTTCTCGAATTCCACCAGTTAATGATCAGCATTCCTGCAATGAGTGCAACCAATACCACGACCTGTGTGAAGACCAGGGCGCTGATGAGATCGTCGCTTTCAACCAAAGAGATCCGGGCTTCCAGCTGATACAGGTTGCCTTTGATCTTTGAAGAGGTGATCAGGATACGGCGATCACCGGTCGTGTATAGCTTTTCTTCAATGGGCCTGTCGATGGGGGTAACGAAGACCTCGCCGTCGAGATCCTCCCAGCGGCGAACATCATCTTCGGTGGGAAGTAGCTCCAATCGTTTTTCTATTTCTTCTTTATGAAGATGCAACGTTTCATCGACCTTATCGATAATAATATTATTGATGATGAAATAGAGAACCGGTGTAACAATCACCAGCACGGCAATCGAGTATACGAGAAATCGCAGTAATGTCCGGTTCAGTAATTTCATAGTTCGAACTTATAGCCGACGCCGTAAACTGTCTTGATAAAATCGCTGCTGCCGGCCTCCGCCAGTTTCTTTTTAAGATTCTTGATGTGTGAATACACGAAATCGCTATCGAGACGGTCGTTGTTGTCGGCCGAAAGGTGTTCGCCAATTGCCGTCCTTGAAACAACACGATTCTTGTTCGAAACGAGAAAGATCAGGAGATCGTGCTCGGTCTTCGTGAGATCTACTGCCTTGTCGTTAACGAAAACGATGCCCGCTGAGAAATCGATCCTGAGGTTTCCGAATTCGGCGATATCAGAGCCATGAAATTTATTGCGGCGAAGCAATGCTTTTACACGCGCACCCAGCTCGGCAAGGTGAAATGGTTTCGACAGGTAATCGTCGGCGCCGATCTCAAGCCCCAGCACCCGGTCATCGATGGAATTTTTCGCCGAGATAATGATCACACCTTCCCTTCGTTTTCTCTTCTTCAATTGCCGGAGCAACTCGAGTCCGCTGCCGCCTGGAAGTGTAATATCGAGCAGAACACAATCGTAATCGTAGAGAGAAATTCTTTCACTCGCTGACGAATAGTCATAGACTGGTTCGCAGGTATAATTCTCGGTTTGAAGAAATTCGACGATACTGGCCGAAAGCTCCCTTTCATCTTCAATTACAAGGATCTTCACGACACTAAGATAGGGGTAGATTTTGGAGGAAGTTTGGAGAGGGGTTTTGTATCTTCATTTCATGATCTCCCATTTCCTGAAGCTGTTTGTCCGCACGTCTGCGCGCAACGCCGGTTACACAATTATTAATATCAGTGGTCTTGCTGTCGGCCTGGCTGCGAGCATTCTCATACTCCTTTGGGTTTGGGATGAAACTCACTTCGACCTGCAGCACACGAACCGCGACAGGATCTACCAGGTAAAAAGTTTTCACCGGTATCCGGACTTGAACTTTGCCGACGATGGAACCAGCGGTGCGCTCGCAGGCGGGCTCAAAGAATTTCCGGAAGTCGAGGAAGTTTGTCGCATCGCCTATTTCTTCCGGTCTCGTCTTCTCATACAGGTCGGTGATAGATCGATGTACGAGTCCGGCTTATATGCCGACTCATCTCTATTCAACATTTTCACCGTACGGCTGATCGAGGGCGTAAAGTTTTATGACAATCATTCGATCGTGATCTCACAGAAGCTTGCGAATAAATATTTCTCTGGCGAGTCAGCTGTCGGGAAAACAATGAGGATCAGTGCAAAGCAGGATGCGGTGATTACGGGTGTATTCGAAGACCAACCCGCACAGTCATCATTGAATTTCGAATTCATCATGTCGTACGAAAATTATGCAATGACTGACCAATACAACCAGGAATGGGGTGCGTGGAGCGGCGGATTTACTTATGTGCTGCTGAAGGAAGGCAGTGATATAACCGCGTTGAACGACAAGATCCATCAGAAAATTACGGAACCGAAAATATGGCCTCGCTGGGATAAAAATGTCTCGCTGTTTTTATTCCCCTTTGCAGACACACGTCTTCGCAACAATTTCGACAATAACGGCAATCAGTCGGGCGGTCGTATTGTTTATGTGAATATTTTCGGAGGTGTGGCAATCTTCATTTTGTTGGTGGCCATTATCAATTTCACGAATCTTGCTACGGCGAGATCTGTAAGTCGCTCGAAAGAGATTGGAGTCAGGAAAGTTTCAGGTGCTGTGAGATCCTCTTTGATACGTCAGTTCTTTTCCGAGTCTGTACTGCTTGCACTCATGGGATTGCTGGTAGCGTTAGTGATCGTCCAGGTCGCGCTGCCTTCGTTCAACATTCTCACGCACAAAAATTTGTCGATCGGTTTAAAGTTATTTCCACTGATACTTGCTATTGCCTTGGTTACAGGTCTTGTTGCCGGAAGTTATCCGGCGTTTCTGCTGTCATCGTTGAAACCGATCGTGGTCTTAAAAGGTAAGTTCACTGGCGCTGGCGGAAAAAACCTTCGCAAGTCTCTCGTCGTCTTTCAATTCATCATCTCCACCGTGTTGATCATTTGCGCGCTCGTCGCCAATCAACAGATGAGATACATGAGGGAAAAAAATCTCGGGTTCGATCGCGACAACATCCTGTACTTCGAAGCGAGCGACAACATCAATAAAAATATCGGGGCATTTAAGAGATCGGCACTCGAAAATCCGAAGATCGTTTCGGTAGCGCAGGGACGTGATAATCCAATGCAGGTGTTCGGTGGAATGGATCTCGGAGAAAATGCCTGGCCTGGAAAAACAAAGGAAGATGCAATTCTGTTCGCGTGGACCCAATGCGATGAAGATTACATCCCAACACTTGGTCTGAACATCGTGAAAGGAAGAAATTTCACGAAGGATAACCCCGGCGATAGTCTCAATTATATTATCAACGAAGAAGCTGCGAAACAAATGAGGCTGAAAGATCCTGTGGGCGCAAAACTCAAAGCTCCTCACGAGGGAACGATCATCGGTGTTGTAAGGGATTTCAATAGCGCCAAGCTTCAATTCAAGATGGCACCTATGATCATAGCAATGACGCCCAAAAGAAACCAGATGGTATTTGTGAAATACCGGGAAGGACAATCGCAGGAAGTAATTGCTTCACTTGGTACGCTTTATAAATCATTCGAACAGGAGGTTCCCATGCAATATAAGTTCATGGATGCCCCATTTGGTGAAATGTATGAAAACGAGATCCTGATAGAAAGGCTGTCGTTTTATTTCACTGTCATCGCAATTTTCGTTTCATGCCTGGGACTCTTCGGATTGGCATCGTTCACTGCAGAGACAAGAACGAAAGAAATCGGCGTCAGAAAAGTTCTTGGAGCTTCGGTGAGCCAGATAGTGGTATTGCTCTGCGGCGACTTCGTGGTTTTAATTGCAATAGCATTGACCGTCGGCCTGCCGATTGGTTGGTGGGGAGTCGATCAGTTCCTCGATAAATATGCCTACCGCATCGATATCAGTCCATGGTTGTTCGTAACGATCGTATTTGGGTTGATGGCGACAACGTTCCTGACCGTCACCTATCAATCTGCGAAAGCGGCCAATACAAACCCGGTAAAGACATTGCGGTCCGAATAGACTCCCGCAACTGCGTCCTTTCATGCCCGATTTAATGTAATACGTCACGTCATCCGTGCCGTCCATTGTTTTGTGGACACAATCACAAAACTTATCACGTAATTTAGTAGTATGAAAATAAAAACCTTTTACTCAACACTATTCTCATTGGCGATGGTCTTTATGCTGTACGTTGCGTGCAGTCATGACACGGCTAATGAAACAATGCCAGGTACGACTCCTACCGGCAACACGGCGCCTGCCGGCTTCACAACGGAAACGCTCTACGATGGATTAAAAAATCCATGGGGAATGGCATGGCTCCCTGACGGAAGATTGTTGGTTACGGAAAGAGCCGGCGAGATCCTCGTATTCAAGAACGACAAGTTCACCGGGGAAAAACTGTCGGGTGTTCCAAAAGTATTCAACGATGGACAAGGTGGTCTGCTCGACATCCAGCTTCATCCGAACTATGCACAGAACAAATGGATCTACATCTCTTATGCGAAACCTGTTGAAGGCGGTGCAACAACAGCTATCGCAAGATTTAAGCTGAACGGCAACCAGATTACCGACTTCGCCGATATCTTCCTCGCAAAACCATTCCTTCCGGCTAACTACCACTTCGGCAGCCGGATTGTTTTCGACAAGAATAACTACCTGTTCTTCAGTTCAGGTGAACGCGGCACTCAACCAAAAGTACAGGAGCTCGACAACGATCATGGAAAGATCCACCGCATCTTCGACGATGGACGTATTCCAACCGACAACCCATTTGTTGGACAAAAAGATGCTCATGGTTCTATCTGGACACTCGGTCACAGGAATCCTCAAGGCATGGTCTACGATGCTGCGACCGATCGCATCTGGGCCGCTGAACACGGACCAAAGGGTGGCGACGAGCTGAACCTCATTCAAAAAGGTAAGAACTACGGATGGCCGAAGACGTGTTACGGCATCAACTACGATGGCACGGTCCTTACTCCAAACAAAGAGCTTCCCGGCATCGAAAATCCTGCGCGTTATTGGGTACCATCGATCGGTCCTTGCGGAATTACAATAGTAAAAAGCGATAAGTATCCTGATTGGAAGAATAATATTCTTGTTGGTGCTCTTGCGTTCAAGCACGTTGCAAGAGTGCAATTGGATGGAACGAAGTATGTGACGGAAGAAAAACTATTCCAGGACATTGGACGTGTACGTCACGTGAAAGAAAGTCCCGATGGAACTCTTTATGTGATCACCGAAGGTCCGGGTCTACTTGCGAAGATCGTGCCTGCGAAATAACTTCTCGATCTCCACAGCAATCAAAACAACCATTGACACGCCGATACACATTCCCATCTCGGCCACTGTCAATGGTTGTGTTTTGAATATCTCGTTAGCAAACGGTACATAGATAACTGCAAGCTGCAACCCAACAGTTATGGCTAAGGCTCCCAGCAACGGTCTGTTGCTGAATACTCCAATCCTGAACAACGACTGACGCTCGCTTCGAATAGCCATCACATGTATCAGCTGGCTGAACGACAGCACCGTGAATACCATCGTTTGCCAGTGAGGCAATTCGCGATCCACAGCCCATGCTTCGGTAGCGATTGTTATGGCAGCCATCAAGATCCCTACCCAGATTATATGTGCACCAATTCCACCGGAGAATAGACTCTCATCCGACTTACGCGGCGGACGACTCATGATATCCCGCTCCGGCTGTTCACTACCCAATGCGAGACCGGGAAGTCCGTCGGTAACCAAATTGATCCATAAAATATGAATGGGCAACAGCGGAATGGGCAGACCAGCCAACGGTGCAACGAACATTACCAGTATCTCCGCGCTGTTACACGTCATGATATACTTCACGAACTTGCGGATGTTATCGTAGATGTGACGGCCTTCTTTCACAGCACCGACGATCGTGGTGAAATTATCGTCGAGCAATACCATATCCGATGCCTCTTTGGTGACATCGGTACCCGTAATTCCCATAGCAACGCCGATATCTGCTGCTTTCAAGGAAGGAGAATCATTGACACCGTCGCCGGTCATGGAAACAAAATGTTTCTTATCCTGCAGACCCTTAACGATCTTCAGCTTTTGTTCGGGAGTAACACGTGCATAAACCCGGATGTGTTCCACTTTCGATGTAAAATCGGCATCGCTCATTGCCTGAAGTTCTTTGCCCGACACGGCGATATCGTCTTTTTCCAGGATACCGAGTTCTCTCGCTATGGCGGCCGCTGTTTCAGGGTGATCACCAGTGATCATTACTGTGGTAATACCTGCGGTCTTACATTCCTTTATGGCCGCTTTAACTTCTTCGCGCGGGGGATCGATCATACCGACAAGTCCCGCGAACCTGAAATCCTTCTCGACGTTATCGATATCGAACGGCTCGGGAAGTTTGTCGACAACTTTATATGCAAAGGCGATAACCCGAAGTCCCTCTTTCGACATTTCCGTTGCACGTGTTGCCTGTTCCGGCTCGTTGAAAGCTTCGATGGCACCTTTGCATGTGATCAGGATCTTGTCGCCGAACCGGTGAGCCGTCGTCATTCGCTTTCGATCGGAGTCAAAAGGCAGCTCTGCAGTACGTTTAAGATCAGAATGTAATTTATTGAAGGCTTCACGATCATGTGTATCGATAAAGTATTCGACCATCGCGATCTCTGTAGGATCTCCTTTTAGTTCTTTGTCTCCAAACTTGATATCGTGGTTGAGAGCCATGCAGCACTCGAGAATATTGATGTCATTGTAGAACTTCTCGTCGCCGACGGGTTCTACGTTCATCACCTTCATCTTGTTCTGCGTGAGCGTTCCTGTTTTATCGGAGCAGATGTATGTTACCGAACCGAGAGTTTCCACTGCGGAAAGTTTCCGGATCAAAGCGTTGTTGCTTACAAGCCGCTTCGCTCCTACCGCCAGGGCAACTGTGATCAATGCAGGTAAAGCCTCGGGGATAGCCGCGACAGCAAGGGATATGGAAGTCAGCAGGAGCTGGAGTGTTTCTTCTTCCCGTAAAAAATATCCGACGGCGAAAAAAACGACACAGATGCCGATGATGACAAATGAAAGTATCCGGCCAAATCCTGCCATTCGTTTTTGTAAGGGCGTATCGCCTTCGGGCTGGTCGAGCATTTTTGCGATCGAGCCGATCTCCGTATTCATCCCCGTGGCAACTACGATACCCTTCGCACGTCCATTGGTAACGAGCGTACTTTTGTAGGCCATGTTCAACCGGTCGCCTGGCGGAATATCTTTTTGGTTGATGGGCTTAATTGACTTTTCTACGGCAACCGATTCGCCGGTCAATGCCGATTCATTGATCCTCAGTGAATGTGCTTCTATCAACCGGAGATCTGCCGGCACAATACTTCCTGCTTCGAGCGTGACGATATCGCCTGGCACAATTTCATCAGCGGGAATAGTAACTGGTTTGTTGTTCCGTATCACATGCGCTTGCGGAGCCGAGATATTGCGCAGTGCCTCCATCGCCTTTTCTGCTTTGTTCTCCTGCACAAATCCCACAACAGCGTTAAGGATGATGATAACGAAGATGATGATGGTATCGGTAAGATCCCCGGCGAGACCGGAAACGATCGCCGCGGCAAGCAGCACCAGTATCATGAAATCTTTGAACTGCCCGGCAAAGATCTTCCACGCAGCTTTGCGCTTCTTTTGTTGCAGTTCGTTCCTGCCGTCTTTTTCTAATTTCTTTCTGGCTGACTCATCCGAAAGACCTTGTTCAGATGATTGTAATTGCCGGATGACATCCTTTATATCAGGTATCCACCATTCCATCGGCAGATTTTAATTGGCGCCCAGGAGTGAGAGTACCTGCTCTTTTGTACGAATGTAATCGACTGAAGTGCGTCCGTTCTTCTTATAAATTCCGAAATGAAGATGCGACCTCGTATGACGTGCATTGCCGGTGTTACCTACAGTTCCAAGAGTGTCACCTGGCTTAACGTACATTCCTTTCGTCACGATCTGTGAATCGAGGTGCGCGAAATAATAATTACATCTGTTCTTAAGGTCTCTCATTCGAATGATCTTTCCGCCCAAAGAATTATAACCTACTTCTGTGATCTCTCCGTCACATGGAGCGACTACGATGGTTCCTTTCGGCGCGACGATATCAATACCTTCATGTCTGCGTCCTCCATCACGTGCATCGCCGAAGAAACTGATGATCGACTTCCTGGTCGCTCCTACAACTGGATTCATCGCCAACGGAAGTGGCAATGCCTTTTGTACTTTCTTTGATTTGATCCGCTTCCTGTTTTTTACCGGTTGTTTTTTCGTCTCCGGATTCCAGAACCGTTCAGGCAGTTGCGGTGCTTCAAAATAATTTCTAATCTCTTTGTTATATGCGTAAACGGGCTTTTTTACAACGACTTTCGGTTGTTTAATGAACGCCTGAAAGGTGACACATACACCTGCCAGGAGAAAATACATTGTGATCCGAATATGTTTGATCGTCGAAATCGCCATTTCTGGTAAAATTCGCGCCTCTTTGGTATTAAGGCTGCGCGAAGAAAGCAAAAAATCATGCCATGCGAAAACGTCGTTGAAACACCGCTGACACGTGTTAAGATGAGAAACCTTTTACTCAATAGCGGGATTCTACGTCCTCACTAGTTGATTCGACGCTGTTTCCAGCGCCTTTACAAGTACTTCGAAATTGATAGGCTTGCTTATATAGTCGTCCATTCCCGCGTCTATACATTCTTTGCGGTCGCTCTGCATCGCATTCGCAGTTACCGCAATAATCCACGGCTGAGGTTTCATAGTATCACGGATGACCTTTGTTGCCTGGAAGCCATCCATTTCCGGCATCTGCACATCCATGAGAATCACGTCATATTCATTGTGCGACAGCGAATCGATTACCTCGAGGCCATTGCCCACTATCGCAGGTTTATAACCGAGTTTCGTTAATGCACGATTGGCCAATATCTGGTTAACAGGATTGTCATCGGCTATAAGAATTCTCAAAGGATGTACCGCGGCAAAATCACCAGTAAGTTTTTGTGCATTCGCTACCCTTAATTTTACAGCAGACTGATCGAGAGAGTTCTTCACTTGCGTCGCTAACGCTTCATGTTTGATCGGCTTCACCAGTATCGCATTGAAGAACTCTTCGGCAATATTTGCGCGCGACTCGCCAATCGGCACCATCAAAATACATGGGATTCCACCATGCTGAACTTTCACGGAACGGCCGAACGCATGGCCATCGATGTACGGCATCTTAAGATCAGTGATGATAACATCGAACTTATTATCAACAATTAATTCTTCTGCCTCACGCGCAGACTGCGCCAACAGTACCTTCGCATTCCATTCTGCGAGCTGTCTACGAATGGTCTCCCCGCTCACGATGTTATCGTCGACAACAAGGATATTCTTACCGGAGAAGTCGTGTTTCTTCACTTCATCTTTCAATGGCGACTTATATTTTCCCGCTTCGATAGAAAAACTGAATGTCGTTCCTTTATTACTTGATTCACTCACAGCGATATCTCCGCCCATCAACTCGGCAAGTTTTTTACATATCGCAAGACCCAGTCCTGTTCCGCCAAACTTGCGGGACGTGGATGCATCTGCCTGGGAGAATGATTTAAACAATCGCTCGATCTTGTCCGGGTGGATACCAATTCCCGAATCTTTTACTTTGAAATTAAGCTTAAGACGATCTTCGGACTGTTCGAGCAAGCCGACTTCGATATAGATCTCTCCTTCTTTTGTGAACTTGATGGCGTTACCAACCAGGTTCACCATGATCTGCCGGAGTCGTTGTGGATCTCCGACGATCTTGCCTGGAACGTTCGGCTCAAACCAGTAACACAGATCGAGATTCATCGCGGAAGCCCGGCTGGCAAAAAGGTCGAGAACATCCTCAACGCATTCCCTCAGATCGAAATCGATGTGTTCCAGTTCCATTTTACCCGATTCGATCTTCGAGAAATCGAGAATATCATTGAGCACGATCAACAGGCTCTCCCCTGAATTGCGAATGATACGCGCATATTCCTTTTGCTCCGAATTCAGTTGAGTTTCCTCCAGCATCGCGGCCATACCGATCACACCATTCATCGGCGTGCGGATCTCGTGGCTCATCGTAGCAAGGAAAGCACTCTTTGCGCGATTGGCTTCTTCAGCTTCCACACGCGCAGCGTCAGCGAGTGTCTTCTGCTCCAGTACATCGGCCGTTCTTTCAATAACTTTCTGCTCAAGCTCTTTATTTTGTTTATTGACCATGTTGAACCGGTAAGCGATCAATAAAAAAACAATGCCTACTGTTATCACGACAATGAGCGCCTGGAACCACCAGGTTTCCCAGAACGGTGGCACGATCGTAATAAGCAACGATGTTCCGGCTTCGTTCCAAAGACCATCGTTGTTCGAGCCTTTAACCGTTAACGTGTACGTTCCCGGATCCAGGTTGGTGTATGTTGCCGAGCGTTTATTTCCTACGTTGTTCCATTCCTTATCGAAACCTTCCAGCTTATAAGAAAACTGGTTCTTCGATGGAAATGTATAGTTCAATGCAGCATATTCCAATGTAAACACCGACTGATCATAATGCAGATAAATGTGTTTCGCAACGTTTATATGCTCCTTCAGTATCGAGTCAGGTCCCATAACGTGAACAGAGCTGTTGAATAACTTAAGATCGGTGAAGAAGATCGGGGGAACGAACGTGTTATCCCGCAAACTATCCGGATGAAATAAATTGAGTCCATCGGAGCCGCCGAAATACAACCAGCCGTCGGAAGTTTTTGCAGCTGATCCCGGCTTGAAAATATTTCCCTGCAGTCCATCTTCGATGGTATAATTCCTGAACGTCTCCGTGACGGGATTAAACTTCGAAAGCCCCTTGTTAGAACTCACCCAAAGATTTCCGCCTCCATCTTCCAGGATCGCGCGGATCATATCATTTGGCAACCCTTGCTTTTCGCGGAAAACTTTGAAGTTATTCGATGTACGATCATAGCGACACAGTCCCCCTGCGGTAGCAAGCCAGAGGTTACCGTGATTATCCAACTGGATGTCATCTACAGTGTTGCTGGCAATGGATGAATCATCATTCTCGTCATTGAAATATTTAACGATATCATTCGAGTTTGGTGTGATCACGTTCAAACCTGCATCGGTTCCAACCCAGAGTTTCCCGGATGCATCTTCACCGATCGCGTGAATAAAATCGCTGGTCAATCCGTTTACCGATGTATACCAGCGGATATTCTTTCCCTTCGCATCGAACACGCCAAGCCCTGCCCCCCATGTACCCACCCAGATATGCCCCTGCTTGTCGCGATACATTTTGTTTACAGTGCTGATTGTCGGATTAAATGTATTCGAAGCGAGACTTACACGAGTGAACTGGCCCGTCGACGTGTTCAAAAGATCCAGCCCGCCGCGATGATATCCAACGGCTATGACGTCTTCCGAGACTTCGGCGAGCGACAACACATAATCGCTGCCCGGGCTCCTGGTTGAATTATCTTTTGCGCGATAATTTGTAAACGTCTTTGTCTTGGGGTCGAAGCGATTCAAGCCTCCGCCGTCAGTCCCCAGCCAAATGATATTATCGCTGTCGGTTAGTATGTCGAGAACAATACTGTTGCTGAGACTATTCTGATTTTCGGATGCACGATATAATGCAAACTTTTCTCCGTAGCGTGGTAGAAAATTCAATCCACCAGAATACGTTCCCACCCACATGTTCTGCTGGTCGTCTTTGAAGATCGAATACACGGAGTTGTTCGACAGGCTGCCGTCGTCGCCTTCGATATTGCTTAATGTGATGAATTTCTGTTGGTGCACATCAAGTACGCTGATTCCACCATTCTCCGTTCCGATCCAAAGACGTCCATCGGGTCCTTCGGCAAAAGTGAGGATATCGTTGTGTGCTATCGAATTCTTTGCGGGCTGATGAATATAGTTGGTGAACGTATTTGTTCCGTGGTCGTATTTAAAAACTCCCCTGCCCTGTGTACCGATCCAAACTACGCCGTCGCTATCGCAATAAGCCGACTTGACCCAGAGCTTGTCGAGTCCTTCGGGAACTGCGATAGATCTTAATGTGCTTCCATCAAGATGACGGAGTCCCTGCTTCGTCGCCAGCCAGATATCGCCTTTCCGATCTTCGGCAATCTGATAGATAAAGTCTTTAGACGTCGACGATGCGCTTAATGTTTTTGTACCGGTATCGAACTGGTACAATCCTTCGCCGGTGCCAAGCCACATCCTTTTCTTCGAATCATAAAATATATCGTGAATGGCAAGCTTCGCACCGCTGGCAGGTGAGTAATGATAGAACCGGTCTTCAGAACGGTAGAGGGCGTCGAGACCGGCGGCTGTGCCGATGTAGAAGATACCGTCGAGCTCGAAGATGTCGTACGAGAGATTGTCGCGGATGGAATACGGATCGTCGCGATCGTGACGATAAATGGTGAACTGGTAGCCGTCGTAACGATTGAGTCCATCGTCGGTGGCGATCCACATGAAGCCGTGGCGTCCCTTTTGAATTGCATTAACATGATCGTGCGAAAGCCCTTCGGCCGATGTGAGGTGGAAGAACCGGGATTGAGAATCCGCTTCCAGGAACATCAAAACAAGAACAAAGATTAGGGTCGCCCGAATCCCCTTCATAGATCAAAATAAGTGGCTAATCCGAACCTAATTTAGGCAAGGTTGGCATAGTAAACCGTACTTTTTTGACTAAAAACCTTACATGGATCACTCTGTTTTGAGCGCCTGGACGGGATTGTTGGTTGCTGCCTTCCAGGATTGAACGCTTACCGTTGCCAAACCGGTAATTAACGCGATACCCGCGGCGCCGACAAAATGCCATACGTTAAGTTCGGTACGGTAAATAAATCCGAGCAGCCAGTTATTCATATAATACCACGCAACCGGCGTGGCTATTACTATCGAGAGTATTATCAACAGTATAAACTCACGGCTAAGCGTGCCGACAATATCGAACGACGTTGCTCCCAGAACTTTTCTTATTCCCACCTCGCGGATACGCATCGCTGCGGTGAACATCGCAAGACCAAACACACCCATACATGAAATAAAGATCGTTATGCCCATCGCGATTGCCGCAAGATTCGAAGTCTTCCGTTCATCGTCGTGCATCCAGCCAATCTCATCTTCTATAAAATGTGCATTGAATGGTTCATCAGGATAAGATTGCTTGAATTGCGTTTCGATCTTAAGTATCGTTTCACTGTTTGCGGCCAGGTCGTTACCCCGAAGCTTAACTGCGATCTGGTGAAGTTGAGTTGGATAATTCGCGATAACACAGGGAATAATTGGGTCGCGGAACGAAAGCTGGTGAAAGTCTTTCACGACACCACAGATAGGCTAAGTAAGACCGTTGATCTCAATCTTTTCGCCAATGACGTCATGCGGATCGTCGAAACCTATTGCCTTCATCATCGACTCGTTTATTACAAATTCTCTTGTTGTATCGGAGGGCAATATGTTCCTTCCGGCGATCAAACGGACCTTGTAAAGAGGAATGTAGTGATCGTCCCCGGCCTTTACCTGCGCCAAACCCTTTACGAGGCCATTCTTGCCGGTGTAATGAAAGTCCGATTGCCACGCAGCAAATCCCATTGGACTGAAGCCTTGTGTCGCAACATCCTCGATCGTAGGTATCTGGCGAAGGCGCTCCGCTAACGCCGTCACTTTACTGGTCTCACCAAGCCAGTTTGTATTGAACATGAGGACCCTGGTTGTCGAAAAGCCACGGTCTGCTTTTTTTATGAAGTTCATTTGAGCGCTGATCACCATCGTGGCAATGATGAAGAACAACGAGGCAGCAAACTGAAATACGATCAACGTCTTTCTTAATGAGAATCGCTCGCGACCAACGGACATTCTTCTGCCCGATAAAACTTTTGATGGCAAATAAGATGACATCACCAACGCCGGATATGTTCCCGCAATCGTAGATATGACCAACAATAGCCCGCCCATAAACAACCAGTTGTCGATCGATAGCGGGTTGAAACGAATCCCGGCAGGAACGAAATCGCTGAACAAGAACAAAAGTGGTCTTACAAGAGCGAGGCTGAGACATAAGGCAATAAATGCCAGGACGATCGTTTCCGACAAAAACTGGAAGACGATCTGCAGTTTCATACTACCCATTACTTTACGAACCCCGATCTCGCGCGCACGACTGATAGACTGGGCGGTAGAAAGGTTTATAAAATTGATCGCGGCTATGATCAGGATGAACCCTGCGAGTGCGGTTAGAGAATACAGAATGGCTTTTGGATTTCGTCTTCCTTCATCACTAACGGCTAAATGGATGTCTGTTAATCTCTCCAGCTTGAAGTTCATTTTCTCTGAAGATCTCTTTGAGACAACGAGGTCGAGTTGCTGAGCGATCTCGTCAGGGTCCTCATCCGGCATTATTTTTATGAAGCTCTGTGATGAATGCATCATCATTCCCCAATTGTGGATATGGATCTCATCTCCAAGGAATGAATTCTCAATAGTGCTGAACGATATAAATTCAGTCGATTTAAAATCAGAGTTACCTTGCCAGTCCTTAACCACACCGGCAACCGTTACATTCAATGAATCGTTGTAGGTAATTGTTTTGCCGATCACATCAACAGTTCCGAAGTAAGTCTTCGCACGGTCTTCCGTCAACACCACTTGCCAGGGTTTTGAGAGCACTTTCGGATCTCCCGCTAACCATTCATATTGAAATATTTTAAAGTAATCCGGGTCGGTAAGGATTACACGTGTTGTATTTCTTTCGAAATTTTTCTTGTCTGCAGATGCCTTGGCATCATAAACGTGATAACCTGTCAGGGCTTCGGCTCCCGCATACTCATCCTTGAGCGTGGTAAATACCGGCGCCGCCACACATGTGCAGGTCCAATTGTTTGTCGGATCCCATGTCTTTATCCGGTATATCCTTTCTTTGTCGGCGTGGAAATTGTCGAAGCTCATTTCGTGTGTTACCACCAGGTACACAATGAGGCACGCGCTAATCCCGAGCGTCAGCCCGAGTACGTTAATGATCGTATAAACCTGGTTCCTAACCATCATTCGCCAGGCTATAAGAAAGTAGTTTTTAATCATGTGAAAATTTATTGAGCTGTTGGAATGCGGATGAAGCGATGCACGTTGTCGTCGTTTCCGGATCGCATACGAAGTGATCAATGAAAACACCTGCATCCAGTATTTCATCTTCGCCTGCCATGCCGGCATCCTTCCCAGGTTCTTCCTGAATATCTCATCCATGTCTCCCAACAGGTCGTCGACCTGCGCATCTCCGCAATACCACTTAAACAGGCGGATAGCAAGCCACGGCGGCGATTGATCAGATCTCATAGATCCTAAAGTAGGATATCTTTCTATTTTTAAGAAGAAATAACGGAAAAAATTGGCTTAGGGTTTTGTTATCTTTCTAATCATATGAAAAAGTTCTTCCTCCTACCTCTTCTTCTTATTGTCTCAATATCATTTTCACAACCACGCACCATCGTTACCACCGACGGGGAGGTCGACGACCAGGACTCATTCATACGTCTTCTCCTCTATTCCAACGAATTCAGGCTCGAAGGACTCATATACAGCAGCTCACAGTGGCATTATAAAGGCGATGGAAAAGGAACGAAGTATGTTTCTGCAATGGCGATGACAAAAGACCGGTATGGCGAACGGGCCGAGCTTCGCTGGCCAGGCACCACGTGGATGCAGGAAATGGTGGATAAGTATGCAGTCGCCTATCCTAATCTCATCAAACACGATAAAAGATTTCCGACCGCAGAATATCTGAAGAGCATCATCAGGGTGGGGAATATCGACTTCGAAGGAGAGATGGCCAAAGACACGGAGGGTTCTGATTTCATTAAGAGAATTCTCCTCGACAATAATAAAGGGCCGGTATACTTACAGATCTGGGGTGGCACAAACACCGTAGCGCGCGCATTGAAATCTATCGAAGATCAATATAAGAGCACATCGCAATGGAAAAGTATTTATAAAAAGGTTTCTGAAAAGGCGATCATTTATGCAGTGCTCGACCAGGATAACACCTATAAAACCTACATCGAGCCACACTGGCCGGATATCAAGGTTTTATACAACGCAAACCAGTTCTGGAACTTCGCATATCCATGGCCTCGCGTTGTTCCCGAACCACTTCAAAAATATTTACGCGGTCCGTGGTTTAAGGAAAACATAAAATTCAATCATGGTCCGCTGCTGAAAACATATTACCTGTGGGGCGACGGCACTACGATACAGAATGATGAGGAACACACGCATGGTACCGACACAGCCACGATGAATCAATATCATATGACCAAGTATGATTTCATCTCTGAAGGAGATTCCCCTGCATTCCTGCATTTAGTGGATGTGGGTTTGGGCAACCTGAAAGACGCTTCGTACGGCGGCTGGGGCGGGCGGATGACCCAATCGAAAACTGCTCCTAATCGATGGGAAGATGGCGGCGATGTACTCGACTTCAACCCATACACCAATAAAATGGATGCTGCATACCCGCAGACCCGTTGGATCGACGCAATACAGAACGACTTCGCCGCAAGGGCAGACTGGTGTGTGAACGATTTCAGCGGAGCCAATCACGCTCCGAAAGTGACAGTGAAATCGAATAATATCAAAGCGAAGAAAGGTGCAACGATAAATCTCGCGGCAACTGTAAAAGACCCCGACAACAATATGATCACACTCAGCTGGTGGCAATACTTTGAAGTGGATTCATACCAGGGAAAGGTCGATCTCCATAATACGTCGTTCGTTGTTCCCGCTGATGCGAAAAGCGGCGATACAATTCACCTGATTGCGGAAGCTCTCGACAATGGAATGCCGGCTCTCAAAGGCTATCAGCGCGTCATTGTCACTGTGGAATAATATCAACGTTTTTAAGCACCAAATTCCTCAAAGTGTAGTGACTTAAATCATTAACTCATATTAATCGTGTGTGAATTTCCGGCATCGTAAATGCGTAAGGCAGGCTTTATTGGTAATAAGACCTTTATACCTGACATGAAAAACGAAGCCATCAAGATATTCCAGCGCAAGAAGAAGTCGATTCTCGAGACCTGGATCAAACTCCAATTGCAAGACGAGACTCTCCGCGAGGATCTGATGAGCAATGATGACCTGCGCCTTCAATCCGAAGACTTATTGAATTCGATAGTTAACAGCGTTTCGGATGAATCGTTGTTGGATCCATCACATCCCGATCTTGAGCCTATCAATGAAATACTAAGTACGATCTCGATCAGTCGTGCAAGGCAGGGATATACTCCACGCGAAACCGGTACTTATGTCTTCAGTCTGAAAGAGGCGCTGGTCAGCACTCTTCAGCAGGAGATCAAAGATCCTGTTGAGCTATTCGACCAAACGTTAAAAATAAACAGGCTTATCGACAGCCTCGGAATAAGAACTTTCGAAACCTTCATCAGAAGTCGCGAAGAGGTGATCCTTCGTCAAACCAGCGAGATCACGGAGATCTCCACACCAGTGATCCGCGTTTGGGAAGGCATTCTAGCCCTGCCGATCATAGGCACGCTTGATAGCGCAAGAACACAAGTGGTGATGGAGAACCTTTTACAGGAAGTTGTCGAAAGCGGCAGTAGTATTGCCATCCTGGATATTTCCGGCGTTCCGACCGTCGATTCACTCGTGGCCCAGCATCTTATAAAGACAGTGAGCGCAACGAGATTGATGGGTGCGGAATGTATCATCAGCGGCATCAGGCCCGAGATCGCACAAACGGTAGTTCACCTGGGCATAGACCTGTCTACCGTTGTGACGAAAGCGACGCTCGCAAGCGCATTGAAGGCCGCATTCACCTTGCTTCAATTACAGGTGATCAATAAACAAGATCAAAGAAATAAAGCTCAGTAGTGAGATGGAAAAAATACCTATCCTGAGGATGGGTGACCTGCTCCTGGTTACTGTACAGGTAGATTTGTACGACCGGCTCGCCGAAAACCTTGAAGCAGATCTCGTCCAGATGATAAAGAAAACGGGAGCACATGGGGTTCTCATCGATATTTCTGCAGTCAGCATTATAGACTCATTTATGGGCAGGATCATCGGCAACATCGCGACGATGTCGAAAATACTCGATGCCGAAACTGTGGTTGTCGGTATGCAACCTGCCGTAGCAATAACCCTGGTTGAGCTCGGACTGCCGCTCACCGGAGTTCACAGTGCTCTAAACGTCGAACGTGGAATGGAACTGCTCCGCAAAAAGATCTCAATTAAAAATAATGATCTGACGGAGGACGACGACGACGATGGTAGTCCTCAATAAAGAGTCGATGACGATCATCAGGGAGATCGATGTGATCCCTTTCAGGAACCGGCTTAAAGAATATGCCGTGAAGATCGGCATGAGCCTCGTAAACCAAACCAAAATCACTACGGCTGCCAGCGAACTCGCCCGCAACATGCTTAAGTATGCGAACGGTGGCATAGCAACGATCGAAGTAATTACTAAGGGAAAAGAAAATGGCATCCGCCTTACATTCAAAGACGAAGGTCCGGGTATAAAGGATGTAAAGCTCGCAATGCAAGACGGCTTTTCCACCGGAAAAAGTCTCGGGCTCGGGCTTCCCGGCACAAAACGACTTGTCAGTGAATTCAATATTGAAACTGAACCGGGTAAAGGAACGACTGTTACGATCATAAAATGGAAGAATGGATAGTCATTTTACCCGTTACTCCATAGAGGACAGAAGCTACATCGCCTTCATAAAAAGAGAGATTCGTTTGAAGGCAATTGCTGCGAAGTTCAGTGAAACCGATGTCGGCAAAATCGATATCATCGTTTCGGAGCTAACGTCGAACCTGATCAAGCATGCGGGGAGTGGCGAGTTGCTGTACCGGGTAATATCAGGTGCCGATAACCTTCCTGAATTTGAAATCCTTTGCATCGATAAAGGTCCAGGGATCTCCGATACCGCCAATGCCATGCGCGATGGTGTGTCAACAAAGGGCACACTGGGTAGCGGCCTCGGCGCGTTGCAACGATTAAGTACCGCTTTCAACATCTTTTCGATGAGAGGATGGGGCACGATTTTATATTCAAAAGTAACTACCGAAACCAGGGGTTGGGAGCCGCCCAAACCCGGTTTCGATCTCGACGTCAACGTGCTGTGTGTACCGAAAACGCTGGAAGAAGTCTGCGGTGACGGCTATGAGATAGTTCATACGCCTACAAGCATAAAGATACTCTTTGGCGATGGCCTCGGTCACGGCGTCCATGCAAAAAATGCAATGGACGTTGCTGAAAAATTTTTCCGCGAATGTGAAGATGAAGATCCTCCAACAATCATTCGCGGTATGCATGAGACAGTCAGAAGAACACGAGGTCTCGTAGCGACGATAGCAATAATGGATAAGAAAAGTAATACATGGAGAATATGTGGCGTTGGAAATATCAGTACAAGATTGTACACAGGGATCGAGTACAGGAATTATATGGCGTACAATGGTACAGTCGGCTTGAACATTCCGAAATCGATGAACACGACTGTTATTCCTGTTGAGCGTAATCAACATCTCGTCATGTGTTCCGACGGCATCATCACACGATGGAATCTCTCCACGTACCCGTCGGTCTTTAAATACGACACCATGATCCTGGCCGGCGCGCTGTTCAAAGATTTCTCGCGCGGAACCGATGATGCTTCGGTATTGATTGCTAAAGTGACTTAAAACATTCTGACCGTGAAGGAAATTGTTAAAGTAAATCTCGACAACGACATGGACCTGATACTGGCCCATAAACGCGCAATGAAGTTGTGCGAATTGTCGGGACTCTCGCTGGTGACGCAAACGTCGTTGGCCACTGCCGTTTCGGAAATTGCACGATGCGCTATAGAGTTCGGCAAGGAGGCGACGCTAACACTTGGCATCGATTCGGAGAAAGGCAAGAAATATCTGAAGGCCGTTATCTCCGATCGCGAAGATTTTTCTCCGCAATGCAACGAAGCTGCCAACTACGCAAGGAAGTTGGTCGAAGAAGTAACGATCGTTAAGACAGGAAAGGAAGTACAGGTGATCTTGAAACAGAATGTTGCCTTCCAGGGAATCCTTTCCGAGAACAAGATCCAATCGTTTGTCGAATATTTTGAGAAGGAGCCTCCTATTTCTGCCTACGATGAATTGAGAAGGAAAAATCTTCTCCTGCAGGAATTCGCCGAGAAGCTGCGGGAAAGCGAATCCGACTACCGGATCCTTACCGACTCTCTGCCTATCATGATGTTCATAGTAAACAGCCGCGGCCTCATCACATACACAAATAAATGGCTCAAAGAATACCTGGGCTCGATGCCCAACGAAGTCAACAGTACCGCGTGGCAAAATTTTATCCATCCATTGGACTACCCGGCATTCTTTAAGGAGCTCAATAGCGCGCTCACCAGGCACGTCACTTTCAATGGCCAATATCGCCTCAGGGAAAGAGATACCGAAAATTACCTGTGGCATCTTGTATCGATACTTCCGATAAAGAACGATAAACAGGTCGTTCTGCGCTGGACCGGCCTGCTGGTCGACATTCACGCTCAAAAACTTGTCGAGCAAACGCTGAAAGACAACAAGGAACTCCAGGTCACACAGAAAGAGCTGTTCAACAACCAGGCGGAGCTCCAGAAGAAAGTGATCGAACTGAATCGGAGCAACCACGAGCTTGAACAGTTCGCACACCTTGCCACGCACGATCTCCAGGAACCATTGAGGAAACTATTCTTCTATTCCGATCTGCTGAAGAAGAAATTCGGTTCGTCTATGGACCCGTCAGCCGTACCTGTATTGAATAACATGGCAAGCGCCGTTTCAAGGATGAAAGAGTTGATCAACGACCTTCTGAGCTACTCAAGATTGCAGAAGCAGGATGTACCTTTCGAAGAAGTGAAACTCAACGAAGTGATGGCGGAAGTTATCAAGGACCTGGATCTCCAGATCCGCGAGAAATCTGCGACCATCGATGTAGCTGAAATGCCGGTCATTACCGGAAACATACTGAGATTACGCCAGTTATTCAGCAATCTCGTATCGAATTCGCTGAAGTATTCCAGGGCGGGCGTTGCACCCCACATCCAGGTAAGTGTCGACAACCAGCCACCCGACGTAGTCATCAGGTTCCGCGATAATGGCATCGGCTTCGAAGAAAAACACAAAGAGAAGATATTCGGCTTATTCGAAAGACTCCATACCCGTGATCAATTTCCTGGAACCGGCATTGGACTTTCCATCTGCCGGAAGATCATTGAATTGCATCACGGTAAAATTATCGCTCATGGTGCGCCTGATGAGTATGCGGAATTTGAGATCACGCTACCTTTAACACAATCAATACCCGTCGCAGAAGAGCAATGAGGAACCCCGTCATTTTTGTAGTTGACGACGATAAGGAAGATCAGTTGATCCTGACCGAATATTTCAAAGATGTTGGTATCGGCGATCGCGTGATGTTTTTCGATAACGGGGAGGTCACGATCAATTTTCTCGAAGAAAACAAGGCAGATCTTTCGTTGCCGGCTCTTATCGTATTGGATCTCAATATGCCGGTGCTCAATGGCACTCAAACACTTCTTTACTTAAAACGCGATGCGCGTTACAGACACATTCCTGTGATTATTTTTTCCACGTCGGAGAATGAAGATGAAAGGAGGAAATGTCTTGCTTTTGGTGCGGTCGACTACCTCGTGAAGCCGATGAGCTATGACGAAGGTGAGGCGATCGTAAGACGATTCGCCTCATACCTCGATTGAATTTTACTGACTTCGCACGGCTGTGCCGGCAATCCGCTAATTAAAGTTTGCCGGTCGACTTCTTGTTATCATCTACAGCTTTCTCTGCAGTCTTCGCCATGTCGAGATGATGCTCGAGTGTTGCGATCTTACCTGCAGCCCACTGCTTGATATCGGGATCGTTACCTTTATCAGCTTCTTTCTGGAAGATGTCGATATCATCTTTGTGATCCTTCACCATGTGGTCTGTGAAAGCATCGTCGAATTCCTGGCCACTTTTAGCTGCGATCTTGTCGTATTTTTTCTGGCAATCTTCGCTAAGACTCATTGGCAAAGTAATATTCTTGGTTTGTGCCAATGCCTTCAATTCTTCGTTAGCTTTCGAGTGATCGTCGACCATCATTTTACCGAGGTCCTTCACTTCTTTAGATACACCTTTTTCCTGGGCAAGCTTGCCAAGTTGTACTTCAAGCATTCCGGCATCGGCAGCTTTCACTGCGAACTCAGAATCTTTTTCCACATCTGTGTCGTCGAACTTGGCGTCGTTTTGTTCTTTAGCCACTTCTTTGCTGTCTTCATTCTCGGATTTCTTGGGGGAGCAAGACGAAACAAGAAAGAGTGCTGCTGCAAACATTGCTGCATTTAGCGCTATTTTTTTCATAGTCGTATTCATTTTGGTTTATGGAAGTTTGTTTAACAAAATTCTAACCAGTTTCTGGAACTCATTCATGATAAAAAATATACCCGGATTAGTATCGGATTTTATTCCACGAAGTGATCAAAATAATACCCAGTTTTTCCACAGACGACCTTCTTCGTGATCGCATATCCCTTTTCCCGGATAACTTTTGACGATGGCACAGTAGTTGGGTTACGCTGTCCGTTAGACCTTAAAATGGGAGTGGCTCACGACCTTATACGTTTAGCGGAAGGGTCGGCCTGAGAAATGAAATCCCTTGAACTTGATACTGGGTAATGCCAGCGCAAGGAAACAAGGTTTAATTAAAAAGAGGTTATTTTCCTGGTGAGTTAATAAAATAACATACCATCAAAATAACCTCTATTTTTTTTACCTTCTACTTTGCGATCTCAACTACTTCTTTGGTTGAAAACCTGGTTTTCAGACTTAGCGCATTGAATGCCGCAAAACCTTCCTGGTCATTATCAAAATAGATGTAAACGTCCTTTCCCGAGTTCATCCACTCATGAATGCGGTTGGCCCACTCTCCCAACGTCGTATCATTATAGCTTCCCTGGTATTTACCTCCAGGTCCATGTAATCTTACATAGACAAAGTCTGCAGTAACTATTACCGGCGCGGTGTGCCCGGCGAGCTCATAAATACAGAATGCACAATTGAACTCGCGCAACAGCTCATAGATCCGCTCATCATACCAGGATGCATTCCTGAACTCGAACGTATAGCGAAGACCCCGGGGCAGGACCTTCAGAAATTCATGAAACCGTTCCACGTTAATATTCCATCCCGGCGGTAGCTGAAATAATATCGGACCCAATTTTTCCTTAAGTCCCCACAGACGATCCATAAAATTTTCGATCGGTTCCTTCGGGTCCTTCAGCTTTTTCATGTGGGTGATATAGCGACCGGCCTTTACTGAAAAACTAAATCCCGCTGGTGTCTGATCGCGCCAGGTCTCAAATGCTTTCAACGAAGGCATTTTATAAAACGAATTATTCAACTCAACCGTGTCAAAACGCTGAGCATAAAAATCCATTTCCTGACCGCTCTTGATACCAGCAGGATAAAATTTTCCAATCCAATGTTTATATATCCAACCGGAGGTCCCGATAAATACGTGGCCTCCTAGCTGCTCTTTTTTCGCGAGGGAACTTTTTGACCTTTTTCACGGGCCTCAGATATGCCAATGGCTATCGCCTGTTTCCTGCTCTTTACAGCTTTGCCACTGCGGCCGCTCTTTAGTGTTCCTTTCTTTGCCCTCTTCACAGCGCTTCGTACTGTACTCTGCGCTTTCTTCGAATACTTTGCCATAACGTAACTCTTAACTCTTAATTATTCTTAACTCTTTCGGCCGACATTTCCGCCGCCTCATCGTTAACATCCCTCGCAATCTCACTCAACAATTCGTCGGTCTCTTCCTCCTCTTCGAGACTTCTTCCTAAAAGGTCGCCGAGTCTCTCCTGGTTGAGAACATCGCACAACTCGCAAAGTGAACCGTATGAGGCGATCTCGTAGTGCTCGATCTTCTGGCAACCGATTATCAGTGCCGCATCCCTGACCGCGCTACGCGAGAACTCCTGGATGATCTTACGAGTCTCCTCGATCAATCCTTCCATTGCCACACATTTCTCTACATCATCCTTATCAAGGCCCATTCTTTCGAACGTCTTCTCAAGTCTCGCAACCTGCTTCTTCGTTTGCTCCAGGTGAGTATTGATAGCTTCTTCAAGCTCTTCATTGTCGACAGCCTGTGCAACTTCAGGAAGTGCATCTACCAGTTGTTTCTCTGCGCTATAGATATCTTTTAATCCGTGTTCCAGTAGCGATTCGAGCGTTTGTTCCCTCGACATCGTATTGCTTTCGTTTTTTGATCTGGTTGCCATGCTTTTAATTTTTTAGTGGGTTTCTGAGTATTTTGTTGACTAACGTGCGTTGCGTGAACGACGGCGTGCGCTTACAGGGCCACCACGTTTCACGCCGGGTATTGTTGTGGATCTGCGTTTTGGGCGCTCGCCACCGCGTTGTGAATCCCGGCCCCGGTAGTTATCGAATCCGTAGTTTCGCGGGCGACCGTATCCTCCGCGTTCGTGCCCGCTGCGGTCGCTCTGCCAACCACCGCGTTCGTTGCTGTAATCATCTTCCTGGTGGTCGCCACGGCCGCCGTAGCTTTCGCGATAGCTTCCGCCGTAGTTGTTATCCTCGTAGTTATTGTTCCCTTTATAGTCATTATACCTGTCGTTGTAGCGATAGCTATTATGGTTATGTCTGCCATTCTTCCTGTTCCTCATAATTGATGAGAGTTGTTACAATCCAGTTGCGATGCACAATTATTAATCCGATACCATCAGACATCCGATATTCCGCGAATGTTATATCAACGATCATCTTAAACACGAGTCAAATAACGAATCGTGGAATTATTCGTACCATGCGTGTACTTCCTGTCCAATTGCATTCACAAGTCCCTGCGGTACGTCTGTAAGCTTCCATCCATTCTTTGTACACCTGATAACACCCAGGTGTTTGTTATTAAGTGTTACATCGAGGCGCTGACACACACCTCCCTCACAAGCCGACATCATTGGAACACCCATACCTTTATACTCCTTGCCTTTGTATTCGAAGTCAAGAGGAATTGGTATCGCCTTTTCCGGTTCCTTTTCGATTTCGGCAATCATATCCCTTAGCAGCTTCACAAGGTTCTTGCGCTTTGTGTTATCACTTACACTCCACTTATCCTTTCCTGCGCGACGATGTGCAAGCTTGAACTTTACCCCTACCATCGAAGTGGAATAATCATCGGCATTAAGCTTCTCGACGAATTGATGAGACAGGATAATCCAGTGATAAGCGGTACCAATCGGCGCACCCGATCCCTCTGGCGCATGCCCGGCGCGTCGTTTCGTTACACTATATGTGATCTCCCACCTGTCCGGTGTCACCTTCGTCTCACGCCATACACCTTTGTCATAATTCCATTTATGACTTCGGCCTATCTTCATTCCCGTGTATCGCGCACCATTGTATTCTTTAAAGGCATTATATGATTTAGACTTTACCATAGTTAATGTTGAAATGCTCCTGTGGTCGTTGAATTGCAGAGGTCCAAAAACTATACCGTCAGACATCCATCAACGATTGTGGAACATGGCACCATGATTTTACACACTTGTCGAGAAATTCGAACAATTGATATATCATCATGTATCGTTCCAGTGCATCACGCGTTTATTTTAAAAATGGCACACATTTTAATAAGAGTTAAACATCCCGTTGTACGCGATTGTGGGGATATGTGGAGATGGAGGCGTACAACGGGCCTTTTTATAAAAGCATTAAAAACACGTTGGTGTTAAAGATCTTTGGCGTGCGCGATTGGAACAGGTGCATCAGCAGGCAAATTAGAGATAGATACTCCTGACAAAAATCACTACCGCGTACGCCAAAACAAATCACAATAAGTGGATCGTCGTCTCCCTGAAAGACGATCCACATTTTGATCACTCCTCTCCCATCGTTTACCAAAATTTAAACTGTTCACCAAAAAGAGAGCGGATCATGATTACACGCGATGGCAATACAATAAGTTTATGGCAACAACATGCCAACGGCTTTAAACCAACACTGGTCTCCGACCAACGAAAATTCGACGTCGCCATAGCAGGCGCAGGAATTACAGGGATCACAACAGGACTTTTACTTCAACGACTGGGTAAGTCCGTAATAATATTCGATTCATGGCACATCGGCTTTGGTACAACAGGTGGCACTACTGCTCACCTCAATACCCTGCTCGATACACCATATCCACAGATTATCGACGACTTCGGCAAAGACAAGGCGAAGCTCGTCGCACAGGCAGCAAAAGATTCATTGAATCTTATCGGAGAACACGTTTCTAAATTCAATATCCAGTGCGGATACAGCGATGTTAACGCATACCTGTATTCCACAAACCGCAAAGAGAATAACGAGCTTCTTTCCATCCAGGAGGCTTGCCGCGAAGTCGGTATCGAAACCGAATTTGTCGACAGTCTTCCATTGGACTTCAAATTTGACAACGTACTGATGTTTAAACACCAGGCGAAGTTCAGCCCGATGGATTATGTCTATGGACTCGCGCTCGAGTTCGAGAAAGCCGGCGGAGTCATCCGGCAGAACTGCAGAGTAAACGACGTGAATGGAAAAGAGCCTCTGAACATTGAAACCACCGACGGCATGTTCGAATCGAAATCATTCGTATTCGCTACCCACATTCCACCAGGCGTTAATCTTCTTCATCTGCGCTGCGTACCCAATCGCAGCTACGCAATGAGCGTTCGCCTCAACAGCGGCAATTATCCCGAGGGTCTCATTTACGACATGAAAGATCCATATCATTACTATCGCTCACAGGTCGTAAACGGAGTTAATTATCTCATCGTGGGTGGTTATGATCACAAGACAGCTCACAAGTCGAACACCGCCGAAAGCTTCTTACAACTGGAGGCTCACGTGCGCGAAAAATTCGACGTTGCAGAAGTCACCAACAAGTGGTCGTCACAATATTATGAGTCGGTAGACGGACTCCCTTATATCGGGCATCTTCCAGGCAAGGAAGAAAATGTTTACGTAGCAACAGGCTTCGGTGGAAACGGTATGACCTATAGTCACGTTGCCGCCCGTGTTATCACGCACCTGATCATGAAGCTTCCTGATCCATATAACGGTGTCTTCCATCCGTCACGCATCAAACCGGTTGCAGGATTTACAAACTTCGTATCGCACAACGCAGATGTTGTGAAGCAGTATTCACATAAATGGCTGCCGCTCGATGAGCTCGAAGAATTGAGTGATCTCGCACCAGGCGAAGGTCGCGTTGTAAAATACCACGACGAGAGCGTGGCACTACATAAAGATGAACACGGTGGACTTCACGCCGTTCGTCCTATCTGTACACACCTCGGATGTTCGGTAACGTGGAATATTGCAGAGCAAAGCTGGGATTGTCCTTGTCACGGTGCAAGGTATTCAGCGGATGGCGAAGTTCTCAACGGCCCGGCAAGCAAGGATCTTGAAAGAATTCACATCGAAGAACCGACACAGGAAGAAGAGACTGAGAAAAAGCCGATTGAACACTAGTTCATTTCACATTAACCATTTCACATTTTGACAGCTTCGAAGCTACTATCAATGTGAAATGGTTAACTGTGTAATGGTCAATGTGAAATCATTCTGTTCTTAACACATCAACGGGGTTCGTACGCGCAGCGGCGAACCCTTTTGTTATTACAGTGGTGATCACGATCGCCCCGGTCGCTACAAGACCAATCACAAAGTAAACGGCGTTCCACTCTATCCTGAATGCAAACCCTTCCAGCCACTGGCTGATGATCAACCATGTGAGAGGGGCAGAGACGACAAACGCCGCACATACAAGTACAAAATATTCCTTCGACAATAAATAAAGAATACTTCTTACTGAAGCACCCAAAACTTTCCTTATTCCGATCTCATTCAATCTCTGTCCCGCGATAAACGAGATCAAACCATACAAACCGATCATCGCCGTAGCAATCGACAAGACGGAGAATACGAGGAACACATTGCCCAAACGCTGTTCTTTTTCGTAGACCTTCTGGATCGACTGATCCAGGAACTGGAACGAGAAAGGTTTGTCCGGCTCTACGTTCTTCCATTCACGCTCCATTACAGCGAGCGCATCGGCCGTCTTCCCTTTCTCAACATTAACGGCAACATACCAATACGGACCACCAAACCAGATTACGATCGGATCGATTTGCTTTTGTAATGGTTCGAAGTTGAAATCCTTCACGACACCGATAATCCGCCCCTCCTTCTTTTGACGAAACGAATGATCGATGGCCTTACCGATGGGATCAGTCCAGCCGAACGATCTCGCCGCAGCCTCGTTGATCAGAAATCCAGATATTGAATCGGTAGAAACCTCACGTGAAAAGTCACGACCCTTTACGATCTCCAGCCCCATTGTATTCACAAAGTCATGTGTAACATTCAGGATCTTCAGATTCTGACTCTTCTCATATCCCTCCACATCGAAAGTCATGAACTGAACCTCCCGCCCGATGGGCTCCGAAACAGACGAGACATTACGGATTGAAGACTCTGAAAGCAATGAATTTTTGAAGGCGTGATAGTTCTTGACGATCTTCGTATCGCGGACGGTGAGCAGGACCACCTGGTCTTTGTCATAACCCAGCGGACGATCGTGGATATAACGAAGCTGTTCGAAGATCACCACCGTACCTATCACCAAAAAGATAGCTATAGCGATCTGCGCGCCCATCAGCGTCTTCCTGAACTTCGCCCCACCGTGTCCCGCTTTCCAAACACCTTTTAATACGCGCTGTGGTTCGAGTGAAGAGATAAACAAAGCAGGAAATATTCCCGCGATCAAACCGATGATCATTGTGAAGATCACGATACCTGCAGGTAACCAGGGATCTTTTGTTATGCTGAGATCCAGGGGCACAGCCAACAATGCACTGAATAAAGGCAACGATAATTGCAGCAACAGGAATGCAATTACCAGCGACAGCAGGCAGACAACGATCGATTCAATCAGGAACTGCAGCCGCAGCTGTGATTTCATAGCGCCAAGCACTTTGCTGATGCCGATCTCTTTAAATCTCCCCGATGCAATGGCCATCGAGATATTGATAAAGTTGATCGACGAAACCAGCAGGACCAACACACCCACCGAAATAAAAATGTACAGATTGCCGATGTCACCATTCTGTACGAGGTCGGTATTGTAGTCGAAGTCAGAAGAATGAAGGTGTACATCTTCAAGAGCCTGGAGATAAAAATGAACGTCGTTCTCCTTTGTAGCATCCGGGGAATTCTCCATCGCAAGGTCGTTGATACCTTTTTCCACAATCGGCACCTGCCCCGCATCGGGTATTGTCATATAAGTCCAGAACCAGTCGATCTGCCAGCTCTCCAGCATCTTCGGATTCAATGAAGACAAAGGCATCAAAAAATCAAACTGGATATGGGTGGTCGATGGAAGGTCTTTCAAAACGCCGGTAACGGCAACTTCCGTTCTCTCATTGAACTTCAGGATCTTTCCCAATGCCTCCTCGCCTGGGAAATATTTTTTTGCCATCCCTTCAGTGATCACAACAGAATTCGGATGCTGAAGGGCTGTCGAAGGATCTCCGGCGGCAAATTCAAAATCAAAGATCCCGAAGAATGTCGAGTCGCCATAGATGATCCTGTTCTCGTAGTTGATCTTATCGTCATAGCGGAACGTGGGCTCCAGTCTCGAGTATTTGTAGTTGTATATCCTGGTGTAAGTTGTAACGGAAGGAAACCGCTCTTTTAATAGCGGTGCTATTGCCGGGAAAGTGGTGGGTATATGATTCGCTGTTCCACCTACCACGCTCGACATCGTGATGCGATACGTCTTTCCCGAATTCGAAAAGTCCTTGTCGAAGCTCAGTTCATGTCGCACATAAAGGGCGATCACTATAAAACAAGAAAGGCCTACGGAGAGGCCAATTATGTTGATTGCTGAGTGTAAACCGTGCTTGCGCATATTGCGAAGCAGCATTTTCAGGTTGTTTCGGAGCATAGCTTGGAATGGACGTATCTCAATCCTAACGGAAAAATGACCGACCTCGTTACAACTTTTTACAGTTGAAGATCGCGTAGCCGTTGACTTTTACATATTTGTTCTACAATTTAGTAACATAATGAGCAAGACACCACCGCGCCTGGCGTCCAGGTTTTTGAAATTATTTCTCCGCGAGGATCTGCAGGAAGAAGTGGTTGGTGACCTCGAAGAAAAATTCCGTGAGCATCAGTCTTCTTTAAACTACTGGTACCAGGTCTTTAACTACATACGGCCTTTTGCAATGCGTAAGAAACAATACCACCCTGTAACACACATCGATATGTTCAAAAACTATCTGACAGTCGGCTGGAGAAACCTCCTGAAACACAAGATGTATTCGGCCATCAACATCGGTGGCTTTGCTCTGGGGATCGCAGCGTGCGTGTTGCTCGCTCTTTATATTAAAGGCGAACTCAGTTATGATAAACACTATGCAAATGGCGATCGGCTGTTCAGGATCGTAGGGCATAGTACTTTTCGCGGGGAAGGAAATGCAAATCTTCATTTCTCGCATCCGTTCGGTGACGTGCTCAAAGAGTCGCTTCCTGAGATCGAGGAGAATGGTTATTACAACCCGGTGATGAATTTTGGCGCCGGTAGCAACGAGGTCCGTCGTACCGACAGGGCGGAAAATACTCACGAAGACAAAGTAATGTACGTAAACCAGGGATTGCTCAACGTACTCGAAGTTCAATTCATCCAGGGAAATCCGTCCAAAGCATTGGTCGATCCTCACACGGCCGTGATCACAGAAAGTACTGCCAACAGATATTTCCGGGACGAAGATCCCGTAGGCAAGTCGGTCATTTTGAATGACGATGAGAATAAAGTTTACGCGATCACCGGCGTTATCAGGGACTTCCCCGCGACATCTCATTTCAACTACGATTTCCTGCTGACCCTCGAGGGTGATCCGTTCTGGAAAGGAGAAAGTACAAGCTGGTGTTGCGGCAACTATATCAACTACGTTCGTTTGAAGCCCGGTTCCAATCCTACCGAATTCCAGGAAAAGATAGCGCCGTTGATAAAAACTCATACGCTTGCCGAGATGCAGGCACGTAAAGCAAACGCCGACGAGATAAATTGGGTGAACAGCTACTACTACACGCTTCAGCCAGTTACTGATATTTATCTCAATAAGGAGAATCTTCACGACGATCTTCCACACGGCGACATCCGTTTTATCTGGCTCTTTGGAAGCATCGCGGTTTTCATTCTCATACTCGCCTGTATCAACTTCGTCAATCTCTCGACAGCACGTTCGGCTAACCGGGCTAAAGAAGTCGGTATACGAAAAGTGGTCGGATCCATGCGTTCTTCCGTGATCCGGCAGTTCCTTGCCGAATCCTTCCTCTTCAGTTTTATAGCACTGGTCGCCGGATTGATACTCGCGCAAACAATGATCCCCATCTTCAATGACCTGGTCGGGAAGTCCATCGTGTTCCCGTGGACACAATGGTGGTTGTTACCAACACTTTTAATCGCGGCACTCGGAATTGGATTGATCGCCGGGCTTTACCCTGCTTTCTATTTATCTGCATTCAAGCCTGCAAAAGTTTTGAAAGGTGGACTTTCTGCCGGCAGTCGCAATGGAACTCTCCGAAGTGCGTTGGTGATCTTCCAGTTTACGATATCTATCGTGCTCATCGTTGGAACGATAGTCATAGACCGGCAGATGAGCTATGCTCTGAATAAAGATCTCGGCTTCGAGAAGGAAAATATTCTGGTTCTCAACGGCACCCGCACACTGGGCAATAAAACCACGCCGTTCAGGAACGAACTGATGAAGCTGTCACGGGTGAAATCGGTAAGTGTCAGCAACTACCTGCCCGTCGACGATGGCAAACGGGATGGTGGCACAACTACATTTGTCGATAAACCTGGCGAGGAATTCCACAGCCAGCAATGGGAGGTCGATCACGACTACATAAAAACAATGGGGTTCACGATCATAAAGGGGCGTGACTTCGATCCGAATATTACTTCCGATTCAAATGCTATGATCATCAACGAATCGATGATGAAGCACATGGGCGTGGAAGATCCTGTGGGCCGGCGTGTGAAGAACTGGGCAGGTGAATATACGATCGTGGGCGTGGTAAAAGATTTCCATTATCATATTCTCACACAAAAGATCGAACCTGTCGAAATGTTCATCACCAGGAAGCGCGCGAATGTTATCAGCATAAAACTACAGCCCGGCGACATGACCAGTTCTGTTGAAGCCGTATCAGCTGTGTGGAAGAAATTTTCTCCGAATCAGCCGGTGCGTTACGAGTTTCTCGACGATCGTTTCACAAACACGTACAACGATGTGAAGCGCTTTGGCATCGTTGTAAAGATTTTCGCCACGCTGGCGATCATTGTTGCCTGCCTGGGATTATTTGCCCTGTCAGCTTTTATGATAGAGCAGAGAGGGAAAGAGATCAGCATACGAATGGTGTTGGGCGCGCCGGTTTCGAATATACTGAGGCTCCTGTCGCAGAACTTTGTAATACTTGTTGGGATCGCATTTATCATCGCAGCGCCTATCGCATGGATGATGATGAATAAATGGCTCGAAGACTATGCGTATAAGATCACTGTCGGGTGGGAGGTTTTCGCGACTACAGGAATTGCCGCTGTAACGATCGCATTGCTGACGATCGGGTATCAGTCGATAAAGGCATCGGTGCAAAATCCGGTAACCAACCTAAAGTCTGAATAAGGCGACGATACCACCAAATCCGATCACAAACCCCATAATGCCTCCAACAAGTATCTCTCTTGGATTATGTGCATCCAGTTGCAGCCTCGAAGACATCACCACCCCCGCCAAAGCCACAGTAACAACGGTAGGATACAAAAGCGATCCCTGGTCCGAGGCATTATTCAGTGCCAGTAAAATTCCGATCACGCCGCATATAGCCACCGCGTGAACGCTCACCTTATAGAACACCGTCGTTACCGTCGACACTATTACCATCGTTGTAATGATCGTCATCAGCTTTAAAACGTTGGGCACGGGGAATTTCCAATAGAACATAAAGGTCACCACGCAGTACAGGATGGTTACGAATGAGAATGGAAGGATGCGTTCACTGCGGCTCGCCAGTTGCATATTCTTGATGGTGCCTGTCATCCTGAAAAATATAAAGTTCAGGGATGGCAGCAGGAACGTCATCAGGAATATCAAAAAGATAAACCGTAGCGACGGTTGGATAGGCTGGAATATGATCGGAAAAAAGAATCCGAGAGCAATAAAAAGGTATGTGGTCATTAACAATGGGTGAAAGACCACAGAGATAAATTTCGCTGCGTTTGTCAAGGGAGAAGTAAAATCGAAATTTATAGTTCTTTGCGGAGTCGCGCAACTGGTATATTCATCTGTTCGCGGTACTTCGCAACGGTACGACGGGCGATGTTATATCCCTTCTGGTTCAGCAGTTCCTCGAGCTTGTCGTCAGAGTAGGGCTTGCCCTTGTCCTCTGCTTCGATCAGTTCCTTGATGATCTGTTTCACCTCGCGGCTGCTTACCTCCTCGCCCGAATCGGTAGCAATACCTTCGGAGAAGAAATATTTCAACGGGTAAACGCCGAAGTCCGTCTGCACAGTCTTGCTGCTGGCCACGCGGCTCACGGTCGAAATATCCATGTTGATCATCTGGGCGATGTCTTTAAGGATCATCGGCTTCAGCTTCGTTTCATCACCTTCCAGGAAATAATCGTACTGGAAGTCGATGATGGCGCGCATGGTCTTCAACAAAGTCTGCTGTCTTTGCTTGATAGCATCGATAAACCATTTTGCGGCATCGAGTTTTTGTTTGACGAAACTTACGGCCTCTTTAAGCTTCTTGTCTTTCTTGTCGCTTTTGTCGTATGCTTTAAACATTTCCGAATACGAGCGGCTTATGCGAAGCTCGGGAGCATTGCGCGAGTTGAGTGACAGTTCGAGCTTGCCGTTATTGTTATTCAAAATGAAGTCGGGAATAACATATTGGTTCTTCACCATACCCGATACGCTTTCGCCACCTGGCTTTGGATTGAGTCGTACGATCAGCTCGATAGCGTCTTTGATATAATCTTCGTCGTCGAGATCGAGTTTCTTAAGGATCTTCGGATAGTGTTTCTTGGTGAACTCATCGTAGCATTCGGTAAGAATTCTTTTTGCTACGATCACATCCACGTCCTGGCCGTCATCCATACGTTCGAGCTGTAACATGAGACATTCCTGTAAGCTCCTGGCCGCGATACCGGCGGGGTCGAACTTCTGGATGAGAAGCAATACATCTTCAACCTCGTCGATGTTCGTATGAATATTTTGTGAGAACGCGAGGTCATTGACGATCGATTCGAGATCGCGGCGTATATAGCCGTCACCTTCGATACTGCCGATGAGTTGTTTGCCGATAGCATAACGATGATCGTCGAGCCCGAGAAAACCTAACTGCGTGATGAGTGTTTCCTGTAATGAGCTCGATGTTGCGATAGGCATTTCCTTATCGTCATCATCGTCGCCGTCGTATGTCTTGTATCCGCTATAGTCATCATCGCGGAGATAATCTTTGATGTCGAGATCATCATCAGCTGCAGCTGTTGATTCTTCCTGGGTATCGTCGGTATTTTCTGGTGTCTCTGGAGTTTCTGCCTCCTGTTGCTCTGGTGCTTCTGCTTCTTGTTCGTCAGAACCCTCTTCGAGAACGGGATTTAACTCCAGTTCCTCCTCTACCCTGGCCTCGAGTTCAGCTGTAGGCACCTGCAACAATTTTATGAATTGTATTTGCTGCGGCGACAGCTTTTGTTGTAACGATTGATTTAATCCTAGTCTCTGCATTTCTGTTTCAGTAGACCAAATTTAACCTTATTAAAAGCTCAATTACTAGAATAATTCGAGCCAATTTCGAAAGATATTTTTCTTGCTGAAATAGCGCCCCAGTGTGCGCCCCATCTTGTTTCGGCAATTACCCAACTTCGCCCGCGATCAGGTGGGTATGCTTTGATAAGCTGCCTAAAATCACTTTTTTTGCAGCCGTATGAAAAGAACAAAAATCAAAGAATTGTTAGCAACGGCACCCTCCGGACAGAAAGTTCTGGTTCAGGGCTGGGTCCGAACCTTCCGTAACAACCAATTTATAGCCATCAACGACGGCTCAACGATCAATAATATCCAGGTTGTTGCAACGCTTAATTCTTTCGACGAAAGTCTTTTGAAGCGTATCACGACAGGGGCATGCGTCTCAGTAGAAGGCGAGCTCATTCCATCACCTGCAAAGGGCCAGGCTGTAGAAGTGAAAGCAGCAAATATCGAGATACTTGGTGATTGTGACGCCGAGAAGTTTCCGCTTCAACCCAAGAAACATTCGATGGAGTTCCTTCGCGAGATCGCCTATCTCCGCGGACGTACCAATACATTCGGAGCTGTTATGCGTATCCGTCACGCTATGGCATTCGCCGTTCACAAGTTCTTCAACGATCGCGGATTCTTTTATCTGCATACACCTGTGATCACAGGTTCCGACGCCGAAGGTGCGGGAGCAATGTTCCGTGTCACAACATTACCAGCCGAAAATCCTCCACGCGACGAGAACGGTCACATCGATCATAAACAGGACTTCTTCGGCAAAGAAACCAACCTTACCGTATCAGGTCAGCTCGAGGGCGAAACATATGCACTCGCACTTGGTGAGATCTATACGTTCGGTCCTACATTCCGTGCAGAGAATTCGAACACAGCACGACACCTCGCCGAGTTCTGGATGATCGAACCCGAGATGGCATTTTATGACATCAACGATAACATGCAGCTCGCACAGGACTTCCTTCAATATCTTGTGAAGTATGCACTCGAAAACTGCATGGAAGATCTCGAGTTCCTCGACAAACGTGCAACCGAAGAAGATGCTGCAAAGCCCCAGGATCAGCGTAACGAGCTTTCGTTGATACAACGGCTCAGGTTTGTTATGGAAAACGGCTTCGAGCGGGTTTCATATACCGAAGCGATAGAGATCCTTCGTAACTCGAATCCGAACAAGAAGAAAAAATTCTCTTACCTGATTGATAAGTGGGGCGTTGATCTTCAGAGTGAACACGAACGTTTCCTTGTCGAAAAACATTTCAAGAAACCCGTTATACTTTATAACTATCCCAAAGAGATCAAGGCATTCTATATGCGTCAGAACGAAGATGATAAAACGGTTGCCGCCATGGACGTGCTGTTCCCTGGCATCGGCGAGATCATCGGCGGCTCACAACGCGAAGAACGTTACGACAGGTTGTTAAAGCGGGTAAATGAATTGAATCTACCCGAGAAAGATCTCTGGTGGTACATGGATCTTCGCAAGTTTGGATCAGCTCCCCACAGCGGGTTCGGTCTCGGCTTCGAAAGATTGATGCTGTTTGTTACGGGTATGACTAACATCCGCGATGTTATTCCATATCCACGTTTCCCGGGTAACGCAGAATTCTAGTATCCGAAATTTCTGTCCTTCTTATAATTCACGCGGGTGATGTGGATCAGCGAAGGCGTGGGCTTGCGTTTCGACCTGAACTTAACCTTCGTCCTCCTGTTCAGATGATAGTCTGCCTTCATTGCCACCGGGCATGATTCCTCTGCACAGCTACCTAAGATTGAGAGGCTGACAAGGAGTGTTATGATGATGCTTCTGAATCGCATTCTTTCAAAAATTAAAAATTAAATTGCATCCATGCAAAAAAGCCCCGTTTTCACCCTAATACTGGCCTTATCAGCGGTTGTTGCCTTCGGCCAAAGCTTCGACCCCAATAAGATCAAGGCACACATCAAAACACTGGCTGCCGATGCTTACGAGGGTCGTGGCACCGGGTCGGCCGGTGAAAAAAAGGCCAATGACTACATCGAGTCTGAGTTCAAAAAGCTAAAGTTGGCTCCTAAAGGTGAGAACGGCTTCGATCAATCATTTCCCTTCAAAGGTGGTATTCATGGTTCGGGGCCCGAAGGCACTGCAACCAACATCGCCGGGTATATTGATAACGGCGCCGAGAACACAATTATTATCGGCGCTCACTACGATCACCTTGGCCTGGGCAACGATGGCAGCTCATTAGATCCCAATCCACAGAATAAGATCCACAATGGAGCCGACGATAATGCTTCCGGAACGGCAGGTGTTATTGAACTCGCCCGTTATTTCCAGAACAACGGAAAAAAAGAACACTACAATCTCCTCTTCCTCTGCTTTAGCGGTGAGGAGCTCGGTCTCTACGGATCCAAGTACTACACGGAGCACCCGACCATCAACCTTTCGAAAGTGGATTATTATATCAACCTCGACATGGTCGGCCGGCTCGATCCAACCACAAAAACTCTACAGGTCATGGGAACGGGCACGAGTCCTGTATGGGAACCATTGCTTCAGAAATTATCCAACGACAAAGTGAAGATCAAGACGGATTCTTCCGGAACAGGTCCTTCCGATCACACTTCGTTTTACCTGAAGAATATCCCGGTGCTTCATTTCTTCACAGGATCACATTCAGATTATCATAAACCTTCCGATGATTGGGAGAAGATCAACTTCGAAGGTGAAGCAGAAGTATTGAAGATCATCGCAAAGGTTATCGATGAACTCGACGCTTCCCCAAAACTTGCATTCTTAACAACTAAAAGTAAATCGATGTCTACACGTTCATCATTTAAGGTTACCCTGGGCATTATGCCAAGCTATAGCGGCGACGTAGAAGGTTTGAAGATCGACGGAGTCTCCGACGGCAAGCCCGCGCAGAAAGCTGGTCTGCAGGCCGGCGATATTATCGTGCAAATGGGTGACGTAGTTGTGAAGGACATTCAGAACTATATGGATGCACTCGGCAAATACGAGAAAGGCCAAACCATCCCCGTGAAATTTAAACGGAAGGATGCCGAAATGACTGTCAACGTTACATTCTGATGAAAGCTTTTGCGAGTGATAATTACTCTGGTGTACATCCGGAGATCATGGAAGCTTTGCAGAAAGCCAATGCCGCACACGAAGGTTCTTATGGTAACGATCAATACACAGCGCGTGCAGTTAAGAAATTCAAAGAATTCTTTGGCGACGACATCGAGGTTTTCTTTGTGTATAATGGAACTGCTGCAAATGTCCTGGGCCTTACTACGATCACGCAGTCATTCAATTCTGTGCTTTGTGCAGAAGGCGCCCATATAAATGTGGATGAGTCCACGGCACCGGAGAAATTCCTGGGCTGTAAGCTCGTTACAATTCCATCGCCCGACGGGAAGATCACCGCAGCACAGGTAAAAGAAAAGATCCAGCGTATTGGCGATCAGCATCATCCCCAGGCCAAGGTGGTCTCGATCAGTCAGGCAAGCGAATACGGAACGGTTTATTCTCCAGATGAGTTGGCAGCGCTCTCCGAAGTAGCGAAAGCCAACAACTTATACTTTCACATGGATGGTTCGCGTATAGCCAACGCGGCCGTTACGCTGAATACATCGTTCAAAGACATAACCCGTCACGTCGATGTCCTCTCTTTTGGTGGTACAAAGAACGGATTGATGTTCGGGGAAGCGATCGTCTTCTTCAGGAAGCAGCTTGCAGAAAACTTCGTCTATCAGCGTAAGCAGGGAATGCAGCTTGCTTCGAAGATGAGGTTCATCTCGGCACAATTCGAGGCGTTGCTGTCGAACGATCTCTGGAAGAGAAATGCTACTCACACAAACTCGCTTGCTAAATTGCTGGGCTCGGAACTGGGGAAAATTCCGGGGATCACGATCACTCAAAAGATAGACGCCAATGGTGTATTTGCGATCGTTCCACCACGTATCATAGAACCCCTTCAAAAGGAATTCCCCTTCTACGTTTGGGTCGATAAGACCAACGAAGTGCGGTTAATGTGTTCCTGGGACAGCACGGAAGCAGAAGTAAAAAACTTTATCAGCAAGGTGCGCTCATTGGTCTGATGAGCGCCCGGTTACCGTTTACTGTTTACCGTTCACTGTTACTTCTTCTCAACGGCATGACCGCCAAACTCGTTTCTTAAGGCAGCCACCACTTTTCCGGCAAACGTGTCCTCCTGCTGTGATCTGTATCTCATCAAAAGCGACATCGTAATCACTGGCGTCGGCACACCAAGCTCGAGGGCTGTATCAATTGTCCACTTGCCTTCGCCCGACGAATGCATAACACCTTTGATCGACTGAAGATTCTTGTCCTTGGATAGAGCATTTTCCGTAAGCTCCATGAGCCAGCTACGGATAACTGATCCGTGATTCCAAACTTTTGAAACGGCAGCAAGATCGATCTGGTCGTTATACTTATGCAGAACTTCCATGCCTTCAGCAATAGCCTGCATCATACCATATTCGATACCATTGTGAACCATCTTGGTGAAATGACCACTGCCAAGCTTTCCGCAATAGAGATAACCGTCGGGGACGGATATAGATTTAAACAAAGGTTCGCAATAATCGAAGACTTCTTTCTTACCTCCGATCATTGTACAGACCCCGTTGAGAGCTCCCTCCACACCACCGCTGGTTCCGCAGTCGAGGTAATGAACACCAATCTTTTCAAGCTCACGACCACGGGCAAGCGTATCCTTAAAATGGGAGTTGCCACCGTCGATAACGATATCATCGGGGCTGAGGTGTGTTTTAAGATTCGAAAGGATCACGTCTACCGTATTACCGGCCGGGACCATGATCCAGATAATACGGCGGGCAGCGACTTTTGTAGTCAGTTCGCCGATCGATGGAGCTGTGGCCACGCCATCCTTAACGATCTTTTCCATGGCCGCCTTGTTGATATCAAAGGCAACCACGTCATGTTTATTTTTCTTAAGATTGAGCGCTAGGTTGTAGCCCATCTTTCCCAATCCAATAAGCCCTATTTGCATGGAGGAAGTTGGTTTCTAAGCTGCCAGTTTACACATTAGATTGTTGCAAACGAACGATCCGCGAAAATTCTTTCGTTAAAGCCTGTGTGGAACGTGAAAAGATGCCGTAAAGATCGTCGTAAAGAGGCATCAGCGAAGGGTCTGGCTCGAAGATCATCTTGTTTTCAATGCCACCGAACGCCACGTCCCTTCCGATTCCTTTAAACGCGATGATGGCAGCGCCCAGCGACGAAGCATCATTGACATCGTGTAGCGTAATATTTTTCTGAAGTACGTTGGCCATGAGCTGAAGCCAGAGGGGAGAGCGGACAAAACCTCCGCTGGCCAGTATTCCAGTCACTGGCTCAATAGATTCCTCGATACTTTCTACAATACTTCTGATCTCAAGGCAAATCCCCTCCAGCAAGGCACGCATCATGTGGGACCGGGTATGATGTTGGGCAAGACCGAAGAACACGCCGCGGAGATCGGGATTGTAATGTGGCGCCCTTTCGCCGAATACATACGGAAGAAATACCAATCCGCATGCGCCGGGCTCTATTTTCGCAGCGGCCTCAACAAATTCGACGATGTCGGTTTTGCCCGAATAGAAGTTATTGCAGAACCAGTCGAGTAAAACGGTTCCGTTGTTGGTTGCACCCCCCGATATAAACGCATGTTCATCGAGCCGGTAATTGAAGATACGCTGCTTTGGATCCGGAGAATATTTTTTGGACGCGATACGTACAGCTCCGCTCGTCCCTATTGTCAACGACAATCTTCCCTTCTCCATCGCGTTGCTGCCAAGATGTGCGGCACATCCGTCGCTGACTCCTGGAATGATCGGCACTTCTGTGCTGAGCCCCAACGCCATCGCGATATCTTTCTTCAGTCTTAGCGTGTTGTTGTAGGGAGAAACACATTCCGATAATTTTTCTTTAGTGATGCCGGCGAGTTTCAATGCACGCTCAGACCAGTCCAACTTATGAACGTCGAACAACCCGGTTGATGAAGCGACAGAGTAGTCGACATGAAATTTGTCGCACAAAATGAGAAAGAGATATTCTTTGATCGAAAGAAACTTCCATGCCTGTTCGATGATCTCCGGCGTGTGCTCTCGCATCCACATGAGCTTACAAAGTGGAGACATTGGATGGATTGGAGTTCCTGTGGCGTTATAGATCTCTCTGCCCTCCTCCGTCTGCTGCAAGGAACGGGCTTGTTCGGAGCTGCGCATGTCGGACCAGAGGATCAAAGGTGTTATTGGTGTTCCGCTTTTATCAACAGCCATCAGGCTGTGCATGGCGCTGCTTACGCCAATAGCTTCGATGCGAGGCGACGAATCAAACTTATTTAAAGCTTCACGAATGATTTTCAATATCCCGTCGGTAACGACTTTGGGATCCTGGACGGCGAAACCGGGCTGAGGAAATGAAGTAGGATAAAATTCCTGGGCGGAGGCCATGACCTTACCCTTATCGGAAGCAACAAGGACCTTGGCGCTGGTGGTACCGATATCAATAGTTAAAACAAAGCTCAACCTTTTGGGTTTAGAGCTTAAATTAAGGCAATAATTAGCGCTTCAAAAACTTGATTGTGCTGCGACTGTTAGATTCTTCGTCGCGAACGGCCAGCATGTAATAGCCAACCGGGAGGTCTTTAACTTTAAGGCGGATCTCGAACTCATCGATGGCTTCAGCCTCCACATCCACGGCATTGCCGATCACATTGTGAACAGTCAATTTTGCCTTCTTCGCAATAGGGTTCTCAAACTTGACGTTAAGGTATTCGACTGCCGGATTAGGGAAGATGTTAACAGATTTGAGATCCTGTGGAGCGCCATAAACCTCGTCTTTGTGCTGTGCCTGGGCTGAAATACCCAAAACCGCAAAGGCGAGTACAAAAAATATGGTCTTAACGATCTTCACTTCTCTTTATTACGTCTTATTATACCCGTTGGATACAATTTGTAAGCCAAAGGTTTAAAAATTCGTCCAAAAAACTACAAAATGGCATAAGTGCCTGAACGATTCGTCGACCGACACGCAAATTTCGCAGACTAACGACCGAAAGATTGCCCTAAAAATTCCACAAGGTCTCCGGCGATCATTGAGTTTTGGCCGATCTTCTCTGCCGCGAGGTCTCCCGCACGGCCATGGATGAACACCCCTATAATTGCCGCCTCGCGGGCTGAGTAGCCCTGCGCCAGGAGTCCAGTCAGTATTCCCGTGAGGACATCTCCACTCCCTCCCCTGGCCATTCCAGGATTGCCTGTGCTGTTGAACCAAACCATTCCGGCGGGATCGGCTATCGATGTGTGAGCGCCTTTCAGCACGACAGTGCTTTTTGTCTGAGCCGCAAGTCTCTTTTGCAGCTCCAGTCTTTCGAAGTCGTCCTTCCATTCTCCAACAAGGCGTTTGAATTCACCCGGATGCGGTGTAAGAATGCTGCCGGGTGGAATGAGGTGCATGAGCTCACGGCTGCTTGATAAAATATTCAAAGCATCGGCGTCGATGACCATGGGCTTATGTGCCTGGAGCACTTTCCGAAGTCCGCTTACCGTTGACGAAGTAACACCGATACCGGGGCCTATACCGATAACGTCGTAATGAGATGCATCGCCGGCATCGCTGAAATGTTCTTCGTGGGCATCGATGGTCGCCATGGCTTCAGGAACTGATGTCTGGATGATGTTGTAACCGCACTTTGGAACATGAACGGTAAGGAGGCCGGTTCCGCTTCGTAAGGCAGCGCGTGCGGAGAGAACACAGGCGCCCATTTTGCCGATACCGCCGGCAATTAGCAAAGCCCGGCCGAAGTCGCCCTTATGAGCAAACTTCCCGCGCTTATGCATCAGGGAATGCACTTCGTCAACGTAATGCGTTTTCGTGTCCCCGTTAAACGAGTCACTCAGGTCAATACTCACCACCTTCCATTCTCCTACATACCCGGCATTCTCCGGCAGCATGAAGGCGAGCTTCGGAGTTTGAAATGTTACAGTGTGATGAGCTTTAATGATGTCGCCTTCCGAGTGTGCATCTATCCTTAGCCCGGAGGGAACATCGACAGAAACTATGATCTTTTTTGATGAGTTGATCTTACGAATGGCTTCGGAATAAGCCCCTTCAGGCGGTCGAGAAAGACCTGAGCCGAATATGGCGTCGATTATGATGGAAAATTGGTCAAGGTCTAAATGATCGCCGATCTTGTAGATGACCACGCTATATCCTTTACCTGAAAGTATCCGGCCGATCAAAAGGCCGTCACCACCATTGTTCCCCTTACCACATACGATCGCGATCCTTTCTTTTGTTTCGAATTTTTCAGTGAACCAGCTAACGAAAGCGTTGCTGGCACGCTCCATCAATTTCTCCGAGGAGATCGGTTCGTTAGCAATGGTAAATGCATCCCATTCCTGGGTTTGCTTTGCAGAATACAATGGAATCATAAAGATCTTCTCACAGAAATACGGAAATTACAGGACCTTAAAACTTTTACCGGTCTACTTCACCTAACACAATATCAAGTGAACCGACGATTGCTATAAGGTCAGCAATAAGTACGCCTTTCGTAAGTTCGGGAAGGATTGAAAGATTTACAAAGCAACAGGAGCGCGCTTTACAACGGAAGGGTATGTCGCTTTTACCATCGGCGCGGAAGAAGAATCCCAGTTCGCCCTTAGGGTTTTCTGCGCGGATATAGAAGTCTTGCGCTACAGGTCTGATCTTTTTGGGAACGAGGGCCTGCGGATCGAAATCGCGGGTTCGTTTGTGGTCACCGGTCAGTTTAACGACACATTGTTCGATGAGCTTTATCGACTCATGGATCTCGCGGGCACGCACCCACGTACGATCCCAGCAGTCGCCGGTAGTTCCCATTTTCCCTTCCCCGATCGGTATCTCGAATTCAAGTTCCGGGTAGACTGAATAAGCATCTACTTTCCGGAGATCGAAACGAAGTCCGGAGCCACGAAGCATCGGGCCGGTAGCACCGCAGTTGATGGCAAGATCGAGCGGCAGCACGCCGACGTTGGCGGTACGGTCGATAAAGATCTTATTATCAATGAGCAGCGATTCCAGTTCCTGTAACTTCGGCCTGAAATAGTTTACGAACTCGATACATTTTTCTTCGAAGCCCACGGGAAGGTCGTAGAACAAACCACCGACCCACATATAATTGTAAAGCATCCGCGCGCCGCAGGCCCATTCAAGCATTCGGAGGATATGCTCGCGATCGCGCATCGCCCAAAACATTGGAGTGAATGCGCCGATATCGAGGCCGTAAGTTCCAATTGCGATAAGATGCGATGCGATCCTATTGAGCTCGGCAACGAGAACACGGATATATTCAATGCGCTTTGGAATTTCTTTGATACCCAGCATCTTTTCGACGCCCATAACATATGCGTGTTCCGAATTCATCGAAGCCACATAGTCCATTCGGTCTACGAAAGGGATCACCTGGTTATACGGAAGACTTTCTGCGTGTTTTTCAAAACAGCGGTGTAAATACCCGATGTGGGGCACTACATCTTTGATGACTTCTCCGTCGGAGATCACCTCGAGCCGAAGTACACCGTGAGTGGACGGGTGCTGCGGACCTACGTTGAGGATCATCTCTTCGGAACGAAGATCTCCCTGTTTGAATTTATTGGGTTCTGAAAGTTCTAAGTTCCCCTCTTCAGAGCGGTATTGTATTTTGCTTTGCGTAACGGTCCTGTGCAGTGCCATAGATCAATACTTTACCTGCACGTTTCTGTAGGTATCCTGCTCCTTATAGTCTTTTCGAAGAGGGAATCCTTCCCAATCGGCGGGCATAAGGATCCGACGCAGGTCCGGGTGGTTCTCGAAGGTTATACCATACATATCGAATGTTTCACGCTCGAGCCAGTTGGCCGACTTCCATATAGACGACAGCGATGGAACGCGTGGGTTGTCGCGGGACAAAATTACTTTAAGCGCGAGAGAGCGATTGAATGGAATCGAATAAAGATGATAGATCACTTCCATTGTTTTTGCGTCCGGGCCGTTGTCGATACCGGTAACACATGAAAGTTGATCGAAATATGTTTCGGGGTTATTGAAAAGTTCGGTGGCTACTTCAAAGAGCTTGCTCACTACGATCGTTTCAGGTGAACTGTTTGGGACCACTCTGGCATCGGCATCAATTTTTGTTATAATCCCGATCATTTTCTCAATAGGCTTTCGGCAGCGATCTTCTCATGTAATTTCAATATGCCTCCGATCAATGCTTCGGGGCGCGGAGGACATCCCGGCACATAGATATCAACAGGGATGATACGATCTACACCTTTAACTACGTGATACCCATGTTGCCAATACGGACCGCCGCAGTTCGAACACGATCCCATTGAGATCACGTAACGGGGTTCGGCCATTTGTTCGTAAAGGCGCTTGATGCGATCTGCCATTTTAAAAGTTACGGTGCCGGCCACGATCATTACATCACTCTGACGAGGTGTAGCGCGTGGGACCATTCCAAGGCGATCCATATCATAGGGAGCTGTACCCGTGCTCATGAACTCGATGGCGCAACAGGCGATACCGAACGTCATTGGAAAGAGTGAAGAAAGACGGGACCAGTTAAAGAGGTTGTCGGCTTTGGTGATAATGACACCACTGTTGCCAAAGGATTCCTTGTAGGCAAAACTATCCGGATCCTCCGGTGTAACCGGGACCGATATCTTATTTTCCGTAGCGCTCATTGATCTTTTTATAAAACTCCTTCGGCACCGGTGATTTGAATTCGGATACTTGCTGCTTAGGGTAGATCCAGTCGAGATGACCGTTTTTCCATGCGTATGCCAACCCTAATGCAAGTAAACCAACGAAGATGATCATCTCCACGAGTGCCAACCAACCAAACTCTTTATTTGAGAAAATAGTTGCCCACGGAAAGAGAAATGCCATCTCCACTTCGAAAAGAATGAAGATGAGGGCGATCACATAAAAGCGCACGTTGAACTGGATCCACGGCGATCCAACGGGTTCTTCGCCGCTTTCATAAGATGCAAGTTTGTCGGCGTTGGGGCGGTTGGGGCGAATGAGTCGCGACACCAGCAATGCTGAAGTGACGAACAGGAGACCTCCGATAATAAATAATAGAACTTCGCCCACTGAATTAAATTTGAAATCTGAGATTTGAAACAGGTCCGAATATACGCAATCTCAGATTTCAAATCTCAAATCAGGTCAATGCCATGCACCTATGATCACTCCCATGACGGTGAGGGATACGATGCTGTAGCCGGCGTTGATCAAAAATAACTTCATAGACCTGCGTTCGAATAGATAATGCGTCCCTATGAAAGTTGCTACCCATCCGAAGCCGGCGAGAAACCCGTAAAAAGCGCCAAGCCCGATATTTACGTCAGGCCCGAGGAACATAGCGAGGTTGACCGATGCGATGAGGCCGAGAACAAATGCGAGTCCGAAGATCCTGGCCATGTTAGCGTTCTTCATACTTTCTTCGGTGAAACCGTTTTCCTTCATCCACGCCTTTCCAAAAAGTGCGGGTGAATACCATAAACCGCCGATCAGGAAAGTTGAAAGGGCGGCGACAATAACAGCTAACCAGTTTACGTGGGGCATAAATAGAAGTTTAGAGTTTAGAGTTTCGAGTTTCGGGTTTGGGGTTATTGAAGATAGTCATTGATTGCCTGTTCCCAATCTTTGAGATCATGCGAAAACATCTTCTTTATAGCTGCTTCGTTGTTATGAATTCCTACTTCGGTCAAGCCTGTGTAGGAATAGGTGATCATGGCAAATGTCTGCGCATCGTTGGGCGTACATTGAACAGTGATGGTCCAAAGCCGTTCGGTTGCTGTGACCAGGTATTCGATGAAAAATTTACCCGGCTCGTAATTGACGATAATCCAGGTAAATACCTCGTTGCCGTGACTGGTTTGAAAGACCATGTGTTTTTCAACGAGTACACCGGTGGGGATTATAATGCGCGGATCCCATCCCTCGGCCCAGTCTTTTTCACGGATCGGCCCGAATAAGGGAAACACCGTTTCTATTGGACCATCGAGGCGGATCGTCGCAGATCGTTGAATTCTGTGCTTGTTCAAGGGTGTGATTTTCTCTTGAATATCTCACCTTTAAAAACACGAAATTTGACAGATCAACTCAACCGCCCTTAACCGTGCCTGAACCGGAAAAAGATATTGACGAAGTAAAGCTGAATGACGATAAGATCAGGCTGATCGGAATTCCTTTCTTCGGCATTGCCATTCCGAATGTGACAGGTTTGTTCGGGAATATCGGCCCCGGCGACACAAGATACTGGCTGGGGTATGTATTGTTTATCGGACTTGCAGGAGCAATCTGGGAGGGGAACCGGTTTCTGCTCTTTCGTACGAGGAAGAGATTTACATGGTTCGACAAACCTATTGAGAAGCTGATCTTATTGTGTATGAATAATCTTTTCTACACGACACCGATTACGGTTGCTATTCTTTGTCTTTGGTATAACGTGGCGGGTTTCGATGTGAAATGGCAGACCATACTGGTGGTGTCGCTGGTCAATGTGATCTGCGTGTTGTTCATTACACATGTTTATGAGACCGTGTTTATGGTGAAGGAACAACAGAACGAGCAAATCAAAAATGCTGAGCTGCAGAGGGCAAAAGCAGAAGCCGAACTGGCGGCGCTAAAGAACCAGGTCGACCCGCATTTCATGTTTAATTCTCTGAACACGCTAACTCACCTGATCAAAGTGGATGCTTCGAAAGCGCTGGAGTTCACAGAAAATCTCGCAGAAGTATATCGATATATTTTAATTCAAAAAGATCAGACACTCGTGCTGCTCGACGACGAACTCGATTTCACTCATAAGTACACCGATCTTTTGCATCTTCGTTTTGGAAATGCCTTGATCATCAAAAAACGTTTCAATGGAAACGCGGGCAAAGAGTTTTTGATCCCTCCTACTTCCGTCTTCGTGGCATTCGAGAATGCAGTTAAACACAATGAGATCAGCGAAAAGACACCGATGATGATCGATGTAGACCTGAAAGAAGGTGTGTTGACCGTCAGCAATTCTATACGTGAGCGAAAGAATGCCGGTCATTCATCTCAAATAGGCCTAAAGAATTTAGATGAACGTTTTCGCCTGATTACCGGGAAAGGAATTTCGGCGATGAAAGAAAACGAAGAATTTGTTGTTCGACTTCCACTCGTTAAGATATGAGAGCGATTATTATTGAAGACGAGCTTCCGGCGCGGGCAAAATTGAAGTCGATGTTGGCTACCATCCAGCCCGACATCACAATCGTTGCGGAGCTGGGAAGTGTTGAGGAAGCGATCTCATGGTTAAAGATCAGCCAGGAACCTGATCTTGCTTTTGTAGACATTCAATTGTCAGATGACCATTCGTTCGAGATCTTTCGCCGGCAGCCTGTCAGGTTCCCTGTAATATTCACGACAGCATACGATAAATATTTGCTGGAAAGCTTCGAATTCAATTCGATCGATTACCTGCTGAAGCCTATCACTGAAGACAAGCTAAGGAAGTCGCTTGATAAAGTACGACGGCTTGAGCAACATTTCCTGCAGGGAAGTATCATGAAACTCATTCAGCAGGAGCGGTCGCCGAGAGACAGAATTATTGCCCGAAAGGGTACTGAGTTTGTGGCGTTGAATATCGACGAGGTAGCGTATTTCTTTACGGAACATAAAATAGTATTCGTAAAAGATCTCAATGGCCGCCAGATGATCGTCGATAAGAATCTTGCAGAGCTCGAGGAAGAGTTCGGCGGACGATCGTTCTTCAGAATTAACAGGAAGTTTCTTGCAAGCCAGAGATCGGTCGACAGGTTCAAACCCGACAATGGAAAGATCCTGGTATTCCTCAAACCGGAGATAAAAGAAGAGGTGCACGTCTCGAAGGAAACGGCACCTGAATTTCGGAAATGGATCGGATGTTGACTTTAAATAGTTTCGAGTTTCGGGTTTCTAGTTGGCAGGATATAATGTAACCTTGTTGTCTTCGGGGTCAGAGAACGTTGATTTTGCCTTTACATTTTTTGCATAATATGCGAAAGCATAAGGTTTCTCGCCTTCCAGTTTTTTGGTGAGCAGCCAGTCGATCTTTCTGCTCTTTTTTGAATCGAGATCTTTATAATAAAACACATTCTCGATACCCAGGTGTTTCTTATACCACTCTTTCGTTTTTTCAGGATCGGCCGATCTTAAAGTTATTCCTGCAAGGCCGATAACATTTTCGGTCCATGGCTGTGGCGCTTCTTCATTATCAGAATAGACAGGTTCCCATAACTCGATCTTTCTTCCTTCCGGATCCATGATATGTGCAAATTTTCCGTAGTCGTATTCTGCCAGTTCACCAACAATTTTAACTCCATCGGCACGAAGAGTGGCAATCAGCGCCTTAAGATCTTCAACACGATAGTTGATCATATACGGCAATGTGCTTGGCGCATAATAATTGGAATCTTCCTTAAATGGATTCCAAACAGTGGTTCCAACATTTTTATTACCAGGATCAAGGTCGTTCCACGGTATGCTTGCGCCCCATTGCGATGTTTTGAAACCCAGGTTGTCGCGATACCAATCGTTGATTGCGGCAACGTTTTTTGCTTTGAAGAAGACGCCACCGATGCCTGTTACTTTTTTCATATTTATGCTGGTTCTGTTGCGGGTAAAAATTCTTTTCGTTTGATCAGAGCGGCGCTGATGAGCGTTATGACGACGCCTACGGGGAAAATCTCGACGAAGGCAGAAAAAGTAAAACGTATGAGAGGATTCTTATACATTTCTATGAAGCCGGCCATCTCTTCACGCGCCGCCTGGATCTGGATATCTGTTGCTCCCGACGACTTCAACTCTGTCATTCTGAGCTCGGTCATTTTTTGCATGAACTCATTGCCAATATCGGCAAACAGATATTCCCATGTAAGTCCATACATGACGCTTGCTATCAAAGTGATCATTAAGCCGATTTTGGCACCTTTCCAGAAAGTGATGATGCCATTGGATTGTTTGTCGCGGTAAGATTTTATGGCTACGAAGATGACCGAGAAGGCGATGACCATGGTGGTGTAGCCTACTACTTCGCCATTGTCGAGCTTGAGGGAGCCCTCTTTGTACATGGGCATCGTAATGAGCATCATGGCCGACACGATGGCGCCGGCGATGAGTCCGTAAATAATGATGATCCTTTTCATAGTTGTTTTTTGCTCAAACGACGGGGTATTGGCAGAAAATCCTTTCACCCGAAGGGGTGATTTGAGCAAAATCAAACAAAAGTATCAGGGAATCAAGAGTAATTCCTTGGCTTTTTGGATTGCCTGGGTCCTTCTTTTCACATCGAGTTTTGAAAAGAGGTTGGTGCTGTGCGTTTTGATGGTATTGACGGACACAAAGAGCTTGTCGGCTATTTCCTGGTTGGTCAGTCCCAGGGCCATGAGTTCGAGGACTTCATGTTCGCGTTTGCTGATGCCCAGTTTCTCGAGGCGAGTGTGATCGAATATGAAATTCGAGGGCGCGGTTACGGTTACGATCTTTTTGCGCGTGAGTTTGAGACCGGCCCAGATGCCGATGGCTGTAAACACCAGGGCGAGGAGGCCCATGTAAAATTCGAGTGACAGATCGCGGACGATGAACCGGTATTGCAGCAACTTGAGTAAGAATACCAGGGCTGCAAGGGAGAGTCCGTAAAAGATGACGGTTTTCCGCATGCCCCCAAAATAGCAACGAAAATTTATAAGGGAAGCTTTATACCAGCTTGTTATTTTGGGGGAACACGACGGTTGGCTTGAACTTCTTTGCTTCTTCGAAGTCCATGCTTGCGTACGAGATGATGATAACGACGTCTCCCTTGAGTCCTTTGCGTGCTGCGGGACCGTTAAGGCAAATCGTTCCGGACTTGCGGGGTCCTTTAATGACGTAGGTGACGAGTCGCTCCCCGTTATTCACATTCACCACATGCACCTGTTCGCCTTCGATCATGTTCGCCGCATCCATGATGTCTTCATCGATTGTAATACTACCGATGTAGTCGAGTTCGGCTTCGGTGATGGAAACGCGATGTATTTTCGATTTGAGGACGGTGATATTCATTTCAAATGTCGAATTCTGTGTGTAAAACTGAGAATTGGCCTAATGGGTTCAGAAAATAAGTCGCGAACCTAGTAGAATTGATGAAAGCTGGCAAATTTTCAAATACAATCGTTGATTAAATCCTGGTTGCATATCCATGGGGAAACCCAATCAGCGCATTCCCGTACTAGTTCTAATGACTGAAAGCTCCTTTTTCAAGATCCGGCTCTATTTTGTGGCCGTTGTAGCCATTGCGATTGAATCTCTGCTAACCTGGAATTACTTACATGGTGGTATTCCCCGTCACCATTTCCTTGCCGATGAGAACCTGCCCGAGATTTCAAATGCATGGGGAGGATTGTTGCTGCCGATTCTTGCGTGGTTTCTCACATGGCGAATTCAAAAAAGAATCTTTCATACAAGAAAAAATGAGGATGATATAAAAATCCATTCGGTTGTATATGCCTTGGGGTTGTCAACATTGTATGGAGCAATCATGGCTGTCTTCTTTTCATTTGGCTATCCTGATGCAACGGGAAACATGATGTTTGCAATCTTTGCCATCGCGTTATTCCTTCCTGTTTATCGGGCAGAATATTTCCTGGGTTTCGTATTGGGTATGACTGTGACGTTTGGTGCGGTGCTGCCGACATTAATGGGAATCATTATTTGCTCCATCTGTGCCGTTTTATATTTCGGTGTCAGAGGTGGAGTATTACATCTCCTCAGAAAGCTCCGGCGGGCAGATTCGCCCGTTGTATAGATCCGGTGATTTTTAAGCCTTATTAAGTTAAAGAGGTTCTGTCCCGAACCCACAATCGCTATCCGGGAAACCTTACAAGTTTTCGTGCAATCAGGATCTTTTAAAGGTATCTGCACGATTACGATTTACTTTTCCACATGGTTGCAAAAACATATGGAAGCGCGGTGTTTGGCGTAGACGCACGGACAATCGCAGTAGAAGTAAACGTAGGTCAGGGCAAGGGTCTACACATCAGCGGGCTTGTCGACATGGCAGTGAAAGAAAGTATGCATCGTGTCGAATCGGCCCTGAAAGGTCTCGGTTATCAAATACCGAGAAATAAAGTGGTTGTAAATCTTGCGCCTGCCGACATACGCAAGGAGGGATCTGCATATGATGTTCCTATCGCATTATCGATTCTTGCCGCGTCACAACAGGAAGAATTTATGGAGCTTGATCGCTATGTGATCATGGGTGAACTATCACTCGACGGTCGTGTCCGGCCGATTCGTGGTGCATTGCCGATCGCTATAGAGTCGGGAGCGAAAAAGTTCAAGGGTCTTATTCTCCCTGATGAAAATGCGCGCGAGGCTGCCATCGTACACGGTATAGATGTTCTTGGAGTAAAGACTTTGCGTGAAGCCATAGATTTCCTTACGGGTTCGAGAAAAATTACACCATTGCATCTTGATGCCAATGCATTGTTTGAAGATCAGGCCGGCGAGTATCCGATGGATTTCAAAGATGTACAAGGACAGGAAAACATAAAGCGCGCATTCGAGATCGCAGCCGCCGGAGGACATAACGTTATCATGATTGGTCCACCGGGCGCGGGTAAAACGATGCTAGCGAGAAGCCTGCCGGGTATTCTCCCTCCCCTTTCGTTGAGCGAAGCACTCGAGACTACGAAGATCCATTCGGTGGCGGGAAAATTAGGTAGTCACGACACAATGCTCACAACACGGCCATATCGGAATCCGCATCATACAATTTCTGATGTTGCCCTCTGTGGCGGTGGTCATAGTCCGCAGCCTGGTGAGATCTCCCTGGCTCATAATGGAGTTCTTTTTCTCGATGAGCTTCCAGAGTTCAAGCGAAGTGTACTTGAAGTTATGCGGCAGCCAATGGAAGAAAGGAAGATAACCATTTCACGGTCGAAGTTCTCCATTGATTATCCGGCGAACTTCATGTTAGTCGCAAGCATGAATCCTTGTCCATGTGGATTTTACAATCACCCCGAAAAAGAATGTGTCTGTGGTGCTGGCGTTGTGCAGCGATATCTTGGAAAGGTCAGTGGTCCATTGCTCGATCGGATTGATCTGCACGTTGAGGTTGTTCCGGTTGGATTCGATGAGATGGTGGCGCGAAGAAAGTCACAGACGAGTATGGAGATCCGCGCGCGTGTTGTATTTGCGAGGCAGGCGCAGTCGGAGCGTTTCAGGAGTTCAGGCAATATTCACTGCAATGCAATGATGCCGGCGAATTTGGCGAAAGAGATTTGTGTGATATCCGAGTCCGGGAAGAAGTTGTTAAAAGCAGCAATGGAAAGATTGGGGTTGAGTGCGCGTGCTTACGACAGGATACTAAAGGTATCAAGAACGATAGCGGATCTCGCGGGAACAGAGGATATCAGGCTTGAGCATCTTGCCGAAGCAATACAGTACAGGAGTTTGGACAGGGAGGGATGGGCAGGGTGATATTTTATTTTGTGTTTTCGTTTCGTAATAGTCTATTCACTCTTCCTTGCGCCCTTATCAACAAATTCTAATGTCTTTTCATTGGGGTCATATCGGGGCTCGATGTTCTTCCTTTTCGGATCGTGAACGTATAAGAACCGCCACGTCAGATAGTTGTTGAGGAGACTGCTTGTCTTCTTAAGCTCTGTTTCAATGTTATCCAGTCGTCCCTCCATGTTATCGAGGCGATGGTTTACACTGTCGATCTTATGATTTACCGATGCAAACTTCCCATCAATGCTTTCGAATTTCTCATCAAAATGACGGACAACCAACACAATTCCCGTAATCGAACTGCCGATCAGCCCGATCACCGTGCATAGCTCGGCGATCCTCATACCGAGAAATCTCCAGGGTTTCTTTTTTCGATTCTTTTCCATCAAGCAAAAATTATCAATAGCAAAACTATCGACATCTTCAGCCCTTAAGAAGAAAATAACCTTATTACCATTGAGATCGTCAGGGAAACCTGACATGCACACTACGCAAGAACCACGTACTCAGTACTCTAAATTTCTGACAACCTTCTCTCGATGAGAAGCATCAGAATATGGATCACCTTAATATGAATCTCTTGAATCCTATCAGCATAACCAAAATGTGCAACACGCACCTCCACGTCAGCCAACGGCGCCAGCTTACCCCCATCCTTCCCCGTCATCGCTATCACCTTCATCCCCTTCTTTTTCGCGGCTTCGGCAGCACGCAAAATGTTTGGTGAATTGCCACTTGTGCTCAGGCAGAAAAGAACATCACCCTCCTTGCCTAAACCCTCTATGTATCTCGAAAAAATAAATTCAAAACCATAGTCATTACCCACACACGTGATGTGAGACGCATCCGAAATACACATCGCGGGCAACGCCTCACGATCGTCCCGATAACGACCCGACAGCTCCTCCGCAAAATGCATCGCATCACAATGAGATCCTCCATTACCGCATGAGATCACCTTGCCGCCCCTCCTGAAAGACTCCACAATAACATCAGATGCCCTCTCGATGACCTTAAGATTCGCGGCGTCAGACAAAAACTTATTCAGAACTGATTGCGCTTCCGTCAGCTCCTTATTGATAATAGAACTTACATCCATCTTACGTCGCGTTGAGATTCTCTACTTCGCGTTGGGAACTTCGGGCTTCGATTTCAGGCCCTCCTGCATGTCGTATACTTTCGCCTTCAGAACATTGTTCTCGTGACGAAAAGCCTCATCCTGCTTCTTCTGTTTACGGGATTCTCTCCACATCCAGATAAAATCGACAAGTATCAGTATAAGACCAATAAAAGTGAGATACTTAAACCAGCCGATATATTTGAGCAGTCCCAGCAAACCTATGGCGTTTGACTGCATAGCATCTATTACTAACGTGAAAATGAACGCCGTTAGCTGATATACCCCAAAGATGCTATAAAAGATGATCCTGTTTCGGGTCATGAGGTGGTAGTTGAGTGCAGCAAACTTACTGTTTTTCTGTCAATTATCGGTGCTCTGTATATCATTCAGCTTGCGGTATAACCCGTCCCGGGCCATCAGCTGATTGTGCGTACCACGCTCTACAACCCTGCCCTCCTGCACGACAACGATCTCATCGGCGTGCTGAATGGTGCTTAACCTGTGTGCAATAACCAGCGACGTCCTGTTCTTCATTAGCTTGAACAGCGCCTCCTGCACCAGTTTTTCCGACTCACTGTCCAATGCCGACGTCGCTTCGTCCATGATGAGGATCGGCGGGTTCTTCAGCACCGCTCTTGCGATACTCAGTCGTTGCCTTTGTCCACCCGAAAGCTTCGAGCCACGTTCGCCGATCACGGTATCGTAACCGTGATCCGTTTGCATAATGAAGTCGTGCGCGTTCGCAACCCTGGCGGCTTCGATAACCGATTCCTTCGTTGCATTGTGCATACCGAAAGCGATGTTATTGTAAATAGTGTCATTGAAAAGGATCGACTCCTGGGTAACAACTCCCATTTGCCTTCTAAGAGATTCGATCTGGTAATCCTTCAACGGCTGCCCATCGATAAGGAGCTCGCCACTGCCGACATCATAAAATCTCGGGACCATGTCGGCTAGGGTTGACTTTCCTCCGCCACTGGGTCCAACCAATGCGATCATCTTCCCTTTCGGGATCAAAAGATTGATGTCTTTCAATACAGGCTTCTGATCATAAGCGAAGTTCACATTTTTGAATTCGATGCTTTCTTTAAATTCAAGAAGCTCGATAGCACCTGGTTTGTCTTCAATAGCTGGCTGCATATCGGTTATCTCGAAGATCCTGCGAGCCGAGGCTATACCTTTTTGTAATTGAGTCAAACCTTGTGAGAAAGATTTTATCGGTTGGATTATACTCGCAAAGAGGGCAAGAAAAGCGAGGAACGTCCCGCCATCAATTGAAGAGCCAGGTTCTAAAGCCACCTTGCCGCCGAAATAGATAATGACCGAAACCACGCAAACACCTAAAAACTCTGATACGGGCGATGCTAATTCGTTCTTATATGCCATCGACATATTAACGCGCTTGTTGAACTCGTTCTCGTCCTCCATCTTATTGAGAATATATGGTCTCGCGTTGAATGCCTTCACCACACGCATGCCACCGAATGTCTCTTCAAGAATATTTACGACGCGGCCCAATGAATCCTGGCTGAGCTTTGCTTGCCGCTTCAGGCGACGAACGATCTCGCCGAGCACACCACCGATTACAGGCACTACGATCAATGTAAATAATGTTAGTCTCGGTGAAATATAGAATAGCGCCGAGAACGCGATAATAAGTTGTATCGGTTCCTTCAATACAGCCTTAAAGGCATTCATCACCGACGATTCAACTTCCTGGACATCGTTCGTGAACCGGGATATCAGGTCGCCCTTGCGATGTTCATTAAAGAAGCCGATGTGCATCCTGGTGATGTTCTGAAAAATATTAGAGCGGAGATTCTTCACCACATCCAGGCGGATCTTTGAGGCAATGATGCGTTCGATATACCTGAACGTATTACCAAGTAACATCACGCTGGCAATAAAGATACAGACGAATAATAATGCCTGAACTTTGCCATATTCGTTGGTGACACCGACGAAGTAGTGATGAAATACACCAATGAAATATTCCGCGGAGAGACTGAATGACGGGATTGGCTTGGCAGCCACATCTACTTTGTCGAACAACACATCCATCATCGGTTTCACAGAAACGTATGTGATTGTTGTAAACAAAGAACCGAGTGTCGCGAATATGATAAAGATCACTGTTCGCGACACAGGATTTTTCGAGTATTGAAGTATCCTGGAAAAAGTCTTCATTAATTAAAAGTCATAGTTGCGTGGAGCTATGTTCCAACGTAAAGCCAGGTTGGCAATCAACGTCTTGTTTGAAACATCATTGATCGTTTCATTCCTCGAGATCGCCTGGAGATCAACAAATACATTGTGCTTAACCATGTACGAAGCCGTTAAGCTCACGAACTTCCTCGTCATCGGCAAACCCTGTCCTATTTTATTACCAAACTCCTGTACACGCGTATCGTAAGTTTTCATCGGATCCGTCCCGTAATTCATTCCCGCCGGATCTGCTCCTCCTTTCACATAGATAGCCTTACCGGTGATATTCAACTTTCCGAAGGGCTGGTATTTGAGCACGCCGATGAACTCGTTGAAATTTGCTCCCAACGGATGTGCAATAGGCTGGCGGTAGTTCATATAATTCGCATATCTCGTACTGTGCGAATAGGTATAAGGCCTCACGATATTCGTTTCAAGCTGAAGATCCAGGTTAGAGACGCCCAGCACATCAATATATTTTACACCTCCCTGTATCGCGAACTTATTCGCCCACCAGCCGTCGCGTGCTTTGATGTGACCCAACAGGAACTCGTCGAGCACCAATTGTCCATACAGTGAAACGTTCCGAACGAGATTCCATTTAATGTCCGCACCGATGATCGCATTATCGCTGCTTCCAAACTGTTGCTCGATGGCACGATAGAAGATCACGGGGTTCACATAATTCCATTGAAATGCTGCCTTATCGCCGTTAACAGAATCCTGCGGGCTGAAGACGATGGATTCGAATACGCCAAGGTTCAGCTTCTTCCCGATATTGATGCTTGCGTGGTGAAACGCAACATACTTTTCAGGATAGGTTCCGTTGGCCAGACCACCGGAATTTCCGATAACATCCGCAGCCATACGGTTTAGCTGGAACATGTAATTGAGCTTCCACACTTTCACGTTAGCCCGCAAATACAATTGCGGCGGTGCGTAATCCGACCAGATCAACGATCTCAGTCCGTTCCCGATAAACATTTTATCGTGGCCGAGCTGCACGTATATGTGTTTGCTGATGTTGACGTCGATATATCCTCTCGCCTGGAAGAAGTCGACGCCATCGTTTTTGAATCGCTTCCAGAATCCTTCGTGCGGGATAACGGGGTTTGAAGAGAGTCCCTGGTCTACGTAATAAGGAAGTCTTGCCTGGTTATCTGTGAAGAAGAAGTACAGACCGATCTTTTTGTCGATCATACTCCGGAATTCCAGGCCGCGTGTGTTGATGTAAAGATTTCTGTCGTCCTGTGTGTCGTGGCCCAGGCCGACGTACAAAACGGGGTTCACATGCAGGTCGAAGTCGGGCTGGTCGACATTGTAGAGATCCGACTTTTTACGATAGAAGGTATTCCAGAGAGGTTTTTTGCTGTCGGATGTGGTAGCGCGGCTCCATTCCCAGCTGTCGTTGCGCAGATATTGGTAATTGTACTTGTCGGCAGGCGACCGGAAAATGCTGTTTTTTGACTGGAGGGAGTCGACGTAGCCGATAATTTGATTTCTTTTGTACGGTTTTATGGTCGTAAACAGCTCGGGGGCCACACGGCCGGCCTTGATCTCGTAGCGATCGATCCAATGATAGTAATCCTCGTTAAGGGGGGCATTGGTGGCCTGGGCGAAGCTGGACGCCGCCCAAATCACGAGGCAAAAAACAAGAAGGCTCTTTTGCATTCTCACAAAATTACCCTAATTTTGCAGTCCTTTAAGTGAAAAGACAATGAAAAAAGGCATTCATCCGGAGTACAGGGACGTGGTTTTTTGGGACACATCAAGTGATTTCAAGTTTATAAGCCGTTCGACCCTCAATACCAAGGAAACCATTAAATGGACTGACGGTAAGGATTATCCCGTTATCAAGGTCGAAGTTAGCTCTGCATCACATCCTTTCTATACAGGAAAGAAGATGTTCCTTGATACAGCTGGTCGCGTTGAGAAATTCAAGAATAAGTACGGAAAGAAGTAATCTGACCTTTCAGGCTAGTTCTTTAAATAGCAGCTTTGATAAAACCCTCCCCTTAGGCGGAGGGTTTTCTATTTTTGCACCATGAATGTTATCCTTTTCGACGATCCAAAGGTCCGGGGGCAGCTTCTGCCGCTCACCTTCACCCGCCCCGTAGCCAGTCTCCGGGTCGGCATCCTGACGATCATCGAGAAATGGAGGCAGCGACTGCCGGGTGCAGAGGTTTCTTTCGCAACGCAGGCCTATCTCGAAAAGAAATTCCCGCGCACCGTCGGCAGCGATAACTATTGGATCAATGGCGCCATTTGTCCCGACGAGGCATTCATTTCCGTCCTCCGGGCACTGAAGCCTGAGGATGCGATAGAAAAAAACGGAAGGATCGTCGCGGTACGCACGCATGAGGATGAAGTTCCTGAAGTGATCGGGGGAACGGTGCATCCTTACATTGCGGACCTCACGATCATCGACCATCCCTGGAAGATCTTTAACTACAACGGCGCACAGATCCGGGTCGACTTTGAAGCGATCACGAAGGGGCGAACATCACATCCGAATACAGACAGGGCGACAGTGATCTACAACGAAGCGAATGTCTTCATCGAGGAGGGTGTTACGTTAAAGGCTGCGATATTGAATGCCGAAGGCGGCCCGATCTATCTCGGAAAAAATTCACAGGTACAGGAAGGTGCGATCCTGAGAGGTCCGTTCTCTTTGGGGGATCGATCGATCGTCAACATGGGTGGAAAAATGCGTGGCGATACGACGATCGGTCCAGACTGTAAGATCGGTGGCGAAGTAGCCAACTCTGTTGTATATGGTCATAGCAACAAAGCACACGACGGTTATCTTGGAAATTCTGTGCTGGGCGAATGGTGTAACCTGGGTGCCGATACCAACACATCGAACATGAAGAACACGTACGATCTCGTAAAGGTGTGGAGTATTTCGGAAAATGATTTCGTGAATACGGGTCTCTATTTCTGTGGTCTTATCATGGGCGATCATAGTAAGACGGGTATCAATACGATGTTCAACACCGGCACCGTGGTGGGCGTAAATTCAAATGTATTGAACACCGGCGGCTATCCACCGAAATACATCCCTTCGTTCACGTGGATGGATGGAATCACTTACGATATTAATAAAGCACTGGCGACGGCCGAACGGGTGATGGCAAGAAGAAATGTCAAGCTCTCGGATGACGATCGGTCTATATTGCGAGAAATATCTTCAATGAAATGAGGTTTGCAGACATACCCGGACTCGAAGAAGTAAAGCAGCGTCTCACAAGATCTGTGAAAGACGGCAAGGTTGCACACGCGCAGCTTTTTGCCGGTAAACCGGGAACATTGAATCTTCCGTTAGCGCTTGCATATACAACATATCTTCACTGCCAGGATCGGACAGATGAAGATGCTTGTGGCGTTTGTGCTGCGTGCAGTAAGAGTGCGAAGCATATTCATCCCGATACACATTTTGTTTTCCCGGTAGGGAATATCAAAGGCGACAAAGACGATGACCGGTTCAAAGCCGACATCTTAAAAACATGGAGAGCGTTTCTGCTTGAAAATTCTTTCGGGAATATCGACGATTGGGCGGCCGCCTATGGTGGTGAAGATAAGGTGGCCAATATTTCGAAAGAAGAAAGTCGTGATATCATACGCACGCTTTCATTAAAGTCTTTTGAAAGTCCTTTTAAGGTAATGATCATCTGGCTGCCTGAATACATGCATCCTTCGGCTGCCAACGGAATCCTGAAGATCCTCGAGGAGCCACCCGCTAATACTTTCTTTCTGCTCGTCAGCAATGCTCCCGACCGGATGCTTCCAACGATCATATCGCGGCTCCAGGTGGTACAGGTTCCTCTTCTTGCCGATAATGAACTGGAAGACTGGCTGAAGCAATTCACCAACGACGAAGAAAAAATTTCACAAGCCGTTCAGTTGGCAGAAGGCAATGCGGGTCTTGCAAAGAAGCTGCTCGAATCGGAAGAAAACAGTCACCAGCAACGATTCGCCGATTGGATGCGTGCGTGCTTTAAAAAAGAATATGCGAAGCTGGTCGGGCTTGCCGATGAATTTCACGAAAGCGATAAAACGACGCAACGTAATTTTCTTCAATACAGCCTGGGTATGCTGCGTGAGACGTTGTTGTATCGTTCGGGTGCGTCTGCGATCAATCGTGCCAAGGGAGGTGAGCTGAAATTTATCCAGGACTTCAGTAAAGTGATGACAGTGGAAAAGATCGAACAATCGGGACAACTGATCAGCGAAAGCACGGTGTTCCTCGAACGAAATGGAAGTGCCAAGATGATCTTCCTCGACCTGTCGCTGCAGGTTTCAAAAATGTTTTAAGCCCCAAATAAAAAATACTCATGAAAAAATCTCTTTGGATGTGTTTGTTGTTCATCACGGTGGTTCTGATCAATTGTGGTGCACAGAAAGAAAAAGATGAAGATGTTGTTACGATCAAGACTTCCTATGGCGATATCGCTATGGTTCTCTATAATGAAACTCCAAAACACAAAGAGAACTTCCTGAAGCTTGTTGACAAGAAGTTTTACGACAGCACACTGTTTCACCGCGTGATCCAGGGATTTATGATCCAGGGTGGTGACCCGGATTCGAAGAAAGCTGCTGCGAATCAACCCTTGGGACAAGGCGGCCCTGGCTATACCATTCCTGCCGAGATCGACACGAACTTCTATCATGTAAGGGGCGCGTTGGCTGCGGCCCGTCTTGGCGATCAACAGAATCCCAAGAAAGAATCCAGTGGAAGTCAATTTTATATCGTTCAGGGGATAACACTTCCTGAAAAGGAATTGAGGGTAAACCAACAAAATCTCCAGCAAGGTTTAACGTTTATGTACTCGGGTGGCAAGTATCAGCCAATGTTCGACTCATTGGAAATGGTTCGCCAAACAGGTGATCCCCAGAAATTTCAGGATGCGGTGCTTGCAACCATACCACGCGTTGAAAAAGAAACGGGTTTGAAGGTGCGCGTGTATCTCTCCGAACAAAAGTTGAAAGACTATACAACGGTTGGTGGCGCTCCATTTTTAGATGGCAGCTACACGATCTTCGGTCACGTGATCAGCGGAATGGATGTGGTCGATAAGATCTCGGCTGTGGAGAAAGGTTACGCCGATCGTCCTGTCCAGGATGTTCGCATAATCACCGTGGAACATAAGAAGATGTCGCGGGCGAAGATCGAGAAAGAGTACGGATTCAAATTTCCTGCAGCGGCGAAGCCCGTAAAAAAGTAATTACGATGAGAGTGCTTGTAACGGGTGGCAATGGTCTGCTCGGAAGAAAGCTTACTTCTTTAATAGAAAAAGAAAACGTCGATGAGCTCTTAACGACAAGCAGGGCAACACTCGACGTTACCAATCACGCTGCACTGAGATCTTCGGTGCAGCAATTCAAGCCTGATGTCATCATCAATGCCGCCGCGATGACACAGGTGGATGTATGTGAGCAGAACCGCGATGAATGCTGGAAGCAGAACGTCGGCAGCGTGAAGAACCTCGTCGAGGTTTGTAAGGCTACCGGGACTCATCTTGTTCATGTATCAACAGACTTCGTATTTAATGGAAAAGAAGGTCCGCTGGATGAGAGCGCTGTTCCGGATCCGGTGAATTATTACGGTGAGTCGAAGCTTGAAGGCGAAAGGATTGTTTTACGTAGCGGTGTTAAAGCCTCCATCATCCGGACTGTATTGGTTTATGGTGTTACCGCGGACATGAGTCGGTCCAATATTGTGCTGTGGGTGAAAAAGAATCTCGAAGAAAAGAAGCCGATAAAGGTTGTTAACGACCAATTCCGCACACCAACATTGGCGGAGGATCTTGCGATGGGGTGTTTACTGGCTGCACGCAAAAGGGCAACGGGCATTTATCATATATCGGGTGATGAGATGATGACGCCGTATGACATAGCGATGAAAACGGCTGAATTCTTTGGGTTAGATAGATCGCTGATAACTCCTGTAGCGGATTTTGTTCAGCCTGCTAAGCGACCGTTGAAGACAGGGTTTATAGTTGATAAGGCGAAGAGGGAGTTGGGGTATAGACCACACACATTCGATGAAGGGCTCGTAGTCGTAAAACGTCAACTTGATAGTTTCTAGTTTCTAGTTTCGGAGTTTCTAGTTTCGGGTTTCTAGTTTCGGGGTTTCCACACCACACTTTGTAAGGTTTTCTTGTCTGCCAAAAGTTGCAATATGGAATTTGCTAATGGAGATTTGTGACCATGGCAACATTCAATTCGTTCACAGAAATAACTGCATGGCAAAAAGCCCGGGACCTTTCGAAGGCCATTTTTGATATTACCTGCAAAGGTTCATTTTCAAAAGACTTTGGTCTCAAAGACCAAATAAACAGAGCCACAGGAAGTATCATGGATAACATCGCAGAAGGCTTTAACCTTAATTCAACCGAACATCGCGGGCTGAAATTCAAAGACCGAAGTTAGACCCAACTCCAAACTCTAAACTAGAAACAAGTATTATTTCCGATTCTGGAACAAAAAGTAGATCGGAATTCCCACCAACGTAATAATCAATCCCGGCCAGGTATACTGAGGTTTATAGATTATCAGCAACGTACAGAACGTTATCCCCATTAAGATATAGATGACAGGCAGTACCGGGTATCCAAACGCTTTATACGGTCTCGCCGCTTCCGGCCTCCGCTTTCTCAGGATAAAAATACCGACGATCGTAAGCATGTAGAACAACACTACAACAAACGACACCATATCCAGGAGATCACCATACCTTCCGCTAAGACACCAGACCGACGCCAGCACACACTGTGCCCACAGCGCCCACTGGGGAACCGCGAATTTATTCAACGTCGCAGCTTTCTTTAGAAACAAACCATCCTTGGCCATCGTGTAGTAAACACGTGCACCAGATAATATCAAACCATTGTTACATCCGAATGTCGATATCATGATCATCACAGCTATGATGACCGTACCGCTTGTACCGAAGATCACATGCGAAGCCGCAACACCCACGCGGTCTTTCACAGCAAACGCAATCTCGTCGAGCGGCAATACCGCCAGGTACATCAGGTTTGCTGAAACATAGATTATCGTTACGATCAGCGTTCCCAGGAACAAGCTCAACCCGATATTTCTCTGCGGGTTCTTCATCTCGCCGGCGATGAAAGTAACGTTATTCCATGAATCGCTGCTGAATATCGATCCCACCATGGCCGATGCTATTGCTCCAAATGCTCCAACCGTCAGGTAGGCTTCAACATCGCCACCGGGCAAGAGTTTATGAAGATCCCATGCGTTGGTCCAGTTCGCATTCCACACATCGGAGTTCATTAAAAAAAATCCAAAGAGGATGAGGCCGAACAAGCTCACGATCTTTATTACCGTCAGAATACTCTGGATGACCTTGCCGCTCTCAACTCCACGCGAATTGATATACGTCAGTAGCACGATGATCAATATGGAGACCAGCTGGGCCGGTGAAATTGTAACGACACCAATGTTGACAAGGACGTGGTCTTCGCTCACGGCAGGAACGAGGTATGCAAGGAACTTAGAGAAGGCAACGCCAACTGCGGCTATTGTGCCGGTCTGGATGATCGCAAAAAAAGCCCAACCATACAGGAATGCAACGAGGGGATTATATGCTTCGCGAAGATAAACGTACTGCCCTCCTGCTTTTGGGAACATACCGCTCAGTTCGCCGTAGCTAACCGCTGCTGTGATGGTCATGAAACCGGTGATGAGCCAAACGGCGACGAGCCATCCGGAGCTTCCCACGTTGCGCACAATGTCGGCGCTCACGATAAAGATCCCGGAGCCGATCATGGATCCGGCAACGATCATGGTGCCGTCCCAAAGACCAAGAACAGGCTTAAACTTAGTTTCTGAAGAGGTTGCGTCTTGCATAGTATTCGGTGAACAGTAAACAGTATTCAGTGCGCGGCACCGATTACTGACCACCGCTTACTGAATACTGGCTCGCATGATAGCAACTTTTTTTCACTTTCTACTTGCTGCCCTCGAAGACCTCGGCAACAGGGTTGCCAGTGCAGCCGCTCGGAAACTTGATTTTCATCAAAACGGATATCGTAGGCGCAATGTCTGTGATCGGGTGATACAGCACACTGCTACCGCTCCTGATCCCCAACCCATAGAAAAGAATAGGCACGTGAGTGTCGTACGTGTATGGCGAACTGTGCGTGGTCCCGAATGTTTGTGAACCCTGCGTCCACCCGGATTCGAGTACGATGGCGAGATCGCCGGAACGTTTCGTATGAAATCCTCTCCTCACAGAACCCCTGATGCCCTGTTCACCATAGTCTGCTGATGTAAGCATCTGGCGAGTGTAAACTTCGGCGATACCGTCTTGTCTCAATAAATAATTCCTGATCAATTCTGTTGCAATGAGGTAGTCGACACCTGTCGTTTTTGGGTCACCGCTGAACAACTCCGGGTTCAGATAGATCTGGTCGCCGGAAAATTCTTCGATCACGGCCTTGTCGGGAAAGTATTGTTTTAAATAGTCCACAAGGCCTGCACGAAGTGTAGCCGTTTTAAGATTATCGCCAGGCAAACGAAGGTCTTTCATGTAAGAAGGAACATCGGCAACGGCGTGATCGGCAGTTAAGAACACCACGTACTGATTTTTTCCGACAGTTGCGTCGAGCTTCGATAACAGTGCTTCGATGGTTTTATCAAGACGGATATACACGTCTTCAATCTCGATTGAGTTCGGGCCCATCGCATGTCCTACATAGTCTGTTGCGGAAAAAGAGATCGTGAGCATATCGGTCCACTCGTCCTTACCCATTGCTTCGCCATCGATGGCAGCGATCGCGACGTCACCGAGAATATCGTTACCGAAAGGAGTACTGATGATAATATCATAGCCGTCGTTCTCTTTACGAAGATCGCTGAGCTTGTAAGGAAATACCGGTTTTTCTTTGCCTTTCCATTTCGTTTCGTATGCGTTATCGTCGGGGCCGCTCTCTTTGTACTGTTCGATCGGGAATGTTGTCTTCCATTCCTGTGATAGATATTTCTCGGCAAGATTCTGTGAATTGAATTTATCGAGCCACGTTGGAAGTCCTTGTTTATAGTAGGTGCTTGTGATGAACTTGCCGGTTGTTCCATCGAACCAATAAGCTCCGTCGGGGTTGTGACCTGCGGGGAGCACCGCACCGCGATCTTTCATCGAGACGCCAACAACTTTAGCGCGACGTTGCGTTGCAATTTCGAGCTCATCACTAATCGTCGTCGTCATCAGGCGCCAGGGCGAAACATCGCCGTTCCCGCTTTCAGATCCCACGGGCTTCTGACGATCATCGCCAACGCAATTCACTCCTTTTTTCAGATTCTTATCATACCAGTCGTTGTTGATGATCCCATGATATGAAGGTGTGGTTCCCGTGTAAACCGAGGCGTGACCCGGGCCCGTAACGGTAGGCGCATAATTATAGTGAGCATTCCTGAGCATGAATCCCTGGTCCATCAATCTCTTGAAGCCGCCATCGCCATATTTTCTTTCGAATCGATACAGGTACTCCTGTCTCATTTGGTCTACTACAATCCCGACAACAAGCTTCGGCGTGTTCGCTGGTTGAGCGAACGAAGTAACGATTAAGAAAAACAAGGATCCGGAGACAAGTAACTTTCTCATGTTAACTCACTATTAAGCAGTCATTAATTTTCACAATATATCTTCTCGTATTCGTCTTCTTCGTAAACCTGCTTTCTTACAAGCTTACCATTCGAGTTGTAGTAAATGACGACATAAATATCGGCTTCCTCTACATGCTTTTCCGTAAAATAAAATGGTTTTTCATCAGAGCCAACATTAATTATTTCAGTGAATGTCGGTGAGATAACAACGCCTTTTTTATTACTGACAATGCCGAAATAGTTGTCCTGTTGTACACGAACGATTTTCTCATCGTCCTGATTTTTTATGTATTGAAACGAGCGGACATTCGACAGACTTACTGTCTGGTCATCGATGGAAAGGATCGACCATGTGAAATTTTTCTTCACCCATGCCGATGTATCGTTCCAGTATTTTATTTCTTCAAAATCAAAGCCCGTTACCGGCTCTTCGGCTGCCGTAATAATTCCGTAGCCGTTCTTGTACGCGATGAAGTAGTCATCTGCATACGGCAACACATTTCTTTCGTATTGCGGCTTGATGAGTTTGTGATTTTTGGTATCGTAAAGCCCGAATTTTCGATCCTTGAGCAGTGACAAATAACCGTTGGCCGCCGGTATCACTGCATCGAATTCGGCAGGCAGTGCAACCTTTCCATCACGCCTCAGAAGGCCTTTTCTGTTGTTCTTTGTGACAATGAAAAAGTCCCGGTCAATGGCTTCGATCTCGTCAAATTCGGATGCAAAAAGTTTCTTTCCCTGGCTGGCTTCGAAAACAACTTTGCTTTTCTTTTCCGGCACCCAGAAATAAACGATGCTGTCGTTACTTTTTATGAAGGTTACGGGTGCCGACACTTCGAATGATGCCATCCGGCCTGAACCGGTATACGCATTCAACGAATCAACCTTGACGGCGAAAGCTACGCGGTTCTTGATCCAGACGCTGTCGAGGTCTGTTGCCACGATCCTCTTTTGCGAAACCCTGTAGAGAGTCGATTGCTGGTAAGCGACGAGTTCCAACCAATCGCCATAGTCCCGAACGTCATCGTAAAATTGCGCTTCAAGGGATGGAAGGACGCCACGAACCTGGAGCTTCGAATCTTTCTTCCGGGTGAACCCAAAAGACGTTTTCACAAGGACCTGCCGGTCGAGTGGAATTATGAATTTCAGATCCTGCCCGATCACTCCCTCGAGGATACCATTCTTTACCCATAGCTTTCCCTCCCCCCAGGCACGAACTTCGTCGAACACAAGTGATTCGTCTAACGGTTTGCTTAACGTCACAGCAGCAACCTGTGAAGCTTTCACAACGATGTTCTTACCATACCTTTTCAGAACGATCACTTTGTCGACATTATGAATTTCGTCGTAAGATGGAGGAAGCAACAGCTTTCCATTTAAGGCGTAGAGCGACCATCCTTTTTGCTGTTTCAATGAGATAAACTGATCGGCAACGATGCGTGCATCCAATACAGGACTATCTCCCACCTGGAATCCTGATTGATGTACAACTGTTATCTGGCGCGGTCCGTCATTCAAAGCAAGAAAGCCTTTGCCCAGATCTGTTGTAACGGTTGGCGTGTTCTTCAACAACAACGCACCACTTCTTGAAAAAACTCCATCCGATGTTACCAGGAAATCACCTGTGATCTGACCGCACAAATAGGATGAGTCGATCGATTCAAACTGTGGCTCCATGACTTCTGTGCCATCATCATTCATAAAACCATAGAGACCGTTTTTATAAAACGGAACCCAATAGCCCCTGTTCCTTTCGTCGAGTATTTGAAGTGAGTCGTTATTAAAAACATCGGGACGTTCCATATCTGCGTCACGCATCATGTAGTATAAAATGTTCTTCGCCTTCGATGATTGTGAACCGGTTGGATATTGCCTGATAAAATTCAGATAGTCGTCGATCAATCCGGAGCTTGTTGTCGTTTCGAAAATGAATCTCTCGGCTTCACTTCTATAAGCGCTCTTCGGAAATTGATTAAGGAATGATTTATAGTCCTCCACGTTTCCGGAAGCCGTCTTCTCTTTATAGATCAGTTGTTCGTAGCGTTGTTCTGCGTCGGCGACCCTTCGTGAGTCGGGATATTTTGTGACATACTGCTTGAAAGCAGTTGGGGTATTCTTTTTAAGAGCTTCGAGATATGCAACTTCATCGCGGAGCTCGATGGCTTCGGATATCTCGGTTGCGCCGGGATATAAAAAGATGAAATGCTGATAGGCGTCGGGAGAATTGATTCGTTGAGCTTCGGCAAATGCCGCGCTATCGACGCGAGACTGTAACTTAAAAATTGTCGCGGTGTCTATCGGCAGTTTGTGAAGCCGCTCGCGCTGTTTGGGCGTGCTTTGCGCCAATGATGCCAGGGTACGCCGCGTATACACGTGGGCGGAGTCGGGATTGAACGCCGGATTGCCGTTCGACAAAAAATACTGTGCGTAAAGAAATTTTGCTTCTACATTCAGAGTATCTTTTCTGAGAGCCTTGCGGAGGTCCGATTCGGCAACGGACCATTTCTTTTGCCCGATATGTGAAGTGGCTGCGCGTTCAGGAGAGATTCCGAGAGAACAGGAGAAAAGCAGAGCGCCTGTTAACAGAACGAAAACAAGAGATTTTGCGGTGGCCATTTGGGCCGCAAGTTAGCCTAAAAAACAGCTATGAAGTATTCAATTATAGCGCTTCTAATTTCAATACAGGTGAGCGCTCAAACCCAGGAATATAAATTAAAGGGAGATTTTATTCTCACGGCAAACTTCAGGTCGGCGGGCAAGGTTGGCTGGGTTGTTAAAGACGGAGTAGACGCCTCTCTGAACAACGGACACATCGTTCTGAAGTGGAAAGAAGATTCCATCGCTTTCAAGAAGACAAAGGCAGAGATCATCCAGCTGGAGCGCACTGGTAATAAATTCATTATGCGCGTGGCTAATCCCGGGGAACCTTTACAGGTGGTCGGGAGTCGCGAAATGAATCTACCTAATGAAGTTGTTGCCAATATGCTTACTAACGACGGCGAAGCGAAGACCTGGAACATCCGCGTGGATCAGCCTGCTCCCGAAGGTTATAATCCGAATAAGGAAGGATATGTCGGCTGCCGGCTCGAGATCCTCGACGTGTTTACAGGTGAATGCAAAGTTATTCACGAGCACACCGGCCGGTTCGAAGCTCCGAACTGGATGCCTGATGGAAAGAATCTGTTGTTCAACCAGGATGGAGGGATCTGGAAAATTCCAGTTGAAGGCGGCAAACCTGAAAAGCTCAACACGGGTGTTGCCGATAAAAACAATAACGATCACGGTATTTCCTTCGATGGGAAGTTGCTTGCGATCAGCAGTTCACGACCCAATCTTCCGGGTTATGGATCTACCGTTTATGTTTTACCGATCGACGGTGGGCAACCGAAGCTGATCACCGAAGAAACGCCGTCGTACTGGCATGGCTGGACTCCGGATAATAAAGGAGTGTTATATGTTGGTCAACGTAAGAACAGTAAGATATTTCACATCTACCGTAAGCCGATCGACGGAGGAACTGAGACGCAGTTGTCGGATCATACACAGGGCCATGTGGATGGACCGGAATATTCCCCGGATGGCAAGTATATTTATTACAATGGCAATCAAACGGGAACGATGCAGATCTGGAGGATGAAGCCCGACGGTTCGAATAAAGAACAGCTTACATTCAACGAGAACCACAACTGGTTTCCGCACATCTCGCCGGACGGAAAATGGATGGTGTTTATTTCCTTTCCGCCGGATATCGAACCCGACTCACATCCCTCGTATAAAAGAGTGACGTTGAACCTGATGCCGTTAACGACAGGAGGAGCGCCAAGAGTGATAGCTTATTTATATGGAGGACAGGGAACTATCAATGTTCCGAGCTGGTCGCCGGACAGTAAAAGAATAGCCTTTGTATCGAATAGTGTGCGGCCGAATCGTTAGTCGATAATCTTACCGTTAAGTTTTGCATACTGCATCTCGCCGGCTCCTTCGAACGCGACGCGAATGCCGACGATCTTACCAGCGGGATTCATTTGCTTTTGAGTGAAAACGACTTTGTCGTTCAGCGACACATTGAATACGGAGTCTTTTATACCCATCTTAAGCTTCTCCATATTTTTAAACTCGCAGCCAAGAGCACTCAGATCATTTTCTTTTCCTGATGTCCAGCCGTTCGGCGTAAGTATTCCTATTTCAGAGCTGCATCCTTTTGTCGTTAACGGAACAATGATCGCCATTTCAGAGGTAAGCAAAGTGACGAACATCCGCCGGCATACAGATTCTTCCGGAGTAGAGTTGTTCTTCACTAGTGTCTCGAATTCAAACGAAGCCACGTCTGCATTGAAATCCCTGACGTTTGCAACCGTAGCGAGATGTTCCGTGAACACACCGGTATTCCATTTCTCATGGAGAACTTCGGAGGTGAAGCCCAAATGGTCCCCAACTTTGAATTTATCTTCTGGAAGATAGATCGGCGTCTTCATATTTTCTTCGAGAAATGCCTTCCATCCTTTCGTCTTTATCCACACAATATCCTGTTTCAGAACGGTGTCGTTGACAACAAGCTTCGCCTGGTAATACCCTGGCTGATAGTATACAGATGTGTGCTGCTTGCCATCGACGGCGATCTTCTCACGCCGCATCGGATCCCAATCCTGCTGGATGAACGCACTGTCGACATTCTTGTATGAAGAGATGTCGTAATCGAATACTACCGAATTTGGAAGATCGTCAGTAACTTCCCTGTGGGAGAACACGGCTTTTGCCGGGTCGAAGCGATGAGGAGATTTTCCTTTGACGAGGAGAAAAACGACGACAATGGAGGCAAGCACGACACCTATAAGGGTTGGTACGCGAAAAGCGATCTTCTTTTTGGGTGCGGCTGCTACGGTTTCTTCAGCCGCAGCATTATTGTTCGTTACGTTTTTGTTATTTTCTGATTCAAAATCGCGCCACGAGGGATAGTCAAGGAAATTGGCGAGAGCGTTGAGGGTTGCAGCAGTAGGCGAGTTATCGTACTTCACTTTTCCCCAAATTCGCTTCAGGGTCGAAATGCTTAGTCGAACGGTGGTCTTTTCAAAGATCTTATCGCTCAGCAATTCGAAGTCACTGTTCGTCCATAAACTGCTGTCGCCCCAGTTCAAGATCTGTTCAATCTTTGTTCTGCAGAGTAGAATCAACTCTCGTTCGGTGCTCATCTCGTTACTTTATACCGGAAATCTAAAATAAAAATCGCTTATGAAGAATCTGATTATCGTTGCCTCCCTCGCGCTTATCACAATTAACGGAGCCGCGCAGACTTTCGATCTGTCAAAAGACCTGAAAGAAAAGAAATTGATCCCCGTACGACCAAATAAGGTGTCCGTTTCCGACGAGAGCAGACACGCAGTATCCGTTCTCGGGATTGCCTGGCTTGACGGGGTCACATTTTCGGAAGGCACTATCGAGATCGACATTAAAGGAAATGACGGGATGCAGCAGACTTTTCCCGGAATTGTATTTCATGGCGTCGATACCATCACTCATGATGTGGTTTATTTCAGGCCCTTCAATTTTCAATCAGCCGATCCGGTTCGGAAGATCCATGCGGTTCAATATGTAAGTCATCCCAACTTCACATGGGACGTTCTGCGCGAAACGAAAAACGGTCAGTATGAAAAAGCGGTTACGCCGGCGCCAGGGCCTAACGACTGGTTTCATGCTAAGATCGTTGTGAAAGGGAAAGAGATCAACGTATACGTGAACGGGTCTGCTACACCGTCGCTTACGGTCACCAAACTCAACGACAGGACGACGGGAAAGATCGGCCTGTGGTGCGACGGAAGCGTGAGGCCTGGTGATTTCGCTAACCTCGTTATACGGAAATAGTCGTCAACTGCGTCCCATTTTTACACACACGTCGTGATAAACCTCAGTTAAAAACCACGTGCAGCAAAGCCGAAAGGCGGCATGATCTTCGAAATCGCCTGGGTATGAAAATCCAGACGTATGGTATCATGCTCGCCTTTTGTGCGGCTGCCACCAATCTACTCGCCCAGCCTGCCTTCAGCCACCGGAAACACGATTCGCTTCCTCCGCCAAACGCGACGAAATCTGTGATCAACTTCAGCAACGTTATCGGCTGGAACGATAATGAGACTCCCGTGGCGCCGAAAGGATTTACGGTTACAAAATTTGCCGATGGTTTCGACAACTGCCGCTGGATGTATGTGACCTCAAATGGGGATATCCTCGTTGCCGAAAGCAACTCCAATCACCCGTTGATAGAGAAAATTGGAGGCACAATGATCGGCGCTTCGAAGTCGAACAATCTCTCGAAGAGCGCTGATCGGATTACGTTGCTCCGCGATCACAACAAAGACGGGATGCCGGAAATACACGATATATTCATCGAGAATCTCGCGCAGCCTTTCGGGATGGCTGTGATCGACGATTGGTTTTATGTTGCGAACACCGATGCAATCTGGCGATATCCCTACCAGGCAGGGCAAACACGGATCATCGGTGATGGGCAGAAGATCGCAGACTTGCCCGCAGGAAAACATAATCGTCACTGGACGAGGAACATTATTGCAAGCAAAAACAATAAGAAACTTTATGTAGCGATCGGCTCGGGAAGCAATATTGCCGAGTTCGGTATCGACAATGAAGTGCTTCGCGCAAATATCCTGGAAATGGATATCGATGGCAGCAACGAAAGAGTTTATGCGGCAGGACTAAGAAATCCCGTTGGCATGGGATGGGCGCCTGGCACCAACAAATTGTGGACTGTTGTGAATGAACGCGATGAGTTGGGAGATGATCTCGTCCCCGATTATCTCACGCGTGTGAAAGACGGTGGCTTCTACGGATGGCCATACTCATATTTTGGAGACCATGAAGATCCGCGGGTGAAAGAACCGCGCCCTGAAGTTGCGAATGAAACGATCGTTCCGGATGTTCAACTGGGAGCTCATACCGCTTCGCTCGGATTGGTTTTCTATACGAACGATGCATTCCCGAAAAAATATCGCAACGGTGCATTCATCGCACAGCATGGTTCGTGGAACCGGTCGACATTATCGGGGTATAAAGTGGTATTCGTTCCATTCAATGGCGGCGAGCCAGGGGAACCCGAAGATTTCCTTACGGGATTTATTGCAGACCTGGACAAAGAAAAAGTGCATGGGAGGCCCGTTGGACTTGCAATTACACCCGACGGATCGCTTTTAGTGGCCGATGACGTGAACGGGGTTATTTGGAGAGTAACTGCCGACAGGTAATTTTGTATTACCCTGTCCAATGAAATTAGTCGCAGACACCGAAAGGCTAAAGTTACGCGAGTTCTCGAAGGACGATGCCCCATTCCTCCTCGAGTTGCTCAACACACCTAACTGGATCAGATTCATCGGCGACCGTAATATAAAGACCCTGGACGACGCAAGGGAATATGCTTCCAACAGGCTTATCAGCAGCTATCACCGTTTCGGTTTCGGATTGTACATGGTGGAGCTAAAGGAACCCACTATCCCTATCGGCATGTGCGGCCTCGTTCGTCGCGAAGCGCTGGAGGACGTAGACCTCGGGTTTGCCTTTCTTCCCAACTTCACCGGCAAAGGCTATGCGAAAGAAGCAAGCACGGCAATTATGGATCTCGCGAGGCGGAAAGTGAAAACAAAAAGACTTGTTGCTATAACGATGGCCGATAATGCGAATTCGATCAACCTCCTTCGAAAGCTCGGATTTAATTTTGAAAAGACTGTGAACTTCCCCGGCGAGGAGCAGACGCTAATGATGTATTCGGTACAACTGAAAAAATAGGATTTATATTTTTACTCCCTGCCGCGCCAAAAGCTTCCAACCGCCTTTTTCTTTAACAAAGACGAGCAATACCGAAAGATTGACAGAACTTTTATTCCCGCCGGTAATTACTTCACCTGTGAGCTTATGACGCACCGTAGCCGTATTTCCCGACACAACTATTACCTGGTCCGACAATGCGATTGAAACGAAGTCGGATTTGCCGCTCGCAAGCGCTTCAACGAAAGTCTTTTTGTCTTCCGTAAGCCCGCTCGAGTGGCCGTACGTGAGGTTGTCGTGCGTTATTTTTTCAAGCATCTCTTTATTGCCATCAAGCATTGCTTGCTTGAGGACCTCCACTGCTTTCGCGACATCTTCCTCCTGGGCGAACAACGACGTGGAAACAAACAGTAAGGCAACGGCTATCAGTCTCATGATCTAATATAATCAATAAAACCCGCATAACGTTTCACTTGTTGCTGCACTGCGGTACTCACATCTTTTGCCAGTTTCTTAAACGGTTTTATCTCGACGTCTACGCGCTTGCCTATCGTTCTCTTCCACGTGCCAGCCAGTTCTCCGTTAACGATTATGTTCGGCTGAAAGATCGACTGCATGTCTTCCCGCTCTTTATATGCCACGAGGAACTCGTCGAAAGCCGGTATTAGACGGACATTCAATTTCTTGCCAAAAGCCAGGTCATTGAAAAAGTAATAGTCGTCCTTTTTCTTCAGGGCGACCATGTCTATTGCCCGAAGGGCTTCACCCATCGTAACTCCGATCCACCAAGCGAAATCCTTTGCTGTTGCAGGGCCATGACTTGTGAAATACCTGGTCGCGAGTTCCGCGAGAGCTTCGTCTTTGGTCAACGTCTTCGTTGTGGGGATCCACTCGTCCAACAGAACAAACGTCGGCTGTTTGCCCTTGCGTGGTCCAAAGCATATCACTTTTTCATGGGCCAGCTGACCTATGATGTGAAGTCCGCGCGAATTCCCCGTGGCAATACGTTTGGCTTCGAGCAATTCATACAGCTCATTGCGGGTAACTGTCTTTCCCTGCAATTCCTTTTCGAGGATCGAACGACTCTTTACAAAATCTTTCCTCGTAAGGCCGGCATCCTTCTGATACTTTGCTGCTTTTGCGATAGCCCGATCGGCAAGAAGATCTAACATCCAACGGAGATCTTCCGGAGCTGTATAGTGAATTGTGCCACGCATCGGCCAGCTTCGCACAATACTTTTGTCGTTCAATGCAGCCTCGACAGAAGTTTCAGTTGCATTTTCTACACGCTGACCAACGGCCCACAACGAACCGAAGAAATCCTGCGCCTGCACTGCACCAAAAAATCGAACCATGTCGGCAGGTGTCTTAAACACAGGCTTCTCCAGTCCCTGGGTCTGCAATCGCGCACGCAACAATTCCCGGCTCGTCATAGGATCTTTTTATTATTGTTTGATCACGAAAAGATAGAAACTAAAATCGGTCATCGGAGCATCGTGAAAACCGACCTGGTGCCCGAGTGTAACGACCTGGCCACGGTGATAGCTGCTATGGTTGATGCAATGCTGGATGAATTCGTAACGTGTTTTCGATCCCTGGATCCACGGGGTATCTAACGTCACTACTTCTGCAAGCTCTTCTTCCGATAACGATGTCACATACTCGGCGAATTCTTTTGAGGTCTGCCGGGCAATGTCAAAAACCTCTTCCAGGGTGCCATGAAATCCCGTCATCCTGTATGACACAGGTGCGGGCTGCTTTTTAAGGACCGACAACCAGAAACGTTCGGTGTCCCAGATGTGCACAATAGATCCGCGAATACCGGGGAAGCTGGAAGCAACCTCTTTTTCTACCAGGTCCGCGGGCTTAGTCTTAAGCCACGACACAATAGTGTCCATAGCCCACTGGTTGGCAAGGGCATAATCGCCTACCAGCGATGTGAGCAATGATTGAGTGTTTGCTGCGGTTTTTGTTGAGAGTTTCATAGTTGTTGTTGTTTGATATACAAATCAACAATCACGCGATGACAGCGGTATGACAACAGCCCGGGCGACATTAAAAAAACTTTGACGATTTTTTTGCTTCCGCTGACAACAGTATGTCAGGAGTCGTCGAAGGAAGCCTTAAATTGGTACCAATGAAATTTATCTTACCCATTCTATTCCTGTTTGTCATTTCTTACGGCACTGCACAGGATCTTAAATTGTGGTACACGAAGCCAGCCGCTAATTGGAACGAAGCACTGCCTGTCGGGAACGGACGTCTCGCCGCCATGGTCTTTGGGAATCCTTTACAGGAAAAGATCCAGCTGAATGAAGAAACGGTCTGGGCCGGCGAGCCTGGAAATAATATTCCCAATACCGAGTTTCTGACGTCACTTCCTGAGATAAGGAGACTCCTTTCCGAAGAAAAATTTCAGGAAGCGCACGACCTTGCAATGAAGGTACTTCCGCGCAACGCCGGACCGGACACCAATTATGGAATGCCTTACCAGACCGTTGGAAACCTGTTGATCAATTTCGAAGGCCATCAAAACGCCAGCGGATACCGCAGGGAGCTGGATCTGGAAAATGCGATAACGACATCAAAATATACGGTTAACAATGTCACGTTTACCCGTGAGACCATCGCATCGTTTACAGACCAGGCTATCGTTGTGCACATCACGGCAAGCAAGAAGAAAGCCATTAACTGTGACATTCGTATCAGTTCGCCTCAAAAGAGTCATACAATCCGTGCGCAACGCGACGTACTCACTTTCATGGGAACTTCCGGTGATCACGACAATAAAAAGGGAAAGATCCGCTTTACAACACTCGCAAGAGCCATTGTCGGGAAAGGCGAAGTGATTGCTACCGATTCTTCATTGGTCGTGAAGAATGCAACCGACCTCACAATATTCGTCGCTATCGGCACGAACTTTCGCAACTACAACGACATCAATCTCGATGAGAACGGGATCGCGAATAATTACCTCAACAATGCGAGCACAAAATCGTGGAAGGAGATTCGCCGCGCGCACAGTGATTTTTATAAAAAATACTTCGAACGGGTAAGCCTCGAGATCGGGAGAACTCCGGCATCAACGTTACCGACCGATGTACGCGTACAACAATTTAAAAATGGTAACGATCCGCAGCTCGTATCATTATACTTTCAATTCGGGCGTTACTTACTCATCTCGTCATCGCAACCGGGAAATCAGCCCGCCAATCTGCAGGGCAAATGGAACGATAAGCTGATGCCTCCGTGGGACAGCAAGTATACGATCAACATCAATACAGAAATGAACTACTGGCCTGCCGAGATAACAGCGTTGCCAGAGTTGCATCAGCCATTGTTCAGCATGCTGAAAGACCTTGAGGTAACAGGACAGGAAACGGCGAAGAAGATGTATAACGCCCGCGGCTGGGCTGCTCATCATAATACGGACCTGTGGCGCATCACCGGCCCGGTCGATGGAGCATTCTATGGTTTGTGGCCAATGGGCGGCGCATGGTTGTCGCAACATTTATGGCAACACTATTTATATAGTGGTGACAAAAAGTTCCTGGCTGAAGCTTACCCGATCCTTAAAGGCGCTGCGTTATTCTACAATGATGCGTTGCAGCCCGTTCCGAACAAAGACTGGCTTGTGGTATCTCCGTCGATGTCGCCGGAGAATGAGCATCATCCGGGTATCTCTATTTCGGCCGGCACAACTATGGACAACCAGCTCGTCTTCGACGTGTTCTCGAATTTTCTGAAAGCAGGCGAACGACTCAACCACGACAGCGAGCTCCGTGATACTATTCGTACGAAGCTTTCAAAACTTCCGCCGATGCAGATCGGTCAACACGGGCAACTCCAGGAATGGATGAAAGATTGGGATCGCCCCGACGACAAGCACCGCCATATTTCGCACTTGTATGGACTTTATCCTTCAAACCAGATTTCTCCTTATAAGCACCCTGAACTTTTCAATGCAGCCCGGACAACACTCGAGTTCCGCGGAGATCAATCTACCGGTTGGTCAATGGGATGGAAAGTGAACTGGTGGGCTCGTTTGCTCGACGGCAATCGCGCATACAAGCTCATTAAAGATCAGCTCACTCCTGCATGGGAGACGGGCACGGGCGGCACTTACGCAAATCTTCTTGACGCACATCCACCATTCCAGATCGATGGGAATTTTGGATGTACCGCAGGTATCGCCGAGATGTTGTTACAAAGTCACGACGGTGCATTGCATTTGCTTCCTGCGTTGCCCGACGAGTGGAAGTCGGGTAAGGTGAAGGGCCTGATGTCGCGTGGGGGTTTTAGTATTGATATGGAATGGGACGAGGGGAAGCTGAAGAGTATGGTTGTTCATTCGAGCATAGGCGGTACGCTGCGGCTCCGGAGTTATTATGAGTTGAATGATTCACGTTTGCTTCCGGCGGAGGGCGCAAATCCGAATGCGTTGTTCGAATCTGCTGATGTAGCCCAGCCGATAGTTTCGTCGAAGGCGCAGTTGCAGGCGCCGCAGCTAAGACAGGTTTTTGAATATGATCTGAAGACGACGCCGGGTAACTCCTATATCATCACACCGAGATAATTAACATGTCACTCCAGAACATGTAAAGAATTATATTCTTTACGGCTGTCAGGTTTACCGTACAACCCAAAGGTTGCCCGCTTTACATCGCTTTGTTATCATGATATTTTTGGGGTATACATCAAGTGTAGCCTATCATCATGGAAACATTATTATTTTTTAATGCAGACGCATTTTTTACATGGCTTTTTACGGGCAGCGGACCAACAACAATGGTTTTAGTTACTGGTTGTGCCGCGTGGCTTGTTCGTGGCCTTTTAGGTGATATCAAGCAGCGTCTGAAGAAGATGGAGTTGAAGAACACCGATCTGAGCTCAAAGGTCTCAAAGGTGGAGGAGCAGGTTCCTAAAGTCGAGGAGAGAACGACGATCGTCGAAAAGGAGATCGTTGAGTTGAAAACGAACCAAACCGCGCTTGAAACCAGGATAGATCTTCGATTTAATGAGTTCCAAAAATATGTTGACGTTCGATTCAGTCACGTAGATTCAAGGTTGGAACAACTGGACTCAAAAATCGATAAACTGGAATCAAAATTTGATAAACTAGAATCAAGGTTTGATAAACTAGAATCGAAGTTCGACCAAATCACCTTTCTCCTCATCAACCAAAACAAAAAGACCCAGGAGTAACGCCTTATTGAACACTGTTCAAATCCGTCCAGTCATAAAGACGATTTTGAACAATGGCTTCAACGAAACCGTTCTTTTTAACGTGTTTTTGTGATGGCCGAACTTTTGCAAGCCCACCACCTTTCAAACGCGATTAAACTATGACGTCTGGTTATTTTAAGATGGCACGCCGAAGCCTGATGGCTAACAAGGGCACAACATTCATCAACATACTTGGGCTCATGATAGGCATTGCTTCAGCGCTTATCATTGCGAGTGTTATCAGGTTCGAACAAAGCTTCGATTCGTTCCATACAAAGAAAGATGATATTTATCGTGTAGTCAGGGTAACGGGAAATAAGGACCTGGAATATCGTTCCGGCATCGTATATCCTTTGCATGAAGCCATGCGCCAGGAAATTCCTGGCGTTGAGATTATGCCTCTCGAATATCTCGGCGGAACAACCGTAGACGTCATAACCAGTGACGGCCGCACCGTCAAAAAATTCATGGAGAACGACGGGTTGGCCGTTGTAGAACCTGAATTCTTCACGATGTTCGATTTCGCCGGGCAGCCAATACGCTGGATCTCCGGAAGTCCTGAACAATCACTTACCGAACCAATGAATCTCGTGATCACAAAGTCGATCGCGCAAAAATATTTCGGCAACGACGACCCTGTCGGTCAGACGCTAAGGTTCATGAAACAGATCGATGTCAAAGTGACCGGTGTAGTTGAAGATTTCCCGTCGAACACCGACTTCCCATTCAAGCTTATACTATCATATTCAAGTATGGGTCCGATCTTCGGTGTCCGCCTCGACGAATGGGTTAGCGTTAATGACTCTCACCAGGTGTTTGTCTACTCACCGGATATGTCGAAGGAAGAGATCGAAGAGCGGATAGCCAGGATACATGCAGCTCACGTCGGTCCCGATATCTCCAACAATCGTCATTATCGTTTACAGGAGTTTGGTGAAATGCACTATGATCCCCGCTTTCGCAATTTCAGCGGACGCACGATCACTCATGAAACTATTCTCGCGTTACAGATCATCGTGCTCTTCCTGCTGCTGGCCGGATGCATCAACTACATCAATCTCTCAACTGCACAATCTACGCTTCGCTCAAAAGAGATCGGTCTCCGAAAAGTTCTGGGCAGTCAACACAGTCATCTCATTATCCAGTTCCTCACAGAAACGTTCGTGGTTGTCGCCATTGCCACCGTTGCTGCGTTGGGACTCGTAACAGCCCTCATGCCGTGGGTTAAAAATTTACTTGGATTGCAGATCAACTATGATCTGGCCGATCCTTTCATACTTGTCTCGCTGGCAACCGTTGTTCTCGGGGTAACATTATTCTCGGGATTGTATCCGGCCTTCGTTATCTCGAAGTTTAATCCTGTTGCAACACTTCGTGCAAGATTCAATAATGATAAAGTCGGTGGTGTGAATCTGCGAAAGGTATTGGTTGTCGCCCAATTCACCATCACCCAAATATTGGCGGTCGGCACTTTCATCGTCATCAGCCAGATGAATTTCTTCCAGAATGTAGACATGGGTTTTAACAGGAAAGCGGTTATCGTGAACATCAACACGCAAACGGCAAAAGATCCGCAGGCGCGGCGTGCGGCGATCGCAGAATTGAACGCACTCCCATATGTTTCCGGAACCACGCAAAGTTTCACTCTTCCGTCGGGCAGAGATCGTAACAGATCGTCGCGAAGCATCGGTCCTCTCGACGCCCAGGTCTCCACGGACTATGAAAGCTTCGAGCACTATTCGGTCGATGAGCATTTCCTGGACCTGTACCAGTTGAAATTAGTTGCAGGGAGAAACCTTTCGGAAAGCGATACCGCCCTCACTAACATACTGATCAACGAAACGCTGATGAAAAATCTCGGTTTCGATAACACAGAAAAAGCCCTCGGAGCGGAGGTAAAAATGGGAGGTGATAAACGTGTGAAGATCGTAGGTATCGTGGGTGACTTTTACTCAAACTCGTTGAAGGAAGGTGTCGACAATACGGCAATGATCTATAAACCCGGTGACTATCGCTGGCTCAGCGTTCGACTCGATCTCGACGACAATCAATCGATGTCGGATGCGCTGAAGGGCATCGAGAGCGTGTGGAATAAAAACTTCCCGGACAACGTTTTTGATTACCATTTCTTCGATGAGAACATCAAGTCATTCTATCAGCAGGAATTTAAATATTCGAAACTGTTCCAGGTATTCTCTTTAATCTTCATCGCCATTGGAAGCCTTGGACTATATGGCCTGATAACATTTATAGCCAATAAAAAGGGAAAAGAGATTGCAATCCGAAAAACACTCGGTGCAACCATCGGCAATATTATTGTGATGTTCTCGAAGGAATACGTGGCGTTGATCGGCGTATCGTTTGTGCTGGCGGTGCCCGTCGTATGGTATGGTGTAAACGAATGGCTCAGCAGTTTCAGGAATCACATCGAGCTGCAATGGTGGATGTTTGCGGCGCCGGGGCTTATAGTCTTATCGATAGCCCTGTTGGTCGTCGGATCAAAATCGTTCAACGCAGCCCGAGTGAATCCCGTAGAGAAATTGAAATGCGAATAGCCTAATTCGATCTGTTGCTGCTGAAAGAGTCCCGGAACATCTTCCATCCTTCCGGGGTTTTCTTCCAAAGCACCAGGAATTTTCCGTCGTCGAATAATTTGCCTGTTGAATCGAAGGATTGCCAGAGGCCTTCTTCCGTGACAAACTCCTTGCCATCGCCATATACTGCGGTAGTAATGAATTTCCCTCCCCGCAAACCGATCTCATCGTAAGCGACTTTGAAAAAGTTGGCCACCGCCTCACTACCGCACATCATCGGAGTATTAGGAGCAAGTATGCACGCATCTTTCGCGTACCTGTTGATAAAGATCGACGGATCGTTCCTGACAAACGATTCGAAGTAAATCGCATTGCTTTCGGCAATAGCCTTACGGGCCTCAGCAAGAGGATCCTTTTGTGCAAACACCATTGCAGGCACCAGCACATATAAAATAATAAGTGTTGTTTTCATAGATCAAATGAAGTCAGTTCCCGAAACCCGAAAATTGATCTATATCACTTTTTCTTAAGAGGCCTGCTCAATGTCTCCCGTGAAACACCAAGATACTGGGCCAGCAGTTTCTTGGACAACCTGTTTGCAATACCGGGCTCTCCCGACACCAGCAGGTCATAACGCTTCCTCGCGTCTGCCGACAAATAGGTTAACAATCTTTTTTGTTGTTTTGTAAAACTGTCGTTTGCTTTCTTCCTGAAGAACGTCTCCATTACATGAAAATCGGCGCACAGCCTTTCGCGATCGTCGAACGATAACGTCAACACTTCCGAATCTTCCAGCGCAACAATGGTGAACATCGCTTTCTCTTTGTGATAGTAGGCGTTCTGATCTGTGATCCAGCACGATTCGACAGCCGCCTGTATAACGTGCTCCTTGCCGTGATCATCAACGTAGGTCGAGATGATGAGCCCCTTGTTGATCCAATAGGTATGCAAGACTTTATCGCCCGGACGCACCAGCACCCGGTTTTTCCTGATCTTCTTCGTCTTGAAATAAGTGAGGACGCGCTCGAATTCATCGTCCGATAACTTCACAAAATTTTGAAGATGCTTCCTGAGCAGATCCATGGTTATCAAATTTAATAACTTAGCGCTTAATGATGCCTTTTGATAACGACCCCCTGGTGCAATTCAATCAGACCATCGACGCCTGGATCAATTTCCTCGATGATTATTCATTCGAAATGCTGATCAAGAAACCAATCCCGGGATCCTGGTCACTCGGACAGGTTTATGTTCATATTCTGGCCGACACACCATACCATGTAGAACAAATGAAGGCTGCGTTGGAAACAAGAGATAACAGCGGGGAAGAAATGCATCCGGGCGCTAAATGGATGTTCAACAACCAGGGATTTCCGGAAAAGCAGATTGAGGGACCGGGAACAGATGACAACACTCCACAGCCAGACAGTAAAGAAGACCTATTACAAAGGCTTATCGCGATTCGTGCAGATGTTAATGTTCTCTACCGGTCCAATGATTTTTCAAACTCCAAAGGCAAGACGCGTCATCCCGGATTGTTGTTCTTCTCGGCTACCGAATGGCTTCGTTTTACTGAAATGCATATGAGACATCATCTTCGGCAGAAAGCCCGTATCGATAAGGCTTTGCATGAAATTTCAGAGTGAGCACATAGTCATCTGATCACTTTCAGACGTCCGGTTTCGGTCGCCCTGCCCCGTTTGTGAACACAAAACGACCGAAATTCAAATATTTTGGGTGATGGCATAAAGATTGACCTTCTTGTATCAACTAAGAACCGGTGTCCTATGATCATAAGCTATTTTACTGTCGCGCTTCGCAATCTCCTCCGCCACAAACTGTTCTCTGCTATTAATATTGGCGGTCTTGCAGTAGGCCTGGCTGCGTTCTGGATGATCGCCCTGTACATCGGTTACGAACTCAGCTACGATCGTTATCAGCCCAATGCGGATCGCATCTTCCGGATCGCGCAGCATGCCGAATGGGATGGCGGAACATTTCATGGCGCAATAACTCCCGATCCCTTCGCAGCAGCAATGAAGAACGACTTTCCTGAGATCGAGGAAACAGTCCGTATCGATGCCGAAGGTGGTGGAACGTTTCGCGCTGACAATAAAGAATTCCGCGCAGGAGATATCCTGTTTGCGGACAAAACATTTTTCAAGGTTTTCTCCTACAACTTTATTTATGGCGATGCAAATAACGCTTTTGCAAAACCCAAATCCATCGTCATCACCAAATCGTTTGCCGAAACCATCTTTGGCGATGCATCGATTGCTTTAAGCAAAGCTCTTGAATTCGGGACCGATTCTTACGTCATCACCGGTGTGATCGAAGACCTTCCTTCAAACTCACATTTCGGTTTCAGCGCAGTTCGCGTGATGCAGGAAGAGATGCTGAAGGGCGGATGGATGAATGCACACCTTTACACATACATCCTTTTGCGTGACAAGGATGATATAGCAGGTCTTGAATCGAAGATGCCTGCATTCTTCGAAAGAAATATGAAAGCAGCCATGGGCGAGATGAACTACAGGGCAGAACTACAACCGTTAACATCGATCCACCTGAATTCACATCTTGATTTCGAGATAGGCACAAACGGGAATATCACGTATGTGTATGTCTTCTCCGCGGTAGCCGCATTGATCTTGCTGATCGCTTCGATCAATTATATGAACCTTTCGACAGCACGCTCGTCGTTGCGAATTCGTGAAACGGGTCTAAGGAAAGTGGTAGGCTCACGCCGTGCACAATTGGTTGGATTATTCCTTACGGAGTCGGTCTTCATCACGATAGTTGCATCCATCCTTTCTGTATTCCTGATGACCATCGCAATGCCCCTGTTTGAATCATTCACCGGCAGCGCGATCAATATCTGGCAGTTCGGAATTTTCAATACCGTTTCAATACTGATCGCATTCTCAGTATTTGCCGGAATTATCAGCGGCATCTACCCTGCATTTTTTCTTTCAGGATTCCGGGTAATCCCGGCCTTGAAGGGACTTGCCGGGAATCATGAAGGCAACGTACTGTTCAGGCAAGCGCTGGTGATCTTCCAGTTCACTGCCACCATCGCGATGATCGCAGGTTCCATCGTCATCTATAAGCAGCTGAATTTTGTGAGCACAAAAGATCTCGGCTTTAACAAAGACCAGGTGATCACGTTTCACGTCAACGATATGGAAACGCGTAACAGGATGGATGCCGTAAGACAAGAGCTTATGCAGAGCAGCGGTGTCGAAGATGCAGGAACAGCAGGAAACCCCATCGGAAATAATAATATCGGCGGTCGTGATTACCAGGTTGAGGTTAATGGTGTAATTGAAGACCGCAGTCGTTTTGCCAATCAATTCACTATAGACGAAGATTTTATTCCTACGCTGCAGATCAAGGTGACTGAAGGAAGGAATTTCGATAAGGCTATTTCCACCGATGTGAATCGTTCAGTTATCGTTAACGAAGCATTGGTTTATGACGCGGGTTGGGAAAATGGTGTCGGCAAGAAAATAAAAATGCAGGATGGAGAGTTCGAGGTGATCGGCGTTGTCAAGGATTTCAATATCTATTCATTGCAACACGAAGTTAATCCGTTGATCCTTCAGTTGCCTGCACAATCGTCTGACAAGGACAACGTCTATGTCCGTATCAGTTCTCCGGAAGCTCTTAAATCGGTAGAGGCCGTGTATAAGAAATACGACAAGAGTGGCCCGTTCGAATACAGTTTCCTCGATCAGAACTTCGCACGGCAATATCGCGCGGAACAGTTACAGGGAAGATTGTTATTGACGTTCACAGGGCTGGCGATCCTGATTGCGTGCCTGGGACTATTCGGATTGATCACCTTCACGACGGAACAACGAAGAAAGGAGATCGGTATCCGTAAAGTATTGGGAGGAAGCGTTTCGGGGATCGTCGTTCTGCTTGCAAAAAATCTTTTGATATTGATCATTCTCGCAGCAATAATCGCGACGCCGCTTGCCTGGTATGCTATGAACACCTGGCTGCAGGAATTCGCTTATCACATTGAGATCGGCGCGTGGATTTTTATTATTGCCGGAATTGCAGCAATCGTAGTTGCCATGGTAACGGTAAGCACACAAGCGGCCAGGTCTGCGTTGGCAAACCCGACCGAAGCGTTGAGATCGGAGTAACTATATTACTTCTCGACCTTCCTTGCGAGTTCCTCATCAAGATTTCCTAATGCCATTGTGAAACCTTGTTCGAAACCCATCTCTATAAGCTTTTGCAGTTGGGATGCCGGCCCGAGCAGCAACACGGTGACTTTCGTTCCATTGCCGTCTTTGGCGAACGACGTCTTCCAGTCAGACTGCGGCATCGCGGTATTGATCACCTGGTTTTCATCGGTGAACGCATCTTTCCAGTCGAAGCCCGTTTTCGGATTGATGTTCTTGAAATCGGCGATGCACCAATGCCGTTCGTTGTTGGGCCCCACCATCGCATAAACGCGGCGACCGCCATTCTTAAACTCCATCGATTTCGTTTCAGATCTCCAGGGCTTCGGAGCCCACCACATGTCGAGAAGCTCCGGCTTCGTCCACATATCCCAAACGGTGTCTATATCAGCATCACATTGATGCGTCACCGTCATTTTATTGCTAGCAAAGTCTTTCGCGAATACTGTTCTATTGTTGTTTGCCATGTTGTTTTGATTTTAGTTGTTTGATTGCATTGTCCAATTGATCGAAACGCTTTTCCCAAAGCGCACGGAATGGTTTTAAAAATTCATCCACCTCTTTCATTTTTTTTGCATTGAAGTGATAATAGATCTCTCTCCCCGACTGCTCCTGGGAAACCAGATCGCATTCGGTAAGAATCCTTATGTGCTTCGACACAGCCTGGCGGGTCGTGTCGAAATGTTCCGCCAGAGCATTGGGCGTCATCGCCTGCAATGCAATAAGCGTAAGGATCGCACGACGTGTCGGGTCGGCGATTGCCTGGAATACATCTCTCCGTTCAATCATATGTTGCAACTATATGGTTGCACAAATATATGCAACTATGTGGTTTCTCAAAATTTGTTTGCAGATTTTTAAAGGGTTTGGGCGAACCTGGCGAGCTCCTGGAGCGTCACGTTCCAATAAAAATCCAGGTGCTTGTGGATCTCGTAGGTCGGTGAATTGCTGATGGTAAGACGTAAAACCGTCCCTTCGTCTCCCGGGTCCAAATTGAATGTGAGGTGCGAATGATTCCCGGGGATGTCGGCAAGCCGTGAAAGCGAGCTCAAATGGCTATAACTTAAAACACGATGCGGGTCGAACTCCAGCACCATCCCGACGTTCCTGTATTTCATTTTGTACCAACGGCCTTCGATAACAATGCTGTTGCCAACATTCCAATCCGTTGTAACAGTCATTTCTGTTTCCGACATCCACTTAGGCATCAGCTTTACATCTGTCAATGATTTCCAGATGTTTTCAGGTGTGGCCGGGATTGTGATGAACTTCGTAACAGTGGATGTAGTCATCGTTTCAATTCCAGAAATCCGGTCTCTGTTTTTATCCCGCTGGTGAATTCGATCTTATAAAAGTAAGTACCGGAAGGAAGCTCTCCATTATTCTTATTAAGACCGGCGAATGCAACTGTCGTGTTGTTATAATCTGTTCCTTCCCAGACAAGATCTCCCCAACGATTGAATATCGATACGTGGTTGCTCTTTGTACTAATCAGCTTATCAATGTTCTCAACGAAAAAGACGTCATTCTTTCCATCTTTATTGGGCGATACTGCATTGAATATTACGATGTCGCCGATCACATCAATTTTCAATAACTGTTCTGTGCAAAATCCCCACGTATCACATACGCGAATGGTTAAACTATCTATACCGGCAAACGAGCTTCCGGTATAGTCAACAACGAGGCGACCGGTCTCGTCGATCTCCGCGACCACACCACTGGACGGCTGCCTGACAACCGTAAGGGTCGACAGGTCAAGGTTATTATCTGCATCCGTAATTAAACCCGTGAGATCGACGGTAACTCCGACACCGATCGTGGTTGAGGACTCTTCACTGCTTATTACTGGAGCCGAGTTCTTACAATCCGGCCCGCCGATCGTAACCGTCGCAGAAACGCGCGGACTTTCGCAAATACCGTTGGTCAATGCAACATAATATGTTGTGGTCGAGCTGATCCTGGGCGTTTGAAAAGAGCCTGTTTGCTGGGCATCGGCTATTCCGCCCGTGGGTTGTGTATACCAACGGTAATCACCATCGCTACCTCCGCTTGCCAATAGTTGAAAAATTTTAGGAGGACACGACTGCGCGTCGCCCTGCACGTTTACTGCTGGAGGTGAAGGAACATTGTTGATCGTTGCCATGACAAGGGTCCGTGCCCCTTCGCATGCAGAATTATTGATCGAAACATAATAGTCTTTTGTTGCGGAGAGCACGCCCGTTGAATACGTGCTGTTCGTCTCACCTGAAATCGGCAACCCGCCCGTCGATTGGGTATACCAGCGATATTGTCCTGCAGTGCCGCCAGTTGCTGATAGGGTAATATCCGCCGGACCACACGATGATCCGCCCGTGGTAACCGGGACTCCGGGCATCGTGTTGATTACCGCCGTAACCTTGGTTCGATTACTTTCACAAGTACCGTTGTCGATCGCTACATAATAATCGGTCGTAGCAGAGATTAGCGGTGTGGTGTAAGAATTCGAAGTCTGACCTGCGATCGGGGTTCCATTTGTTGCAACGGTATACCAACGGTATTGACCCGCGGTACCGCCTGTCGCATTCAACTTGATACTTGCGGGTCCACATGAAGAACCGCCGGTAGCACCGGGCGCAGTTGGTAGTGGATTGATAGTAAGAAAAGCGGCAGATGAATATTTGTCGTCTACAGCCGTGCCCGAGATCTTGCAGCGATAATACGTGCCGCCGCCAAAATTGCCAGTGGTGTTTACGGAAAGCGTGGAAGTTGTAACACCACTATAGCTAGCTGTATTGGTAAGATTGGTAGTGGCACCGTTGAACGGGTTATACGTTTGCCATTGATATTTGATATTCGGGTTGTTGGTCCCTACGGCAGTAAATGTTGCAACCTGTCCATCGCAAACCGTTCTGTCGACGGGATTGGTGGACACGATGATGGGAGGATACAGCGTAACATTATCGAACCTTGTTACTATGTTGGCGTTGCTATACAATCCCTGGATCTGTAGTTTCTGAAGACTGGTGAGTACTGTCGTGATCTGTCCAGCTGTAGCGGCGGTGCTGGTCGACGAATTGGCCGTCTTCCATTCTCCGGTGGCGCTTAATGGAATATTGAATGTAGTCCATGTGCCGAACGCCGGCGCCACGAAAGGTGTGTTTGGAAAGAACCAAAGGGAAGTGCCGGCGCTATTTGTGACGACGGCGGCAGCATATTGCGTCGTAGTGGCAACGGTAGACTGCGACACATCGTAACGAAGATTGCCACCGTAATAGGTGCTCCTGTTGCCGTTGAATTTTCCCGGCGCGTCTATATAGAAGGGAAACCAAAGCAGGCCGGCACCAACGGGGGTACTTCCGGGTGTCTGCGCGGAGACATATCCGTTGGGGTTTCCACCGGTAGCCGAATAGTTTACCAGGTTGCTCTTCGCGGTGGTGGTGGTCCAGCCTTCATTGTTACTTACAAAATCGCTCGTAACCTGGGCGAAACCATTTGTGGCTAAGATTAAAGAACCAACTACGACGAGACTCTTCCCTAAGGCCGACATCGATCAAAACAGACAATCAAAAATAAGTAAGTAGCATAAGAAACCCTGCGAGGATTCCAGAAATAAAAAGGGTGATAGCGACATCCTTTATGAGATCGCCGGAAGTTCAATGGTAAAGGTAGCCCCTTCGTTCCTTTTTCCTTCAGCTCTGATGGTGCCGTTATGCCGTTCTACGATCTTCTTACACAGGGCGAGGCCAAGGCCCGTTCCATCATACTGATCTTTTGAATGCAATCTTGTAAACGTATCGAAGATTATTTTGGCCTGCGATTGGTCGAAGCCTATGCCATTATCCGACACAGAGATCGCGTTATATTTCGTCCCGTCGCGCTCCACTTCCGTTGCTGTTATTTTGATAACAGGGGACCTTTCGGGACTGCAGAATTTCAGCGAGTTATGGACGAGGTTATAAAACAGCTGGTGTATCAACACCCTCCCCCCTCTTATTACCGGCAGATTGAATGTTTCGACCGTTGCATTCTTCTGCTCAATAACCAGCTCCAGATCGACACATATATTTTCGATAACAGAAGTAAGGTCAATCACCTCGAGCATGAAACCACCACCGTTCAATGACGAATATGTGAGCACTCCATCGATCATCGTCGACATCCTGTCGGCGGAGTTCAACACGCGATCGATATAAACTTCAGCCTTATCGGAAAGCTTCTCGTCGAGATCTTCTTTCAGCCGAAGGGCGAATGTTTTGATCTTCCTCAATGGTTCTTTCAAGTCGTGACTTGCAACGTGGGCAAATTGCTGAAGGTCGTCGTTAGAGATCTGCAACTCTGAGTTGACTTTATTCAAAGCTCTGGTCCGGTCTTCTACCCTGGCTTCGAGTTCTGTTTCGTGAAATTTGCGGTCGGAGATATCACTCGCGGCGCCGAACCACTCCACGATCTTTCCATTTTCGTCGAAGATCGGAACCGCACGCGATAGCGTCCACCCGAGCGTTCCATCTGTCCTGATCACCTGGTGTTCGAGGTGGAACATCGTGCGGTTTTTGATTGCATCGTTGATAGCCAATTCAACACGCGCACGGTCTTTAGGATGAATATACAGATCCATCCAGTTTTCCAGGGGAGCGCCCGTGTCTTTCAAAAAGTTGCGACCATCGAGCGCGTACATCGTTTTCCAATCAGGACTCATGCGATAGATTACGTCTGACGTCGCATTGACGAGCGCTCTCAGTTTGGCCTCACTATACCTGATTGCCTGTTGAACTTCTTTACGCAACCTGGAAAGCCGAAGATGAGAAGTGACCCTGGCGATCAGTTCATTTCGTCCGAAAGGTTTTGTGACATAATCGTCTGCACCTGAATTCAGGCCGTCTATACGAGCTTCTTCGCCTGCGCGGGCCGTCAACAGGATAACAGGAACAGGTTTGAATGTCTCGTCGTTGCGCAGGGCTTTCAATAAACCGATACCGTCAACTTCGGGCATCATGATATCGGAAATGATGAGATCGGGTTTAATCGACTTCACGCGTTCCAGTGCCTGGCGTCCGTTCGAAACAATATGCAGATCGCAAATATCGCTAAGCATACCTTTGATATACATCTGCATATCGGCGCTGTCTTCCGCGAGCAATACAACCGGCTTCGTTGTTTGCTGAGACGGAGCAGGTTCGTAATGATCGTCGCGCATCCACCGCGAAGCTTCTTCGATGAATGCCCCGGCTTTTAGAGTCTTGGCGAATTGTCCGTCGCCGGAAGTCTTTACATGATCGGCGGACAGGTGCTTTACACCAAATGGTATCGATATGGTAAATGTTGTTCCCTTGTCTTCTTTACTATCGACGGAAATATTTCCACCGTGCATTTTTACAAGCTCGTTGACAAGCGCGAGTCCGATGCCGCTGCCTTCGTGGGTTCGGGATCTTACATTCTCGATACGGTGAAATCTTTCAAAAAGGTGCGAAAGGTTCTCTTTGCTGATACCGATACCCGTATCGCTAACGCTGAGTTCTACGTGATCACCCGCATCTCTGATCTTAACAGCGATCGTACCTTCGAAAGTGAATTTAAAAGCGTTCGAGAGGAGATTCAGAACGATCTTTTCCCACATATCATGATCGAGATATACCGGTCGCGCTAAAGAAGGCGTGTCGACCACATACTTCAGCCCGGCTTTTTTCATGAGGGCCTCAAAATTACTGGCCAGCTCAGAAGTTACTCGCGAGATGTCGACGGGCGAAAAAGATGCTTGATACTTGCCTGCCTCTATCCTTGAAAAGTCTAGTAACGAATCGACGAGCTTTCGAAGTCGTAGTGCATTTCGTTGAATAAGGGTGAGAATATCGCGGTCGGCCACGATCATTGAACTTCCGTCTTTCGCGATCAGGTCGTTGATTGGCCCGAGTATCAGGGTAAGTGGTGTACGAAACTCGTGGCTTAGGTTTGCAAAGAACAAAGTCTTTGCTTTATCGACTTCCGCGAGTGCCTCGGCTTTCTCCTGTTCCTGTTTGAATGCCCGCGCATTCGAAATACCAAGTGATACCTGGTCGGCCATTAAATGAAGAAAATTCGAATAAAGCTCATCGAATTGACGATACGGATTTAAACCCATCGTCAGAACTGCAAATATCTTTCCTTTAGGCCCGATGATCGGAACATGTGCAAGTGAAACTGGCTGACGGTCCCAACCTCCCGCAGGAAGGTTTGTCCATTTACCATCGACGTCTGTAATGAATATCGAACTGTTATTGCCATCTGGTTTCGCGATAGCGGGATGGTGGCGATCAATGCCGGCAGTAGCTATCAATGTCGGATCACTGGCACCATCGTTCAACGAATGAATATATGCGAATGGGACATCGAGATTATTCTCCAAAAGAACGGATGCCACCTGTTGGTAGACTTCTTCCTCGGTCAGCGTTGTCTTAATTCCTTTTCCAAGCTTACCGAGAGTTTCATTCTGGCGGCGGCTGATGACCTCCTTCGTGATCTCGTTTACGGTAGCGAGAACTCCACCTATCCCATTCTTGGCGGTACGATCGGGAACAGGACTATATGCAATAGTGAAGTGAGTTTCCTCAACACGATTATTACGATTTATCTTCAGGAGAATGTCGTCCATCCATGTCGACGCTCCGCCGTTGAATGGTGTATCGACTAAGGGCGCGAGTACGTCCCAGATCTCATCCCAACACTTCCAGCCGGGACTTCCAAGGCTTGGGTCCGGGTGTTTCAAGCCCAATACCGGGATGTACGCATCATTATATATCTGGATATAATCTTTACCCCACCAGAGCAACATCGGGAAACGATTGCTCAGCATAATGTTCACGACATTTCTGAGGGCTTCGGACCATTTTTCACGCGGTCCTGTTGACGTCTTCGACCAGTCGAACTCACGGATGAGTTTCCCCATTTCACCACCCGAGAGAAAATTTTTGTTCGACACTGCATTCTCTAAAATGTCAACCATGTCAGATCTATTCTATTCTTTACCTCATTAAATAAAATTACGTGCCATTCTGTTTTTTTTCGTCGTTAGTTAAATTTTCAAGGTTACTGTGGATTTTTGTTGCCTTTTTTCCACAAAAGAGAGGGTCACTGTTCTTCCATGGGGTTCTTCATTTGTGAAAGGATGGCCACCCTGGGCAAAAAAAAGCCACCGGTTCTTTACCGATGGCTTTCCTATATGATCTGACGTCAGATTAGAAGTAGAACAACAGGTTGATTGAACCACTGAGGTTATCAAGGTTGATACCTATGTTGGTCAAACCACCGTTGTTGAAAACGTCTGTCTTGGTTTCACGGACGTTGCCGTTCGCAGAGTCCCATGTTTCGGTTGTAACGGTGCCGCGTCCCTGTGTCTGGAACGCTACCATGTAACCGAATTCACCGCCGATAGACATCTTCGGAGCGAAGAAATATTCAACACCGATGAAACCACGGGCGCCAACGAGGAAGTTGCCACCTTCTTTGTTTTCAGTCTGGCGAACACTTCCACCACCGGAAAGGTTGCCACCGAAACCAGGGTAAGATGTCGGTGTCTGGAAATCCTGTGTGATGGGGTTACCGTACTGATAGGTTGTCTTAGACGCGCTATAGCCGACAACGAGTTCACCACCATAGATTCCCTGGAGGCGGGTTGAGCCTCTTCTCTTTTCGTATCCCGGAGCGATCACAACAGAAGTTGTGTTAGTTCTTCTCCAGTCTTCCGAAAATGAAGGATACGCCGGGTTAGCGTTAAGCTGATCCTGAACAACCACACCTTTGTTGATTGCCGAGTTCACACCAACATTGAAACGTACGCGCCAAGCTGTGTTCTGATCGATCATCTTCTTACCGAAGATGGCGATGTTGTTAGCTGGGTTTGAAGCGTATTCGAAAGTGGGAGTGTCGTTGCCACCAAAGTTGAGGAAGTTACCGAGGTAACCAAGGAAAGGACTTGCTGAAACACCAAGTGCCCACTCATCTGAAGTAGGAAGGTATTTCTCGCCTTTCTTGTTCGTAAGCGAATAGATATCTGATGTAGATGTAGTCGCATCCTGCGCTACTGCTGTCGCTACTGTGATCAACAGCAACGCTAGCACGTTATATATTTTTCTGATCATTCAATTCAAAATTTAAGGTTGAAAAAACTTCTAACTAAGATCAGAAATCAGTTGTAGAAGGCTGGTCGATCTCGAGGTTCTGGATGAATGTACCGCCTTTCACAACGTTAATCGGGAATTCTTCGCGTTCGTTGTAAACTGCTGGCTTGCTTTCATAGTCGTCAACTCCATTCCATACATTGATGTTAGTCTGGAAATCTCCAACTACAACCCAGATGGTCTGAGGTCCGCCGATCTCGAGCTCCTGTGTATAGCCGTCAGCAGTTGTTGTGCCTGTAGCTAACAATGCGCCGTCATCGTTCAAGAAATACAATGATACGCCTGCTGGTACTTTCTCCAGCTTGAATTCATCTTCATCTTCATCAAGATTTGAAACAACTACGCCCTTGATCGTCACTGTTCCCTTAGGTTCAGGGTTAGTAGTGTTTTCGTTGTCGCAGCTTGCAAATAAGAAAGCGGCAACAGTTGATGCAATGAGTAATGTTTTGTTCATACGCGTTAGGGGTTAATAAAAATTTGTCGCGAGTTTATAAGATTCCCGCGACAAAGTAACCACCTGACTCTATAAAAAAACATTTTTTATCGGTGAACAGCATGGGCGATACCACTTTGGAGGTATTGCAAACAATTGTTGATAAATAACTAAAACAATGAGTAACCTCTTAACAAGTTTATCGTATGTACATGGTTTTATTACTCAGATCGCAGGTTTGTCGCAGGATTTGTCAGTGCAACCTTGATGGATTGATAGCTAACAGTTGTTATTGCTATAAATAATGCACAAGCTCCCGCTATCGCAAAAACATCCCATGTTATATCGGTTTTGAATTTATAATCATCAAGCCATCTCAGCATCATATACCACGCAACGGGTGACGCCACAACGAAGGATATTAACACAAGTAAGATAAAGTTCCTTGTAAGCAACCTGAAGATGTTTCCTGTGGATGCACCCAAAACCAAACGAATACTTACTTCCTTCTTACGTTGCTCTGCCATGAATGAAGAAAGTGCGAACAGGCCAAGACATGCAACAAATATTGCCAGCACTGCGAAACCCGCAAATAACTTACCCATGCGTTCCACGTCCTCATACATTTTTGCATAGCTGTCGTCCATGAACGTATACCGGAATGGCTGATTAGGCATTACGTTATCCCATCGCGACTTTATATCCGCAATCGTTTGTTGCATATCGGCAGAGTTGACCTTTACAGCCATCACAGATCCGCCCTTGCCCGACGATAATATCAGGGGGAAGATCTCTTCTTTTAATGATTCATAGTTGAAGTCCTCCACGACACCCACAATCGTCCATACCCTCCAGTTCTCTATTTTCTGACCAATGACCGGTGGCTGGAGATTTAATCTTTTTACCAATGCCTGGTTCACAATGATCGCAGATGAATCGGATGCCAGCCTGGGTATGAAATCTCTTCCCTCGATAATCTTCATCCCTAGCGTTTTTATATAATCATCGTCTACCAGCCAACGCTGTGCTCCTATACATTCGTCGATCTTTTGCCTGCCTTCTTTTGTAAAACAGTTCTGATCACGATTGGTGCCACTCACCGGCATATAATTGGAGCTGGTTACATTCTCTACAACTGAGAGACGTTTCAGTTCTTCTTTCAATGTTTCCCGATGATCACCCAGCGTGTTAGCACCCTGGATAAGGATAACCTGTTCTTTATCGAAGCCGATCTTCGTATTCATGATGAAATTCATCTGGCGATAGATCACGAATGTGCCTATGATAAGTACAATCGAAGTGGTGAACTGGAACACGACCATGCCGCTCCGGAGGTTGGAGTTCTTAGCCCCACGTGCGACAGATCCTTTAAGAACATCGATCGGTTTGAATGCCGATAGATAAAACGAAGGATACATTCCCGCCAGGATACCGATAAATAATGCAGCGCCGGTCAACATCGGTAACATCCACCATTCGGTCCAGGGTATTGTTAAACTTTTATTTGCAAGCTGGCTGAAATTTGGCAGCGAGATCCACACAATAGTGACAGCGATCACGAACGAGATCACACTATATAATACAGATTCGGTAAGGAACTGTCGAACGAGATCTCTTCGGATGGAACCGACCACTTTGCGAAGCCCGACTTCTTTCGCTCGGTTTGCCGACTTTGCTGTCGACAGGTTGATGAAGTTTACGCAGGCAAGTAGCAAAATGAATGCGGCTATACCCGCAAACAAAATGATATACCGTGAATCGCCGTGTGGAATTGCATCGTTGATATCGCTGGATCCAAGATAGATCTCACTCACCGGCTGAATTTTGAGCTTGTGGTATTTCATTGCGTCACCGAAGTGAGGATTCGCGTCTTTCTTTAAATAGTCTCCATAGTTGTTCTTAATGATCGATTGAAGCTTATCCTGGAAAGCCATGGGATCGGCGTCTGCACGAAGACGCACGTAAGGATTGTAGTTCCAGCAACACCAACTGGTTTGTTCACCCGGCCAAAACTCCTCTCCTGTTAAAGTGATCAAAGCTTTAAAACCGTTCATGTGTGATGTCGGAGGAAAATCTTCCATCACACCACCTATCACATAAGGTCGCTTCGTGTCGTCGTTAAATAGGATCGTTTTACCGACAGGATCCTGGTTAGGAAAATATTTCTCTGCCATTGAACGCGACATCACGACCGAATTCTTTTTATCCAATGCATGCTCGCGTGTTCCGTAAATCATCGGAACCTCCAGGATATCCAGCAATTCAGGATCTGCATAAGCAAAACCCTCCTCGTAAGTATTCTCAACTTCATCTTCACGACGTACGAGATTGCTTCCGCTGTTAAACCATTTATACGGAATGAATCGCCCGGCCTTCTCAACTTCCGGAAATTCATTTCTAAGGTTATTGATGATTGGCGCCGGTATGGCTGTCCACCTCTCCTGTTCCGGTCCATCGTAGTGATTATAGAGCCTGTAGATGCGCGACACGTTAGCATAATACTTATCGTAGCTGATCTCGTTTCGGACAAACAGCGCGATGATCATGCAAGTTGCGAGACCAATTGCAAAGCCACCGATCTTAATACCAGTGTACATCTTCTGCCGCGACATCGAGCGGAGGGCGATCTTAAAATAGTTTTTGAACATACCAGCGTGATTCTGTGGTTGCGATTTCTTTTTTCTCAAAGCGAAAGGCTGGATGAACTGCACCACACCCCATATAAAAAGAAGGTCGGCCTTTCGTTTCCCGACATCCTCTATACGACGTTCATACAGCTCAATGAGATCGCCCAATACCGCTTCCGACAGGTGGTCGTTGCAGTAAAACCTGAACAGGCTCACAGCCCATGCGGGCGGAAAAGCTTTTTTCGAACGGTTTTGGTCGATTTCTTTCACCTTTGCCTCTAATTACTTCAAAAAAGACTTCACGTTACAGAAACGGTTGCTTTATTTATTGTAAAGGTTTGTCACGATCGATTTGATGCGCTGCGCCCGGGTCTCGGGTCGTTTTGCCTGGACAAGTGAAAGGAGGATCAGTCTTTTGTTGGACCGCGCGAGGGCCTCGTAATTTTTCAGGGCAACTTTCGATTTCTTAAGTGCCTTGATGAAGTCGGGCGGGGCGATCAATTCTTCAACTTCATCGAGCATTGTCCATGCACCGTTCTTTTTCGCCATTGCAATGATATCGAGGCCCGCCTGGTGCATCTTACCTTCTTTGGTCAACCGCCTGATGGTCGCCTTATTGATCTTCGACCACATTCCCTTCGGCTTTCGCTTGCCGAAGAATTGACGGAATGATTGATCATCCAGCTTTTGTCGTTTGCTGTCGATCCATCCGAAGCATAATGCTTCTTCGACTGCTTCGGCGTGCGTGACAGACGGAATATTCGATTCTTTCTTGTGATAGATCAACCAAACGGAATCTGTCTTGTCGTGATTTTTTTCCAGCCACTGACGCCAGTGCGCCTGGCTTGCCGGACGAAACGATTCGACAAGGTTTTCGTCTTTCTTCATGGATTTCTTTCGAGATATTCAGCAAGCTTTTCCACATTGTCGCGTTGGCCCTGTTCTGCTTTGAACGTCGTAACGAGGGTATCGTATAATTTTTTTGTGTCGATGATCATCATCCAGCTGATGAGTGTTTCGTCTCCCTTCGCTTCGAAGTTCACCGTAGCGAGGTAATTCGGGGCGAAATGCTCGAAGACGATCTTTTTATAGGGAACGATCTCGCGGAACATCGTCTTATTCGGAAACTTCTTCCCATCGGCCAACGTAATGTCGAGGAGCCATTCGCCGTCAGGCTTCACATCCATTTTATGAATGTCGACAGTGACGCCGCGCGGTCCCCACCACTGGCGGATCTGATCGGGGTTTATCCATGCTTCCCAGACCCTTGACATTGGTGACTTCAGAAGTTTCGATACTTTGATCTGGCGGTCCGAGGTATTGCCCTCGTAATTGGGATTCGATATTGCCATAGCCGTTCTATTACCTTTTTAAGGTAAATAAAACATTTAACTTGACAAGAGATGTTGGTAAGATGAAAAAAGCTGCACCGCAAAGTTCACAACGAGTGCGGTGCAGCCTGTATTCCGGACACTATTTAACAAATACCTTCTTATACGTCTTTAGCTGATCGGAATGCAGAAAAGTCAAAATGATACTTGAGATCAAAACAATCATTGCATAGGTAAAAAGTTGTCCGCCATCACCCTGCACTTGTATGCCTAATATAAATAAGTGTGTGGCAACAGCCCCGAGCATTATACCGATCGCCATTAAAGCTCCAAGAACGATGGTGCGCGGGATCAATATTAAGATCGACGCGATCAGCTCTGCTACGCCAGTACCAATTCGTCCCCACGGTTCGATGCCAACCTGGCTGAAGATATAAACGGACTCCGGTTGTGCTGTAAATTTGAAATAAAGCGTCTGCAGCATAATGAATGCGGCAAGCAATCGCAGGACTATTGATACTGTTTTTTTCATTTGATCTTACCCCAGTTTTTATCGGCTTTGGCTTTCAGAACAGGTTCGTTCTTCTCCCACTTTGGAAGCGTGTTATTAAAATACGCATTATAGAAGAGATACAACTTACCGTCGAGTATCTTAAATGTTTCCGGATCGATCTCTACTTTTTCGCCCGTCTCGCCCATCGCGTAAGCACACCAACCACCGTACTGAGGCTCGTAAGCGGATGGATTTTTCTTAAACTCATCGCGATTGGCCTCCGAAGAGAAATAATAAGTTACATCTTCAAACTGGAACGGCAGGTCTTTTTTTCCTTTGACCGCTTTCTTCGACTTGAAATACGCAACCGGATCGTAGCCCTGGATCGCGAGACCATCTTCAAGGTTAAACTTTTCCCGGTTCTTCAAAACCTGCCAGTTGACCTCTGCTTTCTTGATCCGTGCATCGCGGTCCTGAGACCAGGCCTCCTTCACTTTCTTATTATAATTGAGATAGAGTTTCTCGTTCACTACCGTAAATGCGTCGGGCTCTGTTGGTGCTTTGTGATCTTCGCTCATTCCATATGCGCAATAGCCACCGAATTGCGGAGCATATTTTTCAGGGTTCGATTTGAACAATTCCATGTTGGCTTTATTCTTAAAGTGCCAGTCCGTGTCCTGCCACTTGTAACTGAATTCTTTCGAACCCGCGACAGGTTTATTTTCCGCGAAATAACTGACGGGATCGTAACCGTTAATGGCAACTCCGTTGGTATTGAAATACGCTGACTGGGCAAAGGATTGGACTGATGCGATCATCAGCAAAAGCCCGATTGTAAAATTTTTCATGAGATTATTTTCTTTTCAGGGCTTTAGACGAATCGATTCGCCGGACCTTACAAAGAAGACAAATTATTATCGATGCGCCGCTTCGCCTCTTCCGACAATTTGAACACGACCACGTCACCACGTTCTTTTCGTAAACTGGTCAGTTTGTGCCACTGCGCAATAAATCTTTTGCACGGATCGCAGTACAGGAGATGATACCACAACTTCAATCTTTCCGCGGGCGTTATTTTTCCTTCATCTTTCTTTATCGAAAGAAGCGTTGCCTGTTTACAGTTGAATACGGTCTTTTTAAACGGATAGATCATTTTATAAAAAACCAGTTCTTTTCGAGGCACGCGCGCACCAGTAATTTTGCCCGGTGTATGATGACCCAGTAGTTAGACGATGAAATTTTATGAGCCTTACAGATCTCGTCAGAATCTTCGTCGTCGATGAATTTCGCAACGAACACGGGCACGAGCTTCGGCGGCATTTTTCGAATGCAGTCGTTCAGCACGTTTTCGAATTCGCCCCGCTGGATCTCTGCGTCGGCCGGCTTTTTTTCAGCAAGCCAATGCCCGTTTTTAGGCTCAAAAAAATTCTTTGAAAAATCACTTTCTGTGGCCTCCAGGTAGTCGTCGGCGTCTTTCAGGACATCCTTTTTGCGGTAATGATCGATGATCTTGTTCTTGAGGATCGCGACCAGCCAGGTAGCCTCCGAGCTGTCGCCCCTGAAGGATTCCTTCGATTTAAACGCTGAAATCAATGTTTCCTGCACAAGATCCTCCGCTGTTTCGCGGTGGTTGACCCGCATCATACAGTACGAGAACAGGTAGTCGCCGTACAAGGTTAGCCAGTTCGAAGGATTAGGGGGTGACATAAATTCGCGTCAATTTATTAAAATTGCCGGCATGCTCTCTCCCTTCGAATATGTTGTTGTTCTCACCTCCATAATCCTCGGGATGGGGATCACACAACTGATCACAGGCTTTGCTGCGATTATTTTACGCTGGCAGGATGTGAAATTGTATTGGCCACACCTCGTACTGATTGCCCTGATCTTCGTGATCCATATCCAGGACTGGTGGGCGACGTACGCTTTGAGGAACAATATGTCGTGGAACCTTCCCATGTTCCTGTTTATTATTCTCTACCCGGTAAACCTATATATATTGTCCAGGATCCTTTTCCCTATTAAATGGACACCCACACCGGTAGACCTTAAAGTCTTTTTCTATGAGAACTTCAGGAAGATCTACCTGTTCATGATGTTCTTACCGGTTCATTCACTGGTGGAGAATCTTTTCATTCGCAATTACATGCTGAAAGACCAGGTGGTCCAATTTGTCCTGATTATCGCATTGGGATCTATCATTATTCCCAACAAGAAGGATGAATGGATCCATAAGGCGCTCGCGATACTGTTTGTTGTAATCTGTATCGCAAGTATGGTGATCGGTTGGAACGAATTTGTGATAGCAGCTTAATCGAGCATACCGAGACCGTCGAGGATTTTCTGAGAATACTTTTCGATGCGTGCTTCACGCGTCTTCGATTGCCTTGCCTGTGAAAAGTGGAGAATGTAAGCCCGCTGCCTTCCTGGCGTTAATCCGAAAAAAGCGGTCTTAAGCTTCGGTTTCTTCCTGAAGGCTGCTTCAAGTTCCTCCGGAATTGGTTCAGGTTCTTTTTTGAACGAATGCTTCAAGCCGGCGTTTTCTATTTCGATTGCTTCATAGATATACTGCTTGATAACAGGCTTCAGCTCCTGGATCTGCTTCACGCTGTTGAAATAGATGCTTCTTGCCGATTGAGTATTCTTACCGGGAGCGACGAGAACGTTATCTGGATCGCTCAACAGCGACCCTTTAAAAAATCCGATCACCGCATGGTCTTTCAACTCCCCGATGATCACAATATTCTTCCCATGATAAGTAAAGCATGGCTGGTTCCATTTTACTTCTTCTTTGAGATCACATTCCAAAATGATCTTTCGAAGTTGCGCGATCTCCTTTGTCCACTTCGAAGTCATTTCGTTTTCTTCTTTGGAGCTTTCTTTCTCGTGGCGAGATATTCATCGTTGATGCCCACGCCGGCGAGAATCTGGGGAGTATATTTTTCTATTCGCGCGGTGCGGGTTTCCGATTGCTTTGGTTGCTTGAAATTGAAGATATATCCCCGTTGACGTCCGGGAGTTAACGAGAAGAATGCAGACTTCAGCTTCGGCTTTTTTCTGAATGCTTCTTCAAGCTCTTCCGGGATCTCAACGTCGAGTTCCTTCTTTGGCATCACCTTCACGCCGGCCTTTTCCAGTTCTATGGCATCATAGATGTATTGCCTTATGATCGATTTGATCTTAACGATCTCTTTCACGTCGGTAAATTTCAATTGGCGGCCGACGCGCGTGTTTTCCCCTGTTTTCTTAAGAATACCTTCAGGGTCTATCATCATAAATCCCTTGAAGAAAAGAAGAGCAATGTAGTTCTTGAATCCCTGGATGATCACAACGTTCTTATCCCGGTATGAATAACATGGCTTGCCCCACTTCAACTCCTCGTCCAATCCGCAATCGAGGGCAATAGCGCGGAGTTGTTTAATTTCCTTCTGCCATTGGGCGGCATTGTTTACAAACTCATCGACTTGCTCGTTCATGCTGCTGCGATTTTTCTATCTGCCGGTCTAAGATACCACGACGTTACCGTTAACACAATGAGCAACGATGGGCCAAAGTATTCCATAGGTGCGCTGCCTGAGGCGATATGCGAAAATATGGCGCCTGTCATAGAGAAGAAGAATCCTGCGTAAGCCCACTCTTTTACGATCGGATACCTGGGAACAAGGATGGCAATAACGCCGAGGAGTTTCCAGGTGCCGAGGATCGTCAGGAAGTAGACGGGATAGCCAAGACCCTTCGAGGTGTGCTCCACTTCGGCTTCGTTATGGATCAATTGAACGATACCGGTCGATACCATTCCGAGAGATAACCAGATGGTGGCTATCCAGTAAATGATCTTGTTGCGTTTAGACATACAATTCAAGTTTAGAGTTTCTAGTTTCTAGTTTAGAGTTTAGAGTTTTTTAGTTTGCCGATCACTTTCTGGAGATTATTGTGAGCCATGTTCACGCCCTGGGTCATTCCGAATTGGACGAATTGATCCCGTTCTGCAACCGATCCGTAGACGATATGCATATTGAGCCTGCTTACATCATCGCTTACTTTTTCGAATTCAAGAAATTCGATCTGGACACCCAGTGGACCTCCGCCCATTTCGAAGGTGCGGATGATCTTCTTTTCAGGGATAAATTCGTGGAACACGCCGCTGGCATTGAATAACACGGCGCCGTTGGCATCCGAAGTTTGAAATGCATAGCTGCCCGATTTCTTATTTTCGTGCTTCACTACTTTTGTTCCCATCCACTCGCCAATGAGATCGGGTTCCGAATAGGCTTTGAATAGCAGATCGAGCGGAAGATCGAATTCGCGTGTGATGAAGATCTCCTGTTTGCCGGCGTCTGCGGTTACTTGTGTTTTACGTTCCATAGCTTTTGGATTTAGTTACCTTTTACCTTTTTAACTCTTCTTGTATTTTTTCATCATTGACTCGAGCTTGTTGAACCTGTCGTCCCACATTTTGCGGAAGGGTTCGATAAAGTCTGCTATTTCTTTCATTTTCTTGCCGTTGAGGTGATAGTAAATTTCCCTTCCCGTCTGCCTTTGTTCGAGCAGCTCGCATTCCGTCAGTATTTGTATGTGCTTGGAGATCGTCTGTCGCGACGAATCGAAATTTTCGGCGATGGCGGTAGGCGTCATTGCGTGAATTGCCAGTAAAGTGATGATCGCGCGGCGCGTAGGGTCGGCGATCGCCTGAAAAACGTCCCTTCTCAATTCCATATGCAGCTATTTGACTGCACAAATATATATGCAGTCACATGACTGCGCAAGGGAAACTTGAAAAAAAATTATTCTGACCTAAGGCTTTTTACGGGATTTGCAGCGGCAGATTTGAAAGCCTGGTAGCTGATCGTAACAAAAGCAACAACTAGCGCCAGTAGTCCTGCGAGAGCGAAGATCCACCAGCTGAGATCTACGTGATACGCATATTCCTCGAGCCACCGTGTTGTTGCAACAAAAGCGACCGGCAATGCTATCACGTTGGCAATTAGTACAAGCTTGATAAAATCCTTTGAGATGAGCGACACCACTCCTATAGCCGTAGCCCCAAGAACCTTACGGATTCCTATTTCTTTTACTCTTTGCTCGGTAGAGTATGTTGCAAGGCCGAAGAGGCCAAGGCAAGCGATGAAGATCGTGGCCAGGGCGGTCCAACCCAGTAACGTTTGGCGTCGTCCGTCTTCCACATAAAACAATGCAAGCTGATCGTCAAGGAAGTGATATTCGAAAGGATCGTCGATATCGTTCTTAACCATGATCCCCTTGAGTTGTTCGAGAGTCGATTGGATGTCGCCCGACGAGATTTTTACAGAATAATAATCGATCCTGTGAATTGGATTGTTGTTGTAGCAAATTACGAGAGGCTGGATTTTTTCGTGGAGTGACTGAAAATGAAAATCCTTTACGATGCCGACCACTCTTGGTCTGAATGGAATATTATCACGCGTGACGGGAACAAAAGAACTGCCGCGTGACAATGCGGGTATTTCAACAAACTGCCCGGACGCATCGGAGATACCCAGCACCCTGGCGGCGGTTTCGTTGAGGATCACGCTCATCGAGTCGGATTCCGTTTGAAAGTTACGTCCATCGAGAAGTTCTACGCTGAAGGTTTTCATGAATGCCTCATCTGCGCCAAACATATAAGATACGAGTGGCTCGTCGGTACCTCCGTCGGGTCTGATCTTGATCATACGGAACTCCTTCCATTCGCCGGGCACGCGCGACGTAACTGATACACTTCTAACAGCACTAAGCTTCGCCATCTCATTCTTCACAGCTTCAAAATTGTTGCGCGCCGCATTGTTATTGACGTCGATAACCACGATAAGATCTTTGTTAAACCCGAGATCTGTGTTGTTCATGAAATTAACCTGCAGGAACAACACGATCGTCCCTACGATCATTACAATAGAAATAGTGAATTGAAAGACAACGAGGGTTTTGCGCACCGATAGATCACCTTGTGACTGGAATTTTAATCCCTTGAGCAACGATACAGGTTTAAGTCTCGACAACAATAATGCTGCGTAGCTGCCCGACAACAACCCGAGCGCGATCACAAAGAAGACAGAATACATCCAGAAGTGAATGTCCGTTGAAATTCCCAGCGACAGATGTTTATTTGTGAAGTGATTGAAAGGCGTCAATAACAAATTCACTAAAAGGATTGCAACGATGAAGGCAAGGAGGGTTGTGAGTATGGACTCAAGTAAAAATTGCCAGATGAGATTGCTTCGCAGCGCACCGATTGCTTTTCGAACACCAATCTCCTTTATCCTGCCCGATGCTCTGGCTGTTGTGAGGTTTGTATAGTTGATCCCAGATATCAATAAAACGAATATGGCTGCGAATGAGAAGATGGAGACGTATAAAGGGTTGCCTTGCGGAATAGCCAATACATTGCTGTTCCTGCCTCCGTCGATAATACCGACCGATCTAAGATGAATATCCTTCATCGGTTGGAGAGTATAAGCGAGTTTTGTTCCCTCCCTCGGCTTGAAATTCGACAAGACAAGATCGGTGATCTTTGTTGAAACTGAATCCGGATTTGAAAACGGACGAAGCAGTGCATAGGTCTGAAAATCGTCGGAAGACCAGTCTGCGGTCATCGTTTCTTTAAACCAATCGAAATTATATAGCGACGATTCCGACATCAGTGAGTTAAAAACGAGACTGGAATTGCGACGGGGTCGTTCGAGGATGCCGGTAACTTTCAACGGGATGTTCATATGACTGAACTGGACGTTCCGTCCGATCACATCTGTTCGATTGAACAAGCGCATCGCAAGATCTTCATCGATCACAATAGAGTTAGGTTCTTTCAATGCTGTACGACGATCACCAATCAGCAATGGAAAATCGAAGATCTCGAGGAATCTTTCGTCAGCCACATTCACATCTTCCTGGAATGGAAGCGGGTTTTCGGGATTTACCAGGTTCGCCCGGCCCTGACGTTGCAAACGGGTTGAGTTTTCTATCTCAGGAATAGAATGTCGTGATTCTTCGGCCAGTTTGTACCCCGATGCTGCGATAACTGAAGATTCGCCATTGACAACCTTGTGTTCGATAACACGATAGATCCGTGCGACGTTAACATGCTGCTCGTCGAACGTCAGTTCATCGTACACATATAAAGCGATCAGCAGGAAACAGGCAATGCCGATAGTAAGGCCCGTGATGTTGAGTGCGCTGTGCAATTTACTTCTCCAAAGATTTCTGAAACCAGTCTTGAGATAATTGTTGAGCATCGCTGATCGGTTTATGTTTGAACTTTTACTTCTCTGCCTGATAATTCCAGGACGAAACAACAGTAACACGTCGACAACAAAATGGAAATCGGCATTGTGCTTTCCCGAACTCCTGAGTCTTGTGTTGTAAACTTCCATGAGGTCGCCTTCGATGTAATCCTGCATGGAAGGGTCACAAAACCATCTAAAGAATTTCAGGAAGAACTGCGGCGGTTGGGGCTTATTCATCGAAGTCAGGATTGCATGATGGTTTTCGGGATTGCCTTCCACAATTGATCCCTCGATTCTTTTGCATGAAGCATAGCCTTCTTTCCCATGGCCGTGATCTCGAAAAATCGTTTGGGACGGCCAGCGCGGTCTTCCGAAGCTTCGCCGGAAAAGGACTTTACGTAACCCTTATCTTCCAGTCTTTTCAAGGCGGTGTGCAGCGCGCCAAGACTCACAGTGCGGGAAAGTCTCGATTCGATCTCTTCTTTTATAGATACGCTGTAAGCCTGGTTGTTAAGTATGCCTATTGTGAGAATTACGATCTCCTCGAACTCTCCCATCTGGAATTTCTTCATCTTCTTCGATAATATAATCTAAATGTAGTAAAATTATTGAAATCATTTCCACACAAATGGGAACGAACTTCATAAACTCATGTATGGAATGCCGGTTTTTAGCAGCAAATCGAACGGCACGCGATTAGCAATACCCGGGTCGTAAGTGAAATGATGTATAACTAAAGCAAAATGCTTATGACTTCGTTAAAGATGAAAGGTTCGTGGAATGAACTGAAAGGAAAGTTAAAGCAGAAATATGGTCAGCTTACTGATGATGACCTGACATTTGCTGAAGGAAAGGAAGATGAGATGCTCGGAAGACTCCAGAAGCGTCTCGGTAAAAACAAAGAGGAACTTCGTAAAGAGATTGAAGCGCTCTAGGGATAGTCTGCGCTTCCCGCTTGGTTTTGGAGCCCGTAAGCTGTAGTACCAGGCGCAAACACCAACCTGAATTCAGAACCCGTAAGTTGTGATTCAGGCATATATCCTGGTTTTAGAACCCGTAAGTTGTAAGGCCAGGCACACTAACAGCCCGATGAAAAGGGTCGTTTATTAAACCGCGACTTATTCACTTAAACGTGTTTCGTCGCGGTTTTTTTGTTGTATTGCGAGGACCAGTTCACGTGTGCTTCCGTGCTCGAGATCTTTCACGATGTTTATGATGCGGCTTTGCTGAACTTCGGATGTCGTGGCCGATGCAAGTCTTTTGAATTTTTAACGACATCGTCCCAACCGAGCGGCCGGGTGTGGAATCCAGGATAATCTTGAACTTCCAGTTCGATCTTATCGCCACCTGAAAGCTCTACAACAACTTCAGCCATCATCTTTTCCGGGTAAGCCCGTGTATAAGGATCAAGTATACCTGCAACTTCCACGGGTTTGTGAAGTGGAAATCCGGTGTGTACTTCTATCTTCCGGAGGAGTTCCTGGACATCATTCTTCACTATACGTTCGGGAGTCAGTTGTTCAGGATAGAGCTCGCCATCGAGAAGGGCTACGGCAACGACATAAAACAAACTATGGTCGGCCTGTTCCTTGGTCTCAACAATCTGCCTGTCGCCATAAGCTCCCGACCCTGTGATGTGATACGCCGTTAGAAAAGTCCGGATCCTGATCTTCGATATTTTATTGATTTCAAATCTCCTGTCTTCGCGTATTCGTAATGCTGCATAGATAGCAGATTGTGTATGAACTTCGGCGTTGTAACTTTTCAGAACACATTTTTCAAGCAATTCGAAGTTTTCTTTCTACCAGTCGTACTTGAGTTCCATGCCGAAAACCTCGTCGAAACCTTTTGGTCCCTCGAATAGTGCGAGAGGTCCGGTAACGCCCTGCCGTGCAAGCGACAGGCAATCGACACAAACCTGGGCTTCCTGCGCCGACACAAGTCCTTTCCATTCATAGGTATAGGACGCACGGCTTGTTACCATTGGGCTTATTGAACATCCGGCGATTGCAAATGCGTTGGCAAGCTGATCTTTAGTAAGGCCCAGTAATCTTCCCGCGCCGGCAATAATAGAGTAAGAGAGGAATAACGTATGGTCGATACCCTCCTTCATCACGGGAATCTCATTCACAAGGCGGCATTCGACCTCGTAGGCGACTGCCATGGCAATGAGAAAATCTTTACCGGTAACATCCTGTTGCGAGGATATCGCCAGCAGGGTGCCGATGTTATCACTGGGATGACAGGTTGCTTCTTTACCGAGGTAGTTATCCATGAAATCGGGATAACGAATGAGTGAAGTGTAATACTGACTTGCACGATCGAGCGAAGCGTTCTTCATGCGTGGAACCTCGCAATTTCCCCCGGATGAAATTTTCTCAATATGGCTTCTCACCTTCCCGATGGTCGGTTTATCAAGGCACGACAACAAAGAGCCGATGGCATCGAGCAAATGTCTTTTGAGTAGATCTATGTCACTAACCCTGAGTTGGTCGTAGGATGCATTTAAAACGAAGTCGGCTATTTTTTGAACCTGGTAGGCCATTACGATTTTTCCCGTTTTTCTTTTCTCTCCTTTCTTTCCCGTTTTCTTTCGGCGCGTCTTTCTTTGCGCTCGTCCTTCTTACTGAAAACTTTTTGTAGGAATGTCTTCTTCTCGGTTTTCGCTTTATCGACAGAGGCGAGATTGATCTCGTTATCAATAGAAGGTTGTATCGCGCGTATGAATGCGTTTTGAAGTGTATTTGAGATCGTCATCCAGATATTTGCACGAGGATCGTCCAATCGTCCCTGGAACGGGATCTTCGTGGCAACCTGGTCTTTAGGATGGTTTTTGAAAACACTGCCGATCCCGCCGGCGATGGCTTCCCATGTTTTCTGAAAAATATTATCGTCGCGGTCTTCGTGACCGAGAATATCGAGATCTTTCATCAACGGCTTGACATAACCGGTGAACGCTCCGTCTTTCGCGGCGATCTCAGTATACAAACCAAATGTGCCTTTGTTGACATCGACTTTCGCATAAGCTTTAAAAAATTCATTAAGGAGCACGAGGTTGGTATTCTTCAACTCGGCATTCATGTCGAACGTTGGAGTTTCGGCCAGGGGATTCAGCTCCATGTTTAACACGAAAGTGCCCTCGTATACATTGGCCCTGGCAGTTACCGAAGCAGGTAATACCGCTGCGGAGTCGTAGCTGTTCTTTAAGTTGTGCGCGATGACGTTAACGTTTGTCATCCCGATATCGACCTTCGGTTTCGAAGTTTCGTCGCGATAGCGGATGTCACCATTATTAATGGCAAAACGATTGACTTGTAAAGGCATGAAGTCCTTGAGAAGCTTCCTGAAATCGGTAGAGTCTTTAGCAACGTCTTTTGGCTCGACCTTATCCTTAGTAAATCGAATAACCGGTTTTTCAAACTCGAGCTCTCCTACGATGGAGCCATGAAAAATAGCATGCCATTCGACTGAAAGATCGACCGATGATGCAGCAAAGAATGGAGTCTCTTTGTCCGAGACTGAGTCGTGTTTATTCAGATAGATGCTGTCGAGCACATAGGCGCCGCGGATCAGTGCGATGTCGATATCGTTAATATGCCCGCGATAACCCTTCATGTTGGCGAGGGTTTTATTGGCATAGTGCAGAACTACATAGGGAAGTGCGATCCTGGCGGCTACCAGGAATAGAACAATACCAAGCACGATCTTCAACGTGCGCTTCGACCACTTTTTCATCTCCCCCACATTATCCGGGAAGTCACGCTAAAAAAACGTGCCATATTGGGAAGTAATGCGTTCTGTAGGTGTTAACCCGGGGAACGGACTACCGTCCACACAACTGGTGGAAAAGATTACTCACTGAGTTCGGTAAACTCCTTCTCGCTTTTCGCGATCACAATAGTAGCAACCCCGTTGCCGATAAGATTGGTGATAGCGCGGGCTTCGCTCATGAACTTATCGATTCCTAAAAGAAATGCGAGACCTTCGACAGGGATGCGATGAATGGCCGTTAACGTAGAAGCAAGAACAATGAATCCGCTACCGGTAACGCCGGCCGCACCTTTTGACGTTATCATGAGGATACCAAGGATGGTGAGCATTTCACCAAACGAGAGGTCGACATTGAAAAGCTGCGCGATAAAAAGAACGGCCATCGATAAATAGATAGATGTTCCGTCGAGATTAAATGAATAGCCCGTGGGGACGACCAGCCCAACCACGGATTTACTGCAACCTAATTTTTCCAGTTTTGCCATGAGCGAAGGCAAAGCTGGTTCTGAAGAAGATGTAGCGAAAACGAGGAGTAATTCTTCCTTGATGTGTTTCAAAAACTTCCAGATGCTCATTTTATAATAACGAAGCATGGCACCGAGAATGAAAACGATGAACAGGAACATCGTAAGGTAAACACAACCCATAAGCTTCGCGAGAGGAAGCAACGTTGCGAGTCCGAATTTTCCTACGGCGAATGCCATCCCTCCGAAGGCGCCGAGTGGTGCGAGATACATCACATAACGAAGAAGGCGGTAAGCAAACTTCGAAGCCTTTTCGAGGAACGAGACGGCCTTTTCACGATAGCGTGAATATGTGAGAACAATTCCGGAGATGATCGCGACAACGAGAACCTGTAAGGTGAAGTTCGACATAAAGAATGCGAACCAATCGAAAGAATGCTCCGCTTGTTCCGTATACTTCGAAGCATCCTGGATCGTGAGCCCGCTTTTATCGATATGACCGGGCTTAAGAACATAGGCTACGAGGATGCCGATGGCCAGCGCGAAAGTCGTAACAATCTCGAAGTAGACGAGCGCTTTGACACCGACGCGACCAACTTTTTTAATATCCCCGATAGCGCTGATGCCCAGCGTGATCGTGAGAAATATGATCGGCCCGATGAAAAGCTTGATGATGTTTATGAAAGTCTTCCCGATGATTTCCATTTTCACGGCGGTCGCTGGATAAAAGTGACCCAGGAAAACTCCGGCGAGGATCGCAACAATCACCTGTAGTGCGAGGTTACCGAATATTCGTTGATACCAGGGTTTAGGGGCGGCAGAGAAAGGTTGCGTTTCGGATGTGTGCATCGGGCTGATGCCTTAAATTAAATAAAAGAAGTTAAAGTGTATTAGCGGGTTATGCCGATAGGTCGCTGCGATATTTAAAAAAAGGAAAGTGACCCTAGGAAGGTTTATATCGCCACATGAACCAACCCGTGAGCGAAGAGCCGACCAATAAAACGGCTTCGGAAATTAAGAGGAAGGCGATCTCGTCGACGAACCGTGCGATGGTATGGAGAACGGCGCCCACGATCAGCACGATGGCTATATAATTTGGAGTATACGACGTGCGGAAGATGCCGATGGCGAGAGATACCAGGCCGAGGGGAAAAGCGAACCCCGAAGGAAGGTAAATGACACGTATTGCATTAGTTTGATGCAGATCATTTTGAAGTGCCTTCATCTGCGCCGCGGTATACCCACTTTCCTTAAGAAGATCCTGGAACAGTGTGGCGGTAGACATTGCAGAGATGGTAACGGCGCCGAGGGCGACGAGTCCCGTGCCGATGAGTCCGAAGGCCCGGGCATGATCGGGCAGCATGTAAGCGAGTCCGAACGAGCCGACAATGAAGGACACCAGCGCAAGTTTAAAAACGACGACGGCGACGAGGTAGTGATTGAAATAGTGGAGACTATCGGCGAGCATGAGCATGGTTGGTGCGCCGAAGAGATATATCGAAATGATAAGCCTGCTGAATTTAGGAAGCTGCGTTTTTGCCATTATTAAAGTTAAGACTATAAACATGGCCGCGGGTTAAAATGGGGATTGGGGCTGCTGTTTTTCGCGTTTTTTGCATATAATTGCAGCCTCGAAAGAGGATTCGGGGTGTAGCGCAGCCCGGTTAGCGCATCACGTTAGGGACGTGGAGGTCGGATGTTCGAATCATCTCACCCCGACAGTTAGGGTTCATTAGAATCCATCAGCCTTTAAATCGTTTTGGTTTAAAGGCTTTTTCTTTTTTTAAGGACCAATCCGATACAAAGAAGTTCAGGGAGTGGCTTTCGGGTAAGGAGGTGGGCACTGAGATTTGCCGTAATAGGTAGTTAGCTTTGCTTCAACTTTAATTGAAAGGCCAAAAAAGATGGGAGTTACAATTCACTTTGAAGGGCGACTTAAGAGTGCTCAAGACCTAAATGAAGTTCTGAGAAAGGGGCATGAATTAGCAAAGAGACTTTCGCAAGAACCCGTACTCTTAGATTCCGGAAAAAAGCTCTTGAAAAGGATCAGGAACGAGGAAGACTGGGACTACGAGGGTCCTGTCAAGGGAATCCAATTTAGTCCACACATCAATTCAGATCCTTTGGTTCTGGAATTCGACAGGGACCACTACATTCAGGAGTATTGCAAGACGCAATTCGCAGGTGTCTCCACCCATATTAAAATAATTGAATTCCTTCGGGATATTGAACCACACTTTCAAGAACTTCAGGTTGTCGATGAAGGTGAATTTTGGGAAAGTAGCGAGATCAAAGTTTTGGAACAGAAGTTTAATGATTTCTTTGATGCTTTTGAAAAGGCGATCCAAGAGAATCCCAAATTAAAAGGACCGTTCAGAATTGAAGGTCGAATTATTGATCTCATGGAGTGAGTGCTTTCCAGTGGGCTAGTCAGGCGTACCAAATAATTGTATTTGTTTGAGTAAATTCGCCCCGGGGGCAACTTTGAAAGTGTTAAATCATTTGTGCCCTAGTTGTACCCTGATCACCTGAAGTTCTTCTAACTGCTTGGGAATAAAGATATAAAGGCGCGGAGGTGTCGTCATCTCACCCCGACAAGCTTTGGAAACAAACAAGATCAAAACCCTTCGGCTTTTATTGGTCGAAGGGTTTTTTTGATCTGGGTGAAGATCGTAAGTACCTTGCTGTCGTGAAGAGTACAAGGGGAATTCCCAAATACGATCTCGATCAGTTTCGAAAAGTCCACAGGATCGACGAAGACGAGCCTGCCGATTTTGGATGCAGCGGGCTTTCGCGTGACAAGTTTATTCGGGGATTTGAGTTGTACTCGAGCCGTGCGTTGGTCAGAAGCATCGGCCCCTTGCGATCCGCGTTCTACCGCATTAGTATTACGGTAACCGGTACGCTCGATATGAGCATAGGTCTTGAGAAGTATTCGCACCAGCCACGCACCCTGGCGTTTACATTTCCAAACCAAATATTCAGCAAGAACAATATCAGTGCGGATGCCTTTGGTTACTATATGCTCTTCGAAGCAAGCTTCCTGGAAGAGCTGTTACCCCCCAATAAATTACAGAAGGAGTTTCCTTTTCTTAGTCCTGCGGGAATACCGGTGTTCATGTTATCGCAAACTGAACTCACCGCTTGTATCGATGTTGTTAAAAGAATGAATTCAGAGATCAGAAGTGATCTGCCAGGAAGAGAAAGAGCTATACAATTAAATCTATACCTACTGTTGCTGGAGGCGAAGCGTAGTTATGACCGGCAGAAGCTCAACGTGACACCATTGCCGCAGGCGGGACACGGATTGGTGTCGCGTTTTTACAAGCTCGTTGGAACACATTTTTCTACACAACGGAAAGTATCTGATTACGCCTGCATGCTTTCAGTGAGCGCCAATCATTTAAATAAAGTGGTGAAAGAGGTGACCGGCAGAACAGCGTCCGACTGTATCCGGGAAATGTTGGTACAGGAAGCCAAGTTACTCTTACTGCATACTGATAAATCGGTTGCTGAAATTGGATATCAACTTGAGTTCAGCGGTCCTGCTTCTTTCAATCGTTTTTTCAAAGCCGAAACCGGCGAGACGCCGATGACTTTCCGTTCCAGGAATAATTAGGTCTATAGAAGGCAGACTTCAGGTAATGACCTGCAGCCCTTGGGCGCAGACCTTTGAATAAAAAAACTCGTATGAAGTTCAAAGACAAAAAAGTCGTTATCGCCGGCGGTACATCGGGTGTTGGTCTTGCATCGGCAAAAAGTTTTCTGGCAGCTGGTGCTCATGTAACAGTTACAGGTCGAAACCCCGAACGCCTGGCATCGGCAAGAAAACTAAACATGAATACGTTCGCGGTAGATAGCTGCGACCGCAAAGCTTTGGATGCATTTTTTAATGATCATGGTGCCGTTGATCATCTGGTTATTGCGCTCGGTGGTTCCAAGGGCATGGGTAATTTCACAGGGCTGTCGATGAAATTATTGCGGGAAGGCTTCGATGAAAAGTTCTGGCCTCAATTGGAAACGTTACAAGCTGCGTTGCCTATGCTGTCGAGCGGAGCAAGCATCACGTTTGTAACCGGCAGCGCCGCGAGAATAAAGCAACCGGGCATTGCTGGACTTACTGCGGTCAATGGAGCACTCGAACTGATGTTGCCGTCGCTATCGTTGGAGTTAGCGTCGTTCCGCTTGAACGCAGTATCACCAGGTGTAGTGGACACACCTTGGTGGAATTTTCTTCCTTCCGATCAAAAGCTGGATGCATTCGCGCAGTTTACTGCGAACACACCAGCGAAACGTGCCGCGCAGCCAGAGGAGATAGCCGATGTTATATCATTCCTGGCAGGGAATGCTTACATGACGGGAAAGATTATCGGTGTCGACGGAGGAATGGTATGAACCGAACTCCTTTTGTCGCTTTCAACCCCATATTTGCCGCATCTGCACCACAGTTGCTTTTACGGATGGTTCTTATTTTGTCATGAAGATTTTAATTTAACGATCATGACAAGTAAGCTGACTATTTTACTCCTGGTTGCGTCGGTAATCTCATCAAACGCACAGAAAACAAATACTGTCGAACATAAGTCGGGATATGCCCCGGTGAATGGCCTGAAGATGTACTATGAAATTCATGGCCAAGGTGGTGTGCCGCTCGTGCTGCTTCATGGCGGCGGTTCTACAATTGAAAGTACTTTTGGAAACGTGTTATCCATGTTTGCTGCGAAAGGCAAAGTAATTGCCGTTGAATTGCAGGCGCATGGTCGTACCAGTGACAGAAATACTCCTGAATCTTTTGAAACCGATGCCGACGATGTGGCAGCATTATTGAACTACTTAAAAATTGACAAAGCGAATTTTTTCGGTTTCAGCAATGGAGGGACTACCACTCTGCAAATTGCAATCAGGCACCCGGAGATAGTCAATAAAATAATTGACTTGTCTGGTGCTTCCGAAAGAGAAGGATTCGTTCCTGGTTTCTTCGAAGGTTTCCCAAATGCAACGCTGGAAACTATGCCGGCACCATTGAAAGAAGCTTTCTTGAAAGTAACCCCTGACAAAGACAAACTGCAGGTGATGTTTAACAAGGATGTGGAACGAATGAAGAATTTTAAGGACATTCCTGAGAACTCGATACAGTCGATCAAGGCACCTACTTTGATAATGGTAACTGACCGCGATGTAATGTCTGTGGAGAACGCAGCAAAGATGTCGCATAAGATACCCGGTGCACGACTCGCAATATTACCCGGACTGCATGGGGCTTGCATCGGCGAAGTATGCACAGCAACCAAAGGCAGTAAAGTCCCTGATTTAACCGTTGCCCTGATCGAGGAGTTTTTAAATGAACAACCATGAACAGCGATCTGAAAATTATTACGCCCGACCAACCAGGATATGTAGAATGGAATAATCGCGGAGTGAATCTCCGGTTTAGCGGTCGTCCTTCCGAAATTATTCCGGTGACAACAATAAATGACCTTGCAGCCGCCTTACAATACGCGATCGACAAAGGCCATCGTGTTGCAGTAAGATCCGGCGGACATTGTCTTGAAAACTTCGTGAGCAATCCGGAGATAGATATTGTCATTGATATTTCAGGGATCAAAGGCATTCGCTACGATGCGGCGATGAATGCAATTGAAATTCTTGCAGGAGTGACCCTCGGAGAAATGTATGAAACGCTGTCCAACCAGTGGGGAACGGTTCTTCCTTGCGGCGAACATCCTGGAGTCGGCATTGGAGGGCATATACCCGGCGGAGCTTTCGGTTTTTTATGTCGTCAGCATGGACTGGGTGTAGATTATCTCTATGCAGTCGAGGTACTTTGGGTCAATAAAGACCGTCAAGTTGAAAAAGTCATTGCCACGCGAGAGACTTCGGATAGGAACCGTGAACTATGGTGGGCACATACCGGTGGAGGTGCGGGAAATTTCGGCGTCGTTACCCGATATTGGTTTCGAAGGCCGGGCAAGGTTGGCAAAGATCCTTCCGACTTATTGCCGAAAGCGCCACACACTATCGAGACGATAGAGCTGGAATGGCAATGGAAAGATATTGATGAAAATAAATTTCGTCAGCTTGTTGATAACTATGGGAACTGGTGCTTTAACAATAGACACCCCGGAACGAAAACATGTAACCTATATGCGACCCTGCATCTTTGGAACAAAGTGGTGGGGAAAATTCAATTGAAAGGCCTCCTGACAGAACCAACAGAGGGCATCGCAGATGAATTTATTCAGTCGCTCAATGAACAGCTCGACGTATCGTGCACGGTAAAAAGAAATAAAACAAGTTGGGTCGACTTTGCGTTGCATCCTTTTCCCGATATCTTCTCGGGGCCAAAAGCCTCTTTTAAAGTTAAAGACTCTTTTCTTTGTCAGCCCTTCACGCATGCGCAAGTTAAGACCATCTATCGTTATTTAACCGAACACAACGATGTGCCCGGAGGCAATATCGGATTGGCGTCTTATGGTGGACAAGTAAATAGTGTTGCAAGCGATGCAACCGCTGCAGTACAACGTAGCGCGATCATCGACAGTGCGTGTGCAGTTGGTTGGTTAAATGCTGATGATGAAGCAAAGTCGATGGAATGGGTGCGCAAATGTTACAGCGAATTATACGGCGAAACTGGCGGTGTGCCCGTTCCAGGTAAGCAAACCGGTGGATGTATAATTGCACACGCCGACAACGACATTGATGATCCGAACTGGAATAAGTCCGGGTTGCCGTGGCACACCTTTTATTACCAGGACAACTACCCCAGGCTTCAGGAGATCAAGGCATCCTGGGATCCACTGAACATTTTCACGCATCGATTGTCTGTTCAGAGCTCCGAAGCCGATCTTAAGCTACCTTAAGAAATTATGATCTTTCGTCACCGTACCTTGCATGCAAATGACGAAAAATAAAAGAGTTAAGATTGACAGTATCGATGTGTTGTCGGACAACTGGTATATACTTAAGAGGGTGAATTTCAAATATAAGCTGGATGATGACACGTGGCAGGAACAAAGCAGGGAAGTTTATGATCGCGGAAATGGCGCGACGATCCTGTTGTACAACACCAAAAAGAGAGCAGTCATACTGACGAATCAATTCCGGATGCCCACGTATCTCAACGGCAACGATTCGGGCATGCTGTTAGAGGCCTGTGCGGGTTTACTTGATAACGATAACCCCGAAGAATGTATCAGGCGCGAAACGGAGGAAGAAACCGGGTACCAGGTGTCGAACGTTCGAAAGATATTCGAAACATATATGTCGCCGGGCTCAGTTACGGAGATCCTCCATTTTTTTGTTGCCGAGTATACCGATGACATGAAGACTTCAGAAGGCGGCGGATTAAAGAATGAACAGGAAAATATAGATGTGCTCGAACTCCCTTTTGAACGAGCCTATCAAATGATCGGCACCGGTGAGATCAAGGATGCAAAGACCATTATGTTGTTGCAGTATATGAAGATCAATAACCTGATGTGATCAAACTCTGTTTCTTAGCTTTCCTGCGAAGATTCAAATTCAAATTCCTATTGTAACACTTTTTCAAACGCTTTTCGCGGCGCATTTTGAAAGAAGACCTCTCCACAATAAGTGTAATGCAGATTTTCCAGGACACGCAGCATAGGACCATTGTCGAAATTCGTATCCACCTTGATGCTATAAATGTTATTGGCGAGGCATAATTTTTCAACCAATTGAAAAAGATACGTGCCTGCTTTCTTTCCCTTCGCTTTCGGCGCGGCAGCCACGCGATGGAGTACGGCGTAATCACCATCGGTCAGCCACTTACCGTCAATGTTGTCGTATGCCTCCTCTTTGCCAAAAATGATAGCAGCATATGCCAGGATGACACCTTCATCTTCCAACACATAAGCATAGCCTGCATCGAGATCTTCCTGGATAGTTGTCTTGTTTGGATATCCATTTTGCCACTGTTCGCTGCCATCGGCCCGCCGTTGTTCAATAGCATACTGGATGATCTCCCAGATCGTTTGCAGTTCGGATTGTATCGCCTTACGTAATATCATGATTGCGGAACGCTTATCACCTTCACAACCAAAAATAATGCATTCGAGTCCAATTCGAATGCATTGTTTTCCCTGGCGACAATATCAGTTAATTCCCTGTCCGGCCTTCAATTGCTTAATCGCCAATTCAATTTGCGTTCTTCGCGTTTCATTTTTCTCAAGGGCGAGTGCTTCAGTAGCAAACTTCAATGCCTTTTTCGTATCACCGTTTCGCGAATAACCGAAGGCAAGCCCCATCAGCGCACCTGCCTGATGTGGATGCCGATCGAGATTCAATAAAAAAACTTCCATCGCTTCTTTGTTCAAATTCCTCGTCAGCAATTCCTGTCCATATGCAGTCAGCTGATCTGGACCGGCATCAGAAAGGGTCGCGGCTTCTTTCATCAATGCATCTGCTTCCCCTTGCCTGCCCATCGCGACCAACAAATTACTCTTTGCCTGTAGCAAGGTGTAATATTTTGCCCCCCGGTTGAGATAGATATCCAGCCACGACATCGCTTCTTCGAGATGAATTTTCTTACGTGCACAGAAGTTCGCCGCCTGCACCCAATTTTGCCACACCATAAACTGGTGGCCCTGCGGGCCCATCGCTCCCTGGAATTGTTCGCGGAGCCTTTGAAAATAAATTTCATCGCCGTCAGGAACAGTGATCATCACAGGCACACTTATCCGCTCCCAACTCATCAGCATCGTGCTGCTGTTCTGCAATCGATCCGTAAATTCATACGTAAGCCATTCGTTGAACTCCGAGTTACGGGGCTTTACAGTAACCCTCAGCGCATCTTCAGCGGGCGTGTAAAAAAAGCTTCCCCACGAGTTCGAATTATTCGAGAAGATCACCGTCCACTCATCGCTACCGGGTATCATGTGGAGTCCGTAGGTACCGGCGCGTAATGTCTTACCTTCTACTTGCACATCGTGCGAGAATGTTATGACCGTATTTTCGTTGGCACCCGCTCTCCATGGCGACGGATTTTGTTCTGTACTGTTTCCGACGTTGAAATTGGTGCTGCCATAAGGAACCACCGCGCCCCAGATCTCACGACCTCTCACGCGGGGACTGCTGTACACGATCGTAACTTTTACCAACCCCATAAACTGGACGACTTCACTTCGCTGATTATCTCCATTAGGCGGCAACTCCGGCTGAGCAGTCGCGAAATGCCATAAACTCAACGCCGCGATCATCAACGATATTCTCCCGCTCCCCATTTGCTACTTCTTTATCAATGTGTCGTCGGCAATCCAGTTTATTTCCCATGTCTTGCCGCCGTCATCGGAAAACGCCTGCTCGAAATGACACGACTCGGGTGTTATGCTTGTGATCACGAACCGGACCCATATGACCCGTTCATTGTAAGTTTCCTGGCAATAGAATTCGCCTCTTCCGTTCTTGAATTCCCCGACGGTCGGTGTGGTCAGGGTCGCACCTCGCGAGCTCGCGAAGTGAAGGCTCCATTGACGCGACGTTTGGTTGTACAAGCGAAGATTAAGACCTTCGAAATGTCCCGCGGGTCCATCGGCAGTCAGTTCCACGAGGTTTGCTTTTCCATCCCACACTTTGGTCACCACCGTAGTACCCGTGTATTCGGTCCATTCGGTTGAATTCGATAATGGCTTTACCAAACGCTTCAGGTGCGTTTTCCAGGTGCCGATCTCAAAATCAAAATCGTGCTGACCATCATGGGCCACGGCTTTCGTTTCCTGGCTCATAGCAGTGTGGATGAATCCTGAACAGCACACCAGGAGGAGAATGAATCGTGTTATTGTTAGTTGCATAGAACGAGTGAATTTTGGCTTCAAGGTATTTGAATGCTGGGGTAGATAATTGGATCAGTTTTTATATTTGTGCTGGGCCAGATGTATCCATTCCAGGAAACCATAAAGATCAATCAGACCGGGCAGGCAATCTACTTGCAGGTGGCAAACGCCATCATCAATGAAATTCATGAGGGCAGGCTCACGCCCGGCCAGAAACTCCCCGGAGCACGAATTCTTGGCGAGTCTTTACGGCTGAACCGGAAGACCATCGTAGCCGCCATGGAAGAACTGGCGGCCCAGGGTTGGGTCGAAAGCTTTGCAAAGAGAGGAACGTTTGTTTCCAGGAAACTGCCGGCCGTAATCTATAAACCACTGCAGAACGCAACACTTGCCAACGTCAGGAAAACGAAAGTTGCACGGGTAAACCGCTTGCCATTCCTTGAAGCCCTGACACTAGACTCCAGGGGTAAAGTGCAAATTGATGACGGTATACCTGACGTGAGGCTGTCACCCATAGACGCTCTTCTCAAGTATCAACGTTCCCTTCTTTCAAAAAAGGCATTCAATACACTGTTGAAGTACGGCCACGTTGAAGGTGACCTGGATTTAAGAACGACACTTAAAACATACCTGAGTGACACGAGATGCATCGTGACCAACGTCGGGAATATTTTTATAACGCGCGGCAGTCAGATGGGGCTGTACCTTATTATTGCGTCGCTTGTAAAAAATGGAGATGTGTGTATAACTAGTTTCCCAGGATACAAAGTGGTCGATGACACCATACATCACCTTGGCGGCAACGTTGCTCACGTCGACGTCGATCATGAAGGGATCATTATGAAAGAAGTCGAAGCCCTTTGCAAGCGTCAGAATATAAGGCTGCTTTATATAACTCCGCATCATCACTACCCGACAACAGTCACCCTGTCGCCGGTGAGAAGAATTGAATTGTTGCAACTCGCCATCAAGTATGATTTTTTTATCCTCGAAGACGACTACGCGTACGATTTTCATTACAGCAATAACCCGGTGTTACCATTGGCCAGTCTGAACAAAAGCGACCATGTTATTTATACCGGTTCATTCAGCAAATCCCTGGCTCCCTCGGTACGGATTGGATATTTTGTTGCTCCTGCTGAAGTGATCGAAGCTGCAAACAAACTCCGGCGTGTGATCGACAGGCTGGGCGATCCCCCCTTGGAACGATCGCTCAGCGAATTCATCAAGTCGGGAGATCTGCAGAGGCATTTGAAGAAAGTTGTAAAAATATATCGCCATCGCAGGGACTATTTCTGTGAGCTGCTTCAAACCTATCTTTCCGATCATGTTACGTTCGTAAAGCCGGAAGGAGGGATGTCGGTATGGGTGGTTTTTAAGAAAAGAGGTATCCTTAAAATGTTGCCCGCAAGGCTTGCAAAAGAGGGCTACCTTATCGAAAGCGATAACGTCTTTAACAAGAAGTTGAATGCAGTGAGGATAGGGTTTGCATCGCTGAATGAAAGAGAAATGGAGAGGTTTGTGGCAGCGCTGACTAAAGTGGTGCGTAAGAACTTACCGGGATAGACAATTTTGCTTAAAGACGGCCAAGAACATTTAATTTACCAAAACGGTCGCGAACTCACATCCGCGACCGATTTTATTGTAGCGTTATTATATCACCGTCACTCCTTCAGTCACTCTTCGAAGCGTCCTCGCCGCATCTATCATATTGCGCATCGCCGCATCGGTCTCCGCCCACTTTCGTGTCTTCAATCCACAATCAGGATTGACCCACAGATTCCGGGCCGGCAAAACCTTCGCCGCTTTCTCAAGAAGTGAAAGCATCTCCGCAGACGTCGGTACCCGCGGACTATGTATATCATACACTCCCGGACCAATCTCATTCGGATACCTGAAGCCGACAAACGCATCCAGCAATTCCATCTGTGAGCGTGATGTTTCTATCGTGATCACGTCTGCATCCATATCAGCAATATTCCTAATGATATCATTGAACTCAGAGTAACACATGTGAGTGTGTATTTGAGTCTCATCTTTAACTCCACTCGCCGATATCCTGAACGCCCGAACAGCCCACTGCAAGTAATCATCCCAGTCGGCCTTCCTTAAAGGCAAACCTTCCCGGATGGCAGGTTCGTCAATCTGGATGATCCCGATTCCAGCCGCCTCGAGGTCGCAGACTTCATCGCGAATTGCCAACGCTATCTGCATACAAGTATCCTTCCTCGGCTGATCGTCGCGAACAAATGACCATTGCAATATCGTTACCGGCCCCGTCAGCATTCCCTTCATCGGTAACGAAGTGAGCGATTGAGCAAAGGTGGTCCACTTTACCGTCATCGCCTTCGGACGCGATACATCACCATAGATGATCGGCGGCTTCACGCAACGTGAACCATAGCTCTGCACCCAACCATTCTTTGAGAACAGGTAACCATCGAGTTGCTCGCCGAAATATTCAACCATGTCATTCCGTTCGAACTCCCCATGCACAAGAACATCTACGCCGATCTCCTCCTGCCAACGAACAGCTTTCGCCGTTTCGTCTTCAAGCAACTTCTCGTATTGCCTGTCGGTCAATTCACCCTTCTTCCATTTAGCACGCCAGCCTCTCACTTCATCCGTTTGAGGAAACGATCCAATAGAAGTTGTCGGGAACAACGGCAGGTTAAGGTATTGAAGTTGCTTTTCCTGTCGGGTCGGAAAAGGATTTCTCCTGTGTTCATCTCTCTCTGTAATACCCGCCACCCGTTCTTTAATCTCCGGCTTGTGGATGAGTTCCGATCTTCTCCGGCTTGCGATGGCAGCCTCATTTTCATCAAGTCGCGATTGATATTGAGCTTTTAACGACGGCGTACTCAGATACTTTAACGAGACAACCTCACTCAATTTTTGCTTCGCGAAAGCCATCCAATTCTTAAACTCGTTGTTTATTTCAAAGTCGAGATCACAGGGACTGTGTAACAGCGAACATGAAGGGGCGATCATTACACGCGAGTCACCAACGAGTTTAATTGCCTTTTCTATCATTGCCAGGGACTTCGAATAGTCGTTCTTCCAGATATTCCTGCCATCGACTAAGCCAAGCGAAATGCTCATCTTTCCCGGTAATTCGTTCAATACCTCGTCAAGCTGTTGAGGATAACGAACGAGGTCGACATGCAATGAACATACGGGGAGAGATTTTGCCAGTTCAAGATTATCCCGCAGTCCTTCGAAGTATGTGGTTACGATAGTTTTTAATGAAGGGAATTCTCTTTTGATCTCGTTGTATACAAATGTGAATGCCTTCTTCGCCTTTTCAGACAGGTCCAATGCAAGAAATGGCTCGTCAAACTGAACCCATTCTACGTTAAGCTTATCAAGTTTCTTAAGAACTTCTATATAAACCGGAAGGATGTTCCTGATCAGTTCGAGACGGTCGAAGCCCTCTTCTTTCTCTTTTCCCAACAAGATATAAGATACCGGGCCGATAAGAACCGGCTTCGTGATAATTCCAAGCTCTTTTGCTTCATAGAATTCGTCAATAACTTTTGTTGAGAACAATTTGAACTGTTGACCCTTCCTGAACTCCGGAACGATATAATGATAGTTGGTATCAAACCACTTCGTCATTTCCATCGCAGTGATATCCAGACCATCTTTTTGATAACCACGAGCCATCGCAAAATACAGATCCATCTCTGTGTTGGTCTTGTTTAAGATCACATCGTGATAGCGCTGAGGAATAGCGTTGACCATCATCGTCGTGTCAAGGACCTGGTCGTAAAATGAAAAATCGTTCGACGGGATAAGATCGATTCCCGCGTCCTTTTGGATCTTCCAGTTATGTTCACGGATAAGTCGTCCAACGGTGAGCAGGCTTTTCTGTGACGATTTCCCCGACCAGTAACTTTCACTGGCCTTCTTGAGTTCGCGTTGACTACCAATACGCGGGTAGCCAAGATTGTGCGTAAGCATTTGTTTTTTGTTTTAGTGAAACAATAGTTGAACCGGGCAACTTGCTTGTCACCGATGCTTACGTGAGAATGTTGTGAATAGGGAATAGCAAAGCAGCTACATGGATGTAGTGCTTCAAAGATCTATGCCTGACTCTGCTTCATTTCCGCGAAAGCATTTGTCAATGCGTTATTGGTAAGTCTCCTGGCTTTCCCGATCCGGTTCGCCTTCTCGTTTGTTGGCTAACAAACAATGGCTTCATTGAACAAGACTGATCCGCCATGAGGCGGACGGGATTACAGTTGCGCGACAGCCCGTGATTTGCACACGGTTCCTTTTTAATTCCCCGCTAAGGGAAACCAGCAACGGCGTTGATGATGTATCAAACAATGAACGGCTTGAGACAAATATAGACTTTCTTTTTTCAGATCACTAAAACTCCATGACCATGAGCACCGCGGAGACCGGGCACACCGAACTGAACTCCGAAGAACTCTTGATCTCCTTCTGCGCATCCTCCCGTGATTGCTTCTTGAATCCAAGTTTTCCAAAAAATGCCGGAGCTGTTTCAGTCAAAAGGGAAACAGTTGATACAGGTCTGTCCTTGGCACGGGAGATCAGCTCTTCGACGATCTTTTTTCCAAAACCCTCTCCCCTTAATTCTTTTGCCACTGCAACGGATCGTAGTAGACCATGATCACCATAATATTCGAGTCCACCGCAGCCCACCACCTCTTCGCCATCGAGATAAAGGAAAAAGTCATTCCCCTCCAGCCGGATGTCTTCATATGGAAGTGAGTTCTGCTTTAGAAAAGATCGCAGACGTTCCAGGTCTTCGTTATTGAGCACCTTTTGGTCCATCGCCCGATATTTTTTATTGCTCATAGGAAACTTTAATCGTAATATTACGATTATTAAATTTATGGGACTAACGAAAACCGAAGAATTTACGAAGGTGCAGAACGATCTGGCCAGGATCACGAAAGCCCTGGGGCACCCGGCCAGGATCGCTATTCTGCAATTCCTGGTAAAAACGAAATCATGCGTGTGCGGCGATATCGTCGATGAGCTTCCCCTGTCCCAGTCAACTGTTTCTCAACACCTGAAAGAATTGAAGAGCGCTGGCCTGATCAAGGGTAACATCGACGGCCCAAGTGTTTGTTACTGTATCGATGAAAAAGCCTGGACCAGGGCGAAGAAACAGGTCGAAGATTTCATGGAAAGTTTCACAGGCCAGGATTGTTGCTGATTATGTTCTTTGTTGAAGACACCATAAAACAACTGCTACTTGAGTCCGGGAAAATTCCCGGTGATCGAAGATCGATACTTGGAGAATTGTCGACATACGTTCAGAAGCACAAAACGGTAAATCTCATTTTCATTTGCACGCACAACTCGCGACGAAGCCATATAGCGCAGATCTGGGCACAGACGGCCGCTTCATACTTCAATATTCCGAATGTTCATTCTTATTCGGGTGGCACAGAAGCAACGGCATTCAATCCGAGGGCTGTCGATGCTTTGCGTGGAATCGGCTTTAAGATCGAAGCTGCGTCCGGCGGGACCAATCCACGATACGTTGTTCGCTATTCCGATCAGCATCCTTCTTTCGAAGTATTTTCAAAAAAATACGATGATGCCGGAAATCCGGCGAAAGATTTCGCCGCCGTTATGACCTGTACGCATGCGGATGAAAATTGCCCCGTTGTCGCAGGTGCATCGCGCAGGATCGCTTTACCCTATGATGATCCTAAAGATTTTGATGGAACGGAACTGGAATCGCTCAAGTACAAAGAGAGATCTCTTGAAATTGGACGGGAAATATTATTCGCATTCTCACAAATCGATAAATAATGATTAACGACCCAGGATTTTTTCAAAACGAATTGCTCGGCTACGTTACAAGGAAAGTAAAAGACAGATCGCTCGCCGAAGATATTGTACATGATGTTTTCATTAAAGTCCAGGCAAAAGCGGACCAGGTAAAGGACAGTGAAAAAATGACCGGCTGGATCTATCGCATTACAAAGAATGCGATCATCGACCACTTTCGTCTTCAATCGAGAACTATCACAACCGAAGATCTTAATTGGGAAGACGATAAGACAGATCTCAATCAGTGCGTCGAAAGATGTTTGACCGAAAAACTGGCGACGTTGCCCGACAAATACCGCGAAGCGCTTGAATTGTCGGAGGTGCAGGGAGTTTCCCAATTGGAGATCTCAAAAAAGCTGAACATCTCATACTCCGGGGCTAAGTCACGGGTACAACGTGCGCGCCAGATGCTTAAAGACATGATGGACGAAGAATATCATGTGAAGCTCGACAGCTATGGCAACGTGATCCGGTGCGAAAACCGTCTGCCTTGCGGGTGTCAGTAAAAAGAGGCGGGTTTCTCACCCACCTCTTAATCGTTTAGCAGCATCCAATAGAGATACCGCCGCCGTCACAACAACCGCTGTCGCAACAGCCGGGTCCATTCTGATCTTTCATAGTTATTTTGATTTTTGTTAAACATTGATTGGCCTCTTTAGCCGGTACAATGACGGGGACTTACCGGCAAAGACGCAAAAAATCTCTTGCGTCTTTTTTTATCCATGTCCGTCTTAAGAAAAAAACTATATGAAAAACATCTTATCAATTCTATTGATAGTGTTCACAACCATATTGAGCAAAGCTCAAAGTTGGCCTCTCGAACCTGCAACAGATCACTACAAAAGCCTGAAACAATTGAATGACAAACCGTCGTCGGCCAGGTCGTGGATGGACACCATAAAGTATCCCCCTTCTGAATACAGCAATTCAATTGTTTATACGTTGGTGAAACCATATTACCTCACCGAATCACAAGTCAAATCGCTTTCGGAGAGTGTCAATTTTCCGGCTAACAGCTCTGATCAAACGAGGAAGGAGCTGGACTATATGCTCGAGTTGCAATCGAAGAGAACACAGGATCAGGTAAAGCGGGTTGAATTTCTTGCCAACATTGGATACTGGCCGACAGCCGATATCCTTAAAGATCATATTCAGCATCAGCAGAATCTTAAAGACCTGTTTTTTGAAGGCCGGGAGGTTCTGGGAGATCAAATAACAGCCGGGAATTTTCCAAAGGTTGCTGTTCTCCTGAAAGGCGTGATGCGCGATATGAGGATCATGGAGTTTACCATCAAATACAAGCTCTTACGGGTTCGTCCATATCATCTTGAACCTAACCTTCATTCGCTAACAAAAATCAATTCACCATCTTTTGCCAGCGGACACACTCTATGGGCATTTGTCCAGGCGTTTACCTGGAGCGAGATCATTCCCGAAAAACGCGACGGTTTCATTGCTCTTGCTGAAGAGATCCGTCGCTCGAGAGAGATCATGGGCATCCACTTTCCCAGCGACAACGAAGCGGCAAGACAGGTGGCTTATAAGATGATTCAATACTATTTCCAGAACGATTCCTTCAGGAAAGATCTGGAGGCCGCAAAAAAAGAATGGAGTGAAAAAAAATCTTTGGTCACAAAGTAGTCTTGAATAACTTGGGAGAATAAAGTCCCATGACCTCTGAGATCAGACCATTTACTCCGACCGACTGGCCCGTTGTTGCCGGCATCTACGAGCAGGGTTTGCTGACACGTAATGCTACGTTCGAAACAGAAGTGCCGCCATACGATCAATGGATAAAGAAATTTCATACTCATCTGCTTTGGGTTGTTCTGGTGCAGGGTAAGGTGGTAGGATGGCTGGGACTTCAGCCTGTGTCGAATAGAAAAGTTTACGAAGGTGTTGTTGAGGTAACTATTTATTTAGACGCGAACCACCATGGGGCCGGTCTCGGCAGGAAGCTAATGGACCATATGATAGCTGAAAGCGAGAAAGCCGGGATCTGGACCTTATACGCGTCAATATTCCCTGAAAATACTGCCAGCGTTCACCTTCATAAGTCCAGCGGCTTCAGGCAAATCGGGTACAGGGAAAAGATAGGAATGTTGGATGGAAAATGGCGCGACACCGTATTGTTTGAAAGACGAAGCAAGATTGCCGGAATATAATTGCGAGATCGAAAGACGTTGTCGTCCAATTCGATTCGTATAGTGTTATATTGAGTTATCACAGACCCCCCACTCTCTCACTACATGGAAACCGAACAGCAATCGACAAATCCAGGAACGGCCTTCCGCGACGCCATCATCCTGCCAAACATCCTCGCAATTGTGTTGGTCGGGATGGTAATGTTAATTTCCCCTGACGATCCCCTGGGCGATTCATCTGTTTTCATCATCTCCACATTTGTGATCATTCCCGTGCTCATGGGTTTGACCAGCGCATGGATCTGCCGCAACACGCAGATGAAAACCATTCGTTACATCGGCCTGTCGACAATCAATACGCTGATCTCGATTGCACTAAGTTTCATATTTCTCAGGGAGGGTGTCATCTGCCTTATTATCGTCTCCCCACTCATTCTGGTATTCGTAATATTAGGGGCCCTGGTCGGGAAATTTATTTTCAAAAAAAATAACAACACCCTTAACATAAGTATCGTCGGGGCGCTGCTCCTGGTATTTGCTGCCGATCTCCTGTCCGATCATGAGTTTGTTGCCAAAGTATCCGACACGATGATCGTCAATGCTCCTGTTGAAAAAGTATGGCCGCTTGTTGTTGAATATGAGCCCATCACCATGAAGGAAGACTACTGGCTTTTCAGGATCGGGATGCCAAGTCCCGTTCAAAGTACCGTTGATGGTCACAAGGTGGGAGCGGGCAGAAAATGTATCTTCTCCAATGGCTATGTGTTCGATGAAAAAATGGTGGTGTATAAGCCGAATAAAGAACTCACGTTCGACATCATAAGCCAGCCACGCGATCCGGAGATCATGGGACATATCGATATTCAACGCGGACAATTTATCCTCGTCGATAATGGTAACGGGACAACTACTTTGATCGGAAATTCATGGTATAAGCTCTATGTATTCCCCACCGTGTATTTCGACGCATGGGCCGAAAGCATTACGCGTAATGTCCACCTTCGTGTGATGGAGCACATTAAAACGCAAGCGGAGAAAGGTGTTTGATTTCACGGTAAAATATCTCGGCTTTCTGAAGCATATTCCATTGCTTCCACACGTCTTCGAAGTGATGCTTAAAGTGAAGACTTTTGCCACCAACAGGTTGGTACTCGATTATATCGACGATATCGAAAACATCGTGCTTTCCTGGAAGGGGACATCAGCGCATTTTCACGAATTCGGAGGCATGCAGTTCAATGTGAGTGATAAAGAGATCGGACACATCCATGGCCACGGACTTCTTGATGTTCCGTTCAGCAGGTCTGTTAAAGAGCAGTTGATCCGTGAAAGCAACGGAAGAGTGAAGGAACATCATATTTTTAAGAAATCGGGCTGGATCAGTCTGCCCATCAAAAATGAGTTGGACAAAAAACTGGCAATTCAAATCCTGATGCGATCTTACGAGGACAAATCCACCAGGGCCACAAATCATAAAGTCCGTCATGAAGATCTATTATTTCCAGCAAAAGCAACTTGTTAAGGCCGACATCGACCGGGTGTGGGATTTCTTTTCCTCGCCAAAAAACCTGAACAAGATCACCCCTCCTTTTATGAATTTCGAGATCCTGGATGGCCTGTCCGCGGAAGTATTCGAAGGCCAACTGATCACGTACAAAGTGACTCCGTTACCATTTTTCAGGGTAAAATGGATAACGGAAATAACTGAGGTTGATCCAAAAAATTTCTTCGCCGATAAACAGAAGAAAGGACCGTTTTCATTGTGGCATCACGAACATAACTTTACAGAAACGGATGCTGGCGTGGAGATGGAGGATCATGTTATCTATGCAATACCATTTGGCTTTCTAGGGAGGATCGCCAATACCCTCTTCGTTCAAAGACAGGTACAACAGATCTTTGATTACAGGCGACAGAGAATTGAAAAACTGTTTTCATAATTTACCCTCATGAAAATCGAACACCTTGCCATTTGGGTCGACGACCTCGAAAAGATGCGCCAGTTCTATTCGACTTATTTCAACGCCACAAGCAACGAGAAATATACGAACACGAAAAAAGGGTTCACGTCATATTTCTTGTCTTTCGGTGAGAACACCGCACGCCTGGAGCTCATGAATAGAACGGATATCGTTGACGAACCCGTAAGACGAGGCCTTATGAAAGGCATCGCTCACTTCGCGATCACCGTGGGCAGCAAAGACGACGTGAACAAGCTAACCGAAAGATTACGGGCCGATAAGTACACGATAGAAAGCGAACCCAGAACCACGGGCGATGGCTACTACGAAAGTGTTGTCTTGGATCCTGAAGGGAATCACATAGAGCTTACTTCATTTTGATCTTCACCACAGTAAGCGAATAAGGCTTCAGCGTTAACGGCAATGTCACGCCTTTCGAAGTAACCTTCTTTTCAACGGGAACTATCTTCGAAGGATCTGTAAAACTATTGACATCGTCGGGCGTCGCCGCCAGCTCCGTGATCGAAACATCGCCCTTTATCTTACCACCTTTCAGGGCAATCGACGTTGTTTGAGCATCGGCTCCGGAGTTGACGATCTTCACGATCACTTCGTTTGAATTCTTGTCGACTACAGAAGAAGCATACAAGCCACTTTTATTCTCGACAGGAAGGGCATGCGTTCCTTTATTGTTGGAAAATAATTTCTGAACGTAATAGTTCGGTGTGGCGTAAGCGTTAAGATTATCAAACCAGATCAGGTCCGGTGTCCACTGCCAGCCTTCTGCGTGCGCGAACAATGGCGCATATGAAGCGAGGTGAACGATATCCGCGTTTCTCTCCAGGCCCGTCATGAACGCAGCTTCCGACAATGCACACAACCAGGTGTTCTTGTTGTCAGGGCTCGTTGTACGAACACTTTGCGCCGCATATTCCCCGGCAAATATTTTTGGGCCTTTGCGATCATAATTATCATAGCGATTCGCATTCTTAAAGAACCAGTCGGGCGAGTTATAATAATGCTCGTCAACGATCTGAGCTTTCGAAGTTTTCAGTTCATTCCAGGCATAGTCGAACATCTCACCATTAGGAAACGGTCCGGCGCTCGACACAATAACGATCTCCGGGTATTTCGCGTGAATCGCTTTCTCGAATTCATAGTAACGCTCAAAGTACTGCGGTCCCCATTGTTCATTGCCGACACCGATCATCTTCATTTTGAAAGGTTCCGGATGTCCCATATCTGCACGGAGCTTACCCCATGTTGTCGATGTTGCTCCATTGGCGAATTCCACCAGGTCCAAAGCATCCTGGATGTACGGATCCAATTGGTCCATGGGCGCGAGCTCGGCAGTATTGAACTGGCAAGCCATCCCGCAGCTTAGGATCGGAAGTGGTGAAGCTCCAATATCTTCGGCCAACTGGAAATATTCAAAGAATCCCAGGCCGAACGACTGGAAATAATCCGGCGCCTGCCTGTGCGCAAATTCACTGTTCCATCGGTTGATCATCAGTGTGCGATCTTCTTTGTCGCCAACCGTTTTCTTCCATTGGTAACGCAATGCCAGGTCTCTTCCCTCCACGATGCATCCACCGGGAAAACGAAGGAAGCCGGGCTTGAGGTCATATAACATCTGGGCAAGATCTTTACGAAGTCCGTTAGGTCGGCCTTTCCAGGTGTCTACCGGCGCCAAAGAAACGTGATCAACATCCACCATTCCCTCACCAGAGAATGTGAGCCGGAGTTTCGATTTCGCGAAAGTCGTCGTCGGAATTATCGACGAAGAGTATTTTTTCCATTCTTTTGAATCGGAATTGACAGAAGTCGTTCCGATAACATTTTCCTTATGGTCGACCACCTCAATTTTTATATTCGAATTTCCATTCGCCCATATTGAGAAATTATATTTCTCATCTTTCTTTACTCCGACGCCAAAAAATCCTTCGTTGACAAGTGAGAATTTTTCACCGTTCACTTTCACGCGCGCAAATCGCGGGTCGTTCTCGTGTCCCTCGCCACGATTGATGATCTCGACCGAACCGGTCTGTTTATTCAATGAGTACGTGCTGCTTTCAACCTGCTTCCATCCCATCAGGGGCATAGCAAATTCGAAAGAACCGTTCTTCACGAGCTCAGCATACAAGCCACCATCGGCGGCAAAGTTGATGTCCTCGAAGAAGATCCCCCACATCGTGGGCTGGATCTCCGAAACAGGTTTATCGACTGAAACGGTGATTGTTTGCGCGAAAACAGATGTTGCCGCGAAGAACAGGATGAGAGTGAGGGAATTTCGCATAAATTATAAATGTATAATTTACGCTTATCAATTCACTTATACAAATTTCGCCCCGTTGGAGTGTAGTCTCTGATACTTGACCGTATCAAAAACATAGTAGAAGGCTCCTTTCCTTGACGATTCTTTATCCTTCTCATTGAGCTTATTCAGGATACCGAGCGACAACATTTTCTTGGTAAAGTTTCGTTTGTCGAACGGCGTCTCGAAGATCGCTTCGTAAAGTCCCTGCAACTGCGGCAGGGTAAATTTCTGCGGAAGCAATTCGAAACCTATGGGATGACTGGCAACTTTCTGACGCAACATCTCCTTCGCTTTCAACACCATCTTCTTATGATCGAAGATAAGTGGCGGGATCTTATTCAAAGGAAACCATTTCGCCTCGTGCTCGCGCTGCAATTGTTCATTGTAGTCGGCAATATTGATCAACGCAAAGTAGGCTATCGACACAACGCGGCCCGCGCTATCACGATTGGTATCGCTGAAGGTATGCAGTTGCTCCATATATATGTCCTTCATACCCGTGAGATCGTTCAGCACGCGTGTGGCAGCCTGGTCTGCATTTTCGTCTTTACCAACAAAGCCGCCCATGAGCGACCACTTACCTTTTTCAGGTTCGAAGCCGCGCTTAATAAGAAGGGCTTTCAACGTATCGCCATCGAAACCGAAGATGATACAGTCTACAGCGACCAGGATTTTTTGATGATTCTTATAACTGCTTATGTCCATAGTACACTTCGTTCCAGCGAAGTTCGTTCTTGAATTGGTAAAGATCAGTATTCTTTCCAATTAATGTAAACTCTATGCCGGCCATCTCCGCAAAATCGTTAAGGTGCTCGGCGGTAAGGTTCTGGCTATAACACGTATGGTGAGCGCCGCCGGCAAGTATCCAGGCTGCGCAGCCCGTCGGCATATCGGGATATGGCTTCCAAAGCACACGCGCCACGGGAAGTTTTGGCAATTCGTTCACAGGCTTCACAGCTTCAACTTCGTTAACGAGAAGTCTGAACCTGTTTCCCATGTCGATAACGGATGCATTGATCGCGGGACCAGCTGCGGAATTGAAGACGAGCCGGACAGGATCTGCTTTTCCGCCTATACCAAGGGGATGTATCTCGCATGATGGCTTTCCGTCGGCGATCGATTCACAGATCTCGAGCATATGCGCACCCAGCACCACCTGGTTCGAAGGATCGAAATGATAGGTATAGTCTTCCATGAAAGAGTTTCCCCCCTTCAGTCCGCTGCCCATAACTTTCATGGCACGAACGAGAGCTGCAGTTTTCCAATCGCCCTCCGCACCGAAGCCGTAGCCGTCGGCCATCAGTCGCTGAACAGCAATCCCTGGAAGCTGCTCGAGACCATGGAGATCTTCGAAAGTATCCGTAAAGCCTTTGAAGTTGCCGCTCTCGAGAAATGCACGAAGACCTAATTCAATCTTTGCAGCATTTCTTAGCGAAGGACTTTTCTTCAATGAAGCTGCAATCTCATATTTTGATTCATATTCATTAACCAGCTTATCGATCGAAGCATCAGAAACCTGGTTCACTACTTTTACCAGGTCGCCGATCCCGTAACCGTTTACTGAATAGCCGAACCTGATCTCCGCCTCAACCTTGTCTCCATCGGTAACAGCGACCTGCCGCATGTTATCCCCGAAGCGACAGAACTTCGCACCCTGCATGTCGTGCCAGCCGGCAGCGGCGCGCATCCAGACTTCAATACGCTGGTGGACGTTTTTATCTTTCCAGTGGCCGACAACGACCTTGCGGTCTAATCTCATTCTCGACATAATGAATCCGAACTCACGATCGCCATGCGCGCTCTGGTTCAGGTTCATGAAATCCATGTCGATGTCTTTCCACGGAATATCGCGATTGAACTGTGTATGAAAATGAAGCAAGGGCTTACGGAGGATCTTCAATCCGCCGATCCACATCTTCGCAGGGGAGAATGTATGCATCCATGCAATAATCCCGATACACTTCGGTGTCGAGTTTGCTTCCTGGACGATCTTGTATATTTCTTCGGGTGTTTTTAAAACTGGCTTAAAAACAATGCTAATAGGAAGCGAGGCAGTCAGCTCCTTTACAATCTCCTGCGAGTGCTCGTCAACCTTCTTTAGAGTTTCTTCTCCATATAAGAATTGGCTTCCGGTAAGAAACCAGACTTCCAGATTTTTAAGATCAATCATACTTTATTGTCCGTAATAAGAATCGGGTCCGTGCTTTCGTTCAAAATGTTTTTTTATAAGGGCATCTTTCAACCGCGGCGCATTTGGATTAACCTGTTTGGTTATGAATGCCATCTTCGCGATCGCTTCCAGCACAGCACTATTATAGACGGCTTTCTTCATCGTTTTTCCCCAGGTGAACGGCGCATGATTTCCAACGAGGATCATTTCAACTTCCTTATAATCGAGTTTCCTGTCGCGAAGACAGTTGAGTATCTGGAAACCGGTCTCATACTCGTAGTTGCCTTTGATCATCGAATCTTCCATGGGCGGGGCACAGGGAATATCGATCGTTAAATGATCGGCGTGTGTTGTACCGAGGATCGGGATATCGGTTTGTGACTGGGCCCAGGCAGTTGCGTACGTAGAATGCGTGTGAACGATACCGCCGATCTCCGCACAATGTTTATAGAGAACGGCGTGAGTCAACGTATCCGATGATGGCCTCAGTTTTCCATCAACCGTCTTTCCTTCGAAGTCCACGATCACCATTTTGTCAGGCGATAGTTCTTCGTAAGGAACACCGCTCGGCTTGATTGCGAATAGTCCGGCCTTGTGATCTGCAACACTTACATTACCGAAAGTAAAAAGGACCAATCCCAACTTCGGCAATTGCATGTTACCCTCGTAAGCTTCGTCCCGAATTTGTTTATATGAACTCATAGTGAAGATCCGAAGGACAGGTATTTCTTATATCTCTTTTGATACATCTCGACCTTCGATGCATCCGGTCTATAGTTGAGATCGAACCCCTGCCCCATCGTGTTCATAGCGGTCTCTGCATCGGGATGAATTCCGGCAACAGTAGCAGCAAACATCGCAGCACCCATAGCACAGGTTTGTTCCGACTTGTGAATTTTGATCGGCATATTCATCACGTCGGCCATCATCTGCATGATGTACGGGGATTTTCTTGCAACGCCACCAAGACCTATCAATCCTTTAACCGGAACCTTCTCATCATTGAATCTTTCAACGATAGCTTTCGCGCCGAAGCAGGTTGCCTCTACCCATGCGCGAAACATTCGAGGCGCATCAGTTGCCAGGTTCAACCCGGTTATCGCACCTGTAAGCGTCTGATCGGCATCCGGTGTTCGCCGGCCATTAAGCCAATCGACAGCCAACTCACTTTCCTCATCTACCTGCACCTTCGAAGCTTCATCACTCAATGCAGCTATGATCTTATCCTCAATGTCGTTCGCTGATGTGCCGAGAAATTTCTTCAGGGGCCACATCAGTAAATTCTTATACCATGCATATGTGTCACCAAATGCCGACTGACCTGCCTCGAGCCCGATCATTCCCGGCAAAATCGAGCCATCGACCTGGCCGCAAATTCCTTTCACCAGTTTATTTCCCATTTCGGCTCGCGGTATCACCATCATATCGCAAGTAGATGTTCCCATCACCTTGCTCAGGTAATATGGTTCAATCTGTCCGCCAACTGCGCCCATGTGACAATCGAAAGCGCCAATACCTATTAGCACGTCGCTCGGTAAACCGAGGCGTTCAGACCATTCGGCACTGATTTTACCTGCTGGCTTATCGGATGTATAAGTGTCTTTGAATAGTTTCGATGTAAATCCTTTCAGCAAAGGGTCGAGCGAAGCAAAGAAATCATCTGGCGGAAGCCCGTTGTATTGTTCGGACCATAGTGCTTTGTGACCCGCTGAGCAAACGCCGCGTTTCAACTTCGTCACATCATTCCCGCCCGTCAGTAAAAACGGTATCCAGTCGCAATGCTCAACCCAGGAATGAGTTGCCTTGCGAACAGCATCATCTTTACGAAGTATATGCAGAAGCTTTGCCCAAAACCATTCGGATGAATAAATGCCGCCGACGTATTGAAGATAGTTCGTATCAAATTTTTTAGCATGCTCATTGATCTGCGCCGCCTCTTTTACAGCGGTGTGATCTTTCCAGAGTACGAACATGGCGTTCGGGTTCTCTTTGAATTCCGGGAGCATCGACAAAGGGGTTCCATTCTTGTCGACAGCAATAGGCGTCGAGCCGGTTGTATCGACACTAATGCCCTTTATGTTCTTTCGGACGGTGTCGCCCGCTTTTCGAAGGGATTCTTTTATCGTGTACTCCAGGCTTTCGACATAGTCGAGCGGGTGTTGACGGAATTGATTCTCGGAAGCATTGCAATACAGGCCGTCTTTCCAACGTGAATAGTGGTGCACCGAAGCAGCTATCTCTTCGCCATTGGCCGCGTTTACGATGAGGGATCGAACTGAGTCGGTTCCAAAATCGATGCCGATCACAAAAGTATCGTTACGCATAATCGAGGATTATGTGTAAAAATAACACTTTTAGGAAAACTTACTGGATTTACTTATTCCGGTTCTGCTTGAGGTCGCGGAAGAAACGGGCCCAGTTGAATGGGTTCAGAAGCGGATTGACGCGGGGCTGGAATTTTTCAGTAACGGAGCTGGCGTACTGATCCATATAATATTTATAGTTCTGGGCACCATCCATCGGAGTTGTCTTAAGCATCAACGCCATCAGTTCGGCATTCATCTGGCGCGGATCTACACCATTGTCCATGGGAACATTCAGCGCCAGCACGGCCTGCTTGAAAACCTCTTCGGTCGGGAATGGCATGATAGTGACTTCCTGCAGGTAAGTGACGTCCTCCACCATTTCCACAACGATGGTCATGAAGTCGGAATGATAATTTGGAACGATGAGTGATTGTCGTACAAAACCAACGGAGCTGATCACAACGCTATCGCCAACGAGTACCGGCATGGAGAAAAAGCCAGTTCTGTTGGATGTGGTACCACGGCCGGCTTTCGGCACATAGACATGCACCCCGGGTATCGGGCCGCTGGTGCTATCGGATGAAATAACCACACCAGAAAGCTGGATGACCCGTTTGGTCGTCTGTGCCTCGGCTGAAAAACCGATAATAGCAGTCAGTATGATGAAAACAAGAATTCTCACTTGGAACAACTATCAAAGATAGAACATTACGCTAAAAATAACCCTAAATTTCGTCGCTGAAAAATGAGGTTAAAGCACTTTAATATAGACCCTGGTGCGCAGATTTTCGGAGCATGCTCCGATCCCTCGCGGCTGCGGATTTTGAACCTGATTTTGGCTAACGGCGAGATGTGCATAACTGACCTGGAGCAGATCCTGGAGTTTACGCAGACCAAAACCTCTCGTCACCTGATCTATCTCAAAAATTCCGGGATACTTACCGCACGTAAATTTAACCAGTGGGTTTTCTACCAGATCAAAGACGAGGTAACTGACATCATTCAGCAAATATTCCAGTTCTTGCGCCGCGACCCGGTGCTTCAAAAAGATCAGCAAATCTTTCAAACTATGTATAACAACCGGGAGCTGACCTTGAACAAATTGAAGATGAAACCCATTGGGCAGTGAAAAAGTACAGGTGCATATTCTTTGATCTGGATCACACACTTTGGGATTACGAAACTAATTCTGAGGAGGCGCTGCGCGAGCTTTTCGACCAGTACAACCTGGCCAAACTCGGGAATTCTCCTTTTCCCGAATTCTATAAAATATTTGTAAGGATCAACACAGAGATCTGGGACGCTTACGATCGCGGACTGATTGGGCGTGACGTGATCCGGAATGAACGATTCGACCGGATATTCAAGCGCGTCGGGATCAATGATTACGAGCTCTCGCTTCAATTTTCTGAAGACTACGTGAGGGAATCGCCAAAAAAGGCAAACCTGGTAGCTCATGCGAAAGACGTTCTCGACTATCTCCATCCCCGCTACCCGATGTATATCATTACAAACGGGTTCGAAGAAATTCAATCGACAAAATTGGCGTCGTCGGGAATTACTGACTACTTCAAAGGTGTTGTAACGTCGGCGAGAGCAGGTTGCAGGAAGCCTCAGAAAGAGATCTTCGAGTTCGCTCTTCGTGAAAATGGCTTTGGCTGCGACGACAGTATCATGATCGGCGACAATTTATTGACGGATATTGCGGGAGCGAGAAACGCAGGTGTGGATACGGTTTTTTATAATCCTTATAAATTGCAGCACCGTGATGATGTTACCTATGAGATTGAAAGTCTCCAGCAGTTAATGCGCATCCTTTAACTTAAAACCAGAAACCCGAAACTTCAAACTAAAGAATATGCCGAAAGGTTTTTTTCACGTCCCAACTCCCAAAAACGAACCAGTATTATCATATGGCCCGGGCTCGAAAGAGCGTGAGGCGCTAAAAAAAGCGCTCGACGAAGCAAGGTCAAAGCAGGTCGATATTCCCATGTACATCGGCGGCGATGAAGTGAGAAGCGGTAACAAAAAGCCCATCACACCTCCTCACGATCACAAGCACGTTCTTGGATATTATCATGAAGGAGACAAGGGTCATGTTGAGCAGGCTATTAATGCCGCGCTGGGTTCGAAACAAGCGTGGGCTGAATTAGGTTGGGAACATCGCGCATCCATCTTTTTGAAGGCAGCAGATCTGCTCGCGGGACCGTATCGCTATAAGATGAATGCAGCAACGATGCTGGGTCAGTCAAAAAATGCTTATCAGGCAGAGATCGATTCGGCGTGTGAGCTCATCGACTTCCTTCGTTTCAATGTTTATTTTATGACGGAGATCTATAACGAGCAGCCGATATCAGGTCCTGGTGTCTGGAACAGGCAGGAGTATCGTCCGCTCGAAGGATTCACGTTTGCGCTTACTCCATTCAATTTCACTGCGATCGGCGGCAACCTGCCGACAAGTATGGCCTTGATGGGCAATACCGTCGTGTGGAAAGCATCGAATACACAAATCTATTCGGCAGCCGTGTTCATGGAAATTTTGAGGGAAGCCGGTTTGCCCGATGGCGTTATCAATCTCGTTCACGTAAGCGGACCTGATGCCGGCGACGTGATCTTCGCCCACAAAGATTTCGGCGGGATCCAATTCACCGGCGGCACAAAAACATTTAACAGCATCTGGAAAACGATCGGCACCAATGTGGGCAACTATAAATCGTACCCGAGGATCGTTGGTGAGACCGGTGGAAAAGATTTTGTTCTCGCTCATAAGAGCGCCGATGCGAAGGCCGTTGCCGTTGGACTTGCCCGCGGAGCTTTCGAATACCAGGGACAAAAATGCTCCGCCGCTTCGAGAGCATATATTCCTTCAAACCTGTGGGAAGATGTTAAGAAATACCTCGTCGCAGATCTCAAGTCAATGAAAATGGGTGGCGTCGAGGACTTCGGTAATTTCATCAACGCTGTAATCGACGAGAAGTCGTTCAATTCAATTACGAATTATATCGAGACTGCCCGCAAAAATCCGATGAACGAGATCATTGCTGGCGGCAAATACGATAAGTCGAAAGGTTGGTTCGTCGAACCCACTGTGATCGTTACAAAAGACCCAAGCTCGGTAACGATGTGCGAAGAGATCTTCGGTCCCGTGCTCACTATCTACGTTTACGATGCAGAGAATTTCGAAGATACACTTCATCTCGTCGACAGCACTTCGCCTTATGCGTTGACTGGCTCTATTTTCTCTAACGACCGCTATGCGATCGAGATGGCTACAAAAGTTCTCGTGAATGCGGCAGGTAACTTCTATATCAACGATAAGCCGACGGGCGCCGTGGTAGGCCAGCAGCCTTTCGGTGGAGCGCGCGGTTCAGGTACCAACGACAAAGCCGGTGCGAAAGTGAATTTGCTCCGCTGGACTTCGTTAAGGACAATCAAGGAAACATTCGTTTCTCCAGTTGATTACCGTTACCCATTCCTGGACTAAATTCAGAATGTTATGAGATTAATTGCCGCCTTTATACTAATCACGTTTAGTGTGTCTGCACAGGAAAAGTTTTTTCTCTATCCCGATAACAAAGAAAAGGACTCGCCATTTATCGAGTCCTTTCCTTCATCAAAATCTAACGGCATTACCATTCTTGTTTGTCCGGGTGGTGGATACACCCATCTTGCTGTCGATCACGAAGGCAAAGACATTGCGAAGTTCTACAACCAGAATGGATTCGATGCATGGGTGTTGCACTATCGTGTGAACGAAGATGGTAAGCATTCGTACCGGTTTCCAGATCAGTACAACGATGTAACAACTGCTTTACGTCTTGTGAAATCAAAAGCGAAAGACGCGAAGAAGGTCGGCATCATCGGCTTTTCTGCAGGTGGACATCTTGCTTCGATGGGTGCAACGATGGATTCTCAGAATTCACGTCCTGCTTTCGCAATGTTGATCTACCCGGTTATTGCGATGAACGGTGAGATCGCCCACAAAGGAAGCCGGGAAAATTTACTTGGAAAAGATCCACGCGAACAGCTCGCCGATTCGTTGTCGACCCAGAATCGTGTTGACAAGAACACGCCCCCTACTTTCATCGTCTACTCTACAGATGATGATGTTGTGATGGTCGAAAATGGCCTTGAGTTTTATAAAGCTCTTCATAAAAATAATGTGCCCGCCACAATCCATATCTTCGATCATGGCGGACACGGTTATGGCCTTGCCCCAAAAGATCCTGTATTAAACTCCTGGGGAAAGCTTAGCGTTGATTGGATCAATTCGCATTTTCGGAAGTAGCGACTTCGCCATCATTATACCATTTGATATTTCGCGAAAAGTACATCACTACCGCGATGATGAGGAACAATCCAAGGCTTCCGATCAGCAGTGAGAAATCCTGTGCTTGTATGATCACGAAAATGAACGTGTAGAAGATCGTCATCACGGCGGAGAATAAAATAACAAGTCCTCTCTGTTTCAGGAACGTCATCGAGTAAAGCGTCAGGAGTAGTACCGTCGCTATCGATGATATAGCATACGACGTGTTATACCCGAGATGTTCGGATATCGAAAGAAGCAGCGTGTAATAGATCACGAGCGCGATACCGATAAGGATGTATTGAAACGGGTGTATCCTCACCTTGCGTGTGATCTCTACAAGGAATAGTGCAGTGAACGCAAGGAGAATGATCAATGCCGAATACTTGGCCGTCCTCATGCTTTTCTGGTATTGGTCGGCGGGGATCAGTAATCTCACGCCAAATTCGGATCCGGCGAGTGATTGATCGTCGTTGATCCACTGTTCTGCAAATGGCCGGTTGAATGCCAGTACTTTCCAGCTCGCCTTGAAGTTGGTCTCCGTTACTTTCCTGTCGGTAGGGAGCATTTTACCATCGAAGCTTGGTGATGCCCAGTCACCATCAACGGTAACGCTGGATGTCTTTCCGACGGGAACAAAATATAAGCGCTCACTTCCTTTCAGGACGAGATCGATATTGAATGACTTGATGATGTCTTCGCGTTTTGTCCAGTTGAAGGGAACAACGATGCCTGTGACAGCATCTGTACTGAGTCCGACATTTGCAGATGATTCGGAGTCGAACGATTTGTCGCCTGAATATATCTTCGGGTTCTCGTGGATCCCCTGGAGATCTTTTATCCCAACGAGCAATCTGGCTTCATTCCAGTAAACCTGGTCGTCGGGAATATTCCACTTCGAGAAATTCACGTTACCGAAAGTCGATTGCATGCTGACCTTTGAATCGTACACGGCAACGTCGAAGATTCCGCGGTGAAGGACTTCCGGTTTGATATTTCCATTCACATTAAGCTCTTCGGGCAGAAAATATGCGTTATGCCTCGATTCGACTACACGGGTATATTTGATGCCTTTCTCCCATTCGTCGATCTTATCGAACTGTCGAAAAGGGATCATAAGTACAGGGCCGGCGATGGTCTGACTTGCCGCCCATTTATTCGACACTTCCGCGAAGGCCTCATCGGCGCGATTTTCCCGTTCACTGATGAGGTCCTGAACGAGGCTCGATGGTATCATTAAAATAAGAATGAGAATACCGATCGAGATCAGTTTAATGATGATCGACTCTTTAACCCAGTTATTGAATCGATCGAGTAAGGATGTTTCCATGTTGTTGTTGCTTGTTAGTTATTGGTTGTTGGTTATTCGAATATGTGACTTTGCTGAGGATGCTTTCGAGCAGCGGGAGCATATTGCCCAGGTGTTTTGTTTTAATAACGAAGTTCCAGAGCGGCTCAAACTTCTTCCATCCGCCGGCATAGAGAAAGTGTTTTACCATATGCTTGACAGATTCGTGGTTGATCGAAGCTTTGGCGATGTTGCTCCACGAATAGAATTCGCGGTAAGCGCGATGATATCCGGCCTCGAGTTGTTCAGCGGTCATGTTCTTTGTTTTATAAACAACATGACGTGTATCGTACAGGTCCCAGTTATTGGTAATTAACCTTCCCTGCTTACGCATGTCTTCATACAAAGCGGTTCCTGGATAAGGCGTAAGGATGTGATAAGTTGAAGTAGTAATTGCATTCTTCACACCCCATTCGACGGTCCTGGAGAACACGTCTTCGGTATCATCGTCCAGGCCGAACACAAAGCTTCCGTTGATCATAACGCCGAGGTCATGAAGACGCTTCACAGCATCCTGGTAGTCGCGACGCAGGTTTTGTTTCTTATTGCTTTGGACGAGGTTGCCTTCTGAAAAACTTTCGAAGCCCACGAACAGGCTTCTCAAACCGGCGTCGGCGGCTTTTTCAATGAGCTTTCCCCGAAGAATAGAATCGATGGTTCCGGCACCCTGGAACACGCGGTTCATTCCCTTCATTCCTTCGAATAATGCGGAGGCGAATTTTTCGTTGCCGAGTAAATGATCATCAAGAAAATAAAGATGACGGCCGGGTAACCGATCGATCTCGGCCAGGGCATCGTCTACGAGTTGTGTGTAGAACCCCTTTCCGCCTTCGAAGAAAGCATCTTTATAACAGAACGAGCAGTGGTGCGGACATCCGCGCGTAACGACGATCGAATTTGGAACGAGGTACAGATGTCGTTTGATGAGATCGCGGCGGATGGGTGGAAGCTTCGAAAGATCTCTCACGGAAGAGAAGTATCTCTTCTTCGGGCGCCCTTCACGAAAGTCTTTGAGGAATTGCGGTAATGTCTCTTCGCCGGGGCCGAGAAAAATAGTGTCGGCGTGAGGTGCGGCTTCTTCGGGCAATGATGTAACGTGAAGTCCGCCGAGTATAACGTATGCACCACGCGAGCGATAATGGTCGGCGATGGTGTAAGCGCGATATGCGTTGGTTATATAAACCTGGATGACGACGAGGTGAGGGTTGTCGTTAAGATCTAATGTTTCGACGTGCTGATCCTGGAGGTCGATCTCGTCGTTGTCGGAAAAATAGGCGGCGAGTGTGGCGAGCCCGAGCGGTGGAAACAGCGAATATTTTATGGGACGCCAGAAGAGACTTTCGGCTTCGGTTAGTGCGGGGAGGATCATTTTTACTTTCATATCGCTGACGTTGAAAAGTACTTTTAATTTAAAAGTGAATAGATAAAAAAATTATCGTTTCTGATTCTTAATAATTTCTTCCATTGCGTCGATGTGTTTTTTGAATGCGGTTCTTCCCCGTTCGGAAATTTTATAACGTGTATTCGGCTTGCGGTCGACGAACGATTTCTGGACGATGAGATATTTTTCCCTTTCGAGGGCCTTGATGTGTGTGGCGAGATTTCCGTCGGTGGTTTGCAGGAGATCTTTGAGTGTATTGAAATCATAAGATTCGTTGGCTGCCAATACACCCATGATCTGCAATCGCGTGCGATGCTCGAGGACTTTATCGAAATTTTCGAACGGGTTTTTCATCAGCGGTCGTACTTCCGGAACATGAGTGCTCCATAAAAAATGTGAAATATACCGAAGCCTGTGGCCCAGAAGAAAAGTCCGTAGCCTGAGAGGAATCCGCAGATGATGCCGAGGATGATTTCGGAGTATCCGAGGTAGCGGACTTCCTCATAAAGATTTGGGCTGGCGGCGATGAGTGCGAGACCATAAAATACGAGACAGCCTGGGGCGATAAATTCATAATTGCCGTAAGCGATCTGCGTGACGATGACGAGTCCGCCGGCGACGAGGGGTATGGCAAGGTTGAAGATGACCCGGTAGGTGGCGGGGGTCCATAAGGTGGTGCCGTGTTTTTTTGCCTGCCGGCTGGAGAGGATGAAGCCGGTTATGAGTGATGCGGCGAGAACGAGGATGGCGATGGTGCCGAGGGGCCAGATGAGTTCGGGGGCTTTGCGGAGGATATGATAGTCGCTGCCATAGCGGTAGTTGGGTATGGCCATGGTTCGTGAAAAGTAGAGTGCGATGGCGGCGCCGGTGAGGGCGTAGACGCCGGCGAGGATGCCGGAGAGTCCGCTCAGGGAAATAAATTTCGACGATTTCTCCATGATGTTCCGGATGGAGGCGAGGTCGTCATGGATCTCCTGCTGACTTTTCATTATAAAAGTACTTTTAATTACAAAGTAAATATACGGGTAAACGTTTATAATGTTAGGGTTAGGGATAATTTGTAGTGATCTTTTTTGAGGTCGGATGATCTGTCGGCTGTGAGGTGTGCCGGATTTATTGAAACTGGGGAATTCAATGAAAAAAATCTTCGACGGGGAGGCGATTTTGGCCCGAATGATGTATAATTGCACCCCGATTCCTCCTTAGCTCAGCTGGTTAGAGCACCTGACTGTTAATCAGGGGGTCCTTGGTTCAAGTCCAAGAGGGGGAGCGACTAAAACGAGCCAGTTACATGAAAGTGTGACTGGCTTTTTTGTGAGTTGCGGTGTTAGTGTTAAGAGAATTGATTTTTTCGCTTCAAAAGTCGATGGTAATGACGCAATTATAAGTGCTTCTAATTGAACCATGAACGGATGTTATACAGGTGAACGTCTTTGGTGGATTCAGGCAACTCTTTCTTTCCCAGGTAATGCTTGTCGCTGTCTTGTCACTCCTATGTTTTACTAAACATTGCCTTCTCCCCGATCGCAGCAACCAGACGTGTCTCATAAGTTTTTCTTAAGGTCTTAAAAGAAACGTCGCGTTTCAACCCGGTGACTCTCCAGTAATGTGTAAATGCCTTGTCGTAATTCAGAAACAACGGGGCGATTCTGGTCCAAAATTAAGATTGATGGTAAGTTGAAGATGCCATGATGTCTTGTCGCTGTCGTGACCAGAATAGAACACTCAAAAGACTGAAGGTCGCTTAGTCCTTATCTTTAGTTATAAACTGAGTCTTTGGGAGTTTCTTTTTAAGAAGGTCAATGTCTTCTTTTGAGATCGTTCTGTCGTAAATAAAATATTCCAGTTCACTAAAATCACCAATTGCGTTGATGAGTGATATTTTGTCGCCGAAGCAAATTTTTCTCAAGTCCAGGTTTTTTAACGGAAGATCTCTACAAGTTGAAAGATTAGTTACATCAACATCCCAAAGCGCTAGGCTTTCAAGTCGATTCATTGAAGGCAGCCAGTTTGGAATTGGAAAACACTTTTGCACATCATCTGTCGAGGTTTTGAACCAAAGATTCAAAATTGTTAATTTGAAAAACTTTTCTTGCAAGGGTACAGAAAGGCTTTTCGGATTAAAGTGTTGTGTTGCTATCGCCGCATCTTGAACACCGTTAGTTCCTAGCATTATCGCCGTCTCATCTTTGAATAATACCTCTTCTCCCTTTGAAGAATCAAGACCCATCGTGACACCGTTCCACGTAAAAAGAGACTGTTGTGCAATCAGTTGTAGCGATGAAAGACAAAAGAGGAGTAGAATTGGGGATCGGGTAGTCATAAACTAGTACTTATCTTTAGTTGCGAAGCGAGCTCTTGGAAGTTTTTTGCGAAGGAGCTCAATGCCTTCCTTTGAAATCGACCTATCATAGATAAAATATTCAAGCTGAAGGAAAGTTCCAATTGTCTCTATCAAAGACAGGTTATCGCTAACTAGAACATTTCTCATATCCAGATATTTTAGGGGCAAATCCCTGCAAATCGAAAGGTTAGACACATCCATGTCGAGTAACCCGAGTCTTTCAATTTTTGTCAACGATGGTAGCCAGGCTGGAACAGGTGAAAGAACCCTACTCACATTTTCAAACCAAAGGACCAGGTTATTTATTTTAGCAAATTGATTTTGTAATCTTTCAGAAAGATTCGCCGGGTCAAAACGATATGTGACTATCGCCGTACTAGCGGCGGCACTTGTTCCGACAATTATCGCCGTTTCATCTTTGAGGAGTATTTGCTCGCCACCTGACAGTTGGATCCCCATAGTGACTTCGTTCCATCTCGATACATCATAGTCAAAAGATCCGGAATTATTCATAGCAAATTGTTCAATAGCTAGTCAAACTATCTCGAGTTAGTTTGGCGTAAAGTATGGAATGGTAGTAATATTAGTAATGGGAATCGGCATGGGAAAGGCGTCCCAGTAATTAACGCTACTAAATATGCCGAAGGTCATCTTGATCGAGGCGGCCAGATAAAATTGAAACTTGCTCCTTGCTGCTTCATCACTCATCATGTTAAAGGGTCCTCGCGCTGCAAAGTCCTGATAGAGGTTGTAGCGTGCCCAGTCAAACGCGAAACCCACCTTGAAGTTAAGGAGAAAGTCGTTATCCGTCTTTATCTTTAAGCCAATATCCATTATATCCACGGTCACCCAGTCCACCAGTTTTCCATTTTTCGCAACCTGGAAAAAAGTTTCTTTATAATTGACCCGGGCGGCGTATGTTCCAACACCAGCCGGAAAAAACATAAACGATGCGGGATTGACGATTGAGTTGAAATTCGGCCGTTCGCCAGGGTTCATTCCAAATAAAGCAATCGACCAAAGCGCGTCCAGGGTTTTCGACTCTGTCCCGGAAGCGGAAAAAGAGGACCCCTTAGAACCACCATCTGCCGTGATATTTCTATTTAAGTGATAGTCAACCGTCGCTCGGAGCGGTGCTTCACCAGTGGCACGCGTCCAGGTGTAAGCAAATCTTGTAGCTGCTTCACTTCCGTACTGTGTGTACCCCCAGGAATTATAGGCGTTATTATAGGCCATACCATAGGCCAGTGCCTGCTCATCAGATGTAAAGAGCCCACCAGTTCCATTGCTCCAAGTTCCTCCGTAGGCACTCTCCAACGCCTGGCTTAAAAAATCGCCGATGCTTAGGCTTCCCGTCGCTGCATTCTGATACGCATTCCAGTAATGATTAAGCGGCTCTTTCTCGAAGAACTCTCCATGAAATGCATGTATCCACCCTCCCCTCTGCGTCTCATACAATGCCTTATTCTGTATCATCACTTCATTCCACATCGCAAAGTTTATCGGGTCGTAACTTCCTTCCGGATCCGCCCCACTCGGATCACTCACCATATTCGGCATGTTGAACGCATAGTTATACGGTGTCAATGACGAATACTTGGCCGCCATCGGATCCACTCCATTCATTCTACCCAAAACCGGATCATATCCCCTCGACGCCGTCTCATACCAGCTCGCTGTGCTGTTGAACTCACCGCCACCGTTGTACAAATAATTGTTCACCATCAGCTCAGGCTTGTCGAGGTACAGGTAACGAAGTTCCTCCTCTGTCAAAGCGCGATTGTAGATGTAGACATCATCATAAACTGCATTGGTAAATTTCAACGGGTCACTACCACCACTCAGCGCCTTCCCAATCACCATATTCAATCCCGTATTGTTGATCGCACCAGCGCCGACATCTATTATTCCTTTCTGGATACCATTTACATACAATTTCACTTTCGTTCCCTCGCGTATTACAGAAAGGTGATACCATGTTCCTATCGCAAGATTGTCAGGGCTCGAAACGGTTGTCTGCGTTGACCCCTGTGCTACATAGAATGTAGGCTTGTCATCGCTGCCGTTGCTGGTCGTTGCCAACATCCATTCGTTCGACGACGTCGCAGCTGCGTCATTCCATTTGTGAATAACCTCGCGGTTGTCGCCACTGCTGGTGTTCGCACGCTTCTTCACCCAAATAGCGATCGAGAAGTTATTCGCGCCAAAATCCAGGGAAGCATTGTCTGCCACCTGCGAATAGTTGGTACTACCGTCCAGCGACAGTGTGTTCAATCTTCCCTCCGTTGTAGTGAGCGTTCCTCCCGCTATCGTTCCATTGTTGCCCGTGCCGCTTAAGTCGTTGGCGTTACCGTCAAACGTGATCTTGGCCGCCAGGCCGGTTGCCATCGACGTCATCGGCTTGTCGTCAATACGATCCCAGCTGTTGGCCGTACGCATACCGAACGGATAGTATTCGTTGTACTGAATCACGTTGCCGGGCGTGTACGTCATTGTTATGTCGTCGAAGTAAACGTCAACGAGAGTCGGGTTTTCGTTCGACACAAACAGGTAAGCATAGCCCGCCTCTTTCACGGTATACTCACGCATCATGTAGTCGTGCATGACATTTGGACTCACTCCAATCTGTTCCGCCGCGGGATCAATCGCCTCGTATGCTATATCGAGGAACTTGTAATTCTTATCGAACAAAATAATGTTGACGAACGCCTTCGGTCCCGTCGAAGGCGGACCATTACCCCCCGCCACCAATGCGCCGTATTGATTCAATCCCGACGAAGTCGTCCCAATTTCACCGCTAACCGGCGCCGCTGCACCGAATGCCGACAACAGCGCGGCGGCAAATCCGGTAAGGTTGCTAGAGGTCGCCGTCTGGTTCGAAAACTTTGCATATGCTTCGATCTTAACCTTATCGCCAGGCAGAACCTTATAAGATTTCGCTACGCCGATTTGCTGGTTGTTACCTCCATTAAGAAGGTTCGAATATGTTTGGTTTGGACCTCCAAAGTCCGTGTGATCATAAAGGTTGAAGTTGCTTCGGAAAACATTAGCGTAGTTCGGAAACTCCGTGTTCGTCGAGCTCTCCATGTTTGCAGTACTTACCTTCGGTGCGCCTGTCACCGAACTGAACACAACACGTGTGTTGCCCTGATGATCAGCAATCGTGTATTGATATTCATCTGTTACTGCCTTCACCTCGATCTTGTTCAGATAGTAGGTATGGGCAGTGGTTGTATTAAAGTACGTTACTCTTAGCTGCGTCGATGTGATTCCGGCGGCAGCCGTGAATTCATAGCTCATCCAGTCTTCCTTCGCAGCGCCGATCGGCAGCATCGGACCAGTCGCCGAAAAGAGGATCCATGTATCCGTCGGAACATTGTGTAGTACGATCGTCGGACTGACCGTATCGCCATCCTGTGTGTAGCCCTTCACGCGCACCACATACTTCTTACCCGGAACCAGCACAAGGTCCGGCATGTCTACGCCAGGCGCCGCCGTCTGTCCTGTAGTAGTGACAACCTTCAGGTACGTTTCTCCATTTTGGATGACCGACGTCAGTGTCGAACTTCGTGGAGTAAATCCAGTGGTCGTAGAGCAATCGCCTACTCCTTCCGCTATCATCGTCGTACCCGTACGGCCAATCCGTCCTTCCGGCAATGGCTGATAAACCAAATCCGCATTCTCGTACTGGAACCCATTCACATAGTCGGTATGTGCCTGCAGTACACCCGTATTCGAATATGTTTTCATTGTGAGCTTACTACCGGTCGCCGAATAGATATAAGTCTGCACGCGGCCGTCGGTGTACTTCACACGACTCACTCTTCCCAAAACATTGTACTTGATGCTGTCAATGCCCTTGTTCTTGTCCGCCGTGAGACTTCCCGTCGTACTGTAGGTGTACTCGGTTGTCCCATTCACAAGGCCGTTTGTGAATCCAGCGCTAGTACCGGCATCTTCAACCTTGCTCAGTTGGTTACCAGTCGCGTAGGTGTAGATCAGCGAATCAATCACCTGGGCCGTGCTGGTAACCGTGAGACCACTAAGGCCTCTTTGATTTTGCCTGCGCGAAAGAGCCGTAATGTTTCCGTTCGCATCGTAGGTCATCCTCTCGTTCAAAGTATTAAGCTCCTGGTTCCACGCCGATGTACCGTACATCTTGAACTGACCTTGTTTCAATCGATCAGCCTGATCGTATGTGTACTTATACGCGCGCTGCTCCGTGGTGCCTGTCGTTGCCCCCACTCCCTTCCATTTTACTGCCGAAAGGTTCCCATTGTATTGTGCCGTGTTTCCAAGCGCAGCATCCACAGTGTTGTATGCGAATTCCATCCCGAAATAGTCGCCCGTGTCGTCGTTCGTTGCTCCGGAATCATTCGTGAGGCTTGCGTTGTTGATCGAATTAATCCAGCCACGAATCGTGTAACGATAGTCTAAGCTTTGTAAGAAGTTGCCACCCCCGGTGCCGTGAAGCTTCTTGTCGATCAATTGACCAAGGGTGTTGTACGTGTATGAAGCAACTTGTTGTTCGGCATCGTTATTCAGCGTGTGATAAATTCCAGTTGTTCTCCAGTTCTGGTCGTAGGTATATCGTTGTTGATGTACAGCGGTTATTGCTCCGGCGTGCGTTAACTTCGCTTTGTCTACATGGCCGGCGAGATCGAGATAGAGGTAGCTTGTTTTATCGGAGACAGTAAGATTCAAATGATTATTCGCAATCATCTGTACTGCCCTGTCGTACTTGTCATAGAACACACAACTGATGAGCCAGTTGGTGGTTCCCACTATCAGTTGCTTGCTTCCGGTCGGCAATCCCCTTGTAGAGGTGTTTGCCGCCGAAGGTATTCCGGATAGATGCGCATTGTCGTAAGAGTAATCCGGTGTTGCATTGCGATCGAAGTCGTAATGATCGTAATAATTGACCGTCAACAACGTGGTGCCCGTCGTTGGAAATGCATTATTGGTGTAACCATGGTATGTGGCATTCACAGCCTCACTTTCAAATTTTGCTTCCGTGTTATAATCGATGACATTCAAGATGTTCTGCACCGCATTCCTGGACGTTTTGACAGAGTTGGTATAGATTCCACTATACACGGGTCTGTCGAGGAAATCATACTTCACAAAGAACCATTGATTGGAAGCACGAAGATTTCCATCCTGTGTCAATACCAATCGTCCAAGTTTGTCGTATACGAAATACTCCACTGCTGCTCCGGGTACCTTCTTCTCTACCACGTGTCCAACGCTGTCATATTTATACCTGAAAATAAACTCTTGCACAGCAGCATCATTCTCCATATCCGGGCTGGCATCAAACGGCGTGGTGGGTGGCAGTTGATATTTCAGCCGACCAAATTCGTCGTACGCGTAATAAGTCAGCAGAAAATTGCTTGGCCCTTCCTGGATCAGTTTCAGAACGGTTTGACCTAACTGGTTCGTAAACGTCCTTACCGCATTTCCATTTTCATCGAAGGCCCGATCCATATAAACAGTCTTGTTCGGATACTCACCCGTGCTGGTGCCATCGGGTTTGAAGTACCGCAGGTTAGGAAACAGTCCGTTTGTATTGAGCGTTAGCTGCGTAGTCGCGGTGTGCTGACCCGGCTGCCACGAAGCGCCAGGAGCTCCCTGTTCAGACACACGCGTATTCGGTTGGGTTCTGTAAACGGTGCGGGCATAGGGATAAGAGTCATGAGCAACGTTGGTAGCCATCTGATAGAATTGTCGTTGATCGCTCGTCGTGTAGTTGTACTTGTTCTTAACCGCATTGAGTTGAAATGTTCCATTCTTCGAAGGTGTCGTATACGGAAGAAACGTTGTGTCAACCATTCCATATTTGTTGAACGCAACCGGCGCAACGACATCTGTCTGGGTTCCGCTCTGTCCAATTCCAACTGTCTGGATAGTTCGACCAATTCCATCCATGTATGAGATACTCTGTGCAAGATCCTTTTGATCGAGTGTATACAGCGATGTACCGGTAGTCACTCCTTCCTTCATGATTACCACAGAGCTCACATAATTCATTGTGGATCCCTGCGTCCGCAAGGGTGCTGTAATCGTCACTGCACTGGTAGATGGACATTCGGGTGAACCCGACGTTGCCTTCGTGCCTACTGTAAGATTACCTGGTGAAGTCGCGGAGTAATTTTGCGCGGTAGCTCCACCAATGTTTACGTTGTCCAGCTTCCACTGATACGAGTACGAGCTGATTGTCGTAAACGATGTTTGGTTTCCGTAGAGCAATGCCGTTCCCCCCAGACTAGTTATAGTCGGTACCGGATCAACCGTAACCGTTACGGCAGTTCGTGAGGCCGTCTCACAACCGGTAGATGTCTTATAGCTGGTGACATAATAAGTCGTCGTTACAGAGGTGCTCGGTGAGGTTGTATTTGTTACAATTGGACTCCCGCCACTCGACGCGGCATACCACCTGACATTGTCACCATTGGTTCCCGGCGTTGCCGTCATCGTTCCAGGGCCGCAAATTGTGGTGTTCGGAGCCGTCGGGCTTGCCGGAATGGGATTGATTGTAACTGTAACGGGGGCTCTCGCTACCGTGCTCTCGCACCCGGTTGTCGTGCTGTAGCTGGTGATATAATACGTCGTTGTTGTCGACGTCACTGGCGAAGTTGTATTGGTGACCAGCGGGGCACCACCCGTTGATGCAGCATACCAGTTGACTGTGTTTGCATTCGTGCCGGGTGTTGCTGTGATCGTGTTCGAGCCACAGAAGGTCGCGTTGGATGCAGATGGAGCGCCCAATGTCGGGTTCATCGTCAGCACCACAGAACCACTCATGTTCGCTGTACAAGACGTGGTGTTATTGATTGCGACTGCCGTATAGGTACCAACAACATTCTGATTACCAAATCTAAACTCAGGTGTACTGGTCGATGTCCCAGTATAAGTACCGTTGCGATACAGTTGATATGTAATATCCGACTGTAGCGTGGCAGGACTCAACATTACCTGCACTCCGGATGTACCTGGACAAATTCCGGTAGTAGTCGAAGTAATTGTATAAGCTGTTGGTAACGGCAGGACTGTGACAACAGGAGTTCCGTTCATTTCCGTTGTGCAGCTTGAACCGGCGGCCGTTACAGAATACGTTCCACCAGTCGTAAGATTACTCCACGTGATTGGGCTTCCGTTTCCGGAGACGGCCGTCCCCACATTAACCCCGTCAACTTTTAACTGGTAGGTGATGCCATGAGGAAAGGAGCCATCAAGTGTTACGCTTACCCCCGATCCCCCGGAGCAAAAACTTCCGCCGCCGGAAAGATTGTAAGAAGCAGGCGTAGTCCCAGTGGTGATCGTTGTACTCCCCGTCATCGTGCGGGTACACCCGGTCGAGGCGTTTGTCGCATCAACAGTATATGTTCCTGCCACGGTACGTCCAGTCCAATTAAGCTGCGATCCGGTGCCCGACATTATCGATCCGCTTTGTGCTCCGTTAACCTTCAGTGTATAGTTCACACCGACCTCCGAACCGCTCAACGACACTACCAAACCAAACCAACAATAAGTACCTCCGCCGCCTACCGTGTAAAGCGAAGGCAAAGAGTTCATAGTCACGCTCGCACTTCCTGTCATCGTCTTCGTGCAGCCCGTTGTGGGATAGGTAGCTTCAATTGTATACGTCCCAGCTGTTGCCTGATTCGACCATGTGAGAGATGAACCCGTGCCTGACACCGGGCTTCCCGAATTTGTGCCGTTGATTCTTAATTGATAAGTTCTCCCTGTCTCAGATCCGCTTAACGTTACGTTGACTCCACTACCGCCTGAGCAGTATGCACCGCCGCCCCCAACATTAAAAGCACTCGGAGCCGTTGCCTGTGATATGCTGGCCTCACCGTCCATTGTCACGCTACATCCCGACGACACGTGTGTTGCAACTATAGTGTGCGTTCCTACAGCCGTCATGTTGGTCCAACTGATCGCACTGCCAGTTCCTGCTATCACATCCTTTCCTATTCCACCTACCCATCGTTGGTAATTAACACCGACTTGGGATCCACTAAGAGTTATTGTTACGCCACTGCCACCAGAACAATAAGATCCACCACCACTAACGGTGTAAATCGCAGCTGCACATATATTCACATTTAAAGAAGTAATAGTTGTCGTGAACTTATCTTTGAATGCAAGTGTCCCACTACCGGCTGCCGTCCACGTCACAGTGCATGTGTAAGTGGTGCCCGCAAGCGTTGCATTTGAGATCGTACCTGTTCCTGCGTCTATTCGCCAACCCCCGAGAACATGTGTCGTTCCGTCATCGTATGTGTATGTATAACCCGTATTAATTGAGGGAGCGTTGTTTCCCGTTATTACTTGACCGTATAAAGTTTGACTAACAAGTACCAGGAATATTATTATCAGGAGATTTTTCATTTAATTCTGTTTTGAGGTAGTTGATCGATTAATTGCTTACGGAATCATAGACACGATCATGGACAAATGGGGTTTGACTGGTAGTCAATGTAATTCTGTCCTGACCCTAAAACATATATTGTATCGCAGAATGGACTCTGAAGCTCATATCTTACATCGCACCTCACTTGATAGTCGCGTGCCCACGAAGGGCCGTTTACCGTGAGGACGTTTCCCGTTATCATTACGTCCGGCACATAACTAGCCGCAGTCTGCCATACACCAGAGGCGTTTGTGATATACCATGTATATATTACGGTCGGACCTGTCTCTGCCTGTCCGCCATGAGGCACGCCGGGAAGGGTAGCCGTAAATATTCTAACTCCGTCATCATGCGCATCGCACTGAATTATCTGGTTAACGTTACCTTGCTGTTGCGACCCATTACGAGTAACCGTAACATCCACACCTGGAGTGTCGGTCCCCCTTACGCAAATCGTTTCTGTATGGGTCTGCGTCGTGAAGCCTGCCTTCGATACTGCGAGACTCACGATATGAGGGCCTATCACCGTAAAGGTCTTTACTACTGTCACGCCGCTAGCCGTTGTTTGATATCCGTAAGGATTTGTAAAAGTCCATAAATAAGTCGCCCCCGTAACACAGTTGGTCGCAGCGTTAAAAGTTGTCGGAGCATCGATCTGATAATCCGCAACATTTTCAAGAAACAATGCCTTGAGTTCCGGAGCATTCGAAATCTGTGTACTGTATTCTGTTAGTCCAACAAGATTTCTCTTCCGGTCGAACGTAGCAGTCGGCCTTCCCAGCAAATCATAAGAAATCGTAGTGCTGTTCCCTCTGTCATCCGTCTCCGATGTTGGACCAGTAAGGGGCAGGAACGTCTTCGAAGACACTCTCGCAGATTGTGGAATAGCAATAAAGTCATCTATCGTTATCGCCGTCGGGCTCGACACCTCGAGCGTAAAAGTTGACGACACGCTCGTCGTGTTCATCGTCCCTTCGAGATATGTCCACTGGTTTGCCGTCGGATAATTAAGAGTAGTTGTGGCTTGCACTGTGCCACCAACCTTTGCTTTTACAGATATCGTGATGTTTGACGTTGTAGCGTAAGCCCACAACGATATGCGATAAGCATTCTCAGATTTGGTTACCGATCCGCTCGTCAAGGTTACCGTGTTGCTGATGGGCATTGCCTTAATGCCGGTCCAGCCTGTGTTTGTCGCTGTTCCGCCCGTTAGCCCGTGTGTTGTCATCGACTCGAATCCTTCATATACCGCATTCTCCGCTTTGCAGTTTACAAAGCTCGCAACCGGCAAACCCGTCCCGATCGAATAGTGGGTCGATGATGTTACTTGCGACGTGCCAGTCTGATTTACTGGAAGCGCATCGACATATTCCACAGTTCCATCAAGCAAATAATCGCTGTCTGAGCTAAAGCCTTGCGTTCCTCCGGGTATAACCGCAGATTGTGTAAATGATTTTCCCTGTGGAAGTACCTTCGATTGATTCGGCCAAACAAAGGTCCCGTTGTCTTTGAAGAGATTCAATGCCGCGCTCGTTACCACCGCACTGCCGCCAATTGGTGTGAATGTCTGCCATGTTTCTATAACCTCTGCTTGACGACTGGTGGCAGAGCTATTCAGCTTGTTAATCGCTATGGCTTGCAAGTCACCGCCGGTCGGTGATGTGATGTTGTAATCTTCCGCATACTTGACGTAGCTGTTCAGAACAGAACCATCGTCGTTTGTCGTGGTCGATTGGATTACTCTGTTCTTCGCGTTGTAAGTGTACGATTTCGTAACATGTAGCGAGTCTCCCGGAGACATGTCTGTAACCGTTGTCACAACTTCTGTAGCCGTTATCTTCGATTGATTGACGGGGATGTCATACACACTATAATGAAACACGAAATAGCTGGACGTTGGTACCGAGGGGTCGAATCTGAGCCCTCGTACCGTTGATGATGCCTGAGGTTCGGTGTAATTTATCCTTCTTTGACCGACGAGCGTGCCCGCTTCACTGTACTGCAAAACCTTACGAAGAAGACCTCTTTTGTAGTCAAGATCCTGCGTCGGCGCGAATGGGAACGTATAGACACCGTTCTGCATCAAACCTGCATTACAGGGATCTCCCGACTTTCTGGCGATTTTACTTTGAGGTACAATCGGAGATGACGATGGATATGCACTTGGGACATCGAAGATGTAGACAGTAGATCCCATGCCGCTCACGATCTCTTTCACCCTGCTGTACATCAATTCGTTGGGCGGACCCATATCTTCTACGGTTCGGTAAATTGAAGTTCCGCCGATAAACGAGTATACAGGCGGGTACATCATGTTCCCACTCGTTCGGCCGTTGTCTGTAATCTTATACTCATATGTTTTTTTCATCGAGTGATACTTCGTTGGATCCGGGGCGGCGTTAGAACCGTAAGAATATTCGCCACCGGTGGTTGTGATGGAGGCGACGCGGATACCAGGACCGTCTAGTTCTTCTGATGTAGAGCTGTCCCAATACTTATTCGGCTCGTACGCAAAAGTTGTTACGCCGCCGGTTGGATAAATGATTTTTTGAAGAGCTCCGGTGTCGTTGTAAGACGAGTTGACATTTCTGCTGTCCACACCCGAAAGAATCGTGGTAGCAGTGGCACCGGGGATTGGAGTCGCACGTAGCCGACGTGCTCCACTTTCCGAGGAGTAGAAATAGACAGTCGGAACATTTTTATTTCCCCCGTCAAGATAAACACGCCCAAGATTCGCGTCGAGGTAGTAAGAAGCCTCCCCTTTAAAATATCCGAAGAGGTCCTTGCCACGCTCGTCTCCCCAGGGCATGTCAATGGTACTGCCGGTTGGAGACAATTTGACATATTGAAATTCATATGGCGGGAAGTTCACACAGTTCCGTTGCTCGATAACCTTTGTCAGGAACGATTTCCAGACAATAGGAGATCCGACGGTTGAGGAGTAGGATTTGTAAACGAGATTATAGATCCGGTTCTCCTGCGATTCAGACTCCGATATGGTAACTCTATCAACCAACGATCCCGCCCAAGTGAAAGCAACCTGGTAGTTCTTTAGCGATATTGTTGATAACGATGTGTAATCAGTGTTTTCCTTTATTTTATACAAGGTGTCAATGCCATTCCCGCTGGGATAGACTATAGTCTTGTAGTTCGTTGACTCAACTGTTACAGCTCCCGAATAGGCATAAGTCATTACCGCCCCTGTTATCTTGCTCGTTACCGTAGACAAATCCCATGTCGATGTGAAGGTCAATCCACCCAGATAATAGCCGTATGTGTCTCTGAAATATGGTATGGCACTCGCAACGGGAAACGTCTCACGACGCATGGTTCGCTTATTGTTGAAGTTGTAGACAACACCGTTGGCCGTCGTGATCGTGAAATTCCCTGACGAGAAACTTATGCTGAGATCCTGGTATGGAATGAGTTGCGGAAGACCATTCGACCCAAACACAAATTTTCCGGATACACCCGGTGCATTGAAGTAAAAAATATCAGGCTCGGTATCATTCGCAAAATCGCGTCCATTAATAAAAGTCCAGTCAGTGGATTCGTCCGTGCAATTAGTAAGGTCGTCATTCGCTGTCGGTGCGAAACCCTGAATCGTAGACGCGTTACTATTATACAGCCAGCCCTTCCTCGTGCTCGTGTTCACGTCGTCAGGCAGACCCCGAACTTCACGCGTAATTGAATACCCTCCCACACCCACCTGCCATCCCATGCCGGCGTTCCCGGAACTCTCACTCACACGCAGAGCCCCACCGTGGTGACTTAGGCTAACGGTCACACCGAGATCGTAAGCACTCATAGATCCCAACGGTATGCTCACCACCGCGCGACCCGTCAGCGGATCAACTGATTGAGAAATTGCAGAATGTGAAAGACCAAACGTCAACGCGAATGCGAGACAGGCGAAAAGCTTATGCATGATAAGGAGATTAGATAAATCAAAATTACCCTTACCACAACCTCACATCAATACTACTTTAGTAGTATTGATGATCAATCACTCCCTATAAAACCATATCATCTTTTTTCTTATGACAGTTTGTACACCCGGTTCTTTATCCATCGTTAGCATGGATAAATATTCCATTATCATTTCAAACTTGACCGCCAATCCCGTCGGATTCGGGCGGAATTCATAAACATATGTACTGCCCAGTTTAGTGTTAAGAGACAGTGTTAAGAAATGCAGACCTTTGCATCAAGGTGTTAAGAGAAAAGCCCATTTCAAGTGAATTTCGAAGGTTTTGCAAGACTGTCAATCAGGGGTCCTTGGTTCAAGTCCAAGAGGGGGAGCGACTAAAACGAGCCAGTTACATGAAAGTGTGACTGGCTTTTTTGTTGTATATTAGTCCACAAGCCCATTCTCTTGCTTAGTCGCAGGGAGATGGGCTTTTTCTTTTTCCAGAATCAAACAATGCTGCGTTAAACTCTACTTATAACGGTCGCACTAATCTGCATCTTCTGTTCATCCACCTCCACGCACAGCCAGCTATGCAACCAAAGGTTATTAACACATCTCGCGGCCCTGAAGACATGGTGCTCGACACCTCAGATCCTCCCCGATTGACATCTCATGCGGAGATTTTTTCAACATCGGGAAAGAAAGCAGGACCAGCGCAATCCATTATTATGATATCGGCCAGGATGCTGGCAGCAAATTCAACGTCGTGGGACTTCCCGCTGGCATTCAATTTTTTCCTCATGGCATTGCACTTCATCCAAAAGAGGAGAAACTGTATGTGATCGTTCACGACCGGGATTCGAAACATTCGAGTGTTGTTGTCTTCAACATCCGGGGGAATGACCTTCAGTACTTAGAAGAGATCCGAAACGATAAATTTTTATAGGCCAGCGCGAACGATCTTACCGTCACCAACGAAGGGAACATTTATATCACAAACGGGGGAAGACTTCGACAGGGTTCCATATGAGAATGTTGGATTTTATAAGGCCACCGAATCATTTGAGCTATTTGAAGATAGAGCGCTTAAAAGAATTTCAGACATGATCGGTTAATTCAGTAAATTATTTCCCGAACAAATCAGACTTATGGCGAAAAATAGCGGTTCAGCCTACGAAGATCTTACCGAAATAATTTTCCGAAAGCTGTCCAAAAAATCTCCATTCAGCACCGTCCAACGAAATGTGACTCTCGAAACCCCACACGGTCCGCGCCAAATTGATATTCTTCTGACTGTTGAATCGATGGGGCTTGTACTTAGAACTATCGTTGAATGCAGAGATCATAAGAGAAAAGTCGACGTTATGTATCTCGATGGGATTGTGTCAAAGATGAAGGATGTTCAGGCACATAAAGCGGTTGTAGTTTCTAGTAGCGGGTTCACCTCAGGTGCGAAGTCTAAAGGCAAAGAATATGACATTGAGTTATGCATCGCTCAGGAAGCCCTTAATAATAGTTGGAATATCGACGTAGAAATCCCAATACTCGTGTTCGAAGCCACGCCACTACGGATCGAATTGAATTCCGACTTCCCAACTGAACTTGAAACTGAGTTTGAGCATTATCGAAAAGAGCTACTCATCAATGATCGAAATATATATGATATTATTCGTGAAAAGTGGAATAGCGGAGAATTAATACTTGAGTCAGAGGATTCGGTCACAAGAATTCTGAAAGAGGAATTGCCGCCACCTCATTTTATAAAAGACAGAACAGGGCGTCAAATTGAATTGGCAACCATGCAAATCGGGCTTGAATACTCAATAACTGCTTATTTTGGAAATTTGAAAGAAATCGAAAACACGCAACTTCTTAAAAACCTCAGCAAGAATAAACAGACAGTTTTTTTCGATAGCGAACCCATAAAAAATTACAAGTCCATGTTTCGGCGATTGGCAAGCAACGAAAAACTGCAATTTGAGACGCTTTCCCTTGTTGTCAAGACAGGCCTTCAGATTGGAGCGATAGGTGCCACAAGAATTTCATTGATAAAAAATTAACTCATTTAGATTCGAAAGAATCATTTCCTGCCTCAACGATATTGTGACTTCACAAAAAAATCAGCTTCATGCAAATCTTAATGGTCAATAGGGTTAATGGGAAGAGAAGTCTACATTGGAGGTAAAAGCAGGCTGCGACTTCGAAGAATGATCGTCTAAAATGTCAATTATATTGTCTCATTTTTATACGGTCGATCAAATCCTTAATCTAAACACTTCTTGGCTTATATCTTCTGAAACTCTATTCCACCTATTTGCCGCCCTGCGAATATTTCGTCAATGACGTGTGCTTTCCAAACTATTCCAAGTTGTGCTTGAAAATTATCCGTCGATCCAATCCTCCCGGAATAAACACCGGCAAAATTTCTAATTGTTCCGATAATTTCGTCGCCCCTTAGGAAGTTCATATCCGGATGAGGACTGTGAATCCCGCGTCTCTTCATGATGACAGGTGAGCCTGACATACCTGATCGTGTTGCCGTATCGATAAGGAACTTAGGTAGATTATCGATATTCGTCGTTGGTTCTGTCGAGATCGTACCTCTTTTCCAAATTGGCAATTCAAGAGGGCCAACAGTGTCAAACGGATATCCGAGGACATACACGTCATCCGACACTTGGAGTGGATATTCCGAATCAAAAGCCGTCTCATTTATCGGAAATAGTTTAATACTAGGGTCAACATTCTTCTTTTCTTCTATCTTGATGGCGACGACATCCACGTTGTAATTATGCGTTGGATGTACAAACCATAGTGGCTGTTTATAGTCCTCATCGCTGTAAAGATCCACATCATAAAAATCCTTTAAAACGCCGAATAGGCCTTCGATTTGCACTCTACATCTGATCTGGATTTTTACCGGGAATGCTGCCGTTGTGGTAATCCGTTGATTAGTCTCCGGATTAATACGCGTCACATTGTGTGCATTAGTAATTAAGTAATAGCACGAATCATGTTCATATATAAAACCCGTCGCGGTCGACATTACCTGGTCTGATCCATATGAGATCATTCTCAAATAGTGTGTTGTGAGAGACAATGGATCTACTTGAATACTTACCATAAAATAAGTTAAACAAAAAACTCAAAATCATTAGTATGACAAACTCACCCCCCAATCCTCCTCGTTTTCTCCGTCCATCTCTGCAAATCCTGCTCATAATGTGTGATCAGGATCAGTGTCACATCATCATTCAAAAATCGCTGTAAGTAATCCGACACACGATCACGAGTGACCGGGTCCAGAAATTGGAACGGCTCATCGAGTAGCAATAACTCTTTTGAGTTCATGAAGCACGACATCAACAACGTGAGTTGCATTTGTCCTGACGACAAGTGCTTTATTGGCTTGTCGATAAATGTGCTGGCGCCGAAGTAATCGATCAACGACTCAAGCTTTTCGTTATTAGTCGCTTTGAGATACTGTCGTGCCGACTGCAAACCCGTATGCGCGTCCAGGTAACTTATCAGCTCCGGTCCCAAATAGTTGATCCTGCTCTTAATGTCCCAGATCGACTCGCCCGTTCCCCTCTTCTTACCAAACAGATATACTTCCTGGCTGTAAGCCATGGGATGATCAGCAAAAATAATACTGAACAATGTCGTCTTACCGGATCCATTCGCACCCACCAACGCCCAACGATCTCCACGATGGACAGTCCAATTAAAATCTTTCAGAATGACAGTATTTCCGTACTGGATTTTCAGATCCTTAATGTCGATAAGCACCTCCCCTACCGAGGCATGACTCAGGTGATTTACCACATGAAGAACATTCGCATTTCCATCAATCCTTTCCTGTCGCAATATCTTCAAATCATCCAGGATCAAACGGTGCGACATGCATCCCGGTAACTCATGCCCATGATCGACCATGATCACCTGGATGCCGTAAGACGCAACGATAAAATCGATAAAATCACAGAGGTCCTTACGGCTGCCGCGATCGAGTCCTTCGAAAGGATAGTCGAGCAACAAAAGCTTCGGGAGATGCTGAAGCAACCGCTGCAGTATCAAAACTTTTTTGAGCTGACCGTTCGACAGCTGTTTCACTTCGCGATCGAGTAAAGGGTCAATGTCGAACGTCGGCGGAATGTCGAGCGACTGGAAATGATGAAGGTCACCTTTCAGAACATCGCGAACACGAACAGGATTTATCTCATCACCAATGGCATAATAACGTTGCTGATAGTAGACATCGTCGCTTGCGGGCACGAGTGCCTGAACTGAATGTGCAGGGATATATTGAATGAACTTCTTTCGCTCAACAAAACGCTCATCCCATGTTGTCCCGGTAATGAAATCAAACCCGATTGAGCCGCTATGCGGAGCTTGTCGTCCGCTGAGCAATTCGATCAAAGAAGTCTTTCCGCTACCATTCGCCCCACCAATCACCCAGTGTTCACCATCATTGATCTTCCAGCTGAAACCTTCAAGTATTCTCTTACCTGCTTTTACTGTTTGAACGTCTTTGATCTCGATCATTACGACAATATTCGACTGTTGCAATATAGCTCCATGAGCTCGAATGCAAGTCGGGGAACTTCTCCATAATCTTCAGGAGATTGGTCAGGAATAACGAACAGTTGTTCTTTAAACTGGTTGTACACAGGATGTCGAAGGTTGCTTACCACCAGTTTTGCTTTTCTCAATTGAACGACGAGTTCGTTTCGAAGCATGGTTCTGTCATACTGCCATTCGTCCATAATCCTCAAGCCGGCTTTTACAAGGACATGCGACCTGAGGTTCAACCATCGGGTATCCAGGTAAGAGAGACCCTCGGTTCCGAAGTCCTTGATTGTGCGGTCGATCGCGAGTGCGAGTCCATCGATAGAACCATCGAACTGATAACAAGTATTGGTGGACGGGAAGATGCCGTTGTTCTTAACAATGGCACCAAGGTCGATATGCGGGTTGATGAGGCCATTGTTGTAAACTGGCGTCAACGTGTGAACGGGATTCAGTCGCGAGGAGATTGAGACGTGTATGGTGTTGTCGGTCATGGAGAAGACGAAATGAATGGCCTCTTTGAGGTCGTAGTCATAGAAATCCTTTGTGCGCTGGAAGTGGTAGACGCCTGTGGCGGTCATGAGGAAGCGGAAAGACGGGTGGGAGTCTTTCATCTTCGCGGCGAGAAGGGATTTGATCTCCTTGTGAGGAAGAGTTGCTGGAAGTGTGTTTAATGGGAGAGTGATGATTTCGGTTTCCATTGTTAGTGTTAGTTAAGGGTTAGTTCATGTGGTCCTGGTTTTAAACGCCCTTTGAGAAGTTTGATAATATGGGGAACGAAGGCAAGAACCGTCTGAGGCTTTCGTGCACGCGTTCGCAAAACAATAATGGAACTGCATGTTTCTTAAAGTTCTGCTGGTACTGGAGATTTGTATCGAAAGTGATTAATACCTGAAATCCTGCAGCGATCATTCGATGCAACAGTTCTCCATTTTTATAACTTCTCCATCCCTGTTCCTCAACGGTGGACACGTCGTGATCTTCCAGATCCTGTTTTAAGCTTGCCGGCAGGTTTTCGTCTAATAAGATTTTCATAAAGCGATGCCAATTTTTCTGAGGTGAGAAATTTCCTGGCAATCGCAATTGCTTCCTGGGCTTGCTTTTCTGAAACTGATGGAAAGTCGATGAAGAACTCACTTAGAGGATCCCCACCCTCGAGATAATCGAATAATGCCTTAACCGGAACTCTTGTTCCTTTAAATACCGGCTCCCCCGATACAATCTCTTTGTCGATGGTGATAAGTCTTTTCACACGATTCATGTTTAAGTTACAAAATTGCAATCCATGTCAATCGCGATTGACATAGTGCGAATGTATTTGCAACTGTAAGAGTCACAAAGCTTTTACGCTGAATCGAATGTAGGTTGTAAGGAAAACCTGATGTGAGTTAGCGCCACGTAAATGGATCGCCCGAAGCTATATGCGTCACCTTAATTCCCGGCACCTTTGGAATCAACCACTCCGTCACCACCTCCATCCCCGGCTCCTCACTAACAGAATGACCCAATATTATCAACGCCGTCTTCTTCCCCTGCCGATACCTGTCGCGAATATACTCCGCCGTCTCCCACTCATGCACCTCCCCCACAATCAACACGTCCGGATCATTCTCCTCCACAACATTCAAATGCGATTGTCCACCGGATGCTCCAGGCATTAATGCAACCTTCTTACATGATTGATCGAGATCGCCAATGATCCGCACCATCTTTATCCCCAGCGACTTCTTCAAATGATCACCCAGCGCCGATAACTTCATCTCCGGGATCTCATGTACCCGCGATCCCTGCTTATAACCAGCAGTCCACCCACAACGCTTCGCTATCCCCCAACTCATCGGCTCCGGTTTTATTTGATGACAATAATCATGAAAACGCCAAACAACAATTCCATCTTTTTCAAGTACCGAAATCTTATCTGCAACAACATCATTCTTCTTCACCCAATTCTTATCATCAGTATGATTATAAAACGTCGGCTCATGCGCTATTATAAAATTCGCTCCCAGCTTCTTCGCTTGCGCGATAATATCCATCGTCGCAAACATCGTCGTCACGATACCTGTAACCCCTGTGTCTGGTTTTCCGGATTTAATCGTATCAACAGAGGTGGCAGCGATCGTCCCGCCAAGATCTTTCATGATAATATCAATAACCTGCTGCACCGTTAATTTCTGCGGCATACTATCCATCGCCTGGATAATAGATGGACCCGCGGCTAACGCACCCGTTGTCAGTAAAGTCTTCGCGATAAATTCCCTGCGATTTGTCATATCAATTATCATTTCTACTATAATAGTGAAAATACGTACCTTCTGCAGATGAAAAATGTAGTCATTACAGGCGCGGCCGGTAACCTCGGAACAGCGGTCGTCGATAAGTTCCTTTCTGAAAAATGGAATGTGATCGCGGTGGAAACTCCCGACAGCAACAAGAAGCTGAAAGATGGAGTAAAGATCTATCACGCAGATCTCACCAACGAGACCGAAGTCAACCAGACAATCGGAAAGATCATTACGGAAAACCAGTCGATAGATGCCGCACTATTGCTCGTGGGCGGCTTTGCCATGGGCGACATCAACGCGACCGACGGCGCCGCATTAAGACAGCAGATGTCTTTGAACTTCGAAACCGCATATTTCACGGCACGTCCCGTTTTCCAGCAAATGGTGAAACAGGGCGGCGGACGCATCGTGCTGGTGGCTTCCAAGACAGCACTCAACAGCGACGCCGGCAAAGCCACCATAGGATATAGTCTCTCGAAATTCCTCCTCACCAAACTGGCCGACCTCCTCAACGCCGAAGGCCAGTCGAAAAACGTCGTTTGCAGCGTGGTGGCCCCCTCCACGATAGACACGGAGATCAACCGGAAATCGATGCCCAAAGCCGATTTCTCAAAATGGGTCAAGCCCTCAGAGATCGCAGAATCGATGTTTTTCCTCGTTGGCCCCAACGGAAACATCTTAAGGGACCCAATTTTGAAGGTTTATGGCGGTGCTTGAGTTTTCTCGCAAGCCGATTTTATCCCTTTTTTAGAAATTTTCCTTTTTTAGATACACAGTCCCAAAATGGTCTGATGTGGATAGTTTGGCATTCGTTTTTAGCCCGAAATCGCACTTTGGTCCGGCGGCACCATTTTTCGATATAGGGGAATCATAACAATGACTAAAAACACAGACTCCATGAAAAACTTAATGATCATCGCCGCCCTCGTTCTTTCAGCAAGCACTTCAGTTTTCGCTGCTAAACCTTCAAACGTTAAGGTGCTTTCACAAAAGATGGACGTGGTTTACCTCAAAGTCTCTACTGATATGATCGGAGCAGAAATTAACATCCTCGACTCTACAGGTAAAGTGATCCACGTAGCGAACATCACGGATAAGAAAGTACTTATCGACTTCTACGCTGAGCCTTCAGGTGACTACACGATCGTAGTGAAGAAAAATGGTGTAGAAGAATCAATCTCTTACAGCAAATTCTCAGAATCACAGTCAGAGCTTGCATCACACTACTTCGTGACTGTAGTACAGTAATAAAACGCGAAGCGTTCGCAGACTTCCTGACAGTCATTGTTAACGCAGCGCTTCGACAAAAGATAACTTACCCGGAACCTTAACTGCACGTGACCTGGAGCAATCAAATGCTTCGGGTCATTGTGTTTTAAAGGAGGCAGGAGACAGGAGTAAGGAGAGAGAATTCGGGAGACAAACGCAAATTCTCTAACTTAGGGTTATACCTGTGGAGAAAAAAAGAGTCTATGAGTGTCGACATAGAGAAATTAAAACATCCCGTTACCCGCAAATTGATCGACGCATTCCAAAAGGGCGATATAGTCTCGTGGCAATCATTGTTCGCACCACAAGCGGAGCTCTTCGACGACGGAAAACCCCGCAACCTGCAGGAATTCACAAAATATGCGTTAACCTGCGAGAGGTTTCAATCGATCGACAAGATCGAGAACAACGGCTTAAAGATCACAGGGCACTTTCATTCGGACGAGTGGGGTGAATTCATTACCTACTTCCACCTTACCCTTAACGACCAGGATAAGATCATAAGATTAGACATTGGACAAGTATAAACCGGTCTTCACAACACAATTTCGATCGGGCTCTGCTCCTTCACAAATAATCGATATTCGACCGACACACGCAATGCTTCGGCAACGCTCCACGCCTGTGCAAAGCAACCTCTCGAAGTGTATGGTTCTTCTGCATCGAATATCTCCGATATCGATCCGATACAACGGTCGTCCAATGCTTTAAGATATTCGCTGATGATCTTAGCCGCATCGGTCTTCGCCTTCTCTCCTTTTACAAACATAACTGCATCCACATACGGGCCGATGAGATAACCCCAAACCGTGCCCTGGTGGTATGCGCTGTCGCGACTATGAACCGTTCCCCCATAGTAATGCCTGTAGTCCGGGTGCGATCGCTCGAGACTTCGAAGTCCCCTGGGAGTATAAAGCTGGTCGGTAACTACCTTGAGAACCTTCGTGGCGCGTTGTTTTGTGAGAACGGGAAACGGGAGGCTTACGGCGTACAACTGGTTAGGCCGAATATCCGAGTTCTTCTCGTCCCCATCGATGTAGTCATAGAGACAGCCGCGTAATTCATTCCAGAATTTCTCATTAAAATTTTCCCCTGCCGCTTCAGCTTTCGCCCTCCATTTTTTTGAGTTACTCTCGTCGCCGGCCTCGCCGGAGAAATATGAAATAATATTGAGCGCATTATACCAAAGCGCATTGATCTCAACAGGTTTTCCTCGTCGTGGAGTTACCACCCAATCGCCGATCTTTACGTCCATCCAGGTAAGCTGAACGCCGTCTTGTCCACCTGAAAGAAGTCCGTCGGTTTCGTCGACACGAATATTATAACGTGTGCCTTTATAGTGCCAGTCGATAATGTCGTTGAGCACCGGAAGCATCTCGTTGATAAACGCTTTGTCTTTCGAAGCCTGGTAGTACCTGTAGATCGCGACAAAAAACCAGAGCGTTGCGTCGATCGTGTTGTACTCGGGAGTTTCGCCATGGTCGGGAAAACGATTCGGGAGCATGCCGTCGCTTACGCTGTTTGCAAATGCTTTGAGAATATTTTTAAGATCGTGGAATCGCCCTGTAGCAATACATAACCCCGGCAGCGAGATCATCGTATCGCGACCCCAATCCGTAAACCATGGATATCCTGCGATAATAGTGTTGAGATCGCCACGCTTTACAATAAACTGGTCGGCAGCGAGTGACAGTCGTTTCATCTGTTCATTGTAGGCGAATGGTTTTGTCAGCGTCTCTCTCCTCGTCTTCTCCTTTTCAATTAATTGAATAGCGTCACGACCACGCGGATCGTCTATTGAAACAATAACTCCGAGCTTATCTCCCTCTTTCAAGTTAACTTCGAAGTGACCGTGTGTAAAAAGATCTTCGGTATAATCCAGGCCACGATGCTGCTCGATCGCATGCTCGTAGTTATAATACCACGACTTCGAATCGACAAACGATGACCCGGGTACGGCGATAAAGATCTCAGGACATGCTTCATAGTTCATCGTTTGAAACACGCCTTCGTCGAAGAGATAATTCTGATAGATCGATTCGTTGGCTTTCGATTCACTGTGAAAATCCTTAGACGACATGAAAGGCATCAGGTCAAGGGTGATCTTTCCCTTTGCTTTAGTTACTTCGTAGAGAATAACGACGGTATTCTCACCATGAATTCCGGCGATGGTCTTCTTCAACTCGACGCCACCGGTCTCATAGATGAATTCAGGAAAGATATTCCTGGTGAAACTCTTCAAATACTGGAAGCCGTGCGGATAAATAGCGCCAGGATATTGATTTGCACTGAGCTCGAATCTTTTGTCCTTCACAACGACCGTCTCTTCGAGCTTCGAAAGCACAACCATTCTTCCAACGGGAGGGCGCATTGCGGCAACCAGCACTCCATGATACCGGCGGGTATTGGATCCGGCGACGGTACCACTCGAGTAGCCGCCGACGCCATTTGTTTCGAGCCATTCGAGGTTGCTGGCAAAATCATATTGCCTCAGCTGATCGGCTTTGAATACACTCATCAGTCGTGTCTTCTTGGTTGAATCAATTTCGCCACCAGGCCCGTCCAGCCGGTCTGATGCGTTGCGCCGACACCTCGTCCCGTGTCGCCGTGAAAATATTCGTAGAACAAAAGGTAATCTCGGAAGTGCTCGTCGGTCTGCATCTTCTGGTATTGACCGAAGACTGCGCGTTTGCCCGATTTATCTTTCTTGAAAATATTGATCATCCGCTGAGAAAGATCGGCAGCGATCTCATTCAGATTTTTCATCTGGCCGGAGCCCGTCGGATACTCGATCTTGAAATCTTCACCGTAATAATGATAGAAGCGCTGGAGTGATTCGATCAACAGGTAATTGACGGGAAACCAAATGGGCCCCCGCCAGTTGGAATTTCCACCGAAGAGTGAAGTCTCACTTTCTGCCGGCGCATATTTCACTTCAAACTTCGAGTTGTTGGCAAAGAACTGGTAAGGTTCTTTTTCGTAGACCTTCGACAATGCACGAATTCCATAATCTGACAGGAACTCCTTCTCGTCGAGCATACGTTTCAGGATGCGCTTCATGCGATGTCCACGAAGTAAAGACAAGAGGTGTCGTTGATTCTTGCCTTGCTCGCCCCAGCGGGAGATCAGTGCTGCAAGGTCGGGCCTGTTCTTAAGAAACCATTCAAGACGGCGGGTAAATTCGGGCATCGAATCGAATATCTCCTGGTCCAGCACTTCAACAGCAAATAAAGGGATCAGTCCGACCATGGATCTGACTTTCATCTTCAGGCGTTCGTCCTTCGAAGTATGAAGAACATCGTAAAAGAATTCATCTTCATCATCCCAAAGACTAATACCTTCATTGCCTACGTTGGCCATGGCACCGGCGATATATAAAAAGTGTTCGAAGAATTTTGTCGCAAGACTTTGATACGTAGGATTGTCTTTTGCGAGTTCGAGCGACATACGAAGCATATTCAGCGTGAACATCGCCATCCAGCTTGTGCCATCCGATTGTTCGATGTAGCCACCGGTTGGAAGCTGGTTGCTTCGATCGAATACACCGATGTTATCCATACCCAGGAAGCCCCCCTGGAAAATGTTGTTGCCGTTATAATCTTTCTTATTTACCCACCATGTAAAATTCAAAAGGAGTTTATGAAATACTTCTTCCAGAAACTTTCGATCGCCTTTGCCGCCCTGTAATTTCTGATCGATCTTATAGATGCGCCACGTGGCCCATCCATGCACTGGCGGGTTCACATCACCGAAGGCCCACTCATAAGCAGGAAGCTGGCCGTTGGGATGCATATACCACTCCTTCGTCAGCAACAACAACTGGTTCTTGGCAAATTCCGGGTCGATCATCGCAAGGGGAATACAATGGAATGCAAGATCCCATGCGGCATACCACGGATACTCCCATTTATCTGGCATCGAAATGATATCCGCATTTACAAGATGAGTCCAGTCGTGGTTGCGACCTTTCTTTCTTTCAGGTGGTGGTGACGGCTGGCCCGGATCGCCGTTTAACCAACGACTCACATCGTAATAGAAGAGCTGCTTGCTCCATAACATTCCCGCGAAAGCCTGGCGCTGGATGCTCTTGCAGTCGTCGTCGTTTATCGAATGCTGTGCTTCATCATAAAACTCGTCTGCTTCCGCCAGGCGGGTTTTGAAAATGCTATCGAAATCCCCGAATGGTTTTTCCTCGAAGTGAGATGCGAAGCGAAGACGAATTGTTTTTGATTTCCCAGCCGGGATTTTCAGGAGGTGAAGCAGCGCAGCCTTGGTTCCCTGATGATTCTTATTGACAGCATCGAGGTCTTTGTTAACAATGTAATCGTTGATGCCGTCTTTTGACGTGCCCTCTTTCGAAAAATTGTAAAGACGTTTCGAATTCGTTTCGTTTTCACAAAACAATATTTCGTTCGCGGCTTCGCTAAAGAGGTAGTGATCACCTAATATTTTGTGATTGATCTTCAGGCTTCCGTCATCATCGCGGTACATGTTCGGCTTATAAGTATCTTCACCCCACGACCATGTATTTCGGTACCAGATCTGCGGAAGCACATGAAGGGTTGCATCTTCCTTGCCGCGATTGAATACAGTTATTTTAATAAGAATATCTCCCGGATCGGCCTTCGCATATTCGACAAATACATCATAGTACTTATTGTCATCGAATACTCCGGTGTCGATCAATTCATATTCGGGGTCGAGCTTGCCCCTGCTTTTGTTTTTAACAACAAGGTCTGAATATGGAAACTCCGACTGGGGATACTTATACAGCATCTTCATGTAAGAATGTGTCGGAGTACTATCGAGGTAGTAGTAATGTTCTTTACAGTCTTCGGCGTGATTGCCTTCGTTACCGGTAAGGCCGAAGAGGCGTTCTTTAAGGATCGGATCTTTGCCGTTCCATAGGGCAAGAGAAAAATTGATCAGGCACTTGTCGTCCGAAAAACCTGCAATGCCTTCTTCTCCCCAGCGGAATGCTTTACTGCGTGCCGCATCATGCGATATATATTCCCACGCGCTGCCATACGGACTATAATCTTCGCGAACGGTTCCCCACTGTCGCTCTGTAAGGTAAGGACCGAACTTTCGCCAGTCGGCGATACTGTCGCGGTCTTCAATGAGACGGGCTTTTTCTTTGGTTATCACAAGCGAAGAGGTGAAGAATGCAGAGGTGAAGAGGTGAAGAAATGAGGAGATGAAGAAAACGGGTTAACCGTTGTCTTCGAAGCCGGGGTACAACAACATTCCCCCATCGACAAATAACGTTATGCCGTTTACATATTCAGAGTCGTCTGATGCAAGCCAGACCGCGGCCAATCCAATATCTTCCGCTTCACCGATTCTTTTGGCCGGAATGAGTTTCAATAATTGGTTATATGCTTCGGGTGTTTGCCACGCCGCGTGATTGATCGGGGTGCGAATGGCGCCCGGACCTATGCTGTTCACACGGATCTTTTGCGGCGCATACTCCTGGGCGATGGATTTCATAAGCATCATCACCCCGCCTTTTGATGCGGAGTAATTGGCATGCCCCGCCCACGGAATCACTTCATGAACAGAACTCATGCAAATGATCTTGCCGGCAGACTTGCTTCTCTTTGTATCAACACCTCGGCGAAGAAATTCCCTGATCGCTTCGCGGGCACAAAGAAATTGTCCCGTAAGGTTGATATCGATAACGTGGTTCCATTCTTCCAATGTCATGTTGTGGAACTTCGCGTCTTTCTGGAGACCTGCGTTGGCAACAAGAATGTCGACAGTGCCGTACCGTTGGAATGTTTCTTTGAACATAGCAACGACCTCGGCTTCCTTGCTGACGTCGGCTTTGAATACGAAACCGTCACCGCCGGCGGCCTTCACTTCTGAAAGAACTTTTTCTGCTTTGTCGGCGCTGTTGGAATGATTGATAACAACCGACGCGCCCTCCGCTGCCAATGCCTTCGCCACACCTGCGCCAATTCCTGAGCTTGCCCCGGTGATAATAGCTACCTGCCCGGAGAGTTTCTTTTGATCTGCCATATAGAATTCTTGAATTGGGAAGATACTAAAATAAAGCGGTTATTCTTTACCCACTTTATTGATGTCGGAGACCTCGAGATCGCGTTTCGCATAACCATTTTTAGTTACGTTGATCATCGCATTCCCGACATCGGTCAAAGTAGAAACTGCATTCTTCGAGAAGACTTTGATCACATCCAATATCCACGCGAAGTACTTGAATCCGCGGTACTCGTTCTTCTGACCCGGCGCAAGAGTCATTCCGCCTGGACGGAAAGAGAAGTAACGTTTGAATGGAAGTTTAGCCAGGTCGTCTTCTGTTTTTCCTTTGACACGTTGCCACATCTGTTTGCCATCGCGTTTTGTATGAGCGCCCGAAACATACATGAACGTCATGTTCGGGTTAACGACAGTCTCCGCAAAATGAAGTGTAAGATCGTGCGTAACTTTATTATACTCCGGTTCCTTCATACCGATAGACGACACACCGAGGCAGAAATAGCATGCGTCGTAGCCTTGAAGCTGATCTTTGATTGGAGCGAGGTTATAAAAATCTTTATGGAGGATTTCTTTAAGCTTCGGATGTGTATGTCCGCACGAACGGCGGCCGACAACTAAAACTTCTGTGATGTCCGGGTGATTGAGGCAGGTGAGCATGACGCCCTCCCCTACCATTCCTGAAGCGCCTGTAACGATGACTTTCATATTTCAATTTTAAAAGCTGTACGCGGTGGATACGCAAAGAGGCAAAGGTACGCGGAGCAATGCAAAATCTTCGCGTCTCCTCCGCTACCTTAGCGTATCCATGGCGTCCAACTTTATTGGTTGCATCTTCGGTACCAGGATATGAATGATAGACCACGCTAAAAGATATCCTGCTCCACAAATGAAGAACATGATATAATAGGCCGTCTCGATTTCACCGATCGACCGGTAGTACACAAACATATTCCTTTGAACGAGGGCTGTCAGCAAAATGCCACCCATGCCGCCAGCCATTCCTCCAATACCCACGACAGATCCGACAGCCCTCTTAGGAAACATGTCGGATACGGTGGTAAAAATATTGGCACTCCACGCCTGGTGCGCCGAAGTCGCGATGCCTATGACGATCACGGCGATCCACATATTGTAACTTCCGAGGATCTGTGCAAAGACAATAGGCATTACCGCGAACGCATAAATGAGCATTGACGTCTTCCTGGCTTTGAAAACAGGCCACCCTTTATGAATGAATTTCAATGGAAGCCAGCCACCGAACACACTGCCGACTGTCGAGATCATATAAACGGTGGCGACGGGGATCGCGACGGCAGTTCCTTTGAGTCCATACTGACTTTCGAGAAAATCGGGCAGCCAGAAAAGATAGAACCACCAGATAGGATCGGTCAGAAATTTTCCCAGTGCGAACGCCCACGTTTGCCTGAAAGTGAGAAGCTTTAGCCACGAGACTTTTTCTTCAGACGTGTCGCTCGATTCGGGATCGCTATGAATGTAATCGAACTCCTCTTTGGAAACTTTTTTATGCTTTGAAGGAATCTCGTAGACAAGCATCCAAAGGATCAACCAGACCACGCCGAAAGATCCGGTGATAATGAATGCCCATTTCCATCCCCATGCTTCCGCGATGAATGGAACGGTTAGCGGCGCCACAATGGCCCCGATATTTGTTCCCGAGTTGAAGATACCTGTTGCGAGCGCCCTCTCCTTTTTCGGAAACCATTCGGCTGTGGATTTGATGGCAGCGGGAAAGTTTCCCGACTCCGTCACACCCAGGGCGCCACGAACGAATATGAATCCAAGTGTACTGTTGACGAAGGCGTGAGAAACAGCGGCGATACTCCAGAGCAGTGTTGCCACGAAGTATCCGATCTTCGATCCAAGCCTGTCGATGATCCGTCCGGAGATCAGCATCCCCACGGCATACATCACCTTGAATGCGACTTCTATGTCGGCGTAGTCGGCGTCCGTCCAATTGAACTCTAATGTGAGAGTCGATTTTAACAGGCTGATAACTGAACGGTCGAGATAATTTACGGTCGTAGCAAAGAAGACCAGAGAACAGATGGTCCAGCGATACGTACCTATATTCTTTCCTGATATCAATTCGAGTCTCTTATTTCTCTTGCGATAGCGACGGCATCACTTACTTTGTGTTTCAATGTATGCCAATCTTTCTTCGCGAGGATGTCTTTTGTGATGAGCTGCGACCCGAGTCCTGCGCAGACGATGCCTGCGTTGAACCATAGCGACAAACTTTGATATGTGGGTTCGATGCCACCGGTGGCCATAAGCTGGAGGTCGGGCACAACGGGCAACACAGAAGAAACGAAGCCGGGACCAAGTACCGAAGCGGGGAATATTTTGATGATGTCGGCGCCGAGAAGTTTGGCGTTGACCAGTTCGGTGATTGTTGCAGCGCCGGGGATCCAAAGCTTGTCGTATTTCTTACATACGTCGGCCATCTCCGGTCGGAGTATGGGCGATACTATGAAATGTGCTCCTGCTTTGATATACTTTTCGGTTGTCTTTGCATCGAGAATGGTGCCGATGCCGATGATCATCCCATCGTACTTTTCCGAATAGTGAAGGATGTCTTTAAAAACCTCGAACGCGTTGGGGCCGCGGTTCGTAAATTCGATAGCACGAACGCCGCCTTCGTAAGACACGTCTACAATGCTGCGGGCAACTTCCACGTCGCCGTGATAAAACATCGGGCAGACACCGGTGGCTTTGAGTGTCGAGATGACCTGGCTTTTTGAAAACGTCATGTTATTATCTCATCAGTTTTCCAACATTCTGATCTGCGACGAGCGCCTCCACTTCCTCTACAGTAATTAAATTAACGTCGGTTTCTACACTATGCTTTAAAGCTCCGGCGGCCACACCAAACTCCAACGCTTCATGATCGGTCTTGCCGTTAATCATCCCGTAGATGATCCCCGCCATGAATGCATCGCCGGTTCCAACGCGATCTACAATGTGAGTGAGATCGTACTCCTTCGACTTGAATACTTTATTCCCGTCGAAAACTTTTCCCGAGATCTTATTTCGTGAAGCGCTGATCGAATCGCGGTCGGTCTTAAAGACTTTTTTTACGGCCGGGTATGCTTTCATCAATTTCCCGGCGGCGTCGGTAAATCCGTCTCCCGTGATGCCCGTACAGTTTTCGATGTCTCCTGTGCCGCCCAGCACAATATTCGTTCCTTTAATGAGGGTTGGCATCACATCGAGAACGGCCTTTCCATATTGCCAGAGATTTCTACGATAGTTTACGTCGGCCGACACCGTAATGCCCATCTTATTCGCAGCCTGGATTGCCTCGAGGCAAACATCGGCGGCACCTTGCGATATCGCGGGGGTAATACCTGACCAGTGGAACCAGGAAGCGTCTTTAAAAACTTCCTTCCAGTTAACCGATCCTCCTTTTATATGAGCGAAGGCGGAATCGAAACGATCGTACACAATTCTCGATGAGCGCTGCATAGCGCCTTCTTCGAGAAAGTACACGCCCATCCGCTCTTTATTATATTGGATGTGATCGGTGATAACTCCGTATTTCCTCAGGTGCTGCGTTGCCGCGACTCCGAAATCATTTTCAGGGAAAGCCGTAACGTGCTCCGACTTAAGTCCGAACAGTGAAAGGGATATCGCGACGTTGGCTTCTGATCCGCCATAAGCGACATTGAACGTCTGGGCCTGGGTCAGCCGAGCGTTGCCTGGCGTCGAAAGCCGGAGCATTATCTCGCCGAGTGTAACTATCTTTGTCATTTACTTTAAGCTATCAAAAAGTAGCGATTTTCTATCTATGGCCAGCAAATTCATCAAAATTCATCCATCCGACAATGTTTACGTCGCACTTACCGACCTCCGCAAAGGCGAAAAAATAAGCGATAGCCTCACGCTCGCGGACGACGTGCCGGCAAAACATAAATTTTTGGACCGCGCTCTCAAGCAGGACGAAGAAGTGATCATGTACGGTGGCATTGTTGGCAAGGCAACAACCCCGATTGTAGCAGGTGGTGTTATCGGAACTCACAACGTAAAGCATAAGTCGAGCCCATATTCGGGCAAGAACAAACAGTACTCGTGGACTCCGCCCGATGCGTCCAAGTTTAAGAACAAGACGTTCATGGGATATCATCGCCCCGATGGACAGGTTGGGACCGCAAACTACTGGTTGGTTGTGCCGCTGGTATTTTGTGAGAACAGGAACGTCGAAGTTTTAAAGGAGGCCTTCAATGAAGAGTTAGGGTTTGCAAAACGCAATGTTTTCAAAGAATACGTTCACGAATTAGTTTCACAGTATAAATCCGGGTCAAGGGAAGCTGCTCAAAATACTTCGCGTGAACGCCTGTTCAAGAACATCGATGGCATCAAATTCCTGAATCACCAGGGAGGCTGTGGTGGAACACGCCAGGATTCGGAAACATTATGTAAGCTTATCGCGGGCTATGTTCACAACCCGAATGTTGCCGGCGCTACGATCTTAAGTTTGGGCTGCCAGAATGCAGAGGTTCAGTCGTTCCAGAAAAGGTGGAAGGAACTTGACCCGAACAATTCGAAGCCGGTGATCATCTTCGACCAGCAGCAATCGGGTACCGAAGCTGATATGCTTACGAATGCGATCCGGAAAACTTTTGAAGCATTAATTGAAGCGAATAAGATCGAACGCAAGCCGGCGCCGCTCAGCAAGCTTGTCGTGGGATTGAAGTGTGGCGGCTCCGATGGATTTTCCGGTATCTCGGCAAACCCGGCTATCGGCCACACATCAGATCTCCTGGTCGCACTTGGCGGAAGCACGATTCTCTCGGAATTCCCCGAGCTGTGTGGTGTTGAGCAGGATCTCATCAATCGTTGTGAAGATCCGAAGGCCGGCGATCTGTTCATCAACCTGATGCGCACTTATTCGAGTGCCGCCGAAGCTGTTGGCTCCGGGTTCGATATGAACCCGTCGCCCGGAAATATCAAGGACGGCCTGATCACCGACGCGATGAAGTCTGCCGGTGCTGCAAAGAAGGGTGGCACTGCGCCTGTAGCTGATGTGCTTCAATATGCAGAGTACATTAAAAAACCAGGATTGAATTTATTGTGTACACCCGGAAATGATGTCGAGAGCACGACAGGAACGACCGGGTCTGGCGCACAGATCATTTTGTTTACAACGGGATTGGGAACGCCCACAGGAAATCCTGTGAGCCAGGTGATAAAATTATCTACGAATACGAAGCTGGCTCAACGGATGCCTGATATAATTGATTTCAACACAGGCGGGATCATTACTGGCGAAAAAACAATCGAGGAGACCGGAGAGGATATCCTCGATTTTATAATTGAAGTTGCTTCAGGAAGAATAGCTGCGAAGTCTGTAGAGCTCGGCCAGGATGATTTTATCCCGTGGAAACGCGGAGTGTCACTTTAAACGGTATTCAGTAATCAGTATTCAGTAATCAGTATTCAGTATTCAGTAATCAGTACTGAATACTGAACACTGGTTACTAGTATTTAAACGGTTTCCCTCCAGCCAAGATCTCCTGGTTCTTCTCATCGAACGTAACTTTCGTCCCGGTTCTGGCCGCCGCGTTTGTCATCATACAGGCAATGGCGTGTGAGTAACCTGCCTCTACCGGCGCGTTGGTCTCTTTGCGACTTCTCACACACTCCATCCAGTTTCGCATGTGAGCCGATGTAAGCGCATCACCACCGGTGTTGGCCGATGTGACAACTTTCTCTGCCGACGCACTAAGATCCATCGTAGGCAAAAGGTTCGCCTGCATATTCATCGCCTTTGCAAAATTCTCCGTGAGACCGCCGGTCGGTGTTACGAGATTCGTTCCCAGGTTCAATGTTCCACCGTTGCTGAAATATATCTCCGTCGGATCATCATCGCCGTTATGCATACGCGATGCAAACACGACCTGGAATCCGCTCTTCAGATCGTTATCCGGTCCATAATCAAATACCGCCGTGATCGTATCCCAGTTTTCACGGCCATCTTTCCAGACATACACACCTCCATTTGCAACGACGCTGCGCGGATGTTTAAGATCGGAGAACCAATGCACCGTATCGATTTGGTGACTCATCCATTGCCCGGGAAGTCCGCTGGAATATGGCCAGAACAAACGGTATTCGAGATGCTTACGCGCATTGAATGGCTCCGCGGGACGATTCATCAGGAAGCGCTTCCAGTCGGTGTCGCCTTCTTTCATTTTGGCAACCAGCGCCTCTCTTCTCCATCGTCCCGGTTGATTTACATTCCAGGTAAGCTCGACTTTCGTGATGGGTCCGAATTTTCCGTCTTTGATGAATTTATTGGCAGCATGATAGTTTAAACCGCTGCGACGTTGCGAACCGATCTGTACAATTCTTTTTGATTCCTTCACGGCTTTCAACGCCACCTTCGCATCTTCCATAGTTTCTGCAAAAGGTTTTTCAATATATGCGTCCATCCCTGCCCTCACGGCGGCAGCGCCATGCAGGGCATGTTGAAAGTCAGGTGTGCTGATGATCACCGCATCTACACTTTTACTGTCGAGCAACTCGTCGTTGTTACGATAGCCTATAACTTCGTGTCCCATCTTTTCAGAAAGGTGTGCGACGCCTTCCTCACGACGGATCTTCCAGATATCCGACACGCCGACAATATCGAAGTCGAGCTCTTTATTGTGATGCATGAAACATGGTAGCAACGATCCGCGGAATCGATCGGAGAATCCCATCACGCCGACACGAACGCGGTCGTTGGCGCCAATGATGTTTGCATAACTTTTGGCACTAAAAGCAAGTGCACCCGCAGCCAACGCCGACTTTTTGATAAAAGAACGCCTTGAATCCATATTTATGCTATTATTTTTTTAGGTTTTCCGGACAATGGTAGTCTGGGGTTTTTCGGTTTGGTGCGTTTATTGTCAGTGGTGGCACGACTTAAGTCGTGCCACCACTTTTTGAAGACTTTTCACTTTTTCTCAAGTTCGATTACTAAATATAACAAAGCACCAAGTCCTTTGAAATCATTAATTCTTCGTTCGGCAGAAACGTAGTAATCAAGGTCGCCTTTTGAAAGTTTCGTGTTCAGGGTGGCATTCTTCACAGTTCCATCCAGGTACAGTCGGCCGGCCTCGTCGAAAAAGACCCACTCATGCTGTATGCTTGTGAAAACCTTTTGAGCATTCGCCATGTATGTTTTATCGAAGATGCCCCGGTTGAAACTCTTTGCCAATCCGCATCCAAACATCGCCGATGCCGAAGCTTCATACCAGTTGCGGGGCTCGTAGCTTTTATTTGTCACTTCGTACCAGAGAGAAGTTTTCTGATCCTGGAATTTCAAAACGGGTTTGGTGAGTTCGCGAAACATCGGTCCCAATACTTTCCGGTCTGCACTCTCCAAAGGAATATATTCGATGCATTCCAGCAACGCGAGGTAATACCAGGCAATGCCCTGGCTCCAGAATTCTCTGGACGTGCCCGTATCTTCGTTAGCCCAAACGTTGTTTCCCGATTCATCCCAGCCATGATACATCAATCCTGTTTCAGGGTCGCCGTTATGTTCATTGATCAGGTTAAGTTGTTCCATCGCCTGGTCGAACAATTTTGGCTCGTTGAACACTTTGGCGTAGTGCATCATGAATGTGGTCGCGGTGTAAGCATCGTTCAGCCACATTTGATACGGTGTGGTCTGCTGATGCCAGAACCCGCCATCACTTGTCCGCGGCTGGTATTGCAACTGCTGACGAAGTTGCTGAGCCGCACCCTGGTATCGCTGGTCCTTCGTTGCCTCATACAGCCGAATGAAGATCCGTCCCGGAAGGAGATCATCTAATTTGTATTGTGCAATATCATACACCTTCGGGTTGATATAACCGTGTGAATCGATTACCCGGTCGGCCCATTTCTTTATGTAATTAAAATAAGCCTGGTTGTGCGTTTCATCATAACGCACGAACATCGCGTTCAGAAAAAATGCAAAGTCGGTGTTGTAACCGGGCTCGGGGTAAAGCGACATTACGGACTCGATAATTTTATCGGACCAGTTAACTACATCATTTTTATTTACCAGGTAAATAATTTTAAGACGGGGATCCGAAGTCGCTTTCGATGCCTCGGGTTGTACCTGCTTTCCGTTTGATCGCAGTGAAAAAGAATACAGTGCTTCGTCCGACTCAAATACATAATCGAACACGACAGCGTCGGGTTGACCATCCGCATTGGTATCGATGATCTTCTTGGTGATGCGTTTTCCAAAATTACCGTCGGTTAGATCGAAGTCTCCCTCCCTCTGCAGTTTCTTCCAGTCGACGACTATCGTTACCCTTTCCGGGAACGTACGATTGCGGTACTCGCGCGAGATCACGAACATGCCCTTATCTTGCGCGACGGCAGAAAAAGAGATAAAAAACAGGATGACGAGCGCTCTTTTTGACATGAACTGTGACGTTGAGCAATTTCTGCACCAACAAAATTAACGATATTTAAAGCATGAGTTTTATTACGGAGGACTTCTTATTACAGAACAGTTTTGCTCGAAAGCTATATCACGGTTATGCGGAAAATATGCCGATCATCGATTATCACAATCATTTGCCACCAAATGAGATCGCGGCAAACAGGCAGTTCAAAAATCTGAGTGAAGTATGGCTGGCCGGCGATCATTACAAGTGGCGCGCAATGCGAACACTCGGTGTGAACGAGAAGTTTATAACTGGCAATGCAAGCGATGAAGAAAAGTTTTCTCAATGGGCTTTCACCGTTCCATACACGATGCGCAACCCGCTATATCATTGGACACATCTTGAGTTGAAAAGATATTTCGGCATCGATAAGCTTCTAAGTCCCGACACGCAGAAAGAAATTTATTCCAAGGCGAATGAACAATTGGCTGATTATAAGACCCGGGGCCTGCTGGAGAAGATGAATGTGAGAGTTGTATGTACGACGGACGATCCAACCGATTCGCTTGAACATCACCAGGCGGTGAAGAATGAAAATTATCAAATAAAACTTTTGCCGTCGTTCAGGCCGGATAAAGCCTATGCCGTAGAAGATCCGAAAACTTATGCAGCTTATATCGAAAAGCTGTCACACGTAAGTGGCATTGTCATAAAACGATATTCAGATCTTCTCGTCGCGCTGGAAGCCCGCTCCGAATTCTTTCATTCTGTCGGCGGCCGCCTCTCGGATCACGGCCTGGAAAATCTCTATTTCGACGAAGGCACACACGATCCGGAAAAGTTATTCAAGAATCTGCTCGAAGGGCAACAGCTAAATCCCGGGGAACGCAACTCTTTTAAATTCCACCTGCTTACAGCCCTCTGTAAGATGTATCACAAACGCGGGTGGACGCAACAATTTCACCTGGGCGCCATTCGAAATAACAACCAAAGAATGCTGCGCGAATTGGGTCCAGACACCGGCTTCGATTCAATTGGAGATTACCCGCAAGCCACAGCTCTTTCCAAATTCTTTAACAACCTGGATAATTCGAACCAGCTTGCAAAGACGGTGATCTATAACCTGAATCCTTCACATAATGAAGTGTTCGCCACCATGATCGGTAACTTCAACGACGGCTCGGTAAAAGGAAAGATCCAGTTTGGGTCGGCATGGTGGTTCCTGGATCAGAAAGATGGAATGGAAAAGCAGATCAATACACTGTCGAACATGGGACTGCTGAGTTGTTTTATAGGTATGCTTACCGACAGCCGGAGTTTTCTCTCATTTCCACGTCATGAGTATTTCCGGAGGATCTTGTGTAATCTCATTGGTCGCGATGTGGAAAATGGTGAATTGCCAAATGATGAGAAGTGGCTGGGAAAGATCGTGACCGATGTTTGTTATGACAATGCAAAACAATATTTCAATTTCTGATGTCACGTCCCGTTAAAGTACTTCAGTTCGGCTCCGGTAATTTTCTCCGCGGATTTTGCGATTGGATGATCGACATCTTAAATGAAAAGACCGGTTTCAATGGCAATGTTGTTATCGTTCAACCGATCAGGAAGGGAAAGGGAATCGATCTCGCTTCACAGCACGGTCGCTTTAGTGTAAGGATAAATGGCGACGACAGACCGATCACTTGTATTGATTCGATTGTAAATCCGCACGAAGAGTTCGATAAGTTTCTTTCGCTTGCAGAAAATCCGGACCTGGAGTTCATTATTTCAAATACTACGGAAGCCGGGATCGTTTTTGGCGATGAAGCGACATTCCCTGCAAAAGCCACGCGGCTTTTATATCATCGATACCAGCATAGCAAAAAGGGGATCACATTCCTTCCGTGCGAATTGATTGAAAAGAATGGCGACACCTTAAGGGCCGTTATTCATCAATACATCGAACTTTGGAAGCTGCCCGGTGATTTCAAAAACTGGGTGAATTCAAACGTATCATTCTGCAATACTTTGGTCGACCGGATTGTTACCGGTGCCGATAGCTTTACGGCCGTAGCGGAACCGTTTCATCTTTGGATCATCGAAGGTCTTGTGCCGATCCCTTTCGCCGAAGCCGGCCTGAATGTAAAATTTGTGAAAGACCTTAATCCGTATCGTACACGCAAAGTGCGCATCCTCAACGGCGCCCACACAACGCTAGTACCGGTGGCATACCTGAAAGGATTTCGAACCGTGCGTGAATCTGTAGAAGATAAAGAGATTGGCGATTATCTGTTAAAGGCGATCCATGAGGAGATCATTCCGACGCTGGATCTTCCCAAAGAAGAACTCGTCAGCTTTGCCGATGATACTATCAATCGTTTCAGGAACCCGTACATCAAACACGAGCTTTCGAGCATCGCGCTGAATTCGGTATCGAAATATAAGGTGCGGGTATTGCCATCGCTGCTGGGATACATTTCTATAAAGAAGGAATTACCGAAGAGGTTAACATATTCGTTGGCGGCGTTAATTAAATTCTACAAAGGCGAAGGCCGGCCGCTGAATGACACCCCGGAGGTCATGGATTTCTTCAAAAAAGAATGGGCAACGAATAACGCTGCCCATGTTGTAAGATCTGTTTTAGGCAACAAAGATCTGTGGGGCCAGGACCTGAATACCATCAATGGCCTTACCGATCTCGTTACCAAAAATCTTTTAGTGCTTGACCACGAAAGTTAGTACAGGTCTTTTCGCGTGGCCTACTACATCTTCTGCAACACTTCCGGCCAATACATGAGCGAAGCCTGTGCGTCCGTGTGTTGCCATGGCGATCAGATCGGCGTTGATGCTATCAGCAAAACGGATCACACCTTCTTCGATGTTGAGATCGTTGTAAACTGATATCGTATAATTCTTCAAACCGAGCTTTTTCGCGAAGCGATTCATATAATCCTTCACCACGTAGTCGCGCTGGAAGTCACCCGGCGTATTTACACGCACGAGATGGATATTCGAGTTGTACATCTGCTGTGTACGACGAACGATACGCGAGAAAACTTCCTCCTCCTTCGCCATAGCCGTTGCATAAACGATATTTTTAAAGTCGGTGGTGACAGGCTTTTTGTTGACCGTAAGCACCGGGCACTTTGAAAGACGAACGATCTTTTCCGTATTCGTGCCGATCAGCATTTCTTCAAGTTTGGTGTGACCGGAAGTTCCCATTACCACGAGATCGAATTTCTTTTTTTCGAGCATGGTGCGAATACCATGGAATGGGTTTCCAACTTTCAATTCACCATCCACTTTCACGTCACGGATAGATGAATCGAGCACTGCCTTTTCGAGCTGTTTCCGTGCTTTTTCGATGAGCCTGAAATTGAACAGGCGATCTTCGATATCGCTGCTCGCAACTTCGCCTTCGACGTTGAATGATCCGCCTGAAACTTCTTCGATAACGTGAAGGAGAACAAGTTCGCCGCCACCTTTGCGTGCAATGTCGGCGGCTACCGCTGTTGCAATGGTGGCGTTTTTAGAGAAATCGGTTGGGACAAGTATTTTTTTCATGGGAGAAGTGTATGCAGTAAATTTACATAATGATTTCTAAAGCAGCCCTCCCCGACGTTGCTTCCATCGCAACGCTTGTAAACTCCGCCTATCGTGGCGAGCACGCGAAAAAAGGATGGACCACCGAAGCGGATCTTATCGACGGAACACGGACCGATGCGGCGGCCCTTGCCGATGTCATTAAGAAACCCGACACCACCATTCTTAAGTACGAACAGGATGGAAAGATCATCGGCTGCGTCGAACTACGGATCGTCGACAAAAAACTCTACCTCGGCATGCTCACGGTGGAGCCATCGATCCAGGGAGGCGGCATTGGCAAGAAACTTCTCGTTGCCGCCGAAGATTTCGCGATGGGAAAAGGATGCAAAGCAGTGTTTATGACCGTGATCACGATCCGCACAGAGCTTATTGACTGGTACAAGAGACATGGGTATGTGGACACCGGCGAGCGGAAGCCTTTTCATTTCAATGACCCCCGCTTCGGGCTCCCCAGGCAGAAACTGGAATTTTTAGTGCTCGAAAAGCAACTGTAGTGTAACCATCGGGTCGTTTCACAGTAACCAACGAAACTGACCCGTCATGAAAAAATTCATACTATTTGCAGTCATCGCTTTTATCGCCACCGCGGTAGAAGCCCAAAATACCGTAACAAAAAGTTTCACAGGCGTGAAACGCATCAGGATACAATCATCTTCGGGTGACTGTGTTATCCGAAAAGGAACAGGCGACAAAGTCGACGTGGAACTAACACACACGCTCGACGAGGGTCAGTTCACCCCCCGCTTCGATCAGTCGGGCGAGCGGCTCGAGCTTGGCGAACAATTCAGGGGAAATAACTTTAATGGCAGTGTTCGCTGGAAACTCTCTGTCCCCGATGGAATAAAGGTGGTGTTCTCGACAGGCTCCGGAAATCTTGTCGTCGATGGCGTTAACCTCGATCTCGATGCGAATTCCGGTTCGGGCGATCTTGAATTCACGACCGTCAAAGGCACAGTCGATGCCACCACCGGTTCAGGGAACGTAGACCTCTCAGCATTCAATGGCGAAGCCAAGATCAACACAGGCAGTGGCGACATGGATGTTCGCGATTCACAAGGTGACATCGATCTCAATTGCGGCTCCGGCGACATCAAGCTTTTTCAAACAAAAGCATTCTTCTCGGTTAACACCGGCAGCGGAAACGTTTCTGCCGACAAAGTGACGATCAACGGTATGAGTCGTTTCAATACCGGCAGCGGTCGTGCAAAAGTTGTTCTCGCGGCCACACCGAAATTCGACCTTTCGGTAAACTCCGGCTCCGGTGATGCGATTGTCGACTTCGCTGGAAATGAGATTGCAGGCGAGATCGTGATGAAAGCAAGTAAGCGCGAAGGCAACATCTCCGCCCCATTCGAATTCGATAAGACGGAAGAGATCGACAACGGCGGTGGAAGAAATAATGTTACGGTTGTAAAAACAGCCCAGATCGGTAAAGCTACCAACAGGATCACCATCGGCACCGGCTCGGGAGAAGCGATCTTACGCAAGTAATAAGCCTGTTCCGAATGTGAGTACGAATACCAACGTACTCAGCGCCATCTGCTTCAGGTAAGGATCAAGATTTTCTGAAGGAAGTTTCGTAACAGCAAGGCCGTTGCGAACGAACAACACGACAACAGGAAGGAATAAAAACTGCCACGGCGATTGATAACGCAGCAATGTGTAAATGATCGCCGCGGCAGTTCCTGCTCCCAACAGAAACCAATGATAGACGATCGCCCTGTTGCGTCCGATCCGAACGGGTATTGAAAACTTTCCCGCCTGGCGGTCCGATTCTATATCACGAACATTGTTGACGTTAAGCACGGCAATAGAAAAGAAGCCGCAGCTCAGTGCAGGAAGGATATCCACGTAGTCGACCCGCCGTGTAAACAAATACAATGAGCCCATCACTCCCACAAGACCGAAAAATATCAGTACGGAAAGATCGCCGAGGCCCGCGTAGCCGTAAGGCTTTCGACCAACCGTGTAAGCTATTGCGGCAACGATGCACAACAATCCTAGCACAAGAAAAAACAGCAACGCATTCCAGTCGAGACCGAATGCGATCAATATCAGGCCGATACCACTAACGAGGCAAAGGATCGTGAAGATCACCACAGCTTTCCGCATCTGCGCGGAAGTGATCACACCGGATTGCACTGCGCGCTGCGGTCCTTTACGACCCGCGTGATCCGCACCGTTTATTGAATCGCCATAATCGTTGGCCAGATTTGAAAGTATCTGAAGGAATATGGTTGTCAGGCAACAAAGTGCGAACAACAATCCATTGAACTTACCTGCTGCCGCCGCGAGAAATGCGGCCATCCCAATACATGAAAGTGAGAGAGGCAGGGTTCTTAACCGAAAAGCAGCTAACCAGATCTTCATTTAACCTTATCCACAATCTTTGAATCAAGCGGTTGCACGTTTGAATTCAGAAATTCAACTTCAGTTCCATCTTCATTCACAAGATACTTGGCGAAATTCCAATCTGGTTTTGCGCCGGTCTTGCTTTGAAGCCAGGCGTACAACGGAGCCTGGTCGCTTCCTTTTACGGAAATCTTTTCAAACATCTGGAAAGTAACACCATAGTTCATTTCACAGAACTCGGCGATATCGGCGCTGGTGCCGGGTTCCTGCCAAAGGAAATTATTGGCAGGAAAACCCAGTACAGTTACTTTATTGCCGTATTGTTCGTGCAGCTTTTGAAGTCCTTCATATTGTGGTGTCTTGCCGCACTTCGAAGCGGTGTTCACGATAAGAAGCTTCTGTCCTTTGAACTTGCCGAAATCGACTTCCTTCCCGTCCAGTGACTTCATCTTCACGTCGTATATCGATGCCGGCACGGAAGTCATTTTCTTTGAGAACAGTCCCATTAACTATTAAACTCTTGAATCTTAAAGTTCGCTTACGATAGCCGGGTCCATCGGCTTCACTTTAGAGTTGAAGAACTTCACAGTACCATCGGGCTTCACAAGATACTTGCAGAAGTTCCATGAAGGCTCCTGGCCGGTTTTCTCTTTCAGCCATGCATACAATGGATCCTGGTCTGCACCCAGAACAGATACTTTTTCGAACATCTGGAAAGTAACTCCATAGTTCTTCTGGCAGAACTCAGCAATCTCCGCGTTAGTGCCTGGCTCTTGTTCTTTGAAGTTGTTTGCCGGGAAACCGAGGATAACAACTTTGTCTCCGTACTTTTCATTCATCGCCTGGAGGTCGGCATACTGTGGAGTGAATCCGCACTTCGATGCAGTATTAACGATGAGCACATTTTTACCTTTATACTTCGAGAAGTCGATCGACTGCCCGTTGAGCGCAGTCTTCTTAAAATCATAGAGCGATTTCTCAGGTGTGAGAAACGCCAGGGCAAGCAGGAACATGGCTACAGTTTTCATTGTGACTTTATGTTAATTTTTTTGAGTGAACAACTTAGAGTACAAAAATACTAAAGACTCTTCTCTAAAGCCATTTTCAGCGCAATCGCCCGATTTAGGGCATCCTCGTAATCTTCCAGTCCTGTATTCAATTGACCATCTGCAACTATGAGGGAGTTACGGGACTGGGGCATAAGTGTCACGTTTTTGTTAACAATCTTCCGCTGGTCGTAAATCACGTATTGAGAGAAGTGCCGGTGTATCTCGAAGATCGCCGCGGTATACACCGATTCGAATCGCCGTATAGAGGTATAAGTGGCGTAGTATTCCGTCAGTTTATCGATAAGCTCACGATCATTAAAAGCATTCAGGCCGGTGCTGGCAATAAGCGTGGTATAGGTATTATCGCTTGGCGAAAAAGTTTCCAGCGACATGATCGCCATCAAAGGTTTCAAAAGAGAATCGGCGGGAAGCTTCTCCATAACAGGAAGATATGCTTCGACTGCGGCACGATCATTTTTCAGTTCTTCCATGATGGCGGTCATCCCTTCGATGTCGGCCTTCACATCGGATAATAAATTCTCTTTATAAAATCTCTCTTTGGATTCCTGTTCGTTATCCGATCGCCAGTTCTCCAGTTGAAACGCGATCGTAATACCAAGAATAAGCATAGCGAGATCGAATGCTTTGTTCAAAAACAATTCACGCCAGTTAAAGCCTGCCTGCCCGTAGGCATGGCCCATCTTATCTTTGGTTATCAGCGCCTGCCGTGGAACAACGGTATTCTTCTTCAATATTGTACCGGGCGATAGCACAGCGTTCGCGCCGATCTTGCAACCATCACCTACCAGTGCGCCGAATTTTGTAACACCGGGGAAGATCTCTTTATCTGTTCTCTCATTGTAATGGTTGGCTATAACAGAGCCCGCTTCCATGTTCACATTGGAACCGAGAATTGAATCGCCGACAAAATTGAAGTGTGCGAGATTGGTATTCGGAAAAAGAATACAGGTCTTCAATTCGCATCCCGGGCCAACAGAATTATTGCCCATCAGGAAGACACCGCCACGCAAATAAGCATGAGCACCTATAAAACAATTCGGACCGATATAGACCGGTCCTTTTAAAATAACTCCCTCTTCGACGGTAGATGTTGGATGAATGAAGACAGAATCGTTCGATCTGTTTTTTACAAAATCGTGAACGTCTATCTCCCATGGATCTTTATCGAAAAGATCCCCGTATCCATTTATAAAATCGCTCCAGCGAGACATTACATTTTATCCGGCACACGAATTCCGAGAAGCCACATCGACTTCTTCAGCACATCCGCAACAACCTTCGAGAAAGCGAGCCTGAAGGCGATCTTCGATGGGTCGCCTTCGAAGATCTTAACAGCCTGGTAAAACTGGTTGTACGACTTCGCAAGCTCATAAGCATAATTTGCTATAATCGAAGGGGCATATTCGCGAGCCGCTTCTGCAAGCTTATGCGGATACTGGGTGATCACATTGATCACCTCGCGCTCCGTTGGCTCCAGTACGTCGTTAGAGATATTGCCAGGATCAAGATTCATCGTGTCTGCCTTCCGGAGCAGCGCACGAATGCGTGCATGAGTATATTGAATGAAAGGCCCGGTATGTCCCTGCAATTGAATTGACTCTGCGGGATCGAACATCATCCTCTTCTTCGGATCGACTTTGAGAAGAAAATACTTCAGCGCACCGATGCCGATCATTTCAAACAGATCGTTGGCCTGTGCTTCGTCGATCTCATCTATCTTACCGAGTTCACGTGTCTGCTTCTCTGCTTCTTCAACCATCTCCTGCATCAGGTCGTCGGCATCGACAACAGTTCCTTCGCGGGATTTCATTTTACCCGTAGGAAGGTCAACCATCCCATAAGAAAGATGATAACATTCCTTTGCCCAACTGTAGCCAAGCTTGCCGAGAATGAGGAACAACACCTTGAAGTGATATTCCTGTTCGTTACCGACGGTATAAACCTGCCGCTCGATCTTTGGAAAATCCCTGAAGCGAAGCATAGCTGTTCCGATGTCCTGTGTCATGTACACAGAAGTGCCATCGGAGCGCAGGAGAACTTTCTGATCGAGACCATCTTTCGTAAGATCGACCCAAACAGAACCATCATCTTTTTTAAAGAACACACCACTCTCGACACCTTTCAACACCTCATCTCTTCCGAGGAGATAAGTATCGGATTCGTAGTAAAGTTTTTCGAAGTCGACACCCATGCGCTGGTATGTCTTTGCGAAGCCCTCATAAACCCAACCGTTCATCGTCTTCCACAGGGTGACAGTCTCCGGATCTTTAGCTTCCCAGAGACGAAGCATCTCCGAAGCGAGCTTCATGATCGGAGCACTTTTCTCCGCTTCTTCCTGTGAAGCGCCTGCTTCGGCCAACTCCTTTATCTCTTCCTTATAGCGTTTGTCGAATGCCACATAATACTTACCAACCAGGTGATCTCCTTTTAACCCGCTTGATTGTGGCGTTTCACCATTTCCGTAAAGTTTCCACGCGGCCATCGACTTGCAGATATGAATTCCGCGGTCGTTGATGATCTGTACTTTATGAACTTTATACCCATTGGCGGTGAATATCTCGCTCACGCTCCAACCTAAAAAGTTGTTACGAAGATGTCCGAGGTGAAGGGGCTTGTTGGTGTTTGGTGAAGAGTACTCCACCATGATCTCCTTGCCGTTAGGAGGAAGCGTTCCGAAATCTTTTTGACTATAGATATCGATAAGAGATGATATCCATACTTTATCCCTGATCGTAAGATTGAGAAAACCCTTTACAACCTGGAAGCCAGCGATGAGGTCTTTATTGAGATGCTGGCCAATTTCATTGGCTGTTTGCTCGGGACTCTTTCGGGCAGCTTTGGAGATCGGAAAACAAACGACCGTATGAGTTCCTTCAAAACCAGAGCCAATAGGTTGCAGTTGAATATCGCCTTCATAGCCAAACTGTTGTTTAGCTACCCGCTTAACATCGGCCGAAATAATGAGATTAAGATCAGTCACAGTTAGAGATTACATGTCGAGAATGTAAGCGAACATCAACGGAGCCACGATCGTTGCATCACTCTCAACAATATATTTCGGAGTGTCGATATTCAGCTTACCCCATGTGATCTTCTCGTTTGGAACAGCACCTGAATATGAACCATAACTTGTTGTCGAATCGCTGATCTGGCAGAAGTAGCTCCAGTAAGGGATGTTATCTCTTTCAAGGTCCTGGTGGAGCATTGGAACAACGCAGATAGGGAAGTCACCCGCGATACCACCACCGATCTGGAAGAAGCCGATGCCGTCTTTGCCTGAGTTCTTTGTGTACCAGTCGGCCAGCCACATCATGTATTCGATACCGCTCTTCATTGTGCTTGCCTTCAGTTCGCCGGTAATGCAATAGCTGGCAAAGATGTTACCCATCGTGCTGTCTTCCCAGCCGGGAACCACCATCGGCATATTCTTTTCCGCAGCTGCGATCATCCAGCTGTTCTTGGGATCGATCTCGTAATATTGTTTTAGAACACCGCTGTTGAGAAGGCGGAACATAAACTCATGTGGGAAAAGTCGCTCACCTTTGTTCTCTGCGTCTTTCCAAACTTTGAAAAGATGTTCTTGCAGGCGACGGAACGCTTCCTCTTCAGGAATACATGTATCGGTTACACGATTGAGGTGATTTTGGAGGAGATCCCATTCCTGCTCAGGAGTAAGATCGCGGTAATTTGGAATACGGCGGTAGTGCGAATGCGCTACAAGGTTCATGATATCCTCTTCCAGGTTCGCACCCGTGCACGAAATGATCTGAACTTTGTCCTTACGGATCATTTCCGCAAAGCTGATCCCGAGTTCACCGGTACTCATTGCTCCGGCAAGCGTGACCATCATTTTTTTGCCGTCGGCGATATGCTGTTTATATGCTTTGGCCGCGTCAACGAGGGCTGCGGAGTTGAAGTGAAGAAAATTCTTTTCGATGAAAGCGGAGATGGGGCGATTCTGACTCATGATCTTTTTTAATATTTGGTGCCTTGCTCCGCCGAAGCGGCTACGCAAAGGCGACGCGAAAATACGGAAATTCAATATCTTTCATCATGCGCCAATCACTATTTGCCATTACCTTTTTCGTGCTCGCGCAGTCTGCGTTTTCACAGGCGACCGACACCGTAGCTCAAATCGACAAACTATTCTCTTCGTGGAACAATTCGACGCCCGGCGGATCGGTGCTCGTGGCACGTGGCGAAAAAATTCTGTACCAGAAAGCATTCGGCCTGGCCAACCTCGAGCATAATGTGCCGATCACTACAAACACGATTTTCGAAGCCGGCTCGGTCTCAAAACAGTTCACAGCCTACAGTATCCTGCTTCTTGAAAGCGAAGGCAAGCTGAAACTCACCGACGACGTCCGGAAATATGTTCCTGAATTGCCGGTATATGAAGCACCCATCACTATCCAAATGCTTCTTAATCATACCAGCGGTTTGAAAGATTGGGGAAGTGTCGGATCACTTAGCGGCTGGCCAAGAGGACAACGCAACTATACGTTGGACTTCGCACTGAATATCATCAGTAAGCAGAAGAGCACAAATTACAGGCCCGGAGCCGAGTACAGCTATTGCAACAGTAATTACACGCTCCAGGTTGTGATCGTTGAACGTATTTCAAAACAAAAGCTGGAAGACTTTACCAAAGAAAGAATATTCGATCCGCTCGGGATGACGAGCACAAGCTGGCGAAGTGATTTTCGAAGGCTGATCCCTCACCGTGCTACGGCCTATTCACCCGCAGCTCACGGAAAATATCAACTCGATATGTTCTTCGAAAACATATATGGCCATGGTGGATTGCTTACAACAACTGCCGACCTTTTAAAGTGGAACCAGCTATTGGAAAAGCATGACGCGATCTATGCAAAGAGGATCGAACGCGGGAAATTGACCGACGGTAAGTCGATCTCTTATGCTGCGGGGATTCAACATGGTGAAGTCAGTGGAGTAGCGGAGATTGGCCACAGCGGATCTACCGGCGGTTATCGTGCGTGGCTTGCTTACTATCCATCCAGGAAGATCACGATCACTATACTTAGCAATGATGCAGGCTTCGGCCCCGTCGGGGTCGGACATCAAATAGCAGAGATCTATTTCGGAGTTCCCAAAGAGATTGAGCAAAAGGAAAGAAAGACCGTCTCATTGTCCGATAAGGATGCACTCAAATGGCAAGGTATTTACAAGAACATTCGCGAGTTCGACGTATTTACATTCGACACCGAAGGTCAGAAGGTGCTCAGTAATGGTTATACTCTCAAAGCTTCTCATCCCGACACGCTATTCCTCGATAACCTCACCTGGGTCCGTCGCAGGAATGGAAATGTTACCATTATCCACAACGATGGCGATACCACGAGTTACAAGAGAGTTCCCCGCTTCGACGTGCGGGCGACTACCAATTTCATCGGCGAGTATTTCAGCGATGAGGGCGAATGTAGTTTTTCAATTAATCTGAAAGACAACAAATTGTACCTGGTCAATGAAGCCAGGGAGCGTTTTGAGCTGGAACCGGCTTTCGCCGATGCTTTTATGGTAAATGGAAATATGCTTGTTCAGTTTAAGAGAAACGCTAAAGGACAAGTGTCAGGTTTAGACGTCAGCGTTTCACGGGCTGAGAGTGTTCCATTTAAAAAGATAAATTAGATCTGTGTGATCTGTGAGAGGCATCATCTGTGAGCAAATTCATGAAAACATATAACTACGGAATCATCGGACCCGGCCGCATCGCAGCTTCCTTCTGCAAAGCTCTTCAGCGAAGTGAACGGGTGAAAATCTACGGCATCGCTTCACGCGACGAAACACGCGCAAGGGATTTCGCACAAACATTCGGCGCCGTTAAAACTTACAATAGCTACGAAGCCATCGCGCAGGATCCCGACATCGACGTGATCTATATCGCTACGCCGCATTCATTTCATGCCGCGTCGGCAATTACCTGTCTTCGTAATAAAAAACCGGTCGTTTGCGAGAAGCCGCTCACACTCGACTACGAGACTGCCACGAAGATCGTACAAGCGTCACGCGACAATAGCACCTTCCTCCTCGAGGGGATGTGGTCACGATTCAATCCGGCCGTCAAGATGGCCAAAGAGCTGATCGAAGCAGGAACGATTGGTGAGATTCGCCACATCACCGCCGACTTCGGTTTCAAAAAAGATTACGACCCGAAATCAAGATTATATGATCTCTCTCTCGGAGGCGGGTCAATTCTCGATGTCGGTGTATACCCGTTATTTCTCGCATTATTCCTCCTCGGCAAGCCCGACGTCATCCAAACAACAGCGCACCTCGCTCCCACCGGCGCCGACGAAAGCTGTGCTTTCACATTGCATTATAAATACGGCGCCACTGCCCAGCTCTTCTCTTCAATGATCGTTGAAACTCGCAAGGATGCCGAGATCTGCGGAACGCGTGGTTCTATTGTTATCCAAAGTCCGTGGTACAAATCGCAAGGGATCATCGTATCAAAAGAAGGTCAACCCGACGATCGTATCGCCCTTCCCTATCCTGGCAATGGTTTCGAATTCCAGATCAACGAAGTAACAAGGTGTCTCGATCTCGGCTTAAAGGAGTCACCTTTAATGACACATGACTTCACGTTATTAAAAGCACAGGTTTCTGATGAAATATTAAGACAGGCAGGAGTGAAGTATGGGGGTAAATGATAACTTGGTTGTCATAACGGCATGAAGACACTTCTACTGGTTGTATTCGTTTCAATCTCATTGGCGACAATCGGCCAGGACACAGAAGGATTTGTCCTTGTGAAAAGCGACCCTCCTATCGAGCTTCAGGAACGCTGGATTGAATTCCCTAATAAAAAGACCGGTGCAACCTCGCGGGAATTAAAAACAGAATTCACCGTCAACACATCGTTATATAAGATCATGAACATCATCAAAGATGAATCGATGGTCAAAGAATGGCATGCTCATATTGCCGATTATAAGATCTACCCGAAACCGGATACTACAACATGGGATGAATATTCGCGTCACGATATTCCATGGCCCCTGAATGATCAGGATTCTTTTCTTGAATACAAGCTTCATGAGATCGTCCCGGGATCAGAATACTTAGTTTCATTCAAATCGAAAGCAGATAAACGAATTCCTGTTTACGAAGACGTCAATCGTATCGAGCTGGTCGGGAGTTGGCGATTCATTCAGGTTCAGCATGGTGTTGTGAAAGTAATTTATCGCGTGCAATCTGCACCGGGGAGTACCAATGTACCACGCATGATCGTGGATCCCGTGATCAGGAACAATCTCTTCGCGTCAATCAAGTCGTTAACTGAGATTGTCGAGAAGTGATCGCTTTCGCGGAAGCTTCCATGATCTCAAAGCCATTCTCCGCCATACGATTCTCCGTATCCAACGTAGGATTCACTTCGCAGATCTCCCACGCTACAACCTTCGGATCCTTACAAAGCGTCGCATTCAGCACGCGGGCTTCTTCAACAGTAAGGCCATTTGGTACAGGCGTACCCGTTCCCTGTGAAATGCGACTATCAAGACTGTCAACATCAAACGACACATAGATGAGATCGCAATGCGAAAGCATCTGCAGCGTACGTTGCGCGATCGCAGGTGCGCCCTGCTTGCGTACGTCGTCGGTCTCTATGAAGTTTATGTTATACTTATTGATCAGGTAATTCTCAGGTTTTTCAAAGTCGCGCACCGCGATGTAAACGATGTCTTCAGGTTTGATCTTTGGTCCTGGCGTTCCTACGTTCTTGATCTGCTCCCAGTAGTCTGTTGTCTCCCCTTTTGGATCATTTACCTTGCGTTCAAAATTATCGAGTGCGCAGGCCATCGCCAGCGACATGCCGTGCATATTACCGGAGGGCGTTGTATAAGGAGTATGGATGTCGGCGTGTGCGTCGATCCAGACAACTCCAAGGCGCTTTTTAGGGAATGCTTTTTTGATACCAGCTATCGTGCCGTAAGCAGTGCTGTGGTCACCTGCGATGATGAGGGGGAAATAATCGTCAAAAAGCTGCTCATAGACTTCCAGGCAAACGCGCTCTTCCATGATCAGCACACCATCGATGAATTTCGCGTGGGCGTGCTCGGCGCCATCGAACAGCAGCTCGTTCACATTCTCCACTTCTACGGAGTCGTAATCTTTAAAGAACGACGACTTCAGGTCGAGACTGGCTATTTTCATAGCCTCCACACCCAGGCTGGCACCGCGTGTGCCGGCACCGATTTCGGATTTCACTTGGATGATCTTTATCTCTTTCACAAGAACCTCAGTTTTAAAAATTATAATGCTAAACGGGATAAAAAAGTGTCCGCAAAATGCGGGACAAAGCGACTTTTATCAGAAGTCGGGAGACTTCCAATTCGCGGGTCGACCCGTCAGGAGAAATAGCTTGGTGAGGCAGGCAGCCATCTTGCAAAGATCGCAAAATAATTCCAATTTCGCACGTTAAGGCAGTTAAGGCCAAGTGACTAAATGAAGAGCTACCGCGAGCTGATTGAACAAACCTTCGAGTTTCCGCAGAAAGAGTTCAAAGTAAAAGACCACGAGTTGATGTTCAACGACGTGCCTTTGATGGACATCATCCGACAGTACGGTACGCCCCTGAAGCTGACTTACCTTCCAAAGATCAGCGAGAACATAAGATTCGCGCAGGCAAGCTTCAACAACGCCATCGAACGATTCAAGTACAACGGCAAATACACCTATTGCTATTGCACGAAGTCGTCGCACTATTCTTTCGTTACCGAAGAAGCCCTTACAAACGATATCCATCTCGAAACTTCATCTGCCTATGATATTCCAATCATACGCAGCCTTTACGAGCGCGAGAAGATCAATAAAGACACCTATATTATTTGCAACGGCTTTAAGATGCCGCTGTACACGCAGTATATCACCGACCTGTTGAACGACGGCTTCAAGAACTGTATACCTATCCTCGACAACCTTTCAGAGATCGATATCTATGAGAAGAATGTAAACACAAACTTCTCCGTAGGTATCCGTGTTGCCGCCGACGAAGAGCCGAAGTTTGAATTCTATACTTCGCGTTTAGGAATTCGTTATAGCGACATCGTTACGTTGTACAAAGAGAAGATCCAGTCGAGCAGCAAGGCCAATCTCAAGATGCTGCACTTCTTTGTTAATAGCGGTATCAAAGACACAGCGTATTACTGGAGCGAACTTTCACGATTCATCTTCAAGTACTGTGAACTCCGCAAGATCTGCGACACACTCGATTCGATCGACATCGGCGGTGGTTTCCCCATCAAAACAAATCTCAACTTCCATTACGATTACAAATACATGATCGAACAGATCGTGGAAAACATCAAATGGATCTGTGAGAAGAATAACGTTCCGGTTCCCAATATCTTCACGGAATTCGGAAGCTTTACAGTTGGTGAAAGCGGCGCCACATTGTATTCAATGGTCGATCAAAAGCTTCAGAACGATAAGGAACTCTGGTATATGATCGATGGATCGTTTATCACCCACCTTCCCGACGTCTGGGGTCTGAACCAGAAATATATTTTGCTGGCCGTCAATAAGTGGGACGACCCCTATCACAAGGTTAATATCGGCGGACTCACCTGCGACAGCCAGGATTACTATAACTCAGAAGCTCATACCGGCGAAGTGTTCCTTCCGATGATCAACGACGAAGAGCGCTTATTCATTGGATTCTTCCACACAGGAGCCTATCAAGAGTCTCTCGGTGGGTATGGTGGAATTCAGCACTGTTTGATCCCTGCACCGAAGCATGTATTGATCGACCGCACTGAAGACGGCGAGATCACCACGAGGTTGTTCGCGCCTGAGCAGTCGAGCGAGAGTATGATGGAGTTGCTTGGCTACCAGAATGACGCCAAGAAGGCCCAGAACGGCCAGGACAATGGCCAGTCACACGCCAAAGAGATCCAGAAACTCGGAAAGAAATAATCGATCTTCAGAATACGCTTAGGGCTTCGTTTCCGTATATCCCGGCGGTATCTCGAATTCGGATGCATTGAGAATGCCCTTTTCAATTGAAATACACTCCGTGGTGAGTATTCCGTGTGACATCATTCTTTGAATCTTCAGCGGAACTCCTTCGCCCACATTGAACACAAGCGGCGATCCCGCCCCGATGGATCCACCCAACGATTTTGCCAGATCAATGTCCTTGATCTCCGTTGTTGTCCAGACATAGGTCAAAGTAGGTTTGCGTGACAGATCGGCTCCGTCTACAACTTGATACCTTGTACACACGTGCCCCAGGATTGTAGCCGTCTCGGATGTTTTCCTGATCGACCGCGTGGAATCTTCCGGTTTTGGATCGTTCAATGAATATTCTCTCTTCTTATGATCGACAGCATACGAAATGCCCTTGTCTCCCTGGTAAAGAATTTCCTGCTTGTCCATTACACCGGTCTCTATTTGAACGCTGGACCGCTTGTCCTTCAGCTTCACGACAATTTTTCCTGAAAGGTTTTCTTCGAAAGACGCGGTGTTTATAACACTCAGCATCTCCCGGACTTCAGATTTTAATTTCGGATTTGTATCCAGTCCCTTGATAAACGAAGGATCTTTTAAATTTTCCCTGAGCTTATCATACTTCGGCTTGTTGATAGGATCATTCATCTCTTTCTGCGCCTCCATAATATCACGCCTGGCGTTGAGGTCAGTTATCTTCATAGTCATCGTGTAAGTAATCGTTCCTTCAAATGACTGCGCGTTGCCGGATACTACCAGGATGAGAAGGATGAATGTCGCGATCAATGTTTTCATTATGGCTGGTTTAATGATCCCGGCGAATCAATGGAGCCTCCTCTATGGTATAATCCTTATTGAGATCGAAGTAATAGGCAGGTACTTTTACCGGCTTGATCTCTATCACTGTCACCGTATACGAACCGTTGGGCATCGTCGTGTCGATCCTTAAGGGCACACCCCCGAGCTGAGTGCACGGAATAAAGAACAGGTTCTCGTTTATAAACTTGCACTCAACGCCCGGCAGACCCTCCGTTACCCAAAAAGTAAATTGTCCTCCGTCGGTTTTATCGCTTACATACTTAATACACTTTTGCCCAAGGATCTTCTTTGTGTCTGAAGTTGCCTTCACTTTTATTTCCGCGGCAGCGGGAGGCTTCGGCATTATGACATATCTCTGCCTGATGTGATCGATCTGGTAGCTTGTGTCGCGAGCAGCCAGGTACACCTTCTCCAACTGCCCTTCTCTCCTGGACTTTAACACAGTGTGAATGTTATTGTCTTTGATAGTCAACGTAGCAACATGTTCTATTCCAACAGAAAATTTTCCCGGAGAATCGGAGCTTACATCATATTTAATGACCCCCTCAAAAGACTGACCGCGACCAATTGTTGTTACAATGATCGCGGTCATTATCAGGATTATCTTTTGCAAGGTCAGATCTTCGTTTCTGTATACCCGGATGGGAGTGTAAACGCAGAAGCAGGTAAACTCTCTTTCTTGATTTCCTGCACCTCCATCGTCATCACACCTTGCGGCATCGTCATTTCGATCTTCAATGGCACGCCGTCGATCTCGGCATAGATCAGCGATTGGTCTTTATTCATCTGTTGTTTCGCAAGCGCTTTCAGATCGATGCCCGGGATCTCGGTGGTGGCCCAGTAATTAATTGTCGATTTCTGTCCGTTGCGTTCGGTCTTCTCGATGATATATTTTGTGCAGGTATGTCCGAGGATCTTTATGGTCTCCGATGTCTTGGTGATCTTCGGTTTGGCATCTTCCGGCTTCGAAACAGGTTTCGCCATTACCATATAAGTCTTCGCAGCGTGGTTGATGGTATAAGTCTGATCTTTGTCGGCGATGTGCAATACATCGTTCTTATCCATGATCCCACCCTGGATGCTGGTGACTGAGTTTGTGCCTTTGATCTTGATCACCACCCCGGTAGGCATCATTGAATTCATATCACCGCCCGCCATCATTTTCATAGCCATCTCCATCTGTGCTTTCATTTGCGGATTGGCGTCGAGTTGGGCTTTAAACTGCGGATCGTTCATCTTCGCCTGCAACTCCTTCATCTGGGCCTGGGTCGCAGGATCGGCTGCTTTCTTTTTAGCCTCCTCCATCTGCGCCTTTATTTTGGGATCTGTGATATCCATTTTCATTGTCCAGCGCATGATGCCTTCGAAAGACTGGCTACGGCCCGTCATAACAACCAGTATCAGCATGAGGGCTAAAACAAGCTTTTTCATAAGATTTGGGTTAGTGTTTTTAAAGTTAACGCTTCCTTATCAAATATGATGCCTCAAGCAGATCCATCACCTGGAAGTCGCCGAAGTCCGGGGGTTCGCATTCGTCGCCAACCTGGATGGTTTTGATACCTAATTTTTTTGCAGGCACGAGGTCGCGCGAACGGTCACCTATCATCCACGATTTCTTTACGTCGATCTTATATTTCGCGATGGCCTTCTCGAACAATAATGATCCGGGTTTCTTCGTCAAAGAATTGGTAACCGTTTCATGGTAGGGAGAAAAATAAAAATCGTCGATCACGTGGTCAACGGCATCCTGCAGGTAGATGTGACAGAGCTCCATCTGGCGGCGGGTATAGATCTTTCTCGCAATGCCGGATTGATTGGTAACAACTACCAGGAGGTAGCCCGCTTCCTTCATGCGGTAAAGAGCCTGTGGAACGCTGGGAATTACCCGGAACTTTGTAGTCAGGTATGTGTATTTGGGGTCGTCTACATTGAGAACGCCGTCACGATCGAGAAACACGCATTTATTCATTGCTGCAAATATAGGAGTCGGGAGACAGGAGACAGAAGCCAGGAGGAGGTATCTATAAAATGTGAATTGTTCGTACAGGATTCTGACTCCTGCCTCCTGAATTCTGACTCCTTGTTATTAGATTTGTCGGCAGCATGAGGAGTAACGCGCTAGTAATCATTCCCACATATAACGAGAAGGAGAACATCGCCATGATGATCGACACCGTTTTCGCGTTGCCGAAAGATTTCGACGTACTCATTGTCGACGACGGCTCACCCGACGGTACCGCCGACATCGTCAAGAATCTGCAACAGACCTATAACAAGGGAGAGACCCGTTTGCATCTCATGCAACGCCAGGGTAAGCAAGGTCTCGGGACTGCATACATCGCAGGGTTTAAATATGGACTGAAACACGGATACGACTTCCTCCTGGAGATGGACTGCGATTTCTCACACGATCCGAAGGATCTCATCCCTCTTTACTTACAATGTTCCGAATTCGAACAGGATCTATCTATAGGATCGCGTTATGCAAGTGGAGTGAACGTTGTGAACTGGCCGATGGGCCGGGTACTGATGAGCTACTTCGCGAGTATTTACGTTCGTGTCATCACGGGGATGCCGATAGCCGATACGACAGCAGGATTTGTTTGTTATAGGAGAAAAGTCCTGGAGACCATCAAACTCGACGAGATCCGGTTCGTTGGCTATGCTTTCCAGATCGAGATGAAATTCCTTGCGTGGAAGTACGGTTTCAAGTTGAAGGAAGTTCCGATCATCTTCACAGAGAGGACCCGCGGAGTTTCAAAAATGTCGACAAGGATATTCAGGGAAGCGTTGTTCGGGGTAATGCAGATGACGATCAGTTCCTGGTTCAAAAAATATATAATTAACTAGTTTAGAGTTTGAAGTTTGGAGTTTGAAGTCTGGAGTTTGGAGTTCGACTTCGAAATAATTGTCTGTACCATAACTCTAAACTCTAAACTAGAAACCAGAAACGAGAAACTATTTCTCAACAAGCAATCTCTCCGCCACCGTTCTGCTAAATGTCTCTCTCTTTCTCTTGTCGTAAGAGACCGTCATACTCCCGTCAAACTCTTCTATTTCAATCACCGAAATCTTGGTACCCAGTTTCAATTCCCTGCTGTTCAAAAATCTCAGGAAGTCGTCCGACGAATTCATAATCCCTACAAACTGAACCGTAATTCCCGGTTTACATTCATTGAGCTTCGTGTGATGTTGCCAGTGCATTCTTCCATGACGATCCGGGATCGGTGAACCATGCGGATCTATTTTAGGATAACCGAGCAGCTCATCCATCTTTTCAAAAAAGACAGGTGAATGAATGTGCTCGATCTGCTCCGCTATCTCGTGAACTTCCTCCCACCCAAAACCCATCTTCTGCACCAGGAACATTTCCATGAGCCTGTGCTTTCGGATGATCAGGGCAGCCTCCTTCTTCCCCTTCTCTGTAAGGCGCGGCGGCTTATAGCTTTCATAGTGGACGAGCTTCTTCTTCGCCAGCTTCTGGATCATGCTGGTAACTGTAGGCATCTTAATACCCAACAGCGCTGAAAGCTCCTTCACATTGACTTCCCCTGCTTCGTTGGAGAGATTGAGCAACGCTTTCAGGTAGTTCTCCTCGGTAAGTGTGTTCATCTATGCAAATATAGGCGTTGTGAAATTTCGTACTCCTCCCCGGAGACCCCGATATGGCTATTTCATGAACATACCCGAAAAGACAATCTCAAATTATTTTGTTAGATGAATCTAACTTTATACTTTTACGTATTGAATTATGATGAAAAGGCCTTTCTACCTTCTATTCCTGTTTTTCCTGTCCGGGTGCGATGATCTCATTCCAAAAGGCCCTGCCAGATCCGAGATCCTCGACGGGCCCGTGGAAGGCCTTTCCGCATCAGAGAACGCGCGTTTTCTCCGCGGCGACGTCGCCTTCAACAACGTGATCTTTACTGCCGAGACTGGCCTTGGCCCACTTTACGTTGCCACCTCATGCGGCAGTTGTCACCCCGGCGACGGCAAAGGACATCCTTTCACAACACTTACCCGCTTCGGCCAGCCGGATGAGTCCGGGAACCAGTTCCTGGATCGTGGTGGTCCCCAGTTGCAGAACCGGGCTCTTCCCGGCCACGAGCCGGAGCTGATCCCTGCCGGAGCAACGTCATCGAAGTTCACGCCGCCTGCCAACACAGGTCTTGGATTCCTCGCTGCGCTCACCGACGAACAAATACTTTCGAATGCAGATCCCCTCGATGTCAATGGCGATGGCATTTCCGGCGTTCCCAATTACGTCGTAGCACCGGCATACTTCGAACCGAAATGGTATCACCAGCCAAAAGATGGAAGATACATCGGACGGTTCGGAAAAAAGGCTTCGGCCGTAGATCTCATGCACCAGACAGTAAATGCCTACAACCAGGACATCGGCATTATGTCGACATACAATTCACATGATACTTATACCGGGGAGTACAACGATCCGGAAATTTCCGATAACACCGTCCTCGATGTCGTCTTCTATTTAAGAACATTGAAAGCTCCGCCTTCGCGTGGAGAAAATGCAGAAGGTAAAATGATCTTCAGCTCTATCGGCTGTTCCAAATGCCATACGCCGGAATGGAAGACTCCGACCTCGGATATCGCTGCTCTGAGTGAAAAAACTTTTCATCCTTATACAGACCTCTTGCTTCACGACATGGGCCCGGGCCTGGATGACAAGTATACGGAGGGCAGCGCGAAAACTTATGAATGGAAAACGCCGGCACTATGGGGACTCGGTCTCTCGAAAAATTCGCAGGGCGGAAATTATTATTTGTTACACGACGGCCGCGCAACATCGATAAATGACGCGATCATGATGCACGGTGGCGAAGCCGCAGCGAGCCAGGAAAAATTCAGTCAACTCAGTGATGCCGACAAACAGTCGCTCATCGCCTTTCTCGAATCGTTATGAAGCGAAAAGAATTCATGATCAAATGTGGCCTCGCCGCCATCGGAATGCCCACGATATTGGCCGGATGCGCCGGAGCAAAGTATGTTACCGTTCCCATTGAAGGAGACTCACTGGTTGTTCCCAATCAATCTTTCGTTGACGGTGATAAAACATTGAAGTATGTCATTGTTAACAACGACCAGCTGGAGTACCCGATCTATGTATACCGCTTTTCTGAAAAAGACTATAAAGCCGTATTGATGCGATGCACCCACCAGGGAACGGAATTGAATGCATTCGGCGACAAGCTTCAATGCCCGGCGCATGGAAGTGAATTCAACAACGACGGCTCTGTTCAGAATGGCCCTGCAGATACGCCGCTAAGGAGATTTGATGTTACGGTTTTGACGGATTCAATTAAGATCAGGCTGGCATGAAAATACTTTTACTTTTATTGGTAGCGATTCCGTCTTTCGCACAGATAGATTCGACGTTGTTGCGAAGAACTCCGGTTGACACATCGGCTCGGAAGGCCATGAACATGGATGCGGTCTATAACCGGCCGTTCCTGAAGATCGGGAAAACGCCGGTGTCTGTCGGCGGTTACGTCGAGGCGAACTATCAGTACCTGGGTGAGAATGGAATTTCGGAAGGACATAGCTTCGCAATTCCCCGAATGACTTTATTCATCGCCTCATCGATACATCGCAAGATCAGGTTTCTTTCCGAACTCGAATTTGAAGATGGAACCAAAGAGATCTCCATAGAATTCGCGGCCGTCGATTTCAATTTCCATCCGCTCTTGAATTTCCGCGGTGGTGTGATCATGAATCCAATCGGCGCATTCAATCAAAATCACGATGGACCGAAATGGGAGTTCGTGAACAGGCCCGTCGCTATGACACAGATGTTACCAGCTACATGGAGCAACGTCGGAGCGGGAATGTATGGACGCCGGTATGTTCGTAACTGGGCATTTGGTTACGAGGTGTATTTAACAAATGGTTTTAATGACGCCATTGTCAACAATAATCTTAACAGGACATCTCTTCCCGCCGCCAAACTTAACGTGAATCGTTTCGAAGAAAGCAGCAATGGAAAGCTTCTACTCACTGCAAAGACTGCAGTCCGGTACGCGAAAGTTGGTGAGATCGGTATTTCATATATGGGCGGCGTCTACAACAAGTTCCAGGACGACGGCCTCCGTCTCGACGATAAAAGACGTGTTGATGTTTGGGCGATCGATTTCAACACGACGCTGCCTTTATTGAAAACATACATTGTTGGCGAGTATGCCTTCGTTAAAGTCGACGTCGCTCCTCAAGTAGGTCAGCAGTTTGGAGATCGCCAGTCCGGCGGTTTTGTCGACATCGTTCAACCCGTGATCCGACGCGATATGTTTGGATTCAGGCAAGCTGTTTTTAATGTCGCGGTCCGACTCGAGGCAGTGGATTGGAACAGATCAAAGTTTGTTGAAACCGGAACGGCTATCGGCGATGAGTTCAAAGCAATAGTTCCCGGCATTAGTTTCAGGCCCACGCAACAGACTGTAGTTCGACTGAACTATCGCTTCGAGAAACAAGTCGATCTGTTCGGAAATCCGGCGGTGAAATCGGGAGGCATCCAGTTCGGGCTCGCGAGCTATTTTTAATGTCTTGTCAGCTGCAACGCTACGCCCACCGATGCCGATTGGAACGCCGGGGTGCCCGTGAAAAACGAGCTTCCGTTCCGGGAATATCTTGCAAATACCCGTAGTGGAAACGATCCCACGTTGAATTTCATTCCGCCACCTATCAGCAAACCAATTGTATACGCCTGAATATTCAGAGGCTGATTGTATCCGGTATTGATCACTCTTCCCGAACTAATAGAGACTCTTTCAACATGCCATTTTGTTGATTGGGTAAGCACGAAATGGTTTTGAAATCCTATATCGAAGAAAAAGCGTTGTCCATAACGCAGGATGATCGGCAAATGCAATCCCGAATATGTCGTTGTAATGTCGTGATTCGCGTAATAGCTCACTTCATCGGACGTTGTTGTTGCATGACCTTTGTATTGATAGTAATTGGCCTCGATCAGCAATGATATCTTCCTGTTCCACCCGATTGGGTTGTTGATCGACACAAATATGCCACCGGCCACGGTGTTGTTGTTGCCCATATCGATTGCGCTCATCGGGTAACCGTCGTTCATGGTAGTCCATGAAGGAAGAACCTGCACGCCAAAATTGACCAGCGCTTTTCCGCGAACGTCTTTAGTAACGATAACTTTGCTGTTCATGCATTGATTGTAAGTAACAAAGATCTTTTCAAGGTTCCGGTCGGAGTACTGCTTTGTGAGCCACTGTTCGTTGGTTGTCTCACAATCTTTCATCAGCAGCTTCATATTACCGAGTGCGCGAAAATCGTCTCTCTTCGCTCCGGATGCTTCAACTGTAAACCTGGTTACATCGTAGATCTCTTCATTTTCGGTCATCGCATAATATCTTGAGTCGAAATTCAGCAACGAGAGCTTTCCAAGCACAACGACTTTAAAAAAACCTTCGATCACCTCTCCGCTTATTTTTTCATAAGACTGTCTTTGAAATATCGTCTCTTTGCCGATCCCGAAAGCAGCAGCGTCGTCGATGCGAAACGCCTGAGCGGTGGCATCGGAAGACGTTTTGAAAATGAAGGAGGAAAAATTCTTTTGGTCGGACCGATTTTCGATAAATCCACGAATAGTATCACGTGAGTTGTTCACATAGTAGCCTTCGAGAAAATTTTGAGCAGCGACCGCGAAGCTTCCTGCCAAAAAGAAGCAGAGTAGGATGATAGATTTCATTGGAGTATAATCAATCGAATCGAATTGCCTTGATCGGGTTTATCCTTGAAGTTATGGCTGTTGGTATCATAAGCACCACGGTTACAACGGCAAGGACCAGGAGGTTCAGCAATACGATGGTATCAAGGCTCCATTGTACCGGCACGAATGCCATGTAATAATCGTGAGGATTCAATTTCATGATATGAAATTTGTATTGAAGAAAGCACACTCCAAGTCCCAATAAATTCCCAAAAAGCAATCCGCGGAAAATAAGATTCACACCACTGTAAATAAATACGGTTCTCACCAACTTATTCCGCGCACCAAGCGCTTTCAGCATACCGATCATTTGTGTCCGTTCCATCACAAGGATCAACACGACGGAGATCATATTGATACAAACCACGCCAAGGATCACAAAGAGAAGGATAAAAACCTGCCGGTTGATCAAACCCAACCATTGAAATACAGGTCCGAAGATATGATTGGTTTGATCGATCTTGTGATCGTAGTCCATCGCCTCACCGATGAATCGATGCGATTCCTCCAGCGCCATTTCTTCGAAGTCGTACGATGCCCATGCATTATAGCTTTCGGTAATTTTTTCCCACCACGACCAGTCAGACGACCAGATATAGTCCATGGCATCGTCCCAGTATAACGAGAACAACTCGGATTTATTGAACTTATTGAAGTCGATGAATACCTCCACGCCTCCTGCAACGCCTTCGGCCCAACCGTTGAGCTGTTGCACAAGACGGATATCGCCAATGATCACCTTCGAGTCGTAATATTCTGAAAGGTTAGTTTCGTAGATCCCTACAACTTTCAGTTTCCTGAAGCGCGGTGGATTCTGAAAGAAATGAATGATCACGTCGTCACCCACTTTAGTGTTAACCTTGTCTGCTATGGTACGACTTAAGACAACCTCCTGGGAAATGGATGAATCTGAAAAATGAATGAATTCGCCCTCGACCAGGTTCTCGCTGAACGACCCCACGTCGAAAGTTTTTGCAACACCTTTATAAGCTATACCCATGAGCTCGTCTTCCGTTTTGATTATACCCGGTTTGTGGGCATACTCCTGCACGTGCGAAACCATCGGGTAATGTTCAGGATGCTGCACCAGGTCGATGGTATTGAAGTAGAGCGGTTTTTCTTCGAGCAGGGAGCCCGAGTTAATATTCCGTATCAGCATGTGCGAGCTGAAGCTGTATATCTTGTTCTTCACTGTGCTTTGGAAGCCGCTCATGATAAGAAAAGAGACGATTGCAGCGCTAAGCCCGATCGTGATGGTGATGATCGCAATCTTGTGGATAGTGGATGAAAAAGTGCCTGTCTGCTGGCGCCCGATTCTTTTGGATATGAAGTACGAAAGGTTCAAGACAAATGGCTTAATTTTGGCTGCGTTCGAAGCAAAATAAGCAAATGACAAGGATTTTCAGTGTAGTATTTGTTTTAAGCCTTCTCATCAGTTCTACGGCCTGTGCTCAACTTAAAGTTGGTGCCGAACAGACAAAGGTTTACGTGCCGAAGCTGAAAGGCAAGCGCGTGGCTCTCTTTGCCAATAATACTTCGGAGGTGCGGGGTGTACATCTTGTAGATATCCTCGTGAAAGAGAAAGTCAATGTCGTAAAGATCATGAGTCCCGAACATGGTTTTCGCGGCGATGTTCCCGACGGCGATGACGTGAGCAATTCCGTTGACGAGAAGACAGGCATCCCGATTATTTCTATTTACGGAGATAAGAACAAGAAACCGACTGCTGAGCATCTTAAAGATATAGACGTTGTGATCTTCGATATCCAGGATGTTGGATGCAGATTCTATACGTACATCAGCTCACTCCATTACCTGATGGAAGCCTGCGCTGAAAACAAGAAGAAGCTGATTGTATTCGATCGTGCCAACCCAAATGGTTTCGTTGATGGACCCGTCCTTCAAATGGAGAATAAGTCGTTCGTTGGAATGCATCCGATTCCGATTGCACATGGTATGACGATCGGCGAATATGCGCGAATGATCAACGGTGAGGGATGGCTTGAGAACAAGGTAAAGTGTGACCTCGAAGTGATCCCGTTGAAAAATTATACGCATCACGATAGTGTATCGTTGCCTGTAAAGCCGTCACCCAACTTACCGAATGATCATGCAGTGCGTTTGTATCCTTACATCTGCCTGTTTGAGGGAACGGCGCTGAGCCTTGGCCGCGGAACTTATACGCCGTTTGAAATTCTTGGACATCCGGATCTTAAAGATCAGCCATTCGAGTTTACCCCGGTATCGATCCCGGGTATGTCGGCAAAGCCGAAGCTCGAAGGACAATTATGTCACGGCATCGATCTCCGCAAGGTTGAGCCCGAAAGAAAGATCTCGTTGAAGTATCTTATCGATATGTACAACCAGTTTCCGGACAAAGAAAAATTCTTCATTTCTTATATCGATAAACTTTCAGGTTATAAAGACTTTAAAGAACAGATAAAGAAGGGAATGACCGAAGAAGAAATTCGCGCAACATGGCAAGCGGACCTGGATAAATACAAAGCCATGAGAAAAAAGTATTTATTGTATAATGACTAAGGCAGAGAAAGCAAAAGACATTCTAAAGCTGCTTGATAAGTATATCCCGGATCCGGAAGTTCCTCTTCACCATAAAGACGCTTATACACTCCTTATCTCCGTTTTACTTTCCGCACAATGCACCGATGAACGCGTCAATAAAGTAACCCCAATCCTTTTCAAGCACGCCGACAATCCGCACGACATGATCAAAATGTCGCAGGAAGAAATTCGGGAGATCATTAAGCCATGCGGGTTATCGCCTATGAAATCGAAAGGGATCTACGGGCTCTCGAAGATCCTCCTGGAAAAATATAACGGCGAAGTGCCCCATACCTTTGAAGAACTTGAAGAACTTCCCGCTGTCGGGCATAAAACGGCTTCCGTTGTGATGACCCAGTGGTTCGATGTTCCCGCCTTCCCTGTCGACACACACATTCACAGGTTGGCATACCGTTGGGGATTGTCGGACGGAAAAAGTGTTGAACAAACCGAGCGGGATCTCAAGAAACTGTTTCCCCGGGAAAGCTGGAAGAAAGCACACCTCCAGATCATCTATTATGGAAGAAAATATTGTCCGGCACGTGGACATATATGGCGCGAATGCCCAATTTGCAGTAAGTATTTAAGAAAGGACCTCCGCGATTGAATGAGTAAGCTACGAATCATTTTTATGGGTACCCCCGAGTTCGCGGTACCAAGTTTGAATATTCTCGTGGAGAACGGATATGATGTTGTGGCTGTAATAACAGCTCCCGACAAACCGAGCGGACGAGGTCAACAACTTCAACCTTCGGACGTAAAGGTAGCCGCCGAAAAACACGGACTGAAAGTTCTTCAGCCCACCAATCTTAAGGCCCCGGAATTTATCGAGGAACTTAGGGGTCTTAATGCCAACCTGCAGATCGTAGTTGCGTTCCGGATGTTACCGGAAATCGTTTGGTCGATGCCGGAGATCGGCACATTTAACTTACACGCTTCTCTCCTGCCGCAATACCGCGGTGCTGCACCGATAAATTGGGCAATCATAAACGGGGAGAAAGAAACAGGCGTGACCACTTTTTTCCTTAAACATGAGATCGACACCGGTAGTATCCTGTTCCAGGAAAAAGAGACGATCGCACCCAGCGATGACGTGGGCACTTTGTATGAACGACTGATGACAAAGGGTGCCGGCCTGGTTTTGAAGACCGTGAAAGCAATAGAAAGCGGCAACTATAAGGCGATGCCGCAAAATGAAACCGGTGAATTAAAACATGCGCCCAAGGTTTTTCGCAGCGACATCGATTGGAATAAGAACGCCGTTGACGTCGTGAATTATATCAGGGGAATGAATCCCGTTCCCGGTACAACGACCAGGATCAACGAAAAGAACTTCAGGGTATTTAAAGCAACGGTGGGCGAAAAAACGTCGATGGCTCCCGGGAGTGTGACTTCAGATAATAAAACACATATCAGGATTGCGGCGCTCGACAATTGGGTTTCGATCGAAGAACTCCAGGCAGAAGGAAAAAAGAGAATGAAAACTTCGGATTTTCTCAACGGCTCCAAGATATTTTAAACTATGATAGTTTCGTTAATCGCTGCTGTTACTAAAAATCGTGTGATCGGGAAAAATAACGACCTCCCCTGGAAGTTACCCGACGACATGAAATACTTCATGGATACTACCCGCGAGCACGCAGTGATCATGGGACGGAAAAATTTCTTTTCGCTGCCTGAAAAATTCCGTCCGTTGAAAGACCGGTTGAATATCGTGATCACCCGCAACAGCGAATCTTTAAAAGACTACGATGTACGTGTGGCATCGTCGATCGACGCCGCGTTTCAGCAGGCTCCCCAGCCCGAAGAAGTGTTTGTGATCGGAGGTGCAGAGATCTTCAGGCAAACTCTTTCCAGGGCCGACCGTTTGTACATTACGGAAATTGATGCAGTCATTGACGGAGATGTATATTTCCCCGAATTCGATAAAAGTCTGTGGAAAGAAGTATCCCGGAGGCATCACGCCAAAGACGAGCGTCATGCCTATCCTTTCGACTTTGTGGTCTATGAGCGGAAATAAAATTTGTGCTAACTTTCAATCCACATACGCCTGACTCTAAACTCTAAACTTTATACCCCCTTAACGATGGATGTACAAACACTTGAAACCCACAAAAAAGTTTTGGGTATCGTTTACGTAGTTACTGCTGCAATTACATTGATCATTGCAATTGCGATACGCGCAGTGCTTGCACTTGTCTTCGATTTCGCGTTCGAAGATGCAGACCCGGAAGCGCTTCGCGTCAGGGATTTTGTAGTAGCAATTACATCTTTTGTTCCAGCGCTCATCATCATCTTCAGCTCGATTCCAACTGCCATCGCGGGCATCGGGCTTCTTCTGAAGCAATCGTGGGCTCCGACATTTGCTCTCGTTATGGGCATTCTTAAACTTATTTCGTTCCCGATCGGAACAGCCATCGGTATCTACGCAATCTGGTTGTATGCCGAAGAGGGAAAACTTAAACGCGCAGGACAGATACAATGAGTTCACTCAAGGGCCAGGTGGTCTGGATCACCGGCGCATCGTCGGGTATTGGAGAAGCGCTTGTTTATAATCTCGCACACCAGGGTGCGAAGCTTATTCTCTCGGCTCGCCGTAAAGAAGAAATGGAACGCGTTAAGGGCAATTGCCCCGAGTATGCGCAGGCGGATATTCGAATTCTCCCGTTAGATCTTTCCGACAGTTCCACATTACCGCTGATGGCCGAAGCAGCGATCCAATTTTTTGGTCACATCGATATCCTCATCAACAATGGTGGTATCAGTCAGCGTAGCATGGCCAAGAACACGGTACTCGACGTCGATCGAAGATTGATGGAAGTCGATTACTTCGGACAGATCGCGGTGACCAAGGGATTGATCCCTCATTTCATCAAGAGGAGAAAAGGACACTACGTTGTGATCTCGAGTGTAATGGGAATGATCGGCGCTCCCAATCGTACGGGCTACGCCGCGGCAAAGCATGCACTCCACGGTTTCTTCGACAGCCTCCGCGCAGAGCTTTGGAAAGAAAGCAAAGACATTCATGTAACGATCATATGCCCGGGTTGGATCAGTACCAATCTCGCGATGCACGCCCTTACAGCAACCGGCGCTGAACTTAAAGGCGAAGACAAGCGCAATTCACAGGGCATGACTGCGGAATCGCTTGCCACTAAAATTGTATCAGCGATCAGGCGCAAGAAAGAAGAAGTTTACATTGGCGGATTTAAAGAAATGCTGTCAATCTATCTTAAGAGATTTGTGCCCGGTATCTTTTCAAAGATCGTTCGCAACGTAACCACCGACCGTATCGCTCCACAACAGAAATGATCGGTGAATGGAGTGGTATGAATATCTTCTCATCACTGTTGTAGGATTCTGCGCCGCTTTTTTGAATACAGTAGGTGGTGGTGGATCGTTGTTCACTGTTCCAATACTCACGTTTCTTGGAATACCGATTACGCTGGCAAACGCAACTTCCCGCGTTGCTATCCTTTCGCAAAATATTTTCGCTGTCTTCGGATTTGCCAGCAAGAACGTAGAGCTCCCGAAAAAATATAGTTTCTGGTTATGTCTCACTTCAGTTGCCGGAGGGTTTATCGGCTCGCGGCTCGCATCTACAATAGATGACAAGATCTTCAGCCGGCTGTTTGTGGTGGTAATGATCATCTCCCTGATCCTTGTGATCTTCGACCCATTCAAATCAAAAAGCCAGGAAGAAAAAATGTCGCCCGCACGACAGGCAGTTGGTGCCGTCATTTTTTTCTTCATCGGCATCTATGGCGGATTCGTACAGGCCGGCATCGGCTTCCTGATCATCGGCACGCTGAGCGTGGTCAACAACATGAATCTCGTTAAGATCAACTACATCAAAGTGTTTGTCGCCATTTTGTATACAGCCGTCTCCGTAGCTGTTTTCGCGTATGAAGGAAAGATCGTCTGGGCGACAGGACTCGTGCTCGCCGTTGGCCATGCCCTTGGTGGCTGGTACGCGAGTCGCTGGTCGGTTAAGGCCGGCGAAGCCTGGATCAAACGAATTATGATCGTCTCCGTTCTGGCTATGGCGATCAAGTTGTGGTTCGGATAGCCACCGGGATACCATTCCATCGTATTTTAGCCCTATACCCCTTTTTCGTTAGTAACTTCTCGTGTTTAAGATTTTAAATAATTAAACCTCTTTCTTTTTAGAAAACTTGCTATAATTTCATTGTCTTTTTAGCACCTACCCCGACACATGAGTTCCCCGACGCCCCTGCGAAGATTGATTATCGGTCGTCGTGCTTTTATTCTTTCTCATCTCGAATTCAAAAAGATCATTCTCACCGGCCAGATGGCCCTTGTCGTATTCTGCGTTGCGTTCGGCTACGCCGTTTTCGATCTCCTTTCCGGAATGTACGCTTCGTGGCCGTACCAGATCGGCTGCTCCCTCCTCGCTTTAGTCAGCTTCTTTCTTAACAGGCAGGGAAAACATACCATCGCGAAAGTCATCCTGGTGCTCGCAGCAAACATTACCGTGTACATCTTCGCAGCAAGCGAAAATATACCGACAGAATTGAATGTCTTCTTTGTCGTGATCGCCATTGCTACCATTGCAGGTTTCGGATACGAGCAGCGAAACCTTTCGCTGATATTCGTGGTGTTCACATTATGCCTGTATTTATCGACAACAATCTTTGATTTTAAACCAGCCCAAAATCTTGATTACGACATCCAGTATGTAAAAGAAAGTAAGATGATCAATTTCGTTGCTGGGATCGTTGCAGCTTCATTGATCGTATTTGCACTGATAACAGTAAACTATCATTCGGAAAAGGCTCTCCAGGAAGGCGAACAAAGGATGATGAAGAAAAACGAAGAGCTTACCGAATTGAACATCGAACTGGACAAGTTTGTCTACAGCAGCTCTCATGACCTCATGGCTCCGCTGCGATCCATACTGGGGCTTATCAATCTTTGTCACCTTTCAGAAGATCCCGAGGAGACGAAGAAATATCTATCAATGATAAAAGGCCGGGTATCGGAACTGGAGAAGTTCATTAAAGAAATGAGCGACTACAGTAAGAATGCGAGACAGGCCGTAGTTGTTGAAGAGATAGAGATCAAACGTCTGCTCCGCGATGTATTGGAGACCCTGCGATTCTATCCGCACGCAGAAAGATTACTGGTCGACATCGATGTGCAGGACGACCTGAAGATCCATTCCGATCATACCCGCTTAAAAGTTATCTTCTCGAATATTATAAGCAACAGTTTCAAGTATTGCGATCTCAGCAGGAAAGAATCGTTTGTCCGGATATCGGCAAGCAGGATCCCAGGGATGATCTACGTGGAAATAGAAGATAACGGACTTGGAATAAAGGAATCCGCGCTCCCGAAAATATTCGATATGTTCTATCGCGCCCACGAGCACGGGGAAGGCACTGGCCTGGGATTGTACATTGTGAAGGAGGCCATCGACAAAGTTGGCGGAACTATTGCCGTTCACTCTCATGTTGGTAAGGGAACGACGTTTAAGATTACCTTGCCGACGAAAATCAATTCTTAAAAATATGAGCACGATCAAGTGGAACGATGTACTTCAATATGCATCGAAGGGGAACCCTGCTCCTCCGAAGCGCGTGGAAAAAACCGAAGACGAGTGGAAGCAATTGCTCACTCCCGACGAATATCATGTGATCAGGAAGAAGGGAACGGAACGGGCGTTTAGCGGTGAATACTGCGAAGCGCATGAGCCAGGGAAATATGCGTGCCGCGCCTGCGGAACTTTGTTGTTTGATTCTACCGTGAAGTTTGAGTCAGGAACCGGGTGGCCCAGTTTTACTGAACCCGCTGCGGAGAACGTTATCAACTATATAAAAGATACGAGCTATGGAATGGTGCGGGTGGAAGTGACGTGCGCTGTATGCGACGGACATTTAGGTCATGTGTTTCCGGATGGTCCGCCCCCTTCGGGATTAAGGTATTGTATTAACTCCGCGTCGATTAAACATGTCTGACTATTGATCTGAAATTTGAGATTTGAGATTACCCACATTCGATCCGTAGCGAATCTCAAATTTCAAATTTCAAATCTCAAATCTCAAATTTCAAATCAGTCATCATTTCTTCCCAAACCTTGTATTAAAGATCGGCAGCACTCTCAACCCTCTTGGATTTTCTTTCACAATATTGATCACTCCAAGCTGAAATCCTTTGATTCGTTTCGTGTAGTTCACAACGCCGATCGAAACTCCCCGCTGCTCTCCTTTGATCTGATTGAACGCACTCACGGATACTCCGGTCATCATGCCTTCTTCTTCTGATTTCTCGCCAGCGTCATTAGTCCTTGTGCCGCCGCCAACACGGAAGTAGGCCGGTGCGATCATAATGCCTTTTATATCCAGGCCACCTACTGCCAGCGCGGCTGCAAAGCCTGTTACTTTCGGACTGCCTACACCGACAACAGCTGCCGTTATACCTTTGAGCTCCTGACCGGCACCAACTCCGATGCCTGCTACTGTGATGCCCCTTACTTTTTCACCAGCGCCGATACCTCCGAGTGCCAATGATAACCCGGTGAGATTTTCGCCGGCCCCGAGCCCAACTCCGGCAATCGTAATACCCGTAACGTTTCCGCCTGCTCCTGCGCCGAGACCACCGATCGTAATACCGCTCATATTTCCGCCAGCACCAATACCGAGTCCGCCCACACTGAATCCACTTACATTTTGACCGGCACCTGCGCCGAGGCCACCAAATGTAAATCCGCTCAGGTTTTCACCGGCACCGATGCCGAGTCCGCCGAAGTTGAAGCCCGACACACTTTTACCAGCCCCTGCGCCCAAACCACCGACGTTGAAACCCCTGAGGTTGTCGGAAGCGGCAACGCCGAATACACCGACACTAACGCCATTCTGATTCTCATGACCGCCGGCGATCGGCAATCCTAAAGAGATACCATTCACGGTTCCCGTAGCGACATCATCGTTCTTCGGTTGCCATAATGTGGTGTTGATACCGGTGATCTTCTCTACATTCTTATCCTTGAAGTTGAAACGAATACCCGTGAACTTCGAAAGATTTCCAAAGCCGAGGCCTGCGTGTTTCGACGGTATTCCAACGCCTTGAGAAAAAGCGCCGGTAAAAAGAAAGAGTAGTGCTAAAAGGGAGATTAATTGTTTCTTCATAACCATTAGACGCGATATGCGCCACCTGGTTGCTTCTTAAAGAAAAATTAATTCTGATAAGCGAAAACTCGTTTCAGGATATCGGTTGTTCGGGCAACCGGGTTCGCACGAATGTTCTGCTCTTCTTTAGCGATCATCACGAACAATCCCTGGATTGCCAGGTCTGTCGCATAATCATCCAGGTTTGGATTTACTTTTTCCACGAGCGGAATTTTATTGTACGTATTTACAAGATCTCCGTAGTACTTGGTAGCGTTCACTTTATTGAGTGAATTCTGAATGACCGGTTTGAATTTTACTTTCAGCTGATCGGATGTTGTTTTCTTTAAATACTGCGTCGCAGCATCCTGCTGGCCTTTAAGGATCGCCCACGCATCTTCGATAGTCATTTGCTGAATGGCACTGATGAAGATCGGCTTCGCTTCTTTCGCTGCATCTTCGGCTCCGTGATTGAGAGTCTCAACGAACTTATCGACTTGTCCGCCAAGGCCGATCTGGCGAAGCTTGTCTTCCACCTTTTTAACGTCGGGAGGGAAAGGAATCTTGATCTCAGGATTTTTGAAGTAACCATCCACAGCCGAAAGCTTATCGGCGCCGACAGCCACTCCTTTTAAAAGAGCTTCTTTCAGACCCTCCGCAACCTCCGAAGAAGTAGGACGGCTATCGCCTGTAGTCTTTCCAAAATCAGAAATAGCCTGGTTGATCTGTGCAGACGTACAGCTCAATAGAAATAATGGAATTAATATGAATGCTTTTCTCATATATGAAGTTACAAATTATTCAATGCAGATGAATTAATCTCTTTCACAGTTTTACAACCCGACAGTGCCATCGTAAATTCGAAGTCGGCCATAAAGTTACGAATCACCTGGTATACGCCGCGTTCTCCTGCAATCGCAAGGGCGTATGCATAAGGTCTTCCAATACATACGGCGTCAGCGCCGAGCGCAATTGCTTTAAACATATCGGCACCGCCGCGGATGCCACCGTCGATCAACAAAGGAATTTTCTTCTTCACAACATCAACAATCTTCGGCAGGACGTCGAGCGTTGCAACGCCACCATCTACCTGTCTGCCACCGTGATTCGAAATTATAATTCCGTTCACTCCATGGTCCATAGCTTTCAAAGCATCATCTGCATGTTGAATGCCTTTGAGTACGATAGGCAATCTGGTGTTCTCCCGCAAAAACGAAAGGTCCTTCCAGGTTAGTGCGGGATTCGAATAAATAGCGACGAATTTCTGTACAGCCTTACGTGGCCGGCCGGAAACAAGCTTGCTGAAAAAGTTGCCGCCGGGATAAGCGCTTGTCATCTTAAGAAGACCCGCGATACTATGTAAAGTTATTGCTCTCTTCTCCTGCGGAGATGTATCGGGCTCGTCCATTATCTTTTGAAAAACAGGGTCCGACGTATATTGTGCAATGCCCTTGCCCTCAAGAAAGGGAAGGTATGGTATATCGAGATCGCGTGTACGCCAGCCGAGCAGCGTCGTATCGAGGGTAACAACGATGGCTTTACATCCACTGGTTTCGGCGCGGCGGGCGAAACTCGCGACAAGCTCGCGCGACTTGCTCCAATACATCTGGAACCAGCGCGGACTATCGCCCATAACGCCGGCAACTTTCTCCATCGGATAAGATGCCTGGTTGGAAAATATATACGGAGTTCCGGTGGCTGCTGCCGCTCGGGCAACGGCAAGATCGGCAAGAGGATGACAAAGTTCCAGGACACCGACCGGCGACAATATCAAGGGAAAAGTCAGCCTGGTTCCGAGAATCTCAACAGAAGTATCCCTTTCGCTTACATCATTAAGCATGCGGGGGACGATCTTATACCGATCGAATGCAGACCTGTTTTGTGAAACTGTGTGCTCGAGACCAGCCCCGCCTGCAACGTAATCGAAAGCGCGGGAAGATAAAATTGACCTGGCGCGTTGTTCAAGCGTGGTGAGATCGACGCTTACGCTAAGCTTCTTTCCGGCGAAACCGTTGAGATAAATTTCTTTTTGCCAGTCGGTCGCAGACGGCATAAGTTATCTGTGGAGGTTTTTGATCTTGTTGTCGAACCAATTATCGTTATCGCTCTTCTTCTCTTTCTTTGGCTTATCGAAATCTGCCTTAGGCTTATCGAAATCCTTTTTCGGTTTGTCGTAGGTTTTCTTCTCGAAAGACTTCTTCTCAAAGCTCCTCTTTGGTGAATCGTAGCTTTTCTTAGGTGAGTCGTAGCTTTTCCTAAAGGATTTTTCTCTTCTATCTTTTCTCTCGGGGGCAGGACGATCGCTTTCTTCGCCGGTCAGCTCTATTCTCACAATCCTTCCTTTGTATTCAAAACCATGAAGGTGCTGACGGACGGTTTCGGTGACGCTCTTCTCAACTTCAAAGAATGAGTAAGCACCTTTCACATCTATCTTTCCGATATCCTTTCCTTTCACACCAGAACGGTCGCATACCAATGAAAGTAAACGTCCTTTGTCGAGACCGTCCATCTTCCCGAGGTTAATGAACAGTCTGTCGCCGGTGGTAAATCGCTCACCACCGAGATCACTTTCCGATGATTTGGATTGATTGAGATCCGCAGCTCCCCTGTAATAATCGAGAAGATGGTTGAACTCGAGCGATGTGAACCTCTTGATGATATCTTCTTTACTCAGATCCAACAGTTCGCTATAAACTGATGGAAGGAACTCTTCAATCTCCGCTTCCACTATCTGCACTTCACGAAGACGCTTCACAAGATTCAACAATCTCGCCTGGCATACCTGTTCGCCTGTAGGCACAAGTTTCTTTTCAATCTTCGAATCGATGATCTTCTCGATCTGCTTGATCTTTGAGGCTTCACGGCGTGTAACAATCGCGATAGAAATACCTTTCTTACCGGCACGTGCTGTCCTTCCGCTTCGATGGGTATAGAATTCAATCTCGTCGGGAAGATTCAGGTGAATCACGTGAGTGATGTTGCTCACATCGATACCGCGGGCAGCAACGTCTGTAGCCACCAGCAACTGGAGGGTTTTGTTCTTGAACGCACCCATAACCTTATCACGCTGTTGCTGCGTAAGATCGCCATGCAATGCATCGGCGTTATAACCATCGCGCATCAGGTTCTCTGCAATGCGCTGTGTCTCGATCTTTGTTCTGCAAAAGATCACACCGAAAATATCGATGTTATAGTCAACGATACGTTTCAATGCATCATAACGATGCCGGTCATCAACAACAACGTACTGATGCTCGATGTTAACGTTACCTTTATTTTGCTGACCGATCGTTAGCTCGTACGGATCGGTCATATATGCCTGTGCGATCTTTCTTACTTCACGTGGCATGGTCGCTGAGAACAACCACACTTTCTTTTCGGAAGAAGTATCCGCCAGGATCTTATCGATATCCTCTTTGAATCCCATGTTCAACATCTCATCAGCTTCGTCGAGAACAACAAAGCGGATGGATTCAAGCTGGATCACCTTACGTTCCATGAGATCCATCAAACGGCCAGGAGTTGCAACAATAATATGCGCACCTCGGCGAACCTTCTTGATCTGGTCTGTAATGCTTGCACCACCGTACACCGGAACGATATTGAGAGGCTTCACTTTATCGCTAAACCTGTTCAGGTCGCTGGATATCTGCATACATAGCTCACGGGTTGGGGCCAGCACGAGTGCCTGGGTGTTGTGTACCTCATTCGAACAAAGCTGTACCAGCGGAAGCCCGAAGGCTGCCGTTTTACCAGTGCCCGTTTGCGCGAGGGCAACCAGGTCTCTTTGCTCAGTTAAAAGGAATGGAATGGCCTTTTCCTGTACCGGTGTGGGTGTTTCGAAGCCTAGCTGCTGAATAATTTCTAATAATGCGCTGGAAAGACCCAGGGCCTGGAATGATGACATGATGTGTTTGTAAGCTGCAAAGGTAATCATTTAATTGCGGTTGCACATTGCACTTTGCACATTGCACCTTGCACATTCATATTATGGTTAAAGCAGAATTACTTACGATAGGTGACGAAATCCTCTACGGCCAGATCATCGACACAAATTCCCAATGGATGAGTGTGGAACTCGGAAACGCGGGTGTCAAAGTTGTCAGAAAAACATCTGTCGGTGACGAAGAAGGTGAAATACTCACTGCTTTCGCCGAAGCTGAAAAACGGGCCGACATAATTTTAATAACCGGTGGACTCGGTCCAACGAACGATGATCTGACAAAACCTTGTCTGGCCAAATATTTCAACTGTGAAATGAAGATCCACGAAGAAGCACTCGCTGAAGTCACCGAGTTCTTCGCAAGCCGCGGACGTGAGCTTACAGAAGTAAATCGAAACCAGGCCTTGTTGCCCGTTTGTTGTGAAAAGATCACCAATGCCATGGGCACCGCCCCCGGGATGTGGTTTGCCCGCAACGGGAAGGTTTTTGTTTCGATGCCGGGCGTTCCCCACGAAATGAAAAGAATGATGACGGATCTCGTGATCCCGAAGATCAAGGTGACTTTTACCTTACCTGTCATTCATCATAAGGTTATTCAAACCATTGGTATCGGCGAATCCTTCCTCGCGGAAAAGATCTCTGCCTGGGAAGCTGCCCTGCCTTCTCACATAAAGCTCGCCTACCTTCCATCTCTTGGTGAGGTTAAGCTGAGACTTACCAGCATAGGTCAATCAAAAGCTGCACTCGAAGCAGAAGCCGACGAGCTCACTGAAAAACTAAAAGAACGTATCGGCCAGTTCATTTTCGGCTATGGATCAGATCCTATCGAAGTAGTGATAGGCAATACTTTACGCCAGAAGAAGCTGACGTTGGCTGTTGCCGAAAGCTGTACCGGCGGCTATTTATCGCATCTCATCACAAGCGTTCCCGGCAGTTCCGATTATTTTCTCGGAAGCATGATCCCTTATGCCTATGAAGTAAAGATGCGACAGCTTGGCGTGAAACCGGAAACGCTGGAGAAGTACGGCGCCGTGAGCGAACCAACGATCGTTGAGATGGCTAATGTTATCCGCGCAAAATTCAACACAGATATTGGCGTGGCCACAAGCGGCGTTGCGGGACCCGGTGGCGCCACGCCCGATAAACCCGTAGGCACCGTGTGGATCGCGTACTCAGACAAACACCAGACGGTAACGAAGAAGCTTCAGCTTTCGAAAGACCGGATTATTAATATCAAGCTGGCCACCACCCACGTTCTGAACCTGATCAGAACATCGCTGCCAAAAGGATGAAGGTGAGGAGGTGAGGAGATGATGAGGTGAAGAAATGAGGAGGTGACAATCGGATGAATCTGCATTTTCGTCCCCTCCTCACCTCTTCACCTCTTGACCCTCATATCCGCAATCGTTTACGAACCGTATTATTCCTCTCAAAAAAACGTATTTTTGCAGCTCGAAATAATCATTTTAAGATGGCCGAAGTTCAGTTACTAATGCCCAAAATGGGCGAAAGCATCACGGAAGCAACGATCCTGAGCTGGCTAAAGAAGCCGGGCGATAAAATCGAGGCGGAAGAGTCGGTACTTGAAGTGGCTACCGATAAGGTAGACACCGAAGTTCCTTCAACATATGCCGGCGTTTTAAAAGAGATCCTTTGCAAAGAAGGTGAGGTCGTTAAAGTCGGCGCACCCATAGCAGTCATTACATCCGATGCCGATGTTAAAAATGCAGTTCCTGTAAAACCGGAAGTAAAGACGGAGAAGGCCGAAGCGAAGACCGCGGCGGTTGTTATCGAAGCACATCATTCAAATGGCACTGCCGTCGCGCACAATTTCAAAAATACTTCCCGGTTCTATTCTCCACTGGTGAAGAATATCGCCAAAGAAGAGAACATCGCGGTCGCGGAGCTCGAAAACATAACCGGCTCAGGATCGGAAGGACGTGTTACAAAAAAAGATATTCTCGCTTACGTTCAGAACCGTAAGCTGGGTCAGTCGATAAGTGTCGGTTCCAACAGAAATGGTGCTCCTCTTGTTCCTGCGTCAATCAGCGCGGGCGACGAGATCATCGAGATGGATCGCATGCGCAAGATGATCGCCGAAAGGATGGTCGACAGTAAACGCGTTTCAGCTCATGTCACTTCTTTTGTTGAAGCCGACGTGACCAACGTTGTTTTCTGGCGCAATAAGAATAAACATGAATTCCAGCGTCGTGAAAACGGTGCGTTAACATTCACTCCTATTTTCATCGAAGCAATTGTGAACGCGATCAAGGATTATCCGATGATCAATGCACAGGTCGATGGCGGAAGGATCATCAGGAAAAAAGATATAAACATCGGTATGGCTGTCGCCCTTCCAAGCGGTAACCTTATCGTTCCGGTTATTCACAAAGCCGATCAGTACAATCTTACCGGTCTCGCGAAAATTGTGAATGACCTGGCAACACGCGCCCGCGACGGAAAACTCAAACCAGACGAACTCGCCAACGGAACATTCACCGTTTCCAATGTCGGCTCGTTCGGCAACGTCATGGGTACTCCAATCATCATGCAACCACAGGTAGCCATCATCGCCCTGGGTGCCGTTATTAAGAAACCGGCGGTTGTCGAAACTCCTTACGGCGACGCGATCGCAATTCGTCATAAAATGTTCCTGTCGCATTCTTACGACCATCGTGTTGTCGACGGAGCGCTGGGCGGCAGTGTCGTAAGACGCGTAGCAGATTACCTCGAAAAGTTTGATGTCAATAGACCTTTATGAAGTTCGGAACTAAAGCAATTCACGCGGGCGTAGAACCCGATCCTACAACGGGAGCTATCATGACTCCCATCTACCAAACATCAACTTACGTGCAGGAGTCGCCCGCGAAGCACAAAGGCTACGCTTACGCGCGTGGTGCAAACCCGACACGCAACCAGCTCCAGAAAAATATCGCTGCACTCGAGAACGGAAAGTTCGGATTGTGTTTCAGCTCCGGCATGGGCGCAACAGACGCTGTCATCAAACTTCTCAGCCCCGGCGACGAAGTTATTACCAGCAATGACCTCTACGGCGGCTCATATCGCATGTTCACAAAAGTATTCGAGAAGTACGGCATCAAGTTCCACTTCGTGGACATGACCAATGCCGCGTCTCTCGCGTCGCTCGTGAATGAGAAGACAAAAATGTTTTGGATCGAAACACCATCCAATCCATTGATGAGAATCACAGATATCGCCGCATGCGTTGCTCTCGCCAAAAGAATGAAAGCAATCGTGGCTGTCGATAATACTTTCGCCTCACCATACTTACAAAACCCGCTCGATCTCGGTGCCGATATCGTGATGCATTCCGTAACGAAGTATCTCGGTGGTCACTCCGATGTGATCATGGGTGCGTTGGTCACGAATGACGAAAAACTTCACCAGGACCTGGCGTTCATTTGTAATTCTTGTGGTGCCGTTCCCGGTCCGCAGGATTCATTTCTTGTACTTCGTGGTATCAAAACACTTCATCTCCGTATGGAGCGCCATTGCACGAACGGCCGCGCGGTAGCAGAATTCCTTCGCAATCATCCTAAAGTTGGAAAAGTTTACTGGCCTGGTTTTGCAGATCACCCGAACCACGACATTGCCAAAAGGCAGATGAAAGACTTCGGTGGTATGTTGTCGTTTGTTCTAAAAGACGATAGCGAGGCCGCCGCCCGGAAACTGATGGAATCTGTTGAGTTGTTCTCGCTTGCAGAATCTTTGGGTGGCGTGGAATCGCTCATCAATCACCCTGCTTCGATGACTCATGCAAGTATCCCTAGAGAGCAGAGAGTAAAGAATGGCCTGAGTGATTCGTTGATCCGGCTAAGTGTCGGTGTCGAAGATATCGAGGATTTGATTGAGGACCTGAAGCAGGCGCTGGGGTAACCATTTCACATTAACCATTTCACATTTCACATTGACCATTTCACATTTCCGCGGTAAAGGGCAATTCTCAAACCAGTGGAAATGTGAAATGGTCAATGGTTGATGGTCAATTGTTATCCCGGCCGTTGTGTTTCGCGCGACGTATATCGCGGTTGGCGCGATCTTGTTTCCGCTCAAGCTTTCTTTTTTCACGTGGCGTCACCTCACCATCGGATTTTGCTCTCCGTTCTGTTCTGCGGATGTTACGCTGCTCCATGCGAAGTGCTCTTGTTTCTCCTCTCGTAAGCTCACCACTCTGCCTGCCTTGCGCAATACGTGTATGCTGGGCAGCTTCCCTGGCGTCGGCGCGCGGTGTCTGGTTTTGTGCAAATGCACAGGTCGTGAGAGCGAATGCAGCGATGAGAATAATTAAATGCTTCATAGTCTGTTAATTTTTCAACTTAGACAGGCTGCATCCCCGCGGGTTTAACGTGCAATGTGAAATGGTCAATGAATAATGACCGGCGCTAGTACCCTTTCGGACGTTTATTAGCCTTCATTTTCCGCGCCTTCCTGTCTTGCTTCTCCTCTGTGCGGATCTTCTTCTTGATCGAAATGTCCTTCTTTCCGTTTTTCGACTTGCGCTGTGTTTCGTGAACATAACGCTGATCTTGAGTCATTTTAGCTGACTCCTCACTGGACAGCTTCTTTGTTTTCCTTTGAGCGAAAGTAAGAGTCGAGATAGCCAACAAGACAAATAACAGGATCGCTTTCTTCATGGGTAAAAATAGACGAGGTTGATACGATTTATCTCACAAAGGTAATGTAATTACGAATTCGCTGCCTTTACCCTTGGAAGTCTCCAGCCGGATATTGCCTTTAAGGCGGTCGACAAGGGTCTTAACAATGGCTAAACCGAGTCCATTCGAGCTTTCTCCCCCGGTGGGGCGGGCACTCAGCTTCTTGAATTTCTGGAAAACGAAAGGCTTGTCTTCTTCTGCGAACCCGGGACCATTGTCGCGCACGCTGAGAATCAACGAATTGTTTTTAACCCAGGCTCTTACCGACACAGTGGATCCCTGGCTGGAAAATTTAATAGCATTCGAAAGCAGGTTGTCCATGATCCTGTTCACATAACTTTCGTCTGTAAGCACTGGCCTGTCGACATTTACATTCAATTCGAGCTTGATAGATTTGGTATCGGCAGCCACCTGCATCGAGCGGATACGTTCCTCGAGAAGGGCAGATATCGAGGCTTCGCGGATGTTGGGAGAACTATCCACCTGCTCCAATGCATTTACATCCAGGAGGTCGGTGATAAGATTCAAACCGGAGTGCGTGGAGTCGCGAATGAGTTTCACGTATCTCTGCAGTTTCTCCGGAAGTTCTCCGTCGATCTCCATGATTGATGCGAGGCCGGAGATCCGGTTCAACGGGGACTTCAAATCGTGGGCAACGATATTCATCAATGTGTTCTTCTCCTGGTTGAGATCAGAAAGCACTTCATTGTTCCTAAGTATCTGTTGGTTCTTCTGCGCAAGCTTGTAGTTTATGAGTCTCCGGCGACGACTGTTGATATATAGGATCGCGGCAATGGTGGTAATAGAAACCACCACGACGATAAGCACAACGTTCTCCGCGCGCTGTTTGGATATCAGGGCTACGTTCTTTGCTTCGTTAGCTTTCAATTGCTCAAATTCTTTATCCTTCTTTTCGAGCTCGAGCTGAAACTGGAGTCGCTCTACTTGTCGCGACAAATCGGTATTCTCGAGCATCCCTGAAAAGATCTTATAGCGGTTGGTGTATTCCTCTGCCCTTACGTTGTCATGCCGAAGCTTATAGATCTCCGAAAGCAAAAACGAAGCATCGCGTTGAAAGACGACATTGCCGGCGCCTTCGGCCGATTGAAGCGTTTTTCGAAGAAGACCAACAGCGCGATCATAGTCTTTCCTGGTGTAGAAATATTTGGCCTGGAGATAAGTAGCCCGAAGGAACATCTTTTGATTGGTCTGTTCGGTGATGATCGAAAGCACTTCTTTCGAACGACCGTATGCTTCCTCGAGATCTCCTTCGTCCAGAAGAATTTCAGCAAGACCCATGGAAAGCTCCGCATGAGTTACCGGATCGTTGACGTGCGCAGCGGCAGAGTCGGCTTTCAGAAAATATTTGAGTGCTTTCTCAGAATCGTTTGCTGCCTGGTTGATGATACCCAGCTCCATCAATGAAGACACGATCATCCGTGTTTCACCTTTTTCAACGCGAAGCCGGTAAGCGCTCTTCGACATATCGATCGCTTTTACAAAATCGTGCTGAAGAGCATAAACGTTTGCCATGCTTCGGTACACATAAGCCAGGCCGGACTTATCGCCCACATCTTCGAATATTTCCTTTGAACGGATGAGGTTATCGAATGCACGAACAAGGTCACCCTGATCGTAAAACATTCGTCCGAGATTATTATAACCGTGCGCGAGTTCTGTAGAGTCGTTTTGCTCTATAGCGATCTCGATCGCCTTTTGATGAGATTCTATTGAGTGTTTGTAGTCACCTTTGTTTGCATAGGCGAGCCCGATAAAGCTCAACGGCTTCGCGAGGTCAGTGTTCATGCCGATCTCTCTTCCCAGGTCGAATGCTTTCTGGCAATAGAACAGGGTACTATCGGGGAATGAGTAGCGATACTCGAAGCCGATGGCGCAATAGATGTCGAACTTCTTTCTGTTATCGGCGGCCTGAAGTTGGGAACGAAGTGTCTGAACGGCGTCGAGATTTTGGGCAAAGGAAGAACACACAGTCACAACAAAAAGCGTTGTGAGTAACGAGAGCTTATATAACTTATGTGTTCCCGTGGTCATTACAGGTCAATCAATCTCCACAAAGTTCAGTTCCTTGGAATATGTTTCATCAACTACGCTGAGTGCGATCAAAGCAATTACGATCGTTACGATCGTCACGACCAAAGCGCCATAGATCATTCCGATCTCGCCGCGCAAAAACTGGAATAACCAGATAATTGGTATTACGGTGCCCCGGATAAAGTTCGGAACTGTGGTTGCAACTGTTGAACGCAGGTTGGTGCCGAACTGTTCGGCACCGATTGTAACGAACAATGCCCAGTAACCGATACCGACGCCAAGAAGGAAACACTTCACGTAAAATGATCCTGCAGTCGTAATGGGATAGAACAAATACAGGCAGACAAATACGAATGTGAGTATGATGAACAACAACACGATCTTTTTCCTCGATTTGAATAGCTGGCTCGAGAATCCGCTGGAAAGATCACCAACTGCGAGGCCTATGTAACTCCACATCACTGCATCGCCGGCATTGATCAATCCTTTGAGTCCCATGATCTCGGCGAACTCCGGCGAGAATGTGATCAACACCCCTATCACAAACCAAATCGGCAAGCCGATAAAAATGCAACCGATGAATTTCTTGAGTCGCTCCCACTTTGTAACAAGCTGAAGAAGATTACCGCGTTGAACATTCTCTTGTTTTATTTTCAGAAAGATACCGGACTCCATCACGCTGATGCGGGCAATCAACAGCAACAAGCCGAGGCCGCCTCCGATAAAATATGCGATCTGCCAATCGAATCCTTTCGCAACGAAGTTTGCCAGCACAGCACCAAACAGACCGACAGTTGCAACGATAGCCGTGCCATAACCGCGCAGCCTGGTTGGAAGAATTTCTGACACGAGTGTAATGCCTGCACCAAGTTCACCGGCAAGACCAACGCCTGCTATGAACCGAAGTATTGCATACTGATCGACTGTGGTCACGAAGCCGTTACCGATGTTGGCGAGCGAGTACATCAGGATTGAACCGAAGAGCACCGATAGCCTGCCTCTTTTATCACCCATGATTCCCCATATCAACCCGCCGATAAGAAGACCTCCCATTTGCACGCGTAACAGAAATTCACCTTGCTCGAAAAGTTTTTCGGCAGGGACTCCAAGTGCACTCAAACTAGGTCGGCGTACGATACTAAAAAGAAGCAGATCATAGATGTCGACAAAGTAACCGAGTGCGGCAACGATTACGGGAACGCTGAAAAGAAGTTTGAAATCTTTATCTCTCGCCATTGCTGGGTTTTTTGGTTACGATACCGCTAAAATCGCCTTTTTGTCGATATTTATTAAACTTTTAAAGGCTGTTAGGGTCTAATTGCAAGTGGTTACAAAATACCACCAAAGAGGTATTGACCGGGGTAAAGGTTAATGAGACCTTTGAGTTGCTTTTCTAGTTAAAGTCTGCATATGAAACGACATGTTTTTCCGATAATTTTTGTACTGGGATTCATCTGGATCCTGATACAAATTTTCTTGTGATAACTATAGTTTTATCACCCCTCTGCTAATCAACAGGTAGATCACCGCTCCGGCCAACGGAAACAGGATGATCACAAGAGCCCAAATCAGTTTCTGTTCCCGCGATCGATTGCTGTTCAACAAATCAATCACAGCGTATATAATTAACGCTACATAGAGAAGGGGAAAGATCAGGCGAAACATAGGTGACTGTTAATTGTTTTCAAGAATTTTAAAGATCTCGTCAAGGTTTGGAGTGATAATGATCTCCGTCCTGCGATTCCTGGATTTGTTCTGCGGTGTATCATTCGCTGCAAGCGGAGAATACTCTCCCCTGCCCGACGCTGTCACCTGGTTAGGCGAAAGTCCCGCGCCGGTCAGAATCCTGGTAATCGATGTTGCTCGCATTACGCTAAGATCCCAGTTGTCATTCATGTATTTGGATTTTACTGAGATCGGAACATTGTCGGTGTGACCTTCCACCATGATCTGAAGATCCTTCTGATCTTTGATAGCCTTCGCGAGCTGCTGCAAAGCTGTTACGCCCTTCTTGTCCACTTCAATGCTTCCGGAGCCAAAGAGCAATTGCTCAGCAAGTGAAACATATACCTTACCATTCTTAACATTCACAGTAAGATCGCTTGCCTTGAAATCGAGTAACGAGTTTGCAATCTTGTTTTTCAGATCCTGTACCGCCTTGTTCTTATTGTTGAGAGTTGTCTCGAGTTCGCTTACTTTTTTCTCGCGTTCTGCCAGGCTCGTTGAAAGCGAGTCGTTGAGCCTGCGCGTCTTTTCAAGATTGTCCTGGATCATGAGCAATTGTTCTTTCTGCTGTGAAAGATCACGGTTCAGTTTACCGCTGCTGTTGATCAGGTTCTTATAGTTTGAATTAAGCTGATCGTATTCCTTATTGAGTGTCGCCAGCTTTTGAGCAGCAGCACGGGAATCGATACCGAGTGATGTTGTATCGGACTTAAGTTGATCAAGTTTCTTATTCGCATCTTCCAGATCGGCGTTTGCCTTGCTTAAGGCGTCGGTCTTTTCGCTGAGCTCGCCTTCCGTCTTAACTTTCTGTGCGAGCATGTCGTCATACTTTTTCTTGGTTACAATACAGGAAGAGCAAATGATCAATAACAGGCAAAAAATGGATAGTAATCTTGTCATTGTTGAGGAGGTGTAATTGTGGACAAAATAACTCCTTTTCCGATATATTTACCAAACATGAAGAGAGTCTTACGTCGAAGTCTTAAGCTTCCCCCTGGAGGTATCGATTTTACTTCGAACGATTACCTTGGACTTTCCCGCTCCCAAACGCTGTACAATTTGATCGCCGATTCGATGGCGGCGTTGACAGTTAAACGAAATGGTTCTACAGGTTCAAGACTATTGTCGGGAAATTCACAGTTGATCGAGGATACCGAGAAAAAGTTAGCGGCATTATTTAAAAGCGAAGCCGGTTTATTTTTCGACTCGGGCTATTCAGCAAACCTGGCCGTATTGTCAACGCTGCCGCAACGCGGTGATACGATTATAATGGACGAGCTCTCGCATGCAAGTCTGAAAGATGGAGCGCGATTGAGTCTCGCCACGAAATGGAACTTCAGGCACAACGACGTCGGTGATCTCAGGAAAAAATTAGAGTCATCGAAAGGGAAGAAATTCATTGTGGTGGAGTCGATTTATTCGATGGATGGAGATGAATGTCCGCTTGATGATATCGTTGAGGTCGCGAGAGATTTTGATGCACAGATCATCCTTGACGAGGCACACACTACAGGCGTACGGAAAAATATTATAAACGCGAACGTAGCCGTCCATGTGTACACGTTTGGAAAAGCGATGGGAATACATGGAGCGTTCGTGGCTTCATCCAGTGATATCAAAAACCTGTTGGTGAATTTTTCAAGGCCATTCATCTATACGACGGCACCATCGGACCATTCGGTGGTATCCGCGTCTTGTGCTTTCGATTTCCTCGAGAAGAATGCGGGGTTGCGTGAAGAGCTGAAGCAAAGAATAGATTATTTCAGGGCGCTGGCGAAAAATCTGAAGGGCTGGAACGGGTCGGGCAGCCAGGTGCAGGTGGTGATCGTGCCGGGTCACGATGCAGTGACGAATGCTGCGTTACATTTGCAGTCGAAAGGTTTTGACGTGCGACCAATACTTTCACCTACCGTGAAGGAAGGACACGAACGATTGAGGATCTGCCTTCATACCTTTAACTCCGAAAAAGAAATTGAATCGCTCGTGAGCGAAATGATACTGTTGGGTCTATGAAGAACATTTTTGTGACGGCTATCGGTACCGATAGTGGCAAGACGGTTGTATCGGCAATTCTCTGTGAAGCATTTGGCGCATATTACTGGAAGCCGGTGCAGGCCGGACTTCCACGCGATACAGACACGGTGACGTCGATGGTTTCCAATAAGAATTTCAGATCATATCCGGAAAGGTATTTGTTGCAGACCCCGGCGTCGCCTCACGCGGCAGCGAAGGTCGATGGGGTTCAAATAAAACTAAACGATTTCAAAATACCTGGCAACGACCTGACGGTTATCGAAGGAGCCGGCGGATGCCTGGTTCCGATCAACGATGATGAGTTTGTGATAGACCTGGCGAAGCATTTGGATTGCGAGATCGTACTGGTTTCAAACTTATACCTTGGAAGTATTAATCATACACTTCTCACGCTCGAACTGTTGAAGAACAGGAAGATGGTTTTAAAGGGCATCATTTTTAACGGACCGTCAACTCCTGAGAGCGAACGAATAATCCTTCACCATGCCGGCGTGCCGTGCCTGCTGCGCATTGCCCAGGAAACGGTGATGAATAAGGAGCGGGTATCTCATTATGCCCAGGAACTTTTAAAAAACTGGAAATGACAGAGCTTCAGCAAGAAGACCAAAATAACATCTGGCATCCCTTTTCGCCGATCGTTGGCGAGGCGCCAATCGTTGTAAAGCGGGCCGAACGAATTTATCTAATCACAGAGGACGGGAAGAAGATTATCGATGGCGTGTCGTCGTGGTGGGTGAATATTCATGGTCATAGTCATCCTGCGATCGCGGAAGCGATCTATAAACAGGCAAAAGAATTGGAGCATGTGATCTTCGCGGGCTTTACACACCCGCCGGCAATCGAGTTGTCGCAAAAAGTTCTCAGCATCCTTCCTCACAGTCAAAAGAAGATATTCTTTTCCGACAATGGCAGCACTGCTGTAGAAGTTGCGCTGAAGATGGCAATTCAATATTGGTACAATAAGGATATACCAAAGAAGAAGGTGATTGCAATCGAAGGTGCATACCATGGCGATACATTCGGATCAATGTCTGTTGGTGATCGCGGGTTGTTTACCGATCCGTTCAAACACCATTTATTCGAAGCCGAGTTTATTCCGTTCCCAGATGGAAAGAACGACGCACAGGTGATCGATAGGTTTTCGGACCTTGTTGCGCGCCGCGACGTGTTCGCATTTATTTATGAGCCGCTGGTGCAGGGGGCAGCAGGTATGAGGATGTACTCAGCGGGATTATTGTCGCGATTAATGAAGATTGCGAAAGACAACGAAGTATTATGCATCGCGGATGAAGTAATGACGGGCTTCGGCAGAACAGGGCGACTGTTTGCTTCCGATCATCTTTTATATGAACCGGATCTTGTTGCGATATCCAAAGGACTAACGGGAGGTACGATGGCGCTGGGGATCACTTCATGTACGTCGGAGATCTTCGATGCATTTAATTCGAGCGAAATCACTAAGACGTTCTTTCATGGACATTCGTTTACGGCAAATCCGATTGCCTGCGCATCGGCGAATGCCAGCTTCGACCTGTTGATGACCAAAGAATGTAAGGAACAGATCCGGATGATCTCTGGATTACAGGAAAAGTTTGTCGCTAAGTTCAAGGATCACCCGATGCTTAATGATGCCCGGTCGCGCGGAACGATCATGGCCATCGAGGTAAAGACGGGCGCTTCGACATCGTATACGAATTCGTTGAAATACGACATCTACAAATTCTTTATGAACAGGAATATACTGATGAGGCCCCTTGGCAACGTAATCTATTTCCTGCCTTCATACGCATTCACAGAAGAAGAAATAAAACTGGTCCACGATGCGATCGGGGATTTTATCGGTTACTTACAGGCTCGCTGAGATCGTAACGAGACGGGTCTGATCGGGTATATGGAAATTGATCGTCTTCGTAGCCGCGCTGTAAGAGACAGCAGGGAGCGCCGTAGCCTGCACCGGCTGCGCTATCAACATCTTTCCACTGAGATCACATGCGTAAAAAATATTCTGATCCTTGTCGAAGATCACAAGAGCATCTTTTTTATCAGCTACGTGATACAATGAAACCATGATATTATCGGAAGCGGGATTATTGATCTCGAAAAGTTGTTTTCCGTTTTGATCGAATGCTACCAGGAAGCCCTGGTCTGTTTTCACCACGACAAAACTATCGTCATTAGCAGCGCTGACCAGTCTGAATACGGCGTTCGGAGTTTTCTTTTCCAATGCGTTCTCGGAAACCTTCTTACCACTGGTGTTTACCTGCAATAATGTTCCATCTCTCGATACGAGCACGATATTTTTACCGTCAGAAACAACATCGCCCAAAGGATTAACATTTAATGCCAGCGGGAAGCCCGGAGTAATCTCACTTCGACGATTGAACAAAAACACATCGCCGTCGACCGTTGTGGCTTCATAATAATCTTTCTGCTTGATCCGAACGTGCATCGGAGCATCCGAGAACCCACGCGGAAGATTCTTGGAAGCCCAGCCATCGAGCGGCTTGCCTTCCATGTCAACTACGGTGATCTTGCCGGCATTATTGGCAAGTAACAGGCGATAGTTGCGATTCTTATCGTAGTCGATCAATGAAGTATAAATGGCATCGGACATGGAGATAGCTTTCGGGTAACCGGCCACATTGCGACCGAGCCTGTCTACGGCCTGAAGCTTACCTGCTGTCGCGAAAAGATACTGAAGCTTACCATTCTTCAGGAGATCGACCTGGTGTATGTCTCCCTGGATTGGCCCTGCTAACGCAACGCTCCAGAGGACTTTCTGATTCTTTGAAACGAGATGAAGCTGATTGTTGGCATCAACCACGAGAACTTCGGTACTCTTGTCATTATGATTTTTAACGGTCCACGGTTTCGCGGTCAGCTGAGCTCCGAAATCGGTTCCTTTCTTTGTATTTTTTGGTGACGAAGTTTTCTTGTCCGATTGCTTTCCGAACTGCATAACGGCGCTGGCGTAATATTCACCTTCGAGCGGGTAGAACTGCATTGAGAATTTTTGCGGCTGCCGGAGTGACCCGAAGAGGTCGTCGCTCGCAGAGCTCACGAAGAAACTTACGTTCGCTTCGGGAAGAGTCGACTCGAGGAACTTGTTCCATTCGAGTGATTTATTCAGTGTGTTATCGCCGTTCGACGCATCTATAAAATCCTTGATGCCTTGCTCTCCGTCGGAGAGTATAAGAAGGTCGTTGGCGATCGAGTAATAGAGTTCAGAAGTTTCGAAGTGCAAAGGCCAGAATAATGTTTGTGAGAGTGCAGAGTTCCTTAGAATGTGAATGTCCTCGTTAGCGTAGCTCTCGTGACCATATTCTTTTGCTGCGGCGTGGGCGGCATTGATTTTCGATAACTCTGTTTGTGCTTTCGTGATCTCTTTGAGTTCCGCGATGATGAGGTTTTCTCCGGAGGGAAGTGAGATCAGGGCAATCTCGTTGTCGATCGCCTTGAAGAACTCGTTGGTATGAAATTTCATCTTCGTCTCGAGGTCGATCAGGTTTTGCGCGATCTTATTGTTATTACTGATCAACATTGTTCTTTCTTTCAGCCATACATCGGGGTTGCTGATGCCGAAATGAACGAAGTATCGGAACTGATCGGGGAGCCTGTTGCGGAAACCGAATGGGACGGGCTTCTGTGACCGGAATGCGGATAAGATGCTGGCACTGGCGATTGAATCGGCGGCAAAGCCATTTAGCAGGAGCGTGTTGCCGTTGCTGGTCCAGCGGAGATCGAACAGCATATCGTCGCAAAGGTTGGTTGCTTTAAGGATCGGGTCGAGATCCTGATTTCTCGAGGTGACTGTACGAAAGGCGGCCCAGTTGATATAAAGGTTTCCGTCGTCCTGCTTTACGTTTGATAATTGAAAGAGTTTGTTGTGCTGCTGGCGGAATGCGGGGAGGTTCTCGGCTTTAAGATTTCGGATGATCTCTTCGATGAGCAGGGAATGAGTGCTGACGAGCCATACGCCGCGTACGAGTGCAGCGGAGAGCCAGGGTTGATTACTTTTGCTGACGTCGACGATCTGCATGCCTTCGTAGGCGCGTTGGCGTGTGGTGACGCCGGCGACCTTTTTAGCGAGGTCGATTGGCGAATCGTTGGCGTTTTCGATGAGGGCGACGATGCCGGTTTTATTACCGAGTGATTGGATGCTGAAGAGCCAGGGTGTGGGTGAAGTTTTAGCGGTGTCGCTGCCAAGGAGTACGTTGACGAGGCCGGAGGAGTCGGCATTTAGTTGTTGGAGGATACGGGGTTTATTGGTTTCTATTACGGCGAGTGCGGAGTGTGGGACAAGTTGCCAGGGGGAGAGGTTTTGTTTGCCGGGTCTTGTTGAGAGGTACCAGGCGCCTGCGGCGAGAGAGCCGATAATGATGATGGTGATTAAGATTGCTTTCCTCACGTGTTGCAAATTAAGCAATAAAAAAGCCTCACTCTTTTGGAATGAGGCTTAATCAATAAAAAAAGGCAACGACTTACTCTCCCGCGTTTTACCGTAGTACCATCAGCGCTGGTGGGCTTAACTTCTCTGTTCGGAATGGGAAGAGGTGATCCCCACCGCTATAGTCACCTTAAGATTTGCCC